>Ga0209148_1000001_pt1 | contig 2545271 bp, 2243 predicted proteins | sample AraplaCol_mMF_r2_2_FD_184288 | JGI IMG/M metagenome (GOLD analysis project Ga0209148, IMG submission 184288) | Arabidopsis root microbial communities from North Carolina, USA - plate scrape CL_Col_mMF_r2 (SPAdes) (version 2) | ecosystem: Host-associated > Plants > Roots > Endosphere | place...
CACCTGCGCACACTGTCAAAGATCTCAATCACTTGCGGTCCGTTTCCGTTTCCGCTTCGGAACATTTCGTTCCGAGTGAGCCGCTCATCTTACATCGTTTTTCCTGTCCGTCAACACCTTCAGCGAAGAATTTTTGCTGTCGTTGTTGCCGTCCGGAGGGCGATGCCAGCGGCGGGAGGCGAATAATAGGCAGGCCCCCCACCTTTGACAAGCAAATTTTGAAATTATTTTTGATGTTTCGCGTAAGACGTTGTTCTCACGCGAAACTTAGTTGATCGATGCATCGCGATGACGTTGCGTCATCGCGATCAACTCATGCATGCGTCAACAGCACGCGCGCGAAGTTGCGCTTACCGATTTGCAAAACCCCTTCAAAACCTGCGGAAAACACGCGTTGCGCGTCTTCCACGACTTCTGCATCGATGCGCACTGCGCGTTCCTTGAGCTTGCGGTTTGCTTCTGCATTGCTCGGCGTGAGTCCTGCCGCCGTAAGTAGTGCAGGCAAACGAAGGCCCTCGGCGGGCACGGCAATTTCAGTGAGCGGCAGCAGACTGGTGTCGCCTTCGCCACGCACGACGGCATGCCAACCGGCGATCGCCTGCTCCGCTGCCGCCACACCGTGGAAACGCGTGGCCAGTTCGCGGGCCAGCTTGAGCTTGGCGTCGCGCGGATTGAGCGCACCGCTGGCGACCTCTTCCTTCATACGTGCGATGTCGGCCATCGAGGTTTCGAAGCTGAGCAGCTCGAACCAGCGCCACATCAGGTCGTCGCCGATCTTCAGCGTCTTGGTGACGATATCGATGGCCGGCTCATTGATGCCGATGTAGTTGCCCAGCGACTTGGACATCTTGTTGACGCCGTCCAGGCCCTCCAGCAGCGGCATGGTCAGCACGATCTGCGGCGGCTGGCCGTGGTGCTCCTGCAGGGCGCGGCCCATCAGCAGGTTGAACTTCTGGTCGGTACCGCCCAGCTCCACGTCGCACTTCAGCGCCACGGAGTCGTAGCCCTGCACCAGCGGATAGAGGAATTCGTGGATGGCAATGGGCTGCTGGCCAGCAAAGCGCTTGGAGAAGTCATCGCGCTCGAGCATGCGGGCCACGGTGTGCTGGGCCGCCAGCTTGATCATGTCGGCCGCGGTCATCTGGCCGAACCACTCGGAATTGAAGCGCAGCTCGGTGCGCTCTTTGTCCAGCACCTTATAGACCTGCTCTGCATAGGTCTCGGCGTTGGCCAGCACGTCTTCGCGCGAAAGCGGCTTGCGCGTGACGTTCTTGCCGGTCGGGTCGCCGATCATGCCGGTGAAGTCGCCGATGAGGAAAATGACCTGGTGTCCCAGGTCCTGGAACTGGCGCATCTTGTTGAGCAGCACGGTGTGGCCCAGGTGCAGGTCCGGCGCGGTCGGGTCGAAGCCCGCCTTGATGCGCAGCGGACGACCGAGCTTCAGGCGCTCGATGAGCTCTTCCTGCTTGATGATTTCGTCGGCGCCGCGCGCGATGGTGGCCAGCGCCTGCTCAAGCTCGTTCATGTATTCCTCAAATTTTCGTTGTCTGGACTGCGCCGGGAATCACGGTTTCCGGGCCTGTTCCGTTAAGTGTGCGTTAACCAAAAAATTATCGCAACCCATTGATGGGAAAGGCGTTGACGCCCTTTGCACGGGGCCGCTATGGTACGCGCCAATTATAATTTTGTACCCTGGGGAACACCGGGCATGGGTGAGAGAAACGAGGACGCGCGTGCAGCGCGCAAACTGGCCATGCGTCGAAAGGCGCAGAGACGCCACTCTCACTTCTATGAGCGTTGTGCCCACTGGTCCTTTGGTTGTCATGGTGAGGCGGAGCCTATCCGCTGGCACCGCGAGCGTTGGATGCTCGCCGGCACCGCCCTCCTTATTACGGTCGTTTCCGGTTTCCTGATTCCCGCTTGGGCCAGCGCCATGCGCCCGGATTCCGTGTCTACCGTGCATGCCATGCTGCCGCTCGCCTTGCCCAAGGCCGCCCCGGAAGTAGCACAGGCCCCGACCGTGGAAGACTGGCACATCGTGCAGGTGCAGCCGGGCCAGACGCTGTCCGATCTGTTCCAGAGCCAGGGCCTTAGCCTGACCGACGTGCAGCACGTCGTCGATCAGTCGGGCGACGCCAAAGCATTGCACCACATTGCCCCGGGCCAGGAGTTCGACTTCCTGCTGGACAGCGATGGCAGCCTCAAGGGCATCCGCTTCGACAAGGACGAGTCCAACCGCTCCACCATGCGTTTCGATGGCGACAAAGCCACGGTGACGGCGGAGTCCCGTGAAGTGGAGCGCCGTGAGCACGTAGCCCACGGCATTATCGACAGCTCGCTGTTCGCCGCCGGTTCCAAGGCGGGCATGAGCAACCAGATGGTGCTCAAGCTGGCCGAGCTCTTCAAATACGACATCGACTTCGTGCAGGACCTGCGCGAGGGCGACAGCTTCACTGTGATCTACGACGACGTGTACCGCGACGGCGCTTATCTGCATGAAGGCGACATCGTGGCGGCGGAGTTCGTGAACCAGGGCGATCGCTACACCGCCTACCGCTTCAAGAAGGATGACGGCAGCTACGGCTGGTTCAGCGAGGACGGCCGCCCCATCCAGAAGTCGTTCCTGCGCATTCCGGTGGATTTCACCCGCATCTCCTCGCAGTTCAGCGCCGCGCGCATGCATCCCATCCTTGGCCTGATGCGTGCCCACAAGGGCGTGGATTACGCCGCGCCGACCGGCACGCCGATCCATGCGGCGGGCGATGGCGTGGTCAAGTTCAAGGGCTGGATGAATGGCTACGGCAACTTCGTGGTCATCCAGCACAACGGATCGATCAGCACCGCGTACGGCCACATGTCCAAATTTGGCCCGGAGAAGATCGGCCAGCGCGTGAGCCAGGGCACGGTGATCGGTTATGTCGGCATGACGGGTCTCGCCACCGGCCCGCACTTGCACTACGAATTCCGCGTCAACAACGTGCAGCGCGACCCCCAGACGGTCACCCTGCCCAAGCCCGAACCGCTGCCGGCCGTCCAGCTGGCCAAGTTCAGGGCACAGGTGGTGCAGCCGCAGCTGGCCCGCCTGAAGACGCTGGACACCAATATCAAGCTGGCCAAGGCCAGCGGCACCAAACGCAACGACGACTGATTCCCCGTGGACAACGCTTCGGCGCTTTACCTTGGCCTGATCTCGGGCACCAGCGCCGACGGCATCGATGCCGCACTGGTGCGTTTTGAAGACAACACGCCGCAGCTGGTCGATGCGTTGGTGCATCCGTGGCCGGATGAACTGCGCGCGCGCATCCTGGCCGTGGCGCAGGACGAGACGCGGCTGGACCTCGACGCCTACGGGCGCCTGGATGTCGCCATCGGCCAGTGTTTCGCCGAAGCGGCGCAGCAGTTGTTGGCGCGCAACGCGGCGCAGGCTTCGCAGGTGCGTGCCATCGGCTCGCACGGGCAGACCCTGCGTCACCGCCCGGCGGGCGAATTCCCCTTCACGCTGCAGGTGGGCGATCCGTCGGTGATCGCGGAGCGCTGCGGCATCGACGTCGTGGCCGACTTCCGCCGCGCCGACGTCGCCGCCGGCGGCCAGGGCGCCCCCCTGCTGCCTGCCGTGCACGCGATGCTGCTGAGTCGCAGCGACGGCGTGCGCGTGGTGCTCAACCTGGGCGGCATTGCCAACATCACCGTGCTGGATCCAACCGGCAAGGTGTTCGGCTTCGACACCGGCCCGGCGAACGGGCTGATGGATGCCTGGCATCTGCGCCACCGCGGCGCAGCCTACGATGCCAACGGCGCGTTCGCGGCGTCAGGCCACGCGGATAAAGCGTTGCTCGACGTGCTGCTGGCCGATCCCTATTTTTCGCTGCCTCCGCCGAAAAGCACCGGGCGCGAGCATTTCCATCTTGCGTGGCTCGAAAACCACGCGGGCGTGGCGGCGCTGGCACCTGCAGACGTGCAGGCCACCTTGCTCGAACTTTCGGCCAGGAGCATCGCCGAGGCGATTGAGCACCATGCTCCGGCCGCCCTCGACGTTCTGGCCTGCGGCGGCGGCGTGCGCAACGCGGTATTGATGCGCCGCCTGGGCGAGCTGCTGGGTACGCGCACGCTGGCGAGTACAGCGGCCCACGGTGTCGACCCGGATTATCTGGAGGCCACGGCCTTTGCGTGGCTGGCGCGGCAACGCATGCTGGGGCTGCCCGGCAACCTTCCCGCGGTCACCGGCGCCCGGGGACCGCGCGTGCTCGGTGCGGTCTACCCCGCACCGCGTTGATCAGAACGTCTCGTCGCTCAGCACGTTGCTGCCTTGCGCGAGTGCGGCGGTCGGCGCGCGGGACAGCGCCTGCACCGCCTCCTGGAACGCGGCTTTCTCCTTCGCGTCCCACTGACCGCCCAGGGTAGTCAGGTCACCCGGGTCGAGCATGGTTTCCGCAAAGACGTTCGACGAGGCCATGCCAAGGCCATGGCGTAGTGCATGCAGCACCACGTCATTGATCGACCACTGCCTTTCCTTGGCCAACGTCTTGATGCGTTCGGCCATGAGGTTGTCGATATGGCGTATGACGAGGTCCGGCACGGACACCCCCTCCCATGGTCATAAGCCCCCTGTGGCGCGCATCTTGTCACAGGGTTGGGGGCGAGTGTATCGACCGCTTGGCTGAATCAGGAAACGGAAGCGGTTTCTTCCGCTCGGGTGTCGCCAGGCCTGTCCTTGCTGAAATGGGGCCACAGGTAGGCAAACAGCAACGTCGCCGGAATCACCGACACCACCGTCAGCACGAAGAACGAACCATAGCCCGTCGCCATGGCGATGCCGCCGGCAAAGAAGCCAAGCAATTTGCCCGGCAGATTCACGAGCGAGCTCAACAGGGCGTACTGCGTGGCCGTGTGCTGGCGATTCACCAGCGACGACAGGAAGGCCACCGTAGGCGGGCCGAAGAAGCCCTGGGTGAAGTTGTCGCCGGAGATCACCAGGGTCAGCACCACCAGGTTGCCCGGATGGGCAATCAGGAAGAGGAACAGCAGATTGCTCAGGCCAATCGCGACCATCCCGACGCCCAGCACGCGCCAAGCACCCCAACGCGCCACGGCGGCGCCGGCCACGAAGGCTCCCACAATGCCCACCCAGATGCCGTAGATCTTGGTGACGGTGCCGATCTCGGTCTTGCTGAAGCCCATGTCGCGATAGAACGGGCTCATCACGCCACCAATGGTGGCCTGTTCGGGAATCTTGAACAGCAGGATGAACAGCAGCGTCACCAGAGCCAGCCACCCACCGTAACGGCGGAAAAAGTCCGCGAACGGATCAACCACGCTCTCTCGCATGGCCTCGCTCCAACTGCGCGGCGTATGACGGACAACGTTGGGCTCGGCCGCCCACAGTGTCGTGCCGATGGGAATGACCATGACCGCCGCCAGCAGCAGGTAAACCTGTGGCCACGGCATGTGATCGGCCAGGATCAGGGCGAAAGCACCCGCCACGATCAGCGCGATGCGATAACCCAGGGCATACGTCGCAACCAGCGCACCCTGCTCCGAGGTGGGCGCGATCTCGATGCGATAGGCATCGACGGCAATGTCCTGCGTCGCGCCGAAGAAGGCCACCACCAGCGTGGCGCCCACGAACGGCGCCAGCTCCACCGGCGTCAGCATGGCCATGCCGATCAGCCCCGCGACCACGCCCAGCTGCGCGAACAACAGCCAGCCGCGCCGCTGTCCCAGCCGGCAGAACAGCGGCAGTTTCCAGTGATCGAGCAAGGGCGCCCACAGGAACTTGAACGCGTAGGTCATGCCCGCGCTCGCGATCATGGTGATGTCCTTGAGCTCGATGCCCTTTTCCTTGAGCCAGTAGGCCAATGTACCGGCCACCAGCAGGAACGGCAGGCCCGAGGAAAAGCCCAGCAGGAACATCGTCCACGCAGCGGGCTGCGTGAAGGCATGCCATACGGAGACCTTGGCCGGCTTCTTCTTCGCCGGCACGGACTCAGTCGGCATAGTCGACCGTATACGGCGCGTGGTCCGAGAAACGCTCGTCACGGTAGATCGAGCAGCGCTTCAGGCGCTCACCCAGCGATGGCGTGACAATCTGGTAATCGATGCGCCAACCCACGTCGTTGGCGCGCGCATTGCCGCGGTTGGACCACCAGGTGTAGTCCTGGCCCTTGGGATGCAGCGTGCGGTAGCTGTCCACCCAACCGTGCTTGTCGACCAGGTCGTTGAGCCAGCTGCGTTCTTCGGGCAGGCAGCCGGAGTTCTTCTGGTTGGATTTCCAGTTCTTGATGTCCAGTTCGCTGCGCACGATGTTCCAGTCGCCGCACAGCACGTAGTCGCGGCCACTCTTCATCCACTTGGCGAAGATCGGTGCGATCCAGTCCATTACTTCGAACTTGAACTGCTGCCGCTCCTCGCCCGAGGAGCCCGACGGCACGTACAGCGACACCACGCTGAGCTTGCCGAAACGCGCCTCGATGTAGCGGCCTTCGTTGTCGAAAGCATCCCAGCCCAGCTCGGTCAGCACCTCATCGGGTTCACGCTTGGCGTAAATGGCCACGCCGCTATAGCCCTTCTTGCTGGTGGCGTCGCGGTAGAAGCAATGGTGCCCATCGGGGCGGAACATGGCATCGGTAAGCTGGTCTTCCTGCGCCTTGGTTTCCTGCAGGCAGACCACGTCGGCCTTCTGGTGACGCAGCCACTCGAACACACCCTTGGTGCCTGCCGAGCGGATGCCGTTGGCATTGAGACTGATGATGCGCATGTCAGGAACGCCCTGGCTTCCAATAGATAGGCCATCATAGCAACCATGGCTGAGCACCCCGATATCCGCGTCATGCCCGTGGAGGACTCGTTCCGGGCCGCCTTGCTGGCATTGACCGTGCACGACGAGCAGTACGCTTTCGTTGGCCGCGTTGCCGTATCGCTCCTGGATGCAGAGAGCTGTGAAGGCAGCGACCCCATGGCCATCCTGTGCGATGGCGAACCCATGGGCTTCTATCGCGTGGAACGACACGCCAACACGCTTGCCGAGGTGGAGTTCACCCGCCCCACGCTGGGTTTGCGCTCCTTCTTCATCGATGCGCGGTGGCAAGGGCGCGGCCTGGGCACACGCGCGCTGGAGGCCGTCATGCGCGATATGGCGCATCGCTACCCATGGGCGATCGACGTGGCCCTTACCGTGAACCTGCGCAATGCGCCGGGCATCGCGCTCTATCGGCGCGCGGGCTTCCGGGAGACCGGCGGGCTGTACCATGGCGGGCGTTCCGGGCCGCAGTACCTCATGCTGTGTGCCCTTCCCCGTCTGAATCCGACCTAGAGAAGCCTGCCGTGCACGACTACCAGCGCGATTTCATCGAACTCACCCTGCAGCGCGACGTGCTGCGTTTTGGCGACTTCACGCTGAAGTCCGGCCGCCAGAGCCCGTATTTCTTCAACATGGGCCGTATCGATTCCGGCGCCGCCCTGGCCCAGCTGGGCCGCGCCTATGCCGCTGCGGTGGTGAATTCGGGCATCCAGGTCGACATGCTGTTCGGCCCGGCCTACAAGGGCATCGCGCTGGCCGCCGCCACGGCGATCGCGCTGGCGGACCACCATGGCCGTGACCTGCCCTGGGCCTATAACCGCAAGGAAGCCAAGGATCACGGCGAAGGTGGCGTGCTCGTCGGCGCACCACTGAAGGGGCGCGTGCTGATCGTGGACGACGTCATGACCGCGGGCACCGCCGTGCGCGAATCGCTGGCGCTCATCCGGGCGCAGGGCGCTACACCGGCCGGCGTACTGATTGCGCTGGACCGCCAGGAGCGCGGCCAGGGCAACCTGTCCGCCGCGCAGGAAGTCACCGCCGAGTTCGACATTCCGGTGATCGCCATCACCAGCCTTGGCGACGTACTGGCCTATGCAGGCGAACGTCCCGAACTGGCGGCCGATCACGCGCGCCTGGTGTCCTATCGCGAGCGCTACGGCGTCAACGCCTGACCAGGGTCTATTGGCGAAGCCGATCACATCGCCGGCCGTGACACCCTGCCCACGTCCTTGGTGTCACGGTAGCGCCGGCTATACTTTCCGCCCACAAGGGGGAACGTCATGCGTAGAACTGTTTTCGTCATCGCGTCGATCGCGTTGACCGCCGGCCTGCACGCTCAAGCGCAGTCCGGCTCGCACTACCGCTACCGCTGGAAGGATTCGACCGGCCTGCCGCATTACAGCGACAGCCTCTCGTCCGATGCCATCAAGTACGGCTATGACGTGGTCAGCGACCGCGGCCTCGTCGTGCAGCACGTGGACCGCCAGCTCACCCCGGAAGAACGCGCCGCCGCCGACAAGGCGGCTGAAGCCAAGGCCGCGAGCGACCGCGTAACCCAACAGCGCGCACGTGACGACGCGCAGATGCTGAACGCCTACCCGGACGAGGCGGCCTATAAGAAATCGCAGCAGGAAAACCTCGACAACCTCGACCAGCAGATCGGCACCACGCGCACCAACCTGCGCAGCCAGGAAAAAGCCCTGACTGACCTGCTGACCCGTGCGGGCGACCTGGAACGCGCCAAGCAGACGGTGCCCAAGTCACTCAACGACGACATTGCCAAGCAGCGTGACGTGGTCGCCCGCCAGCGCGATGCGCTGGAGCGCCAGCAGACGGCCCGCGAGGCACTGGTGAAGAGGAACGCACAGGATCTGGATCGATACCGCGTGCTGAAAGCGGCCCAGGACAAGGGGCAGTAGCGTCAGCAAATACGCGCGCCAGATGAAAAAAGCCCCGGCCTGGCCGGGGCTTTTTTTTCAGAACGGCAGTTTGAGCGACGGATCCACCGCCAGCAGCTGCTCGCGGAACACCTTCTGAATGCGCGCCAGCGCCGCGTCGTTGTCGGCATCGAAGCGCAACACGAGGATGGGCGTGGTGTTGGAAGGACGCACCAGACCCCAGCCGTCCGGCCAGTCCGCGCGCACACCGTCGATGGTGGTGAGCGTGGCGTCGCCGAAGCTCGCCTTCTGGCGGAAAGCCTCGATGAAGCGATAGTGCTCGCCTTCGGTCATCTCCACCTTGAGTTCCGGCGTGGATACGCCCTTGGGGCAGGTGGCGAAGATTTCTTCCGGCGTGCGCTCGTCCAGATCACCGGCAAGGATCTCCATCAGGCGGGCACACGCATAGATGCCGTCGTCGAAGCCGTACCAGCGTTCCTTGAAGAAGAAGTGGCCGCTCATTTCACCGGCGAGCTCTGCGCCCGTTTCGCGCATCTTCGCCTTGATCAACGAATGGCCGGTGCGCCACATCATCGGGCTGCCGCCGGCGTCCAGGATCTGGCCCTTGAGGTGACCGGTGCACTTCACGTCGTAAATGATGGTAGCGCCGGGCTGGCGGGACAGCACGTCGCGTGCAAACAGCATCAACGTACGATCAGGGAAGATGATCTCGCCTTCCTTGGTCACCACGCCCAGGCGATCGCCGTCGCCATCGAAGGCCACGCCGAGATCGGCACCCGTCTGCTTCACCGCGAAGATCAAGTCCTCGAGGTTGTGTGGATCGGACGGGTCGGGATGATGGTTGGGGAAGGTGCCGTCGACGTCGCAATAGAGCGGAATGACCTCGCAGCCGATGCCTTCCAGCACCTGCGGCGCCACCGCGCCGGGAATGCCATTGCCGCAGTCGACCACCACCTTGAGGTGACGCTCGGCCTGCACGTCCGAGGTGATGCGCTCGATATAGTCAGGCACGACGTCGACATGGCGGATGTTGCCCTTGCCGCCGCGCTCGAGGCGATTGCCCACGATGCGCTGGTAAAGGTCCTGGATGGCGCCTTCGGACAGGGTCTCGCCGCCCACGACGATCTTGAAACCGTTGTAGTCCGGCGGATTGTGGCTGCCGGTGACGGCCACACCACTGCCGGTATTGAAGCGGTAAGCGGCGTAGTACACGACCGGCGTGGGCACCGCGCCCAGGTCGATCACGTCGATGCCGGCTTCGCGCAGGCCGTCGGACAGGGCGCCAGCTAGCTCGGGGCCGGAGAGGCGGCCATCGCGACCGACCACGATTTCATTCAGGCCCTTTTCGCGCATCACCGAGCCGATGGCCTGGCCCAGCAAACGCGCCACATCCTTGGTCAACGACTTGCCGACCACGCCGCGCACGTCATAGGCGCGGAAGATGGTCTGGTCGACCGTCACAGGTGCGGGCTCCGCCGGCTTCGGCGGTGCGATACGAGCAGGCGTCGCCGGTGTTTCGGGTTCCGGCAAGGTTTCAAGCAGATCGGACAAAACAGGTTCCTCAACATCTTGGCGAAGGCGACCACTGAGGTGGTTACGCTTCCAGATCAAATACAAACCGCCGACCAGGCCCAGCAGGCCAAGCAAACCGGTCAATGGCCACACGCGCGGCAGCACGATGAACGCCGGAGGCAGTGCCGCAAGGATGCTGAAGGTGGTGCCATCCACGGCCAGGCCACTGGCTTCCCGCTCAGCCGACGCGTTGCCGGAGGCCAGCAGGCGCAAATCACCGCGGTCATCGCCCTGGCGAAGCTCCAGTCTGCCGCCTTCCGTCGGAATGGATTCAAAACGCTCCTGCACGGACGCGAAAGGCAGCGCCACCCATACCCAGGCCTTCGGATGCGCTGCCAGTCCCACCGGCACGACGATAGCCAGCAAGCGCGCGCCCTTGGTGTCTGGCACAGTCTGCGCGAGCGGTTTGCCTTCGGCGGTCTGCGCCCCCATCAACTGGGCCGCCTTGCCGTAACCGAAGACGCGGTAGTTCGCATGCAGCACTTCGTCGAGGCTGCCGCTGTAGACGTCCACCATCAACGCGTTGGAAATGAGCTGACGCAACTCGGTGGCCGCCTGAGCCGGATCGGCCACGAGGGTGTCCGGATTGAGCGAATGCACGGCGGCTTCCACATGGCCGCGCTCACTGGCGATCTCCGCCGCCACGGCGTCGGCCGCCTGTTTCTGCGCGGCATGCACGCGCGCGTTGGCGCTGCTTTCGTCGGCGATCTGCCAGGTCTGCCACAGACAGAACAGGCCGCCGAGCACCAGCAAGGTACCCACGGCGAATGGCAGCAGGCGGCGTACGTCGATGGATCCGGCAAAGCCGTTGCTGTCAGATTTGAAGGTTTTCGCCATGCCCTGTCCCCACACAGGCTGTCTGATCGTCTTATTCACGGACGTGCCTGTCCGTGCCCCATCGCACTCAATTGACGCCGGTCGAACCGAACCCGCCCTCGCCTCTCTGCGACGGCGCGAACTCCTGCACAACCTTCAGCCGGGCCTGCGCCACCGGCACCAGCAGCAACTGGGCGATGCGGTCGCCCACCGCGATGGTGTACGGCTGCGTGCCGCGGTTCCAGCACGAAATCATCAGCGGCCCCTGGTAGTCGGCATCGATGACGCCCACCAGGTTACCCATCACCAGGCCGTGCTTATGCCCCAGGCCCGAGCGCGGCACGATCAATGCGCACCAGCCCGGGTCACCAATATGGATGGCCATGCCGCTGGGTACCAGCACGCTGTCGCCTGGCTGCAGGGTGATCGGTGCATCGATGGCTGCGCGCAGATCCATGCCGGCACTGCCGACGGTAGCGGCTTGCGGCAGTGGAATCGAATCACCCAGTCGCGGATCGAGGATCTTCAGCTCAACATCGATCCCGCTCCCCACCGTCATGCGCGCACCGCCCGGTAACGCTCGGCCACCTTGGCCACTAGCTGGCGCGCCAGTTCCGTTTTCGACGCGCGCGGCAGCTCGATGGAACCTTCCGGACCATAGAGCGTAAGCGCGTTGTCGGCAGCCTCGAAGCCGAGACCCCCACCCACCTGGTTGGCGGCAATCATGTCCAATCCTTTGCGCTTGAGTTTGTCTTGCGCATATCGCTCTACATCATGCGTTTCCGCGGCAAATCCGACCAAGAAGGGGCGCACGGTTTGCGCAGCCAGCGTGCCGAGGATGTCGGGATTCTCGGCCAGGCGCAGTTCCAGCGGCGCGCCGTCGTGCTTCTTGAGTTTGTGGTCGGCGACTTCGGCAGGGCGATAGTCGCCCACGGCCGCCGCCGCGATATAGATGTCCGCGTCCGTCGATGCCGCCACCACCGCATCGCGCATCTGCTCTGCGCTGCGCACGTCGATACGGCGCGCAATGCTCGGCGGCGTGGCGATACTCACGGGCCCGGCGACCAGCGTCACGTTGGCGCCGGCCTGCGCGGCGGCCTCGGCCACGGCGAAGCCCATGCGGCCTGAGCTGCGATTGCCGATGAAGCGCACCGGGTCGATGTCTTCATAGGTGGGGCCTGCGCTCACCACCACCTTCAGCCCGCGCAGCACCTGTGCCCCGAACGAAGCGACGATGGCTTCGCGCAGTTCCAGCGGCTCCAGCATGCGGCCCGACCCGATGTCGCCGCAGGCCTGGTCGCCCGAGGCCGGGCCAAGCAGGTGCACGCCGCGCTGACGCAGCGTATCCACGTTGGCCTGCACGGCCGGGTGCGCCCACATCTGCTGGTTCATCGCGGGCGCCACGTAGAGGGGCGCGGCGCTGGCAAGACACACGGTGGTGAGCAGGTCGTTCGCCATGCCGTGCGTAAGACGCGCGATGAGGTCGGCGCTGGCTGGCGCAATGAGGATGCGCTCAGCCCAGCGCGCCAGTTCGATATGCCCCATGGCTGCCTCGGCCTCGGCATCCCACAGGCTGGTCCGCACCGGCTGGCCGGACAACGCCTGGAAGGTGGTGGCGCTGACGAAATGCGCGGCGTTCTCGGTCATCACCACACGCACCTCGGCACCGAGGTCACGCAGGCGACGAACCAGCTCGCACGATTTGTAGGCAGCGATGCCGCCGGACACGCCCAGCAGGATGCGGCGTTGGGCAAGACTCATGGTGATAGGGCCTGACAACCGTTTGGCCCGGTAGCTTACCGGAATCACCCCTGCGGCTCGGTGAAACGGAGACGGGCGGCGCTCGGCCGTCCGGCCCCGGGACTCAACGGCGCCTGGCCGCCCGCCGCGTGTTCAGCCCACCATGCGGGGATGCAGGATGTCCCCCAGCCCGATCCGCCGCAGCAGCTCCGCGCGTACGCGGTCGGCCACGCCATTGACGATCTCCGCGCCGTCCTGCGAAGGGTCCACGTGCACGCGGAAGGGACGCTGGCCAAAGGGTGCGTCAACCACGTCCACGATGGCGCGGGCGACGGCCGCCGGATCAGCATCGGCCGGCTCCAGCGAGGCCAGCCCCTTGAACGCTACCTCGCCGAAGTCGCGGGTGGGGCCGTCGGCATAGGCCTTGGCCACGCCTTCGTCGGCCGGCGCGCCGGCATGGGCGAAGTGGTTCGTGCCCTGGGTGAACGCGCCAGGCACCACGATGGAGGTTTCGATGCCCCAGCGCGCCAGCTCGCCCGCGTAGCTCACGGCCAGCGAATCCATACCTGCCTTGGCCGCGAAGTACGGCGCGAGGTAGGGCGGCGTGCCGCCGCGTACGCTGCTGGAGGACACCCACAGCACCAGCCCCCGCCCCTGCTTGCGAAGCTGCGGCAGCGCGGCGCGGTTCACTCGTTGCGTGCTGAGCACATTGGTGTCGTAGAGCTCGGCGAATTGCTCGGGCGTGAAGGCTTCAGCCGGCCCGTAAGACATGTGGCCCGCGTTGTGGATCACCACGTCCAGACGCTGGTGCGCATCGATGATCTGCGCCATGGCCGCGTCCACCGAGGGTTGCGAGACCACGTCCATCTCGATGGCGCGCAGGTCCACGCCATGTTCCCTCGCGTACTGCTGCATCTCCTCAACGCGCGGCGCATTGCGCCCGGCGGTTCCACGCATGCCGGCATAGACGGTATGGCCGGCGTGGGCCAGTGCGCGGGCGCTCATCAGGCCGAAGCCGCTTGAAGCACCCGTAATGACGATGACGTTCTTCATGATGCGTTCTCCAAGAAACGAATGAGGAAGGAAACTCAGATGACGCCGCCGTTGGCGCGTAGCACCTGACCGTTCACCCAGCCGCCGTCGGGGCCGGCAAGAAAGGCCACGACGCTGGCGATGTCTTCGGGCGTGCCCAGGCGCTCCAGCGGCGCCAGCCGGGCCAGCTGCTCGATCTGCTCGGGCGACTTGCCCTTGAGGAACAGGTCGGTGCCGGTGGGGCCTGGCGCCACGGCATTCACCGTGATGGCGCGGCCGCGCAATTCCTTCGACAGGATGTGCGTCATCGATTCCACCGCGGCCTTGGTGGCCACATAGACGCCGTAGGTCGGGAAGTTCAGCCCCACCACGCTGGTGGAGAAATTGACGATGCGGCCGCCGTCGCGCAGGCGCTTGCCCGCCTCGCGCAACGTGTTGAAGGTGCCCTTGAGGTTGATCGCGACGGTGCGGTCGAACATGGCATCGTCGGTGTCGCTGATCGGGGCCAGCTGCATGACGCCGGCGTTGTTGACCAGCACGTCGACACCGCCGAACGCGGTTTCCACTGCGTCGAACATGCGGCGCACGGCGACCGCGTCGGCCACGTCGGCCTGCGCGGTGAGGGCACGGCCGCCCGCACTTTCGATCGTGCGGGCTAGCGCCTCGGCGGAAGCGGCGTCGCCGGCGTAATTGATGACCACCGTGAAACCGTCGCGGGCCAGCCGTTCGGCCACGGCCGCGCCGATGCCACGGGAAGCGCCTGTGACGATGGCGACTTTGGAAGCGTGAGTAGACATGGGGAACATCCTCGGGAAGGGCCGACCGGGTGTCGGCGTGCGGCAGAGGATGGTCTTTTCCTGTTGGCGGATAATCTGCTCAAATCTGTCCTCATCATCCGACCAGGGCGAACAACATGGACAAGCTCGATGCCATGCGGCTGTTCGCCCGCATCGTGGAGCGGCGCAGCTTCACGCTGGCAGCGCAGGACCTGGACCTGCCCCGCTCCACCGTCACCGACGTGGTGAAACGCCTGGAGGCCCGACTCGGCGTACGTTTGCTCGAACGCACCACGCGGCAGGTGCGCCCGACCCTGGATGGGGAGGCCTATTACCAGCGCTGCCTGAGCATCCTCGCGGAGATCGAGGAAGCCGAAGCCGCTTTTACCGGCGCACGTCCCAGTGGCCTGCTCAGAGTGGATGTGCACAGCGTGCTGGCGCGCCACTTCATGCTGCCGGGGCTGCCTGGCTTCCTGGCGCGCTATCCCGAGATCGAGCTGCGCATCGGCGAAGGCGACCGCTACGTTGACCTGGTGCGCGAAGGCGTGGACTGCGTGCTGCGCGTTGGCAAACCCACCGACAGCAGCATGATTGGCCGACAGATCGCCACGCTGGCTGAAGGGACCTACGCCAGCCCCGACTATCTCGCTCGCCACGGCACCCCATCGTCACCCGATGAACTGGCGGGACACCGGATGGTGGCCTTCATCTCGTCGGCCACGGGTAGCGTGCTGCCGCTGGAGTTCCAGCAGGATGGCGCCGTGCGCGAGGTGTTGCTGCCACACGCGGTGAGCGTCGCGGGCGCGGAGATGTATGTCGCCACGGCGCGCCTTGGCCTCGGATTTATCCAGGTGCCGAGCTATCGCGTTCAGGACGACCTCGCCCGCGGCACGCTGGTCGACGTGCTGTCGCGCTTTCCGCCGACACCCTCGCCCGTCTACGTGCTCTATCCGCAGAACCGACAGTTGTCGCCCCGCGTGCGCGTCTTCATCGACTGGCTCAGCGCCGAGTTCGCCGCGCGGCTCCCGGCCACCGGCTGACCCACCGCCAGCATGATCGCCGACAGCCGCGGCGGCATGCGCCGCTGTGCGTCCGCAGCGCCACGCGGCACGCTCGACGGAATGAGCATCCGTGAATGGCCCGAAGGCGAGCGTCCCCGTGAAAAACTGCTGGCCCGTGGCTGCGCGGCCTTGTCCGACGCCGAGCTGATCGCCGTCCTGCTGGGCAGCGGCGTACCCGGCAAGGACGCCATCGCCCTGGGCCGTGAATTGCTAGGCCAGAGCGGCGGCCTGGGCATCCTGCTGACCGACCCCGGCGGCAAGGTGAAATTGCGCGGCATCGGCCCAGCCAAGCGGGCCCGCCTGATCGCGGCACTGGAACTGGCCCGGCGGGCGCTGGGCGAACAGCTGCGGGAGTCGCCCACGCTGGGCAACCCACGCGACAGTGGAGATTACCTGCGGGCGCAGCTAAGGCATTTGCCTTATGAGGTTTTTGGCTGCCTGTTCCTGGACAATCGCCACCGAGTGCTGGCTTTTGAAGAACTTTTCCGCGGCACCATCGACAGCGCCAGCGTGCATCCACGCGAAGTCGTGCGTGCCTGCCTGCGCCACAACGCCTCGGCCGTGATCCTTGCCCACAACCATCCGTCTGGCGTGGCGGAACCGAGCGCGGCCGATCGCGCCATCACCCGGGAGCTGAGGGACGCTTTGCAGCTGATCGAGGTACGGGTGCTGGACCATCTGGTGATCGGCCACGGGGAACCCGTGTCGATGGCGGCCATGGGACTGATCTAGGCAGCCAGAAAAAAACAACGGCGCGGGGGGAGATCCGCGCCGTATGGCCGTCTTGTGGGGAGAAAGGAGAGTAACGGCGTTCTCCTGACCCCGTCGGCGGGGAGGTGCCTGGGGGACGGAGCACAGTGTGGCGGTGCCGCATGACAGGGTCATGACTCGGAGGGAGCCCAAAGCGCCGTCGGCCCCTGCCGTAGCCGGTCCCGCGACTTATGCACATTTGGCCTGAGACGGTCGTTTCCGTTCACATTCTCCCGCCGCCATCATATGTGCAACGCAGTACGCTGTTTTATATCGTTATTTTTCATGACACAGTGATTTCCGCGGGAAAATCCACGTGACGCCCCGGGGACGGCGGAACATTCCCCACAGAGTTATCCACAGACTTCCCACCGCACCGCAGCACGCGCCCGCGCCGCAACGGAGCCCGGCTGGACGAGCCTTCGTCTGATAAGATCAAAGGTTCCATCGCCGTCAGACCCTTACCGTGAAAGAACAGCTGCGCGAACTGCTGCTGCAGGCCATCCGTGCCCTGCAACATGACGCCACCCTTCCCGCCGAGCTCGACGTGCCGAACTTCGTGATCGAGCGTACGCGCAGCCGCGATCATGGCGACTTCGCCGCCAACGCCGCGATGCTGCTGGCCAAGCCGGCGCGCGCCAAGCCGCGCGAGCTGGCCGAGAAGCTGGTCGCCGCCCTGCCCGCCAATGCACTGGTGGGCAAGGTCGAGATCGCCGGCCCCGGCTTCATCAACTTCTTCCTCGCTCCGGCCGCGTACCACGCCGAAGTGGGCCACGTGCTCGCCGACGGCAACGCCTACGGCCGCAGCACCAGCGGCAAGGGCGTGACGGCCGGCGTGGAATTCGTCTCCGCCAACCCGACCGGCCCGCTGCACGTGGGCCACGGCCGCAACGCGGTGCTGGGCGATTGCATCGCCCGCGTGCTGGATGCCGCCGGCTGGAACGTGAAGCGCGAGTTCTATTACAACGACGCTGGCGTGCAGATCCACAACCTGGCCATCTCCACGCAGGCCCGTGCGCGCGGCATCACGCCGAACGACGCTGGCTGGCCGGAAGACGGCTACCGCGGCGACTACATCGCCGACGTGGCGCAGGCCTACTTGAACGGCGACAGTGTCGAGGTGGAAGGCCACGTGGTCACCGGCGCCAGGAACGTCGACGACCTGGACGCCATCCGCCACTTCGCCGTGGCCTACCTGCGCCGCGAGCAGAACCTGGACCTGGCCGCCTTCGGCGTGGGTTTCGACGTGTACTACCTCGAATCCTCGCTCTACACCGAACGCAAGGTGGAAGAGACCGTCGGCAAGCTGGTCGCCCACGGTCACACCTATGAGGAAGGCGGCGCGCTGTGGCTGCGCAGCACCGACTACGGTGACGACAAGGACCGCGTGATGCGCAAGTCCGACGGCACCTACACCTATTTCGTGCCGGACGTGGCCTACCACATGACCAAGTGGCAGCGCGGCTACGTCAACGCTGTGACCGTGCTCGGCTCGGACCACCATGGCTCGCTGGCCCGCGTGAAGGCTGGCCTGCAGGCGCTGGATGAGGGCATCCCGAAGGGCTACCCCAACTACGTGCTCTACCAGATGGTGACGGTGATGCGCGGCGGCGAGGAAGTGAAACTCTCCAAGCGTGCCGGCAGCTACCTCACCCTGCGCGACCTGATCGAGGAAGCCGGTCGCGACGCGACCCGCTACTTCCTGATCGCCCGCAAGGCCGACTCGCAGCTGGTGTTCGACATCGACCTGGCCCGCTCACAGAGCAACGACAACCCGGTCTATTACATCCAGTACGCCCACGCCCGCGTGTGCCGCGTGCTGGAAGAACTGGCCGAGCGCGGCCTGCCGTCGACCGACACCCACGCCGGCGTCGCCCAGCTCGCACGGCTGGACAGCGAGCATGAACAGGCGCTTTTCACCGAGCTGTCGCGTTACCCCGAAGTGGTGGAAGCCGCCGCGGCCAATCTGGAACCTCACCTGATCGCGCAATACCTGCGCGAACTCGCGGGCGCGCTTCACAGTTACTATCACGAGCACAAGTGGATCGTGGACGACGCCGAGCTGCGCAACGCGCGCATCACGCTGGCGCTCGCCACGCGTCAGGTCATCCGCAACGGTTTGGATTTGCTGGGACTGAGTGCCCCGGAGAAGATGTAAATGGCAGCACGCAAGGGCAAAGGTCGACAGGCCGTACGCAACAACAACGGCGGCATGCCGGGCTGGGGCTGGGCCGTCATCGGCATCCTGATCGGTGCCGTGCTGATGTTCGCCATGCGCGGCCACCTGCCGATGGCGCCGAGCCCGAACGAGGGCCCGCAGCCCAACGCGCAGGCCAATCCGCAGCGTGGCAGCGATGCCGGCGCCGCCGGCACCGAGTCCACCTCCGCCACCGACAACAGCGCCGCCGCGCCGAAGAAGCCGCAGTACGACTTCTATTCCGTGCTGTCGGAAAAGGAAGTGCGCATTCCTGACGCCGTGATCAGCGCGCAGGCCAAGGCCGAGCAGCAGCAGAAGCAGCAGGCCGCCCAGCAGGCAGCGCAGGCCGCGGCACAGCAGCAGGCGCAGGCCGCCGCGCAGAAGTCGGCGCCGGGTCCGGCCGCCGTGGCCGAAGCCATCACGCCGGCGCCGGAATCGGCCGTGCATGCACCCGCCCCCACCGCCGCTGCGCCCACCGCTTCAGCACCGGCCGGTAACGGTTACCTGCTGCAGGTCGGCGCCTTCCCGAGCCCGTCCGATGCCGAAACGCTGAAAGCCAAGCTCGCCATGCAGGGCTTCGTCGCCAACGTGTCACCGGTAAGCGTTAACGGCCAAACCTACAACCGTGTGCGCCTGGGACCGTTCCACTCCGCTACTGAGTTGGAATCGGCCAAGCAGCGCCTCGCCTCGGCGGGCATCAATGCGATTGCGTTGAAGGAAGGCCGGTAAGCCACCGGTTTGCACCAGACCTAAAAAAAGCCGCGCATAGCGCGGCTTTTTTGTTGGCCCGGTGTGCCGGCCCGTTTTCTGTAGGAACGCGCGCTCCTACACGATCAGGTCGATCAGCCCTTGCGCTTGAGGCGAATCAAGCCAGAGATGTCGTCATCGCCATAGCCCTGGCTCATCAGTTCCGCATAGTCGGCCAGCGAGCGTTCGATCACGCTGCGGTTGGTGCCGGCGCTTTCGGCAATGCGGCGCACGATGCCCAAGTCCTTGTGCAACAGACCGAGCTTGAAGCCGACGCTGAACTCGTTGCGCAGCATGGTGGCACCGCGCTTTTCGAGGAACCAGTTGCCGGCGGCGCCTGCACCGAGCGTGGGCAGCAGGCGTTCCGGATCGAGGCCCAGCGCTTCGGCGAGTGCGAGGCCTTCGCACACGCCTTGTGCAATACCGGCGACCAGCACCTGGTTCACCGCCTTGGTCGCCTGGCCCGCGCCAACGGCACCCAGATGCGTCACGCGCAAGGCGTAGGCTTCCAGCACCGGACGCGCGCGTTCAAGTACAGCCTCTTCGCCGCCGACCATCACCGAGAGCTTGCCGTTCTTCGCACCTTCCACGCCGCCGGACACCGGTGCATCGAGGAAATGCGCGCCCACCGCCGCCAGCCTGGCCGCGGCCTGCTTGGCGGTATCCGGTGCGACGGTGGAGTGATCCACCACGATGGCGCCCTTCTTCAGATGCGGCGCGAGTGCATCGACGGTGCTGAGCACGTCGGCATCGGCGGTGACGCACAGCGCGATCACATCGCACTGCTGGGCGATGTCCGCCAGCGACAGCGCGGCGACGCCAAGTTCCTTCGCCACCTTGTCCGCATTGGCTTGTGTGCGGCTGGCGACGGCATGAAGCAGGCCGTGGGCTTTGAGGTGGCCGGCCATCGGCGTGCCCATGGCGCCGAGTCCGATAAATGCTGCCTTGAGAGTCATGGATATTCCTGCGGGTTCAATCTTCACAGTGGACGTCATGCGTCACGAAGGGATGTTCAGGCGACGGCTTGTCGAACCACTGCGGTTCTTCCAGCGTGCACCGCATGTCGTCCATGCCGCTGCTCCAGTGTTGGCGCATGCTGTCGACGCTGAACTCGTAGTCCTTGTAGTGCCCTTCGTACGGCTTGTTTCGGTAGATCAGGTGGAACAGGTTCACCACCGCGCTGCTGGAGTAGATCTCCGCCTGGCGGTAGGCGCGATGCTTGTGCTGCTCTTCGGGCACCAGCGCCATCAGGTCGTGCAGTATGCGCTGCTGGCGCTGGCGTTGCGCCATGTACTCGGTGATCAGGCGTGTGCGGCTGGAGTACTGGATGTCCTTGGCGCGCGAGGTGACTTCGGCAAGATCCTTGGGCACCTCGCCACGCGCGCTCCACAGGTCGACCTGGAAGATCAGCGAGTCGCGGCACGAGGCATCGGACAGCACCTTGTACAGCGGCGTGTTGGAAACCATGCCGCCATCCCAGTAGAACTCGCCGTCGATCTCGATGGCCGGGAACCCCGGCGGCAGCGCACCGGACGCCATGAAGTGCTCGACGCGCAGCTGGCCTTCGGTGTTGTCGAAGTAGGCGAAGTTGCCGGTGCGGATGTTGACCGCGCCCACCGATACGCGCATGGCGGTCTTGTGGTTGATGCGGTCGAAATCGACCAGCCGCTCCAGCGTGGTCTTCAGCGGCGAGGTGTCGTACCAGCTCGCCGTGGTCGGCGAGGCGCGCCACGGCCACAGCGGGAACGGACGCGGCGTGAAGAAGCCGGGCTGCCCTTCCACCAGCGCACGCCACGCGGCCCAGCCGCTCAGGCCGTTCTGCCATGGCAGCTCCCACGCACCGGGATCGAGCGGCGCCGTGGGCCAGACGGGAAACAGAGGCTCGCGAGTGATCGTGCGCCAGAACTCGCGCAAACGTTCGACGCGATGCTCGGGCGCGTTGCCGGCAATGACCGCCGCGTTGAGCGCGCCGATGGAGATGCCGGCGATCCAGTTGGGATGAATGCCGACGGCATCCAACGCTTCGTACACGCCGGCCTGATACGCGCCCAGCGCGCCACCGCCCTGCAGCACCAGGGCGGTGGTCTTGTACTGCTTGTGGAACTGTCGCAACAGGTCCTGATTCGACAGCTTCGGTTCTGACGAGTTCTTACGGACGTCCATACGCATCAGCCTCGACTCAATCCGTTGGGGCACCACTGACGAAGTATCGCCATCGTCATGATGCCAGGAAGGTTCGCAGATGGAGGCGCGCGGCGCAGGGAAGACTGGCTGTCTTGCCAAGCCGCGCGCCTCCGTCTGCGGGCCTTCCTGGCATCACCCCATCTTTGGAATGTCATACGCGGGGCCGTCCATGTCTGCCCGCATCTCTTCGGCGCGCCGGCTCGACAGACGGCCAGTCTGCCTTCGCCGACGCCCCTGTGATCTGCAGGCAGACATGGGCGGTGACGATGGTGATACTTCGTCAGTGGTGCCCCAGATAGTCGTACACCACGGTGCCCAGGTCGAGCGTCAGGTCGGTCACGAAATGTAGTGCCGACTCCACCTTCAGCACCGGCAGGTCGGCCACCGGCGCCAGCGCATGGGGATGCAGCTCCAGCGCCGCCGGACCGGTCCAGGCACCCTTGAGCGTGACGTTGGTGGTGTAGTAACGGACCAGTTCGCAAATGCGCGGCGTGCCGTCCACGTGCGGGATGATCTTGAGCAGGAAGTTGGGCGCCGCCAGCGAGGCCAGCACAGCCTTCTCGTCGGCCGGGCGGTGCTTGAAGCCCATGGTGCCCTTGGCCACCCGCACCTTGCCGTAGTCGAGCGTGCCGACCAGGGTGTCGATCTCGGTGGCCAGTTCCGGGCTGGCGAGCTTCTTGGGGAAACCCCACAACTCGCGTCCACCGGCGATCGGCGGATGGTCGTTCAGATACATCGAGTGCACATAACCACCGTGCTGGCCCTCGAAACTGACCGGGATGACCTGGCCGGACTCGGTGTAGTCGCCGAAACCGGTGGAGTCGGGCATGCGGATGAATTCGTACTTCACCAGCGGCTCGGTCACTTGCAGCGGCTCGGGCACCACGGCGCGCAGGGCATCGAGATCCGTGCGATAGGTGATGACGAGGAATTCGCGGTTGACGAAGCGGTACGGCCCCAGCGGAAACGCCGGGCTGGTCAAAGGCATGGCGAAGGCGTTGGCCTTCACATCGGCAATCTTCATGACGCTGGCGCTCCTGGCAACCCGCCCGCGCGGTGCATCCTGGCCCGCGCGGGCGGGTATCGATGGATACAGCAGGTTGGCCCCGTCCAGCGCGCCGGACGGGGCATGGCGGCTTACTGCATGTACCAGCCGTGGCTCACCACGATCGATTGGCCGGTAAGCGCAGCCGACGGGAACGTGGCCAGATACAGCGCGGTCTGCGCGATGTCGTCCACCGTGGTGAACACGCCGTCGACGGTGTCCTTGAGCATCACGTTCTTGATCACGTCCGCTTCGCTGATGCCCAGCTCCTTCGCCTGCTCGGGAATCTGCTTCTCCACCAGCGGCGTGCGCACGAAGCCAGGGCAGATCACGTGCGAGCGCACGTTGTGGGCCGCGCCTTCCTTCGCCAGCGTGCGCGCCAGGCCCAGCAGGCCGTGCTTGGCGGCAACGTAGGCGGACTTGAGCTTGGACGCCTCGTGGGAATGCACCGAGCCCATGTAGATCACGATGCCGCCGCGATCATCCTTGTACATATGCTTGAGCGCGGCGCGGGTGGTGAGGAAGCCGCCGTCGAGATGGATGGCGAGCATCTTCTTCCAATCCGCGTAAGCGAACTGGTCGATCGGGTTGATGATCTGAATGCCGGCGTTGGAGATCAGGATATCCAGATGGCCGAACTCGGCCACTACCTTGTCGGTGCCGGCATTGACGGCGGCTTCATCCGTCACGTCCATGGCGATACCGATGGCCTTGCCGCCCGCCGCATTGATCTCGGCAGCCGCCGCGTCGGCGGCCTGCTGGTTGATGTCGGCGATGGCGACCGCCGCGCCATTCTTCGCGTAAAGCTCGGCGATTGCCTTGCCGAGGCCACTGGCTGCGCCAGTGATGAGTGCCACCTTGCCGTCGAGACTTGCCATAACCACTCCTGTCGATGGGGAACGGGGAAAGCAGAAACGGAATCAGGTTGTGGGCTGCGTGGCCTGTCCGTCCAGACGGAACAGGCTGTCACAGCTCGCAGGCACGCATCTATGCGACGAATGGACGGCTTGATCTGTCGCCGCCACTCCGTGGCCGGGAGCCACCTATTCGTCATTCCTGCGAAGGCAGGAATCCAGTGACTTCATGCGCCTGAAAGGCGCTGGATCCCTGCCTTCGCAGGGATGACGATAGGAAACACGGCGCCAGCCTGTCGCTTAGTGCGCACCTTCCGACAAATAGGTATAGCCAGTCAGTCCTTCGTTCAACGTGACGAACAACTGCTCCGCCGCGTCACCTTCCACGCCCGCCGCCGCGATGCGTTCGCGATAGCTCTGGCGCAGGGCTTCGAGGTCATAGCCAACATAGTCGAGCATCAGGTCAGTGGTGTCGCCACGGCGCTTGTGCGCGAAAACATACGAATCGCCATCGACGCGCACGTTCACCGCGTCGGTGTCGCCGAACAGGTTGTGGATGTCGCCCAGTGTTTCCTGGTACGCGCCGACCATGAAGATGCCGAGGCGGTAGCTCTCGTCTTCCTTCAGCGCGTGCAGCGGCAGGCTCACGTCCACGCCTTCGGCGTCGACGTAGTCGTCGATGCGGCCGTCGGAGTCGCAGGTGAGGTCCACGATGACACCGCGGCGCGTCGGCTCTTCATTCAAGCGTGCGATGGGTGCGATCGGGAAGATCTGGTCAATCGCCCAGATGTCCGGCACGGATTCGAACACGGAGAAGTTGACGAAGTACTTGTCGACCAGCTTCTCGTCCAGTTCATCCATCGCCTGGCGATGCGAACGCTCGGCCGGCAGCAGGCGCATGCGCACCGCGTTGGCGATGGCGTAATACATGTCGTCCAGGCGCGCGCGGTCTTCCAGATTCAATTGGCCCAGGGCGTAGAGCGTCTGGCCTTCGGCGAGGTGATGCTGCGCTTCGTGGAAGAGCTCCAGCGCGGGGCGCGCATCGAGTTCTGCCCAGGTTTCGCGCAGACGGCGCAGCACAGCAGGCTCATGCTCGTGCGCTGCGGGGATATTGCCAGCAGGTACTTCTTCCACTTCGGTGACGTTCACCACCATCACGGCGTGGTGCGCGGTCATCGCACGACCTGCCTCGGTGATGATGTGCGGCGCGGGCAGATCCGCTTCCGCCACGGCCTCGGCCAGCGACTGCACGATGGTGGAGGCGTACTGCTCGATGGAGTAGTTGATGGAGTTGTGGCTGCGCGAGCGCGAGCCTTCGTAGTCCACGCCCAGGCCACCGCCGACGTCGACGATGTCCAGCGGCACGCCCATGCGCTTCAATTCCACGAAGTAACGCGTGGCTTCGCGCATGCCGTTGGCGATGTCGCGCACATTGGAAATCTGCGAACCCATGTGGAAGTGCTGCAGCTTCAGCGTGTGCTTCAGGCCCGCCTGCTCCAAGCGTTCCACCAGCGTGAGCACCTGACTGGGCGACAGGCCGAACTTGCCCTTGTCGCCACCGGTGTTCTGCCACTTGCCCGCGCCGATGGAGGCCAGGCGCACGCGCACGCCGAGCAACGGCTCGACATTCAGCGCCTTGGCTTCCGTGAAGACGTGGTCGAGTTCGGAGAGCTTCTCGATCACGATGTGCACGCGCAGACCCAGCTTGCGGCCGATCAGCGCGAGGCGAATGTATTCGCGGTCCTTGTAGCCGTTGCAGATCACGATGCTGCCGGGGCGTGCCATGGCCAGCACGGCCATCAGCTCGGGCTTGGAGCCGGCCTCGAGGCCAAAGCCATGCTCGCCGGCGGCGACCAGCTCACCGGCCACGCCGCGCTGCTGGTTCACCTTGATCGGGTACACGGCGGTGTAGCCACCTGTGTAGCTCCATTCGCCGATGGCCTTGGCGAAGGCGTCCTGCAGGCGCTTCAAACGATCGGCGAGGATGTCTGGAAAACGGACCAGCAGCGGCAGACGCAGGCCTTCGGCACGAGCGCGGTCCACGATGGCCGGCAGCGACAGCGCCGGGCCTTTCGCGCCGTGCGGGCGCATGACGATATGGCCGGCGTCACTGACGTCGACGTAGCCGTCGCCCCAGTGCGGGACGGCGTAGGTATGGCGGGCAGCGTCGATGTTCCAATGCTTCGACATGGAGGGCTCCTTGATACAACGGGCGTGTTACACCCTGAACATGTCGTCGCAGCGGCGGAGCCTTGACGAGAACAAAGTCAGCCGGCCGGAAGCCTCGCACGCCGCGGGGCCGGGTTGACTCGTGCGAAGGCCTCGGAAGGCCGTCATTCCCGCGCAGGCGGGAATCCAGTGCCTCTGAACCGTCGCAAAGTCACTGGATCCCCGTCTGCGCGGGGATGACGAGCAAACCCATTTGGCACTTCATTCGAGACCACCAGCGCCCTGGCGCGGCGGTTCGGGCGGCTATTGTAACGGCGTCTTGTGACAATGTGCGGCCATAACCCCGGACGATGGCGTCCGTTCGGCTACAATTCCCGTTCTTTGAACCCTTTGATTGTCAGGAACATCCCCATGTCGCAGCATCCCAGCTGGTTCACCGAAGCCCACCAGGCCTCCGGCTCCTCCATCGGCTACCGTGTGGAGAAGCTGCTGCACGCCGAGAAAACCCCGTTCCAGACCATCGAGATCTACCAGACCACCGACTGGGGCAACCTGATGGTGATCGACGGCTGCGTCATGCTGACCAGCCGCGACAACTTCCTCTATCACGAGATGATGACCCACCCGGCGCTGTTCACCCATGCGCGCGCCAAGCGCGTGGTGATCATCGGCGGAGGTGACTGCGGCACGCTGCGCGAAGTGCTCAAGCATGAGGAAGTCGAGCACGCCGTGCAGGTGGAAATCGACGAGCGCGTGACGCGCCTGGCCGAGCAGTACTTCCCGGAACTGTGCGACTCCAACAACGATCCGCGCGCCGAGCTGCTGTTCATCGACGGCATCAAGTACATGGCCGAAGCCGAGCCGGAATCGCTGGACCTGATCATCGTCGACTCGACCGACCCAGTCGGCCCGGCCGAAGGCCTGTTCAACGCCGCCTTCTACGCCAGCTGCTACAAGGCCCTGCGCCACGGCGGCATCCTGGTGCAGCAGTCGGAATCGCCGATCGCCCACCTGGAGTTGATCAAGTCCATGCGTTCGGCCATGCGTACGGCCGGCTTCAGCGCGGTGAAGACCCTGCCGTTCCCGCAGCCGTGCTACCCCACCGGCTGGTGGAGCTGCACCATGGTCCGCAAGGGCGGCGACCTGGCCGGCTTCCGCGAGCGCGGTGCGCTGAGCAAGAACTTCCCGACCCGCTACTACAACGCCGACATCCACAAGGCGGCGCTGGCCCAGCCGGAATTCATGCGCGAAGCGCTGGGCGAGTAAGTCCCCGGTTCCAGCGAAAAGCCCGGCGTGGTGTCCACGCCGGGCTTTTTTGTGGCTGCGCTCCCACGGGGCTCTCGGTTCGGCGGCGATCAGAACAAGGTCTGGCGCGCCTTGGGCATCAACACCAGTATCAGCGTGGCCAGCGGCCCAAGCACCAGCGACAGCAGGAACCACAGCAGGCCGCTGCGATTCTTGCCCTGGGCCAGGCCGGCGTTGATCAGGGCGAGCGTGCCCCAGCCGACGAACCAAGGCGTGGCGCGGCCGTCGGCCAGTAGGGAAATGTCATTCACGTGTTCTTCTCCTGTGCTGCGCAGGATGACGTGTCACCCCGGGGCGTCGCGAAGCGGCCATGCTAACAAGGCGGGACGCTTTCTCCCGTCCCTCGCGTCCTGCGGATCAGGCGAGCTTAATGCTTGGGCGCTATCCTGATTGTTCGCTTTCTGTAAGGACTCATCGATGCTTGGACGGCACCTCCTCCCGTTTGCCCTGTTGCTTGCCGCAGCCGCCAGCCCCGCCCTTGCGGCCAAGGCACCGGTCAAGGCGCCGGCGGATGCCCAGCAGAGCGCACGCCGCCAGGCGCTGCTGCAGTACCAGAAGGACCTGATCAGCGTGTCCGCCCCGCAGGCCGATCCCCTCCCGCTGATGGGTGCCGCGCTGCTCGCCCGCCCCCTGCCGGACCAGCCGGACTTCAACAGCTATCACACCCTGATCGACCGCGCCGCCGCGGCCGAGGGCGCCGGCCCGGAGATCAGCTGGGTCCGCCTGAGCGACTGCGACGACAAGGCGTCCGACTGCCCCAACAGCGACGCACTGGCCAAGCTGGTGCAGCAGGCACCGGACAACGCGGCGGTGTGGATGCTCAAGCTGGGTCAGGACCTCCGCGACGGCAAGAACGACGACGCTCGTCAGGACCTGGCCAAGGCCGCCGCCGCCAAGGCGTATGACGACTACACCGGGGCCACCCTCAAGGCGCTGTCCGGTGCCGTGACCCTGCTGCCCCCGCCAGCCAATGTGGTGGGCCCGCTGTCGTCCATGAACGGTGCCGACGTGCAGCTCACCCTGGTGTTCGGCCTGGCCGAAGGCCAACCACAGCCCGCGCTGCCGGCCACGGCCCGCCTCTGCGAGGACAACGCCGACAAGGCCGACATCAAGGCCGACTGCCTCAAGCTCGGCAAGTTGCTCGAATGGGGCTCCAGCCCGCTGGCCCGTTCGCTGGGCCTGCATCTGCGCGAAGTGCTGGCGAACGAGGATGCGCAGAAGGACGACGCCAAGCGCCTGCGCCGGAATCTCGTGTGGCAGGTGCAGAGCTTTTCCCAGCTCTCACTGCGCGCCAAAGGCGACACCGCCATTGCCCAGCACCTGCTGAAGCTCGCCCGCTCCGGCGGCACGCAGATGAGCCTGGTGCTCACCGCCCTGCGCGACTACAACATGCCGGTCGATGCTCCGTCCGACTGGGAACCGACCAAGGCCAGTTGATCCCCCGCATCCACGCAAGCGCGGCGCCGTGTCACGCGCCTGCGCTTGCGTCGGCTACCCGGCCATCGTGTAGGCTTGAGCCCGGCTTGGACACTGGGGCGGCATCATGCTGACGGTACTGGTAGCAAGCAGCAAAGGCGGTTGCGGCAAGAGCACGCTGGTCACGCAACTGGCCTCGCATTGGGCGCAGGATGGCAAGCACACCGCCATCATTGACGCCGACCGGCAGCAGTCCGGTTTCCGCTGGGCGGCCAACCGGCCGGACAACGTGCCCGGCGTGTTGGCCATCGAAGGTGGCCGCAGGGCGCTGGAAAAGCTCCCGCCCGACACGCAACGCGTCCTCATCGATACGCCAGCCGGCTCGCAGGAGCGCGATCTGGAGCCGTATCTGGAAAAGGCCGACGTGGTGCTGGTGCCGGTGCTGCCGTCAACCTTCGACCTCGATGCCACGTTCGGCTTCCTTGAGGAACTCAAGCAGATCAACCGGATCAAACGAGGCAAGCTGCCCGTGGGATTGGTCGGCAATCGCCTGAAACCGTGGACCAACGCCAGCCAGGACGCCATGGCCCAGTTGTCGGAGCAGTCGCCCTTCCCCTTGGTGGCGCAGCTGCGGGACAGCCAGGCTTATGTGTTGCTGACCGCATTGGGCAAGGGCATCTTTGATTACGCTTCGGAAAACGTCCGGAGCCATCAGGAGGACTGGAAACACCTTCTGCGCTGGATCAAACGCCAGCATTGACATTACGTGCCACGCCGTCAGCACGATCTGGGGAGTCAACCATGCACGAACTCATTCTGTTGCGACACGCCGAAGCCAAGCCCGCCGCCAGCGGTGCCAGCGATCAGAGCCGGCGCCTGAGCGGACGCGGCGAGCAGGAGGCGAAAGCCGCGGGCAAATGGCTGGTGTCGCACGGGGTGAAGCCCGATCGCGTGCTGTGCTCGCCGTCCGAACGCACCCGCGCCACCGCCGAACTGGCGCTCGCCGCTTACAGCCATGTGCCTGTCACCGAATTCGCCGACGATATCTACGAAGCCACGCCCGGCGAGTTGCTGGCGCTGCTTGATCAGCACGGCGACGCAGGCACGGTGATCCTGGTGGGCCATAACCCCGGTATCGAGCGGCTGGTGGCCCTCCTGGTGGAGGGACGCTCCGACGAATTCCGCGGTATGCCACCGGCCGGACTCGCCGTGCTGCATCTCAACGGTACGCTTGAACCGGGCAACGCCCGCCTGGATGCCTTCTGGTCCCCATGACATCAGAGCCCGCTTCATGTCTGCGCACAACCCGCGTTGGTCCCTCGCCGGGACCAACCCTCAGGGCCGAGTCTGTTTACCCCTAACTCAGCGTCATCACTCGGTCGTGTATCGACATACCGTTCCTCGCTCTTCCTTGGTTAGCGGGCCAACAGCTCTCGGCGCGGTCCATGCGCCGACATGGCGCAAGCTCTTATCGCTTGCCGGTGGTTGCCTGCTGCTGGCGCTGCTCGTCACGCCGCCCGCGCGAGCGGCGGACTACCGCATCGACCCCGAGCGATCCCATGCCGATTTCGGCGTCAGACTGTTTTGGCTCAGCCAGATCAGCGGCCGCTTCGAGGAAATCGACGGCGACGTCACCCTCAGCACGCTTCACGACACCGCCGTGGTCGATGCCCGCATCACCGTGGACAGCATCCACATGGGGTCGGATCGCATCCGGCGTTGGGTGCTGGCGCCGGAGTTCTTCGACGCTTCGCGGTTTCCTTCGATCCACTTCGTTTCCGATCCCATCTCGCTGGGCATGCTGGAGAAAGGGGGCGACCTCGACGGCACGCTGACCCTGCGCGGCATCACCCGCCCGGCGCATTTCGAAGTGATGCCTTCGCACTGCCCGCTCCATGCGCCCCAGCAATGCGTGATCTCCGTACGCGGCACCATCCTGCGCAGCGATTTCGGCATGACCGGCCATCGCACGGCCATCTCCGACCAGGTGCAGCTGGGCATGATGATCAGCCTCGACTACGCCCGCCGTTAAGCAGCAATAGGAACGTTCTCTCGTATCATCACGGGATGCGCCAGCGCTGGATCGCCGCCTTCATTCTGCTTGTAGCGATCCTGACTGCGTCGGGATGCAGTGTGTCGCCAACGCGCATCCGCCGCGCCGACGCGGTGGTGGCTGCCGGGATGCAGCAGCAGGCCACCTGCGATCGCTACGACCATTGCGCCATCGACTCCCCACTGCTCGACGCCGCCCAACAGGCGATGGCCGATTCCACGCCCGACACGCCGGTACACGTGGTCACCCTGCTCAACGACAGCGAAGCGGCGATGGTCGCGCGGCTCAACCTGATCCGCGCCGCGCAGCACAGCATCGACGTGCAGACCTACATCTGGGACCAGGACGATGCCGGGCAGCTCGTGCTCCATGAGCTGATCAAGGCCGCGCGGCGCGGCGTGAAGGTGCGCATCCTGGCTGACCAGTTGTTCTCCTTCGGCGATCCGGTGTTGCTGGAACGCCTTGCCACGGTGGACCCAAACCTCGAAATACGCCTGTACAACCCGACGTTCCATCAGGCGCAGACCTCGGTGGCGGAGTTCAGCGCAAGCATCGTGTGCTGCTTCATGACGTTCAACCAACGCATGCACAACAAGCTGCTGCTGGTGGACGACCTGATCGGCATCACCGGCGGGCGCAACTACCAGGACCGCTATTTCGACTGGGACAACGATTTCGACTACGTCGACCGCGACGTGATGGTAGGTGGCCCCGCCGCACACCCGATGGCGGCCAGCTTCGACATGTTCTGGAACCACAAGCGTTCCACACCGCTTACGCACCTGCGCGACGTGAACCGTCATCTGCTCGACGACGACCATCCCGGCCCGTTGCCCGAGCCGCATTACGCACATCCACAGCGCGTGGAACGTGTGGTGGAAGAAGCCGGCGATGGCGACTGGATCGATGACGTACTGGTGACGGATACGCTGCGCACCGGTCGCGTCGACTATTTCAGCGACCTGCCCGCCAAGACCGACGAGCCCGGCAAACGCAGTGCGCGCGAATTCACCGCCCACCTCATGCGCATGGTCGGCGCCGCCCAACACGAAGTGGTGCTGCAGACGCCGTACCTGGTGATGAGCGATCGCGCCAAGGCCATCTTCGAGCGGCTGCACCGGGGTGAATCAGCGCCGCGCATCGTCGTGTCGACCAACTCGCTGGCCTCGACCGACGCGTTCGCGGTGTATGCGCTCTCGTACAAGCACCGCAAGCGCTACCTCAAGGACTACGGCTTCGAGATCTACGAGATGAAGCCGCACGCGGCGGGACCAGCCGAAGACAATGCAGATGCTGCCGATGACGAAGGCCCGGTGTTGCCCACGCCGGGCACCGCGCCCAAACGCCGGCGCGTGGGCACGGATCGCGGCCTGCTCGGCAGCCGCGGCAGCGCTCGCCGCAATCGCCCCGCGCCACTGACCACGCCCGGCCGCCGCTTCGGACTGCACGCCAAATCCATCGTGGTGGACGACACGTTCGCCATGGTCGGCTCGCACAACTTCGATCCGCGCTCAGATCACTACAACACCGAAGCGGGCGTGATCGTGTACGACGCCCGCTTCGCCAATGCACTGCGCGATAGCATCCTGCGCGATACGCAGCCGGAGAACGCGTGGGTCATCGCACCACGCCAGCAGAGCAGCCTGAGCATGGCCATCGGCGACGTCTCCGCCAGCCTGCCGGTGTTCGACCTGTGGCCGTATCGCTACGCCACCAGCTACGACCTCAAGGCGGGCTGCACACCGATGCGTCCCAGCGATCCGGCCTTCCTGAGCTGCTATACGCCGGTGGGCGACTTCCCGGATGTCGACGTGTCGCCCAAGCTGATCTATACGCGTTTGATCACGGCCTTCGGCGCGGGCGCGCAGGGTGTGCTCTAACCAACGCGTCGCTTTCTGCAGCAACGCACTTGCGAGTGACAGGCCAACGGAGCGGTGACGCCGTGGTCGCGCACGACGCGCGCTTACAAAGAAGCCGCGTGGCTGTCGTCGAACCGCATGACGAGCAGGCCGCTCAATCCGTCCGGATGATCGCCGGGCACGGCGAATCGCCAGCGCTCCGCCGTGCGTAAGGCACGGTCATCGAGGCCCGCGTTTCCACTGGATTCGGCCACGACCGCCTGCCCCACGCGCCCCTCGCCGTCGACCGTCAGACGCAACACCACGCGCCCGCTGGCGAACGCGCTGCGCTGCAGCCATGCCGCAGGCAGCGACGGCATGTCGACCGGCGTAAGCGTGGGCAGGGATGCCTCCGGCCGCACCGGCGGGGTGGCCGGCTGCGCGATCGCGCCGGCAGCCACGCGTCCGCCCGTGGCGGGCGCATGCGGATGGCGGCGCAACACCATTCGCACTTTGTCGTTGCTGTGGGCGGAGGAGATACCCGGCGGGCCTATCCATTGATCGGTCAGCGTGCTGAGCCAGGCGGTGCCCGCAACGCCGATCGCCAGCGCGAGCAGGCTCAGGCTGGCGGTAGTGCGGAGACGAAACATCGGAGGCAATGAGGGCGGGACGAACCCGCTCAGCGTTCGAGGATGGCGGTGACGCCCATGCCGCCCGCCGTGCAGATGGAGATCAGGCCGCGGCCCGAACCCTTCTGTTCGAGCATCTTGGCCAGCGTGGCGACGATGCGTGCGCCGGTCGCGGCGAACGGGTGGCCCACGGCAAGGCTGGAGCCGTTGACGTTGAGCTTGGCCGGATCGATCGCGCCCAGCGGCTGGTCGAGGCCCAGGCGGTGCTTGCAGTAGTCGGCGCTTTCCCATGCACGCAGCGTGCACAGCACCTGCGCCGCGAAGGCTTCGTGGATCTCGTAGAAATCGAAGTCCTGCAGCGTGAGCCCATGGCGCGCCAGCATGCGCGGCACGGCCACGGTCGGCGCCATCAACAGGCCTTCGCCGTGCACGAAATCGACGGCGGCGACTTCCGCATCGCGGAACCAGGCCTGCACTTTCAGGCCGCGCGCGGTAGCCCATTCCTCGGTGCCCAGCAGCACCGCGGCGGCACCGTCGGAGAGACCGGTGGAATTGCCCGCCGTGAGCGTGCCGTGGCCAGAGGTCCGGTCGAATGCCGGCTTCAGCGAGGCCAGCTTCTCCATGGTGCTGTCCGGACGCAGGAAGCCGTCGCGTTTCAAACCGCGGAACGGCACCACCAGATCCTCGAAGAAGCCCGTTTCATACGCGGCGGCGAGCTTGTGGTGGCTGTCCAGCGCCAGTTGATCCTGCGCCTGGCGGGCGATGTGCCACTCCTTCGCCATCTTTTCGCAGTGGTCGCCCATCGACATGCCGGTGCGCGGCTCGGCCACGCCCGGGAACGCCGGCTTGAGTTCCTTCAGCGAGAAACCCTGCGTGGCGGCGCGCAGCTTTTCCTGCCACGTCTTGGCGCGATTGATGGACAGAAGGCGCTTGCGCATGCGCTCGCTGAGCACGATGGGTACGTCGCTGGTGGTGTCCGAGCCACCCGCAATGCCGGCTTCGATCTGCCCGGTAGCGATCTTGTTGGCGATGATGATGGCGTTGTCCAGCGAGGTGCCGCAGGCACGGGCCGTGGTGATGGCCGGCGTGGTGGGCTTGAGGCCCGAGGACAGCACCGCTTCGCGGGCCAGGTTCCATTCGGACGAGTGCTTGATCACCGCGCCCATGGCCACTTCGCCCAGCTCCTGGCCATGCAGGCCATACCGCTCCACCAGCGCCCCAAGCACCTTCACCGACATGCCGAAATTGCCGACGTCGGCATAGGCGGTGTTGTTGCGGCAGAACGGGATACGTACACCGCCGATCACACCGACGCGCTTGAGCGTGTTTTCCATGGCTGGAGCAATCCAAGGTTCGAAAAAGCCGAGTCGTCAAGGCTAACGCGGCCTGCCAGCCTGCGGAAGCCCAAAATCCTCCAAATGCTAGAATCTGGTTTCTTACTGTTCGGGTTCGTGATCCGTGGAAGCTCAAACACTCGTCGCCCTGCCGGTGGTCCTCGCGCTGGAGCTGTCCGCAGGCGATACGCCCCCGCGCCGCACCCTGACCCGCGACGAGGCCGCCGAATTGGCCGCGCTGATCGCCGCCGACCTCCATACGCTGGTCCCACAGGTGGACGAAGCCCGCCTGGCGCTGGCCGGTGCGCTGTTCGACGCCGTGGAACTGCTTCGCCCCGGCTTCCCGGTATGGGCAACGCTGGACGAACTCGCCCGCCGCGTGCCGCGCGGGCATGTGGAAAACGTGGTGGCCTTCGGCACCCACGAAGGCCACATGCCGGCACAGCCACTGGAACCGGAAGCCGCGTTCGCCGATGGCCCGATGCGCCTGCTGCCCATGTCGCTGCTCGCGCCCGAGTCGGTGGCGGAGAGCCTGGCTGAAAAGCTGGAAGTGGAACTGGTCGGCCGCGGCGAAGCCGGCGCGCTCACCGCGGACTGGCTGATGCGCACGCTGGGCGTGCGCCTGGAACATGCCCGCTACCTCAGCCGCAACGATCTGCTTGCGTTGACCTGTGTGCAGTACGAACACGTGAACCTCGCGCCACTGTGGACGCTGCTCGAGGCCGCGCTGCTCACGCCCTATCGCGACGAGGCGACGATGAGCGCGCGCGGCCTCGCGCTGCGTTACCACGATGGCAAGGTCGAGATGCAATCGCCGGCTGCCTGGTTGCGCAGCCAGCCCGGTGATCTGAGCCAGCGCGCGCACGACTTCGCCGGCGCCGTGTTCGAACTGCGCCAGTACGCAGCGCTGCTCGACGCGCATCACCTTCCGCTGAAGCTCGTCGACGGCGAACCGGGCAACGGTTACTTGCTTGAGACTTTCGGCGACGCCGATGCCGGCTACGATGCGCCCGCACTCTACGCCCACGAGGCGCCGGGGCTCGGTGTGGTGGCGGTGACGCTCGCGCAACGCGGCAACGGCGGTCGTGCGCGCGTACTCGCCCATGGCTATCCCTTGCATCCCAAGGCATTGGGCTCGCTAGTGGCCGGCCTGGCCGACCAGTACGGCATCTCACCTGATCTGCACGCGCTGGGGTGCATCCTGCTCGATGCTGACGGTCAACTCGGCGCGCCCGCCGAGGCATTGCACTGAGACGATCCGGTTCGCCAACGAGCCGGCAGGGGCGTCGCGCGAGCTGCGCGGCTAGTGCTATCGCGCCTTAGTTGGCGCATGATGCGCCGATGAGGCGCGGGGCGTGCGCCACCGGGCCGTAACGCAGATGCGTCAATCCGATCACGAGTTCGTCCCCGCAGGAGGCGAGGCCCAATGGCCCGCCCATGTACTGCAAGGCGCGCCCGCACTGATCACTTATATCGATAGCGACCGGCGCTTCCGTTTCGCCAACGTCACGCATCGCACATGGCTCGGCGTCGACCCGGCGCGCATGGTGGGTCGCACGGTGGACGAAGTCCTCGGCGACTGGAATCTTCAGCGCGCTGGCGGTTGCCTCGAGCAGGCGCTCGGAGGCGAGCCGGCGGTCTATGAGGGCGAGCTGCTCGCCGGTACCGCCCGCTGCTACGTGCACGGCAACTTCCAGCCCGATCTCGATGACAACGGCCGCGTACGCGGCGTGTTCACCGTGTTCATCGACATCACCGCGCGGCACGCGCTGGAGACACAGCTGCGTGAGAGCGAGCAGCGTTTCTTCGGTGCCTTCCAGCATGCGCCCATCGGCATGGCGCTGGTGACCACCGAAGGCCATATGCTGCGCGTCAACGCGGCGCTGTGCGAAATGCTCGGTTACAGCGAGCAGGAGCTGCTTGTACGCGCCCTGCCCGATCTCACTCACATCGATGACCTGCCCGCGTCGCGCGAACTGTCGAAATCGCTGCGCGAAGGGCGACGCGAAACCTATCAGCTCGAGAAGCGCTACATTCATCGCGACGGGCACGTGGTGCATGTGCTGCTCAGCGTCTCGCTGGTACGCACGGCGCATGGCGAGCCGTATCACGCGATCGCGCAAATCCTCGATATCAGCCAACGCAAGGCCTACGAGGAAGCGCTGTTCCGCGAGCGCGAACTGGCCGAGGTGACGCTGCGCTCCATCGGCGACGCGGTCATCACCACCGACCTGCAGCACCGGGTGACCTCGCTCAACCCCATCGCCGAGGCGATGACCGGCTGGAGCCAGGCCGAAGCGGTGGGCCAGCCGATGAGCGAAGTATTCCGCCTGATCGACAGCCGCACCCGCGAACCGCTGCACAGCCCGCTGCTGGATGCGATCACGCGCGATGCCATCGTGGAGCTGAAGGGCAACGCGGTATTGCTCCACCGCAATGGATTCGAGACGCCAATCGAAGATTCGGCGGCGTCCATCCACGATCACGCCGGCAGCGTCATCGGCGGCGTGCTCGTATTCCACGACGTGAGCGAAACACGCGCGCTGGCGCTGAAGATGGCGCACCTGGCGCAGCACGACACACTCACCGGCCTGCCCAACCGGAGCCTGCTGCAGTCGCGCCTGGAACAGGTGCTGGCGGCCGCCGTGCGGCGCCACGACGAGGCGGCGCTGCTGCATATCGATATCGATCACTTCAAGCAGATCAACGACGCGCTGGGCCATTCTGCCGGCGACGAATTGCTGCGTGCGTTCTCCGCACATCTTCGTCACCACCTGCGCAACGAAGACACCGTCAGTCGCATCGGCAGCGACGAGTTCGTGGTGCTGCTCTCGCACATCGATGGCCGCAACGGTGCCAGCCAGTTGTGCGAGAAGCTGATGCGCCTGTGGCAGGCCTCCCCCGCCAGCAAGATGGGCGAGTTCAACATCACGTTCAGCGTGGGCATCAGCGTCTATCCCGACGACGCGCACGACGCCGACGCGATGCTGCGCAACGCCGACATCGCCATGTACGAAGTGAAGATGAAGGGGCGCAACGACTACCGCTTCTTCACCTCGCAGATGAGCGAACTGCCGGCCGCGCGCCTGCGCATCGAGCAGGACCTGCGCCGCGCGCTCAAGCGCGGTGACCTGCGCCTGCATTACCAGCCCAAGGTCGATGCGCGCACGGGATCCATCGTCGGCGCGGAAGCCTTGTTGCGGTGGCAGGACGAGGGTCGTGACGTGTACATGCCCGACCAGTTCATTCCGGTGGCGGAGGAAAGCGGACTGATCGTACCCATCGGCGAATGGGTGATCCGCGAAGCCTGCCGCCAGGCCGGCGAGTGGTATCGCGCCGGCAAACCCATCGTGGTCGCAGTGAACGTGGCCGCGCCGCAGTTCCAGCATCCGGGTTTTCACGCCACCTTGAAGAGCGCGCTGGATGAAGCGCAGCTTCCGCCGTCGCTGATCGAACTGGAACTGACCGAACGCATGGTGATGTCGGCCGGCGACCAGAGTCGCGCGCTCATGCAGGGCATCAAGGATCTGGGCGTGAGCCTGGCGCTGGACGACTTCGGCACCGGCTATTGCAGCCTTTCCTACCTGAAGTATTTCCCCATCGATGCGCTGAAGATCGACCGCACCTTCGTGCGCGACATCGCCAGCGATGCGGACAACGCCGCCATCACCGACGCCATCATCACGATGGCGCGCGGATTGGAAATGAACGTGGTGGCCGAAGGCGTGGAAACCGCCGCACAGGCAGAGCATCTGCGCCGCGCGGGGTGTTCGTTGCTGCAGGGTTTCCTGTTCGGCACGGCGATTCCGCCGGAAGAGTTCAGCCAGCAGTTGCTGGTGGCCTGAGGCATACCGCGGACGCGGAAAGCGCCTCAGAACTCCGCTTCGTACATGAAGTAGTGACAGCGCTCCATGCCAAGACCGGCATAGGTGCGCTGCGCGCGTTCGTTCTCTGTTTCCACGTACAGGCGAAGGCCCACCGCACCCGCCTGCTTCGCGCGCTGCTGCGCATCGTCATAGAGCCGACGGAACACCCCTTCGCGGCGCGCGGATTCGTCCACGTACACGCTCTGGATCCACCAGAAATCGCCGGCCCGCCAGTCGCTCCATTCATACGTCACCAGTAGGCATCCCACCGGCTCGCCCGCACGGTCCGCGACGAGATAGAAGCCGCGTCGCGGCTCATCGAATACCGCAGTGACGCCGCGCTCCAGCACGGCTGGGTCCAGCACCTTGTGTTCGGTTTCCCACGCCATTGCCAGGTTCCATCGTGCAATGTGCGCGATATCGGCGCGCGTGGCGGTACGAATGGCGATGCTCATCGGGTATTCCTCATGGCTTGGCAGGCCGGCGCGTGCGCGATGAGCCCAGCTTGCGGGTGAGTGTGTTGCGGCCCACGCCCAGCGCAGCCGCGGCGTGCTGGCGATGGCCTTCGTGCGCTTCGAGCGCCACCTGCAACAAGGTCTGGTCCAGTGCTTCGCGGGCGCGGGTATGGATATCCACCTCGCCATCCGCCAGCGCCTGCGTCACCCATTCGCGCAACGCTTCGGTCCAGCCGCCCGCTGTACTCGCAGCACCGGAGGCACCGAGGTCCGACGGGAGAATCTCGTTACCCGGCGCGATCACGGCGAGGCGACGGCAGAGGTTTTCCAGTTCGCGCACGTTGCCTGGGAAATCCCGTTGCGCAATCGCCTTCAGCGCGGCCCGCGAGAAGCGCTTGGGTGGCAGGCGAAGTTCCTGCGCGGCGCTGCCCAGGAAATGCTGGGCGAGCATGGGAATGTCACCGCGACGTTGACGCAACGGCGGCAGCTCGATGCGCACCACGTCCAGACGATGCTTGAGGTCGGCGCGAAACTGGCCCGTGGCGACCCGCGCATCCAGGTCCTGATGCGTGGCGGCGATGATGCGCACGTTGCCGCGAATCAATTCACGCCCACCCACACGATAGAACTCTCCGCCCGCCAGTACGCGCAACAGGCGCGTCTGCAACGCCAGCGGCATGTCACCGATCTCGTCGAGAAACAGCGTGCCGCCTTCGGCCTGCTCAAAGCGACCGGCGTGACGACGCGTGGCACCCGTGAACGCGCCGGCCTCATGGCCGAACAGTTCGCTCTCCAGCAATTCGCTGGGAATAGCGGCCGTATTCAGCGCCACAAAGGGTCGGTCGCGCCGCGCGCTTTCCTCGTGCAGTGCGCGCGCCACCAACTCCTTGCCGGTCCCGGTTTCACCGGTGACGAGCACGTTGAGGTCGCTCGCCGCCACGCGGCCGATCAGGCGGAACACTTCGCGCATCGCCGGGCTTTCGCCAAGCAGCGCATGCGTCGGCGCGACGGCCACCACGGGTGCGACGGCGGCCGTGGGCACGTCCGCCAGGGCGCGCTGCACGGCGGCGACGGCCTGGTCCAGATCGAACGGCTTGGCGAGGTAATCCACCGCACCCGCGCGATACGCCGCCGCCGTGGTAGCGACATCGGTGAACGCGCTCATCACGATGACCGGCTCAAGCGCCTTCGCCTTGAACTCGTTGACCAGCGTGAGGCCGTCCTCGCCCGGCATGCGCACATCGGTGAGCAACAGCGCCGGAGAGGCCATGCGCAACGCGGCGCGCACCGCCTCGGCGTCACCGAACTCGCGTACTTCAAGGCCGGCGTCGCGCAGTGCTTCCGCCAGCACGAAGCGGACACCGCGATCATCATCGGCAATCCAGATATCGGCTCGATGTTCAGTCATGCGCATGCCCCATCGGCAGATAGAGGGAGAAGGTGGTTTCGCCGGGGCGACCGACGTGACGCAGCTCACCGCCGTGTTCGCGTGCGATTTCGCGCGCCAACGCCAGCCCCAGACCGCTGCCATCGGCGCGGCCGGATACCAGCGGTTCGAACAAGGTGTCGCGCAGGGATTCGGGGACGCCCGGACCGTCATCGATCACGTCGACGCGCAAGGCCATGCGCGCCATGCGTTCGCCGAGTCGCACACCCGGTTCGGCGCGCGTGCGGAACGTGAGCGTCGTCGCGCCCGCTTCAATGGCGTTGCGCGCAAGGTTGAGCAGCAGTTGCAGCAGGCGATCCGCATCGCCGTACACATCGGGCAAGCTGGGATCGTAATCGTGGCGCAACGTCGGCGGCGTCGGCTCGGCCTGCAACAACTCGCCCAGGCGTTCGAACTGCTCGTGGATGTTCACGTCATCCAACCGAGCGGCACCGCCGTGATGAAGTAGCCGATTGGCGAGCGCAGCCAAGCGATCGGCCTCGGCGATCACCAGCCCGGCAAGACCGCGCAGTTGTTCGTCCTCCACGCGTCGTTGCAGCAACTGCGCTGCACCGCGCAGGCCGGCGAGCGGGTTCTTCACTTCATGGGCAAAGCCGCGCAGCGTGGCCGACAGCGGCGTATCCGACGGGGCCGGTGGGGCCAGCGCATGCACTTCAAGCAAGAGTTCGCCACTGGCGAGGCGTTGCATGGAAACGTCGACCCGCGCCATCTCTCCACGGGAGGAAGGCACGTTGATGCCACGCAGTTGGTGTGGCGACGATTCCTGCAGCGCACGCTGCGCCTGCGCCATCCACTCGGGCCGGTGCAGCAGCACGGCCAGCGATTGCCCCACGGCACTGCGCGGCCCGATATCCAGCAACTCGGCCAGCGCGGGGTTCACCCACTTCAGGCGCAGCTGTGCATCCGCCAGCGCCACCCCGGTCGCCAACGGCTCCGCCCATCCCCGCGCTGCCGTATCGTTCATTGCACCATCATGGACAATGCGCTGGCCTGGTGCAATGGACAGCGAATAGCCGGGCTCGTGGCGCTAGTGTCGGGGGAATCAAATGCTGTCAGCAGCACCTAAGTTCCCGTCAGCGAACCTAGATCAGGTCAGCAGGGTTCGGTTTTTACCCTTCAGCTTTCGCAGACCGACCCAGATGAGATCGGCATTCGAGCCTGCTGCGCTGGGAGATTGGCAAGAAAAAGGCCCGCGAGGGGGGAGCCTGCGGGCCTTTCGTCATCCATCTCTTTCACTGCTTTAGGAGGGAGGGGAGGCCCGACTAAGCGATGGGACTGATGTCTCACGACATGCAATAACTATACTCCATAGTATATTAATAAAATGTAACTTGGTCGAGACCCTGGTCCCCGTGCAGCTATGGCGTGTCGGTTGAGGCGTTGCTGCATCGCGAACTTGCTTTGCGCATCGAAGACGCTGAGCTCGGCGGTGCATACGCGTTCATCCGTCACCCAATGCTTCCCCATGGAATGGTCGGAAATGCTATCCAGGCCGGCTTTCGCTCGTCGTGCCTTTGTCCCTCTGCCGCGCCACTCTTATAGGTCTCGCTTTGTCCGCTTCGGGTCGAAAGCGGACATTCCGTCTTCATCAAACTATCGCGCTGGGTAGGCATAAGCCAGGAAGATTATGGGTGTTCCGGAACCACGTTTGCGCTGCCCACGGCGACGCTTGGGCGTCTCCGGCGAGGCTTGAAGCGTAGTGCCGGTCTTTCCACGAGGTACCAGGAAGCTGCTGCAAGGACGAGTGTCACGAGAATGGTAATAAAGAGTAATGCAAGGTAAGGCGTTTGCCGCCCCAATAGTGCTACCCCTATTTGCTGCACGGGCCATGCATAGATGTAGATGCCATAGGAGAGGTCGCCGAATGTCGATACGTCTCGCAGGCCAGGCCATGAGTGCTGGCCAATCGCGATGGTCAGTGGTGGGACGACGAATGCGAGGCCAAGTTTTGTTTGATTCATAAGCACGAGCGCATAGCCCATCACCAAGAACAACAAGGTCGGCAGGGGCTTGCGGAGGTACGGATAGGCTTGCAGCAGGCTTCCCGCGGCGAAGAACAGCCCAAAGTTCGGCAAGACAGTGTTTCCGCGTTGCGCCCCTGAGATCACGAAATAGCCGAAGATCCCTACAGCCAACGCAATGGATGGTCGTAGTATGGCGACGCCGGCAACGAGCAGCAGTGCATAGCAGTAGACCTCATATGGGATAGTCCAAAGAGATCCGTTGATGAGGTGCCTGGGGTTTTCCGGGAATCCGCTCAGTCCAAGCGCCAGAATCACCGTCAGTGTCAGCGGGATTGATACGCAAAGGGCTGGCGCCAGCCGCAGAGCACGGCGAGCGACAAAGCGAAGGATATGGGGGTCGTTCGACCAGCTGGATGTAACCAGGAAGCCGCTGATCGAAAAGAAGATGAGCACGCCAAGGTTGCCAAACGAGTGGTCCTCGACGAACTTCGGCTCCCAGCGTCCGGACAGAGCGAATTGATGGCTGACCAAAACGAGGAAGGCGCCGATCAACCTCAATGCATCAAAATTATTGCGCTGTCCATCGCTCATGCCTGTTCCTCCGGTATTCGACACGTCGAACTCTGGCGAGGGTCAGAAAAGTTCCGATAGCCTAGACGACCAGCAAAGGATGCTCCTCAATGCGGCGCCTTCGGTGGCATGAACATGTCCGCTTTGGGTCGGAAGCGGACCTTTCAATTGCCCATATTCGTAATGACTATGGACGCTACGACTGAAAGGCCCCAGATCCCTCCGATCGATATGAGCAGTAGACGCCGCAACCGGAGGCCCTGCTGTGTCAACAACCGGTCAATGAAGAACGCATTGAGCGGGTTGCCAAGCGTCAGATTCTCGTACTCCATGGTTCCCTTCTCAGCGAAGCGCTTTCCGCCAAGCAGAAACCAAGTAAAGAAAATAGACACACATACAAACGTCGATGCTATTGCACCAAGCAACAAGTAGAACGCCATGGCAAGCCCCTCCCCTGAAGTACTGCCAGAACTCATCTGGTGGTGGACCACGGTGGTTGCGCCGCGCTCGGCACGGAAAGCTATCGCGACGAACCAGAACCCCAGGCCATCATCACCTAAAGAAGGCCCGCTTTGGGTCGAAAGCGGGCATAGAACCTGGATCCATTGATTGCGTTCTCCGGACTTTACTTTGCCTTTGAAGCGCGCGGGACTACGTCCGATATGGCCATAGGATCGTCGGTCCCGCCCCAATAGAGGCAGCCACCGTCTTCTACGAAGTAGGTGAGCATTTGCTCTACAAGCCGAATGGCGAGAGTCAGCGCCTGCCAAGCGTCGCACCCAACCACGCGGTGATCGATTCGGCTACCAACGCCCTCCATCAGTAGGCGACACCCCCAGGAGGCATCGTCAATCTCCCTGGGTGCCTCAACTCCAAAGCGGATCTCCACGGGCGCGCCGTTCGCATCCCTGGCATCTACAACCCTCTCCGCGATGAATTCTGTCATTGCCCACTCCTTGGATTGACACGCGGCAGGTCCGCTTTGGGTCGAAAGCGGACCTAACCCGCTTAGTTAGATGCCGTCCTGAATGTCGATCTTGCCGGTCTTTTTGTCCATCGAGACAATCCAGTGCGATCCAAAGTTTCTGTACTCCGGCTTGGCTTCAACACCGAAATAGATACTGTCGCCGCAATCTCTTCCCCCTGAAAACTCGACGCGATCTATTGGTACGCGGCCTGCCTTGGCGAACGCCTGCTTTATGGCCGGCAGTGCCGCATCAGAAGCAGCCTTTGCCATATCCGAGCAGCCATCCACATCCGCCAGACAGGGCGTTGACGTGAGTGCGGCCAGCGAGAAGAGAAGTGAGTAGCTAGCTGCTTTCATGCAAAGCCCTTCATTGGCACAGGCGTAGCGCCCCTATTAAAAACTGTCCGCTATGGGTCGAAAGCGGACATTGTGCAAAGCTCATTTAGCGCCGCAAGTCGTTCTCTATCCCACCAGTCATTGCGAGGATGGAGAAGAACATGACGGTCACGGCTCCCGTTGGCAGGCATGCGTATACCACCCACCGGAAGTAGGTCAGGCCTGAAAACACCGCCGCTATTCCGGCGAGCGAAACGACCAGTAGGCCAAGGCAGATGGCTAGCACCCTGCTTGCCCTGAACTTCATACCAACCCCCAAGTGCCGCCGTCTTACGTAAAAGTTTAGGTCCGCTATGGGTCGAAAGCGGACGTCAAGCTGAGTCATTTCCCAAGGCGTCGGTCTCGTAGATATCGATGATGCGTATGCATTCCTCCATCAGCATCCGGCGATACTTCGCCTCAATTGGGGCCAAAACCTCGTCCAGCTCCAGCATTCGCTCCGGATTCCAACGCAATCGCGCACCGCCCAGAGGAATGCTGCGGGGAATGCTGTCGATAAACTTCGAGAAAATGCTGTGTGATTCCTCGTACGGCCTTCCTAGCCAGCGTAGGACACCTTCCACTCGCATCGCACCAACAGCGATTCCTACCTGCAAGCTAAGCAATGCCTTGGCGGCGGACACTAGCTTCCTTCGTCGCGCAAGTTCCTGTTCTGGTGTCATTGTTGTTTCTATGTGCCAAACGAATGTAGGTCTGCTATGGGTCGGAAGCGGACATTCGCCAGTCAGCTAGAGCGAATGGCTGACCACCTTCGTACCATTTGAAACATGCTCAACCTTGACCTGATACCGAGCCAGGAAAACGTTCAGCGCTGCAAGAAGATCAGACAGGTCGTTTGCCTGATCGTTGAAAAATGTTTTGCTTGTACGAACGCGCCCGTTCTCCTCGCGTGAGGCCCTGATGCTATAGGCCGTGACATTAGCGCTCGCGCCAGCAGCCCGCACCGGGAAGACGACTATGCAAACGACGTCCTTCCATGGGATGGACTGAACTCGCCACCCCCACATCTCCCTCGCAATCACCTGCTCGTCGATGACGATGTCCAGCCGCCCGCGGAGAAAGATGGACCCAAGCAGGGCCAGAAAAATGGAGAACCCCAGGCAGAACATGACCCCCGAGACAGCATGTTCTTGGTGCCAAATCAGAACGGCAAGCCCCGTAAAAAGACCTAATAGCAGGCCTACAGCGATGAGCGCCGGCCATTTGCCCTTGAACTTGAAAACATATCTTGGTGTCGAGCTCATCCATTTCCCCAAATGGCTTAGGTGCACACGTTCGTAAGGTCCGCTTTGGGTCGAAAGCGGACCTTACAAATCTTACTTGCCGCTTGCGAAGAATTTCTTCAAATCTGCGACATCCGCGGGGCTCAGGTGGTAGCCGAAGACTGGAATGAGGTCGGTAAACTGCTTATGTGAGAACCAGGAGCGAAAGAACGACCAGTATTCGCGACGCTGCGGCAGGTGCTCATAGAAGGCGCAGGCGGCCGCAGTCGAGGTTTCGCTTGGAAGGCGACCTGCTTCCTCTGACATGCACCATTCCGCATATCGCAGAAAGCGCTTGACCATGTTCTGTTCGCCTTCTGCGACGGCATCCTCGAAGCGAAGATGCAGTTCAATCCACATGGCCATCGGTGTCCTGGCGCGATCAATGATCTCCCGATGCTCGGGGAGATACTCGACAGCTTTCCGTCTCCATGCGCTCATGACTTTCACTCCTTGAACGTCCGCATTGGGTCGAAATCGGACCTGTGTAAGACGGACCCACCCTCAAACTCATAGCTCAAAACTAGCCGATCCAAAGCCGCGGAATGCCACGAAGTAGCAGCCAGAGGGCAAAAGTCACGCTGTACAGAATGAAGGCACCGCTGATGATCAGGCCGAAGAAGGACCCAGTAAAGCTCGCTACAAACAGTCCAGCGCGCCCTTGCGTAACGTTCGCCATCAGCACAAAGGCAAATGGAAATGCGGCCAGCGCCGCGAGAAAGATCGAGCCAAATAGCGTCAAGAAGATCCTGTCTGGCAATCCTTTCCTTGGCCGAGGTGACGGACTAAGAAGCCGGTCAAACCTGACGAGGTAGATCGGCACCACTGACCCGTATGCCAAGACCAGATAGATCAGAGTGCGAACTCGACCTGTGGCGCTCACGTTGCCCGCTTCGAAAATGGGATCGCCCGCCCAATTGCGAATACCTGGCACCAACTCGACCGTTAGATGTGCAATCACCGCCAGCACCAAGCTGGCTACCAGATAGTGATAGGCATAGACCTTCCATCGGGAATTGGCGTGTGCAAGGTCATAACCTTCCTGGGGGCGCCCCGTCTGATCTGTCACCTAAACCTCCTTGTGCGTTACCGCCCCGCAACGTCTGCTACGGGTCGAAATCGGACCTTTTGCGAGCTAGTTCCAGCCTGCTCAGATCTCAACGGCCTGTCACGGCTAGGTGCGCAAGTACAGCGACAACCCAAACGATGAATGGAACAGCCACGCACCAAAATATTCCATGCCAGTAACGAACCTCACCCTTTCTCCACGGACTACTGGCGCGACTAAAACTCCAGAAGAAGAGCGGAAGCACGGCAAAGAAAAAGAGGTTCGGATGGCCCATGTGGTCAGAGGCTAGCCCGCCGAACAGGAATATGACCGGAAAAATCCATGCCGGCGCAAAGGCGCACCAGTGCGTTCTGCCGGTTCTTAGCAACGTCGAATCTTCCGCATCACTCATTGGTGCCACCTGGCCTTCTCGCGACTCCACACAATCCTTAGCCAAAAAGGTCCGCTTTGGGTCGAAAGCAGACAGGTTAATTACAGCCTTCCAGCCACCTCTTCGAGGAAAGTGGCAGCCCCTATGGGACGAACCACGAGCCCTCGCCCAGTGATGCGAACAACTTCCCCGGAAAAGAGCTCGATCTCCAGTTGGATCGCTCCCTTTGTCGACAATGGAAGCATAAGCAGATTGTCATAGGGACCTTCGTCTGTAACGAGGCGGCCGTCCGCGACCTTTGCAGGTAACGAAACCGAGTCTCCGCCGAGACGCGCCTCGTCGATCTGAATCTCGACCGCTTGGCTCCAACCTTTCCCGTCCAGATGCACGTAAGCGTGACTAAAGGTGATCAAAAGCGAGTCGCCACGTGTCTCCATACCACTGATCATCGAATCGTGCAGCTCGATGGAATGAGGCAAGTTGGGCACTATCAGACTCCCTGAATTCCCATACGAATAAGGTCCGCTCTGGGTCGATAGCGGACGCTTCAATCAATCTCAACGTTTGGGTCGTCGTTCAAAACCCATTGAAAGCGAACCTTGAAGTCGTCGACACACTGCTGGCAGACCCAGTACCACCCATCCGATGTACGCCACCTCACATGCAATTCGCCTGGCAGGCCAAGCTTCGCAAACTTGGCCCAACAGAGTGCGCAATGGTCATGATCGTCACGGACGGAGGCGGGAGCCCATTCGCGACATGTAAGGGTGACGCCGACTAGGTGATCCGTCTGATCGGTGAGCCAGCTGTCATCCTTTTCGGCCATGTTTCCCCCTTTTGAAATCTGTCCGCTTTGGGTCGAAAGCGGACATTACGTCACTGAGCACAGCAATTCATGACATGGAGCTAACAGCGGTACGCGCAAAGTGATCGTCAGTCACGCGGAATGTAACTTTCTGCTGCCTCCATTGCGACCCAGCAGCCGCCTCTCGTATCACCTCCGCCTTCACGGCAGGAGCCAAGCCATGTCTAAGTCACGTCAGGATTTACGCGGCTTACTAAGCCGGGTGGATGCATCGGTGTCCCTGTTACATACCAAGTACCCGCGGGACGAGGAGTTCTTTGAATCCACTGACGGCATCTTTTCCGATGTTCTCGCGCAATCCAGCCACGAGGACGAGGATTGGGTGTGCGGGATGATCGATTGGATTTGCACGCGCCACTGCATGCCGTATCCGGCAATCTAGGTATCCGCTTGGGGCGTGCCTCGAGATCGGTGGTCAGCGGGCAATCCTGCGCACATGGCCACGTCGCGGCGATGGGGCTTGATCAGGACGCAGGTGCTCTATGGCAAGCGCCTTTTTGGATGGCCATATTCATATTTTATTTCCATGAGCCCGAGCATTGGGTCATACAAGTCGCCCCATCGAAGCCTGTCGAGAGCACCGGCTACCGCCGTCATTCATCGATGGGGTCACTGATACCAGCCCCTCAATGGGTTGGTGTCATGCGGGCTCCAAGTCCATCAAGCCAGTGACGCTCTCGTTCGTTCAGCACAATCAGCAAACGATCTCACGACCACGCCCTATGGCGATTCCGTCGAAAGCTTAGTGGACCAGCAACCCACGGGCCTCGAGCATGGCGTTGATCTGGCAGGCGATCCAGTCGTAATCGTCAGGTCCAGCAGCATCGACGATCAAGTCAGCCAACCCCGCGAAGGCCGACCAGAAGTCCGCCGGATCGGGGAACTCTTGTTGCAGGTGCGGAAGCTGCACCAGCAAGCGATTGAGCTGGATCTGTTCACGCGCGCGGTGTTGGGGCTTGGACATGGTGTGTTGCTGACGACAGCATGGAACGTCGAGAGATGGATCGGATGACTAGCCAATGGGCGTGGGCCAACGTCATGTAGGGCGAACCACGTCGCTCATGGCGACTACAGAGGCGGCGCGTAGAACCGGCTGTTATGCCCGCGGAGAACGGAAGTCACCATAAGGCGCCCCCTGCGAGTAATGCCTACGTTGTAGAGTTCCCGGCCAGTCACTGCGGCGCCATCGAGCGTTCCAACAGCCTCGATCAAATGCTCCGCCATCAGTCGATCAGCACTCGCCAACGGCATGTTCAGTAGCTCGCCGTAGCTAAGTGAGAACAGGTAGTTGACGTCGTCCTGCAGTAAACCGGCACCAATAGGCATTCGCTAGTCCCCCGTTGCTTGAACTGATTCACTCTACGTCAACAGCAGGAACAGGGCCGTGAAGGCCTTGCTATCCACAACGTGCACCGTCATGCGTGATAGCCCATGCGGCGCGCCCTGGGGCTGTTGGTCACCTACCGCGTTCAACGCGGTGGCGCGCCATCAGCGAGAGGTGTCTCTTTTCGATGGAATTGACCAGCGAGAATGATGCACCGTTGTCATCTCAAGAACAGGACATGACGCACTCGATCGTCATACGCGTTTCGCTCAGACCTCTATGCGATTCGATGGCGTTACGAGCCACTGCGACAAGAGCACTATGGCACGCTATCCAATGCCTTCACATGGGCATTAGGTTGTCGGTGGACGGCATGCTCACGGCGAGGCGATGGCCGCTCCGTACCATCGATGGATTAGATGCGCGACGTGATAACTGGCCCACGGCCTATGCCAAGCAACGCGCTAACGGGCTATCAGTGCTCGTTGACCCATATTTCCTCGATGTCGCCCATAACGGCGAGTTTGACATCGGGCGTCGACAGCCTCGACACGTCGAAAACACGTCCGTGCCGCATTCCTCGATAGATCCCGTCTTTTCGAAAGGTCGCCGCCCATATGATGCTGTCCAACGCCGCCGTGTCGTACTGCGCGGTGTAGTTGAACCCATTGCTGGTGACGCCGAGAAGGTCATACATGGCCGCATACTCCGCGGACGGGTCGTGAGTTGACGTTACTCCTTTGCCGAAGGAGGCATGTGAAGACGAGCAACAGACCCAAAGCACTCCTGGCCAGCAAGGCACTCCCGTTTCGCCTCACACGAAGAAACTAACATTTGCAGCGCGACAAGCGCGTATGGTGGAGGAGCTAGGCCCACTTCTTAGTGGCCAATCTCGTGAGGCGCGCACGGAGGCTCGCGACCAAGAGCCCATGAGTACCCTTCAAACCCGAGGTTTGAGTTGTAAGCAATGGGCTCTGTTGGGTGAGGTCGTGAAGCGCTGTCCATTGTCACTATGCACGATTGAGCGCATTGCCGATCTACGCCGTCTCTGCGAGGCGGGGTTGGTGACCGTGGATCGAACGAGGGTGTGTGCTACGCGCCTCGGCATGGAAATGCTTTGGTATCACAGCCTTCATTGATTGATAGACCCTCTTTTCCATATCGATCGATCGAATCCAAAGAGATCGACGTGGACTTCGCACTCCCGATTACCAAGGAATTTTCCATGGCGTCATCCACGAAGCCGATTTCGCTATCGGACATCCACGACGTTTACCGCGGCTCTGTGAAGAAGCGAGATTCCGCCGAGACGGAACAGAACTACCGAAAAACCGATCGCTTCGCGCGCGATGCGAGCCATTCCGGTACGGCGCCCAACCGCTCGTCATCACCGATTGGACGTAGGGTGCGCTAGCGTCTCGCGCGGCTTGAACGCTGGGTAATGCGATCGCTTACCCCTTCGAGGCCAGCGACAAGCCGCGTGTCGGCGTATGGTGATTCACAGCATTACGTGGGGTGTACTCTGGTTGAGCAAGGACATCCTCGCCCCGTGCGTCAAGTGCAGTCATTAGAGCTACATGCCTCGCTCCCCTCACTTCGCCGTTTTGGCAGGGTCTCCCCGGGAGCACCAATGCAAGTCTACGCAACCCGCAACGAGCAGCTTTCGATTGGTGGCCATACGTATCGTTTGCGGATACTGAGCGATAAGCACCAGTTTTCCGACGCCAAAGGCCATCGTGCACGCTTGGGCCTTTCGCCTACCCAATGGGGGCTATTCGGTCAGCTTTGGCCGTCGGAGCGACTTCTCGCCCAGGCCATGCATCGCTTCACCGTGGATGGAAAGCGCATCCTTGAACTGGGATGCGGCATCGGGCTCGCCTGCCTCGTGCTGAAGCGCCGTGGTGCCGACATTGTCGCGTCGGATGCACATCCCTTGGCCGAGTCCTTTCTCGAGTACAACGCGACACTCAATGCGTTACCCGCCGTGGATTACCGCCGCCTACCGTGGGATACCCCTGAGCCATCGATCGGGCGTTTCGATGTCATCATCGCGAGCGACGTGCTGTACGAGCCCACACAGGCGCGATTGCTCGCCGAGGTCGTCAAGCGGCACGCATACCCGTCTGCGGAAGTGGTGATTACCGATCCCGGCCGCGACCACAGCCAGCATTTCAGCCAGTTATTGGCAGAGCAGCATTTCACGCTCACCGAGGAGCGATGCCCTATGGATGACCGTGACACACCGCCATACCGCGGTAGCGTTCTGCACTACATTCGAAGCGGCGAGGCCGCCTGCACATGACCGAATCCCCAAAACCCGCCAAAGGCGCCGCGCACTGTTCCTCATGCGAGGCCGTTTGCTGTCGCCTCACGGTTGTCCTGCAACCGGAGGACCGTATCCCCGACCACCTCACCACGTATTCGCCGGAAGGTTTGCACGTCATGAAACGCGGAGAGGACGGCTGGTGCGTGGCCTTGAACAGCGTGCACATGAACTGCGGGATCTATGAAACCCGCCCCTCGGTGTGCCGCCGCTTCATGATGAATGGTCCTTACTGCAAGGCCATTCGCGCCGAATACAGCGACCCCGTTGCCGTCAGCGCGCGGAACGAATCAGCCACATAAGCTTCAGTGCGCTACGACCATGTCGGCGTACGCACTCCTGAAACTACCTTCACCATCAAGCCGGAGAGAGCCCCATTGGCAAAGACGAACTATTCTTTTGAAAAGCGCCAACGCGAAATAGCAAAGAAGAAGAAGCAGGACAGCAAGCAGGCCAAAAAGACGGCATCGCGCGACAGTACCAGCCCGCAGCTCGAGGCAAGGACGTCGCCTCCCAAGGGTGCGTGAGCCGTGCTTGATCCCCCACGTGCGGGAATCAGGCAGCGGGGAATGGCGCGCAAAAAAAAGCCCGGCACAAGGCCAGGCTTTTTTATTTTGCAGTACAGGAAGACTTAGATCACTTGGACCTGTTCTGCCTGCAAGCCGCGCTGGCCCTGGGTCACGTTGAACGAGACCTTCTGGCCTTCGGTCAGGCTCTTGAAGCCCGAGGACTGGATCGAACGGAAGTGCACGAACACGTCGTCACCGCCCTGGTCGCGGCTGATGAAGCCAAAACCCTTAGCATCGTTGAACCACTTCACAGTGCCGGTTTCTGCCTGGGACATGTTTATTTCTCCTTGGAACGAATGAAGCCGCATGGAGCGGCGGAAAAGCTGGTCGCAAGGAGGAAGGGGGTACAACGGTGTAATGAATCTACAACATCGGGCCACAATTCATGGTGACCCTTGAAACTCAGCCCTGCCACCATATAGGGCTTTGGCTCAAAGCGCAAATGGCCAGATGGCCTACGTTTCCGGCCAGGACATGCGCGGGGATCGACGGCGGATATACGTTCTGCTCAACGACTCGCCCTTAGCCCAAGCCCAGAGCCAAAGCTGAGTGCCCGCGGCCCCGGCCGTGACGCCATGAACAGCACTATAGTGGCGCCCTCCTTTCCCGCTTCCCAGTGCCATGGACGACGCACTTCCCGCATGGATACGCATGGCCAGGTCGGGCGCATCGGTGTTGACGCGTCCCCTGTTGGAAGCCGTGGTGACGATGCTCGCCGTGCTCGCCACGCTGTACTGCACGCAACGCATCGCGCCGGGTGGCGGCCCTGCCGTGCTGGCGGTGGTGCTGTGCCTGTCCCTGTCACGCAGCCATATGGATCAGGATCTGCGTGGCCGGCTGGAAGCGGCGGTGGCGTTGCCGCTGGTCGGTTTCGCGGCGATGGGCGTGGGCCTGTTGCTTCGTCAAACGCCATGGATCGGAGCCTTGGTGTTCACCACGGGCATGTTCCTGTCGATCTGGTTGCGGCGGTTCGGGTCGATGGCGCGGCGCGCGGGACGCCTGATCGCCTTGCCGTTCATCGCCTTGCTCACCGTGCCGCACGTCAGCGTGGTGCCTGGCGGTGCGATTCCCGTCATGCTGGTTCCTATAGCGGTGGCGTTGCTGTCATTGCTGTGGGTGACGGTGTTCCACCTGTTGGCGCGGCGCCTGCGCCTGTTGCCACCGGTGGTGTCGTCGCCATTCACCGCCACACCTGTTCAACAGGGCAGCATGCGCCCGTCCGCCAGTACGCGGATGGCCATCCAAATGGCAGTGGCGCTCGCACTGTCCTTCGTCGTCGGTTACCTGTGCTTCGCCGAGCGCTGGGCTTGGATCGTACTGACGGCCGTCATCGTCAACATCGGCAATCGCGGGCGGCTCGACGTGGCCTACAAGAGCGGCCTGCGGGTGGTGGGCGCCGCGGCGGGCACGGTGTTGGCGATGTCGCTGAGCTTTCATGCGGCGGGCGATGCGAGCGCCACCGGCCTGTGGATCCTCGTCGCACTGTTCTTCGGCGTGTGGCTGCGCCCGCTGGGCTACGCGTGGTGGTCGCTGTTCGTGACGCTCGCGCTCGCCCTGCTGCAGAGCCTGCAACCGGAGCCGCCATCACTGTTGTTGTGGCAGCGGCTGGAGGAGATTGTCATCGGCGCTGTGATCGGTCTTGCTTCGGCGTGGTTCGTGTTGCCGGTGCGTTCCAGCGACGTGTTGCGCAAAAGGCTGGCCGACGCCCTGGCTGCCATGAGTGAAGCGATGGACCCAGCCGTTGCGGAGCGAACCCCGGCCCGCCTGGCGGATGCGCTGGACCAGATCCGCGACATGGCCGCGCCGTTCCGCGCCAGCCGACGCCTGACGCGACGCGTGCGTGCAATGCAGCCCGCCGACTGGATCGACACGCTACTCGCCTGCCGGACACCCGCTATCGACGTGATCGGCCGCTGCGACACACCGGGGCGCGTGCGCCAAGCCATCGGCGCCGCACGCAAATCACTGCGCGAACCGGACAGCCTGCTGCCGGCACTGCAGCGATTGCGTGAGGCGCTGGACGCGGAGGTCCAGTCCCGCGAGCAGGACGGTGCTATCCAGCCAGCCTGATGGCGTGGCCGAGCCCGTGCGCGGTTTGCGTGCCATGCAGCAAAGATTGGTGTGTGCGGATCACGCAATGCCCGGAAAACACAGTAATGCGTGCGGATGGCCGCCGTGATGCGGCGCAGCGGGCTTCGACACCATGACTTTTCCCTGTTGATCGCACAGGCCGGTCTGATACAGACTTCACCCTCGTCACGTAAACGTTTACATATCGGCTGTCCCGTGACGGCCTCCCCATCCCTGCCGCTCGAAGGAATCGCCATGTCGCCCCCGTCACCGCTACGCCGTCTCGCCTTGCGCACCTGTGCCGTGGCCTGTCTTGCCCTGCTCGGTTCGGTCCATGCGGCGGACGCCGCCAACGATCACGTGCAACTGCAAGTGGATGCGACGGCCAAGGGCACGCCGCTGCCGCACTTCTGGGAGAACATGTTCGGCTCCGGCCGCGCGGTGCTCGCACTGCGCGACGACTACCGCAAGGATCTGGAAGACGTAAAAGCCGCCACCGGCTTCACCTACGTCCGCTTCCACGGCATCTTCGACCGCGACATGGGCGTGGCGTACCGCGACGCGCAGGGCAAGCTGCAGTTCAACTTCAACTATGTGGACCAGGTGTACGACGGTCTGCTGGCGCGCGGGGTGAAGCCGTTCGTGGAGCTGGGCTTCATGCCGCCGGAACTGAGCACGGACCCGGCCAGCCATCACGACTTCTGGTACCACCCCAACGTGATGCCGGCAAAGGACTGGAACGAATGGGATGCGATGGTGCGCGCCTTCCTGCAGCACGAGATCGAGCGCTACGGCATCGACGAAGTGCGCAGTTGGTACTTCGAGGTGTGGAACGAACCCAACCTCGCCTTCTGGGGCGGCAAGCCGGAGCAGTCCACCTACTACGACCTGTATGACCGCACGGCGCGCGTGGTGAAGTCCGTGGACAAGCAGTTCCGCGTCGGCGGCCCGTCGACGGCGCAGGCCGCATGGCTGCCTGACTTCCTCAAGCACGTGAAGCAGAGCGGCGCGCCGATCGACTTCGTGAGCACGCATGTGTACGGCGACGACACCGCCGACAATGTCTTCAAGACCCACGAAAACATCCCGCGTCGCGACATGGTGTGCCGCGCCGTAGATAAGTCGCACAAGGAAGTCCTTGCGTCGGCGTTCCCGAAGCTGCCGCTGATCTACAGCGAGTACAACGCCTCGTACGCCAACCTGCCCAACGTCACCGACGCGGTCTACATGGGCCCGTGGATGGCCAACACCATTCGCGAGTGCGCGGGCAAGGTGGACATGATGAGCTACTGGTCGTTCTCGGACGTGTTCGACGAACAGGGCGTGGTGAAGACACCGTTCTATGGCGGCTTCGGCCTGATCGCCGCCGACCGCATCCAGAAACCGGCCTTCAACGCCTTCGCCATGCTGCACAAGCTGGGTGACGTGCAGTTGCCGCTGAAGACTGACAGCGCGCTCGCCACGCGCCGCGCCGACGGCACCGTGGTACTAGCGTTGTGGAACTACACCAAGCCGCTGGGCGACACAGCCGACTACACGCCCGGCGTGCCCGCCGGCGACGCGAAGCACTTCGACGTCGATCTCAAGCACCTGGGCCATGCCACGCAGGCCACGGTATGGCGCCTGGACCAGGACCACGGCAATGCCGTCGCCGCGTTCGACAAGATGGGCCGCCCAGCCACGCCAAGCCGCGAACAGATCGTGCAATTGCGTGAAGCAGGCAAGCCTGCCGCGCCGGAGCAGGTCGCGGTGCAGAACGGCCGCCTGAGCATCGACATTCCGCCGCAGGGCCTGGTGGTGGTGGAGCTGCACTGACTTCAGGAACGCACGCGACACCGCCATCCCCTCGTGGTGGTGTCGCGTGTGGTTTCTTCAGTGGTCGGCAGGCAGCGGCCAGGCGACAGCGTCTCGCCTGACCGGCTGGAACCTCGCATCCAGTAGCAAGCCACGTCCATCGGGCGTGACGCGCAGATGGCGATCGTCGCCAAAGCGCATCCATGCCGGCCGCTGCGTCAGGCGTTGATCCAGCGACATGCCCTGGGCGGGCGTGTCGCGTAACCAGATCAACAAGGCGCCCATGCGCAGCGTGGCCACCTGGTCCTGCTGCCGCGCCAGGTAACTTCTGAACTGCGGCAAAGTCATGCCTGACAGCACGACGCCCGCACTGTTGGCCAGTAAGTCGAATGCATCTGCACGCGTTGCACTGGACACCAGCGTCACCGGCTGGTCGGCAAGCAACTGGTTGGTCGTCGCCGGTTCACATGCCATCGCGTAACCCGCCGCCTGCATGCGCCGCGTCATCGCCGCCGAGAATGACGGCGAGCGGTACCAAGGCTCAGGTGGGCCCAGCACGGCTTGCGATCCGGCAAAGGCAAACTCGAACTGAAAACTGGGGCAGAGGTCAACGTCGTCGGGCGTGACCGGCGCGAAGGCCACCGCGCACGACGCGGGCAGCGGCGCATCCGCCGGCATTTCCGCCAGCATCTGCGCAAACAGGCGCACGCCGCTTTGCATATTGGCGGCCAGGATCAGCGTGGAGATCAGCGTATTGCTGTGCGCATGGAGGCGCCGCATGGTGGTGATCTGCGTACAGACACGATCCAGGGCCTGCGCGTGGCGCCCGTCGATAAAGTCGAGCGCGATGGCGTTCTGCCCCAGCCCCAGGCCCAGAGTGAACGGCGGGATCGTCAACAGCGGCGACGGTGGCATGTCGTCCCACACGTAATCGAAGTGGCTCAGCGCTTCCTCGCGCTCCAGCCGTCGGGCCTGCGTCGCCAGCGCCGCGCGCACGGCGTCGGGGTGACTGCGCACCTTGGCAAGACACTGGGTCTCGCCTATCCGGCACAACGCCTGCTGCGCGTCGTGCGACAACCTGGGCAGCTTCGGCGCATTCGCCTGTGGTGGCGGTGGCAGTTCGGTTACTTGGCCGTTGAATGCTCGTGCCCAAGCCATCACCTTATCGCGATTCTCGCGATATGCCGCGTCGAGCTGATCGGGGGGTACGTCGAATTCGGCGAACCATAACCACGGGTACGCGTTGCTGCCGTGCGCGGGCTTGAGATCACCTTGCAGCAGCGCCAACGCGCGTACTTGCTCTGGCGTGGGCGGACGCAAGCGCCCCCACGCAAACGCTGCCAGCACGACCACCACCAGGCCACCGATGGCGTACAGCAATCCCTTCGCGATGCGATTCATCCCTGTCCCCCTGGGTAGCTCCGGGGGATTCTAAGCACGGCCCAGAACCTTCGCGCCAGTGACTCCTGGGGATGTGGAGCGGTGGCGTGCCTGAAAAACAACGGGCGCCGAAGCGCCCGTTGTGTCTCTCTTTACGCGCTGGATAACGCGATCAGAGCGCGTAGTACATCTGGAATTCCAGCGGATGCGTGCTGGCGCGGTAACGGGTGACTTCCTGCATCTTCAGTTCGATGTACGCATCGATGAAGTCATCGCTGAACACGCCGCCGGCCTTGAGGAAGTCGCGGTCCTTGTCGAGCGCGTTGAGCGCTTCGTCGAGGCTGGCGCACACCTGCGGGATGTTCTTCTCTTCTTCCGGCGGCAGGTCGTACAGGTCCTTGTCGCTCGGCGCACCCGGGTCGATCTTGTTGATGATGCCGTCCAGGCCGGCCATCATCAACGCGGTAAACACGAGGTAGCCGGAGTTCATCGGGTCGGGGAAGCGCACTTCGATGCGGCGGCCCTTCGGGCTCGACACGAACGGAATGCGGCAGCTCGCCGAGCGGTTGCGGGCCGAGTAGGCCAGCATCACCGGGGCTTCAAAGCCCGGCACCAGGCGCTTGTAGCTGTTGGTGGTGGAGTTGGCGAAGGCGTTGATGGCCTTGGCGTGCTTGAAGATACCGCCGATGTACCACAGCGCCGTCTGCGACAGGCCACCGTACAGGTCGCCCGCGAACAGGTTGTTGCCGTCCTTCGCCAGCGACTGGTGCACGTGCATGCCGCTGCCGTTGTCGCCGACGATCGGCTTGGGCATGAAGGTGACGGTCTTGCCGTTCTGGTGGGCGACGTTCTTGATGACGTACTTCATGGTCATCAGTTCGTCGGCCTTCTGCACCAGCGTGTTGAACTTCACGCCGATCTCGCACTGGCCCGCGTTCGCCACTTCGTGGTGATGCACTTCCACCACCTGGCCCAGCGATTCCAGCACCTTGCACATGTCGGCGCGCAGGTCGCCCAGCGAGTCGACCGGGCTGACCGGGAAGTAGCCGCCCTTCACGCCCGGACGGTGGCCGGTGTTGTTGTCGTCGTACTTGTAGCGCGAGCTCCATGCGGCTTCTTCAGAGCCGATTTCATAGAACACGCGGCCCATGTCGTTCTGCCAGCGCACGGAATCGAAGATGAAGAATTCCGGCTCCGGACCGAAGAAGGCGGTGTCGGCGATGCCGGTGGACTTCAGGTAGGCCTCGCCGCGCTTGGCGATGGAGCGCGGGTCGCGGCCGTAGGCCTGCATGGTCGACGGCTCGAGCACGTCGCAGTGGATGACCATCTGCGTGTGCGCACTGAACGGATCGATGTAAGCCGTGCCCGGATCCGGCATCAGGACCATGTCGGACTCGTTGATGCCCTTCCAGCCAGCAATGGACGAACCGTCGAACATCTTGCCGTCCTCGAACGTGCCCTCGTCGATGGCGTGGGCCGGGAACGTCACGTGATGGTGCTTGCCGAGCATGTCGGCAAAACGGAAGTCGACGAACTCGACTTCATGTTCCTGGATCTGGTCGAGCACTTTCTGGACGGCGGACGACATGGACAACCTCGACGGGCGAAAAGGTGGGAAAACGACAAGCGTCTGAGCAAGGCGCGTGCCAAGCGGTTTGATCTTGCGGTTTCAACAGGTTACGGTGGTACCGGTCATGCTGATACGATTATGTTGCACTGAAATGAAACATAAAAATGCACCATATAGGTGCAATCCAGCTTGAATGGCATCATCCGGTGAAAGCAGAACGACGGATCGGGAAAGACAAGATGCATCTGGCTCTTCCCGCCCCGAAATCGCCATCCCAGTCCCCTAAGCTATGCCGCTTTGCACCGGTATGGAACCGGTAAGGCCCTATTCGTCGGAGTTTCCGTGAGCGACCTCATCAACGTCATCCTGCTCGGCATCATCGAAGGCATCACCGAATTCCTCCCCATTTCCAGCACGGGCCACCTGCTGATCGCCGAGAAATTCGGCCTGGGCGAGCGCTCGGACCTGTTCAACGTAGGCATCCAGGCCGGCGCCATCCTCGCGGTCACCTTCATCTACTGGGGCCGCATCTGGAAGCTGCTGACCGAGTGGCGTGATCCGGCCAACCGCGATTACCTGTCCAAGCTGACCGTGGCCTTCCTGATCACCGCCGTGCTCGGCTTTATCGCGGTGAAGCTCGGCTTCAAGCTGCCCGAGGCGGTGACGCCGGTGGCGTGGGCGCTGGTGATCGGCGGCCTCTGGATGATCGCGGCGGAACGACTGGCGGCGCGCCAGCCCGACCGCACTCAGGTGACGTGGCGCGTGGCGATCCTGGTCGGCTTCGCGCAAATGGTGGCGGGCATTTTCCCGGGCACCTCGCGGTCGGCAGCGACAATCTTCACGGCCATGCTCGCCGGCACCAGCAACCGTGCCGCGGCAACCGAGTTCGCCTTTCTGGTGGGCATTCCCACCATGTATGCCGCGACCGGCTATGAGCTGCTGAAGGTGTTCAAGGAAGGCGGCCTGCACCATGAAGACTGGACGGCCTTCGGCGTCGGCTTCGTGGTATCCGCCATCGTCGCCTTCGTGGCGGTGAAGTGGCTGCTCGGCTACATCCGCAGCCATCGCTTCACGCCGTTTGCGATCTACCGCATCGTGCTGGGCGTGGCGTTGCTGTTGTTGATTCCGGCGGGGATGTAAACGGCCACCCTGCAACCTGCAGTAAGCGTCAAGCTCCATCACTACCTCACCGTCATCCCCGCGTAGGCGGGGATCCAGTGACTTTCGGTTTACCTTGGCGCTTAAAGGCTCTGGATCCCCGCCTACGCGGGGATGACGGTGAGGGTGACTAGGTGGTTTGAGGCCTTCAACGCCAAGGCCTTCAACCCTTACGCGCTGAGCCGCTGCTCCGGTACCGGCGCCACCGCCGGCTTCTTGTGCTTACCCGGCTCGCTGGTCTGCTCGAACACCTCGCGCACCCATTCGATGAAGGCCTGCACGCGGGCCGACAGGTGCTTCTTCTGCGGGTAGACGATCCACACCGGCTTGCCGGTGGAGATGGTGTCGGTCATCACCAGCTCGAGCTTGCCAAAGTCGAGCATGCAGGCGGCGATCACGTTCGGCGCCTGGGTGATACCCAAGCCCGATACCACCGCCTGGATCACCGATTCGGCGTCGTTGATCAGGATGTGCGCGTCGATGTCCACGGCCACCTGCCCGCTCGGCGTGTCGAACTGCCACTGGCGTGGGCGCCCGTTGGGCTGCACGTAGTTGATGCAGCGGTGGTTCTTGAGATCTTCGATGCTGCGGGGCGCACCGTGCTTCGCCAGGTAATCGGGCGAAGCGATGATGACGTTGCGCAGGTAGCCGATCTTGCGGGCGATCAGGCTGGAATCCTCCAGCGGCCCCACGCGCACCGCACAATCGATGCCTTCCTCGTTGAGGTCGTAGGGGTAGTCGCACATCGACAGTTCCATCCGGATATCCGGGTAGCGCTGCTCGAATTCCGCCAGCCTGGGGATGATCACGGTGCGCCCAACGGCGGCCGGCACACCGATGCGCAGCTTGCCGGTCGGCTTGCGGCTGGCGTAGCCCAGGGCCTCGGTGGCCTCGGCCAGATCGGCGAGGATTTCCTTGCAACGTGCATGGAATGAGGCGCCATCGTCGGTCAAACGCAACGAACGCGTGGAACGGAACAACAGGCGTGCGCCGAGCTGTTCTTCCAGTCGCGAGACGGCGCGGCTGACCCCGGAGGGGGTCATGCCCAACTGGGCGGCAGCAGCGGCGAAGCTCTTGGCCTCGACCACGCGGACAAACGCGGAGATTGCGGCAAAGTCTTCCATAGGCTGGATTTTTACCCCATTCGTGACTGGCAGTCACTATTGCGTTGCATCATAAGCTATTTATTGAACTCGATGGTATACCTAATCTTCCGCTCCTGATCGTCGGGGTACCCCCACTTCGACGAGTCCAATCCGGGAGTCGAAGATGAACAAACGATGGATCCTTGCCGTATTCGCCGTCGCCGTGGTGGGCGGCAGCTGGGCCCTCCTGGGACACAGCGCCGATACCCATGCCCAGGCCGGCCCGCCGCCGGCGCCTGCCGTCACGGTGGCCCAGGTTCTCGTTCGCCCGGTGGACGATTCGGACGAATTCACCGGCCGCATGCAGGCCGTCGACACCATCCAGCTGCGCCCCCGCGTCAGCGGATATGTGGACTCGATCCACTTCAAGGAAGGGGCGATCGTGCGGAAAGGCGATCTTCTTTTCCGCATCGACCCCCGCCCCTACCAGGCCGAAGTGGATCGGCTGAACGCCAACCTCTCCGAAGCCAAGGCCAACCAGTTGCTGGCCCAGGCCAATGGCGAACGCGCCCAGCGCCTGCTGGAACAGCACGCCATCGCCAAGGAAGAAGCCGACCGCCAGCAGACGGCGGCGCAGAGCGCCAAGGCGCAGGTGGCCTCCACCAATGCCGCGCTCGACGCCGCCAAGCTCAACCTCGGCTTCACCGAAATACGCGCGCCGATCGATGGCCGCGTGAGCAACGCGCTGGTCACGCCGGGCAACCTGGTCACCAGCAATGACGTGCTGACCAGCGTGGTGAGCACCGATCCGATCTACGCCTACTTCGATGTGGACGAGCACAGCTACCTGAAGTTCGACCGCCAGCGTCGTGAGCACGGCGGCTCGCCGCAGATCTCGATGGCACTGGCTGACGAGAAAGGCTTTCCGCACACCGGCCGCGTCGACTTCGTCGACAACCAGCTGCGCGCCGGCAGCGGCACGATCCGCCTGCGCGCCGTGTTCGACAACGCCGACGCCAGCTACACGCCGGGCCTCTACGTCCGCATCCAGCTGCGCAGCGACAGCCGCCAGCCGCGTGCACTCGTCGATGACCGCGCTGTCGGCGCCGACCTGGGCAACAAGTTCGTCTACGTCGTCGACAAGGATCGCAAGGTGGAATACCGCCGCGTGGTTACCGGTCCTCTGCTCGACGGACTGCGCGTGGTCAACGAAGGCCTGGACGCCAAGGACACCGTGATCGTCGCCGGCATCCAGCATGTGCGCCCGGGTGTCGAAGTGAACCCGACCAAGGTGGCGATGGAAACGCGCAGCCTGGATCCGACCAAGCAGGTGGCGATGGCCGGTGGTGCTTCGGGTAACAACGCCGCGCAGCAGAAGTAACGGCTTTTGCCCGTCATCCCTGCGAAAGCAGGAATGACGGCTTAGGAAAGTAATCAGCAAGAAATGGACGCCCTCTCTCTTTGAGCAGAGGGCCAGGGCCGCTTTGTCTCCGCCTATCGCGAGCAACGCGCCTTTTAGTCCCCGTCTCGCGCGGGAATGGTGCCTAGAGCAACCAGGACGAATGCAATGAAACTCGCCCAATATTTCGTGGACAGGCCGATCCTGGCCGGCGTCCTCTCCGTGTTGATCCTCATCGCGGGTAGCATCGCGCTGTTCAAGCTGCCGATCAGCGAATACCCCGAAGTGGTGCCGCCCACCGTGGTGGTGCGTGCGTCGTATCCCGGCGCCAACCCCAAGGTGATCGCCGAAACCGTCGCTACGCCGTTGGAAGAACAGATCAACGGCGTGGAAGGCATGCTCTACACCAGCTCGCAGTCCACCAGCGACGGCGCGATGACGCTCACCGTCACCTTCGCGCTGGGCACGGACCTGGACAACGCCCAGGTGCAGGTGCAGAACCGCGTGTCGCAGGCGCTGCCACGGCTGCCCGAGGAAGTGCAGCGACTCGGCGTGACCACGCAGAAGAGCTCGCCCGACCTCACCATGGTGGTGCACCTGATCTCGCCAGATAACCGGTACGACATGCTGTACCTGTCCAACTACGCGCGACTGCACATCAAGGACCAGCTCGCTCGTCTTGATGGCGTGGGCGACGTGCAGATCTTCGGCGCGGGTGAATACAGCATGCGCGTGTGGCTCGATCCGGAACGGCTGGCTGTGCGCCAGCTGACCACGGGCGACGTGGTGCATGCGATCCAGGAGCAGAACATCACCGTGGCGGCCGGTGCGCTGAACGCACCGCCGGGACCAACCAACGCTGCGTTCCAGCTCAACATCAACACGCAGGGTCGTCTGGTCACCGAAGAGGATTTCCTCAACATCATCGTGCGCAAGGATGCCACCGGCGCCGTCACGCACCTGCGTGATGTGGCCCGCGTGGAACTGGGTGCCAATAGCTACGCTCTGCGCAGCCTGCTCAACAACCAGCCGGCTGTCGCGCTGCCGATTTTCCAGCGCCCGGGCTCCAACGCCATCCAGATCTCCGATGAAGTCCGTGCGCTGATGGCGGACCTGAAGAAGGATTTCCCGCAGGGTGTGGACTACCAGATCGTCTATGACCCGACCGTGTTCGTGCGCGGCTCGATCGAGGCGGTGGTGCACACCCTGTTCGAAGCCATCGCCCTGGTGGTGCTGGTGGTGATCCTGTTCCTGCAGACCTGGCGCGCGTCGATCATCCCGCTGGTGGCCGTGCCGGTATCGTTGATCGGTACGTTCGCGGTCATGCTGATGGCGGGCTTCTCGCTCAATGCGCTGTCGCTGTTCGGCCTGGTGCTGGCCATCGGCATCGTGGTGGACGACGCCATCGTAGTGGTGGAGAACGTCGAGCGACATATCGAGCACGGTCTGTCGCCGAAGGAAGCGACGCGCAAGGCGATGAACGAAGTGACCGGGCCCATCGTGGCGACGGCGCTGGTGCTGTGCGCGGTGTTCGTGCCGGCGGCCTTCATCAGTGGCCTGACCGGTCAGTTCTATCGCCAGTTCGCGCTGACCATCGCGATCTCCACGGTGATCTCGGCCTTCAACTCGCTCACCCTCAGCCCCGCGCTCGCCGCGTTGCTGCTGAAGGAGCACGGTGCGCCGAAGGACAAGCTGAGCCTGCTCATCGACCGTGCGTTCGGCTGGCTGTTCCGCCCGTTCAACCGCCTGTTCGTCAGCAGTGCGAACCGATACGTGGGTGGCGTGAAGCGCATCCTGCGTTCGGGCTCGATCGCCCTGCTCATCTACGGCGGCCTGGTGGTGCTCGGCCTGTTCGGCTTCGCCCACGTGCCGACCGGCTTCGTGCCGCCGCAGGACAAGCAGTACCTGGTGTCCTTCGCGCAACTGCCGGATGCCGCGTCGCTGGATCGTTCGGAAGACGTGATCCGCCGCATGAGCGACATCGCGCTCAAGCAGCCGGGCGTGGAAAGCGCTGTCGCGTTCCCGGGCCTGTCGATCAACGGTTTCACCAACAGCACCAACTCCGGCATCGTGTTCGTGACGCTCAAGCCGTTCGAGGAGCGTCGTGATCCCTCGCTGTCGGCCGGTGCGATCACGGCGGCCCTGCAGCAGAAGTACATGGGCATCCAGGATGCGTACATCGCGATCTTCCCGCCCCCGCCGGTCAACGGCCTGGGCACCATCGGCGGCTTCCGCCTGCAGGTGGAGGATCGTTCGGATCAGGGCTTCGAGGAGCTGTACAAGCAGACGCAGGGCCTGATCCAGGCCAGCACCAAGGTGCCGACACTGGCGGGCCTGTTCTCCAGCTATCAGGTGAGCGTGCCGCAGATCGACGCCAACGTGGACCGCGAAAAGGCGAAGGCCGAAGGCGTGGACCTGAGTGACGTGTACCAGACCATGCAGGCCTACCTCGGCTCGCTCTACGTCAACGACTTCAACCGCTTCGGTCGTACGTATCAGGTGAATGTGTCCGCGGAGCCGGGCTTCCGTCATGAGGCCAAGGACATCCTTGGCCTGAAGACGCGCAGTGCCTCGGGCGAGATGGTGCCGCTCGGCTCCTTCCTCACCGTGCAGCAGACCGTGGGTCCGGATCGCGTGCAGCACTACAACGGTTATCCGACCGCCGAGATCAATGGTGGCCCGGCGCCGGGCTACAGCAGCGGCCAGGCACAGGCGGCCATCGAGAAGCTCGCCAAGGACAACCTGCCCAACGGCATGACGTTCGAGTGGACCGAGCTGACCTACCAGCAGATCCTGGCCGGCAATACCGCGGTGCTCGTGTTCCCCTTGTGCGTGCTGCTGGTGTTCCTGGTGCTGGCCTCGCTGTACGAAAGCCTGCTGCTGCCGCTGGCGGTGATCCTGATCGTGCCGATGGTGCTGCTGTCCGCGATCTCCGGTGTGTGGATCTCCGGTGGCGACAACAACATCTTCACCCAGATCGGCCTGATCGTTCTCGTCGGCCTGGCGTGCAAGAACGCGATCCTGATCGTGGAGTTCGCCCGCGAAGCGCAGATCATCGAAGGCATGGACCGCACGCAGGCGGTGCTTGAAGCCGCTCGCCTGCGACTGCGCCCGATCCTGATGACCTCGTTCGCTTTCATCATGGGCGTAGTGCCGCTGGTGACCTCGCACGGCGCCGGTGCGGAAATGCGCCACGCGATGGGTGTGGCGGTGTTCTCCGGCATGTTGGGCGTCACCTTCTTCGGCCTGATCTTCACGCCGCTGTTCTATGTGCTGGTACGCGGCTGGGGCGAACGCTTGAGCGAACGCCGCCGCGCCCGCAAGGCTGCCCGCCTCGCGCAGGCCGCCAACCTCATCGAGGAGCATTGATATGTCCTTCTTCAAGAACCTCAGAACCGCACTTCTCCCTCTCCCCGCCGGGGAGAGGGCCGGGGTGAGAGGCCCATCCGGCGATGAACTTTCGACGGGAGCCGGCTTTATGGATCTCGCCGCCAGTACGCCCTCGACGTGTGGCGTGGCATCCCGCCACGCGACCGCAAAGAAAGTCACCGCCATCGCCGCCGCCATCATGCTGTCCGGTTGCGTCAGCGTCGGCCCTGACTACCACGCGCCCCAGGAGAAGCCGGTGGCGATGCGGGGCGTGAACGCGCAGGAATCCACGCAGACCTTCCAGGCGCAATGGTGGAAGCAGTTCAACGACCCGACGCTCGACGCGCTGATCCAGCGCGCCGCTGCGAACAGCCCTGACCTGAAGATCGCCTTTGCGCGTCTGCGTGAATCGCGTGCCTTGCTGGGTGTCGCCAAGTCGCAGCAGATTCCGGACGTGGAAACGGTCGCGAACTACTCGCGCAGCCGCGAGCAGCAGCCGGGCTTCACCGACAAGCGCGTCACCACCACCAGCTATCAGGCCGGCTTCGACGCGAGCTGGGAGATCGACCTGTTCGGCGGCGTGCGCCGCTCGGTGGAAGCCGCGCGTGCCGATGCCGGCGCCAGCGAGGCCTCGCTGCAGGATGCACAAGTGACGTTGTTCGCCGAAGTCGCACGCTACTACTTCGACCTGCGTGGCGTGCAGCTTCGCATCGACGTGGCCAACCGCGACATCGAGAACCAGCGCGAGACGCTGCGCCTGATCCACGCCCGCAACGACATCGGTACGGTGTCGGAGCAGGACGTGGCCAGCGCCACGGCGCGACTGAACTTCGTGGAAGCCCAGCTGCCCACGCTGCAGACGCTGGCCCAGAACGACACGTCGCGCCTGGCGGTATTGCTGGGCGAACGCCCGGGTGAGCTGGACGTGGATCTGTCGCCGCAGGGCTTCAAGCCGATCGATGTGGCGCTGGATATCGGCAACGCGGGCGACGTGCTGCAACGCCGCCCGGACGTGCGCATCGCGGAACGCGAGCTGGCCGCTGCCAATGCGCGCATCGGCGTAGCCAAGGCCGATTACTACCCGCATATCACGCTGGGCGGTTTCCTCGGCTTCCTCGCCGGCCGCAGCAACGACTTCGGTGGTGCGCAGTCGCGGGCGTGGTCCATCGCGCCGAGCATCAGCTGGTCTGGCCTCAACGTGCAGCGCGTGCGCTCCAACGTGAAGGCCAGCGAGGCGCGTTCCGATGCGGCGCTGGCGAACTACCAGCGCACCGTGCTGCAGGCGGTGGAAGACGTGGACAACGCCATCGTCGGCTACAACCTGCAACGCGACCGCGTGATCAAGCTGCAGGACCAGGTGACCAACAGCCGCCACGCGGCCGACCTGGCCCGCATCCGCTACAACGAAGGTGCCGCCGACTTCCTGCAGTTGCTCGATGCCGAGCGCACGCAGCTCGAGGCGGAGGATTCGTTGGCCGATGCACAAGCCTCGATCAACCTGCGCGCGGTGTCGGTGTACAAGGCGCTGGGCGGTGGCTGGCAGGCTTGCGCCAGCGAGCGTTGCGACCAGCTGGCCGCGACGCCATGAGCGCGGTGGCGTTTCCGGGGAGGCCATCGCGACGCCGCACGCTCGCGCCCGAACCGGAACCGTCACAACGGGTAGCGCTGGTGAGCGGCGGGAATCGCGGGCTCGGCTTCGAAGTCTCGCGGCAACTCGCCGCCACCGGCGTCACCGTGCTGCTGGGCGCACGACGTTCGCTTGCGGGCGAGAAAGCAGCGCGGCAACTGCGACGCGAAGGCGGCACCGTGATATCGGTGCCGCTGGATGTCACGTCGCCGCACAGCGTGGGTGAACTGGCTGCGCGCATCGAAGGCGAGTATGGCCGCCTCGATATCTTGGTGAACAACGCTGGTGCGTATTTCGATATCGACGATCAGGCATCGTCGGTGGATCTGGATGTCGTACGGGAAGCCTTGGAAACCAACCTGCTCGGCGCATGGCGGCTCACGGAGGCGATGCTTCCCGTGATGCAACGCCACGGCTACGGCCGCATCGTGAATGTGTCCAGCGGATGCGGTGCAGTGGAGAGCGAAGGCGCGAGCTGCCCCGCCTATCGCGTGTCCAAGGCCGCGCTCAACAGCCACACGCGCATGCTCGCGGCGGAACTCGCCGGCAGCGGCATCCTGGTGAATGCGGTGTGCCCCGGCTGGGTCGCCACCGATATGGGTGGCCACGGTGGACGCCCCGTTGCCGACGGCGCCGCCGGCATCGTATGGGCAGCCATGCTTCCCTCACGGCCGGCCATCAACGGCGGTTTCTTCCGTGACCAGCAACGCATCGACTGGTAATCCAGACAGACCGTCCAGCGCTGGCGTGATACCGCTCGTGGCGTGGGCAGCACCGCTCGTCCCAAAGCTGACGACGCATGGTGCGGGAGATCCTAGGTTGATGCGCAGTTTCCATGACCTGCGCATCCAAGGGAGTTACCGCCATGTGGCAACAGATGATCTGCGTCGTGCTGATCGCGATCTCGCCGCTGATCGCGCCCGTTCCCGCCGACCCGCCCAAGCCCGTCGCGTTCTTGCCGGGCGATCTTGCCGATGCCGCCTCACCGGCCTTCACGCCGGACGGCAACACGGTTTATTTCATGCGTGGCTCCGAGAACGGCGCCACGGTGATGGTCTCGCACCGGGTTCAGGACCATTGGTCGGCACCGGTGCCGGCATCCTTTTCCGGGCACTGGCGTGATGGCGATCCGACCATGGCACCGGATGGTTCGTATCTGCTGTTCACATCCAATCGACCTGCCACCGCCGATGGAAAACCCATCGATGCCGTGCGCAACGGGAAGGTGCTGACGGGCCAGGGATTGAATCTCTGGCGCGTGGAACGCCAGGGCGACGGCTGGAGCAAACCCATGCGCCTGCCCGACACGGTGAACACGTGCAACAGCACGTTCGCCCCCAGCGTGGCGTCGGATGGCAGCGTCTACTACATCGGCTGCGCGCCGGACGGCGTGATCCGGCCGCTGCGTGCCACTCGTGAGAACGGTCAGTACCAACCGGCGTATGTCGTCGCGGTGGGCGACAAGGATGCGCAGGTCCGTGATGTCGCCATTGCACCGGACCGCTCGTTCATGGTCTTCAGCATTCGCCACGATCCCAAGCAGCCGTATCGGCTGGCCATCGCCTTCCACACGACCAACAACTGGAGCGAGCCGCAGGACCTTGGCGACGTGGTGAATGGAGGTACTCACAGCATGGGTTCCCAGCTGGGCTGTGACCATCGCACGCTGTACTTCGCCAGCGACCGCGCCCTGCCGTCGTCAGGTCCGGCACAGGGAACGGGCAATGACGACCACATCTGGCGGGTCTCGTTGACGCCGTGGCTCGCCGCGCATGGCCAGTCTTCGCCGAGCTCGCCGCCGTCCTGTGCCATCGGTTGATGCACCGGCCACGTCTTCAGGCACTGTCGCTCCGGCGAGGCGGCATTCCACACTGCGGCGGTTCGCTGCTGCGGCTCGCGCCGGTGAGGCTTCCGTGTCCGACCTGATGACTGCGCCACGCTGGAAGATCTGGGGATGGGTCTTCGCCTTCTGGACCCTGCTGGCCTTGTCGTATACGGCCAGCTCGGTCATCTCGATGATCAGCGAGGGCGAGGCGATGACCTGGACTCGCCCGCTCACCTGGAACTTCGCCAACGCGTACTTGTGGATGTTGCTCACGCCCGTGGTCGCACGGCTGGGAACGCAGGGCGGTACCGGTGGCTGGGGACGCTTCTGGGCGGTGCATGCACCGGCGAGCATCGCGCTCGCAGCGGTCGAGGTGATGCTCGTGCTGGGCATCTACTGGGTGTTGTGCGGACCATCGGCGACGCATCGCGACATGTCCTTCGGCACCTTCGCGCGCATGCAGTTCGCCTATAACTTCCACCTGAGTGTCCTGACCTACGGCGTGATGCTGGTGGTGCTGCGTGCGATCGATTCGCAACGCCGGCTGCGCGACGAGCGGCTGCGCAATGCACACCTGGAGACGCAACTCGTGCAGTCGCAGTTGCAGACCTTGCGCGTGCAGCTTCAGCCGCATTTCCTGTTCAACACGCTCAACGCGATCTCCGCACTGGCCCTCGCCGATCCCGTGCAGGCACGCCAGATGATTGCCCGTCTGAGCGACTTCCTTCGCCTTACGCTGGAAGAGCGCCACGCGCAGCAGGTTCCGCTGTCGCGCGAGGTGGAGTTCCTCAACTGCTACCTCGGCATCCAGCAGGTGCGCTTCCAGGATCGCCTCACGACGCACCTGGACGTGTCCAGCGACACCATGCGCGCGCTGGTGCCCAATATGATCCTGCAGCCGCTGGTGGAAAACGCGCTGCGCCACGGCCTGCTCGACAAGACCGAGCGCGGCACACTGCACATAGAAACCCGGCGCGACGGCGACGACTTGCTCCTGCGCGTGGACGATGATGGCATTGGCCTGCCGCCAGAGGGTCCGAAGGAAGGCCTTGGGCTCGGCAATACGCGCGCGCGTCTGGACATGCTGTTCGGCGGCGCCGCCACGGTGGAGCTGCAACGCAAGGCCGCGGGCGGTACCCGCGTCGAATTGCGTTTTCCATTCCGGGAGTGCGCGGCATGAACGCCCCCGCCATCCGTACGCTGCTGGTGGATGACGAGATGCTGGCGCGCCTGGCCATACGGCAGGCGCTGGCGTCGCACGACGACGTCGCCATCGTCGGTGAGTGCGCCAACGCGAACGAGGCACGGCAGGCCATCGAGGCGCTCGATCCCGACCTGCTGTTCCTGGATATCCGCATGCCGGGCATGGATGGCTTCAAGCTGCTGCAGGGCATGAAGCGCGACCATCTGCCGATGGTGGTATTCGCCACGGCGTTCGGACAGCACGCCTTGCGTGCCTTCGACGCGAACGCGATCGACTACGTGCTCAAGCCCATCGATCAGGAGCGCTTCGACCAGGCCATGGCGCGGGTGCGCCGCCATTGGCGCGGACTGCAGATCGGTGGCGACACCGCCACTACGGTGTCGGCATTGCCCACGTCGCCGTGGTTGCAACGCCTGAGCGTGCAGCAAGGTGAACATATTCGCGTCATCGCGGCCAACGATATCGACTGGATCCGCGCGGATGGCAACTACGTGCATATCCATGCGGGTGCGACGACCTACCTGCATCGCGAATCGCTGCGGCATCTGCTCGGCCTGCTCGATCCCACGCATTTCCTGCGCATCCATCGCGGCACCGTGGTGAACGTGGAGCGCGTGCGCGAACTGCATCCGCTGTTCCAGGGGAGCGCCGAGGTGGTGCTGCAGGATGGAACCCGCCTCAACCTTAGCCGCCGGTTCCGCATGCAGGCGCGACGCGCGCTCGGTATGGCCTGACCGTCGGCATGCGGCGGGCGACCGCTCATCACCCGGGCGCGACCGCCGGTCACACATGTGCTGCGCACCGTTGCGCATGCGCTGCATCCTTAAGTCGCTTCACCGTCCCCAACCCTGAAGGAACGCCATCCATGCCGTCGAAGCCGCTCGTCCTGATCACGTCCCTGCTCGCTGCGTTGGCCATCGCACCAGCCTTTGGCGGCGAGCTGGTGGGCCCCGGCGTGATCTCCACCGGGTTGCAGGAAACCTCGGCGGCGCTGAGCCCCGACAACAACACGCTGTACTTCATGCGCTCGGATTTCGCCGAGAAGGACGACACCATCCTCGTCGCGCACCGCCAGGGCCATGGCTGGGGCACGCCGGAAGTCGCCTCGTTCTCCGGCCAGTGGCATGACTCCGAACCTGCGCTGTCACCCGACGGCAAGCGTCTCTATTTCGTCTCCAATCGTCCGCCGCACCCGGGCGACACGCCGGTGATGGCCGAGATGGATGGACACACGTTCACCGGAAAGAACCTGTGGTACGTCGAACGACAGGCCGATGGCCGCTGGGGCATGCCCGTGCATGTCGATGGGACACTCAACGACGGCGCCATGATCTACAACCCGTCAGTCGCCGCCAACGGCAACCTCTATTTCTCCGCGCATCGTCCCGACTCGGGCAAGGCGTACCAGATCTACGTCGCGCGAAAGACAGCGACCGGTTACGCGGACCCGGAACGCGTCGACCTGGGCGGCGTCGACCACAACCGCATGGACCCCAGCGTCGATCCGCAGGAGCGCTTCCTCGTCTACGCCGGTAACGAGGGTGATTCACTCGGCAGCGCAGACATCTACATCGCCTTCCGCGATGAAAGCGGCCATTGGGGCAAGCCCATGCATCTTCCCGGCGACGTCAACAGCGCTTCGCTGGAAAATGCGCCCGCGCTGGGACGCCAGTTCGGCGAGCTATACGTCAGCAGCGGCCGGCAAGGCGACGTGCATTTCCCCAAGGCGCACGATGATGCGGCTTCGCTGCAGCACCGGTTGGAAGAACCGCTCAACGGTTCGCGCAATCTCTGGCTGTTCGATATCGGCGATGTGCTGAAGGCGCACGGCATCGATCATTGAGCCGATGCCTGCATGGCCCATCGCCCCTAGGGAAGGTTTGCGCCGAACCAGTCACTCGCGTCTTTGCGAACCGCGACCAGCGTGGCCGGATCGGCGGCCCACTGATGGGACATCCCGACAGGCCGCGTGAACTGCAAGCGCTGGAGCTGATCGCCGTAGAACGGCTTCAGGCTGTCGAACAATTGCGACGCCGCATGTGAATCGATGACGGCGTCATCGGCTCCCTGGAGGAAGAGCAGCGCGGGATGATGCGCGGCGATCTGCGATGCGTGGCCGACAGCATCGGTTTCCCGGGCCAATTCGCGCGATGCTGGCGACCACGTGTAGGTCTTGCCGGTGGCCTTCTCATAGGCCTGTATCGATGCGCTCAAGCCGGTGGACACATTGATGAACACCGCGGCGTCGATGGCGACCTTGCCCTGCGACAGTGCATCGAGCGCCACTGCGCCACCGGCAGAGAAACCGACCAGCGCGATCGATGTACGGTGCGGCATGCACGCGTTCTGGCGCAATGCCTCCACCACGTTCGGCAATTCGTCGGCGGCTCCGGCTATTACGGGCTTGAATACCTGCAGGCCGACATCTTCGGACTGCCGGCGGGCGAGTTCCTTCATGCCGCCTGCGGGCGCGCGCGCGCCGAACAGCGGCAGGCCGAGGTAGACCTTCACCGCGTCCACGTCGTCCAGCGGCAAGGCGTCCATCATCGCGTGCTCGCTGGCAGGCGGTCCGAAACCATGCCAGAGGATGATCGGCGGCTTCCTGATGTGCGCGGGTATGCGGAGTATCGCGGGCACGCCGGCGAGCGTTGTTTCTCGTATCGCAGGGGTTTCGCCATTCGACGGAACGCCGCAGAGAGGACGCGTATCGGGCGACGCTGCTGCCGCGAATGCGATCGGACTGCTACACGCGAGCAATAGCGCGATGGCCTTCGCTCCCGTCTTCAATGCGTGCATGGCGTCCACCCGGTCCGAACGTAAGGTGTCGCGACACTACAACGGCTTGCGGTAGACCAGGAACCCTGACTTCTCGGCTATCTTGTCGTACAGCTGCATGGCGGCCGCATTGGTTTCGTGTGTCTGCCAGTACACGCGCCCGGCACCCGCCTCGCGCGCCTGCGCGTAGACCGCTTCGATGAGTGCGCGTCCAACTCCCAGGCCACGCGATTCCTGCACGGTGAAAAGATCCTGCAGGTAGCAATTGTTCGCGGGGTTGGTGGTGTTGCGATGGAACAGGTAATGCGCGAGGCCGAGCAGCTTGCCACCGCGTTCGGCTACCAACGCATGCATGGATTCCGCGGGGTCGAGGAACCGCGACCAGGCGATGCGCGTGAAGTCCTCCGGCAATGCCGTCTCGCCGCTACGACCATAGAACGCGTTGTAGCCATCCCACAGCGGTTTCCAGGCGGCGAAGTCCTGCGCGGTCACGAAGCGGATGACGAGCGGTGCGCCCGCGACGGACATCAGCGCTGCACCATCTGCGCAAACCAGCGCCAGCCGCGTACGCGTTCGGCCACGAGCTTGGCGCTGGTGAGCATCGGCACCGCGAGCAAAGCGCCGGGAATACCCCACAGCCAACCCCAGACCAGCAGCCACAACAGGATCGCGATGGGACTGAGCCGCATGCGGTGCCCCTGGATCAGCGGCGTGACCACGTTGCCCTCGAAGGCCGTGATGCCTGCGAAGGTCAGCGCGGGCAACAAGGCCGCGCCGGCTTGGTTGAAGTTGAGCAGGCCGACGACCGCCAGCACGGCCGTGGTACTGATTGCGCCGACGTAAGGAATGAAATTGGCGAGCATCGCCACCGTGCCCCACAACAGCGGGTCAGGCATGTGATACAGCCACAGCATGCCGGCGGTGACGGCGCCAAGGCCGAAGTTGATCAGCGTGGCGGTAAGGATGTAGCGCGACACCTCGTACTGGATGCCGCGCACCACCGATACGGCATGCCGCTTGTAGCCGAAGTCCGGCGAGGCCTCCACCAGCCGTCGCAGCAGCAGGTCGCCGTAGACGAGGAAGAAGAACACCAGCAGCACCACGGTGAGCACGCCCGCCAGCACCTTCGGCGTGGTGGCGACGATGTCCCAGAGGGTGATGGAAAGTGGCGACTGCGCTGAACCCTGTACCCGCGTCGGACCCGTCAGGCCCTGCGTGGCGCGGTTCGCCGCCTCCAGCGGCTGCATCACGGCGCGCAGTTTGGGAATGAAGGTGCGGATGGCCGTCGGCGCTTCATGCACCCAACCCAGCGCCGGCTGCGTGAGCATGCCGATGCCCGAGCCGATCCCGGTGATCAGACCGATCATCAGCACACTGGCCGCCAGCCAACGCGGGATGCCAATGTGCGAGCAACGGGCCACGACGGGGTTGAGCGCCAGGCCGATGAACGAGGCCAGCACCAGCGGTATCAGCAGCTGCTTGGTGATCGTTACCGTGTAAAGCAGCGCCAGCGCCAGGAAGATGTTGAGCACGATGCGAATGCCGCGCAATTGTCGGCGCGCACTCTGCGCGCGCTGCGCCCGCAGCGGGTTCATCCGCGACTCGCGGCTGGGCACCATGGCTTCGACAGGCAGGCCCGGTAGCCCCTCGTTACCTTCGGCAACGGGCGGCTGCGGCGATGACGGCGTGTTCATGAAAGGTCGCTGTGGTCCTGCGCGAACTCCGCGACCAGGCGCACGGCCTGACCCACGACTTCCGCCGCCGTGCCGCTCAGCAGCGCACCCAGGCCAGGCACGCGCAGCGGATGCACGTTGAGCTGCCCGAGCACGAAACCCGCGCCCGCAGCCATGCCCACGGTGGTCAGCGGATAACGCTGGCCGCGTGCCAGCAGGGCCTGCGCGGGCACGGCCAGTTCCCCACGGGCATCCTGCGCGCGGCCTTTTGCTTCGCGTACCGCATGCAGTTGCTTGATGAGGCTCATGGCACGTCCTCCGGAGGGGAATCGCCCTGCGGATCGGGACGACGCAGGGCCTCGCGCATCATCGCATTCCATTCGCCCCGCGTCGCGGGCAAGGTCATCCAGTGCATGCACCGGCGGAACAGCACCAGCGCACCGCCGAGGAAGGCCAGTTCCACGAAGGCCAGCGCCAGCAGCGCCCAGGTCCACGAACCGAACCATTGGGCCAGCAGCCAGCCGATCAGTCCCAGCAGGGTCAGCCCGAAACCGACGGCGGCCACGGTGGCGACCAGCCCCGCGACCAGCAGCCAGTGGATGGCGCTGCGCGCCAGGCCCAGTTCCGCTGCCAGCAGCTTGAATTGGGCTCCGAACAATTTGTGGAACGCTCGGCCGAGCCGGCCGATGTCATCCAGCAGGCCCGGTGGCGCAGGAGGTGACGTCTCGTCGGGCGGGGCGGGCGCGTCATCGCGTCCGGTCTGGTCCATCCGCTGTCCTCGGCTTGGCTAGGGCGATCAGCGGCGCAGTATGCGGCCAAGCAGCCAGCCGGCGCCAAGGGCGATGGCTACGGACTGCACGGGTTTTTCGCGGACGTATTCGCGGGCGATATCCAGCCACTCGTCGGCGCGGTCGATCGCGTCGTCATAGGCCTCGCGGCTGCGCTGGCGGTACTCGCCGGCTTTTTCGGTGGCACGCGTGGCGGCATCGGCGGCCTTGTCGGTGGCCCGATGCAGGCTCTCCTCGACGTGGTCGGCCGCGCGGTCCACGGCGTCCTTGGTGTTCGTCACGGCGCTGGTGGTGGCTTGCTTGATGCGCTCGGCGCGTTCTTCGATGCGCTCGGCAGCCGTGCTTTCCTCGTGCGCCTGGACTTGCTTGTTCATGACGTTCTCCGTTGAGGCGGACATTCACTCTAACCAATGTATTCGTTGATGCGTATCGGGGGATGCCGCGCCGACGCGCCGTCGCTCAGCTCGCGCGACGAAAGAACGCAATGATGGCCAAGATCAGGAAGATGATGAACAGGATCTTCGCCATGCCTGCGGCTGCGCCGGCGATGCCCGTGAAACCGAACAAGGCAGCAATGATGGCGATGACCAGAAATACCAGGGCGTAGTGGAGCATGGCGCAATCCTCTCATGGGCATGACATCGTCCCTGTGCCATTCATCCACAGCCCGTGCCTTGTGAGCGTGAAAATGACCCGAGGCCAGTCCGGCCTTTGGTCACTGTTCACGCTCACGACGGCGATATTCAGGCTGCCGCGGGGTTGATCGCGTAGCTGCCCATGATTTCAGCTTCCGCCAGCACATGGCCGTCCATCGCCGCGCGCAATTCGTTGACAGTGAAACCATCGGCGAGCCGGAGGCTCTCCACGTCCAGCGCGTAGAGACGGAAGTGGTAGTGGTGCACGATGGAATCGTTCCACGGCGGGCACGGGCCGTCGTAGCCAAGATATTCACCGCGCATGTCGGCATCACCGGCGAACCAGCCGGTGTAGTCGTTCACGCCCTGCACGCTGCCCGGCGGTCCGTAGGGTGCGCGCTTGCCGCGCGCGACGATGCCGTCGCTGCATGCGCCTTCGGCCAGCTCGCCACACTCCACCGGAATATTGGCCATCAGCCAGTGAACGAATTCCACGCGTGGCAGGTCGGCCGGCACAGTGCGACCTTCCTTGTTCACGTCGTCGGGCTTGCTCGGCACGTCGAAGTCAAGGCAGGTGAGCACGAAGGAACGCGTGGCATGCGGCGCCTCTTTCCACGCGAGATGCGGGCTGAGATTGTCCGACAGGGCGAAGGGTTCACCGCGCTTGCCGAAGGCCAGCCGTGCCGGCATCGGTTGCCCGTGTTCGAAACTATCGCTGCGCAGTTGCAAGGTCGTTCTCCCGGATATAAATGACATGAATCGTAATCGCGTCGCCGTGGCGGCAGCGCTTCAGGGCTTTTGGTAGGTCACGCGGTAGACCGCGCCGGCCAGGTCGTCGCTCACCAGCACGCTGCCATCCGGCAGCGGCTGTACGTCGGCGGGCCGCCCCCAGGCCTGCTCGTTCTGCTGGAAGCCGTCGAGCAACGGCTCGTAGGCGGTCACCTTGCCGCCGTTCAGATGGACGGCCATCACGCGATAGCCCGATTTCTTGCTGCGATTCCACGAGCCGTGTTCGGCGACGATGATCGCGCCCTTGTAGTTGGCCGGGAATTGCGAACCCTCGTAGAAGCGCATGCCCAGCGAAGCCACGTGCGCGCCGAGCTTGTAAACCGGCGGCGTGTAGTCCTTGCAGTTCTTGCCCTGGCCGAATTCGGGATCAAGCGTGTCGCCCTGGTGGCAGTACGGAAAACCGAAGTGTTCGCCGACGTGCGATAGACGGTTCAGCTCGTCGCTGGGCATGTCGTCGCCCATCAGGTCGCGGCCGTTGTCGGTGAACCACAGTTGCGCGGTCTTCGGTTGCCAGTCGAAGCCGACGGTGTTGCGGATGCCGTAGGCCACGTCTTCCAGTCCACTGCCGTCGGCGTTCATGCGCGTGAGCTTGGCGTAGTCCTTGCCCTTGTCGCAGACGTTGCACGGCGCACCGATCGGCACGTACAGCTTGCCATCCGGGCCGAAGGCGATGAACTTCCAACCGTGGTGGGTCTCGGTGGGAAACTTGTCGTAGACGACCTCGGGCTTCGGCGGATCGTCGAGGTGGTTCTCGATATCGCGCAGCACGAGGATCTTGCTCACCGCGGAGATGTACAGATCACCGTTCCGGAAGGCCACACCCACCGGGAGCTGCAAGCCGCTGGCGATCACGCGCACCTTGTCGGCACGCCCATCGCCCTTGGTATCGGTGAGCGCGTACACCTTGCCCGCACTATTGGAGCCAACGAATACGGTGCCCTTGGCGCCCAGTGTGATCTCGCGCGCGTTCGGCACCTGGTCCGAATACACGGCAACGTGGAAACCCTTCGGCAACGTGAGCTTGTCGAGCTGCGGAGCCGCTTGCGCCGCGTGGACGGCGATGAGTCCGAACAGAGCCAGTATCAACTTGCGCATGGAAGGCGCTCCATGGGGGGAGTTCAGCAGCGTAAACCCGTTGCGACGGCAGGGGAACGTACCAGGACAGATGAGGCTAGGGCAGATCGGGCAAGGTGTAATGCAGATCGTAGGTATGCACGCCGCCCTCGATAGTGACGAAGAGCGTCCCGGCGATGCCGGCCAGTTCCCCGTCGCCCGAGTCCGGCACGATGGTGATGGACAGCTGCGGCGTGCCGCGATGCATGGTGCCGTTGTGTTGCAATGCGAAACTGCCCGGCCGGCCATGCACGCTGGCCTGGACCCGCTCCATCGCCACATAGCCCGCCGAACCATCGACGGCGGTGCCAACGGCCAGCATCTGGCCCCTGCCCTGACCCTGCATGTCGCCCTGGAACTGCTTTTCGATCGCCATGCGGCCGACCGAGGGATCACCCACCCCGTCCTGCGGCGACTGTGGCGAGATCTTTACGTCGAACGTGCCCTTGGCATGGGCCATGTTCCTCTCCTTCCGTCGGTGAGGCCGATGATGCTGACGCGGATGATGCAATGGCGTTGTGACGGCCCACGCATGGCGGCCCGGCGTGGCCCGCATGGCGACGCTCCTGCAACGGCGTCGATGACCATTATTGGGCTGCGATCGCGTTGAAGCGCGCGGCGATGTAGTCGTCGGTGAAGCTGGTCATGTTCCAGCCGCGGATAAAACCGCAGTGGCCGCCATGGGGGGCAATATCCAGCTCCACGTTGGCGGGCAGGTCCAGCTTCTCGAAGGCGTCCACGGGAATGACAGGATCGTCACGCGCAGTGAGGATGGTGCACGGCACGTGCATGTCCGCCAGCGCGCGGCCCGCCACCGAATAGCCGTCCAGATAGGCTTCGAGCGAACCGAAATCGGTATGGCGCGACACCAGCGACGCGGTGAGTCCGCGCAGGTTCTGTTTCAGCTCGGCCAGTTCGAAATACTGCTGGTTCGGAAACGCCGCCTGCTTGGCCTGCAGCGAACGCCGCCATTTGTGCATGAAGTACGCCTGGTAGAACCACGGCGCCGACGCTTCCAGCGAGAACAGACCCTCGCTGGGATCGATGATCGGGCACACCGCCAGCGCATAGCTCAGCGGCAGGCCGGCCGCCGGCGCCTGCAGGGCGGCGCGCAGCGCGAAGTTGCCGCCCAGCGAGAAGCCGGCTAGCACCATGGGCCGCGACGGAAAGCGCTGCGCGATATCACCCAGCGCATGCACCACTTCGTCGATGCGGCACGAATGGAACAGCGCCTCGTTGAGATGGTGGCTGTCGCCGTGGTCGCGGAAATTGAGGCGGAAAATGTCCCAACCATCGGCGAGCAGGCGGCTGCCCGTCTGCAGCACGTAGGTGGAGTCGACGCTGCCTTCCCAGCCATGGAACAGCACGGCGAGGCCACGCGATTGCGGATGGGTTTTCTGCGCGGTGTACGCACCCGTGAGCCGAACGCCCTCACCGCCATCCACCATCATCGGCTCCGAACCCTGCAGTACCGTCTGCGCTGCCTTGGGCAGCAGCAGGCGTCGCACGCCGCTGGATGACAGCATGGTCTGGATGTGGCCGCTGCGCAGCGGCCCCGGCGGCAGAAAATCCTTTCCCCTGGGTAACGTCATGCTTGGCTGTCGTTGTCCGGCTTGTCTTCCAGCGCTGCGGCGATGCGCTCGCGCGAGGTTTCTGCCATGCGGCGGCGCGCATCCGGCGTGGACGGCACAGGCTCCAGGAAGTGCACCTCGGCATCCAGCGGCGCCTCGCCCAGCAGGCGCAGGAAGTTCTGCATGAAATTCTCGTGCTCGCGGAAGCCGGCGTCGATCACCCGGCGCCCGTCGCGCGCAAAACGCAATGCTACCGGCTGCGCCGGCACCTCGGCATCCAGCGCAGCCTGGAAGATGCGTGCATGGAACACGCGCAGCACGCCGCCGTGGCCCGTGCCGCCTTCCGGGAATACCGCCACGGAACGACCGCCACGCAGGCGATCGACCATCACCTGCATCACCGCCGCCAGCGAATGGTTGCTGCCGCGACGATGGAAAATGGTGCCGCCAGAGGAAGCCAGCCAACCCACCAGCGGCCAGCTGGCGATTTCCGCCTTGGCCACGAAGCAGGCCGCCCGCTGGCTATGCAGCAGCTCGATGTCGATCCACGAGGTGTGGTTGGCGACGAACAGCACCGGATCGGCCAGCGGCTTGCCCACCCGCACCGAACGCAACCCGAAGATGCGCAGCAAGGCGGTCGACCACCAGCGGATGGTGCGGTGCGCAAACGGCTCGCGGCCGTTCTTCATCACCGCGTCCCGGCGCCAGGTCAGCACCAGCGAGCAAAGCAGAATGCCCAGCACGATGTGCAGCAACAGCAACGGCACGCGCCAGAAGTAGCGCAGGGGTCGCATCAAGTCTCGTCGGGCTGGGGCGGTAAGGGATTGGCTGTTCATCAGTCCGGTTAGTTTAGCGTTAGTCGATCCCGAAGAGCCCGTTCACGGCCCTCACAGGACCCGCGTCACACCCTCAATGTTCCAGCTGCCCCAGCGGCAACGCGGTCGAGTGCTTCACGGTGCGCAGCACGAAGCTGGAATTGACGTCGGCCACGCCCGAGGCGTTCAGCAGGCGGTCCAGCAGGAAGCGAGAAAAATCTTGCAGATCAGCGACATAGACGTGCAACAGGTAGTCCATGTCGCCGGTCAGGGCGTAGCAGGAAACCACTTCGGGCCAGTCGTTGACCAGCGCCACGAAGCGTTCGACCAGGGCGCTCTCGTGCTTGCTCAATTGCACGCGGACGAAAGCCTGTAAGCCCAGGCCCACCGCCTGGGGGTCCACTTGGGCGCTGTACCCGGTGAGCACCCCGTCGCTTTCCAGGCGCTGCAGGCGTCGCAAGCAGGCCGATGGCGAGAGGCTGACCTTGTCGGCCAGCTCGGCATTGGTGATGCGCCCATCCGACTGGAGGACGCCCAGAATCCGCAGATCAGTACGGTCCAGGGTAACCATGGCAATAAAACTCCATAGATACATGGAAGGAAACACGATTATTGCGCAACCGAGCCTGACGATTGCAACAAAACAATCAACGTGCGTGGGAATCGGCCTATCCTGAACTATCCAAGCAAGCCGGCCCCGTCGCCAGGAGCACGCCATGAGCACCACACCCCGCCGCGTAGAACATCAGCAGACCGATCGTGGCTATGTGCCGGTGTATGCCACGGGCGTCGTGGAGCAGCCGTGGGCGGACTACACCGCCACCGACCACGAGGTGTGGGACACCTTGTACAAGCGCCAGCGCGACCTGCTGCCGGGCCGAGCCTGCCAGGAGTTCCTGGACGGCCTGGAACGCTTCGGCATGGGCGACGGCGGCATCCCGAAGTTCGCCGACCTCAACAAGGTGCTGGGCGCGGCCACCGGCTGGGAACTAGTGGCCGTGGAAGGCCTGCTGCCTGATGAAGTGTTCTTCGACCATCTGGCGAACCGCCGCTTCCCGGTGAGCTGGTGGATCCGCAAGCCGGACCAGCTCGACTACCTGAGCGAGCCGGACCTGTTCCACGACCTGTTCGGCCACGTGCCGCTGCTGCTCAACCCGGTGTTCGCCGACTACATGCAGGCCTATGGCCGCGGCGGCATGAAGGCCTTCGCGATCGGCCCCGAAGCGCTGATGAACCTGACGCGCCTGTACTGGTACACGGTGGAATTCGGCCTGATCAACACCAAGGAAGGCATGCGCATCTACGGCGCCGGCATCGTCAGCTCCAAGGGTGAGTCGATCTACTCGCTGGACTCGGCCTCGCCGAACCGCATCGGCTTCGGCCTGGAACGCGTGATGAGCGCGCGCTACCGCATCGACACCTTCCAGCAGACCTACTTCGTGATCGACAGCTTCGAGCAGCTGTTCGAGGCCACGCGCCCGGACTTCACGCCGATCTACGCCAAGCTGCGCGAAACCACCGCACACGCGGCAGGCGACGTGCTGGACAGCGACCGCGTGTTCACGCGCGGCAATCGCGAGGGCTGGGCGACCAACGCGGACAACTGATCGCGACGCCTGCTGTGCAAGCGACGAAAGGCCCGCCAGCGTGCGGGCCTTTTCTTTTTGCACCTTCACGCCTGCGTCCGAATGCCCTACAGCGACATGATTTGAATCAAGAGTGGGCAACGACTTCCTAACGACCATGACGCCGTCCCCAACGAAAACACGATGGAACAAACGTCATGAAAGCCCTGCTCCCTCTCGCTCTTGCCGCCGTACTCGGCGCGCTCGCCGTTCCTGCCGTCCATGCCGAAGACAACGATTCCTGGGTCGTGCGCGTCGGTGGCGCCGTGGTCGCGCCCAAGAGCAACAACGGCAACCTCGCCGGTACACGTGCGGACGTGAGCAGCAGCACCCGGCCCACCATCGACCTCGAATACATGTTCACCCCGAACTGGGGCCTGGATGTGCTCGGCGCCACCCCGTTCCTGCATGACATCAGCCTCGACGGCCTGGGCACGGTGGCCCGCACCAAGCAGCTTCCGCCGACCTTCGGCATCAATTACCACTTCATGCCCGGGGCAGCGTGGTCGCCGTTCCTCGGCGTGGGCATCAACTACACCAACTTCTTCGGCACCCATGCCACAGGCGCGCTCTACGGCAACAGCGTGAGCATCGCCAACAGCTGGGGTGGTGCGGTGCGCGCCGGCTTCGACCTGAAGATTTCGGAGAAGTGGCTGGCCACGGTGGATGTGCGCTGGGCCAATATCGAGAGCGACGTGAAGCTCAACAACACCAAGATCGGCACCGCCAAGATCGATCCGATCGTGTTCGGCGCCAGCGTGGGCTACCGCTTCTAAGGGGAGAGACCCGTCGGCAGGGAAGCCGAAGGGCCCTTCGCAAGAAGGGCCTTATTTTTTAGCCACGCTAGCCACGCTTCCACTCGTCGACGGTCAGCACCTGCGCGATGCGCTTGCCGTCCCAGCGATACATCAGGTGTTGCGCCTGCACGCAGGGAGCCACGCGATCGGGATAGAACACCGCCACGCATTCGCCACCGGTGTGGCGCACGCTGTCGTAGACCAGCCCGTCGGAACCCGCGTTACGCAGCTTGCGCGCCAGCGCGACACCGGCGGCGTAGTCGTCCGGATCGTGTTCGGCCTTCCATCCACCACGCAGGTCATGCAGCTTCGCTTGGATGCTGGTGCTGTAACAGCGCATCTCGATATCGCAGGCGGGCTCAGCCGTAGCGGCGAGGAAAAGCTCGCGGTGATACACCGTTTCCTCCACCGCGGTCGCCACGCTGTGCGCGGCGTAGAACACACCCCACGTACCGTCGGAAAACCGGCTGCCTTCGGGATTGAGGTGGGTGAACGCCGCCATCACCGGCGTGGTGCCGGGGCCACTGACGCGGCGATCCGGTGGCACCAGATGCAGGTCGCCCATCTCGTTGCGCAGGCGCGGATTGGTCATCGCTTCGATCGCATACAGCGCTTCCAGATCACCGGGTTCGGCGATGCGGTCGAACACGCCGATAGGCGGGAAACGACTGGGCACGATGCGATAGGCATGGCTCCAGCGGATGCGTTTGAGCGGTGGAATGTCGGCCATGACGTGGATCTCTCACGCGATCTGCCAGAGGGAAGAAGTATGGCGAAGCGGCGTATCGCGGGTTGCGACGTGGCGCGGGAAAAGCGAGGAGCGAGTGAAGAGGAGTGAGCAGTGAGCGTGGCGATGCCGTGTGCGCTCTCACTGCTCACTCCTCTTTACTCACTTCTGGCTCTGCTCAGCCGCGCTGGGCGTCGAGGTACTGGCGCACCACGTAGAGGTCGGCCACGTTGCCGGAGAGCATGCGCTCCAGCGCCGAACTGCCACCGAACGTCGTGGCGCGATTGGCCCGGTGAACCCAGCCGTCCGCCTGGTCGGGATCGGGAAACAGGATTTGCAGGTCCTTGAAGATGCCCAGCAGGTAGCTGATGCGTTCCAGCGTGTCGCGCCCCAGCGTGCCGCTCTGCAGGCGTTTCCACTTGTAGAAGGTCGATTCCGGCGGATCGCCCAGCAGGCGGCGCTGGTCAGCGATGCGCAGGTTCCAGCGCTCGGCGATGTTGAAGAAGGCGCGCAGCGCGGGGCCGCCGAGATCGGTGGCGGGATGGCTTTCGGGCTGGAGATGAGCCGCCATGGTTCGACTCTCCCTGTGAAGTTGAAATCAACTTTACTCTACTGGTGAATTTTTCGCCAGTGGGCGGTCATCTGCCGTTTGGCCAGTACAGGCGCGTCTGGGACCGCCGCATACTCGGCCCGCCCCGCCGGGAGGAAGCGCCATGCGTCACCACGCTATTGCCGCCGCGACCCTGTTCTCGCTGGTCACCCTGTGCGCCCACGCCGAGATGAAGGAAGCCGCGTCCGATCACCTGCTGATCCAGGACAGCCGGACCATCCACGCGCCACCGGACAAGCTCTACGCCGCCCTGACCGACATCGGCCACTGGTGGAACAACGAACACACCTATTCCGGCGATGCCTCGCACCTGAGCCTGAAAGCCGACGCCGGCGGATGCTTCTGCGAGCGGTGGGACAACCAGAGCGTCGAGCATGGGCGCGTGATCTGGGCCGCGCCAGGGCATGTGCTGAGGCTGAGCACGGCACTCGGACCGCTGCAGTCGATGGCGGTGACCGGCGTGATGACTTTTACGCTGAAGCCCGCGCCTGACGGCACGGCGTTGCAGTTCGACTATCGTGTCAACGGCTCCGCTGCCAGCGGGTTGGACAAGATCGCTCCGGGGGTCGATGGGGTACTGATGGATCAGCTGCAGCGATTGCAGCGTTATGCGGAAGTGGGAAAGAATCCGCCGGGCACGAAGCCCTGACGCGCATCACTCAACCGCAACCGCCGAGCTGCACCCAGCGCAGGCCGAACTTGCCCGGGTGGAGGCGGACGCAGACCGTGTCGCCTCGCCCGACCGCTTCGTAGTACGCGCGCGGCACGGCAATACGATCCTTGTCGATGGTTGCGCTCCACCGGGCCAGGTGCACGTAGTACGTGGTGCTCTTGCCTCGACTGACGTCCTTGCCGGTGACTGTTGTTTGGATTACCTGTGGCTGGACCAGATCCCAGTTCACGTCGGTGAGCGCCAGCACGCCCACGCCATACGCCATCGTGAAGGGCAGCAGCACGAGCGGAAGCAACCAGCGCCGTGCCTGGACGGTTTCTGTTCGTGGCGCCAGCACGACGGCCAGCATCAACGGCAAGCTGGCAAGGAAGCCCCACAGGAACAACGGTCCCAGGTCGACAATGGTGACATCCAGCAAGGCTCGAAGAGCCAGCGCGAGCGGTGGCGTCATCAACAACGGGGCTACATTGGGCCTGACATCGCCCTGCTTGCCATCGATTTTGAACAAGGCGGGCTTGAACCAGACCAGCGCCATGCCTAGCCAGGGAAGCAACGCTGCGCAGGTCACGGCCAGGCCGTAAGGCCGTGGCATCACCAGAACCCACATAAACAACACTATCGGTGCAAAGGCGACGACCCGGCCAAACTGCTGTGCCTTCTTGAGCTTGTCCAGGCGCTCCTGCGGACTGCTGCCCAGCGACGGATCATTCTTCACCTCCGCTAGCGCCTCGTCCTGTGCAGCCTGGTCGAGATCGGGCAACGCGTTGAACCAGGCGTAGAAGCGATCGTCGAGTCCGAAGCACGTGGTGTCGATCATCAACAATCGACCGCTGACCGGCACGATCAGTTTGTAGCTCGTGGTGTTACGCGACTGAACAAAGCGGCGCCCCCGGATCTGGGCTCGTGACAAGCGCCGTGATACGAAAGGCCTGCGGACCTCGATCGCATCGCGCTCCAGGGTGAGCCTGGCGCCGAATGCGTAGCAGAAGCAGTACACCGCCAGCGCCAAAGGAATCGATACAAACGCTATCAGCGCGAGCATGCCCACCATGTCGGGCTGACGCTGCGCCGCCATGAACCCGATGGCGATACCGCAAGCGGCGAAAAACACCGCCAGGATCACCATCGCGATCCGCCATCCCACGGTCACGTGGTAGACCAGGGGATGGGACGTACCCCGTTGCCAATCCTTGTCCAACATCCCCTGTACATCACTCATGAGTCCGTTCTTCCTGAACGCTGCGTGGCGATAGGGGCGGAGCTTACGGCGTTCCCTGAAGGAACTCACGCGCCGCCGTCACCCTAGGAATGACGGCGGCCGGTGGCGCAGGCGGGATTACTTCTTGCCGTCCCTGCCCTTCCCGCAATCACACCCGAAGTCCGGCTCCGGGCCACCTTCGGCGATGAACTGATCGATGCGCTTCTCCAGCACCGGCAACGGCACGGAGCCGATCTGCAGCACGGTGTCGTGGAAGTGGCGGATGTCGAACTTCGGGCCCAGCGCCTGCTCCGCCTTCTGGCGCAGCTCCAGAATCTTCAGGTAGCCCAGCTCATACGACAGCGCCTGGCCGGGCCAGCTGATGTAGCGATCCACTTCGTTGGCAATCTCGCGATCGGACAGCGCGGTGTTCTGCGTCATGAAGTCGATCGCCTGCTGGCGCGTCCAGCCCAGGTGATGGATGCCGGTATCGACCACGAGCCGACACGCACGCCACATCTGGTAGGTGAGATAGCCGAAGCGCTCGTAGGGCGTCTTGTAGATGCCCATCTCGTTGCCGAGGTATTCGGAGTACAAACCCCAGCCTTCGCCATAGGCGGAGATATAGCCCTCGCGGCGGAAGTCCGGCTGACCATGCTGCTCGGACGCCAGCGCCAGCTGCAGCGAGTGGCCCGGCGCCGATTCGTGCAGCGTCAGCGCCGGCATGTTGTACAGCGGACGCGACGGCAGGTCGTAGGTGTTCACCAGGTACGTGCCCGCGCCGCCGCGGCCGGAGGTGTAGTACGGCGCGATATCGTCCGGCACCGGCACGATGGCGAAGCGCTCGCGCGGCAGGCGGCCGAACTCCTTGCCGAGCTGCGCGTCCACCTGCTTCGCCACCCACGCCGTGCGCATCAAGAGTTCATCCGGCGTCTTGGCGTAGAACTGCGGGTCGGTGCGCAGGAAATGCAGGAAGTCGGCGAAGCTTCCCTTGAAGCCCGTCGCCTGCATGGTCTTGACCATCTCGGCGTGGATCTTCGCCACCTGCTCCATGCCGACCTTGTGGATGGTGTCCGGATCAAGGTCCAGCGTGGTGTATTCGATGATCTGCTGGCGATAGAACGCCTTGCCGTCCGGCATGGACTCGGCGGCCAGCGTGGTGCGCGCCTTGGGCACGTACTCGTTGCGGAAGAAGGTGAGCAGGTTGCTGTAGGCCGGAATCACCTTGCTGCCGATGGCCTGCTTCGCTTGCTGCTGCAACCGGGCGACATCGGCGGCGGGCAAGGTGGAGGGCATCTTCTCGAACGGCTTGTAGAAGCTGCTCTTCGTTGGATCCTTCAGGTCGGCGACCGACGCGATGGAAACGTCGCGCCCCTTCAGCACTTCCTTCGGCACGGAGAACCCGCGCGCCAGGCCATCGCGCATGTTGTCGATCTGCTGCTGGAAGTACGCGGGCACTTCGTTGAGGCGATCGATGTAGCGCTGGTAGTCCTGCACGGTGCGCAGCTTGTCGCCTTCGAGCAGATAGCTCACTTCGCTCCAGAAGGCCGAGTCGCTGTTGAACGGCATCTGCCACTGCTTGAACTTCTGCGCGGCCAGCAGGTTCTTGATCTGTGCGCGATACACCGCGTAGTTGACCTGCTCTTCCGGCGACAGCTGCTTCACGTCGATGCCGTCGAGTTCGTTGGAGACCTTCTGCCAGTAGTCCAGCCGCTGCTGCTGGTTGGCCGCGTCCACCTTGTCCAGGCGCGAGCCGTTGGGCTGCGCCTCGCCCGAGGTGGAGATGCCCGACTGGCCGTTGCGCCATGCCCACTCCTGCTCGTAGATCTGCTTGAAACGAGCATCGGTGGCAGAGTCGGCCCAGGCCGGTGCGGCAAGAGCGAGCGTGGTGGCGGCGGCCAGCCAGGTCATGCGGAAAGCGGTCTTCACTACGGGTTTCCCTTGGACAAAGTGGTCGTCAGCGGCGATGCCGACACGGCATCCTCCACGCTCCAGTCCTCCAGCGCCTGTGGCGGAAGCTGGGGCAGTGCCATGCGCGACAGGGCGTCGCGCGCGTCGTCCTTCAACCGCGCCACGCGCAACTCGATGCCGCGCGCGGCCAGCCAGGTGGCGAAATCGCCGATGGCTTCGAGCGAGGTACTGTCCAGATCGGGGCTGACCTCCAGGCTGAGTACCACGCGCCGCAAGCCCTGGCTGGCCTCCACGCATTTGCGCGCCTGCGCCAGCATGGCCTCGGCATTGGCGAAGAACAGCGGCTCCTCCGGACGAACGATCAGGATGCCCGGCACCTGCAATGCGCCGGGATGCTGCGCGATGTCGACGAAATCGTGGCCGTCCGCCAGTCGCCCCAGCACGCTGAGCCGGGGCGTGGCGAGCTGGCGCAACAGCATCACCAGACTGAAGGCGATGGCGCACAGCAGGCCGTTGAGGATGCCCAGCGACAACACCGCCACCACCGCCGCCAACAGCACCAGCCGGTCGCGATGCCAGCGCAGATAGGGCGCGAACACCGAAACCCGCAAGGACTTGCTCACTGCGTGGATCACGATGGCCGCCAGCACCGGCTGCGGAATGCGCTCGATCCAGCGCAAGGCGAGCAACACCAGCACCAGCACACTCACCGCGCCAATCAAACCCGCCAGCCGCGACTGCGCGCCCGCCGCCTCGTTCGCCGACGTACCCGAATAACCCGCGCCCACCGGCATGCCATGCAGCGCGCCGGAGATCACATTGGCCACGCCGAGCACCAGCAGGTCGCGATTCGGGTTCACCGAGTCGCCGTGCTTGAGGGCAAAACCGCGAATGGAGCTGTATGACTCCGCATAGAGAATAAGCAGCAGCGCGGCAGCCAGTTCCACACTCGGCAACCACTGATCGCTGCGCGGCAACGTCGGCCAGCCCAGATCAGCCGCCAGCCGGATTTCCCCGGTCAAACCCACGCCATGCGCCGCCAGCCAGCCCGACGCCGCCACGCCCAGGGCAATGGCAACCAGGCTTCCCGGCAAGCGACGGAACCGTTCGCAGGCAAACAGCAGCAGCAAGGCGACCACGCCCGCCCCCAGCGCGGCCATGTTCACCTGCGGCAGCACCTTCGCCAGCTGCACGAGCAACAGCGGCACGAAATCGCCATGCACATCCGCCACGCCCATCAGATGCGGCAACTGCTTGAGCGCGATGACGCAGGCAAGGCCAAAGGTGTAGCCGCGCAGCACGGGGCGGGCAATCAGGTGCGAGAGGCCACCGAGCCGGGCCGCCCCGGCGATGAGGAAACAGACACCCCCCATCAACACCAGGGTCGCCGCCAAAGCCACGCGGGAAATGTTGTCCCCGCCCGACAACGCCAGCGTGCCCGCTGCCAGCACCGCGGCGGACGATGACGTCGCCGAGACGATGGCGTAGCGGCTGCGGCCCAGCAGCCCGTACGTCGCCAAACCCACGAACAACGCGATGACGCCCGCCTGAGGCGGCAGGTTGGCAATGCCCGAATATGCGACGGCTTCGGGAATCAGCAAGCCAGCGATAGAGAGGCCGGCGATCAGGTCCACGTGCCAGGTGGCGGGAGCTTTGGCGACAACGGCGGTGGGTGTCGTGGGCATGCGGCGCTCCGGGTGGGTGCTTGGCAAGGTTAGCGGATGTGCCTGGGTGCTTGGTTGTCGCTTGGTTGTCGCGGGGTGCCGCTTGTTGGTTGGGGTTGGGGCTCGCCTCAGCGGTTCATTCTTTAGCCGTCACTCCTGCGGAGGCAGGGGTCCAGTGACTTTGGCTCTCGCTTGGTTTTGGTGCCGCCGCGACCTGGCTCGCCTACCGCGGGCTTCCGACCTCCTGCCGGAGGCCGGGTCACTTTCTCTTGCTTGCCCAAGTCCCACGGGGATTAGCTTCGCGTCAGAAAGTAACCAAAGAGAAGGGCCCCCGGATGACGCGCCTTCCGGGCGTTGCCCGGAAGGTTCGCGGGCGGGTTGCGGGGACCCGGAAGATCAAGAGCGGCGAGCCGCCGGCTCGTGCAGCTTTGCTGCACATCGCGTCGCGTCGAAGTGCGGCACGTCGAAAGGAGCGGCTTTTCTGTGGGAGCGCACCCTGTGCGCGACAGCCTGACGGAGCGGGAATCGTGGGGTGCCGCGGTCGCGCACAGGGTGCGCTCCCACAGGGTGGCTGTTGCCTCGGGGTCACCCCAGTCCCCTCTCGGGAGGGAGAGGACGAGCGATAGGTGATGTTCAACGTGAACGACCGAGGGGCAAGGAAGGAGGTGCCGCGCAGCGGCACGACGCTCCGCCTTAAGCCCTCCGCGCTTCGGCGCGTTGCGAAGCGCTTGGAAGTACCCGCTGTGTAGAGGCGAAGGTCGCCAAGCAGCAACGCACCTCGGGCGTTCGGGCTTATCCCCGCGAAATGCTGCCCGCTCTTCAGGCCATTTTCTTTGGGTTACTTTTCTTTTGGGCCAGCAAAAGAAAAGTGACTCGGCCTTCGGCAGAAGGTCGAAACGCCCGCTGCGTAAGCGGCCAGATCGCGGGAACGCGCGAGACCGAAGGTCCAGAGCAAAGGCACTGGATCCCTGCCTTCGCAGGGATGACGGTACTTATGAGGTGGTGAGGCATACCCCTACGGGCCTTCTGCACGCTTCGCGCTTGTCCTGCCTTCGCAGGAATGACGATGCTTATGAGGCGATGAGGCTAGGTTGAACCCTCATCCCAACCCTCCCCTTGCTCCCCAACGCTGCACTCTTCCGCGCCCCCACGTACCCAAAAAAAAGCGCGCGGAGCAACAAGCGAGTTCCACCCTCCACGCACACTTCACGAAAGCAAAAGGAACCGAACCGAAGAGCTCAACTCTCCATCCCCTCGTAGTACCCCCGCATCGCTTCCAGATACGCATCCAGATTGCGCCCCCCCACATCCCCAAACCGCTCACCCGTCACCGCGCACCCCGCAATCCGGTCCGGCCGGAAATTGCGAAACCCCACACGCAACCGACACCACGTCCCCAGCGTCCACTTGCCACCCCAGAACGCCAGGCACAACGGCTCCACGTCACGCGTCGACGTACGCCCTGCCTCATCGCTGTATTCCAACCGCAACACCTGGCTATCGGTGATAGCTGCATTGAGCCGGTCGATCAGCGCGGCGAAATCGGTCTTGCTCTGGTCGCGCCAGATCGGCGCATAGATGCGTGTGCGCGTGGCGCGCTCGCGCAGGTCGGGAGGCAGCACGGCTTCGATCTTGAGCAGCGCCGCCTGCGCGCTCTCCGCCAGCTTCTGCCCGGCGAAGGCACGCACGAAGCGCGTGCCCACTACCAGCGATTCGAGTTCGTCGGCGGTGAACATCAGCGGGGGGATGTCCGAACCCTTGCGCAACAGGTAGCCGACGCCGGCTTCGCCTTCGATGGGCACACCAGAGAGCTGAAGGTCGGCCACGTCGCGGTAGACGGTGCGCAGCGATACGCCGAGCGTGCCGGCGAGCTGGCGCGCCTGCAGCGCGGTGCGACGCCCGCGCAGGGCGTGGATGATGAGGAAGAGCCGGTCGGCGCGACGCATCCATAGATGATGGCGTAGCGGCGCGCGCGGGGCCAGCGCCGGGAGTCACGGGTGTGCTGCAACGCCCAATTCAACCTCACCGTCATTCCCGCGAAAGCGGGAATCCAGCGTCTTTCAAGGATGAGGCAAGAATACAAAGTCGCTGGATTCCCGCTTTCGCGGGAATGACGGCGAGGACTTTTGCCGCAACGAATCACGTCAGGCCGCCAGTTCCGCCGCCAGCGCCTCATCCAGCGCGGCCGCCCGCTGCATGGCCGGTCGCGAGGCGACGCGCTCGACGTAGGCCATGATCACCGGCAACTCGGGCACCAGCTTGAACATCGTCATCCACCGGAGCGCGGTGCCCCACAGCACATCGACCGCGGTAAAGCGCTCGCCCAGCATGTAGGGGCCACGCTCCAACTGCGCCACCAGCGTGTTGAACATGGTGTCCCAGTCGCCGTACGGGCTCGTGGATGGCGGCACGGGATCGCGTTTCATGGCGCGATCCACGGCGGCGGGTTCGAAGCAGGAACCGTAGAACACCATCCAGCGCAGATACGGTCCACGCAAGGGATCGTCGAGCGCAGGCGCAAGTCCCTTCTCCGCATACAGGTCGGCAAGATAGAGAAAGACCGCCGGCTGCTCGGTCACCAGTTGGCCACGATGTGCGATGGCCGGCACCTTGCCCATCGGGTTGATCGAGGTATACGGCTCGGAGCGCTGCTCGTTCTTCTTGAAGCTGAGCACATGCAGGTCGTACTCCGCGCCCAGCTCTTCGAGCAGGGCACGGGTGCCGGCGGAGCGGCTGTTTGGTGCGTGATAGAAGGTGACGCGCTGCGGGGTCATGGCAGGGTCCTCTTGTGGGCGATCACAGGTGACTGATGACGGCTGGCTGGTTCCACCAGTTGTTGTCGCGGCCATCGGCATACTTCACCGGCGCGGCGGCCCATTCATCATCCTTCACGTCATCCAGGCAGGCGACGTTGACGGAAACATAGGTGCCACCGATCTGCTCGATATAACCGCGATGGAACGAGTGGGTGCCGCAGTGACGACAAAACAGGTTGTGCGCGCTGTTGCTGCCGAACTGGTAATCCACCAGTGCGTCTTCACCACTCAGCACGCGGAAGGTTTCCGGGTTGGCGCGCGCGCCCCAGAAGCGCAGCTTGCGGCAGATGGAACAGTTGCAGCGGCCGGTGCCGGCGGAAAGGTCGAGCTCGGCTTCGTAGCGGACGGTGCCGCAATGGCAACTGCCCTGGTGGATGCGGGTCATGCGCGGGCTCCTCGTAATGGCGTGGGTGCGGAAGGCATGCGCGTTGCCGCGACTTCCTTGCTGGTTTTCACTTTCTTGCCCTGGGTGGGCTCCGGCGTGCCGGCCGGCAAACGGTACTGGCCATCCATCAACAGGCCACGCAGGTACAGGGGCCGATAGGCCATCAGGATCTTTCCAATCGGGAATGCCATGACGTCCTTCTCCTCAGGTTGAGATCAGGCCGCCACGGCCGTGGCGGCTTCGCCCGCGCACCACGGCGGCGGCTGGGCGTGCTTGAACAAGCGGTACCAGTGCTCGCGATCGCTCGGGCTGTAGAGGTCGAGCGTGCGGATCACTTCGCGGGCAAATTCCACCGAGCCAAGCTGGCTGGCAGTGATCACGCCACCGTCACTCACCGCCAGCACGTTGGCGTCGAACTGGTCGGCACCGGCATAACCAGGCACGTGGGCGCCGATGTGGCCCGGCCAGCTGCCGGTATGACGGCAGGCATCCAACAGACCGGCGCGGGCCAACACCAGCACACCGCTGTCGACGGCGGCCACCGGCGCACCAGCGGCATGCACGCGGCGCACGGCTTCCACCGCCTCCTTGCCGTGACCGTGTTCCCACAGATACCCGCCGGGCACGATCAGCAACGCTGCGCGCTTGAGGTCCAGCTGGTCCAGGGTCAACTCCGGCACCACCCGCAGGCCGGCCATCGACAGCACGGGCTGCATGGAAAAGCCCACCGTCTTCAACTGCCACTCGCCCGGACGGCGGATCTCGCAGAGCGCATGCGCCGCATGCCAGTCCGCGTAACCGTCGAAAGCCAGGAAATACACCGTGTCGCGCATTGAGAATCCCTCCATCTGACAGGAGGCAAGTGTGGGTACCCCCTGCTGCCAACGTGTTGTCAGCAGGGGTGGCCGGATGTCCACAGGCTCCGGACCAGGGTCATCGGGTGGTTTTGCCAGAAAACGGTTTCAGAACGGGTAGATGAACCCACTGGTCAGGTTTTGAGCTGACAAGCGCAGGGGTATCCCGGGACAATAGGCGTCCCTTTGCTTGCGGGTTTGCCATGAAGTCCATCTCGCTCATCCAGTTCCTCATCGAGGAACGCCGCGCCGGCCGCATGAACGCCGAGCTGTCCCTCCTGATCGAAGTCGTCGCGCGTGCCTGCAAGCGCATCGCGGTCGCCACCAACAAGGGTGCCCTCGGCGGCGTGCTGGGCGAGGCCGGCACCGGCAACATCCAGGGCGAGGCCCAGAAGAAGCTCGACGTGATCTCCAACGAGATCCTGCTCGAAGCCAACGCCTGGGGCGGCCAGCTCGCGGCCTGCGCGTCGGAAGAAATGGAAGATCCGCAGCCCATCCCCGACATGTACCCGAAGGGTCACCACCTGCTGCTGTTCGATCCCCTCGATGGCAGCTCCAACATCGACGTGAACATCTCCGTCGGCACCATCTTCTCGGTGCTGCGCTGCCCCGACGGCATCACCGAGCCCAAGGCCGAGCACTTCCTGCAGGAAGGCACCACCCAGCTCGCCGCCGGCTACGTCGTCTACGGCCCGGCCACCGTGCTGGTGCTGACCTTCGGCCACGGCACGCACGAGTTCACGCTGGACCGCGAAGTGGGCAGCTTCATCCTCAGCCGCCGCAGCATCCAGATTCCGGAAGAGACCGGCGAGTTCGCCATCAACATGTCGAACCAGCGCCACTGGGAAGCGCCGATGCAGCGCTACATCGGCGAACTGCTGGCCGGCAAGGACGGCCCGCGCGGCCGGGACTTCAACATGCGCTGGGTCGCCTCGATGGTGGCCGACGTGCATCGCATCATCACGCGCGGCGGCGTGTTCTTCTATCCGCTAGACGCCAAGATCAAGTCCAAGGGCGGCAAGCTGCGCCTGATGTACGAAGCCAATCCGATGGCCTTCATCATCGAGCAGGCAGGTGGTGCGGCGACGACCGGTCGCGAGCGCATCATGGGGCTTCAGCCGACTGGCCTGCACCAGCGCGTGCCGGTGTTCCTTGGCTCGAAGAAGGAAGTGGAAGTGGCGACGCATTATCACGTCGAGGCGGACGCGGCAGGTTGATTCGTCGACGGTGGGGCTGGCTTTGAAGCCAGCTTCCGTTGCCTTTGTCGGCATGAGGTGGATGCGGGTGCGGCCTGCGACACACCTCGGTTCTACCCTCTCTCCCCCGCAGGGGAGAGGGTTGGGGCATTGCCACCTTCATGGTGGTGAGGGGGCAACCTAGCCCCACCCCTCCATTCTTTAGCCGTCACCCCGGCGAAGGCTGGGGTCCAGTGACTTTGCTCTTTGCCTTCGGTCTCGTGCGATTCCGCGACCGGGCCGCCTGCGCAGCGGGCGTTTCGACCTTCTGCCGAAGGCCGAGTCACTTTTCTTTGCTGGCCCAAAGAAAAGTAACCCAAAGAAATGGCCTTAAAAGCTCCGGTAGCACCGTGCTGAATACGAGCTTTGGAGTTCGAAGTCATCGGCACCGGGCGATCCATCCGACACGCGGTACGGCTACACCGCAACGCGCCATCGCGCAGAGGGGCTCTGCATAGCGTGGAATACAAGCGCTGCAGGTTCCGGAGCCCGGATTGCGACAGGCGCCACGCCTACACACGGCGGCTACACCGCAACGCGTCGTGGCCAAGAGGACTTAAAGCGAACCCTGCGAAATTCGGAACGGCGAGGCAGCGTGTTCACGCATGCCGCGCCACAGCGCGGCGCGATGTGCAGCTCCGCTGCACGAGCCGTGCGCTTTGGCTTCTGCCCTTCGGGCCCCCCTTGCGCGGCGGTGAGGGGTGGACGATCAGGCCCGCAGGGGAATCGGCAGGGAGGCCGATTCCTTTTCGCCGGGGCAGGAGCCCCGTCGAAAAGCCCGACCGCCCCTCACGAACTGGCCGGCAAAGCCGGCCAGCGCCAAGTGGGGGTGCCTTTTCTTTGGCATTGCCACCATCTCGGTGGTTACTTTTCTTTGGGCAAGCAAAGAAAAGTGACCGGGCCTCCGGCAGGAGGGCGGAAGCCCGCCGTCCCACAGGGACTACCTTCGGGTCGCAACGAGCCAGATCGCCGTATCACTACAACCAAAAGCCAAGAGCAAAGTCACTGGACCCCTGCCCTCGCCCCCTTTTGTGGGGTCCGCAGCGGTGACGGCTAAAGAATGAAGCCACACGGCAAGAATGCCCCCATCCCCCCCCACACCCCCACCTGACCGCCACCCAACCAATCCCCCATTCCGCCATCACTGCGCCCTCAGCCAGTCGTACACTCGCCGCGCCAACCACCCCGCCGCCGACGGACCGGCCGGCCAACCCCTCCACTCACCGCCCCCCATCATCGACATGACGTCCACCCGCCGCATCCGTTCACTCCTTCCCCTGCTTGCCACGCTGGCGCTGTGCGCCTGCTTCGGCGGCACCAAGCCCACGCCGCCGCCCGCGCCCATCGCTCCGCCGCCGGTGGTGAAGCTGCGCATCGGGCTGGCACTGGGTGGTGGCGCGGCCAAGGGCTTCGCGCATATCGGCGTGATCAAGATGCTGGAAGCCAACGGCATTCGTCCGGACGTGGTGTCCGGCACCAGTGCGGGCAGCGTGGTGGGCGCGCTCTACGCCAGCGGCATGGATGCGTTCCAGATGCAGGAAACCGCCATCGCGCTCGATCAGGCCAGCATCCGCGACGTGCGCCTGTTCTCCGGCGGGATGGTGCAGGGACAGAAGCTGCAGGACTACGTGAACCAGCAGGTGAAGAACCGTCCGCTGGACAAGCTCAACGTGCCGTTCGCGGCGGTCGCCACGCAACTGGAAACCGGGCAGCGCACGGTGTTCGTGCGCGGCAACACGGGACAGGCCGTGCGTGCGTCCAGCAGTGTTCCCGGCGTGTTCGAGCCAGTGGAGATCAACGGCAAGCACTACGTCGACGGCGGCGTGGTGAGCCCGGTGCCTGTCGATGCGGCGCGCCAGCTCGGCGCGGACGTGGTGATTGCTGTGGATATCTCCAGCAAGGCCAGCGGCGCCAACCCGCAGGGCATGATCGGCATCGTCGGGCAGTCCATCAGCATCATGGGCCAGAAGCTCGGTGAGCAGGAACTGGCGCGCGCGGACGTCGTGATCCGGCCGAAGGTGAACCAGATCGGCGCGACGGATTTCGAGCAGCGCGATCAGGCCATTATCGAAGGCGAACGCGCCGCGCTGGCCGCTATCCCGGCGATCAAGGCGAAGATGGCCGCGGTGCAGGCGGCGCGTCAGCAGAAGATGGTCGCCGCCGCGCACTGACCTCCACCCGCAGGGCGAGACCTGTAAGCTGGCGGCTTTAACCGCTGCACAGGTTTTCGTCATGCAACACCCTGCCCGCCTCCTGCTGCCGCTGATGGCAGCGGCATGCGTTTCCGTCCTTCATGCCGCGCCCGTTGTCGATCCGCGCATCGACGCATTGCTGACGGATCTTGGCAAAGTCCAATCCATCGATGCCGTGCAGCTTTCACCCGATGGCACCCAGCTCGCCTGGGTGGTGCGCATCGACGGAAAGGATGTCATCGAGATGGCCGGGGCGGACGGCAGCGACGCGCATCGCATCGCCCTGCCGAAGGCAGGCGACTGCAACGAAAGCGATCCCACTTGGTCGCCGGATTCGCGCCACCTCGCCTTTCTTTCTAACTGCGCCAATAGCAATCACCAGAAGGATCTGTTGATTGTCGACACGCAGACCAAGGATTCGCCGAAGCACATGGCATCGCTGCCCGGTGTCGCGCAGAGCCTGAGCTGGTCACCCGATGGCCAGTCGCTGGGCTTCCTCTATGTACCCAACGGCACGCGGCGCGCGAGCGCGGTGTATGCGGCCAAGCCAGCGTCCGGCGAGATGGGCGTGGATGGACTGGAAGTACAACGCGTGGCCACCGTCAATGCGGCGGGCGGCATCGTGCATCTGCTCACACCGGAGAACATCTACGCCTACGAATTCGCGTGGTCGCCGGACAGCCAGCGCATCGCCTACACCGCTGCCCGCCCACCGGGTGACAACAACTGGTGGTTGGCCCGGCTCTACGTGCAGAACGCCAGCGCCGACGCAAAGAGCGTGGAGATCCTCGATCCGGCGACGGTAAAGGGTTCGCTGCACGGCCTGCAGATGGCTTTGCCGCGCTGGTCGCCCGACGGCTCGCGCATTGCCTTCATCGGCGGGTTGATGAGCGACCAGGGCGCCACCGGCGGCGATCTCTACGCCGTCTCGTCCACCGGCGGCGAACCGACCAACCTCACGTCCGGCACACGCGTGACGCCATCGTGGTTCGCATGGAAGGGGTCGCAGCAAATGGTGGTCGCGCAGGTCACCAACGGCCAGAGCCAGGTGGCTCAGTACGATGTCGACACAAACAACGCCACGCAGACGCGCGCGCTGTTCACCCTGCCCGCCAGCATCGGCGACGGCAGCGCGGAGATGGGACTGTCGCTGTCTGCCGATCGCAGCAAGGTGGCGTTCGCGCAGAGCTCGTACGCGGAAGCACCCGAAGTGCACGCAGGTGCGCTGATCGATACCGCGCCACCGGCGGTCACCCACCTCAACGCCGCGCTCAAGCCCGGCTGGGGCAAGGCCGAGTCGGTGGAGTGGGACAACGAAGGCCGCCATGTGCAGGGTTGGCTGTTGTATCCCGCCCACTACGATCCGGCGAAGTCGTACCCGATGATCGTCACCGTGCACGGTGGTCCGTCGAGCGCGGTGCTGCCGCGCTGGCCGGGCGTGGGCTTCGGCGGCGCGCCGTTCTCCGCGCTGGGCTACTTCGTGTTCATGCCCAATCCGCGCGGCAGCTTCGGCCAGGGCGAGGCGTACGTACAGGCCAACCGCAAGGATTTCGGCCATGGCGATCTGCGCGACATCCTCGCCGGCATCGATACCATCGAGAAGAAACTGCCGGTGGACGACAAGCGCCTTGGCCTTACCGGCTGGAGCTACGGCGGCTTCATGAGCATGTTCATCCCCACGCAGACGCAGCGCTTCCGCGCGGTGGTTGCAGGTGCGGGCATCGCCAACTGGCAGAGCTACTACGGCCAGAACCTGATCGACCAGTGGATGATCCCGTTCTTCGGCGCCTCCGTGTACGACGACCCGCAGGTGTACGCGAAGAGTTCGCCGATCAACTTCATCAAGCAGACCAAGTCGCCGACGTTGGTGGTGGTAGGTGACCGCGATGCGGAATGCCCGGCACCGCAATCGTTCGAGTACTGGCATGCGCTGCGCACGCTCGGCGTACCGACCTCGCTGGTGGTGTATCCGAACGAAGGCCATCACTTCGTCGACCCCGACCACCAGCGCGATGTATTGCAGCGTGCATTGATGTGGTTCGAGAAGTACCTGCCTCCATCGAAGTAAGCGACCACGGGTTTCGACCCGAAGCCGCCGGTACTCCACCGGCGGCTTTTTCTTGCCCCCTGCCATCCGGCCTATTGCGCCCGACCCACGTGTATTGTTGTATTAATACACATGGATGCCTCGATGTTCGCCATTCAACCCACCTCCGCCGAGCCGATCTACCGGCAGATCGTGGAGCAGCTGCGCCGGATGATTGCCGGTGGCCAGCTCATAGCCGGCGAGCTGCTGCCGTCGGTGCGCGAGGTGGCGGGCTTCCACGCCATCAATCCCATGACGGTATCGCGCGCTTACGGCATGGCTGAAGCGGATGGCCTGCTGGAACGCTTGCGCGGCAAGGGCATGGCCGTGGCCGCGTCCACGCGCAGCAGCGCGACGCAGACGCAGCGCATGGCGCTGCTGGAGCCGCAATTGCTGGAACTGGCGCGCCAGGCGCGCGAGCTTGAGCTGCCCGCTGACATCGTGCTGCGGCGGCTGGGAAGGTTGCTGGACGAATGAAGTTTCACGCGGAGGGCCAAGGCCCTTCGCCCTCCCGGCGGCGAGGGACCGCCCGGATTCGACACGTATCTGACGTGAGGGGAAGTTCGATGAATGCGGTACTGCGATCCATCCACGACAACCACGCCGCGCCACTCATCGTGCGCGGGCTTTCGCACGGCTACGAGGGCAGCCCGGTGCTGTCCGGCATCGATCTGTCGCTGGAGCCCGGCAGCGTACTGGGACTGATCGGTCGCAACGGCGCCGGCAAATCCACGCTGATCCGCGCCATGCTCGGCCTGTTGCAGGCCGATGCGGGCGAATGCACGGTGTTCGGCGAAGCGGCGCTGAAGCTTTCGGACCATACCAAGGCACGCATGGCCTACGTGCCGCAGCAGCCTGAGGCGCTGGCCTGGCTGACCGCGCGTCAGATGCTGGATTACGTGGGCCGCTTCTATCCCACATGGGATGCCGCGTACGCCAAAGCCACGCTGGAGAACTGGCGTATCGCGCCGAACAAGCTGCTCGGCAAGCTGTCGCCGGGCGAACGGCAACGCGTGGACCTGATCCGCGCGCTGGCTTCGCGCCCGGAGCTGCTGGTGCTGGACGAGCCCGCCGCGGCGCTCGATCCGGTCGCGCGCCGCGACCTGCTGCGCGAGATCGCGCTGCGCGCAGGCGAAGCGGGCACCACGGTGCTGTTCTCCACGCACATCGTGTCGGACCTGGAACGCGTCGCCTCGGACATCGCCTTCCTGCACGAAGGCAAGCTGCTGCTGCATTGCCCTCTGGACGACACCAAGGAACGATTCGCCCGCCTGTGGATGCCGGCCGCCATGTCCGCTGCCGCACCGACGCACGTGTTCGGCCGCCATCGCTACGAAGATGGCAGCCTGAGCCTGGTGGTGGAGCGCGATGCGCACGGACAGTGGCCCGAAGCATCGCGCCTGCCCGGTGTACGTGTCGATGCGTTGGGCCTGGAGGATCTTTTCGTGGAGATCGCGGGATGAACCTCTACGGCATGTTGATCGCGCCCTGGTACGCCACGCGCAAGTCGACGCGCTGGGTGGTGCTGGTGCTGTTCCTGTTGCTCTGCATCGGCATCATCACATTCGCCATCTGGGGCGTGCGTGACGCCCCCCATGGCATGTGGGCTCCGGTGACCGGCATGCTTTCGGCGACGGGCGTGTTCATGCTGACGCTGATGGTGCTGTCACCGTGCCTGCTGGTCGCCATGGACGCCCGGCAGATGCGATTGCCCAACGTCCAGCGGGATGCCTGCGGTGCGGTGCTGCTGTATGGCGCGCTGCTGATCCTCGTTCCCGGATTGCTGATAGGCCTTCCCGGCGGCTACATGTTGAATGTGATGGGCGAGCAGGCGGCGGCGTTCGCCGCAGGCATCGCGATCGCCCTGTTGCCACGTTCGGCCAGCTTCTTTGTCTGGCTGCTGCCCGCCACCTTCAACATCCTGCAGCCCACCTTCAACCTGCCGCGTCCCGTGGACCCGGGCTTTGCGCCGTTCTGCGCCGCGCTCACGCTGGTCTTCGGCGTGCTGTCACTGCTGTGCTGGCGGCGCATCATCCGCTCGCCCAACCCGTACACCGCCGACCTCGGCGGGCCCATGCTGATCCAGCTTCATTGCGTGAACCGTGGTGGCTGGGGCAGCTGGGGTGGTTCGGGCACGGATGCCAGCACGATGATCCGCCGCAATCCGGCGTGGCTTCAGCCCCGCGTGGCAGTGGACAACAGCGGCCCCGCGCGTCCGGTGACGAGCCTGCGCATTGGCCTGGGCGGCTTGTTCGCGCCGCTCACCATGGGCGGCCGGGCGTTGCAGATGAGCCTGGCGCTCGGTATTTCGCTGCTTTTCATCGTACAGATGGGCATGCAGACCGCGCGCCAGCACCCGGGGCATTTCAGCGAGAGCTTCATCCACTCCGGGCTGCTCGGGCTGCTGGTGTGGGGCATGGGCTTCGGCGGCACCATGATGGCCATCGTGCCCGTGGCCCAGCTGATGCAGCGCTGGGTGAAGCAGAACGCCGAACTCCCGCTGTTTGCGCTGCTCCCGGGCCTGGGCGATGCACGGCAGGTGAAACGCCACCTGCTGTGCGCCGCCCTGCTTCCACCGTTCACCGCCGTGGGTGGTTTGATGCTGCTCACGCTCGCCGCGGCCATGTTGCTGCACGCCAATGTGTTCGCCATCGTCGGCTTGCTGTTCACCCTGGGTGGCTCGATCGCCTTCCTCACCGCCTTTGTCGTATCGGTGATCGGTGGCAAGCCGTTGGGACGCTGGTCCAGCATCGGCTTGTGCCTCCTTGGCTACGGTCTCTTCTGTTTCAGTGTCATGTTCCCGCTGATCGGCTCCGTTGAGACGGCGCGGGGGTATGTCTACTGGTTCGCTGGCGCCTGGGCCTTGTTGTTCGCGCTGCTTGGCTGGCTTGCACGGCGCGGCTGGCGCGGTCTGGCGAGTCGCCCGCATCCGTTCCTCCCCAATCGGGCGTAACCCGTTCGATGCGCCGGACCACCCGCTCGCGAAGTACCTGTGCCTCACCGCCGCCCTGGTCGTGATCGTGCTGGAGCTATCGCTGACGCGGCGTGCGGCCCGCCAGCCCATCCTGGACGCGGCAAGGCGGGCGTCACCGAGGAAGGATGGATGATCGGACGCCCGAGGCCGGCTCAGTCGTCTTCGGGCGCCACCGGTTGTCCCACGCGAAACCGGCAACACGTGCCGCCACGCACGATGCATTCCATGTGATGGATACGGCGGCCGCTGGCCGCTTCCATGAATGCCACGTCGAACTTGCACACCTGTGGATGCTGCTGCGCCAATGCGTGGAAGACGCAGTTGAACGCCTCCACCTGCAGCTCGTCGCCATGCTTGACGGCAAGTGCCTCGTAGCCGAGCGCATCCAGTTGTTGCGCAAGTTGTCTGACCACATCCGCCTGCGGCGTCGACGCCGGCGGGGCGACTTCGCCGGAGCCGATCTGTTTGCCGAGATCGCGCAACCACTGCTCCAGCTCGTCCACACCGAGGCGCGCCTGCAACTGCGTGAGCAACGCCGTGGCGATGGTGCCGTAGTTGCGCGGAAACAGCGCGCGACCGTCATCCGTCAACCGATAGCAGGCGAGCGGACGCCCTCCGCTGGGGCGTGACTGCGCGCGCTCCACGTAGCCACGCGCAATCAACGCGCTCAGGTGCTGGCGCACGGCGTTGTGAGTGATGCGCAAGGCATCGCACAAGGCTTCCACCGTGCCGCCCTCGTTACCCTTCAACAGCTGCCGCAGCAGACGCTGTTGCGTGGCGCCGAGTTGCCCGAGCGCTCCCATGGATCAGCTCGCCTTGGCCGGGAACTGCTTGGCGATGCCGCCGGCCAGTGCGTCGGCAATGGTGTTCATGTGCGCCTGCATGGCTGTCCAGGTGGTCTGCTCGCCCTTGGTGTCGCCCGCCATGATCTGCTGGATCTGCGTGGCGTGATGCGCCACGTGCGCCGCGAACAAACCCTGCACGGCATCTTCGGGCAGGTTGGGATTGGCGCCGGAGAAGAACTTCGCGATCGCCGTGACATTGGTGCTCAGGTCGCTCATCGCCTTCTGCTCGGCTGCCTTGTCGTTCGCCGCGGTGGCATCGGTCAGTGCCTTCACGCCACCCCAGTGACCCGCCAGCAACTGCAGCGTCTGCTCGCCCGCCGCCTTGCCGTAGAAGCCAGCCACGGCATCAGCAATCTGCTTCGCATTGGCCACCACGGCCGCTTCAGCGGCCTTGGCTTTCGCCGTGTCGTGGGCGTGCACCGCCATCGCGTATTCGCGGGTATGCACCACGTGGCCGTGCCACAGCTCACGCATGGCGGCCTGCAGCTTGGGCGCCGCCACGGTGGTGGCAGGCGCGGCTTGCGCCATCGCGTTCATGTCATGCGGCGCGGGCGCGGCCATCGCCAGCCCCGTGGTGGCGGAGCACGCCACCGTCATCGTCAACAACCACGTCCTGATCTTCATGAGGGGAAACCTCCGGTAGGTCGCAAAAGGCGACAACCGACAGTCTGGACCGGCCCCATTTTCGCGCAATCGATATATGTGTAAAGCCTGTGGATAGCTGGTTGACAGTTTGTGGATCGACTCATCCGGGGAAGCGACACCCCGCGCCGGACACTTGTGCCGGCTTTGCTCCATGCGCACGCGCCTGATACGCGCGGAAGGACTGTCAGAACAACTGCCCCTGCGGCGACGGCTTGCGCGGCGGCACGAACTTCGTCGTATCCAGCCACAACTCGCGTGCGCGGCCAAAGCCGTGCTTGCGGCACGCGACATCGAAACGGCGGCGGATGAGTTCGGCGAACACGCCCTGCCCGCGCATGCGCGTGGTGAAATCGCTGTCGTAATCGCGGCCGCCGTGCATCTGCTGGATCAGGCTCATCACGTGGGCCGCGCGTTGCGGCACATGCAGTGCCAGCCATTCGCGGAACAAGGCCTTCAGTTCGTACGGCAGGCGCAGCGTGGTGTAACCGGCGCAGGTAGCACCTGCATCGGCCGCCTGCTCAAGCACGGTTTCAAGATCGCGATCGTTGAGTGCGGGAATGATGGGCGCGACGAGTACACCCACTGGCACGCCGGCCTCACGCAGCGTGCGGATGGCCTGGATGCGACGATGCGGCGCACTGGCGCGTGGCTCCAGTTTCGCGGCCAGATGGTTATCCAATGAATTGACCGAGACGAACACCTGCACGAGGTTGTCCTTCGCCATCGGTGCGAGGATGTCGAGGTCGCGTTCCACCATCGCGTTCTTGGTGACGATGGTGCACGGGTGCCGGCATTCGGCCAGCACTTCCAGCGCAGCGCGCGTGAGCTTCCAGCGGCGTTCGACGGGCTGGTACGGGTCGGTGTTGCTGCCGATGTTGATCGGACTCACCGTGTACGAAGGACGCGCCAGTTCATGGCGAAGCACTTCGGCGAGATTGCTTTTCGCACGGAGCTTGGTTTCGAAGTCGAGGCCGGGCGAGAGGTTGAGATAGCTGTGCGAGGGGCGCGCAAAGCAATAAATGCACCCGTGTTCACAACCCCTGTACGGATTAAGCGCCTGGTTGAAATGGATATCCGGCGAGTCGTTGCGGGTGATGACACTGCGCGCGCGTTCTTCCGTCACCTCGGTGCGCGGGCGCGGCGCCTGTTCGTCCAACATCAGGCTTTGCCAGCCGTCGTCTTCCGCATGGTGGCGGATGGTTTCGAAACGCCCTTCCGGATTGGAAGCAGCGCCACGCCCCTTGAGGGCCTGCAACGGGAGAAAGGACTCGGCCATGCCGCCAGTGTGCGCCGGCCACGTCTCAGTTGGCGCGACACCTGATACGCCTTGCCGCTCCCCCAGGACGGACTAGGGTACGGGTGCCAACTGGGCTCGCAGGGCGTTGCCCATGGCGTCCAGCGGATAACCGCCCATCTGCCTGCGCAACTCGGAGAATACGGGTTCGGAGATGGTCCACCCCAACGGAATCGGGTAGTTGCCGGGGCAAAGGCGGAAGTGCCACAGCAGGTCGCCATTCTCCGGGTGCTCGGCATCGGGCCGCAGCGCGTTGAGCAATTGCACGCGCGCGTACTCGCCACGTGCGCCGCGGGTATCGAGCAAGGCATCGAGCGGGGCGATGGCTTCGCCGCTCACGCTGTCGGGTACGTGGCCGGGTGCCGCTGGGCATGCGATGGAATAGAACGGCATGACGTGGCGGGCATCGTGCTTGTCGATGAAGTCGCTCATCAGCGGATCGTTGCTGATGTGGATCACGATGAAGCGCAGTGGGATGCCGCGTTCCTTCGCCTTGCCGCGCAGCAGACGCATCAGTTCCAGCAAGGTCGTAGCGCCGGAGTTCTCGAAGTAGCCGCCATCGACGAGCTGCATGCGGGCGGGTAACGGCGGATTGGCCATGTTCGTCTCCAGCGTGCCGGCCGGACTCACATAGGTGAAGCGCGCGCTGTTGAGCGCCACCTCGCTCAGCGGTACGCGCGGGTCGAGCCAGCTTGAGCCGTCGAGACCGGCTGTCCACGGTTGCCGTTGTGGCGTCGCTATCGGCTGGAACGGATGCTGGATGAATCGCTTGCCCTCGCTCACCGTGGTGCTGTTGAGGAACAACGCCGGCACCGCGGGTATGCCGGCTTGGCTGTAAAGCGCTGAGAACGGTTGCGCCAAGGCGGGCATGCCCTCTAGGCGCGCGGCGGATTCCCACGCCCGCGTCAGGGCGCGGGAGCGGTCGTCCATCCACGCACCGGGCAGCCAGCGTTGGGTGAAATCCACGAAGAAGGCGTTAGCCAGCGTCGGCGCCAGGAAGTCGTGCTCCAGCATGCTCCGTGCGCGCGATTCCAGCGTCGAGACATCGGTCGGCTGCGGCGGCGCCAGTGATGCGGTATAGACGGCCAAGCCGAGGCTGCCACCGGAGACGCCGCTCGCGGCGAACAGGTAGCGCGCGAACAAAGGCTCGCCGGTGGTCGGCTGTCCCAGTTGCGTGATGGCGGTCAGGTGGCTCAGCACTTCGGTGGTCCACGCCGCGCCGCGGATGCCGCCACCTTCGGAGGAGACGAGGATGACGGGGCAAGGTCGGCGTTCCGCGCACCGATCCGCGAGCCATGCATCCGCATAGGCGTCGAAGATCGGGCGTGTATCCGCCGGTTGCTTCGCCGGATGCTCGTGCGTGCTCATCTCCGGGTACTGCCGCACCTTGTGGTTGTCGTTGAGATGCAGCCAATGCAGCGAGGCGCTGACCAGCAGCATGACGCTGAGCAAAGGCACGCCGCGACGGTCGCCGATCATGCACAGCAGGCCGCCGCTGTAGCAAAGGAAGGCTTCGGCAATGAGCAGGATGGCCAGTGGACCGATGCCATCGAGCAGCTCGGGCATGAAGGCGATCAGCACCGTGGCGAGTATGTTGAGTGTCACTACCACGATGTAGATGGTCACGGCGCATCGACCGAGATCGCGCACACGCCATACGCGTTTCTCTTCCCTCGGTGTCAGGCAGAGCGAACGCACGCTCTTGAAGCGGTACGCCAACAGGCTCCACATGCGACGCCGCATGATGAAGAACGCGACCAGCGCCGCCGACTCCAGCAGCAGGCCGAGCGCGCGCCAGCTCCGTTGCGTGCACTGATCGGTGATGTCGCACGGACCATGCGGCAGTTTGGTCAACGCGACCACGTAGCCAAGGCACACCAGCAACGGCACCGAAGCGCCAAGCAGGCGCGGCAGCCAGTCACGCAGGACGGCCGCGCGTTCGTCCTGCAAGGAAGGCCAACGCGGATAGCGCAGTCGATACGCGTTGCGTGCGGCATACCAGATGGACAAGCCCGCCAGCGCACTGGTGGCGAGCAGGCCGACATAGCGTGCCCCGCTAGGATCGGTCCACAGCGCGATGAGAAAAAGTTCGGTCGCCTGGTCCACAGCGATGGCGACTACCGCCGCCAGACCTAGCACGAGCAGCGACACGCGCACGGGCTTGAGATGGTCGAGCACCAGTGCGCTCCATCCCAGCATGCGTCGCCAACGGTGGCGGATGCTGGGGCGTCGCCCTCCCTTTGCGCGTTCGACGTCAGGCATGCGGCTCCCTCCCGGTGCCGTGTTTCGCCATGGCGGCGACCATAGTAGAGCGCGGCGTGCCTGTCACCCGTGATGGGTTTGGCATGCACGTTTCAGCGACAACGCCGACCCGGTGCTGAAGGAGGAATGAGCTATTGCGCCTGCGCTCACCCTCGCTGTGGATACTTCAGGTACCGCAACCGGCGAGGAGGGTGCAATGACTGTCGAAGGCTTGCTGGTGTTCCTGTTGATCGGCGCCATCGCCGGCTGGCTCGCCGGCTTGATCGTGCGTGGTTTCGGCTTCGGCCTGATTGGCAATATCGTAGTCGGCATCATCGGCGCGTTCTTCGCGGGATGGCTGCTGCCACGCCTTGGCCTGCACTTCGCCGTGATGGGTCCGTTCCTGAACAGCGTGCTGCATGCGTTGATCGGCGCCGTGATCCTGCTGGCCGTGGTCGGCGTGATCCGCAGCTTGTGAGCGGCGTGAAAAAAAAAGCGCGGCGGTTGCCCGTCGCGCTTTTCGGCCTTCTGTTTGCGATCAGTTGCGGATGTCGACGTCCTTCGTTTCGCGCAGGAACAGCAACCCGATGAAGAACGTGGCGATCGCCACGATGATGGGATACCACAGGCCGTAGTAGATATCGCCCTTCCACGCCACCAGCATGAAGCCGATGGTGGGCACGAAGCCGCCGAACCAGCCGTTACCGATGTGGTACGGCAGGCTCATCGAGGTATAGCGGATGCGCGTGGGGAACATCTCCACCAACCACGCGGCGATCGGTCCGTACACCATGGTGACGTAGAGCACCAGGATCGCCAGCAGCAACGTCAGCATCACATAGTTGCTCTGCGCGGGGTCGGCCTTTTCCGGATAGCCCGCCGCCTTCAACGCGGCGCCAAGCTGGGTGCCGAAGGCCTTGCCCTGCTCCGCGAAGGCCTTGCTGTCCAGCGATGCGCCTTCGAACGAGGCAATGTTGACGTCACCGATCTTCACTTCGGCGACGCTGCCCGGCTCAGCGATGACGTTGGAGTACGGGATGCCCTTCTTCGCCAGCGCACTCTTGGCCACATCGCAGGAGCTGGTGAACTTGGTCTTGCCCACGGGATCGAACTGGAAGCTGCACGCGTTGGGATCGGCCACCACTTTCACCGGCGATGTCGCCGCGGCGGTCTCGATGGCCGGATTGCCGAAGTGCGTGAGGCCCTTGAAGATCGGGAAGTAGGTCAGAGCAGCCAGCAGGCAGCCTGCCAACACGATGGTCTTGCGACCAATGCGATCGGACAGCCAACCGAACAACACAAAGAACGGCGTGCCGATGGCGAGCGCGGCGGCGATCAGCAGGTTGGCCGTGGTGCCATCGATCTTCAGGCTCTGAGTAAGGAAGTACAGCGCGTAGAACTGGCCCGTGTACCACACCACCGCCTGGCCAGCGGTTGCACCGAGCAGCGCGAGTATCACCAACTTCAGGTTCGACCAATGCCCGAACGCTTCGGTGAGCGGTGCCTTGGACTGCTTGCCCTCGGCCTTCATCTGCTTGAACACCGGCGATTCTGCGAGCTGCATGCGGATGTACACCGACACTGCCAGCAACAGCGAAGACACCAGGAAGGGAATGCGCCAACCCCAATCGTCGAAGGTCTTGTCGCCCAGGCCCATGCGCGTGCCCAGGATGACCAGCAGCGAGAGGAACAGGCCGAACGTCGCCGTGATCTGGATGAAGCTGGTGTAGAGGCCGCGTTTGCCGTTGGGCGCGTGCTCGGCGACATAGGTCGCGGCGCCGCCGTATTCACCGCCAAGGGCCAAACCCTGCAGCAGTCGCAGTGCGATCAGGATGGTGGGGGCGGCCATACCGATCTGTGCGTAGCCAGGCAACAGGCCGACGAAGAAGGTCGACAGGCCCATGATGACGATGGTGATGAGGAAGGTGTACTTGCGGCCGATCATGTCGCCCAGCCGGCCGAACACGATGGCGCCAAACGGACGCACCGCGAAGCCGGCGGCAAACGCGAGCAACGCGAAGATGAACTGGCTCGTTTCGTTGAGGCCGCTGAAGAAGTGCTTGCCGATCAGCGCGGCCAGCGAGCCATACAGATAGAAGTCGTACCACTCGAACACGGTGCCCAGGCTGGAAGCCAGGATGACGCGGCGGTGGCCGGTGTCGAGCGATCCCCGCATGTCGACGGCGGTCGTAGCCATGATGAAGCCCTCAGTTGTGACGCTTAGTCGGGTCGATGGGTGGCGTTCTTTCGGGTGCAAGGCGCTGAAGCGGCGTCCGCCACCCATAGCCGTCCTCTTCTCGTTCCGGTCCGAGTGCCTCCCGTCACTCCACACCGGTCTTGCCGCCGGCAACGCTCTCCGCGTTGCCGGCGCGGGTTGCTCAGAACTTGTACATGGCGCTGAAGCTGACCTGGTTGCCGCTGACGGTCTGGCTCGACGCCGAATTTTTGAGCTGATAGCGCACGTCGTCGTACAACCATTCCACGCCTAGCTCGTAGTTGCCCGAGGCGTATTGCAGGCTCACCGCCGACATGTTGTTCCGCAGCAGCGCCGTGCCTGGCGCCTCTGCCGTGCCGGCGGCGGTCCACGCAAGCACGTCGTTGCGGTTGGGGCGAGCCGCCGCGTAGAAGCCGTTGACGCTCCACTTCGGCGTGAAGTTGTAGCCGGCCTGCACGAAGCCACCCGATTCCTTGATGTTGCCGAACTGCGACATGGCGCCAAAGATTTCGCCCAGCGCCCTGCCGGCATAGACCAAACCCTTGAAGGTCCACGGACCGGGCTTCCACTGGCCGCCCAGGTCGTAGCCGAAGCTTTGTAATTTGTCGCGCGGCGGCTTGGGCGTGATATCGCCCACACCGTGCAGGTCGATCTCCGAATAATGCGCGGTGAGGTAAGCCAGCCAGTCGCTGCCCTGGGCATGCAGGCGCGCTTCCACCTGCGGCTTGAAGTTCGCGGCGCCGCCGTTGAGGTAGTTGACCGTGGAGGTACCGGCGGCGTTTTGCGGACCATTCCAGTTGCCCTCGAGCACGGCAACGTCGAAGCGCCACTTCACGCCGTCGGAGCCGTGGTTGAGATCCTGCATGACCATCACGCCCGGATAGCGCCAGCCGACGATGCCGGAGCCGTAGCCCAGCGGGAAGGCGATATGCGACAGCGACGTGGGCGTGTTTTCCAGCGGGAACATCAGATCCCACATCTGGCCGATGCGCACCGTGGTGCCCCAGTTGGGATTGACGATGTCCATATAGGCCTGGCGCAGTCGCGGGATCGGCTGTTGTTGCGCATAGGCGCCGGTGCCGTTGTTGCCGCCGAAGAAGTCCATCTCGATGCGGCCGCTGCCGTTCCAGTCATCGTTCAAGCGGGCGCCGGTGAAGTCGAGCCAGAAGCGCGTGTTGCGAATGTCCGCGCCACTGAGCGACCCGGTGTAGCCGTTCTTCTTGTTGGCCGCCGTGGGTGGCGCCGGGATCTCGGCGTTCTGGCCGTTGCCATAATTGATGAAGGTCTTGTCCTGACCGAACACGGTGGCATCGACGAAGCCATGCAAGGCCACCGACAGTCCGGGCGCCGTGGTGAACTGCGGCTTGGCCGCCTCCACCTTGGTCTGCGTGGCCTGTGCCGCGGTCTGCGCCTGGGTAGCGGCGACCTGCGCCTGCTGGGCCGTCTGTGCAGCCTGTGTGGTGGCAGCCTTCTGTTCCTGGATCATGGCCTTCAGTTCGGCCAGCTCCGATTCCAGTTGGTTCACCCGCTGCTCGAGCTGTTGTTCGCGCGTACTGCTCTTGGCGCTTTTTGTCTGCGCATGGGCCCCCAGTGGCAGGCTCAGCGCGCAAGCGATGCTGAGCGCCAGCAGGCCATGGCGGCGTGCGGTTGTAGGCAATGTCATGGCAGGCCTCCCCAGGTCGATGACCACCCGAGCATGTCCATGCTGCAATGCGGACGCCTATTCACCATTGGTCGAACCTCGACCAAAGTCGAAAGTGGTGACTTTGCGAAGGAAACGTAACGATCACTGCCCAACGGCTACACTCAGCGAGTACCGCCATGACCAACGGCGACATTCAACCATGAGGAGGCCGGCAGGGCCGGCTGCAGGAGCCACGCGATGACCAAGCTCTACCCTGTCAGGCCCGATTTCGCCGCCAAGGCGCGCATCCGCAAGGACGATTACGAGCGGCTCTACGCTGAGTCGGTGAAGGATCCGGACGGCTTCTGGGGCAAGGTTGGCCAGCGCCTGCAGTGGACCAAGGCGCCCAGCAAGGTAAAGAACGTCTCCTTCGACCCGAAGGACCTGCACATCCGCTGGTACGAGGACGGCGAGCTGAATGTCTCGGCCAACTGCCTGGACCGTCACCTGGCTGAGCGCGGCGACAAGACCGCCATCATCTTCGAGGGTGACGACCCGGGCGAATCGCGCCATATCACCTATAGGGAACTGCACGCCGAAGTGTGCAAGTTCGCCAACACGCTCAAGCATCTTGGCGTGACCAAGGGCGACCGTGTGGCCATCTATATGCCCATGATCCCCGAGGCGGCCGTGGCCATGTTGGCCTGCGCGCGCATCGGCGCCGTCCACTCGGTGGTGTTCGGCGGCTTTTCGCCGGACTCGCTGGCCGGCCGTATCGCGGACTCCACCTGCAAGGTGGTGGTCACCGCCGACGAAGGCGTGCGCGGCGGCAAGAAGATCCCGCTGAAGATCAACGTGGATGCCGCCTTGGAGCGCCCCGGCACCAACAGCGTGGAAACCGTGATCGTGGTGCGCCGTACCGGCAGCGCTGTGCCCATGCAGTCCCCGCGCGACCGTTACTACCACACGCTGATGGAAGGCCAGTCCGCCGACTGCCCGCCCACGCCGGTGGACGCGGAGCATCCGCTGTTCATCCTTTACACCTCCGGCTCCACCGGCAAGCCCAAGGGCGTGCTGCACACCTCGGGCGGCTATCTGGTCTACGCCAGCTACACGCATGAGCTGGTGTTCGACCTGCGCGAGGACGACGTGTACTGGTGCACCGCCGACGTGGGTTGGGTCACCGGCCACAGCTATGTGGTGTACGGCCCGCTCGCCAATGGCGCCACCACCGTGATGTTCGACGGCGTGCCCAATTATCCGGACACCAGCCGTTTCTGGAACGTGGTGGACAAGCACAAGGTCACCCTGTTCTACACCGCGCCCACCGCCATCCGTGCACTGATGCGCGAAGGCGAAGGCCCGGTGAAGAAGGCCTCGCGCGCCTCGCTGCGCCTGCTCGGTTCGGTGGGCGAGCCGATCAATCCGGAAGCGTGGGAGTGGTATTACCGCGTGGTGGGCGATGAGCGCTGCCCCATCGTGGACACGTGGTGGCAGACCGAAACCGGCGGCATCCTGATCACTCCGCTGGCCGGCGCCATCGACGCCAAGCCGGGTTCGGCGACGCTGCCGTTCTTCGGCATCAAGCCGGCCATTGTCGATGCCGGCGGCGTGGAACTGGAAGGCGCGACCGAAGGCAACCTGATCATCACCGATTCGTGGCCGGGCCAGATGCGCACGGTGTATGGCGATCACCAGCGTTTCATCGACACGTATTTCAGCGCCTATCCGGGCAACTACTTCACCGGCGACGGCGTGCGCCGCGATGAAGATGGCTACTACTGGATCACCGGCCGCGTCGACGACGTGATCAACGTGAGCGGCCACCGCATCGGCACGGCCGAGGTGGAAAGCGCGCTGGTGGCGCATCCGAAGGTGGCCGAGGCTGCCGTGGTCGGCGCGCCACACGACATCAAGGGCCAGGGCATCTACGCCTTCGTGACGCTGGTCGCCGGCGAGCAAGGCAATGACGAACTGCGCAAGGAACTGGTGGCCTGGGTGCGCAAGGAAATCGGCCCCATCGCCACGCCGGACTTCCTGCAATGGGCGCCAGGCCTGCCGAAGACGCGCTCGGGCAAGATCATGCGCCGCATCCTGCGCAAGATCGGCGAGAACCAACCTGATCAGCTCGGCGACATCTCCACGCTGGCCGATCCGGGCGTGGTGAAGAACCTGGTGGAAGAACGCCTCATCAAGTGACAAGGAGTGAGTGAAGAGGAGTGAGAAAACCAGAGAAGAGCGTTGATGCTCTCTCTCACTACTCACTTCTCTCCGCTATTTTGTATCCCTATGCCTGACGTACTCATCGCCGACGATCACCCGCTGTTCCGCGACGCTCTGCAACGTGCCGTCGTCGCGGCCATTCCCGATGCCAGCGTGCACAGCGCGGACAGCGTGTACACCCTGCTCAGCCTGATCGAGCAATACCCCGACGCCGAACTGCTGTTGCTCGACCTGCATATGCCAGGCGCGCGCGGGTACTCGGCGCTGGCACATATCCGTGGCCAGTTCCCCGGCTTGCCCACTATCGTGGTGTCCGGGCACGAAGACGTGCAGGTCGCGCGCCGCGCGTTGGCGCATGGCGCATCAGCCTATATCCCGAAATCGACACCCGGCGAAGACATCATCACCGCGATACGCAAAGTGCTCGATGGTGATGTTTGGCTACCGCATCAACTCGTCGGCGGTGGCGGGACCTTGAAGCCGGATGAAGCCGCCGTTGCCGACCGCGTGGCCACGCTCACACCGCAGCAGTTCCGCGTGCTCACCATGATCGCCGAAGGCTTGCTCAACAAGCAGATCGCCTACGACCTTGGCGTGTCGGAAGCAACGGTGAAGGCGCACATGACAGCGATCATGCGCAAGCTCGGCGTGAACAACCGCACGCAGGTGGCGTTGGCCGCCAGCCATCTCGCCATTGATCAGGAAGCGATGCCGTCGCTGCCCGATGACGAGGAAGGGTGAGTCGAGTTGGTGTGGATGGAACGCGTCGAGGTGACGCGGTCGCGTGTGGCGAGCCAAGGCACTGGATTCCCGCCTTCGCGGGAATGACGTTTCTTTGAATGTCACCGGTACAGGACGCGGCTCATGTCTCCGACGTCATTCCCGCGAAGGCGGGAATCCAGCGCCTTGGTGGCCGATAGCCATCCCACCATCAAGGCCATCGCTACGCCGGCGTTTGCCGCCTGACCAAGGCACTCAACAACGCCCGCAGCGCCGCGGGCCTCACCGGCTTGTGCAGGATGGGATAACCCAGCGCGCGCGCGCGTTGCTTCAATTCGCTGCTGCCGTCGGCGGTGATCATGGCCACCGGTGGCAGATCACCCACGACATCGCGCAATTCATCAAGCGCCTGCAACCCGTCGAGATCATCCGTGAGATGGTAGTCGGCCAGGATCAGATCGATGCCGCCGCCGCGCAGTTCCAGCTCGGCCTGAGCCACGTCGAGCGCGGTCCGGCAATCCACGCCCCAGCGCTGCAATAGAGCGCGCATGCCATCGAGGATGGCCTGCTCGTTGTCCAGGCACAGTACCGTGAGCGGCAACTGTTCGTTGGATACCGGATGCACATTGGCGCGACGACGCGGTATCGCACTTTCAGCGCGTGGCACGCGCACGGCGAAGCGGCTGCCCTTGCCAACGCGTGAATCCAGCTCGAGCTTGTGATTGAGAATGCCGGCAATGCGCTCGCAGATCGACAAGCCCAGGCCAAGGCCCTTTTCGCCCCATGGTGAAGGTCGATCCAGTCGCTGGAACTCGCCGAAGATGCGTGCGCGCTGTTCTTCCGCGATACCGGGGCCGGTGTCCCACACTTCGATGCGCACCTCATCACCCATGCGTCGCGCACCGAGCAGGATGTCGCCCTCGCGCGTATAGCGCAGCGCATTGGAAATGAAGTTCTGCAGAATACGTCGCAACAGTTGCGGATCGCTGCGTACGGCGAGTCGTGTCGGCACCATGCGCAAACGAAGACCGCGCTGTTGCGCGATCACGGCGAACTGGGCCTTGAGCGATTCGAACAAGTCGGACAACGCCACGTTGCTCACGTCCGCGCGGTAGCTTCCCGCGTCGAGACGCGAGGTGTCGAGCAAGGCGTCGAGCAGATCTTCCGCCGCGCGGAACGATGCATCGATGCGTTCGGCAAGCAGGCCCGCTTCACCGTCGAGGCCCGGATGCTGCCGCAATGCCGCCGTGAACAAGCGCGCGGCATTCAAGGGCTGCAACAGGTCGTGGCTGGCCGCCGCGAGGAAGCGGGTCTTCGAGGCGTTAGCCATTTCCGCTTCGCGGCGCGCATGCGCGGCGGAGTTCAGCGCTTCGCTCAGTTCGGCGGTGCGCTGGTCGACGCGTTGTTCCAGATTCTCGTTGGCTTCGATCAGTGCCTGCTCGGCATGCTTGTAGGCGGTGACGTCGGTGTACGTAGTGACATAGCCGCCGCCGGGAAGCGCGCGGCCGCGCATCTCGATCACCGATCCATCGGGACGAATGCGCTGGAACACGTGCGGCGAACCGGCATGCATATGCGCGATGCGTTTGCCCACGTGTGCTTCGACTTCGCCGGGGCCGCATTCGCCATGATCGGCATTCCAGTGGATGAGATCGGCCACCGGAACGCCGACGTAAACCATGCCATCGGGATAATCGAACAGTTCAAGGTAGCGCCGATTCCAGGCCACAAGGCGCATGCTCGCGTCGACCACGCTGATGCCTTGCGAGACGTTTTCCAGCGTTGTGGAGAGCAACTCGCGATTAAAACGCAGCTCTTGCGAAGCCTCGTCCATCAGAGCCATTGCTTCGGCGATATCCAGCCCTGAACCGGACAGGGCACCCATCAGGATGCGGCGCGCACTTGCCGCGCCCACGGCGGAAGCGAGCAGGCGTTCGGTGTACTGGATCAACGCGCGATCGGCGGCTTCGCTCGACTGCAACGGCTTGCCACGTCGCTCCGCGTACTCGTCGAACGCGCGTTGGCTGGCGCGATCACCGACGATGCGTTCGGCGATGGTGCGCAGATCGGCGACGGCCACACGCCCACGCCAGTCGCCCGCGCCGCGACTGTCGATGGCATAAGGATCGATGAACATCGCAGCGTGCAAGCGTTCCTCCAGATTCGGCCGGAAACGCAGCGAGACGAAGATCAGGCATGCCACATTCACCAGCAGCGACCAGAACGTGCCGTGCATCACCGGATCCCAGCCGCTGAGGTGGAACAGCGCCTGCGGCTGCAACCAGCTGAGATGCATCGGCCCGGTGGCCAACCAGCTGGCCGAACGGTTCATGGCGGGCAGCAGCAGGGTATAGGTCCAGACCAGGAACCCCAACGCGAGGCCCGTAGCCACGCCCTTGCGACTGGCGCCACGCCAGTACAGCGCCGCGACGATGCCAGGCGCAAACTGCGCTACCGCAGCGAACGCGAGCAGGCCGGTGGCTGCAAGGTTGGTCGTATCCGCCACTACGCGGTAGTAGACATAGGCCATGGCGGCAAGCGCGATGATGGCGATGCGTCGCACGAGCAGGACGAGCTGCGACAGGTCGGCGCGTTGTTCCAGCTTGAACGCGCGGACGCGCAGCAACATCGGCATCACGATGTCGTTGCTGATCATGGTGGACAGTGCCACGCACGCCACGATCACCATGCCGGTGGCGGCGGAGAAGCCGCCAATGAAAGCAAGCAGGGCCATGGTGCGGTCGCCGTAGGCCATCGGCAACGTCAGCACCCAGGCGTCCTTGTTGCCTTGCTGCAACTGGGGCAGATGCAGACCCGCCGCGACGATGGGAAGCACGGCCACGCTGACGATCGCCATGTATATCGGGAACATCCAACGCGCACGCGATACGTCATGCGGGTCTTCGCATTCCACCACGCCGATCTGGAACTGGCGTGGCAGGCAGAACATGGCGCAGAAGGCGAGCAGCGTCTGCGCCAGGAAACCGGGCGATACGCCGTCGGCGAGTTGCTGCGCGGGAAGCTGGATCGTGGCGGCCAGTCCGGGACCACGCCACAGGGCGTAGCCCGCAAGCACGATGAACACCACCAGCTTGATCAGCGACTCGACGGCGATGGCGAGCATCATGCCGTGGTGGTGTTCGGTGGCATCGATAGTGCGCGTGCCAAACAGAATCGCGAAGGTGGCGAGCAGGATCGCGCACCACAGGGCGCTGTCGCTGAACTGCGAGGTGCCGGGAGGAACAGCGCTGCCGAGCACCGCGTAGGACATCGCGACCGCCTTGAACTGCAACGCGAGGTAGGGCACCACGGCGATCACCGCGATCACTGCCACCAATGCGGCCAGTCCGTGTGACTTGCCGAAGCGGGCGCCGATGAAGTCGGCGATCGAGGTGATGTTGCGCTGTCGCGCCAGCAGCACCAGGCGACGCAGCAGGCCGAAGCCAAACACAAACAGCAGGATGGGACCGAGGTAGATCGGCAGATAGCCCAGACCTTCGCGCGCCGCCGTACCGACGGCGCCGTAGAACGTCCACGACGAGCAGTACACGGCGAGCGCCAGGCTGTAGACCACCGGGCGCAGGCGCGGCTGCCGCGGGTAGAGCGGGCGGCGGTCACCCAGATAGGCGACGACGAACAGCAGTCCGACGTACAACAGGGAAGCCAGCAGCAGTAGCCATCCGGCGATCAAGCAGGTTTCTCCGACATGGGGGCTTCCCTTCGGTGGGCGCGACCGGCGGGCGCGGTGTTCCGCGACGTCCGCCGTGCTTGTAAGTATCGCCCCTTGGGCGGCAACATGCGCGGATGATCACCACCGACGGCCGGACGCCGGCCCAGTTGGCAGCGGAGCTGGGAGACGACGAGATCCACGTCTGGCGCCTTGCCTATGACCATCACCAGGGCCGCGAGCCCCTGCTGGCGATGCTGGGCGCCTACCTGGGCGTGCCCGCCGGCGACGTGGCGCTGGAAACGCAGGAGTACGGCCGCCCGGTGTTGGCCGGCACCCAGCGGAATGCGCTTTCCTTCAACTGGTCTCATAGCCACGACCAGGCACTGATCGCGCTTGCGCACGGCGTGTTGCCTGGCGTCGACCTCGAGCGCTTGCGTGCACACCCGAAAGCCGTGCCCATTGCCAGGCGTTATTTCAGCGCGGACGAGACAGCGGCTCTCGAGGCTCTGCCCGCCGACCAGCGCGATCGCGCCTTTCTGGAGCTATGGACGGCGAAGGAAGCAGTGCTCAAGGCACTGGGGCGGGGACTGGCGTTTGGACTCGATCGGCTGAGCATTGCCGGCCCATCCGATCTACCGGTGCTGCATCGACTCGAAGGGCACGAAGCCAATCAGTGGCAACTGCATCGGCTGATCCTCGATGATCAGCACGTCGGCACGCTGGCCTGGCAAGGTTCGCCGCGCCGGATCCGGCAGTGGACACTTGCCGCCATCGACTGATGGGCGCACTGTGTGCAGCCCGCGACTGTTTCGGCGCCTTGCTGCGCCTCGCAAGCGAGTATTGAACGACCCATGACCCTGCTCAGCGTCAACGTCAACAAGATCGCCGTACTGCGTAATTCGCGCGGTGGTAGCGAACCTGACATTCTTCGCGCAGCGCACGCCTGTATCGATGCAGGCTGTGGCGGCATTACCGTGCATCCGCGTCCCGACCAGCGCCACATCCGCCCCGATGATGTGCGCGCGCTCGCCTCGCTCACGCGAGGACGTGTCGAGTACAACATCGAAGGAAACCCGTTTGCCGCGCCACGTGGCAGTTATCCGGGATTGATCGAACTGGCGCGCGAAGTGCGTCCGACGCAAGTAACGCTGGTGCCTGACGGCGATGGCCAGATCACCTCCGACCATGGTTTCGATCTTGTGCGCGATATCGACACGCTGAAGCCGTTGGTTGCAGCGCTTCGCGACATCGGATGCCGTGTGAGCCTCTTCGTCGACTCGGGCGCGAAGGGCTTCGATGCCGCGCTGGCCATCGGCGTGGAACGCATCGAGATCTATACCGGGCCCTATGCACATGCCTTCGAAGAGGGCAGTGTGCAGGAGGAACTCGAGCGTTGTGCCGATACCGCGCGTCGCGCGCAGCAGGCAGGCTTGGCGGTCAACGCCGGGCACGATCTCAGCCAGGCCAACCTTGGCACCTTCAAGGCCGCGATTCCTGGCCTCGCGGAAGTATCGATCGGGCACGCGCTGATCGGCGAAGCGCTCTATGAGGGCCTGACGACGACCGTGCGGAAGTATCTGCAGATCCTGCGCTAAGACCGGATCCGCCGTCGCTCATCGAGCAGCGGCCGGCGTGTTCCAATGAATGCGCATCAAGGCCGCAGCTCATCGGCAGCGTCTATATTGCGTTGCCGATTTGGACGTCTATACGTCTCTTTGATCCGGCGCAGGAAATCGGCCGCAACCCGCCGGTTTTTCCACAGCCCAAATAAAAAGACCCCCGCACAAGGCGGGGGTCCAAAGGGTAGTGTTGCTGTAATCCCTTTCGAGATTACTGACCTTCAGTGAAACCGATCTTGGTGAGGCCGTAGCTCTTGGCATCCGCAAGCACACGAGCCACGTGCTCATAAGCCACAGCGTCATCCGCGTTGATCTGGACTTCCGGCTGCTTGGCCGGATCGCCCAGACCACCGATCACCGCGAGCTGCGCCTTCAGGCCCAGCTCGTCCACCGGCGTATCGTTCCAGTACAGCGCGCCGGACTGGTCGATCTTCAGGCGGACAGGTTCCGGCGGATTTTCCGGCTGAACCACGTTCGGGTTCGGCTGGGGAAGATCGATCTTCACCTTATGGGTCAGGATAGGTGCCGTGATCATGAAGATGATCAGCAGCACCAGCATCACGTCGACGAGCGGCGTGACGTTGATTTCGGCCATGGGGCCCTTGCCACTTCCAGAACTGAATGCCATGGCGCGTTACTCCTTGCCGGTCGTCATGAAGCCGACATGCACCATGCCAGCTTCCTTGGCGTCGGCGAGGACCTTCTTCACGATCTTGTATTCCGTGGTCTTGTCCGCACGGATCTGCAGCTCGGGCTGCGGCGACTGCTGCGCCGCAACCGCGAACTTTGCCTTCAGCTCACCTTCGTTGACTTCGACGTCATCGAGGTACATCGAGCCATCCGGCTTCACGGCCAAGTCCATCGGCGTGACCTGCTCCGTATCCGTGGTCTTCGGATTCGCAGTGGGCAGTTCAACCGTGATTCGATGGGACATCAGCGGCGCCGTGATCATGAAGATGATCAGCAGCACCAACATCACGTCGACGAGCGGCGTAACGTTGATCTCCGACATCGGACCGCCGGAATTGCCTCCGGAACTCATTGCCATGGGTCAGATCCTCACTTGCCTTCGACGCGAGCGCCGGTGGCGAAGAAGTCGTGCAGGTCGTGCGCGAACTCGTCGAACTGAGCGTAGGTCAGACGGTTGGAGCGGTTGAAGAAGTTGTAGGCGAGCACGGCCGGGATAGCGGTGAACAGACCGAAGGCGGTCATGATCAGAGCTTCACCCACCGGACCGGCCACAGCTTCCATCGAAGCGTTGCCCGACGCGGAGATCTTGATCAGCGCGTGGTAGATGCCCCACACGGTACCGAGAAGACCGATGAACGGTGCCGACGAACCGACCGTGGCGAGCAGGGTCAGGCCGCCTTCCAGACGCAGGCTCTCACGAGCCACGGCCTGGCGCAGGGCGCGATCGATGAACTCGGAGCGGCTCAGCGACTCGGCGAGGCGACCACCACCGGCCGAAGCCTGCTGGTGGTGAGCGACGGCCGAAGCGGCGTCGAGCGCGATCTTCGAGAACGGTTCGCCCTTGGGCTGGGCTTCCAGCTCACGGATGGCGTCCTGAGTGGAGCCATTCGCCCAGAAACCGTTGATGACCTTGTCGGCGCGACCGCGAACCATGGAGTTGCGGATGGCGTTGGCGACAATGAAGTACCAGGAGGAGAAGGACATCACCACCAGCACCACGAACACGATCCAGCCAAGCGGATCGAAATTGTGGATCAGGTGGTCAAAGCCCATCGACTTCATGGCTTCGGCGTTGGTGGTACCGCCCGCGGGGGCCGGAGAAGTTTGCAGGAACATAACGCTACCCTTGGAAAGTCAAGCGTGAACTGATTGACCGTAACCGAAGTTACAGCTGATTGAGATTGAAGTTGATCGGGACGCGGACGTAACCTTCCGTCTTTTGTCCGTTCCTGATGTTCGGATTGAAGCGCCACTTGCGTGCCGTTTCAATCGCGGCCTGATCCAGCTCGCGATAACCGCTGGACGCTTCCACCTTGATGTCCTTCGGTGTTCCGTCCACAGCAACCAGGATCATCAGCGTGACCGTGCCCTCGTGACGCTGGCGGATAGCCTGCGGCGGATACTTGGGCGTGATGCGGCTGTTATAGCTGATGTCCTGACTGGCGGTGATGTCCGCAGGCGGAGCCGGGGGCGCAGGCGGAGCCGGCGGCGGAGCCGCGACGGCATTGGCCGAGCGCTCTTCGACGGCCGGCGGCGGAGCCGGCGGCGGCGGAGTCGGCGGCGGCTTCACCTGCTGAATGATCTTCGGCGGCGGCTGCTTCGGCGGTTCCGGCGGCGGCGGAGGCGGCGGCGGAGGCGGCGGAGGCGGCTCGATAAAGTTCACCTGGACAGTGCGTTCTTTTTCCTTCTGCACCTGCTTGGGCGGTGCCATAGGCGCCACCAGCAACAGGAATGCGAACGCATGCAGCGCGATGGCTACGGCCAACGCCCAGGTACGCCTCCAATTGAACGGCCCTTGGCCGGTTGCTTCGTTACTTGAGGCCATCTGTCACTATCTGGAGCTAATCAATCGGTGAGACGTGGTCACGATTTCCGGTGGCAAATCGATCCGAAGGGATGACGTTTGCCACTGGACGAGAGCACGGAAAGGTTTCAACGGTACAACAGCACATGGCATTTGTATAGCACTTGTGAGGCAGGCAAATGGACGTCTATCCGCCTCACAATTGTTACACCTATACCTTACTTGCTTACGGTCGGCGACTTCAGCCAAGCCTTGGCTTTTGCTGAGGTTTCTGGATCCTGTGCCGCTTTCTCCATGGCTGCGATTGCGCCTGCCTTGTCCTTCAGACCACGGCACGCTTCGGCCAGCAGCATGTAAGCCGTGCCCTTGTGCTGCACGCCCTTGTCGATGCCTTGCTGGATGAGGCTCTTGGCCTCGGTGAACTTGTTGTCCTGGATGAGGAGCTGGCCGGCGCGGATGTTCGCCTCACCATCCTTCGCCAGGGGGACAGCCTTCTGGTAGGCGGCCAGCGCACCCGACGTGTTGTCGGACATGTAATTGGCGGCGCCCAGCAGCTCGTAGTTCTCGGCGGTCTGGGTCACGACGCCCTTGCTCAGGCCTTCCTGGAGGACAGCGGCAGCCTTCGTCGCCGGGCCCTTCTGGTCGCCGCTGTTCTGGCCGGAGATCAGATAGAGCTTGGCGAGGTTGACGTAATCCTTCTCGGTCTTGAGCTGGCCGTTAGCGCGGGCCTTCTCCATCAGCGTGATCGCTTCCGGATACTTCTGCGCCTGCATGAGCACGGCGACGGCGTTGTTCAGCGCGTTCGGATCGTTCGGGTTGGAGGAGAGCTGCTGCTGCGCCATCTGGGCAGCCTGGTCGCTCTGACCGGACTCGGAGTAGCTGGCCATGAGCAGCTGGTTCCAGCTGTCGTTCGGCTTGTCGGTCATCGACTGCGCCTTCTTGATGGCAGCAATCGCTTCGGGGTACTTCTGCAGGCGATAGTAGGCGTTGCCTTCCAGCGCGTAGGATTCGGGGGTTTCTTTCTTGCCCTCGTTGCGCCACTTCTCGACGGTGTCGATGCTCAGCTGGTACTGCTCGTCGGCGAGGTAGAACTGCGCGAGCATGAACTCAAGCTGGAAGTAGGTATCGTTCGGCATGGTGCCGTTGTCGAGGGCCTTCGTGAGCAGGCTGATGGCGCCCTTCACGTCGCCGTCGTTGTAGTGCACGTTGGCCAGGCCCTGCAGAGCGAGCGCCTGGGCGTACTTGCTCTTACTGCTGTCGGCGATCGGCTGAAGGATCTGGATCGCCTTTTCCTTGTCCTGGTTGTTAACCGCGTCAAGGCCGTCGTTGATCGCCTTCTGATCCTTCTCGCTGGTGAGGTCCAGCTTCGGTTCCTTGCGGGTGGCGTTGGGGTACAACGCTTCCTTCTTGTCCTTGGAAGAGCTGCTGCCTGCAATGACCGGCGTGCTCACGACGGCCAGGGCCAGCGCCGTACCGGCAAGCATCTTGATCAGGGGAACACGCTTCATGGCAGTCCTCAGTGTAGGTTTCACGCGCTTACAACGCGGGGGATCGCTGAGCGTACCCTGACTAGGTAACAGATAACAAGTCGCACCGCGACATAAAAGATTGTTAAAAATCAATAAGTTGAACCATACGCCGATGACTGGACCTGATTTTCAAGGGCGAGGCTCATGTCGGCCGTGACTTTTTGGCCTGGAAACACGCTATCGGCGCGAGTTTTCCTGACTTTAGCCAATGTACTAATGCATTAGTACGCGATATCAAAGAAGAGGCCGCTGGCGACGCGAGGCTGTTCGCGCCGCCAGCGGCCGTGACCTCAGATGTCGAGGTTCGCGACCTTCAGCGCATTGGCTTCGATGAAGTCGCGGCGCGGTTCCACCGCCTCGCCCATCAGCATGGAGAACATCTGGTCCGCCGCGAACGCGTCCTCGATGCCTACCTGGAGCATGCGACGGGTCTCCGGATTCACGGTGGTTTCCCACAGCTGCTCCGGATTCATTTCACCCAGACCCTTGAAGCGCTGGATCATGCGGCCCTTCTTGCCTTCTTCCAGCAACCAGTGACGCGCTTCGGCGAAGCTCTGCACGCCACGCGAACCGTTGCCGCGACGAACCACGGCGGACGCCTGCACCAGGCCGGCGAGCTGCTGGCTCACCTGCAGGATCGGACGGAACTCCGCGCTGCTGAAGAACGGCTGCGGCAGCAGCCAGGTGTGGCTGAGGCCATGCTGGTCGCGCACCACTTCGATGGCGGCCGGTTGCTCACCCTCGGCCGGACGCAGTGCCAGGCGGTAGCGTGGCTTGCCGAGGCCGCTGGCGGCCAGACGCAATTCCACACCCTTCAGCCAGCCCTGCATGGCGACGTCGTCGGCCCACATGGCGGGTTCCAGCGGAGCATGCTCGAGCAGCGCGGTGAGCACGGTGGCGTCAAAGCGATGACCGAGGCGTTCGATCTGGTCGAGCGCCGTCTGGTAGTCGCGCAGCAGCTTCTCCAACGGCTCACCGGAGATCGCCGGCGCGTCGGCCGACGGCTCGAGCCCGGCACCGTCGACGGCGCTGTTGACGAGGTAGCCGTTGAGGGCCGCGTCGTCCTTCAGGTACATCTCGTTCTTGCCCTGCTTGATCTTGTAGAGCGGCGGCAGACCGATGTAGACGTGACCGCGCTCGATCAGCTCGGGCATCTGGCGATAGAAGAACGTGAGCAAAAGGGTGCGGATGTGCGAGCCGTCCACGTCCGCGTCGGTCATGATGACGATGCGGTGGTAGCGCAGCTTGTCCGGGTTGTATTCCTCCTTGCCGATGCCCGTGCCGAGCGCGGTGATCAGCGTGCCGACTTCGGCGGAAGCCAGCATCTTGTCGAAGCGGGCCTTTTCTACGTTGAGGATCTTGCCCTTCAACGGCAGCACGGCCTGCGTCTTGCGGTTGCGGCCCTGCTTGGCCGAGCCACCTGCGGAGTCACCCTCGACCAGGAACAGCTCGCACAGGGCGGGATCCTTTTCCTGGCAGTCGGCGAGCTTGCCCGGCAGACCGGCGATGTCCAGCGCACCCTTGCGGCGGGTCATCTCGCGGGCCTTGCGGGCGGCCTCACGGGCACGCGCCGCATCCACCACCTTGGAGGCAATGGCCTTGGCTTCGGTCGGGTGTTCGAGCAGGAACTCGCCCAGTTTCTCGTTGACGGCCTGCTCCACCGCGGTCTTCACCTCGGAGGAAACGAGCTTGTCCTTGGTCTGCGAGGAGAACTTCGGGTCGGGCACCTTCACCGACAGCACGGCGATCAGGCCTTCGCGCATGTCGTCGCCCGACAGCGCGACCTTGGCGTTCTTGGCCAGGCCTTCCTTCTCGATGTAGCCCTGCAGCGAGCGGGTCAGCGCGGCACGGAAGCCCGTCAGATGGGTACCGCCATCGCGCTGCGGGATGTTGTTGGTGAAGCAGAACATCGTCTCCTGGTAGGAGTCGGTCCACTGCATCGCCAGCTCCACCGAAATGCCGTCCTGCTGGGCGCTCAGGCTGATCACGTTGGGGTGCAGCGCGGTCTTGAGCTGCGCCAGATGCTGCACGAACGACTTGATGCCACCCTCGTAGGCGAAGGTGTCGTGGCGCCCTTCGCCCCGCTCGTCCTTCAGGTCAATGGTGACGCCCGAGTTGAGGAACGCCAGCTCGCGAAGGCGCTTGGCGAGGATGTCGTAGTGGAATTCGATGTTGGAGAAGGTGCCCGTGCTCGGCAGGAAGCGCACCGTGGTACCGGTCTTGTTGGGCGCCGGGCCCACTTCCTTCACGGAGTACTGCGGCTCGCCCAGGGCGTATTCCTGCTGGTACTCCTTGCCGTCGCGGTAGATGGTCAGCCACAGGTGTGAGCTGAGCGCATTCACCACGGACACACCCACGCCGTGCAGGCCGCCGGAGACCTTGTACGAGTTGGCGTCGAACTTGCCGCCTGCGTGCAGCACGGTCATGACGACTTCGGCGGTGGAGCGGCCCTCTTCCGGATGCATGTCTACCGGAATGCCGCGGCCGTTATCGGTCACGCTGACGGAACCGTCCTCCAGGATGGTCACCGTCACGTGGTCGCAGTAGCCGGCAAGGGCCTCGTCGATCGAGTTGTCGACGACTTCGAACACCATGTGGTGCAGGCCGGTGCCGTCATCGGTGTCGCCGATGTACATACCGGGGCGCTTGCGCACCGCTTCCAGGCCCTTGAGGACCTTGATGTTGCTCGAGTCGTAGGTTTTATCGTTCATTCGGTGACCGATTCCTGGGCGCCTTTTCCCACCCGGTTCGGCGCCATGCAAGGCCGGATGGGGACACAATCGATGGATTATAGCAGGGGGTGGAGAAAGCCTTGTTCCACGTGGAACACGCGTGCCAGACCCGCCTGGAGGGCACCCGGAACCTCCGTTCCAGTGACCAATACTTGGGCCCCCACGGCCCTCAATTGGTCCACCACGGCTGCCTGATGGGACTTGTCCAACTCAGAGGCCAGGTCATCGAGGCAGACAACGGGCCACTCCCCTCGCCGCTCGGCATACAGAGCCGCCTGGGCGAGCACGCAACCCAGGGCGGTCAGCTTCTCCTGTCCGCGGGATAGATGTTCTCGCAAAGGCGCATGTTCAAACGCGATGGACCAGTCGGCTCGATGCGACCCGATGGTGGTATGCCCGCGTGCCAGGTCTCGGCCTCGTTGGCTGGCGAGGAGCTCCCCGAGTGGGGCATCCTCGGTCCAACCTCGCCGGTACTTCAGTTCGACCTGACCCAGTTCGGGCAACAAACCCGCCATCGCCCCTGTTATATGGGGGCGAAGCATCGATAAATACAGTTCGCGGAGGCGGTCAATGGTCGCCGCGGTGGCATCCAGCTCAGCCTCCCAGGGCAGGAACAACGACTCTGGAACGGTAGAAGCCGCACGGAGCAGTGTATTTCGCTGTTTGAGGGCGCGTTGATAGCGCCGCCATGCCGAAATGAACTCGTGTTCCACGTGGAACACGCCCCAATCCAGGTAGCGGCGACGCTCCTCCGCCCCGCCTGCAATCAAGGCGTGGGAACCGGGTTCGAAGCAGACCACCGCGCATTCCCCGACCAGCTCGCTCAGGCTGACGGCTTCGCCATCCATCTTCGCTTCCCAGCGAACGCCCTGGCGGCCCAGTCCAAGACGTCTCGCACGGCCATCGTCGTGCCGAAGCTCGGCGAACACGGACAAGGCTGAGGCGCCGCGTTGGAGCAAGGCGTCCTTGGCGCCCGCCCGAAACGATCGAGCGTGCGACAGAAGAAACGCGGCTTCCAGAACGCTGGTCTTCCCTGCCCCGTTGGCACCGGAAAACACGGTAACACCGGGTTCCAGGGGAATAACGACATCCGCCAGACAGCGAAGTCCGCGAATCCGAAGGCTTTCCAGCCGCATATCAGCAAACTCCGGAAGCAAGAACGCCGGAGCGTCTTTCGACGGCTCCGGCGTTCGCTTCTGGCTTGCCCTGAAAAGGCAAACAATTCATCGGAATCAGAGGCGCAGCGGCATGATCACGTGGCGGGCCTGGTCGTTGTCGTCTTCCTGCACCAGACAGCTGGACTGCGCATCGCGCAGGTTCAAACGAGCCTTGTCGCCGCGTAGCGCGCCCAGCGCATCCAACAGATAACCGACGTTGAAGCCCACGGCCAGATCGGACACCACCGTTTCGGCTTCAACCTCTTCCACGGCCTCTTCTTGCTCGGGATTGTGCGCAACGATGCGCAGCTTGCCCGGCGACAGTTCCAGCTTCACACCGCGATACTTTTCATTGGAAAGAATCGCGGCACGCTGCAAGGCACCGCGTAGCACTTCACGATCCAGCGTGGCGTGCTTGTCGGCGCCCAGCGGAATCACCGCTTCGTAATCCGGGAACCGACCGTCGATGAGCTTGGAGGTGAACACCACGTCGCCGCGGCGAACGCGCAGGTGGTTACGCCCGAATTCCAGCTCGATCTGGCCATCGCCCGTCTCGAACAAACCAACCAGTTCGTTCACACCCTTGCGCGGAATGATGATCTGGCGGCGCGAAGACACTTTGCTGTCGAGCTTGGTTTCTTTCAGTGCCAGGCGGTGACCGTCAGTAGCCACGCAGCGAAGCGTGTGCTCCTGCAGATCCAGCAGCATGCCGTTCAAGTAGTAGCGCACGTCCTGGTTGGCCATGGCGAACGCCGTGCGCTCCATGAGATCGCGCAGCACTTCTTCCGGCAGCGTGACCCGCTCAACCAGCTCTATTTCGTCAATCGTCGGGAATTCGGTAGCCGGCAACGTGGCCAGGGTGAACCGGCTGCGTCCTGCATTCATGGCCACGCGGTCGCCGTTGAGCTTCAGTTCGATCTGCGCGCCATCAGGCAGGGCGCGAACGATGTCGAACAGCTTGCGCGCGGGAATGGTGATTTCACCGTCCACCAGCTTGTCAGCCGAGGTGGTGGCGATCATCTCCACTTCCAGATCCGTACCCGTCATCGACACTTTGCCGTCGGCGACTTTCACCAGCAGGTTGGCCAACACCGGCAGCGTCTGGCGACGTTCGACCACGCCTACGACCTGCTGCAAGGGTTTGAGCAGAGCTTCTCGTTGAATGCTGAATTGCATGTATGCGCTTCCCCAATCCTGCTTTTCTGTTTTTAAAAGAAGTTCTGTGGTGGTGGTAGGCGTCGTGGATAACTCAAAAATCTGAAATTACCCAAGAGAATCAACACGTTAGGCGATTCTCACATTGTGTTCCAAAAGGCCTGATGACTGTGGGCCAATTGTGGATAACTCAACGGTCCAAATCGTCCACCTATTATCCACAGGTTGCCACAGTACTTTTCAAGCGATCCATGCACACCCCCCCGGTTTTCAGCCGGTGAGGATGCGGATGAGCTGTTCCCAATCCTGACGCATGCGTGTGTCGGTCTCGCAAAGCTTCTTGATGGTGCGGCAGGCGTGCAGCACCGTCGTGTGGTCGCGACCTCCGAAGGCCTCTCCGATCTCCGGCAGGCTGTGTTCGGTCAGTTCCTTGGACAGCGCCATGGCGATCTGGCGCGGGCGCGCCAACGAACGCACACGGCGCTTGGACAGCAGGTCCTGCAAACGCACCTGGTAGTAGTCGGCCACCGTCTTCTGGATGTTCGGCACCGTCACCGCCTGCGCATGCGTGGCGAGCAGGTCGCGCAGGGTTTCCTCCGCGAAGTCGATGGTGATGGGCTTGCCGTAGAAGTTGGCGCGCGCGGCCAGCGTGTTGAGCGCGCCTTCGAGGTCGCGCACGTTGGAACGGATGCGCTTGGCCAGCAGCATCGCCACGTTCTCCCCTACCGCCACACCCTTGTCGTGGGCCTTGGAAAGCAGGATCGCTGCGCGGGTTTCGAAGTCCGGCGGCTCGATCGCCACCGACAAACCCCAGCCCAGACGGGATTTCAGGCGCGGCTCCAGCTTGTCCACTTCCTTCGGATAGCGGTCGCAGGTCAGGATGATCTGCTGCTTGGATTCGAACAGCGCGTTGAAGGTGTGGAAAAACTCTTCTTGCGTGGTGTCCTTGCCGGCGAAGAACTGGATGTCGTCGATCAGCAGCGCGTCCACCGAGCGGAAGCGGCGCTTGAACTCGTCCATGCTCTTGGTGCGCAGCGCTTCGATCATCGAACCGACGAACTGCTCCGAACGCAGGTACAGCACCTTGAAATCGGGGTTGCGCTCGCGCATCAGGTTGCCGGCGGCGTGCATCAAATGGGTTTTACCCAGGCCCGTGCCGCCGTACAGCAGCAGCGGGTTGTAGGCCCGGCCCGGATTCATCGCCACCTGCATGGCGGCGGCCTTGCCCAGCTGGTTCGACTTGCCCTCGACGAACGTTTCGAAGGTGTAGTGCGGGTCCAGGTTGTGGCTGAAGGTCGGCGCCGGTGCCTCGGCCACCACCGGCTCCACCTTGGCCGGTGCCGGTGCGGCGGCAGGCTTGCCGGTCGGGCTGAGGCGGGGCGAGCTGGAGCCCACCTCCAGCCGCACGGTCAGTTCATGGCCGGTGAGCTGGCTGATCACCGTTTCGATGCGGGCCAGATAGCGCTCGCGCACCGTCTCCAGCGTGTACGGATTGGGCGCGTACAGCTTCAGGCCATGGGTGTCGTCGCGCGCCTGCAGCGGCATCAGCCACGTATGCAGGTCTTCGGCGTTCAATTCGCCCTCGAGACGCTCGAGACAGCGCCGCCACAGATCACTCATGGGAAGTCTTCAACCACTGGAAGGAGCGCTTTCGCGCGGGGTGGACCGGAAAGTCTAGCAGCAGGAACCGATCTTTTTGGTACGGATATCCACATGGATATCCACAGGCAATCAACAGCCCTTTGTCAACCCCGAAAACACCCTATTTGACAGGAGCCCAAATACCCCTCCATAATTTCCAACCTTTTTATCAACTTATTCGGAGGAAGCCATGTCCAAGCGGACCTTCCAGCCCAGCAAGCTCAAGCGTGCCCGCACCCACGGCTTCCGTGCTCGTATGGCCACGGCCGACGGCCGCAAGATCCTGAACGCGCGTCGCGCCAAGGGTCGCAAGCGTCTGATCCCGTAAGCGGCGGGCATCCATGCCTGCCGCCGGCTTGCCGCGCGAGGCGCGGCTCCGCCGCGCCGGTGATTTCGCTGCTTTGCGACAAGCCAGCGGCCGCTTCGGCGGCCGCTGTTTTTCTGTGCGCTATAAGGTCAACGACCTCGGCCACCCGCGCCTGGGCCTGGCCATCTCCAAGCGCGTCTCCAAGCGCGCGGTTGATCGCAACCGCATCAAGCGCCTTGTCCGCGAGTCGTTTCGCCGCGCCCGTCTTGAGCTTCCGCCCGTCGACCTCATGGTCATGGCGCGCGAGCAGGCCTGTGGCCTGCCCGGTCCGGAGCTGCTCGCCGAACTGCAACAGCTGTGGAAGAAATTGCGTTCCGCCAAAGTCGAGGTCACGTTGAAGCCGGACGACCCGACCGGCACAATCGTGTGTTGACCTTTTTCCACCCTCTTCCGCGACTCGGCGTCGCGGTATGCACCGGATCTGCTCCGCGATGAATCAAACGCGTACGTTCCTCATCTTTGCCCTGCTGGCCGTGGCCTATCTGCTGTTCCAGGCCTGGGAGAAGGACTACGGCCCGAAGCCGCCGGCCGTCGCCGCGGCTGCCGCGAGCACGAGTGCAGGCGCTGACAGCAGTGTGCCGGGTGCCACCTCATCGACCGCGCCGGCCGCCGTGCCGGGCACCGTCAGTGAAGCATCCGCCCAGCTGATCACCGTGAGCACGGACGTGCTGCGTCTGACCATCGATACGCGCGGCGGCAGCGTGGTGCGCTCGGAACTCCTCCACTACCCCGTGGCGCCGGTGACCAAGAAGGACCCTGCCCCTGCGCCGGTGCGCCTGCTCGATGACGACCGCGCCGACTACTTTGTGGCGCAGAGCGGTCTGGTCAGCAACCAGGGTAGCGCGCCCGACCATCGTGCCGTGTTCTCCGCTGCGCAGACCAGCTACGCGCTGGCGCAAGGCCAGGACGAGCTGAAGGTCGACCTGAACTGGCAGGACGCCTCGGGCCTCAAGGTCATCAAGACCTTCGTGCTCAAGCGCGGCAGCTACACCGTCACCGTCGACCAGAAGATCGACAACGGCGGCAACACCGCATGGAGTGGCAACGCCTACGAGCAGCTCCAGCGCGTGGCCCCGGTACAGCAGAAGAGCTGGTGGCAGAACTACAGCGACCCGTCGTCGCACAGCTTCTACGGCGCTGCTTGGTACAGCCCGGAAGACAAGATGTCCACGCTGTCCTTCAGCGACTTCATCAAGAAGCCGCTCAACCACCCGATCACCGGTGGCTGGGCCGCGATGCTGCAGCACTACTTCTTCGTATCGTGGATCCCGTCGGCGCAGGACGCCAACACCTACACCACCAGCGTGATCAATCCGGATACCGCGCAGCCGGTGTACCTGATCCGCGCCGTGGGCCCGTCGATCAACGTGGCGCCGGGCCAGAGCCAGAGCACGGCCTCGCGCCTGTATGTCGGTCCGAAGTTGCAGGGCACGCTGGACCAGGTGGCGCCGGGTCTCGACCTGACCACCAACTACGGCATGCTGACCGTCGTTGCGCAGCCGTTGCACTGGCTGCTGTCGCAGCTCCACGCCATCGCGGGCAACTGGGGAGTGGCCATCATCCTGCTGGTGCTGCTGCTGAAGGGTGCGCTGTGGAAGCTCACCGCCACGCAGTTCCGTTCCGGCGCCAAGATGCGCAAGCTGCAGCCGCGCGTGAACGCTCTCAAGGAGCGTTACGGCGACGACAAGATGAAGATGCAGCAGGCCATGATGGAGCTGTACAAGAAAGAGAAGGTCAACCCGATGTCGGGCTGCCTGCCGGTGCTGATCACCATGCCGGTGTTCTTCGGCCTGTACCGCGTGCTGATGGAAAGCGTGGAGCTCCGTCACGCACCGTTCTTTGGTTGGGTGCATGACTTGTCCGCGCCCGATCCGTTCTTCGTGCTGCCGGTGATCTACATTCTGGTGATGCTCGCCACCCAGTGGCTGTCGCCGTCCGCCGCGGGCATGGACCCGGCGCAGCAGAAGATGATGAAGGTGATGCCGGTGGTGTTCGGCTTCATGTTCCTGTTCTTCCCGGCGGGCCTGGTGCTGTACTGGGTGATCAACGGCATCACCAGTCTGACCCAGCAGTGGCTGATCACGCGTAGCGTGGAGCGCGCGGACGAAAAGGCCAAGGCGGCCTGATCGTTGAAGGCTTCAGGAAAAAGGCCGCGAAAGCGGCCTTTTTTCATGGCCCCCTATCGCGATCTGGTTTAGCCCGTCATCCCTGCTTTCGTAGGGATGACGGTGAGGTAAGGATGTGACGCTCTCGCTGTCCCTGTCATAACCCCCATAATTCCCCCATGACCCACACCGATACCATCGCCGCGATTGCCAGTGCACCGGGTGCCGCCGGTGTCGGCGTGCTGCGCGTATCGGGCCCGGCTGTGCCGGGGCTGGCGGCCGAACTGCTCGGGCGTGATCCCGATCCGCGTCGCGCGCACTTCACCGCCTTCCGCGACAGTGACGGCGGATTGATCGATCGCGGCCTGCTGCTCTACTTCCCTGCCCCAGCCTCCTATACCGGCGAGCACGTGCTGGAACTGCAAGGCCATGGCAGCCCGGTGCTGCTCGACGCGCTGTTGCGTCGCGTATGCGCGATGGGTGCGCGGCTTGCGCGACCGGGCGAGTTCACCGAGCGCGCCTTCCTCAACGGCAAGCTGGATCTGGCGCAGGCGGAGGCCGTGGCGGACCTCATCGCGGCGCGTTCGCAGGCCGGTGCGCGTGCGGCGCTGCAATCGATGGAAGGTGTGTTCTCGCGCAAGGTGCACGATCTGCTACAGGCGTTGATCGCCCTGCGCGTGCATATTGAAGCGGCCATCGACTTTCCCGAGGAAGAGATCGATTTCCTCGCCGACCCGCTCATCATGCAGCAGCTGCACGCGCTGCAAGCGCAGCTGACGGAACTGTTGCGCGAAGCGCAACGCGGCGTGCGGCTCAACGACGGCCTGCGGGTCGCCATCATTGGCCGTCCAAACGCAGGCAAGTCCAGCTTGCTCAATGCGCTGGCCGGCAGCGACCGCGCCATCGTCACCGACATCGCCGGCACCACGCGCGACGTACTTCGCGAGCAACTCAACCTCGATGGCGTCGCGTTGGAACTGGCTGACACGGCCGGCCTGCGCGAAACGGATGACCCCGTCGAACGCGAAGGCGTGCGCCGTGCGCACGGTGAACTTTCGCGCGCGGACGTGGCGTTGCTCGTCACCGATGCCCACCACGCTGATCACGACCTGGCCCTGCTTGCCGACCTTCCCGCCAGCGTCGAGCGCATCGTTCTCGTCAACAAGATCGACCTCGGTAGTCATACGGCCCGCTATGACGTTCGTGCCGATGCCATCTGGGTATGGGCTTCTGCCAAAACGGGCACGGGCCTGGATGCCTTGCGCGAACACCTCAAGCAGTTGGCGGGTGCCGGCAGTGGCGAAGGCGCATTCAGCGCACGTCGCCGGCATGTACTGGCCCTGGAACAAGTTGCAACGCGTCTTGCAGGCGCGGACGAGGTGTTGCGCATCACGCGTGCCGGCGAACTGGCTGCCGAGGAATTGCGACAGGCCCAGCAGGCATTAGGTGAAATCACTGGAACCTATACCAGCGACGATTTGCTCGGAGCGATCTTCAGCTCGTTCTGCATCGGCAAGTAGATAGCGATCCGAAAGGATCCAGCGACATCTTTCCAAGAGCACGAGACGGCCTCATAAGGCCATTCGATTGTCCAAAGAATCGATCGATCCCTGAAGGGGCGGCGCCAGCGCTTCCTGTTCCTTCGCGGGCGGAACAGTGCATCAGGTGATGCCTGGTCCGCGCGCCACCGTGTCGATTCGGCAACCATCTAACGAGCACTTCAGGCATTCGTCAAAAGCCAGCCTGAATGACAAAGGGAGTCCGCTTCCCAAAGGAACGGACTCCCTCATCAGAACAACTCGCCGATTACTCGTGCGCCGCCGGGAACTTCCACGACCCGTCAAGAATCGCGGCACGAGGGCGATAGAGGCGCACCATGTAGTTCCAGCCCGGAGTAATGGGCAAGCAGTTGGGGACCTTTCCATCACAGCCGCCAAACTGGATGGCAATGGAGCCATCAGCGTTCTTCTTAGCGGTCAGATTGTTGAGCGCATAGGCGTTCAACGCGTTCTTCTTAAAGTACCCCTTGGCGTCATAAACGCTAATCGACCAGAAGCCATCGACGGGCACATCGTTGACGTTGAGGTGATAAACGGTCTTGCCGTCATTCTTCGGCGGAGTGACGTTCAGGTAGATGGCATCCTTGTCGGGATTGCCACCCCAACCCGCCGCCGTACCAATGAGGTGATGCACCGGATCCACCTCTTGCTTCGTGCCGAAGTCACCGCGCAGATCAGGAAGCGTGGACGCGAGCACCAAGAGCGCATCACGCACCTTCTTCGTACTCTCGGGGTCCCAGTTGGGTGCCTCGAACGAACCTCGGCCGGCCTGCTTCACCTGGATGGCATCTTGCAAGGCGTGGACGGCCTGCACGTCCTTCGGGTCGTTCGGATCGACCAGGATGCGCACCGGTATCCCTGCATAGCGGGTGCCGACCTTTTCTTTGTCGAACGTGTAGGTGCCACCACCGTAGACAACCGCAGGTACGTACTGATCCTCATTGATGACCTGCAACGCCATGTAACGCTTACCTGCATCGGGAAGCGTGATCGTTACAGGGCCGGCATCAAGATCGAACACCGACATGGAATAGAGCGTATCGCGATTCGGCCGAACGACATCCTGCTTGTCGATGGGATAGGGCTCGCGGGTATGAACATAAACACCTGTACCCGTTCGCTTCGCCTGTGCACCCATATAAATGTCGGATTGGGCTCGCGTATAGGTGTCGACCGTTACGGGAACGGTCTTGTTTGACGGGCTATCCGCATGAGCCTGTGCGATGCCCATGAGAAGGAGGGCCAACGCGAAACGGGTCATTTGGTGCTGCATGGTGATCCCTCCAAGGCAGAACTCAGATTCAATGAAAAGCGACTACTTCCGATGACCGTCTACTTGTTGAAGGGACGGCCACTTCCACTGTCCGTCTTGTGCTTCCGGCTTGGGTGCATAGAGGCGTACGCGCGGCGGTCGCCCGGTAGATAGTCGTACCAACCGGCACTCGTCTTCTGGCCAAAACGACCCTGTTCGCACAGGATGTCGCCTGTCATGGAATACGTGAAATCGGGTCGCTCCACGTAGCGTCGTTTGCGGATGGCCCAGGCAATGTCGTTGCCTGCCATGTCGATCATCCGGAAGGGTCCCATCGCGAAGCCGAAGTTTTCGATGGCCCGGTCGATCTGCTCGGGCAACGCGCCCTCGTCGAGCAGCAGGCCCGCCTGGCGGCTGTATTGCTCGAGCATGCGGTTGCCGATAAAGCCATCACACACGCCGGCTACCACGGCGACCTTGCCAAGCTTCTTCGCCAATTGCATCACGGTCGCTAGTACGTCCTTGCCGGTCCCACAACGGCTTCCTACCCTCGGGTCGAGAACGCGTGACGATGCAGCGCGCATTCGCATTCGCTTGGGGATGGGCCAGGGAAGCAGATCAGCACGTCATGGGTCCGCTCACAAGGCCACGACAACTGATGGTCAATGCAGAGGGTGGAGAGGCATGGCGGACAAGAAGCTTGCTCGGAGAGTGCTTGCACTCGCCGTACTTTGGGCCCTGGGCCCGTCGGTCCATGCGCAGGATGGCGCGCAGGCCAGCACGCAGGACGGTGGCGCCCCCGCCGAAAAGAAAGAGGCCAAGACGCTGGACGCCATCAAGGTGGTGGCCGAGAAGCGCGAGGAAAAACTGCAGGACGTGCCGATCGTGGTCAACGCCTTGCCCGCGCAGCAATTGCAGGATGCCGGTGTGCGCGACATCAAGGACCTGCAGGTGCTGGTGCCGAGCATGAATGCCACCAGCACGCAGAACTCAATGTCCACCACCGTACGCCTATGGAACGTGGGTACCACGGGTGACAACCCGGGCCTGGAGTCCTCGGTCGGTGTGGTGGTCGACGGCGTCTATCGGCCGCGCATCGGCGCAGCCTACGGCGACCTTGGCGAAATCGACCACATCGAAGTGCTCAAGGGTCCGCAAGGCACGCTGTTCGGCAAGAACACCTCCGCCGGCGTCATCAACATCATTACGGCACAGCCGGAATTCCAGCAGCATGCCCAGGCCGAGGCGACGCTGGGCAACTACGGCGCGTGGGGCGTCTCGGGTTCCCGTAGTCCGCAGAACACCTTCGGAGCGGGCTACGGTGATCCTCGAACGTACGGCCTGACCCTTAGGGTGAGTACGGACTGACGTTCACCTCGCGCATCCCGATGACGCGGGTCGTCCTTCCTTTCCTGATTCCGGTCAAGAAGGGCGACCCCGCTGGGTGGATGAAGGCCTGCGTTTGAGCGGCTTCCCGAATTCCGCTGCAAGGGCCCGTGCGGATGTGGCAAGGGCTTGCGGGTGCCTCGGTATCAGCCCTATCCGGTTTGGGAGGCTCCGAGCACTCCTGATCCGAGGGCGTTCTGGCCCTATCTGCACAACTGCAATACGCCAGGGATAACAGCCTGTTACCGGACAATCTGCTGACGCGCCTGATGCATTGGCGCTAACATGCTGAGTTTGCACGCGAGCGATTGAACATCTCAGGCATGCTCTCTTTCTTCTTCGGGGCCTTCGGGCTATCCACCCTATGGCTTGTTCCCCTGGTCTGGCGCGTCGGCAGGAGCCTGCTGAAACGGCGCGGGCTGTCGGATGGCGGCACGGGCACGATCCGGTTCTGGCTCGGTGCGTTGCTCGTGCTGTTGTCCAGCGCGACGCTGGAAGGCCTGGTGATCGACCAGTACACGGACGATGCGAATGCCGGCGGCGCGATCTGTCGCGCGCTGTCGCACACCGTCGGCGGCCTGCTCGGTGGATGGTTGACGACACTGGTCGTGCTTGCGGTGCTGGGCGCGACCTTGCCGTGGTACCTCGGGGTGGGTTGGCCCGCGATGTTCAAGCGCGTCTCCTCGGGTGTGGACGTCATCGCGGCCCTCTTGCAGCGTGGCCTGGATGCCGTGGCGGCACGCCGTGGTCAGGCATCCGGCAGCCGCGGCGCCCGAGGCGCCGTGCGTCGCGCGGAGCGTTCGACCCGTCAGGCACGTCGCACTAAAGCGCCGGCCAAGCGTCGTACCCCGGTCACCGCCGCGCCGATGGTGGCGAGCAAACCCGCACCCATCCCGGATCAGCCGTCCCCGCCTGCAGCGGCACCTGCACCCGCGCCATTGTCGCGCGTGCGGTATGCCGCGGAACAGGAGAAGATCATCCGCGAACCCTGGTTGACGCCCAAGCACGGGCGCCCGGTCGCACCCGCGCCACGCGCGCCCTTGAGTCGTCCTGCCGCCTCCTCCGCCCCTGTTTTCGCAACGAGTTCGATCCTTGCCAAGGCGAGCGCGACCCCGACGGTTGCCGCCGCAGCAGCGATCGAAACACCGGCTCCGGCGGCGCCACCGTTAGAGGTACCGATAGAGGCACCGAATATCCAGGAAACGCCGACCCTCGTTGATGCGTCCCTCGCACCGATCGGCGTGAACGTCATGCCGACGCTTGCACTCGACACACCCGAGGTGGTGGAAGAGGAGCCGTTCGATATCGATCTTCCGGCGCCGATCACCTCGGCACCGATGGCACCGGGGCGCCGCTTCGCCGCCAACGATGACGAAGCCTTGAGTGCGCCAGCGGCCAGCATCACCCCGCTGCACTCCGCGGCCCCGGTGCGTCAGCGCCCGGCCGCCATGCTGCCACCGCTTTCCCTGCTGGCTGCACCGCGTACGGAAGTCGCTGCCATCGACGAAGCACAGCTCGCTGAAACCGGCGAGTTGATCGAGCAGCGCCTGCGCGAATTCAAGGTACCGGTCACCGTGGTCGGCGCGTCGGCCGGTCCTGTCATCACTCGCTTCGAAGTGGAGCCCGCGGTAGGTGTGCGCGGCAACCAGATCGTCGCGCTGATGAAAGACCTGGCGCGTGGTCTCGGACGGACGTCCATTCGCGTGGTCGAAACCATCCCCGGCAAGACCTGCATGGGCCTGGAGTTGCCGAACGAGCAGCGCCAGATGATCGCGCTCTCGGAAATCCTCGACTCGTCCGCTTATCGCGACTCCGATTCGCTGCTCACGCTGGCCATGGGCAAGGGCATTACTGGCGAACCGGTTGTGGCGGATCTCGCCAAGGCGCCGCACATGCTGGTGGCCGGCACCACGGGCTCGGGCAAATCCGTCGCGGTGAACGCGATGATCCTGTCGATGCTGTACAAGGCCACGCCTGACGACGTGCGCATGATCATGATCGATCCGAAGATGCTGGAACTCTCGGTGTACGAGGGTATTCCGCATCTGCTTGCGCCGGTCGTCACCGACATGAAGCTGGCCGCGAACGCGCTGGCGTGGTGCGTGGGCGAGATGGAGAATCGCTACCGCCTGATGTCCGATTTGCGCGTGCGCAATCTCGCTGGCTACAACCAGAAGATCCGCGAGGCAAGGGCGTCCGGACGTCCGTTGCTCAACCCCTTCCCCACCCACCCGGAAGTACCCGAGACGCTCGACACGCTACCGATGATCGTGGTGGTGATCGACGAGCTGGCCGACCTGATGATGGTCGCCGGCAAGAAGATCGAAGAGCTGATCGCACGACTCGCGCAGAAGGCACGCGCGGCCGGCATCCACCTCATCCTCGCCACGCAGCGACCGTCAGTGGACGTGATCACCGGCCTGATCAAGGCCAATATCCCGACGCGCGTCGCGTTCCAGGTGTCGTCGAAGATCGACTCGCGCACCATCCTCGACCAGATGGGTGCGGAAAGCCTGCTCGGCCAGGGCGACATGCTGTTCCTTCCCCCGGGCACGGGTTATCCACAACGTATCCATGGCGCCTTCGTCGCCGATGAAGAAGTGCACCGCATCGTGGCGCACCTCAAGCTCTACGGCGAACCCGACTACAAGGACGAAATCCTTGCCGGTCCGCCGAGCGAAGGCTCCGGCGAGTTGTTCACCGAGGAAGGCGGCGATCCCGAACTCGATCCGCTTTACGACGAAGCGGCCGCCTTCGTACTGCGCACGCGCCGCGCTTCCATCTCTTTCGTGCAACGGCAGTTTCGCATCGGCTACAACCGTGCGGCGCGACTGGTCGAAGCGATGGAGGCCGCGGGGTTGGTGTCATCCATGGGCATCAACGGCCAGCGCGATGTGATTGCGCCGGGGCCGGCGGAGTGATTGCTTAAGAGGGCACGCGTCGCTCAGAGGAACGCGTCGAGTTCGGCGCGCGTCGGCATGCCAGCCTGCGCGCCGAGGCGCGTCACCGAGAGCGCAGCGGCAGCACAGGCTTTGCGCACAGCGACGGGCAGGCCCTCGGGCAGAAACACGGCGAGTGCCGCGTTGAACGTATCGCCGGCGCCGGTGGTGTCGACCACGTCTACTTTGAAACCGGGCTGGTGCGCGGGTTCGCCACCGTCGCGATACCACGCGCCGTCATCGCCGCGCGTCAGCACGACAGGTGCGGGCGCGCGCTGCATCAGCGAGCGGAAATCTTCGTCGGCATCGGCGCCGAGCAGGATGGCCAGTTCGTGCTGGTTGGGCGTGAGGTAGCGCGCGAGCTTCAGCCACTCCACCGGCAGCTTCTGCGCGGGCGCGGGATTCAGGATCACCGGCTTGCCCAGCTTCTGGCCAAGTCGCAGCGTGGCTTCCACCGATTCGAGCGGAATTTCCATCTGCACGAGAATGGCATCGGCGCTGGCCAGCGTGGCCTGTGCGCGTTCGATCTGCGTGGGCGTCACGCGTGCATTGGCGGCGGGCACGACGATGATGTGATTCTCGCCTTCGGCAACCGTGATCGACGCGGTGCCGCTGCCGCAATCGGCGATGCGGGCCACGTGATCCAGCGTGATGCCTTCGTGGGCGAGACCTTCACGCAACTGGTCGCCGAAGGCATCGTCGCCCAGCGCGCCGACCAGCGCGACATCCGCGCCGAGTCGTGCGGCAGCCACCGCCTGGTTGGCGCCCTTGCCACCATGCACGGTGAGGAAGCGTTCGCCGAGGATGGTTTCGCCGGGACCGGCGAAGCGCGACGCCAGCGTCACCAGGTCCATGTTGATGCTGCCGACCACGACGACGCGTGCCATACCTGCTCCATCATTGCTTCTTGCGGGGATGGCGCAGGATACGGGATGGCGTGCTGCGACGCGCTATCTTGCGATCAGCCGCCGGTGGTGCCCGGCGACGATGGCACCTTCTGCCCCCGCTTCTCCTGCATGCGCTCCATCGCTCTCTCGCGCATGGCCTTCCACTTGTCGTTCTGCTCCTGGGTGAGCACGCCGCCGATCTGGCTCTCGCTGTCCTGCATGATGGCCTGCGCCTTGGCACGGCGATCGGCCGGCCTGAGACTGCTGTCGCTGTGCAGCGCCTGTAGCTGCTGGTCGCGTTGCTGCAGCATCGGGCCGATCTTGGCTTGCTGGTCGGTCGTGAGCTGGAGCTGCTTGGTCAGGTGTTGCAGCTGCGTCTGCGCGTCGAACTTGTGCATGTGCTGGCTGCCGGCCGGCGTTTGCGCGTCCGGTGCCGGCGCAGCCTGCTGGGCAGACACCTGGCCCGACAGTGCGGTGACCAGTACCAAGGCGGTGAAGGTGGAAAGGCGGTTCATAACAGCTCTCCTGCGGGTGTCCTGCCGGGAACGCGGGCGCGGGCCGGCGGTTGACGGTGGCTGCAAGGACACTCGGGTTGAATCGCCGCCTATCGCCCCGAACATCCATAGTTCGTCCGCCCGTAGGAAGCGCCATGATCGAACTGCATTACTGGCCCACGCCCAATGGCCACAAAATCACGCTGTTCCTTGAAGAAGCCGGCATTCCCTATGCGATCAAGCCGGTGAATATCGGCAAGGGCGAGCAGTTCCAGCCAGCCTTCCTGGCGATTTCGCCGAACAACCGCATGCCGGCCATCGTGGATACCTCGCCGGCTGGCGGTGGCGATGCCATCAGTGTGTTCGAATCCGGCGCGATCCTGCAGTACCTCGCCGAGAAAACCGGGCGCTTCATGCCCACCGACGCGCGTGGCAAATACACCGTGCTGGAATGGCTGTACTGGCAGGTGGGCGGGCTGGGTCCGATGCTGGGGCAGAACCACCATTTCAACCGCTACGCGCCGGAGAAGATCCCCTACGCCATCGACCGCTACGTCAACGAGACGCGGCGCCTGTACGGCGTGCTGGACAAGCGCCTGGAAGGTCGGGCCTTCATCGCCGGCAAGGACTACACCATTGCCGATATGGCCGCCTATCCTTGGATCGTGCCCTATGAAAACCAGGGCATGACGCTGGAGGATTTCCCCCACCTGAAGGCCTGGTTCGAGGCCATCCGCGAGCGGCCCGCCACCCAACGTGCGTATGCGCTGGGTGAGCAGATCAAGGGCAAGTTCGACCTGACCACGGACGAGGAAGCGCGCAAGGTCTTGTTCGGGCAGGGCGCGAAAAGCTGAGTCAGATCCTCATCGTCATCCCTGCGAAAGCAGGGATCCAGCGTCTTTCATGCTTGCCTGTCACCTCAAGAAAAGGCACTGGATCCCTGCTTTCGCAGGGATGACGGTGAGGGAAAGCATGCGCTGGATGACGATGATAGGCATCGGCGCATGAGCGCCGCCCACGCCGGCCCTTCACATCTTTTCCGCAAAAACCGCTGGTTTCCCTGCGCGCAACGCGTTCTAATCGCCGCTTGTTCTTGCGTACGTACGACGCGTCGCCCAAGGAAGTTTCATGCGCGCCCTTCTTTTTGCCGCCCTCACGATGGTGGCCCTGCCGACCATGGCCGAAAAACTTACGATTGAACGCATCTTCGACGGCGGCAATCTTGCTGGCGCCGCGCCCCGTGGCCTGCAGATCTCGCCGGACGGCAGCCGCGTCACCTTCCTGCGCGCCAAGCCGGACGACCAGAACCAGCTCGACCTGTGGGAATACGAGCTCAAGGGCGGCAAGACCCGCCTGCTGGTGGATTCAAAAAAACTTGAACCCCATGGCGAGCAGTTGTCGGAGGCGGAAAAGGCGCGTCGCGAGCGCGAACGCACCGCCGGCCTGCATGGCATCGTGAGTTACCAGTGGTCGCCGGACGGCAAGCAGCTGTTGATCCCCATCAACGGCAAGCTCTACGTCTACGCGCTGGCCACGCCGGATGCGGCGCCGAAACAGCTCGATACCGGCGACAACGTGCTCGATCCCAGGATCTCGCCCAAGGGCCACTATGTGTCCTACGTGCGCGACCAGAACCTGTGGGTCATCGACCTGACCAGTGGAGACGCCAAGCAGCTGACCCACGACGGCGGCGGCACCGTGCACAACGGCGAGGCCGAATTCGTCGCGCAGGAGGAAATGGACCGCAGCAGTGGCTACTGGTGGGCGCCCGACGATTCCGCCATCGCCTTCGAGCGCTACGACGAGGCACGGGTGCCCGTCACCAAGCGCACCGAGCTGTATGCCGACCACACCGACGTGATCGACCAGCGCTACCCCGCTGCCGGCACGCCCAACGTGGCCGTGAAACTGGGCCTGGTATCCCCGGCCGGCGGCCAGCCGCGCTGGATCGACCTGGGCAAGGACCCGGACATCTACCTCGTCCGCGTGAACTGGCTGCCGGACGGCAAGCACGTCAGCTACCAGCGCATGCCGCGTAGCCAGCAGAAGCTGGACCTGCGCCTGGTGGACGCCAAGACGCTGGCGCAGCGCACGCTGCTCACGGAAACCAGCGACACCTGGATCAACCTCAACGATGACCTCAGCTTCCTCAAGGACGGCAAGAGCTTCCTGTGGGGCAGCGAGCGCAGCGGCTTCCATCATCTTTATCTCTACGGCCTCGACGGCACGCTCAAGCACGCGGTGAGCGAGGGCGACTGGCCCATCGATGGCCTGCTGGCCGTCAACGAGCACGCCGGCCTGGTCTATGTCGCCTCGAACAAGGACGCCGTGCCGGAGAAGCAGATCTACGCGCTGAAGCTCGATGGCAGCACATCCAAGATGCCGGTGCGCGTCAGCCAGGGCGCCGGCATGCATGGCGCCACCTTCGCGCCGGACGGCAGCTTCTACCTGGACAACTTCTCCAGCGTCGACACGCCGCCACAGGTCAGCCTGCACAAGGCGGATGGCAGCTTCGTCACCTGGATCGAGCCGAACAAGCTCGATGAGAAGCACCCCTTCTGGCCCTACCGCGACAGCCTGATCAAGCCGGAATTCGGCACGCTCAAGGCCGCCGACGGTCAGACGCTGTACTACCGCCTGTACAAGCCGGCTGGCTTCGATCCGTCGAAGAAGTACCCGGTGTTCGACATGTACTACGGCGGACCGCACGCGCAGCTGGTCACCAATGCCTGGGGTGATTACTTCAACCAGTACATGGCCAACCAGGGCTTCGTGGTGTTCACGCTGGACAACCGCGGCATGGCCCGTCGCGGCCGCCAGTTCGATAGCGTGATCTATCAGCAGCTTGGCGCGGCCGAAGTGGACGACCAACTGGTCGGCATCCGTTGGCTGAAATCCCAACCGTGGGTCGACGGCCGGCATATCGGCGTGTTCGGCTGGAGCTACGGTGGCTACATGACCACCATGATGCTGGCCAAGGCATCGAGCGAGCTGGCGGGTGGCGTGGCGGTGGCGCCGGTGACCAACTGGCGCCTGTACGACACGTTCTACACCGAGCGTTACCTTGGTCGCCCGCAGGACAACGACGCCGGTTACACCCGCAGTTCGCCGATGGCGTGGCTGGATGGGCTGACCTCGAAGCTGTATCTGGTGCACGGCATGGCGGATGACAACGTGCTGTTCCTCAACTCGACGGAGTTGATGGCGGAGTTGCAGAAGCGCGGCACGCAGTTCCAGTTCATGGCCTATCCCGGTGCCAAGCATGGGCTGAACCTGCCGGGGCAGCGTAGTCACGTGTATCACCTGATCGAGAATTTCTTTCAGCAGCAGGTGAAGGGGGCGGTGGTTCCTGCGGCGACGAAGGCGTCGGTGGTGCAGCCGGCGGCAGCGGGGACGACGCGGTGATGGTTGTTTCTTGGGTCGTTTGGGTGTTGCGTTGATGGGGTTGGTGCGGCTGGTCTGAGTGCTTGGTTTTCCTGGGTACGCGGAGAGTTGGTATGGATGGGCGCGGCTTTGGGGAGTGAGGACAGGATTGGGGCATTGCCACCTTCATGGTGGTGAGGGGGATTGCCTGGTCACTTCCTTCTTTAGCCGTCACCCCTGCGGAGGCAGGGGTCCAGTGACTTTGCTCTTGGCTTTTGGTTGTAGTGATACGGCGATCTGGCTCGTTGCGACCCGAAGGTAGTCCCTGTGGGACGGCGGGCTTCCGCCCTCCTGCCGGAGGCCGGGTCACTTTTCTTTGCTTGCCCAAAGAAAAGTAACCACCGAGATGGTGGCAATGCCAAAAGAAAAGGCACCCCCACTTGGCGCTGTCTGGGCTTTGCCCAGCCAGTTCGTGAGGGGCGGCCGGGCTTTTCGACGGGGCTCCTGCCCCGGCGAAAAGGAATCGGCATCCCTGCCGATTCCCCTGCGGGCCTGATCGTCCACCCCTCACCGCCGCGCAAGGGGGCCCGAAGGGCAAAAGCCAAAGCGCCGAGCCGACGGCTCGTGCAGCGGAGCTACACATCGCGCCGCGCTGTGGCGCGGCATGCGTGAACACGCTGCCTCGCCGTTCCGAATTTCGCAGGGTTCGCTTTAAGTCCTCTTGGCCACGACGCGTTGCGGTGTAGCCGCTGTGTGTAGGCGTTACGCCTGTCGCAATCAGGGCTCCGGAACCTGCAGCGTTTGTATTCCACGCGATGCAGAGCACCTCTGCGCTTCGGTGCGTTGCGGTGTAGCCGTACCGTGTGTCGAATGGATCGTGCGGTGCCGAATACCTCTAGCCCCAAGGCTCGTATTCAACACGGTGCTACGAGAGCTCTAAAGGCCATTTTCTTTGGGTTACTTTTCTTTTGGGCCAGCAAAAGAAAAGTGACTCGAGCGTCGGCAGACGATCGAAACGCCCGCTGCGTAAGCGGCCCGATCGCGGCGACGCGCGAGACCGAAGGCCCAGAGCAAAGGCCCAGAGCAAAGGCCCAGAGCAAAGGCCCAGAGCAAAGGCCCAGAGCAAAGGCCCAGAGCAAAGGCCCAGAGCAAAGGCCCAGAGCAAAGGCGCTGGATTCCTGCCTACGCAGGAATGACGGCATCTATGAAGCAGTGAGGCTAGGTTGGCTCCCCTTGGCCCAACCCCCTCCTCACTCCTCAACCACCCATGCCCGCTCCCCGCATACCCCGCGGAAAGCAGGAGTAGAAGCGCCGCATTGCCCCAAAAGAAAAGGCCGCCCAAAGGCGGCCCTTCCATTCAAACCAACAACCCATTCACTGCGCGTGACCCACGCCCGAGTCGCCCTGCTCCAGCGGCGGCGGGGTGCCGGCCACGGCGAGCAGCGACGTGGCATAGCCGTCCTCGATGCTGACGGTGGAGACCTCGTCCCACGAGAAGAACGACGCCTCGCGCAGCCATTCGGCGTCCGGCGAGATTTCCTGCATGTTGAAGCCGTCTTCTTCCACGCTGATCAGGCGGCCGATGTAGCAGACCTCCGACTCGTCCTCGCTGTCCACGTGGACGCCGATCACCGGCGCCTGCGCGGCTGCGGCCTGGATGACACTGCGGATGTCGTCCAGCGGGAAGCCCCGCGGAGGGCGTGGCATCAGGTGCTTCAGGACCAGCGCCTTCTCCATGAAGGGCGCGTGCTTGTCCGGCGCTTCCAGCTCGGACACGTCGCGGTGACGCATCACGTACATGCCGTCATAGGTGATGCCGTCGCCGACGACCCACAGCAAAAAGAATTCGCGGCCAACACCACCCACGTAACCACAGAAGCTGCCGTGTTCGAGTTCGCCGCGCCACAACCGGACCAGTTGGTGCTGCTGCTGCGCTTCGCGGAGCTGGGCGCGCTGGCCGGTGGTCTTCAGTTCAATCACATTTCCCATGGTCAAAATTTTACCAGCCCGGGGCTTTCCCCTTGTTTACAGGATGTAACGGCTCAAATCTTCGTCCTGAACCAGCGTTCCGAGGTTTTTATCGACATATTCGGCGTCAATCAGGTAATTTTCGCCGGATTTGTCCGCAGCTTCGTAGGAAATCTTCTCCAGCAGCCGCTCCATGACCGTGTGAAGGCGGCGGGCGCCGATGTTCTCGGTCCGCTCGTTCACGTGGAACGCCACCTCGGCCAGGCGATCGACGCCGGACTCGGTGAAATTTACCGTCACGCCCTCGGTGCCCAGCAGTGCGATGTACTGCTTGGTCAAGGCGTTATGGGGCTCACGCAGGATGCGTTTGAAGTCATCGACCGACAGTGCCGACAGCTCCACGCGGATCGGCAGGCGCCCCTGCAGCTCAGGAATCAGGTCCGAGGGCTTGGCCAGCGAGAACGCGCCGGAGGCGATGAACAGCATGTGGTCGGTCTTGATCGGACCGTACTTGGTCGACACTGTGGAGCCTTCCACCAGCGGCAGCAGGTCGCGCTGCACGCCTTCGCGGCTCACGCCGGCGCCGCCGAATTCGGAGCGCTGGGCGACCTTGTCGATCTCGTCGATGAAGACGATGCCGTTCTGTTCGGCCGCCTGCATGGCCTGCGCGCGCACCTCTTCCTCGTTCAGGAGCTTGGCAGCCTCCTCGTCGACCAGCATCGGACGGGCAGCCTTGATCGGCACCTTGCGCTGCTGGGTCTTGGCGCCGCCGATGTTCTGGAACATCTGGCGAAGCTGCTGGCCCATCTCCTCCATGCCCGGCGGCGACATGATTTCCACGCCGACGTTCATGGCAAAGTCCAGCTCGATCTCGCGGTCGTCCAGCGCACCTTCGCGCAGCTGCTTGCGCAGCTTCTGACGCGTGTCGCTCTGCTCGGCGCTGGGCGCGGCGTCGTGGGACCAGTCGGTCGGCGTCTGGCGGCGCGGCAGCAGGGCGTCGAGGATGCGGTCCTCGGCACGGTCCTCGGCCTGCGTGCGCACCCGCTTCATGGCCTGCTCGCGGGTGAGCTTGTAGGCCACGTCGGCGAGGTCGCGGACGATGGATTCGACATCCTTGCCGACATAGCCCACCTCGGTGAACTTGGTGGCTTCCACCTTCACGAACGGCGCATTGGCCAGCGTGGCGAGGCGGCGGGCGATTTCGGTCTTGCCCACGCCAGTGGGGCCGATCATCAGGATGTTCTTGGGCGTGACTTCGTCACGCAGGGTCGGCTCGAGCTGCATGCGGCGCCAGCGGTTGCGCAGCGCAATGGCCACGGCGCGCTTGGCGTCGTGCTGGCCAATGATGTAGCGGTCGAGTTCGTTGACGATTTCGCGGGGTGTCAGTTCGGACATGGGGTCACCGGGGAATTTGGTTTTCGTCCGTCATTCCGGCGCAGGCCGGAATCCAGCTGCGATGTGGACCGTACTGGATCCCGGCCTTCGCCGGGATGACGACCAGAAGAGCCGTCGCGCCGTGCGCTTACAGCTCCTCGATCGAGGTGTTGTGGTTGGTGTAGATGCAGATGTCGCCGGCGATCTTCAGTGCCCGTTCGACAATCTCGCGCGAATCCATCTCGGTGTTCTCCAGCAGCGCCAGCGCGGCCGACTGGGCGTACGGGCCGCCGGAGCCGATGGCGATCAGCCCATGTTCCGGTTCCAGCACGTCGCCGTTGCCGGAGATCAGCAGCGAGGCCTCCTTGTCGGCCACGGCAAGCATGGCTTCCAGGCGTCCCAGGCGGCGGTCGGTGCGCCATTCCTTGGCCAATTCCACGGCTGAACGGGTGAGGTTGCCGCCGTGCTTGTCCAGCTTCTGCTCGAACAGCTCGAACAGGGTGAAGGCGTCGGCGGTGGCGCCAGCGAAACCCGCCAGCACGTTGCCCTTGCCGAGTCGGCGGATCTTGCGGGCGTTGGCCTTCATCACCGTATTGCCGAGGGTGACCTGGCCGTCGCCGCCGATCACGATGCGCCCGTTGCGGCGCACCGAGACGATGGTGGTGGCGTGAAAGGATTCCATGCGGAACTCCGGAAAGAGTGAATTCGCCTGAGTTTGGGGCCGTGTCGGCGGAATCCAAGCCATACCCCCAGGCATGCCCTACAGGAACGCCGTCACCGCCGGTTCCATGCCACCACAAGCAACGCCGCGAGCAGGCACCACACCAACAGAGCCGTGCCCAGCGCCGGCAACAACCGCATGCGCGTCACCAGCCAATACAGCGAGCCGAGATAAGCCAGGTACGGCACCACCGCCCACATGCCGAACACGATGGTGGTACGCAGGTCCGCTGTGCCGCGTTCGCTGCCCACGATGTAGTGCGCCATCAACGCAAAGGTGGGAAACAGCGGCAGCAAACCGGCGACGTAGTAGTTGCGCGTGCGGGACAGCAGGCCGATCAGCAACACCATGAATGCGCCGATCAGTGACTTGACCAGCAGGTTCACCACGCCGGTCATTTGCGCTTGGCACGTGGGTGCGCGGCGTCATAGACGCGCGCCAGGTACTGGAAATCCAGGTGCGTGTAGATCTGCGTGGTGGCGATGTCCGCGTGGCCCAGCAGTTCCTGCACCGCGCGCAAGTCGCCGGACGATTCCAGCATGTGGCTGGCGAAGGTATGGCGCAGCAAATGCGGATGGATATGCTTGGCCATGCCCTGCTGCACGGCCAGCGCTTTCATGCGCAGCTGCACGGTGCGGGGGTTGATGGGCGCGCCGCCACGTCCTTTGAACACGGGCTGCTCGGGCACCACGCCTTCCTTCTCGCCGAGCGCGCGCAACGCCGCCACCGCGTGGCGGCCCACCGGCACGATGCGTGTCTTGCTGCCCTTGCCGAGCACACGCACTTCGCCCTGCTGCAGGTCCAAGTCGATCCAGCGCAAGCCAGTGAGTTCGGACAAGCGCAGGCCCGAGGAATAGAACAGCTCCAGCATGGCGCGGTCGCGCAGGTTCAGCGGTCCTTCGGTCTGCGTTTCCACCAGCGAGGTGGCTTCGTCCACGTCGAGCACCTGCGGCAGCTTCCGGTGCACCTTGGGACCGCGCACACCGGCCAGCGGGTCGTGGTCGAGCAAGCCTTCGCGCGTCAGCTGGCGGAACAGGCTGCGACAGGAGGACAAAAGGCGCTGCAGGCTTTTCGGGGACAGGCCCGCGCGATGCTCTGCCGCCACGAAGCCGCGCATGCGGTTGGGTTCTAGCACATGGAAGCTGGCGACGCCCTGCGCTTCCATCCAGCGCAGCAGCTTAGCCAGGTCGCGGCGATAGCCATCGACCGTATGCGCCGACGCCTGCTTCTCCCCGGCAAGCCGGGCGAGCCAGGCGTCAACGTGTTCCTGCGGCGTGGACATGGCTGGTGCTTACAGGACTTCCTGCGAACGGAGCAGCGCGGCGGTCACGGTGCCCGCGATCATCTTCAGGAATACCGTACCCATGCCGGGCTGGAAGTGGTCCGCATCGCCGCTGCCGATGGCCAGGATGCCGAACTCGCCCAGCGGCATCATCGCGGCGGAGCGGATCTCCGGCGCGTGGTCGCCGAACAGGCGGTACAGGCGCTCGGCCGAAAGGCGGCCAGCGATGGGCTCATGGTGAGCGAGGAAATCGGAGAACTCCGGCACCTGCGAGCGGCCGCCCGGCACGTGCACCAGCCAGTCGGCCGGTGGCAGGCCGACGGGGCCGAACAGCATCAGGCGCACCTGATCGGTCTGGAAATCTTCCGACAGCCGCGCCACCACGCTGCGCGCAGCGACGGCCGGCGTGCCGGCGCGCAGCACGGCCAGATTGAGTTCGTGCACGCGCTGCATCAACCGCTCGTTCTCCGCGGCGATCGCTATCAGCGAGGCGAGCTGCTTTTCCAGCTCCGCGTTCTTCTCGCGCAGGCTCTGCAGCTGATAAACGGCCAACGAGGCGACCCGGCCCTGTTCGCGCGGCAGGGTGAGCTGCGCGGCTATGTCGGGGTAATCGCTGAGGAATTCCGGATGACGGCGGAGGTAGCCCGCGACGTCGCTGGCGGAAAGCGTGTCGGCGGTGGCGGTGTCGGACATGATTACCTCTACCTCAGCGGAGTCGGTGCGGCGTGGCGCGGGCCGAGTGTGCGATGCCCGGCTACCAGCTTTCAACCAGAGCGGGCGGAAAATGTTCTCAGCCCAACCATTCACCTTCGAAAACAAAGGTCGCCGGCCCGGTCATCCATAAGGTATGGCCCGGTCCCGCCCATTCGATGGTGAGCGTGCCGCCTGGCAAGGTGACCTTTACCCGTTCATCCACTTCGTCACGCAGGCGCAGCACCGCCATCGCCGCGCAGGCACCGGTACCGCAGGCCTGCGTCCAGCCGGTGCCGCGTTCATGCACGCGCAGGCGCAATTGATCGCGGCGGATCTTCTGCACGAAGCCGGCGTTGGCGCCTTCGGGGAACCGTTCATGCGTGGTCAGCAGCGGGCCGAGGCGAGACAGCTCCGGCGCCCGCAAGTCCGGTACCTCCACCACCGCGTGCGGGTTGCCCATCGACAACGCGCCGATCTCCAGCACGCTGCCGTCGATCTCGATGGCATAGCGGGGCGCCGTCGCGTCGGCGCGGAAGGGGATCTGCATCGGCGCCAGCATGGGCACACCCATGTCCACCGTGACCTCGTTCGGGCCATTAAGGCGCACCGCTACCGGGCCGGAAGGACTTTCCAGCCGCACCGTGTCGCCGATGGACAACGCGCCGGCCCGATGCAGCCATGCGGCCACACAGCGCACGCCGTTGCCACACTGGCCCGACGGCGAACCGTCGGCGTTCCAGATGCCGTAATAGAACGCGCACGACGCATCACGCGACGGCTCGATGCTGATCAACTGGTCGAAACCCACGCCCGTGTGGCGATCCGCGATGGCGCGGATCGCCACGGCGTCCAGCGGAAACGCGCGCTCGCGGCAATCGACCATCACGAAGTCGTTGCCGATGCCCTGCATCTTGGAGAAGGACAGCTTCATTACATGAACTTGCCGCCGGTGATCCGGCCCTGGGCATCCACGTCAGCGAAATAGCGGCTGTTGTTGGAGCGAAACTCGCGCGTGGCGACGGTGCCGGGCAGTACCAGCAGTACGTCGGGGTAGGCGGCGCGGAACTGGTCAGGCGTCGGATGCGTGTCGATAAAGGCGTTGAACGCCGCCATGTCGGTCACGAAACCATGGACCGGCGCGGGCGTCGCGGCGGTCGGAGTGGCCGGGGTCGATGCTGCCGGCGTCGCCTGAGTCACCGGCTTCGCCACCGGCGCGGCCGATTGCACGGGCGCGGCGGGCGTGGGCTTGGGCAGGTACAGCGGTCCCTTGTTGCCGCAACCAGCGAGCAGGGCAAAGGCAGTGCACAACGGAAGCAGCAGGAGTGATCGGCGCATGTCGGGGTATCCGGCGGGAACCCCAGCAGTATAGGCAAGCCTCGAAAACGTGGCGAGCGAGTGATTTGAGCGTCCTTCAGGTCGGCCTGCCGCTATCATGCCGTCGTCGCCGCCCCGTGCGGTTCGAGTGCAAAAGAACGACGACGATGGACTGGACCGCGCTGCTGCGCCTCCCTTCGACGATCCTGCTGATCCTGGCGGCGATCGCGCTTATGTTCACCCTCTTCCAGCTGGCGGCCGTGCGCCATCGGCTGGACAACGGCCACCGGTGGGCTGCCACGGCGCGCGCCGTGCTGCTGATCATCGCGTTTGTCGTCACCATCGCCCTGACCGGCATGGGTTTCGCGTTGCGCGGGTATCGCCTGCTCACCGAAGAGTCGCCGGTGGTCGACATCGACGCACGCATCCTCTCGCCGCAGCGCTGGATGCTGGTGTTGCACTGGCCGGACGGCACCATCCGCAGCGTGGACGTGGCCGGCGATGCCTGGCGGGTGGAGGCGGTGGTGCTCAAGTGGAAGCTACCGATACTGCCACCGTTGTATCGCCTTGACCGGGTGTCGGGTCGCTATGACGACCCCAACGAGGAGATGCATTCACCGCGCACGGCGATTGATTTCCGCGAGGCGGGGGCGTTCGATCTGCTGGACCTGCACAAGCAGTATCCGCGTTGGGTGCCCGATGTGGATGTGTTGTTTGGCAGTGGGGTGTATTTGCCGCTGGTGGATCAGGGGCATTACTCGGTGAGCCTGATGCGGACGGGGGCGCTGGTGGCGCGGCCGGATGAGGCCACGCAGCAGAAGATTGCGCAGCCGTTTTGATGTGGTGGCTTTCCTCTTCCTCTTGGGAGAGCGGTGTTGGCCTCAGCGTTTCATTTAGCGGGCTTTTTCTCACTCTCTCTCTTTTGAGGACAGGATTGGGGCATTGCCACCTTCATGGTGGTGAGGGGGGCACCCTTGCCTCGTCGCTTCATTCTTTAGCCGTCACCCGTGCGAAGGCAGGGGTCCAGTGACTTTGCTGTTGGCCTTGGGTTGTTGCGTGGCGGCGACCTGGCTCGCCTGCGGCGGGCTTCCGCCCTCCTGCCGGAGGCCGGGTCACTTTTCTTTGCTTGCCCAAAGAAAAGTAACCACCGAGATGGTGGCAATGCCAAAAGAAAGAGCACCCCCACTTGGCGCTGGCCGGCTTTGCCGGCCAGTCCGTGAGGGGCGGCCGGGCTTTTCGACGGGGCTCCTGCCCCGGCGAAAAGGAATCGGCCTCCTTGCCGATTCCCCTGCGGGCCTGATCGTCCACCCCTCACCGCCGCGCAAGGGGGCCCGAAGGTCAAAAGCCAAAGCGTCGAGCCGACGGCTCGTGCAGCGGAGCTGCACATCGCGCCGCGCTGTGGCGCGGCATGCGTGAACACGCCGCCTCGCCGTTCCGAATTTCGCGGGATCTGCTTTAAGTCCTCTTGGCGACGGCGCGTTGCGGTGTAGCCACCGTGTGTAGGCGTTACGCCTGTCGCCATCCGGGCTCCGGAACAGTCAGTGCTTGTATCCCACGCGATGCAGAGCACCTCTGCGCTTCGGCGCGTTGCGGTGTAGCCGTACCGTGTGTCGAATGGATCGCCCAGTGCCGAATATCGAGGCCTGCAAGGCTTGTATTCAACACGGTGCTACCGGAGCTCTAAAGGCCATTTTCTTTGGGTTACTTTTCTTTTGGGCCAGCAAAAGAAAAGTGACTCGGCCTTCGGCAGAAGGTCGAAACGCCCGCCGCGTAGGCGGCCAGGTCGCGGAATCGCACGAGACCGAAGGCCCAGAGCAAAGTCCGAGAGCAAAGTCCGAGAGCAAAGTCCGAGAGCAAAGTCACTGGATCCCTGCCTTCGCAGGGATGACGGTACTTATGAAGTGGTGAGGCACACCCCTGCGGGCCTTCTGCACGCTTCGCGCTTGTCCTGCCTCCGCAGGGATGACGGTACTTATGAAGCGATGAGGCACACCCCTAAGGGGCGTTCTGCACGTCTCGCGCGTGTCCAGCCTACGCAGGAATGACGGTGCTTATGAAGCGATGAGGCACACCCCTACGGGCCTTCTGCGCGCTTCGGGCCTGTCCAACCTACGCAGGAATGATGAGTAGAAGCAGTAAAGCTAGGTTGATCCCTCACCCTATTGCTCTCTCTCTGGAGAGAGAAACCTCGAACTAGCCCATGCCGACTCCTCCAGGGAGCCCATCGATGCGACGCCTCAGGACGAAGGCTCAGCTGGAACAAAGCGGCAAACTCAACCCCTCAGCCAACCACCTTCTCATACCGCCACGCATCCGCCCCATCACCGTAATACCGCGCATAACGACCGATGCGCCGATACCCCAGGCGCTCATACAACCGCACGGCATCCTCGTTATCCGTCCGCACCTCAAGCCGCACCGACGTACGCCGCCGCCTTCCCGCCAACTTCTCCACCGCCTCAAGCAGCGCCGACCCCACGCCCTTGCCGCGAGCCTCGGCCTTGGTCGCGATGGAATACAGCCGCGCCACCTGCGTGCCCTTGCGAAAGAACACCACGGCAGTGCCCAGGAAGTGGCGATGATTGGCGCTGGCCACCAGCACCTGCGCGCTTTCGCTGTCGAGATGGCGGCGGTACTGGGCCCGGCTCAGGCGATCGGTCGCGAAGCTGCTCTCTTCCAGGGCAACGAGGTCATCGAGATCGGAGAGTTCGGCACGCCGCACGCGTACGGCGGCGGTCGCGGGCATGGGGGTCATCAGGGGCGGTTCCGCTGGCGCGCAATGAAACAAGCGGCGCACTTTAGTCTCCCCATCCCCCGGGGGCAACGATGACTTGTGGCGGATTACAGGGCACGTTCAATTTCGTGGCCCGCGCGAGCGCAGGATGTAACGAAATGGTGGATGCACGGGCGCGATGCCGTGATGGAGCCGGCGCCAGCAAACCCGCCCTTTCCGGTCGATTCATCCCTCTTGCCCGAATTTGAACCGCCTCTGAGCCCGCCCCACCTGGCGGCTTGTGTCGCGCGGCACATGTGCGCAAACTGCGGCACTTGCGCCGTGCCGCCCCGTCCCCCCGCGTGACGACACTCCTCAGTTCCATCTGATAGAGGTGTCATGACCCGTCTCGTCCTTGTTGTCGAGAAGGCCTCCGACTGGAGCGTCTACTATCCGTCCGCAGACGTGGTCACCGCGATGGATTACCTGCGCGAACCCGTCGGTGTCGATGACGAGCGCACCCACGTGATCAACCTCTGCCGCAGCTACAAGTATCTGGGCACGGGCTACTACGTCTCGCTGCTGGCCGAAGCGCGTGGGCATCGCGTGATGCCGTCGGTGCGTACGGTGAACGACCTGCGCCGCCGTGCGTTGTATGGCCTGGAGATCGAGGATCTCAGCGCCAAGCTCACCCACTTCCTGCCGGCAGGCGGCCGCGACACCACCGATTTCGGCATCCTCGTCTATTTCGGGCAGACCGCCCATCCGGCGCTGCAGGATCTGGCGCGCCAGGTGTTCGAAATGTTCCCCTGCCCCCTGCTGCGCATCGAGTTCGAGCGTGACCGCGTATGGCAGATCAGCGCCATCAAGCCGGTAGGCCTGCACTCGCTGGACGATGCGCAGGAAGATGCCTTCGCCGAAGAACTCGATCGCTTCAGCAAGAAGCTGTGGCGTAAGCCCAAGGCGCGCAAGCAGTTCCGCTATGACATCGCCATGCTGGTCGATCCGCATGAGGCGATGCCGCCGTCGAACAAGAAGGCGCAGAAGCTGTTCATTGCCGCGGGCAAGGAACTGGGCATCGAAGTCGATCCCATCGGCAAGAACGATTACCAGCGACTGGCCGAGTACGACGGTCTGTTCATCCGCGAAACCACCGCCAGCGACAACCACACCTACCGCTTCGCGCATCGCGCGGAAAAGGAAGGCATGGTGGTGATGGATGACCCCACCTCAATCCTGCGCTGCACGAACAAGATTTTCCTCAACGACCTGATGGTGTCGCGCAAGCTCGCCGTGCCGCGCACGGAGATCCTTTACCGCGACGACGCCAAGGGACTGAAGGAACTCGCCGGCAAGCTCGGCTATCCGCTGGTGCTGAAGATTCCCGACGGCTCGTTTTCGCGCGGCGTGGTCAAAGTGGAGGACGAGGCGGCGCTCAACAAGGCGACTGCCGAGTTGTTCCAGCACAGCGCGCTGCTGCTGGCGCAGGAATTCGTCTACACCGAGTTCGACTGGCGCATCGGCGTGCTCAACAACGAGCCGTTGTACGCATGCAAATACTTCATGTCGCGCGGCCACTGGCAGATCTACAACCATGGTGCGAAAGGCGCGTCGAAATCGGGCGAGTCGGAAACGCTGCCCATCGACAAGGCTCCGGCCGACGTGGTGAAGCTGGCGCTGAAGGCCACGCAGGCCGTGGGCGACGGCCTGTACGGCGTGGACATCAAGCGCGTCGGCGACAAGCCGGTGGTGATCGAGGTGAACGACAACCCGTCCATCGACGCCGGTGTCGAGGACGATCATCTTGGCGAAGGACTCTATCGACGCATCATGCAGGAGTTCCTGCGGCGCATGGAGCTCAAGCGCGCGGGCGCCGCAGACTGACGTTCGTTGTCGCCGTGGGATCGATGGCGCTGACGCTCACCTGTCGCGCACATGGGAGCTCCTACTGGACGACGGGTTCATGTGAAGTGGGGTGATTCCGGCAGCCCGTCCCTGGACTACCGTCACGCGGGCGCGATTCATCGCGCTGCTCCAGCGGGGTGCCCAGCCATCCCAGGCCATCGCTCGGAGCCCCACGCCGCGACCTTCCTGCCGCGGCATCCACTGCCAAGTAGATTCGTTCTCGCGTCAGTTCCAGATCAGCTGCGCTGCCGAGCGACGACGCGGGCGCAGCAAGGTCACCAGTTGGCGCGGCAGCGACGGTTCCAGGGCCAGCAGCACCACGAGCGGCGCGCCCACCAGCCAGAACGCCGGCGTCCAGCCGAGTACGTCGGTATGCACCGGCACCAGCGTGGTCAGCAGCAACGCCGAGCCCGCCAGCAACCACAGCAGGGCCGCGCCAAGCAGGCGTTCGTGATGGGCGATTCGGGCAGAGGGGCGCATGGGTGAGATCCGTCGTCGTGTGTGGAGCACAGCGTGCCCAGCCGGAATCTCAAAACCTGCGATGCCACACGCGGCGCGGCTTGCGGGGCTAAAATAGGCGACCCGGCATCGCCGGAAGCCACCCTCGGGTGGTCGGAACCGTCATCAGGAGCGTGCATGAAGGCAGGACAGTTTGCGGTGTTTGGCCACCCCATCAGCCATTCGCTGTCACCGCATATCCACCAAGCGTTCGCACGCCAGTTCGGCATCGAACTCCAATACCGCACCGTCGATGCCACGCCGGGCGCGTTCGAAGCGGCCGTGCGCAGCTTCTTCGCCGATGGCGGGCGTGGTGCGAACGTGACGCTGCCGCACAAGACCGCCGCCTTCGCGATGGCCGACGAGCGCAGCGCAGCCGCGCAGCGTGCCGGCACCGCCAATGTGCTCACCGCGCTGCCCGATGGGCGCATCGCTGCTCACAACACCGATGGCGACGGCATGGTGCGCGACATCACCGAGCGCCACAGCGTGGACCTGCGCGGCCACACCGCCCTGCTGCTGGGCGCCGGCGGCGCGGCGCACGGCGTGGCCTGGACGCTGCTCGATGCCGGCGTGAACACGCTGACCATCGTCAACCGTTCGCCCGACGCCGCCGACGCGCTGGCCGATGCCATTGGCGAGCCGGCGCGCGCGCATACACGCTATTGGGAAGACCTGGCCGATCTGGGCGCGTTCGACCTGATCGTCAACGCCACCTCGGCCGGTGTGCTGGGCAAGTCGCTCGATCTGCCGTTCGCCATCGTGGGCAATCGCGCCCTGTGCTACGACCTGTCATACGGCACGGCCGCGGCCGGCTTCCTGGCCTGGGCACGCACGGCGAAGGCGCGCTATGCCTTCGACGGCCTGGGCATGCTGATCGAAACCGCCGCCGATGCTTTCGAGCTATGGCATGGCAAGCGTCCGGACACCGACCCCGTCTACGCTGAGCTGCGCAAGCAGTTCGGCTGAGCGGCCCGACATGTCGCGCCCGGCGAGCTCGCTCCATTGCCGGGCCGGCTGCGGTGCGTGCTGCACCGCGCCGTCGATTTCCTCTCCGATTCCCGGCATGCCCCACGGCAAGCCGGCCGGCGTGCGCTGCGTGCAACTGACCGACGACAACCGCTGCGCCATCTTCGGCCGGCCCGAGCGCCCCGCCGTCTGTTCCGGCCTGCGGCCGGACGCTGCCATGTGCGGCGATTCCCGCGAGCAGGCCATGGCCTACCTGGCTGCCCTCGAAGCCGCGACGCGTTCAGGCTGACGAAGCCTTCACGTTACTGACGATTCGCAAGAACATGCGTGCATCAAGTGCGGCCGTATAGACGTCCACTCGTCATTAGATCGTGCTAATTTGCCCGACGCAGGGGGCACATTACGGGGAGAGAACGTCATGGTGCCTGGGGGTTTTATCCGCCATGGGGCGATGGCTGTGCTGGCGGTAACGCTGGCGGGCGGTTTCAGTGTGCAAGCGGCTGCCGATCCGGTAGTCGGTTCGACCAATGTAGCCACGGCCGATCCAACGGTGCCGCGTCCGCCGGGGCAGCCGTGCGTGGTGACGTTGTTCAACGACGACGTGTTCAACGACTTCGGCACCCGCCCCTACAGCTATGCCCCGCCCACCGGATGCACCGGCGCATGGGCCAAGGTGGTGCTGGAAGCGGACTTCTCGGTCACCGCCGGTCGCCAGTACGACCGCACCGCCACGCTGTGGCTGGGTGGCGTCAACCTGTATTTCGGCACCACGCAGGAACCGCAGAAAACCGTGTCGCCCGCCTGGCACGTGGAGCGTGACCTCACCGATTACACGGCGCTGCTGCGTAACCCTGGCCAGGGCCAGGCGATCATCGGCAATCTGGTGAACTCCACCTATACCGGCGTGATCCACGGCAGCGCGCGGCTGTTGTTCTATCCCGCCTCCGGTCGCGCCCGTGCCGCCGAAACGCCGGATGCGGTGTACCCGCTCGGCAGCGATGCGGTGGGCAGCACCGTGTCGCTCAACACCTCGACCGACAAGCTGGCTCGCACGCTGACCCTGCCGACGAACGTGGAGCGCGCCTATCTGGACGTGTTCACGCAGAGCCAGGGCAACGACGAGTTCTGGTACACCTGCGTGCCCGATGCCGTGGCCACGGAGTTGAACGACTGCGGTGGCGGCAACTTCCGCGAGGCCGAGATCAGCATCGACGGCCAGCCGGCCGGCGTCGCACCGGTGTATCCGTGGATCTACACCGGCGGTATCGACCCCTATCTGTGGCGACCGACGCCTGGCGTGCAGACGCTGAACTTCATGCCGTATCGCGTCGATCTGACGCCGTTCGCCGGCCAACTCAGCGACGGCAATCCGCATGAAGTGGCCGTGCAGGTGGCGGGTGCCAACAACTCGTTCTCGGCGACCGCGGCGCTCCTCGTCTATCAGGATGCGCATGCCAAGCAGGTGACCGGCAAGATCACCCGCAACACGCTGGCTGGCCAGGCGACGACGGCGACCGTCGGCAATACGCTGGTCACGGCGAGCAACGGGGATATCTCCGGCGATGTCACGACGAAACTCGATCGCCATTTCGTGATCGAGGGTTACGCCAACACCTCGCACGGCCGCATCACCAGCTCAGTGACGCAGAACACCGGCTTCGACAACAAGCAGACCTTCACCATCAACAGCACCACCTATCGCCAGCAAATCTGGCAGCGCACCTGGACCGACAGCAAGAGCGAAAGCCGCCTGGGCAATTTCCCTCTGACAGAGCGGCAAGAGCACGTCAGCTATCCGCTCACGTTCGACTACAACCAGGTGGTTGCTGCGGATGGCAGCACCAGCGTGGCGTCCACCGTGCACCAGGACCGGCGCCAGCGTGACGAGCTGCACCTGTTCGGCCTGCTCGCTTATGGCGCCCATGTCGACAACACCGTCGATTCGCAGGACACGCTCGTGTTCGACGCCAACGGCAACCTGACCGGCCGCAGTGGACAGCAGAGTGCGCAGGCGTTTGCCTTCCACGACACCCTGGGCAGTTGCTATCGCGCTTCGCTGACCACGCAGGGCGGCGCAGTGACGAGCTACAACGCGGGCAAGGGTTGCCCGGATGGCGCCAACCGCGTGTCGTGGTTCGCCCATCCTGATGGTTCGCCCAGCAGCAGCTTGTTGCCGGGCCGCTGATAAACCGTTCGTCGTTTGCACGTCGTGGCGATCAAGCCCGGCGTGCGAACGGCGTCACGGCGTTTGATGCCAGGCAACATCTCCGCAACATGCCGCCTCTAAGCTTGCGCGCCCTGCCGGCGCGCCGGCTTTCATCGGTTATCTGTGGCCCATGTCCCCCGCTTCGTCGCGCCGTCGTGCCCAAGGTGTCATCCGCTACAGCCTGCCTATCCTCGTCACGCTGATCACGATTGCCGCAGGACTGATCTATTGGCAGATCAGGCACGGCAATGAAACCGACCAGCCCGCGCACGAAGTGATCGCCGCTTCCGGTCCGATCGTGCACGCCACGCTGGGCACCGACGAACTGCTGCAACACGCCCGTGACGCGATGAGCGCGCAGCGCCTGCTGGCTCCAGCTGGCAACAACGCATTCGAGCTGTACCTGGCGGTGCTCCAGCACGAGCCCGGCAATCGAGTGGCGCAGGACGCCTTGCGCGAAATCTTCCCGTTCGCCGCGAAAGCGGCGGAGCAGACCATCGATGCAGGCGACGACGCGGAAGCGCAGCGCCAGATCGATCTGCTCACGCGCGCCGACCCCGAGAACTACACGCTGACCCTGCTGCGCGCCAAGCTGCAGGCGCAGCGCACGGCAGAAACCCAGCAGGCACAACAGGCGCCGCAGCCCAATCGCCACGAGCCCACGCCAGCGCCTGTGACCAGGACGCCGATGCCGGTCGCGGCCGTCGCCACGGCAGCCACGCCCCCGCCATCCACGCCTGCGGCGGTGGCACCGGCACCGAAGCCTGCCAACACCACCGCGCCGTCCGCACAGACCCTCGCCCAGCTTCATGTCGAATCCACGTCGGTGGAAGCGGCGCCGGCCGCATCGGTGACGCGCGCACGGCCAGCGGCGGCGCCTGCGACCGCCACGGCTGCGGCCGGAAGCGCACCGGTACTGACGCGTCGCGTGGAGCCGGCCTATCCGCCCGAGGCCAAGCGCGCGCGCCGCCAGGGTTGGGTGGATGTCACCTTCACGGTGCAGGCCGATGGCAGCGTGGCTGGCGCCACGGTCGCGGATTCCGAACCGCGGTATGTGTTTGATCGCGCGGCACTCAGCGCCGTTTCGCACTGGCAGTTCAGCCCGGGCATGCAGGATGGCAAGCCGGTGGCCGCGCAACTGCGCCAGCGCATCGAATTCCGACTGTGATGCCGGGGCTCACTATCGAAGGGGCATAATCCGCAGCGGCCTATCAAGGAGTCACACCATGCGCCGCTACATTGCCCCTGCTGTCCTCGCCGTTGCCGTTGCCCTGGGCGGATGCCAGGCCTCGACGCCTACCACGCCCGCGCCGGTGCACGGCTTTGTCACCGACATGAAGGCTTTCGATGCCTTCATCGCCACGCATCCGACGCCCGATCAGTTCCGCGCGGCGTATCCGGACGTGCAGCTGATGTTGCCGGGCACCGTCAGCACCATGGAATACCGCACCAACAACAGCCGCTATTACGCGGAGCTGGACAAGGACGGCCGCATCACCGGCGGACACTTCAGCTGACCGACAGCCTCACGGACGTCCATGCGTCCGTGAGTCACATCGCTGAAATGATGTGTCGATAACGTGACGGAGTTCCGCCGGGGCGCCTGGTACAGGCATTCCTGTGTGCGGGTTACACCCTACGCAGTGGTGCCATGTCACGTTCCGCTTCCTTCGCGCCGCGCCAACGCGTGCTCGTCGTCGTTTCCCTGATCGTGCTCGCCGCCATCGGTGCCGGTGCCTATGTCTGGTCCAACGGTAGCGTGCCCGCCATCGTGAGCGGCACCGGACTCGCCTCGGCCTCATCGGCATCTGGCAAGGACGACAACGGCGTGGGCATCCTGCTCGATCTGGCCAAGTCCGCCGTGACCGAGAAGCGCCTGGTCGCGCCCGCCGGCAGTAACGCCTATGAGTTCTACCTCAGCGTGCTGCAGCTCGATCCGCAGAACAAGGCGGCGCAGGAAGCGCTGCGCGACTCGTTCCCGTCGGCCTCGGCCGACGTGGAGCGTTCCATCAACGACAACAACCTCGACGAAGCACAGCGCGAACTGTCGCTGCTGCGCGAGTTCGACAGCACGAACTACATCCTGTCCCTGCTGGGCGGCAAGCTCGACGCGCAGCGCCAGATCCAGACCCGTCAGGACGAAGCGCGCGCCGCCGCCATCCAGGCACAGCAGTCGGCGGGCACGGGAACGACGCCGTAACCGGCATCAGCGCAGCAGCGGCCCTGCCTTCTTCAACAACAGCTCGATCAGTTCGGGCTGCATGAAGTCGTAGTCATCGGGAATATCCAGGCAGACCACGCGTTTGCCTCGCAGGCGCGCTCCGTGGCGGGACTGTAACCGTCGCCGATGCGACGACTCCATCACCACGATGAGTTCGGCCCAGTCCAGCTGCTCGGCGCTGAGCAGTGTTTCCGCGTCGTCCGCCAGTCCGGCGGAATCGACGTCCAGATGCGGCCATGCGGCGAACACGGCGGCCGCGGTCGGACTGCGCAGCCGATGGCGGCTGCACAGGAAAAGAACGCGACGGGGTGCCGTCACCGCGCGGCGAGGTATTCGTCTTTCAGGCGCACGTAGTGGTCCGCCGAGTAGTGCAATTGCGCGATCTGTTCGTCACTGAGCACGCGGATTTTCTTGGCCGGGTTGCCCAGCCACAGCTCACCCTCGCCCACCACCTTGCCCGGCGGAATCACGCTGCCTGCGCCGACGAAGCCGTGCTTCTTCACCACCGCGCCATCGAGCACGGTGGCGTGCATGCCGATCAGGCAGTAGTCCTCGATGGTGCAGGCGTGGATCACCGCGCCGTGACCGATGGTGACCCCTTCGCCGACGATGGTCGGTTGGCCCCCCGGTGTATACGGGCCGTCATGGGTCACATGAACCACGGCGCCGTCCTGCACGGCGCCGTCCTGGATGTTGGTGCGCGCGCCGATGCGGATGAAGTTCACGTCGCCACGCAATACCGCGCCCGGCCAGATGGAAACATCATCGAACAATTCCACCGCACCGATCACAGTGGCGGCGATGTCGACGTAGACGCGCTGATGCAGCGTGGGCCAGATGCCCTTGTATTTGCGGATGGGGTCCATGTGTCTATGGTAAGAGCGAGGAGTGAGTGAAGAGAAGTGAGACGTGAGAGAGAGCAGGCTTTCTCTACTTTTCTCACTTCTCTTCACTCACTCCTCGCTCTTACGGCAAGCCCTGTTTTTCCAGCACCTTCACGGTATAGCGATACCCCGCCTCCATCGCGCGCTCCCAATCCTTCCAGTCGAGCATGCCGATATGTTCCAGCGGCGGCGTCAGCAGCAGGTCGGCGCGTTCGCGGCGATGCTCGCTCGGGCCTTCGCTGTTGACCATGGCGGCGCGCACCAGCGTGGAAACCAGCCCGGGTCGCTGGATGTCCTGCCGTCCCAGCAGCAGCTGCCACCATGGCGGTGTGGCGAATTCCTCGGCGGTAGTGAGCAGGGAGATCTCCGCGCGGATATCGATCGCGGTGATGTGGGCAAGGCCGTCGTCGGCCATCACGTCCGTGGGCAGGTTGTCGACCAGCGCGCCGTCCACGAACACGCGTCCGTGGTGCAGCACCGGCGGCAGCACACCCGGAATGGCGCTCGATGCGCGCAGCCACAGCCAGAGTGGTCCGTCGCGGTGGACCATCATGCCGTCACCTGACAGGCAGGTGGATACGCAGAAGAACGGCAGCGTGAGGTCTTCGATGTCCAGCGCGCCAAACGCGCGGCGCAGCATCAGCGCGGCGCGTTTGCCGCGGGTGAGCGCGACGATGGGCAGCGTCCAGTCCGACAACGGGCGGCCTTGCACGAACGCGCGCCGCAGCGTGTCGATGGTGACATCCAGTTCCCAGCCCGCCGCCACGCTGGCCCCGATGATGGCGCCGATGCTGGTCCCGCCAACGGCGTCAAAGGTATGGCCGGCCTCGTACAGCGCGCGCAAGGCGCCCAGGTGTGCCACGCCACGGGCGCCGCCACCGGCGAGCACGAGTCCACGCGCGTTGCCGCTGATCACCCGCGCCAGTCGCGCGATGTCCGCGCGGCCGCCGACGTGATGGTGCTGCAGGTCACCGCTGAACTCGGCACGCCAGCGTTTGGCCGCGCCCAGCGCCGGCTGACGCCCGGGGTGCAGCAGGATCAGGTGGCGCGGCCGATGGCCGGCGCGTGAGGGGTGCATCGGCATCGCCTCCGGCCACGGCCGGGCCGGCTGTGCCGCCAACGTGGGCAGCAGCAGTACGTCGGCCTGTCGCAGGCAGCGTTCGCGCCACAGGCTGTCGCCGGTGCTGTCCAGATAGATGACGAAGCGCGCCTGCGCCTCGCGCTCGGCGAACCAGTCGCTGCCCCGGCCTGAGCCGTGTTCGGCATCGATCACGATGCAGCTGCCCCAGTGCTCCAGCTCCATCGCGAGCTGCATGGCCAGCGAGCGGGCAGGCACCTCGGCGGTGGCGGGCAGCAACGCGAACGTGCGGGCGATGCCGGGGCTTTCGTCGCCGCGCAGGCGTTCCTGCAGGCGGCCGATGGCGACTCGCGCCACACCCAGCATGGCCTGCGGATGGCGCTGTGCCAGCGCTTCGTAGGCGGTCAGGTCCAGCCGCAGCAGCTCGCTGTCGCGCAGCGCCCTCGCCGTGTGATGGCGCGCCTCGCCGGTAATCAGCCCGATCTCGCCGATGCTGTCGCCCGCCGCCACCAGCCTTACCCATTCGGTGGGTCCGGCAAACACCCCAAGGCTGCCGCTGAGCACGAAGTAAAGCGCGTCCGCGGGGTCGCCCTGCTTGAACAGGGTGCGACCGCCGGGCAGGGAAAACCATTGCAGTTCAGGAACCAGTGCGGCCAGCGCCTCGTCCCCGAGATGCCCGAATACGTCGCTTCGACGCAGGAGGGCGGAAAAATCGGGTTTGGACATGGCGCGGGATGGTACGGCCAGGGTTGTGACAAATCATGGGATAAGCGATGTGACGGCGGCTTGATTTCGCCGGGTTGGGTCGCCACGCTGGCGTCCACCCCGACGACCGGCCTTGGGCAGTTGTTCGGGCGACCCTAGGAGATTTCATGGCAAACGATAATCCGCTGCTGGCCGACGATGCTCTGCCGGCGTTTTCGCAGATCCGCCCCGAGCACGTCACCCCCGCGATCGACGCCTTGCTGGCCGACTATCGCGCCGGCATCGAAGCACTGACCCAACCCGGTGCGCCGCACGATTTCGCGAGCGTCATGCTCACCCAGGAGCGACTGGATCAACGCCTTGCGCGTGCCTGGGCGCCGGTGAGCCACCTGCATGCCGTGGCAGACAGCGAGGCGCTGCGCGAGGTCTATGGGCCGGCCGAGGAAAAGCTCACCGAGCACGCCATCGAGGTTGGCCAGAACCGTGCGCTTTACCAGGCCGTGCAGGCGCTGGCCGATGCGCCGGACTTCGCCGCCCTGCCGCGCCCCGAGCGCGCCCTGGTGGAACACGCGCTGCGTGACTTCCGCCTGTCCGGCGTGGCGCTGGAGGAACCGGCGCGGACCCGCTATCGCGAGATCGGCGTGGAACTGAGCCGCCTCTCCACCGAATTCTCCAACGCCGTGCTCGACGCCACGGACGCCTGGCACGAACACATCACCGACGAGCGCGACCTCGCCGGCATTCCCGAATCCGGCCGCGCGGTGCTGCGCCAGTACGCCAAGGAGCAGCAGCTCGACGGCTATCTCGTCACGCTAAAGCAGCCGAGCGTGCAGGCCGTGCTCACCTACGCCGACAACCGTGGCCTGCGTGAGCGCGTGTACTGGGCGTACCAGACGCGCGCCTCCGACCAGGGCCCGCAGGCTGGCAAGTACGACAACAGCGAGCGCATCGAACGCATCATGGCGCTGCGCCATGAAGCCGCGCGTCTGCTCGGCTTCAACAACGCGGCGGAAGAATCGTTGGCCACCAAGATGGCCGGCTCGCCCACCGAAGTGATGGAGTTCCTGCACGACCTTGCCAACCGCGCCAAGCCGGTGGCGCGCAAGGAGCTCAATCACTTGCGCGAGTTCGCCACGACCGAGTTGAAGCTCGACAACCTCGAATCGTGGGACGTCGGCTACGCCTCCGAAAAACTACGCCAGCGCGAATACGACCTGGACGAGGAACAGCTCAAGCCGTATTTCCCGCTGCCGGCGGTGATGGATGGCCTGTTCGGCCTCACCCAGCGCCTCTACGGCATCACGCTCAATGTACGGAGCGACGTCGATACGTGGCATCTGGACGTGCGCTACTACGACGTGCGTGACGCCAACGGCCGCGTATTCGCCGGCGCCTATGTGGATCTCTACGCGCGTACCGGCAAGCGTGGTGGCGCGTGGATGGACGTGTGCCGCGCCCGTTTCCGCGACGGCGATGAAGAACAATTGCCGGTGGCCTTTCTCACCTGCAACTTTGCACCACCGACGGAAGGTCGCCCCGCGCTGCTCACGCACGACGACGTGCTCACCTTGTTCCACGAATTCGGCCACGGCCTGCATCACCTGTTGACCGAGATCGCGCTGCCCTCCATCGGCGGCATCGACGGCGTGGAATGGGACGCGGTGGAATTGCCCAGCCAGTTCATGGAGAACTTCGGCTGGAACCGCGAAGCGCTTGACCTGTTCGCACGCCATTATGAAACCGGTGAACGCCTGCCAGACGAACTGTTCCAGCGCATGCTGGCCGCCCGCCATTTCCATGCCGGCCTGTTCCTGGTGCGCCAGCTCGAATTCGGCATGTTCGACTTCCTGCTGCATCTGGAATACGACCCCGCCAAGGGCGCGCGCACCATGGGTGTGCTGGAAGAAGTACGCCACGACGTAGCCGTGCTGCATCCGCCGGCCTGGCAGCGCTTTCCGCATGCGTTCTCGCACATCTTCGCCGGCGGCTACGCGGCCGGTTACTACAGCTATTTGTGGGCCGAGCTGCTCAGCGCCGATGCCTTCGGCGAATTCGAGGCGCACGGCGTGATCGATCGCGCCACCGGCGATCGCTTCCGCAAGGAAGTCCTGTCGGTGGGTGCGAGCCGTCCGGCCATCGAAAGCTTCGTCGCCTTCCGTGGCCGTGCGCCGGAGCCGGAAGCGTTGCTCAAGAGCCACGGTCTGGCCTGATCTGCATCGCCGTCCACAAGGGCGGCGGTGTTCCGCTGGTCATCGCTTACAATGCCCACATGAAAATAGCCTCCTGGAATGTGAACTCGCTGAAAGTGCGCATGCCGCACCTCACCGAGTGGCTGGCCGACGCGAAGCCTGACGTGGTCGCGTTGCAGGAAACCAAACTGGAGGACGCCAAGTTCCCGGTGGATGAACTGGCTGCGGCCGGTTATCGCGCCGTGTTCTCCGGCCAGAAGACCTACAACGGCGTCGCGCTGCTGGCGCGCGCCGATCTGAAGGGCGATTTCGAGGACGTCGTCACCGACATCCCGCACCTGGACGATCCGCAGCGACGCATCCTTGCCGCCACCATCGGCGGTGTGCGCGTGGTGGATCTGTACGTGGTCAATGGCAAGGCCGTGGGCGACGAGAAATACGCCTACAAGCTCGACTGGCTGGCGAAGATGCGCGAGTTCCTGGCGCACGAGCACGAACGTCACCCCAACCTCGTGGTGCTCGGTGATTTCAACATCGCGCCGGACGACCGCGACGTATACGACCCGGTCGGCTGGGGCGAAGACATCCTGTGCTCGCCGCCCGAGCGCGAAGCGCTCAAGCGCATCACGGACCTGGGCTTGCACGACAGCTTCCGCCTGTTCGAACCGGCGGGTGAACACTTCAGCTGGTGGGACTATCGTCAGGGTGCGTTCCGGCGCAACATGGGTTTGCGCATCGACCTGATTCTGATCGGCGATGCCCTGAAATCCGCGGCGAAAGCCGCCACCATCGACCGCACGCCGCGCACGTGGGAACGCCCTTCCGATCACACGCCGGTAACAGTCGATCTGGATATCTAAGAAGCACGGCGACACCCCGCAAAACAGGCAACAGATGAATACACCGAAGACCGAATGGCCCAGTTCGCTAGGCGACGACGAACTCGAGGAACTGGACCAATACCTGCGCGGCCACGTTGGCGAAGGCGACCTCTTGCTCGACGGCGTGCACGGGTTGCTCTCCGCGCTGGCGGTGGGCCCCATGCAGGTGCTGCCGGAAGAATGGTTGCCGGAGGTACTGCACGAACCGTTCACCGACGAAACCGAAGGCAATCGCGTACTGGCATTGCTGGCCAAGCTCAACGACTCCATCAGCGCCGAGCTCGACGTCGATGCGTATGAGCCGATCCTGGGCGAGGTGGATACAGAGGCCGGGCCGGTACTCTCCGCGGCCGGGTGGTGCGAGGGTTTCAGTCGTGGCATCGATCTGCGTGCGGGTCTGTGGGAAAAGCGGCTCGCCGACGATCCGCAGCTGATGGAAACGCTGGGCCCCGTGATGGCTCTGGCGGTGGATGAAGGCATCCTCAACGCGGATGCCGAGTTCGAGAAACTCAGCGACGAGGAGTACGACGAGTGCCTCGCGCAGGTGCCGGGCGTGCTCCATGCGGTGAACCAATACTGGAACGAACACCCGGTGACCGAGGCGGAAGTCGAAGCCGCTGTGCGTCCCGTCGAGGAAAAGGAACCGCAGAACGCGCCGCCACGCCAGCGCAGTGGGCATTGGGTGCATTGAAAGCAGGAGAGAGTGGAGAGGAGTGAGAAGTGAGAGAAGCTGGGCTTTGCGCCCTCGCTGCTCGGTCCTCTCCTCTGACTTCTCGCTTCAAGCGAACAATCCGTTCCATCGGCGCGTCTTGGGTACGGACAGCCGCAGCGCCATCATGATGGGCAGTCCACTTATCGGGAGACAGCCATGACTGAGCGCAGCATTCTCCGCCGCATCCGCGGCGTCGACACCTCCGATGGCGCGGGCGTGCGACTCAAGCGCATCATCGGCCAGCCCGGCCTGGACATGCTCGATCCGTTCCTGCTGCTGGACGAGTTCCGGTCTGACCAGGCGGGCGATTACATCGCGGGTTTCCCCGAGCATCCACATCGCGGTTTCGAGACCGTGACGTACATGCTCGCGGGTCACATGAAGCATCACGACAACCACGGTAACAGCGGTGACCTGGTGCCGGGCAGCGTGCAGTGGATGACCGCCGGTCGCGGCATCCTGCATTCGGAAATGCCCGAACAGGAAGACGGCTTGATGTGGGGCTTCCAGCTCTGGGTGAACCTGCCGTCCAAGGACAAGCTGATCGCGCCACGCTATCAGGACATCGGTCCGGAGCGCATTCCGGTGGCACGTCCGGCGGAAGGCGTGGAAGTAAAGGTGATTGCCGGTGAGTTCGATGGTGTGACCGGGCTGGTAGCGGAAATCGTCACCCAGCCGATCTATCTCGATATCGCCGTGCAGCCGGGTGCGTCCGTGACCATCCCGTTGCCGGAAGGCCACGCGGGCTTTGCCTACGTGTTCGACGGTACCGAGGCCGAGGTCGCCGGCGAACCACTCGCCCGTAGCGAGCTGGCCGTACTCTCGCGCAGCGGCGACCTGCGCATTGCCGCTCGTGATGCCGCAGCACGCGTGCTGCTGGTGGCGGGTCACCCGCTCAACGAGCCGGTGACCCGTTACGGGCCGTTCGTGATGAACACGCCGGAAGAGATCCACCAGGCTATCGCCGACTTCCGCGCCGGCAAGTTCTGACCAGCCCGACGCGCCAGCGTCGTCCGTGGCAAGGCCATCCAAACACCCGGCTTCGGCCGGGTTTTTTTTCGTGCTTTGGACCGGCGTCAGCGCTGGCTGCTCAAGAAGTAACCAGTCTGGTCGTTAAATCCCTGTAGGGGCAATCCGGGCCGTTATCGGGTCACTGGCCTGATCGATGCATGTGCATGTCATGCGTAGCATGGTTCTCAAAATCAGTGGGTTAGCACGAAAGTCGGCTTGAAAGACGCCGGTAGAATGTCGTTAAATATAGATTAATCCAAAGGGGTGCAGGCAGCTGTACTATCAACCTACAGCTATTTGCGAAGAAAACACACATAACTCGTTGTATTCATTATTATGAATGCCCTGATTACTCTCGTTGTCCTGGCCTTGATCGCGACGTTCGTCACCGCGATCAAGCGCGTGCCGGCCGACCAGGTGCATAGCCTCTACCGACGGGGCAAGCCGTTCCGCCTGCTGCAGCCGGGTACCCACATGGCCCTCCCGCTGATCGATCGCGTGGCCCATCGCATCGACCTCAGTGGCCAGGTGTTGCGTTTCGAGGAGCCGCTGCCCAACGCCCACGACGTGCGTGGCACGGTCTACTGGCAGGTGTTGGAGCCCGAGCGCGCCGATGCGGTGATCGACCAGGCGGACCAACTGATCCGTGGCGGTGCCCTGGCAGCGCTGCGCGATGAGCCGGAAGCGTTCAGTGCCGATAGCCGCGACCTGGGTTCGCGCCTCAAGCAGAGCATGAACGGCGCCCTGCGCGAGCGCGGCATGATGGTGACGCGCGTGGAACTGGAATTCGCCTGATCCGGAGTGCTGCCGGACAGGCCCTGGCGAAGGTGGCCCAAGAGCACCCGCCCTAAGGGGAGACCCTTGAAGCCCGCCCCGGCGGGCTTTTTCTTTTGTGCTGGCTGTAGGAGCACACGTGGATGGCTCACAACTGGCATCCGGGGCGGCGCACCCGGATACTTGCGACCCCGTTTCAGCAACATACGCATCCCAAGGCCCGCCCATGAGCTCCCGTCACGACCTGCAGACCCGACTGGAACGCGGCATCGCCACACTAGGCGTGCAGCTGTCGCCGGGTGCCGTGGAACGGCTGCTGGACTACCAGGCGCTGCTGGCACGGTGGAACGCTACCTACAACCTCACCGCCATCCGGGATCCGGCCGAGATGGTGAGCCGCCATCTGGTCGATTCGCTGGCCATCCTGCCGTACGTGCAGGGCCAGACGCTGGCGGACCTTGGTACTGGCCCCGGCCTGCCCGGCATCCCGTTGGCTATCGCCACGCCGGAGCGGCAGGTGCTGCTGGTCGATTCCAATGGCAAGAAGGTTCGCTTCCTGCGTGAGGCCATTCGCTCACTCAAGCTTGAGAACGTGCGGGCGGTGCAGTCGCGTGTCGAAGAGGTGGAAGGCCAGTTCGACTGCATCACCGCCCGCGCCTTCGCCAGCCTGGAGGATATGTTGGCCTGGGGTGGTCACCTTTTGACCAAGGACGGCATCTGGCTCGCCATGAAGGGCAGGCATCCGGACGAGGAACTGCCTGGCGTGCCAGCCGGTTTCGAAGTGCGTGCTATCCATACGCTCGAGGTCCCCGATGTGGGCGGCGAGCGTCATCTCGTGGTGTTGGGGCGACTCTGACCGATGCCACCAGGGCGGCATGCCCCCAGAGCGCCCACAAGACGCGCATGGCGCCCTGATAGAACCGGTGACGCCCTCGTGGAATAGGTCCGAGCCTCTCAAGCCGGGCAGCGGGCGGATCAGGCTGCTAATCTAGCCGCTCTTTTCACTCGTTCACGGTCTCGACGACACATGGCCCGCATCATCGCTGTCGCCAACCAGAAGGGCGGCGTCGGCAAAACAACGACTGCCGTCAATCTCGCCGCCGCGCTGGCCGCCGCCAAGCGCAAGGTGCTGCTCGTCGACTTCGACCCGCAGGGCAACGCCACGATGGCGTCGGGCGTGGACAAGCGCGTGGCAAAGCCCAACGGTTGCGAAGTCCTGCTGGACGAGGCGCCGATCGAGCAGGCCATCGTCAAGACCGAGGCGAACTACGATCTGCTGCCCGGCAACGGAGACCTCACCGCCGCCGAGCTGAAGCTGATGGACGCGATCGCGCGTGAAAGCCGCCTCAAGGATGCGCTGGCGAAGGTCACCGACCGCTACGACATCATCCTTATCGACTGCCCGCCGTCGCTGCACCTGCTGACGCTCAATGCGCTGGCGGCGGCAAATGGCCTGCTGATTCCGGTGCAGTGCGAATACTTCGCGCTGGAAGGCCTTTCCAGCCTGCTCGACACGGTGAAGGCCGTGCGCCAGCGCCTGAATCCCTCGCTGGAAATCGAAGGCCTGCTGCGCACGATGTACGACGTGCGCAACAACCTCGGCAACGAAGTGTCCGCGCAGCTCACCATGCACTTCGGCGACAAGGTGCTGCGCTCCATCATTCCGCGCAACGTGCGCCTCGCCGAAGCACCCAGCCATGGCCAGCCGATCCATCTGTACGATCGCAGCTCGCGTGGTGCCATCGCCTATATCGGTCTGGCCGGTGAAATGATCCGTCGCGAGCGCGGCCAGAATGCTGCCGCGCAGGACCAGGGCAACGACGTGGTCACGCCGGTGCTGCACGCCGATTCAGACGAGACGCTCGACGACATCGTCGACGTTCATCAGGAGTAAGCATGTCCGCTGCAAAAAAACGGGGCCTGGGACGCGGGCTCGACGTGTTGCTGGGCGGTTCGGATGAACCCGGTAAGCCGACGGTACTGGAGCAGGAAGGCGAGCTTCGCACACTGCCGATCCAACAGATCCAGCCCGGCAAATACCAGCCGCGCCGCCACTGGAACGATGAAGCACTGGACGAGCTGGCTGCCTCCATCCGCGCGCAGGGTCTTATCCAGCCGGTGGTGGTCCGCGAGATCGGCAAGAACCAGTTCGAGCTGATCGCCGGCGAACGCCGCTGGCGCGCGGCGCAGCGCGCGCAGCTCTCCGAGCTGCCGGCGCTGGTGAAGGACGTGCCGGAAGTGGCCGTGCCGGCTATGGCGCTGATCGAGAACATCCAGCGCCAGGACCTCACTCCGCTGGAAGAAGCCGATGCGCTCAAGCGCCTGATCGATGATTTCGACCTCACGCACCAGCAGGCCGCCGACGCGGTGGGTCGTTCGCGTGCGGCTGTGTCGAATCTGTTGCGCCTTACCGAGCTGCCAGTGTCCATCAAGCGCCTGCTCGACGAGGGCAAGCTGGAGATGGGACATGCGCGTTGCCTGATCACGCTGCCTGAGAGCATGGCTGAAGGCCTGGCGCTGGAAGCGTCGCGTCATGGCTGGAGTGTGCGCGAGCTGGAAGAGCATGCGCGTCGTGCGCAGACGGCGCCCAAGGGCAAGGCCAAGCATGCTCCGGCCCGTGATCCGAACGTCGATGCGCTGGAGCGTGAGCTGGGTGAGCGTTTCGCCACTCGCGTGGAGTTGGCGCAGGGGCGTGGGGGCAAGGGTAAGTTGGTGATCCACTATCACAGCAATGATGAGCTGGATGGGATTCTGGGGAAGATTCGCTAAGGCGAGTTTTCGCTGGTTTGTGTTCAGTGATTGGGTTGCTGGAGTGTGCGTCTCTATGCGGCAGCTCCGCTCCCTTTCCCTTGTGGGGGGAGGGTTGGGGCATTGCCACCTTCATGGTGGTGAGGGGGCAATCTAGCCTCACCGCGTCGTTCTTTAGCCGTCACCCCTGCGAAGGCAGGGGTCCAGTGACTTTGGCTCTCGCTCGGTTGTCGCGTGGCGGCGACCTGGCTCGCCTGCCGCGGGCTTCCGACCTCCTGACGGAGGCCGGGTCACTTTTCTTTGCTTGCCCAAAGAAAAGTAACCACCGAGATGGTGGCAATGCCCAAAGAAAAGGCACCCCGGATGAGGCGCCTTCCGGGCCTTCGGCCCACCAGGTGCGCGGACGGGTTGCGGGGTTTGTCGACAGGGCATCCTGCCCTGACGCCAAACTGGCTCGCATCCATGCGAGCCACCCTGCGGGCTATTCCTCCACCCGCCCGCCGCCTCCTACGGGGACCCGGCAGATCAAAAGCAGCAAGCTGACGGCTCGTGCAGCGGAGCTGCACATCGCGCCGCGCAGCGCTGTGGCGCGACATGGTGTGAACACGCTGCCTCGTATTTCGAACTTCGCGGGGTTCGCTTTAAGTCCTCTTGGCCACGACGCATTGCGGTGTAGCCGCCGTGTGTAGGCGCTGCGCCTGTCGCAATCAGGGCTCCGGAACAGTCAGGGCTTGTATCCCACGCGATGCAGAGCACCTCTGCGCTTCGGCGCGTTGCGGTGTAGCCGTACCGCGTGTCGAATGGATCGCCCGGTGCCGATTACCGCGGCCGCCAAGGCTTGTATTCAACACGGTGCTACGAGAGCTCTAAAGGCCATTTTCTTTGGGTTACTTTTCTTTTGGGCCAGCAAAAGAAAAGTGACTCGGCCTTCGGCAGAAGGGCGAAACGCCCGCTGCGTAAGCGGCCCGATCGCGGGAACGCGCGAGGCCGAAGGCCCGGAGCAAAGGCCACGAGCAAAGTCACTGGATGACCAGCCCTTCGGCTGTTGAAAAGCGCCTCCTGCCTTCGCAGGAGTGACGGCATCTATGAAACAGTGAGGCGAGGTTGGCTCCCTCACCACCATGAAGGTGGCAATGCCCCAACCCTCTCCCCGGTGAGGAGAGGGCCGCAGTTATCCAAAGCCGTTCCCCCTTCCCTAGAAGGGGCGAAAGAAGGGGCGAAAAGCAAGCCATCGCCGCCAGCCCGCCACCGGCGCCCCCTCTGCCCCTGACGCCAAGCCCTCCACCCACTAGAATGGCGCCCTGGCGCCCCGCGCCCCCTGTTCAAGACAAGGCCCTCCCCCATGCCCCAACTGTCCGTCGTCGTGCCTGTATTCAACGAGCGCGACAACATCCCGCCGCTACTTGCCGAAATCGCCACCGCCCTGCGTGGCAAGGTCGACTTCGAGGTCGTGTATGTGGACGACGACTCCAGTGACGACAGCGTGGCTGTGCTCGCCGCCGAAAAGGCCAAGTACCCGGAGTTGCGCATCGTTCGTCACCTGACCCGCAGCGGCCAGAGTACGGCGGTGTGGAATGGCGTGCGCGCCGCGCGTTCGCCGTGGATCGCCACGCTGGACGGCGATGGCCAGAATGACCCGGCCGACATCCCCAAGCTGCTCGCCCAGCGTGACCAGAGCACGCCCGATGTCCGCCTGTTCGCCGGCTGGCGCACCACGCGCCGCGACAGCTTCAACAAGCGTATTTCCTCCAAGGTCGCCAATGCGGTGCGTTCGCGCATGCTCAGGGATTCCACGCCGGATACCGGTTGCGGCCTGAAGTTGTTCGATCGCGACGTGTTCATGCGCCTGCCCTACTTCGATCACATGCACCGCTACCTGCCAGCGCTGGTGAAGCGTGCGGGCTTCCAGAGCACCAGCGTGCCGGTGGGCCATCGTCCGCGCACGGCGGGTACGTCCAAGTACGGCATGCTCGATCGCCTGTGGGTGGGCATCGCCGATTTGCGCGGCGTGGCGTGGCTCATGCGCCGTGGCAAGGTGACTCAGGTCGAAGAGATCTGATCACGCCCTCGCCGCAGGAGCGCACGTGCACTTCTGCGGCGACAACACAGCTTCGACGTGCCCTTCATCGGCGTATGCTGATGATTCCCAGCTCCGGGAGGCCGCCCACCCATGAGCATTGCCGTCAAGCGCGTGTATGAACAGCCCGCCAAGAGCGATGGATATCGCGTACTGGTGGATCGCTTGTGGCCGCGGGGCCTGAAGAAGGACGATGCCGCGCTCGATGCGTGGAGCAAGGAGCTCGCGCCTTCCACGGCGCTGCGTAAATGGTTCGGCCATGATCCCGCACGCTGGGAAGGCTTCCGCCATCGTTACGCGTCCGAACTCGATGCCGCGGGCGAGTACTGGCGACCGCTGCTTACGCAGGCGACGCGCCATCGGGTCACCCTGTTGTTTGGCGCAAACGACGAGGACCACAACAACGCCGTGGCGTTGAAGAGCTACCTCGACGCCTTGCTAAAGGAACACGCGTACTGACGCCTTACGGGGCGCCCGTGTACTTGCCCGCGCGCGGAGGCTGCCAGCTCGACAGCGCCTGGCGCGCCTGCTGGCGGCCCATCTCGATCAATTCGGTGGCGCGATAGAACTCGTAGACCGTGGCGACGTTGCGTGGCATGCGAATCAACAGGTCCGGCTCATAGGCTGCCAGCCGCAGGCGCGAGAGATTCGCCTGCATCAGGTCCATCGATTGCATGAGCAGCTCGAGCATGCCCGGCTCGCGTGGCTTGTCGATGCCGTGCGGCATCAACTTGCCGATGAAGCCACCGATACGCGAGCGATAGCTGTCGTCGGTCCCTGTCGGCGTGGCCTGGACTTCGCTGGGCGGGCCCGCGTCGGGTGGACCGTCCATGCTTACCGCGAACAGATAGTCCGCGGCTTCGCGGATCAACGGCGTGACCGGCACCGGGTTGAGCAGGCCGCCGTCGATCAGCCGGCGATTGGACAACACGTGCGGGCGGAAGATGGTGGGGATGGCGATGGAGGCGCGAATGGCGTCGAACAGCGGGCCGCGGGTCAGCCAGACTTCGCGTTCGCGGTCCAGGTCGGTCGCCACGGCGGTGTAAGCGAGCGGAAGCTCTTCGATAGAGACGTCGCCGATCAGGCTGCGCATCGTCTCGATGATGCGCTCGCCCTTGATGAGGCCGCCGCCGGACAGCGTCCAGTCGACCAGCTTCAGCACATCCATTTTCGCCAGCGAGCATACCCAGTCGCGATAGACGTCCAGCTTGCCGGTGGCATAGATGCCGCCGATGAGCGCGCCCATGGAGGTGCCGGCGATGGCGACGATCTGGTAGCCCTGCGCCTCGATCTCTTCGATGGCGCCGATATGGGCAAGGCCTTTGGCTCCACCGGAACCTAGCGCGAGTGCGACGGTCGGTTTCCTGGGGGTGGATGCTTCGGCGGGAAGTGACGAGGGATCGGCGATATCGGTGGCGCGCATGGGAAAGATGACGAGAAGCGAGTGGAAAGGAATGTGCTACGACCGAAGACCTCAAGGCCTTCTCTCGTGCCTCACGCCTGTTTACCCGCTTCCCTCACTGATAGCCACCCAGCGCGAGCTGGAGCTGGATCTTCATTTCTTCGCGCAGCGACAGCGGTGCCACGACTTCCGCGTCAGGACCGTACTTGAGCACGTCCATCAGCAGTTCCTTGGAATTGGAATAGGGCACCTGCAGCTCGTAGCGGCCATCCGGCAGCCACTCGCCCTTCTGCTGCGAGTGCCAGTGCTCGTCCGCCACCCAGCGCGCGGCGTGCTGCGAGAAGCGCAGCGTGGCCCAGGCCTTCGGCTTGCCGGCGAAGATGCCGTAGCTGGAGGCCAGCGCGTCGTTGAGTTCCTGTTCGGCCACGTCGCGCGCGGGCTCGTCGAGCGCCTGCGGCTCGGCGATGCGATCCACGGCGAAGCTGCGCAGCGCCTCGCGGTCGTGGTCCCACACGTCGAGATACCAGTTGTCGCGGTAATGCGTCAGGCGCTGCGGCGACACGCGGCGATGGCTGTCGGCATTGGTGGTGCGCGCGCGATAGCGGAAGCGCAGCTGCTTGCGTTCGAGCACGGCGCCGGCGACCACGCGGAACACTTGCTGGTCGAGCTTGCGTTCGCCCCAGGCAATGACGCGGATGCGTTCGATCGGCAGCGTCTTGCCGGTGCCCTGATCGGACAGCAAGTGCTCGATGCGCGCCTTGAACGGCGCGAGTGCGCCAGCCAGCACGCCCGGTCCGCTGCGGCCGATCAATTCGTTGAGGGCAAGCAACGCCGCCAATTCATCGGAGGTCAGCCACAGGCCCGGCAATTCGAAACGCTCGCCCTCGCCAACGGCGTAGCGGAATGCGGCGTGTTCGCCGCCCGCGCTTTCGATGGGCGCACCCAACGCGTCGCGCAGGAAGGCCACGTCGCGGTAAAGCGTCGCCCTCGAGCACTCCAATTCGTCCATCAGACGAGGCAGAGGCACGGGATAGTGCGCCGACTTCAGCAATCGGTGCAGGGTCAGAATGCGCTCGTAACGATCCATGAGTGACTTTCGACGGCTGGCTCCGCGTAGCATGCGCACCGCCGGCCATAGCCGCAAGTCCACCAGACGGTGATATTCAGCAAGACTACGCCATGGTCACGTGCGCGTGATCTGCTCTTCACGTACAAAAGACACCACGCTCATGAAGCCGCATCATTCCGCTCAAATGCATGTCCCCGCGGGCCATGGACAGCCCGCCGCCCGCCCGCGTCCCCGGCCATGGGCGGCTACCCTGCTGCATGTCGCCGGCTATGACGGCGTCGGGCTGTGGATGGTGCTTGGGCTGGCGCTGGCCGTGGGCGTGTACCCGGACGGGCGCGGCGACGTGCTCGTCCCGATTGCACTCGCTGCATTGCTGGTGGCGGTGGGGCTCTTCGCTGCCTGCATCCATTCGCGCTGGATGCCGCACTGGCACGGCTGGGTTATTGGCAAGGGCGCGCGCCCGACGCGCGATGCGCTCATCGCCCTCGCCTGTGGGCTGCCCGTGCTGGCCGTGGCGGGACTGGTGCGCGGAGACAACACGTTCTGGGTTACCCGTCTTTCGGGGGCCGCGATGGCGTCCTGCTGCCTGTGCAGCCTGATCGTGGCCGCTTATGCCGATGCCCGGCGGCGCGCGCCAGACATGGATCATCACCTGGCCACGCAGTTGCCGTTGAGCCGCGTGGTGTCGGCCTCTTATGGCGGTGGACTGTGGCTGTGGCTGTGTGCAGCGGCCCAGACCGCCGGGGAAGGCGGTGTACATGCGATGGGCTGGATCATCGGCCTGCTGGCGCTGGCCTTGCTGCGCGGCCTGGTGGAAAGCCTGCGCTGGCAGGCCACATTGCAGCGGGTAATGGCACCCCGTGGCCGGATGGAATTGCAGCCGGGCCGCTACCTTGCGGCGCTGCTGGTCTACGCCGTGCCCTCGGTGTCCCTGCTGCTGATGAGCTTCGACCAGGGCTGGCTGATCCTGGCCTCCGTGGCGGCGATCAGTTGCACGGCAGGTATGGCGGTCGAGCTTAGTTTGTATGATGAAGCCCTGGCAGCCTTGCCAGGCGGCCCCGACGGGCCAGCCGCGCATCAGCGCTGAACACCCACAGTCCCGGTTCACAGGCAGTTCAATCCGCCCCGCTAAGGTGGCGTGCTGTCTATTTTTAACGAAAAAGGAACAAATACGCATGAACAAGACCCTGATGGCGGGCGCTTTGCTCGCAGCGCTGGTCAGTGTTGGCGCGCAGGCCGACGACGCGTCATCCAATCCGGCCAATAACGGCGGATGGACGGGTTCCGGCGAATTCGGTTTCGCGTCCTCCTATGGCAACTCCCGCTCGGAAAACATCAACGCCAAGCTCGGCCTGAACCAGGAAAACGATCTGTGGAAGAACAACTTCTTCCTCAACGGCCTGCGTTCCAAGGGCGACGTCAAGGTGGTGGACCAGCAGGGCAACACCGTTGACCGCCTGACCACCACGGCCAACCGGTACGACACCGGCGCGTCGGTGGGCTACAAGCTCGACCCGCGCAGCTACATCGTGACCGCTGCGCGTTACGAGCACGACGATTTCGGCGCCAACCTGTGGCAGGGCATCGTTTCGGTGGGCTACGGCTACGTCGCGCTGAAGACGGAACGCACTGAGCTGTCGTTCGAAGTCGGCCCCGGTTACAAGCGTTACCGCCCGGCGGACGAAAACGTCCCGGTGACGGTGACCCAGCCTGACGGCACCACCACCACAACGACGGAAAAGGTTCGCCAGAACACCGTGAGCGAAGCGGTCGGTCGTGGCCTGATCAACTACAAGTACCGCCTTACCAGCAATACGGCGCTCGAAGACACGCTGCTGATCGAAGCGGGCTCGGACAACAAGTACTACCAGAACGACATCGGCCTGGCGGTCAGCATGACCAAGAAGATGGCGCTCAAGCTCGGCTATCAGTTGCGCTACAACAGCGACGTGCAGCCCGGTACGCAGAGCACCGACTCGCTGGTGACCACCAACCTGGTCTACAACTTCTAAGCGGTATCGATCGATACGCTTCCACCGTCCGCGCTGGACCGTTGTTCGACGGCTCCGGCGCGGCGGGTTTCCCGGCGGTCAGTGGCCGAGCAGCGGTCCCGCGCCCTGGTCGAACAACGCCTGCGCCACCCGCTTGCCGAGGGCCTCGGCCTGATCCCCTTCCGCTTCGGCCTGCGCGTGCAACAGGCGGCCGCTGCTGACATCGCCCACCATGCCGCGCAAATGCAGGCCGTGTTCGGTCACGGTGCACCAGGCGCCGACGGGCATCGTGCAACTACCGCCCAGGGCCTGGTTCATGGCGCGCTCGGCGGTGACGGCAAGGCGGGTCTGTGCGTCGTCCAACGCGCGCAGCAGAGTAAGCACGTCGGGTCGGTCCGAGCGGGCCTCGATGGCGATGGCCGCCTGGCCCGGTGCCGGCAGCCAATCGGGGGGCGTGAGACGGCTGCGGATGCGGGAAGCCAGTCCCAGGCGTTCCAGCCCGGCACAGGCGAGCAGGATCGCGTCGTAATGGCCGGCGTCCAGCTTGGAAAGCCGCGTGCCGACATTGCCGCGCAGGTCGAGCAGGGTCAGGTCCGGTCGCACGCCACGCAGCTGCGCCTGCCGGCGCAGCGACGAGGTGCCCACGCGCGCGCCCAGCGGCAGCGCAGCCAGGTGGGCGTAGTCATTGCTCACGAACGCGTCGGCGGCGTCGGCGCGCGGCAGGATGGCCGGCAACACGAAACCGGGTTCCAGTTCGGCCGGCACGTCCTTGAGCGAATGGACGGCCAGATCAGCACGGCCTTCCAGCATCGCCACTTCCAGTTCCTTCAGGAACAGGCCCTTGCCGCCGATAGTGGCCAGAGGCTTGTCGAGGATTTCGTCACCCCGGGTGGATAGCGGAACCAAGTCCACGTTCAGGCCCGGATGGACCATGCGCAGTTCCGCGGCGACGTGTTCGGCCTGCCAGAGGGCGAGCGCGCTTTTGCGGGTGGCGATACGCAGCGTGGTTGGCGTCATGGTGATCTCGAGGGGCGTCGCGCATGGCTTCGTCGGGGACACCATTGTCGCGTAATTATTGTCGCGGCTGCATTAGGTGCGGCGTCGCGTAAGCACTATGCTGATGGGCGAGCAAGGACAGCAAGGAGTGTTGTCATGAAAGGTCATAGGATGATTTTTGCGATGCTTTTCGCCCTGGCCGGACAGGCCGCATGGGCGGTCGACGCCCCGGCGGCGAATGCCGTGGGCACGAAATTGCCGGTGCTGAGGCCGGACGGTCGTCCCTACACCGATGCCGACGTGACGGCGCGTGGACTGCCGGAAGCCTCGGCCTTCAATCAGGGTGCCTATCCCGGCGCTTTTCCGCAGATTTCGCCGGTCAGCAAGCTGACCGACGAAGGTTGGCTGGCGGCGAGCACGCATCGCTCCAGCGCGGCACAGATCAATTTCCAGCGTGCCTTGCGCATCAAGCCGAACGATCGCCGCCTGCTCTGGGCCTACGGCTGGAGCATGATCAACCTCGGTGATCCGGCCTGCGCGCTCGAAGCGTTCCAGCGCAATCTGTCCCTGCGCCCGGGACAGCGTCCCCAATGGGTGCCCATGGCGATGGCGCTGACCTACACGGCCTCCGGCCAACGCGATGCGGCGCTGGCGTGGTATCGCGCGGCGGCGCTGAGCGATCCGCTGCGCTTCGGCACGGACAATGCCACGCTGCGCACTACCCAGCACTGGACGTCCAGCGAGCGTGTGCTGGTCAGGCAACTGATCGGCTACAGCGCGCAAGGTGACGACACCACGGCGCGGGAACTGGCCGCGCGTTGACCCGCGGGCGACACGGCGGTTGATCCCGCCGCTGCGTCATCCCATGCGCAGCAGCTTGCGCAGCGTCGGCAGGTTGCGCCGGCTCACTTCCGGCATCAGTTCCGTGCCGCCAAGCCGTGCGAGCACGCGACCATCGACGAGCGTCTTCAGGCCGATCAGCCGCTGCGCCGGCACCAGGCAGTTGCGGTGCAGGCGGATCAGAGTGTCGGGATAGGCTTCCTCGAGCTGGCGCAGTGAATCGTCCAACAGCAGTTGGCCGCTACGGTGTTGCACCACCACGTACTTTTCCTCCGCCAGCAGGCAGACCACGTCGTCCAGCGCGACGCGCACCTGCTCACCGCGGGACCGGCCGTGCAGGTAACCGCCGGTCTCGCGCGGCGCGTTCTGCAGGCGCTGGCGTCCGCGTTGCAGGGCCTCCTTGAGACGCTCCAGGCGAACGGGTTTCAGCAGGTAATCCACGGCGCCCAGCTCGAACGCTTGCAGGGCGTGGCTTTCGTAGGCCGTGCAAAACACCACGAGCGGCCGTTTGCTGCCGGCCAGCCGTTGTGCGAGCGCGGTGCCGGTGATGCCGGGCATGTTGATGTCCAGCAGCAGCAGGTCCGGCTGCACCTCGCCCATCGCGTCGAGCGCGGCTTCGCCATCGCCGACGCTGCCGACGACGTCGACGTCGTTGCATTCGGCGAGCAGCGCTGCGAGACGCGCGCGTGCCAGGGGTTCGTCGTCAACGATAAGTACGCGCATGGAGTCGGTTCTACTGGGCGGGCAATTGCAGGCGCACGACAAAGCGGTCGCCTTCCGGGCCGGCCGTGACTTGCGCGCGCGGTCCATAACGATAGGCAACGCGGCGTCGCACATTGTCCAGGCCGTGGCCGTGGCCGCCGGGGGTGGGTGTACCGGCCAGCGGATTGTCGATCTCGATCAGGATGCCATCGCGCTCGCCACGGCCGCGAAGGATCACCTCGCCGCCTTCGCGCAGCGGTTGGATGCCGTGGCGCACGGCGTTTTCCACCAGTGGCTGCAGCAGCAGTCGCGGCAGCGGAAAAGTCGGCGGCAGAGTGTCCAGGTCGCGCCGGATGCGCAGGCGATCGCCAAGGCGCAGTTGCTCGATATCGAGATAGCGATCGACCAGCCCCAGCTCCTCGTCCAACGTGCCGTCTCGCGTGCTGTGTTCGCCGAGCGCCGCGCGGAAGAGTTCGGACAGGTCTTCCACGGTGCGCTCGGCTGCCGCCGGATCGACCCGCACCAACGCCGCCACGGTATTCATGCTGTTGAACAGGAAGTGCGGGCGGATACGCGCCTGCAAGGCGGCCACCTGCGCTTGCGACACGGCCTCCAGCCGGGTCTGCCACTGCGCGAGCAAGTAGAAGTAGCGCAGCATTGCTGCGCCCAGCAGCGCCGCGATCACCGTGTTGTTGCGCACGAACGCGGCAGCGCTATCGCGCAGCAGCTCCATCTGCATGACGCCATCCATCCAGTGCACCAGCACGCTGCCGCCGGCCACGATCAGCACCATCGCCAACCACACACCGGCATAGGACGCATTGCCCGGCAGGCGCGCGAAAAGCGGCCGGAGTTTGCAAAGGGCGACGCCGATCACCACGGCCAGCCAGTCGGCGAACAACATGCCCACGGTGTAGCCGCGCCACCCGTGGCTGTTGTTGGGCGCCAGCCACATCAAGGTCACAGTGAGCGAGGCCGTGATCAGCAGCGCAAAGATCACCGGCCCGCTGCAGAAATCAGGCAGCGGTCGATGGTCTGTGTGCGCAGGTGTTTGTGTAGCGGTCCCGGACTCCCTCATGTGAAGAAGTATGCCGCATGCGTGCGTAGGCTTCTTTGCGGCCCGTCCCGGCATACGCCGATACGGGATGCGGCTCAGGCTTCCAGGCGCACGGTCATCCACTGACGCAGGTCGGCGATCTCTTCGGCGCAGACTGAGTGTGGCATGGGATAGGTGTGCCAGCTCACGTGATAGCCCAGCGACTGCAGCAGATCGCGCGAGGACACGCCGCGGGTCAGCGGAACGATGGGATCGGCCGTGCCGTGGCCCCAGAACACCGGCGTCTGCTCGTTGGCGGGGGAACGTTCGGCCGCGAAGGCCTCCTGCAGCGGCAGGTAGGTCGACAGGGCAATCACGCCGGCCAGCTTCTCCGTGTGCCGCAGCCCGGCGGACAGCGCGATGGCGCCGCCCTGCGAGAAGCCCGCCAGAAGGATGCGTGCGGACGGCACGCCCCGCTCGTTCTCGCGGGCGATCAGTGCCTCCACGCTGGCGACGGACGCGCGCATGCCCGTCTCGTCCTGCCGCGAAATCAGGTCGACGCCGACGATGTCGTACCAGGCGCGCATCGGCATGCCGCCGTTGACCGTCACCGGGCGCACCGGCGCATGCGGAAACACGAACCGCAACGCGGGCCACGCGGGCGAGACCAGCTCCGGCACGATGGGCGCGAAGTCGTTGCCGTCGGCGCCGAGTCCGTGCAGCCAGATCACGCTGTGGCCAGGATTCGGGGCGGTTTCGATCTCAACGGTAGGCAGGGGCATGGCGGTTCGCTTTGCTTGGGGCTGCGGGCAAGCATGCCTTGAAGACACGCGGGAGAACCTCACCGAACGCACGGCTCGCGGGTTGGCCGACAGGCGCCGGCCATGCGAAGCACGGCATAGGGTCCGGGGTAACCGTCAAGATTAGCTGCCTAGGCGTCCCGTTTGAACGGGACCATCGGCGCTTGTGTGACCGGAAGCCTTGGTTATGCTGCCCGTTTTGATTGTGGAGCACTCCATGCGCCGAACGCTGTTTGCCGGCCTCGCCGCCCTCGCCACGTTGCCCGCAGCGGCCCTGTCGCCCCCTGCGTCCGGCGGCCAGCTGGACCTGGAAACCATCATGGCCAACCCCGACTGGATCGGCGCGGCGGTGGAACAGCCCTACTGGAGCGTGGACGGCCACAGCGTGTACTACTCGCTCAAGCGCGATGGCAGCAAGGTGCGCGACCTGTATCGGGTGGACCCCGCCAGCGGCCAGAGCGTGAAATTCGACCCCTCGACCATGCCCGGGGCCGAAGGCCCGGCCGTCTACGATCGCGCGCATCGCCACGCTGCCTACGTGATGCACGGCGACGTTTTCATGGTCGACCTGTCCAGTGGCCGCCGCGTGCAGGTGACGCGGTCGCCCGAAGCGGAATCGGCGCCGCGTTTCTCCAGCGATGGTCGCAGCCTGCAGTACCGCCAGGGCAACGACTGGTTCGTCTACGACCTCGCCACGGGTGTGAACGGCCCAGCGGCCGTGCTGCGCTTCAGCGACGACCCGCAGGACAAGAAGTCCGGCCAGCTCAAGGACATGCAGCTGGCGATGTTCAAGTCGCTGCGTGAGAACAAGTCGGACAAGGACGCCGCGCGCGCGAATGAAGACGCGATGGTCGCCGCCGACCCGGGCCGTGCACCCAAACCCATTTATCTTGGCGAAGGCGGTGAGCCGGCCGATACCGAACTCTCGCCCGACGGCCGCTGGATGGTGGTGGTAACCAAGCCCAAGGGTGCGAAGGAAGGCAAGCGCCCCGAGGTCACCCACTACGTCACCGAGTCCGGCTACGCCGAGCAGCAGGAAACGCGGGTTTACGTCGGTCAAAACGACCCCGCGCCGCAGTCGCTCGTGCTGGTGGACCTGAAGAACGCCAAGTTCTATCCGCTCAAGACCGACGGCCTGCCGGGCATCAAGGAGGATCCGCTCAAGGCCATTCGCGCCAAGACCGTCGCCGCCCTCGACAAGGAAGGCAAGGCCGACGAAGCCAAGGCGCTGAAGGCACCCGACGTTCGCGCGGTGCGCATCGTGTCCGGCGCCGATGACGGCGGCGGTGGCGGCATCGCATGGAGCGACGATGGCCAGAACGTCGCCATCCAGCTGCGTGCCATCGACAACAAGGATCGCTGGATCGCGAGCGTCGATTTCGACAAGCACGCGCTGGTCCACCAGGACCGCCTCACCGACAACGCGTGGATCAACTGGAACTTCAACGATTTCGGCTGGCTCAAGGACGGCCGCACGCTGTGGTATCTCAGCGAGGAAACCGGCTACTCCCAGCTCTACACCAAGCCGCTGGGCGGCAAGGCCAAGGCGCTGACCACCGGCAAGTTCGAAGTGAGCCACCCGGTGCTCAGCGAGGACGGCCAATGGTTTTACGTGCGCACCAACCAGGTGGCGCCGTACAGCTACGACGTCTACCGCGTGCCCAGCGCCGGTGGTGATTTGACCCGCCTCACGCAGTACCAGGGCATGGACGATTTCGCGCTGTCCCCCGATGGCCGCCAGCTCGCCGTGCTGCATTCTTCGCCGTACACCTTGGCGCAGCTCGCCGTGCAGAGTGCCGATGGCGGTACGCCGCGTGAACTCACCAACACCATGAAACCGGCCTTCACCGCGCGCCAGTGGATCCAGCCGAAGATCGTCGGCGTGCCGTCCTCGCATGGCGCGGGCACGATCTGGGCGAAGTACTACGGCCCGGCGGACGAAGCCGCGGCGGCCTCGCGTCCGGCGGTGATCTTCGTGCACGGCGCGGGCTATCTGCAGAACGTCACGCTGTCGTACTCCAACTACTTCCGCGAACAGATGTTCCACAACCTGCTGGTGCAGCAGGGCTACGTCGTTCTGGACATGGACTACCGCGCCTCCGAAGGCTACGGTCGCGCATGGCGCACGGCGATCTACCGCCAGATGGGCCATCCGGAACTGGAGGACCTGCTCGATGGCAAGGCATGGCTGGTGAAGAACCACGGCGTCGATCCCAAGCGCGTGGGCATGTATGGCGGCAGCTACGGCGGCTTCATGACGCTGATGTCGCTGTTGCGCGCACCGGGTGAATTCGCTGCGGGTTCTGCGCTGCGCCCTGTCACCGACTGGACCAGCTACAACCACGAATACACGTCCAACATCCTCAACGATCCCCAGCTCGATCCGGAGTCGTACCAGATCAGCTCGCCGATCAGCTACGCCGACAAGCTGCAGGATCCGCTGCTGATGCAGCACGGTTTGATCGATGACAATGTGCTGACCAGCGACACCATTCGCCTGTACCAGCGCTTCATCGAGCTGCACAAGAACAACTTCTGGATGTCGTTGTATCCGATGGAGCGGCATGGGTTCCAGCATCCGGATTCGTGGTACGACGAGTACCGTCGTATTGATGAGTTGTTCAATACGTATGTGAAGCCTGTGAAGCAGTAAGTTTGCGGCGTACGTCTCTCCCTCTTCCCTTTGGGGAGAGGGGTGAGGCATTGCCACCTTCATGGTGAGGGGGCACTCTTGCCTCGACACACCAGAAGAGCCGTCACCCCTGCGAAGGCAGGGGTCCAGTGACTTTGCTGTTGGCCTTGGGTTGTGGCGTTACCGCGATCTGGCTCGTTGCGACCCGAAGGTAGTCCCTGTGGGGCGGCGGGCTTCCGCCCTCCTGCGGGAGGCCGGGTCACTTTTCTTTGCTTGCCCAAAGAAAAGTAACCACCGAGATGGTGGCAATGCCCAAAGAAAGGGCACCCCCACTTGGCGCTGGCCGGTGAAGCCGGCCAGTCCGTGAGGGGCGGCCGGGCTTTTCGACGGGGCTCCTGCCCCGACGAAAAGGAATCGGCATCCCTGCCGACTCCCCCTGCGGGGCCTGATCGTCCACCCATCACCGCCGCGCAAGGGGGCCCGAAGATCAAAAGCCAAAGCGCACGGCTCGTGCAGCGGAGCTGCACGTCGCGCTGCGCCGGGCTGTGGTGCGGCATGCGTGAACACGCCGTCTCGCCGTTCCGAATTTCGCGGGATCTGCTTTAAGTCCTCTTGGCGACGGCGCGTTGCGGTGTAGTCGCGGTGTGTAGGCGTTACGCCTGTCGCAATCCAGGCTCCGGAACAGTCAGTGCTTGTATCCCACGCTATGCAGAGCACCTCTGCGCCATGGCGCGTTGCGGTGTAGCCGTACCGCGTGTCGAATGGATCGCCCGGTGCCTCGTACCGAGGCCTGCAAGGCTTGTATTCAACACGGTGCTACCGGAGCTCTAAAGGCCATTTTCTTTGGGTTACTTTTCTTTTGGGCCAGCAAAAGAAAAGTGACTCGGCCTTCGGCAGAAGGTCGAAACGCCCGCTGCGTAAGCGGCCAGGTCGCGGGAACGCACGAGACCGAAGGCCCAGAGCAAAGTCACTGGATCCCAGCCTTCGCTGGGATGACGGTGCTTATGAAGCGGTGAGGCCAGGTTGACCCCTCACCACCATGAAGGTGGCAATGCCCCAACCCTCTCCCCGAAGGGGAGAGGGAGTAGTACTGGGGCGTTCTGCGACGCAAAGCTAGTCCCCGTGGGACGCGCTTCGCGCTTGTCCAGCCTGCGTAGGGATGACCGCTAAAGAGCGTGCCAGTGAGGCTAAATGGCCCCCTCAAACCAACCCTTCTCTCCAAAGCGAAGGCGAAGCAAACATCGCCGAGCGCCCCCTTACTGCCCCATCTGCCCCGCAAAATATCTCGCCGGCGGCTGCCCAAAACTCCTCCGAAACATCGCCACAAATGCACTCACGCTGGCATACCCCAACGCATCCGCCACCGCAGACACCGGCTCACCATCCGCCAACCGCTCCAGCCCCCGCGACAACCTCGCCAACTGCCGCCACTGCGCAAAACTCAACGCCGTCTCGCTGCGAAACAACCGGCTCAGACTGCGCGGCGACAAACCGGCCCACGTCGCCCATTCATCCAACCCACGGTTATCGTTCGGGTTCTCCAGCAACGCCACCGCGATGCGCAACGCACGCCGGTCCAGTGGCATCGGCAGATGCAACGGTTCGCGCTGCGCACGGCGGACCTCCTCCAGCAGCACCGCAGTGATCCGTTGCTGGCTCTCGTCCAACTGCGTTTCCCACACCCAGGAACTGGCCCGGCGCACCAGCGCGCGCATCAGCTCGGTCACGCCCATCACGCAAGGTTCGGCAGGCAGGCAGCCGCATTCGACCGGAGTGATGAACACGCCCCAGCCGGTCATGGGGCCGCTGAGGGTCACGGTGTGCTCCACGCCTGGCGGCATCCATCCCGCGCGGTGGGGCGGCAGCAGCCACGAGCCTTGCGCGGTGCGCACATGCACCAGCCCGCTTTCCACGCAGTAGAGCTGCCCGCGGGTGTGGGAATGCCAGCCGTACTCACGGGTGCCTTCGTGGTACTCGCTGGCGACCACACCTTCCGTCCAGTAGGCGATCACGGAGGGGCCATCCGGGCATTCGATCAGCGCGTGGAACAGTTCTTCGTCCTTCTCGGTGACATGTCCCATGGCCGGTTCTCGACAAATTTTGACCAAATAACGCTAACAGTAATTTGCCTGACTGCTCAATCATGCTGGCCCGATCCCCACCGCCGCCGCCGCTCGCGGTGCCAAACGCGATGTCGGTCGCGGTCTCCCCCGCCTGTGCCATTCCTCCTGCTTGAACCGGCACGGTCACGCCCGCACGACGACATGCGTCCTGATTGAAGCAAGCACGTGGCGCCGTCGCCCGGCGCCGAAGGGAGAGCAGACCCATGTCATTGATCGCCGTACGCATGCCCACCGCCGAAACCGCCCCGCTGGAGGCGTTCGTGGCCTGTGCCCACCAGATGTTGGCCCCTGAAACCCCGGAGGCCGCACGCCAGGCGTTGGAGCCGCGGTTGGTCGCCTTGCTGCCGGCGCTGCGGGCGCTGGGCGTGTTCGAGCTGTTCGAACTGCGCCATCCAGCCCTGCGGGCCTGGCTGGAGGACGAAATGCGGGAGGGTCCTCATTGAGGCAGGCTCAAATTTTGTTCAGGCAAAATGTATCCAGACCATATTTGCCTTGACAAATATATTCTCGGCAATAGAATTGCCGTTCCATGAGCCCCCCCAACCCTCCTTCGTACCCGCAGGACAGCATTGGCGTCCTTGTCGGCATGGTTCGCAGCGAGATCGTCCGCAAGATGGAGGCAGAGCTGCAGGCCTCCGGTGCGGATCTGCGCTTCACCCAGTTCCTGATCCTCAAGCGCCTCGCCCACATGGGCCCGATGTCGGCCAGCGAGCTGGCGCGTGCGGTGGAACTGGATGGCGGAGCCATGACCCGACAGCTCGACCAGCTCGAGCGCAAGGGCCTGCTGCGACGCCAGCCCCATGAGCAGGACCGCCGCGCCCTGCGCATCGAACTGACGTCGGCGGGCGATGCCCTGTGGCGGCAGATCACTCCATGCAATGACCGCGTGCTGGACGCGGCGCAGAAAGCGCTGAACCCGACCGAGCGTGAACAGCTGCGGGACTACCTGCAGCGCGTGCTCGCCGCGCTCCGCGACATCAACTGATCCGTTTCAACTCTCTGGAAATCACGTCCATGCGTCTGCAAATCCTTGCGGCAGCCACCGGCCTCTCCCTCGCGCTGGCGGGATGCGTCAGCAGCGGCGGCCTGCATCCGGAAGGCACGCTGACCGATGCCTCTTCGCTGAAGGCCGATCGCAGCCTGTCCGGCGCCACCCTCTCCCCGGCGGCCTGGCCGGCTGACGACTGGTGGACGGGCCTGGGCGACCCGCAGCTCTCCGCGCTGATCGCCGAAGCGCTGAAGGACAACCCGACCCTCGCCGTTGCCGACGCCCGCGCCCGCCAGGCGCAGGCCGAAGCCGGTGCGGCCGATGCCGACCGTGGCCCCAGTGTTTCCGCGGGCGCCAATGTCATCGGTCAGCGCCTGCCGCTGACTGCCGCGCCGCCGGAACTCGGCGGCGGCAAGTTCACCTGGTTCAAGGACGCCCGTGCCAGCTTCAGCTGGGGCCTGGACCTGTGGGGCGGCAAACGCGCCGCGTGGGAAGCTGCCGTCGGCATGCAGCATGCGGCGCAGATCGAGCAACAGGCTGCACGCATCGAACTGTCCACTAATGTGGCGCGCGCCTATGTGCAGTTGTCCTACGCGTATGCGCAGCAGGACGTGGCCAAGGCCGAGCACGAACGCGCCACCACGGCGCGCCAGCTGACTCAGCAGCGCGTGTCCGCTGGTCTCGACAACCAGCTTCAGCTCAAGCAGAGCGACACCGAAGTCGCGAACGCCGACCAACAGGTGGCCGCCGCCAACCGCGCCATCAACGCCGCGCGTTCGTCGCTGTCGGTGCTGTTGGGCAAGGGTCCGGATCGTGGTCTGGACATCGGCCGTCCGCAACTACTGCCGCCGGGTGCGCTCGCCGTGCCGGCGGATGTGTCGACCGAACTGCTCGGCCATCGTGCCGACATCGTTGCCGCGCGCTGGCGCGTGGAATCGGCGGGCAAGGAGATCAAGGTCGCCAAGACCCAGTTCATGCCCAACGTGAGCATCAGTGCCATGGCGGGCGTGGCCGCGTTCGGTAGCATCAATCCCCTGCAGTTGCCGGCGCGCTTCTACACCTTCGGCCCTTCGCTGAGCCTGCCCATCTTCGATGGTGGCCGCCTGCGCTCGAACCTGTCCGCCAAGGACGCGCAGTACGACGAAGCCGTCGCCCAGTACAACCAGTCTCTGGTGCGCGCGGTGAACGAAGTGGCCGATGGCTACGACGCCGTGCAATCGGCCAAGGAACAGGTCGCCGCCCAGCAGCGCGCAGTGGATGCGGGTACGCAGGCGTGGCAGCTCGCCGAGCAGCGCTACAAGGCCGGCGTAGGTAGCTATCTGGAGGCACTGATCGTGCGCCAGCAGTTGCTGGCCGCGCAGGAGCGCCTCGCGGCGCTGCAGTCGCAGCAGGTCGACCTGTCCGTGCAACTCATCCAGGCGCTAGGCGGCGGCTTCCGCCCGCAAGGCACCGCCGATGTGGCCGTCCAAACTTCTCCTGATCATTCGCTTTAAAAATAAAGGCTGCCCCCATGTCTAGCCCAACCCCGCTCGCGGCCGAGAATGCGGCCGTCCAACCCCCGAAGAGCCGTCGCGGCTTCCTGCTGCGCCTGCTCGGCGCCATCGTGGTGCTCGGCGCTATCGGCTGGGGCCTGTGGTACTTCCTCGAAGGCCGCTGGTCCGAAGAGACCGACGACGCCTACGTCAATGGCAACGTCGTCCAGATCACGCCGCAGGTGCCTGGTTCCGTCATCACCATCGGCGCTGACGATGGCAACCTGGTCCACGCCGGCGACGTGCTGGTGAAGCTCGATCCGGCCGATGCCGACGTCGCGCTGCAGCAGGCGCGCGCCAACCTGGCGAGCACCGTGCGCAAGGTACGCGGCCTCTACAGCAACGTGAATGGTGCACAGGCCGAAGTGGCCGCGCGCAAGACCGCCGTGGACAAGGCCCAGGCCGACTACAACCGTCGTCGTGACCTGGCCAAGTCGGGCGCGATCTCGGCCGAAGAGCTGTCGCACGCCCTCGACGCCCTGACCACGGCGCAGAGCGCCTTGACCACCTCGCAGCAGCAGTTGCAGACCAACAAGGTGCTGGTGGACGACACCGTCGTCGCTTCGCATCCGGACGTCCAGACGGCTGCCGCCCGCCTGCGTGCTGCCTACCTGGACGACGTGCGCACCTCGATCATCGCGCCGGTGGACGGTTACGTCGCCAAGCGTTCCGTGCAGCTGGGCCAGCGCGTGGCGCCGGGCACCCCGCTGATGGCCGTGGTGCCGTTGCGTGAAGTGTGGATCGACGCCAACTTCAAGGAAACGCAGCTCACCCGCATGCGTATCGGCCAGCCGGTGGAGATCCGCTCGGACCTCTATGGCAGCTCGGTGACCTACAAGGGCAAGATCGAGAGCCTCGGCGTGGGCACGGGCAGCGCTTTCTCGTTGTTGCCGGCGCAGAACGCCACGGGCAACTGGATCAAGATCGTGCAGCGCGTGCCGGTCCGCGTGTTCTTCACCGACCCGAAGCAGCTGGAAGACCATCCGTTGCGCATCGGCCTGTCGACCAAGGTGGAAGTGAGCCTGCGCGACCAGAATGGCTTGCTGCTCGCCAAGCAGACGCCGACGCAGCCGGCCTTCACCACCGACGTGTACAAGGAACAGCTGGCCAAGGCTGACGGCGTGATCGCGGACATCATCCACGCGAACATGGCCGGCGCTGCCGAAAGCCAGAAGCAGTAAATGGTTCGCGGTTGGCGTGGAGGCGCTGCATCGCCACCCATGCCAACCGCACCTTTGATTCAAAGCGTCATTCCGGCGCAGGCCGGAATCCGGCGTCGGCAGGATCCGGTTCTCACTGCAGGTGCAACAGCGTCGTCCGTTTCGCGACGACCGTGCAACGAGGCACTGGATTCCGGCCTGCGCCGGAATGACGAGCAAGAGCCGCTTCGACGTAGTGTTTCGACGCGGTCAAACCCTTCATACCGCAGGTTATCCGTGCGATGAGCCAAGAATTCCGTCCGCCCAACCTGGCGCTGACCACCGTCGGCCTGTCGTTGGCGACCTTCATGCAGGTGCTGGACACGACGATCGCGAACGTGTCGCTGCCGACGATTGCCGGCAACCTCGGCGTGAGCGTCAATCAGAGCACCTGGGTCATCACCTCGTTCGCGGTGAGCATGGCGATCTCGCTGCCGCTCACGGGCTTCCTTACGCGTCGTTTCGGCGAGGTGAAGCTGTTCATCTGGTCGACGCTGCTGTTCTCCATCGCGTCGTTCCTGTGCGGCATCGCGCAGAGCATGCCGATGCTGATCCTGTTCCGCGCCATCCAGGGCGCGGTAGCAGGCCCGATGTATCCGGTCACGCAGAGCCTGCTGATCTCCATCTATCCACCTGCCAAACGCGGCATGGCGCTGGCGTTGCTCGCGATGGTGACGGTGGTGGCGCCCATCGCGGGCCCGATTCTTGGCGGCTGGATCACCGATAACTATTCATGGCCGTGGATCTTCTTCATCAACGTGCCCATCGGCATTTTCGCCAGCATGGTGGTGGGCAACCAGATGCGCGGTCGCCCGGACGTCACCCAGCGTCCGAAGATGGACTACGTCGGCCTGATCACGCTGATCGTTGGCGTGGGCGCGTTGCAGATCGTGCTCGACAAGGGCAATGACGAGGACTGGTTCAACTCGCAGTTCATCGTGATCACCAGCATCGTGTCGGCGATCTCGCTGGCGGTATTCCTGATCTGGGAACTCACCGACAAGGAACCGATCGTCAACCTGCGCCTGCTGCGCCACCACAACTTCCGCACGGGCACCATCGCGCTGGTGCTGGCCTACGCGGCGTTCTTCGCCATCGGCCTGCTGGTGCCGCAGTGGCTGCAGCGAAACATGGGTTATACGTCCACGTGGGCCGGCTTTGCGGCTGCGCCGCTCGGCATCCTGCCGGTGATGCTCACCTTCATCGTGGGCAAGTACGCCTCGCGCACCGACATGCGCCTGCTCGCCTCGTGCGCGTTCCTGGTGATGGGCGCTACCTGCTTCATGCGTTCGGATTTCTTCCTGCAGGTGGACTTCTGGCACATCGCGGGCGTGCAGCTGTTCCAAGGCCTGGGCGTAGCGTTGTTCTTCATGCCGGTGACGACGATCCTGCTGTCGGACCTAAGGCCCAACGAAATCGCCGCGGGCGGTGGCTTGGCGACGTTCCTGCGTACGCTGGGTGCGAGCTTCTCCGCTTCGCTCACTACGTTCCTGTGGGATCACCGAGCGATCGTGCATCACGCGCATCTGGCCGAGCACATCACGCCGTATGACTCGTCGGCGCAGGATGCGCTGCAGGGTGTGGGTGTGCAGGGTCAAGCGGCGAATGCTTTCCTGGATCAGATGATTACGCAGCAGGGTTACCAGATCTCGTTCAACGAGGTATTCCACATGTTGGGGTGGGTGTTCCTGAGCCTGATCGTGGTGGTTTGGTTGGCGCGGCCGCCGTTTAGTGCGAAGGCGGGGCCGGGGGCGGATCACTGATCGGCCCTTGGATGGAATGAAAAAAGCCGCTGTTATGCGGCTTTTTTCTTGGTCTCGTTATTTTCGCGAGGGCGGGACGAGCACGCAGGACGCCTCAGTACTACTCCCTCTCCCCTTCGGGGAGAGGGATGGGGCATTGCCACCTTCATGGTGGTGAGGGGTGGGTGCTCGCCTCACTGCTTCATAAGTACCGTCATTCCTGCGAAGGCAGGGCAAGCGCGAAGCGCACAGAACGCCCGTAGGGCAGCTTTGGCAATCTAGCCTCACCGTTTCATAAACACCGTCATCCCTGCGAACCCCGCAAGAGGGGGCAAGGGCAGGGATCCAGTGACTTTGCTCTTGGCTTTGTTGAGCCTTCGGTTGCCGTGATCCCGCGATCTGGCCACCTGCGCGGCGGGCGTTTCGACCTTCTGCCGAAGGCCGAGTTACTTTTCTTTTGCTGGCCCAAAAGAAAAGTAACCCAAAGAAAATGGCCTTTAGAGCTCCGGTAGCGTCGTGTTGAATACAAGCCTTAGAGGCTTCGGTATTCGGAACTGAGCGATCCATCCGACCTGCGGTACGGCTACACCGCAACGCGCCGAAGCGCAGAGGAGCTCTGCATAGCGTGGGATACAAGCGCTGAAGGTTGAGGAAGCCGGGTTGCGTGGTCACCTTCGCCGCTACATAGCGGGTACACCTAAGCGCTTCGCAACGCGTCGTGGCCAAGAGGGCTTAAAGCAAACCTGCGCGAGATGCGGAGCGGCGAGTCAGCGTGTTCTTCACGCTATGCCGCACCACAGCGCGGCGCAGTGCGATGTGCAGCTCCGCTGCACGAGCCGTGCGCTTTGGCTTTTGCCCTTCGGGCCCCCTTGCGCGGCGGTGAGGGGTGGACGATCAGGCCCGCAGGGGAATCGGCAAGGATGCCGATTCCTTTTCGCCGGGGCAGGAGCCCCGTCGAAAAGCCCGGCCGCCCCTCACGAACTGGCCGGCAAAGCCGGTCAGCGCCAAGCGGGGGTGCCTTTTCTTTGGGTTACTTTTCTTTGGGCAAGCAAAGAAAAGTGACCCGGCCTCCGGCAGGAGGTCGGAAGCCCGCGGCAGGCGAGCCAGGTCGCGGTAACGCCACAACCCAAGCCCAAGAGCAAAGTCACTGGACCCCTGCCTATGCAGGGGTGACGGTGTGTATGAAGGTGACGGTGTGTATGAAAGGTGGGACGGGCATGCATTCCTCCCCTCGTTAGGCAAGGAAAGAAAGGTGCCCCGGCCTTCCCACGGGACTAGCTTCGCGTCGCCGGCAGGAGGCCGGAGGCCCGCCGTCCCCCGTGGACTACCTTCGGGTCGCAACGCGCCAGGTCGCCGTATCGCCAAAACCAAGCGAAAGCCAAAGTCACAACATATTTGCGACATGCAGTCATGGCACGCACCGTGCCCATGAGAAAAACCATTTAGCCATCCAAACAAAACGGCCCCTCGCGGGGCCGTTGGCGTTTCCATCAGGGATGGCGCGAATCAGGGATTGAACGCAAAACCCACCAGCGCCATCGTTTCACCGCGGTTGGGACCCTTGATGCCGGCGTTGGAGGCGTGACGGATCTGGAAGGTCCAGTGCTCGCCCGTCCAGCCCACGGAGTTGACGAACTCCCCGGCGCTGCTCAGCGCCAGTGTGCGGCCGGCCTGTACGGCGACCTCGGAGTTCCAGAACAAGTGGTGGTACCAGTCGTCGGCGCCGCCGTAGCGGATGCGCAGGCCACCGCCGCCCAGCCAGATATCGTCGGAAACGGCGGTGCCGTATTTCCTGACGCTGCGGCCGTTGATGAAGCCTAGCGAGGCCATCGGCGCCCAGGTGATGCGGCTGTTGCCGAGGGCGTGTTCGCCCCAGATGCCTTCGATCCAGGCGGTATTGGTCCAGTAGCCGTCGGAGTAACTCCGGCCACCGTTGATTTCGATGCGGGGGTCGGCCACGGCCGAAGCAGAGGCGCCGATCAGTGCGAACGCTGCGGCACTGCGCAGGAGGAGGGATCGCATGTGATTTCTTCTTTGTGCTTGGGAAGGGATTGATGTACCGCCTAGTGTAATTACTTAATTGGACCGACCGGTACTGGAAATAGGTCGAATCCGGCAACACTGCGTTGCGTGGGCGGCAATAGTGCGTGGGCGTCCCTTTCCGGCACGCGATTAGTCTGTCTCGGCCTGCGTGAAATACGCGCCGAAATTGCCGTAAAACTACGACGGATACTTGCGAGAAGCTTGCGAAAACACGGGGCTTTGCGCGCGAGGCGTCGTCACTCGCGTTACATCAGCGCGTTACATCAACACGCCATCCACCGGTTGCAGCGGCGCCGGCAGCTCCGGGTCGCCCAGCAGTTCGCCCAGGCCGATCTCGATGGTCCGGCACAGGGCATCGAGTGGCAGGTCGTTGGGCAGGCGATCGAAGGGGTTCTCGATCTGGTCGCCCAGCGCATCCAGTCCGAAGAAGGTGTAGGACAGCACGCCAACCATCAACGGCGTCACCCAGCCCACGCTGCCGATCAGGCAGAACGGCAGCAGCAGGCAGTAGATGTACACGGTGCGGTGAAGCAGCAGGATGTAGGCGAACGGGATCGGCGTGTTATGGATGCGCTCGCAGCCGCCCAGCACGTAGGAGGCGCGCGTCACTTGTGCATCGATGTTGGCCAGCAGGATGGCGTCGAGGCGGCCCTCGCGACGCAGCTGCGTGTAGCCCTGGGCAATCAGGCCGAGCAGGACATTGGGTGGATTGGGCCGGCCGACCAGCGCCGCTGCGTCCTGGGGCGTCAGCCAGCGGGACACGTCGTCCCCCGGCGGGGTGCCGCGCAGGTGGTGGCGAAGCGCGTGGGCAAAGGCGATCAGCCGGTGAATCATGTGCCGGCGTTCTTCCGGCAGAAGCCCGTCGGGCAGGCTCATCGTCTGGCGCGCGAGGTCGCGCAGCACGATCAGCAACTCGCCCCACAGCGTTCGCGCTTCCCACCAACGCTGGTAGGCGACGGTATTGCGGAAGCCCAGGAAGATCGCCAGCGTGAGCCCCATCAGCGTGGGCGGAATCGCGCCCAGTTGCACGCCGGTGCTGGGCAGGCGGTGCTCCAGCAGCACCACCGCCACGGACAACAGCATCATCCCCACCACCCGCTTCCAGATGACTGGGACGATCGAGCCGCGCAAGGTGAACAGCATCAACCGGAGCGAGCGATGCGGCGGGTGGATGACCATGGGAAGGGCTCGGCGGAAGACCGGGAAATGGTACCGCCGAGCCGTGGCGACGAGGTCAGCGCTTGACGGCTTGTTTTGACCCGGGCACTATTCGCGGCCTATTTATACCCGGGCAAAATAATGTCTGCCGAGACTATCTCCTGCATCGCTTTCGATGGCCATCGGCGAATCGCCGCCGGCTCGCTGGCCGAGGTCGCGCTGGCCGTCAAACGTGCCGTCGACGGGGGCGTGGTGGGGCCGGTGCTGGTGTTCGATGATCTCAGCAGCCGACCCGTGGAACTGGACCTGCGCGGTACACCGGACGACGTGCTGGCGCGCCTGCCCGCGCCCGAGGCGGAAGCGGACGATGAACCCGCAGCACGCGGTCCAGGCCGCCCGAAGCTCGGCGTGGTCGCACGCGAAGTCACCCTGTTGCCGCGCCACTGGGACTGGCTCGCCAGCCAGCCTGGCGGTGCGTCGGCCACGTTGCGCCGCCTGGTGGAAGAAGCGCGTCGCACGCACCGCGAGCGAGACGCCGCGCGCCTTGCGGGCGAAGCAGTGGATCGCTTCATGAACGCCATGACGGGCAACCTGCCCGGCCACGAAGAAGCCTCGCGCGCGTTCTGGCGCAAAGAGCGCGAACATTTCACGCAGGTAACAGATGCATGGCCCGCCGATGTGCGCGAGCATGTGCGTCGCCTGGCGCTGCGCGCATGGCAGGCTGCAGCCGCCGGCTGATCCCCACCTTCCCCTTTGTGGAATCTCTTCGATGTCATCTCTTGCTGCCAAGCAGCCGCTGCTTACCGAAGGACCGATTGCCCGCACACTGCTGATGTTCGCCTTGCCCATCCTGGGCAGCACGGTGCTGCAGTCGCTCAACGGTTCGGTCAACGCGATGTGGATCGGCCACTACCTGGGTGAAGCCGCACTCACGGCGGTGAGCAATGCCAACCTGGTGCTGTTCCTGCTGCTGGGCGCTGTGTTCGGCCTCAGCATGGCCTGCACCATCCTGATCGGCCAGAGCCTGGGCGCACGCAACATGCTCGAAGCCAAGCGCGTGGTCGGCACGGGCGTGACGTTCTTCGTATCGGTGTCGGTCATCGTCGCCATCGGCGGCTACTTCGCCACGCCGGCGCTGCTCAACGCGCTCAACACGCCGCACGATGCACAGGTACTCGCGGCGTCCTATCTGCGCATCATCTTCGTCGCCGTGCCGTCGATGTTCTTCTACAACTTCCTGATGATGACGCTGCGCGGCGCGGGCGATTCGCGCACGCCATTCGTCTTCATGGCGCTGTCGGTGGTGATGGACATCGTGCTCAACCCGCTGCTGATCTTCGGCGTGGGGCCGTTTCCGCGCATGGGTATCGCGGGTTCCGCCACCTCGACGCTGATCGCGCAGACCGTGGCGCTGTTCGCCCTGCTCTTCACGCTCTATCGGCGCAAGCACTTCCTGCGCCTGACCAGTCATGAGCTGGGCTATTTGAAGCCGGACAAGGACATCCTGCGCTCGCTGGTGTTCAAGGGCCTGCCGATGGGCCTGCAGATGATCGTGATCTCCAGCTCCGCGATGATCATGATCCACATGGTCAACAACTACGGCTCCAAGACCACCGCCGCCTACGGTGCGGCGACGCAGCTGTGGACCTATGTGCAGATGCCGGCAATGGCCATCGGTGCGGCGGTGTCGTCCATGGCGGCGCAGAACGTGGGCGCGAAGCTGTGGGATCGCGTCAGCCGCATCACGCGGGTGGGCGTGCTCTACAACTTTTTGCTCAGCGGCATGCTGATCGGACTGATCTACCTATTCAATCACGCGGCACTGGGCTTGTTCCTGCCCAACGATGCCGAGGCGCTCACGCTCGCGCAGCATCTCAACAGCATCGCGGTGTGGTCGTTCATGTTCTTCGGCGTCACCTTCGTCATGTTCGGCGTGGTGCGCTCCACCGGTGCGGTCGTGCCGCCGCTGGTGATCCTGTTCATCTCGATGTGGCTGATCCGTCCACCGTTCGCACTGGCGTTGGCGCCGCAACTGGGCGCGGATTCGATCTGGTGGAGCTTCCCGCTCGGCTCCCTCGCTTCGATGCTGATGGCGATGGGCTACTACAAGTGGGGCGGCTGGCGTCGTGCGCGCATGCTGTCCAAGCCGATCGAACAGGCGGGCAAGGACCCGCAGGGTGACGCTGCTGTTGCCGGGCAGCAGGCGCCGACCACCGGACAGGGTGTGCCTGCATCCATCGAGTGATGCGTTCCACCCTTCGCGGCATGGCCCGCGGAGGGTGAACCGCCCTTCACGCTTTGCCATGTGACTGTCATCCGGGCTGCCTAGGGTGGCTCGATGAACCGTGGCCCTTCCCACCCCAACGCCTGTACAGCGGCGGTTTCCAGCGATGCGTCGTTCGTGCGGGAGATCGCATGACGGTATCGCGCCGCCAGTTCCTGCGTGGCTTCGTCGACATGGTCGGCGCGGCGACGGCGGCGGAACTCGGCCTTTTCGCGTGGTTGTCGCCCGCCATCGGCGACGAGCAGATGGGCCGCATGGCGATGCCCCAGCTCGCCGCGCCCAAGGTCGCGCTGGTCAATCCGGTGACGCTGACGCGGTTCGTCGATCCATTGCCCCGGCCCGCGGTGGCGAAGCCAGCGGGGTTGCGTTCGCATCCGAGCCATCCCGACAAGCCGATCCCGCTCTATCGGATGGAAATGCGCGCGTTCAAGACGCAGCTCCATCGCGACCTGCCGCCCACGCCCATGTGGGGATACGAGGGTGCATTCCCGGGTCCCACGCTTATCGCCCGACGCAACGAGCCGCTGCTGATCGAGTGGGCGAATGCGCTGCCGGCCAAACATTTCCTGCCCATCGACCACCACATTCATGGTGCCGAGCGCGACAAGCCCGAGGTGCGCACCGTCGCGCACGTGCATGGCGCGCGCGTGTCCCCGTCCAGCGATGGCTATCCGGAAGCATGGTTTGCCCCCGGCCGTTCAGCCGTGTCGCATTACCCCAACGCGCAAGATGCCGCCACGCTCTGGTACCACGACCACGCGATGGGCATTACGCGACTGAATATCTACGCGGGCCTGCTGGGCACCTATCTGATCGAGGACGACGCGGAGAAGTCGCTCAACCTTCCAAGCGGCGATTGCGATCTGCCGTTGATCCTGTGCGATCGTCTGATCGCCAGGAATGGCGAACTCTATTACCCCGTGTCCAACGACCCGGATGCGCCCTGGGTATCCGAATGCAATGGCAACGCCATTCTGTGCAACGGCAAGCTGTATCCGTTTCTTGAGGTGGAGCCGCGCCGTTACCGCATCCGCCTGATCAATGCCGCCAACACGCGCTTCTACGAGTTGTCGCTCTCGGCTGGCCTGCCTTTCCAGCAGATCGCCAGTGACCAGGGCTTGCTGGCGGCGCCGCTTTCCCGTCCACACGTCACGCTCTATCCGGCCGAGCGCGCCGACGTGGTGATCGATTTCTCGGGCATGGATGGCAAGCAGGTGCAGCTACGCCAGCAAGGGGACGCCATCATGGAGTTCCGCGTGCGCGATCGCGGCCGCAAGGACACCAGCACGGTGCCGGCGACCCTGCGCGCCATCGAACGCATGGGCGCGGCGAGCGCCGTGCGCGATCGCGTGCTGACCTTGGGCGAGCAGGACGATGCCGGCGGCAGCCCGATGATGATGATGCTTGGCGGCAAGCACTGGTCCGCCCCCATCACCGAAGACCCGCGCCAGAACACCACCGAAATCTGGAGCATGGTGAACCTCACTGGCGACGCGCACCCCATGCACCTGCATCTGGTGCGCTTCCAGGTGCTGGAGCGTCGGCCGTTCGACTTGTTCGCGTGGAACGAGAGCAAAACGCTCACCTACACCGGCCCCGCGATACCACCCGCGCCGGAAGAGATGGGCTGGAAGGACACCGTGCGCGCGGACCCCGGCATGGTCACGCGCATCATCGCGAAGTTCGAGGGCGAACCCGGCCGCTATGTGTGGCATTGCCATCTGCTCGAGCACGAAGACAACGAGATGATGCGGCCGTTCCAGCTGCTGCCCGCCTGACGTTGGCGCATCAGCCGGTGCGCCGCGTCAGCCGTAGTCGCACAGGATCGTGCGGACGCAAGGTTACCGAGAGCCGGGGCGTGTGGTCAGCGCGGATATCATCATCCAGCGACAGTGTGTAGCGCTGCAACAGCATGGCGGCGAGCAAGGTCATCTCCAGCATGGCGAAATGCTGGCCGATGCATACGTGTGGGCCGATGCCGAAGGGGATCCATGCCCCCTTGGGAATATGCGGCGCATCGTCCAGGAAGCGCTCCGGCATGAAGCGGTCGGGTTGCGGAAACCACCGCTCATCGTGATGGATCACCCAGGGCGTGACGCGCAACATCGCGCCCTTCGGCACCGCGTGACCCGCCAATGTGATGGGCGCGGTGGTGCGGCGAGTCATCAGTGCGGATACGGCCGGGTAAGCGCGCAGGGTTTCCTTCAGTGTGGCCTGCAGCCAAGGCAGTTGATCCACGTGCTCCGCACCGGGCGTGGCGCCGCGCAGCACTTCGTCCACCTCGCGTTGCGCGCGCCGCGCCGCCTCCGGGTGCTGCGCGAGCAGCAGGCTCCACCACAGCAGCGTGGTGGCGCTGGTTTCATGCCCCGCTTCAAAGCTCACCATGCATTGGTCAAAGACCTCCTGCTTCGACAAGCGGTCGCCGGTGGCGTCATCACGCGCCGCGAGCAGCATCTGCAACAGATCGTCACGCGGCGGCTCGTCGCCGGACGCGTCCCATCGCGCCTCGATATGTCGCCGCACCAGCCCTCTCAGCGTGGCCAGCGCCTGTCGCTTGCGCGCGTTGCCGGGCGTGGGTAGCCAGAGTGGCAGCGTCCACGGTACGAACATTTCGCGGAACGCTGAGGTCATCAGGACCTGCGTGGCCTTCGCGGCAGCCTGCGCATCGGTCTGCACCGATTCACTGAAGAGCGTGCGCAGGATGACGTCCATGGTGGCGCCGTTCCACAGATCGTCCATGGTCACCGCCGCAGACGACCCGCCTGCGGGCACGGCCTGATCCAGCGCCGCGCATGCAGCCTGGGTCATCAGCTGCGCATAGCCACCCACGCGGCGCGCGGTAAAGGCTGGCATCAGCATGCGACGCTGGCGTTGCCAGGTGTCGCCATGCGTCACCAGCACGCTTTGGCCGAACAGTTGGCTGAAGATGCGTGTTGCGCGCTCCCAGCGGACGAGTTGGCCCGACTGCGACACCATGGCCTCGCGGATCATTGCGGGAGACATCAGGTCCCACGCGTCCTCGTACATCAAGCGCATACGCGTTAGATCGCCGTGTTGCCGTTGCAGCCCAGCCACGAAGCCAAGGTAGTCCGCACGCAGGCGGCGCAGCAGCGGCAGGCCCCACCAGCGCGAGGACGGGCCGCCGACAGGCGTGGGGTTGGTGGGTGCCGAAGCGTTGGAATAGGTGGTGGTCTTCATGGGCGACATGCTGTCGCACGTCGAGTCGTCGGTATTGAACGAATACGACATCGCCGACGCTTTACACTGCCTCGCATGGCTACCTTGGTTTCTCCTTCGATGCGGCAACCCGACACCCTGCTGCCATCGGGCCAGCTCTGGCTGCCGCGGGCCTCGCTGGTGGCCTGCGTGCGCAGCGTGGTGGTGCGCAGCACGGTGGGTCATGTGCTGGACGACGAGCAACGCATCAATCGTTTTCCCGCCACGCCGCTGTGTAGCCTGAGCTGGTGGTTCGAAGGCCGCAGCGAGATGCTCCTGTCCTCGGATGAGGACTGCATGCCTGATGTGGGCAGCACGCGTGTGCCTGCGCCGGGCCGCTGGGTCATCGGCGGGCCCCAGACACGCCCCACTTCCACTTGGAGCCCCGGCCCCGTCCACGGGATGGCGGTGCTGCTGATGCCCGATGCGCTGCATCTGTTGACTGGGCTGGAACCCGCCGCGCTGACTGACCGTTTCGTGGACGCCGTGGATGTGCTGCCGCCGGATTGGCTGGCGATGTGCGCGGCCGTGCAGGAGCTACCTGACGATGCCCAACGCATCACCTGCCTGGAAGATTTTCTGGAACCACGATGGCGCGCGTGCCGGCCGACGCTGCCACTCGCCGCGCAACGCCATGCGGATTGGGCCGTCTACCTGACCCAGCGTGCCGCGACGTCTTCGGTGGGCCGCAGCCTGCGGCAACTGGAACGGCGCATCAAGCGCTGGGCAGGCCTTCCATTGCGCGAGCTGCGGGCCTTTGGTCGTGCCGAGCACGCGTTCTTCGAAGCCGTGGAAGCGGACGTGGCGCAGGCCGACGTGCGTTGGGCCGACGTGGCGGCGGCAGCGGGCTTTGCCGATCAACCTCATCTGTGCCGGGTGACGCGCCGCATCACCGGCTACGCGCCACAGGCTTTGTACGAAGGCATGCAGCAACACGAAGCCTTCTGGATATATCGGCTTTGGGCCGAGGGCTGACGATCCGCGGCGTGTTCCGCGTGAGCGTGTCGCAGTCCGCGTTTCTGAACGCTTCACGATGCGCATACAAGGCAATTTCTTGCCGATGAAGCACGCGCCCCGGATCGCCCTCCACCGCGACGCAAACAACCGCAAGCATTTCGTCTTGTTCGCAGTCCGTAAGGATTTGCGCGGTCTTCGCGCTGTCATGTAGCGCGTTAGTGCTGTCGCAAAAGCGCCAAGGGTCCGTCATCTGCGCGGACCAGACTCGCCGCCGATCGACGCCGCACACCGCTGCGAACCAGCGCCGGTCAATCAGGGGGACCAACCGAGCAGCCCTTGCTGGTGTCTGCAGGAGATTGAAGTCATGTCTATGACGCACGTCCGCAAGCGGCTGTTGCCGCTTGTCATCGGTACGCTTGCTGTCGGCCTGGCCGGCGTTGTGAGCGCTCAGAGCAATTCCTCCAACCCGGCTGTCGGCGCGAACAGTCTGCAGTCTGCGAACGATATCGCCGTGCTGCACACGCCCGGTGGTGACGACGATGATCGCGGCGATCGCGGCGATCGCAGCGATCACACCAGGACGCCCATCAAGCATGTGATCCTGCTGATCGGCGAAAACCGCACATTCGACCACGTCTACGCGACGTACACGCCGCCGAAGGGCCAGAGCGTGCACAACCTGCTTTCCGAAGGCATCGTCAACGCCGACGGCACGCCGGGTCCGAACGTGGCCGCCGCTCGCCAGTGGCAGGCCAGCAGCACCGGCAAGTACGTGCTGGCGCCCAAGCACACCAGTGCCTATACCTCGCTGCCGCTGATGAACACCGGCGGTGCACCGACGCAGGCGCCGTTTGCTTCCGCCGCGCAGGCGCAGGCCATCGAGCCCGCGTTGCCCGCCGCCGATTACGGCAAGCTCGCCGCCGGCGGCACCGGCCTGCCGAACGACACCATCGACACCCGCTTCCCGTCGCAGTTGCCGAATGCACCGGTCGACATGCACGCGTCGATCAGCTACGACGACTACGCCAACAGTCCCGTGCACCGCTTCTTCCAGATGTGGCAGCAGCTCGACTGCGACGCCAGCGCCGCCACCGAGAAGAACCCCAGCGGTTGCCGCATGGACCTGTTCCCGTGGGTGGAAACCAGCATCGGCGCGGGCAATGACGGCAAGGCGCAGCCGGCCGGCTTCGATGACGAAAGCACGGGCGAAGGCTCCACCGCCATGCAGTTCCTCAACATCGCGAAGGGTGATGCGCCCTACTTCGCCGAACTGGCCCGCACTTACGCGCTCAGCGACAACTTCCACCAATCGGTGATGGGTGGCACGGGCGCCAATCACATCATGCTGGGCTTCGGCGACCTGATCTATTACGCCGACGCCAAAGGTGAACCGGCCACGCCGCCGTCGAACCAGATCGAGAACCCGGATGCACAGGCCGGCACCAACAACTGGTATGTGCAGGACGGCTACGGTGGCGGCTCCTACGTGAACTGCGCCGACGATACGCAGCCCGGCGTGGGCGCCGTGAAGGACTACCTGAAGTCCCTGCCGTACCACACCTTCCACGGCACCGACTGCAAGAAGAACGCCTACTACCTGGTGAACAACTACAACCCGGGCTACCTGGGCGACGGCACGCCCGCTCCGCTCGGCGCCAACCAGTTCACCATCCCGCCGACGCGCCAGGACAACCTCGCGCTGCTGCTCTCGCGTCACCATGTCTCATGGAAGTACTACGGCGAGGGCTACGCCAAGGGCAAGGAGAACGGTGAGGCCGGCACGTTCTGCAACATCTGCGATCCGTTCCTGTACTCCACGCAGGTCATGACCAATCCGAAGCTGCGTGCGAACAACCAGGACATCTCGGACCTGTACAACGACATCCAGAACGACACGCTGCCGGCGGTCTCCATCGCCAAGCCGGACGGCATCCTGGACGGCCACCCGGCCTCGTCCAAGCTGGAACTGTTCGAAGGCTACGTGAAGAAGATCGTGGACATGGCCAAGGCCAACCCGAAGGTGTGGAACGACACCGTGATCATGGTGACCTTCGACGAAGGCGGCGGTTACTACGATTCGGGCTACATCCAGCCGGTCGACTTCTTCGGTGACGGCACGCGCATCCCGCTGCTGGTGATCTCGCGCTTCTCCGAAGGCGGTCGCGTGGTGCACACCTATTACGACCATGTGTCCTTCGACAAATTCGTCGAAGCCAACTGGGGCCTGCACGAGACCATCTCTGGCCGCAGCCGCGACAACCTGCCCAACCCGGTGGCGCTGCCCAGCAACCCGTACGTGCCACTCAACGCGCCGGCCATCGGCAACTTGATGAACATGTTCGAATTCGACCGTGACGGTCACGGCCACAGCTACGCAGCAGCTGAAACACAAGACTGATCCAATAGCAGGCAACCGGACCCTGCCCGCTTTGGCGGGCAGGGTTTTTTCTGCGTACGGAGCTGTCGTTTCCCCATGAATCCGCCAAGCCAACCCCCCATTGGTCGTCGTGGCCATGTCGTGGCCCGGGCACTCGCCGTACTCGTCCTGCTGGGTGCCGCGCTCATCGGCGAGCCGGGTCATGCCGATCCCGGTGATTTCCAGGCGATGCCGGGGCTGTGGAAGATCGTCACGCGCGTGTTCGAGCACGGCAAGGAAGGCCAGCCCCAGGTGGCATGGCATTGCGTGGACGAGAGTCCGGATCCGTGGGTGGAGTTCGCCAATCTGCCGGTGCCGGGATACTCGCAATGCGAGCGCACGGACCAGCATCGCAGCAGCACGGCGTTGAGCTGGACGTCGCAATGCCAGGGACTGACCGATGCGGTGCGAGGCCGGGTGAAGTTTGATTCGGCGGAGCATTACGCCGCGGCTGTCAGCATCAAGGGGCAGGATGTGGTGCAGGTGGAGGGACGGCGCTATGCGGCGTGTACGAGTCCGAAGGACTGACGTTTTTTTCTCCCTCTGCTCCTCGGGGCACGTGGAGAGGAGCCGTGGAAGGCTGCGGTTTTGAGGCGAGAGGAGTGAGGAGGGGGCTTTAGCGTGAGGGGGCAACCTAGCCTCACCGCCTCGTTCTTTAGCCGTCACCCCTGCGGAGGCAGGGGTCCAGTGACTTTGCTCTTGGGCTTGGGTTGTAGCGTTTACCGCGACCTGGCTCGCCTGCGGAGGGCTTCCGCCCTCCTGCCGGAGGCCGGGTCATATTTCTTTGCTTGCCCAAAGAAAAGTAACCACCGAGATGGTGGCAATGCCAAAGAGAAAGGCACCCCCGCTTGGCGCTGGCCGGCGTTGCCGGCCAGTTCGTGAGGGGCGGCCGGGCTTTTCGACGGGGCTCCTGCCCCGGCGAAAAGGAATCGGCATCCCTGCCGATTCCCCTGCGGGCCTGATCGTTCACCCCTCACCGCCGCGCAAGGGGGCCCGAAGGTCAAAGGCCAAAGCGTCGAGCCGACGGCTCGTGCAGCGAAGCTGCACATCGCGCCGCGCTATGGCGCGGCATGCGTGAACACGCTGCCCCGTAGTTCCGAATTTCGCGGGGTTTGCTTTAAGTCCTCTTGGCGACGGCGCGTTGCGGTGTAGCCGCTGTGTGTAGGCGTTACGCCTGTCGCAATCAGGGCTCCGGAACAGTCAGCGCTTGTATCCCACGTTATGCAGAGCACCTCTGCGCGATGGCGCGTTGCGGTGTAGCCGTACCGTGTGTCGAATGGATCGCCCGGTGCCGAATACCGAGGCCTGCAAGGCTCGTATTCAACACGGTGCTACGAGAGCTTTGAAGGCCATTTCTTTGGGTTACTTTTCTTTGGGCCAGCAAAGAAAAGTGACTCGGCCTTCGGCAGAAGGGCGAAACGCCCGCTGCGTAAGCGGCCAGATCGCGGGAACGCGCGAGACCGAAGGTCCAGAGCAAAGGCACTGGATCCCTGCCTTCGCAGGGATGACGGTGCTTATGAGGTGGTGAGGCACACCCCTACGGGCGTTCTGCGACGCAAAGCTAGTCCCCGTGGGACGCGCTTCGCGCTTGTCCTGCCTTCGCAGGGATGACGATACTTATGAAGCAGTGAGGCGAGCACCCACTCCTCACCACCATGAAGGTGGCCATGCCCCAACCCTCTCCTCACTCATCAAAGCCGCAGCCCTCCATGGCCGCTCCCCGCGTATCCCGGTGAAGAACGGGCGCCAAAACCCGATTACCCCGCCGCAGTCTGCGCCTTCAGAGCCCGCTTCGCCGCCCTCTTCGCGCGCCGCTTCTCCTTGCGAATCTTGCGATCGTAATTCCACAGATAAATCGCCGGCGTGCTTAGCAGCGTCAACAACTGCGACACCAGCAAACCACCCACGATCGCCACGCCCAGCGGCTGGCGCATCTCCGAACCCACGCCAAACCCGATCGCCAGCGGCAACGCAGCACCCATCGCCACCAGTGTCGTCATCGTGATTGGGCGGAAGCGCACCAGCGCAGCCTCCCTGATCGCATCCGGCGGCGACAACCCTCGCTCGCGTTGAGCCACCAAGGCAAAGTCCACCATCAGGATCGCGTTTTTCTTCACGATGCCGATCAACATCAATATCGCAATGATCGCCATCAACGTGAGCTGCGTCTGCGTCACCAGCATGGCGAGGAATGCGCCCATGCCCGCTGCCGGCAGCGTGGACAGAATGGTCAGCGGATGGCCCAGGCTTTCGTAGAGAATGCCTAGCACGATGTACATCGCCACGATGGCGCCGATCAGCAGCACCATGCCGTTGCTCTTGGCCTGCTGCAGGCGCTGGTTCTGTCCGGTCCACTCCACGCGCACGCCTTCGGGCAGGCCCGCGAGGATGCCGGCGTTCTCCACCAGTCGCGTGCCCACGTCCTGCGTGACGTCCTTGGCCAGGTTGTAGGTGATGGTCGAGGCCTCGAGCTGGTTGTGATGGCGCACGCGCATCGGGCTCATGTTCGGTTCGATATGCGCGAGCGCGGACAGGGGAATCATTTCCCCCTTGGCGTTGCGCACGCGCACGTTGAGCAGGGTCTCCGGACTCAGCGAGGTGGCCGAGCTGGACGTCAGCACCACCCAGTACTGGTTGATGTCCGAGTAGATGATCGATACCTGCCGTTGGCCGAAGGAATTGAGCAGTGCGGTATCCACGTCGCCCATGGTCACGCCCAGGCGACTCGCCGAGTTGCGATCCACCTTCAGCTGTTGCTGTTTGCCCACCAGGTCGAAGTTGCTGCCGACGTCGCGGAACTCCTTCATCTTGCGCATCTGCTGCACCATCTTCAGCGTCCACGGCTGCAGGTCCTCGCCGTTGCTGCCGATGAGCTGGAATTCGTAGGCGCCGCCCTTGTCGCCGCTGCCGCCGCCGCCCAGGAACTGCACCAGACTCAGCGACACGCGGATGCCCGCCAGTTGGTCGTACTGCTTGGAGAGACGATCCATTACCTCCTTGGCGCTTTCGTGGCGGTCGTTGGGGCCGCTGCCCTTGGGCTTGAGGTCGACGAACATGGTGCCCGCATTGCCCACGGCGCCGGAACCGTCATTGCCGCCCAGGTTGGTGAGCACGTCGAGCACCGCCGGATCACGCTGCATGATGTCAGCGGCCTTCTGTGCCTGCGCGGCCATCAGCGTGGGTGAAATATTGGCGTCCGCGCGGATATCGCCCTGAAGCATGCCGATGTCTTCCTCGGGCATGAAGTTGCCGCCGGCCGTCGCCACCACGGCAGCGCCCAGGGCAAAGGTGGCGAACAAGAGGATGAGCGGTTGCCAACGCATGATGCGGCGATGGCGCATGGCCCAGTCCAGCGCGCGCTCGTACACGCGATGCAGGCCCTTGTCGAAGCGTTCCAGTGCCCGCTCGATGCGACCTGGCTTACGCTCCTCCGGCTCCTCGTGCTTGAGGAACTTGCCGCACAGCGCGGGCGTGAGCGTGAGCGAGACGATGGCCGAGATCACGACCGCCACCGCCAGCGTCACCGAGAACTCGCGCAGCAGCATGATCAACATGTTGTTGCCGAACAGCAGCGGCGCGAACACCGCCACCAGCGACAGTGTGATGGACACCACGGTGAAGCCGATCTCGCGCACGCCGATCAGTGCGGCCTCGAGTGGCGGTTCGCCATGTTCCATGTGGCGCACGATGTTTTCGATCACCACGATGGCATCGTCCACCACGAAGCCGATGCACAGCACCAGCGCCACCAGCGACAGCGTGTTGAGCGTGTAGTTGAGCGCCAGCATCGCCACGAACGCACCGGCCAGGGAGAGCGGAACGCTCAGCGAGGCGATCAGCGTGGGGCGCATGCGACGCAGGAACACCAGCATCACCAGTACCACCATCGCGATACTGATCAGCAGCGCCACCTCCACCTCATGCAGAGCCGACTTGGTGGTGGTGGTGAGGTCGAAGATGGGCGTGATCTTCACGTCCGCCGGCATCCATTGGCTGAACTCCGGCAGGCGTCGGCGGATCTCGTCCACCGTCTCCACCGCATTCGCCTCGGGGCGCTTGCTGATTTGCATCGCCACGGTGGACTGGCCGTTGAACCAGGCACCCTGGTAGATGTCTTGCTGACCGCTGTACACCTTGGCCACATCCGACAGGCGCACGGGGGCGCCATTCTTGGTGGCGATGAGCACGTTGGCGAAGTCAGCCGCCTGGCTCAGTCCGTCGTTGGCCGTCACCGTCATCTGGGTGCGGCCGTCGGTGAGCACGCCCTGCGGCGAAGTCACGTTCGCCGCGATCAGTGCGTTGCGTACGTCGTTGGCGGTGAGGTTCTTCGCGGCCAGCGCGTTGATGTCCAACTCCACGCGCACCGCGTGTGGCGTGCCGCCGAACACCTGCACCTGCGCCACGCCCGGGATCTGCGCCACGGCCGGTTTCAGCAAGGTATCCGTCAGGTCGTAGAGCTTGTCCTGCGGGAGGCCGGTCGAGGTGAGCGACACCAGCAAGATCGGAATCTGCGAGGTATCGAACTTGAAGTACTGCGGCGGGCTGGGCAGCTGCGGCAGGTCGGCCTGCGCGGCGTTGATCGCGGCCTGCACGTCGCGCGCGGCCTGGTCGGCCGTGCGGTCAAAGGTGAAGCGCACCTGGATCGCCGCCGTGCCCTCGGAGGCATTGCCGTACATGTCGTCGATGCCGGGGATGCGCCCTATGTGACGCTCCAGTGGGGCCAGCACGGTGGAGGCCATGGTCTGCGCGCTGGCGCCCGGCAACTGCGCCACGATGTACACGCCGGGGAATTCCAGCGAGGGCAGGGCCGCCACACCCAGCAGGCGATACGCAAAGACGCCCGCCAGCAGCAGGCCCAGTGCCAGCAGCGACGTGCCCACGGGTCGACGGATCAGGGGGGCGAAGATATTCACTCAGGTTTCCATACCGGTTAGGGCTGCACGCCCGTCACCCAGGCAGACCATCGGCGCGGGCACACGTTCACGCAAGCAAGGCGAAAGGCCCAGACATATCACTCTTTATGCCTGTGCGACGCACTATGCGAATGTGCCTGAAGTCGGTCCATGCCGAAAGACACAGGGTCGGGAAAGAGCCACGATTAACGCACGGGATGGCATTTGAGATGTTTTCACGCTCGAGTGGGGCGGATCTGCCGGTGCTCCTGCGGGTACCTGAACAGGTTGGCGCCACGATCCGTCGACCACCCGGAGAGGGCCGACGTTGTCGCGGAAGGGCAGATCGGCACGCGACGGCGTCTATGGGAGCCGCCACAGCCTGTCCGTGATCACACCGGCCGAAGTTGCTCGTCGATCGAACGGGTTTTCTCCATCACCTCGCTTCCTGTGTGCAGCGTCGTCTTGCGCTCGATCAGCAGCAGGTGACACACCTCCTCGGCCACGGGGTTGTGGCGCACCCCCTTGGGGACGACGAACATCTCTCCCTCGCCCAGTTCGATGTCGCCGGCTTCCATCTCAATGCGAATGCGGCCCTGCAACACGTAGAACAGTTCGTCCTCGTCGTCATGGGCGTGCCAGGCCAGCGACCCGTGCACCTTGGCCACCTTGACGAAGGCGTCGTCTACCTCACCCACGACGCGGGGCGACCAGAGCTCAGTGAGGGAAGCCGCGATATCGCGGGGTGAGATGGTCTTCGGCATGACAAGCTCCGGCTTAGGTGGACGGTGAACTTCATTTCTGGTCGAGCGTCGTCAGTCGCATGCGCACGCGCGCCTGGCGGCTATCCGTGCGGAACCCATCAACATCCACATGGGGGAAGGCCCGGCACCGAGCATCTCATCCGGCCACGGGCTGCGCTTTCAGGCCATGCTTCGCTGCCCGCTTCGCGCGTCGCGCCGCCTTGCGGATCTTGCGATCGTGATTCCACAGATAGATCGCTGGCGTGCTCAACAGCGTCAACAGCTGCGACACCAACAGGCCACCCACGATCGCCACGCCCAACGGCTGGCGCATCTCCGAACCTACGCCAAAGCCGAACGCCAGCGGCAGCGCCGCGCCCATGGCCACCAGCGTGGTCATGGTGATGGGACGAAAGCGCACCAGTGCAGCCTCGCGGATGGCCTCGGGCGGCGAGCGGCCGTGCTCGCGTTGTGCGACCAGCGCGAAGTCCACCATCAGGATCGCGTTCTTCTTCACGATGCCGATCAGCATCAGGATCGCGATGATCGCCATCAGCGACATCGACGTACCCGTCACCAGCAACGCCAGGAATGCTCCCGCACCGGCCGCCGGCAGTGTGGAGAGGATGGTCAACGGATGACCCAGGCTTTCGTAGAGGATGCCCAGCACGATGTACATCGCGAGGATGGAGCCGAGCAGCAGTACGTTGGCGTTGGAGCGCGTCTCTTCCAGGTTCTTCGCTTCGCCCGAATAACCCAGCTGTATGCCAGCGGGCAAGCGGGCATCGGACACGATACGGTTGATCAGGTCGGTTGCCTTGTCCTGCGGAAAGCCCTGTTCGGTGTTGTAGTAGATCTGCGTGGCTTCGAGCTGGTTGGTGTGGATCACGAACGACGGCGTCACGGCGGGTGCGACGCGCGCCACGGCAGAGAGCGGCACCATGGTGCCGATGTCGCTGCGCACATACGTGTTCAGCAAGGTATCGGGGCTGAGCGAATGCTCCGCCGTCGAGGTCAGTACCACCCAGTACTGGTTGATGTTGGAGTAGATGATCGACACCTGCCGCTGCCCGAACGCGTTGTACAGCGCCGAGTCGATATTGCCCATGCTCAGGTGCAGCCGACCCGCCGCGAGACGATCGACGGTCAGCATCTGTTGCTTGTCGACGTCGTCGTAGTCGCTGCTGATGTCGCGGAGCTCTTTGTGCTGGCGCATCAGCTGCGTGACCTTGTAAGCCCACGGTTGCAGGTCAATGTTGTCGCTGCTGATCAGCTGGAAGCTTTGGCTGCCACGGCTGCTGTCGTTATCGTCGTTGAAGAAGCCGATGGAATTGAGCGAGACGCGCAGCTCCGGCAACTTCTCGTACGCCTTGTTGAGACGGGCGATGATGTCCTTCATCGAATCCGCGCGCATGCCCGGCCCATGGCCCTTGGGCTTGAGGTCGACGAACATCGTCGCCTGGTTGCCCACCGCGCCGCCCGCGTTGTCGCTGCCCAGGAAAGTGGTGACGTCGCGCACCGCCGGGTCGGCCACCATGATCGCGGCCGCCTTCTTCGCACGTTCGGCCATCAGCGTCGGCGAGATATTGGTATCGGCGTGCACGTCACCCTGGATCATGCCGATGTCTTCCTGCGGCATGAAGTTGAAGCCGTACAGCTTCACCACGGCGACCGCCATGCCGATCGTCAGCGTCAGCAGGATGAGCGGCTGCCAGCGCATCAGCCGCCGATGGTGCATCGCCCAGTCGAGGGCGCGCTCATAGACGTGGTGCAGGCCGCGATCGAACCGCGCCAGCGCCTGCTCCATGCGATGGGGCTTGCGTTCGCCGGCGTTCTCCAGCGTGAGGAAACGGCCGCACAAGGCCGGCGTCAGCGTGAGCGAGATCACGGCCGAGATCACTACCGCCGCCGTCAGCGTGACCGAGAACTCGCGCAGCAGCATGGTGAACTGGTTGTTGCCGAACAGCAGCGGTGCGAACACCGCGACCAGCGACAAGGTAATCGACACCACCGTGAAGCCGATCTCTTTGACGCCATCCAGCGAGGCCTGCAGCGCGGGCGAGCCGTGCTCCATATGACGCACGATGTTCTCGATCACCACGATGGCATCGTCCACCACGAAGCCGATGCACAGCACCAGCGCCACCAGCGACAAAGTGTTGAGCGTGAAGCTCAGCGACCACATCACGATGAATGCACCGGCCAGCGACAAAGGCACGCTCAACATGGCGATCAACGTCGGGCCGACGCGGCGCAGGAACACCAGCATCACCGCCGCCACGAGCAGCACGCTGAGCAGCAAGGCTACTTCCACTTCGTGCAAGGCCGACTTGGTGGTCTGCGTCAGGTCGAAGATCGGCGTGATCTGCAGGTCGGCCGGCAGCCACGCGCGCATCTGCGGAAGTTTCGCCCGCACCGCATCGGCGGTGGCCACGGCATTGGCCTCAGGGCGCTTGCTGATGCGGACGGCGACGGAGCGGTGATCGTTGAACCACGCCGCCTGGTACTCGTCCTGCTGGCCGGTGGTGACCTTGGCAACGTCGGACAAGCGGACCGGCGCGCCCTTCTGCACGGCGATGAGCAGATTGCCGAACTGCTGCGGCGTGCTCAGGGCATCGGTGGCCGCCACCGTCATCTGCGTGTGCCCATCCGTCAGCGCGCCCTGGGGCGAGGTGACGTTGGCGGCGCGCAGCGCATTCGCCACGTCGTTGGCGGTAAGGCCCTTGGCGGCCAGCGCCCGTGTGTCCAGCTCCACGCGCACGGCCCTGGGCCGCCCACCGATCACGCGCACCTGCGCGACGCCGGGAATCTGCGAGATGGCCGGGTTGATCAGCGTGTCGGCCAGGTCATACAGCCTGTCCGGCGGCAAGCTGTTGGAGGTGAGCGAGAGCAGCAGCACCGGCATGTTGGCGGTGTTGAACTTGTAATAGCGCGGCGGTATCGGGATGCCCGCCGGCAGGTCCGCCATGCTTGCGTTGATGGCCGCCTGCACGTCGCGCGCGAGCTTGTCGGTGCTGTTCCCAAAGTTGAACAGGATGCGCACCGACGTGGAACCGTCGTTGCTCTCCGAGTGCATTTCCTTGATGCCGGGAATGCGCCCCAGGTGTCGCTCCAGCGGCGCGGCCACGGTGGCTGCCATGGTCTGGGCGTTCGCTCCCGGCAGCTCCGTGTAGACCACCATGCCGGGGAATTCCAGCGACGGCAGCGCCGCCACGCCGAGCAGCAGATACGCCCAGAATCCCGCCAGCGCGAGTCCGAACGCCAGCACCGAAGTGCCGATAGGTCGACGTATCAGTGGCGCAAAAAGATTCACAGCATGTGGACCGTCGATGCAGCGCCCCTGCGCGCGTCGATGAGATCGAGGCGCTACCGCATGGGCATCCCGGTGCTCTTTATGCTCCCAAATATCTGCCGGCGAATGTGCCGGAAGTGGGTTGGCGGCAGGACTGCTTTATCTCTACGCCTGAGCGTTTCAGGTCGGACGCCCGGGTGGCCTCCTGACACCGAAAGGCGAGCTCGCTTGCGGATGAGCAACGCTGTTTTCTTTTGACAGGAAGCGCGCTGTGGAGGGACAGGATGGAGCGGCCATTGATGACGACACCGTGTTGGCGTTTGTCATGCAAGCCATCGCCACGTTGGCCGGCTATCCAGGTGCGTGTTCGCTAGTCGATGCATTCAGCCCGTCAACAGCCACCGTATCAGCCATCCACGGGGAAACGGACGTCAGTCCGTCTGCAGTTCCGCCACGAAATCGTAGATGTCGCCGCGATACCACGAGGTGGTGAACTCCACCACGCGGCCGTCGTCGAGGAAGCTGCGGCGTTCGATGTTGAGGCCCGCACTGCCGGCCGGCACGTGCAGCAGGCGCGCCTGCTGCGCGCCGAGCGATACGGCGCGCAGGCGTTGCAGGGCGCGGCGCGGGCGTGCGCCAAGCGCTTCGAGCACCTGATAGAGCGAGTCCTGCACCATGGTCGGGTCGGGCAGGATGCTGGCCGGTACCACGCTGCGCTCGATCGCCAAGGGTTCTTCCTTCGCATAGCGAACGCGGTGCAGTCGCGCCACCAGCACGCCCGGCGACAGGTTGAGCGCCATCGATTCCTCGGGAGTGACCTCGCCGATGACGCGCTCGGAGAATTCAGAGCGCGGATTCAGGCCGCGCGCGCGCAAGTCTTCCGTGAAGCTGGTCAGGCGCGACATCGGCTTGATGATGCGCTCGGCCACGAAGGTGCCCGCGCCGTGGCGCTGGTTGAGCAGGCCCTCTTCCACCAGGCCGGAGATCGCCTTGCGCACGGTCACGCGGGAAAGCTGGAGCAGGCGGGAAAGATCGCGCTCGCTGGGCAGGGCCTGGCCCGGCTCGATATCGCGGTGCTCCACCACATTGCGGATGGCCCGGCGCAGGCGCAAATAGGCCAGCGGCTGGCTGGTGGCGGGGTCGCGGCTGAGCCGGCGGTATTCGTTGACGAGAGCGGTTTCCATACCTAAACGATACCAATGACCATACCAATTTGGCAATCGGCTGTTCTGTCGCGGCTTTTTGGTGGTACCAATTTTGCTGGCTAATCCTTGCCCAGCGCAGGCTGGCGAGGTGTTGCCGGAGAACTGGTTTTGTCTGGTATGTCACTGGTACGATCAATGGGCAACGCACGTGGTATGCATGCCACGTGCCCGCCCCACGCATCGCCCCGAGGTGACTGAAGTGACTGCTTCTCCCCAGCCGGTTGAAACCTTCGACCTGGTGATTTTCGGCGGAACCGGCGACCTTGCCCTGCGCAAGCTCCTGCCGGCGCTCTACCACCGCTACGCGGACGGCCAGATTCCTGACGACAGCCGCATCATCGGCATCGCCCGCGAAGGCCTCGACGACGAGGGCTACCGCGACAACCTGCGCAAGGTGCTGGTGAAAGACGGTAACGGCAGCAAGGTGGAAGATTTCCTCAAGCTGGTCAGCTACCGCTCACTGGATGCGCGCAAGGACGACGGCTGGGACGACTTCGCCAAGCTGATGGGCAAGGACGCGAACCGCATTCGCGTGTTCTACCTGTCCACCTCGCCGGACCTGTTCGTCGACATCTGCAACCGTCTGGGCAAGTACGACCTCAACAAGGGCCAGTCCCGCGTGGTGCTGGAAAAGCCCATCGGCCACGACCTGAAGAGCGCCAACCAGATCAACGACGACGTCGGCCGTTATTTCGACGAGTCACAGACCTTCCGCATCGACCACTACCTTGGCAAGGAAACGGTGCAGAACCTGCTGGCGTTGCGCTTTGGCAATGCGCTGTTCGAGCCGCTGTGGAATGCCGAGCATATCGACCACGTGCAGATCACCGTGGCTGAAACGCTGGGCGTGGGCCAGCGCGCGGGTTACTACGACCATGCCGGCGCGCTGCGCGACATGGTGCAGAACCACATCCTGCAGCTCCTGTGCATGCTGGCGATGGAGCCGCCCTCCTCGCTCTCGCCCGACGCGGTGCGCGACGAGAAGCTCAAGGTGCTGCGCTCGCTCAAGCCGATCAATGAAAGCAACGCCGCGCAGCTCACCGTGCGCGGCCAGTATCGTGCTGGCTCGGCCGAAGGCCAGGCCGTGCCGGGCTACCTGGACGAACTGAAGGACCACAAGTCCAACACCGAGACCTTCGTGGCGGTGAAGGCCGAGATCGCCAACTGGCGTTGGGCGGGCGTGCCGTTCTATCTGCGCACGGGCAAGCGCCTGCCGGATCGCGTGTCCGAGATCACCGTGGTGTTCAAGGCCGTGCCGCATTCCATCTTCGATCCCTCGGCGGGCCCGCTGCAGCAGAACCGCCTGGTGCTGCGCCTGCAACCGGACGAGGACATCAAGCTGTGGCTCACCATCAAGCACCCGGGGCCGGGCGGTTTGCGCCTGCGCCACGTGCCGCTGGACATGAGCTTTGCCGAAGCCTTCGGCGTGCAGCAGCCCGATGCCTACGAGCGCCTGCTGCTCGACGTGGTGCGCGGCAATCCCACCCTGTTCATGCGTCGCGACGAAGTAGAAGCGGCATGGCGCTGGGCCGACCCCATCCTGGCCGCGTGGGCGGACAGCGGCGAAGCGCCGCGCCCGTACACCTCCGGCACCTGGGGGCCGAGTGCTGCCGTGGCGCTGATCGAGCGCGACGGTCGCACCTGGAACGAGGACAGTGAGTAAGCCCTCGTCCGGCTTGCTCGTTAGCGATGCACGGATGCTTCACCCGTGCGTCGCGGCTGAATGCCTATGCTCGACAACACCCCTGCCGTCATCCCTGCGAAAGCAGGGATCCAGTGCCTTTCATCCGCGGAAGGCAACGTCACTGGATTCCTGCTTTCGCAGGAATGACGAGCGAAAGAGCAGCGAAGCGTCCTTCGCATCGTTGCCCGCCCATCATCGCGTGCACTTTGCCGCATCGCTCATGCTCACTCGTCATCATGCCTGACACTCTCAACGTCACCACCCATAGTTTCACTGACTGCCAGGCGCTTGCCGCGGCGCTGGCCGAGCGCATCGCCGGGCGCCTGCGCGAAGCCATCATCGAACGTGGCCACGCCCTGCTGGCGGTTTCCGGCGGCAGCACGCCGCGACACTTCTTCGAGAAGCTGTCACGCGAATCGCTGGACTGGTCGAAGGTGCAGGTAACGCTGGTCGACGAACGTTGGGTGCCGGAGAGCAACGAGCGCTCCAACGCGGCCATGGTGAAGGCGATGCTGTTGCAGCATGAGGCGAGCAGCGCGCAATTCGTGCCGCTTTACGCCGATGCGCCCACGCCCGAAGCCGGCCTGGCCTCGGTGCGGGCGCGCGTCGCGTCGCTGGAATTGCCGTTCGATGCGGTCATTCTGGGCATGGGCAGCGACGGTCATACGGCCTCATTCTTTCCGGGCGGCGATCGCCTGCCCGAGGCACTCGATCTGAACAACGCCACGCGCGTGCTGCCCATGCGCGCGGCGGGCGCGGGCGAGCCGCGTATCACCTTCACGCTGCCTTCCCTACTCGATACGCGCGCCCTCTTCCTGCATATCGAAGGCGACGCCAAGCGCCAGTTGCTCACCGATGCGCGACTGGGCCTGGGCGAGGCCGCGAATTTCCCCGTGCGTGCGGTGCTGACCCAGCAGCGCGTGCCGGTCGCCGTCTACTGGTGCCCTTGAGCATCGACGGCATTACCCCATGGGCAGGCGCGCTTTGCTGCGCGCTACCTGATGCTTCCGGAGTTCGAACATGAGTGTGCTGCACCCCATCGTCGCCGAAGTCACCGAACGTCTGCGTGAGCGCAGCCGCGATACGCGCGCCCAGTACTTGCGTCGCCTTGAAGCCGCGCAGCAAGGCAACGGCCCGCATCGCGAGCGCCTATCGTGCGGCAACCTCGCCCACGGTTTCGCCGCTTGCGGTGCTACCGACAAGGAACGTTTGCGCGAGGGGCATACGCCCAACCTCGCCATCATCAATGCGTACAACGACATGCTCTCGGCGCACCAGCCGTACGAGCGCTACCCGGAATTGATCCGCAACGTCGCGCGCGACGCGGGCATCACCGCGCAGATGGCCGGCGGCGTGCCGGCGATGTGCGATGGCATCACGCAGGGGCGCGCCGGCATGGAGATGTCGCTGTTCTCGCGCGACCTCATCGCCATGGCCACGGCCGTGTCGCTCTCGCATGACATGTTCGACGGCGCCATGTACCTGGGCATCTGCGACAAGATCGTGCCGGGTCTGCTGATCGGCGCGCTGAGCTTCGGCCATCTGCCCGGCATCTTCGTGCCCAGCGGACCGATGCCTAGCGGCATCAGCAACGAACAGAAATCCAAGGTCCGCCAGGCCTATGCCGAAGGCAAGGCGAGCAAGGCGGAACTGCTGGAAGCGGAGGCTGCGTCGTACCACGCGGCCGGCACCTGCACCTTCTACGGCACCGCCAATTCCAACCAGATGCTGATGGAGATCATGGGCCTGCACCTGCCGGGCTCCAGCTTCGTCGCGCCGGACACACCGCTGCGCGACGCGCTCACGCGCGAAGCCGTGCTGCGCGTGGCCGAGTTGAGCGCACCGGGCTCGTCGCATCTTCCGCTCGGCCACATCATCGACGAGCGCGCCATCATCAATGGCGTGATCGGCCTGCATGCCACCGGCGGTTCCACTAACCACTTGCTGCATCTCGTGGCGATCGCGCGCGCCGCGGGCATCGAACTGCGCTGGGATGATTTCGATGCGTTGTCCTCGGTGATTCCGCTGCTGGCCCGTGTGTATCCGAACGGCTACGCCGACGTGAACCAGTTCCATGAAGCGGGCGGCATGGCGTTCCTGATCGATCAGTTGCTGAGCCAGGGCCTGCTGCACGCCGATGCGCGGACGGTATTCGGCACGGGTATGGACGGCTATACGCAGGTGCCGCATCTCGACGAGCACGGCGCGCTGGTGTGGACGCCGGTGTCCAAGGAAAGCGGCAATCGCGGTGTGTTGCGCGGCATGTCCGAGCCCTTCCGTCCGGACGGTGGCCTGCGCATGCTGACCGGCAACCTCGGCCGCGCGGTGATCAAAGTGTCGTCGGTACCGGAAGATCGCCTGGTCATCGAGGCGCCCGCCATCGTGTTCCATGACCAGGACGATGTGCGCAAGGCGTTCGAACGCGGTGAACTGAATCGCGACTTCGTGGCTGTGGTGCGTTTCCAGGGCCCTCAGGCCATCGGCATGCCCGAGCTGCACAAGCTCACGCCGACGCTGTCCGTGCTGCAGGATCGCGGCCATCGCATCGCCCTGCTTACCGACGGCCGCATGTCGGGCGCGTCGGGCCGCGTGCCGGCGGCGATCCACGTGACGCCGGAAGCGGAGGACAACGGTCCCATCGCCCGCATCCGCGACGGCGACATCGTGCGTCTGGACGCCATCGAAGGTCGCGTGGACGTGCTGGTGGAAGCGGCCGAGTTTGCATCGCGCGTTCCCGCGACGGCGGATCTTTCCGCGCATCAGTTCGGCCTTGGCCGCGAGCTGTTCGGCATGTTCCGCCGCAACGCCACCACCGCCGACCTCGGCGCGGGCGTGTTTTGATCGGACATGTTCCGAACCCACATCGACATTCACGGAACGCCATGAGCATCGAAAACAAGCAGAAGCAGGTCGAATCCACGTTGCGCCTCGCGCCGGTGGTCCCCGTGGTGATCATTGACGACGCACGCCTGGCCGTGCCGATGGCGCGAGCGCTGGTGGCCGGCGGCGTTCCCGCCATCGAAGTGACCCTGCGCACGCCCGCCGCGCTCGACGCGATCAAGGCCATTGCCGAGGAAGTGGAAGGCGCGGTGGTCGGCGTGGGCACCGTGCTCAGCGCCAAGGACCTGCGCGCGGCGCACAAGGCCGGCGCGAAGTTCGCGGTATCGCCGGGCGTGTCGCCGGGCCTGCTGGATGCCGCGGACGACAGCGAACTGCCGCTGCTGCCCGGCGCTGCCACGGCCAGCGAAGTGATGACGTTGCTGGAGCGCGGCTATCGCTTCCTCAAGTTCTTCCCGGCCGTTCCCGCGGGTGGGCACAAGCTGCTTGGTGCCTGGGCGAGTCCCTTGCCGCAGGTCACCTTTTGCCCCACTGGCGGCATCAGCCTGAGCAGCGCGCCGGATTTCCTCTCGCTGCCGAACGTGGTGTGCGTGGGCGGCTCATGGCTTACCCCGGCCGACAAGCTGCGCAGCGGCGACTGGGCCGGCATTGAAGCCCTTGCGCGCGAAGCCGCCGCATTGCGTTGAGTCCGGTGGTCGTGGTGGCCCGGTGCGTCTGCTCGGGGCCACCACGCGCTGAGTTGCGTGCGGGTGAGGATCGCGGATCGGCGTGAGCCGATGGCAGCACCGCGCGATCAGTTCGCCGGTGGCGGGGTTACATCCACGCAGTGCGCCACCTGTTCGAAATACCAGGTGTCGTCCTCGTCGAAATTGGAATAGTAGGTCGCCACCGTGTGGTCGCTGACCGGCTTGATGTCCACCAATGCGATGGCCGGGCCCTCTTTGGTCTTATGAATCTCGATGGTGGTGCCCGTGTAGAGCACATAGGTCTCCAGGTGCACGGGCTTGGCGCTCCACGCATTGGACACGCAAGATGCGATATCACCCGCGCTGCCGGCACCGGCGTAGGAGGCCGAGGGTTTGGAGTTGCGCAGGCTGCCGGCGCTGGCGCAGCCCGCAAGCAGCGCCACTGCCATGGCGAGGACAACGGTTCGTTTCATCGAAAGCCTTCCATCGGTCGGGTAGGGGTGTGGATTCCTAGATACCACGCGTGCGTTGTTTTGGCGCGGTCCAGCGTGAGAACGTCCAGTCCCTGTATTACGCTGACGCGGTCATAACAACGGCGGGTGTTGAATGCCCGCACCTGACGGAGGGATACCCATGAACAAACGCATCGGCAGCATCGGAACGACCTGCATGGCCATCGCCCTGAGCCTGGCCTGCAGCACCAGTGGCGCGCAAGATCTGGGCAAGCTCGGCAGCATGCTGGGCGGCGGTACGGGCTCCATGACGTCCGGCAGCATGGGCAATGTGGCTGGCCTGCTGCAGTATTGCGTCAAGAACAACTACCTGGGTGGCAGCTCGGGCGCCGCGGGCATCCAGAACCAGCTGATGGGCAAGCTGGGCGGCGGCTCCAATTCGTCCAGCAACAGTTCGGGTTCAAGCACCAGCGACATGCTCAGCCAGCTCACCGGCAGCAAGAAGAAATCTTCCGACAGTAGCGCCGCCGCGTCCGGCGGTGCCACCAATGATCCCGGTTACCTCAGCGGCGCCAAGGGCATCCTGCAGGGTAACAACGGGCAGAGCATGGACCTGAACAGCCTCGGCGGCGGTTCCAGTGACCTGAAGTCGCAGCTGACGACCAAGGTCTGCGACACCGTGCTCAAGCAGGGCAAGTCGTTCCTGAAGATGTAAGCGGGCTAACGCTGGGAAGCACATCCTGTGCGTGACGACCGCATGCCGCCATAACCGGCGAAGCCGCTGTCGCGCACAGGGTGTGTGTCCCCAAGTGCAGTCGGTTACCGACCGCGGCGCTGGCGCTTCTCGTCCCGCGCCACGTAGATACCCGCCGCCAACACCATCAGTGCCAGCACGTACCACGTGATCAGGTAGCTGAGGTGATTGTTGGGAAACGAGATCACCGTCAGGCCACCTTGCGGCCATGCGGGCTTGCCGGCGTCGAGTGTGCCGGGCGCGGCATCCACGTCGACGAAGTACGGCGCGACATGCGTCAGGCCCCGCGCGGCGGCGATGGCCGCCACATCGCGCGTATACCAGCTGTTGCGCGACGGATCGTTGTGACGGAACGGTCGCGGTAACTCGCTGACGCGCAGCAGGCCGGTCAGCGTCGTTTCGCCGGTGGGCGACGGCGCGCAACTTCCCTTGACCCCGCACCAGTCGGTGGGCACGAAGCCGCGATTGACCAGCACGATGGAGCCATCGGCCTCTTGCAATGGCGTCATCAGCCAGTATCCGGTGCCGAAGTCCGTGGCAGTCCATATCAGGGTCTGCCGGTCGTGCAGAAACGTGCCGCGCAACTCGACATGGCGGTATTCCGCCGACTCGGCGGTCACGCCACTCCATTGGCCGGGACCTGGCGCAGCCACCGGCGGTGCGTGCACGCGCGCATCCACGCGCGCGATCAGGTCGCGCTTCCAGCCCAGTCGATAGACCTGCCACGTGCCCAGTGCCACGAAGCCGGTGAACAACACGATTCCAAGCAAGGCCAACAGGCCCAGCGCCACGGGGCCGCGCGGCTGGCGGCCCGGTTCTTCAGCAACACTCATCGGGAATACACGTATCAGGGGTTGGCGCGGACCGTCATGGCAGATTCGACGGATCCATCATCGACGGCATCATGTTGCTGTTGAGGTGATACATGATCCAGATCGACCCGCTCAGCGTGATAACCACCAGCACGATGGTAAACACCAGCGCGAGCATGTTCCAGCCGCCTTCCGATTTCGCGTTCATGTGCAGGAAGTAGATCATGTGCACCACGATCTGCACCGCCGCCAGCCCCAGAATGATCACGGCCGCCGTGCTGGAGGTGGCGATCACATGGCCCATCACCAGCCAGAACGGGATGACGGTGAGCACCACCGACAACACGAAACCCGTCGCATAGCCACCGAGGGTGGCATGGATGCCGAAATCCTCCTCGTGGCCGTGGTCGCCGCCGTGGGCGTGCAGCTCGTCATGCGCACTCATGGCAGCACTCCCATCAGATAGACGAAGCTGAAGACGCCCACCCACACCACGTCCAGGAAGTGCCAGAACATCGACAGGCACAGCAGGCGCCGCTTGTTGGCCGTGATCAAACCTTTCTTCAGCACCTGCGTGATCAGCACCACCAGCCAGATCAGGCCGCAGGTGACGTGCAGGCCGTGCGTGCCCACCAGCGTGAAGAACGACGAGAGGAACGCACTGCGCTGCGGCCCCGCGCCGATCGAGATCAGGTGCGCGAACTCGCGCAGCTCCAGCGTGATGAATCCGGCGCCCAGCAGGCCGGTGATCACCAGCCACGCCAGCATCGGGTTACGCCGGTTGCGCTGCATCTCCAGCACCGCAAAGCCGTAGGTGATGGAAGAAAGCAGCAGCAGCGACGTGTTCACCGCTACCGCCGGTAGCTCCAGCACCTCCTGCGCGGTCGGGCCGCCAGCGTACTCGCGTCCCAGCACGCCGTAGGCGGCGAACAGGCAGGCGAAGACGAGGCAGTCGCTCATCAGGTACACCCAGAATCCCAGCAACGTACCGTTGACCGGGTGGCTCTCGTGGGTGTCGTGGAAGGCGAGCGGTTGCTTGGGGCCGCTGCCGGGCATGATGGTTGTGTCAGACATGGTTCGCCAGCAGCTCCGTTCGGGATGCTTCGACGCGGGTCACTTCATCCGCGCTCAGGTAGTAGTCGCGGTGATAATTGAAGGTGTGCCCGATGGCGACCGCCAGCAGCGCGATGAACGACACCGCGGCCAGCAGCCACATGTACCAGATCATGGCGAAGCCGAAGACGAAGCTCAGGCCACCCATGATGATGCCCGCCCCGGTATTGAGCGGCATGTGGATCTGCACGAAGCCACCGATCGGTCGCTGGTAGTGGTGCTTCTTCATCATCCACCACGCGTCGTGGTCGTGGACCAGCGGCGTGAAGGCGAAGTTGTACTTCGGCGGCGGGGATGAGGTGGACCACTCCAGTGTGCGGCCACCCCACGGGTCGCCGGTGACATCGCGCAGCTGCTCGCGATTCTTGAAGCTCACGATGAACTGGATGATGTTGCAGCCGATGCCTAGTGCAATAAGGAAGGCGCCAAACGCGGCGATCTGGAACCAGATCTGCAGCGATGGATCGTCGAAATGGCTCAGGCGGCGCGTAATACCCATCAGGCCAAGCACGTACAACGGCATGAAGGCGAAGTAGAAACCCGTGACCCACAGCCAGAACGAGCACTTGCCCCAGAACGGATCGAGCCGGAAGCCGAACGCCTTGGGGAACCAGTAGGTGATGCCGGCGAACAGGCCGAACAGCACGCCGCCGATGATCACGTTATGGAAGTGCGCGATCAGGAACAGGCTGTTGTGCAGCGAGAAATCCGCCGGCGGTACGGCGAGCAGCACGCCGGTCATGCCGCCGATGACGAAGGTGACCATGAAGGCCACCGTCCACATCATCGGCAGTTCGAACTCCACGCGGCCGCGGTACATGGTGAACAGCCAGTTGAAGATCTTCGCGCCCGTGGGGATCGAGATGATCATCGTGGTGATGCCGAAGAACGAGTTGACGCTCGCTCCCGAGCCCATGGTGAAGAAGTGGTGCAGCCATACCAGATACGACAGCACCGTGATCACCACCGTGGCGTACACCATCGACGCGTAACCGAACAGCGGCTTGCGGCTGAAGGTGGCGGTGACCTCGGAGAAGATGCCGAACGCCGGCAGGATCAGGATGTAGACCTCCGGATGGCCCCAGATCCAGATCAGGTTCACGTACATCATGGCGTTGCCGCCAAGCTCGGTGGTGAAGAAGTTGGTGCCGGCGTAGCGATCGAGCGCCAGCAACGCAAGCACGGCCGTGAGCACCGGGAACGCCGCGACGATCAGCACGTTGGTGCACAGCGCCGTCCAGGTGAACACCGGCATCTTCATCATGGTCATGCCGGGTGCGCGCATCTTGATGATGGTCACCAGCAGGTTGATGCCCGATAACAACGTTCCCACGCCGGCTATCTGCAGCGCCCATATGTAGTAGTCCACACCCGCGTCGGGACTGGATGCAATGTCGGACAAGGGCGGATACGCCAGCCAGCCCGTACGCGCGAATTCACCGATGAACAGCGAGGCCATCACCAGCATCGCGCCGGCCACGGTCATCCAGAAACTGAAGTTGTTGAGGAAGGGAAACGCCACGTCGCGCGCGCCGATCTGCAGCGGCATCACGAAGTTCATCAGGCCCGTCACCATGGGCATGGCGACGAAGAAGATCATGATCACGCCGTGCGCGGTGAAAATCTGGTCGTAGTGTTCCGGTGGCAGGTAGCCGTGCGAACTGCCGAAGGAGATGGCCTGCTGGGCGCGCATCATGATGGCGTCCGAGAAGCCGCGCAGCAGCATCACGAAGCCCAGGATCATGTACATGATGCCGATCTTCTTGTGGTCGATGCTGGTGAACCATTCGTGCCACAGGTAGCCCCATAGCTTGTAATAGGTGATGGTGCCGAGCACCGCGAGCGCGCCTACCGCCACCGCGACGAAGGTGATGACCACGATGGGCTCGTGCAGCGGCAACGAGTCCAGTGTGAGGCGACCGAAGATCAGCTTGGCCAGGTCGGTTTGGAGGAGCATCGTGGACACCACCGATCAGTCGGAGTGGGGTTGGGTCGCCATGGCGGCCATGCCGCTGGCCTGCCGGGACGTGGGCATGGCGCCCGAGTCGCTGGCCTCATGCGGACTCAGGTCCACGCGCGTCATGCACGAGGGGCTCTCCGGATCCACGCAGCGCGTGAGGATGGCCCGGTACAGGCCCGGCTCCACCGTGGCGTAGTACGTCACCGGGTCGTTCTCGCTGGGCTTGGCCAGTTTCACGTACGCCTCACGACTGAGGTCGTTGCCGCCGGCCTTGGCCTTCTGTACCCATTGCGCGAAGCCTTCCTCGGTCACGCCATGGAAGATGAAGTGCATGCCTGAGAAGCCGTGGCCGCTGTAGTTGGCGGAGAAGCCCTGGAACTCGCCAGGCGCATTGATCACCGCCTGCAACTGCGTCTCCATGCCGGGCATGGCGTAGATCTGGCCGGCCAGCGCGGGAATGAAGAACGAGTTCATCACCGTGGAGGCCGTAATCTTGAACTGGATGGGCCGATCCACTGGTGCCGCCAGTTCGTTCACGGTGGCAATGCCTTGCTCGGGGTATATGAACAGCCATTTCCAATCGAGCGCGACCACGTCGACCTGAAGCGGTCGCGCATCGGCAGGCATCGGGCGATGCGCAGCGACCCGATCGAGCGGACGGTACGGATCGAGCTTGTGCGTGCTGACCCAGGTGATCGCGCCCAGCGCAATGATGATGAGCAGTGGTGCGGACCAGATCAGCAGTTCGAGGATGGTGGAGTGATCCCAATCGGGATCATAGGTGGCCTTCTTGTTGGAGGCGCGGAAATGCCAGGCGAACAACAGCGTGAGCGCGATCACCGGCACGATGATCAACAGCATCAACACCGTCGACGTGATGATCAGGTTGCGCTGTTGCACCGCGAGGTCGCCCGATGGCGACATCAAGACGGTCTGGCAACCCGCAAGCAGGAAGGTGACGGATACGAGCAGTCCACGGAAAGCCTTCATAGACATACCGACGACGCAACGAGTGTGGAGAACGGTACGCCGTTCGGCGCGAAACCGGAACAGGCAACATTCCAAGTGACGCGAGAGGCGTGGTGGTGCCATAGTGTGGCCACGTCATCCTCCCTCTTCCTGAGTAATGACTATGTCAAGCACGTTCCCTGAGCACGGCACGGGCCACACGGTAGAGGACATCCAGCGCATCCAGGCCCACGCGAAGGTGGCGCCGGGCGAGATCGCCATCGGCGTGATCATCGGGCGCACCTCCGAACACTTCGACTTCTTCGTGTTCGGTATTTCCTGCGTGCTGGTCTTCCCATCCCTGCTGTTCCCGTTCGCCAGTCCGTTGAACGGCATGCTTTACGCCTTCACGATCTTTTCACTGGCCTTCATCGCGCGTCCCCTCGGCACTGCGCTGTTCATGAGTTTCCAGCGGCGATGGAGCCGTGGCATCAAGCTCACCATCGCGTTGTTCCTGCTGGGCAGCGCTACGGCGGGCATGGCCTTCTTGCCGGGCTACAACGTGATCGGCCAATGGTCGATCGGCTTGTTGGTGCTGTTCCGCATCCTGCAAGGCATAGCATTGGGCGGCTCGTGGGATGGCCTTCCTTCTCTTCTGGCGTTGAACACACCGCCGGCGCGTCGCGGCTGGTACGCCATGCTGGGCCAGCTCAGTGCGCCGATCGGTTTCATGGTCGCCGGTGCGCTGTTCCTGTTCCTGCATAGCAGCCTGAGCCAGGAAGACTTCATCGACTGGGGTTGGCGCTACCCCTTCTTCGTGGCGTTTGCCATCAACGTGGTGGCGCTGTTCGCGCGCCTGCGCCTGGTGGTGACGGAGGAATACACCGTTGCGATGGAAGAGCGCGAGCTCGAACCCATCGGCATCATCGAGCTGCTGCGCACACAGGGCTACAACATCTTCATCGGTGCATTCGCGGCGCTGGCGAGCTATGCGCTGTTCCACCTGGTGACGATCTTCCCCTTGTCGTGGATCGTGCTCGGTTCCACGCAATCGGTGAACTCGGTGTTGGTGGCGGAGATCATCGGCGCGGTGGCGTGCATCATCGGGATGATCATTTCGGGCCTGTTGGCCGACCGCATCGGCCGCCGCACGACGTTGGGCACCATGGCCGCGCTGATCGCGATCTTCGCGCTGATGACGCCATGGCTGTTGGGTGGCGGCAAGCTGGGGCAGGACGCTTTCATCATCCTGGGCTTTGGTGGACTGGGCCTCTCCTACGGTCAGGCCGCCGGCAGCGTGACCTCCAACTTCGAGATGCGTTTGCGCTATGCCGGTGCGGCGCTTACCACGGACTTCGCCTGGCTGATCGGCGCCGCGTTCGCGCCATTGGTGGCGCTGGGTCTTTCGACGCGCTTCGGTCTGGTGGCGGTCAGTGCCTATCTGTTGTCGGGGGTGATCTGCACCTTGTTGGCGCTGCGCGTGAACCGGGCACTGGCCGCGCGCGAGTAAGCCGCCAACATTTCAGACGCCGTCCGTGGTGACGCGATAGCAGGCCCGCCCCGCTTCCTTGGCTGGCTAGAGCGCTTTGTCGGCGCGTCCGCGTAAACCAACGTTGCGGTAAAGCGCCGTGCCAATGCTCGCCAAGAGGTTCAGTGTCGTCGTGCCGACCGAGACCGCTGGGTTCTATCGCGGCGGGTCAGCGCTGTTCCGGCGGCAGGCCGCCCAGTTGCGCCACGAACGCAGCGTGCGCGGCCAGATCGACCGGTTTGTGGGTGATCGTGAGGACGGCGGGGTGGCTGCCCAGCCAAACGCCCGGCCGCCATGCGTGGGCCGGGCGAACAGGGCGAGGCGTGAATCCGCCACCACAGTTGGGGCACACGTTCTGCAATAACGCCACACAGTCACGGCAGAAGGTGCATTCGAAGGTACAGATCATGGCCTCGGTGGAGGCCGGCGGCAGTGCCTTGTCGCAGTGCTCGCAGGTGGGGCGAAGTTCCAGCATGTAGCGTCCTTTCAGCTGTATGACTCGCCATGATCGCATTGCGAGCACGCGGGAGGGAGTGGCCTACGCGTCATCGAGCGGCAGGTAGTAGCGCAGCCTGGCCGCCTCGCTGGCGTCAAGGCGACGAGGGAAGCGCGCCGCGTCGGTTCCACCCCATCGTCTGCGTGTGCTCGCCGCAGGGTCGGGCCGTCGACCATGTCAGCGTTCCAGTCCGAAGCCTTCGTCGATCCAGCCGGTGAGGCCGCCGATCATTTCCTTCACCGGTCGCCCCAGTTGTGCCAGCTTCACCGCTGCCTTGTTGGCGCCGTTGCAATGCGGTCCGGCGCAATAGACCACGAACAGCGTGTCGGCCGAATAGTCGGTCAGTCGCTGCTCGCTGATCACGCGCGTGGGCAGGTTGATGGCGCCCGGCACGTGGCCGGCCGCATAGAGCGTGGGCGTGCGCACATCAAGCAGCACGAAATCCTTCGTCTCATGGTTCGTCGCGTAATGGACGTCCGCACAGTCGGTTTCGAAACCCAGGCGCGCCTGGAAATGCGCCAGCGCGTTCTGGCTGCCGGCGGCGGGAATACGGTGCACCACGCTGCTCATCACTTCGCTCCAATGGATGGGGTGACGCCAGTATCGGCACTGGCGTCATGGGCGGACATTGGCAAGAATGACAATCACCATGAAGAATCCGCCAAAGCGATCCAGACGGCCGTCCGGCCCACCCAATGAGCGGGTGGTCGCGCTCGTGTACGACGGTCTTTGCACGTTCGAGTTCGGCATCTCCGTGGAGATGTTCGGCCTGGCGCGACCGGAGCTGGCCGAGTGGTACGACTTCAGGCTTTGCGCGGTGGACCGTGGACCTATGCGCGCGGCCGGCGGCATGCGTGTGCTGGCGGACGGCGGTCTGGACGAGCTTTCCAGCGCCGGCACCATTATCGTGCCGGGCTGGCGTGGTGTGGACGCCACGCCACCCGAGCGCCTGCTGGACGCCCTGCGCGCGGCGCATGCGCAGGGCGCACGGTTGATGTCGTACTGCTCCGGCGTGTTCGTGCTCGCCGCGACGGGCCTGCTGGACGGCCATCGCGCCACCACGCACTGGCGTTACGTGGATGCGCTGGCGCAGCGCCATCCACGCATCCACATCGAGCCGGACGTGCTCTACGTCGACGAGGGCCAGCTGCTGACTTCCGCCGGCAGTGCCGCGGCGCTCGATCTTTCGCTGCACCTGATCCGTCGCGACTACGGCCCCGAGGCGGCCAACAGCGTGGCCCGCCGTGCCGTCGTGCCGGCGCATCGCGATGGCGGGCAGGCGCAGTTCATCCAGTCGCCCTTGCCTTCACAGGGCGATGGTCTGGGCAAACTGCTGGATTGGATGCGTCGCCACCTGGATCAGTCGCTGCCGGTCGCCGTGCTGGCGGAACGCGCACGCATGAGCGAGCGCACGCTGCTGCGCCGCTTCGAGGAAACCACCGGTTGTTCGCCGAAGCAGTGGTTGACCCGCGAGCGGTTGGGGCGTGCCCGCGAGTTACTGGAAGGCAGCGGCATGGGGGTGGATCGCGTGGCACAGGTGTGCGGATTCGGCAGCGCGGATACCCTACGGCATCATTTTCGCCAGCATCTGCAACTGAGCCCGGCGCGCTATCGCGAGCGCTTTACCCATCAGCGATGAACTCTCGCCGTTGGCCGCAGAACGGCTGACATCATGACCCGGTATATCGGCGGTGCAGCTGGCGCCGTAACCCACAAGGATTCCCCATGATTTACGTGTTGCTGAGCGTCATCTGCAGCGTCCTGGTGTCGGTGCTGTTGAAGCTCGCCCGTCGGTTATCGGTCGACGTGGGACAGGCCATTGCCTGGAATTACGTCGCGACCGGCCTGCTGACGGCTGCGGTCTACCACCCGTCCCTGTCCGTACTCGCCAGCCCGACGGCGCCATGGCTTGGCTTCATCGGACTGGGCCTGCTGCTGCCCTTGATCTTCCTTGCGCTTGCCGCATCGGTGAGCAGTGCGGGCATCGTGCGAACAGACGCGGCGCAACGCTTGTCGCTGCTTATCTCCCTGCTGGCGGCCTTTTTGCTGTTTGGCGAAGCCTTGAGTATCGGCAAGGCGGCGGGCATCGCGTTGGGTCTGGCGGCACTAGCGTGCATGGTGTGGCGGGTGGCGCCTGTGGCGAGTGCAGGCCGCGAACGTGGTTGGGTATGGCCCGTGGTGGTTTTCCTCGGGTTCGGCGCCATCGATGTTCTGTTCAAGCGTGTGGCGGTGGCGGGCACGCCGTTCGAGGCATCGTTGCAGGCGATGTTCGCACTGGCGTTGGTGGTGTCGCTGGTGATCCTGTTGTGGCGCCGTTGGCATGACCGCACGTTTTTCACTTTGCGCGATGCGGTGGCCGGGTTGCTGCTGGGCCTCGCCAACTTCGGCAACATTGTGTTTTACCTGCGGGGGCATCGGGCGCTGCCGGATCATCCGTCGTTGGTGTTTGCGAGCATGAATCTTGGGGTGGTGGCGTTGGGTGCGTTGGTGGGGACGGTGGCGTTCCGGGAGCGGTTGAGTTGGGTGAATGGGGTGGGGGTGTCGTTGGCGTTGGTGGCGATTGGGGTGATTGCCTGGTTCTGATCAGGGGGACGCTTGGCGCTACGCTTCTATCTCCTTCTTCCCTGCGGGGAGAGGGGTGGGGCATTGCCACCTTCATGGTGGTGGGGGGGCACCCTTTGCCTCGCCACCTCAAAAGAACCGTCACCCCTGCGAACCCCGCAAGAGGGGGCAAGGGCAGGGGTCCAGTGACTTTGGCTCTCGCTTGGTTTTAGCGATACGGCGACCTGGCTCGCCTGCGGCGGGCTTCCGACCTCCTGCCGGAGGCCGGGTCACTTTCTCTTGCTTGCCCAAGAGAAAGTAACCACCGAGATGGTGGCAATGCCAAAGAGAAGGGCCCCCGGATGAGGCGCCTTCCGGGCGAAGCCCGGAAGGTACGCGTGCGGGTTGCGGGGTTTGTCGACAGGGCATCCTGCCCTGACGCCAAACTGGCCGGCATCCTTGCCGGCCACCCTTCGGGCTGTTCCTCCACCCGCCCGCCGCCGCATACGGGGACCCGGAAGATCAAAAGCCAAAAGCACACGGCTCGTACCGCTGCGCGGCTCATCGCGTGGGTGGGGCTGGGGCGTTGCTGGTGCCTCGCCACATGAGGGCTGTGCCGTGCGCGGCGAGTTCTCCACGACGGTCGGGAAGCGTAGCGATAGCTGCTCTAAGCCCTCATCGCCACGGCGCGTTGCGAAGCGCTTGGAAGTACCTGCTGTGTCCCACGGGACTAGCTTCGCGTCGTATAGGCGAAGGTTGCCACGCATCCCGGCCTCCTCGCGCTTCAGTGCTTGTATCCCACGCTATGCAGAGCACCTCTGCGCGATGGCGCGTTGCGGTGTAGCCGCATCGTGTGTCGGATGGATCGTCCTGTGCCGAATACCTCGAGCTCCAAGGCTCGTATTCAACACGGTGCTACCGGAGCTCTTAAGGCCATTTTCTTTGGGTTACCTTTCTTTTGGGCCAGCAAAAGAAAAGTGACTCGAGCGTCGGCAGACGATCGAAACGCCCGCCGCGTAGGCGGCCAGATCGCGGTATCACAGCAACCGAAGGGCGAGAGCAAAGTCACTGGACCCCTGCCTTCGCAGGGGTGACGGTTTCATTGAAGTCGTGCGGATGGATTGCAGACACTCATCCCGAACGAGTTACGCGACGTAAAGCAGTCCCTGTGGCACGCGCCTCGCGCCCTCCAGCCTTCGCTGGGATGACGCTCAAAGGGTAAAACAGTGCGGTGAAGCCCATGCCGCGAGCTCAAGGCCATCCCACACGAAGGGAGAAATCCCAAGAGCAACAACAAGCAATGACTTCTGGCGTATGAAACCACCCGCCCCCACTGCCTAAGCTGGCGAATCGCGCCACCCGCGCCATCCCCAAGGTCCAAGTCCCATGCGCAAGCTCCCTCTCGCCTTCGCACTCGCCACCCTCCTGCTTGGCGCCTCGGCCCACGCCGCCGACAAAAACGACAAGCATGACAAACCCGAAGACAAGCCCGACGCCACGCTGCTCAAGCCGCAGACGTCGGAGACCTCGGGCACGGTGAAGGTGGAAGGCAAGGGCGTCGATTACAAGGCCGTTGCCGGCACGCTGGTGCTGCATGGCTCGGGCGATAAGGAGAACGAGCCGCAGGTCAGCATGTTCTACACCGCCTATCTCAAGAAAGGCGTGGAACCGGGCAAGCGGCCGATCACTTTTGTGTACAACGGCGGCCCGGGTTCGGCGACGGTGTGGCTGCACGTGGGCGCGTTCGGTCCCAAGCGCGTGGTGACCAGCGACGACTCGCACACGCCGGCCGCGCCGTATGGGCTGGTGAATAACGACTACAGCCTGCTCGATGCCACTGACCTGGTGTTCATCGACGCGCCCGGCGCCGGCTTCAGCCGCCTGATCGCGGATGACGCCGACAAGGGCAAGCGCGAAGAGCAGATGAAGGATCGCAAGAAGGCGATCTACAGCGTGGATGGCGATGGCCACGCTTTCGCGCAATTCATCACGCAGTTCCTGTCCAAGTACAACCGCTGGAACTCGCCCAAATACCTGTTCGGCGAAAGCTACGGCACCACGCGCTCGGCGGTGGTGGCGAACATCCTGGAGAACGAGAACAGCGTCGACCTCAACGGTGTGATCCTGCTGTCGCAGATCCTGAATTTCGATACCAGCATCGACGGGCCGGCCAACAACCCGGGCGTGGATCTGCCGTATGTGGTGGGCCTGCCCACCTTCGCCGCCACGGCCTACTACCACCACAAGCTGCCGCAGCAGCCGGCGGATCAAGAGTCGTTCCTGCGCGAAGTGGAGCAGTACGCCATCGGCGAGTATGCCTCTGCGCTGATGCAGGGTTCGCGCCTGGACGAGTCGCGCAAGCAAGCCGTTGCGCAGAAGCTGCATCAGTACACCGGCCTGCCGGTGGCATATCTGCTCAAGGCAAACCTGCGCGTCGACGGCGGCATGTTCGAACATGAGTTACAGGCCGAAGGCGACATCACCACGGGTCGCCTGGATACGCGTTTCTCCGGTCCGTCGCTCGATCCGTTGAGCAAGTCGTCCGAATACGACCCGCAGTCCTCGGCGATCAGCTCGGCCTATGTCGCCGCGTTCAATGACTACGTGCGCCGCCAACTGAAGTTCGGCGATGGGCAGACCTACCGCCTGTTCGCGGATATCGATCATTGGGATTTCGCACACAAGGCGCCGGGCGCCACCGAGGCATTGCAGCAATCGACCAACGTGATGGCGGACCTCGCCACCGCGATGAAGACCAATCCGAACCTGCGCGTCTCGCTCAACGGCGGCTATTACGATCTCGCCACGCCCTACTTCGCGGCGGATTACGAAATGCACCACATGCCGATCCCGGCAAACCTGGAGAAGAACATCTCCTACGCGTGGTATCCGTCCGGCCACATGGTGTACGCACACGAAGACTCGCTGAAGAAGTTGCACGACAACGTGGCGCGCTTCATCGAAGACACCGACAACCTCGGCAAACATTGATGACGAAGATGAAGGTGCGCCTGATGCGGCGCACCTTCACGCTCGCCTACCGTACCGGGCGCTACCCTCATCCATCCCACCAACCCGAGGTTTGCGTATGAGCACCGAAGCCGTCGCCAAGCGCCTGGTGGCCATGTGTCGCCACGGTCAGTTCGAGGAAGCGCAGCACGAGTTGTATGCCAAGGATGCGGTGAGCATCGAGCCGGAGGCCATGGCCAACGGGCCCATGGGCAACGTGAAAGGACTGGATGCGATCCTGGAGAAGGGCGAGCGATTCCAGGCCGGGGTCGTGCAGTTGCATGGCATCGAAGTCAGCGATCCGCTGATCGCCGGCAACTGGTTCAGCGTCGTGATGACGATGGACGTGACCATGAAGGAGTACGGTCGCATGACCATGACGGAGATCTGCGTCTATCACGTGAAGGACGACAAGATCGTCAGCGAGCAGTTCTTTTACGACACCGGCGCATGATCGTGCATTCGGCTTCGGCGCGTCACGGGAAGCGAACTCTCTGCGCAAGCCCATCCGATCCTGCGCAGAGAGGTCGAGCGAGTTAGTTCGTGCAGAACAGGTTGATCTTGTTGCCGTCTAGGTCACGAAAGTACGCGCAGTAGAACGAAGGGCCTCGCGGCCCGGCAGCGCCCTCATCGACAGCGCCGAGTTCGAGTGCGTTTGCGTGGATGGCATCGACCTCGGCGGGATGCTTCATCAAGAGCGCGATCATGGCGCCGTTACCGACGGTTGCGGGACGCCCATCATAGGGCCTAGTGGCGAAGAACAAGGGATGCTGCAGATCGCTTCCCCAAGCGATCTTGCTGCCGTCTTCAAACAGGCGCCCGTAGCCAAGGGGGCTGAAAAGGGCGTCGTAGAACGCTCCGGCGCGCGGCAGGTCATTTGTTCCGACCATGGCATAAGCAATCATTGTCCGTCCTCATCTGTGGGTTTCACGAAGCCGGCGTTCTCGCATGACGTCGTTTTGCCGCTCCTTCGTGCGCCCTGGAAAATCCTTGCAGGGTCTTCGCGCATTATTGGTCGTCCGCGGGCATACGCCCATCGGATGCATCGCAAAACCACGGGTGCGTGAGAAGCCGATGTATCAACAAACGAGGCGAGTCATCGCTTCCAGGGTCGTAGGCGGCAAGTTTCCCTGCTGCGGGCGGGCAAACAAAAAGCCCCGCTTTCGCGGGGCTCCCTGCAACTTGCACCAGCGTAGTGCTCAGTCGATGTCGAGGAACGAGCGCAGCTGCTCCGAGCGACTCGGGTGACGCAGCTTGCGCAGCGCCTTGGCCTCGATCTGACGGATGCGCTCGCGCGTCACGTCGAACTGCTTGCCCACTTCTTCCAGGGTGTGGTCGGTGTTCATGTCGATGCCGAAGCGCATGCGCAGCACTTTCGCTTCGCGCGGCGTCAGGCCGGCGAGCACGTCGCGCACGGTTTCCATCAGGCCCGTTTCGGTGGCCGATTCGATCGGCGAGGACGCATTGGTGTCCTCGATGAAGTCACCCAGATGCGAATCCTCGTCGTCGCCGATCGGGGTTTCCATCGAGATCGGTTCCTTCGCGATCTTCAGCACCTTGCGGATCTTGTCCTCGGGCATGTCCATTTCCTTGGCCAGCTCCTCCGGCGTCGGCTCGCGGCCGAACTGCTGCAGCATCTGGCGGGAAATGCGGTTCAACTTGTTGATCGTCTCGATCATGTGCACCGGGATACGGATGGTGCGCGCCTGGTCGGCGATCGAGCGGGTGATGGCCTGGCGGATCCACCACGTGGCGTACGTGGAGAACTTGTAGCCACGGCGGTATTCGAACTTGTCCACGGCCTTCATCAGGCCGATGTTGCCTTCCTGGATGAGGTCGAGGAACTGCAGGCCGCGGTTGGTGTACTTCTTGGCGATGGAGATGACGAGACGCAGGTTGGCCTCGACCATTTCCTTCTTCGCACGGCGGGCCTTGGCCTCGCCGATCGACATGGTGCGGTTGATTTCCTTGATGTCGGTCAGCGGAAGGAACAGCTTGCGCTCGATGGAGGCGAGCTTTTCCTGCTCGGCGTCGATCGCTTCCTTGTGCGGCTTGATGTTCGGCGACCACTTCTGGCGCTTGCGACCCAGCTCGTTCGCCCATTCGAGGTTGCCCTCGTTGCTCGGGAACGTCTTGAGGAACTCGGCCTTGGGCATCTTCACGTGCTTGACGAAGATGTCCATGAGCACGCGCTCGTGGTGACGGATATCGTTCACCACTTCGCGCAGCTTGCGCACGAAGCTGTCGATCAGCGCGGACGGCAGCTTGAGCTTGAGGAACTCCTCAGCCATCTGGTCGCGCAGCTTGGTGACCTTCTTGTCGCTGATGTCGGTGGCCTTGGGGGCCGCCTTCTGGAACTTGCCGTAGTAGTCGCGCAGCAGTTCCATGCGGCGCTTGACCTCTTCCGGGTCCGGACCGGTCGGGCCGGCCTCTTCTTCCTCGCCACCCTCGACGTCGTCGTCGTCGTCCTCGACTTCGGACTCGTCCACCTCGGCGTCGGCCGCGGCAGCCTGGGCGGCGTCGGCAGCCTCTTCCAGGTCGGCGAAGCCGGCCAGGATTTCGCTCAGGCGACGCTTGCCGTCCAGGTGCTGGTCGTATTCCTCGAGCAGCAGCTCGATGGTCAGCGGGAAGCTGGCCAGCGCAGTCTGCACCTGGCCCAGGCCTTCCTCGATGCGCTTGGCGATGGCGATTTCGCCCTCGCGGGTCAGCAGCTCGACCGTACCCATCTCACGCATGTACATGCGGACGGGGTCGGTGGTGCGACCCACCTCGGAGTCGACGGCCGACAGCAGCGCCACGGCTTCTTCGGCGGCGGCTTCGTCGTCGGTGGACGCGCCCGGGGCGTTGTCCGACAGCGGGTCCGAATCCGGCGCGGCGTCATGCACTTCGATGCCGACGCCCTTGAGCACCGCCATGATGTCTTCGATCTGCTCCGGATCGACGATGTCGTCGGGCAGGTGGTCGTTGATCTCGGCGTAAGTCAGGTAGCCCTGCTCCAGACCCTTGGAGATGAGCGCCTTGATTTCAGACTGTTGCTCAGGAGCTTTGCTATTCATACCTACCGCCGCGTATGCAGGAACCGATCAGTATACCTATGTGATGCTTTTTTGACCAGTTTTCAAGGAAGAAAAAAGGAAATGCCGACACGCAAAAATCGCGCCAAATGGGCATTTTCCGCTGATTTTGTTGACTTGGTCCCGCTACGCCGAGGGTGATGGCGATCATGGGCTCTCCAGCCAGAAGGTGACCGGGCCGTCGTTGACCAGATGCACCTGCATATGGGCGCCGAAGCGCCCGATTTCCACCCTGGGGTGCGCCGCGCGGGCCAATTCGACGAGCCGGTCGAACCAGCGGCGACCTTCTTCTGGGGTTGCCGCGCTGGTAAAGCTGGGGCGCATGCCGGAGCGGGTGTCGGCGGCGAGGGTGAACTGGCTGACGAGTAATAGCTCGCCCCCGGTGTCGGTCAGGGAGCGGTTCATGCGGCCTTGGTCATCCGCGAATACGCGGTAGCCCAGCAGGCGTTCCAGCATGCGCCGGGTTCGCGCCTCGTCGTCGCCGGGCTGTACGGCGACCAGGGCCAGCAGGCCGGCGCCAATGGCACCGACGGTGGTGTTCTCGACATCGACACGGGCGGACAGGACGCGCTGGATCAGGGCGATCATCGACTAGGTAACGGCAGGAGGGGGCGAAAGATTAGGGCCAGGGCCAGCGGGGCGATAGCCTTGGGCGTCAGAACGACAACAGGCGGCATGTCGTTGACCCGTGAACCTGCCCAGCAGGCAGGTACACTCCCTCGCCCATGCGATTCGACATCTATCTCCTCTATCTCGTCCTGCGCCTGTTCGGCCGGCTGCCCCTGCGCACGCTGCACGCCATCGGCGCGGGTATCGGTCGCCTCTCGCTGGCGCTGCGCACCGGCACGGCGCACACCACCTCGGTGAACCTGAAACTCGTCCGGCCGTCATTGGACGACCGCGAACATGCCGCTCTGCTTCGGCAGGTGATGGAAGACAGTGGCCGCTCCGCCACCGAGATCGCCAAGATCTGGGGAAACGATGCCGAACGTGCGCTCGACATGGTGCGCGAGGTCCGCGGCGAAGCGCTGTTCGACGCCGCGCTGGCCTCGGGCAAGGGCGTGATCATCGCCGCGCCGCACTTGGGCTGCTGGGAGCTGCTCAATTACTGGCTGTGCCGCAAGACACCGATGGCCATCCTGTACCGCCCGCCGCGTATCGCGGCGATCGAGGGCCTGTTGCGCAAGGTGCGCGGCGCGCTGGCGCCGGAGCAGGTGCGCGCCGAGGGTGCGGGTGTGCGCACGCTGTACAAGCGGTTGGCGGCGGGTGGCACCGTGGGCATCCTGCCCGATCAGAAGCCGCGCGCTGGCGAAGGCGAAGTGGCGCCCTTCTTCGGGCAGAATGCGTTGACCATGGTGCTGCTGCCGCGCCTGGCGGTCCGCACGGGCGCGACCGTGCTGTTCGCCTTCGCCGAGCGCTTGCCCAAGGGTGAGGGATTCCGTATCCACCTGATGCCTGCGCCGGAAGGCCTGCACGATGCGGACCTGTCCGTGGCCTGCCGTGCGCTCAACCGGGGCGTGGAGAATTGCGTGGAGCTGGCCTTCTCGCAGTACCAGTGGCATTACAAGCGTTACTCGGCGGATATCTGGCGTAGCCCCTACGATTGAGTGAGGACACGCAGATACCGTCATTCCGGCGCAGGCCGGAATCCAGTGGCCGGAGTGGCCGGTTTTCGCGAAAGCGGTCGTCAAGCTCGTCGCGAGAACCACACATCGCCGCCGCTGGATTCCGGCCTGCGCCGGAATGACGGCCACGATGAGGGCCTAGCAGGTTTCCACTCGCCGCAGGAACACCGTCATTTCCTTCTCGGCCTGCTTGTCGCCACGCGCCTGCGCGGCGGTGATGCCCTGGCGCCACGCGTCGGCCGCGCCGCCCTTGTCATCGACGGCCAGGCAGGCCTTGCCGAGCAGCTTCCAGGCGGCGGAATAGCCCGCATCGAACGCCACGGCTTGCCGGAATTCCGGAATGGCCGCCGCCGCATCGCCGGCGGCAAGCAGCGCGTTGCCCAGCGAGAAGCGCAGCAGCGCGCCATCACGAGGGCCGCCGCATTGCGCGCGAAGGTTGGCGATCAGTGCGTCGTTCATTGCAGGGCGCGGAAGCGCCATTCGTCGACCTGGTACACCCGGGTCGGATGGGATGGCTCTGGCGGGACGCGGCCCGCGCGCAGGTCGGCCAGCGATTTTGCCGGCCAGATCACGACCCAGCTCGAACGGAACGGCTGCACCAGCAGCGCGTAGCGCAACGCATCGTTGCTCAGCTTTTCCGGATGCTCCACGACCAGTCCATCGGGATGGGCCTGCGCGAACTGCTGCAGCGAGTCGCCCTCGTACAGGCGATCGATGGCGTGGGTCAGGCGCCCGGCAAAATGGAACTGCCCTTCGTAATTGCCCAGGATGCCGATGGCGCGGTGGTCCGCATCAGCGGCGCCCAGCATCTGCGCCGACGGGCGCAGGTCGAAGTTCTGCCACATGGTCAGGGTGAACAGCGTGTTGAGCGCCAGCGTGCCGACCAGGCCGGCAAACGCCAGTCGGCGCATTTCGCCACGGCCGCGCAACAGCAGCAGCGCGCCCAGCAGCACGAACACCACGCTGAAGAAGCGGCTGTAACGCTGCGTGGTGTCGAACCATTCGCCGTGCAGCTCGTTATGCGATACCAGCACTGGCAGCACGAACAGGAAGGCACCGAACAGGATGCCGCCCACGCCCAGCGGCCACGTACCCAGCCACGGGTTGTTGGCGAGTGCTGGACGCTGGTCGCGCAGTACCGCGATGGCGCCAGCGATCAGCAAGGCGGCGCCCGCGTACTCCGGCAGCGGGTAATACAGTTGCTTGCCGCTGATGAAGGAGAACACCACCATCACCGGCACCAGCCAGCACAGCGCAAAACGCAGGCCGGCATCGAGCGGGCGGCGCAGCGTGATCAGCGCGGCCCATGCGCGCGGCCAGCCGCTGAAGGGGAACAGCAGCGCCGGAATCACCGGCAGGTACCACCAGAACGGGCGCGCGTGGTCGAACGCATTCACCACGCGACCGGCGGTCTGCGTGAAGAACAGGCGCTGACGATAGGCCTCGCCACCGCTGAAGCCTGCCGGCAGCGCCCAGGCCAGCAACATGGCGCCGCCCAGCAGCACCGCCAGCACGCCGCGCCCGTACCAGCGCGCGCGGTTGTCGCGCGCCCAGTCGTTCCACAGCGGGCCGAGCAGGAACGGGAACGCCACATGCAGCAGCATCACCGGGCCCTTGGTGAGCAGACCCAGGCCCACGCATACGCCGAACAGCACCCAGCGCGGCTCGGCACGCTGCGGCTTGGGCGTCAGGCACAGCAGGGCCGCCAGCACCCATACCGCCAGCAGCACCTCGTACATGATCTGCAGGCCGAACAGGAACGCGTAACCCAGCGCCAGCAGCATCCACGGTGCGCCCTTGGCCACCCACGGGCGGTTCGGGAACAGCCGCTGCGCCAGCAGCGAGACCAGCACCAGCTGCGTGCCGCCGAAGATCACTTCGAGCACGCGCGGCCACACGTCGTTCACGCCGAAGACAAACCAGCCGGCGTGGATCATCCAGAACAGCAGCGGCACCTTCTCGCTGTAAGGTGCACCGTTGATGTGCGGCACCAGCCAGTCATGGTGGTTGAACATCTCCCACGCCACCGCGAGGGTGCGGGTGGAATACAGCGGCATGGGCCCGTGCGAAAAAATCGCCAGCAGGGCGACCAGCGCCCACAGCGGCAACCAGGGCCAGAGGGAGCGCAGGTGTTCGGAGCGGCTGTAGCTGCTGGATGCCACGGGCAGTCTTCTTTATGGGAATGAAACAATTCTATCCCGACCCGCCCTTGCTCCATGCTGACCCGGCCGCCGAAACGGCTCGGGGCACTCAGTACCGGGCCGGACCCCAGTAGCCGATGCGCCGGCGGATCTTCAGTTTTCGCCACAGATTCCAAGGCTTACGACGACGATTGCGGCCCCCTGCCGCGATGAAGCCATCGATGGCCTTCAGGATCCGCTCACTCGACTGGCCATCCCGATAAGGGTGGATCGCGTCACCGTAATCGCCAATGGCCTGCATCAGTTCCGGCGGCCGCGCCAGCGCGCGCTCGATCGCGGGCTCGAACTGGGCGGCATCGTCGATATCGATCAGCTGCGGGCCGGGCCGGCGGTTCTTGAACGTCACTACCGGCTTGCCGGTGAGAAGGAATTCGTTGAGTGCGGACGAGGTGTCCGAACACATCATGTCCACCTGGGGGAACAGCTCGAGGATGTTGTCGTTCTCGGCGAAGGTCAGGTACTCGTTCTGCAGCGCCTTGTACTTGGCGATCGTCTCCGGGTTCATCTTCGGGTGGAAGGTGACGATCCAGCGCCAGCGACCATCGCGCGACAGGCGCTTCACTTCCTCGTAGAGGGTTTCCGCCGCGCTCCACGAAGGGGAAAAGGTGGAGTGGTAAAGGATGACGGGCGGCTGGCGCACCGGCGGCAGCGGGCCGCTGATTTCCTTCATGAAGGGATCGAGCTTGGGAAAGCCTGTTTCCACCACGGCGAAGTGCCCGACACGGTCGGCGATCGCCTTGAATTGTGCGGTGTCGCGCGGACCGGTGGTGCAGTACAGGTCGAAGAACCCACGAATGTAGATGTGCCGGGGCTTGCCCGCGTCAAAGCCGTGGAAGGTTTCCACCTTCACGCCCGGAAAGAAATGCGGCACGGCGTTGCTGGAGGTGATGACGGCACGCGGCTTCCACGCGCGGACTTCGTCCACCGTCAGCAGGCGCTCGCCTTCCTCCAGGTCCTCCGCACCGGGGCCATCGAAGAACCAGGCCGCTTCGTCGCCGCGTGCGCGGATGGCGTCCTGCACCGGACGCAGGATGGCCAGCGCGTAGCGCTCGGAACCGTACAGAAGGTAGTGCTGTTTGCTCATCGATCGATGCCGTGGCGGATCAGGGCATCCGCTGCGGTCTGCAGGGACGCGGGATTGCGGCGCATTTCGTAGTAACGCATGCGCTTGTAGGCCGCGTACGAGGCGGCGGTCTGCGCGATCACGAAACCGCGCCAGCCGTCCAGGAAGGCCAGCCGGAAGAAGTAGTCCTTGATAAAGGCCAGCAGGAACACGAACGGCGTCTGCCACATGCGTACCGGCTTGTTCTTCGCCAGCCAGTCGCGGCATTTCAGCTCGGCGTAGCGCAGCACCTTGATCTGCTTCTCGGGCAGGCTCGGATTGTTCTCGTGGTTGAAGGTGGCCTTGAGCGTGACGGACGGACCGTCGAAGCGCAGCGACTCGTGGACGCGGACATCGCTCCAGCGTGCCCGGTCCCGGTGATACAGGCGCGCCATCTTCTCGCCCATGGCTGGCAGGTACCAGCGCATGCGCGCGCCCATGAAGATGGTCGAGCGGCGCAGCCATGCGGCACAGATGTCGCTGGCCATGAGTTCGGGCAGGCGTTGCGCCAGTTCGGCCGCCAGTTCGGGCGTCAGGTATTCGTCGGCGTCCAGCGCGAGGATCCAGTCATTGCTGCACTGCGTCGTGGCGAAATTGCGCTGAGGCCCGAAGCCCAGCCATGCCTGCTGCACCACCCGTGCACCATGGGCCTGTGCGATGGCCACCGTGTCGTCAGTGCTCCCACTGTCGATCACGAGCTTTTCACCCGCAAACGGCACGCTGTCTAGGCAGCGCGCAATAGTCTTCGCCTCGTTGTACGTCATGACCACGAGGGTGAGGGGCAAGGTAGGCATAGCGTGAATTCTAGCCGCATTCGGGGGCCGGCTTGTGTCCCCTGCGTCCCCTGCCGGCGCGTTGTGCGAGGAGGCTATGGTCGGCTCTGTTTCAGCTGGATCCGTGCACTATCCTGCTGACTTTGGTTACGCCAAGCCTGAGACTATGCGGCCCCGGGATTCCCCGCCCGGGCGGCGGTGACGAACAAGCAAGCAGGCGGTATGACAAGCAAGGCGGTCCCATTGAACACGGAAATACAGCCGAAGAACCGGGCCATCGGGCGCACGATTCTCGGCGCGGGTCTTGTCTGGATGATGCTTGGCATGGCCATCATGCCGGCTGGCGTGTCTTTCAATCCGGGCAAGGTTTACCAGGTCAGCCTGGCGGTGTTGCTGTATCTGCCCGCGCTCATCCTTGCGTTCTCCCAGCGCGCCCGCGTGTGGCGCCAACTGTGGCCGCAGCCCCTGTTCCGTGTGTTCCTGACCCTGCTGGCCTGGGCCGCGCTGTCGTTGGCATGGACCCATGCCGTGCGCCCGCCCGACGAAATCGGGCGCCTGGTTAGTGTGCTGGCCTTCGTACTCGGCTGGCAGGCCTATGCACAGGATGAGGTGCCGCGGATCCGCAACCTGCTGCTCGCTGTGGGCTTGGGCATTGGCGCGTGCGCCGCCTACTACTGCGTGAGTTTCGCGATCACCCCCATGGAGGATGGCCGCATCATCGGCCAGGGAACCATTGCCACCGCCAACTATGCCGCGGCATTGATGGGCGTGGTCGCCCTGTGGCTCAGCCAGTTGGACGTCCCCGATCGACGATGGTCGGCGTTGCGCTACGTCGCCATGGCGGTGCTGCTCCTGTTCATCGGGCTGACGCATACGCGCAGCGTCTGGCTGGGCATCGCCGCGGTGGTCCTGCTCATGCCGTTATGGCAGTCGGGGCGCGCCTATCGTTGGATCGCCGTCGCCGTCGCCGCGCTGGCCGTGACCATGCTGCTGTGGCCGGCCAGCATGCTCATGGAGCGCGGAACCTCCCTGCGCCCCGAGCTGTTCGAGCAATCGATGCGGCTGTTTGTCCAGCATCCACTCCTCGGCGCCGGGCAGGGGTCGCCGATGACCCTGATGGTGAATGGCGCGGCCTATACGCATACGCACAACGTATTTACCCAGGCGATGGTCGAGCTGGGCCTGCCTGGCCTGTTGCTGACGGTCGCCCTGTGGCTGATGGTCGTCTGGCAGGGGTGGCGCCATCGCAGCCTGCTGCAGGGACGCCTGGTACTGGCGATCTGGGTTTACGCCACCGTGGTGCTCCAATTTGACATGCCCCAGATGCTCGACAGCCCCCGGCCCACCTGGCTGCTGATCTGGCTGCCGGTCGGCCTGGTGCTGGGGCTGGCATGGCACGATCGGCAAAAGCCGGCAAATTCCATCCATTGAATTTAAAGTACCCCGACGTGTTTGGGGATTCGGGGTTCTCGATGAACAAGGTGTTGGTAACCGGTGGTGCGGGCTTCCTGGGCTCGCATTTGTGCGACAGGCTGCTGCGCGACGGCCACGACGTGCTGTGCGTGGACAACTTCTTTACCGGCAGCAAGCAGAACATCGCGCACCTGCTCGATCATCCGTACTTCGAGCTGATGCGGCACGACGTGACCTTTCCGCTCTACGTGGAAGTGGACCGCATCTTCAACTTTGCCTGCCCTGCCTCGCCGGTTCACTACCAGCACGATCCGGTGCAGACCACCAAGACCAGCGTGCACGGCGCGATCAACATGCTTGGCCTGGCCAAGCGCACCCACGCACGCATCCTGCAGGCGTCGACCAGCGAAGTGTATGGCGACCCTGAAGTGCATCCGCAGCGCGAGGAGTACTGGGGCCGCGTCAATCCGATCGGTTTCCGCAGCTGCTACGACGAAGGCAAGCGCTGCGCCGAAACGCTGTTCTTCGATTACTTCCGCCAGCACAACCTGGACATCAAGGTCGTGCGCATCTTCAACACCTATGGCCCGCGCATGCATCCCAACGATGGGCGCGTGGTGAGCAACTTCATCGTGCAGGCGCTGCGCGGCGAGGACATCACCATCTATGGCGACGGCAGCCAGACGCGCAGCTTCTGCTATGTCGACGACCTGATCGAAGTGATCGTCCGCATGATGAACAGCGAGCGGGGCTTCACCGGTCCGGTGAACATCGGCAACCCGGTCGAACACACCATGCTGCAGCTGGCCGAGCGCGTGCTGCAGCTCGTCGGCGGCCGATCAAAACTCGTGTTCCGCCCGCTGCCGTCGGACGATCCGCGCCAGCGCCAGCCGGACATTTCGCTCGCCAAGGAAAAGCTCGACTGGGCGCCGCGCGTAAGCCTGGATGACGGCCTGCGCGAAACCATCGCCTACTTCCGCAAGCTGTTGCAGGGGGAGGTGGCCGCATGAAGGCGGCGACCTTCAGCGTCATCATCACCAACTACAACTACCGCGATTACGTCGGCGAGGCGATCGACAGCGTGCTGGCGCAGACGCGCGCCGTTGCCCAGGTCATCGTCATGGACGATGGTTCCACCGACGGTTCGGCCGCATGGCTGGCCGAGCACTACGGCAACGACGAGCGCGTCACGCTGCGTTGCGTGAGCAACGGCGGCCAGCTTTCGGCATTCGTGAGGGGCATGGATGGCGTCACCGGCGACATCGTGTGCTTCCTTGATGCGGACGATCGCTGGGACAAGGACTACGTGGCCCGCATCGGCGAGTTCTACGACAGTCGTCGCGACATCGATTTCGTGTTCACCGACGTCAACCTGTTCGGCAACGAACAGGGCATTATCGGTTACGCGGATCACGCCGTGGACCTTGGCTACACCGCCATCAGCACATGGGTGACTGCTTACTGGTACGGCGCGGCGACCTCCGCGCTGTCCATGCGGCGAATGTGGGCGCAGCGAGCGCTCGATCTGCCACACGACTTCCTGACCACCTGGCGGATTTCCGCCGACAACTGCCTGGTGTTCGGTACCAGCGTGCTCGGCGCACGCAAGTATTTCCTACCCACGGGCATGGTCCACTACCGCGTCCACGGCGCCAATGGGTGGTGGCATGCGCGCGAACGCGAGAACCAATTCACCAATCTGTTCCGTTCGCGCACGCTGATCAACCACTACGCCGAGCGCATGCATATGGACGTCCATACGCTGGACCTGGCCAAGGCCGAGTTTCGCAGCAAGCCGAAACCAGGCATGGACGAGGCGTGGCGCTACGCCGGCATCGCGTACCGGCGCGGGGCGGCGGGTTGGCTCAAGCGCGTCGAGCGCGCGGTTTCCATTCTCCGGCACGGCCGCAGGCATCGGGGCGCATGAGTGGCGATCTCGACCTGAAGGTCAGCGTCGTCCTGCTGACGTACAACTGGCCGAAGGCGTTGGAGCGCATGCTCTCGCACCTCGCAAAGCAGACGCAGCTTCCCTACGAAGTGATCGTCGCGGACGATGGGTCGACGGGGGAAACGGCTGAGTTGGTCAAGCGCATGGCGGCGACCTTCCCGGTGCCCTTGCGGCACGTGTGGCAGGAAGACCACGGCTTTCGCGCTGCCCGTGCACGCAACCGGGGCATCGCGGCGAGTCGCGGCGACTACGTGATCCTGCTCGACGGTGACATGTTGGTGCACCCGCATTTCATTGCGGATCACCTGATGCTCGCTGAGCGCGGCTACTTTCTGCAGGGCGGCCGCATCAAGGCAACACCCGAGGAATCGCAACGCTTGCTCGACGGCAAGGCGCCCGTCTATGCGCCATGGGCGGATGCCCATTTCGATGAGTTCGACGGCACCAAACGGCTCTATGCATTCCACGCCCCGATGCTGGCGCGTTGGAAGGCGCGTTCGCGCAACGGCGGCCGGGTGATGAGCTGCAACATGAGCTTCTGGCGCGATGACTTGCTGCGTGTCAACGGGTTCGATGAGCGCATGGAAGGCTATGGCGCCGAGGATCGCGAACTGGCGGCGCGGCTGGAGAACACCGGACTGAAGCGCCGTGCGCTCAAATGGGCTGCGCTGGCCATGCACCTGTGGCACAACTCGCGTTCGCCGCCGGACGTGGACGACATGGCCCTGCCGAACAATCGCCTGTTCCTGGCAACGCGCACCGAAGGCATCACCTGGTGCGAACGCGGCATCCATCAGCATACCGACCTGCTCGAACAGGGCGCATCCACGGCATGAAGCTGCTCTACACGAACTTCCACGAGGGCGACGGCGGCGGCCACACCACCTACATTCGTGAGTTGGCCGCGGCACTGGCATCGCGTCATGAAGTCCATGTGGCTGTACCACCTGGCAGCCGTCTCAACCGCGAGGCTCGCGCCCTGCCCGGCGTGTTCGTGCTGGACCAGCCGTTTCCCAACGGCTTGAACAAGTGGAAGCGGCGTCGCCGTGCCCGCGCTCAGCTCGCGGCCTATCTGCGCAAGCACGACTTCGACATCGTCCACGTCAACGGTTCGGCTGACCATCGCCTCGTACTGTCGGCGATGCCGACCAAGCACCCCGCGCTGGTGTGGACCAAGCACAACTCCAAGCCCGTCCGTGGCATCGGCAACGCACTGCGCGCGCGGCGTACGGATCTTGTCATTGCGGTTTGCGAATACACGCGGCGCGAGCTGCTGCATACGGCGTATCGGCGTTGCCGGATCGAGACGGTCTACAACGGTGTCGACATCGAACGGTGGGCGCCGTGGCCTGCGGATGCTGCGAAGGCAGAGCGATCACGCTGGAGCGGTGGCGACGATAGCCTGCTGCTTTTGGGCAGCAACGCAGGCACGGCCAGCTACAAGGGCTGGATGGATCTGGTGGAGGCGTTGCCGTTGCTTCCGGCGGACATCCGCCGTCAGGTGCGCGTGCTCATCGCCGGCGTGCCGCCGAAGGCGGCGGATCTCGAGCGCGTCGCCGCCCTTGGCGTGTCGGAACAGGTGGTCTTTCCTGGGGTTCTCACGGATGCGCGTGGCCTGGTGGCCTCACTGGATGCGGGCTTCGTGTTGTCCTATGACGTGGAGACGATCTCGTTCGCCTGTCGCGAGATGATGGCGATGGGCAAGCCGGTCTTGCTGTCCCGCTATGCCGGTCTGCCGGAGAACATTCGTGAGGGTGAGGATGGGTGGCTGGTGCCGGTGAGAGATCGGGAGGCTATCGCGGCGGCGATGACGATGTTGGTCGAGCGGCGTGGGGTGTTGTCGGGGATGGGTTTGGCGGCTCGTGCGCATGCGGAGCGGGAGTTTGGGTTGCCGCTGTTCGTGGGGCGCACTGAGGAGGCGTACGGGCGCCTTTTGGCGTCCCGCTGATGGTGCTGCGCTGAGTTTCTTTGTCCTCTCTCCCCTGCTGGGCGGGGAGTGGCCGTGGATGCCAGCGGTGTTGAGGTGCGAGGAGTGGGTTGGGGCATTGCCACCTTCATGGTGGTGAGGGGCCAACCTAGCCTCACTGCTTCATAAGCACCGTCATTCCTGCGAAGGCAGGAGGCGCTCTTCAACAGCCGGATGGCTGGTCATCCAGTGACTTTGCTCTCGGCCTTTGCTCTGGCCTTCGGTCTCGCGCGTTCCCGCGATCGGGCCGCTTACGCAGCGGGCGTTTCGACCTTCTGCCGGAGGCCGAGTCACTTTTCTTTTGCTGGCCCACGCACGCGCAGGTGCGCGTGCGAACGGCGAAGCCGGCCCGAAGGGCGCAGGGCAGGATGCCCGGAGTCAAAGAAAAGTAACCCAAAGAAAATGGCCTTGAGAGCTCTCGTAGCACCGTGTTGGATACAAGCTTTGGCGGCCTCGGTATTCGGAACCGCACGATCCATTCGACACACGGTACGGCTACCCCGCAACGCACCGAAGCGCAGAGGTGCTCTGCATAGCGTGGGATACAAGCACTGAAGGTTCGGGAGCCCTGATTGCGACAGGCGCAGCGCCTACACACTGCGGCTACACCGCAACGCGCCGTCGCCAAGAGGACTTAAAGCGAACCCCGCGAAATTCGGAACGACGAGGCAGCGTGTTCACGTATGCCGCGCCACAGCGCGGCGCGATGTGCAGCAAAGCTGCACGAGCCGTCGGCTCGGCGCTTTGGCTTTTGACTTCAGGGCCCCCTTGCGCGGCGGTGAGGGGTGGACGATCAGGCCCGCAGGGGAATCGGCACGGATGCCGATTCCTTTTCGCCGGGGCAGGAGCCCCGTCGAAAAGCCCGGCCGCCCCTCACGAACTGGCCGGCAACGCCGGCCAGCGCCAAGCGGGGGTGCCTTTCTCTTTGGCATTGCCACCATCTCGGTGGTTACTTTCTCTTGGGCAAGCAAAGAAAAGTGACCCGGCCTCCGGCAGGAGGTCGGAAGCCCGCCGTCCCACAGGGACTACCTTCGGGTCGCAACGAGCCAGGTCGCCGTATCACATCAACCAAAGGCCAAGAGCAAAGTCACTGGACCCCTGCCTTCGCAGGGGTGACGGTGTGTATGAAAAGGTGAGGCGGACATACATTCCTTGCCCCGTTAGACAAGTAGAGAAAAGTGCCCCAATACCACGGGATCACTCAGCAGCCCGCTGGCGAAAGCACAGCACCATCGCCAAACAACCACCTCACTCTTCCAACGCCGCCGCCGGCACCCGATCCACATCCTCAGACGGCAAACACCCCGGCACCACCGCATCAGCCTTGAACATCCACCACCCACGCCGATTGGCATGACCAAGACTGATCGCCTTGTTGCGGTCCACGCATTGGGCCATCACGCCATCCAGCGCAAACAACCACCGATGCGCAGGATCCGCCGCCTGCCACTTCACTGCCGCGGCGTACTGGTCGTGCCAGGGCTTGGTAAAGCCGAAATCCGTCGCGGGACGATCGAGCATCAGCAGGTTCTGTTCCTTCCACGCGACCATGCCGAGCTGGTCGCCTGCCGGCAAGTGTTCGCGAACTTCCTGCATCAACCCGGCCGCGGAGCTGGAATCGTTGAGCAGGGGGTAGGCCCACACGCTCCATACCAGCCACATCGCAGCCATCCCGCCGGACACGGCAGCGACGGCGTGGCGAACCCGTAAGGTGGCAATCAACACGAGCATGATCGCGCCGATGCAGATGGCCATCCACCACAGTGAGTGTCCGCCGTCATCGAAGCCGCGCGCAGTAGCGAACTCGCTGGCGAACTTCGGGTGCGATACGAGCGCTGTCGTGCCGAGGCCTAGCATGGCCATGCCCATGACGCCCATAAACACGAGCCCGGCGATGCGCAGCCAACGTTTCTGCAACAACTCGCCAAGATACGGCGCCGTCACCAGCGCCAGCATCGGCAGCGCAGGCATGATGTATACGTCGCGCTTGCCCTTGGGGATCGAGAAGAACACCAGCAGCAACACGATCCAGCCCAGCGGCAGCAGGATGCGCGCGTCCTTCGCCTTCAGCGCCTGCCACCAGCGCGGCAGCGTGCCCGGATAGGTCAGCGAGAGCGGCAACCAGGTGAACAGCACGATGGGCACGTAGTAGAGCGTGTTGTGGTGGTGGTCCCACGACTTGCTGTAACGCCCTGCCGTCTGATGGAACAGGATGTCGTTGACGTACGCCGCGTAGGCCGGATCGCCCGCGTGTGCTTTCGCTCCCAGCAGCATCGGGACCAGCCACAGTGACATTGCCAGCAGCAACGCGACGAGGCCCAGCGCCCAGCGCCACCACGCGCCTTCGCCCATGCGTGACACGCCGTTCCACTGGCCGAATGTGGCGACCAGATAGGGCAGAAACAGCAACAGCGCGAGTACGCCTACGCCCTTGGTGATGACGCCCAATCCCGCGCAGAAACAGCCGAACCAGAACGCCCGCCAGTTCGGGCCTTTCAGCATATGGACCAACAGGCCCCAGTTTGCGGCGGTGATGTAGAACATCACCAGTGGGTCGATCTGCGCGCGCTTGGTCTGATAGACAAACTGGAACGTGATGAGCAGCGCCGATGCGGCGTACAGGCCGACCTGGCGATCCCACAGGCGACGGCCCAGGTCATACACCAACAACAGGCAACCCAGCGCCGCCAGCAATGAGGGCAGCAAGAAGGCGACGCGCCAGCTCCTCAGCACCGTGTAACTGGCCGCTTCCAGCCAGAACAGCATGGGCGGCTTGTCGGAATACAGCTCGGCGCCGCGGTGGGGGAACAGCCAGTCGCCACTTTCCACCATTTGCTTGGCGGCCAGCGCGAAGCGTGGTTCGTCGGATGGCCACGGATCGCGCAGGCCCATGCCGGCGCCGATGACGATGAACGCGATCAGCAGCAACAGCCAGAAACGGCGGCGTTCCAGGGGTGTGGCTTCGGAAAAGACAGGCATACAGAAGTTCCGGGAAGCGGCCTGGCCGCATCGCTAAGCAAGTGGCCCGAGGGCGTCAGCCGGAGCGTGGCAGCCCAGTGCGCGTCGCAGGCCGCTGGATTCAGGCTTTTTCGATGACGGCATAGTACATGCCGTCCAGATCACCATCGCCGGGCAGCACCTGCCAGCCCGTGGCGGCAGGCAAGCCCACCGGTAGGGTGAAGTCCACGGCGCGGGCATCGGCGTGCGCCTGCAGCCACTCGCCGACCATGGCGTCATTCTCCGCGCGCAGCATGGAGCAGGTGATGTAGACCAACCGCCCACCCGGGGCCAGCAGGGGCCAGAGCGCGGTGAGGATGCGGTGCTGTTGCGCGACCAGCGCGGCCATGTCGCTCTCGCGACGGTGCAGGCGCACGTCGGGGCGGCGGCGCAGGACGCCGGTGGCCGAGCAAGGGGCATCGATCAGGATGCGGTCGAACGGTGTGCCGTCCCACCAGCCCTTGGGCTCGCCCGCATCGCCGACGACGACGTTGGCGGTGAGGCCAAGGCGCTCAAGGTTCTGGTTGATGCGTTGCGTGCGCTTGGCGTCGAATTCGAGGGCGGTGAGCGCCACGTCCGCACGTTCGAGCAGATGGCAGGCTTTGCCGCCGGGAGCGGCGCAAGCATCCAGTACGCGTTGTCCGTCGCGCACGTCGGCAAGGTCGGCGGCGATCTGCGCCGCGCCGTCCTGCACGGCGAACTCACCCGCTGCGAAGCCGGGAAGGCGGGTAACGTCGGTGCTGTGCGGAAGCACAATGCCATCGGCCAGCCACGCGTGTAGTTCAGCCGTATAGCCATCCGATTGCAATCGATCGAGCAGCGACTCGCGCGTGGAGCGGCGGCGGTTCACGCGCAGCATCAATGGCGGTTCGACGTTGTCGGCTGCCATCACGGCGTCAGCCTGTTCCGGCCAATCGCGTACTAGCGTCTTGGCCAGCCAGGCGGGATGTGCGTGGCGTGTCTGCGGCTTGGCATCGAGCGAGGCAAGCAGTGCCTCGCGCTCGCGCAGCCAGCGGCGAAGGATGGCGTTGACCAGCCCGGCCATGCGCGGACGCTGCAAGGCGCGCGTGGCCTGCACGGTCGCGGCGACCGCCGCATACTCCGGCAATTGCAGGATCTCCAACTGCACCAGGCCGAGCACCAGCAGGGCGTGGATCTCCGGTTCCTTCTGGCGCAGGGGTTTCTCTAGCAGGCGATCCAGTACGGGGTCGAAGCGCAGCCACCAGCGTGCGCTGTCGCTCAACAGGGCCATCAGCAGCGCGCGATCGCGGCTGTCGGCGAGCTTGGGCGCGTGGCGCTCCATGGCGTCGCGCAGCGAGGCGCCGCGGAGGGCGACGTCGGCAAGGGCTAGTGCGGCAAGGGCGCGGGTATCGGTCATGGGGCCAGAAAATAGTGGAGAGGAGTGAGAAGAGAGAGTTAACGATGCCCTCTCGTCTTCGTCATCCCCGCGAAGGCGGGGATCCATTGCCTTCGCGAAGCGCCATAAAAGTCGCTGGATGACCAGCCCTTCGGCTGTTGAAAAGCGCCTCCCGCCTTCGCGGGGGGGGACGATTATGCGCCGCGCGTCTTCATGGCGTTGAGGTAATCCGCCGCCGTAATGCGCTTGCCGCCCGCCCGCTGCAACGCCGTCACGCGTAGCGCACCGGTGCCGCAGGCGACATCGATGCCGTCGCGCGACATGGTCAGAACGGTGCCTGGCACGGCGCCGGGCAGTCCCTCGACAGCTCGCGCCGCCCAGATGCGCAGCATTTCACCGCTCACCTCGCCCTCGGCCACCGGCCAGGGGTCGAAAGCACGTACCTGGCGCTCCAGCTCGATGGCCGGGCGGGAGAAATCGAGCCGCGCCTCGGCCTTGTCCAGCTTGTGCGCATACGTCACGCCCTCGTCGGGCTGCGCTCGGGCTGGGAGGGTTTCACCGGCCATGACGCGCGCCAGCCCTTCGGCAAGCACGTCGGCACCCAGGGCCGCGAGGCGATCGTGCAGCGAGCCGCCGGTGTCGTCGCCGGTGATGGGTGTGCGTCGTTCCAGCAGCACCGGGCCCGTGTCCAGCCCGGCCTCCATCTGCATCAGGTCGACGCCGCTTTCCGCGTCGCCGGCGAGGATGGCTCGCTGGATCGGCGCCGCGCCACGCCAGCGTGGCAGCAGGCTGGCGTGTACGTTCCAGCAGCCCAGGCGAGGAATGGCGAGCACCTTGCGGGGAAGGATCAGGCCGTAAGCCACCACCACCATGAGGTCGGGGGCGTAGGCAGCCAGCGTCGCGCGCGCCTCTTCCGACTTGAGGGACTCCGGCTGCTCCACCGGAATGCCGGCGGCGACGGCGGCCTGCTTTACCGGGCTGGGCGTCAGCTTGCGGCCGCGGCCTGCCGGCCGGTCCGGCTGTGTATAGGCGGCGACCACGTCCGCGCCGCTGGCACGGCACGCTTCAAGGCAGGAAACGGAAAATTCGGGGGTGCCCGCGAAAACGACGCGGAGCTTCAAGCGCTGGCCGCCTGTTTGCGCTGCTTTTCCAGGCGCTTGAGCAGCATGGAGCGCTTGAGCGGCGACAGGTAATCCACGAACACCTTGCCGGCGAGGTGATCCATTTCGTGCTGGATGCACACAGCAAGCGGGCCTTCGAACTCGCGCACGACTTCGTTGCCGTCCACGTCGTTGGCCTTCACCTTCACCTTGAGGGCGCGGGTGACGTCAGCGTAGATACCCGGGAACGACAGGCAGCCTTCCTGATAGACCTGCGCGCCGTCCTTTTCGAGGATCTGCGCATTGATCAGCACGATGGGCTGGTTGCGCTCGTCGCTCATGTCGGCGACCAGCACCTGCTGGTGCACGTTGACCTGCGTAGCGGCCAGGCCGACACCATTGGCGTCATACATGGTCTCGAACATGTCGGCCACGAACTGCTTGAGTTCGGCGTCGAACTCGCGCACGGGTTCGGCCTTGGTGCGCAGGCGGGGGTCGGGGAATTCGATAATGGTCAGGACGGACATGGGCTTTTACCTTGGCGCCAAAAGTGCGGGCGAATCGGTGAAAACCAAGCCCGGGCGCGATCTAGAATGGCCTTTATTGTACGCCGCCAAGCCTGTGTCTGGCATGCCATTTTGCCAACTGGTCACGGTTGCGTGAACAAGTTGTTCGGTTACACTCGCCCGAGCGTCGGGGGGATGGGGGATTCCCGTTTATGATCAGAAAGTCCATTGGGCTGCTGGCCGGCATGCTGGTCACGGTGGCTGTTTACGCTGCGGGTGCGCAATTGCGTACCGATCACCCCGATACCTATACGGTGAGAAAGGGCGACACGCTCTGGGCGATTTCCGCACGCTTCCTGTCCAAGCCATGGTTGTGGCCAGAGATCTGGCAGGCCAACCCGCAGGTGCAGAACCCGCATCTCATCTACCCGGGTGACGTGCTCAATCTTTCCTTTGCCAATGGTCCGCGCCTGGGCCTGCAGCCGCGCGTGCGCGCCGAGGGCGATGCCATTCCCGCCATTCCGCTGGAACAGTTGCAGACGTTCCTGAAGGAAATGCGTGTGCTCAATTCCTCCGAAGTGAAGTCGCTGCCTTATGTGGTGGGCTTCGAGGAAGCGGACCTGCGCGGCACGGTGGGCAAGAACATCTACGTTCGCAATCTGTCGGCCGATCCGGGCCAGCGCTACGCGATCGTGCGCCCGACCCAGACCTTCCGCGACTTCGACAGCAAGAAGGGTCGCGACAACGGCTCGGACCTGGTGGCGCATCCGCTCGACAGCAATGTGTCGCTCGTCCGCACGCCGTGGAAGGAGGATTTCCGCGCCGACGGCCACTATGGCCATGGCGAGGACATCGGCACCGAGGTGACCGTGATCGGCCGCGCCGAGGTGCTGCGCACCGGCGACCCGAGCACCCTGCTCCTGCTCGACTCCACCATGGAGATCAACAAGGGCGACCGTCTGGTGCCGATCGACGACAAGCCGTACGACGCCTACTACTACCCGCACGCACCCAAGTCGTTGCCGAACAATGCCCGCGTGATCGCCTTCGCCGATGCCTACGATGCGGTCGGCCCGCACCAGGTGGTGGCGCTGAACATCGGCTCGCAGGATGGCGTGGACAACGGCCAGACCTATTCGATCTACCAGCCGGGCGAGACCATTCCGGACGACGTGGCCAGCGATAGCTGGGATCGCGGCACCGGCAAGAAGGTCACGCTGCCGCAGGAGTTCGTGGGTCACGTCATGGTGTTCCGCACGTTTGACCGGGTGAGCTACGGCCTGGTCATGGATGGGCTGCGCCCGGTGCATAAGCACGACAAGCTCGAGTTGCCGGAATAAGCTTCCAGCGACAGAGGACGACAGCACGGCGCGGCTCTCACCGCGCCGTTTTTTTTGGCGCCGCCCCTAGGCTGGGCGGTCATGAACGACGCCACTCATCTCCGCATCTGGTTGACCCTGTTGCGCACGCCCCGCCTGGGCCCCGGCGCCCTGCGCGAGCAACTGGCCCTGCACGACAACCGCGTCGACGCCGTGCTGGACGCACTCCGGCAGCGGCTGCCTAGCCTCCCCGACGACACACGCCGCTGGCTGGAGCAGCCCGATCAGCGCCGTCTCGACGCTGATCTGAACTGGCTCGGGCAGCCGGGCCGGCGCCTGCTGTTGTGCACGGACGAAGACTTTCCTCCGTTGCTCGACGCGATCCCGCAGCCGCCGGTCGCCCTCTTTGTGGCCGGCGATGCAAGCCTGTTGCTGCATCCCCAGCTCGCCATCGTGGGCGCGCGTGCAGCGACGCTGAGCGGGCAAACCCATGCACGTGCCTTTGCACAGGCCCTGGGCCAATCGGGTTTCGTCATCACCAGCGGCATGGCCGATGGCATTGATGGTGCCGCCCATCTCGCCGCACTGGACGCCGGCCTGCCGACGGTAGCCGTGGTGGGCACGGGGCTGGACCGGGTCTACCCGGCCAGGCATCACGCCCTGGCCCGGCGCTTGGCCGCCGAGGGCGCCATGGTCAGCGAGTTTCCGCTGGGAACGCCAGCGCGCAGTGGCCACTTTCCTCGCCGAAACCGCCTGATCGCCGGTCTGTCGCTGGGCACCCTGGTGGTTGAGGCCGGCCTGCAGTCCGGGTCGTTGATCACCGCCCGGCTGGCGGCGGAACAGGGGCGCGAGGTATTCGCGCTGCCCGGTTCCATTCATAATCCTCTCGCTCACGGTTGCCATCGGCTCATTCGCGATGGCGCAAGGCTGGTCGAAACGGCAGCTGAAATCGTGGAAGTGCTTGCTCCGGCTGCTGTCGCACTGGGTCATGAGTTGGCCGTCCGGCTTGAAGGGACGACTGTCTCGGCGCCCGGAGAGACAGCGTTCGAGATCGATCCATCCCGACAGGCCGTGCTCGACGCGCTCGGGCATGGGCCGGTCGCGCTCGACGATCTGGCGGCATTTACCGGCAAGACTGTCGCAGAGCTGTCGTCTGCGTTGCTGGTGATGACGCTGGAAGGCAAGGTCGAAACGCTACCCGGCGGCCGCTATCAACGGTTGCCGACCTAGCGAAAGCCGACCTGGAGCGCGCTTTCACATGGTTCAGCTTGACGGCGTCAGGCCGGCATGCCTTTAACTAAATATAGGAAGCCGGCCCAAGCGGGTCGGTCGCAGAAGGCGGATAGCGAGTTTCATGGCAAAGAACCTGCTCATCGTCGAGTCGCCGGCCAAGGCGAAGACGATCAACAAATACCTCGGCAAGGACTTTCAGGTCCTGGCCTCCTACGGCCACGTCCGTGACCTGAAGCCGAAGGAAGGGGCCGTCGACCCCGACAACGGCTTCGCCATGGCCTACGAGGTGATCGACCGCAACGAGAAGCACGTCGATGCCATCGCCAAGGCGGCCAAGCTGGCCGACGACATCTATCTCGCGACCGACTTGGATCGCGAAGGCGAGGCGATCTCCTGGCACATCAGCGAGATCCTCAAGGAGCGCGGGCTCACCAAGGACAAGCAACTGCATCGCGTGGTGTTCTCCGAGATCACCCCCAAGGCGATCAAGGCGGCCGTGGCCGCGCCGCGCGAGTTGTCGCTCGATCTGGTGGACGCCCAGCAGGCGCGCCGCGCACTGGACTACCTGGTGGGTTTCAACCTGTCGCCGGTGCTGTGGCGCAAGGTGCAGCGTGGCCTGTCCGCCGGCCGCGTGCAGTCGCCCGCGCTGCGCATGATTGTGGAGCGCGAGGAAGAGATCGAAGCCTTTGTCGCCCGCGAGTACTGGACCATCGAGGCCTCGCTGCGTCATCCGGAAGGCGACTTCTCGGCCCGCCTCACCAAGCTCAACGGCAAGAAGTTCGAGCAGTTCGACCTGACCAACGAGCATGACGCGCTGGCCGCGCGCCACGCGCTGAAGGAGGCCGCCCGCGGCCACCTGACCGTCAGCGACGTGAACAGCAAGGAGCGCAAGCGCCGCCCCGCGCCGCCGTTCACCACCTCCACGCTGCAGCAGGAAGCCGCGCGCAAGCTCGGCTTCTCCACCAGCCGCACGATGAAGGTGGCGCAGGGCCTGTACGAAGGCGTGTCGATCGGCACCGAAGGCAATGTCGGTCTGATCACCTACATGCGTACCGACTCCGTGGCGCTGTCCGAAGACGCCGTGGGCGAGCTGCGCCAGCTGATCGCGCGCGACTACGGCGACAAGGCGCTGCCGGACCACGCGCAGACCTACAAGTCCAAGGCCAAGAACGCGCAGGAAGCGCACGAAGCCATCCGCCCGACCTCGGCCATGCGCACGCCGCGCGAAGTCGCCTCGTTCCTCAACGACGAGCAGCGCAAGCTTTACGAGCTCATCTGGAAGCGCACCGTCGCCTGCCAGATGATCCACGCGACCATGAACACCGTGTCGGTGGATTTCAACGTGCCGCACGTGAAGGGTGGCGACGCCGCATTCCGGTCCACGGGTACCACCGTGATCGATCCGGGCTTCCTTGCCGTGTACGAAGAAGGTCGCGACCAGAAGACCGCCGAGGACGAGGACGAAGGCCGTCGCCTGCCCAAGCTCGACGTGGGTGAGCGCGTGGCGCTGCAGGACATCCTGGCCGACCAGCACTTCACCGAGCCGCCGCCGCGCTACTCCGAAGCCAGCCTGGTGAAGGCACTGGAAGAACACGGCATCGGTCGTCCGTCGACCTACGCCAGCATCATCCAGGTGCTGCTCAACCGCGAATACGTGTTCCTCGACAGCCGTCGCTTCAAGCCGACGGACGTGGGCCGCGCGGTGAGCAAGTTCCTGACCGCTCACTTCACCCGCTACGTGGACTACGACTTCACCGCCAAGCTCGAAGACGAGCTGGATGCGGTGAGCCGTGGCGAAGAAGCGTGGGTGCCGCTGATGGAGCGCTTCTGGCAGCCCTTCAAGCAGCAGGTGGACGAAAAGACCGAAACGGTCGACCGCAGCGAAGCCACCGGTGCGCGCGAACTGGGCACCGATCCGAAATCCGGCAAGCCGGTGTCGGTGCGCCTGGGTCGCTACGGGCCGTACGCGCAGATCGGCGACAAGGACACGGACGAGAAGCTGCAGTTCGCCTCGTTGCGTCCGGGCACGAGCATGCACACCATCACGCTGGAAGACGCGCTGGAGCTGTTCAAGCTGCCGCGCAAGCTCGGCCAGGCGGAGAACGGTGACGAGGTGTCGGTGGGCGTGGGTCGCTTCGGCCCGTTCGTGAAGCAGGGCAGCACCTACGCCTCGCTCAAGGCCGAAGACGATCCGTACACCATCGAGCTGCCGCGCGCCCTGCAGATCGTGCAGGAAAAGCTGGAGATGATCGCCAACCGCATCATCCAGGACTTCGGCAACGGCATTCAGGTACTCAACGGCCGCTTCGGCCCGTACATCACCGATGGCGAAAAGAACGCGCGCATCCCGAAGGACCAGGAGCCGAAGGAACTGACCGAGGCACAGTGCGTCGAGCTGTTGGCGGCCGCGCCGGTGAAGAAGGGGCGCGGCGCGTTCAAGAAGACGGCATCCAAGAAGGCCGCCGCCGAGAAGAAGCCTGCGGCCAAGAAGGCGGCTGCCAAATCCACCACCAAGACCGCCGCCAAGAAGACCACCGCCAAGAAGGCAGCGACCAAGAAGACCGCTACCAAGAAGACGGCCGCGAAGAAGGCTTCGGCCAAGACCGCTACCAAGAAGACTGCCGCCAAGAAGACGGCGGACGCCTGAGTGACGGTTCGCTTCACCCTGGCCAACGTCGATGCCGCCGCCGCGCTGATGCGCAGCGGCGGCGTGCTGGCCTACCCGACCGAAGCCGTCTACGGCTTGGGTTGCGACCCGCACAACCGTGACGCCTTCGAGCGCTTGTTCGCGCTCAAGCAGCGACCGCCCACGCAGGGCGTCTTGCTGATCGGGGCGGATTTCGCCCAGGTCGAGCCTTACATCGACCTCGCTGGCGTGCCGGACGGCGTGCTGGCGCAGGTGCGCGAGAGCTGGCCCGGTCCGAATACCTGGATCTTCCCGCGCTCCGCGCTCGTGCCCGATTGGGTGGCCGGTGCCCATGCCGGCATCGCCCTGCGCGTGACCGCCCACGAGCCCGCCGCGGCCCTCTGCCGTGCCTATGGCGCCGCCCTGGTGTCCACCAGCGCCAACCCGCACGGTGAGCCGCCCGCACGCAGCGCGGACATGGCCGTTGGGTACTTCGGCGAAGCCCTGGAAGGCGTGCTGGACGCGCCCGTGGGCGGCCAGCAGCGCCCCACGGTCATACGCGACGCCCTCTCGGGCGCTATCATTCGCGCCTGACTGAGGCCGGAATCGCTCGCTGACGGGTTCGCGAGAATGAACGGCTTCCGCACGCCACAAGCTCTCAGTAGGGAGTGATTCAGTGGCTTCCGCGAGGATGGGGATCATCGCGGACTCACTCTATCCGTCCGCTCGTCGGGCCGGCATCGGCCGGACCGGATGAGTTGACTGCAGTCGTCGGAGAACACCTTGGCCAGCGTTTTTGAAAACCTCCAGCTCGAACGGTCGGCACAGGATCTGCCGCTGCTGGCGGCTGGCTCAGCGGACCGCCCGGTGGTGTGGCGCCAGCATCAACCCGTGAGCGCCGCACGCTTCATGGCACACGTGCAGGCCGTCGCCGAGCAGCTCCCCATGGCGCCCGCTGCGGTAAATCTGTGCGAGGACCGCTACGCCTTCCTGGTGGCGTTCTGCGCCATCGCGCTGCGCGGCCAGACCAACCTGCTGCCCTCGTCCCGCGCACCGAAGGCCGTGGCCGAAGTGATGGCGGCCCATCCCGGCAGCTACGCGCTGGGTGAGCTGGCGCTCGACGTGCCCCCGGCTCACTACCGCCACTTGCCCGGTCTGATGGACACGCCGCAGGCCGAGGGTGCGCTGGACATTCCCCTGCTGCCGGCCGATCAGGTCGTGGCCATCGGCTATACCTCCGGCTCGACCGGCGTGCCCAAGGGCAATCCCAAGACCTGGGGCAGCTTCAACGCCAGCAACACGGGCAACATGCGCGCGTTGCAGCCCGTGGTCGGCCAGCACTTCCACGTCGTCGCCACGGTGCCGCCGCAGCACATGTACGGCATGGAGATGTCGGTACTGCTGCCGCTGCTGGATAACGTGGCCGTGCACGCCGGTCGCCCGCTTCTGCCGGCCGACGTGGCCGCCGCGCTGGCCGACGTGCCGTCGCCGCGCGTGCTGGTGACCACGCCGGTGCATCTGCGCGCCCTGATCGAATCGGGCGTGGCCTTGCCGCCAATCGATGCGATGGTGTCGGCCACGGCGCCGATGCCGGTGGAGCTGGCGCAGGCGGCGGAGGCCCGTTTCGGCGCGCCGCTGCTGGAAGTGTTCGGCTCCACGGAAACCTGCGTGTTCGCCAGCCGCCGTTCGGCGCTCGATGAGCCGTGGATGCTGTACGACGATGTGTATCTGCACCCGCAGCCGGACGGCACGCTGGTGCGTGCCCCGCAGCTTTCGCAGCCGATGACGCTGGCCGACATTGTCACGCTGCACGATGGTGGACGCCGCTTCCGCCTCTGCGGGCGCCATTCGGATTTACTGGATATCGCTGGCAAGCGTGCGTCGCTGGGCGATCTGACGCGGCGTCTGCAGGCCATTCCGGGTGTGCGGGATGGCGTGGTGTTTCAGCTCGAGAGTGGGGACGCGCTGGGTGTCCATCGCATCGCGGCGCTGGCGGTGGCGCCGGGGCTGGATGAGCACACGATTCTGGAGGCGTTCCGTGAGTCGGTGGATCCGGTGTTTTTGCCGCGGCCGTTGAAGTTGGTGGATAGCTTGCCGCGCAATGAGACGGGGAAGTTGCCGCGCGCGGCGCTGTTGGCGCTGCTCTGAGCTTTTCACTCCCTCTCCCTTGTGGGGAGAGGGTTGGGTGCTCGCCTTATCGTTTCATTCTTTAGCCGTCATCCCAGCGAAGGCGGGATAAGTGCGAAGCGCGTCCCACGGGGACTACTTCGCGTCGCAGCAAGCCTCAGTACTGCTCCCTCTCCCCTTCGGGGAGAGGGTTGGGGTGAGGGGTCAACCTAGCCTCACCGTTTCATTCTTTAGCCGTCATCCCAGCGAAGGCTGGGATCCAGTGACTTTGCTCCTTAGCCTTCGGTCTCGTGCGCTTCCGCGATCGGGCCGCTTACGCAGCGGGCGTTTCGACCTTCTGCCGAAGGCCGAGTCACTTTTCTTTGCTGGCCCAAAGAAAAGTAACCCAAAGAAATGGCCTTCAAAGCTCTCGTAGCACCGTGTTGAATACGAGCCTTGCAGGCCTCGGTATTCGGCACCGGGCGATCCATCCGACACACGGTACGGCTATACCGCAACGCGCCGAAGCGTAGAGGTGCTCTGCATAGCGTGGGATACAAGCATTGAAGCGTGAGGAAGCCGGGTTGCGTGGTCACCTTCGCCTCTACATAGCGGATACGCCGACGCGCTTCGCAACGCGCCGTCACCAAGAGGGCTTAAAGCAAATCCCGCGAGATGCGGGGCGGCGAGGAAGCGCCTTTCACTGCAGCCGCGCAGAGCGCGGCGCGATGTGCAGCTCCGCTGCACGAGCCGTGCGCTGTGGCTTTTGACCTTTGGGCCCCCTTGCGCGGCGGTGAGGGGTGGACGATCAGGCCCCGCAGGGGGAATCGGCAGGGATGCCGATTCCTTTTCGCCGGGGCAGGAGCCCCGTCGAAAAGCCCGGCCGCCCCTCACGAACTGGCCGGCTTCACCGGCCAGCGCCAAGTGGGGGTGCTCTTTCTTTTGGCATTGCCACCATCTCGGTGGTTACTTTTCTTTGAGCAACGCTTATCGGTAGCTGTCACACACGATTTTTTGAGGGGGAATGGTTAGGCTTTGGGCATGCCAAAGTCCACGCCAAGCTCACTCAAGTGGTTGATCAATAAGCAAACGCGCCTGGCTGGCCGCGTCGGCGACGCCGAGTCAAAGCGCTCGCTCCTAGTGTCCCAGCTGGGGACGTTAGACACTGATATCGCCGAGTTGAAGCGCCAACTCGGCGTGATCGAGTCGGCCATGGCGCTTCACGAGATTCGGATCGATCCGTCAGACCTTCAGTCCATTCGTCCCCAACAAAGTCGTCTCATGAAGGCGGGCCGGATGAGTCAAGTTATTCTGAAGGCACTTGCCGCTCGCCCTGATCGAACAGCGGCGACCCCCGATATTGTGGATGCCGTACTCTCGCAGCTCCCTCATCCACCTAGTCTGGCGGAACACTTCCGAATTCAAGCCAAAGTACAGGTGCGGCTGTGTGTACTGGCGAATCAGGGGCGCCTCATTCGACACGAAACGGGGCATCGAAAGATGCCCCGTTTATGGGAACTACCAACGCCTAGCTCGGACGGGCCATAACGCGTTCACGGCGAACACAACGTCGACTCTTGCGCTTCTCGCCACCGTGATAGTTACGCCACTCACGTGAATACCCGGGCGACAGCATCCGTTCAACCACCTGGCGAACGTTGCTTTCCTGAGTCTCGTGGCGATTCATCTCTCTCCATGCCGACTCCCAGGCGTACAGTTCGAGGGTATGGGGCCGGTAACCATGATGAGTCCCATGCTCCGCGCGCCGCATCCTAGCGAAGAAGCTTTCGGCCAAGTTGTCCGTCACCCCCTCGGGGCTGCAATAGCCATCGGCGTGTTTGACAACGTAGTGCTTGTACTCATCATCATCGCCAAGGCGAGCATATGCAGCGTTCTCATCCGTATAGATAACAGTGCCGGGTTCGATGTACTTATGGACAAGCTCCCGCACGTTCTCCATGTTCTCGCTGTAGCAGGAAGCCACGATCACACGCCCGATGCCGCGGCGCGTTTCATCGTGACCTTGCGCGAAAATATTGCTAGCGGGAAGTGCTTCAGCAAGAACAATAACAACGCGCTTGTTCTTAGCACGTCGAAGATTTCCTGGAGTATTAGCATTGATCGCGCGCCCCTGGATACGAGCGCGCGCGGCTGCAGTGCCGTGCTTGCTCAAGACACTGTTCACGTCCGCCTTAAAACGCCTCATCGACTTGCGGAGTTTGCCTGCAAAATGGCCACCATCAATGTGGACAAGGCCCCTCATGGGCCGTTTGTCGGCAAAATCGCGCAAAGCCTCTCGGATCTTCATGAGATTTTGGTGCGCACACTTCTCCGTGATGCCGACTTCGCGAGCCGTGCGTACTAGGGTAATTCCTTTCGGCGAACCTTCGAAGGCGACGGCTAAGGCCAGCAATTGGCGATAGGTGAGTTTGGAGCTGTCAAAGCGCGAGCCACTAGTCACGCTGAATGTGCATACGCACTGAGCGTTTTTGCAACGCCATTGTCGCCTTGTCCGTATGCGGTAGTGGCTGTCGAATAGCCCGCATTTGGGACAGGCTTGGCGATCAGAATCGCCCCATCGGATTTCTGCAAGCTCTGCTTCGGCTTGGTCCTCGGTGTAGTTGATCAACTTCTTGGAATAGTTGCGGCGCGCCGCGCCCCTCATCTGCTCTTTCGCCATATGCCTTTGCTCTGCATGCCGCGTGATCGTCGCAAACGCACAAGTTCACGTGCGGTCCAGCGGCTTATTAGTGAAATTCAGGGCAAAATCCTCCCGCGCGCACGTTGACAAGTGCGTGGTGGGCTGCATAATGGATTTGAAGGCCCTTCAGGCTTCAAATCCGACCCGGTTTCCTATGCGAAGGAAGCCGGGTTTTTTTTTGCCCCAGGTGGATGAACTGTTTTCGCAAGGACACTAAGTCATGGGGCACCTCCGAATGGGACGGTTGTGTCCTGTCGCGCTTGCCAAAGCCAAGTCGCCACCTCATCGGTTAGCGCGAACTTCCCTCGCCGTCCCGGCACATTGAATAGCGGCACCCCAATACGGCCCAGCTTGAGTGCCTTTTCGAAGGCGCTTGCGGTTCGATAGCCAAGTACCTGCCGCAATTCCTGAGGGCCGAGCATCACACCGTACTGGGCTTTCAGATCAGCTTTTAGCTGAGCGAGACCCGCCGCATCGATTGTTGGTTGCTTGTTGCGGGGCATGATCCGGCTCGCTCAATGGAAGTGGGCCGAAGTGTGGCTAGATCCAGTAAGATCATGAAATTATCGTCCAATAGTTATTTTCATGACCCTAAGATCCCCTCAAAGGGGAAAGCGCCCGGAGCGCCGCGCGCGCGGCAGGCCCCCGCGCGCGGCGCTCGATGTGCTTCGCGTGCTGGTTTGGTACTGGAATGTGCGGAGTCGGGGGCCCTGGACCGACTACGCGCTCAATTTCAGGTTTGTGGGCAAATCGATCGGCGCGACGGATGGTGCTACTTCGCCCAAGGCCTTTGACCGGATCCGCAAGTTCGGAACTCTGCCTACCGATGGCAGCCATCACCGTCGATCCTTCAGCTTGATCGACCGGGTTGATGCCGACGGGGTATTCCGTGGTACAGGGGCTCTCTTTCGCTCGCCCTTCTGGGTGCTATTGGCTCAGCCCCAATTGAAGGGAGCCGCACTTAACACCCTTATTGAAGAACTGACGGTTAGGTTGAACCTGTATCGCCCAACCTGGACGGAACTGCCGCGCTCGGCAGTTCATTGGGAGGGGGAACCCAGTGCAGACTATCAGGCAAGCATTGCTCGCCTAGTAACGGCCGAGGATCTAGACAGCGCCGCGTTGGTAGGTGCGCTGTATCGAGAAGCGATCTTAGAAGCCGACATGCAACTGGCTGCGTACCTAAAGGGTGCCTTCCAGGATGCCATGTGCAAACGCATGGATATCATCGACGGGTATCGGCGACTCCCGCACCTAATCAAGTATCAGGAAGTAATCCATAACGTCGCATTTGAACTATGCGACAAGGCGCTGCACGCGGTGGTCTTCGATGGCGCGCCGAACACTTTTGGCGACATATTTAAGACCATCCGAACGCCGTTTCTTTCCAAAGAGGCGGTGTAGGGCCTCGCCCATCCTCCAGCTATCAGCACATACATCGAACACAGCGCCGATTCCGGCCACCATGAGCGATGCTGGGCGCTGTGAACAGTACTTCCGTCACATTGTCATCCCATAAAAAGCTGGCGAAGCCCAATCGCTGTTCGAGCGCATCGAACTCCGGGCGCCGGAGGACATCAGCTCCGTGCACTTTGCCCGCGCCCATTCTGCGTCTGTGTCGGCACTCGGCGCATGCATCGATGGGCGCGGCGCTCGATGCGGTGGTCACGACTGACGCGCTGCCTGCCAAGATGTATTCGCCACTGCTATCCGTTGGCACGGCGGCCATCCGCAGCCGAGAAATAGACGGTCAATCTTCGGTGTAAAGAAAAGCCCCGCCGGAGCGGGGCTCTTACTCGTAGCCAGAGCTTGGTTACTTCCTTGCCTGTAACTCTGCCTCCAGCACCGCCATTTCGGCGAACGCCTTCATCAGCTCACTCTTCTGCTCCTGAGTCCACACGAAGGCAGGCGCCCCGGTAGGGGCAGAAACGACCAAGTTGCTCAAGTTTGCAGCTGCAGCACCGTCCATTCCGGACTTACGCGCAGCGAACTCGGCAAGGTTACCAACCGGCTGCATCGTTTTGCTGTTCATGACTACACCTCTATTGATCATATCCTGCAACACGCCGGCGGCATCGCACGTGAACGGCGGCACATTTGCGGTGTTTTGCCTCACATCGCGGTGCAGCGTTGGTCCACCCGTGCAAACGTCATACTTACCGGCAGTCTCCACTGAAAGAACGACGGAACGGTTCTCAGCGAAACAATTCAGAGCAAACGGTGCACCTGTCCCCACAAACTTCGCCCAACCTTCGAACTCTAACGGTGGGCGTACATTCGGGTGAGGCGGGGGTGAAAGTACTCGTCCGTTAGCCAAAATCAGATGAAAGACAATGTTCTGAAGCTTGCCATTCTGGTCGATACGATCTAGCTCAGGTGTGTTCAAAAAATCCCACGTCTGAGCTGCGAACCAGTTCATCCATCCTTCGATTAACTGCAGATCACCGGCAACAACCATGCAGCCCGACTGTTTGTAGGCGAGCTTGTGGAACCCGCTATCGTCCAAGACCAAGTAATGGTCATTGTCGAGCTCCGCCGACCAGCGAGAGTCGCACGCGGCGACTAGGCTCTGCGTATCAATTGAATTTGTTGTCACTCGTACTTCCTTGCTGATCTGCATCCCCGACCTCCAAGGTCGGGCCCCTGTACCGATGCAACAATGCCGCGCAATCAATGCGCGGCACCGTATAGCAGTTGCTAAAACCTAACTAGTATAGGTTTCTTAAATCTTACTCGGCAATATCGGGACATGATTTTCAAACGTCAATATGCCAAGTGACGTAAGAACGTAGCCGCCATTCTCAGTATCGGCTGGGGAGGGGCTGGACTTGAGCACCCAACATCTTGGGTGCGGCAGATGGTCGCGACCCCCAGCCATTGGTGCGGCGTGCCCCCAAGCGCCAAATAGTGGAGAGCGCGCCAAAGCCTCCGATGCTCCGTGCAAGCACGAGCCCCCCCCATCACCCGGGGCGGACAAACCCAAATCAGCGGCATGGCGACATGCCCACGCCGGGTGTGTTTCACCACTTGAGTCCTTCTCGAACACGTCAAGGCTGAGCGCCCGCACCACCCTCGATCCAAGCCTCGTAGCCTTCGACATCAATCAGAACCCTGCCGTCCGCCAGCCTTCCGCCAAACAGCACCGTGAAGTCAAACTCCGGTCTTGATCTTGCCCCGTATGGCATCTTCGCTATAGCTCAGCCCTGAGGCGAACTTTCGAATAGCCACGTAGCGGAGCATGTTCTCACCTTGCGCTGGTCAAAATTTGCCAAGACCATGGGCTCGTTCCAGATACTGGGTCACTTGTGCATGCCGCTGACTACTCCAGAAGAGTTCGTCGTTGGTAGGTTTTTAGTGCGAATTGCGGTAACGAGGTGTGATCTGCCGGGCGTTGATGGCTGGATGGGAACTTGGTCGGTCCACCGGCTGCCGCTGCGGCTGGGTCAGTTGCCACTCAAGATCGGAGACACGGACTATCAACCCGATGGAGAGCTGGCCCTGAGAATGGCGAAGAACATGGGCACGATGACAGCTCGCTCCCTCTAGCATGCGCGCCGTCTCGGTCTGCTCGAACATGGGGCCATTCATAAGCACGAGGAGCTCAACTATGACATTTGATTCCGTTATCGGCTTTGCCGAGCCGGCTTTCCTAACTGAACGCGCCGACCACGAATCGTTGCAATACTTCGGTGGTTGGAAGTTTCAATTCGAAGGGGAGGAGATTTTTGGAAGGACGCGAGTCACCTATGGCGATAAAGCCGAGGCCGCGCGCGCAGGCAAGGACCGTGGCCAGCGTGTACTTCTTGACCTTCGGCGTTATTGGAGTGCCGCGAATACAGCTACATGACATCTTGCTGCGTCCCTGAGATAGTTGGCGTTTCGCAATAATCCGAGCACCGAGAGCGATCTGACTCGCCCTTCCGGCTGCCGCAACAACAAGCGCCAATAAAGACGCAAGCAAGGGGATGACCAGATGAGTAGCGCAACAGTATTGAATGCGGCGGGCCTTATCTTGGGCTTTGCAGGGGGCGTATGGTTGTCCGTGGTAACTCAATCACCAATTCGCACCATGCCGGACGGGTCGCAAGAATGGGGGCCTGGTGAGGGGAAATCCAACGAAGATTGGAAGGCTGAGAACCTCAGGGAAGCAAGGCGAATTAAGTTTTGGCGGCCGACCGCGTTCGTGTGTTTAGCTTCTGGCTTCTTGCTGCAGCTCATCGCGCTTATCGTGTAGCCCATAGAGACCGTACGCCAGATGCAATCCTCCGCCTATGCATACGTCTCGATTCGCAAGGGATGTCAGAGGGGTAGGCTCCGCATTGAAAGTGAACGGTTCGTCGTCGTCGGTGCTGGCCAAACTCACGAGCTCGCGCATCGCGTCACTTGCCCACTCGGTGTCTAGCCATAGACGTGTCTGCACATGCATTCGATCGCCGGTAGTAGGTAATTCTTACGTAATTTCGCGGAGGTCTACATGTGCTGGGGCATCCCATAAACATGCACCCAACTGCGCCCTGAACCTGATACGATCACTACATGGCACGCCCCCCGTTCCATCACGAACGAATATCGCGAACTCGCAATTGAGCTCTGCTCTTGCGTTGCTCGCCCCCGTGGCCGAGAGGTTAGGCGTCCGGTTTATACCCGGATGAAGGCAGTGGCCAGATAAGCCATGCATGCAGGTTCGAGTCCTGCCGGGGGCACCACTAAGAACGTTCTGTCCGACGACTACCTGCCGCTTCATGGTAGGTAAGAGTGTTCGCGAATCTATCATTAGTGCCAGCGATCTAAGCTAAGCGCCACGCAACGTTCATTGCTTTAGTTGAGCGAATGGTCAAGCGATCGGTTCGCTTGGGAGATATGTTGTGGCCGAACAGAACTTCAATGAGATTGAGGTTGACTGGGACTTCATGACGCCCATGGAAAGTGCATTCTGGGGTACCACGCTTGCTCTTCACGCGGCAGACGCCGACGGCGGCCTTGGCGCAGCCGATGAAGCCCTAACTAGGTTACGGCGCCTTTGCGAAGCACGTTCAGGGCGACCAAATCTCGAAGATGAAGCTGCAGAGTCAAACGTCTACATGACATACGACGAGTTTGTGATTTGGTATGCCGCTTCGCATCGCATTCGTTATCGACGCGATCCTGCGTACAAGCCACCTACACCAGGTCAAATCGACGAGGCATACAAACGCTATTCGCTCAGCCGGGAAAGTTTTTACTAAGCGGATAGGCAGCAAGACACCGGTTATCCAGAGACTTTGTCCGGCTAAGAGTCGCACTATCATCGATGCTTCGCGCTGTATTCAATCGCGATCACGCGCATAAAATTTCAGATGAGTAAGCCAGACTATCTCTTTTTAGACTGTGAATGGGCGGACGTACGCGGAACTGACCTTGTATCCATTGGAGTCGTCTCCATCGACGACTCACGGTACTTTTATGGTGAGTGCGACATCCTCCCGGCCGACCCGACATCATGGGTGAGAGAGGTTGTCTATCCGCTACTGGAACGGGGTAGCTCGGCCATGGCCGTCAATGTGATGTCGTCGCGCCTACGAAGCTTTCTCGATGGCTTCAGTGATCCGCTTATCTGTTACGACTTCGGTGTTGACCGAGATCTATGCGAACGACTTTTGGAATTAGAAGCCTCCGCTACAGAGAAAACCAACGCAAGGGAAATTCGTTGGTATTTGATGGACGAAACGAGACTAGCACTCAAAACATGGTGGAGGCAGCACCCAGAGAAGGAGGCATTTCGGCACCACGCACTGGCGGATGCGCGAGCTCTGCGCTCGGCATTCCTCTCACTCTGGGGAGTGTGAAGCATCTTCAGTGATTGCACTTGCCGAATTGGAACACCAAGCCTCGACTTGGATCTCGTCGGTGTCCTCCATTGCTATAAAGTTCTCAAGAACTGGCAATATGGTTATCGCTGTTGATCAAGCTCTGGTGCCGAAATGCACTCGTTTCGTCCTTAGCTCTCTATTTCCATCTTGACGATTCACCAATATCTCGCGGCGTTGATCGCCATCTTGGGGGCTACTTGAGCGTGAAGAATCGGATCAAAGTTCTGCGGATCGCGAATGGATGGTCTCTTGAGGAACTTGCTCAGCGAACAGGCACAACGAATCAGCAGATTAGTCTGCTAGAGACAGGCAAGCGCCGACTAACAGTGGAATGGCTCCTCCTTCTTGGTGAAGCTCTGGAATGCCACCCTTGGGAGCTGGTAGCCCACACTCTGCCCGATCCGCCACTGGCTCACGAAGTCCAGCTTCTACAAGGCTTTCGTCGTCTCACGCCCGAGCAACAGCGCGTTGTGCTCGCTTTGATCGGTGTTATGCCCTCTTCCGGTCGAGTTCGGCGCCGCCGGGAACCGGTTTAGTACGAGCCGTTACGATCTCTACACGCAGCGGAAAGTATTGACTTTTTCCAACATTTTGTCTAAAGATGTGAGTCCGCACAGTATCCGCAACGGAGCTGGGCAATGGGCGAGCGACAGCGCGCGTTATTGCAGAAGGACGGGGGTACAGACCAAATCCCTGTAGCCCAGTATGTGCGCATGTCCACGGACCATCAGCGCTACTCCACCGAGAACCAGAGCGATGCCATAGCGGCTTACGCTACCGAGCACGGAATGGTGGTTATTCGGACGTACATCGATGAAGGCAAAAGCGGCCTTCATTTGGACGGCCGTGCTGCACTGCAAAAGTTGATCGGAGATGTACAAGCAGGGCTCGTGGATTTCCAAGCCGTCCTTGTTTACGACGTCAGCCGATGGGGGCGCTTCCAGGATGCTGATGAAAGTGCCTACTACGAGTACCTCTGCCGCCGTTCAGGCATAAGGGTCGAATACTGCGCTGAGCCATTCGACAACGACGGAAGCCCTTCCGCAGTCATCATCAAGAACGTCAAACGACTTATGGCTGGAGAGTACAGTCGCGAGCTTTCGAACAAGGTATTTGCTGGACAGTGCAGACTAATAGAGCTGGGCTTTCGTCAAGGCGGGCCTGCTGGTTATGGTCTTCGCCGACAGCTGCTAGACGGAGAACGGCAGCCCAAGGGCGTATTGAACCGAGGGGAACAAAAGAGTCTTCAAACGGATCGCGTGATTCTTATACCTGGCCCGGGTGAGGAGGTGGCCACTGTCCACCGCATTTACGATCGCTTCGTTCGAAGTCGTCGCAATGAAAGGGCTATCGCCGATGAACTCAATAGCGACGGTATTCTGACCGACCTACGACGCCCCTGGACCCGGGCAACTGTCCACCAAGTACTGACTAACGAGAAGTACGTAGGTAATAACGTCTACAACCGCACATCGTTCAAACTCAAACAACACCGAGTTCGTAACAGCCCGGACAAGTGGATAAGGGCAATGGACGCTTTTGACCGCGTCGTCCCTGTTGACGTCTTCCTCAAAGCAAGAGAGATCATCGCGGAACGCTCACGGCGCCTGGATGATGAGGCCATGCTTGGTCTTCTAAGGAGCCTCTACGAACGAAGCGGTGTTCTTTCAGGCCTCCTAATCGACGAACAGGACAATATGCCATCCAGTAGCGCCTATCAGGCCCGCTTTGGTGGGCTGCTTCGTGCTTATGCGTTGATCGGATTTTGTCCGTCGAGAGACTTCGGCTACCTGCGCATCAATCAATGGTTGCGAGAACGCCACCCGGAGCTGATACGTGAGCTGCATCTAGGCCTCGAGGGTGTCGGTGCCGATATTTTCGAAGACCCTGATAGCCATCTGCTTACGGTCAATGGCGAGTTCACCGTATCGCTCATCATCGCTCGCTGCCTACAGACACCCGCCGGATCCTTTCGGTGGCGACTGCGCTTTGACACCAGCCTCTCTCCCGATCTCACAGTCGCGGCGCGGATGTCGTCCGACCATATGCAGGTATTGGACTACTACTTGTTCCCCCACATTGATCTTCCTTTTCACCCCATAAAACTGGCCGAAGAAAACAACGACATAGGCCTTGATGCATACCGCTTCGATTCACTTGATGTCCTTTACTCACTGGCGAAGCGAGCTTTCTGGAGCGACGTCGCTTAAGAAGAGGACGATTTATGCGGAACGTAACTATGATTCCAACTGAGCAGATTCACGTTCCCAATCCGCGCGTACGGAATCGCCGGCAGCATCAGGAGATTATTAAGAACATCGCCAGCGTTGGACTCAAACGTCCGATTACCGTGAGCCCTCGCACGGAGCCGTTGGGGAGTGCGCAATACGATCTCGTCTGTGGCCAAGGGCGTCTGGAGGCTTTTCAGGCACTTGGTCACAAAGAGATTCCGGCTTTTGTCGTCAAGGCCAGTGAAGGTGACTGCATGGTCATGAGCCTGGTTGAAAACATCGCGCGGCGTCAGCACACGACAATGGAGTTGGTCCGGGAGATTGGAAATCTGCGAGAACGTGGCTATAGCGATCGGGAAATTGCAGATAAGACGGGGCTCACTGCCAACTGGGTTAACATGCTCGTTGGGCTTCTTGAGCGTGGCGAAGAGCGTCTGCTCACCGCAGTCGAAGCAGGTCTAATTCCTATCAGCCTAGCCGTCGACTTTGCACGAAGTGACGACGCAGGAATACAAGAGGCTCTCGCAGATGCCTATGCAAAGGGACTAAAGGGTAAGAAGCTCGTAGCCATAAGGCATCTTCTGGATCAACGTGCGCGCCGCGGCAAAGCTAACCGTGAAAATCCGACAAGACAGAAGGTTAGTCCAAGACTCACAGCCGAGCATCTGAGGCGCATCTATCAGCGCGAAGTTGACAAGCAGACACTATTGGCAAAGAAGGCTGAATTCGCGCACAGCAAACTAATGTTCGTAGTCCAATCGATGCGCGAATTGCGTAGCGACCAGGAATTTTTGGCGATACTCCGTGCGGAGAGCCTGCACACTATTCCTCTTGCCCTGGCAGAGCGGATGAGATTGGCTGGTACTGAGTGAGGCTCAGTCGTTAGTAGATGGAGGCATCCCATGCGTATCGGTTTTGAGCATCAAACTCGTCGCATCTCCATTGAGGCATTGATTCCACTCAAAATTCTCAGGCCTGGAATCAAGGCAACCGCGAAATACAAGCAAATCTCGTCCTCGGTCGCTGCCGTCGGCCTGATTGAAATTCCAGTCGTCACAGCCAATCGCAAGCAACCGGGTACCTACTTCCTCCTCGATGGGCTGCTCCGTGTTGAGGTCCTCAAGGAGCGTGGCGAGACGGATGTCGAATGTTTAGTAGCTACGGATGATGAGGCCTACACATATAACAAGGAGATCAATCGACTCGCCGCCGTTCAAGAGCACCGAATGATCGTCAAGGCCATCGAGCTCGGAGCGTCCGAGGAACAGATCGCTGAGGCGTTAAACTTGGATACCTCATCAGTTCGACGCCGCTCGCGGCTGCTAAATGGCATATGCGTCGAAGCGGCAACCTTGCTCGAAGACAAACATTGTCCATTGGTTGTATTCGGCCTCTTGCGGAAGATGAAGCCGATCAGGCAAATGGAGGCAGCCGAGCTAATGGCTGGCCAGAACAACTTCAGCGCAGGCTTTGCGCGCGCCATCCTTGCGGCGACTCCGGAAGATCAGCTGATACAGTCTCGTGTGTCAGAAGCAAATGCCGGAAACATCTCTCGGGAACAGATTGCTCGCCTTGAACGAGAGCTCGCCATCACGCAGCAACGAACGAGGTGCGTGGAAGAGACATACGGCATTGACAATCTTACACTTACAGTAGCTAAGACCTACCTTGTCAAGCTCCTCAATCAACCGTCCATAGTGAACTGGCTAAATAAGAAGCACCCTGACTACCTCACGGAATTCCAGGTGATTGCAGAGATGGCTTCCTTGCCATGAAACACTCCCGATTCTTCGAACTACGAATATCTGTCAGCCAAGGCCATGCAACGCTTCGGGAAGTTCGACGGAATCTGTCTAAAGAGATATGGGTTACAGTGAAATTTGTGGTGATACCTCTATCACCGCGTCTAGAACACGAGAGACCTGTTCACCAGCCGCCCCTGTTACTTGAAAGCCAAGCTCAAGTGAGTACTTGAAACTCCAGCGGGTCATATTTGATGATCCAACATAGCACTCATCTACATCGCGCCGAACCACCTTCGCATGGAAGGTTTCCCTGTCCACTCGCTCGGAGCGTGGAAGCCTGAAGTCGAATATAGAAACATTGAGCCTCTTCAGGCTATCCGCATGACAATACAGCTCAGTCGGCAGCCCGTCGCGCACGACGAGCTCTCGTCGCACATTAGTACGCGTAGTTTCAAAGAGATTGACGATACGTGAAGCGCCGTCCTCATCGATGAACGGGGACATGATGGTGAACCGGCTCCTAGCGCTCGCAGCCATCTCTCCGAGGATGTCCTCAGTTGTCCCCATGCCCCAGGTTCCCTCCAAGGTACGTTCCAAACTGGCCACTAGCTGGCTTGGTTCCGCTGGTTTCGATATCACAACCCTTACGGAATCACGATCCTGATGCACGCGTTCTTTGTATAGCTTTGCGCCTCGAAGTAAGAGAGATAGGCTTCGGCTCTGATCAGGAGGAAGTGTCACATGCCAAAGGCCACTCTCGTTCTGATCAACCGCTCCTAACAACTGAGCCGCACGTAGTCCAAACAAAACATCAGGTATCTTCGCGCCACCAAAGCCAATCAGGCGCGCGAGATTCCTCGTATCAACAAGCCCCTTCAATCTGCCCTGGCCAGCTAGCGAGAATACGCCTTCGAGAACTGAGGCGTATGGAGCAAGGTGAAGGAACAGCTCATCGAGCACTGACTTGCTCGATTGATAAATCAATGTAGCCAACAATTCGCTTCCCATGCTTTGGCTGATCTTCACGAGGAGCTGGTCCACTACGGAGCACAGATCTAGACAACAGCTGGTTTGCGGCTATGCATGAAGTTTCCGGAACAACTATGCAGCTCGGGCAGGCGCCGCCCGACGAGTCGCACAAACTTCCCGCCCCGCACAAGAGAGTCCTTGATGCAAGGAGGTGCTCGAGGAATACAGTGTTGTAGTTCCGCCAAAGCGCCGAGAGGTTTCCAAGATCCATTGTCGTACCATTGCGATAGACGACAAATGCAAGGTCGGCCGGAAATAGGTACTCCCCTAAACTGCCAAGATCCAAGCCTGAAAACTCGGCCACGGCCTTCATTATCGTGTGAGCGTACGTATGCAAGAGGGTAAATACGTACCGGTATGTGTTAGCCGGCCCAGGATCAAGCTCTGAGAAATATTTTCCAAAGGGCGAAGCGCTTTGGAGGATGTGCGCACCTAGATCGACCTGTTGAGTCGGGTCCCAGTCCGGAAGATCCTCGACGCCAACGGCACGAAGCCACGCGTATACCGTCTCTGGTTGAAGCCGGACGTATATTGCCTCGTTAGCTTGGGTGACGACGTAGACAGGGATTTTTCCGTTGCCCAGCTCCTGAAAGAGGTTGAGACGGACAGGTAACATCAGTTGCTGTTGATCCGACTTCTCTATTAGTGGATCCGTAGACATTCGTGTGAATCCATGCGTAAAGCGACACAAGTCGAACTCACGCACTAGCCCCATGTCACTCATCCCAAGTGCATCGAGAAGTTGTGTTGTCGCTTCCTGCTGCGTTGCCAGCTCGGCCTGAGTCCGCGGCGCCAAATCCTTATCGGGATGAACGAATCGCACAAATGGAGAACGACCATCGACCGGGCTGATCGCCCTTAGCTTGCTTCTGGATAACGCTTCGTGCTCAACGGCGAGGACGAGCGGATCATATCGGCTCCCAAACTCAGCTCGGCGAATAATCTGTTGGGTAAGCCATGTGGGGGCTTCGTGCTGTATCGGGATAAGACCAGGAGTTTTCTTCCAGTCGTCGATCAAGCCACGCACCCGAACGAGGGCTTCTTCTCCCATTTGAGTGCCGGCATATCGCTCAGCCACCATCTGAGTGAACTCGTACTGCTGAACTTTTTCGCTATGGCCAGCCCTACGAAGCATGTCGACAATATCAAGTTCAGTCGGCGGCTTAGCTCCAAGACCGAATCGTTCCGCGACGAAACCCGCGAGATCTGTCTCATTGCCCTCCTGTAGAAGGATCAATAAATCACGCTGATTCGCCGCAAACACGACAAACTGCTCACTGTGAGGGTAGAACGCAGGTGTTGCGCGATATGAAATGGGCTCCATGCGCCTCCAGCGCGGAGGCCTCCGCACGGCGTCATCTCCTAGCAGAGCTGTCGTCACAGGGTCGTTCTGCAGCCAGCTATTGCCATCCTTATGTCCATTCTCGCACTCGAACACCCACTCACCGATACGAGGAGACTTGTCGACAAGATAAAATTTGCGTGAGTCGCAGACCGCGCATGATTCAAAGGGTTTGAGTACCTTTTGCTCTTGCGTACTCCACTCCCATCGCCCGGGCGTCGGCGCCACCCAGTTACCTGACCAATGGACGAAGACAACATCGAGTTGCCTCCAGCGACACTTCCCTTTCAGGTCACCCTTGTTCGTGTCGCAAGATTTCGGCGCTAGATTGCTAATTTCCCGAGAGGCATCTCTCAACGAATCGTACTTTCGAAATCGGCCACAGGTGTTGCAAACAAAATCCATCGGCGCGGGAACATAGCTCATTGCCTTTGGGTCAACGAGTTCGAAGCGGGTAACTACTGGCGGATGGAAAGCCCCATCTCTCAACAATGCGTGATCAAGGCATTGGTCCGGGAGCACGGGGTGGGCTTGTGTTCCACCTTGCATGGCTCGTGTGAACCAGCTTTGCCATACCTCGCGCAAGCGAAGATGTATCTGTGCGGATGTTTCTGGACCAATATCCGCCCTCGTGGGATTTGGGTTTTGGTCGGCGATTGACATGCACGCACCAAGACCACCTTCGAAGGTGAAAAGAGCTCCTGGCGCGTATGCTGTTGCTAGTTGACCTCGCGAACGGGTCATTTTAGCGGCGGGCGGGTCGCGTTCTTCATCACCAGCCCGAAAAAAGCGCTTGCTTGCCATGCTCAATCTCCCAAGTCACTTCCATCTGCCACGCCGCGACGTATAAACCGCATAACTTGGCGAGCAATTGCGTCTTCTACTCGACGGGATCCATCCAGGTCACGGTGACCGAAGTAAATCGTGCCAGCTTCGTCCACGTCTCTCAGCGAGGTCATGGGCCGCTTCATAACGCTGCTTTGAGCGCGAAAGTAGTCCCCGAGTCCACGCTGCTCACCCAGAAGATCCCGAGCCCATCCAGTGAGTAAGGTTTCAACACGATCACGAATCAGTTCCTGATAGTGCCGTTTTCCACCTGGCGCAAAGTCGTCGTTATCCAAGCCTATCGCGGCTTCGACGAACGTACAGAGGTTCGCGATTAGAGGCCCCCTCGTCGCCTGACCTTTGAACTGACTGACTATATTTGGAATCCACGAAAAGTCGCGCACGGTGTGCTTCTTATCTGGAGCGGCAGTGGTTATCTCCCTGACATACAAGATGCCAGCAAGGTAAGCCTGTATGAGGCTGGGAAGTACGCGCTCTATGGCGCGCCCAGCCCATCGATCAATGGCAGCGGGTGACACCATTCGCTCTAAGAATCGGTGATAGCTATCAAAGACTTCCACAATATAGCGATCGCGTCGTCGCTGTGGCGTAGGAATCAGAACCACGAAGCCCGCATGAGTACGACCGACGCGCGAAGAGGCCTGGATGTATTCCGCAATATCTGAAGGCATGCCGGCGAAAAACATCGAGTTGAACTCTTCAACGTCTACACCATGTGAAACGGCTGATGTTGCAATGACCGATCGAAGAGTTGTGTTGATGTCCGTAAATGGTGCGCCCTCTTTTGGCCTTTGCTGTGCATCGTGAACCGTCCTCTGGATATCGCCCTGGGAGACCGAGCCGGTGATCAAATCGGTTCGCAGATCTGCAATGGGCAGATTCCTTTCCGAGTGACGCTTGCGCGTCTCCTCGAACTCGGCCGCCATAATTTGGTCGCCACCCTTCTTGTTTGTTACATAAGTAAGCGCAATTCGATGCAAGTCGATCAGTGTCGTAAGCTCTGAGACCGGCTCTGCGAGAAGCTTATCTCGATACAGGTGCGCCAAGTCTGAAGGTGAAACGGCGGAGGCTAGCTTGTTGCGTGCGCGCTCAGCTCGTTTGGCATCTCCCGAGTTAAGGTCAGTGAAGAGTTCGGTAATTACGGTGTGGAAGTTTGAGAGAACCGCAACTGTTGTAGCTGTGTGGGCTCGGCCATTGGTCATGAAGCCCACGTACACGCGCGCCCAACGAGATCGTTGCTCTATATTTCGCAGCGCTAAGCGATCAACCTCATCGCTTGGTGGCGATGAAGGACCTGCGTAGAACGAGTCATAAAGGCTTTCTCCAGGATACGGAAACTGCATCGCTGGAACCGGGCGTTGATATAAATGTTCTAGCTGTCTATCCGGATCAGAAACAGTCGCCGATGCAGCGATGACTTTCACACGACGCCGCGTCCGTCCATCGGGCTCGTGTGCGACCAAGTCATGCAGCGGCTTCGCCATTTCGTTGAAAACCGCATCGAGTGCGGATTCAAACAAGCCAGCGAAAGTGCCTAGTGATTCATCGAGGAGATGGGCTTCATCCTGGATCAACAAACTGGGAAATGGATCGTGAAACAGACGGCGACCATCGGCATATGCGGGATAGAGCTTTTCATACCCTAGTGCCTCAGGATCTTCTTGGAATTCCCGCGGCTCATTGGGTATTCGGAGCCTATGGGTGGCGCTATTCAGCCAAGGTGCTGCGCCAAACATCCCGTAGATTCTTCGTATTGTTTGCGAAGACTGACCAATGAGGGCCAGTTTATCAACTGTGCCGAGAAGCACCGATGGCGCAAGGTCATAGATGTCAGAGTCACAGATATAAAAAGGGAGTGGCTGGTAGCCTTTGTCATTGGAATCGCATTGTCCATTTGAACAGACGTGTGCAATGGTTCCACCCTTACTTCTGAAGCGTCGTAGCACGGTCTCTTTGCCACAGAAGGGACATCCTGGAATCTTGTTCCACGCTGCCTTCTGAAGCTCATAATTCACCTGACGCTCAATCAACGCCGCCTCCGTGGCGGGGTCCGCTGACTGATCGTCTATATCGGGGATATCCGATACACCCGCGTCGCGGTGGCTATTTGGCGACCCACCACTTCCTACCCAAAACCCAATCGAAAAGGGGGCGCCGCCTATCACTGTTCGACGCCTTACGCGCTCTGCTTTTGCTAACACTTTACTGCAGCGCTGCGCTTGCTGAATCGTAAGAAGACGCAGTGGATAGCGAATCATCGCAGTTACACCAATGCTCTTTCCCCGAAGCCTGTCCAGGAACAGTGAAAAAACGAGCAAGCCAAAAAAAGCTTCTGACTTGCCGCCACCCGTTGCAAAGTAGAGAAGAGTCACCGTGTCGTCTCGATCACGCACATACTTATCCCGGAAGCAATCCATCCGGCTTGCCATGGCAGGAACATGTGCGATCACGAACGCAATCTGGAAAAGACGCCATGCGCCGTCATCGTTGTTCAAACGGTCGCGCAGAACGTCGGCCATGGCCTCGTTCATGGCTAACCATGCTTCGTACACAGCAGCGCGAGGCTCAGCCTGGTGGCCTCTTTGGGCCGTTCGCTCCCAGGCCTCCTTTGATTCTTGGAGAACTGCCAAGCCTACTTTTACTGCGTCAATTTCCTTGCGCCACCCCTCTTTATCCTTCGAGAACCCTCCTTCCTCTCGCAGTTTCGCTGCTTGGTCCCCCGCATCAAGTCCTGCTGTTAGGTCCACGGTTGAGTCTAGTGCGCCGAACCAGCTATCGAGCTCTGCGGCCAGGAGAGTGACTTCCGAAAGCCCATCTGGCTGCGATAGCCTCCGCATATTGGGATTGATACCGGGATAAGCCTTCGGAACTATGCGTGGCTGCGTATATCTCGGAGACCAGGTTGTTTTCAGCAACAGCTGATCTGCATTGATCGAAGTGGTGGACTGGACGCCACCATTGAATCCCATCGCCGGATACTCTAGGAACTGGTTGTAGCGATAGGATGCCTCTACGCGACCGAGCCTAAGAGGAGCATGCAGTGCTTCTGGCATGCTCGCCTCAAGCTGGACCTGGAATACACTTTGCTCAGTTAGGTCTGCACCGCGCCGAGGTTCTCGGGAGGTGTTCTCTAGACTGACATGCAGGTTTGTCCGCAGTGGATTTGACCAGTCGGTCGAAAGCTTCACCTGCCAGTTGAGGTCAATATCTGGCAGTGCGAAGTCCAGCGCGGTATCAGCGCGCAAGTCTTCGAGAAACTTCGGCCATCCACGATACTCCGAGGGCCTGATAGTAACGCCACGACGAAACGCCCATTTCTTGCCTTCGTCGGATTCCGCCCAGGCTCTTATTGCAAGTCGTACCGCGTCTGTTAGGTCTCGCGAAGCAAGTTCTACGGAGCGCTCCAGCTCCTCTGAGGGCAAGCTTGGATCCACGACAAGCACGGGCAGGCTCCCTTCACCCAGGGAAATTCGAAGCCACTTGTGCGGAAGGTCCATTGGGTGAAATAGAGAGTCGTCCAAGGCCGCCTGATTGGCCCCTGACGCAACCACGCCTTCCGCGGCGCCCTCTGTGCCTTCCGACTCACCTTCGCCCACCTCCACTGAAAAGAGGGTCGTAATATTCTTAGGAAGACCAAGCTCCTCAAGGACTCCCTCTCGAACGGATTGCTCAATGGCCCTCCACTGCGGATGATCGGATCGACGCCTGTAGCTTTTTCCCTCAGCAACCTTCTCCCATCGTGCTCTTAGTGCCTCTTTGGTTCTTGTTTGAAGACTGCGCCGCACCTCATCATCGAGCCGGAACCGTGGCGCGCAATCTGGGCGCCTTAGATCTTCGATCGACGGTAGAACTCGGACGTATACGCTGAAGTGCGGTGCGATAGTTATCTTGCCGGGCACATTGCGATGGATCTGGCAGTCAAAGCCATGTGCTGTGATACGGATCGGCTGTGTTACTTCATCCCCCGTGCCTTGTGAGAGCAGTGGTGGAAGAAGAAAGGCAGACGCAAGAACGGATCGCGGTCGCGAACCGAAGAGAACATCTCCATCCTGTCCGTGCCCACTAATCCGCGCAAAGGTCAGGTTCAACAACGAGTCGACTACAGCTTCTTTGAGGGTGCTAGAGATACGAGCAGGATCAACTCGAACAACAGTGCTACTCATTCTGTGATCCTCCAAACGGGGTGCGTATCGTCTCGATGACGTGAATATTCTCTCTTGCTCGCGCAAAGAGCATTTGCACGACGCCAGGCTTGATGCGCCGGTGTACGATGCTCGATTCCTGGTCCAGTAAAAGCTCGGTGTAGGCGTCCGTCACGCGGCGTCCATCCGCACGACGGATCCCACGAAGTGGTCGAATCACGGCCTTCCAGAAATAGATGGCCTCAAAGTCAGCTAGACCTATAGCTGCTGCAAATGCTCTGTAATGAGCTTCGTCCCGCGGAGCGCTTGGCTTTGCATTTTCGAAGGTCACTCCACGAAATCGCTCGACATCCATCCAGCTCCGTACTGTGCTTTCTGTCGGCATCTGGCACTTGGCGTCAAGTAGATCGCGCATTCGATCCACTATGAGCTTTACCTTCTCCTTGAGGGGAAAGCCGCCTAAGGCAAGAACACGTTCACCAACTCGTTGGTGATACAAGCGAAGCTGACTCTCAAAGTCCTTGTCATTGGATATCTGAATGCCTGCGTCCTTCAGCGCGGCCTCTGTTAGCTCACGCAACTCGAACGACATAATGAAAAGGCGATCACCCTCTCGTAACTGAGAGGTGAGGGTGCTTCGAAAGCCTCGCGTCGGAGTGTGAGAAAGGGCTGGATCAAATAGATATACGCGGGAGGAAGGGCTGCGCCTGACATGGATTCCGTTATCCATTCGCAGCTCCCAGGAGTTTGGATCGCTATCTTCATGCTCCACTCCCGTTGCCGACAGACTTTGTTCAAACGAAAATGTTGGAAGGACAAAATCCTCTCGACTTAGAATCGAGCCCTCATTGAGATCAGGAAAATCCGGGAGCTGGGACAGGAGCGCATCTACTCTTGGCGCGAGATTCGCAAATCCGGAGGTTGAGCGAATAGATCGAAGTGTGGCCTTTAGGTAAGCCGCGTTCCGCCTTGTCAATAACACGTATGTTGGCGATGAGACGCGGTCATCCAGCAGAAGGAAGCGCAAAGAGTCTTCGTCCAACCCAGCGAAGACCAGCGTTTCAGCGGAACCGCTTTGCACTTCGGCGTCTAGGTTTCGCGAAACTATGAAGCGCACGCAATCTCTAAGTACCTCAAAGCCAGCTCCCTCCGGGTATCCATCGTATGTTTCGAAGTAGCGTTCGGCGAGTCGCCGAGCGGTGGGGCGTGTGAAAACAACGCAACACTTCTCCAATCCGCGGGTATGCTCTTCAATCAGGTTTGCCAACTTACGTGCCAGAGGTGTGCCATTTTCATAGTTGGCCCACAACGCGTCGCCGCGATCGATAACCTTCTTCAGAGAGGAACTTCTGCCAAAGGTGGGGTCGTGGAGGATGCTCTCCAGCTCAGACCGATACACCGGCCAGGCGTAGTTGCCACGCACTGCCATAGGTACATCCGCTTCATTTAGCCATCTAGTAAGAACGGCGGTGCTTGATGGAAGTGAAGCAAGTCGAGCCAGATAGGCTGCGGCACTCTCGAGTATTTGCGTCCACCTGGGATCAGTGATGCAATTTCGCAATCGGTCGATACTCGCCACCAGTTCGGCGGCCTCTGTATCAGTTATGGCAACCTGTATGTTTCGAGGACTTGGGGTGAGCGGTTCGCTTGCCGCCTGAAGAATTACGCCGTCGCGTGCGACGGTGCAAATGGCCCCTTCGGTGGGTAAGCCTGAATCGAGCAACCACCTCGATGCTTCGCTTCCCTTGGCTGATCGTTTGTTTAATTCTTGAATCAGCTGGTTACGGGTGTGTGGTTCATCAGTTACTACAAGAACGGGCGGCATATCATTGAGCCACGCTTTTTGCGCGCACTCAATGAATCGGATGATTCCACTCTTCCAGGCAGGGTTGTCTTTGCGGAGGGATCGCGTTGCATCGATTATTACTACATCCGGCTGCCGACCGCGCTTTAGTTTGCGTAGAGCTCTTTGTATATCTTCTTGAGATGCTTTCCAGCTTATGGCGAACAATGCGTCAGGAGCACTATCTGGTTCGCTCAACTTAGGAATTGTCAGGTCATTTAGGAGTCGACGGTGCGAGGGCTCTTTCAGCTTCGCCTTTACGTGCCGCAATAGATCTCCATCGCAAGCTCGCCATTCGGCGAAGCCCTTGTCTGCGAAGAAGTGAGGAATCAGCTCGGCTAAACTGGGGTGAATATTCCCTTCGGCCTCAGGCGTAATGCAATTTAGGGCGAGCCAGAAAGGGTCTTTCTCGCGCAACGAGACCCTCACGCTTGCATTGAGTGCGCCCGGGTCCTCATAAAGGTCCTGTGCGAGATCTACGAGATTAGTTCGATCAAGATGCGCGTGATTTAGGGCATGAAGGAAGTTTGCTTTGGCTGGATATATAAGCGTCCTTATGCCTTGCTTGTCACCCTGCCGCCATCGCGATGCACAAGCAACGGCGTGAGCAAGACCTAGCGATCTCAACGATCCTGGCCAAAGAAGTAGTACTGACGTCGTGTGGGATTCTGCTGCTTGAACCAGGCGACCGGCGAACTGATCTACGGCTGTCACCGTTCGTAACTGCACTGAGGTGTCATCGGCCCACAACTTCATGCCAAACGACGCTGGCTCAACCGGTGGCAATACCTTCTGCTGTTTACGTAGTGCTTCTGCCGGCGCCCTCTCGCGGGCCTCAACTGACGGACGCCAAGCCGGCTGTACATCTCTATCAGACGCCAAATTCGACCGCAGAAGCTTAACTGCAAGCTCCTGCTTCCTCTTTTGGGCAAGCTGAATACTCTGAAGTTGCTTTTGCCTTGAGAGGTAGCTGCCGCCGTGTCGCTTCACGTGAGGGACGTCCTTGTATTCCCGAACATTAGACTGGTTATCGGCTAACGGCCTATGAGACTGTAGGCCGCACTCACCGCAGCCTCGAGATCCTGTTCAACTTCGAAACACTGGGTCAGCACACGAGGATCCGGTAAAAGTAGTTCGTTGAGCTCCGATACAGCCACGTTACTCGCCCCTGAAATAGATCGAAAAACTCGATCAACCGAGCGGGTGTTTAGCAACCCGGCCATCAAGTCTGGCGCGATCGCCGTACCGCTAATAGGCTCTAGAACAATCACGTGATTCTCGCAGATGTAGCCGCCATTCTTGCCTATCCATTTGGCGGGTACCGCCGCGGCCACGAGTCGGCTACGCTGGTCACTGGATGTAAGTCTTTGCAACAGTACCGCGGGTTTCTTAATAACCCCCGCCACTTCGAGGCTTTTGACCTGTACAAAGGCGCAAGTACGGGCATGTCGGCTTTCTCTGCCGTGTTCAAATGTTCCATCGGGCGCGATGTCAGTAGCCCAAACTAGTGGGATGATGTTTCGAAGTTTGAGATCTACAGGGCGGCATATAAAGCGCCTACGCTTGTCGCGATACGCCACTAAATTGCCGACGCGCGCTTTGTACCCGTAGTCGGAGAGCCGAAAGGCCGCCGCCTCTGCAGCTTTTAGAAGCCCTGCGTCTTCGGCCGCCCGAGGGATGGGCCAGGGGCGTCCCGAATTAGGTAAGAGATAGCTACCTACATTGTCGAAATACCCCTCGGCAGTTAGGACGCTAACTTCAGTATGGGTTGAAACAGCTTTACTTGGATTGCGGGTACGCAAGATGGTAATCGCAGTTTCCTGTTCAACGTCGATAAACATCGACGTGCGGTCACTTAACATATCTAATTGCAAAATATTCGATGCGCTAAGAATCTTGCTCCGAAGTTTTGAAAATGATTTTCCTGACAGGAAGCTGGTAGGGGTTAGTAACCCGATTAGGCCACCCGTCTTAATTAGCTGCAAAGTCCGGTTTATAAACAATCCATAGACGTTCGGCTGCCCCTCAACTACATCGGAATGAATCGCCCGATAGGCCATAACCTCCGCGGCCTTGAGCTTTCGATAAGGAGGATTGCAGGCAATTACGTCCGGCTGGAGATCCTCAATGGCGCCAGATGTAAGTCCGTCCCCGTGAAATAGCTGAAATTTTGGCCTATAACCGGATGCTTCAATGAGTGGATAAAGGGCCATTTCCAGGAAGGACTTGGAAATTCCCAGTAAAGCCGGGTCCAAATCATTCCCACTTACTCTTCTCTCAATCAATTGGAGTTGCTTCAGCGGCGAAAGGCTTTTAGCGCTGAATGCCTCAGCCATGCGCTGTGCAATGGGCACCAGGAAGGCAGCACCGCCACATGCAGGATCATGCCAATGATGCTCGGCGAGCGATGCACCAAGATTTATGAGGTTGGAAATGACTCGGTCGGCCAGTCGAGGCGGAGTAAAAAAAAGAGCGCGCTGAGCCCGAACTTCCTTACCAACCCATAGAGAGTATGCGGACGCGAGCCAATAGGCCGCCTCGTTGAATGGCTGATCACAGAGCCAATCGGCCAGTTCAAGGGTACCTTGCTCAGTTAAGAAGGGCGCGGTGCCCCGTGGCGCGCGCGCGGGCAAGAGCAGGGGAAAGTTGCGTTCTTGCCACAGGTGAATCAGCGATTGAACTAGTCGCTCGGGGGCATCCGGGGTACTTTCAGCCAGGTCGATCAAGCCATTGATATGTCGGTAAAATTTCTGGCGCGCGGCAGGGATCACCATGGCGAATGTGCCCGCGACGTCGAATTGCTAGATGTGGTGAAGCATGTCATCGCAGCCACAGGTCCTACGTCCAACTTGGACCAGATTTGGTAAGTCATTGAGTGGCTCTCATTCCGTTGGAGTCGGCTAAAGGCGAACGCTGGCCCTGCAATTATGCGCACGCCATATTTCCCCGAAAAATCATGCTCATATGTGAACCTTTGGCCAACTTTCCTAGCACGCCAGCCTCTGTTCCAGGACACAACTTTAGTGTTTCTGGAGGCGTCCACCAATGCTGGGTGGGTTCACAACTCGAGGCGCTGCCTTCAGTAAGGTGCGACAGCTACCGATATCCGTTGAGCAAGCAAAGAAAAGTGACCCGGCCTCCGGCAGGAGGTCGGAAGCCCGCCGCAGGCGAGCCAGGTCGCCACCACGCGACAACCGAGCGAAAAGTCACTGGACCCCTGCCTCCGCAGGGGTGACGGCTAAAGAATGAAGTGACGAGACAAGCGTGTGGCCCTCACCTCATCCCACCCTTCTGCCTGAACCCTCTTCATGCTGCGCTGCGAAATCCCTCCCCGGGGCCGTACAATGACGCGCTGCGCCGAACCCGGCGCAATCCCTTGGCAGTTGGAGTCCCCATGAAAGTCCTGGTCATCGGCAGCGGTGGGCGCGAACACGCGCTGGCGTGGAAGCTCAAGCAGTCGCCGCGCGTGAGCGAAGTGATCGTTGCCCCGGGCAACGCCGGCACCGCGCGCGAGAAGGGTGTGCGCAACGCCAATGTGGCCGTGACGGATATCGACGGCCTGCTCAAGCTGGCCAAGGACGAGAAGATCGCGCTGACCGTGGTCGGTCCGGAAGTGCCGCTGGTGGCGGGTGTGGTGGACAAGTTCCGCGCCGCCGGCCTGCGTTGCTTCGGCCCGCGCGCTGTCGCCGCGCAGCTGGAAGGCTCGAAGGCGTTCGCCAAGGACTTCCTGCTTCGCCACAACATTCCCACTGCGCGCTATGCGGTGTTCACCCAGCTCGAGCCTGCCCTTGCGTATGTGCGCAAGCATGGCGCGCCCATCGTCATCAAGGCCGATGGTCTGGCGGCGGGCAAGGGTGTGGTGGTCGCGCTGACGCAGGCGGACGCCGAGCAGGCGCTGCACGACATGCTGGGCGCGCACCAGTTCGGTGATGCCTCCGCGCGCGTGGTGATCGAGGAATTCCTGGACGGCGAGGAAGCCAGCTACATCGTGATGAGCGATGGCCAGCATGCGCTGCCGATGGCCAGCAGTCAGGATCACAAGCGTCGTGATGAGGGCGATCTTGGTCCCAACACCGGCGGCATGGGCGCCTATTCGCCCGCGCCGGTGGTCACGCCGGAGGTGGAGAAGCGCATCCTCAAGGAAGTGATCGAGCCGACGCTGCGTGGCATGGCGATGGAAGGCGCGCCCTTCATCGGGTTCCTCTACGCCGGCCTGATGATCGACAAGAGCGGCGCGCCCAAGGTCATCGAATTCAACGTGCGCTTTGGCGATCCGGAAACGCAGCCGATCATGCTGCGCCTGAAGTCGGACCTGGTCGACCTGATCGAAGCCGCGCTGGACGGCGAGCTGCACCACACCCATGTGCAGTGGGATGCGCGCCCCTCGCTGGGCGTGGTGATGGCGGCGGGCGGTTATCCGGCCAAGGTGCGCAGTGGCGATGTCATCACGGGCCTGGAAGGCGATTTCGGTCCCGATGTGAAGGTGTTCCACGCCGGCACGCAGCTCGACGCGCAGGGCAACGTGGTCACGGCCGGTGGTCGCGTGCTGACCGTTTGCGCGCTCGGCAAGGACATTGCCGTCGCGCGCGAGCATGCCTATGCCGCGGTGTCGAAGATCCACTACGAAGGCGCGTTCTGTCGCCGCGACATCGCACATCGCGCGTTGCGTCGTAGCTGATCGGCCTAGGTCGCCTTCATGAAAAAGCCCCGGTTTTCCGGGGCTTTTTTCTTGTCCGGTATGGATGGGCGGTTAGCCCGGAATCTCGGGCTCCACCAGCTGCGCCAGATGCACCAGCGATTCCTGCCAACCGAGATAGCACTGCTCGACGGGAATCATGGAAGGAATGCCTTCCTGCACGATATGGAGTTCCGTGCCGCAGGAAACCTTCGTCAACGTGACGGTGGTCTGCATCTCACCCGGTGGCATCGCGTCATCGAAGCTTGCGGTGTAGCGGATGCGCTCCCCTGGCACGAGCTCTTTGTACGTGCCGCCGAACCCATGCACGTTGCCGCTGGTGAAGTTGGTGAACGTCATGTGGTAGGCGCCGCCCACCTGGGCATCCATATGCTGCACCTTGCCGACGAAGCCGTGCGGCGGCAGCCAGCGCGCCATGGCGTCGGCGGTCGTGAAGGCGCGGTAGATCTTCTCGGGCGTGGTGCGCAGGACGCGGTGAAGCGTGACGGTTCCGGTGGTCATGCGGATTCTCCTGTGAGGACATGCGCGGGCTGTAGGAGCCCGTCATGGATGCGACGAACGGCGAGGCGCGATCTCGACATCCATTTTCAGGCGCGTCGACGCAGGGTGACATGGGTCGCCCGTTCGCCTGCGACGCTTTCCACGCATTCGTAGCCGAGCGCAGGCAGGTCCAGGCCTTCGAACAGGTTCTCGCCACGTCCAAGCAGCAATGGACGCACGGCGAGATGCAGCTCGTCGATCAGCTTTGCCTGAATGTATTGCCGCACGACGGCGACACCACCGCCAAGGCGTATATCGAGACCGCCTGCGGCCGCGCGCGCCTGTTCCAGTGCGGCATGGATGCCTCCGGTGACGAAATGGAAGGTGGTGCCTCCCGCCATCGTCAGCGCTGGTCGCGCGTGGTGAGTCAGCACGAACACGGGGACGTGATACGGCGGCTCCTCGCCCCACCAGCCTCGCCAGCTTTCGTCGGGCCAGGGGCCGCGGATGGGGCCGAACATGTTGCGCCCGAGGATCCATGCGCCGATGCCTTCGAAGCCGCGCTCCGCCATGGCGTTGTCCACGCCGGTTTCACCATCGTTGTTGCCGTACATCCGTTGCCACACGCGTGTGGGAAAGAACCAGTCCATCAAGGCCATGCCACCGACGCCGAGCGGGTTGTCGATGCTCTGGTCGGGGCCGGCGCTGTAGCCGTCAAGTGAAATCGAAAAGGCCTGCACGCGAAGTCGGGTCATGGTTGGCTACCGTTGGTGGGTGTCATGGGTACGACGAACCGGCCACGCCGACTTCGACACGGCGGGCCGCTCATGCAAAGTGCATGTCGGCACATGGCGCGCACAAGTACCGCAACACTGGTCACGGCGATGTATGGGTTGTCCGATGCGATCGTCATGCGGCCGGTGCCCGGTCAGGCCGGCGAGGCGAGCAACTCCCTGGCTGATGGCAGCAGGCGTGGCGGCGGACCATCCATCAGCGCGGAGAACACGATGCCGATGGGCCGCCATTCCCTGCCGTCGAGCTGACGCACGTAAAGGAACGGGTCGTTCAAGGTGCGGTACTCGCCTTCCGGTGGCTGGATCCAGCCACCGGCTCGTGTTCGCGTAGCACTTCGCCGGCGTAGCTGCCGAATGCATACAACGACTTGGTCATCACGTTGACCTTGGTCCCGCCGTCGCGCCACTTCGCCAGCACGTAATCCACATGGTCCAGGCAAAGACCGTAGATGTCCCGCATGTTGCGGATGGCCTCGTCGGCGTAGTCGCGGACGGTCGAAATGGCAGGTGCCATGTCGATACGAAATTGCATGCGTCACTCCCTGTGAACACCGTGCAGTCGGATGGGCTGGCGATTCGCCCCGGGCATCCATGCCCCTCCAGATGCGCGCCAGCCGCGGCATTAGACCGGCCCGTGGGGCACCCGACATCCGCCAAAGGCGCTATTTCGCGTTAGGCTTGCCGCCATGACACGCAAGGGACACGCATGAGCCAGTTCAGCCTGCTTGGAAGCCGACGCTTCGCGCCCTTCTTCTGGACACAGGCGCTGGGTGCGTTCAACGACAACGCGTTCCGCAACGCCATGGTCATGCTGGTGGCGTTCCAGATGGGGCTGGATGACAAGACGGTGTCGCTGTACACCAATCTCGCGCCGGCGTTGTTCATCCTGCCCTACTTCCTGTTCTCGGCGACGGCGGGCCAACTGGCGGAGAAGTACGAGAAGTCGCGCATCATCCGTTACGTGAAGCTGTTCGAGATTGCCGCCATGGTGATCGCCGCCATCGGCTTCTACACACACCACACGACCTTGCTGCTGGTGGTGCTGTTCCTGATGGGCCTGCACTCCACGACGTTCGGCCCGATCAAGTACGCCATCCTGCCGCAGGCGTTGAAGCCGGGCGAACTGGTCGGTGGCAACGGCATGGTGGAGATGGGCACGCAACTGGCGATGCTCATCGGCATGGTGGCCGGCAACTCGTTGATGCTGATCCACGGCTTCGGGCCAATCGCCGCGTCGGCGACGACCATCGTCATCGCGGTGCTGGGCTATATCGCCAGCCGCAGCATTCCGCCCGCGCCGGCCACCGCGCCCGATCTCGTCTTCAACTGGAACCCCGTGACCGAAACGGCACGCGTGCTAAGCATCACCAAGCAGGACCGGCGTGTGTTCAACGCCGTGCTTGGCATCTCGTGGTTCTGGTTCTTCGGAACCGTGTTGATCGCGCAGTTGCCCAACTACACGCGTCTCAATCTGGGTGGCGACGGCTCGGTCAATACGCTGGTGCTGACCCTGTTCTCGCTGGGCACTGGCGTGGGCGCGTTGTTGTGCGAGCGCATGTCGGGGCGCCGGGTGGAAGTGGGCCTGGTGCCGCTGGGTGCGTTCGGGCTTACCGCATTCGGCGTGGATCTGTATTTCGCGCACCCGCATCTGGCTGTCACGCACGGCCTGGATTGGCTCGCCTTCCTGCATTCGGCCGGAAGCTGGCGCGTGGTGATGGACCTCACGCTGATCGGGGTGTTCAGCGGCTTCTACGTGGTGCCGTTGTTCGCCTATGTGCAGGCGCGCACGCCGCGCGATCGCCTCTCGCGCGTCATCGCGGGCAACAACATCCTCAATGCGTTGTTCATCTGCCTGGCGTCCGGCTTCGGCCTGGCGTTGGGAGCGGCAGGCCTGACTGCGGTGCAGATCTTCCTTGCCGCCGCGCTGCTCAATGTGGTCGTGGCGGCCTACATCTTCACCATCGTCCCCGAATTCCTGATGCGCTTCATCACGTGGGTGCTGGTGAACACCTTGTACCGCGTGCGCGTCGACGGTCTGGAAAACATTCCGGAAGAAGGTCCCGCGCTGCTCGTCTGCAACCACGTGAGCTTCATGGATCCGTTGTTGCTGATGGCGAACCTGCGGCGGCCCGCGCGCTTCGTCATGTACTACAAGATCTTCAACATCCCGGTGTTGAAGTTTGTGTTCCGCACCGCCAAGGCCATTCCCATCGCTGGGCAGAAGGAAGATCCCGCTGTGTTGCAACGCGCCTACGACGACGTCGATGCGGCGCTGGCCGACGGCGACCTGGTGTGCATTTTCCCCGAGGGCGGGTTGACCAGGGACGGCGACATCGCGCCGTTCCGTCCCGGCGTGGCGCGCATCCTGGAGCGGCGCCCCGTGCCGGTGGTGCCGCTCGCCTTGCGTGGCCTGTGGGGCAGCGTGTGGAGTCGCCGCGATTCCGCGCTGCATCGCGCGCGATTGCCGCGTCGTTTCCGGGCGCGTGTGGAACTGGTGGCCGGCGCGCCTTACGAGCCCGTCGATGCGCAACTGGAAACACTGGAGGCGCGCGTGCGCCAACTGCGCGGCGATTTCGCCTGAGCTACCCGTCTTGTCTTAGGGGGGCGCACCCTGTGCGCAACAGGGTGTGCGTCGTCGCTCAGGCCGTCCAGCCTGCGAGCACGATCAGCGCGACCACGCTGAGCCAGGCAAGCAAGGCGCGCAGCAGTGCGCCGCGCAGCCGGATCAGTTCGCCCAGCGTGTCGATGCGTTCTTCGGCATAGCCGTCGCCGGCTTCGATATCCACCTGCACATCGGCCCGTGCCGAGGCGCCGAGAAAACCGGGGCCTTCCACGTACCAGCTATGGGGCGGTTGCTGCTGGTGCCAGCGCTTCCACGCGCCGATCACTGCATCCCAATGGCCGACCAGCGCCAGTGTGAACACCATGAGCTGCGCCGGCAGCCAGTCGACCACGTTGGCGAAGGTGCGTGCGGCGTTGCGGGCCGGCGTGTCGAGTCGCAGGGTCTGATCGCGGCCCAGCGTCTGGGCGAGCCGATAGAGCAAGGCGCCAGCCGGGCCCAGCAGGAAGAACCACAACAGCACGCCGAAGCGGCGATGCAGCGCAGCGTAGGCAGTGGCTTCGCCCAGCGCCACGGCGTGCCAGGCGACCGGTTCGCCGTCGTCCGACAATGCCTGCGCGGCGGCTTCGCGCGAAGGCTGGTCAGGCGCCTTGATGATGGCCTCGAGATCCGCCTCGTACGCATGCGGACCGAAGCAATACAGCAACACCACGAACGAGAAGATCAGGCGGAGCAGCTCGGTGGCCGGCAGCAGATGGATCAGCCAGATGACGCCAAGGCACAGCACCACCGGCACACCCAGCGTCACCGCGATACGCGCGGGGCCGGCGGTGTCGCCCAGTTGGGCTACCCAGCGGCGGAACCCGCCGTCGCCGCGCCAGTGCGCGAGTTGCGGCATGAAATGCACCAGGCCGAGAGCGACGAGTGCGGATAGCAAGCTGACTGCCATAGGTGCGGATCTCCTGTCGACGGCCGCATTGTAGGGCAACGTCGTGACGGGACAGCGCGGCTTTTTCTATTCGTCATTCCGGCGCAGGCCGGAATCCAGTAGCGATGAGGGTCGGTTTTCGCCGCGCGCCACAGCGCCGAGGCATCGCGAAAACCCAACACCCCGCACCTGGATTCCGGCCTGCGCCGGAATGACGGGCGTGGGGGCGTTATCGCGGCTGGTCAACGCTTGTGTTGCGCCACCAGCTCGTCCAGCTCCAGTCCTGCCTGCTGCCGCAACCAGTGCTCGAGCAGTCGATACGATACCGACAGTGGCGGCGAGGGAAGGAAGCTGCCGTCGGCCATGCCGTCGACGATGTCCTTGGGCGTGAACCAGCGCGCTTCTTCCAGCTCGTGGTCACGCAAGCGGATGGTGCGCGCCACGGCCTTCGCGGTGAAACCGACCATCAGTGATTGCGGTAGCGGCCATGGTTGCGAGGAGTGGTAATGCACATCGCCCACGACTACGCCCGATTCCTCTGCGACTTCGCGGCGCACGGCGTCTTCCAGCGCTTCACCCGGCTCGACGAAACCGGCCAGGGTGGAATAGCGTCCCTTCGGCCAGCCCGCCTGTCGGCCGAGCAGGCAGGCGCCTTCGTGTTCCACGATGACGATGACGGCGGCGTCTGTGCGTGGGAAGTGCATGCGGCCGCATTCGTTATTGGTGCATTGCGCGCGATGGCCCGATGCCACCAGCACCAGCGGCGACCCGCAGTAGGGGCAGTGGCGCGTCTCGCGTTGCCAGTGGGCGAGCCCCTTGCCGTAGGCGAACAGACCCGCTTCTTCAGCGCCCAGCAACAGACCTACGTCGCGCAGGCTGGCGCGGCGCGCGCCCAGCACTTGTTCAAGTTCGGCGGCGCGCTGGTCGTCGTCCAATGCCAGCAGGAAGTTCGGACGCTCGCCGGTGAGGCCGAGGAAGCTCGCCTTGACGTCGCCGAGCACGCGTTCGCGTTCCGCGCTGTCGATCCAGCGCAGCGCTTCACCGCCCGTCGCCAGGTAAGTCTGTCCCAGTGGATCGATCAGCAGGTAACGCGCGCTGTCGGACGCCGCCAGTTCGCTGATCCATACGGATTCGTCACGCCGCTCGGCGACGCGATCGAGAATCAGGCTGAGTCCCGCGAAAGTGTTGTGTCGCGGCAAGGTGATGCGATCCATGCCGTGGCGATTCTCAGGTGGAGAAGGAGGAGCCGCAGCCGCAGGTGGTCTTGGCGTTGGGATTGCGGATGACGAACTGCGAACCGCTCAGGCTTTCCGAATAGTCGATCTCGGCGCCGGTGAGGTATTGCAAGGACAGCGGGTCCACCAGCAGGGTGACGCCCTCGCGCGCCAGCGCGAAGTCATCCTCGGCCTGGGCTTCGTCGAAAGTGAAGCCGTACTGGAAGCCCGAGCATCCGCCGCCGGAGATGTACACGCGCAGCTTGAGTTCCGGATTGCCCTCTTCCTGGATCAGCTCATGCACCTTGCGGGCCGCAGCCTCGGTAAACACCAGCGGGGCGCCGGCGCTGCGGTAGTCGGGAACAATGGGGAGGGGAACGACGGTATCCATGGGACTCAAGTGGGGATGCGGCAACGCGTACGCAAGGATACCGCGATCAGGCCGGTACGGCTTCTGCATCGATTAGCGTAGGCGCGGGCAACTCGCGGGGCGCCTCGGCGGACTGGTGGCTGATACGTCCGTTCACCTGGGCGCCAGCGGCCATTTCCAGCGTCCGGTAGTGGACATCGCCGGCCACGCGGGCCTCCGGAGCCAGTTCCAGCCGTTCAGTAGCGTGAATGTCGCCGCGCACCTGGCCATTGATGATGGCGTGGGGCACACGGATCTCGCCATGCACCTGCCCGCTTTCGCTCAGCGTAAAGACGGCGCCCTGTTCCTCGGCCAGCACCGAACCGATGATCTGGCCATCGAGGTGCAGCGCGCCGCTGAAGCGCACGTCGCCCTGAATGATGGTGCCGCGGGCGATCAGGCTGGTGTCGTGTTGCGTCGGCGCCCGCTCGTTGCGCTTGCTACGGTTGAGCATCTTGTTCCCCTTGAGTCGGTGTGAGATGGCCTGCCAATGCCTCGCCCCAGGCGACCGTACGGGTCACCGGGTCGTCCCCGGTGGGCTGAACCTTGATGATCAGGCGAGTGGGCCGGAAATCGGCTGGCAGCACGATGGTGCCGTGAAGCTGCTGGAAGTATTTGAAGCGAAAGGGGATGCCGTCGCGCTGGGCGGTATCTCCCAGTGCCGGCCAGTCGAGCTTCACCACCTTCTCGGCGCGCAGGCCCTCCACGCTCACCGTGGCGTTGCCGGTAACGTCGTCGCCGCGCTTGGCGTTCTGGGTAAGGCTGAGCGTGAGGTTCCAGCCGTGCGACTGGTCGACGGCTTCCAGGCGCACTTCCTGCACCTTCAGGCCCTCGCGCTGGGCGTCGCCACCGGTCAGGCGGGCATAGAAGCCCAGGTCGGCCCGCAGGCCGCTGATTTCCTCTTCACGCTCGGAGAGCGTCTTGCGCAATGAGCGGGTGGCGATGTCCGCCACCTGTTCGGCGCGCTGCAGATTGGCCACCTGCTGCTGCAGGTCCGTGTTCTGCCGGGTCAGCGCCTTGAGCTGGCGCTCCTCGGTGGCTGCCGGGGTGCCGTGGTGGGCAATGCTGCCGACCACCAGTCCGACGATGAGCAGGCTGGCTGCCCAGGCGGCACCCAGCCACAAACGCCGCCGCCCGGCGAACGCGTCGTGCGGACGTACCACGAAGCGCGGTGGTGGACGTGAAGCCATGCCGGGCTGCCCGAGGAAAAACCAAGGTATAGCCCCGGCGTGGAGAAAGCGTCAAGGAACGGTGGCACGCTTTGCGACCGTTCCGAGATGGAGCGAGGTCAGCTGCTGATCTTGGACTGCAAGTAGCGCTCGGCGCTGAGATCCTTGATCAGGCTGAACTGGGTTTCGAGCCAGTCGATGTGCTCTTCCTCGTCGTGGAGGATGCCCTTGAACAGGTCGCGGCTGACGAAGTCGGCGATGCTTTCGCTGTAGGCGATGGCTTCGCGCAGATCCTTCACGGCGGCCATTTCCAGGTCCAGGTCGCCCTGCAGGCATTCGACCGGATTCTCGCCGATGCGCAGCTTGCCCAGGTGCTGCAGGTTGGGCAGCCCGTCGAGGAACAGGATGCGCTCGATCAGGTGATCGGCGTGCTTCATTTCCTCGATGGATTCCTTGTGCTCGTGCTCGGCCAGCTCGTTGTAGCCCCAGTCCTTGTACATGCGGTAATGCAGCCAGTACTGGTTGATGGCGGTCAACTCGTTGTAGAGCACCTTGTTGAGGAACTCGATGACCTTGGCGTCGCCCTTCATGGGATGTCTCCTAGCAGCTCAGCGCTCGACTATACGGCGTCGCTCGTGGACGTGTCGGAACGAGAATGACTAGGAGTTGCGCATACGAAAACGCGCAGCCGGGGCTGCGCGTTACGGGGCTATCGAATCGTGCGGTCGACTCAGGCGACGGCAACGATAGGCAGGGCCGCGAGTACCTGCTGGACGGCTTTGTCCAGCGTGGCGCGGGCCTCCGTCTCGCAGCAGCCGCAGCAATCCGAGCAGCCCGTGCGCGCCTGCAGTTCGGCGAACTGGTGGACGCCTTCGGCAGCGGCTCGGCGGATGTCGCCGTCAGTGACGGCGTTGCACATGCAGATATACATGGGCATATATGGGAACGCAAATGCGAATGATTGTCAACTGAGAATGCATCCCTGTTTAGCGGGGTGCATTCAGGTGCCGGCCGGGTTGGTGAAGACCGGGCGCAACGAGCCGCCCACGCTTTAAGGGAGCTGTTCCGGATCGAGCCGGGGGCGTTCAGGCGGCGGCTTTGCCCTTGCGACGGCCATCGCCGGCCTGGGGATCGTCGCGGTGCGGTAGTTCGCCGAGTTGGACGCTCAGCAGGGACTCCACCAGTGGTGCGAAGTGGCGCAGCGCCCGCTCGTAGACCTGGCGCTTGAAGTTGACCACGTGCGCGGCCGGATACCAGAAATCCACCCAGCGCCAGTGGTCGAACTCGGGCTTCTCGCAGGCGTCGAGACGCAGGTCGTCCTCCGCGCCCACCAGGCGCAGCAGGAACCACACCTGTTTCTGGCCAATGCAGGTCGGATGCTGGTGGTGGCGTACATAGCGGCTGGGTAGGCGGTAGCGCAGCCAGCCCCGCGTGGCACCGATCACCTCGACATGGTGCGGGGCCAGGCCGGTTTCCTCTTCCAGCTCGCGGTACATCGCTTCCAGCGGCGTTTCGTCGCTGCGCATGCCGCCCTGGGGGAACTGCCAGCCATCACGATTGACGCGGCGCGCCCAGAATAGCTGGCCGTCTGCATTGAGCAGAACGATGCCTACATTCGGACGATAGCCATCGACGTCGATCATGTTGCCTCCTGAAGCCGGGCGGGTACGACGGACGACTCAGCTCCGCCATGGCTCACGGGCCCATTCAATCACGCACGGGGAGGCGGGACAACCGGACCTCTTGAACCGAAAGGCATAGCCCACTAAACTGCCGGGCCCTGCCCAACCGACCCCACGTCGGCAACCTTGGCGGGCGGCACCCAAGGCTATGTAGCTCAGCCGGTTAGAGCACAGCACTCATAATGCTGGGGTCGGTGGTTCGAGTCCACCCATAGCCACCACGTCTTAAGCCTCCCTTTTTGAACCAGCGACCTGCCGGTTGCCAGGGGCTTTTGCGTGCTTCTTTCTTTCGAGTGATTTTCTTCGGCGAGCTTCGCGCGTCGAACGTTTCGTGCGCACTTGTTGAGCCTGCCGGAGAGCTCGAGCGCATCGCGCATCGCCGGGACGCCTCTGCCATAGCCCCGAGGCGGACACTTCAATCGCCGCCTGTGGACAGCGAAGGCACATCGGCTATCCCTGGCCATGGGTGCCTCAATGGGGCGGCTTTTCCAGCAGCGGAGTCACCACCTGTTCGAGCCGGTCGCGCGTGAGTTCGGGTTGTTTGTCCTTCCAGCCATCGTGCACGAGCAGGCCATGTCGATCGATGACGAAGCTGACCGGCAGACGCCAGATGCGACCGTACCCAGAGACGTGCGGATCGCCGAGAAGGCCGGTGGGAAAGCTCAGCGTGGACGCGACCCTCTTCACCTGGTCGAGCGTGTCAGGCGCATCAAGACTGAAACCCAGCACGACAAGATGGTCGCGCGCATGCTCCTGCGCGTAGTGGGACAACAACGGCAACTCATCGCGGCAGGAGCCGCACCATGTGGCCCAGAAGGTGAGGATGACGGTGTTGCCGCGAAGTTCTTCCAGCGAGATGTGTCGCCCATCCAGCGTATCGAGCGTGATACCCGGCGCAGGTTGCCCGAGGCGAAGCTCATTGGCGAGTGCGATCGGCGTACTGGCGAGCAACAGCACGAGCGCCACGATGCAGCGCCACGCGTGCTTCACTGGTCTGCGGCGGATGGCAGGCGTCGAAGGCCTGTCCGTCGGGTTTGTGCCGCCTGGTCGGATCGACGACCAGACTCTCTGGTAAGTCGCCAGGATCACAGCTGCATGCTCAGGCCGACGGTGCCGGTCCAGTGCGGGAACAGCTGGTATCCCTGCAGATGGCTGTACACGGGCACTTGTACGAACGCATAGAACTGGAGGTTCCTGGTCAGGCTGGCGCTGATGCCGGGACTGACGTAGGCCACCGTACCGGCCGTGTCAGGACGGTCGGCCAAGGCTCCCTGGTCGGCGCTGCGGCGCAGGACATTGATCTGCAATTGCGGCACCCAGTTCGCGTGCGCTTCGTATCGCAGGCCGACGCTGGCGGAGGCGAGGTTGCCCGGCCGGAAATCGGCGCCGGGTCGATGCATCTTCTCGCTCACGGCAGCCTGGAACTGGCCGTTCACGAACATATCGAAGTTCTGGCTGACGGGTTGGTAGTAGTAGGCGCCGATGATGAGATCCGTGCTTCCCGTACCCGCCTGCAGGCTGCTGTCCAGCGACTGCCCAAGGTTGGGACCGGAGTGGAACGTGATCGGATGGCCGATCAGGTCGCCGTCATCCGTCTCGCCGCCGTAGTGGCCGGTAGGCAGCTTGATGCCGAACTGGATGCCCAGGTTGTGCATGGGCAGAAAGCCCTGGTAGCTGCCGATGAGCTTCACATCGCCCAGCCCGGCGACATGGGCGTTGCTGACCTGGTCGGGCGCCGTTTCGGCGGGCGTATAGGGCGCCAGTTGCGTGCCGTAGGTGTCGTGATCGCGAATGACGTAAGGCACGACGAAGGTCATCCCCCAGTCAGCATTGAAACGATACGTGGCGCTGAGATTGATGTACCGGTTGACGGTCTGTTTCTCGATTTCGCCGCCCCCCAGCGATGGATCGGACGGCTGCTCGACCACTTGTTGGGGCGATGCCTTGCTGCTGCCGTGGCGAAGTTGATCCTGGTCGATGAACGTGTAGTCGACGTTCAAGCGCCAACCGCTGGTTGTCGAATAGCCGGTGGCGGCATCCGTGCTGAGGGTGCATCCGCATGTCGCGCACGCGCTGGCGACTGACGGGAACAAGGCGACGAGGCACATCAAAACACTCGTCGTGCCCACCGGGCGTAGCGAGAGGCGGCTCGGCCTGAACGTGAAAGAGGGCAAGGTGACGCGCATGAGGTGTGTTCCAAAAACCTGCCGCGAACGCACGGTGGTTCGCTCGGCACGGACATGTCCAGGTGCTCGCGCAGCCTTACTGGCCCACATGATCTAGCACGTGGACCGTGGCGCGGAGCGTCGATGTGGTGGGCAGCGCAGAGTCAATCCGGCGCAAGCAGCGCGCGGACACCCGCCGCCATGTCAGGCGATGTAGGGAGGCCCGCGAGGGCGCGCATCTTGCAGCGGCGTCTTCTGCACGTCGGCCTCGTGCAGGCTGACCTGCATGAAAGCGCGTGGCGGTGCAGGAGGCAGATGCAGGATCGCGTGCGTCGCGAGCAGCGACTGGTGATCAAGCAGGACGCAATAGCCGCAACGATCGGTCGCGTCCGCCGGGTGGTCCGGCGTCGCGGGATGATCGGTGCCCGTCGTCGCATGCGGGCAATCGTTGCCCATCATGCTCACCATACCCGCCATGTCCTGCATGGCCGAGTGCATGGGCATGACACGCGATACGAGGGGCGCCACGACAACGAACGCCATGGCTAGCCAGGCTAGCCACGAGATCATCTGTCGGTGGGTTTTGTGTCGTAACACGGAGATGGCTGAAGGATGCAGGCGAACTCGTGGAAATGTAGCACGCGGCCAAGGGCGCGACGTCGCAGTCAATGTCGCAGCACGCCCGCAAAAACATGCGGATGACGTCGCGAGCTGGGGTGCGGCGGCGAAGTCACGAGATAGCCAGGCCCGCTGTGGACGGCTGTTTGTCGGCAGGTCCTGACCTTGCCTTTGGCGGACGCCCTTGAACGTGGATATCAGTGTCGACCTGCAAGCGCGACCCACGCGGACAGGCCGGCGAGTTTCTGCTCTTTCCGCCAAGGTCTCCCAACGGGCATGCCCAACGCTTTCAATCGGGCATCCATTTCCGCCGAAGGCAGGCTGAGCGCTTGCATGGCGACATCGGAAAGCGACTTCTCATCCATTTCGACCAGCTCGATACCACATCGATCCACGGCGAACCGAAGCGCATCACGAACGGCCAGGGTTTCAGCAACGGGTACGTGTTCCGCCCAGGCACGACTGTACTCGAGCAGATCGGTGATCCAGCCGGCACGATTCACGAGCAACGCAGCGACAACCACCTTGTATCCCGCTGCATCGAGTCGATGGGTCATCGACTGAAGACCCTCTGTCGCCCGCTCATCCTGACGCCTGCGTCCCTCGATCACGATGGCCGCGGCTTCTGGCGAGGCCCGACCGTCCCGCCCAGGCGGCATGTCGGCGGCCATCCGATAGGGCTCAAGGGAAACCCGGTCGTGCGGGGCACCAGTTTCGAGAACCGAGGAGAGAACGACGCGAGGCTCCTTCTCTTCCAAGACGATACCGACAACCACCGCGCCACCTTTAAAGGCACGCAGCCCCAGGCCGGCGAGGATCGGCGAGCGAATCTCCGGTTGAGGCATCACGACCTCCTGCGGTCGGTTTGGATAGTCCGGACGGTTCCAAGTCAAGCACGAGCGTAGGTCAACCTGATCACGCCCTCGCCCATGGGCTCGCTGGCCATGAGGCGGAGCCGCAGCGGAGCGCCCGCGAAAAAGGGCTTGCCGCGACCAAGCACGACGGGGTGGAGATAGATTCGATACTCATCGATGAGGCCCAGGTCGCTAAGGCTTCGCGCGAGGTCCGGCCCGGCGACTTCGATCTCTCCGGTGAGGTCGGCCTTCAGTCCTCGCATCACCGCTTCGAGGTCATGGGTGACAAGCGTGGCGTTGGGGCCGACGGATGTCAGCGAGTGCGACACGACCCACTTCGGCTGGTTCCGCCATGCCATCGCGAAGTCGCGTTCTTCCGTGCTCCAGTCAGGCGAGTCTTCGTCCCAATAACGCATGACCTCGTACATGCGCCGCCCGTACACGCTGCCGGCCAGGTCGCGCACTTGCTCCACGAAATGATGGAAGAGCGCTGGACCGGGCGCAAATGCCTCGTGGTCGACGTAACCATCCAGCGATACGTTCATACCGAAAACAAGCTTCGCCATGGAAAACCTCCACTCCGGAATTTTCAGCGAGGTCGTGCTAACAACAGCGGGTTACGATCTCCGACGACTGCGCAGTCGATGTGTGCCTGGTTTCGACACGTGATGCCCATGCTGGCGCCATCGCCTGCTCAGTGCCCGCTTTCCCGGGCATGGTCAGACTGGCCGATAGATCTGAGCCATCGCGCCGAGTGGAAAGGCCTTCGAACTGACCAGCTTGAGTGGCGTCGGCGCAGGCAGGTCGGAGAAGATCGCCAGGCCCTTGCCCAGCACGATCGGGTAGACCATCAGCACGTACTCATCGACCAGGTTATGGGCGATGAGACTGCGCGCGAAAGTGGCGCCGCCAAGGGCGGTGATCGGCTTGCCGTCCCCAGCCTTCAGCCTGGTGATTTCATCGGTCAGGTCGCCACTGGCCACGTAGGCCTCCGCCCAGCTTTCCGCGCCAGGTTGAAGCTGCCCGATTGGGGTATCAGCGGCCTGAGCTCGGGCGTCCCGGAGCCCCTTGGCGGCCGTCTCCAGAACCGACGGGCCCTGTTTTGAAAAGACCGCTTTGGGGATCTGGTTCATCGGCGGCGCGAACACCATGGTGGCCGTAGGCCAGAAGGGGGCCATGTTCCGAAAGGAACGGCTACCCATGATGATCAGGCTGCTGTTCCACATGTTCTCCAGCTGCCAGGCTATGGCCTCCTGGTCACCATTGAATACCCATTGGATGTCCCCCTCGGGGCCGCTGACAAAACCGTCGAGCGACATGGACATCGTAAGGATCAACTTTCGCATCGCTTTCTCCTCGCGCTAGTTCGACCTGGGGCGGCCCGATCCATCGGTTCCGGCACCTCGCTTTGCCGGCCCTCCCTATGGCGTCGAATGGACGAAACCGAATTCGACATGTCGTCCGAAGAATTTGCGTATGGGCAGATATCACACCGTTCCTGGGGAAACAGAGTAGCTGCCTGGGCGGCCCATGCTTGGCAGGTTCGCCATGCCCGCTTTGACTCAAATCGGGTGTCCGAAAACGGTCCTTAGCCATCCATGGCCCAGGCGACCTTTCGAGGAATGATCGAGGGCGCTTCAGGCCGCCAGTCGTCTTTGCAGATTCGCGGCGAATCGTTCGGCTGCGTCCGGTCGGGAGCCCAGGTGAAGGAAAGGTTCGATCATCTCCAGCTCCATCAACAGGAAGCGCCCCCCGGATATCACGCCGTCCACGCGCGCGTAAGCCACGTTGGCGTGGCCGAGCGCGGCCACCGCGGATAGGGCCTGCTTCGCGCTTGCGATAACGCCCGCGTCGGGATCGATGCCCTCGGCCGTGCCGCCGAATTCAGACTGCACCCGGTAATCGCCCATGGCCGGTCGCTTGATCACGGCGTGACTGAACTCGCCATCGAAGAACAGCAAGGACAGCTCGCCGTCGCTGACGATTTCGGGCACGAAGGGCTGCACCAGGTACTCGAACGCCTTCGGAAGCTGAGCGATGGCCTGATCAAGATCACCGCTACCCACCACGCCACGCGCGGTGTGCCAGGCCGTACCGCTTATCGTCGGCTTGATGACGACCTCCAGGCCCGACATGTCGACCAGCGCCCGTGGTACATCCGTGCCCGACACGATGGTGGTGGGAATGATATCGACGCCCTGCGCGGCGAGTTCGAGCAGGTAGCGCTTGTCGCTGTTCCAGCGCAACAGCGCTTTGTGGTTGATCGTCGGGATGGGCAATGCCTCCAGCCATTCGCTGAATGCGGCGTAGTGCTTGAAGTAGTCCCAGGTCGAGCGCATCAGCACGGCGTCGTACCGCGACCAGTCCACGTGAGGGTCGTTCCAGACGCAGGCGACGGCCTCAATGCCAAGGCGTTGCAATGACGTCGCCAGGTGCAGGTCATCCGGATGGATGCCTGGAATCATCGAGGACGTGGCGACGGCAAGACGGTGAGTAACAGGGTTGGGCATGGCAAGACCTCCATCAATGGAGGGCGCCCTTGTCTGGATATCGAAACCGAGCGTGGCGGAACAGGTCCGTCGCAGCACCCCTCGGTTCCGATGCGCGACGATCAAACTGCGCGCAATGGTCAGGCATCGGTTTGACGACGCGCCGATAGTCTCACTGACCCGGCGGAGCCTCGTCAATGTTTCGCTACCGGCCGCGTCACGAACCGTCGCCGGCCGGCCTTGGCGCGAGGATCTGCTGCAGGACATCGGGCTTGCCGGGCGAGCGAACCAGATGGGGGTACTTCAGCCCTTCGTTGTAATGGACCGCATGAACTTCGTTGATGCCATCGTTCTGCGCGCGTAGTTCCAGGGGCTTGCCGTTCTTCTGCGCCAGGGCGATGGCGTCCTGCAATACGGATGCGCTGAACGCACGGTCGTTGACCGCCACCAGCTTCGTGCCGGGGGCAAGCCCGGCCTTGAATGCCGGTCCATTCCACAACACGTCGATGATTTCGCCATCGTCCTTGAGAAACAGACCGATCGAGAACATCGCATTGATACCCTTCACTTCCAGCTCGCCCTGCCCGACCTTCTCGATGGCGTTCTGATAAACGGAAATCTGGTCGGTATACGCCAGTTGCCAACCGCTGCTGTCGATGCCGGACAGCAGGGGCACCTGGTCGTCCACGCTGTCTATCCATCGGTGCAGGAACGTCGCCCAGTCGTAGGGTTGCACTTTGCCGAGCGCCGCGGCCACATCGTCGAAGCCATAGGTGTGGGTGACGAAACTGCCGTCGTCGATGCCGAAGAAATTCCGCGCAAAATCATCGATGGAATGCTTGCCGCGGCTTAGCTCGCGAATCTTCATGTCCACGGCCAGCCACAGCAGTTCGCCTTCGCGATAGAAATCGTTCTGCCGTCGCCAGTTGCCCCAGGCGGCGGGCGCGGAGTAATCCACCGCCACGGCGGTATCGAGCAGTGGTCGCCACGCACGTCCGGGGCGATAGCTCATGTCGGCCGCGCGGTAGGCCAGCACCTGGCGCCAGGTATCGGCCGACCACAGGCCGCTGCGCGCGGTGAGCACGTCCCCGAGGTACACCGTGAGACCTTCGTAGATCCACAGCATGCCGGGGCGCTCGGGTTGTTCGAAGTCCGGTTGCCACAGGCCCGCTGGGCGCATGAACTTCCCGTTCCACGAGTGGGTGTATTCGTGCGGAAGCAAGGACGCATCGAGCATGAAGTGATCGGCGTCGGCGAACATCTTCGAGCCGCTGCGTGCGCGGTCGTCGCTCGATTGGTGATGTTCGAGCCCACCTACCGCTACGTGGTCGCTCAGGGTGAGTAGCAGGTGGTAGCTGTCGTAGTGGTGGGAGTGGAATAGAGCCTGCGCCTGCTCGATCAGGCGGCGATAGCCGGCGATCTGCTCGTCCGATAGATCGAGGGCGCCTGCGTTGTCGCCGACCATGTCCAGATAGCGATGCACCGATGAGCCCGCCGGTGTGAGCTCCACCTGCCGGAAATACTTGCCGGCGATGACCGGCGAATCGACCAGCGTGTTGAACGGCACCGGCTTGAAGGCAATGCGCCCACCGTCGTGCGTCGCGGTTTCCAGTGCACTGGCATAGCGCCAGTCCGCCGGAATGACCAGCGTCGATTGGTAGATCAACGTCTTGGTCGGAAAGCCCGCCGGGTACAACGCCACCTGATCCCACGACACGCCCATCAGGTTCGGCGTCACGCGCTCCATGCCCGGGAACTGGAAATCGACGTCCAATTGCCGGACGCCCGCCGGTATGGCGAGATGAAAGGCGAACCGGTCCAGTTCGTCGCGTTGCCATGTGATGCGCTTGCCTTCCGCCGAAAAGGCGAGGCCCATGAGTTGTTCGATCGGCCCGTCAGGCGAGTGATCGCCGGGAATCCATTTCGGGTAGTAGAGCGTCAGCGGGCCCGGTTTGACGGGCATGGTCTGGTGCACGTACAGGAGCTTCTGGCCTGGATCGGGCAGGCGCACGGTCAACGTCACCATGCCGGGTGCATCGTCCGCGACGGTTGCCGCCATGCCAGGCGCGGACACTGCGAGGACTACTGCGCCGAACCATCGTGCGAGTCGTTTCATTCCTCTCTCCGTGCAGCGTGACGGGCGGCCAAACCTGCGTGCCGACGTGGCGCGTTGCGGTCGCGCTCCACGCCTTCGCGCACCCATGTCGCTGCATCGTACATGGCGCTGCGGGCAGGGCGGGAAGGCTCGCGAAACCATAACCCCCGGCTATGCCGAGTGCCGGTCTTTTCATTGGTGGTCACTGCGGCGCGCTGGGTATGCTCGGGAGCGTACCGCTCGTGGCTGGGGAGCCGCGACGGTCATGGCCGTAGGGGTTGCGTGTCTGCCGGCACGATGAAGCAACACACCAAGGCTCCATCGAGGCAGCGCGACGTGGGTTCCAACGTTTCGGGGAGAGCGGATCATGAAGGGCACGTGCTTGCGTTCGTTGCATCGCAAACAGAACTTCCGGCGCAAGGCGCTGGCACTGGCCATCAGTTCGGCCACGCTGGGTTTCACGGGCACCGTCCTGGCACAGGCGACCAACGGCACCATCTACGGCTCGGTTCCGGCGGCCGCGGGCGAGACCATCCAGATCACGGGTGGCTCGGGCTTCAATCGCTCGATCGATGTGGGAACCAGCGGTAAGTACTCGGTGACGCTGCCGGTGGGCACGTATACCGTGTCCCTGCTCCAGAACGGCAAGGTCGTGGATTCGCGCAGCGGCGTGAGTCCGGTGGCTGCGGGCTCGGTGGTGGTGGATTTTGCCGCGCCGACGGGGACGGTTGGCGCCCAGACGCTGGGCACCATCAACGTCACCGGCAATTCGCTGCCGCCGATCGACGTGAGCACGACCAACCAGGTGACCACGATCACCGCCAAGCAACTGCAGCAGCTGCCCTTGCAACGCACCGCCGAAAGCATTGCCTTGCTCGCGCCGGGTGTGAACCTGGGTTCGCCCGAGGTGGGCAGCGGCCCACTGGGCACGCCGAACCTGGTGTTCGGCGGTGCGTCGACGGCGGAGAACGCGTACTACCTCGATGGCATGAACACCACCGAGCTGCTCAACAACCAAGGCGGCATTTCCCTGCCGTATGGCGCCATCGAACAGCAGCAGACTTTCACCAGCGGTTATGACGCGAGGTACGGTCGCTCCATCGGCGGCGTGATCAACCAGATCGGCAAGAGCGGCGACAACGACTGGCACTTCGGCGTGCGAGCCTTGTGGCAACCGGGCAGCCTGCGCTCCGATCCGGACAACTTCTACTTCGCCAACCCGTTGGTCACCAACCAAGGCAACCGGCCCGGTGATCTGGCCATCTATCGCAACCACAACACCAGCAGCGAGAACATCTACGACGCCTACATCAGCGGCCCGCTGATCAAGGACAAGCTGTTCTTCTTCGTGGGTGCCGAGCAGGACAACACCCATTACCGGACGACCTCGGAGTTCAGCAGCACCGCCACCACTGAAACGTGGAAAGTGCAGGATCCGAAGTTCTATACCAAGCTGAACTGGAACATCAACGACAGCAACGTCCTCAGCGCGACCTATCTGCAGAACGCCCACAAGACCGACGGGACGATCTACAACTTCGACTACAACACCCTCAAGCAGGGTGACTTCAACAGCCTCGACCAGATCAACCGCACCACGTTCAAGGTGTGGGTAGCCAACTACACCTCGTACATCACGGACGCGCTGACCTTGAATGCCATGGTCGGCAAGATGCACGGCACCTACTACACGGGGCAGCCGGGCTATCCGGGTTACGACCCGATGCTGCCGCACATCGCCAGCAACTCCTTGCAGGACCCGGCATTCGCGCCGCCGGGTGGTATTTCCAACTCGCAGATCAACTCATCGATTGCCGACGCCGACCACAAGGAATCGGTGACGAACTATCGCCTCAACCTGGACTACAAACTGGGCGACCACGATCTCCAGGTCGGTATCGACAACATCAACTCGCGTGACATCAACGACGGCTCCGTGGATCCGGGCCCGGGTTATCAATGGATCTACGGGGAAAGCGACCCTGGCTCGCCCGTGTTCGGCGTGAGCCCCAATGTGCCGCCGTATGTCGCGCCGTCGACGCAGTGTCACCCCGACGCCACCGGTGTGGTGCACTGCTACTTCGTGCAACAGCACACTGACATCAGCGTCGCCTCCGTGCGCGTCGCGCAACGTGCGCAATACGTGCTGGACAACTGGCAGGTGACCCCCAACCTGTTGTTGAACCTGGGCCTGCGCAGCGACCAGTTCACCAACTACGATGCCTCCGGCGTGCCCTATATCCGCCTGACCAAGCCGCAATGGGCCCCGCGCCTGGGCTTCAGCTGGGACGTGCACGGCGATTCCACGCTGAAGGTGTTCGGCAACGCCGGTCGCTACTACCTGGCGCTGCCGGAGCAGGTGGCGTTGTCCATTGCGGCTCCCGTGACGAACGCCGGCGTGTACGGCACCTATACCGGCATCGATCCGAACACCGGCGTGCCGATCGGCTTCACGCCGTTGCCGCAGAACCCGTCGACAGGCGTATCGATCGACAGCGAGTACGGCCAGGCGAAAGATCCCCGCGTCTCCACGGCGCAGAACATCAAGGCGGAGTTCTCGGACAACTACGTGCTGGGCATGCAACAGCAGTTCGAGATGCTGGGGACGAGTTGGGTGTTCGGTGCGACCGGCACCTACCAACGCATGGATCGCATCATCGACGACTTCGATGACATCCAGATCGAGTGTGCCGCGGGACGCGCGCAAGGCTATGCCTATATGACGCCGGACACCTGCAGCCAGTGGGCGCAGAGCCTGGTGCTGATCAATCCGGGCGAGACCGCCAAGCTGCTGATGCAATCGCCCAGCGGCGCCCTCGTGCCGGTGACGCTGACCGCCAAGGATCAGGCGTTCCCGAAGGGGGCGACGCGTCGCTACTACTCGCTGGACCTGTCGCTGGAGCATGCGTGGGATGGTAAGTGGTTCGCCAAGTTCGACTACATGTTCTCGCGCACCTGGGGCAATGACGAAGGTCCGGTCAGCACCTATTCGCAGCAGGGCGGCTCCTATGAGTCACTCACTACCGCGTGGGATTTCCCGGAGCGCATGGAGTACTCCTCCGGTGTGCTGCCCAACGATCGCAAACACCAGATCAAGTTCTACGGCGCGTATCAGATCGCCAAGGACTGGGCGGTGGGCGCCAACATCTACATGGCATCCGGCACGCCGCGACTGTGCCGCGGCGGCTATGGGCCGGACCAGCTCGCGCTGCATGGCTCGCACACTTACTATTGGTGCGGCGGCGTGCCGGTTCCACCGGGTTCGCTGGGCCGGCTGCCGTGGACGCATCAGGTGAACCTCAACGTCGACTACAAGCCGGGCTGGGCAGATCACAAGCTCGACTTCAATCTGGCGGTCATCAACCTGTTCGACCAGCAGACGCCCGTGTTCTACAACGACTTCTATGGCACCACATCCAGTCCGAACCCGGACTATGGGCGCGTGCAGGACACGGTGGCGCCGCGTTATGTCCGGCTCTCCGTGGCCTACGATTTCTGATGGCGCACAGTCTCTCCCTTTGCGCCGGGCGTTGCCCGGCGCTTTTTTGTGGACGCCAGGCGTTGGGTATAGTCTGCCGGCACGATCGCAGCCGGTGCTGACATGACGGAACCTCGGCCAACGCAGGGCACGTCCCCTCCTCCGCTTCCACCGGCGGCGGAGCGTTTGCTGGCAAGGGCGCGCGACGAATGGGCGCGCCGTGCCTTCGATGCGGCGCAGCGTTCGCTATCCGACGTGCTTGCCCTGGTACCCGATGAGCCCACCGCCACGCGCATGCTGGGCATGGTGGCGCAGCGGCGCGGCGACAACGTGCGGGCGATCGACTGCTTCCAGCGCGTGCTCCGGGTATGGCCCGACGATTCCGATCTGCATGTGTGCCTGGGCATTGCGTTGTATGAGCGCGGCAGTATCGACGATGCGCTAAGGCACATGCGTCATGCGTGCAAGCTGCAGCCGGACTCCGCGCCGGCCTGGTTTAATCTCGGCGAAGCCCTGGTGCGCGAAGCGCATACCGACGAGGCGGTGGCGGCCTTGCGCCGCGCGCTGGCGCTGGATCCCGCGCACCTGTCGGCCCGCTTGTCCTTGTCCAAGGCGCAAGCGAGCCTGGGCGAGATCGATGCTGCGATCGAAGGCTTCCGGGAAGTGGTGCGGCGCGATCCCATCAACGCCGAAGGGTGGTTCGGCTTGTCGAACCTCAACACCGTGCGCTTCGATCCCCAGGACGTCGCACATCTCGAGCGCGCGCTGGCGCGCAACGACCTGCCGCCTCGCCACCGCGAACTGCTCGGCTTCACGCTGGCCAAGGCGCTGGAGGATCAGGGCGATTATCCACGGGCGTTCGATGCCTTCCGCTTCGCCAACACCTCGCGGCGCAGGCGCACGCCGTGGGATGCGGCGGGAGAGCGCAGGCGCGTGGAGGCCATCCTGCGCGCCTCCGCGGACGAGCCGCCGCCGCCGCTGGACGATCAGCTCGGTCGGGAAGTTATCCTGATCACCAGCATTCCGCGCTCCGGCTCGACGCTGGTCGAGCAGATTCTTGCCTCGCATCCCGAGGTGGCGGGCGCCAACGAGATCAACGACCTGTCGCAGGTGATCGATGCGGAAACGCTGCGGCGCGGTTCCGCCTTCCCGCTCTGGACTGCGGACGCCACCGCACCGGACTGGCACCGGCTCGGCAAGGAATACCTCGCGCGCACCGCGCGCTGGCGCGAGGGCAAGCCGCGATTCACCGACAAGAACCTGTTGAACTGGTACCTGGTCGGCGCAAGCTTGGCCATGTTGCCGGCCGCACGTGTCGTCGTGGTCCGGCGCGATCCGGTGGAAACCTGCCTGGCGTGCTATCGCCAGTGTTTCAGCGAGAAGAACGGGTTCGGCAGCGATCTCGATGAGATGGCGGATTACTGCATCGACTTCCTGCGCCTGACGCGCGTGTGGCTGGATAAATATCCCGCGCGGGTATTCGACCTCGAGTACGAGGCATTGCAGGCGGATCCCGAGGCCGTGACCCGTCGCCTGCTGGAATTCTGCAACCTGCCGTTCGACGCGGCCTGCCTCGATTTCCACAAGACCCGACGCGCCGTGCGCAGCGCCCCCAGCGCCGCGCAGGTGCGTCAGCCCATGATCCGCAACACGGCGCGCAGCGCGCGTTATGGCGACAAGCTCGATCCCCTGCGTCAGCGCCTGCGTGATGCCGGGGTGCTGGTGGACTGAAGGAACGAGCGGTTCAACGGGCGATCGTTGCAGACCTCATCGTCAGTACGCCTTGCCGCGTGCCGACACCGGCCACACCACCTCGACCTTGCCGTGGCGCACGCCGACGTACCAGTCGTGCAGGTTGCAGGTGGGATCGCAATGCCCGGGTACGAGCCTGAGCTTTTCGTTGATGCGCAGGGCGCCGTGCCTGTCCTCGATCACGCCGTGTTCGTCCGATGCGCTCGCATACCTGACGTCGCTGCGGCCATGGACGAAGGGAAGCCCACTGTCGAGCGACAACACCTTCAGCCCCGCATCGCATACCGCCTGATCGGGCTTCGCGTGGCTCATCACCGAGGTGAGCACGAACAGCGCGTTCTCCCATTCACCCTGGTCGATGCGATGGCCGTGCTGGTCCTTGATGCGTCCGTAATCCGCGTCCATGAACGCGTAGCTGCCGCATTGCAGTTCGTTGTACACGCCTGAGTTGGATTCGAAGTAGTAGGAGCCGGTGCCTCCGCCCGTGACGAGCTCTGCCTCGAGTCCGGCCGCGCGCAACGCCTCGACCACGGCTTTGGTGAACGCGATGGCCTCATCAAGCTTGGCCTTTCGATCCTCGTAGTTCTCCAGATGCTGCATGTTGCCCTGATAGGCCTGCACGCCGGCAAACCTCAGGGCCGGCGCGTCGTCGATGGCACTGGCGATCTCCAGCGCGTCACCGACGGTGCTCACACCGCAGCGGCCCGCGCCGCAGTCGATCTCGACCAGACATTCCAGCGTCGTGCCATGTTTCTGTGCGGCCGATGAAAGCTCGGCGACGTTCGCTGCGTCATCGACGCACACGGTGATCCGCGAACCGAAGGCGGGCAGGCGGGCGAGCCGGTCGATCTTGGCTGGATCGCGCACTTCGTTGGAGACGAGGATGTCGCGGATGCCGCCGCGCGCAAAGGCCTCGGCTTCCGACACCTTCTGGCAGCACACGCCGGCAGCGGCGCCCAGGCGCTCCTGCAGCTTCTGCACGTCCACCGACTTGTGCATCTTGCCGTGGCTGCGATGGCGCATGCCATGGGCCTTGGCGTACTCGCCCATCTTGCGGATGTTGCGTTCCAGTGCATCGAGGTCGAGCACCAGGCAAGGCGTCTGGATGTCCGCTTCGTCCATGCCCGGCAGGGCGGGTATGTCGTAACCGACATCGAGTGGGTCCATCGTGGCTGTCATGGGAATTCCGGGCACGCCGGTCGAGCTGCATCACCGATGCGGAAGCCTCATTTACAGGCATGTTCGCGGGTGAAGGCAAGATCCTCGTAGTCGGAACTGAAATCGGCGTCGGGATCGACCTTGGCCATGTGCATCGCCTCGCCCGAACGGGCCGGGAAACGCAACCAGGCTTCCACGTCATCGCGGTCCCAGTGCACGAGGTAGCGGTCGCCGACGCGCATGACTTGCCCCGCCAGCAAGGGCGACTTCACGGAGGCGAAGCGGACGGTATCGCCCTGCGCGCACAGGCGCACCTCGCCGAACCATGGATCGCGCCATACGCCGAGCTGGGTCGCCAGTTCGGCGGGCGTCGCGCGCTGGCGCGAGGACGTGTCGGGCACGTGGGAAGTGCGTTGCTGCTGGTTGGCGTGCTCCAGTTCGTCGGCGTAGCTGGCGACGCTGCGTGCCTTGCCGGGCGTGGTGAACTGCTTGGTCAGCACTTCGATCAGCACGCTGCGCGCGTCCTCGGCATCGGCGTTGATCAGGATGACGAACCCGCTCTTACGATTCGGCAATAGGACCATCGCGGAATACATGCCCGACAGCGTGCCGGTGTGGGACACAGTCATCTGTCCATCGACGTCGGCGATACGCCAGCCGTAGCCGTAGCCGTAGAACAGCGTGCCATCCCAGTCCCGGCGGCGCCGGGAGATCGGCATCGGCGTATAGGCGGTCCACTCCTTCTGGCGCTGTTCTGGTGTCAGCCATGCCAGTTGCTGCGGCGTCGGCGCCAGCCAGTTCCTGGCCCAGCTCAGCATGTCGTTGAGGCTGCAGCGCACGCCGCCCGCCGCGTCCATGGTGGCGGGCTGCATGATGGATCCCTTGAATGCCTCAGCGGTGAACGTGCCGTCGTGCAGCAGGTGCGGGTCCGCCACGTTGCCTACTTCATCGCGGTTCCATGTGCCGATCTGGCAGCGATCCATGCCCAGCGGTTCGAACACCTCGCGACGCAGCAGCGTTGGATACGACGCGCCGCCAGCCGCTGCGGCGACTTCCCCGGCCACGATGTACAGCGTGTTGTCGTAGGCGTAGCCGGCGCGGAAGCTGTAGGCCGGTTTGAGATAGCGCAGGCCCGCCACGACGTCGGCGGTCGTGAAGCTGTTGGGCGTGGGCCACAGCATCAGGTCGCCGGCGCCTTCGGGCAGGCCGCTGTGGTGCACCAACAAGTCGCCGACCTGCATGTTCGTGGCGACCCACGGATCGGCCATGCGAAACGATGGCAGGTATTTCGTCACCGGATCGTCCCATCGCAGCTTGCCCTCCTGCACCAGTCGCGCCAGCAATGTGGACGTCATGGCCTTGCTGTTGGAAGCGATACCGAACAGCGTATCCGCGTCCATGGACTTGCCGGACGCAAGCGTTCCCGTGGTGTGCGTGTAAACCACCTTGCCGTCGTCGATGACGCCCACCGCGATGCCCGGCAGGTGATAGCGCGTCACGACCTCGTCGACGAGAGGGCCGACGTTGGAACGCAGGTCCGTATTCGGCGTGGAGGCATGCGCGAAGCCCACGGGCAGCGCCAGCGCGCATGTCCAAAGGATGGATCTGGCAAAACGGACCATGCGTGTTCCTCTTCCCCTGCTGTCACGCCGGCGGTCGGCTGTTTCCGCGCTCATCATAGGGAACACGGGTGCTGCCGCGACGCGGTCTCTTTGTGCGCCGTGGTCGCTGGTGTCAGCCCGCACAGCTCGCGAGCAGATGATCCACGATGGTTTCCACGCCCATGGTGACCGGGTCCTGGCAAGGCAGCCCCAGTCTGTCGCTGATCTCCTCGCAGGCGGCGCGCGCTTCGTGTTGCGGAATGCCAGAGGTGTTGAGCGAGATGCCCACCGCCTTGACTCCCGGGTTGGTCAGGCGCGCGGCGGCGAGATTGGCTTCCAGGCAGTGCTCGAGATCCGGGATCGGGCAGTCGGGCAGTCCGCGCATGTGGTTTCGTGTGGGCTCGTGGCACATCACCAACGCATCGGGCTGGGAGCCATGCAGCAGTCCCAGCGACACGCCTGCGTACAGTGGGTGGAACAGCGAGCCTTGTCCTTCGATAAGATCCCAGCCGTCGTCGTTGCGGGCGGGCGAGATCAGCTCGGCCGCGCCGGAAATGAAGTCGGCGATCACCGCGTCCACCGGTATGCCATCGCCCGCGACGAAAATGCCGGTCTGGCCGGTGGCGCGAAAATCCGCGGCGACGCCACGCTGGCGCATGCTGCGCTCGATCGCCAGCGCGGTGTACATCTTGCCGATGGAACAGTCGGTGCCCACTGTCAGCAGCCGGCGACCCGGGCGCCGGCGGCCGTTGCCGATGGGAATGGGGCGCGTGGCTTCACGCGCATCGAACAGCGTGCGGCCATTGCGCCGTGCGGCGGCCACGATGTCCTTGTTGTCGCGCAGCTTCTGGTGGAGGCCGGCAATCACGTTGAGGCCGGCATCCAGCGCGATGATGATGTCGGCGATGGTCTCTTCCGTCATCTGGCCGCCGACGTTGGCAATGCCGATGACCATGGTGTCCGCGCCGGCCGCTTTGGCCCTGGCAGGCGTCATGTCGGGCAATCCGAGCGTCAGTGGGTTGTCGCGGCTCCGGTATTGCCCTAGGCACCATTGCGGTCGCCAGTAAGCCAGCCCCCTGGCCGTCTTGATGGCCAGATGGTCGGCCTCGGCGCCCATGTAAAGCAGGTAAGGCGGCCCCCAGCCAGGCATGCCGGCGGTTTTGTCGTGATCAGACATGAATCGCGGACTCCCACCTTCGTCCGGTCGGCGCCAGACGGCTGAACGAGGATAACCAAGGGCGCATGCCACTCACCAATGAAAAGACCGGCACAAGGCATAACTCTGGGTTGTGGTTGCGATGGCGCACAGCGTGAGCATACCGCTGCGCATCCATGAGTAATGGCACCTTTGCGCAGGTCGCCAAGCTTGAGAGGATGGGACACGCGGATGTCAAAGATCCTGCACAGCACACGCGGCAGGATGATGCGGGAGCGCCCGCCTTTTTCCATCCATGGACTCCATCCGGCTATCGCCTTGCGCGCCGGATCCGGTCGGCAGACTCGCGGGACACAACGAGGTGCGGAACCTACATGCGTTTGCGCTACATCGAACTCTTCCATGCCGTGCTGACCACCGGCAGCATCACCGGGGCGGCGAAACTGCTGGACATATCGCAGCCAGCGGCCAGCAAGGCGTTGCAGAACGCCGAAGACCGGCTCGGCTTCGCCCTGTTCAGTCGCGTGCGCGGCCGCCTGATGCCGACACAACAGGCGCTTCTTCTGCGCGACCGTGTCGAGAAGATCGTGCAGGACGTGCACGATCTGGAACACCTCACCAAGAACATGAGCCAGCCGGGCCATTGCCCTTTGCGCGTGACCTGCACGCCGACGCTGGCCCTCACTTTGCTCGCATCCGCCGTCATGCGGCTGCGCAAGACCTTCCCCGATGTGGTGGCTGAACTGTCAACGCAGCATTCGGCCGAAATGTGCGAATCGCTGACGTTGCTGGAAACCGACATCGGGCTCACGCTGCAGGACACGGGCCACCACAATTTGCACCAGCGGGTGCTGTGCCGAGGACAGGTCATGGTGATCGCTCCGCCGGGCTGGTGGTCCGAAGAGGAGCTGGCCCAGCCGTTGCCGATCTCGGCGCTCGCGAATCAGCCCATGATTGGCATCAACGTGCGCGATGCCCTCGGCAGCATGCTGCAAAGCCATCTGGCCAAAGTGGTGCCCGAGCCGAAGATCAATGTTGCGGTGCAGACCTACCAGCTTGCGCATTCGCTCGTCTCGAAGGGCGAAGGCCTGGCGCTGGTCGATCCGTTCACCGCGCGCTGCGGCAGCCCGGACAGCGTGCAGATACGCCGTCTGAAGCCGCATCTCGAGGTCGTGCTGTATGCCATGCATCGAACGGACAGCCCCCTGAATCAGGTGCAGAAGCGCTTCCTCGATATCGTGAAGCAGCTCGCCCAGCTCATGCTTGCGCAGGGTTGATGCCCGCGCGGGTAGAACGTACGGTTGCACGGCGTTCCGGTCTTTTCATAGGCGGTGCGCGCGGTCCATGCTTATCCTCGGCCCCATCGGGCCGGGGCTGATTTGCTCCGGCGGGTGGGGTCCACGGTTTCCGCGAACCATGCATGCACACGGCGAGGGGAGTGTTCGATGAAGTCATTCCACAGGCTGGTTCCAGCCATGGCCATGGTGTTCGCCACGGCCGGTTTGGCGCAGGGCGCATCCATCCAGGGGTTTCCACCGAAGTTGCCGCTGGCCGATCTGGTGTTGCTTGATGGAAACATCGCGACGCTGGATACGCTGCAACCGCAGGCGCAGGCGATCGCCGTGCGCGCCGGACGCATCGAGGCGCTCGGTAGCAATGACGCTATTCGCCACTACGTGGGCCCACAGACCAAGGTGCTCGATCTGCACGGCGCTTTCGTCACGCCGGGCTTCATCGAAGGCCATGGCCACCTGTTGGATACCGGCTGGGCGTTGATGCAGGTCGACGTGGGCAAGGCGGCCAACTGGGACGAGATCGTCGCCATCGTCAAGGCCGCGGCCGCCAAGGCCAAGCCTGGTGAGTGGATCATCGGCCAGGGCTGGCAGCAGGCGAAGTGGAACAAGGTTCCGCAGCCCAACGTAGATGGCCTGCCGTTGCCGTCCAGCCTGGACGCCATCTCGCCCAATAATCCGGTGCTGCTCAACCATGCCAGCGGACACGGCATCTACGCCAATGCGCAGGCGCTGAAACTCGCTGGCATCACCGATACCACGCGCGACCCCGCGGGCGGCACCATCGTGCGCGATGCGCAGGGACACGCGATGGGCATGCTGCGCGATAGCGCCGCCGATCCGGTGTTCGCCGCGTACGATCATTACCAGAAGTCGCTGCCGGCGGCGGATCAAGAGGCGCTGCGCGAACGCGCCCTGCAATTGGCGGTGCAGAACGAGATCAGCAAGGGCATCACCAGTTTTGTCGACCAGGGCGAGAAGTTCGAAACGATCGACTGGATGAAGACGCAGTTCGCCAAGGGGCAGCCGCTGCGCTTGTTCGTCTACATCGACGAGAAATCCGTCGACAAGATCGACAAGCATCTCGCCGAATACCGCATCAACGGTTTTGCCGACAACCATCTCACCGTGCGCGGTCTTGGCGAAGACGTGTCCGACGGTGCCCTGGGTACGCATAGCGCGTGGTTCCTGGCACCGTACAACGACGCGCCGGGCATCACGGGCAAGAACGTCACCTCGATGAGCGACCTGGCGCAGATGGCCAGGATCGCGGCGCGCGACGGCTTTCAGATGGCGATACACGCCATCGGCGACCGCGCCAATCGCGAACTGTTGAACATGTACCAGGATGTCTTTACCCAGGACCCGGCCGCGTCGGCGCTGCGCTGGCGCATCGAACACGCGCAGCACCTGGATCCCGCCGATCTTCCGCGCTTCGCCGGGTTGGGCGTGATTGCCTCCATGCAGTCCATCCATGCCTGTTCGGATGGGCCGATGGTGGTGACCCACCTCGGCGAAAAGCGTGCGCAGGAAGGCGGCTATATGTGGAAATCACTCATCGACAGCGGCGCCATCGTGCTGGACGGCACCGACACGCCGGTCGAAGACACCAACCCCATTCCCAATTTCTACTGCGGCGTGACCCGCGCTTACGCCCACGGCACGAAGACGTTGTATCCCGCGCAGGCCAAGACGCGCATGCAGGAGTTGCAGTCCTACACCTGGAACAACGCCTACGCGATCCTGGAAGAGCACGAGCTGGGCTCGCTCGCGCCGGGCAAGCTGGCGGACTTCGATGTGTTTTCCGGGGACCTGCTGACCCTTCCCGCCGCCGACATCCTGCGCACGCGTGTGCTCTACACCATCGTCGGCGGCAAGATCGTGTATCAGCATCCGGGCGCTGCGGCTTGGCGCAAGGGGCAGTCGTTCGAGGCCATGCCGGAGTTCGACCACGCGGAATGAGCGCGCGCGACGCGCAGCCTGCTCCCGGCGGACCGGTGTGAGGGCCGGTCGGCCGCGTCTCACCCCCGTGGTGACCGGGCAGCGATGAGGCGACACGCATTTTTTTGCATTGCGACATGGCATTTTGGCGTGGCGCTAGTACAGTCCGCTTGAACGACCTCCATCTGGCAGCGGGCGGCTTCCTTCCTGTCCTGCAATCCGTTGGGGGTTTTATTGGGTCATGAAGTGGTAGCGCTAACATTCTGGATCGCGGACGACGTATGAGCCTTGTGGTTGGACTGGATGTGGGGACCCAGAGCGTCAAGCTGGTCGCCTACGACGCGGCGGCGCGACGCCTGGTGGCGACGCACGGCCATCCGCTGGACCTCATCGCCGATGAGGACGGCAGCCGCGAGCAGAGGGCCGAGTGGTGGATCGACGCCATCCGCATCTGTTTTGCCAAGCTGGATGCGGAATTCCGTTCGCGCGTGGTCGCCATTGGCGTGTCGGGCCAGCAGCACGGTTTCGTGCCGCTCGATGCGGCAGGCCAGGTACTGGCGCCGGCCAAGCTGTGGTGCGACACGAGCACGCAGCGCGAATGCGACGAGATCATGGCTGCCGTGGGCGGCGCGCAACGATGCGTGGAGATCGCGGGCAACCCGATCCTCGCCGGCTACACCGCCTCCAAGTTGCCGTGGACGCGCAAGCATCGTCCGGACGTCTACGCGAAGCTGGCGACGATCCTACTGCCGCATGACTACGTGAACTTCTGGCTGACCGGCGAACGCTGGATGGAATACGGCGACGCCTCCGGCACGGGCTGGCTGGATGTGCGCACGCGCCAGTGGTCGCCGGACATGCTCAGGGCGACCGATCCGGACCGGGATCTTTCCGCCTGCCTGCCGCCGCTGGTCGAGGCGGATGCCAGCTTCATCATCGCCCCGGCCATCGCCGATGAACTCGGGCTGCCGCACGACGTTCGCGTGTCCGCCGGCGGTGGCGACAACATGATGGCCGCCATCGGCACCGGCAACGTCGAACCCGGCGTGCTGAGCATGAGCCTGGGCACCTCGGGCACGTTGTTCGCTTTCGCCGATCATCCCGTCGTGGACGATGCCGCGGGCTGGGCCGCGTTCTGTTCGTCCACGGGCGGCTGGTTGCCGCTGATCTGCACCATGAACTGCACCATCGCCACCGAAACCGTGGCGAAGGCGTTCAACTTCAGCGCGCGTGACGGAGATGCCGTGATGGCGGGCACCGTGCCTGGCGCGGGGGGGCTGGTGATGCTGCCGTTCCTCAATGGCGAGCGCACGCCCGACCTGCCGTACGCACGAGGCAGCCTGCACGGTATGGATCTCAACAATGTCTCGCGCGCCACGATCTACCGCGCCGCCATGGAGGGTGCGACGTACGCGCTGCGCAATGGCTACGACGCCCTGTTGGCGGCGGGCCTGCGCTTCGACGCTATCCGCCTCACCGGCGGCGGCAGCCACAGCGCGGCATGGCGGCAGATGGTGGCCGATATCTTCGATCTGCCTGTTGAAGTGCCGTTGCAGGCCGAGGGCGCGGCGTTCGGCGCGGCCCTGCAGGCCTTGTGGGCACTCGATCATGCCAAGGGCGGCGATGCGGATCTCGCCACGATCGCGCGCGAGCACGTCCTCATCGCACCTGGACTTTCCACGCGTCCGGATCCGAAAAACGCAGTGGCCTACCAGGGCCACTACCGCCAGTTCCTGCGCCACCTCGACGTGGCCAGATCGTTCTATGCGAATCCCCCGGCAGCGGGCGCCGTCTGACTACCGCCGAGTTTGCATCGACCTCACCTCCCGACAGGACTCGAATCCATGAGCACTCCTTTCATCGGCAAGCGCGAATTCTTCCCCGGCATCGGCCGCATCCCGTTCGAGGGCCGCGACTCCGACAACCCGCTGGCGTTCAAGCACTACGACGCGAACAAGAAGATCGGCGACAAGACCATGGCCGAACACCTGCGTTTTGCCGTGTGCTACTGGCACAGCTTCTGCAACGCTGGCCACGATCCGTTCGGTCCCGGCACGCGCGCCTATCCCTGGGATGCCGATGGCGCGCCGTTGGCGCGGGCGGAAGCCAAGCTGGATGCGGCATTCGAGTTCTTCACCAAGCTCGGCGTGCCGTACTACTGCTTCCACGACATCGACATGGCGCCGGACGCCGATGATGTGGGCGAGTACGAAAAGAACCTCAAGCACATGGTCGCGCTCGCCAAGGAGCGACAGCAAGCCACCGGCATCAAGCTGCTGTGGGGCACGGCGAACCTGTTCAGCCATCCGCGCTACATGAACGGTGCGGCGACCAACCCCGACTTCAACGTCGTGGCGCGCGCGGGCGTGCAGATCAAGGCGGCGATCGACGCCACCGTGGAACTGGGCGGCGGCAACTACGTGTTCTGGGGTGGCCGCGAAGGCTACGCCTCGCTGCACAACACCCACATGAAGCGTGAGCTCGAGCATTTCGCGCGCTTCCTTACCATGGCGCGCGACTACGGTCGCAGCATCGGCTTCACGGGCAACTTCCTGATCGAGCCCAAGCCGATGGAGCCGATGAAGCACCAGTACGACTTCGATTCCGCGACGGTCGCCGGCTTCCTCAAGGAGCACGGCCTGGACAAGGACTTCAAGCTCAACATCGAAGCCAACCACGCCACGCTCTCGGGCCATACCTTCGAGCACGACCTGCAGGTGGCATCCGACCATGGCCTGCTCGGCAGCATCGATGCGAACCGTGGCAACGCGCAGAACGGCTGGGATACCGACCAGTTCCCGAGCGATCTGTACGACACGGTCGGCGCCATGCTGGTGGTGCTTCGCCAGGGTGGCCTCGCACCGGGCGGCCTGAACTTCGACGCGAAGGTGCGACGCGAATCCACCGATGCGAGCGACCTGTTCGAGGCGCACATCGGCGGCATGGACGCGTTCGCGCACGGTCTGGAAGTGGCGCACGCGCTGCTGACGAAGTCGCCGCTGGAGCAGTGGCGCAAGGAACGCTACGCCAGTTTCGACAACGGCGCGGGCCGCGATTTCGAGCAGGGCAAGTTCGGCCTGGCCGACCTGCGCGACTACGCCGCCAAGCACGGCGAGCCGGCGAAGACCAGCGGCAAGCAGGAGCGTTACGAGAACCTGGTGAACCAGTACCTCGTGCGTTGATGTCGGCGGACGCGCGCTCGCGTCCGTTCTGAGTGGTCGGCAGGATGCATGGGGTATGCATCTTGCCGATCTGGGGAGGCGGAAACACGACATGAGACTTCGACGGCATGAACAGCGTCCTGCTTGATAGCGCGCCCAGTACGAACAGCGCGGAAAACACCCGGCTCATCGTCCAGATCAGTTGCGTCGCCACGCTGGGCGGCTTTCTGTTTGGCTTCGACAGCGGCGTCATCAATGGCACCGTCGACGGCCTGAAGTCGGCCTTCCATTCCAGCTCGACCGGCGTCGGCTTCGAGGTAGCTTCGATGCTGCTCGGTTGCGCACTCGGCGCATTCTTCGCCGGACGCGTTTCCGATTATTGGGGGCGCCGCTCGGTGCTCATCGTCTCCGCGCTGCTGTTTCTTCTCTCCGCGCTCGGTGCGGGTGCGGCGGCGACCTCGGCCTGGTTCATCGTCGCGCGACTCACTGGCGGTTTCGCGGTAGGTGCGGCGAGCGTGATCGCACCCGCCTACATCGCTGAAGTGGCACCTGCGCGTTATCGCGGCCGGTTGGCCACGGTGCAGCAGATCGCCATCATCAGCGGACTCTTTGCTGCCTTCCTGAGCAACTTCCTGCTCGCGCGCGCGGCAGGTTCATCCACCGGCACGCTGTGGATGGGCCAGGATGCCTGGCGCTGGATGTTCTGGATGCAGGCGCTGCCATCGTCGCTGTTCCTGGTGTCGCTCCTGTTCATCCCGGAAAGTCCGCGCTTCCTGGTGGTACGCAAGCGTGATGTCGAAGCACTGGCCGTGCTCACGCGTCTTTATGGCGAGAACGAGGCGCGCGCCAAGCTGGCCGACATCGGCGCCTCGCTGGCGCAGGACCGTCATCGCCCGCGTCTCTCCGACCTGCTCGACAAGACGAGCGGCCGCGTGCGGCCCATCGTGTGGGTGGGCATCGGGCTGGCCACCTTCCAGCAGTTGGTGGGCATCAACGTGGTGTTCTACTACGGCGCGGTGCTGTGGCAGGCGGTGGGATTTTCCGAAGCCGATGCGCTGCTGATCAACGTATTTTCGGGCGCATTGAGCATCGCGGCGTGCCTGGTCTCGCTCATGCTGATCGACAAGGTCGGCCGCAAGCCGCTGCTGTGGTTCGGTTCCGTGGGCATGGCGGTGACGCTGTCGCTGGTGACCTGGGCGTTCGCTCACGCAGGCCTCGATGCCGCGGGCAAGCTCAGCCTGCCGCCGGCCATGGGCACGGTCGCCCTGGTGGCGGCGAATGCCTATGTCGCGTTCTTCAACATGTCGTGGGGCCCGGTGATGTGGGTGATGCTGGGGGAAATGTTCCCGAACCAGATCCGCGGCTCGGGACTGGCCGTGGCGGGCGCCGCGCAGTGGACGTCCAACTTCCTCATCACCGTGACCTTCCCGATCCTGCTCACAGGCATCGGCCTTGCCGGTGCCTATGGCCTGTATGCGGCGGCGGCCGCGCTGTCGATCGTGTTCGTGCTCAAGTGCGTGCATGAAACGCGCGGCAAGGAACTCGAGCAGATGGAGGGCTGAGGCGTGCGAGGCAGCTGCGGCCCCCGCTCTCCCTCGTCAGGCGCGCGCCTTGCGCGTGCCGGTGATGGGCGGCGCCACGGAATCGCGCTGGATCAGCTGATGGGCGACCACGTGGTCGACCACCACCTTGGTCTCGGTATCCTTGCGGCGGATCGTGCGCTGCAGGATGTCGATGGCCGAGTCGGCCATGCTGGCGATGGGTTGGCGCACGGTGCTGATCTCCGGCCACACGGTGGTCGCGGCCGAGGTGTCGTCGAAGCCGACGATGGAAATATCACGTGGCACGTCGAGGCCGCGGCGATGCGCAACGGACACCGCCGCCGATGCCATGTCGTCGTTGCTGGCGAAGATGGCCGTGGGCGGCTGTTTCAGTGCCAGCAGCTTCTCCACCGCATCGAGCCCCGAGCGGTAGGTGAAGTAGCCTTGCTGCACCAGTGCCGGATCAGCGGCGATGCCGGCTTCTTTCAACGCAGCGTGGTAACCGTCGAGGCGTCGCGCGCTGGCCGTCTGGTTGGGATGGCCTTTGACGAAAGCGATGCGCGTGTGGCCCATGCGGATCAGATGCTCGGTGACTTCCTTGCTGGCGAGGAAGTCGTCGATGCGAACGCTGGAGATATCGTGGTTGAAGCGACCCGCGGCGATGGCGACCACGGGCACGCCGGCCTCGACCAATTCCTCGATCACCGCTTTCGACTCGCACAGGGGCGGCGGCAGGATCACGCCAGCCACGCTCTTGGCCAGCGCGCGCGCGGCCTTGCGGTCGCCGTTGGCGTCCAGCTCGTCCCAGTCCTCAATGACCAGTTGCGCCGCCGTGCGCGCCGCGCCGCGCAAGGCGCCGAGCAGCAGCTCGCGCAGGTAGGCGGCGGACGGGTTGGTGTAGATCAGCGCAATGCGCGCGTCCTGCGCGGCGGCCAGCGAGCTCGCCGCGAGGTTGGGGATGTACCCCAGTTCGCGCACGGCCTCCATCACGCGTTCGCGCGTGGCGTCGCGGACCTTGCTGTGTCCGTTGACGACGCGCGACACCGTCATCGGGGATACCTTGGCGAGCGCGGCCACGTCATCGATGGTGACGGAGCCACCTTTGCGACGGACCGATTTCTTCCCTGTCTTCCTCATTGCCGTTTCCTCGCGCGCGGTCGTGCCGCAGAGCCCGTGCCCCCGTGGGCACGGAAATCGTCTCGATCGTGATTCTGGCCCGGATATGGAACCATTTTCGCACATGTTAGCGTTAACTGTTCTTCTAACATTGGCCCTCAGAAGGGTAGCGGTGTTCGCTGACGGCAGGCTTGGGCGGTTCCTCACGCCTGGCGCGTTGGCGACCTGTGCCCTGGTGCTTTGTTGCGTGCTGGGTGCCCGCCCGGCCCATGCCGAAGATGGCTACGACTTGTGGCTGCGTTACCGTCCGCTGCCGGCGGCACAGGCGGAGCGCAGCCGCGCCCACGCCACTCAGGTGGTGGCGCCCTCCTCGTCACCCACACAGCAGGCCACGCGGCTGGAGCTCAAGCGCGGACTGGATGGCCTGCTGGGCCGCGCCACACCGCTGACCGACACGGTAAGCGGCGATGGCGCCATCGTGGTCGGCACGCCGGCTTCATCGCCGCTTATCGCTCGCCTGAAGCTGGATACAAAGGCCCTGGGCCATGACGGCTACCTGATCCGCAGCGTCAACCTTGATGGCCGCGCCATCATCGTGGTCGCCGGTAACGATGACGTAGGTGCGTTGTACGGCGCGTTCCACCTGCTGCGACTGGTGCAGACGGAGCAGGCGCTCGACCATGTCGATCTGCGCGGAACACCCAAGCTGCAACTGCGCGTGCTCGACCACTGGGACAACCTCAACGGTCACGTCGAGCGCGGCTATGCCGGCAACTCCCTGTGGGACTGGCAGAAACTGCCGGACTGGCGTGACCCGCGCTACACCGACTACGCGCGTGCCGATGCCTCCATCGGCATCAACGGCGCCGTGCTCAACAACGTCAACGCGCAGGCGGCCATCCTCACGCCGCAGTATCTGGACAAGGTAAAGGCGCTCGCGGACGTGTTCCGGCCCTACGGCATCCGCGTCTATCTCAGCGTGAAGTTCAGCGCGCCCATCGAGATCGGCGGACTAAAGACGGCCGATCCGCTGGACCCGCAGGTGCAGCGCTGGTGGCGCGAGAAGGTCCAGGAGATCTACCAGCTCATCCCCGATTTCGGCGGCTTCCTGGTCAAGGCGAACTCGGAAGGCCAACCCGGCCCGCAGGACTACCACCGCACGCACGCCGACGGCGCCAACATGCTGGCCGATGCGCTGCAATCGCACGGCGGGGTGGTGATGTGGCGCGCCTTCGTCTACTCGCAGGAGAACAACGACGATCGCGCCAAGCAGGCCTACACGGAGTTCAAGCCGCTGGATGGCACGTTCCGCGCGAACGTCCTGCTGCAGGTGAAAAACGGCCCCATCGACTTCCAGCCGCGCGAGCCCTTCAATCCGCTGTTCGGCGCCATGCCGAAGACGTCGCTGATGATGGAGTTCCAGATCACCAAGGAGTACCTGGGTTTTGCCACGCACCTGGCGTATCTCGGCCCGTTGTTCGAGGAAGTGCTGAAAGCCGACACCATGGCGAAGGGTGAGGGCTCGACCGTCGCCAAAGTCATCGACGGGACGCTCGATCATCATCCGCTCACCGGTATCGCGGGCGTCGCCAACATCGGCACGGACCGCGACTGGAGCGGTTCTGACTTCAATCAGGCCAACTGGTATGCGTTCGGACGTCTGGCGTGGAATCCCGAGGCGTCCTCGCGCGACATCGCCAACGACTGGGTGCGCATGACCTTCAGCAACGACGACGCGTTCGTGAAGCCCGTCGTCGACATGATGATGGGCTCGCGCGAGGCCGTGGTGGACTACATGACGCCGCTGGGCCTGCATCACCTGATGGGGCACGGCCACCACTACGGCCCGGAACCATGGGACGCCCGTGGCCCCCGGGCGGACTGGACGCCGGTGTATTACCACCGCGCCGACCACGATGGCATCGGCTTTGATCGCAGCGCCACGGGAAGCAACGCGGTAGCGCAGTACGCGCCGTCGGTCGCGGCTGAATTCAACGATGTAAGCCGCACGCCCGAAACGCTCCTGCTGTGGTTCCACCATCTTCCGTGGACGTATCGCATGCACTCGGGCGATACCTTGTGGGACGCGCTGGTCAAGCACTACACGCACGGCGTCGACGAAGTCGCGCGGATGCGCGCGACCTGGGCGCGACTGGACGGCGATATGGACGAGGCGCGCTATCGCAAGGCGGCCGCCTTCCTGGCCATCCAGCAGAAGGAAGCGCAGTGGTGGCGTGATGCCTCCATCGCCTACTTCCAGAGTCTCAACGGTCTGCCACTTCCCGCGGGCTACCCGCCGCCGGCGCATCCCTTGAGTTACTACGAGTCGCTCACGTTCCCTTACGTGCCGGGTTACCAGTGATGATCCATCGTGTGTTCTCCAGGGTTTCGCCGGCGCGCCTGATGGCGGCAGGACTGGCTTTGGCCTGTGTTTCGCCCCTGGCGGTGAGCGCGGATGCGCCGTTGCTCAATCCGCTGTTCCAGGATCACGCCATTCTCCAGCGCGACCAGCCCATTCATGTGTGGGGCGAGGCGAAGGCTGGCGATCGGGTCACCGTGACCTTCGCCGGCAAGAACGCGACGGCGCGTGCAGATGCCGGGGGGCATTGGGAGGCCTCGCTGCCCGCCGTGGCTGCCGGTGGTCCGTACACGCTCACGGCGAACGCGGGCGCTGGCCCATCGCAGATCATCCGCGACGTGCTCGTCGGCGACGTGTGGCTGTGCTCTGGCCAGTCCAACATGGTGTTGCAGGTGAAGCGTGCACTGGATGCGCGCGCGGAAGTGCAGAACGCCTCCAATGACCGCATCCGCATGCTTACGATCGACAACGTTGCCAGCGTGACGCCGCTCGACAGCATTCCTGCCACCGACCATTGGCTGAAGACCACGCCCGAGAACGTGCCGGAGTTTTCCGCCACCTGCTACTTCTTCGCGCGTGAGCTGCAGAAGACGGCGGACGTGCCGATGGGCCTGGTCGTCGCGGCGTGGGGCGGCTCGCGCATCCAGCCGTGGATGAGCGCGAACGCACTGCGCAAGGTCGGCGGTTACGATGGCCCGCTCGATCTGCTGGAACGCTATGCGAAGGACCGCCAGGGCGCCGGCGAGCAATGGGACAAGCAGTGGCGCGCGTGGTGGCATTCGCGCCCGGGTGTGGCAGCGGACGATGAGCCATGGAACCCCGCCCACCTCACGCAGGAAGGCTGGCAACACGCACCCTTGGAGAAGGGTGCATGGCAGCGCTGGGGCAAGCCTGAGCTCGCCAACTTCACCGGTACGGTGTGGTATCGCACGGTGGTGAAGCTCACGGCGGCGCAGGCGGCGCAAGCCGCCACGCTGCAATTGAGTACGGTGAACGAGGCAGACCAGACCTGGGTCAATGGCCGCTGGGTGGGCACCACCTACGGCGGCGATCCCCGCGCCTACGTCATTCCTGCCGGCACGCTGCATGAAGGTAACAACCTCGTCGCCATCAATGTGCTCAACACCTATCGCGATGGCGGTCTCTATGGCGACGCCTCGCAGCGTACCTTGCACTTCGCGGGTGGGAGCACGGTGTCACTTGCCGACGGCTGGCAGTACCGCGTCGTTCCCTCCGGCTATGGTCCACCGCCGGGCGTGCCCTGGCAGTCCACGCAGGGCTTGTCGACCATCTACAACGGCATGATCGCGCCGCTGGGGGACTTCGTGTTCCGTGGTGCCCTGTGGTACCAGGGCGAGTCCAACACCAGCGATCCCACGCACTACCAGATGCTGTTGGAAGCGTTGCGTCGTGATTTCCGCGCGCGCTTCGGCGCGCAACTGCCTCTGTTGATCGTTCAGCTCGCCGGCTACGGCGCAGCGCAGACGCATCCCACCGAAAGCGGCACGGCAGGCATCCGCGAGGCCCAGCGGCTTGCCGCGGCGGACGACCCGCACTCGGGGCTTGCGGTGGCCGTGGATATCGGCGAGCGCACCGACATCCATCCGGCGAACAAGCAGGAGCTGGGTCGCCGACTCGCTCGTGCGGCACGCCATGTCGTCTACGGGGAGAAGGCCCTGCCGCCGTCCGGACCGGTGCCCGCCTCGGTGCAGCGCGACGGTGACGTGGTGAGCGTGCGCTTCAAGGACGTCACCGATGCGTTGATCGTCTATGGCGCCAATCACCCTGACGGATTCGAACTCTGCGGCACGCAGAGCGGCTCCTGCCATTACGCGGACGCCGACGTGCACGGCGACACCGTGACACTGCGCGCCGACTTGCCTGCCGCAGACATTGCCCGCGTCCGCTACTGCTGGGCCGACAGTCCGGTTTGCACGCTCTACGACCACTCTGGCCTGCCTGCCGGTCCGTTCCAGATGCTCCTCACGCCCCAACGTTCTTCCCAGGAAAGCCTCCCATGAGCACCTCCACGCTGCCTGAAGCCGCCTCTCACGCCTCGGCCCGCGATCGCGAGATCGTCGACGCCAAGGTCATCGTCACCTGTCCGGGACGCAACTTCGTCACGCTGAAGATCGTGACGCGCTCGGGCGTCACCGGCCTGGGCGACGCCACGCTCAACGGCCGCGAGCTGGCGGTGGCCGCGTACCTGCAAGAGCACGTGGTGCCCAACCTGATCGGCCGCGACGCTGGCCGCATCGAAGATATCTGGCAGTTCTTCTATCGTGGCGCGTACTGGCGTCGCGGCCCGGTGACCATGACGGCCATCGCCGCCGTCGACGTGGCGCTGTGGGACATTCTGGGCAAGTTTGCCAACCTGCCCATCTATCAACTGCTGGGTGGTCGTTCGCGCGAAGGCGCGCTGGTGTATGGCCATGCCAACGGTCGCGATATCAGCGAAACCAGCGAGGAAGTGGGCCGGTTCCGCGACATGGGCTTCCTCGCCATTCGTGCGCAGTGCGGTGTGCCGGGGGTGAAGAAGGCCTATGGCATCTCCGTGGGTGGCAAGCCGTATGAGCCGGCCGAGAGTGAGCTGCCCGCGGAGACGGTGTGGTCCACGCCGCGCTATCTGGACATCGTGCCGCAACTGTTCGAACGCCTGCGCGCCGACCATGGCCAGGAAGTGGAACTGCTGCATGACGTCCACCATCGCCTCACCCCCATCGAAGCGGCACGTCTGGCGCGCAGCGTGGAACCGTATCGCCTGTTCTGGCTGGAAGACGCCACCCCGGCGGAGAACCAGAAATCGTTCGAGCTGATCCGCCAGCACTCGGTGACGCCGCTGGCCGTGGGCGAGGTCTTCAACTCGATCTGGGACTGCAAGCACCTCATCGAGAACCAGCTGATCGACTATATCCGCACCACCATCGTGCACGGCGGCGGCATCACGCACCTGCGTCGGCTCGCCGATTTCGCCGGGCTTCACCAGGTGCGCACCGGCTTCCATGGCGCCACTGATTTGTCGCCGGTGTGCATGGGCGCGGCCCTGCACTTCGATACCTGGGTACCGAACTTCGGTATCCAGGAGTACATGTTCCACTCGGACGAGACGAACGAAGTCTTCCCGCACGACTATGCGTTCCGTGCAGGCCGCCTGCATTGCGGAGAAACAGCGGGGCATGGCGTCACCATCGATGAGAAACTCGCCGCCCGCTTCCCGTACGCGCCCAAGCAATTGCCGATTGCGCGTCTGGAAGACGGCGCGATGTGGGACTGGTAATGCGCTTGCTCCGCCGGCTGTGTCTCTCGTGGCTCTGCCTGCTCGCCGTCTTCGACGCGCAGGTGCACGCCCAGGACTCGGTGCTGTTCGACTGGTTCGACTACCAGGGCCGCGACGCGGCCTTCGAGCAGCCCTTGCCGGCGAATCATTACCGCAATCCCGTTCTCGCCGGGTTCTATCCCGACCCGAGCGTGGTCCGCGCGGGCGACCTGTTCTATCTGGTGAACTCCAGCTTCGCCTACTACCCGGGCATTCCGGTATTCGAGAGTCGCGACCTCGTGCACTGGACACCCATCGGCCATGTGATCGATCGGCCGACGGAACTGAACTTCGACGGACTCGGCATGTCGCGCGGCGTGTTCGCCCCGGCCATCGCGTACCACGCAGGCATGTTCTACGTGGTCAACACGGCGGTGGACAGCGGCGGCAACTTCATCGCGACGGCGAAGCATGCCGCCGGCCCGTGGTCCGATCCCCTTTGGCTACATGACGTCGACGGTATCGATCCCTCGCTGTTCTTCGACGACGACGGCAAGGCGTACCTACTCAACAACGGTACACCTGAGGGCAAGCCGTTGTACGAGGGACATCGCGCGATCTGGTTGCAGCAGATCGATCCGGGCAGGGGCAAGATGCTTGGCACCCGCAAGGTCATCCTCGACGGCGGCACGAACCCCGCAAAGAAGCCGATCTGGATCGAGGGCCCGCATCTCTACAAGCACGATGGCTGGTACTACCTGATGTGCGCTGAAGGCGGCACCGGTCCGCAACATTCGGAAGTGGTACTGCGCAGCCGCTCCGTGTGGGGGCCTTACGTCTCGTACGAAGGCAACCCCATCCTTACCCAGCGTGATCTTCCTGCCAATCGTTCCGACCCCGTCACCAACGCCGGTCATGCCGATCTGGTCGAGGCGGCCGATGGCAGCTGGTGGGCCGTGTTCCTGGCCAGCCGGACTTACGGTGGCACGCACTACAACACGGGTCGCGAGACGTACGTGCTGCCGGTGGCCTGGAAAGCGGGGTGGCCGGTCATCCTTGCCCATGGCCAGGCCCTGTCGCCCGTGGCAGCCGGGCCGACCTTCATGCAGCGCGATGCATCCCAAGCGCCGCTGAGCGGCAACTTCGGATGGCGTGACGATTTCGATGCGCCGAGCCTCAAGCCGGAGTGGCTGTTCGTACGCACGCCAAAATGGGCCTGGGTGGATCTCGCGTCGCATCCCGGCAAGCTGGCAATCCATCCTCTCGATGAGGATCTGAGTTCCCTGGGTAACCCCGCGTTCCTCGCGCGCCGCCAGCAGCACCAGCGCTTCGATGCGAGCACGTCGCTGTCCGTGCCGACGCAGGAAGGCACGGAGGCGGGCATTGCGGCCTTCCAGAACGAGCGCTACTGGTACGCGTTCGGTGTGAGGCGCGAGGGTGATCACCTGCTGCTGACCCTGCGGCGTCATCGCGGAGACGACGTGACCATCGTCGCCAAGACGGTGCTGTCGGCGAAGACCAGCACATTGATATTGAAGATCAGCGGGGACAGCGGCACGTATGCTTTTGCCTACGACGCGGGCTCCGGTTGGACATGGCTTGAGCGGAACGCCGACGGCACGGTGCTGAGTACCGACGTGGCGGGCGGATTCATCGGTGCGACGGTGGGCCCCTATGCCCGCCGCCTGCGCCACGAGTGAGATGAGCGAAAAGGGGATGTCGATGGGTATGACACAAACGCGGCGCGGAACGTTGCGCACGGCGATGACGGTGGCGTTGCTGGTTGCCGGGCTAACCTGCCTCGGGGCGGCGGTCGCCGGCGGAGCAAAACAGGTGGGCGAGTCCGGACCGGTCTATCTCGACCTCCATCGCAGCTTCGAAGATCGCGCCGCCGATCTGGTCTCGCGCATGACGCTGGAGGAGAAGGTCGCGCAGATGCAGAACGCCGCACCGGCCATTCCGCGCCTGGGCGTACCTGCCTATGACTGGTGGAACGAAGCCCTGCATGGCGTGGCCCGTGCCGGACAGGCCACGGTCTTCCCGCAGGCCATCGGCATGGCGGCCACGTTCGATACCGCGCTGATGGGACAAGTGGCCGATGCCATCAGCGACGAGGCACGCGCCAAGCACCAGGAGTTCCTCCACCGCGGCATGCATGGCCGCTACCAGGGCCTCACGTTCTGGTCGCCGAACATCAACATCTTCCGTGATCCCCGCTGGGGCCGCGGGCAGGAAACCTACGGCGAGGATCCCTTCCTCACCGCACGCATGGGCGTGACCTTCGTGCGCGGCCTGCAGGGTGACGACCCCACGTATCGGAAGCTGGATGCGACGGCCAAGCACTTCGCCGTGCACAGCGGCCCGGAATCCGAACGCCATCACTTCGACGTGCATCCCAGCGAGCGTGACCTCTACGAAACCTATCTGCCCGCGTTCCAGGCGCTGGTGCAGGAAGGCAAGGTCGATGCGGTGATGGGTGCCTACAATCGCGTCAACGGCGAACCCGCCGCGGCCAGCCAGCGTCTGTTGCAGGACATACTTCGCAAGGACTGGGGGTTCAACGGCTACGTAGTGTCCGACTGCGACGCGATTGAAGACATTTTCATGCGTCACCACTACGTGCAGACCGCCGAGCAGGCCTCCGCACTCGGCGTGAAGAAGGGTGACGACCTGGACTGCGGAACGACGTATGCCGCGTTGACCCATGCGGTGCACCAGGGCCTCATCAGCGAGAAAGACATCGATGTCTCGCTGCAACGCCTGATGCTGGCGCGCTTCCGCCTGGGCATGTTCGATCCGCCGGAACGCGTGCGCTGGGCGCAGATTCCCTACTCGGTGAACCAGTCGCCCGAACACGATGCGCTGGCACGTCGCGCCGCCGACGAATCCATCGTGCTGCTGAAGAACGACGGCGTGCTGCCGCTGTCGCGCAGCCTGCATCGCATCGCGGTGATCGGCCCCACGGCCGACGATGTCACCGCCTTGCTAGGCAACTACCACGGCACGCCGGCTGAGCCCGTGACTGTCCTGCAGGGCATCCGCAACGCCATGCCACAGGCGCAGGTGGTCTATGCCAAGGGCGCCTCGCTGGTGGAGGGTTTCGACGATCAGGGCGGCTTCCCGTTGGTCGATGCAAGCTACCTGCGTCCGTCACCGGGCTCGTCCGAGCACGGCCTGAAGGGCGAGTACTTCCGCGGCACCGACTTCAACGCGGCACCGGTGATCACCCGCGTGGATAGCAAGATCGGATTCCGCTGGGATAACGACGGACCCACCGACGATCTCGTCACGCGTGGCGAACTGCCGGCCGACCAGGCGCTGGACCCGGCGCATTTCAGCGCGCGGTGGAGCGGCCAGATCGTTCCGCCCACATCCGGTCGCTACGTGTTGAGCGCGGCGGCGGCCGAGGGCTATCGCTTGTATCTCGATGGTCGCCTGGTGCTCGATGCCTGGGAGCCGAACGCAGCCACGCATGCCGCCAGCGTTCCGCTGGAGCTGAAGGCCGGCAAGGCCCATGACATCCGCCTCGAATACGCCAGAGCCGACCACAATGCCCAGGTGCGCCTGGCCTGGCACATGCCCGGCGCGAAGCCGCCCTTCGAGGAGGCCATGGCCGCGGCGAAGCACGCCGACGCCATCGTCTTCGTCGGCGGCCTCAACAGCGATATCGAAGGCGAGGAGATGAAGACGGACTATCCCGGCTTTGCCCACGGCGAGCGCACCGACCTGCGCCTGCCCGCCACGCAGGAGAAGCTGCTCGAGGCGCTGCGCGCCACCGGCAAGCCCGTGGTGCTGGTGCTGACCACGGGCTCCGCGCTGGCCGTTGACTGGGCACAGCAACACCTGCCGGGCATCGTGCTGGCCTGGTACTCGGGCCAGCGCGGTGGCGACGCGGTGGCGGATGTGCTGTTCGGCAACGCCAATCCCGGCGGCCGCCTGCCGGTGACGTTCTACAAGGCCGACGAAAAGCTCCCTGCTTACGACGACTACCGCATGGACGGCCGCACCTACCGCTACTTCAAGGGTGCGCCGCTGTACCCGTTCGGCTATGGCCTCTCCTACACCACGTTCGGTTACTCGGACATGCAGCTCGACCAGCCCGCCGTGAGCGCCGACGGTCACCTCAAGGTGACGCTGACGGTGAAGAACACCGGCCAGCGCGCCGGTGACGAGGTGGTGCAGTTGTACGTGCGCTCCACCCATGCCGGCCCCTGGCGTTCGAACAAGGAGCTGCGCGGATTCCAGCGCGTGAACCTGCAGCCCGGCGAAGAGAAGCGCGTGTCGTTCGACATCGCGCCACGCATTGATCTGCGCTACTACGACGACGCGCACCGTGCGTATGCGGTGGATCCCGGACGCTACGAGGTACAGGTGGGCGCATCGAGCGCCGATATCCGGCTCACCGCGCCGTTCGATGTGCGTGACTGACGGAGGCCTTCGATGAACCCACCCTCCCGCGTCGTCTGCTTCGGCGAATTGCTTCTGCGGCTGTCGCCACCTGGGCTCGAGCTGCCGTTCCAGTCGCCACGGCTGGATGCCCGCTTCGGTGGCGCGGAGGCGAACGTGGCGTCGTCGCTCGCCATCCTCGGGCATCACAGCGCGATGGTCAGTACGTTGCCCGACCAGGCGGTGGGTCACGCCTGTGCGGGCGAGCTTCGCCGTCATGGCGTGGATACGTCCGCGCTGCGCTTTGCCGAAGGGCGCATGGGGCTGTACTTCCTCACGCCCGGCGCCATGCAGCGTCCCTCGGAGGTGATCTATGACCGCGCGGATTCGGTGTTCGCACGCACCCCCGGAACGGCGTACGACTGGCCGCGCCTGCTTGATGGTGCGCAATGGCTGCATCTGTCCGGCATCAACCTCGCCCTGTGCGAAGGCACCGCCGAGGCGGCCATGGCTGCCGTGCGCGCAGCGCGTTCGCTTGGCGTACGCGTGTCGTTCGACAGCAACTTCCGCAGCAAGCTGTGGGGAGGGCGAGCCGCGCACGCTTCCGCATGGATCCGCCGCGTGATGGCGGAAGCGGACCTGATCTTCGGCAATGACCGCGACATGGCGCTGGCGCTGGATCAGGTCTTTCCCCAGCCGCGCGCGGACGAGCGCTTCCTCGCCGCCGCCTGCGCCGCCTTTGAGGCCTTCCCCCAGCTCCGCCATCTCGCGGCTACCGAACGTCGCCACACCACGGTGGACGACCAGCAGCTCAGCGGCCTGCTCGCCACCCGAGAGCGGACACTGTTCACCACGACGTCTCATGCCCTGACCGGCATTGTCGATCGCATCGGCGGCGGTGATGCCTTCGCGGCGGGTTTGTTGCATGGCTTCCTGCGCGGCATGCCGGAACAGGCGGCGCTGGATTTCGCGGTGGCCGCCGCCTGCCTCAAGCATTCCGTGCCAGGCGACGTGAACCTGGTGCGTGAGGCCGACGTGCAGGCGTATCTCGAGCAGCAAGGTTTCGAGGTCAAGCGTTGATGGATTCGCAGCAACCATGCCCCCGGCTGTCGTTGCGCGCGCTGCCCGGCTTGCCGACGTCGGTGGCCCGACCGGCCTACGACGTGGAACACACACGCATCGGCATCGTGCATATCGGTGCGGGCGCTTTCCATCGCGCGCACCAAGCCGTCTACATGGACGATCTGCTCGCGCAGCATCCGGACTGGGCGATCTGTGGCGTGTCGCTGCACAGTCACGAGGTGCGCCACGCACTGCAACCGCAAGACGGCCTCTACACGTTGGCCTTGCTGGGTCAGACCCATCGCCTGCGCGTGATCGGCGCGATCCGCGAATGGCTTTGCGCAAGCGAGAATCCAAGCGTCGTACTGTCGCGTCTTGCCACGCCCGCGGTGCGATTGGTCACGCTTACGGTGACGGAAAAGGGCTATTGCCTTTCTGGCGACGGACTGGATGTCACCCATCCCGACATCGTGCACGACCTGGCGTCGCCATTCTCTCCCCGCAGCGCCGTCGGTTACGTCACCGCCGGGCTGCATCGCCGCTGGCAGGAAGGCATCGCGCCTTACACCGTGCTCAGTTGCGACAATCTCGCCGCCAACGGTCACCGATTGCGTCGCGCCGTACTCGAGTTCGCCGGTCGGCTGGACCCCTCGTTCACCGCCTGGATCGAAGCGAACGTGGCGTTCCCCTGTTCCATGGTCGACAGCATCACGCCGGCCACCGACGACGTCCTGCGGGAGCGTGTGCGGAACGAGCTGGGCTTCGAGGACGCCTGGCCGATCCAGCGCGAGGAGTACACGCAGTGGGTGGTCGAGGATCGCTTCTGCAACGACCGGCCGCCGTTCGAGCAGGTGGGCGTGACCCTGAGCGCGGACATTGCCGGCTATGACCGTGCCAAGCTGCGTCTGCTCAATGGCGCGCACTCCTCGCTGGCCTACCTCGGCTCGCTGATGGAGCTGGACAGCGTCGGGGACGCCATGGCGACGCCGGCGCTGGCAGGCTTCGTCGAGAGATTGATGCGTGAGCACATCGCGCCAGCGATCGTGTTGCCCGAGGGCATGGAAGTGAAGGGCTATATCGGTGCCATCCTCGATCGCTTCCGCAACCAAGCCATTCGGCACCGCCTTTCGCAGATCGCCTGGGATGGTTCGCAGAAGCTTCCGGTACGGCTGCTAAGCACCCTTGCCGAATCGATGGCGTTGGGACGAGACATCGATGCCTTGTGCCTGCCCATCGCCGCGTGGATGCACTTCGTGCGCCGTCAGGCGGCGCGTGGCGTGGCGCTGGTTGATCCCATGAACGAGGCGCTGACCAAGGTCGGGCTCGCCTGTGTGGGCGATGCGGTATCGGACGTCGCCGCATTCCTGGCGCTCGATGCCGTATTCACAACGCTATCCGCTGAGCCGCGCTTCGTGGGGACACTGGAGCGCGCCTATGCCGCGCTGGGCGATGGTTCGCCCCAGGCGGTTCTGGGTGCACTGACAGCAGCCATGACGAACGAATAAGAGAGCAACGCATGCACATCGGGAAGAAAGGCCTCTCCACCCTGGCTGCCTGCGTGGCGCTGATGGCGGGTATCGCGCACGGTGCGGAGCTGCCGCGTGTCACGCTGCAGGATGGCGCCAGTCGCTTGATTGTTGATGGCAAGCCCTATGTGATGTTCGGCGGCGAATTGGGCAACTCCTCGGCGGGTACGGCGGCGCAGGCCGATACCGTGCTGCCACACCTCGCCAGTCTGCACGTCAACACCGTACTGATGCCGGTGGCGTGGGAGCAGATCGAGCCCACCGAAGGCAGCTTCGATTTCCATATCCTGGATCACTGGATCGACGCGGCGCGGCGACAGAAGCAGCATCTGGTGTTGCTGTGGTTCGGTAGTTGGAAAAACGGTTTCTCCGAGTACGCGCCCGCGTGGGTAAAGGCCGATACGGCACGCTTTCCCCGTGCGCGCGCCGTGGACGGCATGCCGCTGGAGATTCTTTCCACCTTCGGTGAGGAGACTCAGCGGCTGGACAGTCGCGCGTTCGCCGCGTTGATGGAACATGTGCGCCAGAAGGACCCGCAGCAGACCGTGCTGATGGTTCAGGTGGAGAACGAGGTGGGCGTGGTGGGCGAGCGCCGCGACCGGTCGGACGCGGCCAACCAGGCCTTCCGTGGAGATGTGCCGCCGATGCTGGTGGCCGCATTGCAATCGAAGCGTGCGGAACTGACGCCGGAGCTGGCGGTGCACTTCAACCCGCAGGGTCGCACCTGGGTCGAGGTCTTTGGCGACGCCGCCGATGAAGTATTCATGGCCTGGCACTACGCCACGTACATCGATAGCGTGGCCCGCGCGGGCAAGGAGAAGTACGCGCTGCCGATGTACCTCAACGTACAGCTTCCCGCTTTCCTCGAACGCGCTGGGGAGTATCCCAGCGGTGGTCCGCACCCGTATTTCCAGCAGGTTTATCGCGCGGCCGCCACGCATATCGACTTCTACTCGCCGGACATCTACTGGCCCGAGTTCCAGTACTGGGTCGGGCGCTATCAGGCGTTGGGCAATCCCATCTTCATTCCCGAGGCCAGGCTCGAGGCATCGCCGTACAACGCGCTCTATGCCTATGGCGAAGCGAGGGCGTTCGGCTTCTGCCCGTTCGGCATCGATAGCTTGCCTGCGCCCGGCAAAGATGGCGCCGAGCAGCCATTGATGATGCAGGTGTACAGCGCGCTGAACGCCTTAGGGGACATGCTTCCGGCGGCGCAGGCTGGGGGGCGTACGCGGGCACTCGTGCTGCACGCGAACAGTCCACGACCCACACAGGCCGTTGCACTGGGCGGTTATCTGTTTGAAGGCACGCTGTCGCGTTCGTGGCCCAAGAAGGAATTGCTGACGGAAGACGGCGCGATGCTCGTGCTGCAGAGCGCGCCGGACGAGTTCTACGTCCTTGGCAGCGGATTGACCGTGAGCGTGAAGCGGGATGCAGATGTAGACGCGCGCTTGGCCGGTATCAGCAGCATCGAGGAGGTAGCGCGCGATGCTGCGGACTGGACGGTGCTGCGTCGGCTCAACGGTGACCAGAGCAACCAGGGGCGACAGTTGATGATGGATCCAAAAGCCTTTCACATCTATCGCGTGCGAGTGCACGCGATAGACCGCTGAGCCGCAGATCGGGCCATCCTTGCGGGTTGCCCGTTCCTTTCATCGCTCAGAGCTTGTACGCCCGCTTGGGCAACCGGTAGGCCAGATCCATCGCCACATCCGCTGCCTCGTCTTCGTCCATGCGATGTTCGGCGACGAGCTTGGCGAGGAAGGCGCAATCGACGCGACGCGCTACATCGTGCCGTGCAGGAATGGAGAGGAAGGCGCGCGTGTCGTCGTTGAAGCCCACAGTGTTGTAGAAGCCGCCGCTGCTCAGCGTCTGCTCGCGGAAGCGCCACATGCCTTCCGGTGCATCGTGGAACCACCAGGCCGGGCCGAGGAAAAGCGCCGGATAGTGGCCGGCCAGGGGAGCCAGCTCGCGGCTGTAGGTGCTCTCGTCCAGCGTGAACAGCAATAGCTGGAAGCCCGGCTCGTTGCCGAAGCGGTCGAGCAGCGGTTTCAGCGCGCGGACGTACTCGGTGCGCAGCGGAATGTCCGCGCCCTTGTCGCGGCCGAAGCGTTCGAACAACGCTCGGTTGTGGTTGCGGAAGCAGCCAGGATGAAGCTGCATCACCAGTCCGTCGTCTAGGCTCATCGCCGCCATCTCCGTGAGCATCTGTGCGCGGAACAGTTCGGCCTCGTCGGCGGAGGCGGCGCCGCGGACCACCTTCTCGAACAGTCGTTGTGCCTCGACGCGTGACAGGTTCGCCGTGGCCGCGCTCGGATGGCCGTGGTCGGTGGACGTGGCCCCCATGCTGGCGAAATAGGCGCGACGCTGGCGGTGCGCGCGGAGGTAACCGTCCCACTGATAGACGTCCTCGCGGGTGATTTCGCCGAAGGCACGAAGTGCATGCGGGAATTGCTCGTGCTCGGGGTCGATCACGGGGTCGGGTCGGTACGCGGTGATCACGCGACCTGGCCATCCGCTCTCACGGATGGCCGCGTGGTGCTCCAGCGGGTCGAGCGGCGATTCGGTAGTGGCGATCAGCTCGATATTGAAACGTTCGAACAAGGCGCGTGGCCGGAAATCGGGCGCCGCCAATGCTTCGTTGATGTGATCGAAGTAGCGATCCGCCGTGCTCGCGTCCAGCCGCACGCGTAGGCCGAACACGTCATGAAAGACATGGTTGAGCCACATCGACGAGGGTGTGCCGCGAAACAGATGGAAGTGGCTGGCGAACACGCGCCATGCTTCACGCGGATCGACATCGGCGCGCGATCCGTCGATACGCGGAATGCCCAGCGCATCCAGCGGCACGCCCTGGCTGTAGAGCATGCGGAACACGTAGTGGTCGGGCAGCAGCAACAGCTCCGTGGCGTTCGCGAACGGCGCGTTGCCTGCGAACCACGAGGGATCGGTATGGCCATGCGGGCTGACGATCGGCAGGCCGGCGACCTGGGCGTGCAGGCGTTGCGCAATAGCCCGCTGCGTCGGGTCCGGTGAGAACAGGCGATCAGGATGCAGGTTCAGGGAGGTGGTCATGGGATGCGGGCGGTGGAAGATGGAGTGGAGGGGGATTCGGAGCGAGACAACGGTGCGTTGCGCACATACGAGCGCAACCAGGTGAGCGCGGGGCGTTCGCGGCCATCGCTGCGCACCAGGTAAGCGCGCTGCTTGTCGCGCCACAAACCCGGGCGGAAGCCCCACAGCGTGACGCCAGCGACGTCCGGGTGTTGCCAGAACACCGGGAATACGCGTTGGTAGTCCTTGAGCTGCTGCTGGTCGGTCGGGCCGTCGATGTCGAGCTCGGTCACGTAGATGGGCAGGCCTGTCGCGGCCAACCGATCCAGATTGGCGCGATGCACGGACATGGGTACGTCGTCCTTCGTTTCGAACGCATGTTCCTGCAGGCCGATGCCGTCGATCAGGTGATCCTTCTGCAGCAGCGCGATGATCTCGCGGTAGCGGTTTGTGTTGGCGTCGCTGTGGGTGATGTCGTAGTCGTTGATCAGCAGCTTCGCGCGCGGGAAACGCTCGCGCGCCAGGCGAAACGCTGTGACGATCCAGTCCCAGCCGCTGGCGCCGTTGCCGCCCAGTGCGTCGATATAGTGGCCGCCATCCTTGCGGTCTCCGCTGGGTGGATGATGCAGCGGCTCGTTCACGACCTCGACGTAGTCGGCGCCCGGATAGCGGGCGGCTACGGTGTTGAACCAGATCTCGATGGCGCGGCGTTGTTCAGCGGCGGGGAGCTTGCGCACCCAGGCCGGCTGCTGCTGTCCCCACACCAGCACGTGCAGGTGAAACGGGAGGTTGTGGTCCTTGGCACAACGGTAAGCGTCGTCCAGTGCGGACCAGTCCATGTGTCCGCGGACCGCTTCGACACTTCCCCATTTGCCGGCATTTTCGGGCGTGACCTTGTTCCAGTCATCGGCGAAGTCCTTCGCCTGCCTCTGGCTGTACGCGCTGCCCAGGAACTTTGGCGAGCCGGCCGCAAGCGGGGCGGCCTGTGCATGCAGGGCGAAGGCTGCCAGCGCCAGCAACAATGACATCAACCAAGGGTTGCGCACGAGTCAGGGCTCCTTTGGCTCGAGAATATCGTCCAGCGATACCGGCTCCAGGCGCGGTGCCAGCAGCTGCACGACGATCCAGGCGAGCACATAGGCGCCGCCTGCCATCAGGAATACCGGCACGTAGCTGCCGGTCGCCTGCAACAGCAAACCGATCACGGTGGAGATCAGCATGCCGCCCACCGCGCCTGCAAAGCCGCCGATGCCCACCACCGAGGCGATGGCGTGGCGGGGAAACAGGTCCGAGGTCAGGGTATAGACATTGGCCGACCAGCCCTGGTGGCCCGCCGTGGCCAGGCCGACGAGGACCACGGCAACCCACAGGTGGCTGGCTTTCGCCGCGAACATCACCGGCAGGATCAACGCTATGCAGAGCAGCATGGCCGTCTTGCGCGCGCGGTTCGCGCTGAGTCCGCGCTTGATCAGCGTTCCGGCCAGCCATCCGCCAGCGATGCTGCCGACATCGGCGAGCAGGAAGATGGTGATGAGCGGTGCGCCCAGTTCGAGCAGGCCCAGCCCGTATTCGGCATGCAGGAACTTGGGCAGCCAGAACAGGAAGAACCACCAGATCGGGTCGGTGATGAACTTGGCCGCCGCGAACGCCCAGGTCTGGCGATGGCGCAGCAGGCGCGACCACGGGACGCGCCGTGTCGGCGCCATGGGTTCCGTGCCGATGTGCGCACGCTCGGCCGGGGACAGGCGGGGCTCCTGGTCCGGGGTGCGATAGGTAAGCAGCCAGACCGTGACCCAGATGGCGCTGAGGGCCCCGGTGCAGAGAAAGGCGGCCTGCCAACCCCATTGCGCTGCAACAATCGGCACCAACAAGGGCGCTGCGATGGCACCGATATTGGAGCCGGAATTGAAGATGCCCGTCGCGAGTGCGCGCTCGCGCTGCGGGAACCATTCGGCCACCGCCTTGATCGCAGCGGGGAAGTTGCCGGCCTCACCGAGGCCGAGCGCGAAACGTGCGGCGGCGAAGCTGATGACGCCTGTCGCGAGCGAATGGCTCATCGCCGCGAGACTCCAGATACCGATGGCGATGGCATAACCGATGCGCGTGCCGAAGCGGTCGATCACTGCGCCGGCACACAGCAAGCCGATCGCGTATGCCGCCTGGAATGCAGTGACGATGCCGCTGTATTGCAGCTCGCTCCAGCCGATTTTTTCCTGCAGGAAAGGCGCAAGCACGCCCAGCACCTGTCTATCGACGTAGCTGATCGTCGTGGCAGCCAGCAGCATGGCGCAGATGCGCCAGCGGAAGTGGCCAATCGTCGTGCGCGACGCGGTTGCACCGCCACCGTCCTTCGACGGCGATATCCCATCGCTCATTTCATCTGCTCGCGCCATCCCATCCCCGTCGCTCAGTGCTTAGTTTGATAGCGCTACCATTATTGTCACCGCCGTTGGCGATTGTCACTTTGGTTTTTCGACTCACGTGGATCGGGCGAAAATTGCCTGTTTAGGCCTGCTTTAAAGGTCTTTTTTGCATGTCATGACCGTATGCTGCCATGCAGCGTGCGAGTCGATATTGTTAGCGCTACCTTTTCTACGAGCCGCGACGGGGAGCCAATGTCCGGCCAACGATTTGCAGCACATGAAGGAATCGGCGAGTGCCGCACAGGTGCTCGGGGGGCGATTTCGCCAACAGAATCGAGAGGGGAGTATGGTGCAAGCCCGTATCGCTAAAACCGTGTTGTCGCACGCGTTGAGCCTGGCCCTGCTGGGCGTGGTGGGAGCCGCGCAGGCACAGGATGCAACCGCATCGCAGACACCGACCCAGGACCAGGCCAAGCCGCCCAAGAAGAGCGCGCAGGCGAATGGCCAGGACACCAACCAGAATGCCAGTGCGCCGGCCTCGCCCGAGCAGAGCAAGACGCTGGGCGCGGTGAACGTCAGTGGCAGCTACCGCAATAGCATTCAGTTCCAAACCGACGCCAAGCGTGACGCCACCAACGTCACCGATTCGGTCTACGCCGAAGACATCGGCAAGTTCCCCGATACCAATATCGCGGAGTCGCTGAATCGCGTGCCGGGCGTACAGCTCACGCGCGACGTGGACGGTGAAGGCGTGAACGTGCAGATCCGTGGCCTGGGCACTGACTTCACCAAGATCATGCTCAACGGCGACCAGCTTGCCGTCGCCTCGGCCGGCGGCCTGAACTCGCAGAACCAGAACCGCGAAGTGGATCTTGACCTGCTGCCCACCGAGTTCTTCACGCAGCTCACCGTCAACAAGACGCCGACGCCGAGCATGACCGAAGGCGGTGTCGCCGGCGTGGTCGACATGCGCACCACGCGTCCGTTCGACAACCCGGGCACGCACCTGACCTATTCACTGCAGGGCCAGTACAACTCCATCGGCAAGGACGTGAAGCCACGCGGCTCACTGATCGGTAGCTGGACGAACAAGGAAGGCACGTTCGGCGCCACGGTAGGCTACACGGCGTCGAAGAGCGACTACGACGTGCAGGGCTTCGAAACCGTCGGCTGGACCACGCCGCAGCTCACCGCCGCCCAGTGCGGCAATACGGCGGGCCACTGCAGCCCGGCGGGCGGAAGCTGGGTCATTCCCGGCACGGTGCCGGCAGGCGCGGGTCTGGGTCTCACGCAGGGCCAGATCATCAACAACGCCTGGCTGCTCGCGCACAACCCTGGCCTCACTACCGAACAGATCGCCAACGCGCTGATTCCGCGCCTGGGCCGCAACGCGTACACGGACGGCACCAATGACCACCAGTCCGCGATGGCCTCGCTGGAGTGGCGTCCGAGCGACGCGGCACACTTCTACCTGGATACGTTGTTCTCCCAGAAGGAGAAGCACTTCGATCGACTGGACATGAACCTGATCGGACGCAGTGGTCAGCTGATTCCGACCAATATGCAGGTCGACCAGAACAACGTGGTGACGCAGGCGAATTTCGCCAACGCGCAGTACTTCCTTGAAGACCGTCCGTACGACCAGCACACCAAGTTCTACAACGTCAATCCGGGCGGCACCTTGCTATTGGGTTCCGGCGGTGATGTGAAGCTGGACTTCCAGGCCTATGTGCAGCGCAGCTGGTATCGCCAGGATGCGCCGTCGATCGACATCCAGACGCCGCTTCATCAAAACATTTCGGTCAACTACAACAACACCGGTGGCAGCTATCCCAGCATCACGCCCAGCGTGAACCTCAACGATCCGAACCTGGGTTGGCAGTACTACCGCGTCAACATCCAGAACGAAACGCGTACCACCGACAACAAGGGCACGCGTTGGGACTTGCAGTGGGGTGACGACAGCAACAACCTGCGCACCGGCATCGCGTACGACGACATCAGTCGCCAGATCAAGGCGTACGACAACAGTTCGGCCTGGGCGAGCGCAGTGAATGCGACGGTGGGTGCCAACGGCTGGTCCAAGTACATCCGACCGGGCAAGGACGGCTTCATCGCCATCGACACCGCCGCGCTGATGGCCGCGACCAACTACGCCTACCTCAACGCCAACGCACCGCTCACCACGGCCGCCTCCAGCGGTGCCAATGCGGGCAACATCGAGGAGCGCAGCTGGGCGTGGTATCTGGAAGGCAATGGCAAGTGGGACCTCGATGGCCACGAGCTGCGCCTCAATGGCGGTGTGCGCCATGCGGAGACCGACCAGACGATCGCCGGCCCGTCGAGCATCGGCGGTGTGCTGCAGTACGTCACGCTGAAGAACACCTACGGCTATTACCTGCCGTCGTTCAATGCGGCGTTCAACGCCACCGACGACGTGGTGCTGCGCCTGGCCGCCTCTCGTTCGCTGACGCGCCCCGACCCGAGCGCGATGGTGCCCAACACCAACTTCAGTGACCCGGCGGCGGAAATTGCCACGCAGGGCAACCCGAAGCTGGCGCCGTACCTGGCTACCAACCTGGACTTCGGTGGCGAGTGGTACACCGGCAACGAGGGCTATCTCGCACTCGACCTGTTCGGTAAGCGCATCAAGGGCTTCACGGTCAGCGGCACCAACCTGGTTCCGTTCACCCAGATGGGCATTCCGTTCACCTCGCTCACCGACACGCAGCAGCAGGCGATCAATCTGCGCGGTGGCCCGTCACAGGCGATGGTGCAGGTGTCGCAGCAGGTCAACGCCGACGGCACGCTGTTTATCAAGGGCGCGGAAGCGAACTGGGTGCAGCCGCTGGACTTTGTGGTGAAGGGCCTGGGCGTGCAGGCGAACTACACGGTGACCTCGCAGAAGAGCATCGGCAGCGGCGTGCCGGCGCAGGCGATCGGTGTGTCTCCGCACACCTACAACCTGACCACGTACTGGGAAAACTACGGTGCGATGGTGCGCCTGTCGTATACCTGGAACTCGGCGCAGGTCAGCTCCACGGCGAATCAGAACGGCTTGCCCTTTGCGCAGATCAAGACCGACGCCCGTGGTCAGCTGGATCTCTCCGCCAGTTACCAGTTCGCGCAATGGATGTCCAAGCCGACGCTGACCTTCAACGTGATCAACATGACCAAGGCCAACTTCCGTCAGACGATCACATACAACAATGCGGCGTATACGTACTACACGCCGGGCTATACGATCATGCTGGGCGTGCGCGGGACGTTCTGATCGGTTCGCGTGCATGAAACATCCGCGGCTCGTCCGGCGTCCTCCCTCGCCGGATGGGCCGCGGCGTGTGGCGGGTCGGCACGTCGGTGGCGCGTCACGGGGATCCTGACCTTGGGTGGTATCCAAAGACGCGCATGAGCAGCACTTCGCAATCGCTATCGGTCATCGAGAAGGTCGGCTACAGCCTGGGCGATCTCGCGGCCAACCTGATCTTCCAGACGCTGGTGACCTTCCTGGCGTTCTTCTACACGGATGTGTTCCGCATTCCCGCGAGCACGGCAGCGGGCATCATCTTCGCGGTGGGCCTGCTTGGCGCGTTCGTGTTCACGCCGGTGTTGGGTCTGGTCGCCGACCGCACCCATACGCGCTGGGGCAAGTTCCGGCCCTGGGTGCTCTGGACAGCCGTGCCGTTTGGCGCGCTCTCGCTGCTCGCCTTCAGCACGCCTTCGCTGGGCGAAGAGGGCAAGATCACCTATGCGATGGCGACGTATAGCCTGCTGGTGCTGGTCTACGTGGCCAACAATCTTCCCTATGCGGCCTTGAGTGGCGTGTTGACCGGCAGCATGGCCGAGCGCAACAGCCTGTCGTCGTACCGTTTCGTGGCAGTGATGATCGCCCAGTTCATCATCCAGGTGCTGCTGCTGCCGCTGGTGCTGATCCTCGGTCATGGTGACAAGGCGCGCGGCTTCCACAACACGATGACGGTGTTCGCCATCGTCGGCACGGTGTTCTTCCTCATCACCTTCCTGACCACGCGCGAGCGCATCGTGCCGGCCAAAGAACAGTCGTCCAGCGTTCGTGACGATCTTGGCGACCTGCTGCGCAATCGTCCGTGGCAGATCATGTTGGTCATCACCGTGCTGCTGTTCGTCAACCTGGCGTTGAAGGGCGGCATGTACATCTACTACTTCAAGTACTACATGGACGCAGCACAGCTGACCGCGTTCTTGGATCACGTCGGCTTCAACGCGTTCATCGCGGAATTGAACCATGTCCTTGCAAGCGTCGGGCTTACCGAGTTCCGCTGGCCCAAGGATGCGCCGACGTCAGCCTTCAGCCTATTCAATGCGCTGGGCATCCTCTTCATGATCGTCGGCATCGGCTTCTCCAAGAAGCTTGCCGACCGTTTCGGCAAGCGCGACGTATTCGGCGGCGCGCTGCTCGCGTCCACGCTGTTCCTGCTGGCCTTCTACGTGTATTCGCCCGACGCCATCGGCCTGGTGGTGCTGTCTTACGTTTTTCACGGCTTCTTCTACGGCATCACCATTCCGCTGCTATGGGCGATGATCGCGGACGTGGCGGACTATTCGGAATGGCGAAACCAGCGCCGCGCCACCGCCATCATCTTCTCGGCGATGCTGTGCGGCCTGAAAGTGGGCTTGAGCGTGGGTGGCGCGCTGGTGGCTGGCATCCTCGCGCATTTCGGCTATGTGGCAGAAGCGGCGTCGCAATCGCCGGACGTAGTCAACGGCATCCGCCTCACGGTCAGCCTGTTCTGCTCCGTTCCCTTCCTGCTCGCAGTGGCGTTGTTGTTTCTTTACCGGATCGACAAGTCGCTGGAGCTGCGTATCGAACAAGAGCTTGGCGCGCGGCGTATCGCCGCCGGCGCCGCTGCGTGAAACAGGTCTTTGTGGAAGTGATCCATGTCGAACGAATCGAACCCTGATCATCTCGCGTCCTTGGCCGCCACGGCACTTTCGCCGCCCTTGGTGACGCACATCTACACCGCCGATCCATCGGCCCATGTGTTTGAGGAGAAGATCTACATCTATCCCTCGCACGACATCGAAGGCGGCGTGCCCTTCAATGACAACGGCGATCACTTCTGCATGGAGGACTATCACGTCTTCCGCATGGACAAGCCAGGTAGCGAGGTCGTCGACTGCGGCGTCGCGCTACATGTGAAGGATGTGCCCTGGGCCGAGCGGCAGATGTGGGCGCCGGATGCGGCGACCAAGGACGGCCGCTACTACCTGTACTTTCCCGCCAAGCGCAGCAATGGCTTGTTCCAGATCGGTGTGGCGGTGTCGGACCGGCCTGAAGGGCCGTTCGCGCCGGAGCCCGAGGCCATCGTTGGCAGTTATTCCATCGACCCGGCCGTGTTCGGCGATGACGACGGTGCCTCTTATATGTATTTCGGCGGCATCTGGGGCGGTCAGCTACAGAAGTACCGCAACAACAGCCATGCGGAGGCGAACGAAGAGCCGTTGTCGCATGAGCCGGCCTTGGGGCCCCGCGTCGCGCGGCTCACCGGGGATATGAAACAGTTCGCCGAGTCGCCGCGCGAAGTGGTGATTCTCGATGAAGCGGGGCAACCGCTGTTGTCCGGCGACAACGCGCGCCGCTATTTCGAGGGGCCCTGGATGCACAAGTATCGGGGCACGTACTATCTGTCGTATTCCACCGGCGACACGCATTTCCTTTGCTATGCGACCAGTGACGATCCGTACGGTCCGTTTACCTATCAAGGCAGGATCCTCACCGAAGTCGTCGGCTGGACGACGCATCACTCCATTTGCGAGATCGACGGCAAGTGGTATCTGTTCTATCACGATGCCCTCTTGTCGGGCGGCGTGACACACCTGCGTTCGATCAAGATGACCGAACTCACCTATGACGCCGACGGGCACATCGAGTTGATCCATCCCTATGGTCGCTGATCACGAATCGACGTTGGCTGTGGACAGCGCCTTGGCGCCCGTGGCACGTGGTGAGCTGATCCATATCGGCAGTGACGCGTTGCACATCGCCATCGCTCCCGAGGCTGGCGGGCGCGTCGCGCAGATTCGCCACGACGGCCTCGAATGGCTGGTGGATCACAGCGAGGACTCCCGCGCGATGATCGCGTGGGGTAGCTATCCGATGGTGCCCTGGGCCGGCCGCATCCGGCATGGGCAGTTCGGCTTCGGTGGCCGTCGCCATGCGCTTCCCCGCAACCTGGGCGCGCACGCCATCCACGGTGTGGGCTTCGCCTTGCCCTGGCGGGTCGACGGGCAAGGGGCGCACGACGCCGAACTTTCGCTCGTGCTTCCCGAGGACGAACGCTGGCCGTTCGGCGGCTACGCGCATCAACGGTTCGAGGTGAGCAGCCATGCGCTGCGCATGACGCTCTCGATGACAGCGGGTGATTGCGGCATGCCGGTGGTGCTTGGTTGGCATCCGTGGTTCCGCAAGCCCGATCGCCTGACTTTTTCGCCCACGCGCGCCTATCCGCGCGATGAAGAGGGCATGGCATGCTTGCCACTGGTCGAGCCGCCGGCATCGCCGTGGGACGACTGCTTCATAAACCGACAGCCCGTTGTGCTCGATCGCGCGGGCCAGCACCTGAGACTGACTTCAGACTGCGATCACTGGGTGGTCTACGACGAACCTGCGCACGCGACGTGCGTGGAGCCGCAGAGCGGGCCGCCCGACGCGTTCAATCTTGGTCTGGCGCGTTACCTCGGGCCGGGCGAAACCGTGTCGACCTGGTTCCAACTGGAGTGGTTCTAAGCAGGGGTGCAAGGGTGACGCGCTAGAATATGCGCATGCACATCTTCAAAGAATTCCACATCGAGGCAGCGCATCGCCTGCCGAACGTTCCGCCCGGCCACAAGTGCGCGCGGCTGCATGGTCATTCCTTCCGCATTGAAATCCACGTGGAAGGCGAGCCCGACCCTGCCATGGGCTGGGTGATGGACTTCGCCGACGTGAAGGCAGCGTTCGCGCCGCTGTTCGATCAGCTCGACCACCATTACCTCAACGACATCGAGGGCCTGGAGAATCCGACCAGCGAGATGCTCTCGCGCTGGATCTTCAAGCGCCTGCAGCCTGCCCTGCCCGGCCTGGACAAGGTGGTCGTGCATGAGACCTGCACCTCGGGCGCCAGTTGTAGCCGTGACAGCTTTTGACGCGTCGCAATATTCTGACGTTTGAATGTAACAGATTGGTAATCTTGAAATTTTTAAGTAAGATCGATCCATTCAGAAAAATTATATTGCAACGCACAAAATGACTTGGTAGGGTGCGTGCCACTACCCCCATTCCCGTCGAGGGACCAAAGTCATGACGCAGCAACTGAACGCCCAGGTTTTCGCTTACGCCAAGCAGCTGGCCGACGCCGCCTTCAAGGCCCAGTCCGTCGCACTGAAGGGTTTTGAGCAGGTCGCCGAACTGCAGATCCGCGCGCTGGAAAAGCAGTCCGAAGCTGCCGCCGAGTTCATCAGTGGCGCCCTCGAAACCCGTGATGCCGACGGTCTGCGCGTGCTGTGGGAAAAGGCCGCCGCTGCTGGTCGCGAGAACGCCGAACGCGCCGTGTCCGTGACCCAGGAAATCATCGCCGTGACGCAGAAGACCGCCGAGTCGCTGGGCGCGCTGGTGCAGGAGCAGCAGCAGGCAGCCAACGACGCGGTGCAGGCGCCGGTTGCCGCCGTCAAGAAGGCCGCTGCGGCAGCCAAGTAATACTGCGCAATACCGTTTGCAGACGCAGCGCCTCATCCCCCCAAGTTGCGTCAAAGGGCCGGACTATTGTCCGGCCCTTTTTCTATGCCGCGATTTCTCACGATCCAATGGTTTTGTGAACAAATTGGCCCGTTGACAAGATGTCGCGGCGGGTGCGGCTTGTCGCTGTAAATGCCTCGCTGATATACTTTTTGGGATTGGACCGTGGCCCGTAGCTGGTTCGGTGCCGCCTAGAGCGAAGCCGCACGGGAACGTCACGTGATCAACAGTCTTGCTTCCGGTCGTCGTCTGGCGCTGCGCATTATCTTGCTGCAGCTCGCCGTGGCGGGGGCCCTGGCTCTCACCTTCCTTATGCAGGGGCCGCGCCAAGCTCTGGCGGCCGCTGCAGGCGCCACGCTCGTGGCGCTGGGTACCGCGCTTCTGGCGTGGCGCACCTTCGGAGGGCTGGGTAGTGGTGGCATGACGATGTGGCGCGTAATGTCAGGTATGGTCCTGAAATGGATCGTGATCGGCGGAGGGCTCGTCGCGATCCTGGGTCAATGGAAATTACCGCCACTAGCTGCCATCACGGGGCTGGTGGCTGCTTACGCAATAAATCTGCTGGCGTTCAGATTCAAGGGCTAACACATGGCAAGCGAGCCGCAGGGCGGACTAACTGAATACATCCAGCATCACCTTCACCACAACGTGGTGAGCTTGGGTGATGGCGCTTTCATGAAGATCCACGTGGACTCGATCCTCGTGGCCTTCCTGCTGGGCGCAGTGTTCTGCCTGTGGTTCTGGCTGATGGCCCGCAAGGCCACCTCGGGGGTGCCGTCCAAGGGCCAGGCCTTCGTCGAGCTGATCGTCGAGTTCGTCGACACCCAGGTGAAGGACACCTTCCACGGTGATCGCCGCACGGTGACTCCGCTGGCGCTGTCCATCTTCATGTGGGTGACCTTCCTCAATGCGATGGACCTGCTGCCGCTGGACGCCCCGAGCTGGACGGTGACCACCGCCGCCGGCGCCGAAGTGGCACACCACACCTTCTTCCGCTGGGTGCCGACCGCCGACATCAACACCACGGTGGGCCTGGCCCTGGCCGTGTTCTTCATCGTGCTGGGTCATGGCATCAAGGCCAAGGGCGGTCTGGGTTTCGGTAAGGAACTGATGACGGCGCCGTTCCACGCGCACAACCCGGTGGTCGTGGCCATCCTGGTGCCCTTCAACTTCGCGCTCAACGTTATCGAATACCTGTCTAAGCCGGTGTCGCTCGCGATGCGACTGTTCGGCAACATGTACGGTGGCGAGCTGGTGTTCATGCTGATCGCGGGCCTGTTCGCGGGCTGGATCAGCTTCCTGCCGGGTGTGATCTTCAACACCGCATGGGCGATCTTCCACATCCTGATCATCCTGCTGCAGGCGTTCATCTTCATGATGCTGACCATCGTGTACATCGCCACGGCGCGTGAGCATCACTGAGTTTTTGTTCCATCCGGTTCCGCTTTAAACCGTTTTGCCTTTATCACTCTTTAGAAAGATCCACAGGAGAATTCCATGAACCTCGCCGAACTCATTTCCCATGTTCAGGGCCTCACCGCGATCGCCGTGGGCATCATCATTGGCCTCGGTGCGCTCGGCGCTTGCTTGGGCATCGCCATCATGGGTTCCAAGTTCCTCGAGTCTGCTGCTCGCCAGCCGGAGCTGGTTCCGCTGCTGCAGGGCCGCATGTTCCTGCTCGCCGGCCTGATCGACGCCGCGTTCATCATTGGTCTGGCCGTGGCGCTGCTGTTTGCGTTCTCGAACCCGCTGACCGCCCAGGTCATCGCCAACTTCGGCCACTAATCCATTTAGTAGCCAGCGCGATACATCGCTGCGGTCGCTAGACCGCAGCGAATCGTCGGTCCCCCGCGTTACCGGAGTTAGTTGGAAAGCTCATGAATATCAATCTGACTTTCCTGGGCCAGATGGTCTCTTTTGCCATCCTGGTCTGGTTCACCACCAAGTTCATCTGGCCGCAGCTCAATCACGCGATTGAAGAGCGCCAGAAGAAGGTTGCCGATGGTCTGGCCGCTGCTGAGAAGGCGCGCGCCGAACTGAAGGACGCCGATGCCAAGGTCGCCAACGAGATCAAGCAGGCCCGCCAGCAGGCCAACGAGATCATCGAGCGCGCCCAGCAGCAGGCCAACCAGATCGTGGACAAGGCTCGTGCCGAAGCGGTCAGCGAAGCCAACCGCGTGAAGGCCAACGCTGCCGAAGAAGTCACCAGCATGCAACAGCGTGCGCGCGAAGAGCTGCGTGGCTGGGTTGGCCGTCTGGCCGTCCAGGGCGCGGAAAAGATCGTGCAGCGCGAAGTCGACGCCAACGCCCACAAGGCGATGCTCGACCAGCTCGTGGCCGAGATCTAAGCCATGGCGCAGGCAATCACCCTCGCCCGCCCCTATGCGCGTGCTGCCTTCGAGCTGGCCCATGAGGCTGGCTCGCTTGGCGCATGGGCGCAGGCGCTGGCCTTTGCCGCGGAAGTGGCGAAGGATCCGCGCGTGGCCGGTTTCGGCAACGATCCGCGCGTGTCGCCGGAGCAACTCGTTGCGCTGCATCTGCCGCAGGGCATGACTGCCGACACGCCGTTCGCCCATTTCCTGGGCGAACTGGCCGAGCACCGCCGCATGGCCTTGCTGCCGGAAATCGCCGAGCTGTACGAACAGTACAAGCGTGAGTCCGAGTCGCAGCTGCTGGTCAAGGTGACCAGTGCGTTCGCGCTGGATGCCGCGCAGGCCGAACAGCTCAAGGCATCGCTCAAGCGTCGCTTCAAGCGCGAGATCGAACTGGAAACCCAGGTCGATGCATCGCTGCTGGGCGGCGTGGTGATCGATACCGGCAGCGAAGTGATCGATGGCTCCGCCCGTGGACGTCTGGCGCGCATGACCCGCGCGCTGACGCTGTAATTTCACGCGACTTCCTGTCGCGAAGAGCAAAACCGGCCATCCATGGCCGGACTCTTCACAAAATGCAAAAAACTCAGGATATCGACCCATGTCCAGCACCACTCTCAACCCGTCCGAGATCAGCGAACTGATCAAGACCCGCATCGAGCAGTTCAAGCTTGGCGCGGAAGCACGCAACGAAGGCACGATCATCAGCGTGTCCGACGGCATCGTGCGCATCCACGGCCTGGCCGACGTGATGCAGGGCGAAATGATCGAACTGCCGGGCAACTCCTTCGCCCTGGCGCTGAACCTCGAGCGTGACTCGGTCGGCGCCGTGGTGCTTGGCGAATACCAGCACCTGCGTGAAGGCGACACCGCCAAGACCACCGGCCGCATCCTCGAAGTGCCGACCGGTCCGGAGCTGCTGGGTCGCGTCGTCGATTCGCTGGGTAACCCGATTGATGGCAAGGGTCCGCTCAACGCCAAGACCAGCTCGCCGATCGAAAAGGTCGCGCCGGGCGTGATCTGGCGCCAGTCGGTCGACCAGCCGGTGCAGACCGGTTACAAGTCCGTCGACTCGATGATCCCGATCGGCCGTGGCCAGCGCGAGCTGATCATCGGCGACCGCCAGACCGGCAAGACCGCGCTGGCCATCGACGCGATCATCAACCAGAAAGATTCCGGCATTAAGTGCATCTACGTCGCCATCGGCCAGAAGCGCTCGTCGATCGCCAACGTGGTGCGCAAGCTCGAAGAGCACGGCGCGCTGGCCAACACCATCGTGGTGGTGGCTTCGGCTTCCGAGTCGGCCGCGCTGCAGTACATCGCGCCGTACGCCGGCTGCGCCATGGGCGAATACTTCCGTGACCGCGGCGAAGACGCGCTGATCATCTACGACGATCTGTCCAAGCAGGCCGTGGCCTACCGCCAGATCTCGCTGCTGCTGAAGCGCCCGCCGGGCCGCGAAGCCTACCCGGGCGACGTGTTCTATCTCCACTCGCGCCTGCTCGAGCGTGCGGCCCGCGTTTCCGCGGAGTACGTCGAGAAGTTCACCAACGGCGAAGTGAAGGGCAAGACCGGTTCGCTGACCGCGCTGCCGATCATCGAAACGCAGGCCGGTGACGTGTCCGCCTTCGTGCCGACCAACGTGATCTCGATCACCGACGGCCAGATCTTCCTGGAAACCGACCTGTTCAACGCCGGCATCCGCCCGGCCGTGAACGCCGGTATCTCGGTGTCGCGCGTCGGTGGTGCCGCCCAGACCAAGATCGTGAAGAAGCTGTCCGGCGGCGTGAAGCTGGCTCTGGCGCAGTTCCGCGAGCTGGCTGCGTTCGCGCAGTTCGCTTCGGACCTCGACCCGGCCACCCGCGCCCAGCTGGACCGCGGCCAGCGCGTGACCGAGCTGATGAAGCAGTCGCAGTACGCGCCGCTCTCCATCGCCGAGCTCGCCCTGTCGGTGTACGCCGCCGAGAAGGGCTACCTCGATGACCTGCCGGTCAACAAGGTGCTGCCGTTCGAGAAGGGCCTGCATGCCTTCATGCACCAGAACCACGGCGAGCTGATGAAGAAGATCGTCGCCACCGGTGACTGGAACAACGACATCGAAGCCACCTTCAAGTCCTCGCTCGACGAGTACAAGAAGACGGGCAGCTGGTAAGCAGTAACAGGGTGTACGGCCGTCCATGCGGCCGTACCGCACTCCGGTGACAAGACCGGGATCGCACTAACCCACAAGGTTGAGGCAAACGTGGCAAGCGGACGCGAAATCAAAACCAAGATCAAGAGCACGCAGAACATGCGCAAGGTGACGCGCGCGCTCGAGATGGTCTCGGCCTCGAAGATCCGCAAGGCGCAGGATCTGATGAAGGCCTCGCGTCCCTATGCGCGTGCCATGCGCAAGGTGATCGCGCATGTGGCCCAGGCCAGCACCGACTTCAGTCATCCGTTCCTGCAGGAACGCGAGAAGGTCGCGCGTGTCGGCTTCCTGGTCGTCAGCACCGACCGTGGTCTGTGCGGTGGCCTGAACTCGAACCTGTTCCGTCGCCTGCTCCCGGTCATCCGCGAGTGGCAGGACAAGGGCGCCGAGATCGACGTGGTGGCCGTTGGCCAGAAGGCCGTGCAGTTCTTCCGTCGTATCAAGGGCGTGAACCTGATCGGCAGCGCGACCCATCTTGGCGAGAAGCCCAAGGTCGAAGACCTGGTCGGCGTGATCAAGGTGATGCTTGACGCCTACACCGCCGGCAAGCTCGACCGCGTGTTCCTGGCGCACAACGACTTCGTCAACACCATGACGCAGAAGCCGTCGATCCACGCGCTGCTGCCGTTGCCGGTGGTAGCCGAGGAAATGGTGAGCGCCGAGGGCAAGCCGAACTCGCCGGATTTCCCGGTGGCCGGCCTCAAGCTTGAGCAAAAGCACGACTGGGACTACATCTACGAACCCGACGCGGCCACCGTGCTGGAGTTCGTGCTGGCCCGCTACATCGAGTCGGTGGTGTACCAGGGCGTGCTGGAAAACCTCGCCAGCGAGCATGCCGCGCGCATGGTCGCGATGAAGGCGGCGTCGGACAACGCCAACAAGGTGATCGGCGAACTGACGCTGATCTACAACAAGGCGCGTCAGGCCGCGATTACCCAGGAAATCTCGGAAATCGTGGGCGGTGCCGCGGCGGTTTAAACCTCGCCGGAACCCAACCTATTTTTGGCGACGTCAAACGGCGCCTCGACAGACACTAAAAGATCCATCCGGAGCACATCCATGAGCCAGGGCAAAGTTGTACAGATCATCGGCGCGGTTATCGACGTGGAATTCGCACGCGATCAGGTGCCGCAGGTTTACGACGCGCTGAAGATCGACGGCACCGACATCACGCTGGAAGTCCAGCAGGTGCTGGGTGACGGCATCGTGCGTACGATCGCCCTCGGTTCCACCGACGGCCTGAAGCGCGGCCTCGTGGCGCGCAACACCGGCGAAGGCATCAAGGTGCCGGTCGGCAAGGCCACCCTCGGCCGCATCATGGACGTGCTCGGCAGCCCCATCGACGAAGCCGGTCCGATCGACACCAAGGACCACTGGGTCATCCACCGCGAAGCCCCGAGCTACGCCGACCAGGCGACCTCGAACGACTTGCTGGAAACCGGCATCAAGGTCATCGACTTGGTCTGTCCGTTCGCCAAGGGCGGCAAGGTCGGCCTGTTCGGCGGCGCCGGCGTGGGCAAGACCGTGAACATGATGGAGCTGATCAACAACATCGCGAAGGCGCACTCGGGTCTGTCCGTGTTCGCCGGCGTGGGTGAGCGTACCCGCGAGGGCAACGACTTCTACCACGAGATGAAGGACTCCAACGTGCTCGACAAGGTGGCCATGGTGTACGGCCAGATGAACGAGCCGCCGGGCAACCGTCTGCGCGTGGCGCTGACCGGTCTGACCATGGCCGAGTTCTTCCGCGACGAGAAGGACGAGCACGGCAAGGGCAAGGACGTGCTGCTGTTCGTGGACAACATCTACCGCTACACGCTGGCCGGTACCGAAGTGTCCGCGCTGCTGGGCCGTATGCCGTCCGCCGTGGGTTACCAGCCGACGCTGGCCGAGGAAATGGGCGTCCTGCAGGAGCGCATCACCTCGACCAAGACCGGTTCGATCACGTCCATCCAGGCCGTGTACGTGCCTGCGGACGACCTGACCGACCCCTCGCCAGCGACCACCTTCGCGCACTTGGATTCGACCGTCACGCTGTCGCGTAACATCGCCTCGCTGGGTATCTACCCGGCCGTGGATCCGCTGGATTCCACCAGCCGCCAGCTCGATCCGGGCATCGTGGGCGCCGAGCACTACGACGTGGCCCGCCGCGTGCAGGGCACGCTGCAGCGCTACAAGGAGCTCAAGGACATCATCGCGATCCTGGGCATGGACGAACTGTCGGAAGACGATAAGCAGGCCGTGTCGCGCGCCCGCAAGATCGAGCGCTTCTTCTCGCAGCCGTTCCACGTGGCCGAAGTGTTCACCGGTTCGCCGGGCAAGTACGTGCCGCTGAAGGAAACCATCCGCGGCTTCAAGATGATCGTCGACGGCGACGTGGATCACCTGCCGGAGCAGGCGTTCTACATGGTCGGCGGCATCGACGAGGCCATCAAGAAGGCCGAGGAAATGGGCGCCAAGAAGGCGGCCTGATCCTCTGACGGCGCCCGGAGCAGTTGATTAAGAGTCAACTGCTCTACCGCCACTGCTTCAAACGCATCGGAATACCGTCATGAGTCATACCCTCCGTGTCGACATCGTCAGCGCCGAAGCCGAGATCTTCTCGGGCGAAGCGCAGCTCGTGGTCGCCACCGGCGAGATGGGCGAACTGGGCATCGCGCCCCGCCACGCGCCGCTGATCACCCGCCTGAAGCCGGGCCACGTCGACGTGGTGCTGGGCAACGGCGAGCGTCAGCAGTTCTGGGTGTCCGGCGGCATCCTGGAAGTGCAGCCGCAGGTCGTCACGGTGCTGGCCGATACCGCCGCCCGTGCGTCCGACCTGGATGAAGCTGCCGCCCAGCGCGCCAAGCAGGAAGCCGAGGACGCCCTGGCCAATCGCACCGACGCGGTCGAAATCGCCGAGGCGCAGGCCAAGCTGGCCGAGGCCATCACCCAGCTGCAGGCGCTTGAGCGTCTGCGCAAGACGCTCAAGCACTGAGCGTGCTTGCCGGGTAACACCAACACCCCGCAGAACGCCGGCCTTGGGCCGGCGTTTTTGTTTATGCTGCGTCCTATCGACAGGGAGGCGTGGACATGGACGCGACGTACCGTGGCGGTTGGGCGATAGCCCGCTTGTTGTGTGCTGGCGGTTTTGGCATCGCCCTGGCTGGGTGCGCCAGCACGCCGACTGCCGGACCGGCCAAGCCGAGGACGGAGGGCGAGACCTCCTATCACTCCGTGGCCAAGGATGATCTCAAGCATTACCAGTTGGCCCTGGGGCAGGTGGCGAGTGGGGCCGCTCCCCTTGAGCATCCCCCGCCGGCCTATCCTCCCTCTCTGCTCGATCGGCGACTTCCGCCCCGCGAGGTGGAAGCGCGCCTGATCGTCGATGAAGCGGGCAAGGTCACCGAAGTCCGTATCACCGACGAGGCGCAGGCCGATGGCGATATGCACCTATTTGACGAGGCAGTGCGGGCTGCCGCCATGCAATGGGTATTCGCGCCCCTGCACGTCACCCAATGGGCCTCGGATGCCAACGGCAACACGCACCAGGTCGGCAGCGAAGAGCGCCCGTTCAGCATGGACTATGTATTTCGTTTTGCCTGGAAGGACGGCAAGCCCGTCGCTGACGCCTCGGCCTCGCCGCATGCCCCGAGATAGCCATACGGCCACCCCCTCAGGCCCCTGGGAGGGCGCGCCTCGGCTGCTATCCTCCGCCGCTAGCTAAAACAGGCTCACCCCATGCTCAAGAACGCCCCGCTGCACGTCATCGTCCTCGCCGCCGGCGAAGGCAAGCGCATGAAGTCGAAGAAGGCCAAGGTACTCATGCCACTGGCCGGTCGTCCGCTGCTGGCGCACGTGCTCGATGCGGCGCGTGCGCTGAAGCCCCAGGTGATCCACGTGGTGTATGGCCACTGCGGCGACCAGGTGCGCGCGGCATTCGACGGGCAGGACGATCTGCGCTGGGTGCTGCAGTCGCAGCGGCTGGGTACCGGGCACGCGGTGCGCGAAGCGCTGCTCGACGTTCCGGACGATGCAACGGTGCTGGTGCTCTATGGCGACGTGCCACTGACTCGCCCGCAGACGCTGGAAAAGCTGGTGGGCGCGGAAGGCACGGTCAGCCTGCTCGCCACCCGCGTGGCCAACCCGTTTGGTTATGGCCGCGTGCTACGCGACGGCAACGGGCTCGTGCGCGCCGTGGTGGAGGAAAAGGACGCAGACGAGACGCAGCGTACGGTCAACCTGATCAACACGGGCATCGTCGCCGCCGAGGCTGTCGCACTGAAGCGATGGACGTCCAAACTCGGGCGAAACAACGTGCAGGGTGAGTACTACCTCACCGACATCTTCGCCATGGCGGCCGATGAAAATCGCGCGGCGGCCTGCGTGGAGTGCGACGACGAGTACGAAGCCGCAGGCGCCAATAACCCGTGGCAGCTCGCCGAACTGGAAGCGGAGTACCGCACGCGTGCGGCGAAGGCGCTGGCGCTGGATGGCGTACGCATCGCCGATCCCGCCCGCATTGATGTTCGCGGCAAGGTAAGCGCCGGCATGGACGTGGAGATCGATGTCAATGTCATTCTCGAAGGCATGGTGATACTGGGCGATGACGTGCAGGTAGGGCCGTTCACGCGCCTGAAGGACGTCTCGCTTGCCGCCGGCACGGTCGTGCAAGCGCATTGCGATCTTGAGGGCGTGGTGACGCAGGGTCCGTGCACCATCGGCCCGTTCGCGCGCTTGCGTCCGGGTACCGAGCTCGCCGCCGGCGTGCATATCGGCAACTTCGTCGAAACCAAGAAGGCCACGCTGGGCGAAGGCAGCAAGGCGAATCACCTGAGTTATCTTGGTGACACGGTGGTCGGCAGTGGCGTGAACATCGGCGCCGGCACCATTACGTGCAATTACGATGGCGCGAACAAGCACCTCACCACCATCGGCGACCGCGCCTTCATCGGTTCCAACAGCGCGCTGGTGGCGCCGGTGACGATTGGTGCCGGTGCCACGATTGGTGCAGGTTCCGTGATCGGCAAGGATGCGCCCGCGGGTGAGCTCACACTGGCACGCGCACGCCAGGTCACCTTGAATGGATGGCGTCGGCCGACTAAGCAGAAGTGATTTCACGCCGCGATGCCCGCATGTCGTCGCGGCTACCCAACGGACAAGGAGCGTGTCATGCGTAGTCGGGCGATGGCATTTGGCGTGATGGGCCTGCTCTTTCTGCAGGGAATGGGGATTCCGGCGCGCGCCGGATCGAGCGTGCAGTTGTTCACGGACGACGGCGCGCCACGCTTCGCTTTCTACCTTGCCTGCGTCAGCAAGACAGTCCAGTGCGAGATCATCGAACGGATGTTCGGTCACTGGGCCGATGATCGGCAGGTGACGGTGCACTCGGTCACGCCGGATCAAGCGGCGCGCTTCCCGGTCGACCCCGCATCGTCATCCACCGATACGCCCTACCGGATCACCCTGCGATATGCGCCCGAGATGGCATCGCTGAGCAATTCCCTCGACGCCGGGTCGAGCGGCTTGCCGATGGTGAGCTACGTCGCCAACGTTCGCGTGTTCGATACTTCCAGTGGAAAGCTGGTCAAGTCGATGACCTGGCACAAGGAGGCAACGGTCGATCGGGACCAAGGGGCGGCCAATCCCTATCTGGATGCACAGGTGCGAGACTTTCTGAAACACCTGGATCCGACCTACCAGCCGACGGCTTCGTAATTGCGCGGATTCGTTGTCACGCGATCGACCCTTCCATCCGCCGTACGCGATAGAAAAGGTGACAGGGGTACCGTCCGTTCGTCCGACTCGTGCGGGTAGATCCTCGCGGCTAAGCTCCCCCGCGTGCCGACGTGGCAGGGGTAGGCGTTATGCGCATTCGGTTTCGTAGCGTAGTTGCAGTCATTGAAAGACGCGCAGAAAGGCGTGCTGGCGTTGGCGGAGGGCTGCCCGCTTCCCGGTCCGCGACGGCGGAGTTCATGCTCTCCAGCTTCCGGCAAGCCTTTCCGGCTTGCCACTCGCCCAATGGCTGGCCGGGCTGAGTCTGGCTCAGGCGTAGCGCCAGCCGTCGATCTCCACCAGCAGCTCGCGGCGACAGATATCGCCGTGCACCGCGAGCACCGGCACGCCGGGCAATCGACGTTGCAGGAAGTCGTGCACCAGCGGCGCGTCGGTCGGGTGGCGCACGTAAGCCTTCAGCGGCGACTGCGTGTCGAAACCGGCCGGCATGCCGGCGCTGGCCAGCAGGGTTTCGAGGTTCAGCAGGGTCTCGTCGAGCTGCGCGAGCAGATCGTCTTCGTGCGCCGAGGCGTGACCCACCACCGCCGCGGTACCGGAGATCGCCAGGGCGTCTTGTCCCGGCAGTGTCATGGCGCGGGCGAATGTGGGCGCCGTGCGTCCGTACTGGCGGGGATACTGCCAGGCGCTGACCTGACGGGGGTTCTCCACGCGTGCGCCGGCTTCATCGCTGGCCAGCAGGTAGACCTGCAGGCGCATGGCGCTCGCATGATGGCCAATGGCGGTCGCCGCCGGAAAACCTTCGGCGAAGAACGGGCCCATGCCCTCGGCCCGGCCTTCGCAGAACAGCTTGTAGCGCTCGCCGTCGCCGTCACCCTGGTTGATGTCGCCCAGGTAGTTCCAGATGCGTTGCACATGGCGCTCGCGGCGCCCGGCCACGAAATCGCATAGCTGGGCGTAGGCGGCGGCGGCCGTGTTGCGCGGGCCGCCGTGAGTCGCCTCGTCGAGGGTAATGGCGGCAAACAGCCAACCGTCGCCGGCGGACCACTGCACGTCGCCCGACCGGCCATGGCTCACGGGGCCATCGACCTGCCAGATTTCCAGCGGCGTGGGGGCTTCGAAACTCTCCAGGTCCACGCCGAGCCAGCGGGGGTCGTCGCTATGCGCCGCACCCGTGCCGAAGCCGAACACGGCCAGCGTGCCGGCCTCCTGCGTCACCGTCTCGGGATCGACCCATCGGTAGGACACCCGCGGCGCCCTGCGCAACGCGGGCCTGACGTTTTCACAACCCTGAACCATGGGCTTCCAACCGGAGAAACTGGGACGCTATGTTACACTGGCAGACCGGCGGCTCTGGGGGAGAGGCGCAAGCATTCGGGTAAGAAACGGCATGGCCGAGCAGAGCACCGCACAACACGAACTGGCCACCCTCATCGTGGACAGCCTCAATCTGGAAACCGTCACAGCCGACCAGATTGACCCCGATGCCCCGCTTTTCGGCGGCGATCTGGGGCTGGATTCCATCGACGCCCTCGAAATCGCGCTGGCGGTGTCCAAGCGTTACGGTTTCCAGCTGCGCTCGGACAACCCCGAGAATCGCAAGATTTTCACCAGCCTGCGCACCCTGTCCGATCACATCGAACAGCAGCGTGCCGTTTAACCCCCGTCCGGCATGAGGGGCTGCGCACGCGGCAGACTTGCACCGTCGCCGCTTCGTTGTCCGACAGGCTGAGCCCATCATGTCGCCATCCAACGCATCACCACGGAAATCGAACCCACGGCGCTGGTGGCCGTTGATGTTCGGCTATCCGGTGCTGGCGATGGCAGGCGTGCTCACGCATCGCCAGGGTTTTTCGCTGGCGGCATGCGCGCTGCTGCTTACCGTGCTGATGGCGCCGGCACTCGCTGCGCGTCGCGCGATGCCCTGGATTGTATGGCTCGCCACGCTGGCCGTGATGGGCTGGCTATGGCTGCACGGCATGGTCGGCCTGTTGCTGGAATGCGTGCCGATCGGCATCAACATTCTGCTGGCGTGCCTGTTCGGGCGAAGCCTGCGTGCCGGCCATGCGCCGCTGATCGCGCGCATCATCGAGGCGCTGGAAGGTCCCGAGCGCCTCGACGTGCCGGGCATCGCCGCCTATGCGCGCCACCTCACCTGGTTCTGGGCGCTGCTTACGGCGGGCCAGGCGTTGGTGCTTGCGGTGCTGTTGTTGTGTGCCGAACCCGGCGGTCTGCTCAGCTCGCTGGGCCTGGCGTCGCCGTGGCCGGTCCCTGCGGCGCTGGCCCAGTCGTACGTGCATGTCGGTGGCTATGTGCTGATCGTCAGCGCCTTCGTGCTGGAAAACGTGTTCCGCCGCTTGCATCTGCGCCACGTCAGTCATCCGCGCCTACACGAGCTGGTGCTCGGCGTGGCTGCACGCTGGCCGAAACTGGTGCGTGGCGAAGACCCGGCATCGCCATGAGTAACGCGCCCTTCCAGCAGGCCTTCCGCGTGGCGGTGAGCCATCCCAGTCTGCCGGGGCATTTCCCGGGTGCGCCGCTGGTGCCCGGTGTGATGTTGCTCGAACAAGTGGCGGTAGCCCTGCGTGCATGGCGTGGTGAACGGCTGGCCCGCGTGCTGGATGCCAAGTTCGTGGCGCCACTGTTGCCCGGGCAGGAGGCGACGGTCACGCTGACCGACGCCAATGGCCGCGTACGCTTCGAGATTCGCCATGACGACGCCGTGCTCGCGCGCGGTTCCATCGAGGGCGCGGCATGACCGAGCACTGGCAAAGCCGGCCCGAAGGCGGCGGACGATTCGCGCTGTGGTTGATCCGGACGATCGCACTGCATGGCGGTCGTCCGTTGGGGCGACTGATCCTCTATCCCATCACGCTCTACTTCTACTTGCGCCGTGGCCCCGAGCGCAGGGCCTCGCGCCATTTCCTCCAACGCGTGCTCGACCGGCCGGTCAGGCCGTGGCACGTGATGAAGCACATCCATGGCTTTGCGGCGACCATCCTCGATCGCATCTTCCTGCTTGCCCATGGCGAGAAAGGTTTCGACGTGACCGTGGAAGGCCTCGACGAACTCGAAGCCTGCCTGGCGCAAGGGCGTGGCCTGTTGCTGCTCGGCACGCACCAGGGCAGTTTCGAAGCCCTGCGCGCGATCGGCTCGCGCCGGCCCGACCTTTCGTTGCGCGTCGTGCTGGACAAGCAGAAGACGCCGGCCATGACCGAACTGCTGGAAGCGCTCGCGCCCGACATCGGCGCCAATGTCATCGATGCGTCCCTTGGCGGCGCGTCCATCACGCTGGCGATGGCGGAGGCCTGCGAGCAGGGCGCCATGGTGGCCTTGCTGGCCGATCGCGGGCGCGAACACGAAGTGCTGCGGCGCGTGCCGCTGCTGGGCGAGCCGGCGCCGTTCCCGGTAGGCCCCTGGTTGCTCGCGCATACCCTGCGCGTCCCTGTGATGCTGTGCTTTGGCCTGTATGAGGGCGGCAACCGGTATCGCCTGGTCTTCGAGCCGTTTGCCGAACGCATCGACATACCGCGACAGGAACGCGCGCAGGCGCTGGATACCGTGATGGCCCGCTTCGCCGCCCGCGTGGAACACTACATCCGCGTTGCCCCCTACAACTGGTTCAACTTCTATGACTTCTGGCAGCAAGACGTGGACACTGCTTTGCGGACTGATGCTGTCGCTGTGCGCGAACGCGTCGGCGCCTGAAGACGCCGCCACCGCCCGCGCGCTGATTTCATCGCTGGGACGGCCCGCACCCGCGCGCACGGCGTTTGCCGAAGCGCGCTTCATGAAGGTGCTCGACAAGCCGCTCGTGATATCCGGCGAGCTGGCCTGGCTGGGTGGCGACCGCCTGGAACGCACGGTCGAGCATCCCAATCACGAGGTGTCGACGATCGGCAACGGCGAGGTGAGTCAGCAGCGCGAGGGCCGTTCGCCGCGTAGCTTCTCCCTCAAGCGCGCGCCGCAATTGCAGTTGCTGCTCGACAGTTTCGTCGCCCTGCTGGGTGGCGATGCGTCGCGTCTCGACCAGGCCTTCGTGGTGCAGCACAGTGACGACGGCGCCAATCACTGGACGCTGACGCTGACGCCGCGCGATGCGAAGCTGGTCCAGACAGTAAGCCGCATCGACATCCATGGCAGCGGCAACGAACCACACTGCATGCTCATGCAGGAAGCGGATGGCGACATCGCCATCGACCTGCTTGGCGCCTATGCCGCCAGGATGCCGGCCGCGCCCACCCGCGACGCGCTCGCGACGATCTGCAAGGGCGGTTGACCGTGCGTCGCGGTGGCCGCGTGACATTGCTGGTGGTCTGGCTGGCAACGCTGGCCGCGCTTGGCCTGTTCGTGGTGACGCAGCTGACGGTGAGCACCGATTTGCGGAGCTTCATGCCAGCACCCACCACGCCGGACCAGCGCCTGCTGATGGAACAGGTGGGCGAGGGTCCGGGCTCGCGCCTGTTGCTGCTTGCCATCGCGGGCAAGTCCGACGAGCAGCTTGCGGCGTTGAGCCAGCAGCTTTCCGGCGCCTTGCGCAAGGATGCCCGCTATACGCAGGTGCTCAATGGCAGCTTCGATATCGCGACGCTCGATGACGCCTTGCTCCCTTATCGCTACCTGTTGTCGCCCACGCTGGACCACGACCATCTGGACGCCGCCTATCTGCGCGATGAGCTCGAACAGCGGCTGGACGACTTGTCCTCGCCTGCGGCGAGCTTGCTGAAGGGCCTGTTGCCGAGGGACCCCACGCTGGAGGTGCTCAAGCTCGCCGAGCGTTGGTCGCCGCCCAAGTCGCCGGAAGTGGTGCAGGGCGTGTGGTTCTCGCCACAGCACGAAGCGCTGTTGCTGGTGCTGACGAAAGCACCGGGATTCGACCCGGACGCACAGGCATCGGCCATCGACGGCATCCAGCACGCGTTCGATGCGCTGCCGGATCATGACAACGCATCGCTGGTGGTCAGCGGGCCGGGCTACTTCAGCGTCGTCGCGAACGCGCAGACGCGCGGGCAGGCGGAATGGATCGGCCGCATCTCCACGGTGGGCTTCATCGTGCTGCTCCTGCTCGCTTACCGGAGCATCGGTTCGCTGCTGTTCTCCGCCTTGCCCATCGCCAGCGCTGCGCTGGCGGGCATCGCCGCGCTGGTCGTGCTGTTCCCGCAGGTGCATGGCATCACGCTGGCCTTTGGCTTCACCTTGCTCGGCGTAGCGCAGGAGTATCCGATCCGCGTGCTCAGTCATCGTCGCGCCGGTGAAGACGCCGTGCAAAGCGTGCGTGACCTGTGGCCATTGTTGCTGACTGCCATCGCATCGGCGTGCATCGCTTATCTCGCTTTCTTCGCTTCGGGCGTGAATGGACTGAAGCAACTGGCCGTCTTCACCGTGACCGGCCTGCTGGTGGCGGGTTTCAGCACGCGTTACCTGTTGCCTTATCTGCTGCCGGTGCGCGTGCACGATGTGGCTGGCATGGGTTGGTTGATCCGCGCGCGCCGTGTCGTCGACAGCCTGCCACGCCCACGCTGGGTGCCTGTGCTGGTCGCCGTGGCCACGGTGCTCATGCTGGTTCTTGCGCAAGGACCGTTCTGGCAGAACGATCTTTCCGCTCTGACACCGCTGCCACGCGACCTGCTGATGCGGGATGCGCGTCTGCGCGAAGCACTCGGCGCACCGGACGTACGTTATCTGCTGGTGTTGCAGGCCGCCGACGAACAGGGCGTGCTGGCGTTGTCCGAGCGACTGGAACCCGCCGTGGATGCGCTCGTCGCGCGTCATGCCGTCGATGCGGTGGAACTACCCTCCCGTTATTTGCCCAGCGAAGCCGTGCAGCGTGCGCGCCAGCAGGCGCTGCCGTCGCGTGACGTGTTGCAGCGGGCGCTGGATGAGGCGGAGCAAGGCATGCCGTTCCAGCCGGGCTTGTTCCGGCCCTTCGTTGACGATGTGCAGAAGGCGCGCACGCTACCCCTGCTGACGCCGGCGCGCTTCGCTTCGTCGCCGTTGGGGCAGCGCCTGTCAGGCATGCTGATGCCGCGCGACGGTCATTGGCTGGGCCTGGGCACGCTCAGTGGCGTGCATGACATCGGTGCGTTGCAGGCGCTCGCCCGCGACAGCGGTGGGGCCGTGCAATTACTCGATCTCAAGGGCGCTGCCGAATCGCTGGTCGTCGACTACCGCACGCGCATCCTTCATGCCTTGCTTGGCGCCACGATCCTGCTGGTGGTGGCGATCGTTCTCGCCCTACGCAGCCTGCGGCGCGCGTGGCACGTGCTGGCGCCAATGACCTTGGCGACGTTCCTGGTACTGGCGGTGGAGCGCGTGTGCGGCGTGGAGGTTTCGCTGTTCCACCTGGTGGCGCTGATCCTCGCGGCGGGCCTGGGCCTGCATTACGCGCTGTTCTTCGAGCGCGATACCGGCGATGCTGCCGAGCAGCGGCGCACGCTGCACGCGACGCTGGTCTGCGTGTTGTCGGCGCTGCTGGTGTTTGGCCTGCTCGCCTGGAGCACGATTCCCGTACTGCGCGCCATTGGCCTCACGGTGAGCCTGGGCGTCGCCTTCCATTTCTGCCTTTCGATCCTGATGGCTCCGCATGCTCGCCAAGACTGACTGGGCCCACTTTATTCCCCACCAGGGCGCGATGAGCCTGCTCGACGCGGTGGTGTCGTGGGATGAAACGTCCATCCACGCTGTCGCCGAAAGCCACGCACTGGCGGAGCATCCGCTGCGCGGCGAGGCCGGGCTGCACGCGGTGCACCTGGCCGAATACGGTGCCCAGGCCATGGCGCTGCATGGTGCGTTGCTGGCGCGCGCGCAGGGCGACAGCGACGTGCGGCCAGGCCGGCTGGTCAGTCTGCGCGACGTTGTGCTGACGGTTGAATACGTCGATCCTTCGGCGGGACGTCTGGACGTCCATGCGGAAAGCCTTCACGCGGATGTGTCCAGCGCGCAGTACGCGTTCCGCGTGGAGCAGCACGGTCGCGTATTGGTGAGCGGCCGCGCCGCCGTCATCCATCCTTCTGCCTGATAGCGAGGTCGTCATGTCACAGCTCCATTCTTCCCGTCGCGCACTGGTGACCGGTGGCAGCGGTGACCTGGGCGGCGCGATATGCCGCGCGCTGGCGGCCGGTGGCTATCACGTGGTCGTGCATGCGAACACCTCGCTTGCGCGTGCGGATGACGTCGCATCGGCCATCCGCGATGCCGGCGGCAGCGCGCAGGCAGTGGCCTTCGATGTGACGGATGCGGCGGCCACACGACACGCGATCGAGACCCTGCTGGTAGACGGGCCCATCCACGCGGTGGTCAACAACGCTGGCATCCACGAGGACAGCCCCATGGCGGGCATGTCGGAAGAGGCATGGCGTCGCGTGATCGACGTGTCCTTGCACGGTTTTTTCCACGTCACGCAGCCCTTGCTGCTGCCGATGGCGCGCGCGCGGTTTGGGCGCATCGTCTCGGTGAGTTCGGTGGCGGCACAGCTCGGCAACCGGGGGCAGGCGAACTACGCAGCGGCGAAATCGGCGCTGCACGGCGCCACTCGCTCGCTGGCGCGCGAGATGGCATCGCGCGGCATCACCGCCAACGTGGTTGCGCCGGGCGTGATCGAAGGCCGCATGATCGGCGAGGATTTTCCGCCCGAACGCATTCGCGAGATCGTGCCCGCGCAGCGCGCAGGCAAGCCGGAAGAGGTCGCGGCGCTGGTGGCCTTCCTGTGTTCGGATGCCGCCGGTTACATCAACGGCCAGGTGATAGGCGTCAACGGCGGCATGGTTTGAAGCAGGAGTGAGAAGTGAGAAGTGAGAAGTGAGAAGTGAGAAGTGAGAGCAGAGCATTGGTCTCGCCCTTACCCCTCTCACTTCTCACTCCTCTTCACTCACTGCTCGCTCTTCACGTCACAGCAGCATCGAACACGATCGGCTGCGATGCGCGGGAGCGGCGGTAGCTCGCCATGATGTCGCCGTGTTGGAACACCTGTCCGATCGTGTAGGTGGTGATGCGGGTGACGTCGCGGATCGGGCTGAAGTGGCTGATGCGGAATTCGCCCTCATAGCGCGACGCGATCGGCACCGACACCACGCCCAGGCCTTTCTTGCGCGACGCGGCGATGAGGATGGCCGCTTCGAACACGAAGTTCTCCGCCGGCAGGTCGACCAGGTCGAGTGCCGCGCGCGGATACCAGCGCTGACCGCTCTGCGTGTCGGCCACCGGCTGCGCGCAGGCCCATGAAATGCCCCAGTCGGCGACCGCGTTGGCGCGGCGGCGGGCCTTCGGTTGCTGCTCGCGTTCGAGCAGGCGCGCACCGATGACGATGTGGTTCGGATAGCGCTGTGCGGCGGCGGCGATGCGCGGAATATCGCTGGCCAGGTGCTGGCCGTCGCCATCCATGGTCAGCACGGCGTCGTAGCCCTGCCGCAGCGCTTCGCGAAAGCCGGTGCGCAGGGCCTCGCCCTTGCCGCTGCGCTGCGGATGGCGCAGCAGGGTGACGGGAAGTTCCCGCACGATGTCGGGTGTGCGGTCGTCCGAGCCATCGTCGACGACGATGACGGGTACACCAAGTGACAGGACGGACTGGATGATCCTGCCGATCGCCGCCTCTTCATTGAGGCAGGGGATCAGCACGCACCAGCGGACATCGGACGTATTCAAGCAGGGGTCTCCAGGGCAACCCTCAAAGCCAGGGTTTCAGCGGCGGCAAGGGTGCAGTCACCTTCGCCCGTGGCGAGATTTTGCACCAGCGGCCACGCAGATGCGGCAATCGGGTTGGTTTCGTACCACGCGCCGGTGACAGGCGCGGGTCTCAGCGCCTCCTCGGCGTGGGGCACCAGTTCCAGGTCGAGGCGGGCCAGCGCCTGCGGCGTGGCCGCGGGGGCAAGTACCAGCGCGATGCCGAAGGGGCTGGTCGTGCCGGTCATCTCGGCCAGTGGGCCGTGGCCCGCGATGTCGCTGCATACCAGCAGGACGGGGCGCTGTTCGGCCACACAAAACACCGCCGCCTCGAGCAGGCCCGCACCCAGGCTGGCCCGTCCGGCGGTGACGGCGCTGGACGTCGCGTGGCAGCCGGTGGCGATGGTCCAGTAGCCGGCGGGCGCGTTGTGCACGGAATTATGGAAGCGCGTCGGCGACAGTTCCGTCGGCGTTGTCGCCAGCGTGCTGCACATGTAATCGGAAATGGACTGGTCGCCAAACGTGGAACTGAAGACGCACGGCAGCTCGCTGGCGGCGCGGCCGCTCATGGCCACGGCCTGTCCTGCCACTTCTACGGCGAGCAGCACGCTTTCCGGGGCGCGACGGCGTTCGTTCGGCGGCAGCACGGCGGCTGCGGGGCGGGCAGGCGGGGCGGCCACCGGTGCGCCTTGAAGCTGCGCGCGCAGGGCGGCGAAATCGCCGCATGCAGGCGACCACAGGCCAATACCTTCCACATGAACCTGCAACGTCGTCATGCGGGCGCCCTCCCGAAGGCAAGGCAGGCGTTGTTGCCACCAAATCCAAACGAATTGCTGAGGGCCACGTTGACGGTGCGTTGTTCGCTGGTCAGCGCCAGTTGCGGGCCGCAGGCATCGTCCGGATGGGTGCAGCCGAGGGTGCCGGGAATGACGCCGTGACGGATCGCCAGCAGCGCGAAGGCGGCTTCCAGAATGCCCGCCGCGCCCAGCGTGTGCCCGGTAAAGCCCTTGGTGGAGCTGGCCCGCGTGGTGGCGGGGAAAGCGCGCGCCACCAGGGCGGCTTCCACTTCGTCGTTCTTCAGGCTGGCCGTGCCGTGCAGGTTGATGTAATCGACCTGGTCCGCCTGAAGGCCGGCGCGCGCCAGCGCATCGCGCAGGGCAAGCTCGGCGCCGAGTCCTTGCGGATGCGGCGTGGACATGTGATGCGCGTCGCTGGATTCGCCGTAGCCGAGCAGTCGCGGTGCATCGGGTGCGGCGCCGACGCGTTCCAGCAGCGCAAAGCCCGCAGCCTCGCCGATGGAAATACCACCGCGAGCCTGGTCGAACGGACGGCAGGGTTCGGGCGAGACCAGTTCCAGCGCGTTGAAGCCGAACAGCACGCTGTCGCACAAGGTGTCCACGCCACCGACCACGGCGGCATCGGCCAGGCCCAGGCGGATCAGGCGCTCGGCATTCGCGAATACCTTGGCGCTGGAGGAGCAGGCCGTGGAAACCGTCAGGCAGGGGCCTTCCAGACCCAGCGCCTCGGCGACGAAACCCGCGAGTGAATGGGGTGCGTGGATGACCGGCCGCCGAAGCTCCGCGGGCATCCGGCCGTTCTCGTCGAGGTGGCGATAGCCTTCCTCGGTGGCGCCGATGCTCGCAGTGGACGTGCCCAGCACCAACGCCACGCGGGCGGCGCCGTAGCGCTGACGGGCATCCAGCGCGCGGTCGATGAACTGGTCCTGGCGGAGTCCCAGCCAGGCGAGGCGGTTGTTGCGGCATTCCCACATCGCGTGGGCGGCGGGCAGCGCGGCGTCTTCGACGCCATCGACACGGCCGATCCAGCAGGCCAGCGGAGCGCTGCTGAAGTCGTTTTCGCGGAGGCCACCACGTCCGTGGGACAGGGCGGCAAGATGGCTATCGAGACCTTGGCCGAGCGCTGAAGTAACCGTGTAGGCGCTGACCGCAAGGGGTTGGATCGGTACGGACATCGCGCGAGCCTAACGAGCGTTTCGGGTATTTCCTAGTCTGGACAAGTGGCTCGCGGGAGCTTGTTCATCTTCACTGGGGCACCCTCTTTCGGATTGCGCCGGGGGAACAGGCTGCGCACACTGCGCTACCCCCACCGTGCGCCCTGCCCCGTCCCAACGTGCCGCCCCTCACCGCACCGCTCAAACGAGGCCCCTGGCGCTATCTCAGCGACCGTGACGTACTGCATGCGGCCCTGGTGACGGTAGTGGTCATCCTGCTCAGTCTCGGCTTGGTCTGGATTGGCTACCTCGTTCATGTCTTCCGGGTCGCCGCGCGCAGCCCACTGGCACCCCGGGAGCCCATGATCACCCTTGTTTTCGGCCGTCGGCTGGTGCGGGACGCCCCCGAGAAGGACTACCGGCAACGTCTCGAGCGGGTGCTCGCGCTGATGCGGGCGCAGGCCACCGAACACGTGCTGTTGCTGGGCGGGCGCAGCGCGGGCAGCACCATCAGCGAAGCCGAGGCGGGCCGGGAGTGGCTGGCGCGACACGAGCTGCCGGCCGGCGTGGTGGTGCAATTGGAACAGGCCTCGATCGACTCGCTGGAAAACCTGCGCCACGCGCGCAGCCTGCTGCAGGAAGACGGTCCGGTGGCGCGCGTGCTGCCGCCGGTGGCACTGGTCACCAGCCGCTACCATCTGGCGCGTTGCCAGCTGCTCGCGCGCAGGCTGGGCTTCCCATGCGTGCCGATCGCGGCGGAGCCGACGCTGGTGCTCAATCGTCGCTATGTCGTGCGGCTGCTGGCCGAGTCGGGCTATCTCATGTGGATCGATATCGGTTTGCGCTGGGCCGCGTTCATCGGCCATCGACGCATCGCCTCACGCGTCAGTTGACGAAAGCGCGCGACGCGCCGCCGCAGCGGTTCATTGCATCGCGCTTGCTAAGCTTGCGGCATTCGACCCACGACGGACCGCCCCATGAGCCAGCAAGCCGATCAAGCCGAACTGTTCCTGCGCGAACTGCAGGACCGCATCTGTGCGGCAATCGAACAGATCGATGGCAAGGGGCGTTTCGAGGAAGACGCGTGGACGCGTCCCGCCGGTGGCGGCGGTCGCACGCGCGTATTGCGCGACGGCGCCATCTTCGAGCAGGCCGGCGTGAACTTCTCGCGCGTGTACGGCAACCAGCTTCCGCCCAGCGCGACGGCGCATCGCCCCGACCTGGCCGGTGGCGGCTTCGTGGCAACCGGCGTGTCGCTGGTATTGCATCCGCGCAACCCGCACGTGCCCACCACGCATGCCAACGTGCGTTACTTCGAAGCAAGCAAGGAAGGCGTGGACCCGGTGTGGTGGTTTGGTGGCGGCTTCGACCTCACGCCGTTCTATCCGCGCGACGAGGACGTGGCGCACTGGCATACGGTAGCGCGCGACCTGTGTGCGCCCTACGGCGATGACGTGTACGCGCGCTACAAAAAGTGGTGCGACGAATACTTCTATCTCAAGCATCGCGGCGAGACGCGCGGCGTCGGCGGACTGTTCTACGATGATCTGAACGAAGGCGGCTTCGAACGCTGCTTCGCTTTCACGCGGGACGTGGGGCAGGGTTTCCTCGATGCCTACCTGCCCATCGTCGAGCGGCGAAAGAACGAGGCTTACGGTGAGCGCGAACGCGAATTCCAGCTTTACCGCCGTGGGCGCTATGTGGAATTCAACCTCGTGTACGACCGCGGCACGCTGTTCGGCCTGCAGTCGGGCGGGCGCACGGAATCCATTCTGATGAGCCTGCCGCCGCGCGTGCGCTTTGAATACAACTTCCAGCCCGAGCCGGAATCACCGGAAGCACGGCTGGCGGATTACCTGAAGCCGCGCGACTGGGTGTGAAGCCGTTGGAAACGGGTCATGTGTTCCATACCGTCATCCCCGCGAAAGCGGGGATCCAGTGTCTCTGTCTTTGACGAAGTAGTGCCACGCCACTGGATTCCCGCCTCCGCGGGAATGACGAGCCGAGAGCCCCTTACTCCGTGGGCTGATTGCCGCTGAACTTCACCGGCGTCGCACCCTTCACCGGGCCGATCTGCGCGCTGTCGCTGACCTGCAGCACCACATCGCGGCGAAACTCCAGCGTGCCCTGCACCACGGCGTGTGGGCCGATCACCACGTGCGGCAGGCGGCTGTTGCTGTTCCAGTTGAACCAGCCGCCCGGCTTCTCGAACAGGATGCCGCCCTCGACGTGCGAGTTGGCGCCCACCGTGATGTCGCCATTGGCGGTCTGCAGGCCGCCGCCCACGTGAGCAGCATCGAGGTTGATGCTGCCGTTGACGGTACCGACCTTGCCGGCCACATCGGCGCTCTTGCCCAGGCGGACGCCGCCATTGGTGGTGCTGACGGTGCCGGCGACGCGGCTGTCGGAACCGATGGTGACGCCGCCATTGACGGTGTCGACCGCTGCCGCCTGCACGTGGTCGCCGAGCTCCACCGCGCCGTTGACGGTGCTGGCCTTCTGGATCACCGCGTTGTCGCCCACGCGGACGGCGCCGTTGACCGTACTGACATTGCCGGCGTGCTGCCCGGCATCCACGCGTACGGTGCCGTTGACCTTGTCGATGTCGCCGTCGGCAGCCTGGGCCAGGACGGGCAGGGTCAGGGCGAGGGCGATGGCAAGCAGATGACGACGCATGGCGAACTCCGTGTAGGTTGGTAATGAACCTAGGATGCACCTGTGCGAGCTGGGGTTTAGCATGACCTTCGACAGGGGCACGGTGATTTGACGGAGCCCGGGCAGAGCCTCACCATCACAGGTTTCCCGCCACGAATTCCCGCCATGTACAAGCTCGTACTCATCCGTCACGGCCAGTCCCAGTGGAACCTCGACAACCGCTTCAGCGGCTGGGCCGACGTGGACCTCACCGAACAGGGCAAGGCCGAAGCCGCCGAGGCCGGTCGCCTGCTGAAGGCCGAGGGCTACGCTTTCGATGTCGCGCATACGTCCGTGCTCAAGCGCGCCGTGCGCACCCTATGGGGCGTGCTCGATGGCGTGGACCAGATGTGGCTGCCGGTGGTTACCGACTGGCGCCTCAATGAGCGCCACTACGGCGGACTCACTGGCCTCAACAAGGCCGAGACCGCGGCCAAGTACGGCGAGGACCAGGTCAAGGTGTGGCGCCGCAGCTACGACATCCCGCCGCCGCCGCTCGACCGCGCCAGCAACGAATCGGTGAACGATCCGCGCTACGCCAACCTCGACTCGTCGATGATCCCCGACACCGAGTGCTTGAAGGATACCGTCGACCGCGTACTGCCCTACTGGCACGACGTGCTGGCGCCGGCGATCGCCTCCGGCCAGCGCGTGGTGGTGGCTGCGCACGGTAATTCGCTGCGCGCGCTGGTGAAGTACCTGGACAACATCTCCGACGAGGAGATCACCGAGCTCAACATTCCCAACGGCGTGCCGCTGGTGTACGAGTTCGACAAGGACCTCAAGCCGATCCGCCACTACTACCTGGGCGATGCCGACGCTATCGCCGCCAAGATGGCCGCCGTGGCCAACCAGGGCAAGGCGAAGTAAGTCCTCTGATGCGGGTGACGTCTGTCACCCGCGATGGCGGCGGCCCGTCAGTCGTACGGGCCGCGCCGGATCGCTAAGCTGCATGGCATTCCACGACCAGGCCGCTGCGATGACCCCGAACATGATCTACGCACTGATGATCCCGCTGATGGCCTTCGTCGTCTGGCGTCGCGTGCGCAGCAGCTTTGGGCGGCAACCGATCCGCCGCAAGCGGATGATGGCCCGCATCGCCATCTTCGGCGTTCTCGGTGGTTTGCTGGCGCTGAGTGGCCTGCACAACATCCGCCTGCTGGAGGGACTGTCGGGCGGCGTACTGGCTGGCGCCGTGCTGGGCACCGTCGGCCTGCGCCTGACGCGCTTCGAGCGCGACGCGGCGGGCAACGACCTCTACATTCCCAATGCCTGGATCGGCGCCCTGATCACCGCGCTGCTGATTGGCCGCCTGGCTTGGCGTTTCCTGGTCGCCATGCCCCAGATGCAGGATCCAGCCATGGCCCATGCCGCGCCAGCCATGGGCAACAGCCCGCTGACGCTGGCCATCTTCGGCCTGCTGATCGGCTACTACATCTGCTACTTCGCCGGCCTGCTGGTGCATCACCGCCGCTTCGAGCGGGCCCAGCTGGCGAGCTGAGGCTTTACAAGGCGTCGGCGTCCATCTCGCCAGTACGGATACGGATGACCTGCTCCAGCGGGCTGACGAAGATCTTGCCGTCACCGATCTTGCCGGTCTTGGCCGACGCCTGGATGGCTTCTACCACCCGATCCACCTGATCGTCGGCCACGGCCACTTCCAGCTTGATCTTCGGCAGGAAGTCGACCACGTACTCGGCGCCACGATAGAGCTCGGTGTGGCCCTTCTGGCGGCCAAAGCCTTTGACTTCCGTCACGGTGATGCCCTGTACCCCGACTTCGGCCAGGGCCTCGCGCACATCGTCCAGCTTGAACGGCTTGATGACCGCCACCACCAGCTTCATGGGTCTTCCTTTCGATCGTTGGGTGTCCCGCCCCGGTGGGCGGACCTTGGGATCGGCATTTTGCCTGCCGGGGCCGGCGGCTGTCGCCCCGGCATGTTATGTAGGAAAATTCCTACTCATAGAAGTGGAGCATGCCGATAGTGGCATTTGAACATATGAACCTAAACTGTCAGCCGACGAGTTCGAGGTGCTATCCATGATGGATAGGCAGGATATCGATCAACTTGCCCAGCGTCTTGTTTCGTTGGTTCCAACAGGATTGGCTCAGGCGCAACAGGATTTGCGCACCAACTTCGGCGATATCTTGGCGCAGGGATTGCGCCGCCTTGACCTAGTCACTCGCGAGGAGTTTGAAGTCCAGAGTCAGCTGTTGGCACGCACTCGTGCCAAGGTCGAGGCCCTGGAGAAGCGAATCGCAGATCTCGAGGCTGGTGCGGGCACCTAATTAACGTGGTGCGGCACGGGCCCATGTCCCGGGAGCCGCCCCCGATCCGTCACCCTCACCCCGAGAACGATCGGGGGCGGCTATTTTTCTCTGCAAGCCGCTGAGGGAGTTGCTCCGTGTTTCAATCTGGCAGCCGCTCCCGCGCCCGTTTTTCGCGAGCGCCATGAGTCTTGCCGTCACTCTCAGCCGAGCCCAGGAAGGCGTGGCTGCGCCCCAGGTCATGGTGGAAGTCCACCTGTCTGGCGGCCTGCCGGGCACCAATATCGTGGGACTGCCTGAAGCCGCCGTGCGCGAAGCGCGCGACCGCGTGCGCGTGGCGATACAGAACACGGCGTTTGAGTATCCCAACCGCAAGGTCACGGTGAACCTCGCTCCCGCCGAGCTGCCCAAGGACGGCGGCCGCTTCGACCTTGCCATTGCGCTGGGCATCCTTGCCGCGGGCGGCCAGGTGCCGCGCGAGAAGCTCGACGATTGCGAATTCCTGGGCGAGCTGGCCTTGTCCGGCGCGTTGCGTGGCGTGTCCGGCGTGTTGCCTGCCTTGTTGCGCGCCCGCGCCCGCGGCCGTCGCGTGGTGGTGCCGCGCGCCAATGCGGCCGAGGCTGCGCTGGTGGCGGACGCCGAGGTGCTGGTCGCCGACACGCTGGCTGACGTCTGCGGATGGCTGCGCGGTGTGCAGGAGCTGGCGCCGCCGGGTGAGGCATCCAATATCTACGACGAGACCATCGGTCCCGATCTCGCCGACGTGCGTGGCCAGTTGCAGGCGCGTCGCGCGCTGGAGATCGCCGCCGCCGGTGGCCATCATCTATTGCTGCTCGGTCCGCCAGGCACCGGCAAGACCATGCTGGCCGAGCGGCTGCCTGGCATCCTCCCGCCGCTGAGCGAGTCGGAAGCGCTGGAAACCTGCGCGATCCAGTCCGTGGCCGGGCAGGTGGTTGATCCGAAGTTCTGGCGTCGTCGTCCTTTCCGTGCCCCGCACCACACCAGTTCCGCCGTGGCGCTGGTCGGTGGTGGCGCCGTGCCGCGGCCGGGTGAGATCTCGCTGGCCCACAACGGGGTGCTGTTCCTAGACGAACTGCCCGAATTCGGCCGACATGTGCTGGACGTGCTGCGCGAGCCCATGGAATCGGGACACATCGTCATTTCGCGCGCGGCCCGTCAGTCGACCTTCCCCGCCCAGTTCCAGCTAGTGGGGGCGATGAACCCATGCCCCTGCGGGTATGCGGGTGACCCGCGCCAGCGTTGCCAGTGCACGCCTGATCAGGTGCAGCGTTACCGAGGCCGTATTTCCGGACCGTTGATGGATCGCCTCGACCTTTGCATCGAGGTGCCGCGCGTGCCGCTGGGCGAGCTGGGTGCAGCGCGGGGGACCAACGACGAGGATTCGGCCACCGTCCGTACCCGTGTGATCAAGGCGCGCCAGCACGGACTGATGCGCGCTGGGCGGCCGAACGCCGAAATCAGCACCCGTGAACTGGAGCGCGATTGCGCCCTGGGCCAGGCGGAACGGCAGTGGTTCGAGGGGGCGCTGGAGCGGTTGGGCTTCTCCGCCCGTGCCTATCACCGGACCCTGCGGGTGGCGCGGACCATTGCCGACCTCGATGGCGGTGCCGCCTTGTTGGACCGCTCCCATCTGGCGGAAGCCTTGATGTATCGCCGTTTCTGAGACGGCGAACCATGCCAAATGCCGCTTGCGGGTAATTTTTGAACTGACGGGTATTGACTTGGGTTGGGCGAGGCGTATTATCTGTACCCGCTAGTTCTGCATTGAACTATGCCTGCCACCCCGGTATCGGTACTCCCCTCCCCCTCCCCCGTCCGATACCGGGGCTTGGCCCTCTCTCCCTTCCGGGAAAATCCTTTCGCCGACGGGCTCCATCGCGTGATGGACGATCTCTTCGCGTGCATGCTCCGATAGTCGCTTCGTGATCGCTCGAAGGACCGTGCATGACGCTGGATCTCGGACTGATGTTGGTGGGCATCCTGGGTGTGGGTTTTCTTGCCCAGTGGCTGGCCTGGCGGGTGAAGTTGCCCGCGATCCTTTTCCTGTTGCTCGCCGGCATCCTGATGGGCCCGGTGGCCGGCTTGTTGAAGCCGGACAAGCTGCTGGGGCCGCTGCTGTTTCCTGTCGCGTCGCTGGCCGTGGCGGTCATCCTGTTCGAGGGCAGCCTGACGCTGCGCTTCAGCGAGTTGCGCGAGATCGGCGGCGCCGTGCGCGGGCTGGTGACATACGGCGCGGTGATCGCGGTATTCCTGCTCGGCGTGGCCGCGCACTACCTGGCTGGATTGAGTTGGGAGGTCGCGCTGCTGTTCGGCGCGCTGACCTGCGTGACCGGACCCACGGTGATCGCGCCGATGCTGCGCACCGTGCGCCCTAACGCGCGCATCGCAAATACCTTGCGCTGGGAAGGCATCGTGATCGATCCGCTGGGCGCCCTGTTCGGCGTGCTGGTGTACGAAGCCATCGTGTCCCGCCACCAGGGCCATACCGTTGGCGTTTTCCTTGCCGTGGTGGCCAGTGGCGTCGTGGTGGGTTTGCTGGGGGCGTGGGTGCTCGCGTTCCTGCTGCGTCGGCAGATGATTCCGGAATACCTGCAGAACTACGGCACGCTTGTCGCCGTGATACTGGCGTTTTCGTTATCGAATGCGATCACGCACGAATCAGGCCTGCTGACCGTCACCGTGATGGGCATTGCGCTCGGCAACATGCGCGGCGTGCACATCGACGACATCCTCGACTTCAAGGAAAACCTGACCACGCTGCTGGTGTCGACCTTGTTCATTCTGCTGGCGGCGCGCCTGAGCTGGCCGCTGCCAGATGGCATGCTGTGGTCGGGTATCGCCATCTTCCTGGTGGCGCAGCTGATCGTGCGGCCGGTGACGGCGGTGATCGCCAGCATCGGCAGCGTGTTGAACTGGCGCGAGCGGGCGTTGCTCGCATGGATCGCGCCGCGCGGCATCGTGGCGGCAGCGGTGTCCGCCCTGTTCGCACTGAAGCTGGAAGCGCTCGGCATGGCGGGTGCGAAGGCGTTGGTGCCGCTCGTCTTCATCCTGATCGTCGGCACGGTGGTGTTGCAGAGCGCGACGGCGCGTCCGCTGGCGCGCTGGCTGAAAGTGGCCGAACCCGATCCGGCGGGCGTGCTCATCTACGGCGCCGACCCGGCCGCCCGCGTGGTGGCGCGTGCGCTGGCAGACGCGGGGTTCCACGTGATCGTGGCGGAAGAGCACTGGGATGACCTCCGGCGAGCGCGCATGGAAGGCTTGCAGACCTTCTTCGGCTTTCCGGCATCGTCCTATGCCGAGCGTCATCTCGATCTCACCGGCATCGGCCGCCTGCTGGCCATGTCGATCCACCGCGAGCGCAATGCGCTTGCCAGCGTCTACTTCCGCCAGGAGTTCGGGCGCGGCAAGGTGTATCGGCTTGCCAACGAAGATGGCGCGACGACGGGTGGCCGCGTGCAGCTCGGCGGTGACCTCGCGGCGCCTGCACTATTCGATGCGGACATGACGCACGAGCGCTTTCTTGAGCGCCTTGCCGATGGCTGGCGTATCAAGTCGACGCGCCTGACGCCCACCTTCGACTGGCCGCATTTCATCGAGCAATACGGTTCGCCGACGGTGCTGCTGTTCGGCATCGAGGAAAAAGGCGCGCTGCGTGTCGCGTCGGAGAAGCGCGAATTGGAACCGCGTCCGGGCTGGACGGTGATTGCGCTGGTGCCGCCGGAAGCCGCACCCTAGTGCACGCATTCCCTGCGTGCATGCGTGGGGGCGCTGGACAGGGCCGCGCTCCCCACGCACGCGCCGACGTCCCTGCCGGCTTACGCGAGGTGGGCACAAGTCAGGCGGCGGAGGCCTGACGAGAGGCGTGGAACTGCGCCTCTTCGGTGGATCCCTTGAGCGCGGTGGTGGATGACTGCCCCTGCTGAATGGCCTGTGTCACGGCGTCGAAATAGCCCGTGCCCACTTCGCGCTGGTGCTTCACCGCAGTGAAGCCACGCTCGGCGGCGGCGAACTCCTTCTCCTGCAGTTCCACGAACGCGCTCATCTGGCGACGGGCGTAACCATAAGCCAGATCGAACATGCCGTAGTTAAGGCTATGGAAACCGGCCAATGTGATGAACTGGAACTTGTAGCCCATGGCACCCAGTTCCTGCTGGAACATCGCGATAGTCGCGTCATCCAGGTTCTTCTTCCAGTTGAAGCTGGGCGAGCAGTTGTAGGCGAGCAGTTTGCCCGGATACTTCGCATGGATCGCCTCGGCGAACTTGCGTGCTTCTTCCAGGTTGGGCTTGCTGGTCTCGCACCACACGAGATCGGCATACGGCGCATACGCCAGGCCGCGGCTGATCGCCTGATCCAGGCCTGGGCGCACGCGGAAGAAACCTTCCATCGTGCGTTCGCCGGTGACGAAGGGCTTGTCGTTGTCGTCGATGTCGGAGGTCAGCAGATCCGCGGCGTCCGCATCGGTGCGCGCGACGATCAGCGTGGGCACGCCGAGCACATCGGCGGCGAGGCGTGCGGCGTTGAGCTTGTCCACGGCTTCGCGCGTCGGCACCAGCACCTTGCCACCCATGTGGCCGCACTTCTTCACCGAGGCCAGTTGATCTTCGAAGTGCACGCCGGCGGCACCGGCTTCGATCATCGCCTTCATCAGCTCGAATGCGTTGAGCACGCCACCAAAGCCGGCTTCCGCGTCGGCGACGATCGGCACCATCCAATCGATGTCGTTCTGCCCTTCCGCATGGTGCAGCTGGTCCGCGCGCAGCAGCGTGTTGTTGATGCGCTTGACCACCTGCGGCACGGAGTTGGCCGGATACAACGACTGGTCGGGATACATCTCGCCCGCCAGGTTCGCATCCGCGGCCACCTGCCAGCCGCTCAGGTAGATCGCCTGCAGGCCGGCCTTCACCTGCTGCATGGCCTGGTTGCCGGTAAGTGCGCCCAGCGCATTGACGAAGTCTTCCTTGTGCAGCGATTTCCACAGGCGCTCTGCGCCGCGACGTGCGAGCGAGTGCTCCACCGGCACGGTGCCGCGCAGGCGCGCCACGTCTTCCGCGCTGTAGTTGCGTTGGATGCCGTTCCAGCGAGGGTTGTTCTTCCAGTCGAGGGCGATCTGATCAGCGGTGGGAAGCGTGTTCTTCATGGCATGACTCCAGTGCTTGCGTGCTCTTTCGTAGGGGCGCACTTGCCCGCGACCGTCGCGCGGTGCGCATCCGGTCCTTGGGGTGGTCGCGCACAAAGGCGCTCCTACAGCGAAAAGGCGGTGGTCAGTCGATCTGGGCGTAAGCGGCCAGGGTGAGGAAATCGCCGAGTTCCTCGGCGTGCGTCAGTTGCCCGAGCAGCGCGGCGGCCTGTTCGGCGCGGTGTGCTACCGGGCTGTTGCTTTCGACCAGTCGATGCGTGTGCTTGGTGAGTGCGTGGTCGAACAAGGCGAAATCGATGGGCGCATGGTCGGTGAATTCCAGCGGGCCGCGATGCAGCCACTGCCAGATCTGCGAGCGTGCGATTTCCGCGGTGGCGGCGTCTTCCATCAGGTGATGGATCGGGACGCAGCCCTGCCCGTCCAGCCACGACGCGGTGTAGCGCAGCGCCACTTCCACGTTGTTGTCGAAGCCGGCGCGCGTGATGGTGCCGCTGCACGGCGCGATCAGCATGTCGCGGCAGACGTTCACGTCGCTGCGCGTGACGTTGAGCTGGTTGGGCGAAGGCATGTACCTGTCGAACACTTCCTGCGCCACCGGCACCAGCGCGGGATGCGCCACCCAGGTGCCGTCGTGGCCGGCCTGCACTTCGCGCAGCTTGTCGGCTCGCACCTTGGCCAGGGCAGCCTCGTTGGCCTCGTCGTCGCCCTTGATCGGAATCTGCGCGGCCATGCCACCCATGGCGAACGCGCCGCGGCGATGACACGTCTGGATCAGCAGCTCCGAATACGCCTTCAGGAACGGCACGGTCATCAGCACCTGGCTGCGATCCGGCAGCAGGCGATCGCGATGGCCGCGGAAGGTCTTGAGGTAGGAGAAGATGTAATCCCAGCGGCCGCAGTTGAGGCCGACCACGCGACCGCGCAGCGCATGCAGGATTTCGTGCATCTGGAACACGGCCGGCAAGGTCTCGATCAGCACCGTGGCCTTCATGCAATCCGGCGGCAGGTCGAGCGCGGCTTCGGCGGCAGCCATCACGTCATCCCACAGCGCGGCCTCTTCCATCGCCTGCAGCTTGGGCAGGTAGAAATAAGGGCCGCGATCGCGTGATTGCAGCGCGTGCGCGTTGTGGAAAGCGTAGAGGCCGAAATCCACCAGCGCACCGGCCATCGGCTCACCGTCGACGGTGATGTGGCGCTCCGGCAGATGCCAGCCGCGCGGACGCACCACCAGCACGGCCGGGTTGCCGTTGACGCGGTAATGCTTGCCCTCGGGCGAGGTGAATTCGATCGAGCCGTTCACCGCGTCGCGCAGGTTGATCTGGCCATCGATCTGGTTGGCGAAGGTGGGCGCCGAGGAATCCTCGAAGTCCGCCATGAACACCTTCGCGCCGGAATTGAGGGCGTTGATGATCATCTTGCGCTCGACCGGACCGGTGATCTCCACACGGCGGTCGCGCAAGGCGACCGGGATCGGCGCCACCGTCCACTGGCCTTCGCGGATAGCCGCGGTGTCGGCGCGGAAGTCCGGCAGTTCACCGCCGTCGTAACGGGCCTGGCGTGCCTCGCGGGCGGTCAGCAGTTCCAGGCGGCGGGTGTCGAACTGGCGGTGCAGATCGGCCAGGAAGGCGAGAGCCTCGTGCGTGAGGATGGCGGCGTGCTCCGGGCGGACGGCGCCGAGGACCTTTGCCGGGGACAGCGAGAGACGTTCCTTGGGGACGGCCATGAGGGGATCTCCGTGATGACGATGGGATGACACTAGGTCACGGGAATCGTCTTTGACAAAGCAAATGTTTCAATTTTTGCTATTGTGTTTCTCAATGTCTTAGGCAACTTATTGAGTTGTAAAGCATGAAAACGACCAAGCCAACGCCGAAAAAGTCGAAAAAGCTGCGCTCGGGCCCCCATCGGCGCCATACGGATGCGCATGGTCGTGCCGACGAAACCGGCCGGTACTACTACAAGGGCAACCGCCAGAAGCAGATGCGTGCCTTCGTCTACACGGTGAAGCTGGGCACGCTGACCCGCGCGGCCGAGGCGCTTTTCCTGTCTCAGCCCACTGTGAGCCTGCAGCTCCAGGCACTGGAACGGGAGCTGGGCGTGAGCCTGCTGGAGCGTCGCCGCCGCCGCATCAACCTGACCGACGCGGGCGAGGCGCTGTACGAGCTCGCACGCCCGCTGGTGGAGGGCTGGGAAAACCTCGATCGCGACTTCCATGCCAAGGTCAAAGGCCTGCAGGGTGGTCGCCTGACCATCGCCGCCGGCAGCTCCACCATCCAATACCTGCTGCCGGATCTGGTGCGTCGTTATCGAGAGCGCTTTCCCGAGGTGCAGCTGCAGCTCGCCAACGTCACCGGCAAGGATGGCTTGGCGCTACTGCGGGCGGATGAAGCCGACTTCGCGGTGGGCTCGATGCTCGACGTGCCCAACGACATCGCGTGGGCGCCGGTGCATCACTACGACCCCATGCTGATCATGCCGCCCGATCATCCGCTGGCGGCCAAGACGACGGTGACGCTGCAGGATCTCTCGCCCTACGGCCTGATCCTGCCGCCACAACGTCTGTCGACCTATCGGCTGGTAGATCTCGTGTTCCAGCAGCAGCAGGTGCCGTACCGCGTCGCCATCGAAGTGGGTGGATGGGACGTGATCAAGGAGTACGTGGCGATGGGTCTGGGCATTTCCATCGTCACCGGCATCTGCATCACCGAGGCCGATCGTGGACGTCTGGCCGTCCGAAACATGAAGCAGTACTTCCCGCAGCGCAGCTATGGCGTGGTGATGCGCAAGGGAAAATTCCTCACGCCGGAGGCGAGGGCGTTCATCGACCTGGTGAAGCCGGGGATGCTGACGCATCGCGATTACGATGAGTCGGGGCATTCGGAGCGTTGAATCCCGCATGCACTCATGTAGGAGCGCGCTTGCGCGCGACCGCAGCGCCTTGTTGCCATCTCAGTGGACGGCTCTCGCGATAAACCAGGCCTCGCGCCGCTGCCTGAGAGGCTTGTCGCGCACAAGTGCGCTCCTACAGAAAGCTGTCCTCAGGACTGTCGTTGCAACGCCAGCCTCACCCCAAAACCTAGCAACACCATGCCGCACACGCGATCCATCCACTGGCCGAAACGCGGGCGCGTGGTCAGCAGGCGATGGATGTGTCCGCCCAGCAGCGCCAGCACCATGGACCACACGGTGCCGGTGCCGATGAAACTCAGGCCGAGCACCAGCAGGCCAAGCTGCGGATGCGCCGCCTGCATGGACACGAACTGCGGCAGAAACGCCAGGAAAAACAGCGCGACCTTGGGGTTGAGCACATTGGTCAGCATGCCCTGGCGAAACGCTGCCCCCAGGCCCTTGCCGCGCGTCACCGTCGGCTGCCGCGTAGCGCTGCGCGTCAGCAGCATCCGCAGGCCGATCCACACGAGATAAGCCGCGCCCAGATACTTCAGCACGCTGAAGGCGAGGGCAGACGTCATGAGGATGGCAGAGATCCCGAGTACCGCCGCCAGCGTATGCACGATGCATCCGGCATTGATGCCCAGCGCCGCCACCACGCCAACGCCGCGGCCTTCGCGGCCGCTGCGCGTGAGGACGTAGAACGTATCCAGCCCCGGTGTCAGGTTCAGCGCGATGCAGGCGAGCAGGAAAGCGTCGAAATGCTGGATGCCAAGGGAGGTCATGCCGAATCAGTCGTTGGCGTTGCGGTGCTTGCCACGATACGGCGTGAACAGCGCGCGGATGCGCACCATGTCGGCATCGGGATCATCGGTAGCGCGCACGACCGGGCCAAAAGTGAAGGTCTTGCTGGGGTAATCGAGAAACAGCGTCTGGATCGGCACATTCGCATCGTGCGCGATACGCAAGAATCCCGACTTCCAGTGCTTGACCTTCTTGCGCGTGCCCTCGGGCGTGATGCCCAGCCACATGCGGTCCTTGTCGCGGAACCGCTGCACCATCTGGTCCACCACATTGAGCGCCGCGCTGCGGTTGATCGGGATCATGCCAATGGGACGCAGGATCAGCCCCAGCGGGCCGTCCAGCACTTCGCGCTTGATCATGATGTTGATGTCGACGCCCAGGCCGATCTTCATCAGCAAGCCGTAGTAGCCGTCCCAATACGAGGAGTGCGGGGCGCCGATGATGATCAGTTTGGGTTCGTTCGGAAGCTGGCCGAGGAGTTTCCAGCCGGACAGGCGCAACAGGCAGCGCGCCAGCCACGGCCAGAACGTGCTCTTGAGCTTGGGTGCTTCAGGTGGGGCAGGGGGGAGCATCGGCGTGCTCATTCACGACTCCAGTCACGCGATCGCGTTTGCTTGATCTTGCCGCGCTGCTGCTTGCCGGCGAGACGCCGTTCCTTCGAGCCGCGGGTGGGTTTGGTGGCGATGCGCGCCTTGGGCACGATAAGCGCGGCCCGGATGATCTCGACCAGGCGTTCGCGGGCATCTTCGCGATTGCGCCCTTGGTCGCGGAAGCGGCGGGCCTGGATCACCAGCACGCCCTCGTCCGTCAGGCGTCGGTCGCGCCGGGCCAGCAGGCGTGCGCGCAGCGGTTCGGGCAGCGAGGGCGAGTGCGCCACATCGAAGCGCAGCTCGACGGCGCTTTCGGTGCGGTTGACGTGCTGTCCGCCGGGACCGTCTGCGCGAAGAAAACGCTCAGTCAGCTCGGTCTCGGGCAGGACGATGGATCGGCTGATGGTGAGCATGGCGCAAAGTTTAGCGGGCCCGCGTGACATGCCGCCACGACGCAGCGCATCAGAGGTCCGGCAGCGACCAGCCGAAACGTTCGAGCAAGCCCCGGTAGGCCGCATCCAGCGGCGCTTCCAGCCGCATCGGTTCGCCCGTGACCGGGTGCGCGAAGCTCAGTCGCCAGGCATGCAGCAGCATGCGGTGGCAGCTGAAGTACTGCTTGTACAGGCGGTTGTGGTCGCCGCGCCCATGCTGGCAGTCGCCGATGATGGGATGGTGGATGTGCGCCATGTGCTTGCGGATCTGGCGGAACCGACCGGTGTGCGGCTCGGCCAGCACCATGGCGTAGCGCTGCTGGGGATAGCGACCTAGTGCGATGGGTACTTCCACCGTGGCCAGGCGGCGATAGGTGGTGCTCGCCTCGCGTCGCGGACCGGTCTCGCGTGAGCCGGGCAGGGCATAGTCGATCAGCGCTTCTTCCGGCTCCGGCCAGCCGCGCACCACGGCCAGGTATTGCTTGTGGACGTCGCGCCCCATGAACTGCTCGCCCAGTGCCGCGGCGATCTCGGAAGAGCGGGCCACCAACAACACGCCGCTGGTGGCGCGATCGAGTCGGTGCGCGAGATAGGTCGTACCACCGACCTGTTCGCGCAGCAGGTCGATGAGGAATTCCTCCGCGTTGCCGACCATCTTTGAGCGGTGCACGGCGAGGCCTGCGGGCTTGTTGACCGCGATAAGTGCGTCGTCTTGGTAAAGGATTTCTAGCATGGGCATACCCGGAGGAGCGCAGGTATTCCGCGCATGTCATTAGTACCGTCATCCCCGCGAAGGCGGGGATCCAGCGCCTTTCTCGCGCCATGTAGTCAGAGCGAAAGGCCCTGGATCCCCGCTTTCGCGGGGATGACGGTGAGGGTGATTCAGCGTCGCGGCCAGCCGACTGCGAAAGCGATCAATCCAGCGACACCCATTGTTGCGGCATGCCACGCACTATGCGCCGGCGCCAGCGTCCACAGCATCGCGCTGCCCACAAGCAGACTGCTGCCCAGCAATCCGAACGACAGCGCCCGGCGCGTGCGCTGCGCCTCTTCGCGCTGCTGCGCCAGCTCGCGCGGATCGCTGATCGCCTGCCGCTCTCCCTTGGCGACCTGCTGCAGGGCATTGCGTACGAGCTCGGGGAACTGCGGCGCGGCATGGAACCACTCCGGCAGGTGCTTGCGTAGCTCGCGCAGCGTACGGCGCGGGCTGTAGCGTTCGCGCAGGATGCGCTTGAGCACCGGATGCGCCACCGCCCAGATGTCGATCTCCGGATCGAGCATGCGGCCGACGCCTTCGATGTTGAGCAGTGTCTTTTGCAGCAGGATCAACTGTGGCTGCAGCGTGAGCTCGTAACGCCGCGCCGTCTGGAACAGCTTCACCACCAGCTCAGCCAGCGAGATCTGCGACAGCGGACGGGTGAAGTACGGCTCGCACACCGTGCGTACGGCGGCGGTGAGCTCGTCGATGCGCACGGTCGATGGCATCCAGCCTGCATCGACGTGCAACTGCGCGATGCGCGCGTAGTCGCGCTCGAACAGTGCAATGAAGTTCTGCGCCAGCCAGTACTGATCCTGCTCCGGCAGCGAACCCATGATGCCGAAATCCAGCGCGATGAAGCGTGCATCGGCCGGCCGCGAGGTATCCACCCAGATGTTGCCGGGGTGGGCATCGGCGTGGAAGAAGTTGTCGCGGAACACCTGCTCGTAGAACAGCCGCACACCCTTCACCGCCAGCGCCTTGCGATCGATGCCGGCGGCGTCGATCGAGGCGATATCGTCGCAGCTCACGCCGTACACGCGCTCCAGCGTCAGCACGCGGGCGGTGGTGAGATCCCAGTGCACGGCCGGTACGTAGAGGTCTTCACCGCTTTCGAAATTGCGACGGAGCAGGCTGGCGCTGGCGCCTTCGCGCTGCAGGTCCAGCTCGTTCTCAAGCATCTTCTCGACTTCGGCAACCACGTCGAGCGGGCGGATCTTGTCGGCATTGGGGTGCCAGCGCTGGGCCAGCTCACCCAGCGAGCGCAGCAGCTTCACATCGCGCTCGATCTGACGATCGATGCCGGGGCGCAACACCTTCACCACCACCGCGCTGCCGTCCTGCAGCGTGGCGGCATGCACCTGTGCGATGGACGCGGACGCCAGCGGTGTTTCGTCGAAGCTCGTATACAGCCCGGTGATCGGCGCCTTCAGTTCCTGCTCGATGATGGCGCGCGCTTCGCTGCCCGGGAACGGCGGCACCTGGTCCTGCAACTGCGCGAGCTCATCGGCGATATCCGCCGGCACCAGATCACGCCGCGTGGACAACACCTGGCCGGCCTTGACGAAGATCGGGCCCAGTTCGGTGAGCGCCAGACGCAGGCGTGCGCCGCGCGAGAGGTTCGTGACGTCCGTCCGCGGGCGAGCCACGAATGGGCGCACCAACTTCAGCGGTCGGAACAAGTGTGCCGCGTCAACCAGTTCGTCGAGGCGGTAAGCCAGCAGCACGGAAGCCACGCGCATCACGCGCGGTACGACCTTCAGGGGTGTCCTCACGCGGCGGGTCCTTTCTTCAGGCGCTGCTCCAGTCGTGCAAGGCGCGCCTCGAGGCGTTCGGTGCGTTCGCGCAGATCGTCGACGCCATCGAGGAAGCCTTCCACTTCGCCCGGTGCGGCGGCCACGCGTGCTTCATCGCGCAACCAGTCGGCGGTGTCGGTGGCGAGATGGCTACCCGTTTCCTTCGCATGTGCCAGGCCGTTACGCACGGCCTCGGCGAGCGGCACGCCCAGTACCTCACCGAAGGTGCGCGCGAACGCTTCCTCGAAATCGGGGGCGAACTTGCTGGCGAGCTTTTCCAGGCGGCGGGCGAGGTCGGCATCGCCCGCGATCTCCACCTTGCCCGGCGCCACGCCCTCGTCGTCGCGCTTCACCAACATGGCCAGCAGGCTGCCCGGTGTGGCGGCGACGCGCAGGTGATTGTCGTCCTGCGCGGGGCCGACTTTCAGGTGATCGCCTTCCACGGTTACCGACAGGGCCAGTTCGGGGCCGCGCAGGTGCAGTTGCACGCTGCGGCCGTCGAGCGCGGAGAGCCGGGCCTTGGTTTCAGGGTCGAGCGACAGAGTGTGGTTGAGCGCGGTTTCCAGCGCGCGGCCGGCGAGGGCGCGCAGCGGGCGGGGCAGCAGGGAAAGAGGGGAGGGGGCGGTCATCGGGGGATTGTAACGGGTTGGGTCGAGGGGTCGCTGCGCTCTTGGTTGGGGTGGTTTCTTGGGGGGCGCGGGCTCAGGTTTGGCGATTGTTTTGGGGGCGCGCGTGCTTTTTTTAAGCCCTCTCTCCTATGGGGTGAGGGGTGGGTGCTCGCCTCATCGTTTCACAAACCTAGCCTCACCACTTCATAAGCACCGCCATTCCTGCAAAGGCAGGACAAGCGCGAAGCGCGTCCCACGGGGACTAGCTTTGCGTCGCAGAACGCCCGCAGGGCGTGTGCCTCACCACTTCAGAAGCACCGTCATCCCTGCGAAGGCAGGAGGCGCTTTTCAACAGCCGAATGGCTGGTCATCCAGTGACTTTGCTCTCGGACTTTGCTCTCCGCCTTCGGTCTCGTGCGCTTCCGCGACCTGGCCGCTTACGCAGCGGGCGTTTCGACCTTCTGCCGAAGGCCGAGTCACTTTTCTTTTGCTGGCCCAAAAGAAAAGTAACCCAAAGAAAATGGCCTTTAGAGCTCCGGTAGCACCGTGTTGAATACAAGCCTTGCAGGCCTCGGTACGAGGCACCGGGCGATCCATTCGACACGCGGTACGGCTACACCGCAACGCGCCATGGCGCAGAGGTGCTCTGCATAGCGTGGGATACAAGCACTGACTGTTCCGGAGCCCGGATGGCGACAGGCGTAACGCCTACACACCGCGACTACACCGCAACGCGTCGTCGCCAAGAGGACTTAAAGCGAGCCCCGCGAAATTCGGAACGGCGAGGCAGCGTGCCCTTCATGCCATTGCAGCGCCACAGCACAGCGCGGCGCGATGTGCAGCTCCGCTGCACGAGCCGTGCGCTTTGGCTTTTGCCCTTCGGGCCCCCTTGCGCGGCGGTGAGGGGTGGACGAATAGGCCCCGCAGGGGGAATCGGCAAGGATGCCGATTCCTTTTCGCCGGGGCAGGAGCCCCGTCGAAAAGCCCGGCCACCCCTCACGAACTGGCCGGCTTCACCGGCCAGCGCCAAGCGGGGGTGCCCTTCTCTTTGGCATTGCCACCATCTCGGTGGTTACTTTCTCTTGGGCAAGCAAGAGAAAGTGACCCGGCCTCCGGCAGGAGGGCGGAAGCCCGCCGTCCCACAGGGACTACCTTCGGGTCGCAACGAGCCAGGTCGCGGTAACGCTATATCCCAAGGCCAAGAGCCAAGTCACTGGACCCCAGCCCTTGCCCCCTCTTGCGGGGTTCGCAGGGGTGACGGCTAAAGAATGAAACGCTGAGGCGAACCCAAACCCCAGCCCCCCATCCTCGCTCCTCAACACCGCAACCATCCCTGGTTACCCCCGCGTGTCCTAAGGAGATGAGGAGCAAAAGCTCAAGGCAAGACGGCAGAGCCGAGCCCAAACAAAAGCTAAGGCGCCGCGCCCACAAACCCCATCTGCCGCCACGCCTCATACACAGCAATCGCCACGGTATTGGACAAATTGAGGCTGCGACTATCCGCCCGCATCGGCAATCGCAGGCGTTGCGCCTCGGGAATGGCGTCGAGCACCTCGCCGGGCAATCCAGTGGTCTCGCAGCCGAACAACAGGGCATCGCCCTCGACGAAACGCGCATCCACATGCGCAACGCGACCACGCGTCGAAAACGCGAACACACGTGGCTGGCCGATGCTCTCGAGGCAGCTGGCGAGGTCGTCGTGCACGGCCAGCTGCGCGTATTCGTGATAGTCCAGGCCTGCGCGGCGCAGGCGGGCATCGTCGAGCTCAAATCCCAGGGGGCGGATCAGGTGCAACGAGGCGCCGGTGTTGGCGCACAGCCTGATCGCGTTGCCCGTATTGGGGGGTATTTCCGGTCGAAAGAGGATGACATGCAGCATCCGGACATTATCGGGGTTCTCCCATCACCCGCGAAATGGCCGTGGAACGGTGAGCGTCCTTGCTCAGCCGTTGGAAGCGCGGGGGCACACCACGCCATCGGGCGGCAAGGCGCAGACGGTCGGGGCGATCAACTGGCCGGCACTGCCGGCGGCAGCGAGGCGAATGGCCTGGGGCGAAGCGGTCACCATGGCACCCAGCACGAGTCCGCAAACCAGCAGGCAGGCAACAAAAAGGCCGCGCAGCATCAGGGTTTCGAATTTCATGATCATGTCTCCGATGAAAGTGGGGTAGGTCCTGCACGGTAGATATGGCAAGGGCTGTGCCAAGCCTTGATTTCACGCCAACATGCTGTCTTTATTGGATATTTCTTTTTGTCGGAGGGTTGCCTTGGCTGTCCGCGGACAGCGACCGGGCGCGGCCGGACAGGCGCCGGACACTGTCCGGACGAGGTGGAGTCCCTCCATGAACCCCTGGGGGCGAACGATCCGGGGCCCCCGCTGTCCACCCTGCCATTGGTCATTTGCCAAGGTTCCGGGGCATGGCTAGCCTCGGTGCGTTAATTCACCGAAAACAGGAGTGTCGTGATGGCAAGAAAGCCCCTCGCCCTGCTCGTCGCAGGCGTACTCAGCATGACGGCCGGTTTACCCGCGATCGCGGTGCCGCAGGCTGCTGCGGCTGAGGCGACCCAGGCGGTTCCGGATATCGCCTTCACGCGTTTCACGTTGCCTAATGGCCTCACCGTGGTGGTGCACGAAGACCACAAGGCGCCCGTTGTCGCGGTCAGCATTTGGTACCACGTGGGTTCGGCCGATGAGCCCAAGGGCAAGACCGGCTTTGCGCATCTGTTCGAGCACTTGATGTTCTCCGGCTCGGAGAACCACAAGGGCACCTACTTCCAGCCGTTCGAGCTTGCTGGTGCCACCGACATGAACGGCACCACCTGGTTCGACCGCACCAACTACTTCGAAACGGTGCCCACCACCGCGCTCGACATGGCGCTGTGGATGGAGTCGGATCGCATGGGCCACCTGCTCGGCGCCATCGGTCAGAAGGAACTGGATACCCAGCGCGGCGTGGTGCAGAACGAGAAGCGCCAGGGCGAGAACCGTCCGTATGGCCGCGTGGACCAGAACATCCTGTCCAACACGTATCCGGGCAATCACCCTTACCAGCACGACACCATCGGTTCGATGGCCGACCTCAACGCGGCCTCGCTGGGTGATGTGAAGCAGTGGTTCCACGACTACTACGGCGCGGCCAACACCACCCTGGTGCTGGCCGGCGACATCACCGTCGCGGAAGCCAAGGCCAAGGCCGAGAAGTACTTCGGCGACATCCCTGCCGGCCCGCCGGTGCCGCGCCAGCAGGCGTGGATCACCCCGCTGGAGAAATCCACGCGCGGCATCCAGCACGATCACGTGGCGCAGCCGCGCATCTACCGCACCTGGGTGGTGCCGCAGCTGGGCACGGATGACGCCATCCAGCTCGACCTCGCTTCCACCGTGCTCGGCGGCGGCAAGACCTCGCGCCTGTACCAGCGCCTGGTCTATCAGGACAAGCTGGTCGACGATGTGTCCGCCAGCATTTCCCCGTTTGCGCTGGCCAGCCAGTTCCAGATCCAGGCCGACATCAAGGAAGGTGTGGACCAGGCCAAGGTCGAAGCGGTCATCGCCGAAGAGGTGAAGAAGTTCCTCGCCGAAGGCCCGACCGCCGACGAACTCGAGCGCGCCAAGATCGGCAATCGTGCCGGCTTCGTGCGCGGCCTGGAAAAGGTGGGTGGCTTTGGCGGCAAGGCGGTGATCCTGGCCGAAGGTCAGGTCTATCGCGGTGATCCGGGCGCCTACAAGAAGGACCTGGAGCGTGCCAACGCGGCCACGCCGGCCAGCGTCAAGGCCGCGGCCGACAAGTGGCTCAGCAAGGGCGACTACCTGCTGACCGTGCTGCCCGCTGGTAACGACTTCAATCCTGACACCGAGGATGCCAAGGTCGTCGCGCTCGGCGCCGAGCAAGGTCGTCCGGCTGCCAAGATGCCGGCCAAGCACGAGTACGCCGTGGGCAAGAACCAGGTGGACCGCAGCCAGGGCGTGCCGAAGGTGGCGCAGTTCCCGGACCTGAAGTTCCCGGAACTGGAGCGCGGCAAGCTGAAGAACGGCATCGAAGTGATCCTGGCGCAGCGCCACACCGTTCCGGTGACGCATGTGCAGTTGATGTTCAACGCCGGCTATGCAGCGGACCAGGGCCACAAGCTCGGCACCGCCAGCTTCACCAGCGCGCTGATGGCGGAGAGCACCAAGGATCTCGATTCGGTCGAAGTGGCCAAGCGCAAGCAGCGCCTGGGTGCGATCACCCGCATCGGTTGCGGCCTGGATGCGTGCTCGGCCTCGCTCAACGCGCTCAACGATCAGTTGCAGCCCTCGCTGGCGCTGTTCGCCGACATCGTGCGCAATCCGGCCTTCAAGTCGGACGATATCGAGCGTATCCGTGGTCAGTGGCTGGCCGGCATCGCGCAGGAGAAGACCCAGCCGACCGCGCTGGCGCTGCGCACGCTGCCGCCGCTGCTTTATGGTGCCAACCATGCCTATGGCATTCCGTTCACCGGTTCGGGTACGGAAGAAGCCATCAAGGCCATGCAGGCGTCGGATCTGTCCACGTTCCAGAACGACTGGCTGCGCCCGGACAACGTGAAGATCCTCGTCGCCGGCGACACCACGCTGCAGCAGATCATCCCGCAGCTCGATGCCGCCTTTGGCGACTGGAAGGCGCCGTCCAGCGCCGTGCCGAAGAAGAACATCGCCACCGTGGCCGCACAGGCCAAGCCGCGCGTGTTCCTTATCGACAAGCCGGATGCGCCGCAGTCGCTGATTCTCGCCGGCCTGCTCGCGCCGTCGAGCAAGGCGCCGAACGAGCTGGCCATCGACGTCGCCAACGGCGCCTTCGGCGGCAGCTTCACCTCGCGCCTCAACATGAACCTGCGCGAGGACAAACGCTGGGCCTATGGCGCCTTCAGCTTCATGCGCGATGCGATCGGCCAGCGTCCGTTCCTGATGTACGCGCCGGTGCAGACCGACAAGACCGCCGAGTCCGCGCATGAAGTGTCCAAGGAGGCCAACGAAGTCATCGCCTCGCGTCCGCTGACCCAGCCGGAAGTGGACAAGATCAAGGACTCCAACGTCCGTGGTCTGCCAGGCAGCTTCGAGACGGCCTCCGAGGTGCTCGGCGCGATGAGCGAGATCGTCCAGTACAACCGTCCGGATGATTACGTGCAGACGCTGAAGGCCCGCACCGAAGCCGTCACCCAGCCGCAGGCGGAAGACGCGATCAAGGAGATCATCAAGCCGACCGCGTTGACCTGGGTGATCGTGGGTGACCTGAAGAAGATCGAGGCACCGGTGCGCGCGCTGAACCTGGGCGACGTGCAGGTGATCGATGGCGATGGCAAGGCGGTGTCGGCCAAGCCGTCGAAGTAAGCGTGAGATCTTAAGGGGAACTGTTCACGTCCCCGGGTTAGGATGGAGGCCGGGCGGGTAACCGCTCGGCCTTTTCATGTTTCATGTCACTGCGGAGCTATCCATGCGCAAGACCCTGCTGTTGCTCGTTCCCATCGCGCTGCTCGGCGCGTGCACCTATGGCATCACGCTGGACGATGCCGGGAAGAACGTCCGCACGGCCTGGAGCGGCGACGTCTCCCAGTGTCGCGACCTGGGCAAGGTCACCGTGTCCGTGATGGATCACGTCGGCCCGATTGGCCGCAACGACATCAAGGTGCGCGACGAGCTGGAAGTCATGGCGCGCAACGAAGCCGCCAAGATGCACGCCGATACCGTCAAGCCGCTGAGCGATCCCAAGGACGGTTCGCAGCCGTGGGGCGCCTACCAGTGCGGTAACGCCCAATTGGCGCCAGCGGCACGCCCGGCCAATCCAGCGAACCCGGCCCAGTCGGGAACGACGGCGCCGGGCGCGTTCGAGACGTATCCGGTCAAGGGCAACTGACCGGCCGCGTCGGAACGACAGCATCGTCGCCCCGGCTCTGCCTGGGCGGCCGGCGGGTGACTCGCCGGTATCTCCATCCGAAAGGCGCCTTCGTGGCGCCTTTTTCACGTGCGCAGGTTGAGGCTCTTGCATGCGCCCCAGGGGTGGGCATAAAATTCACATATATATATTACATATATGTACTATTTGGGCCGCGCGCCATGAGCAGCTTCCTTCCCACCGAGCAGCGACTGGCGGTCACGCGCCAGCGTTATCCCGCGTTTCCGCGGGATCCGGCCGTGCTCATCCGCCTGATTAAGCACATCTTCAAGCGCGTGCACGACGACGCGAACGCCATGCTGCGCCCCTACGGCATCAATCATCCCGAATACAACCTGCTGATGATGTTGTACGGCACCGAGGGGTACACCCTGCATCCCACGGAGTTGGCCGATGCGGCGGGCGAGAAGTCCGCCAACATCACGCGGCTGACCAACGAGCTTGCGGACAAAGGCTTGATCGCGCGAAACGCCAGCGACGAAGACCGCCGCAAGGTGGCGCTCACGTTGACGAAGGAAGGCGTGGACTTGATCGAAAGTTTCCTGCCGGATGTCTGCGCCTTGCTGGTGCGGCAGGTCGGTGACATGCAGCCTCGCGAAATGGTGCAATTGGAGCGTCTGCTGAAGCGATTCCTGACACAGCTGGAGCGGGACTGAGCGATGTCGGCCGTACCATCCGATCTTTCGATGCGGCAACGCTGGCCTTGGCTGCGGGATTTTCTCGTCGGCGAGCGCCAAGGGTGGATCTTTGTCTTCAAGTGCATGCTGGCGTTCTATCTCGCCGCGTGGCTGACGATGGTGTTTCAGCTGGAGCAGCCCTCCACCACCATGATCACGGTATCCATCGTGATGCATCCGCAAAGCGGCATGGTGTTGGCCAAGAGCTTTTACCGCACCATCGGTACCTTCACCGGCAGCTTGTTTGCGTTGCTGTTGATGACGGTGTTTCCGCAGCAGCGTGAGTTGTTCCTGTTCAGTCTGTCGCTGTGGGTAGGCCTGTGCGCGGGCGGCGCGGTGCTCTACCGCAACTTCATGTCCTACGGTTTCGTGTTGGCGGGCTACACAGCGGTGATCGTGATCCTGCCGGCCATCGACAACCCCTACGCCGTGTTCAACTCCGCCGTGCAGCGCGTGAGCGAGGTGATGCTGGGCATCATCGTGGCCGGTCTGGTCAGCGACACGGTGTTGCCGGAGCGCCTGCGTCAGGTACTGCGGCGCAAGGCGCGGGAGCATTACGGGCACTTCATCGATTTCGCGCGCGGCAGCCTGGGCGGTGTCATCCCGCGCGAGGAGATGGAGCAGGCGCACCTGCACTTCGTGCGCGCCGCCGTGGAAATCGAGGACCTGCGTTCCACGGTGATCTTCGAAGACCCGGAAGCCCGCGCGCGCAGCAGCCGCATGCAGTTGCTCAATGTGCGCTACATGGCGGCGGCCACCAGCTTCCAGTCGTTGCACCATCTGATCAACCGCCTGGAGCGGACCCACCATCCCCGAACCGCTGGCGCGCTGATCAAACTCTATGCCCCCGTGGGCGAGGCGCTGTCGCCGCCCGCCGACCAGCAGCACCTGCCCCGGCTGATGGCCACGCGCCTGGAAGCCTGCGAGCCCACGCTGCCCGTACTCGCTGCGCAGCTGCGCGAAGAGCTGCGGCAGGATCCGGAACTGCTGCTGGAGTTCGACAGCGGTGCCGCACTGCTCTATCGCTTCGTCAGGGAATTGCGTGACTTCACGGCGCTGGAAGCCGAGCTGCGCGAGACGCAGGGCGCGCTAGGCGGCACGGTGGAGCGGATCAGCTTCCGGCGCGCCAACGAGTTTGTCGCGCCGGGCATCGCGGTCATCCGCACGTTCCTCACCCTGGCGACACTGAGTACGTTCTGGCTGGTAACGAACTGGCCGTCCGGAACCACGGCGATGCTTCTGGCCACCGTCTTCAGCGGGCTGCTGGCGACGTCGCCACGACCGATCCAGGCTACGGTCAATATGTGGATTGGCGTGGCACTGGGCATGCTGGCGGCCTTCGTCGTGGTGCTGTGGCTGCTGCCCGGCAGCGACGGCTTCCTGATGCTGATCCTTACCAGCGGCCCCTTGCTGATGATCGGGCCCTACCTGACGACGCGAAATGCGACGTTGCCGGGCATCGGCTCGGGTTACATGCTGGGCTTCGCCACCATTCTGGCGTTGAAGAACCCCATGGTTTACGCGCCGGACCGGCTCTTCAACGATGCCATTGCGTCGCTGTTCGGTCTGATCATGTGCGGCGTCGCCTTCATGATCATTCCGGCCGTGATCGGCACGGAATGGCTGCGCCGCCGTCAGCTGCAACAGCTGCGCCGCCAGGTAACCATGGCCGCCACCGCGCCGCTGGAAGGCCTGGTGTACCGGTTCGAAAGCGAGAATCGCGACCTGTTCCATCAGATCGTGCAATTCACCAAGCCCGGCAGCGCCGAGTCGCGTGGCCAGCTGGCGTGGGCGCTGGCCGTGCATGACTCGGGCCGCGCGGTGATCGAGCTGCGCCAGGACATGCAGCATGCCGAACTGCCGCCGCCGATCATGCAGGCCTTGCAGCGGGCCGTGCATTCGCTGGCGCAGCTCTACGATGAGCCGGACAAGGCACGCTGGCAGGTGGCGGATAGCGACGTTGACCATGCCCTCACACTGACCCGGCAGACACTGCCGCTGGCCCGGGCAAGCTGTCAGCCGGCGCTGGCGCACCTGCTGCAATTGCGCACGGCGTTGCGCGACGACGAGTCGGCGCTCGCCCCTTACATCGTCAAGGCACCGGAGACCGATCATGCCGCTTGAAATCGCCCTTGGCGATGCACTGGTACCCGGCATGCTGCTGGTTTACCTGGCTTGCTTGCTGGTGCTGTGGGTAGTCGACACTATCGTCGGGCGTTATGGCCTGTATCGCTATGTCTGGCATCCGTCCCTGTTCCGCGTGGCCGTGTTCTTCGTGCTGTTCGGCGCGGCTGGCCTGTTGTTGTATCCCTGAGTCGCCCCTATGAAATTTCAGCCCCAAGCCCTGCTCCGATTTGCCATCACCGCGGTCGTCGTGATCGTCGCGCTGGTGCTATGCCATCTCCTGTGGCGGCACTACATGTACTCGCCGTGGACGCGCGACGGTCGCGTGCGTGCGGAAGTGGTGCGCATCGCGCCCGACGTTTCCGGCCTGGTCACGCGCGTGCCGGTGATCGACAACGCGGAAGTGAAGAAGGGTGACGTGCTCTTCGAAATCGATCCGCAGCGCTATCAGATCGCGCTGGAGCAGGCGGAGGCCAACCTCAACGCCGCCAAGGCCGCCGCGCGTGCTGCCGGCGCCAACATCGACGCCGTGCTGGCCAGCGCCGCCGCGCGCAAGGCCGAGTACGACATGCGCCAGGAACAGGCGCAGCGTCGTCAGGAACTGGCCGACGTGGTGCCCAAGGAAGAACGCACCGATGCCAAGTCCGCGGCTGTGACCGCGCGCGCCATCTGGGAGCAGGCACAGGCCAGCGGCCATCAGGCCAACGCGTCGCGCGAGCAGGCCGAGGCGGCCGTGGTGCAGGCGCAGGTGGCCGTCGATCGCGCCAAGCTGGACCTGGAGCGCACCGAAGTGCGTGCGCCGGTCGATGGCTACGTGACCAACCTCGACGTGCGCGTGGGCGACTACGCGGCCACCGGCAGTCCGCGCCTTGCCCTGATCGACCGGCACAGCTACTACATCTACGGCTATTTCGAGGAAACCAAGCTGCCGCACCTGCGCATCGGCGACCCGGTGGACATCCGCATGATGAGCGGTGGCGCGCGCCTGAAGGGACGCATCGTCGGCGTTGCGCGCGGTATCACCGACCGCGACAACCCGACCGGCCGTGACTTGCTGGCGGACGTGAATCCCACGTTCAACTGGGTGCGCCTGGCGCAGCGTGTGCCGGTACGCATCGAGATTGAAGAGGACAGCGTGCCCAAGGGCATGATTCTCGCGGCCGGCATGACCGCCAGCATCGACGTGAAGCCCGGGCGCGCACTCGACAGCGAACAGGCACAGAAGTAACGCAGTGCCCCCGCGAGGGGGCGCCATGGGCGAAGCACCGATGGATCGGCCGTGCAGAAACGTGGCGGCCGTCCACCCGGTGCGCCCCTACACGTCAGGGTGGGTTGATACCATGGCCCCCCATGAATCGACCGCTCACCTCGCCACGCAGCCTTGCCAGCCGACTGCTCTCCTTGCGTAGGCGCCGCGGCCCCGATCTGTCCGCGCACGTGAATTTCGCCGTGCCGGCGGAGGCGATCACCACGCTCGCGGGTCCTGCGGCCTTTCGCGACACGCTGCTGTCGCTGATCGCGCGGGCAGAACGGCGCATTGTGCTGGTCGCCTTGTACCTGCAGGACGACGATGCCGGCCGCGAAGTGCTGGAAGCCTTGCATGCCGCCAGCGCCGCGCGACCCGATCTATCGATCGAGGTCTACGTCGACTGGCACCGCGCGCGTCGCGGCCTGATCGGAAAGGGCAACAGCGAAGGCAATGCCGCCATGTACCGCCAGTACGCCGAGCGCCTTGGCGATGGCGTGGTGATCCGCGGCGTGCCGGTGCAGACGCGCGAGCTGTTCGGCGTGCTGCACCTGAAGGGCTTCATCGTCGACGACACGGTGCTCTACAGCGGCGCCAGCCTCAACGACGTTTACCTGGCGAAGCATGGCCGCTACCGCCTCGACCGTTACCACCTCATTCGTCACAAGCCGCTGGCGGACAGCATGGTGGCGTTTGTGCACCAGCAGTTCCGCGACAGCGACGCCGTCCCGCGGCTGGATCGCCAACCGCAGCCGCGCTCACGCGAGTTGCAGGAGCCGATCCGCCGCCTGCGCCAGTCCCTGCAACAGGCGACGTACGCGGGCGAGAGTGAAGTGCCGCGCCATGGCGACGTGATGGTGATCCCGCTGGCGGGCCTGGGCCGTGACGACAACGCGCTCAACGAAACCCTGCTGGATCTGCTGCGTGGCGCGCAGCGTCGCGTGATCCTGCTGACGCCGTACTTCAATATGCCGCGCCCGGTGCGAGCGGTGGTCGGCCAGTTGCTGCGTCGTGGTTGCCAGCTGGACATCATGGTCGGCGACAAGACCGCCAACGATTTCTACATTCCACCCGGGCAGCCGTTCAATCGCATCGGCCTGCTGCCCTACCTGTACGAGGCCAACCTGCGCCGCTTCGCGCGCACGCACCAGCGCGCCATCGACAACGGGCAGCTCAATCTGTGGCTGTGGCGCGACGGCGACAACACGTATCACCTCAAGGGCTTGTTCGTGGATGAGGAGATTGCCGTGCTTACCGGCAACAACCTCAATCCGCGTGCATGGGCGCTGGATCTGGAAAATGGCCTGCTGCTACGCGACCAGTCGCGCCAGCTCATGGCCCAGCACGACGCGGAATGGCAGGCGCTGCGCAGCCATGCCACGCGCGTGGCGCACTATCGCGATCTGCCGGGCGCGCGCAGCTATCCGCCGGAGGTGCGCAGGTTGCTGAAGCGATTGAGGCGCGTGCGGCTGGACCGGTTGATTGGCCGGTTACTTTGATTCCCAGCCGCCCGTGGCTTGTCAGTAGGAGCTCACAGGCGGGCGACAAGTCGGCGGAACGGCAATGTCGATACGTTGCGATCGCACACCGGTTTCGTTAGGTCGCACGCTCAGCCCGCCAAACGCTCCAGTCGCATCGCCAGCCAGCGCGCCACGTCCGGCCATTCGCTGTCGATCACGCTGTAGCACACGGTATGCCGCAGCGTGCCGTCCGGTCGGCGCTTGTGGTTGCGCAGCATGCCTTCGCGCTGTGCGCCAAGGCGCTCGATGGCGCGTTGCGAATCGAGGTTGCGATGGTCGGTGTGAAACTCCACTGCGACACAACCCAGTTGCTCGAAGGCATGCTGCAGCAACAGGCGCTTGCACGCCGTGTTGAGGTGGCTTTTCTGCCAGCGCTTGGCGTACCAGGTGTAGCCGATGGCGACGCGGCGCGGATCATTCACGAAATCGTAGAAGCGCGTGGTCCCCACGATGTCGCCGCTGCTTTTTTCGCGAACGGCGAACGGCAACATCAGACCCGCCTTCTGGCCATCCAGCGCCTTGGCGATATAAGCCGCTGCCTCACCCGGCGCGGGCGCGCTGGTGAACCACAGGTTCCACAGTTCGCCGTCCGCCGACGCGGCTTCCAGGGTGGGGGCGTGGTCGGGCGTGAGGGGTTCGAGGGCGACATGGGCGTCTTCCAGCAGGACAGGCGTCAGCGCGGACATCGGTGCTCCGGGGGAGGGGACGTTCAGGCGTCCAGATCGGGGATCAACCTGCTCTCGAGCCGCGCGATATGGTCCTTCAGAAGCAACTTGCGCTTCTTGAGACGGGTGAGCTGCAGCTCATCGCGGCTGAATGACGCCGCCAGGTGTTCGATGGCCACGTCGAGGTCGCGGTGCTCGACGCGCAACTCGGCCAGCAGATGGGCGATCTCGGCTTGGTCCTGGACCTGCATGACGTCGGGGTGGCTGGGGAAACCGGCACAGTGTAACGCCGCCGGCCCCCTGGCGGTCATGCCGTTACAATAGGGGGCCGTCCCGCCCCGAACGACCCATGTCCGCCCAGCCCGAAGCCACCCGCAAGCAGCACTACGAGGCCGCCAAGCTGGCCAAGCGCCTGCGTCACCAGGTGGGTCAGGCCATTGCCGACTTCAACATGGTCGAAGAGGGTGACAAGGTCATGGTGTGCCTGTCCGGCGGCAAGGACTCCTACACCCTGCTCGATGTGCTGTTGTCACTGCAGGCGAAGGCGCCGGTGCGTTTCGAGCTGGTGGCGGTGAACCTGGACCAGAAGCAGCCGGGTTTCCCCGCGCATGTGCTGCCGGAGTACCTGACCGCCCGCGGTGTACCGTTCCACATCATCGAGCAGGACACCTACAGCACCGTCACCCGCGTTATCCCGGAAGGGAAAACCATGTGCAGCCTGTGCTCGCGCCTGCGGCGCGGCGCGCTGTACCACTGGGCGGCGGCCAACGGCATCACCAAGATCGCGCTGGGCCACCATCGCGACGATATCCTGGGCACGTTCTTCCTGAACCTGTTCTACCAGGCGCAGCTCAAGGCCATGCCGCCCAAGCTGCGTTCGGATGATGGCCGCCACGTCGTGATCCGCCCGCTGGCCTACTGCAAGGAAAGCGACATCGCTGCCTATGCCGAGGCGCGCGAGTTCCCGATCATCCCGTGCAATCTCTGCGGCTCGCAGGAAAACCTGCAACGCAAGGCGGTAAGGCGCATGATGGAGGACTGGGAAACGACCCAGCCCGGCCGCGCCGAGAATATTTTCCGCGCGCTGGGTAGCGTGTCACCCTCCCAGCTCGCCGATCGCAACCTGTTTGACTTCGCGTCGCTTGGCACGCGCGAAGGTGTTGCCCGCGCCGATGCGCAACAGTGGCTTGCCGGGTCGTCCGACGAGTCGTCACTCCAACAAAAAACAGTCGAGTAACGCCGTGTCCCTCTTTGCATCCGTTGAAATGACCCCGGGCGATCCGATCCTGGGACTCACCGAGGCCTATCTGGCCGACACCCGTCCGGGCAAGGTCAACCTGGGCGTGGGCATCTATTACGACGAGCAGGGCCGCATCCCGCTGATGCGCGCCGTGCACGAGGTGGAGAAATCGCTGGCGCTGGAAGCCAAGCCGCGTGGCTACCTGCCCATCGATGGCATGCCGACCTACAACATCGCCACGCAGAAGCTGGTGTTCGGCGAAGACTCCCCGCTGCTGGCCGCCGGCCGCGTGGCCACCTCGCAGACCATCGGCGGCAGCGGCGCGCTGCGCATCGGCGCCGACCTGCTGAAGAAAGTGCTGCCCAAGGCCAAGGTCGCCATCAGCAACCCGAGCTGGGAAAACCACCGCGTGGTGTTCAGCGCCGCCGGTTTCGACGTGGTCGATTACGCCTACTACGACGCCGCCACGCATGGTCTGGACTTCGCCGGCATGCTGGCCGATCTGGGCAAGCTCGAACCCGGCACCATCGTGCTGTTGCACGCGTGCTGCCATAACCCGACCGGCGTGGACCTCACCGCCGCGCAGTGGCAGCAGGTGGTGGACCTGGTGAAGGACCGCGGCCTGATGCCTTTCATCGACATGGCCTACCAGGGCTTCGACGAAGGTATCGACGCCGATGCCACCGCCGTGCGCCTGTTCGCCGCTTCGGGCATCGACGCGTTCGTGGTCGCCAATTCGTACTCCAAGTCGTTCTCGCTGTACGGCGAGCGCGTGGGTGCGCTGTCGGTCGTAGGCAAGGATCGCGACGAGGCCCTGCGCGTGCAGTCGCTGGTCAAGCGCACCATCCGCTCCAACTACTCCAGCCCGGCCACGCACGGGGGCGCACTCGTCTCCGGCGTGCTCAACAGCCGCGAGCTGAAGGCCATGTGGGAGCAGGAGCTGGGCGAGATGCGCGAGCGCATCCACGCGATGCGCGCCGGCATGGTGGAGAAGCTGGCCGCTGCGGGTGCCCCGCAGTTCGGTTTCATCCAGCAGCAGGCGGGTATGTTCTCGTACTCGGGCCTCAGCAAGGCCCAGGTCGACCGCCTGCGCGAGGAATACGCCATCTACGCCATCGGCACCGGCCGCATCTGCGTCGCTGCACTCAACCGCGCCAACCTCGATACGGTGGTGAACGCGGTGGCTGCGGTCAGCCGCTGAGTTCCAATCTCCCTCACCGTCGTCCCCGCGAACCCCACAAAAGGGGGCAAGGGCGGGGACCCAGTGACTTTGGGTGCCCTTAAAGACGCTGGATCCCCGCCTTCGCGGGGATGACGGCAAAGAAACAACCCCGGATACCGAATGTTCTTCCGCAATCTCACGCTGTTCCGCTTTTCCCCCGCCGTCGCCGACGACCTGAGCCGCCTCGATGAGGTGCTGGGCGAGTACCGCCTGCGCCCCTGCGGCCCCATGGAAATGGGCACCAAGGGCTTCGTGCCGCCGGTGGGCAAGGGCGAGGAAGCCGCCCTCACGCACGTCGTGAAGGCCTGCACCATGGTCACCGTCGGTAGCGAGGACAAGCTTCTCCCCGGCGTCGTAGTGAACGACGAACTTCACCGCCGTGTGCAGAAGATCGCCGAAGAAGAGGGCCGAAAGGTCGGTGGTCGCGAGCGCAAGCGCCTGAAGGAGGACGTGCTCAACGAGCTGGTGCCGCGCGCCTTCATCCGCAGCTCCCGCCAGCGAGCCTACGTGGACAAGAAGAACGGCTGGCTGGTGCTGGACACCTCCAGTCGCAAGTCCGCTGAGAACACGCTCACCCAGATGCGCGAAGCGCTGGGCAGCTTCCCGGCCGTGCCGCTGGCGCCGGAAGAGGGCCCCCGCGTGCTGATGACCGATTGGCTGGCCAACGGCAACCTGCCGGCCGGCCTGGCCTTCGGCGACGAGGTAGAGCTGCGCGACCCGGCTTCGGCCACAGGCGCCATCGCCAAGTGCCGCCGCCAAGACCTGGACGGCGAGGAAGTGAAGGAGCACCTGCGCAACGGCAAGCAGGTGTTCCAGCTCGGTCTCACCTTCGATGAGCGCATGAGCTTCGTGCTGGGCGAAGACCTGATCGTCCGCAAGCTGAAGTTCCTGGACGTGGTGGTCGACGAACTGGGCGATAGCCACCCCGACGCCGCCGCCGAGGCCGACGCCACCTTCGCCCTGCTCACGCTGGAGCTGGAACGCCTGCTGGGCAAGCTGGAGGAGTGGTTCGGCCTGCCGCGTCCCGCCGAGGCCTGAGCCAGTCCCGGCCCCTCGCCCTGGCCATATGGCCGGGGCGTATGGTCATAGGGCCGTCTTGCGAACCCTGCATGCTCCCCCCACATTTCCTTTGGGACACTAGTCGGCCTGGACGCCTCAGTTGGCCTGGACGCCACGCGTAGTCGTAGTAGGGCGGAACATGACGCAGCACCTCGAAGGCGATTGGCTCGAACTGGCCACCGCAAGCGGTAGCACTATCCGTGTGCTCAAGGCGGCGCACCCGCGCGCGCGCCGTTTACGGCTTACGGTGACACCCAAGGGCGCGCGCGTGTCGTATCCGCACGGCACGCATCCCGCGCAGGTGAGTGCGTTCCTCCGGCATCACGCCGAATGGCTGGAACGCAAGCTCGACGAGCTGCACCTCATCGTCAAACCGATTCCGCCACTGCGCGTCGGCACGCCCACCGAATTTCCTCTGCGCGGTGAAACCGTGCAGCTCGACTGGGCGGAAGGCCCGTATCCGAAAGTCGAAGCCGGCGAAGGCACGCTCACGCTGGTGATTCCACGCCCGCACACGCGCGCGTTGCCGGTGGCGCGTGGCCTGCTCGCTTCGTACTTCGAATCGCAGATCCGCCGGGATGTATCACGCTGGCTCGCTGGCTACGTGCCGCAGCTCGGGCTGGCACCGACGGCCTTGCGCGTGCGTCCCATGAAAAGCCTGTGGGGCAGCCTCGACACGCGCGACCGCATCAACCTCGATCTCGCCCTCGCGCTCGCGCCGCCGAATGCACTGAAATATGTGCTCGCGCACGAGCTCTGCCACCTCAAGGTGCGCAGCCACGCGCCGCGCTTCTGGGCCCAGGTGGAGGCGCTGTTCCCCGAGTGGAAAGAACAGCGCGATTGGCTGCGACTCAATGGCGCGTGGTTGAAGACGGAACTCGACCGCCTGATCGCCGACGTGGCGGATTGATAGCGTCGATCGCAGCGTGAACCCCATGCTCGCGTGAGCGTGGCTGCGGCAAGGTCCGCGCAGCGAGAATGGCGGCCGGGTGGGAATGTCCAGAACCACGGAGCATCCTCTCGATCGCCCACGACTCGAATGACAGTTGCCACTTGTGGCGTCGAGGTGATGGCGGGACGCTGTCCCCCACGACGATCATATCGAGGCGAGCCATGGAATTGCCGATCGCGCGAGTCATCAAGGCAGCATGGATGCTGTTTGCGCTGTACTGGTTGTGGGGCTGGCGTCGCGTCAAGGATGCCAGGCGCAGCGAACCCCTCATGCCGCGTCTGCTCAAGTACTGGCTGCCGCTTATGGTGGGCATCGTCTTGATCAGCCCCGTGGCCTGGTTTCATGGCACATGGCTGGGATCACGCATGTACCCGGACTCCCTTGCCATGGCCCTGGCGGGCGCGCTGCTGACCTTGCTGGGCGTCGCTTTTGCGTGCTGGGCGCGCCATGTGCTCGGCCGCAACTGGAGTTCGGTGGTTCAGGTGAAGCAAGACCACGAACTGATCCAGAGCGGACCGTACCGCTGGGTGCGCCACCCCATCTACACCGGCTTGCTGCTCGCGTTCCTGGGGACGGGCATGGCCATGGGAGAATGGCGTGGCGCGATCACCGTGGTGATCGTGGCGACGTCGTTCTGGTTCAAGCTGCGCCAGGAAGAGCGCTGGATGCGCGAGACCTTCGGCGCTTCCTATGAGCAATACATGCAGCACACGAAGGCGTTGATTCCCGGACTGCTGTAACGGCGGAAGTGCCGGATGACGATGCCGTCATCCGGCGCCCCAGTCAGTGCGACAGCGCAAACCCCGTGACGATGCGCGCGGTTTCCTCGGGCTTCTCCACGATCGGCATGTGGTTGCAGCCGGTCAGCATGCTGGTGCTGATCGCGCTGGCATTCTTCAGGCCGTTGCGCAGGCTGTCGAGCGCGGAGATGTCGATGATCTTGTCGTCATGGCACCACAGGCCGAGCACCGGCATCTGGAGCTTGTCCAGGCGATTCTGCAGGGCCAGGTATTGCGAGGGATCGCGCAGCTCGTTGAACGTGTGGTCGATGAACGCCCGGTCTTTTTGGTTGCGCTCGATCAGCACATCCTGAAAGCGGCCGGGCAGGTCCAGCGGCTTGGCGAAAGCCCATGAAGTGGCCTTGGCGAACTGCTCGCGGTTGTCGAACACGAACGGGTTCGTACCGGACATGGCGAGGCGCGAGAAGTCGTTCTCGTTGGCTTTCAGGCCGAACGAATCGAGCAGTGCGAGTTCGGCCACGTGCTCCGGATGCTCAGCGGCGTAGGTGCCGGCGATAGCGCCGCCCATCGAGTGGCCGATCAGCACCACCTTGGGCAGGTGCAGCGCCTCGATGAAGGCCTGCAGGCGCGAGGCCTGTGCATCGATGTTGTAGCTGGCGCCATCGACGCGGGTGGATTCCCCCCAGCCCGGCAGATCCGGCGCGATCACGTGGAAGTGCGGCGACAATTGTTCCATCTGCTTCAGCCACACTTCCTTGCTGGCGGCAAAGCCGTGCAGCATCAGCAGCGTGGGACCTTCGCCGCCCTCGTAGTAAACCCACGTGGTGTCGCCCACCTGCACCGAGTGCTTGTCCACGTGCGCGGACATCGCCTCGCGCTTGATCTCGGCACTCATCAGCCACTGCGGCGCGAACAGATACGAGCCGCCGAGTACCACGGCGAGCACGAGGGCGATGAAACCAAGGAACTTGAGCCGGCGCAGGGCGAGCCGCTGCCAGAGTGGGCGCGTCGGGGCGGGCGTGATGGGCGTCGTTTTCTTGGTGGCCATGGGGAAACCGGTGATGGGAAGCGGAGCTATCGATGGCGGCGGGCGCCTCCTTTTGCAAGGAGACGCCCGTCAGGCTTACTTCTTGTCGCCCTTCTTCGCCTTGGCGAACAACGACTCCACCGCATCCTGCGTCAACGGGTGGTAGCCGCTCTTGGCCTTGGCGTAGACCTGCTCGGCGTAGGCGAGGCCGTCCGGCGTCTTCACGAAGGCGCGGTACAGCGGCATGGTCAGGTACAGACGGCCGATGCGGGTCATGTGTTCGGCGGCGGCCGGCCACACGTCCTTGTCGCCGGCGGCGATGGCGTGGCTGTACCAGCGCATGCCGATCTCCGCATTCGGCGTGCCGGTGAGATGCCATGCGCTGTCGATCTGCTTGATCTTGTCCAGCGGCGTCACGTCCGGCAGGCCGTCGAGGAAGTACATCCACTCCTGCGTGTTCCAGCTCTTCGCGTCGAGCTTGTCGGCGGCGAGCGAGCCGGCGAGGAACGACGCGCGCTCCTTGTCGATGGCATTGAAGCGCGGTGAATCCGGCAGCGGAGCATCCTTCGGTACGCCCGGCTCGTACACCCACTGCTTCACTTCATCCCAGCTCATCTTGCCGGGGTTCTTGTCGAACAGGTTCACCTTCAGGTAGTCGAGCATCTGCTCCGTGGTGATGCTCTGGAACGCGAAGTGCGCGAAATAGCCCTTGAGATACGCATCAAACGTCTCGCGCCCGAAGCGCTGTTCCAGCGTGCGCAGGAACCACGAACCCTTGTCGTACGGCACTTCGGAAATCGAATCGTCCGCGCCGATGCCGGGCTTCGGCGCAAGGCGCTGCGCGTTCTCCGGCATGTCCTTGATGCCCTTCTCAAGGCCGCGTGCCGAGATCAGTGCTTCCTCGTCGGCCAGTGCCTTGCCGTAGACCGCCTCGGTGATGCGACCCTGCACGTAGGTGGTGAAACCCTCATTGAGCCAGATGTCGCGCCACGCGGCACTGGTGACGAGGTTGCCCGACCACGAGTGCGCAAGCTCATGCGAGATCACCGACACCAGGCTCTTGTCACCCACTAGCAACGTCGGCGTGGCGAAGGTCATGTTCGGGTTTTCCATGCCGCCGAACGGGAACGAGGGCGGCAGTACCAGCAGATCGTAACGGCCCCATGCATACGGTCCGTACAGCGACTCGGCAGCCTTGATCAGCTTCTCCGTGTCCTCGAACTCCTTCGCGGCCTTACCCACGACGCTCGGTTCGGCATAGACGGCCGAACGCGGACCGGTTTCCTTCGCTGCGATATCGCCCGCCGCGATGGCCAGCAGGTACGAGGGAATCGGATGCGGCTGGCTGAACTTGAAATCGCCGTCGAGCGGATGATTGGCATCGTTCAGCGCACTCATCACCACGCGCACGTCCTTCGGTGCGGTGACGTGGGCGTCATAGGTGAAGCGGATCGCCGGCGAATCCTGCAGCGGTACCCACGAACGCGCGTGGATGGATTCAGACTGCGAGAACATGAAAGGCAGCTTCTTGTCCGCCGTCTGTTCTGGCGTCAGCCACTGCAGACCCGAGGCGGTCGGCACCGTCGTGTAGACGATGCGCACCTGCGCAGGGTGCTGCGGTGTGGCAATGGTGAGTTTGCTGCCCAGTTCCTTGTCGCGCGGCGCCAGCGCGTACTTCAACGCGCTCGCCTTGCCCGCAGCGTCGATGCCTTCGACGCTGGCGATCTTCAGGTCGCGCGTATCGAGTACCAACGACTGCGCCTTCGCATCTCTCCAGTCCAGCTTCAGCGTGGCCTGACCATCGAGCTGCTTGTGCGGGAAGTCGACCTTCAGGTCCAGGTCCAGATGGGTGACGCGGACCTGGTCGGGCTGGGCGTAGGAATGCGGGTCGGCGGCGAAGGCGCTCAGCGGCAGCACAAGCGCGCCGAAGGCGAGGAGGTGGAACGGGCGCATCGGGGTAGCTCCATCAGCAGGAGCGCCGAGTATGCCATTGGGGGTGGGGTGGACGCGGGTGTGGATGGTCATTCATAGGGTATGGGAGGGTTTTGGGGAGGTGTTGCAACGGGGCGCTCGCTTTTTGCCCCTGCTCCCTCATGGGGAGAGGGTTGGGGCATTGCCACCTTTATGGTGGTGAGGGGTGGGTGCTCGCCTCATCGTTTCACAAACCTAGCCTCACCACTTCATAAGCACCGTCATTCCTGCGAAGGCAGGACAAGCGCGAAGCGTGCAGAAGGCCCGCAGGGGTGTGCCTCACCACCTCATAAGCACCGTCATCCCAGCGAAGGCTGGGATCCAGTGACTTTGCTCTCGGACTTTGCTCTGGGCCTTCGGTCTCGCACGTCGCCGCGATCGGGCCGCCTACGCGGCGGGCGTTTCGACCTTCTGCCGAAGGCCGAGTCACTTTTCTTTTGCTGGCCCACGCACGCGCAGGAGCGCGTGCGAACGGCGAAGCCGGCCCGAAGGGCGGAGGGCAGGATGCCCGGAGTCAAAGAAAAGTAACCCAAAGAAAATGGCCTTTAGAGCTCCGGTAGCACCGTGTTGGATACGAGCCTTGGCGGCCTCGGTATTCGGCACCGGGCGATCCATCCGACACGCGGTACGGCTACCCCGCAACGCGCCATCGCGCAGAGGTGCTCTGCATAGCGTGGAATACAAGCACTGACTGTTCCGGAGCCCGGATGGCGACAGGCGTAACGCCTACACACAGCGGCTACACCGCAACGCGTCGTGGCCAAGAGGGCTTAAAGCGGACCCCGCGAAATTCGGAACGACGAGGCAGCGTGTTCACGCATGCCGCGCCACAGCGTGGCGCGATGTGCAGCAAAGCTCCACGAGCCGTCGGCTCGACGCTTTGGCTTTTGCCCTTCGGGCCCCCTCACGGACTGGCCGGCTTCACCGGCCAGCGCCAAGCGGGGGTGCTCTTTCTTTTGGCATTGCCACCATCTCGGTGGTTACTTTTCTTTGAGCAAGCAAAGAAAAGTGACCCGGCCTCCGGCAGGAGGTCGGAAGCCCGCCGTCCCACAGGGACTACCTTCGGGTCGCAACGAGCCAGGTCGCCGTATCGCTCAATCTAAGCAAAAGCCAAAGTCACTGGACCCCTGCCTTCGCAGGGGGGACGGTGTTCATGGAACGCTGAGGAGGGGCATACATCCCCGCCTCGCAGGCCAAGCAAAGACCAACGGCCCTATTCAACACCTCAATGCGTCGAACTCGCCGCCACCGGCGCCTCACGCCCATGCTGCAGCGACTGGATGTAATCCACCACATCCTGCTTCGACACCGCACCGCGATGGTTCTTGTCGATCGCATCGAAATGAGCGCGGATGAAGGGCACCGGACCCTTCTCGGCTTCTTCCTTGGTCAGCAGGCCGTCCTTGTTCTTGTCGGCGATGTCGAAGTTCTTCAGGTTGTTCTGGGCCTGATTGGCGATGGCGCCCAGGCCGGTCTGCGCGTGGCTGGCGGTGGCGGCAAACGCGGCGAGTGCGGCAATGATGAGCAGGGTGTGGCGCATGGTGGAACTCTCTCCCGAAATGGCGGGCCGGAGTATGTCACCGGGAATGTGAGCAGTTCGTTCGGACAGCCTGCTTCCGCGTGATAGCAGCGCACTTATGCACGACCACCTTCATTGCCTTGTAGGCTCCGGTCGCGCATTGAGTGCGCTGCTGCCAGGACTTATGCGCCCAGGTCCAGTGCGTTGGTGAGATCTCCCGGCGGAGGACCGCCGGCGGCCACCATGGCGTCCTCGCGCAAGGTCAGGCCCGGCAGCTTGGTCAACCCAAAGCGGCGCGTGAGGAAACGTGCGATGGAACCGGTGTCGTAGATCGTGTGATCCACGTAGCCCTTTTTCGCGAGCGGCGACACGATCAGCGCGGGAATGCGCGAGCCCGGTCCCCAGCGGTCGCCCTTGGGTGGTGCGACGTGATCCCACCAGCCGCCGTTCTCGTCCACGGTGATGATCACCAGTGTGTGTTTCCACGCCGCCGACTTCTGCAACGTGTTGACGATGGTCATCACGTGGCGGTCGCCCGCATCCACGTCCGAGTAGCCGGCGTGCATGTTGAGATCGCCCTGTGGTTTGTAGAAGCTCACCGTCGGCAGGCGATTGGCCTTGATGTCGGCAAGGAAATGATTGGTCTTCGACGTTTCGCCCATGCCGGCGTCGCGCAGGTGCTTCGTGCGTGCTTCCGTGCCGGGCGCGAAGCTCTTGAAGTAGTTCAGCGGCTGGTGGTGGATCTGGAAGTTGGGGCGCTGCGGGAACTGGTGTTCGTCGCCGTCGCCCTTGCCGTCGAGCGCGAGCTGCCACGCACCGGCGTACCACGCCCAGTCGACGCCTTTGGCCGACAACGCGTCGCCGATGGTCAGGTGTTCCTGCGGCGGCAGGGTGTTGGGGCTGTCTTCGGAAGCGAGCAGCGGGTTTCTGCCGGACTGCGTGCTGGTCGGCTGGTACGGCGGCATCATCGTGTTCACCGCCCAGAAGTCCGGAGTGAGCTGGCTGCGCGAGGCGAACTTCGGCTTGCCTTCCATCGCGCTGGCCGGGGACTCGTCGGAGAGTTTGAGGCGCGGATCGTCGGCCTTGCCGCTTTCCGTCACGGCGATGTTGAACTGCGCGGGGCTCTTGTCCGCCGCCGGATAGAACGGTGGCTGCGCGGCGACCAGATACTGGTGGTTGAGGAACGAGCCGCCAAACGCGCCCATGAACCAGTTGTCGCACAGCGTGTACTGGCGCGCGAGCTGCCACAGGCGCAAGTTCGACTCGCTGTCGTCGTAGTGTCCCATCACCATGGCGCCGGTATCGCCCCAGGCGACGAAGCCGTCGTTCTTGCCGCCGTTGATCTGACGCTGGTTCTCGTAGAACGCATGCACCAGGTCGCGCGTCACCACGCCATGCGGCAGCGGATCGCCGTTGCCGGTGCGCAAGGCCCACGGTGCGTTCGACAAGCCGGTGATGTCGTTCTCCATCACCTGGTAGGTGTGGTGGTGCACGGTTTGCTTGTGCGGCGCCAGGCCGTGCCAGATCGGCGGCAGGGTTTTCAGCACCGAGCCGTCGCGGTCTCGCTGCAGATAGTCCTCGGGCTTCAGTTCACTGAGCGGCTTTTCCACGCCCGGGAAGTTGGCGAACAGGTTGTTGAAGCTGCGGTTCTCGAGGTAGATCACCACCACCTTCTGCACCTGCCGACGCAACGCATCGTCGATCTTGGTCGCGGTGACGGGCGATGCCGTGGGCTTCGCTGCGGCCATCGTCTCGGCGCCGCCCAGTGCGAGCGCCGCACCGCCCAGCGCGATGCCGCCGAGCAGGCGGCGTCGCGTGGGGTCTACGGGTTGTTCTTCAGTGCCATCGGTGGAATGCGGTGGAGGAAGCTTGGTCACGGTGCGGCGTCATCGTAGAAACGGGAGAGGTCCGCCTTGGTCTCCTGCAGCGACGTCGGGTCGAGATAAATCATGTGACCGGAGGGATAGAAGCCGTAGGAGATGTTCTTGCGTTCCGCCGGCTCCAGCCCAAGGTGGGTGAGGTCGAATTCGGTCGCGTAGAACGGCGTCGCCAGGTCATAGTACCCGTTTGCGGAAAACACTTTCAGGTGCGGGTTGCGGCGCATGGCATCGCCAAGATCGTCGCCCACGTAAGTGGCTTGCAGCCAGCCGCCATTCTTCTTCCGCTTCCAGTCCCAATTCTTGCCGATGGCGGAGTAGTTGTTGGGCAGGTAGGGGCGGTCGTCGGTGAACTTCAGCTCCGTCGCGGCGTACTGGTTGAACGTGGCCACATAGGCGCCGGTGATGGCGTCGCTGGCGGTGTCGCCATCGGGCGTTTCGCCGGCGGCATCCGGGTCGATACCTTGGAAACGGCCATCCAGACGGCCAACCGTCAACCGCTCGTTGCGCAACAGCTCCTTGCGGAAGCGGCTCGGGCTTACGCGCAGGTTTGCTTCCTTGATGTACTGGGGTGAGATGCCGAGGTAGCGACTCATCTGGTTGGCTACGCGGTCGGCCTCTGTCGGATCGAGGGCATCGCCCTTGGCCAGCGCCAGCGTGTAGTCGCCCGAAGCAAAGCGGCGTACGTCATCGAGGAAGGCTTTGATGTCTGCGGGCTTGTTCGGCACCTTGTTGTGGTACCACGCAATGGCCGCTTCGGTGGGCAGATTCACGATGTAGCCGTGGTCGATGCCCGGCGCGGCGACGGAGAAGTCGAGGATCGACGACATCAGGACGACACCGTTGAACTCCATGCCGCTTTCCTGCAGCGACTTCACCAGCACCGCGGAGCGCGTGGTGCCGTAGCTTTCGCCGAACAGGAACTTCGGTGAATTCCAGCGCTTGTTCATGCTGACGTAGCGGGTGACGAACTTGTTGAACGCCTCGGCATCCTGGTCCACGCCCCACACGTCCTTCCCTTCAGTCTTGCCGACCAGGCGCGAATAGCCCGTGCCCGGTGCATCGATGAAGACCAGATCGCTCTTGTCGAGCAGGCTCTGGTCGTTGGGCACCCAGTGATAGGGCGCAGGCGGAATCGGCTTGTCGCCGTCGTTCGCCACGCGTACCGGGCCGAACGAGCCCATGTGCAGCCACATCGACGACGAACCCGGCCCGCCGTTGTAGAAGAACGTCACCGGCCGCTTGCTGTTCTTGCCACCATCGGTGGTATAGGCGACGTAGAAGAAGCTCACCGTCGGCTTGCCCTTGTCATCGCGGATGGTCAGACGACCCGCGGTCGCGGTGTAGCTGATGCTGCGATTACCCACGCGCACGCTGTGCTTGGTGACGGACGCGTGCTCGGGCGGCGCGGCCTGCTCGTTCTCGTCGGCCTTCTTGTCCTTGTCGCCCTGTTCGGCCTTGGGCGCGTCCTTGGGTGTGTCGGCGGCGTGCAGTGGCAAGGTGCCCAGCGCGAAGAGGGTGGCGAGAGCGAGTGAAGCGATCGGAAGTTGGCGCATGTCAGTTGTTTCCTTGAAGCCGTTTCACGGCTTCTTCGAGCATGTTGTTCCCTCACCGTCATCCCCGCGGAAGCGGGGATCCAGCGCCTTATTGGCTACACGAAAAGTCGCTTGATTTCCGCCTTCGCGGGAATGACGGTGAGGGGAAATGAAAGTTGCCTCCGGACATCACGAATGCGTAGTGGCGTCGTAATAGCGCGCCAGGTCGCCCTTGAGCTGCTGCAGCGCTTCGGTGTTGAGGTAAATCATGTGGCCCGACGGGTAGTACAGGAAATGCACGTTGCCACGGAGCGCCGGCTCCAGGTCCATGTGCGAGATGTCGTACTCGGTGTTGAAGAACGGCGTGGCGAAATCGTAGTAGCCGTTCACCGATAACAATTGCAGGTGCGGGTTGGTGCGCATCGCATGCGCGAGATCGCCGGCCACGTACGCCGTCTGCAAGGGGCGCTTGATGCCCGCGGCCTGATGCTTCCAGTCCCACGCCTTGCCGATGTCGCCGAAGGTCGGACGGTAGTCGAGATCGCTGTGGTAGTTGAGCTGATTGCTCACGTACTCGTGGAAGGCAGTGACGAAGGCGCCGCTGATGCCGGTGTCCGACGCGTCGTAGTCGGGCGTCTCGCCCGCTGCGTCTTCATCCGTGCCTTCGAAGCGCGCATCGTAGCGGCCAATGGTGCGACGCTCGTTGCGCAGCAGCTCCTTGCGGAAGCGCGAAGGTTCCACGCGCAGGTTCGCCTGCTTGATGTAGTCGACCGAAAGCCCGGTATGCGCGGCGAGCTGGCGCGCTACCGCTTCGGCTTCGGCGGGCGGTACGTCCTGCCCCTTGGCCAGCGCGGTTGCATAGGCGCCTCGCGCGAATGCGCGCACCTGGTCGAGGTAGGCCTTCAGGTCGGCAGGTTTGTTGGCGAGCTTGTTGTGGTACCACGCGGCGGCGGCGTAGCTCGGCACGTAGCCGATGAACATCTCGTCGTAACCCGGCATGCGCATGCCGTAGTTGAGGATGGAGGACATGATGATCACGCCGTTGAACGACATGCCCTTGTCCTGCAGTGCGTCCACCAGCGCACCAGAACGCGTGGTGCCGTAGCTTTCGCCGTAGAGGAACTTCGGCGAGTTCCAGCGGTTGTTGATGGTCACGTAGCGCTGGATGGCGCGCGCGAACGCGGAGACGTCCTGGTCCACGCCCCAGAAGTCCTTGCCTTCGGCCTTGCCGAGCGGGCGCGAATAGCCGGTGCCGATGGCATCGATGAACACCAGGTCGGTCTTGTCGAGCAGGCTGTCGCTGTTGGGCACCAGGTTGTAGGGGGCGGGCGCGGTGGCGGCCGGGCTGTTGGTGGCGATGCGCACGGGACCGAACGAGCCCATGTGCAACCACATCGACGATGAACCGGGGCCGCCGTTATAGAGGAACGTCACGGGCCGCTTTTCCGGTTTGCCGTTGTCCACGGTGTAGGCCACATAGAACACGCTGGCCTGCGGCTCGCCCTTGTCATCGCGGATGATCACCGTGCCCGCCGTCGCGGTATACGCCACCGAACGGCCGTTGATGGTGACGCTGTGCTTGCTCCGCACCGCGGTCTCGGTGGTGGGGGCTTTGACCTCGTCGTCCTTGCTGGTGTCGGCTTGTTTGTCGGCTGGCTTTTCCTTGGCCAGCGTCGTGGAAAACGGTGACAGCACGAGGCTGCCGGCCATCAGCAGGGTCAAAAGGCGACGCATGGTGCTCCCCAGGGTTCTGGAACGGCGTAAGCCCCGAGTATGCGTATGACGGCTGCGTGACGACCGTGACAAAAGTACTAGGAGGCTTGCCTTTCGCTGACGAGAAACCCGTTAGGATGGCTGTCGAACTCGGACGCAGGGAGAGCGGAATGACACGAAGGATCGTGCGGGTGCTGCTGTTGGCGGCGAGCGTTTCAGGCGGTGCAACGGCTGCCGACGATGACGGCATGGCGCGTGTAGCGGCCTCCTGTCCTGCGGCCGCGGCGTGGATCAGCGCCCATAGGGTGCAGCCGCCGAACGGCGGTGAGGACGATCACGCGTTCTCCGAGCCCGCGTTGCGCACCGCCTTGCAGCAACGCAAGGCGCGCGACCAGCAGGTCCGCGATGCATGGGTGGCGGCCGGCATGCGCCTGGAGAGCAAGCAGACCAAGGTCATGCATGAGGCCGATGCGTCCAATACGGCGTGGCTCAAGGGCGTGATCGATCATTCCGGCTTTCCCACGCCAGAGCAGGTCGGCAAGCAAGGGGTCAACGATGCGTGGCTGCTCGTGCAGCATGCCGAGGCCGATCCCGGCTTCCAGTCCCGCGTGCTCGCCATGCTGGAGCCGTGCGTGCATGACGGCACGATCCGCGCATCCGATTACGCCATGCTGGATGATCGTGTGCGCATCAACCAGGGCAAGCCGCAGCGTTACGGTTCGCAGTTTGCCGGTGACGCCGCGAAGCCGGGCGAAATGCACCTATCGCCCGTGGAAGATCCCGCGCATCTGGACGAACGCCGCGCCCGCATGGGGCTGATGCCGATGCGCGATTACGAGTGCGCGTTGCGCGCGACCTATGCGGTGAGTTCCGCCCCCCAATGAAACCGCCGCTATCCGTGAGGATGCGGCGGCTGTCATCGATACGCTGGTTGCCCGCGAATCAGGGCGAAGAAGCAGGCGGTTGCTGCGGAGGCGGCGTGGCCGGCACGGCCGAGGTGGCGGCCGGCGCGGGCGTTGGCAGCACCAGGGCAGGGTTCGCCTGCATGGCTTCCAGCGCGTGCACCTGCTGCTTCACCGCGTCGAGCTGTGCGTTGGTGTTGTGCAGGTCGCTGCTCAGCGACACGGCCTGCTGGCGCGCCTGTTCCTGCGCCTCGGCCACCTGGCGTGCCTGCTGCTGCTGGTTGTTCGCGTCCTGCTGCAGGCTGCGCAGCTTGGCCTCGTTCACCGCGATCATGTGCTCGGCGTACTTGTTGCCGGCATCCAGGCGCAGCGTGTCGATTTCCACCTGGCCCAGCGTCTGCGTCTGCGACACGAAAGTGCGATAGAGGCCTTCCGCATCGTCGAAGGAGTCGGTCTGCATCACGCGCCAGAACTCTTTGCCGTGGAACAGCACCACGTAATAGCCCAGCGTTTCCGGCCGGAACAGCAGGCTGGCGCCGTAGGTGCTGTTGTAGGTCGTACGCATTTCGGTGAGCTGGTGGTTGTCGATCAGCTGGCGCAGGCTTTCGACGGTGCCCAGCGGCACGCGGGCCTGTGCGGATGCCGGCGCGGCATTGGCCTCGGGCAGCGGGTTGTTGCTCGTCGCCGGGACGGAGGCGCAGGCCGAGGTGGCCATGAGCACCATGGTGCCGATCGCGAACAGCACACGCCGTGGGCTCGCGCTGCGAGTCAAAGCCTTCATCCCGTATTCCCCTCTGATCGTGGCCGGCCCCGGAGTGCGCTGAAGCGCGCTTCCCGTCCCTGGCCGGGCCATCCGGGACAGTCTAAGGGTCTGCCTGAACCGGTCAAGGGGCGAAACAGGCCCTAGTAGACCAATTGGACGCCGTGACAACGCAATGACCGCAGGGTCAGCGTGCTGACGCCCAGTTTGACGCCCAGGGCATTCTGCAGGGTCGGCGTGACAAGTTGCGAACCGATCTGGTTCAGCGGGCCTTGCACGGTCTGCAGGACGAAGCCGAGCGCCGCCAGAAGGCTGTTTGGTTGCGCGCTGCCGCTCCCGGGCATGGCGTTCTGGATGGCGCTGATGCAGGCGGCCTGTGATCCCAGGCACAGCGTTCTCAACACGACGTTGGTCAGTACGGAGCCCACGTCGGTCAACAGGCCACCCACGTTGGAGCCAAGGCCGCTGACGTTCAGGCTCAACGTGTTGCCGAGCACGCCACCCAGTTGGCTCGTGGTGTTGGACAGGAAGTTGCCGAGCAGGGTGCTGCTGTTGTTGAGTTGGGTCAACGCGTTGTTGAGCTGGGTAGAGTTGCCCCCGCCCGGATTGTTGTTCCACAGATCGTTCGCCAGCGCGTTCGACAGTGTCGAGCCGGTGGTTCCCGATGACGCGGTCGCCTGCGACAGCAGTCCTGCTGTCAGCGCGGTGAATGCGTTCGTGACCGTCGTGCCGATGTCCAGCGGCGTGCCACCGCTCGGCACATCCTTGGGGGGATCGCCGACCGCCATCGTGGCGCTGCCGCTGGCGGGCAGGCCCGTCACTACGAACGGGTTGCCCAGGCTGGCTACGGTGATGCCGCCAACGATCACACCCACCATCGGGCCCCCGCTGGTGCTGGTGGGAATCTGGTCGCAGCTTCCCGCCGTGCTGAATGCATTGGCCTGCGTCATGCCACCCACGCACATCTTCAGCACGGACGAGTTCACGTTGAAGGTGGCGTGCTCGGTGGCTCCGCCGGTTTCCGTGCAGAGGCTGGCGAGCGTCGCCTGCGCATAGACCAGGTCGATCGCGATGGGCAGATTGAGGGTGATCCACGTGTTGGCACCACTTAGCAACGTGCCGATAAGCGGAACCTTGTTCGTGTTGAGTTGCACGTTGATGAAGGCGCGCACCTGGGCCGTCGACGCGGTGGTATTCACGCCGCCAATGCCGATGCTCGGCGGCTCGATCACGCTGAAGGCGGTGGAGATGGTAAGCCCCGGAATGGCCGGTCCCGTGGTTATGGCGCCCTGGACTGCGTGGTTGCGGGTAGCAACGCCGACGGCGCCGCTGATCAGGTCGAGCGCGTTCACCTGTGCGTTGAGTGCCGACTGCACATCCGAGGTATTGGAGAGTTGCGCGAACAGGCCGGGTGTCGTGCTGGTGGAGCCCAGTGTCACCTGGCCCGCCCCACCGCTCACGGCGGCGGTTACCGCACTGACCAGGGTGGCATTGGCGCTCGCCAGTTGCTGCTGTCCTGCCGCGTTGACCGTCGCATTCAGCACATCGATCAAGGCGTGCGCCTGTACCGTCGTGGCGAGGAACTGGTTGAACTGGCCCACCGAGAGATTGGCGGGTACCTGCACGCCCAGCGCATTCAGCAGGCCGGATGGGGTGACTGTGGCGTTGGCAAGGCCGGCGTATCCGACCAGCGAAGCCTCCGGAATGGTCAGCCCGACGCTGGACAGCAGCTGACCCAGCGTCGACTTGCCGCTCACCGTCGCCAGCGTGCTGCCGATGGTGAACACTGCCGTGGGCTGTACGCCTGCGGCCACGGCCTCGCCCGTCACGTTCGGCAAGGCGCCGGCAAAGCCCCAGATGGACTGCACCGGTTTCTGCGCCACCACGTGTACAGCGTTCGGGTTGCTCCCTGTCGGGGTGGCTGCAAAGTGATTGGCGATGGCGGCGTTGCCCAGTGGGTCCCACGTGCCGCATTGGATGCTCAGCGTGCCCGCGGTGAATTTGTTCTCCACCGTCGCATTGCCGTAGGCGGCGGTGTTGTTCGAATTGTCCGTGGCGCAGGCGTTGAGTTGCTGCGCGCCCGCCAGCGCGGCGAGATCAGCCACTTTCTGCGTGTCGCGCTTGTTCCAGTAGAGATAGCTCACCTCGATCAGGCCGAGCATGCTGATGAAGAACAGCAGCGTCAGCAGCATGCTCACCGCGGTGACACCGCGCTGCATCGCACGCGGTGGACGGCCCGCCCTGCTTCCTGCCGTTGCCCCCAAGGCCAATGAGCTGGACATTACGGCGAACCGCTGGTGCCGGACGCGCTGTTGGCGTTCTTCGAAACCGTGGTTTCATAGAACTCCGGAATAGGGTGAGTAAAGCTCTTCAGGTAACGCTGATAGCTCGCCGACGCTTCGGGTCCGGGAATGGGCAGCGCGCGTCCGGCGTTGGTCCCCTGGCTTTGCATGGCGAACAACTGCCGCGTCACGCTGCCGACGTGGGTGGTCGCGGCCGTGCCATCCGTTGCCGGTTGGGCCGCCATGGGCGGGACGGGCGACGATTCGGCGGCGGCATTCGGCGTGCCGGCGGAAGTGGCCGGCGCACCCATCTGGCCAGTGATGGGTGTCTGTTGCGCGTAAGCGCAGAAGGCCATCGTGCAGCCGAGCAGAGCGGCGAGGGCAAGTCGCGGATGGACGGGCGTGGAGCGATTCATGGCCGTGCCTCGTAAGCGGTGGCGTCGGTGGTGAAGCGTTGCAGCATGCTGGCCGGGACATTGGTGTTGCTTGGCGTTGCACTGGTGCTCTTCGCCGCGGCGGCCGGCGTCGCGGGGCGAGGCGTGGATGTCGCTGCCTGCCGCTGGCGCGAGGCAATCTGCACGGCCAATCGGCGCACATCGTTCTGACTGTCCGCAGGCAACTGGCCGCGCTGCATGATGGCGTCGGCGCGCGTCGTGTCGCCGGTCAGCAAGGCCCACAGAGCCAGGTTGGCGATCACCTTGGCATTGCTCGGATCCAGTTCGGCTGCCATCGCCAGCGGGTCTTTCGCCGTCGCCGGCTGTCCCTCGCACAGGCGCGCATAGCCCAGATCGCTGAGGTAGGCCGCGTTCACCGGCTCCAGTTCGGTGGCCTTGAGCAGCGCTTCGTCGGCGGCGACCGCCTGGCCGGATTGCGCCTCGACCAGTCCCAGCCCGTGCCACGCGGCGGCGGCCTGGTCGCCGGTGAGCAGGCCGCGATAGAGGGTGCGCGCGGCATCGAGTTGTCCCGTCGCACGCAGTGCATCCGCCTGGCGCCGCCTCAGTTCCGGCGTGGTGCCGAAACGCTGGCGGTAGGCATCGATATGCGCGAGCGAAGCGTAGTACGCACCTTGCTGCTGCATCTGGCGGATCAGATCCATGTACACCGCCTTGTCGTCATGCGGGCTGGCGTTGTCCGGTGCTACTAGCGACGGCGTCGGCGCGTGGTTGGGATAACCGCCCAGTGTCTTCCCGCAGGCGGCCAGCAGGACGCAGGCCGCCGCGACGGCCACCCAGCGAAAGGCGGGGATGGGATGGGTCATGATCAGTGTCCTGGCAGCTTGGCCATGCTTGCGGCGAGCGAGATGAAGGCAGGGCCGGCAAGCACGACCAGCAATGCCGGGATCAGCGTCATCATCATCACGACGGTCATCTTGACGGAGAGCTTGCCGCTCAGTTCCCTCATGCGCAGCTTGCGTTGCTCACGCAGGCGGTCGCCGAACTGGCGCAGCGGCTCCTGCACGGCGCCGCCGTGCTCGTGCACCTGCACCAGGATCTGCACGAGGCTCTTCAGGCCGTCGTTATCGAATTCGCACAAACGATGCAGCGATTGCATGCGCGAGCGGCCATGCAGGTACGCCGTATTGGCGTCGCCCACCTCGCGGCTCAGCAGCGGCATGGCCTCCTGGAAGCGATCCGCCACCATCTGCAGGCTCTGGTCCACGCTGAACCCCACGCCTTGCAGCAGGCGCAGCAGATCGATCAGTAGTGGCAATTCATCGTCGGCGCGCTTGCGCAGGCGCTTGGCCCATATGCCCAGCAGCAGCTTGGGCGCGATCAGGCCAAAGGCCGCCGCGCCTATGAAGATCACGAACGCGCGAAAGCCGCTCGGTGCCATCCAGAGCAGGATCGGCAACGGTGTGGCCATGGCGAGCGCCAGTCGCAGGCCGAGGAACACGGCGCGTCCCTCGCCGGTGTTGTGATTGATCTGGCCCAGCAACAGGCGGTCCTCGGGCGAGATCAGGCCTTGTCCTAGGCGACTGCTTTCGAAGCGTTTGCCCAATTGGTGAAGCGCGTGCACGACCCACTGCCAACCATGCACTTCGCCTTCCTCGGGCGACTCCGCCGTGCTGCCGGGCGATTTGCCGAGCAGGGCACGATCGATCAGGCGACCCTCCAGCCGGCGCTGCCGCATATGGCGCACCGCCTCGTTGGCCAGCAGGGCAACGCCTGCGACCAGCGCCACAGCGGCCAATATCATGATCCAACCCGTTTCCACGGCATTTCCCCCTGTGAGCAGACCCGGCGACGGTGTGGCGGGCGCCGTTACAGCGACTTGGCCAGGCGATAGAGCAACAGACCTCCCCCCAGCTCCAGCCCGAGCGCGATGAGCAGGAGCTTGTGCCCCATCGGCTCGTGGAACATCGGCTTGAAGAAGGCGGGGTCGACAATGGTCATGAAGGTCGCGACGGCGACCGGCAAGAGCGCCAGTACCCAGGCGGACATGCGCGTTTCGGAAGTGATCGATCGGAGCTCGGAGCGCGCATGCGCGTGGTCGCGCATGAAGTCGCTCATGCGTTGCAGCACATGGTCCGCGCGACCGCCCACGCGCATGCCAATGCCAAGCACGGCGTGCAGCAACGAGAGTTCTTCCAGCTTGTAGGGGCGCGACGCCATGGCCAGCGCCTGATCCAGGTCGGCACCGGCGTGCATGGACGACAGGGTGCGATCGAGCACGCTGCGCAGCGGCATCGCCACGGACTTGGTCGTGCTCTGGAACGCCATGGGCAGGCTATTGCCCACGCTGGTCATGCGGATCATGCCGTCCAGGAAATCCGGCAACTGCGCCAGCAGTTTCTGCTGTTGCTTCTCGGCACGCTGGCGCAGCCACAGCCATACGAGGCAGCCGTACAGGCCAAGCACCAGGGGCATGGCCAGCGCGCTGCCGATACGCCACCACGCGAGCAGCGAGAGTGCGGCGCCGACGCCGATGATGGCCAGGTAAATCGTTCGATTGGCGGGCAGATTGGAGCGCGTCAGCAGGCCGTCCATCTGCTGCAGGAATGCGCGTTTGCGCTGACCAGGCAAAGGCGGCGGCGCCGCGCGTCGCTCCATTGGCGCGTGCGCGACCAGTCGTTGCTCCACGTTCTCCAAGCTCCTGCGTTGCTGCAATCGCGCCGCGCTGCCCCACCACAGCTCGATCGCGCCGGCGAGCAGCAACAGGGTGATGGCGAGCAGGGCGAGTGCCTGGATCATGCGAATGGCCCGCTCGATTCGCGCAGCATCTGGCGGAACGGTTCGAGCTTGGTGGTATGCGGTTGCAGGCCCAGGCTCATCCAGCGATCGGTGTCCTTGCCATCGCGGTCGATGAAGGACTCGTGCTTGTACATGTCCTGCGTGGTGATGATGTTGTCGCCCACGCCGGTCACCTCGGTGATGGACGAGATCACGCGGCGCCCGCTACTCAGGCGGGCGATCTGCACGATGAAATCCACCGCGCTGGAAATCTGCCGGCGCAGGCTGTTCTCGCTGCCCTGGAAGCCGGCGAAACCCGCCAGCATCTCGAGGCGATACAGTGCGTCGCGTGGCGAGTTGGCGTGGATGGTGGACATGGAGCCGTCATGGCCGGTGTTCATGGCCTGCAGCATTTCCAGCACTTCGGTGCCACGTACCTCGCCCACCACGATGCGGTCGGGGCGCATGCGCAGGCTGTTGCGCACCAGGTCGCGGATGCTCACCATGCCTTCGCCGTCGAAACTCCCGATGCGGCTCTCCAGTCGCACCACGTGCGGATGGTTGAGCGACAGTTCGGCGGTGTCCTCGATGGTGATCACGCGCTCCTGATGCGGAATGAAGCTGGCCAGCGCATTGAGCAGCGAGGTCTTGCCCGAGCTGGTGCCGCCCGACACGATGATGTTGCAGCGACCCAGCACCATGGCTTCGAGCAGCGAACGGATCGCGCGGTCGAACGTGCCCTTTTCCAGCAACTCGTCCGGAGTGAACGGATCCTTGCGGAACTTGCGGATGGATACGCAGGGGCCGGTGACGGACAGCGGCTCGATGATGGCGTTGAGGCGACCGCCGTTCGGCAGGCGCGCATCCACCATGGGGTTGGAGTCGTCCAGCCGGCGACCCAGCGGAGCAAGGATGCGCCGCACGATGCGCAGCAGATGATGGTTGTCGCTGAAGCGGATGTTCTCGCGCTTGAGGATGCCGCCACGGGAGACATAGACGTCATCGTGGCCGTTGATCAGGATGTCCTCGACCGTGGCGTCCAACAGCAGGTCGTCCAGCGGTCCGAAGCCGGTGAGCTCCTTCACCAGTGCGCCCGACACCTGCTGCATCTCGAATTCGTTGACCGGGATGCGCCACTCCTGCACGAAGCTCGCGGTTTCCGTCTCCACGTACTTGGTGACGGTGGTACGCGACCACGACGCGATGTCGATGCGCTGGTCTTCGATGCGATTGAGCAGGAATTCGTGCGCGGCCGATAGCACGTCCTGGAACTGCTGGGTCTGCTCGAAAGGCAGGTCGGCGCCATCCAGTCGAGCCGACACGTCGGCGCGGCGCAGCGCGGCGGCCAGCACCGCGCTGGGCGAGTTCAGCGGCGTTTCCATAGAGCACTCCCGAATCGGTTGAACAACGCCCTCAGGGCGCCACTGTCCGTTTCACGCTTCACGCGCAAGCGGAAGCGGGCGAGCAGTGGCGAGAGCGCGCGCACGTACGCATCGTTCGGCACGGTTTCGTGCAGGAGGGATCCGCGGTTGGCGGCAGCACGCAAAGGACGCGGCCGTTCCGGCAAGGTAGCCAGCAGCGGCAGGCTGAATCGCTCGGACATGCGTGCGCCGGTGATGCCGCAGCTCTCGTCGTAGCGATTCACCACCAGCGATACGCGCAGGTCGCGTGCCTGCGCACGTTCGAGCTGGCGCAGGCAGGCATCCAGCGCCACCATCGAGCCGATCGACTGATCGGCGACCAGCCAGATTTCATCAGCCATTTTGAGCAAAGTGTGGGCGACGTCGTCGAGCACGCGGTAGTCGAGGTCGCACAGCACGAGGTCGAACATACCCAGCAGGCGTTCCATCAGCGGCGCCACCTCGGCACCGCCAAGGCTGATGTTGCGCTCGCGCGGCTGGCCCAGCACCGCGGCGCCGCTGGCGTGACGCGACACGGCGGTACGCACCAGCGTGGCGTCGATGCGATGCGCGTTGCGCAGGGCATCGTCCAGGTGGAAGTCGCCGCCGGTGCCCAGATACAGGCCCACGTCGCCGCTGGAATGACCCAGGTCCAGCACCATCACGTTGTTGGCGCAGGTCGATGCATCCTGCGGCTTGGCGGAGGCGGCCAGCGCACCCAGGTGCGCCGCGAGCGTGCTGCTGCCCAGGCCGGGACGAACGCCGCATACCAGTACGAGCTGTCCGTGCTTGCCCGCGCGAGCCGGTTGGCCCGACGTTGCCGTCTTGAGCTGGTCCAGCGCGGTTTGCAGTTGGCTGAGGATTTCCTCGTCCCCTGCATCGATGTCGATGAAGTCCTTCAGTCCGGCGCGCATCGCGCACAGCACGCCGGCACCGCGGTCGGATGCGGCCGCGCCGATGCCGAGCAACACCAGGCCAGGATCCAGTGCCGTCAACTGGCGGGCGATTTCCGCGGAGGCATCCGTGTAGCCCTTGGAGAAATCGAGCAGCACCAGGCGCGGCTGGTGCTGGTCAAGCACGCGGCGGCTGGCGGTGAACTGGTGGCTATCGCACCACGACAGCGTGACCAGGTTGCGCAGCCGCGCGGAGAACCGCTGCGCGTTGTTCTCGTCCGGCGAGTACAACAGCAGCGTCGGTTCCAGGGCTGGCTTCGCCAGGGTCACTACAATGGGGTTCGCCTGCATAGCCATGTCCTCAACGCGAGAAGCCGGGCAGTTGGTCGGAGCTTGCGGGATTGAGCAGCCACGAGCCCCACACCGGCTGGTTGTTTCGCTCTTCGCGCTCGCCGGGCAAGGGAATGGCGGCGCCCTTGGCGATCGGACGCACCAGGTGCGGCGTCACGATCAACACGAGTTCCTTTTCCTGCCGGCTGTATTTGAGGTCGCGAAAGAACGACCCGATGATCGGGATGTCACCGAGCAACGGGATCTTGTCCACCTGACTGGTGATGTTCTGGCTCACCAGTCCGCCGATCACGAACGTTTCGCCATCGCCGAGCTCCACCGTGGTATCGGCGCGGCGCGTGGTGATGGCCGGCACGGATACGCCGGCGATCTGCAATGCGTTGGTGTAATCCAGGTCGCTCGCTTCCGGTGCTACCTTGAGCGCGATGCGATCGGGCGCAAGCACCGTCGGCGTCACCGTCAAACCGATGCCGAACGGCTTGTAGACGATGGTGGTCGTCGCCAGGCCCTGCGGCACTGGAATCGGCAGTTCGCCACCGGAAAGAAAGCTCGCGCTCTGGCCCGACAAGGCCACCAGCGTGGGCTCGGCCAGCACGCGCGCCATGCCGTCGCTCTGCAACAGGTTCAGGCTGGCGTTCCACAGGTTGCCGTTGGCGCTCTTGTGGCCGAGCACCAGGTTGAACGCCGAGGCGATGGCGCCGCCGGTAGTGGTGTTGTTGTTGCCCAGCGGTGAAGCGAAGCCGTAGCTGAAGCCGTTGTTGGTCGCATTGAAGTTGATGCCGACCTGGCTCATCACGTTCTTGTCGAATTCGACCACCTTCACTTCCACCTGCACCACGCCGCCGCTGGAAACGCTGGAGGCATCCAGCACGGAGCCCTTTTCCCCCACGGCGTTCTGCGCGGCGGCAACGCCCCGCTCGTGCTCGAGCATGCTGTCGGCTTGGCCGCGCAGCACCGCTTCGTTGTCCTGCACGCCGATCTGCAGGCCGCTGTCGCCCTGCAGCGCAGCCTGGCCGGCACTGCGGACCTGCACGGCGAGGCGTTGCGGATTGGCATCGCCGCGACGCCACAACAGCAGCGTGGTTTCGCCGGGCTTCTTGCCGACCAGCAGCGCATCACGCTGGCTCTTCAACATCACGATGTCGGTGACGGAAGGGTCAGCAATCGCGACCCGCTCGATATCATCGGGCAGGTGCCACGGCCGTTGTTCGTGCGCCTGCAAGGCTATGACGGCATCGTTGGTCGTGGCCGCGTGGCTTGCCACCAGCGGTAGCGCGGCACACAGCAGGGCGATCCAGTGGCGCTGATGGTTCATGGGTTCACCGCCAGCGCCGTACGTGTCGAGGATGGTTCGGCCGAGCCGCGGATGATCTCCAGGCCACCGTGCGCGGGTGCATGCGACGTCCCACGCAGCGTCACCGTCTTGGAACGGCCGACCAGGCCGGGTTCGTCGATGCCTGCGTAGGCGCGATTCTCGGGAGAAGCCAGCCAGCCGCGCTGCTCGCCGGACAGGTCGCTGCGCGGTGCGAGTACCGTCGCCGGCAACGGGAATAGCAGGTTGCTCGGCATGGCGTCATCGCCCGGGTGGCGAAGTGCGAGCGACAGCTTGCCGCTCTGCGCGCCGAGCACCAGCGGATCGACCTCGTCCACCGGCACGGCAAGCACCGCCATCTTGGGTGGCGGCTCGGTCTGCTCCGTCTTGCTGGATGTCGTCGTGGCTGCCGTCGTCTCGCCCAGGCGCGGTAGGTCGCGCACGCCATAGGCGAGTACGCGCAGGCGCGAGGCCAGCAGGCGACTTTCCGAGTGATCTTTGTTCAGCGCCGTGTTTGCGGGCGAGGTATCGGTGATCTTCAAGGTCAGCACCACATCAACGTAGTCGCCCGGCTGCACGCGATAGCCGACACCGGAGATCTCATCCACCGGTACCGCCAGTGCGCGTTCGCCGGGACGAAGCTGCATGGCCACCGGATTGGAGAGCAGTGAGGAGGTGATGACCGTGCCCTCCGGGATATCGACCCGAGGCACGTCACCCACCAGCAGTGCGGGTTGGTCGTAGCTGCCTTCAGGCGCCGCCGATACCGCCATTTCGCGCAGCGACGAGGCCTGGATCACTTGGCCGCTGGGCAGCAATTGCACCGCAACCACCACGCGCGCTGTCTTGGCGGGAAGGGCGGGCGCGGCTGCCGTGGCGGCGGCGACCGGTACGGCCGCCGCCGTCTCCTGTCGACGCTTGCCCAGCGAGAACGCGACCAGCGCAAGCACGAGTGCAAGTGCGACCAGCAGGATGGCGGCGATGCGTGACACGTTGTGCATCTGGGTCGGCTCCGGTGCGTGCGGTTTCGTCAGTCGCCAGCGGGATCCAGCTGCACGGTGGCCGTGCTGCTGAGGTTGGTGCCCATCGCCCAGCCATACAGGGCTTTGGTGCCGGGAATGAAGGGGTGGTTGTCGTAGTCGAACGAGGTCACCACCGTGATGCAGGTGGCGGTGGCGTTGGTGGGGCAGGGAGCGGCAGCGGACACCGCCACCGGCGCGTAGGCGCCGCCCGGCGCCGTGGGTGCGGTGCATGTGGCGCTCTCGCCGGAGAACGTCAGCAGCCATGCCATGGAGCGCTGTGCGGCATTGCAGGCATTGGTCTGGCGTTGCGCGGAGGTGCCGTACTGGAGCGCGGCGCGCGCGCCTTCGGCCGAAGCCAGCGACAGCGCTTGCTGAGCCGCGAAGATCATCACGCCGGTCATGGTGATCAGCAGCAAGGGCAATATGCCCAGCAGGAACACCATGGCAAATTCGATGGCGGCGGAGCCGCGTTGGCGCGAAGGACGCGCGCAAGGGCGATGGGCTTTCATGACTGCCCCCACCGCATCAGTTCCGGGTGCAGCACGACCAGGATGGTCGCGATGCCGAGATAAGTTGCGTGCGGCTGGCCCGCCCGCCCCTGGCGAGCTTGCAGTGAGCGTTGCCACAGCGGCGATGAGGAAAGATGTTGCCGCACCGTCGCGATGCCCGGTGCATAGGCAATGCGCGGCATGCGAAGCATGAGGATGGCGAACGCGTGGATGCCGGTCATCAGGCAGGCGATGAGCCAGATCGGCAGCAGTGCGCGCGCGCCCAACAGGAAGCCGAGCGTGGCAAAGAACTTCACGTCGCCGGCACCCATCCAGCCGATCGCATAGAAAGGCAGCATGGACACGAGCCCGATGGCGAAACCCGACAGCGATGGCCAAGCCAGCGGCGTCACGCCTGAGATCCATGACAGGGTGGTGGCGACAGTAGCCAGGAGGAGGGCTGCCGCGAGCCACTTGTTGGGCACGCGGCGAGCATAGAGGTCACTCAGCGCAATCGTTGCGCTGAGTATGACGGCGAGCGTTGGCAGCACAGCGGTCATGGCCCCTCCCCTGAATGGCCGTCCAAAGTCGGCCCCTGATACCAGGAGATTCCATCCCCCGGCGCCGTTTCTCAGGCTTTGCCCACCGCGGTGGTCAGGGCGGTCATGAGGGTGGTGAAAAGCCCCTGCAGGCCACCCGTGGTGCCGCCGAATATCGCAATGATGGCGGCCGCCACGACGGCCGCCAGGATGCCGTACTCGATCGCGGTGATGCCGTCTTCTTCAGTGATGAACTTGCGAATCATGGTGTTCATAGCGTGTCTCCCATAGAGCGCAGTGCTCTCAGTACCGGTGTTTGAACGCCCCGCCTGCGGTTATCGACTGCACGTCGTCGCCACATGAGCGGTTCGCGACTAGTCCATTCGGACTACGAAGAACGAATGCATACCCTGTGCCATTGATCGGTCTAATAATCCGAATGGCCAGGTATATCGGTCGAAAAACGCCCGTACCGATTGGCCATCGATTATTTAGATCGATGAAACGGCAAGGTCCGTGAGAAATCGTGAATTATGTGAAGAGATATTCACGCCCGTTAATGGCAATAAACTGACGCAAATGATCACTTCGCGTATCGCGAAAACCATGGAATCCCCCAGCGTGTGTACGCTCCGGCGGTCCTGCGGGAGTGATGTACGCCCACAGTCTTGTTCGGGCGTACGTGACTGCTTGCACAAAAACGGCAGATATGAAGATCATTTATGTGATGGAAATCACAAACCATTGGGTGGCATTTCAGCCAAAACGGTCCTTGCCGAAAATGTGCATGGGGCAGAGCGCATGCCTTCTTTAATGCGCCTTGTTGCCAGGGAAAATCGATCAACCGATTAATAGGCGCGCTGGATTGGATGCCTCAGGGGGGCAATCAATGGGAGTGGAGAACGACATCGGACTGGAGTCGCCCGATCTCGTCACGCTGTGCGGCATCCTGAAGGTCTGCGAGCTGGAGCTGGTATTGCTCGGCAAGCAAGGCCCGAAGGCGCACGTCGACTCGATCGCTTCGGAGCAGGCCATCTACTTCAGCGGCGAAGTGAATTTCGCCTTCCGTGGCCGCTTCGCATTGCCGCAAGGCTGGTGCCTGTTCGGCTACCTGCACCAGACCGCGCAGGAAAGCTGGTGCCACGGCACAGCGCTCGGCTCGGGCATGGCATTCACCGTGTTCCCGGAAGGCATCAGCGAATTCATGCTCAGCAGTGGCAGCCGCGTCACCGGCGTGCTGGTGCCGCAGCAACGGCTGGTGGACAAGTACCTGGAACTCAACCCGCACCAACCGGACGTACCCACACGGATCATGTCGTTGTTCGCGCTGTCCGATGACGAGCGGGCGCGCACGCTGCGCGCGAAGTTCGAGGCGGTGCGTGAACGCGTGCTTCACGCGCCGCGCGACGGTCTGTCGCCGGACATCGAGCCCGATGCGATGATCGAATCGCACCTGGTTGCCGCATTGTCGGCGCGGCCGGACGATCGCCCCGCCTGTTCGCGCGGCCGGCGCACGCATTACCTGGCAGTACAGCGCGCCGAAGAGTTCATGCGCCGCAACTTGCGCCGGGACATCTATATAACGGAGCTGTGCAATGCCGCCGGCGTGAGCGAGCGCGCGTTGCGTTACGCCTTCGACGACCTGATGGGCGTGTCGCCCAATCGCTATCTGTCCATGTTGCGCCTGTGCACGGCCTGCAAGAACCTCACGCTGTCCGACGCGAGCAGGCGCTCAGTGAAATCGGTCGCGCTCAGTTGCGGCCTGTGGGATCTCTCGCGTTTCGCCGATCACTATCGTCGTGTCTTCGGCGAGCTTCCGCGCGACACGCTGATGCGCGCACCGCCGTTCGAGGCGGCCTGACGTCTCCTCGCCGTCGTTGCCCAACGCGGGCAACCCTTCACCTTCGCTCTTCACGCCGTTGCTACGCCCTGCCGGATTTGTGCAGGACGCTGCCGTATTTGCCCAAGGCATTGCCGGATCGGCTTATGCCGTTGCCGGATTGGGACATCTGGCGGCGCACGCGAACGTTGTAATGCTCCCCAGCCTTGCCGCCTGCACACGAAGTGCGCCGGCAGAGCTCGCATGGACCTGTATGCGCGGACACATGACGTGGTCCACGCCGGCCAAAAGGGGACAATTCAATGAATCGCATCTATCGACTCGTGTGGTCCGAATCCCGGCACACGTGGGTACCGGCTTCCGAGCTCACGTCGCAGCGGCATCGCGTGACCCGCCAGATGGGCTTCCTGCCCGCGGCGCGCGCCCTGCTGGTCACTGGCCTGGCGCTTTGCGCGCTGGCTTATCACCCGGCATCGCATGCGCAAAGTGCGGATGACGCGAAGCTCAACGACCTCATGGGGCTCGCCGCCAAGTACACCAACCCCGCTTCGCCGTCGGCCACCGCGCCGATCGCGGTGAGCGTCGCCGCGCAGCCCGTGCTCAATCGCGTGGCGGTGACCGTGCCGGGTGGTGAGGCTCCTGTGTCTTCGGTGCCGTCGTTCCAGCACAAGGGCCAGGTCGCCGGCGTGCGCGCCAGGGTTGGCGTGCCGATCGTACCGACCAGCCAGCAGATGGGTTCGGGCGTGGCGCTTCCGGGTGATCTGGGCTCGCGTGTTGGTGCACTGTCCGGCGGCGCCAACGTCGCTGCGTTGGGGCAGGGCGTGGTATCGGCGGTGCTTCCGACCAACAACGACGTGGTGGATCGCAACCGTTCGGTCGTGCTCGCCACGCACGCCAACGTCACCAGCTCGCTGGTGGACAACAGTGCACCGGCGGTGCTCGGTGCTGATGGGCGGGTTCACCTTGGCACACCCGCGATTCCGCTGGGTGCCTCCGGCGCGGCCGTATCCCCTGTGGATGCCACGGTGGGCGCACGCGCTGCCGTGCTGGCCAGCAACGGCGACCTGGTCGACGCGCATGCGCACGTTGGCCTCGCCGTGCCGGTGGTGTCGAGCACGCCGCTGGTGAATGCCAACGTCAACCTGCATGTCGGCGGGCAACTCGCCTCGTCGCTTGCACCGGTATTGCAGCCGATCACCGGTGGTCTCGGTGCAGGCAATCTCGGTGGCGTCGTGGGCAACCTGCCGGCCACCGTTGATGGCGTGAACAACGCCGTGAATGGCGTGGTGGGCGGCGTGACTGGCGGTACTCCGCTGGCGGGTGTGACGGGCTCGGTGTTGCCGCCGGTGGAATCGACATTGCACAACGTGGCGACGACGTTGGCTGGTACGACCACGGGTTCGGGCAACGGTCTCGGTGGTGTGCTGGGTTCGAATGGTCTGGTTTCTGGTCTGCCTGCCACGGTCGACGGCGTGAATCACGCGGTGAACGGTGTGGTGGGCGGCGTGACTGGCGGTACTCCGCTGGCGGGTGTGACGGGCTCGGTGTTGCCGCCGGTGGAATCAACGCTGCACAACGTAGCGACGACGCTGGCAGGTACGGCCACCAGTTCGGGCAACGGTCTCGGTGGCGTGCTGGGTTCGAATGGTCTGGTTTCTGGTCTGCCTGCCACGGTCGACGGCGTGAATCACGCGGTGAACGGTGTGGTGGGCGGCGTGACTGGCGGTACTCCGCTGGCGGGTGTGACGGGCTCGGTGTTGCCGCCGGTGGAATCAACGCTGCACAACGTAGCGACGACGCTGGCAGGTACGGCCACCAGTTCGGGCAACGGTCTCGGTGGCGTGCTGGGTTCGAATGGTCTGGTTTCTGGTCTGCCTGCCACGGTCGACGGCGTGAATCACGCGGTGAATGGCGTGGTGGGCGGCGTGACTGGCGGTACTCCGCTGGCGGGTGTGACGGGCTCGGTGTTGCCGCCGGTGGAATCAACGCTGCACAACGTAGCGACGACGCTGGCAGGTACGGCCACGGGTTCGGGCAACGGTCTCGGCGGTGTGCTGGGTTCGGGCAATGGTTTGGGTGGCGTCGTGTCGGGCGTGACATCGACCTTGGGCGCGGTGCTTTCGCCGGCGACGGGTGGTGTTGGGCTGGGTGGCACCGGTGGACTTGTATCGGGTGTCGTCTCGACGGTCGGCCAGGTGCTGCAACCCGCCTCGGGTGGCAACGGTGGCCTGGGCAATGTGGGTGGCCTGGTGTCCAACCTGCCGGCCACGGTGACGGGCGCAACGAATACGGTCACGGGCGTGGTGAGCGGTGTGACCGCAGGTACGCCTCTCGGTGGCACGGTGTCCGGTGTAGTGCAGCCGGTGGCGTCGACGGTGAATGGCCTCGTCGGTGGCCTGGCGGGCACGGCGACGGGCTCGGGCAATGGCCTCGGTGGCGTGCTTGGCTCGGGTAGCGGTCTGGGCGGCGTGCTTGGCTCAGGCAACGGCTTGGGCGGCGTCGTGTCGGGTGTCGTCTCGACGGTCGGCCAGGTGCTGCAACCCGCCTCGGGTGGCAACGGTGGCCTGGGCAATGTGGGTGGCCTGGTGTCCAACCTGCCGGCCACGGTGACGGGCGCAACGAATACGGTCACGGGCGTGGTGAGCGGTGTGACCGCAGGTACGCCTCTCGGTGGCACGGTGTCCGGTGTAGTGCAGCCGGTCGCGTCGACGGTGAATGGTCTCGTCGGTGGCCTGGCAGGCACGGCGACGGGCTCGGGTGGCGGACTCGGTGGTGTGCTGGGCTCGGGTAGCGGTCTGGGTGGCGTGCTTGGCTCAGGCAACGGCTTGGGCGGCGTCGTGTCGGGTGTCGTCTCGACGGTTAGCCATGTGCTGCAACCCGCCTCGGGCGGCAACGGCGGCCTGGGCAATGTGGGTGGCCTGGTGTCCAACCTGCCGGCCACGGTGACGGGCGCAACGAATACGGTCACGGGCGTGGTGAGCGGTGTGACCGCAGGTACGCCTCTCGGTGGCACGATGTCCGGTGTAGTGCAGCCGGTGGCGTCGACGGTGAATGGCCTCGTCGGTGGCCTGGCGGGCACGGCGACGGGCTCGGGCGGCGGTCTAGGTGGCGTCTTGGGCTCGGGTAGTGGCCTTGGCGGCGTGCTTGGCTCAGGCAACGGCCTGGGTGGCGTCGTGTCCGGCGTGACCTCGACGGTCGGTGCGCTGCTCAAGCCGGTGACCAGCGGCGGTGCATCGGGTGGGGTCTCGGGTATTCCCGCCACGGTCAGTGGTGTCACCAGCGCGGTGACGGGCATCGTGGGTGCCGCCACGGCGGGCACACCGCTCGCGGGAACCGCAACGGGCGTCGTGCAACCGGTCACGGGTGCGCTCAACAACGTGGTGGGTTCGGTGGCGGGTACGACCTCGGGCAGCGGCCTTGGCGGCGTGCTGGGTTCGACGGATCCGTCGCTGGCCAAAGTCGTGCCCGATGTGAACAAGACCGTGGGCGATGTCACTTCCACGGTGGGCAACGTGCTTGCGCAGCCCAACGGCAGCGGTGTGTCGAGCGCGCTCGGTCAGGGCGGCACGGCGTCGTCGCTGCTCGGCAATCTCACCAACACCGTGGCGGACACGGTGAACAGCGTGCCCGGCGTGCAGGTTGGTGCGACGGGTAATGGACAGTCGTCGGGCCAGAACCTGGTCGGCGCGATTCCGGGTGCATCGGGCTTGGTCAATCAGGCGCTGCCCAGCGTAGCATCGCTGCTGGGCATCACGCCCGCCGCGTCGGGAACGGGTGGCTCCGGTACGAGTCCCGCAACCGTGCCGGTGGTGCCGGCACCGTCGGCCACGCCGACGGGTCTCATCGTTGGCAACGGCGGCGTGGTCGGCACGGCGGGCCAGTTGCTCGGCACGAACACCAACGCGCTCTTCAACAACACCAACGGCTACGTGACGAACGGCGGCTTGCAGGTGAATGCGGCCAACTTCACGCAGGGCTATTCGGTGACCAGCGTGCTCGGCATTCCCGTGGTCAACGCCACGCCGGTGGGCACGGTACTCAACACGGTGGGCGGCACCACGCTGGGCGGTACGGGCAGCAACTCGCATCTCACGCTGATCGGCGCGGTGAAGTCGGACAGCTACATCACCAACATCAACAACGGCGCCCCGGGCGGCCTGCTTGGCCTGGCGCTGCCCAACAGTGCGCCGGCGTGGGCATCCACCTGCGCCAACGTGCTCGGCGTGGTGAATACCTCGTGCTGGGCGGTGAATGCCGCGCAGGACTATCAGGTGCTGATGGGTGACGGCGCCACGGCGAACGGTTCGAAGGAAGTGGTGATCGGCACCAACGCCAGCCACACCCTGCCGGCCGTGACCGCCGCCTCCGCCTTCCCCGGCAGTGGCGCGAACGATCCGAACAATCCCTCGGGCGTGCCGACCGCCGACTATCAGGCGCGTCAGGGTCACTCGGTGGTGATCGGCGACAGCGCCAGCGGCACGGCGAACGCGCAGACCATCATCGGCGCGCAGGCGTCGGCCACGGTCGCCAACAGTGTGGCGCTCGGTTATGCCTCCACCGCGACGCGCGGCGCGCAGACGGGCTACAGCGCGTACGGACTCAACACGCCACAGAACTCCGCGGGCGAAGTGTCCATCGGTGCGCCGGGGCAGGAGCGCCAGATCACCAACGTCGCCGCCGGCAGCGCGCTGACCGATGCAGTCAACCTCGCGCAGCTTGAAGCGGTGTCTTCCGTCGCGGGCAACGCCGTGCAGTACGACGACGTCACGCACGCCACGGTCACCCTGGCCGGCACCACCAGTACCGACGGTGGCGCCACCAACGGCACCACTATCGCCAACCTGCACCAGGGAGCCATCAGCTCGAACAGCACGCAGGCGATCAACGGCGCGCAGATGTGGCACTGGACGCAGGACACCAGCAACGTCTACAGCAACTACAGCCTGTACAACGCGATCCAGAACATCAAGCCGGGCGGTGGCACGGTCAACAACACCAACGTGAAGTACTACAACGTCAACTCCACACTGGCCGACTCCACGGCGACAGGCAGCAACGCGATCGCGGCTGGTCCCACGGCTTCGGCCAGCGGTGCGAACGCGGTCGCGGTGGGCAGCGGCGCCAATGCGTCGGCCAACAACTCCGTGGCGCTGGGTTCGGGCTCGGTGGCCAATCGTGCGAACACCGTGTCGGTCGGCAGCGCCGGCAACGAACGTCAGATCACCAACGTGGCGGCCGGCACGGTGTCCACGGATGCCGTGAACCTGGGCCAGATGCAGGCGAGCATCAGCAGCTCGACGCAAGGCACCGTTCGCTACGACACCAACACCGACGGCTCCACCAACTACGGCAGCGTCTCGCTGGGCAACGGCAATCCGAACGGTACCGCCATCCACAACGTGGCCGCCGGCACGGCGACCACCGACGCGGCGAACATCGGCCAGCTCAGCGCCGGCATACAGCAGGCGCAGAACTGGGCGCAGAACTACACCGACCAGCGCTACGACCAGCTCCACGGACAGATCCAGAGCGTGGGCAACCGCGCGAACGCGGGCATTGCCGCCGGCATGGCGATGGCGGGATTGCCGCAAGCCTACGAACCGGGCCGCAGCATGGCGGCGGTGTCCGCCGGCACGTTCCGCGGCGAATCGAGCATTGCCATCGGCGTATCGACCATCTCCCAGGGAGGGCGTTGGGTCTACAAGCTCACCGGCAGTGCGGACACGCGCGGCGACGCGGGCTTCTCACTCGGTGCGGGCATGCAGTGGTAACGCCGCGCCGGGCGAACGTCGGATAACGATCAAGGGGAATCGTCATGCGAAAGACCATCTACACCACACGGCTGCTGTCCGTGCTCGTGGCGGCAACCGTCGCCATGGCCGCGGGCGGCATCACGGCCAGCCACGCGCAAACCGCGGATGCCGGACCGAGCTTCCCCGATCCTGCACACGCCACCATGCCGGAAGGCGCCTTCGTCAACGTGGAAAACCTGCGCAAGCTCGCGCCCGGCATGACCAAGCACCAGCTTTACGATCTGCTTGGCGCGCCGCACTTCAGCGAAGGCGTGTTCGGCGTGCATCGCTGGAACTACATCTTCGCTTTCCGCGAAACCGATGGCGGCGTGATCCGCTGCCAGTTCCAGGTGCAGTTCGACAAGAACCACCTCGCACAGGCGTACTACTGGAAGCCGGAGTCGTGCAAAGACCTGCTTGCGCCGCCGGCACCACCACCGGCACCGGTTCCCGCCGCTGCGCCGATGATGGCGATCACTCTGGCTTCCGATGCCATGTTCGGCTTCGACAGCGCCACGCTGACGCCGGAGGGCGCGGCCAATCTCGACCAACTGTTGTCGCGCGTGCAGGAAGCCAGTCGCATCCAGGACATCATGATCACCGGCTACACCGACCGTATCGGCAGCGAGCGCTACAACCTCGTGCTGTCGAAGCGCCGTGCGGTGGCCGTGGGCGAGTACCTGGCCGCGCACGGCGTATCACCCAGGGACATACAGGTGGTCGGACGCGGCGATGCCAATCCGGTCGTGCAATGCAATGACAAGAAGCGCGATCGACTGATTGCCTGCCTGGCACCCAATCGTCGCGTGGAGCTGAAGGGAACGGCGAAGGCACCGTAGCCGTAGATCGACGAGCCTGTCGTCGTCGGCACCGTGGCGGACCACAAGGAAACTGGTGACCCTCTACGGCGCCCACCCCTAGCGCCGCCACCGTCACGGTGCCGACTACGGCAGGTTCGATCTGAAGGGACAGAACAGGTGCGCCGCGTGATGTGCGCGACGCCACAGGAGCAGGAGACGTGTCATGAAATCCGTCTATTCCATCTGCGAACGCGAAGACCGCCAGTGGTGCATCACGCTGGGCCAGCGCCTGCTGCGCAGCCAGTTGTGCCCGGCCATGGCGATCCAGCTGGCGCGTCGACTGGCACGCGAACATCATCATGTGACCGGCGTTCCGTCCCGCGTCGAATTCCTCGGCGGCAAGATGCCCATCGTGCTGGGCAGCTACGGCGCGCAGTAGCCGGACACGCAAAAAAAGACCCCGGCGTGTTGGCGCCGGGGTGCGGAAAAAGCGGCGACCAGGGATCATCGCCGCTGCGTGCTCCTTACAGGTCGATGCCGAAGCCGGCGCCCACCGAGGTCTGCGAACCGCTGGTGGTGGCGCCCACGCTGATATGCGCAGCGCTGCCCACCGGTGCGGCATAACCCACCGACAGCGCCGAACGCGCGCCCTGGTAGCCCACGCCCGCCGCGATGCGGCCGATACCCGTGGCGCCCGCCGCGTTGATCGCCATCTGCGTCGACGCCGCGCCCATCGCGCCCTGATCGTTGATGCGCTTGTTGACCTGCTGGAACTGGTCGTTCATCTCCGTACGCAGTGCGCCGATGCCAGAGTTGGCGTCGTAGTTGGCGATAGCCTGGTTGGTATACGCGTTGGCCGACTGCAGCGTCTGCTGCGAGCTGGCATCGGTGTATGTCTTCGCCGTGGCGATGGCGGCCTGCACCTGGCTGCTGACCTGGCCGACGTTGGCGGCATCGGTGGCGTTGACGCCCGCCGCCACGTTGACGATCTGGCGCTGGTTGGTCGACGTGCCCACCGAGACGGTGTTGGCCTGGTCCGCCACCGAGCCTTGACCCAGTGCGACGGCATTTGCAGCCGTTGAAGACGCACCCTGGCCCACGGCCGTGCCGGAGGCCGCCGTTACCGAGGCGCTTTCACCCACGGCCACCGCATTGGTCGCGGCGACGGCGATGGTGGTGTTGGCGCCCACCGCGGTGCTGCCATCGGCGTTTACCTTCGCGTTGCCGCCGAGCGCGGTGTCGTTAGGCCCATGTGCCAGGCTGCCGCCACCAATGGCGGTGCCGTTGTCACCGCTGACGCCCGTACCCACGGCCGCGCCATTGCCGATGGCGACGGCGTTGGCGCCGGTGGCGCTGGCGTTGGTCGTGGTGCCGTTCTGGCCGTTGGCGGTGAACGTGCCGGGCATGGAGCCGCCCGACGGCAGGGACGCGACCTGCTGGCTCAGTGCGGAGTACTCGGTGTTCAACTGCGTCACGCTGGAGTTCAACGATGACAGCGCACCGTTCACGCTGCTGGACAGCCCGTTGAGCTGACCCATGTTCACCGCATCGGTCGATGCCACGCCGTTGGCGAGGTTGTGGATCGCGGTGCCAGCGGTGCCGCCCAGCGTGAGGCCACCCTTGGTCGCATCGTCATAACTCACGGCCAACGGATTGGCTGCAGCGCCGCCTGACTGCTGCAACGTGGCCACCTGCTGGTTCAGCGTGGTTTCCTGCGTATCCAGCGCGCTGATGGCGGAGCCCACATTGGCATACGCCTTACCCTGCACGCTGTAGGACGGTACCAGTCCATTCGCCACCGTGGCGCCACCACCCAGCGCTGTCGCGACGGAGGTCGCGGTCGCCGTGAGCTGGCCCAGGTTGATGGCATCGGTGGCCTGCGTGCCGGCGGCGACGTGGATGATCTGCCGCTCGCTGCCGGTGGCACCCACCGCCACGCTGTTGTCGCGATCGCCCACCGAGTTCGCACCGAGCGCGACGGCGTTGTTGCTGGTGACGGAGGCAGCCGTGCCGAGCGCGGTGCCCTGTGCGCCGGTGACCTGCGCCGTGGCGCCGATCGCCACGGCGTTGTCGACCGACGCATTCGCGCCCGCACCGACGGCGATGGCCTGCGTGCCGGTCGCCACGGCGGCGAAGCCGTTGACCACGGCGTAATCACCGCTGGCGCCCGCACCCAGGCCGGTGACGGTGTCACCGGTACCCAGCGCTTGCGCCTGCATGCCCACCACGGTGTCGTAGCTGCCCGACGCGGCGGACTGCGCGCCGATGGCTACGGCGGCGTCGCCCAAGGCCTGTGCGGCGGTGCCCACGGCGACGGAGTAATCCGTGCCCTTGGCGTTGGCGCTGTTGCCGATCGCCACGGTGTTCTGTTGCGCGGCATTGGCGCCCACGCCGATGGCGGTAGCGCCGTGCGCGGTGGCCTGCGCGCCGGGGCCCACGGCCGTCGCGTAATCGCCCGAAGCCACGGCTGCAACGGGATTGCCGGAGATGTCGAACGACTTGGGTGCGCCGGTGGAGTCGACGACATAACCGCCGATGGCCACGCTGCTCAGGCCGGAAGCCTGCGCGTTCGCACCCGCCGCAATGGCGTTGTAGTTGGTGGCCGCGGCGGCGAAGCCGATCGCCGTCGCGTAGTTCGCACCGGTGTTGGCGCTATTGCCGAAGGCCGACGAGCCGATGCCCATGGCAAGGGTATTCCCGCCAATCGCCGTGCTCTGGTCATCGTTCGCCCAACTGCTGTAACCCATGGCCATGCTCGCGGTGCCCAAGGCGGTTGCATTCGCGCCCGCGGCAACGCTGTTGGCACCGGCAGACAGCGCATTGTCGCTGCCATTTCCCGCGCCGTCGGCGGAAAAATAAGGATCCACCGGGGTCGATACTTGCGGCGCTGCCACAACCAGTGTGTTCGCTGCCGGCTTTGCCGTGTTCGTCGAGACACTGGTGTTTCCGTTGTCGGCCGCCATGGCAGGCGTCGCAACGATCACACCCATCGCGAGCGATGCGGCGATAAGCTTTCTTGCGACGCGTGCCGTGCTTCCGTGCTTACCGCAGCCGGTCGCCAGTTCGCTGGCGACGACCAGCGCGCCGCGCGACGCATTCCATATCTTGCTGTGAATCCTGTTCATTGCATTCTCCCCACGAAGGTCCCGCCAGCGGCACGTTGCTCTCATGTGAGCGACAAAAGGCTGCGGAGCAGGCGCTGTGGCGCCCGTGGCTGGTCGGGTGATTCAGTTCAGGACGCCGGCGCGCTCCCCGCGTGCCGGCGTCCAAGCCGTCAGTTGTAGGAACCGCTCACCGTCACGCCGGTGAAGACGGCGGGGCTGGTGACCGTGATGTAGTACGTGCCGGCCACCGGCGTACGCACCACCACGGATTCGTTGTTGGAATTCGCGTGGGCAGAGACGTAGTCGTAGGCGGTAGCGCTGGCGGCGCTGCCGCGCTTCACGTACAGCGAGACGTCACCGCTGCCACCCGTGGTGCGGATCAGCAGGCTGGTGACACCACCCGGCACGGTCAGCGTGAACTGCTGGCTGGAGCCGGCAGGCCCTTGCGTGACGACGGCCACCCCATTGCTCAGCACAGTCGGCGCGGCCGGCGGCGGATTGGTGGTCGGCGGCAGCGAAGTGTTGCCCCAGGTATAGGCCAGCGCGGTGAACTTGCTGATATCCAGCGAGCCGAAGCCCGTGGTGAAGTCCCAGCCGGTGGCTGCGTTGTAGCCGTACGTGGTGCCGTTGTATGCGACACCGTTGTTGCCCGAGGTCACGTCATGCAACACGGCCGCGTTGTGCGGCAGATCGCGGTACATCATGCTCGCGGGGAAGCCGATGGTGTTGTTCGCATAGGTCTGCACGCGCGCGAACACGCCTACGAAGATCGGCGAGGCGAGGCTGGTGCCGCCCACGGCATAACGCTGTCCGCCGATAAAGATCTGCGCGCCGGAGTACGACGACGCATCGAACGCGATGTCCGGCACCTGGCGCACGGTGGCGTTGATGGCCGAGGCCTGCCATGTGGGCGCGGTCTCGAACAGGCTCTTGCCGCCGGTGCTCGCCCAGATGCGGTTGTTGCCATCGCCCGCGGCCTGCACACCATCGTTCCAGGTGGTTTCGCCGGCCCATGCGCTGCCATTGGTGGTCACCTGAGTGCCGCCGACGGCGATCACGTTGGGCGAGGTGGCCGGTTCGCTCACCGAATACACGCTGGGATTGAAATTCGCGAGGGGTCCGCCGGCGGCGGTTTCGAAGTCGCCGTTGGTCGCGACGTACACGCCCTGGTCGCCCGAAGCCACCGAGAAGGTCTGACCCTGCGCCGCGGCCTGGGCAAAGATTGCATCGTCCGCCTGCTGCGTGCCGTTCTTGTTGGCGGTGGTCTCGTCTTCGCCCAGCGAAACGTTGATCACCTTGGCGAGGTTGTCGACCACGGCCTGGTTATAGGCCGCGGTGATGCCGGCGTCGCTGAGTTCTTCGTCAGCGGCGCCGCCCTTGCCGTTGGCTGCGGTGTAGAACACGAGCTGCTTCACGCCACCGGAGGTGCCAACGATGGACTGCGAGTCGAGGTTCCACTCCATGTCCGAGTTCGGATCGTCGGAGAAGTCGACCTCGCCGAGGCTGCCCACCGTGACCGGCACCACTTTGACGTTGACGGGCGCCATGGCCATCGCCGTGGTCATGGTGGTGAGGTCCTGCCTGGTCTGCGTCAGGTCACCCCAGGTGATGATGCCCACCGTGGTGTTGAAGGCCGTCGGCGTGCTGCCCGCATCGTAGATGGCCGGGAATTCCGTGGGCGAGTGCGTCACGACGGCCGGCGTGCCCTGCGTGGTGGCTTTGGCGGTTTCCGTCACCGGCTTGCCGAGGAAGCTCATCGGATGCTTGTGCTCGATGTTTTGCAGGCCGATCACCGAGCCCACGATGCTTCCCAGCGCCTGCGGCACCATGGCGTCGCTGTCGTTGCCGTAACGCAGCTTGCCGTCCTCGGTGTAGCTCTTCATGGTGGCGTTGAACGCCGTGGCCACGGCCGCTGCGTTGCCATCCGCGTAGACCAGCAGGTTGTTCGGTGCCACCGTGACATGCGTGAAACCCGAATGCTGCAGGTGGGCGACCACGGCCTGCACCTGCGCGTCGCTCGGCGCATAGGCGGCCTTGAACTGCGCCGGTGTGAGGAACTTGCCGAACACAGCGCTGCCCGGCGTATTGACGTTCTTGATGAAGGCCTGCAACTGGTCCGCGTTGCGCAGATTCAGGCCCACGGCAACGTGCAAGGTCTTGCTGTTGTCCAGCGGCGTCACCAGGGCCTGCACCTGTGGCTGGCCGCGACGGTTGATGCTGTAGCTGGTGCGCGCGACCGATGCCTTGCCCACGCTGGCGGGCGAGGCGGTGACGGTCTTCAGCAGCGCGGCGTGGCTGTGCGTCGGCGCCCAGTCGGCCGCGTGCGCAGACAGTGGGCTGAAGGCAAGCGCGAGAGCCATCGGCAGGAAAGCCTTGCAGGCAGACAGGCCTGCGCTGGTGGTGCGAGTGCGGCTGGACATCTTCGTTCCCCGGAATGTGCGGGGCCGCCATGGCCCCGAATCGAATGGGCGCCTCCCCGGGCGCTTACCAAGCACGGACAACTAGCGACGATTCTGCGAACCCCATGCCCCGTTTGTGCGGGACACCCCCTGGTCTGCAGCGGTGACGTGCTAGCCAGACGACGGCTTGAATCCAGCTTTCACCAGACGCGCCACACAACACACGCACCTACCCCCACCTTTCCTCACGCTTGCTCACCCATCCCACGCAATCGCACGCAAGTGCTTGTGCGCAAAGCGACGAAATCAGAAAAAAGCGGTGTCATGCTGTTGACGGGAGCAACGTCGCGCACGCAGAGTGTCCAGACCTTCCACACCACTCTCGCCGCCACACCGCATGAACGATGGAACTTCGAAAATGACCGCACGAACGCTCGATCGCGCGTGGCATGTCGGCGTGCTGGAAGACGACGCGCAACTGCGCGAAGGCATCGTCATCCCGGGGCTGCGTTACTTCGGTTTCCAGGTGACGGGCGCCGGCTCGGCGGCGGAGCTGTACCGCCATATGCTCAGCCGCCGCTTCGACATGGTGGTGCTGGACATCGGCCTGCCCGACGAAAGCGGCCTGAACGTGGTGAAGCACCTGCGGGAAATTTCCACGCTGGGCATCGTCATGCTCACCGGCAATACCGGCATGGACGACCACGTCACCGCGCTGACACGCGGCGCCGATGCGTTCCTCAACAAGCCGGTGAACATCGAGGTGCTGGCCGCGACGTTGCACAGCGTGGCTCGCCGCCTCGCCGGCGCCGTCGGTGGTGGTGGTGCAGTGGCGCCGTCGGCAGGCCTGGGGCGCTGGCGCCTGGATACGGATGACTGGTGCCTGGTGACGCCTGCGGGACAGGCCTTGCCGTTGACGGCGCCGGAGCGCTGCATCCTGCGCGTGTTGATGGCCGTGCGCGGCGAGCCCGTGTCGCGCGAGAAACTGATCAGCGCGCTGACCTCGGACATCTACGAATTCGATCCGCATCGCTTGGAAATGATGGTGCATCGCCTGCGCCGGAAAGCGCAGGATGCAGCCGGTCAGCCACTTCCGTTGCTCACGTCGCGCGGACAGGGTTATCTCTTCGCCAGCGACGCCTGAGCTTCATTGGGCGTATGGACGTCCATATCGATGGACGGGTGTGGCTCGGCGTGGATCGGCAGGCGAATGACGAAGCTCGTTCCCTGCATCGGTATGCTGTTCACGTCGATGGTGCCGTGCGCGGCATCGACCATGCTGGCCACCACGGACAACCGCGGCCGAACGGCTTGGTGGTGTAGAAGGGCTCGAAGACCTTGGCGCGTACGTCGTCGCTCATGCCCGTGCCGGAGTCGGCCAGCGTGAGCTTGAGCACGAGCGGGGTGCCTTCGGCATCCAGGTCCAGCGTGAAGCGGCCGCCTTCCGGCATGGCGTCGCGCGCATTCGCGGCGATATTGAGGATCATCAGTTCGAACTGGCCGCGATCGAGTCGCAACGGCAGTTCGCCCTGTGGCAGGTGCAGATCGAGCTGGATGTAATTGCCCATGAGCTGATGGAGCATGGGCTCCAGCTCGCTGACTGCCGTCGATGCATCGAAGATCTGGCTTACGCCCACTTCCTGCCGGCTGAAGTTGAGCAATTTGCGACTGATGGTGAGTGCACGTAGCGCCGCCAGCTCGATGCCTTGCATGGCGTTCAACAGGGCAGGCGTGCCCAGGTCGGCCAGTTGCTCGCGTTGCGAGGCATAACCCAGCACCACGTTGAGCACGTTGTCGAAGTCGTGGGCGACGCCGCTGGCCGCGCGTCCGATGGCATCGAGCTTCTGCGAGTGGATGAGCTGGTTCTGCGTGCGTTCGCGCTCTTCCATTTCCCGCTTGAGCAATTCGTTGGAGCGTGTGAGCGCCTCGCCGCGTTGCAGTGCGTCGGCCAGCATCTGGCGCAGTGCGCGCGTGGTGCAGTCGATGGCGAATGCCACCATCAGGTAGGCGACGACCAGCATCGGCAAGGCGTGGAATGACCACCAGAAGTCCTGCGTCGGCCCCGGCAGCCACCACGCGTCGCTGAGTTGCCCAAGCGCGAAGCACGCGATGATGGCGAAGAACACGGTCCACAGCGTACGCCGTCCCAGCACGACGCCGCCGATCGCCAGCAACAGGGTCGGCGTGGGGTCGGGTGGCGCATGCCGGTATCCCGTGGTGGCGAAGTTCGCGGCCAGCGTGAGCAGGTAGACGCAGAGGAAAAACTGGATGCCACGGTTGAAGCGACCGCGTCGGATCATCAGCACGCCGATCCACGCGCCCAGCGTGATGCCGATATCGGCACCGAGATCGGTGATGTCGGCGATGGACCACGCGGTGGGCAGCGCAACGGCTGGCTCGGCGACCATGTAGTACGCGCGCACCAGCAGCGCCTGCAAGCCGGTCGCGATCATGAGGATCTGAATGAAACGGGCATTGAGTCGGTCGACAGGATCCCTTGTCGGTGCCCGGTCCAGCCATTCCCTGACAGCCCGTAGTCCTGGAATGGTCACGCATTCCCCCGAATAACTGCCAACTACCACCGCGCCTATCCGACCCCCATCGGAGGACGCGACCTCTTTACTTCATTCTTCCGCGCCTTCCGTGTGTGAGCAAGCGCAAATTTTGGTGAGGTTCGAAAGTTGCGTGTTGCCGGTGTGGGAGCGTGCGTGACTTGCTCTGTGGCCTCGTCGAATCTCCGGGTGGCATGACACGAACGGGACGTCTGAACGTCCCTTTTCAAGCTTGCCGCGGCCCGCGTTGGTGGCAGCGATCTGGGGAGATCGCTTGCCGAGAAGCCTTGCAGCCGGCGGCCATTCGGGGAGGAATCTGGTGAATACGATCTACAGCAAGGTCTGGAACCCGGCGCTGGGCGCCATGGTGGTCGCATCCGAACTCGCGCGTATGGAAGGCAAGGGGCGCACGCGCACATCACGCAGGTTGGCGGCGGTGGTGGCGTTGGCGGTCGGCAGTCTGATGACGGGGAGTGCGTTCGCCGCAGTCACGCCGCCGACGCCGACACCGGTCACGGGCACGACCACGGTGGTGGTGGATCCCACGGGCGCTGTCGCCATCTCCGGTCCCGCAGCCGGCGGCACCACGAACGCCGCCGTGAAAGGCAGCAATGATGCGGCCGTAGGGTCGGGTGCGGTGACTGACGGCAGCAATGGCACGGCACTGGGCGCCGGCGCGCAGGAGCAAGGTGACAACGGCACCGCCGTGGGCGCCAGCGCGAATGCGGTGGGCAATGCAGCCGTGGCCGTAGGCCAGAGCGCCACGGCCACAGGCGCGGACAGCACGGCGCTGGGCACGGGCGCCAGCGCGGCGACGGATACCAGTGTGGCGGTCGGCCAGGGCGCGCAAGCCGCCGGTGCGGCGGCGATGGCCATCGGTACGGCAGCCAACGCCGCCGGCACCAACAGCATCGCGTTCGGCCAGGGCGCCAAGACCACGAACAACTATTCGCTCGCGATCGGCAGTCCAAACGCCGCCGGCACCGTGACCACGGCCGGGGCCAACAACACCATCGCCATCGGCGCCGGTACGCAGGCCACCGGTCCGAATGCATTGGCGATCGGCAATCCCAGCAACACCTTCGCCACGGGCATCCTGACCACCGCCAGCGGTTCCAACAGCGTGGCGCTCGGTGCGGGTGCACAGGCGACAGCCGGCAGCAGCATGGCGCTGGGCAACAGCACCGTGGCCAGCGGCGCGAGTTCCATCGCCTTGGGCAGCCGGGCAACGGACACCAGCGTGTCCAGCAGCGTGGTCGTTGGGCCGGGGGCATCGATCACCAACCTCACCTTGACGGGCACCACCGTGTCCGTTCTTGGGGGCTACAGCAACGACGTGGCGATGGGCAACGGCGCGGCGATGTACGCGGCGACGAGCTCCATCGCGATCGGCGCGCAGTCCTTCGTCGGCGATGCGACGGCCTCGCCGGTGGCGGTCAGTTCGGGCACGTCGATAGGCGTCGGCTCCAGCGTGCAGGCCTCGTACGGCACCGCCATGGGCAGCCTCGCCAATACCTCGGGGCAGTACGCCACGGCGGTGGGTTATGGCGCGGCGGCGCAGGGCAATACGGGCGCCGCCTTCGGCAGTGGCGCAACGGCGGGTGGCGCCGGATCCACCGCGCTCGGTGGAAACGCACTGGCCAATGGCGCAGGCAGCGTGGTTATCGCGGGTGGCGGCGGCAATGGCGGTGGTGCTTACTCCGGTCCCAACTCGCCCAACACGGTGGTCATTGGCAATAGTGCCGAGGCGGTGGAAACCAACAGCGGAGGGGCAAACGGTAGTGTTCCGCAGTACACCACCGGCAGCATCGTGATTGGCGCCAACGCGATTTCGTACGGTGGTGCCTATGGCATCGCGCTGGGCTATTCGGCCGGCGTCGCGCAGGGCAGCATCGATGCCATTGGCATCGGCACCAAGGCCATTGGCTATGGCGAAGGCGCCGTTGCGATCGGCGCGGGTACATATGCGATTGGTCCGGGCTCCGCCGCCATTGGTGGCTGGCTGGACGTGAATGGCACCGGCTCGGTTTCGGGTGCTGGTGCAGGCACCGCCGTGTCCTCTGGCGTAGGGTCGAACGCATTTGGCGCGGCGTCGCATGCATCCGGTGACTTCAGCGTTGCCATGGGCGCGGGCGCCTATGCCGGCGGCACGGGAACCGGTCACCCCAATATCGGCAGCGCCGGCTACACCAATGCCGACACGACGGCCGGCGCCATCGCTATTGGTTACACCGCTGCCACCAATGGCGATCAAAGCATCGCGATCGGCAACGGCGCCATCGCCAACGGTTCGCCGGGCGGCGATCAGATTCACGGCACAGCCATCGGTGCCAGCAGCGTTGCCTGGGCGACGGATTCGGTGGCACTCGGTTATCACGCCATCGCCAACTGGACGGCTGACGAGGCCATCGGCACCAATGCCTTTGCCGGTGCGGGTGCGGGCACGCGCAACATGGCCATTGGTAACGGCGCGACGGCGGGCAACCCCAATGTCCACGTGCTGGATCCGTCGTACACCCCTTCGCAGGACGTGAGCGATGCGCTGGCGATCGGTGCGGCATCGACGGCCAGCGCGAATCAGGCGATGGCTTTGGGTGTGAGCGCATCGGCGACTGGCGTGCAATCGCTGGCACTTGGCAACAACGCCATTGCGAACGGCACGCAGAGTTTGTCCAACGGCTATATGGCCGACGCCGAGGGTGACTATTCGGTGGCCACTGGTTCGGGTGCGTATGCCGCCGGCACGGGTGACACCGCCATCGGCAGCGGCGCGGTGACTTCAGGCGCGAACGGCATGGGCACGGCCGTGGGTTACGGCGCCACGGTGACAGCGCAGAACGCCGTGGCGCTTGGCGCGGGCTCGGTTGCCGACCGTGACAACACCGTCTCTGTGGGTGCCGCTGGCGCCGAACGCCAGATCACCAACCTAGCGGCGGGCACCGCTAACACCGATGCAGTGAACGTTGCACAGCTCAATGCCGTTGCGACTAGTGCTAGCGCTCAGGCCACCGCGCTTTCGGTGAATTACGACGATGCGAGCAAGGCTGGTGTGACGCTCGGCGGCGCCACCGGCACGGTGGTGCACAACGTGGCTAACGGTGTGGCGTCGACCGATGCGGTGAACATGGGCCAGCTCAATGGCCTGTCGAGCAGCGTGAACGGCGCGCTGTCGTCGTTGAACACCAGCGTGACGCAGTTGAACACCGAGTACAGCGCGCTGACCCAGCAGCTTGCGGCGATGCCGTCGGGCGGCTCCATGCCCGGCACCTTCGCCGCGAACGGCCAGGGTGGCAGCACCACCAACGCCAGCGCGAATGGCGCCAATGCCGTCGCCATCGGCAATGGCGCGGCCGTAGGCACAGGTGTCAGTGGCGACAACGGCACCGCCATCGGTGGCGGCAGCCTGGCACATGGGCCCAACGACACCGCGCTCGGCGGCAACGCGAAGGTGAATGCCGATGGCAGTACCGCCGTGGGCGCCAACACCACCATCGCCGCCGCCGCGACCAATGCGGTGGCCGTGGGAGAAAGCGCCTCGGTGACGGCGGCCTCTGGCACGGCGGTGGGCCAAGGTGCGTCTGCAACGGCGGCGAATGCCGTCGCACTGGGTCAAGGCTCGGTGGCGGACCAGGCCAACACCGTTTCCGTCGGCACGTCGACCAACCAGCGCCAGATCACCCACGTGGCAGCGGGCGTCAACGCTACCGATGCCGCCAACGTCGGCCAGGTCAGCTCGCAGGTGCAGGCCGCCATCGCGACGGCGAAGACATACACCGATGCGTCCGCGCAGCAAACGCTGCAATCGGCCAACGCGTACACCAACCAGGTCATCGCTTCGCAGGGCCAGAGCATCAGTGACCTGCGCAACCAGATGAACGATCAGTTCACCAACGTCAACCAACGCCTCGATCGCGTGGGCGCGATGGGCTCCGCGATGGCGCAGATGACGGCAAACACCTCGAACCTCGCCGGTGACAATCGCGTGGGCTTCGGCGCCGGCAACTACAACGGCCAGGGCGCGTTTGCCGTCGGCTACCAGCGTGCGTTCGCCGGCAACCACGCGAGCGTGTCGGTGGGTGCATCGGTCTCGGGTTCGGAATCATCCGTCGGCGTTGGCGGCGGCTTCAGTTGGTAAGGAAAGGGGCGCCTCGTCTGGCGCCCCTTGCTTGTCGCCCATCATTCGGAGAGTCATGCATGAATCGTCACACTGTTTACCGTATGGCCGTGCTCGCCGTGGCACTTGGTTCTTTCCCGGCCTACGCCGCATCGGTCGTCACCGCCACCGGTGCCACGATCAACGCGTCCACCCTGGGTGCCAATGACACGGTCGACGGCTTCATCGTCACCTATCGCAACGGCACCACCGAGCGTACCGATGCCCATGCCGTGACGCAGAACATCAGCGTCGCCGTGGCGCGCGCGAAGCTCGACGCCGCCTCACAGAAGGCCACGCCTGCGCATGCCGTCAGCGCGCAATGGACACGCAAGCTTGGCATCGGCGCGGATCTGGTTCGTACCAATCGCAAGCTGAGCCAGAGCGAAGCCATGGCACTGATGCAGCAAATCGCGGCGGATCCCGCGGTGGCTCACGTGGAGCCGGATGTCCGCATGCATATCGTCAAGGACATCGCGCTCGCGTCGATCAAGCCCGCTGCTGTGGGCACCAGCACGCCGAACGATCCGAGCTTTTCGTATCAGTGGCACATGCGTCCCGGCAAGGGCACCGTGGAGACGATTGGCGCAGATACCACCGGCTACGCCAACTACGGTGGCAGCAACGCCTCCACCGCATGGGTGAATGACGACGGCACCGGTGTCGTCGTCGCGGAGATCGACACCGGCGTCACGCAGCATCCGGACCTGAACCTCGCGCTGGCCAATGCCGGCTATGACTTCATCACCGATCACCTGACCTCGGGTCGCGCGTCGGACGGCCGCGTTGCCGGTGGTTGGGACACGGGAGACTGGACCACCGTGGCGATGAACTGCCAGCTCGTGGAAAACAGCAGTTGGCACGGTACGCACGTGTTCGGCAACATCGGCGAAGTCACCAACAACGGCGTGGGTATGGCGGGCGTGGCGCCGGGTTCGCAGGTGCTGCCGCTGCGTGCGCTCGGCCATTGCGGTGGCGCCACCTCGGATATTGCCGATGCCATCACGTGGGCATCGGGCGGATCGGTGCCCAACATGCCGGTCAATGCCAATCCGGCACAGGTGATCAGCATGAGCCTGGGTGGCCCGGGTACCTGCGAGGCCACCGATGCGTTCGGTACGGCGATTGCGGGAGCCATCTCGCGTGGCGTCACAGTGGTCGTCGCCGCCGGCAACAACAGCCAGGACGCGGCCAACTTCTCACCCGCCAGCTGCCCCGGCGTGATTGCGGTATCGGCGGTTGGCATCACCGGCAAGCGCGCGTTCTATTCCAACTACGGCAAAGGCGTGAGCATTGCCGGTCCGGGCGGCGGCATCTACGCGAATGACGATCCTTCGCAGACCACTCAACCGAATGCCGGCTTCGTGTGGTCCACGCTCAACTCGGGAACCACGGTGCCAGCCAACCCGATCTATGGCGGCATGGCGGGTACGTCACAAGCCACGCCACATGTGTCGGGCGTGGTGGCCCTGATGATCGGCGCGGTGAAGGCGGCGGGCCTGCCGGCGCTCGCGCCGCTGCAGATCCAGGAAGCATTGATCGCATCGGCGCGAGCCTTCCCGGTGAACGAGGGCTATCCCTTCGGCGCGGGCATCGTGGACGCCAATGCAGCCGTGCAGGCAGCGCTCAATCCGGTGACGACGGCGTTGCCGTCGCCCCTCACCAGCGGTACGCCGGTGAGGGTTTCCGGTGCAGCAGGCAGCTCGACCATGTACACCATCACGGTGCCGGCCAACGCCACCAACCTGGTGATTCGCACCATCGGCGGTACCGGCGATGTATCGCTGTATGTGAAGCAGGGCGTCCCTGCAGCGGGCAACGGCAGTAACGCCGATTTCTCATCGGTCAAGCCCAATACCAACAACGAGTCGGTGATCCAGACGTCGCCGACGCCGGGCGTGTGGTACGTGACCGTGAGCGGCGTGAAGGCTTTCGCCAATGTGCAACTGACGGCCAGCTACGTGGCGCACTGAGCAAGAAGCATGACGCCCGGCTTCCGATGGGTCCAGAATCATCGGACCGGGCGCGTGTTTCAGCACCGCCCACCCCAACGCTCAAGACGTTGCTCACCCTCACCGTCATTCCCGCGAAGGCGGGAATCCAGTGCCTTTCGATGCAATGTCGGGGAATGCGAAGTCGCTGGATGACCAGCCCTTCGACTGTTGAAAAGCGCCTCCCGCCTTCGCGGGAATGACGGTGAAGCCATGGCGGCCGTATTGGCCTTAGAACTTACGCATTCTCGCCCTCAGGAAGCCGGCGTGTTGAGGTAATCGAGCGTGGCCTGCAGCATCGACTCCATGCCGATCTGCAGCGCGCTTTCGTCCATGAAGAATTTCGGCGAATGGTTGGCCGGCGCCTTCAGCGCATCCTGTCCCGTCGGCGTGGAGCCGACGAAGAAATACACGCTGGGCACTTCCTTCGCGAAGTAGGCGAAATCTTCCGACGCCATCCACGGTTTGGCTTCGATCACATGGTCGCCGCCGATGGCCTTGCCGATGCTGGCGCGCACGCGACCTGCCAGCGCAGGATCGTTCACCAGCACCGGGTTGCTGTCGCCTACCGGGATCTGCGTCTCCACCGTGGCGCCATTGGCTTCCGCGATGTGCTCGGCGATGTTCTTGAGGTTGTCCATGGCCTGCTGCCGCATGCCGGCATCAAAGGTGCGCAGCGTGCCTTGCATTTCCACCTTGTCGGGCACGATGTTGTAGCGCGCGCCGCCCTCGACGATGCCGAAGCTGAGCACCGCCGGCAGGTCGCCGATATTGAGCTTGCGGCTGACGATGGTCTGCGCCGCGCTGATGATCTCCGCCGAGGTGACGATGGGGTCGACGCCGTTCCACGGCATCGCGCCATGCGTCTGCTTGCCGTGCACCACCATCTTGAACCAGTCCGAGCCCGCCATGGTCGGCCCGGGGCGCACGGCCACCGTGCCGACGTTGAGCGAGCTGACCACGTGCATGCCGAACATCGCGTCGGGCTTGAAGTCGCGGAACACACCTTCCTTCAGCATCAGCGACGCGCCGCCTTCCTCGCCGGCGGGCGCGCCTTCCTCGGCGGGCTGGAACACGAACATGACGTCGCCCGGCAAATTCTTCTTCATGCCGGCGAGCACGGTGGCGAGGCCGAGCAGCATGGCGGTATGCGCGTCGTGGCCGCAGGCATGCATGACGCCGGTCGGCTTGCCGCGGTACTCGCCCTTTGCTTTGGAAGCAAACGGAACATCCACTTCTTCGGTGACCGGCAGCGCATCCATGTCGGCGCGGATCGCCAGCTTCGGTCCCGGCTTGCCACCTTTGAGGATGCCGATCACGCCGGTGTGGGCGATGCCGGTGTGCACCTCCAGCCCCAGCTTCTTGAGCTGCGCGGTGACCAGCGCCGAGGTGCGGGTTTCGCGGTTGCTGAGTTCCGGATGCTGGTGGATATCGCGCCGCCATGCGGTGACCTGCGGCAGCTCTCCCTGCACGAGTTGCGTGGTGTCGGCGGCATGGGCGGTGCCGGCGACGAGGGTGGCGATGGCCAGGGCGAGCGAGGTCAGGCGCATGGGGGGATCTCCGCGAGAAGTGCTCCGATCCTAGCAAGCTCGCCTTGCTCACGGAGGGGCCAGGTGTGTGTTTTCCGGATGAAATCCGACCAAGGTCGATACCATGAGGAGCGTCGCAAACCCGGTGCTATGCTCGTTTCCCGTCGACCGAGAACCCTGCCATGCCCACTGCGAGCTACGTCCACGGAGTCAGTTCGCAGCCGTTGCTGGGCGACACCATCGGCGGCCTGCTCGACCGTATCGCTGGGAGGTGGCCGGAACGCCCGGCGCTGGTGGTGCGCTCACAGGATGTGCGCCTCGACTATCGTCAGTTCCATGCCGAAGTCGAGCGCGTCGCCGCCGGCCTGCTGGCGCTGGGGCTGCAGCGAGGCGACCGTGTCGGCATCTGGGCACCGAACCGGGCGGAGTGGGTGGTGCTTCAGTTCGCAGCCCCCAAGGCGGGGCTGATCCTGGTCAACATCAATCCGGCTTATCGCCTGCATGAACTGGAGTACGCACTCAACAAGGTGCGTTGCCGTGCGCTGGTGTTGCCGCGGCGCTTCAAGAGTTCGCACTACCTCGACATGCTGATGGAGCTGGCGCCGGAGCTCGCCACCGCGACGGTCGGCGAGCTGGCATCCGAGCGTTTGCCGTCATTGCGCGAAGTGATTCTTCTCGACGACGAACCTGCGCCGGGCACACGTCCGTGGCGGGAGCTGATGGCGCGTGGCGACAACGAAGCGATGGCGCTGCTTCGTACGATGGAAAGCCAGCTCGGCTTCGATGACCCGGTGAACATCCAGTTCACCTCCGGCACTACCGGCGCACCCAAGGGTGCGACGCTTACCCATCACAACATCATCAACAACGGCTTCTTCATCGGCGAGGCGATGCGGCTCACCGAGCAGGATCGCCTGTGCATTCCCGTGCCGTTCTACCACTGCTTCGGCATGGTGCTCGGCAATCTCGCCTGCGTGACGCACGGCGCCTGCATGGTGATACCCGGCGAAGGCTTCGATGTGCTCGCCACGCTGGAGGCCGTACAGGAAGAACGGTGCACCGGCCTGCATGGCGTGCCGACGATGTTCATCGCGGAACTCGAACATCCGGCGTTCCACCGCTTCGACCTGAGCTCGCTGCGCACCGGCATCATGGCCGGTTCGCCGTGCCCCATCGAGGTGATGCGGCGCGTGGTGAGCGAGATGCACATGAGCGAAGTCACCATCGCCTACGGCATGACGGAAACAAGCCCGGTGAGTTTCCAGTCGACCACCCGCGACCCGCTGGAACGCCGCGTCGATAGCGTGGGTCGCATCCATCCACACGTGGAAGTGAAACTGGTGGACGAACGCGGCCGTATCGTGCCGCGCGGGATGCCGGGCGAGCTGTGTACGCGCGGTTACTCGGTGATGCTCGGCTATTGGGAAGACGAAGAGCGCACGCGCGAGGCCATCGACGAGGCGCGGTGGATGCACACCGGTGATCTCGCCGTGCTCGATGACGAGGGTTATTGCACCATCGTGGGCCGCCTCAAGGACATGATCATCCGCGGTGGCGAGAACATCTACCCGCGCGAGATCGAGGAGTTCCTCTACACCCATCCCAAGGTGCTGGACGTGCAGGTGTTCGGCATACCGGACGAGAAGTTCGGCGAGCAGGTGTGCGCGTGGATACGCCTGCGCGAGGGGTGCGAATCCAGCGAGGCGGAAATCCAGAGCTATTGCCGTCATCACCTCGCGTATTTCAAGGTGCCGCACTACGTGCGCTTTGTCGATGCCTTCCCGATGACGGTGACGGGCAAGGTGCAGAAGTACCTGATGCGCGAAGCAATGGCGGAAGAGCTGGGGCTGCACGTCGGGTAACCGCGCCATCAACCTGGTAGCAGCGCGGCGTGCAGACGCCGTAGCGAGAAACTCACTCGCCCCAGCGCACCGCGCGTCGTGACGGCATGCCTTGGTGCGCCTTCAGCCACGCCGGTACCTCGCACGAAGGCAGCGGGCGCGCGATGTGGAAGCCTTGCGCTTCATCGCAGGCCATGCCCAGCACGCTTTCGTAGATGTCCGCGGTCTCCACGCCTTCCACCACCACGCGAAAGCCCATGTTGCGCGCCAACTCCGCCACGGAGCGCACGATGGCCTCGTCGTGCGGGCTAGTGCCCATGCCGCGCACGAAGGACTGGTCGATCTTCAGACTGGTCGCCGGCATCTGCCGCAGCGCGGCCAGGTTGCTATAACCCGTGCCGAAGTCGTCGATGGCGATGCCCGCGCCGAGCTGGCGGATCGCGGTGAGGTGCCGGCGCGTGAGCGCGCTGTGTTCCATCAGCGTGCTTTCGGTGAACTCTAGTTCCAGCGAATCCAGTCCGATCTTGTGTCGCTCCGCCACCGCGCGCAGGCGGTTGACCAGATCGGCGTCAAGGTCGCTGCTGGAGACGTTGAGCGACAGCTTGATGTCATGGCCGCCGCGCCGCCACGTAGCGATCTGGGCGACGCTGCGTTCCATCACCCATTGCGTCAGCGAATGCATCAGGCCGGCGCGTTCGGCCAACGCCACGAAGTGCGCGGGCGGCACATCGCCCAGCGTGGGATGGTGCCAGCGTGCCAGCGCCTCCACCGCCACGCATCGGCCGGTGTCCAGGTCGATGCGCGGCTGGTAGTGCAGATCCAGTTCCGCACCCTCGTTGAGCGCCGCGGCCAATTCGGTGACCAGCAGGAACTCCTGCCGTTGCTGCTCATCCTGCAGGCGGTTGTACACCGCCCAACCGCGCGGACTCTGCTGCGCCGCGTATGACGCGTTCATCACCAGGCGCAGCGGATCGCCGCCGCGCAGTTCGCTCGCATTGATCTTCAGCAGGCCGACGCCCGGCTGGATGGTGATGGGAATGCCGAGGCAATCGAATGGTTGGCGCAGGCGCGCGACCAGATCGTCCAGTCGCGAGGTGTCGTCGAACAAATGATGATCGGGGAGCACGGCGGCAAAGCGCGTCGGGCCCACCTGGTAGAGACGCGTTTCAGACGGAACCCAGCCGAGCGTGCGCGCGGCGACAGCGCGCATGAGTTCGTCCGAATACGCATGACCCATGGCGCGGATGAAGGCGTTGAAGCGCTGCACGGGCGCTACGTCCACGGCGATCACCCAAGCGTGGGCGGCACCTTCGTGCAGGTGCTTGCGCAGGTCGTCGAAGAACGCGTAGCGATGCGGCAACTGCGTGATGGGATCGGTGCGTCCGAGGTAACTGCGCAGCACCACGCCCGCGCCGATCAACGAGGCCGCGTCGCGCAGCGCGGTCTGCTCGCTTTCGCTCAGCTCGGCGCGGGGTTGCGAATCCATCACGCACAGCGCGCCGATGTGCAGGCCGGTCAGCGTGCCAACCGGTTCGCTGGCGAAGAAGCGGATGGGCCCCGGCCCGGCGGTGAGCGGCGGTGTCGCGTCGCGCAAGCGTTCGTCGTCCAGTGCATCCAGCACGACGTGCGGCGACAGGCTGCGCGCTGCCTGCAGAAACAAAGGATGCAGCGCACGTGGACCATTGGCAGGTACTTCGTTGCCGTCGGCGAACCAGTAGGCCGCGCCACTGTTGAGCACCAGCGCTACCAGCGGAACGCCGAGCGAGCGCGTGAGCAGACGCACCACGGCATCGAACCCCGGCACGGCGAAACTGTCCGCGGAGGCGGATTCATCCATGGGGACATCGGCGGCGGGCGAAGTTGCCTGATGCCCAGCCGCAAGCTGCCCCGGACCCCATCCCGTGGTCGTGCGCATCGCCTTGTTGCCCCCTTCGGAACCGGTGTCCCGACATGAGCCCGAGGCTACTCCAGCCCCTTCGCGAACCGCAATGAGGCCATTGAGCCTATGACGCGGCGGGGTCGTTTCAAACGCGGGGGTTATGTGACAGAGCGTCTACGGCTTGACGCTGAAGTCGATTTCGATGGGATAGGGCGCGGGCTTGGCTGGCGGCGCGGGCAGCGTGAGACCGGTGAAGTGGCTGGCCATGCACTTTGCCACCGGCAGCTCGGGCTGCACGGCGATATCGGTGAGGCGACCGTCCGTCGTCACATTGGCGACCAGAGTGAAGGGTGACTTATCGGGCGGCTGGGTGGCGGCGAGGCACGCTTTGTACGCGTCGGTGGTGAGGTTGCCGATCCGATCCCACATTTGCTTCTGGTAGCCGGGGCCGGTGGCGGCGCCTTCGGCGAGCTTGGCCTGGGTGACGCGCGCGTGGAAATCGGCTCCGGTAGATGGGCTCAGTTGCAGGGCGACGGCGAGCAGGACGGGCATGGTGGGGTCACGTTGGAGAGTGGGGGTTACGGTAGCAGTTGCGCGGGGTGGGTGATGGGGTGGGGATGGGGCAATCTTGCCTTGTCACTTCATTCTTTAGCCGTCACCCCTGCGGACCCCACAAAAGGGGGCGAGGGCAGGGAGCCAGTGACGTTGCTCTTGGCTTTCGCGAACGTTCCCGCGAACTGGCTCGCCTGCGGCGGGCTTCCGACCTTCTGCCGGAGGCCGGATCACTTTTCTTTGCTTGCCTAACGAGGCGAGGAATGTATGTCCGCCTCACCTTTTCATAAACACCGTCACCCCTGCGAAGGCAGGGGTCCAGTGACTTTGGCACTCGCTTGGTTGTAGCGCTACGGCGACCTGGCTCGCCTGCGGCGGGCTTCCGACCTCCTGCCGGAGTCCGGGTCACTTTCTCTTGCTTGCCCAAGAGAAAGTAACCAAAGAGAAAGGCACCCCCACTTGGGGCTGGCCGGTGAAGCCGGCCAGTTCGTGAGGGGCGGCCGGGCTTTTCGACGGGGCTCCTGCCCCGGCGAAAAGGAATCGGCATCCTTGCCGATTCCCCTGCGGGCCTTTTCGTCCACCCCTCACCGCCGCGCAAGGGGCCCGAAGGGCAAAAGCCAGAGCGCACGGCTCGTGCAGCGGAGCTGCACATCGCGCCGCGCTATAGCGCGGCATGTGTGAATACGCTGCCTCGTCGTTCCGAATTTCGCGGGATCTGCTTTAAGTCCTCTTGGCGACGGCGCGTTGCGGTGTAGCCGCGGTGTGTAGGCGTTACGCCTGTCGCAATCCGGGCTCCGGAACCTGCAGCGCTTGTATTCCACGCCATGCAGAGCACCTCTGCGCTTCGGCGCGTTGCGGGGTAGCCGTACCGCGGGTCGAATGGATCGCCCGGTGCCGAATACCGAGGCCGCCAAGGCTCGTATCCAACACGGTGCTACGAGAGCTCTAAAGGCCATTTCTTTGGGTTACTTTTCTTTGGGCCAGCAAAGAAAAGTGACTCGGCCTTCGGCAGAAGGTCGAAACGCCCGCTGCGTAGGCGGCCCGATCGCGGGATCACGGCAACCGAAGGCCCAACAAAGCCCAGAGCAAAGTCACTGGATCCCTGCCTTCGCAGGGATGACGGTACTTATGAAGCGGTGAGACAAGGTTGATCCCTCCAACCCTCTCCTCGCCCCTCAAAGCCACCGCCATTCCCTGCTCCCCCTCGCGTCCAACAAAAGAGAAAGAGAAGGAACAACGAGCACCCAAGCCAGGCCCTTGTCCTCCTATGAAGGCCGCACCAGCGTGACAAGCGAACGCGCAACATCACACCGATCGAACCCCGGGCAGCGACTCCCAAACTAGGGCAAATGCTCGCTGGCGAGATACTCCTCGCTCTGCATCTCGATAAGGCGAGATTCCGTGCGACCAAACTCCGCACGCAGACGTTCACCGTCATACAACTCCGTAATCGGCGCAGCCGCCGAAAGAATCAGCTTGACCTTACGGTCATAAAACTCATCCACCAGCAGCACGAAACGCCGTGCCGCATCATCCGTGTAGACAGTGAACTGCGGCACATTGGAAACGATCACGGCCGGGCCGGCCTTGGCCAGTTCGATGTAATCCGATACCGCGCGCGGACCCTCGCACAGTGCCGCGAAATCGAACCACAGGATATTGCGCGCACGCTTGCGCACAGGAATCGGGCGATCGTTGATGATCATCTCGCCACCGTCCTGTACCGCACCCTCTGCCTGCGTGGTGAAGATGCGCGAGAGTGCGCGCTCCGCTTCCTGGCCGGGCGGGGTCTGATATACCGCCGCCTGGGTCAGCGCGCGCAGACGCCAGTCGTGCGAGGAGATCATTTGCACCACGCGGCAGTGCTTCTCGATGAGCGAGATGGCGGGCAGGAAGCGCGCACGCTGCAGGCCGTCCTTGTACAGGTTCTCCGGCGCGGTATTGGAGGTGGTCACCAATGCCACGCCGCGTTCGAACAGCGCCTGCAGCAGGGTGCCCAGAATCATCGCGTCGGCGATGTCGTTCACCAGGAACTCGTCCAGGCACAGCACGCGGCAGCGCGAAGCGAGCTGGGTGGCTACTTCGATCAGCGGATCCTGACGTTCCCCCAGTTCGCGCAACTGCTCGTGCACTTCACCCATGAAGCGGTGGTAGTGACGGCGCAGCGCCATGCCCTGCGGCAGGCTCGCCACGAACATGTCCATCAGGAAGGTCTTGCCGCGGCCGACGCTGCCCCACAGGTACAGGCCCTGCACGCCTTCGCGCGCATCGTTGCCCAGCAGCGATTTCAGGCGTCCGAGCAGGCCGCTGCCGTTGCCGGTGGCGGACGCGGCGATGAGCTCGGCGTGCATGCGGTCGAACTCGGGCAGCAGTGCCTGCTGGGCCGGATCGGCTTCCCAGCGGTGCGCGCTGACGCCTTCGTGATATCGCGCGCTGGGCGCGAGCAGGGCGGTGTTGCTCATGGGTACGGCGGACTCTACGGGCGCCCCGCGGGGAGTCGGGGCATCGAACAAGGGGGAGAAGCGTGCGGCATCAATCCTGACGCAGCGGCGGCAGCCAGGGCTGCACGGCATGCTTGATGGCGCCGCGCAGGTCCATGAGGCGGCGGTGGAAGAAGTGGCTGGTTTCCGGCATGCGCACCAGCTCTGGCTTGTGCGCCATGCCGTCGATCCAGTCGAACACGGCCTGCGGGTCGACGACTTCGTCTTCCTCGCCCTGCACGACCAGCCAGGGGCAGGTGGGCAGCTGGATGTCTTCGAACGGCCAGCGGCCGGCCGGCGGCGCTATGCTGATCAACGCATCGGCGCGCAGGCGCACAGCGTTGCGGATGGAGACGTAGCTGCCGAAGGAGAAACCGGCCAGCCACAGCGCATCGTCCGGGCGCATCTGGCGAACCCAGGCGGCCACGGCGGCCAGGTCGTCGCCTTCGCCGTTGCCGTGGTCGTAGGTGCCTTCGGACTCGCCCGTACCGCGGAAATTGAACCGCACCGTGTCCAGCCCCGACTCGCGCAGCGAGCGTTCTACCATCGTCACCACTTTGTTATGCATGGTGCCGCCCTGCAGGGGGTGCGGATGGCAGATGATGGCGGTGCCGCGGCGCGCCTCTTCGGGCACGGCCGCGTCGCTCACGGCTTCCAGCTTGCCGGCCGGGCCTTCCAGCGCGAAGCTGGCGGCCTGAGACGGAAAATGGTCGGGTTGGGTGGGGAGCATGACGGGGTTCATGGGCGAAATGATAACCGCCGCGTGCCCCGGCGTTCGAATGGATCGCGATGAATCATCTTGCGCATGCATTGCTGGCGGGTGACGACGAGCTGCTCAGGCTGGGCGGCCTGATGGGCGATTTCGTCCACGGTCAGCCCGACCAGGCCTTGCCGGAAGGCGTGATCGCGGGCATTCGCCTGCATCGCGCGATCGACGTCTATACCGACAGCCACCCCGACGTGGTGGAGGCCCGGACCCTCTTGCCCACGCCGTTTCGCCGCTATGGGGGCATCTTGCTCGACATGTGGTTCGATCACCTGCTCGCGCGCGATTTCCCGCGCTGGAGCCAGTATGCGTTGGATACCTATTCCGCCGGCGTGCGCGAGCTGCTCTATCGCCATGAAGCGCTGCTGCCGCCGGGCCTGCTGCGTTTCCGCCATTACATGGAGGCTCATGCGCTGCCGGGTGGTTATGCGCGGCCGGAGGAACTGGGCGCCGCCTTCGACGGTATCTCCCAGCGACTGCGCCGAGCCAATCCGGTGGCGGACGCCATGCCGGTGCTGGTGGCTCTGGAGCGGCCGTTGCAGGCGAAGTTCGAGGTGTTTTTCCCGCAGTTGCAGGCATTTGCCAGGGACTGGGTGGAGACCAACGCGCCGCGGAGCGAATAGGCCCGACCCGGATACCCCAAAAGAAAACGCCGCCTGAAGGCGGCGTTTTCCAGAAACCTGCGAGGATCGGCCCGATTACTTCGCCTGATCCACGATCCAGTGGACGGCAGCCTTCACCTGATCATCCGTCAGCGCCGGATTGCCACCCTTGGCCGGCATCATGTTGCCATCCGGACCCTTGTAGCCGTCGGTCGCATGCTTGACCAGCGTGTCGAGGCCTTGGGCGATGCGCGGACCCCAGTTGCCCTTGTCGCCCAGCTTCGGCGCGCCAGCGACGCCGGCCGTATGGCAGCTGTGGCAGAGGTTGTCGTAGATGGTCTTGCCGTCGGTGCTGCCGCCGTACGCGACCTGCGAGGCGGCTGCCTTGGCGGCGGCGTCCTGCGCGGCCTGCATGGCGGCGCGGCCGGTGTCGCCGGCATAGACGGCGCCGACGGGCGCGATGCGCGCCGCGGTCTGCGCGGTGGTCTGCGGGTTCACTTCCTTCGGTTCATGGTCGTAGATCAACCATGCACCGCCGATCAGGAGCAGAGTCAGTACAGACAAGCCCGCAATGAGCAGGGAAAAGCTGCGCATGAAGCTCTGGTCGGATTTGGTCAGGGAACCGCTCACGCAATGACTCCAATTCAATGGACAGATCAAAGGACAGCCGGAAGGCAACGCCAATGGCCGGATGGCAATGGTTCAGACAACAATTGGCGGAGTATAGACGAAGGCCGGGCCAAGTTTCAGTCGGTGGGGAGCGGCGACGTGTCGCGCCTCCGACCGCTCTGATTTCATGCAAGTTTCTTCATTTTGACGCGATAAGCTGGCAAAACCCTGCCATCGGTCATAGGGCACCCATGTCAACTGGCATTGTCTATTCCCGTTGAACTGACCCTATTCTTTCGCTCGACACATTGGGTCAGGCGCGCGGAGCGCACCGATCGGGGTCGGGTGGCCTGTCTTTCTTTCTGGGAGTTTTTCATGTCGCGTTTTTGGAAGATCGCGCTGATTGCCGTGGTCGTGATCGTGGTGGGGGCCGTGGGCTTCCGTTTGCTGCACAAGCCGGGTGCCGAGGAAGGCGCGCAGGGGCAGCAGCACGGTCAGAACAAGGGCCAGGGTGATGCTGCAGGCCCGGACAAGGATGCCGCCCCCGTCCCGGTGACCGTCGAACCCGTGGTCAAGCAGGACGTGCCGGTCTACCTCACCGCGCTGGGCACCGTGCAGGCGCTCAATACGGTCACCATCAACCCGCAGATCAGCGGGCAGATGCTGAGCATCAATTTCAAGGAAGGCCAGGAACTGAAGAAGGGTGACCTGTTGGCGCAGATCGACCCGCGCCCGTTCCAGGCCGCCTATGACCAGGCCACCGCCAAGCAGCAGATGGACGAGGCCCAGCTCGCCACTGCGCAGAGCACGCTCAAGCGCAACGACGCGCTGGTCGCCAAGGGTTACGTGGCTCAGTTGGACATGGACACCTTCCGCAACAATGTGGCCAACCTCACCGCCAGCGTGGCGGCCGACAGGGCCGCGGTGCGCTCGGCCAAGGTCAACCTGGACTACACCCGCATCATTTCGCCGATCGACGGCGTGGCCGGTATCCGCAACGTCGACCCGGGCAACGTGGTGACCACCACCAGTGCCCTGGTGACGCTGACGCAGATCCACCCGATCTATGTGATGTTCAACCTGCCCGAGCAGAACCTGGAAGCGGTGCGCGCGGCATCGGGCAACGACGATCCGCTGGAAGTGCTGGCGCTGGACCGCGCCGACAAGCACACCATCGCCGACGACGGCCAGCTCAGCGTGGTGGACAACCAGATCGACACCACCACCGGTACGTTCAAGCTGCGCTCGGTGTTCAAGAACGCCAAGGGCGACCTGTGGCCGGGCCAGTTCGTCAACGTGCGCCTGAAGGTGCGTACCGTGACCGGTGGCTTGGTGATCCCGGCGCAGGCAGTGCAGCGTGGCCCGGACGGCGACTACGTGTACCTGCTGCAGCAGGACCAGACGGTCAAGATGCAGCCGGTGAAGGTGGCCGGTGAAGTGGGCGACAGCCACGTGATGATCGGCTCGGGCCTGGCCCTGAACGACCAGGTGGTGACCGAAGGCCAGTTCCGCCTCAAGCCGGGCAGCAAGGTCAAGGCGCTCAAGCCGGGCGAAGTGCCGGCGGCGCCGACCCAGGCGGAGATGGACAAGGCCAAGAAGAACGGCAAGCAGGGCGGCGGTGGTCGCCGCGGCGGCTAAGCGAGCGCATAGCAACAGGGCGGCGGAGGCCATGGGCTTCCGCTGCCGGTGGCGGGGCAAGGACGCGCCGCGAGCCGTCGCCGCCACCTCGACAACGCATTGCGCGAGCAAGCTGACAGCCACTTATTGACGGCAGACCTATGGGCTTCTCCACACTCTTCATTCGCCGACCGATCGCCACCTCGCTGCTGATGGTGGCGGTGCTGTTGCTCGGCATCCTCGGCTACCGCGAGCTGCCGGTATCGGCGCTGCCCGAGATCGACGCACCCAGCCTGGTCGTGACCACGCAGTACCCGGGCGCCAGTGCCTCGACCATGGCCTCGCTGGTGACCACGCCGCTGGAGCGCAACTTCGGCCAGATCTCCGGCCTGTCGATGATGACCTCCGACTCGTCGGCGGGCCTCTCGACCATCGTGCTGCAGTTCGCGATGGATCGCGACATCGACATCGCCGCGCAGGACGTGCAGGCGGCGATCAACCAGGCGCGCGGCACACTGCCCAGCACGCTGCCGTATCCGCCGGTGTACAACCGCGTGAATCCGGCCGACGCGCCGATCATCACGCTCAAGCTCACTTCGGACAGCTTGCCGCTGCGCGACGTGAACAACTACGCGGACTCGATCCTGGCGCAGAAGCTCTCGCAGGTGCAGGGCGTGGGCCTGGTGTCCATCGCCGGCAACGTGCGCCCGGCCGTGCGCGTGCAGGTGAACCCGTCGCAGCTGGCCAACCTTGGCCTGACGATGGAGGACGTGCGCAGCGCGCTCACCGAGGCCAACGTGAACGCGCCCAAGGGCACGCTCAACGGCGCCACGCAGTCCTACAGCATCGGCACCAATGACCAGCTTGCCGACGCTGCCGAGTACAAGAACACCATCATCTCGTACAAGAACAATGCGCCGGTGCGCCTGTCCGACGTCGCCAGCGTGGTCGACGGCGTGGAGAACGACCAGCTCGCCGCGTGGGCCAACGGCAAGCCTGCCGTGCTGCTCGACATCCGCCGCCAGCCGGGCGCGAACATCGTGCAGACGGTGGAGCAGATCCGGAACATCCTGCCGCAGCTGCGCGCGGTATTGCCGGCGGACGTCCATCTGGATGTGTTCGCCGACCGCACCATCACCATTCGCGCCTCGGTGGAGGACGTGCAGTTCACCCTGATCCTCACCATCTGCCTGGTGGTGGCGGTGATCTTCGTGTTCCTGCGCCGCCTGTGGGCTACGGTGATTCCGTCCATCGCCGTGCCGCTCTCGCTGATGGGCACCTTCGGCGTGATGGCCTTCACCGGCATGTCGCTGGACAACCTCTCGCTGATGGCGCTGACCGTGGCCACCGGTTTCGTGGTGGACGATGCGATCGTGATGATCGAAAACATCGTGCGCTACATCGAGCAAGGCAAGGAGGGCAAGGAAGCGGCCGAGATCGGTGCGAAGGAAATCGGCTTCACCGTGTTGTCGCTGACCGTGTCGCTGATCGCGGTATTCCTGCCGCTGCTGCTGATGCCGGGCGTGACGGGTCGACTGTTCCACGAATTCGCCTGGGTGCTCACCATCGCGGTCGCCATCTCGATGCTGGTGTCCCTGACGCTGACGCCGATGATGTGCGCTTACCTGCTGCGTCCCGATGCGCTGCCGGAGGGCGACGACGCGCACGAGCGCCACGCCGCCGCCGGCAAGAAGACCTGGTGGTCGCGCCTGGTCAACGTCTATGAGGGCTCGCTCGACTGGGTCCTGGCCCACCAGCGCCTCACCATGCTGGTCGCGGGCGCTACGGTGGTGGTCACGGTATTCCTCTACATCGTGATCCCCAAGGGCCTGCTGCCCGAACAGGACACCGGCCTCATCACCGGCGTGGTGCAGGCGGACCAGAACGTCGCCTTCCCGCAGATGGAACAGCGCACCAAGGCCGTGGCCGAAGCATTGCGCCGCGACGAGGCAGTGACGGGCGTGGCCGCGTTCATTGGCGCGGGTTCCATCAACCCGACGCTCAACCAGGGTCAGCTCAGCATCGTGTTGAAGGATCGTGGCGACCGCGATGGACTCGACGCCGTGGTGGCGCGCCTGCAGAAGGAAGCGGCCGGCATCCCGGGCGTGGCGCTGTACCTGAAGCCCGTGCAGGACGTGACGCTGGACAGCCGCGTGTCGGCCACCGAGTACCAGTACTCGATGTCCGACGTGAACTCCGAGGAGCTTTCCGGTTACGCCACGAAGATGACCCAGGCCCTGCGTGAGCGTAAGGAACTGGCCGACGTGGACAACAACCTCGCCGACCAGGGTACGTCGCTCAAGCTCACTATCGACCGCGAGAAGGCCAGTCGCCTGGGCGTGCCGGTGCAGACCATCGACGACACGCTGTACGACTCGTTCGGCCAGCGCCAGATCTCGACCATCTTCACCCAGCTCAACCAGTACCGCGTGGTGCTGGAAGTGGCGCCGCAGTTCCGTACCAGCACCGCGTTGCTCAACCAGCTCACGGTGAAGAGCAACGGCAGTGGCGCGCTGACCGGCAGCAATGCCACCAGCTTCGGCCAGGTGGCATCGAGCAACTCGTCCACCAGCACGGGCCTGGGCGTCTCCAATACCGGCGTGATCATCGGCGCGGGCGGCACCATTCCGCTGGCTTCGCTCGCCACGGCGGAAGTCACCAGCGCACCGCTGGTGGTCAGCCACCAGCAACAACTGCCGGCGGTGACCATCTCGTTCAACCTCGCGCCGGGCTACTCGCTGTCCGAGGCGGTGGAGGGCATCCACGAGGTCGAGCAGCAGCTCAACTTCCCGCCCCAGGTGCGTGGGCAGTTCATCGGCAAGGCGGCGGAGTTCTCCACCTCGCTGACCAACGAAGTGCTGCTGCTGATCGCGTCCATCGTGGTGATCTACATCGTGCTGGGCGTGCTGTACGAGAGCTACATCCACCCGTTGACCATCATCTCCACGCTACCTCCGGCCGGTGTCGGTGCGTTGCTGGCGCTGATCCTGTGCAATATGAGCTTGTCGGTGGACGGCATCGTGGGCATCGTGCTGCTGATCGGCATCGTGAAGAAGAACGCGATCATGATGATCGACTTCGCCATCGAGGCGCAGCGCGAAGGCATGAAGCCGCACGAGGCGATCCGCCGCGCGTGTCTGCTGCGCTTCCGTCCGATCATGATGACCACGGCGGCGGCCATGCTCGGTGCGTTGCCGCTGGCGCTGGGCAATGGCATCGGCGCGGAGCTGCGCCGTCCGCTGGGTGTGTCCATCGTCGGCGGCCTGCTGCTCTCGCAACTGGTGACGCTGTACACCACGCCGGTGATCTACCTCTACATGGAGCGTTTCTCCGACTGGCTGAAGGAACGCCGCGAGCGTCGCGCGCTCGAGCGGGCAGAGGCGCGGAGCGCCGCGTGACGACACCACATCGATCCGGCGTGTGCCGGGTCGGTGGCAAGACCAGGAGAGGGGCGCGGCCATCACGGCGCGCCCCTTTCGGCATTTCCGGGAACATCCCTCACGACAGGCCAGAGGCATGTCGCCCATGGCATCCGTGGGGCACAGCGAGGCAGCGATGACAGCAACAAGAAAACCCCAGGTATGTGTGCTTGGCAGCGCTGAGCCGGGTTCGAAGGCGTACGAGTTGGCCGGACAGGCCGGTGCCCTGTTGGCGCGCTCGGGTGTGACGCTGGTGAGCGGTTGCGGCAGCCCGGCGACACGCCACGCTGCGCAGAGCGCCATCGACGCGGGCGGGCAGGTGCTCAGCATCATCCCCAGCGATGCGATGCCGGCAGCGGACTGGCCCGCCACCGTGGTGGTGCCGTGTGGCATGGGCGACGCGCGCAACCTGTTGATGGCGTTGGCGGGTGATGCCTGCCTGGTGATCGGTGGCCGCGCCGGCACGATCTCCGAGGTGTGCCTGGCGTGGCTGCATCATCGCCCGCTGCTGCCGTTGACCGGCTGTGGCGGCTGGTCCGATGGGCTGCTGCAGAACCCACCGGATGAACGCGGCAACTCGCCGATCCTGCCATGGGATTCGGTCGATACGTTGCAGGTGCAACTGAAATCGCTGGGGTTGCTCGACATTTAGACGTCCAAGCGACGACTACAAGCGACGACTAAGGGATGCCTAAGGCCGCTCCCTATACCGTCCCCACTCATATCCCCTCACCGTCATTCCCGCGGAAGCGGGAATCCAGCGACTTTGGCTCTTGCCGGAAAAAGGCGAGAAAGGCACTGGATTCCCGCTTCCGCGGGAATGACGGTGGGGTAAGCCCAGACGTTGCAGCAACCACGGCACATCAACCAAATCCACCGTCATGCGTTCTGCAGTCAATGTGCGGTATATACAGTTACTCGTGCGTGCGCGCTGACATGGTGTGTGCGGCTTCTCTGAACACCCTCGCGCCCCGCGCGTTGTTGCTGGTTTCCTGATGGCATGAACATTTCCGGCCCCTTCATCCGCCGCCCGATCGGCACCTCGCTGCTTGCCATGGGCGTTTTCGCGGTGGGCCTGATCTGCTACATGCTGCTCGGCGTGGCCGCGCTGCCGAACATGCAGTTCCCGGTGATCTTCGTGCAGGCCCAGCAGGCTGGCGCCAGCGCGAGCACCATGGCCACCACCGTGGCCGCGCCGCTGGAGCGTCATCTGGGCCAGGTGCCGGGCATCGACACCATGCGTTCGTCCAGTTCGCTGGGCAGCACGCAGGTGTTCCTGATGTTCGACGCGGGACGCAATCTGGATGCCGCCGCGCGCGACGTGCAGGCCGCCATCAACGCCGCGCAGTCGGACCTGCCCAGCGGCCTCAATGCGCCGCCGAGCTACCAGAAGGCCAACCCCAACGACGACCCGATCATCGCCTTCGCGCTGACCTCGGAAACCCAGTCGGCGCGCGAGCTTTACGACGTCGCCGACTCGTTGCTCGCGCAGCACCTGCGCCAGCTCGACGGTGTGTCGGAAGTGGATATCCTCGGCGCGGCGACGCCAGCCATCCGCGTCGACGTGAACCTGCGCCAGCTCAGCGCGCTCGGCCTGTCGCCGGACCAGCTGCGCAACGCGCTGACCGCCGCCAACGTTACTTCGCCCCAGGGCTTCCTGTCCGACGGCAAGACCACCATGGCGGTGACGGCGAACGATTCGCTGCACACGGCGGACGATTTCGCCAGCCTGGTGATCGCCTCGCACGCGGGCGTGCCGGTGCGCTTGTCGGATGTAGCCAAGGTCTACGAGGGCACGCAGGACGCGTACCAGCGCGCCTGGTTCCAGGGCAAGCCGGCCGTGCTGATGTACGTGTACCGGCAGTCCAACGCCAACATCATCGGCACGGTCGACCGCGTGAAGGCCGCCGTGCCGATGCTGCGCAACTACCTGCAGCCCGGCACCACGCTGACGCCGTATTTCGACGGCACGCCGACCATCCGCGCCTCGCTGCATGAAGTGCAGGCCACGTTGTTGATCAGCCTGGCGATGGTCATGCTGACCATGGCGCTGTTCCTGCGCCGTCTCGCGCCCACGTTGATCGCCACCGCCGCCGTGCCGCTGTCGCTGGCTGGTGCGGCGATGGTGATGTACATCCTTGGCTTCACGCTCAACAACCTGACCTTGCTGGCGCTGGTGATCGCCATCGGCTTCGTGGTGGACGACGCCATCGTGGTGATCGAGAACATCGTGCGCCACATCGACCAGGGCATGACGCGCATGGAGGCCGCGCTGGCGGGCGCGAAGGAGATCGGCTTCACCATCGTGTCGATCACCGCGTCGCTGGTGGCGGTGTTCATCCCGCTGCTGTTCATGAGCGGCATCACTGGCCTGTTCTTCAAGGAATTCACCATCACGCTGGTGGCGGCGATCATCGTCTCGGCGCTGGTCTCGCTGACGCTCACTACCTCGCTGTGCGGCCAGTTCCTGAGCAGCCACGAGCAGGACAAGCCGACCACGCGCATGGGTATCGCGCTGGAGAACTTCCAGGCCGCCATGCTGGCCGTGTACTCGAAGTGCCTGAAGTTCTCGCTCAAGCACGCGCTGGCGTTCTCGCTGACGCCGCTGGTGCTGATCGCCATCACCATCTTCCTGTTTGGTCAGGTGAAGACCGGCCTGTTCCCGCCTCAGGACACCGGCCTGATCCGCGGTCGCGCCACGTCCGGCGCCACGGTGTCGTTCCAGGATGCGGTCGCGCGCCAGCAGCGTCTGATCGACATGCTGCTGAAAGACCACGACGTGGTGCGCGTGGGCTCGCGTCTGGGCACCAGTCGCCAGGGTTCGTCGGGCACCTTCGACATCGAGTTGAAGACGCACGCGCAGGGCCGAACGGACGACACCTTCACTGTGTTGGCGCGGCTGGCCGCCAAGGCCGCACGCTATCCCGACCTCAATGTGCGCCTCCGCCCGATCCAGGATCTGCCCAGCTTCGGCGGTGGCGGCGGCACCAGCCAGGGTGCGCAATACCAGGTGTCGCTGCAAGGCGACGACCCGGAAGAGTTGACCCAGTGGTTGCCCAAACTGGTCGCCGAGCTGAAGAAGAACCCCAAGCTCAAGGACGTGGGCAGTGACGTGGACGACGCGGGCCTGCAGCAGAACATCGTGATCGACCGCGACAAGGCCGGGCGCCTCAACGTAGGTATCGGCAACATCGATGGCGCGCTATACAACGCCTTCGGCCAGCGTCAGATCAGCACCATCTATTCGGACCTCAACCAGTACAAGGTGGTGGTCAACGCCTTGCCCAACCAGACCGCGACGCCGGCGGCGATCGACCAGGTCTATGTGGCGAGCAGTAGTGGCAAGATGGTGCCGCTCACCGCGTTCGCGCATCAGGAGCCGGGTCTGGCGCCCACCCAGATCACGCACGAAAACCAGTACACCGTGATGAGCATGAGCTTCAACCTCGCGCCGGGCGTGAGCATGGGCGAAGCGTTGCAGATCATCCAGCAGACCGGTGCGCAGATGCGCCTGCCGGGTGATATCCGCATCAACATCGGCGGCGATTTCCGCCGCTTCCAGCAATCGCAGAGTGGCATGTTGTGGCTGCTGCTCGGTGCAGTCATCACCGTCTACATCGTGCTGGGCATGCTGTACGAGAGCCTGATCCATCCGGTGACGATTCTCTCCACGCTGCCCGCGGCGGGCGTGGGTGCGTTGATGGCGTTGTGGATCACGGACACGGAGTTGTCGGTGATTGCGCAGATCGCGCTGGTGTTGCTCATCGGCATCGTGAAGAAGAACGCGATCATGATGATCGATTTCGCGCTGGTGTCGCGCCGCGAGCATGGCCTGAGCGCGGCCGATGCCGCCTACGAGGCAAGCATGGTGCGCTTCCGCCCGATCATGATGACGACGATGGTGGCGATTCTCGCGGCAGTGCCCATCGCTACCGGCCTGGGTGAAGGCTCGGACCTGCGTCGCCCACTGGGTATCGCGCTGATCGGTGGCCTGCTGATCTCGCAGAGCCTGACCCTGCTCAGCACCCCGGCGCTGTACGTGATCTTCTCGTGCCTGGCCGACCGTTTCGCCGCATGGCGGGCCCGGTTCCGCCAGCCTCGGCGCCTGCCGGCCAGCGAAAACGTCTGACCCTGCGATAGCCCTGTGAGCGCGCACCCTGTGCGCGACGGCAGCACATCGGCGGCAACGCTCCGCGGGCCTGTCGCCCAAAGGGCGGGCTCCCCCAAGGTCTCGCGGGGTCCCCGCGGCGCCCGGCGATTTCCCTTTTCATTCCATACCCTTGCGCACAGTACGGCCCCGCGCTTTCCCCCATTCCGTGAAATCGCGACAATGAGGGGCTTTCGTCCGCCCGTTTCGTCCCCATGTCGAACGGCTCCGGGCGTTTGGTGCACCCGCGCATGGCCCCGTCAGCGCGTTGCGCCTCCCCCTTCGTAATGCCGCAGCCAGCGAGGTCATAGCAGACAATGTCGAACACGCCGAAGATCATCTACACGCTCACGGACGAAGCGCCGTACCTCGCCACCCATTCGCTGCTGCCCATCATCAAAGCCTTCACCGGCACCGCCGGCATTGCCGTCGAAACGCGCGACATTTCGCTGGCCGGCCGCATCATTGCCCAGTTTTCGGACATCCTCCCGGACAACCAGAAGATCGCCGATGACCTGACCGAGCTCGGCCAGCTGGCGACCACGCCGGAAGCCAACATCATCAAGCTCCCCAACATCAGCGCCTCGATGCCGCAGTTGAAGGCCGCGATCAAGGAGCTGCAGGGCCAGGGCTACGCGCTGCCGGATTACCCGGAAGATCCGAAGGACGTCAGCGAGTGGAACGTCAAGGCGCGCTACGACAAGGTGAAGGGCAGCGCCGTGAACCCCGTGCTGCGTGAGGGCAACTCCGACCGCCGCGCACCGCTCTCGGTGAAGAACTACGCGCGCAAGCACCCGCACAAGATGGGCGCGTGGAGCAAGGATTCGAAGACGCACGTATCCCATATGGATGGCGGCGATTTCTACGGCAGCGAGAAGTCCACCGTGGTCGACAAGGCCACCAGCGTGAAGATCGAGTGGTTCGGCAAGGATGGCACCAGCAAGGTGCTGAAGGAAAAGACCGCGCTGAAGGACGGCGAGATCATCGACGCCGCCGTGATGAGCAAGAAGGCGCTGACCCGTTTCATCGATGCGCAGATCGAAGAGGCGAAAAGCCAGGGCGTGTTGTTCTCGCTGCATCTGAAGGCCACCATGATGAAGGTCTCCGACCCCATCATGTTCGGCTTCGTCGTCAATGAGTTCTACAAGGACGTGCTGGCCAAGCACGCCGATGCGCTCAAGAGCGTGGGCTTCGAGCCGAACAACGGCATCGGTGATCTCTATGCGCGCCTCGGCCAGCTTCCGCAGGCCACGCAGGACGCGATCCTCGCCGACATCGCTGCCGAATACGCCAAGCGCCCGGCGCTGGCCATGGTGAACTCCGACAAGGGCATCACCAACCTGCACGTACCGAGCGACGTCATCATCGACGCTTCCATGCCGGCGATGATCCGCGACTCCGGCAAGATGTGGAACACCGAAGGCAAGCTGCAGGACACCAAGGCGGTGATCCCCGATCGCAGCTACGCCGGCGTGTACCAGGTGGTGATCGAAGACTGCAAGGCACATGGCGCGTTCGACCCGTCGACCATGGGCAGCGTGCCCAACGTGGGCCTGATGGCGCAGGCCGCCGAGGAATACGGCTCGCACGACAAGACCTTCCAGATCGCCGGCGACGGCGTGGTCAAGGTCATCGACGAGTCCGGCAAGGTGCTGTTGGAACAGCCGGTGGAAACAGGCGACATCTGGCGCATGTGCCAGACCAAGGATGCGCCGATCCAGGATTGGGTGAAGCTCGCCGTGACGCGTGCGCGCCTCAGCAACACGCCGGCGGTGTTCTGGCTGGATAGCAAGCGTGGCCACGACGCGCAGGTGATCAAGAAGGTCGAGCGCTACCTGAAGGATCACGACCTGGCCGGCCTCGACATCCGCGTGCTGTCGCCCGAAGACGCGACGAAGTTCTCGCTGGAGCGCATCCGCAAGGGCCAGGACACCATCTCGGTGACCGGCAACGTGCTGCGCGACTACCTCACCGACCTGTTCCCGATCATGGAGCTGGGCACCAGCGCCAAGATGCTCTCCATCGTGCCGCTGATGGCGGGTGGCGGCCTGTTCGAAACCGGTGCGGGCGGCTCGGCACCCAAGCACGTGCAGCAGTTCCTGGAAGAGGACTACCTGCGCTGGGACTCGCTGGGCGAGTTCCTCGCCATCGCCGCGTCGCTGGAGCATCTCGCCAACCGCTACGACAACGCCGACGCCCGCGTGCTGGCGAAGACGCTGGACGAAGCCAACGGCAAGATCCTCGACAACAACAAGTCGCCAGCCCGCAAGGTGGGTGAACTCGACAACCGTGGCAGCCACTTCTACCTCGCCATGTACTGGGCGCAGGCACTGGCCGCGCAGAACGACGACGCCAAGCTCAAGGCCAAGTTCGAGCCGATCGCCAAGGTGCTCACCGAGAACGAAGCCAAGATCATCGGTGAACTCAACGGAGCGCAGGGTAAGGCGGTCGACATCAAGGGCTACTACCACGCCAGCACGGACCTGATCACCAAGGCCATGCGTCCGAGCAAGACGTTCAACGACGCACTGTCGACGCTCGGCTGATCGTCGCTTCATGGGTGTATGGAAAGAAGGCCGCGCAAGCGGCCTTCTTTCGTTTGAGTCCGAACACCCGCGGCAATCCCCTGTAGGAGCGCACTCGCGCGCGACCGTGAAGTGACGGCGTCGCCGCTCCATTGGCTTGCTGCACACCTGCCGCACCTGCAGAAAAGCATCCGCAAAGATCGTGCTGTACCCTTCTGCGCATGAGCGATTCGCCCACCACGGAAACACCTCAGCGCGGCCGGGCCGATGAGGTCTTCCTGGCCTTCCTGTCGCTCGGCCTGCGCTCCTTCGGTGGGCCTATGGCTCACCTCGGTTATTTCCATCGGACCTTCGTCGAACAGCGCCGGTGGCTCGACGACGCGCGCTATTCGCAGTTGCTGGCTATCTGCCAATTCCTGCCCGGTCCAGCGAGCAGCCAGCTCGGCTTCGCGATAGGACTGCTGCGTGCGGGGTGGCGTGGCGCGCTTGCCGCTTTCGTTGGATTCACGCTGCCCTCGGCCTTGCTGATGTTCGCCTTCGCGTGGTGGGCACCGTATCTGCGTGGCGTCTGGGGCCAGTCGCTATTGCACGGACTCAAGCTGGTGGCGGTCGTTGTCGTGGCGCAGGCGGTCTACAGCATGTGGCGTTCACTGGCTCCGGACTGGCCGCGGCGAGTGCTGGCGGTCGTCGCCACCGTCGTGTTGCTGTGGCTGCATGGAAGCTGGGTGCAGCTGGCGGTCATCGTCGCGGCGGCGCTGCTTGCGCCATGGCTGTGTCGTCATCTCCGCGCGTCGGGTGAGGTCGCGCCCATGCCGGGCTATGGCCCACGCGCGGGGGCTCTTCTTCTCGCCATCTACGCCTTGCTGTTGCTGGCGGCTTTTGCCATCACCACGCATGACGGTCTGCTGATGCAGACCGGCGCCGCGTTCTATCGCACGGGTGCGCTGGTGTTCGGCGGTGGCCACGTCGTGCTGCCATGGTTGAAGCAGGCATTGGTGGAGCCGGGTTTCATCGACGAAAGCACATTTCTTGCGGGCTATGGCGCCGCCCAAGCCATGCCTGGTCCGATGTTTTCGCTGGCGGCCTATCTGGGCGAGCACATGGCCGGTGGGTACCGATGGGCGGGTGCGTTGGTGGCGCTGGGGGCGATCTTCTTGCCGGGCTTTCTGTTGTTGAGCGGCGTATTGCCGTTCTGGCAGCGCTTGTCCAAACGCGCAGAAGCTGTACGCATCATGGCTGCGATCAACGCGGCGGTGGTCGGCTTGCTGGCGGCGGCGTTCTACAATCCCGTGTGGACCGGCACAGTGCGGGATGCTTCGGACGTGCTCATCGCCGCGTGCGGGTTCGTGATGCTTGCCGTAGCGCGACAGCCCGCCTGGGCGGCCGTGTTGTGGTGCGTGGCTGCGACCTGCGCGGGTACGTGGCTCACTCACTGAATGCGTGGAATCCAACCATGGAACCGGGCCCGGCCAAGGCGGTCTCAATGCGGCCCAGCAAGGAACTCGAAGCGATGACTGTGAAGGTATCCAACCGTTTGGCGCGCCCGTTGTCGATGGTCCTTGCGGCCGGCTTGCTGGCGACGGCAGGTATGTCGCTTGCCCAGAACGCGCCGGCGCCCGCAAGCAGCGCGCCGGGGCAGGTGCAGAACCTCGAGGCCGTGTCTGTCAGCGGTGTGCAGCCGGGGCCGGGACTGTGGAAGGTGAGCAAGGGCGACCATGTGATGTGGGTACTCGGCACGCTGTCACCGCTGCCTGACCGCATCCAGTGGAAGACCGACGAAGTCGAGCAGGCCATTGCCGATTCGCAGGAGGTGCTGGGGCCGCCCTCCGTCGCGCTCAAGGCCAAGGCCGGCTTCTTCGGCAAGCTGTTCCTGCTGCCTTCGTTGATCGGCGCGCGCAAGAACCCTGACGGGCAGACGCTGCAGCAGATGGTGCCCGCGCCTGACTACGAGCGCTGGCTGGTGCTGAAGCAGCAATACATCGGCAGCGATCGTGGCATCGAGAGCTGGCGGCCGATCTTCGCCGCGGTGGAGTTGTACGACAAGGCGATCAAGCGCTACGGCCTCACCTCGTCCGGCGGGGTGAAGGATACCGTGCGTGAACTCGCCAAGAAGCACAACGTCAACTTCAACACCGTGCGATACACCATGCTGGTGGAAGAGCCGCGCAGCGCCGTGAAAACCTTCAAGTCATCGCCGATGGATGATCGTGAATGTTTTGGCCGCACGCTGGATGCGGTGCAGCGCGAGATGGGGCGCATCACGGAACGCGCGAACGCCTGGGCCACCGGCGATATCGACTTGCTGCGCAGCCTGCCGATGAACGATCAGCGCGAGGCGTGCCTGTCTGCGGTGACCGAAGCGGGTTTCGCCAAGCAACTGGGTTTCAGCGATGTGAAGCAGAAGGCCGAGGCGATGTGGATCAGCGAAGCCGAAAAGGCGCTCAACACCAACACCCAGACCTTCGCCATGTTGCCGATGCAGGACGTGCTTTCGCCCAAGGGGTTAATCGCTCGCCTGAAAGCGCAGGGCTATCAGGTGGAGGCGCCGGACGGAAGCGATGCCGAAGGTGTCGCTCCCGTGCAGCCCTGAGCTTTTCATCGGATACGCCGGGAAACGAGAAAGGCCCCTTACGGGGCCTTTCTGTCAACGAGAGTTGCACTTGCCGCATTGGATATGGCGTGGACCGCAGAGTTTCAGCGTGCCGACGCACATGTACCGGGGAAGTGGGGCATGCGCCTCGTTGTGGTTTGCGGGTGCCGCAGGCGCATTTGCCGGATCGTCCATGTTGTAAGGCGCAGTGGTGGCGAGCGATGCACCGGTGCTGAAAAATGAAACGGCGGCAAACGCGATCGACAAGATGGTCTTCTGCATGAGTAATCCCTCAACAAAGATGAGCGCTTTGCCAGGCAGTCTTCGCTGCTGGCGATGCTGCGCGTCACCCCGGGATGACGTGCAGGCATAACTTGCGCTCAAGGTTTGCGGAGATTCTGTAGGCCTAGACCATCGAAGACATAGCGGATTGGACCGACTGTGCCCTAGCGCTCAGGGCACGGTTAGGGTGGCCCGTTGACGGGCACTCAGGCACTCGCCTTGTCCAGCGCCACAATCTCTTCCTTGCTCAATTGCAAGGTCGCGCCGCCCAGCAACTCCTTGAGCTGAGGGATGGTCGTCGCGCTGGCAATCGGTGCGGTGATGCTTGGTCGTGCGATCTGCCACGCCAGCGCCACCTGCGCGGTGGTCGCGCCATGTGCCGCGGCAACCTTGTCCAGCGCGGCAAGCACGCCAAGTCCGTGCGGGTTGAGGTACTTCTGCACCGAGCCACCACGCGCGGCGCTCTTGGCGATGTCCGCCTCGCTACGGTACTTGCCGCTTAGGAAACCGCTGGCAAGCGCGTAGTAGTTGATGACGCCCACGTTCTCGGCGATGACCAGCGGCTCCAGTTCCTTCTCGTACCCCTTGCGGTTGACCAGGTTGTACTCCGGCTGCAGGGTCTCGTAGCGGGGCAGGTGGTATTCGGCGGAGATCTTCAGCGCTTCGCCGAAACGGTCGGCGCCGTAGTTGGATGCGCCGATCGCGCGCACCTTGCCTTGCTCGATCAGTTTGCTGAACGCGCCCAGCGTTTCATGCAACGGCACGGTCGCGTCATCTTCGTGCGCCTGGTAGAGGTCGATGTAGTCGGTCTGCAGGCGCTTGAGCGAACCTTCGACGGCCTGGTTGATATTCATCGGCGACAGGCCGGGATGTTCCGCCCACTTTGCGACCTTGGTGGCGATCACCACCTTGTCGCGCTTGCCGCTGCGCTTGAGCCATTTGCCGATGATCGTTTCCGATTCGCCGCCGCGATTGCCCGGCACCCAGGCGGAATAAACATCGGCCGTGTCGATCAGGTTGAAGCCGGCATCGACGAATGCATCGAGCAGTTCGAACGAGCGCTGCTCGTCCGCGCTCCAGCCAAAGACGTTGCCGCCGAAGGCCAGCGGTGCGACGGATAGGGACGATCGGCCCAGGGGACGCCATTGCATGGGTGTGCTCCGTGTTCGATGGGGAGGAGGTTGGTGCATACTCGGGGACCCGAGCGAGTATACGCGCCGCCCGTGTGAGGCCGGCGCGTAGCGGCGATGACACACTGGAGGACGGCGGATGAAGAGCAAGGCAGCAGCACTGCGGTGCACGGTTCTGGCGGGCGCGGTCCTGGCAGGCATGACTGTGACGGGTTTGTGGACGACCTCCGGCGTGGCCATGGCGCAGACGCAGACTCGACCGTGGAACGACACCACGCTCTCACCCGATGCGCGCGCAAAGCTCCTGCTGGCGCAACTGACGCAGGACGAGAAGTTCCAGTTGATCCGAAGCTATTACGCCGGTCCGGATCGTCCGGCGGACAAACCCTTTCCCAAGGGCGCGATCGCGTCGGCGGGTTACGTGCCGCCGATCGATCGGCTGGGTATTCCCGCGCTGGAGGAGAGCGATGCGGGCCTCGGCGTCGCCAGTTCCGACCGCATGCGTCCCGGTGATCACGCCACGCCGCTGCCAGCTGGCCCGGTCACGGCGGCGAGCTGGGATCCGAAGGTCGCTTATCGCGGTGGCGCCATGATCGGCAGCGAAGCGCACAGCAAGGGTTTCAACGTGCTGCTTGCAGGCGGTATCAACCTCACGCGCGAGCCACGCAACGGCCGCAACTTCGAATATGCGGGCGAGGATCCACTGCTCGCCGGCACCCTCGTGAGCGAGGCCATCAAGGGTATCCAGGGCCAGCACGTCATCTCCACGATCAAGCACTTTGCGCTGAACGACCAGGAGACAGGGCGCAACACCATCAATGTGCAGATCGGCGAGCAGGCCATGCGCGAATCGGATCTGCTGGCCTTCGAGATCGCCATCGAGCGCGGCAAGCCCGGTTCGGTGATGTGCTCGTACAACAAGGTCAATGGCGACTGGGCGTGCGAGAACGACTATCTGATGAACCAGGTGCTCAAGCGCGACTGGAAATACCCGGGCTTCGTGATGTCCGACTGGGGTGGCGCGCACAGCGCGGCGAAGGCGGTGAATGCCGGCCTCGATCAGGAGTCGGCGGGCGAGGTATTCGACAAGGAGGTGTACTTCGATGCACCGCTGCGCGCTGCCCTGGCCAAGGGCGAGGTGAAGCAGTCGCGCATCGACGATATGGTGGAGCGCATCTTGCACAGCATGTTCGCGGTGGGCGTGTTCCAGTACCCCGCGGGCAAGGCGCCCATCGATCCACAGGCCAACCTGAAGGTGGCGCGCGAGACGCTGGAGTCCGGCGCCGTACTGTTGCGCAACGAGCACGACATGCTGCCGCTGGATCTGGGCAAGCTGCAGTCCATCGCGGTGATCGGCGCGCATGCCGACAAGGGCGTGCTTGCCGGTGGCGGCTCGTCGCTGGTGACGGCCATGGGTGGCAATGCCGTGCCGGGGATCGAGCCCACCAAATGGCCCGGTCCGGTGATGTATCACCCATATGCGCCGCTGAAGGCGCTGCGCGATGCGGCGCCTAAAGCCAATGTGCAGTTCGCCGAAGGCGATGATGTCGAGGCTGCCGCTGCGTTGGCGGCAAAGTCGCAGGTGGCGGTGGTGTTCGTGCAGAAGTGGCAGACGGAATCGGTGGATTCGCCGGACATGTCGCTGCCGGACAATCAGGATGCACTGGTCGCCGCTGTGGCCAAGGCGAATCCGCGCACCGTCGTGGTACTGGAAAATGGGGGGGCCGTCGCGATGCCGTGGCTCGATCAGGTCGGTGCGGTGCTGGAGACGTGGTATCCCGGTGGCGATGGCGGCAAGGCCATTGCCAACCTGCTTTCGGGCAAGGTGAATCCTTCCGGCCGCCTGCCGGTGAGCTGGCCAACCGACCTGTCGCAGTTGCCGCGCAAGGACTTGCCCGCCGCTGCCGGCGGCACGCCGCCTGACAGCGTCGACTACGCCATCGAAGGCGCCAACGTGGGCTACCGCTGGTATCAGTCCAAGGGTATCAAGCCGCTGTTTCCGTTCGGCTATGGCCTGTCGTACACGCAGTTCACGCACGGTGACCTGAAGGTCGACGCGCACGGCAACCAGTTGCAGGCGACCGTGGATGTCACCAATACCGGCTCGCGCGCCGGAGCGGACGTGGCGCAAGTCTATGTGCGCGTGCCAGGCGCAAAGGCGGCTCGTCTTGCAGGCTACGCCAAGGTCTTCCTCAAGCCAGGCGAACACCGCTCGCTCACCATTCCACTCGAACCCCGATTGCTGGCGGACTTCGACGTCACCACGCATGGCTGGGTGATCAAGGGTGGCCAGTACAGTGTTGCCGAAGGTCGTTCGTCGGAAGAGCTGGGCACATCGGTCAGCGTGCAACTCTCTTCCAGCAAGCTGTAACTGCTTCGGCGCCGGTCTGTTCGGCCGGCGCCGCCACCATCAACCGCAACCGCTGGGGGCGAGCTTGGTCGGCGCCAGCGTTTTGACCGCCGTTGCCATCAGGGATGGAGTGCGTTCGCGCTTACCCTTGGGGCCGGGCTTGGGCGCGGGGGTCTGGGCTAGGCGACGGGCCAGCTCCGGGTCCGTGATGTGGCCATGCAGGAACAGCAGATTCGTGAACAGCGAGCTCATGACATCCTCCCTTTGTGCCATCGTTTGAGCACCCGCTCAAGATAGACTCCTCGCGAGGCGCCAAAAAGCGATATATTCGCAAGCCAGACTTGAGGGATATTCAAGATGGCGCGTATCTCGCTGGATCTCCTCCAACAGTTCGTGCAGGTGGCCCGGCTGGGCAACCTGTCCCGTGCGGCCGAGCAGGCCAACCTCACCGTCAGCGCGCTCAGTCATCAGGTGCGTCAGTTGGAGCAGCGCCTGGAACGAAAGTTGTTCGAGCGCGGTCCGCGCGGCGTGCAACTCACGAATGAAGGCCGGCGACTGCTGGAAGCGGTGGGGCATCACTTCGAGGGTATCGATCGGGCGATGGCGGGTTTCCGCTGCCGCCGCGACGATGTGCTCACGCTCAGCGCCATTCCTGGTGTGATGTCGAGCTGGCTGGTGCCGCGTCTCGCGCGGCTGGTGGCGGCGCACCCGGAGTTGCAGCTCAACCTGCAATCGAGCGTAGAGCTGGTGAATTTCGAGCGCGATCCGGTGGACGCCGCCGTGCGCTACGGACGCGGCCCGTGGCCGGGTCTGATGACCGAACGCCTGTTCGGCGAATGGATCGCGCCGGTCGCTTCGCCGGCTCTGCTGGAGCGCATGGGCGATGCCGATCCCAACGACCTCGGCCAATGGCCGCTACTGGGCGATCCGGGCGACCGTTGGCGCGACTGGTTCGCGCAGACCCGTGGCGAAGCGCCGCCGCGCTATGTGGCGCACTTCGACAATACCGACGCCTTGCAGCGAGGCGCGCTGGAAGGCATGGGCGTGGCGCTTGGGCGCATGGTGATGGCGCGCCCGCTGATCGAGGCGGGGCTGCTCAAGGTGCTCGGCGATCGCTACCAGCAGATTCCGGAAGCGTACTTCCTGGTGTATCCCGAGCACGCCAAGGACCATGCCGGCCTGCGTACCTTCCGCGAGTGGCTATTGTGCGAGGCCGGCAAGTACGCCGAAGCGATGTCGTACGCAACCGGTCAGGGCGTGGCGCCCATGGAGTAGCGCACGTGTGCGCGACAACCTGATGAAGCGGCGATGATGTTGCACCACGGTCGCACACGGTTTCACATCGCGCCCGATCGCGTCATCATTCGCCTCTTCGCATCAACGCCGTCATCAGGAGAACACCATGAAGTCACGCGCCGCCGTCGCCTGGGAAGCAGGCAAGCCCTTGTCCATCGAGCAGGTCGACGTGGCTGGCCCCAAGGCGGGCGAAGTGCTGGTGCGCATCGTGGCAACCGGCGTGTGCCACACCGATGCGTTCACGCTCTCCGGCGCCGATCCGGAAGGCCAGTTCCCGGTGATCCTTGGCCATGAAGGCGGTGGCATCGTGGAAGAAGTGGGCGAGGGCGTCACCTCGCTCAAGGTGGGCGATCACGTGATTCCGCTGTACACGCCCGAGTGCGGCGAGTGCAAGTTCTGCCTCAGCGGCAAGACCAACCTGTGCCAGAAGATCCGCGCGACGCAGGGCAGGGGCGTGATGCCGGATGGCACGTCGCGCTTCTCGCTCAACGGCAAGCCGCTGCTGCATTACATGGGCACCAGCACCTTCAGCGAATACACCGTGCTGCCGGAAATTTCGCTGGCGAAGATCAACAAGGCCGCGCCGCTGGAGAAGGTGTGCCTGCTCGGTTGCGGCATCACCACCGGCATCGGCGCCGTGCTCAACACCGCGAAGGTGGAGCCGGGCGCGAGCGTGGCCGTGTTCGGCATGGGCGGCATTGGCCTGTCGGTGGTGCAGGGTGCAGTAATGGCGAAGGCCGGCCGCATCGTTGTCGTCGACACCAACCCCGACAAGTTCGAGATGGCGCGTGCGTTGGGTGCTACCGATTTCATCAATCCCAAGGATTACCCGGATACGCCGATCCAGCAGGTCATCGTCGATCTCACCGATGGCGGCGTGGATTATTCGTTCGAGTGCATCGGCAACGTCAACGTGATGCGCGCGGCGCTGGAGTGCTGCCACAAGGGCTGGGGCGAGTCGATCATCATTGGCGTCGCTGGCGCCGGCCAGGAGATCAGCACCCGTCCATTCCAACTGGTGACGGGTCGCGTATGGCGCGGCTCGGCCTTTGGTGGCGTGAAGGGGCGCTCGCAGTTGCCGGGCTACGTGGACCGCTACATGGCCGGCGAGATCAAGATCGACGACATGATCACCAAGGTGCTGCCGCTGGAGCGCATCAACGAAGCCTTCGACCTGATGCACGAAGGCAAGGTGATCCGCTCGGTCATCCACTACTGAGCCACGCCGTTGTCCGCGGGAACGCCTGGGTGCGCTCCCGCGGAGCGACGCACCGGGCGGAAGAAAGACCGCCTCCAGCTTTCCGTGTTTGACTAGGCCATCTGGTAAGGAGCCGCCTTGGCTATCCACCATTTGTATACATAGTGGCCGGCAAGCTGGCGCCGCTATGCTGTGTCTGTCTCGCCTTCGTTTTCGCTAGGGGTTTTCGATGAACAGCCGTGTGTTCCTGGGGCTCGCAGCCGTGCTGCTGGCAGCTTGCAGCAGCCATTCCGCGCCGGCCGACGCGCAAGCGCAGGATCAGCCGGGCGCCCTGGTGCCGCCGACCAGCGCCAGCGACTTCACCGCGTCCCAGCTCGATCAGGATGTCGCTGGCGACTGGCGTTCACCGGAACACAAGGCGCGCGACGTCTATCGCCACCCCAAGGCGACCCTGCAGTTCTTCGGCATCCGCCCGGACTACACCGTGGTCGAGATCACCCCGGGTGGCGGCTGGTACACGGAAATCCTTGCACCGCTGCTGCGCGACAACGGCCATTACATCGCCGCCACCGCCAAGCCTGCCGCCGACGGTGAGGCGAGCCGTGACCTCGGCGGCCTGAAAGCGAAGTTTGCCGCTGATCCCACGCATTACGGCAAGGCGCAGCTGGTGGAGTTCGACCCCAAGGCGCCTTCGTTCGGCGCCCCCGGTTCAGCGGACATGGTGCTCACCTTCCGCAACGTGCATAACTGGGTGGATGCCGATACGGCGCCTGCCATGTTCAAGGCGTTCTATACGGTGCTTCGCCCGGGTGGCGTGCTGGGCGTGGAAGATCATCGCGCCGCGGACAACGCCAGCCTGGCCTCCGTGAAGGACAGCGGCTACCTGCCCACCAATGTGGTGATCAAGCTCGCCACCGATGCCGGCTTCCAGTTGCAGGATTCGAGCGAGATCAATGCGAATCCGAAGGACACCAAGGACTATCCCAAGGGTGTGTGGACCTTGCCGCCCACGTTGACGCTGGGAGACCAGGATCGCGCGAAGTATCTTGCCATCGGCGAGTCCGATCGGATGACGCTGCGCTTCGTCAAGCCGGAAACATCGCCGACCAAGTCGGCCCATTGACCGAAGGCGGCGATCCGAACGGGATCGCCGTGCGTGTTGCATGCTCATCGCTCTCAACAAACCCTACGGCGTGCTGTGCCAGTTCAGTGATGCGGATGGTCGTCCGACACTGGCTGCGTTCGTCAGGCAGAAAGACGTCTATCCCGCGGGCCGGTTGGACCACGACAGCGAAGGTTTGCTGCTGTTGACCGACGACGGCCGCCTTGCGCACAAGCTCACCGATCCGCGCCACAAGGAACCCAAGACCTATCTTGTGCAGGTCGATGGTCAGGTCACTGGCGAAGCCATCGATGCGCTTCGTCGTGGCGTGACGCTCAACGATGGTCCGACGCTGCCCGCTCAGGCCGAGCAGGCCGCGGAGCCCGAGTGGTTGTGGCCGCGTGATCCGTCGGTGCGTTTCCGCAAACTCATTCCCACCAGCTGGTTGCGCATCACCCTGCGCGAAGGGCGCAACCGCCAGGTGCGCCGCATGACGGCAGCCGTAGGTTTCCCCACGCTGCGGCTCATTCGCGAACGTATCGGGCCGTATGCGTTGGATGGCCTCGCGCCGGGCGACACACGCATTGTCGGTTGATGCGCACGGCAAAATGATCTAATTCTCAAGGGGTTTGGGCGCAACCAAACGTGCGCTTCTCGTAAGGTAATCGAACACATTGCATGCAAGGCGTTGTCGCCCTGATGCCTGTGGATGTTTGTTACCACGTCGAAGGAGCAAGAGATGAAGATCATACGGATAGCCGTGCTGGCGTGTGCCGTTGCCGCTGCAGCGGGCTGCGTTTCCGAGGGCAAGTACAAGAACGAAGTGGCGCAGGCCAATCAGTATCAGGCGGAGGATGCGCAGTTGACGGCGCTCAACAAGCAGCTCTCCGCCAAGCTGGGCAAGGACGAGGCCACCATCCAGCAGCTCCAGGGCGAGCTGAAGGTCACCGTTGTCAATGAAGTCCTGTTCGCCGAGGGCGGCTATGTGCTCAACGCCCATGGCCAGCAGACACTGGACAAGATCGCCCCCACGCTGGCCACCCTGAGCAAACAGCGTGTGGCCGTCGAAGCCTTCACCGACAGCGTGCCGATCGGTGAGGCGTTGAAATCACGCTTCCCGTCCAATGTCGAACTGTCGTCGGCCCGAGCCGATGAGGTGGTTCGCTATCTGGCGAAGAAGGGCGTATCGGAGCGCCTCATGTCCGCTCAGGGATTCGGCGAACGCCATCCGGTGGCAAGCAATGACACGCCGGACGGGCGCGCGAAGAACCGCCGTGTGGAGATCGTCATCACCAACGCGCCGCTCCAGTAAACTCGCTTTCCCTGCATGACGACAAAAGCACCGCCATGGCGGTGCTTTTGTTTTCAGGCGGCCGGCAATCCAAAGAACGCCCTAGCTGTCGCGGTGGTGTGTTCGGCCGTCTCCTTCCAGGACTCGCCACGGTCGCGGGCGATTTCCTCGCAGATATGTCGCAGATACATCGGCTCGTTGCGTCGATGCGATGGCTGCGGCCTCACGGTGCGCGGCAACAAGTAAGGCGCATCCGTTTCGATCATCAGTCGGTTGATGGGGATGTCCTTCACCAGCTCCCGCAGGTGTGTGCCGCGTCGCTCATCGCAGATCCAGCCCGTGATGCCGATATGACAATCGAGGTCGAGGTAGTCGCGCATCGCCTCGCCGGTATCGGTAAAGCAGTGCACCACGGCACCCGGAATCTTGTCGCGGTAGCGCCGCAACAGTGCAACGAAGTCGTGGTGTGCATCGCGCTGATGCAAGAACAGCGGCTTCTGCATGTCCACGGCGATTTGCAGTTGGCGCTCGAACACGGCCAGTTGCACGTCGCGCGGCGAATAGTTGCGGTTGTAGTCCAGCCCCGTCTCACCCACGGCCCGCACCTCAGGATGCGTCGCCAGCTCGCGCAGAAGTGCGTCCGTGGCGTCGTCGTACTCGATCGCGTGATGCGGATGGACGCCAGCCGTCGCATAGAGCAGGCCGGGATGTGCCTGGGCCAGGGCCAGCGCATGGGTGCTTGCATCACGCGATGCGCCCGTCACCATCAGTTGGGCGACGCCATGGTCCTTCGCTCGCTGCAGCACGGCATCGAAGTCGTGCCGGAACGATTCATGGGTGAGATTGGCGCCGATGTCGACGAGTTCCATGGTGTGGTCGCGTATCCGGGTTAAAGTGCTATTTTTCCAGAGTTTGTCGCTCAAGCAAATGCAGGCATCTGGCGACACCCTTCACCGCCTGTGATAGCCATCTTCTCCGGGTGTGGTCTCCCGCACTGCAACCATGCGTGAAAGTATCGGGTGAGGCCTACTTTGGCCCGCGCGAATGGCTGCCAGTGATCGACCTGCAAGCCTCATTGTTGTGACCATCGCGACACGCGGATAGTCAAATCACTTCCGTAGTGGAACCGAATGCCGACGGCCGCGGGGATGATGGAGGTCGTAGGCACACGACGGAAGGCGTCCGGTCCAGTAGGGCCGTCCCATCGTTTCAACGGGGAGTACACCTTCAATGCAATGTCCCAGGATCAAGGGGGCGCTTGCCGCCTCCATCGCCCTTGTTTTGTCCATGTCTTCGATTGTGCAGGCTCAGAGTGCCGGGGGGAGTGATGCACTTTCCACGCGCATCAACATGTCGTCGCTCACCAGTAACGGCACCTACAGCCGCTTCATCATCCGCTATCGCGATAGCGCGCCAACCACCTCTGTAGCCGCCGCGCAGAATGCAGGCGCTGCGATGACCCGAGCTGTCGGCCTTCAGTCTTCGTTGGCGACAGCGCGACCACAGGTCAACTACAGGCGTCGCCTGGCGAGCGGCGCGCATCTGGTGACGACGTCGCGCAAGCTCACGCAGACCGAAGCTGCCGCGTTCATGCAATCCATCGCCAGCGATCCGACCGTGGCCTACGTGGAGCCGGACGTCATGCTCCGCGCCATAGGAATCACAGCGCCGGCATCGTTCACGCCCAACGATCCTTATTTCGCCAAGTACCAGACCGACTATCTTCCGGGCGATGGAAGTCTCACGACCGCGGGCAACTCCGTGGCCAACTGGGGCGGCACCAACGTCACCGGCGCCTGGCAGTTGGCCGATGGCACAGGCATGCGTACAGCGGGAGGCACCGGTGATGTTTCGCTCTATGTAAAGGCAGGTGGCACGCCAACGAGCACGTCGAACGATGGGGCGTCCGTGCACGTAGGTAATGCCGAATCGGTGTCAGTGACACGCGTAACCAGCGCAACGACGTACTACATGCGTGTCGTCGGCGTGCAGGCCTACAGCGGCGTGACTGTGCAGGACACCGTTATCGGTGATGGTGCGTCGATGTATGCGTCGACACAGTCCATTGCGCTGGGTGCAGCATCTTTCGTAGGCGACCTTTCTACTTCGCCGTCGCGGATCATGCAGGGCACGGCGATGGGCTACGGTGCAAGTGTGCAGGCGTCTTACGGCACGGCATTCGGTAGCAGTTCGCAGGTAACTGGCCAGTACGGCACGGCGGCCGGCAACGGCGCCTTGGTGTCTGGAGCCAATGGTGTGGCGCTGGGCGCGGCCGCGATCAGTGCTGGCATGGGATCGACAGCGCTTGGCAGCAATGCCCAGGCTCAAGGCGCCAATAGCGTCGTCATCGCTGGTGGTCAGGGCAATGGCGGTGGCGCTTACTCAGGCCCCAATTCCAGCGGCACCGTGGTGATCGGTTATGCGGCCGAAGCGGTGGAAACGAAGGATGGCAGTGGTCTTCTGCAGGCAACTAGCAACAGTATTGTGATCGGCAGCAACGCCATCTCTTACGGTGGAGCAAGCGGCATTGCCATAGGCAATACCGCCGGGGTAGCCCAGGGCAGCGTGAACGCCATCGGCATCGGCACGAGGGCCATCGGCTACAACGATGGCTCCATTGCCATCGGTACGAATACCTACCAGTGCGGCGTATGCCACGGCTATCGGTTACGGTGCGTACGCCATCGGTGACAACAGCGTGGCCATCGGCGCCAATGCTGTGGCCGATCAGGCCAACACCGTGTCCGTGGGCAGCGCAGGTAACGAGCGCCGTATCACCAACGTCGCTGCAGGGACTGCAGGAACCGACGCAGTGAACGTGTCTCAGCTCAACGCGGCGGTGACAGCCGGCACCAACAACGTTCTGCAGCAGGCCGTGCTGTTCAACGGACCCAACGGCGAAGCCAACGCCAGCGGCAAAAAGTTGATCAATGTGGCAGCGGGTACGGTGAACACCGATGCTGTCAACGTGGGGCAGCTTTCCAGCGTCGTGAGTACGCTCGGTGGTGGTGCTTCCGTCAATGCGGATGGCGGCATCACCGCCCCGGCATACCACGTGCAGAACGGTACGCAGAACACTGTGGGTGATGCGCTCTCTACGTTAGACGGTGCGGTGAACAACCTCGGGACCCGCATCGACGATATGTCCGCAGGGTCGCAAAGCGCCATACACCATCTGAGTACCGACGGTGCCATGGATGGGTCGGATGACGCGCACACCGCCCCGGGCCAGCGTGGCGTGGCGCTCGGCGCCAGCGCCAATAGCAGTGGCGACCACGCCACCGCTATCGGTGCCGACAGCAGCGCAGGCGGCGCCAATGCCACTGCGTTGGGTGGCAACGCCCTTGCCGTAGGTCCCAATGACACGGCTATTGGCGGTAACGCCAAGGTCCACGCCGACGGGAGCGTAGCTGTCGGTGCCAACAGCACGGTAGCGGCAACGGCAACCAACGCAGTGGCGGTCGGTGCGGACAGTTCTGTCACGGCAGCTTCCGCAACAGCCATCGGGCAGGGCGCATCGGCCGCGGCCAATGGTTCCGTTGCACTGGGCCAGGGATCGGTAGCCGATCGCGACAACACGGTGTCCGTGGGCTCGGCGACCAACACTCGCCAGATCACCAACCTGGCAGCGGGTACGCAGGGCACGGATGCCGTCAACATCAACCAGTTGACCACGCAAACCCAGCAGGCCATCCAGACGGCGCAGAGCTATACCGACGCCAGCAGTCGCCAGGCCTTGCAGTCCGCCAACGCGTATACCGATCAGAAGGTCCAGAACATCGGCAATGCGCTGACCAACCTGCAGAGCCAGGTCAACGACCAGTTCAAGCAGCAAAGCAAGCGCATCGATCAGACGGGAGCAATGGGAGCAGCCATGACGCAGATGGCGGTGAATACCGCCGGCCTCAAAACCGACAACCGCTTGGGTGCGGGCATCGGTGGACAGGGTAGCCAGACGGCCCTCTCCGTCGGGTATCAGCGTGTGCTCAACCGGGAGGGTTCGGCCACGCTGAGTGTGGGCGGCTCCGTTTCCAACGGTGGCAATGCGGCTTTTGGTGTGGGCGCTGGTTTCGGCTGGTAAGCACGTTTCACCCCGCTATCCCGCCGTGATGGCTGGATAGCGGGGCAACCCCGCACGGGGAAAGCGCTCAATCGCTACGCTTCGCGGTATTTGGACCGATCCATGTCCGGCAGGCCCGCCGTACAGGACGAGCCATGTACGTCTGATGGACGGTCTTTCCGTCCCGCCGCGTTTCGCGGTGATTCGCTGGCGGCTTCGGCAAGCTGCCTTTTCATGTCCGTGAAATGTTGCGAAACCCTTGTTGATCCCATGGCAATGGCCATCAGATTGTCATGGAGTGCCCCTTATTCCAGAGCATGGAACGCCTGAGCCGTTTTGCGGTCCGAATTCGTGAGCCAAGGTGAGAAACCCGTGCTCGCGTGCCAGTGGGCGGGTGTGTTAACAATGCGCCTTCGGTGTCGTTGGGGGCGGCGCCCGAGGAGTCGAACCATCTGGAAACGGGGTGAAGCATGTCGGCAGTTGCCAAGCCGGCGGCCAATGTGGAGGGCGCGGTGACGGAAGGCCGCGAGGCGGCGGTGTGTGCGCTGCTGGTCTCCCGTGGGCGGCTGAAGGACACGGACCTCGCGCGGGCCCGTCGTCTGCACGAAGAATCACCCGAGGGCACGCTCACCGCGCTGATGGCCCGGTTGGGCCTGGTTTCCGAGCGGGACCTGGCCGAGGCCTGGTCCGAGCTGCTCCATACGCCGCTGCTCGTTGCCCGCGAGGCGCCGGACATGCCGCCGGCCGAGCTCGACGTGTCCGTGCGCTTTCTCAAGCAGCAGCACGTGGTGCCGGTGCGCGTAGGCGAGGACGGGGTAGCGCTGGTGGTATCCGATCCAGCGGACCCGTATCCGCTGCAAGCGATGCAACTGGCCGCCGGTCGCCCGGTGGCGATGTGCATCGGCCTGCGCTCGGAGATCGACGACCTGATCGAGCGCTATTACGGCTCCGGCCGGTCCGCGATGGGCACCATCGTGGAGAACCTCGACGGCAGCGCCGCCGTGGAAGACGACGTGGAGCACCTGCGCGACCTCGCTTCCGAGGCGCCGGTGATCCGGCTGGTCAACCTCATTCTTCAGCGCGCGGTGGAACAGCGCGCCTCCGACGTGCACATCGAGCCGTTCGAGAACCGTTTAAAGGTGCGCTACCGCATCGATGGCGTGTTGCACGAAGTGGAAGCGCCGCCGTCCAGTTCCACCGCCGCCGTGATCTCCCGCGTGAAGATCATGGCCAAGCTCAACATCGCCGAGCGCCGCCTGCCGCAGGACGGCCGCATCCAGCTTCGCGTGCAGGGCAAGGAACTGGACCTTCGCGTCTCCACCGTGCCCACCAGCTTCGGCGAATCGGTGGTGATGCGTATCCTCGATCGCGAGTCGGTGGTGTTCGATTTCGCATCGCTGGGCTTTACCAACAACTTCCAGCAACGTTTCATCGACGTGCTGGAACGTCCGCACGGCATTCTGCTGGTCACCGGCCCCACGGGTTCCGGCAAGACCACCACGCTTTACACGGCGCTTTCCAAGATCAACACGCCGGACGTGAAGATCATCACCGTCGAAGACCCGGTGGAATACCAGATCGAAGGCATCAACCAGATCCAGGTGAAGCCTCAGATCGGCCTCGACTTCGCCGGCGCACTGCGCTCCATCGTGCGCCAGGATCCGGACGTGATCATGATCGGCGAAATGCGCGACCTGGAAACCTGTCGCATTGCCATCCAGTCCGCGCTCACCGGACACCTTGTGCTGTCGACGCTGCACACCAACAGTGCGGCGGGCGGCATCACGCGCCTGCTCGACATGGGCGTGGAAGATTATTTGCTGGGCTCCACTGTCAACGGCATCCTCGCGCAGCGCCTGGTGCGCCGCCTGGATCCGGAAACGGCGATTCCGTATGAAGCACTGCCGGAAGTGATCGAGCAGTTCGAACTGCACAAGTACACCGACGAGCGTCCGATTCGCCTGTGGAAGCCGGGCAGCAGTGCCGCCAATCCCACGGGCTATCGCGGTCGCCGCGCCATCATGGAGTTCCTGGTGATGACCGATCCGCTGCGGCGCATGGTGATGCAGCGCGCGGACGCGGGTGAGATAGAGCGTGTGGCGCGTGCCGAAGGCATGCGCACGATGTACGAGGATGGCATTGCCAAGGCGGTGGCTGGCATCACCACCATCGAGGAGGTGTTGCGTGTCACGCAGGAGGGTTGACGTCGCAAAGGCGAGTCTGGTGCGCGCGACCTTTGCTCCCTCTCTCCATCGAGGAGAGGATTGGGGCACGGCGTGGGGGTTGGCGAGGCCCTCTGAGCACCCTCACCGTCATCCCTGCGAAGGCAGGGATCCAGCGTCTTTGATCTTCATCGGCATGCGCACGCAAAGGCAAAAGGCACTGGATCTTTGCCTTCGCAGGGATCACGACCACGTGACAGTGATGCATGGCCAGGGGCTTCTGCTTCGCCGGAACCCGCTGCAGGCAGTGCAATGACCCAGTTCCGCTATCGCGCCGTCAGCGCCGCCGGCGAAGTGTTGCAAGGCCAGATGGAAGCCTCGAGCGTCGAGGAAGTCGTCAGCCGCCTGCAGGACCAGGGCCACACGCCGCTGGATGCACGCGCCGCCGACAGCGAGGCCGGGGGCAGCGGTATTGCCGGCCTGTTCAAGCGCGGCCCGTTCACGGGTGACCAGCTAGCACAGTTCACGCACCAGCTGGCGACCCTTTTGGGCGCCGGCCAGCCGCTGGATCGCGCGCTGGGCATTTTGATGGATTTGCCCGAAGGCGCGAGCGCGAAGCAACTGATCGAGCGCGTGCGTGACCGTGTGCGTGGTGGCACGCCGCTGTCGCAGGCGCTGGATGATGAGCATGGCGTCTTCCCCAAGCTCTACATCAGCCTTGTCCGCGCGGGCGAAGCGGGCGGTTCGCTGGAGGACACGCTGCGCCGTCTCGCGGACTACCTCGAACGTTCGCAACAATTGCGCGGCAGCATCATCAATGCGCTGATCTATCCGGCGTTCCTGATGGTCGGCGTGCTCGGCTCGCTGTTGCTGTTGCTGGCGTACGTGGTGCCGCAGTTCGTGCCGATTTTCGAAGACATGCAGGTGCCGATCCCGCTGATCACGCAGATCGTGCTGGCGGTGGGCGGCACGTTGCAGACGTGGTGGTGGGCTATCGTCATCCTCATCGTGCTCGGTGCGCTCATCGCCCGCTCACGCCTGCGCGATCCGGCCACTCAGCTGGCCTGGCATGGACGCCTGTTGACCATGCGCGTGGTGGGGCCCCTGATGCTCAAGGTGCAGACCGCTCGCATCGCACGCACGCTGGGTACCTTGCTCAAGAATGGCGTTCCCTTGCTCACCTCGCTGGGCATTGCGCGACAGGTCACCGCCAATCGCGCGCTGGACGAAGCGCTGGCGCAGGCGTCGGAGCAGGTGAAGGAGGGCGCGGGCCTGTCGTTCGCGCTTGCCCAGTCCCAGCGGTTTCCACGCCTCGCCCTGCAGATGGTGCAGGTCGGCGAGGAAGCCGGCCAGCTCGATACCATGCTGCTCAAGGTGGCCGACACCTTCGAGCTGGAAAGCCGCCGCGCCATCGACCGCCTGCTGGCGGCGCTGGTCCCAGCGCTCACGATTGTGATGACGGTGATGGTGGCGATCATCATGGCGGCGATCCTGTTGCCCATGCTCGATCTCACCAGCCATATCCAGTAATTCCCTTGCAGAGCCCCCTTCCGAACGACGATGAGGTACCCCATGCGACAAAGGACTTTCGGCCGTCACAACGCGGCGCGCGGCTTCACCCTGCTGGAAATGCTGGCAGTGATCGTGCTGATCGGCATCATCGGCGCCGTGGTGGTGACGCAGGTCGGCAAGAACGTCGACAAGGGCAAGTACGGCGCGGGCAAGGCGCAGCTCACCACGCTGAGCCAGAAGATCGAAAACTATGCGCTGGACAACGGCACCCCGCCGCAACAGTTGCAGGACCTGGTGGCCAAGCCCGCCAACGCGCGCAACTGGCAGGGGCCGTACGCGAAGGAGTCGGAGCTGAAGGATCCCTGGGGCCATGAATTCGGCTACAAGTATCCAGGCGACCACGGCAACTTCGACCTGATCTTCTACGGCCAGGACGGCAAGCCCGGCGGCGATGGCTACAACGCCGACGTGGGCAACTGGCAGTAAGTTCCGTGCGGGTGAAGCCGACAAGCACCCTGTCCCGTCGCACGCGACAAGCGGTGCGCGGCTTCACCCTGCTTGAAATGCTGGCCGTGATCCTGTTGATCGGCATCGCGGCGGCAGCTGTCGCGGTGTCCGTCACTCAAGGACTGGCCAGTGCGCGCGTGGGCGCGGCGAGCGGCGAACTGGCGGCGGCATTGCGTGGCGTTCGCACCCAGGCCATCGTGCACGGCAACGAACATACGCTCGACGTCGACACGCGCGACAACACCTATCGCGCCGATAACGGCCCGTCGGTGCGCCTGCCGTCCGGCATGCGCATCGGCATCACCAGCGCGAAGGAAGACCAGGTCGACAGCCACACCGGGCGCATCCGCTTCTTCCCCGATGGCAGCTCCACCGGCGGGCACATCACGCTGCAGCGGGAACAGCGCCAGTGGCGCGTCAATGTGTCGTGGCTGACAGGCGCGGTCAGCGTGGCCGACGTGAGTGCAAAGTGATGGCACGCCGGGCGCGCGGCTTTAGCCTGCTTGAAGTGGTGGCGGCCACGCTGCTGCTCGCCATCGCTTTTGCCGCTCTGCTGAAAGTCGCGGGTGGTTCCATCGAATTGACGCGCAACGCGGATGACCACAGCCAGGCGGCGCTGTGGGCCCGCTCGCTGCTGGATACGGTGGACATCACCACGCCCATGCAGCCAGGCACCACGGAGGGACGCTTCGATGCGAACTACCGCTGGCGCCTGGTGGTGACGCCATGGCGTTCCGCGCCGGCGACGCAGAATATGCCCATGCGCGTGATGAAGCTCGACCTGGACGTGATGTGGGGGGCGCGTCTACACGAGCGCTCGGCGCATTTCAGCACCCTGCGCGTGCTTGGACAGGCGAAGACGCCATGAGGCACAGCACGGTCCGCTACGTGCACGGCTTCACCTTGCTCGAAGTGCTGGGCGCACTGGCTTTGTTTTCCTTGCTGTTGCTGGGGGTCTATTCCGGCGTACGCACGGCTACACACACCGTGCGCTCCGGCGAGGCGGCGATCGAACGGGTGGACCAGGTGCGTTCGGCGCAACAGTTCCTTCGCCGGGAGCTGGCGCAGGCACGCGCCGTACCGTTGGCACATACGGACAAGGGCGATCCGATCTTCTTCAAGGGCGACGCGCACGAACTACGGTTCGTCGCGCCGCTGCCCGGCTACCTGGGCAAGCTGGGGCCGCAGTTGCAGCAGCTGAAGCTGGTGTCCAATGGCGACGGAACGTCGCGACTCGAAGCGAGCTTCGCGTTGATGCCGCCGGATGGCTCGGGTCCCAAGTCGCTGGGCGACCCCGAGGTACTGGTGGATCACGTGCGTGACGGTACCTTCAGCTATCGCGCGCCCGACGGCACGGACCGTCCCGGCGACTGGCGCGGTGGTTGGGAAGACACGCGCGCCATGCCGCGCATCGTGCGCATCGCATTGAAGCTGGATGGCACCACCCCGTGGCCGGTACTGGACGCGCCCCTGCGCGTCGACGTCGCCGCCACGCAGGGTCAGGCGGCCGACCTGTTGCAGGGTCTGCAGCGGAGGCCGGTCCAGTGAGCGTGACCCTGCATCGCCAGCGTGGCGTGGCCCTGCTCGTGGTGCTGTGGGCGTGCACGCTGTTGGCGATACTTGTCGGTGGCTACGCGGTGCTGGCGCGCACCGAGGGATTGCAGGCGCGTTACCAGTTCGCCCAGACGCAGGCGCACTACGCCGCCGAGGCGGGCGTGATGCGGGCCATCTATGCCTTGCAGGATCCGCAGACCGAGCAGCGCTGGGTTCCGGATGGCCGCAGCTATCCGTTCGCCTTCGATGGCGCCAAGGTGAGCATCAGCATCATCAGCGAGACGGGCAAGGTGGACCTCAACGCTGCCTCGCCCGATGTGCTGCAGAACCTGTTCCGCGCGGCCGGCATGTCCGACATGGATGCGCAATCACTGACCCGCAATATCGTGGACTGGCGCAGTTTTTCGTATTCCCCGCCGGGTACGGTGCCTAACGCCACCTATGCCAATGCCGGCCTCGACTACGGCCCGCGGCACGGGCCGTTTGGCAGCGTGGAGGAGTTGCAGATGGTGTTGGGCATGAATCCCAAGGTCTATCGGGCCGTGGCCTCGCAGGTCACCCTGTGGTCGGGCCGCCCGACCCCCGATCCGAACACGGCGCCGCCGCTGGCGCTGGCGGCGGTCCCGGGGATGACGCCGGCCCAGGCGCAGGCCATTGCGGCCTCCCGCTCGCGCGGTGCTCCACCGGAGGGCCTAGCTGCGATACAGGGAGTAACGCATAGTATTCGCTCGGAGGCCACGCTGGCTGACGGTACGCGCGCGGTGCTGCGCGCGACGGTGCGATTGCAGGGCATCCGCCCTGGCGCGTTGCCGTACTCCGTGCTGCGTTGGCAAGAGGGAGAGGGCGAATGAGTACGGCATCACAGCCGCTGCAGCTGCAGCTCGACCGCGTGCGTCGCGCATGGCGTGGTTCGCCCATGCCGCGCTTCTTCGCGTGGTGGGGCGGCGAGCTGCTGGCGCTGTTGCCCGTGCACTGGCGCGAACGCTTTGGCGGCGGACTGGCCTGGCATCTGCTGCAACTGGACGGCGAGGAATGGGTCCTGCGCAAGGCGGGCGACACGTCGGTGCTGGCGCGCTGGAGCAGTCAGCTCGATGCGACCAGCCAGCAGGTGGCGCTCAAGGACGCACTGCGCGGGGTGGATGCCGAAGACCTGCGTATGGCGTTGTGCCTGGATGCGGCAAGCGTGCTTCGCCCGCACCTGCACCTGCCATTGGCTGCACGCGACAACCTCGCGCAGATCGGTGCGTTCGAAATGGACCGGCAGACGCCGTTCCGCGTTGAGCAGGTGCGCTACGACGTGCGCGAGATGCGCACACCGGCGCCGGCTGGCCGCTTTGCGGCCGAGCTGGTGGTCGTGCCGCGGCAGACGCTGGATCCGGTGTTGTCCCGACTGGCCGCCTCCGGTTTGCAGGTGGATGCGGTGGACGTGATCTCCGGCGCCGATCGCCTCGGCGCCAACCTGTTGCCACCGGAGCTCGGGTCGCGGCGCAAACATCCGCGGCAGCGCCTGAACCTGGCGCTGGGCGCCGCAGCCATCGTGCTGCTGCTGTTGTCGCTGGTGCAGTTCCTGCACAACCGAGAAAGCGCGCTCGACCAGATGCGCACCGAAGTGGAAGGCATGCGTGCCGACGCGCAACAGGTGGCGACACTTCGCCAGCAGTTGCAGGACAACGCCGGCGCTGCGGGCTTTCTTGCGCAACGCAAAGAGCACACCGTCTCCGCGCTGGCCGTGTTGCAGGACATCAGTCAGCGTCTGCCCACCACGGCATGGCTGGAGCGCCTGAGCATCGACAACAGCGGTCAGGTCGGTTTCCAGGGGCAGAGCCCCCAGGCGGCGCGGTTGGTCGATGCGTTCAAGGGTTCAACGGTCCTCACCGATGCGAATTTCCAGGGCACCATCCAGGTCGATCCGGCGACTGGCAAGGAACGTTTCTACATGGTGGCGCAGCTGCGCAAGCCGAACGAGGCCAAGCCGAAAGCGGCGCCGGCATCCGCAGGGAGCGCACCATGAAGATGGCCGCGCTCAAACCGCGTGAAAGTCGTATCGCCGCGATCGTGCTGCTGCTGGTTGTACTGGCGCTGGCGTATGTCGCCTTGCTGCACTGGTGGTTCGTGGCGCCGCTGCAATCCATCCATGCGGAGATGGACGACCTGCGCGACACCCATGCGCGCTACGCCGCAGCCATTGCCGAGAAGCCGCAGTTGCAGCAGCGCATCGCAGCGATGGGGGCGGGGCAGGCGGCCAGTCACGCTTTCCTGGCGGAGGATGATCCCAACGCTGCCGCCGCCGGCCTGATGCAGCACGTGGTGGACGTGGTGGCCGCGCATCCGCAAGGCGGCGCTTGCGACGTGACCCAGAAAATGCCGGTGACCAACCCGCCTTCCGCGCCGGACGAGCCCTACCGCAAGGTCGCGGTGAGCATCAGCCTGCGTTGTGACATGCAGCCGCTGGCGGAAACCTTGCACGACCTGGAACAAGGCACGCCGTATCTGTTCGTGGATGACTTGAGCATCTACCGCAATCCGGTAGCGGCGATGCAGCAGGCCTCCGCACCGCTGGAGGTTCAGTTCACCTTGTCCGGCTACGTGCGCCAGCCGCGTGCGGCGGGCGACGCGCAGGGAGAGGCGCCATGAACGCCGCCGCCCAACGTCGTCTGACGCCCCTGCTTGGCATCGTCGCCGTGCTGTTCGGCGTGCTGCTGCTGGTGTTGCTCGCGGGCGTGGGACGCGGCGTTTCCTGGGGCGCACCGCGTCCTGCAGCGCCGTTGCAGCCTGCGCATGACCAGGGCTTGCCACCACCGGTACCGCTGGCGCAGTTCTCCGCCGTGTGGATGCAGCCGTTGTTCAACAACGACCGCAAGCCGACCCTGCGCGCCGCATCCGGTGGCGCAAGCCTGGGCGACATGTCGCTCACGGGCATCATCCTTACGCCGTCGTTGCATATGGCGCTGTTGCGCGACAAGAGCGGCGATCACGAAGTACGCGTTCGCGAAGGCGAGACGCTGCCCGACGGCAGCTGGCGTCTGGTCGAGCTGAAACCCCGCGCCGCCGTGTTCGAATCAGGCACGGGCCGCACCGAGCTGGAACTGCCGGCTGGCGCACCCATCGACATGCCCAAGCCGGACGGCAACACGCCACCGGGTAATCCACCGCCTCAGCCCGGTGCCATGACCGTTGCGCCTGTACCGGCGCCGCAGAACGGCCCGATGCTCAACAACGCCAACATGCCGAACCCGGCCCTGCAGTCGCCCAACGGCGCGGACTCGCAGGCCGACCGCATCCGCTTGTTGCGAGAAGCCATTCAGAAGCGCCGCGCCCAACAGCAGGCAGCGACACCCGAGGGAGCCCACTAATCCATGTCCATCCAGCGCACCTCGCGGTTCAACCGCATCAGTACGCTCACCCTGGCCCTGTGGCTGGCCGGCTGCCAGTCGCTGCCGCCGGCGCATGACGACGGCGCGCTGCAGCGAGAGGCCATGGCCGGCACCGAGAAGCCCGTGCCGGCGCCATTGAACACGCGCAACACGCCGACCGACCAGGCAGTCACGCCCAAGCCCCAGATCACCGAGGGCAGCGGCCAGTTCGTACACGCCGCCGGGCTGGCGCAGCCGCGCAAGGCCGCCAGTGGCGACGGTGCGGTGACCTTCAATTTCGAGAACCAGCCGGTGCAGGCGGTGGTGAAGGCTATCCTCGGCGACCTGCTCAAGCAGAACTACACCATCGTGCCGGGCGTGCAGGGGAACATCTCCTTTTCCACCTCCGAGCCGGTGGACAGCAGCCAGGCCATTCCCATCCTGGAGACGCTACTGTCGTGGACCAACAACGCGTTGGTGATGCGCGACGGCCAGTACGTGGTGATGCCGGCGAAGGATGCCGTGGCCGGCAATCTCGCACCCAGCCTCAACGCGGTGGCACCGCAGGGCGGCCTGCAGGCACGCTTGTATCCGCTGCGCTTCATCTCGGCCACCGAGATGCAGAAGCTGCTCAAGCCGTTCGCGCGCGCCGAATCCGTCCTGCTGGCCGACCCGTCGCGTAACGTCATCGTGCTGTCCGGCACGCCGTCGGAACTGGACAACTACCAGCGCACCATCCGCACCTTCGACGTGGATTGGTTGCGCGGCATGTCGGTGGGCGTCTTCAGTCTGCAGCATGCCAACGTCAGCGACCTTGGTGCGAAGCTTGACCAGATGTTCGGCCCGAAGGGTGACACGCCGCTCGCCGGCATGGTGCGCTTCCTGCCTATCGAGCGCACCAACGCCATCGTGGTGATCAGCAATCAGCCGACCTACCTGAAGGAAGTCGGTGACTGGATCACCAAGATCGATCGCGGCGGCGGCAACGAGCCGGAGCTGTTCGTCTACGACGTGCGCAACATCAAGGCCTCGGACCTCGCGCAGTACCTTGCGCAGATCTACACCAACGGCGGTAACGGTGGTGGCGGCAACGCCGGCAAGGTCGGGCCGGGGCTCAACGGATCCACGCTGGGTTCCAACGACAATTCGAACGGCAACGCCAGCGGCGTGGGCAGCACGGCCGGCAGCTTCGGCAGCCCCACGGTCAATGGCGTGGGCGGTGGCTTCGGCAGCGCCGGTGGCCTTGGCAATACCGGCAACAACTCCGGTTTTGGCAACAACGGCACGAGTAGCGGCTTCGGCAGCAACGGCGGTTTCGGGAGCAGCGGAACAGGTGGCGGCGCGGCGGGCAACATGTCCTCGTTCGGCAGCAGCAACGGCAACAACAACGGCGGTACCGGGCAGCAGTACATCTCGGAAGATGGCTCCATCCGCATCAGCTCGGTGGATTCGAACAACCAGCTGCTGGTGCGTGCGCGACCGTCGCAGTGGAGCGAGATCGAGCAGGCCATCACGCGACTCGACAACGTACCGTTGCAGGTGCAGATCGAGATGCGCATCCTCGAGGTGGACCTGACCGGGCAACTGGAATTCGGCGTGCAATGGTACCTGCAGGGCCTGGCAGGCAGCACGCCGACCACGGACAGCAGCGGCAATATCAATGGCGCGACCAATATCCCGCCAGGTATGCACCGCCAGATTTCGTTGGGCTCCGGTGGCAACCAGTATGAAGGCGAGCCGTTCTTCTATTCATTCCTGAGCAGCAACCGCAAGTTCCAGGTGGCGGTCCGCGCACTGGAAACCAACGGCAATACCAAGACACTCTCCGCGCCTTCGCTCGTGGTGCTGAACAATCAGGTGGCGCACATCCAGGTCGGCGATCAGGTGCCGATCAACCAGACGTCCATCGTCACGGGCCTGAACACGACCGGCTCCACCGCCAGCAGCGTGAGCTATCTGCCGACGGGTGTGATCCTTGATGTGCAGCCGCGCGTCAATCCGGGTGGCCTGGTGTATCTCAATGTGCAGCAGCAGGTGAGCAACACCACCGGGAACGCCAACTCGCAGGGCAACTACACCATCCAACAGCGTGCGGTGGGTACGCAGATTGCCGTGCAGAGCGGGCAGACGGTGTTGCTAGGCGGCTTGATCCAGCAGAACGAGAACAACAACGACACGGGCATTCCGGGGTTGAATCGCATTCCGGTGCTGGGGCGCTTGTTTGGCACGACCAGCCATAACCGCAACCGCACCGAGCTGATTGTGTTGATCACGCCGCGCGTGATCACCAGCAGTGAGGAGGCGAAGCAGGTGACGGACGAGTATCAGCGGAAGTTCGAGTCGTTGGCGCCGTTGCGGGCGGCGGGTGGGGCGGCTGGCGCCGGTGCTACCAATAATGGGTCGGCGGTGCATCCATAAGCCAGACATCCTGCGCCTTCTCTCTTTGGGGCACGTGAGGAGTAGCCATGGATGGCTGCGGTTCTGAGGAGTCAGGAGGGGGGTGGGATGGGGGTTTAACCTAGCCTCATCGCCTCGCTCTTTATCCGTCATCCCAGCGAAGGCGGGACGAGCGCGAAGCGCACAGAATGCCCGTAGAGCGGTGTGCCTCAACGCTTCATAAACACCGTCATCCCAGCGAAGGCTGGGATCCAGTGCCTTTGCTCTCGGACTTTGCTCTGGACCTTCGATCTCGCGCGTCGCCGCGACCTGGCCGCTTACGCAGCGGGCGTTTCGACCTTCTGCCGAAGGCCGAGTCACTTTTCTTTTGCTGGCCCAAAAGAAAAGTAACCCAAAGAAAATGGCCTTTAGAGCTCTCGTAGCACCGTGTTGAATACAAACCTTGAAGGCCTCGGTATTCGGCACCGGGCGATCCATTCGACACACGGTACGGCTACACCGTAACGCGCCATCGCGCAGAGGTGCTCTGCATAGCGTGGGATACAAGCGGTGAAGGTTCGGGAGCCCTGATTGCGACAGGCGTAACGCCTACACACAGCGGCTACACCGCAACGCGTCGTGGTCGAGAGGGCTTAAAGCAGATCCCGTGAAATTCGGGGCAACGAGGCAGCGTGTTCACGCATGCCGCGCTACAGCGCGGCGCGATGTGCAGCTCCGCTGCACGAGCTGCCCGCTTTGGCTTTTGACCTTCGGGCCCCCTTGCGCGGCGGTGAGGGGTGGACGATCAGGTCCCGCAGGGGGAATCGGCAAGGATGCCGATTCCTTTTCGCCGGGGCAGGAGCCCCGTCGAAAAGCCCGGCCGCCACTCACGGACTGGCCGGCTTCATCGGCCAGCGCCAAGTGGGGGTGCCCTTCTCTTTGGCATTGCCACCATCTCGGTGGTTACTTTCTCTTGGGCAAGCAAGAGAAAGTGACCCGGCCTCCGGCAGGAGGTCGGAAGCCCGCGGCAGGCGAGCCAGGTCGCCGCCACGCGACAACCGAGCGAGAGCCAAAGTCACTGGACCCCTGCTTTCGCAGGGGTGACGGTGTGTATGAAAAGGTGAGACGGGCATACATTCCTCGCCCCGTTAGGCAAGGAAAGAAAAGTCACCCGGCCTCCGGTGGGAGGTCGGAAGCCCGCCGTCCCACAGGGACTACCTTCGGGTCGCAACGAGCCAGGTCGCCATATCGCGGAAACCAAAAGCCAAAAGCCAAAAGCCAAAAGCCAAAAGCCAAAGTCACTGGACCCCTGCCTCCGCAGGGGTGACGGTGCTTATGGAAGGGTGAGGCGCGCTTGGGTTCTTCGCCTCGTTGGACACGCAACGAAAAGCCCCCGCAGAAGGCCGCAACTCCGCCACCCCAAAAGGAACCACCTTCGCGCCCCAGCGAACCATCCCCCATCAGCACAGCCATCAGGCGACAAACACATAAGCAGCACCACAAGCCCACCGGCACCCTCATTTCCCGCCCGTTATCATCTACCCGATGAACACCCCGCCGTCCTTCCCCATCACCTCTCTGCTCCCCGAGATCTGCGCCTCGCTGGCGTCGAACCCGCGCCTCGTCCTCGAGGCGCCGCCCGGCGCCGGCAAGACTACGCAGGTCCCACTGGCGCTCCTCGACCAGGCATGGCTGGGCGACGGCAAGATCCTCATGCTGGAACCACGACGCATCGCCGCACGCGCCGCTGCACAGTTCATGGCGAAGCAGCGGGGTGAGGACGTCGGACAGACCATTGGCTACCGCATCCGCTTCGAATCAAAGATCAGCCCGGCCACGCGCATCGAGGTGGTGACGGAAGGCATCCTCACGCGAATGATCCAGGACGATCCGGAACTCACCGGCATCGGCGCGATCCTGTTCGATGAGTTCCACGAGCGCCACCTCGCGGGTGATCTCGGCGCGGCGCTGGCGTTGGATGTGCAGGGCACGCTACGCCCTGAGCTGCGTATCGTGGTGATGTCCGCCACGCTTGATGGCGAACGTATCGCGCAGTGGCTGGATGCGCCGCGCATCAGCAGTCCGGGGCGCAGTTTCCCGGTGCGCATCGAATATCCGGCGGCGCGTACGCAGGAGACGACGGAACATCATCTCGCGCGCATCGTGCGGCAGGCGTTGGACGAAAATGGCGGCGATGTACTCGCCTTCCTGCCAGGACGCCGTGAGATCGCGCGCACGCAGGCAGTGCTTGTATCGGCGTTGGACGAGAACATCGACATCGTGGCCTTGCACGGCGAGTTGTCGATGGCGGAGCAACAGGCGGCGTTGAGCCCGGCGGAGCCCGGTACGCGCCGCGTGGTGCTGGCCACCAATGTGGCCGAATCCAGCGTCACGCTGCCGGGCATCCGCGCCGTGGTGGATAGCGGATTGGCGCGCGAGCCGCGCTTCGATCCGAACTCCGGCTTCACGCGATTGGAAACGGTGAACATCTCGCAGGCCTCGGCCGACCAGCGTGCGGGTCGTGCAGGCCGCGTCGCGGAGGGCACGGCGTATCGCCTGTGGCCGCAGAGCAAGCGGCTGGATGTGTCGCGTACCGCGGAGATCGCGCAGGCGGAGCTGTCTGGCCTCGCGCTTGAACTCGCGGCGTGGGGCGTCACGGCAGGCAGCGGTAACGACTTGCCATGGCTGGATGCGCCGCCTTCCGGGGCGCTGGCGCAGGCGCGCGAGTTGTTGACGCAACTGGGTGCGTTGACGGCCGACGGGCGCATCACGCCGCTGGGACGCGAGATGCTGGAGCTTGGCGCCACACCGCGCCTGGGCGCGGCGGCGCTGCGTGCGGAGCCGGAGCTTCGCTCCCTCGTCGCGGACTTGCTTGCGTTGATGGAGGCGCGTTCGCCGTTGCGTGGCGAGCAAGCGCGCAGCGATGACTTCCGCGCCCGCGTCAGCGCGCTGCATGTATGGCGCGACCGCCATACCGCCGGTGCGCGTGGCGGCGCGGATGGCGGTGCGCTCGCGGCCATCGAGCAGGCGAGCAAGGGCTGGCGTCGCCGCCTCGACGTGCGTTCGGCGGCGACGGGTGTGCCCGATAGCCATGCGGTCGGCGATTTGCTGCTGCACGCATTTCCTGATCGCGTCGCGCGCCGCGACGACACGAATCCACTGCGCTACACGCTCGCCAACGGACGTGGTGCGCGCCTGCACGAAAGCACCGCGTTGCATGGCGAGCCGTGGCTGGTGGCGCTGGATGTCCGGTTCGACGCGCGTGACAGCCTGATCCTCGCCGCCTCGCCCATCGATCTGCGCGTGCTGGAACGCGACTACCCGGCTCAGTTCAGACGCGAGCGCGCCTTGCGCTGGAACGATGAACGCAACGCCGTCGAAGCGTTCGACGAACATCGCTTTGCCGGCATCGTGCTTGAGCGTCGCAGTGTGCCGGTCAAACCCGAAGATGCCTTGCCCGCCCTGCTGGCGGCCATTCGCGCCAAGGGCATCGACGCGCTGCCGTGGAGCGACAACGCCAGGCGTCTGCGCGCGCGCATGCAGGCACTGCGTGGGTGGATGCCGGAGCTCGGCCTGCCCGATGTATCCGATGCCGCGCTGTTGGATGCGCTCGAGGATTGGCTCGCCCCTTATCTCAATGGCAAGCGCCGACTCGACGCGCTGAGCGCCGAAGAACTCTCGCAAGCGCTGGGCTCGCTGTTCGACTACGAGCAGCGTCGCCAGCTCGACGCGCAGGTGCCAGAAAGCCTGACCGTGCCCAGCGGCATGTCGCGTCGCCTGGAGTACGCCGAAGGCGAGCCACCGGTGCTGGCAGTGAAGCTGCAGGAGTTGTTCGGCCTCGCCGACACGCCGCGCGTGGCGAACGGGCGCATCGCCGTCACGCTGCATCTGCTGTCACCCGCGGGCCGCCCTATCCAGGTCACGCAAGACCTCAAGGGATTCTGGGAACGCACCTATCCCGAGGTGAAGAAGGAACTGAAGGGCCGCTACCCGCGTCATCCGTGGCCGGATGATCCGTGGACGGCGATGCCGACGCATCGCGCCAAGCCGCGCGGAACCTGAGCAGAAAAAAGGCCGCCGACCTTGCGGTGCGGCAGCCTTGGGGGAAGTGTTCGGCGGTGCTTAGGGCGTTCTTCTGCGTGTGTTTACAGGCGTCCTCACAGTGATGCCTCCCACACCGTCATCCCTGCGAAAGCAGGGATCCAGTGCCTCTTGAAGCATACGGCGAGAATGAAAGACGCTGGATGACTCGCTACGCTCACCCCTTCGGGGCCGCCCTACGGGCGTTCTGCGCGCTTCGCGCTTGTCCTGCTTTTGCAGGGATGACGGTGAGGAAGAAATGGCGGAGCGGAGATAGGTATAAGCACACGGGAACAAGATACTCAGCGGCCGATGTCGCGCAACCGCTTGCCGCTCATCAGGTTGCGCTCGATCTGCTCCAGCGTGATGCCCTTGGTTTCCGGCACCAGCCAGAAAGTCACCACGATGAACACGGCGTTGAGGCCGGCATAGAGCCAGAACGTGTTGGCGTTGCCGATGCCGTTGAGCAGGCTCAGGAAGGTGAAGCCCACGATCATGTTGCAGATCCAGTTGGTGAACGTGGAGCAGGCAATGCCGAAGTCGCGGCCCTTGAGTGGCTGGATCTCCGAGCACAGCGTCCACACCAGCGGGCCGGCGGACATGGCGAAACCGACGATGAAGACCAGCAGCATCGCCACGGTGAAGATCTGCGCGCCGTGATCGTGGATGCCGTTGTGCATCATGCTGCCGACCACGCCCAGGCCCACGGCCATCACTGCGAAGCCGGTGTAGAGGATGGGCTTGCGGCCCCAGCGGTCGATCAGCGCGATGGCAATGAAGGTGGCCAGCACATTGGTCAGGCCGACCAGCGCGGTGAACCACATCTGCGTCGCCGTGTCGTAGCCCATCTCCTTGAAGATGCGCGGCGCGTAGTACATCACCACGTTCATGCCGGTGAACTGCTGCATGAGCTGCAACAGCACGCCCAGCCAGACGGAGCGGCGGAAGTTGCGGTTCTCCAGGAACAGGTGCCAGCCACGCTGTGGCGTCTTGAGCTGCTCTTCGATATCCGCCGCCTCACGCGCGACCACGGCGCTGTCGCCACGCAGGCGCAGGAGCACCTCCAGTGCTTCATCACGGCGACCGCGCATCAGCAGCCAGCGCGGGCTATCGGGAAGGAACAGCACGCCGAGCAGGAATAGCGCGCCAGGAATCGCGATCACGCCGAGCATCCAGCGCCAAGCGCTGTTGTAACTCAGCGCGGTATCGGAGAGGAACGCCACCAGAATGCCGATGGTGATCATCAACTGATAGGTGGAGATCATCGCGCCACGGATGTGCTCCGGCGCCACCTCGGCAAGATAGAGCGGCGCGGTGAACGTGGCGAGGCCGATGGCGAGGCCAAGCACCACGCGCGCGGCGATCAGTGTTTCCGGCGACCATGCGAAGCCCGATAGTAGCGAGCCCACCACGAACAGCACGGCGCCAAGGATCAGCGAGCGCTTGCGGCCCAGCGTGGCGGACAGCCAGCCCGCGCCGACGGCGCCCACGGCCGCACCGAACATCATGGAGCTGACGATCCACTCGATGGTGTGGTCGCTGACCTTGTACTCGGCCTGGATGAACTGGGTGGCGCCGGAAATCACGCCGATATCAAGGCCGAACATGAGTCCCGCCAGTGCGGCGAGTATGCAGGTGAAAACGACAGTGACCCTGGATTGCGCCAAAGATGGCGCGATGACTTGGGCGTTCATGGTTGAAACTCCCCCGCTGGCGTGGATGAAGGCCTCTATGGGCTCTCGTGGGTGGACCGCGATCCCTGCGCGGCGGCGATGACGTGTGGCGGCGGGCCGGCAAAGCGCGGTTCCTGCACACCATGGAAGCCCGGCTCGGCGAAGAACAGCGCGCCGGCATAGGGTTGGTCGGCGAGCGCGGCTTCGTCGAGGCCGTCGCGCGCACTGGTGATGTAGAGCGTGGCGTAACCTGTGCCGCCGAAGGCAGGACGAGTCGGTTGCGACGCGGGTACGTCGATGACGTGATCCAGCCGTCCCTGCGGTGTGTAGCGCACCACACGGCCCAATCCCCACTGGGCGTTCCACAGGCCGCCTTCGCTATCCACGGCGGAACCGTCGGGCTCGCCGCGCGGATCGTCGAGCGTCACGAAGGTACGGATGTTGGTAACGCGATCGCCGTAGTCGCAGCACTGGATGCGGCGCGCGAGCGAATCGCAGAAGTACATGGTGCCGCCATCAGGGCTGAAGGCCACGCTATTGCTGATTGCCACGCCGGGCAGCGGCAGGCGCTCCAGCGAAAGATCGTGGTTCAGCCGCCAAAAGCCACCGATGGGCTGCTTCGGGCCGCTAATGGGTTCATGCAGCGTGCCGAACACGAAGCGTCCCTGGCGATCGCAGGCGCCATCGTTGAGTCGCGTTGGCAGGTCCGCTTCCACTTCCGTGATAGGCACGATGGTATGCGTCGACGGGTGGAAGAACGCCAGTCGCGATGCGAGCCCGAGCAGCAGCCAGCCATCCGCTTCGCACAGCGCGAAGCTGGCGAGACGTTCGGGCAGGGGCCACTGGTGCAGGGCGCCGTCGTGTGGACGGTAACGCCACAGCGTGGATGCGTGGATGTCCGTCCAGTACAGCACCTGCCCGCGATCGCACCAGGTCACGCCTTCACCCAGCGTGTTGTGCACCTGCATGGCGACCGCCGCGCGCGGGCTCATACCCAGCCACCGTCGACGATGAAGTCCTGCCCGGTGCACATGCGGCTGTCGTCAGCGGCCAGGAACAACGCAGCGCGCGCCAGGTCGTCGGCCATCAGGTAACCGGGCATGCATTGCACGCGGGCGATCTCTTCCTTGCCGGCATCATCCAGCCACAGGCGACGCTGCTTTTCGGTGATCACCCAGCCCGGCACCAGCGCGTTGATGCGGATGCGGTCGCGGCCCAGTTCACGCGCCAGGCCGTTGACCATGCCATGCACGGCGGACTTGGCCATGGCGTACATCGGGTAGCCAGCGTTCTTCTTCATCCAGCCGGTGGAACCCAGGCAGATCACGGAGCCGCCACCGAGCCGGCGCATGTCCTCGCGCACGGCCTGCGTGGCGAAGTACTGATGCCGCAGGTTGATGGCGATGCTCTGGTCGAACTCCGCGGCCGTGGTGCTGCCGAACTCGTGGCGCACGTCGTTGGCGGCGTTGTTCACCAGCACGGAGATCTTGCCGTTCAATTCGCGCGCCGTGCCGATAGCCACCTGCAGCGCATCGAGCTGGGTCACATCGCAACGGATGAATAGCGGCCGGTGCGTGCAGCCAACAAGGTTCTCGGCCAGTTGCTCGCCGCTGGCTTCGTCGATGTCGATGAAGGAAACACGGGCGCCCTGCTTCGCGAACTGCTCCACGAATGCGGCGCCGATGCCGGTGGCGCCGCCGGTGACGAAGACATGGCGGCCGGACAAACTGGGATAGCTGGCGAAGGGCATGTTCACCACTCCGCTACGCTGCCGTCGGCATGACGCCAGATCGGGTTGCGCCAGCGATGGCCCACGGCCGCGCGTTCCGCCACATAGTTCTCGTTGACCGAGATGCCGAGGCCGGGGCCGTTCGGGATGTGGACGAAGCCGTCGTTATAGGCGAACACGCTGCGGTCCGTTACGTAGTCGAGCAGGTCATTGGCCGCGTTGTAGTGGATGCCCAGGCTCTGCTCCTGGATGAAGGCGTTGTGACACACCGCATCCAGCTGAAGGTTGGCGGCCAGTGCAATCGGGCCGAGCGGGCAGTGCAGCGCCAGCGCCACGTCGTAGGCTTCCGCCATCGCCGCGATCTTGCGCGTCTCGGTGATGCCGCCCGAGTGCGAGGGATCGGGCTGGATAATGTCCACGCCGCCCATTTGCAAAACGCGCTTGAAGTCATAGCGCGTGTACAGGCGTTCACCCAACGCGATCGGCGCGGGCGAGATGGAGGCGAGTTCCGGCAGCGCTTCCAGATGGTCGGACAGCACCGGTTCCTCGATGAACATCAGCTTGAATGGCGCCAGCTCGCGCATCAGCACCTTGGCCATCGGCTTGTGCACGCGGCCGTGGAAGTCCAGGCCGATGCCGATGTGCGGGCCCACCGCATCACGGATGGCCTGCACGTTCTCGATCACCTGCTCGACCTTGTCGTGCGTGTCGATGTACTGCAGTTCCTCGGTGGCATTCATCTTCACCGCAGTGAAACCCCGCGCGACCGCTTCCCTTGCGGCACGTGCGGTGTCGGCCGGACGATCGCCGCCGATCCACGAATACACGCGGATGCGCTCGCGCACCGGGCCGCCGAGCAACTGATGCACGGGCTGGCCGAGATCCTTGCCCTTGATATCCCACAGCGCCTGGTCGATGCCGGCGATGGCGCTCATCAGCACGGGGCCGCCGCGATAGAAGCCGCCGCGGTACATCACGTTCCACAGGTCTTCGATATGGCGCGGGTCCTTGCCGATCAGGTAATCGGAAAGTTCATCCACGGCGGCGGCCACCGTCTGCGCGCGACCTTCGACGATGGGCTCACCCCAGCCGACCACGCCCACATCGGTGTCGATGCGCAGGAACAGCCAGCGTGGTGGAACGAGGTAGGTGGTGAGGCGGGTGATCTTCATGCGGGTGTTCCTTGGGAAGCGTGGTGCCCCTGCCAGGCGTCAGCGAACGCGCGGGCGCGCGTGGCGACGTCGCTGGCCGGGCGGCCGGGAGCGTAGAGGGCGGAGCCGATGCCGAAGCCATTGGCGCCGGCGGCGAGCCACGGCCCCATGGTGTCGGGTGCGATACCACCGACCGGCAGCACGGCGAGATCTTTCGGCAGTACCGCGCGCCACGCCTTGAGCACGGCGGGGCTGGATTGTTCGGCCGGAAACAGCTTCAGGGCATCGGCGCCCGCGGCCAGTGCGGCGAAGGCTTCGGTGGGCGTGGCGACACCGGGGACGCAATACAGGCCGGCCTGCTTGGCGGCGCGGATCACGGCGACGTCCGCATGCGGCATCACGATCAGGCGACCACCCGCAGCGGCGACGCGCTCTACGTCGGCGGGATCGAGCACCGTGCCCGCACCGATCAGATAGTCGCTGCCCAGCGCATCGACCATGCGGCGGATGCTCTCGAACGGCTGCGGCGAATTGAGCGGCACTTCCAGCATGCGGAAGCCGGCATCGGCCAGCGCGCGACCAATGTCGACGGATTCATCCGGCGTGAGTCCGCGCAGGATGGCGACGAGGGGGAGGGGATCAAGCCATGCCTTCATGGAGTCATGCCGTTGCGTGCGTGGAGACGAGGCCGGCCGCCTCGGCGATGCGCCACAGGCCGTGCGAGGTGGTGGCGTCGGGAGCGGGTTCGATGGTCAGCCCAAAGCGACTAGCGGCGTGCTGATAGCGGTCGCACAGTGGGCCTTCGCCCACCATGTGTACGTGGGTCTGCGTGTCGGTCCAGCCAGCGGCCATGGCCATGCGCAGTTCGTCGCCAATCAACAGGCCGGAGAGATAGTCGGGAACGGAGGTCGGTGGCAGCGCGCCGTCGAGCATCAGCGTGCGCGCCGAGAACACGCGCGAAAGCGCGCCGGCAGCACCGCTGTCGCGGGCCGCATCGACACCGCGCAGAAAGGCGTCGTCGTCCCGCGCTGCGGGTGGCAACTGCGCGCCGAGGATCGAATATTGTGTGAGCAGGCCGAACAATTCGCCCGTCATCACGGTGGCGAAGCGGCTCACCACGCCATCGCGCAGCGACACCCACTTGCTGTGCGTCCCCGGCAGCAACAGGCAGCCGCGATGCGCAAGCTCCGGTGATTGCGCCAGCACGCCGACCACCTGAGTTTCCTCGCCACGCATCACGTCAGGGCGAGCGGGATCACGCAGTCCGGGCACCAGATGCAGGGTGCGCCCGTCCGGCGTGGTCATCGGGGTCAAGGCGCTGGCGAGCCGATCGACGCCGGTCGGCGTATCCAGATACGGCACCTCCTGCCAGCCGTTGCGGCTGCCGACCATGCCGCAGGCGAGCACCGGCACGTCGGGCCACGCTTCCACGGCCTGCGCGAACGCGGCGGGAAATCCCCCTTCGGGAAGATGGCGGATGCCATGCCCAAGCGTACGCTTCTCCAGGACCTGGCCATGGGCGTCGTAGCGGTACGCACGCAAATGCGTGCTACCCCAGTCGAGCCCGATGAGCGCGGTGGTCACGCGCCGGCCTTCCGGCGGCTACGGGTACGGCTGCGCAGCAGGTTCTCGTGCGAGTCGGCGATCATCGTCTGCATGGTCTTGCGCGCCACTTCCGGTTGCTTGCGCTTGATCGCCTCGAACACCTTCTGGTGATAAGGCAGCGAGTAGCGGAAGTTGCTCGCGTTGCGCGCGGACAAGGTGAAGAACGTGCCCATTGCCGTTTCGATCACCGAGAACAGCGAATGCATCAGCTCGTTGCCGGTGGCCTGCAGCACTGCATCGTGGAAGGCCAGGTCGGCCTGCGACCACGCGTCCAGCGTCTGGGCGGCGGCCATGGCGTTGTACGCCGCTTCGATGACGGCAAGCTGCGCCGCGCTGCGTTTGCGGGCGGCGGCAGCGGCGGCCGCCGGCTCGATGATCTCGCGCATCTCCACCAGCTTGTCGACGAAATCGTCGGTGGGCATGGAGGCGCAGCGCCAGTTGAGTACGTCCGCATCCAACTGGTTCCAGTGGCGCTCCTCCAGCACGCGCGCGCCGACGCCCGTGCGTGATTCGATCAGGCCCTTGGCCGACAGTACTTTCAATGCTTCGCGCAGGGCGGTGCGGCTGACCTGCAGGCTTTCGGCCAGGGTTTCCTCGCGCGGTAGCACCTCGCCGGGCTTGACCTTGCCACTGACGATGCGCTGCCCGAGCTCGTGCATGACGTGCCCGTACAGGCTGCGAACGGTGATCGGCTTCATCATGAAATCCTCGGCTCCCCAGCCCTGGCGATAGACGCCCCGCGTGCCGTCCGGACATCCGGAAGGTGCTTGAGCCATTTGTCATACAAACTGACTATAAGCAACTTGCTTGGCCCGTGCCAAGGAGTTTCTGACGGCATCTCACCGACCGGGTTCCGGCGTGGTCCAACCGGCCGCGAGACGATGGCGAGACAGCGTAATAACACCCGTTTTCCCTGTGCGGCGAGCATCGTTCCTTCGATATCGGGATGGTGCGTCGCGCCATGTCGTTTCGGCGTAGTCGGTCTATTGAGTGATTATCATACAATATGGCAAGAACCTGCGATGGGTCGCTTTGAAGTGAGAGCTCGCCGTGAGAACCGCGTGAGCCGACGACCAGCCGGTCCGTTCGCACGGGACGGTGACGCCGGGGAATGCCGACGTTGGTCTGGTTTGAACGATCCCGGCGGGCATGGCACGCTCCCAGCTCCACATCCCCCGGACGCTCCGCCGTCCGAGCCAACCGGAGTGCCCATGCCCCGCACGTTGCTCGCCTTCGCGCTCGCCGCGACCTTCACCACCGCCGCGCTGGCCGCCGTTCCCGCCGCCGAGCAGCCCGGCATGGCGCAGATCCGTGAGCGCGATCTGCGCGCGGACATCAGCTTCCTCGCCTCCGATGCCTTGCAGGGGCGGCTCTCCCTGCAGCCGGGCGATGACGCCGCCGTGCAGTGGATCGCTTCGGAGTTCGCCAAGGCCGGATTGAAGCCCGTGGCGACCGACGCGCAGGGGCAGCCGAGCTTCCTGCAGGCGGTGCCGCTGGTCGAATACCGTCCTGACGGGAAGGCCACGCGTCTCACCCTCAAGCGCGGCGGCAAGGACACCGAATGGAAAGAACCCGATGTTTCCGGTGCGTTCCCCACCGACCAGGACGTGTCCGCGCCGGTGGTGTTCGCCGGCTACGGCATCACCGCGCCCGAGCTTGGCTATGACGATTACGCGGGCATCGATGTGAAGGGCAAGGTGGTGGTGGTGTTCGACCACGAGCCGCAGGAGAAGGACCCCAAGTCCATCTTCAACGGCACCGGTAACACCCGCTACGCCACCGGCTACGTGAAGGTGCTCAACGCGCAGGAGCACGGCGCCGTGGCGGTGCTGATGGCGCCGGAGCCGTCGCACAACCATCCCTCGGCGCAGGAAGTGCGTTCGCGCATCGGCCACCACGTCGAGCATGCGGCCAACCCCATTCCCGCGCAGGCGCTGGCGGACAGCCCGCTGCACATTCCCAGCATGATCATCTCCGCCGACGTGGCGAATGCCCTGATCAGCGCCAGCGGCAATACGCCGGCTGCGCTCCAGTCGGGTATCGATGGCGATCTGAAGCCGCGCTCGCAGGCGCTGCCGGGCACCTCGATCAGCCTGCACCTGAAGAACAGCGCGCGCCGCGAAGCGACCACCTGGAACGTGGTGGGCCTGGTGGAAGGCAGCGATCCGAAGCTGGCGCCGGAGACCATCATCATCAGTGGCCACCACGACCACGATGGCCAGGCCGGCGACAAGATCTGGCACGGCGCGGACGACAACGCCTCCGGCACCGTGGGCGTGGTCACGCTGGCACGCGCGTTCGCGGCCAACCCGACCAAGCCCAAGCGCTCCATCCTGTTCGCCGTGTTCGCGGCGGAAGAGCGCGGCCTGCTCGGTGCGTACTATCTCGCCGCGCATCCGCTGCGTCCGCTGGATACCACGCGCGCGATGATCAACTTCGACATGATCGGCCGCGACGAGAAGCCGAGCCCGCAGACCGATGGCCTGATCGACATCCCCGCCGACACCAGCAACCGACTCAACCTGATCGGCGCGGCGTACAGCCCGGACTACCAACACACCGTCGCCAAGGCGAATGCGGACGTGGGCCTCACGCTGGACGACCGCTTCGACCACGAGTACGCGCTGAACGTGTTCTTCCGTTCCGATCAGTTCCCGTTCGTGCTGCACAACGTGCCGGCGTTCTGGTGGTTCACCGGCTTCCATCCGGACTACCACCACCCGAGCGACACGGCGGAGAAGATCGATTACCCGAAGATGGCGAAGATCCTCAGGCTGGCCTACCTCAGCACCTGGCAGTTCGCCAACGAGGTAACGCCGCCGAAGTTTGTATCGCATCCGGGTGCCGGTAGGACGCCGTAGGCGCGCTACCTGCGACCATCTTCAAAGCTCGTCATTCCAGCCTTCGCGGGGATGACGAGCCATACGATCGAGCGTCAAGGCAGGAACGACACGCGCGCCTGCGCACGCTCTATCAAGGCCTTCTCGATGGCCGGCCAGCGGTCATGCGCCGCACCGCCCCTGCCCAGTTGCGCCGCGGTAAGGCCGGTTGGCGCCAGATCCTCGCCATAGATCACCATGAGTTCCTTGCGCTTCTGCGCATCGGGCAGATGGACGAGTCGCACATACATGCCGTTAGCGGGCCGCTGGAAGCCCTTCGCCGCCAGCAACTGGCGCTGGTGCTCGCCATCGGAGCCGGGCTCGCTGGGCTCATTTGCGTCTTGCACCCATGTGTCCAGATAGAAATCCAGGCCATGAATGGTGACGTGGCGCGAGCCTGAGTAGTCGTGGTGCAGCTCGGGCCGCGAAGGGATATACGCCTCGAACTGCACCCAGTACAGGCGCTGGATGCGCTTGTTGGCGTCGGCGTCCACGAACAGGTGCATCTCACAGTCGTCGAAGCCCAGCAGCAACCAGCGATCCGCGCCCACGTAGTGCGCCGTGGCGGGCAGGTCGATGCGTATCTTCGGATCGTGCGCGGAAATCACCGAGCTGCCGCTCACCGTCCGCTCAGGCGCCTGTGCATGCGCCGGCGGCACCATACACGCCAGGGCCAGCGACAACGCCGCTACTGTCTTCCACATGACTCACCTCATCGTTCCGTTGGGGATAGGAGCTGGGCCGCGCCACGCATGGCGCCGCCCCGTCATGGGTGGGTATCGCAACAAGCATGCCAAGGCGCAGAGGCACGCAGGGCCGCGCGTGACATGGATGCCGCCAAAGTCATCCTGGCGAATGGCGTGTCCGCGGACGGCGCGCGGACGTCCCCTGCACAGGAAGCGGTCAGCCCCTGTTCGTGCCTGCCTGCTTCGCGACTTGCTGGCAGTTGTTGCCGAACGCGCGCAGGTCGTTGCGCACGGGGTTCATCTCCATCCAGAAACCGTAGCGCACGTTGCCGCCCCGGTCAGCCAGCCACGCGCCCATGGTGTAGGCGGAGGGAAGCTGGCTGAGCTGCGCCAGTGGAACGGGCTGGGTGAACACCACCGACTGCGCCACCGCGGCAATGTTCGCGTGGTTGTCTTCGGCGGCCGGCTTGTCGTTGATCTCGAAGTACGAGTGCGTGGCGCGTGCCACGATCGAGCGCGCGCGGTCGACGCCAATGGTGTAGTAGGCCGTGATGGTGAGACCGTCGGGGCGACACACCAGGGTGAGGCGGTGTTCGCCATCGCGTGCCAGCTGGGTCAGCGAGAGCGAGGCCACGCCATTGACCGGGCCCGCCGCCGCCGTCGGTGGCAAACGGCCGTTGTTGGCAAGGCCGTCCTTGCGCATCTGCTCGGTATCCAACCACGTCACTTCGCCATTGGGCACGCTGCCGAACACCTTCGGGTCCAGGCCCATCTCCTGCAGATAGGCCGTGGCTTCGGTGGCTGACGCGCTGCTGGCAACGGCCTGCGCGCCGAAGCGGTCGGTGCCCGTGGGTGCCCAACGGAACAAGCCGCCGGCATAGGCATACGCGCAAGCCTCGACGCACTGCGAGGTCTTCGGCACGATCGGCTGGCGCGCGGTGCGGCGAGGCGAGCCAAGATGCGTGGTCATCTTGCCGGCGCGGAACAAGCGGCCCAGGGCCATGCCCGCTTGCACGTCGCCGCCGGGCGAGTTGAGGTAGATGTCGCTGTTCGGCGGAATCTTGTTGGCCTGGATCATCGCCTGTACGCGTTGCGCCGCGCCCGCATCGATGGGGCCGTACAGATAGATCTGCGGCACCTTGGCGACGGCCAGCGTCATGCGGTCATCGTTGACCTGCACATTGAGCTGGCTGCTGGTGGCCGGCATGGCTTCGCGCGACGCGCCCGCGGCGTACAGCGGCAAGGCCATGACACCGGCGAGCAACGCGCTGGCCGCGCAGAGCATCCAGGCCGGCCGATATCCGAAACGTTGGTGTAAATGAACAACTTGCACACGACTGACCCTGCGACGGAGGCCGGGCAGTGTGCGGCAAAACGCATGTCTCGGGGGTGAAGGAGGGCGTAAGTCTCTGTCGATACATTGTGCGGACACGGCGGACGTCCGCACGTTTGTCCGCGGACGCTGGCTTTTTGCCCACCTTGCACGCAAGTGCCTGATGCAAGGCGAATCCGCGTCGCATGGCGGGCTGGCACGCCGCTTGCTCTCAAAGAAAAACGGCGATGTGCGGTGCGCATGTCGCCTCGACGTACCCCGTGGAGCAGAGGGGCTCCACGGAACACCCGACAGGAGAGTTGTCTTGAATATCTTGCGTGCATCCATGTTCGCCACGTTGGCTCTTGCGATGGGCTTCCAGGCCGGTCGTGTCCATGCCGACGATGCAGCCGTCAAACCCGCCACGTCCGCGAGCACGCCGGACAAGTCGATGATCTCGCGCGACGAAGTGCGCCGCATCCTCGACAGCAACCGCATGATCGACACCTCGCAAGGCATCAACGAGAAGATCAAGCTGCACATCAACGGCATCGACCAGTGGATCTCCATCCGCGGCAAGGATCGCCGCAATCCCATCCTGTTGTTCCTGCACGGTGGCCCGGCATCGCCCGCCATGCCCGAGGGCTACACCTTCCAGACCCCGTGGGAGGACTACTTCACCGTGGTGCAGTGGGACCAGCGCGGCAGCGGCAAGACCTATCGCGCCAACACGGAAGCAGCCATGACGCCGGGCATGACGGTGGACGGCATGACCGACGACGCGGCGCAGGTCACGCAGTACCTGCGCGAGCACTACCACAAGCAGAAGATCTTCCTGCTGGGCCACTCCTGGGGCACCGTACTCGGCGTGCATCTGGCGCAGCTGCACCCTGACTGGTTCTACGCCTACATCTCGGTGGGCCAGGTGGTGAACGGGCACAGCAACGAAGCCCTCGGCTACAACTACGCACTGGCCCGCGCCAAGGCCGAGAACAACACCAAGGCCATCGCCGAACTGGAATCCATCGGTCCGTATCCGGGCAACACCAAGCTCACGCCCGAGCGCATCGGCGTGCGCGGCCAGTGGGAGATGTACTACGGCGGCCTCGCCTGGGGCCGCAAGGACTACCAGTTCGACGTGGACGCGGAAGAACTCTCGCCCGACTACAACCGCGAAGACCTCGACGCCATCGACAAGGGCAGCCTGTTCTCGCTCAACCACCTGCTCGATGCGCTGCTGAGCGTGGACTTCGACCACACCACGCATTTCGGTTGCCCGGTACTCGTCTACATCGGTGCGCACGACTACACCACGCCGCACGAGAACGCCGAGAAGTGGTTCAGCAACCTGCAGGCCCCGTCCAAGCGCCTGGTCGTGTTCGCGGATTCCGCGCACATGGTCATGCAGGAGCAGCCAGGCCGCTTCCTCGTGCATCTGGTGAACGATGCGCTGCCGCTGGCGCAGAAGGTCGGTGACGCGGCGCCGGCCGAGGTTACGCGGGATCGCTAAGCGAACGACCTGGGACGACGTGGCGCGCGACGTTGTTCGCGCGCCACCTTCTTCCCGTCAGCCCATGTATGGGCGCTCGACGGCATACAGCACGCTGCGAGCGTAGTTGCGCCACGCTGCAGGCGTGCGGTCGCCGAGTATGTAACTGCCTCCGACGTACGCGTAGGCGCGCAGTTCCAGCGGAACGCCGTCCAGTTGAGCCTCGGCCTCCTTGGTGTCGCCGTGCCTGATCATGGCGAGGAAGTTCTCCACCTTCGCGACCGCCTCGGGCGCGTCGTATTCCTTTTCAACCGTCGCCAGCACCTCGGCCACCGCCGGGCTGGCGGGATCCTCACCGTTGGCCAGGGCCAACCACACCGTGTTGCGATCGATGCCCTGATCGTGCGGAAGCTGGGCAACGCGCCTGCGCAGGGCGGGTGATGCTCCCGTCGATGCGGCGGCGAGGCGGAGCACGCGGGCCGCCATGGGTGTGCTGGACGCTGCATCCACGGCTGCATCGAGCTGGCCATTCGACAGCATGGCAATGGCGCGGTACGGGCCGTCCGCCGTGGCTGTGCCGCGTTCGAACTGAAGGATGCCGCCGAGCGACGGCGATGCGCCCACGTACGCGAGCGCCTTGTCTCGCGCATTCGTCGGATCGACGAGCCTGACCAGGCGAAATGCTTCCTCGGCGGCGAGCTGCCGCAGTGCCGGGCTCTTGGACATGGCGAGCTCGTAATCGGCCAGTGCGTCCTGGTATTGACCATGTTCGCCCGCCACGGATGCCGCAGCGTTTGCGAACCAGGGTGAATCTGGCCAGTGGCGGCGGCCTTCCACGAAGCGCTCGTCGCGCTCCTTGCTGGCGGGCATGCAGCGAATGGCCAGATACGCCAGTTCGGCCTGCTCCGGCGACGCGGCGGCCGATGCACGGTCGCGCGCACAGACCTCCGCCGAGCCGGCAGCCCGGGCGATATCCTGCTCAAGGCGCATGGCGATCACGTCGAGCGGAAACTGCTTGCGACGAGCGGCGAACACCACGTCGAAGCCCGGGACGTTCTTCGCCGATGCCAGCCAGTTCAGCAGATAGGGTGAATCGGGCGCGTCGAAACGCACATGTGCCAGCAGCATGGCGTTCGCGGCGTTCTTGTCCTGCACCTGATCGGCGACGACTTCGGGGGGAAGATCATCCGGCGCATCGATCACGGTCTTGATGGCGCCGCCATCCTTGGTCTGGATGCGGTCCGGCGGGCGCGTGAAGATGTACTCCGCATTCACCGCCTGCCAGCGCTGCGGAGCGGACATCTGCGCCTGGCTCGGTCTTGCCGAACCGTAGGCCGCCGTCCAGTGGCGCAGCGGGCTGGCTGCCGCCACGGTGTACACGATGCGTGAGGTGCCGCGTTCGACCGGCGCTGAGAATGCCTCGATCGGTTCGCCATCCCTGGCGCGCGTGTTGACCGCCACATCACCCTGGCTGGGCACTGTCAGGTCCGCATGCGAGCCGGGTTCCAGGGTGACTTGCTGGTCGCCGACGCTGGCCACCACCGGCCGTGCCAGGCCGTTGTATACGGTCACCGTGATCCGCCCGATGGACCAGCCGAAAACCAGTACCGAGCCCACGATGGCCAGGGCGACGGCGCCACGGGCCAGCGCAGGGAAGAAGCCGTTCGCCGTGCGGAAGCGTTCCCAGAAGCCGGGCTTCTCCGCGTGCTGGCCCCGTTCCTTGCCGACCAGGATGACGTCGTAGGCATCGGGCACGGAGATCGCATCGCTGGGCGCGTCGGGCGGCGCGATGCCGCGCGTTGCGGCGGCGATCGTGGCTTCCGTCTGCAGCAGTTCGTCCAGCGTGGCGCGTCGCAACGCGGACAGGTGGCCCGCCGCATGACTTACCCAGCGGTCGACGATGCGCAGCCAATCGTTGATGTTGTCCCGCGATGGCGCGTTGAGGCCCAGGCCGCCCAGGCTCTTCGACCAGCTCTCGCCACCGAGGCGCGCGAGCACTGCTGCGCCCGGTTGCACCTGGCCTGCCGCGGAGAACACCTGGGCCAGCGCACGGTGCACGTCGCCTGCCGCCGCCATGATGTAGCGAACGCCCTGCTCGTTGATCGAGCCACCGGCGACACTGCGTTGCCACCAGCGCGCCAGGCTGGCATGGGCGTCGCGCAGGTTCGCTTCGCTGTGCTCGGCGTAATGCAGCAACGCGAGCAAGCCACGCAGGTGCGCCTCCCACGCTGGCGAAACCTTCGCCGCGGCAGCCTGGTGCAGGCTGCGGATGCGCTTGAGATCAGCCTCCAGGCCTGCGCGTGCCGCGCTGCGTTCACCATCCACCATGGCGATGGCTTTCGGTAGTTCGCTGCGCTTGATGATCTTGCCGCGATGCCGGATGACGCCGTCGGGCGCGTCGTACACGCGATCCCGCAACGAGCAAAGCAGGGCGTGTTCGCGTTCCAGCGAGCGCAGTTGCGACAGCTCGTCGACCAGGCGCCCGGGATACAGGTCCTCCGCGAGCAAGGGTTGCGTGATGAGCGCGTGCCCGTGCAGCTCATTGGCGCGGTTGGCGTGGCGTACGGGAGAGAAGCCCAGGTACAGACCGCGATATTCCGGCTTGAGATGCTCGCGCGCGAACTGTTCGTCGATGCGTTGCAGGGTGAGCGTGGGTTCCGCGGCGGCCTGTTCCGGATTGCCAAGCAGCTCGCGTGTCATGCGCTCGCGCAGCCCTGTCGCGTCGTCAAATACCAGCCACGCCGGGCGTTCATCGGCGGTGACGAATACGTAGGTGCGTTTGGCATTCTGCTCGCGCTCATGGTTCATCGGATGCGTGGACCACATACGCGGCGGTTGTGCCAGCTCGCCGGAAAAGACGCGGAACGCTGCACCACCTTCCGCAGGCACCTGCGGACGATCGCCGTACCGGGCGTCGTTATAGATCAGGGGGAGGCGCTCGGCGATGGCCTTCTGCACGTCGAATGCATTGCGCGGCGGATGGCCCGCCGCGGCTTCGCCACGCAAGAAGTTCTGCGTACGCTCCCATGCATCGTCAGCAGCCTGCAGGCGGTGCAGTGCCTGGACGATGGCATCGCTGCCAGTCAACGACACAGCAACAAGGTCCGCCTGCATTTCCATGTCGCGCGACAGCGCGCGTTGGGCGATCAGCACCAGGCGAAAGACGGCGTCGACCACCGAACGAAGCGCCCACACCACGACGGAGAGCAGCCAGCCGATCCATGCAATGCGTATGTCCAGGCGCGACAGCTGGCGCAGGAACCGGTCGAGCGCGTCGCGCTTGGCGACGATGTGCGCAGCGATCTGCTGTGTCGTGTAGACCCAGCGACCCACCGCCATGGAACGTTGGCCGAAATGACCGAATTCGTGCGCCAGGACCGCCTTGAACTCGCTCAGGTTGAGCATGTTGACCAGGCCCAGGCCGATCTCCAGGTTCTTGCGCGAGGGAAACAACAGGTTGAGCAACGAGAGGTCGTAATACACCGCGGCATTGACGCGTGCGGTGATGAATATCTTGTGTGGTCGAGGAGCTCCTGCATCGTCGGCGATGCGGTCGAGAAAGGCGAACAGTCTCGGCTGCTCGGTGCGTTTGAGCTCGATGCCGCCGCTGCCCGCGCCCTTCTTGATGAAGAACAGCGCCTTGAGCATGAAGAACGCCAGAAAGAAGCTCGATACACCGGCTACGAACTGGAGCAGCCCGTCATCGGAACCCGCCCTCGCGAGTTCATTGATGCCGGTCAGGATGAACCAGCCGGCGAGCGCGACATACAACAAGATGAAGAGCAACAGGCTGCCGACGGCAATCCATGCGTGCCGGCGGTAGGCGGCACTCGGGCGGGTGAACGTCGCGGGCAGGTCCGTCGGGCCAGCGGGATAAATCGTTTCCATGAGGTATCGTCCTGACCCCGTTCCCGAGGTGCGCATGGGGCGTCATAGAAATCCCGCGCGACCGTGCCGGCCACGCGGGGACCGGGCGTCATTTCGCGAGTGCGGCGGCGACTTGCGCAGGCTTGAGGATGCGGCCGATCTTGTGGCCCTTCTGTTTCAGCTCGCCCAGCACCAGGGAGATTTCCGCCTCGCTGGGACGCAGGGGACGCAGCGTCCGCGCAATCTTGGGCACGAGCTTTGAGCGGGCGTAGCGGCGCGAGGACGTGGCCAGGCCCAGCACGATCACGCCCGCGCCGACAGTCAGGCATGCGACAGTGACTGCTGTGCTGTACGCGGGAGGCACGACGCCAGAGAGCGCGCCCGCGACCCCCACCATGGCAAAGCCTGCGATCAACGACAGCAGTCCGATGCCATCGATCGAGGTTTGGCGGAACTTCGCCTCGACCATCGGCGAAAGCACCATGAAGGGCTGCTGGATCAGCGCGCGGCGAACAGGAGGCGGCAGGCTGTCGGGCGCGATCCGCAGCGAGTCCTCGATCTTGAGCCGCTCGCCGTACACTTCGTCGAATCCGGGGAAGCTGCGCGCGAGGATCTCGCGCACGTGCGCCGGTTTCTTTGGTGCGGCCACGTACTGCTTCGGTGCACCGGCAATGGTGAGTCCGCAGCCCTGGCAGCTGCGCTCGTAGCCGTGCAGCGTGCTCCCGCTGGTCGGAATGTAGTAGACGTGCGAAAAGCTGCGGACTTCCTTGAGCAGGAACGTCTGCGCCTCGCGGCACATCGGGCAGAAATCGGCGACGTAACCTACCTTCTTGCGCGATACGCGCTTGCCCCACACGATGAACATCTCGTCGCCTCCCTGTTGGCGTAAGCAATGGCCCGGGCAAACGACTCGCGCGGGCACTCCGTTTCTTCCCCTTCCGCTATCGACGAAAGAGGGCTGGACGAGCATGGATAGGTGATGGGAAATCGGATCCCCTGGCCATTGTCTCCCCCAAGACAACGGGCGGCAGGTCGCATCGCGCGGGCGGCCGCCCGAGGCATCCGCGCAGGCCGGTCGAGGCCCCGGGTAGATTGCCCGGCGGGGCCTGCGGCGGCAATGCCCTGACTGGCGCGGGTCCTTGTAAACCTGCTCCAGCAAAAGGCATATTGACTCAGCAGCAGTTCGCGTTTGGAGAAGTCATGCGGGTCCGCCTCGAAGATGTAGCACGTGCGACGGGCGTCTCGCCGAAGACGGTTTCCCGCGTTCTGAACGAAGAATCCTCGGTGAAGGAATCCACCCGCCAGAAGGTGTTGGCGGCGATGGAGTCCATGAACTATCGCCCCAGCCCGGCCGCACGCGGGTTGGCGGGCAGCCGGTCGTTTCTTGTCGCCATGCTCTATGACAACAACGACAACCCGGCGTCTACCTACCTTGCCGAAGTGCAGGATGGCGTGCTCGACGCCTGCGACGCGCATCGCTACAGCATGATGGCCTGCCCGCTGCGGATGCGGGGGCAGGACTTCGTCCGCCGCGTCGACGCGTTGGTGTTCGACCACCACATCGACGGTGTGATCATGACGCCGCCGCTCACCGATTACGCACCGCTGCTGCAGCGCCTGAAGGAACACGGCGTGCCGCATTCCAGCCTGTCGCCCATGCAGCATGCGGGCACCATCGGTGTGTGCATGGACGAGCAGCAGGCGGCCAAGGCGCTGGTCACGCACCTGGTGGAGCTGGGGCATCGTCGCATCGCGCATATCGTCGGCATCGCCAACCATGGCGCGAGCCGGTGGCGCCTCGCGGGCTACAAGGACGCGTTGGCGGCGGCCGGCTTGCCGTTCGATCCGCAGTACGTGGTGCAAGGCGAATTCACCTTCGGCTCGGGCGTACTCGCGGCGCGCGAACTGTTTGCCTTGCCCGAGTTGCCCACGGCGATCTTCGCGGCGAACGACGACATGGCGGCCGGCGTGATGTGGGCCGCCAACGAGCGTGGCCTGAAGGTGCCGCGTGACATGTCCGTCTGCGGTTTCGATGACACCCCGCTGGCCACGCAGTTGTGGCCGCCGCTCACCACTGTGCGCCAGCCCAGCCGCGAGATGGGCAAGCTGGCGGCGCTGCAGTTGATGGAACTGCTGCGTGGCCGTGGCCCCGGCCTGCTGGTGCAGGTGCCCTATGCGCTCCAGTTGCGCGAATCCACGGCGCCGGTGCCCTGACCCGGACCGGTGGTCAGACTGGCTCGAATTGCGCCTCGTTTGACCACAACTCTTTGATTTAAATTAACTATGTGGGCGGGCGCGCTACCTGCCCATGGCGTCAGCGTCCTGTTGCGTCGCAAATTGACAGCGCTGTCATTTCTGGACAGTCTCGGCCCGACCGGCTCCAAGGGGGAGCTGGCCCCCCTGCCTGATGGAGAGAGCCGTGCTGGCTTCCGCTCGTCGTTTGCGTTGTGTCCCGACCGTCCTGGCCGTCGCGTTGTTTTTTGCCTGCGCGGGGGCTGTCGGTGCGGACGTTGCGTCGCCCGTGCATCCCGACGCGTGGCCTCGCGCCACGTGGCCGCTGCCGAAGGACGCCGCGTTGGAACAGCGCGTGTCTGCACTGATGGCGAAGATGACGGTGGAGGAAAAGGTCGGGCAGCTTATCCAGGCGGACATCCTCAGCGTCACGCCGGACGACGTACGCAAATACCATCTCGGCGCCATCCTCGCTGGCGGCAACTCCAAGCCACGCGGCACGGTGACGGCGACGGTCGATGAATGGAAGACCGCATCGGAAGCGTTCTATCGCGCTGCGATGGAAGCGAAGAGCAACCATGAACCCATTCCGCTGTTGTTCGGCATCGACGCCGTGCACGGCCACAACAACGTGGTGGGCGCCACGCTGTTCCCACAGAACTCCGCGTTGGGCAACGCGCACGATCCGCAATTGATCCGCGAGATCGGCGCGGCCACTGCCGCGGAAGTGCGCGCCACTGGCATCAACTGGACCTTCGCGCCCACGCTGGCCGTGCCGCAGGATGAGCGCTGGGGACGCGCATACGAAGGTTATTCGCAGGATCCGAAGCTCGTCGCCCAATACGCCACCGCGATGGTGGAGGGCCTGCAGGGCAAGGTCGGCACGCCGCAGTTCCTCGATGGTTCGCATGTGCTCGCCTCGGCCAAGCATTTCCTCGCCGATGGCGGCACGAAGAACGGCAAGGACCAAGGTGATGCGCAGATCAGCGAGGCCACCCTGCGCGACATCCATGCTGCCGGTTATCCGCCGGCCATCGATGCGGGCGTGCAGGTCATCATGGCCTCGTTCTCCAGCTGGAACGGCCGCAAGATGTCGGCCGACAAGGCGTTGATAACCGACGTGCTGAAGCAGCACATGGATTTCCAGGGACTCGTCGTCGGCGACTGGAACGCGCACGGTCAGGTGCCCGGTTGCACCAATGACGATTGTCCCGTGTCCTACAACGCCGGCCTCGACATGCTGATGGCACCCGATAGTTGGCGTGGCCTGTACGAGCACACGCTGGCCGAGGTGAAGTCCGGCGCCATTCCCATGGCGCGTGTGGATGATGCCGTGGCGCGCATCCTGCGCGTGAAATTCCGCGCCGGCTTGTTCGACAGTGGCGCACCATCCACGCAGCCCATCGTGCAGAAGGCCAACGAGATCGTCGGCAGCGCGGCGCACCGCGCCATCGCGCGCCGTGCGGTGCGCGAGTCGCTGGTGCTGCTGAAGAACAACGACGGCCTGCTGCCGTTGGATCCACGCAAGCGCATCCTTATCGCCGGCGAGAGCGCGGACACCATCTCGCGTCAGAACGGCGGCTGGACGCTCAACTGGCAGGGCACGGGCCTGAAGAACAGCGACTTCCCTGGTGCGCAGTCCATTGGCGCCGGCATCGCCGAACAAGTAAAGGCAGCGGGCGGTTCCGTCGAGATCGAAACAGAAGGCCATTTCACGGTGAAGCCGGATGTGGCCGTGGTCGTGTTTGGCGAAGATCCCTACGCGGAATTCCAGGGCGATATCCCCAACCTGCTGTTCCATCCCGGTGACGATCGCGAACTCGAACTCATCCGCCAGTTGCGTGCGCAAGGCATTCCCGTAGTGGCGGTGTTCCTCAGTGGACGTCCGTTGTGGGTGAACCGCGAGATCAATGCCTCGGATGCCTTCGTGGCCGCATGGCTGCCGGGCAGCGAAGGCGGCGGCGTGGCGGATGTGCTGCTGCGCAAGCACGACGGCGGCATCGCCCACGACTTCCACGGCAAGCTTGCCTATAGCTGGCCGTCGACGGCGGTGGTGGGGCAGGGCAAGCCGCAGTTCGCGCTGGGCTATGGCCTTACCTACGCCGATCATCCGATGCTGGCGAAGTTGTCTGAAGTGTCCGGCATCACCGGCGAGCAGATCCCGGTCGGCAACTATCTCGAGCGCGGCAAAGCCGTGCACGGCTACACCTTCACGCTGCTGGATGCGACGGGCGCGTCGATCACCGGCGATGTCGCGCCGGCCACCACGCCGGACGGCAGCCTGCACATGGCCGCGCTCGACTACAAGGCACAAGAGGACGCGCGTCGTTTCATCTGGCAGGCCGACCAGGCGCAGCTTTCGATTCGTGCACGCGTGCCACTCGATCTGGATCGCGAAACCAATGGCGACGTGCTGCTGGTGACCACGCTGCGCGTCGACGCCTTGCCGACGAAGGATGTGTGGATCGGCATGGGTTGCGGCACGGGTTGCGAAGGGCATGTGGCGCTCGACAAGACGCTGTCCACGCTTATGCCGGGCCAGTGGACGCGCGTGGGTGTGCCGCTCAAGTGCTTGCGTGCCGCCGGTGCGGACATGCATCGCATCGACCAGCCGTTTGCGTGGGGTGCGGGCAAGGGCACGGATATCGCGCTCTCCCGCGTTTCGCTGGGAACGGACGTCGACAACGTGGTCGATTGCGTCAAGCGGTGAGGCGGTAACTCGGCTTGGTCAAGGTAGGTTTTGAAGGCCAGCCCGAATAACCCATCGAGTAGTCCGCAGACAGCGGTACGTCAGCGATTACGGACAGCGGACGGCTGGATGGCTATTTGCACTTGCATCAAAAGTATAGATGTTGCATCGGTAACGAATCGTTCAAGTCAGTAGCAGCAAGGCTTCCCGGGGATTTAGTGGCTTGCTGCCACGCGTCAAGCTTCTCCTGGAAAACCGTTTTATGATCGCCATGACAGCGCTGTCATGTTTTCGAATGACAGCGCTGTCATTGGGGGGTGTCACTCAACCAGTCGCCGTCGAGGGCGGTGACCACAACAATCCGAATGAATTGAGGGGAAGTCACATGAAGTTGCGCTATTCGGCGTTGTACATCGCGATGTCCCTGGTGCTCACCCCAGGCATGGTGCTGGCAGCGGATCAGGGTGCGGCGCCGCAGAGCGCGTCATCGCAGAACTCCGCGCCGCCCGCCGACAAGAAAGTGAAGCAGCTCGACGCCATTTCGGTGAGTGCGACCAAACGCGAGACGCCGCTGCAGAAAACGCCGGTGGCCGTGAGTGCCATCACCCCCGACACGCTCGACAAAGAGCGCGTCATGACCGTGCAGGATCTGACCAAGCTCGTACCCGGCCTGCAGGGAACCAGCGAAGGCGACCACGGCGTGGTCACGCTGACGCTGCGCGGCATTGGCAACGACAGCGCGAAAACCGAGTACGCGGATCCGGAAGTGGCCACCTTCGTCGATGGCGTCTATGCGCCGCGTGCCGAAGCGGCGTCGGGCCTGCTGTTGGACATGGACGGCGTGGAAGTCCTGCGTGGCCCGCAGGGCACACTGTGGGGGCGCAACTCCACGGCTGGCGCCATCAGCTTCCAGACGGCCAAACCGGAAATTGGTGCAGGCTTCTACGGCAATGCGCAGGTGGAAGCGGGCAACTACAACCAGATGGGCGCGCGCGCCGCGTTCAACCTGCCGATCAGCGACACCTTCGCCATGCGCGTCGCTGTGGTGCATGAGCAGCACGACGGCTATGTCGATTACCAGAATCCGTCGAGCGAACTGCCGAGCGTGGCGTCGCAGCAGCAGGCGTACCTCGCCTCTCCCGCCTCAGGCGGCACGCTGGCGAACTTCAAGCCGATCGATCCAAGCCAGTACGTGCAGGGCGGCAAGAAGTACAACTCGCAGGACCAGTCCGCCGCGCGCGTCAGCGCGCTGTGGCAGCCCAGCGATTCGTTCAAGTGGAATCTGTCGTACGAGTACTTCGTCGATCGCGGCACGCCCGACCTCAGCCTGATGCAGACGCCGCGCCAGGGCCAGGATTTCTGGTCCGCGCTGATCGACACCGCGCCGTACCTGGATCGCACGTCCAAGACGCTGCGCAGCCGCATGGACTGGAACATCAACGACGGCATGCAGCTCAGCTACATCGCCGGCTATAACCGCTATTCGGGCAAGAGTGACTTCGACCAGGACGTGGGCGTCGCCGTGCCTACCAGCTTCACAACGGGCGGTGTGTACCAGGACGATCGCACCAACTACTCCAACTACGAAAGCTGGAGCCAGGAAGTCGACCTGAAGTCGACCGGACCGCAGACTGTGGACTGGATCGTCGGCGCGTACTACGGGTACGAAGACAACAACATCCGCTTCGATATCCCCATCATGAACGGCACCCGCTACGGTACCGTGAGCTGGCAGGGCTCCTTCATCCAGCCGAAGGAAACGGTGGAGTCCTACGCGCTCTTCGGGCAGGCGACGTGGCACCTCAGTGATCACTGGCGACTGACCGGTGGCGCGCGCTGGTCGCATGACGACAAGGAGAACAAGGGCGGCATCAACTGGGGTTGGGATTACGACCCGACCGTGCCGCAGTTGCCGATCTCCCCGGGCGTGTACCCGGATCCGTCCAACGGCTTCGCCATCTCGCAGCGGAACACCGCCAAGTACAGCAAGAGCAAGCCGACCTGGCTGGTGCGCCTGGATACCGACGTGGGTGAGAACGGCATGCTCTACGCGAGCGTCTCCACCGGCTACAAGTCCGGCGGTACGCAGGACGCGGGCACGCTGTACAAGCCTGAGTCGCTGACCAACTACGAAATCGGCAGCAAGTTCACCTTCCTCGATGGCCACATGACCTGGAACTCGGCCATCTACTACGAGGACTTCAAGAACTTCCAGCTCTCCGCGCCCATCGTCTATCCGGACGGCAACCACGGCCTGGGCTTCTCCAACGTGGGCGGCAGCACCAAGGTGCTCGGCATCGAATCGGAGCTGGCGTACCAGCAGAAGGACGACCGCTTCAACCTGATCTTCTCGGCCATTCCGAAGAAGGAACTTGGCACGCTCATCTATGCCGGTTCCAATGACTATCAGGGCCTGCCCGCGTGTCCGCCGGCGTCGAACCTTGCGAACTGCATGAACGTCACCGGTAACGATCTGCCGCACGCGCCGAACGTCTCGCTCACCGGTATCTACGAGCACGACTTCCACCTGTCCAATGGTGGACGCCTGACGCCACGCATCAGTGCGCAGTACCAGAGCACACAATGGCTGAGCTACTTCAACCTGGGCTCGGGCGACAAACAGAAGGCCTACACGCGCGGTGACCTCTCGCTGCGTTACACGGAGCCGGGCGACAAGTGGTGGGTCAACGCGTACGTGCAGAACGTGTCCGACGACAAGATCCGCACCAGCGCGGGCCGCTTCCTGATGTCCGACGGCTCGCTGCAGTACGTGTCGCAGTACCTCGCGCCGCGTACCTATGGCGTGCAGCTCGGCGTGTGGTTCTGACGTGATGCACGGCGGCCCCCATGACGTACGCGCCGCCTGAAGTTTGCCGTTCTGCCGGCGACGCTCGGGGAGCGTCGCCATCCCTCCCCTTGAATGGCGTTTTGGCCGGAGCCGCGTGGGGCGACTCCGGCATCTCTTTCTTTCCATCGCGCGCGACGCCTGCGTGGCGCGGCATCGACAGGGAACCCGCATGGCTCGTCTGAAGAAGGTGCTGATCGTCGGCGGCGGCACTGCTGGCTGGCTCGCGGCCTGCTATCTCGCCAAGGCGGTGAATGCCTCCGATCCGCACAGCGTGCAGGTGCATCTGGTGGAGTCGCCGGACATCGGCCTGCTCGGTGTGGGCGAGGCCACGTTCCCTTCCATTCGCGGCACCTTGTCGGCCATCGGCCTCGACGAGCGACGCTTTCTGGTCGGCGCCACCGCGACGTACAAGCAAGGCATCCATTACCGGCACTGGGTAAGGCCGCCGGAGGCGCCCGGAGCCGATCACTTCTTTCATCCGTTCAACGCACCCAGCCAGCGTCCCGGCGGGCCGGAACTATTGCCGTACTGGCTGCTGGGCGGCGCACCGGCGGGCATGCCATTTGCCGACGCCGTGTCGATGCAGAGCACGCTGGTCGATCACTCGCGCGCGCCCAAGCGCGCCGGGGACGCGGACTACCAGGGGCCGATGAATCACGCATTCCACTTCGATGCCGCCTGCTTCGCGCGCGTACTGGCCGAGCATGGACAGCAGGCGCTTGGCGTGGTGCGGCATGTGGCGACGGTGGAGCGCACAGAGCTCGACGAGCGTGGCGCCATCGCGCGCGTGGTCACCCGGGAGGCGGGCGACCTCACGGCCGATCTCTACGTGGATTGCACCGGTTTGCGGGGCATGCTGATCGGCAACGTCATGCAGTCACCCTTCCGCAGCCGCGCGGATGTGCTGTTCGCCAACCGCGCGGTGGCCATGCAGGTGCCGTACGAGACCCCGGATGCGCCGATTCCCTCGTACACCATCTCCACCGCACAGGAAGCCGGCTGGATCTGGGACATCGGTTTGCAGAAGCGCCGTGGCGTCGGCTACGTCTACTCGTCCCGGCACACCACCGACGAGCGCGCGGAGGAAGTGTTCCGGCGCTATCTCGGCAGCGCCGGCGAAGGCCTGGAGGCCATGCATATCAAGTTCGAGACGGGATACCGCCCCGAGCACTGGCGCAAGAACTGCGTAGCAGTGGGCCTGGCCGGAGGGTTCGTCGAGCCACTGGAATCCACTGGCATCGCGCTGATCGAGCTGGCGACCTACCTGCTCACGCACCTGCTGCCCAGCGACACCGATGCGATGGAGCGCGCGGCGCGCCACTTCAACGAGATGATGGTGGCCCGCTACGACCGCATCATCGACTTCATCAAGATGCACTACTGCTTGAGCCAGCGCCGCGATTCGGCGTTCTGGACCGACAACACCGACCCCGCGACCATCCCGCAGACGCTGCAGGACAAGCTGGCGCAGTGGAAGCATCGCCCGCCGCATCGCCTGGACTTCATCGGCGACCTGGAGATGTTCCTGGTGTCGAGCTGGCAGTACGTGTTGTACGGCATGGAGTTCAAGACGGACATCAGCCCCATGCGTAACGGCTATCCGCGCATGGACGAGGCACGGCAGGAGTTTCGCCATATCCAGTTGGCAGCGTCACAAGCCCTGCATGATCTGCCGGATCACCGTGCGCTGGTGGAGCAGAAGTGTCGGGAATACCGCGAACGGTCATCCATCGCGGACGCGATGGCCTGAATCGGTGTGACTTACGCCGAGCGACGCCTGACCACGCAGCGGTCGGCGAAGGCAAAGCTCAGCAGCGACCACAGGCCGCCGAACACGACGCAGCCAAGCAGGATCGACAGCAGCACCGAATCATAGAAAAGCCAGTGCGAGGCCACCGCCAGCCAGGCCGACGGAAGCAGCGCCGTCAACGTCCACGGCCACGGCGGGCCCTGGCTGACGCGGGAGTCGCAGCCATGACAGGCGCTGACCCCTTTGCGTAGTTCGATGCTGCAGTGCGGGCAGATGAAATAGTGAACGGACACGTACGATGCCGATGGATGAACGGGCATACGTTAGGTGTTACGGGTCGCCTGATCTATCGGATTATTCCGAACGTACTCACACGGCACGCCGGGAAGGGCGGCGGGAGGACCATGCCAGGCGTGGAGCCCCGCCGGATCAGCGTTGGTACCGATCCGCGTCAGGTATATCCCGACTTGCATGTACGTGATCTTCGGGGGCGGCGTGTCGCAGGAAACGCCGGTCCGCCACGGGAGACGATCACAAAGACTCGCTTGCGCACCCATGGGACGCCCCTCATTGAGCCACATGGCGTACTGCTCAAGACACTGCAGCGCTACCCCCAACACCCTTCTGATGCAGCGGAGAAAGCTGCGGCGCCGCTCGACCGGCCAAGTGAGTGTCGAGTGGGGTCGATCCGTATCCCTCGTCGTCAACGCGCAGACGCCCTCATGCAAAGAGCGCGAACACGACGTCGTCGAGGATGGAAAGGTGTAGCGAATGTGCCTGTAGGCAGGAGCCGATGGGGTGGAGCGAGGCGGACCGGTGGATGCGCTGCCATTGGACAGGGATGGGCGCGTGGGTGCCGTATGATCGCGGACAGCCGTGATCAACTCCTCCGTGCATTTAGTTGGTGATGGTTAGCGTGCCGTAGGTGGCTCTAACACCTACGGCACGCGCTTCAAGGCTGGGGCGCCATGATCACTCGCGAAGCCCGGTGAAGAACGCCGCGAGTGACAGGTCGAAGGCACAAATGCCAATCCGGCCGAATGTCGGCGTTTGCCGACCGGATCTATCCGTCGAATGTCCGATGCGCGCGTCAGCCGGTGCGCGGCGTTGCGCTGGTGTCGCCCTCAATGGTGTCCGGCGGACGCCTGCTTCACGACCTCTGTCACCGCCTTGGCAACGGCCTCGGGTTGATCGAGCTGGATGTCATGCGATGCGTCGTTGATGGTGATGCGCTTGCCATGCGTCGACAACGCGGCGATCGCATCCTGCGTTTTGTCCTTGGCCTTCTCCAGCGACGGACGGACGTCGGCCGGTGCATCGCCATACGTGCCCGACGCCGACAATACGATCAACGGCAATGTGCCCAGCGATTCGCCCGCGGCCACTGGTTGCGCAAACACCTTCACGTTGTTGCGCAACTCGGACGACAGCGTCTGCCAGAACGCAGGTTTTAGTTTGTACGCGGCGATGGACGCATTCACAGCGGCACTCGCCATCGGGTTGTTGCCGGCCACGCAGTTCTTCAGCGCAGGTGCGGGTGATGCGAGCTGACCCTTCTCAGCAGCGGCCTTGCATTGATCGAGGAACGCAAAACGCTGTTCGCCCATGGCGTCCTCTTCTTTCGCCCACGCCGGCGCGAACGCGGCGACGTCCTGTGCGGGCGGATCGATCAGCACCAGGCCGGATACATCGTCGGCATAGTGCGTGGCGTAGCTGCGCACGATGTTGGTGCCCAGCGAATGGCCGACCAGCACCAGCGGCGTCTTCAGTCCGGCCTTGTGGATCAGCGCGTGCAGGTCAGTCACGTCGGCGGCAAGGTCGCGCGGCAGTGGCCCACCATCGCTGAAACTATAGCCCGCGCGGTCGTAGGAGCACACGCGATAGTGCGTTGCGATCAAGGGTTGCAGGCGGAACCATGTCGTCGTGTCGGCATGCGAGCCGGCTTCAAGCAATACGGTGGGTACGCCATCGCCTTCGCAACGCAGGTTGAGCTTACGCCCTGGCGCCACCTCGACAAGCGAACCTGCATGGGCGTAGCTATCAGGAATACGTTGCGGTGGCGTGGCGTCGGCGGCGTGCGCCGCGCAACCCAACGAAGTCATCAATAGGGAACCGAATACGCGCCGGTACATCCTTTTCATGGACAGCCCCTCGGTGAGCCGCAGCCCGGTGGGCTGCTTGGCGTACCGAAGGTCGACTGCGCGGGAGCAAGAAAGTTCGACGGAGCGGCCGGTGGCTCCGCGTGCTGCTTCAACCATCATAAGGCCGCCATGGAAGGACGGCCTTGTGACGTTCTCAGGCAGCGATGCTCAGCGGGCGTAGTGCACGTCGGTGATCGCGTGATCCACGGCGGCTTCCGCCTGATCCACGTGCATGAGCGAGCGATGCTTCAGGTCGCGCGTCATCGGATCGTCCTCTTCGCGATTGATGTCGTTGTGCACCTTGCTCAACAGTTCGGCGGCCTGATGCAGGCGGCCGGGCTGGTCCATCGGCACATCTACCGGTGGGTGATCGCGCAGGTCCTTACCGTCGTCGTAGGCCGCGTGCTTGATCTCGCCGATGGCACGGTCGATCTCGGTGATGGCGATGTCTTCCTGACTGCTGACGGCTGCATCGCCCGGGCGATGCTCAAGCATCCAGCGCGCGGCGCGGAGATCGGACAGCGCGTGCAGGTAAGCCGGATGACGACCCGGCATGTCTGCGTGCGCGGACAACGGCAACAGCACGGCGATGCCGGCGGTGATGATCATGCGTTTGTACAGCAACTTCATGCGACCCCCTGCGGAGTGAAAGTGGGCGCATTATTCCGGCGCGTCGCTTGCGCAAGCCTTGCATGCGACGGGTCGATTCAGTCGACAGTTGGCGATGCCGAAGCTGGCGTTCATGACGATGCATCGTCAATGAATGTCAGGCCGAAACGCGCGAAACCTTTTGTTGGCAAGCGCGTTGGCCGCGTCGTCGGACATGCCGTCGTCATGCCGGGCATGTCCTTGCGATGGACGTCCATTTGCCAATCAGGCGTAGCGATCAGCCAATGAGTCAGTGGCGTTGATAAGGACATCGACGATGGCCGGATCGGCTGCGCTGTGGCCCGCCAACACGATGTGGAAAGACGCTTCGGGCCATGCCGTGGCAAGATCGTGCGCGCTCTTCACCGGGCAGATCACGTCGTAGCGACCCTGCACGATGGTGGCGGGGATATGGCGGATACGATCGACGTCGCGCAGCAGTTGGTCGGGTTCCAGGAAAATGTTGTGGCGAAAGTAGTGCGCCTCGGTGCGCGCCACGCTGACGGCGGCGTGCGGGTCCTCGAAGATGCCGGCTTCCTCCGGGTCATGCACCAGCGTCGTGCTGCCACCTTCCCAGTCGCTCCATGCACGGGCAGCGTCCATGCGGACGGACGCATCGTCGCTGTCCAGCCGACGCCAGTAGGCTTCGACCATGTTGTCGCGTTCGTGCTCGGGAATGTGCGCCACGTAGTGCGCCCAGCGCTCAGGGAAGATCCAGCGCGCGCCGCCATCGAGCTCGTTGAACCAGCGCAGTTCACCCGGGCGGCCGAGGAAGATGCCACGCAGCACCAGACCCAGCACGCGTTCCGGATGCGTCTGCGCATAGGCCAGCGACAGCGTGGACCCCCACGAGCCGCCGAACACCACCCAGCGTTCGACGCCGACGTGCTCGCGGATCGCCTCGATGTCGGATACCAGATGCCACGTGGTGTTGTTGCGCAGCTCGGCCTGCGGAGTGGAGCGGCCGGCGCCGCGCTGGTCGAACAACACGATGCGGTAGCGGGACGGATCAAAGAAGCGGCGATGATAGGCGGAGAGGCCTGAGCCGGGGCCACCATGCAGGAACAGCACGGGCAGGCCGTTCGGGTTGCCGCATTCTTCGACGTGAAGTTCATGGATATCGTCCACGCGCAGTCGATAGGTGCGATAGGGTTCGATCTCGGGATATAGCTCGCGCACGGGCATGCTCCGCTGGAATGCTCGCCGAAGCATAGCCATCCCGCCACCCTATGGAAAACCGCCACTCGTTGGGGGCGGCCCTGGTGAGACGCGGGTCAGTGGTTTTTTGCCACGGCGCAACTGGATTCGCACGCGAACCAGGCAGCCTCGGCCGGGTAGTCGATGGTCATGACGAAATGACGGAACACGTTGGCGCCCAGTGCTCCGCTGACGACGCCATCCATGTATTTGCTCATTCCGGCGGGCAACTCGAACGCGTCATTGGGCCGCTCGGTAAACCAGACGGGGCCGATCGTCCAGCCGCCGACCTCAATGCGCGGCACTTCGATAAGCCGCGCGTCTACCCCCAGGTCATCGCCATGGTCGACGATGCGCCAGTCGGGGTGCGCGTGGTGCCAGCGTTCAAGTTGCCGCGTAGTGATATAGGACGTCACGCCGATGCCGTTGGGGGCAATCTCCGTTCCTGCGACTTTGCCCGCTATCGTGGGTTGCGCCGTCGCGCCGGTGTCAAGCAGGAGATTGACGGTCTCGCCGTCTACGCGGATCGGGATACGCGGGAATCCGCTCATCAGGACGCCCTGCGCACCGCGTGGAAAACCCAGCGCAACGCGATGCATGCCCTTGGCGGGCTGCCAGTGCATCGATTCCAGCCATAGCTTCCGTGCGGGGTAGTCGAACGTCCATGAGTGGCCGGGCAGATAGCCGGCGCCGAGCTGGCCGTCTTCATGGCTGAGCCGCGAATCGGGAATGACCAGGGCCTGTCCGCAGGGTGTGTCGTTGCGTGCAGGAAGGCTATGGTGCTCGTGTCCATCGAACGGCGACACCACGTTCAACGATTCATCGCCCAGCGGACAACGCTCTGTAGGCAGGCTCAATCGCGTCACTGTCGCCTGGTGAAGTACGAACCATCCTTTTGCACCACCGCCTCCGGTGTCCACGAGCAGACGCAGGCTTCTGCCATCGACCAGTGTGGGCGTCGCATAGAAATGCCCCGCCTCGTACACCGTGGGCACTTCGCTGCGTTCCTGCGCGCTGGCCATCGTGCTCACGATGGCCAGCGCCATACCGATCAGTCCGAACCTCTTCATGCCACATCCCTGTGCGTTGAGTGATTGATCGGTGGGTGCGGCTCAAAGCTTGTAGTTGACTCCGAACATCACCGTGCGTCCCCAGGTGTTGTAGTCCAGCGGTCGGGCGATCTGCACGTTGTTGGGCAGGCCGGCGATCTGCTGGGTCTTGTACGGCGAGTTGGTGACGTTGTAGAGCTGCAGCAGGATCGAGAGACCGTTCCAACTTCCCTGCGTGAACGCGTAGCCGGCCTGGAAGTCGGTCTGCTTGTCGGCCAGCACCTTCTGGTAGCCGAGCTGATCGAACAGAGCGATGGCCTCGCCGGTGAACGAGGAGCGGTAGCGTTCGGTGACGCGGAACGACCAGCCGTTCTTTTCGTAGTACAGCGTGAGGTTGGCGACCTTGCGCGACAGGCCTGGCAGAGTGGACGGCGCGCCCGGGATCGACGACACCGAACTCACCGGCACGGTGCTGTTGGTGAGCGAGAAGTTGCCCTGCATGCCGAAGCCGTCCAGCCAGCGCGTGACCAGGCCGCCTTCCAGTGCGCCGGACAGTTCCAGGCCTTGCATCTTGCCGCCGGTGCCGTTCTCCGGCGTGGTGAACGAGCCGTAGTTGCTGCTCGGCTTGAGCGTGGCGTCGTTGTTGGTGTACTTGGAGAAGTCGTAGTCGAGCACGGTCTGGTTGTAGATGTAGTTCAACAGGTTCTTGTTGAACACCGCGACCGCGACATAACTCGACTTGCCGAAGTATTTCTCCCACGACAGGTCGGTTCCCACCGCGACATACGGCTTGAGGTTCGGGTTGCCGCCGCTGCCCGACCACAACACTTGCCCGGTGGCTGGGCCGGTGGTCACGACGCCGAGGCTGGCGGACGATGCCACCTTCTCGTCGTCGATGCGGCCACGCGCCATGGTCTTGGCCAGGCCAAAACGTAGGTACTGGTTCTCGCCGATGGTGGCGATCAGGTTCAGGCTGGGCAGTACGTTGTTGTACGTCGTGCCACCGGCCAGGTTGCCTACCAGCGTGTTGCCGTTGGTCTGCAGCGCGACCGATGACTGGTCGGTGTGCACGAACTGCACACCGGCATTGCCGCGCAGCGGAATGTCGCCCAGCATCGTGTCGATGTTGAACTTCACGTAGCCGACGGGGACCTTTTCCTCCACCGAGTAATTGCGTGCCCAGTCGCCCTGGCCGTTGCCGGGCGTGAGGTAGAACTGGCTGGCCAGCGCGCCGAGCACGTTGTAATTGAGGATGGGGCCGATGCCGCCGTAGTTGATGGACGTGGGCCCATACAGGAACGAGGAGTTGATCGGCGTGCTGAAGCCGGGCTGGTATCCAGCGGCGCTGTCGCCATTGCCGTTGAGCCACGCAAAGCCGACGTCCGCCGACTTGGTCTTCTTGCGGTCGGAGTAGTTCACGCCCACGTCGACGGTGCTGAAGATCCAGCCGACCGGATGCGATACCTGCAAACGGACCGCCTTGATGTGGTCGTCCTGATGGTCGTACTCCTGGCGCCCGTTGTAGCCGTAGTTGTCCGGGTCGGTGAATTCGATGGCCGAAGGATCGGCCAGGTTCACGCCGGTGCGGAAGTCCGGGTAACCGTAGTTGACCGGCGTGGCGAACTGCACGCTGGTGGTGCCCTGGTTCGGAATGCCGGAGAACAGGTAAGCGTCATGCAGGTCTTTCTTCGCGCTGGAGTACGAGAGGTCCGCCATCGCCTCCCAGCCGTTGCCGAAGGTGAACTGGTTGTTCCAGCCCACCGAGAATAGCTTGTCGTGTTCCTTGGTGTATTCGTTCTGCAGGATCGGACGGATGCCGTCAATGGTGCCGGTGGTGACGATGGGATACGGCGACGAAGGCACGATGCCCACGTTGCTGTATACCGCGGGACCGGCGCTGTCATAGGGGCCGCTGGCCCACTGCACGCCGTTGGTGAACTTCTTCTCGTTGAAGGTCGAGTAGTACGTATCCAGCGTGCCGTGGTACCAGTCGTTCGGCGCCCATTCCAGTACGGCCATCAAGCCGTTGCGGAGTTGGTTCTCCGACTGTGCGCGCAGTTGCATGCCTTCCTGCGAGAGCACGCCATTGGGCAGGCCTGGCGTGTGCGGACCGCCCCATGCACCCTCGATGCTGCCTGGGCCGTTGTCCAGGCTCCACCACCATGCCTGGTACTGCTTTTCCTGGATGGGAGAATCAAGCTGCGCGAAACCCACGGCCAGGCCCAGCGTATGGTCCAGGAACTGATCGACGTACGAGAAGCTGGCGCGGTGGCCGAGGTCGCCGGTGCCCGTACCGGGATTGAGCTTGCCGTTGGTGGTGTATTCGCCACGCAGGTTCGCGACGATGACGCGATTGGGCAGATCCAGCGGATGAAGCGTGTGCAGGTCCATCGTGCCGGACAGGCCCTGGCCGATCAGGCTGGCATCGGGCGTCTTGTAGACGACGGCGCCGCTGATCAGCTCGGCGGGGTACTGGTCGAACTCCACGCCACGGTTCTCGCCGATGGTGGCCTGTTCGCGACCGTTGAGCGTGGTGCCGGCGAAGTCAGGGGAAAGGCCACGAATGGAAATCTGGTCCGCACGGCCATCCACGCGCTGCGTGGCAAGGCCGGGCAGGCGCGCGAGGCTTTCGGCGATGCTTGCATCGGGTAGCTTGCCGATGTCTTCAGCGGAAATCGCCTCGACGATGTTATTGGCGTTCTGCTTGGTCTTGAGCGCGTTCTCGATACTGCCCGCGATGCCGGTGACGACGATCGCATCGAGGTTGGTCGCCCGGTTTTCGGATTTGGGCGTCTGCTTTTGATCTTTCTGTGCCGGCTTCTGGGCGGGCGTGGATGGCGTGTTCTGTGTCTTGTCCGTGCTCTGCGGCTCCTGCGCCTGCTGCGCCCACGCAGGGCTCGCGCCGGCAAGCGCGATCAAGGCAGTGGCACAGGCGATGGCGAGCGGGCGCTTGGCCCAGGAAACCTGGCGTACGACGAGAACCTGCGAGCGGCAACCGTTCATTCCCTTCCCCGTGTCGTTTTGTGTGATGTCCATGCTCCCCGGCATGGCGCGACGCAGGCGCATCCTTCCTTGGCTTTCAAGGTCTAGCGAGCAGACAGCCAGGCAGCATGTTTCTACGTGCGGGCCGAAGCATGGTCGAGAGAAATTGCCGCGTCATCATGCGACGCAGCAACTTGCTCATGTAGCTGAAGATGGGCGTTGCTGCCGTTCAGTGTGATGACGAAAGCGTCATCAGTTTGCGGGTGTCGATGTGCATCCGCTGATGACCGGCGCCGCGTCCGGCCCGGCCATGGTGTCGTAGAGATCGCCGTTGTCGCCCTTGGTCCACCAGACATACGTGCCGGCGACATACTTCACACCCGAAGCGGCCAATGTGTCGACGAACAGCATGGCCTTGCCCTTCACCGGCAGCAACGCAAAGCTCTGTCCGGTGCTGTTGTAGTAGGTGACCTGGAACGACTGGCCGGCCTTGCAGCGATAGTTGCGCGCCACGGTGGCGCTTACCGGAATGGCCTTGACGTTCAATGCATCGGCCGCCGCCGTTGTGCCGGCCAGCATCGCCAGCATGCTTATGAAGCGGCGGACGATCTTGCGGCAGTGCATATCCATGGCTCACTTCACCTCGTCATAGACGTATTCATGCTGGTCATCGCGCAGCACCAGCTTGCGGCTGTCCGGCGTGCCGGAAACCACGAATTCGAAATCGTAGGAGCCGGGCGATATGGTGATGAAGGAGACTGAGCCGTCGTCGTTCTTGCGCGATGCGACTTCGCTGCGCCACGCGCCGAAGTTGAACGCCACCTCCTGACCGCTGCGCTCCACGTGAATGCTGCCCACGGCGGGGTTGCGGTAGTTCTCCGCCAGCTTTGCCACCTGTGCGGGGTCGGCCGGCACGCTGAGGCGCTTGCGCTCGGCGGCGATCGCCGCGCGCCAGCTCTTCGCGCCGGCGTCGACATCGCCTTGGGCGATCGGCTTGCCGTCGAACAGTACTTCGAGCACGCGGCGCATGAACGGTCCACGCATGGCACCGCCCCCATCGGCGTTGGCAAGGATCACCGCGCCCACGCCCTGTTCAGGCAGCCAGATCATGTCCGAGTGGAATCCTGCGACATCGCCGCCATGGTGCACCACCGGCACGCCCCAGGTGCGGTCCACCACCAGGCCCATGCCGTAGGTGGCCGTGACGCCCAGCGCTACGTTGGGTTTGCGGCGTTCGAGCAGGGCTGCTTTCGATACGTAGCGCTGGCCATCGGGAAGCACGCCATCGGCCAGTTCCATCTGCACGTAGCGCAGCATGTCGCTCACCGAGCTCCACGCCGCACCCGCCGGCCGGACGGCGCGGAAGGCATCGTTGATACCCATGGCGACGACGGCGGTGTTGCCATCCACGTCGAAGCCATGCGGCGTGGCGTGGTTGCCCAACAAGGCCTTGTCGTAGTCGAAGGTGGTGATCTTCATACCCAGCGGGTCGAACACCTGCTTCTGCATGGCAAGATCGTAGGCCGCGCCCAGCTCCAGGTCCGGATACAGCACGTGGCCGCCCATATAGCCGGCGGCGGCCGCCATCAGGTTGGAGTACTGGAAGAGCTCGCCGAACTTGCTGGTGGGCTGCATGCCCGACAGCGCGCTCATCACCGTTTCCGGCGTGGCATCGCGGCTGTTGAGCAGCCACTCCATGTCCTGCCGTGGCATGCCGGTGCAGGCGCAGATGAGGTGGCGTATCAACACCTGTTTCGTGGTGGCGGCGTCGCCCAGCCGGAACGACGGCATCACATTTACCACGGGCGTGTTCCAGGTGAAGCGCTTCTGGTCCACCTCGCGCGCCAGCATCAGCGTGGTCAGCGCCTTGGTATTGGAGGCGATCATGAAGAGCGTGTCGGCGTCGATGGGCCCGGGTTTGTTGATCTCACGCACACCCAGCCCGCCGGCGAATACCACCTTGCCGTGATCGATCAGGCCGAGGGCCACACCCGGCACGTCATAGGCCTTGCGCGCTGCGTCCACGAACTGCTTGAGCGCCTCGATGCGCGCGGCATCCAGCGGGTGCGCCTTCCTGCCGGCGAAACTTTCACGCTTGTATCCCTTGGGCAGCAGGCGACCGGAGATGGCGCGGAGCTGCGATGCGCGCTTCTCGCCCACCGCATTGGCCACATCCTTGATAAGTACGGTGTACTGGCTGTCGTGACGATAGGCGGTGGCAGAGACGCTGCGCTTGTCGTTGGCGGAGGTCTCGTAGTCATAGTTGCGGATCTGGTCCCAGTCGTCCCGCGGCGCGGCATCGCTCGCCAGCTCCAGGGGCCACGTCTTCGCGGGCGCGTAGATTTTCCAGGCACGGGCGACGGCATCGTCGGGCGTATCCGCCTGCACGTCGATCAGCACGACCTGCGAACCGGATTCGGGCGGATCAAGCGTCACCTTGCTACCGGCGACGTGCATGGTCCAATCGGCGGGCACTACGAATTGCGTGCCGGCGGGGGTTGTCCGGGGCGTGTCGATCTTCTTCGCCACCGTTTCGGCAGGCGCGGCGGGTGGTGCTGGGTTTGCCAGTGACGCGGCTGCCAGCGCAAAGAACCCGACAAACGCAACGCAACGCATCAACATGGAGGTACCTCGCCGCGAGGGAGATGCTCTGCTGTCGATCGCCGCAGCCAGCCCGGCGCGACGCAGTCGATGACACGGGTAGCCATAGGAGTCTACACACGTTGCCCGCGGATGCCAGTGCGTTGCGTTGGCGCCGGGTCGCCCCATCATTCTGATCCGGTGGTACATGGACGCCTGTCGCGCCCGTCTTTGGGAGCGTCACGCCAGCAGCGTGTTTCGCGCAGCCGATCTCGCCAGGGGCCGCGTTGATCGCCGAAAATGCGAAGTGGAATGAACACTTCGTGCCTCGCATGGGTCATGCGAGACCCATGAAAGGCCGACGCCAGACTCTTGCCCACAATGGCGACAGGGATACGGGACGGCGATTCGCTGTCCAGGCACGAGGCCGTTTGGGCACCCCCCTGGTTTTACGGAAGACGCAATGATGACAACGACTGCTTCCCTGTCCATGCCTGATTTCGCCGGCCAGCTCGCCGCTTCCGTGGCCAAGGCCCGCACGCTGGAGGAATTGGTGCGCCCGCTGCTGGAACTGCTGCAGGCGGTAACGGGGCTGGAATCCACCTACCTCACCACCATCGACACGGATGCGGGCTATCAGTACATCCTGTTCTCGCGCAACACGAGTCGCCTGGACATTCCCGAGGGATTGTCCGTGCCGTGGGAAGGCACGTTATGCAAGCGCGCCCTGGAAGAAGGACGCCCGTATACCGATGACGTGGCCAACTGCTGGGCCGATTCCGGCCCCGCGCGGGAGTTGGGCATTGCGACCTACGCGAGCACGCCGGTGCGGCTGGACGACGGCTCGCTCTACGGCACGTTGTGCGCGGCGAGCGGCGAACGCAAGCCGCTGGCGGACGGTGCGGAACAGGTGTTGCAGATGTTCTCGCGCCTGATCGGCCAGCAGATCGACCGCGAACGCATGCTGCAGGCGTTGCAGCGCGCCAACGATACGCTGGCGGTGAGCGCGCTGACCGATGCGATCACCGGCCTGCCCAATCGCCGTGCCCTGATGGACGAGCTGCGCCGCCGCCTCGTCGGACATGGGCCGGACGGGCACGCGCTGGTGGTGGCCTTTGTCGATCTCGACCAGTTCAAGTCCATCAACGACATCCATGGACATGATGCAGGCGACCGCTTCCTGGCCGCCATCGGCGGGCGCATGCAGGGCGCGGTGCGCGCCGGTGATATCGTCGCCCGGCTGGGCGGCGACGAGTTCGTGGTGCTCTCCAGTCCCTCGCATGGCGATGCGCTGGTGGTGGCCGAGGTGCTCCGCAAGCGCCTGCAGGAAGCGACCACGGGACGCTTTCATCTCGGCGAGGTGACGCTGGACTACACCGGGCCGAGCATCGGCACCATCGTCTCCATGTCCGGCGAAGTGGAGCCGGAGGACCTGATCGCGCGCGCTGACGCGGCGATGTACGAGATCAAACGCGAGCGCAAGCAGGGGCAGCTACCCCGCTGATGCCCGTTCAGTTCACCGTGGCCGCGCGCAGGCTCTCGCCGCGCACGCGGCCGGGGCAGGAGCCGCTGACGCGCTTGAACAGGCGACGGAACGCCGCCTCGCTGCTGTAGCCCAGTTGTTGCGCGATGCCTGCCACCGAGAGCTGGCGATTGCGTAGCAGTTGCTCGGCCACGCTGACGCGCCATTGCGTGACGTACTGGATCGGCGGCAACGTCATCAGTTGCGTGAACCGTTCGGCGAAAGCGGAGCGCGACATACATGCCAGCGCCGCCATGGACTGCATGGTCCACGCCTTGCCGGGGTGATCGTGCACAGCTTGCAAGACGCGCGCGATGCGCGGATCGGCCAGCGAGGCAAACAGCCCCTGCCGCTCGCCGGTGTGGCGCGAATAATCACAGATGGCAAGCGTGAACAACGCATCGGCCAATTTGTTGAGCAGCACATGGCGGCCGGCACAGTCGGCGTGCACGACCTCGGCCATGGTGGTGGCGAGCTGGCGGAAGGTCGCACTGGACTGCGCCGCATGGATCACCACGCACGTCGGCAGCGCCAGGTTCAGTGGATGCTGCGCGGAGCCGGTGAATCGGAACTCACCGCAGATCAGGCTGGTCTGGCCGGCATCGCTTCCTTGCGCATCGGACAATCGGTGCGCCGTGCCATGCGGGAAGATCACCAGGTCGCCGGCCTCCAGTTCCACGGCCGTTTCCAGTTCCTCGCTTTCCACCCGGCAGCGACCCGAGCCCACGAGATGGAACAGCCCGGATTCGTAGCGCGGCGCATCCGCGTACCAGGTGCCGCAACGATGCAACTCGGCCATCACCTGAACCTGCAGCGTCGACCGGTTGAGCAGGGATTCCAGCGCAGGCTCGATCAAGCTGGGGCGGGGGCCAGCGGGCAGGGACGGGTTGGGCTCGATGTACATGGGCATCCTTTCGACGGGTGTCTCTACAGGCACTTCGTCGAAGGATGGGATTTGGTTACGCCGGTGACACTCAAGACGTGCCGAGCTTCCCGACGAGCCCCTCGCCGAGCCACTGGCCGAGCAGGGCCGCCACGCGCGGCAAGGCGGCGTGCTCGCCGTGGTGCTGGGCGGCGTGCTCGCACAGGTTCGCGAAAGCCTGGCCGTCCAGCGCGGCCCGCAGCACGGGTAGTTCGTGATTGCCCACGCGGCGATACCGTACGTCGAGTGCGGGACGCCAGACCAGCAGATGGCGGGGCTGGCGCAACCGGCGCAGGGAAGGGCGCGACGCGCCCCGGTCGACGGCGCGCCGGAAAACATCGACGTTATGCGTCACCTGCAACAAGCGGGCATGCGGCAGCAGGTGCAGGCGCAGCGACGCCCACGCGTCGGGCGGCACGCGAGCCAGGTCCTCGCTGTCGACGATGCCGTGGTCGGCGGCATCGAAGGCGGTGGAGATGGCCCAATCCAGTCGCGCCATCTCCGCCAGCTCGGGCCGGTCGCGCCATGGCGGTGTGTGGGCGAGGAAATCGGCCAGGCCGTCGCCATGCCAGCGAATGTTGAAGTGTGTCGATGGGTGGGCTGCGATGTAGCCATCCAGCATCGCCGTCAGGCGCTTGCCGTCCAGCAGGGCGAGGCCGGGAAATTCCACGCGCAAGGCTTCGCGCAGACGAATGCGATAGCCATGGTGGTACACGCCGAGTCGCGTTGCCGCATCGGCGACGCCGTCCCCACGCAGCGATGCCAGCGGCGGCATGGCATCCGATCGCAGGGCGTCAGCCAGCTCGCATTGCATGGCACGCAGCCCGCTCATGCCGCCTCCCGCAAGGACGCGTGCGCAAGCATGCGGGCGTGGTCCAGTTCCGCGCGCAGCACGGCCAACGGGGGAATATGGTCGTCGCGTTCGATCATGGTGGATACCGGGCCGAAACGGCGAACGGCATGCACGTAGAGGTCCCAGACGGGGTGAGTCACCGGTGCGTCATGCGTGTCGATGAGCAGTGCGTCGCCCTGCTCGTACCCGGCAAGGTGAAACTGCTGGACGCGGGCAGGCGGCAGGCCGTCGAGATAATCGAGTGCACGGAAGCCGTGGTTGTGCGCACTCACGTGCACGTTGTTGATGTCGAGCAGGATCAGGCAGTCCGCACGCCCGGCGACTTCCGCGAGAAATTCCCACTCGGTCAGTTGCGACTGCGCGAAGCTGACGTAGCTGGAAACGTTCTCCAGCAAGATGCGCCGGCCTAGCCGGTCCTGCACGCGGCGCACGCGATCGACCACGTGGCCTAGCGCTTCTTCCGTATAGGGCAGCGGCATCAGGTCATGCAGGTTCACGCCTTCCACACCGGTCCAGCACAGGTGGTCGGAAATCCATGCCGGTTGCACGTGGCGGGCCAGCGCGGCGAGCTGGTCGAGATAGTTCAGGTCGAGCGCGTCGGTGCCGCCAATGGACAGGGATACGCCGTGCATCACCAGCGGGAAGCGTTCGCGGAAACGTTCCAGCCAGCGCAACGGACGTCCACCGGGCACGAGGTAATTCTCCGAGACGATCTCCAGCCACTCGACGTTGCCCGGTTCATCCAGCAGCGCCTCGTAGTGATCGACGCGCAGGCCGAGGCCGAACCCGAGATAGGGCAGCGAGCGTGAATCTGGCATGGCGTTCTCCATGGCGGAAGCTGGCGAAGCCTTCGCACGGCGCGAAGGCCCCGCCGCAGTTCTTACGACTGCTTGGCTGCTGCCTGGGCCGTGTCGCAATCGGCCTGGCTCTTCTGCATGGTGAAGCCCTGGCCCTTGCAGGCGTTCTGGCCCTTGCACGCGTTGGTGGCCTGCTTGCAGGCGCCATGGCCCTTGCAGGACGACGAGTTCATGCACTTCACGCTGGCGGTGTCGGCGGTCTTGCCGGCCGCCGTCTTGTCGGCCGCGTTGGCGGACATCGAGGTGACGGCGAACAGGCCGGCCACCATCATTGCCATAGCGGCACCGTTGAGTTTGCTGGTCTTCATGGAACACTCCTGTCAGATAGAGGCGACCGTCATACGGCGGCGCGGATAAGGAACGTCGGACCGGACAAACGCGTCCGAAGCGGGTGCCGACGGAGGCCATTCTCGACAGGCAAACAGGGCGCGGCTGTCCCCGTGCGTCCCGGTTTTGTGCCTGATCGTCCGGCGATGCATGGCGCGATGCAGGACCGGACGGCGAGCAAGAAAGCGTGGACGCACGGCCATGGCGACGGGTAGCTGCGCGCTCGCATGATCCCTTCCACCTTATTCCCACGGACACGCTGCCATGCGTCAATTACTTGCCGACAAGGCATCACGCCTGCTCGAACGGCTTCATCGCATCGAGTGGATCGGGCCGCTGGTGGTGCGGGTGGTGTTCGGTTACTTCTGGCTGGAAACCGGCATTGCCAAAGTGCACAACCTCGATGGTTTCACCCAGCGGTTCGTCGGCTGGGGCATCCCGTTTCCCGCCCTCAGCGCCGGACTTTCCGCATGGACGGAACTGGTCGGTGGCCTGCTAATCATGCTCGGCCTGTTCACGCGGCTGGTGTGCATTCCCATGCTGATCAACATGGCCGTGGCGGTAACCCTGGTGGTGTCGTCCCACCTCATGGGCCTGGACGACTACGTCGAAGCCGACGAGGTCGTCTACAGCCTGATCTTCTTCTGGCTGCTGATAAGCGGTCCCGGCAAAGCCAGCCTGGACACGCTGGTGGCGCGTTCGCTCGGCATTCGTGCGGGTCATGGGCAGGCGTCCGCGCCGCGCATCGGCTTGCGTCCCGCCATCGACTGATCCTTCCGCGCAGGAGTCGCATCATCATGAATACGCATACGTTGCGCATCGCCGTCGCCACCGTGTGGCTGGCGCTCGCCGGCACCGCCGCTGCCGCCGAAGTTCCGTTCAACCAGGCGCAGTACGCGCAGGCCGTTGCCACCGGGAAGCCGGTGGTGGTGTACCTGCATGCGGACTGGTGTCCCACCTGTCGCGCGCAGCAACCCATTGTGGATCGGCTATCGAAAGATCCGCACTTCAAGGACGTGACCATCTTCGTGGCCGATTTCGACCGGGAGACCGCGCTGGAGAAGTCGCTGGGCATCTCGCAGCAATCGACCTTCGTGGTGTTCCGGCAGGGGCATGAGGTGACGCGCTCGACCGGCCAGACCGCCGAGCCGGCCATCCGCGCGGTGCTGGAGCAGGCGCTCTGATGGACTTTGGCATCGGCACCTATGCGCTGGGCTTCCTCGCCGGCATGGCGACGCTGCTGTCGCCGTGCGTGTTGCCGATCCTGCCCATCCTTGTCGCTTCGGCGCTGTCACGTCATCGATGGGGTGGCGCGATGCTGGCGCTGGGACTGGGCTTGTCGTTCGCGCTCACCGGCACATTCATTGCGACGCTCGGTGCATCCATCGGCCTCGACGCGGCCACGCTGCGGACCATCGCAGCATCGCTGATGGTGTTGTTCGGCGCGGTGATGCTGGTGCCGCCGCTGCAGCGCGCGTTTGCGCGCGTCACCGCGCAGCTTGGCAACAAGGGGCAGCAGGCGCTCGGTTCGGTGCGCGGCGAAGGCGGCCTCAGTCAGTTCCTCATCGGCCTGCTGCTGGGCTTGGTGTGGAGCCCTTGCGTGGGGCCGACGCTGGGTGCGGCCACGACGCTCGCGGCGCAGGGCAGGAATCTAGCGCAGATCGCCTTGCTGATGCTGTTGTTCGGATTCGGAGCAGGTTTGCCGCTGCTGGTGTTGAGCAGTGTCTCCGGCGCAGCGATGACGAAGGCACGCGGCACGCTGGTGTCCATCGGCGGCGCGGCCAAATCGGTGCTCGGCCTCTGCTTCGTGGTGATTGGCGTGTTGGTGCTGAGCGGCCTTGATCGCCGCTTCGAGGCCTTGGTGCTGTCGATCAGTCCAGACTGGCTGACCCGGCTGACGACATCCCTGTAATCGGCGCGTGCTTCAACCCTGCTTGATCGAGACCAGCAGATCGGACAGCCCCAACCATAGCAACTGCATGCCGATGCAGAACGTGACCAACGCGAACAGGCGCATCACGATCTTGGTACCCGCCGCGCCCAGCCAGCGTTCCAGCGATCCGGCGAACCGCATACAGATGTAGATGCTGACGCTGAGTACCAGCAGTGCTGCCATCACGCCCAGAAAATGCGCAACCGACAGACCGTCGCGCGGCGAACTGGTACCCAGCGCGATCGCCACCGAGATGGAGCCGGGTCCAACCATCAGGGGCAGGGTGAGCGGGTAGAACGCCTTGGTGGCGAGAGACGAACCGGGGCGGGGCGTCTTCACCTCCTGCGCCTTTACACTGGCGTCGTCGTCGTCTGGCTTCTGCAACAGATTCCAGCCCGCCACGGCGATGATCATGCCGCCGGCCACACGCAGCACCGGAATGGAGATGCCGAAGAACGTCAGCACATACGCGCCCAATACCAGCGACACCAGCAGGATGACAAAGCTGTTGATGGTGATGCGCCAGGCCAGGTCGGTGCGTTCTGCGGGCGAGGTGTGGGGGATCATGCTCAGCACGATGAAGGCGGAGCCGATGGGGTTGATGATGGGGAACAGGCCCGTGATGAGCAGCAGGGCGGTCTGGGTAAAGTCCTTCAACATGGCTCGCGACTCCCGGGGCGTGACCGTGTGCATCGCAGCATGGAAGGGTGGGCGCGGCAAGGGGTTATGAGTGGTGTGGGAGGGTTTGAGGTTGTTCCTGGGGTTGTTGTGGGTCGCTTCACTTCTTGGAGGGCGAACGGGTTGGGGTGAGGGGGCACTCTTGCCTCGCCACCTCAAAAGAACCGTCATCCCGGCGAAGGCAGGACAAGCGCGAAGCGCGCAGGACACTTCCAGGGGTGTGCCTCACCGCTTCATAAGCACCGTCATCCCTGCGAAGGCAGGAGGCGCTTTTCAACAGCCGAAGGGCTGGTCATCCAGTGACTTTGCTCTTGGCCTTTGGTTGTCGCGTGGCGGCGACCTGGCTCGCTTGCGGCGTGCTTCCGACCTCCTGCCGGAGGCCGGGTCACTTTTCTTTGCTTGCCCAAAGAAAAGTAACCACCGAGATGGTGGCAATGCCCAAAGAAAAGGCACCCCCACTTGGCGCTGGCCGGCATTGCCGGCCAGTTCGTGAGGGGCGGCCGGGCTTTTCGACGGGGCTCCTGCCCCGGCGAAAAGGAATCGGCATCCTTGCCGATTCCCCCTGCGGGGCCTATTCGTCCACCCCTCACCGCCGCGCAAGGGGGCCCGAAGGGCAAAAGCCAAAGCGCACGGCTCGTGCAGCGGAGCTGCACATCGCGCCGCGCTGTGGCGCGACATGACGTGAACACGCCGCCTCGTTGTCCCGAATTTCGCGGGATCTGCTTTAAGTCCTCTTGGCGACGGCGCGTTGCGGTGTAGCCGCGGTGTGTAGGCGTTACGCCTGTCGCAATCCAGGCTCCGGAACAGTCAGTGCTTGTATCCCACGCTATGCAGAGCACCTCTGCGCCATGGCGCGTTGCGGTGTAGCCGTACCGCGTGTCGGATGGATCGCCCGGTGCCGATTACCGAGGCCGCCAAGGCTTGTATTCAACACGGTGCTACGAGAGCTCTAAAGGCCATTTTCTTTGGGTTACTTTTCTTTTGGGCCAGCAAAAGAAAAGTGACTCGGCCTTCGGCAGAAGGTCGAAACGCCCGCTGCGTAAGCGGCACGATCGCGGAAGCGCAACAACTAAAAGCCAAGAGCAAAGTCACTGGATGACTCGCTACGCTCGCCCCTTCGGGGCCGCCCTACGGGCGTTCTGCGCGCTTTGCGCTTGTCCTGCCTTCGCTGGGATGACGGCATGGATGAAACCACGAGGCGAGATTGCCAAGGCCGCCCTGCGGGCGTTGTGCGACGCAGAGCTAGTCCCTGTGGGACGCGCTTCGCGCTTGTCCCGCCTTCCCGCGGATGAAGGCGAAAGAACGGAGCGGCGAGGCTAAGTCGCCCCCTCATCCACCGCAAACCGATGAAGAATCCCCCCAAGACTCCTCAAATCCTGACTATTGTGCCGCGCCACCCGATGCAACGGCGCCGCCGAACCCCCACGCAAGAATCCCAGCCATGCCGCAGGCGCCTCCGACCCCGGCAGATCGTCCTCCCGCACCACTTGCAGCAACTGCCGCTCGGCAGTGGCCAGCCGGCAGTTCTCCCACGCACCACGCCAGCGTCGACGCACCGGATGAAGCAAGTCGATATGCGCGAGCCCCTCCAGCGGACACGCTCGCTGCAGCAGGCGAAAGCGCGTCTTGAGCAGCGGTGAGTCGTACGACTTGCCGTTGTAGCTCACCAGCACCGCATCGGGTCGAAGCCATGAAGCGAAACAGTCGAGCATGGCCGCCTCGCCAGCCAGCGTGGTGATCAGCAATTGCCGCTCGCGGAAGCTGCCCTCGTGCCAGTCGCCTACACCAATCATGAAGGCGCGTGTACCGGTGCCGCCGGCAAGCCCGGTGGTTTCCGTGTCGAACAGAAGCAGTCGTGCGGGATCGATGGTTTCGTCCACGCGCGCGAAGGCGGCGTGGAACGCGGGTGGCGTGGGTGGCCAAGCGCTGCGTGTCTCGCAGAGCTGCAACCCGGGTGCGATGGTCTGGCCTGGCAGCTCACCCGGCTCCACGACGGTCTTGCGACGTGGCATTCCCTGTGCCCGCTGACGGATGCCGAGCAACTGGGCGATGTTGTCCGGAAGCGCTGGACGTGGGCGTGTCGGCACCGGCGTGGGCGCGGCAGGAATGACGCCCGCCTGTCGCCGCAGGCCGCGCAGCTTGTCGGCAAGCGCGCTCACAGGGCGATGATCAGGTCGAGCACGCGCGAGGCGAGCGATTTCAGCGAGCGTTCGTTCTGCTCGTCCACCGCCAGCACCGGTCCGACGCAGGCGGGGCAGCCCGCGCGGCAGTCGCAGCGGTGCACCAGTTCGCGGGCGAGGCGCACGAGATCCTCGCGCCGTTCGAACAATGGCGCGCTCAGGCCCACGCCGCCGGGAAACGCATCGTAGAGATAGAGCGTGGGGATGAACGGTCCCAGCATCGACGCTTCGCCTTCACCGAAGCCCGAGCGGATCTGTGCACGGCCATGGGCATCCGGCGTGGCGAACCACGCACCGTCGCCGCTGCCTACGGCCTTCTGCAGGTCGCGCGCCTCCGCCATCACCGCCACGGTCGCCACGATGTGCAGCGCGTGCGCGGCCGCGAGGAAACCATCCAGCGCTTCCTGCCGGTGATCGAAGGCTTGTTCCAGTGCGCGCTGCGGCAATTGCCACCACACGGCGGTGGTGTGCAGTTCGAGATCCGGCAGGTTGACCGGGCCATAACCGATGTTCTCGTGCGTGTAGTAACGGATCTTCTTGTAGCCGGCGACACGTCGCGCCACGTGCACTTCGCCGTGGTGCGCACTGCCTGCGCCCGCGGGCGAGCCGTCGAAGGCTTCCAGCACCTTGAGCTTGGTGTAGTCGATGGCGTCGGTGTAGTAGTCCACGTTGGTGCGCGTGACGAAGGCCTTGCGGCCGTTCCAGTCCAGTCGTTCCACCTGGTAGGGCACGGACTGGACCATGTGGATGGCGCCTTCGTACAGCGTGAGCGAGGCCGCGCTGAAATCCACTTCGGCGATGATGGTCTGGCGGCCGTCGGTGCGATCCACCACCACGAAGTTGCCATCCGCCACGGAACGCAGCGACACCGCGTTGGCGGGGTAGCTGTCGGCGATCCATTCGAAGCGCTCGCCTTCCTGGTGCAGCACGCCTTCCTCGGCGAGCACTTGCAGCCAGGGCGTGGCGTCCTGCGGGCCGAACAGTTCGCCATCCTTGAATGGCAGTTCGAACGCGGCGCAGCGGATGTGGTCGAGCAGGATCAGCGGCTGGTCGGCCGCGATGCGTGCGTGCTCCGGCGGCGCACCCTGGAAGAATTCGGGATGGCGCACCAGGTACTGGTCCAGCGGATCGCTGCTGGCGACCAGCACCCCCAGCGACGCCTGCTGGCGCCGGCCGGCGCGACCGAAGCGTTGCCATGTGGCGGCCACGCTGCCGGGATAGCCGTTGAGCACGACGACATCGAGCGCGCCGATATCCACGCCCAGTTCCAGCGCGGAGGTGCTGACGATGCCGTCCACCTGTCCGGCGCGCATCTCGCGTTCCGCCGCGCGCCGTTCGGTGGGCAGGTAGCCGCCTCGGTAGGCGCGGATGCGTGGCGGCTTGCGCGGGTCGTTGTCGAACACGTCCTTCAGGTACTTGGTCAGCACCTCCACCATCAGGCGCGACTGCGCGAACACCAGCGTCTTCAGGCCCGCGCGGATGGCCGTGCGCGCGATGCGGTTGGATTGCGAACGCGCCGACGCGCGCAGGCCAAGATCCGGATTCACCACCGGCGGGTTCCACAGCAGCACGTGCTTTTCGCCCACCGGCGCGCCGCTGTCGGTGATCGCGGTGACAGGCTGCTCGATCAACGCGCTGGCGTGTTCGGCCGGGTTGCCGATGGTGGCCGAGCACAGGATGAACTGCGGCGACACCCCGTAGAACGCGCACACGCGCTGCAACCGGCGCAGCACGTTGGCCACGTGCGAGCCGAACACGCCGCGATACGTGTGCACCTCGTCGATCACCACGTAGCGCAGGTTCTCGAAGAACTGCGCCCACTTGGTGTGATGCGGCAGGATCGCCTGATGCAGCATGTCCGGGTTGCTCACCACGATGTCGCCATGCAGGCGGATGGCCTGTCGCGCATCGCCCGGCGTGTCGCCGTCGAAGGTGAAGGCCTTCACGCCCAGGTCGCCGGCCTGGTTGAGCTCCAGCAGCTCCGCCACCTGGTCCTGCGCCAGCGCCTTGGTGGGAAACAGGAACAGCGCCTTGGCGCGCTGGCGGATGGCCGCGCTGATCACCGGCAAGGTGTAGCACAGCGATTTGCCCGAGGCCGTGGGCGTGGCGATCACCACATGCTCGCCGGCCGCGGTGGCATCCCACGCCTGCGCCTGGTGCGCATAGAGCTGGTTGATGCCGCGCGAACGCAGCGCGGCTGCGAGCGCGGGTGGCATGTCGCCCGGCAGCGGCGCGAACCGGCCCTCGCGGCCGGGCAGCACGAAGGAGCCGGTGATGCGGTCGCCATAGCGCTTGGTGAGCCGCTGGGCGAGCTGGTCGCCGCCGGAAGCGGGCGCCGCCAGCGCGCCGTCGCCGCGCATCGCGCGCTGGGCCATGGGGTTGGGCAAGGCGTTCATGGGTGCGCTCCGTCCGGGGCCGGCATTGCACCCGCCGCGCGTCTCAATTTCTGAGACGCCAAGGCGGACAAGGGGCGTCCGTCTGCGGATCGTCTGCGGTGACGAAACGTAAGCACATGCCGGACAGATCTTTCGTCCGTCGGCCATTGGCGCTGACGGCTCCCCCAATCATGGTGGGTTTCTCTCCGCCACCCTCAGGGAGAAACCGTGTCCCGCCAAAGCGATTTGTGTTTCACCTTTGCCCTGTTAGGGCCAAGCAGCGGTAAAAAATCGGCCTTCGATGTCATCGCCTTTACGCTGAAAGAGCAGCTCAGCCAGCCCTTTGAGCTGACCGTGGACCTCAGTAGCCCCGACAGCGCGCTCGATTTCGGCACCGTGCTCGACCAACCCTGCCTGTTCACCCTGTGGCGCGGCGAGCAAGCCGTGCGCTACGTACACGGGGTTGTTTCTTCCTTAGAGCAAGGCACCACGGGTTTCCGGCGAGCGCGTTACCGGGCCGTGGTGGAACCGCAACTCGCCCGTGCCGGTCTGCGCTCCAATTGGCAGATATTCCAACAGCAAACCGTTCCCCAGATTCTGCAGCTCGTACTTGAGCGCTCCGGCATCACCGACGTTGAGCAGAACTTCATGAAGGAACATCTTTTCCGCGAATACTGTGTCCAACCCGGGGAGACCGACCTCGACTTTCTCCATCGCCTGAGCGCCGAAGAAGGCCTGTACTACGCGTTCGAGCACAGCCCCCAGGGCCATCGCCTGGTCCAGAGCGACCTGCTCTACACCCATGGCGTTATCCAGGGTGGTCCTGTCGCCTACAACGCCACGCCCGGGGGCGATCAAGCCGAGCCGTGCTTGTGGTCCTTTCGCTACACCGAGCAGGTCCGCACGGCCCAGCAGGTGCAGAAGGACTACACCTTCAAACACCCGCGATACGGTCAAAGCCATACCAGCCTGGGCAACCACCTGAGCCATCAGGCCGCCGACTACGAGCGCTACGACTACCCCGGCCGCTACAAGCAGGACGAAGCCGGCAAACCCTTCACGCAGACGCGCTTGCTGTCGTTGCGTCGCGATGCCCAGATCGCCACCATCAAGGGTGACGATGTACGCCTGCAACCCGGTCTGGCCTTCGACCTGCAAGACCATCCACGCGACGACTGGAACACCGGCTGGCGCACGGTCGGCATGGTGCACACGGGCATGCAAGCCACCAGCCAGGAAGAAGACGCCGTCGATGCCACCGTCGGCACGCATTACAGCTACATCGCCGAGATCATCCCCGACCGCGTGGAGTGGAAGCCGCCGCTATCTCCCAAGCCACGCATTGATGGTCCGCAAATCGCCACCGTCGTCGGCCCCGGAGGCGAAGAGATTTTTTGCGACGAATATGGTCGAGTGAAAGTGCAGTTTCCGTGGGACCGGGACGGAAACCGTAACGAGTACAGCTCGTGCTGGATCCGCGTCAGCCAGAACTGGGCCGGCGCCGCCTGGGGCCACATGGCCATTCCACGTATCGGGCAAGAAGTGATTGTCGCCTATCTGGACGGTGACCCGGATCAGCCGATCATTACGGGCCGCACTTATCCCGCCACCCATCCAACGCCCTACGAGCTGCCGCGCTACAAGACGCGCATGACCATCAAAAGCCAGACCCATAAGGGAAATGGCTTCAATGAACTCCGCTTCGATGACGAGAAAGACCAGGAGGAAATTTTTGTCCACGCGCAGAGGAACCAGAACATCGTCGTCAACAATGACGAAACCACCCGGATCGGCAACGACCGGAAGGAGAACGTCGAGCACGACGACACCATCACCATCGGGCATGATCGTACCGAGCACGTAGGCAACGACGAACAGGTGACCATCGGGCACAACCGCAGCCTCCAGGTCGGCCAGGACGACTTCCTCACCATCGAGCGCAACCACTCGTCCCGCATCGGCAAAGACCGCGCCGAAAGCGTCGGCAATAACCGCAAGGACCAGATCACCGCCAACCACCTCATCGATGTGGGCGGGCATGTGGAGCAAACCGTGCAGGGGCACGACAAGCTCCGTGCAGGACAGCGCATCCAGCGGCAGACGCAGCAGTATCGATTGCAAGCTGGCGAGGCGATCTGCCTGGGCGGACCGGGTGGAAGCATCACCATTGATGACGGCGGCATCACCGTCGAAGCCATCGCCATCCACCTGAAAGGCGCCATCGTCATGGACGAGGGCAAGGGCAACGTCTGGGGTATCCATGGCGTGCCCAACCTGGCCAAGCCGGGTGATTTCTGCCTGGAATGCTTTCTGCACGCTGCTGGGCTCGGCGGTGGATTGGTGCCGGTATGAATCGCGCCTACCTTTTTGATGGAGCATTGTTGCTGGATCAGGACCACATCCTTGACGTATTCCAGCTGCCGGAGGCGGCGTACCTTTACCGCGACCTGGGAGACGAAGCTGCCGGCGTGGGGCCGGTCCTGATACCCGAAGCTCCCGACGTGCTCGCCTTTGCCAATGGCCTTATCAACGCCGAAGACAATCGGCGCTTCGCCGTCAGTCTGCTCAGTTATCGCGGCACATTCGACAGGCTGCGCGCGCACCTGTTCCAGCTGCGTTACCTCCAGACCACCCATGACACCCCGAGGCAATATTTTCTACGCTATGCCGACACGCGTGTGCTCCAGGTACTTGCCGAGGTGATGACGGCTGCACAGTGTCGTGGCCTGATGGGGGACATTACCCATTGGTCTTTCGTGTCGCCAGACAAAACCTTTCTGGAACTCACGCCACCCGGGCCGCAGGGCGGCGTGGTATCCGACCCTCCCCTGCGTTTCTCCCCGAAACAGCTTGACAGCTTTCTTCGCCTAAGCCGTTACCACGAACTGCTCCACGCCACGCTGGTTCACCGTCCCGAGCTGGCCAAGCGCGGCACCTTGGGGGAGCGCCATGCGTGGACGCAACAGGCCTGTGGCTGGCTGTTGGAACAAGGCATTCAACACGGTGGTCTGCAAATCGTCGTCAACGAAGCAATATGGCGAACACGTGGTGCCGCCTTGGCCTCCGACGAATTCATCTCCCTGGTGCACCAGGGCTCGGATGAGCGGCAGTTGGAGCGCATGCGGGTGTGGTCGGCATCCCATGCAGTGGCGTGATGCCCATGGCAGGACGATCCTCATGCTTACCGTCGAGCGCAAATCCAAGGGTCAAAGTCGAGCCAGGACGCATCCGCCGGCTCGTATGGCTTCTCGCGCCCTCCCTGATGAGCCTGGCGGCGTGTGAGCAGTCGCCGCCGGCTAACCCGAAGGAAGAGGTGATGCTGACGGGCATCGACCATTTGCCGGATCACTTGAGCGTGCAACATTTCATCGTCAACGGAACGAACGGATTCAGGGCAGGTGATGGCGCCAGTGTGGTCTGCTGCGCCAGGCTGCCACAGCGCTGGACGGCGGGGCTGACGGTGAAGGTGCAGTGGAGTGAGGACAACTGGCGCGATTGCACAGGTACATCGCGTGAAGCCACCGTACTCGTGGCGCCGTACGACTATCCCGCGCACATGTACGTGCATTTCATGCGTGATGGTTCGGTGCGCGTGGTGTCTACCGATAGGGGGCTACTGGCCGCCAGGCTATCCCGATCCGGACAACGATATTCCACAGAAGGAGCCGTGGAAGGTTTGGCCTCCTAGACAGCATTGTCCGCAGGACTTCAAGAACCCGGATATCAATTACAACATGTAAGGAATGCTCTCTCATGGACCTGAAAGTCGGCATGCATCCTCTCGGACCCACGCCGGGCATCGTACGTGTATTCCCTTCGCGCATTCCGCGCACGGAACACTGCGAGGTGCCGTTGAACATCGCGATCTTTTTCGATGGCACCGGCAACAACAAGGACGATGACGAGGGAGGCAAGTCAGCCGAGTCGCAGCTTGCACGGCGGAAGCAAAGCAATGTGGCGAGCGCGCAAGCGTCGTTTCCCGTAAGGGGCGTGTCATGACTTCCGGGGTGTGCCGCTGGACGCCTCTAGGCGCGCTTCTGATAGGCGTCATTGGCTTGGCCGCGTGTGAGCAGTCGCCGCCCGCCAACTCGAAGGAAGAGGTGTTCCTTACGGGCATCGACCATTTGCCGGATCACTTGAGCGTGCAACATTTCGTTGTTGATGGAACGGAAGGGTTTCAGGCAGGAAAAGGCGGGAGTGTAGTGTGCTGCGCTTGGCTTCCTAGACGCTGGACGCCAGGGTTAACGGTGAAGTTGCAGTGGAATGTCACCAACTGGCGCGATTGCACGGGTGACGAGCATGAGGCCACCGTGCCGGTAGCACCGTACGACTATCCCGCGCACATGTACGTGCATTTTATGCGTGATGGTTCGGTGCGCGTGGTGTCGACGGACAAAGGCTACTGGCCACCGGGGTATCCCGGTCCTGACAACGACATTCCGCAGAAGGAGCCGTGGAAAGTGTGGCCGCCCATGCAGCACTGTCCGAATTGGTTTCCCAATCCTGATATGCACGAAATGTAAGGAGTGCACCCTGATGGACCTGAAAGTAGGTATGCATCCGGTCGGCGGGACGCCCGGTATCGTTCGCGTGTTCCCTTCGCGCATTCCACGCACGGAACACTGTGAAATGCCGTTGAATATCGCGATCTTTTTCGATGGCACCGGCAACAACAAGGACGATGACGACGGAGGCAAGTCGGCCGGGTCGCAGCTTGCACGGCGGAAGCAAAGCAATGTGGCGCGCCTGCATGCGTCGTTTCCCGACAAACCCGGGCAGGGGTATTACCGCATCTATGTCGAAGGACTGGGCACGCCCTGCCGCGCCATTGGCGAAGACGCCTCATCGGCACTGGGCAGTGCCGTGGCCAAAGGGGGCGAAGGGCGTATCCATCTGGCCCTTCTGATGTTGTTGAATACGCTGGTGCGCGCCGCCTCGCCGGGGCAGTTGGCCACCGTATTCGACGCGGATACCATCAAGGCGCTATGCCGCAATGGGTCGCGCGTGCCCATGCCAAGCAATGCAGCGTTAGCGCTGGGTGGCATGGTGCCGAATCTGTCGTCGGGCAACGATGGTTGGTCGGCGCTGGCCGGGCCCACGGATGCGGCGGCGCTAGCCAAGGTGCACCGCTCCACGGTAGGTGGCCTCCTGATGGATGGCCTCAGTACCAACCGCGAGCGGGCCACCAGCTTCTATCAGGTGCAGATGCGGCGCATCGCGCAGATCATGGCGCAAGCCACCCGGCCGAAGCCGGTGGAGGTCTTGCTGGAGGTGTACGGCTTTTCGCGCGGTTCGGCGCAGGCGCGCGTGTTCTGCGCGTGGCTATGCGAACTGGCGGCCAACGGCGAGCTGTGCGGCTTGCCCTTGACGATACGTTTTGTGGGCCTGTTCGATACGGTGGCCTCCGTGGGCGTGCCCAGCGCGCCGGCCAGCACCTACAACCTGACCAACGGCCATATGGCCTGGGCGCAGCCGCAGTGGCTGCGCATGCCGGCCGCGGTGAAGAACTGCCTGCATTTGGTGGCCATGCACGAGAACCGCGCCGCGTTTCCGGTGGAGCTGCTACGCACGGGGAGCGGGTTGCCGGCCAACTGCCAGGAGTTCGCGTTTCCAGGCATGCATTCGGATACCGGCGGTGGCTACGAGCCGGACGAGCAGGGGCGTGGCACGGTCAACGGCAGTCTGGACGAGCGGGACAGCGAGAAGCTGTCGCAGGTGTCGCTGTCGATCATGCTCAGGGCGGCACAGGCAGCGGGGTCGCCAATGGACACTAGCAACGTGGTCACTGGATCTACGACAACCGCCTACAACTCCTTTTTAGTTCACGACAAGATCAAGGCCGCCTACGAGAACTTCCATCGCGCCTGCGGCAGCGAGCCACGCCAGATGGCCAACTGGCTGATGACGTATCTGGCCTGGCGTTACCAGGTGCGCGAGCGGTACACGCAACTGCCATGGCGCAAGCGCGCCAACGCCACCGATATCGACATGCTGGAAGGCGCCAATGCGCTGCTGCGCAACGACATCGCCGCGTTGGACAACACGGACAACATCTGGAAGCAGACCTTCTGGGTGGCCAAGGTGGCGGCGTCGCCATGGGGATTATTTATGCGTAACGACCTTGGCACGGTGCGCACCTTGGCCCCCGAGGCGCGCGAAGTCTTGCAGCGCATGCGTGCCTACCCCGTCGTCAGTGATGCGGAAGCCTTGCTCTTTGGAACCTACGTGCACGATTCGGTGGCTGGCTTCCGCCCGTGGGACGAGCTGAACAAGGCCGTCCACGTCGAGCTGGTGTCGCCCTATCTGCGGCTGGAAGGCTACCTGCGCTATCGCCGTTTCTGGACGGGAAGCAATCAGGCACTGGCACTGGCGGTGGAGCCACCCGATCCCGATTCGTACGAGGAAAAGCTCAAGGCCATGCAGTTGCAGATCAACATGAAAGGTTACGGCCTGCAGGACGTGTTTCCCCAGGGTGGCTGGCGGTGAGGACGCTGCGCTGGCCATCGCCGTACCTGACCGCTTCCCTGTTCATTCAGTAAGGGGGTTACCTCATGCCTGCCATGGTTTGCGTTGGCCATCGTCACGTCTGCCCATCCACGGCGAAAGCACGGTGACCACTGGTAGTAGCAACATCACCGTCAATGGGCGCCGCGCGGCCTGCGTGGGTGATCAGCTTAGTTGGGGTTCCGTGATCACCACGGGCTCATCGTCCACCTCCGGTGGGAGGGGCATTGCCTACGCGGGTTGCCATACCAGCCATGATGGTGTGCTGTCGGAAGGCGATGAAAGCTGGCAGGTGGCGCCGTGAGGCGTGGACACCCGTAACGCATTCGATGCTGCCGAGAGGGAAGTGCTGGCGGCTGGGCCGGCATGCCGTCGCTGGAGTGGCTTTCTGGGTGCGGTCCCGCAAAAAAAGGATGCCATGGACGCCCTCCGCGGGTGTTCAGGGCGGACTTCGTCCATGTTTTGAAGACAGGTGCCTGCATGGTTGCCCAACACGGCACTCCGGGTGTGTCGAAGGGCCGGTGGGACGATATCGCTTAAGTGTTTTCTAAGCTCGTTGTCGGATAATCCCCGCGAACATCGCCGGAACGGCGAGGGAGCGTCAGGTCGTGCATATTCTTCTGGTCGAGGACGACGCGCAGCTGGGATCGGCGATCCAGCGCGCATTGGAGCGGCTGAGCTACACGGTGTCGTGGCTGCGCGACGGCCGCTCGGCGCTCAGCGCCATGCGTGACCGCACCGCCGATCTGGTGCTGCTCGACCTGGGCCTGCCGGGGCGGGATGGCATCGAGGTGCTGATCGAGGCCCGCCGTGCCCACGTGGATACGCCGGTGCTGGTGATGACCGCGCGTGATGGCCTATCCGCCCGTGTCGACGGATTAGATGCCGGCGCGGACGACTACCTGACCAAGCCCTTTCACGTGGAAGAACTGGCCGCGCGCATCCGTTCGCTCACCCGGCGCATGCGCGGGTTGTCGGTGAACCGCATCGAGGTGGGCGTGCTGAGCCTGGACGTGGGTACGTCCGAAGTGTCGTTCCGTGGCGAGCCGGTGGACCTGACGCGCCGCGAGTTCGCGCTGCTGCAGGCGCTGATGGAGAACGCCGGCAAGCTCGTGCGGCGCGAAAGCCTGGAGAACTCGCTGTACGGGCTCGACCACGTGGTGGGCAACAACGCGCTGGAAGTGCTGGTGCATTCGCTGCGCCGCAAGCTGAGTTTCGAGACGATCCGCAACGTGCGCGGCTTCGGCTACATGATCCCGCAGGATCCGAAGTGAGCCGCAGCAGTCTGCGTGCGCGGCTGCGCTGGCTGATCCTTGGCGTCATCGCGCTCGTGCTGGTGCCGCTGGGCGTCTACAGCATGCGACGCACCATCAACGAAGTGAGCGAGCTGTCGGATGCCCGTCTGGCGCAATCGGCGCGCACGCTGCAGACGCTGGTGGACGAGATCGGCCTGCCGACCCTGCAGCGGCACACGATGGAAGCGGGCGTGATGGTGCCGACCGTCACCAAGTCCACCCAGGAAGTGGTGCTGCGCGGCCACACCTACGAGTCGGAAGTGGGCTTCCAGGTGTTCGACCACAGCGGCCGGACGCTGATGGCGACGGAGAACATGGCCGTGCTGTCGCCCCCGGACGCGGCGCACTTCGGTTTCCAGGACATGCGGCTGGGCGAATATCGCTGGCGCCTCTTCACGCTGCCGCCCACGCGTGACGGTCTGGTGGTGCGCGCAGCCGAACGCTACGACAGCCGGCGCGACATCACGATGGCATTGTGGGTCGAGCACGCGCTGGCCCCGCTGATCGCCCTGCCGGTGCTGGCGCTGCTGGTGGGCTGGGCCGTGCGGCGTGGCTTGCGTCCGCTGGATGCACTGGCGGCGAAGCTGGCCGTGCGCAAACCGGGCAGTCGCGACACGCTTGACGTGGTCGAGGCACCGCGCGAACTGGAACCGGTACTGGATGCCCTCAACAGCCAGTTCACTCTGCTGGAGGAAGCGCTGGAGCGCGAGCGCCGCTTCAGCGCCGACGTGGCGCACGAACTGCGCACGCCGCTGGCGTCCACCATGATCAACCTGGAGAACGCCGAGGCGAGCCGCGATACGCGCGAGGCCGACGTGGCGCTGGCCGGTGCGCGCGAAAGCCTGGCCGCACTCGCGCGTCGCGTCGAGCAGCTGCTGTCGCTGGCACGATTGGAGGCCAGTTCGCGTGTGGAACAGCATGCGGATATCGACCTGGTGGCCGTGGCGCAAACCGTCATCGAAGAATTGGCGCCGCTGATCGGCGATTCGGACGTAGAGCTGGACGTGGCATTGCCCAGCGGTGCGCTGATGGTGCGCGGCCACGCGGTGGCGCTGGCGGCCCTGATGCGCAACCTGCTGGAGAACGCGTTGCGCCACGTGCCTGCGGGCGGCTCGGTCAAGTTGATCGTCCAGCGCGAGCAGGCCGAGGCGGTGATCGACGTGATCGACGACGGCGAAGGTATCCCGCCCGAACGCCGCGCCGCCGTGTTCGCCCGCTTCCACCGCGAGGCCGGCAGCCGGGGCGATGGCTATGGCCTGGGACTTTCCATCGTCCAGCGCGCCGCGCAGATGCACGATGCCACCATCGCGCTGCTGGATTCGCCCTATGGGCGCGGCCTGCGTGTTTCCGTACGGATTCCGTTGAGCAAGGCCGCAACCCCCTAAGGGGGTGACACCTTCCCGGGGTCTAGCTCATGGCCAGCTCGTCATTCCGGCGCAGGCCGGAATCCAGTAGCCGTGGGGCTGGGTTTTCGCGACAACGCGGAGCGCTCCTCGCTCGTGCAACGCCTTGCGAGGACCGAGTGCCGCAGCCACTGGATTCCGGCCTGCGCCGGAATGACGGGCTGGCGAGGCTCCCTACAAAGTGAACGCTAAGGCACACTCGGTAGGGTATGGCTTCCCCCGCCGTGTCTGGATCACAGGTGTCATCTCTGTTTGCCAAGCTCTACGCCGGACGGATACCGCGCCTGCGCAAGGCCGCGACCGTCCTGCTGGCCGCCAGCCTTGCCGGCTGCGCCACGTATCATGCGAAGCCGTTGCCGGAGCAGGCTGCGTCGGCCTCGTCGCTGTCCGAGCTGCAGGGCTATGACGCGGCGGCGCTGCCGTTGGACATGGCCGCCGTCGAGCGCCTGGCGCTGCTGAACAACCCGGATCTGCGCAGCCAGCACGCACGCCGGCAGGCCGCGCAGGCGCAGCGCAAGCAGGACACCGTACTGCCCAATCCCTCCCTGGGCGGCAGCGTTGGCTACCTCCTTTCGGGGCAGGGCGATGCCACCGCGTGGACGGCGTCGATCAGCCAGGACATCACCTCGCTCATCACCTTGCGTCCCCGTCGCGAAGCGGCCAAGGCCAACGCCGACGAAGTGGACGCCAGCCTGCTGTGGGAACAGTGGCAGGTGTTGGGCAAGGCGCGCCTGCTGGTCATCGACCTGGTGGAAGGCGAACGCCAGATTGCTCTGCAACAGCAGGCGCAGGAGGCGATGGCGCTGCGCGAATCACGCATCGTCGGCGCGGTGAGCGCGGGCAATATGGAGCGCGTGGCGGTGGCGTCCGATCTGGCGGCCGCCGCGGATGCGCGCACTGCGTTGAACGACCTGCAGCGTCGTCAGCTTGATCTGCAGCAGCAACTCGACGCGCTGCTGGGCCTCAAGCCTGGCGTGGTCGTGCCGCTGTCGCCCTCGCTGCCGGCGCCCAGCGTCGATGCGGCGGCGATCCGCCAGCAATTCGACGACGTGAGTCGTCGCCGACCGGATCTGGTGGCGCTGCAATTGGGTTATCGCGCGCAGGAAGCCACGCTGCGCGCCGCGGTGCTTGCGCAGTTCCCCGCGCTGGCGATCGGCTATGACGCCTCGCAGGACAATAGCCGCGTGCGCAACGGCGGCCCGGCGGTGAACTTCACGCTGCCGCTGTTCGACCACAACCAGCACAACGTCGCCATCGCCAAGGCCACGCGCGAACAGTTGCACCAGGAATACACCGTGCGCCTCGCCACCTCGCGCGACGACGTCGATGCGTTGCTCGCGCAGTACGCGCAGCTCGACGCGCAGCGAAAGACGCTCGTCCCCGCGACCGACGACGCCACGCGTGCCGCCGCGCAGGCAGGGCAGGCGGCGCAGGCCGGCTTGCTGGACCTGCGCAATGTCACCGATCTCCACGTCGCCGCCCTCAACCGGCAACTGGCGCAGCGCGCGATCGAGCAGGCCATGCTCGAGCAGCAGGCCGCGCTGGAACTGCTGGTGGGACGCGGCATGCCGACCGCTCTTGAACAGGATGTACTGGCCCCATGACCCATCGACTGCCATGGCTCGCCGTGTTGCTTGCCGCATGCTCTCTTGCCGGCTGCTCCAGCGGGGAAGCGCCCGACGAGGCGGCCGTCAGCGCCGTCGTGACCACCGTGCCGCTGAAACAGGGCAGCCTGCCTGACACGGTCACGGCCTACGGCAGCGCAGGCCCCGCCGCGGACGCCGCGCAAGTAATGAGCGTGCAGGCCGCCGGCCGCGTGCTGCGCTGGAACGTCACCGCCGGTGCTTCGGTGAAGCGCGGCCAGTCGCTGCTTACCTTCGCGCTGGCGCCGGCCTCCGTCGCCGCGTATCAGCAGGCCGTGACCGCGCAAAAGCTGGCCGAAGCGCAGCGCGCGCATACCGCGCAGTTGCTCTCGCAGCAGCTCGCCACGCGCGACCAGCTCGATCAGGCGGAAAAGGCGCTGCATGACGCGCAGTCCAACCTCGACGCATTGGTGCAGCAGCAGGGCCGCAGCGCCACCGTGGATGTGACGGCGCCGTTCGACGGCACCGTCGCGACGGCCGACGCGCAACAGGGTGACAACCTGCAGCCGGGCGCACCGTTGCTCACGCTGCAGCGTGGCGACGGGCTGGTCGTCACGGCCGGCCTGGAGCGTGATGCCATGGGTCGTGTGCAGGTGGGCGCCAAGGCGCAGCTCGTTCCCATCGACGGCGGCGAGGCCATGCATGGCACCGTGCGCCGCGTGGCACGCACGCTCGACAAGACAACGCATCAGCTCGACGTGGAAATCGTGCCTGATGGCGCGCTCGTCGGCGGCGAAGGTTTCCGCGCCGACATCATGGTGGGCCAGTGGCAAGGCTGGTTGCTGCCGCGCGATGCGGTGCAGGGCGATGAAGAAGATCGCCATGTGTTCCAGGTTGCGGATGGCAAGGCCAAGAGCGTGCCGGTGAAGGTCTTGGGTGAAACGAATGACGTCACCGTGGCCACCGGCGCGCTCGACGCGAAGCTGCCGTTGGTGACGGAGGGCGCCACCCAGCTCGACGACGGCATGGCCGTGCGCGCGCCGTCGGAGAAGGCGAAGCCATGAACCTGCCGACGTTGTTGGCGCGGCACGCGCGTGCCATCGTCATCGTGGCTTTCGCGCTCGCGCTTGCGGGCCTCGCCAGTTCGTTCACGCTGCCGGTGGGCTTGTTCCCGCAGGTGTCCTTCCCGCGCGTGGTGGTGGATCTCGATGCCGGCGACCGGCCGGCCGACCAGACCGCCCTGCTGCTGACGCGGCCGGTGGAAGAGGCGATCCGCACCGTGCCCGGCGTGGCGGGCCTGCGTTCGGAAACGACGCGCGGCTCGGCGCAGATCTCGGTGGACTTCGGCTGGGGCCGCGACATGATCGCGTCCACCCTGCAGGTGGATTCGGCCATCGCACGCGTGCTGCCCAGCTTGCCGGCCGGCGCGTCGTACAACGTGCGCCGCATGGACCCGACGGTCTTTCCGATCATTTCCTATGCGTTGCAGTCGGACACGATGTCGCCGGTGGCGCTGCGTGATCTCGCGCAATACCAGATCGTGCCGTTGCTGGCGTCGGTGCAAGGGCTTTCGCGCGTCGATGTGCAGGGTGGCGAAACCGCCGAAGTGCAAGTGGAAGCCGACCCGCGCAAGCTCGCGCAGTACGGCCTGGGCCTGGACGACCTCGCCACTGCCGTCAACGGTGCGAACCAGCTCGTGGCCGTCGGTCGTCTGCAGGATCGCAACCAGCTCTATCTGGTAGTGGCCGATCACTCGCTGCAACGCATCGAGGCTATCCGCAACATCATCGTGAAGAACGACGCGCACGGCTGGGTGAAGCTGTCCGACGTCGCCACCGTGCACGATGGCTACGTGCCGCAATGGGTGAAGGTGAGCGAGGACGGCAAGCCCGCCGTGCTGTTCAATGTCTACGAACAGCCCGATGGCAACGCGGTGCAGATCGCCAGCGAAGTGCGCGCCAAGCTGGCGTCCTTTCGCCTGCCCAAGGGCGTGACGCTCAAGTCGTGGTACGACCAGAGCGAGCTGGTGGTGGAGTCCGCGCACAGCGTGCGCGATGCCGTGCTGATCGGCCTGTTGCTCGCCGCGGCGGTGCTGCTGGTGTTCCTGCGCAACCTGCGCGTCACGCTGATCGCCATGCTGGTGGTGCCAGTGACGCTCGCCGTCACCGTGCTGCTGCTGCAGGTGTTCGGCATGAGCTTCAACATCATGACGCTGGGCGGCATCGCGGCGGCCGTGGGGTTGGTGATCGACGACGTGATCGTGATGGTCGAGCACGTCGCGCGTCGCGCGGGCGCATTGGAAGGTGGCGGTGAAGAGGTGGTGCTGCCGGCAGCGCGCGAATTCCTGTCGCCACTGACCGGCTCCAGCCTCGCCACGCTCATCGTGTTCATCCCGCTGGGCCTGCTCAGCGGCGTCACGGGCGCGTTCTCCAAGGCCTTGTCGATCACCATGGCCAGCGCGCTGGCCGTGTCGTGGCTGGTCACCGCCTTCGTGGTGCCGCCGCTGCTGCGGCGCTGGGTGGACTTCCGTCGCTGGCATGATCCTGGCCTCGACCACGAGAGCTGGTTGTCGCGCTCGCATTCGCGCCTGTACGACGCTTTTGCACGCCGGCCAGTGTGGTTGCTGGCGTTCGTTGTCCCGCTGCTGGTCGTGGGTGGCGTGGCCTATACGCACGTCGCCACGGGCTTCATGCCGTCCGTGGACGAGAGCGGCTTTGTGATGGACTACTACACCAAGCCCGGCACGTCGCTGCCGGAAACGGCGCGCCAGGTGGGGCAGGTGGAGGCGATCCTGCGTTCCATGCCGGAAGTGGATACGTTCTCACGCCGCCTCGGCACCGGCCTTGGCGGTGACCTGGGGCAGTCGTATCACGGCGATTTCTTCGTACGCCTCAAGCCGGGCCACGAGCGCGCGACCGAAGAGGTGATGAGCGACGTGCGCGCACACGTCGAGCACGATGTGCCTGGCGTGGAAGTGGAGCTGGCGCAGCTCATGGAAGACCTGATCGGCGATCTGACCGCTGTACCGCAGCCCATCGAGATCAAGCTGTACTCGGCCGATCCGAAGACGCTGGTGCCGCAGGCGCAGAAGGTGGCCAAGGCCATCGCCGACATCACCGGCGTGGTGGAGATCAAGGACGGCGTGCAGCTCGCGGGCGATGCGCTGAACGTGCAGGTCGATCCGGACAAGGCCACGCTCGAAGGTATGACCGTGGCGACCGTGACGCAGGCGATCAACAACGCGCTGACTGGCGTGGTGGCGACGCAGTTGCCGCAGGCGACCAAGAGCGTGGGCGTGCGCATTCGCATGCCCGACGCGATGCAGTGGAAATTGCCGCAGTTGCTCGCGCTGCCAGTGCGCGCGCCTGATGGGCATGTGTTCCCGCTGAGCCGCGTGGCGAGCATCACCACGGAGAACGGCCAGCCGCAGATTTCGCGCGAGAACCTGCAGCAGATGGTGGCCGTGACCGCGCGCATCGAAGGGCGCGGCATGGGTGCGGCCGTCGCTGACGTGAAGAAGCTGCTCGCCCAGCCCGGCATGCTCGACGCAGACACGCGCTACGAGCTGGGCGGTCTCTACCAGCAACAGCAGATTGCCTTCGTCGGCCTGGCCAAGGTGTTCCTGATGGCGCTGGTGGCGGAGTTCGTGCTGCTGCTGTTCCTCTACGGCCGCCCCGGACTGGCGCTGGTGGTGCTGGGGTGTTCGCTGTTCTCCGCCACGGCGGTGTTCATCGCACTGTGGTTGTGCGGGGTGGACCTCAACATCACCGCGATGATGGGCATGACCATGATCATCGGCATGGGTACGGAGATGGCGATCTTCTATGTGTCCGAGTACGTGACGCTGTCGCGGGACATGCCACCGTTGCAGGCTTTGCGCACGGCGAGCCGTGATCGCCTGCGCCCGATCACCATGACCACGCTGGCGGCCATCCTCACCCTGTTGCCGTTGGCCCTGGCCTGGGGGCAGGGCTCGGGCATCCAGCAGCCGCTGGCGATCGCCATCATCGCGGGCCTCACCCTGCAGTACCCGCTGGTGCTGCTGGTCATGCCGACCCTGATCGGCCTGGCGGCGGGACATGGGCGACACGGGGATGGCGGCAGGACTGGGAAGTGATGGGGGTATAGCGCTTGCTCGCGGCGTAGGGCATAAGTGGGTTCCCTAAGAGAACCGTAAGCAAGCTTGCGCAAGATGCCGCCATGAATTCCCTTGCCCAAGGCTTGCGGAGGCTGCCGCCCGCCTCCTGGTTGCTGCTGCTGTTACCGCTGTTGGTGGTACTGCCGCCCGTTCCCATCGACGAGACGCGTTACCTGAGCATTGCCTGGGAGATGCGGCAGACCGGCCAGTGGGTCACCTTGCATCTCAACGGCTTGCCTTACTTCGACAAGCCGCCCCTGCTGTTCTGGCTGCTGAACGCGATCTGGACCGTACTCGGGTCTTCGCTTTGGTCCGCGCGTGCACTGGTGGCGGCTTGTGGCATCGGCTGCGTGGCCCTGTGCGGACGGGTGGAGCGCGAGCTTGCCCCCGAAGCCACGGGGCAGGCGGGCTGGCTGATGCTCGGCCTGATCTTCTTCGTGCTGTACACCGGCGTGGTGATGTTCGACGTGCTGCTGTGCCTGTGCGTGCTGCTCGGCTTCGTGGCGATCGTGCGCTATGTGCAGGGCCGCGGCGCCAATGCGCTGTGGCTGTTGTTCGCGGCCAGCGTACTCGGCGTGCTGACGAAGGGGCCGGTGATGCTGCTGCATCTGGCTGGCCCCATCCTGCTGGCGCCGTGGTGGTCGGGGCGGTCGTTGCGCGATTCCTGGCGCAGCGTGTTGATCATGATGCTGGTGGCCGTGCTCGGTGGCATGCCCGCGTTGGGCTGGGCCTGGGCGGCTGTCCATCACCTGGACCCCCGCGATGCGCAGGAACTGTTGCTGCACCAGACGGCCGGACGCGTGGTGAAGAGCTTCGCGCACAACCGCCCACTCTGGTGGTATCTGCCATGGGTGCCTGTGCTGTTGCTGCCGTGGCCATTGCTATTGCGGTGGCGACGGCTGGGCGCGGCCGTGCGCACGTGGCGCGTGTCGCAGGCGGCGCGCTTCGGCTGGAGTGCCACGGTGCCGGCGCTGCTGGCGTTCTGTCTGGTCAGCGGCAAGCAATTGCACTACCTGCTGCCGGTGCTGCCCGGCGCGGCGATCCTGCTGGGCGCCTGGTCGCGGCATGATGCCGGCTTGCTGGCGCTGAAGCGCCTGTGGCTGCTGGTGGCGGTGATCGCCGGTGTGTACGTGTGGAGTGTGTTGCAGCCGGCCCCGCTGGGGCGTGCATCGCCCCAGCATGGCATGGTGGTCTGGCTCTATGTGTTGTCGGCCGTGCTGTTGGTGCTGGCGGCACTGTGGTTGTGGCTGCGACGCGATAGCGATCCCCTCGCACGCGCGGCGCAGGTGGCCGTGCTCGTCGCGCTGGCGATGTTGCCCCTGGTGCGCCTGCAGGCGCTGAGTGCGCTGGATGTGCGTCCGATGGCGCAGCGTGCGGTCGAGCTGCGTGCCAGTGGGGTGCCGATGGCACGCACGAACAACGAGCCGGGGCTGCTGACCTTCCTCGCGCGCATGCCTGAGCCGCTGCCCGAAGCGCACGATCCGCTGGCCTGGTGCAAGCAGCATCCCGATGGCGTATTGCTTGCGTACTCGGGGCGCGGCAAGGCGCCGCCGGAGGCGATCGCCTCTGCACGTCTCGCCAATGGCTGGGCAGCGTGGGTGCCGGCGCAGGCTGTACTCGCCCGGCCCGAAGCGATCGACCGTTACGGCGACCCGTCCAGCGATTAGGACAGGTCAGGGCATCCCTAGGGTCGGTTGGCGCCGCAGGCGCGGCCCGCCGGTTCGTTGGTTGCGGCGTCGGCGGCGACAGGATCGGTGGGCTCCGCCGGGACGATGAAGTCGCCGAGCTGGCCGTACACGACGCGGTTGCGGCCGGCCTGCTTGGCCTGGTGCACCGCGTTGTCCGCGTCGGTCATCAACTGCCGCAGCTCGTAGCCGCTGCGATCGGTCGACGCCACGCCGATGCTGGCCGTGATCAATACGTGGCGCGTTTCGCCCCACAGCGGCGCGGCGGCGATGGCCTGGCGAATGCGTTCCGCGCGTTCGCGCGCCTGCGAAGCGCTGCAATCGGGCATGTAGATGGCGAACTCTTCACCGCCGAGGCGGCCGAAGATGTCATGCCGGCGCAGGTGGTGCTGGCACGCGGCGACTGCGCGTCGCAGCACCTGGTCGCCGATGACATGGCCGTGCGTGTCGTTCACGTTCTTGAAGTGGTCCAGGTCCAGCAGGACCAGGCAGGCGTCGCGCGTGGAGCGGGCGGCAGTCCGCAAGGTCGCGGTGGCCTCGTCGACGAAGTGCTGGCGGCTGTGTACGCCGGTCAGGCCGTCGCGGGTGGCCAGTCGCCGGAAGCGCATCTGCGAGCGCTTCATGCGCAGCAGCCAGAACGCGATGGATGCCACCACGGTGATGAGCAGCGTGATGTACAGCCGGCTGGTTTCCATGTCCTTACGATCCAGCTCGCGCTGGAGCTGCAGGATCTGGTTCTGCTTGTTCAGCTCGTCGACCTGCACCTTGTTGGCCAGCAATTGCTGCTTCACCACCTGATAGGCAAGCGCGCGGGCCGTCAGGTCGTTGAGGTAGCCCTTGTCCGCTTGCATGAACTTCTCGTGGTACTCGAGCGCGGCCTGGGCGTTTCCGAGCCGGTTCTCCACGTTGTAGAGCACCTGGTAGGCGAGGCTGCGCGGCTCCGCGTATTCGTCATGCTCGGTTTCGGCGAGCGTGGTGTTGGCGTACTGGCGCGCCTGCGTCATGTCGCCCTGTTGCCAGTACGCCTGCGCGAGCAGGTTGTCGAAGGTGGCGATGAGCGCGGGATAGCGGTATCCGCGCACTTCGCCGTAGTGCGATTGCAGCAGGGCGACGGCGTCCTCGGGATGGCCTTGCTTGATCTCGAAGTCGGCGCGGTCCGCGCGCATGGCGTTGGCGAACAATGCCTGCCCGCCCTTCAGGCAGGTATCGATGCCACGGTCGAAGTCAGCGTCGCTGCCCTTGATCCTGTTGCTGCGGTAGAGCGCGTGCAACTTGAAATACATGCCCTGGCACGCGTGATCGCGCAGCGCGGCATCGCTGATGATCTGCTGCGCGTAACCCGACGCCAGTTCGTACTGCCCGGCCCGCGCGAGGAATTGAGCGGCTTCGCCCAGGGCCTGGTAACGCGCCTCGTTGTCGCGTATCGACGGCAGCTCGTCGATGAGCATGCTCAGCCGGGTGAACGCATCCTCGTAGTTCCGGCTGATGCCCAGGATGTTCACCAGCGTCGCCGTGGCCCGCACCTGCAGCGTCGGGTCGCCCGACACGTTGACGATCTCGTTGAGCTGGGGCCGGGCTTCGTCATAGCGCCCGTCGTAAGCCGTCTGCCAGGCGTCGAGGTAACGAAGCCGCCATTGCTGGGCGGGTGACAGTTCGTTCGCGTGCTGGTCCAGCTCGGCGAGCAGTTGGAGGAATTCGTCGTGGTTGGCGGTCTTGATCCGGTCCGCATGGTCGAGCATCTGGACCGGGGTTTCGTCCTTGCCGGGTTCGGTCGCGCGAGCCGCGCCCGGGTACGCGCCCGGCAGCAGGCATGCCACCAGGAACAGGAGCCGGCCAAGGACGCCGGGGCGCAACATCACCGGGCCGGTTTGCCGACGTGGCGCACAGGCGCCGTGGCGCCCGGTGCTTCCAGAAACTCGATGGCGCTCAACATGCCCCCTTCCCCCTTGGTGACTGATAGTACGGTTACCGCCCACGGGCGTCTTTCGCCAGCATGGCCCCCCATGGCCATGTGCACGCGCCGGTCGGTCGGTGTCGCGGCTTCCCATCATCGGCGCCCGTAGGCATGGTGGGCGGACGGGTTTCTGTCCGGCGAAGGGCAGGACCGGGACGCTTGCGTGGCTGCTCGCTCCATGGCGAATCGCCCGGTCGCCGGATGTGGCGCCGCCTGGATGTTCCGGATGCCCTTTCCCCTCATGCTCGCGTTCGCGGCCGCGTTGTTGCTGCCGGAGGTCGGATCATAGCCTCGTTCCCGGCGGGAAATGTGCACGACAGGGATCGCTAAATACGGCGGACAGGCGTGGGTCCCGCGCCCCCCGTGGTTGCTGTGCGATGACCGGGATATCGGGTCTGGTGAGACTTGCGCGCCGGGATACATCAGTGCGATGCGTCGCGAAGAAACGGTATCACCGCCGCCAGGAACGCCTCGGCGTGTTCGCCGTGCAGGCGGTGTCCCCGGCCGAGCTGGCGCGTGGTCGCGTGGGGAAGTTGCGACGCCAGCAATGGCAGTCGCGCCGTGACCAGGCCGTCATCGGCCGAGGCCAGCAACAGGCAGGGTGTTGGCAGGGCGGCGAGTCGCCTCCACCAGTCCGGCATCGGGCGGCGCAGCTCCGGCAACACGAAGCGGGCGGCGCGCAGATCGAAGCGCCGCATCAACACGAGCCGGAGCAGGCGGCCCATGCCCACTGACTGCAGCGATCGCTTTGTTCGTGCCGCCGCGAGTGAGGCGGCGTCCGCATCGTCGGCTGGCGGTACCGGGGCGGCTTCCACCACCAGTCGCTGGATGCGGTCGGGCTGGTGCGTGGCCAGTTTCAGTGCGAGGTGTCCGCCCAGCGAATGGCCGATCAGGTGCACGTCCTGCAGTTCCAGTGCATCGAGCAGCGCGATCAGGTCCTGCTCGAAATCCATGATCGCGTAAGTCGCCGTGCGCTGGCTGCGGCCGTGGCCGCGCAGATCCGGCGCGATGACGCGAAAGCCCTGGTGCGCCAGCGCTTGGGCGGTGGTCCGCCAGCTCGCGGACTGGCTGGCGAAGGCGTGGATCAGCACCACGGCCTGGCCATCCTCGCTGCCGCACGTGCGGTAGGCGATGCGATGGCCGCGCACTTTCAGAAACCGGTAGGACGACAGACGACTTTCCATGGCATCGGGGCGGCTCGGTTCGAGCGCGTCATGGTGCATGGCTTTGCGGCGCATGACAGCAGGAAAGACGTCACTGGCCTGCGCGTGGAGGGCTGGCTATGATCGCGGCGCCCCGCCCGGGTCGTTCGGTACTTCCGCGCCTCGGCCGGCGACACGGGGGCGTCCTTGCCCCGACGGCTGATGCGATCAGGCGGGCACGATGTGCACGCCGTCGTCCTTCATCGCTTCTTCGTCGGCTTGGTCGGCTTGGGCTTCGGCTTGGGTGGTTTGGTCGGCTTCGTTGGCTTGGTGGGTTTGGTCGGCGTCGTGGGACCGGTTGGGTTGGTCGGATTCGACGGAGGCGTCGCACCGCCGCCGGCCTTCAGCGCCACCAGCGCATCGAGCAGCGCCTGACCCTTCGGTGTACCCAGGCCGGTGCATGCGTCCCAGCCCGTCGTTGCCGCGAACTTGCCATTGTTGCCCTGGGTGATGTCGTTGAACGCACTTACGCCGATACCGTAAAGCGCCGTATGCGGATCGCCGATGTTTTGCCCCAGTTGCTGGTTGAAACGAGCGATCAGCGCCGCCCACAGTGGTGCCACGGCGCTGGTGCCGCCGATCACCTGGCTCTGTCCATCCACCAGCACCGTATAGCCGGTGTTGGGGTCGGCATCGCCGGCCACGTCCGGCACGCCGCGGCCCGCGTAGTTGTTGGCGCCGGTGGGCACGTTCGACGATTGCTGCCAGGTGGGCAAGGCAAAGCTCGCGCTCACACCACCGCCGGTCGCGCCTTCGTTGCTGGCCAGGTCGTTCCACACCACCTCACGGGTGATGGCCGTGCCGCTGGCGCTGAGCGAGGTGCCGCCACAAGCAAGCGCGTACGGGCTGGAGGCGGGAAAATCCACGTGTGGATTGTTGTCGCTCTCGCCATCGGTAAAACCGTTGTCGCCGCACGCCACGATGACCGTCACGCCCATCGCGGCCGCATCCTGCAAGGCGCCTTGCATCGCGCTCAGCGATGACGCGGACCAGGCATCTTCCGGGCCGCCCCAGCTGATCGAGATGACCGACGGATGATTGGTGGTGTCGTGCGCCGCCTGCGAGATGGCTTCGTAGAAGCCCTGGTCGGTATTGGGCGCGAAGTACAGGGCGATAGTGGCGCCGGGCGCGAGCGCGCCGATCACTTCCACGTCCAGCATCACCTCGCCATCCGCGTCGCCGCCGGGTTGGCTGGTGCCGCCCTGCACGGAAACGATGTTGACCGTGGGTGGCTTGATGCCGAGCGATTGCATGTACTTGGTGAAATCGGCCTGCGTGAAGCCGCCACCCAACTCGATCACCGCAACGGTCTCGCCGGTGCCGTCGAGGCTCGCGGGAAACTGATAGAGCGAGCCGATCTGCACCGGTGTGTACGACGTGGCGGGTTGTGCAGCGGCGCGCCGGAAGTGCGGGCGCGCGACGGGTCGCTTGTCCAGGCCGAGCACGGCGATCACATAGGGTGAAATGGTGTTGGGCAGCGAGGGTGGCAGATGGCAGCCGATCATCTCCGCGCCGCCATCGGGCATCTGGTAGCGGCCGAACTCGACGCCGAACGCCTGCTGCAATTGTTGCGGCGTGCCGCGCAGATGCATCACGCGGCGATTGAGCGCGCAACTGGTTTCGGTTAGCCCGTGATCGCCGGCGAACTTGCGGATCACATCCGCATCGGTCGGATCCGTACCCCATTGCGTGCCGAAGTCAGCGCGCGGTACCGCCGGCTGGTGCGGCCACACGGCCGGTTCAGGGTGCTTGCCCCCACGATGCCGCATGACGATGGTGACATCCATGGGCTCCGTACCTTCATGCGGTCCGAGGTAGCGGGCTTCGTTGGCGAGCGGCCAGTGATGACGGCGGGCGGCGGTCGTGCTCATGGTGTGTCTCCTTGGGCAGGCTGGCTGAGACTGCACTTTCGAATGTTGCAGCGGGGTGTTTGTCGCGCATGGCGTTCATGCATGGTCCGGTTTGGTCGTCTCATCGTCCGCGTCAACCTGCCTTCCGATATCGCAGAGAACACGCGCTAAAATGGGCCGATGTCCTGCCCGAGAGTTGGCCCATGAGCTATCCCGCCGTCCGCATGCGCCGCATGCGTCGTGATGCCTTTTCCCGCGCGCTGATGCGTGAGCACACCCTGCTGGCCAGCGACCTGATCATGGTGGCGTTTGTCATCGAAGGCGAAGCGCAGCGCGAACCGGTGCCATCGATGCCGGGCGTGGCACGCTTGTCCATCGATGAATTGCTCAAGCTCGGCGGCGAATGCGTGCGCCTGGGCATTCCCGCGCTGGCGTTGTTTCCCTCACCGGGCTCGGCGGTGAAAACCGAAGATGCACGCGAGGCGTGGAATCCCGACGGACTGATGCAACGTGCCACGCGTGCGCTGAAAGCGAAGTATCCGGAGCTGGGGTTGATCGGCGACGTGGCGCTCGACCCGTACACCACGCACGGCCAGGACGGCCTGATCGACGAGCACGGCTACGTGATGAACGAGCCGACCATCGAAGCGCTGATCAAGATGTCGCTGGCACAGGCCGAGGCGGGCATGGACTTCGTGGCGCCCTCGGACATGATGGATGGCCGCATCGGCGCCATCCGCGATGCGTTGGAGGCGGCCGGTTACATCCACACGCGCATCCTGGCCTACTCGGCGAAATATGCGTCGGCGTTCTACGGTCCGTTCCGCGATGCCGTGGGTTCCGCAGGCAACCTGGGCAAGGGCAACAAGCATACGTACCAGATGGACGTGGGCAACAGCGATGAAGCGCTGCGCGAGATCGAGCTGGACATCCATGAGGGCGCGGATGCGGTGATGGTGAAGCCGGGTATGCCGTATCTCGACGTGTTGCGCCGGGTGAAGGATGCGTTTGGCATGCCTACGTTCGTCTATCAGGTGAGCGGCGAGTACGCGATGCTGAAGGCGGCTGCGCAGAATGGATGGCTGGACGAGAAGGCGGTTGTGCTGGAGTCGTTGACGGCGTTCAAGAGGGCGGGGGCGGATGCGATCCTGACCTATTTTGCGGTGGATGCGGCGCGGTGGTTGCGCGGCGAGTGACGCCGCAGTTTTGCTCCCTCTCCTTTGCGGGGGCGCGGGGAGCCGCGATGGATGGCTGCGGTTCTTAGGAGCTGGGAGAGGGCTGGGGCATTGCCACCTTCATGGTGGTGAGGGGCCAATCTTGCCTCACCGCTCATACTCGTCACCCCAGCGAAGGCTGGGGTCCAGTGACTTTGCTCTGGGCCGTCGGTCTCGTGCGCTTCCGCGACCTGGCCGCTTACGCAGCGGGCGTTTCGACCTTCTGCCGAAGGCCGAGTCACTTTTCTTTTGCTGGCCCACGCACGCGCAGGAGCGCGTGCGAACGGCGAAGCCGGCCCGAAGGGCGTAGGGCAGGATGCCCGGAGTCAAAGAAAAGTAACCCAAAGAAAATGGCCTTTAGAGCTCTCGTAGCACCGTGTTGAATACAAGCCCTGGCGGCCTCGGTATTCGGCACCGGGCGATCCATTCGACACACGGTACGGCTACACCGCAACGCGCCGAAGCGCAGAGGTGCTCTGCATGGCGTGGAATACAAGCGCTGCAGGTTCGGGAGTCTTGATTGCGACAGGCGCAGCGCCTACACACGGCGGCTATACCGCAACGCGCCGTGACCAAGAGGACCTAAAGCGGAACGGCGCGTGGCTCCGTCTTGGAAGAAAACTTAGGTAGGCCTGGGATGCACCCTACGTTCCCCGTTCTCTTGCGAGGAGATGGCCGGAGCGAGGGCCTGGCGCTCGCTCCGGCGCTTCGATCGGGCTATTTCCGCGAGCTGCCTGTACGCAGCAGTGCGATCGATCCTCGATGAAGTCGCGTGCGGTGCATTGTCGGCGGATCTGTTCGCCACAAGCCGGCACCACTCACACATGCCGGTACACCCCAAGCTCCGCCTGTACGCCCAGCGCGTGCATGAAGGCTACTGGGTCGAAGTTTTCCTTGGCGTAGCGCGCCTGCATCACCGCCTTGGCGGCGGACATGTGTGACTCATCCATCCATTCCACCACGGTCATCACGTTGTATTCGCCGGCAAGGTCGGGCTGGGTGAGCACGAGGTTCTGACGGCAACCTGGCAGTTGGTCCAGGGCGCGTTGGGTGAGGTGCAGGCGTTCGAGGAAAGCACCCCACGCAGTGGCGGGCACGTTGAAGCGGTCGATGCGGTAAACAGGATGGCGGTCGAAGGCGATTTGTTGGCTCATGGGGTGCACTCGCGGTGAAGTGCATGGCACTCTAGGACCTCAACTTAAGTTGAGGTCAAGAGGTATCGCATGAATCCGGCTCCGGGGCATGGCCTGCCGACGACGCTGAGCGTGGGCGAGGTGGCGCGGCGTAGTGGCGTGGCGGTGTCGACGCTGCATTTCTATGAGACGAAAGGGCTGATACGCAGCGAGCGCAGCGTGGGCAATCAGCGCCGCTATGCGCGCGCGGTGTTGCGGCGGGTGTCGTTCATACGCGTGGCGCAGCGCGTGGGCATTTCATTGGGGGATATCGCCACGGTGTTGGCGACATTGCCGCCGACGGCAGCGCCGGACCGCGAGGACTGGGCCCGGCTTTCCGCCGCATGGCGCGAGGAGCTGGACGAACGTATGGCGCAGCTGAAGAAGCTGCGCGACACGCTGGATGACTGCATCGGCTGCGGATGCCTGTCGATCGATCGCTGTCGGCTGCGTAATCCACAGGACAAGCTGGCGGACGAGGGCGCCGGTCCGCGGCGTCTGCTGGTGAAGAAGCGCTGACGACGTTCGGGGGCGTCGTCAGGCGTACTGTGCGATGCCGTTGCCGAACGACCAATTCTCCTTGCCGGTTTCCAGCAGGTTGATGAACACATCCTGCGGCCTCAAACCCGGCGCCTTGCTCAGCAATTCCACGGTGCGCTGGTAGAACGCCTGCTTCTGCTCCACGGTACGCGTGTTGTTGCAGGCGATCTGGATGATCACCAGGTCGTCGCTGCGCGCGATGTCCAGATAGTTCGGGTCGTAGTCGAACTCGTCCGCGTCGTGCTGGTGCACCAGGATGAAGCGGTCGTTCTGCGGCACGTTGAATGCTTCGGTCATGGCCTGGTAGATGCTGTTCCGGATGGCGGCGATGTGTTGCGCGCTCTTGCCGCGGCGGAGCGAGATGCGTACGAGGGGCATGGGGAATCTCCGGGTGGGATCTGGGTGGGGATCAGGGGTGGGGATCAGGGGTGGGGATCAGGGTTGGGAAACGTGGCCGACCTCGTACCGCTGGCCGGTCTCGGTCGCGGGCGTCGCGTCGCCCCACAGGCGGAAGCTCACGCGCGTCCAGGTGGTCGGTTCGAAAGCGTTGACGGCGGCCAGCGCGCCGCGTTCGACGTCATGTTGCAGTTGCGCGTGTTGCTCTTCGCGCAACGCATCCAGTGCGACATACGAGGGGATGGGCTGGATCTCGCGCGAGGCGAAGCGTGCATGGCGTGCCTCGGGCGAGAGATAGGCATCCCACACCGGCCACACGCGGATGGAAGGCCAGCCGAAGGCGCGGGTGAGTGCGGCGAAGCCCTCGCTGCCGAGGAAGCGCTGCATCGCCGCGCTGTCGCGCCACACATAGAACGGCGCGTAGAGGTTCTCGCTCGATGACGGGCCGCGCTCGGCGTGCAGGTAGCTCTTCAGCAGCAGGCCGTCGAAGTGGTCGAGCATGTGCCCCTTCTCCACGATGCGCTGGCGGACGATCGCCATGTCGTAGTCGGCCGGCAGGGTGAAGCTGTATTGCATGGCGATCATGCGGGCGTGTCCTCGGTCCTTGACGGAGATCAGCCTACGGCGGAAAGTATCATCCTGAAAATCGAAAAATACGATACGTATCGTCCATTAAAACGGGATGATCGCCATGCGACGGATGACCTTCGACCTCGATGTGCTGCGCACCTTCGTCACCGGCGTCGAACTGGGCAGTTTCGCCAAGGCGGCGGAGCGCCTGAATCGTTCGACCTCGGCCGCGAGCGCGCAACTCAAGAAGCTGGAAGAGCAGGTCGGTACGCCAGTGCTGCGCAAGTCCGGGCGCGGCATGGTGCTGACCGAAGCCGGCGAAACCATGCTGGCCTACGCGCGCCGGCTGCTGGAACTGAACGATGAAGCCGCCACGGCCCTGCACGGCGCCGACCTGGAAGGCTGGGTGCGCCTGGGCCTGCAGGAGGATTTCGGCGAAGGTCTGCTCACCGAGGTACTGGGCCGCTTCGCCCGCGCGCATCCGCGTGTGAAGGTGGAGGTGCGCATTGCGCGCAATGTCGAGTTGCTCGATCGCGTCGGCTCCGGCCGGCTCGATCTGGCACTGGCCTGGGATGCCGGCGTAAGCACGCCGCATGCGGAGCACGTGGGCACAGTGCCGTTGCGCTGGATCGGCGGTGCCGGCAACGCCATCGCCTGGCCGCGCCAGGACGACGAGCCGCTGCCGCTGGTGATGCTTGATGCGCCGTGCATCATGCGCTCGGCGGCCACCACGGCGCTGGATCGCGCGAACATCCCGTGGCGCATCGCCTTCACCAGCGCCAGCCTCGCGGGCACGTGGGCGGCGGTGGCGGCGGGGCTTGGCGTGTCGTTGCGCACTCCACGCGGATTGCCCTCCAGCGTGCGTGCATGGCTGCCGCACGAAACGACATTGCCGGTGCTGGGCGAGCTTGGCCTGTGCCTGCATCGCGCGGATGCGGAGCCGGCTCCCGCCGTGGAGCGGCTCGCCGCCATCCTGGTGCAGCAATGGCAGGGGCTGCCGCTGATCGCCTGATTCGCGACGTAAGTCGCCTACACACCTTATCGGGTGCGGCTTATGGTGCAGCGGCGTGGAATAATGCGGATCCCCCGAATGGAGTGTGCGAGTGGATAGCCACCATTTCCTGGAGACGGCACTGGTTTTCCTGGTGGCGACGGTCATCGCGGTACCGCTGACCAAGCGCTTCCGGTTGGGCTCCGTGCTGGGCTATCTGCTGGCGGGCATCGTGATCGGTCCGCAGGAGCTGGGCCTGATCTCCGATACCTCGGGCGTGGCGACCATCTCCGAGTTCGGCGTGGTGCTGATGCTGTTCGTGATCGGCCTGGAGCTGTCGCCGCAGCGACTGTGGGTGATGCGTCGTCAGGTGTTCGGCACTGGCTTGCTGCAAGTGTTGGCGACCAGCCTGATCATCGGCACCGCTGCCTATTTCTTCTTCGGCTTCACGGTGAATGCGGCGGTGATCGTTGGCGGCAGCCTGGCCTTGTCGTCCACGGCATTCGGCTTGCAGATCCTGGCTGAGCGCAAGGAGGCCGGTACGGCGTATGGCCGCCAGGCCTTTGCCATCCTGCTGTTCCAGGATCTGGCCGCGATCCCGCTGATCGCCGCGGTGCCGTTGCTGGCGAGCGCTTCGACCAAGCACGGTTTTGACCCTTACGCGGTGCTGCGCACCATTGGCGCTATCGTGGCGGTGATGGTCGGCGGTCGTTATCTGTTGCGTCCCATCTTCCGTTTCGTGGCCAGGGCCGACAGCGTGGAAGTGTCCACGGCTACCGCGCTGTTGGTGGTGATGGGCACGGCGTGGCTGATGGAGCTGGTCGGCGTGTCTGCCACGCTGGGCGCATTCCTCGCGGGCGTGCTGCTGGCGGATTCGGAATACCGGCACGAGCTGGAATCGCACCTGGAGCCGTTCAAGGGCCTGCTGCTCGGCCTGTTCTTCATCAGCGTCGGCATGTCGATGGACATCATGTTGCTGGTGCACGAGCCCGGCAAGATCGTCTTGCTGGTGCTGGGCCTGCTGCTGGTGAAAGGCGCGCTGCTGTGGCCGCTGGGCCGCATCGTGGGTGGGCTGGGCAGTCGCGATTCGCTACGGCTTGCCGTGTTGCTTGCCTGCGGCGGTGAATTCGCCTTCGTGGTGCTCAAGCTCGCGGGCGAGCAGGATCTCATCACCGCGAGGCAGCATGGCCTGCAGGTGTTGGCCATCACGCTGTCGATGGCGCTGACGCCACTGATGGTGGCGGGCCTCGGGCGGGTGCTGAAGAAGTCCGAGACCAAGAAGGAAAAGCGCGAATTCGACACCATCGTGACCGATTCGCCGCGCGTGATCATCGCCGGCTACGGCCGCATGGGGCAGATCGTGGCGCGCATGCTGCGTGCGCAGGGCATCCCGTTCGTGGCGCTCGACCACTCGGTGGAACAGATTGACCTGGTGCAGCGCTTCGGCAAGTGGAGCGAACTTTTCTACGGCGATCCCGCGCGGCCCGAGCTGTTGCGCGCCGCGCAGGCCGACAAGGCCGAGGTGTTCGTGCTGGCGGTGGACGATCCGGAAGCCAGCCTTCGCACCGCGCGCGTGGTGCGCCGGATGTATCCGGATCTCAAGATCATCGCCCGTGCCCGCAATCGTCAGCACGTCTGGCGCCTGATGGACCTGGGCGTGGAAATGCCGGTACGCGAAACGCTGTATTCCAGCCTCAAGATGACGCGCCAGACGCTGGAGGCGCTGGGCACCACGCCGGAAGTGGCGGCGGATCAGGTCGAACGCTTCCGGCGTCAGGATGCCGATCTCCTTAAACGGCAGTACTTGGTCTACGACGACGACGCACGCATCGTGCAGACCACGCGAGAAGCGTTGGCAGACCTCGAACAGCTCTACCAGGCCGATGCATCGCCCGAAGCCAAGCGCGAGCGTGCCACCCCCTCGGACGCAAAGCCCAACGACGAAGACGTGACGCGCTGAAACGAGAACCCGTGCGCGTTTGCGCGCATGGCGCAATTTTCTGCGCGCTCCGCATGGACCATCGTGCGCGGCAACTTGCGGTAAATCCGTAACTCATTTCGCTGCGAATCAGGAAAGATGGCGCAGCCTTAGGGTCGTGCCGCCGGGGGGCGGACCACCTGAAGGCTCGGGATTTCCCGACGTCGATCCGGTTTTGCATGAGCAAGCACGCACAGCACCATCCTGTCGTCATCCGTTTCGGACGATTGGGGGACACCATCTTGTTGCAACCGTTGTTGCACAAGCTCAGGCACCGCTATGGCGGCGCCTGCCGGCTCGTCTCACTAGGCGAGTGCTCTCGCGTGCTGTACGAGGGTAACGAAGACGTGGCGGAAGTCCGCGCGGTCCATAGCCAGAATCGTTCGCTCTGGCTGAACCCGCAGCGCCTGCGTACGGCCCTGTCGTTGCGAGAGCTGCGTGAGTCGCCGTTCTATATTTGCGAACCTGACGTGCGCACGCGCACCAAAGTGCGCCCCATGCTGGCGTTGGCCGGCATACCCGCCGAACATTGTGTCTTCATCGAAGACACGCCGCTGTGCGACGGTGAGCATTGGGTCGACTGGCTGATGCGCTTCGCCGACGAAACGCCGCCGGCATTCCTCGATGCTTTCCCATCCTCGCTCCCTTGTCCCAGTGCGCCGTATCTCGAGCCCACGGCCGTCGAACTGGGCGAAGCACAGCACTGGCTGGCGCGCCGGAATCTGCACGGGCATCCGCTGGTGCTGCTGCAGGCTGCGAACAAGCGCACCATGCGCTGGAACGGCGTGCGCAAGCGCGAGGACGACGACAAGTCGTGGCCGGTAGAGCGCTGGGCCGCGCTATGCAAGGCCATTCTTGCGGACATGCCCGAGGCGCGCGTCGTGCTGTGCGGATCGGCGACAGAGGCAGGCTATCTCGGAACCATCGGCGAGGCCGCCGGCCACCCGCATGTCGTGGTGCCGCACGAAGGCCTGCCGCTTGGACACCTGCGCGCGTTGTTGCACAAGGCACACAGCATGGTATCGGTGGATACCGGGCCGGCCCATCTGGCGGCGGCGGTCGGTTGTCCGTTGGTGGTGTTGTTCGGCAATCGCTGGACGTCGATGTGGAAGCCGCGCAGCGCCAGCGGCAGCGCAGTGCACGCCATCGGCGGCCTGCCGGACGTGCCGCGCGTGGATCACATCCGCCTGGAAGAAGTCGTGCATGCGTGGCGACGATTGCCGCCACGCCCGGGTCACGCGTCGATTCGTCGCCGCGCCGGCGAAGTGCTTCAGTCGGCCGGCTGAGCCGGCTGCCGCAACATCTGCCGTACGCTGGGAATGCCTCCCGTGTTTCGCGCGGCCAGTTCGTGGGCGATATCGATATAGCCGATGGCGCGTGCCACGTCGGCGGCGGTACGCCCGAACGCATCTTCGGCCTGGCGGTCGGCGCCGCGCGCCAGCAGTACGCGCGCCGGTGCAAGCAGGGCGTGCATGGCACAGGCGTGCAGCGCGGTGACGCCGCGCTGGTCGGCGTGTTCGAGCAGGGCGCCCGCATCCAGCAGTACCGGCACCAGGGCGCCGATATGGGTGGGATCGCACTCGCTGCCCGGGCGCAGGTGAGCACCCAGCAGCAACAACAGCGGCGTCTTGCCTTCCTTGTCGGCCAGGCTCACGTCGGCGCTGCGCTTGAACAGGGCATCGAACAGGCGACGCGCGCGCAGGCTGTCGTTATGGGCGAAGCCGAACTGGGCGGCGGCATGCAGGGCGGCGTGGCCGCGCGCATCCACGGCGTTCACGTCGGCGCCGCCATCGAGCAACTGCTCGGCAATCTCGGGATAGCCCATCGCCGCGGCAATCATCAGCGCGGTGGCTTCGCCGGGCAGGCGCTGGTCCACGGTGACGCCATTCTGCAGCAGCAGCGCGACGAGCGCTTCGCGACGCGCACTGACCGCAGCGGCGAGCGGCGTCATGCCGTTGGTGGCGGCGAGCGAGGCATCCGCACCCTTGTCGAGCAGCAGCGCGGCGACTTCGCGTTGTCCCGCGCCGCACGCATGCAATAGCGCGGTGGCGCCCTGATGATCCTGCGTGTCGACGGCGAAGCCGAGTTCCAGCATGCGCTCCACCGCGGCGACGGCGCCGGTCTTGGCGGCGGCCGGCAAATCATCGGCACGCAGCGTGCGCAGCGGGCGCGCCCAGCCGCCCCAGTTCAGCCAGCGCTCGATGGCTTCATGTTCCAGCGACTGGCCGAGCGGTGTTTCGCCGTTCGCGTCGATGGCTTCCGGATCGGCACCGTGCGCCACCAGCGAGCGCACCAGCGGCAGGGCGTTCTCGCCATGCTCCAGCGCCGCAAACAGCGGCGTGCGGCCACTGACGTCACGCGTGTTCGGATCACAGCCGCGCGCCAGCAATGCCTGCAACAGAGCAGCATGGCCATAGGTGGCGGCTAGATGCACCGGCGTGCGTTCGCGGACGTCGGGGCCGAACGGATCGGCGCCGCGCTCCAGCATCGCCAGCGGCAAGGCGGCGCCCTGCGCGCTGTCTTCCAGCCGCAGCAAGGCCTGCGCGAGCAGGCCAGTGCCGGCCGGCGTGGCACCGGCGTGCAGCAAGTCTTCGACAGCTTCGGTGGCGGCGGGCAACTGATGCAGCAGGGCGTCGAACAGGCGGCGGCCCAGCGGCGGCAACGACGGTTCCACGCCTTCCACCGTTTCCGCGTCATCGACCAGTTGGGGTTGCAGGCGGGCTTCCGGATCGAGCGCGTGATCGAGCAGCCAGCGACGCGCGCTGCTCTGGCCCGGGCCGGCCAGGTCCAGATAGAGCTGGGCGAGCTGCGACTGCGGCCACTCGCGCACGCGCTGGGTGAAAGTGGATACCACGGCCCAGTGGCCAAAACGCAGCCCATCGAGCAGGTGGGCCGGCGTGTCCGCGCCTTCCGGCAGCGCGTCCATGCTGAGGCTGGCGGGCAGCGGCGTTTCCGGATCGAGCAGGGCGACCAGATCCCAGCGGCCGGCGGCGGCGGCGTAGTCGAGCGCGCTGCGGCCGTTGGTGCCAGGGGTCTTCGGTTCGGCGCCGAGGGCGAGCAGGGCGCGCACCAATTCGGCATGGGCCTGCGGTGACTGGCAGGCCAGCGTCAGCGCATCGCGGCCATGGCTGTCGCGTACGCGGGCGTCGGGTTGTGCTTCGGCCAGCAACTTCACGATGCCGACCGCGCCGGCACGGGCCGCTTCCATCAGCGCGGTGCTGCCGTGGCGGTCAGTGAGGTTCACGTCGGCGCCGGCCGCGCGCAGGGTGCGAGCGATCTGTTCGTGGCCTTCGGCCGAGGCGGCCATCAGTGCGCTGCGATGGCGCGCGTCCACGGCATTGACCGCAGCGCGGTGCTTGAGCAGCAGCTTCACGCCTTCCACGTCGTCATCCGGCACGCCAGCAGCAGCGACCAGGGCGGGCTCGCCATCGGCCGGCGTCGGCTTGGCGCTGCGCTCCAGCAGGAACTTCGCCACCGACCAGTTGGCCGCGCGGCACGCGACCGCCAGCGGACCCAGGCCGGCCTTGTTGAGTGCATTGATGGGCGCGCCGGCATCCAGCAGCATCGCCGCGACGATGGGCTCACCACTGAGTACGGCACCGTGCAGCGGCGTGTTGCCTTCGGCATCGGTGGCCAAGGCGCTGGCGCCGTTGGCGAGCAGGGTCATCACCGCTTCGGCGCGGCCATGCCAACTATCGCGGGTCGCGGCGAGCAGCGCGGTGAGTCCGCCACTGGCGCGGTTCACATCGGCACCCTTGGCGATGAGTGCGCGCAGCAGGCGCGTATCCGGCAGCAGCGCAGCCAGCATGAGCACAGGCCGCTGGTCGCGGTCACCCTGCCTGGGCGCGGTGTTGGGATCGGCGCCGGCTTCCACCAGCGCAAGCGCGCGCTCGATATCGCCATCGCGCGTGGCGGCCAGCAACGCCTCCGCCTGTTCCGGCGTGCCGGCGGTGCGTTCCTGTTCGCTCAGTTGCGGCGCCGGCTTGGGCGCGGGCGTGGGAACGGGCGCGGCCATCACGCCGGCAGCGGGCTCGCGCGCAGGGCGGCGGCCTTCGCACAGCAAGGCGCGCAGCGTGCGATTGGCGATGATCAGGCAGCCCAGCGGCATCAGCACCACACCGTAGAGCACCAGCGCGGCCGTGCGCAGCTCGGAAGGCAGCACGCCGTACAGGCCAGTCAGCGCTATGGCGATGAAGGCCAGCGCCAGCAGCGAGAGCGCGGCTGGCAGGAAATGGGTGAAGAAGCGTTCCTCGCGGGACAGGTGGCGACCGAACGCCAGGCTGCGTGCCGTGGCGGTGAAGATCCACGAGCCATCGCTTTGCGCGGGGTAGGCGTCATCCCAAACATAGACCAGGCCGAATGCCGGCCATACGCGCCACAGAGCACCCAGCGCGACCACCAGCGCACCGGCCAGCATCAACGCTTCGCCCAGGCTGGGCGACTGGTTGAGCTTGAGCATCGGCCAGGCGATCAGCGCGAACACCAGCACCACGTAGCCGGTGAACATCACCAGGTACGCCGCGCCACGCCGCAGCACGGTGCGGCCAAAGCGCGGCTCCGGATCGAAACCGATCGCGTGGCACACCGCCGCCATGGTCAGCGCGTTGCCCACCAGCAGCGGGATGAGCGCCAGTGGATGGGCGCCGAAAGCGGCGATGGCGGTGGCGACCAGGCCAGGAATGAACCAGGCGAGGGCTTGCAGAAACGGAGGAGGGCGACGCGTTTTTGAGTAGGCCATGGGCGCGGAGTATAGGAATCGTGACAACGTCAGACGGTAATCCCGTGTTAACAGGCGCGAGGAGCTGACGAGAAGCGCGGCCTTCAGTGATCGCCGTGTGGATCGTGGGGCGCGCTTTTGTAGGCAGGGTGATTGGCCGCGGCCAGCGTCTCGTTCGGTGGCAGCTGCAGGTGCCAGCCGTGATCTTCAATGTGCTTGAGCACCTGCGCGGCGTCTTCGTGTGGGAGTTTGCGCTCGCCGGTCAGCTCGACCTCGAGCACGAAGCGCAGGTCGCCGAGCATCAGCGCGAGCGACTCGGGGATGCATTCGAAGTCGTCGCGGCGGCCGAGCCACAGATAGGTATCGGGCTTGCGCTGGCTGGCGTAGACAAAACAGTGCATGGCGGCACCTTCGGTAGTGAAGAGGAAGGGCGCACCCGCGGGCGCGATTGGCAAGGTTAGCAGCACGATTCCACGACGTCCCCCTTTTCACTGTTGCATCCTGTTTCCACCATACGTTTGCGTTTGCGAGACGGCGAAACACGTCATCTTCGTTAATCGCCGACGAACGGTGGACATGAAGCGCCAATCGACGGGGAACTTTGCTGCAACCGCACTTGCAAGCCCTGCGGTGAGCCGGCACAGTGCCGGCGAGGGGTGTCAAACGCGCGTATGAAAAAAGGGCGATGACGTCAAGCCCCCGCTACGACCCGAAGCCAGACCAACGATAAGCAGGAGCTTGCTGATGCAGATGTCATTCCGTGAACTTTCCCGTGCGGGCCGTCCGCTCACGCTCGCTGCGCTGAGCCTGGCCATCCTTGGGTCGCTTGCTGCACCGCAGCGCGCCCACGCCAGTGCATTCCAGCTGCATGAAGACAGTGCCGCCGCCATGGGCCGTGCCTACGCCGGTTCCACCACGGCCGGTGGCGACGTTTCGGTCGTGGCCAACAACCCGGCCGCGATGAGCGACCTGAAGGGCACCTACTTCCAGGCCGACGTCACCGCCATCAATTTCGGCACCACCTTCAAGGGCTCGGCCCATGACGCGCTGGGTCGTCCGATCAGCGGCAACGGTGGCGGCGACGCCGGCACCACCATGCCGGTCCCCGCCATCTTCTTCGCCACCCAGCTGGGCGACAAGTGGCACGTGGGCGGTGCCTTCACGGTGCCGTTCGGCTTCCAGACCGAATACAACAACAACTGGATCGGTCGCTACAACGCGCTCAAGTCCAAGTTCACCTCGCTCGACGCCACGCTGTCGGTGTCTTACGACATCAGCGACAACTTCGCGATCGGCGTGAGCGGCATTGCCCAAAAGACCTCTGCTGAGCTGACCTCGGCCATCAACTACAACATGGTGGGCCTGGGTCTGGTGAATCAGGCCGTGGCAGGTGGCGCGATCCCGCCGGCCGTTGGCCAGGCGCTTGCGCAGCAGGTGGGCCTCGCCATCCCGCCGGGTTCCGACGGCATCGCCCGCATCAAGGGTGACGACTGGGCCTACGGCTACCAGGTCGGCTTCCTGTGGCGCGCCACGTCGAACGACAAGTTCGCGCTCGACTACCGCTCGAAGATCTCGCACCGCCTGGAAGGCACCGCCAACTTCACCGTGCCGTCCAACGTGCAGGCCGTGCTGGCCAACCCGACCGTGGCGGCCCTGCTCGCTGGCGCGGGCGGCGTGCCGTTCACGCACACCAATGGCACCGCCCCGTTCACCACGCCGGCCGTGGCCACCGCCAGCTACTGGCACCAGGAAGAGAAGTTCGGCCTGGGCGCCGACGTGGCGTGGACCAAGTGGGATTCGTTCAAGAACCTCACCGTGTACTACTCCAACCCGGCGCAGCCGACCACGTCCGAAGTCTTCAACTGGAAGAACAGCTGGTACGTGTCCGTCGGTGGCGAGTACTACGCCAATGACAAGCTGACGCTGCGTGCGGGTATCGCCCTCGATACCACGCCGACCTCCACCGCGACCCGCGACCCGCGCGTGCCTGACGCCACCCGTCAGCTCGTGTCCTTCGGCGCTGGCTACAAGGTCACCGAGCAGTTCGTGCTCAACGCTTCGTACGCGCACATCTTCGTGAACAAGGCGCGCATGAATGCCGTCAGCTCCACCGGCGACGTGCTCACCGGCAGCTCGGACGACTACGGCAACCTGCTGAGCCTGTCGGCGCAGTACAAGTTCTAACTGCGGACCATCGCGGAACGAACCGTTGCACAAGAACCTCCCCGCGCGAGCGGGGAGGTTTTTTTTATGGGTGACGATGCGGGATGTGCGCGTTGCGGTGTCTCAACCCAACCGCATCAGCAACTTCAGCATCTTCCTGAAGCGCTCCCCGTAAGGCGGGTTGAGCATGCCGGTGCCGTTGAAGCGCGCCTGATGGAACACCGGTTTCATGTGCGAGAACGTGCGGAAGCCGGCTTCGCCGTGATAACCGCCGATGCCCGATGGACCCACGCCGCCAAACGGCAGGCCATGTTGGGCGATGTGGTACAGCGTGTCGTTCACGGTGACACCGCCGGCATGCGTGCGAGCGAGCACGTGGTCGATGGTCGCGCGGCTCTCCTCGAACAGGTACAGCGCGAGCGGCTGTGGATGCGCAGCAACGTAGCCGATGGCTTCATCCAGCGAGTCGTACGGCAGGACCGGCAACAATGGCCCGAAGATTTCGTCCTGCATTACCTGCATGCTGTCGTTGACGTGGGTGAGCATCACCGGCGCAAGCAGGCGTCGGGCGGGAAGATCCTGCGCGTCGCTCATCGGCTCGGCCAGTGCGCCGGCGGCCACGGCATCGTCGCGCAGCTTGAGCAGGCGGTCATACTGCCGGTTGGACACGATGGAGGCGTATTGCTGCTGCGCGCCCAGGTTGGGATACAGCTTGCCCGCCATGTTGCGCGCGGCGGTGACGAACTCGCCCATGCGCTCGCGCGGAACCAACACGTAGTCGGGGGCGATGCAGGTCTGGCCTGCGTTCACCAGCTTGCCGAACACGATGCGCTCCACCGCGTGCTCAAAGCGCGCACCGGGACCGATGATGGCCGGCGACTTGCCCCCCAGCTCCAGCGTGACCGGCGTGAGGTTGTTCGCTGCCGCGCGCATCACGTGATGGCCGACCGCGGTGGAGCCGGTGAACAGCAAGTGGTCGAACGGCAGCGCGGAGAACGCCTGCGCCACGTCCGCATCGCCCGTGATCACCACCACTTCGTCCGCCGGGAAATACCGCGCCACCTGCTCCGCGAACAGAGCGGAGAACCGGGGCGTGTATTCGCTCATCTTCAGCATCACGCGGTTGCCCGCGGTCAGTGCGTCGATCAGCGGGCCCACGGCGAGGAACAGCGGATAGTTCCACGGCACAATGATGCCCACCACGCCGCGTGGCTGAGGCATCAGCGTGGTGCGTGCGGGCAGGAACACCAGGTTCGCCAGCCTGTTGCGCGGACGCATCCAGCCACGGCCGCGCTTGAGCGAATGCCTGAGGTTGGAGAGGCTGGGATATAGCTCCAGCAGCTCAACCTCCTCCTTTGGACGATGGCCGAAATCGGTATCGATGGCGGCGGCGAACGCATCCCGCTGCTCGTTGAGCATCCGTTCCAGCGTGCGAAGGCGCGTCGCGCGCACGTCCCACGGCGGCATGGGATCACGCGCCTGCGCTTCGCGTAGCCGCAGGAGGATCGAATGGAGGGTGTGCGTCGGCTGATTCGTCATGGCTTGGTAAAGCTTGCCTCAAGAGTCGTTTGAAACGAACCGTCATTCCTGCGAAAGCAGGAATCCAGTGACTTTCAATCTGCGGTGACGTTCCAAAGGCACTGGATCTCTGCTTTCGCAGGGATGACGGTATGGGAGTCTGACGGCTGCCTCAAGTATGGATTCTCCACCCTTCCGCATCAGAACTTCGCACGAAGTTCCACGCCCCACATGCGCGGCGGCGAGATGGATGCGAACGGCGTGCCGAACACGGAGGTGGAGATGTTGTTCACGCCCGTCACGTAACGCTTGTTGAAAACATTGGTGCCGTACAACGCCACGCCCCAGCGGTCTCCCGGCGAGTGCCAGTCGATGCGTGCATCCGTGCGCTGCTGGCTGGTGCCGATCTTGAAGTTCGGGCTGACGTAGCACGAGCCCTGGAACTGCGAGTCGGCATTGCAGCGCGTCGCTCCGCGATAGGCCTGTGACAGGTCGAACTCCAGGTCGCCTTGGGCGACGCCATGCCAAGTGTAGGCCAGCGACAGCGCGCCGGAGAAGTAAGGTGCACCGGTGGGCTGGCCGCTCAGGTCAACGCCATCGGGCGCGGTAGCCTTGCGGTACTTCGCGTCGATGTAGGCGCCCATGAAATTCACGCGGAAGCTGTCGATCGGCTGCCACTGCGCTTCCAGCTCCAGGCCCTTGGCCTCCTGGTTGCTGCTGTTGACGACGTAGATCGGCAGGCCGGTGGCGGGACTGTTCGGGTCGAGTGCCAGCGATTGCTTGTTGTTGTACCGGTAGTAGTAGACCGAGCCGTTGAGCAGCAGGTTCTGGTCGGGGAACAGGCTCTTGATGCCGCCCTCGTAGTTGGTCACCTTCTCCGGCTGGAACGTGGAGTCGACCTGCACGCTGTTGTAGCCGCCGGCCTTATAGCCCTTGGTGATGGAGAAGTAGCCCATCACGTCCGGCGTGAACTTGTAGCTGGCGACGACACGTGGACTCCAGTTGTTCCAGGTGTTGCTGGCATACACCGGCGTGCCCACGGCACTGGTGAAGATCACGTTCTGCTGGAACTGGTCCAGGGTGCCGGGCGGCAGGATGCCCAGGCCATACAGGCCCGCGATGGTGGCGTCGAAGGCCGGCGCGCTGCGCGGCATGTTGTACCAGCTGAACTTCTTCTCATCGCGCGTGTAGCGCAGGCCGGTGGTGACGTCGAAGTTGTCGCTAACGTGCCAGATCACGTCGCCGAACGCGGCGTATGCCTTGAAGTTGCCGTCGTTGCTGATGGCTTCCGTCCACGGATCGCCCAGCAGTGTGAAGGGCAGCCCCGCCGAGGCCAGCATGTTGCTGATGTAGCCGAGCGGTGGCACCGGCTGCTGAAGGACGTTCAGCGCAAGCGTGTCGAGGCTGTTGGTGTTGATGTCGGTTTCGCTGGTCTGGCGCGCCTGCTCCTGGTAATAGCTCGCACCCGCGACCCAGTCCATAAGGTCGTTGTTGCCCGAGAGCTTGAACTCCTGGTACCAGCTGTTGTTGTGCTCGATGTTGGCGGTGGCGAGGTAGGTGACGACGTGATTGGTGCCGTCGTAGTCACCCTTGTTGTAGGTGTCGAAGCCGCGCCAGGCCGTGGTGGAAACGAAATCGCCCCAGCCGAAGGAATGGTCGATCTGCAGCGTGCCGCCGTCAAAGCGACGCGATTCACGCGGGCCGATGGTGTCGTTGTAGAGCGGCGCGTGCAGCGGGTTGAGATAGGTGGTCGGGTCGGGCGGAAAGGGCGCGCGCTGGTTGGTGTCATTTGACAGCGGAATGAGGCCGATCGCTGGCGCAGGCGGCTGGTCGAGCTTCTCGTGATCCCATGACAACAGCACGCGCGTGTTGTCGGTGACGTTCCAGCGGAACACGGCGCGCGTGCCCCACTCGTTGTCCTCGCCGTAGCGCTTGCCGGTGGCGGCATCCTTGATCCAGCCGTCGCTCTGGTTGTCTAGCACACTCAGGCGCAGCGCCATGTCCTTGTTGATGGGAATGTTCACCAGCGCGTCGGCGTATTTGCGGCCGTCATTGCCGATGCGCACGCGTGCATGGCCCTCGAACTTGTCCGTGGGCTCGTTGGTGACGATGGAGATGGCGCCCGCCGCCGCATTGCGGCCGAACAGCGTGCCTTGCGGGCCCTTGAGTACCTCGATGCGCGCGATGTCGTTGAAGGCGAGCAGCGAGCCACCGGAGCGCGCCGCGTATACGCCGTTCACGTAGATGCCGACCGCCGATTCGGTGCCGATGCCGAAGTTGCTGGTGGATATGCCGCGCAGCTCATAAGTGGGCTGCGTGGGCTGGCTGGCGTCGATCACCAGACCGGGCACGAAGATGTCCATCTTGCTGAGATCGGTCGCCGCCAGCGTGTCGATCTGTTTGGCGGTGACGATCTGCAGCGGAATCGGCACCGATTGCACTTCCTGCGTGCGGCTCTGCGCCGTCACGGTGACGTTGCCGAGCAGCTTGGCCTTCTCGGGGTCGGCGGCGGTGCTGCCGCCTTGTGAACTGCTGGTGCCTTGCTGCGGCGCAGGCGCGGCATCGTCGCTGGCCCAGCTGTCGGCGGGCAATGCGCCGAGCATCAGGGTGCTGCCGATCAGCAGGCGATGCAGGCAGACGGACAACGGACGCGGACGGATCTTCATCAGCAGGTTCTCCCCTCGAGTGAAAAAGCCGCGGCCCGAAGGCCGCGGCGTGCTGCTCCATTAATGAATCGCGACGCAGCCCCCCGACTGCGACGCAATCCATGCCTTGATCAGTGCCACGCCTTCGCGATGCACCGTGCTTCGGCCCAGTTCCGGCATCATCGTGCCCGGGTCCGTCGAGCTCATCCGGAACGGCAGGATGGAGTCGTCGGGCGAGCCGGGCACGATATCGAACAAGTGATCGCCCGTACCGCGACCTGCGGCAACCGGCGGCTTGCAGATACCGAGATGGCGATCCTCGGGCATGCTCACGTCCAGCGTCAGGCCGGTGGTGTTGGCCGCGCCTTTCGGGTTGTGGCAATGCCCGCAGTTGATGTCGAGATAGGCACGCGCACGGTCGTCGAGCGGTGCATGCTCATCCGACCAGTTCGTGTTCCGCGGCGCCTCGGCCGGTGCCGGGGCGCCCGTGAGGTAGCCGACCTTCACCAGATGCGCGAGCTGGTTCTCGGTGCCGGTGGTGTAGTGGTAATCGCGATTGAGGTGGCGCGCCTTCGGGCCGATCGGGTGGATCTTGCGCGTCACCCAGTCCTGCGCATGGCAACTGGAGCACTGGCTTTCGTCAGGCACCACGTAGTTGAAATCCTCGCGCGCGGCGCTGTCGTCCACCAGCGTGAGCGGGATCACCGCGCCGGTGCGCGCCAGCATCGCGTCGCTCTGGTCGTCCTTCCACACATAGGGAATCGCCGCCCAGCCCGATTCGCGACGCACCAGGATGCGCGTCTCGACCAGGTGCACGTGGGCGAGGTCGAGTCCTTCGCCGGCGAAGTCCTTCGAGGTGTCGTAGGTGCGCGCCACGTCGCTGAACTTACCGTCCGCTGTGCGGGGGTAATAGAAGGTCTTGCTGATGACGGTGCCGACCGGGAAATCGAAGGTGTCGGTGGGGTCGTACTTCGCCGATACGCCTTTGGGCATCCAGATCGTGCGCAGCTTGTGCGCGTAGTCAGTGAACAGCGGCGTGTTGAGGTCGTACGGCACCACGCCTTCATTGAGCACGAGCTTGCCGCCGCGCACTTCCACTACATGCCAGTCGCTGAGCTTGGGCGGCCGGCCGTCCGCGTGGAAGGCCACGGGATCCAGATCACGATGGCAGGCGGTCAGCAAGATCAGTGATAACAGGAAGAACAACTTCGTCGACAACGTCATGCTGCGTTCGGTCCAATGTCTTTGGTGAAGAGGCGCCAGCAGGTTGAGACGGCGAAGAATGTTCCCTCACCGTCATCCCGGCACAGGCCGGGATCCAGCGTCTTTCGATATGCGTCACGGTGGAAAGTCACTGGATCACCGCCTACGCGGTGATGACGGTGAGGACGCATGACGGCAGCGGTAAACATCCGCTTCCCAGAAATGGCCTTTAAGCCTTCGGCGCCGGATCCAGCACCACCGGCGCCAGCTTCGGCAGCGTGCACTGGTACGGCTTGGTGTCGGTGCTGGGGTTCTTGTAGTCGTGCGGGCCGTCGGCGTTGATCACACCCACGTCACCGTTTTGGATACAAAAGCGGTCGCTGGCCGGCGGCAGGCCGTCCACCAGGGTCTTCTCGTCCACATAGCCGTCCCACAGGATGTCCGGGAACTTGCCGTTGAGGCCGTACACGGCGGTCTTGAGCGTCTTCAGCTTGAGGCCGTCTGGCGAATCGCCGCCGCCCTTGAAGCGGTTGTCGTAGATGAAGATGCCCTTGGGGTACGGGTTGTAGTCCGCCGCGACGCCCTTGGTGTTGTAGTAATTGGTGGAGAAGTAGCTGGAGATGATGACATTCGTCGTCTGGTTGTCGGCGATGTCGTTGTCGAAGATCTCCACCTTGTCGTTGGAATTCACCACCACGCCCGCGCCGCGCGGCACGCTGGCTACCGCCGCGCCCTTGGCGGCGAAGTTGTCGGTGTTGTTGGCGAACACCTTGTTCTTGAACACGCGCGTGCTGTGGCCCGCCTGCGAGAGGTTGGGCATGTTGAACACCAGGATGCCGCCGGTGTTGTTGGTGGCGGTGTTCTCGTACACGTCGGCGTTCACCGAGTTTTCGATCTCGATGCCCGCCACGTTGAACTCGGCGCGGTTGTGACGCACCACGATGGTGTTGGACTGGCCCACGTAGATGCCGGCGTCGGAGGCGCCGATCACCACCGAGTCTTCCACCAGCACGTTCTGTGTCTTCACCGGGTACAGGCCGTAGGCGCCGTTGGTGGTCTTGGGGCCGCCAGTCCATTCCACGCGCACGCCGCGAATGGTGATGTTCTTGCCCTGGTTGATCTTGAGCGCGTCGCCCTTGGTGTCTTCCAGCGCGAGGTTCTCGATGGTGAAGTCGTTCGCGTTCACCAGCAGGCCTTCGGGGCCCACTACCTGTCCCTTGAACGACAGCACGGTCTTGTCCATGCCGGCGCCCTTGATGGTGACGCCATCGGTGCGCAGGCTCAGGCCGCGCTGCAGGTGATAGTGGCCGGCGGGAATATCGATGACGCTGCCCGGCTTGGCATCCAGCAGTTGTTGCTGCAGCTTGGCCTCGAAGGAAGCATCGGCGCCGCTCTGGGCCGCCTGCTCTTCATGGTGGCAGGCCGCCAGGGCCAACGGCAGGGCGAGAAACAACAGGGTCTTGCGCATGATCGCTTTCCTCCCCAGGAGCGGCTGGCTGCGTGACGGTCCACTGTCCCGGAAACCGCAGTGCACAAGGGAGGGCAGAACGGGCGGCTAAGGGGGGTAAAGCGGCCAGTGTGACGATCGTTTGAATGAGATCGCGCCGGCTAGGGCTGCGGTTGGCCGTCTTTACGCCTGGGGATGACGAGGGTGCGCAAGGAATTGCGAGGCATACCTGTCGCCAGGCTGTCGCAAAAGGCCGGCATAAGTTTCGCGAAAGTGACCCGCTCGGATACTGTGTGGTACCAGGGAGGGATTGATGTCAGGCGTGTCGTTCGACGCGTTGCGCCGGATGCAATGACTCGTGCCGCGTTTTTCTATCTCGGTGTTACGTGAACACATCCAGCGCCAACGCTGCCCAGCCGCCTTTGGCGCGCAAGGGCATTTACCGAATTCTTGTCTGCCGACCCAACCATCGGCTGGGCAATATGATCCTGATGACGCCCCTGATCCAGGAGCTGGAGCGGGTGTACCCGGGTGTCGAGATCGACATCCTGGCGGAAGGCAGCATCGCGGAAGAGGTGTTTTCCAGCTTCTTCAGCGTGAAGAACGTCTATTGCCTGCCCAAGCGGGGCTTCAAGCATCCGGTGAGCTTCCTCGCCATGCTCCGCGGGATCCGCAAGACGCAGTACGACCTCATCATCGATCCTTGCCTGGGTTCGGGTTTCAGCCGGGCGATGACGCGCCACCTGCACGGGCGCTACACGCTGGGCTTCAGTGATGATGCGCAGCGTTCCGGCCTGACACACCCCGTGCCGACGGCGGTCGCCGGGGACCACATGGCGCAGCGGCCCATCAACCTGCTGCGCTGGGCGCGCGCCCGTTATTCGGGCGTGGTGGACGACACCAGCCACTATCCCTCGCTCGACATGCGGCTGACGGATGCTGAGCGCGCCCAGGGCCGCTTGGCGGTCAACCAATTGCTGGATGAGCCGCAGCGTGACGCGCTGCGCCCCATCGTCGGCATTTTCGCCAACGCCACGGGTGCCAAGCGTTATCCCGCGGCCTGGTGGGACGAGTTCATCACGGCGTTCAAGGAGATGAATCCGAATGCCGATCTGCTCGAGCTGATCCCCATGCATGGACACTCCATGCTTGGAGAAGCGTGGCCAGGTTATTACTCTTCCGATATTCGACGCATGGGAGCGGTTATGGCCAATATGGATTTGATGATCACCGCCGATTGCGGCGTGATGCATCTGGCCGTCGCCTCCAAGGCGCCCACGGTCGGCATGTTCAGCGTGACCGACGCCTCGGTGTACGCGCCGTACGGAATGGGTAGCTGCCCGTTGCTCACCCAGGGTCTGTCCGCGCGCGAGGTCGCCGTGCAGGTGGCGCGCGCCTTCCCGGACCTGCTGGCGGAAGGTGGTTCCGGTGGTGGCTCGTCCGGACTGACCGTCACGTGGGATGCCGCCGTCGATCAGCCGGGCGACCTGGGTCATCTGGGCCTGTCCCATTGATGGGGCTTGGTCGTGGATGATGCAGCGCGCCGAGCCGAACCGGTGACGAAGTGGCGGGACGACATGCACGGGCCGATGGAGCGGTGGTTCCTGATGCTTGCTGCGCTGGTGTTGCTCGCCGCGGGCATCGGCATGCGCACGCCCACGCCGTCGGACGAGCCGCGCTTTGCGCTGGTCGCGCACCAGATGGCGGCGTCCGGCAACTGGCTGATTCCCCATCGCGGCACGGACTGGTATTCGGACAAGCCGCCGCTGTTCATGGCAGCGCAGGCGGCATCGCACGCGCTGACGGGTGACTGGCGTATCGCCTTCCTGTTGCCTTCTCTGCTCGCTTCGCTGGGCACGCTGTGGCTGGTCTACGACCTTGGGCGACGTCTCTGGGGGCATCGCGCCGGCCTGTGGGCGGCGCTGGCCCTGCTGTGCACCGTGCAGTTCGTGTTCCAGGCGAAACGCGGCCAGATCGATCCCACGGTCACGTTCTTCGTAACCGCCGCGAACGCGGGCATCCTACGCCACGTCCTGTTGGGGCCGGATCGCCGCGCGCTGTGGTTCGGCTGTTTCGCGGCGGGCCTGGGCGTGATCACCAAGGGCATCGGCGTGCTGGCTTTCCTGATGCTGCTGCCGTTGTGGTTCGCGCAGCGATATCGGTGGAAAGGGCTGGCGCCTGTCGATGGCGGCTTCAAGGTGTGGCTCGGCTGCGTGCTCGCCTTCGTCGCGGCGCTCGCACTGTGGCTGGTGCCGCTGGCCATCTACGTACATACGCACGACAGCCCCGAGGCGCGTGCCTATGTGCAGGACATCTTCGTCAACCAGACGGTGCACCGCTACGTGCATCCCTGGAACAGCTTCCAGCCCCCGTGGTTCTACATCGAGGTGATCTTCACCTCATGGCTGCCGCTCAGCCTGGCCTTGCCGGGGCTGGTGCCCGCGTGGCGCCAGGCGCTGCGCGAGCGCGACGCGCGCGTGCTGTTGCCACTGGCGTGGGCGGTGCTGTTGATCGTGTTCTTCAGCATCACGCGCGCCAAGCGCGACGTGTACATCATGCCCGCGCTGCCCATGCTGGCCCTGTGCGCGGGACCGTGGCTGGCGGACATTCTGGAGCGCCGCTGGGCGCGCTGGGTCGCCCTGGGTTTCGTGCTGGCGCTGGCGCTGCCGCTGCTGGTGATCGGCGCGCAGGGTCTGACGCATCCTGCAGCCTGGATGAAACGCTTTGCAGAGGCACGCCAGCTGGGCGAGCACGCCTCGTCGCTGTGGTGGGCCTTTGCGGTGATGGGGGCGTGGATGCTCGCCTGCGCCGCGTTGTTCCGCCTGCGCCGCGCCGGTGCCGCGGTGCTCGCTGCGATGGCCGGCGTGTGGATGGTGTGGGGCTTGTGGGTGGCGCCGCTGTTGGCCCGCGCCAGCTCGCAGGCACCGCTGGTGCAGCGCGTGGAACAGGTGGTCGGGTCGACTGGCGAGCTTGCACTCGTCGCCTGGAAGGAAGAACTTCCGCTGGCGTTCGACGGCTACAAGCTGACCGACTTCGGCTTCGTGACGCCGTGGCACCAGCAACTCGCCGATGCCATCCGCTGGCAGGAGCAGTCGCCGGGCAATCGTTGGGTGCTCATCCTCGCCGACGTCATGGCGCCGTGTGTCGACAAGGCGGCCACGCTGGACATGGGCGTGACCAGCGGCCGCGACTGGCGGCTGTACAGACTTGATGCGGTCGCGGCGTCGTGCCGCGGTGGCGTCGTGCCGGAAGGCGACGTCGACGACTGGGGCGGTATCGACCGGCGTCGCTGAAGCGACGCAAGGCCCCGCTATTCTCTTCGGTCCACAACGGATTCATTCGGGTTTTTCAGCGTGACGACACTGGCTTCCACACAACCCTCCACGCTTCGCCGCCTGCAAGCCACGGCGATGGCGATGCCTTGGCTGTGGTGCTGGCTGGTGGCCGCGCTCATCGCCATCTTCCAGCATGGCCCGATGCCGATGTATTCCACGCGCACGCTGTCGGTGGCGTGGGAAATGTGGCTGCGCCACAGTTTTCTCGTGCCTTATCTCAACGGGCTGCCGTACAGCGACAAGCCGCCGCTGCTGCTGTGGCTGATCCACCTGGGCTGGGCCGTGGGTGGCGTGGGCGACGTGTGGCCGCGCCTGCTTGAAGTACTGCTGGGCGCGGTGCAGCTGGTGCTCGTGCATCGGCTGGCGCAACGCCTGTTTCCCGATCGTCCCGACGTGGCGCGCTTCGCGCCGTGGATTGTTGCCGCCTACAGCTTCGGTTTCCTGTTCGGCCTGCAGGTGATGTACGAAGTGCTGCTGGCCGACTGCGTGCTGGCGGCACTGCTTTGCCTGGTGCCGAATTCAAGGCAGGAAGCACCGCGCTTCGGTTGGTTTGCGCTGGCGGTGGGGCTGGGCCTGCTCACCAAGGGCCCGGTGATGCTGCTCCACGTGGCGTTCCCGTGGCTGCTCGGCCCGCTGTGGAACCGCTGGGCGGGGCAGGAACGTCGGCGCTGGTATGTCGGGGGTGCGCTGGCGTTGATCGTCGGCCTGCTGATCCTGCTGGCGTGGGTGCTGCTGGCCACCACCATGGGTGGTGAAAGCTATCGGCAGAAACTCGTGGTGCACCAGACAGCTGGCCGCGTGGTCGATGCGTTCGCACACGCCGAGCCGTTCTGGTGGTACCTGCCACTGCTGCCCGTGCTGCTGTTGCCCTTCAGCCTGTGGCCGCGCATGTGGGCTGCACTGTTCTCACTGCGTCGTCCGCTGGAAGCCGGCATCCGCTTCCTCGCGTGCTGGCTGGTGCCGGTGCTCATCGGGTTTTCCGCGGTCAGTGGCAAGCAGCCCTACTACATGCTGCCGGAGTTCGGCGGCTACGCGCTGTTGATGGCGGGCGCGCTGTCGCTGATGCAGGAGAAGCAGGCCAACACCTCGCGCTGGCTCGGTCCGTGGCCGCTCGCGCTGGCGTGTGCAGCGGCCGGCGCGGCGCTGCTCAGTCTCGGAGCGTTGGTGCGTGCAGGGCACGTCCGCGATCATTTCTATACGGCGCTGCTTCCCTTCAGCGTGCCCTTCGGCGTGGTCTTCCTGTTGCTGGCGCTGCCGTTGGTGCTGTTGCGCAAGGGCGAGGTCTATCGCATCGCTATCATCGGCCTGATCGGGCTGGTGACCGCGCACGGCCTGTTCACCCTCACGCTGTGGCCGGCCTACGATTTCACGCCGGTGGCGCACATGCTGGCGAAGGCGGAAGCGGGTGGGCAACCCATCGCCAATCTCGAGTCCAACGACGGCCAGTACACCTTCCTCGGTCGCCTCACCGAGCCGGTGACGCAACTGCATAGCATCCACGACGTGAAACAGTGGGCGACCGAACATCCGGAAGGGCTGGTGATCACCTATCCGCGTCGCCTCACCGATGTCGCGCGCACCCACGCCGTCTACATCCAGCCGTTCCGCGGCATCTGGTTGGCGGTGTGGCCGGTGAATACCTTCATCGATGCGCAGGCGCGTGGAGAGGTCGACGACTGAAGGCGGGTTTTCCGCTCAGGCGGCGTGCTGACGCGCGCTGCGTGGCGGCATGCCGGTCCAGCGCTTGAAGGCGCGGCGGAATTCGCGCGGATCGCTGAAACCGATCTCCATGCCGATCTCCGCCACGCTCAGCGTGCCGCCGTGAAGCAACTCCAGCGCGCGTTCGGCGCGTACGCGGTCGTGGATCTCACGAAACACGCGGCCACCCTCGGCAAGGCGACGACGCAGGGAGCGCTCGCTCATGTTGAGCATGCGCGCCACCTCGGGCAGGCGCGGCTGATTGCGTAGCTGGCTGCGCAACAGACGTTCCACCGAGGCGACGATTTCCTGTCGCGGACCGTCCAGGTCGTGTTGCTGCGTGCACAGCGCCAGCGCCTGCTGCGCGGTGAGCGGGTTGTGCGTGGGCAACGGATGTTCCAGCCACTGTGCATCGATCACGATACGGTTATGGCGTGCGCCGAACACCAGTTCGCAGCGGAAGAAATCCGCGTAGTCGTTCGCATGCGCCGGACGTGGATAGGTCAATTCGAGCCGTAACGGGTTGAAGCTCTGGCCGGCCAGCTCGCGCGCAATCGCCAGCGAGCTGGCGAACAGTTCTTCGCACAGGAAGGGCAGCAGCGGCGCATCGTTGAAGCGCGGCCACACGGCCAGCGCCACTTCGCGTGGCGTGACTTCCTCGAAACTCACGTCAAGCAGGCTGCCACTCACGCGGTGATGGGCGATGCCCACCTGCATGGCGTCGCCAAAGGTCGCGGAGGTCATCATCGCCAGCCCCAGCAGGCCGAAGCTGCCGAGTGTCTCCACTCGGCCCACCGCCAGCCCAAGCCCCGGCTCACCGGTGGCCTGCAGCGCGCGGCGGATCACCGAGTGCGCCTGCCGATAGGACACGCGCAGGGTTGGGTCGTTGAGCTGCTCCCGGGTCAGCCCCGAGCCGGCGAACCAGCCGTCGCAGCGCTGACCGCGCGACAGGGCGAGCTGGGTCAGGTGCACCAGGATGTTCGGCGGCGTCTCGGCCACGGTGTAACGCGCGTCGGCGCCCAGCGGCGCGGCGGCGTCCTCGTTGGCTTGGCTGACGACAGCGGACGTCATGTACGGCTCCCACCCCTGAGAGCGCCGGATAGGCCCGGCGAGATCGCTTGATCTATATCATGGTCGTCGGTCCACCGCCTTGCGCAATGCACAAGGCCCGTCGTCTCTGCCGCTGGGGAGAACGTCGATGAATGCCAGTCCGGTCCGTTGTCGCCACGCCCTTTGGCTGGCCCTGTTGCCCCTCGTGGCCTGCACGCCTGTGCAGAGGCCGGTATCCCAAGCGCCGCCCGACAACGCAGTCGCCACGCTGCGGACGGCCGAACTGCTGCCCGCAGCGCCCAAGGCTGGCACGCCACGCTACGAGGCCGACCGGCAGGTGTTCCAGGCCACGCGCAAGCTGGAGGGCACACCGCGCTGGGCGCTGGCCCAGCAGGACGTGGATTACGCCACGCCGACGCTGATGGCCGACTTCAGCTGCGCCATGGGCGTCCCGCTGGATGCTGCGAAGCTGCCGAAGCTAGCCGCCCTCATCGATGCCACCAGCAGCGCCGCCGATGTCTCCACCGGACCGGCCAAGAAGGCCAACCAGCGGCAGCGGCCCTTCCTGATCGACCCGGGAGCGACCTGCCAGTCCACCGACCGGTTGAAGAACAGCTTCGATTACCCCTCCGGCCACGCCACGCGCGGCTGGGCGGTGGGGCTGGTGCTGACGGAATTGGCGCCGGACCGCGCCAGCGACTTGCTGCTGCGCTCACGTGCGTTTGGCGACAGCCGCGTGGTGTGTGGCGTGCACAACCTCAGCGCGATCGAGGCGGGGGCGATGAATGGGGCGGCGGTGGTGGCGGTGCTGCATGCCTCGCCGGCATTCCAGGTGAGTCTTGCCGAGGCGAAGCGGGAGTTGGATGCGTATCGCGGGGCGAATCCTGCGGCGACGGATACGAGGTGTTCGGCGGAGAAGGCGTTGATTGAGCCGACGCCGTACTGACATTGAGGGTGATGTGCTGCGCAAGCTCATTTCCTCGCCCCCCATGCTTACCTCACCGTCATTCCCGCGAAAGCGGGAATCCAGCGCCTTTAGGCATCTCACGGGGCGAAAGGCACTGGATTCCCGCTTTCGCGGGAATGACGGTGAGTGGGAAATGACAGCGAGGGATAGCGGGTGTTCCAGCAACACCAAGCTACCGAGCCACCAACCCACCAACCCACCAACCCACCAACCCTACTTCGCCGCGCTCGCCGCCTTCCATTGCTGCACCCACCCCGTGAGATCGGCGAGTTGCTTGTCCTGCCCATCGCGCATGGTCATGCCCACCGCCGCGCCGGCGACATGGCCGGAAGGGTCGACAAGGATCAACGTGGGATAGACGTTCACGCCCAGCGTGTCGATCAACGCCTGTCCATCGTGCAGTACGGGCCAGTGGAATCCGCGATCGTTCACGAACGCGCGCGCGGTATCCACGTCCTGGTAGGTGATGGCGACGAAACCCATGTCGCCATTGGCATGCGCGAATGCGTTGAGCACAGGCACTTCAGCCATGCACGGCGCGCATTCGGCGAAGAAGAAACTCACCAGCGTGTAACGGCCGCGCAGGTCGCCCGTATGCAGGGTGCCGCCTTGCAGCGCGGGCAGTTCAAACGGCGGGAACGCACTGCCGCGCCCGAACGAAAAGCGGCCCGTGCCCGTGGCAGTGCCGGGTGGCCGTAGGCGCAACATGGCGGCGTTCGCCTTGCTGTCGGTGGTACTGCTGTAGTCGCGGCCGGTGCCGAGTTGCTGCGCGAAGGCGGCATAGGCTAGTGGCTTGCCGTTGGCGTCCAGATAGTGGACGTCGGGCGAGGCGCCCAGTTGCAGCGTGGCGACGAAGCGTTGCTCGTCATCCTGTGCGGGTGTGCCGTGCAGCGATGACGCGAGCACTGCCATCGCCAGCATCGATGCGAGTCGTGCCGCGTGCCGCATGCGGATCTCCCGTCGAAATGAAAAGGCCGGCGCTTTCGCGCCGGCCTCGTGTCCCGCTTACTCGCCGATGGTGAGCAGCGAGGCGTTGCCGCCAGCGGCGGTGGTGTTGATGGTGAGCGTGCGCTCGCCCGCGAAACGCAGCAGGTAGTGCGGGCCGCCAGCCTTGGGGCCGGTGCCGGACAGGCCTTCGCCGCCGAACGGCTGCACGCCGACCACGGCACCGATCTGGTTGCGGTTGACGTAGCAGTTGCCCACGCGTGCACGGCTCTGGATGAACTCCACCGTGTCGTCGATGCGGCTGTGGATGCCCAGCGTCAGGCCGTAGCCGGTGGCGTTGATGGAGTCGACCACCTTGCCCAGCTCGTCGCCCTTCCAGCGGATCACGTGCAGCACCGGTCCGAAGATCTCGCGGGTCAGCGTGGACAGGCCCGGGATTTCATAGGCGCGCGGCGCGAAGAAGGTGCCGTTGCCGGTGGTGCTGGCATCGAGCTTCACCTCGCCGATCTTCTTGGCTTCCTTGTCCATGCGTGCGGCATGGTCGACCAGGATCTTCTTGGCGTCTTCGTCGATCACCGGGCCCACGTCGGTGGACAGCTGGCCCGGGTCGCCGACCTTCAGTTCTTCCATCGCACCGGCGAGCATCGCGCAGACCTTGTCGGCGATGTCTTCCTGCACGAACAGCACGCGCGCGGCGGAGCAGCGCTGGCCGGCGGACTGGAAGGCGGAGGCGACGACGTCCTTCACGATCTGCTCCGGCAGCGCGGAGGAGTCGGCGATCATCGCGTTCTGACCACCGGTTTCAGCGACCAGTGCGGCGATCGGCGCGTTGCGCGCGGCGAGGGCGCGGTTGATCGCCCAGGCCGTTTCGGTGGAGCCGGTGAAGGCCACGCCGGCCACGCGCGGATCACGCGTGAGCGCGGCGCCGACGGTGGCGCCGTCGCCCGGCAGGTACTGCAGCACCTCGGCCGGCACGCCGGCTTCGTGCAGCAGCTTCACGGCGGCGTAGCCGATCAGGCTGGTCTGTTCGGCGGGCTTGGCGATGACCGCGTTGCCGGCGGCGAGCGCGGCGCTGACCTGGCCCAGGAAGATCGCCAGCGGGAAGTTCCACGGGCTGATGCAGACGAACACGCCACGGCCGTTGAGGAAGAGCTGGTTGCTCTCGCCGGTCGGGCCGGGCAGCTGTTCCGGATGGCCAAACAGACGGCGCGCCATCGTCGCGTAGTAACGCAGGAAGTCGGCGGCCTCACGGATCTCGGCGATGGCATCGGGCAGGCTCTTGCCGGCTTCGCGCACGCACAGGGCGATGAATTCGCCGCGGCGCGCTTCGAGCAGCTCGGCCGCGTGCTCAAGAATCGCGGCGCGGCTGGCGGCCGGCAGGCGATCCCAGTTGTGATGCGCGGCGACGGCATTGGCCAGCGCCTTGTCGACGGTGGCGCTGTCGGCGGCGACGTAGCTGCCCACGGCCTGGCGGCGATCGGCCGGGTTGGTCACCTGCACGGTGGCGCCGGTGCTGTTGGCGCCCGGCACCAGCGGTGCGGCGGTCCACGGACCGTTCTTGCTCTGGATCGCCTCGGCGAGGGCCTTCAGTTCGTTGTCGTTGGAGAAGTTGACGCCCATGGAATTCTTCCGCAGTTCACCGTAGAGATTCACCGGCAGGGGGATGCGCGGGTGAGGAATGGAGGCAAAGGAGCGCACGGTCTCGCACGGATCGGCGACCAGTTCGCGCACCGGCAGCGTTTCGTCGACCACGCGGTTGACGAAGCTGGTGTTGGCGCCGTTTTCCAGCAGGCGGCGCACCAGGTAGGGCAGCAGGTCTTCATGCGTGCCCACCGGCGCGTACACGCGGCACGGCACGTTGAGGTTCTGCTTGCCGATCACTTCGGCGTAGAGGTCCGTGCCCATGCCGTGCAGGCGCTGGTTTTCGTACGGACGGCCTTGCGCAAGGTGATACACGGCGGCGATGGTGTGCGCGTTGTGCGTGGCGAACTGCGGATAGATCAGTTCCACGCCGGCATCGAACAGCTTGCGTGCGCAGGCCAGGTACGACACGTCGGTGTTCGGCTTGCGCGTATACACCGGGTAGCCGCTGAGGCCGTTTTCCTGGGCGCGCTTCACTTCGGCGTCCCAGTACGCGCCCTTCACCAGGCGCACGTACCAACGGCGGCCGGTAGCGCGCGCGGTTTCGATCAGCCAGTCGATGACGAACGGCGTGCGCTTGGCATACGCCTGCACCACGATGCCGAGGCCGTTCCAGCCTTCCAGCGAGGGATGCGCGAACACGTCGCCGATGATGTCGAGCGACAGCTCAAGACGATCGGCTTCTTCCGCGTCGACCGAGAGCGCGATGCCCTGCTTCATGGCGAGCTGCGACAGCTCCAGCAGCTTGGCGGTGAGGTCGCGGCGGGCGATCTCGCGCTTGGCCACTTCGTAGCGCGGATGCAGCGCGGACAGCTTCACCGAGATCGACGGCGCATCCGTGTGGTTGGCGAACGGGCCGCGCGAACCGATGGAGGCGATGGCGTTGCGGTAATCCTGCTGGTAGCGCTCGGCGGTTTCGCTGGTGAGCGCGGATTCGCCCAGCATGTCGTAGGAATAGCGATACATCGCGTATTCCTTCTGCGCGCAACGGTCCAGTGCTTCGCCGATGGTCTGACCCATCACGAACTGGTGGCCCATGATGCGCATGGCCTGGCGGACGGCCAGACGGATGGCCGGCTCGCCCGCGCGGCCGACCAGGCGACGCAGTGCGCCGGTGAAGTCGTGACGGGTTTCTTCCGACAGCGTCACCAGCTTGCCGGTGAGCATCAGGCCCCACGTCGACATGTTGACGAACACGGATTCACTCTGGCCCAGATGCTTCTTCCAGTTCGCATCGCCCAGCTTGTCGCGGATCAGCTTGTCCGCGGTGCCCTTGTCAGGGATGCGCAGCAGCGCCTCGGCCACGCACATCAGCAGCACGCCCTCTTCCGAGGACAGGTCGTACTGGCGCATGAAGGATTCGACGGCGCTCTGGTCCTTGGCGCGGGCGCGGACGCGGGTCACCAGGTCGGCGGCCAGATCGATCACTTTCTCGCGTTCGACCGGGGGCAGGGTGGCCTGGGCGAGCAGGTCGTTGACCGCTTCGGTTTCGTCGCGCAGCCAGTTGGCGGTAATGCGCGCGCGCGCCGGCGCGACGCCGGTGGGCAGTTCGGGACTGAGAATGGGCTGTGTCACTGGGTTTTTTAGCCGAAACGTGATGGGGCGGGGAATCGCGGAATTGTACGCGTGGGGGGGAACGCACGCACCCGTACGTGCTGCTGCGCTGCGGCAGGAGCTGGCGCTACATATATATGTGGGTCCTGGGGAGTCAGCGTAAGGGTGGCGTCGGGCGGGCCGTCATCGTGCTGGCATCGGTTGGCCAGGACATGTCAGTGGCATGTCGGAGGGGCCGGGTCATGGTGCGCTGCGACCCGTGGCAAACGGTCGCACCCTTGGGCGTGCTATCGGTCGTCATGGCCCGTGGGTGTGGCTTGCGTCGCGCAAACGCGTGTTCTTTCAGGGGAAACCGGTCGCACGCGGGTGTCGCATCGCGCGTGAAAGCATGGATGAGCACATTCATCCTTGCTTCAAATCAAGCACATGCGGCGTTGTTGCTCCCCGACGCGCTCGCGGCCTATCATGCCTGCGTTCCAGGCACGCCGGGTTCTCATGATCGTGCTTCGACCAGCAGCGGCCGGCTTGCCGTGCGCAACGATGTGGCTCAAGCCCAATCGTGCACTGAGCCGTCGTGACCTGCGTCGACTGATCGGAGGTCTGGCCGCGCTGGCGCTGACGACGGCCGTGTTGGGAGCATGGCAGGGGAATGTCTTCGCTCCTTTGTTCGCACTGGTCGAGTCCTCCGCGGTGGCTTTCGCCCTTGGCGTAGCCTGGCGGGCCGGCGACCGCAGCGAACGCATCACCCTCGACGAATCGTCGCTGGAGGTGCAATTCCTGCCAGGTCGGCGCAGTGCGCGCTTTCAGACGTATTGGGTGCGTGTGCAGCTGGTGTCTGGCGAAGGGAGAGGCCGTCTGTTGCTGACATCGCACGGACGGGAGCTGGAAATCGGGGCCTTCCTCGGGGAAGAGGAGCGTGCCGAGCTGTCAAGGAAACTCATGGTGCTGCTGGCGGAGTTGACTCAAAAGCAGTGCAGGTAGGTTCAACAAAGGTGCATCACGACATGACATCTGGCGGCATCAGGCCTGGCAGTATCAAGCGAGCGGTCTCAGCAGCACTCTTCGCAATCACCATGTTCGGCGGCGTGGCCCTTGCCAATCCGCAGCCCGGTCAGTTGAACATGACCCGCGGCGCGTCCACCTGGTCGCCAGAGGCTTACTTCCTCAACAACGTTGCCCTCGGCGTTTGCGTCGTCATCGGCATCCTTGTGTTCGGCGCGATGTTCATCGCCATGTTCCGCTTCCGCAAGTCGCGCGGCGCGGTGGCCGAGAAGTGGTCCCACAACACGACGCTCGAAATCGTGTGGACCACCATTCCCGTCATCATCCTTATCGTGCTGGCCTATCTCGCCACGGGCGGTCTGCGCACCTTCGCCGATACCACCGGCTCGGAGATGACCGTCAAGGTCACCGGCTACCAGTGGAAGTGGCGCTACGACTACGTCGACTACAAGGGCAAGGCGATCGACAAGGTCGGCTTCATGTCCAAGCTCGACAAAGAGAGTGACGAGACACGCCAGCTGAACTCGGGTCTCGACCCGAACGCGGTCAAGGTCGATGGTTACAACACCTACCTGATCAACGTGGACAAGCCGCTGGTGGTACCGGTGGGCACCAAGATCCGCTTCGTGATCACCGCCGGCGACGTGATCCACTCGTGGTGGGTGCCGGCGCTGGGCTGGAAGATGGACGCCATCCCGGGCATCGTCAACGCGGCCTGGACCAACATCACCGAGCCGGGCGTGTACCGCGGCCAGTGCGCCGAGCTGTGCGGCCAGGATCACGGCTTCATGCCGATCGTGGTGAAGGCGGTGCCGAAGGCGGAATTCGACAAGTGGCTGGCGGACCAGGAAGCCGAGGCCAACAAGCCGGCGCAGCCTGCCGCACCGGCGGCGGCTTCCACCGCTGCCGCGCCGGCCACGGCGCAGGCGACCGACGCACCTGTTTCGCAGGGCCATCAGGGCTGAGCAATCAGCCAGTCAACAGCATTCGCATTTAGGTAGAGGTGTAAGGCATGGCCCACGCAGCTACACACGATCATCATCACGACGATCATCATGGCGCGCCCAGTAATTTCTTCGTGCGTTGGTGCATGTCCACCAACCACAAGGACATCGGCACGCTGTACTTGGTGTTCTCGCTACTGATGTTCTTCATTGGCGGCAGTTTCGCGATGGTGATCCGCGCGGAACTGTTCAAGCCCGGCCTGCAGCTGGTGCAGCCGTACTTCTTCAACGAAATGACCACGATGCATGCGCTGGTCATGATCTTCGGCGCGGTGATGCCGGCCTTTGTGGGCCTGGGCAACTGGATGATCCCGCTGATGATCGGTGCGCCGGACATGGCGTTGCCGCGCATGAACAACCTCTCGTTCTGGATCCTGCCGTTCGCCTTCGCGCTGCTGCTGTCCACGCTGTTCCTCCCGGGCGGTGGCCCGGCCGGCGGCTGGACGATGTATCCGCCGCTGTCGCTGCAGGGTGACTCGGTGGCGTACCTAGTGTTCGCGGTGCACTTGATGGGCATCAGCTCGATCATGGGTGCGATCAACATCATCGCCACCATCCTCAATATGCGCGCGCCGGGCATGGATCTCTTGAAGATGCCGGTGTTCGTGTGGAGCTGGCTGATCACGGCGTTCCTGCTGATCGCGGTGATGCCGGTGCTGGCGGGTGCGGTGACCATGCTGCTCACCGACAAGTACTTCGGCACCAGCTTCTTCAATGCCGCGGGCGGTGGCGACCCGGTGCTGTTCCAGCACATCTTCTGGTTCTTCGGCCACCCCGAGGTCTACATCATGATCCTGCCGGCCTTTGGCCTGGTGTCCGAGATCATCCCGACCTTCGCGCGCAAGCCGATCTTTGGTTACAAGGCGATGGTGTTCGCCATCGCGTCGATCGCGTTCCTGTCGTTCATCGTGTGGGCGCACCACATGTTCGCGGTGGGTCTGCCTCTGGGTGGCGAGATCTTCTTCATGTACGCCACCATGCTGATCGCGGTGCCGACGGGCGTGAAGGTGTTCAACTGGGTCAGCACCATGTGGGGCGGCTCGATGACGTTCGAAACGCCGATGCTGTTTGCCATCGCGTTCGTCATCCTGTTCACCATCGGCGGCTTCTCCGGCCTGATGCTGGCGTTGGCCCCGGCCGATTTCCAGTATCACGACACGTACTTCGTGGTGGCGCACTTCCACTACGTGCTGGTGACGGGGGCGATCTTCGCGATCATCGCGGGCACCTACTACTGGCTGCCGAAGTGGACCGGCCACATGTATTCGGAAACGTGGGGCAAGATCCACTTCTGGAACAGCGTGATCTGGGTGAACGTGTTGTTCTTCCCGCAGCACTTCCTGGGCCTGGCCGGCATGCCGCGCCGCATCCCGGACTACAACGTCGCGTTCGCCAACTTCAACATGATCAGCTCCATCGGCGGCTTCCTGTTCGGCGCCTCGCAGCTGATCTTCGTCGGCGTGATCCTGCACTGCGTGTTCTTCTCCAAGAAGAAGGCGCCGGATCGCGTGTGGGAAGGTGCTAAGGGCCTGGAGTGGACCATTCCGTCGCCGGCGCCGTACCACACCTTCGAACTGCCGCCGGTGATCCACGACGAAGAACTGGCCCACGGCCACGTCGAGGATTGAGGTCCAGCATGACCGCCCCGGCCGTGTGCCGGGGTAGACGGGAAACGAACGGATGAACCAGCCATCGACCAGCACCATCGAGCAGACGCGCAAGAAGGGCGTCCGACGCACGGCCACCGTGTTTGGGGCCATTGCGGTCGCGATCTTCCTGCTCTCGCTGTGGCAGGGATGGCACTACTCCTGACGTAACCGTTGCCGTATTCCTCCGCGGTGCCCGGCAAGGCACTTCGGGTTGCAGCCCACGCGACACAGGCGCGGGCGAAAGTAGACAGAGAATTCCACAGGGATCTCCCATGGCTCAGCAACAAGGCGTTTACTTCGTTCCATCCAAGAGCCAGTGGCCGATCGTGGCCGCGGTGGTCATGTTCGTCACCGTGCTCGGTGCCGCGCACTGGCTGAATGCGCCGCCGGGTGAGGCGAGCTTCGGCAAGACGATGCTCACCATCGGTTTTGTCGGCATCCTGCTGATGTTCTTCGGCTGGTTCCGCTCGGTGATCCGCGAGTCGCTCGCCGGCAACTACAACAGCCAGGTGGACCGCTCGTTCCGCATGGGCATGATGTGGTTCATCTTCTCCGAGGTGATGTTCTTCGGCGCCTTCTTCGGTGCGCTGTTCTACGCCCGCATGTTCGCGGTGCCGTGGCTCGGCGGTGACGGCCATGGCGTGCTGACCCACCAGTTCCTGTGGGACAGCTACTCCGCTGCCTGGGGCGCTGGCGGCGGCAACGGTCCGGAGCATGTCGGCGGCAACTTCCAGACGGTGGCGCCGTGGGGCCTGCCGCTGCTCAACACGCTGATCCTGCTTTCTTCCAGCGTCACCGTGACCATCGCGCACCATGCGCTGAAGGCCGGCCATCGCGGCAAGATTCTCCTGTTCCTCGGCCTGACCGTGCTGTTGGGTGCCACCTTCCTGTGGTTCCAGGCACACGAATACATCGAGGCCTACAAGGAGCTCAACCTCACGCTGCAGAGCGGCGTCTACGGTTCGACCTTCTTCATGCTCACCGGCTTCCACGGCATGCACGTGACGTTGGGCACGATCATGCTGGCGATCATCTGGCTGCGCGTGGCCAAGGGTCACTTCACCAAGGAACACCACTTCGCGTTCGAGGCGGTGGCCTGGTACTGGCACTTCGTCGACGTGGTCTGGCTGGGCCTGTTCATGTTCGTCTACATCCTCTGAGGCGCTGGCGCGTCGCAGCAAAAAACCCGCCTTCCGGCGGGTTTTTTGTTGGTCTTGGGACACCGTGTGGTGGGGGCACACCCTGCGTGCGCTCGCGGACGTGCAGCACTATCGCTCCGGTGGGTCGTCGCGCCCAGGATGCGCTTCCACACGAGCTGGCCAGCGGAAAAAACGAAGGCCCGCCAGTGGGCGGGCCTTCGGGAACCGGTTGTCGCAAGCGAGGCGCCAGCGACGGCGGGACGCTACAATTACTGGCCCACGCCGTGGGGGTGGAGCCAACCCATCCAGATGCCGAACACGACCATCAGGATGAGCAGCACCGACAACCCGATGCGGCGCGTCAGCGCCCACACCGTGCGCTTGCTGCCTTCCTTGTCGGTCATCATGAAGTACAGGGCCTGACCAAGATTGAACAGCACCACCAGCAGCAGAATCACCAGCGCATATTTGTAGATGGTTTCCACGTGATAGGTCCGAACGTTTTTGACATCCGCAGTATAGCGGCCGTGCACGGTGCCACTGCGTGAAGTGGCTGCGCCGTCCGTCGTGGTTCGCGCTGCTGCTCACCGTGGCCGGAGCCTTGTTGTTCATACGGTTGGGCGTGTGGCAGCTGCATCGCGCGGATGAAAAAGAGCAAATTCTGCGACGGTATGCCACAGCGGAAACGGCGGCCCCGCGCGACTTTGCCGCAGTGGCCGCGAATCCCCCCGTGGACGCATTTGCGCGCGTCAACGTGCAGGGCGAATACCTTGCCGATCGCCTCTACCTGCTGGACAACCCGAAGCATGATCAGCGCGGTGGCGTGGAAGTCTATGCGCCTTTCCGTCCGCATCTGGGTGACAAGCTGCTGCTCGTGGACCTCGGTTTTCTTCCCGGCAATGGCACCGACCAGCCGCCACAGTTGCCGCCGCTCCCGGCCGGTACGCAGGGGCTGCACGGCCTCTACGTACCAGCGCCGGGTGTGGGTTTCGAAATGGGCGGCAATGCGCTGGGGCGGCAGACGCACTGGCCTAAGACCACGATCTATCTCGATGTGCCGCAGGTAGCCGCTGACCTCGGCGTTGTGTTGTATCCGCAGGTGCTTTCGCTGGATGCGGATGCAGCGTCCATCTACGTGCGTGAGCACACCATCGATTTCTCCTCGATGCCTCCGGCGCGCCATCGCGCCTACGCCTTCCAGTGGTTCACCTTCGCCGTGGCGGCGGTGGTGATCCTGCTGGTGCTGCATCGTCGTCGTCCCTCCCGACCAGGCAAGCCATGAACAAGCCCGATCCCGCCGCGCTGCGCGCAAGCCGTCTCAAACTGCTGTTGGTCATGCTGGTGTTCGCCGCGCCGATCGTCGCGGCGATAGTGCTGACGTTGGCGGGCTGGCAACCTTCGGGCAAGGCCAATGGCCAGCCGGTGGCACCGCAGCGCAACTTCGCCGCCGAGCAGGTGCCGGTGTCCCTCACCAACGGCGACACCTGGGCATGGCGCGCGCACGAACCGCAGCTCACGCTGGTGGCGCTGGCCGGCCCCAATTGCGCGGCGCATTGCCTGGATGTGCTCACCAAGATGGCCGCCGCCCGCATCACACTCAACCAGAACGCTCCGCGCCTGCGCCTGCTCTACGTGGGCAAGCCGCCGGCTGATGCTGCCGCCAGTGGCATGACGAAGTACTGGAAGCTTGGCCAGGACTCGATGGGCGCGCTCACGCCGTTCACGCCGAGCACGCCGGACTCGGTGAGTGCGCTATTGGTGGAATCGGACGGCACCGCGCTGTCGTTCTATCCTGCCGGCTTCGACGCCACCGGTCTGCGCAAGGACCTTCAGAAGGTGATCCGCTGATGGCTGCCCGTTCTCCCAGAGTGCTGCGTGGCCTCGCGTTGCTTGCGGCCGTGTTCGCCTTCGGCGTGGTGATGTTCGGTGCGTTCGTGCGTCTCTCCAATGCCGGCCTTTCGTGCCCCGACTGGCCGACCTGTTATGGCCGCGCCACCTGGCCCGAGCAGCAGCATGAAATCGCACAGGCCAACCGGGCCTTCCCGGATCGTCCCTACGAAACGAACAAGGCATGGCGCGAGCAGGTGCATCGCTTCCTCGCCGGCACACTCGGCACGCTGGTGTTCGCCTTGGCCCTGATCGCCAGCTGGCGTCGCCCGTGGGCGCGCTATGCAGTGATCATCGGCGCGATCTGCGCGGCGGTAGGCGTGGGCATGTACATGAAGGGCGAACACCACTGGTCGTTGCTGGTGTCCTTGGTGGCCATCGCGTTGCCGATCATCGCCGCTCTTGGACTCGACCGCCCCGGCGCGTGGCGCATCAGCGTGCTCGCGCTGGCCGTCGTGGTATTCCAGGCCATGCTTGGCATGTGGACGGTGACGCTGCTGCTGAAACCCATCGTGGTGATGGGCCATCTGATGGGCGGCATCACCACCTTCGCCTTGCTGGCCTACGCGGCGTTGCGCTATGCAGGCATCGGCGCGAACGACGACCGTTACGCCGACCTGCGCAAGGCAGTGGTGGTCGGGATCGTGCTGTTGCTGGCGCAGATCGCGCTGGGCGGCTGGACCTCGTCCAACTACGCCGCACTGGCCTGCAGTACGGATTTCCCCAAGTGCCTGGGGCAATGGATGCCGCCTACCGATTTCCGCGAAGGCTTCGTGCTGTGGCGGGGCGTCGGCGTGAACTACGAAGGTGGCATCCTGGACCCGGCGGCACGAAGCGCCATCCAGATCGCCCATCGCCTCGGGGCGCTGGTGGTGTTCTGCTATCTGGCATGGCTGGCGCATCGTATTTCGCGGCGTGGGTTGCGCGGGCTGGGAGTGGCGATTGGCGTGGTGCTGGTGACTCAGGTAGCGCTGGGCATCAGCAACGTGCATTTCAGCCTGCCGTTGCCAGTGGCAACGGCGCACAATGGCGTGGCCGCGCTACTACTGTTCACCCTGCTGGCGGCGTTGGCTCGCACGCAGAAGCGTCATGAAGACGCGATGTTTCTATCCCACGGACACCGATGACGATGAGCAGCCGTTTCCATGAGTACCTGGAACTGACCAAGCCGCGCGTCGTCGCGCTGCTGGTGTTCTGCGCCGTCATCGGCATGTTCCTCGCCGTGCCCGGCATACCGCCGTGGCGCGCGCTGGTGTTCGGCACGCTGGGCATCTGGATGGCATCGGGTTCCGCTGCGGCGTTCAATCACCTGATCGATCAGCGCATCGACAAGGTGATGGCGCGCACCGCGCATCGACCGCTTGCGACGGGTCAGCTCACGCCGCGTCAGGTGTTCACCTTCGCATTCACGTTGGGCGTGTTGTCGATGGTGGTGCTGGTGCTGCTGGTGAACCCGCTCACGGCGCTGCTTACGTTTGCCGGCCTGATCGGTTATGCGGTGATCTACACGGCGTACCTCAAGCGCGCGACGCCGCAGAACATCGTGATCGGTGGATTGGCCGGCGCGATTCCGCCGGTGCTTGGTTGGACGGCGGTGACGGATGAGCTGCATGCATTCGCGCTGCAGTTGTGCCTGATCATCTTCGTGTGGACGCCGCCGCATTTCTGGGCGCTGGCGATTTTTCGCCGCGATGATTATTCGCGTGCGCAGGTGCCGATGTTGCCGGTGACGCATGGCGTGGTGTTCACGCGCTGGCATGTGTTGTTCTACACGATTCTGTTGGTGCTGGTGACGTTGTTGCCGGCGCTGACGGGGTATAGCGGGATGGTGTATCTGGGTGGTGCGGTGGTGTTGGGTGCGGGCTTCCTTTACTACGCGGTTCGGTTGCTCAATCCGCCGGATGAGTTTTTCGCGATGAAGGTGTTCAATTATTCCATCGTGTATTTGATGGCGTTGTTTGCGTTTTTGCTGGTGGATCATTGGTTGATGGAGCCGCTGGTGCATCACCAGGGTGTGGTGTTCGAACGCACGGTTTGATGGTTTTGATCTCTCTCTCCTCCGAGGGGCGGGGGCGGTCATGGGTGGCTACGGCCTTGGGGAGCGAGGAGAGAGTTGGGGCATTGCCACCTTCATGGTGGTGAGGGAGCCAACCTCGCCTCACTGTTTCATAGATGCCGTCATTCCTGCGAAGGCAGGAATCCAGTGACTTTGCTCGTGGCCTTTGCTCCGGGCCTTCGGCCTCGCGCGTTCCCGCGATCGGGCCGCTTACGCAGCGGGCGTTTCGACCTTCTGCCGAAGGCCGAGTCACTTTTCTTTTGCTGGCCCACGCACGCGCAGGAGCGCGTGCGAACGGCGAAGCCGGCCCGAAGGGCGGAGGGCAGGATGCCCGGAGTCAAAGAAAAGTAACCCAAAGAAAATGGCCTTTAGCGCTCTCGTAGCACCGTGTTGAATACGAGCCTTGCAGGTCTCGGTATTCGGCACCGGGCGATCCATCCGACACGCGGTACGGCTACACCACAACGCGCCGAAGCGCAGAGGTGCTCTGCATAGCGTGGGATACAAGCACTGACTGTTCCGGAGCCCGGATTGCGACAGGCGTAACGCCTACACACGGCGGCTACACCGCAACGCGCCGTCGCCAAGAGGGCTTAAAGCGAACCCGGCGAAGTTCGGAACGACGAGGCAGCGTGTTCACGTCATGCCGCGCCAGAGCGCGGCGCGGCGCGATGTGCAGCTCCGCTGCACGAGCCGTGCGCTTTGGCTTTTGCCCTTCGGGCCCCCTTGCGCGGCGGTGAGGGGTGGACGATCAGGCCCGCAGGGGAATCGGCAAGGATGCCGATTCCTTTTCGCCGGGGCAGGAGCCCCGTCGAAAAGCCCGGCCGCCCCTCACGAACTGGCCGGCTTCACCGGCCAGCGCCAAGCGGGGGTGCCCTTCTCTTTGGCATTGCCACCATCTCGGTGGTTACTTTCTCTTGGGCAAGCAAGAGAAAGTGACCCGGCCTCCGGCAGGAGGTCGGAAGCCCGCCGTCCCACAGGGACTACCTTCGGGTCGCAACGAGCCAGGTCGCGGTAACGCTATATCCCAAGGCCAAGAGCCAAGTCACTGGACCCCAGCCTTCGCTGGGGTGACGGCTCTTATGAAGCGAGTTCGCCAAGTGAACAGCCGCGCCGCCTCAGTGGCGCTCCCCGCGCCTAGCGCTAGTCCTGTCGTCGCAGGAATCACAGCAGCACAACGAAGCGCCACGGACACGGAAGCATCAAACCATGCCCACCCTCAATCATGACTCGACGGGATAAGGCCCCTCGCCAAACGTTTCCGCGTGATAACCCTTGGAACCGATCAGCCGAGCCAGCGGGCTGCGGATGTCCTCACCTGCCTGCAGACGGGCGATCAGTGCCGCGAAGTCATGGCGGGGCGTCCAGCCCAGTTCGTCGCGGGCGCGCTGGTTCACATAGACGCGATCGATGCCCTGCGCCATCTTCCAGCCATGCTGTGCATACACCACCTCGTAGCCAGGCACGCGTCGGCGCACCACCATCGGCGCATGCACGCGAAGCTCCGCGAGGTCGTCGGGCTGGAAAGGGGTGGTGGCGCTGATGATGTAGCGGCGGAAGCCAAGCATCGGCGCGCGTCGTGCGGCGAGCAGGTGCGCGCTCACCGCGTCTTCGATATCGACGCGCCGGTAGAGGTATTCGTTGGCCTTCAGGTTGTCGTCGGTGTAACGCGCACGCACAGTGCGGTCGTCGTCTTCTTCGGGGAAGAAGCGGGAGGTGCGCAGCACCATGGTGGACAGGCCCTGGTTGCGCTGGAAGAGCTGGCAAAGATCTTCGGCGGCCGACTTGGTGACGCCGTAGATGTTCTTCGGCACTGCGGCCATGTCCTCGGTGACCCACACCGCGGGATCACCCGACCCCGGCGTCAAGGCATCCCCGAATACGCTGGTCGTGCTGGTGTAGACGAAGGATTCCACGCCCGTGGCCACCGCTTCTTCCAGCAGGTTCAGCGTGCCGGTGAGGTTGACGTCGAGGAAGTCCTGTCGCGTGTGCGTGGCGACGTGCGGCTTGTGCAGCGTGGCGGGGTGGAACACCGTGCTGGCGCCGGCAATGCAGCGGCGCACGAAGGCGCGATCGACGATGGAGCCGACGCGGTGAGTGTGCGGCCCTTCGACCACATCCACTCCGACCACGTCATGACCGGTGTGCTGCAACGTGCGCACCAGTGCTTCGCCCAGATGACCCGAACTGCCCGTGACCAGGATGCGCATGCTCGACCGTGATCGTACTGAACCCGTGTTGGCAACGATCCTAGCATCGCGCTTCGATGCAACAACATGGCCCAGGGCGCTCAAACTTCCGCTTTAAACGTCCGACCGAATGGCTTGCCGGGCCCGACGTAATGGCGGAAGAGATAGAACAGCGGCCGGTAGCGTTGCGGGTCGACGTGTTGCGTACCAGGCACGGTAACGTTTTCGTGTGCGTGCACGTGGAGCACTTCCAGCTCGAGGATCGCATAGCCGCCCGCATCGCCACGCCATGCCGCCAGCGGGCGCGCCACGTCGAGCAGCACGCGGGCTTCCAGTTGCAGTGGGCATTCCATGATGCGGGGCGGCTGCACGGAGAGCGATGGCAGGGCGTGCCAGTGGCCCAGAGCGAACTTGTCAGCCACATGGCGGTAGCCGATGGCTTGCTTCCAGGGCGGTACAGCCTCGCAGCCAGTGGTCGGCGCGATGCGCTCCACGCCATGGTGCATGTCTTCGCTGGCAAGGTTGAGCACGCACTCCTGCTCCCGCCGCAGGTTCGCCAGGCCCTGGCCGCCACCGGTGAGGCCGATGACGATGCGGTCGGCCAGCGCCCAGGCGGAGGACATCGGCGTGATGTTGGTGGACCCATCCGGGTTGCGCGTGGTGATGAGCACCACGGGCGTGCCGAAGTAGAGGATGGAAGGGTGGATGACGCGGGTGTCGGGATAGCGATGCATGTCCATGGCAGCAGTGTCCCAGCGTGCGCGCCGGAACGTTTCGCCGTGCGTCGAAGGGTCCGTCATTGGCGCGGCGTTACACTCCGCGCATGAACGATGCGATCTCCCCGAGTCGTTACCAGTTGGCCGAGATCGGCGCGCTGCTCGCCGAGCCGGCGCGCGCCGCCATGTTGCTGGCGCTGATCGACGGCACCTCGCGCCCGGCCGGTGAGCTGGCGCGCGCGGCCGGGGTGGGTGCGGCCACGGGCAGTGCGCATCTCAAGCGCCTGCTGGAAGGCGGCTTGCTCGCCGTGCACGAGCAGGGGCGTCATCGTTACTACCGCCTTGCCAGCGACGATGTGGCGGCGTTGATCGAGGCGCTGGCATTGCCGCGCACGCGTCCGGTGCTGCCCGATCCCACCGGCGGCGATCGCCCCTTGCGCCTGGCGCGCACCTGCTATCGCCATCTCGCGGGACGGCTGGGCGTGGGGCTATGCGACGCGTTACTGCAGCGCGGTTATGTGCAGGCGGCGAGCGAGGGCATGCGTCTGCACGACGAAGGTGCCCATGCACTGGTGGAAGCCGGACTCGATGCGATGCGCGTGGAAGCTTTGCTGCCGCTCGCTGGTCGCGGCTGCCTGGACTGGACGGAGCGTCGCCTGCATCTGGGTGGTCCGCTGGGCGTGTCGCTGACCGAGGTGATGCTGGAAGCGGGTTGGCTACGCCGCCGCAGCGGCAGTCGCGCCCTGCAGCCGAGCGACGACGGACTGCGTCGCCTTATCGCGCTCGGCGTGCCGTGGGAAAGCAAGCACTGAACGGCCCGTCGCGCCGTGTGCCGGCACGACGGGCGGGCGTCTTCAGGCCTTCTTGCGCTTGAAGAGCTTGGCGAAGAAACCGCCGATGGCGGCAATGCCCAGCACGATGAACTTCTTCATCGCGAGCAGCATCAGGCCAAGCTTGGCGAACAGGCCCGCCTTGGCGGCGATGCCGCCGGCCACCAGCGCGGCGATACCGTAGGCGGCGGCCTTGTCGGTGCTGGAGTTGTAGTCGGCGTAGCGTTCGCCCTGGTTGAACTCGGCCATGGCCACCACGTCCGGCATGTCCGCACGCACTTGGGCAAGCTGATGGATCGGCGCAATGGCGTTGAGCGAGAGATAGCCACGGCGACCCAGCACGCGGATGGCGTAGTTCAGCGTCTGGCCGTCGTCGCTGCCATCGGCTTTCTTGAACTTCAGGTCCCGCGCCCAGTACAGCTTGTGCGTGCCCGGGTCGTAGTGCGGCGGTTCGGCCCAGCCGACCAGTTCGATGGCGGGGTAGCCGTCTTTCAGGCGTTCGGCGTTGCCATCCTGCGTGGCTTTCTTCAGGTCCTTCAGCATGTCGTCGTAGTCGATCTTGGCGGCATCCTTGTCGGACACATAGCCTTCGTCGACGAAGGTGACCACCACCGCCCAGGTTTGATCGTCCAGCACCGTATGTGCGTCGGTGCTGGGCAGGATCATGCCCAGCACGCTGTCGTCCGGCGGGTTGTCCCAGGCCTGGGTCAGCACGCGCTGGGCGTCCTTGGCGGAGAGGAAGCTGTAGCCCTTGGCGAGCTTCAGCGTGGCCTGCGCCTCTGGAATGGATACGTCGCCCGTCTGCGGGTGCAGCGAGCCAACGAACTCCTCGGCCGTCATGTGGTGTTCGCCCTTGTCATCGGGCATGGCCGTCACGGGGGCGGCCAGAACAAAGGCGGCGAGCATCGCCAGCGCGGGCAGGAAGGTTTTGCGGAGCATGGAGTTCCCCTTGGTATCGTCCGTTGATACGCATCGCCATCGATGCGGCCGCTGTTTCCTTGGATGCAGCGGCAGGGGGATTTTAGAGCGGTTTTTATCTTCGCGCTTTCACGATGCCCTGCGGGCCTTGGTTTTTCCTCACCGTCATCCCCGCGAAGGCGGGGACGACGGTGAGGGGGATCAGGGCGTTTTCGGTGCCGGCGAACGCTCGAAACCACCCGCATCGCCGGGGAATACCACCGGGCTTTCATAACCATCGGCGGAAACGGCCGAAACACCGAAGAACCAGTCGTCGATCACCACATCCTTGATCATCGCCTGGTCGGTATCGCCCACCGCGCGGCGGTACTGCCATTGCGGCGCGGTGGTGTCGCGCCAGTGCACGACGTAGCCGGCTGCGCCTGGCACCTTCTTCCAGTGCACCGTGGTATCGGCGGCGAGCGCCCCTTCGGTGCTCACGCCGGAGGGCGGTGCAGGAGCGCGGCTGAGCGCGGCCATGGTCACCGTGTTCAGCGCGGTGACGCGGGCGAGGTAGCGGAAATCTACGCCGTCGATAGTGTCGCCGTATTTGATGCCTTTCTCCGTGCGAAGGTCCTGGTGCTGGCGGGTGTAATCCTCGTGGCCCTCGGTGACGCGCACGGCCGGATAACCGGCTTCAAGGAAGGGCACCTGATCACCGCCGCGGCTGTAGCGGTCGGTGCGGTAGACCATATGCACGCGCAGGTCGGGCAGATAGGTCGAAGCGATCTGTTCCATGTAGCGCGCGATGTTGCGCGAGGGCGAATCGACTTCGCCGCCGTGATAGGCGCGGAACTTCGCCTGCTCGCGCGTCTCGTTGCTCTTGGTGCCTTCGGAGAAGATGCGTACCGTGGTGTTGTCCAGCACGCCATTGATGCCGTGACTGTTGCCGATGATGTCGTTGTTGAGGTTCGCCTGCACTTGCCAGCCCTGCTGCACGGCGTAGTCGGCCAGTACCTTGCCGCCGTACAGGCCTTGTTCCTCGCCGGAAAGCGCGGCGAACACAAGGGTGGCGTCATTGTCCTGCTTGGACAGCAGTCGCGCGGCTTCCATCAGTGCGGCAACGCCGGAGGCATCGTCGTTCGCGCCCGGTGCGTCGGACTTCGCATTCATCACGTCGGTGACGCGCGAGTCGAGGTGGCCGGTCATCACGATGACGCGGTTGGGATCGGTCTTGCCGCGCTTGATCGCCACCACGTCCATCACCTCGGTGGGCTGGGGAACGCGCTTGCCGGTGAATACCTGCGAGGGCGTGACGACTTCGATACAGCCGCCGCATTCCTTGGCGAGGGTTTCGAACTGCGATTTCACCCAGCGCCGCGCCGCGCCGATGCCGCGTTTGTCGGACTGGGTGTCCGACAGCGTGTGGCGGGTGCCGAAGCTCACGAGCTTGGCGATGGTGGCATGCAGTTCCGCTTCGCTCGGCGCGGTGGACAGTGCCAGCAGTGATGACTGTTCACGCGGTTGCGCGGGCACTTCGTCTGCCAAAGCGGTGGAGACGGCAAGGCTGAGTGCCAGTGCCAGTGGCAGTAGCAGTGGGGCGTGGCGCATCGAAAGCTCCGGGCAAGGCAACGTCCCACTTTAACCCTGCCCGCCAGGAGGAACCCCTGCCGAATGGCAGGGGCGCGAGCCCGCTCAGTGGGCCGGCGGCACCAGGGTGATCTCGAACAGTTTGGGCCAGTGCTTGCCGGTGACGAACAGGCGATCGCGCCGTGCGTCATAGGCGATGCCGTTGAGCACGTCGTTGCCGGGGTCCGGCAGGCTGCGCACGTCGAAGAGGCCGGCGAGGTCGATCCAGCCGGTGACGTGGCCGGTGGCCGGGTCGATGCGCGCGATGTGGTTGGTGAGCCACACGTTGGCGTAGATCTCGCCCTTCACCCATTCCAGTTCGTTGAGGTTGGTCACGGGCTGGCCGTCGTCGGTGACCAGGATGCTGCGCACCGCGGTCAGTGTCTGTGGATCGAGCACGCGCAGCACCGGCGAGCCGTCGCTCATGTAGATGTGCTTGTCGTCGCGCGTCAGCGCCCAGCCCTCGCCGGGATAGCTGAAGGTACGCTCCGGCTTGAACGTGGCGAGGTCGTAGACGAAGCCCATCTGGTCTTTCCAGGTGAGCTGCACGATGCGCGAACCCCAGTCGACGATGCCTTCGCCGAAGTACTGCGCCGGCAGGTCGTGGCGCTGCACGACCTTGCCGCTTTCCAGCTCGACCTTACGCACGGTCGACGCGCCCGCTTCGCCGGTACTCTCGTAGAGATAGCCGTCCTTGTAGAACAGCCCCTCGGTATACGCTGACGTGTCGTGCGGATAGGCGTGCACCACGCGATACCCGTAGACCGGCGCGGCGGCGTGGGTGGCAGTGGCGAGTGCGCCGAGGGCGGCGAAGGCGAGCCAGCGGATCATCGAGCAGTTCCCGTGCGGTGGATGATGGTCGTCAGTGCAGGGCGCGGACGCGGAAGTTCCGGCCCTTGATCTTGCCCGAACGCAGGCGCTCCATGGCCTTGTTCGCCAGATCACGTCGCAGGGCCACATAGGCGCGCGTAGCGAATACGTCGATCTTGCCGATGTCCTTGCCGTCCAGTCCCGCGTCGCCGGTGAGCGCGCCAAGGATATCGCCCGGACGCAGCTTGTCCTGTCGACCGGCGTCGATTACCAGCGTCTTCATCGGCGCCAGATTGAGCTGCTTGCCGCGCGGCGGCGACACACGCAGCGGATGCCATGGCACCGGGCGGCCAAGTTGTTCTTCGATGTTCTGCGCCTTGGGTCGCTCGCGCGGCGTGACCAGCGTGATGGCCAGGCCCGCCTCACCCGCACGCCCGGTACGGCCCACGCGATGCGTATGCGTGTCCGGATCGTGCGCGATGTCGTAGCTCACCACCAGCGGCAACGATGCGATGTCGAGGCCGCGCGCCGCCACATCGGTGGCGACCAGGATGCAGCAACTGCGGTTGGCGAACTGCACCAGCACTTCGTCGCGGTCGCGCTGTTCCATGTCGCCGTGCAGAGCGAGCGCGGAGAAACCGCGGCGATCCAGCTCCAGCGCCACGGCGTCCACGTCCTTGCGCATATTGCAGAACACCAGTGCGTGCTGTGCCTGTTCCGCACTCAGCGTGCCCTTGGCGAGCAACTGCGCGAGTGCATCCATCTTCTGCGCCGGTTCCACCTCGTGGAAACGCTGCTCGATGGTGGATTCCTCGTGTGGCGCTTCCACCGTCACTTCCACCGGATCGCGCTGCAGGCGCTTGCTCACCTGGCGGATTTCTTCCGCATAGGTGGCCGAGAACAGCAGTGTCTGGTGGTGCTTGGCGATGCGCCCGACGATGTCGTCGATGGCGTCGCTGAAACCCATGTCGAGCATGCGATCGGCCTCGTCCAGCACCAGCATCTTGATGCCGCCGCCGTGCAGGCTTTCGCGCTTCAGGTGTTCCTGCACGCGGCCGGGTGTGCCCACCACGATATGCGGATCATGCGTGAGCGAGGCGAGCTGTGGACCCAGCGGCATGCCGCCGCACAGCGTCAGCAGCTTCACGTTGGGGATATTGGCCGCCAGCTTGCGGATGGCCTTGCTCACCTGGTCGGCCAGTTCGCGCGTGGGGCAGAGCACCAGCGCCTGCAGCCGGATGGTATCGACGTCGAGGTGTTGCAGCAGGCCCAGGCCGAATGCGGCGGTCTTGCCGCTGCCCGTTCGGGCCTGCGCAATCACGTCGCGGCCTTCGAGAATCGGCGGAAGGCTCTGCGCCTGCACCGGGGTCATCTCGGTATAGCCGAGGGTCTCCACACTGGCGAGCAGCGAGGGCTTGAGGGGGAGCGTGCGGAAATCAGTCATGCGCCATGATCGCATGGCGGGATGAGGACGTGGTCTGGGCCGCCTGGCGGTGTCGCTCCGGCAGCCAGACCACGTCCGCGGCACTAGCCCTGCATCTCTTCCAGCTCCATGCCCTTGGTCTCGCGCACCGCCTTCAGCACGAAGACCAGCGAGATCAGGGCGAACGCGGCGTAGAGGCCGTAGGCGAAGGAAAGGCCCACCTCGGACAGCGCCGGGAAGGTGCTGGTGATGACGAAGTTGGCCAGCCATTGCGCGGCGGCTGCCACGGCCAGCGCAATGGCGCGGATGCGGTTGGGGAACATTTCGCCCAGCAACACCCACACCATCGGGCCCCAGCTCAGGCCGAAGAACACCACATACGCATTGGCCGAGACCAGCGCCACCATGTTCCACGGCGCCGGCAGGCTGAGTGCCGCGCCGCTGCCGATGGCCTGCGAGAAGCACCAGGCCATGGCGCCCAGCGTGACCGTCATGCCGGCCGAGCCGATCACCAGCAATGGCTTGCGGCCGATGCGGTCCACCAGCGCGATGGCGACCAGCGTCACCAGCACGTTCACCACCGAGGTGGCGACGGTGATGGAGAACGAGTCGGACTCGCTGAAACCCACCGAATGCCACAGCGTGGACGAGTAGTAGAAGATGACGTTGATGCCCACGAACTGCTGGAACACCGACAGCAGAATGCCGATCCACACCACCGGCAACAGGCCCAGGCGCGGGCCGCGCAGATCCTTCAGGGTGGGGCGATATTCCGAATGCAGGCTGTCCTGGATGTCCTTCACCTTGGCATCCAGCGCGGCATCGTTGTTCATCGCCAGCACCTGGCGCAGCACGTCCTTCGCTTCGGCCAGGCGGCCCTTGGCGACGAGATGGCGCGGCGATTCCGGTACGCCCAGCACCAGCGAGCCATAGATCAGCGCAGGCACGACGGCGACGAGGAACATCCAGCGCCATGCGGCCAGGCCCAGCCACAGCTTCTGTGCGGCGCCGCCCGCGGTGCCGGCGAGCCAAGCATCACTGAGCAGCGCGGCGAAGATGCCGAGCACGATGGCGAGCTGTTGCAGCGAGCCCAGTCGACCGCGCACGGCGGCCGGTGAGATTTCCGCGATGTAGGTCGGCGCGATCACCGACGCCACGCCCACGCCGATACCGCCTACGAGGCGCCAGAAAACAAGACTGCCTATGCCAGTGACCAGGCCTGAGCCGAGTGCGCTCAGCGCGAGGAACAGCGCCGCCACCTGCATGGCGCGCACGCGGCCGACACGGTCGGCGAGCGGGCCGGCATACCACGCGCCGGCGGCGGAGCCGAGCAGGGCGCACGATACGGCGAAGCCAATACGCGCCGCGTCCAGTCCGAAATTGCCACGCACGGCATCCACAGCGCCGTTGATCACGGCGGTATCGAAACCGAACAGAAAACCACCCAGCGCAGCGGCGGCGGCAATCAACACCACGCGTGCGGTGGCGTGTTGCCCGAGATCATCGACGGCGTTTTTCGGCGCCGGTGCGGAATTCAGATTCATTGCCTCTCCCCAATCTTCAGTCCGGCGATTCTGCGATGGCATCGCCGATTCATTGAAGTGAATACGTATGCACTACAGGGCAGGGGATGTCGAGTACAAAGGCAGCGCACGTCGTTGCTGCACTTGCACGGATGCGTCTGAATTGCAGCAGCCCTGTGTGACGGCACTTACGCTCAGCTCACGCCAACAAATGTGCTGCGAAGCAGCATTGCATGGCGACAACAGGGCAGGAGAGGCGTAAAGCCGCTGGTTGTTAGATGCCGCCCATGACGAACGAAGCGAGCATGATGGCCCACACCATGCCGAGAGGCCCTCCTGCCGCCCATTCCCTGAATCGATGCGTCATGGATGCAAAAGGCAGGGTGAGCAGCCACATCGCGACCGACGCCAGGGGAATCAGGGGGAAGTAAATCACCGCCATGCCGCCTCGGATAAGAAGGTAGATCACGAGTGCGGGGCTGAAGCTGAGCGCAAACCAGCCGAGAAGAGCGGTGCTGGAGAATGGGTGGGATGTGGACGACCGCATACAGAATCTGTGTCAAGAAAAATCCCGGCATGCTCCGAAAAGGTCGGTACGGGATCCATGAGTGGAATCTGAAAGCGATCGTTGATGTCAGGGTGTTTGGTGACGGTTGGTATGGAAGGCAGGCCAAGGGGTTGGGGTGAGGGGTTGGGTCTCGCCTCAGGGCTTCATTCTTTAGCCGTCACCCCTGCGGAGGCTGGGTTCCAGTGACTTGGCTTTTGGCTTTTGGTTGTAGCGATGGGGCGATCGGGCTCGCCTGCGGCGGGCTTCCGACCTCCTGCCGGAGGCCGGGTCATTTTCCTTCCTTGCCTAACGAGTGGAGGAATGTATACCTCCTCACTGCTGCATTCTTTAGCCGTCACCCCTGCGTAGGCAGGGGTCCAGTGACTTTTCGCTCGGTTGTCGCGTGGCGGCGACCTGGCTCGCCTGCGGCGGGCTTCCGACCTCCTGCCGGAGGCCGGGTCACTTTTCTTTGCTTGCCCAAAGAAAAGTAACCCAAAGAAACGGCACCCCCACTTGGCGCTGTCTGGGCTTTGCCCAGCCAGTTCGTGAGGGGCGGCCGGGCTTTTCGACGGGGCTCCTGCCCCGGCGAAAAGGAATCGGCATCCTTGCCGATTCCCCTGCGGGCCTGATCGTCCACCCCTCACCGCCGCGCAAGGGGGCCCAAAGATCAAAGGCCAAAGCCGATGGCTCGTGCAGCGGAGCTGCACATCGCGCCGCCCTGTAGCGCGGCATGCGTGAACACGCCGCCTCGCCGTTCCGAATTTCGCGGGATCTGCTTTAAGTCTTCTTGGCGAAGGCGCGTTGCGGTGTAGCCACAGTGTGTAGGCGTTATGCCTGTCGCAATCAGGGCTCCGGACCAGTCAGTGCTTGTATCCCACGCTATGCAGAGCACCTCTACGCTTCGGCGCGTTGCGGTGTAGCCGTACCGTGTGTCGAATGGATCGCCCGGTGCCGAATACCGAGGCCGCCAGGGCTTGTATTCAACACGACGCTACCGGAGCTCTAAAGGCCATTTTCTTTGGGTTACTTTTCTTTGACTCCGGGCATCCTGCCCTCCGCCCTTCGGGCCGGCTTCGCCGTTCGCACGCGCTCCTGCGCGTGCGTGGGCCAGCAAAAGAAAAGTGACTCGGCCTTCGGCAGAAGGTCGAAACGCCCGCCGCGTAGGCGGCCAGATCGCGGAAGCGCAACAACCAAAAGCCAAGAGCAAAGTCACTGGATCCCTGCCTTCGCAGGGATGACGATGCTAATGAAGCGGTGAGGCGAGCACCCACCCTCTCCCCAACGCTCTCCTCGCCCCTCAAAGCCGCCGCCATCCACGACTGCTCCCCGGGTGCCACAGGGAAAGCGGGTCTCAAGGCGCACCGCAAAACCCACTACCACTGCGTACGCTGAGGCAACAGCCCCTTCAACTCCGCATCCGTCAGATTCCGCCACTGCCCCGGCTTCAGATGCCCCAACTTCACATTGATGATGCGCACGCGCCGCAACTGCGTCACCCGATAACCAAACGCCGCCGCCATCAAACGAATCTGACGATTCAAACCCTGCGTAAGAATGATGGCAAACCCGAACTTGGCGATCTTGCGCACCTTGCAAGGCCTGGTCATCTGCCCGTGGATACGCACGCCGCGCGCCATCCCGGCAAGGAATTCGTCAGTCACTGCCTTGTTCACCGCCACGAGGTATTCCTTCTCGTGGTTGTTCTCCGAGCGCAGGATCTCGTTGACGATGTCGCCGTTGCTGGTGAGCAGGATCAGGCCTTCCGAATCCTTGTCCAGGCGGCCAATCGGAAAGATGCGTTCCTGATGGTCGACGAAATCGACGATGTTCCCTTTCACCGCCGCATCGGTGGTGCAGGTGATGCCCACCGGTTTGTTCAGCGCGATGTACACCGCACGCTTGGCCGATGGCGTATGCGCAAGGACGCGCGCCTTGACGAGCTCGCCATCCACGCGCACTTCGTCGCCTTCCAGCGCCTTGGCGCCGGTGGTGACGACTTCGCCGTTGATGGTGACGCGGCCGGCGAGCAGCAGATCGTCCGCCTCGCGACGGGAGCAGATGCCGGCTTCGCTGATGTATTTGTTGACGCGCATGGATGGGATTTACCGGACCGTTAATCGTCGTCATTCCCGCCTTCGCGGGGATGACGATCAAGAGCATTACGAACGCAGGCCGACGCCGCGCTTGAGCAGGTGCAGCGCCACGGCGGCAAGGCCGACCACGAACACCAGCATTACGGCGAAGGCGACGCCGATCTGCACGTCGCTCACTCCAAGCACGCCGAAGCGGAACGCGTTCACCATGTACAGGATGGGGTTGACCATGGAGATGCTGCGCCAGGGTTCGCCCAACAGGTCCACCGAATAGAACACGCCGCCCAGGTAGGTCAGCGGGGTGAGCACGAAGGTGGGCACCAGCGCGATGTCGTCGAACTTCTTGGCGAAGACCGCGTTGACGAAGCCGGCCAGCGAAAACACCGTGGCGCCCAGCAGCACCGAGAGGAAGGTGATCAGCGGATGGGCCACGTGCAGGTCGGTGAAGAACAGCGCGATCAGCAGCACCAGCGCGCCGACCACCAGGCCGCGCGCCACCGCACCGGTGACGTAGCCCAGCAGGATCACCCAGTTGGGCATCGGCGACACCAGCATCTCTTCCACGGCGCGGCTGAACTTGGCGCCGAAGAACGAGCTGGAGATGTTGCCGTAGCTGTTGGTGATGATGCTCATCATCACCAGGCCGGGCACGATGTACTGCATGTACGTGAAGCCGTGCATCTGGCCGATGCGGCTACCGATCAGCTTGCCGAAGATGACGAAGTACAGCGTCATCGTGATGGCGGGTGGGATCAGCGTCTGCGTCCAGATGCGCATGATGCGCACGATTTCGCGGCGGACAATGGTATTGAGTGCAACGAGGTTGCCAGCGCCGTTCATGCGGCCTTCTCCGTGGTGTCCTTGCGGCCGTTCTCGACCAGTCGCACGAACAGTTCTTCCAGTCGATTGGTCTTGTTGCGCATCGACGTCACCGTGACGCCGTGCCCGGAAAGGCCGGCGAACAGCGAGTTGAGGTCGTGCGAGCGGGACATTTCCGCTTCCATCCTGTGGTCGTCGACGCGACGCAGCGTGATGCCGTGGATGGCAGGCAGCTCGACGGGCACGTGGTTCACGTCGAGCACAAAGGTCTCCACGTCCAGCGAGGCCAGCAGACGCTTCATCGAGGTGTTCTCCACGATGGTGCCGTGGTCGATGATGGCGATGTTGCGGCAGAGCTGCTCGGCCTCCTCAAGGTAGTGCGTGGTGAGGATCACCGTGGTGCCGGCGGCGTTGATGCCGCTGACGAACTGCCACATGGAACGGCGGATTTCGATGTCCACGCCGGCGGTCGGCTCGTCGAGGATGAGCAGCTTGGGCTCGTTCATCATCGCGCGGGCGATCATCAGGCGGCGCTTCATGCCGCCGGAGAGCATGCGCGCCTGGTGCTGGGCCTTGTCCCACAGGCGCAGTTCCTTGAGGTACTTCTCCGCGCGCTCGGCGGCGACCTTGCGCGGGATGCCGTAGAAGCCGGCCTCGTTCACGCAGATGTCGAACGGTTTCTCGAACTGATTGAAGTTGATCTCCTGGGGTACCAGGCCGATCAGCTGCATGGCCTTGCCACGCTGCTTGTTCACCGACACGCCGAACACCTTCGCGTCGCCGTCGGAGGCGTTGACCAGCGAGGAGAGGATGCCGATGAGGGTGGATTTGCCGGCGCCGTTGGGGCCGAGCAGGGCGAAGAAGTCGCCGGGCTGGACCGTGAGACTGATGCCTTTGAGGGCTTCGACGCCGTTGCTGTAGGTCTTGCGCAGGTTTTCGACGACCAACGCGGGGGTTGAGCTGGGGGACATGGGCTGCACCGGAGGGGCCAGCCTTCTATTATACGTGGCTTGCCAAACCGCTCCGTTCACTAACGGATTCCTCACTGTTTCCCCCGGAAGACCCATGGCCGATCATTTCCAGCTCCGTCTCGTCGACTCCACCATGCTGGCGCCCACCGTGCGGCACATGGCGTTCGAGCGCGCCGACGGGCAGCCGCTGACCTTCACGCCGGGGCAGTTCCTGCAGATCCACTTCCATTACGAAGACGGCACGGCCACCAAGCGTAGCTACTCGGTGGGTACGGTGGGGGATGGCTCCTCGCCCGTGCAGCGCATCGAGATCGCGGTGAGCTACGTGGAGGGCGGCGCCGCCACCAAGTTGCTGGGCGAACTGCCGATCGGCGGCGAAATCAACGCCAGCGGCCCGTACGGCCGCTTCTGCCTGCAGCCTGGCGACACCAATGCCCGCTATCTGCTGATGGCTACCGGTACCGGCGTCACGCCTTATCGCGCCATGCTTCCGCAGATCGCCGAGCTGGTGAAGCAAGGCCGTGAGGTGGTGCTGCTGTACGGCGCCCGCAACGAGACCGAGCTGCTTTACGGCGATGAGTTCGAAGCCTTCGCCCAGGCCAACCCGGGTTTCCGCTTCTATGGCTGCCTGAGCCGCCAGCCCCGTGCGGAACCCCGTCCGAACGACCGTTCCGGCCACGTGCAGAACGTGCTGGCCGAGCTGGCGCCCAGTGCCGACCGGGACATCGCCTACCTGTGCGGCAACCCCAACATGGTCGACGCGGCCTTTACCGCCCTGAAGGACTTTGGCCTGCCCGTCATGCATATCAGGCGCGAGAAGTACGTTTCCTCACGTTGAGTCACGGGAAGCGTTCCTAAACCGTTGCCTAACAAGGCCCTCAAGTTCCGCTGAGACCCGCCGCTAACGGGTACAGCCCAGGCGACGCCCTTCGCCCTTCCCAATCTGTGCCTCCCGGGTCGGTTTCCCGACATCCGCCAAAAGCGTGACGCAGTTCACGGTGTGAACACCTGCCCGGGATTCCGATATCAAGGCTCGGGGACCCACGCCGATAGACCCGTCATGCACCCCCTCTTTCCGCAGGGGGAGCGGGAAGGGGCAGATATGAAGGGCTGGATTCGCAGGACCGGTATGGTTTGCGTCGTCGCCTTGGGACTGGGCGCGCCGTTGGCGTATGCGGAAGGCGGGACGATCACGTTCTCCGGGGCGGTACTGGCCCCAACGTGCTCGGCCGGCAACGCTGGCGTGGCCGCGATGACAGCGGTCCAGCGCACGGCGCTCTCACGACAGCGGTTTGATTGCGGCGGCTCGCCCGGCGGCGATACACACGCCGTGCCTACGTCCTATACGTTGACGGTGGAGCCGCTCGATGCGTCCGCGCTGAGTGCCGATCGCCTGGTCAGCTATTTTTCCACCTACGTGAAGGCCTCCGGTCACGAGGACGCCCACGTGGATCTGGTCACTCAAGCGTACGATTGATTTATCGGCGCGGTCTCGCGTTACTTGAGCGCGAGCATGACCGCGGTTATTGGTACGTCATGGTGAATGTGGCGGTCGCCTTGACGCTGCCTGCCCCCACGACACCCGTCGCGTAGTACTGCGCGTAGTAAGGCAGCGTGAGCGTGCCGCTGGGTGCGGCGCCGAGCGACTTGGCGACATTGAACGTCACCGCGTTGAAGGTGCTGTCGAGCAACTGCACGTTGATGTTGGTTGCCGTGCCGTTGTTGGCGATCGTGCCGGTGGCGCTGCCCGGTGCCGACGGACTCATCGTGATCGACACGTTCGCGCCGGGCTGGCATGTCAGGTTGATGTTGAAGGGTGTGCGTCCCGCCACCGCGCCATTGGTTTTCAGCGCCTGCGTGCTCACCGTCGGCAGCGTCACCGAGAGATTCGTCGAATCGGAATTGACCGAGCAGGCCTGCACGCCGATGGTCGCGGCATTGAGCGTGAGTGTGGAAAGCGGTCCCACGCTATTGGTTTCGCCGTAGATGTACCACCAGAATTGCGCGAGCTGGATCGACGACACCGTACCCGCAGTCACGGGTCCCGTCTTCATGAACTGGCCGGTCAGCGTCACCGAGGCCGAGCTTTGCGCCTTCGTCATCGAAACCGCCTCCCAGCCGGGCGTCGAGCCCGGGCCACAACGCACGCAGCTGTTGTCGGAAGCCTGTATCGGCGATGCCGTCAGCACCAGGGCGATGCCCGGAACATTGGTAGCGAAACTGATGCCGCCGCCGACCGGCGGATCGGAGGCGTCACGTGGCGCGAGGTTGCCGACCTGAATGGTCGCCGTTTCAGAGGCGTTGAGCCCGGTGCAGGTGAACGTGATGCCGATCGAACCTGGCGTCCCCAGCTTGGTGCCGACCGGCGTACTCGTGGCGACGGTGACGCCGGCGACGCTGAGCGCAGCACCTGCCGGACTGGCCGAGCACACGGCCGTGGCCGCCGTTGCGTAGTGGGGCGACAGTCCCAGGCCGACGATCAACAGCAGCAACCCGAGCCAACGCTGCATCCATCCCCCACTCGCCTTGCGTCGACACATGGGAACCTCCCGCTGGACGGACCGTCGTGGTCCTGGCGGAGTCCGGCGATCGTATGTCGCCGTTCCGGGTTCCTCGTGCAACGTCGTCCGGGGGGACGATATCGCGAATCAGGGATAGCTGATCGTGAAGGTGGCAGCGGCGGAGACCGAGCCCGACTTGGGGTTCGTGGCCAGCGTGTAGTACTGCGCGTAGTAAGTGAGGTTGTAGGCGCCGGTGGGCGTCGTGCCTACCGTGACCGGGGTGCCCAGCGCCACCGGATTGAACGAGCTGTCGACCAGCTGCACGCCCACGTTCGTGGCGGTGCCGGTGGACGAGAGCACGCCCGTGGTGTTCGGCGGCACAGTGCGCGAGGCATCGATCTCGATCGCCATGGTTTGTCCGGCGGCGGCAGCGGTGCAGGTCAGCCCGATGGTGAATGCGGTCGAGCCCGACACCGCTCCAACGCTGCCCAGCGAGGTGGTGGACACCGTGGGCAACGTCACTGCGATGCTAGGCGTGGCGACGGTGCACGTGGGCGCCACGAACTTCACGTTGTTGGCGAGGACGAAATCTTCCACGCGAATCGTTCGGTTGGAACCCTGGTACTGCCAGAAGCCCAGCGTGCCCGAGGACAACGTGCTGCCCGCGGTGATCGGGCCGGTCTTCACCAACTGGACCGCCGAGGCGACCGACAACGTGTACGTGCCCGAGCCGATGCTGTCGTAGTTCCACGGCGGCAGGATGTAATTGGAGTCCGGATGCAGGATCTGATAACCCACGCCGGGCACGCTGGTCGGGAAGATCGGTGAACTGCCGTTCGGCTGGCCGCCACCGGTCAGGTTGATCACGCCGACGTTGGTGTTGTTGTTGCAGCTGACCTGGGAGCTGGCGGGATTGGGCGTGGCCTGCGGCGACGTGGCGAGCACCGTGCCGACTGGCGTGGTCGGGTCGAGGGTGATGGTGGCCGGCAATGTCATGCTGACCACCTCCTTGCCGCCCGACAACGAGCACGAGGCGAATGCGGAGAACGGCAACGCGGAAAGGGCCAGCAACAGAAGCGCGGCTTTGCGGCGAACAGGACTCATGGAGCGTTTCCGATGGAGGCGACCGGCGTGCAGGTGGCATCGACGGTCTCCAGGCCGGCCATGGTCGCGTTCTTCTTGTCGACCGGCTTGAGCTGGTAGGAGAAGCCGCAGCTCATCGCTGAGCTGTCTTCGAGTTTCCACTGCACGTTGAAGCGACCCTCGTTCTGGGCGCCACGCACCAGTGCGCGACCGCCCTGGCCGATCACGCCGACCGACTGGTTCTTTTCATCGACAATCTCGGCGCCGAACGGAATGGCCTTGCCGTCGGACTGGCGGATGCGCAGCAGCACCGTGCGGCCGTACTCCGTCTTGAACTTGACCATCACCACGGCACCGGCGTGCGGTGCGACCTGGGCGCTGGTCGCGTCCAACTGCACTGTCAGCGGCAGACCCTTCGGGTCGATCTGCACGGTGTTGAGGCCGTACGGCGTCATGTACGGGATGAGCGCGTAGCCGAAGCGGTCGATGCGCACGCCCGAGGCGTTGAGCACGCGCGCACCGGCAGCGTCCTTGGCTTCGACCACGGCCACGGTGTCGCCCATCGGCAGGCCGAAGGTGACGCCGCCGGGATGTACCACCACCGCGCCGGACACGCCCAGCGATGCCTGCGAATAACCGTTGCCGGCGCCAATGCTGCCGTTGAGCTGCGCGAACGGGCTGCGATAGCCGGCGTAGACCGTGCCGGCGTTGCCGCCGCTGTTGCCTTGGCCCGCGCCGTTGTCGTGCGAGGCGGTGGCGCCGTAGCTGAACTGGTTGTCCACGCCCAGCGTGCCGTTGATGGTGGCCTGGTCCAGCGTGTGACCGGTGCTGTCGTGGGTCATGCTGGCGCCGATGTTCGGCGCGTGCACGCTGTTGCCCAGCGGCAGCGTGAAGCTGGCGAACACCTGGTTGCTGGTGCGCGAGAACGCATCGCGGGTACGTGACGCCGAGATGGTGTAGCTCAGGCGATGGAAGGTGTTGTTGTAGCCGGCCTGGAACTGCACGTCGGTGCCGTTGCGGTTCCAGTAGTCGATCGCCGAGCCGGTGACGAACACCGTGCCGCCGTGATCGCCCAGGCGCTGGTTCAGGCTGATGTCGAAACGGCTGCGCTGGCGATCGAGCTGGCTGGTGTAGGTGCTGAAATTGCCCTGGTTGCCCTGCAGTGCGCGAATCTGGGCCGGCGTAAGCAGGTTGGTCGTGTTGATGCCGTCGATCGCGGTCTGCGTGGTCGGGTCGACGTAGCGGTAACCGTTGGCGATGTCGCGCAGGGTCATCGCATCGCGCAGGCCCAGGTAGCCGCTGGTGGAATAGCGGTAGGTGGCGACCGTCAGCGACGTGTTGGTGTCCGGCAGGATCTTGCTGTAACTCAGGCGCACGCTCTGGCCGTTCTGCGTCGACTGGCCGGGGATCTGCGTACGCGAATCGGTCAGATCGAGCGCGAGCGCGCCGTACTTCGTGTTGAGCGCGGAGCCGATTTCCACCGCGCCGTAGCCGTTCGTCCCCACCACGCCCGCGTAACCGGTGAGCATGTTGTTGATGCCGCGCTGCAAGGTGGCTTCGACCAGCGCCGGGTGCGCGTGGATCGACAAGTCATGCAGTTCGCCGGCAGCGATGGAGAAGCGCATCACGCCCGGACGCAGCAACTGCGGCACCGAGGCGTAGGGCACCGCGAACGAGCGAATGCGGCCATCGGCTTCCGTCACCGTGACGGACAGGTCACCGCCGTAGCCGGTGGCGTAGAGGTCACTGATGGTGAACGGGCCCGGCGCCACCGTGGTTTCGTACAGCACCACGCCGTTCTGGCGCACGGTCACCTTGGCGTTGGTTTCGGCGACGCCGCGCACCGTCGGCGCGTAGCCACGCAACGAGTCCGGCAGCATGCGGTCGTCGGTGGCCAGCTGCACGCCGCGGATGCTCATCGCATCGAACAAGTCGCCGCTGGTGTACGAATCGCCGATGGTCAGTTGCGAGCGAAGCGACGGGATGTCGCGACGCAGGTAGGTGTCGATGTTCTGCCAGTGCGTGGTCGAGCGCGTACCGGCGGGACCGCCGGACTGCATCACCACGGTGGAGTCGTTGCGCAGCTGCCAGCCGGCAAGGTTGATGCCGGTATTGAGGCCCAGGAACGACGAGGTCTGCGTGACGCCGTTGCTATGGTTGCGGTAGCTGTTGAAGTTGTAGTTGAGCAGCGCGGCGTTGACGCCACGGTCCCAGTTTTCCGGGCTCACGTAGCCGCGGGCACGCGTACCGAGCCAGGCCTGCGGAATGCTCACGTCCAGGCGCAGATTGGGCTGGTCGAAGCTCATCGTGGCGGACGGGATCAGGTCGCCGATGACCACGCAGCTGTTGGCATCGTTGGTCAGCTTGGCCTGCAGCTCGGCGCTGAGCTTCTGCAGCGGCAGGCCGAACTGCTCATACATCGCCTTGGTGAGGCAGGGGGCAGCCGGTGCATCCGGCGTCGCGGAGGCGAAGCGCACGTCACCGCGGCCCACCCAGACATTGTTGAGAAAGATGTCGGTGCGATACACGCCCGGCATCACCACGTTGCCGCGCTCGAAGCGCGAGAGGTCGTTGGTGTTGTTGCCCGCGCCGGAGAGCAGGCTGCGGTCGAAGTTGGCATCGATCGCGGCCGAGGCATCGGCGCCGGAAGCAGCGGCAGCGGCCGCATGGGCAGAGGTGTGTGCACCGAACAGCGCGCCAGCGATGGCCACGCACAGCAGCGCGCGGGCGCCAACGGACAACCCGTTGGTGCTCGTGCGCTGGTGGCGGCTGGCGCGCAGGTTCGTCACGGCGAGACCGTGCCCTTGTAGTTGTCGCCCGCGCCGTAGTCATTGATGGACGCGTAGGACACCACGCTGCCCGCCGCCGGCCTCTGGTTGCCATGCAGCGCCAGGCGCAGGTCGGACATCGGCGCGACCATGCCGAGTTCGGCGCCGATGTTGTTGCCACCGCTGGCGACGGACAGTTCGGAGATCGTCACGTAGTACGGCGTCGGGTTGTGCGCCTGCAGCGCAAAGCCCTGGCCGTCGGCCACGATCTTCCAGGTGAGCGAGCCCGGCGCCTTGAGCGGATCGCCCTGCAGGCCGGTCGGACGATAGAACAGCTTCAGGCGAGAACGCAGCGCAAGCTGCAGCATGTTCTGGCCTTCCGCCTGCGGGCCCGTGGGCTTGGGCGGCACTTCGAGCACGTTGAGCCAGAACAGCGATTCCCGGTCGGCCGGGAGCTGCTCATGGGTAAAGACGATGCGCAGGCTCTGTTCCTTCTTCGACTCCATGCGGAACAGCGGAGGCGTGATCAGGAACGGCACGTCGACCGACTCGGGCGTGGAATGCACATCGCCGCGGTCGATCCACGATTCCACCAGCACGGGGTGGTCGTTGTCATTGGTGAGGCGGACGGTGACTTCGCCGTCCTTCGCGGGGAACACCACGCGGGTGCCGCCGATCAACACATTGGCCTGGGCCTGGGGTGCGCTAAGACAAAGGGCCAGCAGGCCCGCGCCGATTGCGCAGACAAACTTCCTCATGGGAACTACCTCAGTGGGAACAGGGCCGCTGATGTTGTCAGCGGGAGTGCGCCGGGGCCAGACGGCCCCGGCGCGTGTTGCGACTTACTGGTAGAGCATCGTGAACTGGACGCTGGTGCTCACCGTACCGGCGCCGGCGGCGGCGGTGGCGAAGTACTGGGCGTAGTAGTTCAGCGTGCCGGCGCCGCTGGCGAGCGTGATCTGCGCCGAGTTCTGCGCGCCGTTGGCGGCGTTGAGCTTGATCGCCGAGAAGTCGCTGTTCAGCAGCTGCACTTCCACGCCGGTCGCGGAGCCGGAGGCGTTCTTCAGGTTGCCATCGGCCATCACGGTCGGGCCCGGTTCGAAGAACGTGGTGGCCTTGGTCAGCGAGCCGCAGCCGGTCAGGGCGATGGCGAACGGGGTGCGGCCGGCGACAGAGGAAGCGGCGTTCAGGGAGGTCGTCGAGACGGTCGGCAGGGTCACGGCGATCGTGGCCGGGCTGGCGCCGCCGTTGATCTGGCAGGTCGAAGCGTTGATGTTGCCGGTGATGTTGATGGTGCCGTCCACCGCCGAGGCGGTGCGCGGAGCCAGGGCGGCCACGCCAACGCTGGCGACCAGGGCGGCAGAGAGAAGCAGCTTGTTCATTCGATGTCCTTTGTGAGACGTAATGGAAGAAAACCAACGACTTGCGCGCTTCCGGACCTATTGGGACATCGCCCCCCGATTGCGCTGTTTTGGCTCCCGGTGCGGCTTCGTATCACCGGCGCCGAGTCGCTTACGGGGCGTATAAGCAACCGCCGTGCCAATGAAGGCCCGGGCACGGGAATGGCTGCCCCGTTCAAAATGAGAGGTTGAAGTTAAGACTTTGTGAAAATTTCAGTCGGTCGCACAGGGTCACATCGACGGCTCGGTGTGAGCGAAATGTGCAAATTGCGTCACATTTTAGGATTGGTCTTATTGAGGAGCCCCTCAAGTTTCCGGCCGGTCCCGCCGATAACCCGTCCGTGTAAAGTGTGCTTGACACGATCCGCCGGCAGTACTAGCTTTATGTCAAGGTAACTTGACATGTGGCGGGAGGCGGCATGGAACAGGTCGGGAAGACGGGTGGCATGCCATGAGCACATCCACCGGGTTCACACAGGGCGGCCGACTGGCGCCGTTGGAGGCGTGGCCCACCTGGGCACGCTGGGGCGCGGTCGTGTTCACCTATGCGCTGCTGGTGGCCAGCTTCTGGCTGATGATCCAGGACCGCTCGCTGGTGAGGCTGCTGGGGTTGCTGGTGTTCGTCGCCATGCTGCCACTGATGGTCTATACGGGCCGGGCGCTGATGCGCGAGCGCTGCCGCGCCGTGGATCGCCGCCACGTGCGCGAGTTTATGCCAGCCATCGTCATCTACATGGTCGTGATGCTCTACGCCTGGCCGCTGCAGAAGAGCATGTCGCCCGGCGCGCTCAAGACGGCGCTGGTGCTGTCGCCGATGCTGCCGATCGCGTGGATCATCATTTCCTGCGTGCGGCATGTCTTGGCCAGTGACGAGCTGGAGCGCCGCCAGCACCTGGAGGCCATTGCCGTCAGCGCGTCGATCGTCGGCATGGCAAGCATGGCGTTGGGCTTCCTTGGTGCCTCGAGGATCCTCGTGCTGGAGGGTACCTACGTCCTGCTCTTCGTGTATCCGGCACTTTGCTTGGTTTATGCCGCCGTTCGCGGCTATCTGATCTGGCGCGCCCGCCGCGAATGAACAACCGTATCCGTGAACTGCGCGGCGATCATGGCTGGTCGCAGGCTGACCTGGCCGAGCGTCTGGATGTGTCACGTCAGACCGTGAACGCCATCGAGACGGGCAAATACGACCCGAGCCTGCCGCTCGCTTTCAAGATCGCGCGGCTGTTCGGACTTTCCATCGAATCGATTTTCGAACCGGAATCGCAGGGCATGACGCCCGTGGTTTCGCGACATCCAATGGAGTGAGGGGAGAGCACCCATGGTAATCAAGGGCCGAACGGCCTTCCGACTAGGCATCGTGGTCATCGGACTGGCCGCGTTGGGGTGGAAACATTTCCATCCGCCGACCAGCACGGTGGTGGAAGAAACCACACAGGCGACCGCACCGATCGATCATCCATCGACGCCGGTGGTTCCCCAGACATGGAAGCTCGGTGCGCTGACACTGAGCCCGTGTGAACTGGGGGAGCCCAACAGCGGCCTGTCGACCGCGGCGTGGTGCGCCCCCTTCCAGGTGCCCGAGAACCGCGAGGATCCCAACAGCCGCAAGATCACGCTCAAGCTCGCGGTGATCCGCAGCAGCGCGCAGGTGGCGAGCAAGGACATGCTGGTGCTGCTGGCGGGTGGTCCGGGGCAGGCGGCCACCGAGTCGTGGCCGGGCGTGTCGACGGCCTTGCAGCCGCTCATTGCGCATCGTCATGTGGTGCTGCTCGACCAGCGCGGCACGGGCGGCTCCAACCCGCTCACCTGCAAGGACGACGGCGAAGGCACGGAAGGCGGCTCGGAAGACATCGACGCCAGTCCCGAGCGCCAGAAGCGGGAAACCGAGTACTGCCTCAAGCAGCTCGAGGGCAAGGCCGATCCGCGCTACTACACCACCACCATCGCCGCGCAGGATCTGGAGGATGTGCGCAAGGCGCTGGGTTCGCCCACCTTGGACTTGGTGGGCGTGTCCTACGGCACACGCATGGCACAGCAATACGCCATGCGCTATCCCACGGCCGTGCGCAGCCTGGTGCTGGACGGCGTGGTGCCGAACGAACTGGTGCTCGGCGAAGACTTCGCGCGCAATCTGGACGATGCGCTGAAGGCGCAGTTCGCCCAGTGCACCGCCAGCGAGGCCTGCCGCAAGCGTTTCAACGATCCGTATCAGACGCTCTACCAGTTGCGTGACGCCTTGCGCGCCAACCCGCACAAGGTCAGCTTCCGCGATCCGCAGAACTACCAGAGCGTGCAGCGCACGCTCAGCGAGTATTCGCTGGCCAGCGTGGTGCGCATGTTCGCGTACTCGCCGCTCACCGCCGCGTTGCTGCCGCTATCCATCGACGCGGCGGCGCACGGCGACGTCGGGCCCTTGCTGGGGCAGGCCAAGCTGCTGTCGGGCGATCTCTCCGACACCATGAATGGCGGCATGCAGTTGTCGGTGATCTGCAGCGAGGATGCCGACCTGCTCACCTCGCGCGAGGAGGATGCGCATACCATCCTCGGCACGCGCATGGTCGACACGCTGCACAACGCCTGCTCGGTGTGGCCCAAGGGCGCACGGCCGGCGGATTTCCACCAGCCGCTGAAAACCGACGCGCCGACGCTGTTGTTCTCCGGCCAGTTCGATCCCGTCACGCCGCCGCGCTACGGCGACCAGGTGGCGAAGAACCTGCCCAACTCGCGCCATCTCGTGCTGACCGGCCAGGGGCACAACGTGATCAACGCCGGTTGCGCACCGCAGTTGGTCAAGCACTTCATCGAAGATCTCAACCCGAAGGCGCTCGATGCGACCTGTCTGAAGCGCATGCAGGTCACGCCCACGTTCATCGATTTCAACGGAGCGACGCCATGATCGAGGTAAAGGATCTGCACAAGACGTTCGGCGCCGTGAAAGCGGTGGACGGCGTCAGCTTCAGGGCGCGCGATGGCGAGATCACCGGCCTGCTCGGCCCCAACGGAGCAGGCAAGACGACCACGCTGCGCATGCTCTACACGTTGATGCAGCCGGACCGCGGCCAGGTGTTGGTCGACGGCATCGATGCCGCGCAGGACGCGTTGGCGGTGCGCCGTCAGCTCGGCGTGTTGCCGGATGCGCGAGGGCTCTACAAGCGCCTCACCGCGCGCGAGAACGTCGACTACTTCGCACGCCTGCACGGCATGCCGGAAGACGTGATCGCAGGCCGTCGCGAAGCGCTGATCAAGGCGCTGGAGATGGAAGACATCGGCGACCGCCGCACCGAAGGCTTCTCACAGGGTCAGCGGGTGAAGACAGCGATTGCGCGGGCGCTCATCCATGATCCGCGCAACGTCATCCTGGACGAACCAACCAACGGCCTGGACGTGATGGCGACGCGCGCGCTGCGCCAGTTCATGCTGCATTTGAAGCACGAAGGCCGTTGCGTGCTGTTCTCGAGCCACATCATGCAAGAGGTGGCGGTGTTGTGCGACCGCATCGTTGTGATCGCCAACGGACGCGTGGTGGCCGATGAGTCGCCGCACGCGCTGCGCGAGCAGACCGGCGAGGAGAACCTCGAAGACGCCTTCGTGAAGATCATCGGCAGCGAAGAGGGACTCGCCGCATGAACATGAAAACCATGACACCCGTTGTCCGCACGCGCGCCTTCATCACGGTTTTCCTCAAGGAAGTGAAGGAAAACCTGCACGATCGTCGCACCATCATGAGCGCGTTCCTCACCGGTCCGCTGTTGGGGCCGCTGATCCTGGTGATGATGCTCAACATCACGCTCAACCGCCAGTTCGACAAGGCGGAGAAGCCCTTGCCGGTACCGGTGATCGGCGCCGAGCACGCGCCCAACCTCATCAACGCACTGAAGGCCGAAGGCATCGTGCCCAAGGCGGGCATCGCCGATCCCGAGCTTGCCGTGCGCAAGCAGGATGCGGATGTAGTGCTGCGCGTCTCGCCCGACTACGCCGAGGCCTGGCGCAAGGGCGAGGCGGTCCAGGTGGAGTTGATCTACGACTCCTCGCAGCGGGACGCCAATGCCGCCGTCGAGCGCGTGACGCAGGTGGTGGAGACCTATGCACGCCAGCAGGGTGCGATGCGTTTGGTGGCGCGCGGCCTCTCGCCGAGCACCGCATGGCCGGTGGTGGCCGCCAAGCGCGACCAGGCCACAGCGCAGGCGCGTGCGGCGCTGGTGTTCTCCATCCTGCCGTACTTCTTCGTGCTCACGATCTTCGTGGGCGGCATGTACCTGGCCATCGACCTCACCGCGGGTGAGCGCGAGCGCCAGTCGCTGGAGCCTCTGTTCGCCAACCCCGTGCCGCGCTGGAAGATCCTCTCGGGCAAGCTGGCGGCGATCTGCACGTTCTCGGCGGCCAGCCTGTTGATCAGTTTGCTGGCCTTTAGCGTGGTTGGACGGTTCATTCCCGCGGAGAAGCTGGGCATGGAGCTCGACCTCGGCCCGCGCTTCGGCAGCCAGGTGCTCTTGCTGATGGTGCCGCTGATCGCCTTGCTGGCGGCGCTGCAGTCGATGGTGGCGGCCTTCGCCAAGAGCTATCGCGAAGCGCAGACCTATCTGTCGCTGCTGATGTTCGTGCCCGTGCTGCCGAGCATCCTGCTCTCCACCATGCCGGTGAAGGCGCAGGGCTGGATGTATGCGGTGCCGTTGCTCGGGCAGCACCTGGGCATCATGCAGCTGATGCGCGGTGACGGCATCACGGCGGAACAGGCCGGCTTGTGCCTGGCCGGCAGCCTGGTGGCGGCGCTGATCGCCGTGCTGGCGACCGCGCGGTTGTATCAGTCGGAAAGGTTGGCGATTTCGGGTTGAGTCCGGCGTCTCGATGACGTTTGCGCCCCCTCACCGTCATCCCGGCGAAGGCCGGGATCCAGCGACTTTGCTCTTTATGCTAAGCGCCCGAAAAGGCACTGGATCCCGGCCTTCGCCGGGATAACGGCGAGGTTGCCCAGGCTAAGCGGTTAGCATGGTGTTTTCCTCCAGCGAGAAAGCCCCATGCGCCGCCATCTCCTTGCCCTGAGTCTCATCGCCGTCCTGGCCGGCTGCAGCTCGCACGACAACAACGCGCCCATCGAACAGAGCGCTGCGCCGTCGCCGGCCAGCACTGCACCGGTTGCGCCGCCGCCGCCGTCCACCGATGCGGATATCGCCGCGCAGCGCATGGCCAACTATGCGTCGGTCAAGCTCACGGCTGATCTCTCCCGCTTCGACGACAAGCAGAAGCAGATGATCGCGCTGCTGATCCAGGCGGCCGACGTCACCAACGACATCTACTGGCAGCAATCGTGGGGCGACAAGGCCGCGCTGATGGCGCGCATTCCCGACGACGTCACGCGTCGCTTCGCCGAGATCAACTACGGCCCATGGGATCGCCTGGACAACGACCAGCCGTTCGTCGCCGGCGTGGGGCCGCGTCCGCTGGGCGCGCAGTTCTATCCGGCCGACATGACCAAGGACGAGTTCGACAAGGCCGACCTCAAGGACAAGACCAGCCTGTACACCCTGTTGCGCCGCGATGCGCAGAACAAGCTGGTGACCGTGCCCTATCACGAGGCCTACAAGACCGATCTGGCGCGTGCAGCCGGCCTGCTGCGCCAGGCGGCGGAGCTGTCGGCCGACAAGGATTTCGCGGGATATCTGAAGAAGCGCGCCGATGCGCTGCTCAGCGACGACTATCGTCCCAGCGACTTCGCTTGGATGTCGATGAAGAGCAACCCGGTCGACATCGTGATCGGCCCCATCGAGACCTACGAAGACCAGCTCTACGGCTACAAGGCCAGCTACGAAAGCTACGTGCTGGTGAAGGACCAGGCGTGGAGCGCCAAGCTCGCGCGTTTCGCCAAATACCTGCCGGACCTGCAGCGCGAGCTGCCGGTGGACGACAAATACAAGGCCGAGAAGCCCGGCTCCGATGCCGACCTCAACGCCTACTTCGCCGTGTACTACGCGGGTGATGCCAATGTCGGCGCCAAGACCATCGCGATCAATCTGCCGAACGACGAAGAGGTGCAGCTCAAGAAGGGCACGCGTCGCCTGCAACTGGAAAACGTGATGCAGGCAAAGTTCGACAAGATCATGCTGCCCATCGCGAAGGAACTGATCGCCGACGACCAGCAGTCACACCTCACCTTCGATGCCTTCTTCGAGAACACCATGTTCCACGAAGTCGCGCATGGCCTTGGCATCAAGAACACGCTCAACGGCAAGGGCATGGTGCGCACCGCGCTGAAGGACCAGGCATCGAGCTTCGAGGAAGGCAAGGCCGACATCCTCGGCCTGTACATGGTTACCAAGCTGGCCGAGAAGGGCGAGCTGGACAAGGCGAAGCTGATGGACAACTACGTCACCTTCCTCGCCGGCATACTGCGTTCGGTGCGTTTTGGCGCCAGTGACGCGCACGCCAAGGCCAACATGGTCCGCTTCAACTTCTTCCAGCAGCAGGGCGCGTTCACGCGCGATGCGACCACGGGGCGTTATCGCGTGGACTTCGACAAGATGACCGCCGCGATGAACGCGTTGTCGGCCAAGCTGCTCACCATCCAGGGTGATGGCGATTACGCCGCCGCCAAGCAGCTCACCGACAGCATGGGCAATGTCGACGCCACGCTGGCGGGTGACCTCAAGCGCCTGGACAAGGCGAAGATTCCGGTGGACGTGACCTTCGAGCAGGGCCTGGACGCACTGGGTCTGGCCAAGCCGTGACTCTCGCTGTCACCGCATGAAGAAAGCTTCATGCGGTGACAGTTGAACTGGAAGCGCGAGCGTCGTAAAAACATGCGACCAATCACCATTCCAGGGAGCGTCGCCATGAAGATGCGCGGAAGTCGATGGCTGGGTTTGATGGGCGTGGCACTGTTGCTGGATGGCAGCCTGGCCATCGCCGCGCCGGACAAGGATTCGCTGTCCGAGCAACGGGATGCCTACGTGCGGTCGTCTCTCGCCCCCGTCGACGGCATCCCCGCGGACGCCATGATCAGCAGCGTGGATCCCCTCGGCGACCATCGCATCGGGGTCTATACGGTGGATGGTTCGCGGAAGTCCATTTGGTTGGTCACCACCGACGAGCAGTGCCCGCAACCGGTGCTGTCGGGAAACAGGGTCGTCTCGCTGGTGCCGGATGGCGCGCCGCGCGATTGCCGCAGCGTCGCCATCCGACCGGTGGACAAGAACCAGCTCGAAACACGGCTTTTCGCGCTCAAGTCCCACCGGTCGCCGGTGCTCCTGATCACGGACCAACCGGGGCTTCGATGGGACATGATGCTTCCGCCCCAGGCCCATCGAGACGAACACACGCGTTGACGCCGGTTTTCAGCGGGGCGCGACGTCGCGCATCTTCAGTGTGACCTCGCGCCCATCGGCCAGCTTCAGCGTCAGCGGCGTGCCCTCGGGCAAGTGGCTGTTCATGTCGCGCAACTGGCCGAAGCTCAGGCTGCGGGCGGCCTTACCGTTGGCCGTAAGAATGACATCGCCCTGCTTGAGTCCGGCTTCCTGCGCCGGCGAGTTGGGCATCACGTTGAGCACCTTGTACCGGTCGGGTTGCTCCTGGCTCTTCTCCGCACGGAAGCCCGCCATGCCGTAGTGCCATTCGGTGGTCTGCGCGCGCGGCATCAGCACCATCTGCTGCCGCCGGTAGTCGAAATGGACGTTGAAGCGCGACAGCACGTCCTGCCCGATGTTGCCCGCTTCGCTGGGGTTGCCGGTGGCGCCGGCGTCGGGAAGGGTCAGCATGGCCACCACGTTGTCCATCGTCTGCGTGCCCAGCATGAGCTCCCTGGCATGCGCGACATGCGCGGTGAACATGCCGCCCACGCCGCCGGTGGGAATCGGCAGGCCAGCCTCGTAATGAGCGGCGATGCCAGTCCGCTGAGCCCACTGCGGGAAGGTGAGCACGTAACCCGCGTTGCCGGTGTCGATGCCGAAGATGCCCTCATGACCGTCCTGGCGGGCGCGCACCAGTGGCATGTCGTCGGTAAAACGCAGCGTCACCGCATCGCCCTTCATCGCGGGCGGCGCATCGCCAAGGTCGTAGGGACGCAGCCGCAGCTGGTGATGGTCGTAGTCGAAGGTGATGGCGAAGCGCTCGAACATCTCCAGCCCGAGGATGCCGGCAATCGGCGCGCCGTCGCCACGCTCATAGAAGCCGAACGGGTAGGGCAGCACGGTGAAGGTGAGGTCGCTCACGTGCGCGTTGCCCAGCGCCATGTCGTGCACCTTGGTGTAGGTGGTGCTCATGGTGCCGGAGCCGGAGCCGCCACTGACGCCCTGTCCCTGCGTCTGGAAGCCCATCTGCTTGGCCGCATCCGTGGTGAGGATGGCGTGGCCACCCGTGTCGAGGATGAAGGGCATCGGCGGCCGCCCGTCGATGCTCACGTCCACCAGCAGGATGCCGCCTTCCAGCCGCATCGTGGTGACGGCTTCACGCGCGCCGTTGGCCATCGTCACGTCGCGCACCTTGCCGGCGGGGCGTTGCAGCGCCGCTGTCGGTGCACTGGTGAGCAAGGTGTATTGCTCGACCGTGTCCACGCTTTCGCCATCGCTGTTGCCGGCCAGGTTGGCGCGTGCGTTGGTGATGCGGAACGGCAGTTGCAGCCCGTCCACGTTGCGATAGTCCGCATAGCTTTCGGTAGCGATGAGGAACGAAGTGGCATAGACCGCTCGGTCCACGCGATGCGTGGCGCCGTCGATCCACAACGTGACGGTGCGTCCACCCGCCGGTGTGGCCTCGACACGCTGGTAGGTGTGGCCCTGATCCTGCGCATCGGGCAGGCGGTGGTACGCCACCTGAGCATGGGGATCGAGAAAGCCGAAGCGGTGCAGCCAGCTTTCAGTAGCGGCCACCGTGCGTGCTTCGTCCGAGTCGAGCGGATGCACCATGCCAGTGATGTCCTCGCGCCACTGGCCTTGTGCGTCGATGCCCTGCGCGGAGCCGAACACGTCGTTGCGCATGCGCGACACGTACTGGCCGTTGCGCAAGTCCACCGACCACTGCCACGGTCCGCTGAGTCCGTCGCCGTTCTCCGTGCCCGTGGCCTGCAGGCCGGCCACGTCATTCCAGCGTGCGCCGCCGTAGGCCTGGCGCAGGCTTTCCAGCAAGGTGTCGCTGTCATTCGCCGATGCAGCGAAGGCTGGACTCAGTGCGCTGGCAAGCAGCAGGCCCAGCAGGGGGCGGGCGAAAATCGACATGACGGACACTCCTTGGTCGGGTGTCGCTATCGTCCGTGCACACGCAGGTCAGGTCTAGGACGTGCGTGGCGTATCAGCACGCTCGTTGCAGTCTGTGCCGATAGTCACGCGGCGTCTCGCCGGTGACACGTCGGAACACACGGGCGAAATGGCTCTGGTCAGTGAAGCCCGCCAGCGAGGCGACGTCGGCGATGGAGCGATGCGCCTCACCCAGCGCCTTGCGCGCCAGCGCGATGCGCAAGCCGCGCTGGTATTCCCCGACCGAAAGCCCCTTGGCGCGCTGGAAGCTGCGCGCCAGGTGCGAGGGGTGCACGCCAGCGAGTGCCGCCAGTTCGTGCAGCGATGGCGCGGCGAGCGGATCGTCGTGCAGGCAATCGAGCACGCGTTGCAGCCAGGCGGGACGGCGCTCGTCATCGGCACGGCAGGCCGCGGCCACCAGTTCCAGCACGGCCGAATGGAGCGCGAGCGCGGCGGCATCGTCGGTGGCGCGAAGCTCGCGCTCGATCCGCGCAAGCAGGCGGTCGGCATCGGGCAGGCGCAGCTGACGGTGATCGCCCAGCAGGCGGGCCAATCCATCACCACCTGTATGGCCGAAGAAGATGCTGATGCAGCGCGCGCCCACGGGACTGAAGTGATTGGCGTGCCGATGGCCCTGTGGATGCGTCAGCAGCATGCCGCGCCGACAGTCCACGTCGTCGCCCGCCGTCTGCTGCGTATAGCCACCCGCGGCGACCAGGCACAGGTAGGCCTCGTCATGCTCGTGCCAGGGCAGCGCGCTATCGCCCGCGTAAGGCGTCGCAGAAACCTGCAGGCCGGCCAGTTGCCGTAGTTGCTCGGGCTGGCCGTAGTTGGCGCGCTGTAGATGGTGCATGGCGCCAGTCTAGGCCGCTTGCGCACCGGGGCATGTGCCGTCGGTCAGGCTCCCGTCTGGCATGCCGTGGTTGATTCAGGCGGTATGGCCGTCCAGATGGGCGTTCGCCCAGGCGGCCACGGCGTGCGGGTGTTCCAAGTGCAGGTGGTGGCCGCCGTCCATGTGCGTCACGGCGATATCGCCCACGCAGTCGGCGCGTTCGCGCATGCGCAGGCCGGGCAGGTAGGGCGTGTCGGGCTGGGCGAGCAGCAGCGCCGTCGGGGATTCGATGCCGCGCAGCAGGTCGCGTACCTGCGACTCCGCCAGCCGGATGGACGACGGGCGGTTGACCCGCGCATCGCTGCGCCAGTGCCAGCCGTGTTCGGTCTTGCGCAGGCCGCGTTCCACGATGGGCCGTGCCTGGTCCGTCGGCAGGCCGCTGGCCATGGTGCGTGCGCTGATGGCCATGTCGATGGACGGGAATGACCGCAGCGAGCGTCCCGTAGCCGTGCTCGCCATGGCATCGCGGAACTGGCGAAGCGTGTGGTGGCCGTCGTCGGCGATGGGGCCCAGTCCTTCGATCAACAGCAGCCGGCCGACGCGCTCGGGCCGCGCGGCGGCGACCAGCGAGGCGATGCCCGCTCCCAGCGAATGGCCCAGCAGGTGGAAGTGCTCCAGTTCCAGCGCATCGATCGCCCCGAGCACCGAGCGCACATAATCCACGAAGTGATACTGCGTGCCGGGCGGCAGGTGATCGGAGTGACCATGGCCCGGCAGCTCCAGTGCGATCACCCGGCAGCGCTCGGCCAGCAAGGGCGCCAGGCGCGCATAACTGCCGGCATTGTCGAGCCAGCCGTGCAATGCGAGCAGCGCCGGGGCCTTGTCATCTCCCCAGACCTGCGCGGCAAGGCGCAAGTGCGGCAGGCCTACCTCGCGTTCGAGCGGACCGCTCACGCCGGAATGCCGGCGCGCGGCGCGAACTCGGCCCAGCCGCCGGCATGGCGCATGACGAGCGCGGCGAGGCTGTCGACCTGGTTGGGCGTGTCGTTCAGGGCCGGGATGTAGCGCAGCGCGCTGCCGCCGGCCTCACGGAAGAACTCGTGGTTCTGCATGGCGATCTCTTCCAAGGTCTCCAGACAGTCCACTGCGAAACCCGGGCAGGCCACGTCCAGTGTCTTGATGCCCTGCGCGGCGAGTTCGCGGACGGTGGCATCGGTATAGGGTTGCAGCCACTGCTCGCGCCCGACGCGGGACTGGAAGCTCATCAGCAACTGCGTCTCGTCCAGGCCCATTCGCTGCCGCAGTGCCTCCGTCGTGGCCTGGCACTGCTCGAGATACGGGTCGCCCTCACGCACGTAGCGCGAAGGAATGCCGTGGAAGGAGAGCAGCAGTTTCTCGCCGCGCCCGTGCGTCGCCCACCATTGCTCGATGCTGCGCGCCAGCGCGTCGATGTGGGCCGCGTCGTCGTGATAATCGTTGATCAGGCGCAGTTCCGGCGGCCAGCGCAGCGCCTGCATGGCATCGGCCACGGCATCGATCACCGAGCCGGTCGAGGTGGCCGAATACTGCGGATATAGCGGAAGCACCAGCAGGCGTCGCACGCCCTCGCGCTGCAGACGCTCGATCTGCGATGGCACGGAAGGCTGGCCATAGCGCATCGCCAGTGCCACTCGTACCGGCTCGGCGCACGCCTCGGTCAATGTCTCCTGCAATCGCGCGGTGAGCGCCTCGCTGCCCACCCGCAACGGCGAGCCCTGGGGTGTCCAGATGCGCTGATAGGCATGCGCCGAGCGCGCCGGACGCACGCGCAGGATCACGCCGTGCAGCACCAGCCACCACAGCCAGCGGGGGTAATCGATCACGCGCGGATCGCCCAGGAACTCGGCGAGATAAGGGCGTACCGCCTGCGCGGTGGGCGCTTCCGGTGTGCCGAGGTTCACCAACAGCACTGCAGCCTGAACGGGCTGGCCGGGGGATGAACCGGCGACGCCGGTATAGTCATGGCTGCGTGGCATCGTGGCGCTGACGGTAGTTACCGCCGCAGAGTCTGCCACAAGCCGTCATGGACGCCGTGGCGAGGATCGCCGCAGGCTGTCACACCGAACCATTTGCACAGGAGTCGTCATGATCAAATCGTCGCTGCATCGTCTGCTGCTTGCCGCCCTGGTCCTGCTGGTACCGGCCATGGCCGCGCACGCCGAGGATCCGCCGCTGGTGCGCGCCCAGAACGCCGTGCGCGTGTTGAACGACATCATGGAGGCGCCGGACAAGTCGATCCCCACCGACCTGCTCAAGCAGGCCAAGGCCATCGCGGTGATTCCCGACCTGCTCAAGGTGGGCTTTGTGTTCGGTGGCCGCCGTGGCGAGGGCTTGATCTCGGTCAAGGGAGCGGACGGCACCTGGTCCAACCCCAGTTTCATCACCATGACGGGCGGTTCGGTGGGCTTCCAGGCCGGTGCCTCGTCCACCGACGTGATCCTGGTGTTCCGCACCCAGCGCGGCGTGGACAGCATCGTCAACGGCAAATTCACGCTCGGCGCGGACGCCGCCGCCGCGGCCGGCCCGGTGGGCCGCACCGCCCAGGCCTCCACCGATAGCGACTTCAAGGCCGAGATCTACTCCTATTCCCGCTCGCGTGGCCTGTTTGCGGGCGTAGCGCTGGACGGTTCCGCCATTCGCATCGATTACGACGCCAATGAGTCCATCTACGGCAAGGGCATCACCCCCCGGCGTATCTTCGAAGGTGGCGTGAGCAACGTTCCGCCTCAGGTGGTCGATTTCAGGGATCGCCTTGAGGAGTACACTCAGCGATGATGTGGAGCGGCGGCGCGGGAGCGTGACGGTTTCGTTCCGCCGCTTTTATCCCTGAGGCCCGATTTCATGAGCATCACCCATCTACTTATCCTGCTGGTTGTCGTCGTGCTGATCTTTGGCACCAAGAAGTTGCGCAACATCGGTTCCGATCTGGGCGGCGCCGTGCGTGACTTCAAGAAGGGCCTGGACGGCGACGAGGCCAACAAATCCAGCAATCCGGACGAACGCCTGCGCGCCGATCCGCCGACTGGCAACACCCAGAACCAGAGCCAGCACGAAACCGAGCAGAAGTAACTCGGGTTCATCGGCATGATCGAGATCAGCTTCGGCAAGCTGGTATTGCTTGCGCTCATCGCGCTGATCGTGCTCGGCCCGGAAAAGCTGCCGCACGCTGCGCGTACCGCGGGCGTTTTCATGCGGCGCATCCGCACCGGCTGGGACAGTGTGCGCGCGGAAGTGGAGCGCGAGCTGCAGGTGGAGGAAATCCGCCGCCAGGCCAAGGAAGCCGCTTCGCGCGCCGAGGCCGCGCAAGCCGAGCTGGACGAGACGCTGCGCAAGATGCGCCCCACCGGCGGCACGCCGGCAAGCTCGCCGCCGGCCGCCGAACTGGCGCAGGAAGCCACCGCCGCGGTCGAGACCACGGCAGACGCCGCGACCACCGACGCCACCATGACCAAGGAAATTCCGCATGGCGGCGCCTGAGCTGGACGGTCCCGAGGACGACCTCGAACAGGGCCTGTTTTCGCACCTGATCGAGCTACGTTCGCGGCTGATGCGCGCCATTGTCACCGTGCTGCTGGTGCTGGGCGCGCTCGTGCCCTTCGCCAACCGACTCTACGCAGAGCTGGCCGCGCCGCTGGTGTCGCGCCTGCCGCAGGGCGCACACCTGATCGCCACCGAAGTGGCCAGCCCGTTCGTGACGCCGCTGAAGCTGGCGTTCTACACGGCGCTGTTCATCAGCATGCCGATGATCGTCTATCAGCTGTGGGCGTTCGTGAGCCCCGGCCTGTACCGCAACGAGAAGCGCCTGGCCCGTCCGCTGCTGGTGGCCGCGCTGTTCCTGTTCTATCTCGGCTGCGCTTTTGCCTATTTCCTGGTGCTGCCGGCCGCCTTCCGCTTCCTCACGGCGGTGACGCCGGAGGGCGTGGAGATGATGACCGACATCACGCACTACCTCGATTTCGTGGTGCTGATGTTCTTCGCCTTCGGCCTGTGCTTCGAGGTGCCAGTGGCGGTGGTGATCCTCGCCGCGGTCGGCGTGGTCAACCTCCAGCAGCTGCGCGACGCTCGCCGCTACGCAATCGTGGGCGCGTTCGCCATCGCCGCCTTCATTACCCCTCCTGACATCACCTCGATGATCATGCTCGCCATTCCCATGTGCCTGCTCTACGAGTTGGGCGTGCTGGCGGTGCGCTGGCTGCTGCATCCGGCCAAGGCCGAGAAATCGGCATGAGCGAATCGGCCGCCCGCATCGAGGAACTGAAAGCCTCGCTGCGGTTGCAGCCGCATGTGGAGGGTGGTCATTACTACCGCTTCCATCCACCCAAGGGTGCGGATCATGGCGGCGCGCGCCATGCGATGAGCGCTATCCACTATCTGCTCGAGGCAGGCCAGTGCAGTAGCTGGCATCGCGTGGATGCGGAGGAGGTATGGCATTTCGTCGAGGGCGAGCCGCTGGAGTTGCTGGTCTATAACCCGGTGACGCAGTGGCTGGATCGCTTCAGGCTTGGGCCGCTGACGGATGGCGTGCAGGCGGTGGCGGTGGTGCCGGCGGGGGCGTGGCAGGCGGCGCGGCCGCTGGGTACGTATGCGCTGGCTACTTGTGTGGTAGCGCCGGGGTTTGAGTACGAGGGGTTTGAGTTGCTGGCGGAGGATGATCCGTTGGCGGCGCATCTGGAGGGGTTGGTGCCCGAGATCGGGTTCTGATTTTTGTCTTTTGGTCGGGGGCGTGCCTTTCGCTCCCTCTTCCCCTCGGGGAGGGGGGCATTGCCACCTTCATGGTGGTGAGGGGGGGCAATCTCGCCTCACCGCTCATACTCGTCACCCCAGCGAAGGCTGGGGTCCAGGGCCTCTGCTCTAGGCCTTCGGTCTCGCGCGTTCCCACGACCTGGCCGCTTACGCAGCAGGCGTTTCGACCTTCTGCCGAAGGCCGAGTCACTTTTCTTTTGCTGGCCCAAAAGAAAAGTAACCCAAAGAAAATGGCCTTTAGAGCTCCGGTAGCACCGTGTTGAATACGTGCCTTGGCGGCCTCGGTATTCGGCACCGGGCGATCCATTCGACACACGGTACGGCTACCCCGCAACGCGCCATCGCGCAGAGGTGCTCTGCATCGCGTGGGATACAAGCACTGACTGTTCCGGAGCCCGGATTGCGACAGGCGTAACGCTTACACACAGCGGCTACCCCGCAACGCGCCGTCGCCAAGAGGGCTTAAAGCAAACCCCGCGAAATTTGGAACTACGAGGCAGCGTGCCCTTCACGCGATGCCGCGCCACAGCGCGGCATGGCGCAGCGCGATGTGCAGCTCCGCTGCACGAGCCGTGCGCTTTGGCTTTTGCTCTTCGGGCCCCTCACGAACTGGCCGGTTTCACCGGCCAGCGCCAAGTGGGGGTGCCCTTTCTTTGGGCATTGCCACCATCTCGGTGGTTACTTTTCTTTGGGCAAGCAAAGAAAAGTGACCCGGCCTCCGGCAGGAGGGCGGAAGCCCGCCGTCCCACAGGGACTGCCTTCGGGTCGCAACGAGCCAGATCGCGGTAGCGCGACAACCGAGCGATAAGTCACTGGACCCCTGCCTACGCAGGGGTGACGGCTAAAGAATGAAACGTTGAGGCGAGCCCCCTCACCACCATGAAGGTGGCAATGCCCCAACCCCCTACCCGGAGGGAAGAGGGAGCAAGGGCTCGACATGCATGGCTACTCCCGCGTGACCAACGGGAAGAAGAAACAGAACCAACGCCTCGCCGCAGTCGATCCCGACCGCGAAGACCGGCGATCAGCGCCTCAACCCCCGCGCCGAGCCATCAATGCTTGGTCGGCGCCGGCGCCGGCGGCCCATACGACGTGCGATTCAGCGCCAACCCCTTCAACACATTCAGCGCCTGCGACAACGCATAGTCCTGCGTCGCCAGCTTGGCATTCTCCGCGCTGCCATCGTTGTCGATGTCCTTGCCCTTCGTGGTGCCATCCTCGTTCGCGAGATGGTTGGGCAGGTCGGCCTCGGAGCTGATCAGGCTGGGCGCGCTGTCGGCCTTGTTCACGGCAAGGTCGGCGAGGGCGATGTCAGGCTTGATGCCCTCGGCCTGGATGGAGGTGCCGGCGGGGGTGTAGTAGCGCGCGGTGGTGATCTTCACGGCGTGGTCGTTGTCCAGCGGCAGCACCGTCTGCACCACGCCCTTGCCGAAGGTGCGGCGGCCGACGATCAGGGCGCGATGGTTGTCTTTCAGCGCACCGGAGACAATCTCGGCCGCGGACGCGGTGCCGTTATCCACCAGCACCACCATCGGCGCGCCATTGAGCAGGTCGCCGGGATGCGCTTCGAAGCTGAGGTTGGAATCCTGCAAGCGGCCGCGCGTGGTGACGATGGTGCCGGCGTTGAGGAAGTCGTCGCTCACGCCCACGGCGGCGGTGAGCAGGCCACCGGGGTTGGAGCGCAGGTCGAGGATGGCGCCCTTCTGCGGGCCGTTCTTGCGGATCAGTTCGCCGAGCTTCTTTTCCAGGTCCGGCGCGGTGTCGTCCTGGAACTGGCTGATGCGGATATATGCATAGCCGGACTCGAGTTCGCGTACCTTCACGCTGGTGACGGAAATCTTTTCGCGCACCAACGGCATGTCGATCGGCTTGTCGCTCTTCTCGTGCAGGATGGTGAGCGTGACCTTGCTGCCGGGGTCGCCGCGCAGCGCCTTGAACATGTCTTCGATGTTCTCCGGCTCAACCGTTTTGCCGTCGATCTTGACGATGGTGTCGCCAGGCTTGATGCCGGCGCGCGAGGCGGGGGTGTCGTCGATGGGGGCGATGATGCGCAGCGTGCCGTCCACCTGCAGGACCTCGATGCCGAGGCCACCGTACTGGCCGGTGGTGTCCTCGTTGAGTTCGGCCAGGCCGTCCTTGTCGAGGTACTCGCTGTGCGGATCCAGGCCACTGAGCATGCCGCTGATGGCGGCCTTCATCAGGGTCTTGTTGTCCACCGGTTCCACATAAGCCTGGCGAACGATCTCGTAGACGCGGCTGAAGTTGCGCACGTCATCCAGGTCCACCTGGTCCGGCACGGACGAGGCCGAAGCGGGCGCTTTGCTGGTCGCCGGCTTGGCACCGTGGCTAGTGGCTGGCGCCGTCTGCGCCTGCGCCAGCGGCGCCGCCAGCAGCAGGACGGCCAGGCTCAAGGTGGAAAACCGCATGGATGGGGGACTCCGGTGAAGCTTGTGGGGGCGGACCCGGCGGCGGGTCGCGTTGCCGCTTTGACCGCCGGATGTCGCCAAAATTCAACGCACTACAAGGAGATTAGCGTGCGACGCTGCGCAGGCGGCGTCAATGTCGGCCTAACCCTTTTTTGACAGCCATGTGCGCGGGTCCACCGGCTGATTGTTCTGGCGCAGCTCGAAGTAGACGCCGGTATTGGTGCCGGTGGGGGCGCTGGCGGTGCCGACCACCTCGCCCGCGCCGACCTGATCGCCCACGCCGTGCAGGATCGTCTCATTGTTGCCGTACATGCTCATCCAGCCGCCGCCGTGACTGACGATGACCAGCATGCCGTAGCCGCGCAGGAAGGCGGCGTAGACCACCCGGCCGGAGGCCACGGCCTTGACCTCGCTGCCTCCGGGCGCCTTGATCAGCACACCGTTGCCATAGGTGTTGACCACGCCCGGAGCGGGCCACGGCAGGTTGCCGCGGATGTTGGCCAGGCCCTTGCCGGCCGGCGGGGTAGCCTTGCCCTTGCCCTCGTTGGCCTTGGCGGCGGCACGCTCGGCCTCCCGGGCGGCCTCCTCGATGGCCTTCTGCAGTTTGTCCACCAGCGAGTTCAGCGAGGCCTCGTTCTGCTTGAGGGCGGCGAGCTTGCTGGCCTGGTCTTTGTATTGGGCGTCGGTATCGGCCACCAGCTTGGCCTGGGTGGCCCGCTGTTGCTCCAGCGTCTTGGTCTGCGTTTCGCGCTGTGCCCGAACGGTCTGCAGGGCCTGCTGCTGGGTGGTGATCTGGGTTTCCAGATCTTGCAGATGGGCCAGGTCGCCCATCAACTTCTGCACGCGGGCGACGCGGTCTTCCTGGAAATACTTGGAATAGGCCAGCGCCTGGGCGATGCGGGCGACGTCGTCGTCGCCCATCAGCAGCCGGAGGTCCGAGCCGCGGCCCAGGGCATAGGTCGCGCGCAGCAGCTCGGCGATCGCGGCGCGCTGGCCTTCCAGGTTTTTCTGCAGCGCTTCCCGCTGGGTCTGCAGGTCCGCCAGTTCCTTCTGCTTGGCGGCCAGCTGGGCATCGGTCTCGCGCACCGCCCTGGCGGCGCCGGCCACTGCGTTGGCCTGCTTGGCCAGCTCGGTGGTGGCGGTATCGCGCTTGGCGGCGGTGTCGGCCTGCTCTTTGGCCAGCGCCTCCATCTTGCTGCGCACGTCGGAAAGCTTTTTCTGGGCCTCGGCCTGCTCGGCCTTGGTCTTGCTGTCCTGCAGCGCCCAGGCGGGCTGGGCCGCGATGAACAGGGCGAGGGCACCGGAAACGGCGCAGGCGAGGGGGCGGGCACGACGGACTGGTATGGGCATCGGCGGATTATCACAGAGCCCGATGACGGCGCGCGAGCCGGCCCCCGTCACGAACCGTGTCCGGTCACGTGCACTTCATCGCAGTGCCGGTGCGATCACTGGTATGCCTCTGCGACGAGAGTTACGTGCCGGAACAGCCCTGCGCATTGCGGGTCCGTGCGGCGCTAAGAATCGTCGTGACATGCGCGCGCCATGACGACACGTTCTCCGTCACTGAAAAAAACTTCCAATTGAAACTTTCATTTGGACGTAAAGATGTCTTTGACGCGACGCACCAATCTGTGTTTTAGTCGAAGCCACACTTGGACGCGTGACAGCGGTGCCTTCGGCGCCGTTGGGACGACGCGTCTCCAACCATCGGCCTGGGGAGGCGAGATGGCGAAGGCAGTACCAGCGACGCTATATGACGCTGCGTTCGAGCACGACAGCTGCGGTTTTGGTCTGGTCGCACAGATCGACGGTCGCGCGAGCGCATGGGTAGTGGACACCGCGTTCGATGCGTTGGCCAAACTTTCTCATCGCGGCGGCGTGAATGCCGATGGTGTGAGTGGCGACGGCTGCGGTGTGCTCTTCCATCGTCCGCTGGGCTGGTTGAAAGCGCTCGCCAACGACGCCGGCATCGCGCTGGGCGAGCGCTTCGCTGCGGGCGTGGTGTTCCTCGATCCGCGTGGCGGTGACGCCGCGGCATCGGTACTGGAAGACCACCTGCGCGAAGAAGGCCTACGCGTGGCAGGCTGGCGCGAGGTAGCCGTGAACGCCGACGCGTGTGGCCCGCTTGCCGCCGCGGCAAAACCCCACGTGCGCCAGATCTTCGTGGAACCGCCCGCGTCCATGGACGATGCCGTGTTCGAGCGCGCCCTGTTCCGCGCGCGTCGTCGTGCGGAAACAGCGCTGGCATCCGACGAACATTTTTACGTAGTCACGCTGTCCGCGCAGGTTGTGGGTTACAAGGCGATGGCCGCGCCCGGTCGCCTGCGTGAGGTATTCGCCGATCTGGCGCATCCGGCCTTGAGTGCGGACGCCGTGGTGTTCCACCAGCGCTTCTCCACCAACACCACGCCGCAATGGCGGCTCGCGCAACCGTTCCGCCTGCTGGCGCACAACGGCGAGATCAACACCATCCGCGCCAACCGTCGCTGGATGCAGTCGCGCGAATCCATTCTGCATTCCCCGCTGGTCGATCTCTCCGACATCGGCCCGCTCGTGCGTCAGACCGGGTCGGATTCGGAAAGTCTCGACAACGCGCTGGAAGTGCTGATCGCCGGTGGCCTCGACCTCATCGCCGCGATGCGCGTGCTGGTGCCGCCGGCCTTCGCCGCGCGCGAAGGCATCGACGAAGACCTTGCCGCGTTCTACGAGTACTACGCGCTGCATAGCGAACCCTGGGACGGTCCCGCGGGGCTGGTCATGTGCGACGGGCACTACGCCGCCTGCACGCTGGACCGCAACGGCCTGCGCCCCGCGCGTTGGGCGTTGTCGGCCGACAATCATCTCATCGTCGCTTCCGAAGCCGGCCTGTGGGACGTGCCCTCCGCGCAGGTCGTCGCCAAGGGGCGCCTCGCGCCGGGCGAGATGATCGCGGTGGATCTCCAGCAGCATCGCCTGCTGCGCGACGCCGACATCGACGACATCAACCGCAAGCGCGCGCCGTTTCGCGACTGGCTGCGAGCCGGCGTGAGCTACCTGGAGTCGGACCTGATCGATCCGTCGCTCGCGGCCGAGCCGCTGCCGACGGAAGAGCTGCGTCGCTACCAGAAGCTGTACGGACTCTCGCGCGAAGAGCGCGAAACGGTACTCAAGGCCATCGTGGAATTGGAGCAGGAAGCGACCGGTTCGATGGGCGACGATACACCCATCGCCGCCATGTCGCGCCAGGTGCGCCCGCTGTTCGATCGCTTCCGCCAGGGCTTCGCGCAGGTGACCAATCCACCGATCGATCCGCTGCGCGAAAAGCTGGTGATGTCGCTGGTGACGCAGATCGGCCCGGAGGCGAATGTATTCGACCTCGCGCCGGAAAACGCGAAGCAGATCCTGATCAACTCGCCGGTGCTCTCGCAGCGCAAGCTGCGTCAGTTGCTGGCCTTGCCGCAGTTCACTGGCACGCCGCGCTTCGACCTGATGTATGCGCCGGAGGAAGGTCTGGAAGCCGCGCTGCGTCGCCTCTGTCGCGAGGTCGAGAAGGCCGTGCGCGAAGGCTGCCAGCTGGTGTTCCTCAGCGACCGCTATCCGCACAAGGACATGCTGCCGATCCAGTCACTGCTCGCGGTGGGCGCGGTGCACGCGCACCTGATCGACCAGGCGCTGCGATGCCAATGCAACATCCTGGTGGAGACGGCGACGCCGCGCGATCCGCACCAGTTCGCCTGCCTGCTGGGTTTCGGCGCCACGGCGATCTATCCGTGGCTGGCCTACCAGAGCCTGTTCGAGCTCGGTCGTGAGGGCCACATCGACAGCGATCGCTTCGAGATCGGCCGCAGCTATCGTCGAGGCATCCGCAAGGGCCTGATGAAGATCCTGTCGAAGATGGGCATCTCCACCGTGGCCGGTTATCGCGGCGCGCAGCTTTTCGAGATCGTGGGTCTGTCGCCTCAGGTGGTGGAGCTGTGCTTCCCCGGCACGCCCTCGCGCATCGGTGGCGCAGGCTTCGCCGAACTGGAACACGATCAGCAAGTGCTGGCCGCCGAAGCATGGACCGACGCCTCGCCGCTGCGTGCGGGCGGCATCTACAAGTTCGTGTACGGTGGCGAGTACCACATGTACAACCCGGACGTGATCGGCACGCTGCAGAAGGCCGTGCGCACCGGCAATCTGAGTGACTATCGCGACTACGCGAATTTCGTCGACCATCGCCCGCCGTCGGCGCTGCGCGATCTGCTGTCGCCGCGCCCGCTGGGCGAGGCTATCGCGCTGGACGACGTGGAGTCGACCGCCAGCATCCTGCGCCGCTTCGATTCCGCCGGCATGTCGCTGGGCGCGTTGTCGCCCGAAGCGCACGAGGCGCTCGCCATCGCGATGAATCGTCTTGGCGCGCGCAGCAATTCCGGGGAGGGTGGTGAAGATCCGGCGCGCTACGGCACGGAGAAGATGTCGAAGATCAAGCAGGTCGCTTCCGGCCGCTTCGGCGTCACACCGCAGTACCTGGTCAATGCCGAGGTGCTGCAGATCAAGATCGCGCAGGGTGCCAAGCCCGGCGAAGGCGGTCAGCTTCCCGGCCACAAGGTGGACAGCACCATCGCCCGCCTGCGTTACGCCAAGCCTGGCATCGGCCTGATCTCGCCGCCGCCCCATCACGACATCTATTCCATCGAAGATCTGGCCGAGTTGATCCACGACCTCAAGGAAGTGAATCCCGACGCGCTGATCTCGGTAAAGCTGGTCAGCCATGCAGGTGTGGGCACGGTGGCCGCGGGTGTGGTGAAGGCCGGCGCGGATCTCATTACGGTCAGCGGCCACGATGGCGGCACGGGCGCGAGCCCGCTCACCTCGATCAAGTACGCCGGCACGCCGTGGGAACTGGGTCTCGCCGAGACGCAGCAGACGCTGCGCCGCAATGACCTGCGCGGCCGCGTGCGCCTGCAGACCGATGGCGGCCTGAAGACCGGCCTGGACGTGATCAAGGCGGCCATGCTCGGCGCGGAGAGTTTCGGCTTCGGCACCGGTCCCATGGTGGCGTTGGGCTGCAAGTACCTGCGCATCTGCCATCTCAACAACTGCGCCACCGGCGTCGCCACGCAGCACCCCGTGCTGCGCAAGGAGCACTTCACCGGCCTGCCCGAGATGGTGATGAACTATTTCGGCTTCATCGCCGAGGACGTACGCGCACATCTGGCGAAGCTGGGCGCGCGCAGCCTGGACGAGATCATCGGTCGCGCCGACCTGCTGGAGCAGGTGGACGGCACCACGCCGGTACAGCACAAGCTGGATCTCGCCCCGTTGCTTGGGCATGGCACGCTGGGGAGCAACGTCGACTTCGCATGCACGCTGCCGCGCAATCCGATGCGCGACGACGCGGCACTGGCGACCCGCATCGACGAAGCCACCCGGGATGCCGTCATCCAGCGAACCGGTGGCGAGTACGTGTTCGGTATCGTCAACACGGATCGTGCCATTGGCGCCCGCCTGTCCGGCGAAGTAGCACGTCGCTATGGCGACCACGGTATGGACCTCAAACCCATCCTGCTCAAGTTGCGCGGCGCCGCCGGGCAGAGCCTGGGTGCCTGGAATGCGGGCGGCGTACACATCGACCTCGTCGGTGAGGCGAACGATGGCGTCGGCAAAGGCATGGCGGGTGGCCGCATTGTGGTGCGACCGCCGGCGGATTCGCCGTTTGCCACCCACGAAGCCTCCATCATCGGCAACACCTGCCTGTATGGCGCTACCGATGGCGAACTGTTCGCCGCCGGCCGCGCGGGCGAGCGCTTCGCCGTGCGCAACTCCGGTGCGCTGGCGGTGGTGGAGGGCGCGGGTGATCACTGCTGCGAGTACATGACCGGCGGCGTTGTCGCCGTGCTCGGCAAGGTGGGCCTCAACTTCGGTGCGGGCATGACGGGCGGCTTCGCCTATGTGCTCGACATCGAACGCACTTTTGTCGACTGCTACAACCACGAGCTGGTGGACATCCTGCGCATCTCGCCGGAAGGCATGGAGCACTACATGCAGCATCTGCGCGGCCTGGTCGCGCGGCATGTGGAGCTGACGGGCAGTGATTGGGGGCGGCGCATCCTCGCGGACTTCCGCGGCCTGCAGTACAAGTTCTGGCTGGTGAAGCCGAAGGCGGCAAGCCTTGCTGCGCTGGCAGAAGAATTGAGGAGCGCGGCATGAGTGCTGAATCGAAGACGTTTCAATTCCTCAACGTTCAGCGACAGACGCCGCGCACGGTGCCGGTGTCGATCCGCGTGCTCGGTTATGGCGAGATCGCTGGCGATTTCGGTTCGCAACAGGCGGGCACGCAGGCGGAGCGCTGCATCGATTGCGGCAACCCGTATTGCGAACATGCCTGTCCGGTACACAACTACATTCCGAACTGGCTGAAGCTGGTGCAGGATGGCCGCCTGATGGAAGCGGCCACCCTGATGCACGAAACGAACCCGCTGCCCGAAATCTGCGGTCGCGTGTGTCCGCAGGATCGCCTGTGCGAGGGCGCCTGCACGTTGGAGCAGACCGCGTTCGGCGCGGTGACCATCGGCAGCATCGAGCGTTGGGTGACGGACGAAGCCTTGCGCCAGGGGTGGAAGCCTGACCTTTCCACTGTGCAGGAGACCGGCAAGCGCGTCGCCATCATCGGCGCGGGTCCGGCGGGTCTGGCGTGTGCGGATCGCCTGCGTCGCGCGGGCATCGCGGCGGACATCTATGACCGCCAAGGCGAGATCGGCGGCCTGCTCACTTTCGGCATTCCCCCGTTCAAGCTCGACAAGGGTGTGGTGCGCACGCGCCGTCAGTTGCTGGAAGGCATGGGCGTACGCTTCCTGCTCAATCGCGACGTGGGCCGCGACATCGAGTTCGGCCAGTTGCTCGATGAGTACGATGCCGTGTTCGTCGGTACGGGCGCCTACACCTATGTGGACGCGCAACTGCCGGGACGCGAGCTGCACGGCGTGCATGACGCGCTGCCGTTCCTCATCGGCAACACCGAGCGCTTGCTGCGTGACGAAGCGCCGTCGCCGGCCTTCGATTTCCGCGGCAAACATGTGGTGGTGCTGGGTGGTGGCGACACCGGTATGGACTGCAATCGCACGGCAGTCCGCCTGGGCGCCGCCAGTGTCACCTGCGTGTATCGCCGCGATGAGGCGAACATGCCCGGCTCCGCGCGCGAGGTGAATTACAGCCGTGAGGAAGGCGTCAACTTCCTGTTCCAGCGCCAGCCACTGGAAATCCTCGGCGGTTCGCGCGGCAATGTCCGTGGCGTGCGCGTCGTGGAAACGGCGCTGGTCGACGACGGTACTGGTCGCCGGAGCCCGAAGAACGTCCCCGGCACTGAATACGTGATCGATGCGGATGTGGTGATCCAGTCGTTCGGCTTCCTGCCGAGCCCGCCAGACTGGCTGCGCTCGCATGGCGTGGCGCTGGACAAGTCCGGACGGGTGATCACGGGTGCACAGGGAGCACTGCCGCATCAGACCAGTCATCCGCAGATTTTCGCTGGCGGTGACAATGTGCGTGGTGCGGATCTGGTGGTTCGTGCCGTGTATGACGGTCGCGAAGCAGCGGGGTCGATCGTGCGCCTGTTGCAGACGGCTGACGTGCCGGCACTGGCGCACGCCTGACATACCTCCTATCCACCTGGAGGAGTCCACGCTGTGCGCTCCTCCAGGGAGATGGCGCTCAGAGCCTGTTCAAAATCTTGCATGAGCGCCTGCTTCCCCTCATCCGTCATTCCCGCGAAAGCGGGAATCCAGCGACTTTTGATGTTGCGCCCAAAGCTTAAAGGCACTGGATGACCAGCCATTTGGCTGTTGAAAAGCACCTCCCGCTTTCGCGGGAATGACGGTGAGGACATCCGAGATCGTGAACAGGCGCTCAGCGAGCGGTGAGCGTGGCGGTGTCCAGCACGAAACTCCCGTCCGCCTCCATGGCAAAGTGGCTTCTCACTTCGGCCGGGGCCACGTTTTGCAGCGCGTGAATGGCCTTGGCCTGCACTTCCGGTGTGCGCGTCCGTGCCACCCAGTCCGCAAAACGCAACGGCAGCCGGCGTGGCGTGATGCCGTCCACGATGAACCCCGCCGCAGCCAGCGCGGTGATCCATTCGGATACCCGGTAGTTGCGCACGTGCGAGACATCGCGCAGCAGCTCCAGGGTCTGCAGCCAACTGTCGAGCAGGGCGGACTCCGGCGAGGTAACGTCGATGAAGAGGGCGCGTGCGCCGGGTCTCAGTACACGCCGTACTTCGCGCAGGCCAGCGTTCATGTCATGCCAGTGATGCGTGGTGTAGCGCGCCACGACGACATCGAACGAACCGTTGTCGAACGGCAAGCTCTCCGCGGGCGCCTGCTGCACCGTGACGTTGGTCAATCCGCGCTCGGCGGCGGTGCGGAGCACGGCGTCGAGCATGTCCGCCGTCACATCGCAGGCCACCACCTCGCTGGCCAGGGGAGCGGCGCGATAGGTAACGTGACCGCCACCGCAGCCGAGGTCCAGTACACGATGGGGCTTGAGTGCGCACAGTTCCGCTTCGATCTGGTCCAGGTCAGGGCCCTGGCGATGCACCTCGCTGCTCACGTAATCCTGCGCGCGCGGTCCATACTGCACGGCCACGAAGGTCTGCTGCGTGCTCATGCGTTTTCCTCGGTTGGCGTGAGGCGCACATGGTCCGGCCGGCCGTCGCTCGTTGTAAGTTGTGCACTTATCCCGGTATGACAGGTACCACCCTGGACGTCTCCAACGACCCGCATCGCCTGCTAGGCCAGTTTCTTCGCGCTCGTCGCGAAGCGGCCGCTGCCGACGCCTCGCTTGGCGAAGGCCGGGGACGGCGGCGCACGCCGGGCCTGCGGCGTGAGGAGGTCGCGCAGCGTGCCGGCATCAGCACCACCTGGTACACGTGGCTGGAGCAGGGGCGTGACGTGGCGCTCTCGGCGGATGCACTGGCGCGACTGGCGGATGGCCTGGGGTTGTCGGTGGCCGAGCGCGGCTACCTGTTTGAACTGGCGCGTCGTCGTGATCCGTCGCCGCTCGGAGCGGGTGGAAACGGCACCGTCGCGGAAGAACTGCTGAGCATCGTGATCGCACAAACCGTGCCTGCCTATCTGTTGGATCGCCGCTGGCTTCGCCTTGCCTGGAACGATCAGGCGGCCGAATTGTTCATTGCATGGGCAAGCAGCGGCGAAGATCATCTTCTGCGGTTTGTCTTCCTGGAACCATCGGCGCGAACGCTTATCCCCGACTGGGAATACCGTGCGCAGCGGCTCGTTGCCGAATTCCGGGCTGACACCGCGCTGTATCCGGACGATGCCATGCTTGCCGAAGATATCGATGCGCTTCGCCGTGAAAGCCCCCTGTTCGAACACTACTGGAACGCGCAAGGTGTGCTGGCGCGCGAAGGTGGGCGCCGCAGCTTCGATCATCCCCGGCTAGGCCAGGTCACGTACAAGCAGATGACGTTGGTACCGACTGGCCATGCCGATTGCAAACTGGTCCTGCTGCTGCCCGATGGCGGCGCAACCACCTCTTGATGGAGTCACACGATATGCGTCTTGGCCTCGCCGCCAATCAGTTGCACCACGCCCACGCCAACGCCGCGCTGTTCCGCTGGCTGCATGCGTGCGAAGCGGGCATCCGCGAACTCGAACTGGGTCTGCACGCGGTAGGGCGCACCTACGATGCGATCCATCGCGCGGGCTATCTCGACCGCTACTTGCCACTGCGCCGCTACCCGTATGGCCGCGAAGGCGGCTTGATGAAACTGGTGGCGGAAGTGGTGGGGCTGGGCGGCGATCGCGTGCTCGACGGCGCTATTTACCTGATGGATCCGGTCGACCCGTCGTCGATCTTCCCTGAAGCCATCGCACTCAAGCGCCAGTGCGTGATCCACGGCAAGCCTTTCATCTCCACCGTGGCGACGGCGCGTGACTGGATCGAGGTGGAACGCATCCACGCGGGCTTTGAGCCTGACGCTGGCGCGGACATCTTCCATAACCTCGAGGCGCAGACGCTCGCGCTGATTGCACACGACGCGATGAAGCCGCAGATGCTGGCCTACGCGGCCGAGCACTTCGACATGCTCTCGCGCTTCGCGCACCGCGTGGGTACAGGTACCACCGGCCAGCGTCTCAACGAGTTGGCGTGGAGCCGTGGCTGGCCCGCCGACAAGGCATGGGTGGAGCGTTACCAGAGCGGTCCGATGGGCGGTGACGCGCAGATCGCCGACCTGGTGCTGGAACGCCGCTGCCAGCGTGCGATCTTTTTCGAGGATCCGCACGTGGCGCGCCAGCATGAGGCGGACATCCAGCTGCTTGAACGCGCCGTCACCACGCGCACCGACGAGGCCGTCTGCATGACCTCGCCCAAGGTTGCGGCGCGTTGGGCGGTGGCGGTGGCGCTGCGCACCCAGGCCTGACGGTTCGCATACAGTGCATACTGTGCGTTCGCTTTCCCTTGTGGCAAACGCTGCTGCCGTGCGGAGAACCGCTCCATGTGTGTGATTGCTTTTGCCTGGCAGGCGCATCCGCGCTGGCGTCTGGTGTTGATAGGTAATCGCGATGAGTTCCATGCGCGACCCAGCCTGCCGCTGGCCCGCTGGGAAGCGCCAGCGATCATCGCAGGCAAAGACCTGGAGGCAGGCGGCACCTGGCTGGGCGTGACCGACGATGGCCGCTGCAGCGTGGTCACCAACGTGCGTGATCCGCGCGACCCGCAACTGGGACGTTCGCGTGGCCTGCTGTCACTGGACTATCTGGCCGGCCACGACAACGCCGTGGCGCACGCCAAGGCATTGTTGGGCGGGGCGGCGGACTATCGCCCCTTCAACCTGCTCACCTTCGACGCGACGCATGCGTTCTATATCGGCAATCGCCCGGATTCGCGTGCGGAATCCGTGGAGCCCGGCGTGCACGGCCTTTCCAATGCCGACTTCAACGCGCCGTGGCCGAAGAGCCGGGCGCTGATGCAGCACCTGCGCACGTGGATCGACGCCGGCCACGACGACGAATTCGCCCCGCTGTTCGCCGCGCTGGCCGATCCGCGTGGTTACCCGGACGACCAGCTTCCCGATACCGGCGTCGGGCTGGAGCGCGAGCGCTGGTTGTCGTCGGCCTTCATCCGAGGCGATCGTTACGGTACGCGTGCAAGCACTGTCGTGGCGATTGGCCACGATGGGCGTGGTGTGGTGGTGGAGCGGCGCTTTGGCCCGAATGGGCATGAGGAAGGCGAGACGGCCATTCCGTTTTCGCCCTGAGCTCACGGGGCAACCCGTGGGAGGGCCTGCGATCAGTCGCCGGATTTCTCGAGAAACTCGCCGTCCACGTAAAACCAGCGGCCATCTTCGCGCACGAAACGGCTGACCTCATGCATGCGCTGTGCCTTGCCGCCGCCGTAACGCAGGCGCGCCACGAACTCGACGATGGCGGTGTCGCCCGCGCTTTCATGCCGCTTCACCGTCAGGCCCAGCCAGGTGGGCGCAGGTTGTTGCGACGCGAGCTTGAGGTGCGCCGGACGCGTGCTGGCGTGCCAGGTGTCCAGCAGATAATCCTCGCGCTTGAGTACATAAGCGCTGTAACGCGAACGCATCAGCTGCTCGGCGGTAGTCGCCACGGCGCCCTCGTGGAGCAGACCGCAACAGCGGGCGTAACCGTCGTTGTTGCCACAGGGGCAGGGCGTGAGCGTATCGATGGCTTGCACGTGCGAAGCAGGCTCCAGGTCGCATGGCGTGGCTTGGGCGCAACCGGGGCGCCCTCTGCCACGCATCCTGACGCCATCAGGGCGAAAATGCCAACGATCGGGCGTGCTCAGCGCAGGCGTTGCCAGATACGCAGGCGATTGTTGGCGGGCATGGCGACGTCATCGATCAGGTCGAAGCCGGCGATTTCGGCCAAGGCGTCCACGGCCTCGGCGTCGCGGATGCGCATATGCGCGCCGCGCGCCTGCAACCACTCGTCGAACGACGCATTGCTCTCGCTGGTGTAGCGCCCGCCGTAGTTGAAGGGGCCGTAGATGGCCAACCTTGCGTCTTCGGTGGTCGCGGCGGGAAGTCCGGTGAAGAGCTGCTCCACTTCGTCCCAGCCCATGATGTGCAGCGTGTTGGCGCTGAACACGGCGTCGTAGCGCCCGGTTGGCCAGGCGGCGTTTACATCCAGCGCGAAAGGTGGCGGCGTGTTGGACAGCGCCGCGTCATCCAGCCACAGGCGGATGCCCGCCAGGTTCTCCGCACGCTCCGTGCACTGCCACTGCAGCCACGGCATGGCCGCGGCGAAATGCACGGCGTGTTGCCCGGTGCCGCTGCCGATCTCCAGCACGCGCTGGCGATCGGCGAATGCCGTGCGCAATACGTCGAGAATGGGATCGCGATTGCGCTCGCACGAGGGCGCGTTCGGCTTTTCCACTCAGGCGGGGCGTCCGCGCAGCACGCGCGCCGGAAGCATCAGCATCGCGCCAAGGAACGAGAACACCGCTGTCACCGTGATACCCACCAGCCGGAACGGCAACACCAGCAGCCACACGATGGGATAGAGCACCAACGCCAGCAGCGCGAGCGGCCAGCAGAACACCAGCAGCAACAACCAGAGCAGGAAGGCGACCATGGCCTTGTCCTCATGCCGGAAACGGCGCCACTCTAGCGCAGCGGCGCCGGGTAGCCCAGATGACTCATGTCACCCCATCGGTTTCACGCCGATCAGCCAGCCGTGCAGCCAGAACGCAAACACTGCCCAGAAGACGATGCCGGCCACCAGGGCGATGACGTCGCCCTTCACCGTGCCGGCCGGATAGGTGACGCCATCCGCGCGATCGCGTCGGCGGGCACTCACGAAATCCACCACGGCCCACAGCAGGAAGCCACCGAACAGCACCACGTCGTGCAGCATCCCGGTGGCCAGCAGATGGCCGAACGCCCAGACCTTCACGCCCGCGAGCATGGGGTGGCCGAGTCTCGCCCTGAAATGATTCGGCGGCACGTAGGCGGAGACGACGAGGATGAACGCCAACAGGGTGAACAGCGCGTTGAGATGGCGCAGCGCGAGCGGTGGCACGTACAGCAGCAACGGGTGCTGCCGGGCGATGCCGAAGCCGACGACGATCAGCACGAAGCCGGCGATAGACACCAGCGAATAGAGTCCCTTCCAGCGCATCTCGCCGATGCGTTCCCGCTGGCGTGTGCGCCAGTCGTTCGCAAAGATGCGGATGGAGTGGACACCGAGAAACAACACCAGACCGAGGATCAGCAACGCCATGGGGATTACCTGGGCGGCCAGAGTGCCCAGATCATGGCACGGCTTGCATGACGCCGCATGCGCAGGACGTCACTGGATTGTTGCGGATGCTCGTCGGGCCCTCGCGCGAAGGCCTCAGCCGTGCGGGCGGACCCTGGCCAGCAGCGCCACGGCACCGGCGTGGAGTTCGATGGGGCTGGTATCGGGCCGCCAGGCGTCGCCCATGGCGAGCAGACCATCCAGCGTCTCCGCCGTGCCTCGCGCCAGATAGAGCAGCACGCCATCCGCCGGCATCACATGGCTGCCCGGCTCAGCAAGCACGTCGACCGTACCGTTCGCTTGCGCGCGGCGCACCATCAGGTTGAAGTCGCGCGTGGCGCCGCCGGCCATGACCACGTCCACCTGCGCCTCGCCCGCGAACCCGAACGGTTCGAACGGCGTGGTCAGGGCATGCTGGCGTTGGCCATCGAGAGTCATCGTGAAACCCTCGCCATCGAGCAGCGCGATGTGTCGGTCGATGCCAGGAAACGTGGAGAACGGCGCGGCGCTGCTCACCACGGCAACGCTTACGCGCCAGACGAAATCGTCGCTGCCGGCATCGGTAGGGAAGCGTGCGACTTCGTGCGTCACACCCATGCCGTTCTTCCACGGCTGTGGTGGCATGTCGGCGGCGCGGATGATGCGGAAGCTCATGCGACTTTCTCGATGACGCGGGTGAAGGGAGGCAGGGCCTTCAGCATGCGCTCGCCGTAGCGTTTCAGCACGACGCGGCGATCCAGCAGCACGATGCGGCCTTGATCGGTTTCGGTGCGGATCAGGCGGCCGCAATACTGCGTGAGCAGCCGCGTCGCTTCCGGCACCGTCACTTCGATGAAGGGATTGCGGCCGCGCGACTCCAGCCACTCCGCATACGTGGCGCCGACGGGATCGGTCGGCACGGCGAAGGGAAGCTGTGTGATCACCACGGTCTCGCACAGCTTGCCGGGCAGGTCGAGGCCCTCGCCAAACGAGGCGAGGCCAAACAACGTGCTGCCCTTGCCCGATTCCACGTCGGCAATGTGTTCGGCGACCAGTTGCGCCTTGCCCAGCGAGCCTTGCGCGCGCACCTTGCGCACGTATTCGATGGGCAGCTTCTGCAGCACGCGGTCGAGCTTGACGCGTGAGGTGAACAGCACGAGGTTGCCGGCGTCCCAGTCGAGGTTGTCGGCCAGCCAGTCGCAGATTTCCTGCACGTGCTCTTCGCGCGCATCGGGCAGCGCGCGCATGGCCGGCACTTCCAGGCGCGCCTGTGCGGCGAGGTCGAACGGAGATGGCAGGCTCAGCGTTACCGAATCATCCGGTAGGCCCACCGCATCGGCGAAGCCGCGGAAGTTGCCGCCCGCGCTCAGTGTGGCGGAGGTCATCACCACCGCGCTCGCATTGCCCCACAGGACGCTGCGCAGCAGGCCGCCCGCCGAGACCGACGACGCATGGCAGATCAGCTGTTGGTCCGCGCTGAGCGTCACCCAGCGTGCCAACGGCGGCGTGTTGTCGCCGTCGGTGGCCGACCACGCGCGCCATGTGCGCACCTGGCGGTCAATGCGTTCCAGTGCCATGCCGAGCTCGCGCGAAAGCGCTTCGTGCGTGGGGCCGGTCTCGGTCATTTCGAGTACGGCACGACGGACCGCGCCGACCCAGCGCTCGATCTCGCCGGAGAATACGTAGAGCGCACGCGCATGCTCCACCCACGCTTCCGGCAGCTGGCCAAGCGAGCCGCGATACATCGGCTCCTTGTCATCGGGCGAGGGCAGCCAGCCGAGGCGGATTTCCTTCTCCAGCTCTTCCAGCGAGTTGCTCAGGTCCTGCAGCTTCTGGTCGCCAGCGTCGAGCGAAAGCTTGCCGATCACTTCCTTGTCAGTCAGCGAATAGGCGGCGTGAATCTGGCGACCGAGGCGGCTCAACTGGCGCACGGCGGCGTTCATATAGACGTCCGCCGCACCGCGGTCGATCGCCTTCGATGGCACGTGGTGGCCTTCGTCGAAGATGTACAGCGTCTCGTCCGGCTTGGGCAGGATCACGCCACCGAAGCCATCTTCCTCGCGCGGCATGGTCAGGTCGGCCAGTACCAGGTCCTGGTTCGCCACGATGATGTCCGCGTCGCCCACCGCGCGGCGCGCAGCGAAGAACGGGCACTGCATGAAATGGGCGCACTTGCGGCTCGTGCAGCCGCCGGCGCTGGTGGTGATCATCGGGCGAAGCACGTCGCTGACCGGCTCGGGCGCGGCGTCGATATCGCCGTCCCATTCGCGTCGGTCAAACAGGTCCATTAGTTTGGACAGCGCCTTCTTGTCGCGTTCCTGCGGCGGTTTGGTCCACAGCGCGAGATCCGCGTCGAAGCCCAGGCCCATCTGCGACGTCTCGTTGAGGCTGTTGCTGGCCATGGCGAGATTGCGCGGGCACAGGTAGCGGCCACGACCCTTCGCCAGCGCCACCTTGGCCTCGGTGCCGTTGAGCTTGAGGTAGAGCGGGATGTCGCGCTGGACCAGCTGCTCCTGCAGGGCCACGGTGGCGGTGGCGATCAGCAGCTTCTTCTTCTGCGCGCGGGCCACTTCGACGCCGGCGATGAGATAGGCCATCGACTTACCCGTGCCCGTGGGCGCTTCGATCACGGCGGAACCGCCTTCCTGCGCCAGCGCCTTGGCCACCTCGGCGATCATCTTTCCCTGCGACGCGCGCGCACGAAAGCCGGGCAAGCCGTCCTTGAGGCGCGTATAGGCGGCGCGGATCGCGTCTTTAGTGGTATCGGTCAGCATGGAGCAACTGGGGCGCGAATCGTCGCGGCGGCGGACCATTCTCGCATGCCCGCCACTCCCCTGCCGGGGCAGGGGAGGTTGTTACGCAAGCCATTGAGTAGATGGCAAAAAAAGCGGACGACTGGGTCATCCGCTAAATTCCCTGCTCCAAGCTTGCTGAAAGCCCCGACGTATCCAGGTTGTCGAGCACTCGACAACCTAATCCCCGGATCCGTCGCGCGCGTCACCGCGGGCCCATACAACATTCCGTGCGCATGTGGGGTGAGAGACATTGTCCCGATGCAGCATTTGGCTAGCTATGGGATTGCTCTGAATCGGGCATTTATTACGGTTTTGAGCGTAATTTCTGGCGAGCGCTTGAGCGACAACCTGATCGGAAGAAGACGACAGCACGGCGCCTTGGCACCGGGTAATCTGCAAGCGCCTCCGGACTTCATCCCCATGTGTCGCGGATGGCACGGGGGCCGAGCACCTCCCCTTAGCTCGGCCTCTTCCCCAAAAAAAGACCCCCGCAAGGGGGTCTTTCCTTGTCCAAGCCCACCATCTCCAAACGAAGGAAGCCCCACCATCGGCGAGGCCTCCTTCTCTGTTTCAGGTGCTATCTGGATTTTCCGAACTTGTAGTTGGCTTCCAGGTAGAACGATCGACCGTACACGTTGTAGTTCTGCCCGTTATAGGGCGAGCCCGACGTACCCGGGTAGCTGAAGTCCTTGGGCGGCATGTTGTTGAACAGGTTGTTGACGATGAACGAGAGCGCGAGGTTGTCCAGGGGGTTGTACGTCACGCTAGCGTTATAGAGGAACCACGGCGGCAACTTGCCTGTACCCGGGGCGGTGTAGTTGTTGAGTACTGAGGCAAGGTAATTGGGCGTGCTGCCGTAGCGATTCACGTAGAGCGTGGAGCTCCACCTGTCCACTGTCCAGGTCGCGGAGGCATTGACCTTGGTCTTGAAGTCGGTGCTGTAGTAGGGATTTCGCAGTAGGTCGATGGACGGATCATTGGGGTAGGGCTGGCGGTCGTGCTTGAGGATGTCGCTGTATGAAGCATTGAACGCCAAGGCGCCGTACGTACCCATGTTCATCAGGTAGCGGAAGTTGGATACCAGCGCGTTGACCTGCTCACGGGCCACGTTGACTTTGGGTGTGTAGATCGTCTGGATATCACCCAGGTACTGCGGGCTCGTCTGCGGCTGGCGGACGATTTGCGACAGGGCCTGCTGGCAACTCGGCGTGTTGATATCGACGCTGCCACTCCGGCACAGGTATTCCTCCTGCGACAGCAGGTCGGCACTTTGCTGGTCCACTTCGTTGGCTATGTTGAAGTGGTAGTAGTCGACGCTGAAGGAGAGGTTGGTGACTGGCGCCCACACGAGGCCATAGTTCCACACATTGGCGGTGATCGGCTTGAGATCGGGGTTGCCGGACTTCTGCCCGAAGAATGACGCGTTGTAGTACTTGTTGGGACAGCTGCCGATATTGGCGCCGGAGTAGCCGGCCTGTGCGCAGTTGTAATAGTCGGTGACCGTGCTGTAGTAACCACTCATGCCCTGGAACTCATCAGGTAGGGTCGGTGCCTTGAACGCGGTACCGTATTTGCCGCGTAGCAGCAGGGACTCGAACGGTCGATATTCCAAGCCGACGTTGTACGTGGCGTGATCGACGGTCTTGCCGCTAACGTTGTAGTTGTCGTAACGGGCAGACACGTCCATGACGAGTTCTTTGAGCAGTGGCAGGCTCAGTTCAGCCGTGCCGGCGTAGCGCGATCGATGTCCCGCCCCCTGTACGGCAGTGCTTCCCCAAACGCCGCCGTTCATTAGGCGCGCATCGGGTGAGTAGTCCCAGCCTTGGTTGCCGCCTTCGATGGCCAGCGCCACGCCGGCATCGCCGCCGCCTAGTGTGAAGGCCGACGCGTTGGTGACTTGGCCGCGTAGCATGTTGTCCCAGCTCTTGGATTCGGTACTGGTATAACCCGTGAAACTGCGGAAGTCCGACGTCGGAATCGGTTGATAGAACGCCGCATAGTTCGGTGCGTAGACCGGGTAGCCACGCCGTGTGCCGAGTTGCGGCCCAAGGACGCGATTCTCGAAGTAGCCGTCGATGGCGTCGGTCCATCGTGCAAAACGACGTTCGTTGAGGTGGTCATCGGAATGGGTGAAGTTGACGTCGTAGTCCCAGTTCGACTGGCCAATGACACCCTTGCCGCCAAGAGTGAACATGTATGAGTTTTCGACGGTTCGGTTCATGATCGATCCGTAGCCGCCGACTTCTTCCGGAGCGAATCCTCGCTGCAGGTTGACTAGGTCTTTCAATGTCGGATCGTAAAAGGCGCCGAAATCGGCCGATGTGCCCCACCATGTGAAGCTGCTGCCGACCGAGTACTTCTCCTGGTCGTAGTTGTAGAGCAGGTCGGCATAGAGCTGGAGATTGTCGGTCGCGTCGTAGGTGGCGTGGGTATAGAGATTGGCGACCTGACTGTCGTTCTTCAGCGTCCGGTAGCCGGGCGATTCCATCGAGCCGCAATACGCGCCACTGTTCTTGCGGTACTGGTAGCCCTCGGTGCCGCCGAAAAGACCCGTGGTGCCGTTGCATGCTCCTGCTACGAGCGCGTTTGGATCAACATAACTGTTGCGTACCTTGGTTGCGCTGTTGACCAGGAAGTCGCGTGACGCCGTAGCGGGGCTGGTGCCATCTCCGTAAAACTGACTGGTCAGGCTTCTGTCGGATGACCAGATCGGATTCATGTTTTCGTATTGCACAGCAGCGGTGATATTGAACTTGCCCGCGCTGAAGCTATCGGCCAGATAGATGCGACGATCCGCACCGCCACCTTGGCTATACCAGCCGTAGCGAACATCGATCACTGGCGCATCGACCTTCTTCTTGAGCACGATATTGACCACGCCAGCGATGGCGTCGGATCCGTAAAGCGAGGACTGACCACCGGGCAGGATGTCGATATGGTCGACCATCGCTGCGGGAATGCTGGTGAGGTTGTTAAATGCGCTGCTGCCGTCGTAGAGCGCGGGAAAATTTCCCATGGGTCGACCATCGATCAGATATTTCACGTATCCGGGATCGAGGCCGAACATGCTCATGGTTTCGGCGCCCTGGGTGAAGCTGGCGGACGTCGAGTTGCCCTGCACGCTGCCGGTGGCGAACGACGATTGCTGCAATGCCTGCGCGACGGTGGTGAAACCCTGTGCTTTGAGCTGATCGGCAGTGATCGTATAGACGGGGGTGGCCGTATCGATCTGGGATTGGGGGATCAGCGATCCTGTAACAGTCACCGCTTCGAGGTGCTTGGCTTTCTTCGCGTCTTCCCTTGAATCCGTCGGGCTTTGCACGCTTGGGTCGTCCTGCGCGCTATCAGGAATTGCCGCCACTGCCCCGTTTGAGCAACCGAGCGCAAGCGCCGCCAGCACGGCCGCTGAAATCTTCTTCCGCATGTTCTTCCCCAGCAACGATTCGGCGTCTGTGTGGAAAGAGCGCCGTTGATTTACGCGCAAGCAGCGCGACTGCACGGCTCTCGTAAATTTCCGAACCGTGGCGTCGTTATTAGCGGAGGGGGGACAATGCGCAAATACCTGCGGCGATCGCTCCAGACGATGGATTGCCGACAGTTCCTAGGTGAGCTGGCGTTTCGCTGTAGGTCAATTTCTATGGAGAGTGTAAGGCACGCGGAGTTATGGCCTTTGGAAGTGGCATTGGTCGTATGCATGCCCCATTTCCGGCAAACCCTGCATTTAAGTACGTCGTTGAACGACGGTGCTCTGGGCACGATCGCCGAAATATGTGCGAGCGCTTCTTACCCACCGCAGAGCAAAATGCTGGCAAACCGATGAGGCTTATTACTGAGTTGACCGGTTCTGATGTCAGATTCAGGTGGGCGGGTAAGTGCCTGCGGAATGTCCGGGGCGAACATTTGCAAGTGACAACGCATCCGCCATTCCCGGCACTGCCTACTAGGCGCTGATGGGTCCGCACCAGCCCGGCAGATATTTTGCGTCCTGACTCCTGGCGAACTTGTAGGCCTTTTTCATGGCTTCGCTGAATTCCTTGTCGATCACGGATAGCTTCAATCGCCGGCGAAGGAAGTCCGCCCAGAGGAATTCGCTGAAGGGTGTGGTGTCCTTGGCGTAGCCGCCGATCCGTCGCAATTCGCCGGCCACGCTGCGATAGGGGTCGTCCTGCAGCCCGTCGACGGTTCGCGGGATCTCGCCGTAACCGCGGCGCTTGCCCTTGGCGTCATAGGGAAAGACCCAGGCGTGGTGGTCCAGGAAAGTCCAGAACGCGTCCTGATCCAGGCTGCTGAGATCCGCCACGGTAACGACGAAGACGTGTTCGCAACCCTCGTCATGCAGTGCACGGGTCAAATGATGGTGATCGATGATGTAGTCGCGCTGTTTGGGACCATGGATCACCGGGATCATGTGGTGCCCCAGGAAATCCACCTTTTGCTTGTCGGGAAGCCGACGCCAGTGCTCCCGCTTTTGCTTCACTTCGCGCATGCCGACGGTGATTTGCGTCGGGCGCAGCTTCTTGATGAGGACCGGCTTGAGCACAGGTTCACGCAGCGACCACATGGAACACTCCTCGGCAATGGTTCTCGATGGGTACTCCAGCGCGCCGTGCGCGCCTACGGGTACCAGAATGAGGCTACACCAAGGCGAGTCGTGCGTGCCTCTTCACCGATGGGAAGCGTTCATGTCCTTCGCCACGGCTTCAGCCACGCGTATGCCATCGACCGCCGCCGAGAGAATGCCTCCCGCATAACCCGCGCCTTCGCCGGCCGGAAAGAGGCCGCGCGTGTTGAGGCTCTGGTAGTCGTCGCCGCGACGAATGCGCACGGGCGACGAGGTGCGTGTTTCCACACCGGTCAGCACGGCGTCGTGCATGGCGAAACCCTTGATCTGGCGGTCGAACGCGGGAAGCGCTTCGCGGATGGCGTCGATGGCGTAGTCGGGCAGGGCGGGCGCGAGATCGGTGAGATGCACGCCGGGTTTGTACGAGGGTTGCACGCTGCCGAAGTCGGTCGACGGTTTGCCCTTGATGAAATCGCCGACGAGCTGTCCAGGTGCACTGTAGTCGCGGCCGCCGAGTTCGTAGGCGCGCGACTCGAGCGCTCGCTGCAGCGCGATGCCGGCCAGTGGGCTGCCGCTGTCGTCGAACGCGGCGAAATCCTTGGGCTCGATGCCGACCACGATGGCTGCGTTCGCGTTGCGTTCGTTGCGCGAGTACTGGCTCATGCCATTGGTGACGACGCGCTCAGGCTCCGACGCGGCGGCCACGACGGTGCCCCCGGGGCACATGCAAAAGCTGTAGACCGAGCGGCCGTTCTTGCAGTGATGCACCAGCTTGTAGTCGGCGGCGCCGAGAACGGGATGCCCGGCCTGCGGACCGAAGCGCGCCTGGTCGATGATCGATTGCGGATGCTCCACGCGGAAACCGATGGAGAACGGCTTGGCCTCCATGTACACGCCGCGGTCGTGCAGCATGAAGAAGGTGTCGCGCGCGCTATGCCCCACAGCGAGCACCACGTGGTCGCTCAGCAGTTGCTCGCCGTTCGACAGCACCACGCCGCGTAGCTGGCGCGTGCCATCGGCGGCGGTGTCGACCAGCAGATCGTCCACGCGCTGGGAAAAGCGGATCTCGCCGCCGAGCGACTGGATGGTCTCACGCATGCTTTCCACCATCGTCACCAGGCGGAAGGTGCCGATGTGCGGCTTGCTGACGTAGAGGATTTCCTCCGGCGCGCCAGCCTTCACGAATTCGGTGAGCACCTTGCGGCCGTGGTGATGCGGGTCGGAGATCTGGCTATGCAGCTTGCCGTCCGAAAAGGTGCCCGCGCCGCCCTCGCCGTACTGCACGTTGGATTCCGGCTCCAGCTTGCGCTTACGCCACAGGCCCCAGGTGTCGACGGTGCGCTCGCGCACGGCCTTGCCGCGGTCGAGGATGATGGGCCGGTAGCCCATCTGGGCGAGCAGCAGGCCGGCGAACAGCCCGCAGGGGCCGAAGCCGATCACGATGGGGCGCTGTTTCAGGTCCTGCGGCGCCTGCGCCACGAAGCGGTAGCTGGTGTCCGGCGTGGGCTGGACGTGCTTGTCGTCGGCATGGCGCATGAGCGCGGCGGCCTCGTCGGCCACCTCCACGTCCAGTGTGTAGATCAGCTGGATGGCGCCGCGCTTGCGCGCGTCGTAGCCCCGGCGGAACACCGTGAAGCCGCGCAGGCCGTCCTTGCCCAGTCCCAGCTTCGCCCGGATGGCGGCCTCGACGGCGCCTTCGGCGTGGTCCAGCGGGAGCTTGATGTCGGTCAGTCGGATCATGCGGCGCGGCGGTCAGGGTGGGCGGCCGGGCATTTTCGCACGACTGGGCCGTGGGGACCTTCGGGAGGCCTGTCGCGCTCCCGCGAAGGTGCCGCGCGCTCCCTGCGCGCGAGGCTTTCCGAAGAGCCTCAGGCCTCCGCCGCGATCTGCCGCAGGGTCTGTTCGAACACTTCCGCCGGCTGGCCGCCCTGGATCAGGTAGCGGTCGTTCACGATCACCGACGGCACCGCGCGGATGCCCTGCGACTGGTAGAACTGCTCCTGCGCGCGCACGTCCTGCGCGTAGCGGCCCTCGTCGAGCACGTGGCGGGCCTCGGTAGCATCCAGGCCCACCGACTTGGCCACGTCCACCAGCACGTCGCGCGCGCTCACGTCGCGGCCCTCGGTGAAATAGGCCGCCAGCAGCGCCTGCTTCAGCTCGACCTGGCTGCCTTGCAATGCAGCCCAGTGCAGCAGTCGGTGCGCATCGAAGGTGTTCACGATGCGGCTGCGCTTGTCCATGTTGAAGGTGAAGCCGACGGCCGCGCCGCGGTCGCGGATGGCATTCTGGTTCTGGCGCATCTCTTCCGGCGTGCTGCCGTACTTGTGCGCGAGATGCTCGCCGATGTCCTCGCCCTCGGGGGCCATCTGGGGGTTGAGTTCGAACGGCTGGAAGTGCAGCTCCACCGCCACGTCGTCGCCCAGCCTGGCCAGCGCCTGTTCCAGCGACTTCAGGCCGATGGCGCACCACGGGCACACCACGTCGGAGACGAAGTCGATCTTGATGGGGGTAGGGGCGGTCATGGGAGCGACTCTGGCGGTTTGTGATTCCCACTCAGTGGGATCGCCAACGCCAGGAATCAAGGGTGTTCAAGGCGTGAGTAAGGAGAAGTGAGAAACGAGAGAACGCGAATCGGCTACTCTCACTCCTCACTTCTCTTCCCTGTTTTCCTGCTCTCAAGCCTTGCCGATGAAATCCGTCTTGCCGAGATCCGCGCCAGCCTCGCGCAGGATCGCGTAGGCGGTGGTGCAGTGGAAGAACAGGTTGGGGATCACGAAGTGCAGCAGATAGCCTTCGCCCTCGAAGTGCTGCTCGCCGCTGCGGGTCTTGATGGTGACTGCGCGCGTCTCGCTGCCATCGATCTGGTCGGCCTTGAAGCTCTTGATGTAGTCGATGGCGCGGTCGACGCGCGCGTGCAGCTCGGCAAAGCTGGTTTCGTTGTCCTCGAACTTCAGCGGATCCACACCCGCCAGGCGGGCACAGCCGTTCTTGGCCATGTCGGTGGCGATCTGCACCTGGCGCGTCAGCGGCAACATGTCCACCGTCAGGCGGCCCTGCAGCAGCAGATTGGGGTCGTACTTGCGTGCTTCCGCATGCGCCTCGCCCTTGCGCAGCACGTGCTGCAGATTGCCCAGGGCGCGCAGGAAAACGGGGACGGAGGCCTGATACATCGACAGAGTCATGGGGATTGCTCCGGTGGTTCGGTGTGGGTAATGGCGGCCTGCAACGGGACGACCGAGGACGGCTCGCCGGGGATCGTGTTCGCCAAGGCAGTATCCTCCCGGGCGAGGTCTTTCACATGCTGCGTCGAGCGCCGCGCGATGTACGCACCAATGGCCAACAGCACGGCGGACAGCACAAAGGCCAGTCCCGGCAGATGGAAGGGCGACGCCGGCGAAATCGAGAACGAGAACACCTGCGCGAACAGGAAGGGACCGAAGATGCCCGCGAAACTCTGCAGGCTGGCAACGGCACCCTGCAGGCGACCTTGTTCGTGCGGATCCACCTCGTGCGTCATCAGCGACTGGATGGGCGGCTGCGACAGGCCCCACAGGGCCATCAACGGGATGCCGAGCAGGAATACCCAGCCAGTATCCGCCAGACCCATCACCAGGAACGAACCGATGCCGCACAGCATGCCGCCCAGCATCAGGCGACGCTCGCCGAAGATGGGCGCGAGCTTGCGCGTCAGCACCGCCTGCACCAGGCCGTCGCAGGCGCCCACCAGCATCAGCACGTAGCCCACGGCGCGCGGGCCCCACTGGTAGCGGTAGTCCGCGTACAGCACGAAGGTGGTCTGCAGCACGTAGTGCGACAGGAACACCAGGAACATCACCACCGCCAGCCGCAGCACCAGCGGATAGCGCATGAGCAGCTTGAGCGAGCCCAGCGGATGTGCGCTGTGAAGCTCGAACCTCGCCGTGCGGCGTTCCTTGGGCAGCGATTCCGGCAACACGAACAGCCCATACATGAAGTTGCAGGCTGCCAGGCAGCCCGCCACCCAGAACGGCAGGCGCAGGTTGATGTCACCGAGGAGTCCGCCCAGGCCCGGGCCGATGATGAAGCCCAGGCCGAAGGCGCTGCCGAGGATGCCGTAGGCTGCCGCGCGTTTTTCCTTCGGCGTGATGTCCGCGATGTACGCGTTCGCTGTGGTGAAGCTTGCCGCTGTCATGCCCAGCACCACGCGCGCGACGAACAGCAGCCACAGCGTGGGTGCCATCGCCAGCACGAAGAAATCGATCGCCAGGCCCGCGTTGGAAATCAGGATCACCGGCCGTCGGCCAAAGCGATCCGACAGCGCACCCTGCACCGGCGAGAAAGCGAACTGCACGATGGCGAACACCGTGCTGAACACGCCCACCCACCACGCCGCATTGGAAATGCCACCGCCAGCGAGCTGCTCGATCAGGTGCGGCAATACCGGGATGACGATGCCGAAAGCCAGCATGTCCAGCACCACGGTGACGAAAATGAACGCCAAGGCGGCACGGCGGCGTGGATGAAGCTCGGTATGGGTTGTCTGATCCATGGACGTGACCGACGGCGAGAGGCGCACGATAGCCGATTACACGTGACGTTGCGTGTGCGGTGCGGTAAGGACTCGATCCACTTCACCGTTGCCTCGCGGTCATCCCCGGGTGCCCCACCGGCTTGTCGGCTTGCCTCGCCGTCATCCCGACGAAGGCCAGGATCCCGTGCCTTTGATGCACTCCAAAAGCAAAAAAGACGCTGGATGACCAGCCCTTCGGCGGTTGAAGAGCGCCTCCGGTCCTTGCCCCTTTTGTGGGGTTCGCCGGGATGACGGTGAGGAGGCATGGCTGCCGCGCAAGGCCGCAAGCCTTGGAAGCACATCACCATCGGAACGTGGCATCAGCCCTGCGGCGGCTGAGTCAGCTCGCGTGCGTCCAGGTAGCCGTCATGGTTGCGGTCCAGCTTGTGGAACTGCCGGCGCAGGTTGTCCTGGTATTGCTTGAGAGTGATCGGCTTGCCGTGCCCGCCCGGCAGCTCGTCGGCTTCCAGCACGCCGTCGCCGTTGCGGTCGAGACGATAAAAACCTTCGCTCATGTGCGCCACATACTCGGCCTCGCTCACGCGCCCGTCACCGTCGGTGTCGAACTCGCGCAGGTACTCCGCCGGCGTGGATTGGGCCCACGCCAGCAGCGGCGCCAGCGCCATCAGGCCGGCCAGCATCGCACTTGCCCACAAGATGGCAGGGATGGGCCGGCGCATGATCATGCGGCTTCGGTTCGGCGGCGCAGCACCGCCAGCGGCTGCGCCCATGTCGCGCCGGGACGGCGCTTGCTGGTGACAAGGGTCAGGTCACTGGGCTGGAACACGTTGATGTTGTGCGTGGCCGGGGTGGTCAGAATGTACTGGGCGCGGGTGGACTTGAGGAAGGCGCCCACCTTGTCGATGTTGAAGATGTCCAGATGTGCGAACGGCTCGTCGATGAACACGAAGCCGCCGGGGCGGTCCTCGTCGCGCATCAACGCCACCAGCAACAGCAGCGACTTCATCACCTGCTGGCCGCCGGAAGCTTCGCCGTCGTCCATGCCGATCCAGCCCTTCTTGTCGAACTCGAAGCGCACGTTGAGGCCGGCCTGTGCCAGTGCAAGGTCTTCGTTGGACAGTTCCGGCAGGTCCGTTTCCACGCCGATGCCGGCCAGGTCAGCCAGTACCTTCAGGTTGCGCGCATAGCGCTTCACCGTATTGCGCAGCACATTGAGGTACGCGCCACGCGCCTCGCTGGTAATGCGTCCCGCGCGTTCCAGGTGCACGCGGCGGCGCTGCAGATCTTCCTTCAGGCCGTCGTGGTCGTTGGCGTACTTGTCGCGCAGCGGCAGCACACCTTCGTCGGTTTCCCAGTGGCCTTCGTTGAGACGGCGTTCGATGCGATCGATCTCGCGGCGCACTGAGGCCGGCGATTCATAGCGCTCGCGCAGTTCCGTCATGGCACGACGCGTGCGATGCGCGGGCCGTACGTGGCTGCGCTTGTGGCGGAAGGCTTTCAGGCGATCGACCTGTTCGTTGCGGGCCTGCGCGAACTGGCGTGCCGTATCGGCCAGCTGCTGCTGGGCCTGGCGATGCTCGCGCGCTTCGTTGTCGCGCTGGCGGGAGTTCTGCTGGCGCTTCTCGCGCACGGATTCGTAATGCGCCTCTGCTGCGGCATAGCTGTCGGCGCAGCGCTGCACGTCGTCTTGCAGGGCGGACTGCGCTTCATGGGCGGCGGCGAATTCATCGGCGCGGTCGGCCAGCTGGCCGCTGGCGTTGGCGCCGCGCAGCAGACTTTCCGCATCGCTGGCCTGTTCCTGGTAGGTCTTGCGCTTGTCGCCGATGGCGCGCAGCTGCTTCTCGATCTGCTGCAGGCGGTCCTCGCCTTCGCGCAGCTGGCGCTCGCGCGCGGCGCTGCCGAAGTACACATCGTCCACGCCCAAGTGACGGCCACCGCGACGCTCACGAAAATAGCCTTGCGGGGTGATCCAGTCCTGTTCCTTGCCCAGCTTCGCGCCGTCGGCCACGTCTTCCACGCGGCGGATGCGGTCAAGCTGGCGCAGCAGCCATTCCGGCGCGGGTGCGGTGAAGTCGACCACCTCCAGCAGCGAACCGCGTGTGGGCGCGGTCGTCGGCGCACGGTCGGCGACAACGAAATGCTTGTAGCGATGTTGCTCGCCGAGGCGCCAGGCGACCTCGCGGTCGCGGGGGTGATCCAGCAACACCACGTGGCGATAGCCCGCGAGTACCGCCTCCACGGCCGCTTGCCAGCGCGGTTCGGTGATTTCGACGATCTCGCTCAGCATGCTGTGGCCGACGCCGGCATCGTCGAGCGCGCGGCGGAACGACTGCTCGAATTCCGGCGTGTAGCGCTGACCGCGGCGCCATGCGGCGAGCTGCGCGGTGAGCGTGGACAACTGCTCGCGCAGGCGTGCTTCCTCGTTCTGCAGGCGGCCAAGCTGGCTGCGTGCTTCAACCAGTTGCTTGCCTTGCTTCTCGTGGTCGGCGCCGTCCTGCTCGGCGACCAGCTTGCGCAGGTGTGCCTCCTGCTTTAGCAGGGTGGCGTTTTCGGTTTCGGCGCGTCGTGCGTCGTCAAGTTGTTGCTTGGCCTGCTGGCGGGCCTGGTCAGCGACGTGTTGCTCGCCGCGCAGGGATTCCTCGCTCGCGTCCAGCGATTGCAGGCCCTGCTGCAACTCCACGTCGCGTGCGGACAGATCGCGACACTTGCGCTTGAGGCCTAGCAGTTGCGGGCGTGCGCCGCGAATGGCGTTGTGCAGTTCGGCCAGCTCGGTGCGCGGCAGCGTCTCGGCGACAAGATCGGTGTGCTCCTGCTTGAGCGCGTCCCATTCTTGCCACGAGCGCACGCGCCCCTCGGCTTCCTGCAGGCTCACGCCGATCAGTGAGAGCTGATGCTCGAGTCCATGCAGTTCACGGTCGGCCTCGGCCTGTTCGTTGCGGGCGCGCTGGTAGTCCTCCAGCACGGCCTTGTCACCGAACACGTCGAACACCAGGTCCAGCAAAGCCTTGGGCGGGAGCTGGCACAGTTTGTCGGTAGCGCCCTGTTCCAGCGTGAGCACGCGACGAATCGCTTGCGACAGGCCCGCGCCCTCCAGGCGCACGCGATATTCGCGCAGACCAAGGAAGTCGTTGCGCGCCTCGAGCTCGTCGACGCTGACATCGCCACCCATCACGGCGTACTGGCGTTGCCATTCGCCGCCCTTCTTCTGGATGCGCACGGCCAGCGTCACTTCGCTGTCCATGATGGGGAAGAACGGGCGTTCGCCGCGAGGCCCCGGCATGTTGCCCACGCGGGCACGCAGCCAGGCGAATGGCTTGCCGTTGTGGCGCAGGTAGCTCTTGTAGTCGCGGTTGCCGGCGCAGTCGATGGTGAGCAGCGTGCGCAGCGCATCGAGCAGTGTGGTCTTGCCCGAACCATTGGGGCCCACCACGGTGACGATGTTGGTATCCAGCGGCAGGCTGAAGCGCTGCCAGTAGTCCCAGTGGATGACTTCGAGGCTGCGGAAATCAAACATCGTGGATCACTTCGCTGTCTTCGCTGATGTCATTCATGTCGCCGTCGGTGTCGTCGTACAGCGGCTCGTCGTCGCTGCCGAGGTCCTCGCGTGGCGTGAGCCCGGCGAGCAGGTCGCTCAAGGCTCCGTCGAGGATGCGCCGCGCAGTGCGTTCGTAGTCGAACACCAGATCCAGCAGCGGACCTTCCGCCAGCTCGCCCTTGCGGCGGGCGATGAAGCCGTGGCGCGAGAGCAGGCCGAGGTTGAAGTTCACGCGCGTCTTGCCGCCCAGCTTTTCGCCGAAGTCGGCGAGCAAGGTGCGTTCGGCGACGACGGGCGAAAGCGAGGCGTCGCGGGAAATGGGTTTGGCCTCGGCAAACATCAACGTCTGCGATGCATCCGCTTCGGCCTGCTGGCGTTCGAGCTGGCGCTGGCGCTTGGGCAGCACGATCAGCGCCCACAGCACCACCAGCAACGCTACGGCGTCGCGATCCAATTGCAGCGTGTTGGAGATCCAGCTGTCGCTGCCGCCGAACACGTGCTTTTCATTGGCACGTGCCACGGCGACCCCGATGTAGGCGGAGTAGGGGTGCTCGCGCAGTTCCAGCCCCACCGCGGCGAGGCGGCGGTCGAGTTCCTCGCGGAAGGCCTCATCCAGCAGCGCCTTGCGTGCCTGTGCGTCGTCGCGCGGCAGCCAGCGTTGTGAAAGCAGTCGCGCGACAAGCGCGGCGGTTTCGTCATGCATGATCTTTTTTATCCTTGCGAGGATGCAGGCGCCCTGCGCTGACCAGCGCAATCGACGCCAGGCCCGGATCGACCAGGCGCGGTTCGACTTCCAGCTTCAGCGGCAGGCGCGCCAGGTCCGCGGTGGGGCCTTGCAGTGCGGAAGACTCGGGGTCGCCGACGAGGCCGAGCAGCGAGAGGCGATAGGCGCTCAACGCGTAGTCGTCGCCACGCAGCGCGTCGCTGAGTTCCATGGGGTTGGTCAATGCGGCCAGCTCGCCGTGCCATGCCAGCAGTGGCGAGAGATCTTCCTCGTCGATGGGCAGGTCGTGCGTGGTCGGTGTGGCTTCGGCGCTCGGCAGGGCCGTGCTTTCGGCGGCCGCACGCTCGCGTTCCAGCAGTTCGTACTCAGCCACGTCCAGCGCGATCTGGTCCTGCAGGAACGGCGGCTGCACCGGCAGTTGGGCCGCCTCGTCTGCGTGCTGCGCCAGCGCGTCCGGCGTAAGCGAACGCAGCCACGCCACGAGGTCGGACGAGGACAGGCCCGTGCGGCCCAGGTGCACGCGATGCTGATCGATCTTGTTGAGCTCGCGCTGGAACACGCCGGCCTGCCGCAGCAGTGCGCTCTGCGCGCGGCCCACGGCCTGCGCCAGGCGATGCGCGGCAGGGTCGAGATCTTCGCTGTCGGCGATGGCGCGCACGACTTCCGTGCCTTTCTCCACCCAGGTCCACACCGCGTCGAGCCGTTGCGCAGCGCGACGGATGCGATGCTCGGAGCCGGACAGCACGGCGCGGTCAAAGTCTTCCTTCAGCTCCGAGAGGCGCGACAGCAGATGGCCGAGCTCGTCCGCGGAAACGCGGCCCACGGCCTGTCCCGCCGCAAGCTGTGCGGTGATGTAGCCTAGGCCATCCTCGTCGTCGCGCTCGAATTCCAGCAGCGTGGACACGGCGGCCAACGCCTTGCGGCCCAGCGGACTCACGCGATAGCGCAGCGTCTCGTTGTCCCAGGTGAGCAGCTCGTGATCCTTCAGGCGCTGCACCACCGTCTCCAGCTTCACCGGCTCGACGAAGGCGAGCTGGTCGCGGATCTCGGCGGGCGTCCACTCGGATGCGTGGGCGCGCGCGCCCAGCGTGCGCAGCACCAGCAGGCGCAGCATCACCTGCGTCTCGCCGCCATGGAACAACGCGCTGAAGGCGCGCAGCAGCGAACGGCCGCGCAGCAACGGAAACACCGCCGGGAGATCCTCGGCGGTGATGCCCTCACGTAGTACGTCCTGCAGACGCTCGTCGGCGTCCTGCGTTTCGATGCCCTGCATCAAGCGATCAGCGACCCGCGCCGTGGATGCCGATGAACTGCAGGAATTCCGAGCGGGTGCGCGCGTCGTCGCGGAATGCCCCCAGCATCTGGCTGGTGATCATGGATACGCCACGCTTGTGCACGCCGCGCGTGGTCATGCATTCGTGGCTGGCGTCGATGACCACCGCCACGCCGGCCGGCTGCAGGTTTTCCTGGATGCATTGCGCGATCTGCGCAGTCAGTTTTTCCTGCACCTGGAACCGGCGGGCGTAGGCATCGACCACGCGAGCGAGCTTGCTGATGCCGACCACGCGGTTGGTCGGCAGATAGCCCACGTGGGCGCGGCCGATGATGGGTGCCATGTGGTGCTCGCAATGGCTCTCGAACTCGATGTCGCGCAGCACCACCATCTCGTCGTAACCGGCAACCTCCTCGAAGGTGCGGCGCAGGTAGTCGCCCGGATCGATGTCGTAGCCGGAGAACCAGTCCTTGTATGCCTTCACCACACGCTTGGGGGTATCCAGCAGGCCCTCGCGGCTGGGATCCTCGCCCGACCAGCGCAACAGGACGCGCACGGCCTCTTCGGCCTGTTCGCGGGTGACTTCGGTGGGCTCTTGACGCTCGCTCATGCGGGTTCCTTCGGGTACGCCTTACAGACGCGCCAGTGTAACGCCCCCGTCAAGGTTTGGCCCCGCGTCTCGTGACGGCGCCAATGGGATCAGTGGGTTGTGTTCGTGAGGGCGCCGTCGGGCCGCACTTATGCGCGGCGCTGGGGGCAGGCTAGACTGAGCGGACGCGACGACAAGGAGGAGTTATGAAGCGCGTAAAGGCCATTTGGCTCGGTGGATGGTTGCTGGCTTGCACGGCAGGCGTGGCGGTCGCGAAGACCGCGGAAGAAGTCCACAAGTCCGCCGAGGCGGGCATGGTGGTCACGGGAACGGTCGAGGTGAACCCCAATGGTTCGCTTCATGCCTATGCCCTGGACAAACCCGAGAAGCTCCCGCCGGTGGTGGTCGAGGTGGTCGGCAAGACCGTGGAAGCCTGGGAATTCCATCTTTCCGCGCCCACGAATGAGGTGGTGAAGTCGAAGATGAATCTTCGGGTAGTCGCCAAGCCGGTGGGCGACGGCGATTTCAAGGTGGCCGTCGAAGGGGCCTCCTTCGGCGAGCAGGACTCCCGTGGCGATCGTAACGTCTCATCCAAGGATCGCGCGGCCATACCTCATTATCCCAAGGCTGCCATCGACGCACGGGTGAGTGGCACGGTGTACCTGCTGCTGCGCATCGGGCGCGACGGCACGGTGCAGGACGTCATCGCCGAGCAGGTCAACCTGGACCAGTACGACCGGGATTCGTTGATGGACCGGTACCGCAAGCTGCTCTCCGATGCCTCGCTGGATGCGGCGCGCCGATGGACCTTCAATACCCCAACCAAGGGCAGCGACGCTGACAACCCTTACTGGGTCGTGCGCGTACCGGTGAACTTCAGTCTGCGGGCATGGGGTGCCCCGTCGTCGACGCCTGCCTATGGGCAATGGGATGCCTACATTCCGGGTCCGCGACAGACGCCGCCCTGGATCAGCAAGACGTTGGCCAACGAGTCGCCGGATGCCGTATCCGGTGACGAGCTGCGCACGGGTGACACGCGGCTGCAACTTGTCACGCCGCTCGGCGGCGTCTGAGGGCAGCTTCGCTCAGCCTACCGAGCGGAACAGGGTGACGCGGTCAGTGGAAGGTTCGCTGACCGCGCGCAGCCACGGCTCGCCCGCCACCGCCGGCGTGCACGGGCCCAATGTGGCAATGCGGAAGCTGCGCCGGCAGGCTTCGCCGCGCAGGCGATCGAGCACGTGCCGCAGCATGTCGCCGGTGAACGGCGTATAGAGATAGAACACCGTGCCGTGGGAGACATCCGCGTCGCGCGCGTCCTGTGCGAGGAAGGACGCGCGATCGACGCGCAAGGCCTGCGCCGCGCGTCGCGCACTGTCCACGTAGGCCGATTCGCGCTCGATACCGCAGGCCTGCGCATCGGTGCAGATCGACACCAGCAAGGGCACGTGGCCCATGCCGGAGCCGAGGTCGACCACGATGTCGTCGCTGCGCAGCCGCGCGCGGTGGATCAGGTCCAACACATGACGCACCGGCGTCGGTTGGTAAAACACCATGTCCTGCTCGAGCGCCGCGATGGCTGCGGAAGGTTCGTCGAGCGACAGCACATCGCCGATCAGTGCATCGAGATGGTCATAGCCCCACGGGTCACTCAGGTCGTCGTGGTGCAGCCAGCCACGCAACGCGTGCGCGCCGGCACCCTGCACGATGGCGCAGCGGACAGCTCCGCAAAGGCGCCGCTGCACGTCGGCAAGCACGCCATGGCGGGCCTGGGCGCGATGGCGGAGCTTGTCCAGGGTGGCGCGGTAGGTCGCGGAGGTTTCGGTGGCTTCGTGCCACATCACGTCTTCCAGACGGTCCATGGCGCGCACACGCTCTCGGAGCTGTTCGGGCCGTTCCAGCGAACGGTCCTGCTCGATGTCGCAGACGATGGTGTGGAGGGTATGCAGCATGACGTGTCGAACCTACGATGATGCACGAACGATTCGATGGTGTCATGCGCTGGCTGGCCGCGAGTTGAACGCACGTTGCTGCGACATCAACGCGGATCGGGAACAAAATGCCCCGGGAATGGGTCCGGTCGCGACCGTGGCGGTGGAACATCGCCGGGTATCACACCCTGTGCGATCAGACGTTCGCGCGTGTCGTAGTAAAGGGTGATCACTTCGCTGGGCGTGGTCGAGGCGCGTTCGAAATCGGTGGTGGTCACCTCGGAGGTTTCGCGCTCGCCGTGGCCGGTGCCGATGGGGCCGTTCAAGGCCTTGGCGGCGGCGGGCGCAGAACTCTCCATCACGGCGGGCGCTGGCGGGGCCGGTTCACGCAGGCCCGCCATGGGGGCGTCGGGGGCTGCCATGGGCGCGGGTATCGGCGCGGGCATGGGCAACGGGCGGATCATCCTGCGCGGCAGGAATACGGCCATGCCGATCACGCCCACGTTGTCCGGACGCCCGGTGCGCGCGGCATAGCTGCGCGACGCATCGGCGAACACGAAATCCGCCACTTCGGACAGGCTCTTGCGCCAGCCCAAAATGTCAGCGGCGGCATAAGGAGGCAGCACGTAACCGGTTTGCGACCAGTCGGCAGTGTCGCCAGACAGCACGTTGACGCCATCGACCGAAAGCACGCCCAGCACGCGACTGCCCTCCTGGCTGCGCAACTGGATCTGGTAGCGATGGCCGGGCTGACCCGCGACGTAGTAACGCCCGTCATGGCGATACACCGGCAGCTCCTGCTGCGTGGCGCGGTCATAGACGGTCAGGTCCACCAGTCGGCCGACAGCACCTGCCTGCGTGCTGGCGGCGAGCACGGCCAACGTAAGAACCACTTTTCCCGCGGTGTTCATGGCGACGACTCCGGCACGCATCGACGACCGATGCATAAATTGGAACGACGCGGCGGAGCAAAAGGGGTTAAGGCGAAGTGCGCCGCAGACATCAAGTTTTTTCGATGCCCGCCGATGCCGACGCTGAGCCTACAAAGGGATTTCGCGTGAGCACGGGCATTCGTATGGACACATCCAACATCCCGGTAACCATCAAAGGTTCTTCCGCGGCCACGTCGTCGTCGACTTCGTCGGTGCAGGGCACGACGACGGTGAACGTGAAGGGCGTACGGGCCGGAGCCGCCTCCGGCTCGTCATCGGGTTCGGGCAACAGCAGTAGCGCCGCGAGTCCCGCCGTGCAGGCGCTGCAGCGCGAGATTGCCCAGTTGCAGAAGATACTCGCGCAGGAAGAACAGGCGCTGCGTGCCGCCAATCAACGGAACAAGGGTTCCACGGATCCGGCCAGCGTGGCGGAAATCTCGGCACTGCAGTCCGTCGTGACCACTACCAACGGCCAGCTCGAAGCCGCCGTCACCGCGCTTGCCACCGCTCTGCTGGCCGAAGGCAGCAGCAGCGGTGGTTCGTTGGTCAGTGCGTCGGTCTGAGCGACGTCGCGCCGATCAGACTTCGACGTCGTCTTCCGCGCTGTCTTCCATGGCGGGCGCGTCGGCCAGCAACTGCTGCGCTTCTTCACCCGGCAGGGTTTCCACGCCACGCAGCTTGCGCTCGATGGCGCGGGTGCGGATGCTGGCCTGGTCGATGACGTTGCTCGCTTCGTTGAGCTTCTTGCGCGTCTTTTCCAGCACGGTGCCGAATTTGCCGAACTCGGTCTTCACCGCACCGAGCAGGGTCCACACTTCGCTGCTGCGCTTGGCGATGGCCAGCGTGCGGAAGCCCATCTGCAGGCTGTTGAGCAGGGCGGTGAGGGTGGTCGGGCCGGCGACGGTGACGTGGAAGTCGCGCTGCAGCGATTCGAACAGGCCAGGGCGGCGGATCACTTCGGCGTACAGGCCTTCGGTGGGCAGGAACAGTACGGCGAAGTCGGTGGTGTGTGGCGGCGCCACGTACTTGCTGCGGATGCGCTTGGCTTCTTCGCGCACGCGCACTTCCAGCGCGCGGCCGGCGAGTGCGGCCGCGTCGGCGTCGGCGACCTCCTGTGCGTCGAGCAGGCGCTGGTAGTCCTCCACCGGGAATTTCGCGTCGATGGGCAGGTAGAGCTGCGCGCTCTCGCCGGCACCGGGCATGCGCACGGCGAATTCCACGCGGTCGTTGCTGCCAGGAATGGTCACCACGTTGGAGTCGTACTGGTCGGTGGTGAGCAGTTGTTCCAGCAGCGCGCCCAGTTGCACTTCGCCCAGGATGCCGCGCGTCTTCACGTTGGTCAGCACGCGCTTGAGGTCGCCCACGCCGATGGCAAGGTTCTGCATTTCACCCAGGCCGCGCTGCACCTGTTCGAGGCGTTCGGATACCAGCGCGAACGACTGGCCCAGGCGTGTTTCCAGCGTGGTCTGCAATTTTTCGTCCACGGTGGCGCGCATCTGTTCCAGCTTGGCGGCGTTGTCGTCCTGGATCGCCTTGAGCTTGGTTTCCAGCGTGGCACGCACTTCGTTGAGACGTTTTTCGTTGTCGGCGGTGAGTGCGTCCAGTCGCTGCTGCTGCTGTTCGCCGAAGCGATTGAGCGCAAGGATGAGTTCTTCGCGGCTATGGCGTGCGTTTTCTGTCAGTTGCCGCGCAAGCGCCTGCATGCTCTCGCCCGTGCGCTCGGTGAGCGTGTCCAGGCGCTGACCGAACTGGCCGATCCGTTCGTGCTGCTGCGTGCTCATGCCATTGAGCTGTTCCTGCACCAGCGTGCGGAACTGGCCGAGCGACTGGCTCATCGACTGGCTGATCTCGCCGCGACCGGCCCGCTGTTCCTGCACCAGTGCATCCCGCAGGTGACGGTTGTCGTCTTTGAGTGCGTCGAGGCGCGCGGTGAGGCCGCCGTCTTCGCGCCCGCGCTGCAGGCTCATGACCTGCAACACGATCACCGCGAGCATGGCGACGACAAGGACGATCAGCAGGATGTCGATCAAAGGCATGGCAGTTTCCGAGGGCGCAACGTTGGCAGTGTACGCGCTGGCGTCTCAAAATCCGGGACCCGGATGGCTTGGAGCCTGATAACGACTTCCTTCACGCCCAAGGTTTCCTCACCGTCATTCCCGCGAAAGCGGGAATCCAGCGACTTTTACCGCCTCGCTCAAAAGGCCCCAAAGGCACTGGATTCCCGCTTTCGCGGGAATGACGGTGGGGCAGACAAAATGTTTCAGCAAGATCGTGAGCGGGTACTTACATCACCCGGCAGAACACAGCCTTCAGATAGCGGCCTTCCGGCACCTCGCTGCGGAACGGGTGATCCGCGCCGGCGCCGGCGGTGTGCAGCACCTGGATTTCGCGGCCGGCGTTGAGTGCCACGCGGCGCAGCATTTCCAGGAAGTCCGCCTCGCTCACCAAGCCCGTGCACGAGCAAGTCAGCAGCAGACCGCCGGGCGGGATCACGTCGAGCGCAAGTCGGTTCATGGCGAAGTATTTCTTCAGCGCGTCGACCACCTTGTTGCGGTCGCGGGTGAGTTTGGCCGGGTCGACGATCACCGCGTCGTACTGCTCGCCACGGGCGATGGCGCCACGCAGCCAATCGAACATGTCAGCCGCTTCGAACACCACCGGCACGTCATTGGCCGCGGCATTGGCGCGGGCGATCTCCAGGATGCCCGGGTCCATGTCCACGCCCGTGGCCGATTGCGCGCCGGCAGCCAGCGCATGCACGGCAAAGCCGCCGGCGTTGCAGCACAGGTCGAGCACACGACGGCCCTTGGCGAGGCGCGCAAAGTGGTGGCGGTTCTCGCGCTGGTCGGCGAAGAAGCCGGTCTTGTGGCCGTAGCCGGGCGCGGCGTGGAAGCGCAGGCCATGTTCGTGCACTTCCACCGGCGTGGGCGCTTCGGGCGAGCGGCAGTCGAAGGATTCCTGCTTCTGCACATGGCTCTCCGCGAACCAGTACAGGCGCGCGCCGGGGAAGTGGCGCAGCAGCGCGGCGTGAATGGCTTCGCGGAAGCGCCACATGCCGGCGGCGAAGTATTCGATCACCAGGATGTCGGCGTAGCGGTCCACCACCAGGCCAGAGAGCCCGTCGCCCTCGCTGTGCACCACGCGCCAGGCGTCGCTGACGCGGTCGAGTTCCAGCAACTCCTGGCGCAGTGCCACGGCGCGGTCGATGCGCGCGGCGATCCAGTCGGCGTCGATGGCTTCGGTGGGGTCGTTGGTCAGCAGGCGCAGCGCGATGCGCGCATGGCCGTTCCAGAAGCCGCGGCCGACGAAACGGCCCTTGGCGTCCTCCACGTCGACCACGCTGCCGGGCGGCACGCGGGTCTCTGGCTTGTGCACTTGCGCGGACCACACCCAGGGGTGGCCGGGCATGCGGTCGGACTTGAGGCGGATGACGGGGAGGGGAGAGGCGGGGCTATTCATCCGCCCATGATACCTGCTCCCCCCTTCAAGCCGTCTTTTCGCCGGGAATGGCGCTTAGCGGACGCGCAGCCCCAGCCAGGAAAGCAGGGCCAACAGGTTGATGCCAAGGCGCGCCGTGGAGGGTCCGCCCACGGCGAGCAGGAAGCCTTCGCTGCCTACGTGCCAGTCGAGGCCGAGCTGCACCGGCAGGTGCAGGCTGGCGTAGACATTCACGAACGCGCCGGCGTGGAAGCCGTAGCTCAGGATGGAGGTAGCGATCAGCGGCAGCTGCAGCAGCTGGGCCCAGCTGGAGAAGGTCACGCCGCGCTCGCTGTTTTCCAGCAGGAGCACACCAGCCACCAGCACGAACGCGTAGAACGCGAATCCGATCACTGCCACGATGGAATCGTGCGAACCGAACGGCAGCAGGCGACGCAGCATGTTCACCATGCCGAAGAAACCACCCGCCACTTCGAGGATGCCGATCAGTCGGAAGAGAAAGCTGCGCACGTACGGTTCCTGCCCGGGAGTAGAGCGCGGAGCATAGCGGATCGATATCCCGCTTATTCCGCTGCGGTGGGCACTTCCTGCGATGGTTCGCCCTGCGGGTTCGGCCGCGGTTCAAGTTGCACGCGACGGAGCACCATGAAGGCGGCAAGCGCAAGCACGTTGACGCCCAGCATGACATCGCTGCCGGCTGCTCCGCCAAGCATCACCCGCCAATTGAACTGCGCGCCGAAATAGAAGTTGAAGCCGAAGCGGTTGCCGACGAACAGATTGAAGGACAAGCCATCGCACAAGAGGTAGGTGAGCCATGGCATTTGCACATAGGGCACCTGGGCGAGCAACAGCAGGCGTGTCCACTGCAATCCAAGGCGACTGCCGCGCCACAGGCCGATGGCCGCCATGCCGATACCGGCGTAGAGCAGCGCAAACAGGGTGCAGATGACGCGGGCGACGAGTGGCGACTGCACGGCGAGGTTCAGGCATACGAAGACGCCCACCAGTGCGCCAAGCACCAGCACAGCAGCTATGGCACGCACGAGACCGTGCGTGACCGGTAGATCTTTCATGGCGTTCCCCCTTTATCCCCAGCCTTTGATAGCAGGCGGCCTGGGGATGGGCAAGGGCTAGAGCTCGTCGGCCAGTTCGTGCAGGTCGGCGATGTGCTGTTCCCACCAGCGGGGCTCGGCGACGAAGGGAAACGCCGCCGGGAATGCCGGGTCGTGCCAGCGCGTGGCGATCCACCCCGCATAGTGCAGTTGGCGCATGGCGCGTAGCGCGGGTACCAGGGCGAGCTCGCCGAAGTCGAACTCGCGCATCTGCTGGTAACCCTCGAGCAGAGCGTCCATCGCTTTGTCGTCGTTGGCCAGCATCCACAGGTCCTGCACCGCCGGGCCCATGCGCGCATCGTCCAGGTCGACGAAATGCGGGCCGGCATCCGTCCACAGCACGTTGCCGGGGTGGCAGTCGCCGTGCAGGCGCAGTTGGCGCACCGGGCCTACGGCATCGAAACGTTGGGCTACGGCGGCCTCCACGCGTTCGGCGGCGGAGCGATACGCGGCGTGCAGTGACGGCGGCAACAGCGACGAGGACAACACCGCTTTCATCGGTTGTTCGATCAGCGTGGCGCGATCGATACGGCCGCGATGCTCGAACGGCTTCCGTGCGCCCACGCTGTGGATGCGCGCAATCAGACGCCCCAGCCATTCCAGTTGTTCCGGCGATTCCAGCGAGGGCGCACGTCCGCCGCGGCGCGGCGTGAGCGCGTAGCGGAAACCATCGTGGTGCAGCAGCGTGCGCCCGCCGAACACCAGCGGCGCGACCATGGGAATCTCCGCCTCGGCCAGCTCCTGCGCGAACGCGTGTTCCTCAAGGATGGCCGCGTCGCTCCAGCGATGCGGGCGGTAGAACTTGGCGATGACCGGTGCGCCGTCCTCGATGCCCACCTGCCATACGCGGTTTTCGTAGCTGTTGAGCGCGAGCAGCCTGCCGTCCGGCCACAGGCCGCACGCCGTCACGGCATCGAGCACGCGGTCCGGATCCAGAGCCGCGTAAGGGGCGTCGATACTCAACGCGGTGCCACCACGCGCGCGGGGATCACCGCCATGGTGATGCGCGAGATGCACACCAGCTCGCCCGTTTCCGTTTCAAGGCGGATTTCCCACACCTGGGTGGTGCGGCCGATATGCACCACGCGCGCGGTGCCGGTGACGGTGCCGCTGCGCACGCCGCGGATGTGGTTGGCGTTGATGTCCAGGCCCACGGTCACTTCCTGCGCGGGATCCAGCGTAAGCATGGCCGCGGTGCTGCCCAGCGTTTCGGCCAGCACGACCGAGGCACCACCGTGCAACAGTCCGTACGGCTGGTGGGTGCGGTGGTCCACCGGCATGGTGCCGCGCAGCCAGTCGTCGCCGATCTCGGTGATGCGGATGCCCAGCGTCTCCATCATGGTGTTGGTGCTCCAGCCGTTGATGCGCTCGAGCGAGGTGTCCTGTTTCCAGATGGCCATGGGTGTTTCTCCGGGGAAAGCTTGTGAAAGGGGCGCAAGGCCCTCATTGTCGGCTGACGCTTACCCCGCGACAATGCGCCCCGTGTACAAGGTAACCATTCAATCCACCGGCCGGCATTTCCCGGTTTCCCCGGGAGAGACCGTGCTGGAGGCCGCTCAGCGGGCCGGCATCGCCCTGCCGTATTCGTGCCGTGCGGGCGTGTGCGGGAGCTGCAAGGCCACGCTCATCGACGGTCATTGCGATTACCCGTTCAATCCGCCGGTGGCGCTGAGCGGCACCTCGCCGGCGCAGCACGCGATCCTGCTCTGCCAGGCGGTGCCGCGCTGCGACCTCACCATCGAGGCGCGCGAAGTCACCTCGGTGGAAGATATCGCCCGCCGCCAGGTGGATGTGGTGGTGTCGCGCAAGTGGATGCTCGCGCCCGACGTGATCGGCCTGCACCTTGTACCGGCGTCGAGCGATGCGCGGCTCAACTGGCTGCCGGGTCAGTACCTCGACGTGCTGCTGGACGAGGGGCGCCGCCGTCCGTTCTCCATCGCCAATCATCCGCAGGCGGACGGCACCATCGAGCTGCACGTGCGCCATGTCGCGGGTGGTGGTTTCACGTCCTGGGTGAATGACACGCTGAAGGTCGGCGATGCGCTTCGCATCGAAGGCCCGCTGGGCACCTTTGTGCCGCGCGAGGATGCCGAACGCCCGATGATCTTCATGGCCGGCGGCACGGGCTTCGCGCCGGTGAAGGCCATCGTCGAGCACTTCATCGCGCTCGGCACGCGCCGCCCGATGCATGTGTACTGGGGCGCGCGGCAGGCGGCGGACCTTTACATGCGCGAGCAGGCGGAACGCTGGACGGCCCTGGCGCACGACCTGCGCTTCCAGGCGGTGATTTCGGATGAGGAAGAGGCGCTGGCCAGCGGCATTCGCATGGGCTTCGTGCACGAGGCCGTGCTGGCGGACCATCCGGACCTGTCCGGCTACGACGTCTACATGAGCGGCCCACCGGCGATGATCGATGCCGGCCGCAAGCTCTTCACCGGCGCGGGGCTGCCGGAAGAGCGGCTCTATTACGACTCGTTCGATTACGCGCCCGATGTGCTGGCGCAGATCCTCGGCAACCGCGCGGGCATCGTCGGCCTTTGAGGCCACGGCCCACGGGCGAGGGCATGGCGCCCTCGCACCGAAGCAAACTCAGCCCGGGTTCTTGCCCTTGGCCACCGGCAGCTGGGCCTGCTGCCAGCCGATCACGCCGCCGCCGAGGGTGTAGACCTTGGTGAAGCCGGCCTTGACCAGGCGCTGCGCAGCCTTGTCGGTGCTGCCGCGACCATCCTTGTCGATCAGCACGACCGGCACGTCCTTCGCCTTGGCGATGTCCTTGTGCTCGGGGTCGAACTGGCTCATGGCGACATGGCGCGAGCCCGGCACGTGGGCCTTCTCGTAGTCCGCATAGGCGGAGAGATCGATCAGCAGGGGGCCTTCCCGGTTGATCAGTAGGGTCAGGCTGGCCGGGGTGAGCTCCTTGTACTTGCGCAGCAGCATCATCAGCTGCGTGCCGATCAGGCCGAGCAGCAGGAGCAGGAACAGCGCGGCAAGCGCCAGGTGGTTGCCGATGAACTCGGGCAGCTTGTGCAGGACATCGCTCATTCTTAGGGCTTCCGCAGGCGCGGCCGGGGCCGCGCGGAGTGAACAGAACGGGCGATTATACGGTTTGCCGAGGGGCTCCGCCGCTCCGGTGGATACGCGCCGGCCTTACGGCTGGCTGCCGATGTCCGGCAGGCCGCTTTCCAGGTACCAGTGCTTGCTGGTTTCGTCGTAACGCCAGGTCTGGTGATCGGTGACGGTGCGTTCGGACTGGGTGTTCACGTTGACCAGGTTGATCTGCACTGTCTGGCGCACCTCGAACTTGCCGTTGGGGACGGGGCCATTTCCCTCGTCGTAGCCGCTGACCTTGTATTGCTGGTAGCGGGCCATCTCCAGCGACGAGACGGGGTGGGCCTCACGCTGCTTTGGGTCGGTGAACTGCTGAGCCTGATTGAAATCGCCCCACCGCACCGTGCTGGCATACGCGTTGAGCGTGGTAGTGAGCGACTCCTGCCGCTGGTCGGTGGCGCAACCACCGAGCGCGAGCAGGGACACCGTGGCGAGCGGAATCAGGACGCGACGCATGAGCCTTTCCCCTTGGGCGAAGGCCGTATTGTGCCCAAAGCGCGGGCTCCGTGTCGTCACGCGGCCCACGTTTTTCACACGGCGTCGGGCGAGCGCCGCTTGGCCACGAAACGACCCTCCAGCGTCGCCGCAGGCTTCTCCCCGGTTCCCGGCACGCGGCAGGACACCTCGATGCGGGCGCGGCCGCGCGTGGCCAGCGTGTCGAAGAAGGTGGACCAGTCCGCGCCGTCGGCCAGCCGTGCTTCGCTGACGAAGTCGTTCCACACCGGCTCCAGGTAGCGCACGGTGGATTCGCCGACGAACACGTCGCACTCCAGCCCGCGCATGCGCAGCTCCAGCTCGACCAGGCTCCAGCCATTGAGCGTCATCACGCTCACCAGGCTGCCGCCGAACGCGCAGCCCTTGTCGTTGATGTTCGGGCTCAGCGGCGCCGCCAGCGCCAGGTGTCGTTCGTCGCAGTCATGCAGGTTCAGATCCATGTTCTGCGCGAGGGGGATCTCGTCGCGCATGAAGGTAACCAGCTTGCGCGCCAGGGTGTGTCGTTCGTTGGTGCTCATCGTGTTGGGGTTGATCAAGGTGGGGTGACCAGGGGGGAACAGGTAGTTTACGTACCCAGGCCAACCATCCGCAGGCGCATGGCCGTTACACTCAGGCGATGACTCGGAGCACCCCATGAACCCGCGGTCCACGAACCCCGCCGAGCACTCGCTGGATGGCCGCATCGTGGTCGTCACGCGTCCGGCCGGTACCGGTTCGCCGCTGGCCCGCAAGGTGCGGCGCCTGGGGGGTGAGCCCCTGCTGCTGCCGGGCTTGTCGCTGCGCGCCGTGGACGGGGCTGACACCGCTGCCGCCGTGCGCGCGGCCCTGGGCGACGAGCTGTTGGTGTTCACCAGCCCGGCCGCCGTGCGCTTCGCCGCGCGGCTGGTGCCGCTGGACACACAGGCGACGGTGCTGGCGGTCGGGCGCGGTACCGCCCGGGCGCTGCGGCGCCATGGCGTGGAAGCGCTGATCCCGGCGGGAAGCCAGGACAGTGAAGGATTGCTGGAACATCCCGCGCTGGCCGCTCTGTCGGGGCATCGCGTTGCATTGATTGGCGCGCCGGGCGGGCGCGGGGTATTGCGCAGCGAGCTCATGCGTCGTGGTGCGCAGTTGCGTGAAGTGCACGTCTATCGCCGCAGTGCGCCGCGCTGGCAGCGCCGCCAGCTCGACGCCGTGATGCGGCTGCCGGCCGATGCACGCGTGCTCCTGTCCAGTGCCGAGGCGCTGGACCATCTGAGGCAGGGTTTGCCGTCCGAGGTGTTCGCCGGCCTAAAGCGTGCCGTGGCGGTAGCCAGCAGTGAACGCATCGCCGTAGCGGCGCGGGAGGCCGGCTTCCTCCACATCGTGATCGCGGCGTCAGCACTGTCCGAAAACCTGTTGGCCGCGGCGGCGCGTCCGTAGCCGTTTCATCGGCGGGATCGGCGACTTTCACGCCCGTTTGATGCGAGCCCCCCGCCGTGGGCTGTTAGCATGTCTCGCATGAGCCAAGACGACTCCCTCCCCCATAGCGGCGCACCCGAGGGTGCGCGTTCCGACACTCCTTCCCGCCCGGCGCGCAGCGCGCCAACGGCGCGTCGCGGCAGCGGCACGCTGGCCGTGGCGCTGCTGTTCTCGCTGGTCGCCATCGGCGGAGCCGGTTACGTCGGTTGGCGCCAGTGGCAGCAAGAGCAGGGCAGCACGGCCAACCATGCGGCCATCGACGCGCTCAAGCAGCGCATCGACACGCTGGAAAGCGCCTTCAGCGCCAGCGACAGTGAGCGCAACCTGCTGCGCCAGCGCCTGGGCGATGCCGATCAGGTGAACCGTTCGCTGCGCGAAGAAGTGCTCGGCCAGGCCGAGCGTACGCGCAACCTCGAAGATGCCGTGGCCAAGCTGTCTGAAAAGACCTTGTCCGGCCACGACGCCATGCTGCTCGATGAAACCGAATCGCTGCTGCGCATGGCGAAGGAACGCTACGACCTGTTCCACGACGCGCAAGGCGCCATGGCGGCCTACGCACTGGCCGACCAGGCGTTGGCGGCGGTCAACGACGGTGCGTTTTCCGGTTTGCGCCAGAGCCTTGGCGCGGAACGCGAGGCGCTGGCGAAGAGCAAGGCGCTCAACCTCGATACCTCGCTGACGGCGCTGAGCAACTTGCGCGCCGCGATGATGGAACTGCCGCTCAAGCCGCTGGATACCGCAGTGCCCGGGGCGTCCAACGGGGGCTGGTCGCGCATCGTCAGCGCGCTCGGCGACGTGGTGAAGGTGCAGCGCACGAACGGTGCTCCACTGTCCGTGGCGGATGCGCGCTTCGCGCGTGAGCTGACCGCCATCGACCTGGCGCAGGCACAGGCCGCGCTGCTCGCTTCCGATGGCGATGCCTACGTGGCCGCGCTCAAGCGCGCCGACGCCGGCATCGCCGCGCAGTTCGACGCTGGCGCCGCGCCGGTGCAGCAAGCGCGTACGCAGTTGTCGACATTGATCAGCCAGTCGCCGGGTGCGCCGGTGCAACTGGGCGCCGCGCTCAACGAATTGCGCAACCTGCGTGCCGTGCATGCGCTCAAGCCCGCGAGCAGCAGCTCCGCCGGAGCCAAGCCATGAAGTTGTGGCGCTGGATTCTGCTGCTGGTAATCGTGGCGGCACTGGCCGCGTTCGGCTGGCATTGGGTGGCCGAAGACCCGGGCTACGTGATGGTGCAATTGCGTGGCTGGCAGGCCGAGACCACGGTGGTGGCCGCCCTCGTCATCCTGCTGCTCGCCTGGGCGCTGCTGAGCGCCGTGTGGTTCGCCGTGCGTTGGCCGTTCGGCGCGTTCACCCGTCGCCACCGCCGCCTGAGTCGCAAGAAAATGAGCGAAGGCCTGCAGGCCTTGATGGAAGGTCGTCACGACGAGGCCGAGCGCGACCTGCATCGCGCCTCGCGACTGGACGCGCTGCGCGGCCCCGCCTTGCTGGCGGCTGCCGAAGCCGCCTCGCGCCGCGGCGAGAACAGCCGTGCACTCACCACGCTCGACGAAGCGGCCCAGGTCGCGCCGCGCGCCGCGCGTGTGCTGCGCGCGCGCGTGCTGCGCCGCGAGGGGCGTCCTGTCGAAGCGGTGAACCTGCTCGCCGCCGATGCGGATGCCGGCAATCTCACCCCCGGCGGCTGGCGTGAACTCGCGCTTGCCGGCCTCGCCAGCGGCGACCATCGTCGCGCGCGACAGGCGCTTGAACCGTTGCAGAAGAGTGGCTCGCTCAGCGCCAAGACCTATGCCGCGCTGGAAGCACAGGTGCTTGCCGCCTCGCTGCGTGGCGCGCCGGACGCAGCCGCGCTCAACACACTGTGGTCGCAGCTGCCCAAGGCGCAGCGCCGCGTGCCCGCGGCCATCGACGCCTATGCGCGGCAGGCCGCATCGTTCGGCATGGTGCTGCCGGCCATGGACGAGGTGGAATCGGCCTTGCGCCGCGAGTGGTCGCCGCTGTTGATCGAAACCTACGGCGCGCTCGGTGGCGAGGACATTGAAGCCCGCCTGCGTCGCGCCGAATCGTGGCTGGACGCGCACCCGAACGACGCCGCACTGCTGCTCACGCTGGGTCGCATGTGCGTGCGGCTGAACCTGTGGGGCAAGGCGACGCAATACCTGGAGCGCTCATTGGCACTCACGCCGAGCAGCGGTGCATGGGAAGCCTTGGGTGACGTGCACGCGGGACAAGGCGATGCCGCGCTGGCACAGCGTTGCTATCGCAATGCGCTGGCGCTGGCCCGTGGCGAGGACGTTGTTCCATTGCCGCAGGGAGCGCGTGCCACGCGCCTGGACACGCGCCCGATCGCGGTGGAAGAACGCAGCGAACACGGCGTGCCGCGACTGCCTGAATAAGGCGAACAAAGCCGCTTCAGAACGAAGCGGCTTTTTTTCAGCTCGCCGAAATAGCCCAGGTGATGAAACCGGCATTGATGGCCGTAAACACCAGTGCGACCAGGAAGATCGCATCGGCGATGCGTTCCAATCGATGGTTGCGCCCTAGGTTGCGCGTGCGCAGCGCCCAGTACGACAGCAGGCAGGACGCGAGGTAGAGCATGGAGTTCACGGCGAGCAGGTCGTCGCCCAGCATGTCCTCCTTGCGCAGCGAAATCACCACGCGAAGGATGCCGATGACGGTGAGGCATACGCCCACCATCGCGGCCGAAGCGGTGAAGATGTGCACGCAGATGTCATGGTCCAGGCGCGCGCGGCTGGTATCTGCGGTGTCCATGGAGTTGTCGGTCGTCATGGCGTGGGCCGTATCGGGTGCCTGGACGTTGGGAGTGCGGCGCGGATCGCCGGTTCCGGTCGAAGCTTCGTGCGTTTAGCGGGCAGATGATATCCGGGCCATTCTCATTCGGCGGGCCGCACCCACCAGTGCTGCACGCGCTCGGCCACTGCCACCACGGCCAGCGCGCAGGCGATCCCCAGGGCCACTTCGCCCACGCGGGTGAGCGCGATCAGCCAGAACGAGCCGGTGTGCGGCACCAGCATGATGATGGTGGTGGTGCTGGCGCTCAGGCGTGCCGCGCTGCCCACGCCCAACAGCCAGCAGGCGCCGATGGCGGCGACCAGTCCCACCACGTAGGCGACGTACTGCTCGCCCAGCAGCAGGACGGCACCGAAGCCCGCCACGCTGCCCACCAGTGCACCGATGATCTGGTCGCGCGAGGATGAGCGTGTATCCAGGTAAGTCTGCTGGGTCACCGCGATGGCGGTCAGCGCTGCCCAGAAGGCCTGCTGTGTATGCAGCAACATGCCCAGGCCATACGACGCGCTGGCAGCCAGCAGGGCCAGCAGGGCGAACCATGCGCCCTGCATGAGGCGATGCGTCCATGGCAGGTGGCGATAGATGAAAGCCATGCCCTGCTGGACGTCAAACAAGCTCCGCAGGTTGTCGCGCAAAGACGGCTGGTCGTTCATGGTGGTCTATCCGTCGTGCTGTTGCTCGTGACTACAGCGGCGTCAGGTTGGCATAAGCGTAGACCAGCCACTTGCTGCCGCTGCTGGCGAAATTGACCTGGATGCGCATATGCGCGCCGCTGCCCTCCGCGCTGACCACGATGCCCTCGCCGAAGCTCGGGTGGCTCACGCGCTGGCCAAGCGTCAACGGCATGGCTTCTTCCAGTGACTTCGAGCCGCCGCTCGGACGTCCGCCGTACAGCGGTCGGCTCACCTGCACGCGCGGGCGCACTTCGTCGATCAGCTCCGGCGGAATCTCGGAAAGGAAGCGCGACGGCCGCGCCAGCATTTCCACGCCGTGCATGCGGCGCGATTCGGCGCAGGTGATGAACAGGCGTTCGCGTGCACGAGTGATGCCCACGTAGGCAAGACGGCGTTCTTCTTCCAGTCGCCCTTCGTCTTCCACCGAGCGCTGGCTGGGGAACAGGCCTTCTTCCATGCCGACGAGGAATACGACGGGAAACTCCAGACCCTTGGCCGAATGCAGCGTCATCAGTTGCACGCAGTCGTCCCATGCCTCGCCCTGGCCCTCGCCAGCCTCCAGCGCGGCATGCGAGAGGAAGGCGGCCAGTTCGCTCAGGCCGGCTTCCTCGTCGTCCGGCGTCAGCTCGAAACGGCTGGCGACGTTGACCAGTTCGTCCAGGTTCTCCACGCGTGACTCGGCGTTGCCGCGGCTGTCCTTCTCGTAGAAGTCACGCAGGCCGGTGTGGGTGATGGCGTGGTCGATCTGCTCGGCGAGCGCGAGCGCGTCACCTGCACCGGCGCCGGCAAAGGCGCGCGCCATGTCCTCGATCATGGTGAGGAAGGCTTTCACGGCGTTCTTCGCGCGACCGGCCAGTTCCATGCCGCCGCTGAGTTCGCTGAGCGCGGCTTCCCACATGGAGCTGTTTTCGGCGCGCGCGCGACGGCGCAGCACGTCCAGCGTGCGATCGCCGATGCCGCGCGGTGGCGTGTTCACCGCGCGCTCGAAAGCGGCATCGTCCTGCCGGTTGGCGGACAGGCGCAGGTAGGCCAGCGCGTCCTTGATTTCCGCGCGGTCGAAGAAGCGCTGGCCGCCGTACACGCGGAAGCGGATATCCCGCTGCATCAGCTGTTCTTCGAAGTTGCGCGACTGCGCGTTGGAGCGGTACAGGATGGCGCAGTCGCGCGCCTCGCCGTGTTCGGCGACGTACTCGCGGATGCGCTCGACCACGAAACGGGCTTCATCCTGCTCGTTGTAAGCGGAGTACAGCGCGATGCGCTCGCCTTCGCCGCCATCCGTCCACAGTTGCTTGCCCAGGCGGCCGCCGTTGCGTGCGATCACGCTGTTGGCGGCCTTGAGGATGGTGGAGGTGGAGCGGTAGTTCTGCTCCAACTTGATCGTCTTGGAACCGGGGAAATCGCGCAGGAATTGCTGCACGTTCTCCACTTTCGCGCCACGCCAGCCGTAGATGGCCTGGTCGTCGTCGCCCACCACGAAGACTTGCCCCGTGTTGCCGGCGAGCACGCGGATCCACGCGTATTGCAGCGTGTTGGTGTCCTGGAACTCGTCGATGAGTAGATAGCGCCAGCGGTCGCGATAGTGCTCGAGGATGGCCGGGTTGTGCAGCCACAGTTCGTGCGCGCGCAGCAGCAGTTCGGCGAAGTCGACCAATCCTGCGCGACGGCAGGCTTCTTCATACGCCTGGTAGATCTGCACCATGGTGCGCGTCATCGGGTGATCGCGATGCTCGATGCTGTCCGCGCGCTTGCCCTCGTCCTTCCACTGGTTGATCTGCCAGGTGGCCTGGCGTGGCGGAAAGCGCGCCTCGTCCAGGCCCAGGCCGGCGATCACCCGCTTGATGATGCGCTGCTGGTCATCCGCATCGAGGATCTGGAAACTTTCCGGCAGCCCCGCCTCGCGCCAATGGCGACGCAGCAGGCGATGCGCGATGCCGTGGAACGTGCCCACGGTCAGGCCCTGCGTACCGCCGGGGATGAGCTGGTCCAGGCGTGCGCGCATTTCGCCCGCGGCCTTGTTGGTGAAGGTGACGGCGAGGATCGCCCACGGCGATATACCTTCCACCTGCGTGAGCCAGCCAATGCGGTGGGTGAGCACGCGCGTCTTGCCGGAGCCGGCACCCGCGAGCACAAGATAGTTGCCGGGAGGCGCGCAGACGGCTTCGCGCTGCGCGTCGTTGAGTTTGTCGATCAGGTGGGAAACATCCATCCCTCCATTGTACCGGGCGGGGGAGGATCGGTCCCGAGCCGGGGCCCTGGCTGTTGCCAGACCCGCGTCGCCAGCGGGAGCGCTCAGTAGCTCGGATCGAAGCTCAGCAGGTGCCATGAGGCGATGAACGCGATGGCGCCAAGGCAGGCCAGCAGCAACACGGTGTCGCTGATCCGCCGCCACCACGCGCCGCCAGCCCATGCGCGCCACGTCTCCATCGCCACGGCCACGGTGCCGAGCACCGCCAGCGAGCCAATGACGAACAACATCTCCAGCCGTGCTTCGAGATGGGTCATGCCCAGTCGCGGCAGCAGTACGTAGCAGCCCGCGGCGAACAGCACATAGAGCAGGGCAGTGAGGCGGCTGAGGCGGTACCAGCGAACGTCCTGCTCGGGCACGCCCAGCGAGGCGCGGCGGCGGGCCGACAAGGCTAACACCGGCCACGACAGCACGATCAGCGCGAACACGGCGACGAGCAGCGATGCCACGCCAGCGACGCTCTCAGGCGATGGGCCGGTGGACGGGAGGTAGACCTCCATGGGAGACAGCGCATCGGTCGAGACCATGCGCACCTTGCCATCGCGTACGACGGCGCCGAGCCATCGTCCCGTGGCGTCGTCTTTCCATAGGTAGGGCTTCACCTCGCGCCAGTGGCCTGCGCCGAACATCGGTGCGATCAGCGAGCCATCGGAGCCCACGACGATCGGGCTCTGGAGAAACAGATCGCGCAGGGCGAGCATGCTGCTTTGCGATGTGATGCTGGAGGTGTAACGACCCACCAGTTGCGCAGCGTGTTGCTTGTCCGTGGCGAGTGTTGGCTGCTTCAGTTGCGGCAGTGGTGGGAAATAGCGATCGGAGAAGCGTTCGGCCAGCGATCGCAGCAAGCCTTCCGAATAGCCGCCGGCTGTGGCGATGAAGATCCCGGTGTGACGCTCGGGAAACAGCGCGAGCTGGCTGTGATAACCGTTGAAATCACCGGCGTGGCCGAGCACGGTCTGGCCGTCGCGATCCATGTGCGCAAAGCCCAGCGCCATACCCGGCAAGCCGGAGATCGCCGCACGCTGGTAGCCCTGCATGGATTGCACCGTGGCCTGTTCCAGCAACTGCGTGTTGCCGACGCGGCCGAACTGCAGGTGGGCGATCATGAAGCGGGCCATGTCTTCGCCGCTGATGGCGAGGCCGCTCGCGGGCGTAGGCAGGACGAGCTTCCACAAGGGGGCGGGCGTCCCGACGTTGGACGCCAGGCTCTGCCATAACGGATCGTTTTGGTGGAAGGTGGAGTGCTGCATTCCCATGGGTTCGAAGATGTGCCGATGGGCGTAATCCTCAAAGGTCTGACCCGACACGCGTTGCACGATGTAGCCCAGGAGCGTGGTGCCATAGGTGGAGTACGCGGGCACGTCACCGGGCGGATAAATACGTTCGGGCGTTCGCACCAGATGTTTGAGCCAGCCCTCGTAGGGCTGCTGTACCCGCTCCTTCGGTTCCGTGATGTACAGCTCCTTGCGCACATCCTCGAAGCCTGGGGTATACGTCAGCAGGTCACGCAGCGTCACCGGCCTCCCGGCGCGCGGTGGAATGGTGAAATCGAGATAGCGGTTGACGTCGGCATCGAGGTCGAGCTTGTGCTGCTCGACCAGCTGCATGACCGCCGTCGACGTGACGACGCCGGACATCGCGCCCACGCGAAACATCGTGGTGGCCGGGTCGATGGGCTTTTTCGTTTCAGCGTCGGCGTACCCGTAACCCCTGGAGTACAGAACCTCGCCGTCCTTCACCACCACGACCACTGCCCCCGTCACCGAGCCTTTCTGCATCACGCCGTTCATCTCGCCGTCCAGCCACGGCTGGAGATCGGCGACGCTCAGGTCCGCGGCGCCCAGCTGCGTGACGGCGGCGTGCTTGCTCTCGGGCAGCGGCTTGATTTCGATCTGCACCTGCGCCCACAGCGTGGCGGGCAGGCAAAGCAGCGCCAACGCCGCCGCGCGCATGTGCCATGGAAACCTGCCCCTCCGGGCGGACGCGATGGCGAGCATGCTTGGCTCCTTGGACGGGCGCGGGGACGAGCGGCAAGTATGCCGCGCTCCCCTGCGCGTCGCGTCTGCGCCACGTCAACGCGCGTCAGCAAGTCTTCAGCCGGGAACGTGCGCTCAGGCGCGTTTCATCTTCGCGACGATATCGGCCAGCTCGCGCACCGCGGCTTCCGATACCTCGCGTTGTGGCGTGATGTCCGGGTTGTTGTAATTCCCGGCATCGCCGATCACCTGCACCATGATGCCGTCCGTGCGCGGCACCACGCTCAGATTTTGCGTACGCAGCCCATAGGTCACTTCGGGCTGCGGAACCAGCCGCGCCGTCTGGCCGCGCACGGGTATCACGGACTCGTCGCCGAACAACGCACGCGCGCCGTAGCCGGTCGCGTTGACCAGCGTGTGCTCCGGCAGGTGCTGCAATTGCTCGGGATGCTCGAACTCGCGGATCTCGATCTTGCCACCGGCCGCGAGGTATTCGCCCATCAGGTAATTGGCGTAGCTGCTGATGTTGAACATCAGCGTGGTGTAACGGCGCACGTAGGGTTCCGGGAACGGATGGTTGCCGGGCGACAGTTCTACCGGGCGAGGCGTCAGATCGCGCACGCGATCGCCGAATTCACCGTACTCGGGCTCGTCCGCCACGTCGCCGTGGAACTTGCCGAAGGGCGCATCGGCCAGTGAGTAGCCGTCGATCCATTCGATCGGCTTGCCCGGCAGGCCGAGCAGGCTCTGGTAACGCGCGTAGGAAATGCGCGCCATCATTTCCCAGCGGTCGGCCAGCGCGGGTGCGTGCGTGGCATCGCAGATGCGTGAGTCGGGCGTCCACAGGCCGGAGGCGCGCATGGAGAAGACATCCGGCGGCAACGCCTTGGCGTAGATGCGCACGGTCAGGCCCGCGCGCTGGGCAAGCAAGGCGGTGGTGAGGCCGATGGCGCCGCAGCCGATCACGCCCAGCTCTTTCGCGCCGGTCGCCTGCACCAACTGAAGGGCCAACGTGCCCGAGCCCCAGGACAGCGACCAACCGCTGCCGCCGTGGCCGTAGTTGTGCACGACGACTTTCTTGCCCAGCTTTTGCGTTTCGATGCGCGGGCCTTCCGCGCGGAACGGTCGCGTGCAGACATAAACGCCGGTGATGCGGTCTGTGCTGGCGCGGATGAGCGGCAACGCAGGAACGGCTCCGGTCGATGCCGGCCGCGGTTCCACCTTTTGCCCCGCGCAGGCGGCGAGACCCGCCGTGGAGGCTACGGCCAGGGTGGCGCTGGCCTGGCGCAGGAATGTGCGTCGTTCCATCGGTCGATGTCCCGGGGCGGAGGGGGGTGCCGTAAGCCTACACGCTCGCCATTCCGGCCCTCGCCGGAATGACGGTCAAGAGCATCAACCCTTCTTGAGGAAGCCGCCCAGCGCAAGCACGGCACCCACTGCGGCGCCAGCGATGCCCACCCACTGCGGAAAGGCCTTGTCGTGCGTGGCGGTGACCTTGGCCGAACCGATCTGCACCAGCGTATCGGTCGTCTGGTAGCTGCCATGGCCCGTCAGGACCCAGATGCCGCCGGCCAAAAGGGCGAGGCCCACAAGGATCAGCACTGCGCGCATGGAAAACTCCTATGGATCGGGACGCCGATCATAGGAGCAGAGGGGGAAGGAAAAGTCGACGGCGGCATGAAGTGATGCGTCCGCCGTCGAGGGAGGTAAGCGAAGGTTCAGTCCACGTGAGCGAACAGCGCACCGTGGCCGGGCAGACTGATGCCGCTGGAAGTGACCGTGCCTTGATCGAGTCCATGCCCGTTGACGGCGGTGAGCTTGCCCACGGCCAGCGGCAGTTCGACCGGCTGCTTGGACAGATTGAATGCCACCAGCAACGTCTCGTCACCATGCTTGCGCGTGAAAGCAAGCACCGGCTCGGGTGTGTCGATGAACTGGATATCGCCCCAGCGCAGCGCCGGTTGCGTCTTGCGCCAGGCCATGAAGCGGCGGAAGCCGTTGAGTGCCGAATCAGGCGTGGCGTCCTGCATCGTCACCGCAAGTTCGCGATGTTCCGCCGGCACCGGCAGCCACGGTTCGCCGACGCTGAAGCCGGCGTTTATGCCACCGTCCCACGGCATCGGCGTGCGGCAGCCATCGCGACCCTTGAAGGTGGGCCAGAAGGTGATGCCGTAGGGATCCTGCAGTGCTTCGAACGGCACCTCGGCCTCGGTCAGCCCCAGTTCCTCGCCCTGGTACACGCACACCGAGCCGCGCAGCGAGCACGCCATGGCGCTCAGCAGGCTGGCCAGTTTGGGCGAGGCGTCGCCATTGCCCCAGCGGCTGAGCACGCGCGCTACGTCGTGGTTGGAAATGGCCCAGCATGGCCAGCCTTCGAGCATCTGCGCCTCGAGGTTCCTCACCGTGCTGCGAATGTAGTCCGCGCTGAAATCGTCGGTGAGCAGCTCGAAGCTGTAGCCCATGTGCAGGCGACCCTTGCGGGTGTACTCGGCGGTGGTGGCCAGCGAGTCTTCGGAGGAGATCTCGCCAATGGCGGCGACGTCCTGGTACTGGTCCATCAACGCGCGCAGCTGTTCGAGGAACGCGAGGTTCTCCGGCTGCGTGTTGTTGTAGTAGTGGTACTGGAACGCGTACGGGTTGTCCGGGCTGAAACCGCGACCCACGCGCTTATCCTCGGGCTTGGGCGGGTTGTCGCGCAGCTCGCGGTCGTGGAAGCAGAAGTTGATCGCGTCCAGTCGCAGGCCGTTGACGCCCTTGTCCAGCCAGTACTTCACCTCGTCGAGCACCGCGCGGCGCACGTCGGGGTTGTGGTAGTTCAGGTCTGGCTGCGAGGTCAGGAAATTGTGCAGGTAGTACTGGCCGCGGCGCGGCTCCCACTGCCACGCGCAGCCGCCGAACAGCGAGAGCCAATTGTTGGGCGGCGTGCCGTCGTCCTTCGCGTCGGCCCACACGTACCAGTCGGCCTTGGGGTTGTCGCGGCTTTCGCGGCTTTCCTTGAACCAGGCGTGCTCTGCCGAGGTGTGACTGAGCACCTGGTCGATCATCACCTTCAGGCCCAGCGTGTGCGCCTTGGCGAGCAGCCGGTCGAAATCGTCGTTGGTGCCGAACAGCGGATCGACTTCGCGGTAGTCGGCGATGTCGTAGCCGAAATCGGCCATGGGCGAGCGGAAGAACGGTGAAATCCAGATCGCGTCCACACCCAGGCTCGCGACATAGTCGAGCTTGTCGACGACGCCGGGCAGGTCACCGACGCCATCGCCGTTGGTGTCCATGAAGCTGCGTGGGTAGATCTGATAGGTGACGGCTCCGCGCCACCATGGTGCTTCGCTCATGTCGCTGTTCCCTTTCCCGCCCAATGCGCGCGTCGCGTACAGGACGACAGGTCCGAGCAAAGCGCGGGGGGCAGCTTAAAGGCAGAGTGCGAAGCGGGCGCTTCGTTTGCATACGTATTCAAAAAAACGGGTTATTGCGATGCAGCAGGGCACAAAAGCGTTCGTCGGCACGCGGAGAACGGGTATCCCGTTAGTGGCCTGCGCACGCGAAAAACCGCGATGTCATCCGCTTTCCAGAGAAATGCGGCCATGTCGGGCATGCCTGAGTGCATCAGCACGTGCAAGCACGCAGCTATTAGAAATTTGTCAAAGGTGCACAAAAAAACCGGGGTATGAATACGTATGCATAGGCCTGTTCCCCCTTTCTTGCAGCCCTACCATGGCCGCCACGCGACGGAGCCCTCCGACTATTCGGCATGCGCTGGCGCGTAGCCCGCAACAGTCTGTGGGGACTGTTGCGGCAACTACAAAACCAAGTGAAGTGCAAACCCGTGGGAGGGGAAGACGGTGGAACTGAAACGTAATGTGCTGGCGTTGGCGCTGGCTTCCGGCTTGTGTTTCACAGCCGGCATTAACGCTATGCCGACGGATACGGGCGCAAACGTGGACGGCACCGCCGCCACCAATGGCGCAACCGGTGATCAAGCCGCACCTGCACAGCAGGGCGACCAGACCGCCAAGAAAGACGACCAGGGCAAGCCGACGCAGGATCAGCAGCTCGCCAAGAGCCTGTCGACCATCACCGTGACTGGTTACAACCAGGGCATGGAGAAGTCGATCGACTACCAGCGTTACTCGGACTCGCTCACCAATGTGATCACGTCGGCCGATATCGGCGGCCTGCCGGACCAGTCCATTGCCGACGCGCTGACGCGCCTGCCGGGCGTCTCGGCCGAACGCATCGCCGGCCAGGCCTCGCAGATCAACATCCGCGGTCTCTCGGGTAACTTCATCCAGACCACGCTCAATGGTCGCGAGCAGCCGTCCACCAGCGGCAGCAACTACATCCAGTTCGACCAGTACCCGTCCGAGCTGATCAACATGGCGACGGTGTACAAGTCCTCGCAGGCGTCGCTGGTCACCGGCGGCGTCGGCGGCACCATCGCGATGGAGACGGCCAACCCGCTCAATGCGCCGAAGGAACAGAACCTCAACATCGACGCGCGCGGCAGCTACAACAGCCAGGCGAACGACGTGGCAGGTGCCAACTCCACCGGCTACCGCCTGAGCGCCGCATGGCAGGGCAAGTTCCTCAACGACACCCTGGGCGTGGGCCTGGGCGTGGCCCAGATGTATCAGCCGCACGTGGCCGAGCAGTTCGTGGGCGAAGCCTCCGATGGCAACCAGGTCACGCTGCCGAGCGGCCAGAAGGCCTACCTGACGCAGGGTCTGCAGTTGCAGCAGAACGGCGGTACCGAGCGCCGCACCGGCGAGATGGCCACCGTGGTGTGGAAGGCCACCGATGAGCTGCAGTTCGGCGCCGACGCGTTCTATTCGAAGTTCAAGGACAAGTCGTTTGGTTATGGCTTCCGTACGCAGAACATCTACGGCAGCAACGCGACGGTCACCAACGCGGTATTGGGCCCGTACGGCACCATGACCGGCGGCACGGTGTCCGGCAACGGCACCACCCAGTTCTCCAACGAAACCACGGCCGACAACTACACCACGAACACCAGTGTGTTCTCCGGCGGCCTGAACATGAAGTGGAACCACGACCGCTGGCACGTCAGCAGCGACCTGTCGCTGTCGCGCGCTTCCAGCAACGAGATCAACGTGGACACCACGGCTGATCCGTACAACGGTCTGGGCACGGCCACGCCGTCGCTGATGGCGCAGTCGACCACCTATCAGCTGGCTGGCCGCAGCATCGGCACGGTGTCGTTCGCCAACCCGGGCATTTACACCAACCTCAACGACATGGGCCTGTCGCGTTACGGCGTGTACCCCTACATCTATCACGACAAGATGAAGGCGTTCCGTACCGACGTGAAGTACGACATGCCCAACAGCTCGTGGCTGTCGGCGCTGGAAGCCGGTGTGTACGTGAACAACCACACCTACAACGCTGATCGCGAGGTGTACGTCTACGGCAACGAGTGGCAGGGTCCGCCGCTGAGCATTCCGAGCAGCGCCGCCAGCGTGCGTTGCTGGAAGGGCAACTTCTCGGGCATGCCGTGCTTCCTGCAGCTCAATGGCCCGGCCATCCTTGCTGCGCACGGTATCGTCGCCAACCCGGTGAAGGACATCCACAACAACAGCTGGTCGGAAATCCAGAGCGGTTCGGTCGATGAGCAGACCCGCGACCTGTACTTCCAGGCCGACATCGACGCGCAGGATGTGTTCGGCCACGAGCTGACCGGCAACATCGGCATGCGTTACTCGCACCAGAAGCAGTACAGCGATGGCCTGCAGCAGGTGGGCAACGGCGCCGGCATTCCGATCACCGACGGCAACGGCTACACCAGCTATGACTACGCGCCGCTGCACGTGGGCAAGACGTATTCCGACTGGCTGCCGTCGCTGAACCTGGTGTACCACCTCACCGACGACGACCAGATGCGCTTCTCGGCCGCCAAGGTGCTGGCGCGTCCGCCGATCAACAAGATGCTGGCGGGCTCGGGTTCGTGGGTGTCAGGAGTCGGTCAGCTTGCTCAGTACAACGTGTGGGGCGGCACCAGCCCGCTGCTCGATCCGCTGCGCGCGTTCCAGTGGGATCTGGGCTACGAGCACTACTTCGACGATTCGTCGGGCATGGTCAGCGCCGGTGTGTTCTACAAGCACATCGACTCGTTCGTGCAGGACGTGACCTACAACAACTACGACTTCGCCGCGGCGGGCATCCAGGTACCGATTAACCCGGATCCGAGCGCCAACGGTAAGCCCTACCTCAACGGCCAGTACCAGACCTCGTACAACGCCACGGGTGGCAACGTGAAGGGCCTGGAGATGTCGTTCGCCAAGAACCATTTCTTCCCGGGCATCTGGGCGGGTCTGGGCGTGCAGGCGAACCTCGCACTGACCACCAGCAATGTGCGTGATCCGAACAACCTGGGCGGTCCGACCGAGAACCTCAGCCTGCCGGGTCTGTCCAAGCGCGTGGCCAGCGTGGCGGTGTTCTACGACTACGGTCCGTTCTCGGCGCGCTTGTCGGGTAACTACCGCTCGAAGTTCGCCTCCGATACGCAGATGTCGGTGAGCAACCAGATGGTCACCTTCGCTGCGGAAACGGTGTACGACCTCCAGGCGTCGTACGCCATCAGCAGTCAGTGGCGCGCGGTGGTGCAGGTGTTGAACCTCAACAACCAGCCGACCCGCACCTACTTCGGCTCCGACCCGTCGCAGACCGGCACGATCCAGTACTTCGGACGTACCACCTACCTCGGCGTCGAGTTCAAGCTGTAAGCCACGATCGCGCCGGCCTCCGCAAGGGGCCGGCGCGATGCTTTTTGGGGCCGTGCCGGACCTCCGGCATGGCGTACACACCGCGAGGCCCGGGCGTGGCGGTTTCCGGTCCGATGCGATATCCGCGTTCCGGTGTACCGTTCCGTCGATAGCCAGCGGCTTTCGAATGGAGCACAGCATGTCCCGGAATCGCCTGTTCAGTTCCCTCGCGCTCGCCTTGTCCCTTGCCCTTGGCGTGGGGATGACGCCCGCCAGCGCGGCCGCCACTTCCCCGGCGCCCGCCGCGAACGTCCAGCCTTCGGGCGTCTATTACGAGATATTCGTCCGCGCCTGGTACGACACCAACGGCGACGGCATTGGCGACCTCAACGGCGTCACCGCCAAGCTCGACTACCTCAAGAACCTGGGCATCAGCGGCATCTGGCTGATGCCAATCAATAGCTCGCCGAGCTACCACGGTTACGACATCACCGATTACTACGGCATCAACCCACAGTACGGCACCACGGCCGATCTGGAGAAACTGGTCGCCGAAGCGCACAAGCGCGGCATCGCCGTGACCATGGACATGGTGATCAACCACACCGGCAGCACGCATCCGTGGTTCGTGGCGGCGCAGAACCCCGGCGACACGCATCGTGACTGGTACACCTGGACGTCCAAACAGCCGGACCTCAAGGCGCTCAGCGCCACCGACACCCCGGTCTGGCATGCCGGCGACGATGGCTGGTACATCGGCGTGTTCGGCGGCCACATGCCCGACCTCAACTACGACAACCCGGCGGTGCGCGCCGAGATGATCAAGGTGGGCCAGTACTGGCTGGGCAAGGGCGTGGACGGCTTCCGCCTGGATGCGGCCAAGCACATCTATGTCGACTTCAAGTCGGACGTGCACAGCGCGAAGGCGCTGGAGAAGAACGTCCAGTGGTGGACCGAATACCGCGACGCGCTGGCCAAAACGAACCCCAAGGTAACCCTGGTGGGCGAAGTGAGCGCGATCTCGCCGAAGGAGCTGGCGCCTTACCTCAAGCCGCTCGGTTCGATCTTCGATTTCCCGCTGGCCGAGCAGCTCATCGTCAGCGCCAAGGGCGAGAAGGCCGGCAAACTCGGCCAGTTGCTCAAGGACACCTACGACGCCTACAAGGTGGCGGGTGACACCCCCCACATCGACTCCACGTTCCTGTCCAACCACGACCAGGAACGCGTGATGAGCCGCCTCAACGGCAACCTCGACCACATGCGCATGGCGGCAGCCATGCTGCTGACGCTACCCGGTCGGCCGTACCTCTATTACGGCGAAGAGCTGGGCATGGAAGGCAAGAAGCCGGACGAGAACCTGCGCGAACCGATGCGCTGGACGCGTGATCCAGGCCCGGGCGAGTCGCGCTGGAAGCCGTCCAGCGTAAACCAGGGGCAGGCCGTGTCCGTGCAGCCGGAGCAGGACGATCCGAACTCGCTCTACAACACCTACCGCACCCTGATCGGCTGGCGCGCGCAGAACAGCGCATTGCGCGACGGTGACCTCACCGTGCTGCCCACGGGCAAGCCGAATCTGTTCGCCTACTGGCGCAACGACGGCAAGCAGAAGTTGCTGGTGGTGCACAACCTGTCCGGCAAGGACACGACGTGGAAGCCGAAGGCGGACCTGCTGCCCAAGGATGCCTCGGTGCTGGTGACCACCAAGTCGCAGGCCACGCTGCAGGACGGTGCGCTCAAGCTGCCCGCCTACAGCACCGTGGTGCTGCACTGATGCGGGCGCGGCTGATCGTGCTTGCGCTGCTGGCCGCCATGGCGGTCACGCCGGCGGCCATGGCGGCTCGCAACGATGCCGGCGCCGATCGTATGGAACTGACCTTGCCAAAGGGCAAGCTGGAACTGCGCCTGTTGGCGCCCGGCATTATCCAGTTGCGCGCGGATGGCACCCGCGAACCCGCCACGCCCGTGATCGACGAGCAGGCCAGCTTCGATCCCGTCGAGGTGACGCGGGAGACGCAGGGTGACGAGCAGATCCTCCGCTCGGCGATGCTTGCCGTGCACTGGAACGCGCGCCGCACGGAGCTGCGTGTGGAAGATCCAGCTGGACGACTGCTGCTCACTGCGGACCTGTCGCATGCGCTCGATGGACGCTGGTCGCTGCGCCATGCGAAGGACGAGCCGCAGTACGGCATCGGCGGACTCAACGCTTTCGACGCGGAGGCTGGCAACCTGTTGCGCCAGGGCAAGCAGATGGCCACGGCGGGCAAGCAGGGGCATACCGGCGCGCCATTTGTATGGAGCACGGCCGGTTATGGCGTGCTGGCCGACGCGGAGCCGGCACGCTTCGATCTTTCCGCCACGGCCATCCACATCAAGGCCAAGGATAAGCCGGTGCGCACGATCTACCTGCTGGTGGGCGCGCCCGATGCGTTGTTCGCGCAGTTGCGCGAGCTCAGCGGCGCGGCGCCGATGTTCCCCAAGTGGGCCATGGGCTTCACCAACAGCCAGTGGGGCATCGACCAGAAGGAGGCGCTGGCGCTGGTGGACACGTATCGCGCCAAGCACATTCCCATCGACAACTTCACCTTCGACTTCGACTGGAAGGCGTGGGGCGAGAACATGGGCGAGTTCCGCTGGAACAGCGACACATTCCCGGATGGGCCCGACGGCAAGCTGAAAGCGCAGATGGATCAGCGCGGCATGCACATGACCGGCATCATGAAGCCGCGCCTGCACGTGAATACCGTGGAAGGGCGCGAAGCCGCCGCGCGCGGCTACTGGCTGGCACAGTCGAAGGAAGCGCCCGACTACTTTTCGCACAAGCCCGTGCGCGACGTGGATTTCGACAAGCCGGAGGTGCGCGCGTGGTTCTTCAATGACGCGCTAAAGCACTCCTTCGAGACCGGCATCGCGGGCTGGTGGAATGACGAGGCGGACGACAGCGGCGTCGATACGCAGTTCCTCAACATGCAGCGGACGATGTACGACGGTCAGCGCGCCATCAGCGACCAGCGCGTGTGGTCGGTCAACCGCAATTTCTATCTCGGCTCGCAGCGCTACGCCTATGGCGTGTGGTCGGGCGACATCCAGAGCGGCTTCGCCAGCATGGCGGCGCAGCGCCAGCGCATGCTCGCCGCATTCGACGTGGGTGCGATGCACTGGGGCATGGACGGCGGCGGTTTCAAGGCGCCGCGTCCCACGGATGAAAACTATGCGCGCTGGATCCAGTTCGGCGCGTTCACGCCAGTGTTCCGGGTGCATGGTGATTTCGGCCAGAAGCGACAGCCGTGGGTATATGGCCCCATCGCGGAGAAGGCGGCGACCGACGCCATCCGCCTTCGTTACTCGCTGATTCCCTACATCTACAGCTACGAGTATCACGCGCATGCGGATGGCGTGGGCCTGGTACGCCCGCTGCAGTTTGCGTACCCGCAAGACCCGGCGCAGCGCGATCGCATCGACGCTTGGATGTTCGGCGACTACTTGCTGGTCTCGCCCATCGTCGAGCAGGGCCAGACGGTCAAGCGCCTGGAGTTGCCGCATGGCCGGTGGATCCAGTGGTTCGACGGCAAGGTGTACGACGGCGATCGCGAGATCACGCTGGACGTCGACGCGTCGCACTGGAGCGACATCCCGGTGTTCGTGCGCGAAGGCGCCATCATCCCGCAGCAGCCGGTGATGGACTACGTGGGCCAGCAGCCGGTGACGGCGCTGGACGTGCAGGTATTCCCATCCGATGCCGAAACGCATTTCGACATCTATGACGACGATGGCGAGACCTACGGTTACGAGAAGGGCGCCTATTTCCGCCAGACCTTGTCCGTGCGTCGCGAAGGCGGCAAGGTGAACTTCCACGTCGCCGCGCCGGCCGGTAACTTCAAGCCCGCGCTGCGCGACTATGTGCTGGCCATCCACGCCGATCCCGCCCAAGCGGTGACTGGCGGTGGTCAGGCGCTGCCGCAGGCGCAAAGTCTGGATGCCTTGCGCACATTGCAGGGTGGTGGCTGGGTGCGTGGGCATGACCGGTTTGGCGAGGTGACGTACGTGAAGGTCGGAGCAGGCAAGGCGATGGATATCCAGTTGACCACGCAGGCGGTGCAACCATGAGCCGCCCTTTCTCCCGCAAGCGTCTCGTGCTTGCCTGTGCCGCATGGCTGTTCGCCGGTGCGGTGCAGGCCGATGCCATCACCGCGCAAGGCACGGTGAACTGGAACGGCAAGACCGCCAGCATGGGTGCGCAGGCCGATGGGAGTTTCGTGCTGCATGCGCCGACGGGCGATCGGGTCATCCCGGAGCAGAAGCTCTCCGTGCACACCGCCAGTCCGCTGTTCGATGGTCTGTTCGCGATGGCGCAGGACGACCTTGGCCATGATGCCGTGTCCGCGATCCGCGATGGTGCTTACGACCATGGTCAGTCCATTCCCTGCGTCTGCTACGCCACCGGTGAGAAGTGGCCGTACGTGTGGACGCGCGACGTGTCGTACTCCATCGATCTGGCGCTGTGGCGCGTCGATGCCGACCGCGCGCGCCAGTCGCTGCGCTTCAAGTTGTCCGACGTGCGCGAGCCATCGGCGCCGCAGGGCCTGTATGTCATGCAGGACACCGGCTCGGGCGGCAGTTGGCCGATCAGCACCGATCGCGTGGTGTGGTTCCTCGGTGCGCGCCATCTGCTGGATGACCCAGCGTTTGCGGACGATACCTGGCATGCGCTGAAAGACACGCTGGCGCAGGATCGCCTTTATGTGTTCGATGGCGCACTTGGCCTGTATCGCGGTGAAACCTCGTTCCTCGACTGGCGCGAGCAGACCTATCCCGCGTGGACCGAGAAGGATGTGCGCTTCATCGGCGAATCCTTCGCGCTGTCCACCAATGTCCTGCACTACCAGGCGCTGCAACTGGCAGCGCAGCTCGCCGAGAAGAAGCACGAGGCCTCCGCGATGGACTATCGCGCGCAGGCCGAGGCCTTGAAGCAGGCGATCAACGCGCATTTCTGGCGCGCCGACCGTGGCATGTACATGAGCTACATCGGCCCGGACGCGATGCCGGTCGACAGCTATGACCTGCTCGGCATCGCGCTGGCGGTGACCAGTGGTGTCGCCGATACCGCGAAGGCGAAGCAATCGCTGGCCCATTATCCGGCGTGGCCGGCTGGCAGTCCGGTGATCTGGCCCGAGCGCAAGGACCAGCCCGTCTATCACAATCGCGCCATCTGGCCGTTCGTCAGCGCGTACTCACTGCGCGCAGCACGTGTGGTGGACGATGCGCCGCGCATAGCGCACGAGATGGATTCCATCCTGCGTGGCGCGGCGCTGGCTTCCTCCAACATGGAGAACTACGAGCTGGTCTCGCAGGCGGTGCATGTCGATGAGGGCAAGCTCAGCGGGCCCGTGGTGAATTCGCCGCGACAGCTCTGGTCCGTGGCGGGTTACCTCGACATGGTGATCAACGGTGTGTTCGGTCTTGGCGACGACGGCCAGGTCGAGCCGAAGTTGCCGGCCTCATGGTCGGCGCCACTGTTCGGCGATCAGCCGAAGATCACGCTGGATCTGCATGGCCAGCGCATCACGCTGGTGCGTCCCGCGAAGATCGAGGGTGACCTGTTGGTGGCCCAGTCGCAGCATCGCGAGGGCGAAGAGACCATCGTCACGCTGAAGGCGATCCATTCCGGCGCCGCGCCGATGCGTATGCAGGTGCCGCTGTTCGGCCCCGATATGCCGGATGCGCCGGCCGTGGCGGACACGCCCAAAGTCGGCCCCGATATGCCGGATGCGCCGGCCGTGGCGGACACGCCCAAAGGCTGGCAGGTGAGCTTCGCCGGCAAGGGCATGCTGTATATGGACGGCCATCGCGTCGGCCCGATCAACGGCAGCCGCACGGTGCCCAAGGGCGTCACGCGGCAATGTTTCCAGCTCACCCGCGTGGATGCGGAAGGCCTGGAATCCTTGCCCGGCCAGCCCACCTGCAAGGGCGATGAGGCCCGTCTCGGCGGGCCGGGTCCATGGGAATGGACGGCGGCGAAGGGCAGTCGATTCAGCGTCTCGTTCGACTACGCGAATCCCCACGGCCCGATCAACACGGGCATCACCGCGGCAGTGAAGATGCTGGACGTGTCGTGCGATGGTGCAACGCCGCAGCATGTTCCGGTCGTGATGCCGCATAGTGTGGGGACGCAGCGTTCCACCACGGCCACGTTCACGGCCCGGGCGGGTGCGCTTTGCCGCTTCCGACTGGATCAGGGGTTCAATATGAGTGACCTGCGCCACAACGCGCACTACACCGGCGAGCAGGGCGGGGCGAGCGGCCCGGTGAATGAGGCGACTGTCGAAACGTTGTGGGTATCGCCCGCGCCGCAGGGAACGTCCACGCCATGACGCGCAAGCCCGAGCTGTCGTTCTGGCAGATCTGGAACATGTGCTTCGGTTTTCTGGGGATCCAGTTCGGCTTTGCCCTGCAGAACGCCAACGTCAGCCGCATCTTCCAGACGTTGGGTGCAGACGTCGGTGATATCCCGGCGCTGTGGATCGCGGCGCCGTTTTCGGGCCTGCTGGTGCAGCCGGTGATCGGTTACCTGTCGGATCGCACGTGGACGCGCCTGGGCCGGCGTCGACCGTATTTCCTGATTGGCGCGGTGCTGACCACGCTCGCCTTGTTGTGCATGCCGAACTCGCCGGTGCTGTGGGTGGCTGCGGGCCTGCTGTGGATCATGGATGCGTCCATCAACGTTTCGATGGAGCCGTTCCGCGCTTTCGTCGGCGACCAGCTGCCGCCGCGCCAGCGTCCGATGGGCTATGCCATGCAGAGCTTCTTCATCGGGGTGGGTTCGGTGGTGGCGTCGCTGCTGCCGTGGCTGCTCGCCAAGCTCGGCGTGAGCAACGTGGCGGGCGAGGGTGCCATTCCCGACACGGTCAAGTACGCGTTCTATCTCGGTGGCGTGGTGCTGCTGGGGTCGGTGCTGTGGACGGTGCTGACCACGCGCGAGTATCCGCCGGCAGAACTCGAGGCCTTCAGTGACAGCGTCCGGGAAGAGGGCGAGGCCAATCACGGCGGGTCGTGGCGCGTGGGTGTGCTGTTGCTCTTCGCTGGTGTCGCATTGTTGTTGTTGATCCATCACTTCGCGCTTGAGAAGGAGCTCTACCTGCTGGGCGGTGGCCTCGTCATGTTTGGTGCGCTGTTCACGTGGTTGTCGGCGAGACAGGATGCGGGCGCGTCACAGGGTGTGTTGCTGCTCGTTCTTGGCGTGGCGTTGCTGTACGGCACCCACCATTTTTCGCTGGAGAAGGAGCTGTATGTCCTCGGCGGCGGCCTCGCGGTGTTCGGTGCGCTATTGGCGGGCGTAACGGCGATGCGCTGCGATCGCATGCTGCGCGAAGTGGTGGGGGATCTTTACGGCATGCCGGAAACCATGCGCCGCCTGGCGGTGGTGCAGTTCTTCTCGTGGTTCGCCCTGTTCGCCCTGTGGATCTACACCACGGCCGCGGTGACCTCGGTGCATTACGGCACCACCGACACGCATTCGGCCGTCTACAACGAAGGCGCCAACTGGGTGGGTGTGCTGTTCGCCGCCTACAACGGCTTTGCGGCGGTGGCGGCGGCAGCGATTCCGTGGATGGTGCGGCGCTGGGGTTTGCGTACCAGCCATCTGGTCAACTGCTGGCTGGGTGGCGCGGGCCTGCTCTCGTTCCTGGTGATCCGCGACCCGCAGTGGCTGCTGTTGTCCATGGTGGGCGTGGGCTTTGCGTGGGCATCGATCCTGTCGCTGCCGTATGCACTGCTGTCAGACAACCTGCCGGCGACGAAGATGGGCGTGTATATGGGCATCTTCAATTTCTTCATCGTCATCCCGCAGTTGATGGCGGCCAGCGTGCTGGGCCTGCTGCTGCGCCTGTTTTTCCACGGACAGCCGATCTGGGCGCTGGCGATGGGCGGGGCGAGCCTGGTGATTGCCGGGCTGTGCACGTTGCGGGTGGCGGAAGGCGAGGAGTGAGAAGTCAGCAGTGAGCGAGCGCATCGGCAGGGCCGGTGCTCTCTCGCTCCTCACGTCGCTTCATTCACTTCTGGCCCTTAAGACTGGACTGCCTGACGATCAGCTTCGCCGGCAGCATCGCGCTCTCCGCCGGTTGGCCGCGAATCAGCGCCAGCAGGTTGTCGACCAGGATCTCACCCGCGAGCTTGGTGTCCTGCAGCACCGTGGTCAGCGGCGGATTGACGAAGCTGGCGGCGGGAATGTCGTCGAAACCGGCCAAGGCCACGTCGTCGGGCACGCTCAGGCCGTGGTGCGCCAGCGCACGCATGGCGCCGATGGCGATCAGGTCGCTAGCGGCGAACACGGCATCGAAGGCCACGCCGCGCGCCAACAGTGTTTCCATGGCGCTGTAGCCGGATTGCTCCGTGCTCTCGGCGTTCACCTGCAGAAGCGCTTCCGCGTCGAGGCCGGCGTCGTTCAGCGCGCGCGAATAGCCTCGGTAGCGGTCGAAGAATTCGGGGTAGTGGCTGGACGCGTCGCCCAGGAAGGCGATGCGCTGACAGCCCTGTTCCAGCAGGTGCAGGGTGACCTCGCGGCCGCCGCTGAGGTTGTCGCAGCCCACCGAGACGTCAGGCTGATCCGGTAGCACCGCGCCCCAACGTACGCAGCGCGTGCCCTGGTCCACCAGCTTCTGCAGCTTGTCGCGCGTGGCGAGGTAGTCGCCGTAGCCAAGCAGGATGATGCCGTCAGCCTTCTTGCTGTCCGCGTAGTCGGCGTGCCAGTCGCGCGAAAACTGCTGGAAGGAGATCAGCAGGTCATAGCCGCGCTGGGCGCTGGCGCGGGTGATCGAGCCCAGCATGGAGAGAAAGAAGGGGTTGATGTGCGATTCGTCAGCCGTCGGGTCTTCGAACAGCAGCAGGGCGAGCGTGCCCGTGTGCTTGGCGCGCAGGCTGGAGGCGTTCTTGTCGACCTTGTAGTTCAGCTCGTCGACCGCGGCTTGGATACGCCGGCGGGTCTCCTCGTTGACCAGCGGGCTGCCGCGCAGCGCGCGCGACACCGTCGACTGGGAGACCCCGGCCAGGTGTGCGATATCGAACGAAGTGACTTTTCCCTTGATCTGCACGCCGCGAAGATCCTCGGAGCCGGCCGCGCTCCCTGTGGCCAGATGAATGACTGGCGCAAATCCTAGCGGCTTGAGTGCTCGCTGTCCTTTCGTGCGAGGGCCGGGGTGAACCGGAAAAGAAAAAGCCCCGAGGATTAGGGGGGAATCCTCGGGGCCGGGGTGGCAGCGAAGCCCAGGGGAGAGGTTCGCTGACCGGTTGGGTTCGTCCAGGGAGGTGGCGAACCCGTGGACGCCGTTGCGTGCATCCGAGGATTAAGAACGCGGGAAACAGGAAAAGTTGCACTCGCCAGGTCAGTTTTGGTCAGGGGCTGTTCATTTGACGAAAATCGAACATTTGCCCGCTGGGCCGGCCTGGGGCGATCCGACGACCCTGCTCGTCATTCCGGCCTGCGCCGGAATGACGGGTGTCGGGACACTATCGGGTCTTGCCGGTCACTCGGCGAGGCGGCCCTCAGTGCGCCTCATCCCAGTTCTTGCCCACGCCGGCCTCTACCAGCAGGGGCACGGAGAGCTTCGCTGCGCCTGACATGCGTTCGATCACGCCCGCCCGCACCTCATCCACCGCGTCCTTGCGCACCTCGAACACCAGTTCGTCGTGCACTTGCATGAGCATGTGGGCGTCGTCGTCGCGCGTGCCCAGCCAGCCGTGCACGGCGATCATGGCGCGCTTGATGATGTCCGCCGCCGTGCCCTGCATGGGCGCGTTGACGGCGGCGCGCTCGGCGCCGGCGCGCAGGGCCTGGTTGCGCGCGGTGAGGTTCTCCAGGTACAGGCGGCGGCCGAACAGCGTTTCCACGTAGCCGTCGCGATGGGCCTGTTGGCGGGTGGCCTCCATGAAGGCGTGCACGCCGGGATAGCGCGAGAAATAGCGGGCCATGTAGTCGCTGGCCTCGCCGCGGTCCACGCCGAGCTGGCGGGCCAGGCCGAAGGCGCTCATGCCGTACATCAGGCCGAAGTTGATCGCCTTGGCAGCGCGACGCTGGTTGGTGGTGACCTCTTCCGGCGTGATGCCGAACACTTCGGCGGCGGTGGCGCGGTGCACGTCGCCGCCTTCATGGAAGGCCTTGAGCAGACCTTCGTCGCCCGACAGGTGGGCCATGATGCGCAGCTCGATCTGCGAGTAGTCCGCTGCGAGCACCACCCAGCCCTCCGGCGCCACGAAGGCCTGGCGGATGCGCCGGCCCTCCTCGGTGCGGATGGGGATGTTCTGCAGGTTCGGATCGGACGAGGACACGCGGCCTGTCGCCACCGAGCCCTGGTGGTAGCTGGTGTGCACGCGGCCGGTGCGCGGGTTCACCATTTCCGCCAGCTTGTCGGTATAGGTGGAACGCAGCTTGGCCAGGCCGCGGTAATCAAGGATCAGGCGCGGCAGCGCGTGGTCGTCCGCGATGGCTTCCAGCGCCTCTTCGTTGGTGGACGGCTGGCCGGTCGGCGTCTTCACCTTGATGGGAAGCCCCAGTTCGTCGAACAGCACGGCCTGCAATTGCTTGGGCGAGTCGAGGTTGAACTCGTGACCCGCACCCTTCCACGCCTCCTGCTGCAACTCCAGCATGCGCTTGCCGAGCTGCTGGCTCTGCATGCGCAGTTCGTTGACGTCGATCAGCACGCCGCGCTGTTCCATCGAGGCCAGCACGGGAATCAACGGGATCTCGATGTTCTCGTACACCGAGCGCAGCGTGGGCTCGCCTTCCAGTTTCGGCCACAAGGCATGATGCAGGCGCAGGGTGATGTCCGCATCTTCGGCTGCGTAGCGGCACGCGGTATCCAGGTCCACCTGCGAGAACGGGATCTGCTTGGCGCCCTTGCCGGCGACCTGCTCGTACTTGATGGTGTCGACGTCGAGGTATTTCTTCGCCAGCGAATCCATGTCGTGGCGCGTTGCCGTGGCGTTCCACACGTAGGATTCCAGCATCGAGTCGTGCTTGAGCCCTTTCAGGTGGATGCCGTAGTTCGACAGGATGTTGATGTCGTACTTGGCGTGCTGGCCCATCTTCGGGCGCTCGGCGTCCTCGAAGAATGGCTTGAGCGTGGCAAGCACGTGATCGCGCGAAAGCTGCGCGGGCGCGCCGGGGTAGTCATGGGCCAGCGGCACATAGCACGCGACGCCGGGTTCCACCGACAAGCTCAGGCCGACGATGTCCGACTGCATCGAATCGATGGACGTGGTTTCCGTGTCGAACGACACCAGCGGCGCCGTGGCGATCTTCGCGAGCCAGCCATCCAGCTGCGCCTGCGTGGTGACCAGTTCGTACTGACCAGCCATGGACAGATCCGGCGCATCGCTGCTCTTCAGTGGGAGCGCACCCTGTCTGCGGCTGGCCTCCGTGGACGCGTTCGACGAGTCGGCGTCGCGCACAGGGCTGCCGCCTGTTTCAGCGTCGAGGTCCTTCAACGCCGCCTTGAACTCATAGCGCGTGTACAGCTCACGCAACTGATCCACGTGGCGTTCGCGGAATTTCAGCTCGGCCACCGACTGGTCCAGCGGCACGTCGAGCTTGATGGTCACCAGCTCGCGCGACAGCGGCAGCTCTGGCAGCGCGGCGCGCAGGCTCTCGCCGATCTTGCCGCCGATCTTGTCGGCATTCGCCATCAGGTTGTCGAGCGAGCCGTATTCGGCCAGCCACTTCGCTGCCGTCTTCGGGCCGCACTTGGGCACGCCCGGCACGTTATCGACGGTATCGCCGGTGAGCGAGAGGAAATCCACGATCTGCGTCGGTTCGACACCGAACTTCTCCATCACCCCAGCGCTGTCCATCGTCGTATTGGTCATGGTGTTGACCAGGTGGACGCCAGGGCGCACGAGCTGCGCCAGATCCTTGTCGCCGGTGGAAATCTCCACCTCAATGCCTTGCGCATGGGCCTGCTCGGCCAGCGTGCCGATCACGTCGTCCGCTTCCACGCCGCCGACGCGCAGGATCGGAAAGCCCAGTGCGCCGACGATGGCGAGCATGGGTTCCACCTGCGCGCGCAGGTCGTCCGGCATCGGCGGGCGGTTGGCCTTGTACTGATCGTAGAGCTGGTTGCGGAAGGTGGGGCCCGGTGCGTCGCTGACGAAGGCCACATAGTCCGGCTTCGCCTTGAGCGTCGCGCGCAGCATGTTCACTACACCGAACAGCGCGCCGGTGGGCTCGCCTTGCGCGTTGGACAGCGGCGGAAGCGCGTGGAAGGCGCGGTAGAGGTACGAGGAACCGTCGATGAGGATGAGCTTGGACATGGGAGCCTGTTCAGTGTCTTCTTGTAATCTGCGTTGCCCTCCATCGATCGCTACCCAGTGCCTTGTAGCGATCGATGGAGGGCAACCCTTCGGGCCGGGTCTGTTTGCCCATCATCCTGCGTCATCACTCGGTCGTGTATCGACATACATTCCCTCGTTCTTCCTGGTCTGGCGGGCAAACAGCTCCCGGCGCAGATCACGAGAAGACACTGAGCAGGCTCCATGCATTCTCGCACGCGTCCACCGTGGGGCGCGCCCTGCGTTCAGGCAGGGCACGCAAGAGCATGTGTCGTCGATCGGTGACGCTGAATAAGGCCTCCCGCCGCTTCACAAGCCATGCGGTCTTGCGCTGGTATGCTCCATTCCTCACAGGAGGCCTTCATCATGAAACCCGTCGTTCTGCTTGCCGTTCTTGGTGTGGCCGTCGCAACGAATGCGCTTGCCCAGTCGTCTGCCAGCCAGTTCCCGCCCGCGCCGCCGCCGCCGGGCATGAATGATCCGGGCGTGAAGGCCGTGGCCGCGCCGCCGGCACCCGTCGCGCCCAAGGCTGCCGCAGGCAAGTCCGCGCCGGCCAAGATCTCGGCGGATACCGAAGCCACCTTGAGCCAGCCGGCCACGTCCACGCCCGCCACGTCCGATGCCCAGCAGCGCGATGCCAACGGCAACACGCCGCCGCAGGTGCGCGTGCATACGGAAGGTGACCAGACCATCCAGGAATTCAGCCGTAGCGGCCAGGTCTACATGGTGGTGGTGACGCCCAAGGGCGGTATTCCGCAGACCTATATGGTCGACCAGAAGGGTGCCTGGACGAATCAGGCGGGCGAGCACGTCAAGCCCGTCATGTACAAGGTCATCGAATGGGGCAAGAGCCGCCCCGCGAATGACCAGGACAACGGCGGCTGATCCCGCGCCATGCGTCCGCTACCGAAGGGGCTGCCATGAACTTGCGCGAGAGCTGGCTGCTCTTCGCGCTCGGTTCGGCGTTCTTCGCCGCGCTCACGGCGCTGTTCGGCAAGATGGGCGTGGCGGGGATCAATTCCAACCTCGCGACCTTCATCCGCACCATCGTGATCCTGCTGGTTACCGCCGGCATTCTCAGCCTGCGTAACGAATGGGCGCGCCCCACCGGCTTGCCGGTGAGCAGCTGGATATTCCTGGTGCTGTCCGGCATCGCCACGGGACTTTCGTGGCTTTGCTATTACCGCGCGCTGCAACTGGGGCCAGTGAGCCGCGTGGCGCCCATCGACAAGCTCAGCGTGGCCATCGCCATCCTGCTCGGTGTGTTGCTGCTGGGCGAGCAGTTGAGCTGGTCGCTGGCTATTGGTGGCGGGCTCATCGTGGCCGGCGCCATCATCATCGCGGTGTTCTGATCGGGCGGCTTTCGACCGCAGCGTTCTAGTTCTCGTCCAGTTCCGGGTAATGGCGGAAGATGCCGTCCTCGTTGAACGGGATGCGCCGAGGCGACGCAAGATACGCAGCGATGTTCGGCCGTTCGGCGACCCGTTCGACGAGTGCGCGCAATCGGGTCGTGCGCCGACGCTGTTTCTTCATGGCGTTGGGAAAGGCGTACTCCAGCCCCGCCATGAGCTGGAACAGCGACAGATCCACATACGAATGCCGGCGTCCGATGGCATGGCGGCCGTCGCCGCGTGCCAGCACCTGTTCGAAATAGCCCAGATATTTCGGTATGCGCTGCTCACAAAAAGCGGCGGCGCGTTTGCGTGCTTCGGCGCGTTGCTCTTCGTAGTACTGCTCGACCGAGATGGGATGGTGCGTGTCATGCGCTTCCGCGACGACGTCGGAGATCGTTTGCTGCAACTGCATCGCGTAGATCTGGTAGGCGACAGATGCGGGCACCAGTCCGTGCCGTGGCGCGAGAAAGGCGAGGATGTTCGCCGTCTGCGCGATCACCTGCCGGCCGGCGCGCAGGAAGGGCGGTGCGAACGGCAGCGCGCCGGCATGCTCGCCGCGCAGGAACGGCATGATGGCCTGATCGCCTTGCTCGCGGGCGACGTCTCGATAGTTCGCCTTCGCGTCTTCCAGCGCGAGCCGGACGAATTCGCCGCGACCCTGGATACCGGTCCAGTAATAGAGCTCGTAGCGCATGGTGGAGGCCTTCGGAGAAAGGCGAGAGGCTAGGCGGCGGGCGTTCAAGGGAGCGTGAGTGCCCGCATGTCGGCGTCACTTCACCGGCGCGGCTTGGGTGAGATTGCGCAATTGATCCCATACCAGCGTTGCCAGGGGCGACAGCGAGCGCTGTCTGCGTTTGACGAGCACTATCTTGCGACTCTCCTGCGGCGTCAGCGGTCGCGTCACCAGGGTGGCCGGCGGCGGCGCCAGCGCGGGGCTCACGCTGATGCCGAGGCCCGCTTCCACCATGCGGAATGCCGTGAGCGTATGACCGGTCTGCTGTGCAACGTTCGCCTCGATACCGCGACTGGCGAGCGCGTGGTCGATCAGGCGACGGCTGCCCGACGAGTAGTCGAGCAGGATCAGCGGCTGTCCTTGCAGCTTGCGCCAGGGCACCTTGTCCAGCCGTGCGAACGGATGATCGGGCCGGCACACCAGCACGAAGGGATCGCGCAACAAGGGCTCGATATCGAATTCTCCGGTCAGCGGCGGATCGATGGCGACGCCAAAATCCACTTCGCCGCCGCGAACGCTGTCGAGCACCAGCGTCTGTGCCTGGTCGTGCAGCTGGATGGTGAGTTCGGGATAGCGGGTCGCGCATTCGGCGATGCAGCGAGGCATCAGGCCCGCCGACAGGGTCGGCACCGAGGCGACGTGCACCTTGCCGCGCTTGCGCTCGCTTTCCGAGTGAACGTGCGAGAGCACGCCTTCGAGTTCATCCAGCACGCGGCCGATGGCGCTCTCCAGATATCGCCCCGCGTCGGTGGGAATGACTTCGCGCGTGGTGCGGTCGAACAGGCGGACGCCCAGTTCGGATTCCAGGTCGGCGATATACCGGCTGACTGCCGGCTGGCTCAGGTGCAGGCTCTCCGCGGCCCGGCGGAAATGCTGCTGTCGAGCCACGGCAAGGAAAGCGCGAAGCTGGCGCAGGCTGATATTCATACGTTTACTGTATCAGTGAATCAGATAAAACGATTTGATTAATCAATGAGATGACAGTCCAATGGCTCGTCCCTTGATTCGTTCCCCCTACGGCCATGTTCCTGCGTCGCTTCCTGCCCGACCGCTTCACCTGCGCCCTCATCGTCACGGTGGCCCTGGCCAGCGTGTTGCCGTGTCGCGGCACCGCGGCCAACGCGTTCAATATCCTGACCGACCTGGCGATCGCGCTGCTGTTCTTCCTGCATGGCGCCAAGCTCTCCCGCGAGGCGGTGGTGGCAGGCATGACGCACTGGCGACTGCATCTCACCGTGCTGGGCAGCACCTTCGTGCTGTTTCCTCTGCTCGGCCTGCTGCTGCGGCCCGTGCTGTCGCCGTTGGTCACGCCGTCGCTCTATCTGGGCGTGCTGTTTCTGTGCACGTTGCCGTCGACGGTGCAGTCGTCCATCGCGTTCACGTCGATGGCACGGGGCAACGTGCCCGCGGCGATCTGCTCGGCATCTGCATCGAGCCTGCTGGGCATCTTCATCACGCCGTTGCTGGTGGGGGTGATGCTGGAGTCGCATGGGCAGGGTGGCATGAACTGGGATTCCATCGGCGCCATCGTGCTGCAACTGCTGGTGCCCTTCGTGGCGGGGCAGGTGGCGCAGCGTTGGATCGGGCGTTGGGTGGAACACCATCGCCCGCTGTTGTCGTATGTCGACCAGGGGTCGATTCTGCTGGTGGTGTATACGGCGTTCAGTGCGGCGGTTCTGCAGGGGTTGTGGAAGCAGATTCCGGTGCCGGTGCTTGGTGGCTTGTTGGTGGTCAACGCGGTATTGCTGGCTACAGCGCTGTTGATCACGCGGTATGGCTCGCGTGCGTTGGGATTCCATCGTGAGGATGAGATCACCATCGTATTCTGTGGCTCGAAGAAGAGCCTTGCCAGCGGTGTGCCGATGGCGAAGGTGCTGTTTGCGGGGCATCCGTTGGGCACGATCGTGTTGCCGATCATGTTGTTTCATCAGATTCAGTTGATGACGTGTGCGGTGTTGGCGCGGAGGTATGCGGCGAGGCCGGTGGAGTTGACGTGTGGGGTGGGTGAGGAGAGGGTGCCGGTTGCACGGTGAGTTGATTGTGCGGTGGGTTGTGTCTTTGTCGTTATCTTCCGCGTAGGCAGGACAAGCGCGAAGCGCGTCCCACGGGAACTAGCTTTGCGTCGCAGCACGCCCGCAGGGGTGTGCCTCACCATCTCATAAACACCGTCATCCCTGCGAAGGCAGGGATCCAGTGACTTTGCCCTTGGCCTTCGGTCTCGTGCGCTTCCGCGACCGGGCCGCTTACGCAGCGGGCGTTTCGACCTTCTGCCGAAGGCCGAGTCACTTTTCTTTTGCTGGCCCACGCACGCGCAGGAGCGCGTGCGAACGGCGAAGCCGGCCCGAAGGGCGGAGGGCAGGATGCCCGGAGTCAAAGAAAAGTAACCCAGAGAAAATGGCCTTTAGAGCTCCGGTAGCACCGTGTGGAATACAAGCCTTGAAGGCCTCGGTATTCGGCACCGGGCGATCCATCCGACACGCGGTACGGCTACACCGCAACGCGCCATCGCGCAGAGGTGCTCTGCATGGCGTGGAATACAAGCGCTGGAGGTTCGGGAGCCCTGATTGCGACAGGCGTAACGCCTACACACAGCGGCTACACCGCAACGCGCCGTCGCCAAGAGGACTTAAAGCAAACCCCGCGAAGTTCGGAACGACGAGGCAGCGTGTTCACGCATGCCGCACCACGGCGCGGCGCGATGTGCAGCTCCGCTGCACGACCCGTCGGCTCGGCGCCTTGGCGTTTGACCTTCGGGCCCCCTCACGAACTGGCCGGCTTCACCGGCCAGCGCCAAGTGGGGGTGCCTTTTCTTTTGGCATTGCCACCATCTCGGTGGTTACTTTTCTTTGGGCAAGCAAAGAAAAGTGACCCGGCCTCCGGCAGGAGGTCGGAAGCCCGCCGTCCCACGGGGACTACCTTCGGGTCGCAACGAGCCAGGTCGCCGTATCGCTAAAACCAAGCAAAAGCCAAAGTCACTGGACCCCTGCCTCCGCAGGGGTGACGGCTCTTTTGAGGTTGCGAGGCAAGAATGCCCTCCTCATCCCAACCCGCTCCTTGCCCTCAAGCCGCGGCCATCGATTGCTGCCCCCTGAGTGCCGAAAAGGACAAAGGAGCCACCACCACCTCAATCCCTCTCCGGCTGCTCCAGCCACGCATCCAGCAGCGCCGCATCCGCATCATCGATCGCCACGATGCGATACCCCGCCCATACCTGCCCGGGCGTGGCCGCCGCCTCATTCCACTGCTCCTGGATACCCACCTCGATACTCTGCAGCGTGCTGCCCAGCCCTGGCAGCGACAGGCTCACCTGATAGATCGCCTCGCTGCGCGGCGGACGCGTGCTGATCAGCAGCATGCCGTTGGCGGAAAGGTTGCCGAGGTGGCCGATGGGTTCGCCGGTGATTACGTTGGTGACCACTGCGGTGAAGTTGGCGCGTTTGCGCAGGGCGCGACGCTGGTCGATGGATGCCACGTTGTCGCTCACGTCGATGCTCCGGGGCGCGATGGGTCGCCGTGGCCGGTGAGCTGGCGCAGGTGGCTGGTGAGTGCATGCCAGGCGCGGTCAAGTAGCGTGTCTTTCATCGGAGGCATTTCGCGTACGCGGCCGCAGGCCATTTCGTGGGCGAGTTGTTCCAGCGTCACTTCCTGGCTGCGCAGGCCGCGACGGGTCACGAAGAGGCTGTTGCCGGACACGGGCGAGTACCACGCCAGTTTGCGCTGGGTGACGCGGCCGTTGGCGGGGTCGATGAATTCGAACCAGCTGCCGAACGGTAACTGGCGCAGGCGCTGGCGAATGCGGCGCTCCGGCGAATCGACGGGTGGCGTCGGCGGCGGGGCGACCGGTGCGGGAGCGGGTGCTTCCGGTGCGACGTTTTCGCCCAGGCGCTGGCGTTGCTTGAGCTTGAGCGCCAGTTCGGTGGTCGTCGTGCCTTCATTGCTGGCGGCGCTGGCGGCGGGAATGCCCAGCAGCCGCTGTGCGACCTGCACGGACTCCTCGGCATGCATGCCGATCTGCTGGAGACCCGACTCCACCTCGGCCAGTAACACGTTGCGGTCGCTCACGGGAAGCTGGCCGAGCAGCTGGTCGGTAATGCGCAGGCGCAGCGTGAAGGCTTCGCTGTCCTCGCCGTGGCGCAACAGCGTCAACGCCAGCACGTCGGACCAGGCGCGTTCCAGCAGCGTGCGCAGCAGGCCGCGCGGATGGCATTTTTCAAAGCGTTCCGTCATCAGCTCGGCGGCGCGGTGGCGCGCCTGCTCCAGCCGCTCGCGGCCCTGCATGGCTTCCACCTGGCGTCGTTCGGCAATCTGCGCCTTGCGGTTGAGCAGTCCCAGGTGGTGCTCGATGTCGGCCAGCAGGCTGGTGTAGAGGCCGGTACTGGGCGGTTCGCGGCGCGCGCGCTCCACGAGCTGGTTGAGCTTGGCCTCGAGCGAACGATCAACCTCGCCCTCCGGGCCGTCCAGCCAGTCGTTCGCCGCATCGGTGACGACACCAAGCAACTTGCGAGCGGGGTGTTCGCGCTGGTTGAAGAATCCCTGGTCAGCCACGGCCATGCGCAACAACGGCAGTTGCAGGTCGCCCAGCAGCGAGTGCGCGTTACCCTGGTGGTGCACTTGGCGATCCATCTGTTCGAACAGCATGGCCACCAGCTCCACCGTGTCGCCTTGTTCCTCGGTCAGGTGCATGCGCGCGGAACCTTCAGGCCGTCCCGTGTTGAGCTGCGTCACCAGCTCTTCGCGCAGAGCCTGTGCACTGAGCAGTTCACGACGTGCCTGCTCGGCGACGTCGCTGACGTGCAGTTGCAGGGCATCCAGCGCCAACTGCAATTCCTCGGGTGACGCCGCGCGACCGCTACCTTGATAGTTCAGGGTGCCTTGTCCGGCACGATGTTGCGCGAGCATTTCACGCAGGCTGTCGAGCACGGCGATGTTGTCGCTGCGGGCAGGCGTGGCGTTCGTGTGCACCGATGGTGCATGAGGCTGGCGCTGGAATGTGCCCGGTGCGTTGTCGTTCGCCGTGTTTCGCGGTTGCCGTTCCACCTGCGTGCGCGCGGTGGTAGGGAATGCGCGAAGTTGCGGCAGGATGCCGTCGGCGCGCAGATGCTCGTTGACGGTGTCGTAGAGCGTCGACAGTCCTTGCACGATGACCGTGTCGAAGCTCTGTAGAAGCAACAGGCGATGTTCGACGGGTAGGTCCAGTTGCGTCATCGCGGAACGGAAGGCCACCGCCAGCGCCTGAGGTCCCAGCGGCAGGTGCGTTCCTTCCAGCGGTGGCTGGCCCACCAGCACGGCGAGTCGATAGCCCAGCTCGAACAGCGCCGTACCGTGGCGAGCTTCGCCGCGGGCGACAAGCTTATCTATCGCGGCGGTCTGTTCGTGTTCGATCGTATCGAGCAGTTCAAGCGGCCGGCGTAGCGCATCGGTGTGCATCTCCGGCTCGAAGACCGTGCCGATGCCATTGAAGTGCTGCCGGACGTTCTCCATGAAGCAGCGATCCACCACGGCCCGTTGCTGCTGAATCAACTGGCGCGAGTAGAGGCACTGCTGCTGCTCGGCGGGGTTGCGCGAGCGTTCGGCCAGCGCATAGAGCCGTTGCTCCGTGTCGCCTAGGCACTGGCGCAATGGCGCCTCGAGCCAGCTGCTGCAGAGCGCGTAGGTTTCTTCGATCAGTCGGCGGGCACGCGGTGCCCAGCCAGCATGGTCGGGACGGGTGTCCCGATCCGATGCAAGCGTTGGCCGTCGACCCTGCTGTTCGACTTCCATGACAGACCTTGATTCATTCCCCCCGGATGGCGGTGAGTCTAAAGCGGGCCCTGGGTACCCGCCATCGGCCGGACGGTGGATTCAGTCAAGAAATCCGGAGATGACGTCGTTGAGGAAGCGCTGGCCGAGGGGCGTGGTCTGCAGCAGGTCGGTGTTGCCGGTCAGCCAGCCGCGCGTGCGGGCGCGGGCCAGGGCAGCGTCGATGCGCTCGGTGGGCAGGCCGGTGCGCTCGGTGAAATCCGCCATGGGAACGCCGTCGATCAGGCGCAGGGCATTGAGCATGTACTCGAACGGCAGCTCTTCCGCGGCCACGGGGTTGCTGCCGCCGATGCGTTCCGGGCCGCCCGGGGCGGCGAGGTAGGCCTTGGGGTGGCGGGTTTTCCAGCGGCGGAGGATGTCGCCGGAGGCGACGTCAGTGATTTTACCGTGTGCGCCAGCGCCGATACCGAGGTAGTCGCCGAAGCGCCAGTAGTTGAGGTTGTGCGCGCACCGGCGGTCGGGTTGGGCATACGCGGATACCTCGTATTGCCTATAGCCGGCCGCGCCGAGCTGCTGTTCGCAGGCCTCCTGCATGGCCCACGCGTGATCGTCGTCCGGCAGGGGCGGTGGGTTTGCCGCGAAGGCCGTGTTCGGCTCCAGCGTGAGCTGGTAGTGGGAGATGTGCGTAGGGCGCAGCGCGACGGCGCGCGCGACGTCGGCCAGCGCACCTTCCTGCGATTGCTCGGGCAGGGCGTACATCAGGTCGAGATTGATGTTGGCGTAGCCGGCGTCCTGCGCGGACTTCACCGCCGCCTCGGCTTCGCTGGCCGAGTGGATGCGGCCAAGGCGGCGCAGCTTTTCGTCATCGAAACTCTGGATGCCGAACGAAAGGCGGTTCACCCCGGCGGCCAGATAGCCGTCGAAACGTCCGTGCTCCACCGTGCCCGGATTGGTTTCCAGCGTGATCTCCGTACCTGCGGGCAGCGGCAGGCGCTCGCGCACGCCGTCGAGGAATCGGTCGATCAGCTCGGGCGTGAACAGGCTGGGCGTGCCGCCACCGAAGAAGACGCTGTGCACGGTACGGCCGTGAAGCGCGGCGCCGACATCACGCCGGTCGGCATCGAGGTCGGCGAGCAGGGCATCAACGTAGGCCTCGTACGGAGGCGGCTCGCCGCGCAGCCCGTGCGAGTTGAAGTCGCAATACGGGCACTTCTTCACGCACCACGGCATGTGGACGTACAGCGACAGCGGCGGTGCGATCAGGGACATGGCTTATCGATGCTGCTCGGCGAGTTGGCTACGTAGCAGCGCCAACGCACGGCCGCGATGGCTGATGCGGTTCTTCAGGCCAGGCGCGAGTTCGGCCGCGCTCACTGTCTCGCCGTCGGGCAGGAACAGCGGGTCGTAGCCGAAACCGTGCTCACCGCGTTCCTCGGTCAGCACGCGGCCATGCCAGCGCCCTTCGGCGATCAGCGGCGCCGGATCGTCGGCATGCTGCAACAACACCAGTACGCTGATGAAGAACGCGCCACGCTGTTCCGTCGGCACGCCGTCGAGCTCGCGCAGCAGCTTCGCGTTGTTGGCGGCGTTGTCGCCGTGGTTGCCGCTGTAGCGCGCCGAATACAGGCCCGGCGCACCCCGCAGGTGTTCCACGCACAGGCCCGAGTCGTCCGCCAGCGCCGGCAGCCCGCTCAGGCGCGACGCATGGCGTGCCTTGAGCAAGGCGTTTTCCACGAAAGTGAGGCCGGTTTCGTCGGCATCGGGCACGTTGAAGGCGGACTGCGGTTCGAAGTGCAGCCCGCTGTCAGCCAGCAGAGCATTGAACTCCTTGAGCTTGCCGGGGTTGCTGCTGGCGAGGACGATGCGCGTCATGCGTGTTTCCGCGTGGATCAGGACAGTTCCAGCGCGGCGCGCTGGGCGGCGACAAGCTCAGTGATGCCCTTTTCGGCCAGACCGAGCAGTGCATCCATCTCGTCGCGGCGGAAGGCATGCCCTTCGGCCGTGCCCTGCACCTCGATGAAGCCGCCACCATCGTTCATCACGACGTTCATGTCGGTATCGCAGTTGGAATCTTCGGCGTAGTCCAGGTCGAGCACCGGCACGCCCTGGTAGATGCCCACCGACACGGCGGCGATGGCGCCCATGATCGGGTTGCGACGCAGGTTCTCGCGCTTCATCAGCAGGGTCACGGCATCCACCAGCGCCACGTAGGCGCCCGTGATGGCCGCCGTGCGGGTGCCGCCGTCGGCCTGGATGACGTCGCAGTCCAGCGTGATCACACGCTCGCCCAAGGCCTGGCGGTCCACGCAGGCGCGCAGGCTGCGGCCGATGAGGCGCTGGATCTCCATGGTGCGCCCTCCCTGGCCGCCGCGCGCGGCTTCGCGCTGCGTGCGGCTGCTGGTGGCGCGGGGCAGCATGCCGTATTCAGCCGTGACCCAGCCTTCACCCTTGCCACGCAGCCACGGCGGCACGCGATCTTCGATGCTGGCGGTGCACAGCACGCGGGTGTCGCCGAAGCTGACCAGCACCGAGCCTTCGGCGTGGCGGGTGAAGTGGCGTTCGATGGTGACGGTGCGCAGCTGGTCGCTGGCGCGGCCACTGGGGCGGCTGAAAGAGCTCATGAATGGCGGGCCATTGGGCAAGGCAGGGCGGGAAAGTTTACCATTGCACCCTTTCAGACACCCGCAGGCTTCCAATGACCCGCAGCATGACGGCTTACGCCTCCGCTGAGACGACCGGCCCCGCCGGCACGCTCGCCTGCGAACTGCGCACGGTCAACCACCGCTACCTGGAGTTGAGCCCGCGCCTGCCCGACGAGCTGCGCGTGTTCGAGCCAGCCCTGCGCGAGCGCATCGCCGCCAAGCTGTCGCGCGGCAAGGTGGACGTCACCGTGCGCCTGCGTGGCGAGGCCCGCGCCGAGTCGATGCAGGTCAACGCCACGGCGCTGGCGCGCCTGTCCGAACTGGCGCTGGACCTGGAAGCGCGCTTTCCGCGTATGAATATCGAATTCACGGAACTGCTGCGGTTTCCTGGCGTGCTTCAGCAGTCGGACGTGGATCCGGACGTGTTGCAGGCTGCCCTGCTCGACGTGCTTGATCGCGCACTCGACGCCCTCACCGCTACCCGTGAGCGGGAAGGCGCCAAGCTGGCCGAGCTGCTCAAGGAGCGCCTGGACGCCATCGAACGCATCGTCGCCGACGTGCGCACCTTCATGCCGCAGATCCGCGAAGGTCTGCGCGCACGCCTGGAATCGCGCCTGGCCGACCTCAAGCAGCCAGCCGACCCAGGGCGTCTGGAGCAGGAACTGGTGCTGCAGATCACCCGCAGCGACGTCGACGAGGAGCTCGATCGCCTGACCACGCACATCGCCGAAACGCGCCGCGTGTTGGGCACCAAGGAGCCCGTCGGCCGTCGTCTTGATTTCCTGATGCAGGAATTCAATCGCGAAGCGAACACGCTGGGCTCCAAGGCCGTCGACGTGCGCAGCACCAACGCGGCCGTCGATCTGAAGGTGCTGATCGAGCAGATGCGCGAACAGGTGCAGAACATCGAATGAATACGATCGCGCCCCAGTGCACGCTGTTCGTGGTGGCCGCGCCCTCGGGCGCCGGCAAGTCCACGCTGGTCAACGCGCTGCTGGAGCGCGAGCCGGCCATCTCGCTGTCGATTTCGCACACCACGCGCCCGCCGCGCCCGGGAGAGCAGTACGGTCGCCACTATTTCTTCGTCGAGCGTGAGGCGTTCGAGCAGGAGATCGCCGACGGCATCTTCCTCGAGCATGCCGAAGTGCACGGCAACCTCTACGGCACCTCGCGCCATACGGTCGACACGTTGCTGTCGGAAGGCCGCGACGTGCTGCTGGAAATCGACTGGCAGGGCGCGCGTCAGATCCGCAAGAGCAAACCCGATTGCGTGAGCGTGTTCATCCTGCCGCCGTCGCGCGCCGAGCTGGAGCGCCGCCTGCGTGGCCGCGGTTCGGACAGCGCCGAAGTCATCGCGCGCCGTTTGCACAATTCCCGCGAGGAAATCGCCCACGCGCACGAGTTCGACTACATCATCGTCAACGACAACTTCGATGACGCGCTCGGTGACCTGCAGTCCATCGTGCACTCGGTGCGCCAGCGCTCGGCGCTGCAATGGAAGCGTCACGAGACGCTGATCCAGGAGCTGCTGGCCTGAAAACCCCTGGGGAGTTGTGGATGCGCGCCTTGTGCGCGACCACGGCCAGGTGGCACTCCTCAGGTACTTGTTTGTAGCCGGATTGTTCCCCAAGCCTGCGGGCTGGTCGCGCACGGGTGCGCTCCTGCATGGGAACTGCGAGCTGTCGGTAAGGTCTTGTTTCGTTAGCCGATCCTGAGCGCCCTCAGAGGGGGCTCATGGCCTTCACGCCCCTATTCAGCTAACTTGGCGACTTTCCCCGGACCCCTGCCGCCCATGACCGACTCCGTTAGCGCCAAGCCAGACGACAGCGCCCTGGTGCGCGTCCGTGGCCTGACCACGGTGCTCAATGGCAAGAAAGTCTTCGACTCGCTGGATATCGACATCCCGCGCGGCAAGATCACCGCCATCATGGGCCCCAGCGGCACCGGCAAGACCACCTTGCTGAAGCACATCACCGGCCAGATGCGTGGCGACGCGGGCGAGGTGTGGGTGGATGGACAGAACGTGGCGGAGTTGTCGCGCGACAAACTATTTGAATTGCGCGAGCGCATCGGTTATCTGTTCCAGAATTCCGCGTTGCTGACCGACTTCGACGTGTTCGAGAACGTGGCTTTCCCGCTGCGCCAGCACACGGAACTGCCGGAAGTGCTGATCCGCAACATCGTGCTGACCAAGCTGCAAGCCGTAGGCCTGCGTGGCGCGGCGGCATTGATGCCGACGGAGCTGTCGGGTGGCATGGCGCGCCGCGTGGCGCTGGCGCGCGCCATCGTGTTTGACCCGATGCTGATCCTGTACGACGAGCCCTTCGTCGGCCTCGACCCCATCGCACTGAACCAGGTGCTCAAGCTGATCCGCACGCTCAATCAGACCCTGGGCATCACCAGCGTGCTGGTGGCGCACGAACTGGAGGCGATCAAGCAGGTGGCCGACCACATTTACCTCATTGCCAACGGCAAGGTGGTGGCGCAGGGCGATCCGAAAACCATCGCCAACGACGGTTCGCCGTGGACGCGCCAGTTCTTCGGCGGCGATGCCGACGGCCCCGTGCCATTCCAGTATCCGGCGGGTGACCTGGGCGTGGCGCTCGGATTTCCAGGGAAGGGCGCATGAGCGCGACGACACGTTCCGAAAACATCGTAGTGCGCTCGCTGTCGCAGATCGGCGACTGCGGGTTGTTCCTCCTGCGCATACTCGCGGCCGTGCCGCGCAGCCTGCGCCACTGGCGCGAGACAGTGCGCCAGCTGTGGTTCGTCGGCGCCATGAGCCTGATCATCATCATGGTCTGCGGCCTGTTCGTGGGCATGGTGCTGGGCCTGCAGCTGTACGACGTGCTGTCGATCTTCGGCGGCACCTCGGCGACGGGCACGGTGGTGGCGATCGCCATCTATCGCGAGCTGGGTCCCGTGGTCACCGCCTTGCTTTTCGCCGGTCGCGCGGGCACCTCGGTCACGGCCGAGATCGGCCTGATGCGCGCCACCGACCAGATCGCCGCGATGGAGATGATGGCGGTGGACCCCATCGCCTATGTCGCCGTGCCGCGTTTCCTCGCTGGCGTGGTCGCCATGCCGCTGCTGACCTGCGTGTTCTGCGCGCTGGGCATCTTCGGCGGCCACCTGGTGGGCGTGACGTGGCTGGGCATCGACAACGGCACCTTCTGGTCGAACATGACTGCCACCGTCGAGGTGGTGAAAGACGTGATCAACGGTGTGATCTGGAAGAGCGTCGTGTTCGGCACGGTGGTGTCGCTGATCGCCGTGTTCCAGGGCTACACCACGCCGCCGACCAGCGAGGGCGTCGCCTATGCGACAACGCGCACTGTCGTCGCTTCGTCCATCGCCATCCTGGCGCTGGACTTCGTGCTTACCGCCTTCTTGATGTGAGTGCCTGACGTGAGCGCACCCATGACCGCAACCATCCACTTTTCCATGAGGAACGTGCCGTGAGCCAGAGACAATCCTATGCCGTCGGCACCGGCCTGTTCATCGTGCTCGGCTTTGCCGCGCTGGGTTACCTCGCCACGCAGACCACGTCGGTGGCCAACACCAGTCGTGGCCCCAGCTACACCGTCGAGGCCCACTTCGCCAACATCGGCCAGCTCAAGGAGCGTGCGCCGGTGAAGGTCGCTGGCGTGCGCGTCGGTCAGGTGCAGTCGATCGTGCTTGATCCGGGCAAGGAGACGGCCGACGTGAAGCTGTCTATCGACAAGCGCTACGACCAGATTCCCGATAACTCGGTGGCCACCATCTTCACCAGCGGCTTGCTGGGTGATCAGTACGTGGGCCTCCAGTATGGCAATTCGAAGAAGAGTCTCACCGACGGCGGTACGCTTGCGCTCACGCGCCCAGCCCAGCAGTTGGAAGAGATGCTCGGCAAATTCTTCGGCGCCGGCGGCGTGGCGGACAACCTGGGCGGCAGCTATGTCGTCAAAGGCCGCTTCACCAACGTCGGTTCGCTGTCGGTGGGCGCCCCCGTCAAGATGGCTGGCGTAGCCATCGGTACGGTTCAGGCGGTGGTGGCCGATCCGGTCAAGCTTGATGCCGAGGTGACCCTGTCCATCGACAAGCGCTACAGCCAGATCCCGGACGATTCGGCCGCTGCGGTGTTCACCAGTGGTTTGATCGGCACCCAGTACGTTGCCATCCAGCCCGGCGGCTCGCCGGACATGCTCAAGAATGGCGATGAGCTGGTGCTCACCCAGTCGGCGCTTCAGATCGAAGACCTGATCGGCAAGTTCCTTGTCAGCGGGTCGTCTTCCGACAAGAAGCCGGCCGACAGCGGCAAGACCGACGGCGGCAAGCATTGAACCGGCGCATCGCGTACCGATATTCCAACGAATACATTTCCAGGAGTTTCCCTATGTTGCGCAGTCTGGCCATTGCCACCGCCATCGCCTTCGGCAGCGTGATCGCCGCCCCCGTGTTCGCGCAGGACGCCGCCCAGAGCGCCGGTGCGCAGCAAACGCCGGTGCAGGTGGTGCAGTCGGTGACGGATGGTCTCTCCAAGGCGATCGACGGTCACCAGCAGGAGCTGAAGAACAACCACGAAAAGCTGATCGGCGTGATCGATAGCGTGTTCCTGCCGCACTTCGACATCGACTACGCCTCGATCCTGGTGCTGGGCCAGCACGCCCGTGAAGCGACGCCCGAGCAGCGTGCGCGCTTTGCCAAGGCGTTCTACAACTCCATCACCCATCGCTACGCCGAAGGCCTGCTGGACTACACCAAGGGCCGCGTGAAGGTGCTGCCGTTCTCCGGCGACCTCAACGACAAGCGCACTATCGTACGCAGCCAGGTGGTGATGGATGACGGCAAGACCGTGGCCGTCGACTACGCCTTCCGCAAGGACAAGAACGGCGACTGGAAGGCCTATGACGTGATCATCGAAGGCATTTCCTACATCACCAATTATCGCAACCAGGTGGATGCCGAGATCCGCAAGGTCGGCATCGACAAGCTGACCAGCAACCTGGAGACCCAGGGTGATCAGGCTCTGAAGGAAATGGAGCAGGACACCAAGGGACAGCAGGGCGCCAAGCCGTGAATGCAGCACCCGCAGCCGTGCGCATCGACGAAGCCACGCCGGGCAGCGTTCGCGTGTCCGGTGAGCTGACCTTCGGCAATGCGGCGGCGGCGCTTCAGGCGATCGGTGCGGCCGTGGCGCGCGATGGCCGCTCCGTGCTCGACCTGTCCGGCATCACCCGTAGCGACAGTGCCGGCCTGGCCTGCGTACTGGCTGTGCTGGCGCAGTCGGCGGAGCAGGGGCGCAAGCTCAGCGTGAGCCATATGCCCGAAGGCATGCACCTGCTGGCCAGTGTGTGCGAGGTCGAAGGCCTGATGGCCTGAGTGCCGCCGCTCTCGGCAGTGACGAAAAAGGGGCCGAAAGGCCCCTTTTTTCATGCCACGGAAGGATGTGTCAGTCCTTCTTCGGTTCCGCTGCCGGCTGGCTGTCGTTCGTTGCCGCGGGCGGGTTGTCACTCGACTGCGGCTTCTTTTCGCTCTTCTCCCACTTCTGCTGCTCTTCCAGCAGCTGGTCGGGATCGAAGCTCTTGTCCTTCAGGCCCTGCATCTGCTCGATCACGTCTTCCGGCGGGTTGCCGTCGTAGATCTGGTAGACGCGCTGCTGGCGGTAGGCATCGCGGATGAAGGCGTACGGGTCGTAGGCCGAGTTCAGGAAGCTTTCTGCGTCGATGGCGCTGGAGCGGATGGTCACCAGGTACATCAGCTCAGGCAGGTACTGCTGGCCGTATTCGTAGTGGTTGTTCCGCGAGAAATAGCTGATCGGGTCGAAGAAGTAGCCATCCACTGGCACGCGCCAGAAGTCGCGGCCCGTCGTGGGGCCGAACAGCGGGACCACCAGGTACGGGCCATCCGGAACACCCCAGCGCGCCAGGGTGATGCCGAAGTCGGTTTCCTTCAGCGGAATGCCCAGCTGGCTGGCCGGATCGAAGAAGCCGCCGATGCCCAGGGTCAGGTTGACGATGAAGCGGCCGCTACCCTGCAGCGCCTCCATTGGGCGCGCCTGCAGCAGGTCGTTCGCCACCGTGATCGGCATATGGATGTTGGTGAAGAAGTCACTCATCGACCGGCGGATGGTCGGGTTGGTCACCTTGCGGTAACCCACGGCCACCGGGCGGATGACCGCCTTGTCCAGCGAATCGTTGAAGGCGTAAACCTTGCGATTCATCTTCTCGTACGGATCATCCGTACGCGGCTTGGCGATCGAGCAGCCGGCAAGTAGCGCAATGGCCACCAGGGGCAGGCTGCGCATGACGAGTGTGCGGAGAGCGGACGGCATGGAGGCGACTGTCCCAAGGGGGCTGGAGGGAGTACATTATTGTACTGTCAGGTTTTTTATTGTGTACAGACCCCCCAAGTCTATGGGGTATGGCTGCAGGCCGCGTGAACCGCGCATCATAAGCTTTGCTGCATTGCCAGCAAAGCCCGCGCTGGCTACACTGACAGGTGATAAGTCGCTTTATTCTCTAAGGATTTCAGATGGCCCGCATTACTGTCGAAGACTGCCTGCAGGTGGTCGACAACCGCTTCGAACTGGTGCTGATGGCGACCAAGCGCGCCCGCCAGCTCGCCAAGGGTGCCGAGCCGGCAGTCCATCCCGATCACGACAAGCCGACGGTGCTCGCTCTGCGCGAAATCGCCGACCGCCGCATTGACCAGGCCACCATCGACGAGATCGACAAGGCCGAGCGTGAGCGCGCCGAGCGCGAGGCGCTGGAGTGGGCCGCGGCCGAAGTGGACGACGACCTCTCCAAGGGCGGAGATGACTGATGGAAGGCAGCGGCTGTAGCCAGCAACGCCACGGCGCCGGCTTGTCCGGCGCTTTGCGCTGCGGGCTTCAAGCCGCTCATCTCGCTTCACCAGCATGCAGTGAGGCGGTCGCCTGAGCGGGGACCGAACATCCATGCCAGCCGTCACGGACTCCACCCCTTTGGATACGTCGACGCTGCCCCCGTATGTGCTGGCTCTGAAGGAACGAGTGGCTTACCTGCCGGAATCGCAGGTTGCCCGTGTGGTCCGTGCCTACGAAGTGGGCGCTGTGGCGCACGAGGGGCAGGCCCGCAAGAGCGGTGAGCCCTACATCACGCACCCTGTCGCCGTGGCCGGCATCCTCGCCGAGCTCGGCATGGACGCCGAGACCATTATCGCGGCGATCCTGCATGACACGCTGGAAGACACCTCGCTGAGCCGTACCGAGCTCGCCGGCGAGTTCGGCGACACCGTTGCCGAGCTGGTCGATGGCGTCACCAAGCTGGACAAGATGCGTTTCTCCAGCCGGCAGGAAGCGGACGCGGAAAGTTTCCGCAAGATGCTCCTGGCCATGGCGCGCGACCTGCGCGTCATCCTGATCAAGCTGGCCGATCGCCTGCACAACATGCGCACGCTGGGTGCGAAAGATGCCCCGTCACGCCGCCGCATCGCGCGCGAGACGCTGGAAATCTACGCGCCCATCGCGCAGCGATTGGGCATGAACAAGTTCAAGGCGGAGCTGCAGGACCTGGGCTTCCGCGCGTTGTATCCCGATCGTTACCGCGTGATCAGCGAGCGCATCCGCGCCGCGCTGGGCAACCGCCGCGAAGCGATGGGCAAGATCGAAGCGGCGCTGTCCACGCGCCTGGCCGCCGACCACATCACCGCGAAGGTGGTGGGGCGGATCAAGTCGCCGTGGAGCATCTATTCGAAGATGCGCAACGAGCACAAGAGCTTCGCGCAGCTGATGGATGTCTATGGCTTCCGCGTCGTGGTCGATTCGGCCATGAGCTGCTACATGGCGCTGGGCGCCGTGCACGGGCTCTACAAGCCGGTGGATCGCCGCTTCAAGGATTTCATCGCCATTCCCAAGGCCAACGGCTACCAATCGCTACACACCGTGCTGCTCGGTCCGTTTGGCGCACCCATCGAAGTGCAGATCCGCACGGCGGAAATGGACTCGGTGGCCGAGCGCGGCGTGGCTGCGCACTGGGCGTACAAGACCGATTCCGGCCCGGCGAACAGCGCGCAGGCGCGTGCCCGCGAGTGGCTGTCGTCGTTGGCGGATAGCCAGGCACACACGGCTTCGTCGTCCGAGTTCATCGAGAACGTCAAGATCGACCTGTTCCCGGACGAGGTCTATCTGTTTACCCCGCGCGGCGACATTCTTGCGCTGCCACGCAATGCCACGGCACTCGACTTCGCCTATGCCGTGCACACGGACGTGGGCGACCATGCCGTGGCTGCGCGCGTGGACAAGAAGCTCGTGCCGTTGCGCACACGCCTGGAGTCGGGCCAACTGGTGGAAATCATCACCGCGCCGTCGGCCTTGCCCAATCCGGCCTGGTTGGAATCCGTGGTGACCGGCAAGGCGCGTACGGCTATCCGGCAGTACCTGAAACACCTGCAGCACGAGGATGCCGTGGACTTTGGCCACCGCATGCTCGACCGCGCGCTTGACGCGCTGGGCACCAGCCTCGATGCGATCCCGCCGGCCGTGCTGGACCGCTTCCTCGAGACGTCCAAGCTCAAGCGCCTGGAAGAATTGCTCTCGGACATCGCGCTCGGCAACCGTATGCCGCATCTGGTGGCGAACCAGCTGGTGGCGGCGCGGGGCAAGAAGTCCGCCGACGTGCAGCAGTCGCCGCACGCGATGGAGAAGATCCGCATCACTGGTGCCGAGCGTGGTGTACTCAGCTTCAGCAATTGCTGTCATCCGCTGCCGGGCGACGAGATCATCGGTTACCTCTCCTCGGGCAAGGGCATCGTCGTGCATCGCGTCGAATGTCCGAACGTGGTTGAGCTGCGCAAGTCGCCCGAGCGCTGCGTGGCCATCGAGTGGGATCGCGACGTGCAGGGCGATTACCGGGCCGAGCTGCGCATCGAGGTCATCAACCGCCCGGGCGTGCTCGCCACCGTGGCGGCCGCCATCGCGGCGGCCAACTCGAACATCGAGAACGTGGAATACGTCGAGCGCGACGCCGCCGCCGCCACGTTGCTGTTTGCGCTCGAAGTGAAGAACCGCAAGCACCTGGCCGACGTGATCCGCCGAGTGCGCCGCACCGGCGTGGTGAGCGGCGCCTATCGCTATCCGCTTTAAGGCGAGGAGTGAGTGAAGAGGAGTGAGAAAAGTAGAGGGGTGGCTCTCTCTCACTTCTCACTCCTCTTCACTCACTTCTGGTTTTAGACTGTCGCGTCTGAGCAACCACGAGGCTTCCCCATGTCCCGCACCATCATCACCACCGACAAGGCGCCGGCCGCCATTGGCCCGTATTCGCAGGCCGTGCGCACCGGCAACACGGTGTATTTCTCGGGCCAGATCCCGCTCGATCCGGCGACCGGCAACATGATCGAAGGCGACATCGCGCTGCAGGCGCGCCAGGTCTTCGTGAACCTCAGGGCGGTGGCTGAGGCGGCGGGTGGTTCGCTCGAAAAGATCGTGCGCATCGGCATTTATGTGACCAACCTTGGTCACTTCGCCACCGTCAACGAGATCATGTCCGAGTACTTCAAGGCGCCGTACCCGGCGCGCTCGACCATCGAAGTTTCCGCGCTGCCCAAGCTCGCATGCATCGAAGTCGACGCCATCATGGTGCTCGACTGACCGAGCCGCAGGGTCCACGCCGGTAGCCCGCCCTTTGGGGCTGTTATCGGCTGGACGGCTCGCCCGGTCAGGCCTCGTCGATGCCGCCCTCTCGCGCCAACGCTGCCACGATCCTCGCCGACCCTGGCGCCACGCCGGTGTCGTCGCTGCCGGGCGTCGGTCCTGCGCTGGCGGAGACGCTGTCGCGGCTGGGACTCGAGCGCGTACAGGACCTGTGGTTCCACCTGCCGCTGCGTTACGAGGACCGTACGCGCGTGACGGCGATTGCCGATCTGCGGCCCGGCGACCGCGCGCAGGTCGAGGGCGTGATTGAAGCCGTCGAGCGCGGCTTCCGCTATCGGCCACAGTTGAAAGTCGCCATCAGTGACGACTCGCATCAGACCCTGGTGCTGCGCTTCTTCCACTTCAACCGTAACCAGTCCGAGCAATTGAAGCCCGGCACGCGGCTGCTTTGCTACGGCGAAGTGCGGCAGGCGGCGCAAGGGCTGGAGATGGTGCATCCGCAGTACCAGCGATTGAACGGCGATGACCCGGCGGTCGTGGATGAGCTGCTGACGCCGGTCTATCCGACCACGGAGGGGCTAGGACCAAAGCGTCTTGCCGGCGTCATCGCCAAGGCGTTGGCGCTGCTGCCGTCGGATGCGCAGCTTGAGTTGATCCCCGCCGAGTTGTGCGCCGAGCATGGCCTGACCTCGTTGCGCGAGGCTTTGCTCTATGTGCACCGGCCACCGCCGGACGCGCATCTGGGGCAACTGACGACGGGTCGCCACCCTGCCCAGCAGCGGCTTGCTTTCGAAGAGTTGCTGACGCAACACCTGAGCTTGAAACGCATGCGTGCCGCGGTGCGGCGTCGCCACTCGCCGCGACTGAAGGGCACGGGCGAGCTGCGCAAGCGCTTGCTGGCCAGCCTTCCGTTTGGACTCACCGGTGCGCAGCATCGCGTCAGCGAAGAGATCGCAAAGGACATCGCCGGGCAACACCCCATGCTGCGGCTGGTTCAAGGTGATGTGGGTAGCGGCAAGACCATCGTCGCGGCACTCGCTGCGCTGGCGGCGGTGGAGTCGGGCCAGCAGGTCGCGCTGATGGCGCCCACGGAACTGCTGGCCGAACAACATCTGCATCATTTCCGGCACTGGTTGACGCCGATGGGAATCGAGGTGGCGTGGCTGGCGGGCAAGGTGGCGGGCAAGGCGCGGCAACAGGCGTTGCAGCGCGTGGCGTCGGGCGCGCAGGTGGTGATCGGCACGCATGCGCTCATGCAGGAAGGCGTGGCGTTCGCGCACCTTGGCCTGGTGATCGTGGACGAGCAGCACCGCTTCGGCGTGCAGCAGCGCTTGTCGTTGCGCGACAAGGGCGCAGATCATGAGTCGGGGCTGGTGCCGCACCAGTTGGTGCTCACCGCGACGCCGATTCCGCGCACGCTGGCGATGAGCGCGTATGCGGATCTCGACGTGTCGGCCATCGACGAGCTCCCGCCTGGCCGCACGCCTGTGCAGACCATTGCGATTTCCAATGCGCGCCGTTTCGACGTGATCGAGCGCATCCATGCCGCATGCCTCGAAGGACGTCAGGCCTATTGGGTGTGCACGTTGATCGAGGAGTCCGAGCAACTGCGTGCGCAGGCGGCGGAAGTGGCGCACACCGAGCTGTCGGCAGCGCTTTCCGATTGCCGCATCGGCCTCATCCATGGACGCATGAAGCCCAAGGAAAAGCAGGCCGTCATGGATGCGTTCAAGGCGGGCGAGTTGTCGGTGCTGGTAGCCACCACGGTCATTGAAGTCGGCGTGGATGTTCCCAATGCGAGCCTGATGGTGATCGAGAACAGCGAGCGGCTCGGCCTGGCGCAACTGCATCAGTTGCGCGGACGAGTAGGGCGCGGGGCTATCGCCTCCAATTGCGTGCTGTTGTACCAGCCGCCGCTCGGTCAATTGGCTCGCGAGCGTCTGCAGGTGATGCGCGAAACCAACGACGGGTTCCGCATCGCTGAGAAAGACCTTGAGCTACGTGGCCCGGGTGAAGTGCTGGGGACACGGCAGACGGGCCAGTTGAGTTTCCGTATCGCCGACCTCGCGCGGGATGCTCATTTGTTGCCGGCCGTGCAGGAGGTGGGCGCGCAGTTGCTGGCGCGTCATCCGCAGCAGGCAGAATTGCTCATTACGCGCTGGATTGGTGCGTCGGCCCGCTACGCTCACGCGTAGTCAGGCTTTGATGGCGCTGGTGTGTCATTGCCAGTGCAGTCGCAAGGCTTTGCGCCCGGCCGGCAAGGCCCTAAGCTAATTAATCCCCACGAAGAAAGATCGCCATGAGCCAGTTGCAACTGTTGATCGACACCGACCCGGGCGTGGACGACGCGCTTGCCATCCTGATGGCCCATGCGCACGCCGACGTCCTGGGCCTGACGATTGCGGCTGGCAATGTCGGCCTGGGTCATACGGTGCGCAACGCGCGCACGCTGGTCGATCTGGTTGGCAAGCCGACGCCGGTGTTCCCGGGGTGTCCGACTCCGCTCGTGCGCATGCCTGAAGAGGATGCTGTGCACGTTCATGGCAGCGATGGCCTGGGCGATGTCGGTTTTCCTGAACCGACCAGTCGCGCGGCTGATGAGCACGCGGTGCAGGCGATTCTTCGTCTCACACGGGAACATCCGAGCCTCACCCTGGTGGCGCTCGGTCCGCTGACCAACCTGGCGCTTGCCGTGCGGCTGGATCCCACGCTGCCGCAGCGCGTGAAGCGTCTGGTGATCATGGGTGGCGCCGTGACCGGTCTTGGCAACACGGGCAAGATTCCTGCCGAGTTCAACATCGGTTTCGATCCCGAGGCTGCCCACGTAGTGTTCGAGGCGTTCCCGAGATTCGATCTGGTCGACTGGGAAGTCGTGCTGCGCCACGCCTTCGATGACGAGGAATTCAACGGTTGGCTGGCTGCCGGCGATAAGCGTGCATCGTTCTTCGGGCAGGTGTTCGGCACCGCGCGCGCGTTCAATGCGAAGCGCGGCCGTCGCGGCGTGATCGCCGCCGATGCGCTGGCCATGGCGGTGGCGATCGATCCGGCCATCGTGACGCGTGTGGAAGAGCGTCATGTCGCGGTGGAAATGGACGGACGCCTGACCCGCGGCGCGACCGTGGTCGACTGGACGGCGCGCCTTGGGCAGCCAGCCAATGCCCGCATCGTCATGGAAGTCGACCAGGCCCGGTTCGGAGCCATGGTGCGCCGGGCGCTAGGGGCCTGAAACGGCCCTGTGGAAAGGCCTGGTCGGTCCAAGTGACTGACAGGCTTGCCAATGGGCAGGGCCTGTGGTTAAAATGCCGCTCTTTTCACCCACCGCTTTGAGTCAGTCATGAAGCCCGATATCCATCCGAATTATCGCCCGGTGGTGTTCCAGGACCTGTCGTCGGACTTCGCGTTCCTGACGCGTTCGACGATCGCCACCAAGGAAACCGTCAAGTGGGAAGACGGTAACGAGTACCCGCTGATCAAGGTGGATATCTCGAGCCACTCCCATCCGTTCTACACCGGCAAGCAGAAGACGCTTGACACCGGCGGCCGCGTCGACAAGTTCCGCAAGCGCTACGCGCAGAAGTAATCGCGCGAACGCAGTGCTGTCACGCCGCGACCACGCGGCGCAAGCAGGCTGAATCGCACGGGGCGAGCGAAGGCTCGCCCCGTGCTTTTTTACGCCTGCCATCCGACCATCCGCTAGGGCATGTTGGCGGGTCGATATGCGATAATGGGCGGCGAGGTGTCGCAGCCAATCCCCATACGCGACATCAACCCTACCTCGCCGGCCATCGCTTGCATGCGATACGCCGACGATGCCATTTCGTGAAGGAGGTTTTCCGTGTCCGATTCCAAGATCGTCAAGTTGGTGGATGAGTCGACCAACCGCAGCAGTGAGCTACCCCTGCTGAGCGGTACGCTCGGTCCCGCATGCATCGACATCGGAACGCTGTACAAGGACACGGGGCACTTCACCTACGACCCGGGCTACGGCAGCACCGCCAGCACCAAGAGCGCCATCACCTACATCGATGGCGACGAAGGCGTCCTGCTGTATCGCGGATACCCGATCGAACAACTGGCCGAGAAGTCGACCTTCCTCGAAACCTCGTACCTGCTCCTCAATGGCGAGCTGCCGACCAAGGACCAGTTCACCAAGTTCGAGCATGACATCACGCATCACACGATGATGCACGAGTCCTTGAAGGACTTCTTCAAGGGCTTCCACCACGACGCGCACCCGATGGCCATGCTGGCCGCCTCGGTGGCCTCGCTGTCGGCCTTCTACCACGACGACATCGACGTCGATAACGCGGAAGACCGCAAGCTGGCCGCGATCCGCCTGATCGCCAAGATGCCGACCATCGCCGCCGCCTGCTACCGCTACTCGATCGGCTGGCCGTTCCGTTACCCGCGCAACAACCTCGAGTATGTCGATCGCTTCCTGCACATGATGTTCGAAGTGCCGAGCGAGCCGCTGCAGATGAGCCCGGTCGCTGCCAAGGCACTGGACCTGCTGTTCATCCTGCATGCCGACCACGAGCAGAATGCCTCGACCTCGACGGTGCGCCTGGTTGGTTCGACCGGTGCCAACCCGTACGCCTCCATCGCAGCCGGCATCACCGCGCTGTGGGGCCCGGCACATGGTGGCGCCAACGAAGCCGTTCTGAAGATGCTCGAAGAGATCGGCACGGCCGACAAGGTCGAGACCGCCGTCAAGCGCGCGAAGGACAAGAACGACAACTTCCGCCTGATGGGCTTCGGCCATCGCGTTTACAAGAACTTCGACCCGCGCGCCAAGATCATCCGTGAGATGACCCACAAGGTGCTCAACGAGCTGGGTATCAACGACCCGCTGCTCGACGTGGCGATGAAGCTGGAAGAGGCGGCGCTGAAGGACGACTACTTCGTCGAGCGCAAGCTGTACCCGAACGTCGACTTCTACTCGGGCATCATCTACAAGGCGCTGGGCATCCCGACCGAGATGTTCACCGTGATGTTCGCCATCGCGCGTACCGCCGGCTGGATCTCGCATTGGATCGAGCAGCACGAAACCCCGGGCGCCCGCATCGGTCGTCCGCGCCAGATCTATACCGGCTCCGACGTGCGCAACTACGTGGCTGCCGACAAGCGTTGATCGTTTCCGTCGCTGCGTAATAAAAAAGCCCCGGGTTTCCGGGGCTTTTTTTGTGGCTGGCGCTTTGGGGCATCGTCGCGTTGCGCCGGCGGCGCTTCAGCGCAATGCGGAAGACAGCATTCGCTCGAACTCGTCATTGCTGTCGTCGGTGCCGAGCAATTCCTCGACGGCGGTGAGCGAGGCGCGCCGCATGGGCTTCTCGTCAATGCGGTCCAGCGGGGGTTGTCTGAGCGAGTCGCGCGGCAGCACGGTGATGTCGAAGGGCAGGCCGTCGGCCGCGAACAACAGCACGGGATATTCCTGTTGCTCATCCCGCGTGATTCGCAGGCGACGGATTTGCTGGGTGATCGGAACGCCGCGCTCCTCCAGGAACAGCACGACGCTTTCCGGGGTGTCACTGAACAGGTGCAGGCACACGGCCGAATGCGCGTCGGCGGTGCCTTCGAGCACTGCGCCGACGAGGCGCGGGTCGAAGCGCTCGAGAAAGCGCATGGCTTCCACGGCTGCTTCGCGACGTTCCTGCAGCAGTTGGGGTTGGGAGTCGGCGTGAAAGATGCGCTGGTGTTCCCTCAGCGCGTCTTCGATCTCGTTGTTGCGGGGCAGTGCCTGCGCGTCGAGGATGCCTAGCCGCTCGGCGGCCTTGATCTTGGCGTGGTGGAAATCGCGGATGCCGTGCTCGCTCATCAGTCTCGCCGCCTCCTGGGCGACACGCAGACGATTGCGCTGCAGGCGATCCTGCGCGTGGATGCGATGGTGCTGACCTCGTGCCATGCCTCATTCCTCCGGCAATCTGGCGTCCGCAGATGCGGACGCAGGCGGCAGAGCGGCGTGGGGAACAGATCCGCGCTGCCGACGATTAGAAGATGTCGTAGGCGTGCTGCTGATCCTGGTCCTCCTGTTCCTGGGTGGCCTGTTGCTTCATCCGGTCCACATCTTCGACCTTCATTATTTCCGAGCGACCATTGATCTGCACGGTCGAGATGCCCGGTGGCATCGGCAGGATATCCGCCGGCAGGTCTTTCAGGGCGGAGCCCATGTAAGACATCCAGATCGGCAGTGCCGCCTTGGCGCCGAATTCGCCCTTGCCGAGGGACGCGAAGTCGTCGAAACCCACCCACACCGTGGTCACCAGGGTCCCGTTGAAGCCGGAGAACCAGGCGTCGCGGTGGTCGTTGGTGGAGCCGGTCTTGCCGGCCAGGTCGGTGCGGCCCAGGGCATTGGCCGCGGAGCCGGTACCACGCTTGATCACGTCCTGCATCATCGAGGTGATCAGGTAGTCGTTGCGCACGTCGATGACCTGGGGCGCCAGTACGGGCGGGTGCGCGCCGTCGCCATGGGCGTCGGCCGGGAGCACCGCGTCGCCCACGGCCGAGCTGCTCGAGGCTGTAGCAGGGGTGCCGGTCGAGCCGGCACTGGCAACCGAGTTCGCTGGCGCGGTCGAGGGGCCTGCCGGCGGCGGACCCGGCGGTCGGGTGTCGAGCAGCCGCTCGGCGCAGGTACGGCAGGCGCGTGCCGGGTTGGCCTGGTACACCGGCTTGCCGTCGCGGTCATCGATCTCGCTGATGAAATAGGGCGTGACCAGGTAGCCGCCATTGGCGAACACGGCATAGCCCCGGGCCATGCTCATCGGCGACACCGAGGCCGTGCCCAGCGCCATCGAGAGGTTGCTGGGCAGGGAGTCGAGGGTGAAGCCGAAGCGGGTCGCGTACTCGCGCGCGTAGCGCACGCCGATGGCGTCCAGCAGGCGCACCGACACCAGGTTCTTGGACTGCACCAGGGCCTCGCGCAGCGGGATCGGGCCGTCGAACTTGTCGTCGTCGTTGGACGGGGTCCACAGGCCTCCCGGCCGCGAGGGGTCGGGCAGCGCCAGCGGGGCGTCGTTGACGATCGAGGCCGGCGTAAAGCCGCGTTCGAAGGCCGCCGAGTAGATGAACGGCTTGAAGCTGGAGCCCGGCTGGCGCGCCGCCATCACGGCGCGGTTGAACTTGCTGCGCAGGAAGTTGAAGCCGCCCACCACCGACTGCAGGGAGCCATCCTCGGGGTTGAGCGAGACCAGCGCCGCCTGGGCTGACGGAATCTGGGTGAGCTGCCACTGGCCCTTATCGTCGCGTGACACGCGGATGATGTCGCCGCGTTTGAGCACCGTGGACACGCTCTTGGGCGTGGCGCCGACGCGGGTGTCGTCGATCCGTGGGCGCGCCCAGCTCATCGCCTCAAGCGGCAGCTTCACCTGATCGTGGTTGACCAGGTACACGCTGGCCTCGGTGGCCGACACCTGGGTGACGACGCCCGGGTCCATGCCGGAGATGTCGGTGTAGCCGGCCAGGGCGCGATCCAGCTCATCGGTGCCGGCATCCGCGGCAAGCTCCTGGTGGGCCTCCGGGCCGCGCCAGCCGTGGCGGTGGTCGTAGTCGATCAGGCCGTTGCGGACAGCGTCCACGGCATCCTGCTGGCGCTTGCTGTCCACCGTGGTCTTGACCACGTAACCCTCGGTCAGCGCGTCGTTGCCCAGGCGGTCCAGCACCTGCAGGCGCACCATTTCGGCCAGGTACGGGGCATCTACCTCGATCGGCGGCTCATGCGGCGAGGCGCTGTTCGGCTCGGCGATGGCCTGCTCGTACTCGGCCTTGGAGATGTAGTGGTTCTCCAGCATCTGGCCCAGCGTCCAGTTCCGGCGCGCGATCATGCGCTTGGGGCTGTTGAGCGGGTTCACCAGCGATGGCAGCTGGAAGGTGGAGGCGATGGTGGCGCATTCGGCCACGCTCAGCTGGTCCAGCGTCTTGCCGTAGTAGAAAGAGGCTGCCGCAGCCACGCCGTAGGAGCGGTGGCCCAGGAACATCTTGTTGAGATAGAGCTCCAGGATCTGGTCCTTGGTCAGCTCGCTCTCCATGCGCAGGGCGATGAAGATCTCGGTCAGCTTGCGCGAATAGAGCTTTTCCGGGCTCAGAAAGAAATTACGGGCGACCTGCTGGGTGATGGTTGAGCCGCCCGGCCCCTTGTCGCCACCGGACATGATGACGTGCCAGCCGGCACGGGCGATGCCGTGCCAGTCCACCCCGGGGTGCTGGTAGAAGCTGGCGTCCTCGGCCGCTAGCACGGCGTGCTTGAGCCGGTCGGGGACGTTGCCGATAGCCACTGGAATGCGGCGCGTTTCGCCGAAGCTCGCAATCAGCTTGCCATCGGCGGAGAGCACTCTAAGCGGTACCTGCATGTGGTAGTCCTTGAGGACCGCCACTGAGGGCAAACGGGGGGAAATGAGCCAATAGGCCACGCCGACCGCCGCGACGCCCAGCAGCAAACCTGTGAAGGCCAGAATCAGGATCCAGCGCAGCAACCGCTTAAGAATTTGCATGATGGGGTGTTTGCGAGACGTGAGTCAAAACAAGACAGAGTATAGATGTAGCAGTATCCACGGCATGAACCGTAGGGTGCCACAGCAAAAAACAGGCCACCGACCCATTCGTTAAAGCTGTGCATGCCGTCACGTGAATGAGTCGAGAAAAGTCGCGTAGGCCGTTGCCAATACGTTAATTTTTGGATTAAATGCCGACGCGGACTGTGCCAGCCACTGGTACGGGCGCCTAGGGGTAAGGGGGAAAAATCGTGGGGCTTTTTACACCCAAGAAGCCGCCGCTTGTTGGTGTCGACATCAGTTCGACAGCCGTCAAGCTGCTGCAGCTCAGTCAGGCTGGCGGTCGCTATCGCGTAGAACACTACGCGGTCGAGCCACTGCCCCCCAATGCTGTTGTCGAGAAAAACATCGTCGAGGTCGATGCCGTGGGCGAGGCCATCCGGCGCGCGTTGTCGCGCTCGGGCTCCAAGCTCAAGCACGCGGCGGCAGCCGTGGCCGGTTCCGCGGTCATTACCCGCGTCATCCCGATGCCCAGCGAGTTGTCCGAGGATGACCTCGAAGGCCAGATCCAGGTCGAGGCCAACCAGTACATCCCGTATCCCATCGAGGAAGTCAGCCTGGACTACGAAGTACTCGGTCCCGTGCGCGACAACCCGGAAATGAACAATGTCCTGCTTGCTGCCTCGCGCACCGAGAACGTGGACATGCGCGTCGCCGCGCTCGACCTGGGCGGCCTGTCCGCCAAGGTGATCGACGTGGAGGCGTTCGCGATGGAAAACGCCTTCGCGATGGTGGCCGACCAGTTGAACGTCGGCCGCGATGCGCTCGTCGCCGTGGTCGACATCGGCGCCACCATGACCACGCTGTCGGTGCTGCGCAACCAGCGCACCATCTACTCGCGCGAACAGGTGTTCGGCGGCAAGCAGCTCACCGACGAAATCATGCGCCGCTACGGCCTCTCCTATGAGGAGGCGGGTCGCGCCAAGCGCAAGGGTGGTTTGCCCGACTCCTACGAGAGCGAAGCGCTCGAGCCCTTCAAGGAGTCGCTGGTGCAGCAGATCAGTCGTCTGCTCCAGTTCTTCTTTGCGGGCAGTGAATACAGCAAGGTCGACCAGGTCGTGCTGGCTGGCGGTTGTGCGTCCATCGAAGGCATCGGCGCCATGCTGGAGCAGCAGCTCGGCGTGCCGTGCGTGGTGGCCAACCCGCTGGCACGCATGTCGCTGTCGCCTCGCGTGCAGGCCCAGTCGCTCGCACAGGACGCCCCCGCCTTGATGATCGCGGTCGGCCTCGCGCTGAGGAGCTTTGACTGATGGCACACATCAACCTACTCCCTTGGCGTATCGAACGCCGCAAGCAGCGCGAGCGCGAGTTTTTCATGCAGCTCGGCGCCGCTGCCGTGGCGGCCGTGCTGGCGATACTGGTGTGGTCGCTCTGGATGGATTCGCGCATCAGCACCCAGAACGACCGCAACAGCTACCTGCAGGGTGAGATCAAGCAACTCGATGAACGCATCGCCAAGATCAAGGACCTGGAAAAGGTTCGCGAGAGCCTGCTGGCGCGCAAGCAAATCATCGAGCAGTTGCAGGCCAACCGTTCGCAAATGGTCCACCTGCTCGACGAGCTGGTGAAGACCATCCCCGCCAGCGCCCGTCTGAGCGGCCTCAAGCAGACCGGTGATTCGCTGACGCTGGACGGTGTGGCGCAATCCAACGCCAGCGTGGCCGAGTACATGCGCAATATCGAAAGCTCGCCGTGGATGGGGCATGCCGATCTGCGCAAGACAGAAAACACGCATGGCGACAGCCGCCTGCCTTATACCTTCGGACTGGATGTGGCGCTGAATCGTCCCAAGTCGGAGGAAAACGGCGAGGGCATGGATGACCACACGGCCCCGGCTGCGGCCAGCACGGCAGCGGCACCGGCCAAGGCGGCACAGCCTGCTGCGGCGCCCGCGGCTCAGCCGGCCAAGGCGGCTACCGCTGCCACAGCGGCCAAGCCGGTCAGCACGGCCAGTCCTGCGGCCAATGGAGGAGCCAAGTAATGAATTTCCTCCAGGAACTGCAGAACCTCGACCGCAACAACATCGGCGGCTGGTCGAAGTCGATCAAGTACTTCTTCACCAGCCTGGTGTTCGCCCTCATCGTGTTCTTCGGCTGGTACCTGTTCATCGGCGACCAGCAGGACCAGTTGCAGGCGGCCGCCGGCAAGGAGGAGCAGCTCAAGAAGGAGTTCTCCGAGAAGCAGGCCAAGTCGGTCAATCTCGAAGCACTCCAGCAGCAGCTCGATGAAATGCAGGACATGCTGCGCCAGTTGCTGCGCCAGCTGCCCAGCAAGACCGAAATGCCCGAGCTTCTCGTGGACGTCTCGCAGACAGCGCTGTCCGCCGGCCTGGAGGCTGACCTGTTCCAGCCGGGTCCGGAGACGCCGAAGGACTTCTACGCAGAGAAGCCGATCCAGCTTCGCATGGTGGGTACGTACCACCAGTTCGGCACCTTCATCAGCGGCGTGGCATCACTGCCTCGCGTGGTGATCCTGACCATGCACGACGTGTCGCTGACGCCCAAGAACAAAGATCCCAAGGGCGGCCCAGCGGGCGACGGACTGCTGGTGCTCCAGGGCACGGTCAAGACGTATCGCTACCTGGACGAAGACGAAAGCGCGTCGGCGAAGGCGGCCAACGCCAAGTCGCAGCATGGCAAGCCTGCCGCGAAGACTGGGGGGCAGAAATGAGCAAGTTGACTGCCGTCAGGCCTGCCTTCTTAGCGAAAGCATCGCTGGCGTTGTGCGTGGTGGTGATGCTCGCCGGTTGCAGCGGGCAGGATGATCTTCACCAGTGGGTGGCGCAGGAGAAGCAGAAGAAGGGCGCTCCCATTCCCCCCCTGCCTGTGATCAAGACGTTCGAAACCTTCCAGTACACCGATCAGGACAAGCGCGATCCGTTCAGTGCGAGTACGGCGGAGTTGCAGACGACCAACGCGGGGCCGCGGCCGGACCAGAACCGCGCCAAGGAACCATTGGAAATGTTCGCGCTGGACAGCCTGAAGATGGTGGGCACCGTAGGGGTCGGTGCCGGCATGGAAGTGCTGGTGAAGGATCCCGGTGGCGTGATCCATCGTGTCCATCGCAACGAATACATGGGCCAGAACTATGGTCGTGTCACCGCCATCGGCGATGACCACCTCGACCTGGTGGAGCTGGTTCCTAACGGCAACGGTGGCTGGATGGAACGTTCCGCCAGCATCGCGCTCAGCGAGAAATAAGAAACAGGGGCTGATGCAATGACCAACCAATCCAAATCTGTTCGGAGCCGCGTCATGCGCCAGGCTAGCCGTTATGTGGTCGTGAGCCTGCTGACGCTAGGCGCCGCATGGTCGACTACGGCAGCGGCCGCCACCAGCACCCTGAAGGACATCAGTTACGACGCGCTGCCCGGTGGCCGCGTCGAGCTGCATCTGAACTTCGCCCAGGGTCCGGTGCCGGAGCCGAAGATCTTCACCACCGGCAATCCGCCGCGCATCGCGGTGGATTTCCCGGATACCGACAACGCCGCGGCACGCCATATCGACATCGGCAAGGGCGCGACGACCGGCGTATCGGCGGTGTCCGCCGGTGGCCGCACCCGCGTGGTGGTCGAGCTCGTACGCGACTCCACCTATCGTTCGCGGGTGGAGGGCAACAGCCTCGTGCTTACCGTCAACAACGGCACGGATGCGCAGACCACGACGACGGCGTCGACGATCGACCCGTCCAAGGCGCTGCCGTCGATGGCCACCGGCCCTGCCGTGTCCAACATCGACTTCCGCCGTGGTCCGAACGGCGAAGGCCGCATTCTCGTCGACTTCAGCGGCGCGGGCGCCAGTGCCGACATGAAGCATCAGGGCGACAAGGTCATCGTCGACATCGACCATGCCAACCTGCCGTCGAACCTCGCCCAGCGCCTGGATGTGCTCGATTTCGCCACGCCGGTGCAGTCGATCGTCACCAAGGCGGGCCCGCGTGGTGGCGCGCACATGGAAATCAGCGTGAAGGGCCCGGCGGATACGTCGGCGTACCAGAGTGGCAACCAGTACGTGGTCGAGGTGGCGCCGAAGAAGAAGGATGCCAAGGCGGATGCCACGCTGGCCAAGGGCCAGGAGCCGGTCTATACGGGCAACCGCGTGACCTTCAACTTCCAGGACATCCCGGTACGCTCGGCCCTGCAGCTGCTGGCTGACATTTCCGGCCTCAACCTGGTGGCATCGGACACGGTCGGCGGCAGCGTGACCCTGCGCCTGGTCAACGTGCCGTGGGATCAGGCACTCGACGTGGTGCTGCGCGCCAAGAGCCTGGACAAGCGCCGCAACGGCAACGTGATCTGGATTGCGCCGCAGGAAGAACTGGCCAAGTACGAGCAGAGCATCGCCGACGCCCGCATGAAGGCAGAGGACAATGCCGAACTCGTGACCGACTACGTGCCGATCAGCTATGGCAAGGCGAAGGACATCGCCAAATTGCTGACGCAGGGCAGCCAGAGCGGCGGCGGCAGTGGTGGCGGTGGCGGCGGCGGCAACGGCAGCCGTGGATTCCTCTCCACGCGCGGCAGCGTATCGTTCGACGAGCGCACCAACACGCTGCTGATCAACGATAACCCGCAGAAGATCCGTGAACTGCGCGCTCTGGTGGCCGTGCTCGACAAGCCGGTGCAGCAGGTGTTGATCGAATCGCGCATCGTGATCGCTACCGACAACTTCACCCGTGAGCTTGGTGCCCGCTTCGGCGTCCAGGGCAAGCGTGTCAACCCGAGTGGCCAGACGCTTTCCACCGGTGGCACCACCACGGGTGCGGGCACGGCCGGCGGCATCAACGTGAACCTGCCTGCGGCCAATCCGGCCGGCGGCCTCGCGCTGGGCATCCTGGGCAAGAACTACGCGCTTGACCTTGAGCTCTCCGCAGCGCAGACCGAAGGCCGCGGCGAAGTGATCTCCAGCCCGCGTGTGATCACTGCCAACCAGCAGGAAGCGGTGATCCGCCAGGGTCAGGAAATCGGCTACGTGACCTATCAGAACAGCGCCACCGGTGCGGCCGGCAGTGGTACCGCCACCGTGCAGTTCAAGGACGCGGTGCTCGAGCTGAAGGTGACGCCGACGATCACCTCCGACAATCGTGTGTACCTGATGATCAACGTCAAGAAGGATGCACTCGCCCAGTTCATCACTGTGCCGGGCAGCGGCCAGGTGCCGCAGATCGACACGCGTGAGATCAACACCTCCGTGCTGGTGGACAATGGCCAGACCGTGGTGCTGGGTGGCATCTACGAGATCACCAAGCAGAACTCGGCGACCAAGGTCCCGGGCCTGGGCGACATTCCGGGTCTCGGTATCCTGTTCCGCACCACCTCGCGTCAGAGCGACAAGGCGGAACTGCTGATCTTCGTGACCCCGCGCATCTTGAGCGAAAGCCTGCAATAACCCGCGTTCGCGAGACGATCGTGAAAAGGGGCGGCCATGGCCGCCCCTTTTGTTTTCAGGGAGTTGCCATCTATCGAAGGGGCCGGAAGTCATGGGTATTAAACTTCCGGGGCCGGTTAAGGTCTGTTGTCCGTTCAACCCCCGATGGAATCCCCGATGGATATGCCCGAGGCTCAACCCTCATCCCGCCTGCAGCAAGCCTTCCTGCAGGTTCGCGACGAGCTGCAACGCAGCGTCATCGGCCAGCCGCATCTGATCGATTGCCTGCTCGTGGCCTTGCTGGCGGACGGGCACCTGCTTGTTGAAGGCGCGCCGGGCCTGGCGAAGACCACCGTGGTCAAGGCCTTGGCCGGCTGCATCGAAGCGGATTTCCACCGCGTACAGTTCACGCCTGACCTGCTGCCCGCCGACCTCACCGGCACGGACGTGTTTCGCCCCCAGGCGGGCAGTTTCGAGTTCGAGAAGGGGCCGTTGTTCCACAACATCGTCCTCGCCGACGAGATCAATCGCGCGCCGGCCAAGGTGCAATCGGCGCTGCTCGAAGCCATGGCCGAGCGACAGATCACCGTGGGTCGAAGCACCTGGCGCCTGCCGGAACTGTTCATGGTGATGGCGACGCAGAATCCGATCGAGCAGGAAGGCACCTTCGCGCTGCCCGAAGCGCAGCTCGATCGCTTCGTCATGCACGTAACCATCGGGTATCCGGACGCGGTGGCGGAGCTGGCGATTCTCCAGCTCGCCCGCGAACAGGCGCGCCGGACCCTTCATCCTGCGACCGCTGCGCGCCCCTCGCTGACACAGTCCGATGTCTTCAGTGCGCGTGAGGCGGTGCTTGACGTGCACATGGCGCCGGCGCTGGAGGAATACATCACGCAACTGGTGCTGGCCACGCGCGATCCCGGTGTCTATGGCCCTGAACTCAAGCGCTGGATCGCCTGGGGCGCGAGCCCTCGCGGCACCATTGCGCTGGATCGCTGCGCGCGCGCGCATGCCTGGCTGGCCGGCCGGGATTACGTATTGCCCGAAGACGTGCACGCCATCGTCCACGAAGTGCTGCGCCATCGCGTACTACTGAGCTACGAAGCGGAGGCCGAAGGCGTGCGCAGTGATCAGGTCATTCGCCGCGTGCTGGATCTCGTGCCGCTGCCGTGAGCGTCGCCCCGGACATGATTGCCGGCGCCGATGGCCGCACGCGAGTTCGCCTCGCCGAACTCGTGGCGTTGCGCGCCCGCGTCGCCAAGGCCGCGCTGCCCAGGCTCGAGAGCCGCGCCATGCGCGCCGGACAGCAGTCCAGCCGTCTGTACGGCCGCGGCATGGATTACGCCGAATCGCGCATCTACCAGCCTGGTGATGACGTACGCCGCCTTGACTGGCGATTGACCGCGCGCAGCGGCCGTTTGCACACGAAGCTGTTTCAAGAAGAGCGTGAAGGTCGGCTACTGATTCTGCTGGATGCCCATGAGAGCATGCGCTTCGGCACGCGTGTACGGTTGAAGTCCGTGCAGGCGGCCCGCGCCGCCGCGCTGGCGGCATGGTACGCCGTGCGTGCAGGTGAGCGCGTCGGGTTGATGGCCTTCGGCAGTGGACATCGTTCCCTGCGTCCACAGGCAGGCACACGCGGTGCGCTGGCGGTGTGTGGTGCGCTGGCCGACTGGGATGCGGACGACCGCTCGGTGCAGGGTGAGCCATTGTCCGATGCGCTGCTGCGAGCTGGCCGGCTGATGCATGGTGCCAATCGCGTGCTGTTGATCAGCGACGGGCTGAGTTGCGACGAGGCGGCACGGGGCCGCTTGCTGGATCTCTCGGGCAAGGCGGGCATTCGTGTCTTGATTGTCGCCGACGCGCTCGAGCTAGGTCTGCCGCCCGCAGGGCGTTATCCCATGGAGCACGATGGCGTGCGCCGCGACGTTGCTCTATTCGGCGAACGCCAGCGCAGGGAATTCCAGCAAGCCCTGGGTGCAGGACAGGCACGGCTCAACGGCATGGCGCAATCACTCGGGCTTCCTCACGCCACCATCGATACGGCTGCCGATCCTCTGGACGCCGTCATGTCCTTGCTGGCTCCTGGAGTGCGTCGATGAACGCACCGGCTGCTGTGCAAGCCAAGGGACCGTTGCTGCGCGACATCCATCTTCCGCCGCCGCCGTCGTCGTGGCCGCCGGCACCGGGCTGGTGGGCACTGGCGGTGTTGATCGTCGCGGCGATCGGCCTGGGTTTCTGGTGGTGGCGGCGCCAACAGCGTCGCCGCGCCGAGGAGTGGCTGGTGCTGGCAGAAGTGGATCGCGTGCTGGCGTCGGGACGCGGGCACCCGCAGCGCATCGCTTCGGGCCTGCATCAGTTGCTGCGGCGTGGTGCGTTGCGTATCGATCCGCGGGCCGCGCAACAGCGCGGCGAAGCATGGCGTCGCACCCTGGCGAGTATCCCCGTCGATCCATCGACGCTCGAGCAACTGCATGTCGTAGAGGCGGCGATGTTCCGACCCGGCGCGTCGCTGGATACCGAGGCCGCCGCCAATGCGACGCGTCGCTGGCTCGCGGTGGCCTGGCGTCATGGCTCGTCGTCGCGTAGGCGCCGTGTGCGAAACCGGCATGATGCTGGCGGGGTGCAGTCATGATGGATCTGGCCTGGCCGTGGGTATGGGTGCTCGCCCCCCTGCCATGGTTGCTGCGGTGGTGGCTGCGTCCCGCACCACCCGGGCAGGCATTGCATCTTCCTCATCCGGGCGTGCACTTGGATGCGCCGGAGCGTCAAGGGCGTGGCCGTTGGCGCACGTGGCTGCTGGCGCTGGCCTGGCTGGCGCTGCTGACGGCGGCGGCACGCCCGCAGTGGGTGGGGCCGCCACAGGCACAGCAGCGCAGCGGTCGTGCGTTGATGCTGGCGGTGGATCTGTCCGGAAGCATGCGCACCGACGATATGCAGTTGAGCGGGCAACCGGTCAGCCGCTTCGGCGCCGTCGAAGCCATTGCGGGCGACTTCATCGCGCGGCGCAGCGGCGATGAAATGGGGCTGATCCTGTTCGGCAGCCGTGCTTTTCTGGTGACGCCGCTCACCTACGACCTGCAGGCGGTGAAAGCGCAATTGCAGGGCGCAGCGGTCGGGTTGGCTGGCACGGAGACGGCCATCGGCGACGCTATTGGCGTGGCGGTGAAGCGACTGGCCGGCCAGCCTGCGCAGGCGCGTGTCGTCGTGCTGTTGACCGATGGCGTCAACAACGCGGGCAACATTGCACCCCTTGATGCCGCGCGCGCGGCCAGGGCCGCCGGCGTGCGCATCTACACCATCGGCATCGGTGCTACCGAGATGAGCATTCCGGACCTCTTTGGTTCGCACACGGTCAATCCATCGGCGGATCTGGACGAAGGCATGCTGCGCTCCATCGCCGGGCAGACCGGCGGTCACTATTTCCGCGCCACCGATTCCAGCCAGCTGGCGGATGCCTATCGCGCCATCGACGCGCTGGAACCGATGCCCCAGCAAGGTCCATCGTTGCGGCCGCGCCACGAACTGTTCCGCTGGCCGCTGTCGATCGCTGTGCTCTTCTGGTTGCTGGCATTCCTGCCGGGCCTGCCGCGTCGGGAGGCCTTTGCATGAGCGAAGCGGTGCAGCAGTTTCATTTCCTGCGGCCGTGGTGGCTGCTTGCGTTGTGCGTATTGCCGCTGCTGATTCTGTTCGCGACGCGGCGGCAAGGTGCGCGTGAGCAATTATCGCGTCTCGTCGATGCCGAGTTGCTGCCGTTTCTGCTGAAGGGCAGTGCCGTTCGCCGTCGCGCTACGCCCTGGTTGCTTGCGGGCGGCTGGGTGCTGATGACGCTGGCGATGGCGGGGCCGACCTGGAGTCGCGTGGCGCAACCGCTGTATGCAAAACGGGCGGCCCAGGTGGTCGCGGTATCGATGTCGCAGCGCATGCTGGCGCGTGACGTCGCGCCGAGCCGGCTGGATCGCGCGCGTTACAAGGTGCGTGATCTCCTGGCCGCCAATCACGATGGACTCAATGCACTGATCGCCTATGCAGGCGATGCCTTCGTAGTGGCGCCGCTCACCTCCGATGCGTCGGCGCTCAACGATCTGCTCGATGCGCTCGCACCCGACACCATGCCTATCGATGGCGACAACGCAGCGCAGGCCATCGAGCGTGGCATGGGCTTGATCCGCGACGCGAAAGTCGGCGGAGGCTCGCTGGTGCTGGTGACCGACAATGCGGATGACGCCGCCCTGGCCGCGGCGAGAAAGGCTGCGGCGGATGGCGTGCACGTATCCGTGCTGGGCATCGGCACCGCGCAGGGCGGCCCTGTGCCGCTGTCGGACAACAGCTTCCAGCGCGACGCCCAAGGCGGTGTCCTCCTCGTCAAGCGCAACGATGCCGCCCTCCAAGCCCTCGCCGCCGCGGGCGGTGGCGTGTATGTGCCCATGACAGACGATGACGGCGACGTGCGTACTCTCGGCGGCGCGTTGACAGCATCCGGCCCCACCGTGCTCGCCGCGGACATGCACGGTGACGAATGGCAGGATCGTGGCCCGTGGCTGCTGTTACTGCTGCTGCCATTGGCGGCGATGTCGTTCCGTCGTGGTTGGCTGATGATGCTCGCGCTGGTGTTCCTGCCGCTGATGCCTGGCATCTCGCACGCGGATACATGGAGCGACCTGTGGCGGCGCCCAGACCAACAGGCCGCTGCGGCGCTTCAGCAGGGCGACGCCAAGCGAGCACAGCAGTTGGCGCGTGATCCCGCTTGGCGTGGAGCGGCAGCCTATCGTGCCGGCGATTACGCTGCTGCGGAAAAAGATCTGCGCGACCTTCCTGGTTCCGATGCCCAGTACAACCTGGGCAACGCGATGGCGAAGAACGGCGACTACCAGGGCGCGCTGGAAGCCTACGACCGCGCGCTCAAGGCCAATCCCGCCAATGCCGATGCAAGCGCCAACCGCAAGGCAGTGGAAGACTGGATGCATCGCCAGCCCAAGCCGCCGCAGAACGACAACGGCGCCAAGGACAACAAGGGCAAGGCCGGTTCGGGACCGTCGACCACGCCGCCCGATAACGCGCAGGGCCAGTCCGGGCAGAAGCCGCAGGACGAAGGCAAACAGGATCAGGGGCAGGGCAAGCCGTCACAGGAGTCGCAGGGCGGTTCGCAGGGCAACGGCAACACTAAGCAAGGCGAGCAGGGTGGCCAGCAGCCGATGGATCGCTCGCCTGATCAGGGTTCCACGGGCCAGCCGCAGACGCCCGAGCAGCAGGCCGAGCAGCGCGCTCGCCAGGAGCAGGCGCAGCAGGCCCTGCAAAAGCAGATGGACGCTGCGCTGGGCAAGCAGGCCAAGGGCACGCCACCGAATGGCACGCATGAACTGGGCGCCATCGAGAAGGATGACGCGCAATCGAAGCTGCCGGCCGATGTGCGGCAGGCATTGCAGCGTGTGCCTGATGATCCGGGCGCGCTGTTGCGGCGCAAGTTCGAACTTGAATACCGGCAGCGCCATGAAGGCGCCGCGCCACCCGAAGGTGATTCCCCGTGAAGCTGCGCTATCTATGGTTCCTGCTGTGCGGTTTCATGGCGCTGTGGCCGTTGGCGTCCCTTGCCGCCGATGTACAGGCCACGCTCGACCGCAACCGCGTGGAACTCGGCGAAACCGTGACGTTGAACCTGCGCGCGAACGGCGGCGGCATGGCCAATACGCCCGACCTGAGCGTGCTGTCCGGTGACTTCGCCGTGTTGGGTTCGTCCAGCAACACCAGCATCAGCATCGTGAATGGACAACGCACGGCGCAGGTGACCGTCGGCGTGGCCTTGCGGCCGTTGCATGTGGGCACGCTGCACATTCCCGCGTTGTCGTTTGCCGGCGGAACCACAGCGCCGCTCGATCTGGACGTGGCGCAGCCAGACTCGAATACGCAGGCAGCGGGCCGGAAGGACGTATTCCTTGAGGCGACGGTGGATCCGTCGAGCGCCTACGTCGGCCAGCAAATGGTCTATACGGTGCGATTGTTGTTCGCGGCCGACCTCACCAGCGGTGCGTTGGAAGACCCACAGGTCACCGGCATCGACTTCCGCCGTCTGGGCGACGAAATCAACTACCAGGCTGAGCGTGGTGGTCGCCGGTACAACGTCATCGAGCGCCGTTACGCGGTGATGCCGCAGCGCGAAGGGCATCTGCAGATTCCCTCGGTGGCCTTCCAGGGCGAGTCGGTGAACATGGCCAATCCGGATGCCTTCTTCGGCAACGGTACGCCCATCACCGCGGCGTCACCGGCCGTGGACATCGATGTGCGGCCCGCGCCCGCGCAGGCATCGCAAGGCGCGTGGCTGCCGGCGCGTGCGCTCAGCCTGACCCTGGATGGCGGCCCTGCGCATGGCGACCTGCATGTGGGCGAGCCGCTGAACCTGGTGATGAACCTGCAAGCCACCGGATTGCCGTACGAAGCACTGCCATCGCTCAGCCTGCCGTCGCTGGACGGCGCCACCGTGTATCCGGACAAACCGGTCAATGGCACTCGCGTGGATGGCCAATGGCTGGTGGGGCGTCGGCAGCAGAGCTTTGCGGTGGTGCCCAACCGTGCCGGTACGCTCACCATTCCGGAAACCACGCTGACGTGGTGGAACGTGGTCGAGAACCGTGCCGAAACCGCACGTATTCCTGCCCGCACATTGACTGTGCTGCCGGGTGCGGGCGCACCGACTTCTTCCTCGCCGTCGGTTCCGCAGGCCCATGCCACGCCTATCGCCGCCACGTCCACCCAGCCGGAAGCGGCTGTCACCAGCGAGAGCGTGCCGTGGCGCATGCTTGCGCTGATCAGCCTGGGCTTGTGGGCGTTGAGCGTGCTGGCCTGGTTCGTATGGCGCTGGCGCCAGCGCGGGCGAGCCAGCGCGCCGGTTGCGCCGGTTGATGCAGCGAAAGGAACAGCCCCGCGGCTTCGTGCGGCTTTCCTGGTCGAAGCCCGTGGCAACGATGTGGCGCGGCAGGCCAATGCACTGCTGGCCTGGGCCCGCGCAGAGCGACCTGCGCTGCAGAATCTGGGCGAACTGGCCCGTGCTCTGTCGGCCGGAGCTCAAAGGGACGCCATCGATGCCTTGCAGCGCCAGCGTTATGCCGGCAAGGATGCGGGCGGACCGGGCGATCGTCTTGCCATGGCTTTCCGTGATGGCTTTGCATGGGAGCCCGAGGGAGCTGGCGATGATGCTTCGCCGTTGCCGCCGCTCTATCCCTTCAACCTGCGTCGCTGAGCGCGTTGCGCCAAAGGGTCGCCATGGCGTCGCCGAAGCAGCAGATCTGCACGTGCTCGGGCCCGCCCTCCGGCGCGTTGAGCAGCGCATGCAGCGCGACCCTCGCCGCCTGTTCGGGTGGATACCCGTACACGCCGCAACTGATCGCAGGAAACGCGATGGAGGAAAGGTCATACTCTGTCGCCAGCATCATGCTTTGCCGGTAGCAGCTCGCCAGCCGTTCCGGCTCGCCGTGGCCGCCGCCGTGCCAGACAGGGCCGACAGTGTGGATGACGTATCGCGCCGGCAGGTCGAAACCGAACGTGATGCGTGCTTCACCCGTGGGGCAGCGCACGCCGGGTTCGACCTCAGGGATGGCCCGGCAGGCTTGCAGCAATCGGGGCCCTGCGGCACGGTGGATGGCGCCATCCACGCCGCCGCCACCGAGCAGCGTGGTGTTGGCGGCGTTGACGATGGCGTCCACGTCGAGGCGCGTGATGTCGCTCTTGATGATCTCTATGTCCATAGGCATTGGATTCGTAAAAAGTTGCGACGTATGCTTGACCTACCATCCGGCCCGCTGAGACTGATCCATCGCCATGACTAAGGCAGAAGACATCTCCTTCGGTTACTTGCTCAACGATGTCACCTTGCTCATCCGCAAGCACTTCGACAGACGCGCCGTGAAATTCGGGTTGACCCGTGCCCAGTGGCGAGCCACCAAAATGCTCTATCACCGCGAAGGCATGCGTCAGACCGAACTGGCCGAGTCGCTGGAGATGGAGCCCATCGCGGTGGGCCGCGTGATCGACCGCCTGCAAGCTGCCGGCTTTGTGGAGCGTCGCCCTGACCCGAAGGATCGCCGTGCCTGGCGCCTGTACGTCACCGACCAGGCCCGCAGCGTCATCGCCGACATGGAACTCATCGCGCGCGGTGTCCGCAAGGATGCCGCCAAGGGCATCCCGGTGCCCGAACTGGAGCAGGCGCTCGGTGTGCTCAACCGCATGAAGGAAAACCTGCAGGCGCTCGATGGCGGCGCGGCAGAGGAAGAAGGCGAAGCCTGATCTCCGTTGACCGGCCATAGACACACGCACCAGGCCTTTTGGCAGGTGCGCGCCATCGCCGCGCCACATTACCTTGCGAGAACTATTGCGCCTGCCTGACGACGGGCGCTTTGCCAAGTGCTGTCGGTCGTGCGGGGCATGGCTCCGTACTGCCTCACAATGCCTGTGCAACGCACCGGCAGGGTGGGCAAGGTGCATTTCCCGTGTAACAGACAGCGCAGCCGATAAAGCGGCATCCCGGCGCATGACGGGCATGCCGGTAGCGGTAAGTGGTCGGAGACATCATGCAGCTCAGGGCTCGCAAGAAATACATCGTGCTCGTGACGGGCCTCGTCGCGGCCATCGCCGCTGCGCAGATGTTCCATGGCAGTGAGCGCGCGAGGGCGAAAACGCCGGCCGCCGCGCCATCGTCCGTGCCGGTGAAGGTGGCCAGTGCGCATCGCGGCGATCTCGATCTGACACTGAAAGTGATCGGTCGCGCCGAGGCCTTCTCCACCGTGAACGTGCAGGCACGCGTCAGTGGCCAGTTGGAGTCGCTGCTGTTCACGCCGGGCGGACAGGTGAAGCAGGGCGCCACCATCATCCGCATCGACCCCAGCCTGTTGCAGGCGCAACTGGATCAGGCCGAAGGCAACCTTGCCAAGGACCAGGCCCAGCTCGACAACGCCAACACGGTCATCAAGCGTTACCAGCCGCTGCTCGGCAAGGGTTACGTGTCGCAGATGGACTACGACACGTACAAGGCCAACCAGGGTATCTACACCGCAGCCGTGAAGGCGGACAGGGCCGCCGTGGAACTGGCGCGCACGCAGCTCGGCTACACGCAGGTGCAGGCACCGTTCGACAGCATCGCCGGTGCGCCGCTGGTGTATCCGGGGGCGCAGGTCTCGGCGAACGACACCTCGATCGTGGTGCTCAATCAGATCCGCCCCATCCATGTGACCTTCTCGGTGCCCGAAACCGGACTCGATGGCATCAAGGCCTCGATGGCGCGCGGCAAGGTGCCGGTGACAGTGAACATCCCCGGCTCGAAAACGGCGCCGATGGCAGCCGAGCTCGACTTCATCAACAACGCCGTGGACGCGACCACCAGCACCATCCAGCTCAAGGCGCGCTACGCGAACGACGATGTGCGCCTCACGCCCGGCCAGTTCGTGGAAGTGTCGTTGCCCACCACCCGCTTGGCCAACGTGGTGACGGTGCCGGTGGTGGCCTTGCAGAACTCGCCACTGGGGAGCTTCGTGTTCGTCGCCAACGCGGACGGCACGGTGCAGCAGCGCATGGTGACAGCGGGACCCACCACGGGCGCGCAGATCGTCATCGAGAAGGGCCTGGAGGGCAACGAAACCGTCGTGACGGACGGCCAGTTGCTGCTCGTCGACGGCACGCAGATACACGTCGTGAAGGACAACGGCTGAGCCGGCGCCGCACATGAACCTGCCCGCCCTCTGCATCCAACGCCCGGTCATGACTACGCTGCTGATGGTGGCGTTGCTGGTGTTCGGCATCGCCGCCTATCCGAAGTTGCCGGTCAATGAACTGCCCAACGTCGACTTCCCCACCATCACGGTGAATGCGAGCCTGCCCGGCGCCGCACCGGAAACCATGGCGACGGCGGTGGCGACGCCACTGGAAAACCAGCTTTCCACCATCGCTGGCATCCAGTCGATGACTTCGACAAGCGCGCTCGGTTCCACGTCGATCACGCTGACCTTCGAGCTCGATCGCAACATCGACGGCGCCGCACAGGACGTGCAGGCAGCCATCTCCTCGGCGCAGCGCCAACTGCCCACCAACATGCCCACGCCGCCCACCTTCCGCAAGGTGAATCCGGCGGATGCGGCCATTCTTTACCTCACGCTGCGTTCGCGCACGCAGCCGCTGTCCGTGGTCGACGACTACGCAGAGACACAACTCGCGCAACGCCTGTCGATGATCGACGGCGTGGCGCAGGTCAACGTATACGGCTCGCAGAAATACGCCGTGCGCATCAGCGTCGATCCCCAGAAGCTTGCCGCCAGCGGCATCGGCATCGACACGGTGCAGCAGGCGGTATCGGCGGCGAACGTGAACCTCGCCACCGGCTCGCTCAATGGCAATCGCCAGTTGCTGCAGATCCGTTCGGACGGCCAGTTGCAGCGCGCCAATCTGTACAACAACATCATCGTCGCCTATCGCAACGGCGCGCCGGTGCGACTGTCCGATCTCGGCAAGGCCGAGGACAGCGTGCAGAACGATCAGGTGGCGAGCTGGTACAACGGCGAGCGCGCCATCGTGCTGGCGATCCAGCGCCAGCCGGGCTCCAACACGGTGGCGACCATCGATCGCATTCGGGCGGTGCTACCCACCTTCGAAGCCACCTTGCCACCGTCGATCAAGCTGGCCGTGCTCTACGACCGTTCCGTGTCCATCCGCGAATCGGTGCACGACGTGCAGTTCACGCTGGTGCTTGCCGGCGTGCTGGTGGTGTTGGTGATCTATCTGTTTCTCGGCAATGCCTCGGCCACGCTGATTCCCGCGCTGGCGCTGCCGGTGTCCATCGTCGGTACCTTTGGCGCGATGTTCGCGCTGGGTTACAGCCTGGACAATCTGTCGCTGCTGGCCCTGACTCTGGTCGTCGGTTTCGTGGTGGACGATGCCATCGTCATGCTGGAAAACATCGTGCGTCATGTCGAGGGCGGCATGGACCCGTACGAGGCCGCGCTGAAGGGCGCAAGCGAGATCGGCTTCACCATCTTCTCCATGACGTTGTCGCTGGTGGCGGTGTTCTTGCCGGTGATGTTCATGGGCGGCATCGTGGGTCGCCTGTTCCACGAGTTCGCTGTGACGCTGAGCGTGGCGATCCTGATTTCGGGCTTCGTCTCGATCACGCTCACGCCCATGCTGTGCAGCCGCTTCCTCAAGCATGCCGAGCACGACAAGAAGGCACGGATCGTGCGGTGGTTCGATGCGGGTTTCGAGCGGGTGCGCCGGGGGTATGTGAGCTCGCTGACCTGGGCTGTGCATCACCCGCGCAGCGTCCTGGGTTTGTTCGCGGCCAGCTTGCTGGCGACGGGCTTGCTGTTCGTGGTGGTGGACAAGGACTTCATCCCGGCCGGTGATTCGGGCCAGCTCAACGTGAATGTCGAGGGCCCTGACGACACCTCGGTGGCGGGCATGATGCTGCGCCAGCAGCAGCTCGCGAAGATCGTGGAGAGCGATCCCAATATCGATAGCTACATGTCTTCGGTGGGCAGCGGCGGTGCGCGCACCACCACGAACAACGGCTCGCTGTCGCTCACCCTGAAGCCCGCCGCCGAGCGCTCGCTCGACGTCAACGGCATCATCCAGGAGCTGCGCGCCAAGTTCGCCGCGGTGCCGGGCGTTCGCGCGTACATCCAGAATCCGCCGTCCATCCAGGTGGGTGGGCGGCAATCGAAGGCTCAATATCAGTACACGCTGCAGTCGATCGACACGCAAGCGCTCTACCAATGGTCCGGCAAGGTGATCGATGCCTTCAGCAAGTTGCCGGGTTTCCAGGACGTCACCAGCGATCTGGATCTCAATGGACCGTCCGTCGTTGTCAGCGTGGATCGCGACAAGCTGGGCACGCTGGGACTGACCATGGACCAGGTGCAGCGGGCGCTGGGTTCGGCGTTCGGCGCCAGCCAGATCTCCACCATCTACGGCGCATCTTCGCAGTACTGGGTGATCCTGCAGGTGTATTACACGCTGCAGAACGACCCCGCCGTGCTGTCGCAGATCTACGTGACGTCTAGCAGTGGCACGCTGGTGCCGCTCAACGCCGTGGCGAATTTCGAGCGCAAGCCGCAGGCGCTCACGGTCAATCACCAGGGGCAGATTCCCGCAGTGACGGTATCGTTCAACCTGGCGCCGGGCGTGAGCCTCAGCGAAGCCGTGGGGAGCATCACCGACGCGATGAGGCAGATGAACCTGCCGCCATCGATCACCGGCAGCGTGCAGGGCACGGCGCAAGCCTTCCAGGACTCGATGCAAGGCATGGGCCTGCTGCTGGTGCTGGCGGTGTTCGTGATCTATCTGGTGCTGGGCATTCTGTATGAGAGTTTCATCCATCCGTTGACGATTCTTTCGGGCTTGCCGTCAGCGGGCGTGGGCGCCTTGCTCACATTGATGATCTTCCGCGCGCCGCTGGATCTGTTCTCCTTCGTTGGCATCGTGATGCTGATCGGTATCGTGAAGAAGAACGCGATCATGATGATCGACTTTGCACTGGAGAAGCAGCGCAGCGAAGGCACCGATCCCGCGCTGGCCATCGTCGAGGCCTGCCAGGTGCGTTTCCGCCCGATCATGATGACGACCATGGCGGCATTCGCGGGCACGCTGCCGATTGCGCTGGGACTGGGCGCAGGCGCGGAGTCGCGTCGACCGCTGGGCCTGGCCGTGGTCGGTGGCTTGCTGGTATCGCAGGTGCTGACGCTGTACCTGACCCCGGTGATCTATCTGTACCTGGATCGCCTGCATGCGCGGTTCTCGCGCAAGCGGCGCGTGGGCGGAACCGAAACGGCGCATTGAACGCGGCAATCCACTGTGGGAGCGCCCATGTACGCTCCCACAGGAGCATGGTTGGGCGAGGCACAAAAAAAGGGCGGCCTATGGCCGCCCTTTTTATTCTTGACCCGAGAGAATCACTCCTCCGCGCCATCACCCTTGAATGCGCCCGGCTTGGAGCCGAAATCGCCGTCGGCCTGCGCGGCCATGTACGAGAACGCGGCATACACGGCCACATTCTGCGCCAGTTCCTTCGGGTCGATCTTGTCGAGCGTGTCGTTGGCGGTGTGGTGGTAATCGAAGTAATTGGTGCCGTCCTGCACCAGGGTCAGCGCAGCCATGCCCTTGCCGTGCATCTGCGACAGGTCGGAGCCACCGCCGCCCGGCTTCTTCGCGTCGTAGTCGACGCCGATGGGCGACAGCACCTTGGCGATCTGCTCGATCGCGCCGCGCGCTTTCGGCTTCACGCTCGCGGTCATCAGCCATACCTTGCCCGCGCCGAAGTCGGACTCGGTACCGAGCTGGAACTTCGCCACTTCCTTGGCGTGCTTGTCGGCGTAGGCGCGACCGCCCCACAGGCCCATCTCTTCGTTGGAGAAGGCGATGACGCGGATGGTGCGGTCCGGACGCTGCGGCAGGTCATGGATGAGCTTGCCGGCTGCCATGGCGATCGCCACGCCTGCGCCGTCGTCGATGGCGCCGGTGCCCGGATCCCACGAATCGAGATGGCCGCCGATGGCGACGACCTGGTCCGGATGCCTCTTGCCGGTGATCTCGCCGATCACGTTGGCGCCGGTGTAGCTGCCGTTGAAGCCACAGTCGAGGTCGAGCTTGATGGAGACCGGCTTGCCGTAGGCCACGATGCGGGTGAGCTGGTCGGCATCGGGGTTGGAGAGCGCGGCGGCGGGGATGGCTTCCTTCGGATCCTGGAAGCCGGTGACGCCGGTGTGCGGCGTGCGGCTGTTGGCGTCGGTGCCGGCCGAGCGGAGCAGGAAGGCTGCCGCCCCCATCTTCGCTGCGATCACCGGGCCGCCGACGCGCACTGCCGAGCCCATGCCGTAGTCATGGCCATCCTTGTGACGCTGCATGCGCGCGTCCACGTAAACAATCTTGCCCTTCACGCTGGCAGGGTCGGCCTTCTTCAGTGCCTCGAGGCTGTCGAAGCGCACCACCTCGGCGGTGAGGCCGCCCTTGGGCGTGCCGGCCGAGTAACCCAGTGCGATCAGGTCGAGCGTCTGCGGGAAGGGGCCGACGATTTCGGCGTGCTCGCTGCGGCGTTCCCACAGCGGGAAGGTCACCTCTTCGGTGTACACCTTGTCGAAGCCCAGCGCCTTGAACTTGGCGATGGCCCACTCGCGGCCGCGTGCATCGGCCGGGCTGCCTGCCAGGCGTGCGCCCACTTCGGTGGTCAGCGACTCGACGACCTGGTAGGCCGTGTTGTCGTTCATCGCCGTATCGCGCAGCTGTTCGGCCGTCTTTACGGCTGCGGCGGGAATGGTGGTCTGGGTCGCTGCGTTCGCCGTGCCGATGGCAAGCATCAGGCTGGCGGAGAGCAGGGTGAGCGGCAGTCGGCGCATGGGGACAGTCCTTGGGCGGAAACGACGATTATGGCCCGCCCCCATGTGGCTGCTTAGGCCAGAAGTCATGGGCGGGCTGCGAAAAAAGCAGTGCAACGAAAAAGGCGCCCAAAGGCGCCTCGTTCGCGCTTGTGTTCCCCGTCGCTTACTTCGGGTTCTGCGACTTCAGCAGGTCGCGGATCTCGGTGAGCAGCACCACGTCTGCCGGCGGCGGTGCCGGCGCGGCCTCCTGCTTGCGGCTGAGCTTGTTGATCGCCTTGACCACCAGGAAGATCGCGAACGCGATGATGAGGAACTGGATCAGGGTATTGATGAAGCTGCCGTAGCCAATAGCCACTTCCGCAATTTTGTGCGCGGGATCGGTATTGTCCGCCGGCTTGAGCACCCACTTCATCTGCGAGAAGTCGATGCCGCCGGTGAGCATGCCGATGGGCGGCATGATGATCTGGTCCACCAGCGCGGTGACGATCTTGCCGAATGCACCGCCGATGACCACACCGACCGCGAGATCGATGACGTTGCCGCGCATGGCGAAATCTTTGAACTCTTTAAGCATGCTCATGCTTCTCTCCCTGGGCCCGAATGGCGGTGAAACTCTAACCCAGCAGACCATGGACGCGACAGGCATTCGCGTCCACGGATTCAGGCTACCTTGCCTTCCAGTACGGCGACGCCAGCCAGTTCCGCGCGAAAGCGGTCGCCACGTTGCAGGGCCGATACACCCGCAGGCGTGCCCGTAAAGATCAGGTCGCCTGCCTTCAGCTCGAACAGACGGGACAGGATGGCGATGATCTCGTTGACCCCGTGCACCATGTCGCCGAGGCGCCCGTGCTGGCGCTGCTGGCCGTTCACGGCAAGCGTCAGCGCGGTGTCAGCGTCCAACTTCACATCGCGTGCGGGGCGCAAGGCGGACACCGGCGCGGAGTGGTCGAAGCCCTTGGCGACGTCCCACGGATGGCTCTTGGCCTTGGCGATGGCTTGCAGGTCGCGGCGCGTCAGGTCCAGGCCCACGCCATAGCCCCATACAAGCTCGCCGGCCTGTTCGGTCGAGAGGTCGCGCCCGCCGCCGCCCAGCGCCACCACCATCTCCACCTCGTGGTGCAGGTCGTGCGTGGCTTGCGGGTAGATGACGTCGGCGCCGTCGGTCACCACGGCATCGGCCGGCTTGGTGAAGAACAGCGGCGTGTCCTTGTCCACCGTCGCGCCCATCTCGCGGGCATGCTCGGCGTAGTTGCGCCCGATGCAGAAGATGCGGCGCACCGGAAAACGTTGGTCGCTGCCGATGATCGGCAGGCTCGGAACAGGCGAGGGGGCGATGGCGTATGACATGGCCCGGAAGGGTACCACCGCAGGCCGTGTGCACTAGTCTACATGTCACGTTAGCTTTTTTCGGGGCCGGCATGCGAGTACAACCGGCCCGGCTTTAGGCCTCTGCCCGCTGTCGTGTGACAGCTGTCATCGTATTGGGCTGATGAGGGCCTCTGGAGGCGGTGGAGCCGCCCCGGCAATCTTTATGCATCGTGGAACCGGCGCGGACCGGCAGGGAGAGCGTGTGGCGAATGCGGATCTGTTGAAGGAACTGCGCATCGAGAAGCACCTGCGCGAGGAGCACGGCCAGGGGCCGGGCCGCTGGCCGTGGATCGTCGGTGGCGTGGTGCTCGTGCTGGCGGTGGCTGCGCTGGTGGCATGGCTGGCGATGGGCCATCGCGCCATCGAGGTGCAGACCGCGCAGGCACAATCGCCGGTTGCCAATGCCGCTGCCGGCGCGGTGTTGCAGGCCACCGGCTATGTCACCGCGCGCCGGCAGGCCACGGTGTCGGCGCAGATCACCGGCACGCTGACCGAGGTGCTGATCGAGGAAGGTGACCACGTGAAGCAGGGCCAGGTCGTGGCTCGGTTGGACGACTCGCAGTACAAGGCCGCGCTCGAAGCGGCGCGCGCACAGGCCGCCGCGTCGCACGCGCTGGTGTCGCAGTTCCAGACCCAGCTCGCGCAGAACGAGCGGGACGCGGTTCGCAACGAGCAACTGGCCACCAAGGGATTGGTCGCCAAGCAGGCGGCCGAGCAGTCGCGTACGCTGGTCGACAGCACGCGTGCCCAGCTCCTGTCGCAGCAACGCAATGCGGCGTCGGCAGACTCGCAGGTCATCGAGGCCAAGGTGAATTTCGACTATTGCGTGATCCGCGCGCCCTTCGACGGTGTCATCACCACCAAGGATGCGCAGATCGGCGAAATCGTCTCGCCGTTCTCGGCGGGCGGCGGCTTCACCCGCACGGGCGTCGGCACCGTGGTCGACATGGATTCGCTGGAAGTGGACGTGGACGTCAACGAGGCGTACATCGGCCGCGTGAAGCCGAACATGGCCGCCGAAGCGGTGCTGGACGCGTATCCCGACTGGAAGATTCCCGCCCACGTCATCGCTATCGTCCCGGCTGCCGATCGCGGCAAGGCCACCGTGAAGGTGCGCGTGGCGATGGAGAAGAAGGACTCGCGCATCGTGCCCGACATGGGCGTGCGCGTGTCGTTCCTGGAACAGAAGCAGGATCAGCAGCAGGTGCAGACGCCGCAGGGCGCGCTGGTGCCGGCCGCCGCCATTGCTCAGCGTGACGGGCATGGCGTGGTGTTTATCGTACGGGGCGATACCGTGCAGCAGCGCGACGTGCCGACGACAGCATCGAAGGTCGGCGACCAGAGCCTGCTGCCGACGGGTGTGGACGTGGGCGACACCGTGGTGGTGTCGCCCCCAGCGGAACTGAAGGACGGCGAGCGGATCAAGGCGGCCAAGGCTGCGCAGTGACCGGTTCGTGAAGTGGAATCACGCGCATCGCGAGGGGCGGTGCGCGCCAGGGTATCCAAGGCCATTCGCATCGGAGTGAAAGCCATGAACACGTTGATTGAAACCCGCGACCTTTCCAAGGTGTACGAACGCGGCAAGCAGAAAGTGGAAGTGCTGCATCACATCAACCTGGACATCGCCGAAGGCGACTTCCTTGCGCTGATGGGGCCGTCCGGCTCGGGCAAGACCACCTTGCTCAACCTTATCGGCGGGCTGGATACACCGACCGGCGGCAGCATCACCGTGGCCGGCCAGCGCCTGGACCAGCTCAGCGGCGGCCAACTGGCCAAGTGGCGTGCCTCGCACGTCGGCTTCGTGTTCCAGTTCTACAACCTGATGCCGATGCTCTCGGCCCAGCGCAACGTGGAACTGCCGCTGCTGCTCACCAAGCTGTCCGCCGCGCAGCGACGCAAGAACGCATCCATTGCGTTGCAGCTGGTGGGTTTGGGTGACCGCGCATCGCACAAGCCGAGTGAACTCTCCGGCGGTCAGCAGCAGCGCGTGGCGATTGCCCGCGCCATCGTGTCCGACCCCACGTTGCTGGTCTGCGACGAACCGACCGGTGACCTGGATCGCCAGTCCGCCGAGGAAGTGCTCGGCCTGCTGCGCGTGCTCAACCGCGAGCACGGCAAGACCATCGTGATGGTCACGCACGATCCCAAGGCGGCCGAGTACGCCAACCACACGCTTCATCTGGACAAGGGCACGCTGGTCGAGCAAGGCGCGCTTGCGTGATGCCTTGAATGGCATCACGCGCGCCGCGCGCGGGCGAGGCAGGATGCCGAGCGGCTGCGCACCAGGGAAGGTTGCTTGCCATACCACTATTCGTGGAGCGAACATTTCATGAAATATCTCCATCTCATCTGGGCTGCGCTGTTCCGGCGCAAGACCCGCACGATACTCACGCTGGTATCGATCATCGCCGCGTTCCTGCTGTTCGGCATGCTCGACGCCGTGCGTACCTCATTCAACCAGGCAGGCCAGAGCGCCAATGGCGCGGAACGCCTGCAGACCGGCTCCAAGCTCTCTTTTATCCAAACCCTGCCGCAGTCGCTGGAAGCGCAGATTGCCCAGGTGCCGGGCGTGAAGATGGTCACCTACGCCAACTGGTTCGGCGGCGCCTATCAGGACCCGCACAATCAGGTCTTCAGCTTCGCCGTGGAGCCGAACTACATCGATTTGTATCCCGAGATCGAAGTGAGTCCGGCCGAACGCAAGACCTTTGACGATACGCGTACCGGCGTGCTCGTCGGCGAGACGCTGGCGAAGCGTTTCAACTGGAAGGTGGGCGACAAGATTCCGCTGCAGTCCACCATCTTCCCGAACCGCCAGGGCAGCAAGAACTGGACGTTCGACATCGTCGGCATCCTGCATGCGAAGGACAAGAAGACCGGTGGTTTCTTCGACCAGATGCTGCTGCTCCACTGGAAGTACTTTGACGAGACCACGCCGTTCAATCGCGGCACCGTAGGCTGGTATGTCACGCGCGTGACGGACGTGAACCAGGCCGACCGCGTGGCCAAGGCCATCGATGCGATCTCGGCGAACTCCGATCACGAAACGCGCACACAGACCGAGCAGGCGGCCACGGCGAACTGGATGAAGCAGCTCGCCGATATCGGCCTTATCGTGGGCTCGATCATGGGTGCCGTGTTCTTCACGCTGCTGCTGCTCTCGGGCAACACCATGATGCAGGCCGTGCGCGAGCGCACCAGCGAGCTGGCGGTGCTCAAGACGCTTGGCTTCTCCAACCATGCGGTGCTCGCCATCGTGCTGGCCGAGTCCGTCTTGTTGTTGCTGTTGGGCGGTGTGATCGGGTTGGGCTTGGCTTCACTGATCATCCCTGCGGTGAGCGCAAGCAGTGGTGGCATGCTCAACCTTCCGGTGGTGGGTGCGAGCAGTTGGATCCTCGGCGTGGTGCTGATGATCGCCATCGGCCTGCTGGTGGGTGCCTTGCCGGCGATCCGCGCGATGCGCCTGAACATCGTCGACGCGCTTGCGGGCCGCTAAGGAGAGCGACATGAATAATTTCCTGATCAATCTTGGGTTGCTCGCCCTCGTCGCGATTGCGATCGCCTTCTGGGTGTTGCTGCCCTGGCAGGCGGCCATCGTGCTCGTGGTGTTGTTCGCCCTGTGGATGGGTCTGACCCGGGCCGGCCGTCGCGCCGCCTCGGTGGCAAGTGTCGGCATCAGCACGCTGAGCCAGCGCATCGGTTCGTCGGCGGTTATCGTGATCGGCATCGCCGGCGTGGTCGGCGTGCTGGTCGCGCTGCTGGCGATGGGCGAGGGCTACAGCGAAACGCTGCGCAATACCGGCAGTCCCGACACCGCTATCGTCATGCGCGGCTCATCGGCGTCGGAAGTGATGTCCGTGCTCGACCACGACAGCGTCACGCTGATCCCGCAGGCCGTCGGCATCGCCAAGGATGCCAAGGGTCAGCCCATCGCCTCACCGGAGCTTGTGGTGGCGGCCAATCTGCCGCTCAAGGGCGGTACGGCGGACGACGAAGGTAGCGTGCAGCTGCGTGGCGTCAGCGAGCAGGCGTGGGCGGTGCGTCCCAATGTGAAGATCGTCCAGGGCCGGAATTTCCAGCCCGGCATGCGCGAACTGATCGTCGGCAAGGGTGCGGCCAAGCAGTTCGCGGGCCTCGAACCCGGTCACACGGTGAAGCTGGGCAACCAGCAGTGGACCGTGGTGGGCGTATTCGCCTCCAACGACGCGATGGACTCGGAAGTGTGGGGCGACGCCAGCGTGGTGGCCGACACCTATCGCCGTGGCAGCAGCCGCGCCTCGGTGACGGTGCGTCTCACCGATCCCAAGGCCTATGACGCGTTCAAGAAGGAGCTGGAAGACAATCCGCAGCTCAAGGTCGACGTGAGCACCACGCTCGACTACTTCAGCAAGCAGTCCGAAGGCATGACCAAGGTGATCAAGGCCATCGGCATCACGGTGGGCCTGATCATGGCCATCGGTGCGATGTTCGGCGCGCTCAACACCATGTTCGCCGCTGTCGCTTCGCGTGCACGAGAAATTGCCACGCTGCGCGCCATCGGTTTCCGCGGCTTCCCCGTGGTGGTGGCGGTGATGCTGGAGACCATGTTGCTCGCGGCCATCGGCGGCGTGCTGGGTGGCCTGCTGGCCTGGCTGATCTTCAACGGCTACAGCGCCTCGACGCTGGCGGCGGGCACGGTAGGCAAGCTGAGCTTCGAGCTGCGCGTGTCGCCCGAGCTGCTGTGGACGGGGTTGAAGTGGGCGCTCGCCATCGGCTTCATCGGCGGCCTGTATCCGGCCGTGCGAGCAGCGCGGCTGCCAGTGACGACGGCCCTGCGCGAGCTGTGATTGAAAGCGCGGTGCGGGAGTCGCTCCCGCACCGCGACTTGCGGCGTCCGTCGTTCCGCGCGAGCCTTGCCGCGGGACGGAGGGAAGGTCATGCGCAAGGGATATGCACTTCTGGCAGCGCTGCTGCCGCTATTTTCCGGCTGCGCCAGCTATGTCACGCACAAGATCGAGCATCCCGCGACTGCGCAGGGGCCGGTGCCGGATTATTTCCGCGGGAATCTGACGCGGCAAGGCTTCGAACGGTTGTCGATGCGCACCACCGATGGCGTGCGCATCGCGTACTGGTTGGGGCCGCCGCATGTGTACGACATCAACGACACTTTCACCCCGATAGGGAATGGACCCGGCTACGACTGGGTCATGCACTTGCCCAAGAAGCCTTTCGACGGTTCGCTCCTGCGCGCACGGGGCAGCATCGTGCTGCTGCATCCGTGGGAAGGCGAGGGCGCGATGTTGCTGGGCTGGGCGTATCACTTCGCATCGGCGGGCTACGTGACCGTACTGCCGGACTTGCGCAGCCAGGGTGGATCGGACAAGGCCCCCGTGGGTTATGGTCCGCGTGAAGGCAAGGATGTCGCCGAGCTGATCCGCAGCCTCCGCGCGAAACAGCAACTTCCTGAGCCGATCTTCCTCATGGGGATTTCCTATGGCGCCACGGCCGCCGTGTTCGCGGCCAGCGAGCTGGGCGACATGCGCGGCGTGATCGCGCTGGAGCCGTACGGCAATGCCGCAGAGGTGATTCGCCGCGCGCCGTCGACCAACCTGTTCGGCCCACGCTGGCTAGGCTCGGTCATCGGTGCATCGAACATGGATGCGGCGATCAAGCAGGCGAGCACAGATCTTGGCGTCGATCTTGCGCACATCGATACGGCCAGCGCGCTCGTGCATGCGCCGTGCACACTGATCGTGCGTGGCGTCAACGATGAGCTGGTTTCCGCACAGATGCTCAAGGTGTTGACCAGCGCATCAGTGCGAGTCCGTTACGTCGAACTGTCTGGCGAAAACCACATCAGCATGCCCTTGCGCACCGATCGCCTGTTGCCGCCGATGCTGGACTGGATGCAGGCATTGACGTCATCCCCCAATCGGGCATGCCCGGCCTTCGAGCCGCTTCCCTGGCCGATGCGTGCTGCCGCCAAACCTCAGGGCATCACGGGCGGCACATAGGTCAACGTCAATCCCAAGGCCCACAGCAAGCCCAGCACCAGCGGCACGTGCACCACCAATTGCATGAAGGTGAAGCCGACCACGTCGCGTGCCCTCAACCCCAGCACGCCGAGCAATGGCAGCATCCAGAACGGATTAATCAGGTTAGGCAGCGCTTCGGCCGCGTTGTATACCTGCACCGCCCAGCCCAGGTGCACGTGCAGGTCATTAGCGGCCTGCATTACGTAGGGGGCTTCCACCAGCCACTTGCCGCCACCCGAGGGCACGAAGAAGCCCAGCACGGACGAATAGACACCCATCACCAGCGGAAAGGTGTCGGTGGTGGCGATGTGCACGAACAGGCCGGAGAGTCGGTGCGATAGCGTCACGTCGCCAACGCCCGGCGCATGCGTAAGCAGCGCGGCGATACCGCCGTACAGCGGAAACTGGATGAGCACGCCGGCCGTGCTTGGCACGGCGCGCGCCACCGCGTTGAGGAAACTGCGCGGCCGCCAGTGCAGCAGCAATCCCACCGTGAGAAACAGGAAGTTGTAGGTATTGAGGTTGGCGATGGCAGTCACCGCCGGCTTGCTGGCGAACTCGTAACCGAGCCAGCCCAGCCCGAGCAGGCTGATCAGCACCGACAGCAGCGGGCTGTATTCCAGCCATTCGCCGGGACGCTGGCGCGGCGGCAGTGCGGGAGTTGCCGTCTCGGTGATGCCGAAGTCGTGCGCGGTGCGCGCGTTGCGGTCCGACGGTGCGGTAAGCCAGCAGACCAGCAGTGACACGGCGATGAGCACCGCGGTCAGCGCGATCGACTGCCACAGGAAAATCGTCGAACTGAAGGGCAGCACGCCGGTGATATTGATCAGGCCCGGCGGCATGCTTTTGGGGTTGGCCTGCAATTGTGCTGCCGATGAGGAGAGGCCCATTGCCCATACCGCACCAAGCCCGAGATACGCCGCTGCACCGGCGGCGCGATAGTCCATGCGCAGGTCCTCGCGACGCGCGAGCGCGCGCACCAGCAGGCCACCGAACACCAGCGAAAAGCCCCACGACAACAGTGACGCGAGCATGCTGACCAGGCCCACGTAGCAGATGGCACCACGCCCCGTTCGCGGTGCGCGCGCCAGCCATTCGATGAAGCGCGCGACGACCGGCGCCGTGGCCACCACGTAGCCGCCGATCACCACGAAGGTCATCTGCATGGTGAACGGAATCAGGCTCCAGAAGCCGTCACCAAACGCGTTGACGGTGACGGCTGGTGTGGCGCCGAAGGCTAGCGCGGCGACGGCGACGATGATCACGCCGAGTGCGGCGAACACCCAGGCATCGGGAAACCACTTCTCCGACCACGCCGCGCTGCGCAGCGCGGCGCGGGCCATCAGACCTTCGTTCGTCGCATTCATGGGCCGACCCCTGGCTGGATCGGACCATGGTGACCGCCGGGCCACCGGCGAGGCAAGCCAGCGTGATCGGCGATGGTCAGCGGCGCTGGCGCGCCAGCGTGATGGCGCCCACGCCCAGCAGGATGATGGCCATGCCGATCAGGTCGTACGGACCCACGCTTTCACCGGCCAGCAGCACGCCGAACAGCACCGCCACCGGGGGATTCACATAGGCGTAGCTGGTGGCCAGCGCAGGGCGCGCGTGCTTCAGCACGTACAGGAAGGCACTGAAAGCGATGATGGAACCGAATACCGCGAGATAGACCAGCGCCGCCGTTGCGCGCACCGTCGGATGCTCCGGCAGGCGCTCACCCATGGCGAAGCCGACCGCGAGTATCGCGACGCTCGCGCATAGCATCTGCGCGGCGGTGTTCATGGGGCCGGCCGGCATGTCCTGACGGCGGCTCCAGGTGGCGCCGAAGGCCCAGCTCATGGCCGCAACCAGCAATGCGATGGCACCGACGCGCGAGCCGGACAGGCTGCTGCCGAGGTTGAGTACGATCACACCGACAAAGCCGATCACCAGGCCCACGGTTTCCCGTCGATTCGGCCATTCGCCGTAAAGTCCGGCAAACAGCGCGGCAAACAGCGGCATGCTGGCGACAGCGACGGCCGCGATACCGGAACTCACCCGTTCCTCGGCGAAGCACACCAAGCCATTGCCGAAGCCCAGCAACAGGATGCCGGTGATGGCCGCGTTGCGCCATTGGCGTGCCGTGGGCATGGCCACGCCGCGCAGACGCAGGAACGCAAACAGCGCGATGCCAGCGCCAAGGAAACGGATGCCCGCGAGCAGGAAGGGCGGGTAGCTTTCCAGCGCGTAGCGGATGCCCAGGTAGGTCGAGCCCCAGATGATGTACAGCGCGAACAGCCCAAGCGGTACGAGCACGCGGGCGTCGGCAAGGGGCGATGGCGCCGCGGGCGCGGCGGTGGTGGTCGTCGTCGTATCTGTCATGGCCGGGGTGCGCGGGGGAGCATCGCGGGGTGGATGCCGCCTGTAGTTTACAGGCAGAGCAACATTAATCCGGGCGCGGCGCGGGCAGAAGCGAGGCTTCCGCAAGACAGGCTTGAGCCGCGTTCAAGTCACGCGGCGGAGCGCTTCCTCAAGGGATGCTCGTTTTGCTGCTCGCTGGCAAGCAGTTCACGCTTGCGTTCTACGCCCCAGCGCCAGCCACCCAACGAACCGTCTTCGCGAACAATGCGATGGCAGGGCACGATCAAGGCGAGCCGGTTGTTGCCGCAAGCATTGCCGATGGCGCGAGCCGCTTTCGGTATGCCCAGTTCCGCCGCCAGTTCGCCGTAACTCTTGGTGATGCCGGAAGGAATGCGCGTCAGCGCGTTCCACACGCGCCACTGGAAGGCCGTGGCGGCCACGTCCAGCGGTGGCAGGTCGGGGGCGGCGGCATCGCTCCAGCCCAGCTCGGTGGCGATACGGGCAATGACTGCATCGAGCCACTCCTCGCGGCCGGCATCTACGCGTTCGCGAGCGGCCTTCGGGAACTCATGGGCGAGCCGTTGCTCCAGTTCGGCGTCGCTATCGCCCAGCGTCACCGAGCAGATACCGCGCGAGGTCGTGGCAACCAGCAGGCGGCCCAGTGGCGTGTCCGTGGTGGTGTAGCGGATGTCCGCTCCTGCCCCGCCCGCCCGATAGCTGGCCGGCGTCATGCCCAGCAGGCGGTCGCTGTGCTCGTAGACACGGCTGCCCGAGCCGAAACCGGCGTCATACACCGCATCGGAGACGGCGGCACCCTTGCGCAGCGCATTCTTCAACTGGCCGAAACGGCGAGCCCGATGGTACTCGGCGGGGCTCATGCCATAGCGGCGGCGAAAGGCGCGTTGCAGATGGCTGGGGCTGAGACTGGCCGCCTCGGCAAGGGCTTGCAGGGTGGGGGTCTCGTCCGCGCGTTCCAGCAACTGGCGGACCTGCTCGAGCTTGGTTTCGTTGGCGTGGCGGGCATTCATGATCGACATCCGGTGAACCGATGGGTCCAGCCTAGTGCCGCGGCATGGCCGCAGCCATCCGGATCTTGCGCAGGTGCTTCGATGCCGAAAACCTGCCCCCTGAGCGGCGGCTCCAAGGCGGCCGGTCGTATTTGCCGGACTCGGATGGGCTTGGCCGGCCTGGGCCTCAGCGTGCCGCGTGGCGCGTCTGGTTCAGCACCACGAATTCGCCCTCGATGACCTCGGGCTTGTGGGCGCGATGGCTCGCAGGCGACACGGCGCCATGCTTGCGCGACCATTGGCGCAATGCGAACACTACGGCGCCTCCGACCAGCAGTACGCCGGCCACCACGAGACCAAACACCAGCAGTACACCGACCAGAGCCAATCCCAACAGCAAGGACAGGGCGCGGACCAGCGGATGGCGCGAGCGGCGCGGCATGGGCAGCGAAAAACGCATGTGTTAAAAATCCGTGTGGTAAAATCAACGACTTACGTGCGTAACGATGGGGCCTTAGGGCCCAAGAGGCAAGTGCCTATGGACACAGCAACTCCCGACCAGGCGCTTTGCCGGCTGGACGATATCCCCCAAAACGGCGCGATTGCCGTCGATGCCGTACTGCGTGACGGCGAGGAAAGCGTGATCGTGCTGCGTCGAGATGACGCCGTGCACGCCTATCTCAACATCTGCCCCCACGCCGGCCGCCGCCTGGATTGGGCGCCCGGCAAGTTCCTGGTGAAGGACAACCTGCTGATCTGCGCTGCGCATGGAGCATCCTTCCAGGATACCGATGGACTCTGTATCGGCGGCCCCTGTCGCGGCGAACATCTGCGCCGCGTTGGCGTGCGTGTGACCGATGGCGAGGTCTGGCTCGACGATTGAGCCGGCCGCGTTCGAGTCCCCTCCATCGCCTTTACGCGACCCCGTCGGGATCGCCGCCTGAGCGCGGCAACATCAACAAGACGAAGGACAGTTGGAGCGACGCGGCGCTTGCTTCACGCAGATACCTTTGCAGCGTCGTGTACTTCTACAGCCGGCTCCTGATGAGCCGGCTGTAGGGTTGATCCTGCGCGACCGTCAGCGGTCGAAGTTGTAGCTGGCGCTGGCGGCGTTGCTGATGACACCGCTGGTTGGCACCAATTGCGACAGGAAGCGGTTCCAGCGCGTCACGCCGGCAGGACCGACGAAGACCACGTCGCCCGGCTTTACTTTGAACTGATCGGCCAGGATGAATGCGACGGGAGACCGCGCATCGAGCTGATAGACCGTGCCCTTCGCGTTCTGCAGGTTGTCGACGCCGCGGATGACGTATACCGCCTTGCCCTTGGACGTGGAGGGGTTGAGTCCACCCGCGCGACCGAGCGCCTGCGTCAAGGTGAGGTCGGTGGTCTTGAACGTGAGTGCCGTCGGGTGATTCACCTCCCCGATCACGTACGCTTCGTGTCTGTCGTTGTAGGGCAGGAACAGGCGATCCCCGGCCTTTAGATAAATGTCCTGCGCCAGTCCCTTGGTTCTGTTCAGGGCATCCAGGTCGATGTGATAGTCGCGGTTGTCACGAGAGAGCACGAGGCCGGACAGATCGGCCTGCTCGGTGTTGATCGTGGCAACGCCGAGTGCCTGGGCCAAGGTTGTGGGGACGGCCGTGACCCATTGGGGATCGGTTTTGACGAAGGCGCCCTGCATGGTGATGCGCTGACTGCCGTAGCCGATGACGTTGACGTCGACCTGGGGTTCTTCGACATACGCGGCAAGCTTGTGCGTAATGGCCTTGCGCAACTCCTCGATGGTCATCCCCGTAACCCTGAGCTCACCCACGTAGGGATAGAACAGGGTGCCGTCCGATCGGACCAGACGGCCATTGGCCAATGTTTGTTGTTGTGATCCCGCTGGCGAAGTCAGTTCGGGATGCTCCCACACGGTGATGTACAGCGTGTCTCCCGCGGCGACGCGATAAGGGCCCGGTTTGTAGGCCAGCAGCTCAGGGGCAATGGACGGTGCGGTGGCCGCAGCCCTATCCACCGCCAGTTGCTCTGGCGTGATGGTCACCAAGTCGACAAGGCTTGCCTCGCTCTTGCTGGTGGCGCCTCCGGTGGACATGTGCTGACCGGGCGCCAAGGCGCAACCGTGCATGAGGATGGATGCGGCGATGAGTACCGCGATGGTGCGAAGGTTCATGGCTTCTGAATTCTTGAGACCAGCGAGTGGCTGATGTGCACTTCTTCTAGTGCGCATGAATGGCCTTCGCGAGGTTTGTTTCATGGATGGTGACTTCCTCGTCACCGTCAGTGGGTATTGGCGTGTCGAAGAGCGGCGGACTATCGAGCGACGAACCTGTCGCCCGGTGGCATCTGAGATGAAGTTCATCCATTCGGATGGCTATTCGCTGAACATCTAAACACGACGTGAGCGTCTATTGGCTGTAGACAGAGGCTTTTCGGATTCGTCTGGCCTTCTGCGCGAGCGACCTTGCGCTACGCTTTTTCAACCCGAGGAAGCCGATCTTTATTCGCGTGCTTCGCGTGCCGGGATCAAGTTCCGTCTGCGAGTCAGTGATTGGTTCGTAAGGGTGTCCCGGTTTGTGCCGCGCCATCACTTATTTCGCCATCTGCTGCGTTTCCTGCTCGCTATCCGAAGCGTTTTCGCGTGAAGAGTCATGCGCCTGTGGTGTCATGCGGAATCACGCGACGACAGGTGTTGAATGGGCCGTGGGTTGCCGTGATTAAACAGATCCTGATTGTCTGCGTGGGGAATGTCTGCCGCAGCCCCATGGCGGAGCATTTGTTTCGCCGTCATCTTTCGCCCGTGGGAATCCAGGTCGAGAGCGCAGGGCTGGGTGCGTTAGCGGGTCGCGCGATGGATGCCACGGCGCTGCAGTTGCTCGCCGAACGTGGCGTGGATGGCACGGCACACCGGGCGCGGCAGCTATCCGTTTCAATGATCCGAAGCGCCGACCTGATCCTGGCCATGGAGCGCGAGCACATGACTCAGGTGATGCGGCTGGTGCCGGAATCCAGAGGGAAGCTCATGTTGCTCGACTGCTGGGAGTCCGCGCTCGACATTCCAGATCCTTTCCGGCAGAGCCGCGAAGCGTTCGAACACGTGGCCGTCTTGATTGATCGTGGCGTGCGCAGATGGCTGAAGCACGTTCCTCCGCTTCGGTCACCGGAGCCGGCCCGGGATTACGTCCATTGATAAGCGCTGATGCGCTTCCTTCGTGCCCACCGCTGACTCCGTCATGCAGGCACAGCCCAAGCTGAAAGATATGTCTACACAACCGCCCATTTCGCAACAGGACGACGAGATCGACCTGCATGGTCTGCTCGGCACCCTGATCGATCATAAGTGGCTGATCGGCATCGTCACGGGCGCATGCCTAATGCTGGGCGTCTTCTACGCCGTCCTGGCCACGCCGATCTATGAGGCCGACACCCTGGTTCAGGTCGAGCAGAAGGTGCCCGAGTTACCGGGTTTAAGCGCCATCACTCAGACGCTGGGAGCGTCCAGTTCGGAGGCGACCACCGAGATCGCATTGATGACCTCCCGGGCAGTAATCGGCAGGGCGGTTGATGAGCTCAATCTGCAGGTTGAGGTCGAGCCCCTTCATTTTCCGGTGTTTGGCGGATGGATCGCTCGTCATTTCGTTCCCGCGCGCGAAGCCGAGGTGGCGTCGCCTTGGGTGGGACTAAGCCGGTACGACTGGGGTGGCTCCATGCTGGACGTCTTCCAGATGAAGGTACCCGCGACGTTGGAAGAGGAGCCCATGACGCTGGTGGCGGGTCAGGGCGGGCAGTACACGCTGCTCTATCGCGGTGACGTCATGCTTCAAGGGCGCGTCGGAACTGTCGCTACCGGGCACGGCATCACTATGCAGGTGCGTGAACTCCGGGCGAACCCGGGTGCTCGTTTTGCGGTGACGCATCACGCCGCACTGGCGGTGATCAATCAACTGCAGACCGACATCAAGGCATCGGAGCAGGGCAAGGACTCGGGCATCATTCTGTTGGCCTACCAGCATCAAGACCCGGGTGTCGCCACGCAGTTGCTGGACCACGTGAGCGAGGCATACGTCAAGCAGAATGTGGATCGCAACTCCGCGGAGGCCTCCAGCAGTCTCCAGTTCGTCAAGGAACAGCTGCCTCGTATCCGCAAGGATCTGGATGATGCCCAGGGTGCACTCAACGCGTTCCAGACCAAGGTGCGATCGGTAGACATATCGCTGCAGACCAAGGGACTTCTTGACCAGGCCGTAGCCGTCGAAAGCAGCATCCAGCAACTGCGGATGCAACAAGCGGACATGGAGCGTCGCTTTACAGCACAACATCCCGCCTACAAGGCCTTGTTGACGCAAGTGGCTCAGCTGCAGGCGCAGAAGCACGGCATCGAACAGCAAGTGGGTAACTTGCCCGACACGCAGCAGGAGCTCCTTCGCCTGACGCGCGACGTGGAGGTCACGAACGCGACCTACACGAGCCTACTCAATCAGGCGCAGCAGCTCGACATCGCGCGGGCTGGAACCATCGGTAACGTCCGTGTTATCGACAAAGCGGCCGTGGATGTTTCCAAGCCGGCCAAACCGAAGAAAGCGCTCATTGTGCTCGGTTCGACCTTCGTTGGCGCTCTGCTCGCGCTGGGTTTTGTACTGCTTCGCCAAATGCTCTGCCGCGGCGTGGAAGATCCAGCGGAAATAGAAGAGCTGGGCTTGTCGGTGTACGCGTCGATTCCCAGTAGCGCCGCCGAGAAGGAGAACTTCCATGAAGGACGTCGCACGCGACCGAACGGCGTGCAGAAGTTGCTCGCTGTTGATGCGCCTGCCGATCTAGCCGTCGAAGCCCTTCGCAGCTTGCGCACCAGCCTGCATTTCGCACGGGTCGAGGCGAAGAACAACATTCTGATGATCTCCGGTGTCAGTCCGGGCGTCGGCAAGACCTTCGTTTCGTCAAACCTTGCTGCAGTCATTGCGAGGTCCGGCCAACGGGTTCTGCTGATCGACGGCGACATGCGCAGGGGGGCGTTGCACACCGTCATGGGCAGGCCGCCAGAGCGAGGGCTTTCCGAGCTCATCTCCGGCCAGCTCTCGCTGGAGGAAGTGCTGCGTCAGGTGCCCGGCTTCGATGGCTTTCACTTCATTGCACGCGGCCGGGTAGCCGTTGGCATGTCCAGAGTCATGCTGCGCGTCCACTCAGTGGCCGAGGTGGTGGCTGGGATCATGATTGGCTTGGTGGCGCTGATGGTGTTCTGGAACACGCGCCCCACAGTGTGGCTGCCCGAACACAAAGCGTCTCTGTTTTGGCCGCTGGTGCTGGTTATGCCATTTGTCTACGGTCAGCGCTTCCCGTCGGAACGGCTCCTGCGGGCCGTTGCCGGTGAATTGAACCATCGTCATGTGGTGCACCTGAGGCGCGACTTGCGCGACCAGTAGGCGAGCGTGGCATTCGACTTTGCGTTCCGCGAAACGACGATTGCTCAGTGATACATCAAGTTGATGGTCACTAGCGTCAGCACCAATATCAGGGCCGTCAATGGCAAGCCGACGCGCAGGAAATCCTTACCGCGATAGCCGCCCGGGCCAGCCACCATCATCAGCGCCGGGTGGCCGGAGCTCAGCAGGAAGGTGTTGGATGAGGAGACGGCCACGATCAGCGCATAGGCTGATGGGTTGTTACCGGTTGCGATGGCTACGCTGATGGCGATGGGCACCATCATCACGGTGGCACCCACGTTGGACATCACCTGTGAGAACAGCAGCGTGAGGATGGCGAGGGCCAGCTGCAGGACCCAGTGATTGGTGTGCCCCAGGTGCTGCAGCACCACCTGCGCAAGCCACGCTGCGGCGCCGGTGGCGTCCATCGACCAACCCAGGGGAATAAGGCAGGCGGTGACGAAGATGGTCTTCCAGTTGATCGCCTTGTACGCCTCGTCCATGTTCAGCACACCGGTGAGCAGCATGCCGATGGCGCCAGTCATCATCGCCACGGAAAGGTCGAGGTGGGTGAACAGGGCCAGGCACTTGGCCAGCAGGAAGAAACCTACGGCTTGCCAGATCTTGCCGGGGCGTTGCTCTTCCTTCGGGATGTCGGTGACCACAACCAGATCGCGGTCTTCCGTAGCCAGCGCCAGGTCGCGCCAGCTCGAATGCAGCACCAACGTGTCACCGGCGCGCAGGCTCACCGAGCGCACGTCGTCGCGATACACCTGGTCGCCGCGGTTCACCGCCAGCACCGAAATGCCGTAACGCTTGCGCAGCCGCAGGTCGCCCACGGTCTGCTTGAGGAAGCGCGAGCTCGGCGGAATCACCGCTTCGGAAATACCTGCACGCGACGGATTGAACAGCTCGCCCAACTGGCGCATGCGCGGCGAAAGCTTGCAGAGTTGGTTGTTGGCGAACTGGTTGAGCTGGTCGCGCGGGCCGAGCACGCCGAGCACCGAACCCACCCAGATGACGTGGTCGGCCGGTGGCGCCATGCGCGCATCGTTGCCACTCTTGATGGCAAGAATCAGTGGCGCGCCGTAGAGCTGCTCCACCTCGCCAATACTCATGCCCACCAGTGGGCTTTCCGCCGTTACCGTGAGCTCGGCCGTTTCGCCGACGATGCCGTAGGTGTCGGCGAAATAGCTCTCCGTGCGGCCCGGCGTTACCTTGAGGCGCTCGTCCTCACGCTCGGGCAGGAGTTTCTTGCCAAAGAAATAGAAGAAGCCGACGCCGGCCAGGGCAAGCACCAGACCGACCGGCGTGACGCTGAACAGGCCGAACTTCGGAATGGTGTGGGCGCCCGCCGGGAGGTTGGCGTTGGAGCTGGCGACCAGGTCATTCAGCACGATCAGCGGCGAGTTGGCGATCAGCGTGGTGTTGGTGGCGGTGAGGATGCAAAACGCCATCGGCAGCAGCAGCCGTGAGATCGGCACACCGGTTCGCGCGGCGAGGCGGCTGGTCACCGGGATCATCAGCGCCGCCAGCGCCTGGCTGGGGATCACCGCGCTGAACAGGCTGGTGACGAGGTTGATCACCACGCCCAGTCGCGACTCCACGCCGCGCGCCATGCGCATGACGAAGCTGGCGGTCAGCGTGAGCACGCCGGCGCGGTCCAGTCCCGCGCCCATGATCATGATGGCGATGATGGCGATGACCGCGTTACCGGCGAAGCCGTTGAACACGCGTTCGGAGGGAATAAGCCCGGTGAGGCCGATGACGACCACGACCAGCAGAGCCACCATGTCGGCGCGGATCCACTCCAGCACCAGCATTAGCATGGTGAAGCCCACGAGCCCCAGTACCAGGATCATTTCAGGGGTAAGGGAGAGTCCCACTAGCGAGCGCCCCCTGGCAGGGCGTCCTGGCGACGATTGGATGTGGGCAGTGGGAGCTTCACGCTGCGACGACTCGTCCCTGTTTGAGGCGTGAGTATAAGCGGGTGGGGCGGCGGGCTGGTGAACCTAGGCTGCAATAGAGGACGTGGTGGTGGTCTTGTTCGTTGTTTTGGGGCTGGGGTGAGTGGTGATGCAACGGGGCGTGTGGCCTTGCTGTCGCCCGCGAGGGAGTGAGTTGGGTGTGTGAGGGGTGAGGGGGCTCGTCTCGCCGCCCCGTTCTTTAGCCGTTATCCCAGCGGAAGCTGGGCAAGCGCGAGGCGCGTCTCCTAGGGACTAGCTTTGCGTCGTAGAGCGCCCTCAGGGCGTGTGCCTGCAGTCCATCCTGACGACTTCAAAAGAGCCGTCACCCCTGCGAAGGCAGGGGTCCAGTGACTTTGCTCTTGGCCTTGGATTGTGGTGATACCGCGACCTGGCTCGTTGCGACCCGAAGGTAGTCCCTGTGGGACGGCGGGCTTCCGCCCTCCTGCCGGAGGCCGGGTCACTTTTCTTTGCTTGCTCAAAGAAAAGTAACCACCGAGATGGTGGCAATGCCAAAAGAAAAGGCACCCCCACTTGGCGCTGGCCGGTGAAGCCGGCCAGTCCGTGAGGGGCGGCCGGGCTTTTCGACGGGGCTCCTGCCCCGGCGAAAAGGAATCGGCCTCCTTGCCGATTCCCCCTGCGGGGCCTGATCGTCCACCCCTCACCGCCGCGCAAGGGGGCCCGAAGGGCAGAAGCCAAAGCGCACGGCTCGTGCAGCGGAGCTGCACATCGCGCCGCGCTGTGGCGCGGCATCGCGTGAACACGCTACCTCGTCGTTCCGAATTTCGCGGGATCTGCGTTAAGTCCTCTTGGCCCCGGCGCGTTGCGGTGTAGCCGCCGTGTGTAGGCGTTACGCCTGTCGCAATCAGGGCGCCGGAACCTGCAGTGCTTGTATCCCACGCTATGCAGAGCACCTCTGCGCTTCGGCGCGTTGCGGTGTAGCCGTACCGTGTGTCGAATGGATCGCCCGGTGCCGAATACCGAGGCCTGCAAGGCTTGTATTCAGCACGGTGCTACCGGAGCTCTAAAGGCCATTTTCTTTGGGTTACTTTTCTTTGACTCCGGGCATCCTGCCCTGCGCCCTTCGGGCCGGCTTCGCCGTTCGCACGCGCTCCTGCGCGTGCGTGGGCCAGCAAAAGAAAAGTGACTCGGCCTTCGGCAGAAGGTCGAAACGCCCGCCGCGTAGGCGGCCAGGTCGCGGTATCACAGCAACCGAAGGGCGAGAGCAAAGTCACTGGACCCCTGCCTTCGCAGGGGTGACGGCTCCTTTGAAGCCGTGAGGATGGACTGCAGACACTCGCTTTAAGGCGTTCTGCGAGGCAAAGCCTACGCGCTTCGCGCTTGTCCAGCCTTCGCTGGGATGGCGATGCTTATGAAGCGGTGAAGCTAGGTTGCACCCTCGCCCCAACCCGTCCTCCTATCTCTACGCCGCAGCCGTCCATAGCTGCTCCCCGCATGTCCGACAGGCGACGGGGGGGGGGCAAAACGGAGGGGTACTACACGCTTCGTACTCGCCCAAACTCATCCAGGCAGCTCCGGGAGCACGAAACAGCAACGTCGTTCAATCAAACCTTGCGATATAGCAGATCCCACACCCCATGTCCCAACTTCAGTCCGCGACGCTCAAAGTGCGTCTCGATGCGCCACGCCGGCTTCTCGGCGTACTGCCCGGGCCCGATGTCGTTGCGCCAATCCGGCGCCGCCTCCATCACCTCGAGCATGTGCTCGGCATAGGGTTGCCAGTCGGTAGCAAGATGCAGCAGACCGTTCGGGGCCATGCGTGAGGCGAGTAGGGCGACGAAGTCTGGCTGGATGATGCGGCGCTTGTTGTGGCGCTTCTTGTGCCACGGGTCGGGGAACCAGATGCGTGCCTCGGCGAGCGTGCCGGGCGGGATCTCGTTCTCCAGCACTTCCACCGCGTCGTGCTTGTAGAGGCGGACGTTGCCGGCATCGCGTGCGGCCAGCGCGTTCATCAGCCGGCCGACACCGGGGCCGTGGACTTCGACGCCGATGAAGTCGCGGCCGAGGTCGTTCTCGCTTGCCCACGCCAGCGCTTCACCGTTGCCGAAGCCGATCTCCAGCACCCGTGGCGCCAAGCGGCCGAAGCGCGCGGCATAGTCTTGCGGCGTGGCGGTGTAGTCGATGCCGAAGCGCGCCCAGTGGTCGTCGAAGGCGCGCTGCTGGGCTGGCGTCATGCGGCCCTCGCGCAGCACGAAGCTGCGGATGCGGCGCATGAAGTGCGGATGTTCGGCGTCTTCGTGTTCGCCGTCGTGGTCGTGCTGGTCAGTCATGGATCAACCGATGGTGCCGTCGATCGGGCTGGAGGCCGAGGCGAAACGCTTGCGCGGGATACGGCCGGCCTTGAAGGCAGCGCGGCCGGCCTGGATGGCGAGCTTCATGGCGTGGGCCATCAGCACGGGATCCTTGGCGCCGGCGATGGCGGTGTTCATCAACACGCCGTCGCAGCCCAGCTCCATGGCGATGGCCGCGTCGGATGCCGTGCCCACGCCGGCGTCGACGATGATCGGCACCTTGGCGTTCTCGATGATCTCGAGCAGGTTGTAGCGGTTCTGGATGCCTAGGCCCGAGCCGATCGGCGCCGCCAACGGCATCACCGCCACGCAGCCGATCTCCTCCAGGCGCTTGGCCAGGATGGGGTCGTCGCTGGTGTAGACCATCACGTCGAAGCCGTCGGCCACCAGCGTTTCAGCGGCCTTGAGCGTTTCCACCACGTCGGGGAACAGCGTGCGCTGGTCGCCCAGCACTTCCAGTTTCACCAGCTTGTGGCCGTCCAGCAGCTCGCGCGCGAGCTTGCAGGTGCGCACGGCGTCGACTGCGTTGTAGCAGCCGGCGGTGTTCGGTAGCAGGGTGAATTCTTCGGGCGGTAGCGCGTCCAGCAGATTGGGCTGGCCGGCGTCCTGGCCGATGTTCACGCGACGGATCGCGACCGTGACAATCTCGGCGCCGGCGGCCTGGCTGGCGCGGCGGGTTTCGTCGAAATCCTTGTACTTACCGGTGCCGGTGAGCAGGCGCGAGCCGTAGCTTTTGCCGGCGATGATCAGCGGATCGGAGGAGTCAAGCGTCTTGAGGTTCATCGTGGTGTCTTCAATCTGCGGCGACGCCTGGGCGTCGCGTGAGCGCGGATGCCGGGGCGATCAGCCGCCACCGATGGCATGGACGATTTCCACGCGGTCGCCTTCGCCCAGCACGTGGCTGGCATGGAGGCTGCGCGGAACGATCTCGTGGTTCACTTCCACCGCGACGCGACGCTGGCCGTAACCGGCATCTTCCAGCAGTTGGGTGACGGTGGTGGCGGGGGCGCAGTCGCGCGGACTGCCATTGAGCGTGATGTGCATCGGGCCATTGTAACTGCTGGCAGCCCGGATGCCGGCCCAGGGGAAAGAAAAAGGCCCGGCAGAGCCGGGCCTTTCGGGCGGAGAGGCCTTGCCGGGCCTCAATTGTGCTGGTCGTCCTTGCGCGGCGGCGGTGGCCGGCGGTCGTCGTGGTTCTGCTGCGGGTGCGGCTGGTTGTTCTCCGGCCGCGGTTGGGCTTGCGGCGGCTGGTAGCTGCGCTGTTGTTGCTGCATCTGCCGTTGCTGGGCCTCTTGCTGCTGCATTTGGCGCTGCTGCATTTCCTGTTGCTGCATCTGCCGCTGCTGGGCCTCTTGCTGCTGCATTTGGCGTTGCTGGGCTTCCTGCTGCTGCATCTGTCGCTGCTGGGCCTCTTGTTGCTGCATTTGGCGCTGCTGGGCTTCCTGCTGTTGCATCTGTCGCTGTTGGGCCTCTTGTTGCTGCATTTGGCGCTGCTGCATTTCCTGCTGTTGCATCTGCCGCTGCTGGGTCTCTTGCTGCTGCATTTGGCGTTGCTGCATTTCCTGCTGTTGCACCTGTCGCTGCTGGGCCTCTTGCTGTTGTACCTGGCGCTGCTGCATCTCCTGCTGCTGGGGGGCCTGGCGTTGCATGGCGTTGTCGCGCTGGTAGCGAGCAGCGTTGTCCTGGGGTGCCGGCTGGAAGCGGGGGACATTGGGCAGCGTGCCCTGCGGTTGCTGGGCGCGCGCGCGATCCTCGGCAGCGTTCGGGACATAGCTCACACCAGGCCGAGCTGCGCCGTTGTCGCCACGCTGATCACGTTGATAAGGGGGCTGCTGACCGGCCGGGCGGGCAAAACGGGCCGAGGGCAGTTCACCCGGTCGCATCTGTGCTTCGTTGTCGGGGCGGGGAGCGGCGCGGTTGGCGGGCATCTGGCCAGGGGCCGGCATGGCGTTGCGGGCTTGTCCGTTCTGCTCCTGAGGGAAAGCCGGCTGGCGATTGGGTGCGTTTGTGCGCATGCCTGGGCCACCCTGGCTGTTCAACAGGCGCACGTTGCCGGTGTTGCCGAGGGCCGGCGCCATGCGCGGGGCGCCGGCGACGTTGGCGGGACGCCCGCCGAAACTCGTGGCAGGCGGTGTGCGAGCAACGACTTCGCGCTGGAAACCGGCCGCAGGAAGCGGGCGGGCGTTGGTAGCGCGGGGCGGCACGTAGCTGGCCCGTACCGGCGCCACGCCACTGACGCCGCGGGGCATGACCGGCGCATTCGCGAATTGGCGCGGATCAACCGACGCCATGTGCTGGCGTGCGTTGCGGGCGGTGACGAAATCCTGTCCGGACATCGCCCGGAACGCGTGCGGCACCTCTCGGTTCATGTACCGCTGGTTGGGTATCTCATGGCCCGAGCGGAAATAGTTGTAGTTGTTGTTGATGTTGTTGATCACCACGGTGCGGTTGACGTTGCGCACGTAGATGTTGGTCACGTTGACGTTGGTGTAGTAGTTGCGGCTCGTGCGATACCAGGGGTTGTAGACCTCGCCCGGGCCCAGCGGGAACCAGCCCACCGGCCCACCACCGACGCCCACGGAAACGCTGAAGCCCGCGCCGCCCACAAAGGCGACCAGCGCAGGCGCATAGACCGGGCGCACGCCGATCGGACCCGGTACCCAGCACCAGCGCTCGCGAACATGTGCCCAGCGGCCGTAGTGATAGGGGGCGAAACCCCAGGGGGCCGTGTCGACCCAGGTCCAGCCCCAGGGCGCGACGTAGGACCAATGGCCGTCGCTATACGGCGACCAGTCCGCCCCCACGTTCGACGGATACCAGACCTGGCCGTAATCCGGGTCGGACTGCCAGTTGCCGTACTGATTCAGGTCCTGCGCACCGACGACGTCCGGCGACACGTACTGCGCGCTGGGTTGGGTGGCATAGCGCTGGTTGCGGCTGTTGCACCAGGCATCGAAGTCGTCGCCGCCGTCGATGTCGTTCACCGACACGTCGTTGAGCGAGGAGTCGGCGAACTCGTACGAACGCCCCGAGGCGACCATGCGCTGCGAGCCGCCCTCGCCATAGACCGTGGCGCGGCCATCGAAGTCGGTGACGCGGGTGGACTTGCCGTCCTCACTGATGTCCACGCGGTAGGTGCCGGGCTGGTTGACCACCAGCGCTACGGTGGGCGTGTCGATCTCGTAGCCCTGTCCATCGCCCAGGTTATTCACGGTCAGGTTGATCGTGCCCTGGGTGAGTTCGACCTGGGTGAGCTGGTCGTTGAGCGTGAGGAAGCCGAAATTGGAATCGTCCGCGATGCGCAGCATGCCGCTGTCGAGCTGCAGCTCGGCCCGGCCGCTCTGGCCCGTGGACAACCGGTCACCGGTGGTCAGCGGCCGATTGAGGCTGGCGTCGCCCCAGTCTTTCTCACCCGCCGGCAGCAGGCCGACATCACCTTCGCGGTAGGAAAGGCGCGCAATGCGCGCGGGTGGATCACCGGCGCCGCTGCCGTCGTCGGGTGGCGCCTGATCTTGCGCCTGCAAGAGTCCGCTGGCGCAAATCAATAAAGCCGCCGCCATCCATCGCCAGCAGCGCGGCGACATCAAGGAAGCAGGAAGCACACGCATCGGGTTCTCCGGAGCTGGACGCGAGGTGATCGCGGGATGTTGCCATCGGCCTCCGCAAAACCACTTAGGCGGCCGTCGAGTGCATTATGCGGATGGGCGCTCCGTCCGCTGCAAGGACCGTCGTCGCCCGACCGGGAAATGGTTCAGCCAGCCGCCATGTCTGGTTCACGCCGGGTTTCGGCTACAGGCAAGCGACAGGTGAAGGGGTTGTTCCCAAGCCCTGCGAAGGCGGGTTAACATCGCCCGGCATTTGCGGGTGTAGCTCAATGGTAGAGCTGTAGCTTCCCAAGCTACTGACGAGGGTTCGATTCCCTTCACCCGCTCCACTTGCTCCCGACCCCACCCGAGCCCCTACACGTAATTCTGCGGCGTGCGCTGATCATGGCGGATGTGACTACCCTCGGCTGGCGGGAGCGCCTGGCATTGCCGATGCTGGGCATTCCTCTGCTCAAGGCCAAACTCGACACCGGTGCGCGCAGCAGTTCGCTGCATGTCGACGCGCTGGAAAGTTTCGAGCGCGCGGGCGATACCTGGTTGCGCTTTTCCGTCACGGTCGGGGGGCGCCACCGTGTCGCCGTGACCTGCGAAACGGTGGCCCTCGATCGTCGCGCCGTGACCGATACAGGAGGGCGGCGCACTGTGCGCTGGTTCATCCGTACCGATGTCGTATTGGCAGGGGAACGTTTCGAGGTCGACATCAATCTGACCGACAGGCGCCATATGCTTTTTCCCATGCTGCTTGGCCGCAGCGCGTTGCACGGGCGATTTGTCGTCGATCCCGCGCTTTCCTACACACAGCCTCGCCTGATCCGGGCCGGCACGACGGGTGTTTCATGAAGATCGCCATACTTTCGCGCAACACCCGGCTCTATTCGACCCAACGGCTGGTGGACGTCGCACGCGAGCGCGGACACGTGGTCCGTGTGCTCGATCCGTTGCGCTGCTACGTGCGCATCGCGCCGGGCAACATGTCCATCCGCTACAAGGGCAAGCCGGTCAAGGGTATCGATGCGGTGATTCCGCGCATCGGCGTCACCAGTACGTTCTATGGCACCGCCGTGCTGCGTCAGCTGGAAATGATGGGCGTGTACACGCCCAATTCGTCCGACGCCGTGCTCAGCGCCCGTGACAAGCTGCGTTCGCTGCAGATTCTGGCGGCCAAGGGGCTGGACATGCCGGCGACGGTGTTCGGCGACAACCCGGACGATACCTCCGACGTGCTCGCCATGCTGGGTGAGCCGCCCCACGTGATCAAGCTCAACGAGGGCAGTCAGGGGACGGGCGTGGTGCTGGCGGAAAAGCGCAGCGCCTCGCAGAGCGTCATCGAGGCCTTCCGTGGCCTCTACGCCAACTTCCTGGTGCAAGAGTTCATTGCCGAGGCCAAGGGGACCGACCTGCGCTGTTTCGTGGTCGGCAAGAAGGTCGTGGCGGCCATGCAGCGCGAGGCCCTGCCGGGCGAGTTCCGCGCCAATATCCATCGTGGGGCTTCAGCCCAGGCGGCGACGCTGAGCGCGGAAGAGCGCCGTATCGCGGTCCAGGCAGCCTCCGCACTGGGCTTGGGTGTTGCGGGCGTGGACATGCTCCGCTCCAAACGCGGTCCGTTGATCCTGGAAGTGAATGCCTCCCCAGGCTTGGAAGGCATCGAATCGGCTACTGGCGTCGATGTGGCGGGTGCGATCGTTCAGTATCTTGAGGCAGAGGCGGGCAGCGCGATTCAGCCCCCCGCACGGCGCCGGTCGCAGCGCGCATAGGCCCATTGGCATTTTGACCCACTGCTCTGCCCGGGCCTACCATCCATGGCTCCTGCAGGGCGCGTCCCGAGGGGGGATGCCGCAGGGTGGAGGAGTGCAATGAAGCGGAAGTACTGGCTGCCGGTCGCGGCGGCGATTATGCTCGTGTTGCAGGTGGCGTCGGTTCAAGCAAAGGACACCAAGCCTGACGTTAAGGCCAATACCAAGGATGAATTTGCCGCGGTGGCCGATCATGTTCGTCAGCAGATGTCCCCTGGTGGTCGGTTCGAGTCCGTGAGCAAGCCCGATCAGGAAACGGTCAATCGTGACTTGGGCAACATGGAGTCGCTGTACGACAAGTTCGGTTCGGTCGACGCGATGGACCAGACGTCGAAAGTCGCGTTGTACAACAATCAGTCTGAGGTGAACGCCATCCTGACGCGTCATGATGCGGACCGTGAAATCTGTGAAACGGTCAAGCCGATGGGATCCAATATTCCCAAGACGGTGTGCAAGTCCCAGCGGCAGATCAATGAAGAAAACAGCCAGTCCCAGCGCATGATGCAGGACTTCCACAATGTCCAGAATCCGAAGGGCGGCGGCTGAACGGTTAACAGCGATGTGAGTACCGGTTAACCCCGATGTAACTGCGTCGCACCTATAAAGACCCCACTGCAATTTGCTTGGCACTTTCCGCAAGGTCTGGTGACAGCAGATTTCGGTATCGGGGCAGTAGCTTGGGCCCAGGCGAGCGACCACGTGTCGATCAGCCTGGGCTTTTTTCTTGCCCGATTTTCGCCCTTGTTCAGCTTCCTGCCTGCCGGGGCCCCTTTCCGCCGCGCAAGCTTGTTAAGCTTGCCCCCTCGGCCGGCCCTGATGCCGGCTGCGTATGGAGGACGCATGCGCGTACTGGTGATCGAAGACAACAGCGATATCGCCACCAACATCGGCGATTATCTGGAAGACCGCGGCCATGTGGTCGATTTCGCCGGAGACGGCGTCACGGGACTGCACCTGGCCGTAGTGCATGATTTTGACGTGATCGTGCTCGACCTGACGCTGCCCGGCATGGACGGCCTCGACGTCGCCCGCAAACTGCGCCACGAAGCGCACAAGCAGACGCCCATCCTGATGCTCACAGCGCGTGATGCGTTGGAGCAGAAGCTGACCGGTTTCGAGTCGGGCGCCGACGATTACATGACCAAGCCGTTCGCCCTGCAGGAACTGGCGGCCCGCCTGGAAGTGCTCGCCCGTCGCGGCAAGGGCCCCCAGAGCCGTGTGCTCAAGGTGGGCGACCTTACCTATAACCTCGACACGCTCACCGTCACCCGCGAGGGCAAGTCGATCCAGCTCAACCCGATCGGGCTCAAGCTGCTTCAGGCCCTGATGGAAGCCAGCCCGTCCGTGGTGACACGCCAGGATCTCGAGCAGCGCGTGTGGGGCGAAGAGCTGCCCGACAGCGATTCGTTGCGCGTGCATATCCATGGTCTGCGCGCCGCCATCGACAAACCTTTTGAAAAGCCGCTGATCCATACGCGGCATGGCATCGGATACCGGATGGTCGAACCGGATGCAGTCCAGGCGTAAGCTCAGGTTCCGCCTGGTCGTTTCCTTCGCGCTGTTCGGCTTCGGCCTCAGCGCGTTGTTTGCATTTGCGGCACTCAATATCCGCACCCGGGTGGAAGACCAGCTGGTCAATTCCAGCCTGATGGACGATGCGAAGTACGCCAATCAGTTCGCCCAGGCCCATCCCGATGCGCCTGGGCCTGGGTCGCGCCTGATCACCGGCATGACCAAGAGCGAGCGGACGCTCTACAAGGCACCTTTGTCGTGGCAGAACCTCGATACCGGGGTGCATGACATCAACGAGGTCGCCGAGGATGGCACGCCGCACCACTACAAGCTGGCGGTGTACCGTGAGAACGGCATCATCAGCTTCACCCGCTATGACGTGTCGCGCGAAGAACTGGGCAAGCGGCAGTTGATCGTCAGCGTGGTCGCCGCCGTGTTCCTGTTTGGCCTGCTGTCGCTGGTGCTTGGCTTCTGGCTGTCGCGCAAGGTGCTCAAACCGGTCAGCGAGCTGGCGCGCCAACTGCGTGATTTCCGCAAGAAGGGCAAGGCCGAGCCGTTGGCGCCGCATTTCGCCGATGACGAGGTGGGCGAACTGGCGTATGCGCTTGACGAGTACTCGCAGCGCCTGACGGCGATGGTGGAGCGCGATCGCGAGTTCAACTCCGACGTCAGTCATGAGCTTCGTACGCCGCTGGCGGTCATTTCCAGCACCACCGAACTGCTGCAAGGGTCGCCTGATCTCACCGACAAGTTGCGCGAACGCCTGAAGCGCATCGAGCGCGCATCACGCCAGGCCACCGAGCTGGTCGAGGCGCTGCTGTTGTTGTCGCGCGCGGAACGTCGCGGGCCCACACGCGGGGAAACCACCGAAGTGGCCAAGGTGGCGTCCGACGTCATCGAGAGCCAGCGCCCGCAGATGCGCGACAAGCCGCTGGAAGTGGAGCTGATCGTCCGGGAGCCGGCAAGCGTGAACGCGCCGGCCTCCGTGCTGGCGGTGGCGTTGACCAACCTGATCGGCAACGCCATCAAGTACACGCTCGAAGGCCGCGTCACCGTCGAGGTGAGTGCTGGTCGCATCGAAGTGATCGATACCGGGCCGGGTATCAAGCCCGAGGACGCGGAGCGTCTGTTCCAACGCGGCGTGCGCGGTGAAGGCGCGGGTGGCAGCGGCGCGGGCCTCGGCCTCGCCATTGTGCGCCGCCTGTGCGATCTCTATGGCTGGGACGTGTCGATGCGTCCGCGCACCGATACCAACGGCGCCATCGCGAGCATCGCATTCTCTTGATCCGTCGGAGCGCACCGGGTGCGCTCCGACGTAAGGTTTCTTCCCGGCTTAGAGCGGCTCCAGCCAGCCCCACTGGTCATTCGTCTTGCCGTTGAACAGGCCGAAGAACAGTTCCTGCAGGCGACGCGTCACGCGGCCTGCCTTGCCACTGCCGACCTGCTTGCCGTCCACCGAGCGGATCGGCGTGATTTCCGCCGCCGTGCCGCACATCAGCAATTCGTCGCACAGATAGAGGTATTCGCGCGGAATGTCGCGTTCCACTACCTCGATGCCGTCCTCGCGGGCCAGCGTCTTGAGCGTGTCGCGCGTGATACCGGTGAGGATGGAGGCGCTGGCCGGCGTGGTGTGCAGCACGCCATCGAACACGAGGAACAGGTTTTCGCCCGCACCTTCGCTGAGCAGGCCGGTGGAGGCCATGGCGATGCCTTCGCCGAAGCCCAATCGGCGCGCTTCACGCGCGATCAGCTGGCCGGAGAGGTAGTTGCCACCGGCCTTGGCACCGGCCGGAATGGTGTTGGGAGCGAAGCGCTGCCAGCTCGACACGCAGGCTTCGATACCGCTCTCCAGGGCCTCGGGACCAAGGTACGGACCCATCGCCCACGCGGCCACGGCCACATCGATCGGCGTCTCGGCCGAGAGACCGAAGCCACCCAGGCCGCGATAGGCCACCGGGCGCAGGTAGGCGGCGGACAGGCCGTTCTTGCGCACGACCTCGCGACAGGCGGCGGCAAGCTCGTCCTGCGAGTAGGGCAGCACCATGTCGTAGATCTTGGCGGACTGGTAAAGACGCTTGAGGTGGTCCGTCAGGCGGAAGATCGCCGCGCCATCCGGCGTCGCATAGCTGCGGATGCCTTCGAACACGGACGAGCCGTAATGCAGGGCATGCGCCATCACGTGGACCGTGGCGTCCTGCCAGGGCTTGATGGCACCGTTCTGCCAGATCCAATCGGGGTACTGCTGCGCCATGAGGGGGATCTCCGGGGGAAAAAACGCGCCATGATACCGCGCCGGCCCGCCCCCGCGATTTTGCGCAGCACCAAAGCCCGGGGCTTCAGCCCGATGGGCGCAGCCAGAGGCAACCGGAGCGACGAACGATGCTGAAGCGGCTTTCGTGAGGCGCTCCCGAGCCGTCATTCACGCTGGTGTGCACGATCAGTTGGTCAACTTCCCCAGTGCTTTGCGGTGACGTGGCACGGTCGTCCGCCACGCCCGCACCCTGGCCGGAACCGGCTGGCGGCGAATCGCCATCGCCCGGTGCCTGGATGTCCAGCAGGGGGCGTTGCATCAGCAGGCCCAGTGAACGGATATCGGCGACGACGGCGTTGCGTCCGTAGCCGTTCCAGATCATCAGGCCCGCTAGCCGGTTCGGGTCATGCGTGGCGAACGCATCGACCATGCTCTGGCGCAACTCGCCGACGGAGGTGGCGCAAGTGATGGCCGGTGCGGCGTTGGACGAGCCCTGCGACACTGGCGAGGCAGCAGAGGATGCGGCCGGCGGATTCACCGGTGTCGCCTGCAATGCAGCGCAGGGTTGATCGGTGAATAGCGGATTGCCATCGGACCCGATGCAACGATGAATGCCGTTCTGCGCCATGGCACAAAGCGGGAGCAGGAACAGCAGCAATGTCAGACAGGCGCGCATCATCCAGCGAGCTTACGCCGGGCAGAGTCGGTTATCCGTGCAGCCGGTCCAGAATCGCGCGCGTCGCGCGGGCACGATTCAACGTATAGAAGTGCAGGCCGGGAGCGCCGCCATCGAGCAGGCGGCGACACAGTTGAGCCACCACATCGGCGCCCAGTTCGCGGACCGACGCCGCATCGTCGCCGTGCGCCTGCATGCGCTTGGCGATCCAGCGCGGGATTTCCGCGCCGCACATGTCGGAGAACCGCTTGAGCTGTGAGAAGTTGGCGATCGGCATGATGCCGGGCACGATCGGCACGTTCACCCCCAGGCGCCGCACGTCGTCGACGAAACGGAAATAGGCATCCGCGTTGAAGAAGTACTGCGTAATGGCACCGTTCGCACCGGCATCCACCTTGGCCTTGAAGTGGCGCAGGTCGGCAAGCGCGTCGTCGGCTTGCGGGTGGGTTTCCGGGTACGCCGCTACTTCGATGTGGAAGTGGTCGCCCGAATGTTCCCGGATGAAGCGCACCAGCTCCGACGCATAACGGAAGTCGCCGGGGGAGGCCATGCCGGAGGGCAGGTCGCCGCGCAGCGCGACGATTCGGCGATAGCCGGCGGCCCGGTAGTCGTCGAGCAGCGCCGCCAGTTCGGCGCGCGTACCGCCGACGCAGGAAAGGTGCGGCGCGACTGACAGCCCATGCTTGGTATGCAGGTGGTGCACCGTCTCGCCGGTATAGCTCAGCGTCGAGCCACCCGCACCGAAGGTCACGGAGACGTATTCGGGTGCGTGTGCCTTCAGCAGCACCGCGGCCTGGTCGAGCTGGTCACGCTGTTCATCGGTCTTGGGCGGGAAGAACTCAAAGCTGATGGACGACATCAAGGCGGTCCCTGTGACGGTGGTTGTTCGAAGTATATATCTCTTTCTCGCGATATAGAGATATTCATTCGACCGACCGGACTCCGGCGCACGACACCTGCGACAAACCGCGCCAGCGCAATCCCGCCATGTCCTTGATCCAGATCAATTGGTGGGCCGGTGTCGCCCCCCAGACTTCACTCGGTTCAGTTATGTCCAGGAGTGGGCCTCATGGTGGGCGTCGAGGGGAGTTACAACGACAAGGTCATACGGCAGTTCTCCGTGATGACCGTGGTCTGGGGCGTGGTCGGCATGCTGGTGGGCGTCTTCATCGCCGCGCAGCTTTACTGGCCCGCTCTCAATTTCGACGTGCCGTGGCTCAGCTACGGGCGCCTGCGTCCGCTGCATACCAACGCGGTGATCTTCGCCTTCGGTGGTTGCGCACTGTTCGCGACCAGCCTGTACACCGTGCAGCGCACCTGCCATGTCCGGCTGATCTCCGACCGACTCGCCTCGTTCGTGTTCTGGGGCTGGCAACTGGTCATCGTGGCCGCCGCCGTATCCCTGCCGCTGGGTTACACGCAGGGCAAGGAGTACGCGGAACTTGAGTGGCCGATCGACGTGCTCATTACGATCGTGTGGGTGGCGTACGCGGTGCTGTTCTTCGGCACCATCGCCAAGCGCAAGGTGAAGCACATCTACGTTGCCAACTGGTTCTATGGCGCGTACATCCTCACCATCGCGCTGCTGCACATCGTTAACAACCTCGCCATTCCGGCGGGTTGGATGAAGTCGTACTCCGTGTATTCGGGCGCAGTCGATGCGATGGTGCAGTGGTGGTACGGCCATAACGCCGTGGGCTTTTTCCTGACCACAGCCTTCCTCGGCATGATGTATTACTTCGTGCCCAAGCAGGCCGGTCGCCCGATCTATTCGTACCGGCTGTCGATCGTGCACTTCTGGGCGCTGATCGCCATCTACATGTGGGCCGGCCCGCACCACCTGCAGTACACCGCGCTGCCCGACTGGGCGCAGTCACTGGGCATGGTGTTCTCGCTGGTGCTGCTGGCGCCATCGTGGGGCGGTGCGATCAACGGCATCCTCACGCTGTCGGGCGTCTGGTACAAGCTGCGTACCGATCCCATCCTCAAGTTCCTCATCGTCTCGCTCTCGTTCTACATGATGAGCACGTTCGAGGGGCCGATGATGTCCATCAAGACGGTCAACTCGCTCAGCCACTACACCGACTGGACCATCGGCCACGTGCATGCCGGCGCGCTGGGCTGGGTGGCGATGATCTCCATCGGCTCGATCTACGCCATGCTGCCGCGCCTGTTGCATCTGCCGAAGATGTATTCGGTCAAGCTGATCGACGTGCACTTCTGGCTGCACACCATCGGCGTCGTGGTCTACATCGCCGCGATGTGGATCGCCGGCGTGACGCAGGGCCTGATGTGGCGTGCCACCGACCCGGACACCGGCACACTGGTGTATTCGTTCGTCGAGGCGCTCAACGCCACCAAGCCCTACTACCTGTTCCGTCTCGGTGGTGGCCTGATCGTGCTGTCCGGCATGTTCGTCATGGGCTGGAACGTGTTCAAGACCTTCCGCCTCACCGCCGCAAGCACCGCGCCGCAACCGCTGCTTGCGCCCGATGCTGCTGATGCGCGTGCCTGAGGGAACAGACATGAGCCAGACACACGCGAAACTCGAAAAGAACATCGGCCTCATGGCCATCCTGGTTGCGGTGGCCGTCTCCTTCGGCGGCCTCGCCGAAATCGTGCCACTGATGTTCCAGGCCGAGACGATCAAGCCGTTGCCCGGCATCAAGCCCTATCCCGCGCTGGAACTGGCGGGTCGCGACGTCTACGTCCGCGAGGGCTGCTACAACTGCCATTCGCAGATGGTGCGCACGCTGCGTTTCGAAACGGAGCGCTACGGCCACTATTCGCTGGCGGGCGAGTCGGTCTATGACCACCCGTTCCAGTGGGGCAGCAAGCGCACGGGGCCCGATCTCGCCCGCGTGGGCCTGCGCGGCTACTCCGACGACTGGCATCGTGCGCATCTGCATAACCCGCGCGATGTCGTGCCGGAGTCCAACATGCCGGCGTATCCGTGGCTGGCCGACAACCAGCTCGACGGCGCAGAAGTCGCGCAGCACATGCGTGCGCTCAAACGCATCGGCGATCCCTACAGCGAGGCGGATATCGAGGGCGCCGCCAAGGCCGTCGAGGGCAAGACCGAACTCGATGCCGTCATCGCCTACCTGCAAGGCCTGGGCACGCATGTGTCGCAGACCGACCTGCAGGCTGCCGAAGGAGTGGAGTGACATGGTGCCGGGACTGATCACGGCCGTACTGCTCGTGCTTTTCGTCGGAGGAACGCTGTGGTTGTGGCGTCCGTCCGTGAAGCCAGCGATGGACGCCGCCGCGCAGATGCCGCTGAACGATGACAAGGAGGAAATCGCATGACTTCCGGATGGACCTGGTACGTCATCGCCATCGTGGTGATCAATCTGATCGGCTGCCTGTGGTTGTTGCGCGGAAACACGCGTCGCAGCCCTTCCGATCCCAAGCCGGATGAAACCGGACATGTATGGGATGGCGACATCACTGAATACAACAAACCGCTGCCGCGCTGGTGGATCAACCTGTTCTACATCACCATCGTGTTTTCCGTCGGCTATCTGTTGTGGTTTGGCGTGGGTACGTTCCGCGGCTATGGCCACTGGAGTTCCCAGAAGGAATGGGCTCTGGATGAGGCCGCCGAACAGGCGCGTCTGGACGACACCTTGAAACTCTACGCAGGCAAGCCAATCGATGCGCTGGCCAAGGATCCGGCCGCGGTCGCCATCGGTCGCACCATCTTCCTCAACCGCTGCGCGGCCTGCCATGGTTCCACTGGTCGCGGTGCCACGGGCTTTCCGGACCTCACCGATGACATCTGGCATTGGGGCGGCACGCCCCATCGCATCCTGGAAACCATTCAGGATGGCCGCCAGGCCGTCATGCCCGCCTGGGCGACGACGCTCACCGCACAGGGGGGGCCGACTGCGGTCGATGACACCATTGCTTACGTGCTGTCGTTATCCAAGCCAGCACAGCCCAAGGATGAGGCGACCGAGCGTGGCGAGAAGCTGTTCGCGACGATCTGCGTGGCCTGTCATGGTCCTCAGGGCAAGGGCAACCAGGTCGTAGGCGCGCCTGATCTCACCGACAACTACTGGCTCTACGGCAGCAGCAAGGCATCGCTGCACAAGACGTTGAGCGAAGGGCGACAAGGTGTGATGCCGGCATGGAAGCCGATTCTTGGAGATACCCGCACGCGCCTGGTCGGTGCTTACGTATGGACGCTGTCGCCGCACAAGGATCCGGCACCCGCAGGAGCCGTGGTGGCTGAATGATTCGCCGGAACACCACCGACATGCAGCACAACGCGTCCACGCCGATGCCGCAACGCCTGGGCGCCTTGCTCTGGCCGAGTTTCTTCGTGGCCGGTGTGGTGACGGTGGTGTTCTTCAGCGTCATCGATCCCATCGCATTGCGGGATATCGCTTTCCCTTCGCTGAAGCTTGGGCGTGAGCTCGGATACACACTCGGCTTCTTCCTCATCTGGCTGGCGACGGCGTCGTCGAGCTTGTTCACCTGGATCCTCCTGCGCCCCAGTCGCGAGGTAAGGTCGTCCCGGCGCCCCGGTAAATCCTCATGAGTCGCCGCATCCCGCTTCAGGTCGTCGATGAAGGGAGCGACTCGTACTACGTCAGCGAGCGCAAGGTCTATCCGCGCGACGTGGCTGGTCGCTTCAACCGCCTGCGCGTCGCCGCGGTCGTCTGGTTGCTCGGCATGTTCTACCTGTTCCCATGGCTGACGTGGCACGGACGACAGGCGGTTCTGCTGGATCTGCCAGCGCGCAAGTTCCATGTGTTCGGATGGCTGTTCCTACCTCAGGATTTCCTGTTCCTGTCGGTGCTGTTGATCATTGCTGCGCTGGCCTTGTTCTTCTTCACCGCGCTGGCGGGGCGGCTGTTCTGTGGCTATGCCTGTCCGCAGACCGTGTGGACAGAAGTGTCACTGTGGATCGAGCGTTGGTTTGAGGGTGACCGCAATAAGCGGATGAAGCTCGATGCGGGTCCGTGGACCCGCGAAAAGATCCTGCGCAAGAGTTCGCGCCATACGGCGTGGGCTTTGTTCTCGCTGTGGACCGGCTTCACCTTCGTGGGCTACTTCAGTCCCATCGGCGATCTGGCTCGCCGTATGCCGTTCGGCTGGGGAAGCTGGGAGGCATTCTGGATTCTGTTCTACGCGTTTGCGACCTGGGGCAATGCCGGCTTCCTGCGGCAACAAGTGTGCAAGTACATGTGCCCCTACGCGCGATTCCAGAGCGCGATGTTCGATCGCAATACGCTCATCATTGCTTACGATCCGATGCGTGGCGAACCGCGCGGGCCACGCAAGCGCGGGCTGCAGAGCGTGCTGGAAAGGGCGCGCGGCCTGCTCGATGCGGTCACTGCGTACGACTACGTCTTCCGCGCCAGCCAGCATCCATCGGCAGCCGATCATCGTGCTCAGGCCGGTGGAACCATCGCGCTGGCCAGCATCGGCGGCGCGGCCGAACCCCTGCCGAAGTTCACGCTGGAAGAACTGGGTGATTGCGTGGACTGCACCATCTGCGTGCAGGTGTGTCCTACCGGCATCGATATCCGCAACGGCCTGCAATATGAATGCATTGCCTGCGGTGCGTGCATCGACGCCTGCGACGAGGTGATGGGCAAGGTCGGCTATCCAAGGGGATTGATCCGCTACAGCACGCAAAACCAGATCGACGGCAAGCCGGTGCGGGTCCTGCGGCCGCGCGTGCTGGTGTACGCCGCCTTGTTGCTGGCACTCATGGGGGGATGGCTTTACGGCGTGACTCATCGTAGTCCGCTGATGGCCGAGGTGCTTCGCGATCGCAATGCCATGTACAGCGAAACCGCTAATGGCGACATCCAGAACAGTTACACGCTCAAGCTGGTCAACAAGGCGCAGCAAGCCCATCGCTTCCAGATCGCCGTCAGCTCCGGCGACATCCGCGGCGTCAGCCTCGGCGGTGGCGCGAAAGTCGTCCGAGCCGATAGCGGTGAAGTGTTGTCGGTGCCGGTGACGGTCGTCGCCGCATCGGAGGTCACCGGTCGTCACGAAGTGGCATTCCGCGTGAGCGACCTCGACGACGATGCATCGGTCATCGTCAAAAGCAGTTTCTTTGGACCTCTCCCATGACACAGACACGCAGTACCTGGCGGGAACCCATGGTGTGGATGCTGGTTGGTCTGCCGTTGGCATCGGTAGTGATCGGCTTCGCCCTTCTGTTCGCCGCCGTGCATCCCGGGCGAGAAGACGCCGAGACCGTGGGGCGAGTCACCAAGATCGGCAAGTTGCTGGTGGCGGCGGAAGATCGCGAGCCCGTCGCCCAGATCGCCACCATGGGGCTGGTGTTGCGAACCAAGGGCGACATGATCGAAGCGGTGCCGATGGACGGCCAGTTCCCGCGCGGCGGCAAACTCCACCTGACGCTCAGCTCGGGCGATCCGGCGCAGCCAGACCGCGTTATCCAGCTTTCTCCCAGTGAACTGGGCTGGCGGGGTGTGGGGTCGCTGGACGGCAGGCACGACTGGTTGGTCGTACTTCGACCGGACAATGCGTCCTGGCTGTTGCGCGGGCGGTGGATATCGCAGGCACGGTTCGTCCGCCTGACGCCCTGATTGTGGACGCCGCCGTCAACATCGGCACGACAGGACGCGCGCTGGCTTGCTATCACTGCGGCGAAGCTTTGCCGTTGTCGCCGGCGTGGCTCGACGTCGATGGCGCGCCGCAAGCATTCTGTTGTCACGGTTGCGCGGCGGCGGCGGACTGGATTCGGCAATCGGCGCTCGATGACTATTACCGGTTGCGCAGCGTCGCGGGTTCTCGTGTCGATGAAACGCCCGATCTCTCCGGCTGGGATCGCGAGGACCTGCTCGTTGAGCACGCGACGGCCGTCCCCGGCGGCCTGGAGATCACGCTGCTGACTGACGGCATGCGTTGCGCGGCATGCGCGTGGTTGATCGATCGCGCACTGCAGAATGAATTGGGCGTTTTCGATATCGGCGCCAACGCTGTGACAGGGCGCATCCGCATTGGCTGGGATCCATCGCGAACGCTTCTGTCGAAAGTACTGTCACGGCTCGCCATGCTGGGCTATCGACCTTACCTGGCCACTGGCGCTGCGCGCGAGCGGGAGCGCGTGGCCGAGCAGCGTCGTTGGTTGATGCGTCTTGGCGTGGCCGGTCTTGGCGCGATGCAGACGATGATGTTCTCCGAAGCCCTGTACCTGGACTTCGGTCACCACATGGCGGGCGCCACGCGCGACTTCTTCCGCTGGGTAGCGCTGTTGGTGTCCACGCCGGTGGTGTTCTACGCCGGCTGGCCGTTCCTGCAGGGGTGCTGGCGTGAACTGCGGCTGCGTCGACCGGGCATGGACACATTGATCGCGGCGTCGACACTGCTGGCCTATCTGGCGAGCGTGCTGGAAACGGTGCGCGGCGGCGCGCAGGTCTGGTATGACGCGGCGACCATGTTCGTGTTCCTCCTGCTTGCTGCGCGGCTTCTGGAGCAACGCGCGCGACGCATCGCCTCTGCCCAGGTGGATGCGTTGGCGCGGGCACGGCCCATGCTCGCCACCCGGGAGCTCGCCGATGGCAGCCGTGCCACGGTGCCGGTCGCTGCGCTGGCCGTCGGCGATATCGCCTGCGTGGCCGTGGGTGAGGTGGTGCCGGTCGATGGTTGCCTGCTCGATACCCACGCTTCTTTCGAGGAGGCGCTGCTGACGGGCGAGGCGCGGCCGGTGAGTCGGTCGCAGGGGGCGTTGATCTACGCGGGCACCACTTGCCGGGAAACACCGGCACGCATCATGGCGACGCAAGTGGGTAGCGCAACACGGTTGTCGCAACTGGCAAGGATGGTCGACCAGGCGCAGGCCGAGCGACCGGCGCTGGCGCGCATGGCAGACCGCATTGGACAGATCTTCGTCGCGGTCCTGATCGCGTTGACTATGGTCGTCTACGCCTTCTGGCGCACGCACGATCCGTCGCGCGCGTTCGAGGTGGCGCTGTCCCTGCTCGTGGTGAGTTGTCCATGTGCGCTCTCGCTCGCTGTGCCGGCGGCACTCGCGGCGAGCCACGGCGCATTGGCGCGCCTGGGCGTGCTATCGGTTCGCACGGGCAGTGCGGAGAATCTCTCGCGAGCAACCGATGTTGTGTTCGACAAGACCGGCACACTGACCAGCATGCAGCGGGCGGTGGGCGACGTGTACACGTTCCAAGGCTTCGACGCCACGCTTGCGTTGCACATCGCGGCGGCGCTGGAGCGGGACAGCCGCCATCCCGTCGCCAACGCATTCGTGGACGTGACCACGTCATTGGCGGTCAGCGACATGCGCGAGGTCAGCGGGCAGGGTGTCACTGGACGCATCGATGGCGAGCAGTGGCGATTGGGGCGCGCATCGTTTGCTAGCGGTCTCGACGACGATGGGCTGCTCTGGCTCGGCGATGGCAAACGTGCCGTCGCGTGCTTCACCCTTCTGGAAACCCTGCGACCGCACGCGGCGGAGGCGATTGACGCGCTGCGGACCTTGGGCCTGCGGATCCATGTCGCCAGCGGCGATGCCTCGGGTGCGGTGAGCCGATTGGCAAAGCAGCTTTCCCTGGGCGAGGCCCATTCACGGCAATCCTCTGAAGACAAGCTGGCGCTGGTGCGTGCATGGCAGGCCGAAGGGCGGGTCGTGGCAATGATCGGCGACGGCCTCAATGATGCGCCCGTGCTGGCCGGTGCCGATGTCTCCATCGCCATGGGCGACGGTGCGTCACTGGCGCAGCGAGCGGCGGACATGGTGCTGACCGCACCGTCGCTGCTACGCATCCCGGCAGCCATTCGCCTGGCCCGGCGGACGCAACGGGTGATCCGGCAGAATTTCGCGTGGGCCGTGGGTTACAACGTACTTGCGCTTCCGCTGGCGATGACTGGCCATGTGACGCCGGCGCTCGCGGCGCTTGGCATGGCGCTGTCGTCGCTGACGGTCACCGCAAACGCTCTGCGGCTGATGCGGCCATCGGATGGAGTGACCGCGCCGTGATCATTCTGCTGATGCTCATTCCATTGAGTCTGATGCTGTTGGCGCTCGCCATCGGCGCTTTTGTGTGGGCTGTGCGCAAGGGTCAGTTTGACGACATGGATACGCCGGCGTTGGACATTCTCCACGACGACGAACGGGATCGACGTGTGCCCGCCGCAACGAGCCGGACATCCGCCAGCCATGTCGATTGACCTTCTTGCAGGGTCGGCGGCGTTGCTGAGCGGGCTGCTGGGCGGCGTGCACTGCGCGGCTATGTGCGGCGGCATCGCCACCGGGTTTTCGATGTGGTCGCCCCGGCATGGTTTAGCGGCATCGCTGCAATTGAACGCGGGCCGCGTGCTCGGCTACACCCTTGCCGGTGCGTTGGTCGGTGGCCTGGGTGATGGCGTGCTGCGATTGTTCGAGTGGCACGCGCTGATTGTGGCAACGCGCGTAGCGATGGGTGCGGTGCTCGTCGTGGTGGCGCTGCGTTTGCTGGACCAGAAGGGGCGGCTTCGCTTCCTCGGTCGTCCTGGCGCGCATCTGTGGCGTTGGCTGCAGCCGTTGCAACGACGCCTGCTGCCGGCCCATACGATGAAACGACGCATCGCCGCGGGCATGCTGTGGGGCTGGATGCCTTGCGGACTCAGTGCAACGTTGCTGGCGGCAGCCTGGCTGCAGGCGAGCGCGGTGAGCGGGGCATTCACCATGGCGGCGTTTGGCGTGGGCACCTGGGTAGTGATGGTGCCGCTGACCTGGTCGGGCGCGCGCGTTGGCCGGTGGCTACAACGCGCGGGTGCACGGCGCTGCGCCGCCATCTTCGTAGGGTTGGCAGGTGCGCTGACGATGGCGGCCCCCTGGCTGATGCAGGTGCCGGCGCTGCATGGGGTGATGGGGTGGCTGGGGTGTGGGCCGGCGTAAGCTGAAGGCGGGTCATGCACTTGTGCGCGACTCACCTGGCGAAGGGCAAAAAAAGGCCGCCTTGCGGCGGCCTTTTCGATGTACCCGAAGGTGCGATCAGTAGCGGTAGTGATCCGGCTTGTACGGACCTTCCACCGGCACGCCGATGTAATCGGCCTGTTCCTGAGTGAGCTTGGTGAGCTTCACGCCGATCTGCTCCAGGTGCAGGCGGGCCACTTCTTCGTCCAACTTCTTCGGCAGACGGTAGACGGTGTTCTCGTAGAAGTCCTTGTTCGCCCACAGGTCAAGCTGGGCCAGCGTCTGGTTGGAGAAGCTGTTGGACATCACGAAGCTCGGGTGGCCATGGGCGCAACCCAGGTTCACCAGGCGACCTTCGGCCAGCATGTAGATGCTGCGACCGGTCTGTTCGAACGTGTAGCGATCCACCTGCGGCTTGATGGTTTCGCGCGACACGCCCTTGGCGGTGTTCAGGCGATCCATCTGGATCTCGTTGTCGAAGTGGCCGATGTTGCACACCAGGGCGTTGTTCTTCATCGCCGCCATGTGTTCCAGCGTGATGATGTCCTTGTTGCCGGTGGTGGTGACGTAGATGTCGCCGAGGCCCAGCGTGTCTTCAATGGTGGTGACCTGGAAGCCTTCCATCGCGGCCTGCAGGGCGTTGATCGGGTCGATCTCGGTCACGATCACGCGGGCGCCGAAACCCTTCAGCGAATGGGCGCAGCCCTTGCCCACATCACCGTAGCCGCACACCACGGCCACCTTGCCGGCGACCATCAGGTCGGTCGCGCGCTTGATGCCGTCGGCCAGCGACTCGCGGCAGCCGTACAGGTTGTCGAACTTCGACTTGGTCACCGAGTCGTTGACGTTGATGGCCGGCACCAGCAACTTGCCGGCTTCGGCGAGCTGGTAGAGGCGATGCACGCCAGTGGTGGTCTCTTCCGAGACACCCTTCCATTCGGCGGCGATCTTCTTGAACCAGCCCGGACGCTCGGCGGCGGTGCGCTTGACCAGGTCCTTGATGACCTGCTCTTCGTGGTTGCCGCTCGGGGTGTTGACCCAGTTGCTGCCTTCTTCCAGCTCCACGCCCTTGTGGATGAACAGGGTGGCATCGCCACCGTCGTCCACGATCAGCTGCGGGCCGAGCTCACCCGGATGGGTCAGCATGTCCAGCGTGCATTCCCAGTACTCCTCCAGCGTTTCGCCCTTCCACGCGAACACCGGCAGGCCACCGGCCGCCAGCGCAGCGGCAACGTCGTCCTGGGTGGAGAAGATGTTGCACGAGGCCCAGCGCACGGAGGCGCCCAGCTCGCGCAGCGTCTCGGCGAGCACGGCGGTTTCCTTCGTGCAGTGCAGGGAGCCGGAAAGGCGCACGCCCTTAAGCGGCTTGTCTTTGGAATAGCGGGCGCGGATCTGCATCAGGCCCGGCATTTCCTCTTCCGCCATGCGGATGCGGCGGCGGCCCAGGTCGGCGAGGGAGATGTCGCGGACCTTGAAATCCTGCGTGGCGGAATCCTTGGTGACTGCGTTCATGTGGCTTAGCTCCGGTTGTTGCGACGCATAAAGTCGCATCGTTGGCCGGGCGCCGTTACAAATGAAATCCATCGAGCCTGGCCGGGTTCGTGAGTCACGAAGCCGCGGTCGCAGCGCCCCTCGACGGGATCTTGAAGTATAGCGTCCCCGGATGAGGGTTTCGTTGGCGGCGGGGTGTGGGCCAACCATGACGGATGGCCTGGGTGCCCGGCGCGCCGACGGGGTAAGGTCGCAAAGTATTACGAACCAGGGGGATTGCACCATATGGATACGTCGCTCCGACGCCTCATGCTCGTCGGCCTGTTGCTGGCCGTTTCACCGCAGGTCCCGGCCGACCAGGCGCCCAGTGCGCCGGCCAGTGCGCCCGCCACTGGCTATCTCACGCCACCTGCGCCGCTGCAGGCGCTGGTGGATGCCCCGCGTCCGCCACAGCTCTCCATCAGCCCGCACCGCGACCTGCTCGCGCTGACGCAGACGCCGGCTCTGCCGGGCATCGACGTGGTGGCGCAGCCGGAGCTGAAGCTCGCCGGCCTGCGCATCAATCCGCGTACCTATGCGCAGAGCCGCTTCGTGTTCGGCACGGATCTGTGGCTGATGGACGTGACCACCGGCAAGGAGATCCGCCTGCAGGGCCTGCCGAAGCCGCTGTCCGTCGCGACCTCGTCATGGTCGCCCGACCAACGCTACCTCGCTTTCAACCAGGTCGATGCACGCGCCGGAACCAATGAGTTGTGGATCGTGGACGTGGCGGCCCGCTCGGCGCGTCGCCTCATCGCGTTGCCGCTGAACACGGTGGCCGGCCGCGGCTATCGCTGGATGCCCGACGGCAAGCAGCTGCTCGTCCAGTTGCAGCCGCAGGGGCAGGGCGCCGCGCCGGTCGCCAGCATCATTCCGACGGGGCCGGATACGCAGCAGACGCAGGCCGGCGGCGGCGTGAAAGCCATTCGCACCTATCAAGACATGCTGCACGACGAAAACGACGCGAAACTGTTCGAGTACTACCTCCGTTCGCAATCGGCGCTGGTGGATCTGGATGGCAAGGTCACGACGCTGGGCGAACCGGCGCTGACAACGTCCATGGCGCCATCGCCGGATGGGCGCTATCTGTTGCGCCAGCGCGTGGAGCGCCCGTTCTCCTACCTTGTGCCCGTAGACAGCTTTCCGCAGCGCATCGAGGTGCTTGATCGTGCCGGCAAGCTCGTCAAGGAAATCGCGCACCTGCCGCTGATGGAGGGCCTGCCCACGGGCAACGATGCGGTGCCTACCGGCGTGCGCGATATCGACTGGCGCAGCGACGCACCAGCCACGCTGGTGTGGGCGGAGGCGCAGGACGGCGGCGATCCCGCGCGTCAGGCGGACATCCGCGACATCGTACAGATGCAGGCAGCGCCGTTCGATCAGGCGCCGGTGACGCTGGCGAAATTGAGCAGTCGCTATGCCGGCGCCTATTGGGCCCATGGCCAGCTGGCGCTGGTTGATGAGTTCTGGTGGAAGACGCGCCACGTGAAAGAGTGGCGCGTGGCGCCCGACCAACCCGCGCAGGCCCCGGTGCTGGTGCGCGAAGGCTCGTCCGAAGACCGGTATCGCGATCCCGGCAAGCCGGCGACGATGCAGGACGAGCACGGCCAATCACGCCTGGTCGTCACGTCCGACGGACAGAGCATCTATCGCCTCGGCCAGGGCGCGTCGCCCGAAGGCGACCGTCCGTTCATCGACCGGGTGAACCTCGCCTCCGGCCAGAGCACGCGGCTGTTCCAGTCGCAGGCGCCGTACTTCGAAGACCCGCAGCTGTTGCTGGACGCGGAGGGCACGCGCGCATTGATCTCGCGCGAATCGCCTACCGAGCCCACCAACTTTTACGTGCGCGACCTAGGCGCCAACGGCAAGCTGCGTGAACTCACGCATTTCCCGAATCCGCTGCCGCAGTTGAAGGACGTAAAGAAAGAGCAGATCCGCTACAAGCGCAAGGATGGCGTGGAACTTACCGCCACCTTGTACCTGCCACCCCACTACGATCCGAAGAAGGACGGCCCGCGCCCGATGCTGATGTGGGCTTACCCGGCCGAGTTCAAATCCGCCGATGCAGCGGGCCAGGTCAGGGATTCCCCGTACCGCTTCAACCGCATCAGCTATTGGGGGCCGCAGGCTTTCCTCACCATGGGCTACACGGTGCTGGACAACTTCTCCGTGCCGATCGTGGGCGAGGGCAGCAAGGAACCCAACGACACCTACATCCCGCAACTGGTGGCCAGTGCGGAAGCGGCGGTGGATGAAGTCGTGCGTCGTGGTGTCGCCGATCGCAATCGCATCGCCGTGGGCGGCCATTCCTACGGCGCATTCATGACCGCCAACCTGCTTGCGCACACGCGCCTGTTCAAGGCCGGCATCGCGCGCAGCGGCGCTTACAATCGCACGCTGACGCCGTTCGGTTTCCAGTCGGAAGAGCGCAACTACTGGCAGGCGACGGATGTGTACAACGCCATGTCGCCGTTCAATTACGCGGGCGACATCAAGGACGCGTTGCTGATGATCCACGGCGAGCAGGACAACAACTCCGGCACGTTCCCGATCCAGAGCGAGCGCATGTACGCTGCGATCAAGGGGCTGGGCGGCACCGCGCGCCTGGTGCTGCTGCCGAACGAAGCGCACGCGTATCGCGCGCGCGAATCGATCATGCAGATGCTGGCGGAGATGAACAACTGGCTGGAGATGTACGTGAAGCAGCCGAAGGTCGCTGACAAGGCCGCCGCATCGCATTGAGCGATCGTTACAGTCGCAACGAAACGGGGCGCTTCGGCGCCCCGTTTTCTTTTGAGGTGCCGATTGTTTTTGTGGCAGTGCACAAAACCGTGCTGCTTGGGGTAGTCTTGGACGTCCAGACATCCGCAATGTGGCATCGATGAACCAGCACCGCAGTCCTGAGTTCGCCCCGCACGACGCGCCCCTGCGCGAAGACGTCCGCCGTCTTGGCACCTTGGTCGGCAACATGCTGGCCGAGCAGATTTCCCCGGCATTCCTCGATGAAGTCGAACGTATCCGCACCGCCGCCATCGAGCGCCGCGTGGAAGATGCACCGCTGGACGTGCTCGGCAGCCTGCTCACGGGGTTGGACACGGACAAGGCCGAGTCGCTGGCCCGTGCGTTTGCCACCTACTTCCAGGCGGTGAACATCGCCGAACGCATCCATCGCATCCGCCGTCGCCGCGACTACCAGCGCGAGGGCGGGGCGCCGCAGCCTGAATCCCTGCTCGACGTGCTGACCCGCTTGAAGGCGCAGGGCGTGGAGGCGGGTGAGCTGATCGAGTGGCTGGAGCGCCTGCAGGTGGAGCCCGTCTTCACCGCGCATCCCACCGAGGCCGTTCGCCGGTCGCTGCTGGAGAAGGAGCAATCCATCGTGCGCGCGCTGGTGGACAACTTCGACCCCACGCGCACCCCGCAGGAGCGCAAGGAAGACGACGACCGCATCTTCATGGCGCTGAGCGCCGGCTGGCAGACCGCGGAAGCATCGGCGGTCAGCCCCACCGTGCAGGACGAGCATCACCACGTCGGCTTCTATCTTGCCAACCCCATCTATCGCATCGTGCCGGCGCTGTATGAATCGCTGGCGGACGCGCTGCAATCGGTCTACGGCGTGGCCGTGCCCATTCCGCGCCTGCTGAGCTTCGCCACCTGGGTGGGCGGCGACATGGATGGCAATCCGAATGTCGGTGCCGCCACCATCGCCGCCAGCCTGTCCACGCAGCGTGCCCATGTGCTTGAACACTACATCGAGGACATCGCAGGCCTCGCCCGCCTGCTGAGCCAGACGGAGGATCGCATCCCCGTGGGCAGCGCGCTGGCGAACCGGCTGTTCGACTATCGCGTGCGCTTTCCGGAAGCCGCCGCCAAGGTGCGTCCCCGCCATGCCGACATGCCGTACCGCAGCCTGCTTACCATCATCCGCGCACGCCTAGAAGCCACGCACGAGGATGATCATCCGGAAGGCTATACCTCGGTCGACGAGTTGCTTGACGACCTGCACCTGGTCGCCGTCAGCCTGATCGATCACCGTGGCCTGCACGCGGGTGCGTACGCAGTACGCCGCCTGATATGGCGTGTGCGCACGTTCGGCTTTCATCTGGCGCGACTGGATGTGCGGCAGGATTCGCGCGTGCACGACGATGCGCTATCCCAGTTGCTGAAGGATGCCGAATGGGCGGCGCGCAGCCCGCGCGAGCGTGCCGAGCGCTTGCGTACGTATGCCGGCGGTAACGAGGCGTTGCCGGACAGCGACGATGCCACCGCTGTTGCGCTGCGCGACGTATTCGTCACGCTGGGTGATGCCCGTAACCGCTACGGTACGGAAGCACTCGGCCTGTACATCATCAGCATGGCGCGCTCCGCCGCCGATGTGCTTGCCGTGCTCGCGCTCGCGCGTTACGGCGGACTGTCCGAGGAAGGCCACGTGCCGCTGGATGTGGCTCCGCTGTTCGAAACCGTGGACGACCTGGCCAACGCACCAGCGACGTTGCGCGCGCTGTTGGACGATCCGGTCTATCGCCAGCATCTGGCGTCGCGGGGCCATCGCCAATGGGTGATGCTGGGTTACTCCGACAGCGGCAAGGACGGCGGCACGCTGGCGTCGCGCTGGGGTCTGCAGCGCGCGCAGGTGGAATTGCTCGATGTGGCGGCGGAGGCGGGCATTCGTCTTTCCTTCTTCCATGGTCGTGGCGGCTCCGCCAGCCGCGGTGGTGCGCGCATGACGCCGGCGCTCATGTCTTCCCCGCGCGGATCGGTGGCGGGCGTACTGCGCGTCACCGAGCAGGGCGAGGTGATCCATCGCAAGTACGGCATCCGTGCGCTGGCCCTGCGCAATCTCGAGCAGACGGTGGGTGCGGTGCTGCGCGCCTCGCTGCGGCCGCGCACGCATGAGTTGCGGGAGGATACATGGCGTGACCGCATGAGTCGTCTGGCGGCGCGCAGTCGCGAGCATTACCGCGAATTTGTCGATCGCGAGGGTTTCGTCGAGTACTTCCGTACCGCTACACCCATCGACGTGATCGAACGCATGACCCTAGGCTCGCGGCCGGCGCGCCGCCGCAGCATGCGTGGTGTACAGGATCTGCGTGCTATCCCGTGGGTATTCGCGTGGACGCAGTGCCGCTCCATCCTGCCTGGCTGGTATGGCTTGGGTTCCGCGCTGGAGTTCGGCGTGAACGAGTATGGCGAAGCGGCCATGTCGGAGATGGCGCACGACTGGCCCTTCTTCGCCAATATGCTCGACGATGTCTCCATGGTGCTGGCGAAGTGCGATCTTGGCATTGCCGAAGCGTTCTCGACGCTGGCCGGGCCGCTACACGAACCGTTCTTCGGGCTGATTCGCAGGGAATTCGAACTCACTCAGCACTGGCTGATGCGCCTCAAGCACAATGAAACCTTGCTGCAGAACGCACCGCGACTGGCAACGTCGATCGATCTGCGCAATCCATACGTCGACCCCATGAGCCTGTTGCAGGTGGACTTGCTCAGGCGCTGGCGCGAAGGCGGCGAGAGTGATGATGCGTTGCTTACCGCGCTGGTGGCGTGTGTCAACGGCGTATCGCAGGGCCTGCAGAACACCGGTTAGGCATCCTTGCCTCGCTGAGGGCGCGGATGCCAGCGATGGGCAGGCTTGCTGCCGGCACGCCCGCCCCTTGAGTTTTCGGTTGTCGTCATCATCACTTCTGGGTCCTATCTGGAGGAAGGCCTGATGATCGACCTGTACCAATTGCGGTGGTCACACTATGTCGAGAAGGTTCGCTGGACGCTCGACTTCAAAGGATTGACGTGGCGGGCCATCGATATCGTGGCCCACAGGAAAGCGGAGATGCAGCGTTTTCCCTGCGCGCAGACCGTGCCCCTTATCCACGACACATCGACGGGGGTCGCCATCAGCGATTCGTCGCCGATCATGCGTTACCTGGATCAGGCCTATCCCGACAAGCCGTTGTTTCCACCTGATCCCAAGGAGCGGGAGGAAGCCTGGCAATGGATGTTGCGGTTGGACTCGTCACTGGGTTTGTACGCGCGACGCCTGGGCTACACGCAGCTCATCATGGAATGCCCGCAGGTGCTGTCGCGATTGTTCCTCCCTGATGTCTTAGGGGGACTGTTTACTCGCCGAGGATGGCGTTCGTTGGCTGCACCGGTTCTGGGGATGATGTTGGTGAAGCGGTTTCGCTTCGATCGCAATCGCCAGGATGGCATCTACGAACAATTGGAAGCGCTCCTGCTTTCATTGGCGGATCGGCTGAAGCGTCAGGCCTTCATGGTCGGAGAGCGATTGAGTGCGGCCGACATCACCCTGGCATCCTTGTTGCGGCCGTTAAGGATCGTGCCCCATTTCAGCCACCATCCTGGTCTGCAACACCTGTTTGCGTGGCAGTCCAAGCTGTTTCGGGAACACGGCCGAGAGCCGGCTCTGCTGTATGAAAGCCTGATAGATGCGCAGCGCAAGCGCCGCGGCACCATGCGGTCGAGCGTGGGCTGGATGAAGCGCGGAACGCCAGCTCCCTCGGTCATGCCCGATGGGTCGTTGACGGAGGCCATCAACGATCAGCAGCCTGTCAATCGAATCAGCCTGCTCGCGGCCTTGCCGAGCTACGTGAAGCTTCGGTGGTTCAGTGGGATTCGCACGTCGGTATACGCGCAAGCGCCCTACATGATGCAGTCATGAGTTCTGCGGCGGAACAGCGGCCGTGCCGGGTCCCGCCAAAGAGCCACCTCGGCGCCGAGGTTGTCGGCGCCGAGGTGGTTGTCATGCGTGCGCTTGGGGTATGTCTACCGCAGGGTGTCGCTCAGCCGTCCAGTTCCGCCCAGCGCGCGTAAGCCGTGTCCAGCTCGGCCTGCAATTTGGCCAATGCCTCGTTGGCTTTCGCCAGGGCAGTGTTGTCCTGCCGGAAGAAGTCCGGATCGTTCATGGCTTCGGTGCGCGCGGCGATATCCGCTTCCAGGGCTTCGATGCGGCCAGGCAATTGCTCAAGCTCGCGGGCGTCCTTGTAGCTCAGTTTGCGCTTCGCTTCCGATACGGTGGCCGTGGCCTGCACTGCGGTGGCAGCGTTCTTGGCTTCCGTGGGTTTCGAGGTCGAAGCGCTGGACGTGGGGCGCTGGCGCAGCCAGTCGCTGTAGCCGCCGACGTATTCGCCGATCTTGCCATCGCCCTCGAGCACCAGCGTGCTGGACACGACGTTGTCGAGGAACTCGCGGTCGTGCGAGACCAGTAGCAAGGTGCCCTGATATTCGGTGAGCAGCTCTTCCAGCAACTCCAGCGTTTCCACGTCGAGGTCGTTGGTCGGTTCGTCCATCACCAGCACATTGGACGGCTGCGCGAACAGCTTGGCGAGCAGGAGGCGGTTGCGTTCACCGCCCGACAGCCGCGTGATGGGCGAACGCGCACGTTCCGGTGAAAACAGGAAGTCCTGCAGGTAGCCGATGATGTGTTTGCGCGTTCCGTTGAGCTCGATGTACTCGCGGCCCTCGGCCACGTTGTCCAACGCGTTGAGCTGGTCGTTGAGCTGTACGCGGTGCTGGTCGAAGTAGGCGATCTGGATGCCGGTGCCCAGCGTCGCGTGCCCACGCTCGGGTTTGAGTTCGCCCAGCATGATCTTCAGTAGCGTGCTCTTGCCCGCGCCGTTTGGGCCGATGATGCCCACGCGATCGCCACGCATGATGGTGGTGCTCAGGTTTTCGATGAGCACGCGACCGCCGTAGGCCTGGTGCACGTGTTCGAGGTCGATGACTTTCTTGCCCGATGCCTGCGCGGTGGCGAGCGTCATCTTCACGTTTCCGGACAGTTCGCGTCGCTGCGAGCGCTCCACGCGCAACGCCTTCAAGGCACGCACGCGGCCTTCATTGCGCGTGCGGCGCGCCTTGATGCCCTGGCGGATCCACACTTCTTCCTGGGCGAGCTTCTTGTCGAACAGCGCATTGGCTTGCGCTTCGGCGTGCAGGCGTTCTTCGCGGCGACGCAGATAGTTGTCGTAATTGCCGGGCCAGTCGGTGAGCTGGCCGCGATCGATCTCGACGATGCGCGTGGCGAGCGCGCGCAGGAAGCTTCGGTCATGCGTGACGAATACGATGCTGCCCTCGAACTGGCGCAGGAAGTTTTCCAGCCAGCCGATGGCTTCGATGTCCAGATGATTGGTGGGCTCGTCGAGCAGCAGCACGTCGGGCTTGCGCACCAGCGCCTGCGCGAGCAGCACGCGACGCTTCATGCCGCCTGACAGCGCGGCGAAATCGGTATCGCCGGGAAGTTCGAGGCGAGTGAGCACGTCAGTGACGCGTCGATCGAGATCCCAACCGTGTTGCGCTTCGATTTGCGTCTGCACGTCGCCGAGCGCATCCATATCGCCTTCGGCAAGCAGGTGGTGATAACGCGCCAGCAACTGGCCGAGATCGCCGAGGCCCTGGGCCACGACATCGAACACGCTGCCTGCGGTGTCCTGCGGTACTTCCTGCGCCATGCGCGCGACGACGACGCCGTTTTGTACGCGTACTTCGCCATCGTCGGCTTTCAGTTCGCCGGCGATGAGCTTCATTAGGGTGGATTTGCCTTCGCCGTTGCGACCGACGATGCACACGCGCTCGTTCGCCTCGATGGAGAGGTCGACATGTTCGAGCAGGAGGGGGCCGCCGATGCTGAAGTCGACGCGCTGAAGTTGGATAAGAGACATCCGGACATTTTAGTCGATGTACCGCTACAACCCATCGCGTGTCGGTGCACTCAATATCGGGAGCGCTTCGCCGATAGGCTCAGTGATCGTCGTCTGGTGCTGTCGGTGGTATGGGGAGAGGGCATGGCAAGGTCGCTGCTTTTTCTGACGAAGAAGTGGCAACTTTCAGAAAAAAGGACTTTTCCCCTACGTCTTTTGAGGGCACACTCACTTGACACGTAGACAAAGCTTTCACAGTGAAATTTGCGTTATGACGGCGCCCGAGGCGCCGTTACCGTTTTACGTCCATGGAAACATGGACTTATGTGACCTAATTCAAGTATTGTCTGGACCCGTGGCGGTGGCGTTGCGGTTCAGGGTTTGTAACGCCGGGTATAGCGGCAGTGGAAGCGAGGAAACGGGGTGGCTATCAAGTCCAACACGCCGGCCAGGGGGGGTACCTGGCGTCAAGGCCTGCTTGCATTGCTCATGAGCGCTGCGAGCGGTTTCGCGAGCCTTGCCCATGCCGGTGACGCCGCCATCGTCATCAATGCCGCCGACGGTCAGGTGATCACCGCGGTCAACGCGGACGAGCCGAACCATCCCGCGTCGCTGGCCAAGATGATGACGCTGTACCTGGCCTTCCAGGCGGTGCAGAACGGCACACTGAAGATGGACCAGGAATTGCCCGTGTCCTCGTGGGCCGCCGCCAAGGCGCCGACCAAGCTTGACCTGCGCAACGGCCAGACCATCTCGGTCGAGGACTGCGTGCTCGGCATGATCACCAAGTCGGCCAATGACGCGGCCACCGTGGTGGCCGAAGGCCTCGGCGGTTCTGAAGACCACTTCGTCGAGATGATGAATGCCCAGGCGCAGCTGCTGGGCATGAGCAATACCCGCTTCGGAAACGCGTCGGGTCTGCCCGATCCGGAAGACACCACCACGGCCCGCGACATGAGCAAGCTGGCCATGGCGCTGTACCACGACTTCCCGCAGTACTCGCATTACTTCTCGACCAAGGACTTCATGTTCCGTGGTCGCCTGGTGCGCGGTCACAACAACCTGATGGACAAGTACCCCGGCATGGACGGCCTGAAGACCGGCTTCACCAATGCCGCGGGCTTCAACCTGGCATCCACCGCTGTGAAGGACGGTCGCCGCCTGTTCTCCGTGGTCATGGGTGGCCGCACGGCAGCGTCGCGTGACCGGTTGATGGCGCGTCTGCTCGACGACGGCTTCGAGAACCAGGAAACGCCGGCGGAACTGGTCGCCCAGGCGGGTGAAGCGCCGGCGACGGTTGCCAAGGGCCGCCGTGCCAAGGGTGGCGTCGCCACCAAGGCCACGGCCCTGGCGGATGCATCGTCGGGCTCGCGTCGCCACCATCGTCGTTCGTCGAAGACCGAAGCGGTCGCCACCGCCACGGCGTCGTGCTCAAAGAAGAAGAAGGGTGGCACCTGCCCGGCCACCAGCACCGCGCGTTCCAAGGTCGCGGGCCAGAAGGTCGCTTCGGCGGGTGCTTCGCCGGACAAGTGAGTCTGCGCTGATGCGTGGTTGAGACGGACGGGTCGCGAGAGCGGCCCGTTTTCGTTTTATGGCTTCGGGATGACTCGCGGTTTGGCGGTTAGGTTTGATGTCAGGCACCAAACTTCTCCCTCTCCCCTTTGGGGAGAGGACAGGTGAAGGGCGGGTGCTCGCCTTGGTTTCATCCTGCTCAAAACCCCATCCCTGAAAAGAAAGCGGATCGCTTTTGCGGCCTGTTTTCTCACCAAAGCAAGCGTCGCTTACTTCATCTAGACATCAGTGCGCCGCGCCCCGGTCTTGTCGTTTTTTCCCTTGAGGCCTTGGAGTAGACCTGCCGTCCGGAGGTCTCTCTTCCGAGGGGGGGCACCCAGTAGTGTGCGGATACGTCCGGTCCGTTCAAACGCCGGCGTTACCCAGATTTTCTGTGTGACGCTTCACGGATTGCTCTTCCGCGCGTCATCAGCGTTGCTCTGCGTGTTCAGGCTCACCGCCAGACGCTTCAAAGCTTGCTTTTGCTCATCCTGTTCGTTCGGCGTCAGCAGGCCAATGGCGCGATCTTCCATTACCTTTGCCTGTTCGCTCTTTCCCTGGATGAGCAGCAGTGCGGTCAGTCCAAGCATGGGCTGGGGATCTAGCGGATCGAGTGATATGGCGTGACGGAAACCTGCTTCTGCTTCGGTCAAGTGACCTTGCAAGGTGTCCAGCTTGGCGCGATTGGTGAGGTACGAGCGATACATTTGTGCGCCATCCCGCTCTTCGCTCGAATCCTTGATCCCGTCCAGAAGCGCGCCTGCCATGTCCAACTGGCCACGGGCCATGCTGGCGATGGCGATATTGAGTACGCAGTTGCGGCAATCCATGCGACGGGCCCCGAGCGTGCTAAAAGCCCGGATGGCGCGTGGGTAGTCTTCTGCATCCACATAGGCACTGATGAGGCCATCCTGTGCTTCTTTCGAGCTTGGGTCGTTGGTCAATGCCCATTGCCACAGACTTATGTTGTTTGACCAGAAGGGAACGACCATCCGGATGGTCGCGGTGCTCGATACGCTCCATGCTGCGAGCAGGAGTCCGGCAGCCATGCCTGCTTGGCGCATGCGCGCCCCTGGAAAGCGGATTGACGACAACAACCATGGCAGCAGTGCGCACGCAACACTCAATGCCGTCATGACATAGCGCTCGTGGAACGGGCTTTGATCGAACGTTCCCGGAATGATGTGCAGAACCGGCAACAGCGCTGCCGTAACGGTGAGTATCAGTGCGCCCCACGGTGAACGGCGAGCGCCAAGCCAAAGGCCGCCGAGAAAGATGGTGAGTGCTGATACCACAGTGGCTGCGGACGCAATCGTGACGGACTGGAACTGATCCAGAGGCCACGCATGGACGGGGCTCATTCCCAGCGATGGCAAAACGAGCATGCGCCAGTAGTTCAGATAGAGATAGCTGATTTCCTGGAGCCGGAATGCGCCTGACACAGGCTCGCTAGCTGCGGGAATAAAGGACCCTAGTGCCCAAACGCGCAGGATCAGATAGCCGATGCCTGTCGCAAGCAGGCCCACGTATACCGGCCAGTGGCGTCGCCACATGATGGCTACCGACGGCCAAAGGCCACCTGGCTGTTTTTCAGTGGAAAAGTAATCAAACAGGATGATGAGCAGCGGGAACGATACTGCAGACTCTTTTGAGCAGGCAGCGAGGAAAAAGCACAGGGATACAAGCGCTGCACGTACGGCGATGTGCGACACCCGGGCCTGCGCAATCAAGCCAAGCAGAGTCAGCAGCGTGACGCACAGTTCAAACTGGCATCCAATCCAGGCGACCGGTTCGATCAGGACGGGGTGCAAGCCGTAGACAAGCATGCTGACCACGGGTAGTAGCCATTGTGCTTGCCCTTTCGCGTGAGCCCGTGCGATGCGCCGCGACAGCCAGCCCACCAGCATCACGTTGACGACATGCAATGTCAGGGAGACCACGTGCATGGGCCCTGGCGCACCATTGAACGCGCGCACTTCCAGGGTAAACAGGGCTACGACCAGCGGCCGGAAATAGTGTTCCCAGTCGTTGAACCGGCGCAGCAAAAATTGTTGCCAGTGATCGCCGGAACGCAACCAGGCCATATTGCGGAAATCGACCACGTCATCCCAGACAAAGCCAGCCTTCGCCACGGGTAGATAGGCCCACGTAATCCACGCCAGCACGAGGGCTATGGCGAGATACGCCCACTGAAACGACCCCTGGCGGGTTACTGGCTTGACTGGATTCAAAGCATGTTTCCCCAGATGTCACCGCTGCAGTGGCGGTCGTCGTACGTTGCACTGACTTGGCGATGATGCCATGTGAGGCGCGCAAACCTCACGAACCGGTTGGCACAACAAAAAAAGGCCGCTTTCGCGGCCCTTTTTCATGGTGAAGCAAGCGGTGCTTACTTCAGCTTGGCATCGGCGCGCAGCGCTTCGGCCTTGTCCGTCTTCTCCCAGGAGAACGCGGTGTAGGTCTTGCCGTCCGGACCCTTCACTTCGTACGGGGTGCGGCCGAAGTGACCGTAGCTGGCGGTCTGCTGGTACATCGGGTGCACCAGGTCGAGCATCTCGATGATGCCGTACGGGCGCAGGTCGAAGTGCTTGCGGATCAGCTTCTCGATCTTCTCGTCGGCGATCTTGCCGGTGCCGAACGTGGTGACCGAGATGGAGGTCGGCTCGGCCACGCCGATGGCGTAGCTCACCTGCACTTCGCAGCGGTCGGCGATGCCGGCGGCCACGATGTTCTTGGCCACGTAGCGCGCGGCGTAGGCGGCCGAACGGTCCACCTTCGACGGATCCTTGCCCGAGAACGCGCCACCACCGTGACGGGCCCAGCCGCCGTAGGTATCGACGATGATCTTGCGACCGGTCAGGCCGCAGTCGCCCACCGGGCCGCCGATCACGAACTTGCCGGTCGGGTTGATGTGGAACTTGGTGCCCTTGTGCAGCAGCTTGGCCGGCAGCACCGGCTTGAGGATGTGCTCGCGCACGGCCTCGATGAGGTCCTTCTGCTTCACGCTCGGGTCGTGCTGGGTCGACAGCACCACCGCGTCGATGGCAGTGGCCACGCCGTCTTCATAGCGCAGGGTGACCTGGCTCTTGGCGTCCGGACGCAGCCACGGCAGCGGCGAGTTCTTCTTCTTGCGGACCTTGGCCTGCTGCTCCACCAGACGGTGCGAGTAGTAGATCGCAGCCGGCATGTAGTCCTTGGTTTCGTTGGTCGCGTAGCCGAACATCAGGCCCTGGTCGCCAGCGCCCTGTTCTTCCGGCTTCTTGCGGTCCACGCCCTGGTTGATGTCCGGCGACTGCTTGCCGATCAGATTCAGCACGCCGCAGGTCTCGCCATCGAAGCCGACCTCGGAGGAGTCATAACCGATGTCGGTGATGACCTTGCGGGTCAGCGCTTCCAGGTCGATCCAGGCGCTGGTGGTGATCTCGCCGGCCACGATGGCCACGCCCGTCTTCACCATCGTTTCGCAGGCCACGCGCGCACGCGGATCCTGCGCGATGATCGCATCGAGGACGGCATCGGAGATCTGGTCGGCGACTTTGTCCGGATGGCCTTCGGAGACCGACTCGGAGGTGAAGAGGAAGTTGCTCATCGCGGTATATATCCTTCCTTACGGATAAAGAGATAAAGGGGGTGGCGCATGATACACGGCCCATTCCGGGTTTGCAGCCTCAGCATGGGGGCGGCATATGACGATTTCATGCCGATTCAGCCATTTGGACGGCTTTGCGGCTCTTTTCCGGGACCATCCCGGATGCGCCGAAACCGCCCAAAGGGCGGCGGCGCAGGGCGTCAGGATACCCCAAGGGTGTCGCAGGGGATCCGGAAAGGAAGGGACCGGCATTGGCCGGCCCGGATCAGGCGTTTTGCCGCAGGCGGGTGAAGCCGTCGTCGCTCCAGCCCTCGCTACCCACCCCATGGCGAACGAAGAACAGGCCTTCGGGGTCGTAGCGGCGTTTGGCGGCAGCCAGCCGGGGGTAGTTGCCGCCCCAGAACGAAGCCTGCCAGTCGCGTTCGAAATAATTGCTTTCCGACACGTAGGAGCCCGCGTGTGGCGCCACCGTCAGTAGGGCGTCCATTGACTGATCGATGGCGGCGGCCTCACGGCGCCCGGTGACGACGTCGGGCGATGCACCCGGCATGCCGGGGAAGGCCGGATCGCCCTCGCTGCCGGTGATCGCCAGGGCAAAGGCGTCCAGCGCGCCCGGGTTGATGGCGGTGTCGCGCGAGCGCTCCAGCGCCTCGGACGGCCCGCCCGCCAGGCCCTTGTTGAAGTGCAGCGAGAAACCCCAGTGGCGTGTGGCCTGGAACATGGCCTCGACCAGCGCGTCGCGATGGGCATCGTCGAGCAGGCCTTGCGGCAGCCACCCGGAGCGGTAGCCGTGAATGAACTGGCCCACCTGGCCCTCGTCGCCCGCCCACAGCACGTGGTCGCGCGGCGCGCCGGGGCGGCGGTCGGCGATGATGAAATCCGGAGCGTTTTCGCGAAAGAAGTCCGCATCCCAGAAATGCCGGGCGGGCAGAGCGAACACGCCCACTTCCTCCTCGATATGCCAGCCCGGATGGGCGCGCACTGCATCCAAAAACGGCGCCCAGGTGGCCTGGGCCTGGGCCTTGTTCAGGCCCTGGAACACCATCGACAGCTTCACCGTGTTGTTGCGGCGGAACACGATCTGCTCGCCCCAGTGCGGATTGAATAAGGCCTCGCGATAGAAGCGCATGGTGAAGGCAATCAGCTCGCGGTAAGCGGCGTCCGAATCGGCCTTGATGCTGCCGAACACCGCGCCGAACGTCTCCGGTAGCTCGTGCGTGCGCAGAGTGAGCCGCGTCACCACACCCAGGCTGCCACCGCCGCCGCCCTTGATGCCCCAGAACAACTCGGGCTCCTGGCAAGCGTTGACCACGTGGACCTTGCCGTCCGCCGTGACGATCTCCGCTTCCAGCAGGCTGCCCGAGGCCGTACCGAAATTCTTGGAGAAGCTGCCGAAGCCGCCGCTCTGCACCAACCCGGCCACCCCCACGGTGGTGCAGCCACCGCCTTGCACGTAGCGCCCACCGCGCGTGGTGACAGCGTTGTATGCGTCCACCCACATCGCACCCGACTGCACCGACACGGCGGGCAGCGGCGCCTGCTTGCCCGCGCAGCCCTGTGGCACGAAGGCGTCGTGCAGCGTCACCGCATTCATGTGGCGCGTCCATACCAGCAGTGAATCCGGCGCGGCCGAGGTGCCTTGATAACTGTGCCCGCCACCCTTTACCACCAGGCGCAGATGATGCTGTCGGGCGAAGTTCACGGCGGCCACGACGTCCTGGGTGTTTTCAACCGCCACGGCGTAGGCGCTGGGGTGCGAGGTCCATGCGTCGACCCAGCCGCTGGTCTGGGTGAGCGCGGGTTCGTCGCCCAGGTAGTAAGGATTCTTGATCTGCGCGAGCGCCTCCTGACAGGCGGCGTTCTGGCGGCTGCACGCCTCGAACGGCGAGTGCAGCGCCTGCAGGCGGCCGCCGACTGCATCCTTCAGCTGGTCCCACTGCGCCGACGTGGGCCAGCCCGGGTCGCCGGGCCGGACCCGTGAGCGCAGCATGCGGCCCGTTGCTGGTGCTGTCGGCATAGCCATGGCGGCAGGCGACAGCGCCCAGGGCAGAAGGGGAAGGGTCAGGGCGGCCTTGAGCAGATCGCGGCGTTGCATGGGAGCTCTCCTTGCGCAGATGGATGCCGTCACTGTGATCCGGCCCACGCCCCAGGCAAGCGCAAGGTGATGAATGGCGTGCGCTCTGGGACGAATGGACAGGTGACGGTGACCGGCGTTGGACATGCCTGCCGGCACATCCATAATCAAACGCTCCCATCCCTGCTACAGGAGTGAGCGAATGAAGCGATTGATCTGGCTGGCATGCCTGCTGATGACCTTCGTGGCTTCGGCCCTGGCGCATGCCGACAGCGCGCCTACCTCGCACTGGGCGCCCGACATCGAGGCTTTCGTAGCCGCCGATCACGAGCACCCGCCGGTTCACAACAGCGTGCTGTTCATCGGCAGCTCGTCCATTCAGTTCTGGAAGTCGCTGGCGGAGGATTTTCCCGGCATCCCCGTGATCAACCGCGGCTTCGGCGGCTCGGCGCTGCCCGACTCCACTTATTACGCCGATCGCATCGTGTGGCCCTACAAGCCCAGCCTGATCGTGATGTACGCCGGCGACAACGACATCAATGACGGCGCCACGGCCGATCAGGTGCTCGCCTCCTTTCAGAAGTTCGTCGCCCGAGCGCGCGAAGGCGTCCCGGGGGTGCCGGTCATCTTCATATCGATCAAGCCCAGCATCGCCCGCATGGCGTTGTGGCCGACCATGAAGGCCGCCAACGACAAGATCCGTGCCTGGGCCGTCAAGCAGAAGGATGTCCGCTTCGTCGACATCGCGCCCCTCATGGTCGACGCAAAGGGCAAGCCACGTCCGGAGCTGTTCCGTCCCGACGGCCTGCACATGTTGCCGACCGGCTACGCCCTGTGGATCGATGCGCTCAAGCCCGTGTTGGCCGATTACGGCTTCGTGACGAGACCCGTTCAGTAAACCGTCGCCCGCGCCTGCACGAAGGCGAAGAAGAACACCGCGTTCGGATCGTTGCGCACGGCCTGCAGTTCGCTGCGCATGCCTTCGACCGTCGCCGTATCCACCTTGCCGGCAGCCACCAGCTGGTCAGCCGCCGACAGCAGCACTTCTTCCCAGAACGCGATCATCTGCTTGCGCTTGCCGGGTTGGCGGTTGTCCAGGTGCAAGCTTTTCACCTCGGTCTGCACATCGCGAAAGCCGCCCGCCAGCAGCAGATTGCCCAGCTTGGCGCCGATGAACGGATCCCCGCCGCTGTCGTACTGGTGGTCGTTGAAGGCCATCCAGTAGCGCAGCAAGTGAGGCGAGTACGGGTCGAGGAAGAACGACGAGTTGAGCACCTCGGTCACGTAGACCACCGCGCCGGGGCTGAGCACCCGGCGCAACTCGCTCAGCACATGCGCGGGATTGGGCATGTGCTCCAGCACCCAGCACAGATAGGCCGCATCGAAGCTGCGATCGGCAAAAGGCAGGTCGGTGGCGTCGGCCTGCTCCAGCGTGTAGCGGGCGCTGCACCAGGCGGTCGTGGCAAGGTTCTGCTCGGCTGCCGCAAGCTGTGCGGCCGAGCGGTCGATGCCGGTGACGTGCAGGTTGGGAAAGCGGCGCAGCAGGATTTCCGTCTGCGCGCCGACGCCGCTGCCGATTTCCAGCAGGCGAGTGGCCTCGCTGTAGTCGATGCGGTTGAACAGGATGGTCTCGAACATGCGGGCCTGGCGCACCAGTCGCGACTGTTCTTCGCTCGAAAAGCCGTGGATATAGGGGAATTCACCCGTGGCCATGCTGTTCACGTGGGCAGCCCTTTGGTCTGTGCCAGGTAGACGCTACGCCGGCTGCCGTCGACGGGAAGTCGCGGAGCTCAGTGCGCTTTCGCCGCCGTTTTCGCACGAGGGTGTGACTGGATGAAGGCCATGACGTCGCCCAGCGTCGGCGCCGCGCCGCCCATGGGCCGGGACAGCGCGAACAGCAACGCCTCGTGCCCCGTGCCCGGGTACGTCCGCAGCGTGCTGTCTTCGTGGAGCGTCTGCGTGGCGCGATACAGCGAGATCGCGTTCGATGGCTCCACTTCGCCGTCGTCTGCACCTTGCAGCAGGAGCATTGGCGGCTCCGCGCCGCGTACATGGGACAGTGGTTGGCCCCGGCGCTGCTCCTCCGGCGTTGCGCCGAATACGCCACGCATGATGGGGTCGTCCTGCGGCACGGGCACGAAGTCGTAGCAGCCGGCGAGGCCGATGAGTCCCGCAAGGTCCGAGGGCTCCAGCCCGTGGACAGCCAGCCATGCGGGATCGGTCGCCAGCAGTGCGGCGATCTGGCCGCCGGCGGAATGGCCCATGACGAACACATCGTTGGCCGAGCCACCCAGTTCGGCGGCATGCGCGTGCGTCCAGGCCACGGCGCCAGCGGCGTCCTGCATGAAGCCGTTCAGCGTGACCTGCGGGTACTTGCGGTAATCGGGGATCACCGCCACCACGCCATGCGCCGCCAGGGCGGTGCCCACGAAGCGATACCACGCGCGTTCACCGCGCACCCAGGTGCCGCCATAGAAGAACACCACCACGGGTGCGTCCTTGGCCTGCTTTGGCGTATAGACGTCCAAAGCCAGTGCATGCGTGTCGTCGAAAACGATATCCCGGTGCACCGTGATGCCGCCACGCTGATCGGTCGCATTGAGACCGGCGAACAACGTCGCCTCGCAGCCGCCCATTAGCACGATTGGGACGAGCAGGAGGAGTCGGCCGAGCATCCGAAGGAGCGGCTGTCTGGAAAAGAACGCGGGTCGCATGGTACGAGGCGTGGCGAGGACCCGGTCATGATGCCTTGAAGCGCCGCGCAAAGGCTTGCGGCGGCATCGGCGGAATCTTCGATATGTAGGAATTTGCCTACATGTTTATGCGATATCCGCTGCTACTGTTACAGCCCTCCGGCTGAGAATGTTCCGAGGTTTTTTGTAGGGGCCTCGCCAGCAGGCGAGTGGGTCAGTACCAATCAACAAGGAAGGGGCAAATGGATTCTTGTAAAAAGGTCGCCATGAAGGGCGGCGCATGGAGTTTTGCAGTGATGATGGCCGCGTCGTTGTCGGCGCACGCGGAAACCGCCCAGGACCAGCGCGCGGAGCAGATGACGCAGATTCCCACCTGCGCGACCAAGCTGGGCACGCTGGCGGTGCAGGAGCCCGAGCGCGGCGTGGACTGGTGGAGCGAGCGCCAGCTACCGTCGCCGACCAAGCTGATCAAGGTGTTCGTGGCCAAGTCCGGTTGCTTCACCCTGGTCGATCGCGGCGCGGGCATGGCCATGGCCCAGCAGGAACGCGACCTGGCCGCCAACGGCGACCTGCGCGTGCGTTCCAACGTGGGCAAGGGTCAGATCAAGGCGGCTGACTACATTCTTGTGCCGGACCTGGTCTCCAGCAACCGCGATGCTGGCGGTACCTCGGTGGGCAGCGTACTCGGCGGCCTGCTGGGCGGCAGCAAGGTCGGCCGCATTGCCGGCAACCTCAACATTTCCTCCAAGACGGCAGACGTGGTGCTGACCCTGACCGACGTGCGCTCGTCGGAGCAGGTCGCCACCGCCGATGGCAGCGCGAAGAAGAACGACATCGGCTTCGGCGCCGGCGGCGCGTTATGGGGCGCCAGTGGCGTGGGCGGCGCAGGCGTGGGCGGTTACGCCAACACCGAGATCGGCCAGGTCATCACCATGGCCTACCTGCAGGCCTTCAACAAACTGGTGGCCCAGCTGGGTTCGCTACCTTCCAACGCATCGCAGTCGAACGCGCAGCAGGCCGTCACCATGCTCAAGCCGGGCCGTCTGCTCGCCACCGCCACCGGCGGTGCGGCAGTGCGTACGCTGGATCCGGGCATGATGCTTTACCCCACCGGCAACAAGCAGGGCGCCATGTGGGAAGTGGAAGACGAACTGGGCAACAAGGGCTGGGTGTCGTCCACCCTGCTGGAACTGTCCAAGTAATCGCTGCGGCGCCATCGTTGCGATCCGGGCCACCGCGAGGCGGCCCGGATCCCACGCTCAGGCGGCGAGGCGCACGCCGTTCTGCAGACTGTCGAAATAGTCGCGCGTAAGGCGCAGCTGATCCTGCGCATTTTCCGCGCGATTCACCACGTCGCGAAACGCGGTGTTCTCAGGACGATCCTTGGCATACCAACCCAGGTGCTTGCGCGCGATGCGCACGCCCTGCAACTCCCCGTAGAACGCGTAGAGATGTTCCAGGTGGTGGACGAGGATGTCGCACACCTCGGTCGGCGACGGTTCCGGCAGGGTTTCACCGGTCGCCAGGTAATGAGCGATCTCGCGGAAGATCCACGGACGGCCCTGCGCGCCGCGTCCCACCATCACGGCATCCGCACCGGTGACGTCGAGCACGTGCTTCGCCTGTTGCGGTGTCAGCACATCGCCGTTGGCGAAGATGGGAATGCGCACGCTGGCCTTCACCGCGGCGATGGTGTCGTACTCGGCGTCGCCTTCGTATTTGTCGGCGCGCGTGCGGCCGTGCACGGCGAGCGCGGCGATACCGGCGTCTTCGGCGATCTTCGCGATGGTCAGCGCGTTCTTGTTCTGGCGGTCCCAGCCGGTGCGGATCTTCAGCGTCACCGGCACGTCCACCGCATCCACCACGGCCTTCACGATGCGCGCGACCAGCGGCTCGTCCTGCAACAGCGCCGAGCCGGACCACACGTTGCAGACCTTCTTCGCCGGGCAGCCCATGTTGATGTCGATGATCTGCGCGCCGTTGTCCGCGTTGTAACGCGCGGCCTCGGCCAGCATGCCGGGGTCGTAGCCGGCAATCTGCACGCTCACCGGCTCGGGTTCGCCGTCGTGGTCCATGCGTTGCCGTGACTTGCGCGTCTGCCACAGGCGTGGATCGGCGTTGGTCATCTCCGAGACGGCCAGACCCGCGCCCAGCCGTTTGCACAGCAGGCGGAAAGGCTTGTCGGTGACCCCGGCCATGGGCGCGAGCACCACGGGCGGGTCGATACGGTAGGGGCCGATCTGCATCCACCCATTGTACCCGGCCCGCCAAACCCGGGTGGGGGCGCACCTTGTGCGCGACTCCGGGCTGGCGGATTGCCGCTTCGTGGGGGCGTCGCGCACGGGGTGCGACCCCACAATAAGGGCGCCCGGTTTAGTGCGCGGCCTTGGCTGCCAGGGCCTGTGCCGCTGCGGGGTCGTGCTTGTGCCTGAACAACACCATGAACAGCACCGCCACGATCAGCGAATAGCTGGCGAAGGTCATCCAGATGCCGTGCCAGTCCTTGCTCTGGTCCGGATGGGTGAAGAACGCCTCGATCACCAGGCCGCTGATCGAGCTGCCCAGTACGGCGCCGATGCCGTTGGTCATCAGCATGAACAGGCCCTGCGCACTGGCGCGGATCGACGGATCGCTCTGGCCTTCCACGAACAGCGAGCCGGAAATGTTGAAGAAGTCGAACGCCATGCCATACACAATGCACGACAGCACGATCATCCACAGGCCCGGGCCGGGGTCGCCATAGGCGAACAGGCCAAAGCGCAGCGTCCACGCCAACATGCTGATCAGCATCACCGTCTTGATGCCGAAGCGGCGCAGGAAGAACGGAATGGCCAGGATGAACAGCGTTTCGGAAATCTGCGAGATGGACATGATGATGGCCGGGTAACGCACCGCCACCAGATCCTTGTACGCGTCCATCTGTGCGAAGTCGTGCAGGAACGTATCGCCGTACGCGTTGGTCAGCTGCAGCGATGCGCCCAGCAGCATGGCGAAGAGGAAGAACACCGCCATGCGCACGTCACGGAACAGCTTGAACGAGGTCAGGCCAAACGTGTCCAGCCACGACTGGTTGTCCTTGCGCTGGAAGCGCGGCGGGCAGGGCGGCAGCGTGAAGGCGTAGATGCCCAGCGCCAGTGCGGCGGCCGAGGCGACGTAGAACTGGCCCGATGAGGTTTCCAGGCGCAGCAGGCTCACCGTCCACAGCGCCGCGATGAAACCCACCGTGCCCCACACACGGATCGGCGGGTAGTCCTTGATGATGTCCTTGCCGTCGCCCTTGAGCGCGTTGTACGCCACGGTGATGGAGAGCGAGATGGTCGGCATGTAGAACATCATGTTGACCAGCATCACCCAGAACATCAGGCGCGGGGATTGCACCATCGGCACGGCGAACAGCACGGCCGCGCCGCCGATGTGGAAGATGCCGTAGAGCTTCTCTGCATTGATGTACTTGTCCGCGATCACGCCCGTGATGGACGGCATGAACAGCGAAGCGATGCCCATGGTCGAGAAGATCGCGCCGAACTGCGCGCCCGACCAATGCTTGGTCTGGAACCAGTACGCGCCAATGGTGATGAGCCACGACCCCCACACATAAAATTGCAGGAAGTTCATGGCGGTCAGGCGCAGTCGCAGGCTCATCAGCGTATTCGTGTGCTTCAAACGGTGGTGGTCGAAAGGGAACGCACGCTCATGCCGTCAAGCCGGGCGGTGGCCGGGCCTGTCGGGGCGAGCCGGGAATCCCCTTGCAGAAGGCCTGGAACAACCCGAGGCCGTGCCAAAATAAGGGCAGCCTAGAGGACCACCGCGGTGCCGACAAGCTGCGCCGCGAAATTTTACGGCCCGATTTCCCGAGGAGACCCCGTGAGCCTGTTCTTGACCATCGCCGTGGTGCATCTGGTAGCCCTGTTGAGTCCGGGGCCGGATTTCTTCTTCGTGTCGCAGACCGCCGTGAGCCGCACGCGCCGGCAGGCCATGTTCGGTGTGGTGGGCATCACGCTGGGCGTGGTTGTCTGGTCGGCACTGGCGCTGGCGGGCCTGCAACTGGTGCTGCAGCGGTTGGCGTGGCTGGAACGCCTGATCGCCATCGCCGGCGGCCTTTACTTGGCGTGGATGGGCGTGAAGATGCTGCGCGGCGCGCTGAAGGCGCCGGCTGCCCAGGGCGAACCCGTGCAGGCCTTGCAGCAGAGCGACTGGGCTACGCTGCGCGCGGGCCTGCTCACCAACTTGTCCAACCCCAAGGTGGTGATCTACTTCGGCAGCGTGTTCTCCGCCTTCCTGGGCGATCGCGTCGACGCTGCGACGCGTTGGGGCCTGTGGCTGATGGTGGTGCTCGAGACCTTGCTGTGGTTCACCCTGGTGGCCGGCGTATTCGCCCTACCGGCGATGCGGCGCGGCTATCTGAAGCTCTCGCGCTGGATCGATGGCCTCGCTGGCGCGGTGTTCGTGGCGTTCGGGCTGCATCTGATCTTCGCGAAGCGCGGCGTCTGATTTTCCAGTCGGTGTGACGTCAGGCTGCGATAGATAGCCAACGCATGGATCGGTCATGAACGAAGGTGCGGGGCTGGGCATGCGTCGCGATGTCAACGCCATCGTGCCATGTACACTCGGCCGGCACGTGCAGGGGCGCGCGTGGCTGCCCAATGCATGGAGAAGCTCATGGAGAAGTTAGCGATCAACGGCGTTGTCGCCTTTTCGCTCCTGCTGGCCGGCCAGGTGGCCACGGCCCACGCAGATGCCCCTTCCGTCGACGTGAACGCTATCGTCAAGGCGGTGATGGACGACCAGTACGGCAACCAGTACGACGGCAAGCAGGCTTGCTGGACTTTCGCGCACACCACGGAACAAGGCGATGCGCTGACCTACTGCATGAGCCCCGGCAAGCCGGCGCTGGTCGATACGCCCAAGGGCAAGCTGCTCTATGTTTACGCCGCCAACCGCTATGACATTCGCGACGACCCTCGTTATGCCTACGGGCAGAGCGAGCCGGGCCTGATGGGCGCGTTCGCGGTGCGCATCGATGTGAAGGGGCAGTGGACCTACCAGGCGCTCGACAACGCCATGGAGTTCGGCGCCAATGGCTATTGCGGCTGCAACAAGGCCGATCTCGTCAAGCTGAGCCCGCAGGGGGATTACGGCTGGTTTTTCACTAGCGGTGGCGTGTGGCAGGGCACCGTCGTCGCCGACTACAGCATCGTGATGGCGCACAAGGGCGGTTTCGTCGACGTGAGCAAGATTCCGCAGACGCGGGAGTCCGCTCAGGGCGTCCGCTACGACGTGAAAATCCTTGCCGACCCGGCGGGCAAAGGCATGTTTCCCCTGCAGGTGACCAAAACCAGGGATGGTGCGACCATCAAGTCTTTCCAGGTGAAGTTCGACCCCGGTGCGTTTGCCTATTCGCTGCCACCGGGGGAATAAACGCGGCACGGTCCGCGCCTCAATGACTCGTCAAGGATGATGCTATGTCAACCACCGATAACCGATGGGATACGGCCAGGCAGGAGCTGGCCAACGCCGCCTCACGGGCGGGCGTCGACCCGGGCGTGCTGGCGAAAATCGCCGGCTTCGAATCCCAATACAACCCGCATGCGCGTCCCATCGCACCGCACAAGCACGCGGAGCTGAACTCGATCACGCAGTTCGATGGCGTCAAGGCGATGTCCTCCGCCTACGGCTACGGCCAGTTCACCAACGAGACCTGGGCCGGCATGGTGCGCCAGTACGGCGAGAAATACGGCGTGTCCCATGCCCGCCAGCTCACCGAGGCCCAGGCCAACGCGCCGGCCTTGCGCAACGACACCACGCTCCAGGCCGGCATGTTGGCCGAGTTCACCCGCGAAAACATCGTCAAGGGCGCGTGGCTCGGTGGCCCGGATGCCGACGCGAACGTGTATGCCCTGCATAACCTTGGTGGCGCGGGTGGCGCGGCCTTTCTGCAGGCGGTACGCCAGCATCCCGACGCACGGGTGGATAGCGTGCTGTCGGACCAGATCATCCAGCGCAATCCCGCGCTTTACGGTGATGGCAGCGGAACCGTCGAGGCGGCCTATCAGCAGATGGGCCAGCAGATGGGGCGTTACGAGCGCTATGCGGAAGAGATCCGGCAGGTGACGCCGGGGCAGACGGCTGCGGCGTCCATGCTTTCGTCCTCGCACGCGGCAGAACGCGCGCATGGGAACACGTCGCACGAAGCGTCGCACGAAGCGTCGCCGTCGATGCTGAAGGACGGCGCGCACGGCGAAGACGTTCGCCTTCTGCAGGAGCGGCTAGGCAAGCTGGGCTATGTCGGCACGCATGGCGAAGGCCTGCGCGCCGATGGCAAGTTCGGCCCTGCCACGCGCGAAGCCGTCCAGGCATTCCAGCGCGATCATCATCTGTCGCCCGATGGCGAAGTTGGCCCGCTGACCCAGCGCCAGCTCGACAACCAGGTCCGACTTCACGCACAAGCGGAGCCCGCGAAGGTGATCGCGCCACCGTTGAATCACCCGGGTCACGCCGACCATGCGGTGTTCCAGCAGGCCATGTCCGGCGTGCAGAAGCTGGATGCCCAGCACGGCCGGCCCTCCGATCAGCGCAGCGAGAACTTCGCGGCGGCATTGACCGTCGCCGCACGAGGGCAAGGGCTTTCCAAGGTCGATCACGTCGTGATGAGTGACGACGGCAGCCGCGCGTGGGCCGTGCAGGGGAACATGGACTCGCCGTTCAAGAAGATGGCCGGCGTCGATGTGGGGCAGGCCATCAACACGCCGGTAACGCAGAGTTCGGAAGCGCTGGCACGACATGCCGCGATGGCGGCCGAACAGGCCAAGCCATCGCCGGCCTTGGACACTCCGCAGCACCCGATCGACCCCATGCAGCGGTAACGCTGCCGCTGCTTCATCGCGGGAGGGTTGGCCCGGCGATGAGGTGAGGTCAGGGCAACAGCTTGCCCGGGTTGAGGATGCCGTCCGGGTCGAACGCCGCCTTCACGTTGCGCATCAGGTGCAGCGTGGATGGCTGCAACGCCAGCGGCATGAATTCCTTCTTCACCAGCCCGATGCCGTGTTCGCCGGAGAGCGTGCCTTCGAGCGAGATCACCAGCGCGAATACCTCGGCCAGGCAGGCATGCGCGCGCTCGCGCTCCGCCTCGTCGCGTGGCAGCAGGTTCACGTGCAGGTTGCCGTTGCCGGCGTGACCGAAACTCACGATCAGCACGTCGTGCTTCTTCGCCAGTTTCTTGATGCCGTCCACCAGTTCCGGCAGATGGCTTACCGGTACCACCACATCTTCATTGATCTTGTTCGGTGAAATGGTGCGTTGCGCGGGCGATAGTGCCTTGCGTGCGGACCACAGTGCTTCGGTTTCTTGCGCGCTCTCGGCCACGCGCAGGTCTTCCAGTCCTTCGCCGCGCGCGGCACGCGAAACGGCCTCGATGGCGCTGGGTAGTGTCTCTGGTTCGCCATCCACTTCGATCATCAGCATGGCGCCCGCGAGCGGCACGCCGTCGCCGCCGTAGTCACGCGCGAGCTTCAGCGCGACGTCGTCGATGAATTCCAGTGCGCACGGCGTGACCGGCTGCGCCATGATGCGCGCCACGGCGCGTGCGGCGGCGGAAACGTCGTGATAGGTGGCGCGGAGGGTACGCAATGCGGATGGCTTGGGCGTGAGCTTGAGCGTGGCTTCGGTGATCAGCGCCAGTGTGCCTTCCGAACCGATCAACAGGCGCGTGAGGTCATAGCCGGTGGCGCCCTTGCTGGTGTACGTGCCGCAGCGGAAGCCTTCGCCGGTCCCGGCCACCGCGCGCAGGCCCAGCGTGTTCTCGCGCGGGCTGCCGTACTTCACTGTGCGTGGTCCCGCCGAATTGCAGGCGAGGTTGCCGCCGATGCTGCACCAGGGTGAGGACGAGGGATCCGGCGGCCAGAAGAAGCCATGCGGTTTCAGCGCCTGCTGCAAATCGCCGTTGAGCACGCCCGGCTCCACCACGGCAAGGCGGTTGTCCGGATCGATGCGCAGGATGCGGTTCATGCGTTCGAAACTCACCACCACGCCACCCTCCACCGGCACGGTCGCGCCGGTGGTGTTGGTGCCGCGCCCCCGCCCGATCACCGGCACGCGATGCAGACGGCAGGCTTGCACCAGCGCCTCGGTCTGCTCGTGCGTAGTGGGAAACACCACGGCGTCAGGCAGTGCGTTGCGTCGCGAGTTGTCATAGGCGTAGGCAAGCCGTTCGGCCATGCCGGTCGCCATGGAATCGCCGGGAAAGTGCTGGCTCAGCGTGTCGAGCAGGGCATCGGGAAGATTCATGGGGCAAGTATCCCACTCTCCGGCGCCTGTCGCTCTTGACGCGTCAGGAGCCTGCGATATGCGCCACAGGGGCGTTCGTGACGGGTGGTGACGGCTCGGCGGGAAGCAAGGACTCGATCCGCTTTCGCACGTAGGGATAGAACGGGTTCGAGCTGATGCGCAGCACCGCGTCCAGGTTGAGAATCAGCGCGCCGCGTTCGCCTCGCGGAGCCGCCGTGCCAAGGCGGATGCCGACGTTCTCCGACATGTCCGGCTGCGTTCCGTACAGCGGGTCGTTGGACGGGAAGGGCAGTGCGATATGCGACAGCGAGAAGATGTTGTCGGGATAGGGAATCGCCAGCGGCGTGACGGTTGCCGTGGTCTGGCCCGGTTCCGTGGTGCGGGTGACGGTGCGGGCGTCGTCCACCGCGGCGTTGCCGATCACGGTGGAGCGGTAAGGCTGCGGGCCGGCGGGCAGCATGCGCTGCAGCGCCGTAAGCGCGCTGGGTTTGAGCAAGGTATCGAAGCGATGGTCGCGGTTGACGTCGAACAGCACGACCTCGCTGCCATTCGCGGGCAGGTGCGCGTAGAGCGTGCGCATCACGGCGGACGCAGTCACCGTATCGTCCACCACTGACTGGAAGGTGAGCATGGGCGGCAAGTGGGAAAGCTGCTTGTCCCGAGCCATGCGCACGATCTGGCTGTGGATCGCATCGGTCAGCAGATACGACTGCCGTGCCGCATTCACCGGGAACGAGTTGTACTTGTACGGGTTGTATTCCGGCAGCAGGTCCAGCCACGCGGCCTTGGCGAAACGTGGCAACAGCGCCGGCAGGCCAGCCAGCCCCGCGAACCGCGCAAAGCGGGTGACGCCGATCATCGGCGACAGCAGTACCAGGCGCGTGGGCATGGTCAGCTCGTGATGCTCGCAGGCATCCAGTGTGTATTTCACCGCGAGCGCGCCACCGTTCGAATAGCCCACCATGTGGATCGGCAGGTTCGGCCCCACGCGACGGCGCGCTTCGCGCATGGCCAGGCGGGTGGCGGCCAGCCAATCCGACCAGTCGATCTGAGTGAGTGCGGCAGGCACGGTGCCGTGGCCCGGCACGCGCAGGCCGATGGCGACAAACCCGTGTGCGCGGTACAGCTCTGCGATGTCGCGCAGGCTGTACGGCGAATCGGTCAGGCCATGGATAAGCACTACGGCGCCTACCGGCGCGCCCTCCGGTTCCAGCACGTACGACCGGTTCCAGTCGTGCGTGAAGTGCCGCGGATACATCGGCGCGCCTTCGTAATACCGGTTGGTGAGGACGCGTTCGGACGGTTCCAGCTTGTCGCTGACTTCCGTCTTCACCTCGTCGAACGCGCGTTGCTCGGCCGCCAGGTAGCCTTTCCAGTCGGTGACGTCGAGCTGCGATGGCGACAGTTCATCGGGGACGAAGGTCTGCCAGGGCGCCAACGGGTCTCCTTGCTGCGAATCCCAGGCGCGAATGGCCAGCAGCGAGACCAGAAACACCAGGACGATGACGGTCGTCCATTTACCGGTCTTGATCAGTGCCTGAAGCATACGGTCCCCATGGACAGGGCCGCCCGGAGCGGCCAGCCGTCGCAGTCTGCCCCAGAAAGCATGGGAAAACTGTAGAGGCGTGTCGATGCCCCATGTCGGGGCACCGGCCTTCAGGCTGGCGCGGGTCAGACCGCCAGCGTGGGAACGTCCACCTTGGGCAGCAGGCGCGCGGTGAAGTACTTGTCGTTGTAGTAGCGGATCTTGTCGCACTTCACCGGGTGGGGGATGCCTTCATAGAAGAACACTTCCTTGTCCGCACCCATCGCCTTCAACTCCTGCGGAAGCATCAGTGCGCGGCGTTCCTCCGTCTGGCTGCGCGATCTGTCGTTGCGCCCGCGGGTCACGTTCTCCTTCTTCACCGTGGTGTAGCCGAGCATCTCGGAGTAGTCGTTGGCATCCTGTTGCTCACGGGGCGCATAGACGATCTGCAGCGCATGGTTGGTGATGAGCGCGCGCGATATGTCCTTGCCGTAGGCAGCGTCGAGCTGGGCCATGCTCTGGATGATGGGCAGCAGGCGGATGTTGTAGCCGGCCATGTACGCCACCGCCGTGGCGATGATCTCCACCTTGCCGATGGAGGTGAACTCGTCCATCAACAACAGGCATTGATGCTTCAGCTCGGGATTGTTCTGCGGCAATTCCTTGGTGTTGAGGTTGATCAGCTGGCTGAAGAACAGGTTCACTATCAGCCGGCTCTCGGCGAGCTTGTTGGGCTGGATGCCGATGTAGATGGTCATCTTCTTCTTGCGCACATCGGTGAGCAGGAAGTCGTCCGCGCTGGTAGCTTCGTCCAGCACGGGATTGATCCATGCGTTCAACGGTTCCTTGAAAGTGCCGAGGATCGACGCGAAGGTTTCGTTGGCCTGCGAGAGCAGGTTGGCGAACGCCGCCTGCGCATTGCCACTCAGGAAGGCCTGCTGCGACAGGGTTCCATAGAGCTGTCGCAGGTCGGTGCCATCACCCGAGGAAAGGCGGTACACATTGCCCAGCGTCGGCTTGACGCGCAGTGCTTGTGGAAGACCTTCGCGTTCGTCCAGATCCCATTTCTCGAACAGGTAAAGCGTGAACGCCATGAAGGCATTGCGCGCCTGGCTCACCCAGAACTTCTGGTCGTCGGAGCCATCGGGGTAGAGCATGGCCGCGATGCTCATGAGGTCGGACACACGGAAGGCCGGATCCTTCGATACGTAGCTCAGCGGGTTCCAGCGATGCGAGCGGCGGTCCTCGGCGAAGGGATTGAACAGATAGATCTCCTGGCCCTGGCTGGCGCGCCAGCCGCTGGTGAGTTCGAAGTTCTCCTGCTTGATGTCCAGCACCACGGCCGATTCGCCATACTCCAACAGGTTCGGAATCACCACGCCCACGCCCTTGCCCGAGCGGGTGGGGGCCGCGAGTATCACGAACTGCTGACCGCTCAGGCGTACCAGGTCACCCTTGTACTTGCCGACCAGGATGCCGTTGTTCGACGCCTTGAACATGCCCTGCTTGCGCAGGTCGCCGCCGTGCGCAAAGCGTGCATCGCCATGCATCGATGGCTTCTTGCGGCGGGACAGTGGATACAGCGACACCAGCCACAACAGCGCGGGTACGCCGAAGCCGATATAGCCGGCCCAGCGTAGCCGGCCCACGTAAGGTTGCACCTGGGGCAGGTCGAGGGCGCGGACGTAACTGAGATAGGTGTTCCATGCCAACGGCTCGGCGCCGAGCCCGAGTAACCTCAGCGCCAGGAAGCCCGATAGATATTCACCAACGATCAAGGCCAACAGCGCCAGTCCGATGGCCACGTACACTTTGGTCTTGCTCATGCAATCTTCCTGAGGCGTTCCCTGGCGCTTCCTCGCAGGGTCCTTGTGTGATGGACGTGCCGGGGCCCTTACGGCCCCGACATCGGCTGGTTCTGCTGGATCTGCTGCGTCGGAGCGTTCTGCGCCAGCGCATGTCCTGCCTGAAGCTGGGCCTGTTGCTGCGCCCATGCAGCGCTGCTCTGCTGAACCGGCATCGCCATGGCCTGTGCCGTATCGACATGCGCGATCTGCTTGAACGGCGACTTGAGATCACCCTGCACGGCATAGGCGCGACTGGCATCGTCGCTGAGCACGACGTGATCGATCTTGTTCATGCCGTTGCCGCGTGCAGCCACCGCCAGCGATGCCGCAAAGTTGTCGCTGCGCGCATCGGGTGCGCGCTGGTGGGTGGCATCCAGTTGATGGACGGCGGTGCGCGCCTGCTGGAACAACGCGTGGTCCGGATGCGATGGATGGTTCAACGCCGGCTTCTCCGCCGATGCCCCGTCCTGGAACCAGGAGCCCGGATGGCTCAGCTTGTCGAACGCCTTCGATGCGCCCTCGCGCATGGCTTCGCCCGCGGAGTGCAGGGCCTTGCCGGTGGCTTCGATGTCGTGGCTGATCTCCTTGCGCGCGCTGTCGAACGCATGCTCTGCGCCGGTGACAACCGCCTTGGCGGCGCCCTCGACCTTGTGCGCGCCTTCGACCGCCGCGTGCTTCACCGCGGCGCTGGCCTTCTCGTAGGCTTGCTCGGTGGCATGCGCAGCCGCTTTTGCTCCGCGCTCGATGGCTTCGACATCATGGGTCACTTCGTTCTTGATGGCCTTGCCGGCTTTCTCGGCGGTTTGCGCGGCCTCGTGTGCTACGTGCACGGCAGCGTGCTCTGCGGCATGCAGGCCTTCGCGGGCTTTCTCTGCGACGACGCTGCCCGCATGCTCCACGCCATCCGTGATCGCCTTTGGGATCTCCCATCCGGCGGAGATCCCGGTGCGGAGGTCAAGAACATCGTGGCGATAGCGGTCGATCATCTGCTGATGGTCGTGATACAGCTTCTCGCTGTCCGGATTGATGATGGACTGGCCAAGCAACGGGCTGTTGGGCACGAAGTTGTCCATGGCGTGCGCTTTGAAGTCGATCGCCTTGAACGGATTGCGTGGGCTGAGCAGCGTGCTGTCGTCCCGATAGCCGGCCTTGGTCAGCGTGTCGATGTCCTGCTGCACGGCGTAGATGCGCACTTCGCCAAAGTGCGGGCTGGCCGAACTGACAAGGTCGGTCGCACGGACATGGTCGATGACCTGGTGTCCGCCTTCGGGAATGCCCTGCAGCAATCCCGCCGCGCCATAAGCGTTGAACGTCTCGCCCTTCAGGCCGTAACGGGAGGCGGTGATCTCCGCCAGCGTGCCGCCCAGCGAGTGGCCGGTCACTGTGATGGGGATGGTTCGCTCGTTGCGCTGCTCCAGATCCTTGACCCGATCCATGACGCGGTGGGTGAAGGCGAGGGCGTCAGGGGTCTGTGCGTTGACGCCGGTGAGGACCATGCCCGCATCCACACCACCATCGCGTATGGGCTGCCGATCGAACTCAGTGCCGCGGAACGCGATGATGACTTCCTGTGTATCCATGCGCTGATAGGCCGTCGCCTGGAAGCCGGTCAGCGGGTCGTCCATGTAATCGATGGCCTGGTAGTGCACGCCTTGGAGCTCGATATCCTTGTCGATCTCCGGCTTCTGATAGCTGTCCTTGGCCAGGACCGCATAATCCTCGGTGCCCATGGTCATGGCGTCTGCCTCTCAGCGGTAAGCGTCGTGGAGAACGTGTCGGCGGCCTGGGTCTTGAAGTCTTCCCGGTGCGCGTTGCCGATATCCACCAGATGTCCGCCCTTGTATTCGCGGTAGGCTCGGCTGGAGAAATAGCGGTGGATGCTCTCGCCCGCCTTGATCTCTTCCACGTAGATGGCCGGGCTGAAGTCCTGGTTGCCGGCGGTCAGCTTCACGCCGACAGCGACCAGCTCCCAATGGCAGACGCCAAGGCCGTAGTAGTCCTCGTCCATGAATTGATCTGCATAGACGGTGCCCTGATAGACGCCATCCTTCACCTTGGTGAGCGTCATGGGCAGCGTTTCCTGCGGCTCGATGCGGACGCCTGTGACGGGCGTCAGCGGAACACAGGCTTCATTGGTCACGCGGTAATTGATGAAGGCCCGGATCGCATCGAACGGACCCGGCGCATCGTCGATCTTGAGCGTGATCTCGTAACGCTGCTTCGGGGTCGGGTTCTGCTTGATGTCAGGAGTTTTCATGGGGCTACCGCAGGCGGAAGAAGTCAGGGCGAGAATCAGGAGCAACGCTTTGCTGGCGGTGGCAAATCCAAAGCCTCGGCGTCGCGGGGGTGTCGTCGACATGTTCGAAGTCTCCTTGGCGCCGCTTCGATGAGTTGAAGCGGCGCGTGCGGGCCCGGTCAGGGTGCCTGGCGCATGGCCTGATCCTGGGATGGCTGCGTCGGCGCTGCCACGGGAGGTGGCGTGGCAGCGGTCCATGCATCGCTGCTGCGCGCGAGCGGCGTGGCGGTCGCTTCCAGCGTGGATACTTCGGCCATGCGCTTGAAGGGCGAGTTCAGATCTCCCTGCACGGCAAAGGCGCGCTGTGCATCTGCGCTGAGCACCACATGGTCGATGCGGGACAGGCCGTCGTGCCGTGCCGCCGCTGTCAAAGCCCCGGCAAAATTGACGGTGTGCTGGTCCGGTGCGCGTTGATGTTCCTTGTCCAGCGCGGTCACGGCGTCGAGCGCCTGGCGATACATGGCGTTGCCGGGGTGCCCGGGCTGATCCAACTGCTGGGGTGCGTGTTTCGACTGTTGCACGAGGGCTTCCAGCCGTTGCAGCGTTGCCGGTCCTGCGACGCCATCGGCCTTCAGATGCTGCTCGCGCTGGAAATCCTCGATGGCGTGACGCGTGCGTGCGCCCATGTCGCCATCGACTTTCAGCGGCTTGCCGTGCTCATCGCGGTAGCCGTGATCGTTGAGCAACTGCTGCACATGGCGGGCGTCGTCGCTGCGGTGTCCGTGCGCCGGTGAGTCCGCGCCGCCAGGTACGTAACCGTGCGCAAGTTTGCCTTCCCACGCCGCTGCAGCGACCTTGCGCTCGTGCAGACCCTTCTCGCCACCGTTGATGTCGTGGCAAGCGCCCGTCACGTCCTTCTGGTGGCCGTTGGGTACGACGCGGGATTCCCAGTAGTGAACCGCGATCTTTGCCGCGATCTCGCGATCCTCCGCCAGCTCAGGGTGGTTGACCAGATCGAGTCCAAGCTCCTTGCCGACACGCGCGTAGTTGTCGTGCCCAGTGAGCTGCACATAGCCGCGGCCGTGGTATTTCCAGCCGTCGCCGGGTTCGATGTTGCCCAGGTTCCGCTTGCCCCAGCTTCCACCGTAGATGGCGTTGGCGACGGCCTCCGGGCCGCCAGAGGCGATGGCATTGGCCTTGTCGATATCGTGCAGGCCGTTGCGCCCGGGGAACACTTCCAGCAAGCGCTTTCCCGAATAACCCAGGTTTTCATTCATGCGGGTGTAGCCACCGGACTCCACCTGCATCTGACCCATGAAGTTGGCGAGTTCCTTCGGATCCTTGATGCCGGCCTCCATGGCCTTCTCCATCAGGAAATCCGCATTTGCCTTGGATGACATAGTCGTACTCCTCTCTCAACTGTCCCTGTTTTGATGATGGGTTCAGCGCGTCGGCAGGCCGTTCGACTCAATGCCGCTGTCGCTTTTCCACTTCAGCGTGGCGTCGATCACGGGATCGCTCTCGGTCTCCGTGATCTTGCCCGCCTGGCACTGCATCTTCGCGACAACCTTGCTGTTAGACGCGTTCTGAACGATCACGCCGGCGTTCTGCATGTTGCGCTCGCCGGATATGGAATAGACGGTGTACTTGTAGCCCTTGTTGCTGAAACCGTAAGCGTAGCCGCCGGTATTGCCTGCAAAGCCGAGATGGGTTCGCGTGAAAGCGTCATTGGACGGCTGGTCAACGGCGGGATAGGTAAGTTCCGGGGAGCCCGCATGGCCATAGGCGTAGTAGAAGCGCTCCTTGCTGCTGCCGGTATCACTGGAAGCGCAGATCGAAGCGATCTTCTTGCTCTTGTCCAGCGGGCAGGAGAACACGACTTCGTCAGTCCTGGCACACATCGTGACGCGGGACGACGGTGAGACGGCTGCGCCTCCTCGCGATGGTTCGTCCATACGCATCTCGGGACCCAGTTCCACGGCATGCAGGGGAACGTGCACGGAAAGCGCCAGTGTTCCCAGCGCAAATGCGATGCAGGTGATTTTCACGGGATCAAGCTCCTTGTGGTGCCCCTGTTTCTCGTTGGTGCGTTGGTGTACCTATGGCGCGGGCCGTTTCTCTTCGGCTTTGCGTTCCAGCGGCGCCACGGACTTCGATGAGCATAAGGCAGCCGGCCGCCGCAACAGCGGCGGGCTACCTGTCGAAAGTTGACCGAGTTTGCATTGGCGCAAAAGTCTTGGCACGAAGATCTTCATGTCATCTAGGTGATGGCGATTGAGGAGGGTGCCACCGTCAGCGTACGTAGACGTGCGGAATGCAAGCATGATCAGCAACCACTGGATGATTTCCTCCTTGGCTGGCTCATGCTGAAACGCCACCTGCACGACATAGGCGCTGTCGTGGCCCTTGCGAATCTCGGGCCCCGCGCGAATACCTGTGGCGGCGTCAGGAGCCGAAACACGATCAGAACACCGGTAACACGTGTGGCGCGGGTCATTCCGCAAGGCTTCCTTTCATGGCCTCACCGGTAGGCAAGCGGCCTGCCTTCGAGCAATGGCTCGTTACAAGGCAGGCGTCATCCGGTGCCATGCTCTCAGTGCACCATTGGCGTTTCGGCACCTGTTCCAGGGCCAGTCCATACGCCAGGAGTTATGGCAATGGGGCAGACGTTTTGATAGAGCCAAAGCGCCGTCCAGTCGCGGCCTGTCCAAGGGCGGCCATACTCGTTTGGCGGATCACAGAGACCGGTATAGGCGTACACGCGGGTGGTGTAAGGCGGTACCGGGACCCAGCATTCCGCGGCGATAGTCATTTCATACCCTTGGGTGCAAAAGACAAAAGGGTCATTTCCCCTGTACGGGGCAACAGACATGACCTGCGCCGCCACGGGAAAGGCGATACTGAGAGCGAGCAATGCTATCCATGATCTCTTCATTGTCTGATCCTTAACGCATGAAGGCCGAGGTCTTTGCCGGGTGTCTTGCAGCGGTTGTTGTCGAAAGGACGCTGTTTGTTTTCGGCGTCCTTTCTGAGCGTGTCCATGACCCGCGTGGTGGAGCGCTCAGCATCGGGCTCTGGGCATGGGGGCCGGTGAGAACCGTGCCAGCATCGATGGCGATGTCACGTGCATCTTCTTCGGTGCCGCGATGGACCATGACAACTTCGCCGGTATCCACACGGCGGTAGGCTGTGGGGTAGGGGCGCGTGAACCCCGCCACGACATCGAACGGACCCGGCGCGCTCTGGATCGTCAAGGTGATGTCGGAGCGCATCTCGGGGTGCGGGTTCTGTTTGATGTTGGGATCTTTCATGGAGGAGTTATGCGGAGAGAAGCCGCGCCTGGGAAAGAAGGGATAGCTTGGTCGGGAGGTCGCTCACGCTGGAGTTTTAATGGACGAGAGCTGCCGGGCTGCAGGCTGTGAAGTACACGTGACAGTTCGTACTCTCTTTGCTGCACCCTTCGATGCCTTGCCGTCCGGCCGCATCGGCGGTTTTGTCTGCGGCAACGATGAACTTGGTGTCTCCAACAACCATGGCTGCACAGGCATTCACGTAGGGCATTTGAAGAACGCAATTGACCCCGCCCTTGGCCTTGCAGTCGTCCATGGCGCCCTTTTCTGCGGCGCGCTGGCTACGCATGTCGGTAACGGACCCGAGCGCGCCGTGGGACGCATCCGTCGCGATCGCACCCCAGCGGGATTCCCAGCGGAGCGAGGTTGCTTGCTCGTTCGATGTGCCCGATTCGTCAACGCTCCGACATAGCGGTACCGGCGCAACGCCATTGCTGGCATCGGTCTGGCCCACCACGACTTCCCCTGGGCCAGGGCCACTGCACGCATGGACCTGCGCATGCGCCGACACGTGAGCGACCGATAGCATCAACCCCACGCAAAACAGAGCAAGTAACTTCATCCGGTTATCCCTTGGATTTCATGGCATCGGCACTGAGGCTGTTGGATGTCGCGACGTTCCGGCTGGAAGGGTTGAAGCTACCCACATCTTGAGCCGCCGTTCGGACCGGTTGCGAGCCCGCTGGCGCCGTCCCGCTCACCGTATACCCATGTCCGCCGCCAGCCCCAACCCCGCCCCAACTCCCCGGAGGTTGGCCCTGCGGTCCCGGACGAGCACCTCCATAGGCCCCGCCACTCACCTGCGAATAAGGCATGAAGTTGCCCAGCGTTCCATTGAACAGCATGCCCGCCATGGGCGGTGCGGAAATGATCAGCACAGTCATGAGCAGGCCCACGCCACCCTGTTGCAGCGCTTGGCTATTGAAGCCTTCCGCCGACGTGTTGGTGATATGGATGATGATTTGCGAGGCCCACAGCGCCGCTGCCGTGTTGATCGTGGCCTTCAAGGCGATGGCGACCACGGCATTGAGGACGGCCATGGAGAACAAGGTGCTGACCGCGAACATGATCCATCGTCGGAACAGCTCTTTCGTCTGGTCAAATATCAGGCACAGGATGAACAGTGGCGCCAGGCCGATGATGAGTGCTATCGCGACCTGGTACAGCAACAGCATGGCACCGGCAGTCATGGCTGGACCCGCCGTGCCCATGGTGGCGATGAGCATGGCGCGTGACTTCTCGGCAGCCGTGCTTGCATCGCCATAGGGCACCTGCACCGAATCGATGGCAGCCATGGCTATCTGTGTATAGGCCAGGTTCTCATCGATGGTGGACGTCATGGATGACGTTGAGCCATTGACCATGTAGTTGATGGCGTTGCTCATGTCTTGCGTGACGAAGGTGCGCACATCGGTATTGATCATCGATACCGTAGTGGCGAAGGTCACGGCGAGCGATATCTTGATCATGTGCGCAACCAGCGTCATCGCGGGTTCGCGAGACTGGCCGGTCACCAGACGGTAGCCCTGCAGGAACACCCAGAAGGTCACCAGGATAAGTGCAAAATAGGTGATCCATTGGACGGTGTTCTGCACCATCTGTTGGCTCAGTGCATCGATCTGGTTCTGCATCCAACCATAGATCAGTCGGAAGTAAGCGAAATCGGCTAGATTCGTCGGGTTCATGGCATGAGGATTCCGGCCGCAAGAGACTGCCCTGCGACGTGGCCTTCAGGAATTGCTTTGCAGCGGTGGCTGAACATGCGGAAGGGCAAAGTCCGAGAGTTACTGAGGAAAGGCCGCAGCAAAAGTGCTTGCCTGGATGATCTGACCCGCCAGTGCAGAGGGGCCTGAGGCATTACTACCCTTGAGCGCGATATTCGCCAGCATGGATTGCTGGTCCTTGAGCGTGGCGATGGTGGCGTCGACGGCCTGCAGATGCTGTTGCACCTGGGCCATTTCCGCAGACAGCGAGTTTCGTAGCTGGTCGGCCTGATTCTGAACGGCCTGACGGTCACCCGAGGAACCGGAACTGCCGGAAGCGCCGCCGAGGATGCCACCGACCTGGGTGCCCAGACTGGTGATCTTGTCGCTCATCTGCTGGATGGCGCCGAAGTAGTCATTCATGTGATTGAGCATGCGGGCCACGGTGTTGTACTTGTCCACCTGAAGCAGCACGATGTTGGTGCAGATGGAGGCTTGCTGCGCGACGATCTGACCATCCACGATGGAAGGGTCCATGCCCAGCGCGCCCACCACCGTGCCGGCCACGGACGAACTCGGGCAGGTCTGTTGCACGATGGCATTGGGGTTGGTGATAAGCGTCAACTGATTGTTGACCGGCGTGATATTGAGGTTGAGGCTTTGCAGGCTGGACAGCAGCGACTCGTACTGAGTCAACATCTGCGTGTATTCCTGAATCATGTGCGTGATCTGCGTGAACTGGTTCGCAGTCACTTCCGTTTGCATGGCGGGGTCGGTCACGACCCATTGCGCATAGGCTGGCGCGGTCGTCAGGCCGCAGGCCAGAAGGCAGGTCAGCAGCGCCGTGAACTTGGGTTTCATGTGCTTCATGAGTGGACGAGTCATGTCGAGTGTCTCTCTTGGCAAGGGGTGACGAGCACGATGAAGCTCAGTGGGCAGCGCGGCGGAGTGGCATATCGGTAGCGGCTTTACCTTTGCCGCTACCCTTGCGTTGGTCGTAGAACGTCTGCAGCCATTGGTCGGGAGTCAGGGTGTCGACGGTGACGCCGGCAGCATGCGCATGCTCCGTGAGAACGCGGTGCATGATGTCGATGTTGTCGGTCGATGCGGAGATGACGGCGAGCGAGTCGTCCATGCCACGCAGGTTCAACTGGCACACAGCCGAGGCGTGGCCCTGCTTGACCAGGAAGCAGCGCGAGCGCTCGTCCAGGCTCACGACCACCTGGTATTCCGCGTCGGTGAGCTTTAGCCCCTCCACGTAATCTTCGCGGCTGGCGTTGGGATTCGGCAGAAGCACCATCGTGGCGGTCTGTTCAATCAGTGACGCGGCAATGTCGCTGGCCAAAGCATCTTCCGGGCTCTGGGTGGCGAAGATGCCCAGTCCGTTCTGCTTACGGATGGTCTTCTGCTTGTTCTTGGCGAACTCCTTCAGGCCACCTTCGCCGTCGAGGATCTTCCAGAACTCGTCCATCACATAGATGAGCGGGCGGCCGTCGATCAGTTCTTCCAGGCGGTGCAGCAGGTAGTTGATCACCGGCACGCGCACTTCGGGGTTGTCGATGACGTCGGTGTAGTCAAAGCCGATGATCGGCGCCTTCTTGAGGTCGATCGTGTCCACCGGGTTGTCGAACACCCAGCCCAGCGAATGACCGGCAGTCCACTTGCGCATGCGGATGAACAGGCCATCGTCGCCCATGTTGGGCAAGCTCTTCTGGAAGTTGGCCATGGTGCGCAGATGCATCGGCGTGTCCAGAATATTTTCCACCGCGCGGTGGATGTCTTCCTCTTCGCGTGAACTGTAAACCGTTTTGCCGGCCAGTACCTTAATGAGGTTGACCAGAAACTGGACGTTGCCCTCGGTGCGCTGGCATTGGAAGGGGTTGAAGCCGGTGGGCTGGCCATTCTCCAGTGCAAGGTAGTTGCCACCGCAGGCGCGCACGAAGATCTCGGCGCCGCGATCCTTGTCGAAGAAGAAGATGGTCGGCATGGGCGACAACTTCTGCACCTGGCTGAGCAGGAAGTTGATCAGCGCCGTTTTACCGGTACCCGACTTGCCGATCACCATGGTGTTGGCGATGGCCTTCTCGCCCAACGAGTTCTCGTTCGGGTGAGTGGCGTGGAAATTGAAGTAGTAGGGCTGGCCGTTGGTGGTCTGCAAGGTGGTGACGCAGTCCCCCCACGGATTGTTGGCCTTCTTGCCGGTGGCGAAGTTGTGCAGCGGCGAAAGACCAAGGAAGTTCAGAGAGCTGACATTGGCCAGCCGCGTGCGGTACTTCCAGTTGGCGGGGAACTGCGCGTAGTAGGCGGACGCCACGGCGAGGTCTTCCTTCACCGAGACAAAGCCAGCGTTGGATAGCTCGGCGCGCGTCATCGCCAGTTGTTGCGCCAGCAGCTCCTGCGTGGCTGCGTAGATGGCGATGGAGAAATGATATTCACCGAGTACGAAGTTACCGGAGGCGAGCTGGTCCATGGCGTGGTCCAGCTCGATGATCTGGCTGACCGCCTTGTCGCCGGAGGAGATCATCATGCCCTTGGTGCGCTCCAGCGCTTTGAGCGCATCCTGGCGACCCATCGGGCTAAACGAATGGGTGATGACGTACTCGAAATCCAGATACTTCAATCCATTGAGGATGCCTGGATAGGTGCCGTCCGGGTATTCCTTGACGTTCAGTATGGCGCCGAAGTGACTCACGCCGCTGGGCGTAGTGACGGCGAAGTCACCGCTCTTGGCCGAAAAGCGCATGCGGCTGATCGGCAAATACGCCGGTACGGGGGCGGAGAGCACAGGCACCGGTTCGTCCATGCGATTGAGCAGGTAGCCGAACAGCTCCAGGGTTTCCGAGAACACCATGCCGTTGGCGGCTTCGTACATGCCGAGGCGGTAAGGCGCGTAGTCCTTCAGGACTGCCTCCACATTGCCTGCCAGCTCGTTGATGGTGGCGACGGCGTGGGCCTGCTCAGACTCCAGGCGGCCGATGTCCGCCGTCTTGTCCTTGAAGCGCTTGCCGCTGACCGTCGGTCGGTAGATCAAGGTCAGATACAGCTCGTTCTGCATCAGCTTCTGGCTCGACAGTGCGTTGTAGTACTGGTCGGACATCTGCTGATTGAAGGCTTGCCGGAACTTGCTGTGGTCGCGCAGCCGTCGGCGCCGGCGCACGTCATGTACCCAGAAGGCCACATTGACGAAATCGGGCGCACGCAGCGTTTGCAGCATGCGATTGAAGGTGTTGTGACGATGCTCCAGTTCCCATTCCTCGCGCCCGACGAAGGGCAAGCCTTCCAGGCGCCACGTCATCAGGTAGTCGCCCTCGGTGGTCTTGATCACCGTTGGCGATACATGAGTGGACAGCGGGATGAAAGCGCTGATGGGGGCGTCAGGGGTGAACATGGGAGGAATTGCCAGTTTGGAGTGATTGGGAAGATCGTCGACGTGTCATGCCAGAGCATTGGCCCGCGACACGCGCGGCGAACAGGGTCGCCGCGTCGTGTCTGGGGTCGTTACTTCTTTCGGTCGCGCGAATCGCGGTAGCTGTTAGGGGTGAAGGCCCACATGCCGTCATGGAAGGGCACGTTCCGCACGCGGGTGCGGAACTGAAGGCGCAGGCCAAGGAGACGAAAGATCATCTCGTCGCGCTTGGCCATCTGACGCATCACCATGATGGCCGGGGCAATCAACAACAGGAAATAGAGGTTGAAGTACATCCCCATCAACAGGCACCCGCCTGCCACCATGAAAAAGGGTACGTAGGGCACCCCCATGAACATGGGCGGACGAGTACAGCCGCGAAACAGCACGTTCTTATGCATAGTGCTGCAGGAACTGAACGGCCGAGTGCGCACCGTCCATCAGCATGGTCACGCCATTCACCTGCTGGGCATTGCACGTGGAACTCGAGCTGGATCCACCGATGACCATCTTGGCGATCTGCGCGGCAGCGCCGATCATCACGCCGCCGATCAGAGCCGGCGCCACTTCGGCGATCCGCTTGTGCGCGAAGGCGATCTGGTAGCCGGAGAAGATGATCGCGATGGTCACCACGATGACCGACGCGGCGTTAAGGAGTGCGTTGACCGTGTTCAGCACGCTACAGATGCTGCCGGTTGCATCGTTGCTGTCGGCCATGGCGAGGCCGGGCAGGATGATGGCTGCGGTCATGGCCATGATGACGACACGATCGAGCATGCGCTTGCGCTGGGCGGCGGTGTTGACGAAGGGTTTGATTGCCATGGGCGTCGTTCCTTGTTGATTGATCGAGAGTGGTTGGAAGTGGGCACCGCGACGCATCTCGCTGTACGTCCGTAACATTGGCGCTGCCTGGGCTCGATGATTCCGCGGTGGCGGAACGATCGGTGCTTGGTAACCGAGGAAGGTGGCGGCGTCTTGCGAGTCATGACGTCTGTGCTCTTCCCTCGGCGTTTGTCAGGTTTCAGAACACGAAGGCGTCGTCATGCCCTCCCAGTCGGAGATCCGCGTGGTCGCCCGCGGGTTGTGATGCCCCAGGCTGGGATGCCGTCATCCCCTCCTGCACGGGAGTCACCGGATCGTTGGGGCCGCGCACTTGCGGCTCGAAGATGTCGTTGCTGGAGGGCGCGGATGCCGCGGCTGGATTGGGTGCCGGCAAATGCGCGCCAGCTACCGCGGCAGCCTGGATGTCGAGAGCGGTCGGCGGTGCTCCTGCGGATGCTTGCGTCACTGGTGGCAAATGCGTGCCGGCCACGGCCGCGGCCTGGATATCCAGGGCAGAGGGCGGCGTGGCAACCGGCGCCTGATCCGGCGTTGGAGCCTGCGCACCCGGTGCGAGATTCCGCGCGACGTTCGCGACAACGGCTGCGGTGGCATCGTCGATAACAGAGCTGCGCATGCGCACCAGGTACTGCGAGGCGGTCATGGGCTGGGCGCGCGTGGTCTGCGCGAGCTGGATTGGAATCGCGCGGGCTTGCCCGGATACCGTTGGCGAGGTGCGATTGATGGAATCGAATACCTTCTGTACGTAGCCGTCTTCGTAGCCCTTGGCGAAGTTGCCCGAGTAGTAGCAACTGAACGCCTTGCCCCAGTCGCCGCCCGCCTGTGCGTAACACTGCGCGAGGATCTGGGTGCCCGCCGTGAGGTTGGGGCAGACGTCGAAGGCCTTCTCGTAGGAGTCCAGGCCATACCTTGCGAAGTTGGAGCGATTGACCTGGGCGATGCCCAGCGAATAGTTGTAGCCCTGGCTCTCCAGCATGCGTGCCGTCGCTACGGCTTCCTCGAGGTTCTGTGGCTGTCGTTCGAGGTGCGCGCCGACCACGCCGATGGCGAACGGATTGTTGCCGGATTCCACGTTGACCACGTGCTGCATGACCTGTGCCGGCACGGCAAGGTCCTGGCAAGTGGCGATGTTGGCGATGGGCATCATCATCGTCTCCCTTATCCGTGGTTGCCTTCGGCCTGGCGGCCCGGGTTGAAGTCGATGCCGGTGATGTAGCGACGGCCGGCATGTGCCTTGATGTGCACCACGATGTCGATGGTCATCATCAGCAAGCGTTTGATGGTCGAGAACTCCAGTCCCGAACCTTCATTGGAAGCCTTCACCATCAGGGCAAGCTGGTCCCACGTCTGCTCCGTGCTGCCGGCGTGGCAGCTGGTGATGGAGCCCGGGTGGCCCGAGGCGCAGTTGCGGATGAAGTAGAACGACTCGTCGCCGCGCAGCTCCGCGAGGATGATGCGATCGGGCTTCATGCGCAGGCAGGCTTCCATACAGCTCTTGGCGGTGACATTGCTCGCGCTCTGGCCACCCTTGGAGTAGAGCAGATGGACCACATTGGGCTGGTCGATGAACAGCTCGCGGGCGTCTTCAATGGTGACCAGGCGTTCATTGCCTGGGATGTGATGCACCAGCGACTTCATGAAGGTCGTCTTGCCGCTGCCGGTGGCGCCGGAAACGACGATGTTTTTCTTGTTGAGCACGGCTTGGCGGAAGAAATCCGCGTAGCGACGCTCCGCGCGCAGTTCCAGCAGTTGGCGATCCTGATCGCTGATGCCATGGGCATCCTCGAGGATCTCGTTGAAGAAACCGTCTTCCTGGTACTGCGCGAGCGTCTTGGTCTGCTTGGAAGGCAGGCGGATGGTGATGGAGATGCTTCCAGCCTCTACCGCCGGAGGAATCACGAACTGCGCACGCTGGCCGGTGGGGAAGGTCAGCGACACCACGGGATCGACGTCGGTGATGCGCTGGCCGGTATTGCTCTCGTTGACCACGGCGGTGCAGAACTGACGCGCACGTTCGAACGTGAGCGAAGGCATCTCCACCTTCTGCCAGCGACCGCCCGCTTCCAGGTACAGCTCGCCCGGCCGGTTGACGCAGATTTCCGTGACCTCGGACGAAGCCATGAACTCCCGGATCCCCAGCACGGAATACTGGTAGTCCAGGAATTCGTTCGGAATATCGACGAGCGTTTCTTCGGCCATGGTCAATGTGCAGGGTCGGTCAGTAGCGGGCGAGCACGCCGGTGAAATCCACGTCCTTGGCGACGTAGATGGTCACGACGGTGCCTTGGTTGATGGTGACGGTGGCAGGACGGTTGGCGGCACGGCGTACGGCCTGGTTGGCGAGCTGCTGGATGGTCTGCGCCGTATTGCTTTCGAACGGCTGCTGCACCACCGTGCCGTTGGCGGCTACCGAGTTGAGCGTCGGTCCATGTTCCGCGGCTTCGTACTTGAATGCGTCGCTGAGCATACTGATCAGCAGTGCGGAGCCGATGCGGCTGGCCCAGTGAGCGTTGTAGTAACCCGGATGGCCGGCGCCGCCGAGATTGTCCACGCCAGGGCTGGCCATGCTCACGTCGATGCCGGTCGGGGTGACGATGCGATCCCAGATCACCGCGACGCGTGGTCCGTTGGGTTCCTGGCTGTAGCTGCCCAGTACCTTGGAGCCTTTGGGCAACAGCAAATGCTTGCCGTTGAACGAATACACCGGCTCGGTGACGATGCAGGACGTGAAGCCCGGGATATCGGTGACGATGTGGGTTTCCAGCACGCAGCGGATGTAAGTGCCCCGCAGCATGAGGCTGTCTGGATGCGTCAGCGGCTGGGCCTCCGAGACATCCGGAAGCTGCTTGGCGTTGGTGTAATAGCTGTTGGCCGGCATGCGGAAGCGGTTGGTGCCGTCATCCATGCCCTGTGAGCCTGGGAAGCCCGGAGGCATCTGCATGCCGTTGCCCATTTGCGGCGTCGGTCGTCCGCCGCCATCCATTGAATTAACGCCCGATGTGCCTTCGCCAGCGGCGGCGATGCGGCGGTCGACAATGGAGGGCGCGTGTGGCGCAGGAGGCGTCGCTGGCGAGGTGCTTTTCGGCAACGGCGGTGTCAGTGGAATCGGTTGCGCCTGCACGACTTGTGCGGCTGGCTGTGGCGTCGAAGGAAGGGGCGGTGCCTTGGGGGCTTCCGGCACGCTGAGGGTTTCATCCTTCTGTGCCTTGGGCTGAGCCTTCTGCGAACTGCCGGAGAAGAACATCCACACGACAGCGAACACGAGCAGGCCTGCGAGGGCGGCAAGCATGCCCATCGCGCTGCGGTTCATCCGGTTCAGATCATTGGATTTCAGTTGTGGCGCGCCCGCGTCGAGATCGGGGGCCGGTGGCTGCTGATAGTGGGCCGCGTAGGGGTTTCCATTGCCGCCCTGACCCTGCGGCGGCACGTTCTGACCAGTGCCGCCGTTACCCTGCTGTTCTTCTTCGTAGTGATTCATTTGGCGGTGTTCCTGCGCAACCCAACGACGTTGTCGCCGTGACGAATAACCAAGAAGGGATAGGTGCCGTGGATAACGATGGTGTTCCCTTCCACGGTCGTGTTGACGACAGAGTCCTCGCCATGCGCGGTTTCGCGCATGTAGACGGCGGGGAAGTTCCCCGTGGGGAACTGCTTCATGTCGCTCATCTTGATGTAGGTGAACTGTCCATCGTCATACACGTTGACGGGCACCAGCCATGGCGCCTTCTTTGAGCGCGTCGCATAGTCGTAGTTGAAGTTGTAGTCGCGGCCCTTTACCAGCGACGTGTTCAACTCCGGCGACTGCGCAACCTTGCCGGCTTCCTTGGAGAACGCGACATCTCCTGGGTAGGTGAAGGTGACCTTGTACTGCACGCCCTTGGTGCGCGCCTGATCGAGCGTGCGCCAGTCCGTGGCCACCACCTTGAGTTCCAGGATGTACGAGTGCGTCGCCGTTCGTATCATCAGGTTCGTGTCTACATCGACGTTCTTTGGCTTGATGTAGAACACGTTGTCCCGGCGATTCAGCTCCCAGCCGCTGCTGAAGCCGGTGCTGTAGTCGAGAATCTTTTCGAAGGGGCTGAGTTCGATTTGCGTCGTGATACCCAGGCCCGTGCGGACCTGGTACACGCGATCAGGTTGATACTCGTACTGCTGCACCGCCTGGGCATGGACACTGCGAGGAGCAGCGATCGCCACGAGACAAAGTGCTGCAGCCAGGGTGAGTGGGCTCAATCGATTCATCACCCGCGTGCTCCATTGGGGTTGGTTCGCGGCGCGGCGGCGGGAGTTACCTGGCGAGGCGTTGTCGGTTGCGGCTCGTTGTCCGGAATCGTCGGCGGAGGCGGCATGGCGCCAGGCTGCAACGCTTCACCGGTACTGGAGCTTGGTGCGGGGGTGTCGCTACCCGACTGGCTGGCTGCACCATCGGTGCTGTCGGTGGGCACTTCATCCGGAGGCGACGATGCGTAATCGCTGTCGACGCGATAGTCCGTCACCTGGAATCCGAGTGGATTCTCGATGCGGTACTGCTCATCCATCTTCAAGTTGGTCTTGTAGGTGAACGCGATGGTGGCGATCTTGTTGTCCAGCGGACGGGTGGCGCCGCTGAGTTTGTCGTACACACTGCGCTGGAAGCGCACTGTCGCTCCCTTGGGCGGCACGTTGGGGCCGCCGCCAAGCAGCACGATGCTGAGGATCTTTACGCGAATCGCCCGATTTCGCCCATAGATCTTGTATGGGCTGGAATCATGGCGCGGTGAGTAGAGGTCGGTGTACGCATTGGCAACGTTGGATGCCGACATCGTCAGGACCGTCGTCCAGTCGCGAAGACTGATCATCGCCGAGTCGTACGATTCGCGCGCAAGCACGAAGTGGGCGATATTGCTGCGATTGATCGCCTCGCTGGTGGTGATGCGCTTGTTGTTGAAGTCGTCGGTCAGGCGCGCGACCGTACTGGTGCCGGTGTAGGCGTCAGCCATCACCACGAAGGGCACCTTCTCCTTGAGCGGCAGCATGTAGAAATAGCCGCCTGCCAGGATCAGCGACATGCCGATGGCGGAAAATGCCACCCACCATGCACGGCGTTCGCTGCGCCTGGCAAGGTCGGCGACGGTGATTTCGAAGTTGACCGACTTGGACACGGCCTCGTCGATCTTGGTGGAAGTCTTCTTCTTCAACATCTGTGCAGGCCCTGCGCGGTCATTTCAACGATTCCCTGGTCCATGTCATTTGGCCTGTGCGGGCGCGGCGCTCGGAGGCGTCGCGTTATTCGGCTGCGGTCCACTGGCGGGTGCATCGGCGGGGCCCTCGGACATCCGCGCGGCGCTGACGCGGATCTCGTGGCCATCGGTGGTGACCGACACGCCTTGTGCGGCGTAGATCGACGAGAGTTCCGACGCCGCCGTATAGACGTCCGTGGTGTGGATCTCGGTAACGGCCTTGTACAAGGTGTAGTCCGACTGCAGCTGGTAGGAGAACTGCAGGCCGGCGTCCTTGGTCCAGCGCCTCAACATGGTGCGAAGCGTTTCGTCCATGGGCGAGGCGTAGTAGGTGTAGGCCTGGTTGAGCGGAATTTCAGACGGGGTGTCCTGGAAGTGATTCACCGGCTTCCACGAGCCGCCAAAATCTTTTGCTGGCGGCGTACCGCACGCGGCGAGACTCGCCGCGGCCAGCAGCACACAACACGAAAGGGCACGCTTGGAGAGTTCCTTTTTCACGACGTACTCGCAGGCTGAACAATAGGGTGGTTGTGCTTCTGGGCTTCGCTTATCCGGCACGCGCAACGGCGCACGCAGGTACACGCCAGTCACAAGGAGTGGCGTGAAACAACGTCGATCTCAGCGGGGTGTTGCCGAAGGTGGTGCCAATGGCGGCCTGCGGGATGAATGCGCAGGCGGGCGATCAATCGCGATGCAAGCACGCGTTGAACTTGATGCAGCCGCGGACAGCATATGAGTCCGCAAGATGGTGAAAGTCGATTCCATTCCTAGCTCCCTGTTCCTTGCCCAGTCGCCGCGTTGAGCGCTCTGGTGTGCTGGCCGATGTACGCGTCAATGCAGCGTGACAACGGTGAGTCCCTTTTTTAGTAGATCGCACAAAATCAGCCGATGACTACTCTGAGCACTGAAAAATGTGATGGAGTCTGCGTACTTTTTGCCGTGTTGCACTTCTGTTGCCGAATCTGCGCACGCGCACCCATGGCACACCGCTGCCAGAGCAGGTCTTCACATACAAACGTTCGGATGGTCGGCGCCCACGTCCAGAGATAGCCAAAACGAGCGCTTTTCAGCCCTACGGGCACTTGCCTGCGTTACAGAACTGGCGTGTGCAGTGAAGTTGTGCCCGGAAATATCGGTTTCACATGTAAGAAAACTGCTGTCTTGCGTTGCAGACAATTGTGCTGAGAAAACTCTCAAAGTGTGTCAGCAGCGAAACGGGGTGCGTGTAGGGTTTTGACTACACGTGATGACAGGATTTGGAGTCGGCGCTGTCAGGTTTGCGGTCGATACCCAGGCTGAGGCCCGTCGTATCAACGTTTGACGGGTGAGCGGCGCTTGGCATCAATCGTTACATGTGTAAGCGCAATCAATGCGTTTCAAACGCGCCGCGCCAGTGGTTCATGCGCGCGCTGGGTGCGGGCCCGTCATAGCTGATGACGTCGAAGCGACACGGTTGTCGGGCGTGCTTGGGATGGGCCGAGAGCCACAGTTCCGCAGCGGCGATGAGGCGTGCCTGCTTGCTGGCGGTGACAGAAAGGGCCGCACCGCCATGGCTGGCGTGCTGGCGATGGCGTACTTCCACGAAAACGACGGTCTTGCCTTCGAGCATGACGAGGTCGATTTCGCCGTAGCGCGTCGTGTAGTTGCGATCCAGCAGAGCGAAGCCTGCGCGTAGGAGTTCGGCGCAAGCCCGTTGTTCGAAAGCGGCGCCGGCGGCGCGCATCAATGCGTGGTGGGCTGCTCGGTCTGCAGCTGTGTCGAGCCGTTCGTATCGCTCGGCGGCGCCATGGCGGGCGCCGAATCCATCTGCAGGCTGCCGTTCTGCGGGCGGGCGAGGCCGTCTTGGAACTTGGCCCACACCATGACCCGGCGGATGCGGCCGAACTGGTCGGAGGTCAGTTGGCCGCTGGCGCCTGGCAGATAGCTACCGGGATGGGCGCGCAGCCAGTCGATGTACGGAGCCAGATTCCACGCATCCATGCCGAAGGCAAAGAGACGCCCGGAGGTGCCGCGCGCAGCGGGTAGTTGCGAGGCGATGTCGGCGTGGTTGGGCAGGCCCGGCTGCACGTCGAACAGCCACGGCGAGTCGCAAAACTCGACACCTTCGAGATCGTGGTTGGCGCCGGCGTCATCGGTGCCCGCATAGATATGCGAGGTGCCGAACACGCGCAGATTCACGCGGGCCAGCTTGAGTTGCGGCAACAACAGGCGAGCCTGCTGCGGACGCATGCTGATGAACAGACCGGTGTTGTTCGTTGCGCTTGCATCGCCGGAGTCGGTCGGCATGCCGAGGCCGGCGATGGTGGTGGCGAAGTTGACGCCGCTGCCGGTCAGGTTGCCCATGCCTGCCACCTTGCCGCCGCGCGCCTCCAACTCGGCCTTGAACGACTTGGCGGCGCGCTGTGCAAAATCGTCGCTGCTGACGATGATGAACGCATTGGTGATGCCGTTCTCCACCATGTGGTCCGCGGCCTGTGCGCCTTCTGTTTCGGGCAGCAGTCCGAACTCGCTTACGCCATTGGCCGGCAGGCTCTTGTCGTCCGGATGGTTGAGCGCGAGCAGCGGCACGGGAAGCTGAGGCAGGCTGAACAGCGCGGAGACCTCACCACGCGTCAGTGGGCCGATGACGAGCTGGGCACCGTCGGCTACGGCCTGCTGGTATGCCTTGACCGCACTTGCCGCGGTGCCGTTGCTGTCGTAAACGCGCACAGGCGGGCGCGGCGCATGATTGCGCGCGGAATCGGCATAAGCGGCGAAAAAGCCTTCACGGATGGCCGTGCCGGCGGCGGCGAGGTTGCCGCTGGTTGGCACCAGCAGGGCAACGCGCGCGGGCATCTTGAAGCCCTCGCGCACATTGGCGCCTTCGCCGGGAATCATGGTGCCCACTTCCTGTTCGAGCGCGGGCGCCGGGCGAGCCACAGCAACGCCGAGCTGGGTCAGGGCTTCGTTGATCCATGGCAGCATGCGATCGCTCGGCTGCATCGCGGCGGCGCGCTGCTTGAGCGGATCGACGCCGAGCTTGGTCAGTAATGTCACTACTTCTTTGCGATTCTGGGCCTGGTCCAGCCCGCTGAGCTGGCTGTCCATTTCCACACGCGAGCGCGCAGCGCCCCACGCATCGCCCGTTTGCTCCATGGCCCGCGAGCGCAGTTCCAGCAGGCGCAGTTGGAGCGTCGGCGGTACGCTGATGTTGGGCTGGGTGGTGAGCTGCAGGGCACGCTGCGGATTGTGCTGCTTGAGCGCCCACTCCGCCTGCAGCATGTCCAGCCGGGAGGGTTCGTCGCCGGTGAGACGCGGGCGGCGGATGCCATCGAGCAGTGGCGCGGCGCGGTCGAGCTGGCCTTCCTGGCGGTAGGCCTCTGCGGCAAGCAACTGGTAATGGTCGCGATTGCTGCCCGTCTGGGCCAGTGCGAGATAAGCCTGTGCGGCCTCGTCGAACTTGCCCTGCTGGGCGAGGGTGTCAGCCTGCTGGCTCGCCGCGACCTCGGCGGGCGACTTTTGCGCTGCCGGCGGTACGCAGGCACTCAGTGCCAGAGACATCAGCAGGGCAACGCCTGCGGCGCGATACAAGCGCATGGCCAAATCCCTTCGAGCTTTTTGACGACGTGGTAGGCGAATGGGCGATGATAGCCCATTGGTTAGTCGCTCTAATGTCCAGGAAGCAGCAAGATGTCACAGATTCAGCCAGGTCTGCTATGGGTGGTCGCCACGCCGATCGGCCATCGGGACGACTTTTCCGCACGCGCCATCGAGACCCTGCGTTCGGTGGCGGTGATCGCCGCCGAGGACACCCGCCACAGTCGCCCATTGCTTATGCATCACAACATCGGCACACCGTTGGTGGCCTTGCATGAGCACAACGAGCGCGACGTTGTGGATGCGATCGTCCGGCGCTTGCTGGGCGGCGAATCGGTAGCGCTGATTTCTGATGCGGGTACGCCACTCATCAGCGACCCCGGGTTTCGCCTGGTGCGCGCCGCGCGCGCGGCGGGCGTCCGTTGCGCGCCCGTGCCAGGCGCCTGTGCGGCCATCGCGGCGCTTTCGGTCGCGGGTTTGCCGAGCGATCGTTTTGTCTTCGAGGGATTCCTGCCGCCCAAGGCCGCTGCGCGCCGCACACGTCTGCAGGAACTTGCGGGTGACGGCCGCACCGTCATCTTTTATGAATCGTCGCATCGCGTTGCTGAAAGCCTGGCGGATATGCGCGATGTGTTCGGCGCGACGCGTGAAGGCGTGCTTGCACGCGAGCTCACCAAGTTGTTCGAGACGGTGATCGGCGAGCCGCTCGGTGAGCTGGCCGCGCGCGTGGCGAACGATCCGGATCAGCAGCGCGGCGAGTGCGTGATTCTGGTGGCGGGACGCGGGGAGGAGGCGGACGCGCGCGAAGCGGAAGGCCGTCGCGTGTTTGCCATCCTGCGCGATGAATTGCCGCCCGCGAAGGCGGCCAAGCTGGCTGCCGCAATCACGGGTGCGCCGCGCAAGGCGTTGTACGAAGGGTGAGCTGGCTCAACGCGTTGTGGCCGGCATCTTGGCGGCTGCCGGTGCCTGGTGCTCCGGATGGCGCAATTGCCAGAACAGCGGTTTGTCGAGCGGGCTCCACCATGGCGTGCGTACACCCGCCGCGCTCAAGGCGCCGCGCACCCATTCGTTGCAGGTCATGAATAAGGAATAGTGGCCGGTAGCTTCATAGAAGGCGTCATTGGCGTCGTAGTGATGCCCGGCAATAGGAATGGCGTGGCCCTGAGCGTTGGTCCGGATGCTCTGGCGCAATCGGGCGACCAGGCGGGCATACGCATCGGCGCTGAGTGCCAGCGCGACCGCATCCGGCGTGCCCGCCTCGGGTGCGGTGGTGTATTCGACGTGCAGTGCGGTGGCATCCAGGCCGGAAAGTGCCCGCATGGCGGTGCCAGCGCGCAAGTCGCTCCAGTCAGGCACTTCAAGGTAGAAGCGGCGGTCGCCCCAGCCGAGTTCGATCATGTCGTAGCGTGCTGAACCTGCCGGGTCGCGCGTGTCGCTGGGCGGAAATACAAGGCTCCAGTCAATCAGTGCCGTCTTGCGTGGCAGGAGCAGCGCACTGTGCACGCCGTTGGTGGTGACCCAGATGGTGACGGCATCTGATGACGCATCGCGCCATTGGCGGTGCATGGGCAGCAGTCCGAACACCAGCACGGCCAGCGCATATCCAAGGATAGGGGCCAGCAGGCAGGCCATCATCCCTAGCGGCCAGCGGATCAAGCGAGGCATGGTGTTGGCGCCAGTGTCCCTGAGTCGGAGGCCGCACTATAATGCGCGGGCGGAGCCGGCCGGGCAGTCGCGTCGCGCGCAAGCGCGTCGAGGAAAGTCCGGGCTCCATAGGGCAAGGTGCCAGGTAACGCCTGGGCAGCGCGAGCTGACGGCCAGTGCAACAGAGAGCAGACCGCCGAACGGCGCCTTCGGGTGCGCGTGGTAAGGGTGAAAGGGTGCGGTAAGAGCGCACCGCGTGCGGGGCTAACGCCGCATGGCACGGTAAACCCCACCTGGAGCAAGACCGAATAGGGGAACGATAACGCGGCCCGCGTTGTTCCCGGGTAGGTTGCTGGAGCCTGGCGGCGACGCCAGGCCGAGAGGAATGACTGTCGCGCCGCAAGGCGTACAGAACCCGGCTTACAGGCCGACTCCGCCTCCTTTACGACCGGTCGTCACCACCGCGCCTCTCGGCGCGGTGGTGACGATGGCGTATGGCGCGCCATGAATGGCGATTCATGTCCGGGCGCTTTCTGGGCGGCAAGAAGCGTGACGGATGGCACGGTCACGAGGCAAAAAAACCTAGCCATTCAATCACCTTGGGGTATTTCCTCAGAAATGGCTGGAATTACTGCCACATCACCGCCTTTCTCATTGATTCACAAGAAAAATTTCCTTGACAGTCTCAGGGGGCGAGACTATCGTGGGTTCCTGTGTGAAATCGTGGGAATTCGTGGAGTCCTAGCGTCGTGTTCCAGGGCGAAACCGCCATCACCGTTGACGACAAAGGCCGGCTGGCCATACCGACCGCATATCGCGAGTTGGTGGCTGACGCCTGCGCCAATCGTCTGGTGATCACCTACAACCCCTTCGAGTCGGGCTGCCTGTGGCTGTTCCCGTACGCGGAGTGGGAAAAGGTGCGCGACCAGGTCAACGCGCTTTCCAAGGTCAAGGCAGCTCACCGCGACATGCAGATGAAGCTGGTGGGTGCTGCGGCCGTGGTCGAGCCGGATTCCGCCGTGCGCATCCTGCTGCCGGCGAGCCAGCGCGCGACCACGGGTATCGAGAAGAAGGCGGTTCTGCTGGGCATGGGCAACAAGTTCGAGCTTTGGAGCGAACAGGCCCACCTGGCCAAGATCCGCCAGACCATCGGCGAAGACGAGATCACCGACGAGATGGCGGAGCTGCAGCTGTAACCGGCAACGGTGGCAGCGCGGCGCAGTAACGGGACGGGAGCGGGAGTGCAAGCGGCATGGCCGAGCGGTTAGTGCACATCCCGGTGATGCTGGGTGAAGCAGTGGAGGGTCTCGCCGTGCAGGCTGGCGGGCGTTATCTCGATGGCACCTTTGGACGCGGCGGCCACGCTCGCGCCGTGCTGTCACGCCTCGGGCCGGACGGCCGCCTGCTGCTGATGGATCGTGACCCGCAGGCCATTGCGACGGCGCAGGCCGAGTTCGCTGGCGACCCGCGCGTCTCTATCCGTCACGCCAACTTCTCCAGCATGGCCGAGTGGAGTGAAACCGCCGGCGGCCTGGACGGCATCCTGCTCGATCTCGGCGTGTCCTCGCCCCAGCTCGACGAGGCCGCCCGCGGCTTCAGCTTCATGGCCGACGCGCCGCTGGACATGCGCATGGATACCACCCAGGGCGAGAGCGCCGCGGATTTCCTTGCGCATGCGTCGGAGAAGGACATTGCCGACGTGCTGTGGATCTACGGCGAAGAACGCTTCAGCCGCAAGATCGCCCGCGCGATCGTCGAAGACCGCACCGAAAACCCGATTACGCGCACCGGCCAGCTCGCAGCACTGATTGAGCGCCTGATCGGTCGCCGCGAGCCCGGCAAGCATCCGGCCACGCGCAGCTTCCAGGCCCTGCGTATCCGGGTGAACGGCGAGCTGGAAGCGCTCGACCAGGGCCTCAACGCCGCCCTCGATCTGCTCAAGGTCGGCGGTCGCCTCTCCATCATCAGCTTCCACTCGCTGGAAGATCGCGCGGTGAAGCTGTTCATCCGCGATCACTCCGGTCGTGTGCAGGGTAGTCGCCGTGGCCCGCCGGTGGCCGCCGCGCCCGCCCGCCTTGCCGCCGTCGGCAAGGCGCAGTTCCCTTCGGAAGAAGAGCTGTCCGTCAATCCGCGTTCCCGCTCGGCGGTGTTGCGCGTGGCGGAGAAGCTTGCATGAGGGTACTCGGCGGCCTCTTCATGTTCATCCTGATCGCAGCGGTGCTTTCCAGCGCCATCGCGGTGGTGTGGACGCGTCATGAGAGCCGCGTGCTGTTCGTCGAGTTGACCCGCCTGCAGAACCAGCGCGATGACCTGAACATCGAATACGGCAAGCTCGAGCTGGAGCAGGCCACCTGGGCGGAGCCGCGTCGCGTGGACGACGAGGCGCGCCAGGCGCTCGGCATGGTCAATCCCAAGCCGCAAGACATTCAGTTGGTGCGTCGATGAAGCCGCGCCCGCGCACTTCCTCCTCGTCCCGCCGCCATGCCGCGGCCCCGAGCGCCCGCCGACGCATGCTGGTGGTGGGCTGCGTGCTTGCCGCCGCCTCGCTGGGCCTGGTGGCGCGCGCATTCGACATGCAGGTAGTGCGCAAGGACTTCTACCAGAACCAGGCGGATGCCCGCATTCTGCGCGAGGTGCCCATCGCCGTGTCGCGCGGCACCATCTTCGACCGCAATGGCGAGCCGCTGGCGGTGTCCACGCCGGTGGTGTCGATCTGGGCCAACCCGGCCGAAGTGCTGGACAACGAGGACAAGCTGCCGGCGCTGGCCAAGGCCATCGGCATGGATACGGGGGCGCTGAAGCAGTACTTGCAGCAGCGTTCGGAGCGCGAGTTCGTCTACCTCAAGCGCCAGATGTCGCCGGACGCGGCCCAGGTCGTGCTCGATCTCAGCGTGCCGGGCGTGAATGGGCAGCGCGAGTTCCGCCGCTTCTATCCGTCCGGTCCGGTGATGGCGCATGTGCTGGGCTTCACCAATATCGATGACCATGGCCAGGAAGGCCTGGAGCTGGCGTTTGACGACTGGCTGGCCGGCAAGGAAGGCCGCAAGCGCGTCATCCGCGATCGCCAGGGCCATGTCGTGGAAGATCTCGACCTGGTGCGTGCGCCGCAGCCGGGTCGCGACATCACGCTCAGCATCGATCGGCGCATCCAGTTCCTCGCCTACAACGAACTGAAGAACACCATCCAGCAGTCGGACGCCGACTCCGGCTCGGTGGTGATCATCGACGTGCGCAACGGCGAAGTGCTGGCCATGGTGAACTGGCCGACCTACAACCCGAACGCACTGCGTGGCAGCAATCCATCCAGCCGCCGCAACCGCGCCATGACCGACGTGGTGGAGCCGGGCTCCACCATCAAGCCGGTCCTGATGGCGGCGGCACTGTCCAGCGGCAAGTACACGCCGACGGGGCCGCTGGTCGATACCGGCAACGGTCACTTTTTCTATATCCGCAAAGACATCCGCGATACGCACTCGAACGGCATGCTGTCGCCCACCGGCATCATTGCGAAGTCCAGCAACATCGGCGCCGCCAAGGTGGCACTGACGCTCGACACCGGCCTGATGTACGACACGTATCACGCGTTCGGCTTCGGTGCCAGCACCAACAGCGGCTTCCCCGGCGAAGCATCCGGCTATCTCAAGCCGGGCAAGAGCTGGGGCATGCTGGAGAAGGCGATTCTGGCGTATGGCTACGGCCTCAACGTGACGCCGCTGCAGCTGACAAACGCTTACGCCACCATCGCCGACAACGGCGTGATGCACCTGCCCACCTTCGTGAAGGGTTCGGACAACGAAGCCAAGCAGATTGTCGATCCCAAGATCGCCAACGAACTGGTGCAGATGATGGTGGCGGTGACGCAGCCGGGCGGTACCGGCGCGCCGTACGCCTGGATTGCCAACTATGGCGTGGCCGGCAAGTCCGGAACGGCGCACAAGGCGACCGCAGGCGGCTATTCCAACAGCAATTACAGTTCCGCCTTTGCCGGCGTCGTACCCGCATCCAACCCGCGCCTGGCGGCGGTGGTGATCGTCGACAACCCCCGAAAAGGCAGCTACTACGGCGCACTGGTTTCCGGCCCCGTGTTCTCCAAAGTCCTGGATGGCGCACTGCGATTGTTGGACGTGCCGCCGGACAACATTGGGCGCTGGTATGTCGGCGGGCCGTTGCAGGGACAGAACGGGCTGACAGGAAACAAGCCGCCCTCGGTCGAAACCGTGGATGACGCACCGGTCGACGAGGCTCCCCAATGACCGCGCGCCTCGACCAACTGCTCAAGGACATCGCCGAGACCCCGGGTGTCGGCGATATCGTCGTTTCGGGGCTCACGCTCGATTCGCGCCAGGTACGCCCGGGTGATGCTTTCTTCGCCCTGCGCGGCACGCGCGAGCACGGCATCACCTTTGCGCGCGGCGCGGCCGAGCGCGGCGCGAGCGTGGTGCTGGCCGAAGCGCCGGCGTCCCCTGTGGAAGGCATCGACGTGCCCGTACTGTGGGTCGATGGCCTGCACGGCAAGGTGAGTGAGATCGCCTCGCGCTTCTTCGGCCGTCCGTCCGAATCGCTGCGCGTGATCGGCGTCACCGGCACCAATGGCAAGACCTCGACCGTACAGTTGCTGGCGCAGGCGCTGGAGCATCTGGGCCATCGCGCCGCCACCATCGGTACGCTGGGCGCCGGTCTGCATGGCCGCTTGCAGGAAGGTGAGCGCACCACGCCGGATGCCATCAACGTGCAAGGCCTGCTCGCTTCGTTTCGCAGCGATGGCGCCACGCACGTGGCGATGGAAGTGTCCTCGCATGCGCTGGAGCAGGGGCGTGTGGCGGCGGTGGCCTTCGATGTCGCTGCTTTCACCAATCTCACGCGCGACCATCTCGACTATCACGGCACCATGGGGGCCTACGGCGAAGCCAAGGCCAAACTGTTTGCCTGGCCGTCGCTGGAAGCCGCTGCGATCAATGTCGATGATGGCTTCGGCCGCACGCTGGTCCAGCGCGTTCCGCAGGGCGTACGCGCGCTGCAGCTGAGCGCGGAAAACCATGCGGGTGCCGACGTCCGTGCGGCCAACGTCGTTACCTCGGCCGAAGGCCTGGCGTTCGACCTGCAAACGCCATGGGGTAGTCACGCCGTCCGCAGCCACCTGCTCGGTCGCTTCAATGTCGCCAACCTGCTAGCCGTGGTCGCTTGCCTTGGCGCGCTCGGTGCGCCGTTCGAGCGCATCGTCGAAGCCGTCGAAGCGCTGGAGCCCATCAACGGCCGCATGAACCGTCTCGGCGGCGTATCCGGTCTGCCGCTGGTGGTGGTCGATTACGCGCATACGCCGGACGCGCTGGAGCAGGCACTGAACGCCCTGCGCGCCCACTGCGAAGGTGAGCTGATCTGCGTGTTCGGTTGCGGTGGCGAACGTGACGCAGGCAAGCGCCCGCAGATGGGGGGCATCGCCGAGCGTCTGGCGGATCGCATCATCGTTACCGACGACAACCCGCGCGGCGAAGATGGTGATCTCATCGTCGCGCAGATCGTGGCCGGCCTCCGCCGACCCGACATGGCTACGGTGGAGCGTGATCGTGCGAAAGCCATCGGGCTGGCGTTGTCTTCAGCGCAGCCGGGCGACGTGGTGCTGATCGCCGGCAAGGGTCACGAGACCTATCAGGAAGGCGCGCACGGCAAGCGTCCGTTCGATGACCTGGCCGTTGCCCGCCAGGCCCTGGAGGTACGCGCATGATGCGCTTGAGCACCATCGCGCTCTGGACTCGCGGCCGACTGATCGGCACTGATGTCGATGTCTCCGGCGTCTCGATCGATACGCGCAAGATCCAGTCCGGCGACCTGTTCGTCGCCATCAAGGGCGAGCGTGTCGACGGCCATGATTTCCTGGCTGACGCGCAGGCGCGCGGCGCCATCGCTGCCCTGGTCACGCGCAAGGTCGACTCGCCGCTGCCTCAAGTGGTGGTGGAAGACACCGGGCTGGCGCTGGGCGATCTGGCGAGTGCGGTACGCGCGCAGAGCAACGTGCGCGTCATCGGCATCACCGGCTCCAACGGCAAGACCACGGTGAAGACGCTTACCGCGTCCATCCTGTCGCGCCATGGCCGCACGCACGTCAACGCCGGTAACTACAACAACGAGCTGGGCCTGCCGCTGACGTTGCTGGCCATGCCGCAGGACACGGAATACGCCGTGCTCGAGATGGGCGCAGGCAAGCCGGGCGACATCGCCTATCTTGCTGCCATCGCGCGGCCCGATATCGGCCTCGTGAACACCATCGCGCCCGCGCATCTTGAGCGCATGGGCAGCGTGGAAGGCGTGGCCGAAACCAAGGGCGCGTTGTACCAGGCGTTGCCGGTGGACGGCGTGGCGATCATCAATGCGGACGACGCGTTCGCCAGTTTCTTCGCCGGGCTGGCCGGTTCGCGCCAGCAGCTGCGTTTCGGGCTCAACCACAAGGCCGATATCGGCGCCGACATCATCGACCAGCGCGTGGACGGCTCGCACTTCGTGCTGAGCACGCCGGTGGGCGATGCGGACGTGCATCTGCCACTGGCCGGTCGTCACAACATCGCCAATGCCATGGCCGCCGCATCGATCGCGCTGGCGCTGAACGTGCCGCTCGACACCATCGTGGATGGCCTGGAGCAGGTGCCGGGCGTGGCTGGCCGCCTGCAGTTCGAGCGCATGCCGGCCGGCTGGACGCTGATCGACGACAGCTACAACGCCAATCCGGGTTCGGTTGGCGCGGCCATCGACACGCTGGCTCTGGCCAGTGGCGAGCGCTGGCTGGTGCTCGGTGACATGGCGGAACTGGGCGAGAACGCGGCCGCGCTGCACGCTGGCATCGGCGAGCGCGCCCGCCAGCAAGGTATCAATCGGCTGTTCGCCGTGGGCCCGCTGAGCGCATCGGCGGTCAAGGCATTTGGCGATCGTGGCCAGCATTTTACTGACAAGGCAGCGCTCATCACGGCGCTGACGCAACAACTCCATGGCGACGTTACGTGCCTGATCAAGGGCTCGCGTTCGTCCGGCATGGATCAGGTGGTCGTCGCGCTTCGCGACAACAAAGGAAAAGGGGAGGGCGCATCCGATGCTGCTTGAACTCGCAGACTGGATGGCTAGGCACTTCACCGCCCTGCACCTGTTCCAGTACATCACGTTCCGCACGATCATGGCGGCGCTCACTGCGCTGGCGATGTCGCTGCTGTTTGGGCCGGCGCTCATCCAGAAGCTGGCCGATCTCAAGGCCGGCCAGGTGGTGCGCAAGGATGGCCCGCAGACGCATCTATCCAAGGCCGGCACGCCGACCATGGGTGGCGTGATGATTCTTCTCGCGGTGACCGTCTCCACCCTTCTGTGGACGGACCTGCACAACCGCTACGTGTGGCTGGTGCTGGCCGTACTGCTCGCCTTCGGTGTGATCGGCTTCTACGACGACTACAAGAAGCTGGTGCTCAAGGACAGCCGTGGCCTGGCCTCGCGCTGGAAGTATTTCTGGCAGTCGGTGTTTGGCCTCGCCGCCGCATTGTTCCTGTACCACACGGCGCCGCAGGCCATCGGCACGACGCCCGTGGCAGAGACGGCGCTGTACGTGCCGCTGTTCAAGCAGGTGGCGATCCCACTCGGCATCCTGTTCGTGGTGGTCGCCTACTTCATGATCGTGGGCTTCTCCAACGCAGTGAATCTCACCGACGGCCTGGATGGCCTGGCCATCATGCCGACGGTACTGGTCTCCGGCGCGCTGGGCGTGTTCGCCTACCTCGCGGGCAACCGCCTGTTCTCCGAGTACCTGGGCATTCCGTCGATCCCGGGTGCCGGTGAACTGGCGATCTTCTGCGGTGCGCTGTCGGGTGCGGGCTTGGGTTTCCTGTGGTTCAACACGTATCCGGCGCAGGTGTTCATGGGTGACGTTGGCGCACTGGCCATCGGCGCCGCGCTGGCTGCCATCGCCGTGATCGTGCGCCAGGAAATCGTGCTGCTGGTGATGGGCGGCGTGTTCGTCATGGAAACCGCCTCGGTGATGATCCAGGTGGCCAGCTTCAAGATGACGGGCAAGCGCGTGTTTCGCATGGCGCCCATCCATCACCATTTCGAACTCAAGGGCTGGCCGGAGCCGCGCGTGATCGTGCGCTTCTGGATCATCAGCGTCGTGCTGGTGCTGATCGGCCTCGCCACGTTGAAGGTGCGCTGACATGCTCTTCGACACCACACAGGCAAAACGGCGACAGGGACCCCGCGGCAGCTTCGACATGCTGCTGGTGATCGCGCTCGTCGGTCTGGCCTGCGTCGGTGTCGTGATGGTGGCCTCCAGCTCAATTGCCGTGGCCGAAAGCCAGCACATGGGCGCGTTCTACTTCCTCAAGCGCCACCTGCTGTTCCTGGGACTGGGCGTCGCGCTGGCCAGCTTTGCCATGCGCACCGAGCTGAAGCTCTTGGAGAAGCACGCGTACTTACTGTTTGCTGGCGCCGTGGCGCTGTTGTTGCTGGTGTTCGTGCCGGGCATCGGCATGAAGCTCAACGGTGCGCACCGCTGGCTCAACTTCCGCATCACCAGTTTCCAGCCGGTGGAGGCGGTCAAGCTGATCCTGGTCGTCTACACGGCGAGCTACCTCATCCGTCATCGCGAAAGCGTGGAAACCAGCTTCTGGGGCCTGTTCAAGCCCATCATGGTGGCCGGTATGTTCGTGGTGCTGCTGCTTGCGCAGCCCGACTTCGGTTCGGCCACGCTGATGATCGCGGTGACGATCGGCATGATCTGGATGGGCGGCGCCAAGCCGGTCTATCTCGGCGGCATGGGCCTGCCGGTGGTGGCGCTGCTGTGGTTCGTGGCGAAGTTCGAGCCGTACCGCATGCGTCGTCTGACCTCGTTTGTCGATCCGTGGGCCGATCCGTTCAACGACGGCTTCCAGCTCACCCAGTCGCTGATGGCCATCGGCCGTGGCGAATGGACGGGCGTGGGGCTGGGCTCGAGCGTGCTGAAACTGTCCTACCTGCCCGAAGCGCACACCGACTTCATTTTTGCGGTGATCTCCGAGGAATTCGGCCTGCTCGGCATCCTGACCGTGATGGGCCTGTTCGCGCTCGCGGTGGGGCGCGGCCTCTACCTTGGCGTCAAGGGCATGGAGCTGGGCCAGCGTTTCGCCGGCTACGTGGCCTGCGGCATCTCGCTGATGATCGGTCTGCAGGCGATGGTGTCCATTGGCGTGAACCTCGGTGCGCTGCCGACCAAGGGCCTCACCCTGCCGCTGATCAGCTACGGCGGTTCCTCCATCGTGCTGACCTGTGCGATGGCGGGTGTGCTGCTGCGTACCACCTATGAAATCAATCGCGCGATCGACGCGCGCCAGATGGCGGCACGCGTGCCGGCCGGCGCAGTGCCCGACGCGAACACGGCAGTCGCGCCCTCGCGCGAGGCGGTGACCGCATGAGCGCGCAGCGGCCCGTGCTGATCATGGCTGGCGGTACCGGCGGCCACATCTTCCCCGGTCTTGCCGTGGCTGAGGCACTGCGCGCCAAGGGCGTGCCCGTGGTGTGGCTGGGTGCCGAGGGCGGCATGGAAACCAAAGTCGTGCCGGCCCATGGCATCGAGCTGGTGACCGTGCCGGTCGGCGGCCTGCGCGGCAAGGGCCTGACAACACGCCTGATGGCCCCGTTGATGCTGGCGCGTGCGCTGCTCTCCTCGCTATCCGCACTGCGCAGGATCAATCCGCGCAGCGTGCTGTCGATGGGCGGTTATGTTGCCGGTCCCGGTGGCGTGGCGGCGCGCATCACACGTCGCCCGCTGTTGGTGCACGAGCAGAACCGCGTCGCGGGTTTCACCAATCGCAAGCTCGCCAGCTACGCGCAGCGCGTACTGGAAGGTTTCAGTGACACGCTGCCGAATGCCGAGTGGGTGGGTAACCCGGTGCGTGGCGCCATTGCGGCGCTGCCTGCGCCTCGCGAGCGCATGGCCGGCCGCACGGGGCGTCCGCGCCTGCTGGTGCTTGGCGGCAGCCTGGGTGCGCGGGCGCTCAACATTGCTTTGCCGCAGGCGCTGGCCTTGATGTCGCCGGCGCAGCGTCCCGAGGTGCTGCACCAGTGCGGCAATCGCGGTATCGACGAAGCGCGTGCGGCCTACGCCAAGGCAGGCGTCGAAGCGCAGATCGTGCCTTTTATCGAAGACATGGCCGGCACCTACGCCTGGGCGGACCTCGCGGTCTGCCGCGCCGGTGCCTTGACCCTGGCCGAGCTGACGGCCGCCGGACTCGGCGCCGTGCTTGTGCCGTTCCCTTATGCGGTGGACGACCACCAGACCCGCAATGCGGAGGCGCTCGTCGCCGCGCATGCGGCCGAATTGATTCAGGAGAAGGATCTGGACGTACAGCAGTTGGCGCAACGCCTCGAGGCGTTGCTGGATGATCGCGAACGCATGATCGCGATGGGCGAGGCCGCTCGCACGTTGGCCAAGCCCGATGCCGCGGATGTGATCGCCCGTGCCTGTATGGAGGTGGTCGCATGACGCCGCGTCGCCTGCTTGCACACGAAGATCTGATGACCACCTTCCGCCGCGTGCATTTCATCGGCATCGGCGGCGTGGGTATGAGCGGCATTGCCGAAGTGCTGCACAACCTGGGCTATGCGGTGTCCGGTTCGGATCGCTCCAACTCGCCGACGTCGCAGCGGCTGGCCAGCCTGGGCATCGTGGTGCACGTGGGGCATGCCGCCGAGCACATCGGCGACGCCGACGTGGTTGTCACCTCCAGCGCCATCCAGGCAGACAACCCGGAATTGCAGGCGGCCCGAGCGGCGCGCATCCCGGTGGTGCCGCGCGCGGAAATGCTGGGTGAGCTGATGCGTTTCCGCCGTGGCGTCGCCATCGCCGGTACGCATGGCAAGACCACCACGACCAGCCTTGCTGCCAGCGTGCTGGCCGAAGCGAACTACGACCCGACCTTCGTGATCGGCGGCCAGCTCAACGCGGCCGGCGCCAATGCACGACTGGGCACGGGGCAGTACATCGTGGCCGAGGCGGACGAGTCGGATGGCTCTTTCCTGATGCTCTCGCCGGTGATCGCGGCCGTCACCAACATCGATGCCGACCACCTTGAGAACTACCAGGGCGACTTCGCGCTGGTGAAAAAGGCTTTCAGCGACTTCCTGCACCGCCTGCCGTTCTACGGCCTGGCTGTGCTGTGCGTGGACGATCCGGAAGTGGCGGAACTTGCCAAGTCCACCACGCGCCGCGTGATGACCTACGGCATCGACACGAAGGACGCCGACGTGCGCGCGAGCAACCTCTCGCAGCACGGTTTCGAGATGCATTTCGACCTGTGGCTGCCGGGCCGCAATGAAGCGCTGCACGTCAAGCTCAACCTGCCGGGTCGCCACAACGTACTCAACGCACTGGCTGCTGCCACCATCGGCTGGCAGCTTGGCGTGGAAGCCGAGGCGATCGCGCACGCGCTGCAGAACTTCCAGGGCGTGGGGCGTCGTTTCCATCGCCGGGGCGAAATCGCGCTCGACAAGGGCACCGTGCTGTTGGTCGACGATTATGGTCATCACCCACGTGAACTCGCCGCGGTATTCGCGGCGGCGCGTGGTGGTTGGCCGGATCGTCGCCTCGTGGTCGGCTTTCAGCCGCATCGCTACAGCCGTACGCGCGACCTGCTGGACGATTTCGCCAATGTACTGGCCGAGGCGGACGTGCTGGTGCTGACGGACGTCTATCCGGCTGGCGAAGCGCCGATTGCAGGCGCCGACGGGCGCGCGCTGGCTCGCGCCGTGCGCGCGCGCGGCAAGGTCGATCCGGTACTGGTCGATCATCCGCGTGAATTGAAGGACGCGCTGCCGGCGCTGTTGCGCGACGGCGATCTGTTGCTGCTGCTCGGCGCCGGCGATATCGGCGCGGCGGCGGTGGAACTGGCGCAAGCCGGCCAACTCAAGACGAGCAAAGCATGAGCAAGACGATTACCGATCCCGCACAGTTTGGCCGCGTCGCCGTCGTCATGGGTGGCAGCTCGGCCGAGCGCGAAGTGTCGCTGGATTCCGGACGCAACGTGCTGGCTGCGCTACAGGCGCGTGGCGTCGACGCCCATGCCATCGATGGCATCCCGGCGCTGCTCGATGCCGTGCGCGCGGGTCATTTCGCACGCGTGTTCAACATCCTCCACGGCGGTGGTGGTGAGAACGGCGAGTTACAGGGCGCCCTGCAGTCGCTGCGCATTCCGTTCACCGGCTCCGGTGTGCTGGGTTCGGCGCTGTCGCTGGACAAGATCCGCGCCAAGCTGGTGTGGCAGGCGCTGGGCTTGCCGACGCCGCGCTTCAAGGCACTGCCGCGCGGAGCCGATGTGCATGCCGCTGCGCGCGAGATCGGTTTTCCGCTGATCGTGAAGCCGGCCTGGGAAGGTTCCAGCGTGGGTGTCACCCGCGTGTTCAAGGAAGAAGACCTCGATGCCGCCGTGGCGCTGGCGCAGCGGTATCCCGGTGACATGCTGATGGAGACCCTGATCGAGGGTGGCGAATACACCGTAGGCGTCCTCAATCGGCAGGTGCTGGCAACGATCAACATCGTGCCCAAGGGCGAGTACTACGACTACAACGCCAAGTACATCGCCGAGGACACGCAATACATCTGCCCGGGCCTGCATGGCGACGCCGAGCGCGAGATGCAGGAACTGGCCCTGCGTGCGTTCGACGCGCTGGCCTGCTCGGGCTGGGGTCGCGTGGACGTCATGCGCGACAAGCAGGGCAAGAACTGGTTGCTGGAAGTGAATACCGCGCCGGGCATGACCTCGCATTCGCTGGTGCCCAAGGCGGCCGCCGTCGCGGGCATCGACTACCAGACGTTGTGCTGGCGTGTGCTGGAAACGAGCTTCCGGGAGGGCGTGTGAGGGGAACCGTCCGCCTCGTTGCCTGGGTTCTGGCCATCGCGCTCGTGGCGCTGCCGATCGTCGGCGTGCTGCGCGGATGGTTTGCGGCCAATCGTTGGCCGGTGACCCAGTTGACGGTGCAAGCCGAGTTCAAGCATGTGACCGAGGACGAGCTCCGTTCGGTTGTCATGCCGCGCCTTGGCAAGGGGTTCTTCGCGCTCGATCTGGACGGCGTGCAGAAGGCCGTCGCCGCGTTGCCGTGGGTGGAGTCGGTGGAGGCGCGCAAGCGCTGGCCCGATACGCTGATCTTGCGCATCTACGAGCGCCAGCCGTTCGCGCGTTGGAACGAGAAGCAGCTGATCAGTCGCCAGGGTCTGGTGTTCAACGTGCCTGACGTCGCCTCCAGCTCCGATCTGCCCGACCTGCGCGGCCCCGATGCGCGCCTGGCTGAGGTGGTGAGCTTCTACGCGGAAACGCAGAAGGCGTTCACCAACACCAAATTGAAAATCACCGGTGTTGCGCTCACCGAGCGCGGCAGCTGGAGCCTCACCACGAGCAGCGGCGCGCAGATCATCATCGGTGATCGCGACCAGGCGGGCCGTCGCCTGCGCCGTTTCCTCGATGTCTACCCACAACTGATGGCGGGCCACTCCGAAGGCTTCGCCTACGCCGATCTTCGTTACACCAATGGATTTGCCGTTCGATGGCCGCCCCAGGCGAGCACCGTGAACGCTGGAGGCTCTCCCCGCACATGAAGACCAAGAACGACAAGCAGCTAGTGGTCGGCCTCGACATCGGCACCTCGAAAGTGGTGGCGATTGTCGGCGAGTACGAACCCGGCGAACCGATCGAAGTGATCGGCATCGGCACGCACGTGTCGCGCGGCATGAAGCGCGGTTCGGTGGTGGACATCGAATCGACCGTGCACTCCATCCAGCGCGCCGTGGAAGAGGCCGAGCTGATGGCGGGCTGCGACATCCGCTCCGTCTACGCCTCGATCTCCGGCAGCCACCTGGAAACCAAGAACTCCCACGGCACCGCCGCGATCCGCGATCGCGAAGTGACGCCGGGTGATCTCGAGCAGGTGCTGGAGGCGGCGAGTGCCGTGGCTATCCCGGCCGACCGCAAGGTGCTCTATAAGGAGTCGCAGGAGTACCGCATCGATGGCCAGGACGGCATCCGCTCGCCGGTGGGCATGAGCGGCGTGCGCCTGGAAGCGAGCGTGCATCTGGTGACCGGTGCCGCTGCGGCGGTGCAGAACATCAGCAAGTGCATCCAGCGCTGCGGCCTCACCGTCGACGAACTGGTCCCTTCCGCCGTGGCCAGCGCCAAGTCGGTGCTGACCGACGACGAACGCGAGCTGGGCGTGTGCCTGGTCGACATCGGCGCAGGTACCACCGATATCTCCATCTATACGCAGGGCTCGATCCGTTACACCAAGTCGCTGCCGGTGGGCGGCGACCAGGTGACCAACGACATCGCCTACGGCGTGCACACGCCGACCGCGCATGCCGAGGAGATCAAGATCAAGTACGCCTGCGCGCTGGCGCAGCTGGCGCATGCCGAGGAAACCATCCAGGTGCCGAGCGTGGGCGATCGTCCGCCGCGTCGCCTGGCCCGTCAGTCGCTCGCCCAGTCGGTGCAGGCGCGCTACGAGGAAATCTTCGAGATGGTGCAGGACGAGTTGCGCCGCTCGGGCTACGAGAGCCTGGTCGCGGCCGGCGTGGTGCTCACCGGCGGCGCCGCGCGCATGGAAGGTGCGCTGGAGTTGGCGGAGGAGATCTTCCACAAGATGGTGCGCATCGGCGTGCCCCAGCACGTCTCGGGCCTGGGCGAGGTCGTCGCCAATCCGCTGCATTCCACTGGCGTGGGCCTGCTGCTGCACGGCTCGCGTTCCAGCGGTATGCGCGTGAGCGGCCCCAGCGGCGGCAGCGTGGGTGGCCTGGTCGACAAGTTGCGTGGCTGGATCACCAAGAATTTCTGATTTTTCGGGTGGGGCAGGAGGCCCCGCCCAGGACGAATGGATATTCGTCCACCACCAAGGGGCGACTGGAACGTCAGCACCCGCGGTTACAACGACAACGATGCTCTACGGAGGACGGGAAATGTTTGAACTGATCGAAAAACTCGCACCAAATGCAGTCATCAAGGTCATCGGCGTGGGCGGCGGCGGCGGCAATGCCGTGGCTCACATGCTCAATGCAAACATCGAAGGCGTCGACTTCGTCGTCGCCAACACCGACTCGCAGGCCATGAAGACCTGTGGTTCGCGTACGCACCTGCAGCTTGGTGCCAACGTGACCAAGGGCCTCGGCGCCGGTGCCAACCCTGAAGTGGGCCGCCAGGCCGCGCTGGAAGACCGCGAGCGCATCGAAGAGATGCTCGAAGGCGCGGACATGGTGTTCATCACCGCCGGCATGGGTGGCGGTACCGGCACGGGCGCTGCTCCGGTGGTCGCTCAGCTGGCCAAGGAGAAGGGCATCCTGACGGTGGCCGTCGTCACCAAGCCGTTCCCGTTCGAAGGCCGTCGCCGCATGCAGGTGGCGATGAAGGGTATCGAAGACCTCTCGCAGCACGTCGATTCGCTGATCACCGTGCCCAACGAGAAGCTGCTGTCGGTGCTCGGTCGTGAAGTGACGCTTCTTAATGCGTTCAAGGCGGCCAACGACGTGCTGCTCGGCGCCGTGCAGGGCATCGCCGACCTGATCACCGCCCCGGGCCTGATCAACGTCGACTTTGCCGACGTTCGTACCGTGATGTCCGAAATGGGCATGGCGATGATGGGCTCGGGCACCGCCCGTGGCGACGATCGCGCCCAGGCTGCTGCCGAAGCCGCCATCAACAACCCGCTGCTGGAAGACGTCAACCTCAACGGCGCCTGCGGCATCCTGGTGAACGTCACCGCCGGCCCGAACCTGACCATGCGCGAATTCGACGAGATCGGTCGCGTCATCCATGACTTCGCCAGCGAAGACGCCACCGTGGTCATGGGCACCTCGCTCGATCCGGAAATGCAGGACGACGTGCGCGTCACCGTGGTGGCCACCGGCCTCAACCGTGCCGTGGCCGCCCGCCAGTCGCAGCGTCCGGTGGTCGCCCAGCAGGTGGAAATGCGCCAGCGTCCGCGTCCGGTCGTGCTGCGTACCGGTACCGGCAACGAAGTGGTCGACTACGCCCAGCCCGAAGCCACCACGACCAGCCGCGTCGAGACCAGCAGCCAGGCCAAGAGCGCCGATCCGAGCTTCGACTACCTGGACATCCCGGCCTTCCTGCGTCGTCAGGCGGACTGATAAGACTGACTGGGCAAATAATTTGAAGAAAAATTGAACAAATGGCCGGTTTCACTTGTCAGTAACGAATCGCGCATGGGATCCGCCACCGGCGGAACCCTTGCCCGAGCCCGTTCTTCCGCCTTTTGGGGGCGGTGGGCGGCTTGACTGACGCTGTTTCGGCGCGCGTTCTTGAGATGTAGGGCCATGCTTCAGGGATGAGCATGACCGGCCAGGAAGTGAATCCAGGCTGGTCGAACGCCCCGGGACCGGATCCCGTCCCGGTCCGGGGCGTTGCGCTTCAGTCAAGTTATTGAAAGTACTTGGAAAAATGCTGATCACCCCACGAATGGATTTCATTCGTGAATGAAAGGAGCATGAAAGGGTGAACAGTGTGTGTGGCGCGGATCGCCTTTTCACAGGTTAAGACTGTGTTAGCATCCGTTCCCTAATTTGGCTGCTGCCCCTTACAGGTACCAAAAAAATGATCAAGCAGCGTACGCTCAAGAACATCATTCGCGCCACAGGCGTCGGTCTGCATACCGGCGACAAGGTGTACATGACGCTTCGTCCCGCTGCCCCGAATACGGGCATCGTGTTCCGCCGTACCGATTTGAATCCGCCGGTCGAAATCCATGCGCGTCCCGACAACGTCGGTGACACGCGTCTGTCGACCACGCTCGTCAATGGCGATGTGCGCGTCTCGACGGTGGAGCATCTGCTCTCCGCGATGGCTGGCCTCGGCATCGACAATGCTTATGTCGATCTGTCCGCGCCGGAAGTGCCGATCATGGACGGCAGCGCAGGTCCCTTCGTGTTCCTGCTGCAGTCCGCCGGTATCGAAGAGCAGAACGTCGCCAAGCGTTTCATCCGCATCAAGAAGCCGATCAAGGTGCAGGAAGGCGACAAGTGGGCGAGCTTTGAGCCGTTCGAAGGCTTCAAGGTCGGCTTCTCGATCGAGTTCAACCACCCGATCATCAGCAAGCGCACCTCGCGCGCCGAGATCGACTTCTCCACCACCTCCTTCGTGAAGGAAGTGAGCCGCGCGCGTACCTTCGGTTTCATGCGCGACATCGAAATGCTTCGCGAGCACAACCTCGCGCTCGGCGGTTCGATGGACAACGCCGTGGTGCTCGATGACTACCGCGTGCTCAACGAAGACGGCCTCCGCTACGAGGACGAGTTCGTCAAGCACAAGATCCTCGACGCGATCGGCGATCTCTACCTGCTGGGCCACAGCCTGGTCGGTGCCTACTACGCCCACAAGTCGGGCCACGAGCTCAACAACAAGCTCCTGCGCACCCTGATGGCCGATGCCTCGGCATGGGAAGAGGTCAGCTTCGCGGACGATCCGGCGACCTCGCCGATCTCCTATGCCCACCCGGCGCAGGCGATCTGATCGCCCCGGCGATTCGCTAAGTCCTCGACAAACCTGAATAAACTGAACGGCCGCGTCTTAAAGACGCGGCCGTTTGTTTTGTGATATACCTCGCCACTTCTATTTGCGGCTGTTCACGTACTGATGACATCAGGGTCTGTCAGGTCCGTGGGGGCGTGGTATAAACCCATGCGCACCGATCGAGGGGTCGGTGACAGGGTGGTGCGACAGTGGAGTAAGCCGGAACCCGGGTTCAGTGGGTTTCGTCGGATCGGGCATCAGAAATATCGGCAATGGACGCCAGCTCGAGGAACAGTTCCCGCAATTCGGGGTCTGTGGTTGAGGCCGCGGCGATTCTCAGGTGAGAGGCGGCGGCTGGCGAAAGCGGTTTTGACCGATCCGGCACGATTTCTGTCGGTGGTTGGGGGGCCACTTTCACGGTGACTGACTTGGCGTACGTGCCTACGGCGCGTGCGGTCGAGAGGATTTGCGTCTGGAGAAGGCGCAGCCTCGCGGCCAGAGCCGACGAAGGAGCCAAAAAAATGAGGCGGCCGTCTTGCAGGTTGGCGAAACGAACCTGCTCGCGGAGTGGTGACGGTAACGTCTGGCGCAGTGCGCGATCCAATGCATCCAGCTCACGGGCTTTACGGGCCAGTGAGGCAATGGGGCCAAACTCGGTGATGGCTTTGAGTCCAGAACCGGTGCGGCGAGAGGGTTTTGGGTCATCGCGCTGCATGGATGCCGACATCTTCTGACGTAAGAACAACATGCAAATCATACTTGTGTCCCGCACCAAAAAGGTGCCGAAAACCTTGAATCTCGCCGACCGGCGCCTGCGTCTTCGCCTGATCGGCGCGGCAGCCGCGGCCATCCTGGGCTGTGCGGGACTGGGGGGTGCGGTGGCCATGGTGGTGGCCAGCCCGCATGACCGGGCGCTGGCGGAGATCCGTCAGCTTCGCCAGCAGGTGCAGCAACAGAACGAGCAGCTCAGCGGCGTCCGCAAGGACGCACAGCGCGACGTCGATGCGTTGGCCGTGAAGCTGGGTCAGTTGCAGGCACAGTCCACCCGCCTCAACGCACTGGGCGAGCGTCTGACCCAGGTCGGCAAGCTCGATGACGGCGAATTCAACTTCGACGAGCAGCCCGCGGTTGGTGGTGTGGAAGATACGGCGGACAACGGGTACGCACTGCCACAGAACCTGGATACCAGCATCAACCAACTGGCGAACCAGTTCGACAGTCAGCAGGCCCAGCTCACGGCACTGCAGAGTCTGCTGCTGGACGCCAAGATCGAATCCAATCTCAAGCCCACCGGGATGCCGGTCGAGGGCTATATCTCCTCCTATTTCGGTGGTCGCCCGGACCCGTTCAGCGGTCATAGCGCTTACCACACGGGTCTGGACATCTCGACCCCCAAGGGCACCCCCGTCCATGCGGTGGCTGAGGGTATGGTCACCTATGCCGGCGATCGCGCGGGATATGGCGAGGTCATCGAGATCGACCACGGCAACGGCTACATGACCCGCTACGCTCACAACAGCAAGCTGGAGGTCCGCCCGGGCCAGCGTGTCCATGTGGGCGACGTGGTCTCCGAGGCTGGCTCGACCGGGCGTTCCACCGGCTCCCATGTGCATTTCGAGGTTTGGTACAAGGGCCGGGTGGTCAACCCGCTGGCTTTTGTGAAGAACCACCGCTGAGCGGGCCAGCCAGGACACCCCGGTAGAACCCTTGAAAGGGTCGGAACCTGCCGCCACTCCATGGTCGGGACGATGATTGGGGGGAGTTCGCGGGGTTCGCCGATATGGGGATTCCGCATTGCGGCGCCGATCGGCGTCCGCGGCGGTGTGGCGTTTGGGATAGCCCGCCGACCCTAGTATCATCAATCCTTTCGTCCTGCCCGGGTTTGCCGGCGCAGGCGGTTCACGAATCCTGATCCGGAAGATCGATGCTCAACCGTGCCCTGACGAGCCTTTTCGGTAGCCGCAACGAACGCGTGCTGCGCCAGCTCTCCAAGAATGTCGTGCGCATCAATGCGCTGGAACCTGAGTTCGAGAAGCTGAGCGACGAGGCGCTGCGCGCCAAGACCGATGAGTTCAAGCAGCGCGTCGCCGCTGGCGAGTCGCTGGACAAGATCTTGCCGGAAGCTTTTGCCGTTGTGCGCGAAGGCGCCAAGCGCGTACTCGGTATGCGCCACTATGACGTGCAGCTCATCGGCGGCATGGTGCTTCATTCTGGTCGTATCGCCGAAATGCGCACGGGCGAAGGCAAGACGCTGGTCGGTACCCTGCCGGTGTATCTCAATGCCCTGGAAGGCAAGGGCGTGCATGTGGTCACGGTGAACGACTACCTGGCTCGTCGCGACTCGGCCCAGATGGGCAAGCTGTACGGCTTCCTCGGCCTGAGCACCGGCGTGGTGTGGCCGGGTATGGATCACGCCGACAAGCACGTGGCCTACTCGGCCGACATTACCTACGGCACCAATAACGAATTCGGCTTCGACTACCTGCGCGACAACATGGCGCTCAGCAAGGAGCAGCGCTATCAGCGCGGCCTGCATTACGCCATTGTCGACGAAGTCGACTCCATCCTGATCGACGAAGCGCGCACGCCGCTCATCATTTCGGGTCCGGCGGAAGATTCCCCGCAGCTCTATCTCGCGGTGAACAAGATCGTCCCGAAGATGATCCGCCAGGAGAAGGAAGACGGCGCAGGCGATTACTGGGTCGACGAGAAGCAGAAACAGGTGCACCTGTCCGAAGAGGGCATGTCGCACGCCGACGAACTGCTGCGCCAGGCTGGTGTGATCGATCAGGACAGTGGCCTGTACGACGCTAAGAACCTCGCCGTTGTCCATCACCTCAATGCCGCGCTGCGCGCCAACGCGATCTATCACCGCGACGTCGACTACATCGTGCGCGACGGCGAAGTGATCATCGTGGACGAGTTCACCGGTCGTACGCTGGCGGGCCGTCGCTGGTCCGATGGCCTGCATCAGGCCGTGGAAGCGAAGGAAGGCGTTCCGATTCAGCGCGAGAACCAGACGCTCGCGACGATCACCTTCCAGAACCTCTTCCGCATGTACAAGAAGCTGGCCGGCATGACCGGTACGGCTGACACGGAAGCCTACGAATTCCAGCAGATCTACGGCCTGGAAGTGGTGGTGATCCCCACCCACAAGCCGATGATCCGCAAGGACAACTCGGACATGGTTTTCCTTGGCCAGCAGGCCAAGTATCGCGCCGTGATCGACGACATCAAGGATTGCAACAAGCGTGGCCAGCCAGTGCTGGTGGGCACCACGTCCATCGAAGTGTCCGAGCTCCTGTCGGACCTGCTGCGCAAGGAGAAGATTCCGCACGAAGTGCTGAACGCCAAGCAGCACGAGCGCGAAGCGCACATCGTGGCGCAGGCCGGTGCACCGGGCTCGGTGACCATCGCCACCAACATGGCCGGTCGTGGTACCGACATCGTGCTCGGCGGCAGCCTTGAAGCAGCGCTGGCGGCCCTGCCGGAAACGGCGACCGACGCGGATCGCGCGAAGGCCAAGACCGAGTGGAAGAAGCTGCACGAGACCGTGCTTGCATCGGGCGGCCTGCACATCGTGGGCACCGAGCGCCACGAGTCCCGTCGCATCGACAACCAGCTGCGTGGTCGTTCCGGTCGCCAGGGTGACCCGGGTTCCTCGCGCTTCTACCTGTCGCTGGAAGACAACCTGCTGCGCATCTTCGCCGGTGACTGGGTTGGCCGCTGGATGCGCATGTTCGGCATGAAGGAAGAGGACGCGTTGGAAGACCGCATGGTCAGCCGCCAGATCGAAAAGGCGCAGCGCAAGGTCGAGCAGCACAACTTCGATATCCGCAAGCACCTGCTCGAATTCGACGACGTGGCCAACGACCAGCGCAAGGTGATCTACAGCCAGCGCGACGAACTGCTGGTCGTCGATGATGTTTCCGACACCATCGCCGACATCCGTCACGACGTGGTCACCGGTCTGGTGCATCGCTACGTGGCGGCCGACAGCATCGACGAACAGTGGGATCTTGCCGGCCTTGATCGCGAACTGGAAGGCGAGTTTGGCCTGTCACTGAACCTCAAGAACTGGGTCGATCGGCAGCATGAAATCGATGACAAGATGGTCCTGGAGCACGTGCGCGAAGCCGTGGACCAGCTGTTCAAGGCAAAGGAGCAGCAGATCGGCAACGAGACCATGCGTCAGCTTGAAAAGCACATCATGCTGAGCGTGGTGGACAACGCGTGGAAGGAACATCTCGCGAGCATGGACTACCTGCGCCAGGGCATCTATCTGCGCGGCTATGCGCAGAAGCAGCCGAAGCAGGAGTTCAAGCGCGAATCGTTCGAGCTGTTCTCCAGCATGCTTGATCGCATCAAGACCGAAGTGGTGCAGATGCTCGCCCGTGTGCGCATTCGCAGCGAAGAAGAAGTCGTTGCGATGGAAGCGGAGCAGCAGCGTCTCGCCGATCGCCTGCAGCGACAGATGCTCGCCAGTGGTGGTGGCGCGCCGGTGGCGGCACTGGGCGCGGACGCGGAGTCGGTGGCTGCCGGCAGCATGTCGGCGCCGGTGGGTCGTGCGCAGGATGATGGTCCGCGGGTGGGGCGCAATGATCCTTGTCCGTGTGGTTCGGGCAAGAAGTACAAGCATTGCCACGGTCAGTTGAGCTGATGGATACGAGAAACCCCGCTTCGGCGGGGTTTCTTTTTGGTGTGGTTGGGTGCGGTCGGGCGTTGTCTGTTCGATCGCATTTGCGAGATGCGGAGTGCCGCATGCTCTTCTCTCTCTCTTTCGGGGTGAGGGATCAACCTAGCCTCACCACTTCATAATCACCGTCATTCCTGCGAAGGCAGGACAAGCGCGAAGCGGGTCTCACGGGGACTCGCTTTGCGTCGCAGAACGCCCGTTAGTGGGGGGGGGCTCACCACCTCATAAACACCGTCATCCCTGCGAAGGCAGGGATCCAGTGCCTTTGCTCTGGACCTTCGGTCTCGCGCGTCGCCGCGAGCTGGCCGCCTACGCGGCGGGCGTTTCGATCGTCTGCCGACGCTCGAGTCACTTTTCTTTTGCTGGCCCAAAAGAAAAGTAACCCAAAGAAAATGGCCTTTAGAGCTCCGGTAGCACCGTGTTGAATACGAGCCTTGGAGCTCGAGGTATTCGGCACCGGGCGATCCATCCGACACACGGTACGGCTACACCGCAACGCGCCGAAGCGCAGAGGTGCTCTGCATGGCGTGGGATACAAGCACTGACTGTTCCGGAGCCCGGATTGCGACAGGCGTAACGCCTACACACGGCGGCTACACCGCAACGCGCCGTCGCCAAGAGGACTTAAAGCAGATCCCGCGAAATTCGGGACAACGAGGCAGCGTGTTCACGCATGCCGCGCCACAGCGCAGCGCGATGTGCAGCTCCGCTGCACGAGCCGTCGGCTCGCCGCTTTGGCTTTTGATCTTCGGGCCCCCTTGCGCGGCGGTGAGGGGTGGACGATCAGGCCCGCAGGGGAATCGGCAAGGAGGCCGATTCCTTTTCGCCGGGGCAGGAGCCCCGTCGAAAAGCCCGGCCGCCCCTCACGGACTGGCCGGTTTCACCGGCCAGCGCCAAGCGGGGGTGCCCTTCTCTTTGGCATTGCCACCATCTCGGTGGTTACTTTCTCTTGGGCAAGCAAGAGAAAGTGACCCGGCCTCCGGCAGGAGGGCGGAAGCCCGCGGCAGGCGAGCCAGGTCGCGGTAGCGCTAAAACCAAGCGAAAGCCAAAGTCACTGGACCCCTGCCTGCGCAGGGGTGACGGCTAAAGAACGACGCGGTGAGGCTAGGTTGCCCCGCACCCCGCACCCCGCACCCCCGACCTCACCTCAGACCGTAATCTTCCATGGCGTCTCCCCACGTGTCCCGGAGGGGGCACGGACCACGGTCTCGCCGCAGGTGAGCCAGGTCGAGATATCGCCGGATTGCTCACGGGCCAGCAATCGAGTCACGCCCCATCAGCGCTGCAACAAAAGGGAGACTCAGTCCCCTCCCGGCACCTTCTTCCGATACGGCTCCGCATCCACCGCCACATACTGTGGCTCCTCGGAATCCAACCGCAGCGCGGTGAGCTGCCCACCCCACACGCAACCGGTATCGATCGCATACACGCCAATACCGGCGAAGCGTCCGAGAGCCGACCAATGCCCGCATACGATGCGCGCCTCGCGACGACGCATGCCCGGCACTTCGAACCAGGGATACATGCCCGGCTTCTGCGTGCCAGGAACACCCTTGCTTTCGAAGTCGATGCGTCCCTGGATATCGCAGTAACGCATACGCGTAAGCGTGTTGATCGATGCCCGCATGCGTTCGACGCCCTGCAGGCGGCTGCTCCACGCGGCGGGGCGGTTACCGAAAAGATTTTTCAGCAAACGCGGGTGGCGCGGGCCGCTGAGTTCGCGCTCGACTTCCTGCGCGGAACGCTGTGCCTGTCGCAGCGTCCACATGGGGGCGAGACCAGCGTGCACCATGGTCCAGTTGAGCTGCTCATCGTGATGCAAGAGCTTCTGTGTGCGCAGCCAGTCGAGCAGCATGGGTGCGTCGTCGGCGAACAGTACCTCGCGCAGCTCCGGGTTCACTTTCGACTGGGCCTCGGGGCGGCGCTGCGCGATGGCGAGCAGGCTGAGGTCGTGATTGCCGAGCGTGACGATGGATTGTTCCCGCAGACTGTGGATCAGTCGCAGCGTCTGGAGCGACTGGCCGCCGCGATTGACCAGGTCGCCACAGAACCACAGGCGGTCGCTGGCGGGGTCGAAGCGGATCTTGTCGAGGAGGCGTTGAAGTTCGGGATGGCAGCCTTGCACATCGCCGATTGCGTACGTAGCCATCAGTGCAGGGTACGCGGGATGGAAAGCGTGAACGGCGGAATCGGCGCTTCGAAATGCGTGCCGTCGTCCGCCACCATCTGGTAGCTGCCCTGCATGACGCCCACGGAGGTCTCCAGCACGGCGCCCGAGGTGTACTCGTATTCGTCGCCCGGGCGGATCCATGGCTGTTCGCCGACGACGCCTTCGCCGCTGACTTCTTCAATCTTGCCGTTGGAGTCGGTGATGATCCAATGGCGGGTCAGCAGGCGTGCGGCGATGTCGCCCGCGTTGTGCAGCGTGATCGTGTAGGCGAAAACATAGCGGTTGTCGCCGGGACGAGATTGGTCTGGGACAAAGCGGGGTTCGACCTGCACGTCGATCGTGTAGGAAGATCGTTCATTCATGCCCTGATTGTAAGGGTTGTCGCGCCGCATGGGTGAAGCTTGCATGCGACTCGCTGAATTGGGGAAGTCCGCCAGATGGGCGATGGTCGATCAGCCCATCGGGACGCGGGCGAGGCGAACGTAGTCCTGCGGGGACAGTGTTTCAGCGCGTGCCTTGGGGTCCACGTCGGCGCTCATGATGGCGGCGCTGTCCATGACGTTTTTGAGTGCGTTGCCGAGCGTCTTGCGGCGCTGCGCAAAGGCGGCCCTCACGATGGCATAAATGCGTTCGGGATCGGCATCGGGCAGCTGGTCGGGACCCAGCGGCACCAGCCTGACGACGGCCGAGTCCACCTTCGGTGGCGGGCGGAAGGCGCCGGGTGGCACGACGAACAAGGGCTCGACGCGGCAGGCGAGCTGCAGCATGACCGACAGGCGTCCATAGACCTTGCTGCCCGGCTCCGCGGCCATGCGGTCCACCACTTCCTTCTGCAGCATGAAGTGCATGTCCTGGATGGCGCTCGCGTGCTCCACGCAGTGGAAAAGGATGGGGCTGGAGATGTAGTACGGAAGGTTGCCGGCAATGCGCAGGCGTTCCACGCCATGGCGATGGGCCAGTGCCGTGAAATCCACCTTGAGCACGTCCGAGTGGATGATGCTCAGTTCGCCCACGCTGGCGGCACGTGCCTGCAGGTCGGGGATCAGGTCGGTGTCCAGTTCGATCGCGGTGAGTTTGCCGGCGGCGGCGAGCAGCGGGAGCGTGAGTGCGCCCTCGCCGGGGCCGATCTCTACGACAAAGTCATCCGGGCGCGGCGACACCGCGCTGACGATGCGCTCGATGTAGCGCTTCTCGTGCAGGAAGTGTTGGCCAAAACTTTTCTTGGGACGGGCGTTCATGAATATCCTTGCGGGATGGCGTTGCGCCGGGCAACGAGCTCGAGCGCCATCTTCGCGGCAGCGATCAGGCTGGATGGATCGCCGCGACCGGTGCCGGCGAGATCGAGCGCCGTGCCGTGGTCGACCGAGGTCCGGATGAAGGGCAGGCCCAGGGTGCAATTCACTGTGCGGTCGAACGCTTCACTCTTGAGCACGGGGAGCGCCTGGTCGTGATACATCGCCAGCACTGCGTCGTAGCGTTCGCGCAGCGACGGCACGAAGGCGGTATCGGCAGGTAAGGGACCGAGCAGTGACATGCCTTCGGCGCGCAAGGCGTCGAGCGTGGGAATGATGATGTCCAGCTCCTCACGCCCAAGATGGCCGGCTTCCCCTGCATGGGGGTTGAGTCCGAGCACGGCGATGCGTGGCTCGGGCAGGCCGAACTTCCCCTGCAGTTCGCGATGGACGATGCGCAGCACGCGCGTGAGCGCGTCGTGCGTGATCGCGGCGGGCACGGCCGACAGCGGGAGGTGGGTGGTCGCCAGCGTCACGCGCAGCTCGGGGCTCGCCAGCATCATCACCACGTCAGCGTGAGCGCGTTCGGCGAAGAACTCGGTGTGGCCGCTGAAGCGGATGCCGGCGTCGTTGATCGATGATTTCTGCAACGGTGCCGTGACGATGGCGGCGTAGCGGCCCTCCATGCACCCATCGGCGGCTTCCGCCAGCGTGGCAAGCACATGGCGCGCGTTGGCCGGGTCAGGCTTGCCGGGCTGCTCGGTCGCGCCAAGCGGGATGTGCCTGACGCGCAGCTGGCCGGGCAGGCGAACGGTGATGTCGCTACCGTCATCGTCGACCAGTTCGACGGGCTGACCGCAGCGTTTTGCGGCGCGTTGCAGCAGGCTGCGATCGGTGACCGCAACGAAATTGGCCGCCAGCGGACTGGCGGCCAATCGGATGAGAAGCTCAGGGCCGATCCCCGCCGGCTCACCCGCGGTGATGGCCAGCCGGGGCAGGGCGTGGGCGTTCAAGGCGACCTCAGGAAGACTTCTTGCCCTGCTGCTCGTTCGGGTCGCGCAGCTCGGGCACCAGGATGTTCACGTAGGCGCTGGAACGCATCTCGCGCAGGTAGTCGTCGTAGACCTGCTCTGCCTTGCGGTTGCCAATGGCCTGGCGTGCCTGGTTGCGTTCCAGATCGTTCGTGCGGTCGCTCTGGCGGGTGCCAAGGCGCTCCAGGATGTGCCAGCCCGCTTCGCTCTGGAACGGCTGCGACACCTGATCGTCCTTCAGCTCGCCCAAGTGCTGGGCAATGGTCGCGCCCCACTCGTTCTGCATGAACCAGCCCATATCGCCGCCATTGTTGGCGGTGGTGTCATCCTTGGAGTTTTCCTTCGCCAGCTTGGCGAAGTCCTCATGCTTGGTGACGATGCGGTTGTACAGATCCTCGGCCTTCTGATGGGCCTGCTCCGGCGTCAACAGTTCGCTGGGGCGGATAAGGATCTGGCGAGCATGGAATTCCTGCACCACCTGGCGGCTGGGCTGGCGCTGCTCGATCAGCTTCAGGATGTGGAACCCGGTCGGGCCGCGCATGGCTGGCGTCACGTCGCCCGCCTTCATGGTGCCCACGGCGTCGGCGAAGGCCGGCGGAATCTCGTCCATGCGGCGCCAGCCGAGGTCGCCGCCTTCAAGGGCGTCCTGGGCATCGGAATAGCGGATGGCCGCCGCGTGGAAGTCCATGCCGCCCTTGATGGCGTCCATGGCCTGCGTGGCCTTGTCCTGCGCTGCCTTGATGTCGCCAGCGGTGGCGCCAGCGGGCAGGCTGACCTGGATGTGCGCCAGATGGACTTCACCCGCCTTGTAGGTCGGGCTGGCCAGCATGTTGTTGATTTCGCTGTCGGTGATGGTCACCTGGTCGCGAATCACGCTGTCATGCAGACGCTGGGCGATGAGCTGGTCCGACAACTGGCGACGGAACGCCGCAAAGCTGTTGCCGTCCGCTTCCACGGCGGCGCGAAGCTGCTCCGCCGTCATGTGGTTCTGCTGGGCCACGGCGGCAACCGCCTGGTCGACGTCGGCATCGGAGACGCGGATGCCCTGGTCATCGGCGCGCTGCACCTGCAGTTTCATCAGGATCAGACGGTCCAGCACCTGCCGCTGAAGCACGTCCATCGGGGGCAGCTGACCGGGATTGCTGGCGTACTGTTGCTGGACCGAGTGCACGGCCTCGTTCAGCTCGCTCTGCAGGATCACGCCTTCGTCCACGACCGCCACGATGCGGTCAAGCGGCTTGTTGCCCTGGGCCGCCTGCGGCAACAGCTGGGCATGGGCGGGCAGGGCGGTCGCCGAGGCGATCGCGAGCAGGAACAACGCGAGAGGCTGCTTCATCAGTCCGGGGCCTTCAGTCGCCGTGGGCGACAGGGAAGTTATTGATAACCAAGAATACCATTGCGCAGGGCGTTTTCCGACTGACCGGTGAAGCCACCCATGCCCTTGAACTCCACTTCCAGCATCACCGAGGTGTTGGCGGAACCCAGCTGGCTGCTGTAGTTGAAGGTATTCACGTAGTGGCGTCCCACCAGCCGCAGAGCCACGCAGCAGCTGTCGTACTCCACGCCGGCCAGGGCCTCTACGGTCTTCTTGTCCAGCACCGAATAGGTCCAGTGGCCAATCAGGCGCCAGCGGTCGGAGACGGGGTAGACCACGGAGGCGTCATATTGTTCCAGCAAGGGCGATTCGGATCCCGGCTGGCGGCGGTAGCGATACGAGAAGTTGAGGATGCCGTCGGTCTTGATGCGCATCTGCAGGCCGATGGCTCCGAGGTCCGTGAGACTGGTATTCGGGTTCCATTGGTACTGCGACATCACCTTCCAGTCGTCATTGAGCTGGGTGGTGAGGTCGATGACGTAGTCGGAGCCGGACCAGTTGGTGGGCGGTGTCGTCGTGTTCGGGCTATTGGGCTGCTGCACCCGTTGCTGGGTGAAGTAGCGGATCTGGCCGAAGTCGGCGGACAGGCGCTCCACGCCGTTGTCGTCCAGCAGGCGCGTGGTCAGCAAGGCGCTGAGGTTGTTCGCGTTGATTTGCCGATCGGCACCCGAATACGTGTTGGGCGTGAACAGCTCCCAGGTGTCGAACGACATCAGGTTGGTGTCGAACAGCGGAAGGTTGTTCTGGTTGCGATAGGGCACGTACAGGTAGTACAGGCGAGGTTCCAGCGTTTGCGTGTAGCTGGTGCCGAACAGCGACATGCTGCGGTCGAAGATGAGGCCGCTGTCGATGCTCGTGATCGGCAGCGAGCGACTGGGCGAGCCGCTGGTAAAGGGTGAGCTGTAACCCTGTGGAAGCAGCCCGGTGAAGCCGTACTGCTGGTAATTGCCGGTCAGGTCGTACGCCGTATAGCGATAACCCAGCCTGGGCTTCACGAACCAGGCGGCACCACGGAAATCGGCCTGGATAAACGGGTAGAGGTCCAGGCGGTTACCTTCGACGAACTGGTCCTTGCGGAAGGCGACGGCCTCGGTATTGGCGCCCACTTCCAGCCAGCGATTGATCGGATAGTCGACGTTGAATGTCGCGCGCGGCCAGCGTTTGTACTGCACGCTGCTGTCGGGCAGCGAATAGTCGACGTTCTGGTAGTAGTCCGCGCCCAGGCTGGCGTTCCAGTACGCCGTGCCCCACTTGCCGCCACCATTGACGTAGGTGGACGAGGTCAGCTGGCCGATCGACGCCGTGTAGAGGTCGTTGCCAAAGTCGCGCAGGTAGTTGCGGTCCGACGTGCGGTTGACGCTCACATTGAGCGTCCACGGGCCATACAGATGTGTGTTGTCGTTGTACTTCAGCAGCCAGCGGTTCTTACCCTTGGTGTCGTCCGTGCTGTCGGGGTCAGGCGTGCCATTGTCGTGGGGCAGGAACTCGAAGTTGAGCTGGCCGAGGCTGCCCGGCACCAGATAGCGGAATTCGCCTGCCAGCATTGCGCCACGGTCGGTGTAGATGCGTGGGTCGAGCGTGGCGTCGTAGTTCGGCGCCAGGTTGAGATAGTACGGCGCGCTGGCCATGAAGCCCGAGCGGCTGGAATTGCCGATGGTCGGGGTCAGGAAGCCGCTCTTGCGTCGATCGTCGATAGGGAAGGTGAAGGTCGGCAGCCAGAAGAACGGCACGCCGTAGACGGACATGGTGGCGTCGTGCGCCACGCCCTCACCCGTCTCCTTGTCCATGCGGATGTCCTTGCCGCGCAGTTCCCACACATGGTTGCCCACGTCGCAGGTGGAGTAGGTGGCGTTCAAATAGCGGCTGCGCTGCTCGTCCAGCTTCTGTCCCTGCGTGGCCACACCATTGCCGCGGCTGGTCAGCATCTGGTACTCGACGTTGTCCGCGGTGGCGGTGCTGGCGTCCTGATTGCCACGCATGTGGTCGGTCGACATCAACTGCCCGGCTTCCTGGTAGCGCACGTTGCCGCGCGCATCGAAGTCGGTGGTGTCGGTGTTGTAGTCGGCGACATCGGCCTGCAGGCGCTGGTCGGCGCGATCCACCTTCACGTCGCCCTCCAGGTGGTAGACCGTCTGGTTCGAGCCGTCCACGCGTTGCGCGGTCACGTAGGTGTTCGACGTGTCGCGGACGGAGCTGTCCTTGCTCATCGTCGGGTCGTAGAACGAGAGCATCGCGTTCGGCCGGCACATGCTGAAGTTCACAGGACGAGGCGCGCATCGGAACGAACCCAGTGGGCAGTTCGATACAGCCGGCGGAGGCGTATTGCTCGGCGGCGGCGTCGGGTTGGAAGGCTGACCGGTAGTCGCGGGCTGGTCCGGCGCAGACTGGGCCTCGACCGGACCGCCGAACAAGGCGATGGCAGCGGCAACCGCCAGCAGGCGGCGAGGGGGCAGGTGGCGCGAAGGGAGCTTGGGCGTCACGATGGCAGTCTGTCGGCTGGGAGGCTCGTAAAACTAGCAGAAAGGCCCCATCGGCGGCAGTTGGGCAGGCCCTTTCGGGGAGCCGGGTTCAGCATCAACGGCCACGCATGGGCCAAAGGGCGGCCATAGGTGCTTGGCGCGCATGCTGCAATCTTGCTCATGGCGTGCGCGTGCGCGCCCTCGGATCACGTCCGGCACCCACTCGGGATGGCCTTGAAGGGTCAGCCCTCGAGCAGCTCGCCCACGTGCGCCGCGACACTGGTGGAGAGCGCCAGCAGGTTGTAGCCCCCCTCGAGGGTGGATACCACGCGACCCTGCGCGTGTGCGCGGGCCACGTCCACCAGGCGCTGGGTGATCCAGGCGTAGTCCTCGCTGCCCAGGCGCAGGTCCGCCAACGGATCGTTGCGATGGGCGTCGAAGCCGGCTGAGATCAGCAGCAACTGCGGCCTGAAGGCGTGCAGCTTCGGAATGAGCACGCCCTCCCATAGCTCCCGGAATTCATAGGAGCCGTCGCCCGGCGACAGAGGCGCATTGACGATGTTGCCGACACCTTGTTCGTCCGCGTTTCCCGTTTCGGGATACAGGGGCATCTGGTGGCTGGAGATGAACAACACGCGCGGTTCGCGCGCGAAGATGTCCTGCGTGCCATTGCCGTGGTGAACGTCGAAGTCGGCAATGGCCACGCGTTTGAGGCCATGCTCGGCGATGGCGTGCGCCGCACCCACGGCCACATTGTTGAACAGGCAGAAGCCCATCGCGCGGTCGGGCGTAGCGTGGTGCCCGGGCGGGCGTACCGCACAGAACGCCTTGCCGCCCTGTGCGCCCAGCACTGCATCCACGGCGGCGACCACCGCTCCCGCCGCCCGCAGCGCTGCTTCGGCCGAGCCTGGCGACATCAGTGTGTCTTCATCCAGCCGCACCGTGCCTTCCTGCGGCAGGGTGCCGAGAATGTGGTCGACGTGCACGGGCGCATGCACGCGCAGCAATTGCTCGCGCGTGGCACGCGGCGCCTCAATGCGGTCGATGGTCGCGAAGCGGTCGTGATCCAGCGCCTGCAGTACGGCGCGCAGGCGGGAAGGGGATTCGGGCTGGGCCGGGCCGGGGTCGTGCTGCAGGCAACTGGCGTGGGTGTAGAGCCGCAGCATTGCCGATTACGCCTGGGGCTTGCGGCGACGCTCGTGGTTCCAGAGCACTTCGCCGTGACCACTGGTGCGGGCCAGCACGCGGCAAACGACGAACAGCAGGTCGGACAGGCGGTTGAGGTAGCGCTGTGCCTGCGGCCTTATGTCTTCCTCGCGTCCCAGCGCGATCACCTCGCGCTCGGCGCGGCGGCACACGGTACGCGCGAGATGGCAGCAGGACGCGGCCATGCCACCGCCGGGCAGGATGAAATCCTTCAGCGGCGGAAGCGGATCGTTGAACGCATCGAGCACCTGCTCCAGGCGCTCGATGTCCTCGTCATGCACCATCGCCATGCCGGGAATGCACAGCTCGCCGCCGAGGTCGAACAGGTCGTGCTGCACCTGCGTCAGCGCTTCGCGCACATCGTCGGCCACGCCATCGGAGGCGAGCACCATGCCGATGGTGCTGTTGAGTTCGTCCACGGTGCCATAGGCGCCAACGCGCAGCGAATCCTTGGCGACGCGCGAGCCATCGCCCAGTCCCGTGCTGCCGTCGTCGCCCGTGCGGGTGTAGATCTTTGAGAGGCGGTTACCCATTGTGATCAGCGCGACAGCTTGGACGAATCGGTATGGCCCAGCAGCTGCGACAGCTGCACCACCAACCCGTGGATCACCAGGCCCAGCGCGACGTACAGCGCCGTGGTCTGCAGGAAGAAGCCATACCAGTCGACCATGTTGGAGAACCACGCGGCGACGCTGCGCGGCTGCGGCACGGTATTACTCAACCAGTAATAGCTGCCGTTGGAGATCACGTAGCAGGCCACCCAGCTCACCAGCAGGGCGCCCACGGTGAGGGCGAGGCTGCGTGCGTTGAAGCCGAGCTTGCGGCCGGCCAGCCAGCTGCCGCCCAGCCACAGGCTGAGATACGACGGGATGAGGAACCAGTACCCCGCCGAGACGCAGTAGTGATCCCAGAAGTTGATGCCCTGGTTGCTGATGACGAGATAGTCGACCAGCACGGCTTCGGCCATCAGTAGCGGGAACGCCCAGCGCACCGAGCCCCGCAGCCAGAAGCCGGCCAGGAAGAAGATGCCCCACGAGGCATCCCAGATATCGTGATGGAACAGCGAAAGATGAATGCGGGTCGCGGCCATCACCGTGGCCAGGGCCAGGAAGATGCCGAGGCGCTGGGTCTGCGTCTTAGCCATGAGCTGCTCCAGAAAAGGTCGCGTCGAGTGCAAGGGCCAAGTCTATCGCAATTGGGCCGGCGCCAGAGGCGGCCTTGACGCAGGCGCGACTTGGAACGGGCGCGCAGCGCGTATCATTCGGCGCCATGACGAACTCATCCTCTCCGGCCGCCGCCCGGCAGCCCGTGCTCATCGTCGGTGGCGGCCTGGTCGGCGCCAGCCTGGCCATTGCGCTGGACAACGCCGGCATCGACGCCGTGATGGTCGAGGCCGCCGCGCCGCGCGTGGGCGAGCAGCCCAGTTATGACGAACGCAACCTGGCCCTGGCGCGCGCCACCGTGAATGGCCTGACCGCCATCGGCGTGTGGAAGCACGCCGCGGCGCAAGCGACGCCGATTCGGCACATCCACGTCACGCGCGCCGGCGAATTCGGCAGCATGCAGATGGACGCCCAACGCCATGGCGTTGACGCCATGGGCTGGACGCTGCCGGCGCGCGAACTGGGCGCGGCCCTGTTGCGTCGCCTGGACGAATGCACGCGCCTGCGTCGCCTTGCACCCGCCCGCGTGGAATCGCTGGAGCCCGTCGCCGATGGCTGGCGCGCGCGCATCCAAACCGCGGATGGCCCGGTCGAGATCGACACACCGCTGTTGGTCGGCGCCGACGGCACCGCCTCGTTCGTACGCGAACGCCTTGGCATTGACGTCGAGCGCCACGATTACCGCCAGACCTTGTTCGTCTGCACGGTGACGCCGGAGCGCGACCACGCCCAGCGTGCCTACGAGCGTTTCGCCGACAACGGCCCGATCGCCCTGCTGCCCTTGGCCGCGCGCCGCTGCGGTCTGGTGCTGACCGTGCCCCAGCATGAGGCGAAAGCAGTGGAGGCGATGGACGACGATGCTTTCATTGCGCTGGCGCAGGAGCGTTTTGGTTGGCGCCTCGGGCGCCTCACCCGCCCGGGCAAGCGCCATCCCTATGCGATCCAGCGCGTGGCCGCTCGCTCGCTGATTGCCACTCGCGCGGTGCTGGTCGGCAATGCGGCGCAGACCGTGCATCCCATCGGCGCCCAGGGTTTCAATCTTGGATTGCGCGATGCCCTGACCCTGGCCGAAATGCTAGTCGGTGCCATGGACCCTGGTGCGGATGAACTGCTGGAGAAGTACGCGGCCCGCCGGGCGCCGGATCGCGACGGCACCATGGCGATGAGCCATGGCCTGGTGCAGTTGGCGTGCCTGCCGCAGCCCTTGCTTGCGCCGCTGCGCTCGATGGCCATGCTGGCGTTCGATCGACTGCCGCCGCTGCAACGCCTGATGGCCCGTCGCGGCATGGGTTTTCGTGGCGATCCACCCAAGGCCGTGCTGGAGCGCCTGCCGTGAACATGACTTCTTCAGTGCGCAACGAGCCCCCGCGCCGTCGTGGCCCCTCGCTCGACGTGGCCGTCGTGGGCGGCGGGGTGGTGGGGGCGGCGGCGGCCCTTGCCCTGGCGCGCGCGGGGTTCGCGACAGCGTTGGTCGAAGCTCGTGCACCGTCGCCCTGGTTACCGGGTGATGAGGTGGATCTGCGTGTCGTCGGCCTGGCGCCATCGTCCGTCGGGTTGCTAGACGAGCTGGGTGTCTGGACGTCCATTCGTCATCTGCGCGCCAGCCCCTATGCGCACATGCATGTATGGGATGCGGCCAGCGGTGCGGCCATCCATTTCGATGCCGCCGACGAAGGTCGCGATCTGCTCGGTTACATCGTCGAGAACAACCTCGTGCAATGGCAGCTCTGGCAGGCGATCGACGCCGCCGGCGTGCGCCGTATCTGCCCCGCGCAGGTCACTGGTTTTGAGGTGCTGGAGGACCGGGTGCAGTTGTCGCTTCGCGGCGCCGACACCGACGCGATCGCCGCGCGCCTGTTGGTGGCTGCCGATGGCGCCGCTTCGCCGTTGCGTGCGATGGCCGGCATCGAGACCCGCGGGCGCGATTACGCACAGCGAGGCGTCGTTGCCCACGTGCAGACCGAGCGGCCGCACGAAGGCACCGCCTGGCAGCGTTTTCTGGAAACCGGGCCATTGGCCTTGCTGCCGCTGGCGGACGGGCGCAGCTCCATCGTCTGGTCGCTGCCAGACGACGAGGCGCAACGCGTGCTCGCGCTGGACGACGAGGCGTTTTTCCACGAACTCGGCGTGGCTAGCGATTTCCGGCTTGGCCGCGTCGTCGGCGCGACGAAGCGTGCGGCGTTCCCGCTGCGCCTGCAGCTTGCGGAGACGTATCAGGCCGAGCGTTTCGTGCTGCTCGGCGATGCGGCGCACGCGGTGCATCCGCTCGCGGGGCAGGGCGTGAACCTCGGCCTGCGCGACGTCGCCGAATTGCGGGACACGCTGGTCGCCGCCCGCGAGGCGGGAAGCGACATCGCCGCGTCGCACGTGCTGCGCCGCTACGCGCGTCGTCGCCGCAGCGCCGACACCCTCGATGCGCTGGGCTTCGATGCGCTGGCGCGCGTCTACGCCTTGCAGGCGGCGCCGCTCGTGGCGGCGCGCGGGTGGGGCGTGCGACTGATCGACAAGCTGTCACCCATCAAGCGCAGACTCGCGGAGCACGCCGCCGGTCTGTAACCGTTTCCGGAAGCCAGCAACGAGGAGAGCACGTCATGCGCATCGCCCGTCTTTGCAGTTTTCTGTTGTTCGCAGGATTCGCCTTCGCCGCGCAGGCGAAGATGGTGCAGAAGCCGGTCGAGTGGACCCAGGACGGCACCACCTTCCACAGCGTGCTGGTGTATGACGACGCCGTGGCCACCAAGCGCCCGGGCCTGGTGATGGTGCCCAACTGGTACGGGGTGAACGACCTCGCCATCAAGAAGGCGGAGATGATCGCGGGCAAGGACTACGTGATCCTGCTGACCGATATGTATGGCGCGAAGATCCGGCCGACCAACGACGACGAGGCAAGGACAGCGATCAAGCCGCTCTACGGCGACCGGGTGCTCATGCGCAAACGCGTCAACATGGCGCTGGAGCAATTGAAGGCGCAGGGCAAGGCCGCGCCCATCGATCTCGCCAAGCTTGCCGCCATCGGCTTCTGTTTCGGTGGCACGGCGGTGCTTGATCTTGCGCGCAGCGGTGCGGACGTGGCGGCCATCGTGTCATTCCACGGGGGCCTGCAGACGGACGATCCGGCGTTGGCCAAGAACATCAAGGCGCGTGTGCTGGTGATGAATGGCGCCGACGACAAGGGCACCATGCCCGACGCCGACAAGTTCATGGACGAGATGCGCGGCAGCAAAGCCGACTGGCAGTTCGTGGTGCTGGGGAATGCCGTGCACTGCTTCACCGAGACCGATCAGCACAGCGCCGGTTGTGCCTATGACGAACGCGCCGCGAAGCGCAGCTATCGCCTGATGCAGGACTGGCTGCACGGCGCCTTCAGCGGCACGCCCTGATTCGATCCGCAGGGTCCCGGTCGTCGTTCTGGCGACCGGGCCGGGGCCTTCAGGCAATCTGCACGACGCGCGCTTTCTGGCAAAGCGGGTAGCTGGCCAGGAAGCCCGCAATCAATGCGTGCATGCGCTCGTACGAGGGGCCATAGAGGTATAGCGCCGTTTCGGTCGCCCCCTGCCACCAGCTCTGGATATCGCCTTCCTTGCCGAGCAATTCGGCAAGGGTGCTGTACACGACGTTGGAATCGCAGTTCGCGTAGACCTCGTCCGGCAGATCGGTGCCGTTGAGATAGACGGCCAACCCTTCGTGGCGGCCGATGGACAGCTCGCGCTGGCCGTCGTCCAGCAGCAGCTTCGATCCTTTGGGAGCGCCCAGGGTTTGCAGCATGTCGGTGAGCAGGGCGAGCTTGTCGTCGCCAAGATCTGACATGACGATCTCGACATCGGCGTAGCTGACTTCGCCATGCTCCGTCAGCATGGTGCCGCCGCCATCGACTTCGCCCAGATTGCGCTCGCGCAGCCATGCGTCGAGCGGATCTTCGTAGATCTCACCGCGGTGAATGGGCTGCACACGTGCGTTCAACTGCGCGGTGACATGGCCACCCTGGATGGGCCTGCGGGATCGGGACAGCAGCTTCTCAAACATCGCAACACTCCCTGTGAACGACGATCGGATGGGCTTGGGTGTGGCTGGGGTCAGAACGAACGTTGTACCGAGTAGTCCGCCAGCGTGGCCATGGCATCGCGCCATGGCGAATCGGGCAGGACGCGCAATGCGTCGCGTGCGGCATCGGCGTGCATCACGGCGCGCGCGTGAGTGCGCTCCAGTGCGCCCGAATCACGGATGGCGGCAATGATGCGGTCGAGCGAATCCAGGCCGCCGTGTTCGATGGCATGGCGCAACGACTGTTTCTGCTCGGCATCGGCGCGCTGCAGTGCGTAGATCAGCGGCAGCGTGGGCTTGCCCTCGGCAAGGTCGTCACCGATGTTCTTGCCCAGCGTGCCGGCGTCGGACACGTAGTCGAGCAGGTCGTCGGCAATCTGGAACGCGTAGCCCAGCTGCATGCCGTAATGGCGCAGCGCGGTTTGCTGCTCCAGCGGCAGTCCGCCCAGCAGGCCGCCGAGTTCGGTGGCGGCGGCGAACAGCACGGCGGTCTTGCGTTCGATCACGTTGAGGTAAGAGGCCTCGTCCACGTCGGCATTGCCGATGTTGAGCAGTTGCAGGACCTCGCCTTCCGCGATGGTGTTCGTGGTGTCGGCCAGGATACGCATGATGCGCATGCTATCCAGCTCGACCATCATCTGGAACGAACGCGAATAGAGGAAATCGCCCACCAGCACGCTGGCTGCGTTGCCCCACAGTGCGTTGGCCGTCTTGCGGCCGCGGCGCAGGTCCGACTCGTCCACCACGTCGTCATGCAACAGGGTGGAGGTGTGGATGAACTCGATGACGGCCGCCAGCTTGATGTGATGCTCGCCCCGATAGCCCGCCGCGTTGGCGGCCAGCACGTGCAGCATCGGACGCAGGCGCTTGCCGCCGCCCGCGATGATGTGGTCGGCGATCTGGTTGATCAGCACCACATCCGACGAAAGGCGTTGGCGGATCAGGGAGTCGACCCGGTGCATGTCTGCGGCGGCGAGCCCCCGGACGGCGGCAAAGTCGGCAGAGCGGCGGGTGTCGGCTTGGGTCGTGGTCATGAGGCAGTCGTAGCGTCGTATCCGGGGATTATAGAGAGAGAAAGGTGTAAGAAACCGCCGCGACACGGCACCACGGTTGGTTTTTGGGGCTGAAACGTATAATCCGGCCCCGATGCGACCCTTTTAAGAAGCCCCGGTGAGCAAACTCTCTTCCCTTGAGCGACGCAGTGCCCTGACCCTGGCCTGTGTCATCAGCCTGCGGTTGTTCGGTCTGTTCCTGATCATGCCGGTGTTTTCGCTGTACGCGCAGCAGATGCCGGACGCGACGCCTTGGCTCATCGGGATGGCGCTGGGCGTCTACGGGCTGGGGCAAGTCCTGTTGCAGATCCCGCTGGGGCTGCTGTCCGATCGTATCGGTCGTAAGCCCGCGATTACGCTGGGTTTGCTGGTGTTCGCGGCCGGTGGCTTGGTGGCGGCCATGTCCCATACCCTGTCCGGCATCGTCATCGGTCGCGCCCTGCAGGGCATGGGTGCCGTGGCGGGGGCTGGCACCGCGCTGGCGGCGGACCTGACGCGGCACGAGAACCGCGGGAAGGTCATGGGCATCATCGGCGTCTCGATCGGTGTGGCCTTCCTGTTGGCGTTGATCCTGGGCCCACCACTGGAAGCGGTCGACGGACTGCCGGGTCTGTTCGCCGCCACGTCCGTGCTGGCCCTGGTCGCGCTGGTGCTGCTATGGCTGATCGTCCCCACGCCCGAGCGGCCCACCGTGCCGGCATCGGCCACGTTTGTCGGCGTCCTGTCGATGTTGCGTGACGGCCGCCTGCTGGTGCTCAACGGCTCGGTGTTCTTCCTGCATATGCTGCTGACGGCCAGCTTCGTGGGCCTGCCGCTGCTGCTGGCCGATCGCCTGCATCTGCCGGTGAACCGCCACTGGGAGCTGTATCTGCCGGTGATGGTGATCGCCGCCTTCGTCATGGGAGCGTGCCTGCACCGCATGCGCGAGCTTGCGCAGAGCCTGCGCCTGGTGGCCGTGTGCGTGGTGGCGACGGGTCTGGGGCTGCTTGGCCTTGGGCTGTCGGGTGACCACGTGGCCGCGCTGGGCGTGTCGGCAGCGGTGTTCTTCTCCGCCTTCAATCTGCTGGAGGCGGCCCTGCCCAGCCTGGTCTCCCAACTGGCCCCGGGGACGCTGCGCGGCGCGGCCATGGGCGCCTATTCCACCAGCCAGTTCCTGGGCGCTTTCGTGGGCGGCGCGGTGGGCGGTATTGCCTTGGGCAGGCTGGGTGCCGAAGGCATCTTTGTGTGCTCGGCGGCCCTGACGTTGCTGTGGTTGCCGTTGGTGGTCCTGGGTGCCCGGCGGATCGCCGGCGCCATGCGTGAGCCCGGCGCGCCGGCCGGGGTGTTGAGCCAAGCCTGACGGCTTCAAAATAGTGCGCTCCATGCATTGCGTTTGCGCCGCGCAGCCCCAATGATCGTGGCGCCGGGCGGCACGTTGCCGCCGATCGGGCGGCGAGGCTGGCGACCATGGCTCACCACATCATTGAACTCATCGCCCAGTACGGGCTGTTGCTTGTCTTCTTCAATGTGCTTGTCGAGCAGGCCGGTGTTCCCGTACCGGCCGTGCCGACCATGATCGTGGCCGGCGCGCTGGCTTCGATGGAGCGACTCCCATTGACCGGCGTCGTCACGGTGGCGCTGCTGGCCTGTCTGCTGGCGGACTACGCCTGGTATGCGGCGGGCCGTTACTTTGGCGGTGGCGTCATGCGCACGCTGTGCCGCATCTCGTTGTCGCCTGACTCCTGCGTCAAGCAATCGGAGCTGCGCTTCCAGCGCTGGCGCGGCGGCGTGCTGTTGCTCGCCAAGTTCGTCCCCGGCCTGTCCACCGTGGCGCCGCCGCTGGTGGGGGCGATGGGGCTGCGCGCGGTGCCTTTCATCTTCTTCGACGGCCTGGGCTCGCTCATGTGGGTGGGCATGGCGGTCAGCCTTGGCTATGTCTTCGCCAGCCAGATCGACGCCGTGCTGACGGCGTTGGCGAATGCCGGCAGCGTGGCCCTGATGCTGATCGGCAGTCTGCTTGCGCTCTACATCGTCATCAAGTGGTGGCAGCGTCACCGCTTGCTGCGCGCGCTGCGCATGGCACGCATCACCGTCGAAGAACTCAACGAGGCCGTCAACGCCGGCCTCAACCCGGCCATTGTCGACGTGCGCTCGGATGCGGCGCGCATGGTCGATTCGCGCATCATTCCCGGTGCCCTGCTGGCGGACGTCAACAGTGTCGACCGCATCGCCGATGCCGTGCCGCTGGATACGGAGCTGGTGCTCTACTGCAATTGCCCGAACGAAGCCTCCGCCGCGCTGGTGGCCAAGGCCTTGATGTCGCGCGGCTACAAGCGCGTGCGGCCGCTGCTCGGTGGGCTGGAAGCGTGGGATGCCGCAGGCTATCCCGTGCATCGTGCGCCGGTGGCGGACGAGATCGTGATCTCCCACGCGGTCTGAGCGGGCGCTTCCGTACTCCGGTAGGGGGGCGGGTCCGGGCAAATTTTTACGGCTTCTATACGCGGTGGCGAAAATTCGCTACCCCTTTCTTATGCGCCGATTCCGACAATTTGCACCGTTAACTGACACGGTGAATCGGGCATCCATGGACGCCATCTACCTTCTTTTTTCCATTGTGCTGTTCGCTGCGGCGCTCGGCTTTCTGCTGATCTGCGACCGCCTGGGCCGCCGTCCCTGACGAGCACCTGACGCCCTTGCCGGCGAGCGCTTCCCCGCCTTTCCTCCGGGAGATTCCACCCATGAACGCGTTGTATATCGTGGCTGCCGTGATCGCGGTGGCCTTGACGGGCTATCTGTGCGTGGCCCTGCTGAAGCCGGAGTGGTTCGAATGACCACCTTCGACTTCTTCCAGGTCGCGCTGTTCCTTGCCGTGCTGCTGGTGCTGATCAAGCCCGTGGGCAGCTACATGGCGCTCGCGTTCGCCGATACGCCCAATGGCGTGAACCGCGTGGGCGGCAAGGTGGAACATCTCTTGTACCGCTTGGCTGGCGTGCGCACCGATGACCAGATGGGCTGGAAGCGCTACGCCATCGCCATGCTGGTATTCAACCTGCTCGGCGCCTTCGTGGTGTACGCGTTGCAGCGCCTGCAGGCGTGGTTGCCGCTCAATCCGCAGCACTTCGATGCGCCGTCGCCGGACCTGGCGATGAACACGGCCATCAGCTTCATCACCAACACCAACTGGCAGGCCTATGGTGGCGAAAACACCATGAGCTATCTGACCCAGATGCTGGGCCTGGCGGTGCAGAATTTCCTGTCGGCAGCGACCGGCATCGCGGTGCTGCTGGCGGTGATCCGTGGCTTCACGCGTCGCAGCGCCAACAGCGTCGGCAACTTCTGGGTCGACATGACGCGCAGCACGCTCTACGTGCTGGTGCCGTTCTCGCTGGTGATCGCGCTGCTGCTTTCCTCGCAGGGCGTGGTGCAGAACTTCAAGTCGTACGTGGATGTTCCGCTCGTGCAGAACACCACGGCGGTGGAGACGGTGAAGGACGCCGCCGGCAACACCGTGAAGGATGCCGCGGGCAAGGACGTGACTAAATCGAGCGTGGTCACCACGCAGACCCTGCCGATGGGCCCGGCCGCTTCGCAGATCGCCATCAAGCAGCTCGGCACCAACGGTGGCGGTTTCTTCAACGCGAACTCTGCGCATCCGTACGAAAACCCGACGCCGTTCAGCAACTTCATCGAGATGCTGGCGATCTTCCTGATCCCTGGGGGACTTTGCTACACGTTCGGCAGCATGGTGGGTGACCGCCGACAGGGCTGGGCGATTCTCGCCACCATGCTGCTCATCTTTATCCCCCTCGCTTACGCGGCCATCGGCGCCGAGCAGGCCGGCAATCCGGCGCTACATGGTCTGGCGGTGGACCAGCAGGCATCCGCACTGCAGGCGGGCGGCAATATGGAAGGCAAGGAAACGCGCTTCGGCATCGCCGCCAGCGGCCTGTTCGCCACCATCACCACGGCCGCGTCGTGCGGTGCGGTGAACAGCATGCATGACTCCATGACGCCGCTCGGCGGCCTGGTGCCGATGTGGCTGATCCAGTTGGGCGAGGTGATCTTCGGCGGTGTAGGTTCGGGCCTGTACGGCATGCTGGCCTTTGCTGTGGTCGCGGTATTCATCGCCGGCCTGATGGTGGGCCGTACGCCGGAATACCTCGGCAAGAAGATCGAGGCGCACGAAATGAAGATGGCCAGCCTGGCCGTGCTGGTGCCGTGTGCCCTGGTGGTGATCTGCACGGCCATCGCGGTGATGACACCGGCCGGTGTGGCGGGCGTGGGCAATCCCGGCGCGCACAGCTTCAGCGAGATCCTGTACGCGGTGTCGTCGGCCTCCAACAACAACGGCAGTGCGTTCGGCGGTCTGTCGGCGAATACCCCGTTCTGGAACGTGCTGCTGGCCGTGTGCATGTATCTGTCGCGCTTCCTGCTGGCCATCGCCATGCTCGCCATGGCTGGTTCACTGGCTGCCAAGCGCCACGTGCCGCCGTCGGCCGGCACCTTGCCGACCCATACGCCGCTGTTCGTCACTTTGCTTGCCTGCGTGGTGATCGTGGTGGGTGCGCTCACCTTCCTGCCCGCGCTGGCGCTTGGCCCGATCGCCGAATTCCTGATGTCGGTGCGCTAAGGAACATTGATCCATGACAACGACTCATACCCCCGTTCACGGCGTTCGCAGTTTCGACCGCGACCTGATCGTGAAAGCCATCGCGGACTCCTTCCGCAAGCTCTCGCCGAAGCAGCAGTTCCGCAATCCGGTGATGTTCGTGGTGTTCGTGTGCAGCGTGCTCACCACCTTGCTGTGGGTGCAGGCGCTCACCGGCCACGGCGAAGCGCCGACCGCCTTCATCTTCTGGGTGACGGTGTGGCTGTGGTTCACCCTGTTGTTCGCCAACTTCGCCGAAGCATTGGCCGAAGGCCGCGGCAAGGCGCAGGCCGCCGCGTTGCGCAGTTCGCGCAAGGACGTGGTCGCCAAGCGCTTGTCGGCGCCGACCAGGGACGCGGCCGTGACGTTCACGCCGTCTTCCGAGCTGCGTGTGGGCCATCACGTGCTGGTCGAAGCCGGCGAGCAGATGCCGGGCGACGGCGAAGTGGTGATGGGCGCGGCCAGCGTCGACGAAAGCGCCATCACCGGTGAATCCGCGCCGGTGATCCGGGAATCGGGTGGCGACCGCAGTGCGGTGACCGGCGGCACGCGCGTGCTTTCCGATTGGCTGGTGGTGCGCATCACCGCCAATCCGGGCGAGAGCTTCCTGGATCGCATGATCTCGATGGTGGAGGGCGCCTCGCGCCGCAAGACGCCGAACGAGATCGCGCTCACCATCCTGCTGGCGAAGTTCACCCTGATCTTCCTGCTCGCCTGCGCCACGCTGCTGCCGTATTCCATCTACAGCGTGCAGGTGGCCGGTTCCGGCAACCCGATTACGCTCACGGTGTTGGTGGCGCTGCTGGTCTGCCTGATTCCCACCACCATCGGCGCACTGCTGTCGGCCATCGGTATTGCTGGCATGGACCGCATGATCCGCGCCAACGTCATCGCCACCTCCGGCCGTGCGGTGGAAGCGGCGGGCGACGTGGATGTGCTGTTGCTGGACAAGACCGGCACCATCACGTTGGGCAATCGCCAGGCCGTGGCCTTCGTGCCGGCGCCGGGCGTCGAAGAAGCCCGCCTTGCCGATGCCGCACAGCTTGCTTCGCTGGCCGATGAAACACCGGAAGGCCGCAGCGTGGTCGTGCTCGCCAAGGAACGCTTCGGCCTGCGCGAACGCCAGCTCGAAGAGGGCCATGCTGAATTCGTGCCGTTCACCGCGCAGACCCGCATGAGCGGCGTGAACATCGGCGAGCGCCAGATCCGCAAGGGCGCGCTGGATGCGGTGGAGCGCTATCTCGAATCCGCCGGCAGTCACCTGCCGCCGCTGGTCAAGCGCATGGCCGAGGACATCGCCCGTCGCGGCGCCACGCCGCTGATCGTGACCGAAGGCGCCACGGCGCTGGGCGTGATCGAGCTGAAGGACATCGTGAAGGGCGGCATCCGCGAGCGCTTTGCCGAAATGCGCCGCATGGGCATCAAGACCGTCATGATCACCGGCGACAATCCGCTGACGGCGGCGGCGATTGCGGCGGAGGCGGGCGTGGACGACTTCCTCGCCGAAGCGACGCCGGAGGCCAAGCTCAAGCTGATCCGCAAGATCCAGGCCGAAAACCGCCTGGTCGCGATGTGCGGCGACGGCACCAACGACGCCCCCGCGTTGGCCCAGGCCGATGTGGCGGTAGCGATGAACACCGGCACGCAGGCGGCGAAGGAAGCCGGCAACATGGTGGACCTGGATTCCAATCCCACCAAGCTCATCGAGGTGGTGGAGATCGGCAAGCAGATGCTGATCACGCGCGGCTCGCTGACCACGTTCTCCATCGCCAACGACATCGCCAAATACTTCGCCATCATCCCGGCGGCCTTTGCGACGACGTACCCGGCGCTGAACACGTTGAACGTGATGAAGCTGGCCACGCCGCAGAGCGCCATCCTGTCGGCGGTGATCTTCAACGCGCTCATCATCATCTTCCTGATTCCATTGGCGCTGAAGGGCGTGAAGTACCGGGCGCTGGGTGCCGGCGCGCTGCTTCGCCGCAACCTGCTCGTCTATGGCCTTGGCGGCATCGTGGTGCCGTTCGTGGGCATCAAGGTGATCGACATGTTGCTTGTGCTTTGCGGACTGGCGTGATGTGCGGAGCCCAGCATTGTTCGGCCGTCATTCCTGCGGAAGCAGGAATCCAGTGACTCACTACGAGCGCTTCAAAGTCACTGGATCTCCGTTTTCGCGGGGATGACGGATAGGTAGATTCATTGCGCGTCACCATTCCCGGAGTCTTTGCCATGCAAGTACTCAAGCTTTCCGTTTCGCTGCCCGATGACACCCATTCCGACATGGAGCTTCGACTTTCCTCGAACGACTCCGCCTGTGACGTGGTGATCGCCTTGCCAGTGCACGGACGCCCGCGTGTACAGCCGCGCGACGCCGATGCGCCGCACAGCGAACAGGACGACTACGTGCTCGGCGGCTACGCCGGCATCTGATTGAAGGCCGCGAGACAGCGGCCAACCATTCCCTACTCACCATAAAGGACGGCTCGCCCCGGGCCGGTTTCAGGAACACCCATGATGTCCAAGAAGGTTCTTTCGTTTGCACTGTTGCTGGCGCTCGCTCCCGCGGGCGAAGCTGCCGCTTCCGCGGCGTCTGTCACCGAGACCAGCGTGGCGCCCGCCGCTGCCCTGGACGACTCGCCGGCCGGCGCACCGACAGCTGCCAGCGATGATTGCTCGAAGGGCTTCCTCTCCCGGCTCGGCGCCGCCTATCGTGAAGACGCGCAGCCATCCGACCCCAATGCTCCCGCGCCGCAGCGTCGCGGCATGGACGCGCCGCTGGATTCCCCGCCGTTCCCTAGCAGCGAATGGCAGCTGGGCGGCGTGGCGGCTCCCATCGGCGTGCCGAACAGCTATGGCCAATACCCGCTGCAGAAGGCGCTCTCCTGCACCAAGCTGGGTAGCTGGATGAAGCGAAACCGCATCGAGGTCAACGGCTGGATCAACCCTTCGTTGAACGCCAGCTCGTCCAGCTTCACCAACTTCCCGCTGTCGTACGCGACGCGTCCCAATCGCCTGGAATTCGACCAGCTGGTGTTCAACATCACCCGCGTCGAGGACACCGTGCAGACCGATCACGTGGACTGGGGTTTCAACATCTCCACGCTGTACGGCTACGACTATCACTACACGGTGACCAAGGGTGTCTTCAGCAACCAACTGCTGAACAACCCGAAGTCGCATAGCGCGCTCAACGGAAAGATCTACGGCGTCGATCCGATGCTGTTCTACTACGACCTCTACATTCCGTCGGTCGCGGAAGGCATGGTGATCCGTTTTGGCCGCTATCTGTCGTTGCCGGACATCGAGGCGCAGTTCTCGCCGCAGAACTACCTGGTGACGCACTCGATTCTCTACACGGTCGACCCGTACACCCAGACCGGCATCATGACCACCACCAAGCTGAGCAGCCAGTGGACGGTGCAGCTCGGCATCAACGCCAGCAACGACACTGCGCCGTGGAACCACTCCGCGCGCCCGACGCTGCAAGGCTGCGTGCGCTGGGTGTCGAAAGACAACAACGACATGCTTTACCCCTGCATCAATAGCTGGAACACGTCTGACTACAACTACAACAACGTGCAGATGTACGTGATGACCTGGGGTCACCGCTTCAGCTCGAAGGTGCACATGCAGACCGAGGCCTACTACATGTACGGCCGCAACATCCCGGGCTTCGGGCCGGATGGCGAGCCGGGCGTGGTGGCGTCTTCGCCGTATCCGGGCAAGGCGGGCGAGTACGGCGCGGTGAACTACCTGAACTTCGAGCTGAACTCCAACAACATGCTGACGTTCCGCAACGAGTTCTACAACGATCAGAAGGGTCAGCGTACCGGCTTCGCCACCAAGTACAGCAGCCACACGCTGGGCCTCACGCATTGGGTGTCGCCGGATCTGGAGATCCGTCCCGAGCTTCGCTACGAGCACTCGTACGACGTGAAGGCTTACAACAACGGCAAGAAGAACTATCAGGCCATCGCGTTGCTCGACGCGATCCTCCACTACTGAGGTCAGAACCATGGGCAAGTTGATCCGCAGCGCTATCGTGATGTTGCTCCTGATGACCGTGATCACCGGCGTGGCTTACCCGCTGGTCGTCACCGGCCTGGCCCAGGTGCTGTTCCCATCGCAGGCGAACGGCAGCCTGATCGTGAAGGACGGCAAGCCGGTCGGCTCCACCCTGATCGGCCAGTCGTTCGATGACCCCAGGTATTTCTGGGGTCGCCCTTCGGCCACGACGCCGCAACCGAACAATGGCGTATCGTCGAACGGGTCGAACCAGGGCCCTACCAATCCTGCGCTCACTGATGCGGTGAAGCAGCGCATCGACGCATTGCGGGCGGCGGATCCGGGCAATATCGCGCCAGTGCCGGTGGATCTGGTGACGGCGTCAGCGAGCGGCCTCGATCCGGAGATTTCGCCAGCGGCGGCCGCCTACCAGGTGATGCGTGTGGCGAAGGCTCGCGGGATGAGTCCGTCGCAGGTGCAGGCGATGGTGGCGATGGCGACGAGCGGACGGCAGTTCGGGATGCTTGGCGAGCCGCGAGTGAATGTGCTCAAGCTCAATCTGGCGTTGGATGGGCGGTGAGCTTTGAGGTCTCCCGTTTCCCCTTCGGGCTACGGGAGCGGCAGCCATGGACGGCTGCGGCGTTGAGGTGCGAGGAGGGGAGTGGGGCGAGAGGTCAATCTCGCCTCGCCATTTCAAAAGAACCGTCACCCCTGCGAAGGCAGGGGTCCAGTGACTTTGCTCTTGGCCTTCGGTTGCCGTGATACCGCGACCTGGCCGCCTGCGCAGCGGGCGTTTCGACCTCCTGTCGGAGGCCGAGTCACTTTTCTTTACTGGCCCAAAGAAAAGTAACCCAAAGAAATGGCCTTTGGAGCTCCGGTAGCACCGTGTTGAATACACGCCTTGAAGCTTGAGTCATTCGGCACCTCACGATCCATCCGACCCGCGGTACGGCTACACCGCAACGCGCCATTACGCAGAGGAGCTCTGCATAACGTGGGATACAAGCCCTGAAGGTTCCGGAGCCCTGATTGCGACAGGCGCAGCGCCTACACACAGCGGCTACCCCGTAACGCGTCGTGGCCAAGAGGACTTAGAGCGGGGCATCCTTTCGTGTCTGCCAGGCACATCACTTCTCCCTTCTGGGGAGAACGTCGGGGAATGGTCGGGGGCGTGGGAACGTCTCAACCAAAAGCATGGATTTCACTTCCGATCCCCCGCCCCAAGTCCTACCCTAATACCACTCGCCATCACCGAAGCCACCATGTCCGAACCCTCCCGCGAAGCGCGTGCCGACGCCTTGCTCGATTCCGTGCAGGAGGAACGCACGCGTCGCCTGAAAATCTTCCTCGGTGCCGCGCCGGGTGTGGGCAAGACCTACGCCATGCTGTCCGCCGCTCGCGAGTTGAAGCGGCAGGGCGTGGATGTGGTGATCGGGTTGGTGGAAACGCATGGCCGGCAGGAGACGGCGGCATTGCTCGATGGGCTGGAGCAGCTCCCTCGTCGCAAGGTGAACTACAAAGGCCGTGACTTCACCGAGTTCGATCTCGATGCCGCGCTGGCGCGCAAGCCGGACATCATTCTGGTCGACGAGCTCGCGCACACTAACCTGCCCGGTGGGCGACATGACCGCCGCTGGCAGGACATCGCGGAGCTGTTGGAAGCAGGCATCGAGGTCTATACCGCGCTCAATGTGCAGCATCTGGAAAGCCTCAACGACCAGGTGCGGCGCATCACCAATGTCACGGTGCGCGAAACCGTGCCGGATGCGTTCCTCGATCGCGCCCGCGACATCGTGCTGGTGGACCTGCCGCCACGCGAGCTGATCCAGCGGCTGAAGCAGGGCAAGGTATACGTGCCCGAGACCGCAGCGGCCGCGCTGGATGCGTTCTTCTCGCCGACCAATCTCGTCGCCCTGCGCGAGCTGGCGGTGGATACCGTGGCAGGCCACGTGGATAGCGATCTGCGTGAGCACATGCTGGCGCGCGGTGGGGCGATGCCGGTGCGTCGTCGCGTGCTTGCCGCCATCGACGGTCACTCGCAAAGCGAGTATCTCGTGCGCATCGCGCGTCGCATCGCGGAACGTCGCGGTGCGCCGTGGAGCGTTGCCTTCGTCGATACCGGTACGCCGCTGGACAAGGCACGCCGCGAGCGGCTGGATGCCGCCATGCGGCTGGCGCGCCGATTGGGAGGCGATACCGTGGTGCTGCGTGGTCATGCGATTGCCGACGAACTGATCGCGCACGCGGATCGTGAAGGCATCGGCCAGATCATCCTTGGGCGCACGCGCGAGCGGCCACTGGCGCGTATGCTTGGCCGTTCGCTGACGCAATTGCTGCTGCGTCGGGGCGCACACCTGGAGCTGACCATCATCGCCACGCCCGCCGAGCGGGCGAAGTCGCGCCTGCGCCTGCGCATGCAAGGTGGTTGGGGACGACGTGGCGAGTACATCTACGCCACGCTCGCCACACTGGTGGCGTTCGGCTTGTCCTTCATTGCCGATCGCTACCTGTCGGTGGCCAATCTCTCCCTGATCTTCCTCACTGCCGTGCTGGTGGTGGCGGTGCGTACGCGCATGGCAGTGGCGGTGTATACCGCGGCGCTGTGTTTTCTCGGCTACAACTTCTTCTTCGCGCCGCCGCGCTACACCTTGATGATCGCCAATTTCGACGACGTGCTGGCGGTCTGCCTGTTCCTCGTCGCGGCGCTGGTGGCGAGTCGGCTGGCGACCAAGCTGGCCAGTCAGGTGGAGTCGTTGCGCATGGCGCATGCACAGGCGCGCGCGCTGCTCGCGTTGGGACAGCGTTTATCTACCAGTACGGACGCCGAAGGCATACGCCGCGTCGGCGCATCGGCGCTGTCGAACGTGCTGCGTTGCGATGTGGCGATACTGGCGCGCGACGCCAGTCAGGTGTTGCGTGCGGTGGCCTCTTCGCCACGCGATTTCGACTTGACGATGCAGGACCTCGGCGCCGCGGCGTGGTGCGAGGAGCATGCCGAACAGGCCGGGCGTTTCACCGATACGCTCAACGCCGCGCCATGCTGGGTGTTGCCCCTGGGCAGCAATGGCAACCCGCTGGGCGTGGCCGCTTTGCGCTTCCCGCCGGAACAGGGCGAACCTTCCACGGATGAGCGCAGCCTGGCGCTGACCATGGTGCAGGACATCGGACAGGCGCTGCAGCGCGCACGGTTGGCGGAAGAACTGGAGGGCGCGCGCGTGCAGGGCGAGACGGAGCGCTTGCGCAACGCCTTGTTGTCGTCGGTGTCGCATGATCTGCGCTCGCCGCTTGCCTCCATGATCGGCTCCGCCGGCACGCTGTCCAGTTACGGCGACCAGCTGCCTCCCGAAGAACGGCGCGAGCTGCTGGAGGCGATCCTTGGCGAAGGCCAGCGACTGGATCGCTATATCCAGAACCTGCTGGACATGACCAGACTGGGCCACGGCACCCTCAAGCTCAATCGCGACTGGACCGATGCGGCCGAGATTGTCGCCGCTGCCACCACGCGTCTGCGCAAGCTGTTCCCCGATCTGCGTGTGGACACCGTGCTGCCGCCGCAGACCTTGCTGCTCTACGTGCATCCCGCGTTGATCGAGCAGGCGTTGTTCAACATCCTGGAAAACGCCGCGCGCTTCTCTCCGGCGGGCGAACCGGTGCGTGTCGTGGTACGGGCCAAGGGCGAGCAGGTACAGATCGACGTGGTCGATCGTGGCCCCGGTATTCCCGAGGACGAACGCGCGCGCATCTTCGACATGTTCTATTCCGTGTCGCGCGGTGATCGGGCGCCGCAGGGCACGGGCCTGGGCCTGGCGATCTGCCGCGGCATGATCGGTGCGCACGGCGGCAGCGTCGAGGCCTTGCCGGGCGACGGCGCAGGCACCACCATTCGCATTACCTTGCCGTTGCCGGCGCCGCCCACCGACCACGTATGACCTCTGCCGCGCGTGTCCTGGTCATCGACGACGAGGCGCAGATCCGCAAATTCCTCGATATCGGCCTGCGCGCCGAAGGTTATGAGGTACTGCTCGCGGTGAACGCGGCCGAAGGTCTTGCACTGGCAGCCACGCGCTCGCCGGATCTGGTGATCCTCGATATCGGCCTGCCGGACAAGGAGGGCCACGACGTGCTGGCCGAGCTGCGCCAGTGGAGCCACGTCCCGGTGGTGATGCTGTCCGTGCGGGATGCGGAGAGCGAAAAGGTGAAGGCCCTCGATGCGGGCGCCAACGACTACGTCACCAAGCCCTTCGGCATCCAGGAACTGATGGCACGCCTGCGCGCGTTGCTGCGCAACCGACAGGGCGAGCCGGAGGCCACGCAGCGCTACGACGACGGGCGCCTCGTCATCGACATGTCCCGCCGCGAGGTGACACTTGAGGGTGCGCCACTCTCCCTGACCCGCAAGGAGTACGCGGTGCTGGCGCTGTTGCTGCGCCACGCCGGGCGGGTGGTGACCCAGCAACAGCTGCTCCGCGAGATCTGGGGCGCCACCCATACCCAGGACAGCCACTATCTGCGCATCGTGGTGGGCAAGCTGCGCCAGAAGCTGGGGGACGACCCGGCCAGCCCTCGCTGGCTCAAGACCGAGCCAGGCGTGGGCTACCGGTTCCTGGCGAGCTGACCCACCGGGCCTGTGTCGCAGCCGGTGAGAGCCGGTAGTGGTCTGATTCCCGTGCTTTTTCCGCCCGGCCCGGACAACGGGGCGGGGCGAAGGCCTGCCAGATTCACAGTTTCCCGGCCGGGGTCAACGCCTGTCTCCCCGGCCGGGGCACGGTTATGATGGCCGCCTGTTCAACATCCCGGCGCTGACTGCCCTAGAACGCAGCGCCGGCTCACAGAGGAAACAACACCCATGGCACGTGGCGTCAACAAAGTCATCATCGTCGGCAACCTCGGCGCGGATCCGGAAACCCGTTACACCGGCAATGGCACCGCCATCACCAGCATCCGTATCGCGACGTCCGAGAACTGGACCGACAAGCAGAGCGGCGAAAAGCAGGAGCGCACCGAGTGGCACCGCGTGAAGCTGTTCGGCCGCCTCGCTGAAATCGCCGGCGAGTACCTGAAGAAGGGTCGCCAGGTGTATATCGAGGGTTCGCTGCGCACCGACAAGTACACCGACAAGGATGGCGTCGAGCGTTTCAGCACCGACATCATCGCGGCCGAAATGCAGATGCTCGGCGGCGGTTCGGAAGGTGGCGCGGCCGGCGGTGGCGGCGGCAACTTCCAGCGCGCGCAGGGCGGCGGTGGCGGTCAGCGCCAGGGCGGCTACAGCGGCGGTGGCGGCGGCCAGGCCCGTGGCGGCGACAACTACGGCGGCGGTTCGCGCGGCGGCGACAACTATGGCAACCAGCAGCAGCGCCAGTCCGCGCCGCCGGTGCAGAACAACAGCTTCGACGACGACGATATTCCGTTCTGATTTTCATCAGCGACGACATCGTTGCGTATCTTCAAAAAGCCCATGGTCACCATGGGCTTTTTGTTTGCCTGTGCGGAGGCGTGCCGCTGCAGAGCGCCGTGGATCAGGCTTCTCGCGTGACCCACGGGGCACGCCAGGCCGGAGCGTCGAAAGGATCGGCAAAGTATTGGGTTTCGTGGGACACCTTGCCGTCCCGGAATTCCATGATGCTTACGGTGTGCACGGGCTTGTCGCCGTAGGTGATGACGTATTCCGAAACCCAAAGGTTGCCGTCGCCGACAACGCGGCGGACCACGAACCCCGCAGGCTTGTCGGGGTGATGGCTGCGAAGCGACTGCAAGTGGTACCGGCCGTGGATGATCTCGCCGGACTGCGGGTACTCGCACACCGCGTCATCGTGATAGATCTCGTGTTCGGCCACCTGGTCGCCTGCGGCAGACGCGGCCCAATGACGTTCGATGGCTGTCCGAATAGGGTGCGTTTTCATCTCGGCCTCCTGCTGCAATCCCCGGGTCAGGGCATTGGCATGGCGGATCGGAGTGCTGTGCTGTACCGGGCCAAGCGTACCGCGCATGGCCACCGTCTGCGTGGAAGGGCTCCTGCGGGGCGCTGCGGGAGGCAAGTGCACGGTTGGTCGATCGCCACCGCAAAGCGCCGGAGATGCCTAGAATGTCTACATTCACAAGATGACTGGAGCTGTTAATGCCCAGAGGATCCCGCCGATCTGTGGCATGGCCCGGAGTGGTCGTATCGCGGCCATTCTTCGAGCGATCGTCGACGACGGTGGCGCCCCAGTTGCTCAACAAGATTCTTGCGAGCGCAGACGGTCGTGCTGGCCGCATCGTGGAGGTGGAGGCGTATGTCGGCTCCATCGATCCCGCAGCACATACCTTTCGTGGACAGACGCCGAGAAACGCCACCATGTTCGGTCCTGCCGGGCATATGTATGTCTACTTCACCTATGGCATGCACTGGTGTTGCAACTGCGTCTGCCGGGTGGGCGAGGGCGTGTTGATCCGCGCACTGGAACCGTTGCATGGCATGGACCAGATGTACGAAGCGCGTTCCTGGGGAACCAAGGAGCGCGATCTATGCCGAGGGCCGGCTCGTCTGACGCAGGCCATGGGCATCACGGGGGCGCAGAATGGCATCGATCTGGTCCGTGCGCTTGACGGTTTCGCGATCGTCGATGACGGCACGCCACCGCCCGAGGCGCTGGTGGGTGGGCCACGCATCGGCATCCGCCTGGGTGTGGATTTCCCATGGCGATGGAGCGTGCCGAACAACCGCTATGTGTCTGGGCCTATGGCTGGCCGCAGCTGACGCGGCCGATGGCATGTCAGGTGGTCGATACCTGTGGTGTCGTCGCCGTCGTTGACCACCAATGCACGATTTGTTCGACGATGGCGTCAGTCGTTTCGGTGGCGTCGACGGTCAGCACCAGCGGTTCGTGGAGGGGTGGTTCCAGATCGCGGAATTGGCTGTCCACGAGCGACGCCGGCATGAAGTGACCGGCGCGTTGGTCGACGCGCCGGCGCGCTTCCTCGGGCGAAAGTTGCAGGAAGACGAAGCCAAGACCCGGGGATGCGGTGCGCAGCGCGTCGCGATAGCGTCGCTTCAGCGCCGAGCAGGTGAGCACGACGACACTGCCGTCGTGCGCTGCGTTTTGCAGTTCACGCCCCAACGTTTCCAGCCAGCCCTGGCGGTCGGCATCCGTCAGCGGGATGCCGGCCTCCATCTTGCGGATGTTCTGTTCCGGGTGGAACGCGTCGCCTTCGATCATGCGTGCATGGATGTGCTCGCACAGTGCGGTGGCTATGCTGGTTTTTCCACAACCGGACACGCCCATCACGACGACAGCGCGCATGCTGTTGTCCGGGGCGTGTTCCACGATCACACCTGCTCGGTGGCTGGCTTGCCGTAGCTGGGCGGGCGATCCGCCGGAGCCTTGCCGAACGAGGTGTTCGGCTGCTCACCCATCACGAAGGCCAGCGTGCCGCCCTGCGTGAGTTCGGCATGGCTGATCCAGCTCTTGGTCCACGGCTTGCCGTTCCACGTCACCGACTGGATGTAGGGGCGGCCCTTGCCGTTGCCCTGCGTCTGCACCACGAGCTTCTTGCCACCCGCCAGCTGCACTTCGGCGCGATCCAGCAGCGGGCTGCCGAACACGTAGTGCGTGCTCACCGGGTCGACGGCGTACAGGCCCAGTGCGCTCATGACGTACCAAGCGCTCATCTGGCCGCAGTCCTCGTTGCCGGGCAGGCCATCGGGCTCGGGGAGGTACATGGTTTCCAGCAGCATGCGCACGCGTGCCTGCGTCTTGTGGTGCGCGCCGGTGTACGCGTAGAGGTAAGGCATGTGGTGGGCGGGTTCATTGCCGAAGGCGAACTGGCCGACCATGCCAGCGATATCCGGCGGGGCGTCGGTGGGCAGTTGGGAATCGGTGGTGAACAGCTCGTCCAGCTTCTTCTCGAACGTGTCGACGCTGCCGAACATCTTCATGAACGTGTAGACGTCATGTTGGTTGAGGAAGGTCGCCTGCCACGCATTCGACTCGGTGAAGTCGCGCCATTTCTTGGAATGGCCCATGCCGCGTGGGTCGAACGGCTCCAGCCATTGGCCATCGCTGCCGCGCGGGCGCGCGAAGTTGGTCGCCTTGTCGAACACGTTGCGGTAGTTCTGCGAGCGCGCCTTGAGCGCCACGGCGTCTTCGTGATGGCCGAGCTTCTCGGCGTAGTGCGACATCACCCAGTCGTCGTACGAGTATTCGAGTGTCTTGCTGACCGCTTCGCCTTCCACGTCGCTGGGGATGTAGCCGCGCTTGCGGTACTCAGGCAGGCCGAAGTAGTCGTCTTCCATCGCGCGCTTGCGGAACACCGGCCACGCGGCGGCGTAGTCGATGCCGGTGAAGCCCTTGGCCTGTGCCTCGGCAATCACCACGGCGGAGTGGTAGCCGATCATGCACACCGTTTCGATGCCTTGCAGCGGCCACACCGGCGGGCCGGCGGGGCTCTCCTGCGCCATGCGCACGAGGCCGTTGACCAGGTCGGGCACTCGCTCAGGCTGGTACAGCGTGAACAGCGGATGCTCGGCGCGGTAGGTGTCCCACAGCGAGTAGGTGCTGTAGTTGTGCTGGCCCTTGGGCAACTGGTGCACCTTCATGTCCATGCCGCGATAGCGGCCGTCCACGTCGCTGAACAGCGTGGGCGCGAGCATGGTGTGGTACAGCGAGCTGTAGAAGGTGCGCATGACCACGTCCGAGGACGACTCGACGCGGATGCGGCCGAGTTCACGCTCCCATGCCGCTTCGGCGGCGGCCTGCACGCCGTCGAAGTCCCACGCGGGGATCTCGGTGCTCAGGTTGCGCAGCGCGCCTTCGATGTCCACGCCGGAAATGCCGACCTTCACCAGCAGCGGCGCGTCATCGAGCTTGTCGTAGTGCAGGGCGGCCTTGAGGTTGGTGCCCTTGGCCTGCGTGCTGCCATCGGCGAGCGCGGTGTCGTTGGAATACAGCGCGCCGCGCTTGAACGGGCGCGACACCTTCATCGCGAAGTAGATGTGGCGACCATTGGCCCACTGATGCACCACGCGGCTGCCGACCAGGGTGTCGTTGCCGACCAGCTTCAGCTCGGCATCGGTGACCTTGGCCGGCGTCTTCGGATCGTCGTGGAAGCCATGCGCGAAATCGACCAGCAGGTGCGCCTCGCCTGATTGCTGGAAGGTGTAGCGATGGATACCCGCGCGCTCGGTGGCGGTCAATTCGGCGAGCACATGGCTGTCGGTGAGTTGCACGCGGTAGTAGCCGGGCCGCGCCTGCTCGCCGGTGTAGTGCGAACGGTAGCCCTTGAGCCCGGTGCGGTAGCCCTTGGGCTTTGCACCGGTGCCCGCATGCACGCCGTCGTAGCGCGAGGTGTAGTTGACGCCGTCGTAGTCGCGGTCGCCGGGTTGCAGCAGTACCGGACCCATCGCCGGCACCACCAGCACGTCCAGCATGTCGCTGGCGCCCGTGCCGGATAGGTGGGTGTGCGAGAAGCCCATGATCGAGCCGTCGCCCTCGTGGTAGCCGGAGCTGCTGTCCCATTGCCAGTTGTTGGTGTCGGGGCTGAGCTGCACCATGCCGAACGGCATCGTGGGGCCAGGGAAGGTGTGGCCGTGACCGCCGGTACCGACGAACACGTCGACATGGCGGGAAACGCCCTCGGCCAGCGCGGTCTTCTTGCCGGTGGCAAAGGACGGCAGGGCATTGACGGTACTGCCAAGGACGGAAATGGCGGCCATGCCTTGCAGGAAGCGGCGGCGCGTAACCATGGTCTGACTCCTTTGAAGCGAAACGTGGGCCGCGGGTCGGCCGGAAAGTCCCCGAATATGCAGCAGGAAAGTGCTACGCCTTGCGCAGCACCTCCGGATGGCGATCGACCATGTGCACGATCATTTCGCCGAACAGCGTGTTGGCCCAGGCAAACCAGGGGCGCGTGAATTTCTTCGGATCGTCCTGATCGAACGCCTCGTGCATGAAGCCAGAGCCGGCATGCGTGGTCTTGAGCCACGACACGCATTGGGCGATCTCGCGCGTGTCGTTGGTGGTGAAGGCGCGCATCATGATCGACATCGGCCAGATCATGCGCAGCCCTTCGTGCGGGCCACCGATGCCCTCGGCGGCACTGCCCTTGAAGAAGTACGGGTTGCGCGTGCTCCATGCATGCGCACGCGTGCGCTGGTAGCGCGCGTCGCCTTGTTCGCACGCGCCAAGATAGGGCAGGGCGAGCAGGCTGGGGACGTTGGCGTCGTCCATGAAGAGCTGGTTGCCGTAGCCGTCCACCTCGTAGGCCCAGTAATCGCCGCCATCGCCGTGGATGACGCCGTGCGTCTCCGCGGCATGCAGGATCTCGTCGGCCAGCGCAATGCAATCGCTGGCCGTGGCCTCGTCATGGCGGATCGCGCGCAGCATCTCGGCGAGCTGGCGCAGACTGGTGACCGCGAACAGGTTGCCGGGGATGTTGAACGGATAGACCGTGGCATCGTCCGAGGGTCGGAACATCGCGTGGATCATGCCGACCGGACGCGTCGGATTGCCGTAGCCCAGCAGGAACTGCGATTCGGTCGGTGTCGGCGACGTGCGCTGGAAGTGATACGGGCCGGGGCCATCCTTGCGCTGCTGCTCGCGGAAGGTCTTGAGCACCGTGCGCATGGCGGCATGCCAGTCGTCATCGAAGGCGCTGGTGTCGCCGGTGGCTTTCCAGTAGCCGTGCGCGAGGCGGATGGGATAGCACAGCGAGTCGATCTCCCATTTGCGCTCGGCCACGCCGGGCTTCATGTCGGTGACGTCGTGCTGCGCCCAGTCCAGGTTCGACTTGGCCGCAGGGTCCGGCATGAAGGCGTTGGCGTAGGGATCGATGCTGATGCACAGCGCATGGCGATGGATCAGCCCACGGAAGAGCTGTTGCAGCGCCTTGTCCTCTTTCGCCAATGGCACATAGGGCCAGACCTGCGCGGAGGAATCGCGCATCCACATCGCGTCGATGTCACCGGTGATGACGAAGGTATCGGGCTTGCCGCGCAGCGTGCCCACTTCGACCGTGGTGTCGAGTGTGTTCGGAAAGCAGTTCTCGAACATCCAGGCCAGTTCGGGATCGCCGATGCGCGCCTTGGTCTGCGCGATGAGCTTTTCCACGGCGGCGCTGGTGAACTTGCGCTTGCCCACGGGCGGGCGCTGGCTGACGAAGCTCGCCTTGCCCACTGCAGCGAACACGCCGCCGGAGAGCAAACCGTCGGAAAGCAGCGTGGCGGCAGGCGCCATCGCCATCCATTTGAGCAGGTTGCGGCGCGAGGTGATCATGGCGTGGCTCCCGGTTTCACCGCATCGACCAATGAGGTGAGCTTGAGCGCGGCCTTGAGGGCGGCCAGGTCGGACTTGCTGTCGACGGCGATATCCACGTGCTCACCGGGCAACAGGTCGAAGGCGTTGTTGGACAGCGTGGCGTCGAGCTTGCCGAAATCGATCCACACGCCGCGCGCAAGCTGTTTCGCGCTCACACGCAACACGGTCTTGTCGCCCTCGGCATGCCATTGCGTGCTCAGGCCCGGCTGCTTCGGCAGATCCAGCGTCTTGGCCACACCGAAGTAGAGCAAGTGATGCGCCACGACATTGCCGTTCTCGATCACGTCGAACGCGACGACGCTGCGCGTCGGCTTCGCACCATGCAGCAGCTCCGCATCGCTGAACTCGCCGACGAGGGTGCTGCTCAGCGCGGTCGCATCGACCGGCTTGCTGGTTTCGCTGAGTTGCTTGCCGCTCATGTCGTAGACACGCGTGCGCAGCGTCGCCTTGAATGCCTCGGTACGGTCGGACACCAGATGCAGGGTGGTATGGCCGTCGCGACGGATCGGCACCACGTCCACCGGCGCATAGAAGCGCTTGGCGTGGAACTGCAGCGCCTTCCAACGGCCGTAGTAGTCGATGCTGGACCACGATGGGCCCGGCCACACGTCATTGAGCTGCCAGTACAGCGAGCCCATGTTCTGCGGGCGCGCGCTGCGCAGGTGTTCGGCCGCCAGCTCGATGCCCTCGGCCTGCATGAGCTGACTGAGGTACACGAACGACGCAAAGTCTTTCGGTTCGCCGTAGTTGCCGCGGATATAGAGCAGCAGGCGGTCGTTGCCGTTGCCATTGGCGAACTTCTGGTGCGCGCGCATCACCGGCGAGTTCGGTGCCATGTCGGCTGGCGTGGCGAAGCTCTCGATGGTGGACATCACCGGGAACGACTGCAGGCCGTACTCGGACTGGAAGCGCGGCGTGATATCCAGGTAATGATCGATGGGCTCGGAACCGGACCACACCTTCCAGTAGTGATAGTCGCCGTCGTTGAGCACATTGGCCTCCCCGTCGAAATCCGTGCTGGGCGAGCTGGCCCAGTAAGGCACGTCGGCATCGTTGGCCTTCACCACCTCGCGCAGCGTGTGGCCGAACAGTTCGCTCATGCCGTTCTCGATGCGTTGGCGTTCGGCGTCGGTGATCGACTTCTTGAAGTCGATGCGGTCGGGCCAGGATTCCCAGCCGGTCTGCACTTCGTTGTTGCCGCACCACAGAACGATGCTGGGATGGTTGCGCAGGCGACGCACCTGTTCCTCGGCCTCGACGCGGGAGTTGCCGAGGAATTCGTGGTCATACGGTGTAATCGCACCGCCGAACATGAAGTCCTGCCAGATCATGATGCCGAGCTGGTCGGCCAGGTCGTAGAAGGCATCGCTCTGGTAATAACCGCCGCCCCACATGCGCAGCATGTTCATGTTGGCGTCGCGGGTGGAGGTGAGCAGTTGCTTGAGCTGTTCGGGCGTGGTGCGCTCGGGGAAGCTGTCGGTGGGAATGAGATCCGCACCCTTGGCGAAGATCGGCACACCGTTCACCACGAAGGCGAAGCCGCGTCCCCACTGGTCGCGATCGCGGCGCAGTTCGACGCTGCGCAAGCCCGTGCTGCGGTCGGCACTGCCCAGCGTCTCGCCGCCACGGGTCACGTCGACGTGGAAGCGGTAAAGGTTCTGCTGGCCGTAGCCGGCGGGCCACCAGCGCGCCGGCTTGGCGATGGCAAAGGGCAGGCTCAGCGTGTTGTCACCTGCCTTCAGCGTGACGTCCTGCGCGGTCTGGCCCTGGCTGCCGTCCGGCGCGGTCCAGTTCACGGTGACATGTGCGGCACCGGCCCTGCCGGCCTGCAACGAGACTTCTGCGGCGAGCTGCGCGTTGTCCGCATCGACGTGCGGCTGCGCAATGTGGAAGTCGTCCAGTCGCGCGGTGGTCCAGCTTTCCAGGTGAACGGGCTGCCAGATGCCCATCGTCACGAAGCGCGGGCCCCAGTCCCAGCCGTATTGGTAGTTGGCCTTGCGCACGTAGTTGGAAGTCTGCTTGCCCTTGGGCTCGTCGCCGAAGGCTGTGTCGAACTCGCCGGGCAGGGCATAGGGCGCCATGAGCAGCCACGGCTGCAGCTTGGCGATGGGCGAGTGCAGGCGCACGGTCAGCGTATTGCTGCCGGCGTGCAGCACCTTCTTCACCGGTATGCGCCAGCGGCGAAACATGTTGCCGGTCTTCAGCAGCGGCGTGTCATTGACGATGATGTCGGCAAAGGTGTCCACGCCGTCGAAGACCAGGTCGACGTGATCCTGCTTAAGCGTGGCCGCGTCGACGTTGAAGGTGAGCTGGTAATCCCACTCGGCCAGGCCGATCCATTGGAGCTGTGCTTCGTTGTCGCGGAAGAACGGGTCGCCGATGTTTCCGGTCGTCAGCAGGTCGGTCTGCACGCTGCCGGGCACGTGGGCCGGGGTCCAGCTCGTCTGGTCAGGATGCTGGGCGGCCTGCGACGCGTCGGGGGCCAGGCGGAACTGCCAGCCATCGTCGAGCGGCGTGACCGTCGTGGCGCTGACGGACGTGGAGAAGGCAAGGGCGGCCAGCAGGCCGATGGACAGACGGGTCAGGGAAGACAAGGCACGGCGCTCCAGATCTCGCTGAAAGGCTTCTTATCGCATATGCCGGCTTGGAACGGACGCCGGGCCAAAAAAATGGGCGCTACGAGAGCGCCCAAAGTGGGGGGCTTACAACTTGAAACCGAGATTGAGTGTGTAGGTCCGTCCGTTCTTGTAGGCGTTGAGTGGTTCGGCCGGCGTGTTGTTGTAGACGTAGTAGGTCGAGTCCAGCAGGTTGGTGCCATCCAGCGACACGCGCATGTGGTCGTTGATCTGGTAGCCGATGGACGCGTCCAGTTCGCGGAAGATGCCGGTGATCTGCGAGGACTGCAGCTGGGCGATCTGCGTGAAGTAGTGCGAACGCCAGCTATAGGTCACGCGCGCGCTCCACGGTCCGTTCTCGAAGTAAGGCGTGAGGTTGAACGCGTTCTTCGAGTTGTACGGCAGCGGGAAGCCGTTGCTGGTGTCGGCATCGGTCAGCGTGTAGTTCGCCAACAGGCCGAAGCCATAGGCGAAGTTGCCCTGGTAGGTCAGCGACAGGCCCTTCACTTTGGCCACGCCCGCGTTCACCGGGATCTCCATCTGGTACACGGCATCCTGCTGCTCGGTGACGTTGTAATGCGTCTGCGGCACGTTGGTGTTGAGGATGTAGCCGGAGATGCGCCGGAAGAACAGCTCGGCCGACAGCAGGCTGTTCTGGGTGAAGTACCACTCGGCCGTCGCGTCGTAGTTGGTCGACTTGTACGGCTTCAGGTCGGTGTTGCCGCCCGAGCCGGTCAGCGTGCGGTCGTCCAGTGCCACGTAGGGCGTCATTTCCTGGAAGCGCGGGCGGGCGACGGTCTTGGCGGCGGCGAAGCGCAGCGTGACATCCTCGATGGGGTCATACGCGATATTGAACGACGGCAGCCATTCGCCGTAGCTGCTGCGCTTGTCCACCGGCGCGTACTGGTTGTTGCCGATGAAGTTGTAGCCGGTCACGGTGTCGCGCGTGTGGAAGTAGCGCATGCCGAAGTTGCCGCGGTAGTTGCTGCCGGCGAAATCGGCCTGCCAATAGAACGCGCGGTTCTGCTCCTGGATGCCGTAGGTGGCCTTCGGATCCATCGGGGCGCTGGTGTAGAGCGACTCGACGTAGCTCTTCAGGCCGCCGCGGCTGATCTGCGTCCAGTTCGCCATGCTCGCGGTAGGGTCGAGGCCGTCGAGATAGCCGCTGGGGGTGCCGCCGCCATTGAGGTCGGCCAGCGAGACGCCAGAGCCATCCTGCGTCGGGATGCTGGCCTGATAGCCGGTCTGGCCGTTGTAGTGGTTGCTCGCCTTGATGCCCACTTCGATCTCGTTCAACGGACCCCAGCTCAGGTCATGGTTGAAGTCGGCCTGGAAGTAGCGCTCCTTGTCGTAGCTCGGCGCGTAGCTGAAGCCGGCGCCGTGGGCCAGCATCTGGCTCGGGTCGTTGGCTGCGTTGTAGTTGATCTGCGGGTTCTGGCCGTTGAGATTCCAGTTGTAGCCGCCGTAGCCGCGGAACTGGACGTTGTAGATCCCCTGCGAACCACCGGTGGAGCTGGTGTAGCCGATCTGGCTGGAGGCGTTCCAGCCGTCGCCATGCCAATCGGCGCGGAGTTGCGCCGTGCCGGTGTTCACCTTGGAGTAGCGCTCGTAGCCATCGAGATACGTCGGCGCGCCGGCGCCGTACGAACCGCTGGTGGCCACGCCGTTGTTGAAGTTGAGCGCGGTGGCATCGGGCGCGCTGCCCGACCAGTCGCCATAACGGCTCTGGTTGTAGTTGTCGAACTTCTCGGTGACGTACAGGCCGGTGAAGTTCAGCTCGAACGACTGGTTCGGCTTCCACTGAATGCCGGTGGACACGCCGTCGCGCTTGCGTTCCTGCTTGAACAGGGCGGTGTTGATGGCGGTGGGATACACGCCCGTCTGGCCCGGCGGCACCACGCCCGGCGCGAACTGGTGGTTCGGATCGGTATCGGTCGGATCGTTGGCGCGCTGGTAGCCGAAGATCTCGGTGCCCTCGCGCTGGATCACGCGGTCCGAATGCATCACGGAGCCGAGGATGCCGAAGGTGTTGTCGCTGTTCTTCCAGCTATACAGCAGCGAACCCTGCGGCTCGCCCTTGCCGGCGCGGTCGTTGTACTGGTAGCCGAGGTTGCCGGTGAGCGTGTTGGCCTTCAGGTCCAGCGGGCGACGCGTGTTGATGATCACCGTGCCGCCGATCGAACCTTCATCGATGCGCGCCTGCGGTGTCTTGTAGACCTCGGCGGTGCCGATGATTTCCGATGTCAGCAGGCTGTAGTCGAAGGAGCGGCTGTCCGGGTTGTTAGGGTCGGACGTCCAGTTGGTGGAAGCCAGCGTCTGGCCGTTGAGCAGCAGGCGATTCAGTGCCGGGTCGGTACCCAGGATGCTGACCTTGTCGCCTTCGCCGAAGTTGCGGTCCACGCTGATGCCGGGCAGATGCGAGAGCGACTCGGCCACATTGGTGTCCGGGAACTTGCCCACGTCCTCGGCCGAGATGGCGTCGACGATGGAATCGGAATTGCGCTTGAGGTCCAGCGACTTCTGCAGGCTCGCACGGATGCCGGTCACAGTGATGCCCTCGAGCTGCGTGGCCTTCTTGGCATCGGGTGCATTCTGCGGAGCGTTGGCCGGCTGTTGCGTGCTGTTGTTCTGGGCCGGGCTGGCGTTGTTGGTGGCGGCGTCCTGCGCCATGGCCGATGCGCTGGCGAACAGCGCCGCAGCCATACCCATCCAAAGTGTGGTCTTGCGATAAGTCACGTCTACCTCTCTGCAACGCCAAGCGCTGAGCGGTTTGGGGAACGACAAGCGCGCTCCCCGTGATTGTTCGAGACGAACTCACCCGCACTGCCTTGCGGCGGTGGTCGGGTCGTTCGAGTGCGTTGATCGATGGGGCCGGCGAGGGGACCGGTCGCCTGTTGCCATGACTGGCGGGTACCGAAGGGGTGGCAAGGCCGCCGTGCAGGGCACCCCGGCCTTTTCGGTATCACACGACTCGGAACCCCTCGCCGCGCCACCGGCTACGTGTGGAGATCACCGGCGACGGGATCATTCTTGAAGTGCGCTGATAATGTTGTCAACAGAAAATTTCACTCGATCTAAAGATTCACGGGCATCGGTAACTCCGTGATTTGGCGGGATAAAAAGATCTGCTCGGATATTGCGCTGCAATATCCTGGGCGACATTTTTAAATCGATCCAAGTTGGCCGGTCCGGTTGGGGAAACGGGTGGTGGGTCGGGGAGTCAGGCGGGGACTGGGTTTCACGGGGCTGACGGTGGATGGCGTCAGTGGCGACGCGCCGTTGAAGTGCTTTGCTGCACTGCATCGCAAGGATCTGCGTGCCCGGCCGTCCTATCGGCTTCCGTGGTGCCGCCTGATGCCGTTCCAAAGGGTGGCGACACGCGGTTGAACAGCGATCGCCCTGGCAGCGGATGGCTCGTGTCTTCACGAATTCGTCATACCCGGCACCTAGGCTCGCGAACGTCTTGGAGCCGTAGCCTTCCTCGGCGAACACGGTCGGAGGAGGCGGGGTGCGCGAGAAGCATGGGGCGTGGCAGGCGTTGTTCGCGGAAAAGGGCGCGACGCTGAGCAAGTACTTCCTGCGTCGTGTGGCGCATCGATGGGACGCGCAGGACCTCGTGCAGGAGGTCTATCTGCGCCTGTTGCGCATCGAGCCGGACGACGCGGCCAACATCCGCAGTCCCGAGGCGTACCTGTTCACCGTGGCGGCGAACCTGGTGAAGGAACACGCCGTGCTGCGCCAGCAGCAGCCGTTGGGCAGCGACCAGTTCGATCAGGTGGTGGAGCAACTGGTGGCACCGACCAACCTCGAAGCGGACACGGACAGCGAACGGCGCCAGGAGCGCCTGAGCGGGCTGATCGATCGCCTGTCGCCCAAGTGCAAGGCGGTGTTGATCATGCATTACCGCGATGACATGTCGTATCGCGAGATCGCCGAGCGTATGTCCATCTCGACGAACATGGTGAAGAAGTACATCGTGAAAGGCTTGGCAGCGTGCCGGCAAAGGATGGCCGACTATGAATGAAGCATCGCAGTTCGACGCCGCGCGGCAGGCGCGGCGCATCACGGAACAGGCCGTATCCTGGTACATCGAGCAGCAGGAGCCGCTGAGCGAACGCCAGCGCGTGGCGTTCCTGAGCTGGTTGCGCGCATCGCCGCGTCACGTGGCGGAGTACTTCGCCGTGGCGCAGATGCATGGCGACTTCAAGGCGGCAGCCGCGTTGAAGACGATGACCGCCGACGAACTGGTCGAGAAAGCCACCAGCAACAATCCGGTGGTCATGTTTCCCTTGATGGAAGGCGCCATGCGCGAGCCGCAGGCGCCGCGCGCCGGGCGGCTGCGTCGCTGGGTGGCCGGCGTGGCGGCGCTGGCCGCGGCCGTGGCGATGGCGTGGCTTGGTGTCGGTCATGGGCACCTGGCCAGCGGCAACATCGAGCAGCGTTACGCCGCCGATACCGCCGCCATGCGTTCGGTGGCGCTGCCGGATGGCACGCTGGTGCAGCTCGACCACGACAGCGTCATCGACGTGCGCTTCGACGGCCGCTTGCGCCGCATCGATGTCGTGCGCGGCAACGCACTGTTCGACGTAGGCAAGGACGCGGCGCGGCCCATGCTGGTCAACGTCGGTGGGCATATCCTGCAGGACATCGGCACCGTGTTCGACGTCAAGCGCGCTCCGCAAGGCGATACGCTCACCGTGATCAGCGGCCGCGTGCGCGTGATCAACGCGCCGGATGCGGCGCATGCCGGCTTCGACATCACCTCGCTGGGTGGCGACGCCGTAGCGGATCTGACCGCCGGCCAGCAGATCTCGCTGACGGCCGCGGGCGTAGGCGCAAAGGCACCGGCGAAGATCGCCAGCGTCACGGCGTGGCTGCCGGCGGACATCCGCTTCCAGCATGAAACCATCGGCAACGTGGCGCGCCGCTTCAACGCCTACACGAGCCGGCCGCTGGTGATCGAGAACGAACGCATTGCCGCCGAGCGCATCAGCGGCATCTTCCATGCGGACAACCCACAGGCGTTCGCGGCCTATCTGGCGACGCTGCCCGATGTGCGTGTCATCGACGAGAGCGATCGCGTGCGCATCGTGGCCGCGAATCAAACGGAAACCAAAAGCCGGCGCTTGTAAGAAAAGATTCACGCAATTAGCGGTACCCGATGGTGCGGGAGCGGACTCTTGAAAGGTAGGGGCAGGCGAAAAGCGCATCGCGTGGAACGCCGGCTATCCACTACTCCACTCAAGGTCTACCCCGCATGCGCAATCGTTTGGCCTTCCATATCGCGCTGGCGCTCGCCGCCGGCCTTCCCCTGGGCGCTTATGCCCAGGCTGCCGCCACGGTGCATACCACGGCCATTGGCGCCATGCCGCTGTCCAAGGCGCTGGAAAACTTCTCGCACGAAGCAGGCATGCAGGTGGTGTATGGCTCGGACATTCCGGACACCATCCGCAGTCCCGGCGCCGATGCGGGCCTGGCGCCGGAGCAGCAGCTGCGCCAGTTGCTGGCAGGCACCGGCCTGACCTATCGCCTCGTCACGCCCAGCACGGTGTCGATCATCCCGGGAAACGTGGCAGCCAATGCGGGCAATCCGGCCTCCGCTGCGGTGACGACGGCCGGTAATGCCAGCTCCGGTTCCTACGTCGACGCTCCGGCTGCTTCCAGCAGCAACAAGAGCGCCAAGGATCTCGACCAGGTGGTGGTGACCGCGCGTTCCGGTGTGGACGAGCGCACCAAGGCACAGACCAGCTACTCGATCACCACCATCGATGAAGATCGCCTGCGCATGCAGAACCCCACCAGTGTCACCGAGGCCATGAAATCGGTGCCGGGCTTCTGGGTGGAGTCCTCGGGTGGCGAAGCAAGCGGCAACATCCGCGCGCGCGGCATTCCGGTCGATGGCTATGGCTCAGTGAACCTGCTGGAAGACGGCATACCGGTGCAGCACGATCCGGCGCTGGGGTATCTCAATGCCGACCAGGCGTTCCGCATCGACGAGACCATCGACCACATCGAAGTGGTGCGCGGCGGACCGTCGTCGATCTTCTATTCCAACGCGCCGGCCGGCGCGATCAACTTCATCCCGCGTCAGGTCGGCGAATCCGCCGAAGGGCTGGTGAAGTACACGGTGGGCAACTACGGCCTCAATCGCCTCGACTTCTGGTACGGCACGCCCATCGGCGACGGCTGGAAGCTGAGCGCGGGCGGTTTCTATCGCCAGGACAACGGCATCCGCCGTCCGGGCTTCACCAATGACCAGGGCGGCCAGCTACGCGCCACGCTGGGCAAGCAGTTCGAAAACGGCAGCATCAGCTTCGACATCAAGCGCATGGACGACAAGGTCGCGCTGGACCTCGGTATTCCGATGTACCGCAACGCCAACAGTGACCTACTGGCCGTGCCGGGCTTCAACGGCAACTACGGCACGCTGGCCGGACCCGAGACCGAACATATCAAGATGGTGCAGGGCAATGGCAGCCTGTACGACTTCGACAACAGCCTCGGTACGCAGGTCAAGCGCACACAGTTCACGACAAAGTTCGACTACAAGCTAGGCGACGACTGGAAGATCGCCGAAGACCTGCGTTACAGCGACACCGACACGCAACGCAATGGCGTGTTTCCCAACGCAGTGCAGACGGTGGCCGACTTCCTGACCACGGCGAAGAAGAAGCTGGCGCAGTTCTATCCTGGCGCGGCCGGCATGCAGTTGCAGTACGTGGACAACGGACAGGCCTACGTGCCGAACCAGGGCAACAACGGACTGGTGGTGCTCGGCGGCCTGCGCGGTGTCACCATGCCGATGACCGAGTGGACCAGCAACACCCGCCTGATGCGCAAGTTCGAGTTCGGCGACCAGACCCATGACGTCACGCTGGGTTACTACTACGCGCACTTCAACCAGAGCTTCGACCGCTATTCGTCCACCGCCGTGCTCACCGCCACGGACAACGCGCGCCTGCTGGATGTGATCGCCGTCAACGGCGCCGGCAACCCGATCGGCAAGCTCACCGACGGCGGCATCTACGGCTACGGCTACGAGTGGGCGCATGCCAGCGGCAGCTCCAATACCAACGCGTTCTACCTGTCCGACGAATGGCAGGTCAACGACAAGCTGCGCATCGACGGTGGCGTGCGGTGGGAACGTGTGAACACCAAGGGCTGGACCGAGGGATCGCAGACGGTAAACCTGGGCACACCCTCCACCTCCAATGTGCTCACCGGCAACGGCCAGTACGTGAGCTATGACCACAGCTTCGACAAGCTGGGCTGGACCATTGGCGCCAACTACCAGTTCAGCGACCACCAGGGTGTGTTCGCGCGCTATACCTCCACGTTCCGCCTGCCGAACCTGAGTTCGTACATCACCTCGCCCACGGCCACGCCGATCACGCAGACGATGATCCTGCCGGAGATGGGCTACAAGTACAGCAACCGTTACATGGATGCGTACGCCACGCTTTTCTATACCAAGTACAACAACGTCAGCTTCAGCAACTACGTCTACGATCCGAACACCAGCGCATCGATAGCGCAGACTGGTTACGCCGATACGAAGACCTACGGCCTGGAACTGGAAGGCACGTTCTATCCGTCGAAGTACTTCGACGTGCAATATACGGCGACCATCCAGGATCCCCAGTACAAGGGTCTGCGCTACAACACCTTGACCAACAATGTGCTGGTGCCGCTGGATTACGACGGCAATCAGCTCATCCGCGTACCGAAGAACAGCTTCCGCATCGTGCCGGGTGTGAACCTGCTGGACGACAAGCTGCGCGTGCAGATGTCGTACGAGTACGAAGGCCGTCGCTACGTCGATACCGCCAACTCCGTGGTGTTGCCGCAGTACCACACCATTGGCCTCAGCGCGCGCTACCAGATGACGCCGGAGCTGTCGTTCTTCTTCTATGCTGACAACCTCAACAACTCGCTCGGCCTGACGGAAGGCAACCCACGTGCCGGCGAGCTGGCGAGCAGCGACGCGACCAAGAGTGTGTTCATTGCCCGGCCGTTGCTGGGTCGTTCGTTCCGCGCGTCGGTGATGTACCGGTTCTGACGCTGTCCGGCGTCCTGCGCGTCGCTCCGCATGGCGACGCGCAGGGTGCTCCCTTGCTCGAAGGAAGCAAGTCATGAGTGAGCATGCCCGTTCTCCCTATCGCTTCCTTGGCCTGGTGGTGCTGTGGCTGACGATCCTTGGCGTAGCCTGCGCCACCGAGACCGCGCCTGACGTGGTGTTGCACGGACGGATCGACGGCAGCGCCAGCCATACCTATCGCGAAGTGCCTTTCGACGTACCCGCAGGCGTCAATCGCATCACCGTGCAGTTCGAATACAGCGGCCGCGAGGAACACACCGCTATTGACCTTGGCCTGGAAGATCCAGACGGATTCCACGGCCCGCAGGGCCTGCGCGGGTGGACCGGCGGCAGCAAGCGCCTCTTCACCGTCGGCACCGTCGATGCCACGCCCTCGTTCTCGCCGGGCCCGATCTCGCCAGGCCGGTGGAACCTGTTGCTGGGCATACCCCACATTCGCGAGAAATCGATATCGGAGTTCACGGCGAAGATCTGGTTTGGCCATCCCGGTGATCCGGCGTGGCTGCCGACGGTGATGAACCCGCCGCTGCGCAAGGGGCCGGGTTGGTATCGCGGCGACCTGCACATGCACGGCGCGCATAGCGACGGCAGCTGCAAGACGCAGAGCGGCGACACGCGTGTGCCGTGCCCGCTCGCCTTCACCGTGGAAGATGCCGCCCGGCGTGGGCTTGATTTCATCGCGCTGAGCGATCACAACGCGACGTCGCAGGCCAACGATATTCGCGAACTGCAGCCGTACTACGACCGCCTGTTGCTGATCCCATCGCGCGAGGTCACGACGTTCCAGGGTCACGGCAACCTGCTTGGCACCAGCGAGCCGCTGGATTTTCGCCTCGGTAGCAAGACAGTGCCGGACTGGAACGCACTGCTGACGCAGGCCGCCGGCCTGCACGGCGTATTTTCCATCAACCATCCGATTCGCCCCAACGATGAGACCTGCATGGGCTGCGGCTGGACGCCTGCGCAGCCGGTAGACATGCATCGGGTGCAGGCCATCGAGGCGGTGAACGGCATGGATGCGTTGAATCCAGCGCAGACGGGCATCCCGTTCTGGCAGAAGCAGCTCGACCAAGGTTTTCACATCACCGGTATCGGCGGGAGCGACAGCCACGACGTCAAGCTGCCGTTGCCGGCACCGGGTGGCAGCAACCCTATCGGTGTGCCGACCACGGTGGTGCACGCTGACGAGTTGTCCATGGAGGCCATCGTCGAGGCGATTCGTGCGGGACACGTTTACATCGACGTGCAGGGCCGCCGGGATCTGGCCTTCGACTTCGTGGCGAACGCCGTGGGGCGTACGGCGGAAATGGGTGACACGCTCGCCGCGCCGAAGGGAAGCATCGTGGAGGTCACCCTGCATGTGAAGGCATTGGCGGGTGCGCGCGTGGAAATCATTGTCGATGGCAAAGCGTTCCAGCCGAAGGCCAGTCTCGCTATCCAAGACGCCGAACAGATGCTGTCGTTCGACTGGCCTAGCGATGGCAGACGACACTGGATGCGCGCCAATGTGCGGGCAGCGGACGGGACACTGCTGGTCGTGGGCAACCCCGTCTATCTCAATGATTGAAGCGGTGGCGCGCGGGACGGCGACGTGAGTGGCGCAGCGGGAACGAGTTCTTCATCGCGTACTCGGCGATCCGCCTATAATGCGAGGCCGCCTTTTCACGGGCAGCGTCGCGCAAGCCTGCTTCCGGAATGGGGCCCGTCTAGGATCCGGTCGATATGAAGCTCTTGGCTATCTCTGGCAGCGCCCGCCAGGACTCAACGAATACGGCCCTGTTGAGGGCGATGGCGAGGCTTGCACCGGAAGGTGTACAGGTGTCGGTGTTCCACCGGCTGGATACCTTGCCCGTGTTCTCGCCCGATGCCGAAGGCGAAAGGACACCGGAGATGGTGTTGCGGTTTCTGGATCAGGTGGCGGCTGCCGATGGCGTGATCATTTCCAGTCCGGAATATGTGCGATCGATTCCCGGCGGCATGAAGAACGCCATCGACTGGATGGTGTCCCGCTTCGAGATCATCGGAAAGCCCATCGCGCTGGCGCACGCCTCGCATCGGGGCGATGAAGTACTGGCGTCGCTGCGGGTGGTGCTGGCTACCGTCAGTGACGGATTCTTACCGCAGGTATTTCTGCGTATGCCGCTGGTCGGCAAGTCGCCTGACGACATCGTGGCCTTGATGGACGATCCCGACTACGCATCGCCGGTGATCGACTTCCTCTCGGACTTTGCTGCGGCCATTCGTTCCGGCTAGGTTCACGGCTTGTTGCCGGCCACGATGAACGGACCGCGCGCTGTGTTGTTGAGGGCGGGCGCAATTTCATCCTTTCCTTCCACGATCCAGCTCTCTCGCGACTTGGCGTGAGGGAGTTGTGAGCGTGCGTGATATCGCCGTGAATCAGGGTAATTCTTCTTAGCACAACTACGTAGTCTCACGAATTGTCAGCGTCGCTTAAATCCGCGACCGTGAAGACCGATGTGCACTGTAGGTGTGCGCCTTGCATTGGTGCGGAAACGACAGCTCGCATCCGTCATGGGTCGTGATCGCCAGATGGCGGTGCGGCGGCCCGCCACCGGGTCGGAACCGACGCTTGGGGAGACGCGTAGTGCACGTAGCAAGTCGCCCTGGCGCCGCCATGGCATGGATGCGAAAGCCCAGATCGACTGGCTGGCTGTGGCTGGGTGTGCTAGCGGCGCTGTTATGGGCGAATACCTGCGCCGCGGCACGTGATCCATTGCCTTCGTGGAATGACGGTGCGGCCAAACAACAGATAACCGCATTCGTCGCGAAAATCACTACGCAAGGATCGAGCGACTACGTCGAGCCCGCCCGCCGCATCGCTGTGTTCGATAACGACGGCACGCTCTGGTCAGAGCAGCCGATCTACTTCGAGTTCATCTTCGCGCTGGATCAGGTAAAAGCACTTTCACCGGCACATCCCGAATGGAAAACGATGGAGCCGTTCAAATCTGCATTGGCCGGTGACATGAAAGGCCTCGCCGCCACCGGAGAGCAGGGTGCAGCGGAACTGATGGCGGCTACGCATGCCGGCATGACTACCGATGAGTTCGCGCGCCGCGTCAACCAGTGGATGTCGACCGCACGCCATCCGAGCACCCATCGCGTGTACACCGAGATGGTCTACCAGCCAATGCTGGAGGTGCTGCATTACCTGCGCGACAACGGCTTCAAGGTGTACATCGTCTCAGGGGGCGGACAGGACTTCATTCGCGCATGGGCCGAGGCCGTGTATGGCATTCCACCGGAACAGGTGATTGGCAGCGAGGGCGAACTCTCCTTCTCGATGCACGACGGTCATCCCGTACTCATGAAGCAAGCCAAGGTTGCGCTGGTCGACGACCACGGCGGCAAACCCATTGGCATCGAGCGCTTCATCGGTCGCAAACCCATTCTTGCATTCGGTAACTCCGACGGCGACCAGCAAATGCTGGAGTGGACCGCTTCGGGTGATGGTGCCCGTTTCGCGGGTCTGGTTCACCACACCGATGCGTCGCGCGAGTACGCCTACGACAGGACATCTCCCGTCGGCAGATTGGACAAGGCGCTGGACGAAGCCACGGCCCAAGGCTGGACCGTGGTGGATATGAAGATGGACTGGAAAGTGATCTATCCACCGGAAAAGCAGTAGCACGACACGACGGCGTAGCAACCGGGCGCCCTCGCGAAAGGAATGACGTGAACACCGTTGGCTGCCGCGTGCAGTCGTGTATCTCAGGAGGTTCCCATGTTTCCCCTGTGGCAGCGCAGTACCTTGATGAAATCACTGACTACCGTGGTCACGACGGCATTGCTCGTCGTGGCCGCCGTCACTATCCAGCCGCCCGTCGCCAAGGCGCAGGCCACGCAGGAGCAGTCATCGGACAACGGCAAACCCAACATCCTTGTCATCTTTGGTGATGACGTGGGCATTTCCAACCTCAGCGCCTACTCGATGGGCCTGGTGGGTTACCGCACGCCCAATATCGACCGCATCGCCCGCGAGGGCATGATCTTCACCGACTACTACGGCGAGAACAGCTGTACCGCAGGTCGTTCGACCTTCATTACCGGTCAGACGGTGCTGCGCACCGGTATGTCGAAGGTGGGGGCACCGGGTGCTCCCCAGGGTATTCAGGACCGCGACATCACCATTGCCCAGGCATTGAAGGGCCTTGGCTACGGTACCGCTCAGTTCGGCAAGAACCATCTCGGTGACCAGGATCGATTCCTGCCGACCAAGCATGGTTTTGACGAGTTCTTCGGCAATCTTTATCACCTCAACGCCGAAGAAGAGCCGGAGCGCCCTTACTGGCCGAAGAACAACCCGGACTTCCTCAAGGCCTATAACCCGCGCGGCGTCATGCACGCCACCGCCGACGGCAAGATCGAGGACTCTGGACCGCTGAACAAGAAGCGCATGGAGACCATCGACGACGAAACTACCGGCGCGGCGATCTCCTATATCAAGAAGCAGGCGGATGCGAAGCAGCCGTTCTTCGTGTGGATGAACTTCACGCGCATGCATATCTTCACCCACGTCCGGCCCGACTTTAAGGACAAGGGTGGCCTGGGCGATGGCCACGACTATGCCGATGGTATGTGGGAGATGGACCAGAACGTCGGCAAGCTACTGAAGACGCTCGACGATGCGGGCATCACCAAGAACACGATCGTCGTGTTCACCACCGACAACGGACCGAACTTCTTCACCTGGCCGGATGCCGCCAATACCCCGTTCCGCAGCGAGAAGGACTCCAACTGGGAAGGCGCCTTCCGCGTACCGGGCATGGTCCGTTGGCCCGGTCATATCCGACCGAACACCGTCAGCAACGCGCTGATTTCCGGTCTCGATTGGTTCCCGACGCTGGTGGCCGCCGCGGGCGATCCCGATATCACCAACAAGCTGCTCAAGGGTACAAGCATCGCTGGCAAGAACTACAAGGTCCATCTGGACGGCTATAACTTCCTGCCTTATCTCACGGGTAAAACCAACGAATCGCCACGCCATGAGTTCTACTACTTCGATGACGACGCGCAATTGGTTGCCATCCGATGGGATGCACTGGAGCCGAATGGCATTCGTCCGGACGCCTGGAAAGTGGTGTTCTGCGAGCAGCGAGCGCAAGGGAGTTTGAACATATGGCAGGAACCCTTCACCTGCCTGCGCCTGCCCAGGCTATTCAATCTGCGCATGGATCCCTATGAGCGCGCGAACATCGGTCCGACCACCGGATACGAGCGATGGGAGACGGAGAATGCCTACCTGATCTTCGAGGCCAATCGCCGGGCGGTCGGGTTCCTGCAGACGTTCAAGGAATATCCGCCTAGCCAGCTGCCGGGCTCCTTCACCATCGACGGGGCGGTCGAAGCCATGAAGATGCAGTTGATGAAGCAACAGCAGGGCAAGTAACCCTAGCGTGACGGGTGGTGGATACACCGCCCGTCATCGTGACACGCGATAAGCCAGCACCCGCTGTTGCCCATGGCGACAGCGGGTGTTGGCTTTTCCGGGTTGGCGCAGGAGGCCGGTTCGGGCCGAACGATGGCAGGCGGCTCGTTGCCGCGGCTGGCCTTGCTGCGCGACATTTAATGTCGTGGGGCGTTCGGTGCGAAGCGCAAGCCCATAGCAGAGCACCTCAGCAGGAAGCGCTCCGACAAGAAGGGCGCTGCCTGTCAATGGATGCAAGCCCTCCCCGACAACGCCGAAGCGCAACGCTTCATAGGTCGTGACGCACCTGTCACCGCATCCAGCGCACTCGCATCGAGCACGGTGGCCGACCATAGGGTGGCTAACGGTGGCACGCGCGTCCCGATAGTGCACAGACGCTTGAACGGAACAGCCGTGTGGCGTGCCGGCGGTGCCGTGGCAAGCGCAGCGGACACCGGCTGTGCCGCCTTCGGTCCATGGTTGTCGCTCGCATAGAGACGTCATCGGGGCTGGTGGGGACTTCCATGGAATGGCATTCAGACCGTTCCGATGGAGCCGTATCGATGCGGTTCATAACATGAAAGATGCCCGGAATGGGCCACGAGGTCGGGCAGGTCACAGAGGTTCAACGTTCTCCATGTCGCAATTGCAATGGGCTTCCGTCACGGTCGGCATGCTGGTTGGCCTCGGCGTCACGCGCATCCTGACCTGCTTTGCCGCCGTCGTTCGTTCCAGGGGTGTTTCCCGCCCCGACTGGATTCCGCTGGTCTGGGCTGCCGTCATCTTCCTGATGGAACTGCACATGTGGTGGGGGCTTCAGGATGCGCTGCAGGCCGTCCAGACATGGTCGTTCCGTGTATTCCTGATGTTCCTTCTGTCACCGCTGCTTCTGTACTTCTCGGCGGTGATGATCCTGCCTTTCGGTGAGCTGCGCCACGGCGATGATTACCGTGCCTTGTTTGACCATCATGGTCACTGGGCGCTGATGTCCATCAGCGCCTATTACCTCGATACGGTGTGCGAGAACACCCTCTACTGGGGTGCTGATCCCCTCTCGTGGTGGACGGCCATACATTTCACGCTGGCTGCGCTTCCCCTCGTTGCCTTCTTCAGCCCTCGCTGGGCTCATGGCGCCATCGCGCTCCTGTTCCTGGCCGTCAACATCGTCTTCATTTTCCTTCACTGAATCGGTGACATCGGATGTCTACTGAAGAATTACCCGGGAGGTCGCGCCGAAAAACGGTCGCCGTTTTGTCCATCGCGGCGTTCCTTGGTGTGGCCTTGCTGACCGCTGGTGTCTGGTGGAAGACCTATCGTTCGGGCCAGGGTCCATCGGACTCCTCGGTCGTGGAAGGCACGCCATTCAGCTACGAGTACGTGCCGCCACGCGATCCCAAGCTCGCGCACACGTATGAAATGGTGCGGGACATGGACCTATTCGCTCGGTTGACGGAGATCAAGGCCGTTGACGGAATGCTCGTCCTTCCAAAGCCAATCCACTTCATTGCGGCGGAATGCCAGGAGGTGAATGCCTTCTACTCACCACCCAAGGCGGAGATGGTGCTTTGTTACGAGCTGGTCAACGACATTCTTGCCAAGGGCAAAAGTATTGCAAAGGAAGAAAAGCGGGATAAGGACTTCCCATCCCTATACCTGGTCGGTGCCCTGCGTTTCGTCATGCTTCATGAGCTTGGTCACGCGCTGATCGACCAGTTGCAGCTTCCTATCACTGGCCGTGAGGAGACGGCTGCCGATGAATTCGCAGCAGTCGTCATGCTCCAGTATGTCGATCACGCCGAGGTGCGCGGCGGCGTGGAGAACAGCATCTCTTACGCCGGAACCTACCTCATGCCTACCGGCAATGTGGATGGCGCGCCGGCGTATGCCGATGAGCACGAGATGGGTGAACAGCGCTACTTCAACCTTCTTTGCATGATCTATGGCAGCGATCCGGCGGGATTCCTCAGTATCGTCACCGAGAAGGGGTTGCCAGAGCAGAGGGCTTCGTCGTGCCCGGCGTACTCTGCGCGGATGATGACGACATGGGGAAACCTTCTCTATCCACACGCGGCCACCAACAGGCAACTGAGTACCGAGGAGTGGGAGGCCCAGGTGGCAAGGGGCCGGGAAGCGCAGGACAAGAATGTGGATCAATACATCCGTTGAGTCGTTGTCGGTTCTCACCATGCCCAAGGTGTACCTGTGTAGTGAGTCAAGCCGATGGGCGGGAAGGTCGGCGCACCGGCTCGGCTAACACGCAATCGAAGGATTAGTCATGAAATTATCGGTACTCTCACGTTTTCTTCTTTCCCTGCTCCTGGCATGCAGCGCGACAGCCATGGCCAAGCAGCCGACCGGCGATGCCGCATCGACCGATGCCAAGGCAGTATCGACGGATAAAGCAGGCACGGTGACGCGTGGCAAGACGATCATGAAGCAAGGCCAGAAGGGGTTCCTGTCGCCAGTAGGTGAAGCGTCGCCGCGTTCGCAGCCTGACGCGCCAAATTCCGTGAACAAGGTCGTGAAACAAGTGTTCGACAAGGGGAGCGATTCGTCGTCCAGGTCAGGCACGGCCAGCACCGTTCGCGGTAACAATACAAACTGTTCACCTGTGCTCGCGGGCTCCAAATCCTGCGAAACTGTCGATAGCATCCTTACCGCGCATCAGAATCAGCGGATGGACAGTGACGACACCCAGACCCCCCAGGATGTCCAGCGGGCGACACGGTACCCGCAGGATGTCCGAGGCGCATGCATTGCCTCCAAGGGCGGGGATGGCGACTGCGGACGCTGACCAGCACGCGGCCCCGGGCGTCAAGCAAAGATGCATCGTGCAAGGCTGCGACAAGTTCGTCCTGGTCTTCGATGAACTGCATCTTTGCTCTATCCATGGCGACATCGGACCGACGCTGGTCCGCATGATTCGATAGTACTGGCTCCGTTGCTTCGCCTGATCCGACGTGGTGCGTTCCACGGCCGAAGTTTGACGACTGGCCGATGATGGTCACCAGAACGTGGTGGCCGGCAATGATGCTCGATGGCGAATCCATCGAGAGGGCCTTGTTCCTTCTGCATGTGGATGATGCAAAGTCATCCGTATTTTTACTGAGGACTTTTCCTACCTAAGTAGGCCTTTGGGGGCTGGTTTCCTCCCTATACTGCGGAGACATCCAGCCTTGCGCGAGATCCATGCCTGCCATGAAGCCTCCCCGCGTTGGACAACATGCTTTTGTTGCCGAGCCTGTCGAGTCTTCGGTGGCGACGTGGTCAGCACTGCTGCTTTTCTGCTCCGGTGCGGCGTCTCTGGTCTATCAACTTCTCTGGATCAAACAGCTGTCGCTGGTAGTGGGGGTCGAGGTCTACGCGGTCACCATTGCAGTGAGCGCGTACTTTGCCGGACTTGCCATCGGTGGTGCCTGGTTCGGTCGCAAGGCGGACCGCCTGACACGACCTTTACGTCTTTATGCATGGTTGGAAGGCGCCATCGCCGTATTGGCCGTGGCGGCGACGCTCCTGCTGGCGCATAGCGCGGCGCTGTTCGTACATCTTCAGCAACAGATCGGTTGGGGCGCGTGGTTGCTTCCGTTCGCATGGGTGGGCGTGCCGGCCGTGGCGATGGGCGGCACGTTGCCGGTACTGGTGCGCACCTGTGCGCGTGCCAGTGTGGCGAGCACCGGGGGGCGGCTGTACGCGGCCAACACAGCGGGCGCCGTGGCTGGCGTGCTGCTCGCTCCCTTCACGTTGCTTCCCATGTTGGGTGTGCAGGGTTCGGCGTTGGTCGCCGCTGCGGTCAACGTGTTGGCTGCACTCCTTGCGCTGGCGCTGGATCGCCGTTGTTCTCCATCCCCATCGGACCTTTCACCGGAGATCGCGCCGTCTTCGCGCTCCGCGCGACTGGCGCTGGTGCTCTACGCGGTGGCAGGAGGTATCGCGCTCGGCTACGAGGTGATCTGGTCGCAGACCGTGGTGCAGTTCATGAGTACGCGTGCCTTCGCGTTTGCCATGATGTTGCTGGTGTATCTGCTCGGGCTGATGGCGGGCAGCGCCATCTATGCGCGCTACGCGGATCGGGTTCGCGATGGCTGGGTGGCCTTCGGCATGTTGATCGCGCTGGCGGGGCTGGTGGCATTGCTCCAGGTGGGCCTGCTCGGCGATTGGTTGCCTGTGTTGCAGAGCGGCGCGGCCAGCGTGGTGACCTCGTTGACGGCAAGCCGCCTCGCCGCCATGTGCGTACGGTTCCTGGTGGCGGCTGTCTCTATCGTGTTGCTGCCCACCTTGCTGCTCGGTGCAGCTTTCCCCGCGGTACTGCGCTTGTCGGTGCAACCCGGGCATCGTGGTCGTGGTGTCGGATTTACGGTGGCGCTCAATACGCTCGGCGGCATCGTCGGCACGGCGTTGACTGGCTTCCTGTTGGTGCCCGCCTTCGGGCTCGTGCATTCACTGGTGTTGCTCGCCATGGCGGGGTCAATGGTTGGCCTGGTTGCCGTATTCATGGGTTCCACGACGAAAAGCCGTCCAAGCTGGCTTGTACTCGTTGTCGCCCTGTGCACGCTACTGACGGCCATGCTGATGCCGGCCCAGAAGCTCGCTCTACTGCTCGCGCAGGCACGCGGCGGCGAGGTCACGTTCTATGAGGAAAGCCGGGGTGGAACGGTGGCCGTGCTGGCGCAGGGCCAGGGCGCCCATCGATTCCATCGTTTGTACATCCAGGGTGTATCCAACTCTGGCGACACGCTGCCGTCACAGCGCTACATGCGCCTGCAGGCGCTGCTTCCGTTGATCATTCATCGAGGCGAGCCGCGCTCGGCGCTGGTGATCGGCTTCGGTACCGGCATCACCGCCGGTGCGTTGTCGCAATATCCGGGGCTTCGTACACGCGTATGTGCGGAATTGCTGCCGGCTGTGGTGCGAGCGGCGCCCCAGTTTCTCGGCAACTATGGGGCAGGTAGCGGGTCGGGGCTGGATATCCGTCTGCGCGATGGCCGCCGCGAGCTGCTGGCCAGTGACCAGACGTATGACATGATCACGCTGGAGCCGCCGCCGCCTTCGGCAGCCGGCGTGGTGAATCTCTATTCACGCGATTTCTACCAGCTGGCCGCGAAGCGCCTCGCGCCGGGCGGCATCCTCGCGCAATGGTGGCCGCTTCCCACACAGAATGATGATGATTCACGCGCGATGGTGCGCGCCTTCCTCGATGCCTTCCCGCACGCCACGCTGTGGACTACCGAGCTGCATGAAATGCTGCTGGTCGGCTCGAATGACCCCATCGAGCTGGATGCCGGGCAGATCGAGCGACGCTTCAACCAGCCTTCCGTGGCGACGGCGTTGGGCGAGGTCGGCATCGCATCGCCTGCGGCCCTGCTGGCGACGTGGGTGACCGACCGCCATGGCCTCGAGCGCTATGCAGGCAACACGCCGCCGGTGACGGACGATCGGCCCAGCATCGAGTACGCCACCTGGGTGCGACGAAACGAACTCGTGCGCGTGCTTCCGGAGTTGGTGATGTTGCGCACGGAACCCGTGCTGCGCGGCGCGACTCCCGAGCTGATCGAAGCGATGCATCAGCAGCGCAACGTGCTGTTCACCTTCTACGCCTCAGGACTGGCCGCTTATCAGGGGCAACGCGATGAATGGGCACAGGCCATGGACACCGTGATGCAGGCCGATGGCCAGAATCCGTATTACCGCTGGATTGCCGGTGGCGGTCCCTGATCCAACCGAGCAAAGGAGCGCGAGGAAGCATGAATCCGAAAGAGGCGATGTCGACCCTGCGGACGCAGATGGAGAGCTCCATCATCGGGCAGCGCGATCTGATCCGTCAGATGGTGGTCGGTCTGTTGGCGAACGGACACCTGCTGCTGGAAAGCCTGCCGGGTCTGGCCAAGACCCGTGCGGTGAAGAGCATGGCCAGGAACCTGGATACCCAGATGCGGCGCATCCAGTTCACGCCGGACCTGCTCCCCTCGGATATCACCGGTACGGAGGTACTGCATCAGCAGGGCGGGCAGAACGTCTTTCAGTTCCAGCCGGGTCCGATCTTCGGCAACGTCATCCTTGCCGATGAAATCAACCGCGCGCCGGCCAAGGTGCAGGCAGCGCTGCTGGAGGCGATGGAAGAACGGCAGATCACGGTAGGGGGCACCACGCACAAAATGCCGGACCTGTTCATCGTGATGGCCACGCAGAACCCCATCGAACAGGAAGGTACATATCCGCTGCCGGAAGCGCAGCTCGACCGTTTCCTGATGAAGGTTCTGGTGGACTACCCGGACACGGAGAGCGAGATTGGCGTACTGCAGCTGGTTCGCGGTGAAGAAGTAGGCACGTCCTCTGGCTCGACGAGCGCGCCGATGACGCGCATCGAGCCGGCCAGCATCTTCGACGCACGCGGTGAGATCCATGCCGTGCACGTGGCGCCGGCCATCGAGCAGTACATCATGGCCCTGGTCGATGCCACGCGGCACTCCGCGAAGTACGACAAGACGCTGGCGACATGGATCCAGATCGGGTCGAGCCCGCGCGGCGGCATCGCACTCGAACGGACGTCTCGCGTTCACGCATGGCTGGAAGGTCGTGACCATGTGACCCCCGATGACGTGCGTGCGATGGTGCATCCCGTACTACGCCACCGCCTCATGCTTACCTATGACGCCAGCGCCGAGGGTATCCATGCCGATCAGGTGATCGACAAGATTCTGGAGCTGGTGGCGGTGCCGGCCTGAGGTCGCGGTCATGGCGGACATCGTAGCCAGCGATATCGGCACGGTCTATGTGACACCCGCGCACCTGGCGCGCATGGAGCATGACGCGCGTTGCCTGCGCGCCACGCCGCACCGTCCACATCACAGCATCCTCGCGGGACGGCATGCGTCCCGCCTGCGTGGGCGCGGACTCAATTTCGAGGAGATCCGTGCCTACGTACCCGGCGACGATGTCCGTCATCTGGACTGGAAGGTGTCGTTGCGCGTGGGGCACGCGATGGTGCGAGCGTATACCGAGGAGCGCGATCGCCCGGCATTGTTCGTGGTGGACCAGCGCATTTCCATGTTCTATGGGACGCGTCGCGCGATGAAATCGGTGGTGGCTGCGGAGGTGGCGGCGCTGGGCGCGTGGATGACCTTCCAGGCGGGTGATCGCGTGGGTGGCGTGGTCTTCGATGACCGCCGTATCCACAGCGTCCGTGCGCACCGCAACCGCTCCCGTGTGCAGTCGTTCCTGGGCGAGCTCGCACAGAGCAACCTGGCCTTGCGTGCGGACAGTCCCCAGCGCGTCGATCCGGGGCAACTGAATGCCGCGCTGCGTGCGGCACTCCACCTGGCGACACACGATTGCCTCGTGTGCGTCGTGAGTGATTTTCTCGGCGCCGACCAGGAGACCCTTCAGCTCATCCGTGAGCTGGCGGCGCACAACGACGTCCTCGCCGTGCTGGTCTTCGACCCCTCGGCGCGGGCCATGCCCGATCACGGCAAGATCGTCGTCACCGAGGGCGAGTTGCAGGTGGAGCTGGATTTCGGCCGCAAAGCCATTCGCGAACCGCTCAGCGCCATGTTCGATCAGCGTCTGCAGCAGACGGTGGAGCTAGTGCAGCGTTGCGGCGTACCGACCATGGCCATCGATACGGAGCAACCCACGCTGTTACAGGTAGCGCGCATGCTCGGCCATTTCGCGCAGATGCGAGGATAAGCGATATGTATCTGCTTGCCAGCGAACCACGGACAGCATCCATCGCCGACCTCAAGGAGATTCCCTCGCCCCCGCCGGTTTCCTGGATGCCGCAGACGGCGGGCTGGTGGGTTGTCGCCGCCATCGCTCTGCTTGGGCTGCTGGTGTTCGCGTTCTTCCGATGGCGTACCTGGTGGCGCAACCGTTACCGCCGCGCTGCGAAGGCTGAACTGGCGACGCTTGAACGTGCCATGGGTGATCCGCTCACGCGAAAGGAAGCATTGGCTGCGATACCCGCGCTGGTGAAGCGCACCGTGCTGACCTGGGCGCCGCGGGATGCGGTCGCGCCGATGACCGGCGAGGCGTGGCTGCGCTATCTCGATCGTACCTATCCCGAGGGCGGTTTCGTACGGGGACCGGGGCGCCACCTCGATGCGCTGGCCTACGGGAAGGGTGAGATTGGCAACGACGAAGTTGCCGCCCTGCTGGCATGGTTGCATCGATGGATCGACGGTCATGCTGCAGCTTGAATACCCCTGGCTGCTGACCCTGTTGCCCCTGCCGATCCTGGTCTGGTGGCTACTGCCGCCCTATGGCGAGCGGACCAAGGCGATCCGTGTGCCGTTCTTCGACGAGCTGGCGAAAGCCACCCGGCAGACACCGGCGCGTGGAGCGGTGATCCTGCGGGGTAACTGGCTGCGCCGGGTGCTCGCGCCGTTGTGTTGGGTGCTGCTAGTGCTGGCGCTCGCCGGTCCGCAGCGGTTGGAGCCGCCGATCGAACGCACGCAGTCAGCTCGCGACCTATTGCTGGCAATCGACCTGTCTGGCTCCATGGCGACGCCGGATTTCCTTGACCCCCAGGGGCAGCGCATCGACCGCCTCGGTGCGGTCAAGGGCGTGGTGGACGAGTTCATCAGCCACCGCACCACCGATCGCATCGGTCTGATCGTGTTCGGTACCAACGCGTTTCCCCAGGCGCCGCTCACGCTGGATCACGTGGCCGTGCGCGAACTGCTGGACGAATTGCGCGTGGGCATGGCAGGTGAGCAGACTGCCATCGGTGACGCCATTGGCGTGGCCGTCAAGATGACCGAGCACTCTCGGCAGCGCGAGCGTGTATTGATCCTGCTGACCGACGGCAACGATACCGCCGGACGTATCCCGGCGGAAAAGGCCGCCGATATCGCCAAAGCCAATCACATCGTCATCCACACCATTGGCATCGGCGATCCCGACGCCAAGGGAGAGAACCGGGTGGATCTTGGCGCGCTCAAACGCATCGCCATCGCCACCGGTGGCCGCAGCTTCCGCGGCGAGAACCGCGAACAGTTGGCGGATATCTACGCCTTGCTCGATCGCATGACGCCAAGCAAGGTCAGGCATTCGATTTATCGACCCAAGGTCAAGCTTTATTACCTGCCCCTGGGTGCTGCACTGCTGCTGATGGTGACGTATCACCTGCTGATGCTGGGTGTGCTCGCGCCGCTGATACGCAGACGTTCGACGTCTTCAAGCGCGACATCGCCGGTGGAGGGCTGAGCGATGGAGCAGGGCTTCCATTTCATTCGGCCGTTATGGTTACTGCTGTTGCCGCTCGGCCCCCTGCTGTTGTGGTGGTGGCAACGGCGCAACGATCCGCTGCAGCGCTGGAAGGGCATGATCGCGCCGCACCTGCTCGCTCATCTGGTGGTGGGCGACAGCGAGCACTGGCGCCCGCGCCCGATTCATCTGGTGTGCGCCGTCATTGTCATCGGCAGCATCGCCTGCGCCGGACCGACGTGGGAGCTGGAATCGCCCCCGTTCGCGGAGGACCGCGCGCCCATGATGGTCGCCATGGACTTGTCGCCGGCCATGAACGCCATCGATGTTTCGCCGACGCGACTGGAGCGTGCCAAGCAGAAGGTGCGCGACCTGATGGCGCTGCGCGCGGGTGGACGCACCGGCCTTATCGTCTATACCAACACTGCGCACATGGTGCTGCCCCCTACGGACGATGCGGCACTGATGGAGATGTTCCTCTCGGCGCTCAGCACCGATCTGTTGCCAGGCAAGGGCGTGAATGCCGGCGCCGCGCTTGCCCTCGCCGATCGACTGCTCGATGCCGAAGGCGACCCCGGCACCATCGTGTTCTTCACCAGCGGATTCGATGAGGCGCAGATCCCCACCTTCGTCGCGCACCACCAGCACTCGCGGCAGCAGGTGCTGATGCTCGCGGTGGCCCCCTGCGCGCGCCCGATGGCAGCGTGCAGGCTGATGCGGATGGAGCACCCTTGGTGGCGAAGCTGGACGACGGCGCTCTGCAGCGGCTGGCATCGCAGGCGCACATTCCACTGGCGAGCATCACCACGGGTGACCAGGACATGCAGTGGGTACAACGCGAAGCGGTGCACCATCTGCAGATCGTCAACGACAAGTCGTCGGTGCATTGGAAGGAGTACGGCTACTACCTGTGTTATCCGCTGGTGTTGATCGCCGTGTTCTGGTTCCGTCGCGGCTGGATGGTGCGCTGGGTCCTCGTGCTCGGCTTCGCAGGGCTGGGCGCGGTGCCGACTCCGGCGGCAGCGGCGGAATGGCATGTGGCGAACTGGTTTTTTACGCCGGACCAGCAGGGGCGCTGGTACTACGAGCACCGGGATTTCGGTAGCGCTGCGGCCCATTTCCAGACCCCCTACTGGAAAGGCTGGGCCCTGTACCAGCACGGGCGCTACGACGAGGCGCAGAAGATGTTCGAAACCATTCCGAGCGCGGAAGCGAAGTTCATGTCCGGCAACAGCTACGCGCACCAGTTCGAATATCAGGAGGCCATCGAGGCCTATAACGAAGCGCTGCGCATGCGTCATCCGTTCCCCGAAGCGGAAGCCAATCTCCGCCTGATGGTCAAGCTGATGAAGCAGCGTGCGGACGTGCCACCGGAAACCAAGGACGAAGACAGCACGCCCGACAAGATCAAGGAAGACAAGGAAGGCAAGAAGGGCAACGAGACGGAACAAGTCATGGGCAAGCGCCCCATCCAGCTGCCGGCGGATGTCTGGATGCGTAACCTCAGCGTGTCGCCCGCGGACTTCTTGCGCACCAAGTTCAGCATCGAGAACGGGGCGCCGCCGCCGGCCTCCGCCGCGACGGCGGCGCCGCAACCATGAAGGCATGGCTGTGTTGCATCCTGTGGCTCCTTGCCGCCGTCGCCCATGCCTACCAGCCAGCTGCGACATCGCCTGCCGTCCGCGTGCGCGTGCATCAGCAGCCTGCGGGGACGCTGATGCAGGGCGAGACCACGCGCATCGTGGTCGACCTGTTGACGCCGGACTTTTTCACCGACGCGCCCGTATTGCCCGAGCTTCACGTGGACGGTGCGTATCTGTCGCTTTCCAGTGAGACACCTGGCCACTTGGTGCAAACCATCGATGGGCAGACCTGGTCTGGCGTATCGCGTACCTATCTGATCACGCCACTGATGTCAGGGCCGATGGACATTCCCTCGTTCGAGATCACCGCCCACGTCGGTGCGGGGCACACGCCTGTGGCCGTGCAGACTCAACCGCTTGCGCTCCAGGTGCAGGCGCTGATCTTGCCGGAGGGTGTCACCGAGGCACTGATCGCCAGTTCGCTGAAAGTCACGCAGACCGTGATGCCGCAGGATGACGGACTGCACGTGGGGGATACCGTTACCCGTCGCGTCGAGATCTCGGCTGACGGCGCCCCGGCGATGATGTTGCCTCCCACTGCGTTTGCGGCGGTCCGCGGGCTCACGTTGTATACGGCCTCTCCTGTGGTGCGCGACGGCGTCGACAGTCATGGTCGTTTCGTGGGCGGCCATCGCGTGGACACGGCCAGCTATGTCGTCGACCGCCGTGGCAACTACACCTTGCCATCGGTATCCGTGCGCTGGATGGACAGCCGCACGCGGGAATGGCGCGAGAGCACGGTGCCGGCTGTCCGTTTCCATGCATGGTGGGGATCGCCGGACAAGCCCCGTTTCGCCTTGCCGCAGCAGGGTGTCATGCCACGGCTGGTCGAATGGCTATCGAGCGATGCAGGGCTCGCGGTGCTCGTGCTGGCGGTCCTAGCGGGGCTTGGCTGGTACTTCCGGGCATGGTGCTTGCGCCAATGGAATGACTGGAAGGCGTGGCGGTATCGTCGTCGCCATTCTGAGGCCGTGGCGTTCCGCGCCATCGCGCGTTTACGACATGAAGCATCGGCGACGAAGCTGGCCGAAGCGGTGGATGGGTGGGTCCGGCGGGCGACCGACGATGGTGCGCCGACTAGCGTGGCGGCATGGTCTGATCGTTACGGCGACGATGCGCTGACAGTCCGGTGGAACGCCTTGCAGAACGCGTTGTATGGGCAGGGCCCGACGGCATGGTCGGCGGGAGCCCTCATCGATGCGCTCTCAGTGGCAAGGCGTCGCTGGAAGTATGGCGAGAAGCGTTGGCGGCGCGCTCCTGCCTTGCCGCCGTTGAACCCTTCGGTGTGAGCAGTGGCCGCGACACATTCACGACGTCATCGCATGCGGCGACTAACATGCCGGTTCATGCCGATAAACCCTGACATCCCAGGAAGGGACGCAAAGCATTCATAACGCAGGTATCGGGAGAGAGGGATGGGGCGTTCCAGGAAGAGCCATGGCAAGCGCTCCGGCAAGGTGACGGCTGCGCCGTCAACACCGGCGGCTGTCGCATCGACACCAGAACTAGCTCAACGTCGCCTATGGTGGTTGCCGGTGGGCATGGCCCTGCTGGTACTGGTACTGCTTGGTGTCTGGTGGTTGCGCGCGCCTGCACCGGGTGTGGCGAATGCACCGGTAGCTTCCTCGTCCTCCTCTACGTCCCTGCCTTCGTCCAAAGCGCCGTCACTGCCTCCGGCGCACTATGTGGGCGCACAGGCGTGTTCGTCGTGCCATGCGAAGGAAGCGCAGGCCTGGCAGGAATCTCATCATGCGCTAGCCATGCAGGTGGCCGACGAGAAGACAATCCAGGGTCGCTTCGACGGCACGCTGAAGCAGGACGGCTCCGTGGCGAGTTTCTCCAAGCGCGACCACACCTATGTCGTAAAGACGGATGGGCCGGACGGCAAGCCCGGTGAGTTCGAGGTGAAGTACACCTTTGGCGTGTATCCCTTGCAGCAGTATCTCGTCGCGTTTCCCGATGGTCGCCTGCAAGCGCTGCGCGCGTCATGGGATGCACGTCCCGCATCCGAAGGCGGGCAGCGCTGGTTCAACCTCTATCCGGGTGAACACATCGATGCGCACGACACTCTGCATTGGACGCGACTGAACCAGAACTGGAACTACATGTGTGCGGATTGCCATTCCACGAATGTGCAGCGCAATTACGACGTGGCCAGCAATACCTTCAAATCGACGTGGAGCGACATCAACGTGGCCTGTGAGGCCTGCCACGGCCCTGGCTCCCGCCACGTCGAATGGTCGAGCGCCAGCGAAGAGAAGAAAGGGGCCGATCCGTCCAAGGGGTTGACCCTTGTGCTCGATGAGCGCAAGGACATGCACTGGATCCCCAACCCGGTGTCCGGCAACCCCGTGCGCAGCAAGCCCCTGTCCACGCATCGCGAAGTGGAGACCTGCGCGGTCTGTCATTCGCGCCGAAGCATCATCGCCAAGGATACGGCGCCCACCGGTCGCCTGATGGACACGCACGATCCCGTGTTGCTCACCGAGGGTCGTTATCACGCCGACGGCCAGCAGCTGGACGAGGTCTACGTGTACGCCTCGTTCCTGCAGAGCCGCATGTACGCCAAGGGTGTCACCTGCAGCGACTGCCACGATCCGCACACCAGCAAGACCCGCGCGCAAGGCAACGCGCTGTGCGAGAGCTGCCATGCGCCGGCGGTCTACGACACCGCCCAGCACCATATGCACAAGGAAGGCAGTGCCGGCTCGCAATGCGTGGCCTGCCACATGCCCTCGAAGAACTACATGGTGATCAACGCACGACCGGATCACTCCATTCGCGTGCCGCGCCCGGATCTCACCGTGCAATACGGCGTACCCAATGCCTGTGCCAACTGCCACGCCGACAAAGGGGCGCAGTGGGCAGCAGATGCCATCGCGAAAGCGCATGGGCCCGAGCGCAAGGGCTATCAGCACTTCGTCGGAGCGCTGGATGCGGCCCGCCACGGCAAGCCCGGCGCGGCGACGTTGCTGATGACACTGGCTGGCGATGTGACTTCACCCACGGTGGCCCGCGCCACGGCAGTCAATGAACTTCGTCGCTATGCGAGCCCCGACGCGGTACCGGCGATCCAGATGGCGCTGGGCGATGCCGATCCGCTAATGCGCGTCGCCGCGCTCGACGCGTTGCTCGCTTTTCCGCCCGACGTGCGGGGGCCCATGGCCGTTTCCCTGGTCGATGACCCGGTGCTGGATGTGCGCATCAAGGCCGGGCGGGTACTTGCCGGCGTGCCTGACGCGCAGCTCGATGCCACGCAGCGCGTGGCACGCGATCGCGCGTTCGCCACGTACAAGGAAGCCCAGCAAGCCATTGCGGACCGCCCTGAGTCCCATTTCGATCTGGGGTTGGTCTACGTCGAGCGCGGCGACACCGCAGCCGCTGAGTCGGCGTTCCGGCAGGCGCTGAAGCTCCAGCCGGATTTCGTGCCGGCTTATGTGAATCTGTCCGACATGTACCGCGCGATGCGGCGCGAGAACGATGCCGAGCAGGTAATCGACGACGGGCTGAAGGTCCTGCCAGGCAATGCCAATCTGTTGCATGCCAAGGGCCTGGCCTTGATTCGCCAGAATCAGTCGCAGGAGGCGCTGACGTGGCTGGAGCGTGCGCATCGCGCCGAGCCATCCAACGCACGGTTCGCCTACGTCTATGGCGTGGCACTCAACTCGGCCGGACAAGGCGAGCAGGCGCGCAAGCTATGGGAGGAAACCCTGCGCGCATCGCCGTACGACCCCTCGCTGTTGTTCGCGCTGGCGGGTGCCGAACGCGATGCCGGCAACAAGGACCAGGCGCGCGGCTATGCCGAGCGCCTGGTGGCGGTGGCGCCGAACTCCCGCGAGGCCCGCGAGTTGCTGCAGAGCCTGGGTGGCGAGAGCATGCCGGCCTTCCGTTGATGGCTTGCGGGTGCTCCGAATCGGAGCACTCGGCGGTCTGCCTTTGCCATGCGGACGCATCGCGGGTGTTGGCCCGGGGCGATACGTTTCGAAAAGAGGGCGGGGCGTTTGTCAGCCTCCGGCGATCTCGCCCGTTGATGGTGACCACGGTGCCACGCTTCGTGGCCGAGCATGGCGGTCACCCGCGGCATGGCCTTGGGCCGATACCTGACGAGGAAGCCATCATGATCCGTTGGCGTACGTTGCTCGCTTTGCTTCTGGCATGGGGAGGCGTCCATACCGCAACGGCCATGGATGTCCGGCGCGACCTGGCCTATGGGCCGGCGACGGCGCAGCACCTGGACGTCTATCTGCCAGCTTCCCCCCTGAGGGCGCCCATCATCGTGATGGTGCACGGCGGCGCCTGGATGATCGGCGACAAGTCGAGTCGGGGCGTAGTGGAACCCAAGGCCTCGCATTGGACGCAGGCGGGCTATGTATTCGTCTCGGTGGACTATCGTCTGTGGCCGCAGGCGGGACCGCTCGAACAGGCGGGCGACGTGGCCGATGCGCTGGCTTACGTCCAGACGCATGCGAAGGAGTGGGGCGCCGATCCATCGCGGATCGTGCTGATGGGGCACTCGGCCGGTGCGCACCTGGTGGCCCTGCTGTCGTCGGCGCCGTCGTTGGCCACGGGGCGTGGCGCATCGCGCTGGTTGGGCACGGTGTCACTCGATGCCGGCGCCATCGATGTGCCGGGCATCATGGGAGCACCGCACGCGGGGTTCTACGATCGTGTGTTCGGTAAGGACCCTGCGTCATGGCGGGAAGCCTCGCCGATCGACCGGCTCGGCCGGGACGCGTTGCCGATCCTGCTGGTGTGTTCCAGTCATCGGAAGGAATCGTGCCCGCACAACGAGGCGTATGCGGCGAAAGCACGAGGGCTTGGTGTGCGGGCGAGCATGCTGCCCGAGCCGCTGACGCACGGCGAAATCAATGCGACGCTGGGTGCACCCGGCGACTACACCGGCGCCGTGGATACCTTCCTGCGAGGACTTGGCCTGCCCTGACGCGACGCTTCATCGCGTCAGGGAGAGCCAGCCGGCGGGACTAACGTCGATCCAGCGAGTACTTGCCCGGACCGGCAATGCACAACAGCAACAAGCCGCCGGCGATGCTCACGTTCTTGTAGAAATTGATCATGGCGCCGATGCGTTCCGGATCGACCATGTTCCAGAACTGGTGGCCAATCACCGCCGCTGCGAGCGTATACAGGCCAAGCACGATCGCCAGCGGGCGCGTATAGAACCCGACAGCGATGGCGATACCGACGAAGAACTCCATGATCACTGCGATCGCCGCCGAGACCACCGGCATGGGCACGCCTACCGAGCTCATGTACGCGGTCGATTCGGAGAAGCTCATGAGCTTGCTCCAGCCGAAGATGACGAACAGGACCATCAGCAGAAGGCGAGCGAGGAGCAGCATGCCGTCTTTGCTGCCTGCCAGTAACGTATAACGCATGGTCGTTCTCCCATGACTCTACGCGAAGCATGCGGGCGATGGCCCGCGCGGACCGCGCCACCCACGCTACGCGGTCGGGAACACTATAAGCCTGCGCGCGGCCGATGGTGCAGCTCTGTTTGACACTTCATGCGTCTTCGGGGATGTCGCTCTTGTAACGGTCGGCAGCCACGTAGCGTGAAAGCTCGGGAAGCATGCGCCGGCGTGCCTCGTCCAGACGGCTCCATTCCTCGATGTCCGGCAGCGAGGGGATGGTGATCACCTCGCCCTGGTCGTAGCCGGCCAGCGCTGCGTCCACCATTTCGTCCACTTCCATGATCATGTGCGCCGGCACCGAAGCGAGGCCACCCGTCGCATTCCAGATCGACGTGCGCGTTACGCCCGGCAGTACACACTGCACGCGTATGCCGCACCCCACCATTTCCTTGTGTAGCGTCTGGGTATAGGTCAGCACATAGCTCTTGCTGGCGGCATAGGCGCCGTCGAACAGCTCGGGCGCCAGCGCAAGGATCGATCCGATGTTGATGATGCTGCCTCGCCCGCGTGTCAGCAGCCGGGGCAGCATGGCCGCGACCAGCCGCGAAGGCGCGGTGACATTCAACTCGATCATCGCCTGCACGGCATCCGGCGATGTCTGTGTCAGCGCTGTGCCACCTTCGATCCCCGCGTTGTTCACCAACACGCCTATCGCAGGGTCGGAGTGCAAGCGATGTTCCACCCGTGACCGTTCGCCCGGTATCGTCAGGTCGGCGGCCAGCACTTCCGTTTTCACGTGATATTCACGCGAAAGCCGCGCCGCGAGTTCCTCCAGTCGCGCCTTGTTGCGGGCGACCAGCACCAGCGCATGACCACGCCGCGCAAAGCGGTCCGCATAGGCGGCGCCAATGCCGGCGGACGCACCGGTGATCAGGACCGCATCTGGCTGCTCCACGACGACCATGGCGTGTGTCTCCGGTGACGAAAGTGAGGACGGTGTGATCGCGATGGGACGTCGCACTGTGTGGCCAAGCTTGCGCTTGCCAGGGCGCCGTGTCACGTCCGAGAGGTGACTGTTTCTCTAGTAGATCTACGTACCAGCTTTGGGTGGTTTTTCGCTCGTAGGCCGGAGCGTCCTGATCGAACATGGCGGGACGAGGGATGCACCTGTCGTGCACGCGCGGACCGCGCACGCCCTCCCCCTACTGAACCCGGCATCGGGCGATCGATACCCCACAGGAGACACCACCATGAAGAAGTTCCCCCGCTCGACCGCCTGCCTGCTTGGCGTCGCGATCGCGCTTTCCGCACCGATGCTTGCCTGGGCTCAGCAGGCGACCACCGAGCCCGCTGTCAACTCGACCGTGCATGAGCTGGGTCGCGAAGACAAGACGATCACCGCGACGGTGGTGTCGGTGGACCACCAGGAGCGCTTCGTCACCCTCAAGGGCCCCAAGGGCAAGGAAGTGACCATCCAGGCCGGCCCTGAAGTGAAGAACTTCGACGAGCTGAAAGCCGGTGACCAGGTGACGGCGCACTACCAGGCGGCGGTGGCCGTGCAGGTGATGCCGGCCGACAGCGCCAAGCGTGGCGTGGAGATCGAGGGCGGCCAGGCGACCGCACCGAAAGGCAGCGAGCCGGGCCTCAAAACGGGTGACTCGGTAACGGTGACCAGCAGGCTCACGGCCGTCGACCTGAAAGCGCACACGGTGACGCTGAAGGGCCCCGACGGCAAGGAGCGCACGATCGAAGTGAAGGATCCGGCGCGCCAGGCGGAGATGGGCAAGCTGAAGGTGGGCGACATGGTGGTCGCCACTTATGTGGAGGCCTTGGCGGTGACGGTGACGCCAAAGGGCAAGGCGGCCAAGTCCAAGTAAGTTCGAGAGGGCCGCAGAGCGGCCCTCTTTTTTGCTTGGCTTAGGGGTGGCTGCTCAGTGCTTGCGATGAGTGCTCGTCTCATCATTTCGTTCTTTGGCCGTCATCCCTTCAGCGGTCATCCCAGCGGAAGCTGGACAAGCGCGAAGCGCGTCTCCTGGGGACTAGCTTTGCGTCGTAGAGCGCCCTTAGGGCGAGTGCCTGCAGTCCATCCTGACGACTTCAAAAGAGCCGTCACCCCTGCGAACCCCGCAAGAGGGGGCAAGGGCAGGGGTCCAGTGACTTTGCTCTTGGCCTTGGATTGTGGTGATACCGCGACCTGGCTCGTTGCGACCCGAAGGTAGTCCCTGTGGGACGGCGGGCTTCCGACCTCCTGCCGGAGGCCGGGTCACTTTCTCTTGCTTGCCCAAGAGAAAGTAACCACCGAGATGGTGGCAATGCCAAAGAGAAGGGCACCCCCACTTGGCGCTGGCCGGCTTTGCCGGCCAGTTCGTGAGGGGCGGCCGGGCTTTTCGACGGGGCTCCTGCCCCGGCGAAAAGGAATCGGCATCCTTGCCGATTCCCCCTGCGGGGCCTGATCGTCCACCCCTCACCGCCGCGCAAGGGGGCCCGAAGGGCAAAGGCCAAAGCGTCGAGCCGATGGCTCGTGCAGCAGAGCTGCACATCGCTCCGCGCTATGGCGCGGCATGACGTGAACACGCTGCCTCGCCACTCCGAATTTCGCGGGGTTTGCTTTAAGTCCTCTTGGCCACGGCGCGTTGCGGTGTAGCCATACCGTGTGTCGGATGGATCGCCCGGTGCCGAATACCGAGGCCTTCAAGGCTTGTATGCAACACGGTGCTACGAGAGCTCTAAAGGCCATTTTCTTTGGGTTACTTTTCTTTGACTCCGGGTATCCTGCCCTGCGCCCTTCGGGCCGGCTTCGCCGTTCGCACGCGCTCCTGCGCGTGCGTGGGCCAGCAAAAGAAAAGTGACTCGGCCTTCGGCAGAAGGTCGAAACGCCCGCTGCGTAGGCGGCCCGATCGCGGGATCATGGCAACCGAAGGCCCAACAAAGCCAAGAGCAAAGTCACTGGACCCCTCCCTTCGCAGGGGTGACGGATTCTTTGAAGTCGTGAGTCTGCACTGCAGACACTTGCCCTGCGCGCTTCGCGTTTGTCCCGCCTTCGCGGGAATGACGGACAGAAGCGGTGAGGCTAGATTGACCCTCACCACCATGAAGGTGGCAATGCCCCAACCCTCTCCCCGAAGGGGAGAGGAAGTAGCACCGAGGCGTTCTGCACGCTTCGCGTTTGCCCAGCCTTCACTAGGATGACGGTGCCCATGAAGCGATGAGGCAAGGTTGTCCGTTCACTCCCAACCCTCTCTCGCTCCTCAAAACCGCAGCCATCCATGGCCGCTCCTCGAGTACCCCAGCGAGGAGCCGAAAAAAGCGCGTGACCTCACGATGGCACGCCAGCACAAAGATCCCTTACGGAACCCCTCCATCCCGAATCAACGCCGCCACCTCATAGCACGCGCCCATGGTGTGATAGTCGGTCTTGCCCGCAGGGCTCTTCTCGTCGTCGTACTTGCGGTTGTCGCGGGTGAGGATGCGGAACCACGCACCGTACGTGTGATCAACCAGGTGCTCCCACGAATAGGCCCACAACTTCTGGTACCACGTATCGTATTCGGCGAGTCCCGTGCGTGCGTGCAGCAGGGCAGCGGCGGCGAGGGACTCGGCCTGCACCCAGAAGTACTTGTCGTCGTCGCACACCGCGCCGTCCGGCGCGAAGCCGTAAGCCATGCCGCCGTATTCGTGGTCCCACGAACGGGCGAGTGCGGTGTCGAACAGATGCTTGGCGGTGGGCACCAGCCAGTTCTCTTCACGGCCGCGTTCGAGCAGCAGCGGCTCCATGATCAGCAGCAGCTTGGCCCACTCGGTCTGATGGCCGGGCTGGAAGCCCCACGGGCGGAACAGGTGCTTGGGGTTGTCGAGGTTGTACTTCCAGTCGACGTTCCAGTTCACGTCGTAGTGTTCCCACACGAGGCCTTCGGCCTTGGCGGCCTGGCGGCGCGTCATGTTGTCTGCCAGCTGCAGCGCGCGTTCGAGATAGCGCGGCTCATCACTCGCCTGGTAGGCGGCGAGCATCGCTTCGCACATGTGCATGTTGGCGTTCTGGCCGCGATAGTCGGTGAACTGCCACTGGTCGTTCGCCTCGTCGCGATACAGGCCGGCTTCGGCGTCCCAGTAGCGCTGCTCCAGCAGGTTCCAGGTTTCGTCCATCCATGCCGCAGCCTCGCGCACGCCAGCCTTCAAGGCAGTGGAATAGGCGAGCAGCACGAAGGCCACGCCGTACGCGTGGTACATGGTGTCCTCGGGCTTGCCATCGCGGATGGTCCACGCATAGCCACCCGTGGCCGGGTTGCGGTGCACGTCGCGCAGGTAGCGCAGGCCGTGGTGCACGGCGTCCAGGTATTCGGGGTTGCCGAATTCGATGTGCGCCATCGCATAGTTGAAGACGAACCGCGTGCTGCTCACCAGGTGGCGATGGCTGCGGTCGTAGATCGTGCCGTCGTCCTTGTAGTAATGGAAGAAGCCGCCGGCCGGGTCGATCGCATGGGGATGGTAGAAGGCCATCGTCCTGGCGATGTGCTCGCGCAGGAACGCCTCGCTGCGGAAATCGGGCGTGGTGGTCATGCGTAGGTCTCCATGAAGCTGAGCACTTCGGCTTCGTCGGGAATGGCCGAGAACGAACCCTGGCGCGTCACGGTGAGCGCGCCACAGGCCGATGCGAAGCGCAGGGCTGCATGCAGGCGGGGCAGTTCGGTGATGAGGTGGTCGATGCGGTCGTTGCTGTGTTCGAGTTTGGCCAGCTGGTAGAGCAGGCCGCCGACGAAGGCATCACCGGCCGCGGTGGTGTCCACGGCAGGCACGGAATACACCGGCAGTTCGCCTTCCACATCAGGGTGGAACCAGCGCAGTGCGTTCGCGCCGTCGGTGATGATGACGAGGCGCGTGCGGCCCTCCCACAGCTTGGCCAGCGCGGCTTCCTCGCCGTCTACGGCTAGCCATGCAAATTCTTCGGCGCTGAGCTTCACCACGTCGGCCAGATGCAGGGCCGGCCAGATCAGCGGACGTGGTTCCACGTCGCGTGGCCATAGCGCCGGACGCAGGTTCAGGTCGAAGCTCACCAGTGCGCTGGCGGCATGTGCGCGGCGCATGCCTTCGCGCGTGGTTTCGGCCAGCGCGGCGTCGGTCATGCTGTTGGAGCAGACGTGGAACACCGCCGTACCCTTGAAGCTTTCCGCATGGAAATGCATGGGGCGGAACAACAGGTCGGCCGACGGCGGGCGATAGAAGCTGAAGCTGCGTTCGCCGCTCGCGTCCAGCGACACGAAGGCGAGTGCGGTGTTCGCTTCATCGGTGCGTACGACGCCGTCGGTGTTGACGTTGGCGCGGCGCAGGCTGTCCAGCAGGAAGTCGCCGAACATGTCCTTGCCGAGCATGCCGGCGAAGGCGGCATCGCCGCCGAGGCGTGCGACCGCCACGGCGACATTGGCCGGTGCGCCGCCGGCGTAGGGGACGAAGCTGCGCGGGAAACCCGCCTCGTCGCCGCCTTCGCTATGGAAATCGATCAGTGCTTCGCCGAAGCAGAGAATGGTGCGTGACATCAATTAGTGCCTGTTCAATGTCTTTCAGTGGCCTGCGGCAGGATCGCCTGCGCAGGCCCTCGGGATTCAACGGTGGGGGGCGGGCGTTACGGGATCGCGAACGAGCGAACCGCGCAGGCCGTAGAAAACGATGTAGCCGTAGCAGAGCAGCGGCAGGATGAAAGCGTGCTGGATGCCCATGTGGTCGGCGAGCACGCCTTGCGCCAGCGGCACCAGCGCACCGCCGACGATGGCCATGATCAACAGGCTGGAAGCCTTGCCAGTGAGCGGCCCCATGCGTTCGATGCCCAGCGCGAAGATGGTCGGGAACATGATGGAGTTGAACAGGCCGATGCCGATCACGCTGACCATGGCCACGTTGCCTTGCGTGAGCATGGTGGTCGCCACGAGCAGGCCGGCGATGGCGGCGAACGCGGCCAGCAGCTTGCGCGGATTGATGTAGACGAGCAGGGCCGAGCCGGCAAGGCGTCCCACCATGGCGCCGCCCCAGTAGTACATCACGTGGTCAGCGGCGGCCTGTTCGCTCATGTGGCCGATTTCCGGCAGCGACAGGTAGTTCACCAGGAAGCTGCCGATGGACACTTCCGCGCCCACGTAGAAGAAGATCGCGAGCACGCCGAAGAGCACGTGGCTGTGGCGTAGCGCATCCATCAGCGTGTGATGCGAGGTATCGGCCTGTTCGGTCGATTCGGTCAGCGGCGGCAGGCGGAACAGCCACACGCCCACGGCGAGCACCACGAGGGCAACGCCAAGTCCGAGGTACGGCACCTGCACGAGCTCGGCCTGCTTCTGTCGGTAGGCGCCGAGCTGTTGCATGGTTTCAGGCGTCAGGCTGGCGCGCACCTTGGCGAACTGGGCGGCGTCATCGGCGTTGAGGCGCGAGGACGCGAGCTTGTCCAAGGCGGTCGCGAGCGTGGCGGCGGGCAGGGCGGCGAGCTGTTGCGGCGACATGTCGGTGAGCGTGGCCAGCAGCGGCGCGCCGGAAAGCGTGCCCACCACCTGCGCCATCGATGCCGCAGGCAGATGCACGAAGCTGTCGGCCAGATCCTTCGCCGGCAGGCGATCGAGCGCGGTGGCCGATGCATCGTTCAGTGCGGCCACGAGGCGATCGGGCGGCGACTGGCGAATCGCCTCGATGGTCTGCGCCGCCGGTGCGCTGTTGAGGGTCTGCACCAGTTGCACGGTTTCCGGCGCATTGCGCAAGGCGGGCGGAATCAGCGTTGCCGCGGCGGAAAGGATCAGCAGTCCACCGAACTTCGGTCCGATGGTGGTGCCCAGCGAATTCATCGCCTGCGCCAGCGTGAGACGGCTGGAACTGGTGCGTTCGGGGCCAAGCAGGGCGACGTAGGCATTCGCCGCCACCTGCAGCACGGTGATACCCGTCGCGAGCACGAACAGCGCCGCGAGGAAGGCCGCATACGAATGCAACTGCGCCGCAGGCCAGAAGCCGAACGCGCCGATCGCAGCCACCGCCAATCCCGCCACGATGCCCTTCTTGTAGCCCAGCGCGGCCACCACGCGACCGGCGGGCAGCGACATCAGGAAATACGCGCCGAAGAAGGTGAACTGCACGAGCATCGCCTGTGCGTAGTTCAGCTCGAACACGGATTTCAGGTGCGGGATCAGGATGTCGTTGAGGACGGTCAGGAAACCCCACATGAAGAAGAGGGTGGTGGAGACCGCCATCGCCATCGGGTAATCGGTGTAACGCGTCTTGCCTGAGGCCGGCGACGTGGTCGTCGACTGAATGGGTGGAGCTGCGAAGGCCATGCGTAATCCGAAGGTCAGGAGAGAGGACAGCTGCTTTCGCGCACGACCAGTTCGACTGGCGCGACGATGGTGCCCGAGGGCGCCTGCGGGTCCCGCAGACGGGCGAGGAGCATCTCTGCCGCCTGCCGTCCGCGCGCGCGGGGCGCGGTGGACAGCGTGGTCAGCGACGGCATGCTCATGGCGGCTTCGGCGATGTCGTCGAAGCCGGTAACGGCGAAGTCACGCCCGGCCTGTCGTCCGTGCTGATGCAGGCCGAGCATGAGGCCCAGCGCAACCGCATCGTTGTAGCAGACGGCGGCGGTCGGCACGGCACCCTTTCCTTCGAACAGGTCGCCGGCGGCACGCGCGGCATCCGTGCGGGTGGGCGTGCTCTGTACGCGCCAGCGCGGCTCGATGGACAGTCCTGCCGCCTGCATCGCCTGCTGGTAGCCGGCGAAGCGTTCGCGGGTGGAACTGGCGTGGTCGTGGCCGCCGAAGAAGGCGATATGCCGATGGCCTTGGGCGATCAGGTGCTCGGTGGCCGTACGGGCGCCACGCTCGTTGTCGAGCATCAACCGGTCCCAGTGCGCGTATTCCGGCAGTTCGCCGCCCAGTTCGCGGTTGAACAGCACCACCGGCGTATGCGTGCCGACCGCGGCCAGCACCTTGCGGGCCTCGCTGTCTTCCGCCGGGGAAAGGATGATGCCGCCCGGGCCGTGCTCGATCAGCGAACCGAGCACCGCGTGCTCACGGTCAGCCGAATCGCCGGTGCTGCCCAGCAGGGTGACGAAGCCGGCGGCGCCCAGGGTTTCGTCCACGCCGGCCGCGAATTCGGCGAAGAAGGGGTTCGCCAGTTCGTTGATGACCAGGGCGACGCTGGAGGAGGTACGGCGGCGCAGGTTGGCGGCGGCACGGTTATAGACGTAGCCTTGCCGGCGCAACTCTTCCTCGACCCTCGCCCGGGTTATCTTGTTGACCAGGGGACTGCCCCGCAGCACCAGCGAAACCGTGGCGCGCGAGACCCCGCAGCCGGCTGCGATGTCGTTCAGGGTGATCTTTCTTCCGACCGGGGTCTGGCTTTCCATCGCAGGCCTGGGTTAATTGGAACGATCTAAAGGTAACTCGCCTCCGTCGCAGACGGAACCGATTTCGATGGCGCGACGCAGCATGCAACGATGCCTGCATGGATGTTAGCGTCAAGCGAAATTAGAACGATTCAAATCTACTGCTTCGGGGAATTCTATGCGCAGTTCGCCGCTTCGTGCCTGGCTGCCCGGTTTGCTGGCCGGCGCCGTCTCCCTGGCCCCTGCCGCACCAGCCCCGGTGCGGGCTGCCGAGGGGCATTCGGCCGATGTCGATCCCCGTATCGGCACGGGCGGAGACGGTCATACCTTCCCCGGCGCCACCGTCCCCTTCGGCATGATCCAGCTGTCGCCAGACACGGCCATGCCGGACTTCAAGCACTCCTACAAGTACGCCGCCGGCTACCAGTACGGCGACAGCAGCGTGCTGGGGTTTTCCCATACACACTTTTCCGGGTCCGGCCACTCGGATATGGGCGATGTGCTGGTCATGCCGATCTCGGGCGACGTGCGCCTGGAGCCGGGCGAGGCAGCCAAGCCCGGCAGCGGCTACCGCTCGCGCTTCAGCCATGACACCGAAGTGGAGCAGGCGGGCTACTACGCCGTGACCCTGAGCGACTACAGCGTGCGCGCCGAGCTGACCGCCGGGCGGCGCATCGGTTGGCATCGCTATACCTTCCCGGCGGGCAAGCCGGCGCATCTGCTGCTGGACCTGCGCCCGAGCATCTACGACTACCCCGGCAAGGTGCTGTGGGCCAGCCTGCGCGTGCATGAGGACGGTACCGTTACCGGTTGCCGCACCACGCGCGGCTGGGCGCCTGGCCGTGAGCTGTGCTTCGCCATGCGTTTCTCGCAGCCGATGGCCTCGCGAACGCTCTACAATCGCGAAACCGACGTGGTCTACAAGGGCTTCAAGGGACCCGGCTACCAGCCGGAAGACCACGACGCGCAGAGCGGGCGCGCACTGGAAGGCGTGTTCGACTTCGGCACGCTCAAGCAGCCACTGGGCGTGAAGGTGGCGATTTCGACGGTGAGCGAAGCCGGTGCGATCGCCAACCTCGATGCCGAAGGACAGGGCTGGGACTTCGATGCTCGCCGCGCAGAGGCGCGCGCCGACTGGGACAAGGCGCTGGCCTCCATCGACGTGGACGGCAGCAAGGACCAGCGCGTCGGCTTCTACACCTCGCTTTATCACGCCCTGCTGTCGCCCACGCTCAGCATGGACGTCAACGGCCAGTTCCGCGGGCCGGACGGCGCCGTGCACGAGGCCGTCGACAAGAACGGCAAGTTCGCCTTCCATTCCACCTGGTCGTTGTGGGACGTCTATCGCGCGCAGCAGCCGCTGATGGCCTTGCTTAGCCCTGAGCGCAGCACCGATTTCATCCGTTCGCTGATCGCCTCGCGTGAAACCAGCCCGTTCGGCATCCTGCCCGTGTGGGCGTACCAGGGCCTGGAGACGTGGTGCATGATCGGCTACCACGCGGTGCCGGTGATCGCCGATGCATACATCAAGGGCGTGCGCGGCTTCGATGCCGACGCGGCGCTGAAGGCGATGGTGGCGAGTGCGACCTATGCACCCTACGGCGACCTCGGCGATTACATGAAGCTCGGCTACGTCCCGATCGACAAGGAGCCGGAGGCCGCTTCCAAGACACTCGAATACGCCTATGACGACTGGTCGCTGGCGCAGATGGCGAAAGCGATGGGCCGCAAGGACATTGCCGCTACCTTCGACAAGCGTGCGGGCAACTGGCGCAATGCCTACGACCCCAAGACCGGGTTCATGCGCGCACGCAAGACCGATGGCGCGTTCCGCGAACCGTTCAACCCGGACGCGGCGGGTTACGGCAGCGATTACACCGAAGGCAATGCGTGGCAGTACTCGTGGTACGTGCCGCAGGACGTTGCCGCGCTGGTGAAGGCCATGGGCGGTGACCAGCGCTTCGTCGCCAAGCTGGACAGCGTGTTCGACGCCAAGGTCGATCCATCGCATTTCGCCAATGTCGAGGACATCACCGGCCTGATCGGCTGGTACGCCCACGGCAACGAGCCGAGCCATCACCTGGCCTATCTGTATGACTACGCCGGTGCGCCGTGGCAGACGCAGAAGCGCCTGAAGCAGATCATGGACAGCCAGTACGCGACGCGTCCCGATGGCTTGGCAGGCAACGACGACCTCGGCCAGATGTCGGCCTGGTACATCTTCACCGCGCTGGGTTTCTATCCGGTGACGCCGGCCAGCGACGAGTACGCCATCGGCCGACCGTTCGTGGCGAAGGCCACCCTGCACTTGGCTGGCGGCAAGACCTTCACGGTGACGGCCGACCCGCTGGATGACGGCCATCCGTACGTCGGTGCGGTTACCCTCAACGGCAAGCCGCTGGATCGCGTGTTCCTGCGTCACGGTGAAATCGTCGCCGGCGGCGAGCTGCACTTCACCATGCAGGCCGAGCCCAACCGCGCCTGGGGACAGGCGGCAGGCAACCGGCCTTCGTCGATGAGCATACCTACGACCAAGGTCGCAGGGGCTTCGGACAAGAAGTAACGCCAAAACCCCCCGGCAAGAGGTGGCGTTTGCCAGGGTGATTCTGCAACCATGCTTGGCATGTTGCGCTCATCCTGGAAATTGGCGTCGACAACGCGGCCTTCGATGAAGGACCGCGTGGCCCTGCGCTGGCGCCTGGGCGGGCTGCTGGCCGCTGTGCTGGTCATCGTGGCCTTGCCTTACGTGGTCACGCGCTCCGGCGCGAGCGAAGCGATCCAGGCGAACGAGCGCGTGACCCATTCCAGCGAGGTGAAGTCGCTCACCTATCGCATTGCCTACGTCACCCGGGACAGCGAAGCGGCGATCTACCGCCTCATCCACGGCGACCCGGATACACAGGTGCGCATGCGCGCCGAGCGCGCGGCCCACGAAACGCCGGGATTGCTGCAGCAGTTGCGCGAGATGACGCGCGACAGCCCAGACCAGCAGGCGCTGATCGGCTCGCTGAGTTCCACGGTCAGTGGCCGTCTGGCGCTGAGCGGCCAGGCCATCATGCGTCACGATCACGGCGATGAAGCCGGCGCCGCCGACGCCATGCGCGACTCCGGCGCGCTGTTCAAGATGGACGATCTGATCGACGGGATCGTCCGCAACGAGAACGACAACCTGCTCAGCCGGCGCGACGCGGCCAATCGCGAGTCGTTCAACAGCGAGCTGGCGCTGACCATTACAGCCATCGCGCAGGTGCTGCTGCTCGCCATCGTGGTGATCGTTTCAGAGCGGCAGATCAGTCGCCGCCTGCGTGCGGAAGTGCGCGAAGGGCAGGCCGTGCAGCGCTCGCAGCTCATCGTGCAGGCGGTACGCGAACCCATCGCCCTGCTCGATGCCACCCTCGGTACGCTGCTGGTCAATGCCGCGTTCGGCGAGCTTTACGGATTGCCGCCTGATTTTCGCCAGTCGCTCCCGCTCACCGAGATCGGCGATGGCGCATGGAGCGACAGTGCACTCCTGCAGCGCCTCAATGATGTGCTGCTGCTGGACCGCGAGCTGTGGGATTACGAGCTGATCCAGCGCACCATCGACGGCGTGGACCGCCACGTAGTGATCAACGCACGCCGACTGGAGCAGGATGGCGGTGGCGATCCCGTGCTGCTGCTCACCCTCAGCGACGTGACGGCGCGTGCACTGGTCGAGCAGCAGGTGAAGGAGCTCAATCGCCAGCTCGAAGGCAAGATCGAGCAGGTGTCCGACGTGAACCGCGAGCTCGAAGCCTTCAGCTACTCCGTCTCGCACGATTTGCGCGCGCCGCTGCGCCACATCAGCGGCTTCGCCGGCAAGTTGCAGCATCACTTGGGCGAACAGGCGGACGAACGCTCGCGCCACTACATCGAAGTGATCAACGACGCCGCCAAGCGCATGGCGCTGTTGATCGAGGATCTGCTGGTGTTCTCCCGCCTGGGGCGTGGTGCCCTGCGTTTGCAGCCGGTGGACATGCAGTCGCTGGCGGACGAGGCACGCGCGCTGGCTGAGACGGACGCCCATGGCCGCCATATCGTGTGGTCCATCGCGCCGCTGCCCATTGTCATCGGCGACGAGAACATGCTGCGCACCGTTTGGCAGAACCTGATGGGCAACGCGGTGAAGTACACCGGAAAATGCGAAGTGGCGCGCATCGACGTGGACGTGCAGCGTCATCGCGACGGTAGCTACGAATTCGTGGTGAGCGACAACGGCGCCGGCTTCGACATGCAATATGCGGGTAAACTGTTCGGCGTGTTCCAGCGTCTGCACCGTGCCTCGGAATTCCCGGGGAACGGTATTGGCCTCGCCAACGTGCGTCGCATCGTCACGCGACACGGTGGGCGCGTCTGGGCGGACGCACAACCAGGCCAGGGTGCGCGTTTCCACTTCACCCTGCCGTCCTCCGACCTCGCAGAGAGCTTTGCGCAGAGGCGCCAATGATGCATCGAGATCTCCGTACCATCCTGCTCGTCGAGGACAGCCTCGCCGATGCCGAAATGGCTCTGGATGCGCTGGCAGGTGCACATCTCGCCAATCCCGTGGTGCATGTCGAGGACGGCGTGGATTGCCTGGACTACCTTTACTGCCGTGGCGAATGGATAGGGCGCGAGCCGATCGACCCCGCCGTGGTGTTGCTCGACATCAAGATGCCGCGCATGAGCGGTCTCGAGGTACTGACGCAGCTGCGCGCGGATGACCGCTTTCGGCGCGTGCCGGTGGTGATCCTGTCCTCATCGCGGGAAGAAAGCGATCTCGCGCGTAGTTGGGACATCGGTGCGAACGCGTACGTGATCAAGCCGGTCGACGTCGACCAGTTTTTTGAAGCAGTGCGAACTTTGGGTCAGTTCTGGGCCGTGCTGAACCAGGCACCGGACCAGGGTTGAAGGCGACAAGACGGGACGGGATGCTCCACAACGGGGTGGCTGAAAGTGGAAAGGCAGCAGTGGGCGTTGCCCCGAATCCGTGTATTGCAGATCGAGGACAGTCAGCTCGACGCCGAACTGGTGTTGTCCGAGCTGGACGCCGATCACATCGACTACGACGTCAAGCTGGTGGATGCGGAGCGCGACTACCTTTGCGCGCTGGATGAATTCCAGCCGGACATCGTGCTTTCCGACCTGAGCATGCCGGGCTTTTCCGGTCAGCGCGCGTTGGATATCCTGCGCGAACGCGACCAGGACCTACCCTTCATCTTCGTCTCCGCGACGCTGGGTGAAGAGGCCGCCATCGAAGCGCTGCGCAATGGCGCCACCGACTACATCCTCAAGCAGAACCCTGCGCGCCTGGCCTCCGCCGTGCGCCGCGCCATGCGCGAGGCCGAGGCGCAACGCGTGCGGCGTCGCGCCGAAACCGAGCTGATCCGTGCGCAGCGTTTCGAAAGCCTGGCGATGCTGGCCGGCGGCCTCAGCCACGATCTGCGCAATCTTCTGCAGCCGCTGCTGCTGGCGGGCGATAGCCTGCAGGACTACCAGGATGATCCACGCCTCTCGCGCCTGGGTCGTCTCGTGCGGGATTGCGGCAAGCGCGGCCTGGATATGGTGCAGTCCATGCTTTCTTTCGCGCGCGGTGCGCGACGCGCCGAACAGGTGCGCGTGGGCGCGTTGCTCGACGCGCTTGGCCTGCTGCTTCAGGGCAGTGTGCCGCGCAACGTGACGCTGGAGCTGGATGCCTACGATCCCGATCTCTGCTTCGACGGCAACCACACCGAGCTGCAGCAGTGCCTGCTCAACCTCAGCCTCAATGCCATCCAGGCCATGCCGGAGGGCGGCAGGCTGCGTATTTCCACGTCGCTGGCCTCGTTGCCTGAGAGCTTCTTCCAGCCCGGGGAAGAGCGGCGCGAAGGCAACTACGTATGCCTGACCGTAAGCGACAGCGGCTCCGGCATGGACGAGGCGGCTTTGCTGCACTTGTTCGAACCGTTCTACACCACCAAGGAAGGCGGTACCGGGCTGGGTCTGGTGTCGTGCAAGCGCATCATCACGGCGCATGGAGGCGTGATGCGTGTCGACAGCGTGCCCGGCCGGGGCACGCAGTTCCACATGCATATTCCTTTGATGCAGCAGTCCGGCGATGTGATTGAAGAGCCGGAGACCAACAACCTGCAGGGTGAAGCCGAGCGCGTGCTCGTTGTGGTGGAGGAGGCCGGCCAGCTGTCGCTGCTTGTCGATACGCTTGATTCGTGGGGTTATCAAGCGCACGCGAGCCAGAGCGGCACGGCCGCGCTGCAATGGCTGGAGGCGCAGGGAGTGCCGGATCTGGTGGTGCTGGATTCGGACATGAACCTGTTCACCGGTGTGCGTACGTTGGCGGCGTTGTTCGATCATGGTTATCGCGGTGCGGTGATCTTGTTGGCGCGGCCGGATGCGCCGCCGGACATGGATGAGTTGCCAGTGATGGAGCATTTGTTTCTGGTCGATAAGCCGGTGTCGACGATGAAGTTGTTGCGGACGGTGAGGGAGGCGCTGGAGGCGAGTGCTTCGGGGGTGGGGCCGTTGGGGCCGATGTAATTTGAGCGCTTTGCGCTTTGCTTTTTCTTCGCGTCGGGGAGGGGTATGGCGGGGCCAACCTGGCCTTACCGCTTCATAAGCACCGCCATTCCTGCGAAGGCAGGACAAGCGCGAAGCGCGTCCCACGGGGACTAGCTTTGCGTCGCAGAACGCCTCCGTACTACTTCCTCTCCCCTTCGGGGAGAGGGTTGGGGCATTGCCACCTTCATGGTGGTGAGGGGTCAACCTTGCCTCACCGTTTCATTCTTTAGCCGTCATCCCTGCGAAGGCAGGAGGCGCTTTTCAACAGCCGAAGGGCTGGTCATCCAGTGACTTTGCTCTTGGCTTTGTTGGGCCTTCGGTTGCCGTGATCCCGCGACCTGGCCGCTTACGCAGCGGGCGTTTCGACCTTCTGCCGACGCTCGAGTCACTTTTCTTTTGCTGGCCCAAAAGAAAAGTAACCCAAAGAAAATGGCCTTTAGAGCTCTCGTAGCACCGTGTTGAATACGAGCTTTGGGGCTCGAGGTATTCGGCACCGGGCGATCCATTCGACACACGGTACGGCTACACCGCAACGCGCCATTGCCAAGAGGGCTTAAAGCAGATCCCGCGAAATTTGGAACGGCGAGGCAGCGTGTTCACGCATGCCGCGCTACAGCGCGGCGCGATGTGCAGCTCCGCTGCACGAGCCGTGTGCTTTGGCTTTTGATCTTCGGGCCCCCTTGCGCGGCGGTGAGGGGTGGACGATCAGGCCCCGCAGGGGGAATCGGCAAGGATGCCGATTCCTTTTCGCCGGGGCAGGAGCCCCGTCGAAAAGCCCGGCCGCCCCTCACGGACTGGCCGGCTTCACCGGCCAGCGCCAAGTGGGGGTGCCTTTTCTTTTGGCATTGCCACCATCTCGGTGGTTACTTTTCTTTTGGGCAAGCAAAGAAAAGTGACCCGGCCTCCGGCAGGAGGTCGGAAGCCCGCCGTCCCACAGGGACTACCTTCGGGTCGCAACGAGCCAGGTCGCGGTAACGCCACAACCAAAAGCCAAGAGCAAAGTCACTGGACCCCTGCCTTCGCAGGGGTGACGGTGCTTTTGAAGTCGTGAGGCAAGCGTGAAGCAAGAATGCGTCACTCACCTTATCCCTCTCCACACTCCACACTCCTCAGGACCACAGCCATCCATGGCTATACCCTCTCGCGCACCCCAAAGAAGAGAAGGAAAAGCCAGCGTCACGCCCCACCGACACCCCCAAAATAAAAAGGCCGGACAAAAGTCCGGCCCTCCTTGCATCCCGTGGATCAACCTCAGTCGATCCCCAGCTTCTTCAACTTGTATCGCAGTGCCCGGAAGGTAATCCCCAGCTTCTTCGCCGCCGCCGTCTTGTTGTAGCGCGACTCCTCCAGCGCCTTGATGATCGCCGTGCGCTCAAGATTGCTGATGTAGTCATCCAGACCACCACTGGCCGTGGGCGATGCGGCAGGCGTCGGTTCCACGGCTGTGGCAACGCCGGCAGTGGGCGCGGGTTGGACGGCTTCCGCCTGTGAACGCGGCGTGCGCTGCGGCAGCATCAGGTCGCTGACGTCGATCTGGTCGCCGTCGCACATCGCCATCGCGCGCTCAAGGATGTTTTCCAGCTCACGCACATTGCCGGGGAAGTCGTAGCTTTCCAGGGCCTGCTGCGCGGCGGGCAACAGGCGGCCTGGCGTGCCGCCGCTCTTGGTGGCGAGTTGGCGCAGCACGAAGTTGGCCAGCAGCGGCACGTCTCCGCGACGCTCGCGCAACGGCGGTACGCGCAGTTCAATGACGTTGATGCGGTAGAACAGGTCCTGGCGGAACTGGCCCTGTTCCACCAGCGCCGCGAGATTCTTGTGGGTGGCGGAGAGGATGCGCACGTCCACCGGCACTTCCTCGCGCGCGCCAATCGGGCGCACGGCCTTTTCCTGGATGGCGCGCAGGAGTTTCACCTGCATGTGCAGCGGCAGCTCGGCCACTTCGTCCAGGAACAAGGTGCCGCCATGGGCAGCCTGGAAGAGGCCTTCCTTGTCGCCCACTGCGCCGGTGAAGCTGCCCTTGCGGTGGCCGAAGAACTCGCTTTCCATCAGCTCGGACGGGATGGCGCCGCAGTTCACCGGCACGAACGGGCCGGTGGCGCGAGGGCCTTGCTCATGGATGAGCCGGGCGACCAGTTCCTTGCCCACACCGGACTCGCCGGCGATGTACACCGGAGCCTGGTTGCGCGCGAGTTTGCCGATGGTGCCGCGCACCTGCTGCATGACGGCCGATTCGCCGATCAAGCGCTCATTGCTGTCCGGCTTGGCGGCGGCGTGCCCGCTCCGTTTTTCCTCGGCCAGGCGCAGGGCAGTGCGCACCAGGCGGCGCAGCATCTGAATGTCGACGGGTTTGGAGACGAAGTCGAAAGCGCCCGCCTTGAGTGCGCTTACCGCCGCGTCGACGTTGCCGTAGGCCGTGATCATGGCCACTGGCGTGTCGGGGTGCTCGGCAGAGATCAGCTCCACGATCTCATGGCCGGTGCCATCCGGCAGGCGCATGTCGGTGAAGCACAGGTCGTAATGGCGTTCGGCGAGGGCGCGCCTGGCTTCCGTCACAGTGCCCACCGCGTCGACCAGCAAATCCATGCGGCCGAGGGTGATGGTGAGAAGCTCGCGAATATCGCGTTCGTCGTCGATGACCAGAACGGTCTGTTGGCTCATGTCGTCAGTATTGCGCTGTGGACGGGGCTAGGATAACCGCCACTTCGTCAGTGGGCAAAGTCTGACGATGGACCGGCGACTACCCATGAGCCAGGTGATGGTCGAAGAATCTCACGATCGTTTCGTAGGCAGCCTTCGATTCTGGCATGTCGGGGTCGGAGAAGAATGAGTGCCACATCCCTTCCCAGACATGGAGTTCGGTGATCGCGCCGGCCTGGCTGAGTAGGGTCTGGCTGCGGATGACCGAGCTCAGGGCCATGTCGCGGGTGCCTGTGATCAGCAGGGTTGGAGGGAATGCGGCCAGCAATGTCGGCGAAAGGCCCGGGAATACCAAGGGGTCCGTTGCGCTGGTTCCCCTGAAGTATGGCAGATCGCCCAGCGTCAGAGGGTGATCGGGCACCGGTGCGCCGTTGAGCAGGGGTGCCACGTAGGCCGAGTCGCCAGACATATCCACCAGCGAGCCGCAGAACGTGCCGATGGCGCCGGGCACGGGCAGCTTGTGGTCGATCAGCCGTGCCACTGCCTCGCCGGTGAGTACGCCGCCGGCCGAACAGCCGTAGATACCAATGCTGCCGGGCGCGTACTGCTTGAGCAGCGCGCGGTATACCGCCTCCACGTCCTCGCTGGCGGCGGGGAAGCGGTGTTCCGGTCCCTGGCGATAGTCGATGGTGATGACCTTGATGCGCCCCAGGCTGGCGATGGGGATGGATTCCACCAGCCCGCCGCTGTGAGCACCCCACAGGAACGCGCCGCCGTGCAGGTTGATCAGCACGCGATGCTGGTTTTCCGGCGCGATGCCTTGCGTAGGTTCGACCACGTCGGTCGCGACCCCGGCGATGGTTTCCCGATGTGTCTTTACCGGGTAGATCGCCATCATGCGATGCGCGCGATCGGTGTTCATGCGGTCGTAGAAGGCGCGACTTTGTTCGATAGGTGCGGTGATCGGCGGCGCCTTGGCGCCAGCGGCGAGCATTTTCGGGAAGAACGCCCGCGCCTCCGGCGACGCTGCCGAGGAGTACGGCAGGGTGACGTGAGACGCCTGGATACCGCCATCGGTATTCACCGTGGGCTTGGCCTCCTGCGCCTGCAGTGTGCCGCACAAGAGCATGGCGCCCAGCGAAACGCGAGCGAGCAGGGCGGCGCTCATGGTGTCGCCCCGGACTTGGCTGTGCCCGCCGCGTGCGTCGTGGTGCCTTCGGTGATCTCGTGCATTTTCAGGTAGACACCGTTGGTCCAGCCAAAGCCCACCACGTTCTCGCTATAGCCCGCGCTCACCTTCACGTTGGCGTTGCCTAGCGCCATGTTGTATTTCTCGCGGATGGTGCCGTCGTCCGCGTAGCCCTGGTCCACTGTGGCCGTGAACTTGGCCGCGATGCGTCGCGCATCGTCGTGGAAGCCGTAGTCGTCCAGGCCCTTCACCGCGAGCCAGTTGGTCGGTGCCCAGCCGAACGGATCACCCCACTGCACGCTCATCGGCCGGTTGTCCATGCTCAGGCCGCCCTTGCGTTCGAACACGCTGAGCTGGCCGCGCACCGCTTCGGCCTGTTGCGGCGAGGCCGCGCCGGCCCATAGCGGGTAATACGTGGTGACGTAGGGATAGGGTGAGGGCTTGCCGGCAACGAAGTCGTAGTCGCGGTACATGTTGTCCTGAGCGTTCCACAGGTACTTGTCCATCGCTGCTTTGCGTGCCTCCGCCGCCTTGGCCCAGCGCTCGGCCTCGCCGGCCTTGCCCAGTTGCAGGGCAAAGTCGTGCAGGTCGCGCTCGTAGCGATAGAGCAGGCTGTTGAGGCTGGCGTCGGCGTAATGGTGCGTGAAACCACCGAACGGGCCGAAGTGCGAATTGGTATCGAAGCCCGATTCGCGCATGGCGCGGTCGCCGTGGAAATAGTCGGCGGTGAGGCGATAACCGTCCACCCATGCGCCTTCGCACACCTTGGATGCGCGCACGTCGCAACTGGCGTCCTTCAGCTGCGCGGCTTCCGCGTCGTCCGGATGTTGCGCAGCCTTGATGAGATAGCCGGGGTCTTCCTTCGGATGCGCGATCAGCCAGCGGATCACGCCCTTGTAGAACTCGCTGTCCTTGGCTTCGAGCACGGGACCGCTGCCGAGGTCGTAATAGCGCGCCAATCCCGTGTCGCCGGCCCGATGCTCCGGACGCGTCCAGATCTCATAGTTGCGCACGGCGAGCGGGTAGGCCTTGGTGAGCCATTCGCGTCGCGCATCAGCGCTGGGGAAGCTGCCTGAGTCGTCCAGCAAGGCCGCCATCATCGCGGTGAGGAAGGGCGGCTGCGAGCGGCTGAGGTAATACGTGCGGTTGGCGTTGAGCACGGCGCCGTAGTGCTCCACTTCGAACAGTGCGTTGTCGACCATGTCACGCGCCAGTTCCCGCTTATGGTCGGCGACCAGCCCGAGCAGGATGAAATAGCTGTCCCAACCGTACATCTCGTTGAAGAAGCCGCCGGGCACCACGTAGGGGCGCGGAAGATACAGCAGGCCTTGTTGCGGCAATTTGTTGGCGTTGATGTCACCCAGCTGCTCGATCTTGCGCGGCAGCGGGCGCACGTCGATGCCACAGCGCTTGCCTATCGCCGTGACGTTGGCTGGTACAGGCATGCCCGCGGGCACATAGAGCACCGGATGACCGTTGACCTTGGTGTCGGTGAGCGCGGCGCAGTCATCCTGCGAACGGGTGAGCGTAGTCCACGCTTTGTCGATGTACGCACGGGTTTTCGCAGGATCCGGCGTGGCCGCGAAGGCCGTGCCGATGATCGCGCACGACAGTGCGAGTGTCATGAAACGAAGGCGAACGGACGAAGTGGCGTGACGCGTCATGACGGCTCCCGGATCGTTGCGTGATCGTTGGACCTCGTTTCCCTGAGGCTTGCCTGGGCATCCAGCCCCGGAGTTATTCCGCTGAAAGGCCGACGGGTACGGGCTCGGCGACGCCGGCGCGATCGGTTTCGCGCTTGAAGTAGAACAGCGTCACCAGCACCAGGGTCATCGGCACCAACGAGAAATAGAACGCGTGGATGCCCCCGAAGCTCGAGAAGACGATCGCGGTGATGCGCGAACCCAGCGTGCCGCCCAGTGCGGAGAAAATCACGATGAGGCCGGTCATCGCCGCATGCGACGGCTTGGGCAGCGAGCTGAGTGCCACCGAATTGATCACCGGATAAATCGGCGCCATCAGCAGGCCGATCAGCGGAATGAGATAGGCGGCCACCGGCGCGTTGAGCCAGCCCACGTCGGCGCCAGGATGCACCTCGCGCGCTAACGGCAGCACCAGCAGGATCAGCGCGCCCATGCCGACCACGCACAGGTTCAGCAGCAGATGCCAGGACATGCGGCGCAACAACTGGCCGGCAACGATGCGGCCCAGCGCCGTGGCGCCCGCGAGGATGCTCGCCATCTGGATGCTCATGGCATTGGGCAGCTTGAGAATCTCGTTGTTGAACGTCGGCAGCCAGGTGCTGAAGCTCTGCTCGATCAGCACGTAGAGGAACGCAGAGAGCAGGAACACATACACCAGCGTGCGCATCAGCAGTCGGTACATGTCGCGCATGGCCTGCACCAGCGAATGCGCGGTACCGCCATGCGCGGCCGATTCGTCCAGCCGGGCGCCCCACAGCAGCGCGATGGTGCCGAAGCACAGTATGGTCAGTATCCAATAGACATTGAACCACGACGGATTGGCCGGGTTCGCATGATCGATGAACGCACTGAACAGCCAGCCACTGGCCAGCACGCCCAGCATGAACAGGCCTTCGATGGTATTGGTCAGGCGACCATGCTCGGCCTTGTTGCTGGTGAGCAGGCCAATCGATGAGTAAACGGCCACCTTTGCCAGCGCGAACGCCACGCCGATGCAGGTGAACAGCAACTCGGTGGTATGGAAACTCGGAAAGAGCGGCATCAGCATGCAGGCGAAGCCGACGATGCCCAGCGCCAGCATCATGGCGCGGCGATAACCCAGCTTCGGCAGGAACGACGCCACCAGGAACGAGGTGATGGCGATCGGCAGGTCCTTGAACAGCTCCAGCAGGCTTGCCTGCGGCTTGTCGATGCCGAAGGTGTGGATGGATTGCAGGATGACCGTGCCGACGCTGTTCAGCAGAATCGCGAACACGATGTAAATCGACGCCAACGCGGCGATCATGCGGTAACGACTCATTCCCGACCTCCCACGGCCCCGGCTTGCCCATTCCCCCGGGAAAAACGTCCCGGACCACCGATGTACAGGCGGCCCGGGACTGGGGGGAAACACTACATCAGAACTTGTACTTCACCTGGAAGTTGACCTCGCGGCCTTCCAGCGGACGCGCCAGGATCACACCGCCCGAGCCGGCGGCCGAGCCAAAGATGCGCGAGTTGCTCTCGGTCAGGCCGAGCTGATTGGTCACGTTGGTGCCCTGCAGGCGCAGTTCCCAGTTCTGCTGGATATTGGCCACCACGCCGAAGTCCAGCGTGTAGTACGTGCCCAACTGCTGCAGGCCCGACTGGTCCTGCGTGTGGGGACCCACGTGCGTGTAGGTGATGAAGGCCATCAGGTCACCCCACGAGAACGGGATCTTGTAGCTGGGCGTGAACATGTAGCGGAACTTCGGCTGGCGCTGCAGTTGCACGCCGTCGATGAACGCACAGCCGTTGCCGGCCACCTGGTTCACGTACGGGATACAGGCGGAGTAGTGCGAGTAGTGGCCATCGAGGTAGTTCGCCACCAACTGCAGCTTCAGGTTGTCGATGGGGGTGACCGCGCCGACCAGGTTGACACCCTTGGAGTCCGAACCATAAAGCAGCGGCGTACCCACCGGCACGCCTTCGCCGTTGGTCGGCTGGTAGGGCAGGCCGTTGAACTGGCGGTGGTAGACGCTCAGGTCAGCGTACAGATACTTGGACTGGTACTTGAAGCCACCTTCGAAGTTCTGGATCTTCTGCAGCGGCGGCGTGTTGCCCGTGGTGTTGCCGCGCAGCGCGTTGTCGAAGTCGCCGAAGTGCGCGCCCTTGTTGGCGCGGAAGTACACCGACATGTTGTCGGCGATTTCATAGTTCACGCCGAACGTCCACGACGTATGCGTCTTGTCGTAGTCGGTGGTGGCAAACGTGCCGTTGCAGACAGGCACCTTGTTGTCATAGAGCGTGAGCGGGTTGCCGTCCAGGTTCTGGTTGGTCAGGTTGCACACGTGCAGGGTCGAATCCTGGTTCTCGACACGCGCGGAGGCATCGATCAGCCAGCGGCCGATGCGCCAGGAGTCGGACAGGTAGAACGCCTTGTTGGTCGAGGTGCCGTGCTCGGTGATGTTGTATGCGCCGTAGTCCAGCAAACCCTGGTAGTCGGTGAGCTGGTAGGTCTTGCCATCTGTACCCACATAGCTGACCTTGATCGGCCTGGCGTTCGGCGTGTTGGTCATCAGCATCTGGTTGCCGAGATTCCACGCGTCGTCGTCGGTGTAGTGCGCCAGGTAGAGGCCTGCGGTCAGCGTATTGCCGTCGAACAGTTCCTTGCTGACGCGGAAGTCGTTGTTGATGTTCTTCAGGTGCTTGTGGATGAACCACCAGCCCTGGTGGATCACGCTCTGGTTAGGATCGACCGCGCCACCGCCGTTGACGTACGTGGCCGTGGCAGAGCCGGCCGGCAGTTGGAAGCCGCCGAAGTCGGTGCCGAGGTTGTACAGCTCGTCGTTGAGCGACGCGGGATTGGTGCCCGAGAACAGCGCATTGGTGTCGACGTTGCCGCCGTCGATCAGGAATTTGTCCGACAGGTTCCAGCCATCGCCCAGGTCGTAGTCGAAGTTGAAGCCGAAGAAGCTGAACTTCGCGCCGCGGCCGTTCGCCAGGTTGGCGCTGGTGCCGCCGCCCGGATAACCCGGCAGGTTCACGTGCTGGATGTACTTGCTGTAGTACGTGTCGGTCAGCGGATCAAAGCCGGGATAGGCGCTGAACTGGTCGGAACCGTGCTGAATCAGCGGGATCGGTGTGATGAACTGGTTGCGGTCGTTGAGCTGGCGTGCGTAGAACACCAGCGAGCCGTTATCCATGTCGTGCGACAGCGTGGCGGTGAACTGGCCGCCCTTGTCGGCTGGATAGCCGGGGCTGCGCACGCCATCGGAGTCGCGGTAGAAGCCGCCGATGCTGCCGTACCACTTGTCGGCGATCTTGAAGCCGAGGAAGCCGTCGTAGCGGATCAGGCCTTCGTTGCCGTAGGTGACGCCGAAGCTGCCGCTGGGCACGTCGGTGCCCTGCTTGAGCATGAAGTTGGCGGTGGCACCCATCTGGCCGTCGCCATACACCACCGACGGACCGCCTTGCAGGATTTCCGCGCGATCGATCGTGTCGTCGATGCGGAAGATCGAGGTAGTTTCGAAGAACGACAGCGTGGGCATGCCGTACAGCGGCGAGCCCATCAACTGCGTGGTGAAGAACGGTGCGTCGCCGCCACCCGGGAAGCCGGCGATCTCAATGTTCGCGCCGGTCTGGCCGCCGCTGGACTCCGGCCACATGCCTGGCGAGATCTTCAGCAGGTCGGCCGTGCTCTTGGGATTGGCTTCCTTGATCTGCTCGGCCGTGGCGCTGACGATGGAATAGCTTGCGTCGATCTTCTTCAGACCGCCGGCGGCGGACGTGCCGGTGACCACCACCTGGTCGAGCGTCTTGGTGGACTTCTGGTCAGCCGGCGGCGAAGCGGACGGGCCGGTCTGCTGGGCGGCCGGTGCAGGCGCCGATGCAGGTGATGCATCCTGCGCGTGCGCTGCGCCCATCGCCAGCGCACTGACGATGGCTGCCGCCAACAACTGTCGTGTGATGCCTTGAGTGTTCTTCATGTCGAGCCTCCCCGCCCGAGTTCGGGCCACTTACGCGTTGATATTGGTGGCTTCGGCAACCGTCGCCGTTGCACCGTTCTTGTTGTCTACGAAGTCCGCAATACGAAGCGCGATCAGGCCCGGCAGCACGATGTCCGCCTCCCCAAGGTCCTCGCGCCGACCAATACCGATGGCGACCATGCCCGCGGCGTGGATGCTTTCGATGCCCGCGGCGGCGTCCTCGACGCCAAGGCAGGCTTCCGGCGGCACGCCAAGACCGGCGGCCGCGACCCGGAAAATTTCCGGATCAGGTTTGGAGCGCTCGATGCGAGCGGCATCCACGATGTAGTCGAACAAGTGGGCGATGCCCAGCCGTTCGAGCAGCAGTGGCGCGTTGCGGCTGGCCGACGCCAGGCCGATGCGCAGTCCTGCGGTGCGAGCCGACGCGACGGCCTCGCGTGCGCCGGGCAGCAACTGTTCCGGCCCGAAGCGCTCGATGCGCTCGACGTAATATCCGTTCTTGCGCTCTTCCAGCGCCCGCTTTTCGCGTTCGGAATAGGTCTGCGGTGCGCGTTCCAGCAGGATGTCGAGCGAGCCGCGCCGGTCGACGCCTTTCATGCGCGCGGCGATGTCCTCATCGAACGGCGCGCCGATCTCGCACGCAAGGCGTTCCCACGCTGCGCGATGTACCACCGCGGTGTCAGCGATCACGCCATCGAGATCGAAGATCACCGCCCGCAGCGGTGCCTTCATGAGCGGGTGCCGATGCGGCATGGCGACCGACTCGCCGCTGCGTACGCATGCCTTTTCACCGGCATGGCGAAACGACACCGCCTCGCCGCGCGTGAGCGTGTAACGCACGCCGTCGCCGTCGACGTCCACCCGAAGGTGCGCGCCACGCCAGCTGATGCCGAAGCGGTAGCTGCGCCATGCGGTGGGTAGCTTCGGATGCAGATGGAGTTCGCCGTCGATCACGCGCATGCCGCCATAGCCCCAGGCGAGCGAAAGCCAGCTACCGGCCATCGCGGCCATGTGCAGGCCGTGCGCGGCGTTGCCATGCAGATCATCCAGATCCACCCGCAGGGTGTCTTGGAAGTAGTGCCAGGCTTTGTCCATCGCACCGACTTCGGTGGCCATCACGCCGAAAGTGGAGGCGGACAGCGTGGAGTCGTGCACGGTGACGCTTTCGTAGTACTCGAAGTTGCGGCGCTTGGCCGCCAGCGAAACGTCATCGCCGGCCAGCATCAACGCCAGCACGGTATCCGCCTGCTTGCATACCTGGTGGCGATAGATGGTGAGCGGATGCAGTTCCAACAGCAGCGGATGCTTTCCCTCGCTGCTGTTTCGCGCCGGCATGCGCGGCTTGTCGAGGAAGGTGTCGTCCTGCGGGAAAATGCCGAGTTCGGCATCTTCCGCCAGATACATCAATTCGGCGGCACGCTGCCACTGCATGATCTCGAACGGCTCCAGTCCGATGCGCCGCGCCAGCTCCGCATGCGTATCCGGCGCCGTGTCCTGCAGCCAATGCGCCACGGCGGCGGCATCGCGCAGGTGACGTTGCGCCATGCGATTGGTGTAGTGATTGTTGTCGACCAGTGCGGTGTATTCGTCCGGACCAGTGACGTCGTGGATGCAGAAGGCCCCGCCGCGGCGCGGATTGAAATGGCCGATGTCCAGCCATACGCGCGCCGTCTCGAACAGCATCTCGGCACCCGCGTCGCGCAGGAAGGCTTCGTCGCCGGTGGCATCCATGTAGTGGCGGATCGCCCAGGCCACGGCAGCGTTGATGTGGTACTGCGCCGAGCCGCTGGGGAAATAGGCGGAGCACTCGTCGCCGCTGATCGTGCGCCATGCGTACAGCGCGCCGCGCGCATGGTTGAGTTCGCGTGCATGCGCGCGTGCGCGGTCCAGCGTGCCGTGGCGATACATCAGCATGCTGCGCGCGACGTGCGGCGCCACGGCAACCATCGCCGGCAACATGAAGACTTCGGCATCCCAGAAGTAGTGGCCTTCGTAGCCTTCGCCGGTCAGGCCCTTGGCGGCCGTGCTGCCCAGGCCGTCGCGGCTGCTGGACTGGAAGACGTGGAACAGGTTGAAACGAAGCGCCTGTTCGGTGGCGTCATCGCCGTCGATGGCCAGATCAGCGTTCTGCCACAGCTGCGCCAATGCGTTGGTCTGACGGGCGAGCAGTTCGCCATGGCCCAGCGCATGCGCCTCGGTCAGTTCACTCGTTGCATGGGCGAGCAACTCGGTATCGGTGTCACCGCCGCCGGGCTGCGTCCACGCGTAGGCGACGTATTTCTCCAGTACGACGGATCGGCCGGGGGACAGCTCGCCTTCGAACACCTGCATGACGCCGTGTGGCGCGAGGTTGGCGAGGCGGAAGTGCAGGCTCTCGTCGACGACCGCGTGCCGCTGCACGCAAGCGACGCGGATGTCGCTGTGCGCGGTGCGTTGGAGCACGTAGGCAAGCGATTCGCCTGCTGCCGCGTCGATAGTCGACAAGCCGCCATGGATCCGCGTGCCGATGCGCGGGTCATCGCCCTGTTCGGCCGCGTTGCGTACGGTGCTGATCGACGACTCCAGCGTCACCGGGCCGGTGTAGTCGATGGAATGCACGCGAAAGCGGATGGCCAGCAGGGCGGGGCGGTCCAGACTGACGATGCGTTCCGCCTCGATCAGCAGCGTGGCGCCATCCGGCGAGCGCCAGCCGAGCTGGCGGCGATAGCAGCCGCTGCGCAGATCCAGCGCCCGTTCGAAATGCTGCCAGTCGCCGTCGCCCAGCCGGACCGGGGTATCGCCCAGGCGCAGATGGATACGGGTACCGTCGGCCACGGGAATGCGGGTGTCGGTATGGGCGGCGAACCCCGGAAAGCGCTCGTGGTATTCGATGGGAGTGCGTTCCCAGGCCCCGGCGAGGAAGCAGCCATGACTGGGGCTGTCGTCCTCTTCCAGGCCACCGCGGACGCCCAGGGCGCCGTTGGACACGGCAAACAGGCTCTCGTCCTGGGCAAAGCAGGCGGGATCGGCGTGACGGCTGGTGACGACCCAGGGATCGCACCGGGCACGATCGGAGGGCGGCAAGGCCTGCGCCGTTTCTCGATGATCCAACGTCCTCTCCCCACTTCATGTTTGCTTTGTCGTCGCGCCCATGAAAATCGTGTAGGCGGAACGTAGGTTCTTATGTGGTGGCGGAGCTTCGCAGCAATTGATATCGATATCAAGATACCGATATCAATTGCTGCGGCACAACATAGTTGCGTATGATATCGATATCATGCACGGCCATTGCTTGGCTGCGGATGAAGGCTTGCGGATCAAGCCCGCGCGAGCGGCGCGTTTCGTGATTCCGTGCGGCGTTGGACGTTAGGGGCGCAAACCGCGACACTGTCGTGGTTTGCCAAGGTTGGCCGGCGCGCGGGAGCCGCGCGACCGCTCACAAGACATCGGGGCCAGGTCTTGAGTCGTCACCCAAAGAACCGCCAGGGAGCCATGTCTTCCGCCAGTCTCACCATGGCGGATCTGGCCAAGATGGCGGGCGTATCCAAGATCACCGTCTCGCGGGCGCTGAGCGACAGCCCATTGGTCAATCGCGAGACGCGCGAGCGCCTGCAGGCGCTCGCCCAGGAGCGCGGCTACAAGCTCAATGTCAGCGCGCGCAACCTGCGCCTGCGCCGCAGCCACACGGTGGCGGTCATCGTGGAGATGAAACCCTCGCACGACCGCACCATGCTCGACCCCTACCCACTGGTGCTGTTGGGCGGCATTTCCCAGGAGCTGACCGCGCACGGTTACAGCGTGCTGCTCACGACCCGTCAGGGAGCCACGGCAGCGGCGGTGCAGGCGGCGGATGGCCTGATCCTGCTGGGCCAGGGTTCGCGTCAGGACGCGGTGCGCCGCTTCGACAAACTGGGCCTGCCCATGGTGGTGTGGGGCGCGCCGGGCGACGAACACATCGTCGTCGGCAGCGACAACCGCCAGGGCGGCAACGCGGTGGCGGAGCATTTCATCAGCCTTGGTCGCCGCAACCCGGTGTTCGTGGGCAATCCGAACCATCCGGAAATTTTCGAGCGACTCAGCGGCTTCATCGATGCGCTGGCCGCGCACGGCATCAAGCCGCTGCTGATTCGCCGCGATGAATTCACGCTGGCATCGGGTATGGATGCCATGCATTCGCTGATGGAGCGCGGCGTGCCGTTCGATGCCGTGTTCGCCTGCAGCGATCTATTGGCGATGGGCGCGATCCGCGCGTTGAACAAGCTGGGGCGCACCGTGCCCGGCGATGTGTCCGTGGTGGGCTACGACGACATGCCGTTGGCGGCGAGTTTCCTGCCACCCCTCAGTTCCGTGCGGCAGGATTGGCAGGAAGGCGGGACGCTACTGGCGCGCAAGGTGCTGGCGCTGATCAATGACCAGCCCGAGCAGTCGGAAACGCTGCCGGTGGAGCTGGTGGTTCGCGACACTTAAGAGCGAGAAGTGAGTGAAGAGGAGTGAGCAGTGGGAGAGAAGCCGGCAGGCTCCCACTCTCGCTGCTCACTCCTCTTCACTCATTCCGGCTTTTCATCCCGTCGCTGTGGCGTCGCCCGTCGCCTTGCCCATCCGCGCTGGCGTCAGCACGAGGCGGAAGCAACTACCGCCACCGGCCACGCGTACGTACTCCAGTGATGCCTGGTTCGCTTCACTCATCTGGCGAGCGAGGTAGAGGCCCAGGCCGGTGCCGTATTCGTGCGTGGTATAGAACGGCTCGAAAATCTGAGCGGCAACCTTGGGCGCGATGCCGGGGCCGCGATCGATCACTTCAAGAATCGGCACACCGTGCTCGCCGTGACGCGCCACTACCATCACGCGGGCCGGTTCACCCGGCATGCGGCCGTAGCGCAGCGCGTTCTGCACGAGGTTCCACACCACCTGCTGCAACTGCTGCGGGTCGGCCACGGCGGCCACCGGTGTGCTGGCCTGGATCACGCGCAGCGAATCCTCGCCCAGGTCGTTGCCCTGGCGATATTCGTCCACGAACTGATTGGCCCAGGTGCCCAGGTCCAAGGTCTCAGGGCGAGAGCGCTCGCGCCGCGAGAGCTGCAGGATGTTTTCGATGATCTCGTTCAGGCGCACGCAGTGGTTGTTGATGATCTCCACCATGCGCTGGTCGGTGGGCGGCAGGTCTTCCGACTCGGCCAGCAACTGGGCCGAGTAGCGGATGGCGGCCAGTGGGTTGCGGATTTCGTGGGCGATCGACGCGGACAGTCGGCCCAATGAGCTGAGCGTAAGTTCTTCCGCGCGACGGGATACCAGGGAGGTGTCGTCGAGGAAGATCAACACGTGTGAATCGTCGTTGGGCGCCAGTCGGCTGAAGCGCGGCACCACTTCGGGCACGCCGTCGGCGAGCTGGGTGGCCGATTCGTCCAGCTTGCCCGAGGTCATCCAGTGGTACAGGCGGCGGGACAGCTCGGGGGCCACCCGGCCCAGGTCGCGCTGGTCGGAGGTGGGGTTGCCCAGCAGCATCCACGCCGACTCGTTCATCTGGTGGATGCGGTTGGCGTCGTCCACCAGCAGCACGCCGGTTTTCATGCGGCGGATGATCAGCTCATTGACCTGCGCTAGGTTGGCCAGGTCCACGCCGCGCTGCTCGGCCAGCGCCTCACTGGCGCGGATCTGCCGGCTCAGCACGTAGCAGAGCATGGTGATGGCGAAATAGGCGAGGCCGAACAGGCTCGATTCGAGCAGCTCGCGGTCCATGCCGGCCTGGCCGTGCTGCACCTCGATCACGGAGTGGCCGATGATGCCCAGGGTGGCCAGTGCCGCAAAAAAGCATGACAGGCGCAGCGGCAGGATCAGCGCGCCGGCCGCCAGGTTCACCGCCAGCATCATCGCGATGCCGATGCGGGCGTCGTGCATGGTGATGATGGCCAGCACCGCCGCAATGATATCCACCACCAGCGCGCCCGACACCGTCCAGCGGATCCATGGGGTGGACCGGCGGGTCAGCGACAGCATGCCCAGCGCGAACAGCAGGAACAGCACCGCCACCCCTCGGGCAAGCCCGACGTCGGCCAGCTTGGGCCAGCCCAGGGTGTTCGGGCTCAGGGCCAGGCCCACGTAGACCAGGGCCTGGGCCAGCCGGAAGCAATTGAGGAACAGGAGTTCGTGGCGCGCAGCCTCGGGAGCGGGGCGCGCGTTGGGGTAAGCGGGCTGCACGGTGCTAGACACCTGGCGGGCTCTCTCGGCGGGTCAGAGGGCGGTTTCGACCAGTATAGACGGGGCTTTCACAGTCTGTGGGGGAGTGCCGCCAGCGGCCGTCCGCCTGACCGTCTGTCAGGCCGCCCCTTTCCATCGGGGGCCTCTGCTGCGAAAATGCCGGGCCGTATTGCGCGGTTTTCGTCATGTCGACAGGCAGGCGGCGGCGCACTGCATCCCGGCAGCGCTCGTACCGCCGTCGTTCCCCTGACCGTACGGATCACCCACAGTCCGTTCGGCCGCCATGTTTCCCCGTACTCTCGAGGTATCCATGAATTTCCACGAGTACCAGGCCAAAGAATTGTTCGCGAAGTACGGCATTGCCGTGCCGCCGGGCAAGGTCGCCAACTCTCCCGATGCCGCTGTCGACGCCGCCAAGCACCTTGGTGGTTCGCAGTGGATGGTCAAGGCTCAGATTCACGCAGGCGGCCGCGGCAAGGCCGGCGGCGTCAAGTTCTGCAAGAGCCTTGACGACGTGCGCGCAGCTGCCAAGGGCATGCTGGGCACCAACATGGAAACCTACCAGTCCGCCGGCCGCGCGCTGCCGGTGAATCTGGTGCTGGTGACGGACGCCACCAACATCGCCAAGGAACTGTATCTGTCGATCCTGACGGATCGCGATTCCAAGTCGATCTCGTTCATCGCCTCCAAGCACGGCGGCGTGGACATCGAGCAGGTGGCCAAGGACACGCCGGAAGACATCCACACCATCGTGGTGGACTTCGTGGAAGGCCTGCAGCCCTACCAGTGCCGCCAGCTCGGCTTCGCCATGGACCTCAACGCGAAGCAGGTCAGCCAGCTGACCAAGATCATGCTGGGCCTGTACAAGCTGTTCAACGAGAAAGACCTGTCCCTGGTCGAGCTGAACCCGCTCGCCATCCTCGAAGACGGCAACCTCGCCGCCCTCGACGGCAAGGTCAACTCCGACGACAACGCCGAGTTCCGTCACCCGGACCTGGCCGCCATGCGCGACCTGACCCAGGAAGACCAGGCCGAAGCGGCTGCCGTGCAGCACAACCTCAACTACGTGACGATGGACGGTTCCATCGGCTGCATGGTCAACGGCGCAGGCCTGGCCATGGCCACCATGGACGTGATCCAGCTGGCAGGCGGCGAGCCGGCCAACTTCCTTGACGTCGGCGGCGGCGCCACCAAGGAGCGCGTCACCGAGGCGTTCAAGCTCATCCTCTCCTCCGACAAGGTGAAGGCCATCCTGGTCAACATCTTCGGCGGCATCGTGCGTTGCGACCTGATCGCCGAGGGCATCATCGCGGCCGTGAAGGAAGTGGGTCTGAAGATCCCCGTCGTGGTGCGCCTGCAGGGCACCAACGTGGAGCTGGGCCGCGAACTGCTGGCCAACTCCGGCCTGGCGATCACGCCGGCCAACGATCTCAACGACGCGGCGCAGAAAGCCGTGGCTGCGGCCAAGGCCTGAGGAGCAACTGAACCATGAGCGTTCTCGTCAACAAGAACACCAAGGTCCTCGTGCAGGGCTTTACTGGCCAGCAGGGCACCTTCCACGCGCAGCAGGCGCTGGACTACGGCACCAAGGTCGTGGGCGGCGTGACCCCGGGCAAGGGTGGCACCCAGCACATCGGTCTGCCGGTCTTCAACAGCATGGCCGAAGCCGTCGATGAAACCGGCGCTGATGCGTCCGTCATCTTCGTGCCGCCGCCGTTCGCGGCCGACTCGATCCTCGAAGCCATCGACGCCGGCATCAAGGTCATCGTGGCCATCACCGAAGGCATCCCGGTGCTGGACATGCTGCGCGTGAAGAACGTGCTGGCACAGCATCCGGAAACCGTGCTGATCGGGCCGAACTGCCCCGGCATCATCACCCCGGGCGAGTGCAAGATCGGCATCATGCCGGGTCACATCCACATGCCGGGCAAGGTCGGCATCGTGTCGCGCTCCGGCACGCTGACCTATGAATCGGTGTTCCAGACCACCAACGAAGGCCTGGGCCAGTCCACCGTCATCGGTATCGGTGGCGACCCGATCAACGGCCTGAGCTTCATCGACTGCCTGAAGATGTTCCAGGACGATCCGCAGACCGAAGGCATCATCATGGTCGGCGAAATCGGCGGCAGCGCTGAAGAAGACGCCGCCGAGTTCATCGGCGAATACGTCAAGAAGCCGGTGGTGTCGTTCATCGCAGGCGCCTCGGCTCCTCCGGGCAAGCGCATGGGCCATGCTGGCGCCATCATCTCGGGCGGCAAGGGCACGGCGGCTGCGAAGTTCGCCGCGCTGGAGAAGGCGGGCGTCACCACGGTGAAGTCCCCGGCCGACCTCGGCAAGACCCTCGCGGGTCTGATGAAGAAGTAATCGGGTTCCATTACCGATGCGAAAAGGGCCGCAGCGATGCGGCCCTTTTTCTTTGCGGGGTGCCGGGCGCTACCGTTGCTGGCGCAGGCCTCTGCGCGCTGCGGCCAGCAGAACGTCCGTCACCATCGCCAGCGTGCCCGAACGGATCGCCCAGCACTGCCAGTACAGCGGTACGTCGAGCCATCGGTTCGGCGCGATGGGTTTGAGCGTGCCATCGGCAAAGTGTTTCTGCAGCAGGGATTCCGGCGCCATGGCCCAACCCAGGCCCAGTGCTGCACCTTCCACGAATGCCGTGGCCGAGGGTACGTAATGGATGGGCGGCACGAGTCGTGCGCGCGTAATGCCGTGCATGAAGCGCCATTGCAGTTCGTCCTTGCGGTTGAACACGAGCATCGGCGCCTCGCCTAGTGATGCGGCGTTCACGCCTTCGCCGAAATAGCGCGTAACGAACGCGGGTGGGGCGACAGGCAGGTAGCGCATCACACCGAGTTTCTTCACGCTGCAGCCCTGCACGGCTTGCGCTTCGGCGGTGATGGCGCCGAGCACGGAGCCATCGCGCAGCAGGTTGGTGGAGTGGTCCTGGTCTTCCACGCGAATGTCGAAGAGCAGCTGATGCGCGTCGTGCAACTGCGCCAGTGCGGAAAGGAACCACGTGGCCAGCGAGTCGGCGTTGACGCCGATGGCGACGGTACTGGGGCCGCTGTTGTCGCTCCCGACGTGGAAGGCGTTCAGCGTTTCCGTTTCGAGCAGGCGCATCTGCTGCACGCTGCGTAGCAGGCGATGGCCCGCTTCGGTGGCTTCGCAAGGGATGCGGCGGAGGATGAGGATCTGGCCGAGCCGGTCCTCCAATGCCTTGATGCGTTGGGAGATGGCCGAGGGTGTCAGTGACAGGTGCCGTGCCGCGCCATCGAAGCTGCCTTCGTCGAGCACGGCGGCGAAGGCGGCAAGCTGCGGATTGAGCAGGCTCATGGGGCGTCTCCCTGGCGGTGGAGGACCATCACATTAGAAAATTTGATCTACCGTAAGAATAATTAGTTTTACTGAATGGGACGTCCAGGTCAGAGTAGGTGTCTTTTTGGAGGACATCCCATGGATTTCGCGCCTTACCTGGCTGGTCTCGCCGCCGGCGCGGGCCTGATCATTGCCATCGGAGCGCAGAACGCGTTCGTGCTGCGGCAAGGGCTGCAGCGTCATTACGTCGGCTCGGTGGTGGCCGTATGCATCCTGGCCGACATCAGCCTGATCCTGCTGGGCGTGGCCGGCATGGGGCTGGCGGTGCAGCAGCACCCGGGGCTGCTGCAATGGTTGCGCTACGCCGGTGCGGCCTTCCTGGTCAGCTATGCCGCGATGGCGGCACGGCGCGCATGGCAGGGCGAGAGCGGGCTGCAGCCGGCGGGGGACGGTACGTTGAGCCGTGGCCGCGTCGTGTTGGCCTGCCTGGCCTTCACCCTGCTCAATCCCCATGTGTATCTCGATACGGTAGTGCTGCTGGGTAGTCTTTCCACGCACTACCAGGGCGACGAGCGCTGGGTTTTCGCGGCAGGTGCGTGCACGGCGAGCGTGGCGTGGTTCCTCTCGCTGGGCTACGGCGCGCGACTGCTGCTGCCAGTGTTCCGCAGCCCGGTGGCCTGGCGCGTGTTTGATGTGGCAATTGCCTTGTTCATGCTGACCCTGGCGGCGCTGCTGGTGTGCCAGCCGGTGGGGTAATCCGGCCGGCCTGGCAGGGGCTGCGCCGCAGGGTGCTCGGGTACAATGGGCGGCCTCAAGGCTATGGATTCCGACGGCATGTCCTCCCTACGCTTCGCGCTTGCTCAGTTCGATTTTCCGGTGGGCGCGGTTGCGGCCAATGCGGCCAAGGTGGGTGACCTGCTGGCGCAAGCGCGCGAAGGCGGCGCGGCGCTGGTGGCGTTCCCCGAGCTGACCCTGAGCGGTTATCCGCCGGAAGACCTGCTGCTGCGGCCCAGCTTCCTCGTCGCATGCCAGTGCGAACTCAATGCGCTGGCCGGCGCCACCAACGGCATCGCCGCGCTGGTGGGCCATCCGCACAGCGAGGGCGAGGTGTACAACGCAGCCAGCCTGCTGCGCCACGGCACCATCGAGTTGACCACGCACAAGCAGGCGTTGCCCAACTACGGCGTGTTCGACGACAAGCGCTATTTCCGCCCCGGCAGCGACAGCGCCGTGGCCATGATCGATGGCGTTTGCGTGGGCATGATCATCTGCGAGGACATCTGGGAACCTGAGCCTGCCGCCAAGGCCGCCGCCGCGGGTGCCGAGCTGATCGTGGTGATCAACGCCTCGCCGTGGGATGACGCCAAGCAAACCGGACGCGAGGAAGTGTTGACCGCCCGTGCGCTGGAGACCGGTTGCGCCATTGCCTACGTGAACATGGTTGGCGGTCAGGACGAGGTGGTCTACGACGGCGGCTCGATCCTGGTGAACGGTGACGGCACCATCGCCGCGCGCGCCCCGAGTTTCGTCGACGTGATGCTGTGGGCCGAGTTCGATAGCGAAACGCGCACGCTGCAGGCGGATAGTTGGCCCGCCGCGCAGGATGCGTCCCAGGAGGCGATCCTGTATGCGGCGCTGGTGCGTGGCATCCGCGACTACATCGAGAAGAACGGCTTCCCGGGCGTGCTGCTGGGGTTGTCCGGCGGCATCGATTCCGCATTGACGCTGGCGCTGGCCGTGGATGCGCTGGGCCCGGATCGCGTCACTGCCGTGATGATGCCCACGCGCTACACCTCGCAGTTGTCGCTGGATGGCGCGCGTGTGCAAGCCGAGCAACTGGGCGTGGACTACCACATCATCAACATCGAGCCGATGGTGGATGCCTTCCTCGGCGCGCTTGCGCCGGCCTTCGCCGGCAAGGCGGCAGACACCACCGAGGAAAACCTGCAGTCGCGCACGCGCGGCGTGACATTGATGGCGTTGTCCAACAAGCATGGCCGCCTGCTGCTCGCCACTGGCAACAAGAGCGAGATGGCGGTGGGCTATGCCACGCTTTATGGCGACATGTGCGGTGCTTATGCGCCGTTGAAGGACGTCTACAAGACCGTCGTCTATCGCCTGTCGCGCTGGCGCAACGCGCACGCGGCGCGCATGGGGGAGCCGGAAGCGATTCCTTCGGCGGTGATCGACCGTCCACCGTCGGCGGAGCTGCGTGACAACCAGACCGACCAGGATTCCTTGCCGCCGTACGACGAACTGGATGCCATCCTGGCGCGCTTCATCGAAGGCGAGGAGTCGCAGGCGGAAATCGCCGAACAGGGCTTCCATGCCGACACGGTGCGGCGCGTGGTGCGCCTGGTGCTGCTCAATGAGTTCAAGCGCCGGCAGGCCGCGCCGGGGCCGCGCGTGACCACGCGGGCATTCGGGCGTGAGCGGCGTTACCCCATCACCTCGGGCTGGAAATGAGTAAGGCGAGGAGTGAGTGAAGAGGAGTGAGAAGTGAGAGAAGGACCGCTCGCCGCATGGCCCGCTCTCTCTCTCTCTCTCATTTCTCTCAATCACTTCTAATAAACAAAAAGGCCGGCGAGCTTGCGCTCGCCGGCCTTTTTTTAACCCAGCAACGCCGGGTTGTCCGATTAATGGTGACCCGAGAACGGAATCGCCTTGCGCAGCAGCGACGGCGAGTGCGGCCACTTCGGATCCGTCAGGTATGGGTGATCCGGGTAGTTCTTGGCCAGCACCTGGCGCGTCTGATCGGCTAGGTTCTTCTGGTCCATGCCGATATAGCTGCGGGTGAGGATGGCCAGCGCGTCGCCGGTCTGCGGGGCCTGCTGGTAGTGCTCGATCACGTATTGGGCGCGGTCGGCCGAGGCCACATAGGCCTTGTTGCGCAGGTAGTACTCGGCGACGTTGATTTCGAACTGCGCCAGCAGGTTGCGCAGGTAGATCATGCGCTGGCGGGCATCAGCGGTGTAGGCGCTGTCCGGGAAGCGGCGCGACAGCTCGGAGAAGTCGTCGAACGACTTCAGGTTGAAGCCCTGGTCGCGGCGGGTCTGCGGGTCACCCGGCTGCAGCAGTCGCTCCATCGCGCCGCCGGTGCGATCAAAATTGATCAGACCGCGCAGGTAATAGGCATAATCCACATGCTTTTGGGTCGGATACGTCTTGATGAAGCGATTGATCGTGGAATAGGCGTCGTCGGCCTGGTTGTCCTTGTACTGCGAATAGGCCAGATCGAGCTGGGCCTGCTCGTTGTAGTCACCAGACGGGAAGCGCGCGATCAGTCGCTGGTACGCTTTGGTGGCAGCCGAATAGTCGGCGTGCTCCAGCGAGTCATGGGCTTTGGCGTAAAGCTTGTCTACCGGCAGCGTATCGTTGGTGTCCCTCTTGTGGTGGAACATCGAGCATGCGCTCATCGAAACGGCGATGGCGAGCACGACAAAAACTTTGAAAGCCGGCAGCTTGGTTACGCGCATAAGAAGGGTTCAGATGTTTGAGCGAAAAGGGATGATAGCCGAAACCACCGGGTGCCCGGGGGGCCGGTCATGACGACGATCCGTCACGAGGCCACGGTGCCCCTGTCTGCCGCGGGTCGGAGGTTCGACCAGGCGTTGGCCGAGATGTTCCCCGATTATTCGCGTTCGCGTCTCACGGCCTGGATCAAGGCCGGCGCGGTGACGCTGGATGGCGCCGTGGCGCCCCCCCGCCAGCTCCTCCGTGGCGGGGAAAAAGTCCAGGTGGAAGCGGAACTTGAGACCGAGGTGGAGCTAGCCCCGGAGGCCATCGACCTGAATATCGTCCACGAGGACGAGCACATTCTGGTGCTGAACAAGCCCGCGGGGCTGGTGGTGCATCCGGGCGCAGGAAATAGCGCCGGCACGATGCTGAACGCTCTGTTGCACCACGATCCGGCGCTGGCCCAGTTGCCTCGCGGCGGCATCGTGCACCGCCTGGATAAGGACACCTCCGGCCTGATGGTGGTCGCCAAGAGCCTGCCGGCCCATACGGCGCTGGTGGACATGCTGTCCCGCCACGACGTTGAACGGCAGTACGAGGCCATCGTGCTGGGCACCCTGGTGGCCGGCGGCACGGTGGATGCTCCGATTGGCCGCCACATGGGCGATCGCTTGCGCCAGGCCGTGCGCGACGAGGAGGACGGCAAGCACGCCGTCACCCATTACCGCCTGCGCGAGCGCTTCCGGGCCCATAGCTTGATCCAGTGCAGCCTGGAAACCGGCCGCACCCATCAGATCCGTGTGCATATGGCCCATATCAACCATCCGCTGGTCGGTGATCCGCTGTACGGCGGTGGCCTGAAGCTGCCCAAGGGCGCTACGCCCGAGCTGGTGGCCGCCCTGCGTGGCTTCCGCCGGCAGGCACTGCACGCCGAACGGTTGGCTTTCGAGCATCCGGTCACCCACGAACCGCTGTCGTTCAGCGCCGAACGGCCGGCCGACCAGCAGGCCCTGATCGACGCGCTGCGCGCCGATACCGCCCAGGCCGGGCAGGACGACTGGACGTGAGCGCGGACGGCGCATGGCTGATTCCTGATTGGCCAGCGCCGGCCGGCGTGCGTGCGGCGGTCAGCACACGGCAGGGGCCTGGCATTTCCGAGGGCCCCTGGGGACGCTTCAATCTCGGCGCCCGCTGTGGCGACGCGCCCGAGGCGGTCGCCGCCAACCGGGCGGCCGTGCGGCCCGCGCTGAAGCTGGCGCGAGATCCGCACTGGCTGCAGCAAGTCCACGGGGTGGACGTAGTCAGCGTGGACCAGTGGGATGAGGCCCGGGAGCCGCAGGCCGACGCCGCAGTCACCCATCGGATGGACGAGCCCCTGGCCATCCTGACCGCCGACTGCCTGCCGGTGTTGTTCTGCACCACCGACGGCCGCTCCGTGGCCGCCGCGCACGCGGGCTGGCGTGGGTTGCAGGCGGGCGTGCTGGAAGCAGCGCTGAATTCGCTACAGGATCCTCCCGCCCAGGTGATCGCCTGGTTGGGGCCGTGCATCGGCAAAGCCAGCTATGAAGTGGGCGGGGAAGTGCGCGACGCCTTCATGGCCGTCGACGCCGGCGCGGGCGGCGGTTTCGAGTTCACGCGGCCGGGCCATTGGCTGTGCGATCTCGCATGGCTGGCGCGCCGCAGGCTGTACGCGGCGGGCATCGCCGAGGTGTATGGCGGTGGATTCGATACGCGCACCGACGACCGCTTCTATTCCTATCGCCGGGATGGTGCGCAAAGCGGACGGTTCGCCACCTTGATCTGGCGGGAAGGCTGACGGGGCCGATCAATCGGCTAGCCGTTGCAGAAACGCATTCCGCCACGCGGTGACGTCCTGTTTCTGCAGCACGTCCATCATGCGCCGCCAGCGCGTGCGTCGTTCGTGCAAGGGCATCTCCAGGGCGACTCCCAGCGCTTCGGCCACTTCCTCCGTATCGCCCGGGTTGACCAGCAGTGCATCGCGCAACTCCTCGGCCGCGCCCGCAAAGCGTGACAGCACGAGCACGCCGGGATCCTCCGGGTCCTGGCTGGCCACGTATTCCTTGGCCACCAGGTTCATGCCGTCGCGCAACGGTGTCACCAGCCCGACGCGCGCGCTGCGGTAGTAACCGCTGAGCAGGCTGTGCGGAAAGGAGTTGTTGACGTAACGGATCGGCACCCAGTCCGGCGCGGCGTACATGCCGTTGATATGGCCCGCCATGCGTTCGAGATCCCGGCGAATCTGCCGGTACTCGGGCACACCGCCACGCGAAGGCGGTGCGATCTGCAGGAAGCTCACCTTGCGGTGCAGTTGCGGTGATCGCTCCAGCAAGCGCGCATAGGCCTGGAAACGTTCGGGCAGGCCCTTGGAATAGTCCAGGCGGTCCACGCCGATGATGAGCGCGCGGCCTTCCAGGCTTTGCTTGAGGTCGTGGATTTCCTTGTGTTCCCCGGCGTGGCTGGCCGCTTCGGCTACCTCGGCCGTGTCGATGCCGATGGGGAATGCCTCGGCGCGGAACAGGCGGCCCTCTGGCGTGCGGATGCGCCCGTCGCGGCGCATGGTCGAGCCCACCTCGTGGAGGAAATATTCCTCCAGCGCGCGCCGGTCGCGCCGTGTATGCAGGCCGATCAGGTCGTAGCTCGCCAGCGTCTCCAGCAGTTCCATGTGACGCGGCAGGGCGATCAGCAGACCGGCTGCCGGCAATGGCGTGTGCAGGAAGAAGCCGATGCGATTGCGTATGCCTCGTTCGCGCAGCATCGCCGCGAGCGGAATCAGGTGGTAATCGTTGATCCAGACCAGATCGTTCGGCCGGATCAGCGACATCAGCCGTTCGGCGAAAAGATTGTTGACGCGCAGATAGCCGGCCAGATGCTTGCGGTTGTAGTCCACCAGGTCGGGCCGGTAGTGAAGCAATGGCCACAGCGTGCGGTTGGCGAAGCCGTCGTAGAAGTCGTCGTGGTCGGCGCGGGACAGGTCGATGGTGGCGTATTCCACCGGGCCGTCCTTGCGTTTGTGCACTTCCTCGCCGGTTTGCCGGGCGATCTTGCCGCTCCAGCCGAACCACGCGCCCCCTCGTTCCTGCAGTGCGGCCCGCATGGCAGAGGCGAGTCCGCCGGTGGCGGTCTGGTTGGGCAATGCCACGCGATTGGAAACCACGATCAATCGTCCCTGATCGGCTTTCCTTCCAAGGGCGTGCTCACGCATATCGAGTGACCCGTGTTGTCATCTGCAAGCCGCCTGGCGGCCTGCAGATGACAACCCGAAGGGGCGGGTCTGTTTGTCCGCATACCTGCGTCATCGCTCGGTCGTGTATTGACATACACTCCCTCGCTCTTCCTTGGCCTGCGCGCAAACAGCTCCCGGCGCGGACCGCTCGATATCCGTGAACACGCCCCATCATCACAATGCGTCCTCCCAGCGCCGCGACAGGCGCATGGCGGCCTGGATCAGGCCCACCATCGAATAGGTCTGCGGAAAATTGCCCCAGTGCTCGCCGTTGGACGGCGCTATGTCTTCCGACAGTAGGCCCAGCGAATTGCGCTGCGACAGCATGTGCTCGAACATCGCGCGGGCGCGCTCCTTGCGGCCCGTGGCGGCAAGCGCCTCGATGTACCAGAAGGTGCAGATGTTGAAGCTGGTTTCGGGCGCACCGAAATCGTCCGGCGAGATATAGCGGAACAGGTAGTCGCCACGCCCCAATGTTTCGCCGATGGCGTCCACGGTGGCGACGAAACGCGGATCCATGGCGTTGACGAAGCCGATGTCGGCGAGCAATAGCAGGCTCGCATCCAGATGCTCACCGTCATAAGCGTCCACGAAGGTGCCGAGCTGCGCGTTCCACGCGCGCGCCTCGATGCGCCCGTGCAGCGCCACCGCTTCGTCATGCCAATAGCGTGCGCGCTCGGCAAGGCCGAGCTCCGTGGCGATGTGCGCCAGGCGGTCGCACGCGGCCCAGCACATCGCGGCGGAATACGTGTGCACCGCGGCGCGGCCGCGGTATTCCCAGAGCCCCGCATCGGGCGTCTCGGCGACCCGCAGCGCCAGCTCGCCCATTCGCTCCAGCCGTCGGAAGGTCAGCTCGTCGCCGGGGTGTTCCAGCCGGCGATCGAAGAAGACCTGGGCAGCGGCGACCACCACCGAGCCGTACACATCGTTTTGACGCTGCCGCCATGCGTCATTGCCCACCCGCACCGGGCCCATGCCGCGATAGCCGGCCAGGCTGGCTATCTGCGTTTCAGGCAGGTCGCGCTCGAAGGTGATGCCGAACACGGGGCCGATCTCGCTGTCACCGTCGGCTGCGACCAGGTTGAACACATAGCGGATGTACTCCTCCATGCTGCGGGTCGCGCCGAGCCGGTTCAGCGCGCGCACCGTGAAAGCGGCGTCACGGAGCCAGCAATAGCGGTAGTCCCAGTTGCGCTGGGAATGTGGCGATTCGGGAATGGACGTGGTCAGCGCGGCCACGATGGCGCCAGTGGCTTCGTACTGGCACAGCTTCAACGTGATGGCCGCACGGATGATGGGTTCCTGCCATTCGTATGGCACCGACAGGTAGCGCACCCATTCCCGCCAGTAGGCCAGCGTGCGTTCCAGCGTGTGGTGGATGAAATCCGCCGGGCTATGGTTGAGCGTTTCGTCGGGACCGAGCACGAAATGTGCGGGCTTCTCCAGGAAGAACGGCAGATTGCGTTCGATCATGATGGACGCCACGTCGCTGGTCAGGCGCTGCACCACGCCATCGAGAAGGAAGCGGATGTGATTGCTGCCCGAGGTGGTCTGCGGCGTTTCGCTGCCGTACTTGCAAAGCGGTCGCAACTGTATGCGAATGCGCGGCGAGCCGCCGAGAGGGCGCACGCGCCGGGCGAGGAGTACCGGGTGGTATATGCGACCGCGCGAACGGAAGCGGGGCATGTAGTCGACGATCTCCACACCGGAGCCTTGCCGGTCGTAGAGCCGCGTCACCAGCACGGCCGTGTTGGGCATGTAGTGCTGTTCACTACGCTCGAAATCCTCGAGCTCGATCGACCAGTCGCCCCCTTCACGCTCAGGCGACAGCAGCGCGCAGAAGCTCGCGTCGCCGTCGAAGCGCGGCAGGCAACACCAGACGATGCGGCCGCGTCCGTCGATCAGTGCGGCAACGCTGCCGTTGCCGATGACACCAAGCTCCAGGCTGGGCCGGATGTCAGGCGCTTCCTCCTGAGGAGTGGGCATGCGAGAGGGCTCCATGCTTGAGTGCGTGCAACACGCGGAACAGCCAGGCGCGCGCGGCCGCGGGCTCCGGCAAGGAATAGCGGGCAAGGCTGGGTTCGCGAGAACCCACGCGAATGCTCAGCCCGCTCTCGAGATTCGCCGTAGCGAAACCGTGTTCGTCGGTCAGGTCGTCACCCAGATACACCGGCTGGCGTCCACGGAACGGCCAACTGGCCATCAGGGTGGCGACGGCCGAACCCTTGTCCATGCCTTCGGGCTTCAGCTCGATCACCATGTTGCCCGGCTGCATCTCGTAGCCGGCCAGCGAAGGCAGCACACGGGTCACCTGCTCGCGCAAACGTTCGAACTGCTGTGGCGACGTGCGGCAATGCAGGGCGACCGCCATGCCCTTGTCCTCCATCATGACGCCCGGCAGCCCGGCGGCGACGCTGTTGGCGATGTCGCGCACCAGCGATCGGCGACTGGCGCCGATGTGCACTCCCCGGTAACGACCGTCGGCGCCACGCAGCTCCAGTCCGTGCAAGCCGGCCATCGCCCAGGGCGGGTGACCGAACAGGTCGTCGAGGTCATCCAGGCTGCGGCCGCTCACCAGGGCGAGCGCGCCGTCGAGGCCACCATAGAGGTCTTCCACCAGTTCGCGCAGGCGCGAATCGACGTGGACGTGGTCGGGGTGATCGGCAAAGTCGAGCAGCGTTCCATCGACATCAAGGAACAACGCCCAGCGGTCGTCGACGCCTGGCAGTGGCGGAGCCGGGAGGGGCAGTTGGGCGGGCATGGCGGCTTGGGGCACAGGCGATTGCACGTGCGCAGCGTATCAAGCCAAATGTGAAGGCGAGCTATGGACGGTGAAGCTGGATGTCTGAAAAAAAAGGCGTACACCTGACGTTGACGCGGCTTGAATCATGAGCGTGTGAGCCGCATCTCTCCAGGCAGTGGCGGCCCGGCCGTCAATCCAATGTGATCGAGGGGAAAACCCATGAGGATGGACAAACTCACGTCCCGTTTTCAGCAGGCGTTGGCGGACGCCCAGTCGCTTGCCGTCGGACGCGACAACAACATGCTTGAACCGGTGCACGTCATGGCCGCGCTGCTTGAACAGCAAGGTGGTTCGACCGCGCCGTTGCTGACGCAGTCACACGTGAACGTGCCCGCGCTACGCCAGCGCGTGAACGAACTGGTGGATCGTCTTCCGCGCGTCAGCGGGCAGGAAGGCAATGTGCACGTCGGCAACGAGCTGACGCGCCTGCTCAACCTTACCGACAAGCTGGCGCAGCAACGCGGCGACCAGTTCATCGCCAGCGAGCTGTTCGTGCTCGCCGCGCTGGAAGACAAGGGCGAGCTCGGTTCGGCGCTCAAGGCGGCGGGTGCGACCAAGGCGAACGTCGAAGCCGCCATCGAGAAGATGCGCGGCGGCGAGAAGGTGCAAAGCGAGAACGCCGAAGACCAGCGCCAGGCGCTGGAAAAATATTGTGTGGACCTCACGGCGCGCGCCGAGTCCGGCAAGCTCGATCCGGTGATTGGTCGCGACGAGGAAATCCGCCGCACCATCCAGGTGCTGCAGCGTCGCACCAAGAACAACCCGGTGTTGATCGGCGAGCCTGGCGTGGGCAAGACGGCCATCGTCGAAGGCCTGGCGCAGCGCATCGTCAAGGGCGAAGTGCCCGAAGGCCTGCGCGACCGCCGCGTGCTGGCGTTGGATATGGGCGCGTTGATTGCGGGCGCCAAATTCCGCGGCGAGTTCGAGGAGCGCCTGAAGGCCGTGCTCAACGATCTGGCCAAGAGCGAAGGCCAGATCATCCTGTTCATCGACGAGCTGCACACCATGGTCGGCGCCGGCAAGGCCGATGGCGCCATGGATGCCGGCAACATGCTCAAGCCCGCGCTGGCGCGTGGCGAGCTGCATTGCATCGGGGCGACCACGCTGGACGAATACCGCAAGTACATCGAAAAGGACGCCGCGCTGGAGCGCCGCTTCCAGAAGGTCTACGTGGGCGAGCCCACCGTGGAAGACACCATCGCCATCCTGCGCGGCCTGAAAGAACGCTACGCGGTGCACCACGGCGTGGAGATCACCGACCCGGCCATTGTCGCCGCAGCCACGCTGTCCAATCGCTACATCCCCGATCGGCAGCTGCCCGACAAGGCCATCGACCTGATGGACGAAGCCGCCTCGCGCATCCGCATGGAAATCGATTCCAAGCCGGAGGAGCTCGACCGGCTGGAGCGTCGCCTGATCCAGTTGAAGATCCAGCGCGAGATGCTGAAGAAGGAAACCGACGAGGCGTCCAAGAAGCGCCTGGCCGATCTCGAGGCCGACATCGAGAAGCTGGAGCGCGAGTTCTCCGACCTCAACGAGATCTGGAAGTCCGAAAAGGCGGCGCTGCAGGGCGCGACCAAGGTGAAGGAGCAAATCGAAGCCGCGCGCGTGGAACTGGAAACGGCACAGCGCCACCAGGACTACGCCAAGATGAGCGAGATCCAGTACGGCAAGTTGCCCGAACTGGAAAAACAGCTCGCCGCCGCGCAGGCCGCCGAGAAGCAAGAATTCAAGCTGGTGCAGGATCGCGTCACCGAGGAAGAGATCGCCGAGGTCGTGTCGCGCTGGACGGGCATTCCCGTCAACAAGATGCTGGAAGGTGAGCGCGACAAGCTGCTGCACATGGAAGAGGCGCTGCACAAGCGCGTGGTGGGCCAGGACGAAGCCGTGCGTGCGGTCTCCGACGCGATCCGCCGCGCCCGTGCGGGCCTGTCCGACCCTAATCGCCCCTACGGTTCGTTCCTGTTCCTTGGCCCCACCGGCGTCGGCAAGACGGAGCTGTGCAAGGCGCTCGCCGAGTTCATGTTCGACACGCAGGATGCGATGGTGCGCATCGATATGAGCGAGTTCATGGAGAAGCACTCCGTGAGCCGCCTGATCGGCGCCCCTCCGGGTTACGTCGGTTATGAAGAAGGCGGCTACCTGACCGAAGCCGTGCGTCGTCGCCCGTACAGCGTGATCTTGCTGGACGAGGTGGAAAAGGCCCATCCGGACGTGTTCAACATCCTGCTGCAGGTGCTGGACGACGGCCGTCTCACCGATGGCCAGGGCCGCACGGTGGATTTCCGCAACACCGTCATCGTGATGACCTCCAACCTCGGCTCACAGATGATCCAGGAGCACGCGGGCGATTCCGAAGCCGACTATATGCAGATGAAAGCGGCGGTGCTCGGCGTGGTGCAGGCGCACTTCCGTCCGGAGTTCATCAACCGCCTCGACGAGCTGGTGGTGTTCCGTCCGCTGGAGAAGAAGCAGATCCGCAGGATTGCGTTGATCCAGCTGACCTATCTGGAGAAGCGTCTGGCGGAGCGTGATCTGCGCATGGAGATCAGCGATAAGGCGTTGGATCTGCTTGGCAACGTGGGCTTCGATCCGGTGTATGGCGCGCGTCCGTTGAAGCGGGCGATCCAGCAGCAGCTCGAGAATCCGTTGGCGAGGGAGATTCTGGAAGGGAAATTCCTTGCGGGCGATACCATTGTGGTGGATGCGGCGCAGGGGCATTTGACGTTCCACAAGCAGTAACGCCGGGGTTCATGCATGGCGCTCGTCCTGCGGAAGCAGGGCGGGCGTTTTTGTTTTCTGGATAGGTGGGGATTTCGCGAGTTGTTGTTCTCCCTCCCTGAAGGGGAAAGGGTTTGGGTGAGGGGGCGACCTAGCCTCACCGCGTCGTTCTTTAGCCGTCACCCCTGCGAAGGCAGGGGGCCAGTGACTTTGGCTCTTGGCCTTCGGTTGTGGTGATGCCGCGACCTGGCTCGTTGCGACCCGAAGGTAGTCCCTGTGGGACGGCGGGCGTCCGACCTCCTGCCGGAGGCCGGGTTACTTTTCTTTGCTTGCCCACGCACGCGCAGGAGCGCGTGCGAACGGCGAAGCCGGCCCGAAGGGCGGAGGGCAGGATGCCCGGAGTAAAGAAAAGTAACCACCGAGATGGTGGCAATGCCAAAAGAAAGAGCACCCCGCTTGGCGCTGTCTGGGCTTCGCCCAGCCAGTTCGTGAGGGGCGGCCGGGCTTTTCGACGGGGCTCCTGCCCCGACGAAAAGGAATCGGCCTCCTTGCCGATTCCCTCTGCGGGGCCTGATCGTCCACCCCTCACCGCCGCGCAAGGGGGCCCGAAGGGCAAAAGCCAAAGCGCCGAGCCGACGGCTCGTGCAGCTTTGCTGCACATCGCGCCGTGCCGCGCCGTGCCGCTGCATGGCGTGAAGGGCGTGAAGGGCGCGCTGCCTCGCCGCTCCGTATCTCGTAGGGTTTGCTTTAAGTCCTCTTGGCGACGGCGCGTTGCGATGTAGCCGCAGTGTGTAGGCGTTACGCCTGTCGCAATCCGGGCTCCGGAACAGTCAGTGCTTGTATCCCACGCCATGCAGAGTACCTCTGCGCTTCGGCGCGTTGCGGTGTAGCCGTACCGTGTGTCGAATGGATCGTGCGGTTCCGAATACCGAGGCCGCCAAAGCTTGTATCCAACACGGTGCTACCGAAGCTCTAAAGGCCATTTTCTTTGGGTTACTTTTCTTTGACTCCGGGCATCCTGCCCTACGCCCTTCGGGCCGGCTTCGCCGTTCGCACGCGCTCCTGCGCGTGCGTGGGCCAGCAAAAGAAAAGTGACTCGAGCGTCGGCAGACGATCGAAACGCCCGCTGCGTAAGCGGCCCGATCGCGGGAACGCACGAGACCGAAGTCCCAGAGCAAAGTCCCTGGATCCCTGCCTTCGCAGGGATGACGGTGCCTATGAAGTGGTGAGGCTAGGTTGCCCCATCGCCCCAACCCCGTCCCCCTTCCTCAATGCCGCTGCCATCCAACGGCCATTTCCCGTTGCCCCGCAGAACCAGAGGCCCCCTCACCCCACTAGCGACAAACAACCCCGCCCCCATCCATCGGCCTTCACATTTCCTTGTCTGCTACCATGCCCGCCACCTGAGGTGACCAACGGCCAAACGGCCGAAGGTTGAAACGGGAATCCGGTGCGGCGCCCAGGCGCCCATTCCGGAGCTGCCCCCGCAACGGTAGGCGAGTGCGATCCAGCGAGGATCGACAGACCGACATCAAGCCACTGTGCCCCGCGCACGGGAAGGCGTCGATCTGGAAGACGTCAGCGTCTTCGCCCGCGAGCCCGGAGACCGGCCTTGAGGTACGACCAGACAGGCGGTGGGCCATGTTGGGGATGCCGTGTGCTTTGCACGGCCGCCGCGCTTCCACCCGCCTGTCCTTTATCCATGCGATCCGCGCGGGCAGGCGCGGTTGAGGAGTCACGTTTTGGCCATCCGAATTTCCACGATCCGTCGTTCCGTCATGGCGACGGCGCTTTTGTCTGCGGTTTTCCCCGCGCTCGCGGACGAGGGAACCACCAACCTCGACGGCGTCGTCGTCACCGCCACACGCACCGAACAGACCCAAAGCCAGACGCTGTCGGCGATCACCGTGATTGATCGCGCCGACATCGAGCGCTTGCAGCCTTCATCGCTGGGAGACCTGCTGCGCGGCACGCCGGGCATGCAGATCAGCAACAACGGTGGTCCGGGCAAGTCCACCAGCGCGTTCCTGCGTGGTACCGAGGCGGATCACGTGCTGGTGATGATCGACGGCATCAAGGTCGGTTCCGCCACGCTGGGCCAGGCGGCTCTGCAGGACATTCCCGTCAACCAGATCGAGCGCATTGAAATCGTGCGCGGCCCGTTCTCCAGCCTGTACGGTTCGGAAGCGATCGGCGGCGTGATCCAGATCTTCACCCGTCGTCCGGAAGGCGCCTTTGTGCCGTCCTTCAGCGTAGGCGTGGGCAGCTACCGCACGCTCAATGGCTCGGCGGGTTTCGCCGGCAAGAGCGGCGATGGCTGGTACTCGGTGGAGGTGTCGCACGACCAGACACACGGCATCAATGCCTGCCGCATCGGCGCGGCGGAAGTCGGTGCGGGATGTTTCGCGGACCAGCCGGACAAGGACGGCTACCGCAACACGTCCGCGACCCTGCAGGGCGGCTACAAGTTCGACGAACAGTGGGATGCTGACGTGCGCCTGTTCCGCAGCGAAGCACACAACTACTACGACGGCTCGTATACCGACTCCGACAAGAGCGCCACCCAGGTGGTGGGCGGCAGCGTGCACTATCGCCCGGCCAGCAACGTCAAGTTGACGCTCAGTGCCGGTACCAGTGGCGACTTCGAGAAGGATTACCTGCAAGGCGACTATGTCAGCCGCTTCGACACGCATCGCGATGTCGGCTCGCTGCAGGCGGACGTTGGTTTCTGGGGTGGCCTGTTGAGCACGGGCTTCGACTGGCAGCGCGATCACGTGGACAGCACCGCGGGCTACATCAACCCGTACACGCAGGTTCCGGTGGACAGCCGCACCAATCGCGGCGTGTTCGCGCAGTGGCAGCAGACGTTCGGCAGCCAGTCGGTCCAGGCCAGTGTGCGCCACGACGACAACAGTCAGTTTGGCGGCAAGAACACCGGCAGCCTGTTGTGGGGCTGGGACTTCACCCAGACGCTGCGTCTCACGGCCAGCTACGGCACGGCGTTCAAGGCGCCGACCTTCAACGACCTGTATTACCCGTACTACGGCAACCCGGACCTCAAGCCCGAAACGTCGCAGAACATCGAGCTCGGCCTGCGCGGCAGCTATGGTTGGGGCTACTGGTCGTTGAATGCGTTCCGCAACAACGTCAACAACCTCATCACCTACGATGCCGCCACGCAGGCGGCGGCTAACGTGGACAAGGCCCACATCCGCGGTGCGGAAGGCGTGGTGAGCGGCCACTTCGCCGGCTGGCTGGTGACGGGCACGGCCACCTGGCTGGATCCGCGCGATGAATCCACCGCCTACGAAGGCAAGCTGCTGCCCCGCCGTGCGCGCCAGACGGGCAATATCGACATCGATCGCAGTCTCGGTGATTTCAGCGTCGGCGGTACGTGGTTCGTCTCGGGGCGTCGCTACGACGACCTGGCCAACCAGCACCCGCTGGGTGCTTATGCCGTCACCAACCTGCGCGTGGCCTACGCCATCTCACGTGACTTCAAGTTGCAACTGGCGCTCAACAACGTGTTCGCGAAGGACTACGAAACTGCGTGGTACTTCAACCAGCCGGGTCGTAACTACATGTTGACCCTGCGCTATCAGCCCGCGCAGTAATCCGTGAAGCCGGGCCCCGTGAGGGGCTCGGTGCCAGTCCACGATGCAACGATCAGGAGAGCTTCCGTGAAAGCCTTGCCGGTTCCCCGTTTCAACGCGCTCTGGCTGGTGCTGATGGCGGTGATGGTCGCCACGCGCTTCAAGCACTTCGGCGACGCACTGCACCTGCCTGACGCGTCGATGGCTGTGTTCTTCCTTGGCGGGCTGTACCTGCGCCAGCACTGGACCTTTGTGGTGATGGTGCTGCTTGGTGTCGCGCTGGACTGGGTGTCCATCAGCTATGCGGGCGTGAGCGATTTCTGCATCACGCTGGCCTATGCGTTTCTGCCGCTGGCGTACGCCGTGCTGTGGTACGCGGGACGCTGGTATGCGCCGCGCATGGATGGGCGCGCCATGTCCTACGCCGGTGCATTCCTTGTGGCGCTGCTGGCCACTATCGGTTCCTTCGCCATCTCCAACGGCGCGTTCTACTGGCTGGGTGGCCGCTACGCGAGCCCGTACATGGGCGAGTACCTGGCGCGCCTGTGGCAGTGGGGGCCGCTGTTCGTGCGTACTACCATCAGCTACGTCGTCGTGGCGCTGGTGTTGCATGCAACGATCACACGTTTCGCGTCGTCCACCACACACCGGGAAGCCTGAGCATGAGCGAGCACGACCAGCCGATGAGTCCGGAAGAGCGCCATCGCGAGCGCATGCAACGGAAGAAGGAGCTGGTCGATCGCAAGATCGCCCGTGCCACCATCGAGCGCGGCGTGCTGGTGGTGAATACCGGCAACGGCAAGGGCAAGAGTTCCTCTGGCTTCGGCATGCTGGCGCGATCGCTGGGGCATGGTTTCCGCTGCGGCGTGGTGCAGTTCATCAAAGGCAGTTTCTCCACGGGCGAGGAAGCTTTCTTCCGGCGCTTCCCGGATGAACTCGATTACCACGTGATGGGCGAAGGCTATACCTGGGAAACACAGGACAAGGCGCGTGACATCCAGGCAGCCGAAGCCGCCTGGCAGCTTGCGGCGCGAATGCTCGCCGATGCTTCGTACGATTTCGTGCTGCTCGACGAACTCAACATCGCACTGGTGAAGGGTTACATCGATGTGGCCAAGGTGTGCGATGCCCTGCGGGCGCGCCCGCCGGAGCAACACGTGGTGATCACCGGGCGCGGTGCACCGGACGCATTGGTAGAGCTCGCCGATACGGTGACGGAAATGCGCGTGGTGAAGCATGCGTTTCAGGCCGGCATCAAGGCGCAGAAAGGTATTGAACTCTGACGGGCCTGGTGCCCGTCGAGCAGGCAAACAAACAGGAGTCGTCGATGACCGGCCACAGCGCTTCATGTCCTGCCTTGCTGGTCTCCGCACCGGCGTCCGGACAAGGCAAGACCTCGGTAACGGCGGCACTCGCGCGCTGGCATGCGCGCAGCGGCAAGCGGGTGCGGGTGTTCAAGACGGGGCCGGATTTCCTCGATCCGATGGTGCTGGAGCGTGCGAGCGGTTCGCCGGTCTACCAGCTTGATCTGTGGATGAACGGCGAGCAGGACGTGCGCGCACGCCTGCACGAGGCCGCTGCCGATGCCGATCTCATCCTCGTCGAAGGCGTGATGGGTTTGTTCGACGGCGGCCTGTCGAGCGCCGACCTGGCGCAGCGCTTTGGCCTGCCCGTGCTCGCGGTGATCGATGGCTCCGCGATGGCGCAGACATTCGGCGCGCTTGCCCTGGGTTTGGCGCGCTACCGCGAAGGGCTGCGTGTGCATGGCGTGGCAGCCAATCGCGTGGGCAGCGCGTACCACGCACAGCTTCTTGCGGAGAGCCTGCCCCATGATCTGCACTGGCTGGGCGCGTTGCCGCGCGATGCTGCTATGGCCTTGCCCGAGCGGCATCTGGGGTTGGTGGCCGCCGCTGAGCTGGGTGACATCGACGCGCGGCTGGATGCACTTGCCGATGCGTGGGCTACGCATGCATCGGCCGAACTTCCGCCCCCGGTGTCCTTCCCTTCGGCGTCCAGTGCGGCCGTGCCGAAGGACTTGCAAGGCCTTCGCATCGCCGTTGCGCGAGATGCAGCGTTTTGCTTCCTCTATCCCGCCAACCTCGACCTGTTGCGCGAGGCCGGCGCGGAGATTCGGTTCTTCTCGCCGCTCGCTGGCGAGGCGTTGCCGGCGTGCGATGCAGCCTGGTTGCCTGGCGGGTATCCCGAACTGCATCTGCTGACACTTTCACAGCACGATGCGCTGCGTCGTGCGCTGCGCAAGCACGTGGATGCCGGCCGCCCGTTGCTCGCCGAGTGCGGCGGTATGTTGTATGCGTTGGAGTCGCTGGCGGACGTCGAGGGCGTCAGCTTCCCCATGGCCGGCCTGCTGCGTGGAAGCGCGGCCATGCAGACGCGTCTCGGCGGTCTCGGCATGCAGGCGGTAACGCTGCCCGAGGGGGAGTTGCGCGGGCACACCTTCCACTACGCACACGCGCAGATCGATGAAGCTCCCTTGGCCATGGCGAGTAATCCCGATGGCGGACCGAGCAAGGAAGGCGTGTATCGGCGCGGACGGTTCACGGCGAGTTTCATGCATCTGTATTTCCCCTCGAATCCCTCGGCAGCGACAGCCCTGTTCCGGCCATGACGACGGCCTTGGCCATGGTGCTGGCCGTGCTGCTCGATGCATGGTGGGGTGAGCCGCGACGCTGGCATCCACTGGTGTTGTTTGGACGCCTGTCGCGTTTCATCGAGGGGCGATGCCATGCGGATCGGCGAAGCGCCGGCATCCTTGCCTGGATGCTCGCTGTCTTGCCGCTGGTCGCGTTGGCGTGGCTGCTGGAGCAATGGCTGGGCCGCCTGGCATCGTGGCTGGCGTTTGCGTTTGACGTGATCGTGCTCTACCTCGTCATCGGCCTGCGCAGCCTTGCCGATCATGCGCTGCCAGTGGCACGCGCCTTGATGGAGGGCGATCTCGCCGGTGCTCGTGCTGCCGTCGGCCGCATGGTGAGTCGCGATACTGCCGTGCTCGACAATGCGCAGGTGGCGGCCGCAGCCACGGAGTCGGTGCTGGAAAACGGCAACGACGCAGTATTCGGCGCGTTGTTCTGGTTTGCATTGCTCGGCGCGCCGGGTGCAGTGCTCTATCGTTTGGCCAATACCCTGGATGCGATGTGGGGCTATCGCAACGAACGTTACGAGCGCTTTGGATGGGCGGCGGCACGTCTCGATGACGTACTCAATTTTTTCCCCGCGCGACTTACGGCGCTCAGTTACGTATTGCTGGGAGATGCAACGCGCGCCTGGCGCTGCTGGCGCACGCAGGCACCCCACTGGGACAGCCCCAATGCCGGACCGGTGATGGCCGCGGGCGCGGGTGCGCTGGGCGTTTGCCTGGGTGGTGCCGCGCCCTATGACGGTGTGTGGGAGCCGCGCCCCGCGTTGGGCGAGGGCGCCATGCCGGACGCGCACGCCATCGAGCGCGCATGGCAGCTGGTTCGGCGTAGCGTCGCCTTGTGGTTGATCGTGGCGCTGCTGTTGGGAATCCTGCGGTGGGTGGCGGGCCATGCTTGAGCACGGCGGACGCTTGCTGCGCGCGGCGCGTGAGTACGGCATTCCGCCGGAGCAATGGCTGGATCTCTCCACGGGGATCAGTCCCTTTGCGTGGCCGGTGCCGCCCTTGCCAGCCTCGGTATGGCAGCGATTGCCGGAAGACGATGACGGCCTGGCGGAAGCGGCCTGCGCGTACTACGAGACCGCGCATCTGCTGCCGGTGGCCGGATCGCAGGCTGCCATCCAGGCGCTGCCCCGGTTGCGCGGACCGTCGCGCGTGGGCGTGATCTCGCCCGGATACAACGAACATGCCCATGCGTGGCGTCGTGCAGGACATGCGGTGCAGGCCTTGCCCGCGGCTGTGCTGCTGGCCGAGGTGTCTCGTTTCGATGTGATCGTGCTGATCCATCCCAACAATCCCGGTGGGGATCGTTTCGGTCGCCGGGAACTGCTGGCGTGTCACGACGCGTTGGCGGCACGGGGAGGTTGGTTGATCGTCGACGAGGCCTTCATGGATGCAACACCCGGCGACAGTCTGTGCCGGGAGGCGGGGCGCGCGGGGTTGGTCGTGCTGCGTTCCTCCGGCAAGTTTTTCGGCATGGCGGGCGCGCGCGCGGGGTTTGTCGTAGCGCATCCCACCTTGCTTGAGCCGTTGCGCGATCAGTTGGGCCCGTGGACGTTGAGCGGACCTACGCGCTATGTACTGAAGCAGGCGCTGGCCGACCATGCATGGCACGCGGCGGCGCGGGAGTGGCTGCGGTCATCCAGCGACCGGCTGGCCTCGTTGCTGGCGTGCCGCGACATGACGCCCACGGCAGGCAGTGCCTTCTTCCAATGGTGGCGGGATGCACGTGCCGAAATCGTGCACGTGGCGCTCGCGCGGCAAGGCATCTTCACGCGGTTGTTCGCTGAGCCTGCCAGTCTGCGTTTTGGCTTGCCCGCCGACGATGCGGGCTTCGAACGACTCGACAAGGCGCTTCGATCGCTTGGACAGTAAAGGTGATGGCATGACGGCGAGCGTGCTGATGGTGCAGGGCTGCACGTCCGATGCAGGCAAGAGCACGCTGGTGACCGGCCTGTGTCGGTGGTTGCATCGGCGTGGTGTGGCGGTGGTGCCGTTCAAGCCGCAGAACATGGCGCTGAATTCCGCGGTGACGGTGGATGGCGGCGAGATAGGTCGTGCGCAGGCCGTGCAGGCACAGGCGGCTGGACTGCTTCCGCACACGGATTTCAATCCCGTGTTGCTCAAGCCCCAAAGCGATATCGGCGCGCAGGTGATCGTGCACGGTCATGCCGTTGCCAATATGGACGCGCGGCATTATCACGACTACAAGCGCATCGCGATGGATGCCGTGCTCGCCTCGCACCGCCGGCTGGCGGACCGCTACGACGCCGTGATCGTCGAAGGCGCGGGCAGTCCGGCGGAGATCAACCTGCGCGATCGCGACATCGCGAACATGGGTTACGCGGAAGCGGTGGATTGTCCCGTCATCCTGGTGGCCGACATCGATCGCGGCGGCGTGTTCGCACACCTGGTCGGCACGCTGGCCTTGCTGTCGGAGAGCGAACGCGCGCGCGTCGCCGGCTTCGTCATCAATCGTTTTCGCGGTGACGTCGCCTTGCTGCAACCGGGACTGGAGTGGCTGGAGCGGGAGACCGGCAAGCCGGTATGGGGCGTGCTTCCCTATCTTCATGGCCTGCAACTGGAGGCCGAAGACGCCTTGCCGCGCGAGGTATCGCAGAAGCCGCAGGCGAGGCTGCGCGTGGTGGCGCCGGTGCTGCCGCGCATCAGCAACCATACCGACTTCGATGCGTTGCGCGCCCATCCGGAGGTCGACTTCCGTTTCGTCGGCGCTGACCAGACGCACCCATCCGCCGACCTGATCGTGCTGCCCGGTTCCAAATCCACGCGTGCCGACCTGGAGTGGCTGCGGAGTCAGGGATGGGACGCAACCATCGCACGGCACTTGCGATACGGCGGAAAGATCATCGGCATCTGTGGTGGCTTCCAGATGCTGGGGCGATTCGTGCATGATCCACAGGGTATCGAGAGCACGCCTGGCTCGAGCGCCGGACTGGGCTGGCTGCAGATGGAGACCATGCTGGAAGCGCGCAAGCAATTGCGACGTGCGGAAGGGAAACTGGTCCTTGGGGGTGCGCGGGTGAGTGGTTATGAAATCCACTGCGGCGTCAGTCGTGGTGAGGCGTTGGGAAGGCCGGCGTGCTTCCTCGATTCGGATCAACCTGACGGCGTACTGTCGGAGGACGGCCAGATGCTCGGCACCTACCTCCATGGATTGTTCGATGAACCGCAAGCGCTTGCGACGCTGCTCGCATGGGCGGGCCTGCGCGATGCCGCACCCCTCGACGTGCACAGCTTGCGCGAGGCGAGCATCGATCGCGTTGCGGATGCCGTGGAAGCGCACCTGAATACGTCCGCCCTGCTGCGACTGCTGCAGCAAGCGAGGGAGCCTGCTTCATGCGCACGTTGATCCTGGGCGGTGCCCGCTCCGGCAAGAGCGCGCTGGCCGAACGGCTGGCTGCGGCATCGGGGCACGAGGTGGTCTACATCGCCACGGCGCAGGCGCGCGATGAAGAAATGGCGGCGCGTATCGCGCACCATCGCGCGCAGCGTCCAGCCCACTGGTTGAGCGTGGAAGAGCCGCTGGCGCTGGCCGCTGCGCTGGAAGCCCATGCGCGCCCCGGACGCTGCGTGCTGGTGGATTGCCTGACGCTGTGGCTCAGCAATCTATTGGGCGAATCCGACAGTGGACGTTTCACACAAGAGCGCGATGCGCTGCTGCATTTGTTGCCTTCATTGAAGGGGCAGGTGCTGATGGTCAGCAACGAAGTGGGGCTGGGCGTGATCCCCATGGGCGAGTTGACGCGACGTTTCGTGGATGAAGCCGGACGATTGCACCAGGCACTTGCCGCCCAGTGCGAGCGAGTGCTGTTCGTGGCCGCCGGATTGCCGTTGCCCCTCAAAGGAAGCCTTGCATGAGCCAAGACTGGCTGACCGAACCGTGCTTCGCCATCGACGAAGCAAGCCGCCAGCGCGCGCTGGAGCACCAGTCGCAGCTGACCAAGCCGCCCGGTTCGCTGGGCACGCTGGAAGCCGTGGCCGTGCGCCTGGCTGGCATGCAGCATGTGGTCGCCCCGTCGGTGCAGTCGGTGTGGATCACCGTGTTCGCGGGCGACCATGGCGTGGCCGCCGAGGGCGTGTCAGCGTTTCCCCAAGTGGTCACTGGCGAGATGATCCGCAACTTCGCCAGTGGCGGCGCGGCCATCAGTGTGCTCGCGCGCAATCTTGGCGCCATGCTTGAAGTGGTGAATCTGGGTACGGTGAACGATCCGGGCGAACTGCCTCACGTGCGTCGCGCTTTCATCGCGCCGCAAACTCAGAATTTCTGCGAGCGTCCCGCCATGAGCGCGGTGCAACTGGAACTGGCCCTGCGCGCCGGCGCGGCAAGCGCACAGGCCGCGCAGGAAGCCGGCGCCAAGCTGTTCATCGGCGGCGAGATGGGTATTGCCAACACGACCTCCGCCGCTGCGCTCGCCTGCGGCCTGCTGGGCGATTCTCCCGCTGCGTTGGCGGGTGCGGGAACCGGGCTGGACGCCAAGGGCATTCAGCACAAGGCGAGCGTGATCGAGCGCGCGCTGGCGCTTTATCCCTCCGACGACGATGACGCGCTGGCCTGGCTTGGCCGCGTGGGCGGCTTCGAGATCGCGGCGCTGTGCGGTGCGTACATCGGCGCAGCGCAGCGTGGCATCCCGGTGCTGGTGGATGGTTTCATCACCACGGCGGCGGCGTTGGCCGCGGTGCGTATCAACCCGGCCAGCCGCGAGTGGATGTTCTTCGCGCATCGCTCGCGTGAACGCGGCCATGCGCGCCTGCTGTCGGTGCTGCAGGCCGATCCGTTGCTTGACCTCGGCCTGCGTCTGGGCGAGGGCAGTGGCGCGGCCATGGCCGTGCCGTTGATGCGCATGGCGTGTGACCTGCATTCCCGCATGGCGACCTTCGCTCAGGCGGGGGTGAGTGGCGCATGATTGGAAAACACGTGGGCATCGATCTGCTGCGCCATGGTGACACCGGGCAGCGCAGCTATCGCGGCCAGTTGGACGACAGCCTCAGCCCATTGGGCTGGAGCCAGTTGCGCGCCGCGATTTTCGGCCGTAGTTGGGATTCCATCGTGAGTTCGCCGCTGCGTCGCTGCGCGGAGTTCGCGCAGGAATTGGCGGGTGCGCGTCGCGTGCCGCTGCGCATCGATCCGCGCCTCGCCGAATATCACTTCGGAAAGTGGCAGGGCGTGCCGATCGAGACGCTGGCCAAGGAGCAGGGCGATGCGCTGACGCGTTTCTGGATGGATCCGGTAGCGCATCCGCCGCCGGGTGGCGAGCCGTTTGCTGTGTTTCGCGATCGCCTGTGCGCCGCATTGAACGACGTGGGCGAGGCGGCGCTGACGCAACGCGTGCTGGTGGTGACGCATGGCGGTGCCATCCGGTTATTGCGCTGCGAGGCGGAAGGCCGTGATTTCGGTGAGATGGCGAACATCGACGTGCCGCATGCGTCTTTGCATCCCTTGCAGTGGGCCGCCCCGTCGGGAGCGCAGGTAGGCACCTGATGCGAGGCTTGTTCGCCGCCATCGGATTCCTTACGCGATTGCCGGTGCCGGCGCGCGTGTTCGATGGCGCCGCATCGCCGTCGGCGCAGTTGGCGTGGTATCCGGCGGTGGGGTTGTTGATTGGCGGCCTGCTCGGGTGTCTGGGCTGGTTGCTGTCGGGAGCGCCGCCCTTGCTTGCTGCGGCGTTGTTGCTGGCGGCGTGGGTGGTGCTCACCGGCGCACTGCATCTGGACGGACTGGCCGACAGCGCGGATGCCTGGGTCGGTGGCCTGGGTGACCGCGAACGCACCTTGACGATCATGAAAGACCCGCGCAGCGGCCCCATCGGCGTTACTGCCGTGGTGCTGGTGCTGGTGCTGAAGTTCTCCGCGTTGGCGAGCTTGCCGCACCCCTCGGCCGCGCTGTGGGTGGCGCCCCTGCTGGCGCGAGCGGCGCTGACGGCTGCCTTCATGACGACGCCGTATGTGCGCAGCGGTGGGCTGGGCAGCGGGCTGGTCGGCGAGTCGCCCCTGGCCTGCTGGATGGCGCTGGTTTCCACCGTTGTTTTCACCCTGTTTGCCGGCTGGCCTGGGGTGCGCGCCCTCGTCGTGGTGGTGCTGGTTTTCGCCTGGTGGCGGTGGGCCTGCCGGCGCCGTCTCGGCGGCATGACCGGGGATACCTGCGGCGCGCTCACCGAACTGACCGAGATGGCCGTGCTGGTCGCGTTGGCCCTCTAGGGGAGCCCTGGCGGTCGCGGATCGTTGAAATCCCCCGGTTCGCCTTGATAATGGAGAGCTGTCGCCCGACGTCGCCGGTGAGCGAGCCCGGTGCGCGGTGACCGATATCCCGGAGTTTCCATGCCTATCTACGAATTCGAATGCAGCAGTTGCGGTCACCGTTTCGATCGTCTGCAGAAGATGTCCGACCCCGACCCGTCGGTCTGCCCGGCCTGTGATGTGGCCGAGGTGAAGCGCCGCGTGAGCGCGCCGGGCTTCCGCCTGGCCGGCAGCGGTTGGTACGAAACGGACTTCAAGAAGGACGGCGACAAGAAGCGCAACCTGGCTGGCGACAGCGGCGCCTCGTCATCGGCTTCGTCGAGCTCATCCAGCTCCACCAGCTCCTCTGGTTCGTCCGACAAGAGCTGAGCGGGTGGGATGCCTGAATGCCGGATAGCCGGCAGGCAGGTTTTTGCGAGAAGTCGCAAGATATTCAAATCCGGTTGAAGATGTGCCCATTAGCGTGGCGTCCCGTCACAGTAAGGAGTGGGTCCATGTTCCGGATACGAACAGGCTTGGTAGGTGTTGCGGCTGGCCTGTTGGCCGGCCTGATGTGGGTGGCCGCGCCGGTCGCCCATGCGCAGGGGCGGGACATGATTCGTTGCGGAAGCAACGACGGTCGGTTCCAGCGCTGCCAGGTGCCCTGGCGCGATGCGGAAATGATCCGCCAGGAATCGAACAGCCCCTGCGTGCGGGGCGATACCTGGGGCGTCGATCGCGGCGGCCTCTGGGTGGATCGCGGTTGCCGCGGCCAATTCGTCGAAATGGGACGTGGCGGCTATCGCCCGCCGGATGGTGGCTACTACCCGCCGCCGGGTTATTACCCTCCGCCGGGTTATCGCCCGCCCGACAACGGCGGCTGGCGCCCCGGTCCGGATTGGGATCGCGAGATCCGCTTTCAGTGCGAGAGCAACAACCACGAGTACCAGTTCTGCCAGGTGGATGTGGGCGGCCGCGGCGACGTGCGCCTGCTGAGGCAGCTCTCCGGCACGGATTGCCAGGAAGGCTACAACTGGGGCTGGAACCGCGCCGGCGTGTGGGTTTCCAAGGGCTGCCGCGGCCTGTTCTCGGTCAATCGCCGCTGGTAAGTGGCTGAAATGCGACGTCGGATGCGGCCTCTGCGCCGCGTTCGGCGTCCGCCACGGGGCATGCCGGTGTTAATATTCCCGGTTCTTGTCCACGCATCACGCCGCCCCGCGGCCCGGAGTTCCAAGCGCATGCGCACGCATTACTGCGGCCTCATCGATGAGGCACTGGTCGGCCAGACCGTCACCCTTTGTGGCTGGGTCAACACCCTTCGCTTGCAGAGCCACGTGGCTTTCGTCGACCTGCGCGACCACGAGGGCCTCGCCCAGGTAGTGATCGAGCGCGAGAACGCTGGCGCGTTCGCCGTGGCCAACGACATCGGCAACGAATATTGCCTGCGCGTCACCGGCACCATCCGCAAGCGCCTGTCGGTGAACGACAAGCTGCGCACCGGCACGGTGGAGCTGCTGGCCGACAAGGTCGAGATCCTCAACGCCGCGAAGGACCTGCCGTTCGCGCTGCACGAGAATCCCAACGAGGACATGCGGATGACCTACCGCTACCTCGACCTGCGTCGTCCCGAGATGCAGAAGATGATGCGTCGGCGCATCAAGCTGGTGCAGTCGCTGCGCCGCTATCTGGACGCCGCGGGTTTCCAGGACATCGAAACGCCCATCCTGACCAAGGCCACGCCGGAAGGCGCGCGCGACTACCTGGTGCCCAGCCGCGTGCATCCGGGCCAGTTCTATGCGCTGCCGCAGTCGCCGCAGCTGTTCAAGCAGATCCTGATGATGGCTGGCTTCGATCGCTACTATCAGATTGCCCGCTGCTTCCGCGACGAAGACCTGCGCGCCGACCGCCAGCCGGAATTCACCCAGCTCGACCTTGAGTTCGCCTTCGTTGAAGAGAGGGACGTGCAGGATTTCGTCGAGGCGATGATCCGCCACGTCTTCAAGGAAGTGGTGAAGGTCGAGCTCGACGACGTGTTCCCGCGCATGACCTGGGCCGAAGCCATGCGTCGCTTCGGTTCGGACAAGCCGGACCTGCGTATTGCGCTCGAACTGGTCGACATCGCCAACGCCGTGAAGCACGTGGAGTTCAAGGTGTTCGCCGAACCGGCCAACGCCGAGAACGGCCGCGTCGCCGCGCTGCGCGTGCCGGGCGGCGCTACGTTCACCCGCAAGGAAATCGACCAGCTCACCGAATACGTCGCCAAGTACGGCGCGAAGGGCTTGGCCTGGCTGCGCGTGGACGATCTTTCCAAAGGTCGCGAAGGCATCAATTCGCCGGTCGCCAAGTTCCTCGACGACAAGGCGCTGGAAGGCGTGCTCAAGCTCACCGGCGCCGAGAGTGGCGACATGGTGTTCTTCGGCGCGGGCAGCTGGAAGGCCGTCACCGATTTCATGGGCGCGCTGCGCTTGAAGGTCGGCAAGGATCGCGGCATGGTGGAAAACACCTGGAAGCCGCTGTGGGTCACCGACTTTCCGATGTTCGAATACGACGAGGAAGAAAAGCGCTTCGTCGCTCTGCATCACCCGTTCACCGCGCCGAAGGTGGATGACATCGCCGACTTGCGCGCCAATGCCGCCAACGCGGTGAGCCGCGGTTACGACATGGTGCTCAATGGCGCCGAGATCGGTGGCGGTTCCATCCGTATCCATCGTCCGGAGATGCAGAGCACGGTGTTCGACCTGCTGGGCATCGGTCCGGAAGAGGCCGAGGCCAAGTTCGGCTTCCTGCTCAAGGCGTTGAAGTTCGGCGCACCGCCGCACGGCGGCCTGGCCTTCGGTATCGACCGCATTGCGGCGCTGATGGCCGGCACCGAGTCGATCCGCGACGTGATCGCCTTCCCCAAGACCACCAGCGCGCAGGATTTGATGACCGACGCGCCGTCGCTGGTGAGCGACGCCCAGCTCAAGGAGCTGCACGTGAAGGTAGCGGCGGAAGCCAAGCCTGTCTGACGGAGCGACGCGCTTCCCGCTCGTCATTTCGGCCTGCGCCGGAATGACGAGCAAAGCGTGGAATACCCCGAGGAACGGGGCATTCGTAGACAGCGTCGCGATCCGGGCGCAACTTTTTGAGCACAATGCACTCTTCAGAATGACCGGGTTTTCAAGCCCGGTCATTTCTTCCTCCATCGATGAACGCCCCGCACGCCTCATGACCGATCACGTCATTCTCTTGCACGGCCTGTGGATGCGCGGCTTCGCGCTCCTCATGCTGCACCGGCGAATGATGGAGGCAGGTTTCCGCGTCCATCGCTTCGACTACATGAGCGTGGCCGCCAAGCAGCCGCGCATCCTGGGCAGTCTGCAGGCGCGGGTGCAGGAGCTGGGTCAGGATGCGGACACCGTCCATATCGTCGGGCACAGCCTTGGTGGCTTGCTGGCGTTGCGCGCCTGTGCGGAGGGTTCGCTGCCGCCAGGGCGCGTCGTCTGCCTCGGTTCGCCGCTCAAGGGCAGTGCCGCCGCGCGCCGTTTTGCCGGCATGGGGCGGGGCGGGGAAGTCCTGCTCGGCCACAATCGCGAATTGCTCGAATACGGGTTCGATCGCTGGGATGGCGAGCGCGAGGTCGGCGTGATCGCGGGCAAGGTGCCCTTGGGGCTGGGCGCGATGATTGGCCAGTTCGCCGGCGACAACGATGGCTGCGTCACCGTGGAAGAGACCATCCTGCCGGGGATCGCCGACCATTGCGCGATCGAGACCAACCATACGGGCCTGCTGTTCTCGCAGGAGGCCGCGCGACAGGTCACCCAGTTCCTCCAGCATGGCCGGTTCGATCATCCAGGGGCCTGACTGGGCCGTTTTCGGCTGTTTTGGGTGGCGCTTGCCCGCCTGACACCCTGAGGCGATAGAATTCGCCGCTTGTCCGTTCACCAGCGCTGCAGGAAATGTCATGGGTAGAGGCCCGTCCATCGAAGGTCGCAAGAATGCCGAAGACGCCAAGCGCGCCAAGGTGTTCACCAAGCTGATCCGCGAAATCACCGTCGCCACCCGTGCTGGCGTGCCAGACCCGTCGCTCAATCCGCGCCTGCGTTCGGCCGTGGACAAGGCGCTGTCGGCCAACATGCCCAAGGACACCATCGAACGCGCGATCAAGCGCGGCTCCGGCGCCGATGGCGGCGCCTCGATGGAAGAGCTGCGTTACGAGGGCTACGGCCCCGGCGGCATCGCGCTCATCATCGACTGCTTCACCGACAACCCGACGCGCACGGTGGCCGACGTGCGCCATGCGCTGACCAAGCACGGCGGCAACCTGGGCACTTCCGGTTCGGTGGCGTTCCAGTTCGCCCGCTTGGGTGAACTGGTGTTCCCGACCGGTGGCGACGAGGCTGCCGAGGAGAAGGTGCTCGAAGCCGCGCTCGAAGCTGGCGCCGACGATGTGGTGAACGAGAACGGCGAGAGCACCGTGATCTGCGCGCCGGAGAATTTCGAAGGCGTGCAGCAGGCGCTGGCCGCTGCCGGCCTCAACGCGCAGCATGCCGGTGTGGGCATGCGCCCGAGCAATCGCGTGCCGGTGCCGGAAGAGGCGCTGGAGCCGTTGCTTGACCTGTTGGAAAAACTCGACGGCCTGGACGATGTCAGCGAGGTTTCGCACAACGCGCTGCTGCCGGCCGAGGCAGCTGGCTGATTCGTTGACGCGCCCGGCGACATTTCGCCCATGACCCGTATCATCGGCATTGACCCGGGCAGCCAGCGCACCGGTGTGGGCATCATCGATGTCGACGCCGGCGGCAAGCTGACCCATGTCTTCCATGGCGCGCTGGCGGTGGCCGGCGAGGCCACCTTCCCCTTGCGCCTGAAACGCATATTTGACGAGCTGTGTGACATCATCGCCGCCCATCGACCGGACGAGTGCGGCGTGGAGCGCGTGTTCATGGCGCGCAACCCCGACTCGGCGCTGAAACTGGGGCAGGCGAGGGGCGCAGCGATCTGCGCGGTGGTCAGCCAGGGAATCGCGGTGCACGAGTACGCAGCGACGGAAGTCAAACAGGCCGTGGTCGGTAGTGGCCGTGGCGACAAGACCCAGGTGCAGCACATGATCGGTGTCCTGCTTGGACTCAAGGGCCCCTTGCAGGCCGATGCCGCGGACGCGCTCGCCATCGCGGTGACCCACGCACACACCCGTGCAAGCCTTGCGCGCGTGGGCATTCCCCGTACCGCCTGGAGGCGTCGATGATCGGTCGTTTGCGCGGCACCCTGGTGTCCAAACAGCCGCCATGGCTGATGGTGGAAGTGGGCGGCGTGGGCTATGAGCTGGAAGCGCCCATGTCCACCATTTACGACCTGCCGCCCACCGGCAAGGAAGTCATCTTGCTGACGCATTACGCCGTGAAGGAAGACAGCGTCGCGCTGTACGGTTTCCTCCACGAAGCCGAGCGCGCGCTGTTCCGCAACCTGCAGAAGGTCAGCGGCATCGGCGCGAAGATTGCGCTGGCCGTGCTGTCGGGCGTATCCACCAACGATTTCGCGCGCCTGGTGCAAGCCGGCGACGTGGTCGCACTGACCAAGATTCCCGGCATCGGCAAGAAGACGGCCGAGCGCATGGTGATCGAGCTGCGCGATCGCGTGGACGGCCTCGCCACATCGTTGCCCGGCGCGCACCCCGCGACGAACGGCGCGCCGCTCGACCCGGCCGGCGAAGCCACCGTGGCGTTGCAGCAATTGGGCTACAAGCCGGCGGAAGTAACCCGTCTGGTGCAGAAGGTCGCCGCCGAAGGCGACACCGCCGAAGCCATCATCCGCAAGGCGCTGCGCGCCGCACTAGGAAATTAAGACGTGACCCCGGATTCCACTCAAGGCATGTCCGACGCCGATACCAAGCGACGCCTGGCCGCACTCGCGCTTGGCGCGATCGGCGTGGTGTACGGCGACATCGGTACCAGCCCGCTGTACACACTGCAAACCACGCTCAGCCACGATGGCATGAAGCCAACGCCGGAGAGCATCTACGGTGTGCTCTCGCTCATCTTCTGGGCGCAGATCATCGTGGTGTCGCTCAAGTACGTCGTCTTCATCATGCGCGCGGACAACAAGGGCGAGGGCGGCATCATGGCGCTGCTCGCGTTGGCCCTGCGCAGCGTGCGCGGCGACGCGCGTCAGCGCTGGCTGCTCGCCATCATCGGTATCTTCGGCGCCTCGCTGTTCTACGGCGACGGTGTGATCACGCCGGCCATCTCGGTGTTGTCGGCGGTGGAGGGCGTCAAGGTGGCCGCGCCGAACCTGGAGCACTGGGTGGTGCCCATCACCGCGGTGATTCTGTTCTTCCTGTTTGCATTGCAGCGACATGGCACGGAGCGCGTGGGCAAGCTGTTCGGTCCCGTGATGGTGGTGTGGTTCATCGTCATTGCGCTGCTCGGCGCCAACATGGTGGTGCGCAATCCGCACGTGCTGTGGGCGATCAATCCCTACTATGGCGTGAAGTTCTTCTTTACCCACGGCCTGCAGGCATTCATCGCGCTGGGCGGCGTGGTGCTGGCGCTGACCGGTGCGGAGGCGCTGTATGCCGACATGGGGCACTTCGGCAAGCGCCCGATCCGGTTTGCCTGGTTCAGCTTCGTGCTGCCTGCGCTGGTGCTCAACTACTTCGGTCAGGGCGCGCTGTTGCTCGAACACCCGGAAGCCATCGACAGTCCGTTCTTCAAGTTGACGCCGGCGCCGCTGCTGCTCCCGATGATCGGTCTGGCGACCGTTGCCACCGTGATCGCGTCGCAAGCGGTGATTTCCGGCGCGTTCTCCATGACCCGCGAAGCGATGTCGCTGGGTTATTCGATGCGCATGCCGGTGGTGCACACCTCGCGTGAGATGTCGGGCCAGATCTTCGTGCCGTGGGTCAACAACTTCCTGCTGATCATGGTGCTGGCGGCGGTGCTCGGCTTCCGCAGCTCGGACAACCTGAGTGCGGCCTACGGCATCGCGGTGACCGGCACCATGACGATCACCACCATCCTTGCCCTCATCGTGGCGCGTCGCCAGTGGCACTGGAACCGCCTCACGGTCATCGTCGCGGGCCTGTTCCTGCTCACCATCGATTTCTCCTTCCTGGGTGCGAACCTGATCAAGATCGAGTTCGGCGGCTGGTTCCCGCTGGTGCTCGGCGTCGCCGTCTTCATCGTGATGACCACGTGGCGTCGTGGTCGCGAGCTGGTGGTGCGCGAGATCAAGCAGTCGGGCCTGGCACTTCAGCCCTTCATCGAGAACATCGCCGAGCATCCGCCGCTGCGTGTGCCGGGCACCGCGGTGTTCCTTACGGCCAACCAGGCCGCCGTGCCGCACGCGCTGCTGCATAACCTCAAGCACAACAAGGTGCTGCACGAGCGCAACGTGCTGCTCACGGTGGAAATGCTGGAAACGCCGACGGCCGATCTGGGCGAGCGCATCGAGATCACCGAGCTGGGCGGCGACTTCTATGGCCTGGCCTTGCGCTTCGGTTTCGCAGAAGACCCGAACATCCCGCGCGCGTTGTCCACGTGCTCCAAGAAGGGCTTGCCGTTCGACATGATGGATACCACCTTCTTCCTGTCGCGCGAGAACATCATCGCCGACGCCAAGCGGCCGGGCATGGCGCTGTGGCGCGACAAGCTGTTCGCCTTCATGGCCCGCAACGCGTTGCCGGCCACGGCGTTCTTCCAGATTCCGGGCAATCGCCTGATCGAACTGGGTGCCCAGGTCGAAATCTGATGGAAAAGGGTGCCTCAGAGCACCCTTTCTCGTTGTGGGGCTTGATCCGGCGGGCGATTTTTCAAGCCTGCGTCATCCGGCTCTGCCATAATTTCGCCCCATGACCGAACACCGCATCGTGACCGCCGCCGCCCAGATGGACGACGAGGCCCTGGAAGCCTCCATCCGTCCCAAGCGGCTGACCGAATACCTGGGCCAGCAGGCGGTGCGCGAGCAGCTGTCGATCTATATCGAGGCAGCCAAGAAGCGCGGCGGCGCGTTGGACCACGTGTTGATCTTCGGGCCGCCCGGCCTGGGCAAGACCACCCTCAGCCATGTGATCGCCAACGAACTGGGCGTCAACCTGCGCTCCACCTCCGGCCCGGTGCTGGAGCGGGCAGGGGACCTGGCTGCGCTGCTGACCAATCTCGAGCCGCACGACGTGCTGTTCGTCGACGAGATCCATCGACTCTCGCCCGTGGTGGAGGAAGTGCTCTATCCGGCGATGGAAGACTTCCAGATCGACATCATGATCGGTGAAGGCCCCGCGGCGCGCTCCATCAAGCTGGACCTGCCACCCTTCACCCTGATTGGCGCCACCACGCGCGCCGGCCTGCTCACGGCTCCGTTGCGCGACCGCTTCGGCATCGTGCAGCGTTTGGAGTTCTATACGCCCGACGAGCTCACCGCCATCGTGCGGCGCTCGGCGCGCATCATGAACATTCCGTGCGAGCTGGAAGGCGCGCAGGAAATCGCCCGGCGCTCGCGTGGCACGCCGCGTATCGCCAATCGCCTGCTGCGGCGTGTGCGCGATTACGCCGAAGTGCGCGCCGCTGGCGAGATCACTCGTGACGCGGCCCGCGCCGCGACGGACATGCTCAAGGTGGATGCCGAGGGCTTCGATGAGCTGGACCGCCGTCTGCTGTCCGTCATCATCGAGAACTTCGACGGTGGCCCGGTCGGCGTCGAGTCGCTCGCGGCTGCCCTCAGCGAAGACCGCGGCACCCTCGAGGACGTGGTCGAACCCTACCTGATCCAGCAAGGCTTCCTGGTGCGCACCGCGCGCGGCCGCATGGCCAGCGCCAAGGCCTGGCGCCACCTGGGCCTGACCCCGCCGCCGCGACAGCCGGTGGGGGCCGACCTCTTCACTGCCGGCCATTCCGATGTCTGACGCTCTGCAAGTGACCGCCAGCGACCCGTTTCAGTGGCCGGTGCGTGTTTATTGGGAAGACACCGACGCGGGCGGAGTGGTCTACCACGCCAGCTACCTGCGTTTCATGGAGCGCGCCCGCAGCGAATGGCTGCGCGCCTTGGGCATCAACCAGTCCGTGGTCAAGGAGAGCACCGGGCTGGCCTTTCTGGTCCGCGAGATGCAGATCGACTTCCTCCGGGCGGCCCTGCTGGATGATGAACTGTCGGTAAGCGTGGAAGTCAAAGAGCGGCGGGCAGCCAGTATCCTTTTCGCCCAGACGATCCGCCGGGCGGACGGCGCGGAGCTGATCCGCGCGAAGGTGCGCGTGGCGTGTGTCGACGTTCGCCGCATGCGTCCGGTACAGATTCCGGCCGACCTTATCCCCGGCCTTTCCCCTTAATAAAAGTACGCGTGTTGGAGGACCTTCGAGCAATGAACGGTGGAGTCAATATTTTCAAACTGGTCGCGGAAGCGAGCATCCTGGTCCAGTTCGTCATGCTGGCGCTGCTGGTGCTCTCCTTCCTCTCGTGGGTCATCATCATCCGCAAGGTGTCGCAGCTGAAGGCGGCCATGGAAGAGGCGGAGAGCTTCGAGGAGCGCTTCTGGTCCGGTGCCGACCTCGCCCAGCTGTTCCGTGAAGTCAGCAATCGCGGCGCCAGCAACGGTGGCATGGAGAACGTGTTCGAATCGGGCTTCCGCGAATTCGTGCGCCAGCGCCAGCGCCGCGTGCATGACATGCGCGTCGTCATCGAGGGTTCCGAGCGCGCCATGCGCGTGGCGGGTACCCGCGAAATCGGTCGCCTGGAGCGCAACCTCGAATTCCTCGCCAACGTGGGTTCCATCAGTCCGTACGTGGGTCTGTTCGGCACCGTCATCGGCATCATGGGCGCGTTCCAGGGCCTGGGCGAGATGAAGGACGTCACCATCGCCGTGGTCGCCCCGCACATTTCCGAAGCGCTCATCGCTACCGCCATGGGTCTGTTCGCCGCCATCCCCGCGGTGTGGGCGTACAACCGCTTCGCCAACAAGGTCGAGCGCGTCGCCTCCCGCTACGAAGTGTTCCAGGAAGAGTTCTCTTCGGTGCTGCAGCGTCAGATCCAGACTGACGACGCGAACGCCTGAGGAGGAGAGCCTGACTATGGCCTTCGCATGGTCCGCGTTGAGTTTGGATAGCCCCGTGGGCGTAGCGCGTGTCGCTGCGCCTGACTGGCTGTCAGGTCAAAACGCGCGCTACGCCCATGGGGATATCCAGGCTCAATCCTGCGGGTCGTGGCTGTTTGCCCGCCATCCTGCGTCATCACTCGGTCATGTATCGACATACATTCCTTCGTTCTTCCTTGGCTCGCGGGCAAACAGCCACGACGCGGGTCATGCGAAGGCCATAGTCAGGCTCTAAACCATGAGAAGCTCTGCGCGCCACAAGCGCCTCAAGCTGAAATCCGAAATCAACGTCGTTCCCTACATCGACGTGATGCTGGTGCTGTTGATCATCTTCATGGTCACCGCACCCATGATCAACAAGAATGTCGACGTGAACCTGCCGCAGGCCAACGCCAAGTCGCTGCAGGACAAGAAGGACCCGGTGATCGTCGTGGTCGACAAGGACGGCCAGCTGTTCCTGACCCTGGGTACCGAAAAGCGCCAGCCCGTCGACGTCGCCACCATGCAGGCCAAGGTCAGTGCGTTCGTGAAGGTCAATCCGGAGGTTAGCGTGCTCGTCGCTGGCGACCGCGATGGCAAGTACGAAGGTGTGTACCAGGTGCTGGCCCAGTTGCAGCAGGCCGGCGTGGCCAAGGTCGGTCTGATGAGCGCGCCGGAGTCGGGCAACAAGAAATGAGGGCCGACTCCCCCAAGGGCACGTCCAAGGCGGTTGTCCTTTCCGCCGTTCTCCATCTAGGCATCGTGGGCTTCCTGGCCCTCGCGGTGGTGCCGTGCTCGTTCTACGAAAGCCTGTTCGAGACGCTGCATCTGCCGGCGAGCTGGAACCCGATCACCTGTACCAAGCCGGTGTCGCTGCAGGGCGAAATCATCGAGGCGGAGTTGGTGGGCGTCACGGGTGCGCCGCCGCCGAAGCACACGCCAGCCAAGCCCGTGCCCAACACCGTGCCGCCGCCGCCCAGCGTGCCGCCGCCGCCCTCGGTGGAGACGCCGAAGGTGAAGACCCTGCCGCCGCCGCCCGAGCATCCGGATACCAAGGATCAGGAGAAGGTGGTGGCCGAGGGCATCCAGAAGGCCGAGGATGCCAAGAAGGAACAGGAAGAGAAGCAGCGCCAGCGCGCGGCTGAACTGGACGCCCAGGCGGCCAAGCACAAGCAGGAAGAGCAGAAGAAGGTCGACGAACTGTTCGCCAAGATGGATGCCGCGGACAAGTCCGTGAAGCAGGCGCAAAGCAAGGCCAATCAGGCCAAGCAGCAGATGGAAGACCTGAAGAACGCCAAGGACAACGGCGTCGACAACGTGCCCTACGCGCCCGAAAGGCAGACCGGCGCCAACGGCCCGGACGCCGGCCTGCGCGCCCAGTATCTGGCTGCGATTCAGAATACGCTCAAACAGAATTGGGTCGGCCCGGATAACATGCCGGCCAACCAGCAATGCCTGCTACATATCGTGCAGTTGCAGGGCGGCCAGGTCGTCAGCGCCAAGGTCGACTCCAGCTGCCCGTTCGATGAGGCAGGCCGCAAGTCCGTCGAAGACGCGGCCATGAGGGCAAACCAATTGCCCTACAAGGGGTATGAAAGTGTCTTTAGTCGCAACGTTGATATGTTCTTCAAGCCATAGGTGATGACCTGATGAAAAAGACTTCCCGGTATCTGGTCCTATTGCTTGGCATCCTGGGCCTACTGTTCGCGGGCCTGGCCTGTGCACAGACCTCCACGCTCACCGGCACGGTGGAAGGCGTGACCAAATCGGCCACGCCGATCGTGATCGTGCCGTTCGCTCAGGCTGGCGGTGCACCGCTGCCGACCGACATCGCTGATGTCATGCGCAACGACTTCAACCGCTCCGGCAAATTCCGTTCGCTGGCCAAGAGCGACATCGTCGAAACGCCGTCCAAGGGCGCGGACATCAACTTCGCCACCTGGCGCCTGCTCAAGCAGGACTACATCACCGTCGGCCGCATCAGCGACGCCGGCGGCGGCATGCTTCGCATCGAATACGAACTGTGGGACGTCAACCGCCAGCAGAACCTGCTGGCCCAGGCGTACACCGCCCCGGCCGGCGACCTGCGCGGCGTGGCACACCAGATCGCCGATGCGATCTACGAAAAGATCACCGGCGTGCGCGGCGCCTTCTGGACCCGCATCGCCTATATCACCGCCGTTGGCCTGGGTAACAACACCACCTATTCGTTGATCGTGGCCGACTCGGACGGCTACAACCCGCAGGTCGTGGCCCGTTCGCGTGAGTCGCTGCTGTCCCCGGCCTGGTCGCCGGACGGCCGCAAGATTGCCTACGTGTCGTTCGAGAGCGGCAACTCCGCCATCTATGTGCAGGACATTACGACCGGTTCGCGCCAGCTCGTCTCGGCCCGCGCCAAGGGCATCAACGGTGCTCCGTCGTTCTCGCCGGATGGCAGCAAGCTGGCGCTTGCCCTTTCGTACCAGGGCAATCCCGAGATCTACGTGATGGATCTGGGCTCCCGCTCGGAGACCCGCCTGACCAACAACCTGGCCATCGACACCGAGCCGCGCTGGACCCCGGACGGCCAGAGCATCATCTTCACCTCGGATCGTGGCGGTAAGCCGCAGCTCTACCAGATGTCGGCCGGCGGCGGCGGGGCAGAGCGCATCACCTTCCAGGGCCAGTTCAACGCCAACGCCTCGATCAGCTACGACGGCAAGCAGATCGCCATGGTGCAGGGCAACGGGAACGTGTATCGTATTGCCATTATGGATCGCAGTCTGGGTGGGCAGGTGCGCTTCATCTCGCCGGGTCCGATTGACGAAACGCCAAGTTTCGCGCCGAACGCGAGCATGTTGCTGTACGCCGCCTCCGAAGGAAGGCGTGGCGTGCTGTACGCCGTGTCCGCCGACGGTCTCGTCCGCCAGCGCCTGGTGCTGGCCGATGGCGACGTTCGCGAACCGGCTTGGGGTCCCTATCGTCAGCGATAAGCAGTTCATGCCGGGGCGCGTAAGTGTCACGGTCATGTGATCTGGACGTGAAAGCCTAGGCGCACGTCGGGTCAAACAGCTTGCCGGCCGCGGCAATCCGTCGCGGTTGGCGGGTCAGGCGGTTGCGAGACAGCGCGCCGCCGGCAGCAAAATGTCAAAATAACAGCCGGTTCACCGGCGAACACTGTCCCGAAACCGCAATCAATTATTGACTGTCGGAACTCAAACCTGTTTGAAGGAACGTCCACCATGAATAAGACCGTTCGCGTCGCCCTGGTCGCCCTGCTCTGCGTTGGCGCGGCCGCATGCTCGAAGAAGCAGGAAACCAAGCCGCAGGCTCCCGTGGAGCAGGCTCCGGTGACCCAGGCTCCGTCGACCTCGGGCAAGTACACCCCTGCCGACCTCGATACCGACGCCTGCCTGCGCCAGCGCGTTGTGTACTTCGATTTCGACAAGGACGAAATCAAGCCGGAGTTCCAGCAGATCATGGCGTGCCACGCCAAGTACCTGCAGGACCGTCCGATGGCCCAGATCCGTCTCGAAGGCAATGCTGACGAGCGCGGCACCCGCGAGTACAACCTCGGCCTCGGCGAGCGCCGCGGCAACGCCGTGTCCAGCGCCCTGCAGTCGAACGGCGGCTCGGCCAGCCAGGTCAACGTGATCTCGTATGGCAAGGAAAAGCCGGTGTGCCGTGAGCACAACGAAGATTGCTGGAGCAAGAACCGTCGCGTCGAGATCGTCTACACGGCGAAGTAATGAAGAAGATACTGGCTAACAGCTTCACGGCCAGGATAGGCATGGCGGGCGCGATCGCGTCCGCCATGCTTTTTGGTATCCCGGCACAGGCCCAGGATTCCCGGCTTAGCCTCGCCGACCGCGTTTCGCGGCTCGAGCAGCAGGCGCAGAACCAGAATCAGGGTGGCACCACGCTGGTCAACCAGGTGCAGGCGCTGCAATCGCAAGTGCAGCAGATGCAGGGCCAGATCGAGGAACTGCAGCACCAGTTGCAGGAAGCCAACGACAAGAACAAAGCGCAAGCCACGGATTTCGATTCGCGCCTGGGCCACCTCGAAGGTGGTGCCGGTGCAGCGGGTGCCAATCCGGGGAATGCTGCAACCCCGAACACTGCGGCACCCGCGGCCAATGCCGCGCCGACGCCCCCGCCGGCAGCTCCCGTGCCCGCTCCTGCGGCCTCGGGCAAGCCTGGCGCGACTCCCGCGCCGGCTGGCAAGGGTGCAGCGGCCAACAACGCAACGGCGCAGGCGGCGTATGACGATGCCTTCAAGTCGTTGCGCGGCGGTGATTACGTGAAGTCCTCGCGCGACTTCCGTACCTTCATCCAGCAGTACCCGGATAGCCCGCTGCTGCCGAACGCGTTCTACTGGCTGGGCGAGTCGTACTACGCCACCAGCAATTACCAAGTGGCACTGGAAGCCTTCCAGCATCTGGTCAGCCAGTTCCCGCAGAGCGAGAAGGTGCCCGACGCGATGCTCAAGGTGGGCTACAGCCAGATCGAGCTGAAGCAGGTCGATGCTGGCAAGAGCACGCTGAAGACCGTCACGGCGAAGTATCCGGGCTCCAAGGCCGCCGGCCTGGCCCAGGAGCGCTTGCGCCGCCTGCAGGCCCAGTCGGCCAACTGAGGCTGTCGTGGTGATGGGCAGTAACACAGACGTGGCATCCACCGCGTCGACGCAGGCGCCGACCGAGCGCCTGCGTATTACCGAGATCTTCCATTCGATCCAGGGCGAGGCCGATGCGATCGGCTGGCGCACGGTATTCGTGCGCCTGACCGGCTGTCCGCTGCGTTGCGTCTGGTGCGATACCGAGTACTCCTTCTACGGCGGCGACTGGCGTGACATCGACGACATCGTGGCCGAGGTGGCCTCGCATGGCGCGAAGCACGTCTGCGTCACCGGTGGCGAGCCGCTGGCGCAGAAGCGCTGCCTGATCCTGCTGACCCGCCTGTGCGACGCGGGCCATGACGTGTCGCTGGAAACCTCCGGCGCGCTGGACGTCTCGCAGGTCGATCCGCGCGTGCGCAAGGTGATGGACCTCAAGGCGCCGGATTCCGGCGAGGCCAAGCGCAACCTCTGGTCGAACCTCGAACACCTGCTGCCGCACGACCAGGTCAAGATCGTTATCGCCAGCCGCGCGGATTACGAATGGGCACGCGACGTCGTCGCCGAGCACGGGATCATCGAGCGCTGCATGGTGCTGTTCTCGCCCGTGCACGGCGCCATCCAGCCGCGCGAGCTGGCGGAATGGATCATCGAGGACAAGCTGGATGTCCGCTTCCAGTTGCAGCTGCACAAGCTGCTGTGGAACGACGAACCCGGGCACTGACGCCGGGCCACGGCCCCGTGGCGCTGGACCTTTCAGCGCGCCAGGCACGCCCTCATTAGAATTGACGCGCGCCGGCCTGTCTTGCCGGTGGCGCTTGTCGGCCGGATTACCGGCCTGAACCCCAGAGTGGAAGTCTTCCCATGTCCCAAACCTCTCCCCGCAAGGCCGTCGTGCTTGTTTCCGGCGGCATGGACTCGGCCGTCACCATCGCCATTGCCCGCGAGCAGGGCTATCAGGTGCACGCATTGAGCGTGGCCTATGGCCAGCGCCACAGTGCCGAACTGGCGGCTTCCGAGCGCGTGTCGCGCCTGCTGGGTGCCGTAGAGCACAAGACCGTGCATGTGGACCTGCGTACCATCGGCGGGTCGGCGCTCACGGCCGACATCGACGTGCCGCTCGACCAGACGGGCGAGCAGGGCATCCCAGTGACCTACGTGCCGGCGCGCAACACGATCATGTTGTCCATTGCGCTGGGCTGGGCGGAAGTACTGGGCTCCACCGACATCTGGTGCGGTGTGAATGCGGTGGACTACTCGGGCTACCCCGATTGCCGCCCGGCCTTCATCGAGGCATTCGAACAGCTGGCGAACGTGGCCACCAAGGCCGGCGTGGAAGGGGCGGGCATCCGCATCCATGCGCCGCTGATGCGCATGAGCAAGGCCGACATCGCCCGTGAGGGTCAGCGCCTGAACGTGGATTTCGCCGAGACGGTGAGCTGCTACCAGGCCGATGCCGAGGGCCGCGCCTGTGGCCACTGCGACGCCTGCCACTTGCGCAAGCAGGGGTTCCTCGCCGCTGGCCTGCCGGACCCCACCCGCTACGCCTGAACGAGCTTGCTTGTGCCATCGGCGTCGAGCCCATAAAATGTCGGGCTTGCTTTTGAAGCGTGGGCCGTTAGCTCAGTCGGTAGAGCAGTAGACTTTTAATCTATTGGTCGATGGTTCGAATCCATCACGGCCCACCAAAAGTACACAGGACCCGCGGAAACGCGGGTCTTTTTTTTGTCCACGTGTTGGGCTGTAACTGTCCGGCGTGTTGCCTGCCGTAGCGCGGGTCAGCTCGCCTGCCGCCACGCCGTGGCGGGCTGCTTCTGGGGGCTGGTGGAGCTGGAATGGCGCTCCATCATCGGCATGCGGGGCAGGTCGAACCAGAAGGTGCTGCCGCGTCCCGGTTCCGAGCGCAGGCCGATCCGTGTGCCCAGCAGGCGCGCCAGGCGTTCGGCGATGGCCAGGCCTAACCCGTAGCCGCCGCGGCGTTCGCTCTCCGCGTTCTGCAACTGCACGAACTCTTCGAAGATGCGTTGCTGGTGGATTACGGCGATGCCCGGTCCGTTGTCGCGGACTTCGATACGGATGGATTGCCCGCGGCGACGTGCGGCGATCAGCACGCGTCCTTCCGGCGCATTGGCGATCGCATTGCTGGCGAGCTGATAGAGCAGGCTCGCGGTGATATCGGCATCGCCATGGAGCTGGTGCTGGCTGCCGCGCCAGGCCAGCGTGACGTGGTGTTGTGCGGCTTCGTGATTGAGCGATGTGCGGTCGCGCATGAACAGCTCGGCGGCGCTGAAGCCGACGGGCTTCACCGCGATTACGCCGGCATCCAGGCGAGAGATCTCCAGCAGGGCATCCAGCAGGCGCGTCATCGACGCGATGCTCTGGCGCATCTGCTGGAACAGCGACGGCTGTTCGTTGCCTGCGTTCTGGTCGAGGCCGGCGGCGAACAGTTCCAGGGCCTGCAGTGGTTGCCGGAAGTGATGGCTCACTAGTGCGATGAACTGCGATTTGCTGCGCGTGGCCGCCTGGCTCTGGCGTAGCCGGTCCAGGGCTTCGATGGCGTTGTCATGCTGCATCGCGCTCCAGTCGCGCCGCTGTTCTTCCTGCAGTTCCGATAGGCGCTGCAGGGTTTTGCGCAGTTCGACGAACTCGGTGCTGGCTGGCGTGTTGTCCAGTTGCGGGTGACGCCCGTTGACCAGCTCATGCACCGCATAACGAACCTGCGACAGCGGCTCGAGCACGCGATGGCGAATGGAGACGCGTGCCAGCCACGCAAGCACCAGGATGCCGGCCGCGCATAGCGCGCCGAGCAGCCACACCATGGCCTGTGCCTTGCGCAGAGGGCGCGTGTCCACCTGCATGCTCACCCATGAACTGGCAGGACCGTGGGGCCGCACTTCACTGCGATAGGTAGAACCGCCCAGGGCGGAAGGTGTGCCGCTGCTCCACAGGCTGCCATCGGAGCCGTGCCATTCCACGCGGACCACCTGGTCGCCCTTGCCCTCCTGCAGGGTGCGGTCGAGCGCCATCTGGGGCGACACCCCGCTCGGTACGTCCAGCTCGCCGGCCAGGCGCGCCAATCGCAGGCTGGCGGCGGAGTCCACGCGTTCGGCCAGGTTGTGGGTCTGCTGCACGCACAGCGCCAGGATCAGCGCCAGGGCGGCGATAGTGCTGGGCAAAACCACATCGATAAACAGGCGGGGCAGCAGATGTGCACGCGGCTCCATGCGTCAGACCTCCCGGGCGCGACCGTGCGCCGACGACTGGGGAACATATCGCCGATGGGGCCTTGGGTACGGCCAGACACGGATTGACGTCATGGCGTGGAGTCCTGGCAATCAGGGTACGAAATGGCCCATGGGGCTCACCGTGGCATGGTTTTGCCCTGATTGGCACTCTAAAGAATCCACCGGATCCCTTCGATAGCCGATTCGTTCTAGCGCGAGGCGCCATAGTGCTAATGGTCTATGGGGTTTGCGCCGTGCTGCGGTGCGAAATCGTCCGGGCCCGGCATGACGCAGAGGCCGTTTGGCGCTACCTTGCCAGCCGGACGCCCACCCCGGGCGGATTGGAGAACCCCATGTCCTCACGCTGTCGCTGGTTGATCGCTGTTTCCCTGCTGGGTCTGGCCAGTGCCGCCCTGGCGCAGGATATCCCCGCCAACATGCCCAAGCGCAAGCCGGGCCTGTGGGAAATGCAGACCTCCGGCATGGGTGGTCAGGCCCAGACCACCAAGTTCTGCCTTGACGCGGAAACCGATACGGCGATGTACAAGATGGGCACGCACATGAGCGGCCAGATGTGCAGCAAGTTCAACATCGACGTGCAGGGCGGCAACAAGGTGGTGACGGACGCTGTCTGCAAGATCAACGCGCCCAGCGGCGCGGTCAACATGACCAGCCACAGTGAGACCACCTACCAGGGCGATACCTCCTACTCGACCCAGGGGCACATCACGTACAACCCGGCCATCATGGGTCATGCGGACATGACCATCACCAGCACGGGGCGCTGGGTTGGGCAATGCGCGGCTGGCCAGAAGCCGGGCGACATGATCATGCCCAATGGGCAGACCATGAACATCAAGGATATGCCCGGCCACTAAACGCCGGGAGCGTCAGGGAGTGCTGGGCGCCATCAACTGGCGTACCAGCGCTTCGTGCTCGGCATCGATCTTCTTGAGCCGGGCCTGCAGGGCCGCGTCACTCACCCATTGCGCACTGTAGGCGCGGCGCCGATCGAGGTTGAACTCGATATCGGCGAATGGCACTAGCGTCTCGTTGCCGGCAGGCGCAAAGCCGCTGATCTCATGAATGAGGCGCAGCTTGGCCAATTCGGCCGATGCATTTCTCCCCTTTCCGTAGGACGTGAGTGCCGCGGCGACGCGCTGGCGCAGCTCGCCGGGTAGGTCCGTGCGAATCACCAGCACGGCATGCGGAATGAGGCTGGACGTCCACAGCACGCGCAGGCGGGCGTATTGGTCGGGAAACCGCTCGGCGAACCGTTCGAGGTCCGCGGAGTTGTTGGTTGCCACGTCCACTTCGTTATTGGCGACGGCCAGCGCATTGTTCTGGTGGTTGTCGACGGAAACGCTGGCGAAGAACGTGTCCGAATCCAGCCGTCGGTTAGCGAACACCTGGGTTTCGGGGACGAGATAGCCGGATACCGACAACACCTCGCCGCGCGCATAGCGCAGCTTGCCGGGCTGCCTGAACAGATCGTCCAGCGTGCGCAGCGGCGAGTCTTTGGACACGATCAGCACCGAGTAATAGCCGCGTGAGCCATTGGTGCGCGTGAGCTGGGCGATCACCTGCATGCGATCGTGCACGACGGCGTCGAGCGCGAGGCGACCGGATACGAAGGCAAAGTCCACCCGCTCTTCGGCCATGGCCTGGCCGAGCCCCTCATAAGTGCTCACCGACAGGCTGCGAATGGGCAGGTGCAACGTGTGGCTGAGGTCGTCCAGCATCGGTCGCCACGCCGCCAGCGACTCCGAGGGGCCGCCGATGGGCAGGATGCCGAACGTCAGCGTGTTGATGTGCCCGCTGTCCGGCGCAGGTCCGGCCCATGAGGCAGGCAGGCCGGCGAGGGCAAGCACGAGCAGCGCGATCAGCGCCTGGGCGTAGCTTGCCTTCCCGGTTGGCTTGCGACGACGCGTGATCCTTTCCTTCGGCATGGCGTGGCCCCCGAACAGATCAGAACATCCCGGCGAAACACAGGCTCTTAAAGACCGCTGATGCGCCGCGACGCCACCACGGCTTCGACTCGGTTGCGTACGTTGAGCGCCCGGAAGATGGCGGCGAGGTGGATCTTCACCGTGCCTTCGCTGATGCCCAGGTCACGCGCGATGAGCTTGTTCGGCTTGCCTTGCGAAAGCAGGCGGAGCACATCGATCTGACGCTCGGTGAGCAGCTTGCGCAGCCGCTCTTCCAGCGAATCGGCTCCACCGGGTGCTGCCTGCGCGGCCGTGGCTGGCGCGGGGGCGGGAACGGCCCCGTCGACGCGCTCTTGCAGCAGCAGGGGTGGCACGTAAACGCCGCCCGACAACACCAGGCGCACGGCGGACAGCATGACGTCGGGCGAGTAAGCCTTGGGGATGAAGCCCTGCACGCCCATCGCCAGCAGGCTTTTCATCAGCGCGCCGTCTTCCGAACCGGAAAGCACCATCACCGGAACGTTCGGCAGGTGTTCGATGACCTCGGTCAGATGCTCGCTGCCTTGCACCCCGGGCATGGCCAGGTCGATCAGCGCAAGGGACAGCGACGGCGCCTCCGGCGCGTGGATCGCCTCTCGTAACTCCGCCATGTCCATGGCCGTGACAAAGTCTGTCCCTGGCCCAAGTTCGGCCAACTTGAGCTTGACACCCTCGACGATGAGTCGATGGTCGTCCGCGATCAATATGCGCATGATGTTCCCCATGACGCGATGCGGCTCTCCGATCGCCGCTCTTCCGCCTGCGCAACATAGCCCCAGCCCGTGTGCGCGGCAACCTCGGGGTGCGTACGAACGACATAGCCTCAACGAGGTATGGCTGCTTCGTCGAGCGCCCGTGAATATTCGCACACGCGATGGGGGAGTCGCTCATGGGCACCACGCTTCGATGGAAGCGGTGGCGACACGGGTGGGGCAAACCTTCGGCACCGCCCACACCGACATTCACGAGCCCGGTACCTGCATGAACATGCGACGCCTCATTGGCCTGCGCGAACCCGCGGCATGCGGCGCGCGGGACACCTTCGACCCAGCCTGGCCGCCGCGGTGGCTGACGTGATGCTGGCGTGGACGGTCCGGCCCTCCCTGCCTGCCTACGGGCATCGCGGCCAGGGGTTCCCTCGCAAGACGTTGCTCCAGACACGCCGCGTTGGTCACGAAGGCGGTGATCGTCGTAGACTCCCGCGGACCACCCCGGCTGGCATGACGTGCTCCGGCGGGGGCGATGGAGCGACATGCAACAGGCTTTGACGGCTACGGGTGTCATGCGGCTGCTGGAATGTTTTGCACCTCTGTTCGCCTATGGCTTGCTGATTGACGAGCAGGCGGCAAACCAGAACCTCACTGACGACGAATGGCCGTCCGCCCACGCGCGCGCGCTTGCGCTGGTGGAGCAGGGGCGCGGCGCGGCGTTTGCGCGTGGCAAGCCGCTGGCGGAAGTGGAGCTGGCGGCGTTTGCGGCCGTCGCCTGGGTGGACGAAGTGGCGATCAAGCGCGGTGGCTGGGGCGGCCAGGTTGGATCGCTGCAGCAGGCGCTCTTCCACACCGGCAGCGCGGCCACGGAGTTTTTTGACCAGCTCGGTCGCCTTGGCAACAACGAAGAGGAAGTCCGCGAAGTCTTCAGCATGTCGTTGTTGCTGGGCTTTGCCGGGCAGTACTACTACGAGCAGGGCGACAGCGGTGAACTGGGACGCATCAAGGCGCTGTATTGCCCGGCGAGCACCAGCGCCAGCGCCGTGCTGCAATCCTTGCAGCGAGAGTCGGTGACGCCGCAGCCCTATATGACGCCGGGATCGCCCGTGCTCCGCCTGCCGGCCACGTGGATGGGGCGCCGGCTGGCGCAGCTGGTCGCCACGCTTGTGGTCGTGTTGGTATTCATCGCTTTCGTCGCGCCGGTCTTCAGTCAGGCGGTTTCCGAGCAGGCATGGTTCATCGGCGGCATCGTGGTGGCCGCGTTGGGCGTGATCGGCTGGACGAGCGTGCTCGCCTGGCAATCGTTGGTGATGATGCGCGCACATACGCGTGTGGCGGACAGCACCGACGCCGGCTACGGCATCGGTTCGATCGCCGCTGTCGTGAAGGATGCCGCCCGCCGTTTGCGCGGTGCCTTGCTGCACCCGTTTCGCCGTCGCGGCCAATGGCGACAGCTTTCTCGCCACCCCTGGATGTTGTTCGTCGGCGACAGTGCCGCTGATGTGCGCTCGCTGCTCCAGGCCGCTGCCGCCACGCCGCATGCGCGCGAGCTGTCCCGTGCCAGCGACACGCGTCCATGGCATTGGTGGGTGTTCCGCGCGCTGGTGGCGATCGAGCCGGGGCCGCGCCTGTCGCATCCGCACGCCACCATCGGCGATGCTGACGCTCCGTGGTCCAGGGCCCTGTCGTTGCTCGCCAGGGAGCGCCGCAAACTACCGTTGGACGGCATGGTCATCTGCATTGCCGCGCAAAGCCTGCGCGAGCCGGAGGCCATCGTCGCGACGCTTGCTGATCGCCTTCACCGGTTGGCGGACGAAGCCACGCGTTGCCTGCAGCTGCAGTTGCCGGCGTACGTGGTGGTGACAGGGCTTGAAGCGTTGCCGGGACATGCCGCCTTCCGCTCTGCGTTGCCGGCCTCGGTGTTTCGCCGGGTACTGGGCTGGCGACATGCCAACCCGGTGCGAGACGGCGCACCCGATGGTCGGATGGAGAGCCAGGCAGACCTCGTATCCGGCCGCCTGAAGTCCACGGCACTGGCCGTGCTGGCGACCGAGCACGACCCGCACAAGCGGCGCGAGGCGTTTGCTTTCCTGCAGTCCTTGCATGGCTTGCAGCGTGGCCTGCGCATTTTTCTCGAGCGCTTCCAGGCGAACGAAACCGGCAGCGAGCACCGCCTGCATTGGCAGGGGCTCTACGTTACCGGGGGCGCGCGCCAGGAGGCGCCGGGCGGCGACTTCGTCGACGATCTCTTCAGTCGATTCCTGCCGGCCGATCGCGTGCTGGCCCGTCGCGTGGCGCCGCGTGGCTGAGTGACTCAGGCCTCGGCGCGCGAAGCGCTCCAGGCCACCATCAGCGCCTCGCGCAGTTGTTCGGGCGATACGGGCTTGTAGAGCACAGGAATGCGCGCGGCCATGATCTCGCGCAGCCGATCGCTGCGGGTTTCGCCCGTGATGAGGAGGCGGGAGAACGGCGGTACGCCGTCCACCTGGTAATGCGCATCCAGCGCGGCGAGCACGTCCAGGCCACTTTCGCCGTCCCGCAGGCGCAGGTCGGAGATGACGATGTCGGGCGGCACGTTCCACTCCTCGGCCGCCTGCAGTGCCTGGACGCGGTCCTCCGCCACCGCCACCTCGCAGCCCCAGCTGGCCAGCAGGTAACGGATGCCGGAAAGGATGGCCGGTTCGTCGTCGATCACCAGTACCCGCATGCCGGATACGTCGGGTGATGGCCCGGCGTGGCTGGTCACCGGAATCTGCTGCGCGGGAACCTCGGGCAGACGGAAGCTGAAGACACTGCCGCGGCCGGGCTTCGATTTCAGCTCCACCTGCGTGTCGAGCAGCTCGGCCAGGCGCTGCACTGTGGCCAGGCCCAGTCCGAGGCCGCGGCGACGGCCGGCGTCATGTTCGTTGCTGTGGCATTCCACGCGATAGAACTCGTCGAACACGCGGGTCTGGTGTTCCTGTGCGATACCGCTGCCGGTATCCCACACGTCCACGCGCACCGTGCCGTCGGCGCGACGGCGAGCCACGACCAGCACACCGCCGCGTCCGGTATAGCGCAACGCATTGCTGACGAGGTTGTTGAGGATGCGCGAGAGCATCGTGCGGTCGCTGCGCACCCAAAGGTGGGTGGCGCGCATGATCAGGCGCAGGCCGTGCTGCTCGGCAATCATGCGGAAGTTGCGGCTCACTTCCTGGAACACGTGGTCGAGCGGGAACTCCGCGATCTCGATCTGCATGGCGCCCGTTTCCAGGCGCGACAGGTCGAGCAATTCGCTGAAGAGGTGGTCCAGGGCTTCGACGCATTCCTGGATGTGCGCGATGCGGTTAAGGCGCACGGGATCGCGTTCGTCTTCGGCCAGCGCCGAAGAGAACAGAGTCAGTGCGTACAGCGGCTGACGCAGGTCGTGCGATGCGGCGGCAAGGAAGCGTGCCTTGGCGACGCTGGCGGCTTCGAGGGCGGCGTTCTTGCGTGCCAGTTCGACGGTGGCGTGCTCGATTTCGCGTTCCATGCCGCGCTGGACATCAAACAAAGCCATCGCCGCGCTGTTGAAGCCGCGTTGCAGCTCGCCGATCTCGGTCTGGTCGGTGACCTCCACTTCGACATGGCGATCGCCACGGCCGAGCTGATGCACGGCATCCACCAGGCGGCGCAGCGGGGCGCTGATCCAGCGAGCGGCCTGCCACGCGATGATGGCCGCCACGAGCAAGCTGAGCGCCAGCGCGAGCATCGCGTGGCGAAGGCTGGCCTGTTGCATGGCGATGGCGTCGCGCAGGCTGACGTCGACCACCACCGAGCCGAGCACGGGCTGTCCGGGGCGTTCCGTGTCCACCACGTCGCGCACCACGGTCAGGCTTTCGCTGCTGTCGGCGCCGCTGCGTCCCAGGCTGTCCGCGAGGATTTCGCCGTCGGCGGCGCGGATCTGCACGCGCGCCACGTGTGGCAGGTCGCCAATGGATTCAGCGATGCGCACCAGCTCGCGGCGCTGCATGTCGCGCAAGGGCGCCGCGGTGACGGATGCGGCCTGGGTAGCGATGGCATCGGCCGTGTTTTGCGCCATGCCGCGCAAGGTCATCAACTGCTGGGGTGCAAGCATGGCGACCAGCAAGGTGGCCGTCACCAGCGTAGGCACAAGGGCGACCAGCGCGAGCCGCTGCATCAGCGACGTACGACGCCACCATTGCACCGTACGGGAATTGGCCCCTGTCACCATTGGATCCCCTTGCACGCTTTGAGCGCCTGGCGGATTCAGCCTAGCGCGATTTGTTGGGGGAGGGCAGCAGGCCGACTGATGTAGCCCGTGAGCTAGGGTGGTGGTGGGATTCAGTCTTGAGTAGGGGGCGGACTTTCGGTGGCAGCGGCCTTGAGGTGTCGCCGCGTGAAGCGCTCGATCACCAGCGGCAACAGCGCCAGCACCGCGATGGCGGACAGCGGCACCCAGACGCTCCGCTGCATCAGCAGGCTCATGCCGAAATGGCCGTGGCTTTGGGCGAGGGCTTCGCCAAGCCCGGCGCCGATTGACGTCTCGAAGATCAGCGAGACGGTGCCGCCCAGCCAGCTCGCCCCCAGGAACAACCATAGTGGGCAACGCAGCCAGGCCAGGGCCACCGTGACGAGTCCGAACGGGGCTACCGGCACGAAGCGCAGGAACATCGTGTAGGCCACCGGATGCCGCTCGAAGCCGTGGTGCAGCTTGTCCACGAGAGCGGGCGGGTGCTTGCTGCCCGCGCCGAACGCGTAGCGGCTGGCCAGGAACAGGATCAGCGTACCCAGGGTCAGCCCGATCGAGGAATAGATCGTCCCTTCCACGGCGCCGAAGGCAAAGCCGCCGGCCAGGATGATGATCACCGTACCCGGGATACCGGTGGACATGGCCAGCGTGAGCAGACCGATATAGGTGATGCGGCTGAGCCAGGGCGCGGTTTCGATCTCTCCGCGCATCTGCGCCTGGTGCTGCACGAGCTGCTCAGGATGCAGTCGATCCATCAGCCCGGAGTTGAACAGGGCGATGCCGGCGATGACCAGCAGGATCAGCGGCAAGGCGGCACGCAGGCGGCTCAATAGTGCTGTCCGCTCTGGCCATAGGCGGACAGGACGCTGCGCGCCTGCTCGCGCAGGATGTCGCGACGTACGGCGATGCCACGGCGCTCGAGTTCACCGATCCAGTCCGCCGGCAGCGGGCCTTCGTCGAACTCGGTCAGCTCTTCCACGTCCTCGGCGCGCGCACCGATCAGCAGCTCGTCCACGCCGGCCCACACCGTGGCGCCGTAGCACTGGCAGCAAGGCTGCGCGCTGGTGGCGAGGGTATAGCGACCGCCGTCCGCATTGAGACGGAACGCAGCAAGGCGCTGCTGCGCGCTCATGTAGGCCATCATTTCGGCGTGCGCCACGGAACAGGTCTGCGGCACCACGCGATTGACGCCCACCGACACCACGCGGCCGTGTCCGTCGAACACCGCAGCGCCGAACGGGCCGCCATGGCTGCGTTCGACGTTCAGACGTGACAGTTCGATGGCAAGGGCCACGCGTTCCTCGTCGGTGGTGTAACGCTTGTTGGTGTCGACCACGTCGCCGATCCAGGGCGGCAGGGTCAGGTGGATCTGTTGAGGCAGCATGCAACCGTCCTTGTAATGCGGATGTCAGGCCTGCTTCGTCGACCACGCGTCACGCAGCGTGACGGTGCGATTGAAGACAGGCTTGGCGGCCGTGTGGTCGACACGGTCGGCGACAAAGTAACCCAGGCGCTCGAACTGGAAACGCTGTTCCGGATCGACATTCGCCGCGGCCGGTTCCAGCCACGCCGTGACCACGCGCTTGGCCTCCGGATTGATGTGCTCGATCCAGGTCTTGCCGTCGGTTTCGTCGTCCGGGTCGGCCACGTTGAACAGGCGGTCGTACACGCGCACTTCGGTGGCTACGCCGTGCTTCGCGCTCACCCAGTGGATGGTGCCCTTCACCTTGCGATCGGCGCCCGGCATGCCCTGGCGCGATTCGAGGTCGAGCGTGCAGCGCAATTCGACGACGTTGCCGTCCGCGTCCTTCACCATCTCCTCGCACTTCACGATGCCTACGCCGCGCAGGCGCACTTCACCGTCGGGCTTGAGGCGATGGAAACCCTTCGGCGGCACCTCGGCGAAATCGTCGCGCTCGATCCACAGTTCGCGCGAGAACGGCACTTCGCGCGTGCCGAAGCTTTCATCCTTCGGATGATTGGAGAACGTCAGCTTTTCTTCGTGGCCTTCCGGCAGGTTGGTGATGACCAGCTTGAGCGGATCGAGCACGGCCATGCGGCGCGGCGCGGACGCGTCGAGGTCCTCGCGCACGCAGTTCTCGAGAATCGAGTAATCGATGATGCTGTTCTGCTTGCTCACGCCCAGTCGCTCGATGAGCAGGCGCAGGCCGCCCGGCGTGAAGCCGCGACGACGCAGGCCGCGCAGCGTGTTCATGCGCGGATCGTCCCAGCCGTCCACCAGGTTTTCGTTCACCAGCTGCGCGAGCTTGCGCTTGCTGGTGATCGAGTAGGACAGGTTCAGGCGCGAGAACTCGATCTGTCGCGGCTTGGCCGGCTCCGTGTGGAACCCGCCTTCGCGCAGGTGCTGCCACAGCTCCGGATGGTTGACCAGGTCGACCTTGTCGACGAACCAGTCATACAGCGGGCGATGGTCTTCGAATTCCAGCGTGCACAGCGAATGGGTGATGCCTTCCAGCGCGTCGGAAAGACAATGCGCGTAGTCGTACATCGGGTAGATCGGCCATGCGTCGCCGGTGTTCTGGTGCGGCACCTTGCGGATGCGATAGATGGCCGGGTCGCGCATGTTCATGTTGCCGGACGACATGTCGATCTTCGCGCGCAGCGTCTTGGCGCCGTCGGCGAACTCACCTTCGCGCATGCGACGGAACAGGTCGAGGTTCTCTTCCACGCTACGGTCGCGGAACGGCGAAGGACGGCCCGGCTCGGTCAGCGTACCGCGATAGGCGCGCATGTCTTCCGGGCTCAGGTCGTCCACGTAGGCCACGCCATCCTTGATCAGCTTGACGGCGGCGTCGTAGAACACCTCGAAGTAGTCCGAGGCGTGGCGCAGGTCGTGCCACTCGTAGCCGAGCCAGCGCACGTCGTCCTTGATGCCTTCGACGAACTCCGGATCTTCCTTGCCGGGGTTGGTGTCATCCAGGCGCAGGTTGCACCAGCCGGTGAACTCGCGGGCGATGCCGAAGTTCAGGCAGATCGCCTTGGCGTGGCCAATATGCAGGTAACCGTTGGGCTCGGGCGGGAAGCGGGTGCGGATCGCGTGATGCTTACCGGTGGCCAGGTCGTCACGGATGATCTGGCGGACGAAGTCGCGTTGTCCCTCGGCCTGCGGGGCGGCGGGCGAGATGACGGGTTCAACGGCGGCATTTTCGGTGGACATCGGTGCGAAGCTCGTACGCGGTGGCTGAAACAGTGGAGTTTACCTCGTCCTTAGGTGGGGGTGGTTCGCCGGCTTTTCAGCCATCGGCAAGACCGGCAAACAGGGCGGTAAATAGCCACGAACAGCGTTCTTCACCCGCTAACGCGCCGATGCCAGACCTTGCCCTCGCCCCGCCCCGGCGGTAGCGTGGCCCCATGCGTATCGCGTACCGAGCCGAAAGCCTGATCGACGCCCATCTGGTAAAGGATGCGCTGGAGCGCGCCGAGATCCCCGCGTTCGTGTCGGGTGAGTACCTGACGGGCGCCGTCGGGCAATTGCCCGCGCTGGATTACGTGGCCGTGATGGTTCCCGAGGGCAGCCTGGCGGCGGCCGAGCAGGTCGTGCGGGAGGTGGAGCGCGATCTCCAGGAGGCGCGCCTGGCCCTGAACGATCCGGACGAAGACCCCGACGCTCCCCAGCCCGCTTTCTGTTGAACCGGCGGGTTGCCGGGAGGCAGGGCGCCTGCGCGCTATCCTGACGCATGGCCAACCCCGCCCCTTCGGAGTGACAGACCTTGGATAACTCGCTGCAACTGATCGCGTCGCTGGTACGCGCCGTCCCGGATTTCCCCAAGCCCGGCGTCATGTTTCGCGATATCACGCCGCTGCTGGCCGATGCGGGCGGTTTTGCACGTTGCATCGATGCGCTGGCCGAGCCGTGGCAAGGCAGTGGCGTGCAGGCCGTGTGCGGCATCGAATCGCGCGGCTTCATCTTTGGAGCGGCACTCGCCCAGAAGCTGCACGCGGGCTTCGTTCCGTTGCGCAAGCCCAACAAGCTGCCGCCGCCGGTCGTGGCGGTGGACTACGAGCTCGAATACGGCGTGGATCGGCTGGAGGCGCGCAACGATGCGTTGCGGCCAGGCGAGCGGGTCATCATCGTCGACGACGTGCTGGCGACAGGCGGCACGCTGGCGGCCGCGCGGGCACTGGTGCAGAAGCTCGGTGCGCAACTGATGGGCGCGGGCGTGCTGATCGAGCTGGCTGCCTTGCAGGGACGTTCGCGCTGGCAAGATGAAGGCGCGCCACTGCACGCCTTGCTGCGCTACTGACGCGGGGCGCCGTGGCGAATCACGGCGCCGGTTCCACGCTTTCCACGTAAACCAACTCACAGGCGCCATCGCCGGTGTCGTCGCGGGTCATCGACGTGCGCCAGCGCCAGCCATCGGGCCGGCTGGCATCCACGAGGAAGCCTTGCAGATGAATCACCTCGCCGGGCCGGACCTGTTCCAGCTCACGACGCGCCGTGTCGTCCGCCGGGATCATGTGCATGTTGGCGCTGGACTGCTCGATCTCGCGTCGCGGAATCGGAAAGTGGTCGACCTGCCAGTGATAGAACCGATGTCCCTGGCTGATCCGGATGTTCGAAAGCACGGCCGTATCCGACATGCGGCCCCAGCCCAATGCCAGGTCGATCGGTGCAAGCGATGCGCCCGCATCGAGGTGGTAGTCCTCGCGTGACAGCACGCGCGCGGTGAGTTCGAAGCGCGCCCGCGTCACCAGCGTTACGTCGCCGCGCTTCAGTGTGGCGCCATCGCTAAGGTCGATCTGGGTCGGCACGTCAGGCGCGAGCATGCCGGGCAGTGGAGCTTGCGGTCGCTGATGCCACCAGTGCACGCCGCCCAGCAGTGCGATCAGCAACAGCCCGATCAGGATGACTCGCTGCATGCAGACGTTAGCGCTTCGACGGGCGTGACGGCTTGGCGTCGGCAATATCCGGTTGCAGCAGGCCGGCGGGCAGGTCGCCGATCACCGTAGCGAAGCGCTGCAGGAACGTGCCCATCGACGAACTCTTGCGCCATACCAGGGCGATGCGACGGCTCGGCGGATGGCCGGCGAATTCCAGCAGGTGCACATTGTCCGTGCGCGCCACCGGCGGCTTGATGGCGAGCGTCGGCAGCAAAGTAATGCCCACGTTCGCGGCCACCATCTGGCGCAATGTTTCCAGGCTGGTGGCACGGAAACCCGAACGCTCGCCGGCACCCGCGAGCTGGCACACCTCCAGCGCCTGATCGCGCATGCAGTGCCCGTCTTCGAGCAGCAGCAGGCTTTCGTCTTCCAGGTCATCGAGCTTCAGGCGCTTCTGCTTGTGCGCGAGCGGATGGTCTTCCGGCACGGCGAGCACGAAGGGTTCCTCGAACAGGAACTCCGTGTGCAGGCTTTCCTCGTGCAGCGGCAGCGCAAGAATGCCCACGTCCAGCGAACCCTCGCGCAGCATGCGGATGACCTGCTCGGTCTTTTCTTCCACCAGCAGTAATTCCAGTCGCGGAAAATGCTTGCGGACCTGCGGCACGAGATGGGGCAGCAGGTAAGGGCCGAGCGTTGGGAAAATGCCCAGGCGCAACGTGCCCGATTCCGGGTCGCGCGTGCGCTGCGCGATCGCCTTGATCTCGTCGATCTCCGAAAGCACGCCGCGCGCGCGGCGGGCGATCTCGCGTCCTGTTTCCGTCAGCAGCACTTTGCGCGGCGTGCGTTCCACCAGCGCCACGCCCAGTTCGTCCTCCAGTTTCTTGATCTGGGTGGACAGCGTGGGCTGGCTCACGAAGCTCGCCTCGGCGGCGCGACCGAAATGCCGGTGTTCGGCCAGGGCCACGAGGTAGTGCAGGTCGCGCAGATTCATGGGGAGGTGCCCCGGGAGTTATGATAGGTCGTGTCTATCATATTGGCGGTTGTCATCGGTGGAGGCAATGCTCGTCCGGTGAGATCGTTACGGGGATCCTCATGGTTACGGGCACCCTTATGCCCGTCATCCCAGCGAAGGCTGGGATCCAGTGACTTTGCCCCCGATGCCATGACTATCAACGGACTAAAGACGCTGGATTCCAGCCTTCGCTGGGATGACGAGCGAAAGCACAGTTGTAGATTCAGGGGAGCCACCCAAAAAAAAGCCCCGGCATTTACCGGGGCGAAGGTCGGGTGACAATCGTTTGCCTCAGAACTCCTGGCTGAAACGGATACCTACCGTGCGTGGCTGGTTCATGACGGTGTAGACCTGACCGTTGGGGTAGGCCGGCACCACGTCGTGAGCGGCGCAGGTCGCGGCGGCACATTCGGCGTAACGGAACAACTGGCCGTGCTTGTCGAAGGCGTTGTTCACGTACAGATCCAACGACATGCCGTGGTACTTCACGCCCGCGGTGAAATCCGCCGTGGTGTAGGCCGGCATATTGCCGAGCAGCTCGTTGGTGGCCGTGGGAAGGTTGGACGTGCGCTCACCCACGTGGACCACTGCCACCTGTCCGAACACCTCGTAGTCCCCGATGTTGGTGGTGTAGCGGGCGTTGACGTTGTACTTGAGCTTCGGCGTCACCGGCAGGCGCGTGCCCTTGGCCGCCTGCGGGCCAGTCACCGCGGTGCCGGTGATCGGGTTGATCGTGCCGGCAGGGCAATAGGTGATCGGGTTGCCGCTGGTGTCCGTGAAGCCGCAGTAGTCCTGCGACAGTTTGGCGTCGTAGTAAGCCATGCCGGCGCCGAGCTGCAGGTTGTACGTGGCCGCCCAGTTCACGTCCTGCTCGATGCCGTTGATGCGCGCCTGTCCCGCGTTGCGGATTTCCGTCAGGCCGTTGGCGCCGAGGATGCTGAATTGGAAATCCTTCCATTGCTCGCGGAAGACGGCACCGTTGTACGAGAGTCGATGATCGAACCAGGTGGTCTTCCAGCCCAGCTCGTAGTTGGTGAGGAAGTCCGACTTGTACGGCGGCAGCGAGCCGCGGCGATTGATGCCGCCAGGACGGAAGCCTTGCGACCACGTGCCGTAGATCATCTTGTCGGGCGTGATCTGCCAGGTCAGGTTGGCCTTGCCGAGCGAATCGGTTTCCTTGGTGGTCTTGTCGAAGTCCATGCACGGCGCGCCGTGGAACGGGTAGGGCGACGTACAACCCGCCTCGCCATACGTCGACGTGGGCGCGTAGCCCGCGCTGAAGCCATAGAAGCCTTTCAGGCTGTTACTGGTATGGAACCAGCGGCCACCGATGGTGCCGATGAGTGTTTCGGGAATGAAGTCGTAGGAAAGCTCACCGAACAGTGCTTCGTCACGATCGACACGTTCCTGTTGGGTAAGCCACAGCGTGTTCGGCCATCCCGTCACCGACAGCGACGTGGCGAACCCGTTGATCAAATAGTCCTGCTGGATCTCGTGCACCTGCCGCTGGAAGAACACGCCGCCCACCACGCGCAGGCGATCGTCTGCCGGCGAGGCGATGCGCAGCTCGTGGCTTTGCTTGGTGTAGTGGTTGTGCGCCTGGATGTACTGCGACGGGTTGATCAGGTTGCCCGCGTTGTCATGGATGTAGGCGCCGTAGTGGGCGAGGGTGTCGTACCAGAACGAGTAGTCGCTGTAGTCGTTGTCTTCCTCCTGATTGCGCGTCAGGTGTGAATACGCATACGTCAGGTCGAAGTTGCCGATCTTGCCTTCCACCGTCAGCGCCGCCTGTACCCAGCGGTCGTTGGCGTAGTCAGGATAAAAGTGCGTCAGTGCCAGTGAGCCCACCTGCGGATCGCTGGAGAAGCTGCCGTTGGTGATCGTGTGCTGTCCCATCACCGTGGGGCTGATCGACCAGTCGTCGTTGATGTTGTACTTCAACGCCAGGCGCCCGCCCTGGATATCGACGTCGTTGTAATTCTTCTTGGCCTGGCCGGTGCACACCAGGTTGGGCGGGTTCGAGCAGCCTGATGCGTTGCTCACTGTGATGCCTGAGGTCGGGAACGTGCGCGAGCCCACTTCGTTGTTGATATAGCCCGCGTCATGCTCGTCCCAGCCCACCAGGCGAATCGCCGCGCTTGGCGACATGGGGATATTGACCATGCCCTCCGCGGTATAGCCGACGCCGCCATGGTCGATGGAGTTCACGCCCGCGCTGTAACTCGCGGCGAAGCCGCTGGGGTCGGGCTTGTTGGTGATGATGCGTATCGCGCCGGCTTCCGCACTGGCGCCATACAACGTGCCTTGCGGGCCGGACAGCGATTCGACGCGCGCAATGTCGTACATGTGCACATCGAGCGGGCCCTGGATGGTGGTGATCGGTTCCTCATCCAGATACACGCCCACGCTGGGCTGCGAGGCGGAATGGTTGCCGTCGCCGCCGCTGGCCACGCCGCGCATGTAGATCAGCGCAAAGCCCGGGCCGTAGGTCTGGTACGACACGCTGGGCAGGTACTTCACGTAGTCGTTGAAATTCTGGACGTGGAGTTCCTGCAGCTTGTCCGTATCGAGCACCTGCAGACTGATCGGTACCTTCTGCAGATTCTCCTCGCGCTTCTGCGCCGTCACGGTGACTGCCATCAGCGTCTTGGCCCGCTCCATCGGGCTGGCCGCCGAGTTGTTCGCCGGTTTTTGGGCCGGATCCTGCGCCGGACTCTGGCCGGCATCCTGGGCCGTGGCCGGTGACGCCATGGCAAGACAGATCGCCGCCGCCAGCGGCAATCGCGACAACGTGATGTGCCGCGTACTGGTCGGCCCCCTCAGCCTGACTTTGTGCATCGACTTCCCTCCCCAACGAAATCGGCGACTGCTGTATGTCTGTTATGTCGCCTCGCACGCCGGTGCGTCGGGATAGCTCCCCAGCACCGACCCCAATACTTCCTTCAACGGTGCCAGCCATGGCGAGTAGTGACGCCAGTGATCCACGCCGTCGCGGTAGATCGGCTGGCGCACCTGTTCCGAACTTGCCGTTCGTACCGGCCTGTCGTTCTGGAAGAACCGCAGGCAGGACGCTTCAAAGGGCAGGCCGCAGTAATCGAGCAGGCGCCGGATTTCCCCTTCCGTGTCGTCGATCATGCGTTCGTACACGACGCGATGAATGCGCCCTGGCAGTACCGCATCGAAATGCGCCATCAGCGACACGTAGTCGCGGTAGTAGCGCCCGATGTCTTCCAGGCTGTAGCTGAAGCTCTGCCCGCGCGCGAAGTGCTGCTTGAACCCCGAGAAGCAGCAGGCGAGCGGGTGGCGGCGCGCATCGATGATCCTGGCATTGGGCAGCATCAGGTGGATCAGGCCGATGTGCATGAAGTTGTTCGGCATCTTGTCGATGAACAACGGTGCCGATGTCTTGCGTTGGATACGTGTGTGATGGAGGTAGCGCTCACCGAGTTCGCGCAGCGCTTTGGCGTCCAGCGCGGCGAGCACATCGTGATAGGGCGCATCGCTGTCGGCTTCGCCTTGTTCACGCAGCACGCGCGTGATCGAGGTGATTTCCGGCAGCTCCATGGTGCCTTCCACCTGGCTGTGGCTGGACAGGATCTGCTCGATCAGCGTGGAGCCGGAACGCGGCAGGCCGACGATGAAAATCGGGTCGCGCGATTCACTCCCCATGCCCTCACGGGCGTCGAAGAACTGGCGCGTATAGCGCTGGCAGATATAGCGCACGCGTGCGCTCGTATCGTCGGCGCTGTAGCGGAGCTGGCCATGGCGGATCGCGTTGGCTTGCGCGTAATGCCGGAACGAGGTCTCGTACTCGCCGGCATCCTCCAGCGCCTTGCCGATGGCGAAGGCCAGATGCAGGCGATCGTCGTCGCCAAGGTCGGTACGCGCGAATTGCTGGCGCATCAGCGCGAGATCGTCGCTGGTGAAGCGGAGCGTCTTGAGGTTGGCCAGGCTCCACCAGATCTCACCGCAGGACGGCTCCAGCGCGAGGCCTTGTCGATAGGCATCGATGGCGCGATCGGCATGGCCCGCCGTCTTGAGCGCATGGCCGTAGCTCATCCACACGCGTGGATGGCGCGCATCGCGCGCCAACAGGTCGCCATAGATACGTATGGCTGGCTCGTAGTCGCCGATGCGGCACAGCACGGCGGCCTTCAGGTTGAGATAGCCCGCGTGCACGGGATCCCTCGCCAGCAATCGGTCGATCTCCTCCAGCGCCTGTTCCGGCAGATTGCTGCGGTGAAGGAGCAGCGCGTGGTTGAAGCGAGCCGCGTCGAAGCTCGGCGCCAACGCGAGGCAGCGTTCGAGTTGTTTCCGTGCCTCGTCGTGGCGACCGAGGCGCGCGGCCACTTCGGCCGACATGCGCAGCGCGGCCACATCCGTGGGCGCCTGTTTCAATGACTCGCGCAACAGCAGTTCCGCTTGGGGCACGCGGTTCTCCGCCAGCGCCGCGGCGGCGGCAAGCAGGCGCGGATCACGCGTGGCGTGACGGACGTGTTGTGTGTATGCCTTGTCGGCGCCTGTCGAATCGCCAGCCGCCCTCAGGGCATCGGCCAGCGCGCGCCATACCTGCGGTTGATCGGCTTTGATCGCCGTGGCCCTGCGCAGAGCGTCGACGGCCTCGGCATGGCGCCCCGTCTGGTCGAGTGCCACGCCCAGATCGAAATGAGCGAGGGACCACGTCGGCTGTGCTTCGGCCAAGGGCCGGAGAATGTCGATGGCGCCCGGCGCATCGCCTTGCGCGGTTCGCGCCGCCGCAAGCAACTGCAGGGCAATGGGATGCTGTGGAATGACCTTCAGGATTTCCGTCGCCTGCTCAGCGGCCAGTGCGGGTTGGTTCGGGAGCAGGCGCGCCGTGTGTTGCAGCGCTTGTTGCAGGGTGCCAGTGGCTTCGTCGGGTGCCTTCATGCGCGGTGTGACCGTTGTGGTGTGCTGCGGCGCATGGGGCGTAGCGACAAGGGCACGGCGTGGGGCATAGGCGATGGCGACTCCAGGGCAGAACGAGGGTACCCCGCGGGCGCGACCGGTCGCACCCGCGATAACGCAACCGGGGGATCAGACGACGAACGTTTTCCGGCCGGACCTTTCATGAGCGCCGGCGAGGCGCTGCGACATGACAGAGAGTGAGTGCCACGGTTCGTGGCGAAGCCTGCAATGCCCGCAAGAAAGGTTCATGTCACGCCTTCTTTTGTTCTGGTTTGCATTTCACCCTACGCCCCGGCATGGCGGGTGGGTATCGGAAAATGTCAAAGAGGAACGGGTGGTGCGCCGAGCAGCGACGCCCGTCACGGTTGTGCATTAACGGTGACTGACATGGACCTGTCGGGTGGCGTGACCCCGCAAGGAAAGCGAAGGCTATGCCTTCTGGCACTGGGTCATTCGTCATGGGTGGACCTAGCGTGGGCGTTTGTTTTTTGCCTTGGGGAGCCTCCTCGCATGCGTCGTCTCGTTCGTCCTCTCGTTCTTACCGCCCTTGCCGCGTGCTGCGGTGCGGCCCTGGCCGCTCCCGCCGCCGATGACCAGCCGCATGGCCGACTGCCCGGCTGGGCGCAGCCGGAGTCCTACCAGCTCGATTTCAAGGTGGATCCGCGCCAGCAGGATTTTTCGGGCACCACCGTCATCAAGGTGAAGTTGACCCAGGCGTCGGACCACCTGTGGCTGCATGGCCGCGAACTGAAGATGGGCAAGGTGGCCGTCACGGATGCGGCCGGCAAGAAGCACGCGGCGAAGTACGTGGAAGTGGCGCCGCAGGAAGGCGTCGTGCGCATCGACTTCGGCGGCACGCTGCAACCGCAGGAACTCACGCTTTCCTTCGACTACACCGCACCGCTCAACCAGCAACTGCAGGGTCTGTACAAGGTCAGCCACGAAGGCCAGCCGTATGCGATGACGCAGATGGAGCCGATCAGCGCGCGCTTCGCCTTCCCGGGCTTCGACGAACCGGGTTTCAAGACGCCGTTCGATATCCGCCTGACCATTCCCGATGACGAAGTGGGCGTGGCCAACACCAAGCAGGTGAAGGAAGAGGCCGCCGGCAAGGGTTGGAAGAAGCTGACCTTCTCCACTACCAAGCCGCTGCCGACCTACCTGGTCGCCTTCGGCGTGGGTCCGTGGGACGTGGTGAAGGGCCTGGACATCTTGCCGAGCCAGTACCGCAGCGAAACGTTGGAACTGCGCGGCATCGCCGCCAAGGGCGAAGGCCACCGCATGCAGCACGTGCTGGGCGAAACGCCGAGCATCGTCCACACGCTGGAGGACTACTACGGCTTCGGCTATCCGTGGGACAAACTCGACCTGCTCGCCGCACCGGATTTCTCCGCCGGTGCGATGGAGAACCCGGGCCTGGTCACCTTCCGCGACTGGCTGCTGCTGATCGATCCGGATTCCTCGGCCAACTACGTGCGCGGATCGTTCAACGTCACCGCGCATGAGCTCGCACACCAGTGGACGGGCGACACCGTCACGCTCGCCTGGTGGGACGACCTGTGGCTCAACGAAGCGTTCGCCACCTGGATGCAGCAGAAGGTGACGCAGAAGGTGCACCCGGAATACCGCGCCGACCTCGATCGCGTGCGCGGCGCGCAGGGCGCAATGAACGGCGACAGCCTGGTCACCACGCGCAAGATCCGCCAGCCGATCACCGGCAACGGCGATATCGAAACCGCGTTCGACGGCATCACCTACCAGAAGGGTGCCGCGGTGCTCGGCATGTTCGAAGGCTACGTGGGTGAAGCCACGTTCCAGAAGGGCATGCGCGCCTACATCCAGGATCACAAGTTCGGCAACGCCACCGCCGACGACCTGATCGACGCCATCGCCAATGCCGCCGACAAGGGCGGCGACTTCAAGCAGGCCTTCAAGAGCTTCCTCAATCAGCCGGGCGTGCCGTACGTGCAAACCGAGCTGAGCCAGGAAGGCGGCAAGACCGTGCTCAAGCTGAGCCAGAGCCGCTACCTGCCCTACGGCAGCAAGGGCGATACCAAGCAGGTGTGGGGCGTGCCGATGTGCGTGCGCTACGGCACCGCCAGCGGCAGCAAGGTGAGCTGCGAGCTGTTCAACCAGGCCACCGGTTCCATGGTCCTCGAAGGCGCCAGCAAGGGCACCTGGGTGCTGCCCAACGCCAATGCCACCGGCTACTACCGCTTCGCCATGGCGAAGACCGACCTGGGCAACCTCGGCAAGCAGATCGGCAAGCTCGACGACGCCGAACAACTCGCCTACGCCGACGCCGTCAACGCCAGCTTCAAGCACGGTGACCTGGATGCGGGCGACGTGCTCGCCGCGCTCAAGCCGCTGACTTCGTCCAAGACGCGCGAAGTGGCTACTGCACCGCTGAGCAGCTTCAACTGGATCTACCGCAACCTCGCACAGACCGATGCGCAGCGCGCCAAGCTCGCCGCGTGGGCCAAGGCGGCCTACCTGCCGCGCATGACCGAGCTCGGCTATCACCGCAAGGCGAACGAGGCCGACAGCGACTCGCTGCTGCGCAACACCCTGGCCGACGAACTCGCGTTGGTGGTGAAGCTGCCCGACGTGCGCGCCGAACTGCTCAAGCAGGGTGACGCCGCACTGAAGCGCAAGGACGATGGCCGCCTCGACCTCGCCGCCGCCGACCCTGACCTGATCGGCAGCGCGCTCGCCGTGGCCGTGCAGGAGCGCGGCAAGCCGGCCGTGGACGCGCTCATCGCCGAACTGCCGCAGACCAGCGACCCGGCGCTGCGCAACGCCATGCTCGATGGCCTGGCCGAAGCGAACGACCCGGCGCTGACCTTGCAGGTGCGCAACTTCGCCCTCGACAAGAAGGTGAAGGTGGGCGAGATGGGCATGCTGCTGCGTGGTGGACGCGACACCCGCACCGAACGCGATGCGGCATGGCAGTGGGCCACCACCAACTACGACAAGATCGTGGAGCGCACCGGCAGCTTCTCCGGCGGTCGTCTGCCTGATCTTGTGGGCGGCGGCGGTTGCTCGCAGGACGAAGCCGATCGCCTGCAGGCGTTCTTCAAGGATCGTGCGAAGCAGGTCAGCGGTGCCGAGCGCGGCCTCGCACAGACCAGCGAAGCCACCGTGCTCTGCCACGCCCTCGTGCAGAAGCAGGACGCGGCATCGATCCTGCGTTGAGTTAAGGGCTCCAGGCAGTGGACCCCAGGCCGGGCGACGCAAGTCGCCCGGTTTTTTTATGCATGCATGACGGGAGGCCAGCAGTGACGCTGTCGAGGGTGCCGGAGCCTCTCAATTAGCGAGATCAGGCGTCATCCGCCACCTTCAACACCAGCTTGCCCGTATGGCTGCCATCGAACAGGCGATTGAGTACAGCGGGTGCGTTCTCCAGGCCTTCCGCCACGGTTTCGCCGGCCTTGATCTTGCCGCTCACTACCCAGCCGACCAGCTCCTGCACAGCGCGTGCCTGGTCTTTGTAGTCGAAGGCAAGGAAGCCGCGCACGGTGAGCCGCTTGACGATGATGACGCCGTAGTCGTCAGAGGGCTTGCCGCCGCTCGCGTAGTTGGCAATGAGTCCGCACAGCGCGACGCGACCGCCGTTGACCATGCGTGACATGACGGCGCGCATCACCGGGCCGCCGACGTTTTCGAAGTTCACATGTACGCCATCGGGCGTCGCTTCAGCCAGCTTCTGCTTGAAGTCGTCGGCCTTGTAGTCGACAGCGGCATCGAAGCCCAGATCTTCGACGAGATGCCGGCATTTCTCCGCGCCACCCGCGATGCCCACCACCCGCGCGCCACGCAGCTTGCCGATCTGGCCGGCAATGGAGCCCACCGAGCCTGCCGCGGCGGATACCACCAGCGTTTCGCCGGCTTCGACGGGTGCGATCTCGGTGAGTCCGTAATACGCGGTGATGCCGCTGAAGCCGCACGCACCCAGCAGTGTGGGCAGTGCCACGGGTGGCTTGGGCGGCAGCTTCACCCAGTAGCCCATCTTGCTTTCGTCGATCAGCGCATAGTCCTGCCAGCCCACCAGGCCTTGCACGAGATCGCCCTCGGCATAGCGTTTCGACTTGGAGGCCACCACGCGGCCAATGCCTATGCCGCGCATCACTTCGCCGATGGCGACTGGCGGCATGTACTGCGGGATATCGCTCATCCACACACGGTTGGTGGGGTCCATGGAGATGTACAGCACGCGTACCAGCGCCTGGCCTTCGGCTAGTTCGGCGATGGGCGTCTGACGCAGATCGAAGTTGTCCAGGCTGACCAGCCCCTCGGGGCGTGTCTTCAACAGTAGCTGGCGATTGATGAGGCTCATTAGGGTTCTCCGTAGATCAGATGGCGCGAGCGCCGCCGTCGATGACGAGTTCCGCGGCGGTGACATAACGGCTTTCATCGGAGGCGAGATAGAGCACCGCGTAGGCGACGTCGTCCGGGTCGCCGAGGCGATGCATGGGAATGCCTCGTACGAGTTTCTTGGTGGCTTCTTCCTCGCCCAGCTTGTCGAAGAAGGGTTTGACGATACCCGTGCGGATAAAGGCCGGGTGGATGGAATTGCAACGCACATCGATCCGTTGCCGCGTGCAATCCATCGCCACCGATTTGGTCAGCGCAGCGACGGCAGCCTTGGAGGTGTTGTAGGCGGTGTAGTCCGGGTCGATCTTGAACGCCGCCAGCGAAGAGATGTTCACGATGGAGGCGGGTTGAGCCTCACGCAGATACGGCATGGCGTATTTGCAGCCCAGCATCACGCTATCCACGTTGACCGCCATGACGCGATGCCATTCCTTGAGCTCGATGCGCTCCACGCCGCCGAGCGAGCCGATGCCTGCATTGTTCACCAGGATGGAAAGGCCACCCATGGCTTTCGCCGCATCGGCGAGCGTGTGCTCCCATGTCGCTTCGTCGCGCACGTCCTGTGTCGCGGACCATGCCACTGTCGTGCCGCTTTCGCGGTTGATCTCCGCAGCCACGGCCGCGGCGCCGTCACCATCGATATCGGTAAGGAATACCCGGGCGCCATGGCGCGCAAGCATGCGTGCAGAAGCCGCTCCCAGTCCGCCGGCCGCGCCGGTGACGAAAGCGCGCTTGCCGGCAACGCGTGGGGGAAGTGCATGAGTCATGCCGTGCTCCTTGAAATCAAACGCTGAGGTAACCGCCATCGACATTGAGCACCGCGCCCGTGGTGTACGAAGCGGCATCCGAGGCCAGGTAGAGCACTGCGCCGGCCATTTCGGAGGGCTGCGCCACGCGACGCATCGGCACGTGCGCCAGCGCCTGCTTGAGGATGGCTGGCGTATTGACCAGCACGGAGGCGAACTTGGTGTCGGTGAGGCCGGGCAACAGCGCGTTGCAGCGCACGCCTTGTTCCGCGCATTCCACGGCGAAGGCTTTGGTCATGGAGATCACGGCCGCCTTGGTGATGGAGTAGATGCCCTGCTGGAAGCCGGGGACCACGCCGTTCACCGATGCCACGTTGACGATGGAGCCGCCGCCGTTCTTCGCCATCAGCCGCGCACCATGCGCGGACATGTAGAAATAGCCGCGAATGTTGACGTCGACGGTCTTCTGGAACACCGAGAGGTCCGTGTCAGTGATGTGTCCGAAGTAGGGGTTGGTGGCCGCATTGTTGACGAGGATGTCCAGGCGGCCGTGCGTTTTTTCCACTTGTGCATAGAGTGATTCGATCTGCTCCATTTCACCGATGTGGCAGGCGAGGGCTTCGGCCGATCCGCCTTCGGCGACGATGCCGTCCACCACGGCCTGGCAATCGGCTTGCTTGCGGCTGGAGACGACGACATGCGCGCCATGCGCGGCGAGCAGTCGGGCGATCTCCGCGCCGATGCCGCGGCTGGCGCCGGTGACGATGGCGATCTTGCCGGTGAGGTCGAAGGTGGTGGGTGTTGTCATGGATAACGGAGTCCGGTCGGGTTGATATTCCTCACCGTCATTCCCGCGAAAGCGGGAATCCAGTGCCTTTGTCACGCCTTGGGCTATCGCTAGACCCGAAGAAAGTCGCTGGATGACCAGCCCTTCGGCTGTTGAAAAGCGTTTCCCGCTTTCGCGGGAATGACGTGACGTGTCGTTTGAGGCAGGTCGGCTTATCACCGTAGCGTTACAAGTTGTTCCTCTCGCATGCGCTCCAGGTGCGGCCACGCGTTGTAGGTCACCAGGCTTGGACCGCGCGAGCCTAGCCGTAAGCGCGTCACGCCCGTGTTCACAAGTGACCAGCTGAGTTCAAAGGCGTGCGACGGATCGGCTTGCAGCAGGGCGCTGGCAATCACGGCAATGGGGCCCCCCGAGGTGAACGCCCAGATCGTGTTCGCCTTGCTTTCGTTGAGTTGGTGCAGGGCATCGAGTACGCCCCGGCGAAAGTCGGCCCAGCTATGGGTGTAGTCCGCATCGTGCGCGCCACTGGCCCAGCGATCGAGCGCATCGACAAAGAGCTGCTGGAAGGCGCGAAACGGATCGGCCTCCCGCTTCATCGCGGCGAACAGGGCGCCGGGAACGGCGAGCTCGGGACGGAGGCGTGCCAGCAGCTCAACGTGATCGACTTCGTCCAGGCCTGGCATGACCATGGGTTGCGCTTCTACGCCTGCGGCGCGCAGACAGGGCAGCGCCGTGTCGCGATGACGGACGCGTGGGCCCATGGCGATGAGGTCGGGCCTGGCGCCGCAGTCGGCGAACCACTGCCCGAGCAGGGTGGATTGTCGCTCACCTGTGGGCGACAGCTGGTCATAGTCGTCTGCGTGGAAGCTCGCCTGGCCATGCCGGATCAGCAGCAGCTCGCGCATGGTTCAGCCCTTGTCTGCGATGAGACGGCGGCAACGCATGCCCATGTACTTCGCCGCATCCCCGAAGCCCGCAAATTGCGGGTTGGTGGTCTGCCCTAGCGCGTACCGGCGATAGATCTGCTGGATGATCACCATCAGGCGGAACAGGCCGAAGACCTCGTAGAACGACCAAAGCGAGACATCCATGCCGGTGCGTTCGCCGTAGTACTCCACGACTTCGCGCCGCGTGAGCATGCCGGCTTCGTGCGTGGGCTGGCGGCGGAACGACTGGAACACAGGGTCGTCGTCGGCCTGCACCCAATAGGCGAGCGAGCTGCCAAGGTCCATGAGCGGGTCACCGATGGTCGCCAGTTCCCAGTCCAGCACGCCGATGATGTTCAACGGGTTGTCGGTGGCAAGCACGACGTTGTCGAAGCGGAAGTCGTTGTGGATGACGCCGCTGGCATTGTCGCGCGAAGGCTGGTGGGAGGCGAGCCATGTCATCACGTCCTCGCACGGATCGGATCCCTCCGTGGGCGCCTGCCGCCAGCGTTCGCTCCACCCGGAGACTTGCCGCGCGATATAGCCTTCCCCTTTGCCGAGTTCCTTCAGTCCCGCCTGCTGGGCATCGACCTGGTGCAACTGGATCAGGCGATCGATGAAGCCAAGGCACAACGCACGCACGCCATCGCGGTCCAGGCCGAGCTCAGGCGGCAGATCGCGGCGCAGGATGGTGCCGCTCAGGCGTTCCATCACGTAGAAATCCTGGCCGATCACGCGGTCGTCGTCGCAGCGGGCAAGGATGGTCGGGACAAAGGGATAGCTGGCCTTGAGCGCGCTCATCACGCGCGCCTCGCGCATCATGTCGTGCGCGGATTTCGCCTTGGCGCCGCGTGGCGGGCGGCGCAGCACGAGATCGCGATGGGGGTAGTGCAGCAGGTAGGTGAGGTTGGACGCGCCACCGGGAAACTGCTTTACGACTGGCTCGCCTTCCAGTCCGTCGATGTGTTGCTTGAGGAATGCATCGACGCGCACAACGTCGAAGGCATCTTCCTCGCGCACGGCGCGTGCCTGATCCGGAGAGGCGGTCATGCGTGGTTCTCCGTGGCGAGCTGTGCTTTGACTTCAAGCTTGGCGACAACGGCGCGATGCACTTCGTCCGGGCCGTCGGCGAGGCGCAGCACGCGTGCATAGGCGTAGAGGCGGGCGAGCGGGAAGTCGTCGGTAAGACCCGCACCACCGTGGATCTGAATGGCCGCTTCCGCCGCTTGCTGCGCTACGGCGGGCACGACCACCTTGATCTGCGAGATCAGGCTGAGTGCGGCCTTGCTGCCTTGGGTATCGAGTACCCACGCCGTCTTGAGTGTGAGCAGGCGCGCCTGCTCAATGGCGATGCGCAGGTTGGCGATGATGTCGCCATTGCCACCCAGCTTGATCAATGGCTGCCCGAATGCCACGCGCGATTGCGCGCGTTGGCACAGCAGGGACAGCGCGCGCTCGGCGGCACCCAGGGCGCGCATGCAGTGGTGAATGCGGCCGGGGCCCAATCGCCCCTGCGCAATCTCGAAACCACAGCCGGGGCCGAGGATCACATGGGACGCGGGCAGGCGCACGTTGGCGAAATGCAGTTCGCCATGACCGGACGGTTCGTCATGATCGTGGAACACCGGCAGCATGCGTTCGATATGCACGCCGGCTGCATCGAGCGGGCAGATCACCATGCTATGGCGGCGGTGCGGTTCGGCATTCGCGTCGCTCAGCCCCATGAAGATCACGAAGCGGCAATGCGGATGGCCCAGGCCCGTCGTCCACCACTTGCGGCCGTTCAGCACCACTTCGTCGCCTTCCAGCGTGGCCGTGGCGCGCATGTTGGTGGCGTCAGAGGAGGCGACATCGGGTTCGGTCATGGCGAAGCCGGAGCGGATCTCGCCGCGCAACAGGGGTTCCAGCCATTGCGCGCGTTGTTCGGCAGAGCCGTAGCGGTGCAGCACTTCCATGTTGCCGGTGTCGGGGGCGCTGCAGTTGAACACCTCGGGCGCGATGAACGAGTGCCCCATGATTTCCGCGAGCGGTGCGTACTCCACGTTGCTCAGGCCGGGGCCGCCTTCGAGATCGGGCAGGAACAGGTTCCACAGGCCAGCCGCACGCGCCTTCGCCTTGAGCTGTTCCATCACGATCGGCTGGCGCCAGTGGCGATGGTCGGAGCCACCGGCGAGCTGCGAGGCGTAGACGGATTCCGCCGGAAGCACCTCCTCGCGCATGAAGCGTTTGAGACGTTCGGTGAGTTCGCGCGTGCGTTCGGACGGGGCGAAATCCATGGTAGGTCTCCTCAAGTTCCATGGAGCGTACGCCTCAGGCAGCCAATTATTGAAATGAATATGCTTTATGGGTATTCATTACTCGGATGAATGGGATTGCCCGTGGAACGTGACAGCCGGATTGACCTGAACCTGTTCCGCGTCCTCGACGCGATCTATACGCAGGGCGGCGTCAGCGCGGCGGCGCGCGTGCTGCACCTAACCCAGCCGGCGGTAACGCATGCGCTGCGTCGCCTGCGCGATCACCTGGGCGATCCGCTGTTCGTGCGGCAGGGCAATCGCCTGCTGCCCACCGACAAAGTGCGCGCGATGATGCCCTCGGTGCAGGCTCACCTGAAGGGGCTGTTGGCGAGCACCCATGCGCAGCCGACGTTCGATCCGTCGCGCCTGCAGATGGAGTTCGTCATCGGTTTTCGCGACATCCTTGAATCGATCGTGCTGCCGGGATTGATGGCGAGCATCGGACGTGAAGCACCGGGTGTGCGCGTGGTCAGCCGGCGCGTTGCCGCCGATGAGGTAGAGCGTGAGCTGGGCACTGGCGCGTTGGATATGGCGGTCGATCGGCCGCTGCGGGCCGGTGACCGCATCTCGCACCGGCGCCTGCTGGATGAGACGCTGGCGGTGGTGATGCGACGCGATCATCCGCTGGCAGGGCAGTTGCGACGCACCGATTACTTCGCCGCGCAGCACGTCACTGTGTCTCCGCTGGGCGAAGCCAGCGCGCTCGATACCCTGCTGGGTCAGAACGGCATGTTCCGCGAGGTGCGGATGGTGGCGCAGCACTATTTTTCCGCGTGCGAGATCGCCGCTGCCAGCGACCTGTTGCTGACCGTGCCCAAGGCCTATGCCGATCACCTCGCCCGGCTGCTGCCCATCGCTTCGCAGCCGTTGCCCATCCGGCTCAAGGCCATTCCCATCCTGGCCTACTGGCATGATTCCAAGGATGACGACCAGGCCCATCGCTGGTTTCGTGAACGTCTCGTCAAGTCGATTACCGCCGCCATGCGGACGTCGTCGCCATGACTTGCGAGCGACACCGTGGCGGCGCACGATGCAGCTTACGGCGCCGCGTGTTCCTCGCTGCAAGCGCCGATATGACTTAAGAGCGCGCCTGGCGGCCTGCCGCCGGGCCGCCCCCATGACGAGGTGTCTTGCATGTCCGAGCAGTCGCCAGCCCCTGAGGTCGTGTACGACCCGACGGATCCGATGAACCGCAAGGAGCAGATGTTCCCGCGCCTGGATCCGTCCATGGTCCGGCGCATCGCCGCCTATGGGCAGGAGGAGCACGTCCTGGCCGGCACTATGCTGTTCGAGCGCGGGCAGCGCGGGGTGGATTTCTTCCTCGTGCTCGACGGCCTCGTCGAGGTCTTCACGCCGGACAAGCATGGCCAGATCCACATCTTCACCATGTACTCGGCGCGCCAGTTCAGCGGCGAGATGAACATGTTCAACAAGCGTGCCGTGATGGCGTCGGCCCGCACGGCGATGGACTGCCATATCCTGCGCGTGCGCTCGGACGATTTCCGCCGCATGGTGGCCGCCGAGGCGGACATCAGCGAGATCATCATGCGCGCCTTCATCCTGCGGCGTGTGGGCCTGATCCGCATGGGGTATGGCGGCGTGGTGCTGGTGGGCCCGGGGCACAGCGCCGATACGCTGAGGCTGGAGCGCTTCCTCGTGCGCAACGGTTATCCGCATCGAACCATCGATACGGAGACCGATCCGGAGGCCGATGGCTTCATCGAGTGTTTCCAGCTCACCCATCAGCAACTGCCGGTGGTGATCTGTCCGGAGCACTGCTTCCTGCAGAACCCGAGCACGGCGGAACTGGCCGACGAGCTTGGCCTCACCGAAACCATCGATCCCGATTACGTCTATGACGTGGTCGTGGCGGGTGCGGGGCCGGCCGGGCTGGCGGCTGCCGTCTACGCCGCGTCCGAAGGGCTTTCCACCATCGTGGTGGAGGGTGTCGCGCCGGGCGGACAGGCGGGTACGTCGTCGAAGATCGAAAACTACCTGGGCTTCCCCACCGGCATCTCGGGGCAAGCGCTGGCGGGCCGCGCGCAGGCGCAGGCGCAGAAATTCGGTGCGCGGCTGGCCATCTCGCGGCAGGCTTCCGGCATCGACTGCTCGGTGCAGCCCTATCGCCTTTCGCTCGACGACGGGCAGAGCCTGCAGGCACGCTCGGTGATCGTCGCTACCGGAGCGCGCTATCGCAAGCTGGACGTGCCCGGCTACGCGCAGTTCGAAGGCGCGGGCATCCACTACGCCTGCACGGCGATGGAAGGCCAGCTATGCAAGGACGGCGAAGTGGTCGTCGTGGGTGGCGGCAATTCGGCGGGGCAGGCGGCGGTGTTCCTGTCGCGCATCGCCTCGCACGTGCACGTGCTGGTGCGCTCATCCGGCTTGGCCGCCACCATGTCCGACTACCTCGTGCAGCGAATCCTGCTGTCCTCGTCGATCACCTTGCATACGCATAGCGAGATCGTCGGGCTCGGCGGCGAGGGCAGGCTGAGCGAGGTGACGTGGCAGCATCGCGAGACCGGCGAACTGACTTCGCGCCACATCAACAACGTATTCGTGATGATCGGCGCGGAGCCCAACACCGACTGGCTGAAGGATTGCCTCGCGCTGGACGACAAGGGCTTTGTGCTCACCGGTCGTTGTGCACAGGGCCACCTGCTCGAGTCGCCCTATGCCACGACCAAGCCCGGCATCTTCGCCGTGGGCGACGTGCGCTCGGGTTCGGTCAAGCGCGTGGCGTCGAGCGTGGGCGAGGGCTCGGTGGTCGTGCAGGCGGTGCACCACTACCTGGCGCCCTCGCCGGTCTGATCGGACGCACGTTGGCTCTACACTGTGGCTTCCTCTGGTTGGGAAGCCGCGATGCCGGGCCGTTCGTACCTATCTGTTGTTTTCTCCCCGCCGTGGCCTGCTGCGCATGGCTGAGGTAAGGGATGTCATAGCCGACGCGGCGCGCGCGCTGGGCGATCGCCTGGAAGCTGAGTTGCTGCTTGTCCACGTGCTGGGCAAGCCACGCAGCTGGCTGATCGCGCACGCCGACGATGCGCTGGGCGAGGTGGAGGCTTCAGCGTTCGCTGCGCTGGTGCAGCGCCGCCGCGATGGCGAGCCCGTGGCGTACATCACGGGACATCGCGGCTTCTGGACGCTGGATCTGGAGGTCACGCCGGCGACGCTGATCCCACGCCCGGAAACCGAGTTGCTGGTGGAACTGGCGCTCGCTCGCATGACGCCGAAAGCCAACGTCGCCGACCTGGGCACGGGCAGTGGCGCGATTGCATTGGCGATGGCGCGCGAATGTCCCACGGCAAGCGTCGTCGCCACCGATGCCAGCATCGACGCGCTTGCCGTCGCCGAACGCAATGCCACCAAGCATGGCATCCGCAATGTGCGCTTTGCGCATGGCGATTGGTTGGCGCCGCTAGCGGGTGAACGTTTCGATCTGATCGTGTCCAATCCGCCTTACATCGAAGCGGACGATCCTCACCTGGGACAGGGCGACCTGCGCTTTGAACCGGCCTCCGCCCTGGCATCCGGCGCGGACGGGCTGGACGATATCCGCCGCATCGTTGCTCAGGCACGCGATCATCTCGCGCCCGGCGGATGGTTGCTGATGGAGCATGGATGGAACCAGGGCGCGGCCGTGCGCGCGGTGCTGTCGGCGGCGGGTTATCGCGACGTGCTTACCGTGCAGGATTTGGAGCAACGTGATCGCGTGAGTGGTGGTGCCTGGAGCGGGTGACGCCTTTGCACGTGGCCAAAGTCTTCACTCTCGCCTCTCGTCATTCCGGCCCACGCCAGAATGACGGTGAGGGCAATGAAGGCCCGCACGAGATCACAAGTAGACTCCACACCAACAAAAACGCCGCGCTGAGCGCGGCGTTTTTGTTGGTCCGGCCAGCAGATGCCGAAAGCTCAGGCCGTGACCTGACTCCGCGTTCCTACCTGCGGGAACCGCGCGCGGATCGCGTGACGGATGCTCGGCAGGTCCAGGCCCGCCATGGTGAGCACTTCCTCGCGGCTGCCGTGTTCGAGGTATGCGTCCGGCAGGCCAAGGTGCAGGATCGGCTTGACGATGCCATGCGCGGCCAGGCATTCGGCCACGCCACTGCCCGCGCCACCGGCGATGGCGTTGTCTTCCAGCGTGACGAAGGCATCGTGCGTGCGTGCCAGCTCAAGGATCATCGCCTCGTCCAGCGGCTTCACGAAGCGCATGTTCACCAGCGTGGCGTCTATTTCGGCGGCGATTTCCGAAGCGGGTGCGAGCATGGCGCCGAAGCTGAGCAGGGCAAGGCCATGGCCGCGACGACGCAGCTCCGCCTTGCCGATGGGCACGGTTTCCAGCTCCTTCTGCAGCGGCACGCCGAGGCCAGTGCCACGCGGATAGCGGACGGCGGCAGGCCCGGGATGCTCGAAACCGGTGGTGAGCATCATGCGGCATTCGTTCTCGTCCGCCGGCGCCATGATCACCATGTTCGGCAGGCAGCGCAGATAGGTCAGGTCGAAGCTGCCCGAGTGCGTGGCGCCGTCCGGACCGACCACGCCCGCGCGGTCGATGGCGAACGTCACGTCCAGGTTCTGGATCGACACATCGTGGATGGCCTGATCGAACGCGCGCTGAAGAAAAGTGGAGTAGATCGCCACCACCGGCTTAGCGCCTTCGCAGGCCATGCCGGCGGCCAGCGTCACTGCGTGCTGCTCCGCAATGGCCACGTCGAAATAACGCTGCGGGTATTCCTTGGAGAAGCGCACCAGGCCCGAGCCTTCGCGCATGGCGGGCGTGATGCCCAGCAAGCGCTCGTCGGCGGCAGCCATGTCGCACAGCCAGTCGCTGAAGACATCGGTATAGGTGGGCTTGGACGGACCGGACTTCTTCACCAGGCCGGCCTGCGGATCAAACGGGCCCACCGCGTGGTATTCGATCTGCGCCTGCTCGGCGGGTGCGTAGCCCTTGCCCTTGGTGGTGACGACGTGCAACAGCTGCGGGCCAGGCAGGCCCTTCACCGTGCGCAGCGCGGCGAGCAATTGCGGAATGTTGTGGCCGTCGATCGGACCGGTGTAGTGGAAGCCCAGTTCTTCGAACAGCGTGCTTGGCACGATCATGCCCTTGGCATGTTCTTCCCAGCGCTTGAAGAAGCGGCCGAAGAACGACTGCCGGGGAATGGCCTTCTTCGCGCGCTCGCGCAGCGCGTTGAGGCGGCGGCTGGACATGGCGCGCGCGGCCATCTTGGTCAGCGCGCCCACGTTCTCGCTGATGGACATGCCGTTGTCGTTGAACACGACCAGCATGTCCGGTTCGACGTCGCCACCGTGGTTGAGTGCTTCGAAGGCCATGCCGGCCGTCATTGCGCCATCGCCGATGACGGCGACGACCTTGCGATGGTCGCCCTTGCGTTGCGCGGCGATGGCCATGCCGAGCGCGGCCGAAATCGACGTGGAGGAGTGCCCCACGCCGAAGGTGTCGTACTCACTTTCCTCACGACGCGGGAACGGCGCCAGGCCGTCTTTCTTCTTGATCGTGGTGATGCGGTCGCGACGGCCGGTGAGAATCTTGTGCGGGTAGCACTGGTGGCCGACGTCCCACACCAGCCGGTCGGTCGGCGTGTCGAATACGTGGTGCAGGGCGACCGTCAGTTCCACCACGCCCAGGCCGGCGCCGAAATGGCCGCCGGAGCTGGCGACGGACTCGATCAGGTATTGGCGCAGCTCATCGGCGACGGCGGGCAGGTCTTCATCGGAAACCTTGCGCAAGTCGACCGGCGTCTGGATGTTCGCCAGATGGGGGTAGCGGGACAAGTCGTTCATCGGCGTATTGTTGGACGAGCGAAGGGACGGGGCAAGGGCGGGCAGGTGAAAACCTGCGGGCAGACCCATTCTCGCCGCTGCTTCGGCAGGAGGGATGCGCGTCCCGCCAAGGATTCCACCTGAACGGGCCCGAGGCCATCAGGCGTTTCTCATTCATGTTCCGGTTGGGTCTCTTGTTACCCCATCGGCGGTCGTGGCGCCCCGATCCTTATAGGGGCAGCCCATCGCGGGCACAGGCCTGGCCTCGAAAGAAGCCGGGTCTAGACCATCTGGTGGCGGCGATCCCGCGGCAGGTGGTTGACCAGGAACTCCATCTGGTCGGCCAGGATGTTGCGGTTGGACAGAATCAGGTGTTCCACCCAACTCGGGCGGTAGGGCACGGCGAGCAGCGGCATGTTGGCCTGCTGGGGCGTGCGGTTGCTCTTCTTCAGGTTGCAGTGCAGGCAGGCGCTGACCACGTTCTCCCAGGTGTCCTTGCCGTGCTTGGAGATGGGCAGGACGTGGTCGCGTGTCAGTTCGCCACGGCTGAAGCGTTCGCCGCAGTACATGCACAAGTAGCGGTCGCGGGCGAACAGGGCGGCATTGGTCAGCGCGGGCGAGGGGTCAATGGCGTGGTCGCGACAGTGACCGGTGCTGGCGATGATGGGGTGCAGCGACAGCGTGCTCTGGATGCCGCTTAAGCGGTTATGCCCGCCGTGAACGGTGATGCAGGGGTCGCCCAGCGTCCAGGCCACGGCGTCGCGAACGTAGAGGCAAACAGCTTCCTGCCAGCTGATCCAGTCAAGAATTCTGCCGGCGGCATCGAGCGACAGCACGCGGGTCGAATGAAGGTCGACAACGCGGCCAGGGACTTCCATCAGCATGCAAAACCGTCCTTCAACCCAAGGGAGTGAACGTGCGGGTGCAGCAAAGATGGCCCGAGGATAGTCCAAATCCATGACAGAACACACGCAAATAGTTGTCAGGGCAGGGGATAGGCTCAGACTTTGGGGTGTTCTCGCTTCGGCGGGGGCGCTGATATAGTGTCCGTTCATCTGTAGACCCGGAGCCGGGTTTGGGAGGGGGAGCCTGGGTGGCGACCCCGGCGCGGCTGGGGGAGAGGTAGTCAACGTGGCTGAAGTTCTTTTCTACGAGCGTCCTGTTCCGCTCAACCGCACCGAACACAAGAATCTGCGCATCAAGCCGATGCCGAACCTGAAGTTCGCGCGCACGGTGCACTCGGTGCCGCTGACTGGCGTGGAATTCCCCGCCGCCGCCCGCGACCTGCCGATCCTGTTCGGTGGTCAGACCATCGATGATGCAGGTCCGATGGCGCTGCTCGGCCTGCGCGAGAACGAGAACCTGTTCATCGACGCCGATGGCCGCTGGGAAGCGAACGCCTACATTCCGGCCTTCATCCGCCGCTATCCGTTCGTGCTGGCCGAGAAGCCGGCAGGCGCCGAAGGCGACGATTTCACCGTGTTCCTCGACGAAGCCTACGAAGGCTTCAACACGGCCGAGGGCGAAGCCCTGTTCAAGGACGACGGCAGCGAAACCGAGGTGCTGAACAACGCCGTGCGTTTCCTGGGCGAATTCCAGCAGCACGTGGCCCGCACGCAGTGGTTCATGCAGCAGCTGCGCAAGCACAACCTGCTCGAGCCGCGGAACATGCGTCTGGAGAAGGACGGCAAGGTCATCAACCTCAACGGCCTGTTCGTGGTGAACGAAGAGCGCCTGCGTGCGCTTGACGAGAAGACCACGCACGAATTCCTGCGTGAAGGCGTGTTCGGCTGGATCTACGCGCACCTGCTGTCACTGGCCAACATTGATCGCGTGTCGCAGCGCCTCAGCCAGCGCGAGCAGGCTGAAGAAGTGCCCGCACTGAAGAACTGATGTCCACGGCATCACGGCACCACCGTGCCGTGATGCCGTTCCGGCGGCGCTTCGCGCCGCACCGGTCGCCGCCGCTGCCCTGGTTGAGAACCTGCGGCCTTCCTCACGCCGTCCACGCACGGACGCGCGATATTCTTGCCTCAGGCACCGGGTGCGTACCTTTCGATGGTGCGATCCCCCATACCGGGGCGAGCATGTCTGAGCAGAACAAACGTGTGGTGTTGTCCTATGTCGACGCATTCAATCGCGGCGATATCGATGGCGTGTGCGCGTTGTTCGCGATGGATGCCTTGATCCATGACGCGCGCGGTTGGGGCGGTCTCGATCAGGCACGACCGCTATGGGAGCAGTTGATGCGCTGTTTCCAGACCAGCCTCGAGGTCGACGGGGTGGCCGCCGAAGGCGACACCGTGGCGGTGCGCTACACGGAACGCGGCCGGTCGGTGCAATCGTTTCGTGGCGGCCCCGTCACCGGCAAGGATTACGAAGTGCTGGCGATGGAGTGGTTCGTGGTGAAGGAAGGCCATATCGAACGGCGCTGGGGCGTGCGCGATACGACGGCCATGTTTCACCAGATGAAGCTGCCGTTGCCCTGAGCCTGCGATGGATCAATACGTAAGGCTGGGACGCCAGTCCTCCCCACGACCCTCGGGCAGGCAATCGAGCACATTCCACAGCGGCCAGATCGGGTCGACGTGGCGTGGATCCTGTCCTGGTTCGGATGGCACGAACATCAGTTCACTGCACCAGGTGTGGTGGATCTGGCCGTCGCGCCGCAGGAAGACGTTGAGCGCGGGCATCTGCCGGCCATCGGCGGTCTCACCCTGATAGTCGGCGTTATAGGTGTTGTGCTCGGACGACAGCAGGTGCAGATGACGCCAGCCGCGTTCGCGGGCGAAATGACGAATGCGCTGAATGGGTGACTTGGCGACAACGGCAACGTTCACGCGCTGCCGCAGGTGCGGCATCTCGCCGTCCAGGGCGTCGAGTATCGATGAGCACGACGGGCAGGGCGCTGCCATCGCAGGGCCGAACATGAAGCTGTAGACGACCAGTGTGTCCTTGTCATCGACGAAGAGGTCGGACAGGCGCGTCTGGCGCTCGGCATCGGTGTCCAGCGGCGTGTCGCCTTCGTCGTCGAAGTGATAGTCCACCGGAATGGCGCCACCCAGCGGCAGGGCGCGGCGCAGCGCGGCGGTGGCCTCGGTCTGCTGTCGCAGTGCGATCTCCGCCTGCAGCAGTCGGTCGCGCGCGACGCGATAAGCCGCGCTTTCGCCGGGGAATCGAACGGTGTGCAGCGGTTTGTTCATGACTGTCTCCCGTCATGCGGTGGCCGCGTGCGTCGCGGCCGGACGTCCCGGCTCAGCGCACGGGCTTGGCCAGCCGCAGCAGGTCCGCGGCGTAGCCGGCGCTCTCGTATACCGCGCGCGCCCGCTCGTTGCCGGGGAACACCGCCAGCGTCACCAGTTGGCAGCGATGCTCCCGCGCCCAGTCTTCCGCGTGCTCGAGCAATGCACGGCCGACGCCGCGCCCCTCGTGCGCCTGGACGACGGCGAGATCGGAGATATGGCAGTTGCTGCGACCAGTGAAGTAATCCTGCGTTTTCTGCAGATGGATGAAGCCGACCAGTTCGCCGTCATCATCCTCGGCCACGAACAGGTAGCTGTTCACCGGTTGTTCGTCGAGGTGGCGGCGCAGGTCGTTGCGGATGCCCTCGATGCACTCGTGGCGTCGTCGCCACGGCGGCAGGGAGAAGTCGACGAAACGGGGCACCAGACCGAGGATGAAGTCGTCGTCGTCCTCGGCCAGACGGATCAGGTACGTGGCGTCGCTCATGCGGGAACAACCGGACTAGCGAGAGAGGTGCGTCGTTTCTACACCCAGCCGCGCGGCGGTGGTAGTCCCGTGAGTGTGGGGCACAGAATGCGCCCCAAAGAAAAAGGGCCCCTCCAAAACGGAGGGGCCCTTGGTGCGCTACATCAGGCGATGGCGGGCAGGGTGTCCACGCCCGCTTCGATGGCGGCCTTGTGGGTCAGGCAGCGCGGCAGGATGCGGGCGAAGTAGAACGCCGCGGTGTCGCGCTTGGCCTGCTTGAAGGCTTCCTGTTGGCTGCCGTTGGCCAGTGCGGCCACGTTGCGTGCCCACATGTAGGCCAGCGTGACGTAGCCGGAGTAGTACAGGTAATCCATCGCAGCGGCGCCCAGTTCCTCCGGGTTGGCCTGCACGCGCTGGGCCAGGGCCAGGGTGAGGTCGGCCCATTCCTTGGCGTGCTTGGCGAGCGGGGCGATCAGGCCGGCGAGCGCGGCGTCCTGGATGTGCTGCTGGCAGAACGCCTGGATCTCCTGCAGGAACAGCTTGAAGCCGGCGCCCTGCAACTGGAGGATCTTGCGGCCCAGCAGGTCCGCGGCCTGGATGCCAGTGGTGCCTTCGTACAGCGTGATGATGCGGGCATCGCGCACGAACTGCTCCACGCCGTTCTCGGCGATGTAGCCGTGGCCGCCGTACACCTGCAGCGCTTCCTTGGTGCATTCCTGCGCGAGTTCCGTAACCACGCCCTTGGCGATCGGGATCAGGAACGCGACCAGGTCGCTCGCCTGCTTGCGGGTGGCTTCATCCGCGCCGCGTGCTTCCACGTCGGTCTGCAGCGAGGTGTACAGCAGCAGCGTGCGGCAGGCTTCCACGAGGGCGCGCTGGGTCAACAGCATGCGGCGCACGTCCGGCTGCACCAGCAGGTTGTCGGCCGGCTTTTCCGGGAACTTCGGACCCGACAGCGCGCGGCCCTGGAGGCGTTCGCGTGCGTAGTTCAGGCTGTTCTGCAACGCGCGCTCGGACAGCGCCAGGCCCTGCACGCCCACGCCCAGGCGAGCGGCGTTCATCATGGTGAACATGGCGGCCAGACCCTTGTTCGGCGCGCCGATCAGATAGCCCTCGGCGGCGTCGAAGTTCATCACGCAGGTAGCCGAGCCGCGCAGGCCCATCTTGTGCTCGATGGCGCCGGCAGCGGCCGCGTTGCGCTCGCCCAGCGAGCCGTCGGCGTTCACCTTGAACTTCGGCACGATGAACATCGAGATGCCACGGCTGCCGGCCGGCGCGTCGGGCAGGCGGGCCAGCACGAGGTGGATGATGTTCTCGGCCAGGTCATGCTCGCCGGCGCTGATGAAGATCTTGGTGCCGGTGATCTTGTAGCTGCCGTTCTCGCCAGGCTCGGCGCGGGTCTTGAGCAGGCCCAGGTCGGAACCGGCCTGCGGTTCGGTCAGGCACATGGTGCCGGTCCAGCGGCCTTCGACGATGGGCTTGAGATAGGTGTTCTGCTGCTCTTCGGTGCCGTGCAGCTCCATCGCGTGACAGGCGCCTTCGGACAGCAGCGGGTACAGGCTCCACGACAGGTTGCCGGACTGGAAGATCTCGGTGGTGGCCGTGCCCATCAGGTTCGGCAGCGCCTGGCCGCCGAAGTGCTCCGGCTGGGTCAGACCGGTCCAGCCACCCTCGGCGAAAGCCTTGAAGGCTTCCTTGAAGCCCTTGGGCGTGGTCACCGTATGGGTGGCCTTGTCGAAATGACAGCCTTCCTCGTCACCGCTGGCGTTGAACGGGGCGAGCACGGCTTCGCTCAGGCGACCGGCTTCCTCCAGCACAGCGTCCAGCAGGTCGCGCGTGTGGCCTTCGCCACCCTGCAACTTGGTGAGCACGGCTTCTGCGCCGAGCACGTCAAAAAGGGCGAAACGCTGGTCGTCGAGGGGGGCCTTGTAGATCGTCATGGCGAAATTCCTTCGTGGGTCAGGCAAAGCGCTGAAGGTCAGCGCCAGGTGTTGGGAATCCCCGGCACCGGCGACAGCCAGTCATTGCCGTGGAAACTGAAATCGCGGACGTCCTTTTCCTGCTCCGGCTTGGCGTTCGCATTGCCGGTGATGTCGTACGGGACGCTGCCCGCGCTGCCCTTGGCAGCGGCGGCCTTGAGGGCGGCGGTCATTTCCGGCGTGGGCAGCACGTCGATCTGCGTCACGTCGCCGGCAAAGGCGGGAATGTCCAGGTCGAAGCGGGCGTGCAGACGCACGGGGACGCCGTTGGCAACGCCCAGTTGGCCGTCGATCGAGCGGAAATCCATCGAGCCGTAGCTGTTGTTCTGAATGCGCACCGTCAGCCGCCACTGGCCATCGGGCCGGGTGGTCATCTCCTGGATGCTCACCGTGGGCGGGAACACGCTCTTCTTCGGCGGCCCGCAGGCCACCAGGCCAGCCACCAGCACGAGGAGCGTCATACAGCCGAGGAGTCGTTTCATCGATGGACCTCAAACGATTGTTTGAATCTTAGCAGGAGGACCGCGGCGTCTGTCCACGGGGGGAGACGCCAGGGCAAGATCTCAGCGTGCATGCGATCACGCCTGCGTGACAGATTCGTGGTGTGGGATGCCCGTATCGATGCTACGAGGGTGGCGCCGCTTCTGTTTGCCCACCGCCGCGTCGAAGGCAGGCTGGTTGCCTGTCGGGAGGCTGCAGCGCGCAGTGGCGGTGCCCTTCGGGTGATGTCCTGAGCGCGTGCAGGCCGTGATGCGTGGCGGCCTGCCTGCACTGCACCGCGCCTCGCACCCTACGCGCGCTCTGGGCATCATGCCGCCCCCGTGGCGTCAATAAGGGCATCCCGGGGAGGTTCCCATTGCGCAGCGCAGCAGGCATCATCGCGTGCTCAATCCCTACAACGTGTTGCCCATGACCCGACGTATCGTTGCCCGCCGCTCCCCCATCCATGGCAATGGCGTATTCGCCGTGGCTCCGATCAAGAAGGGGGAGGAAATCATCGAGTACAAGGGCACGCTGATGACCCACGCCGAGGCCGACGTGCTTTACGGCGATGGCGGTGAGACGGGGCACACGTTCCTGTTCACGCTCAACGACGACTTCCTGATCGACGCCAACCGCAAAGGCAATACGGCGCGCTGGATCAATCACAGCTGCGATCCGAACTGCCAGGCCGTGATCGAAGAGAACGCCGAGGGCAATCCGCGCAAAGATCGCGTGTTGATCGAAGCGATCCGCAATATCAAGCCCGGCGAAGAGCTGACCTACGACTACGGCATCACGCTGGACATGCCGCACACGGCCCGTCTGAAGAAGCTGTGGAAGTGCCTGTGCGGCTCGAAGAACTGCACGGGTACGTTGCTGAAGTCCAAGCGCTGAGTTCGCTGTTCAGTGGGAGCGCACCCGGCGCGCGACCGCGGAACCGTGGTGCATCTCCGTCGAAGCTTGTCACGCTTGGCCAGCGTCCGATGACATGGGAGCGGCGCCCACCGCAAGGTGTGGGCGCCTGCGTTGTCTTCGTGTGGCTTGTCGCGCACAGGATGCGCTTCCACAAAAAAAATGGTGGCGTCAGATGGCGGCGGGATAGTCGATGCCGGTCACCTCGATAATCAGGTCACCCGCCGGCCGCTGCCACGTCACCTCCTCGCCCAGCCGGGCACCCAGCAGCGCTACCGCCAGTGGCGAAACGTAGCTGACCAGGCCATGCTCCACGTCGGCTTCGTCCTCGCCGACGATGCGATAACGCACTTCGCCCTCGTCGCCGTCCACGGTCACCAGTGCGCCGAACGCCACCCGGTCGCGTGGTTGTTGCGCCAGGTCCACTTCGATGGCGCTGCCGACGCGCGCATTGAGCCAGCGCAACTCGCGTTCGACCTCCGCCAGTTCGCGCTGTTGCCGCAGCGTGTCGGTGGACGCGCGCAAGGCATCGCGGCGCTCGCGCGCGGTGATCAGGCGGGCGCGCAGCAAGGCGATGCCGCGCGGCGTCACGTAGTTGGGGTGTTCACTCAGCGGGATGTCCGGCAGCCGCTCGCCAACGGACTCGTCCGCATCCTTCACGAAGGAGCGGCTCATGACATGGCCTCCAGCGCGCCGGACAGGTCGGCGCGTCCTTTGTTGATGACATGCGGCGTGTTTGCCGCGCCTCAAGCGTCCATGGGCGCACGGGTGCGACGCCGGTCGCACCCGTTCAGGCATGCGTCGTTCAGTCCTCTTCCACGCGTGGCTTCCAGGCTTCGGCGAGTTGCTTCTGTACCGGTGCCGGCACGGGTTCGTAGTGGCTCAGATCCAGGCTGTAGCGCCCACGCCCACCGGTCATCGCCTTGAGCTCGGTGGGGTAATCCGTCAGCTCGGCCAATGGCGCCTGGGCCTTGATGACGATCTCTCCGCCGCGCAGCGAGTCGGTGCCCATGATGCGCGCGCGCTTGCCCGCCAGCCCGCCGGTGATGTCACCCACGTTCGCTTCGGGAATGGCGACTTCCACGTCGACGATAGGCTCGAGCACGATCGGTTTCGCTTTGCCCACGGCGTCGAGAAATGCCTTCTTGCCGGCACTGATGAAGGCGACTTCCTTGGAATCGACCGGATGGTATTTGCCGTCGTAGACGGTCACGCGTACGTCCTGGATCGGGTAACCGGCGATGGCGCCCGCTTCCAACGCCTGGCGAACGCCTTTCTCGATGGCGGGCAGGAACTGGCCTGGAATCACGCCACCTTTCACCGCGTCGACGAATTCGAAGCCTGCGCCGCGATCCAGCGGCTCGACGCGCAGGAATACCTCGCCGAACTGACCGGCGCCACCAGTCTGTTTCTTGTGGCGATGATGGCCTTCCGCGCGTCCCGCGATGGTTTCGCGATAGGCAATGCGCGGCGGGTGCGTGGTCACTTCCACGCCATAACGATCCTTCATGCGCTCGAGCATGATCTTCAGGTGCAGGTCGGAAAGGCCGCGCACCACCGTCTCGTTGAGCTCCTTGTGGTGTTCCATGCGGAAGCACGGGTCCTCTTCCGCCAGCCGCCCGATGGCCTGCGACAGTTTCTGCTCCTGTCCTTTGTGGCTGGGTTCCAGCGCCAGACCGAACATGGGTTGCGGGAAACGCACCGGCGCGAGGTGGATGCGGTCCTCGTCGTGCGAATCGTGCAGCACCGCGTCGAAGTGGATTTCCTCCACCTTCGCCACGGCTGCGATGTCGCCGGGAATGGCCTGTTCGACTTCTTCGTGGGTCTTGCCGCGCAGGCGGAACAGATGGCCCACCTTGAACGGTTTTTTGTTGTCGTCGATGTAGAGCTGCGTGTCGCGCCGCACGGTGCCCTGCCATACGCGGAACACGCCTAGCTTGCCGACGAAGGGGTCGTTGACGATCTTGAACACGTCCGCGATCACGTGCTGCGACGGGTCGGCGTTGACGGTGATCTCTTCGTCCTCGCCGTTGAGGAATGGTGGTGGATTTCCTTCGGCCGGATTGGGCAGCAAGCGGTCCGCCAGTTCCAGGAATTCCTTGACGCCTGCGCCACTGCGCGCACTGACGAAGCAGATGGGGACGAGATGACCTTCGCGCAGGCACTGCTCGAACGCATCGTGCAGCTCCTGCGGGCTCAGCTCGCCTTCGCCGGAATCGAGGTAATGGCCCATCACGCTTTCGTTGATCTCCACGACCTGGTCGAGGATGCGCTGGTGCGCTTCAGTCAGCGACGAGAAGTCGGTGGCTCCTTCGCTGTGGAAGAAGCAGTCGAGTACTTCGGTTCCGCCCTTCGCTGGCAGGTTCACGGGCAGGCATTGCGTGCCGAATTCCTCGCGCAGTGCTTCAACCAAGGCGGGCAATCGCGCGCCATCGGTATCGATCTTGTTGATCACCAGTACGCGCGCGAGCCGGCGTTCTGCGGCCCGCTCCATCATGCGGCGCGTGCCGTATTCGATGCCATTGGTGGCGTTGACCACGATGGCCACCGTTTCTACCGCGGCAAAAGCGGAAAGCGTGGGGCCGCGAAAATCGGTGTAGCCGGCGGTGTCGATGAGGTTGATGTGACTCTTGCCGAACGGCACGGCGGCAATGGCCGTGTCGATCGAATGACCGCGCGTTTTTTCCTGTTCGTCCGTATCGGATTGCGTGGAGCCGCGCTCCACCGAACCCTGGGTCTGAATGACGCCGCCGGCATGCAGCAGTGCTTCGAACAGCGTGGTCTTGCCGGCGCCGGCATGTCCGGCGAGCGCGATGTTGCGGATGTTTTCCGTGTTGTACGACACGATGCGACCCTCCTCTAGCGAGGCGCGGAATCGTGCCGACGTTGACCTGCGGCGCCGCACGAAGCCGCGCTGGCGGCTGACGATGGCGGGCCGTCATGGTCGTCCAGGCGTGCGGGACGCGGGGGCGGTCATGGCGGATACGGCCGGGGCGGCCGTTTGCTTAGGTTTTCGCCATCGGCCCCCGGGGTCAAGTTGCAGTGCGGGGTAAGCGCCTGACTCGGTCGGGCATCGACATGCGCCCTCATTCTTTCAGCCCCGCGTGCAAACAGTTCCCGGCGCGGGCCATGCCGAGAGGGTGAACAGGCCCTCGTGGGAACCCTGGGGCGCGCCGCTTGTCAGCAGAAGTCCCCCCACGACGGGCCGGCGCGCCCGGTCAGCGCTTTTTCCCAGGCAGAGAAGGGAATCCCCATCGAGCACACCGAGCAGGTCGAACACCATCGCTGGACACCGCCGGGCCCGGGAACACGCGGGCTGGCACCACTCGATGGACCCACGCGCACGTTGCTGCACGAGATGCGCTGGCGCACGCCGCCGCCCAGCCGCGGACGTCGCTGGCTGGCCTTGGGCATCGTGCTGGCGTTGCACGTTTTGTTCGGTTGGTTCACCTGGCATGAAATGCAGGTGAGGAAAGTGGAAGCACTGGCGCGTTACGAGCGTGCCGGGGCGTTGCAGGTGCGACTGATTCCTCGTGCGGCGACATCGCCTGGGCTGGCGACACCGCCCGCGCTGCTGCCGCCACCGCCGGAGCTCGTGCCGCCGCCGCGGCCGGTGAACAAGCCGGTCGTGCATGAGCCGCCGGCGAAGAATGCGATGACGGTCAGTCTGCCGCCGCAGGCGCCTGCGCCCGCGATGTCCGCCGCGCCTCAGCCCCGTCTCTACAACCCGTCTGGCCAGGCGATGTTGCCGGCCACGAGCAGCAGTGCTACACCCGCCCCCGAGGCAGGCTACGTACAGAAGATGCCGCAGGGCGACGCGAACATCATGCAGCACGCCACGCCGGTGCCGTACAAGGCGACGCGCTTCGACAAGGATTGGGACAAGAGCAGCGGCAATGCGCTGCAGGACGCCATGAAGCACGCCCGGGACAACACCACGGTCAGCCACACCTTCCACATCGCGCCGGGCGTGCGCCTTCACTGCGGCGTCTCCTTCGCGGCGCTTGCCGGTGGCTGCGGCGGCGATCCGCCGCCAGCGCCGCCCACCAAGGATGGCGACATGCGCCTCAGCATGGCGCCGGCCAACTCGCTTGCGCCGGGTTCACCCCAGCCCAAGGTGCCCACGGTGGAGGAGTGCATCGCGATCTATCGCGCGGACAAACCCTTGCCGTATGGCTGCCCGATCGACACGCCCACGCGTTCGGTCGATGCCGAATTGCAGGAACGCGCTGCGCATCCGGCCACACAGGACAGTCATTGAGCGGTCTCGGCAGGGGACTTCTCAGAAGATCATCGCCGCCCGTTACACTTCCACCATGGAGAGGGAATCCGCAGACCGGCTGACAGTGACGCTTCCATCGCCCAGGTCGGCGGCGGAGAGCGCGGCCGTCTATCGCCGGCGTCGCGCTGAGCGTTCACGCGACCGCTGGTTGCGCGTGGCCGGGCTGGCGGGTGCGCTGGTTGTCCATCTGGCGTTTTTGATCGGCGTCATCCTTGGCCCTGCCTATGAGCTGGAGGAGCCCAACGACGAATCGCCGCCGCTCGTGGTCCGCCTCATCGAGAAACCCAAGGAAGAGCCACCTCCGCCTCCGCCCGTGCGCGGCACGCCGCCCAAGCAGGTGGGGCCGGTGCACAAGGGCAATGCGAGCAACGCACCGCGCACGGCGCGACAGAGCAGCTCCTCCACGCGCACCAACAACGAGCTTTCCCCGGTTCCGGTGCCGGCGCTGCAGACGCCGGTGGTCACCGATGTGCCCAAGGCCGAGACGCCCAAGCCGGAAATCACGGCCGCGCCATTGCCGCCGGTGACAGTACCCAAGCCCGCGCCGGCCGAACAAATGCAACCCGTGCCTGTCGCGCCGGAGCCGCCGCAGGTGGCCGTGGAAGCGCCGGCGGTGGAGAAACCCGTGCCACCGGCCTTCCAGCCGGAGCCCGTGCGCAGGCCGCAGGCGGAAGGCAACCAGCCCGTGCCGCCGCCGGCTTCGTTGGCGATTCCCGAAGTGCCCGCGCAATCCGCGCCTATCGTGACGCCGCCGACCGTTGCCATGGAGAAGGCGGCCCCGGTGGAGACGCGCCCGAGCATCGCGCCGGTGCCGCGTCCGGAAGCGCCTGCCTCGCCGCCCGAGCCGGAGCTGCAAGCGGTGCCCATGCCCGCACAGGCGGCGCCCACTGTGAACCTGCAGCCGCAGCCGACCACGATCGCACCGGTGGTGCCGAAGGAGCAGCCGAAGATCGAGTCGCCCGCTGTTCGCGTCGCCGAAGAGCCTCAACTCGAAGCCGTCCCGCTGCCGCCCCAGCCACAGCCCACGATCGAGCATCCTCAGGCTCCGCGTCTGGACATGGTCGCGCCCAAGGCGGTGGCGCTGGACAACAAGCCTTCCATCGAACGCCCGCAGTTGTCCGAGACGCCGGCCGAGGCGACGCCGGTGCAGAACGCCGCCACGTCATCGGCACCCTCGGCGTCCTCGCAGAGTGCATCGAGTGCGCAGGCAAACGCGGCAAGCAACGAAACGAGCCCGGCCTCCGGCGAGAGTGGCCAGAGCAGTGCGCCCAACGCCACACCGCAGGGCAGTGCGAGCGGTACGCCTGGCCAGCCCAATGGCGTGAGCCAGTCGCCGAGCGTTGCTGGCGGGAAGGGCCTCAATCTTTCGTTGCCGCCTGGACAGGGCAACGGCAATGCGCCGGGCGGCAAGGCTGCTGGTGAGCAGGAGGGCGGTGTTGTGGGTAGCTACGTGCAGGTGCGGCCGCACGGAAACACCGAGATCATGTCGCATGGCACGCCCAACATTGGCTACCAGTCGACGCGCTTCGAAAAGGATTGGACGCCCGAAGGGGAGAGTTCCATCGATACGGCGTTGCGCCACGCAGTCGAAAAGACCACCATGCGCCACACTTTCCATCTGCCGCGCGGCGTGCGCGTGGAATGTGTGGTCATGCCGCTGTTCCCGATGGCGCTGTTCGGCTGCGGTGATGGCGATCCGCCGCCGAAGCCGGTGGACGATGTCGTCTACGACAAGATGAAACTCGCGCCGACTCATCCGTTGGTCCCGCCACCGCCGCCCGTTGCCTCCGCGCCAACCATGGCGACCACCAAGTTGGACAACGCAGCCCAGTGCTCGGCAGCACGCGTTGCCGGTGGTCCTTTGCCGCCGGGCTGCCAGGCCGAGGTCATCACGGTACCCACCGGCCCGGCGCGCAGTGGTTCGACGTGGGTTCCGGCGAGCGATCAGTTCCACTGACGGCCAGCGCGAAAGTCCACCTTGTCGCGGGTACTTCACCTACACATTCGGCAGTAGAAATACGCTGGCGGAATCATCTTCGCCGACGTCACGCTGGGCTTTTAGAATCACGAGAGCCTAGCCATGAAGAACTATCTGATTGCCTTTTTCCTGCTTGCCGGTTTGTCGGTGGGTGCTCAAGCCCATGCCGGTAACGAACTGACCTGCAAGCTCCGCTTTGACCTGAGCAGCTGGTCGTTGATCTACAAGCATGTGAGCGGTAAGGGCGTCGTGACGTGCGACGACGGTCAGACGATGAAGGTGAAGCTGGAAGCCCGGGGCGGCGGTCTGTCGGTCGGACATTCGCAGATCACCGATGGCAATGGTGCATTCACGTCGCTGCATTCCATCCTCGACGTGCCCGGCACGTATGCCGACGTCACCGCGCAAGCCCTCCTCAAGGCGGGTGATGCGCAGGTGCTTACCAAAGGAACGGTGTCGCTGGCCATCGCCGGTGTCGGCCATGGGGTGGAGATGGGCATCACGCTGGGCGAATTGACCATCAGCAAGGACGAGTAGCGGCCGCTAGAGGAAGCCACTCGTCCATTCGTGATGGCGAGCACTAGGTAGATTTACCCAAAAGCGATTCGAAGATTTGCGCTACCGGGCGTGCGTATCGCGCCGCATGCTCCATGGCGCCGCCGCTATTTGGCGACTTGCCCGTTGCATCGCGCAGCGACGGCGAACGCACATCCCCTCGAGGTATTTATGCAAGCAGCACGCTGGTCCTGTCTGGTACTGGCGCTTGGTCTGGTCATGAATGGTCCTGGCCAGGCCCAGCAGAACACCCACTCCGTCCCCGTGTCATCCCAGGGCACCGTCGACTCACGCGCGTGGCCGCACAGTTTCGACGTCGATGGTACCCACCTCGTACTTCATCACCCGCAACTGGAAAGCTGGAACGGCAACCAGCTCAAGGGACGTCTTGCCGTTGCGGTGAAGACCGGGACGCAGGCAGGCAGCGACGGGAAAACGCACGACGTGATGGCCTACGGCGTTGCCTGGTTCACGGCGCGCACGATGACGGACAAGGCCCTGCGACAGGTCACGCTCTCGAACGTCACCATCGACAGGGTGTCGTTCCCTACCGATACGGCGCAGCAGCCTCGATACCAGTCGCTGCTGCAGAACATTGCCGGTCGCGGCAATCAGGTGGCGGACCTGGACACGATGGAGGCCTCGCTCGCCATCAGCAAGGCACAGGGAGACGTGAAGAACGTCGCCGTGCGCAATGATCCGCCCCTGATCATCTTCTCCTTCAAGCCGGCCTTGCTGGTGCTGATCGATGGCTCGCCCGCGCTTCGTCCCACTGGCAAGGGCAGTGTGGGACGCATCGTCAACACACGCTCGCTGGTGCTGCAGGATGGTGGTCAGTACTACATGCTGTTCGCCGGCCACTGGGTCACGTCACCGGCGCTGAATGGCCCGTGGACATCGGTGAAGGCGCCACCGTCATCCGTGCTGCAGGCGGCCGAGGCCGCTGAAAAGGCGCGGCTGGTCGATACGCTCGACCAACCATCCGATGCACTCAAGCAGGTGCTGGCGTCCGGCAAGCTGCCCGATATCGTGGTGCGCACGCAGCCGTCCGAACTCATCATGGTGGACGGAGATCCACAGTTCCAGTCCGTTCCCGGCACGCAATTGGCGTATGTCGAGAACACCTCTGCCGATGTCTTCGTCGACCAGGCGCAGGATTCGATGTGGTACGTGTTGATCTCGGGGCGCTGGTTCACCGCGGCGTCGACCAATGGCCCCTGGCGCTATGTGGCAGGCAAGGATCTGCCAGCCGATTTCGCCAGGATTCCCTCGGATAGTCCCAAGAGTGCGGTGCTCGCTTCCATTCCTGGAACGCCTGAAGCGCGCGAATCGCTGATCGCCAACAGCATCCCGCAGACGGCGACGGTCAATGAGCGCACAGCGCAATTGCATCTTTCCTACGATGGGGCGCCGCAGTTCAGGGCTATCGACGGTACATCGCTGTCCTACGCATGGAACACGCCGGTGCCGGTGATCCGGGTTAGCCCGGATGCCTACTACGCCGTGCAGAACGGTGTGTGGTTCACCGCCGCCAGCGCGAGCGGACCATGGTCCGTGGCGCTCGACGTGCCAGCGGTGATCTACACGATCCCCGCAAGCTCGCCCCTGCACTACGTCACCTACGTCTACGTCTACGGCTATTCCGGCGACCAGGTCTACGTGGGTTATTCGCCGGGTTACTACGGCACGGTGAGCAGCGATGGCGTGGTGGTCTACGGCAGCGGTTACGCCTGCAATTCGTGGGTGGGCGATGCGTGGTATGGCTGCCCGGCGACTTATGGTTTCGACGTGTCCTTCGGCTGGACGCCGTGGGCGGGCTGGGGCTTCGGCTTTGCCTGGGGGGCCGCGTGGGCATCGGCGTGGTACGGCCCCTGGTGGGGGCCGTGGGGCTACTGGGACGGCGGCTACTATCCGGGGTATTGGGGTGGAGCCATTTCGGCGGCGAACGTCTACGGCCGTTGGGGCAACAGCGTGGTGGCTGGCCGCGGCGTGGCGTGGTCAAACCCGTGGACGGGCAACTACGGCGAAGGCGGTCGCGGCGGCTACTACAACACCGTCACTGGCGGGCATGGTCAGGGGTACGCCTGGCGCAACACCAATGCCTACACCGGCGTGACGTCCGGCGCGGCGGGTGGCATCCGCTACAACCCAGAGACTGGACGCGCAGTCGCTGGACGTGGCGGTGCCGCGGTCAATCCGTACACAGGCAACGCGGTGGCTGGCGGCGAACACACGGTGGTGAATACGAACACCGGCCGCGTCACGCAAGCGGGCGGTGTCGCGGGCAGGACCAATCAGGGCGCGGGTGCGGCCGGCGCTTTCAACACGCAAGGCGCGGGTGGCGATGCGCGTGGTGCCGGCTATGTGAATTACAACCGCGAGACGGGTCAGGTGAACCACGGTGGCGTGGTCGACGTGAACGACCATGTGTATGCCGGCCACGATGGCAACGTCTATCAGTACACCGCGGGGCAGGGCTGGCAGAAGGCCGACGCCGGCGGCAACTTCAATCGTGTGTCAGGCCCCGACAGTGCGGGCACGGAGCAGGATCGCATGGCTCGCGATCGCGGGGCTTCGGGGGCGTCATTCGGTGGCGGGCAGGATCGTCCCGAGCGTCAGTCGTTCGACCGGGGCAACTATGACAATCACTTCCACGGGCAGATGGGTGGCTTCCGGCCCTCGTTCGGCGGCGGTCACTTCGGTGGCTTCCGCGGCGGGTTCCGGCGCTAGGCCGGAACCCGTGAGGCGGTGTCCTGCGATCAGCGCAGGATGCCGTCGGCCTTGAGTTTGGGTATCAGCGTCTGGGCCAATTCCGTGGTGGCTTTCGGGATGTCCTTTCTGCCAATGCCTTCCGTGGTCACGGTCCAGATCAGCTTCTCTGAACGTGGATCCCATACGCTGGTTTCCAGCGTCACCACATCGTACTGCTGCACGTCAGGCACCGATGCCCATGCGCCGCCGTACCAGCCGTAAAAGCCGCCATACATCGGCCCGCTGGGCGTTACGCTGACCTTCTGCTGCACGCGCTGCACGCGCGTGACCAGCACGGCCTGGGCGCCGCTGGATTTCACCAGGTCACGCAAGCCGATGGCACCGGTCGTGCCGGCAGGGATCTGCGTGTAGCTGGGTGCGGCCTGTATGCCGGCTGCCTGCAACTGCTGCGAGAACGTGTCCTCGAACACATGACGCATGGTGTCGCTGCGTGAGATGCCTACCACCACGACGTTGGTGGCAGGCGGTCCCGGCCATGACGGATCACGCCACTGGTTGGTGACGCTGACGCTGGAACACGCACCCAGCACGAGGCCGGCGGCGATGATGAGCAGACGCAACGCTTTCATGGCGATGGCTCCCTGGCGTATGACCCACCCCGGTGGGTGGGCGGCCATGGGATTGTGATGCGACGTTCGTGGAGAGTTCGCGATAACTCGCCGCCATATCCGGCTCGCTCAGGGCGAAGGCCGCAGCAGCGAGCCGAACGTCAGGTACACCGAGTTGTGCCCTCCCTGGGCATAACCGTAGCCAAGGAACAGTGGTCCCAGTGGTGTCTGGACGCCCAGGAACAGGCTGCCGGCATAGATCAGCGAGTCGAGCCTTACCTGACTGCGGCTCTGCCAGGTATTGCCGGCCTCCAGACTGGTACCGATGTAGATCGGCGTGGAGAACAACGCGTCCATCTGACCGGTGCGCCGGTAGAGCACGGCGCGCCCTAGGAAGGACTGGTTACCGTTCAACGAACGCTCGGGGTAGCCGGACAGGTTGAGGAATCCGCCCAGGAAGCCTTGAGTCTCGAAGAAGTTTTCATTGTTGAGTGCACTGGAAGCACGCACGCCCACCAACAGGTGATAACGACTGTCGGCCATGCCGAAGTCGGGCACCCAATCGGCGCTGAGCTTGACCACATCCGCCTTGACCTGGCCGCCCAGCCACGGCCGATACCACTCGTAGTCGAGCTCGGCGCGCGTGCCGTGCGAGGGGAATTGCGCGTTGTCGAGGCTGTCCCAATCGAGCCCCGCCTTGACCATCGAATATTGGGCGGCCTGGCTTGCGGGAAAATCGACAGGATTGCCAATGCGCAGTTCGCCATCGTCGTGGCCGCGTTGCAGCGCCGCGAGCACACGCCAATAGGACGACGGCGACCAGCCGGTCTCCAGTCCCAGGTAGCGGCGTTTGATGCGGTACTCGGCCAGTTGCTGGTTGCCGTCGGAGGTGAAGACGGGATAGTCCTCACTGCGCAGCAGCGCGTAAGGCATCACATAGCCGCCGGCGCCCTGCCAGAACGGCTGGTAGAACTCGGTGGCCACGCCGCCAATGCGTCCTGCCCACAGTGTGTTGCGCCATTCCGCGCCAAGTCGGTTGAGGTTGGTGGCGGTGACCTCGGCGGAGAGGAGGTACTCGCTGCGGCCCTGGAAGTCATCGTCCAGCTCGAAACCGAGCTTGCCGTATATCGGTCCCCACGGCTTGTCGCGCGGAATGATCAGCAGTCCGCGATCTTTACCGTCCTGCTGCAGGCGGTAGTCGATCTGCTGGTAATTACCTTGTCCATAGATGCTGCCGATCTGGCTTTCCAGCTGCTTTGGATCGAATGGCTTGCCCACGTCTTTGGTAAGTCGTTCGTCGACATACTTGGCGGTTTCGGTATGCGTGGCGTCGACCTTCAGGAAGGCAACCAGCCCCGGGTCGAACTCGCGTTGACGGTGTTGCGCGATAAAGTGCGACCACTCGCCGGGGCTGGCGGCGAGCGCCTTCAGACGGGGCAGCGCCGCTTCCGCAGCGGCCCGGCCGATGGCGATGGCCTCGGCGCCGCGATTGAATTCGGAGGCGCTCATGTCGCCGAGTGCCGGCGTGATCAGGACGTCGTTCGCACCGAGCGTGTCGAGCTGGCGCTGCGTCTTTTCCTCCATCAGCGCGCTCACCATCTGATTGAGCACAGCGACGGGGTTGCTGAGCTGCTCACGTTGCAACAGCGGCGAGCTCACGTTGACCACGATGAGCTGGGTGGCGCCCATGCTGCGGGCGACGTCGATGGGGACGTTGTCCATCAGGCCGCCATCGACCAGCAACTGGCCATCGACATTGGTGGGTGCGAACGCGCCGGGCACCGACATGCTGGAACGGATCGAGAGCGCCAGATCGCCTGAGCCGAACACCACCGGTTTGCCGGCCACGATGTCCGTGGCGATGGCCCGGAAGGGGATCGGCAGTTGGTCGAAGTCGTGCACATTCCAGGTGGACAGCAACAGTCGGCGCAGCAGCAACAGCAACTTCTGGCCCTGGACTACGCCAGCGGGCGTGATGATGTGGCCCTTCTTGTAGCCGACTTCGAAATCGAGCAGATAGCGGAAGTCCGCGTCCTTGCGGCGCATGGGCAGTTCGCCGCGCGCGGGGTTGTCGGAGAACAGGTCGTTCCAGTCGAGCTCGCTGATGATGCTGTCCATCTCCTGCGGCGTGTAACCCGCTGCGTACATGCCGCCGACGATGGACCCCATGCTGGTGCCGGAGATGCGGCAAACGGGAATGTGTTCGCGCTCGAGGACTTCAAGGACGCCAATGTGCGCCGCGCCACGTGCGCCGCCTCCGCCCAGGACCAGGCCGATGCAGCGGTTTGCCGATGGAGGTGCCGTCGATTGCCCCAGAGCCGGCATGACCACGCACAGGCACAGCATGGCGACCCACGCGAACCGACAACGCATTACCACCTCCGTGTAAGAAAACGGCGCGTTTCTAACCGGCGCCGGTAAAAGCATCCTAAGGTAGAAAACGGAACTTTGCGTCGGTGAAAATACTCAGCAAACGACGTCGACCGTACACGATTTCCTCACAAAGCTGTCTGCGCTGCGAGCCATATCGCGCAGCCATACCGACGTGCGTTGAAAAGAAAACGGGGCCCGTCAGGCCCCGTTTCGTTACAGCATCCGCAGCATTTCCTTGAGCAGCGGAAGTCGCCTCACGCGAACGGCGCTGACGCGGAACACTGCGTTGGCGAGTGCCGGCGCGGCGCTGGGCATGCCGAGGAAGCTGGCGCCGGTGGGATCGCGATCGCCCGGCACGATGATCACTTCGGTGGTGTCCGGCAGCAAGGCCATGCTGGCCAACGGGTAATCCTTCCAGTTGTGCTGCTGAACCTGGCTGTCCTTGTAACTCACCGACAGGTTGAGTGCCGTGGACAACGCGTCCAGCGTCGCACCGGCCACTTGGCCCTCAAGGCCCATCGGGTTGACTGCGCGGCCCACGTCTACCGCGCATACCACGCGTTCGATGTTGAGCTTGTCGCCCTGCAGCGAGGTCTCGATAGCGTGCGCCACGTAGGCGCCATTGACGTGCCAGCAGGCGATGCCGAGACCGTTGACCGTGCGCAGCCAGTTCTTCCATTCGATGCGGTCGGCCACCAGCTTGAGCACGTTGATCAGGCGTCCCGTGTCGAGCATGCGACCGTCGCCCAGCGTCACCATGCGCGGTTCGCCGATCAGGCGAAGGCGCGTGACCAAGGGGTCTTCCTTGAGCGAATGGGCAATCTCGTCGACGAAGCTTTCGACGGCAAAGGCGTTGTTGACCTGCGGCATGCCGCGCGACGGTCCGCGCAGCATGGCCGAGGGCAGCGAATACCAGTCATTGCGCAGGTTCGGCACAAGGCCCGCGGGCAACTGGTGGGCATCGACTTCGGACGTCCACAGCCGGTTGTCCGGTACGCCGCGCTGCGCCAGTGCCGACGCACTTGCCAGACGCTGGTTCCAGGTGACGACCTGGCGCTTGGCGTCCAGTGTGGCGCTGAACTTGTGCACGGTGGCGGAGCGATAGTAGTCCTGCGTGAGATCCTCGTCGCGCGTCCACATCAGCTTGACCGGTTTTTCCACCACCTTGGCGAGCATGACGGCTTCGGCGACATAGTCGTGATCAAGGCGACGGCCGTAGCCACCGCCCACGCGTGGCACGCGGATCTCGATCTGCGCCGGCGCCAGACCGGTGAGTCGCTGCACGACCTTCCACGCCTGCTGCGGTGCCTGCGTGGGCACGACCAGCATGGCGCCGTCCTTGTCGATCTTCGCCACGCAGTTCATCGGTTCGGCCGTGGCATGGGCGAGCCACGGCTGCACGTAGGTCGCCTCGATGCGGTGCGCCGCCTTCTTGCCGGCGGCATCGACGTCGCCGTCGTTGCGCACGCGCGTGGTCGGCTGCGCGTTCTTGTCGTTGACGAGGTCAGCGGCCTGTTGTTCGAACCAGGCGCTGCTTTCGCTCTGTGTGCCGGCCTTCCACTGCAGCTTGAGCTTGGCGCGACCTTGCAGCGCGGCCCAGGTGTTCTCGGCCAGCACAGCGACGGCCGGCGAGCGTACTGTCTGGCCCAGCGGAATGCCGGGCTCCGGCTTGATCTGCACCACCTTGACCACGCCCTTCACGGCGAGCGTGTCGGTGGTGTCCAGGCTTTCCACGCTGCCATCGGGCCACGGGCAATGCGAAAGCACGGCGACCAGCGCTTCGGCGGCATAGGTGTCGAGCGTGTAGGTAGCCTGGCCGGTGACGATGGCGCGCGCGTTGATGTCGCCGGCCGGCTGACCGATCAGCGTGTAATGGTCCGGGGTCTTGGGCGATACCGGTGCATCGGGCGGAGCGATCTTGGCGGCGGCATCGGCAAGCGAGCCGTAACCGAAACGGCGGCCGTCCGGCGCGATCACACTGCCTTCTTCGCAACGCAGGCGGTCGGCGGGAACGCCCAGGCGCCGCGCTGCAGCCTGCATCAGCAGCCAGCGCGCCAGTGCACCGGCGCCGCGCAGGTCGTTCCACGCGGCCGGAATGGAATCGCCCAGGCCGCTGCTCTGGTGACCATAGATCCAGTGCGGCTTGCCGTTGTCGTCTTCCACGCCCAGGCCGAGCGGCACGACGGTGACGCGCGTCCAGTCGGCGTCCAGCTCGTCCGCAATGATGCGGGCCAGCGAGGTGGACGTACCGGTGCCGGTGTCCGGATCACGGATGCCGATGACGACGTTGCCGTCGGCATCGATGCGCACATAGGCGCCGAGGCCGTAGAGCGTGTCGCCCAGCATGGCCGGGGGAATCGGTGCGTCGACAGCTTCCGCGAACGGAATACCCACGACCAATGCACCGGCGGCGCCGGCCAGCACCTTGAGGAAGCCGCGACGGGAAATCTGCGGAGTGGCGTTGGCGCGGCTCATGCGTGGGCTCCCTTGGCAGCGCGCTTGATCGCGCGACGCACGCGGGTCTGGCAGCCGCAGCGGCAGAGGTTGGGCAATTGGTCGATATCGCTGTCGTTCGGTTGCGGATGGCGGTTGAGCAGGTCGAGCGAGGCCATCAGCCAGCCGGGCGTGCAGTAGCCGCAGCCGATAGCATCTTCGTCGACGAAAGCCTGTTGCAGCGGGTGCAGCTTGCCGTCGGCGGCGGCTAGCCCCTCGACGGTGGTCACCTTCTTGCCGGCCAGCTTGCCGACCGCAAGGTGGGTGGCGGAGGCCAGCTTGCCGTCCACCAGCACCAGGTCGTAGCCGCCTTCGCCATGTTCGCCGCTGTACTTGGTGCCCGTCAGGCGCAGCACGTCGCGCAGATACCACAGCAGGGGCATCTGGTCGTCGCCGGTGTGGCGATAGCTCCTGCCGTTGATGTCCAGATCGACCCCTTCGCGCACCTTCTCGGGCACGATGGTGCTGCTCGTTCCGGGTGTCGGTATCTGGTCCTGCGCGTTCGCCATCGGTTCGGGGCTCTTTGGGAATCCGCTCATTGTGGCATTGCAGCGCGGTTCTTAGGAGGTGACTCGGCTGAACAGGCGTCGCCATACCAGGTAGACCGGGATGCCCGCGGCCATGATCAGCAGCCCCATGCCGGTGTTCCGGGGGCTGTTCTCAAGGCTTTGCAGCACTACCAGACCCACCGTGGCGATGAAGATCAGCGGCAGCACCGGGTAACCGGGCACGCGGAAACTGGCCTGGTCGCCCTCGCGGCGGCGATACCAGAACAGCGTGGCGACGCCTACGGCGCAGGCGAGCCAGTCGCCGAAGGTGGCGTAGTCGAGCAACTGGCCGTAGCTGCCCGACAGCACCAGCACAACGGCCCAGCCCGAGAGCAGCAACAGGGCGACATTGGGCGTGCGGTGCACTGGATGCAGGCGGGCCACGCTGCGGAAGAACAGACCGTCATCGCCCATCACCTGCAGCACACGTGCGCCCGACACCAGGGTGATGTTGCAGAAACCCAGCGTGGAAATGGCGATGCCGATGGCCATGACCTTGGCGCCCACGGTGCCGAACACCCTCTGCATGACGTCGGCGGCCGGCGTGTGGCTGGCGGCAAGGCCGGCATGCCCGAGCACGGCGAGGTAGGCAAGGTTCACTAGCGCATAGGCGCCGATCACCAGCACCATGCCGATGAACAGCGCGCGCGGCAGGGTGCGTTGCGGCTCGGTGACTTCACCGGCCAGATTGTTGAGGTAGGTGAAGCCCGAATAGGCGAACAGCACCGGCAGGGCTGCGCCCATGAAGCCCACATCGGCAAACGCTGGATCGGGAGCCAGCACGTCCTTGCTGCCCGCGCCGGCGAGGAACAGGCCGCAGACGACCAGGATCGCCACGGCAAGCAGCTTGAGCAAGGTGAAAAGGTTGTGGACCTGTGCACCCAGGCGCAGGCCGAACAGGTTGATCAGCGCCACGAAGGCCAGTGCGCCCGCGGCCAGTGGCGTGATCATGGTGGCCGGCAGCCCGAACACAGCCGTGGCGTAGCTGGCAAAAATGGTGGCTACCGCCGCGCTGGAGCCGGAGTAGATCACCAGCAGCATGGTCCAGCCGAACAGGAACCCGGCCAGTGGGCCGAAGGCATCGCGCAGATACACGTAGCTGCCGCCGGCATGAGGGCGACGTGCACCCAGTTCGGCGTAGCACAGGGCACCAATGAGGGTCAGTACACCGGCGCCCACCCATACCAGTAGAAGGGCCAGCCCTGATTCCGTGCGCCCCGCGGCGATATAGGGGTTGAGGAAGATGCCGCCGCCGATCAGTCCGCCCACCACGATCAGCGCTGCGTCCCATGGGCGGAGGCGACGGACGTAGCCGCCGGAAGTCGAGGTATCGCTCATGGATGCGCCGCTGCGGGAAATTGCGGTGAGCATGGCGTCTGCGGCGCCCTGCGGCAAGCGCCGGCCAGCGATGGGCAAGGGTGGTGTGCTGGCCGGCGGGGAGCCCGCCGGCCAGCGGTGGCGCAAGGCTCGGTCGAGATCAGAAGCCTGAGCGCAGGAACAGATCCAGATTGGTCACGTTGAGCGTGCCCAGGCCGGTGCCCCGGTCATATCCCGGCTTGCCGTTGTAGTACCAGTTGTCGCCGTCGCGGATATCGTTGAAGCTCGAATACTTCCCGTAGCCGAAGACGTTCTGCAGGAAGTACATCTGCGGATTCAGGAAACCCACGCGGTGACCCGTGCTCTGGGTCAGCAGCGCGGCGATGCCATTGAGCTGCGGCGCCACGAAGCTGGTGCCGCCGTGGCCGGCAACGAGTCCGCCATCGACCGTGGAAACCATCAGGTATCCCGTTTCCGGGTCCGCATTGAGCGCGACGTCCGGCACGTTGCGTCCCTGAAAATTGCCCGGCAACACCAGCAACGTGGTTTCGCCCGCGGCCGGATCATTGAATGACAGCGTCTGCTTCTTCTCGCTGCGACGGATGCCGTTGGTGAACCACTGGTACACCGGCGTCTTCCAGTACACGCTGACGCCACCGCCGCCGCCCACCGAGAACACATCGATCACGCCTTTGCCGATGTACGTGTCGAAGTAGTTCTGTATGTAGTCCCAACCCCAGACGCGCTCCTTGGTGATCGACTGCACCGGACCGTTGCCGTATTGCGCACTGAAGGGCACGGTGGTGCCGCCGGCCGCCGTGATGTACGGGTCCGACGCCGGCGAATCGACGGTGAGCGGCGCGTTGAAGGTTCCTGGCGCGGTGCCGGTGCCAAGTCCGCGCACGGTGTCATACGCACCGGAGTCGGCGCTGGCGGCAAAGGTGGATTGTCCCTGCACGGCCGCTTCCAGCAGGATCTGGTGGAAGGTCTGCAGATCGCCGGCGTCGGTGGTGTCGGTGTTGCTCGCACCGGCGACGTTGAGCGCGGCGAAGTTGAAGATTTCCGGCAGGCCCCAGCTGGTGGAAATGGCGTCAGCCTTGTTGTCCACCACGGCCTGCATGAACGCGTCCGTGAAACCGGTGCCGGCATTGGGCGCGTCGTATACCAGGATGTCGGCGAACGGAGCGACGCCACCGGACTGCTCGACGTCCAGCGAGGTTTCGCCGCTGCCGGCATCGAACGCGCCGCCACCATCCACATGGACCTGTGTGATGCGGTTGGGCTTGGTGACCAGGCCGATATCGTTCCAGTAGGTCTGCGCATCGTCCGGATAGAAATTGGACAAGGTCACGATGGCGATGGTCGATCCCTGGCCGTTGACGCCACGCGCATACAGCGGATTGATGTTGTACATGTTGGCCACGTCGCCCACGGTGAACTCGCCCGGGACGCCCGTGGCGGTAGCGTTGCCGCCCTTGCTCGACGGCGCGCTGAGTGTGCTGCGGGCAAGCGCCTTTGCACCCACCGCTGTCACCTGCTTGTTTTCCACCGACTTGATGACATGGGACACGTATTTGTGTTCATTGCTGAGGCCGGAAACGAGCAGCAACGTGTTGGTCAGTTGCGTGGGCAGGATCAGCGGCTGCGTCGGCCGATGGAAGGAGCGGCCGGTGTCCTTCGACGTAAAGGAGTGGATGGGCGTCTGGAAGGCCGCGCTGAACTGCGCCAGCGTTCCACTGGTACGGATGGCCATATGGTTGGCCAGCACGTTGCCGCTGAGGCCGTTCTGCTTGAGGAAGTTTTGTACCTGCGTGATCTCGGCGTCGGTAGCGCCGTACTTGCTGGCGAATTCTTTGGTGGAAAGAAACTGGCGATAGTGGGGGCTGCCTGGCGTGACCGTCTGCTGGATGTAGTCCTCCAGCTGATCCTGGTTGTGCAACCGCAGGACCAGCGTGACATTGACGACCTGCGAGTTGTTGGCCGTTCCCGTATCGATGGCCGGTTTGACGTCCGCCGCCATGGAGGTGGTAGCGACGGAGGTGAGCAGCATGGCGAGAGAGGCCGCGAGCGACTTGCGATGCAACGTCGAAAGCATGTGTGGTTCTCCAGGGTAGAAATGCCCCGCCCGGGCAACGGCACCCTCGTGCCGCGAAGCTCGGCCAGGCATAAGACGGACGCGATCAGTTCCCCAACACCCGGATGGCCCCCTGAAAACACTCCATGCCGGCCGGTTGAAACTAGCGCTGTCCCTACCGTGCCGTGAAGTGCCCGTTCGTTCGTAGAAACCAGCGAAACCCATGCTGCGTCTCAAAATGGACGGCAAGAAATTGCGCTTACACCCTTTGGCTAGGCATGGAGTTCCGCGCTCTGCCGTGGACACACCCAGAGGCCGCGGACTCCTATTCGTAAAGGGGCACGGGCCATGGCCTGACGGCCTTGTCTAGTGTGAATCCATGCTGACGTAAACAGCTTCGTCAGCAGGAACTCTCTGATTGTCGTGAAGTCTTTCGACTCGGCCGCGACGAGACGCAACAACGTGCGTCTTTGCGCGATCAGGTGAAGACAATTCATTCGAGCAAGGAAGTCACCCATGAAAAGCATCAAGTTGGCCCTCGTGGCCGCGGTATTGAGCGTTGCCTCTGCTGCCGCAGCGGCTCAGGACGGCCAGTTCTTCGTCAACGGAAGCCTGGGCCAGTCCAACTACAGCGCGTCGGGCTGGGGCGGCGGGCATCGGGACAACACCGACACCCAGGGCGCGTTGCGCTTTGGCTACCTCTGGCATGCCGGGGCCCTCGATTACGGAGTGGAAACGGGGTACGCCGATCTCGGCGAAATGACCCAGCACGGGAGCTACAGCTACCTGGCGCCCAACGGCGGGTCGACGCAGGTCAACTATCGCCAGTCGCTGTCCGCCAAGGGTTGGCTGCTCGGCGGCAACCTCAAGTACAACTTCGGCTCGTCCTGGTACGTATCAGCCCGGGGTGGCTGGTTCCGGGCCAAGACCACCGGTACGGTCGATGCCGTGGGTTATGGCGCCGGGCGTTCCTCCCAGACGGACACCCGCGGATACGTGGGCGTCGGTGCGGGCTACAACCTGTCCAAGGCCTGGAGCGTGGGCGTGGGCTACGACTACTACGACCTGGGCGGCCGGTACTCGGACGCGCACGTGAACGCGTATTCGGCCACGGCCGAGTTCCGCTTCTGACCCCCGGACGGCCGCGTGAGCGGCCGTCTTTTGAGGCCCGAGAGCGGTTTGCGGCACAATGGGAGGGTTGTGCGTCGTGGACAGCCCTGTTTTCGACGCCGTGATCCCCCGGAGTCGAAGCCACCGCCATGACCACCATCAAGCAAGACGATCTGATCCAGTCCGTCGCCGACGCCCTGCAGTACATCAGCTACTACCACCCCGTCGACTACATCACCAACCTCGCCGCCGCCTATGAGCGCGAGGAGTCGCCGGCCGCGAAGGACGCGATGGCGCAGATCCTGATCAACTCGCGCATGGCCGCCGAAGGCCATCGCCCGCTGTGCCAGGACACCGGCATCGTCACGGTCTTCCTGAAGGTCGGCATGAACGTGCGCTGGGACGCCACCCTGTCGCTGGAAGACATGGTCAACGAGGGCGTGCGCCGCGCCTACAACGACCCGGACAACAAGCTGCGCGCCAGCGTGCTGGCCGACCCCGCCGGCAAGCGCAGCAACACCAAGGACAACACGCCGGCTGTCATCAACGTCTCCATCGTGCCGGGCGACACCGTCGAGGTGATCGTTGCCGCAAAGGGCGGCGGCTCGGAAGCGAAGTCCAAGTTCGCCATGCTCAACCCGTCCGATTCCATCGTGGACTGGGTGCTCAAGACCGTGCCGACCATGGGCGCCGGCTGGTGCCCGCCGGGCATGCTGGGCATCGGCATCGGTGGCACCGCCGAGAAGGCGATGCTGCTGGCCAAGGAATCGTTGATGGAGCACATCGACATCCAGGAATTGATCGCTCGCGGCCCGCAGAACCGCGCGGAAGAGCTGCGCATCGAGCTGTACGAGAAGGTCAACGCGCTCGGCATCGGTGCACAGGGCCTGGGTGGTTTGACCACCGTGCTCGACGTGAAGATCAAGGATTACCCGACCCACGCGGCCAACCTGCCGGTGGCGATGATCCCCAACTGCGCCGCCACCCGCCACGCGCATTTCACGCTGGACGGTTCGGGCCCGGTCGCGCTCGATCCACCGTCGCTGGAGCACTGGCCCAAGCTCACCTACGATTCCAGCAAGGGTCGTCGCGTGAACCTGGACACCGTCACGCGCGAAGAGGTCGCCAGTTGGAAGCCGGGCGAAGTGCTGCTGCTCAACGGCAAGCTGCTCACCGGCCGCGACGCCGCGCACAAGCGCATGGTCGACATGCTCAACAAGGGTGAGCCGCTGCCGGTCGATTTCAAGAACCGCTTCATCTACTACGTGGGCCCGGTCGATCCGGTGCGCGACGAAGTGGTGGGCCCGGCCGGCCCCACCACGGCCACCCGCATGGACAAGTTCACCGAGCAGGTGCTGGCGCAGACCGGCCTGCTGGGCATGGTCGGCAAGGCCGAACGCGGCCCGGCCGCCATCGAGGCGATCAAGAAGCACCAGTCGGTGTACCTGATGGCCGTGGGCGGCGCCGCCTACCTCGTGTCCAAGGCGATCAAGGCCAGCCGCGTGGTGGGCTTTGCCGATCTGGGCATGGAAGCGATCTACGAGTTCGAAGTGAAGGACATGCCGGTGACCGTGGCGGTCGATTCGGCCGGTACCTCCGTGCACCAGACGGGGCCGAAAGAATGGCAGGCCCGCATCGGCAAAATCCCTGTGGTGGTGGCGTAACGCCACACGGCTCTTTCCCTCTCCCCGGCGGGGAGAGGGCTGGTAGACGTTAGGGATGAGTGGGAGAGGGGCTCGCGATAGCGCCGCCATCCCCTCACCGTCATTCCCGCGAAAGCGGGAATCCAGCGCCTTTTCGGTTTGGCCCTGCGACGTGGCGCTGAAAAGACGCTGGATTCCCGCTTTCGCGGGAATGACGGCTCTTATGAAACGGTCGGGCGCGGTGAGCCTGCCCCCGCCGGAAGTAGGGTCACCGCGACTTGTCCATACGCCCCCGCATTTAGCCATCCAAACGCCAGCTGCGACCACGGGTTGCATTCCACCTGCTGCGGCGCAACACTGGTGAAATTGTTTTCCCCAACCACCAACGAAGGTACTCGTGAACCCGCAAAGCCCCGCGTCGCTTCCTGCTGACGCATCCTGGATCGTGATGAAGTTTGGCGGCACCAGTGTCGCTACCCTGCCGCGCTGGCAGAACATCCGTGAGCTCGTTGCCAGCCGCCGCGCCGAAGGCGCCCGCGTGCTGGTGGTCGTGTCCGCGCTCACCGGCATCACCGACGCACTCAAACAAATGTGCGCGCAGGAAGACAAGGGCAAACGCATCGAGGCTGCCAAGGCGATCGCACAGCGTCACTACGACCTGCTCGATCACATGCAGCTGGCGGTTCCGGACACCCTCGACGCCCGACTCACTGAACTGGCGCAACTGGCTGCAGACGGTCCGTCGCAGCTGGGCGAGCTGGCGTGGGCGGCCTTGGTGCAGGCGCATGGCGAGCTGATGTCCAGCGCGCTGGGCGCGGCGTTCCTCACCCACAGTGGTCTGAACACGCAGTGGGTGGACGCACGCGATTGCCTTTCGGCCATCGCGCTGCCCAACCAGAACGAGCGCACCAAGCTGCTCTCGGCGATGGTCGAGGCCAAGCCGGATCCGGCACTGAACGCGCGCCTGGCGGCGCTGGGCGACGTGTTCATCACGCAGGGCTTCATCGCGCGTGAATCGGAGGGTCGCACGGTACTGCTCGGTCGCGGCGGTTCGGATACCTCAGCCTCGTACTTCGGTGCGTTGCTGAAGGCGCAGCGCGTGGAAATCTGGACGGACGTGGCGGGCATGTTCACCGCCAACCCGCGTCAGGTGCCCAGCGCCCGCCTGCTGCAGCGGTTGGATTACGAGGAAGCCCAGGAAATCGCCTCCACCGGCGCCAAGGTGCTGCATCCGCGCTGCCTGTCGCCGTTGCGCGAGCCGCGCGTGCCGCTGTTGATCAAGGACACCAACCGGCCTGAGCTGGAAGGCACGCTGATTGGCCCGGAAGTGCGTGAGCACGCGCCCAGCGTCAAGGCCATCAGTGCGCGCAAGGGCATCACCCTGGTATCGATGGAATCGGTGGGCATGTGGCAGCAGGTCGGCTTCCTCGCCGACGTGTTCGCGCAATTCAAGCAGCATGGCCTGTCGGTGGACATGATCGGCTCGGCCGAGACCAACGTGACGGTGTCGCTGGACCCCACCGAAAACCTGCTCGACTCCGATGCGCTCGCCGCGCTGGCGAGCGACCTCGCCAAGGTGTGCCGCGTGAAGGTGATCGCGCCGTGCGCGGCGATCACGCTGGTCGGTCGCGGCATGCGCTCCATGTTGCATACGCTGTCCACCGTGCTCGCCGAGTTCGGTCAGCTGCGTGTGCACATGATTTCGCAGTCGTCGAACAACTTGAACCTCACCTTCGTGGTGGATGAAAACGTCGTCGACGACCTGCTGCCGCATCTGCACGAGCTGCTGATCACGGCAGGGGCGCTGCGTACCGACGACAGCGCGCTGTTCGGTCCGAGTTGGCAGGCGTTGTACGGCACCGGTGAGGTGCTTCCTCCCGCCGCTTCGTGGTGGCGCGAGGAGCGTCGCGCCGATCTGCTGAAGATTGGCGCAGGTGCGACGCCGCGCTATGTCTACCACCTGCCGACGGTTCGCCAGCAGGCACGTGACCTGAAGACGCTGGCAGCGGTGGATCGCCTGCACTACGCGGTGAAGGCCAACACGCATCCGGCCATCCTCAAGGCGCTGGCCGAAGAGGGTTTCGGTTTCGAGTGCGTATCGCCGGGCGAACTGAAGGCCGTGATGGCGGTGGTGCCGGAGTCGGCGCCGCTGCTGTTCACGCCCAACTTCGCACCGCGCGAAGACTACGAGTGGGGCCTGAGCACGCGCGCTACCTTGTCGCTGGATTCGCTGTACCAGCTGGAAAACTGGGGCGAGCTGTTCCGCGGCAAGGAAGTGGTGTTGCGCCTCGACCTCGGTCGCGGCCTGGGCCACCACGAAAAGGTGCGTACGGGCGGTAGCGGCAGCAAGTTCGGTTTGCCAGTGGAGCAGCTCGATGCCTTCCTGCGTCTCGCTGACACGCATGGCGTGACCGTGCGAGGCCTGCATGCGCACCTGGGCTCGGGCATCCTCGATGACACCCACTGGGGCGAGGTGTACGGCCAGTTGGCGAGCCTTGCCGAGCGCATCGGCAGCGTCACCTTCCTGGATATCGGCGGCGGCCTCGGCGTGCCCTCGCATCCGGGTGAGGCGCGGCTGGACATCGCCGCGCTCGACAAGGTGCTGCGCGAGGTGAAGGCGGCCTATCCGCACTACAAGTTGTGGATGGAGCCGGGCCGTTACCTGGTGGCCGACGCGGGCGTGCTGGTCACCAAGGTCACCCAGACCAAGGGCAAGGGCAACGGCCAGATCCGCTACCTCGGCGTGGACACGGGCATGAACAGCCTGATCCGCCCCGCGTTGTACGAGGCCTGGCACGAGATCGTGAACCTCACGCGGCTAGACGAGCCGGCCACGGCCTTGTTCCAGGTGGTGGGCCCGATCTGCGAAAGCGGTGACGTGCTGGGCACGGATCGCCGCCTGCCGGAACCGCAGGAAGGCGACGTGATGCTGGTGGCTCAGGCCGGTGCGTACGGCAAGGTGATGTCCTCGCCGTACAACCTGCGGGATGAGGCGGAAGAGATCATCTTGGAGTAAACCTCGGTCCCTCACTTCTCCCTCTCCCCGCTGGGGAGAGGGCTGGGGTGAGGGGAGAGTGCTCGCGATGACGTATCAAAAGAGAGTGCTCACGGATGAAGCGCATGAATCTGGACCGTGCCCGCCGTTTGCGGGCTGGTCAAACTGACTCTAAACAGCTGCTCTGGTATCACCTGCGGGGCCGCTGATTGCAAGGTTGGAAATGCCACCGTCAGCACGAAATCGGCTCATACATCGTCGACTTCGTCTGCCCGGATGCTGGCCTGATCGTGGAGCTGGACGGCGGGCAGCATGGCGATCAGGTGATTTATGACGAGCGACGGACTTTGGAGCTGGAAGCCATGGGCTACAAGGTCCTGCGTTTCTGGAACAATGACGTACTGAAGAACGTGGAAGGCGTGCTCGAGGTGATCTTGGAGGCCTTGGCCAGCCCGGCCCCTCACCCCAGCCCTCTCCCCGACGGGGAGAGGGAGTAGCGTCGACGGAGACTTGAGAGTGACCACCAACATCAACCCCCGCCTGACCCAGGTATTTCGCTTCGTGCGCTGCGACTACGCCGACGGCGTGGCCGAGCTGGTGTACGGCTTCGACCATGGTGAAGAGCTTGTCGAGCGTGTGCGTTTCCCGAACGCGCCGGCGCTTCCGGCCAGTCACCAGGCGGCGTTCGACCAGGCGCTGAAGATGCTGCATCTCATCGCGGGCGTGAGCTACTACAAGGCGGGCGTGCCGCCGCGCATCGAGGTGGCGAGCGGTCCGCTGGACGACAGCACCGCTGATCTGCTCGATGCGCTGTACCTGCATGGCCTGGCCGAGTTTGCCTATCGCAACGGGTTGGACCTGCGCGGGCGTATCAACTTCCCGCGTGGCGGTACCAAGCAACCGGAGGCAAAGGCGCTGGGCCTGCCGCATCGCACGCTGGTACCCATCGGCGGCGGCAAGGATTCGCTGGTGGCGGTGGAAGCCATCAAGTCCATCGGTGGCGACGGCACGGCCGTGTGGGTCGGCAATTCACCGCTGATCGCCGCCTGCGCCGAGCGCACCGGCCTGCCCATGCTCAATATCCAGCGCGAGCTTGCGCCCGGCCTGTTCGAGCTCAATCGCCTGGGTGCGTGGAACGGGCATATCCCGGTGACGGCGGTGAACTCCGCCATTCTCGCTGTGGCCGCCATCCTCTACGGCTTCGACAGCATCGCCTTCGCCAACGAGCGTTCCGCGTCGGCGGCCACGCTGGAGTACGACGGCCAGCAGGTGAACCACCAGTGGAGCAAGGGCTACGCGTTCGAACAGCTGCTGGGTGACTGGCTGCACCAACACGTTGCGGCCGATCTCAATTATTGCTCGCTACTGCGTCCGTTCTCCGAACTCGCGGTGACTCGCGCCTTCTCCAAGCTCACGCCGTATTTCGACGTGTTTTCCAGCTGCAACCGCAACTTCAAGATCCTCGGTCCCAAGCCGGCCGATCGCTGGTGTGGTCAATGCCCCAAGTGCCATTTCGTATTCCTCGCGCTGGCACCGTTCCTGGCCAAGCCGCGACTGCTGTCCATCTTTGGACGCAATCTGCTCGACGATGAAAACCTCGCGCCGGGCTTCGACGCGTTGCTGGAATACCAGGATCACAAACCGTTCGAGTGCGTCGGCGAGGGTGCGGAAGCACGCGCCGCGATGTACGCACTGAGTCAGCGCTCCGAGTGGCAGGAAGACGCGCTGGTCGCGCGTTTCATCAGCGAGATCCTGCCGCAGCTCGACGCCAGCGAGCTGGCGCTCGAGCCGTGGCTGCAGCCGTCTGCCGAGCAACGCATTCCCAAGCGCCTGTTGCCTGCACTGGCGTTCTTCGCGTGACAGCAGCGGCACCGCTGTGCATCGCCGATCTCGCGAACCTGCGGGTGGCGATCTGGGGGTTTGGGCGCGAGGGCAAGGCGGCCGTGTCGGCCATTCGGTCGCGCCTTCCCGCGTTGCCGCTGACGCTGTTCTGCAGTGAGGCGGAAGTCGCCTCGGCCAGGGCGTTCGATACGTCGTTGGTAGTGCGCGGCGAAGAGCCCGATGCCACTGCGTTTGCCATGTTCGACGTGGTGGTGAAATCCCCAGGCATTTCGGCCTACAAGCCGGCGCTGGTGGCCGCCCGCGAAAGCGGCATTCGCGTGACCTCGGGCACGGCGCTGTGGTTTGCCGAGAACCTCGATGCACGCGTTGTCGCCGTCACCGGTACCAAGGGCAAGAGCACCACGACCGCCTTGCTTGCGCATCTGGCGCGCAGCCTCGGTCTGCGCACGGCGCTGGCAGGCAACATCGGCATGCCCTTGCTGGAACTCCTCGATCAGCCGGCCGATCTGTGGGCTATCGAATTGTCGAGTTTCCAGACGGGCGAAGCGGGGCAGGTCGAGCTTGGCGTCATCACCAGCCTCTACGAGGAACACCTCGATTGGCACGGCTCGCGCGAACGCTACATCGAAGACAAGCTCAAGCTGACGAGTGTGTCGAAGCAGCTGCTGGTGAATGCCACGCAGCCGCACCTGCTGGAACGCACCTCGCGGCATCCGCATCGCATCGTATTCGGCGATGCAAAGGGCTGGCACGTCGCCGATGGCCTCATTCGCCGTGGCGAGCGGGCCGTGTTCGAGATTGCGGCGTTGCGCGCCCCGGGCGAGCACAACGCACTCAACGCCTGCGCGGCGCTCGCTGCCCTGGAAGCCATGGGTTTCGATGCACTGAAGGCCGCATCGTCGCTCGCCACGTTCCGTCCTCTGCCGCATCGCCTGCAACCCTTGGGTGAGTGCGATGGCTTCCATTGGATCAACGATTCCATCAGCACCACGCCACTGGCCACCCTGGCAGCGTTAGGCAGCCTGGCGGGCCAGGCCGTCACCGTCATCGTCGGTGGCCATGATCGCGGCCTGGACTGGAGTGAGTTCGTGGTTGAGATGAAGACGCATGCGCCGCACGCCATCGTGGCGCAGGGCGCCAACGGCCCGCGCATCGCGTGCGTGCTGCGTGAGGCCGGCGTGGCGGTGGAAGAAGTGGGCGATCTTGCTGCCGCTGTGGCGCGTGCCCGTGTGTTGACGCCCTCGGGTGGCACCATCCTGTTGTCGCCTGGTGCTCCGAGCTTCGACCAGTTCCACGACTATGCCGATCGCGGACGCCATTTCGCCGGGATGGCGGGGTTCGATGCGCATGAGATCGTTGGTATCGAAGGGCTAGGCATCAGCTGACGGGTCATTCCCTGAGGCGTCGCGCATAGGCTGCGCTCCCGCAAAAAAGCCGGCTTGTCGCTTAGACTGGTGCTTCGAGCGAACGGAGCGCCTTCATGCCCAAAGCCACGCCATTCCTCATGTTCCAGGGCGGCAGCGCACAAGCTGCGCTTGACCTGTACTTCGCCACGTTCCCTGGCTCACGCATGCTCAGCGTCCATCGTTACGCCAAGGGCGAGCTCGGTCAGGAGGGCTCCATCAAGGTGGCTCGTTTTGCCCTGTGCGGCGGCGAGTTCATGTGCTCGGACAGCCCGATCGAGCATGCCTTCTCGTTCACGCCTTCCAGTTCCATCTTCGTGGAGTTCGACGCAGCGGAGTCGCTGGACCGAACGTTCGCCGTGCTTTCGGACGGCGGCGAGGTGCTCATGCCGCTGGACAATTATGGGTTCAGCCGCCGCTTCGGCTGGGTGAATGATCGATTTGGCGTGTCCTGGCAATTATCGTTGACGCTCGAGCACTGAGACTGATTCGTGACAGATATGACGATGGATATCCGCATTGATGAACTGCGCAGCCCCGAGGTTGCTGCGTTGTTGCAGGAACACCTGGACGACATGGCGCAGCATTCCCCGCCGGAAAGCATCCATGCGCTCGACCTGGAGAGGCTTCGCCGCCCGGAGATCACGTTCTGGACGGTCTGGGAGAACGGCGCGTTGCTCGGCTGCGGCGCCATCCGACAGCTTGACGACACGCATGGTGAGATCAAGTCCATGCGCACGTCGAAGCGTCATCGTCGCAAGGGCGTGGCGGCTTTCATGCTGCAACACATACTCGATGAAGCCGCGCGGCGGGGCTATCAGCGCCTGAGCCTGGAAACGGGATCGCCTGCGGCGTTCGGGCCGGCGCGCGAGTTGTATGCGCGATTTGGTTTTACCTATTGCGGACCGTTCGGGGATTACATCGACGATCCGTTCAGTGTGTTCATGACACGGGTGATCCAGAGCGTTTAGCACTTTCTGAAGCGCGCACGCACATGTTCTCCGCATACTGCGGGGTTCCTCACCGTCATCCCTGCGAAGGCAGGGATCCAGCGTCTTTAGTACTTGCCACGCGTTTAAAAGGCACTGGATGACCAGCCCTTCGGCTGTTGAAAAGCGCTTCCTGCCTTCGCAGGGATGACGGTGAGGGTGGCTATAGCATGCGGTGAACGTGTCGGCACACAAGCCAGGAATGCGTCAAGCGGAACGAGCACATTCTCGCTAATGAGTCGCTCGCAACGCGCCTCAGTCGATGGATTCAGTATCCCTCACATGAAAAAGCCACGCCCCTCACGAGGCGTGGCTTTTCGTTTCATCGCGTCGAAGAACGCTTACCAGATCTTCACGCGATCCGCCGGTGCGAGGTACAGCGTTTCACCAGCCTTGGGCTGGAAAGCGTCGTACCAGCCGTCCAGGTTGCGCACGGTCTGCGCGCGGAAGCGGCCCGGTGCATGCTCGTTGCCGATCACGCGCTGACGCATGGCGGCATCGCGGACCTTCTCGCGCCAGCTCTGGCCGAAGGCCAGGAAGAAGCGCTGATCGCCGGTCAGGCCGTCGATCACCGGTGCGGGCTTGCCACCGAGCGACTTGTGGTACGCGATGTACGCGATGGTCAGGCCCGACACGTCGGCGATGTTTTCGCCCAGGGTCTGTTGACCGTTGACGTGCAGGCCCGGCAGCGCTTCATAGGCGTTGTACTGCTCGACCAGTTTCTGGCCGGCCGCCTTGAAGTGGGCCTGGTCTTCCGGCGTCCACCAGTTGGCGAGGTTGCCCTGCGCGTCGAACTCCGCGCCGAGGTTGTCGAAGCTGTGGCTGATTTCATGACCGATCACCGCGCCGATCGAGCCGTAGTTGGCAGCAGGGTCGGCCTTCGGATCGAAGAACGGTGCTTCGAGTATGGCGGCAGGGAAGTTCAGCGCGTTCTGCAGCGGCAGGTTCACCGCGTTGACCGTCTGCGGCGTCATCCACCACTCGCCGCGATCCACGGGCTGGCTGAGCTTGGCCAACTGGTGTTCGTACTCGTACTTGGTGGCGCGTTCCTGGTTGCCCAGCGCGTCGTCGGCGCGGATGTCCAGCTTGGCGTAGTCACGCCAGGTCTCCGGATAGCCCACGCTCACACGGATGCTGGCGATCTTGGCCTTGGCCTTCTGGCGCGTGGCCGGCGTCATCCAGTCGATGTGGTCCACGCGCTCGTCGAAGGCGGCGAGGATATTCTTCACCATCTGCTCGACCTGCTGCTTGGACGAGGCGGGGAAGTACTTCTTCACGTAGATCTCGCCCACCGCATCGCCGAGCGCGACGTTGGTGCTGGCCACGGCGCGCTTCCAGCGATCACGCTGCTTGGGCGTGCCCGACAGGGTCTGACCGTAGAAGCCGAAGCTGAGATCGGCATATGCCTTGGGCAGCAGTGAGGCGCTTTCGTTGAGGGCGTGGAAGGTGAGGTAGTCCTTCCAGGCCTGCAGCGATTCGCTCGCGGTCAGCGCGGACAGCGCCTTGATGGCCGGCACCTGCCATACGTCGACGGTCTTCTGCTGGTCCAGGCCGGCGGCCTTGAAGTAGCTGTTCCAGTCCAGTCCCGGCGCATTCTTCGCGAATGCGTCCATGGCCCATGGATTGTTGGCCTTGTGGATGTCCTGGCTATCGACGATGTCGACCTGCGCCTTGGCGATCTTGGTTTCCAGATCAAGGATGGTCTTGGCCTTGGCATCCGCATCGGCCACGCCGGCCTGCTTCAGCAGCGCGGCGATGTACGTCTGGTACTTACCGCGTGTTTCCGCCATCGCCTTATCGTCGGACAAGTAGTAATCGCGCGTGGGCATGCCCAGTCCGCCCTGCAGCAGGTACGGGATGTTGTGCGAAGCGTCCTCCAGTCCGTGCGAGACGAACAGGCCGAACAGGTGCTCGGTGTGGAAGTTGGTGGCGTTCACCGGGTCCACATCGGCGCGCAGGCCTTCGCCCAGCACGCGGGCGAGGTCCGCCTTGTTGCCGATGGCGTCGATCTTCTTCAGCTCGGGCTGCAGCGGTTCGAGGCCACGCTTCTCGATGCTGCCTTCATCCATGAACGCGGCGTAGTAGTCGGCGATCTTGCGTTCGTTGCTGCCGGCTGCCGGCTTGGCCTTGCCCGCCGCCTGGATCAGGTCCGCGTTGCGCTTCTCGGCCTTCTGGAACACTTCCAGGAAGATGCCGGTGCTGGAGCGGTCCGCCGGGATCTCGGCGGTCTTCTTCCAGTTGCCGTTGGCGTAGTTGTCGAAATCGTTGCCGGGCAGGACGCTGTGGTCGATGCCGGTCAGGTCGATGCCGCCGGGGCCACGGACTGCCGTATGGTGGGGGGCCGGCTGGGTGGCCGTTGCCGCCAGCGCACAGGTGGTGGTCATCGCCGCCGCCGTAAGAATCCAACGAAGCTTCCGCATGAGCGGTCTCCTGATCGAGGAAAACGATAACGATAGTCCCTCATGTCCCTGTCGGGGGCATGACTTTTGGGCTATGGGTGACGCTGCTGCGCGTAGGTCGGCGCCGTTTGGGTCGCGTCAGCGTTCGATGCGGTAATTGAGCGAAGCACGATTGAAGTCCGTGGCGCTCTGCGCCTCGAAATTCCAGCGCGCATTGAAGTGGTAGCGCAGTGTGATGACCTGGCCGGGATCGAATAGCCCCACGCCATAGCTGATGTACAGGCGCGGCGAGAGGTATTTGCCTACGGTGAAGGCGGAGCCGCCGTTGAGCGCGTCGCTGCTGCTCACGCCGATATCGTCTACGCCCAGGCGTGCACCGATGCTCTTGGCGAGCAGGTTGCCCGTGGCCGAGCCCAGCGCCTGCGCCGCCGCGCCCACCATGTTGCCTTCGCCACCCTTCACCTGTGACAACGGCTTGCCGGTGATGAGGTAGGAGAGCGCGTCGGACTGTTCCATCGGTGGCTGCGAGAACACAGTGAGCACCGGACGCTGAGCGGTGCCCGCGATGTTGAGGCCCACCTGCTGGCCGTCGTCGATGGTGGCATTGGGATTGAGCTTACGGATCGCGCGGATGTTCAGGCCGGGATTGTCGATGGGTGTGCTGGCGAACAGCAGCTGGCCACGGTCGATCTGCAGGTTCTGTCCATAGGCCTTGTAGGTGCCGCTGACATCGATCTGGCCCTGGCCCGTGGTGGCGCGGCCCGGCCGTTCGCTCACTACCAACTGCCCTTGCAGGCGACCGTCCAGGCCCATGCCTGCGAGGTGGGTCTTCTTGCCGAGATTCACCGTCACCGTAGCGGACAACGGCAACTGGGTGGCCGCTTCCTGCGGTTGCTGCTGGTCGACCACCACCACGTCGGGCGAGGCCTTGGTGGCGCCCGCGCCGGGCAGCTTGTCGAGATTCACGTCGGCACTGTCGAGCGTGACGCTGCCGGTGATGTCCACCCCCTTGTCGCTGTGCTTCACGGCCAGGTCCGGCGAGATCGCCACCTTCGCCGCGGGAATGTCGACCGCCTTGAACTTGCTTCCCTTGATGGTCAACACGCTCTGGGCGTCCGCACCGATCGCTGCGGTGCCCGCTAGGACGATGCTTCCGTCGCCCGAATGTAGCGTGCCGTCGATGTTGAAGTGCTGCGCGTCGGTGGTGCCGATGACCACGCGACCCTGGCTCAGCTTGAGGCCCATCGCGGGGACTTCCGCGGAGAAGTCGGTGAGGTTGGCCTGCCCGCTGATGGCGGGTTGCGACACCGTGCCCGCCAGATTGAAGTCGCCATCCATCGCGCCCTTGGGATTCACCACGTCGGTGGTGAAGATCTCCAGCAGCCTGAGGTTGCTCACATGGATGCCGACATGACCACCCAGCGATTGCTGCGCGCCACTGATGGTGACCTGGCCATCCACGCGTCCGCTGTTGGTGAGCCCGGCATGCAGTTCAACCTGCTGGCTGGACGGACTGAGCTGTGCGGTGAGTGCGAGGTTGTCGTAGGTCACCAGTGGCTGGTCGGCTCGATCCGCATAGGCAACGGAGCCGCGCGAGGATGTGATCGACGCGTTGCCGGTCAGCGCGCCGGCCGCATTGCGACGAAGGCTGCCGTTGCCGTCCAGCGAGCCTTCCACGCGCATCGGCACCTTGCTGGTAGCCACCGCGCTCATGATCAGTGCGATGGGCAGGTTATGCAGGCGGTAGCTTCCATCGAGGTTGCCGGCCTTGTCCTGCTTGGCGGCCGCGCAGAGCAGGGGTTCGCCGGCGGTGAGGCACAACTCGGAAAGATTGAGCGCGCCATCGTTGTATGACAGCGGCGTCGACTGTTGCAGCCGCCAACGCGGCAGGCCGGCGAAGTCGATGTTGAGTGTGGAGAGCGCGCCGTTCCATGCCGAACCCTTGAGCCCGCCGCTCAGCGCGAGATCTGTCGATAACGGTGAGCCGTGCGCGGTGAGCGTGAGGCTGTGCCGTTCGGCGGTACCGTCGCCATGCAGATTGACCTGCGTGAAGGCAAGCCCGCCAGCGGTGACGCCCCCCGCTTGCAGATCGAGCTTGCCGCCGGGATGGCTGATGTCCGGCACGTCGCCGACCAAACGCAGGTTTTCCACGTGCTGGCCTGCGTAGCTCAGCGCGCTGCCCTGCAGGTTTGCTTCCACCGCCAGCTTGGGGTGCTTGCCGCGCACCTGGAGGGTGCCCTGCAGGCGACCCGCCGCATCGGGGAGCCAGTCGCCCAGCGACGCGACGGCGAGCGTGATGGTGATGTCGTTGGTGTTGCCTGGCTTTGCGTCGATCAGCGCGTCGCTGCCACCGGAGACCAGGTGCAGCTTGCCGTCCACCACGCCCTCGGGCGGCAGGTGCAGCTTGCCGTCGCCGCGCACGTTGCGATCGCGCAAACGGCCGTCCAGTTTGCGGATGTCCAGCGTGACGTCGGGATGGTCCTGCGGCAGCGTGCCTTCGGAGGCGATGTCGAAATCCAGCGAACCGTTCCACTTCGCCAACAGGTGGCCCGGATCGAACTTGTTGGCGATGGCTTCCAGTTGCCAGCCCAGTGCTGGCTGCAGCGTCACCGCACCCTTGACTTGCAGATCGCCCTGCGGCTGCTTGACGGTCAGTGCGTGCAGATCGATGAGCTTCGGCGTGCCATCGAGATTGAGCGTGACGTCGGCGAGCTTGTCCGCCGGTCCGATGGCGAGCGCGCTCTCCGCGTGGAACTGCTCGGCGCTGCCTTTGGCGGTCAAGCTGCCATGGCTCAGCAGGGTTTGGCCAGCCATTTGCTCTGGCAGCACCACGTCCTTCCAGTCGATGGTCAGGTCGGCGCTCAAGGGCTTGGCCGATAGCTGCACGATGCCGTGTGCGTTGATATTGCCTTTGAACTGCGGCGATGCGATGCCGAGCTGTTCCAGCGTGAGCGTGTTGAGATCATCGCTGAAGCGCGCGGCCAGCGGCTGCAGCTGCACCTGATAGTCGTTGAGTCCCAGTTGCCCGGTGACGGTTCCGCTGCGGCGATTGCCTTTGCCGGTGATGGCGACGGCAAGACCTTTGAGCGTACTGTCGCCGATGAATGGCTTGGGATCGAAGCGTGGCGCGTCGAGCGTTGCCGTCCAGGCGTAGTCGCCGGCCTGGGCCATATCCAGTTGCAAACGCGTCGCCGTGGGCTGCGTGAGTTGCAGTTCGATGTGCGCCTGCTTGCCGTCACCGCGTGCGGCGAGTTCGCCCGCGTACTCCGTGCCGCCGGTGGTCCAGGCAAAAGTCGCCTTGCTGTCGCCCTGGTACTTGCTGCCAACGACGATGTTGCCGGTGAGATCGGCATGGCCATCTGGCGCACGCAGCGAAAGCTGGCGCAGCGCCACGCCGCGACGGCTTGTCCAGCTGCCGGCGAGATCCAGCGAGTCGGAGGCGAACACGGGCTGTCCCGCCTGCGTGATCTTCACCGTGCCCACATGCGCTTGGTCGAGCACCATGTCCAGTGGTGGCTGCAGCAAGGAGAAGCTGCTCTCGCTTGGCGGCTGTTCCGGCTCGCTGGGCGGCAAGGCGACGTCGACGCCGTCGACGTTCAGATCCAGCACATGCAATCGCTTGCGCAACAGCGCGGACACGCGAAGGTCCAGATGGGCCTTCGCTATCCTGGCATCCAGGCCCTTGCCGTCCGCGTAGCGCAGGCCGGTGAGATCGAGAGGGCCGACCAGGCGACCATTCGCCGATTGCACGGTGAGCTGGCCGTTCGTGAATCCTTCTGCACGCGCCAGCGCGAAACGCAGGCCCGACGAAGTACCCAACAGCCATGCGAGGAAGGCAAGCAGCACCAACAACAGCGTGAGCAGCGGCAACAGCGTCCAGCGCAGCCATCGGCGGCGAGGGCGTGGAGCGGGAGCTGTGGTCGTGTCGGTCATTTTGTCGCTCACAGATCCGGGCCGATCACGACGTGTAGTTCCACGCCATGGTCATCGGGGTTGTGCACCGGCGTGCCCAGGTCCACGCGGATCATACCCACGGGTGAAATCCAGCGAACGCCCAGGCCCGCGCCGATCTTGGGGCGATAGTCGGTGCCACTGAACGCATTGCCTGCATCCACGAAGGCGGCCATGCCCCACTTGCGGGTGAAGTAGTGCTCGACCTCCGTGCTGCCCACGAGCAGATTCTCGCCGCCGATGACGCGTCCATAGGCGTTCTTGGGGCCGATGGTCTGGTAGCCGTAGCCGCGCACCGAGCGGTCGCCGCCGGCGAAGAAGCGTAGCTGCGGGGGCAGGGCATCGAAATTGTTTGTCCACGTGGCGCCGGCCGATCCGCGCAGGATCAGGCGATTGTTGCCCCAGAACGACGTGATCCATTTGCCGTCGGCGGTGACCTGGCTGAAGTCGGCATCCGAAAGCAACGAGCCGACGGTGCTGCGCGCCGTAAACACCAGCGACCAGCCGTTGCGCACGAAAATGGGGTTGTCACCCGATTTGCGCGACAGTGACGCTTCCGGATAGAACAGATTGCTGCGGCCGTGCTCGACGCCCGGCGCATTGTCCGATTCGCCGGCCTTCTGGCCGACGGTGAAGGTCCCGTCCAGCGCATGCAGCCCGATGGTGCGCAACCAGCCATGCCACTGGCGCGTTTCGTTGGCGACGACTTCCAGTGTCTTGGATTTCGACGTGTCAGTGTTCGAATCGCGGTAGGTGGCGCCGTAGTTGAAGCTGCGCTGGTTCGGGCCGGGCATGGGCACCGTGTACAGGGTCGAGACCGTCTTGAGCTTCTGCGCAAGGATGATTTCGTTCTTCCACTTGTGGCCTCGGCGGTTCACCCAGCGCCGCTCCATGCCGCCACGCACGCCAACACCCGTATCGGTGCCGATGAACGGGCCGCCGGTGTAGATGGTGCGCTTGGCCGGGGCGAGTTCCACGTTCACGTCGACGACACCGTTCTTCTTCTCCTCGACGTCGGGCTGCACGTTCACCACGGAAAAGTAATCCGCGCCATTCAAGGTTTGCTGGAGCTGCAGCAGCTTGTCCTGCGCGAAGTAGTCACCCTCCTTGAAGGGCACATAGCGATCGAGAAAGCCGTCCCTGAACTGCGAGCCTTCGAAATGCACCGCGCCGAACTTGTAGCGCAGGCCGGCTTCCCAGGCGAGATGGATCACCGCGCTGCGCTCGCCGCGGTTCACGTCGACGCGATGGGTGACCAGCCTGGCATCGAGAAAGCCGTTGGCGGTCAGCGTGCCGCTGAGGGCGTCACGCGCCGAGTCGTACTCACCGTGATTCAGCGCCTGGCCCTTGAGATTTTCGATGGCGCGCTGCGCACGCCGAATGGCCGGGATCTTTGCCGCCGTGGCATCGAGCTGGATATCCACGGCGGTTACCGTCACCGGCGATCCAGGCGTCACATGCAGCGTGACGCGCCAGTTCTCGCCCACGGGATCGAGCTGGCCTTTCACCTGGGCTTCGTAATAACCGTAGGGCTCCAGCGCAGTCTTCGCCTGATCGAGCGATTGCCCGTAAAGGCGACGCACCTGAGCCTCGGTGACGTCGCGATTAGCGTACTGCGAGATATCCACGCCCGAGCTGACGGCAAGCTTGAGCGGATCGTCCACGCCATCCACCACCAACTGCACGCCCGCATGCGCCAGCCACGGGGCCAGCAGCAGAGGCAACAGCATCAGGCGTCGGAGTCGGCGCATGCGTCCTGGGTTCCATCCTGGAAAAGGCGGCGTGCGCGTGCGGCAAACACGCGCAACCCAAGCTTAGCCGATCAGTCGCCGCGAACTCATGAACGTCGCGTGGAAATCGTCTGGTTTTTCAGCCAGCTTTGTCACCGGCCTTGTGGGCGATCCATGCACCGATCACTGCGGATACGTAAGGAATGGACTGGGCGCCGAGGATGAACATCCACAGCGTGCCTTCCACGTAATGCGTGCCAAAGCGCAGGCCCATGCCGATGATGCAGCACACCAGCGCGATCGCCATGAGCAATTCCTCGCGCACCGGCGCGAACGCGGCGAAATTGCTGCCGCCCAGTCGCCGGCTCTTGGCCGTGACCACGAACGAGGTCTTCTCGCGCGTCAGGCCATGCAGGATGCCGCGGGCAATCGCGTGCGACAGGCTCATGCTGGCCAGGGACGCCATCAGCGTGTCGTACCAGCCGCATGGAACGCGTGCGCGGTACAGCACGATGCCGAAGATGGCCTTGGCGAAGAAGAAGCCGATCACCGGGATCAGGAACAACTGCATCGGCAGGCTGAACACGGTGGGGAAGGCCACCATGCCCGCGGTCCAGAAGATCGCCATCATCGTGAAGATGAGGTGCAGCGCGTCCGCGAACCAACTGAACCAGCCGGTGAGGAAGTGGAAACGCTGACCGCCGGAGAGCGGGCCCTTCTTGGTCATCCACTGCCAGCGGCCCTTGAGGATCTGCATAGCGCCGAAGGCCCAGCGATAGCGCTGGCTCTTGTATGCCTTGAAGTCTGCTGGGGTTAGGCCCTTGCCCATCAGCTCGTCGACGTAGACCAGCTCGTAGCCGGCATGCATCAAGCGCAGGCCGAGTTCGGCGTCTTCGCAAATGGTCCATTCCGACCAGCCGCCGGTGCCTTCCAGTGCCGAGCGACGCACCATGGTCATGGTGCCATGCTGGATGATGGCATTGCGCTCGTTGCGGTGGTGCATGCCGATGCGGAAGAAGCCGTCGTACTCCCACGCGGTCATGCGGCGGAACCGGTTGTGTTCGAAATCACGGTGCGCTTGCGGGCACTGCACCACGGCCACCTTCGGGTCGTGGAAATAGCCCGTCAGCGAGGCCAGCCAGTCTTCGCGCACCACGTAGTCGGCATCGATCACCGCCACCACGTCGGCGCGCGGGTCGGTTTCCTTCAGGCCGAAGTTCAGCGCGCCCGCCTTGAAGCCGGGCCACGGCTCCAGATGGAAGAAGCGGAACTTGGAGCCGAGCTTTTCGCAGTATTCCTGCACCGGCTTCCAGATCGCCGGGTCCTTGGTGTTGTTGTCGATCACCAGGACTTCGAAGTTCTCGTACTTGAGCTCGGCCAGCGAGTCCAGCGTGACGAACACCATCTCCGGCGGCTCGTTGTAGCAGGCCAGGTGGATGGACACGAACGGCTGCTTCTCCACCGGATCGGGCTTCAGTAGGCCACCCTCGCGCACCCAGCTGCGGCGCCACAGCACTTCGGTGAACTCGAAACCATTGATCAGCAGAATGGCGAGGATGGCGATCTGGGCCGGGAACAGCAGCACCAGCATCGTCCAGTCGATCCAGCTCAGGTAGAAATTGAACGGCAGCGTGGCCGACCAGGTGATCAGGCCGCAGGCGAGCTGGATCAGCGCGCAGAAGAAGAAGCGGCCCATCAGCTTGAAGCGGCTGTAGCGGCGCGCGAACCAGACCATCGGGATCAGCGCGAGCAAGCTGGCAGCCAGCGCCTTCCACGGCCATGCGGTGTCCTCGGTCACGGGGCCCGTGAACGGGAACTTCAGCTGGCGATCGGCGTTGAACATGCCCCAGTACGCTTCGGTGCGGCCCGACAGCGCTTCCTTCCAGGGCTGGTCGAAGGCTTCCATGATGTAGTAGTCGATGTTCCGCTTCTTGGCCTCGTTGAACCAAGTGCGTAGGAAAATCGCTTCGTTCGAAACAGACGGGTCAGCGTACTTGAAGCGGTCGCCGTTGGACGGCCAACCGATCTCGCCAATCACGATGGGCTTGTTGGGGTACATCTTGTGCAGCGTTTCATAGCTGCCCAGAGCATCCTTGATGGCCGGGAAGCGATCCTCTCCCGAGCCGTTGCCAACGGCCGCAATGCCGTTCCAGTAAGGGAACAGATGCACGGTGATGAAGTCGACGTGCTCGACCAGTTCCGGATACTTCGCCCAGATGTGCCACGGCTCGGCGATGGACACCGGCTGGTGGATCGCCGCGCGCACGCGGTCGACATAGCCCATCAGTTGTTCCGGCGGAATGTCGTTGCGGAACAGGACTTCGTTGCCGACAATCACGCGGCCGATCGAGTTGGGATAGCGCCGCGCCTGCGCGATCAGCGTGTCGATCTCTTTCTCGTTGTTGTCCAGGCGGCGGTCGATCCACGCGCCGGCCAGCACCTGCAGGCCATCCTTCTCCGCGAGTCGGTACACCTGCGGGTTCTGCAGCGTCGAATAGGTGCGGATGCGCGAGGTGTAGCGCTTGAGCAGCTTGAGGTCGCTGTCGATCTCGTCATCGGACGGGAAATCGTTCTTGAGGGGGCTCTGGTAGCGCTGGAAAGCGGACAGCGCGAAGCCGCCGATCGGGCCATCCCAGTTCTCCGGGCCGTGCGGCAGGTTGCTCCACCACCAGAGGCCGATGTTCATGGCCGCCACGATCAGGGCGAGCAAAAAGGCTGCGAGCAACGGGTGCCGGCTGTCGTGGTTGGTCGATGTCGCGCTCAAAACGATCCCCGTGGCTGCCTCACACGAGGCCGAAAAGCCCGCTGAGCTTAACCACGGAGCGCTTTTCGCTCAATAAAGCGGGTGGCGGGTGGTCAGCGCGAGGTCAGGCCTTGGGCGGATCACGGGGTGGAAGGGCGAAGTTGTTCAAATGTCGTGATGGCCTTGGCCGACGCCCCGATTCACGTTTTGCCGCGAAGAACCCGGCCCTCTGTGGGATGAGCAAGGGCCGGGGGCTGGCGATTACTTGAGCAAGGAACGCAGCATCCAGGCGGTCTTTTCGTGCTCCTTGAGGCGGCCGGTCACCATGTCAGCGGTGCCCTCGTCGCCGGCTTCGTCGGCCACCTTGATGACCTGACGGGCTGTGTGGGCAGCGATTTCGTGACCTTCGACCAGCTGGCCGACCATGTCCTTCCAGTCAGGTACGCCGGACTCTTCCTTGATGGAGGTGAGCTTGCCGAACTGGCTGTAGGAACCCGGGGCGGACACGTCCAGCGTGCGGATGCGCTCGGCGACCTCGTCGGCAGCCAGCCACAGCGCGTTGTACTGGGTCTCGAACATGGTGTGCAGGCTGTTGAAGTGCGGTCCGGTGATGTTCCAGTGGAAGCTGTGGGTCTTCAGGTACAGCGAATACGTGTCGGCGAGCAGCTTGGACAAGTGTTCGCCGATCTGCTCCCGGTCCTTCTTGGCGATACCGATGGAAATGGCCATGACGTGCTCCTTTCAAACGTGGGGACGGAACTTGCGACCAGCTTAGTCAGCGCATGGGAGGCGGGGAAATGAATCCTTTCGATGCGGGCGATAGCCCGGGGCTATCGACTCTGTCGCCCGGTGCACCGATGACTGGGGGCCCCTTGCGCGAGAAACCGCCCTCTCGCCGGGTGCCCGTGCGGGACTGCGCTTGCCATGCCCGCCACCGGTTATCATGTGCGGTCCGATGACCCCGACTGCATCCCCCGCCGCCTCTACTGACGCGCGCCTGCGTTCGCTGCGACAGGCGCTCGACGACGCCTCCAGCCGCGACTTCGGCCGCCTGCTCGGCCGTTGGCGCGAACTCACGCGCCGCTTCGACGAAAGGAAGCTGGCCTCGCTCACCGCCGACATCGACGCGTCCGTGGCGAGGCGCAAGGCGCGTGCCGACGCCAAGCCGGCGATACGCCTCGATGAATCCCTGCCCATCACCGCGCGCGCCGACGAGATCGTCGAGCTGATCCGCAAGCATCAGGTGGTGGTGATCGCCGGCGAGACCGGTTCGGGCAAGACCACCCAGCTGCCCAAGCTCTGCCTGGCAGCAGGCCGTGGCGAGGCAGGCATGATCGGCTGCACCCAGCCGCGCCGTCTGGCCGCGCGCTCGGTGGCCCGCCGCGTGGCGGAAGAGCTCGCCACGCCGCTGGGCGACCTGGTGGGCTTCCAGGTGCGCTTCAATGACCAGGTGTCGGACCGAACGCTGGTCAAGTTCATGACCGACGGCATCCTGCTCGCCGAAACGCAGGGCGATCCGTGGCTGAGTGCCTACGACACCATCATCATCGACGAGGCGCACGAGCGCAGCCTCAACATCGACTTCCTGCTGGGGTATCTCAAGCAGCTGGCGGTGAAGCGACCGTCGCTGAAGATCATCGTGACCTCCGCCACCATCGATACGGAGCGGTTTGCAGAACATTTCGGCGAGGCGCCCATCGTGTCGGTGGAAGGGCGTACCTATCCGGTGGACGTACGCTGGCGTTCCGTGGATGAGGTGGCTGCACGGCGCGGCCAGCGTGCTGGCGACCTGCAGCAGGGCGGCGCCGATCATGTGGCGGCCGTGTTGGATGAGATCACGCACGACGATCCGCGCGGCGATGTGCTGATCTTCCTGCCCGGCGAGCGCGAGATTCGCGACACGCACTTGGTGCTGTCGCGTCGCCAGTACCGCGAAACCGAGGTGCTGCCGCTGTATGCCCGCCTGTCGGCGGGTGACCAGGATCGCGTGTTCAAGCCGGGGCCGAAGCGTCGCGTGGTGCTCGCCACCAACGTGGCGGAAACCTCGCTGACGGTGCCGCGTATCCGCTACGTCATCGATTCGGGCCAGGCGCGCGTCAAGCGCTACAGCCAGCGCAGCCAGCTCGAACGCCTGCACGTCGAACCCGTGTCCAGGGCTGCCGCCGACCAGCGCAAAGGCCGTTGCGGCCGCGTGGGGCCGGGCGTTTGCTATCGCCTGTATGACGAGGCGGACTACGAGAGCCGGGCGGCCTATACCGATCCGGAGTTGCTGCGTTCGTCGCTGGCCAACGTCATCCTGCGCATGTTGTCGCTACAACTGGGCGAGGTGGACGAGTTTCCGTTCCTCGAAGCGCCCGATCCGCGCGTAGTAGCCGATGGTTATCGCCGCCTCGCCGAGATTTCCGCGATCGACGACGCGCGACGCCTCACACCCATCGGTCGCACCGTGGCCCGCCTGCCCATCGACGTGCAGTTGGCCCGCATGCTGGTGGAGGCACAACAACTGCACAGCCTGCGCGAGCTGCTGGCCATCGTGTCGTTCCTGAGCATCCAGGATCCGCGCGAGCGTCCGGCGGATGCCCGCCAGCAGGCCGATGCCGCGCACGCGGCGTTCGCCGACCCCAAGTCCGATTTCGTGAGCGTGCTCAACCTGTGGCGTGAGTACGGCAAGGCGCACGAAGACCTGACGCAGTCGAAACTGCGCGACTGGTGCTCGCGTCACTTCCTCAGCTTCATGCGTATGCGCGAATGGCGTGAGCTGCACCGGCAACTGCTGTTGGTGGTGCAGGAGCTGGGGTGGAAGCTGGATGCGGCGCATTCGCCATCGCCCCTCCGGGGTGAAGCGCCTGCTTCACGTGGCAATGCAAAGTCAGTGACTGGTAAAGCCGAGAAGAATCAAGGTGGGAAGGGTTCCCGCGAGCACCCAGCCCTCACCCCAACCCTCTCCCCGGAGGGGAGAGGGAGTCAGGACGACGAGGCGGCGAAGCAGTACGAAGCCATCCATCGCAGCCTGCTGACCGGCCTGCCTACGCAGGTGGGCCATAAGGATGAAAAGGGCGTCTATCGCAGCACCCGCGAGCGTCGCTTTCAGGTGTTCCCGGGTTCGGCGCTGTCGAAGGTGCCGCCCAACTGGATCTTCGCTGCGCAGATCCTGGATGTCGGTGGCCGCGTGTGGGGCATGATGTGCGCTCGCGTGGAGCCGCTGTGGATCGAACAGCAGGCCGCACATCTGTTGCGTTCGTCCTGCCGCGACGAGCACTGGTCGCGTAAGCGCGGGCACGTGGTGGCCTATGAGCAGGTGAGCCTGTTCGGACTTACGCTGGTGGAACGTCGCCCGGTCACGTTCCAGAAGCAGGATCCGGCGTTGGCGCATCAGATCTTTTTGCGCGAGGCACTCGCGCGTTGCGACATCGACGCGCGTGCCGATTTCGTTCGCGCCAACCAGCGCGTGCTGGAAGACGCGCGCGGCATCGAGGCCAAGCAGCGCCGCGAGGGTTTGCTGCGCGGCGAGGACGAGTTGGTCGGCTTCTTCGAAGGCAAGTTGCCGCAGGACATCGCGGACAGCCGCGCGCTCGATGCGTGGTATCGCAAGGCGCGCCCCGCCGAACAGGCAGCGCTGCGCTGGTCGCTCGATGACGTGATGAGCGGTGGCGCGGGGCTGGATCCGAAGGCGTTCCCCGCGTCGCTGGAAGTCCAACCGCAGAAGTATCGGCTGGAATACCGCTTCGTACCCGGCGATGACGCCGATGGCGTCACGCTGCACCTGCCACTCGCCATGCTGAACGCGCTGCCCTCCGCGCGCTGCGAATGGCTGGTGCCCGGCTTGCTGGCGGAGAAAGTGGCCGAGCTGATTCGTGGATTGCCGAAGGCGCTGCGGCGTAACTTCGTTCCCGCGCCGGATTTCGCACGCGCCTTTGTCGAAGCCGAGGCGCCGCGTGACGAATCGCTGGCGAAGGTGCTGGCCGGGTTCCTCAAACGTGCCACCGGCGTGGATATCGCCGCCAGCGAGTTCGATGCGGTTGAGCTGCCCGCGCACTTTCGCATGCGCTACCGCCTGCACGATGAAAACGGCAAGACGCTGTCGACCGGCCGCGACCTGGCCGCCATCCGCGCGCAATGGGAAGGGCAGGCGCGCGAGGCGTTCTCGCGCAAGACCGACATCGAGCTGACCCGCGAGAACGTCGCCAGTTGGGATTTCGAAGAGATCCCGACACAGGTGCGCTCGGCAGGCGGCTTGCTTGCTTTCCCCGCCCTGGTGGACCTGGGTGATGCCGTGGCGTTGCGCGTCTTCGAGCGCAGCGACGAGGCGCGCGAGGCGCATGTGCTCGGTGTGATCCGTCTGCTGCGCCATGCACTCGCCACCGATATGAAACAGGCGCGGCGACGCTTGCCCGTCGGCAATCCATTGGCGCTGAAATACGCACCCCTGGGTGGTGTGGACGGCCTGCGCGAAGACCTGGTGGAAGGCGGCTTCCACGATCTGTTGGCGCGTTACGCGCTAGACGTACGCACCGCCGGCACCTTCGAGGCACTGCACACGCAGGCCGCGCGCGAGCTGTTTGGCGCGGCGGTGGAGCGGCTGAAGCTGGCTGAGCCCATCATCGAGGCGCAAGCCGACCTGAAGCCGTGGTTGCAGCCACCCCTGATGGGCTTTGCCCGCGCCAGCTATGACGACCTGCGGGAACAGCTCGAGGCGCTGCTCACGCCTGGATTCCTGCGCGAGCTGCCGACGTCGCGCCTGGCGCACTATCCGCGCTATCTGAAAGCCATGCGTTTGCGTGCGGAACGTTTGCGGCAGGATCCCGCCAAGGACCAGCAGCGTATGTTGCAGGTGCTGCCGTTCTGGCGGGACTACCTCAAACACCGGGCGGCGGGAACGGACGATCTTGACGAACTGCGCTGGTTGATCGAAGAGTGGCGCGTATCGCTGTTTGCGCAGGAACTGAAAACGCCGGAGCCCGTTTCGGCCAAGCGACTGACGCGCGCGCTGGAAAGCCTTTCCTGACCTTCGCGCTTTGGTGAGGGAGCACAAGCCGCGCTCCCTCATCCGCGTGGTCTTGGTTTACTTCACGCGCTTGACGACGGCGTTGTCGTTGCAGCCGTCCACGGCCATCATCCAGTTGCCCATCAGCGAGCGGCGAATGGTCACCTTCGGATTGTCCGCGCTCAGGCAGGCAATTTTGGTGCCGTCGGCCTGGTGCCACACCTGGCCGTTGTCGAGGGTGAACTGGCCGTTGCCATTGAACCCGTTGAAGTGACCCTGCACGTGAGCGCTGACCGGGCCGGCCTTCTCAGTGCTGGGGTAGAACACCGTCGCACCGCTCTCGTCGACCAACTTGGTGACGACCTTGCCGTGGCCACCCAGCCAGTTGTCGAGGTTCTTGAGCTCGTCCGCCGACAGCTTGTCCAGCCCGGCTGCCTTGAATTCCGAAGGCGTCATGCGCTGCTGCAGGGGGACGTACTGATCGGCGGCGACGGCGGCCGCGGGGAGGGCAAGACAGGCACTCATCAACAACGGCAGCAGTCGGACCAGACGCATGGGGCAATCCTCACGGGTACAGGGGAATAAAACGTCGCCGGCGCAGCATACACGGCATGGCCCGGGTGTTCATGCACAGCCCGAAAGAGCCCGGCAGGTCCTAGAATAGGGGCATGGTTCAAGCCGCCCTCAACGCAAGCTCGGGTCTCGCCGAGTGGCGCGAACGCGCCGGCAGCGTGCCGCCCGTGCTGGGTGATGCGCTGGACGCCTGCGCGCTGCTGCCGATGAGCCAGGCCGAGTGCGTGGACGTGCTGGAGCTGCTTGCCATGCTCGGCTGCGACGCGCAGACCCAAGCGGCAGCTCTGTGGTTCGAGGTGTCGCGCATCGATCCGGCCTCATGGACCCTGCGCGAGCCGCAACTTCCCCCGGAACTGCAGCGACTCGTGGCCGGACAGGTGGCGGCGGAGCGGGTCTGGGCGCTGCATGCGCAGCACGGTGCCGACCACGGGGCCGAAGGCCTGCGTCGCTTGTTGCTGGCCATCATCCGCGACCTTCGCGTGGTGTTCATCCTGCTTGCCCGGCAGCTTGCACGTATGCGTGCCGCAAGCAATCTGCCAGACAGCGAGCGGCAGCCGCTCGCTCGCCTCACGCAGGACATCCATGGGCCGCTCGCCAATCGCCTGGGTATCTGGCAGCTGAAGTGGGAGCTTGAGGACCTCAGCTTCCGCTACCTGCAACCGGACACTTACAAGCGCATCGCGCGGCTGCTCGACGAGCGCCGCGTGGATCGCGAGGATTTCATCCGCGAGTCGCTGGGCACGTTGCACAAGGCACTGGAAGCCGCGGGTATCCGCGCGGACCTCGCCGGACGGCCGAAGCACATCTACTCGATCTGGAAGAAGATGCAGCGCAAGGCGCTGGAGTTCTCCGATCTGTACGACATCCGCGCGGTGCGTGTGCTGGTCGATTCCATCGGCGACTGCTACGCCGCCCTGGGTGTGGTGCACACACTGTGGCCGCATTTGCCGGGCGAGTTCGACGACTACATCGCGCGACCCAAGGGCAACGATTACCGCTCGCTGCATACCGCCGTGATTGGCCCGCGCGGCAAGACGCTGGAAGTGCAGATCCGCACGCATGAGATGCACCGCATCAACGAGCTCGGCGTGGCCGCGCACTGGCGCTACAAGGAAGGCGGCGCCGGCGACAGCGAATTCGAGGCGAAGATCGCCTGGATGCGTCGCCTGCTGGAACCTCGTCCCGACAGTGACGGCGATCTTGCCGCCGAACTGCAGACCGAGCTGCTCGAAGACCGCGTCTATGTGCTGACGCCAAAGGGCGAGGTGGTCGACCTGCCGCACGGCGCGACTGTGCTGGACTTTGCCTACCACGTGCATACCGAAGTGGGTCATCGGTGCCGTGGCGCCAAGGTCAACGGGCGCATCGTGCCACTGACGTTTCAGCCGGCCAGCGGCGATCGCATCGAGGTGCTCACCGGGAAGGTGGCGGAACCCAGTCGCGACTGGCTATCGCCGCACCATGGTTATCTGCACACATCGCGCGCGAAGGAAAAGGTGCGCACGTGGTTCAGGCGTATCGCGCACGACGCCAACCTCGCGGCGGGGCGCGCCATCTTCGAACGCGAGATCAAACGGCTTGCCTTGCCGGCTGCCGAGATCGGCAAGCTCCCCGCGCACTTTCATCTGAAGACGCACGACGAACTGCTCATTGCGCTTGCGCTGGGTGAGGTCGCGCCTGGCCAGATCGCGCGCGTGCTGCAGGAAGCCACGGCGCCGGCCACCACTTCGTTGCCGTCGACGGGCGCCGCACAGGCGCGGCAGGCCGTACGGGACCATAGTGCGCTCAGCATTGAAGGTGTCGGCAATCTGCTCACCACACTGGCGCGCTGCTGCCAGCCCTTGCCGGGCGACCCGGTGCGCGGCTTTGTCACGCGTGGCCGTGGCGTGTCCGTGCACCGCGCCGATTGCGCCAGCCTGGCGCGGCTGGCGCGCCGCGACCCCGACCGTGTCATCGACGTGGAATGGGGGCGGGCTGCCGCGCAAGCCTACGAAGTGGACATCGAACTGCGCGGGTACGATCGCAAGGGCTTGCAGAAAGACGTCACCAGCCTGATCAGCAATATGGGCACGCACATCATTGCCTCCTCCAGCCGAGTGTTCGCCCAGACCGGCGAGGTGGAAATGCGCTTCACCCTCCGGGTGCGCGACTTCGAGCAGCTGTCCGGCCTGCTCAGCCGGCTGGTGGCGTTGCCCAACGTGGTCGACGCGCGCCGCGTCAGCGGTGGCTGAACACCTATCGCCGTCAACCGGGTGGCGAGCCGGCACGATGTTAAGCTGGTGCCGTTGAATCCAACTTCGTGAAGCCATGAACGGACGCAAAGACCACAACCACCACGGGTCGTCCGGGCGTACCGAGCCTACCTTTGGCAGCCTCGATGACCTGGACGGCAAGGAGCCCAAGCCCGGGGTGAGGGAGGACGACGGTCTACCCAAGTTCACCTTCGACCCGGACATGGTCCGGCCGGCGCCACCGCCGCCGCCACCACGCCGGTTCAAGCGTCGTGGCTGGCTGATCCCGGTCGTGCTGCTGGTGGTCATTGGTGTGGGCACCTCGTTGTGGATGGGGCAGGACAAGCTGCGCGGCCTCGTGCCGAACACCGAACTGGACGGCATCCTGGGGCGCGCCGAAACGGCACTGCAGCAGGGGCATTTGGACGGCACTGATGGCACCAGTGCGCGCGAGCTCTTCGAAGCCGCACGCGCGCTGCAGCCGGACAACGACCGTGCACGCGATGGCCTGCGCAACGTGGGGCAGGCTGAAATAGCCCGTGCCGACGCGGCCTTGCAGGCCCATAAGCTCGACGAGGCGGGTCAGGCGCTCATCGCGGCGCGCGAGCTGCTGGGTGGCGGGAGCGATGTCGATCGCCTGAATCAGGCACTTGCCCAGGCGCGCGTGGGCACCATGCCGACGGATCGCCTGATCGAGCAGGCGCAGCAGGCCTTCGACGCAGGCAAGCTCGATGGCGATGATGGCGCGGGCGAGCTCTATCGCCGCGTGCTGTCGGCCGATCCGAACAACGCCGTCGCCAAGCACGGTATGGACAAGGTGGTCGATGCGCTTGCCGGGCAGGTGCACAAGGCACTGGACGCGGGCGATCACGCCACGGCGTCATCCCTGGTCGATCGCATTGCGGTGCTGCTGCCGAGCTATGCCGAACTGCCGGCGCTGCGCGCAGCACTGGTGCAGGTGAACCAGCAGGACAACAGTGCGCTTACCGATGCGGTCAAGCAGGGGCAAGACGCGTTGCGCGAGGGACGCGTCGTCGGCTCGGGCAACGACACGGCGGAAGCGCACTTCAAGGCGGCACTGGCGATCGATCCGGACAACGCAGACGCGAAGGCCGGCATGGGGCAGGTCGCGCAAGCGCTGATCGTGCAGGCCAATGCAGCGCTCGATCATGAAGACAGCACGCATGCGCGCGAATTGCTTGAACAGGCCGCCGCCATCGCGCCGCAATCGGCGGATCTCGCTGCGGCGCGCGCGCGCCTGGGCGAGGGCCGCAACGCAAATGCCGCGAATGCAGCCAATGCGGGGAAGGGCGGGAACGCCGCACAGGTTGCCAAGGACGTTGCACGCGATGCCGCCAGCGAGGAGGCCGCGAACGACAACGATGCCATGCAACACCCGCCGCTCACGCCGCAGCAAAGCGCGGAGCTGACACGCATCATCATGCGCGCCGATACCGCCGCGCATCAGGGCAACCTGATGCTGCCACCGGGCGACAGCGCGTATGACCTCTATCGACAGGCGTTGGCGATCGACGGTAACAACCCGGTGGCACGCCAGGGTCTGGAATCCCTGCCGGGTCTGGCCATTACCCAGTTCAACCAGGCGCTTGCCAGCGGCAATCTTTCGACGGCGGGCAATCGCCTCGCCGACCTGGCCGACCTGTCGCCGGGCAACGCGAACCAGGGCGTGCTGCGTCAGCGGTTGGCGGGTGCATGGATGGATCAGGCCGAACAGCAATTGCAGAACGGTGATCGCGCCAACGCAGCGCAGTCGCTGGACAGCGCGCGCAAGCTCGTGCCGGGCAATCCCCGCCTTGCCCAGTTGATGGCTCGCCTGCAGTCGGGCGGCTGAGGATCCTGCATGTCCGTCATGGTGTTCGGGGCCAGCAGCCAGATTGGCCATTTCCTGCTGCCGCGGTTGCGCACGCAGGGTGAGTCGGTCGTCGCGTTGAGTCGCAAGTCGCGTCGTGAGCAGGCCGGCGTGCAGTGGTTGCGCGGTGAACTGCCCGGCCCCCTTCCCGCCGTCGAGCCACCATCAGCCGTCATCAGCTTTGGTCCGCTCATGCCCTTCGCCCAGTGGCTGGCGTCAGCCGGGCTGCCCGCGTCGACACGCGTCATCGCCACCAGTTCGATGAGCGCGGAATCCAAGCAGGCTTCGGACGTGCCGGCGGAGCGTGCGCTGTCCCAGATGCTGCGCGATGGCGAAGCCGCGCTGGCGGCGGCCTGCGACAAGCAGGGGATGCCGTGGACCATTTTCCGGCCGACCATCATCTATGGCGCAGGCATCGACAAGAGCCTCACGCCCATCGCGCAACGGGCGAGCCGCCTGCGTGTATTTCCGTTGCCGGCAGGGCGTGGATTGCGCCAGCCGGTGCATGCGGACGACATTGCCGCGGCCGTGGTGGCGGCGCTCGATCACCCTGAATCGGCGGGCCGCATCCTGCCATTGGGCGGTGGCGAACGGCTCACGGCAGGCGAGATGTTCGCCCGCGTGCGCCGCAGCCTGGCGACACCGACGATCCCGGTGCCCGTCCCGGCCTTCGTGTTGGGCATGGCGCGCCATGCGGTTCCACGGCTGCGTGGGCCGTTGACGCGGCTGGAAGCTGACCTGATCGCGGATAACAGCGAATTGCAGCGTCTGCTGGGTATCTCGCCGCGCCCTTTCCGGCCTGACGCCGCCTGCTGGACGCCGCAGCCGTCCTTGTAACGGCACACGCCGGGCGTGCCGTCAGATTGAACGGTACGTAAACCAAACGGTACTCGCACGAGCTCCTGCATGCAGGATGGCTCTTGCGCGCCCCCGGCTCGCCCGATCCACGCCACAAACCCCGGCCCGCGTTCAGATGCCCGCCGGGAAACAGGCCCTATGATCCCCGGGACTCCCTCCGTTCAGGATTCCCCCTACTTGGACTTCTTGGCCCGCATCCGCTCGATCTTCAGTGCCGTCTGGCCCTGGATCCGCATTCCGTTCTGGGTCTGCATGGGACTGCTGTTCGGCTTCGTGCTGCCGTACACCCTGGTGCTCAACAAGCGCGTGCAGGATCGCTTCAACGATCTCGTATTCGCTGTGCCCACGCGCATCTACGCACGCCCCTTGCCGCTCTCGGCCGGTACGCCGATGACGCCGGGCGCGCTGGAGCTCGAGCTGACCTTTGCCGGTTACAGCAACGACGGTCGCGCCGAAGTGGCGGGTACCTGGAGCAAGGAAGGCAGCACCTACATCATTTCCTCGCGTGGCTATGCCGGCCCGGACGGCGGCGAGCTGCCCAAGCGCATCCGCGTCGCGCTGGGCAAGGGGCAGGTGGCCAGCGTGAAGGACCTGGTCAGCGGTAAGCCGCTCGAGGAGACCCACCTGGATCCCGCGCGCATTGCAACGGTGTACGGCTCGCAGCAGGAAGAGCGTCGTATCGTGCGCCTGGCCGACGTGCCGCCACTGTTGCTGTCCGGCTTGCAGGCGGTGGAGGATCGCGACTTCAAGCATCACTTCGGCATCGACCTCACGGCGATCATCCGCGCGTCGTTCGCGAACCTGCGCGCCGGCCACACGGTGCAGGGTGGTTCCACGCTCACACAGCAGTTGGTGCGCAACCTGTTCCTGGATCGCGAACAGCACTACTCGCGCAAGTTCAACGAAGCGCTGATGTCCATCCTCATCGAGGCGCACTACGACAAGAGCCGCATCCTCGAGGCCTACGTCAACGAAGTGTTCCTCGGCCAGCAGGGCAGTCAGGCGGTGCACGGTTTTGCGGCCGCGTCGGAGTTCTACTTCGGCCGACGCGTTGAAGACCTCAAGCCGCAGGAGATGGCGCTGCTCATCGGCATGGTGAAAGGCCCCAGCTATTACGAGCCGCGTCGCTATCCGGATCGCGCGCTGTCGCGCCGCAATCTCGTGCTCGACCAGTTTGCGGAAACCGGCCTGATCTCAGCGGAACAGGCCACCAGCTACAAGGCGACGCCGCTGGGCATCGTCAACAACGGACAGTTGCCGCATAACCGGTTCCCGGCCTTCATGGACCTGGTGCGTGCCCAGATCACCAATGACTTCGACGACGAAACCCTGTCCAAGGGCAACCTGAGCATCTACACCACGCTCGATCCCGCCGCGCAGATTTATGCCGAGCAGGCGATCACCACGACCACCAATGGACTGGGCAAGCGCGGCGAAGCCGCGCAGGCCGCTGCCGTGGTGACCGAAGCGCAGACCGGCGCGGTGCTCGCCATCGTCGGCAGCAAGGTGCCGGGCGACCAGGGCTTCAATCGCGCACTCGATGCGCGTCGCCAGATTGGCTCGCTGGTGAAGCCGCTGGTGTACCTCGTGGCGCTGACCAACCCGGAACGCTGGAATCTGGCCAGCCCGGTGGAGGATTCACCGGTCAGCCTGCGCCAGTCCGACGGCAGTTTCTGGACACCGAAGAACGACGAAGGCGACGTGCATGGCGCAGTGCCGATGGTCGATGCGCTGGTGCATTCGTGGAACCTCGCCACGATCAACCTGGGCATGAGCGTTGGTGTGTCGCGCATCAAGGCATTCCTGGAATCGTTTGGTCTGACCAACGTCAATCCGAGTCCCTCGCTGCTGATCGGCGCGGTGGACATGGCACCGCTGCAAGCGGCGCAGCTCTACCAGTACATCGCCGCGGATGGCCATGCCTTGCCGCTGCTGGCGGTGCGTGGTGTGGTCGATGCGCGCGGACAGACCATCAAGCGCTACGAGGTCAAGACCGGTCCGGGTGAATATCAGCCGGCAGTGCGTCTGGTGACGTGGGCCATGCAGCAGGTCACGCGTTCCGGTACGGCGGCGGCGATCGGCAACTCGAGTCTCGGCTACCTCAACGCCGCAGGCAAGACGGGTACCAGCAACGACATGCGCGATAGCTGGTTCGCGGGCTTCACCGGTGATCACCTCGCCGTGTTCTGGATGGGACGTGACGACAACAAGCCCAGTGGCCTGTACGGCGCCACCGGCAGCCTGCGTGCATGGCAGGAGCTGTTCAAGAAGCTGCCGACGCGCCCATTGGCTGCGGCGCCGGGCGATGGCCTGGAAATGGCGTGGGTCAACACGTCCGATGGCAAGCGTTCGGAGCAGGGCTGTGAAGGCGCGCGCCAGGTGCCCGTCGTGGCCGGTACACTGTCGTCGGACGCCGAGGGCTGCTTTTGGCAGCATGTCGGCAATTTCTTCAGCGGTGACGCTACACCCGCGCCAGCATCCACCGCCCCTATCCGGTAATGATCATGCTTCGTCGTACCCTTCGCCTTTCCGCCGTTCCCGCCTCGCTGGCGGTGTTGCTGCTTGCCGCGTGCACCCAGCCCGCGGCGCCGTCGCAGGCCACTCGCCCCACGGTGTCCGATGACCAGATGCTGGCGAGCATCCATGCGGCTGGTGACAAGGAGAAATCGGTGATCGACGTGAACCCGCTGCGCGATCCCGGTGTGGCGGCCTTGCAGGATGCAGCCGAAGGCGACCTGCGTGTGGGCAAGTACAGCGACGCGGCCACCAAGCTCGATCAGGCGTTGAAGATCAGCCCCGACTCGCCGGACCTGCTGCAGGATCGCGCCGAGCTGGCGATTCACCTGCGGGACTATGCCGGCGCCGAGAAGCTCGCGCGTCGCTCGTGGGAGCTCGGTCCCAAGCTCGGACCGTTGTGCGCGCGCAACTGGCAGACCATCGCCGAGCTGCGCCAGCACGCCGGCGACGATGCCGGCGCGGCGACGGCGACCAAGAGCGTTGCCGAGTGCCACAAGGAAGGCATGCAGCGGTACTGATCTCAGCGCCGCCGCTCTTCCATCAAGCCCACCAGGTTCCCGTCCGGGTCGCGCAGGAAGGCCAGCCACAACGTGTGGTCGGACAACTCCGCCGTGGCCTGCGGTTCGCGCTCGCCCACGGCGCCGCGATCCAGCAGTGTGCGGAACTGGTGTTCGATGTCCGTGACCTTGAAGTAGACGATGGAATTGCCGCCTACGCTGCCGGCGCCCTGCGGCGTGGACAGCATCAGCCGCACGCCGCCGGCGTCGAGGAACGCCAGGTTGGTCGCGGGACGGAACAGGAACGGCAGCTCGAGAATGTCGCGGTAGAACGCAAGCGCTGCATCGACGTCGCTGACGGTGACAGCGATCTGGCCGATGCCGGTGATCCGTGAGGACATGGCGTGGCTCCACGATAGGGGCCCGGACAGTCTAGGGCCTGTGAACGCTATTCGTGCGGTCCGCGAATGACGTTAATGGGCTGTAGGCATTCACGGATGCGACTCAGGTCGGCGATACTTCGCGGATGATCGATCACGAGGATGTCGCCGCGCTGCTGGGCACGGAAGGCCCGTTTGCCCGCGAGCTGCCCAATTTCGCCCCCCGTGCCGCGCAGCAGTCGATGGCACGCGCGGTGCAGCACGCCATTGCCGAACGCGAGACGCTGATAGCCGAGGCCGGCACCGGCACCGGCAAGACGTTCGCGTACTTGGTGCCGGCATTGCTGTCGGGCGAGCGCGTGATCGTGTCCACTGGCACCAAGGCGTTGCAGGACCAGCTGTATTTCCGCGACCTGCCGCGCGTGCGTTCGGTGCTGGACGCGCGCCTGAAGACGGCGCTGCTCAAGGGACGCTCCAACTATCTTTGCCTGTACCGGCTGGACCAGACCGTGCGTGAAGGCGCCACCTTCGATCGCACGCAGGCCTCGCAGCTGGCGGCGATCCGCACCTGGTCCGCACGCACACGCCGTGGCGATCGGGCGGAGCTGGCCGAGGTGCCGGAGGAATCCCCACTCTGGCCGCGCGTCACCTCCACGCCGGAAAATTGCCTGGGCGTTGAGTGTCCGTTCTACGACGACTGTCACGTGATCAAGGCGCGGCGCGAAGCGCAGGAAGCCGACCTGGTGGTGGTGAATCACCATCTGCTGTTCGCCGACCTCGCACTCAAGCAGGAAGGCTTCGGCGAGATCCTGCCGGGTGCCAGCGCCTTCATCCTCGACGAGGCGCACCAGGTTCCCGAACTCGCCGGACAGTTCTTCTCGCAGAGCATCAGCGCGCGCCAGCTCACTGATCTGGCGCAGGACAGCCTGAGCGAGTGCAACGGTATCAACGGCGCCATCGGGCTGGTGCTGGAGCCGGTCGAAGCCATGCAGGATGCAGTGCGCAAACTGCGGCTGTCGATGGATGCCTTGCCGGAGCGCGGCCCGTTCCATCAACTGGAAGCCAAGCGTGAGATCGGCGATGCGCTGCATGATCTTCGCGAGGTGTTGGCCGCGTTGACCGACGTGCTGGCCTCGCAGGCCGAACGCTCGCGTGGCTTCGCCAATGCGCATGAGCGCGCCGCGCTGATAAGCGAACGACTCGACCGTATCGCCGAACGCGATAGTGAGCGCGACGTGCGCTGGTACGAGCTGTTCCCGCGTGGCTTCGCCCTGCATGCGACACCGCTGGATCTCGCTGCGCCCTTGCGCGCGATGCGCGAACAGACACAGGCGGCGTGGATCTATACCTCGGCCACCTTGTCGGTGTCCTCCAGCTTCGACCACTTTTCGCGTCAGCTCGGGTTGGACGATCCGCAGACTTTGCAGGTGGAAAGCCCGTTCGATTACACGAAGCAGGCGCTGTGCTACCTGCCCGCCGGATTGCCAGATCCTTCCGCGCGCGACTACACCGATCGCGTGATCGAAGCCGTGCTGCCGGTATTGCATGCCTCGCACGGTCGCGCCTTCCTGCTGTTTACCTCGCATCGCGCCCTGCGTCGCGCGGCCGAGTTGTTGCAGGAGCGCGTGCCGTGGCCGCTGTTCGTGCAGGGCAGTGCGCCGCGCCATCGTCTGCTGGAGGAGTTCCGTAACAGTGGGCACGGCGTGCTGCTGGGCGCGGCAAGCTTCTGGGAGGGTGTGGATGTGGCAGGTGAAGCGCTCAGCGTGGTGGTGATCGACAAGTTGCCGTTCGCCTCGCCGGACGATCCGGTGCTACAGGCGCGACTGGAAGCACTGGAACAGTCGGGCATCAATCCCTTCATGGGTTGGCAGGTGCCCAGTGCGGTCATCGCATTGAAACAAGGCGCCGGACGCCTGATCCGCGACGTGCACGATCGCGGCGTGCTGGTGCTGTGCGATCCGCGCCTCACCTCCAAGGGGTATGGCCGCCTGTTCCTCAACAGCCTCCCGGCCATGCCGCGCACCAAGGAGCTGGCCCAGGTAAAGGGCTTTTTCGACGACGAAGTCTCCGCGCCGGCCTGAGCCTTGCATGGGCGCCAGGTGCGCCGCGGAGCACTGGCATCCTTCCGCCACCGGAATGATGATGGGTGGCATCATCTCCCACGAAGAGGGCTCGGACATGGCCAAGGTCATCGGATTCGGCGGCATCTTCTTCAAGGCGCGCGATCCTGGCGCGCTGGCCGACTGGTACGCGCAGCATCTGGGGCTGCGGGTCGAGGAATGGGGTGGCGTGCGGTTCGAGGAGGATCCGGCGCGCCCGGGTTACACCTTGTGGTCGCCGTTCGCTGCCGACACCACGTATTTCGCGCCCAGCACGCAGCCCTACATGCTCAATTTCCGCGTGGATGATCTGGACGGCCTGTTCGATCAACTGCGGAACGCGGGCGTAGCCACGGATGGCGATATCGAAGACAGCGAGTACGGTCGTTTTTTGCGGATCATGGATCCGGAAGGCACGCGCATCGAGTTGTGGCAGCCGTCTTCCTGAGGCTATCCCTTTGTACCTGATGCGCTCGTGGCCATGTCGCGTAGCGCTTGCGCGGTCGCCTCATCGGCAGGTACGAAAGCTTCCAGCGCCAGCTCGGCGAGCGTGACGTCCATGGGCGTGCCGAACACCGTCGTGGTGCTCAGCATCGACATCACGGTGTCTCCCAGCGCGAGTTCCATGGGAACGGCGACATCGCCCGCAACGATGTCGTGCGCTGCCACATCGTCACCGGGATAGCTACGCAACTCCTGGTAGAGCGACACCAGTGCCGGGTCGTTGGTGGCATCGATCTGTCGGCGCAGGCGATCGAGCAGATGCGCCCGCCATACCGGCAGGTTGCGGATGTACGGGGCCAGTCCATCGGGATGCAGGCTTACGCGCAGCACGTTGATGGGCGGCACCAGCCATTGCGGCGCCAATCCGGCGAGCAGGCGTTGCGTGGCCTGGTTGCTCTCGACGAGATTCCAGTGCCGGTCGACCGCCAGTGCGGGGTAGGGCTCCAGGCCCTTCAGCAGCAGCCGTACCGAACCCAGTACTGCGGAAAACGCGGGATCGGCGATGGTGCGCTCGCGATAGACCGCCGCAAAGCCGGCGGCGACCAGCAATTGATTGCGCTCACGCAAAGGAATATCCAGGTATTCGGACAGGCGCAGGATCATGTCGCGGCTGGGTTGCGAGCGGCCCGACTCCATGAAGCTCAGGTGGCGCGTGGAAATCTCCGCGCCGCTGGCGAGATCGAGCTGGCTCAAGCGGCGATGACGCCGCCATTCGCGTAACAGATCGCCCACGGGGCGCTGCTGGACAGCCACAGCATTCATGCATTGGCTCCTCGTGACGATGACCGGATCCCGTTCGATCCGCCGCGCCGATGATCCCATGGCGCGACGGTCTTGCCCTGCGTCGGTAGTCATGCATTCGCATGCGTCTCGATAAAGGCCTGCATGTCCGACAGCAAGCGGCGCTGATGCGTGTGGTAAAGGCCGTGTGGCGCATCGGCGTACTCCAGGTACTGGCAGGTCGGCAGCATCCGCGCGATGCCTTGGCCGATGGCGACGGGTTCGCTGACGTCGCGCTTGCCGTGGATGAGCATGGCGGGTATGTCGATGCAGCCCGGGTCATCGCGCATATCGGCGCTCACGCGGGTGCGGAAACATTCGGTCGCAGCACGCAGCGACGTATTGAGCATGGTATCGATGGTGCGCCGGATCACGCCATCGCTGGTGCCCGTTTCGCTGGGCAGGAAGAAACCGTCTGCGCCTTCGGCTAGCCACTGGGGAAAATCGGCTTGGATCGCGGCGAGTGCGGGCTCGACGACAGAGGCAGGTAATGGCATGCCATCGGCATCGACATAGTGCAGTGACACCGGCGATAGCAGGATCACCCGCGCGATGCGTTCGCTGCCGTGGCGAGCGAGCAGCCGCACGCATTCGGCGCTGCCCATGGAGTGGCCGACCAGGGTCAGTTCGCGCAGGTCGAGGTGTTCGATCAACGCCGCCAGATCATCGGCGAGGCGGTCATAGTCGTAGCCACTGCCCGGCCTGTCCGAGCGGCCGTGGCCGCGGCGGTCCATCGCGATGGTGCGCATGCCCAGTGCGTTGAAGTGCAGCATATGCGGCGCCCACATCTGCGAGTCCAGTGCCCAGGAGTGCACGAACAGCATGGGTTTGCCGTGGCCCCAGTCCTCGTAGACCAGGTTGACGCCGTCGTTGGTGGTGAAGGTTGGCATGGTGAATTCTCCGGTGGGCGCGGACAGCGGCGCTGTCCGCGCCATGGCATCAGATGACCTGGGGGACCTTGTCGAGGAAGCCGAACACCTGGCGGATGCGGCCGTTCTCCAGCGAGGCGACGTCGAAACCGATCACCAGCGGCTCGTCGGCGTCTGGCGCAGCGAGGTGCCACTGGAAGCGCAGCGTGTCGTGGTGCGCGTCGACCACGCCGGCCAGCGCGAAGCGATGACCCGGAAACATGTTCTGCACGGCGACGACGGTGGCATCGATGGCCTGCCAGCCCTTCGCATCCACCATCGGGTCGGTGTAGCGGGCGTGCTCGGCGTAGGTGTCCTCGATCAGGCTGCGGCGGCGCAGCGCGTCGGTTTCGTTCCAGCTGGCGATGTAACGCTCGGCGAGGGCGTGGGCTTGTGTGGTCATGGTGTTCGCTCCGTTCGTTGGTGTGGGCACAGCTTGCGGCCCACACTGCAGGGAAGCGATTACCTCCGGGGTAACGACATGTGCCCCGGATCTGCCACACATCGCTGGCGGATTGCCCGCGCGCAGACCGCGTGTCCACACGCGCGGAGGTTCTCATGCAGGCTCCGGTACAAGGGAATCTGTCATGGGACATTGGTTGAAGGGATGGACGGCGAAGGTGCTCGGCGTGGGCCTGCTCGCGTTGCTGATGCTGTTGCCGCTCTGGAAGGTGCAGTCACTGGTTGATGAGCGGCAGGGCATGCGGCAGGCGGCGATCGATCAGATCGCGCAGGGCTGGGGCGGCGAGCAGGTGCTGGGCGGCCTTGTGCTGGCTGTGCCGTCGCGACAGGCGATCGCGCTTCCCTCCGGTGAAATGCGCGAGGGGCCGGACACCACGTTCGTCCTGCCGGATGCCGTGCATGCCGACGTGGCGATGACGGTGGACAAGCGGCGCTACGGCATCTACGAGGCGCCGGTGTTCGCGTCGACGGTGCAGTTGCAAGGCCATTTTTCGCCGGAAGATATCGCGCAGTCGCGACAGGCGGGTGGCGACGTCTGGGCGGACGGCAAGGCGGAATTGCGCCTGGTCGTAGGCGATCTGCGCGGCCTGCAGGAAGTGACCGAGCTGCAGATCAACGGCAGGCCGCAACGCTTCGAATCATCGGCGGCGACGTTGGGTGGTTCATGGTCCACCATCGTCGTGCCGTTGGATCTGGAAGCCCTGGGCGATCAGCCGATCGATTTTTCGGTGAAGTTGCGCCTGGCCGGAACGCAGTCGCTGCAACTGTTGCCACTGGCGCGGACGACTGACGTGACGATGCGTGCGCCCTGGCCCGATCCGAGCTTCATCGGCGCGGCGCTGCCACTGGAGCGCTCAGTGAACGGCGATGGGTTTTCGGCGCGCTGGCACCTGCTGGATCTCAATCGCAAGTTCGGCCAGTCGTGGCGCACCAACGATCCGCGCGTGGATATCGCCGTACACGATGCTTCCTTCGGCGTGGCCTTGTACCAGCCGGTGGACGTCTATCAGCGCAATGTGCGTGCCGGCAAATACGGGCTTTTGTTCATCACCATGACGTTCGTGGCGTTCTTCCTGTTCGAGGTACTCAAGCGCCTGCGTGTGCACCCCGTGCAATACCTGCTGGTGGGCGCGGCGCTCACTTCGTTCTATGTGCTGCTGCTGGCCTTGTCCGAGCAGATCGGGTTCGGATTGGCCTATGCGATGGCTTCCGCGTCGGTGGTATCGATCATCGGCGGTTATGCGGCGGCGGTGCTGGGTGCCCGCAGGGCTGGCCTGTTGCTGGGCGGTGCGCTGGCCCTGGTGTACGCCATGCTCTATGTCGTGCTGGCGGCGGAAGCGTATGCCTTGTTGATCGGTGCCATCGTGCTGGTGCTCACCGTGGCCCTGCTGATGTACCTCACCCGGCGCATCGACTGGTACGCCAGCATGCCTGCAGCCGCCCAGCCGGCTATCATGGAGCAGCCATGAATCTGCTCGCCATTGAAACCTCCACCGAAGCCTGCTCCGTCGCCTTGATCCATGGCGACGAAGTGATCGCACGCAGCGAGATCGCGCCGCGCCGCCACGCCGAGCTGGTGTTGCCCATGGCTGACGCCCTGCTGGCTGAAGCGGGGCTGGGCCGACACGCGCTCGATGTCATTGCCGTGGGCCGTGGCCCGGGTGCCTTCACCGGTGTACGGCTGGGCATTTCGCTCGCGCAGGGAATGGCGCTGGCGCTGGATGTGCCGGTAGTGACGGTGTCGTCGCTCGCGGCCCTGGCGCTGGAGGCTCCCGAGGATGACGACTCCAGCATTCTCGCCGTGATCGACGCGCGCATGGGCGAGATCTACGCCGCCAGCTATCGCCGTGACGACCTTGGTGGGCTGATCGAACTGGATGAAGAGCGCGTCTGTACGCCCGAGTCGCTTGTTCTATCCCCGTCAGGTGCATGGCACGTGGTCGGCACAGGCTGGACGACGTATGCCGACATCCTGCGTCCGCACCTCACCGGGACGCTGCGCTCTGCCGAAGGCGCCCGCTATCCGCAGGCCCGCCACGTTGCCGAGCTCGCCGCACGTGAGTTTGCGGCTGGCCACGCCCATGCCCCGGAACAGGCCCTGCCGGTCTATCTGCGCGACAAGGTCGCCCTGACGCTGGTGGAGCAGGGCAAGGCTTGATACGGCGGAGCGGCGTCAGCCGGCGCGTGCCGTCTTCTTTGCCGTGTGTGCCGCTTGCTCTTCCGCTTCCTGCTTGCGCGCGGCGCACTGGATGCTCTGCGCGTTCTTGATCGCCGGGAGCAACCCTGGGAAGCGTTGCTCGACCTCCGCACAACGCGTGGTGTTGAGCATCTCCACGCCGCGTCGTTCGCTACGGATCAGCCCGGCTTCGCGCAGGGCGCGGAAGTGTTGCGACAGTGTGGATTTGGGAATGCAGCGGTCTTCCATCTTGAGGAACGCCGAGCACGTGTTGGCGCTGTCTGCACAGGAAAGCTGCCAGTAGATGGTGGCGCGCACGGGGTCGGAAAGAGCATGCAGGATGCCTTCCACGGTTACGTCGTCGATGGAGGGGTGGGTCAAGGGCCTCATGTGCTCATTTTAGCAGCACTTGAAAACTAGTTCATAAGTTCGTATGTTGCGAACTATTGGAGTTAGAACGTCCCCTGCACCCCTCTTCCAACCCTGAACAGGTCCCGTCATGAGCAAGCTCAAAGGTAAAGTGGCTGTCGTTACCGGCGCATCCAAGGGCATTGGCGCCGCCATCGCCAAGGCGCTGGCCGCCGAAGGCGCCTCCGTGGTGGTCAATTACGCATCCAGCAAGGCTGGCGCGGAGGCCGTAGTCGCCGAGATCACCAAGGCCGGCGGCAAGGCCGTGGCCGTCGGTGGCGACGTCTCCAAGGCGGCAGACGCGAAGGCTCTCGCCGATGCCGCGGTATCCAACTTCGGCCGCCTGGACATCTTGGTGAACAACTCGGGCGTCTATGAGTTCGGCGCGCTCGATGCCATCACCGAGGAACACTTCCACAAGCAGTTCAACGTCAACGTGCTGGGTCTGCTGCTGACCTCGCAGGCGGCTGCGCGTCACATGAACGACGGTGGCAGCATCATCAACATCGGCTCGCTGGTCACGCGCATCGTGCCGGCGGAAAGCGCTGTCTACACCGGAACCAAGGGTGCGGTGGATGCCATTACCGGCGTATTGGCGCGCGAACTGGGTCCACGCAAGATCCGCGTGAACGCGGTGAATCCGGGCATGGTCGAAACCGAAGGCACGCATGCGGCGGGCTTCATCGGTTCGGACTTCCATCAGGGCGCCATCGCGCAGACGCCGCTGGGCCGCATCGGCCAGCCGGACGACATCGCATCCATCGTGACCTTCCTTGCCTCCTGTGACTCGTACTGGCTGACGGGTGAGCAGCTTTACGCCGGTGGCGGCATGCGCTGATCCATCAGCGACAGGCTGATTCGCGCACCCCGGTGTGGGCCGGGGTGCGCTTTTCCTTGCATGCGCCGGGTTGACGGCGGCTGGCGGACTATCGGGCATCCATTCACGTCCGACGAGGTTCCCGGATGCTCAGCCAGCCTGATCACGGCGTCGTGCAATTCCGCTCCGCCTTCGACGTGGCCACTACTATTGAACGACTCCGGCAAGCGTTCGATACCCATGGCATCACCGTGTTCGCTCACATCGACTTCAGTGGCGATGCCGCGAACGTAGGCCTGAACATGCCTGCGGAGCAGATGTTGATCTTCGGTAATCCGAAGGCGGGTACGGCTTTGATGCAGCACACGCCCCTCGCCGGGCTGGATCTGCCGCTCAAGGCCCTGGTGTGGGAAGACGGGCACGGGGCGACGTGGATGGCCTGCAATGCGCCCGAGTACATCGTGGCGCGGTATGGACTTCCCGATGCCATGGCGGCCAATCTCGCTGGGCCATTGGCGCTGATGAAACAGGCCGCAGGCAGTTGAGATTCGCTACGGCCGGGTGCCCTCGGCGATGGTCACGCGGGCGATCCAGTTGTTCCGTCGACGGGCCAGTTTCGACGCGGCGTCTTCTTCGCTGAAACTCGCGGGGCGGTGTTGCAGCATCGATGGTTCGACACCGTCCAGCGTGTTCACGTTGACGACGGCGTAGAGATTTCCCTCCACACGACAGGTCGAGACCGGCACCACGCCGCAGCGTTCGCAGATGTGGAAATCGGCTGTGCCCGTGCCAAAGGCATAGTGGTTGACCAGCGAGGGTTCGCGGACGGTGATGGCGAGTGAGCCTTCCGGATTGGACGTCCAGGCCGCACCGTGCCGCGTGCAGAAAGAGCAATCGCAGGCACGCGCGGGAATCTCGATGGGATCGGGTTCCCAGGTCAGTGCGTACGTGATGTTTCCGCAGTGGCATTTGCCGTGGAATTGCATAGTGCGTCCTCTCCTCGTGGGGCACGCGCGCAGCGCGTCGACGATGCTAGGACGGATTGGGTTCGCCCGTCGACGATGGGTTTCAACCCAGACAAGAGCACCGATTCGCGCGTACCTTCCCTGGAAAAACAGAACCCCGCGCAAGGCGGGGTCTGTTCAGACGTATCGTGCAGACGATCAGAGCTGCCCGATCACCAACTGCACCAGCAGGCTGCTGACCGATACCGCCGCCCACACGCCGAGCCCGAGCAGGATGGGGCGTGCGCCGGTGGAAGCCATCTTGCGCAGGTTGGCGGATAGGCCGATGGCGGTCAGCGCCACGATGATCAGGAACTCTGCGGCCATGTGCAGCACGGGCTGGAGCGCGACAGGGACCAGGCCCGCCGTACGAATGCCCGAGGCCACCAGGAACCACAGGATGAACCAGGGGAAGATGCGGGCCAGGCTGAAGTCAGTGGCGCCCTGCTTCTTCTGCTTCCAGGCCGTAGCAAGAGCAATGATCAGGCAGATCGGGATGATCAGCGTGGCGCGGGTGAGCTTGACGATGGTGGCGTAGTCGCCGGCCTGCTTGCTGAAGCTGTAACCCGCGGCGACCACGGACGAGGTGTCGTTGATCGCCGTGCCGGCCCACAGTCCAAAACCGAGATCCGACAGGTGCAGCAGGTGCCCAAGCAACGGGAACAGCAGCACGGCGACCAGGTTGAACAGGAAAATGGTGGAAATCGCGAAAGCGGTGTCGTGCTCGTCCGGCTTGATGATGGGCGTCACCGCCGCAATGGCAGAACCGCCGCAAATGGCCGTGCCCACGCCGATCAGGATCTTCAGCTTGTCATGCACCTTCAGCCAGCGGCCGAGCAGCCAGGCGGTAAGGAATGCCACCGTGATAGTGACCAACGTGACGGAGAGTGACTCCAGCCCTGTTTTGGCCACCTGGTCCAGGCTCAGGCCAAAGCCCAGCGCGATGATCGACCACTGCAACACCTGCTTGCCGGCGAACTGGATGCCCGGGGTGTAGGTGTTGCTGGGGGCTGCGGTATTGCGAACCAGGATGCCCAGCACGATGCCGAACACCGGGCCGCCGATCAGCGGCGCCACCTTGCCCAGCCCCAGCGCCACCAGGGCGATGAGGATGGATAGCGAAAGGCCGGGAAGGCGCTGGGCGAGGGAGGGGGTGGTCGAATTGGCGACGGCGGTGGCGCTCATGGTGCTCTCCTGCAGTGGGCGCCATTGTCCGGCCTGCGATCCATCAAGAAAACTTTGAATTATTGATGATTGTTATAAGATCAGCTGATGATAAACATCAGCCCGCGCCAACTGGAGGTGTTCGTGCAGATTGCACGCCTCGGCAGTGTGCGTGCGGCGGCGGAGGCGCTCCATCTGACCCAACCCGCCGCGAGCATGGCCCTAGCGGAAATGGAACGGCAGCTGGGCACCGCCGTGTTCGCCCGCGAGCGGGGGCGTCTGCGGCTCAACACCCGCGGACGTGAACTGCTGCCGCTCGCGCAGGAGCTGCTGGAGCGTTATGCCGAATTTGGTCGCGTGGGTGGCGGTGGCGGCGATGCCCTGGGTGGCGAACTGCGCGTCGGGGCGAGCAACACGGTGGGCAACTATCGTGTTGGTGAGCTGCTGGGCGCGTTCGTGCGGGAGCATCCGCATGTTTCCGTGAGGCTGCGCGTGTCCAACACCTCGGAAATCGCCGCGGCCATGCTCGATCACGCACTTGAGCTTGCCTGCGTCGAGGGGCCGGTGGCGCATCCCTCGCTGGAAGTGCGCCACTGGCGTGATGACGCGCTGGTGGTGTGCGCCTCGCCGGATCATCCGCTGGCGCGCAAGCGGCGGTTGGAGCCGGAGGACTTCGCTGGCGCGCGCTGGGTCCTTCGTGAGCCGGGATCGGCCACGCGCAGCCTCAGCGAACGCGCGCTTTCTTTGTTGCCCGCCGGTGAAACCGTGCTGGAACTGGACCAGGCGGAGGCGATCAAGCAGGCCGTGATCGCTGGACTCGGTATTGCCTGCGTTCCCGAAGTGGCCGTGATCGACGCGGTGGCGGCGGGGCGGCTGAAAGTGCTGCACACGCCATTTCTTGACCTGCATCGCAAGCTGTCGCTGCTGCTGCATCGGCAGCGCTATCGCGGTGCGTTGATCGAAGCCTTTCTGGCTAGTGCCGGTTGAAGTCTCGTCGCTATCTGTTGGAGCGCACTTGTGCGCGGCCGCTGCACGGTGATGTCACTGCTTCGTCAGGCTGTCGCGCACAGGGTGCACTCCCACATGAGCGGGGTGCTCAGCCAGTGATGCTGGCCAATAGCGCCTCGGCTTCCTCATGCGTGCGTGCGCGGAGAATGCGTGGCGCATGCGCGCGCAGCGTGGCGTGGTCGAGCGTGGTGAGGCGATCACGCACGTGCAGCAACTGGCTGGGATGCATGCTGAACTCGCACAGGCCGAGTGCCAGCAACAGCCCGGTGAAGTTCGTGTCACCGCCGATTTCGCCGCACAAGCTCACCGCCTTCTTCGCACGCCGGCCTTCCGTGATGACGTAGGCGAGCAGGCGAAGCAGCGCGGGTTGCAGCGGGTTGTAGATGTTGTCCAGCGCGTCGTTGCCACGATCGGCTGCAAGCACGTACTGCGCGAGATCGTTGGTGCCGATGGCAAGGAAGTCGGCGTGCTCGAGCAGGGCGCGCACGTTGATGGCTGCCGCCGGTACTTCGATCATCGCGCCAAGCGGGAGCTTCTCCGGCAGGTCGACATTCTCGCGCTTCAACTCCTGCCGCGCGAGCTTGAATAGCGTCCGCACGGCGATCAGTTCGTCAGGCTGCGTCACCATCGGTACCAGCACGCGTACCGGGCCGTAGCAGGCGGCGCGCAGGATGGCGCGGATCTGCGTGGTGAACACGGCGGGGTAGCGCAGCGACAGGCGCACGCCGCGCACGCCGAGCGCGGGGTTGTCCTCGCCACGGATCACCAGGCCCGCCGCATCCGCCTTGTCGGCGCCGAGGTCGAGCGTGCGGATCGTGACCGGCAGTCCGCCCATGCCGAGCACCAGGTCGCGATAGGCGATGAACTGCTCGTCCTCGCTGGGCAGGCCCTTCTGGCGCAGGAACAGGAATTCGGTGCGGTAGAGGCCGACGCCATCGGCGCCGCGTGCGCGGGCCATGGCGATGTCGGGCGGCATTTCCGCATTCGCGTACAAGCGGATGTCCACGCCATCGCGCGTCCGCGTGGGCGCGTTCGCCAGCGTGGCCAGGCGGCGGCCTTCCATCGCCGCCTCGCGCTGCCAGGCACGGTAGCGGGCGAGATCCTGCGCGGCGGGGTGCACCACCGCTTCGCCGCGTTCGGCGTCGAGCAGGATCAGGTCGTCATCATGGATGGTCGACAGCGCGTCGCGCGCACCCACCAGCATGGGCAGGTCGAGGCTGCGCGCGAGGATGGCGCTGTGCGAGTACGGGCTACCCGAACTGGCCACCACGCCGAGCAGGCCGGCACCGGCCAGATGGGCCATGTCGGCCGGCGCGATGGTGTCGGCGATGAGGATCTCGCCCACGCGCGCGGCGAGCTTGCGTTCTTCGCGGCTGGTCTGGCGCTGCAGGGCGGAGATCACGCGACTGATGACCTGGTCGACGTCCTCCTTGCGCGAACGCAGGTAGGGATCGTCCATGGCCTCGAACACGGCGGCCAGGCGGTCGCGCTGCTTCTTCAGCGCTGCGCCGGGACGGTAGTGGCCGACGCGCACGAGGTCGTCCAGCCCGCGCAGGAGTTCCGGATCGTCGAGCAGCAGGCTGTGCGCGTCGATGAATTCGTTCACCTCGCGGGCGAGTGCGCCGTGCAGTTTCCCGCGAAGCTCGCGCAACTCCTGGCGTGCGGTGTCGAGCGCGCGATGCAGGCGCTCCAGCTCGACGTCGACTTCGTCCTCGTTGAGCGGGCGGGTGTCGACCAGGTAACGGCTGGGCTGCACCAAGCGGGCCCGGCCAAGGGCCATGCCTTTCGCTGCGGTGGTGCCTGTCAGTACCTGTCTCATGTCAGCCTTCCGTGGTGGTGCGGGCGTTCTGGTCGCGCGTGGCGCCGGCATCCCGCCGGCGCGTGGAGTCCCGTTGAAGAAAGATGGCATGGCGCAGCCCACCGGGCCGTGAATACGGCCTCAGCGTGAAGCACGCGTGTCATCTCTTCACCCACTCAGGCTCCTTCGTCGAACTTGCGATCAAACAACGCGACCACGGCATCGAGGGCGGACTGCTCATCCGGACCATCGGCGCGAACGACCAGCGGCGTGCCGATGCCGGCGGCCAGCATCATGACGCCCATGATGCTTTGCGCGTTGACCTCGCGCCCCTTGCTCACCAGCCACACAGTGGATTTGAAACCCTGCACCAGTTGCACGAGCTTGGCCGAAGCGCGGGCATGCAGGCCCAGTTTGTTGGAAACAACAATTTCTTTTTCAAGCATGGTCGATGAAGATTCCCCCGCGGCCACCGCTGGCGGCGATTTCCGCCAGTTCGTCCAACGGTTTTTCCGCGTAATTGAGCACACGCAGCAGCATCGGGAGGTTGAGTCCCGACACGCAGCGCAACCGGACACCTAGTGCGCCGAGCGACAGCCCGATGTTGCACGGTGTGGCGCCGTACAAGTCGGCGAGCACCAGCACGCCGTCACCTTCGTCGAGGTCCCTCGCATGCCTGGCCGTGAGCGTACGCATCACGTCAGGATCTTCCTGCGGGGGAACTTCGACTGCATCCACCCGCAAGGGCAGTTTGGGCAGCACGTGGTGGGCGGCGGATATCAGCGCCTGGCCGACCGCCTCGTGCGTCATCAACAGCACACCGACGCTCATGACGGCGAGCCGATCCGCTTCGTTTGGATGGACAGCATGGCTATCACTCGAGTTCGCGATGGAAAGTAAGCACGCCGTTACGCAGCGCACGGTAATGGGCAGCGAGTTTCTCCACCAGGTACACCGACCGGTGGCGACCGCCGGTGCAGCCGACGGCGATGGTGACATAGCTGCGATCGTCCGCCTCGAAGCGGGGCAGCCACGTGTCGAGCCAGCGGGCCGTATCGGCAAAGTATTCAGCCACCAGCGGCTGGGCTTCCAGGTAGTCGCGCACCCCTGCGTCCTTGCCGGACAACGGGCGCAGCTTGGGATCCCAGTGGGGGTTCGGCAGGCAGCGCGCATCGAAGACGAAGTCCGCGTCCAGCGGCAGGCCGCGGCGGAAGGCGAACGACTGGAACATCAGCGTCAGACCTTCCGTGGCCTCCGCGTAGCCGGTGGCGATAAGGCGACGCAACTGGTGGACGTTGAGTTCGCTGGAGTCGATCACCTTGTCCGCGATGGCGGACAGCGGGCGTAGCAGGCGACGCTCTTCCGCGATGGCATCGGCGAGCGACAGGCGGCGCGACGACAGCGGATGGCGACGACGCGTTTCCGAGTAGCGTTTGATCAGTACGTCGTCGCGCGTGTCCAGGAAGATCATGTGCGTATGCACGCCGGCGGCGGCCAGCTCCGACAGCATGGCGGGCATGCGCCGCAGGTCTTCGCTGGGGTTGCGCACGTCCACGCCTACCGCGATGTTGCGGCGCTTGCCTTCCACGTGGCGGCTGACGGCGGCGACCAGCTGCGGCAGCAGGACCGTGGGCAGGTTGTCGACGCAGTAGAAATCCAGATCTTCCAGCGCGCGCAGGGCGACCGTCTTGCCACCGCCGGACATGCCGGTGAGCACGATCAGATGGATCGCGTCAGGGTGTCGGATGTCGTCGGCGCTTATCGTCTCGCTCATGGGTCACCACGGAGGCAGCCGGCGCATCTGGTGCGCCTGGCGGTCGATGAAGGTCTGGGCGGGGTCGATACCCTTGCTCTTGAGCACGTGGTTGCGTACGGCCGCCTCGACCAGCACGGCGAGGTTGCGTCCGGGCGCCACGGGAATGGTGATCATCGGCACCGGCACCTCGAAGATCTCGCGGTGGCCGATGTCGCCGGTAAGACGGGTGAGTCCATCGGTATCTTCCCCCTCGCGCAGCGGTTTGAGGTGCACGACGAGGCGAAGGTATTTGGACGGCTTGACCGCGGTGTGACCGAACATCTCGCGCACGTTCAGCACGCCAAGGCCGCGCACTTCCAGCAGGTCCTGCAGCAGTTCGGGGCAGGTGCCGTCGATCACGTCGGGCGCGATCAGGGTGAATTCGGTGGCGTCGTCCGCGACCAGGCGATGCCCACGGCTGATCAGTTCCAGCGCAAGTTCGCTTTTGCCGGAACCCGATTCGCCCGTGATCAGCACGCCGATCGAGAACACCTCGAGGAACACGCCGTGCAGCGTGATCTTGGGCGCCAGCATGCGCGCCAGGTGGTACTGCATCCAAGTCAGCAGCTCGTGGCCGCGCTTGGAGCTGATCCACAGCGGCGTATTGGTCTCTTCCGCCACCTCGCGCAGATCGGTGGGTATAGCCTGGTCCTTCGTGACGATCATCGCGACCGGCTGGTAGGCGGCGATCTTGTTGATCGCTTCCCAGCGTTGGCGCGAATCGAGACTGTCGAGGAAGTTCAGCTCTTCCGTGCCGATGATCTGGATCTTGTTCGGGTAGATGACGTTGAGATACCCGATCAACGACGGGCGGCGCGTGGTGGTCGCGGCCTGCTCGAGCACGCGTGATTCGCCACGCATGCCGGAAACCCAGCGCAATGCCATGCGCTCATGAACGCTGTCATAGAGTTGTCGGGCGGTCAGCCGGTCCAAGCCTTGTCCTTTGCGTTACCGGAAAAAGGGCGGTCGCACGGATATTGTGCCAGTTCACACCGGCAGATGCCTTGGATCGGGGAATGAGAGGCGGAAAGGCCCGCCCGAGACGGGCGGGCCAGGGGGGCGTCAGCCGTAGAGGCGCTCGTCGCGCGCGGCGCGCTGGTGCTTGTCGCAGACCTTCTCGCGGTGCTTGCGAAGCTGGGTCACTAGCTTGTCGAAGAGGACGTCGATGGAGACGTACATGTCGTTCTCAAGCGCCTCGGCGTGCAGGGTGCTACCCGTGACGGAGAGCGTGCCTTCGGCGCGCTGCTGAAGTTTGTTCACGGAAAGAACGATGCTCAGGCTGAGAATACGTTCGTCGAGGCGAGTGAGGCGGTCGAGCCGGCTGTTCACGTGATCCCGCAAGGCCGGGGTGACTTCAATCTGCTGACCGCTGAGCTGAACTTGCATGTTGCGCCTCCTTCAGTACATGCCGCGGACGCGGCTGGGGTCGATGTACCGGTCGCTTATGTCGTGGCCGACACACCTTTTGAAAGTCCGTAGTTTTTCGAATGGGTTTCCGGCCTCCTCACCAAGTCGGGAAAGTCACTATGCGCCTATGCGGTTTTCTTCGCGTTAGAAAGACCTTCACGGGCTGGACATGACAGGTTTCCCATCGGTTCGCCTTACCCATGATGATGGGGACGTCTTTTTCGCCGGCAAGTTCCCGAGGCGCTTTGCCACAGTGAATCGGCAGGCGGGTTCAGCCGGCGCGCTGACGCTCGCTTGAGCTGGGAATGCGCATGGCTTCGCGGTATTTGGCGACGGTGCGACGGGCAACCTGAATGCCCTTGCGATGCAGTTCCTCCGCGATGGCCTGGTCGGACAACGGCTTGCGCGGGTCCTCGGCATCGACCAGCTTGCGCAGCATGGCCTGGATGGCGGTGGCCGACGCGCTGCCACCGTCTTCGGTGGACACGCCGCTGGAGAAGAAATGCTTCAGTTCGAACGTGCCCCGCGGCGTGTGGACGTATTTGCGGGTAGTTACACGTGAAATCGTTGATTCGTGCATGCCCACTTCCTCGGCCACTTCGCGCAGCACCAGCGGGTGCATGGCTTCGGGGCCGTAGTCGAGGAAGGCGCTCTGCCGGCGCACGATGGCGTCGGCGACCTTGAGCAGGGTTTCCGCGCGCGACTCCAGGCTCTTGATGAGCCAGCGCGCCTCCTGCAACTGGCCGCGCATCCAGCTCGCATCGGTGCCTCGCGCCTGGGCGATGAGCCCGCAGTAATGCTGGTTGAGGCCCAGTCGCGGCTGGCAGTCGGGATTGAGGCTGACGCGCCAGCGACCACCGTCCTTACGTGCATAGACGTCGGGCGCGACGTACTCGACGGGCGTGACGTCCAGCGCCGCGCCCGGGCGCGGATCGAGGCTACGGATCAACACGGCGGCGGCAGCGGTGTCGTCCTCGTTCGCACGCAGCTTGCGGGCGAGGCGTGCGATGTCGTTGCGCGCCAGCAGTTCCAGCTCGGTGTCCACGATGCGCATCGCAAGGTCGCGTTGCGGCGTATCAGGGTTGAACTGCTGGAGCTGCACGCGCAGACAATCGCGCAGGTCCACGCTGGCGACGCCCGTGGGGTCGAACCGTTGCAGCATGTGCCGCACGTATTCCACTTCCTCCGCGGTCGCCTTGAGGTCCGCGGGCAGGGCGCCCAGGAGCGACTCCATGCTTTCGGTGAGGTAGCCGTCCGGATTGAGCGCGTCGATCAGCACCGCGGCGATGGTGCGGTCACGCACGCTCATGTGCGTGAGGTTGAGCTGCCAGAGCAGATGCTCCTGCAGGGTCTCCGGCGCGGCGCTTTGCGGCTCGAAGCCGTCTTCGTCGCCGTTGTTGTTGCGCGATGACGAGCTTCCGGCGGAGAAATCGATCGGGTCGTCACTGCCGCCATCGACATCGGCATCACCCCACTCGGGAGCCTCGGCATCGTCGACCGTGTCGTTGCTGGTGGTCGAACTGGAGACGGGCGCGGGGATGGCTTCCAGCGCTTCGTGTTCGTCGCCGTCGAGGTTTTCCGGGTCGTCGTCGGAAAACTCGAGCAACGGGTTGCTTTCGGCGATCTGACGCAGCTCAGCCTCCAGCTCAAGCTGAGACAGCTGCAGGAGGCGGATGGCCTGCTGCAACTGTGGGGTCAGCGTGAGCTGCTGATTGAGGCGAAACTGCAGTCCGGGTTTCATGCCAGGCGGTCGGGATGAATGTGAAGATCATCCTAACTCCTGGCTCCGGGGTCGGCCATAGGTCTAAGAGCCTGATCCATGCCTTTCCGTAGTTCGCGTTGCTCGCTGAGAGCCGCCTGCGCACGGTCCGTAGCGCCGCACCTGACTGGTGGTCAGGTCAAGCTGCGGGCCGCGCGCAGGCGGCTTTCAGCGAGCAACCCTCCGGGCCGCAATGTTTGCCCGCCATCCAGCGCCATCACTCAGTCGTGTATTGACATACACTCCCTCGCTCTTCCTTGACTGGCGCGCAAACATTCCCGGCGGGAACGACGGAAAGGCATGGATCAGACTCTATGCCGATTCGCGTACTACCTCAGGTTTAATCCCTGCGAGTTAGGCCCGATGGCCCGGTTACAGGCGGAACTCGCGTCCGAGGTAAACCTCGCGGACCTTCTCGTCGGCAAGAATGTGGGCCGGCGTGCCGCGCGAAAGCACTTCGCCATCGTTGAGGATGTATGCGCGGTCGCAGATGCCCAGCGTTTCGCGGACATTGTGGTCGGTGATGAGTACGCCGATGCCGCGTTCCTTGAGATGGCGCACGATGCGCTGGATCTCGCCCACCGAGATGGGGTCGACGCCCGCAAACGGTTCGTCCAGCAGCATGTAGCGCGGATGCGCGGCCAGGGCACGAGCGATTTCCACGCGACGACGTTCGCCGCCGGAAAGGCTGATGCCCTTCTGGTCGGCGATGTGCGCGATCTTCAGCTCGTCCAGCAGGCTTTCCAGTTCGTTGGCGCGTCGCTTTTCGTCCCAGCCTTCACGCAGCTCCAGTACCGCCATGATGTTGTCGGCAACGGTAAGGCGACGGAATACCGAAGCTTCCTGCGGCAGATAACCGATGCCGAGCTTGGCGCGCTGATGCATCGGCAGGCCAGTGATGTCCTGCTTGTCGAGCTTGATCACGCCGGCATCGGCTTCGATCAGGCCCACCACCATGTAGAAGCAGGTGGTCTTGCCGGCACCGTTGGGGCCAAGCAGGCCGACCACTTCGCCCTCGCGGATGGAGAAGGCGAAGTCACGCACGACCTGGCGTGCCTTGAAGCTTTTTTGCAGACCTTCAGCGGACAGCATCGATCAGTGGCCCTCGGCCGGCTTGTTGGTCGGCTGCGCAGCCGGGGGCGGCGTGGCTGCCGGTGCGCCCGGCTTGGGCTTGGGCAGGATCACGCCGTGCACCAGGCCGTCGCCGCCGGCTTCACCGGTGATCAGGCTGGTGTTGGTGTTGTAGGTGAGCTTGTCGCCGTGGAATTCACCACGGCCCTGCTGGCGCACCACCGCGTTGGTGGTGAGCACGGCGATGCCGTTGATGTTGTCGTAGTCGAGCGTGGCGGCGTCGCCCTGCACCAGGTTGTTGTTTTCATCCAGCTGCTGGATGTGGGCCGGATTGCCAGTGACGACGACGCGGGCGATCTGCGTTTCGGCGTCCATGTAGATCTTGGCCACGTCGCCGGTCAGCACCATGGTGCCCTGGACGACCTTCACGTTGCCCTTGAGCGTGCTGATGGTGTTGGGCGCGTTGAACGCCTCGGTGTACTTGGCGTCGTAGTTCATGGGCTGGTCGCGGTCCGACTTCTTGGCCATGGCGACGACAGGCAGCAGGGCCAGCAGGCCCAGCGCCAGGAGGCTGGCAGAAAGCTTAGGACTTGCGGGGGCGCGGCGGGTACGTGCCGTGGCTTTCATCGAGCAGCTCCATGTGATTGGTATTGAGGTCGGCACGCATGCCGACCCCGCTAAGTGTACGTGCGCCTTGCTTCATATGCGCTGGGGCATCCGTCACCATGCGGTTTTCCTTGGGCCACGCGGTGACGTCCGAGGTGTGGATTTCCGCGGCGTCGGTGATCCCAAAGGCGGCACGGTGCATGTAGACCGGGCCCTGCAACTTCAGCAGGGTGCCGCTCTTGTCCACCCAGGCATAGAGCGAGTTGCCCAGCCACGGCGGCACGCTCGGCTGGTTCGAGGGCAGGGTGAAATCCGGCGTGGTGATGTAGAGGGAATCGTCGTTTTCGCGGCGTTCCAGGCGCGGGGCCACCATCTGGAAGCTGGGCTGGCCGTCCTCGTCGTAGGACCACAACTGGAAGTTGGTCAATGTGTAGCCTGAGCGCGGCGGACCCACGAACTCGTTGATCTTCGGCGCCGGGGCCAGCCACCAGTACAGCGCCTGGGCGGCGGCCAAGGCGGCAGCCATGACGATGATCGCTACCGGAAGGCTCCGGTCGCGCAGATACGTCCGCAAGCTCACTGCCAGCGCTCCCGCTCGGCAGCCGCCTTGCCCTGGGCTTGCAGAATCATGTCGCAGACCTCGCGGGCGGCGCCCTGGCCACCGCCGAGCTTCGTCTGCCAGTGGGCCTGCTCGGCCACCCATGGATGGGCGTTCGCCACCGCCACGGCGAGTCCGGCGATGCGCATCGCCGGCAGATCGGGCAGGTCGTCACCGACGAAGGCCGCCTGTTCAGCGGTCAGGTTGAGCGCCTCCAGCAACTGCTGCAGGCTGGCGCGCTTGTCGCCCTGGCCCTGGTAGACGTGGGCGATGTCCAGCTCCTCGGCGCGCAGCGCCACGGGGTGGCTGATGCGGGCCGAGATGATGGCCACCTGCACGCCATTGGCCATCAGGCGCTTCAGGCCCAGGCCGTCGTGCACATGGAAAACCTTGGTCTCGTGGCCGTCTTCGGCGTACCACAGGCGGCCGTCGGTCAGGGTGCCGTCCACGTCGAACACGACGAGGCGGATCTTGGCGGCACGGGCAAGGACGTCTGCGGGGATATCAGCCAGATGCATGGGTGGGATCGGCAATGGGGCGAAGGGAGGGCGATACCGTCAAACGTCGGACAGCCCGGACGGTGGACGCGGTACCGGTAAAGGAAAGCAGCCGAACCTTTCGATCAGACCACACGGGCGCGGAGCAGGTCGTGAATGTTCAGGGCGCCCACCACCTGTTGCTGATCATTGACCACCAGCAGGGCGTGGATCTGGTGCTTTTCCATCAGCTGGGCCGCCTCGATGGCGAGCTTGTCGGCGCCGATGGTCTTGGGGCCACGCGTCATCAGTTCGGCCACGGTGGCGCCGCGCAGGTCGATGTCGTCATCGTCCAGCGCGCGGCGAAGGTCGCCGTCGGTGAACACGCCGAGCAGATGCCGGTCGGCGTCCACCACGGCAGTCATGCCCAGGTGCTTGCGGGTCATCTCCATCAGCGCCTGCGTGAGCGACGCGTTGGGAGGCACAGCCGGGATGCCCTCGCCGGTGTGCATGACGTCGCTGATGTGCAGCAGCAGGCGGCGCCCCAGGCTGCCGGCCGGGTGCGAGCGGGCAAAGTCTTCCGAGGTGAAACCACGGGCTTCCAGCAGGGCGATGGCGAGGGCGTCGCCCATCACCAGGGCTGCGGTGGTGCTGGCCGTGGGCGCCAGACCGAGCGGGCAGGCTTCGACGGCGATGCTGGCGTCCAGGTGCACGTTGGCCTGGTCGGCCAGCGAGGAATGGGCGTTGCCCGTGATGGCGATCAACGGAATACCCTGCCGTTTGATCACTGGCAGGATGAACAGCACTTCGTCGGTTTCGCCGGAATTGGAAAGCGCCAGCACCACGTCCTGCGGCAGGATCATGCCGAGGTCGCCATGACTGGCCTCGCCCGGATGGACGAAGAATGCCGGCGTGCCGGTGGAGGCCAGTGTGGCCGCGATCTTGCGGGCAACATGGCCCGACTTGCCCATGCCCGTGACCACCACGCGGCCGGCGCAGCCCAGGATCAGGCGGCAGGCTTCCACGAACTCAGGACCGATGCGCGGCTCGAGTGCGTGGATGGCAGCGGCCTCGGTGGCGACCACGGTGCGCGCGCTGCGCACGATGGCGTCGGCGTTGATCGCGTGCTGATTGGCTGGGGCGACGTGGGCGTTCATGCGTCCTCGAAAAGTCGACCGGATTTTCGTCATCATCCTGAATAGGGCGCGTGCAGAACGAAAAATCCGCTAAATCATTATGTTATGAGAAATTTCGGCCCCGAAAGGTACGAGTGCCGGCATCACGTGTCGTTTCTGCGACAGAGGTTTTCCATTAACATGGCATATTCGCATTTTAACGTCATAGTCGGTGACATTGGGTTCGGTTGCAGTCCGGATCGATGGCGCTGACCCAAACCCCGTAAGTGGAAAAACCATGGACGCTGCCACCATCCAGGCAATGATCGAACAAGGCCTGCCCGGTGCGCAGGCCACTGTCAGTGGCGACGACGGCGTGCACTTCGAGGCTGAAGTGGTGGCGGAGCAGTTCGCCGGCAAGCTGCCGTTGGCACGACACCGACTGGTTTACGCCACGCTGGGGGATCTCATGGGCGGCGCGATCCACGCGCTGGCCCTGAAGACGCTCACTCCTGCGGAGATCGCTGCGCGCCGTTGAGGCCGCGCAGCCCCGTGCAATCGATTCCAAGGACTTTAGATGGCCAAGATCCTGATCAGTGGCGGCGAGCCGCTCCACGGTGAGGTCGGTATTTCGGGCGCCAAGAACGCCGTGCTGCCGATCCTCGCTTCCTGCCTGCTGGCCGATGAGCCGGTGGCGATCAGCAACGTGCCCCACCTGCACGATGTGACCACCTTCATCGAGCTGCTGGGCCAGATGGGCACGCAGTTGGTGCTGGACGATCGCATGAAGATGCACGTCGACCCGCGTTCCACCGACAAATACTTCGCGCCGTACGACCTGGTGCGCACCATGCGTGCGTCCATCCTCGTGCTCGGTCCGCTGGTGGCCCGTTTCGGCGAGGCGGAAGTGTCGCTGCCCGGCGGCTGCGCCATCGGTTCGCGTCCGGTCGACCAGCACATCCGCGGCCTGCAGGCGCTGGGCGCCGATGTGACCGTGGAGAACGGCTACATCCGCGCCAAGGCCAAGCGCCTCAAGGGCGCTCGCATCGCGATGGACATGGTCACCGTGACGGGCACCGAGAACATCATGATGGCCGCCGCGCTTGCGCAAGGCACCACCATCATCGAGAACGCCGCGCAGGAGCCGGAGGTGGTCGACCTGGCGCATTGCCTGATCGCCATGGGTGCGCAGATCGAGGGTGCCGGTACCTCCACCCTGACCATCCACGGCGTGGAGCGCCTGCATGGCGCCGAGTACGAAGTGCTGCCCGATCGCATCGAGACTGGCACGTTCCTGGTCGGCGCGGCGATGACCGGCGGCAAGGTGCGCGCCCGCAACGCCCGTGCCGATACGCTGGACGCAGTGCTGGCCAAGCTGGAGGACGCCGGCGCGCACATCTCCACCGGTCCCGACTGGATCGAGCTGGACATGCGCGGTCGCCGCCCCAAGGCGGTGAACATCACCACTGCGCCGTACCCGGCGTTCCCGACCGACATGCAGGCGCAGTTCACCGCGCTCAACTGCGTGGCCGAAGGCGTGGGCATCATCACCGAGACGGTGTTCGAGAACCGCTTCATGCACGCGCTGGAACTGCAACGCCTGGGCGCGGACATCCGCCTGGAAGGCAACACGGCCATCATCAAGGGCGTGGAGAAGATGAGTGGTGCGCCGATCATGGCGACCGACCTGCGCGCTTCCGCCTGCCTCGTGCTCGCCGGCTTGGTGGCCGAAGGTGATACGGTCGTCGATCGCGTGTATCACATCGATCGCGGTTACGAGAATATCGAAGAGAAGCTGGGTGTGCTCGGCGCGAAGATTCGTCGCTTGCCGTCCTGAGGCATGGCTTTCCGTGCATAGGAAAAAGGCCGCTTTCGCGGCCTTTTTTTATTAGGTGTCCATTTGATCTTCTGGGCCTCGCGAGCTCTCTCGAGGATCGTCATTCCCGCGAAAGCGGGAATCCAGCGCCTTTTTGCTTCTAATGCGCACGTCAAAGTCGCTGGATCCCCGCATTCGCGGGGATGACGGTGAGGCAGGATTGGATGGCTACGCCTGGATGGATCAGTTGCCACCCTTGTAGCTCACCAACTGCAATTCCAAGTTGCCGCCGTCGCTCTGCGTCAGCTTCACCGGTACCGGGTATTTCTGCGGCGCGTACCAGGCGCTGAAGGCGTTCTCGTCGCCGCCGCGGACCACGCGTTCCGTTGGGAAACTGCCGGCCGGCACCTTCACGGTGTCCTTGCCCGTTACCTTGAACTCCTGCGTTTCCACATTGCGCTTGACCGCCACCGGCAGCGATACGGATTGCTTGCCCGTGCGCAGCGCCAGGCCGATGGCGAACGGCGTGGTGTTGCGATCAACCAGGCCGGGCGCGCTCGGATAGGACATCGGGCCCTTGCCCTCGTCCACCGTCACCTGGCCGCTGGTCCAGTTGACCTGGGTGTGGCGCTGCTTCTTCTTGAAGCCGGCGTCCATGTTGTAGTCGTAGCTGACGGTTTCCGGCGCGTCGTTGTTCCAACGGAACTTTGTGGTCTCGGATGAGTTGGCGCCCAGCGCGGCGGCGATGCCTGCCGTGCCCTTGGTCTGGTTGCTGTAGATCCACTGGCCGGCGCCCGCGGACTTCAGCGTGATCACCGCTTCACCGATCACCTGGCCGCCCTGCGATACCTGGTACGTCGCGGTGAACGGCGTCGGTGCGGGCGCGGCGGCGAACGCGGCCGTCGTGGAGAGGGCCAGCGCAAGGCCGGCGGCGAGCGTGCGGAGGGAGTTGGGAGCGGTCATGGGAACCGCAGTCTACGCGTTCATCCTGAACGGGTTGTAGAGACGCGTCAGGGGCTCAGTCAACCAGTTCGCCGTTGCGCAGTTGCAGCGGGGCGTCGATGGGTTTGCCGTCGAACGACGCGCGGTCGGGCGCGATCAGGCCAAGGCGCTGCTCGGCCATCAGCTTCAGCACTGCGGGCAGCAACTGGTGTTCGAAAGTAAGCAGACGCTTGGCGAGCTGCGCCTCGTCGTCACCCGGCTGGATGGCGATGCGCGCCTGGGCGATCACCGGTCCACCATCGAGTTCGGCCGTCACGAAGTGAACGCTGGCGCCGTGTTCGGCATCACCGGCTTCGAGCGCGCGGCGGTGGGTATGCAGGCCGCGGTATTTGGGTAGCAGGGAAGGGTGGATGTTGATCATCCGACCCACCCACGGCGCCAGTGCTTCGCCGTCGATGATGCGCATGAAGCCGGCGAGCACGAGCACCTGTGCGCCGGTAGCGTCGAGCTGGCGGAACAGCTCGATGTCGAAATCGCGGCGCGTGGCGAAGTTCTTAGGGTTCAGCGTGAACGTCGGGATGCCCGCGTCCTTCGCCAGCTGCAATGCGCCCGCATCCTTCTTGTCACTGCCGACGGCAACGAAATCCACGGGCAGGCCGCCGGCATCGCGGGCGGCAATCAGAGCTTGCAGGTTGCTGCCGCGCCCAGAGGCGAGCACGGCGACGCGAAGACGCTGGGTTGTCACGATGAGAGCGGGCTCTTAGCCGATGTGGACGCGCTCGTCGCCCTGCGCGGGCACGACCTGGCCGATCACCGAACTCTTCAGGCCGTGCTTGGCCAGTAGCTCGCTGGCGGCGCTGACGGCGTCACGCGGCAGGATGACGGTGAAGCCCACGCCGCAGTTGAAGGTGCGCCACATTTCCTCGCGCGCCACGTTGCCTTCGCGCATCAGCCACTCGAACACCGGGGGCAGCACGATGGCGGACGCCTCCAGGGCGATGGCGAGGCCGTCGGGCACCACGCGAATGATGTTTTCCTTCAGGCCGCCGCCCGTGATGTGCGCCATGCCGTGCACCGGCTGGCTCTTCATCAGCTCCAGCATGGGCTTCACGTAGATGGTGGTCGGCGCCATCAGCGCATCGGCCAGCGTCACGCCGCCGACGTCGAGGTCCAGCGGGTTGCCGGCACGCTCGAGGATCTTGCGGATCAGCGAGTAACCATTGGAGTGCGGGCCGGAGGAGGCCACGCCGAGGATCACGTCGCCCGCCACGATCTTCTCGCCGCTGAGCAGCTGCGATTTCTCGACCGCGCCGACGGTGAAACCGCCGAGGTCGTATTCACCCGGCGGGTACATGTCCGGCATTTCGGCCGTTTCGCCGCCGATCAGCGCGCAACCGGCCAGTTCACAGCCCTTGGCGATGCCGCCGACCACGGCCACGGTGGTGTCCACGTCCAGCTTGCCGGTGGCGAAGTAGTCGAGGAAGAACAGCGGCTCGGCACCCTGCACCAGCACGTCGTTGACGCACATGCCCACCAGGTCGATGCCGATGGTGTCATGGCGACCCAGCTGCTGGGCCAGCTTGAGCTTGGTGCCCACGCCGTCGGTGCCCGAGACAAGCACCGGCTCCTTGTACTTGCCGGACAGGTCGAACAGGCCGCCGAAGCCGCCCAGGCCGCCCATCACTTCGGGACGTGAGGTGCGCTTGACCAGGGGCTTGATGCGTTCGACCACGGCATTGCCTGCGTCGATATCGACGCCAGCGGCGCGGTAGGTGAGGGCGTCGGACATGGGGGCAACCCGGCGTTGGGAAACGTCGGATTGTAGCAGTGTGGGGGCACACTTTCCTGAGCGGGGACGTTGAACCGGGACGCCTTCGATGGACGCTGCCGGGAGGATTGGGCAGACTTTCGTTGTTCCCCACCCGGATATCGCTCCCCATGCGCCTGTCCCGCCTCCTGCTCGTCTGTTTCATGCTGGGCCTCGCCCCGCTGCTGTCCGTGCATGCACAGGGGCAGGTATCGCCCTATACCGTGGTCGTTTCCGTGGCCAACACCAGCGACAACGCCCGCAACGCCGCCTTCGGCGACGCGCTGGCGCAGGTGCTGGCACGCACATCGGGTGGCCAGGATCTGAGCAGCAAACCTGGCTACGCCGATGCGCTCAAGGGTGCTTCGGGCATCGTCCAGCAGTATCAGTACCAGCGCGTCGCCACCGGCCTGGCGCTACAGGTCACCTTCGACCAGGCCGCCGTGCAGCGCGCGGTGGGCCAGATGGGCGTGACTGGCGGCGGCGGTTCGCGTCCGCCGGTGCTGCTGGTGGTTCGCGACGAGGACGGCAGCGTGCTCACGAAAGACGCGCTGGCCACCCTGACCCAGACACTCGCCGCCAAGGGCTTCAGCACCGTGTTGGCCGATCCGGCCAAGACCGGTGACACCCCGAGCCTGACCAGTGCCGAACCTGACCAGGTGGCCGCGCTGGCCCGCCAGTACAAGACCGGCCTGATCCTGCTCGGTCAGGTGCATGGCAACGCGGCGGACTGGGCGTTGCTGTCCGGCGGCGCCCAGCAGAAGTGGAACACGCAGGGCGCCAACATGGCCGCCGTGCTCACCGATGCCGGCAACGGCCTCGCCGATCGCCTGGGCAAGCAGCTCAACGTGATCGGCTCGACCACGGTGGATGGCAAGCTATGGGTGTCGCAGGTCAACTCGGCCATGGACTACGCCAACCTTGTGGCGGTGCTCCGCAACGATCCCAACGTGCGCCAGGTGACTACGCTGAGCGCGCAGGGGGATGGCATGCTGTTCGCGGTCAAGGCCGGCTTGCCGATGGACGCGCTGGCCAACAGCCTTGCCGCGACCGGCCGCGTGCTGCGCGGCGAGTCGCACAGCGACGCCGATGCCAGCCTGCGCTGGGTCCACTGATGCAGCGTGCGGCGAAAGCCGCATCCGTCGTGTGCCGGACAAGATCCGGCGCGCGCCCTTACTTTCGACCTCATGGGATGAGCGATGTCGATGACGCATGACAGCTCCCGCCGTTGGCAGATGCTCGCGATCACCGCGGCCATCCTTTACGTATTCTGGTTGCTGGCGCCGGTACTGATGCCGTTCGCCTTCGCCGCGATGCTGGCCTACCTGGGTGATCCGCTGGCCGATCGCTTGCAGCGCCTGCGCATGGGTCGTACGTTGGCGGTGAGCATCGTGTTCATCGTGCTGCTGCTGGTCTCGGTGGGCGCGCTGCTGCTGTTGATCCCGTTGATTTCGCGCCAGATCGAGAACCTGGTGCAGAACATCCCGCACTACGTGGACTGGACCCGCACCACCGCGTTGCCGTGGTTGCAGGCCAAGCTGCACCTGGATCCGAACGCGTTCGATACGGACCGCATGGTGCAGCAGCTCAAGGAGCATCTGGGGTCGATCGGTAACGCCGCATCCGTGCTGCTGGGCAAGATTTCCCGCTCCAGCGTCGGCGTGGTGATGTGGCTGACCAACGTGGTGCTGATCCCGGTGGTGGCGTTCTACCTGCTGCGCGATTGGGACCGCCTGGTGGCCTGGATCGACAGCATGCTGCCGCGCTCCATCGAACCCACCGTCGCCCATCTCGCCCGCGAGGCGGACAACGTGCTCGGCGCCTTCGTGCGCGGGCAACTGCTGGTGATGCTGGCGCTTGGCGTGTTCTACGGCGGGGCACTGACCCTGATGGGGCTGTCGGTTGGCCCGCTGATCGGTATGATCGCCGGCCTGCTCAGTTTCGTGCCGTATCTGGGTTTCATCGTGGGCTTCGGTTCCGCGCTGATCGCCGCCCTGGTGCAGTACGGTGACTGGACTCACCTGCTGATCGTGGTGGGCATCTTCACCGCCGGCCAGTTGCTGGAAGGCTACGTGCTGGTGCCACAGCTGGTCGGTGACAAGATCGGCCTGCATCCGGTAGCGGTGATTTTCTCCGTGCTGGCCGGCGGTTACCTGTTCGGCTTTCTCGGCGTGCTGTTGGCGCTGCCGGCGGCGTCGGTGATCCTGGTGGTCCTGCGCTACCTGGCGGAGCGATACCGGCACAGTGACCTGTATACGGAGGAGGGGGCGGGGGATCCCGTGCTCACCGAACCCGGACTCACTGAAGTGGACGTGGTCGTCAAGACGCCGCAGGGCAACGTGGAGTCGCGCACCGTCGTCGATGAACAAGGCAACAAGAAGGACGCAGTACCACCCCAATGATTCCGCAGTTGCCGCTCGCTCTGCGCTGGCCCCGCCGCCAGCGCTTCGAACATTTCCATCCTGGCAGCAACGTCGTGACGCTCTCTGCCGTGGAGCAGGTGGCGTACGTGCCGGGTACGCCCTGGTTGTACCTGGCGGGTCCGGTCGGCAGCGGCAAGAGCCATCTGCTGGTGGCGGCCTGCCAGGCGGCCATCCAGGGCGGCCGCACCGTGCAGTACCTGCCGTTGGCGAGCATGGCCGACAAGGCAGCGGCCATTCGTGGCGTGGCGGGCAGCGAATTCCTGGCGCTGGACGATCTGGGTGCCATTGCCGGCCACCGCGACGCCGAGCATGCCCTGTTCGACGTCTACAACCAGGCCAAGGCGGAAGGCGCCACCCTGTTGTTCGCGGCGGAAGCCTTGCCGAGCCAGTTGGGGTTGGGACTCCCAGACCTGCGGTCGCGCCTGGGGGCGTGCCAACAGGTGTTGCTGAAGCCGCTGGATGATGCCGAGCGTCGCGCCGTGCTCCGGAAAGAGGCCTCGACACGAGGGATCGAGCTCGACGACACGGTGTTGGACTGGCTATTCAGTCACTACGTCCGCGACCTGGGCGCGTTGCTGGACTTGCTGGACCGCATCGATCAGGCCTCGCTGGCGGCGAAGCGGCGCATCACCGTGCCGTTCTTGCGTGGCCTGCTGCGTGAGGCCGAGCCGGGAGCTTGAGGGCTTCAACGCCTCTGTAGGGGCGCACTTGTGTGCCGAGCGCAGCGTGGCGGATTCGCCGTTCTTTAGATTTGTCGCGTGCAGGCAGGGCAACGTCAGGCACAAAAAAGGCGCCCAATGGGCGCCTTTTTCACAGGAGGTTCCTGACCTCAGGCCATCAACAACCGCGGTGTGGCATTCGCGCCGATCGCATCGACCATCGACTGGACCACGTTGAGGTTGCCGGCGACGATGTTGCCGCTTTCCGGGATGCCATCGCGGCCCGCGAAATCGCAGTAGCGACCGCCTGCCTCACGCACCAGCAGCACGCCGGCAGCCATGTCCCACGGCTTCAGGCCGATCTCGAAGAAACCGTCATAGCGGCCGGCGGCCACGTAGGCCAGATCGAGTGCGGCGGAACCGGAGCGACGGATGTCCTCGGCCTGGCCCAGCATGGCGCGGGTCATGTCCAACTGGGCGTCCAGGTGCGAGCGCTGGCGGTACGGGAAGCCGGTGGCGATCATCGCGCCGCCCAGGTTCTCGCGCTTGGCGACGCGGATGCGGCGGTCGTTGAGGTAGGCGCCATCGCCCTTGCTGGCAGTGAACAGCTCATCGCGCAGCGGATCGAACACCACCGCATACACCGGCTCACCCTTGTCGAGCAGGGCGATGGACACGGAGAAGTGGGGGATGCCGCGCAGGTAATTGTGCGTGCCGTCGAGCGGGTCGATCACCCAGGTCAGCGGGCCCTTGCCGATGGCGCCGCTTTCCTCGGCGAGGAAGCCGTGCGTCGGGTAGGCGCGCTTGAGTTCCTTGATGATCTCGGCTTCGGCCAGGCGGTCGACTTCCGAGGCGAAGTCCATGCGTTGCTTTTCGACGACATTGAGTCCGTCGATGCGATTCATGTAGCGCAGGATGATGTTTCCTGCGGAGCGCGCGGCGCGCACCGCGACGTTGACGGCGGGTCTTGGCATGGCTTCGGCTTTCAAAAGAACGGGGTTTCGGCGGCAAAGTCTAACAGAGACCTGGGGCCGGGTCAGGCCGGTCCACGGGCAAAAGGTGGGGCCGGGTTTGACATGGGGGCCGGACGTTTCCAAGCTTTGCGCCCGTTTGCATGAGTTTTCCTGCCCCGATGAGCGCTGAATCCGACCTCGCCGCCCGCATCCGCTACGTGCTGGTACGCACCTCGCACCCCGGCAATATCGGCAGCGCGGCCCGCGCCATCCGTACCATGGGCTTCGACCGGATGGCCCTGGTGGCCCCGCATCGGTTCCCGGATCGGGAGGCCTCCGCACTGGCCGCCGGTGCGGACGACGTGCTGGAAAATGCCACCGTCAGCGAGGGGCTGGTCGATGCCTTGGCCGGGACCAGCCTGGCGCTGGGCCTGTCGGCTCGTCGCCGCGGCGTGGACCTGGAAGAAATCAGTCCCCGCGAAGCCGCCGCCCGTGCCCTGGCTGCCGCCGCCCGTGGCGAGCAGGTGGCGCTGGTGTTCGGCAACGAGCGGACGGGGCTGGAGAACGAAGAGCTGGCGCGCTGCCATGCCATGGTGCGCATCCCCAGCGTGGACGATTTCAGCTCGCTGAATCTTGCGCAGGCGGTGCAGGTGATGGCCTATGAGTTGCGCGTGGCCTCGTTGGGCGAGGTGGCCGTGCCCGTGCGCGCCGATGTCGAGCCACCGGCCGACGCGGCGCAGATGGAACGCTTCTTCGAGCACCTGTCGCAGATGCTGGACGACATCGACTTCCACAAGGGCCGCGCGCCGACCACCATCATGTTGCGCCTGCGCAAGCTGTTCCAGCGGGCGCAGCCGGACGAGCGCGAATTGCGCGTGATGCACGGCATTTTTGCCGACGCCCAGCGCATGGCGCAGATCGCCAATGGCAAGCTTAAGGGCGAGAAGTGAGTTAAGAGGAGTGAGTAGTGAGAGAGCGAGCGCTCGTGCTCCCGGACTCTTCTCCGACTACTCACTTCTGCTCTTGAGTCTTAGAACCCGTCTTCTTCCACGTCAATCTTCGGCAGCGGCATGATCAGCAGCTTGTCGATGCGTGCGCCGTCGAGGTCCACCACTTCCACGCGGTAGCCATGCCATTCGAAGGTTTCGCCGGTCTGCGGAATATGTCCCAGCACCGCCATCACCATGCCGGCGGCGGTACGGTATTCGTGCTCTTCCTCGCCGGGCAACGCATCGACCTTCAATAGTTCGCGCAGGTCGTCGGTGGAGAGCGAACCGTCCACCAGCCAGCTGCCGTCGGCGCGGGGTGTGATCAGCGGGCTTTCCTTCTTGTCGTTGCTGCCCAGTTGCGTGGCGCCCACGATCGCGGCCAGCAGGTCGTTGAGTGTCACCAGGCCCACGATGTCGCCGTATTCGTCCACGACCAGCGCCAGCTGGGCTTCCGCGTCGCGGAATTCCTCCAGCAGGTCGAGCGCACGCGCGGTGGCGGGCACGTAGAGCGGCTTGGCGAGCTGTCCGAAGATATGGGGCTTGCCCTCGGCAAAGCCTCGCAGCAGGCGCTTTACTTCCACCACGCCGAGGATGTCGCTTTCGTCCTCGCGATACACGGGGTAGCGGGAGTAGGGCGTGCTGCGCAGGATCTCTACGTTCTCCTGCTGTGGCGCGGCCGTGTCCAGCCAGACGATGCGCGTGCGCGGCGTCATCACGCTGTCCACGGTGCGATCGCCCAAGCGCAGCACGCGATTGACCATGTTGTGTTCGTCGGGGTCCAGGATGCCGTGCTCGGCGCTTTCCGCGACCAGCAGGCGGATTTCCTCTTCCGTGGCCGCTTCGTTGCCTCGCTTCTGCACGCGTAGCAGGCGCAGGATCAGGCCGCTGCAGAAGTTGAGCAGCCACACGAAGGGGGCCGTCATGCGCGAGAGCACCATCATCGGCATCGACACGTAGCCGGAGATCAACTCTGGTGCCGACAGCGCAAGCCGCTTGGGCACCAGTTCGCCGATGACGATCTGGATAAAGGAAATCAGCACGAAGCCCAGCACCAGGCCGATGACCTTGGCATAGGGCTCCATCCAGGCCGCGCGCCCACCATGGATGGCGGTGGCGATGTGGTCGCCCAGTGCGTCGCCTGCCAGGGCGCCGGTGATCAGGATGACCAGGGTCATGCCGACCTGGACGGTGGAAAGGAAGCGTTCCGGGGCTTCGGCGTTGCGCAGGGCCACCCGGGCGCGGCGGCTGTCGCGGGCCATTTGCTTCAGGCGCGTCTTGCGGGAGGCCACCAGGGCCATCTCGGAAAGAGCGAAGAACCCGTTGAAGAGGGATAGCAGGATGACGATGGCGATGTCGGTCAGCATAGAGGGAGCCGGCCGGTGAGGAGGTCGCGGGAGGACATGAGACGAAGTGTAAGGCCTAAGCAGGCAAGGGGCGCAGCGGGTTGGCCATCGATCCGGACGGGTTTATCGGGGCTTGATGCGGTGCGGCAGGGGGCTCCTGTAACATACGCTTCATTTTCCGCCCGCACCCAGGCAATAAGCGCATGTTTTCATTGCAAACGATTTTCGGCAAAGGCGATAAGTTCTACGGTCTGCTCGAACAGAGCGCCGAGGCTGCCCGCGAAAGCGCCAAGGCACTCCATGACCTGGTGACCCGCAAGGACCATGCCCCGGTGATGGCCGCCTTTGCCGCCGCACGTGCGCGCGAGAAGGCGCTGGCAGGGCAGATCAGTGAAGAGCTGGTGAACACGTTTGTCACCGCGCTCGATCGCGAGGACATCGAAGCGTTGAATTCCGCGCTGTACAAGATTCCCAAGACCATCGAGAAGTTCGCCGAGCGCTACGAGATCGTGGCCGACCGCGTGTCCGACGTGGACTTCGCCGCGCGTGCGCTGGTGCTTGAGCGGGCCACCGCCGTGGTGTCCGAGATGATCGGCGAGCTGCGTCGCGGCCTGCGCATCGACCCGGTAAAGAAGCTGCAGGATCGGCTGCAGACGCTGGAATCGGAAGGCGACCGCATGCTGCTTTCGCCGTACCGCACGCTCTACGTGGAAGGCAACGATGCCATGCGCGCGATGCTGGCGAAGGATCTGTTCGAGTTGATCGAGAAGGCCATCGACAAGTGCCGCGATGTCGGCAACATCGTCTACTCCATCGTTCTCAAGAACTCCTGAGGCCGACACGATGATGTCCTTCCTTTCGTGTCGCCCGGCATGGCTCCGGGCCGGTGGTGGAGTGCGCGCATGAGCATCGGCCTCGCCATCGCGGTGGTGCTGATCGCGCTGGCATTCACCTATATCAACGGCTTCCACGACACCGCCAACTCCATTGCCACCGTCGTCGCCACCAAGGTGCTGACGCCGGGCCAGGCGGTGATGCTGGCGGCGATCACCAACCTGATCGGTGCGCTGTGGGGCACTGCAGTGGCCAAGACCATCGCGGCCGGCCTGATCGATGTGCACGTGATTGACGCTGGGCCGCAGTTGCTCATCTGCGCCTTGCTGGCCGCGACGGTGTGGAACCTCCTCACCTGGTGGCTGGGCCTACCGTCCAGCTCCAGCCACGCGCTGGTGGGCGCGCTGGTGGGGGCGGCCATCGCGGCCTCCGGCAACAACTTCGCCTCGGTGATCTGGTCGCAGGGCGGGACGCACTGGTGGGATGGCAAGGGTGTGATTCCCAAGGTCGTCATACCCATGGTGGTCTCGCCATTGATGGGCTTCGTCATCGGGTTCCTGTTGATGGGTGCGCTCTATGCGCTGCTCAGCTGGTTCTCCAGCCGCACGGGCTTCCTGCGCCGCTTTGGCCGCACACCGTTCGTGAATGCCTTTTTTGGCAAGGCGCAGATCGTTTCGGCCAGCGCCATGGGTTTGGCGCACGGCATGAACGATGCGCAGAAGAGCATGGGCATCATCGCGCTCGCGCTCGCCGGCGCCACCACGGCTGGCCAATTCGACGGCCTGCCGGCATGGCTGGGCTTCCTGCGCATCCATGGTTCGGCCGATGGCGGCTTCAACGTGCCTTCGTGGGTCGCGGTGGTGTGCGCGCTGACCATGGCGGGCGGTACGGCCGGTGGCGGCTGGCGCATCATCAAGACGCTGGGTCACAAGATGGTGAAGCTGCATCCCATCAACGGTTTTGCGGCGGAAGGCAGTTCGGCGGCGGTGATCCTTACCGCGTCCGCGTTCGGCATTCCGGTATCGACGACGCACAACGTGTCGGCATCCATCATGGGCGTGGGCGCGGCCAAACGCTGGAACGCGATCCGCTGGTCGGTGGTGGAGCGCATGGTGTGGGCGTGGATACTCACGCTGCCAGTTACCGCACTGCTGGCTTACGGCCTGGTGCGGCTGTCAGCCTTGTTCTGAACACAGAGCCTGTAGGAGCGCACACGTGCGCTCCTACAGCAGACTTTCAGAAGTCGTCGCCACCCGTCGCGATGATCCTTTCCAGCTGGTCGCCCAGTTCGCCCAGTTCCTCGATCAGCCGTTTCAGCTCGGCCGCATCGAGCAACTCATAGGGCCGGTTCTCGCAAAGATGCAGATAGGGTGAGCCATCCAGGTCCGCGACGGCCAGGAAACCCTTGCGCTGCTCCCAGTTGAACCGCAGGCAGCGACGTGGGTCGGTCCCTGCCAGTGGGCCCACGGGCGTGGAGATGCGCAGATAGCGTCGCCCGGCTTCGTCTTCCAGTTCGGCCAGGTAGATGCCCTGGTGGCGGTCGTGCGGCAGGTTCAGGTCGAAACTGATCAGATAGGGGTCGTTGTGGCGCAGCGCGTGCAGGCTGCCTATGTGGGAACGCACGGCTTCGAAATGGTGCATGGTGCGGTCTCCTTGGCAGGCGAATCTGGCCTCGCTAATGTGCCACGACCCGGTGTAAAGAGCCTGTTGAAGATCATGGACCATCCCATGAACGAAGCCCACGCCCGCATTTTCGAGGCCATTGCGGCCATTCCGCGCGGTCGCGTCGCCAGCTACGGCGCCATTGCGGCGCGGGCGGGCTTGCCGGGACGAGCCCGGCTGGTAGGGCGCGCCCTGGGCGAGGTGCCCGACGGCATGGAGCTACCGTGGTTCCGCGTGTTGCGTTCCAGCGGTCAGATTGCCTTTCCGGCCGGAAGTCGTGGCTTTCGGGAGCAAAGCAAACGCTTGAAAGCCGAAGGCGTGGAAGTGCGCAACGGACGGGTTCCGATGTCAGCCTTTGGCCTGGATGCCGACTTGGATCGTGCGCTGTGGGGCATGCCGGGATAAAAAAGGCGGGTCCGAGGACCCGCCTTTCCACTGATTGGTGTTGGTTCGAGATCAGAACTTCTGGCTGTACGACACGTACCAGTAACGATCGATGTCGAAATCCGGGTTGTACGGCGGGCTGCCGGTACCGGAGGTCGGCACGCTGTAGTAGTACGGCCCCTTCTTGTTGAAGATGTTGTTCACGCCAACGGTGAACACGCCCTTCCATGGCGCCGTGTAGCGGAACTGGGCGTCGTTGAAGGCGACAGAGCCCTTCTGACTCATGCCGTAGGTGCCCCACCAGGGATTGGTGTAGTTCGGTGAACTGCATTCCACGTAGGAGCCAGGCGTGTTGTCGTAGCACTGGTCCTTAAGGCCCGAGTAGTAACGCACCGTCCAGCTTGCGCCGAACTGTTTGAAATCCCAGTCAACCTGCAGGTTGGAGCGCAGGCGATAGATGGCGTTGTCACCATCCATGAAGCCCACGAGGTTCGATGGTGTGGCGCCCGGTCCACTGACCGTCTCGTACTTGGTCAGGTAAGTGCTGTCCGAGGCGATGCGAAAGCGACCGAACGAGGTCTCGGGTAACTTGTAGTGGATGCCAATGTCATAACCGGCAGTCTTCAGCGAGCCCAGGTTGGCAAGACTTTCATTGAGCTCGTTGACCGAGCCCACCACGAGACCGGTGGTCGGATCTGCAACGGCCGAACGAGTGAAGCGGCCACAGTAAGACGGATCATTCTGTACATAGCAGAGATTGAGGATCTGACTGGCATTGACGGAAGAGATCAGGTTCTTCACGTAGATGTCGTAGTAGTCCACGGTGAGATCCAGCCCCTGGACGTAGTGGGGGCTATAGACCAAGCCCAACGTACGGGTGATGGATTTCTCAGGTTGCAGATTCGGGTTGGAGCCCGAGACGAACGCCACCGGCGTCTGCGTGCCGGTGTTGTTCTTGATCGGCGTACCCGACGCGTCGGTCTGGCGGTAGTTGGCCGGGACGCCAGCTGCAGCGCAGCGTGCACGTACCTGCGAGTTGCTGGCAGCCGCGCCGAACTGGTTGTCGCACGGATCGAGGAACGTCTCGAAGCTTTGACCCGGACCACCGAATAGGTCGTCGATGGTTGGCGCGCGGAACCCCTGGGCCCAGGTGCCACGGACCAGCAGATCCTCAAGGGGACGATAGCGGAAGCTGTATTTGTTATTGGTGGTGCTGCCGAAGTTGCTGTAGTGCGAATAGCGACTGGCGATGTTCAAGCCCAGTTCCTGTGCGCCGGGAAGATCGCGCAACAGCGGTACGTCCAGCTCAGCGTAGGCTTCATTGGTGTTGTATTTGCCCGTTGTTGCGTTGGCCGCGAGGTCAGTGGTGTTGCCCGCTGCGACATATTCATCGGGACGGAAGCTGCCCTTTACACCACGGTGCTCGATGCCCAGGGCGAGGCTCACGGTGCCTGCACTCCCTGGCATGTCAAACAGACCACCCGATACGTTGGCGGTGTAGTCATCGGTGGAGCTAATCTGACGTGCTGACTCGTGGTAGTTGACGTAGTTCCACACCGTTTGCGGGGTGGAACCCGGGCCGGCGAGGATGTTCCACGGCACACACCCTGCAGAACGATCCACGGCGTTGGCGCACGCCAGCTGGCCGTCAATCATCGTCGTTGGCCCCAGTGCGGCTTGTGCGTGATTCAGATCGAGATTGCCCGTAGTGCTCAGGTGGATCTTGTTCTGCGCATACGTGTAGTCGGCATCCCATGTCCAATCATGGTCGAAGAGTTTGAAGTAACCCTGCGCACCGACATTGACGTTGTAGACCTTGGAATGATTCTCCGTGACGCGAGGCATTTCCACCGTGCGCCGGTAGAAGGACAAGTCCTTGCCCGGAAACGGGTTGTAGGCATTGTCGCCACTGATCACAACGCCCGTGCCACCACTTGAGAACGGATAGCCTGCCAGTTGGCTGGACGAGTCACGGACGCTTGCATCCGCCATGCCGTGCAGGCTGATGTTGTCGGTCAGCTGATACTTGTCCTGAAGGAACAGGTTCTTCAGCTTGGTGCCGGCACGGAACGTCATGTCCTGCGTGGAGTTGTAGCGATCGGCATTGCTGTTGCCGTTATACAAATGATAGTTGGCGAGCTTGCTTGAATCAGTCTCGCCGTGATTGATGACGTACTGCCGCTTGGTATAAGGGCTAACGATGCGGCCATAAGGGCCTGTTGCGCTCCACCCATCATCAGGATGGCGGGCGCCGTTGCCGGTACGAGTTTCCGGACGCTCCTTGTCCCACATCGGCTTGGTCTGCTGCCAAGCACCGCTGATGATGATCGAGTTCTTCTCGCTGGTATGACCCCAGGTAAAGTCGTAGTTCTGGGTTTGACCGTCACCCTTGCCGTTCTGGCCGTAGTAGACGTTGGCCTCGGCACCATCGAATTTTTCCTTGGTGATGATGTTCACCACGCCACCGATGGCGTCGGAGCCATAGATGGAGGAGGCGCCATCCTTCAGGACGTCAATGCGCTCGATCATCGAGACCGGTATGGTCGACACGTCGGTCAGGCCTGTGAGGCTGGTGCTCCAGCGACGGCCGTTGACCAGCACCAGCGTGCGCTGGGAGCCGAGGTTGCGGATATCGACGTAGCGACCGCCCGCGTCAGCACCGGAGGACAGCGTGTCCTGTGGGGTGATGTCGGGGGTACCCATCGACGTCATGCGACTGAGAACATCGCTCACGTTCGTCAGGCCCGTCGCCCGGATGGCGGCCTTGTCCATGGTGAAGACCGGCTGCGAGGTTTCCACGTCCACGCTGCGGATGCGCGAACCGGTCACGGTGACGGTTTCCAGGCTCTTGGCGGAGGTCGAGTCGGCCTTTGCCGGCGTAGCGTCCTGCGCGAAACCCACGCCTGAGGCCACGAGCGCGCCGGTGGCGAGTGCCAGGCGGATGGCGGTGGCCAATCCGCCACGGTGAATCGATTTCATGGTGCTGCTCCCCAACATCGTAGTTATGGATTGAAGGCCGGGCCCGCCACGTCCGATCAGCCGGGTGAGGCGCGGCGTCGGCTCGACGCTCGTGCGGTTTTCGGCTATCGGAGAAAGTCGCAGCGGCGACCGATGGCCCGCCGGTGGCAGGGCTCCCGAATAATGTTTTCTTTACCTTGGGGATTCCCACTCTCGGCGGGCTATGCAGCGCGTAGGTGCGAGTCCGATATCGCCGTCGGGATATTCACGAACACTGTCGGCGGATGCGCCAAGAAACGTCTTGGGCGATGGGTAAGGGGCCATATTTGTTAGCATTCCCGGATGCCCTCCTCACCCCAAGACATTCTCCATAGCGTTTTCGGCTACACCGAATTCCGCGGTCAGCAGCAGGCCATCGTCGAGCAGATGATCGAAGGCGGGGACGCGCTGGTGCTCATGCCCACCGGTGGCGGCAAGTCGCTCTGCTATCAGATTCCCGCGTTGGTGCGGCAGGGCATCGGCATTGTGGTGTCGCCTTTGATCGCCTTGATGCAGGATCAAGTGGATGCTTTGCGCGAAGCAGGAGTGGCTGCGGCCTATCTCAATTCCAGCCTGAGCGCGGACGATCAGCGGGACGTGGAGCGGCGCTTGCTCGAGGGTGAGTTGAACCTGCTTTACGTCGCGCCGGAACGCTTGCTGACGTCGCGCTTCCTGGGCTTGCTGGAACGCACCGAGGTGGCGCTGTTCGCCATTGACGAGGCGCATTGCGTATCGCAGTGGGGACACGACTTCCGCCCGGAGTACCGCGAACTGGCGGTGCTTCATCAGCGTTTTCCGCAGGTGCCGCGCATCGCGCTCACCGCCACGGCGGACGAGCGCACTCGCGACGAAATCGTCGAGCGCCTGGCGCTGCAGAATGCGCGCCAGTTCGTCTCCAGCTTCGATCGGCCGAACATCCGTTATCAGGTCGGGCAGCGTCACAACGCGCGACGCCAGTTGATGGAGTTCCTGGAGCGCCGTCGTGGCGAGACCGGCATCGTCTACGCCTTGAGTCGCCGTAAGGTGGACGAGACGGCGACATGGTTGACGGAGGCCGGTATCGAAGCGCTGCCTTATCACGCCGGTCTCGATGCAGCCACGCGCAACGCGAACCAGCGTCGCTTTCTTCGCGAGGACGGCGTGGTGATGGTCGCGACGGTGGCCTTTGGCATGGGCATCGACAAGCCGGACGTACGCTTCGTGGCGCACCTCGATTTGCCGCGCAGCATGGAAGGCTATTACCAGGAAACCGGCCGCGCCGGCCGCGATGGTTTGCCCGCCGATGCGTGGATGATCTACGGCCTGTCGGATGTGGTGACGATGAGCCAGATGATCGCCCAGTCCGAGTCGGCGGATGAGCGCAAGCGTGTCGAGCGACAGAAGCTGGAGGCCTTGCTGGCCTACGCGGAGACCACGCAGTGTCGTCGCGAACTGCTGCTTGCTGCGTTCGGTGAATCCTTCCATGGCCCCTGTGGTCGCTGCGACAACTGCGTCGAACCACCCAAGACCTGGGATGCCACGGTGCCTGCGCAGAAGGCGCTTTCCGCGGTGTACCGCAGCGGACAGCGTTTTGGCTCGGGACATGTCATCGGCATCCTGCGTGGTGACGACAGCTCGCGCATGGGTGAGCTGGGACATGATCGTTTGTCGACCTTCGGCATCGGTGCCGACATGGACGAGAAGCAATGGCGCTCGGTGTTTCGCCAGTTGCTGGCCATGGGTTTGTTGGAGGCGGATGCCGAAGGCTTCGGCACGCTACGCCTGACCAAGGCGAGCCGCGATGTGCTGGTGGGCCATCGGTCGATTCGCCTGCGTCAGGATCCCGTGCCAGTGCGCGCATCGCGCAAGCGCCGTGACAGTCAGTTGGTGACGGGCGGCAGTCTCGGCGTGGAAGCCTACGAACAGCCGTTATGGGATGAGCTGCGCAAGCTGCGTACGCAATTGGCGAAGCAGCATGGCGTGCCGCCGTACGTGATTTTTCACGATGCGACGCTGTTGGCGATGTTGCGTGCCTTGCCCGCGAACGAGGCGGAGATGGCGTCGATCAGTGGCGTGGGCGAGGCCAAGCTGAAGCGCTATGGACGGGATTTCCTTGCGGTGATCAACGCCCACGAATAAGGGCGAACTGTCTCAGGGAGAGGCGACAGGATCAGCCTGCCAGACTCCAGCGCGTGCCTTCGCTCGATACGCGCGAATGCGCCAGGGCCAGCTCGGGGATGTAGCGCCATTGGTCGAGATCGCCCGGCAGGCGTGCCTGCGGGTAGGCCATGCGGGTGGCGATGAGGGCAGATTCGGCCGTGTCGTGGCGACCGATCTCCTGTTCTTCGCACAGGACGCGCCACTGGCGGCCGTGGCGGATGATGCGGAACAAGCCGAATTTCGACGGGTAGACGTATTGGGCCAGCATAGGATTGGACTTTTTTGGGTACGGCGGATGGTGCGAAGCTTGCCGGGGCTCGATGACTTCCTTGTGATTCCTGTCTGGCTCGTCCGTGACTGCCATGTTGCTGTTCTGTTTTGCCGTCATGTGAATCAGCATTTCGTGAAAAACCTGTTCCTGGTTGTTGCGAGCATTAAAAAAGGCCCGCATGGCTGCGGGCCTTTCTGTATGCGAGCTGACAGCGGCAGGATTTACTTGCGCTGCGTCGCCGTGGCGTCGCGGGCGGCGCGGAATTCCGAATCCTTGCTCCAGTCGGGCCAGGCATCGGAATTGGCGAGATCGCTGCCGAGCTTGTAGAGGATCTGCAGGTCACGCGCCATGCCAGTGAACGGCCAGCTTGCCTGCCATTCGTCGGACGGCTGGTGGTAGTGCTTGGCGACGTACTCGTCTTCTGCCGCCTTGCCAGCGGCAAGGCCGCCGTCCACCCAATCGTTGCCCGAGCCGAACGAAATCGCCGGCACGCCACGCTTGGCGAAGGAGAAGTGATCGGAGCGGAAGAAGTGGCCCGCTTCCGGCTTCGGATCCGGCGAGTAGACCAGGTTCCATTGCTTGGCAGTGGTGGTCAGCTCGTCGAGCAGGTCGAGCTTCGCGCTGCCGGAGATGGTGAAGTTGCGCGCCGGACCATGCGGGTCGAGCGCATCCATATTGATGTCGGCCACGGTAGTGGCGAGCGGGTAGAGCGGCTTGGAGGCGTAGTACTCCGAACCGAGCAGGCCCTTCTCCTCGGCGGTGACGTTGAGGAACACCACCGAACGCTCCGGCTTGGGCTGGCTGGCGAAGGCACGTGCCAGTTCGATCAGTGCTGCGGTGCCGGTGGCGTTGTCCACGGCGCCGTTGTAGATCTTGTCGCCCTTCGCGTCCGGTGCACCGATGCCCAGGTGGTCCCAGTGCGCGCTATAGATCACCGTCTCGTTCGGGCGCTTGGTGCCCTCGATGCGGCCCACGATGTTGTGGGAGGTGATCACCTTGGCGTTGATCTTGTAGTTGGCCGAGAAGGTTTCACCCTTCATTTCCACCGGCTTGAACTCGCGCGTCTGCGCCTGCTTCTTCAGCGCCTCGAAATCGAGGCCGGCGGACTTGAACAGATCGACCGCCACGTCGCGCTGAATCCACGCTTCAACCGGCGTGTGCACGCTGGCGGGATGATCACGCACCACGTCGAACTGGGTGTTGGTGTTGGAGTTGGCCACCGTCGCCCAGCCGTAAGAGGCCGGTGCGGTCTCGTGGATGATCAGCATGCCGGCGGCGCCCTGGCGGGCGGCTTCTTCGTACTTGTAGGTCCAGCGGCCGTAGTACGTCATGGCCTTGCCGCCGAAGTCGCCCACGCCGGTCTCGAAGTCCGGGTCGTTGATCAGCACCACGGCGATCTTGCCGTGCAGATCCACACCCTTGAAGTCGTCCCAGTTGCGCTCCGGCGCTTTCACGCCGTAGCCCGCGAACACCAGCGGGGCGTTCTTGATCGCCACGGCCTTGGAGCCGTCCAGCGCCGAGCGCACGGCGATTTCCTTGCCCTGGGTCAGCGCTTCGCTCTTGCCGTTGACGGTGAACGACAGCGACGGCGTGCCGGCGATGTCGGACTGCAGCAGCGGCACGGCCTGGGTCCATTCGCGCTTGCCGTTCTTCAGGTCGCCGCCGGGCTGCACGCCCGCAGCCTTGAACTGGGCGACGACGTAATCGATGGTCTTGGTTTCGGCCGGCGTGGCCGGGCCGCGGCCTTCAAAGGCGTCGGACGAAAGCGTCTTGACGTCTTCCGACAGGCGGTGCGGGTCGATGGTCGGAGTGGTCGGTGCGTCAGCGGCGAACAGCGCCGACGTCACGGACAGGGCGAGCAGGGATAAGGCCAATCGCTTCATGGACAGCACCTAGCGTGGAAACGAGCCTCGATAGTAGATACGGCCGCCGCCACGGGTCCATAGCGAACCGGTGAGGTGCTTACCGCCGGTGGCTGGGACAGCTCATGAAAACCCCTGAAAAACAGGCTTCCCGAGGCGGCGATAGTGACTTTCTTCACCCCTGCGGGGGCGAAACTGAAAAAAAACCGCATTTTTTCCGTTCTGCCGCTTGGCGTGATGGGCTGGCATGCCATACATTCCGCATGCCGAGAGGCATCAAACACCACCTCTACCGATTACCACGGGGAAATGTATGGCGAAGGCGCAAAAAGCAGCAGCAAAGAAGAAGGCCGCACCGAAGGCAGCTCCGAAGGCCGCCAAGGCTGTCGTTCACAAGCCGATCAAGGAAGCGCTGGGCAAGTCCGGCCTGGTCGCCCACATCGCTGAAGTCAGCGGCGTGGTCGCCAAGGACGTGCGCGCGGTGCTGGCCTCCCTCGAGGCTGCCGTGACCGGTTCGGTGCATAAGAAGGGTGCTGGTCATTTCACGATGCCGGGCCTGCTGAAGATCACCGCCGTCAACGTGCCGGCCAAGCCGAAGCGCAAGGGCATCAACCCGTTCACCAAGGAAGAGCAGTGGTTCGCTGCCAAGCCCGCCACGGTGAAGCTGAAGATCCGCGCGCTCAAGAAGCTCAAGGACGCCGCTCTCTGAGCGTGACGTTGCACTAGAGCATCTGGTCAGGTGCGGCCTTCGTGCCGCACCTGACGATTCGGGAAGTGGGCGCCGTGGAGTCTCCGGCCGCTTCCGTCCAAGGCATCAACGGCTGTCGGTACCCATCACCCGGCCCGTCTGCGGATCCAGTTGCAGGGCGACCTTCTTGCCCGCCGGATTGTTCGCCTTGGCCATCCACACACCGTCCTTGAAGTCCACGTCGCGTACGTGGGTATAACCCTGCGTGGACAGTTGTGCCCGGATATCCGCTTCGCTTAGGCGGGGCACTTGTTTATCGGGAAACACCTCACCCGTGCGCGGATCGACGCGGACGCTCACGCTTCGGTCATCGGCGCTGCGCGCCTTGGCTCTCCACACGCCGTCGCGGAAGGTCAGGTCGTGCACCTTCTTGTAGCCCTGCTGCTCGAGCTGCGTCTGCACCTCGTGTTCGGTCAGCGCCGCCTGCGCGAGGGCGATGCTGGAAAGACCCAGGGTCATGACGATGGTCAAGGAAGCGAGCTTCTTCATGGACGTACCTCTCTACCGGGGGATCTCGAGTGTTGTTTCCGCAAAACCAACTTGCGGTGAACGTTTCCGGACCGAGGGCTGAACCAGGGGCGCTCGCAGGAGCGGTGTAGCCACGTCGGCCACACGTTTCGTTGAGGCATGCCGGTTCATGCTTCCGTCGTGCGGCCGGTTCATAGTGGCTGCCGGCGCCGTGGTGGCGCCTGAGCGAGGCCGTCGCCGGAGGGCGCGGCGGCGCGATCGATAAGATCATCCAACGAGGGCAAGACATGGCTACCCCGAGCGATCTCCCGATGAGCCTGTACAAGGCCAATACCGAGTTTCAGCTGCGCGTGAACAAGCTGGTGATGGAGAACTGGAAGAAGTGGCTGGAATTGTCCACTCGTGCGATGGACGACGGTATTGCCGAACAGCAGGCGCGGGTAGAGCAGTTGATCAAGGCGCAGGATTGGGCGGCGCTGGCGACCATGCCGGCCGATGCCTTCTGGCGTCAGCTGCAGCAGCGCATGGGCGATGCCAACGTCACCAACCAGATCGCCGCCAGCGTGCAAGCGCATTTCGCCCAGGGGCTGCAGGATGCCGTGCAGACCTGGCAGAAGGACACGGCGCGTGCACTCGGACAGGTTGGCGAAGTGGGCCTTGCCGAGCCCTGGAAGGACATCCTGTCGCCCTGGGGCAAGTTCCATCCCATGACCTGATGTATCTCCGGTTGGCGCCCGGTGACGATGGCCCGGGCGCCACGTTTTCCGGTGAGTTTTCCCGGGCGTTCAGCGCGACGGTCTCTCCGGTTCTGCCCACTCCATCGCGTTACCCCTTGGGGTAGTCGTGCTCCACTGCGCCGCTGCCCGCGCGGTCATTGCGCCGGGCAAGCCGGGATGGCCGCGGCCGGCAGGAAGGTCGCGCAGATTCCCCGTCTTGTCACACAGGTTTAGTTAGCTAGGGGGCTCCGCCTGCCGACGCCGGGGTGTGCCGTACTGGCGGCAGGGGAATCAGTGGACAGGTGAAGCGAGGGCTGGGCATGGCTCAGTGGGGATGGGCCGGTGGCATGCCGGCCGATAAGGCAGTCGATGCGTTCCGGTGCGGCACAGGCCCCGCAGGGCTTGGTGCATCGCGTGACTGCGCGCTGCTGCCGGGCCGGCAGGCCACGCATGCGCAAGCGCTGCGCAGAAGCCTGCAACGGATCTCGATGGCTGGCCACTGATGCGTTACGCGGTCTACTTCTGTCCCGCGCCGGCGAGCGCACTGGCTGCCCTTGGGCGCGACTGGCTGAGCAAGGATCTTGCCGCCAACGGCATTCCCGGCATCGGCCTGAGCCGCTGGAACGCGATGCTGTCGGATGTCAGGCGCTACGGCTGGCACGCGACGTTGCGATCGCCATTTACCTTGTCGCCAGACGTCGAGCTGAGCGACTTGCGCCAGGCCCTGGAGGCCGTTGCGCGAGCGCACGCACCGGTCAACCTCACGCTGCGTTGCGCGCGGCTCGCCGGCTTTCCCGCGCTCCGTCCGCTGGGCGATGCCCGGGCGGTGAATGCGCTCGCGGCGGCTTGCGTCGAAGCGGTGGAGCCGTTGCGCCTGCCGCTGGCGGAGAACGATTTCCAGCGTCGTGCCTCGGGCCTCGACGCCATTGAAACCCATTACCTTGGTCGCTACGGATATCCCTACGTGTTTGAACGCTACCGCTTCCACATGACGCTATCGGCACCGGCTTCCGTTGAGGAGGAGAGGGCGCTGCAACGCTGGCTGTCGCTTCGGGCATCGATGTTGCCGGCAGCGCGCGTCGATGCCCTGACGCTCTGCGTCGAACAGTCTCCCGGCATGGCATTCGAACCGCTCGAACGCGTCACTTTGCACAAGGCATCGGCAGCCTGACGGTTGTGCCGCGCCGGGGAACACGAAAGACTGTTCCTTGGAAACCGCGCTATCGAAGAGGCGAATCATTGCGACGACTCACGCTCGCTTGACGCCTATGCGAGGAGTCTGCGTTTTGAGGCGGTACCGGTCGGAAGCGAGGCGTTCTCGGCACGACACGCTCCGCCGTCTGGCATTCCTGGTGAATCCCCTGGGAGCCCGCCATGAAGAAAATCGTATGGATCGTGGTCGCCAACCGCGGCGTCGCCCGGCTGTTCCAGGCGAACCAGCCGACGGGCGAACTGCAGGAAATGGATGCGTTCATCCACCCCGAAGCGAGACTTCACGATCAGGACCTGGTGTCTGATCGGCCGGGGCGTGGCTTCGAACGGGTAGGGCCCGGTAGCCACGCCGAAGAGCCGGACAGCACCGTGGCGGAGGTGGAGACCGGCAACTTTGCGCTAGAACTTTCCCGATTCCTGCTCAAGGGTCGCCATGACGGCCGGTTTGATGCGCTGGTCCTGATTGCCGCCCCGGCGTTCCTGGGGGCGCTGAGGGATCGCCTGGATGGCCAGATAAAGGAACGGATCTTGCTTGAGATAGCCAAGAACCTGGTTCACTTGGATGCCATTGCCGTACGCGGCTACCTGCCGGAACGGCTTTACTCAGCCTTGGGAGCCTGATCCCGGCGATTCGGGGGAAATACGGCGCGGTATGGCGGTAGCAGGGAGATATTGCATGTTTGCCACGCATTTTCGGCAAGAACTGCCCATTCACGACTCGATGCCGAAATGTTTGATGGATTGCACATTTGCGGCGAGGTGGTGCGCTACGATAATAGGGGTAACTCGCCGGGACGCTTCGCAAGGCCTTCACGTCCCATTCGATGGCATTGGCCGCTTGCACCCAACGTCCGGTGCAAGCGAGGGGAAGTTTCGAACAGGGGAGCGCCATGCTGGATGCACCGTGGGCTAATCCGTGGTTCCGCCGCATGGGGATCGCTGTCTCGTACGGGCTGCTGATCTATCTGGTTCGCCAGATTTCCATCACGCACTTCCTCTTGCTGACGGGCGTGCACCTCACCGTTCTCCTGCTCACGCGCTATCGTGACTGGCCGGCCTTGGTGGTCGGCGAAATGGCGGCGCTGATTCCCATCACCATCGAATGCCTGAACCAGTGGGGCTACGGTGTTCCCTGGGGCATCTTCAACATCATTCCAGGCATCGTGATCATGGCGCCGGTGGTGTGGCTTGTGCGCGAGCGCTGGCCGGTCATGACGTCGCGCCACACGCTGAACATGGGGTCTCTGCTCGGATGTGCGCTGGTGCTGTCATTCGTTATGACGGCGTACAACATCGCCTCCATGACGGTCATGAATCTGCCCGCGGGCTATGTCGCGCATTACGACAAGCTGGGCATCGAATGGGTGCTGGGTAACTACCTTGGCATTCTTGCGGTGACGCCTACCGCATTGTTCGCCCATCAATTGTTCGGTGGCGCCCGTCTGCGCGAAGTCGGTGCCCGCCTGCTCGACAACCGCACCGTGCTCGACAGCATATTCCTGGTCATTCCCGCGCTGCTGCTGCTGGTCTGGATCGGTCTGGAGTCCGCTCGCGTTCGCCAGATTGCGCAGGTCGCCATGTTCCTCCCCATTGTCTGGCTGGCCATGCGTCACGGCTGGCAGGGTGCGGCGATCGGTGGCACGGCCTCCAGCCTGGCGGTGGTCGCGCTGATGCCGGCTTCGTACGATCAGCAGACCATGCAGGCAGAGGCCATCGTCGCCTTCGCCATTTCCTCCATGCTGCTGTTAGGCGCGCGCATTGGCGCGTTGCACCAGCATGCGGAACAAGAGCGAATGGACGTCCGGATGGCTCTGGCGCTCGCGCAGCGCAATGTACACATCGGTGAAATGCAACTGCGCACGACTTCGCTGGCGCTGGAGCAGATTCGTGAAACCGTCCAGGCCAGCTTTTCGATGATGATGTCGCGGCTGCGTCACTTGCAGCCGACCATCGAGGACCGCAGTTATCATCGCCAGGCCCTGGTCGCGCAGGACCAGTTGTTCCGGCTGGCGGACAGCCTGTACCCGGTGTCCTGGCGCGAACGTGGATTGCCTGCGGCCTTGCGAGAGGGGGCCATTCCGCGTGCACTCGATGAAACCGGCGTGGGTTATTGGTGTGATCTGCGCGGCCCGTTGAGCCGGCTTTCGCAGACGTTGCACCTAGCGATCTACCGCCTTGTGGTGGAAGTGGTGGCCGATGCCTGCGCCAAGCGCAATATCAGCGAAGTCATCGTGCGCGTGCGCTGCGGAGAAAAGGCCGGGCGCCGCTGGGCCTTGGTGAGCATGATTTTCCGCGACACGGCTTCGACGTCGGGCAACGTGCGCTGGGATGAGCTGCTCCCGCGCGTGATGCGTTCCACCAGCGGCATGGGCTGGTCCGGTATCCGCGATCGTGCGATGACCTTTGAAGGCGATGCCCGTGAGCATCTGATTGCCAACGGGCGCCGCGTGAGCTTGCTGCTGCTCGATCCCATCACGATCAGCGGCGTATAACGCCGCTGATCGCTTCTTCCGCTTATTGCGGATTATGTGAGCTGCATAGTGCGGGGTCGCCCGAACAAGCGGCGGCTGCCTTCAGCTGCATCGTGCCATCGCTCAGTGGCGTGGCAGTCACTGTCGTTGCGGAATCCTGATAGACCGTGGTCGGGGTGGCAGTGGCTGCTGCCGGTGCCACCGCGGGTGCCTGTTGCGGCGTGCTCACCAATTGCGAGAAGCGACCCACGGGCAGGGTGATGAACTGACCATTCGCCGAGCCGACCGCGCCGAGAACGTTGCCGTTCACGTCGTTGATCTGCACGAACTGGATGCCACCGAGCGTAAAGACGTAAGCGTGGAAATTGGGATTGCTGCTTACGTCGGGAGCGTTGGGCCAGGCTTGGCCAAGACCAGAAGCGGGCTGGTCCGCGAACACGGCCCCGGACACGGCCAGAGCCAGCACGCCGAAAAGGCATGCGCGGGTGGAGAGGGCTTTCAACATAACGGACCCCTTTTCGTGAAGTGCTCAGGTATTGAGCATCGGCCCGAATGTATCACCAAGTTTGCAGGGTCCCCTGTGACTAACGGCCGGTTTGGCGCAGTTTTTGCCGAAAATGCGTAAACAAGATACCTGATTTGTGCCAATCGCCTGCCTTGGCAAATGCTGCCGACGGTGGGTACAGAGGGTTTCTCATCCTGATGGCCGTTGCCCAGCCGGAGGATAGGTCGGCTGGCGCTACCGGGTGTGGGGCATGGCAGCCGTTCCGCCGCGAACCCCTCCCTCTCCTCCAACTGCCCGGAGTCCCGGCGTGAGCGGGCCTGGCTTTCAATGGCAAGGCGGGAGGACATTCCGTGTGGCGTGGTCCACGCCTTTGCGTGGATGGCTTGCAATCACTTTGCCGCGCCGTGGTTATCCGTGGATGGTTAGGCTGTTTCTTCCAGTGCCGGGGACATTTTGGACCTGCAGCGAGTTTGATTTGCAGCAAGCATGAAAAGTCAGTGGTGCACGGATGGCGAATGGCTACTCGCCCTCGTGTTTCCCGAAGACGCTTGTTCTGTCGAATCCATGGTGGCGTTGGATTTTCTTCGATGCCCGGCTTCGTTGCTCGCCGCAGTTGGAGTAGCAACGGGCTTCTGCTGTCGTACCAGCGCGTGATTGATATTGCTGTGCCTTGAACATGGCGCTGCGTGCACGGTGTGCAGGGCAGGAGAGAGGCATTCACTGGGCGGTGTCTGAAGCGATGCGCTTGGCGCGAGTCAGTGATGTTCACTGGCTCGTGATATCGGCATCGCGCACGAGCGACTATCGTGATTGCCTGGCCCGGAAAATGAAAAAGGCCCGCATTGCTGCGAGCCCTTGAATTCAATGGTGGCCGGGGACGGAATCGAACCGCCGACACGGGGATTTTCAATCCCCTGCTCTACCAACTGAGCTACCCGGCCACAACACCCGCAAGCATCAAAGACGCCGCGTGGAGCCGTGCATTAAATCCGAAGCGGGGCGGTTCGTCAAGACTCCGCGTCCGGGGCGACATAGCCCTCGGGCTGTTTCACGTCCCCGCCAAACAGGAATTTCTCCATTTCCGCGCTCAGGAACTGGCGCGACTTGGGGTCCAGTGGGTTGAGGCGGTATTCGTTGAGCAGCATGGTCTGGTGCGCCAGCCATTGCTGCCACGCTTCCTTGGAAACCTCAGCATAGATGCGTTGCCCCACCGGGCCGGGCCAGGGGGCGAAATCCAGGCCTTCGGCGTCGCGGCCGAGCTTGGCGCAGTGAACGATACGACTCATGCGATACGACTCATCGGTGGCGATTCAAAGATTCTGCAGCAGTGTACGAACCGGCGCAGGCAGGCCGAGCGCCGCCCGGTCGTCGGCGTCGCACCAGCGCATGCGCGGATTATCAGCGATACGTCGGTGCGCTGTCGCCTCGTCGAACAGCAATGGTTCGATCTTGAGGCGGTAGTGGCTGAACACGTGGACGAAGGGCGGCAGCGCTTGCGCGTCGTCGATCTTCGCCAGTGACTGCGCCGTGCGCCAAGCGTGATCATGGTCGCTGGCCTCGGGAAGGCTCCACAAGCCCGACCAGACGCCTTGTGCCCCGCGACGTTCCAGCAACACACGCCCTCGGGCGTCACGCAGGATGAGCATCACCGTGTCACGCGTCGGCACGGCTTTTCCGGGCTTTGCGCTGGGCAACTGCGCGGTGAGTCCGTCGCGTTTGGCGACGCAGTCACTCGTCAGTGGGCATGCTTCGCAGCGTGGCTTCGAACGCACGCACAGCGTTGCGCCCAGATCCATGATGGCCTGCGTGTAATCGGCCGTGCGTTCCGCTGGGGTCAGTGCGTCGGCGTGTTGCCATAACACCTTCTCTACGGCGCTTTGTCCCGGGTGCCCATGGATGCCCAGATATCGGGTGAGCACGCGCTTGACGTTGCCATCGAGAATGGGAAAGCGCAGTCCGTGCGCCTGCGCGAGGATGGCTCCGGCTGTTGATCGGCCGATGCCCGGCAGATCGGCCAGGGCAGCGAAATCACGCGGCAACTCGCCCTGGTGTTGCTCCACACAGATCAGCGCAGCGCGCTGCAGGAAACGTGCGCGCCGGTAATAACCTAGGCCTGACCACAAGGCGAGCACGGTGTCTTCGTCGGCGGCCGCCAGATCACGCAATGTCGGCAGGGCCGAAATAAACCGCTGGAAATAGGGGATGACCGTGGCGACCTGCGTCTGTTGCAGCATCACTTCCGACAGCCATACGCGATAAGCATCGCGCGGATGTTGCCAGGGCAGGTCCTTGCGGCCGTGTTCGTCGAACCAGGCCAGCAGAGCGGTAGCAAATGGATTCATGGTGATTTGCGCGAAGGCGCCGGTTTGGCGGGCGCAGGCTTCGTGTTGGCCGGCTGGAGTGGCGTTGTCGTGCTGGCCGAGGAGGCGGGCACGCTGGTGCCAGCCTGGATGGTGAGGCCTTCGATGGTGACGTTGCCGGTGTCGATGCTGGCGATCTCCGCATGTCCGCTACCCGGAGGTACGGCGAGCCGCGGGCCGTCGTCGTGGTCGAGTTGAGACCACCACGAGGCAAGCGCCAGCGGGGGAATCTGCAGGTCGGCGTGGTTGTCGGGGCCGTCCAGTTTCACGGCGAGCATCAGCGGGTTGCTCTGGTCTGCCGGTGTCAGTGCGATGGCCACGTCATACTGGCCCGCGTTGGCATGATCGAGCTTGCCCGACAATTGTGCGGACGCATCCGCCGCGCCATGCCAGCGCGCGTTGCCGGCCAGGTGTAGGGTCAGGGTGGTGCTGTGCGTCAGTTGCAGGCCGATGTTTTCCAGTTGCAGCGCGCCGCTTTTGATGGACGGTGTCACCGATAAGCGCAACTGCGTCGGCGTGCCGTCCGCGTCCTTCGCCGTGATGGTGAGCGGGAACGCGTGATGGGCGGCCAGTCGACCCGCTTGCAGTTCGACGTCGCCCAGCAGCATCTGGTTGCCACGCACTAGGCTGCCGCGCGTGATGTGCACACCGGCATCGATGCTGGGGATGGTGGAAGGAACGGCGGCCGGCCCGGAGGGCAGGTCGTCCAGCCATGATTGCAAGGCATCCAGATCCACGCGCGGCGAGTCGATGCGCATTTGCGAGATCACCGTGTCGCCGTGCACCAACGTGCGCCACGGCAGGGCCAGCGTGCCGCGCGCGGCAAGCAGGATCGGCATGTTCGCGTTCTGCTCGCTGAGCGTGATCCCTTCCAGTTCCAATGCCGGACGCGGAAACAACGCAGGCGTTGCGGGGCTGGACAGGCTCAGCTCGAGGCCGGCCGCACGCGCCTGCTTTTGCAGCATGGCGGTGATGCGTTCGGGCTGGAGCAGGACGTGTACCGCGATCAGCGCAACCGCCACCAACAGCAGCGTGGCGCTGCTGAGAATGATCAGGGTGAGTCGGAGCCAGCGCGGCACCCGTCGATACCCCTCAGCCCTGGCCCAGGTTGGCGGGGAGCAGGCCGTCGACGTAGGCCTCGGCGTCGAACACGCGCAGGTCCGTCGCGGTTTCACCCAGACCCACGTAGCGGATCGGCAGGCCGAATTCGCGAGCCAGCGCGAACACCACGCCGCCCTTGGCGGTGCCGTCGAGCTTGGTGACGACCAGTCCGGTCACGCCCACGATCTGGCGGAATTGGCGTACCTGGCTCACCGCGTTCTGGCCGGTGGTGCCGTCGATCACCATCAGTACCTCCTGCGGCGCATCGGCGTCGATTTTCTTGAGCACGCGGGCAATTTTGCCCAGTTCATCCATCAGGCCACCCTGCGTGTGCAGGCGTCCGGCCGTATCGGCGATCAGCACATCGGCGTTGCGCGAACGCGCGGCCTGCAGCGCATCGAAGATCACGCTGGCGGAATCGGCGTCCTGGCCCTGTGAAATCACCGGCACGTTGTTGCGCGCGCCCCAGGTCTTGAGCTGCTCCACGGCTGCGGCGCGGAACGTGTCGCCGGCAGCGAGCATCACCTGGCGCCCCTCATCGCGATAGCGACGGGCGAGCTTGCCGATGGTCGTGGTCTTGCCGACGCCGTTGATGCCGACGGTGAGGATCACGTAGGGCTTGAAGCCACCTACGTCCAGCGGTGTCTCCACCGGACGGAGCATGCTGATCAGCGCCTGGCGCAAGGCGGCCAGCAGGGCGCCGGCATCGGCGAACTCGCGCTTGTGCATGCGCTTGCGCAGGTCTTCCACCAAGGCCGTGCTTGCTTCGACGCCCACGTCGGCGGTGATGAGGGTGGTTTCCAGCTCGTCCAGCAGATCGTCGTCGAGCTTGGGATGGCGGACGAAGAGCGAGGTCAGGCCGCGCGCGAACGCGCTGCCGGAAAGGCGTTCGCGCCAGCTGCGCTTGGCCGGTGCGGCGGCTTCGACCACGGCGGCGAGTTCGGAGATTTCGTCTTCGACCGGCGGCTCAGGCGCGGGCGGGGTTTCAGCCAGTGCTTCGTCCAGGGCCGGGTTGGCATGGTCGAGCGAGGCGGCATCCGTGTCGTGGGCGAAACCGGGCGCGGGGGCATTCTCCGCCGCGGGTGCGGTCGGCTGGCCCGGTGTGGCGTCAGCGGGTTTCTTCTTCCAGAACTTGAGCATTGGGGCAGCGATTCAAAGACAATGGCCGGCATGCTACCACCCCCACCCAAACTCACCGCTGAGTCCAGCGGCCCATGAAGGGCGCCGCTGGACGCATCCGCATCATTGGCGGGCATTTGCGCAATTCGCGCCTGGATGTTCCCGACCTGCCGGGTTTGCGACCCACGCCAGAGCGCGTGCGCGAGACCCTGTTCAACTGGTTGGCCCCGGTGATCTCTGGCGTGCGTTGCCTGGATCTGTGTGCGGGCACGGGCGCACTGGGTATCGAGGCGCTCTCGCGCGGCGCGGCCGGCGTGCAATTCGTCGAACGCGATGCCAAGGTCGCGCAGGCCTTGCGCGGCAACCTGGCGCGCCTCAGGGCGACGGACGGGCAGGTGGCCACCCAGGATGCGCAGCTTTACCTTCAGGGCGCCGTCCAGCCGTTCGGGCTGGTGTTCCTCGATCCGCCGTTTGGCCTCGACCTGTGGGCACCGTTGGCACAAAGGCTGGAGGAGGGTGGCTGGCTCACCCCGGCGGCATGGGTCTACGTGGAGTCGCCCCGGCAGGCGGCCCCCGCACTTCCCGCGAACTGGACCCTGCACCGCGAAGGCACCGCCGGTGACGTGCGGTATGCGCTCTATCGCAGGGTTTCCTGACCTTTGCGTATGGAGCGCGCCTTAAGAAGCGCGCCAGACGGTCGCGTCGAACGGGCTCATGGCGAGGGTGATACTTGCTCGGTGTTGCCCTAATCTAGCCGCCCCTCCGCTGACAGTGATCCGTCACGTGAACAAGCCGCCGGTCAACCAGCGTCTCGCCGTCTATCCGGGCACCTTCGATCCGATCACCAATGGCCATGCCGACCTGGTGACGCGTGCCGCGCCGCTGTTCGAGCGGATCATCGTCGCGGTGGCGGAAAGCCCGAACAAGGGCAAGGGTCCGGGCTTCAGCCTCAACGAGCGCATTGCGCTGGCACGGCTGGCCCTGGCTGATCTGCGGAACGTCGAGGTGCGCGGTTTCGATGGCCTGCTGGCGCATTTTGTCGAGGAATGCGGCGCGGGCGTGATTATCCGTGGCCTGCGCGCGGTCTCGGATTTCGAGTACGAATTCCAGTTGGCGAGCATGAATCGCCACCTGATTCCGCAGGCCGAGACCCTGTTCCTGACGCCGGCTGAGCAGTACAGCTTCATCTCTTCCACGCTGGTGCGCGAGATCGGACGACTGGGCGGCGACATCACCGGCTTTGTTCACCCCGCCGTGCAGCAGGCCATGCGCCAGCGCTGGCGCTGAGGCCGTCGGCCGGTTTGGCCATCCCGTATCGCCGCAAGGTAGCCCGTGGGCCAGTGTCGACAGGGGGCGGGGTCGTGTATCCTCGCTCGCATCCTGCGGACAGGACAGTCGCTCGCCGCGGGCCAGGGGTACGCAAGGTTCACGTGGTCGCCCGGCTGCCATGGAACCGATTTCTCCCGGTCCAGACTAAGGCCCTGTCGAATGACAGCCGAAAGGCTGGGCATCCAACGGATCCCTAGACCAGATTCCACCATGCCAAGGTGACCACCATGTACAAGTACGCCCTTCTTGCCGCCCTCGCGATCACCGGCCTGTCCGCCTGCAGCCACCAGGACGAAGCCCAGCAGCAGCCGACCGAACAGGCCGCCGCCGTTACCAAGCCGACCGATCCGAACGACAGCAAGGCGTGGAACGCCTACCTCGGCCAGATCGTCCAGAAGAACATGCAGGGCATGACGGCCGACCGTCCGTTCCCGTACCTGGTGCCGGCCGGCGACAACGACGACGCCAATGCGCTGCGCCAGCGCCAGCTCGAGCAGGTGCAGGACACCGTCGCTCGCGGCGTGCTGCCGGGCAACATGCTGGTGTTCGCCGGCCCGGATTCGGCCAAGACCGCCGAGTTCGTGGGCGATGCTTTCAAGGACGCCAAGCCGGGTTCGTTCAAGGACGTGATCGTGCTGGTGATCGGCGATGCCGCCGACAAGGACAAGGTGTCCGCTGTGCTGCAGCCGACCGGCGCCACCATCCGTTACGTGAACTGGTAAGTTCCGGTCTACGGAGCCGTCTCGAAGCCCGCGGCGCGCAAGTGCCGCGGGCTTTTGTTTTCCCGATGCGCATCCATGTTGATGCATCTCGCGGCGCATCATCGGCGCCCAGCATGTAAACTCGACGAATGTCCCTGAAAATCCTCGATACCTGCGTCAATTGCGACGTCTGCGAACCGGTTTGCCCGAACAAGGCCATCTCGCTGGGCGAGGAGTACTACGTGATCGATCCGTCGCTGTGTACCGAGTGCATCGGTCACTATGACGTACCGCAATGCGTGGACGTGTGTCCGGTCGAATGCATCATCGTCGACCCCGCACACACCGAGACGCACGATCAGCTCGAACTCAAGTATCGCCATCTGATGGCGCTGGGCGGTGACGCCGGAGCATCGCCATCTGGCGCATCCACAAAGGACGACGCATGAAGCATCCGTTGAACTGGCGCGTGACGCTGCTGGCTTTGCTTGTCTCCTCCAGTGCCGCCTTCGCCGATAGTCGCCCTGCTGCGACTCCTGCAACCACCGCTCCCCACGTCATCACGCAGCGTCCCGGCCATGCCGGCATCGCCAGTGCAAATTTCCACGCGACGGATGCTGGCCTCGAGGTTCTCGCCAAGGGCGGCAATGCGTTCGATGCGGCCATTGCGGTCGCATCCACGCTCTCGCTGGTGGAACCGGAAAGCTCCGGCATTGGCGGTGGTTTCATGGCGGTGCTGCATCGCGCTTCCGATGGCAAGGACATCTTCATCGATGCGCGCGAAACCGCGCCGGCCGCGGTGAATGCCAAGGATTACCTCAACAAGGATGGCGAGCCCAATCGCGACACCGCGCTCAACGGGCCGCTTTCCGCCGGCATTCCCGGCGAGCCTGCCGGTCTTGCGTGGCTCGCCAGGCACTACGGCAAGTTGCCGCTGAAGGATTCGCTGACGCCGGCTATCCGCCTGGCGCGCGAGGGCTTCAAGCCCGACGGTCGCATGATCAATGCGATCTCCGAGCGGCAGGACGACATCAAGCGCTGGCCCGCCTCTGTCGTCAAGTACCTGCCGGACGGCAAGCCGCCGGTGGCGGGGCAGGTATGGCGTGATCCGGACCAGGCACGCACGCTGGAAATCCTGGGCGAGCAGGGCGCCGATGGCTTCTACCGCGGTGAAGTCGCCAAGAAGCTGGTCGACGCCGTGCGCGCCGCCGGTGGCAACTGGACCGCGAAGGATCTGGAGAGCTACCAGGTCAAGGAGCGCACGCCGATCACGGTGGACTACAAGGGCTATCGCGTGGTCACCGCGCCACCGGCATCGTCGGGCGGCGTGGCCGTGGCGGAGATCCTCAACATCCTCTCCGGCTATGACCTCACCAAACTCGATGAGGCGCACCGTACGCACTTCGTCATCGAGGCCATGCGTCGTGCGTTCCGCGATCACAACGATTACCTCGGCGATCCGGACTTCGTGAAGATGCCGCTGGACATGCTGCTGTCGCCCTACTACGCGGCAGGCCTGCGCATGACCATCCTGCCGGACAAGGCCACGCCGTCGTCGATGCTGCCTGCCAGCATCGCGGTCGATCCCGGCATGCACACCACGCATTTCTCGGTGATCGACAAGGACGGCAATATCGCCTCGATCACGCTCACCGTGAACTACACGATGGGTTCCACGTTTGTTGCTGCCGGTACCGGCGTGCTGCTCAACGACGAGATGGACGATTTCGCTCTGGTGCCGAACAAGCCGAACGTCTACGGCCTGCTGGGCAGCACGGCGAATGCGCCGGAGCCGGGCAAGCGCATGCTGTCGTCGATGACACCGAGCATCGTGTTCGGCGCCGATCGCGTCGGCGTGATCGGTTCGCCGGGTGGTTCCACCATCATCACGCAGGTACTCGAAGGCATCCTTGCCTTCATTGATGGCAAGGATGCGCAAGGCATCACTGCGCAAAAGCGTTACCACCATCAATACATGCCTGACCGCGTGGATGTGGAGCAGGGTGCGTTCGATCCCGCCACTGCAGACGCGCTGACTCGCATGGGCTATACGCTGAAGGACCGTAGTCCGTGGGGCTACATGAACGTGGTGACCTGGGACCTGAAGACCAACAAGCTCGATGCGGCCAGCGATCCGCGTCGTGAATCGGGCTTGGGCAAGGTGCAGTAAGCATGGACATGTGGTCCCTGGTCGGCAACTCCCAGAAGCTGGATGGCGGCGCCATGTTCGGCAATGCGCCTAAGGCGCTGTGGTCGCGCTGGATCGCTCCCGATGCGGAGAACCGCATTCCACTGGCGTGTCGCTGTTTGCTGGTGAAAGACCTCGACGGCAAGAACGTGTTGTTCGAAACCGGCATTGGCGCGTTCTTCGAGCCGGCGCTGCGCGAGCGTTACGGCGTGCAGGAAGACCGCCACGTGCTGCTCGACTCGCTGGCGCAGGCCGGGCTCACGCATGAGGACATCGATGCGGTGGTGCTTTCGCACCTGCACTTCGACCACGCCGGTGGCTTGCTCGCCGCGTGGGAGGAAGGTCAATCACCGCGCCTGCTGTTTCCGAAGGCGACCTACGTCGTCGGCAAGGATCACTGGCAGCGCGCCATGAAGCCGCATCCGCGCGATCGCGCGTCCTTTGTGCCGGAGTTGCAGCCGTTGCTTGAAGCCAGTGGACGGCTGGAACTGGTGGATGGTGAGCACTCGAAGGCGTTGGGCAGCTCCGTACGTTTCAGCTATTCGGACGGCCATACGCCCGGGCTGATGCTGGCGGAAGTGGGTGGCGTTGTGTTCTGCGCGGATCTCATTCCCGGCCGCTTCTGGGTGCACCTGCCCATCACGATGGGCTACGACCGCTACCCGGAAAAGCTGATCGAAGAAAAGCGTGTCTTTCTGGATGACAAGCTGGACCGCGACGTACGCTTGTTCTTTACGCATGACCACGATTGCGCGGTGGCGCGCGTGACGCGCGATGAGCGCGGACGTTACGGTACGGCCGACGAGCAGCAAGAGATGCGAGGACTGGCAGCCTAAAGGGTTGTCACCGGGGAGAGGGATAGCGATGCAGCTTGGGTTTCGACGTGTACTGGGGGCGCTGTTGCTGCTGGCAGGCGCGGGACTGGTGGTGGCGACTGAGCAGGGCTTGCTCGACAACCGCCATGCTTCCGATCGCCATGGTGGGCGCATCCTTGACCTCGGTGAGGGTGGCGCGCCGGATCTGGCGCAGCACGGCAACCTTGTCCGCGTTTCCGGGCCCGTGCGCGTGGTGGAAGAGCCATACGACCCTGAGTTCGGCCAGCGTGCACACGTGCCCGTGCTGGTCCGTCATGTCGAGATGTTCCAGTGGCGCGAGATCCGCGTCGGTGGTGTCGTGCACTATGAGCTCGACTGGGTGGACCGCCCGGTCGATTCGCAGCATTTTGCCCAGCCGTCGGGTCATGTGAACCCGGAGCGCTTTCCCATCGAAGGCAAGCAGTTCGATGCCGGGCAGGCCCGTGTTGACCGTTATGCCTTGTCCGCGCCGTTGTTGCATGCGCTACCCGGCGGCGCGCGGATCACGCCCGCCACCAAGACCCTGCCGGAAAACCTGGCAGCCAGCTTCTCCCTTCACGATCAGTACTTCACCACCAGCGTGCATCCCGAGCAGCCGCGTCTGGGTGATCTGCGCGTGAGTTGGGAAGCCGTGCCGGCACAGGTGGTGACGGTGTTTGCGCAGGTCGATGGCGATCAACTGGTGCCTGCGGCGAGCGCCCTCGACGGCAAGGGTTTCGACGTGCAGGTCGGCGATCGTTCGCTGGTGGACGTGGTTCCCGATGTTCCTGCGCCGCCGTCGTTCGTCGCGTTGCGCCGGATGGCTGCGGTGTTGTTGGCGATGCTGGGAGCGCTGCTGCTGTTGCCTGAGCGCCCGCGCACGCATCACGACCTGTTACTGGCGGTGGGCAGTGGCATCCTGCTCGTCGCGGCAGTGGCCTGCGTGATGTGGCTGGGCACGGATATGGCCGTGGGCGGCACCTGGTTCGGCGCGGCCCTGGCGGGCATGGCGCTGGCGGTGTGGCGGCTGCGGGCTACCGCTGAGTAAGGCTCCCTCTCCCCGGTCGGGAAGAGGGAGCGAAGCGCGTATTACCAGATCTTCACGCGCTGGTTTTCCGGGCGCCACATCGGCTGGCCCGCCTTGACGTCGAACGCCTCGTAGAAATCCGGCACGTTCGAGAGCGGGCCGTTGACACGCCACTTGGCCGGCGCATGCACGTCGGCAAGCAGGCCGGTGCGCAGTTGCTGTTCGCGCTCCTGCGACAGCCAGCCGAGCGCATAACCCAGGAAGAAGCGCTGCAACGGCGTGTAGCCGGCGATCTTCTCGCCCTTCTTGTATTGCTCGGTCTTCTTGAACGCGTCCAGGCCGATCATGATGCCGCCGAAGTCGGCGATGTTCTCGCCCAGGCTGGCCTCGCCGTTGATATGCAGGCCGGGCAGCGGCTCGTAGGCGTTGAACTGCTTCACCATCACGTCGGCGCGCTGCTTGAAGCGGGCGGCGTCTTCCTTGGTCCACCAGTCCACCAGGTTGCCCTTGGCATCGTACTGGCGGCCTTCGTCGTCGAAGCCATGGGTGATCTCGTGGCCGATGGTGGACGCGGCGACGTAGCCATACACCACGGCATCGTCGACCTGCGCATCGGTGAAGCCGGGGATCATGAACTGCGCGGCCGGCAGCACGATCTCATTGTTGGACGGGTTGTAGTACGCGTTGTACGTCTGCGGCGTCATTTCCCATTCGTTGCGGTCCACCGGCTTGCCGAACTTGGAGATCATGTCCTCGGCCTGCCAGCGCATCGCATTCATCATGTTCTGCGCATACGAATCGCGGCCGATGGTGAGCTTGGAGTAGTCCTTCCACTGGTCCGGGTAGCCGACCTTCTTGGTGACCGCGGCCAGCTTCTCGCGGGCCTTGGCCTTGGTTTCCGGGCTCATCCAGTCGAGCTTGTCGATGCGCTCGCCATACGCGGTGCGCACGGCCTCCACCATGGTGTTGTAGCGCTGCTTGGCCGCTTCGGAGAAATAGTCCTTCACGTAGATGCGGCCCAGGATCATGCCGATGGCGCGATTCTCCGAGCGCATGACGCGCTTCCATCGCGGCTTCTGCTGCGCTTGGCCGTTGAGTGCGCGGCCGTAGAAGTCGAAATGTTCGTTGTCGAAATCCTGGCTAAGGAAGCTGGCGTAGGTGTCGACCAGATGCACGCGGAGGTAGTCGCGCACCACCGGTGCCGGCGTCTTGGCCAGCAGTGCCTGCAGGCCGCTGAAGAATTCCGGTTGGCCGACGATCACCGTACTGGCCGGCAGGTTCCAGCCAGCGAGGCGGGTATTCCATGCGATCGACGGCGTGTACTTGGCGGTGAGGTCCGCCGGCGCCATCTTGTTGTAGTTCTTCTCCGGGTCGCGCAGATCGGCGAGCGGGCGCGACACCTTGGCGAGCGCGGTCTCGAAGGCCATCACCTGCTTGGCGCTGGCAGCGGCCTCGGCGTCCGGTTTGCCGAGCATGCGGAAGGTGCGATGCAGGTGCTCCACGTACGCTTCGCGCACCTTCGCGACACCCTTCTCCTTGTTGAAGTAGTAGTCGCGCTCGGGCAGGCCCAGGCCACCCTGGCCCAGGTGCACGGCCATCACGTCACTGTTCTTTTCGTCCTGCGATACGGCGAAGTCGAAGAACGGACCGACGCCCAGCAGTTGCAGCGCAAAGGCTTCGTCGAGCGCGGAGTTCACGTCGTGCACGGCATCGATGCGCGCCAGTTCGCTGTTCAGCGGCGTGATGCCGAGTTTGTCGGCCAGCGCCTGATCCATCGCGGTGGTCCAGAAATCGCCGACCTTCTGCTCATCGCTGCCGGGCTTGGCCGCCTTGTTGGCGGCGGCATCCTCGCTGATCTTGCGCAGCTTGGTGTACAGCTCGTCCTGCACGACCTGACCGATGCCCCACTGCGATTCTTCGGCGGGAATCGGATGGCTCTTCAGCCACGCACCATTGGCGAACTGGAAGAAGTCATCACCCGGCTTGACCGTGGCATCGATGTGATCGGCCACGACGTCGGGCTTGGTGGCCGGCGCCACGGCGGGCGTCGCGGCGTAAGCGCCGCCGACAGTCGCCGCGGCGAGAGCCAGCGCAAGCAAGCGGCGGCGCAGAGGGAACAGGTTCGCTTTCATGCGGTTGAATCTCCTGATGAGAGGTCGGAGTGGTTGTGGCGTCTATAGGGGGCGTGGTTCAGAGGCCGAGCGCCAGTCGCGCGCCCAGGTCAGTCAGCGGTGACACCAGCAGCAGGCGGGCGAGAATCAGCACGATCATCACGGCCCAGGGGGCGAAATCCAGGCCACCCGCCGTGAGCTTGCCGCGCAACGGCCGCATCAGCGGTTCCACCAGGCTGCCGGCCAGGCGATAGACCGGGTGATAGGTTTCGACCTGGAACAGGCTCATCAGCGACCAGATGAAGATCAGCACCACATAGAACATCGCGATGAAGTCGAGCGTGTCGGCGATCGACAACACCAGCAAACCCAGCACGTGCGGAAACAGGCCGAGCAGACCGAACAGCACGATGCGTTTCACCAGCATCAGCAGCCATATCAGCAGCAGGGCGGACACGTTGATACGCCGCCAGTTGGGCAGCACCCGGCGCATCGGCGCCAGGATCGGGTTGGTGCTGCGATAGATGAACTGGCTCAGCGGATTGTGGAAGTCCGCGCGGCTGGCTTCGGCAAGCAGCCGCAGCACGAACAGCGCCGCGGCAGCGCCAAAGGCCAGGTCGACCAGGAATGAAAGGGCGTTGACGAGATAACTCACGTTAGGGCTGCTCTGATCTGTTAAGTGGGGTGTCACCGGTTCTGTCTGCTCGCAGATGCGTATGGCGCCGATGAAGGCAGGCTGGCTGCCTGTCGAATCGGCGCCATGCGGAGCTGTGGGCAGACAGAGCCGGCCCTTTGGGTGATGTCCAGAAAGCCCGCATGCTGCGATGCTTGGCTTGCTCAGACGGCCAGTCTGTGCTGCGCCAAGCCTCACATCCTGCGGGCTTTCTGGACATCATGCCACCCCGCTTAACAGATCAGAGCAGCCCTAATCGTCCAGTGCAGCGGCCAGTTCCGCCCCGCGACGTGTGGCGGCGGCCACGGCATGGGCAACGGTCCGGGCGAAATGGTCGGCGGCGAAACTTTCCAGCGCGGCCTGCGTGGTGCCGTTGGGCGAGGTTACGCGTTGCCGCAGCACGCCCGGATCTTCACCGGTTTCCACCAGCATGCGGCCGGCCCCAAGGCAGGTCTGTGCGGCGAGGGCGCGTGCCGTTTCGCGGGTCATGCCCTGGGCGAAGGCGGCGTCTTCCAGCGCCTCCACCATGGCAAAGAAATAGGCAGGGCCCGAGCCGGAGATGCCGGTTACGGTGTCGATCAGCGATTCGTCTTCGACCCAGCGGGTAAGGCCTACGGCGTCCATGATGTGCTGCGCCTGGGCCCGCTGCTCAGGGCTGGTGCGGCGGTTGGCGAACAGGCCCGTGGCGCCCGCGCCGATGAGGGCCGGCGTGTTGGGCATGCAGCGCACGATGGCCAGCGCATGGCCGAACCAGCGTTCCAGCTGGTCGATGCGCACGCCAGCCGCGATGGAGATCAGCATCGGTCGCTGACGGGCCAGCGTGTCGCGCAGTTCGGCGTGAATGGCCGGCATGATCTGCGGCTTTACCGCCAGCACCAGCACGTCGGCTTCGGCGGCGGCGAGGCGATTCTCGGCGTAGCAGGCGATGCCGAAGTCGCGCCCCAGTTCCTGGCGTGCCTCGGCCCGCGGCTCGGCCACGGTGATCGATGAAGCCGCCACGCCGGTCTTCAGCAGCCCACCGATCAGGCTGCGGGCCATGTTGCCGCCACCGATGAAAGCGATACGTGTCATGTAGAGCCTGTCCTCATGGTTCAGATACGGTTGGCCGGCAGGCCAAAGCCCGCCTGGCCATCGCTGATGGGGGCCTACCTTACCGGAGCCGGGCGCGCTCGTCCCGTGGCGGAAGTGCCACGATCCGCGCTGTCCAGGGGCGAAATCTTCCAACGTGGTCCGCAGTTTGCGGCTTATGGCCGAAGGAAAGACTGGTCGCCCGGCCCGGCCGGCGAGTAGTATCGGCCCGCTGCTTGGGGAACGGGGAACGGACCGGTCGGACGGCCTGGCGCGAATGCGCCGCACGGTCGCGTCCAGAAGAAATCCGCCCCCGCTACCTGCCGTCCAGATGATCGGGTTCAAGGGGAAACCAGATGGATATCGCCGAACTGCTTGCCTTCTCGGTGAAGAACAAGGCCTCGGACTTGCACTTGTCCGCCGGCTTGCCGCCGATGATTCGCGTGGACGGCGACGTGCGCCGCATCAACATTCCCGCGCTCGAGCACAAGCAGGTCCATTCGCTGATCTACGACATCATGTCGGACAAGCAGCGTCGCGACTATGAAGAATTCCTGGAGGTCGACTTCTCGTTCGAGATCCCCGGCCTGGCGCGTTTCCGCGTCAACGCGTTCAACCAGAACCGTGGCGCGGGCGCGGTGTTCCGTACCATTCCTTCGGAAGTGCTCACGCTGGAAGACCTGGCTGCGCCGTCCGTGTTCCGCGATCTCATCGAGCAGCCGCAGGGACTGATCCTGGTGACCGGGCCGACCGGCTCGGGCAAGTCGACCACGCTGGCGGCGATGGTGGATCACATCAACAAGAACGAATACGGCCACATCCTCACCATCGAGGATCCGATCGAATTCGTGCACACCTCGCAGAAGTGCCTGATCAACCAGCGCGAAGTGCATCGTGACACGCATGGCTTCAACGAAGCCTTGCGTTCGGCGCTTCGCGAAGACCCGGACTACGTGCTGGTGGGCGAGTTGCGCGACCTGGAAACCATCCGACTGGCGCTGACCGCGGCGGAAACCGGACATCTGGTGTTCGGCACCCTGCACACCAGCTCGGCCGCCAAGACCATCGACCGCATCATCGACGTGTTCCCCGCCGGCGAAAAGCCGATGGTTCGCTCGATGCTTTCCGAATCGTTGCGCGCGGTGATTTCCCAGTCGCTGCTGAAGAAAGTGGGCGGCGGTCGTATCGCAGCGCACGAGATCATGGTGGGCATCCCTGCCATCCGTAACCTGATCCGCGAAGACAAGGTGGCGCAGATGTACTCGTCCATCCAGACGGGTCAGCAGTACGGCATGCAGACCTTGGACCAGAACCTGCAGGACTTGGTGAAGCGTGGCCTGGTGACGCGCCAGCAGGCGGCCAGCTACGCACGCAACAAGGACATCTTCAAGGGTTAAGGTATACAAAGGCAGCAGCGATGCTGCCCAGCTTGCCTGGACCTGACACTCCGTTTCCCTCTGGGAGGGACTTATGAGCGACTTCGACTTCACCTCCTTCCTCAAGTTGATGGTGCACAAGAAGGCGTCCGACCTGTTCATCACGGCAGGCGTGGCGCCGTCGATGAAGGTGCAGGGGCGCATCGTGCCGATCACGCAGAGCCCGCTATCCGCGCAGCAGTCGCGCGACATGGTGCTCAACGTGATGACGCCATCGCAGCGCGAAGAGTTCGAAAAGACCCACGAATGCCAGTTCGCCATCTCGGCGCAGGGCGTGGGCCGCTTCCGCGTGTCGTGCTTCTACCAGCGCAACTGCGTGGGCATGGTGCTGCGCCGTATCGAGGCGAAGATCCCGTCCATCGAGGAACTCGGCCTGCCAGCTATCATCAAGCAGCTGGCGATGACCAAGCGCGGCATCATCATCTTCGTCGGTGGTACCGGTACCGGTAAGTCCACCTCGCTGGCGTCGATGATCGGCTACCGCAACGCCAACTCGACCGGCCACATCATCACCATCGAGGATCCGATCGAATACGTGCACAAGCACGAGGGCTGCATCATCACGCAGCGCGAGCTGGGCATCGACACCGACAGCTGGGACAACGCGCTCAAGAACACCCTGCGCCAGGCGCCCGACGTCATCATGATCGGCGAAGTGCGTACGCGCGAAACCATGGAGCACGCGATCAACTTCGCGGAAACGGGCCACCTGTGCCTGTGCACGCTGCATGCGAACAACGCCAACCAGGCGATGGACCGCATCCTGCACTTTTTCCCGGAAGACCGTCGCCAGCAGCTGTTCATGGACTTGTCGCTGAACCTCAAGGGCATCGTGGCCCAGCAGCTCATTCCCACGCCGGACGGCAAGGCACGTCGCGTGGCGGTGGAAGTGTTGTTGGGCACGCCGCTGGTGCAGGACTACATCCGCCAGGGCGAGGTCCACAAGCTCAAGGAAGTGATGAAGGAATCCACCAACCTTGGCATGAAGACCTTCGACCAGAGCCTGATCGAGCTCTACCATGCCGGCGAGATCTCCTACGAGGACGCGCTGCGCCACGCGGACAGCTCCAACGAAGTGCGCTTGCGCATCAAGCTGGCGCAAGGCGGCGATGCCCACACCCTTTCGCAGGGTCTGGAAGGCGTGGAGCTGGAGGAAACCAAGGACTCGCAGAACTTCGGCAACGGCCTGCTGCGTCGCTGAACGCCCTGTTACATAGTGAAAAGAAAAGGAGCCCGAGTGGGCTCCTTTTTTTGTTCCAGCGGCCGCGTGACGGCGCGCAGGGCTTACTTCGCGGTATCGCTGATGGTCAGGCCGCTGGCGTCGATGCTCTTTACGCCCTTCACTCTCTTGGCGACTTGTTCGACCTTGGCCTTTTCGACGGAAGAGCTGGCGGTGCCGGTGAGGCTCACCAGGCCATCCTTCGTCGAGACGGATATGTCGCCGCTCGTGATGCCCTTGGTGGTGGCGAGCTCGGATTTCACCTTGGTGGTGATCCAGGCATCGTCAGTCTTGCCAGGCACGGTACGGTTAGACGATGACTTGTCCTGCATGCCCGGATCCGGCATCGGTTGCTGCATGGCCGTGTCCTGGGCCTGCGGCTGGGGCGCCGCGCTCTGGGCGGCAACCAGGGCGAAAGGCGCGGCCGAGAGCGCAGTCATCAGGCCAGCGGCGATCAACGTCTTGCGAATCAGGTTGTTCGTGCGCATGGGGATCTCCTGTGGTTGGAAGGCGTTGTCCATCAGACAGACGGATGGCGCTCGTCGCGGCATCCGTGGGGTCATGTCAGCAGCCCGGGCATGAATTGAAGATGGCCGGCGATAAATCTGTTCAGCACGGAATTACGCTTGGCAACGTCATGTCACGACGACGTTGGAAACGTGTTGTCCTGCCTAAGATCGTGGCAAGTGTGATCTTCATCACAGGCATGCCGTGAGAAAGCGTGAGCTTTCTTTTTGTGTGCGCACGCGGTCGTAGACGCTTTCGATACGAGTCGGTGGCTAACCTGCAGCGCACGTCTTCCGATGAAGACGGCGTCTTGTGAAATAGACGGCTATACGGCAAATTTGGGCGTCGAGGCACATTCTGTGCTGGCTTGATTTCGGGGGGGATCATGGCCGAGTTGGAGGTACGCGTCGTTTCAGAGCGAAGGGAAGGGCTCCTGGTGGAGCTGGGGCGCGTGGTCATGGAGTATGGGCACGTGCTCATTCGCCAGCGATTGGTGCAGGACGCCCAGGGCGCATGCCTCACCTTGGTCCTGCGTGGACCTGACGATCGGCAGCTCGCGCTGGAAGAAGCGCTTGGCACGCATCCGCGCGTACTCAGTTTCGAGTCGATGCGTCCGCAGTTTGACGGGGTGGAAGCCCTGGCCAGTCCGGTCGTTCCGGCACCGGTGCCGTTGAGCGCGATGCGTCCCGTCGCACCTCCTGAATCGGCGCCTATCGCGGCAGGTGCGGACGTCGCGCGTGTTGAGCGGATGCTGCCCAATCTCGCCAAGGACTATCCGCGCATCTTTCCCTGGTTGATCAACCTCGACTACGCCGTCGCCGCCGAAGCGCGTGATGCGTCGCTCTATCTCGCTGGTCGTCGCACCGGCGCATGGGTGCACAAGCGCGACTTCGCGCTGGGCGCCAAGCTGGAGCTGGGCGATGCCGTACGCCGTATTGCGCTACCGGCGATGCGCGTGCTCGTCACGGTGGAGCAGCGCGACAATCAACTGCATGTTCGTGGTTGTCCGCTTTGCCAGCCCGGCGGTGCATCCGGCGGGCGCTTCTTCTGCGGATTCATCGAAGGCCTGCTTTCCGGAGGCGTGGATTCGCACTCGGTCTTCGTACGGGAAACGAGCTGCCACAGCCTTGGCGCTTCCATGTGCGTGTTCGACATATCCCACTGATCGTCGCCCACGGAGTACGGCGGCAATTGCTGGGCGTCCGTAGCCAACATAAGGGGGAACAACATGCAGGACATGCATCAGCATTACAACGGAGTGCTGGTCGGGTTGTCTTACGCCGTCTCCGTGCTGGGATCGTTCACGGCACTCCAGCTCGCGCTCGGCATCCCGCTCGCGCAGAGTTCCAAACAGCGCTGGAGCGCGGTGCTTGCCGCGGGCGCAGCCATGGGCGGTGGCGCCATCTGGGCGATGCACTTCATTGCCATGCTCGCCTGCGACATGGGCACGCCGGTGACGTACAACATCGTGCTGACCTTGGCCTCGGCGGTGCTGGCGATCATCGCTTGCTCGCTTGGCCTGGCCATCGTGGGGCGGGGCAGTTTCCGTTTCATCAACCTGCTGTATGCCGGCGTGTTGATGGGGCTGGGCGTAGCGGGCATGCACTACATGGGGATGGCGGCCGTGTTGTCGTCGGCCCATGTGTCGTATGACGGCGGCATCGTCGCCTTGTCGCTGGCCATCGCCATCGTCGCGTCGATGGCCGCGTTGTGGCTGGCCTTCAACCTGCGCGGCGTGCTGCAGATGCTGGGCAGTGCATTGGTGATGGGGCTGGCGGTGTGTGGCATGCACTACACCGGCATGTCGGCGATGGAGCTGGCGCAGGGTGACATGCTGCCCGCGGGCTTTGCGCAAGGCATGCAGGGCGAGCACCTGGGCCTGATCATCTTTGTGGTGGTCGTGGCGCTGCTGGCGCTGGCTCTGGGGCTGAGTATCGTGCGCCAGCAGCGGCGCGCGGCATTGTCGATCTGAGCCGCTCGTTGCCGGCATAAACAAAACGGGGCGCCAAGGCGCCCCGTTTTGCTTCCATCGCCAAGGGATGGATTACTTCAGTTCGGTCTGGCTGGTGATGATCAGGCCGTCGTTCGCCATGCGCATGTCGCCATGCAGCGACTTGATGCGTGCAGCCTGCGCTTCCATGGATTCGAACTGCGCCTTGGAGCGCTCGGCCGTGGCCTTCGCGGCAGCCTGGGCTTGCGGATCGTCCGACTGGGCGGAGGCGGTGAGCTCAGCGATGCTCTCAGCCTTCTGTGCCATGGCCTTGACCCAGGCCTGGTACATCTCGCCGCTCAGGCTCAGGCGGCCGAGGCGACCGGCGTCGCCACCGGCGGCGTTGAGCAGCTCGCCGAGCTTGACGTCTTCGCCCTGGCCCACGGCCAGCGCGAGCGACTTCGGACCCATCGCGGCCCACACCGGTGCACCCAGCGGAGCGACCACTTCCGGCGGCAGCGGCACGGGCTTGCCGTCCGGGGTGAGCTTCATCTGCTGCAGGCCGGAGGCGGCCATCTGCGCCATGGCAAGCAGGCCGGCGGGATTGGCGGTGCCGATCAGGACGCGGCCGTTGAACTTCGGCATGGCGTTGCTGTTGCCGGGTTCAAAGCTGTCCAGCGCCACGCGCACACCCAGCAGGTCACCGACCGGCGGCACGGCGGCCTGCTGCGACATCAGGCCGATCTTGGCAAAGCTTTCGTTGAGGTCGGTCAGCGTGGGGCAGGTGAACGGCTTGGCGGCGACAGCGTCGGCCTGCGCGCTCCAGAAGGTACGCAACTGGGCGATCGGCACGGCGATGGTGATGTCGAACGGCGCGGTGCCGGCGGCGCCCAGGCCCGGTAGTTCCACCTTCATGCCGCTGAAGGCCTTGGTGACGTCGTCGGCCAGCGCCACGTCCCAGCGGATGTCCTGGTGCTTCTCGTCGAGCTTGGTGTAGCCAAAGCTCATCGACGGCACGCGCGAGGCGATGCGTGCGGCATCGCTTTCGCATGCCGGCGACACCTTCAGCTGGTTGGCCACCGGCTCACCGGTCTTGGCGGATTCCGACTGCGCGCGGGCCTTGATCAGTGCGTTGAACAACGGATCCTTGCCGCTGGCCGCCAGGGGCAGCAGGCGGGCCAGATCGACCTGGCCGATGGCCCACGGCTGGTAATCCTTCGCCTTGGCGAGCTTGTCGAGGCGGCCATCGTCCTGGATGTTCTTTTCCGGACGATCGAGGCCGAAGGCCAGGCGCAGGGTGGCTTCCGGCGCATCGGCAGGGAGGATGGCGGCAACGGCCTGCTTGCCGACTTCCGCCATCACGATCTGCATGCCGCTCTCGGCGGCGATGTGCTTGCGGTAGCTCTGGCCACCGATGGTTGCGGTGTCGAACGGCTTGCCATAGGCAGCCTCGAGGCGGCCGATGAAAGCGTCGAACGCCTTGGGGTCGGTCAGCTCGAAGCGCGCCACCGGCGACAGGCCCAGGCCGTAAACGACCGAGCGGCCCTTGATGTTGAGGCCGGCGTTCTGTGCGAACTGCGCGATGGTCTTGCCGTCCAGCTCGGCGATGATCGCCTTGAGCAGGCGCGACAGGTCGGGATCCTTCTCGGCCATCTCGTCGGCGGCGGAGCGCAGCTGGGCCATCTCCTGCGGCAACTGGGCATCGGCCTGGGCCAGCAGCGCCTTGCGCGTGTCGTCGTCGAGCACGTCGAGGTTGGCCACCACGTACGGCGTATCCGCCGGTACGAAGGCGAGAGGGGCATCCTTGTCCTTGTGGTGGCATGCAGCCAGCAGGACACCGGCGAGGCCCAGCGCGGCAATGCGCGTCGTCGATCGCATGTCTAATCCCTTGAGTGAGGTGATGTTGCGCCGCGCATTATGCCTGTATTTGTGACATGACGCGGTGCGCCACGGCCGCTTGGCCGTGGCTGGAGCCCGGTTTTGGGGTCTTTCGGGCCGGTCTTAGCGACCCAGTACTTCGGCGAGGACCGCCATGCGCACGAACACGCCATTGCCGACCTGTTCCAGGATGCGCGACTGCGGGCCGTCGGCCACTTCAGAGGCGATCTCGATGCCGCGGTTGAGCGGTCCGGGGTGCATCACCAGCGCGCCCTTGGCTGCGCGGGCGAGCCGGGTGTTGTCCAGGCCATAGCGATTGAAATAAGCCGCTTCGTCCGGCAGGTCCGTGGCGGCCATGCGCTCCTTCTGCAGGCGCAGCATGATGACTACGTCGGCACCTTCGATGGCGGCGTCGAAATCGTCGGTGAGCACGCAGCCCGGAAATTCCGCCTGCTCCGGCATCAGGGCCTGCGGCGAGCACAGGCGAATTTCTTTCGCGCCCATCGCCTTGAGCGCATGCACGTCCGAGCGCGCTACGCGCGAATGCTTCACGTCGCCGCAAATGACCACGGTGAGCTTGCTGAAGTCCGGGCGGTGCTGGCGGATGGTCAGCACGTCGAGCAGACCCTGCGTGGGATGCGCGCGGTTGCCGTCGCCGGCATTGATGACCGATACGCCGCTCATGGCATGGCGCACCAGTTCCTCCGGCGTGCCCGACACTTTGTGGCGTACCACGATGGCGTCCAGGTGCATCGCCTCCAGCGTGTGCAGCGTGTCGAACAGGGCTTCGCCCTTGCTGGTGGACGAGAAGCCGATGTCGAAGTTGATGACGTCCGCGCCGAGGCGGCGTGCGGCGAGTTCGAACGATGTGCGCGTACGTGTGGACGCTTCGAAGAACAGGTTGAGGATGGTGCGGCCGTTGAGCAGGTCCAGCTTGCGCGTACCGTGGGCGCAGCCGTCGCGCATGGTTTCGGCCCGGTCGAGCAGTCGCTCGATGGTCTCGCGAGGCAGGTGTTCCAGGGTGGTGAGGTGGCGCAGGCGAGAGCTCATGGCGGGCGGAAGTCCGTTCGGAGGGTCAGTGACCGGTGGTTTCGGAAGCGAGCCAGCGTTCAAGAATCACCGCGGCGGCTTCGGCGTCGATCGTGGCGGCGTCGCTTTTCTTCTTCAGTCCCGCGGCGCGCGCGCTGGCGAAACGCTGCGCGGCTTCCTGCGAACTGTAGCGCTCGTCCGTCATCGCAATCGGGAGGTTATAGCGCTGGACCAACTTGTCGGCAAAGCGGCGCGCGTTCTTGCTGGCGGGTTGCTCTTCGCCTTCGAGCGTCAACGGCAGGCCAACTACCAGCGAGTCGGGCATCCATTCCTTGCGGAGCGCATCGAGTCTTGACCAGTCGGGTTCGCCATCGCGGACGGAAATCGCCGCGAGGCCGCGCGCGCTGCCCGTAAAACGATTGCCCACCGCGACGCCGATCAGGCGGCTGCCCACATCGAAGCCGAACACACAGCTCATGCGTGCCCTGCGTAGCCGGGCAATTGCAGCGGATCGACGCCAACGAGTCCCGCGGCGGCGCTCCAGCGCTCCTCGAGCGGCGTGTGGAAGACCACGCGTTCGCTGGCCTCGGCGGTGAGCCAGGTGTTGTCCTTCAATTCCTGCTCAAGCTGTCCGGCGCTCCAGCCGGCATAGCCCAGCGCCATCATGGCGAGGCGCGGGCCTTCGCCGTGGGCCATGGCAATGAGAATGTCGCGCGAGGTCGTCACCGACCACTCGTCGTTGATGCGGTAGCTCGATTCCCAGTGGCCGGGTTCGCGGTGCAGCACGAAGCCGCGCTCCTGCTGCACGGGGCCGCCGATCAACACGGGAGCATCGGCCAGTTCGAGGTCGCTGCACTCCAGCTTCATCTGTGCAAGCACGTCGCCGAGGCGGTACTCGGAAAGCTGGTTCACCAGCAAGCCAACCGCGCCATCTTCATCGTGCTGGCAGATAAAGGCCACGCCACGCGAAAACGGCGGCTCGGCCAAGCTGGGCATGGCGATCAGAAACTGACCGGCGAGAGAGGGTGGCTGGGCATGAGGAGTGAGCATGGGGGCATTGTAAGCCCCCGGGCGAGATGTGAGTGAAGAGAAGTGAGAGCGGGCGGGCCGCCTTTCGCTAACTTCTCACTTCTTCTTCACTCACGCCGGGCTCACTTGCTGTGCAACGTGTCGTTGGGCATGAACTGCCATGTGCGCGTGATGTTCAGCTCGTCGATGCGTTCCTTGTCGGGCGGCAGCGCAGGGAAGGGCGCGGCGAGGCGCACGATGCGCTGGGCAGCGGCGTCCAGCAGAGGCTGGCCCGAGCTTTGCACTACCTCGATACCCTTCACGGAGCCGTCGCGGTTCAGCGTCACCGTCATCAGCACATCGCCGTGCAGGCCGCGGCGGCGTGCTTCGTTGGGGTAGTTGAGGTTGCCCACGCGCTCCACACGATCCACCCAACCGCGCATATAGGCCGCGTAGACGTATTCCTTGGTGTTGGAAGAGATGAATTTCTTCTTCGGGCGCTTGGCGTACTTCTCGCTCTGGTTGCGCACCTCGGCGGCCAACTGCGCCATTTCCTGCTGGCGCTTGAGCTCTTCCGGGGACTCCGGAAGATCCTGCGGCGTCTGCTCCAGCTTTGCCGTGTCGGTGTTGACGCTGTAGTGGCTGTTACCGGTGGTGGTGAGCAGCTTGTCGTTGGTCGCTTCCTGCGGGCGCGGCGCACTGGCCTCGACCGGCTTGGGCGCCACGCCGTTGGACGGGCGGGGCAGGTCGCCGGAAACCGGCTGCGACGGACGGGCGGCCTTGTCGCTTTCGCCGCCGCCGCTGTTATTGGCTTGGGCCAGGAAGTCCGCCTTGTCCGGCGCCTCGCGGTTGGCCACGTCCACCAGGGTGACGTCGAGCGTGGGCAAGCTCGGCTTGGCCTTCACGTAGGTGAAAGTGATGCCCAGGATCACCACCCCGTGCAGCAACAGCGAGAAAAGCATCGTGGCGCCGAACATGTCGGCGCCGGTGCGGACAGCGGGTTGGCTCACGCGGCGCGGGTTCCGATTCGGGTTTGTTCAATGACATCGAACAGCTGACCCGCGATATTAAGCCCGAATTGGGCATCCAGTTCGCGCACACACGTCGGCGATGTGACGTTGATCTCGGTGAGGTAGTCACCGATCACGTCCAGGCCGACGAACAGCAGTCCACGGCGACGCAGTTCCGGCGCCACCTGCGACACGATCCAGCGGTCGCGGTCGCTCAGTGGCACGCCCACGCCGCGGCCACCCGCCGCCAGGTTGCCGCGGAAGTCGCTGCCCTGCGGGATGCGGGCAAGCGCGTACGGCACCGGTTCGCCATCCACCACCAGGATGCGCTTGTCGCCCGAGGTGATCTCCGGGATGAACTTCTGCGCCATGGTGAACTGCTTGTGCTCGCCCTTGGGGCCGGCCGCGATCAGCGTCTCCAGCATGGAGTTCAGGTTGCTGTCCCCGGCCTTCACCCGAAAGATGCCGCGCCCACCCATGCCGTCCAGCGGCTTGAGCACCACCTCGCCGTGGGTGGCCACGAAGGCGCGCAGCTCGGCCGCGTCGCGGGTCACCAGGGTCGGGGCCATGCACTGGGGAAAGTGCAGGGCGAAGAGCTTCTCGTTGCAGTCACGCAGGGCCTGGGGCCGGTTCACCACCGTCACCCCGGCGCTTTCGGCCAGCTCGGCCACCATGGTGTCGTAGATGAACTGGGCGTCGACCGGCGGATCCTTGCGCATCAGCACCACGTCCATGCCCCGCAGGTCGCGCCACTCCGGCTCGCCGAGCACGTACCAGCCCGAGGGGTCGTCACGGACGGACAGGGGCGCCAGGCGGGCCCAGGGCTCGCCGCTGCGGATGGCCAGGTCGCCCTGCTCCATGTAGAACAGGCTGTGGCCGCGCCGCTGGGCTTCCAGCAGCATCGCGAAGGAGGTGTCCTTGGCGATCTTGATCGCGCCGATTGGGTCCATCAGTACGGCGACCTTGAGGGTCATCGTCATTCTCCGGTAGTAGAGCGTCTTCACCATTCGACGCCCGGCCTCGGCCGGGCGGCAGCGTGGCAGTGTATGTCGTCCGGGGTGGGAGATTGCGTTGATCGATCCAACGATCAAGTGGTCGCTCCCGGAGGTCAAGCGGACGGGATTGTCCTTGCAGGGAAACGTTGCCGACCGGCCCCTCGGTCGGCTTCCGGCGGCGGCAAACCGTTCGATTCAATGACGTAGAACGCTTTACTTAAGATTTCAGCTTGACGTCACGTCGGGCAGGCGGTAAACAGCAACGCACGAGTGCCTGCCGGCTGAACGATAGCCGTACGTCTTGCCGACGTACGTGTTGGTGTCTTCCAATGGGACCGCTACCAACCGGTGGGCGGTTTCACGGTTTACCTGAGCCAGGGGCGGGTCGCAGGGGGGTGTTGTGAACTTGAACATAAGTGGAAATGGCCTGGCCGGCCTCAAGGTCATGGTTATCGACGACTCGAAAACCATCCGTCGTACCGCCGAAACCTTGCTGAAGAAAGAGGGTTGCGACGTGCTTACGGCCGTGGATGGCTTCGAGGCGCTCGCCAAAATTTCTGATCAGAAGCCGGCGATCATCTTCGTCGACATCATGATGCCGCGTCTTGATGGCTATCAGACGTGCGCACTGATCAAGAACAATCCGCAATTCCGCGGCACGCCTGTCATCATGCTCAGCTCGAAGGACGGGCTGTTCGACAAGGCGCGCGGCCGCATCGTGGGCGCGGAGCAATATCTGACCAAGCCATTCACAAGGGACGAACTGCTTGGCGCAATTCATCGACATGTCGTTACGGTCTAAGTCCGGCGACTACAGGGTCTGAGGGGGACCTGTGGCCAATATTCTCATCATCGACGATTCGCCGACGGACGTGCGCGTGTTCACTACGCTGCTCGAGCGCGCGGGGTATCAGGTCGATTCCATCGGCAACGCTGAAGAAGGTATCGAGCGTGTGCGCGAGCTGAAGCCGGATCTGGTCATCATGGACGTCATCATGCCGGGCATGAATGGCTTCCAGGCTACGCGCACGCTGACGCGCGACCCGATGACGTCCAACATTCCGATCGTCATGATCACCACCAAGTCGATGGAAACCGATCGCGTGTGGGGCCTGCGCCAGGGTGCGCGGGCCTTCATCACCAAGCCGGTCAACGAAAAAGACTTGCTGGCATGCATCAACGACCTTCTGCCGAACGCGGCATGAGGCGATGACGATGAGCCAGACCGCCTCGCTCACACCTTTCGAAATCCTCGCCCGTTACGAACGCCTGTCGCTTGCGCACGCTTCCGGTACGCCGGAGAAGCTGGAGGCACCCGGCCTCTGGCGTGGCATCGGTTATCGCGCGGGCAGCCGTTTGTTTGTCAGCGGCATCGATGAGATCAGCGAACTGCTGGCCGTGCCGTCGTTGACGACGGTGCCGGGTACGCAACCCTGGTTGCTGGGCGTGGCGAACGTGCGCGGCAACCTCGTGCCGGTCATCGACCTAGCGCGTTTCCTGTTGGGCGAGCGCACGCTGCTGACCGAACGCACGCGACTCCTCGTCGTGCGCCAGGGCGCAGGCAGCGTGGCGCTGATGGTGGATGAGGTCTTCGGGCAGCGTACGGTCGATGCGGAGCAGCGTCGTCACGCCGAGCAGGAAGACGATCCGCGCCTGGCACGTTTTGTGGATGATCGCGTAGGCGAACCGCGACTGGCTGTCTTCAGTATGGGCAAGCTGGTTCGCGCGCCGGACTTCCGTCAGGCCGCGGCCTGACCCGCAACGGTTGAAAGACAAGTAGGACCGGCGCTGCGCGAGGCCGGAATCAGGGCGATGATCCGACGCCTTCGCCGGCATGAGCGGCGGGGCGTAGAAGGGCGAGGTGAGCGAAATGAGCACTACAGGGGGCGTGGGCAAGGAGCGAGGTTATACAGGCCTCATCATTGCGCTGGTCATTGCGTTCGGTTTCACAGGCTTCGACTTCGCCATGCTCACCTTGCGTGGCCGCGAGGATGCACAGGCAACGGGGCTGACGACCCAGATCCAGGTGTTGTCGCAGCAGACGGCAAAGCTCGCGCTGGAAGCGGCGGACGGTAACGTCGACTCCTTCAAGGAGCTCGAAACCAACCGCAACACCATCGACTCGGCCATTCAGCGCCTCAACAAGGGCGATGAAAAGGGCGGCATGAAGCCCTATGCCGACAGCAACGCCACGCCGGCCGGTCGTGCCGTCAGCGCGCTCAGCACGGCCTGGGGCCAGCTCGATGCGGACATCGGCAAGATCCTCTCCAACAAGGCGCTGGTGGTGGACTCCGCCCAGCGTGCCGGTACCCTCGGCCGCGAACTGCCGCTGCTGAACTCCAGCATGGAGCAGGTGGTGAACATCCTGCAGCAGCGCGGCGGCAGCGCGGAGCAGACCTACACCTCGGCTCGCCAGATGGTGCTGGCTGACCGAATGATCCGCCGAGTGCAGGAAGTGCTGCAGGGTGGTGACGCTTCGCAGCCGGCCGCCGACGGCCTGGCGCGCGACGGCCAGCTCTACGGTTCGGTGCTCAAGGGCCTGCTCGAAGGCAACACCGAAGTGGGCGTGCGCGCCATGGGCGACGCCAACGCGCGCAAGATCCTTGCCGACATGCAGACCCAATGGGATGCCCTGCAGGATCCGGTGGGCAAGCTGGTCACCGCCGCGGGTAACCTCAGCGACGTGAAGCGCGCCGGCAACCAGGCGTCGCTGGATTCGCAGAACGTGCTGTTGCGCGCGAACGAACTGGCCGACCAGATCGGCAAGCTGCCGACCCGCCGCCTGTTCCCCAACCTCTGGCTGGGTGTGCTCGGTGCGGTTGGCGCGGCGGCCTTCCTGGTGATCCTGGTCGTGCAGCTGATCGCCGACCAACGCCGTCGCTTCCAGGAGTCGACCGAACTCAATCAGCGTAACCAGGAGGCCATCATGCGCCTGCTGGACGAAATGGGTTCGCTCGCCGAAGGTGACCTGACCGTCAAGACCACGGTGACCGAGGACATCACGGGCGCCATCGCCGACTCGGTGAACTACGCCATCGACGAGTTGCGCACCCTGGTGACGACGATCAACGAGACGTCGGAGCAGGTGTCGTCCTCCGCCCAGGAAACGCAGACCACCGCGCGCCACCTGGCCGAGTCCGCGCAGAACCAGGCCCAGCGCATCAGCACAGCCACCACCGCGATCAACCAGATCGCGAGCCTGATGGATACCGTGTCGAAGGATTCCGCCGAGTCGGCCGACGTGGCCGAGCGCTCGGTGAAAATCGCTTCGCGCGGTGCCGAAGTGGTGCGCGAAACCATCTCGGGCATGGACTCCATCCGCGACCAGATCCAGGAAACGTCCAAGCGCATCAAGCGACTGGGTGAATCCTCGCAAGAGATCGGCTCCATCGTGGAACTGATCAACGACATTGCCGAGCAGACCAATATCCTCGCCTTGAACGCCGCCATCCAGGCGGCGTCGGCGGGCGAAGCGGGTCGTGGCTTCGCGGTCGTGGCGGACGAAGTGCAGCGCCTCGCGGAACGCTCCGCGAGCGCTACGAAGCGAATCGAAACGCTGGTGCAGACCATTCAGTCCGACACCAACGAAGCGGTGAACTCGATGGAACAGACCACCGCGGAAGTGGTGGCCGGCGCCCGACTCGCGGAAGACGCGGGTAGTGCGCTGGGGGACATCGAGCGTGTGTCGCACGACTTGTCGGCGCTGATTCAGAACATCTCCACCCAGGCGCGTCAGCAGTCGACCGCGGCATCCGATATTTCGGTGTCAATGAATGCGATCCAGGAAATCACCTCGCAGACCTCGCAGGGCGCAAGCCAGACGGCCGACTCGATCGGTTACCTGGCCCAGCTGGCGAGTGATCTGCGTCGTTCGGTGGCCCACTTCAAGCTGCCGGGTTGAGTGAGTAGTTGGCTGATAACGATTTTCACAGGGGGCAACCTCGCCGGTTGCGTGACAAACCGTTACGTGGCCGCTGAGAGGGGCGCATGAGACTTCAAGACCATATCGATTTCACCACGCTGCAGTGGGTCAAGCCCGAGCTCGACGAGACGCTCGCCCTTGCCCGCGAGGCGTTGGAGTCCTACGTCGACAACCCGAACAACCGGGATGCGATGCGTTCCTGCGCGGATAGCCTGCACCAGGTGCACGGCACGCTGCGCATGGTCGAGCTGTACGGCGCGGCCATGGTCACCGAAGAGATGGAGACGCTTGCGATCTCCCTGCTCGAGGACCACGTTGCCCAGCGCGAGGACGCCTATGCCGCACTGATGCGCGGCCTGATGCAGTTGCCCGATTACCTCGAGCGCCTCTCCGGCGGTCATCGCGACGTGCCGGTGGTGCTGCTGCCGCTGCTCAATGACCTGCGTTCCAGTCGCGGACAGCAGGCGCTGCACGAATCGGCGCTGTTCACCCCGAACCTCGAAGTTGCGCTGCCCGCCCAGGCGCCGGCCGCCATCCATGGCGTCGCCGCTGAGCGTCAGCGCAATGAAGTCACCACGCTGCGCCTGCGTTTCCAGCAGCAGTTGCTGTCGTGGTTCCGTGGGCAGGGCGGCGACCAGCAGTTGGCCGGCATGATCCAGACGCTGGACGCCATCACCGCGCGCTGCCAGACCATCCCGGGCCGTCGCCTGTGGTGGATCGCCGCCGGCGTGCTGGAAGGTGTGCAGCAGGGTGCGCTGAAGACCCAGACGGGCGAAGTGCGCCAATTGATCGGCAAGGTCGATCGCAGCATCCGCCAGCTCGTGGAGCATGGCGAAGCCAGCCTGCGCGGCGGCGATGCCGATGAACTTGCCCGCAAGCTCCTCTACGTCGTGGGCCAGGTCCGCCAGGGCAGCCCGCGCATGGAGCTGTTGCGCCAGACCTACTCCCTCGACGCACTGCTGCCCGAACAGAGCGAAGTCGAGCATGCGCGCGGCTCGATGGCCGGTCACAACCGCGCCTTGCTCGATTCCGTGGCCAAGGCGTTGAAGGACGACCTGCTGCGCGTGAAGGAATCGCTCGACCTGTTCCTCCGGCAGACTGACGCCGACCCCGCCCAGCTCGCCGGCCAGACCGAGGTCCTTGAGCGCGTGGGCGACACGCTGGGCATGCTTGCACTGGGCGTACCGCGCCGCGTGGTGAACGAGCAGCGACGCGTGCTCGAAGAAATCGCCAATCGCGTGCGCGCGCCCGACGAAGAGCTGCTGCTCGACGTCGCCGGAGCACTGTTGTACGTCGAAGCGTCGCTGGACGATCACATCGAAAGCCTCGGTGCCGATGGGGAAATCGTCACCGAATCGCCGACCGCCATGCTGCCGCGCAGCGAGGCCCGCCATATCCTCGCCACGCTGATGCACGAGGCGACCGCCAACACCGGCAAGGTGAAGGACGCCATCGTTGCGTACGTCGAATCCGGCTGGCAGTCGCATCAGCTCGGCGAGGTTGGCGCCCAGATGGACGAAGTGGCAGGCGCCATGCGCATGCTGTCCGCGCCGCGTCCGGCCGAACTGGCCGAGGGCATCGGCCGCTTCGTCGGCAATGAATTGCTGATCGACCGCCGCGTGCCCAGCACCGCGCAGATGGATCACCTCGCCGACGCGCTGGCGGCGCTCGAGTACTACCTCGAAGCCGCGCGCGAGCACCGCGGTGGTCTTGAACACATTCTCGATGTCGCCGAGCACAGTCTTGGCAGCCTGGGTTACTGGCCGCCGCCGGCTGCCCGTGTGGCGGCCGAAGACGATATGGGCGAGGCGCCGGAGCACATCGCACGCGCCGCCGATGCAGCGCTGGCTGCTGCGCTTGCCAACCAGCCTGATCTATCCGAGAGCGTCAGCCTTGCCTATGGCGAGGATCTCACCGGCTTGATCGTCGGGCACAGCGAAACGCCGCATCCCGAGCCGCAGGAGATCATTGGCCTGCGTCTGGCCGACACCGTCCACGTCACGCCGCAAGAGCCAGTGCACGACGGCGAAGAAGACTGGATCGAGATCGAAGAAGAGGTTGTCGAGGAAGTTCCGGTTGCCGGCGCAGGAGCGGTCGATGCTGGTTTCCAGACCAGCACCGCGGGCATCGACGACGACATTCGCGACATCTTCCTGGAGGAAATGCAGGAAGAGATCGACAGCCTGCACGCCGCCCGCAAGACGTGGCTGGCCGATGCGCAGCAGTTCGACGCGCTCACCTCCATTCGCCGCTCCTTCCACACGCTCAAGGGTTCCGGTCGCCTGGTCGGCGCCACCTTGCTGGGCGAGTTCTCGTGGAAGGTGGAGAACATGCTCAATCGCGTGCTGGATCAGTCGATCCCGCCGAACGAGGGCGTGCAGGAAGTGGTTTCCGCCGCCATCGACGCCCTGCCGCAATTGCGCGCCGCGCTGATGGGCGAGGGTGCGGTGACCGCACCGGTCATGGCGATCACGGAGATTGCCGAACGCCTCTCCGCTGGACAGGCGGACGCGCGCATGGCCGACGTGCCGACTTCCGGTGCGACCGAAACCGTGCGCCGCATCGTGCGCCGCCGCGTGCCACGCGTGAATGTGGCCGCGGACGCCATTCCCGCCGCCAGCCTTGCCGATATCGAAACGACGCACGTCGAGCCGATCGCTCCGGCGCACATGGACGACGTCTTCGACGCGCCCGTCATGCCGCCGATCGACCCAGTGCTACTGGAAATTCTGCGTAGCGAAGTGGCGCAATACCTGGCTACCATCCGTACCGCGATCAACCGCGTCGACGGCGAGCTTCGCGTCGAAGACAGCCTGTTGCGTGCCGTGCATACGTTGCATGGCGCCATCGCCATGGTCGACATCCCGGTGTTGACGCAGCTGTTGTCGCCGCTGGAAAGCCTGCTCAAGCGCCTGCGCGCCGCTGGCCGGCCGCTGTCGCCGGAGGGCGTGCTGCTGTTGAGCCAGAGCGCCGATGCCGTCGATCACGTGATGGGCCAGTTCGATGCGCCCTCGCCGCAGTTGCCGGACCTGGAAGGCCTGATCCATCGCCTGACCGAGCTGCGCGACAGCCAGCCGGAGCCGAAGGTCGCGCACGTTCTGTTCGAAACGCCAGCCGACGCCCTGGACGAAGCATCGCCGCACGCTATCGACACATCGCACGAGGATTCGCTCGGCGCATCGCTCGACGAAGCGCTTTCGCATGCCTCGCTGCCCGTGGAGCACATCGAGCTGTCGGCACCGCCCCCGGCATCCGCCAGCGATGAGTACTCCGACGAGCTGCTCGCCGCGCTGGGCGAATACGATCTGGATGCGCACCTGCCCACATCGGAGCCGGTATCGGAGACGCCGCACCACGCGCCGGTGGAAGACAAGGCCGAGGACGACGAGCTTGCCGCGGCCTATGCCAGCCTGCTCGGCGAAGCCGAGACGCTGGAAATCGGCCCGGTAACCGACGAACCCGACGCGCTAGCCGAACACGTCGGCGTGCACGAACTGCATATCGATGAGACGGAGCCGTCCGTCGAAGCCGGGTCCGTCGCGCACCACGTCATCGAAGAGCTCGAGGTGCCGCACGTTGGCGCGGCCGCCGACGGCGAGCATGCGGCGGCCATGGACGAACTGCCGACCATCGACCATCTGCCGATCGAGGAGATCGAGCTGGAGGCGCCGGCGATCGACGTGCCGGACGAAGCGATCGTGCTGGAAACGCCGGTCATCGAATGGCCGGAGCCGGAAGCGACCGAATCCACGCACGAAGCGCCGGAAGTCGAAGCGCTCATGGCGTCGGACCATCAGCAGGTTCCGGAAGCGTCCATGGTGCCGGAACAGCACGTGGCTCCGCTGGAGCCCGTGGCACCGGTGGAAGCGCTCGAGGAAAGCGCTCTGCCGCACCATCAGATCGACCCCGACCTGCTGGAAATCTTCATCGAGGAAGCTCGCGAAATCCTGGATCACTCCGACGGTGTGCTCGCCCAGTGGCGTGCGGAGCCGACGGCGGTCGAGCACCTTGCCGAGATCCAGCGCGACCTGCACACGCTCAAGGGTGGTGCGCGCATTGCCGGCATGGTGCCGGTGGGCGACCTGACGCACGCCATCGAAACCGCGCTGGAGAAGCCGCTGCATGCGGACTCCGCGCATATCGGTGAAATGATCGCCGCGCTGGAAACGGGCTTCGACCAGTTGCACGGGCTTGTGCAGCTTGTGTCGCAGGGACGACCCGCGCCGTATCCGCAGGCTCTCATCGACCGCTTCCTGGCCATGGCTGGCGGTAGCGCCGAAATTGCGTCTACGTCTAGCTCGGCGACGGCAACGGCTGAAGAGTCGGCTCATGTGGTGCCGTTCCTGGCCCGCGTGGCAGCGCCGCTGCCGGACCTGTTGCCGGAAGAACGCGAAGAATCGTCGGCCACGCCGCAGGAACAGATCCGCGTCCGCGCCGAACTGCTCGACTCGCTGGTGAACCATGCGGGCGAGGTGGCGATCTACCGTTCGCGCCTCGAACAGCAGGTGGCCGGCTACCGCTTCAACCTGGTCGAACTCGACCAGACGGTGCAGCGTCTGCGCGGGCAGCTGCGCATGATGGAAATCGAAACGGAAGCGCAGATCATCGCGCGCTTCCAGCGCGAGCATCGTGAGGCCGGCATCTCGGTGTTCGACCCGCTTGAGCTCGACCGCTTCTCGCAGCTTCAGCAGTACTCGCGTGCACTGGCCGAGTCGGTCTCCGACCTTGTGTCCATTCAGGGCATGTTGGACGAATTGACGCGCCAGGCCGAAACGCTGCTGATCCAGCAGTCGCGCGTGAGCTCGGAGCTGCAGGAAGGTCTGCTGCGCACGCGCATGCTGCCGTTCGACACCATGGTGCCGAACCTGCGCCGCACGCTGCGCCAGGCCGCACAGGAAGAGGGCAAGGGCGCCCAGCTCTACGTGGAAGGCGCCCACGGCGAAATGGATCGCAACCTGCTCGACCGCATCAAGGCGCCGTTCGAGCACATGCTGCGCAACGCCGTCGCGCACGGCATCGAGGCGCCGGCCGAGCGCCGCAAGGCCGGCAAGCCGGAGGAAGGCTCCGTGCGCATCCGCGTGGCGCGCGAAGCCACCGAGGTGGTCGTGCGCGTCACCGACGACGGCCGTGGCCTTGATCGCGAGGCCATCCGCCACCGCGGTGTGGAGCGCGGTCTGATCCGTGCCGACGCCCGCCTCACCGACGACCAGGTGCTCGCGCTCATCACGCAGCCCGGTTTCTCCACGGCCAGCACCGTGACCCAGCTTGCGGGTCGCGGCGTGGGCATGGACGTGGTGGCGAACGAAATCAAGCAGCTCGGTGGCGCGCTGTCGATCGAATCGAAGGAAGGGCAGGGCACCACGTTCGTGCTGCGCCTGCCGTTCACGCTGGCGGTCACGCAGGCCATCCTGGTGCGCATCGGCGAATCCACCTTCGCCATCCCCATGACTTCGGTGCAGGGCGTGGCGCGCATCAGCCCGGCGGAATTGGCTGAGCGCATGGCCGATGCCGAGCCGACTTTCCCATACGGCGGCGAAACCTTCGACATCCACGAGCTGTCCAGCCTGCTGGGCACATCGGCAAGCAATATCGCCGACGAAGAGCAGATTCCGCTGCTGCTGACCCGCGCGGGCGATCTCCGCGCCGCCATCCGCATCGACGCCGTGATCGGCTCGCGCGAAATCGTGGTGAAGTCGGTGGGTCCGCAGATCAGCTCGGTGCCCGGCATCCTTGGCGCGACCATCATGGGTGACGGCTCGGTGCTGATCATTCTTGACCTGGCACCACTGGTGCGTCATGGCATCGCCCGTCGCCAGGCGCGACTGGACGAAGGCCTCAGCGCCGTGGCCACGCCGGTGGTCGACGAGCCGCGCGTGCGTCCGCTGGTGATGGTGGTCGACGACTCCATCACCATGCGCAAGGTCACCGGCCGCGTGCTGGAACGTCACGAGTACGAAGTCGCCACCGCGAAGGACGGCGTCGATGCACTCGAGAAGCTGCACGAGCGCGTGCCTGACCTGATGCTGCTCGACATCGAGATGCCGCGCATGGACGGCTACGAGCTGGCCACGCACATGAAGGCCGATCCGCGACTGCGCGACGTGCCGATCATCATGATTACCTCGCGAACCGGCGATAAGCATCGCCAGCGCGCGTTCGACATCGGCGTGGACCGCTACCTCGGCAAGCCGTACCAGGAGGCCGAACTGCTGGCGCAGATCGGTGAGGTGCTCGAACAGCGCGCCACGGAGTCGCTCAATGGCTGAAACGGCAACTGCGGTAGCGTTGTTGTTCGATGACGTGGAGCTTGGCGGTCAGCTGCGCGAGGCGCTGCGCGAACGCGGCGCCAGGATCGTGCACGAAGGCGCACTGTCCACCCTGAGCAAACAGATGCTCGACACCACCGGCGCGGAAGTGCTGGTGGTGAACCTGGACGAAGAGGCCGAGGACGATATCGATCGGCTTTATGACGTGATCGATGGCGATCGGCCGCGCGTGGTGTTCAACGACGCCGCCGCAAGCCGTTCGCTCGATGGCTGGGATAGGGCGCGTTGGGCGCGCCATCTGGCCGTGAAGGTCATGGCCCAGGGTGATCTCGACCCGCCGCGCCCGCAGGGGGCGCCGGTGGTTCCGGAGGTTACCGATGCTGTTGTCATGGAAAGTCCGGACACGCCGCATGTTGCCGGTCTCCCAGAATCCGTGCCGGCGTTGGCTGCGTTCGAAGCGCCGAACGTGTCGCCCGTCGTTGGCGCCACGGCGGTGGAATCCGAATCGCTGGCCGCCGAACTCGAAGCGCTGCTGGCCGCCGACGAGCCGGTGGCCGAAGAACATCCGGTCACCCCGTCGCCGCTTCATGCGCATGAGGAACTGGGGCACGCCGACGATTTCGCCGCGCTGATGGACACACCCATCGAGGTCGAGGACGACTTCGGTTCGGGCCTGAAATTTTCCGCCGAGGATGAGTTGCCGGCCCTGCATGATGGCCACTTTGGCGCACACACCGATGAAATCGCGTCGGCCGACCATGGCGTTGGATCCGGCCTGAAGTTCGGCAGCGATGCCGAGCTGCCGCCGTTGCACGACGGTAGGTTTGGCCTCGATACGCTAGACACGCAAGGGCACGCGCCCCTCGACGAGTCGCTGGTGGAATCGGCGCTGCGGCCGATGCCGTCGTTCCAGCTGGATCACCTGGCGCTGGAACCACTCGACGATTCGTTTATCTCCACGACGGTGGGCAAGGAGGCTTCGTCGTCCTTGCTGGGGTTGGCTTCGAGCTGGTCACTGGTCGACGAAGACGATGCGCACGAGCACGCACCTGCGCCGACGCCGGAAATCAATCGTTCCACCGAATTTGGCATCGAAAAACTCAGTGCTGCGGATTTCCTGGCGCCAGAAGGCGGCGCAGAAAAGGACTCCATCATCGAGCCCGGCATGAAGCTCGAGCTGGTGTCGATGGAAGAAGCGCTGGCGCCGCGGGAGTTCGATAGCGACGGCACGGAGATGATGCTCACCGAACTGGATGGCGCGATTGGTCGCCTGCTCGTTCTCGGCGCGGCGGCTGACAGCCTGGAAGCAGTGTGCTCGTTCCTGTCCATGCTGCCGCCGAACCTGCGTGCAGCCGTGCTGCATGTCCAGCACCTGGGCGGCAAGACCGCCGAGACGCTGTCAGAGACGTTGACCCGCTACTGCGAGCTGCCGGTACGGGTCGCCGCGCCCGGCGTGCGCGCTCGCGTGGGCGAAGTGCTGGTGGTTCCCGCAGGACAGCAGGCACGCATCCACCGCGATGGCCGCGTGGACCTGCAACCGCTGGAAAACAACGACGTGCGCAGTTCCCCGATCGATGCCAGTTTCACCATGGCGGCCAATGTGTTCGGCCGCAATGCGCAGGCCATCGTATTCGCGGGACAGGCCAACGACGCATTGGGTGGCTGCCAGGCCATCCATGATCGTGGCGGACAGGTGTGGATCGAGTCGTCCGATGGCCAGTACGCCGATATGGTGCACGGCATCGAGGCCGAGCGCCTGCACAGTTATTCGGGCACGCCAGCCGAACTGGCGGCGCGCCTGCTGGAAGAGATGTCGATGGAGGGCCGGCGATGAGCGATCTGCCACTACCGCGTGAAATCCGTTGCGTACTGGTGCCAGTCGGCAACCTGCGCCTGTTGCTGCCCAATGCCACCGTCGCCGAAGTGATCACCATGCCCGCGACCGAGCCGGTGGAAGGCTCGCCCGCGTGGTTGCTTGGTCGTATCGCATGGCGCGGCTGGCGTGTGCCGCTGGTGTCGTTCAATACGCTGGCGGGCGCCGGCGAGGGCGACAGCGAACAGGCGGTGCGCGTGGCCGTGCTGAAGGCGCTGGGTGATCACGCGGATCTGCCGTTCATCGCAGTGGTGACGCAGGGTTTTCCGCGCCTGACCACACTCAATGCCGAGCTGATCATTCCGACGCATGACGGTGCGCCGTTGCCGCCGGGCGTGCGGGCGCAGGTGCTGGTGCGCGATGACATCGCGGTGATTCCGGACCTGGAAGGTATCGAGGCGGAACTGGTCGAGTTGCTCGAACTCGCGAGCTGAGCTCGCCGCTCTTCTCCCTCTCCCCTGCGGGGAGAGGGTTGGGGTGAGGGGCGGGTGCTCGCCTTACCATTTCATTCTTCAGCCATCACCCCTGCGAAAGCAGGGATCTAATGACTTTGCTCTTGGCCTTTGGTCTCGTGCGTCTCCGCGATCTGGCCGCCTACGCAGCGGGCGTTTCGACCTTCTGCCGAAGGCCAAGTCACTTTTCTTTTGCTGGCCCACGCACGCGCAGGAGCGCGTGCGAACGGCGAAGCCGGCCCGTACGCGGGGAGGTGCCATGGATGGCACCGGCTTTGAGGAGCGAGGAAGGGCGCAGGGCGGGATGCCCGGAGTCAAAGATCCCACGGGGACTAGCTTCGCGTCGAAAGTAACCCAAAGAAAATGGCCTCTAGAGCGCCGATAGCACCGTGTTGAATACGAGCCTTGGAGCTCGAGGTAATCGGCGCTGGGCGATCCATTCGACCTGCTGTACGGCTACACCTCAACGCGCCATGGCGTAGAGGTGCTCTGCATGGCGTGGGATACAAGCACGCAAGCGTGAGGAATCCGTGTTGCCTGGCAACCTTCGCCTCAACACAGGGCGGGTACTTCAATGGGCTTCGCAACGCGCCGTCGCGAAGAGGGCTTAAAGCGAAGCGTCGCTGTAGGTTAGGGGTGAGTCACGAAAGAGAGGGCGGGCGCTCCGCAGCCACGCTCAGCCGCCCTCAAACATCCCCATGCAACGCCTGCAGCGCCGCCAGCGCGGCCAGGCCGGCCGTCTCCGTACGCAGAATGCGCGGGCCCAGACGCAGACCGATGAAGCCGGCGTCCGCCAGCGCGGCGGTATCGCGCTGCCCCAGCCCACCCTCGGGGCCGACCACCAGCACGCCGCCAGTTGCCGAAAATTGCAGTTCGCCGGGACGACGCGTGCCTTCGGGCAACAGTGCCAGGCGCAGGGCGCCGTCCTGCGGAAGCTGGCGCAGCCACTGCTCCAGCGGCACGGCGGGCAGCACCTCGGGCAGGCGGGCGCGGCCGCTCTGTTCGCACGCGCTGGCAACCACGGCCTGCCAGTGGGCCAGGCGTTTTTCCGCGCGGCCGGCGTCCAGTTTTACTTCCGAACGTTCAGTCAGCAGCGGCACGATGCGCGCCACGCCCAGTTCGGTGGCCTTCTGCACGATCAGGTCCATCTTTTCGCCGCGGGCGACGCCCTGGGCGAGCGTCAGCGGCAAGGGAGATTCGTTGGCGACGGCCTGGGCGGCCTCCACCCGGACGTTGACGTCGCGCTTGCCCACCGACTGGATCACCGCGGGGTAATCGTGGCCATCGCCGTTGAACAGAGTGATGGGCGAGCCGGCGGTCAAACGCAGCACGCGCGCGACGTGTTCGCCCGCCTGGGGCGGTAGGGCCAGTTCCTGGCCGATGGCGAGCGGTTGTTCGACGTGTATGCGAATCGTGCGCATGAAGCGTTTTAGCAGGGTGGAAAGGCAAAAAGCATAGCGGACCGGCGCGGCATCGTCCCAGGGTGGTTGCGACCGGTCGGCTGAACGAGGGGGAGATGCAGGTTGGGCGGCATTTGCCAGCCAGGCAGTGCCGGCGCAGCATGTGCATATCCCCCTAATCCCCGGAGGTGGGCCATGGTCAGCAAATCCCTTCTCGTCCTTGTCATCGCGCTGGGTGTCACCCCGGTCGCCATGGCGCAGCAGGAACCGGTCACCGCCGGTGCGACGGACTCGTCAAGCCAGCAGCAGAATCTGACGCACAAGGATCCGTCGCAGGTTCCGCTGAAACCCGGCAATCGAAATTGCATCCAGAGCACAGGCAGCCTGATTCCGGCCAAGCCGGGTACGTGCCTGCCGGTGGCGGGCCGCAGCTACAGCCAGCAAGACATCCAGAACACCGGATCGCCGACACTGGGACCGGCGCTGCAGCAGCTTGACCCGAGCATTACCGTTCGCGGTCACTAAGCAACGGCACGCTCGATGCCGGTGATGGCGGTGTCGACCAGATGGTCGATCTCGTCATTGCTCACGACGTAGGGCGGCATGAAATAGATGATGTCGCCCAATGGGCGCAGCAGCGCTTCGTGCTCCAGCCCGTGCAGGTAGACGCGCAGCCCACGCCGTTCCAGCGAGGGGAACGGCGTGCGGGTGGTTTTGTCCGCCACCAGTTCCACGGCCGCGATCATGCCGGTCTGTCGCACGTCTGCCACGTGGGGATGGTCGCGTAGCGCTTCCAGGCGTTGCCCCAGGTGTGCGGCCAGTTCGCGATTGCGCGCGAGCACGGGTTCATCGCGGAAGATCCGCAGCGTTTCCAGTGCCACGCGGCAGGCCAGCGGGTTGCCCGTATAGCTGTGCGAGTGAAGGAAAGCCTTGCCTGCGCTGTATTCGGCATAGAACGCATCGAACACCTGCGTGGTGGTCAGTACCGCCGACAACGGCAGGAAGCCGCCGGTGAGTCCCTTGGACAGGCACATGAAATCGGGCGAGACGGCCGCCTGCTCGCACGCGAACAGAGTGCCCGTGCGTCCGAAGCCCACCGCGATTTCGTCGGCGATGAAATGCACGTTGTACTCGTCGCACAGGCGGCGCAGCCCCGCGAGGTAATCGGGGTGATACATGCGCATGCCACCCGCGCATTGCACCAGCGGCTCGACAATGACGGCACACACTTCGTGTGCGTGCTGTTCCAGCAGGTGGCGGAGTTCTTCAAGGCGCCGTTGCGCCGTGTCCTGCGCGCTTTCGCCGGGAAGCGCCTCATACGTATCCGCCGACGGGGCGAGGATGGGCGTGAGCAGCAACGGCGCGTAGGTCTTGCGGTAGAGTGCGACATCACTCACCGAGAGTGCGCCGAGCGTTTCGCCGTGGTAGCTGCCGGTAAGCGCGATGAAGCGCGTCTTTTCGCCGTGGCCCTGATTCAGCCAGTAGTGGAAGCTCATCTTGAGCGCTACTTCGATGGCAGCCGACCCATTGTCCGCATAGAACACGCGGTCCAGTCCGGGCGGCGTCACGCGGACCAGTTCCTCGGCCAGCGCCACCGCCGGTTCATGGGTGAAGCCCGCAAATATCACATGTTCCAGCGTGCCGGCCTGCTCGGCGAGCGCAGCCGCCAGACGCGGATTGGCGTGCCCGAACAGGTTGGTCCACCACGAGCTGATGCCGTCGAGATAGCGGCGGCCGTTCGTGTCGATCAGCCACGCGCCTTCGCCACGGGCGATGGGCACCATCGGCACCGTGCGGTGGTCATGCATCTGCGTGCAGGGATGCCAGAGCAGGTTCAGGTCGCGACGCACCAGCGCGTCGCCAGCAGAGAAAGTGTTCATCCGGCTATGATCGGCGTTTCGAGCGTGCACGCTCAAGTCTTGCATCCGGTCAAGGAGCCGATTTGAAGGTCTGGCGTACTGCACTCACGGGTGTTGCGATCCTGCTGGTGGCGGGTTTTGTGCTGTTCTGGTTCCTGCCCGCGCGCCTGGCCATGCCATGGCTGGAGGCGCGGATGAGCGGCGTGCAGCTCCAGGGCGTCAGCGGCCTCGTGTGGGACGGCCGTGCGGAGCGTGTGCTCACCGCCAAGGGCGAGAACCTTGGCGCTTTGCAGTGGCAGCTCTCGCGCCTCGCCCTCTTGGGCCGCAATCAGTTGCATGTGGAACTTCACGGCGAGCGGGTCGACTTCGTCGGTAGCATGAAAGGCGGAAAGGCCGCCGATGCCACATGGACGGACGTCCAAATGCGCATCGATCTCGACGTCCTGGGCAACGGTCCCATCGTGCTGGGTGGCTTGCCGCGTGGCACGCTGCGGCTGGCCGTCGGCCATGTCGAGTTGCGTGGCGGGTGGCCCTGGTCGCTCGATACACAAGTGCGCTGGCAGGATGCGGTGCTTCGTATACCCCGGCAGGCCGACCTGCGGCTGGGCAATCTGCACGCGGACCTGCGCGCGGTGAACGGTGTCATCGAAGGCCATCTGCAGGATGACGGCGATGGCCCGCTGCGCGTCGATGGCCGCCTGCAGCTCAGCCCGCTCGCCCGGCGCTTCATCGCGGTGGCCGCGCCGCGGGGAAATCATCCGGACATCCAGCGCTGGCTGGCCGGTTTTGGCGCAACGGATGCCGAAGGCGTCACGCACATCAACTACAGTGGTGGCCTTGCAGCCGCCATCCAACGGGAGAAACGATGAGCGAACTCGATCTGCCCAAGGCGCTTGCCGCCGCGCGAGAAGCTGCCGATGCGGCCGGTGTGGTGCTCAGGCACTACTGGCGCAAGGGGGTGGCGGTGGAGCTCAAAAGCGACGACACGCCGGTGACGGCAGCCGATCGTGAGGCTGAACTGACCATTCGCGAAATCCTTCAGAAAGCCTTGCCGCAGGCATCGATCTACGGCGAGGAGTTCGGTCGCGACGGCAACGACAGCGACCTGTTGTGGATGGTCGATCCGCTCGACGGCACCAAAAGCTTCGTGCGCCGCACCCCGTTCTTCTCCACGCAGATCGCGCTAATGCATCGCGGCGAACTGGTGTTGGGCGTGTCGAGCGCGCCGGTCTACGGCGAGACCATGTGGGCCAGCGCAGGCGGTGGGGCATGGTTCGACGGCGATCGCGTCGGCGTGGCGGACACGCACGAGATGGCGAAGGCTTCCCTTTCCATCGGCAACGTCAAGACCCTGACGAAGGACGCGCGCTGGAATGCTCTGGGCGCCATGATCCGTGACAGCAATCGCATCCGTGGCTATGGTGATTTCTGCCACTACCACCTGCTCGCGCGTGGCAGCCTGGACCTGGTGCTCGAGTCCGACGTGAACATTCTGGACGTGGCCGCGCTGGCCGTTATCGTGCGCGAGGCGGGTGGCGTCTTCACAGACCTGCACGGCAAGGCGCTCACGCTAGACACCACCAGCGTGCTGGCGGGAACACCTGCCATCCACGCGCTGGCGCTCGACCGATTTTCCACATCGCACTGAGGAACCGTCATGGAAGACCTGATTCCCGTTTACTCTGTTCTGCTCGGCACCGCGCCGCTGTTTGTCGTGTCCATCGTCGGCATCGTCATGGCGGCGCTGTATTGGTCCAGGGCGCGCAAGCCCGCCTTGCTCATGTTGGTGGCCTGCGTGATGCAGATCCTGCTCATCCTCGTGCAGGCGGTGATGAGCGGCTGGTACGTCCCCCACATGATGCGCGAGGAGACCGTGACGGCGGCTCGGCTGTTCCTCACGTCATGGGCCGTGGTCAGCAGCCTGCTGCACGCCGTCGCCCTCGGTCTGATGATCTGGGCAGCCTTTTCGGGACGCCAGCACACGGCCCCGACGCTCCGCTGACCCCCGCGCTACAATCGCCGGATGCCAAAGCCACCGATCATCCATGCCACCCGGGACGTGCACGACAGCAGCTTCCTGCGCGTCGAGCAGCTCGACCTCGAATTCTCCAACGGCGAACGCCGTACCTATGAGCGCCTGAAGGGCAGCGGACTGGGCGCGGTGATCATCGTGCCGATGATGGACGACGAGACGGTGCTGCTGGTGCGCGAGTACGGCGCCGGCGTGGGGCGTTACGAGCTTGGCTTGCCGAAGGGACGCCTGGATCGCGATGAAACCGTCGAACAGGGCGCAGATCGCGAACTCAAGGAAGAGATCGGCTATGGCGCGCGCAAGCTCAAGATCCTGCACAACCTGTCGTTGTCGCCCTCGTACATGACGCACATGGCGCACGTGGTGCTCGCACAGGACCTGTATCCGGAACGCCTGGAGGGCGACGAGCCCGAGGAACTCGAAGTGGTTCCGTGGAAGCTGGCTGACCTGCACACGCTGGTCTCCCGCGACGACGTCACCGAAGGCCGTTCCATCGCCGCACTCTTCATGGCCCGCGAATACCTTGCCGGCCGGTTTTCACCGACATGACCCAAGCACCTTTTTCCACCTTGCTGCAGCAGATCGCCGCGATCGCCCGCGATGCTGGCGAGGCTATCCTCGTCGTCTACGGCGAGGACTTCGAAGTCGAGCGCAAGCAGGATCACTCGCCGGTCACGGCGGCTGACCTTGCCGCGCAGCGCGTGATCGCCGCCGGACTGGCCCAGCTCGATGACGTGTTTCCCGTCATTTCCGAGGAAGCTCGCGCCGCGCCGTGGTCGCAGCGCAGCGAATGGCAGCGCTACTGGCTGGTCGATCCGCTGGACGGCACGCGCGAGTTCATCAAACGCAACGGCGAATTCACGGTGAACATCGCGCTGATCGAAAACCATCAGCCGGTGCTCGGTGTGGTGCTGGCTCCGGTCACCGGCGAACTCTACGCCGCCGCACGCGGCCAAGGTGCCTGGCTGCAGAGCAGGGCCGGCGAAGCTTGGCAGCGTATCGGCACACGCCGTATGGCGCAGCCGGCAACGGTGGCTGGCAGCCGCTCGCACGGCGGCTCAGGCACGGTGTTGCTGCAACAGCTGATCGGCGACGACTATGCGTCGATGCCGCTCGGCTCATCGCTCAAGTTCTGCCTGGTGGCGCGTGGCGATGCGGACGTCTATCTGCGTCGCGGCGCCACCAGCGAGTGGGACACCGCCGCCGCACAGGCCGTGCTGGAAGAAGCCGGCGGCGCCGTGCTCGACCTCTCTGGCGACGCGCTGCGCTACAACCGTGGCGATTCGCTGATCAATCCCGAATTCATCGCCGTGGGCGACGTCTCCATCGATTGGAAGGCCCGCCTGCAGGTCGCCGATCTGGACGCTTCATGAGCGAAACGCCGCTGCACGACATGGACGACCTGCTCGCCATCATGGCGCGCCTGCGCGATCCGCAGAACGGCTGTCCATGGGATGTGCAGCAGGATTTCTCCACCATCGCGCCGTACACCATCGAAGAGGCGTACGAGGTGGCGGACGCCATCGATCGCAAGGATTGGCCCGACCTGCGCGATGAGCTGGGTGATTTGCTGTTGCAGGTGGTGTTCCACGCGCAGATGGCCAAGGAAGCCCGCCTGTTCGAGTTCGCCGACGTGGCGCATGCGATCAGCGACAAGATGCTGCGGCGCCATCCGCACGTGTTCGGCGAGGAGCGGTACGACGACCTCGACGCGCAGAAGCAGGGCTGGGAAGACATCAAGGCTGCGGAGCGCGCCGCGAAGGGCGAGCAGCACGATGACAGCGCACTGGCCGGCGTATCGCGCGGCCTGCCCGAGTGGAAGCGGGCGCTGAAGTTGCAGGAACGTGCGGCCAAGGTGGGGTTCGACTGGCCGGATGAGCAACCCGTGCTGGACAAGCTGCTCGAAGAAGTGGGCGAAGTGCGGGCCGAGTTCGCTCATGGCCGCGACACGCAACGCCTGCAGGACGAGATCGGCGACGTGCTGTTCGTCGTGGTCAACCTTGCACGCCATGCCGGCGTGGATTTTTCACAGGCCTTGCGCCACGCGAACGCCAAGTTCGAGCGTCGCTTCCGTGCGATGGAGCATATGGCGCGCGACGAAGGCAGGCCGCTGCCCGAGCATGATCTCGCTTCCCAGGAAGCGCTGTGGCAGCGGGCCAAGCGCCAGGACGACGCACCGGGCTGAGCCGTTTCAGCGTGGCGGGAAAAAAAGGAGGCACGGGGTCTGGGGTTCCCGTGCCTCAGGGCAGTGCGCTGCCTGGCGGCAGTGCCGTTGTTGTTATCCGTTAGGACTGGGGCGCCGGCTTCGCAGGGTTGCGGCGCTGCTCCCAGTCACTGCGCATTTTTTCGAACTCGGCGCGCTTCTTCGCCTCGTTGCTCAGGTTCTCGTCGAGGCTCTTGCGCAGCGTGGCCATAGCCTGGTCGGTATTCGCCGGCGCCGACTGCACGCGGGCGAGCTGGTGGTACACATAGGTGCGCACGCGTGGGTCCTGCGATTTGGACAGCACGTCGTTGTACAGCGCCGGCAACTCCTTGGTGCGGCCGCTTTCCCGATACAGGCGTTCCAGCGCGGCGAGGTCGCCGATGACCGGCGATTCCGGCCCTGCAACACCCATGCGGCCGAAGCCAGGACGCCCGAAGCCCGGGCCGGGGCCGCCCAGGTCCGGTCCGTCCATGAAGCCGTCCATCGGCTCCCTATGCCCCATCGGGGCTGGTCCGGCGGAGGGATTCTTGTCCGGCCCCGGGACGTTCTGGGCGATGACCAGCGAGGTCGCGCCAACCACCAGGAGGACAAGTGCGGAGGCGAGCAGTGTCTTGCGTTGCATGGCCGGGGGTCTCCACGTCGATACGTGGAGTCTCAAACGCCTGCAGCGGGCAGGCGTTGACCATGCACGGGTTCTAAACCTTTTTCCGCGAGACGCCATCCAAGCTTCGTCCCGTCAATGAGGAGCCACCCATGCGTCGTTTCATTCCCGCCCTCCTGCTGCTTGTCCCGCTGGCCTCCCATGCCGACGAATGCAAGTACGAGGCCCCGCGTAACCTCACGCTCGATCTCGCGGGTGTGCGCGAAGTCGAGGTGGACCTGCACAGCCACGACCTGCATCTGACCGGCAATGATGGCTCTGGCAGCGGTTCGGTGACAGGCCGCGCCTGCGCATCCGACCCCAAGCTGCTGGAAGATCTCACCGTCACCCAGCGTCGCGAAGGTGATCGCCTGATCGTGGAGGCGGGTGGCCACAGCCGCATCAACATCTCCCTGTTCGGTCACAGCTCCACCAGCCTGAAGCTGGATATGCAGCTGCCTTCGCAGATTCCCGTCGTGCTCAATGTCGGCTCGGGCGATGCGTGGGTGACCGGGGTGAAGAAGCTGAGTACGCAGGTGGGCTCGGGCGACGTGCACGTGAGCAAGATCGATGGACCGTTCGCGCTGAGCGTCGGCTCGGGCGACGTCGACGCGAACGACGTGGGCAGCCTCGATGCCGGTTCGATCGGTTCGGGCGACCTGAAGGTCAATGGCGTTCGCGGTGATGCCCGCGTGGGCAGCATCGGCTCGGGCGACGTCACGTTGCGCAATGTCAGCAACAACGTGCGCGTGGACACTCTCGGCTCGGGTGATCTCGTCATCCGTGATGTCCAGGGCGACCTGACGGTGGGTGCCAAGGGCAGCGGCGACATCAGTCATTCTGGCGTGAAGGGCAAGGTGAGCGTGCCGCGCGATCGGGGCGACTGAGCCGACGCCGTAGAGACTCCGTTAGCTCGTCATTCCCGCGAAAGCGGGAATCCAGCGACTTCTGGGAACAAAAGCAGGGGCACCGGATGACCAGGCCTTCGGCTGTTGAAAAGCGCCTCCGCGTTCGCTGGAATGACGGATAGGTGGGTTGAAGGTCCCCAGTGTCGGGTCCTTCAACCCAGCCAGCGATACGCCAAGTACACCAACGGCGCGCACACCAGCAGGAACGGTATCGATACCTCATGCAGCAGCCGCGCGCCGCGCGGCTGTTTCGCGAGGCGAAGCGCAATCAGGTTGGCCAGCGAGCCGATGGCGACGCCGAACCCGCCGACGTTCACCGCGACGGCTAACGCCATCGGATCCGGTGCATGGCGCAGCAGCAGTACCGTTGCCGGCACGTTGCTGATGAGCTGCGAGGAAACGATCCCGCTGGCGTAGAGCGTCAACGAGTTCTCTAGATTGAGGCTTTCCAGCCCGCGTTGCACCCACGCCAGCTCGGCGAAATGGCCTAATCCCAGGAAGATGGCGGCGAAGGTCGCCAGCAGCATCCCGTCGATGCGTTGCAGCGTGGCGCGCTCCAGCAGTGCGAACGGCACGAGCAGCAGCAGGGCGCCCAGCACGGCATGGTTGTGTTCCATCATCACCACCATGCTCCCCAGCGCCGCTACCGAAAGCAGCGCCTGCGCGGTGGACACGGGGTGACCATCGATATCCTGCGCGTGCAGGATCACCCGTCCGCGGGGCATCCACACCACCGTGAGCAACAACAGCAGTACGAACATCGTGCCGAAGGCCGGCAGCATCTTCAGTACGAACTCCAGGAAGGGCAGGTGCGTGTACTGCCACAGCAGCAGGTTCTGCGGATTGCCGATCGGGCTGAGCGTGGAACCGGCATTCACCGCCAGCGCTTCCAGCACCACCATGCGCATCACCGGCAGGTTCGAGATGCTGCCGATCGCCACGGTAAGTGGCACCAGCAGGAACAGGCTCACGTCGTTGGTCAGCACCATCGACAAAAGTGCAGTGACGCTCACCAGCAGAACGCCGAGCCCGCGCAAGGAATGCACGCGCTCGACGAGCGCGGCGGCGGCATGTTGAACCAGTCCGCTGTCGCGGATGCCCTGGATGCAGATCATCAGGCCCAGCAGGCCGGCCAAGGTTGGTAATTGCAGCCAGCGCTGATAAGTCGCCAGCGGGCGCGGATCGACCAGCGCAAGCACGATCGCCAGCAGACCGAAGCCGATAAGCAGTTTTTCCTGCGCGAGTCGCTTGATCCAGAAGAGCACTCAGGATTCCCTCAGCAGTCGCATGGGCGACGTACGACTGACACGCGCGGTGCCGGCAAGCCCGAGCAACATCACCACGATCGCGGCGATCAGCGCAGCGAGCATCAGCGAACCCAATGGCGGCACGAAATGCTCGATGTGGAAGATCGCATGGCCCAGCCACAGGCCCGTGCCAGCGGCACCGAACGCGGCGGTGAGCCCCGCCACGAGTCCGAGCAGGCCGAACTCGCAGGCGGCCGCCATGCGCAGCTGCGTGCGACGTGCGCCCAGCGTACGGAGCAGTGCGGCTTCATGGCGCCGCTCCTGCGCACTGGACGCCAGCGCCGCGGCGAGCACCAATGCTCCCGCCAGCAGGCTGAAGCCGAGCACCCAGCGCACCGCACCGCTGACCTGGTCCACGATCTCGCGCACCCGATCGAGCATCGCGTCGACGTCGATCAGACTGAGGTTGCTGTAATCACGGGAGAGCTGCGCCAGCGATTCGGTGTGGCCGCGCGGCAAGTAGAAACTCGCGATCCACGTGTGCGGGAGCGACGCTGCGTGCGCGGGGTCGAACACCAGGAAAAAGTTCACGCGGAACGATGTCCAGTCCACTTTGCGAATGCTGCCCACGCGCGCGTCGATACTGCCTTCGCCTACGTTGAAGCTCATCAAGTCACCGACCTTCAGGCCATACATGTCGCGCCACATGGTGTCGATCGACACTTCGGCCTGCGCGGGATGCTGGCCGTGCCACTGGCCCTCGATCACCTGATTGCTCGGCGGCAGCTCGCTGGCCCACGACAGGCGCAGTTGGCGGTCGGACCAGTCTTTCGCGCGCTCATCCTTGAAATGCATCTGGTCGATGGGCTGGCCGTTGATCGCGGTGAGCTTGCCCACGGCGAGCGGTAGCATGTTGAGCTTGTTGCCGCCGATGCGGGTGAGCGCCTGTTCGAACCCTTCGCGTTGGTCGTCCTGCAGGTTGAGCACGAACCAGTTCGGCGTGTCGGCCGGCAGTTCGCTGCGCCAACCCTGCAGCAGCGCGGGGGCGACAATGGCAAGCAGCAACAGCGCGACCAGGCCCAGGCTCAACGCCGTCGCCTGCAAGAGGCTCATGCCGCGACGACGCGCGAGGGCGGCAAGGCCAAGGCGCAGGGCAGGGTGCGCACCGGGTGCCACGCGCCGGGCGATCCACAGCAGCAGGGCGGAGAGCAGGGCGGCGACCACGGCCACGCCCAGCAGACTCACCGCAAGAATGCCGGCCAGCTTGGCAGAGCCGCTCTGGCTCCAGATCAGCAGCAGGGCGACCAGCGCGGGGACGAGATACAACGCATCGAAGCGGCGCACGCGTCGCGCCGCGCTTTCGCGGAATACCGCGACGGGCGGCACTTCCGCCAACCGCGCCAGCGGCGGCAGGGCAAAGCCCGCCAGCACGGCTAGCCCCATGACCGCCGCGGCGATGGCCGGACCCAGCGGCAGCGTGGTCGGAATGGCCGAGAACAACTGGCTGGCAAAACCCCAGGTGATCTGTGCAAGGCCCAGCGCCGCCAGTGCACCGACGATCACTGCGGGTACGGCCAGCAGGCCCAGCGTGCCGACCAGCAAACCCAGCCCTTGCCGGCGCGGCGTGCCGAGGGCGCGTAGCAAGGCCACTTCGTTCGTCTTTCGGCGTGCATAGCGCTGTGCGGCCAGCGCGATGGCCACGCCGGCCAGCAGGGCAGACAGCAGCGCGGTGAGGCGCAGGAAGGCGCTGGCGCGGTCGAAGGCGCTGCGCATGCGTTCCTGCGTCTGCTCGGGCGTGATCAGCTCGGCGCCTTGCGGCAAGGTCTGCGCTTCCACCCAGGTCCGCCAGCCCTGCACGGGCGAGGGTTGGCCGGCGACCAGAAGACGATGCCTTGCCCGGCTGCCCACGCCAAGCAGGCCGGCCTGTTCGGCGTCGCCGATGTTCATCAGCGCACGCGGCGCCATCGCGACCAGTTCGCCGCCGTCGGGCAGGCGCACCAGCTCCGCGGCGATACGCAGGTCGCGCCCGCCGAGCTGGACGTTGTCGCCCACTTTCAGGTTCAACGCGACCAGGGCGCGATGATCGAGATAGACCGTGCCGGCCGATGGTCCATGGCCTGCCGCGGTGCCGACGGTCCCCTGCGCCAGTTCCATCGTGCCGCGCAGCGGGTAAGCCTGGTCGGTGGCCAGCACATCGAGCAACTGGCTTTGTTCGTGCGCGAACGCCACGCTGGGAAAGCTCGCGCCGCGTGTGACCTGCAGGCCGCGATCACGAGCCTGGTCCGCATACGTGGCCGGCAATGCCTGTGGCGCACTGATGCCGATGTCGCCACCGATCAGTTCTGCCGCGCTGGCGAGTACGCCGCGCTCCATGCGCGCGGCCAGCGTGGCAACCACGCCCAGCGCGACCACGGCGAGTACCAGCGACGCGCCCAGTGTGCGCAACTCGGGCAGGTGCCATTCGCGGCGCAGGGTGCGCAGGGAAAGCGTGAGCAGCCTCATGCGCCACTCCTGCCTGACCGTGCGGCCGTCACTGGGCCACCGCCGCCGAAGCGCGTGGCGCGGCGAGCACGCGGCCATTGTCCAGCGTGACCTGGCGCGCGCAGCGCGCGGCGAGCCGCGGATCGTGGGTGACCAGCACCAGCGTGGTGCGGTGATCGTGGTTGAGCGAGAACAGCAGGTCGCTCACATGTTGACCCGTGCGCTGGTCGAGGTTGCCGGTAGGTTCGTCCGCAAACAGCAGGCGAGGGCCGTGCACGAAGGCGCGGGCAATCGCCACGCGCTGCTGTTCGCCGCCGGAGAGCTGCGCCGGGTAGTGCCGGCGGCGTGCCGTGAGTTCCACGGCCTCCAGCGCCTCGCGGGCACGGGTGCGCGCATCGTCCCGGCCTTCCAGCTCCAGCGGCAGCATCACGTTCTCTTCGGCAGTCAGGGCGGGCAGCAGGTGAAACGACTGGAAGACGAAGCCGACCAGGCGGCGGCGAAGGTCGGCGCGAGCTTCCTCATCCAGGCGCTCCAGCGCGTTGCCATTCAGCGCGATGTGGCCGCTGGTGGGCGTGTCGAGGCCGGCCAGCAGGCCGAGCAGGGTGGTCTTGCCCGAGCCGGATGCGCCGACGATGGCGAAGCTCTCACCCTCGCGCACCTGCAAAGACACCGTGGTGAGGATGTCGAGCCGCCCCTCGGGTCCCTGGACCGACTTGCTAACATCGACCGCATCCAGAAGAACCCCTTGGGAGCCCGACGGTGGGTTCCCGGACATAGCGGAGGCTTTGCCACTCATGCGTCGTTTCCTTTGCTGCCTGGTCGTACTGTGGGGCGCCTTCGTCGGCGCCGCCCAGGCGGCTCCGACGAAATCCGTGCTGGTACTCGGCGACTCGCTGTCCGCCGCGCACAACATTCCGGTCGAGGCCGGCTGGGTACATTTGCTCGGTGACCGTCTTGGGAAGATGGAGCCGGGTTGGACGGTGGTCAATGCCAGCATCAGCGGGGAAACCTCGTTGAGCGGGCGCAATCGCCTTCCCGCGTTGCTGGAGAAGGCCAGGCCCGCGGTGCTGGTGATCGAGTTGGGGGCCAACGACGGCCTGCGCGGCCTACCGCTGGCCCCGCTGAAGGACAACCTCGCCGCTATGATCGATGCCGCCCAGAAGGCCCACGTGCGCGTGCTGTTGCTGGGCATCGAGCTGCCGGTCAACTATGGCCCGCAATACCGGGATGGCCTGCGCGCGGTCTATGCCGACCTGGCGAAGGCGAAGAATGTGGCACTGGTACCCTTCCTGCTCGACGGCGTGGCGCTGAAGCCGGACCTGATGCAACAGGATGGGCTGCACCCGGTGGCGGCCGGCGAACCCATGGTGCTCGACAACGTCTGGAAGGGACTGGCGCCCCTGTTGCACTAGGTGTGAGGAAAATCACAACCGGCTGTGAATCGGGCGTCATGGCCTTCACATGATCCTCACGATGCCAGTCGTTAGCTGTTCACCTTTGTGAAGTCAGCTTCAGGAGGTACGGATGAGCTCGCGCGACGAACAAGCAGGACTGATCCTTCTGGTCGAAGACAACCGCCAGATCGCAGAAATGGTCGGCGAATTTCTGGAGCGGAGAGGGTACTCGGTCGATTACGCGGCCGATGGAGTGAGCGGCCTGCACCTGGCCGTCTCCAACAGTTACGACGTGGTCGTGCTCGACCTGATGCTACCGGGCATGGATGGCCTGGACGTGTGCCGCAAGCTGCGTCGCGACGCCAAGAAATCCACGCCGGTACTCATGCTGACCGCCCGTGACACGCTGGAAGACAAGCTCATCGGCCTCGAAGCCGGCGCCGACGATTACCTGGTGAAGCCCTTTGAAGTGCGCGAATTGGAGGCACGCTTGCGCGCGCTGATCCGTCGCGACCGTCGCCAGGTCTCCACCGAAATCCTTACCGTGGGCGACATGACGCTCGACACGGCCACGCTGCGACTCGTACGCGGCGGGCAGGAGCTCACCGTGTCGCCGATCGGCTTGAAGCTGCTCGCTATCCTCATGCGCGAATCGCCCCGCGTAGTGAGCCGTCGCGATATCGAGCGGGAAATCTGGGGTGACACACTGCCCGATTCGGACACGCTGCGTTCACACCTCTACAACCTGCGCCGCGTCATCGACAAACCGTTCGACCGCCCTTTGCTCCATACCATCCATTCCGCCGGATATCGACTTGCCGATCTGGAATCGGAGGTAGCCTCGGCCTCGCAGACGGCATGATCGTGGTCGCATGAGTTGATTATGACCAGCAGGGGTAGTGCGCAGCCCGCGCGGGCATTCCGCCGTGGGCTGTATCAACGGCGCTTGGCGATCATCTTTGGCCTGCAATCGCTGGCCATCGTGGTCGTGTGCCTGCTTGGCTTCTACGACGTGGTTCCGAAGATCGCGGCACTGCTGCTCATCGTGATCATCGGTGGACTGTCCTGGCTCGCGGCTCGTCGCCTGTGGGTGCAGGTGAGCCGGCTTGCCCAGGCGGTGAGTGACTGGGATGAGCAATCGACCGGCCTCGACGGCTGGCGTCCCGACCAGCTGCCGCGTCGTACCGATGCCGATGTGGCCACGTTGGCGAACAGCCTCTATGCATTCGCCAACCGCATCGCCGGCTACAACCAGCGCGAGCGCAGCTTCACTCGCGATGCCAGCCATGAACTGCGCAGCCCGCTGACGGTGATCAAGATGTCCGCCGACATGCTGGCGGATGATGCTTCGCTCGGCGAGTTCGGTCAGCGCTCCGTGCAACGTATCAAGCGCTCAACGCGCGAAATGGAAGCGCTGGTCGAAGCCTTGCTCATCCTGGCACGCGAATCGGACAACGGGCTCACCGAAGAAGATTTCGTCGTCAACGACGTGATCCGCCATGAGTTGCCGGACGTGATGGATATGCTGGAAGGTCGCCCGATCACGCTGGAACTGGACGAGCCCGCGCGCTTCGCCCTGCATGGTTCGCCGCGTGTGTTCGCAGTGTTGTGCTGGCAGCTGATCCGCAACGCCTGTCAGCAGGCGGATGGCGGCATGGTAGTGATCACCGTGATGCCGGGTGTGGTGACGGTGACGCATCGTTGCGACGACTCATCCAGTCGACCGAACCGCCACGGTTTCGAGCTGGCCATCGCGCAGCGCATCAGCGAGCGCTTTCATTGGCCGCTGGAATTGCAGACGCACGACGGGCGTCGCCACATTGCGCGCATCCGTTTTCCGGAATCCATCCCCGCGCCCGCGGCCTGATACGCGGTGACACATGGCCTTCCGGTGTGCACCGGAAGGCCATGGTGATGCCTACTGTTTGAGTGACGGGCTCACGGTGAACGCACAACCCGTCTTCGACTTCACATCGTCCAGCGTCACGCCATCCTGCAGTTCGATCAGCGTCAGGCCCTTGCCCTTCTCGACCGAGAACACGCACAGGTCGGTGATGATCAGGTCCACGCATTCCTTGCCGGTGATGGGCAGATCGCACTGGTCCTTGATCTTGGGCGTGCCGTCCTTCGCGGTGTGCTCCATCAGCACCACCACGCGCTGCACGCCGCTCACCAGGTCCATCGCGCCACCGGGGCCCTTCACCATCTTGCCTGGCACCATCCAGTTGGCGAGGTCGCCGGTGCAGGACACTTCCAGGCCGCCGAGAATCGACAGGTCGATATGGCCGCCGCGGATCATCGCGAACGACTCGGCGCTGGAGAAGAAGCTCGAGCCGGGCAGGGTGGTGATGGTCTGCTTGCCGGCGTTGATCAGGTCCGGGTCGACGTGCGCGTCATCCGGGAACGGACCAATGCCGAGCAGGCCGTTCTCCGACTGCAGGGTGACGTCCATGCCCGGCGGAATGTAGTTGGCCACCAGCGTCGGGATGCCGATGCCGAGGTTCACGTAGAAGCCGTCCTGCAGCTCCTTCGCGGCGCGCTGCGCCATGGCGGTGCGGATCGGGCTTTCCTTGCCGGTATTGGCGCCGGCGACGGTGCGGAATTCGATGCGCTTCTCGTACGACGGACCCTGGATGATGCGGTCGACATAGATGCCCGGCACATGGATGCCATCCGGCGGCAGCTCGCCCACTTCAACGAGTTCTTCCACTTCGGCCACGCAGACCTTGCCGCAGGTGGCGATCATCGGGTTGAAGTTGCGCGCGGTCTTGCGGAACACCAGGTTGCCCAGGCGATCGCCCTTCCACGCCTTCACGATGGAAACGTCGGCGTGGATGGCTTCTTCCAGCACGTATTCCTTGCCGTTGAACGACTTGGTTTCCTTGCCCTCGGCCAGCTTGGTGCCGAAGGCCGTGCGCGTATAGAAGCCCGGGATGCCCGCGCCACCGGCGCGCAGCTTTTCGGCCAGCGTGCCCTGCGGCACCAGATGGAGCTCCAGCTCACCGGCCAGCACCTGGCGCTCGAACTCCTTGTTCTCGCCCACGTAGGAGGCGTACACGCGCTTGACCTGGCGGGTCTTGAGCAGCGGGCCCATGCCGAAGTCGTCCACGCCGGCGTTGTTGCCGACGATGGTGAGTCCCTTCGTGCCGGCCGCAAGCAGCGCCGCGATCAGATTCTCGGGAATGCCGCAGAGGCCGAAGCCGCCGGCGGCGATGGTCATGTCGTCGAACAGCAGGCCGTCGAGAGCTTGCGCCGCGCTTGCATAAACCTTGTCCATTGCGATGCCTTCTAGCAGGGGAGAGCCAGCCTCTAAGGATACGACGGATTGGTGACCGCTCACCCTGTACAAAGGTCTCAGGCAACGCGGATGGCGTCCTGACGCCATTTGCCATGTTCGCCGCCGGGTGGGGCGGCGCGGTCGGAGTGCAGAAGGGGTGCTTGACCATGTCGATTACGCATGTAAACATAATTTCAATTACACGCGTAAACGGTGATGTATGGCAGTCAGCGAAGCCGAGGCGATCATCATGGAGGTGCTCTGGCGTTCGTCGCCACGCAGCGCCGAGGACATTCTTGCGGAGGTCGGCCCGCAACAGGGCTGGCAGGAGGGCACGGTCAAATCCCTGCTCAACCGCCTGCTCAAGAAAAAGGCCGTGAAAGCCGAGCGCGATGGACGCCGCTATCTGTACGCGCCACGACTGACGCGCGAGCAGTACGTGTCGCAGGAGAGCAAGGGGCTGCTCGATCGCCTGTTCGGCGGCCGCGTGGCGCCGCTGGTCGCGCACTTCTCCGAGCAGCGCAAGCTGTCGAAGAAGGACATCGCCGAACTGAAGAAGCTGCTGCAGGAGCTTGATGATGAGCAGTCCTGAGCTGCTTTCCCACGCGTGGGTTCTATGGTTGTCGTTGACTGTGGCCTTGCTGGTCGTTGCCGCGTTGCGTCCCTTCTGCCGCCGCTGGCTGGGTGCAGAGCGTGCCTTCCAGCTCTGGCTGTTGCCGCCCCTGGCCATGCTGGTCAGCCAGCTTCCTCATGCAGTTGGCGACGCATCGCGGTCGCTGCCGCCGCTTGTGCTTACTGTGACGACAGCGGCCGGTGCAGTGAGCACGGCGCCTCGCGATGGCGCGAGTCTTCACTGGCAGGACGTGGTCCTGGCGCTGTGGCTGTTCGGTGTTGCGGTGGGCTTCGTGGTAGCGATCGTGTCGCAATGGCGCTACCAGCGCCTGTTGGGCAATGGCGCGAGCGTGGATGGGGACCAAAGCCGATGGGTCGTGTTGCGCGCGACGCGTGACGACGTCGGGCCGGCGCTGGTGGGTGCGTGGCGTCCACGGATCGTCCTGCCTGCCGATTTCGATCGACGCTACAGCCATGAGGAGCGCGCGCTGATTCTCGCGCACGAGGAGGCACATGCTGAGCGTCACGACGGTTTCTGGTCGCTTTGCGCACGCGTGTGGTTCGTTGCCTGCTGGTGCCATCCGCTGGCCTGGTGGGCTTATCGGGCCTTTCGCCTCGATCAGGAACTCGCCTGCGATGCCGCGGTGATGAAACGCCATCGACGCCAGCGTCACCTGTATGCGCAGGCCATGTTGAAGACCCTGTCGGCAGCCTTTGCACTGCCGGTGGGCTGCCCTTGGTTGCCACGACACCCCGTCACGGAGCGTATTGCCATGTTGAAGCTGTCACCACCAGGAAGGACCCGCCGCATCGTGGGAGGCGTTGCGATGCTCGCCGTGGGAGTCACCATCGCCGGCAGCCTGTACGCCGCGACGGATACACAGGGAACATCCCATGGCGACCACCGGCTGAAGATCGAACTGGGCGTCAACGGTGAGCCCGCGAGGCTGCATGCCAACATCTGCCTCAAGCCGGGACATCACTACGAAACCATCCAGGGTGGCCTCGAACCGATCTCTCCGTGGCAGGTCCAGCTGAGCGTGGTGCCCGGTCCGGAGAGCCAGCTGGAAGTCCAGGCCCAGATCAGTGGCGGCACCCTCGACAAGACCGTGCACCCCAGCATCCGCATGCTGCCGGGCCAGACCGGTGGGATCCAGGTGGGTGAGAAGATCATGAGCAAGGACGGCAAGGAGCTGGACCGCACGCTCAAGATGGACCTGACCCCCAGCAACGGCTGCTGACCACCATCCGGGTGAGCATGGAAGGACGGCTGGCTATACTCCCCGCCAACGTTGTGGGGAGTACCGTCCGTGAAGTCCAGCCGTCTTGCCGCCGCCGCCGCGGCGCTGGGGATTGCGTCCATGTGCCAAGCCGCTTCGCCGGTGCTGGTGATTCACGGAGGGGCGGGCGTCATCAAGCGGGAGATGAGCCCGGCGAAGGAAAAAGCCGTTCGGGCGGCGCTTGCCCAGGCACTGCAAAGCGGCTATGCCCAGCTCAAGCAAGGCAAGAGCGCCGTGGATGCAGTCTCCGCCGCCATCACGGTGCTGGAGGATGACCCCAACTTCAACGCCGGCCGTGGTGCGGTGTTCACGCACGACGGCAAGAACGAAATGGACGCCGCCATCATGGACGGCACCACGCTCGAGGCTGGCTCCATCGCTGGGGTGCATCGGGTGAAGAACCCCATCCTGCTGGCGCGTGCCGTGATGGAGAAATCGCAGCACGTCATGCTGGTCGGTGAGGGCGCGGAAGCCTTCGCCAAGGAGGTCGGCGTCACGATGGTGGATCCCTCCTATTTCCGTACCGAAGAGCGCTGGCAGCAGTTGCAGAAGGCGCTCAAGGAAGACGAAAACCACGAAAAGCACTCCGATGTCGAAACTGCCAAGCATTTCGGCACCGTGGGCGCCGTGGCGCTCGACGCGCAAGGGCACTTGGCGGCAGGCACCTCGACGGGGGGCATGACGGACAAGCGCTGGGGCCGCGTCGGCGATTCCCCGATCATCGGCGCGGGTACCTATGCCAACTCGGGCTGCGCGGTGTCCGGCACCGGCTGGGGGGAGTACTACATGCGCACCGTGGCCGCGCACTCGATCTGCCTGCGGGTGACCCAGATGCGCGTGCCGCTGCGTCGGGCCGCGGCCGAGGTGATCAACCAGGACATTCCCTCGATGGGGGGCAACGGGGGCGCCATTGCGCTGGATGCCAACGGCACCGTGGCCATGCCCTTCAATACGGACGGCATGTTCCGCGGCTGGATGGGTGCCGACGGGGTGCCGCATGTCGCCATTTATGGGGACGAGGACGACGGCACCAGCGATCCCCTGCCGGCGGCTGATGTCACCCAATCACCCTGACCCAGGCAGAATCCAGGTTCTTTCCCGGGCCGTCCACTAGTCCAGAGTTATAGGCGCCTTGGCAAGTGGAATAAGGCCAGCGGGCGGAGTAGCTTGTGTGACGAGCATCACTGTTCAGGTGGTTTGGTGCGGCTGCTCGATTCGGGCATGTTCAGATATGTCCGGCGGTGCTGCACAATAACCCCACTGGGCTGCATCCAGATGGCGCAAGCTATCGCGACCTTGCAGTGCGCTGCTCAGATACTTATTCCAAGGCAATGGCCTGCCAGCTTCCACCATGAAATGCCCGCGCCACAGGGGCGGCGAGTGGAAGAACCTTTTGTTCTGAATAGTTGGCGTCCTGCCCGTTTGCTCGGGTGGCGAGTCAAGGTGCAACCGTTTTCTCTCTGTGTGCATGGCCGGGATGCGTTCCGGTCGGGGATAAGGCCTGAGATCTTTTAAGGGGGGATCATGGGCAGGGGGTATAGGCAGCGATCTGGCTTGCCGAATCAAGTTATCCGTCCGGGCCAGCGGTCCGGGGCATCGGGCTTCACGCTAGTGGAGCTGATGGTCATTGTCGTGATCGTGGCCATCCTGGCGGCGACGGCCATTCCCATGTATTCCAAGTACGCGCTGCGGGCCAATCGCTCGGCGGTGGAGAGCGTCATGCTCGACATGGCCAGTGCGGAAGAGCGCTACATGATCGACAACCGGGCGTACTCCACGGCGAACTCCGACCTGGGTTATGCGTCCCTTCCCAGTGGCGTTAGTCCCTTTTACACCGTGGTCGTGACGACATCTGCCGGGCCGCCGCCGGGCTACCAGATTGTGGCGACGCCCATTAGCACCAGCACCCAGGCGAGGGACACTACGTGTGGCACGTTGACCCTCAAGAGTGATGGCAGCAAATCGCCCGGTGGTACGACCGGGTGCTGGAAATGACCATGAACGCCTGTCGCGAGCGTGGATTCACCCTTATCGAGTTGCTGGTCACCGTCACGGTGCTCGTCGTCGTGCTGATGATGGCCATCCCTAACTTTTCGCCCTTCCTGCAGGCGCAACGCATCAAGAACGCGGGCATGGACATGGCGTCCTCCGCGGCCCTGGCTCGTAGCGAAGCCATCAAGCGGAATGCGCAGGTCTACGTGATCTCGGGTGGGCAGGATTGGAGTGGCGGATGGACGGTGAGCAGCGTCGCGCCCGCCACGTCGACCGGCACGATACGCGGACAAGCGCCATTGACCGGCCTGAGCATTGCCGAGAAAAGCCAGCAGACCCAATTCAGCTTCGGGGGCGACGGGCGGCTCCAATCCTCCGCCGTCGCATTCACGATCAAGCCGTCCAGCACGGGTGGGCAGCCGCCTGTGTGCGTGGCCGTTGGCTTGACGGGACGCGTGCAAACCACCAGCGGGGGCTGCTGATGAAACGGCAAAGGGGCATGTTGCTGCTCGAAGTGCTGGTTTCCATGCTGATCGCCACGGTCGCGCTGTTGGGCACTGTGTTGTTGATCGGGCGCTCCTCGCGGGGCGAAATGGAGTCCTATCAGCGAGTGCAGGCGTTGACGCTGGTGCAGGACATGGTTTCGCGCATCAATGCCAACCGCCAGGTGGCGTCCTGCTATTCCTCAGGTTCGACTGGGCTGGTGGTCGGAGCCGGTGCGGGCACGCTGCCCACGTGCGCTGCGGCATCGCCGTTGCCCTCTGCGTTGCAGGCGAGTACCGCCAACACCGACATCACCGCGTGGAACAACGCATTGCTCGGTGCGGGTGAGGTGTCCGGCGGAAACAATGTGGGCGCGATGATCGGCGCCATCGGTTGCGTCGACCAGGTGGATGCCACCAACAATATCTATCGCATCACCGTGGCTTGGCAGGGGCTGACCTCCACGGTCGCTCCCCAGCTTGCCTGCGGCAAGAACAAGTTCGGCAGCGAAGCACAGCGCAGAACGGTCAGCGTCCAGATCCGCATCGCGAACCTGTCCTCATGACGATGAAAGCGACTTCGACGGCAGTGCTGCGCGGCCCGGGTGCCTACCAGAAGGGCTTGTCCCTCATCGAGCTGATGGTGGGCATGGTGATCGGCCTGGCGCTGCTTGCGGCACTGGGGGGGCTCTACGTATCCACCTCCAAGGCGCGCACGGAGTTCGACAAGACCGGTACGCAGGTTGAGAACGGCCGCTATGCGGTAGAAGCCATGGTGCGCGATATCGAAATGGCGGGTTTCTATGGCCGGCCGGGCACGCCAGCCACGGCTACGTTCAATCTGCCGACGGTTTGCGCGATAGCCCAGTCGGCAATGGGCTTCAGTACGGCCAGTGGACTGACGGTGCCCGTGGGCATCTCCGGGGTGGCCAGCAGCTCCACGGCGGCGACGCCCGCGTGCCTTTCCAACATGGGCACCAACGCCGAAGCGCTCACGGTCCGTTATGCCTCCAGCATTCCGACGTCGGCATCCTCGGCCTCGGGTACCGAATTCTACGTGCAGATGTCCACCTGCCCGACGGACACGGTGCCGCTGGTGTATGACTCCTCGTCGACAAACCTCACCCTGATGACCAAGACCTGCGCTTCCGGCACGCTCGCGGAACTGCGCAAGTTCGTGGTGCGCACGTATTACGTCGCGCCATGCGACAGTTGCACCACCAATGTCGATACCACGCCCACACTCAAAGTGGCGGAATTCGTCAACGGCAGCGTCAAGGTTTCGTCGCTCGTCGACGGTATCCAGGACGTGCACTTCAGCTACGGCGTCGATACCGATAACAACGGATCGCCGGACTGCTACGTCGACAATCCGGCCATCAACAACTCGACCACTTGCACGGGTAGCACCGGTTACGACTGGAGCAATGCCACGACCAACTGGTCGAACGTCACCTCGGTTCGCGTCACTGTGCTGGCACGCAACTTAGTTGCGACCAACGGCTGGACAGATACCCGGACCTACAACCTCGGCCGCGCGACGGTCGATGGTCCTTACAAGGATTCGTACAAGCGGCACGTGTACAGCGCCGTGGCACGCGTGTGGAACGTGGGCGGCCTGCGGGAGAGCCAGTGATGAAGCGACGCATGAGTCAGGTCCGCCGGCAGCGCGGCTTTACGCTGATCATGACCCTGATCTTCCTGGTCATCTTCATGGTGTTGGCCATTTCCATTTCCGGGTCCAGCGTGGTGAACATCAAGGTGGCGTCCAACCAGCAATACCGGATGGAAGCGAAGTCGGTCGCCCAGCAGGGCGTCGAGTCGGTGATGAGCCAGTCATTCACCCTGAACCCGGTACCCGCGTCGACCGTTGCAGTCGACGTCAATGGCGATGGTGTCACTGACTACACCGCGCAGGTGTCGGCGCCGGTCTGCCTGGACAGCAAACCGGTGTTCAACGCGAGCCTGCCGGTCGGTGATACCTGTCGCACGCCCAATGCCTCGAACGGCAATCTCATTCTTGGCTCAAGCGGCAACTCCAACACCTTGTCGATGTGCGTGGACACCCAATGGGAAATCCAGTCCAGCGTGGTTGATCCGAACAACACGAGCGCATCCGTCACGGTTCACCAAGGTGCGGCCGTGCGCGCTCCGACTGGAACTCCCTGCCCATGATCCGCCCTATCTCTCGCGGAGATGCCTGTATGCGTCAGACACAAAGTACGCTGAGTCGTCGCCTGTGTGGGCTGGGTGCTGCCCTGTTGTCGTTGCTCCTGCCCGCCATGGCGCATGCGGAGGACATCGACCTGTATACCGGCACGCCAGTCAACGGCGGTCAGCCGAACCTGCTCATGCTGCTGGACAATGCCAAGGCATGGGATGGTGCGGTGACATTTACCTGCCCGACGGCGAATGTGGTCTCGTCCAACAACGCTGGCAAGGACGTAGGCTTCGAGCAATGCGCTCTTTATCAGGCGGTGACGTCGATCGGCACCAATCCCGTGCTGACCGGCAAGATCAACATGGGCCTGATGCTGTTCGACCCGGGAAGCAATGGCGGCATGTTCCAGTTTCCGAACGTGGGGGCTGCGACCGACCCTGGTCCGCTTCCGAGCATGAATGCTACGGGCATCGCCAACTTCCAGACCGCCATCAAGGCGGTGGACCGCCAGGCCAGCGGTGCGAACAACTCCGCCGTGGGCGGCATCATGGAAGAGTCGTGGGCGTACTTCTCGGCCAATAAGGGCCTGTCGGGGGTTACCTACCATTCCCCGCTTTCCGGGCCGTGCCAGAAGAGTTTTGTGGTGTACATCGCCAATGCGATGCAGAACGGCAAGCCCCAGGATGCGTCGAACGCACCTAGCGCCTACTCCTCCCTGCAGCAGGTGACGGGGCAGTCGAGTCCCACGCAGATCGTCCTTCCCCTCATTAATGGCAAAGCGAACAAGTATCAGGCGAACTGGGGAGACGAGTGGGCGCAGTTCATGTACCAGACGGACCTGTCGCACGGCAGCTCGACCAATCCGCAGAACATCATTACTTACACCATCGCCGTCACCGATGGCAGTAACCCCGACTATGTGGGCTTCCTGCAGAGCATGGCGAGCCACGGCGGCGGCAAGGCGTTCATCGTCAATATCAACGACCCGAACGCGTTCAACCAACTCGTCAACGACCTCACCCAGATCTTCAACGAGGTGCAGGCGATCAACAGCGTGTTTGCTTCGGTGAGCCTGCCGGTCAGCGTGAACAGCCAGGGTGTCTCGGCCAACCAGGTCTATGTCGGCATGTTCCGTCCGGACCCTTCGGCGCTGCCGCGCTGGTATGGCAACCTGAAGCAGTATCAACTTGGCTTTGACACCAACAACAACGTGATCATGGAGGACTCGCTCGGCAATGCCGCCATCAGCAACAACGGTTCGGGTTTCGTATCGCCGAATGCGTTGAGCTACTGGTCGTCCGACAACCAGACCAATACGCCTCGCCAGGGACCTCTGATTTTCCCAGCGGGTACGTCGGTGGTAGCCAACTGGCCGCAGAACGGCTTTTGGGTGAACAGCCCCTCGGGAGTGGCCCAGGCCTTCGATGCGGTAGATGGCGAGGTCGTCGAGAAGGGCGGTGTCGGTGAAATGATTCGCGCCGACTATCTGGGTAGTCAGACCAGTCGCACCATCTATACCTGCAACAGCGTCGGCTCTTGCCCGACCTCGACCGCCATGCCGTTTTTCAACACGGCCAATACGTCGCTGACGGCGACGGCGTTGGGTACGACGACGACCGATTTGCCGAACCTGATCAACTGGGTGCGCGGCGCAGACAACACCAGCCCTAGCAACGAAGCCGAGCTTGGGCCGGGTACGTCCGGCGTGACGGTGCGCCCGTCCATTCATGGCGACGTGTTGCACTCGCGTCCGGCCATCGTCGATTACGGCGGAACCACCGGCATGGTGGTGTACTACGGCTCCAATGATGGTTTCTTCCGGGCCGTCAACGCCAACCAGACGACAGGCATCGGCAATACGCGTCCAGGCGGTGAACTGTGGTCCTTCGTGCCGCCTGAATTCTTCAGCAAGCTGAAGCGCCTGCGCGACAACAGCCCGATCATCAAGCTGCCTGGTATTACCGATCCAACGGCGCTGCCCAAGGATTATTTCTTCGACGGCACGACCACGGTCTACCAGGATCAGCGCGTTCCGACGGCGGTCAAGACTTATATCTATTTGACGGCACGCCGTGGTGGACGCTTTATCTACGCGTTGGACGTGACCGACCCGCAGAATCCGAAATTCCTGTGGAAGAAGTCCAATACAGATATTCCCGAACTGGGCATGACCTGGTCGCAGCCCAAGGTCACCATGGTCAAGGGCAATACCAATCCGGTGATCGTCATGGGTGCCGGTTATGACACGGCGGAAGATGTCGACCCCGTCAGTTCGTCGGACACGATGGGTCGCGGCATCGTCGTGCTGGATGCCGTTTCCGGCGCCACCGTGTGGACGGCGCAGACGTCATGCGGCACGACGACCATTCCCTGCGCTTCTGTAGCCAACATGACGTTCGCCATTCCCGCCGACATCACCTTGCTCGACCGTGATGGCGATGGCTACACCGATCGCATGTACGCGGCGGATCTCGGCGGCAATCTGTGGCGTGTGGACACCGAGTCCAATGGACAGACGGCACCGTCCCATTGGGTGGTCACCCAGATCGCCTCCTTTGGCGGCACGGGCACCAGCGCTCGCAAGTATTTCTATCCGCCCGACGTGGTGCCGACGGGCCCGTACGACGCCGTCATGTCGGCGACCGGTGATCGCGAACACCCGCTGATGTCCAACGCGGCATCGTCCGTGATCAACCGTTTCTACATGGTCAAGGACACCAATGTCGGCAAGACGGTGGCGTCGGGATGGACCACCATCACTGAATCGACGATGTTCAACGCGACCAGCAGCCTGTACACGAACAGCGGCACGAACTCGGGTTTCTACGTCACGCTGAGCAACGCGGGCGAGAAAGCGGTGAACGCCCCCCTGACCGTTGCGGGGTATACGTATTTCGGGACCAATCAGCCGGTCAACCCGACCAACAACCCCAACATCTGCTACCCGAACCTGGGTATTGCGCGTGGCTACGCCATCAGCTTCCTGGATGGCAGTGGCATCAACCCGAACAAGTTCGTCAAGTTCGATGGCGGTGGTATGCCGCCGTCGCCGATCTTCGGACTGGTGAAGATTCCCTCCACGTCGGGCGGCGGAACGCTGCTGACGCCGGTGCTGATCGGTGGTGGCAACCAGCTTGGCTCCGTCGGTGGCGACAATACGTCCAGTCTCGGCGCACAGAAGGTGACGCCGCCGGGCACCGGTAAGCGCAGGCGCATCTACTGGTACATCGATGGGGTGAAGTAGCCACCGTCGCGGGGCTCTGAAACGACAAGGCCCGCCATCACGGCGGGCCTTGTCGTTTCAGGTGCTCACAAGGCCGTGGCCTTGGCTGCCTGCCGTTCGATGGCAGACGGTACGCGCCTCAATCCTCGTGATCAGGACGCTCGCGCACCGGATGCTTGCTGAGCTTGCGCTGCAGCGTGCGGCGATGCATGCCCAGGCGACGCGCGGTTTCGGAGATATTGCCGTCACACTCGGTCAGCACACGCTGGATGTGTTCCCACTCCAGTCGACGCAGGGCGAGCGGAGCTTCGGGTGCATCGATCACATCGTCTTCGCTGACGGCGGTATCGCCGTCGAGCAAGGCACGGACTACGGCATCGGCATCGACGGGCTTGGCCAGGTAGTCGTGCGCACCGCGCTTGATGGCTTCGACCGCGGTGGCGATGGAGGCGTAGCCGGTCAGCAGCAGCACGCGGATTTCTGGCACCAGTGCCTGCAATTCCGGGATCAGGCGCAGGCCGTTCTCCTCGCCCAGCTTCAGGTCGAGCACGCAGTAGCGCGGCTGGTGGCGGCGGGTGAGGGCGCGGGCCTCGTCGGCATTGCTGGCGGTGATGACCTCGAAGCCGCGCGAGCTCATGGCGCGGGCAAGCACGCGGGCAAACGTGGCGTCGTCATCGATGATAAGTAGTTGCTGGTCGCTCATGGTGTTCTCCTCGGCGTGGTGCCGATGCGTACATTTTCGTCGCAGCGACAACGCATGCCCATGTGGCCCTGTGCCACTGTGGCTATCCGCCGCAGGGAATTATGACGCGGCAATCACCGCCAGTGGCAACCGCAACCGCATCTGAGCGCCGTGCCCGGTGTTGTGGGCAATCAGTTCGCCGTTGAGGCGCTCCGCCGTCGCTTCGGCCAAGGCCAGGCCAATGCCCAGGCCCGTCTGTTTGCCCGATCGCCCCAACTCAGACAGTTCGCCGATGGGGTCGGCGAAGCCGGGGCCGTGATCGGCCACGATCAGCTCCAGCCAGCCGCCGTCGCGCCGCACGGTGAGTGCCACGGCCTGGGATTGATTGAGCGCCGAGGCATCGGCCGCGTTGTTCAGCAGGTTGAGTAGGGCATGGCGCAACCCTGGCGGGGTGCGCAGCACGGTGCGCGCAGCCTCCTGATCGAGCGCCAGCGCAAGGTCCGCCTCCGGGCGCAGCAACTGGAAGCGCTCCAGACAGCCGTGGATGAAACTGTCGACAGTGAGCTGCTCTGGCTCCTGCGAGAGCTGCGCCTTGCCGAAGGCCACCATCTCGCGAAGGATAGTGCGACAGCGATCCACCTGACCTTCGAGCAGTTCCAGATCGTCGGCCAGGGCCGTGTCGCCAGCATGTTCGCGGCGAAGCTCCGGTAACAGGGTGCGCATGGTGGACAGTGGCGTGTTCAGTTCATGCGCGGCACCCGCCGCCTGCGTGGCGATGGCGAGGATGCCTTCGTCGCGCAGGGCGCGTTCGCGTACGCGCTGCACCTCCAACTGCTGAAGGCGTACAGCACGCGCGAGCCGATTGATGAAGAAACCCAGCAACACGGCCATGATCAGGAAGTTCACACCCATGCCCAGCACGTGCAGTGAGAACTCGGCGGTGGAATGCATGGGCACCGGCAGCGGCACGTACCAGAACAGCAGCACCAGGTAAGCCGCGCCGACCAGCGCAGCCACGGCGAGCACCGCGTTGACGGTCAGCGCCGCCGCGCTCAGTGCGATAGGGATCAGCAACAATGTGATGAAGGGATTGCTCGCACCGCCGGTGAAATGCAGCAGGTAGCCGAGCACCAGCGTATCGACGCCCACATGCAGGATGGTTTCCCACTGGCGAATGGGCCATGGCTGAGTAAGTCGCCATGCAGCGAATACGGCGAACACCGCGAGCAGGCCGATGCCGACCATCAGTGGCAGCAGCGGGATGTCCATGTGCATCCACAGCGCACAGACCAGTACGGCCGTGCTCTGGCCGGCGATGGCACAGATGCGCAGCCAGGCCAGGCTGCGGAACAGAGGGCGGGGGCCGATGCGTTGCTGGGTGCTGGGGCGCTTCATGGCCGCGATACTAGCCGGTTTGCGCCGCGATCCCGCTTGCAGGGCGGGCCGGTGCGTCACTGTGGACCCGCCGGCGACCCATAAAAACTCGCCCCGACGAGCGGGGCGAGTGGAGGGATCAGACTTCTTCGCTATGCACGGCCGGCAACGGCGTGTGCGCTTCGGAGTGGCTGCGCGACAGGCGGTTCATCAGCGGCAGCATGACCAGTGCAATGACCGTGCAGGCAATGCCCACAAAGCCAAGCTTGTTGAACAGGCTTACATAGATGTTCAGCGACTCGACCGGGCTGCTGATGTTCTCCGGCATCGCGGCCATGTTGGCCACCACGCTGCCCAGGTACTGCGAGATGCCCACGGCCACGTAGTACGCGCCCATCATGAAGCCGCCCATGCGCGCCGGCACATAGCGGGCGATCATCGCCAGGCCCAGGCCGCTCACCAGCAGTTCGCCCAGCGAGTAAAGGCCATAACCCCAGATCATGGTCCAGGACGACACCTGTCCGTCGACCGCGCTCATCGCGCCGAAGCCGTACATGAAGAAGCCCAGTGCCACGGCGGCAAAGCCGAAGGCGAACTTGGTGGCTACCGACGGATCCTTGCCCGCGCGGCCGAGCGTGTTGTAGATCGCCACCAGCACGGGGCTGAGGATCACGATCCATATCGCGTTGAGGTTCTGGTATTGCTCCGGGATCCACGTGATGTGGAACTGCTTGAAGCCCAGATTGATGTCCTGCACGAGATTCACGTTCTTCTGCGCGAACAGGTTCAGCGAGGTTGCCATCTGCGCGTAGAAGATGAAGAAGAAGATCGTCTGGACGGTAAGCACCAGCGCTGCGATCAGGCCGGCCCGCTCACCCTTGCCGGCATTGCGGATCAGGTGCACGAAGATACCGAGGATCACGATGCCGGCGAGATACACGCAGATCTTCGCGGCCAGCAGGCTTTGCAGGATGAAGGCAGCGATGGCGACGATGGCCAGCGATGCAACGATCAGGGCCAGCACGCGTTTGAACTGCACCGGTTGCTCGTCCGGTTGCGAGCCGATGTGTGCGAGCGTGCGGTGCATCAGTGAATAGTTGATCAGGCCCAGGGCCAGGCCCACCGCACAGGAACCGAAGGCCGTGTGCCAGCCCATGGCGTCGCTGTAGTGCGCGGCGACGTAATCGCGGATCCACGGCGTGGCCGTCATCGAGACCATCGAGCCAACGTTCACCGCCATGTAGTAGATGGTGAAGGCGCTATCGATGCGGACGTCGTCGCCCTCATAGATCTTGCGTACGAGGTTGCCGGCATTGGGCTTGAAGAAGCCGTTGCCGACGATGATCACGCCCAGCGACAGGTAAGTGAGCGTCGGGTTGTTGGAGGGAATCCACAACATCGCGTAGCCCAGCGTCAGCACGACGGCGCCGATGACCATGGTGCGGCGGGTGCCGATCAGTTTGTCACCGACCCAGCCACCGATGGCGGGCGTGGCGTAGATCAGCGCGGCGGCCGCGCCCCACACGAGGTTGGCCTTGGAGTCGGCGAAGCCGAGCTTCTTCATCATGTAGGTGACCATGAGCACCTGCATGCCGTAGAAGCCGAAGCGCTCCCACATCTCGATCAGGAAGACGGTGCTGAACGAGCGGGTCTGTGAGACCGGTGGATTCTGGATTGCCATTCAATTGTCCGTACTGCGGTTCATACAACGGCGGCCCGTGGCTGCCGGCTCGCGTGACCTTGGGAAAACGGTCACAAAGTAGCCAAGCGTAACCTATCCGTCATTCAGGTAACGTTGCGCTGCCGCATGCAGAAAGCTGCGATCGGCACGCCCAGGGTGGATATGGCAAAATTCCTGTCTTATGCCCGTCACGCGCGGGCGCGGCCGTGCCGCAATCTCACAGAGGACGACACCATGGCCGCCAGCGGCTTCCGGGGCCCCCGGCAAATCTGGAATGCCTTCAAATGGTCGATGAAAGGCCTGCACGCCGGCTGGCGCCACGAGGCCTCGTTCCGGCTGGAGGTCTGCATCGCCGTGGTGCTCGTACCGCTGGGTTTGTGGCTAGGCAACGGCCCGTTGGAAAAGATCGCCCTGGTGCTGCCGCCCGTGCTGGTGTTGTCGGCCGAGCTGCTCAATTCGGCCGTGGAGGCCGTGGTCGACAAGGTCAGCCCGGAGTTCCACGAGCTGGCTGGCCGCGCCAAGGACATGGGTTCGGCGGCCGTCTTTCTACTGCTCGCGATGACGGCCCTGACCTGGGGGCTGATCCTGTGGCCGCGCTGGGCCTGATCTGCGGCCTCCCTCTGTAGGGGCGCATCCTGTGCGCGCCCCTACCTGCCGCTCGGCACAACGATCCGGCAGCCTACGTGGCTAATTCCGAATCGCAAGATTGCGTCCTTTACGGGGGAAATGCTGCAATGGTGGCTCCACCGGATTGGAGCACCCCCATGAAACTTCTTCGTGTCCTTGCTTTGCTGCTGGTCGTCGCCGGCCTCTCGGGCTGCGGTTACAACGCCATCCAGCGTCAGGACGAGGCGGTGAAGGCCTCCTGGTCCGAGGTGCTCAACCAGTACCAGCGTCGTGCCGACCTGGTGCCCAACCTGGTCAACACCGTGAAGGGCTACGCGCAGCATGAAGAGCGTGTGCTCACTGAAGTGACCAATGCACGCGCCAAGGTGGGCAGCACGCAGCTGACCACCGACGACCTGAACAACCCCGAGAAGCTCAAGCAGTTCCAGGCTGCACAGGGCGAGCTGTCCAGCGCGTTGTCGCGCCTGATGGTGGTGAGCGAGAACTATCCCCAGCTCAAGGCTGACGGCCTGTTCCAGAACCTGCAGGCACAGCTGGAGGGCACCGAGAACCGCATCACCGTGGCGCGCAACCGCTACGTGAAAGAGGTGCAGGAATACAACTCGATGATCCGCACCTTCCCGAATAACCTCACCGCGAAAATGTTTGGCTACCAGGTGAAGCCGAACTTCTCGGTCGAGAACGAAAAGGCCATTTCCACGGCGCCGACGGTCGACTTCGGCAGCCCTGCGCCTGCTGCCTCGGCGCACTGACGTGATCCGGCGCATCACGCGCCTGCTGCTGGTGCTGGCGGTAGCCTTGCTGCCGCTGGCGCTACTGCATGCCGATGAAGCCGTTCCCACACTTACGCGTCACGTCACCGACCTCACCGGCACGTTGACGCCGCAGCAGGTCGACCAGCTCGACGCGCAACTGGTGTCGCTGGAAAAGACCAAGGGCGCACAAGTGGTGGTGCTGATGGTGCCAACCACGCAGCCGCAGGAGATCGAGGAATATTCGCTGGCCGTGGCGGAAGCGAACAAGATCGGTCGCAAGGGCACGGACGACGGCTTGCTGCTGCTCGTGGCGAAGAATGATCGCCGCGTGCGCATCGAAGTCGGCTACGGCCTGGAAGGCGCCGTGCCCGATGCGGCCACCGCGCGCATCATCCGCGAATACATCGCACCGAAATTCCGTACCAACGATTACTTTGGCGGCATCAGTGACGCGGTCGGTGCGCTCACCCAGCTGGTCAACGGCGAGGCCTTGCCGCCTCCGGTGCAGAGCGGCAATCGCGAGCGTCGTCATGGCTTCCCCTTCGGCCAGATCCTGCTGATCGGCTTTTTCATCGGTATCTTCCTGCGCAGCTTGTTCGGCAGTACCACCGTGTGGTTGCGCACGCCGCTGGGCGCGTTGGTCACCGGCGGACTGGTGGGCTTGCTGGCGGCATCGGCCGGCGCTGCCATCTTCGGTGCCCTCATCGGCGGCGTGCTGATGCTGATGCCAGGGGGAGGCGGACGCTCGATCGGTGGCGGCGGCTGGGGTGGTTTCGGCGGCTTCGGTGGTGGCGGCTTCGGCGGCGGTGGCGGCGGTTTCGGTGGAGGCGGCGGCTTCAGCGGTGGCGGCGGCAGCTTCGGCGGTGGTGGTTCATCGGGGAGCTGGTGACATGTCGCGTACACAACGTCTGTGGATGAATCTGTTCGACGGCTGGTTCCAGCTGCGCCGACGCTTTCCCAAGAATCTGCTCGACGACATGACGACGGCCATTGCGCAGGGTGAGCGTGATCATCGGGGCGAAGTGTGCTTCGCCATCGAATCGCGCCTCGCGCCTGGTGCGGTGATGAGCGGACTGAACGCCGATCATCGGGCGCGGCAGGTCTTCGCCCAGCTGCACGTGTGGGATACGCAGCACAACAGCGGCGTGCTGTTCTACGTGCTGATGGCGGAGCATCGTGTGGTGATCCTCGCCGACCGCGGCGTTGCCGCGGCGGTGACGCAAGCCGAGTGGGATGTGATCCGCGATCACATGCTGGCGCGCTTTTCGCGTGGCGAATGGCGTGAGGGATGCCTTGACGGCATTGCTGAAGCACATGCCTTGCTGCTCAGGCATTTTCCGGGCAACGACAAGGACGCGCCGGACGAGTTGCCGGATCGACCTGTCATTCTGTAACGCCTCGGTGCTGTGGTGACGGGCCATGCGGCAGCGGTGGGGCATAGGACCCGCGCTGCCCCTGCAAGCGCTTCTGCGGATTCACCGGTGCGAGCGCTCTCAGGTCCTGTGGAGTACAGCCTCCACGTCGCTTTCTACTGCCTGCGTTGAACCGACGAGCCCGTCGTGGCGCGTCGGTCGTGCGTGTCCATCGGTCCGTCGTCAGACCAAAAAAAAGCGGGCCCGAAGGCCCGCCTTTTCGAAGTGCTGAACTCTTTCGAGCTTAGAACTTCTGGTTGTACGACACGTACCAGTAACGGTCGATGTCGAACGCCGGGTTGTACGGCGAGCTGCCGGTACCCGAGGTGGTCACCGAGTAGTAGAACGGACCCTTCTTGTTGAAGATGTTGTTCACACCAACGGAGAAGGTGCCCTTCCACGGAGCCGTGTAACGGAACTGTGCGTCGTTGAACGCCACCGAACCCTTCTGGCTCATGCCGTAGGTGCCCCACCACGGATTGGTGTAATCCGGCGAGGAGCATTCCACGGTAGCCGTGTAGCACTTGTCCTTCAGGCCCGAGTAGTAACGGACCGTCCAGCTTGCACCGAACTCCTTGAAGTCCCAGTCCAGCTGCAGGTTGGAACGCAGACGGTACAGGCCGTCTTCGCCGCTCATGAAGCCGACCGGCGTATTGGGCACGGCGCCCGGACCCGACACGGTTTCGTACTTGGTCAGGTAGGTGCTGTCCGAGGCGATGCGGAAGCGGCCGAACGAGGTTTCCGGCAGACGGTAGTGGATACCGACGTCGTAGCCTTCGGTCTTCAGCGTGCCGAGGTTGGCGAGGCCTTCGTTGAGCGTGGCGATCGAGCCTGCCACCAGGTTCGAGGTCGGCGTCGCGGTGCGCTGGAAGTTGTTGCAGAAGTTCTGATCGTTGTTGATGTAGCAGTAATCAACGATGTTCTGCGCAACCACCGACGAGACGATGTTCTTCACGTAGATGTTGTAGTAGTCAACCGTGAAGTCCAGGCCTTCCACGTAGTGCGGGCTGTACACCAGGCCCAGCGTACGGGTGATCGACGTTTCCGGCTTCAGGTTCGGGTTCGAACCGGAGAGGAACGCGACAGGCGTCTGGCCACCAGCGGTGCTGGTGATCTTCGCACCGGTCTGGTCGATCTGGCGGTAGCCCGTCGGCACGCCAGCGGCGGCGCAGCGCTGGGCCACGGCCGAGTTGCTGGCAGCGGCGCCGTACACGGAATCGCACGGATCCAGGAACGTCTCGAAGCTCTGGCCAACACCACCGTACAGGTCGTTGATGGTCGGTGCACGGAAGCCCTGGGCCCAGGTACCACGGACCAGCAGGTCCGCGAACGGACGCCAGCGGAAGCTGTACTTGTTGTTGGTGGTGCTGCCGAAGTTGCTGTAGTGCGAGTAGCGGCTGGCGATGTTCACGCCCAGCTCCTGCGCACCCGGCAGGTCACGCAGCAGCGGCACGTCGAGCTCGACGTACGCTTCGTTGGTGTTGTACGCGCCGGAGGTCGGCGAGCTGGCCAGGTTGGTGGTCAGGCCGGCGGAATCGGCGGCGTCCGGACGGAAGTTGCCCTTCTCGCCACGGTGTTCCACGCCCACGGCCAGGTTGACCGTGCCGGCCGGCAGGTCGAACAGGCCGCCGGAGACGTTGGCGCTCCAGTCGGAGGTGTAGCTGGCCTGGCGATCGGTGCTGCGGTAGTTCAGGTAGTTCCACACCGACTGCGGGGTGGCACCCGGACCGGCAAGGATGTTCCACGGCACGCAACCGGCAGCGCGATCAGCGGCGCTGGCGCAGGCGACCTGGCCGTTGATCATGGTCGTCGGGCCCAGGGCCGCGCGTGCATTCGGCAGGTAGATGTTGCCGTTGCCCTGGATGCGGATCTTGTTGGCGTCGTAGGTGAAGCCAGCGTCCCACGACCAGTCGTGGTTCAGGAACTGGAAGTAGCCTTCCACGCCCAGGTCGATGTGCGCCAGCTTGGACTGGGTGTCCGTGATGCGCGGCATTTCCACCGTGCGGCGGAAGAATTCAACGTTCTGGCCCGGGAACGGGTTGTAAGCGTTCTGGCCGCTGATCAGGAGAGCCGGATCAGCTGCACCCGACTGGAACGGGTAACCGGCGAGCTGGCTCGACGTGTCACGCGTGCTGTAGCTGGCGGCAGCGCGCAGCGTGATGTTGTCGGTGAGCTTGTAGCGATCCTGCAGGTACAGGTTCTTCAGCTTGGTGCCGGCGCGGAACGTCATGTCGCTCTGCGTGTTGTACTTGTCGGCGGTGCTGGTCGGGTCGTACAGGTGGTAGCCCGCGGGCGCACCGGCGGTCGTCGTCTGCGAGCCGTGGTTGTACACGTACTGGTCGCCCGTGGTCGGATCGACCACGCGGCCGTACGGGCCCAGGCCCAGACCGGCGTTCGGGTGACGCGGACCCTGAGCGTAGGAGGTCTCCGGACGCTCGTTGTTCCACATCGGATCGGTGTTCTGGTACGAAGCGCCGAGGATGATCGAGTTCTTCTCGGTGCTGTGGCCCCAGGTGAAGTCGTAGCTCTGGGTCTCGCCGTCGCCCTTGCCGTTCTGGCCGTAGTAGACGTTGGCTTCAGCGCCGTCGAACTTTTCCTTGGTGATGATGTTCACCACGCCGCCGATGGCGTCGGAACCGTAGATGGACGAGGCGCCATCCTTGAGGATGTCGATGCGCTCGATCATCGCGACCGGGATGGTCGACAGGTCGGTCAGGCCGTTCAGGCTGGTGCTCCAGCGACGACCGTTGACCAGCACCAGCGTGCGCTGGGAGCCGAGGTTGCGGATGTTGACGTAGCGGCCGCCGACGTCAGCGCCCGAGGACAGCGTGTCCTGCGGGGTGATGTCCGGAGTACCGGCAGACGGCATGCGGGCCAGGATGTCGTTGACGTTGGTCAGACCGGTTGCCTTGATGGCGGCCTTGTCCATGGTGAAAACCGGCTGAGAGGTTTCCACGTCCACGCTGCGAATGCGCGAACCGGTGACGGTAACGGTCTCGAGGCTCTTGGCCGAGGTCTGGTCAGCCTGTGCGGGAGCAGCATCCTGTGCGGCCACCGACCACGTCTGCAGCACGAGCGCTGCGGCGATGGCAGTTGCCAGCAGTGTCTTTTGCTTCATTGTTGGAACTCCGAACAAAAAATAGCCATCAGCCAGCTCGCGAGGGCTGGACATCTGGGTATGGGGATGGCGCGTCCGGCCTTGGGGAAAGGGGGGCGTGCCGTGGCATCGCCAGGCTTGGGGGACAGGCGATGTAATCCCGAAGTTAAAACAAAGTGACGTGTAGGTGCAAGCCTGCTGCAACAGTCAGGTGATAGTTCAGTTCGTGGTAAGCGATCCGTGATTCTTCTGGCGGCGGCGTGCGAAAAAGCGCTTTTGCGGTTGACATTCGGCATGAGTCGGCCCGCGTTTCGCCCCCATGCCTTCGGACCGCGCGGCCCGTTACACTGGCGCTTTGCCGCTACCCGCCCACCCATGACGCAGCCATTCACCGTCGCCTTCGACCCGGTCGCCTTCAAGCTCGGGCCGCTACAGATTCATTGGTATGGCCTGATGTATCTGGGGGGCTTTCTTGGCGCCTGGCTACTTGCCGAATATCGCCGCCAGCGCGGTCGCCTGCCGGTGACGCGCGATGCGCTGGGCGACCTTGCGTTCTACGTGATGATGGGCGTGATCATCGGCGGGCGCATCTGGTACATGCTGTTCTACGCCGACATCCACTGGATCTGGCAAGACCCTCTCGCGCTCTTTCGCGTATGGGATGGTGGCATGAGCTTCCACGGCGGCTTGCTTGGCGTGCTGACCGCCGGGCTGTGGTGGTCGCGGCGCAACAACATGCATTTCTTCGACACGGTTGATTTCGTCGCGCCGCTGGTGCCGATCGGGCTGGGTCTGGGCCGCCTGGGCAATTTCATCAACGGCGAGTTGTGGGGCAAGCCGGGTACGGTGCCCTGGGCCATGCTTTTCCCGAATGCCCATTCGGCCGACGTGGACTGGGCAGCGACCCACCCGCAATGGCAGGCCACGCTGATGCAGTATGGCGGGTTGCCGCGTCACCCTTCGCAGCTTTACGAAATGCTGCTCGAAGGCGTGGTGATGTTCACCGTGTTGTTCCTCGTTTCGCTGAAGCCGCGCCCGCGTTATCTCGTTTCCGGCTTGTTCGCGCTGCTGTACGGCTGCTTCCGCTTTGGTGTGGAGTTCGTGCGCGTGCCCGACCCGCAACTGGGTTACCTCGCGTGGGGGTGGCTGACCATGGGCCAGATCCAGTCGTTGCCGCTGATTGTCATCGGGCTGGTGCTGGTGTGGATGTCGCGCAAGGCTCCCACCATGCGCCTGTACAACGTTTCGTTGCCGACCAAGGAGTAGCCGTGCGTGCATATCTCGATCTGCTGCAGCACGTGCTCGACCATGGGACTGAGAAGGGGGATCGCACGGGCACCGGTACCCGTAGCGTGTTCGGTTGGCAGATGCGGTTCGACCTCGCGGAAGGGTTTCCGCTGGTCACCACCAAAAAGCTGCACCTGAAGTCGATCATTCATGAGCTGATCTGGTTCCTCCAGGGCGATACCAACATTGCCTATCTCAAGGAAAACGGCGTCAGCATCTGGGACGAATGGGCCGACGAACATGGCGACCTGGGCCCCGTGTATGGCCAACAATGGCGCGCGTGGCCAACGGCCGACGGCGGCGTGGTGGACCAGATCCGCTGGGTGGTGGACGAGATCCGTCGCAACCCGAATTCGCGCCGCCTGGTGGTCAGCGCATGGAACGTTGGCGAACTGCCGAAAATGGCATTGATGCCATGCCACGCGCTATTCCAGTTCTACGTGGCAGACGGCAAGCTCAGCTGCCAGCTTTACCAGCGTTCAGCCGACATTTTCCTGGGCGTGCCTTTCAACATCGCCAGCTACGCCTTGCTGACCCACATGATTGCCCAGGTGTGCGGCTTGGGGGTGGGTGACTTCGTGCACACGCTGGGGGATGCCCACCTGTACAACAACCATGTGGAGCAGGCCCGCCTGCAGCTCACCCGTGAGACAAAGCCGCTGCCGCGCCTGCAGCTCAATCCCGAGGTGCGTTCGATCTTCGATTTCCGCTTTGAGGACATCGCCATCGTCGGTTACGAGCCGCATGGCGCCATCAAGGCCCCGGTGGCGGTATAAGTGCCTGTTGGTCGCGGCCTGAGACGCCAGGGGTTCTTCCTGGGCGGTCATCTTAAGAGGAATAGCTGCGGCATCCTGCTAAGATCGGCGCCGCGTGACGCCCCTGGCCGGCGGCGCCGGTGGTCCACATTGTCGATGATTCAAGGATTTCCATGGCTATTTCGTTGATTGCCGCGCTGGATGAGAACTTCGCCATTGGTCGCAAGGGCCAGTTGCCGTGGCATCTGCCGGATGACCTCCGCTGGTTCAAGGAGCTCACTCTCGGCAAGTACGTGCTGATGGGTTACAACACCGCCGTCGCCATTGGCCGACCGCTGCCGGATCGCACTAACTTGGTGCTGAGCCGCAAGCACGAGGCGCCGTTTCCGGGCCAGATCACGGTGCGCTCGCTGGCCGAGGGCCACGCCCGCGCGGGTGGCACCGGCCTGATGGTGATCGGTGGCGGTGAGGTTTACACCGAGGCGCTGCCGACGGCGCGCCGCCTGTACCTCACCTGGGTCAACGCCGCCGTGGACGGTGCTGATACGTTCTTCCCGGGCGTGCATTTCAGCGACTGGACCGAAGTCTCCCGTGTGCATCACAAGAAGGATGCCAACCACGCGTACGACTTCGATATGGTCGAGTACATCCGCAACGACTGAGCGGCGTCCGCATGCCTGCTCCGACGGCCGGCGCCATGCATGTCATGGCCGGCGTCATGCTCGATGCCCAGGGGTGCGTCCTGCTGGCACAACGCCCGCCTGGCAAACATCTGGCGGGTCTGTGGGAATTTCCCGGTGGAAAGCTGGAGGCAGGCGAGGCGCCCGCCGACGGGCTCGTGCGCGAGCTTCATGAAGAGCTCGGAGTCGAGGCGACGATCGGTGAGCCCCTCATCCGCGTGCCCTGGCGATATGGCGAGCGGTTCCTGTTGCTCGATGCGCGCATCGTGCGGGTCTGGCAGGGTGAGCCTGCCTCGTTGGACGGGCAGGCCTTGCAGTGGCGCGAGCCGGCGGCGATCGAGCTGGACCTGCTGGCCCCGGCGGATCGCCACATTCTTCGTGCGCTCCAGCTGTCCTCGCGCTATCCCATCACGTCGGACGTCCCGCCGTCGGACTGCGATGAGTGGCGGCAACGCATCCGTGCTGCGCTCGCCGCGGGCGAACGCATGATTCTTCTGCGCTTTCCCCAGTGGCCACGGGACATGGTGAGGACACTCGCCGCCGATTTGCTGCCGGAGGCGCGCGTCCAGGGCGCTCATTTACTGCTGAGCGGCGACGTTGATGGCGCGTTGGCACTGGGTGATGGCGCCGGCGTGCAGCTTAAGGCCGCGCAGTTGGCAAGGCAGCAAGAGCGGCCGTTGCCGTCGACGCAATGGGTGGGCGCGAGCTGCCATGACGCGGAAGATCTTCTGCGCGCGGCAGACGTCGCCGATTTCGCCACGCTGTCACCGGTGGCTCCGACGGCGACGCATCCCGAGGCAGCACCGCTGGGATGGGCGTCGTTCGAGCACCTGGTCTACGCATCGCCACTGCCGGTCTATGCACTGGGTGGCATGTCGCCGGATACGCTCGATGCAGCCCGGCAGGCGGGCGGGCAGGGCGTGGCGGGGATTCGCGGGTTCTGGTGACTCAGCGCTTCGCCTGCGCGAACGCCAGATAGCGAGCGTGCAATGCGGCCACGACGTGGTCGAGGGCGGATTCGTCGCCGCTGTTCTCGATGATGTCGTGGGCCAGCGACAGGCGATGCTCGCGTCGTGCCTGGCGCTCGATCATCCGCCGCGCCAAGGGCTCGTCGATACCGTCGCGCTGCATCAGGCGCTCCAACTGCACCGATTCGGGCGCATCGACCACCAGAACGCGATCTACCCAGCGGTAGTGATCGTGGTTTTCGGCGAACAGAGGAATGGCGAGCACGCAGTAAGGCCCACGATCGGCGGTGACGCGGTCATGCAGCCATGCGCGCACGCGCGGGTGCGTGATGGCTTCGAGCGCGCGGCGTTCCGCGTCGTTGCCGAACACGCGCTGGCGCATGGAGGCACGGTCGAGCTGGCCGTTGGTGTCGAGCACGCCGGCACCGAAGTGGGCCACGATGGCCGCCAGCCCTTCCGAGCCCGGTGCGATGACTTCCCGAGCCGCGACATCGGCATCGTAGACGTGGATACCCAGGGCCTCGAAGCGACGCGACACGGCGCTCTTGCCCGCGGCGATGCCACCGGTGAGCGCTACGACATAGCCTGGGTGTGGGGCGGTCACTGCAATCCCATCATCTGCGAGTACTGTCGCAGCAGCCACTCACCCGCCACGAACCAGACCCAGCCTGCGGCAGCAATGAACGGACCGAAGGGCATCGGGATATCGCGGCCGTGCTTGCGCAGGGCGATCATGCCGCCACCGATCAAGGCGCCGATGAAGGAGGAAAGCAGGATCACCGGCAGCAGGGCTGTCGGCCCCATCCATGCGCCCAGCGCGGCGAGCAGCTTGAAATCGCCGTAACCCATGCCTTCCTTGCCGGTCGCCAGCTTGAACAGCCAGTAGACGCTCCACAGGCTGAGGTAGCCAATGGCCGCGCCCACGATGGCCGTGCCGGGCAGCACGAACATCGGCAGCAGGCTAAGCAGCAGGCCCAGCCACAGCAGCGGGTAGTTCAGTTGGTCAGGGAGGTACTGGGTGCGGAAGTCGATGCCGGCGAGCGCGATGAGCATCCAGGTAAAGACGAGTCCTGCCAAGGCCACCAGGTTCGGACCGAATTTCCAGACGATCACCGCGCTGGCCAGACCGCTGAGCAGTTCGACCAGAGGGTACTGAATGGAAATCGACGCCTTGCAGTAGCGGCAGCGGCCACCCAGCAGCAGCCAGCCGACCAGCGGAATATTGTCCCGCATGGCGAGTGGATGCTTGCAGTGGGGGCAATGCGAGGGTTCGCGAACGATGCCAGGAGGCAGTGATGTGGCGTCCGGCTCCATGGCCAGCGTATCGAAGGCATCCAGCCGCCATTGCGCCATCAGCCGCGCCGGCAGGCGAAGGATCACCACGTTGAGAAAGCTGCCGACCAGCAGGCCAAGCACGCCGGCGGCGACGATCCAGGCCCAGAGGGGGAGTGCGAGCATGCGTACATCCGGAGACTGATATGAAAAAGGCCCCTCTCCCGGCGGGAGAGGGGCCTGGACCGCCAGAGCTTACACGGTGCTGGCGAGCTTGAAGATGGGCAGGTAAAGCGCGATCACCATGCCGCCGACCAGTACGCCGAGGATCACCATGATCATGGGCTCGAGCAGGCTGGAGAGCGTATCGACCGCGTTGTTCACTTCCTCTTCGTAGAACTCGGCGACCTTGAACAGCATGTGGTCCAGCGCACCGGATTCCTCGCCGATGCCCACCATCTGCACCATCATGTTCGGGAACAGCCCGGTCTGCCGCATCGACAACTGCAGCTGATGGCCGACGGCGACGTCGTCGCGCATCTGCTTCACGGCCTCGCCGTACACGATGCTGCCCGTGGCGCCCGAGACGGCGTCCATGGCCTCCACTAGCGGCACGCCGGCGCGGAACGTCACACCCAGCGTGCGCGCGAATCGTGCGAGCGCGGATTGGCGAAGGATGTTGCCGATCACCGGGAACTTGAGCAGGAACCGGTCAAGGAAGTGGGCAAACTTGAGCGAGCGCTTCTTGAAGAAGATCAGGGCGACCACGCTGCCCACGATGCCAATGAGCAACACCCACCAATACGACTTCATGAATTCGGACATGGTGACCACGACCTGGGTCGGCGCGGGCAGCGAAGTGCCGGCGTCCTTGAAGGTCTGTGCAAACACGGGCACCACGAACAGCAGCATGATGACGCAGACCAGGAAGGCCACGGCCATCACCATCACGGGATAGAACATGGCCTTCTTGATCTTGGCCTTGATCGCCTCCGTGCGTTCTTTGTAGGTCGCGACGGTGTCGAGCACCGTGTCGAGCACACCAGCCGATTCACCCGCGTGTACCAGGTTGCGATAGAGCTCATCGAATTGGACTGGGTACTTGCCCAGAGCCTCATGGAGCGCCGCACCACCTTCGATGGTTTGCTTGACGTCCACCAGCATGTTCTTGAAGCGGACGTTCTTCTGGCCATCGGCAATGATGTCGAAGGACTGCACCATCGGCACGCCTGAGGCCATCATGGTGGCGATCTGGCGGCTGAAGATGGCCACGTCGCGCGGCTTTACCGAGCTGCCGGAGGCGCCGAACAGGGGCTTGCCGCGCTCCTTCACCGTCTGCGGATTCATGCCCTGGCGGCGCAACTCGGCCTTGACCAGCGACGCATTCTTGGCGGACATGTCGCCCTTCATGCGCTTGCCGCGCTTGTCGAGCGCCACCCAGTCGTAGGTAGTCAGTTTGCTGATCTCGGCGCGTTGGGCGCCGATCGACTTGACGTTCTTGGCGGTGGCCGCAGCCATAGCATTTCCCCCTGCTGGTACGGTCGGACCGCTTCAGGATAGCGGCCGTCTGATCGGTGCAGCTTAAGTCATTCCCTTGGGCCAATTCGTGGCACCTGACGCAACTTCGGTGCGACGGACGACCCATCCCCCGTGGCGGCCGGGCCGCCAGCGGCGTTTCTCAGTCCTTCGTGACGCGGTCGATTTCCGCGAGGCTGGTCACGCCCTTCTTGACCTTCAGCAGGGCGGAGGCGCGCAGGTCGTTCACGCCAGCCTGGCGTGCCGCTTCCGCGATCTGCAACGTGTTGCCACCCTGCAGGATGATCTTCTGGATCTCCTCCAGCATCGGCATCACCTGGTAGATGCCTACGCGGCCCTTGTAGCCCTCGTTGCAGTTTTCGCAACCCACGGCCTCGTAAACGGTCAGGCCGGCGTCGATATCCTCCTGGGTGAAACCGGCATCCAGCAAGGTCTGCGGCGGCAGGTTCATCGGCCGCTTGCACTCGTGCAGGCGACGGGCCAGGCGCTGGGCAATGATCAGCGTGACCGACGAGGTGATGTTGTAGGGCGCGATGCCCATGTTCATCAGGCGGGAGATGGTCTGCGAAGCATCATTGGTGTGCAAGGTAGACAACACCATATGACCGGTCTGCGCAGCTTTTACGGCGATTTCCGCGGTTTCCAGGTCGCGGATTTCGCCGACCATGATCACGTCCGGGTCCTGTCGGAGGAAGGAGCGCAGGGCGGCCGCGAAGGTCATGCCGCGCTTGACGTTCTGCTGGACCTGGTTGATGCCCTCGACGCGGATTTCCACCGGGTCTTCCACGGTGGAAATGTTGCGCTCGGCGGTGTTGAGGATATTGAGCGCCGTGTACAACGACACCGTCTTGCCGGAGCCGGTGGGGCCGGTGACCAGCACCATGCCGTAGGGCTTGTGGATGGCATCGAGGTAGAGCTGCTTCTGTGCATCCTCGTAGCCGAGAGCGTCAATGCCGAGCTTGGCGGCTGAGCCGTCGAGGATACGCAGCACGATCTTCTCGCCGAACAGCGTGGGCAGCGTGCTGACGCGGAAGTCGACGGAGCGGCTCTTGGACAGGTTGAGCTTGATGCGGCCGTCCTGCGGTACGCGGCGTTCGGCAATGTCGAGGCCCGACATCACCTTCAGGCGCGAGGAGAGGCGAGCGGCAAGCTTCATTGGCGGGCTAGCCACCGCACGCAGCATGCCATCCATGCGCAAACGCACCCGGTATTGCGTCTCGAACGGCTCGAAGTGGATGTCGGAGGCGCCGCGCTTGATGGCGTCCACCAGGATCTTGTTGACGAACTTGACGACGGGGGCGTCGTCGTTGGCATTGGCGTCGATGCCAGTGGTCTCGGCTTCGTCGTCGCCACCTTCCAGCGCCAGCTCGTCGAAATCACCGCCACCGATGTCCGGCACCGCGTTGCTCATGGCGGTGAGCGCGGATTCGATGAAGCGCATCAGCTGGCTGCGTTCAACCAGGATCGGCTCCACCATGCAGTTGGAGTGGAACTTGATCTCGTCCAGCGCATGCGACTGCATGGGGTCGGCGATACCGACGAACAGGCGCTTGCCACGCTTGAACAAGGGGAGGGCGTGGTGCTTGTTGACCAGCGCTTCGCTGATCAGGTTCACCGGCATGTTGGCGGGTACCAGCGAACTGACGTCCATCATCGGCATGCCGAACTCGTCGGATGCGATGCGGGTGAGCCGCGGGCTTTCCACCAGATTGTTGTCCAGCAACCACGCCGTGAGCGAGGTCTTGCTCTGGGTGGATTCCGCGACGGCCCGGCGGACATCGGCCTCGGGCAGTACACCTTCCGATACCAGCCTGCGCGCAAGGCCGGTCAGGCCCGCGAGCGAGGGTTGCATTAGCGTTGACATGGCGATACGGGTCCAGCCCCCTGATTGGAAGGGAATTTACCCCAGTTGAGGGGGTAGGTCACCCGCCGGGATCGGGGGATGCCTCCCGGGGGTGATGGGGCGCACACATCCTCTCGCACGCTCCCCTGCCGGATTCGGGGCATGCAATAGGCATGCCCTGCCACCGATGGCGTGGACGCGACGGCGGCCTTGGGATAGAAAGGCCGGCCAGCTCGACGAATCGGACCGTCCGTGACGCATACAGACAATCCACTGCCCTTCCTGGTCTTTGGCGCCCCCCGTATCGAAGAGGATGAGATCGCCGAGGTCGAAGCCTGCCTGCGCTCGGGGTGGCTGGGTACCGGGCCACGCGTGGCTCAGTTCGAAGGCGACTTCGCCCAGTGGCGGGGCGTGCAGCCCTCACAGGTGGCGGCGGTGAACTCGTGCACTGCCGCACTGCACGTGAGCATGGTGGCCGCGGGTCTGGAGCCGGGCAGTGAAGTGATCACTACTCCGCTGACGTTCTGCGCCACCGTCAACGCCATCCTCCATGCTGGCCTGACGCCCGTGCTGGCCGACGTTGACCCGGTGACCCAGAACATCGACCCGGACGCCATCGAGGCCGCCATCACGCCGCGCACGCGAGCGATCCTGCCAGTGCATTTCGCCGGCCGCCCCTGTGCGATGGACCGCATCATGGCGATTGCCGAAAAACACGGGCTCGTGGTGATCGAAGACTGCGCACACGCCATCGAAACCGAGTTCCACGGCAAACCGGTGGGGACATTCGGTGACTTTGGCTGCTTCAGCTTTTACGTCACCAAGAACGTGGTCACGGGCGAGGGCGGCATGATCCTGGGGCGCGACGAAGAACATATCGCCCGGGCCCGCGTGCTGGCGTTGCACGGCATGAGCAAAGACGCGTGGCACCGCTTCGGCGACCAGGGTTACCGTCACTACCAGGTGGTGGAGTGCGGCTTCAAATACAACATGATGGATCTGCAGGCCGCGATCGGCATCCATCAGCTGGCTCGCGTGGAAAGCAACTGGGCGCGCCGTCGCCAGATCTGGCAGCGCTACGACGAGGCGCTCGCCACACTGCCGATCCGCTTGCCGGCAGTGCCGGAGAAGGGCACGCGCCACGGGTATCACCTCTATACGGTGATGGTCGATGCAGCGCGTTCGGGCGTTGAACGGGACGCCTTCCTCGAGGCCATGAATGCGCGTCGGATCGGCACGGGCGTCCACTATCTGTCGGTTCCCGAGCACCCGTACTACCAGCAACGTTTCGGCTGGCGGCCCGAGCAATGGCCGGAGGCGATGCGGCTGGGGCGCCAGACCGTCAGCCTGCCGCTGTCACCGGCCATGTCCGACGAGGACGTCGAGCGGGTCATCGAGGCCGTCCACGCGGTCATCCCGGCCTGAGTCACCCGCTTGGCGGTGCGATGTGATCCAGCGCCCGCATTCTTGCGCGGACAGCCGTTGGCGACGGATCGCTGCGGCGCTCAGGTTATGATGCCGGCTCACATCCGGGGACACACTCTTGAATCGTCTAAGCATCATCCTGCCCGCGAAGAACGAGGGGCCGGCGCTGAAGGATCTGTTGCCGCGCCTGCGACAGGCACATCCCGCAGCGGAGATCATCGTGGTGGACGACGGTTCGACCGACGATACGCGCAGCATCTGCGCCGCCGCTGGCGTGACCTGCCTGTCCTCGCCGTACTCGATGGGCAATGGCGCCGCCATCAAGCGTGGTGCGCGTGCGGCCAGCGGCGATGTGCTGGTGTTCATGGATGGCGACGGGCAGCATGATCCGGCCGACATCGCGCGCCTGCTGGAGAAACTCGCGCAGGGGTATGACATGGTGGTCGGCGCGCGCGACTGGGGCAGCCAGGCCGGCGTGGGGCGTGGCGTCGCCAACACCCTCTACAACTGGCTCGCCACCCGCATGACGGGGCAGGTGGTCGAGGACCTCACCTCCGGCTACCGTGCCGTGCGGGCCGACCGCTTCCGCGAATTCCTGCACCTGCTGCCCAACGGCTTCTCGTACCCGACCACAAGCACCATGGCGTTCTTCCGTAGCGCCTACCCGGTGGCCTACCTGCCCATCAAAGCGGCGCAGCGCGTCGGCAAGAGCCACATCAGGCCGCTCAAGGATGGCATCCGTTTCCTCCTGATCATCTTCAAGATCGCGACGCTGTATTCGCCGCTGAAGCTGTTCGTGCCGGCCAGCGCTTTCTTCTTCCTGCTTGGATGCGCCAATTACCTGCGCACCTTTGTGGAATATGGGCGCCTGACCAACGGTAGCGCACTGCTGTGGAGTGCTGCCGTCATCGTTTTCCTGATCGGGTTGGTGTCGGAGCAGATCACGGCACTGACATATCGGCGCGATGACTGAAGCATCCATGGCGATGCAGTCTCGGGGATACCTTGCGTGGAAGGCCACCACGCCATGACTGTTGCGCAAGAGCCATCTGGGCGACCACGTCTGCTGGTAACGACGTCGACTTATCCGCGCTGGGCCAACGATGCCGAGCCGGGCTTCGTGCATGAGCTGTGTCGTCGGCTGGTGGAGCGTTTCGATGTCGTGGTGTTGTGCCCTCACGCCGAAGGTGCGGCCGTCGATGAAGTGCTCGATGGCGTACAGGTGCACCGTTATCGGTACGCGCCCAACGGTTGGGAAACACTAGTCAACGACGGGGGCATTCTGGCCAACCTTCGCAGGCAGCCGTGGAAATGGTTGCTGGTGCCGGGCTTCATTTTCGGGCAGTGGTTCAGTCTGATTCGGTTACATCGCCACTGGCGCCCCAACGTCGTCCATACGCATTGGTTGCTGCCGCAGGGCATCATCGCGGCAGGCACCTCCATCCGTCGACTGGTAGTGACCTCGCACGGCGCGGATCTGTTCGCCTTGAAGGGACGCGTGTTCGGGGCGCTGCGCTCACGGGTGGTGCGGCGAGCCGATGCCATCACAGTGGTCAGTGAGGCAATGCGCAGGCGGCTCCACGAGGAGTGCCCAGAGGTGAAGGTGTTTACTATGCCCATGGGCGTGGATATGGAAACGCGCTTCACGGGTGATGTGGACACACCGCGATCGAGGAACGTCATTCTTGCGGTCGGACGGCTGGTTGAGAAGAAAGGCCTCATCTATCTCATCGATGCGATGCCTACGGTACTGGCATCTCATCCGGATGCCAGGCTGGATATCGCGGGATTCGGTCCGGAACGCGAGCGGTTGGCCGAACGCACGCGTCAACTCGGCCTCGAAGGCGTCGTGCGTTTCCTTGGCGCGCGCCCCCCATCGGAGCTGCCTCGCCATTACCGAGAGGCAGCCGTCTTCGTGGCACCTTTCGTTGAGGCAGGCAGTGGTGACCAGGAAGGTCTAGGCCTGGTCGTAGCGGAGGCCATGGGTTGTCTTTGTCCCGTTCTGGTCGGCGATGTACCTGCCGTGCATGACCTGATCGGTGACGACGTAGACTGTGTGGTGCCACAGCGTGATGCCGGGGCGCTGGCTGCAGCGATCGTCGGTGTGCTTGACCACCCTGTCGCCGCACAAGAGCACGCGCAGGCGCGAAGGGATGCGGTGCTGCAAAAGTTTTCCTGGAAAGTCGTGGCCGATGGCTACTTTCATCTTTTCGAGAGCCTTGTCCAGGAGGATGGCCGCACCCATGAGTGAGTCCTTCGAACGCAAGCCGCATGTTGATCTGAACATGCCATCGCGAGCACTGAAGGCCCGCAAGATCGAAGCCTTGCTCGATCTCAATGAACATTCAGAAGGTGGTCGCCTCCTTGAGGTGGGTACCGGTAGCGGCGGCATTGCCTATTACTTTGCTCGTCATGCCCATGCTGTATGGGATGTGGTCGCCGTCGATGTCGTCGACAATCGCCAACTCAATGAAGGCTACGAGTTCCGTTTGATCGGAGGTTGCGAGCTACCGTTTCCGAGCGAAAACTTCGACGTAGTCATCAGCAATCATGTGGTCGAGCATGTTGGCGATAAGCGCGCTCAGCTGCTGCATTTGAAAGAGTTGCGCAGGGTGCTTCGACCGGATGGCCGGGGTTATCTCGCCGTGCCCAATCGCTGGATGTTGGTGGAGCCTCACTACCGGCTTCCGTTCCTGAGTTGGTTGCCCTCTCGACTGGCTGATGCATATGTGCGACGGAGCGGGAAGGGTCCGGTGTACGATTGCCGCCCGTTGACGGTCGATACGTTGGAACCGATGTTGCGGGAGGCGGGATTCGAGTTCGTGCAGCAGCATGGCGCAGCGCTGCATATGACATACCAGCTCGAACGGCCCGAAGCGCTCATCTATCGGCGGTTATTGCGTCATGTTCCGGGTGCGCTGTATGCAGCAACGCGAAAGCAGTTTCCAACACTGATCTACGTGCTACGCGCTGCGTCGGAGAAACGTGCCCCGAAGATAACCAAAGCCGGTTAACCCCTTGACGAGCCAGCTCTTGAAGGCAAAGGGAATGCCGGGCCTCTGAAGGATGAGGTCGGTCATGCGACATGCCGGGCTCAGGGTTACGCGCGCGACCCATGCCAGGGGAGAGAGCCAGACGTGAAGCCGGACGTCCAATGTCGCGTAGCCCAGGGCCTGATACGCGGAAGGATACCGCTGCTGGAAAATGGCCGCCGACTCGCCACCAGCCTCGAGCATCTTCGACGCGACCTGGGTCATTCGCAGCTCATCCATGTGGCGCATGACGCCCAAGGGTGTCCAGGCCACGCGTCCGTGCCGGGCAAGCCTCAGGAGAAAATCCCGGTCTTCGAAGCCATACGAACGATAGGTGGCGTCAAAGCCGCCGCAACGGTGGAATGCGGCACGTGACACCATCAGGTTCTGGGTGGAGCCGCTATACCAGATACCGGCGTCGTGTTGCCTGGCGCGCCGCTGGGAGGCTTTTGTCTGGTAGAGGTCCCAGAAACTTCCGGTGCCGTCACCGGTGACCGGGCCGGAAGTCGCTGCCACGTCCTCGTCGAACGCCTGCAGGTGGCGTTGCAGAAGGTGGTTGTCAGCCGGCATGCAGTCACAATCGATAAACATCAACGCCTGACCGCACGCCAGACGTGCGCCGGCGTTGCGAGCCTCGGAACGACCTGCATTGGCAGGCAGTGCCTCCAGCCGGATCAGGTGTCCCACGCACGCTTCGATGCGTTGGGCAGTTCCATCGCTCGATCCGTCGTCCACGACGACGATTTCCAGCGTAGTGCCCCGGGGTAAATGCTGGTGTTGCAGTGCCTGCACCAGGGAGATCGCCCGGGATGAATCGCGATACGTCGGGATGACGACAGTCACGCGTTCAATCGCGATACCGGCTGCCGACGAATCCAACATTAGTTGGGAATTCCTAGGATCCTGGCAACGGGAATTCGCCAGAGCTTGTCCGCGTAATTGATGGCGGCCCGCACCTTTCCGATACGGCTGCAACGAGCCTGCGCGCGGTATTTCTCGCGGAGCATCAGCCCGCGCCGACTTCGGCTCACGCCTGCGTCGGCGACATCGACCCAGGGGAAGTCCAGGTACAAAGCCTTTGTCTCGGCAGGCAGACGAAGCAGGAAATCATAGTCTGCGCATATCCGGTAGCTTGTATCGAATGGTCCATAGCGTTCGAAAAGATCTCGGCGATGGAAGGCGCCCGGATGGCAGATGGTGATGCGGCGCGCGACCTTGTGGAAATTCCAGCCGCTACCGAACGTGTGGTAACGCACGCCCCCGGCGTTGATGAGTGCACCGCGCCCGGTTACCAGGTCGTAGGGCTCGCTGCCCAGTGCCCCGAAAATATCGGCAAGCGTGTGCGTTGTGTGCCAGGCATCGTCTGCGCCCAGAAAGGAAACGTATTCGCCGTGGGCATGCGAGATGGCCTGGTTCCAGGCATCATAGATGCCGTTGTCAGGCTTGCTTTGCCACCAGGCCAGTTTGTCGGCGTGAGCGCGAATCAGCTGCTGCGTGCCGTCTGTCGAGCCGCCATCGGCAATCAGTAGCTCCCAGTCAGAGAAGCTCTGTTCGAACACTGATTGGAGACACCGCTCCAACGTTTCGCAGGCGTTGTAGGTGGCGACAATGATGGAGAGCCGGGGGCGCAATTCAGATACCCTTGTGCATGAAGCGGTCATCAGGTTTGGCCGCGCCAATTCCCTGTCGGGCCGTCATTATCAAAATGTCTGCATCCCTCTCGGTAGTTTACGATCATAGCGTATTCGCGGCACAGCGCCATGGCGGCGTTTCACGGTATTTCTTTCAGCTGGCCAGGCACTTGGCGAACATGGACGAGACCCGTGTCAGCGTCATCGCGCCGTTGTACGTGAATGACGAACTGGTGCAGCTAAATGGAACCAGGGTCGACATCCGGGGAGCCCATGTGCGCCCTTTTCCCGGCGTGACGGTGTTGGGAAATATGCTGGCCGCCATCACCCCGATGCCGGCGAGCTGCGATATTTTCCACGCCACCTGGTATCCGGCTCGCCCGCGAATACCGAAGGGTGGGCGATTCATCGTCACGGTGCATGACATGATCGCGGAGAGGTATACCGATCAGGTGCGGGGCGGAAAAGTGCAGGCGGCCCTGAAGGCCCGGGCGGTGGCTATGGCGGACATGGTGTTCTGCGTTTCCAGGAACACGCGCGCCGACCTCATCAACATTTTGGGCGTGCCGGAAGAAAAGATCCGCATCACGCACTCGGCGAGCCCTGTGAGCCACGCCGGTCCCAGGCTGGTGGATCCGGATGCACCGGCCATCCTGTATGTCGGACATCGCGGTGGCTACAAGAACTTCAAGGCATTGGCTGAAGCGTTTCTGGCCAGTGCCCGGATCAGAGCGCACTTTCGCCTGGCCTGCTTTGGCGGTGGTGCCTTTACGGAGGAGGAGCGGGCCTTGTTCGCCGGCCTTCCAGCCCATGGTGCGGGCAGCGTCACCCAGACGGGAGGGAATGACGATGCGCTGATTTTGGCGTATCGATCGGCTCGCTTGTTGGTCTGCCCCTCGCTTTACGAGGGTTTTGGGCTGACTCCTTTGGAGGCGATGTCTTGTGGATGCCCGGCACTGGTCGCGCCGTGTGGATCGCTGCCCGAAGTGGGAGGGGATGCCGTCGCCTACTGTGACGACACCTCGGCTGAAGCCATTCGCGTGGCGATGGAGCAGCTTCTCTTCGACGACCGTGAACTGGCGAACCTTTCAACAAGGGGGTATGAGCGGGCTCCCGTGTTCAACTGGCCCGAAACTTCTGCGCGTGTGCTCTCCGCCTATCGGGAATTGACCTCGGGCGGCTGAGCCGCGGGCACCGTATCTCTGAGGGCGCGGGTGCGTTGCGGTGCTATGCGACGCGCGAATGCCTGACGCCGGCCGCCTTGCGCATCACCAGGGGCATCAGGAGCAGCTGCGGTATTAGGCAAGTGAACGAATAGATCGTTGCCGTGGTCAACGGAAGCAACTCGGTTCCGGTCGAGTGAAGGAGATGAATCTTCGCTGCCAGCGTAAGCGAGGCGAACGTTATGCTGGCAATGACCTGATAGACCAGCACGCTGGCGGCGTTGATGAATGTTGCGATGGCTGTTCCCAGCGCTTCCACGATGCACCACACGCCAAACCCGATGAGCAGCATGGGGCTGACGGTGATGGTCTTGTGCAGCCAGATGTGAGTGATGAATCCGAACCCTTCGATCAGTACGAGCGCGCCGGCCATCGCGCACCCCAGCGCAAACCATATGGACCTGCGCAGCGTGCGCGCTGCCCACGCGTGATCTCCCTTGGCCATCGCCTGTCGGTAGATGGGCCACAAAGGTGTCCATACGAATGACAGGCCCAGGGGAATGACGGAGAACAGTCGCTGGACGATGGAGTAAGTGCCGGCGTCCACCGGGCCACGGAGGCCCGTAATGAGCGGGAGGTCCGCGGCGAGAGCTATCGTTCCCGTAATCTGCAGCACGAAGAAAAGAAAGCCTTCGCGTTGAATGTGTCGGATGATGTGCTGCCGCCGCTGCGGATCCATGCGCTCACTGGGCCTGGGCAGGCCGCGGAGCAAGGTCAGCGTATTGAGCAGGGATGCAAGCAGAGGGGTCGATACGGCTGCCGCTGTCAATGCAGGCAGGGACGCGTGCGACCTGGCCAGTACGATCACAATGCCTAGCGTCGCCGTATGGCCCAGTGCCTGCCACTTGAACGCACGATAGCCCTTGCCCAGACCTAGCTGCACCCGGTTTCCCAGGTTGAGGGGCACAGCGGCCACGATCGACAGCATGACGGCGAGGGCACAGTATCTCGCGGGCGCGGACATCGCTTCGGGAAGCCCGAGCACTCGATACCAGGGGACACTGACGGCCAGCGCCAGCGTGGCGATGAGCAGTACCACGGAGATGCGCAGCAGAGCGCCGAATCCTTCGTGGAAAATCCCGATGACCTGATCATCTTCGCCGCGGCCGTGCGCGGTGGCGACGAGATTCATCGTACCGTTGCCGAATCCGAAATCCAGGAAGCCGGCAAGCGTGATGAGCGAGACCAGCGTAGCCCAGACGCCGAACTCGGCAGGGCCCAGCGTATTGAGCACGAACGGTACGGCGAAAAATAGATTGGCGGCGGCCGCAGCCTTGGCAACGATGGACCAGGCGCTGGTATGGATGACCTTGCGTCCGCGAGATCCGAGCAGACTATTCAGCATGCCTTGCAGCTTGCCGGTGTCGGGTTGGGCGTCACTCATCGTGGGAAGGCGGCGAACGCGTTGGCCGTCTCTTTCAGGCCATCGGCCAGGGCAATGCGGGGTGCCCAGCCGAGGCCTTCAAGGCGTGATACGTCGAGTCGCTTGCGTGGCGTGCCATCGGGTTTGCTGGCGTCGAACCGGAGTGAGCCTTCGTATCCCACGGCATTCGCAACAGCATGCGCAAGTTGTTCAATGCTGACCTCCTGCCCCGAGCCGACATTGACCATCTCGGCGGCGCTGTAATGCTTCATGAGGAATACGGCGGCGTCTGCCATGTCGTCCACATGCAGGAATTCCCGGAGCGGCCGTCCGGTTCCCCATATCACCACTTCCGGCGTACCGTTCTGTCGAGCCTCGTGAAAACGGCGGATCAGCGCGGGGACGACGTGCGAGTTCTCGGGGTGGAAGTTGTCGCCAGGGCCATAGAGGTTGGTCGGCATGGCCACGATGGCGTCGAAGTCATATTGCCGGCGGTAGGCACGGCACATTTCCAGTCCGGCGATCTTGGCGATGGCATAGGGCTCGTTGGTTGGCTCCAGCGGGCCGGTAAGCAAATACTCCTCTTTGATGGGCTGGGGGCATTCGCGCGGATAGATGCACGAAGAACCCAGGAAGAGCAACTTGCGGGCGTGGTGTTTCCAGGCACTGTGAATGACGTGGTTCTGGATCGCCAGATTCTGCTGGATGAACTCCGCAGGATACGTGCTATTGGCATGGATGCCGCCGACTTTCGCGGCGGCAAGGAATACGTACTCGGGTTTCTCGGCGGCGAAGAAGGCGTCAACGGCGGCCTGGTTGGTCAGGTCGAGTTCGTCGCGCCCGCGCAGCAGCAACTGTCCGGCGCCCTCGGCTTCGAGGCGCCGTACGATGGCGGAACCGACGAGTCCCCGGTGTCCGGCTACGAAGATGCGGGAATGGATGTCCATGGTCGTTACTCGCGGTTGTTGGGTGCGCGAAATCCGGCGCTGCTCACGAGTGCATCACGCCTGGCGATATGCAGATCGGCATCCATCATTTCCTGTACCAGTTGCTCAAAACCCACGACAGGGTGCCAGCCGAGTTTGGTGCGTGCCTTTGTGGCGTCGCCGAGCAAGGTATCCACTTCCGCCGGACGGAAGTAGCGGGGGTCGATGGCAACGATGGGCTGGCCCACGCGAATGGCCGAACCTTCGGGAACGGTCGATGCGATGCCTTGTTCGTGCACACCTTCGCCCTCCCAGCGCAGGTCGACGCCGAGATGCCTGGCGGCACAGTCGACGAACTCTCGGACGGAGTGCTGCTGCCCCGTGGCGATGACGAAATCCTCGGGTTCGGAGTGCTGGAGCATCGCCCACTGGGCTTGCACGTAGTCCCTCGCATGCCCCCAGTCGCGCCTCGCGTCGAGGTTGCCCAGGTAGAGACACTGTTCCAGCCCCGCGTGCATGCGCGCCAGTGCGCGCGTGATCTTCCTCGTTACGAATGTTTCGCCACGCAAAGGCGATTCGTGGTTGAAGAGGATGCCGTTGCACGCATACATGCCGTATGCCTCACGGTAGTTGACGGTGATCCAGTAGGCGTACAGCTTGGCCACGCCATAGGGAGAACGAGGATGGAAGGGCGTGTTCTCTGTCTGAGGCGTCTCCTTGACCTGTCCGTACATTTCGGAGGTCGATGCCTGGTAGAAACGGGTCTTCTTCTCCAGCCCAAGGATGCGTATGGCCTCGAGCAGGCGCAACGTGCCAACGGCATCCGCATTGGCAGTGTATTCGGGGGTCTCGAACGAGACCTGGACGTGGCTTTGCGCACCCAGGTTGTAGATCTCGTCCGGCTGAACATGTTGCACGATACGGATCAGGTTGGTGGCATCCGTGAGGTCACCGTAGTGCAGCACAAGGCGTCGATCTTCCTCGTGGGGATCCTGGTACAGATGATCGATGCGGTCGGTGTTGAACGAAGACGAACGCCGCTTGATGCCATGGACCTCGTAGCCCTTCGAAAGCAGGAATTCGGCCAGGTAAGCGCCGTCCTGGCCAGTGATTCCCGAGATGAGGGCGCGTTTCATGCTTTCGTTGACTCCGCTATGGAAATGAGATGGCGAGGCTGGGCGCTTCAATGCACGCCGGTCATGGCATTCAGATCCGCCACCAACTTGTCCAGGTACTCGCCGACGTTGAGTGCCGGGAGCTGGTCAAGCCTGGGTTTCGCCTGCTCTTGACACCCAGTAGCGACCAGCATGCGAGTATGCGTGATTCTATAGGCTGCTTCCTTGGGATTGGTGTTGTTCGCAGCGGTTGCCGATCGAAGTGCCGGCCCCTGTTATCCAGGACGGTCCAGGCGCGCTGGCTATACAGGCATGGCGAGCCAGAGCAATGCCGTCGCCCAGTCTGACGAACTGGGCGACGGTGAGGTAGAGCGGCGCGGCACCGGCCAGCACGCCATTCGACTTGACACCGAATGTGCGCGTGAGAAGGACAAGGCTTCCGGCCTGAAGCACGATGCGCACGACGTTTCAACTGCTGGCATGGATGGTGTTTCACAGCAGCAAGTCCGGTCGCCAAGTGGTGATGTGCTTTTTTGAATCGCTGTTCATCGAGAGGCTGCGTTAGCTTGGTGGTTCATCAGGTGTGGTGTGAAGAAGACAGCGTCAGTGGCCCGAGGCAGATGCTCGCAGTTGCCGCAGGACATCATCGAGGTATCCGCCCACATTGAGGGCTTCCAGTGCCTGCAGTTGCTGTTGCGCCTCGCCGAACTCCTGGCGCGCCACCAGCATGCGGATAAAGGTGATTCGATAGGCAGCTTCATGTGGGGCAGTCTGCACAGCGCGTTGCATCAGCTGTTCGGCCAGCACATGATCTCCTTTGATGTTCCACGCATAACCACTGTACGCGGCCAGCAATCGCGCCGTGGGATGAGGGTGGGAGAGTGCAGCCTCGAAGGCCTGGGTCATGCGCTCTTGTGGCAGATCGCAGTGGCCTTCCTGCGCGCACTCGCTAAGCGCAATGAGCGAGCTTTCATCCTGCACGCCGGGTTGTCGCGTGCTGAGCTTGGCGATCATGGTGTCCCACCAGCTGGCACGCAGCGGCAAACCGAGACGTGCATTCATGAAGATGAGCGCCTGCTGCGGAAGGATGGACGAGCGCGGCAGCGCGGCCGCTCTTTCCAGCGGTGCGTATGCCAGTGCCGTGAACGGAGAGCCGGGGTTGTAGTGCGAGTAGATGATGTAAGTCCGGCCTAGTTCGTATTGGGCGCGCGGAGACTCGGGGCCACGATCAGCCAGTTCCTGCGACAGGCTCAGCGGGTCGCCCCAGGCATAGGCGGTCATTGCGGTCAGGCAGGTCCACGACAGCATGAGCACGCCGAGAGCGGCAACGGAAAGCCGTCGTATCACCGGTCGTGGCGGCGACTCTTCACCGGAATATGCGAGTGGGAACAGCAGCGACACAACGGCAAGGACAAGGCCGAAGCTGGCGAAGTAGTTGCGGTGTTCGTAGACGAGCTCGAGCGGAAGAATGGTCGCGGTGAGCAGCTGACACGCCAGAAAAAGCGCTATGCCCAGTGCCGCCAGCGGATGGCGTTTGCGTAGCCAGGCCGTGCCGCCGACAAGGGCGGCAAGGATGGCGATGCTGCCGGCGGTGGTCCAGGGAGTGAACCACCCCGTCGATATCACGTAATCGTCGTGATAGAAGGACAGCCACTGGGGCAGGGGAAACAGCGTCCAGCCGATGTAGTCCACAACGACACGCGGCTCGGTCAGCAGCCGGGTGTGAAGAGTGAACTCGCGCGTGGTCCAGCTATCCGGCCTTAATACCGACGGCAGCAGCCAGGCCAGTCCGACCAGCAGCGGTAGCAGAAGGATAATCACGAACAGCGCTGCCACCCTGCGATCGATCTTCGGCGTGTCAGGACGATGGAAGCCGAAAAGCATGATCTCGATCATCAGCGCATACAGCGGCAGCATCACCGCCGTTTCCTTGGCCAGCCCACCGATGGCGACAGGCACCACCAGGCTGGCTGCGCACAGTGCCAGAGCCTTGAGCGCGGGTGATCCCGCCAGCATCCGCTGGCGACCGATGACGTAACCAAGCAGGCCCGCAAGCACGGCGAGATTGGCCATGCTCTCCATGCGTTGCACGACATACAGCACGGAGGTGAGGTTGATCGGGAGAAGCATCCAGCCGGCCGCAATGAGCGCGGCGGCCTGTCCGGCCTCTGGCCGGGATCGTTCGGGCGCGCCGATCTGCCACAGACGTCTGGCAAGCAGGAACATCACCAGGCCGTTCAACAGGTGAATGACCAGATTGGTCAGCTTCATCCCGAACGGATCCAGCCCGCCGGCAAGGTAGTTGGCGGCGAAGCTCAGCGATGCCAATGGGCGCTTGAAGTCGCTCGCCGGCGATGACAGTGCGGCCTTGATGAGCGAAGCCACTCCACCTGTCGCAGGCTGCACACCGTGATTATCGACAATGTTCGGGAAGTCATCGAACAGCCAACCGCCGTAGAGCCCCGGCCAATAGGCCAGGGTGGTGACGAACAGGGCCAGCGCAAGAAATCGCCAGCCCGAGCGTGGCGTCAGGGCATTGGAAGACACAGGAGGGTTCGCGGCATGAACTCGAAACCGGCAGCTTACCTTGTTCGGGGCATCCAGCCACTTTCAGCCCGGGCGCGCGGGGCGCGAGGCAAGGATGGACTTGGCGTCGTCAACGTCAGGGGCGTTGGAGCGCCGTGGATGGCTTCGCCTGCGAGCGGGACGACCTGGCCTTGTCGAGAAGCCGGTTTAGTCGCGGATCGTGTGCGAGCGACGGGTGCAACGCCATGGCTTCGGTGATGACCGCGGTCGCTTCGTCGTCGCGCTGCCTGTCCGTCAGGTACTCCGCCAGCGTAGGAGCGTATTGGGTGACATCCTGGTCCAGCTTCAGTGTCTGCCGCCAATGTGCGATGGCGAGGTCCTTGTCCTGCAGCACGGCACCCGCTAGCTCCGCGTACTCGGCGTGCAGCATTTCACGGCCAGGATTGCGGCGCAGCGCAATCTCGTAGCAGGCTGCCAGCTGTTGCGCGTCGATTCCAGTGTTTCCCGCAAGGCGGGCGTTCACGAGCTTGTGGAGCGTGAGGTACGTGTCATTGATCAACGGACGGGTCTGGAGCTTCCTGCGCAGTCCATCCCACCATGGCTGGGCCGGTGTGCCTGGATGCACGCTTGCCTCGAGCAGCAAGGCTTCTTCCGGCAGCGGGGAATCGCTGCGCAGGCTGGCTGCACGCTTCAGTTCCTCGACGCTCCGGCCATAGAACGGCGACTGGGCATCTCCGCCCGACATGGCCCGGTAGCGGCGCGCAAGATCCATTGATGCGCGGAGTGATCCCGGATTGGTCTGCGTGAGCTCCACGGCAAGGCGTGCGGGGCTCGCCCAGGTCATGGCCCTCAGGAGCGTGAGCGACGCGAAGTTGAGCAGGAGCGCGCAGCCGATGAGTGCAGCCACCTTTGCATTGATGCGCCCGGCCAGCCACCACAGCATGTCGGCCAGTGTCAGCACGATGCCAAACAGTGCGGGGTAGTTGCGGTGCTCGAAGACGAGCTCGAGCGGCAGCGGCGAGCTGGTCAGCAGATGGGCCACAAAGAACCAGCCGATGCCGAGCGCAAGCAACGGACGCCTGCGCCGCATGACAAGCGCCAGCACAACGAGCGCCAGCAGGAACAAGGCGCCCAACAACGTCGACGCTGGCTGCAGCAGCCCCGTGGAGGCGACATAGTTGTCGTAGTAGAAGGTGAGGTGATTCAGCAGCGGCAGCACGCTCCAGCCTATGTACATGGGCAGCGCGCGAAGCTGGGTCAGCTCGCGCTGAGCGGCGGTGAAATCGCGCCAGCTGTAGTTCTCGGGCCTGGAGTAGTGGGGAATCAGGTAGAAGACGACGACGGCCGTCGCTGCCGCGCAACCCAGTCCGTAGAAGAATTTCAACGCATGCCCGATGCGTGCATCGGCGGCCTCGAAGCGAAGCAAGGTCAGCTCCAGCAGCAACGCGTACCCCGGTGCGAGGATGGCGGTTTCCTTGAAGCAGTAACCCGCGGGAACCAGCGCCAGGGTGAGCATCAGCCAGGGCCAGCTGCGCCGGCCGCGGCGTTGGTTCTGCCGGGCATGCCAATAGGCGAGGAGGGCGAGAAGAACGAAAGTGAAGCCCAGCATTTCCATGCGCTGGACCACGTACATCACCGTGGAAACCTGCAGCGGATGGGCCGCCCAGGCGCAGGCAATGCCTAGCGCGGTGTAGAAAACCTGTGATTGGGTCAGCCGGCGTCCGTCTTCCCCGGGTGACCCCGTGGCAACCAGACGCTGTGTCAGCATCAACACCAGCAGGGTGTTGAGCAGATGGATCCAGAGGTTCGTGAGCTTGAAGCCGAAGGTGCTGCCGCCAAGCGCATAGTTCAGCGCGTAGCTGAGCATGGCCATCGGGCGCTCGATGTTGGCAATGGACCATTGCCACACGCGGTGCCACTCGTGCCAGTCCAGGCCATGGACATGGATGGCCTGATTCTCCGCGAATATGGGGTAGTCATCGAAGATGAAGCCACCGCGCAACGCTGGCCAGTAAGTTGCGGCGACCAGTACAAGCATGCTGACGATCAGCAGTGGACGCAGCGGCAAGCGGGAAGCCTGGGGCATGAAAGTCATCGATGACGGTGGTTGCTCAAAAAAGCAAGGGCCGCCCAGGGGCGGCCCTTGCTTGAATCTACGCCAAAAAGCCGGGGCTTACTTCGGGCAGCTGGCCGGAGCGTAGGCGGCGGTGATGAAGGTGCCATCGGTGTGGCAGGTCCAGCCGCCGCTCGTGCCACGGACCCAGGTGATCGTGCCACCGGAGACCTTGGCGTTGGCGTGGTTGGCCAGAACGGCACTGATGACCGGGGTGGTCGCGCTCCAGCTGACCGACGGCTTGGTGCCGCTCAGCAGGTCGGACGAGGCGCTGGTGTCCACGCAGCTCGTGGTGCCGCCGCCGAACGTGGTCAGGCCGTTGTTGAGGCAGTCTTCGACGGCAACCTTCAGGTCGCCGGCTTCACCGATGGCGCGGGTGACCTGCGAGCGGATCACGTAGGTCTGGTACTGCGGAATAGCGATGGCGGCCAAGATCGCGATGATCGCCACGACGATCATCAGTTCGATTAGGGTAAAGCCCTTCTGGTTCTTCATGGTGGTTCCTCTGTTTTGGTTAGCTAACCTTCGATTGTGCCCCTGAGCCCCGGTCCCGTACCCCCTAGGCGGATCCGGTCCCCCACAATTGACGTGGAACGACCAGGAAACTCGGGACGGGAGCAGCATCTTGTATGCCACCTCCGCCCCTGACAGGCGCCTGCCTGCAGGCAGGTGGCTGGATTGTGCAGGGGTTGGCAGTACTCAACAAGCGGTCTTGGTGTGCGAAGTGCGTTTATTGCGGAGCCCATCGCGGTGTCTACTGTGAACCCTTACCGAGAGGGCCGCGAATGGTCATCAGGTGACATTTTTTGTCACCTTTCGCCCCTTCGTCAGCCCGTAGTGCAGCTTGTCGGCAGATACTTGGGGTCTATATCTGCGGACTTGCAGCTCCATGTTCCGGATGCACTGCGGTCGAGCCTCAGGTTGTCGCCGTTGATGGCCGAATGGCCAATGATCGTGCAGACAATGCTCCCTGAGCCGTTGACAGTGACGGTTGCCTGGATACGCGAGCACTGGGCCGTGGGGGACTGGAGCCCGAGGTTGTTGGCGTTGGCGTACGTGGCTCCGCTGGTGACCCCTTGATTCACTAGTGTTTCGTACGCCGTTCGGCCGGGACTGATATCACCGAGGGCGGCTGTCACTTGCGAGCGGGCAACATACGTCTGGTATTGCGGAATGGCGATAGCCGCGAGAATGGCGATGATCGCCACCACGATCATCAACTCGATCAACGTAAAGCCTGCGGCGGTTCGCGGGTGCGGCATATGGGTTCCCCTGAGTGTCCCTGTTGCTTGGCGCTCAAGCAGCAGCTTTTGTACCAATGGGCTGACGTAACGGCCGGCTCGGATGCGCTGGCGGTGCCGGGCAAGGCGATCCGTGAAGCAGTTCACGGACTCGAAGGGTTGATCCCTGCCTCGCTGGTCGGCGGCTTCGCCGCACCGCGCCTTGCACCGGGCCGTGGTGGCACTTACCGTCAGCGCTTTCGCAACACCCAGGAACCCACCTATGAAACCCCTGTTCGTCGCGCTGGCGCTTGCGTTGGCCGGTACTTCCGCCGTGGCTGCCGAGGTCGAAAACCACGGTCCCCATCCGTTCAATATCCGCGATCTGGTGATGATGGACCGCGTCGGCGATCCGCAGCTATCTCCTGATGGCCGCGAAGCGCTCTACACCGTGCGCGCCACCGACTATGCGGCGAACAAGGGGGTCACCTCGATCTACGTGCTCGATCTGGCCAAGGGCGGCGCGCCGGTGAAGCTGGCAGAGAAAGCGTCCGCCCCCCGCTGGGCGCCCGACGGTTCGGCCATCTACTACGTCGCCGACAAGGATGGCGTTTCGCAGCTCTGGCGCCGCTCGATGGGCGCCTCCGCCACCGCCGTGCAGGTGACGCATGCACCGATCGATGTCGACGGCTACAAGCTCTCACCCGATGGCAAGAAGGCGTTGCTCACGTTCGGTGTGTTCACCGATTGCGCCGACCTCAACTGCACCAAGGAGCGCCTGGACGGCCGCGCCAAGGACAAGGCCTCCGGCGCGGTGTACGACAAGCTGTTCGTGCGCCACTGGGATGCCTGGGCGGATGGTCGCCGCAACCAGCTCTTCATCGCCGACTTGGACAACGCGTCCGCGCAGCCGGTGCTGCTGACCCACGGCATCGACGGTGACGTGCCGAGCAAGCCCTTTGGCGATGACGGTGAATTCAGTTTCTCGCCGGACGGCAAGACCGTGTATTTCGACGTACGCATCGCTGGCAACAGCGAACCATGGTCGACCAACTTTGACGTCTACAGCGTGCCGGCCGATGCTTCGTCCGCACCGCGTAACCTGACGGCAGACAACCTAGCGTGGGATGCCTCGCCGGTGCCGTCGCCGGACGGCAAGACGCTGTACTACCTCGCCATGAAGGTGCCGGTATCCGAAGCGGATCGCTTCCGCATCATGGCAATGGACCTGTCCAGCGGCCAGAAGCGCGAAGTGGCGCCGAGCTGGGACCGTTCCGCTGGTGGCATGCAGGTATCGGCCGATGGCAAGACGCTCTTCGTCACGGCCGATGATCACGGGCAGCGTCCGCTGTTCGCCATTGACGTGGCCAGTGGCAAGGCCACCGCGCTTGTTACCGATGGCGAAGTGAGCGCCTATTCGCTGGGCACATCGTCGCTGCTCTTGCAGCGTGATGACCTCAAGCGTTCTGCTGACCTGTATACCGTCGACCTGCGCGGCAAAGGCCTCAAGCAGATCACGCACTACAACGCCGAGCGCCTGAAGAAGACGCAGATGGGCGAGCCCGAGTTCTTCACCTTCAAGGGCTGGAACAACGAAACCGTGCAGGGCTACGTAGTGAAGCCGGTGGGTTACAAGGCAGGCAAGAAATACCCGGTGGCCTTCATCATTCACGGCGGTCCGCAGGGGGCGATGAACAACGCGTGGAGCTATCGCTGGAACCCGCAGACGTACGCGGGGCAGGGCTTCGCCGTCGTCACCATCAACTTCCACGGCTCCACCGGCTACGGGCAGGCCTTCACCGATTCGATCTCGGGCGACTGGGGCGGCAAACCGTTGGAAGACCTCAAGGCCGGCTGGAGTGCCGCGCTGTCCAAGTACAGCTTCCTCGATGGTGATCGCGCTTGCGCGCTGGGCGCCAGCTACGGCGGCTACATGATTTACTGGATGGCCGGTGTGTGGAACCAGCCGTGGAAGTGCATGGTCGACCACGACGGCGTGTTCGATACGCGTGCCATGTACTACGACACCGAAGAACTCTGGTTCGAGGAACGCGAGAACGGCGGCACGCAGTACGAGCATCCGGAGAACTACGAGAAGTTCAACCCGATCAACCACGTCAAGGATTGGCGCGTGCCGATGCTGGTGGTGCACTCGGCTAAGGATTTCCGCATTCCCGATACTCAGGGCCTGGGCGCGTTCACCGCACTGCAGCGTCGCGGCATTCCCAGCAAGCTGCTGCACTTCCCGGATGAGAACCATTGGGTGCTCAAGCCGCAGAACAGCGTGCAGTGGCATGAGACGGTCAACGCGTGGCTGAAGCAGTGGACGGCGAAGGAGCAGCCCGCAGCGTCGAAGTGACCATGGCGGAAAGCCAGAACGAAAACGGCGACCCATGGGCCGCCGTTTTCGTTGGTGTCATGGCGTCGCTGGCCGCTTCAGCGCGTGGAGCCGTTCCAGCGCTTCCTTTGTCTGGGGGTACTTGGGGTCGATCTGGAGCGCGACCTGCAATAACGCTTCGGCATCGGTGAGGTTGCCCTTCTGGATGAGGACTTCTCCCATCAGCCTGTAATAGTCTCGCGACATCGTCTGATCCCTGATCAGCAGCGGCGACTCGCCGGCCTTTTTCAGGGCGGAGGTAGCCAGCGTTGTGTCCTTGTCCGCCACGGCATTCTTGGCGATGAAGAGGGCACAGCCCGCACAGGGCGCCGGGTCGGCCAGGACGCGATTGACGAGCTTGTGATAGTCGTCGTAGTCCTTGATGTCGAGATAGCTTTTGAGCAGGTTGTCCTTGGCCTGTGACGCCTGCGGGTACACGGCCAGCGCCCATCGCCAGAGATTCACGTCGGACGCCCACAGGGGCGTCACCATGCGGATGGTGGCGATGGAAGAGATCAGCCACGCCAAGAAGAGCACGGCCAACGCGGGCTTGGCGACGCGTTGCAGACCGGGCACACGATCGAGGGTCGGTATGCGCAACAGGGGCAGCATGGCGCACATGACGGCTAGTGCTGTGGTGGCGTATCGCTCATGGTAGAGGCTGCGCTCGAACTCGACGGCGAAGACGTGCAGCACCGGGAACAAGGCGAGTGTCACGGCAAGCACGATGCACGCGACAACCGACTTGCGCCGAATGGCGGCATCCGCACTCCAGGCCAGCAGGCCCACCGTGGCCACGTCCATGAGCAGCGACTGAGTGGTTACGTGAGCGAAGCCGCCGACGTATACCGGATGGATGGGGTTCATGCCGACGGAGGGCCAGAGCACGATCCCCCAGTAGTGCATATAGGTGAAAGCGATCATCTGCCCATGGATCAGCGGCGTCATCGACGAGTCGCCGAACAGCTGGCTGATCGGGCCGATGGCCCAGTGTCGGAACACGAGATAGGCGATGCCGGCGAGGAGGATGCCCACGTAGGCAAGGCCGTTGCGCGCGAGCATGGTTTTCATGCTGGTGATGACCCCCTGGTCCGCCCGGCCGGAGAACAGCAGCCAGTCGAACAGCACAACCAGCAACGGGAGCGATATCGCCGATTCCTTGGAGCACGCGGCCAGGAAGAAGACGAACGTCAGCGCGGCGGCGCGAACCATGCGGCGGCGGAGCGTCACGTTGGCGATCAGTCCCAGCAGCGTCCACAAGGTCGCGATCAGGTCGAACTGGCAGCCGATCCAGGAGACAGTCTCGATCAGCGCGGGATGCAGCCCATAGAGGAGCATGCATCCGAGGACTCTCCAGCCGCGCTGTTGCGCTTCAAGGCCGGACAGCGTGGCGCAGCGCCATGCCAGCACGGCGACGAGGGCCGTGTCGATCAGGTGCAGCCCCAGAGAGACGGCATGCATGGGGCCGGGCGTGCTGTCGAACAGGCGTACCTGCAGCGTGAAGAACGCGACGACCAGCGGGCGAAAGTAGTACACCCAGGAATTGAAGCCGCGGAAGATGGATTGCTTCCACTCATCGCCCACGGTCAGCCAGGAGTTGTCGTGGAAGCTCGCCCAGTCGTCCCACACGAAGTTTGCATGAACGATCGGCCAGTACACCCACCCGACGACGAGGAGCGTGACAACGGCCAGGCAGTAGATCAACTTGTTCTGCATGCGCTCCCCCAGCGCTTGAAGACTTCACGCATGGAGGTATCGACCTCCAGCGTTTGATCGTAGGTGTTCGGGCGCGGCATGGACATCTTGTGGCGCCCTTTGTCAGTGACCCTGTCCCGCCGCGGATTCCGATGCGATGGCCTTTGCCAGGGCGCTTTGCGTAGCAGCATCAGCGGGCTTGAGCGCCAGCGCGGCTTCAAGCAGCTTCCTGGCCTCCGCGTGCCGGCCCTGCAGGTCTGTCAGGCGGCCGAGTTCGCGGTAGTAGAACTGCCGGCCATCGAGGCTCTTCGTCACCAGGGGAGTATCACTCACCCGCTGCAGCGCGGCGGCTGCCCGGGCGGGATCGTTCCTGTCCACCGAAATCCTAGCGACCTGAAGCAGGCAGGCTGTGCATTTCACAGGGTCGACGAGGAACGCATCGGCGAGTTTCTGCACATTCGCGGAGTCGCCTCGTTCGTCGTAGGACACCAGCAGGTTGCTCTGCCCGACGGCCGAGTGCGGATCCAGCGCGATCGCCCAACGCCAGAGTGCGATGTCGCTCGACCAGTTGGGGGACACGACCCGGATGTCGACCGTGCAAAGTATCAGCCACAGGCCAATGGCGACCGGCAGGAGCTGGCGCACCGATCTTGCGGTCGTGCCCTGGGTGGTCAGCACGCGTGGCCATTGCAGAAGTGGCAAGAGGGCGCAGCTCATGGCAATCGCCAGCGTCGCATAGCGCTCGTGATACAGGTTGTGGTCGAAATCGACGGGGATGAGACGGAGCACCGGCAGCAGGCTGATGGTCACCGCAAGGATGATGAAGCCCAAGGCCAGTCCACGCTTCAGCGCGAGATAGAAGCCCGCGGCAACCACGCCGATGGCTGTGACGCAGGCGAATACCGTGGCGACAGTGACTGACTGGAATGCCGAGATATCTTCGGGATGCAGCGGGCCGAGGCCAGCCATGGGCCAGATGATGACTTTCAGGTAGCACAGGTAGGTCATGCAGACCTCCTGCAGTTGCATCCACCATGTTCTTGAGAACGCCCGCGTGGCACTCAGCGTACTCAACGAGCCCGGTGCGCCCACTGCCCAGCGGCGCAACAGGAAATAGGCGATGCCGGCGACGACAAGGCTGGCATACACCACCCGGTTCCTGCGCCAAAGCGTGCGGACGATATCAGCGATGGATCGCTTGCCTTCCCTCGCGAACAGCGCCGCGTCAAAAAGAACGACCAGGAACGGGAACGTTGCACCGGCTTCCTTGGAGCAGATGGCAAGAAAGAAACACAAGGCTATCGCACCTGCGCGCGCCAACGGCTGTTGCAGGCTGGCGTTGGCGATAAGGCCAAGCAGGATGAACAGGGTCGTGATCAGGTCGAACTGACATCCGATCCACGAAACGGTTTCGATCAACGCCGGATGCAGGCCATAAAGCAGCATGCACGCCGGTACCATCCAGTGGCGCCGGGTTGGCGACACGTTGGTCAGTACACTGGCGCGGTGCGCCAGTGCCCCGACAAGGGCGGCGTTGGCCAGGTGCAGGGCCAGGGACACGGCATGCATGGGGCCCGGCGTGCTATGGAAAAGCTTGACCTGAAGTGCAAGGAAGGCAACGACCAGCGGCCGGAAATAGAGCGTCCACTGGTTGAAATCCCGGAAGACGTAGTGCGCCCAGTTGTCACCCTGGAGATCGCGGAAGCTCGGCCAATCATCCCAGACGAAACCGGCGTGGACCACCGGAAAATAGACCGCGGCGACAACGGCCAGTACGGCAAAGGCCAGTCCGAGCATCAGCCCCTTGCTCACGCTTTCCCCTTGCGCCTCCGCGCGATTCAAGTTCATGTGCGGCACTCCAACCGGGCGGCGGGCCGATCAATGCCGGCTGGCGTTACTTCATTCCGGGCCATGGTAGGGGGCGGCAGAGCTTGTGGCTAGGGTTGCCCGGAGGGCATGGCATGAACCGTGACGTCATTCCCATCGCCTGGCCCCATCTGGCGATTCGCGGCGATTTCCTGGCCTTTTTCCCGCCGGCTGGTGCCGGGTCAGAGCCAGCGATTTCGCTTGAGCGTGAGATAGATCGTCGTTACAAGCGCAATCACCAGCCCGATGATCACGGGATACGCCCAGGGCTTGGCCAGCTCCGGCATATGCGTGAAGTTCATACCGTACCAGCTGGTGATCAGCGTGGGGGCGGCCAGCATGGCGGCGTAGCCGGCCAGGCGCTTCATCACCTCGTTCTGGCCGAAGGTCACCAGTGACAGGTTCACGTTGATGGCGGCGGCGAGCATTTCGCGCATGGCGCTGATGGACTCGTTGACGCGGAAGACGTGGTCGTACACGTCGCGGAAGTAGGCACGCAGCTCGTCGGGAATGAGTTGCGGATGCTGGCGTACGAGCTGGCTGATGATGTCCTGCATCGGGGCCACGGCCAGCCGCAGGGTCATCAGGTCACGCTGCATGTCGTACAGGCGGCGGATCGTGCTGCGCTTGAAGGTGTCGGAGAAAATGTCCTTCTCCAGTTCCTGCAGCTCTTCGCGGAAGTCGCGCACGATGGGCAGCAGGTTGTCGACGATGAAGTCGAGTACGCCATACAGGCCATAGGCAGGGCCGAGCGCCAGCAGTTCGGGCGTGTGTTCGCAGCTGCGACGGGCCGGGGCATAGGAGAGCGAGGCGCCGTGGCGCACCGTGACCAGGTAGCGGGGGCCGAGGAAAACGTGCGTCTCGCCGAAGGCGATGTGCCCTCCCACCAGTTGGGCGGTCTGCACCACCACGAACAGCGAGTCGCCGTAGGCTTCGATCTTGGTGCGCTGGTGGGCGTGCTGGGCGTCCTCGATCGCAAGGTCATGCAGGTCGAACTCTTCCTGCAGCTTGTGCAGCAGCGATTCGTCCGGCTCGTGCAGCCCCACCCAGACGAAGGTATCGGGTTCCTTCAGCACTTCGCTGATGTCGTCAACGCTGACGTCGCTGATGCGCTGCCCGTCGAAACGGTAGGCGACGCAGTTGACGACCATCGAGCCACTTGGGCTTTTTTCTTGCGGCAGGGAGGCAGGTGAGTGCATGGCGTGCATGATGCCGCTCCGGGGAAAACGGGGCAATTCAGAATCTTGCTGGCCCGCACGACCTTCGACGGGGGCTGGCGTTATGATCCGGACCCTAGGGCAGGGGGCATGACAGATCCATGAAGCGCGACGGCTATCGCTTGGGGTATCGGGGCGACATTGAAGGATTGCGGGCGATGGCGATCCTGCTGGTGGTCGGCGCCCATGCGGGCGTACCCTGGCTATCAGGCGGTTTTGTCGGCGTGGACGTGTTCTTCGTCCTGTCGGGCTTCCTGATCACGGGATTGCTGCTCGACGAGGTGTCCACCACAGGGCGCATTGCGTTTGACGCGTTCTATCTGCGCCGCTTCCGGCGCCTGATGCCAGCGCTGGTGTTGATGATCGTGGCGACCTCACTGGTGGCCTTGCTGATTCTTTCGCCGGGAGAGCAGCTTCAGCAGGCGAGCACGGCCGCGACGGCGGTGATGTGGGTGAGCAATATCCATTTCGCGCTGGCGCAGATGGATTACTTCTCGCAGGGAACGGACGCCAATCTGTTCCTCCACACCTGGTCGCTCGGCGTGGAGGAGCAGTTCTACCTCGTCTGGCCGCTGCTGTTGTTGCTGGCGCTGGGCAAAGGGCAGGGACTCGCCCGCATCGGGCGTCTGCGCTGGGTGATGCTCGGCGTCGCGCTTGTCAGCCTGACGGCCAGTGTGTGGCTCACGCCACGGCTGCCGCAGTTCGCGTTTTACATGATGCCTGCCCGGGGTTGGGAGTTCGCTGCCGGGGCGCTGGTCTGGCTTGGTTTCCGTGGCAAGCTCAGTGGCATGTCCGGGAAGCCGGCGGGTGCCTTGGGTCTGCATGTTGCCGGCTTGCTTGGCCTTGGCGCCATCATGGTGCCCGCGGTGATGTACAGCGGGCACGAATCGTATCCGAGTTGGCGCGCCTGCTTTCCTGCGCTGGGCGCCGCGGCCGTTGTCTGGGCAGGATCCCATGGTGTGCCCACGGGTGTTTCCCGATGGCTATCGGTGCGTCCGCTGCAATGGCTGGGGCGGATTTCGTACGCGTGGTACTTGTGGCATTGGCCGATGCTCCTGCTGGCGTATGCGCTGACCGGTTCCCGTGCGCCGTTGGTCAGCGCCGTTGCGGTACTGGTTTCGCTGAGCCTCGCGACGGCGTCCTATCGCTTCGTCGAGTATCCCGTCCGCCATCAGGCGTGGTGGCTGGATCGCCGAAGAATGGCGTGGATGGGCTGTGCGGCCGTCATCGTCTTGGTGAACGTGCTGACGGCGCGATGGTTCGACACGGCTGCCACGCGCCCGGACAGCACGAACACGCAGCGGTACGCCCGCGCACGCAGCGATGCTCCTGCGATTTATGCCATGGGTTGCGATGACTGGTATCGCAGCAGCGAGTTGCGCGTATGCACCTTCGGTCCTTCGGACGCCGCGCACACGGCAGTCCTGATGGGGGACAGCGTTGCCGGGCAGTGGTTTCCCGCCGTCTCCCATGTCTTCGTGGATGCCGGTTGGCGGCTTCTGGTGCTGACCAAATCAGCGTGCCCGATGGTGGATGAGCCGTTCTTTTATGCGCGTATCGGGCGGGAATACACCGAATGTTCGGCGTGGCGACAGCGCGCGCTTGCGCGGGTGGTGGCGCTGCATCCGGACGTGGTGCTGCTCAGTACCGTTGCGACCAATGATTTCAGCAGGACGCAATGGGTCGACGGGACGTCGCGTGTGTTGCAGGCCATCGACGGCTCAGTCGGGCGCATCGCCATCTTGCGGGGTACGCCGCGCTTGCCGTTCGACGGCCCGGATTGCCTCTCATCGCATGCGGGGAGGCCGAAGTGGCTTGCTTCGTGGCAGGTGTGCGAAGCGCCGGCAGCCGATGCGCACGACACAGTGGTGTTCCAATGGCTGCAGCAGGCCGGCGCACGATTCGCCAATGTGCGGACGATCGACATGAACGACCTGGTCTGCCCCCAGGGCATGTGCGTGGCCGAGCGGCAAGGAACGATCGTGTATCGGGACGCCCAGCACCTGACCGCCAGCTTCGCCGCATCGCTGGCGCCCGAACTCGGGCGTCGCATCGGTATGCCGAGCGCGGGCGGCGCGGGAGCGGTCGCCGGCGGTCGAAATTGAGGGTGGTTCAGGCGCGCTGCTGGCGCAGCGCCCAGGCCATCACGAGCCAGATCGGCAGGGCAAACAGCAGCCATGGCTGATTCTGTTGTACTACGCCGGGTAGCAGGTGCATCGCACAAGCGGCCAGCACCGCCAGCAGTTGCAGCACGATGACTCCATTCGCCAGATGCGACGCGGCCATGCGCTTGCGGGAGCGCCAAACGGCGGCAAGCAGCAAGAACGCCAGCGGATTGAACAGCAACAGGTTGGCATTGGCCCACGCGGAATGGTGCGTGGTGAGCGTCCAAAGGATCAGCAGCGCCACGCCAACGAAGCCGGCCAGCACGAGATAAAGCGAGCCCAGCACGGCGTAGGCGGTCGGCGCGAGGCGACGGGCGGCGACCAGCAACGCAGCGAAGATCAATCCCGCCAGTGCAAGCGGCAGGCGAAGATCGGGCGCAGCAGCAGGCGGGGCAACGAGGCGATTGGGTGAAAGCACGGCCTCGTCCAGCACGAGCGGCTGCGCCGTACCTTCGGCATGGGCGACGGTGACGTGATCGATCTGCTGCTGCAGCACCTCGGGCAGGAAGCTTTCCTGCCAGGCGTTGAGCGGCTGGTCGGCGTAGGGGCCGAGGCCAAGGTCGAGGATCAGCATCAGCCAGGCCTGCTGGCTCATCAGGCGGGCGGTCTGCTGGCGGAATGTCATGCCGCCGGGGCGTGCTTCGAGTTGCGGCTTCAGCGTGCCGCCGAGCGCCTTGTCCAGGGCATCGCGCACGCGTGTGGCGCAGTTGCGGACGTAATAGTCGTATTCGTAGCGCACGTTCTCCGGCTGCAGGTTCCACAGCAGGTAATCGCGCAGGTCGGCCGCCTGGGCGGGCGTGAAAGCAAGATGCTGGCGCGTCACCGAGCGGCCGACTTCGGTGTAGTACCGCTGGTCGACCTCGGACGGTGCGGCGTCCATCAGGTAGTGCATCTGGCCGCGCGCGAAGTTCAGCAGGAAACCGCTTTCGTCGAAATCGAACACGCCATAGTTGAAGGTGACGGCTTCGCCGCTGACGGTGTCGCGAAGCTCGATGGCGTCGTGGCCGAAGCGCTCCCAGTAGGTATCGCCGGGGCCGTAGGTGATCAACGATACGTCAAGGTTGCTGCCTGGTGCATTAGCGATGCCTGCACGCGCGGGCGCAGGCAGTAACAGCAGACCGAACAGCATCACACTGGCGATACCGAAGATGAATCGACCCAGCAGCGATGACGCTGGCGTCCTGCCACGAAGCGACACGGTTAGCCTTCCTGCAGTCGGGTCACGCGGAACGCCTGTACGCGTCGGTCATCCGCTTCGGTGACGTGGAACAGATAGTCGCCGATGACGATTTCCTCGCCCACTTCCGGCAGATGGCCGAACTCGGAGGTGCACATGCCGCCCACCGTGTCGAACTCCTCGTCGGAGAAGTGAGCGCCGGTCTGCTCGTTGAAGTCGGCGATCGGGGTGAGGGCACTGACCGTCCAGCCGCCGCCCGATTGCTCGTGCATCAGCGTGGGTTCTTCTTCATCGTCGTGTTCGTCGTCGATTTCACCGACGATCTGCTCGAGCACGTCCTCGATGGTGATCAGGCCGGCGACGCCGCCGTATTCGTCCACCACCAGCGCCATGTGGTTGCGTGTGTGGCGGAACTCCGCCAGCAGCACGTTCAGGCGCATGGATTCGGGAATGAGCACCGCCGGGCGCAGCACGCTGGCGATGTCGAAATGGTCGCCGTTGCCGACGAAGCGCAGCAGGTCCTTGGCGAGGAGGATGCCGAGGATGTCGTCCTTGTCCTCGCCGTGCACGGGGAAGCGCGAGTGGCCGGATTCAACCACCGTCTCGAGGATCTCGCGCAGCGGTGCTTCGGCGGAGAGCATCACGATCTGTGCGCGCGGGACCATGACGTCGTCCACGCTCAGCTCGGTGACTTTGATCGCACCCTCGACCATGGTCAGGGTGTCGGGAGACATCAGGCCATTGGCCTGGGCGTTGCGCAGCTCGTCAATGAGCTCCTTGCGGTTGCGCGGCTCGCCAGAAAACATGTGGCCCAGTCGATCCCACCAACTGCGGTGGGCCGGGCCGCTGGTACTGCCAGGGTCCTCGTTCATTACTCGTGTAGATGCTGCCCAATGCCGGGCGGAATGGTCAGTCTAGCGGAAAATTCGTGACGATTCAGGAACAAGGCCCCGGTCGGGTCCGGTGCGGCGGCCAGGGAACGGCCGCCGGCACCGGGGCGGGAACGGGCTATCCGCCAGCGCGGGCGGGTGCCGAGGAAGGCTTGGGCGATGACGCCTGAGCGACCCCGGCGGCCGTGGCTTGGGCACCGTTCCAGCCACCGCCCAGGGCTTTGTAGAGGTTGACCTGGTTCACCGCCTGGTCGAGCTGCAGGCTGACCAGCTTCTGCTGGGCGCTATACAGCGAACGCTGGGCGTCCTGCGTGGCGATGTAGTCGTCCAGGCCTTCCTTGAAGCGGACCTGCGAGATCGCATAGACGTGCTGCGACTGGTCCACCAGCTCCTGTTGAGCCGTCAGCTGGGGAACGATGTGGTCGCGCACAGCCAGCGCATCGGCCACCTCGCGGAAGGCCTGCTGCACCGTGCCTTCGTAGGCGGCCGTGGCGCCGCTATAGCGGGCCTTGCTGGAGGCCAGCCCGTTCTTGTTCTTGCCCCAGTCCAGCAATGGCACAGCGGCGGCGGTGCCGGCGTTCCAGGCCAACGCTCCGCCGGAGAACAGGCTGGACAGGCCGCCGCTCAGGGTGCCGAGCGCGGCGGTCAGCGCGATACGGGGGAAGAAGGCCGCGCGGGCGCTGCCGATGTCGGCATTGGCTGCGCGCAGGCGATCCTCGGCCGCGACGACGTCGGGACGGCGATCCAGTAGCGAGGACGGCAGCCCGGCTGGCACATCGGTCAGCAAGGGGGCCTGCCACGCGTTGGGCGTGGCGTAGCTGGTGGGGAGCTGTTGGCCAATCAACACCGACATGGCGTTGATGTCCTTGGCGATGCGGGTCTGCATGTCGGCCACGTCCACCTGCGCCGTGCTCACCTGTGTCTGCGAGCGGCGCATGTCGAACTCCGACACGCCGCCATCGCGGAAGGCGCTCTGCATCACCTGCGCATGCTTCTGTTGCGCCTCCAGCGTCTGCTGGGCCAGTTGCAGCAGGGCGCGATCCGCGTTGAGTGCGAGATAGGCGTTTGCCACTTCACCGATCACGGCGATGCGCGCGGCCTGATAGTCCGCGGCGCTGGCGTCGGCGAGCTTGCCTGACGTATGCACCGCGGAACGCTGGCGCCCGAAGAAATCCAGCTCGTAGTTGGTCAGACCTGCCTGCGCCTGGAAGGTATTGCTGGTCGTGGCGCGGGCGTTGTTGTTCTGCGTCGGGCCAAGCAAACCATTGGCGGGTTGCTGGGTATGACCGGGCAGGCGTTGACGTCCTGCGTAACCCTGCAGGTCGATCTCCGGAAACAGATTGGCGCGCGATATGCCGTAGCCAGCACGTGCCTCGGCCATGTTGGCGGCGGCGATGCGCAGGTCGCGGTTGTTCGCCAGCGCGATATCGATCAGGCGCTGCAGCACTGGATCCTTGAAGAAATCCTTCCAGTCCAGCGGTGGGAGCGCTGTTGCGTCGGTCGCTGCGGATGGGGTCGCGTTGGCCTGTGCCGGATAGCTGTCCGGTACAGGCGCGGTCGGCCGATGGTAGGCCGGCTCCATCGTGCATGCGGCCAGCAGGGCGGTCGCGACCGAGGTCGCCACAATTGAACACTTCATGGGGTCTCCGAAGTCAGCGCGAAGAAGAAATGGGTAAGCCGGCGAGTCGCGCCAGGCGGGAGAACGCCCTCAGTGGACGCGCCTCGACGGCAATGTTGTGCGGGGCATGGCTGAAGATCCGCTCGATCAGGCGATGGCGCAGCGCTTCATCGGTATCGAACGCCACGCACAGGCGCCGCCGGCTGTGTCGCGCGACGCGTGCCGGTACCCAACCCACGCCAGGAACCATCAGGTGCAGCCGTGTGCCAGGCGCGGGCATCGCAGTGCCGCGCCGAAGCGCTGCGCCGCTCAGCGAGATGTCGATGAATTCGCTGGTTTCCTCATGCGTGCCGGTACGCCAGCGCGTCGGTCCTTCGAAGGGGAATCGTTCCTCGCCGCGCGGGCGGGGCAGGTCCACGCAGGCCATGATCGCGGCGAGATTCAGCACCAGCGCGACGACCGTCCAGGCAAGGTTGAACACCGTGCCGCCATTCATGTCGGCATGCATGACCGTACTCACCGCGCCGGCCTGCAGGCACAGCATCAATGCGATGAAGAAACCGGCGAGTTTCCAGTGCACGACCACCTTGCTGTTGTCCAGGCCCTTGGCGGTGACCTTGAACGGACGTCCAAACGGGCGGAACAGCGCGGAGATCATCGTCATGGTCACGGCGTAGGCCGCCACCAGCTGCGTGACCTCGGTGAAGATCGGCAAAGTCCTGCGCCCGGTGATCCAGGGGCCATAGCAGAACGAGGCGAGCAGGGCGGGCAAGCCGTAGAACAGGAACTGCGCCGGCGTGGTGTAGAACGACGCAATGCCGAAGTACCAGTACAGCAGGGGCGCCACCAGCATCATCAGCAGGAAAGGCTTGCTGATCCAGTGCAGCATGCCATGGGCGTAATGCAGGCGATCGATGAGGTTGTAGCCTTTGCCGCGTAGCGGGCCGTCCTTCAGCATGGCGACCTGCATGGTGCCCAGGCACCAGCGGCCGCGCTGGTTGATGTATTCGATCAAGCCCTCCGCGGATAGCCCCACCGAAAGGCGCTCGTTGAGCCAGCGCGTGATGTAGCCGCATCGGCGCAGCAGATAGGTGGTGTGGATGTCCTCGCACACGCTGTCGGTGGGAAAGCCGCCGGCCTCGGTAATGGCCTGGCGTGACACCACGAACGAGGTGCCGACACAGAAGGCCGAATCCCAGGCGTCGCGCGAGGGCTGGAACACGTCAAAGAACACGCGTTGCTCATCGACCCAACTGTCCGTGGTACCCAGGTTGTGCTGGATCGGATCGGCGTTGTAGTAGAACTGCGGCGTCTGCACCAACGCGACCTTGGGATCGGCGAACAGTCCAAGCACGCGGTAGAGGATGTTCTTCTGTGGCGCAAAGTCGGCGTCCAGCACCAGGATGAAGGGCGAGTTGGTTTGCCCGGCGGAAAGCCGAAGGCCGTTGTTGAGGTTGCCCGCCTTGGCGTGCGAGTTGTCAGGACGCCGCGCGTAGTACACACCCAAGTCCGCGCAGCGGTCGCGCAGCCAGTCGCGGCGCGTGTCGTCCAGCACCCAGACGTTGACGTGCGGATAGTCGATGGCACGTGCCGCGACGATGGTCTTTTCCAGGATTGGCCAATCCTCGTTGTACGTGGCGATGAACACGTCCACGGCCGGAACGCGATCGCCAGCAGCGCGCAGGCGCGCTTCGCCTTCGTCCGCCAGGGGCCTGTTATCGCGCCGCCGTACCATCACCACGATGGCGACCAGTGTGTAGACGATGGACACCATCTCGAAGGCGTAGAACACATAGGCCCACACGCTGGCAACACCATGCGAGGCATCCGGCAGCGTGTCGCTGCTGCGCCACAGCGCGTACCGCAGCAGCAGGCCGCCGGAGAATGCGCCGAACACCAGGCGGTCGAGGCTGCGGTTCGGATTGGCCATGCAGGCCAGGCCGATACCCATCAACAGGGTCAGCCCGACCACCTCAAGGATGGTCGACTGATCGAACGGAAAGCTCATGGCGGTTACTCCGCGTGAGTGATGGATCGCCCTGTAAAGGGGTTCCAGCCCTTGGCTGCCAACGCGGCCCAGGCCGTCGCACCGAGGTGCGGTTGGTGGTAGTAGAAGAAGTCGGCGTAGGTGGACGTGGGGCCAATCGCAAAGTCGGTCGCGATGCGCGCCTGCGGTGTGGCATAGAGCATGCCGCCGGTGCTGCGCTGTGCCGCCAGGAGTTGCCACAGTGTGCCCGGTACCGGCTTGCCGCTGGCCTGCATGGCAGTGGCGACCTGTGCCGTTCCTTCCGTCCAGACGCCGTCGGGCTGGCGGCGATAGCCATAGCCGTCACCGCTCCGATGTTCCGAGTCGACCCAGGTCCATACCTGGTTCCACTCCTCCGGGTGTGGCTGGAAGGCGAGCAGCGGCCACACCTGCGCATCCAGGCCAGACTTGTCGCGCGAAAGCGTCTTGCCATCGTCGAGTGTGCCGACCAGGAAGCGGTGCTGCGATGTGTCCCACATGGACTTCACGAAGCTGCCCGCCACCGCCGCCTGCTGGGTCAGTGCAGCATCACCGCTCTCGCGGCCGGCCCAGATGGCGGCAGCATAGACGTCCAGATTGTGTTCCGTGGCCTTCCAGTGCTGCGCGCGTTGCGCGTTGTCGTAGCCGAACACGCCGCCCTCGTAAGCAGCAGGCGTGCTGCCGAGCGTGTGGGTCTGTATCCAGCGCAACTGCGCGACGGCGCCATCGAGGTAACGCTTGTCGTGCGTGCTGTCGTAGACCGTCAGCAGCAGCAACGACGCCCATGCGGAGTTGCCGGTGGCCGTGCCGACCTGATACGGATCCTGGCTCCAGTAGTTGCCGTTGCTCTGCCAGTAGCCGGGCAGTTCGATCTTGTCGTTGGCCACGGCGCCGCCGCGATACGCGTTGCGCAGGCGGCCGTCGTGGAAGCCGGGGTCGTGGGTGACGGCGAGCAGCATCGCATCGGCGATGCGCCTGGCTTGCCCGGCATCGCCGCACGCAGTGAGGGCGATGCCCGCCAGCGCGTTGTCATAGACAAACGCGACGTTCTCCAGCGCCTTCTCAGCACCGGGCTGCAGGCTGGGGTAGCTCGGCAGGAACATGGGCCCCTGGCCGGGCACGGCCGCTGCCGCAGTGCGCAGCGCCATGCAGGTGGTGCGTGCCAGTTCCTGTTGCTGGGTATCGGTAGCGTGGCTGGGCAGGGCGACCATCATCGCCAGCAGCCAGCCAAAACCCAGGAAGTGATGTCGTCGCATGGACATGGCAGCCTCCATCGGTCGTTCAGCGCAGACTCGCGGTCACGCTGCGGCCAGGCGTGCAGGGCGCAGTGCCGGGCGTGGCGCGGTCCTGATCATCCCACTGCGCGAGCGCGTAGACCGAGCCGTCTTCAGCATAGGGGAAAGGGGCGCTGTAGCTATTCTGCAGCGCTTCGTTGGCGGTGGGCATCAACTGGGTGATGTGCGCATCGTGGGGCTGGCCGGATTCGTCGATCTTCACGCGCAGTCGTGTGCCGACGTTCAGTCGTCCGGCCATGCGGGCAGGGAATACCGCGACCACATTCGTCTTGCTGCAATCGGTAGCGCGCACCAGCGTGGCGCCCGCAGCGACCTGGGTGCCGACCGGCGCGACGATGTCCTGCGCAGTACCGGTGCCGACGGACTTCACCGCGTAATCGGAGAGCGTCTGCACGCGGCCTTGCTCGTTCGCGATCAGCTTGTTCATGTCGTCCAGCTGCTTGGCCAGCGCTTCGATCTGTGCCTTTTCGCCGGTGATGCTGCTCTGCAGGTCGGTGCGCCGCTGCGCGAGCTGGGTAAGCTGGTCGTTGCTGCTCTGGCCTGCGGCGACATACACGCCGCCCTTCGCGGCGGTCAGGCTCTGGCCGAGGCCTTGTGCACTCTTGTCCAGCGCATCGGCCTCGGCACGCGCCGCGTCAGCCTCGGCGCGCGCCGCGGATACCGTGGCCGCGCTGACGGCGCCGTCGCGTTGCAGGTTCATGGCCCGCTGGTACTTCGTGTCCAGGGCTTCCAGCTTCGCCTCGGCCGCGCTCTGCTGTGCCTGCATGGAGGCATAGGCGTTCTTGAGCTGCGCTACGTTCGCATTCTGGTACTGCTGGTACTGGTTGTTGGCGTATTCGAGCAGGCGCTGGTCGGCCACGATGCGGTTGTTGACGTCATCCAGGCGGCTCTGCAGTTCCAGTCGCTGCGTGAGCAGCGTGGTCAGCGCATCACGTGCCACGGTGCCATTTTTCACCACGGCAATGGTCTGGCCCGGTTCGATCGCCTGTCCGTTCTGCGCATGCAGTTCGCTGACGGTGCCGCTGATCGGCGTGGTGATGAGCATGGCCGGTGCGTTGAGCACGGCGCGCGTGGCGCGGTTGGAAAGCCAGGGTTCGAGCAGCGTGGAAATCAGCAGCCATGCGATGAAACCCAGCACGGCATAGCCAGCAAGGCGTGGAACGACAGCGAGCGGCGACGGGCGCGCTGGCGGCGCCAGCCGTTGGCGTGGCTCTGGCGTGATGTTAGGCAAACGGTCGGTCGGCAGGAGTTCGGTCTTCAAAACATTCGCCTTTGCAAATGGACGTCGCGCAGACGCCTGCGCCCGTACGCCGAAGCGGGGCGGGAGGAAGCACATCTCGGGGAGACGGCGGCCAGTGAATTAATGTCCGAAGGGTGGTGGCGACCTTGCCGCGCGTCGGGGGAAGACGATCCTGGTTGATGCGATGCGTCAGTGATCGGACCCGTGAAGGAATAGTTCGTTGGCGATGAACATCGCCTGTATTCATCCGGCGAAATGCTGGTTGGCGGTCAGATATCGGTTCAGAAAATGAACGTGAGATGCGTGCGTGGCGCACGCGCTTGATATCAGACTGTCGCATTGCAGCAGCTGCTGCGAAGGCGATATGCGTGTGATCAACGCTTTGCGCGTGATCGTTTCAACACGGTGACACAATGCGCGATGAGGTCGCGCGAGCGATGACCTTGTTCAGCCTGCGTCGTCGATGGTGTAAGGATCATCGATGCCGAGTCCTGCCAGGATGCGCGTTTCCAACGCCTCCATTTCCTCGGCTTCGGCGTCCTCGATGTGGTCGTATCCCAGCAGATGGAGTACGCCATGCACGGTCATGTGTGCCCAATGGTGGCGGGCGAGCTTGTGCTGCTCGGCGGCTTCGCGCGTTACCACGGGTGCGCAGATCACCAGGTCACCGATCAGCGGCAGTTTCACGCCAGGAGGCAGCTCGACCGGGAACGACAGCACGTTGGTGGCGTAGTCCTTGTCCCGGTAGTCGCGGTTGAGCTGGCGCCCTTCCTTCGCATCGACGATGCGGATGGAAAGCTCCGTCGCCTTGCGGCGTTTCGCGCCGCGCAGTGCCGCTTCCACCCACAGGCGGAAGCTTGCCGAGGTCGGCACGCCTTTGCGTGAGGCGGCATAGCCGACATTGACAGTCAGTGGCGTGCTCACCGGGGCTGCTCCTCAGAGGACTGCTCGAAGGCCTCATAGGCGCGCACGATCTTCGCCACCAGCGGGTGACGCACCACGTCGCGCGAGGTGAAGAAGGTGAAACTGATGCCGTCCACGCCGCGCAGAACTTCGACGGCATGGCGCAAGCCTGAGCGCACGTTGCGCGGCAAATCGACCTGGCTCACATCGCCGGTGATCACCGCGACCGAGCCGAAGCCGATGCGCGTCAGGAACATCTTCATCTGCTCGACGGTGGTGTTCTGCGCTTCGTCGAGGATCACGTAGGAATCATTGAGCGTGCGGCCGCGCATGTATGCGAGCGGCGCGATCTCGATCACGTTGCGCTCGATCAGCTTGGCGACCTTTTCGAAGCCGAGCATTTCATACAGCGCGTCGTAGAGCGGGCGCAGGTACGGGTCGACCTTCTGCGAGAGATCACCCGGCAAGAAGCCGAGCTTCTCGCCAGCTTCGACGGCGGGGCGCACCAGCAGCAGGCGCTGCACGCGGTTGGCTTCCAGCGCTTCGACCGCACTGGCAACGGCGAGGTAGGTCTTGCCGGTGCCCGCCGGACCCACGCCGAAGCTGATGTCGTGCGTGGTGATGGCGTGCAGGTAACGCGCCTGGTTCGGGCCGCGTCCTTTGATGACGCCGCGCTTCACCTTGATGGTGACTTCCTGAGCGCTCTCGGCCACGTCGTTGACGATGGCATCGATGCCCGAGTCTGCGAGATGCAGGTTGATCTTCGCGCCGTTGAGCGATTCGTTTTCCGTCACGGCGTAGAGTGCGCGCAGCACTTTTTCCGCGACGCGCGACGCGCCTTCCTCACCGATCACCTGGAACAGGCTGCCGCGGTGGTTGATCTCCACGCCCAGGCGAAGCTCGATCTGGCGCAGGTGTTCGTCGAAGGGGCCGCAGAGGTTGGATAGCCGGGCGTTGTCTTCCGGGTTGAGGGAGAAGTCGCGTTGATTGAGGCCGTTATTCATGGGATGTGTCAAAGATGCCGGTGCATCACATAGACATCGGTGGGGCCATGTGCCGCGTGGCGGAATGCGCCTGGCACCTGACCGACGATGCGGAAACCGTGGCGCTGCCATAAGCGCACCGCGGTGGTGTTGGTCGAGACGACAAAGTTGAACTGCATGGCGGTGAAGCCCGCGTCGCGGGCCTGCGCCAATGAGTGCTCGCACATGGCCGAGGCCACGCCTTGCCCGCGTGCTGCCGGCGAGACCATGTAGCCGGCATTGGCGACATGGTTGCCCAGGCCAGGCTGATTGGGCCGGAGCATGTAGCAGCCGAGCACGAGTTTCGAACGCTCGGCGACAAAGCAGCGCGAAGGTGGCGAAGTCCACCAGTCCCGTGCCTGCTCGAACGTGAGGTCGGGCGGATAGCTGTACGTGTCGCCAGCGGCGACCACGCTGTGGAACAGGGGCCAGACGAGGGCGAACTCGTCGGCGCCGATTTCGCGGATCGACAGGGCTGGCGTCACGAGGCCAGTGCGACGTCGTCGTCAGCCAGCTTCAGGCGGCCGCGCAGCGAGTTGCTCATCGCCTCGGTGATCACCACGTCCACGAACTGGCCGATCATGCGCGTGTGTCCCGGGAAGTTCACGAAGCGCATGTTCTCGGTGCGGCCGGTGAGTTCGTTGGCGTTCTTCTTGCTGACCTTTTCCACCAGCACGCGCTGCACTGTGCCGACCATCGCCTCGTTGATCTGGCGGGCGTTGTCGTTGAGTTTGGCCTGCAGGCGCGACAGGCGCGCGTGCTTCGCTTCCGACGAGGTGTCGTCGGCGAGGTTCGCCGCCGGCGTGCCGGGGCGGGCGGAGAAGATGAAGGAGAAACTCTGGTCGAAGCCCACATCCTCGATCAGCTTCATGGTCTTCTCGAAGTCCTCGTCCGTCTCGCCGGGGAAGCCCACGATGAAGTCGGAGGAGATGCAGATGTCCGGACGCACCGCGCGCAGCTTGCGGATCTTCTGCTTGAACTCCAGTGCCGTGTAGCCGCGCTTCATGGCGGTGAGGATGCGGTCCGAGCCCGCCTGCACCGGCAGGTGCAGGAAGTTGCACAGCTGCGGCACGTTGGCGTACGCCTCGATCAGCGAGTCGGAGAACTCCAGCGGGTGCGAAGTGGTGAAACGGATGCGGCCGATGCCTTCGACCTGCGCAATGGCGTGGATCAACACGGCGAGGTCGGCCGTGCCGCCGTCATGCGTCGGGCCGCGATAGGCGTTGACGTTCTGGCCGAGCAGGGTGACTTCGCGCACGCCCTGTTCGGCGAGCTGGGCGATCTCCACGATCACGTCGTCGAACGGGCGGCTGATCTCCTCGCCACGCGTGTAGGGCACCACGCAGTAGGAGCAATACTTGGAGCAGCCTTCCATGATCGACACGAAGGCGGTCGGGCCTTCGGCGCGTGGTTCGGGCAGGCGATCGAACTTCTCGATCTCCGGGAAGCTGATGTCCACCTGCGGCTTGCCGGTGGCACGCTTGGCCTCGATCAGCTCGGGCAGGCGGTGCAGCGTCTGCGGGCCGAACACCAGGTCCACGTACGGTGCGCGCTTGATGATGTCCTGGCCTTCCTGCGAAGCCACGCAGCCACCCACGCCGATCAGCACGGGCTTGCCGCCCTGCTTGTGTTCCTTCCAACGGCCAAGCTGGCTGAACACCTTTTCCTGGGCCTTCTCGCGGATGGAACAGGTGTTGATCAGGATGACGTCCGCCTCGGACTCGTCCTGGGTCAGTTCCAGACCGTGCGAGGCCTTGAGCACGTCGGCCATCTTGGCCGAGTCGTACTCGTTCATCTGGCAGCCGTGGGTCTTGATGAAAAGCTTGCCGGTCATGGGCTTGGGTACCGTAGTTCTGGGGCGGCAGGTGGGCCGCCGAACCGCACAGTTTACGCGCCCCAAGGTCACGCCGCCACTGGATCGGCCGTGGCGGATCAACCACTTGCGTGCTGATGAAGGCGTTCGATAGCCGGAAAAACGGGCGCTGCCGCACGAATCGACCCCGTCCCGCTTGGCGGGCGGCTGGGGCGGGAGCAAACTTCGGCCCGAACCCGGCGCTTGAGATGTCTGGCCGGGGAGATCGATCAAGGGGGATGGATGTCAGTGCTTGACCGGGATGAGGCCGCCGCCAAGAGTGGGCGGTCCGAGGGGAGTCCGTGATCGGGCTGCCCCGGCAGTTGCTCGGGCTGGCGTTGCGCTGGCTCGCTGGCGGCTGCGCGATCCTCGCTGGTGCGCTGGTGCTTCCTGTGACGGCCCATGCCGGTGCTCTTTATAAGTGCACGGGCTCTTCTGGCGAGGTGGTCTTCAGCAGCAGCACCGCCGGCTATCAGGGCTGCAGCCGCATTGCCGGCGCCCCCGAGCCGGCGCGCAAGAAGCCGATGGCCATCGCGCCTGGACCTTCGCTGGCCGCCGTCAAAGGCTCGGTCGACACCTCGGCGGCTAAGGCGCCGCCGGTCCGTACCGCGCAGCCTGCCTCGGTGGCATGGGTGCAGGATTCCGTCGAAACGACAGCGCGTGTGGTGTCGGCCAAGCCTGCTCCCGCGCCTGCGGGCAAGCCGGGGCAGTGGAGCTACAGCGAGGCTAGTCCGGCCCGAACCGGCTCGGCGCCAGACAAGCCGGTCGCCAACGTGGCGGATGACGGTAGCCGCGTACTGCGCGGCGCGGTCTACCGGGTGGTGCGCAAGGACGGTAGCGTGGAGTACACCAACCTGCGTCCAGCCGGCGACCATGGGCATGACGTGACTATGCTCTTCAGCTACATCGCCACCTGCGTGGCGTGCAACCTGCATTCGAACATCCGCTGGGACGCGGTGGCGCTCAACCTCGATGCCTATGCGGACGTGATCCGGCTGGCCAGCCAGGAGTCCGGCGTCGACGAAGCCTTCCTGCGCGCCATCATCCATGCGGAGAGCGCCTTCAACCCGCGCGCGCTATCGATCAAGGGCGCGCAGGGCCTGATGCAGCTGATGCCCGCCACGGCCACCACCATGGGCGTGCGTGATGCGTTCGATACGGCACAGAACATCCGGGGCGGCGCACGTTACCTCGGCCTATTGATGCGCACCTTCAACGGCGACGAACGCCTTGCGACGGCGGCATACAACGCAGGCCCGGCGAATGTGCAGAAGTACAACGGCGTGCCACCGTTCGCGGAAACGCAGGTTTACGTCGAGCGCGTGGGCACGCTGCGCAAGCGCTATGGCTTGGCCATCCATCCGGGCGGCGGGCGTTCGCCCGTGGCCGCGGCAGGGGTGTCAGCTATCCAGTGACGCCGTGGGCGTCATGGGTGGGCGCTGGGCGAGGATCACTTCGGTGTGGAACGGGGCGCCGTTGCGCAGGCCGGAGACTTCCACCTTGCTGCCGGGCTTGAGTGCCGCCTCGTGTCGGCGCAGGTCGGCCGGGTCGACGATGTCGTCCGAACCGATGCGCAGCAGGATGTCATGCGGCTGGATGCCGGCCTGTGCCGCGGGGCCTCCGGGGTAGACGTCGGTGACCTGTGCGCCGCGCGCCGCTGCCGGCAGTCCGCTGTCGGCGGCGACCGGCACGAAGGTGTAGTCCGCGCCCATCCAGCCGCGAACCACGTGGCCGGTATCGATGATCTGGTCGAGCACGCGCTTGGCGCTGGCCACGGGGATGGCGAAGCTGATGCCTTCCGCATTGGCGGCCTTGCCGATCAGCAGGGTATTGATGCCGACCAGCTCGCCCTCGGTGTTGACCAGCGCGCCTCCGGAGTTGCCCGGGTTGATCGCCGCATCCGTCTGGATGAAGTCCTCGGGGCTGGACGTGTTGAGCTGTCGGCCGACGGCGCTCACGATGCCCATGGTCACCGTCTGATTGAGGCCGAGCGGGTTGCCGATGGCCAGCACGACGTCGCCGGTGCGCGCGGCGTGATGGTCGGCGATATGGATCACCGGCAGGTTGCCGGCGTCGATCCGCAGCACTGCGAGGTCGGTCTCCACGTCCGCGCCGACCACCGTAGCCTTGGCGACCCGGCCGTCGTACAGCAGTACCTGGATGTCGTCGGCATTGGCGATGACATGATTGTTGGTGAGCACGTATCCCTGTTGCACCAACACACCCGAACCCAGGCTCTGCTCGCGCCGCTTGTACGCAGGACCCGCCGGGCGGCCGCCGAAGATGCGCTGGAGCACGGGGTTGGTGTACATCTGCACCGCCTGCTCGGTCACCATCTTGTTGGCGTAGATGTTCACCACGGCCGGCGCCGCCTTGGCGACGGCGTCGGCGTATGACACCGGACCGCTCGCGCGCACGGGCGTCGATGCGGCAGGAGCCTCGGCTGGCGTGTGCGCCACACCGAAGTGTTCCCGTAGTCGATTGCCCACATTTGGCCAGATAAGGCTGATGACGAAGGCAGCCGCCAACCCGAGCACGACGAATCGGGCGATGAATGCGAGCGTGCCGGCGGCATGTTTCATGTCGTTAAAGCGTTTCGCAGCAAGGTGTTAGAGAGCGGTGCGTACATGTGTCGCAGGCGTGGCACTTTTATTGTACGAGCCATGCCCTGTCGCTACACTAACCCGATTTGCGGGAGCCGGATTCTGCTGGCGCTTGCGAAGCGGGTTGTCCCGGGGTTTCCCCGGTGCGCTAGGCGCCTGACAACGGAAGGCCTGTAGCTCTCGCTGCATGCTCATCGTGCTGGTGCCGCGCGTGCCTGCTGTTCTCTAAGGGGGAGACTTAGGGGGATTTTCCAGTCACAGCATGTAGTCTCTTGCTGTCGGACTTGATCGACGCGCTTGGCAAGCACCTGTGGAACTCATTAAGTTCCGCGTCTCAATGGCATAAGTACCGGAGAGCCTGATGGCGAACGAAGTCGTCGATCACGGCCGCCGCCGCTTCCTCACAGCGACCACGGCCGTGGTCGGAGGTGTGGGAGTCGTCACGGCAGTCGTGCCCTTCATTAAGTCGTGGGAACCCAGTGCGCGGGCCAAATCCGCGGGCGCCCCCGTCACCGTCGACATCAGCAAGATCGAAGAAGGCCAGCGGGTGACCTACCCCTGGCGCGGTCTGCCGGTATTCGTGGTCAACCGCACCAAGGCGCAGCTCGATGCGCTGCCCAGCCAGGATGCCCGCCTGGTCGACGCCAAGTCCGATTCCGGCTCGGCCGAGCAGCAGCCCAAGTACGCGCAGAACGAAACGCGCTCCATCAAGCCCGAGTGGCTGGTGCTGGTCGGCCTGTGCACCCATCTGGGTTGCGTGCCCGATTTCGTGCCGGTGATGAAGCCCGAACCGTTCGATCCGGACTGGAAGGGCGGCTTCTATTGCCCCTGCCACAAGTCGCGCTACGACATGTCCGGTCGCGTCTATCAGGGCGTGCCGGCACCGAAGAACCTCCTGGTGCCTCCGTACCATTTCGTAGACGACACGCACATCCAGGTTGGCGTGGATCCGAAGGAGGCAGGCTGATGGCCAACGTATTCACGCGTGTCGGCGATTGGGTCAACGAGCGGGCGCCGGGCCTCATGCCCATGTACCGCAAGCACATGACCGAGTATTACGCGCCGAAGAACTTCAATCTTTGGTACTACTTCGGTTCGCTCGCGCTGGTGGTGCTGGTCAACCAGATCGTGACCGGCATCTTCCTCACCATGAACTACAAGACGAGTGCGGCGGAAGCCTTCAACTCGGTCGAGTACATCATGCGTGACGTGGAGTGGGGCTGGCTGATCCGCTACATGCACTCCACCGGTGCCTCGCTGTTCTTCGTGGTGGTGTTCCTGCACATGTTCCGCGGCCTGATGTACGGGTCGTACCAGAAACCGCGCGAACTGGTGTGGCTGCTGGGCATGCTGATCTTCCTCGCGCTGATGGCCGAGGCCTTCATGGGCTATGTGCTGCCGTGGGGCAACATGTCGTTCTGGGGCGCCAAGGTGATCATCTCGCTGTTCGGCACGATCCCCGTGATCGGCGGCAGCCTGGTCGAATGGATCATGGGCGACTACCTGCCCGCGGATGCCACGCTCAACCGCTTCTTCGCGCTGCACGTGATCGCGCTGCCGATCGTGCTGCTGCTGCTGGTGGTGCTGCATCTGGCCGCGCTGCACGAAGTGGGTTCGAACAACCCCGATGGCGTCGACACCAAGCATGGCCCGAAGGGCAACCGCTGGGATCCGAAGGCGCCGATCGACGGCATTCCCTTCCATCCGTACTACACGGTGAAGGACACGTTCGGCGTCGGCTTCTTCCTGATCATCGCGGCCTTCATCATCTTCTTCGCGCCGACCTTCGGTGGTTGGTTCCTGGAGCATGACAACTTCATCCCGGCCAACAACCTGGTGACGCCGACGCACATCAAGCCGTCGTGGTACTTCACTCCGTTCTACGCGATCCTGCGCATGATCCCGTCGTTCTTCGGCACGGCTTTCTGGGGCGTGCTGGGCATGTTCGGCGCCATTGCGTTGCTGTTCGTGCTGCCGTGGATCGATGCCGGCAAGGTGCGCTCCATCCGCTACCGCGGTACGGGCTTCAAGGTGGCGCTGATGCTCTTCGCTGCCTCGTTCATCGGCCTGGCCCTGGTGGGTGCCGGCGTGGTCGGCGAGCTGACTACGGAGTGGGTGCCCACGGATGCGACGTTCTGGGAAAACCTGTTCGGTCGCCTGATGACCTTCGTGTACTTCGGGTACTTCGTGTTCCTGTGGTTCTACACGCGGCTCGGCTGGGAAAAGACCAAGCCGGTTCCGGAGCGGGTGGTGTTCGACCATGACTAAGCGGCAGCCCTCGATGAAGAAAATCATTTCCACGATCGCGCTCACCGTTGGCCTGCTGGTCGGTACCCAGTCCGTCATGGCCCAGGAGGAGGGTGGTTTGCCCTCCGCCGGCACCAACATTCGCGACCAGGCTTCGCTGCAGCGCGGCGCCAAACTGTTCTTCAACTATTGCGTGGGTTGCCACTCGCTGAAGTACGTGCGCTATTCGCGCATGGCCGAGGACCTGGGCCTTTCCGAAGACGAGGTGATGAAGAACCTCAACTTCACCGGCGCCAAGTTCGGCGACGTCGTGATCTCGCACATGCCGGAGGATTCGGCCCAGCAGTTCTTCGGCAAGGCGCCGCCGGATCTCTCGCTGGAAGTGCGGGCCAAGACAGCCGACTGGGTCTACGGCTACCTCAACTCCTTCTATGTGGACCCGACCCGTCCGGTAGGCTGGAACAACACGGTGTTCCCGAATGCCTCCATGCCGTTCCCACTGTGGGAGCTGCAGGGCATCCAGACGGGCGTGAAGAAGGAAGGCAGCGACGAGGTCGAGAAGCTCGAGCTGTCCCAGCCGGGCAAGCTCACCCCGGCCCAGTACCAGCAGGCCACCCGCGACCTGACCAACTTCCTGGAATACGCCTCGGAGCCGGCGGCTCTCCAGCGCCAGCACTATGGCATCTGGGTGTTGCTCTTCCTGGCGGGCTTCACTTTCCTGGCATATCTGCTAAAGAAGGAGTACTGGAAGGACGTCCACTAAGGCGTCACGTTCCGGAACCTACGGTACGGCGGCCGGAGTGCCGCCGTATCGCGTCATGTCGATGGGGAGATCGCGCATGGTTCAAAGCGCTCGTTCGCGTACCGCACTCGCCCTGTACACCACCGCAGATGGCATCCAGTGCCACCGGACTCGCCTGGTGCTTGCCGCCAAGGGCGTGAGCTATGACAGGGTGATCGTCGACCCCGCCAAGCCACCGGAAGACCTGCTGGACCTCAATCCCTACGGCAGCACGCCGACCCTGGTCGATCGTGACCTGACCCTCTACAACACGGCGGTCGTCTGCGAATACCTCGACGAGCGCTATCCCCACCCACCCTTGATGCCGATCGACCCGTTGTCCAGGGCACGCCTGCGCCTGGCGACCGTGCGGATCGAGCTGGACTGGCTGCCTGAGGTGGACACAATCAGGGCGGGTGGCCGTCCGGCCGACGCCGCCCGCAAGCGACTCCGTGAGCACCTGCTGGCAGCGCTGCCTCTGTTCAAGGCGTCGCGGTTCTTCCTGAATCCGGAAATGAGCCTGACGGATTGCCTGGTGGCTCCGGTGATCTGGCGCCTGCCCTGGCTGGGGCTTGATCTCGGGCGCGAGGGCAAGCCTATCCTGGACTACGGTGAGCGTCTGTTCGCCAGCCAAGGGTATGTCCGCAGCCTGACCCCGGAAGAGAAGGCCATGCGATCCTGAGACACGGGACGGCGGGCCCTCCCTAAGGGGTGGGGCGCCTTTTATGGCGCCACTGCGACAACTTGCCTTGGCTAGGCATTACACTGCCACGATCCAACTGGCGCGCCCCGGACCTCGTCCCGATGGGCGGCGCTCTCCATAGGTTTTTGAATGACCGACGACACGCACCCGCCCATGTCCTCCAATCGCCCCTATCTGCTGAGGGCGATTTACGACTGGATCACCGATAACAACCTGACCCCCTACATTCTCGTGGACGCGACGCGGGACGGGGTGCGAGTGCCTCCTCAGGTGATCAAGAACGGGCAGGTCGTTCTGAACCTGGCCATGCGCGCCGTAGCCAGCCTCGATCTCGGCAACGACTGGATCAGTTTCCAGGCACGCTTTTCCGGCGTGAGCCACAACATCCATATCCCCGTGCAGGCCGTGCTGGCGCTTTATGCGCAGGAAAACGGGCAGGGCATGATGTTTCCGGTCGAAGAGGGTGGCGACCAGCCGCCGCCGTCTTCCCCGGATCCGGAAGACACGCCCCCGCCGCCCGAAGGCGATCAGACCGGTGACAAACCCAAGCGTAGCGCGCCGTTCCTGCGGGTGGTGAAGTAATCCCTGGCGTGGCGCCGGCTGCATGCCGGCGCGACCGCGAGTTCCGTCAGTGCAGCGTATTGTCCTTGCGAAGGCGAGGACGCAAGGGCACGACGTTGTCCGCCGGTACCGCGGGCGGCACGTGCTCGGCAAGCAGACCGGGGAGATGGCTTTGGATGGTCGGCAGGCTGATGCCGCTGAGCGTATGGCCGATGAGCCACAACTTCCCGGGTTCCCTGTCGTTGCCATCGATGCTCACTTCGAACGTGTAGCATCGTTCCAGCAGCACTTGCCCCTGTTGGCGCAAAAGCCGCACGCCGCGCAGGCCCACGCTTTCATCCAGCAGTTGCAGGCCGTGCTGGCGGCATTGCATGCGCGCTTCCTGCGTGGCCTGCTCGCGACCACGGGCGAGCTTCAGCCACAGGCCGACGATGGCCAGCAGTATCAGCAGCAAAAACAGGTCGGGAAGCTCGCTCATGTCGCGAGAGTGTAGGCGTTGCGGTCACCTTGCAAGGGGCGCGATGTGAACGCAAACCCTTGCGAAGCGGGCGCCGCCCGGCGGCGGTGCGTGATCGTCAGTCGAGCTGCAAGCGAAGCGACAGATCCACCGCGCGGACGTGCTTGGTGAGGGCGCCCACCGAGATGTAATCGACGCCCGTACTCGCGTAGTCGCCGATGGTGGACAGGTCCACGTTGCCGGAAATCTCAAGCTCCGCGCGCCCCTTGGCGATGGCAACTGCCTCGCGCATCAGGGGCAGGGTGAAGTTGTCGAGCATGATGCGATCGGCGCCCGCGTCGAGGGCCTGCTGCAACTCATCGAGGTTCTCCACCTCGATTTCGAGCAACAGCACCGGGTGCAGTCGTCGCGCGGCATCGGCCGCGGCCTTGATGCCGCCTGCCGCGATGATGTGGTTTTCCTTGACCAGAATGGCGTCGTACAGGCCTACGCGGTGGTTGTGGCCACCGCCGCAGCGCACGGCGTATTTCTGGGCGAGTCGCAGGCCGGGCACGGTCTTGCGTGTATCGAGCACGCGCACGCCGCTGCCGGCGACCGCGGCCACGTAAGCGGCCGTGGTGGTGGCAGTGCCGGACAGCAACTGCAGGAAGTTCAGGGCTGATCGCTCGGCGCTCACCAGTGCGCGCGCCTGGCCGCTAAGGCGGCAGATCACGGAGCCCGCGGCAACGCGATCGCCGTCGCGCACGGTCCACTCGATCTGCACCTGCGGGTCCAGTCGACGGAAGCAGGCATTGAACCAGTCGATGCCAGCCATGACCGCGTCCTCGCGACAGGTCAGCGTAGCGCTGGCCGAGGCATGGGCGGGCAGCAGGTCAGCCGTGGCGTCACCGGTGCCGATGTCTTCGGCAAAGACGCGCTCTACATCCGCCGCAATCAGGTCGGCCGGCAGGGAAACAAGTTGTGCTGGAGTCATTCGTTCGGTGCTTGGGAGGGGGCCGGTTGGCTGAGGCGACCGACGATGGCGTCCAGCGCACGGTCGAACAGCGCCGTGGATTCAAGCACGCGGGCCACCTCGCTGGCGAGTGCCTGGGCCAGCTCATGCGGTGCGTAGTCAGCGACCTTGAGACCACGACGGTTCACGAACAGGTAGCGGCCGCTCATCGGGCTGATCCACGAAAGCTTGGCGCGCTCGACGGTCTCCGGACCGGTTGTGAATTCCAGCCACGTGCCAGGCTTGAGCTCTGCCACAAGCTGCATTTCCGGCGTGTCGATGGACGTCTCGGGCTCCTGCTCGGACCGGGACAGTTCCTCTTCCGATTCAGCGATCGGCTGGATGCTTTCGGGAATAGGTAGGGTGGTGGATTCCTCCACGGCCTGCACTTCCGCCGCCGGCACGGCTTCGCCAAGTTGATGGCGGTAGTAGGTGTGCAATTGGGCCAGCAGGCGATCGATATCGCTTTCCTGGAACGCCACGTTCGACAGGCCGCGGCGCAGCGCGCGCTCAATGCCCGGCAGCATCTGGCGCAGCGCGCGACGCTCGTCGAGCGTGCGTGCCGGCTTGGTGCTGTCGATGAAGTCGTTGGCGAAGCGCAGGGCGTCACGGAATTCGGTGGATTCTTCGCCCTGGCGCAGGATGGTCAGCACCAGATAGTTGGCCCATGCGCGCGAGAGGATGCCGTGGATCAGCGGCGGCAGGTTATGGCCTTCTATACGGCTCAGGATCTCCCGCGCGGCGCGGCGACGCGCCTGCTCGAGCTTTTCACGGCCGCGGGTGGACTCGGCCACGCGCTGCTCGGCCAGTTCGGCACGGCGGCGGCTGATGTCCTGGAATTCCTGCAGCTCGGAGCCCAGGCGTTCGAAGATGGTCATGTCATCGTCGAAGTCCTGCAGCAGGCGATCGACGATGGACTTGATCTTGTCGTGCAGGCGATGGTCGCGATCGGACTCCGCCGACCAGCCCTTGGCGGCGTCGGCGAGCGCGTCCAGCAGGCGGCGGGCCGGATGCTGGCGATGCGCGAACAGCTTGCGGTCGAGGATCGCGGCCTTGAGGTACGGAATCTGCAAACGCGCCAACAGCACCTGCATGTCGGTCGGCAGGTTGCGGTCTTCGAGGATGAACTCGAACAGCATGCCGACGAGGTCGATGGTGTCCTCGTCGATGGTCGACACCTGGCTGGGCTTTTCGCCGCGCAGGGAGCCGATCTGGGCCAGCAGGTGTTCCTTGAGCTGCTGCACTTCGCTCGCAAGTTCGACCGCATTGCCCGCGCTGAGCGGCATCTGCTGGCTGATGGCGGCCTGGCTCTGCAGCACGCTCAGTGCGCCGATCAGTTCATTGGCGCTGGGCAACTGCACCGCACCGGCGGGCAGGCGCTGACCGCCCGTCACAGGTGTCGCGCGGCGTGCGCTGAATAGCGTGCGCAGGGTCTGGATCAATTCGCTGGACGCGCCCGCTTCGTCGTCGGCGAGGAAGGTGGCCTCGGCCTGTTCCCCGCTGGCGGCGTTTGCCGTGGTGCCTGCCGTGCGCGGTGCGCTTCCGCTCCGCGGGGCTTCGTGACGAAGCTGCGGCAGCACGCCGGCACGCACCAGCTCGTCGTTGATCTCCTGGTAGAGCTCGTCGAGCGAGGCCAGCACATAGCGGTCGAACAGCTTGTAGATGATGAGCTTGACGCGCATTTCCGCGTTGAGCTCGCGCATCGCCTGGCGGAATGCCTGCGACAACGCCGCCGGGCCCACCGGGTTGGTGCCATCGTCGATCTTGATCCCGCCATAGATGACGGAAAGGCGCTGGTTGACGGCAAACAGGTCGCGCGTGAGGCGCGTTTCGTTCTTGCCGATCATGCTGGTGATGGCCAGCGATTCTTCCAGCTCGTTGTCGGCCACCAGCGACAGCTCCACCGTGCCCGGCGGCAGCGTGATGCCGTTGCCGGAGGTGTTGCGGTAGCTGGAGGCGAAATCGGTCAGCTCGCGCGAGATCTGCGAAAGAAAGCTGCGCTCCACTACCGGGCGGCGTTTGCGTACTTCGCGCATGCCGTCGAAATAGTGCATCTGCGCGGCGTTGTTTTCCGCTTTCTCGGCCAAGTCGAAAAGGGCGTCGTCGACATGTTCGAACATGCCGTTGATCAAGATCTGCAGGCGGCGGCCAGCGATGTCCCGGACGGTGGTCAAGAGGGCGCCTCCGCGCTCGCTGGAGGGGTCCAGGCGCTGGGTCAGGCTCACGATATTGGATGGTTCACTGGCGTCTTTCACCGCCTCACCCCCTGAAAGTGATGCCGACGTGCAATCAGCTACATACGACAATACGCCAGCCTACAATAAGGGATGGCGCGGGCCGCTGTCATTCAGCATGTCGATATATGTCGACACGTTCACAAGACTTGGGTTTCCGGGAGCCCACGGCCCCCTGGAAGGGGTCAGGCGGCAGCCGGAAAGTCAGAGAGCTGCAAGGTTCCGATGCCTTCCTCGGGCAGCATCACGGGGATGCCGTCCTCGACCCGATAAATGACCTTGCGATCGGTCGTCACGAGGCCTTCGGACAGCGGCGCCTGCACGGCGACGCCTGCGACGGTCTGCACCTGGCCCTGGGCGATGGCCTTGTTCAGGGCATCGAGCTCCTGGCGCTGGAGGGAGCGGACGGGAACCTTGCTGACCGGGCAGCAAAGGATATCGAGCAGGCGTTTGTCCATGGGGAGCGGGATCGTGCCGAGACGCGGAAAGTCCGTACAATAACCCTTTTGGATGGCTTGGGTCATGACCTCGACTTCCCTCCCGCCGCGCGTGGGTGTTGTGATGGGCTCCCGCTCGGACTGGGAAACCATGGAGCACGCGTCCAGCGTGCTGGCCGAACTGGGCGTGGCGCATGAGGTGCGCGTGGTCTCCGCGCACCGCACGCCTGACCTGCTGTTCCAGTACGCCGACGAAGCGGTCGGCCGTGGCATCCAGGTCATCATTGCGGGCGCCGGTGGCGCCGCCCACCTGCCGGGCATGCTGGCGGCCAAGACCCGTCTTCCCGTGTTTGGCGTGCCGGTGCAATCCAAGGCGCTGAACGGCATGGATTCGCTGCTTTCCATCGCCCAGATGCCGGCCGGCATTCCCGTGGGCACGCTGGCCATCGGCCGCGCCGGTGCCGTCAACGCTGGCATTCTGGCCGCCTCGGTGCTCGCCCTGCATGACCCGGCCCTTGCCACGGCGCTGGATGCCTACCGCCACCGTCAGACGCAGAGCGTGCTGGACAACCCGGATCCCCGCTCGTGACCCACCGTCGCCAACCCGTTCTGGGCATCCTCGGTGGTGGCCAGCTCGCCCGCATGCTCGCGCTTGCGGCCGCGCCGCTCGGCGTAAAGACCCTGGTGGTGGACAGCGCCGCCGACGCCTGCGCCGGACAAGTGGCTCCGCTGGTGGTCGCTGACTGGACCGACTACGACGCCCTGGATCGCTTCGCGCGCGAAGTCGACGTCGTCACCTTCGATTTCGAGAATGTGCCCGCGGAAACCGCGCATTGGCTGGCTCAGCGCGTTGCCGTGTTCCCGGCGCCACGAGCGCTCGCCGTCGCGCAGGACCGTCTGGCCGAGAAGACCTTGTTCCGCGAATGCGGCTTGATGACGCCGGAATTCCAGGCTGTCGACACTCGCGAAGATCTGGACCGGGCGCTGGCCACAGTCGGCGCGCCAGCCATCCTCAAGACCCGCCGCCTGGGTTACGACGGCAAGGGCCAGTTCCGTATCAAGACGCTCGCCGACGCTGATGCCGCCTGGGCGGCCTTGGGTGCACAGGCTCAGGCGCATGGCCTGATCCTGGAAGCCTTCGTGCCGTTCGAGCGCGAGCTGTCGGTCGTTGCGGTGCGCAGCCGTCACGGCGATTTCCGCACCTGGCCGCTCACGCAGAACTGGCATACCGACGGCGTGTTGTCGCTCAGTCTTGCCCCGGCACCCGACATCGCGGCCTTGCAGGAACGGGCCACTGATCTGGCCCGCACGCTGGCGGAGAAGCTGGAATACGTCGGCGTGTTCGCGCTGGAGTTGTTCGTGAAGAACGGCGAGCTGCTTGGCAACGAAATGGCGCCGCGCGTGCACAACTCCGGTCACTGGACCATCGAGGGTGCGCTGACCAGTCAGTTCGAGAACCATGTGCGCGCCGTGCTCGGCTTGCCGCTGGGAGATACCTCCGCGCGCGGCCTGTCGGTCATGTTCAACTGGATCGGTGAACTGCCGGATGCGGCCCCCGTGCTGGACGCTGTGGACGCGCACTGGCACGACTATGGCAAACAGCCGCGCGAAGGTCGCAAGGTGGGGCATGCCACGGTATGCGCGCCCGATGCGGCGCGGCTGGTCGAACGCCTGACCGGCATTGCGCATGCACTGGGACGCGATCAGCAGGCAGAGCCGGCGGTCGTCAAGCTGACGGAAAAGAAGTAATCGCGACAACCCTGCGGGAGCGCACCGTGTGCGGGACCATAGGGCGGCGGGGTACCTCTGTCGCGGGTTTTCGCAACATGCAGGCATCGCTTGGCATGCATGTATCGCGCACACGATGCGCGGTCACGGAGATGGGGCGTAGCCCCCAAAAAAACGGGGCCATTGGCCCCGTTTTTTTGGTTGGATTACCGGAAGACTCAGGCCAGGTTCTTGGCCGCGAAGTCCCAGTTGACCAGGTTCCAGAACGCCTCGATGTACTTCGGACGGGCGTTACGATAGTCGATGTAGTACGCGTGTTCCCACACGTCGCAGGTCAGCAGCGGCTTGTCGCTGCCGGTGATCGGCGTGGCGGCGTTGGAAGTGTTGACGATGCCCAGCGAACCGTCCGGACGCTGCACCAGCCAGGTCCAGCCGGAGCCGAAGTTGCCGACGGCGGACTTGGTGAACTCTTCCTTGAACTTCTCGACCGAACCGAACGCCTTGGTGATGGCATCGGCCAGCTTGCCGGTCGGCTCGTTGCCGCCCTTGGGGCTGAGCGAGTGCCAGTAGAACGTATGGTTCCAGACCTGGGCGGCGTTGTTGAACACACCGCCGGAGGACTTCTTGATGATGTCTTCCAGCGAGGCGTTCTCGAACTCGGTGCCCTTGACGAGGTTGTTGAGGTTGGTCACATAGGCCTGGTGATGCTTGCCGTAGTGGTACTCAAGCGTCTCGGCCGAGATGTGCGGCTCGAGCGCGTTCTTTTCATAGGGCAGGGCGGGGAGTTCGAATGCCATGTGGTGGCTCCTGGGCGTTGGCTGAGGAAAGAGGTCGGGCTGGAACGGCCGAGAAGACGGCGACCCGCGCACGACTGATACACTACCGATCTGCATGCATTGTAGCGATGAAGCAACCGACTTATGGACGTTAACGAGCGAATCAAGGCCGTACTGGCCGAACACGCCATCGTGCTCTTCATGAAGGGCACGCCGCAGTTCCCTATGTGCGGCTTCTCCAGCCGTGCCGCGCAGGCGCTGACGGAAGCGGGCGCGCAGTTCCATGCCGTCAACGTGCTGGCCGATCCGGAGATCCGTGCGGCGTTGCCGCATTACGCGAACTGGCCGACGTTCCCGCAGATCTTCATCCAGGGCGAGCTGATCGGCGGCTGCGACATCATCGAGGACCTCAAGGTGTCTGGTGAACTCGCGCGCATGGCGGCCGACGTGGCAGGGGCCGACTCCTGATGGCGCTTCCCCTGGTTCGTTTGCCGGACGCCTGGGCCCCGGTGCCCGGTTCGCTGGAAGGCCGCGTCGTGTTGGTCACGGGTGCTTATGGTGGCCTGGGTTCTGCCGTGGCCCGCGCCGCGTCGCGCGCGGGGGCCACAGTCGTCATCACCGGTCGCCGCAAGCGTCAGCTCGAGCAGCTCTACGACGCCATGGTCGGCGAAGGGCTGCCCGAGCCCGTGATTCACCCGCTGGATCTGGAAGTGGCTACGCCCACCGATTACGAAGCACTGGCCGATGGTCTCGAGCGCGACTTCGGTCGGCTTGACGGCATCGTGCACGCGGCGGTCAGTTTCAAGGAACTGACGCCACTGACCGTGCACAAGCCCGACGACTGGTTGCGCGTGATGCATGTGAATGTGTCCGCGCCGTTCGCACTGACCCAGGCCTGCATGCCGTTGCTCACTCGCGCGCCGGACAGCGCCGTGGTGTTCGTGCTCGACAATCCCGAGCTTGTGCAGCGCGCGCACTGGGGTGCCTACGGTGTGTCGAAGGCCGCCATCGAGCGACTCGTCGAGATCCTGCATCAGGAAACCGAATCCTCTTCGCTGCGCACACACGCGCTGCTCCCCGCGCCGATGCGCACCACGCTGCGTCGCTCGGCTTATTTTGGCGAAGACACCATGATCCATCCCTTGCCCGACACTACCGCCGACGCCGTGGTGCATCTGTTGGACGAGCGGGGCAAGGCTGCACGCGGCGCCGCGCTCGATTTGCGGGTGCCGGCATGATCATGACGCAGGGAACTTGCTGACATGGACGTGCAGATGACTACGCTTTCGGCGGCCATCCTGCTGTTCCTGATCATGGATCCGCTCGGAAACATTCCGATCTTCCTGAGCCTGCTCAAGGACGTGCCGCCCAAGCGTCGCCGCAAGGTGATGATCCGTGAGTTGCTGATCGCGCTGGGCGTCTTGCTCGGCTTCCTGATCGGCGGCCAGCACATCCTCAAGCTGCTGCAACTGCGGCAGGAGTCCATCAGCATTGCGGGCGGCATCGTGCTGTTCTTGATCGGCATCCGCATGGTGTTTCCGCCGGCCGACGGCGGCGGCATCTTCGGCAAGCCGGGGGAGGGCGAGCCCTTCATCGTGCCCATGGCGATTCCCGGCGTGGCAGGGCCCTCTGCCATGGCCGCTTTGTTGCTGCTGACCAACACACAGCCGGGCCGCACGGCGGACTGGGCCATCGCCTTGCTTGGCGCCTGGGTCGCAACGTCGGTGATCCTGCTGTGCTCCACCTACCTGTTCCGCTGGTTGGGGGAGAGCGTACTCACCGCGCTGGAGCGTGTGATGGGCATGCTGTTGATCGCGCTGTCCGTGCAGATGTTCCTGGGCGGTGTGGCCGCGTATTTGCATCTGGCCGTTTGAAACGCGACTAATTATCGCCGGCGCGATCTTTCGTCCTATCCGCATAACCTTGCTGTCATAATCCGCTACCAGCATTTGGGGTAAATCCTAGGAGGCGGTCATGCTCAGCGTTGAACAGACCCTCACCGAACGTCTGCCATGGTTGGCGCAACATCCCCTGATCCGCCGGCCGGTCGCCGGCATGCTGGGCCGACTGGCCGATGAGGATGGCTTCAACCGTGTACTGACTACTCTCGGTGAGGCAGAAGGCTTCGATTTCGTCGAGCGCGCGCTCGACCTGCTTGGCGTGAGCTACTACGTCAATCCGCGCGAGCGCGAGAACATCCCCGTCGAAGGTGGCGTGCTGATCGTCGCCAATCACCCGCTGGGCATGATGGACGCCCTGACGCTGCTGCAGATGGTCGGCTCGGTGCGCAGCGACGTGCGCATTCTTGCCAACGATTGGCTGATGTCGATCGAACAGCTGCACAAGCTGCTGTTGCCGGTCGACGTGTTCGGCAAAGGTGCGGCATCGAAGATGCGCGACATCTACCGCGCACTGGATAACGGCGAAGCCTTGATCGTTTTCCCTGCCGGCGAAGTGTCGCGCGTGGGGCCGTCGGGCGTGAGCGATGGCCGTTGGTCCGATGGCTTTGTGCGTCTAGCCCAGCGCAGCCGCGCGCCGGTGCTGCCCGTGCATATTTCCGCGCGCAACTCGACCATGTTCTATGGCCTATCGATGCTGGCCAAGCCCTTGAGCACGGCCATGTTGCCGCGCGAAGCGATTTCACCGACCAGCCGTCGCGTGGGCTTCAGCGTGGGCCAGCTTGTGTCGTCCGATGAGCTGGAACAGCAAAGCGGCGGTTCGACCAAACGTGCCGCCAAGTTGATGCGCCGCCATGTGTACCGCGTGGGTCGCCACCGTGGCCTGATCTTCGGTGGCCAGGCGCCGCTGGCGCATCCGGAACCGACCGAGCGCGTGATGGCGGAGTTGCAGGCGCAGGCGGAAAAGTTGGCGGACCTCAGTGACGGCAAGCAGATTCTGTTGTTCAAGGGCGCCTCGGACAGCGCCGTGCTGCGTGAAATCGGTCGCCTGCGCGAACTCACGTTCCGCAAGGTGGGCGAGGGCACGGGCTCGCGGCGCGACTTGGATGCCTACGACCCGCATTACGAGCATCTGGTGCTGTGGGACCCGAAGGCGCTGCGCATCGTCGGCTCCTATCGCTTCGGTCACGGCGGTCGCCTGATTGCCGAGCGGGGCATGAGTGCGCTGTATACCTCCAGTCTCTTCAACTATTCGCCGGCGCTGGAATCGCGGTTGTCGCAGGGCCTGGAACTGGGTCGCAGCTTCATCGCACCGGCCTACTGGCGTTCCCGTGCACTGGACCATCTGTGGCAGGGCATTGGCCTGTACCTTCAGCGCCATCCTGAGGTGCGCTACCTGTTCGGTCCGGTGAGCATGTCGGTGAGTCTGCCGCGCGAGGCGCGGGAGTGGATCGCCGCTGCCCACCAGCATTACTTCGGTGCGCCTGGACTGGCGTCTGCGCGTCAGCCGTTCGTGGTGTCGCCGGCCGTCATCGATCTGGTGCGCGACGCGCTCACCGGCCTGGATCCGGCGGCGGGCCTGGGCAAGCTCAAGCATCATCTGGATGCGCTGGGTGTCAGCCTGCCAGTGCTTTACCGCCAGTACGTAGATCTGGTGGAGCCGGAAGGCGTGCAGTTCCTCGACTTCGGCGAAGATCCGGGTTTCTCCGGCTGCGTGGATGGCCTCGTCATGCTGGACCTGGCCACGCTCAAGCCAGCCAAGCGAGCCCGCTACCTGGGCAAGTAAACGACAACAACGGTGCCGGGCCACGCGCACCCGGCACCCGAACCATGCGTTGCCGTTCGTGAGTTTCCGTGGTTTCTCGTTGACTGCTGCGGCTGAGTACTGGCGCTTTTTCTGCTTGCGCGTGATCGTTCGGTAAATTTCTTGTAAAATACTTATGCCAACCTTACGGCGTTGGTCAGGACACAAGGGGCTTTTGCCGTTCTGACCAGCGGTCTTAACTGATTTCGTAATTTCGCCCGATCTTTCACTGATCGGGCTTTTTTACGCCCGGAGGAAACGTTTAAATTTACGTTAAACGGCATGAAATTGCGTTTATAGGCAACCACTTGCGCAATATCTTTCGATATTCGAGAGATCTTTCTGCCTTAACGACCCACACGTTTCTTGACCCACGCTGGCGACCTCCGGGAAGGCAGCTGACCCAACCTTTTTGTCAATTCTGGAATGACGACAATGAAACGAAACCACCTCTCCATGGCGATCACCGCCATGTTCTGCATGGCCGCTGGCTCCGCCTTCGCGCAGGACGCCAATAATCAGGCTGCCCAGTCGACCAACACCAAGGAAGGGACCAGTCAGCGCGCCGGTGCGTCCAGCACGTCCAACACCACCACCTCGAACGACACCAAGCGTGCCCAGCAGCTGGACACCGTGACGGTGCAGGCGCAGAGCCTGTCGCTGGGTGGCGGCCTGATGTCGGTGCAGACGGCGCCGAAGGCGGTTTCGACCATTTCGCGCGATGCGATCGTCAAGGCTGCCCCGGGTGGCACCTTCGTCCAGATGATCGACAGCATCCCGGGCGTGAATGCCTCGACGGATGACGTCAGCGGCCTGGCCAACGGCAACTACCAGATCCGCGGCTTCACCAGCGATGAAATCGGCACCACCGTGAACGGCGCGCCGATCAACGACAGCGGCAACTACAAGGTTTATTCGACCGAGTACGGCGACACCGAAAACATGGGCGACATCACCGTGTTGCAGGGTTACCCGGACGTCGACACGCCGATCTCGGGTGCGGCCGGCGGCGCCATCTCCTGGGTCACCATCGATCCGTCGCACAAGGCCGGTGTGGACTTCGCCCAGAGCCTGGGCAACCACGACTACCGTCGTACCTACCTGCGCTTCAACACCGGCGACCTCGGTCCGGTGCGCGCCTGGCTGTCGTACTCGAACAACACCTCCAACCAGTGGCGCGGCCCGGGTGACATGAACGTCACCAAGGTCGACGGCAAGGCGTTGTGGACCATCGACGACAACAATTACGTCTCGGCGTCGTTCCAGTACAACCGCGAGCGCAACTACAGCTACAACAGCCTGACCAAGGCAGCGCTCCGTTCGGGCGGCTATTTCCAGAGCTACGACGAGAACTACACCCCGACCGACACCAACTACTGGAAGCTTCACACCAACCCGTTCACCAGCTGGCTGGCCAGCATGGATGGCGAGTTCAAGCTCAACGACAGCCTGCGCCTGTCGGTGGTCCCGTACTTCTGGTACGGCAACGGTGGCGGCGGCGGCGGTTACAAGTTCACCGAATCGGCCGTGCCGCAGAACACCATCGGCTACGCCAACCAGGACCTCAACGGCGACGGCAAGATCGGCGGTACGGCGGCGGTTTACTCGTTCAACGCCACCTACACCTATCGCCCGGGTGTCATCGCCAAGTTGAACCAGGACTTCGGCATGAACGACAGCTTGGAGTACGGCTTCTGGTACGAGCGTGCGCGCCAGCAGCAGAATGAGTTCTTCACCCCCGCCGTCGGTGGCGAGCCGGCCGATTTCTGGGCCACCACGGATTACATCAAGTACTCCAACGGCGTGGTGCAGCGTCTGTACCGTGAGTACACCACCTCGGAGATCAAGAAGTTCTTCGCCACCAACACCTGGACGCCGGACGACAAGTGGACCATCACGGTCGGCGCGGCCTACATGTGGGAGTCGCGTGACGGCTACGACTTCGAAAACTGGGGCAGCCAGAGCACCAATCCGAAGTATGCCCAGTACGGCGGCGAGGCGAGCGCGACCTATCACAAGGTCAGCCCGACGGCCGGCATCAAGTACCAGCTCAACGATCAGAACCAGTTCTACATCGGCGCCGGCCGTACCTACCGCGCCCCGATCAACGGCGCGTTGCTGCAGAACATCGCCGTGGCCGACAACCCGAAGAACGCTGCCAATGCGGCCTCCGGCACGTACGGCAACAAGCCGGAGCAGGCCACCACGATCGACCTCGGCTGGCGTTTCTACGCTGACCAGTTCTCGGCCAACATCGACGCCTATACGTCGCACCTGGTCAACAAGCAGATCTCGGGTTACGACAACACCACCGGCCAGACGGTGTACCTGAACCTGCCGAAGATGCACATGCGTGGCGTGACGGCGGAAGCCAGCTACAAGTTCCTGGAAGACTGGACCGCGTACGGCAACTACTCGTACCAGAAGGCCATTCTCGACGGCAACGTGAATACGTTCGGCGACGGCGTGTTCGCGACCGAAGGCAAGACCTTCCTGAACACCCCGAAGAACTCCGGCTTCCTGCGCCTGGGCTACGACCATGGTCCGTTCTGGGCCAGCCTGGACGCCAAGTACCGCGGTCCGATCTGGGGTGACTGGATGAACACCGAGAAGGTGGGCGGCTACACGGTGTTCAATCTGAACGCCGGCGTGAAGTTCGACGACTTCGCTTCCTGGCTGCGCAGTCCGTACATCAAGCTCAACGTGTTCAACCTGGGCAACCGCCGTGCGCTGACCAACGCGAACAACATCGGTTCGTTCCTGGCCAGCAACCCGGGTGGTGTGTACAAGGATCCGAACACCGGCGCGGCCTTGTTCGCCTCGGCACCGTACTACTCGCTGCTGGAAGAGCGCACCTACATGGTCACCTTCGGTATCTCGTTCTTCTAAGCGAACCGAACCAGCGCGAAAGCGGTGTTTCAGAAACCGCCTCCCTCCGGGGAGGCGGTTTTTTTTGTGCCCACGGAAGGTCAATGGGACTGCTAGAACTTACGAATTACGTAAGGATAAAGCGCAAGAACTGTGAGTAATTCGTCAATAAGTTACGAAATTGTAATATACTGCGGCTACATTCGTCGCGATGAGCCCCGGTCGGCAACCATTGCCGGGCACCCCGGGCGCATCTGAATTTGTTAGGGAATCAGTCAATTAAGACGGTGGCGGAGGGGCATGGGACTCCTCTGGTCTGGTCCCATGCCTTTCTTGCGAATCTCTTAGGGGTCGAATCTCGATGAACCATTCTTTCCGCACAAAATTGCTGCCGGTGGCCATTGCGTCGCTGCTCGCCACCGCTCCGGTCTTTGCCCAGGACACCTCCTCCTCGATCAGCGGTCGCATCGTCGACGGCAGCGGCCAGCCGGTTGCCGGCGCCACCGTGCAGATCGTTCATGAGCCGTCGGGCACCACCAAGACCACCACCACTGACGCGGCCGGCCGTTATTCGGCGCAGGGCCTGCGCGTGGGCGGTCCGTTTGACGTGAAGGTCAACAAGGACGGCACGCAGACCGAGCAGGACAACGTCTACCTGCAGCTGGCCTCCGACACCGCCGTCAACCTGACGATGGGCGTCTCGGCCGCGACGGCCAACGCGCAGAACCTCAGCGGCGTGACCGTGTCCGCCAACTCGCTGTCGCAGACCTTCACGCCCGAGAACAAGGGCATCAGCACCAACATCTCGCGCCGCGAGCTGGACGCCGCCCCGACGCCGGGCCGCTCGATCCAGAACATCGTGCGCATGGATCCCCGCGTGGTCGTCACCGACCGCGCCCGCGGCGAAATCTCGGCCATCGGCCAGAACAGCCGCTACAACAACATCACCGTCGACTCGGTCAGCGCGAACGATCCGTTCGGCCTGAACGCGAACGGCCTGCCGACCCTTGGCACGCCGATCTCGCAGGACACCATCGAGGAATACAACATCTCGACGGCGAACTACGACGTGGGCACCCGCCGCGGCCTGGGCGCCAACATCAATGCCGTGACCAAGAGCGGTACCAACAACTTCCACGGCTCGGTCTACTACGCATTCCAGAACACCGACATGATCGGTGACAACGAGCAGGACAAGCCGTACGCCGGCTTCAACCGCCAGTGGACGGGCGGCGCCACCCTCGGTGGCCCGATCATCAAGGACAAGCTGTTCTTCTTCACCTCGGTGGAAAAGAGCGAGCAGGTCGGCGCGGGCAGCCCGTACGGCCCGGCGGATTCCGGCGCGGTCGCCCCGGTCAAGAACCTGACCAGCGCTCAGGTGCAGCAGATCCGTGACATCGCCGCCAAGCAGTACGGCCTGACCGACATCGGCTCGGTTGGCGGCGGTAATTCGAACCTGGTCGACAAGCGCTATCTGGCCAAGATCGACTGGAACATCACCGACAACCATCGTGCCAGCTTCACCTACAGCCAGACGAAGGAAAACAAGCCGATCATCACCGGCAGCAACACCAAGCTGGTGCTGTCGAGCGGCTGGTACAAGACCAACGTCGACAACAAGAGCTACGCGTTCCATTTCTATGATGATTGGTCGGACATCTTCTCGACCGACACCACGCTGTCGTACGCCAACTTCGAGCAGAATCGCGGCCCGTACAACGGCGTGGCGATGCCCGACATCACCATCTATCCGGCGCAGTACAGCGGTGGTTCGGCGGTGGAATTCGGCACCGAGTACTCCAGCCAGGCGAACGTTTTGAAGGTGAAGACCTTCAATGCGGCCTTCGCCGGCACGCTCTACCTGGGTGATCACACCCTGAAGGGCGGCTTCGATTTCGAGAAGGACAAGTACTACAACCTGTTCCTGCAGAACTACTACGGCAGCTACATTTTCGAAGACTACGCCGGTGGCCCGGCCAACGGCCTCGCCGCCTTCGCTCAGGGCAAGTACTACCAGTACCGTTACAACCGACCGGCCGACGGTCGCTCGCTGGATGACGTGGCGGCGCGCTACAACCTCAATCAGTGGGGCATCTTCCTGCAGGATACCTGGCAGGTCACCAACAACCTGTCGCTGCAGTACGGTGTGCGCGTCGACATCCCGCTGATGAGCGACAAGCCGCTCTACAACAAGACGTTCGCGCAGAGCTTCTCGTACGCCGACGGCACCCCGCGCAACAACCAGGTGAACATCAACGGCAACCGTGTGGTGCAGCCGCGCATGTCGTTCAACTACAACTTCGACACCGAGCACATGATGCAGCTGCGCGGTGGCGTGGGCCTGTTTGTCACCAACACGCCGGGCGTGTGGGTCGGCAACATCTTCTCCAACTCGGGCATGACGCAGACGCAGTACAACTGCGGTCCGACCCAGAATGGCTGCAAGACCAACCTGCCGGCCTTCAGTCCGGATCCGTTCCACCAGAACAATGGCGCGGCCGGTTCCGGCCAGATGACCGTCAATAGCATCGAGCCGGGCTTCAACATCCCGACCGCGTGGAAGTTCAGCCTGGGCTTCGACAAGGAGCTGCCCTGGTACGGCCTGATCGCGACGGCCGACTATCAGCACATCAAGCAGCGTGATGCGATCTGGTACCAGAACCTCAACATCGGTGCGCCGACCTACGTGCTGCCGGACGGCCGCAACAGCTACTTCGCGTTGCCGACCATGGACCCGAAGGCGAAGAACCAGGCGGCGCGTGCCAACGCGAACACCAAGTTCTCCGACGCGACGATCAACCTCGCCAACACTGATAAGGGTTCGGCCGACAGCATCACGCTGGCGCTGAAGAAGCCGTTCGCGGACGACTGGCAGGCCATGGTCGGCTTCACCTGGAGTCGTGCGACGGAAGTGAACCCGGGTACGTCGAGCGTGGCTCGTTCGAACTGGGCCAACAACTACGTCAAGAACCCGAACGAGAACGTGGCGAGCAACTCGAACTACTCGATCCCGCGTCGCGTGATCGCCTCGCTCACCTGGCAGCATCGCTTCTTCGGCGACTACGCCACCAGCGTCAGCGCGTTCTATGACGGCCACAATGCCGCTCCGTTCAGCTGGACCTTCGGCAACGACGCCAACGGCGACGGCTTCACCAACGACCTGGTCTACATCCCGCGTCCAGGTGATGTCGAGTTTGGCTACCGCGATGCCAACGGCAAGGTCGTGGCGATCAACCAGCAGTTGGTGGATCAGTTCTACAAGTACGTGCAGAGCAACGACTACCTGAAGGATCACCAGGGCCAGGTGGCCGCCCGCAACGGCGACCGCGCCGGCTGGATCAACCAGATCGACCTGAGCTTCAGCCAGGAGATCCCGGGCATCTTCAAGGGCAACAAGGGTGAGATCCGTTTCGACGTCTACAACTTCACGAACCTGCTCAACAAGCACTGGGGTATCGAGAAGCGCGTGAACTTCCCGGGCGGTCGCCCGTTGGCGGACTTTGCCGGCGTCGACCCCACCACGGGCAAGTACATCTACGACATCACCTGCGGTGGCAAGCTGGCGTCCTGCACGAACTACATCTCGGGCGGCAACTACAGCCCGCAGGCCATCCCGACGTACATCAACAACAACGACGACCTGGCCCAGCGCTGGTCGGTCCTGTTGACCCTGAAGTACAAGTTCTAAGCGTCGAGCGGTACCGACGTCGTTCCCGGCCGGCACCCGCGAGGGTGCCGGCTTTTTTATGGGGGCGGCTGAATGAGCGGCGGGGCGGTCCCTTGACCGCACCCTGACCGGCGCGGGAAGCTACACGGTCCGCCGCGTTTTGCACGGACGAACGAGCCGCGAGGGCGCGGCGAGGAGAATGGTTGAATGAATGACACGCACGCCGGCAAAACCGGCCGCCCGGGCACCGTGAGCGCGCGCATTTCGCCCGCCGGTGGCCTGGATATCCTGTCCCGCAACGAAGTGGCGCGCCTGCGCGATGCCAGCGGTTCGGGCCTGCACGCCTTGCTGCGCCGCTGCGCGCTGGCGGTGCTTACCTCGGGCAACATGAGCGACGATCCGCGCTCCATCCTCGAGCAGTTCCCCGATTTCGACATCCAGGTGCTGCAGCAGGACCGCGGCATCAAGATCGAGCTGACCCACGCGCCGGCCCAGGCTTTCGTGGACGGCCAGATCATCCGAGGCATCAACGAGTTGCTGGTGGCCGTGGTGCGCGACATCGTCTACGTGTCGACGCAGCTCGAGCAGGGCAATTTCGACCTGGACGACAGTGTAGGCCTGACCCATGCGGTGTTCGAGATCCTGCGCAACGCGCGCATCCTCAAGCCGCAGATCGACCCTAACCTGGTGGTGTGCTGGGGCGGCCACTCGATCTCGCGCGACGAGTACGAATACACCAAACAGGTGGGCTACCAGCTTGGCCTGCGCGGCATGGACATCTGCACGGGCTGCGGCCCCGGCGCCATGAAGGGCCCCATGAAGGGCGCCACCATTGCGCACGCCAAGCAGCGCCGCCGCAACAACCGCTACATCGGCATCACCGAGCCGGGCATCATCGCGGCGGAGTCGCCGAACCCGATCGTGAACCACCTGGTGATCATGCCGGATATCGAGAAGCGCCTCGAAGCCTTCGTGCGCATGGGACACGGCATCATCGTGTTCCCGGGCGGTGTGGGCACGGCAGAGGAGATCCTCTACCTGCTGGGCATTCTGCTGAATCCCGAAAATGCCGGCGTGCCGTTCCCGCTGATCTTCACCGGCCCCAAGCCATCGGCGGCGTACTTCGAGCAGATCGACCGCTTCCTGCGCCTGACGCTGGGTGAAAGCGTGACCCAGCACTACCAGATCATCGTGGACGACCCGGCGGCCGTGGCCCGCGCCATGGTTCGTGGCATCGACAAGGTGCGCAACTACCGCCTGGACACCAAGGACGCGTTCTTCTTCAACTGGGCGCTCAACATCCCGTACGCGTTCCAGTTGCCGTTCCGCCCCACGCACGAGGCCATGGCCTCGCTGGCGATCCACCGCGACCGTCCGCGCCATGAGTTGGCGGCCGACCTGCGCCGCGCGTTCTCCGGCATCGTGGCGGGCAACGTGAAGGAAGAGGGCTTGCGCGCCATCGAGAAGAACGGCCCGTTTGCCATCGATGGCGATGCCGACATCATGGCCTCGCTGGACGAGCTGCTGAAGGCCTTCGTGGCCCAGGACCGCATGAAGCTGCCGGGCGGCACGGCCTATGTGCCCTGCTACCGGGTGCTGACGGGCAAGGCGGCCTGAACCTGCTCTCAAATCGTTAAAACGTCTTGACAGCCCGGGGCTGGATATTCAAACTATCCAGCTCACCCCGCCCGAATAGCTCAGCCGGTTAGAGCACTTGACTGTTAATCAGGGGGTCGTTGGTTCGAGTCCAACTTCGGGCGCCATATTCAGGAAAACCCCGCCTTTTGGTGGGGTTTTTTTATGCCCTGGACCCAGGCCGTGGTCCCCGTGTGCGATTGAGAAGTTTCTCAAACATGCCGGCTTCATCTCGCGAACCTTCCTGCATATGCGCAGAACGGCGTCCGCATGGCGAGAATCGGTGTAGGCCCGCATAGACATCGCATACACCTCGGGCTCCAGATCATCCGGGGACATCGGCGCTATGGGGTGCCAACGGCGAGTACGTGATCATCCCTTGGTCGGGCCTGCCTCTTCGATGCGAGAGTGTCCATGAAGCGCGGAGCGTGGGTAGCCATCGCAGTGCTCTTGCTGGGCGGGTGCGCGAGCACGGGCGATATCACGCACAACACGCCGACCTTCCAGGGCCGTACGACGAAGCTGGATTCCGCCTATGCGGCCTGCGTCCAGTCGCGCTGGGTGGCTATTTCGCCAAGTACTCGCACGATCGAAACACCGGCGTCGCTGGAAGTGGTGGTAAGCAACGCCACCACGCATGTCGAGGAATTGCTGGTGATCCACAGCAGGGCCACTGGGGCCGATATCGTGCTGTACGAACGCATGCAGATACTGGCCCTGCGCGGATATCGCGAAACAGCGAAGGCTTGCCTTTAGCTGCCGGCGGCGCAGCGCGTGGCGTCGTCCGGGCGGGGCTTTGTGCCGGCGACGCGGCCATGGGTGGACACCGTGATAGCCAGTGCCTCCTCGGCATGCCCGGGGCGGCACAGTGTGAAGGTGACATTGCCGCTGCCCGGTGCGCCATGGGGCTGGAAGCGGATGCGTGTGCGCCCCACGGTGCTGATGATGACTAACTGGGTGTAGCCGGCATTTACCCGCTCGGGAGGCCCATCCAGCTGGCTCGCCTTGTCGCTGCGGTAGTTTCCGCTGACCCAGCCGTGTTCCCAATGCGTGTCATCGGTGCATTGCAGGCCATCGGCGGAAGGACAGAGCAGGGTGCGGCGCCCGCTGGTGATCGCCAGGCCCCGCGCGTGCTGAAGTGCGGCGACCAGATCGAGCTGGGCTGCCACTAGCCGGTGGCGCGCCAGCATCCGGCCGAGGGCAGGCAGGGCCATGCACAGGAGCACGCTGGCTACGACCAGTACCACGGCGCTCTCGATCAGGGTGAAGCCCATGCTCCGGCGCGCGGGGCATGCATCCCGCTGAATCCCCATGTGGCCTCCCGTGTCGCTGGAGGCTTTGAGCCTAGCCAGGGTGCCACGGCGGCTCAGTCATCCCGTGCCCGGTATCAATGTCGTAGCCTGCTGACAGGCCCTGTCAGCAGGGCGATTTAAAATGCCCCGACGCGACCGCACGTAGAGTCCCATGACCGACCGTTTCGAACTCGTCTCCCCCTACAAGCCCTCTGGCGACCAGCCCGAGGCCATTCGCGTGCTCAGCGAGGGCTTTGAATCCGGCCTGGCGGCCCAGACGCTCCTGGGTGTCACTGGCTCGGGCAAGACCTTCACCATCGCCAACGTGATTGAGCGAGTGCAGCGCCCGACCATCGTGCTGGCGCCCAACAAGACGCTGGCGGCGCAGCTCTACGGCGAGTTCAAGGAGTTCTTCCCGCACAACGCGGTGGAGTATTTCGTCAGCTACTACGACTACTACCAGCCCGAAGCCTACGTGGCAGCGTCCGATACCTATATCGAGAAAGACGCCTCCATCAACGACCACATCGAGCAGATGCGGCTGGCAGCGACCAAGGCGCTGCTGTCCCGCAAGGACTCGCTGATCGTCGCCACGGTCTCCGCGATCTACGGCCTGGGCGATCCGGAAGACTATCTGTCGCTGCGGCTCATCCTCGCCAAGGGCGAGCACATCGACCAGCGCCAGCTGATCCGTCAGCTCACCGAACTGCAGTACACGCGCAATGAAATGGAACTGCGCCGCGGTACCTATCGCGTGCGCGGAGAAGTCATCGACGTGTTTCCGGCGGAATCGGAAAGCGAAGCGCTGCGCATCGAACTGTTCGACGGCGACATCGAAAACATGGCGCTGTTCGACCCACTCACCGGCGAAACCATCCGCAAGGTGCCGCGCTACACCATCTATCCGCGCACGCACTACGCCAGCACGCGCGAGAGCGTGTTGAACGCCATCGAGACCATCAAGGTCGAACTGAAGGATCGCCTCGAGCAACTCTACAAGGACAACAAGCTGGTGGAGGCGCAGCGCCTCGACCAGCGCACGCGTTTCGATCTCGAAATGATGGCGGAGGTCGGCTACTGCCAGGGCATCGAAAACTATTCGCGCCATCTCACGCGACGCGGTGCGGGTGAGCCGCCGCCGACCTTGTTCGACTATCTGCCAGCGGACGCTCTGCTGGTCGTCGACGAATCGCACGTCACCATTCCGCAGCTCGGCGCCATGTACAAGGGCGATCGCTCGCGCAAGGAAACGCTGGTGGAGTTCGGCTTCCGCCTGCCATCGGCCATGGACAACCGACCGCTGCGCTTCGAGGAATGGGAAGCACGTGCACCGCGTTCCATCTACGTCTCCGCCACGCCGCGCGACTATGAATTGCAGAAATCCGGCGATCAGATCGTCGAATTGGTGGTGCGCCCCACAGGCCTGATCGATCCGGAAGTGGAGGTGCGGCCGGTGCGCACCCAGGTCGACGACCTTCTGGGCGAGGTGCACAAGCGTGTAGCGATGGGCGACCGCGTGCTGGTCACCACCTTGACCAAGCGCATGGCCGAGAACCTCACCGAATACCTGGGCGAGCACGGCGTGAAGGTGCGCTATTTGCACTCGGACATTGAAACCGTGGAGCGCGTCGAGATCATCCGCGACCTGCGCCTGGGCGAGTTCGATGTACTGGTGGGCATCAATTTGCTGCGCGAAGGCCTGGACATGCCTGAGGTCTCGCTGGTGGCGATCCTCGACGCCGACAAGGAAGGTTTCCTGCGTTCCACCGGCTCGCTGATTCAGACCATCGGTCGCGCCGCGCGCAACGTGCGCGGCAAGGCAATTCTTTATGCCGACAACATCACCCGCTCCATGCAGGCGGCGATGGACGAAACCGCTCGGCGCCGCGAGAAGCAGCAGGCGTACAACGAAGCCCACGGCATCACCCCTCAATCGGTCGTGCGACGCATCGCGGACATCATGGAGGGCGCGCGCAGCGAGGGATCATCGCGGGGCCGCGGGCGTCGCGGCGAGCGCCAGGGTGCTGCCGCCGTGGCGGAGAAGGGCGCCGACTACGCCGCCATGAGCGCGGATCAGGCCTCCGCCATGATCAAGAAGCTGGAGGCGCAGATGTACAAACACGCCGAGAATCTCGAATTCGAGGAGGCGGCCCGCCTACGCGACCAGATCCACAAATTGCGGGAGCGGGCCGGCTGAGCTGGAAGGCGGCCGGGGGTGGTTGTCCCCGGCCCTCGGAGCACGTATACTGCGCGGCTCGCACGGCATGCCGGCGAGAACCGGGCGGTTAGCTCAGCGGTAGAGCACTACCTTGACATGGTAGGGGTCACAAGTTCGATCCTTGTACCGCCCACCAATCAACTCAATGGCTTAGGTCGTTTTTGATTGGCACAAATCCGTCGAGTACGGAAAAGATACGGAAAACCGCTCTGGGAAACTCGGGCGGTTTTTTCGTATTCGGGTATCGCATCTGGCGGATGCCTGGGCGAAATTCTTTCTTGTAGCGTCTCACCCCATGAGCGGCCGGCCGTGTAAGACAGCCACTCGATAACAACGGGGAAGGGAACATGTCACATCGTCTTGAGTACTTGCCATGGCTGCGCCGTCAGAGGCGTAGGCTGGTTAGCGGGTGGCCTGTCCAATGCTCTGCGCTAGGCGAGTGCAATGGTTCAGGCGTTTCCATTGGGGATCATTGGCGGCGTTGGTCTGCACATTCGGTTGCCGTACAAGCGAGTCGCGCCACAAGCGCAAGAGCTCCGCGTCGCGGCAGCCGGCGTCCCACGCCGTTTCGCACAGTTGGCCAGCGGTGGCGAAATGGCTGGCGATAAACGCGCACCGTGCCGACAGGCGCAGGGCCTCGGGGTCGTAGGGCATGACGCCATGCAGGCGTCGCGCCAGTGCAATCAGTTCATTGGATTCGGTGGTTGATGGTGCGCTCATCTCATAAGCGGCCAGGCGGGCGGCGATGCCGCACACGAGCGCGCGCGGCAGGTTGCCGTCTTCTGTGGTCACCGAGGCATCGGAAAAACGAACGGCCTGTTCCAGTGCCAATCTGCGCTCGCGCGAATCGAGCAGTGGGGCACGCGCCAGAGCGATCTCGGCGCGTCCTAGCAAAATAACCTCGGCGGAAAGTGCCGCCGATTGCGCGTGGGCCAGCAACGTATCGGCCTTGTCCAGCGTATCCAGCGCAGCGGCCGTCGGTTCGCGGGCGGCGCGCAGGCGTAGGTAGTAGGCCCTCGCAAATTGTATGGCGCCCATGTCGTCGGGCAAGAGCGATTCAATCCGTTCGAACAGCGACTCCGCCTCCTCGAATTTCTCACGGGCAGGTCGTTCGCTGAGCATGTCCGCCCATTCGCGCAGTACCTTGATCCACGACAGCAGCGGCAGGATGGAGCGTGCTTCCGACAGTTTCGGTACGTAGGTATCGCGCAGCTGACGCAAGCACATCAGGCGGGCCGCAGCCTTCAAATCGCGCAGGCGCAGCAGCTCCACGTCGATCAGGCGGGCTAGCCAGTTGTCGCGCGTTTCCGATGTTGCGTCAGCGGGTACCTGCGTCAACGTGTCGGCGGCCCGGGCCAGCAACGTGTCGGCGGCGCGGCCTTGCGCTTGGTTGGCCTGGGCGAGCCATATCGTCACCATCAGCCAGCGCGCATCGGCGTCCACTTCCTTGGCAGGCATATTAGAGAGCAACTGCTGCGCCTGCTCCAACTGGCTGGCGCGGTGTTCCGGGCTCGACAGCATGGCGCGCTCATACAGGACGCCCGCATATTCCAGTACGAATCTGGCATCGCCGCCTTGGCGATTCGTGCTTGCACTGTCCAACAGGCGCAGTGCGGCATCCAGACTCTCGGCGCGGTCACTGCCTTGCAGGTGGTCAGCCATGAAGAGGTGGCAGCGGATCAACGCACTGCCCAGCATGGCCTCGCGGTCGGGCTCCGCCGCGATCGCGCGATGGAAGGCGTGTACCGCCTGCTCCACGGCTTTGGCTGTTTCCGGCCCGTTGTCGCGTGCCATGCGCCACCAGCACCAGCCGGCCACAGTCCAGGCCTCGCCCGATGCATGCGGCACGGCCAGTGCGGGGGCTAGCTCTTCCAGAGCCTTCTTGGGATAGCCCGCCGTCAGCTGCTTCTTGGCCTCGGTGACGGCACTCTGGCGTACGGACTCTTCGTGCTGCGCCTTGGCTTCCATGGCCGCGCGCCATTGGGCCTCGCGCTCCTGTGTCAGGCGGTGTTCCGCTTTCTGTCGTTCTGCCTCGACGCGTTCCGCTTCGAGACGTGTGGCCTCTCGCTGCTCTCGCTCCATCGTTTCGTGATGCGCGACTTCCTGCCTCTCCCGTTCCATCGCCTCGACGGCCTCCGGTTCCGCCGCCATGGCGTTCGGTCAGAATGCTGTCGCTTCCAAGACGAACGCGATGGCGTTTGGCATGGGTGCGCAGGCTGCGGCCGCCAATAGCATGGCGCTGGGCGCTACGGCGATGGCTTCGGGCGCATCTGCAACCGCCGTGGGCGCTAACGCCAATGCAGCCGGTGTAGGTGCCAGTGCGTTCGGTATTGCCTCCAAGGCAACGGCTGATACTAGCGTGGCCCTGGGCAATGCCTCGGTGGCGAGTACGGCGTCCGGTGTGGCTGGGTACCGCTGCTGCCATGGCCATGGCAGGTCTGCCGCAGGCCTACCAGCCGAACCAGAGCTCGGCGAGTGTGGCGGCCGGCACCTATCGCGGCCAGTCCGCCATCGCGGTGGGGCTGTCGACCATCACCGAGAGCGGTCGCTACATCTTCAAGGTCAGCGGCACGGCCAATACCAAGGGCGACGCAGGCCTTGCGGTTGGTGCCGGCATGGTCTGGTAAGCGAATAGCAAGGCTCCCTCTGCCTTCGCGGCAGAGGGAGCATCAGCTAACCCAACGAATTCTTCGGTCGCCCCGAATACACGAGTACCGCCACAGTCAGCAACATCGCCGTCATGCCAACAACAGCCTCCGGAGCGGGGGTGGTTGCGCTCCGTGTGGAAGGGAAGGGCACGTTGGCCAACGACAATTCGCGCGGTGCCTGCATCTCCCCTCAGTTTGTTACCCGCTCTTTGGTGACTGGGTATACGAAGGTTCATGACATCGGCGTACCAGGCTTTGGTCCGTGAATTACCCGCGCCGCTGATCGCGTGATTTTTCCAGACACAAGCAGATCATTTTGCAAATGATGCCACCGTGGTGTCTGACAGCTTCTGTTTGCAGATTGTAGGAGCGACAAAGGCTACCGCCACGGGGACGGCAGTCGGTGCTGTGTGATGGTGTACAGATGGCCCACGGCTAGTCCCGGAAATGGTCCTGCATGGGGTATGACTCGTCCGAGTCGTTCTCGTGGCGTTAGTCCGGGGCCGCGCTGCGCTTCACCCCGACTACTGCTGCCCTTCTTGCGATTGATGATCTCGCTGTACTCGCGTACCCCGCCAGGTGCGTGGCAGGCTCATCTTTCACAGTGACCTGAACGTTCGAGGGCGGCGGTGAGTTGATTGATCAAAGAGCAACGCCATATGCCGGCAACAGTCCTTGACGCCGCGAGCATTCTGGTCCGATCCTTGCCGGCGTTGTCGCCCATGCGATCCGTCGGCCAGCATGTACCCGCATGCCCAAGGACATCCTGATGACCTATTTATGGATCAAGAGTTTCCACGTGGTGTTCGTCATCGCCTGGATGGCCACGGTGTTCTATTTGCCCCGCATACTGGTGAACATCGCCGAAGCTGGCGACGAGCCGGCAGTAAAGGCGCGATTGGTGCTGATGGGGCGGCGTTTGTACCGCTTTGGCCACAACATGTTCGGCATTGCGTTCTTGTTTGGGCTCACGCTGTGGGAGGGCTGGCGACTCTTCCCGCAGAGCCTGCCGAACGTCGTGGCGTCGCTGCACTGGATCGATGCCAAGCTGACGCTGGTAGTGTTGATGCTGATCTATTTCATATGGAGCGGTCGCCTGCTCAAGCGCACGGAGAAGGGCGGTGCGCTGCCACCGGCCAAGACACTGCGCATCATGAACGAGTTGCCCGTGCTGGTGTTGTTGGGGATCGTGTTCCTGGTGATCGCCAAGCCATTCTGATCGCACCGGGTTTTTCTGCGAGCACACATGTTGTGCGGGAAGGTCGCGTTCCCTCGTCACCGCTCGCGGTCATGCCACTAGAACGAAGGCGTTAGTCGGTGCGTTGGAAATATTCCTTGTACCAGGCGACGAAGCGCGCCACACCTTCCTCGATGGTGGTGCTTGGCGCGTAGCCCACGTCGCGGTGCAGTGCGGACACGTCGGCCCAGGTATCAGGCACGTCGCCTGGTTGCATCGGCAGTAGGCGCTTTTCCACGGTGCGTCCCAGGTTTTGTTCCATCAGTTCGATGAAGCGTAGTAGCTGCACAGGTTGGTCGTTGCCGATGTTGTAGACGCGATAGGGGGCGTTCGACGTACCTGGGTTCGGCTGTAGCGCGTCGTAGCCGGCATCCGGTTGGGCAGGGTGATCGAGTGTGCGGATCACGCCCTCGACAATGTCGTCGATGAACGTGAAATCGCGGCTGTGGTTGCCGTAGTTGAAGACGTCGATAGCTTCGCCACGGCTGATGCGGTCCGCGAACAACATGGGCGACATGTCTGGGCGGCCCCAGGGGCCATAGACGGTGAAGAAGCGCAGGCCCGTGGTCGGCAGGTCGTACAGGTGGCTGTACGTATGGGCCATCAGCTCGTTGGCTTTCTTGCTGGCCGCGTACAGGCTGACCGGGTGATCCACCGCATCTTCGATGGCGAAGGGCATTTTGCGGTTGGCGCCGTAGACAGAGCTGGAAGACGCGTAGACCAGGTGCTCGACCTTGCCGTGGCGGCAGGCTTCCAGGATGTTCACGAAGCCGACCAGGTTACTTTGCACGTACGCCTGCGGGTTCTTCAGCGAGTAGCGGACGCCCGCCTGTGCGGCCAGGTTCACCACGCGCTGGGGCTGGAAGTCGGCAAAGGCCCGGTTTACCGCCTCGACGTCGGCCAGGTCGGCACGCAGGTGGGTGTAGCCGGGGTGGTTGGCAAAACGAGCGAGGCGGGCTTCCTTCAACGACGGATCGTAATAGTCGTTGTGGTTGTCGATGCCATAGACCTCGTCGCCGCGCGCCAGCAGACGCTGGGTCAGGGCCGAGCCGATGAAGCCGGCCGTGCCGGTGACGAGAATGCGCATCGCGGGACCTCCGGGAATGGGGCGCGCATTCTATCGCCGCCAGCGCTGAGACTTGGGTAGTTCTGCTGAATTGACAGGCCCCAGTGCGCTAAACTAGCGTTCTCACCGAAACACCCCCCGGAGACAAGGTGGCCCGCGCATCCCGCGTCGGTCGAGTGTGTGACATGGCGACTACTAATTTCCAACGCTGATCCGAGCCACGCCTTGTATGTCAGGAAGGGCGCGTGGCGCTCTTTTTTTATGGTTTTTTCCGGAATGCCGGGTTGCCACGGTTTTCGCCGTCATTCCCGCGAAAGCGGGAGGCGCCCTTCAACAGCCGAAGGGCTGGTCATCCAGTGCCTATGCTTTTAAGGCTTGAAGTCGCTGGATTCCCGCTTTCGCGGGAATGACGAGTAAGTGGGGCTGAGGTTTTTCGGAGCTTTCCAGGAACAAATGAGTACGCTCCGTTGAGCGTCTCTACTCAGGTGCAAACATGATTGAAATTACGCTACCCGACGGCAGCAAGCGCCCGTTTGACCATCCCGTGACGGTGCAGGACGTGGCTGCCTCCATTGGCGCCGGCCTGGCCAAGGCGACGTTGGCAGGCAAGGTGGACGGCAAACTGGTGGATGCCAGCTTCCCCATCACGCACAACGCCAGCCTCGAAATCGTCACGGAGAAGAGCCCGGAGGCGCTGGATATCCTGCGTCACTCCACGGCCCATCTGCTCGCGCAGGCTGTGCAGCGCCTGTATCCGGGCGCGCAGGTCACCATTGGTCCAGTGATCGACAGCGGCTTCTATTACGACTTCGCCTACGAGCGCCCGTTCACGCCGGACGATCTGGTGAAGATCGAGGCGGAGATGGAAAAGATCGTCAAGGAAGGCCTGCCGGTGACGCGTAGCGTGAAGTCGCGCGACGACGCCGTGAGCTTCTTCCGTGGCCTGGGCGAGGAGTACAAGGCCGAGATCATCGAAAGCATCCCGGCGAACGAGGATCTCTCGCTGTATTCGCAGGGTGAGTTCACCGACCTGTGCCGTGGCCCGCATGTGCCGAACACGGGCAAACTGCGTGCGTTCAAGCTGATGAAGGTGGCGGGCGCCTATTGGCGCGGCGATTCCAACAACGCCATGCTCACGCGCATCTACGGTACGGCGTGGCTCAACGACAAGGATCTGAAGGCCTACCTGCACCAGTTGGAAGAGGCCGAGAAGCGCGATCATCGCAAGATCGGCAAGGCGCTGGACCTGTTCCATCAGCAGGAAGAAGGCCCAGGCATGGTGTTCTGGCACCCCAAGGGCTGGGCCATCTGGCAGCAGGTGGAGCAGTACATGCGCCGCGTGTACCGGCAGAGCGGTTACCAGGAAGTGCGTTGCCCGCAGGTGCTGGACGTGTCGCTGTGGAAGAAGTCCGGCCATTGGGACAACTACCAGGAGAACATGTTCTTCACCGAGTCGGAGAAGCACACCTTTGCGCTTAAGCCCATGAATTGCCCGGGCCACGTGCAGATCTTCAACACCAGCCTGCACAGCTACCGCGACCTGCCGGTGCGTTACGGCGAGTTCGGCGCGTGCCATCGCAACGAGCCCTCGGGCGCGCTGCACGGCATCATGCGCGTGCGCGCCTTCACGCAGGACGACGGTCACGTTTTCTGCACGGAAGAGCAGATCGAGTCCGAGGTGACGGCGTTCCACCAGCAGGCCATGAAGGTCTACGGTGACTTCGGCTTCGAGGACATCGCGCTCAAGATCGCCCTGCGCCCGGACAAGCGCATCGGCAGCGACGAGGTGTGGGATCGCGCCGAGAATGCCCTGCGCGCCGCGCTGGGTGCTGCCGGCGTGCAGTGGGAGGAGCTGCCGGGCGAGGGTGCCTTCTATGGCCCCAAGATCGAGTACCACATGAAGGACTCCATTGGCCGTGCCTGGCAGGTCGGAACCATGCAGGTGGACTTCATGATGCCTGAGCGCCTGGGCGCCGAGTACGTGGACGAGCATTCACAGCGGCGTCACCCGGTGATGCTGCATCGTGCCATTGTGGGCTCGATGGAGCGTTTCATTGGTATCCTGATCGAGCACCACGCCGGTTTGCTGCCGACGTGGCTGGCCCCGGTCCAGGCCGCCGTGTTCAGCATTACGGATGCACAAGCCGGCTATGTCCGCGAAGTGGCGCAAGCCCTTGTCGATAAAGGCTTCCGGATTCATGCCGATTTGCGCAACGAAAAGGTCGGCTATAAAATCCGCGAGCATACGTTGCAGAAAGTCCCCTACCTGCTGGTCGTCGGAGATCGCGAGATGGAAGCAGGGGCCGTTTCTGTGCGTACCCGTTCTGGCGAAGACCTGGGCAGCATGCCGCTGGCCGAATTCGTCGAACGCCTGGAAGCCGAGACCCGTCGCTAAGCGGCGGGCCGGCATAATCAAGAACTCTTCTGGAGGATAGTGGTATCGCTACCACCGACACTAAGGGCAATCGCCGTAACCTTGAGATTCGCGTACCGCGCGTTCGCGTGATCGGCGCCGATTCGGAGCAGCTGGGTATCCTGACCCGTGACGAGGCACTGGCCTTGGCACAAGAGGCGGGCATGGACCTGGTCGAGATCCAGCCGAACGGTGACCCGCCGGTCTGCCGCATCATGGACTACGGCAAGTTTAAGTTCGAAGCCCAGAAGAAGGCCCAGGCGGCCAAGAAGAAGCAAAAGCAGGTCGAGATCAAGGAAGTGAAGTTCCGTCCGGTCACGGACGTGGGCGACTACCAGATCAAGCTGCGCAACATGCTTCGCTTCCTCGAGGAAGGCGACAAGGTCAAGGTCACCATCCGCTTCCGTGGCCGTGAAATGTCTCACCAGGACCTGGGCCAGAACCTGGCCAAGAAGATCCAGGAAGACGTCGGCGAGAACGGTGTGGTGGAGTCCTTCCCCCGCCTGGAAGGTCGCCAGATGGTCATGATGATCGGTCCGAAGAAGAAGTAAGTTTCGGATTACTAAGGAAAAAGCGGCCTTTGGGTCGCTTTTTCTTTGGGTGACCTTCGAATACGCCTGCCGGAGCGTCTCTTTTCCCTCTCCCCTTCGGGGAGAGGGCAGGGTGAGGGGTGGGTGCTCGCGAAAACCCTCCTGTCCGTCATTCCGGCGCAGGCCGGAATCCAGTGACAATGCAACCGGTTGCTGCCGCACTACCGAAGCCCGAGGCTCTGGATGACCAGCCCTTCGGCTGTTGAGAGGCGCCTCCGGCCTGCGCCGGAATGACGGTGAGGGTGGCCCGCCCCTGAGGCCAGGTTGACCCCTCACCCCAACCCTCTCCCCGGCGGGGAGAGGGGGCAAGGCGTGGCGAGACCTATTCCTGGCGCTAGCAAAACCCTGATTTCGTCCGTATAATCGCCGGTTCGACCCACCAGGACGGGTCGTGCACCGATGCTGGCAGGACGGAAAGAGCGCCCCTGGCGCCGCCAGATCAGTCAGAAACCGGGGCCTAGCCCCATCAAGGAGCATTTCCATGCCCAAGATCAAGACCAACCGGGCGGCGGCGAAGCGTTTTCGCAAGACCGCGTCGGGCAAGTTCAAGGCCGGTCACGCCTTCAAGTCGCACATCCTGACCAAGAAGTCGACCAAGCGTAAGCGCAACCTGCGCGCGACCAACCACGTCAAGGCATGCGACACCAAGGGTGTAGCACGCATGTTGCCGTACTTGTAAGGCGAGGAGATAAACCATGGCTCGTGTAAAGCGTGGCGTTACCGCCCGTCGTCGTCACAAGAAGATCATTGGCCGCGCGAAGGGCTACTACAACGCCCGTCGCAAGGTCTTCCGCGTTGCTAACCAGGCCGTCATCAAGGCTGGTCAGTACGCCTACATCGGCCGCAAGCAGCGCAAGCGTCAGTTCCGCGCCCTGTGGATCGTTCGTATCAACGCTGCGGCTCGCCAGTTCGGCCTGTCGTACAGCCGTCTGATCAACGGTCTCGCCAAGGCTGGCATCACCGTCGACCGCAAGGTGCTGGCTGACATCGCCGTGCACGACATCAAGGCGTTTGGCGCGATCGCAGAGAAGGCGAAGGCCAGTCTGGCCGCTTGATCGTCCTGCGCACCGCGCACTGACGATATGATGTGATCAAGCGGGGAGGAGGCCATCAGCCTCCTCCCCGTTTTTGTTTGGGTTGCTCTGCGCTACTCGCTCCCTCTCCCCTCCGGGGAGAGGGTTGGGGTGAGGGGACACGTCTGGCCCCATTCCCAAATCGAAGCCCGCTTCGATGTAGCGATGCCGCAAGGGTGACTCCTCACCCCAGCCCTCTCCCCCGTACACAAATTGGTAAACGGGGGAGAGGGAGAAGAAGCGAGAGTCGCATCGATGGATGACCTGGATAGCCGCGCGGCAGCCGCGCTGGCCGATATCGACAAGGCCGACACGCTGGAAGCGCTTGACGCGCTGCGCGTTGGTTTGCTGGGCAAGAGCGGTATCGTCACCGCCGCGCTGAAAGCGCTCGGCGCGTTGTCACCCGATGAGCGCAAGGCGCGTGGCGCCGAGGTCAATCGCGTCAAGGATCGCCTTGCCGATGCGCTGGCCGCCCGCAAGCAGGTGCTGGAGCAGGCAGAGCTCGATCGTCGCCTTGCTTCCGAAACCATCGATATCTCCCTGCCGGGCCGCAACGGCGAGCGCGGGGGCATCCACCCGATCACCCGTGCACTCGAGCGCATCACCGCGATCTTCTCGCGCCTGGGTTACCAGCGCGCCGATGGTCCGGAGATCGAGGACGACTGGCACAACTTCGAGGCGCTGAACTTCCCGCCGCACCATCCGGCGCGCGCCATGCACGACACCTTCTACTTCGGCGATGGCCGCCTGCTGCGTACGCATACCTCGCCGGTGCAGGTGCGCTCGATGCAGGGTCGCCAGCCGCCCATCCGCATCATTGCGCCGGGCAAGGTGTACCGCAGCGATTCGGACCAGACCCACTCGCCGATGTTCCACCAGATCGAAGGCCTGCTGGTCGATGAGACCTCCAGCTTCGCTGACCTGAAGGGCACGCTGGCCGAATTCATTCGCGCGTTCTTCGAGCGCGATTTCGAGATGCGTTTCCGTCCGAGCTACTTCCCCTTCACCGAGCCTTCGGCCGAAGTGGATATCCGCTGGGACGCGGAAGACGGCAGCACGCGCTGGCTCGAGGTGTTGGGCTGCGGCATGGTGCATCCGAACGTGCTGAAGAACTGCGGCATCGATCCGGAGCGCTACACCGGCTTTGCGTTCGGCCTGGGCGTGGAGCGCTTTGCGATGCTTCGCTACGGCGTCTCCGATCTGCGCGCGTTCTTCGAGAACGACCTGCGCTTCCTCAAGCAGTTCGCGTAAACGCAGCAGGAACTCATACGCATGAAATTCTCCGAGAACTGGCTGCGCGAACTGGTCGAGATCCAGGCTGACCGCGCGGCGCTGGCCCACGCGCTGACCATGGCGGGCCTGGAAGTGGAAGAACTCACCGCGCTGGGCGAAGGCCTGGATGGCGTGGTGGTGGCCGAGATCATCGGTGCCGAAAAACACCCGGAAGCCGACCGTCTGCAGGTGTGCAAGGTGGACGCAGGGCAAGGCGAGCGGCTGCAGATCGTCTGCGGCGCGCCGAATGCGCGCGTGGGCATCAAGGTGCCGTTGGCCATGGTTGGCGCGAGCCTGCCGGGTGGCATCAACATCAAGGCGGCCAAGCTGCGCGGCGTGGAATCGTTCGGCATGCTGTGCTCGGCCAAGGAGCTGGGCATCGACGCCGATGCCTCCGGCCTGCTGGAGCTGCCGGCCGATGCGCCGGTGGGCAAGCCGTTGGCGGCCTACCTGGGCCTGCCGGATGCGAGCTTCGAACTGAAGCTCACCCCGAACCGTCCGGACTGCCTGGGCCTGTACGGCCTTGCGCACGACGTGGCGGCGCTGTTCGGCAGCCACGTGAAAACGGGTGAGCAGGCCGCTGTGCCGGTGACCGGCGATGCGCGTCGCGGCATCCGCCTCGAAGCCGGCGCCGATGCGCCGCGTTACCTCGGCCGCATCATCGAAGGCATCGACGCCAAGGCACGCACGCCGCTGTGGCTGGCTGAGCGCCTGCGTCGCTCGGGCTTGCGTCCGATCAGCGCCGTGGTCGATGTGACCAATTACGTGATGCTGGAACTTGGCCAGCCGCTGCATGCGTTCGACAACGACAAGCTTCACGGTGACATCGTGGTGCGCCATGGGCGCGACGGCGAGACGCTCAAGCTGCTCGATGGCTCCGAAGCCAAGGTCGACAAGGGCTTCCTGCTGATTGCCGACGACCAGGCCGGTCTTGCTGTGGCCGGCGTGATGGGCGGTTTCGATTCGCGTGTCACCGACGACACGCACAACGTATTCCTGGAATCCGCGCACTTCGCGCCGGCCGCCATCATGGGGCGTGCGCGCAAGCTGGGCATGCATACCGATGCCTCGCATCGTTTCGAGCGCGGCGTGGATCCGGCACTGCCGCAGCGCGCGTTGGAGCGTGCAACCGAACTGCTGCTGGCGATTGCCGGTGGCAAGGCGGGCCCTGTGTTGGTGGCCGAAAACCTTGCCGACCTGCCGAAGCCAGCGACGGTGGTGCTGCGCCGCGCGCGCCTCAAGCGCGTGTTGGGCATCGAAGTGGCTGACGCTGAGGTCGCGCGCATCTTCACTGCGCTCGGCATGAAGGTGCAGGCACAGGCCGATGGCTGGCAGATCACCGCGCCGAGCAGTCGCTTCGATATCGAACGCGAAGAGGACCTGATAGAAGAGGTCGCGCGCATCCACGGCTACGACAACATCCCGACCAGCACACCAGCCGGAGCGCTGACGCTCGCAGTGGAGCCGGAAGCACGCCTCAACGAACTGGCCGTGCGCGAGCAGCTCGCTGCGCGTGGTTACTACGAAGCGGTGAACCTGGCCTTCATTGGCAACGACGTGCTGCAGCGTTGGGGCATGACCCGTGATCTGGTCCCGTTGGCCAACCCGCTGTCGGCGGACCTGGCCGTGATGCGTCCCTCGCTGCTGCCGGGTCTGATCGTCGCGCTTTCGCACAACCGCGCCCGCCAGCAGGAGCGCGTGCGCCTGTTCGAGCTGGGTCGCACCTTCCGCATCGATGCGGAAGCCGCTGCCCGCAAGGATGCCCCAACCGAGACACCGACGTTGTCCATCGTGGCCAGCGGCACGGCGCATGCCGAGCAGTGGGGCGAGGCATCGCGCACGCTCGACTTCCATGACCTCAAGGGTGACCTCGACGCCCTGATCGCCTGGGGCGGCGAACCGGACCGTTGGGCCGTCCATGCCGATGGCCTGCCTGGCTGGCTGCACCCGGGCCGTGGCGCCCGTGTCACCCGCGATGGTGTGACCGTAGGCCATCTGGGCGCACTCCACCCGCAGCTGGCGAAAGCCCTGGACCTGGGTGCCGATGTCCATGTGCTCGAGCTGGAACTGGAGCCGGTGCTGGCCCGTCGCCTGCCCAAGGCACTGGCCGTGCCGCGCTTCCCGTCCGTGCGTCGGGACATCGCCATGGACGTGCCGGAGACGGTCAGCTGGTCAGAGATTGAGCAGGTGGTCCGTAAGGCCGTGGGTGGTCAGCTCAAGGAGCTGCGGCTGTTCGATCGCTATAGCGGGAAGGGGGTCGAACAAGGCCGAAAGAGTCTCGCTATGGGCTTGATTTTACAGGACGCTTCACGCACCCTTACCGACGACGACGCCGACCGTAACATACGTGAAGCAGTCGGTGCGTTGGAGATGGCATGCAAGGCGAAGTTGCGAGGATAAGATGGCGCTGACCAAAGCAGAGATGGCCGAGCGCCTCTTTCTCGAGGTGGGCCTCAACAAGCGTGAGGCGAAAGAATTCGTAGACGCCTATTTCGAGGTGGTCCGCGAAGCATTGGAAAAGGGCGAGCAGGTGAAGCTGTCGGGTTTCGGCAACTTCGACCTGCGTCAGAAGAACCAGCGACCGGGACGCAATCCCAAGACGGGCGAAGAGATTCCGATTTCCGCCCGCCGTGTGGTGACGTTCCGACCGGGTCAGAAACTCAAGGTGCGAGTCGAGGGCTATGCTGGACCAAGGGAATAACACCGAGCTGCCCGCCATTCCGGCGAAGCGCTACTTCACGATCGGTGAAGTGAGCGAACTGTGTGGCGTCAAGCCGCACGTGCTGCGGTATTGGGAACAGGAGTTCCCCGCGCTCAACCCCGTCAAGCGTCGCGGCAACCGCCGCTACTACCAGCGTCACGACGTGCTGATGATTCGTCAGATTCGTGGACTGCTGTACGACGAGGGCTTCACCATCACGGGTGCTCGTGCCCGTCTGGAAGGCCCCCAGGCGCGCATGGAGTCGAGCATTTCCCACCAGATCGTGCGCCAGGTGCGCATGGAACTGGAAGAAGTGCTGGCGCTGCTGCGCCGCTGAGTTTTCATCTTAGGCTTCCGGTACTGCCAGCCAAGCTGGTAGACTTGTCGTCTTGCCGTATCGTCGGGGCGTAGCGCAGCCTGGTAGCGCATCTGCCTGGGGGGCAGAGGGTCGTGGGTTCGAATCCCGCCGTCCCGACCAATTCGGCAACAGATAAGAGAATGGCGCCCTTGGGCGCCGTTTTTGTTTGCGCGTCATTCTTCCAAAGCCAAGCTAACCTGGCAGGGGCGACGCATGCCCTGCGCCCGTGGTGCCGAATTCTCAGTGGTACACGCGACGGCATCACGTCGGTCGCTTCCGGCCTTTTTTCGCCGCCGGGCATCCAGTCGCCCTTAGCGCGGCACCATATCCCTGCCCACCCGCTTGAGGTGCTGTTCCACGTACATGGCTGCTGCGTCGGCATCGCCGCAGACGATGGCTTCGTAGATCAGGCGATGCTCGGACGCATAGAGTTGCACCCGCCTCGCTTCGTAGATGCCGTCGTCCTTCAGGCGCTTCCATAGCGGTTGGTCCATGCTGTGGGCGACGACATCGGCAACTTTCTCCAGCAGCGGGTCACCGGTCATGGCGGCAAGACGGTGATGGAACAGACGGTCGCTTTCATTCCATAGTGCGCACTGCTCGGGATCGGCGATATCCGTGATGGAATCCATCTGTGCCAGATAGTGCTCGGCCAGTGGATCGGGTTGCGCCCGCTGGGCCGCGCGCCTGGCGATGGCAGGTTCCAGGATGCGGCGAAGATCCAGCGTGGATGCCGGGCTGAAATCGGGATCCGTATCGGTCCGGTGGCTGGCATTAACTGCCGCGAGCAATTCCATGGCGTCGACACTTACATAGGTGCCGGCATTCCTTCGCGTGATCACCAGGCCCTGGTTCTGTAGCGCGCCGATGGCTTCGCGGACGGCTGGACGTCCAACCCGGAATCGGGTGGAGAGTTCCCGTTCCGAGGGCAATCGATCGTCCACGGCGAACTGGCCGTTGCGAATGCCGGTGCGGATGCGTTCGGCCACCTGTTCGTAAATCTGCTTGGGGCGAAACGTCTCGCCCACCGTGACTTTTGCCTTGGTCATAGCCGTCCCCGTCGACCCGTTCACGATGTTTTGCCGTTATGTCCGACAATATGACTAAAAGTGGGTAGGATGAATAGCCACCTTGGTCGCCATTCGATCCACCGGGGAGAGGGGGATGAAGCCGGATCATGTCATCAGCACAGTGGAAGTGCACGCCGCCGGCGAGCCCTTCCGAATCGTCACGGGCGGCTGGCCCAGGCCTCAGGGCCGCACCATCATGGAGCGGCGCGCCTGGCTGCTTGCGCACTCCGATCACCTGCGCCGGGCGCTGATGCTCGAGCCGCGTGGTCACGCGCAGATGTACGGGGGATATCTCACCGATCCGGTGAGCGAGCATGCCGACTTCGGCATCATCTTCATGCACAACGAAGGCTACAGCGATCACTGCGGTCACGGTGTCATTGCGCTTGCTACGGCAGCCGTCGAACTTGGTTGGATAGAGCGCACGGCACCGGAAACGCGGGTCGGCATCGATGCGCCTTGCGGCTTCATCGAGGCATTCGTGCAATGGGATGGTGAACACGCCGGCCGGGTGCGTTTCGTCAACGTGCCGTCGTTCATTTGGCTGCGCGATGCCGTGGTCCAGACGCCGACCTTTGGCCAGGTGCGTGGCGATATCGCCTTCGGTGGTGCGTTCTATTTCTATGTGGCCGGAGAACCCTTCGGGCTGGCGATTCGCGAAGCCGAGGTGGAGCGACTGACCCAGTTCGGCGACGAGGTAAAGCGTGCCGCGAATGCCTCGTACAAAGTCGTGCATCCGCATGTTCCTGACATCAACCATGTCTACGGAACCATCATCGACAACGAGCCGCGCCATGCGGGCTCCACGCAGGCCAATTGCTGCGTGTTCGCCGACCGCGAAGTGGATCGCTCACCCACCGGCTCCGGTACGGCGGGTCGCGTGGCGCAGCTTTTCCTGCGGGGTGCGCTGCAACGGCACGAAACGCTGGTCAATGAATCCATCATCGGCACGATCTTTCGCGGGCGCGTGCTGGAGGAGGTGCGCGTCGATCACTTCGATGCGGTGATTCCGGAGATTGAAGGCGATGCTTACGTCTATGGCTTGTGCAACTGGCTGATCGACGAACGCGACCCACTGGCTCACGGTTTCCTGGTGCGTTGACGATGCCCGCCTGGGAAGGGCTCGTCCGGCCATTGTGCCGATTTCGTCATCCCTCCATCGCCATATCGCTCAAGACGTGATTCACGGCAGCACCAATACTGGATGAGGTCAGCGCGCAGGGGAGCCGCCTGGCGGTTGCGTTGCACGACGAACGAGCCATCGATCGATGGCTTATCTCATCTCGAATGGGGAGCGTGAACATGTTGCGACCAGCAATGCTGTCGAAGGGAGTGGTGTTGGCGTGTCTGGTGGTGGCCTGCGACGGTGCGGCGGCCACCGCGGTGTCACCGCCGAATCTCGTGCTTGCCAAAGGCGTGGCGTTACGGGCGGGTGAGCAGGCGAACGTCCTGAGCGCGAAAGCGCCGGTTCGCATCAACATTGTGCTGAAGATGCGCCAGCAGGCTGAGCTGGAACAGGTGGCCGGCCTGGTGCGCACGCACGTGAGGCAGCCGTTGACGGACAGCGAGCTGGCTGCCCGTTACCTGCCGAGCCATGGCGATGCCATGCGCGTCGCCGGCTTCCTGCGCGCGAACGGTTTCAGTCAGGTCTACGTGTCGAAGGACAACATGATTGTCTCGGCAGCGGGCACGGCGGCGAACGTGCAATCGGCCTTCCAGACGCGTCTTTACGGCTTGCAGCGGGGCGACAAGGCTGGGGTGGCCAATGCCGATGCCATTCAGATTCCTTCGTCCCTGAGCGACGTGATAAACGCCGTGCACGGCCTGCGTTCGTTCCAGGAGCGTGGCGTGTCCGGCGCCAAGGTGGCCACGATGATCAAGGGCCACTCCTACGGGAAGGACAAGGGCGTACCGGGCACGCAGTCCACCGCAGGCACCGTCGCCTGCCAGGAATGCGTGCACGCACCGATGGATCTTCCAGCACTGTATGGCGCTAGCAATCTCGCACCTGCAAGCGGACAAAAGGTGGCGGTGATCGGCGTAGGCGACCAGCGCAACACCACGTATCTCTACCAGACCTGGGCCGGCGCTTACGGCTTCAGCAACATCCCCCTCAACGTGATCTATCCGACCGGTTACACCCCGGGGGATTACGAGGCGCAGACGGAGGCCGTGCTCGATGTCGATGCCGTAGCCACCATGTCCGGCGGCCTGCAGGAAATCGATTTCTACTCCGCGCCGTCGACGAATCTGGATGACGAACTGGCGGCAGTGACGGCGGCCATCAACGACAACCGAACCACCATCTCGCTCTCGTTCGCCGCGACCTGTGACGCGGACATCGGCCAGGATCTGCGTAGCAGTTGGGATCAGGAGCTCACCGCTGCGGTGGCCAAGGGCATTACGGTATTTGCCATCACCCAGGATTACGGCGGTCATCCGGATTGCAGCGGCGGCGAAAGCTCGACCGGCTTCCCTGGCAGTTCGCCCTACGTGGTATCGGTGGGGGCATCCACCGTCTACAACTCGGCCAATTCCTATGCCGCCTATGACCACGAAACGTTGTGGCAGAGCAGCGAGAGTGGACCGGCGGCTTCCGAGTCGCGTCCCTTCTACCAGGATGGCGTCGCTTCCGTTGTCGGTGCTCGGCGTGGCACGCCGGATTTCGTCATGGACGGCGATCCGAACACGGGTCTGTGGATCATCATTGGCGGCTACGACAGCACCGGCACCTACCAGACGCAATGGGCCGTGTACGGTGGCACCAGCCTTGCCGCGCCGCTGCTGGCGGGAACCTACGCGCGCCTGTTGCAGAGCGGCATCCCGCCGTATTTCTGGCAGCAGACCTTCTACGACATCGGCGTGGGCCAGGTGAACGCCACGCACGGTGACTGCCTCACTTGCTACCACCTGCTGAGTGGCGGTTCCAACGGCGCGTATTCGGTCGTTCCCGGTAAATACAACCAGGCCTCCGGCTGGGGTTCCTGGAACGCGGGCGCACTGGCCACGGGCATGCAATACCAGCGCTGATGTCGAGGCAGTGCCCTTCTTGCTGGAAGGTTGAGGGGCAGTACTGGCACCGGCCGCAGCGGCCGGTGCCACCTTCAGGGGACCACGGAACCCGTGTGTTCGCTCGTCATCCCCCGAGAGTTCCTCCCGCTCTCGATCCCTCATGCGGATTCGCGGGGATGACGTGTTTTTTTAGAACGGGAGGGTGCTGAAAAGACGTCCAAATGGCCGGATGGTTGCTGTTTGGTGCGACCAAGTGGTTAATAAAGGAGGGTGGATCACAACCGATCCACTCGATGCATGAGCAAGCCTGTAGGCATTTTTGGGGAGAAGTGGATGCGATGGCTCGTCTTGTCGGGTTTCATGTTGTTGTCGTGGCTTGCCGCTGGCGTGTCGCCGGCACGGGCCGAGGCCGCGCCGCCTGAGCCACCCAGGCAACCCAACGGGTTGGCGCTTACGCCGCCCATGGGCTGGAATTCGTGGAATCACTTCGCTTGCGACATCAGCGAACAGACCATTCGCGCGGCCGCCGATGCCATCGTGCATTCGGGCATGAAACAGGCTGGCTATGAATACGTGGTGATCGACGATTGCTGGCAGGGCCCGCGTGACACCGAGGGCAACATCACCGCCGACTCAGCACGCTTTCCCTCCGGCATCAAGGCGCTGGCCGACTACGTCCATGCGCGCGGCCTGAAGTTCGGCATCTACTCCGATGCGGGTTCGAAGACCTGTGCCGGCCGCTCCGGCAGCCGGGGTCATGAGTATCAGGATGCGCGGCAATACGCGGCATGGGGCGTGGATTACCTCAAGTACGACTGGTGCTCCACGTATACACAGGACGGTAAATCGTCCTATCAGGTGATGAGCGATGCGTTGCGTGCCTCAGGGCGGCCCATCGTGTTCAGCCTGTGCGACTGGGGCACCAACAAACCTTGGTTGTGGGGGCAGAACATCGGCAATCTCTGGCGCACCTCGGGGGATATCTACGATGGCTGGGAGAGCCGTGAAGGCCACTACAACGGCATGACCAACATTCTGGATCGCCAGGTGGGATTGGAGAGTTATGCCGGGCCTGGCCACTGGAATGACCCGGACATGCTGGAAGTGGGCAACGGCGGCATGAGCCAGGACGAATACACAGCGCAGTTCAGTCTATGGGCAGTGCTCGCGGCGCCACTCATCGCGGGCAATGACCTGGCGAACATGAGCGGGCCGACCCGTTCGATCCTCACCAATCGCGAGGTCATTGCGGTCGATCAGGACGCGCTCGGCGTACAAGGGCGCCGTGTATTCAAGGACGGCGATCGCGAAGTCTGGGTCAAGCCGCTCAAGGGCGGTGGACGTGCCGTGGTGCTATTCAACCGCGGCGCGCAGGCCAGCCAGATCGCCGTGGACTGGGACATGCTCGGCTATCCGCGCACCACCACGATGCGTGTGCGTGACTTGTGGCAACACAAGAATCTGTCGCGTGCGAGTGAGCGCTTCGCGGCTGACGTACCGTCGCACGGCGTCGTGATGGTTCGTATCGACCATTGAGGTGAGCCTCGCCGCCTCTGGCGCGGGCTCCATCGATCTTGCATGAGGAATGACGGGTGAATCGACTGCGGATGCTGTTGTTAGTGTTGTTGGCCTGGGTGATGGTTGCGGAGATGCTTCATGCTGAATCGTCCCCTCCGCGCCCACCACGGACCGCCAACGGATTGGCGTTGACGCCCCCGATGGGCTGGAACACGTGGAACCGGTTCGGGTGCACCATCAATGAGGCGTTGATCCGTCAGGCCGCCGATGCCATGGTCAACTCCGGCATGCGCGATGCGGGCTATGTCTACATCGTCATCGACGATTGCTGGCAGGGCGAGCGCGATGCGAAGGGCAATATCCAGCCCGACCCGCAACGCTTCCCGTCCGGCATGAAAGCGCTGGGCGATTACATCCACGCACAGGGACTCCTGTTCGGGATCTATTCCGACGCCGGCAAACTGACGTGCGGCAAGCGCCCCGGCAGCCTGGGGCACGAGTATCAGGACGCGCTCACCTATGCCTCATGGGGAGTGGATTACCTCAAGTACGACTGGTGCTCAACGTACACGCAAGACGCCCGTTCGACCTACGAAACCATGAGCGACGCATTGCGAGCCACGGGCCGGCCCATCGTGTTCAGCATCTGCGAATGGGGGCTCAGCAAGCCCTGGCTGTGGGGCGAAGCCATCGGCAACCTGTGGCGTACCACCGACGACATCTACGATCACTGGGAGGGCCGCCACGGATTCGAGCACAGTGTGATGGACATCCTCGATCTTCAGGTCGGCCTGGAAACCTATGCGGGACCCGGCCACTGGAATGATCCGGACATGCTGGAGGTGGGCAACGGCAAGATGACGCTGGAGGAGTACAAATCCCACTTCAGCCTGTGGGCCGTACTGGCCGCGCCGTTGATGGCGGGCAATGACCTCGCCAGCATGAGCGCGGACATCAAGGCCATCCTCACCAATCGTGAAGTCATCGCGATCGACCAGGATCCCCTGGGCATCCAGGCCAGTCGCGTGGCCAAGCACGGCGACTACGAGGTGTGGGCCCGGCCGCTCAAGGGCGGTGGTCGCGCCATCGTGCTGCTCAATCGCAGCGCATCCACCCATGAGGTGACCGTGACGTGGGACGACCTGCATCTGCCAGACACCTTGCGCATGAAGGTGCGCGACCTGTGGGCTCATCGAGACCTTCCGGATGCCATGGGACACTTCACCACGGACGTGCCTTCGCATGGCGTTGTGATGCTGCGAATGGAGTGATTCTTCCGCCCGCATGCCGGCGAGAGGCGGCTAGGCGGAATGCATGGATTGGTACTACGCAGGACAAGATGTGACGAGTAAGGGCGAAGCGTTGCTGACAACGCTTCGCCTTTTTTGTGTCTGGGATGGCTTGCATTCGGTGATAGGCGGTGAAGGCATGAATCGTCGTCACGTCGTTGCGATTTCAGGCAGCACGGACGCTCCTCGCCGGAAAGAAAAATTATGCAGCAATCCGCATTCTCAAAATGAAAGGGTGTCTAGACGTCCATTGCGTCAAATAGACAGCATAGTTGCCATGAACGCTGCGTCTTTCATGTCGCGTGTGAATCGATGGAGATCCAGTCATGGCATCCGCCATTGGTGATCTTTTGATTTGAAGAGATTGGCAGCGGCCGGTGTGATGCGCCGTGGTTCGGCGTCACCGAGCGTGCGCCATCGACTTATCGGTCGTCGCGGCGCGCCGGGCAGGGCATGCAGTTGGCAGGTCGAAGCAAGGCTTCATGGGGATGAGGTCTGCGTCTTCTCTGGTAGTCGTCTTTAGACAGAAACAACAAGTCCATCACGGGAATTGGGGAGAAACATGGTTTATTCGAAACTCACGGCTGCCATCGTGGCAGCCTTGGCGCTTGGCTGTGCGCAAGTGCACGCAGCCGGCCAGGCATCGATACAGAGCACGGCCACGTCGTCACAGGACGGGGGGCTGATTCGTCCAATGATGCCGCGAAGAACGACGCCAAGAAAAAGGCCGAGCGACTCGACACCGTGATCGTCAGTGGATCGCTGATCAACAACGCTCAGATCCAGACCGCCACGCCAACCTTCACCATCACGGCGAAAGACATCGAGGCACGCGGGTTCAACAGCGTTGCGGAAGTCCTGCAGAACTCGGTCTTTTCGACGGGAACCGTGCCGGGTTCCCAAACACCGGGTTTCAACCAGGGTTCGCAGACCTTCAGTTTCTACGGGCTGAATCCGGAGTACACGCTGACATTGCTCGACGGCAAACCGATCACCCAGTTTGGTCAGCTTTACGGTGGTGTGAGTGACTTCACCAATATCGGCAATATCCCGCTGAGCATCATCGATCACATCGACATCCTGCCCGGCGGCGGATCGTCGATCTACGGTTCGCAGGCCATCTCGGGCGTAGTGAACATCATTACCAAGGAACACATGGATGGCGCCGAAGTCAGCGTTCGCACGGGCAATTACAGCCTGGGCGGCGGCGCGAACCAGCGTATGTCATTGGCCTTTGGACACAAGTTCGGCGATCTCGATGTGCTCGGCACGCTGGAATTTTTCAATCAATCGCCCGCATGGTATTACCAGCGCGACCTGACTTCGGCGGCGCCGCGGCCGATCATCGTGGCGGCCATGTGGGACTATGGCGTCGGTTACTCCGGCCCGACGAAGTTCCAGGCGCCACCCGATGGATGTGGTGCCATCAGCAATCTGTTTGGTGGTACGACGGCGTTGGTAAGTCGCACCAATGGTTCCTTCTGCGGCTCGCCAAAGACCTTCAGCTACGGCACGTTCATCAACCAGGATCGCAGCTACAGCGGGACGTTGAAATTGCGCTACAAGCTCAACGACGACGTGCGCCTCTATGCGGACGTGCTGACGAGCTGGCAGCAGCAGAAATTCACCGCGGGCATTGCCTACAACTGGTGGGGTCCGAACGATCTTCCCGGCGGCGTGATCGAGGATGCCACCACCAAGCATGTGCTTTTCCCCGAGCGCTTCTTCGCGCCGGAGGAGGTGGGCAACAATAATTACAACGGCCTGGTTCGCCAGAACGACCTGATGTACCAGGGCGACATCGGCGCCAACGGCAAGTTCGGCGAATCGGACTGGAACTGGGACGTGTACTACCTGCGCTCTGGTGAGCGCACCACCGATGTGAGTCCGCTGCACCCGGCCGCGGCCGTGGATGGCTTCTTCGGATCCATCCTGGGGCCCGTGGTCGGGGTCGATCCCGCCACCGGCTACAACATGTACCACCCCAACTATGCGGCGTTCTACTCGCCGATCTCCACCGCGCAATACAACAGCTTCACCACCAACATCAATGCGTTGTACAACACCTGGATCAACGATTTCCGCGGCACCATCAACAATGACAGCCTGTTTCACCTGCCGGGCGGTGACGCTGGCTTTGCGTGGACGGTCGAGGCCGGCAACCAGGCCTGGTACGCGCCGGTGAACCCGATGGTGGCCGACGGACTGATCTGGGGCAACACGGGTGTTTCAGGCGGCGGCCAGCGTGACCACTATGCGTCGGCATTCGAGTTGAACATGCCGGTGTTCAAGGAGCTCACGGTCGATCTGTCGGGACGCTACGACCGCTACACCATCTCGGATGGATCGCCCAACAACAAGTTTACCTACAAGGTGGGCCTGGAATACCGACCGTTCAGTACGCTGCTGGTTCGCGGCAACTACGCCACGGGCTTCATTGCGCCGGACATGTCATCGATCTTCCTTGGCCCATCCGGCCAGTACAACAGCGTGACGGACTATTACCTGTGCGCGACGCAGGGCGGTGGCCAGGATTGCTCCTCGAACTATACCGAGGGCGTGAAGATCAACGTATTGCCCAATAAGAAGCTGCAGCCTACCAATTCGTCCAGCTTTAGCTTCGGCACGGTGTGGTCGCCCATCAACAACCTGAGCCTGAGCGCGGACTACCTGCATATCTCGATCAACAATGAAATCCAGCTGCAAAGCTCGGACCTGTTGATGCGGCAGGAATCGCAGTGCCGGCTGGGTCAGCTGCCGACCGATTCGGCCATTTGCCAGAACGCCTATGCGCAGATCACGCGCAGCCCGTACACCGGCCAGGTCACCAACCTCAACCTGTATTACATCAATATCGCCAACGAAGTCACCGACTCGGTGACGGCCGAGGCCAAGTATGCGTTCAATCCGACACGCATCGGCACCTTCGCGGTGCAGGTGGACTATAACGACATGCTCAAGCACTCCTACCAGGAGTATCCGGGCACGGAGCCGATCAACCAGCTCACCAATCCCCTGTGGAGCACGGAGTTCAAGAACATCACCACCGCTTCGCTGAGCTGGTCGTGGCACGACACGTGGCGCAGTACGTTCTATATGCATCGTTATAGTCCGACGCCGAACTACTACGCCTTTACCTATGGCCCCGATTATCCGGGCGCGGGCACCTTGCCGCCGTGGTTCATCTACAACCTGAGCGTGGGCTACTCGCCGACGAAGAACCTGGACTTCTCCCTGATGGTGAACAACGTGTTCAACACCCTGCCGCCGCAGGATCCGGGGTACCGCACCAGCCGCACGTTCCCGTACTTCAACAACTACAACTACAACATCTATGGGCGCCAGATCATGTTGCAGGCCACCTATCGCTTCGGCGGTAGTAAGTAGCGAGCAGGGCAATGCCGTTGCGAGGCTTCTTCGCAAGGGGCGATAAAAAGAAGGCCAGCACGTGACGTGCTGGCCTTTCTTGTTGGGCGCCGTGGAACCTTGGGTGCCCGGAAGGACGTGGCCTCTCAGTACAGCACGCGACTGCGCAACGTTCCCGGGATGGCGGCGAGCTGGTCCTTGAGCTGGGCGGACTGTTTCTCGTCAGCCGCGACGTCGATCACCACGTAGCCCACTTCGCTGTCCGTCTGCAGGAACTGCGCATCGATGTTGATGTTGCCGGCGGAGAACAGTTCGTTGATACGCGAGAGCACGCCCGGCACGTTACGGTGGATGTGCAGCAGGCGTCGGCTACGCGGGTGCTCCGGCAGCGAAACCTCGGGGAAGTTCACTGCCGACAGGGTGGAGCCGTTGTCGCTGTAGCGCACCAGCTTGGCGGCCACCTCGATGCCGATATTGTCCTGTGCTTCCAGCGTACTGCCGCCGATGTGTGGCGTGAGGATCACGTTGTCCATGCCCACTAGCGGCGACACGAACGGATCATCATTGCCCTTGGGTTCGGTCGGGAATACGTCCACCGCGGCACCGGCCAGGTGCTCGGAACGCAACGAGGCGGCCAGCGCGTCGATATCCACCACCGTGCCGCGCGAGGCATTGATCAGCACCGAGCCCTTGCGCATGTGCGAGAGCTCGCGCGTGCCGATCATCAGCTTGGTCGACGGCGTCTCGGGCACATGCAGGGTCACCACGTCGGCGCGTTCCAGCAGGTCTTCCAGGCTGTCGGCGGCGCGCGCATTGCCCAGCGAGAGCTTGGACTCGATGTCGTAGAAGATCACCCGCATGCCCAGGCTCTCGGCCAGCACGCCGACCTGCGTGCCGATGTGGCCGTAGCCGACGATGCCCAGCACCTTGTCGCGTACCTCGAAGCTGCCGGCCGCCGACTTGGTCCAGCCGCCGCGATGGCACAGGGCGTTCTTCTGGGGGATGCCGCGCAGCAACATAATAGTTTCAGCGATAACCAATTCCGCCACGCTGCGCGTGTTGGAGTAGGGCGCGTTGAAGACAGGAATACCCAGTCGCTGGGCGCCGGCCAGGTCCACCTGGTTGGTGCCGATGCAGAAGCAGCCCACGGCAATCAGACGTTTAGCCTGCTGAAGCACCTCATCGGTCAGATGGGTGCGGGAGCGAATGCCGACGATGTGCGCTTCGGCGATGCGGGCCTTCAAATCCGCTTCCGGCAAGGCTTTTTCGTGGTATTCGATCTGGCTGTAGCCAGCGCGGTGGAAGCTTTCGACGGCACTGCGGCTGACGCCTTCCAGCAGGAGCACCTTGATGTCTTGTTTCGGGAACGAGGTCTTCATGGGCCGTTGCGCATGGGATAACCCCTCCACTATGCCAGACCTTGAAGCGATTTTGCGGCGTCGCAACACTGGACGATGCGAGGCCGCGCTGGCACGCTTGCAGGACGCCCCGGGGAACGCCTCATGACTGACGCTCGACTGGCCGGGCTTGCCGCCCGCCTGCCCAACCTTCGCCTGCTGACCGATCCGGCCGACCTGGAACACTACGGGCGTGACTGGACGCGCCGCTGGACACCCGCGCCGCTGGCCATCGCGTTGCCTTGCGATGTCGCCGAGGTGCAGGGCATCGTGCGCTGGGCGAATGAGCAAGGCGTGTCGGTGGTTCCGTCGGGTGGTCGTACCGGCCTCTCTGGCGGTGCCGTGGCGGCGAATGGCGAATTGGTGCTGAGCCTCGAGCGCATGAATCGCGTACTCGCCTTCGATGCCACGGACCGCACGCTCACCGTGCAGGCCGGCATGACGCTGCATGCGGTGCATGAGGCGGCGAAAGAGCAAGGCCTGATCTATCCGGTGGATTTCGCCGCGCGCGGTTCGTGCTCCATCGGCGGCAACATCGCCACCAATGCGGGCGGTATCCGTGTGATCCGCTACGGCAATACGCGCGAGTGGATTGCCGGCCTCACCGTGGTCGCCGGCAATGGCGAGTTGCTGCAGCTCAATCGCGGGCTGATCAAGAATTCCAGTGGCTATGACTTGCGCCAACTGATGATTGGTTCGGAAGGGACGCTTGGTGTCGTGGTGGAAGCCACGCTGCGCCTCACCGCCCCGCCGCCGCCCTCACAGGTGATGCTGCTGGCGTTGCCGGGCATGGACGCGCTGATGGAAGTTTTTGCGCTGTTCCGCTCACGGCTCACGCTGCAGGCGTTTGAGTTTTTCACCGATGTGGCGTTGGACCACGTGTTGGCGCACGGCGCGCAACGTGCCATCGACGGTGATCATCCGTATTACGTGGTGACCGAGTTCGATGCGGACGAGGCATCGCAGGACGCTGCGCTTGCCGCCTTCGAGCAAGGTGTGGAGCGTGGATGGATCAGCGATGGCGTGATCGCGCAGAGCGAAGCGCAGGCCGCTGCACTGTGGCGCCTGCGTGAGGGGATTACCGAAAGCTTGGCACCGCACCGGCCTTACAAGAACGACATCTCGCTACGCATCAGCGCGCTGCCGGTGTTCCTGCACGAAATACAGGCGTTGTTGGGGCGCGAGTATCCGGATATCGAAGTGGTGTGGTTCGGCCATATCGGTGACGGCAACCTGCATATCAATGTGCTGCGGCCGGAGACCCTCTCCGATGCCGACTTCATCGCGCAGTGCGAGCACGTCACCAAGTTGCTTGCCGATACGTTGCAACGCCATGGGGGAAGCATTTCGGCCGAGCATGGCATTGGCCTGGTGAAGCGCGCTTACTTGAGCAGCACGCGCGGAGAGGCGGAGATCGCCTTGATGCGTGGGGTGAAGCAGGTGTTCGATCCCAAGGGTTTGTTGAATCCGGGCAAGTTGTTTGTCTGACGGGAGGAAAAAAGCCGCTCGAGCATGGTTGAGCGACTTGTTGGCTGCTTCCCGGTTGTCGCCTCACCACGGGTCACCTCATCTCGGATTACCCCGCCTTGGGGTTGCCTTGCCTCGGGTTGCCTCACCTCGGTGTACCTCACCCCTGTTGTTACCTCACCGTCATTCCCGCGAAAGCGGGAATCCAGTGCCTTTGCTCTGAACAAGCGAGAAGTCGTTGGATTCCCGCTTTCGCGGGAATGACGGTGAGGGGGATTGAGCGGGAGTGACGGCGACGGGATGACGGTGAGGGGTGAGGGGGTGTCGGCCGGAGGCTAAGCAAGGCCTAAGTCACACGGCGCATGCTCCGGGAACCGAGTTAACGACAGGCCTGCGCCCATGCAACGACCCATTCGCAACATCCTGACCCTTGCGCTGCTCGCAGCGTGTTCTTTCCATGCCGTGGCTGCCCCGCAGGCGGCACCGTTCAAGGTGATCTCGCATCTGCCGCTGGGCGGTACGGGGGGCTGGGATTACCTCAGTTTCGACGAGCAGCACCGCCATCTGTTCGTGACCCGCGGCGACCGCGTGGAAGTGGTGGATGTCGATCAGAACAAGCGCATCGGCACCGTGCCGGGCACGCAGGGCGTGCACGGCGTGGCGCTCGATCCTTCGTCGAATCGCGGCTACACCAGCAACGGACAGTCGGCCTCCGTCACCGTGTTCGATCTCAATACGCTGGCTGTGGTCGCCACCATCAAGGGGACGGGCGAGAAGCCCGATGCAATCGCGTACGACACCGTGTCGAAGCACGTCTTCACCTTCAACGGCAAAGGCAAGTCGTTCAGCGTGATTGATCCGGCGAACAACACCGTGATCACGACCGTTCCGCTGTCCGGCAAGCCGGAGTTCGCGGTATCGGACGAAGCGGGCCACCTCTACGTGAACAACGAAGACACGGCCGAGCTGATCAAGATCGATACGGCGACTAACAAGGTGGCGGGCAGCTGGAAGCTCGGAACCTGCGAGTCGCCTTCCGGCCTGGCCATCGATCGCAAGCATCATCGGCTCTTCTCCGTCTGCGACAACAAGCAGATGGTCGTGAGCGATGCGGAGGCCGGCAAGGTGGTCGCCAGCGTCGCCATCGGCGAAGGTCCGGATGCGGTGGCCTTCGATGAAGGCACGGGCATGGTGTACAGCTCCAACGGCGAGAGCGGCAACATCACTGCCGTCCATCAGGACGACGCGGACCACTACAGCGTGGCCGCCACCATCCCGACCCAGACGAGTGCGCGCACGCTGGCGCTCGATCCCAAGCTGCATCGCCTGTACCTGTCGGCCGCCACGCTGGCCGGTCCGGCGCAGGAAGGCCATCACCCGGCCATCAAGCCAGACAGCTTCACCGTGCTGACGGTGGGCGCTCCGTAAGACGCCGGTGGCCTCCCGGCGGGCGCGTGGAGCATCTTCATGCGCCGCCGGGCTGCCCGGGCGGGGTGGCGTGTTAGCCTAATCAGCCGTCCCCATCCGCTTCAGGAGCCGCAGCATGTCGCAGGAACTTCGCACCCTGTATCCCGAGATCGAGCCGTATGACAGCGGCATGCTCAAGGTTTCGGACCTGCACACGCTGTACTACGAACAGAGCGGCAACCCGAACGGCAAGCCGGTGGTGTTCCTGCACGGCGGTCCCGGCGGCGGCACCAATCCAAAATGCCGTCGCTTCTTCGACCCGGCGGTGTACCGCATCGTGCTGTTCGACCAGCGCGGCTGCGGCAAGTCCACGCCGCACGCGGAGCTGCACGACAACACCACCTGGAACCTGGTCAACGACATCGAGCGTATCCGTAAGCACCTGGGCATCGATCGCTGGCAGGTATTCGGCGGCTCGTGGGGTTCCACGCTGGCGCTGGCGTATGCGGAAACGCATCCGGAGCAGGTGACCGAACTGGTGCTGCGCGGCATCTTCATGCTGCGTCGCTGGGAACTGGAGTGGTTCTACCAGAAGGGTTGCGACGCGCTGTACCCGGATGCGTGGGAGACTTACCTGAACGCCATTCCGGAAGCCGAGCGCGGCGACCTGATGAGTGCCTACTATCGCCGCCTCACCAGCAGCGATCCGGTGGTGCGCGTGGAAGCTGCACGCGCGTGGTCGGTATGGGAGGGCGCCACCAGCTACCTGTACCAGGATGAAGGCCACATCCAGTCCAGTGGCGAGGACGAATTCGCGCTGGCCTTCGCGCGCATCGAATGCCACTACTTCGTGCACGGCGGTTTCTTCGAACATGACGACCAGTTGCTGCGCAACGTGGGCCGTATCCGCAACATTCCCACCGTCATCGTGCAGGGCCGCTACGACGTGGTGTGTCCGATGCGCAGCGCGTGGGATCTGCATCGCGCCTGGCCGGAAGCGGACCTGCGTATCGTGCAGGACGCCGGCCACTCGGCGTTCGAGCCGGGCAACATCTCCGAACTGGTGAAGGCGACGGATCGCTTCCGCAGCTGACCGGTCTTCGCTAGGGCCACACAACCCCGGTCGGTAACGGCCGGGGTTTTTTCATGGTGTCGCGGCAAGTTTGGGGAACACATGCAGGCCGACATGCGCGCGCTTGGCATGGCGCTTGGCGCGGGCAGCGAGCATGGCGATGGACTGCGCGCGTTGCGGCAATGGCGGCTGCAGTTCCACCGCGCCCATCACCACTGTGGTGCAGGGAAAGAACTGCGATTCGCCGCGCCGATCCTTGCCGCGCAGTCCGCCATGAACCAGGTCCGTCGCATCGAACAACTGCGGCGAACGTGTGTTGAAGGCATCGATGACGCGCTGGCACCGCGCTTCCCAGTCGTCACTCTGGAACAACACCACGAAATCATCCCCACCGATGTGGCCGACGAAGTCGAGCGAAGGGTCGACGTGTTCGCTCAGCAGGCCGGATAGCAGGCGGATCATCTCGTCGCCTCGCGAGTAGCCATAGTGGTCGTTGAAGGGTTTGAAGTCGGTGAGGTCCACGTGCACCACGGTGAAGCGTTCGCCGCCATCGATCAGGCGCTCCAGGTGTTCCGTGGTGGGAATATTGCCGGGCAGGAAGGTCAGCGGATTGGCATGTCGCGCTGCCTCGATACGCAGCTCGCTGACCCTGCGCACCAGTGCTTCGCCCGTGCCGAGCCCAAGGTAATGGCCTTTGCGGGTGACGATGAAGCCGTCGGCGAGATAGCGCTGGTCTTCGCCACGCAGCACGTCGGCAAGACTTTCCAGGCTGCGATGCTCGTCGCAGACCAGCGGTGCGCTGTTCATCAGCGCGGTGCACGACTTGCGCGCGAGCAACTCGCGCGCGAAAGGTTGTGCCATGCGTTCGTTGACCAGCCGGCGGTTGATCAGTCCGATCGGATGGCCGTCCTTGACCACCGCGACGGCGTGCAACTCGGGATGCTGCATGAACAAGGCCATGACCTCGTCATTGGTCTGGCGCGGTTGCACGGAAGGCGCCTCGATCAGCAGATGGCTGACCTGCGTGGGGCGCTGGGTAATGGGACCGCGTGGCCTCGGCAGCACCGGCACTGCCGCCGTGCGCAGTCGTTGCCGGGTCTCCGCGCTTACTTCGTGTACGGCGTGGTCGGCGGGGCGGGCGATCAGAAAACCTTGCGCATAGGGAACGCCCAGGTCGCGTAGTACGCGCAGGTCGGCCGGGTCCTCCACGCCTTCGCCCACCAGGTCGGTACCCAGTGATTCGGCCACCTGGCAGAGCGAGCGGACGATGGCGAGTCGTCCCGCGCTGCGCGACAGGCCGTGGATGAGATAGCGGTCGATCTTCACCACGTCGGGATGGATCTCGTTCCACATCTCGAAGTTGGAGTGGCCGTTACCGAAATCGTCCAGCGCGATGCGCATGCCGTGTGCACGCAGATAGCCCAGTGCATGGGCAAGGCGGGAAGGGTTCTCCACCACGTCGCGTTCAGTCACCTCGATGGTGACGCGTGCCGGATCGAGGCCGGAGTTCGACAGGGCGGCGAGCACGTCATCCGGTCGCAGCGAGTCATGCAGGATGGCGTGCGCACTCAGGTTCACCAGCAGGCGGCCCGGGGCGGCCTGCGCCTCGAACGCGCGACACAGCGTGCGCGCGGCATGCAGTTCCAGTTCGGCCAGGCGTCCCTCCATGCGGGCGAGGTCCAGCAAATCCAGGATGGAGATGTTGCTGGGCATGAAAGCGCAACGACTCAGGCCTTCGTGCGCCACCACCTCGAGGGTATCGACGCGTACCACGGGCTGGAAGACCGGCCGGAGGCTTCCTGCGAGGAGTGCGCGCTCGAGCATGGCGTGCGGTGGATAGTGGAAGGCGAGGCTGGCTGGCATGCCTGGGTCGCTATCAGGCCGCCATGGCCTGGACAGGAGGCGTCATTGCCGATGGGGATGGCGCATCATGCGCCGATCCATGAGGACCTTCCGGTTCGGGAAGGCGGAAGAACGCGACCTGGCGCATCAGCGTGTCGGCATCGACGGCCAGTGCGCGACCGGTGTGGTTGATGTCCTCCACCAGATCGGCATTCGCCTGGGTGATGCCATCCATCTCCATCACGGCGCGGTTGATCTGGGTGATGCCACCGACCTGTGACCGGGATGCATGGGAGATCTGCGTGATGCGCTCGGACACGCTGCCCATGTTGAGCACGATACCGTCGAGCGCTTCGCCCGATCGCGTGACACGTTCGCGCGCGGCTTCCACGGCTTCGCCGCTGCGCTCCACGAGGCGGCGGATGTCCTTGCCCGCATCGACGCAGCGACGCGCAAGCTGGCGCACCTCGGTAGCCACGACGGCGAAGCCACGACCGCGCTCGCCGGCTTGCGCCGCTTCGATGGCGGCGTTGAGCGACAGCAGGTTGGTCTGGAAGGCGATGCTGTCGACCAAGTCGACGATTTCCGAGATGTCGCGGCTGGCTTTCTCGATGGCAAGCATGGAGTCGATGGCCTCGCTGGCGACGTGGCGACCATGTTCGACGTGTGAAAGTGCATCGCGCGCAGCCGCTGCCGCGCCGTCGGCATGGCCTGCACCCTGCGTGGCCGTGTCGGCCATCTGCGCCATGGAGGCGGCGGTTTCTTCCAGGCTGGCAGCCTGCGCCTGGGTGCGCTGGCTCAGCGCGTCGTTGTCCTGTGCGAGTCGGCGTGCGCGCTCGCCCACGGATACCGCGCCCATGCGCACCTCGGTGAGCACGCGGGTGAGCTGGGCATCCATCGATGCCAGCGCGCGCAACAGCTTGCCCAGTTCGTCGTTCGCGCCGGTGTCCACGGTTTCTCCCAGTGCGCCGGCGGCGATGCGTTCGGCGACCTGGGTGGCGCGGTTTAGGCGCTGCATCAGCGAGCGCATCAGCGCGCCATCCATCACGATGGTGACGACCAGCGCCACGCTCAGCAGCACCAGCAGCAGGATCGTGCCGTCGCGATCGGCGGCACGTTGCATGGCGACCTGTTGGTTGCCCTTGGTCAGTGCGGATTGGAACAGGTTGGCGAAGTCGCTCTGCAGCGGCTCGTAGGCAGGCTGTACCTCAGTGGTGAGCTTGAGGCCGGCGATGTCGAACTGGCCTGCGTCGAGCAGGGCAAGCGTTTCGTCGATGGTGCGATCAGCATCCGCGCGGTGCGCGGTGGTGAGCTTGAGCGTCTGTGTCTGCTCTTGCGCGAGTTCGCTGACCAGCAGCGCTTTCCAGTGACGTTCGGCGTCGACGCGGTCGGCATGGATGCGCGTATGTGCATCTTCCACCGCGGAGGGAAGCTGGGACATGACGGCATGCACCAGCACTTGCAGCGTGCTGTTGTAGTCGTTCTGCACGCGGCCCACGTCCGCCACCGGGCTTAGCGAGCCGTCGACCACGCCCTGGATGCGCGTATCCGCGCGGCGCAGTTGCACGACGCCCGCCACGCAGGTGATGGCCAGTAACGCCAGGATGGCCAGCAGGCGCAGCAGCAGACGCTGACGCAGCGTCAGTCCGGTGATCCGCTTGGTGAGCTTGAACATGGGGGAGATCCGGGGTGGGGGACTGCAAGAGCTGTCGGCCCACTGCGCGGGAACTTTAGCTAAAAAGTCGAAAAACTATTTGTAATTCAGTTTGTTGTGATTGTTTTGCGGGGGCGGAGCAACGCGGGAAAGATCGCACGGAAATGTGTCGGGTCCGTGACTTTCCTGCTGCACTTCTCATTCCGTAGGCCCGCAAAAAAAAGCCCTGTCGGTGACGACAGGGCTCGGGCATCGGTTACCGGTGGCGGTCAGCCGTTGGGCAGTTGTTTGGTGCCGAAGATCTTGTCACCCGCATCGCCGAGGCCCGGCAGGATGTAGCCGTGTTCGTTGAGGCGCTCGTCGATGGAGGCGGTGTAGATCTCCACGTCCGGGTGCGCCGCTTCGATGCGCTTGAGGCCTTCGGGTGCTGCGACCAGGAACAGGCCCTTGATGCGCTTGCAGCCGGCGGCCTTGAGCATGTCCACGGTGGCGACCAGCGTGCCGGCGGTGGCGAGCATGGGATCGACAATGATCGCGATGCGCTCGTCCATGCGACCGGTGAGTTTCTCGTAATACGCGATGGGTTGGAGCGTTTCCTCGTCGCGCTGCAGGCCCACCACGCTCACCTTGGCCGCAGGGATCATGTCGAGTACACCCGGCAGCATACCCAGCCCCGCGCGCAGCACCGGCACGATGGTGACCTTCTTGCCCTTGATCTGGTGCACGGTGAGCGGGCCCGCCCAGCCGTCGATGCGCTGCTCGACCGTTTCCAGATCCTTGGTCGCCTCATAGGTGAGCAGCGAGGCCACTTCAGAGGCGAGTTCGCGGAACTCCTTGGTGCTGATGCCGGCGCGGCGCATCAGGCCGAGCTTGTGCTGGATCAGGGGATGGCAGACTTCGACGATCTTCATGGGACGAACCTGGCGGCGGAATGGGGCGATTGTCACCCAGCCTGCGTGGGCGGGGCGAGCGGTTTGTGCAGGCCAAGCACGCGGTCGATGCGTGCCCGCGCGATCAGGTCCGGGTCATGGCTGACCAGTACGAGCGTGCCGCGATAGGCAGCCAGCGCCTGCTCGAGCAACTGGCGGCTATCGAGGTCGAGGTGGCTGTCGGGCTCATCGAGCAGCAGCAGGTCATAGGGTTCGATGGCGCTGTCCAGCGCGAGCAGCGCCAGCTTCACGCGTTCGCCGCCGCTCAGCCGCCCCGCGGGCAGGTCGGCTCGCTCACCGCGCAGGCCGATGCCGGCCAGGTATTCGCGATAGCGCGTCGGCGCATGACCGGGTGAAAGCATGCGCAGGTTGTCCAGCGCGCTCTGGTCGTCGTGCAGCAGGCTGTAGTGCTGGTCGATCAGCATCCGCCGTTCTCCTCGACGGATGCGCCCATCGCGCAATGGCAGCCTGCCCATGATGGCGGCGAGCAAGCTCGATTTGCCGCTGCCATTGTCGCCGTCCAGATGCAGTCGTTCGCCGGGCGAAAGATGCAGATCGATCGGCTGGTCGTGTCCATGCGGTGGTATCGCGCCTTCGAGTTGGAGTGGCGCGTGGGTCGCCGGCTGATTGCCCAGGTCGAAGCGCTGCGCCGGATGCATGTCGACCCGCTCGCGTGCGTGGGCGAGCTGTTCGCGTTGGCGCGCCTGTTGTGCGCGTTGTGCGATGAGCAGGCGTGCACCGGTGTCTTCCGAGCGTTGCTTCTGCCGGTCCAGCAGGATGGTGGGCAGGTTGGCATTCGCGCGTTCGCGGCTCGCCTTCTGTTGACGTTGCGCCAGGCGTTGCCGCTCTTCCAGTTGTCGCCGGTTCAGTGCCTTCTGCTCGCGACGCGCCTGATCCAGTTGGCGTTCTGCTGCTTGCCTTTCGGCGTCACGATGCGCGGCATAGCTGGCGTAGTTGCCGCCATGGCGCCGCAAGCCGAGCGGCGACAACTCGTCGATGCTTTCGACGTCCGCGAGCAATTGGCGATCGTGGCTGATCAACAGGTAGCCACCGGTGTGTGTCGCCAGGCGTTCACGTAGCCAGCGACGGCTGCGTTGGTCGAGGTGATTACCTGGCTCGTCGAGTATCAGGAAATGATCTTCAAGCGCGAACACCTGCATCAGCCGGAGACGGACGCGTTCGCCGCCGCTCAAGCTTTCCCAGGCGCGTGCGAGGTCATTGGGCAGGCCGACGTCATTGAGCCAACGGGTTGCACGTTCGCGCACGTCCCACTCGTCGCCCAATGCATGGAAATCCGCCGGATCCACGCTGCCTGCCCCGATGCGCCGCAATGCTTCCAGCTTGCACTCGATGCCAAGCGCGGCCGCGATGGTGCCGGCGAACGGTGTCCATCGTTGCGGCAGGTAGGCGACATCCACATGGCGGATCACGCTGCCCTGGGTGGGGGCGAGCTGGCCGGCGAGCACGCGTGCCAGCAGTGATTTGCCGCTGCCGTTGCGCCCAACCAGTGCATGCCGGCCGATGCGGAAGGAAACATCGAGATCGCTGAAGACGGGATCACGCCCGGCGGGCGCAAAGCCGAGTTGTCGTGTGGTGATGGCTGGAACTGTCATAGACCCTCCGGATGGGGAGTGGCATACGACAGGGGGTCTGGCGCGAAGCGCCGGGGATGTCGACCGCCCTGTCACTCGTGGCCAACCGTGACGCGCCTAGGCAGGCAGCGATCAGTCGGCAGTCGAGTGGCTCAGAGGCGCATGTCGGCGGTGAATCCCTGCGAAGAATGAGCGCGCAGGATAGCAGGCTTCGCTTAAGCGCCCATAAAAAAGGGCGCCGGTCCGCACCGGCGCCCTTGTCGCGGGTGCGCGATCAGTGCGCGGCCGGAGCGGCCTCGCTCTTGAGGCAGGTGCTCATGAAGGTCTTGCGGGCGTCGCCCTTGAGCGACTTGGCCTGCGGATCGGCGTTACAGGCTTTCATCTTTTCCTGCTGCGTCATCTTGGTCGGCGCCGCGGCCGGGCTTTCGCCCTTCAGGCAGCTGCTCATGAAGGCCTTGCGCTCGTCGCCGGTCTTGCCCGTCGCCTGCTTGTTGCAGTCGGTCATGCGCTGCTGCTGCGCGTTCTTGGCGGGTGCGCTGGTGCTCGCGGCCTGCGGCGCGGCAAAAGCGGTAGAGGCGGCAAAGGCCAGCGCGACGCTGGCGACCATCAAGCTCAAACGCGAAGACATGCGGGTACCCTCCTGGATGACCGGCGAGTGCCGGTGGCGCAAGTCTATGCTCGCGGGCAGGCGGTAGGGGAGGGGCATGCCGAGCCACGGCTGCGGGCCATTCAGCGATACAGCAGCTTGGGAGCCTCCGGTGCCCCGGTCGTCATTCCGGCCTGCGCCGGAATGACGGTGAGGGCGCGTGGGGGCTCACTCGAAGCCTTGCCCAGGTGTCAGGTACTTGATGCGTCGGTGGGGGAAGCGGTCAATGCCATCGGCACAAAAAAAGCCACGCCCGCTGCCGGGCGTGGCTTTAGCTGGGCAAAGGCTAGGACTTAGTGGTCCCGACCGTGTCCATGGCCCTGATCATCATCGTCATCACCCTGCTGGTCGTCGTTCCCATGGGGCTTCTGCTCGCCGAGCTTCCCTGGCACGAACAGGTCGACCACAAAACCGTCGTGGTCGGACACACCGATGGCCTTGCGCGCGTCGGTGGCCGTAGCCGCATCCGTGGCCATCTGCACCGGTGCGTCGAGGTCGGCGCGACCGTACTGCATCTTCAGGAAGCGCAGTCGCGCCGACTGGTTCAGCAGTGCATGGTCGAGTACCTGCACGGTGGGCACTTCGCGGCCCGAGTTGCCCGCGCCGGCCTGGGTGTAACCCTGTATGGGGCCGAACTTCTCGGTGAACAGGAACGAGTAGCGATCGTTCTTTGGCACCGACTCCACCGCGTTCCACAGCGTCGGGAACACGAGGTTCTTGCCGAGCTTCAGTTGGTTTTCGCTGTCTTTGTACGTGCCGGAGATCAGGCCAACCATATCCACCCAGCCATCGCTGAACTGGTAGGCATTGAAGTCGCCTACCACCATCAGCGGTTGCCACGGGTTGGCAGTCTGCAGGGTCTGGATCTGGCGCGCCAGCGAGCTGGCCTGCAGGAAGCGCTTCTGGCGATCGCGCACGGCGCTGGCATCGCCCTTGTCGACGTTGGTGCGCGCCTTGGTGTGCACCGAGATCACCTGGAAGCGCACGCCACGTGCTTCGGCCGTGATCAGCAGTGGCGGGTGGTCGTGCACGAAAGCGGTCTGGCCGTTGTCGTTCCAGCTTTCGTCAGCGGCGAGCTGCTGCACCGACACCACATGGACGCGATCGCTGCGCACCAGGAAGCCCACGTTGATGCCGCTCGGATCATGTCCAGGCAGCAGGTAGGCCTCGTACTTGGCGCGGTAGTCGTCACCGAGTTGCGTGGCGAGGCCCTGCAGCAGCGGCAGGCTCTTCACTTCCTCTACGGACAGCACGTCGGGCAACTGCAGCACGCTGCCGATGTAGGCAGACAGACGCTGCGTCTTCAGCGCTACGTCGGTGGGCGTCGGCTCCTTGCTGTTGCCGCTGCAGGTGAAGACGGTGTTGAAGTCGCTGTCGCAGAAGCGCTCCGTGTTGAGCGCACCGATGCGCAGTGCGTAGGGCGCGGTGGGCGATACCGCGCGCGGCATCTCCGCGACGTGCTTGAGCGTGATCTTGGTGGGGATGAACGTGTACGCGCCGAAGTCGTACGAGATCACGCCTTCCGCACGGAACGTGGTGCCTGCGACGAATGGCGTATTGAGCGGTACGGCGCCGAAGTCGGCGGTGTTCATCTTGAACACCTCGGGGTTGCCGCTCCAGTTGGGCAGCGTCACGCCGTCCGGCACCTGCACGCCGTAGCGCACGCCCGGCTGGCGCAGCGAGCGCTTGCCGTTCGCCGTGATGCTGACCTCGGCATAGGGCGCGGTGCTGAAGCGCTTGTTGCCCGTGTTGATCATGCCGTTCTCGATCACCACGCGCATGCCGACGAAGCACTGGAAGTTGGTGTCGCCGCACGACAGCTTGTCCGGATCGGACGAAGGAATCTTGTCGCCGAACACGACCGGCGTCGGCAGGCGGCTGCCGTGCGCGGTCACGCCGACGGTGGCGTTCTTCAGTTCGGGCAGGTTGTAGTAGTTGTCGACGGTGGCGTCCACGTTCACCACGTCACCGATGGCCACCGTGGGCTTGGTCGCGGTGAACACGTAAATGCCATTGGAAGTGAGCGGATCGGCATCGGCGCGTGCATCAGGCGTCTGCATGGTGAAGCCGCTGGGGCCCACCGCCGTGACGATGTTGCCCTTGGTGATCACCGATTTGCCGACCAGCGGGGAAATCTGCCCGCGGCCCTGGATCTGCCAGATCTCGGCGGTGACCGGGATGTCGTACAGGATGGCGCCCATGGCCGTGTCGCGCGCCAGTGGAATATGGCCGCCCGGCTGGCTCAGCTTGACCTCGAAAGCCTTGTCGTCGCTCGGCGTGGCGCGACCGTGCACGACCACGTTGAAGCTCGCCTGGGTCTGTCCTTCGGCGATGGTCAGCGTGGTATCCAGCGCGTCGTAGTCGCCGTTGGCGGCGACGGCCGTCAGGTCCTGGGTGGTGGCCTGCACGGTCACGCCACCGGTGGGCGCCGGCTGGGTGAGGGTGACGGTGAACGGCATCCGGACGTCGTCGGCGCTGCGCACCTTGACGCTGGAGTCGGCAATGGAGAACGACTGGCCCAGGATGGTGCACGTGCTGGTGCTGTTGTGCGGCGTGGTGGGCGAGACGACGACGAAGTCCGCCTGGTTGTCGCCGGTGTTCAGCGGCAGGTTGGCGGCATCGGTCTTGCGGGCATAGCCCTTGTCGGCATTGGTGGTGCCCAGCGACGCCAGCGGATTGCCGGCCTTGTAGGCCGAGCCGGCGGAGAGGCCCACCTGGTCAATGAGCTGACCCGACGCATCGAGGATGGCCAGGCCGCCGTCGTCCGTGACGCCGGTGTTGTATTTCACGTCGCCCGGAACGCTGCCGGAATAGCCGCCGCTGGCGCCGTTGCTCAGCAACAGATAGCAGCCTGAAGCGATCGAGGTGCCGCCTGGCAGGGTCAGGCGCGTGCCGGTGGTGCCCGTCGCGTTGGAGGCGTTGAGCTTGTAGCCGGAGATATCCAGCGCCTTGGTGCCGCTGTTGAACAACTCGACGAATTCGTCATTGCCGCCCGCGGGGCCACGAACTCGGAACTGGCTGATGCTCAAGTCGGCGGCCTGTGCCGTGGTTGCCGACAGCAGGGCCAGCAGCGCGGCCACGAGGGCGCGCCGTACGTGCGTTGGTTTCATTGACCACTCCCTTGCCTGGGTCCGGGGTGGACCCCATCGGGCGGGAAGTTAGTAAGTTATTGCGACAGTTTCGCGAAGGAATGTCGATTCTCGCGTGATTCTGCGAAGCATTTTGCGTTTTCGTGGCCGCGCAGCACCCCTTGCAGGTGCGCGCCTGAACCGGCATCGCCGCCGCGTCGCGGGACGATGCCGGTTGCCGGGGCTATCAGGCGGCTTCGGCCTTCAGCTTGCGCGGGCCCTGCAGCAGGGCCTGGCGAACATGCGATACCACCAGATCCACTTCGTCGCTGCTGACCAGGAAGTGCGGGGTGAAGCGCAACGAGTTGGTGCCGCCGTGGATCACGCCCACGCCGCGCAGGCGCATGTATTCCTCGGTGGAGTTCGCGCCGTAGCACTTGAACTCCGGCGCCAGCTCGCACGAGAACAACAGGCCGGTGCCCTGCACCTTGGTGATCAGGCCGCCCAGCTCGTTCTTCAGCGCGTTGAGCTTGTCGACGAATTCCTTGCCGCGCTCACGGATGTTGTTGCGCACGTCGTCGGTGAGCTCGTTGAGCGTGGCGAGCGCCACATCCAACGCACGCGGGTTCGCCGTCATCGTGTTGCCGTAGATGCCCTTGCGGTACAGCTCGGCGGTGCGTTCGGTCACGGCGAGCACCGACAGCGGGTACTGGCCGGCGTTGAGCGCCTTGGAGAAGGTTTCGAAATCCGGCGGCGCGAGCTTCTCGAAGCCCGGGTAGTCGGTGATCGACAGCACGCCGTGCGCACGCAAGCCCGCCTGGATGGAGTCCACCAGCAACAGCGAACCGTGCGCTTCGGTGAGCGCGCGTGCCTTCTGGTAGAACTCCGGCGTTACCGCGCGGCCCGGATCGCCTTCGCCCATCACCGGCTCGAGGAACATCGCCTCGATGAACCAGCCGTTCTTGTCGGCATCGGCGAACACGGCTTCCAGTTGCGCGATGTCGTACGGCTGCACGGTGAGCAGCGTGTCTTCGTGGCGATAGCTCGCCAGGTGCTGCGTGTAGGTCTTGCGCGTGGAATCGGAGTAGAGCGCCGGCTTGTCGGTGCGACCATGGAAGGCGCCCTTCACCGCGACGCGCTTGATGGCGCGGCCCGCGTAACGCGCACCGGCATCGGTCAGCAGCTTGGCGTTGACGTCAGCGATGCGACAGGCAAGGCCCACCGACTCGGAACCGGAATTGAGCGCCAGGTAACGCGCGTACGGATTGCCGCCGCGGTTGCGGCCGAGCTCGCGGTCCATCGCCTTGGTGAAGCGCATCTGCGAGACGCTCGGCGTCATCACGTTGGCCATCACCTGCGGACGGGCAAGCGCTGCATCGATGGCGGCATGGTTGTGGCCGAAGCCCAGCATGCCGTAGCCACCGTTGTCGTGGATCACCGCACCCTTGAAGCTGACGACCCACGGACCGCGCGCTGCCGCCGGCAGGTACGGGTTGATGGCATCGTCCGGATAGAAATTCACGAACTCCGTCTGCGACTGCGCCAACTGGTCGGCTTCGTCGAGCTTGAGGAAGTCGCCGAGTTCATTGCGCAGTTCGCGGTGACGCGCGACCGCCTCGCCGATGGCCTGCGCCAGCTCAGGATGGCTGGCCGCAAAACGCTCGATGGTGGCGTCGTCGAGACCGGTGGTCAGCGGTGCGCCGCCGAATTCGCGCAATTCGCGCAGCTGATCAATCACGCCCATGGGTTCCTCCTTCAAGGTCGACTTGCCTACCGTCCCGAAGGCAGGCGCATCGACGCGTCTACGATTGTCATGGTGTGGAGACGCCAGGTCGTTCCGCGTCTCCGCTGGCTCTGTGGCCATGTCGCACTGCGATCCATCACGGATGTGGCAGCGCAACGTCCGTCTGAGCATAACTCGGCGTAGTCGCCGCCGTAACCCCGGGTGACGCTTGTCACCTGCGCTGCCTGACGGGGGCAACTGCTGGCAAACCCTTGCGCTGCCTAGCATGGCAGGCAGGGAGGAGGAGCCATGGAAAAACACGCAGCCGTCGTTGCCAGCTTGTCTGGCGCCGTCAAACATTACGGCGCTTTAACAGCGCTGGATGGTCTTGACCTCATGTTGCACCGCGGCGAATTGCTCGCCTTGCTCGGTCCCAACGGCGCGGGCAAAAGCACGGCGATCAGCCTGTTGCTGGGGCTGGCGCGGGCCGATGCCGGACGGGTGGAACTGTTCGGCCGACATCCGCAGGAGATCGATGCGCGTCGGCGCATCGGTGTAATGCTGCAATCGGCTTCGTTGCCGCCAACCTTGCGTGTGTCTGAATTGTTGCGGCTCACCATGAGCTACTACCCGTCGCCACGCCTGCTGGAGGAAACCGCGCAGCTCGCGGGTATCGCCGACCTGCTGTCGCGTCGCTATGGCGCGTTGTCGGGCGGGCAGCAGCGTCGCGTGCAGTTCGCGTTGGCGCTGTGTGGCCGACCGGAGTTGCTGTTTCTGGACGAACCCACCGTCGGCATGGACATCGATGCGCGACAGAAGCTGTGGGTGGCGATACGACGATTGGTGACCGAGGGTTGCGCGGTCGTGCTCACCACGCACTACCTGGAGGAAGCCGAAGCGCTTGCCCAGCGCGTGGTGGTGCTCGCCAAGGGGCGCGTGTTGAGCGAGGGCAGCGTCGATGCGTTGCGCTCGCGCGTGGCCATGACGCGTATCCGCTGCGTCAGCGATCTGGATGCGGTCGCCCTGTCGCAATGGCAGCACGTATCGCATGCGGAGCGCGATGGCGTACATCTCCACGTGCATACCGATGCGCCGGAGAACGTGCTTCGCCGCATGCTCGATGCCGATCCCGCGCTGACTGAACTCGAGGTACGCCGTGCGGGACTGGCCGAGGCGTTCACCGAACTGACCCGCGATGCCGATGTGGACAAGGAGGCTGCGTGATGAACGTGACCGCGATCGACACCTTGCCGTCGCCAGGCATGACGCCGCGTCGCGTGATCGGCGCCTATCTTGCCGAAGCACGCACCGAATGCCTGCGCTACTTCCGCGCGCCCAGCTTCCTGCTGCCAGTGACCTTGTTCCCCACCCTGTTCTATCTGCTGTTCGGCGTTGTGATGAACCACAACGCCGATGCGAACACCGCGCGTTACCTGCTGGCCAGCTACGGTGTATTCGGCGTGATGAGTCCCGGGCTGTTCGGCTTCGGCGTCTCGCTGGCGATGGAGCGCGAGAACGGCCTGCTTACGTTCAAGCGTGCCTTGCCGATGCCGTCCGGTGCCTACCTGCTGGGAAAGATGGTGATGGCCATGTTCGCGGCCGGCGTGGTCATCGTGTTGCTGCTGGCCTTGGCCGCAGGACTCGCGCACGTGCAGCTCTCGGTGACGCAGGCCGTGTCGCTGCTCGTGACCGGCATGCTTGGCGTGCTGCCGTTCTGCGCGATGGGCATGCTCGTGGGCACGCTGGTGAAAGGGCAGGGTGCTCCGGGGGTGATCAACATCATCTACCTGCCCATGTCCTTCCTGTCGGGCCTGTGGATTCCGCTGCCCATGCTGCCGTCGGCATTGCAGCGGATCGCACCCCTCTGGCCGAGCGCACACTTGCAGCAACTGGCGCTGGATGCGCTGGGTCTCGGGCATGCCAGTCCGTGGCCGCATGTGGCGGTACTGCTGGCCTACACGGTGGTGTTCTTCCTGCTGGCGGCACGCCGCCTGCAACGCATGGGTTGAAGTAGCATGCACGATGGACAGCCTGATCATGGGGAGATGGGCACGGTGCGTCAGTGGCTACGAGCATGGTTCACCCCGGCCCCGGATTCCCTGGTGGCCATCAGCATCCAGAAGGGCAAGTCGCCCTGGGTGGATGCCATCCACCTGCTGTGGTCGGTCTGGGTGTTCGTCATTCCGGCATTCAACAAGTACACGTGGTCGTGGGCGCTGCTCACGCTGGTCACCTATCCGCTCTTCCTGCTGCTGTACGCGAAGTGCTGCCTCAGCTCGCGCCACCATTCGCACTATTACGCCATGGGTCTGGTGCTCATGTCGCTGGCGCTCCTGCCTTTCTACCCCAGCGGTCTGACCTATTTCGTGTACGGCACGATCATGTTGCGCAGCTGCCGGATGGAGCTGAGCCGCTACATGGCCTTGCTGGTGCTGCTGAACATCGTTCTCCTTACGGAAGTGATGTTGCTGCACTATGTGTGGCAAGCGGTGATCTGGATACCCGTGACGTCGATCATCATCGGCCTGGTCGTCCACGCCGAGCGCCTGAGCGACGAGAAGGAAGCCGAGCTTCGCCTTTCGCATGACGAGGTGCGCCGCCTCGCCGCGCTGGCCGAACGCGAGCGCATCGGGCGCGATCTGCACGACCTACTGGGCCACACCTTGTCGCTGATCACGCTGAAGCTGGAGCTGTCGCGCAAGCTGTTCGACCGCGACAGTGAAGCAGCGAAGCGCGAACTGACCGAAGCGGAACGAGTGGCCCGCCATGCACTGTCGGAAGTGCGCTCCGCCGTCTCCAATATTCGCGCCACCGATCTGGCCGCGGAACTTGCCGCCGCGCGCCTGATGCTGGAATCGTCGGCGGTGTCGTTCGAATGCGGGGAGCTGCCGCCTTCGTTGCCGATCGAAGTGGAGCGCGGCCTGGCACTGGTGTTGCGCGAGGCGGTCACCAACATCGCGCGGCACGCGCGGGCCAACCGCGCCATGGTGACCGTGACCATGTCGAGCCAGGTGCTTCGCTTGTGCATCGAAGACGACGGACGCGGCGGCATCGAGGCGCACGGCAATGGCTTGAAGGGCATGCGTGAGCGCGTATGCGCCCTTGGCGGCACGCTCGAGGTGATATCGCCGCCGGGACGGGGTACGCGCCTGGAGATCACCGTGCCCTTGCGCCCGCGGCCCCTGCCGCGCGAACGGACGCCGGAACCTGATGCACCGGGCACCCATGCGACGGACTGGACGCCGCAGGAGCGCCACGCGACATGAGCTCCTGGCTCAAGCCTCATCCCGACTCCCTGCTGGGCAAGCTAGGCTCGCCGAGTTACCTGCGCTGGGAGGCCGTGGCGAACCTGGTGTGGATGGCCGCTTTGTTCATTGGCCCGATCGTCGATGCCACGTCGAGCTGGACGCGCTGGCTGTTGCCGACGCTCATCTCAGCGCCGCTCTATCTGTATTTCCACTTCAAGGTGTACACCGGTCCCTATCGCCAGCTGCCGTGGTACGCGGCGGCCATGGCGATCACCGGGTTGGTCGTATGGCCATTCAATGGCGTGGCCCTGGGCTACGCGATGTCGGCCGCGATGTGCCTGGCTTACCTGCCGTCATTGCGGCAGTGGCTGTCGGCGCTGCTCATCCTGGCCATTCCAACGGCCATCGTGGCTCAGCTGCGACACGTCTCGCCGTGGATCATGCTGCTGGTGGGCTTTGTATCGGTGATGTCCGGCTTCGGGCATTTCCTGCGCATGAACAACCATCGCAAGGACGCCGCGCTGCGTCTTTCGCAGGAAGAAGTGCGGCGGCTTGCGACACTGGCCGAGCGCGAGCGCATCGGACGCGACCTGCACGATCTGCTCGGTCATACGTTGTCGCTGGTGGCGATCAAATCGGAGCTGGCGCGCAAGCTGGCACTGATCGATTCCGAGCGCGCCCAGCGGGAAATGGAAGAAGTGGAGCGCGTTGCACGCCACGCGCTGGCCGAGGTGCGCGCGGCGGTCACCGGCATGCGGCGTGGCGATCTCGCGGCGGAGCTGGTTGCCGCGCGCCTCATGCTCGAAGCGTCGGGCGTTGGTTTCAGTGGCGCCCTGCCGGAAGGCGTGTGCCTTCCCACCCAGGTCGAAGCACCGTTGGCGCTGGTGCTGCGCGAGGCGGTGACGAACATCCATCGCCATGCGAAAGCGCAGTCGGCGAAGGTCGACTTCATCGCCGACAAGGGGCATTTCCAGATGCAGGTCAGTGACGACGGATGCGGCGGCCTGAGTGCCCACGGCAACGGCGTCAGCGGCATGCGCGAACGCATTCGCGCGTTGGGCGGCTGCCTGCAGATCGATTCTCCGCCGAAGCGCGGCACCGTGCTGACGATACGTGTTCCCCTGAAGCAGGGCATGGTTTCGGGCGACGCACCGGATGCGTCGTCCCTGAAGTTGAACAACAGGAGTGCTGCATGATTCGTGTATTGCTGGCCGAAGACCAGGCGATGGTGCGCGGTGCGCTATCCGCGCTGCTCAATCTCGAAAGCGACATCGAGGTGCTTGGTTCCGCGGCCGACGGCGAGGCGGCTTGGCGCGAGCTGCAACGGCTGAAGCCTGACGTGTTGGTCACCGACATCGAAATGCCGGGGCTCACCGGGTTGGAACTCGCCCAGCGCATTCAGCGCCATGAGCTGCCGATGAAGGTGATCATCGTGACCACCTTCGCACGGCCGGGCTTCCTGCGCCGCGCGCTGGATGCCGGCGTGTCCGGCTATCTGCTGAAGGATGCGCCGGCGGAGAACCTCGCCGAAGCCTTGCGCATGGTGCATCGTGGTGGGCGTGCCATCGATCCGCAGCTTGCGCTGGAGGCATGGTCGGAAGCGGACCCATTGAACGATCGCGAGCGGCAGGTACTGCGCCTGGCGGGCGAAGGACAATCCGCCAACGACATTGCCACCCAGCTCAACCTGTCGCATGGCACTGTGCGCAATTACCTGTCCGAGGCGATCGGCAAGCTGGGCGCCGCCAATCGCATCGAGGCCTATCGGCTCGCCCGTCAGAAGGGTTGGTTGTAGCCAGCGTTCGCGCGTTCGGGTGCAATAGCGCCCGGAATGTTTGCGCGAGTGCCGCCTTGATCCCCACGTTGTCCCGCTGGATGGCCCGGTTTGCGTGGCTGCTGATCGCCGCCGCGATGATGGCCTGCGCCAGCAAGGCGACGCCGCTGTCCAACGATGCGTATGTCTGGCAACGGCAGTGGACGCCTTCGCTGGTTCGCGCACTGGCGGACGACGGGCAATCCGTGCGCGCCTGGCGTGTGCTGGCCGGGGAGATGGACGTGCATGGGCAATGGCGCGTGTTCACGCCGGACGGGCAGGCGCTGGCGGCCAGCGGCAAGCCGGTCATCGCCGTGTTGCGCATCGAAGGCCAGTTGCAGCGGTGGGATGAGGCCGCGCTGCTGGCAGACGTGCGGGGCGTGCTCGCCACATGGCGGCAGCAAAACCTCAGGTTCGCCGGGGTGGAAATCGACCACGATTGCGCCACGTCGCGTTTACCCGCCTACGCGCATTTTCTTCAGGCGCTGCGTCCGTCGCTGTTGCCGGATGAGCGACTTTCGGTCACGGCACTGCCGACTTGGCTGGGCAGCCCGGATCTCGACCATCTGCTTGCACAGGCCGACGAAGCCGTGCTGCAGGTGCATGCCGTGCAATCGCCGCGCGCCGGCCTGTTCAATCCAGACCAGGCACGTTTGTGGCTGACCGCATTCGCCGGTCATACCCACAAGCCGTGGCGTGTGGCCTTGCCCGCTTACGGTACGCGCGTGAACTGGGATGAGCAGGGGCGTGTGGCTTCCATCGAAAGCGAGCGCCCCACGCTGGTGGGGCTGGAGGGTTCCAGCGAGCTTTTCGCCGATCCACGGACCATGCAGCATGTCGTGGCCTCACTGGAGCAGGACACGCCGCGTGGATTGGTCGGCATCGTGTGGTTCCGGCTGCCGACAGGTGGTGATGCGCGGGCGTGGAGCGAGGCAAGCTGGCGCGCCGTGCTCGGGCGCACGCCGCTGCAGGCGTCGCTCGCGGCGGTCGCCAGCGGCACGGATGATCCGCATCGCTACGATGTGCGGCTGGTCAACGATGGCGATGCCGACCTTCCATTGCCACCGCTGATTCGTATCGACGGTGCCTGCATGGCCGCCGATGGCATCCATGGTTATGGGCTCCAGCGCGGGGAGCGCGGGCTTTACCTGCAACGTGCGCGTGTGGGTGTACTTCGCGCGGGCCGGGAGCAAGTCGTGGGATGGCTGCGCTGCGCTACGGCGCCGACGCTGCGCATCGAATCCTGACCGCTACAGGCGCAGGCTTTCCGCCATAATTGCGCGACCGGGGCGTGGAATGCCCTTACATCAGGTGAAACCATGTTGAAGCGCCAATGGATCGTCGCTGCGGTGGTGGCCGGCCTCGCTGGCGCCGTTGCCTGGGCCTGTGGCCCCATGTTCCCCAACCAATTGCTCGACCAGCGCAGTGCCACGCTGAAGTCGGTGCCGCAGAACAGCTTTGCGTTCGAGGCACAGCACCTGCTGCCAGCGACGGATACGTTGGTCGCCGACGAGCCGCCGCCCTATGGTGGCGACGACAAGAAGGGTGACGACGCCGAAGCCAAGTCGCTGGGCGTGTCGGTGGCGCAGTTGGCTCGGATCAAGGCGCTGCGCGAACTTCATACCGGTGACGAGGCGTTCGATCAGGGCAAGGACCTGCCCACCGACTTGCGTGCCTACGTGGCGGGTGCGATCGACTTCACCCGGGATCTGCAGGACGAAGCCGCTGCCCGCTTCGAGCAAGTGCTGGCCTTGCCGCCGGATCAGGCGAAGCTGCGCTCGGTCTGGGCCGCTTACATGCTGGGCCGTATCCATGCGGCCAAGGCCAATGACGCGGCATCCCATGCCACCGTGTTCCAGCACGAGCGTGCGGCTGCCGCCAAGGCCTTCGAGCTTGCGCGCACCCGCGCGGTGGATGGCGCGTCCGACACGCAAGGGCTGGCCGTTGCCAGTTTTGGCGAGGAAGCGCGGCTCTATCTCTACGACGATGGCGGGCAGTACAGCTGGGGTGATCTCCACGGCGTGGCCGCGCAGGACGTCGTCGATGGCGCCGATGGCGATAACGCGGAGAAGGGCGACGCCAAGCCCAAAAACACCGCGACCCATGGCGACCACGGCCTGCCGGCGGACGACCTCAAGAAGGCGATCACGCTTTACGCGGCGCAGGCGGGACATCGTTCCGACAGCGCAGTGAATTCGCTGGAGGCCGTGGCCGACTTCACCCTGCGCGATCCGCGGCTTGTCGATGCCTTGATCGACAACCCCGTGCCGCAGCGCCTGCTGGTGGCCTATGCGCTGGCGCGCATGGGTGGTGAAGGGGACGACACGACGGCGAACGCGGGCAAGCCCACGACCGACCCGCGCATCACCGTGCTCGTCCAAGCCATCGAAAAGCGCGGTCTGGACAAGGTCGCCGGCGCCGATCGCCTGGCATCGCTTGCCTACCAGGCGGGCAACTACGAGTTGGCGGCGAAGCTGGTCGACCGATCCTCCGGCCCGCTGGCCGAATGGGTGCGCGCCAAGCTGGCGCTGCAGAAGGGCGACATGGCGGCGGCGACAGCGGCCTATGCCGCGGCGGCCAAGGCTTTCCCCAAGGTGGGCGACGCACAGGCGGCGATCGAGCCGTCCAATGTCCACCTGATTTCAGGCGAGCAGGGTGTGCTCGCCCTGGCGCGCGGTGAATACGTCGAGGCGATGGGTCATCTGTACGACGCTGCATCGGCCGTCGGCGGCGATGGCAACGAGTACGAGGATGATGGCGACGCCGTGGGCATGGGCTACGGCAACGATGCCTCCTATGTCGCCGAGCGCGTGTTGACCGTCGACGAACTCAAGAGCTTCGTCGATGCACGCGCGCCCGAGTCGCCCATTCCTCCCAAGGACAATCACGCCGAGAGTTATTTCCGCACCGTGCTTCCGCTGGCGGACAACCTGCGCTGGCTGTTGGCGCGCCGCCTGATGCGCGCGGGCCGTTACGACGAGGCGCTGGCGTACTTCCCCAAGGATGACGATCCGCGTATCGGCACCACCGATGACAACGGCAAGACCGCGCCAGCCAAGCTGCGCAGCAAGGCACGCGCCTATGCGGACGCCCTGCACGACAGCAAGCGCGCGTGGACCGACATCGGCAAGGCCGAAGGCTTGTACGCCGCAGCGGTGATCGCGCGCGAGGACGGCATGGACATCCTGGGCTACGAGCAAAGCCCGGACTTCAACGACAACGGCGGCATGTTCCAGGGCGGCAGCGGGCAGACGCCCGAATCGCTGAAGCAGGCCTACGTGACCGATGGCGAGCGCCAGCGTTACGCCGAGAGCGTGGCCAAGCCGGATTACCGCTACCACTACCGCTACATCGCCACCGATGAGGCCTCGCAGGCGGCGGACCTGTTGCCGCCGCGCTCACAGGCGTTCGCCGCGGTGCTGTGCAAGGCCACGGGCTGGATGATGGAAGGGCCGCCCGATTACAACGACCACTATCAGTACTACGGCGATCCCAAGCCCAGCGAGCCGTCCAGGCGCGATGCCAGCGTCGCCGCGCTTTACCAACGTTACGTAAAGCAAGGCCCGTATGTGACCTGGGCGGCCAATTTTGGCCGCGACTGCGAAGAGCCGGACTTCACCCGCGCCCGCGCGCTGAAGCGCTCCCAGCAATTGGCGGGAGTGAAGCATGCAGTGCGTCACGCGTGGCCGCTGACGCTGGGCGTGGTTCTCCTGCTGGCTGGACTGGTGGCATGGGGCGTGCGGCGCAGGCGGCGCAAGGCTGCCTGAGGCGAGGCGGGGTTTTGCGCGATAATGGCCCATTCGACGCAAGAACCCCGCCGTGAAGAAGACCGATTTCGATTTTGAGTTGCCGCCCGAGCTGATTGCCCAGGCCCCGCTGGCCGAACGTTCGGCCAGCCGCATGCTGGTGCTCGACGTGGAGGCGCAGGCGCGCCAGGACCGCATGTTCCGCGACCTGCCGGAGTTCCTGCGCGAAGGCGACCTGCTGGTGTTCAACGACACCCGCGTGTTGCCGGCGCGCCTGTATGGCCGCAAGGACACCGGCGGGCAGGTGGAGATCCTGATCGAGCGCGTCACCGGTGCACACGAGGCCACCGTGCAGCTCGGCGTGAGCAAGAAGCCGAAGGAGGGCGGGCGCATCGAGCTGGCCGACGGCAGCCATGCCGTGGTGCTGGGGCGTGACGAGTCGTTTTTCCGCCTGCGCTTCGAGTCGCCCGATCCGTTGGAGCGGTTGCTGCTGCGTCTGGGTGAAATGCCCTTGCCGCCGTACATCGAGCGCCATGCGGACGCCAGCGACTTGGAACGCTACCAGACCGTCTTTGCACGCGAGCCCGGCGCGGTGGCCGCTCCCACGGCCGGTCTGCATTTCGACGAAGCCACGCTGGCAAACCTGCGCGAGCGCGGCATCCAGTTCGGCTACGTGACCCTGCATGTGGGCGCCGGCACGTTCCAGCCCGTGCGTGCGGACGACCTCAAGGACCACCAGATGCACCGCGAGTGGCTCAACGTGGGTGCGAGCCTGGTGGAGCAGATCCGCCGCACGCGCGCTGCGGGCGGTCGCGTCATCGCGGTGGGCACCACCGTGGTGCGCGCGCTGGAAAGCGCCGTGCGGCAGGGCGAGCTGCAGCCGTTCGCGGGTGAAACGCAGATCTTCATCTTCCCCGGCTACAGGTTCTCCAGCATCGATGGCCTGCTGACCAACTTCCACCTGCCGCAATCGACCCTGCTGATGCTGGTGTCCGCGCTGGCGGGACGCGACTTCATGCTGGCCTCGTACCGTCACGCGGTGGAGCAGAAGTACCGCTTCTTCTCGTACGGCGACTCGATGCTGATCCTGCCGCTGGGCAGCTCTTGAGTATCCTCACCCGCGTGCCCCGAAGGGGAGCGGGAGAGCGCAATGAGGCTCCTTGAAGCAGGAAGTTGCCGGACAGGCGATAATTCCCCCATGACTTCCCTGACTTTCGAACTCCAGGCCACCGACGGCGCGGCCCGTCGCGGCCGCCTCACGTTTGACCGCGGCACGGTGGAAACACCGGCCTTCATGCCGGTTGGCACCTATGGATCGGTGAAGGCGATGACTCCGCGGGACATCCGCGAGATCGGCGCCGAGATCATCCTGGGCAACACCTTCCACCTGTTCCTGCGCCCCGGCCTCGAGGTGATCGAGCAGTTCGGCGGCCTGCACAAGTTCATCGGATGGGACAAGCCCATCCTTACCGACTCGGGCGGCTTCCAGGTGTTCTCGCTGGCACACAAGCGCAAGATCACCGAAGAAGGCGTGGCCTTCGCCTCGCCGGTCGACGGCTCCAAGGTGTTCCTGTCGCCGGAAGAATCGATGCGCATCCAGAAGGTGCTCGATTCCGACATCGCGATGATCTTCGACGAGTGCACGCCGTATCCCGCCACGGAAAAGGTGGCGTCCACCTCGATGGAACTCAGCCTGCGTTGGGCCGAGCGTTCGCGCCGTGCCTTCAACGACTTGAAGAATCCCAACGCGCTGTTCGGCATCGTGCAGGGCAGTGTTTACGAGAATCTGCGTCGCCGTTCGGCCGAAGGGCTGGTGAATATCGGTTTCGACGGATACGCCGTCGGCGGTCTCGCCGTGGGCGAGCCGGAAGCCGAGCGCAACCACACGCTGGATTTCACCGTGCCCCTGCTGCCGGCCGACAAGCCGCGCTACCTGATGGGCGTGGGCCGCCCGGAAGACATCGTGGAAGCGGTGCGCCGCGGTATCGACATGTTCGATTGCGTCATGCCCACGCGCAATGCACGCAACGGCTTCCTGTTCACCGCCGAGGGCACGGTGCGCATCCGCAACGCCAAGTTCGCGCTGGATACCCGCGTGATCGAGGAAGGCTGCGACTGCTACGCCTGCAGCAACGGTTTCAGCCGCGCCTACCTGCGTCACCTGGATCGCTGCAACGAGATCCTCGGCAGCCAGCTCGCCACCATGCACAACCTGCGTCATTACCAGCGGTTGATGGCCGGCCTGCGCGACGCGATTGCCGCAGGGAAGCTGGACGACTTCGTGGCTGAGTTCTATGCCCGGCGACAGGGCGGGGTAGTGGCCTGACGACGGCCGCAACTTCCGCCATCACTGCGCGCTACATAAGCACCGTCATTCCTGCCTTCGCAGGAATGACGAGGAGGTGGTGTTTCGGGGGAACCTTCGGCAACCCACCTGGTCCAGCCCCTTGGAAACCGTCCATCCCGCCGCCAAAACCCTCGACGGGTGGGCCTTGCGACGCATGCAGGGTCCGGGGGCGCGTGGCATAATCCACGATCTTTTATCAGGTGTTGCCAGAAATGTCTGTCAATACCGCTACTTGCGAGACAAGCTGATGAATCTTCCGATGTCGTTCGTGATGGCCCAGGCCGCTCCCGCAGCCGGCCCTCAGGGCAATCCGTTGTTTGGCCTGGCCCTGCCGATCCTGCTGCTGGTGGTCATGTTCTTCGTCATGATCCGCCCGCAGATGAAGCGCCAGAAGGAGCATCGTGCGATGGTCTCCGCCTTGGCCAAGGGCGACGAAGTGGTCACGAACGGCGGCATTGCCGGCCGCGTGGACGATATTGGTGAGAGCTTCATCACGGTCGAGATTGCGCCGAACGTGAAGATCAAGCTGCAGAAGGGCGCCGTGCAGCAGGTCCTGCCCAAGGGCACGCTGAAGTCGTCTTGACGACTTGCCGGGGTGGAGGGGCCCCGGTCCACACGATGCATTGCTCGCCGCGGCCCGCCTCATGCCGTGGCTTTTTGACGGATTCAAGGCATGAGTGATTTTCCACGCTGGAAATATGCGCTGGTCGCCATCGTATTGGCGCTCGGCATTGTCTATGCGTTGCCCAATGTGTTCCTGCCGGTACCTGCCGTGCAGATCACGGCCAACCACAATGGTACGGTCGACCAGGCGTTCGAGCAGAAAGTGATCGACGCGCTGAAGAAGGCGAACATCGCCAGCACGGGTGTCGAACTCAACAACGATCACCTGCTCGCCAGCTTCGCCAATGCCGATGTGCAGAAGAGCGCGTCCGACGCGATCAAGGCGGCGGTGGGTGACGACTACACCGTTGCGTTCAATCTCAAGTCCACGGTGCCTCGCTGGCTGACCGTCATTGGCGCGAGGTCGATGCCACTGGGTCTGGACCTGCAGGGTGGCGTGCACTTCCTCATGCAGGTCGATCAGGACGACGTGATCGACAAGCAGGAAACGCGCTATGCGGACGACATCCGCAATCTGCTGCGTGAAAAGAACATCCGTTACGAGTCGGTGGTGCGCAACACGCAGCGCGGGCAGGGCGTGTCGGTGGTGCTGAAGTCCGCCGAGGATCGCACGGCGGCCGCCAACGCCATCGCCGCCGACTATCCCGATCTTGCCATCGCGGACGCAACCGCGACGGGTGACCGCTTCCCGCTCAATGCGGTGGTTCGCCCTGACAAGCTGAGGGAGTTGTCGCTCAACACCATTCGCCAGAACCTGGGCACGCTGCGTAACCGTATCAACGCGCTGGGCGTTTCCGAGCCGATCATCCAGCAACAGGGCGACAGCCGCATCGTGGTCGAGTTGGCCGGCGTGCAGGACACGGCCGAGGCCAAGAAGCTGATCGGTGCCACCGCAACGCTGGAATATCGTGGAGAAGGCGGTAGCCAGATGGACGCGGCCGAAGCGGCGCGTACTGGCAATGTGCCACCGAATGCTCGCTTGTACTACGAGCGTGGGACGCATCGCCCGATCCTGCTGAGCAAGCAGATCATCGTGACGGGTGACCAGCTGGCTAACGCCAACAGCACGACGGACCAGCAATCGGGTCGGCCGGCGGTGTCGATCGAGCTGAATTCAGCGGGCGCCAAGCGCATGCTTGATTTCACGACCAGTAACGTCGGCAAGTACATGGGCGTGGTCTACGTGGAGCGCGTGGTCGACAGCAAGATGGTCGATGGCAAGGAAGTGCGTACGCCAAGGGTCACTGAAGACGTGATCAGCTATGCGCAGATCCAGGGCGTATTCGGCAAGCAGTTCCAGACCACCGGCATGAGCAGCCCCAAAGAGGCTTCGGATCTCGCGCTGTTGCTCAGGGGCGGTTCGCTGGCGGCTCCGGTCGACATCGTCGAAGAGCGCGTGATCGGTCCCAGCCTTGGCCAGGACAACATCGCCAAGGGCCTGCGTGCCGTGACCCTGGGCCTCGCCCTGGTGCTGCTTGCCGCTGCGCTCTACTACAAGCTCTTCGGTCTCGTCGCCGACGTGGCGCTGTTCTTCAACCTGGTGATCCTGATTGCCGTGATGTCGGCTGTGGGCGTGACGCTCACCATGCCTGGCATTGCCGGTATCGTGCTGACGCTGGGTATGGCGATCGACGCGAACGTGCTGATCTGCGAACGCATACGTGAAGAGTTGCGCAACGGCTCCTCGCCGCATGCGGCGATCCGCGCCGGTTACGACAAGGCGTGGGCCACCATTCTCGATGCCAACGTCACCCACCTGATCGCCGCGCTGGCGCTGACCACGATGGGCTCGGGCCCGATCAAGGGCTTCGGCGTCACGCTGCTCATCGGTATCCTCACCTCGATGTTCACCTCGGTCACCGTGACGCACGCGATCACCGCGCTGATCCACGGCCATCGCAAGCTCAAGACGTTGTCGGTCTGAAGAGGAACTATCAATCATGGAAATCTTCAACCACAACGCCAATGTGAACTTCCTCGGCATGAGGAAGTTCAGCGTGGGCATCGCCATCCTGCTGATGATCGCCTCGATCACGCTGATCGCGGTGAAAGGCCTCAACTACGGCCTGGACTTCACCGGCGGTGTGTCGCTGGTGATGGACTACGATCAGCCGATACAGATCGGCGAAGTCCGTGACGCCCTGGAGAAGGGCGGCATGGAGCACGCGCTGGTGCAGAGCCTGGGCGGTACCAAGGAAGTGTCCATCCGCCTGCAGCCGAAGGACGACCCGAACTCGGGCGTGGTCGATGGCGGCAAGGTGAATCTGGACAAGATCGCCACCGACGTCACCAAGGCGCTGCAGGCCACCCGCCCCGACGCCAAGCTCAAGAGCCGCGACTACGTCGGCTCTGCCGTGGGCGAAGAGCTGCGTAGCGACGGCATTCTCGCGGCTATCGTGGTGATCGTGGGCATTGGCCTGTACCTCGGTATCCGCTTCGAATGGCGTTTTGCGGTGGCGGCCATTGCCACTGAGGCACATGACGCCTTGATCACGGTGGGTATCTTCGCGCTCATGCAGCGCGAGTTCGACCTCACCGTGTTGGCGTCGGTGCTGGCAGTGATCGGCTACTCCATCAACGACAAGGTGGTGGTGTTCGACCGTGTGCGCGAACTGTTCCGCCTGGCCCGCAAGGCCGAGCCGGAAGAGATCCTCAACCGTTCGATCAACAACACGCTGTCGCGAACCATCATCACCGCACTGTTCACCGCGATCACCATGGCCGCGCTGTACTTCTTCGGCGGTCCGGCGGTGCACGGCTTCGCCATCACCATGCTGATCGGCATCCTGGTGGGTACGCTCTCCTCGATCTTCGTGGCGAGCCCGATCCTGCTGTGGCTGGGCGTGTCCAAGCAGGACCTGATGCCCAAGACCAAGGAAAACCCGGAGCTGGCGCGCCGCCCGTAAGCGGTTCGTCGCTTTGCTGGAAAAAGAGAGGCCCGGGATTCCCGGGCCTTTCTTTTTGCCGTTCCCGGACGTGGATGGTTGTCTGCGTGCGGGCAGAGTTTCACGGGCTCCGAGGCCGGATGCGTTCATGTCTTGGCAAGCAGGAACCGGCTGATCCGGCGGCGCAGCTCCAGGTCGTCGACGTGCCTGGCCTCGTCATCCGCTTCTATCGCGTACGCGCGCGCAACGTCGTCTGCACCAATGTTTCTGTGTCGTTCGGCCAGTGCGAACCTGATCGACACGCGATAGAGTAGCGCTTCATCGCCCGTGGCTCCGCTCAGCGCGCGACGATAGAGCGGTATGGCGGCGCGGTCGTCGATCGTGAAGTCCGCAAGGCTTTCCCACAGGAACGGATGGTCGTAGCCATCAAGACGTTGAGCCTCGCAGTAGTCCTTCAAGGCGTTGTAGTTGACCGCATACCGGTCAGGCTGATCCTCCCTGGCAAGCAGGGAGGCGAATTCCATCACGCGGTCCCACACCTCTGGCTTGAGCTCCATCAGGCCGGCTCAACGGATTCATTCGTCCGCGAAACTTCCCCTGCGGGTGCTTCCGGCGCATGCGCCGGCTGCAGCACGTGATGCGCCAACCCATGGAGATCCAGCTGATCGACCGGGATAGGGCGATAGTCCGGGCCAAACGCCACCTCGCCGAACTTCCATCCGGACGGACGGCGCACCGCGCCCCAGAAGCGCTTGGCGGCGTTCCAGTGCAGGCCGATGAGGCCGTGGTTGTTGTCGTCGTCCACCATCGGGTCGCCCACGCCAGTGGGGCGCGGCGGCTCGTTGTACAGCGAGGTGCCGAAGATCACATCCCAGATGGAGAACACCTGGCCGAAGTTGCAGTTGTGCAGGTTCGGGCGGGTGGGATCGACCAGCATGTGGTGCAGGCGATGGAACTTCGGCGAGACGAACACGCGGTTGAACACCGGGCCGAAGGCGATACGCACGTTGGCGTGCGAGAAGTTCTGCACCAGTTCGCCCATCAACACCAGCCATGCGAACTGCTCCGGCTCCACGCCCATCACGATGCCCACGCAGGCGAGGATCATCGACTGGATGAAGCCATCGATAAGGCTGCCGCGGTCGTTCGTCCAGCAGCTCATCTGGCGCGTGCTGTGATGCATGCTGTGCAGCGCCCACCACCAAGGCAGCGCGTGCTGCAGGCGGTGCATCCAGTAGTAAACAAGGTCGTACAGCACGTAGTAGCAGCCGAACAGCAGCCACGGATGCTGCTTCAGCCACGGCACCCAGTGCGTGATGGCCAGCGGCGAGACGCTGGCATCGCTGGGGCCGGTGTCCGGTCCGCCGAAATAATTGGCGACAGGCGTGAGGATGAGATAGCTGAAGATGGGAAAGATGCCCACCAGCATCATCACTGTGTACTGGAAGTCCACCTTGGTGAGCTTGCGGTCTTCCCACTTCTCCGCCGGCACGATGCTCTCCAGCGGGCGGAAGATCAGGCCAATCACGCACAACTGGAATGCGGCGATGAGCAGCGAGCCGGAGATGTCGTTCGGGTTGCCTGCAAGGCCTTCCAGATGCAGGAACTGCAATACCGGCAGCACGCCATGGCTGGCGAACCAGCTGACCAGTTGGGACCACAGTTCGGACATCATCGACACCTTGCAAGGAAACGTGCGCGGTCCTGCAAGTGAGGGGGAGGCGCGGAGCGCTCTACAGAACCGGGCGGTTTAGGATACCGCCGGCGTGCGGCGGCATCCAATCCGGCAGGATTTTGCGGCAGGCCACCTTTCAGCCGGCTGCCTGTGGCCCTGGCTAAAGCGCGCAATCCCGCAGCTCGTCATTCCGGCCTGCGCCGGAATGACGGTGAGGGAAATCAGCACCCGGACTGGATCCGGAGCAGGTGATTAGCGACGTAGACGTTCGTCGAGCTCGCGCAGACGTTCCGGCGTGCCTACGTCGGTCCATGCGCCGCGGTAGTAGCTGCCGCCGAGCTGGTGGCTGGCGATGGCCCGCTCCAGCAACGGCCTCAGCTTGAAGCGTGGCGGTTTTTGCTGGGCACCGGCTTCGTGAACGACCTCGTGCCATCCATCGAGCAGCTCGCGCCGAAACACGCCGATACCGCTATACGTGAGACGTGGGGAGCCGCCGTCGTGAATCAGCCCCTCTGCATCAAGGCTGAAATCACCATCGGGGTGATGCGGTGGGTTGTCCACCAGCAACAGGTGCCCTGTGCCGCGCGGCTCGGGGGGCAGGGCGGCGAAATCGGCATCGGTCCACACGTCGCCGCTGATCACGATGAACGGCTCGGGTCCGAGCAGGTCCAGTGCGTTGAGCATGCCGCCACCGGTTTCGAGCGGGGCAGGGCCCTCGTACGCGTAGCGGATGCGCAGCCCCCAGCGCGAACCGTCACCGAGCGCCCCGGGGAACTGGTCGGCCAAGTGCGAGGTGTTGATCACCACATAACGCACGTCGATGGCGGCGAGCTTTTCCAAATGCCATTCGATCAGCGGTTTGCCGCCGACGTTGAGCAGGGGCTTGGGCGTGTGGTTGGTCAGCGGGCGCATGCGCTCGCCAAGACCCGCGGCGAAGATCAGTGCGTGACGCATGGTGTTCCCTCGCCGTGCGCTACCTTGCTCGTCATCCCGGCGAAGGCCGGGATCCAGAGCCTTGCGCTTGGTGTGGGCCAGAGGCGCTGGATGACCAGCCATTCGGCTGTTGATGAAGCGCTTCCGGCCTTCGCCGGAATGACGGAAGATGGCCGCGACCTCATGCTGCGACCACCTTCGTCAAATCCCGCCCCTCCGCATGCTGCTTCAGCAATGCCACGAAATCGGCGAGCTCGGGGTAGCGTTCCGCCACGGACACCACGTAGTGATACACGCGCGGCACGTCGGCGAGATAACCGGGCTTTCCATCGCGATACCACAGCCGATAGAACTGACCGAGCACACGCACATGGCGATGCAGGCCGGTCAGATCGAACCAGCGCAGGAAGCGCTCGCGCCTGATTTTCTCGTCGATCACGCCGGCCTTGAGCAGGCGGTGGCGATAGGACTCCACCCATCCCTCGACACGCTCACGCGGCCACACGATGTAGGCATCGCGCAGCAGCGAGGCGAGGTCATAGGTGATCGGGCCGGACAGCGCACCCTGGAAATCGATCACGCCCGGATTGTTTTGATCCACGATAAGCAGGTTGCGGCTGTGATAGTCGCGATGCACGAAGCGACGCGGCTGCTCCAGCGCGTTGTGGATGATCACGCTGAAAGCGGCTTCCAGCACATCCCACTCATCGCAGCTCGGCGTATAGCCGAGGTGGCGTTGCAGGAACCATTCCGGCATCACTTCCAATCCGCTCACCAATCGTTCGCGATCGAAGTGCGGAAGGTTCGCGTGATCCATGCGCGTCTGCATCAGCAGCAGCGCATCCATGGCGTCGCCGTAGAGGCGATCGGCCGTGTCGTCGTTTAGCGCGGGGAGATAGAGCTGCGTGCCGAGATCCTCGATCAGCAGGAAGCCTTGCTCGAGATCGCTGGCGTATACCTTCGGCACGTGGATGCCAGCCGCTGCCAGGCGCTCACCGATGGCGACCCACGGGGCTGGATCTTCCTGTGCCGGCGGCGAATCCATCACCACCCAGCTCTTGCCCTCGTGCTGTGTGCGCCAGTAGCTGCGAAAGCTGGCATCCGACGATGCCGAGGAGAGTTCAAGCGTGGCGTTGCCAAGAATGGAACGGGTCCAGGCCAGGCGGGCGGCGGCGCGGTCGGGAAGGGTAGTCATGGCGTGCAGGGAGTGGTGATGCTGTGCAGCTTAGCGGGTGGGGGGGGGGAACTGTAGGCGAGTTGGTTGTAGGACGGGGCCTGGGGCTTGCTTCACTTTTTCATTGGCACCGTGGTGCCGCGAAGATAGGGCAAGCGTGGGATGTGCCCACGGGGATTGGCTTTGCGTTGCAGAACGCACGTAGGGGTCTGACTCACCGCCTCTACCCGTCATTCTCGCGAAGGCGGGATCGCGTCCCACGGGGACTAGCTTTGCGTCGCAGAACGCCCGTTGGGGTGTGCCTCACTGCTTCATAAGTACCGTCATCCCAGCGAAGGCTGGGATCCAGTGACTTTGCTCTGGGCCTTCGGTCTCGTGCGCTTCCGCGACCTGGCCGCTTACGCAGCGGGCGTTTCGATCGTCTGCCGACGCTCGAGTCACTTTTCTTTTGCTGGTCCAAAAGAAAAGTAACCCAAAGAAAATGGCCTTTAGAGCTCCGGTAGCGTCGTGTTGAATACAAGCCTTGGCGGCCTCGGTATTCGGCACCGCACGATCCATTCGACACACGGTACGGCTACACCGCAACGCACCGAAGCGCAGAGGTGCTCTGCATCGCGTGGAATACAAACGCTGCAGGTTCCGGAGCCCTGATTGCGACAGGCGTAACGCCTACACACAGCGGCTACACCGCAACGCGCCGTGGCCAAGAGGGCTTAAAGCAAACCCCGTGAAATTCGGAACTACGAGGCAGCGTGTTCTCGCCATGCCGCGCCACAGCGCAGCGCGATGTGCAGCTCCGCTGCACGAGCCGTCGGCTCGACGCTTTGGCTTTTGACTTCAGGGCCCCCTTGCGCGGCGGTGAGGGGTGGACGATCAGGCCCGCAGGGGAATCGGCAGGGATGCCGATTCCTTTTCGCCGGGGCAGGAGCCCCGTCGAAAAGCCCGACCGCCCCTCACGAACTGGCCGGCAACGCCGGCCAGCGCCAAGTGGGGGTGCCCTTTCTTTGGGTTACTTTTCTTTGGGCAAGCAAAGAAAAGTGACCCGGCCTCCGGCAGGAGGTCGGAAGCCCGCCGCAGGCGAGCCAGGTCGCCGTATCGCTACAACCAAGCAAGAGCCAAAGTCACTGGCCCTCTGCCTACGCACGGGTGACGGCTAAAGAATGAAGTGACGAGGCAAGGGTGACCCCTCACCACCATGAAGGTGGCAATGCCCCAACCCTCTCCCCAACGGAGAGAAGCAGAAGCGTGGTGTTACGACAGGTTGTATGCCTTCTCCTCATGCAGCGCGATATCCAACCCCATCTGTTCCTGCTCATCATCCACCCGCAGCCCCAGCGTCCAATCGATCAGCTTGAGGATCACCAGACTGAGCACCGCGCTCCAGATCACCGTGAAACCCACGCCCTTCGCCTGAATCCACAACTGTCCCCACAACGACTCCACCGCACCAAAGCCACCCAGCTTCGGCGATGCCAGCGGGCCGGTCAGCAGTGCGCCCACGATGCCGGCGACGGCATGCACGCCGAACACGTCGAGCGAATCGTCATACCCGAGCTTGTGCTTGAGCCGCGTGGCGCTGAAAAAGCAGATCACGCCCGCGATGAGGCCGAGCACCAGCGCACCGCCAGGGCCGGCGGTGCCGGCGGCCGGTGTCACGGCGACGAGCCCCGCCACCGCACCGGACACAATGCCTAGCACGCTGGGCCGCCCATGCACGATCCATTCGACGAAAAGCCACCCCAGCGCGGCGCCAGCCGTGGCCACCTGCGTCGCCAGCATCGCCATGCCCGCGCTGCCGTTCGCGGCAACCGCCGAGCCTGCATTGAAGCCGAACCAGCCCAGCCATAGCAGGCTGGCGCCCATCACCGTGTAGCCGAGGTTGTGCGGCGGCATCGGCACGTGCGGATAGCCGCGGCGCTTGCCGATCACCAGGCAGGCCACCAGGCCCGCGATGCCTGCGTTGATGTGCACTACCGTACCACCCGCGAAATCGAGTACGCCCAGATCGCCAAGGAAGGACCCCGGTCCACTCCACACCATGTGCGCCACCGGCAGGTAGACGATGGTCAGCCACAGGCCGCTGAACCACAGCAGCGCGCTGAACTTCATGCGTTCGGCGAATGCACCGATGATCAGCGCCGGCGTGATGATCGCGAAGGTGAGCTGGAACATCACGAACACGCTTTCGGGCACCGTCTGGTAGCGTGAATCCGGCTTGAGCCCCGCCAGAAAGCCACGATCCAGTCCGCCGATGAAGGAATGGAAATTCGTGACACCGGCGTGCATGCCTTCCGTGCTGAAGGCGAGCGAATAGCCATAGGCCATCCACAACACCGACACCAGCGCGGTGATGGCGAAGCATTGCATCAGTACCGACAGCAGGTTCTTCGCGCGCACCATGCCGCCGTAGAACAGCGCGAGGCCCGGAAGCGTCATCAGCAGTACGAAGGCGGTGGAGGTCAGCATCCAGGCGGTGTCGCCGCTGTCGATATGCGTGGGAGCGGCGGCCTGCGCCCAGGCGGGCGAGGTGGCGAGCAGGCCGAGGACGGCGGGCAGGGTGCGGCGATCAAAGCGCATCGACGTCGACCTCCTGCGTGCGGATGCGGATGGCTTGTTCCAGCTCGCTCACGAACACCTTGCCGTCGCCGATCTTGCCGGTACGTGCGGCGGCAATGATGGCCTCTACCGCTCGGTCGAGCTGTTCATCCGCCACCGCCACCTCAAGCTTCAGCTTGGGCAGGAAATCCACCACGTATTCCGCGCCCCGGTAGAGCTCCGTATGTCCATGTTGTCGGCCGAATCCCTTTACCTCGGTGACGGTCATGCCCGTCACGCCCACCTCCGTCAGCGCCTGGCGAACGTCGTCCAGCGTGAACGGTTTGATGATGGCCGTAATCCACTTCATCCCCAGCGCTCCCCGTGCGGTCGATATGTCGCAATGCAGCAGGATGCGTGCCATGGAGGAGGCGATATCGCCCAATGGCCCTCACCGTCAATCCCGCGAAAGCAGGAATCAGGCGATTTCAATGGGTTGCGAAAGGCACTGGATCCCCGCTTTCGCGGGGATGACGGTGAGGGAGGGCCGGTGCCGAGGGAAATAGGGGAGCAGTATTGCCCCCAAACGGGGCGTCCTGGCGCCACGGTATCCCGCCTTTGGTGCGCCGCCGCGGTTTGACCCTCAAGGCATTAATCAGTACCATTTTGGTACCGATTCCCGCAGTCTCCCTGGCCGATTCCCCATGCTCCGCGTCAGCCGACTCACCGACTACGCCACGGTGGTGATGACCTGCATCGCCGCCCACCCCGACGACGTGCTCAGCACGGCGCAGATCGCCGACGAGGCGCGCCTGGAGCTGCCCACCGTGAGCAAGCTCCTTAAGTCGCTGGGTCATGCCGGGCTGGTGGAATCCTTCCGCGGCGTCAATGGCGGCTACCGCCTGGCGCGGCCGGCCGGGGAAATCACCCTGGCGCAGATCGTCGAGGCGCTGGAAGGCCCCATCGGCATGACCGAATGCAGCCTCGCCGAAGGCCAGTGCGAGCGCGAGTCGCAATGCGGCGTGCGCGCCAACTGGCAACACGTCAACAGCGTCGTGGACAGCGCCCTGCGCGCCGTCAGCCTGTCCGACATGCTCAAACCACCCAGTCGTCGCATCGATATCCATCCGATCGGATGAACACGACGCATCCCTCGAACGAACACGACGACACGAAGAACGCTATGACTACCGAAACCACCGAACGCAGTGATCTTTCCGCCACGACACTTCGCGACAACGCCGAAGTGGCCGAAGCGCTGGGTCGTCGCTACGAAGCCGGTTTCACCACGGATATCGAGACGGAATACCTGCCGGCGGGCCTGTCCGAAGACATCGTGCGCCAGCTCTCCGCACTCAAGAAAGAACCGGAGTGGATGACCGAGTGGCGTCTGAAGGCGTATCGCCATTGGCTCACCATGCCCACGCCCGATTGGGCCAAGCTCAACCTGTCGCCGATCGATTACCAGTCCATCAGCTACTACGCCGCGCCGAAATCCGCGCCGAAATCGCTGGACGAGGTGGATCCGAAGCTGCTGGAAACCTACGACAAGCTCGGCGTGCCGCTGCATGAGCGCGCCAAGCTCGCGGGCGTGGCGGTGGATGCGGTGTTCGACTCCGTTTCCGTCGGCACCACGTTCCGCAAGGAACTGGCCGAAGCCGGCGTGATCTTCTGCTCGATGAGCGAAGCCATTCGCGAACATCCCGAACTGGTGCAGCAGTACCTGGGCAGCGTGGTGCCGACGGGCGACAACTTCTTCGCCGCGCTGAACTCCGCCGTGTTCTCTGACGGCTCGTTCGTGTTCATCCCCAAGGGCGTGCGTTGCCCGATGGAGCTGTCCACCTACTTCCGCATCAATGCGATCAACACCGGGCAGTTCGAGCGCACGCTGATCGTGTGTGAGGAAGGCGCGTACGTGTCGTACCTGGAAGGCTGCACCGCGCCCATGCGCGACGAGAACCAGCTGCATGCGGCTGTCGTTGAACTGGTCGCGCTGGAAAAGGCGCAGATCAAGTATTCGACCGTGCAGAACTGGTACCCGGGCGACGAGAACGGCGTCGGCGGCATCTACAACTTCGTGACCAAGCGCGGCGACTGCCGCGGCGACGATTCCAAGATCTCGTGGACGCAGGTGGAAACCGGTTCGGCCATCACCTGGAAGTACCCCAGCTGCGTGCTGCGCGGCGATCGTTCGGTGGGCGAGTTCTACTCCGTCGCGCTCACGCACCATCGCCAGCAGGCCGACACCGGCACCAAGATGATCCACATCGGCAAGGGCACCAAGTCGAAGATCGTCTCCAAGGGCATCAGCGCCGGCCGAAGCTCCAACAGCTATCGCGGCCTGGTGAAGGTGGAGAAGGGCGCCGAGGGTGCGCGCAACTACACCCAGTGCGATTCGCTGCTGATCGGCAAGAAGTGCGGCGCGCACACCTTCCCGTACATGGAAGTGAAGAACCCCACCGCCATCGTCGAGCACGAGGCCACCACGTCGAAGATCTCCGACGATCAGCTGTTCTATTGCCGCAGCCGCGGCATCGGCGAGGAAGATGCCGTGTCGATGATCGTCGACGGCTTCTGCAAGCAGGTCTTCCGCGAACTGCCGATGGAATTTGCGGTGGAAGCCAAGAAGCTGCTGGAAGTGTCGCTGGAAGGCGCGGTCGGCTGATCCCGCTTCGCGTCACCACGGCACGCCAAGAACCCAATTATGAAACTGCGACGCTCCGGCGCCGCCCACTGAAGAAACCGCCATGCTGAAGATCGAAAACCTGCACGCCCGCGTCGAGGGCAAGGACATCCTCAAGGGACTCACGCTCACCGTGAATCCCGGCGAAGTGCACGCGATCATGGGCCCCAACGGCGCGGGCAAGTCCACGCTGGGCAACGTGCTCTCCGGTCGTGACGGTTACGAAGTCACCGAAGGCACGGTGACCTTCAACGGCGTCGACCTGCTGGCGCTGGAGCCGGAAGAGCGCGCCGCTGCCGGCGTGTTCCTGGCCTTCCAGTACCCGGTGGAAATCCCAGGCGTGAACAACACCTACTTCCTGCGCACCGCGCTCAATGCGCAGCGCAAGCAGCGCGGCCAGCCGGAACTCGATTCCATGCAGTTCCTCAAGCTGGTGCGCGAGAAGCTCAAGATCATGAAGATCTCCGACGAGCTGTTGCACCGCGCGGTGAACGAGGGTTTCTCGGGCGGCGAAAAGAAGCGCAACGAGATTTTCCAGATGGCCGTGCTCGAGCCCAAGCTCGCCATCCTCGACGAAACCGATTCGGGCCTGGACATCGATGCGCTCAAGCAGGTCGCGCAGGGCGTGAACGCGCTGCGTAGCAGTGAGCGCGGCTTCCTGGTCATCACGCATTACCAGCGCCTGCTCGACTACATCGAGCCGGACTTCGTGCACGTGCTGGCCGACGGCCGCATCGTGCAGAGCGGCGACAAGACGCTGGCGCTGAAGCTGGAAGAGCAGGGCTACGCGTGGGTGAACGACAAGGATCCCGCGCTGACCGGAGCCTCGGCATGAGCGAGCCGCAGCGCACTCCCTTCGTCGATTCGCTGCTGGAGGCCGCCGCGCAGGCGCGCTTGCCGGGCAGCGGCATCGGCTGGCTGGATGCCGCGCGCCGCGAGAACCTCGAGGCGTTCGCACATGGCGGCCTGCCGGACACGCGCATGGAGGCGTGGAAGTACACCGCGCTTCGCGCCCTTGGCCAGCGCCGCTTCGCACCCGGCGATGCGCAGGCGGCGACGCGTGCGGTCGAGGTTGAAGGTTTTGCCTTGCCGGGTATCGATGGTCCGATGCTGGTGTTCGTCAACGGCGCGTTCCGCAAGGAGCTTTCGCGCCTCGACCAGCTTCCGGCCGGCCTGAGCCTGCAGCCGTTGTCGCAGGCGCTGCAGGGCAATGCCGAGCCGCTGCGCTTCGCGCTGTCGCGTCATTACCGCGAAGGTGGCGACGTGTTCGCTCGCCTCAACGCAGCACTGGCTGGGGACGGCGTGGTGCTGAACGTGGCGGCGGGCGTCAAGGTGGAGCATCCCGTGCGCCTGCTGTTCATTGGTGCGCCGGCTGACGAAGCGGTGGCCTGGCATGTGCGTCACGTGGTCGAGCTGGGCGAGGGCGCGGAGCTGTCGCTGATCGAACAGCACGTGGCCACCGATGCCCACCAGAATCTCGGCACGCAGGTCACCGACATCGTGCTGCGCCGTGGCGCGAAGCTGCGTCACGTGACGTTGCAGAACGCCGCCGAAGGCAGCACGCTGGTGCGCCACGATAGCGTCCAATTGGATGCCGACGCCCATGCGGCGCTCTACGCCCTCGAGCTTGGCGGCTCGCTGGTGCGCCATGACCTGCACGCCGTGCTCGCGGGCGACCGTTCGCGCCTCGATACGCGCGGTGTCTTCGCACTGCGCGGTCGCCAGCATGTCGATACGCAGATGGCCATCCGTCACCAGGCGCTCAACACCGCGTCGGAATCGGTATGGCGCGGCGTGGCGGACGAGCGTTCGCGCGGCGTGTTCCGCGGCGCCATCGTGGTGGCCCAAGGCGCCGACGGCAGCGATGCCAGCCTCTCCAGCAAGAACCTCCTGCTTTCCGGCCAGGCCGAGATCGACACCAAGCCGGAGCTGGAAATCTACGCCGACGAAGTGAAGGCCGCGCACGGCGCCACCGTGGGCCAGCTCGATGAACGCTCGTTGTTCTACCTGCGTTCGCGTGGCATCCCGTTGGCCGAGGCACGCGCCATGCTCACCACGGCGTTCTGTCGCGCGGTGTTCGAATCGCTGCCCGATGAAGGACTGCGCGAGCACATCAACCAGCGACTGATGGCACAACTGCCCTCCGCCTGATGGGCGGCCCGACAGCAAACGGCGAAACGAACACGATGAACGCACAGACCCGACCGAGCCCCACCGTCTTCGACGTGCAGCGCGTCCGCGCCGACTTCCCCTTGCTGTCGCGCACTGTGCACGACAAGCCGCTGATCTATTTCGACAACGCCAATACCAGCCAGAAGCCCTTGAGCGTGATCGAGGCGGTGGACCAGCATTACCGCCTGCGCAACGCCAACGTGTCGCGCTCCGTGCATCTGGTCGGCGAGGAAGCCACGGCGGCCTACGAGGGCGCGCGCGACAAGCTGGCGCGCTTCATCAACGCCACCTCGCGCAACGAGGTGATCCTCAACTCGGGCACCACGCAGGCGATGAACATGATCGCCTACAGCTATGCGCTGCCCCGGCTGAAGGAAGGCGACAGCATCCTCACCACGGTGATGGAGCATCACGCCAACATCGTGCCCTGGCAGCTGGTGGCCGGCCGCACGGGTGCGACGGTGAAGGCGGCGCCGATCGACGAGCGCGGCGAGCTGATCCTCGAGAAGTACTTCGAGATGCTCACGCCGGACGTGAAGCTCGCCTGCGTCACGCATGTGTCCAACGTGCTGGGTACGGTCAACCCGGTGCGTGAGATCGCGCGCGAGTGCCGCAAGCGCGGCATTCCGCTGGTTGTGGACGGCTCACAGGCCGTGCCGCACCGTCCGGTGGACGTGCAGGCGCTGGGTTGCGATTTCTACGCCTTCACCGGCCACAAGATGCTCTCGCCCACGGGCACGGGCGGACTGTGGGCGCGCAAAGAGCTGCTGGAGGAGATGCCGCCGTTCTTCGGCGGCGGCGAGATGATCCGCGAGGTGAGTTTCTCCGGTACCACTTTTGCCGCTCCGCCGCACAAGTTCGAGGCGGGCACGCCGAACATCGCCGGTTTCGCTGGCGTGGGCGCCGCCATCGACTACTACGATTCGCTAGGCTTCGACGCGATTCACGCCTGGGAACAGCAGTTGCTGGCTTACTTGACCGAGCGCCTGCGCGATATTCCCGGCCTGCGCCTGTTTGGCGAGGCGAAGGAGAAGGAGCCGGTCGTCTCGTTCCTGATCGAGGGCGCGCAGGCCACCGACCTGGCCACGCTGCTCGACCTGCAGGGCGTCGCCGTGCGCTCCGGCCACCACTGCGCGCATCCGCTGATGCAGTTCTACAAGGTGCCTGCCACGCTGCGCGCCTCGCTTGCGTTCTACAACACGCGCGAAGAGGTCGATGCCTTCATCACGGCCTTGCTCAAGGTGCGCAAGCTGCTGATGTGATCGCCTTCATCCGGTCCCCGGCAGACAGGGATCGGATGAGGGGCGGGCCTATCCTCAGTGGGACTGGGCCTGCTTGCCCTTCTGCTTCTCGATGTAGCCGATCTCGCCCAGCGACTTGGGTTCATTGGGGATGATCGTCAGGCACTCGCGGTATTTCGCCTCCGCATCGTCGAGGCGGTGCAGTTCGACGAGTACGTAGCCCTCTCCACGCAGCGACACGCACTTGACGTGCGGTGCGGCGTCCCTGGCGGTGAGCTCGGCAAACGCCTCGCCATCCTGGTAACGGGCCAGCGCGTTGTTCCAGTCGTGCTTCTGGACGAGGATGAAAGCCAGTTCGTTGTTGTACTGGGCGTCGTTGGGCGCGAGCGCCAGTGCTTTCTCCAGTTCGACGCGCGCGTCGTCGTAACGCGCCATTTCGCTGTACGCGTAGCCGCGCGCCCAATAGGCCATGGCCCAGGCTGGCCCGAGCACCACGACGTTGCGCTTTTCCGTGGCTCCCTTGGCGGCATAGAGCAGGGTGTCCCCGACTCCGCGCGCGCTGTAGATGTTCTTCGGGTTGCGGCCGTATTGGGCCTCGTACTTGTTGACCACGCCGTTGAGTGGTCCATCGATGGCGGCCATGATCTGGCCCGCTTGGATCATCTTCACGCCGGCAAGGACTTGCTGCTGGTCGGCGTCATCCGCGGGCTTGCCCGGCTTGCCGACCGTCACGTCCGTGGTCGTGCCCGCCGGCTTGGCGGGGATGGTCGGCTGAGCCGAGCAGGCGGCGAGCATGCAGGCGGACAGAGCGACGAGCGCGATCGACTTCATGGGCATCCTTCCCCTGTGGACATGCCCACAGGTTAGTTGGAACCGGTGTTCCGAAGAAGCCCCGGCTGGCTCAGTGCTTCAAGCTCGCTGGCGCCACGCACTGGTGGTCGCGGAACAGCGCCCATTCCTCGCATTCGCGACCATCATTGAACACGCAGATGCCGGTCACGTTGCCCGCGGCGTCCTTGCGCAGGTCCAGCTTGCCGCCTTGGTTGACGCAGGCGACGGAGGCCGGGTTGGCCATGCCGGCAGACGATCCGGCATCGGTGTGACTTGGCGCAGGCGTCGTTGCGGCGCACCCGGACAGGGCCATGACGAACAAGATCGCGGTGATGGTTTTCATGGGGCATCCTGCGCCGGGAGGGTCGGATGACTATAGCCCTGCGGCCGTCCCGATTCACTCGGACGCCTCTGGTGCCGGATCGACGGTAAGCTTGGCGCCGTCGCGACCGCGCATGGAGATGGACGAAATGGAAACCGTTGTTTCACGCGCAGGTGCGCTCCGCCTCATGCTGCATGTCCTTGGCATGCTGATGCTGCTGCTGGCGATCAGGGTCCATGCCACCGACGCGCCCGCCCTGCAGGGGCGGGTGAATGACTATGCCCATGTGCTGGGCGACGGCGCGACCGCCATCGACGCCAAGCTGGCTGCGCACGAGCAGCGTACGGGCGACCAAGTTGTGGTGCTGACGGTGCGCAGCCTCGATGGGCAGGACATCGAAAGTTACGCCAACGACGTATTCGCTCAGTGGAAGCTGGGTCAGAAGGGCGTGGACAACGGCGTACTGATCGTCGTGGCGGTGGACGACCACCGCATGCGCATCGAGGTGGGCTACGGGTTGGAAGGCACGCTGACCGATCTCGCCAGTTCACGCATCATCCGCGAACGCATGCGCCCTCACTTTGCCGATGGCGACTATGTCGGCGGCGTCGAATCGGGCGTCGATGGCGTGCTGGGCGTGCTCGACGGCGATGCGGCCGCGGCCGCCGGGCCTCCGAAAGAAACACCTGATCAGATCATTGCGCGACTAGGTTTCTGGAAGTCTGGCGCCGGTGTGTTCATGGTGCTGGTGTTGCTGTTCTCCCTGCTGTTCGGATGGATGAGCACGCGCGGCGGAAGTTGGTGGATGTTGTTCCTGCTCGGTCCCATGACCTTGCCGTTGTTGCTGCTGCTCTGGCCGTGGTGGACGGTGGCCGTGGCCTACGTCGTCCAGGTGTTGCTGTCCGTCCTATGGCGGCGCCGGTCCATGCGCAACGAACACGAGCAGGGTGGATCGGGCAAGCACAAGTCGACAGTGCCGACGTGGCCGCCGACGCTGGGCCAGGTTCTCACCTGGTACGGCCCGCTCAAGGGCGGCATCGTGGGGACCACGAGCGGCCGCGGACACGGTGGATCAAGCGGTGGTTCCGGCTCGTCGTCGGGCTACTCCGGTGGAGGCGGTAGCTCAGGTGGGGGTGGCGCTTCCGGCAGCTGGTGAGCGCACGCCAAACACGCCAAAAGAAAACCCGCGAGCATGATGCGCGCGGGTTTTCCGTGTTACGCGGAACGAGCGACAACCGCCGTTACCAGATCTTCACCTGCTTGTCGGCCGGACGCACCATCGCATCGCCGGCCTTGCACTGGAACGCCTGCGCGAAGGCCGGCATGTTCGACGGCGCACCGATGGCGCGGAACTGCGCGGGCGCGTGCGGATCGGTGTTGAGCAGGGTGAGCTGCGCTTCCGGGCGGATGCTGCCGCGCCACACGCGCGCCCAGTTGAGGAAGAAGCGCTGGTCCTGCGTGTAGCCGTCGATCTTCTTCTTCGCCTCGGCAGGATTACGCTTCAAGGCCATCTGCAACGCATCGTAGGCGGCGTTGAGGCCGCCAAGGTCGCCGATGTTCTCGCCCATGGTCAGCTTGCCGTTGACGAACTTGCCCGGCAGCGCTTCGTAATGGTTGAACTGGTCGGCCAGCAGATCGGTGCGCGCGTCGAAGGCCTTGCGGTCTTCGTCGGTCCACCAATTGACGTTGTTGCCCTGCGCGTCGAACTTGCTGCCCTGGTCGTCGTAGCCGTGGCCCATTTCGTGGCCGATCACCGCGCCGATGCCACCGTAGTTGAGCGCGTCATCCACCTTCGCATCGAAGAACGGCGGCTGCAGGATGGCGGCCGGGAACACGATCTCGTTCTTCAGTGAGTTGTAGTACGCGTTCACCGTCTGCGGCGTCATGCCCCATTCGGTGCGGTCCACCGGCTTGCCGATCTTGCCGACCATGTACGCATAGTTGAACTGGTCGGCGGCCTGCAGGTTCTGGAAATAGCTGTTGCTGGCGGTGAGCGTGAGGCCCGTCCAGTCACGCCACTTGTCCGGGTAGCCGATCTTCGGCGTGAACGTGGCCCACTTCTCCAGTGCCTTTTTCTTGGTGGCTTCGCTCATCCACGGCAGGTTCTCGATGCGCTGCTTGTAGGCGGCGCGCAGGTCGCTCACCAGTTGTTCCGCGCGGGCCTTCGATTCCGGCGAGAAGGTCTGCGCCACGTAGAGCTGGCCCAGCGCCATACCCATGCCGCCTTCCACGCTGTCGAGCGTGCGCTTCCAGCGCGACTTCATTTCCTTCTGGCCGTTGAGCGTCTGCGCGTTGAAGGCGAAGTCTTCCTTCTGGAACGGCGTGGACAGGTACGGCGATGCGGCATCGATGGCGTGGAAGCGCAGGTAAGCCTGCCAGTCGCTCACCGGCACGTCGGCGAGCATCTTGTCGAACTCGGCGAAGTACTTCGGCTGCGACAGCGAGAAGCCGTCCTTCACATCCGCACCCTGTGCCTTGAAGAACGCGGCCCATTCGAAGTGCGGCGTCACCTTGTCGGCATCGGCGATGCTCACGTAGTGGTAGCGGTTCTCCGGCTGGCGCAGTTCAGTCGGGACCAGCGAGGCGGCAGCCAGGCGCGTCTCGAATGCCATCACGGCCTTGGCCTGTTGCTGTGCATCGGCTTCGCTCACGCCCACCAGTTGCAGCGTGCGGGCGATATGCGCCACGTATTCGGTGCGGATCTTCTCGAAGTCCGGCTTGCTGTAGTAGTCCGCGGTGGGCAGACCCAGGCCGCCCTGGTTCACATAGGCGATCTGGCGGCTGGAATCCTTGAAGTCGGCGTTGCCATAGAAGCGGAACGTCACCGGATTGCCCTTGGCGTAGCTGTCGGTGATGTAGGCGACGATGTCCTTGCTGTTCTTCAGCCCGTCGATATGCGCCAGTTCCGGCTTGATCGGGTCGAAGCCGGCCTTCTCGATGGCGGCTTCATCCATGCCGGAGGCGTAGAAGTAGCCGATCTTCTGTTCGATGGACCCGGGCTTGGCGCTTGCGGCGTCCTTGGCGGCCTTGTCCACGATGCCGTGCTGCACGTTCAGGCTGTCCTCGCGCAGCGCGTCGAACGAGCCCCAGCGCGTGCGGTCGGCGGGAATCGGGTTGGCGGCAAGCCATTTCGCATTGACGAAGCCGTTGAAGTCATTGCAGGCGCTCTTGCCGGCGTCGAGTTCCTTGATGTCGAAGGCGCCGGAGGGGCCGGCCAGCGCGCCGGTGCACAGGGCCAGGCCCAGGGCCAGCGCGAGCGGTTTCACAATGCGGTTCTTCATGCGGATCGGTTCTCCCTCTGTAATCGGCGCGCGCGACCGGATGATCGGCTGGGCTGGCCGTGATGAATCGATTCCGGAGGCTAGTCACCGGCGGAGAGAGCGGCCCAGTGTCGAAGGTCATGTTGGCGTAAGCTTCGCGCCGTGTTGTGCCGCGTCACCAGCGGGGCCGGACTCAGGCGGCGAGGGGGAAGCTGAGCTCCACGACCAGGCCTGGCTGCGCATCGCCCAGCGATAGCTGTATCCCGTGCAAGTCCGCGACGGCACTGACCAGGGCCAGGCCCAGGCCGCTGCCCGGCGTGCTCCGGCTGGTGTCCAGGCGCACGAAGCGGCGTAGCACGCGTTCGCGATCCCGGGTGGGGATGCCCGGGCCCGAATCGGCGACGCGCCCCACGAGACGACGGGCATCGCCGCGTAGGTCCAGGTGGATGCGCGAGCCGGCCGGGGTATGGTGCAGCGCGTTCTCGATCAGGTTGGCCAGCATCTGGGTCAGCAACGCCTGGTCGCCGCGCAGGCGCCTGCCGGCCTCGATGTTTGCCGACAGTTGCTGGCCGAGGTCTTCGGCTACCGGTCGATAGGTTTCCGCCAGGGCGTCGAACAGCGCGGACAAGTCCAGCTCCTCGAAGCCCGAACGACGCTGGCGCGACTCCACGCTGGCAATGCGCAGCAAGGCACGGAAGGTGGCGAGCAGGTCGTCCACTTCGGCGAGCGCGCGTTGCACGCTGTCGCGTAGTCCAGCTTCGTCGACGTGGGGATCGCTACCGGCCTCAAGGCGCTGGCGCATGCGCATCAGCGGCGTGCGCAGATCATGGGCGATGTCGCTGGATACCTGACGCATGCCGTCCATCAGCACGTGCATGCGTGTGAGCATGCGATGGAAGCGATTGGCCAGGCGGTCGAATTCGTCGTCCTTGCCGGAGCGAGCGATCACGAATTCGGCTTCACCCTCCAGTGCCTTTTCGGCGAGTTCGCCCAACGCATCGATGCGGCGCATGTACAGCCATCCACCGATACCGCCTGTCAGCAGCACCAGCAGCAGTGCGGAAACGCCGATCTCCAGGAAGCGTGTACTCAGCAGTTCGCTGAGCTCCACGACGCTGCGGTTGTCGCTGCCGGCGATCAGCCAGCGTCCATCGGGCAGGCGCGTCGCGTAGAGATGCACTTCGTCGGCATCGGTGTTGTCTTCGCCCAGCGCGCCTTGCAAGGGCACGGTCTGCCAACCCGTGGCGGAGGGGTGATAGCGGAGATTGCCGGCGATGCGGCGCCCCGTGGCATCGGCCAGCAGGTAATAGTCGGGGCCTAACGGCATCACCGCCACGCGTTGCTGGATCTGCCGATCCAGCGTTCCGTCGGCGGCGGCCTGCAGTAGGCTGGCCATGTCGGTCTTCACGTTGGCGCGCAGTTGCGCTTCGGCGTAATCGCTGACACTCCACCACGCAATGCCGAGCAGCACGGCGACCAGCACCGCGAACAGCGATGCCTGGATCAGCGTCATGCGGAACGCTGCAGTGCGTAGCGGATTAGTCCTCCGCACGGAGGCAGTATCCAGCGCCACGCACGGTATGCAGCAGCTCCTTGTCAAAACCGCGATCGATCTTGTTGCGCAGGCGGCTGATGTGCGTCTCGATCACGCTGGTCTGTGGATCGAAGTGGAACTCCCAGACATGCTCGAGCAGCATGCTGCGGGTCACCACGCGGCCCTGGTGCGTCATCAGGTATTCCAGCAGACGGAATTCCCGCGGTTGCAGTTCGACCGGCTGGCCTGCGCGCCGAACTTCGCGCGTGATGCGATCCAGTTCAAGATCGGCCACGCGCAGCAGGGTGGAGTGCTCGGCCATGTGCGGCCGCCGCGACAGCGCGGCGAAGCGGGCGCGCAATTCGATCATGGCGAAGGGCTTGGTCAGGTAATCGTCGGCACCGGCATTGAGCCCTTCGACGCGATCGTTCACTTCGCCCAGTGCAGACACCATCAACACTGGCGTCTCGCGGCCAGCATGGCGCAACTCGCGCACCATCGACACGCCGTCCAGCCGAGGCAGCATGCGGTCGACGATGATCACGTCGTAGCGTTCGCGCGCCGCCATGGTCAAGCCGGCATAACCGTCGTGCGCGTTGTCGATGTGTGTGGCGCTCGCGTGGAGACCGGCCGCGATGTGTGCGGCGGTGTCGCGATCATCCTCCACGATAAGAATTCTCATGGGCGTCGATCCAATGCTTGCCTGTGAATACGGCCGCGAATGTGCGGCGGTTCACGCGGTTCCTTACCAACAGGTAAGGAGCCTGCATCTCGCTAGTCATAGCAGTTCCTTAGTGTCGTTTGGATGACAGCACACGCGCGTCGCTCGACAGCGTGAAGCAAGGCCGTCTCTGCGTTCATTCATCGAAGGGTTTATCCATGGCAGCAAAACGTGCAGGCAGCATTTTCGTGGGCGTCGCTGCGTTGGCAGGCGCGGGCCTGGCCCATGCCGGTGGCTCCGCTTCTCTCAAGGGCATCGTCGAAAGCGATCATCATCCGGTGGCTGGCGCGCAGGTGGCGCTGAGCGAGCTCAATCGCAGCGTAGTGACGGACAAGGACGGCGCGTACACGCTGGACGGCGTTGATCCCGGCAACTACAACCTGGTGGTGAGCGCCGAGGGGCAGGCGCCGGTGCAGCGTCAGGTGATGGTGCATGCCGACCAGACCATCGAAGAAGACGTGGAGTTCGGTGGTACGGCGAAGACGCTGCAGGCGCTGAAGGTGACGGCGCAGACCACGCCGCTGGAACTGGCGCGCAGCATCCAGCAAGACGCGCCCAACCTGGTGAACGTGCAACCGGCCACCGAGATCCGCAAGCTGCCGGACGTGAATGCAGCCGAAGCCGTGCGCCGCGTTCCGGGCATCTCGCTGGAAAGTGATACGGGCGAGGGGCGTTTCATCAATATCCGTGGCCTGGACGCCGACCTCAATGGCGCCACCTTCGACGGCGTGCGCCTGCCGCCAACCAATCCTGCATCGCCGATGGGCGGTGGTCGCGCGGTAGCCTTCGACTCGATCCCCACGGGTCTGATCGGCGCCATCACCGTGACCAAGACCAATACACCGGATCAGGATGCCGAAGCGCTTGGCGGCACCATCGAGATCACGCCCAAGCAGGTGCCGCCGGGCAAGGACCAGTTCCTGGAGGTGGAGCTGGGCACCGGTTTGGAGAGCCTGCGGAATACGCCGATCAAGGACTATCAGGTGAGCGGTGGCAGCCGCTTTGGCGCCGGTAATGCCTTCAGTTTTATCGGCACCCTTGCCTACTACGAGGACAAGCGTGGCGTCGACGACATCGAGGGCTCGTACGCGGACGACCAGGCCAACGGCACGCCTGACAAGGTGATGAACGATTTCGAGCAGCGCCGTTACCAGTATCACCGTCGTCGCATCGGTTACGGTGGCGAGCTGAATTACCAGCCTGACGATGACAATCGCTGGTACGTGCGCTACTTCAAGGCGGGCTATACCGAGTCGGTGAACCGCCAGCGCCTCACGTACAACATGTTCGGTGGCGGTACCGGTTCGGTGACGGTCGATCCGTCCAACCCCAAGGGCTTCATCGACCCCAACGTTACCTATGACAAGACGTTGCGCGACGAGCGGGAAACCATCGCCACGCGCGTGGCCTCCATCGGCGGCGAGAACCATTTCAAGGGCTTCCAGATCGACTACCTGCTGGCCGCGACGTACGGCACGTACAACAAGCCGCACGATTACAACAGCACGTTTGCCAACCCCAATACCTACACGGTGGCTTACGACAACATCAGCGATCCGCGCTATCCGCGCTTCAACCCGCTGAATGGCAATCCGCTGGATCCGTCGGCCTATACGCTGTCCGATTTCCAGAACAGCACCGAGCACGACCACACCCAGGAATACACCGGCGCGTTCAACGTCACCGTTCCCACCAGCTGGTTCGAAGGCAGCGACGAGAACGTCAAGTTCGGTGTAAGCGCGCGCAAGAAGGATCGCCACAGCGAGATCACGCGTTTCGACTCAGTGCCGCTTGCCTTGGCGATGACGCAGTTCGCCTCCGGCAAGCCGGTGACGTTCTACGACGGGCACTACAACAACGGCCCCAACCTGGATGCGTCGGGCCTGCGCGACTTCTATGTGAATAACCTGGGATTGTTTCCCGAGGCCAATCCGTTGGCGGACCAGCAGGCCGAGGCGCAGGGCGCGTCCAACGGCAAGGAGAGCGTCTACGCCGTGTACGGCCAGTATCAGTTCAAGCCGGTCGAGAAGCTGGACATACTGGCCGGCGTACGCTGGGAACGCACCGTGGGCACCTATGGTGGCAACGAGGTGCTGCTCGATCCGAACACGGGGACGTTTGCCGGCGCGACGCCGATTGCGGTGGGCCACAGCTACAACAATTTCTTCCCGACCGTGCAACTCCGCTATGAATTCGCGGAGTCCCTCGTTGGCCGTGCGGTCTATTCCAAGACCATTGCCCGCCCGGGTTTCAACCAGGTCACGACCTCGACGCTGATCGATCCTTCGTCGGACAGCGTCACGCAGGGCAATCCCAACCTGAAGCCGACCACCAGCGACAACATCGACCTGTCGCTGGAGTACTACCTTGAGAACGGCGGCATCGCATCGGTGGGCGTGTTCGACAAGGAGTTGAGCAACTACATCATCAATAAGGAAGAGACCGGCGTGACCTTCCCGAACAACGGGTTGTTCGCCGGCTTCACCGGAGCGGCCAAGGTCTACACCTTCGCCAACATCAATAGCGCGCATGCGCGTGGCATCGAGCTGAACTACCAGCAGAAGTTCACCTCGCTGCCGGGCTGGCTTGCCGGTTTCGGGCTGGGCGCCAACTACACGTACGTGGACTCCAGTGGTGAAATTCGCCCGGGCGATCATGAGCAGTTGCCGTCGACGTCGCGCAACACCGGCAACTTCATGGTGTTCTACGACCTGGGCGGTTTCAGCGCGAACCTTGGCGCGTACTACGTGAGCAAGAACATCTTCGGCGTTGGCGGTTCGCCGGCCACGGATGTCTGGTCGCAGCCGCGCTTCTCGCTGGACCTGGGCGCGACGTATGCCTTCAACGACCAGTGGTCGGTGTTCTTCAACGCCAAGAACCTCACCAACACGCGCCTGAAGTTCACCGAAGGTCCGGCGGACAACCGCCCGATCCAGCGCGAGTTCTATGAGCAGACCTACATGGCCGGCGTCCGTTTCAAGCTCTGATTCCCTTTGCCCACCCAGGAAAAACGCATGAACAAATCTTCTTTCCGCTGGATGCCGAACGCGTTGTGGCTGGCTGTTGCATTGGCCGCACCCACCATGGCCGCCGCACCCGAGATGCCCTATGCCGTGAGCCAGCACTACGCGCTGGGCGGCACGGGCGGCTGGGACTACCTCAGCCTTGATGCCGCCTCGCATCGCCTGTTCATCGCCCGCGACGACCGCGTGATGGTGGTCGACGCCAACTCGGGCAAGTTGCAGGGCGAGATCCCCGGCATGCAGCACGCGCACGGCGTCGCGCTGCTGCCGGCGAAGCATCAGGCATTCGTGAGCAACGGCCACGGCGACAACGTCACCGTGGTGGATACGGATGCGCTCAAGGTCACCGGCCATATCGCCATCAGCGGCAAGGACCCGGACGCCATCGTGTTTGATGATGCATCCGGCCACCTGCTGACCATGAACGGCCACAGCGGCAACATCAGCGTGATTGATCCGCAGGCCGGCAAGGAACTGGCGACCATCGCCGTGCCGGGCCGCCCGGAATTCGCGGTGAGCGACGGAACGGGCCAGCTCTTCCTCAACCTGGAAGACAAGAGCCAGCTCGTGCGGGTGGACCTTGCCAACAAGAAGGTGCTGAACGTGTGGCCGCTCGCACCGTGCGATGGTCCGACCGGGCTGGCGCTGGACAAGGCCAATCATCGCCTGTTCTCGGTGTGCGCCAACGGCTGGCTGATCGTCACCGATGCCAACGACGGTCATCAGGTGGCCAAGCTGGCGATCAGCAAGGATCCGGACGCCGTGGTGTTCGACGCACAGCGCAAGATGGTGCTCAGCCCGGGTGAGGGTGGCGAGCTCAGCGTCGTCGCCCAGGACGATGCGGATCACTATCACCTGGTGGGCAACCTGCCGACGCAGCCGAGCGCGCGCACGCTGGCGCTCGATCCGCAGACGCATACCGTCTACCTCGCCGCGGCCAAGGCAGCGGCCAAGGGCAAGCCGGTGGAAGGTTTTGGCGTGCTGGTGGTGAGCCCGCGCTGAGTGGCGCCGTGGCGGCGGGTGTAACACCTGCCGCCACGAAAGTGCCAGGCGCTGCGGCTCGTCATTCCGGCGCAGGCCGGAATCCAGTGACCGTCAAGTTGGGTTGTCGCGACCGCATGTATATCGACGATCGATAACGCGACAGTCGGGCCATGACGCCACTGGATTCCGGCCTGCGCCGGAATGACGAGTTGGGGAGGGGAAGGCCAGGGGATGCATCGATGCTGCCGATGAATCAGGCAGCCGTTATCATCCACGCATGCCAACGCCCTCCCAACTCACCTTCCGCATGGCGACCAGTAATGACGTCGCCAGCGTCGTCGTCCTGGTCGAATCCGCCTATCGCGGTGAATCCGGCCAGCGCGGCTGGACCACGGAATCCCATCTGCTCGACGGTCAGCGCACCGATGCCGAAAGCGTCGCGGCGCTGATCGGTAGCGAAGGCAGCATCGTGCTGCTGGCGGAGCAGGGCGGCGAACTGGTCGCCTGTTGCCATATCGAGCGCCAGGATGCCGCCGGCTACTTCGGCATGTTCGCCGTCAATCCGCTCTTGCAGCGTGGCGGTGTCGGCCGTGCCGTGCTGGCGGAAGCCGAGCGCATGGCGAAGGCAGCGTGGCAGGCCACGTCGATGCGCATGTCGGTGATCGAGCAGCGCGCGGAACTGATCGCCTGGTACGAGCGCCGTGGCTACGAGCTCACTGGCGAAACGCGTCCGTTTCCCTATGGTCAACCGCGCTTCGGTATTCCACGCCGCGATGACCTGCGTTTCGTCTGGCTGAGCAAGCCGCTGGATGAGGTGACGGCATGAATCTCTCGGACTGGATTTTCGTGGGTACGCGCAGCGAACTGCTGCCCGGCGAGTTCAAGGTCGTGTGGGATGGCGACACCGCCATCGCGGTCTACAACATCGACGGCGATCTCTACGCCATCGAGGATGTGTGCAGTCACGACGGCGGCGAACTGGCCGGCGGCGAGGTGCATGGCTTCGAAGTGGAATGCCCGCGCCATGGCGCGCGCTTCGACGTGCGCACGGGTGCGGTCACCTGTCCGCCCGCATATGAGCCGATCGCCAGTTTCCCCGTGCACGAAGTGGATGGCCAGATCTGGACGCGTGACGACCGGTGAAGCGTCGGGTAAGTGAAGAGGCGTGAGAGCAAGAGCCTGTTCACGATCTCCTTCAAGTCCCAAGTTTCCTCACCGTCATTCCCGCGAAAGCGGGAGGCACTTCATCAACAGCCGAATGGCTGGTCATCCAGTGCCTTTAGGCTTTGAGCACTAAGGAAAAAGACGCTGGATTCCCGCTTTCGCGGGAATGACGGTGAGGGGGGCGGAGTGCCAGGGCGAAATTTTGAACAGACTCAAAAATCGTGAACAGGCTCTTGCTCTCACGCCTCTTCACTTACCTTTGCCTTTTTCACAGCCGGTAGACGAACGCCAGCGTCGTCGTGACCTGGTTGCGCGAACCGTACACGCGCACCAGCGGACTTTCCGCCGCCTGGCCGAGCAGTCGCGTGTAATTGATCGCAAACGCAAAGCCCGTGTGCAGGCTGGTGGGCATGTAGGCGTCGTATTCGAAGGCGATCTGTTGGCTGCCCTGGCTGGGCGACCAGGGCGTGATGCCGAGCTTCGTGGCCTGGTCCGGCGTGACACCGAAGAAGCGCCGCATGGCCGGGCCGTTCATGGCCTGCCACTGCACCTGCAGGTTATGGTTGAGGTAGCCGATGGCCGGTAGGTCGTAGTCGGCATACAGGTTGAGGTACGCGCCCGCGCCCTGCGTGTCATGGCTGAGTTCGGTGCCCAGGTTGAGTTGGGCCGTGGCCTGGTATTCGAGATAGCCGCCGCCGTTGATGCGCGGGCCGAGCGAATTGACTACGCCGCCAAGTTTCGGACCCAGCTCCTCGCGGTCGCGACCCCACAGATAATTACCGTAGATGCCGCCACGCCACTTGTCGCCGTGGATCAGGTCAACGGTCAGCCCGTCCACCGTCGATAGCGTGATATGCCAGGGCAGTTCCGCCTGGACATAGGGGATGACCTGGTTGCGGTGATCCTTCGAGCCGATCCATGCCGGCATGCGCTGCACGCCGATGCCGAACATGTCATTGGGGCCGTCGGTCGGGTTGTCCGCCATGGCCCCGGTCGAAGCCGTCAACGCCAGCACCAGGGCGGTGACACGCATCGACGATGCGGGCAGGGAACGGCGACGGCTCATGCGGGAACGACTCAGGTGCCGGGCTTGGCGGGCGCGGCGTTGTTGGTGGTGAACTGGACGATGACGCGCTGGCCGATGCGCAGCGAGGCCGGCGGCGACTGGTCGAACACGAGTACGCATTGCACCGTGCGCGTATTGGCACGGATCAGCGGATCTTCTTCAAGCGCGCTGGGGCCGAACACCGTGCCGATGCGCTGCACGTGCGCGCTCAGCGTAGGTGCGCCGCTGCCGCTGTCGTCCACCACCTGGGCCTGCATGCCGTCGTGCACGGCGCCCACGAACGACTCGTTGAGTTCGGCGCGCACGATGCGCGGCTGTTCAGGCAGCAGCACGAACGCCGGGCCACCCTGCGGTGACACCGTGGCGCCGGGCTGGATGTCGCGCTCCACGATCTGTCCGTCGAACGGTGCGACCAAGGTGCGCTGCGCCAGCTCGTAGCGGGCAGCATCGAGCTTCTGTGTTGCCAGCGCTTCGGCGGCGCGGGAATTGTCCAGCTCGCCCTGCAGTTGTTGCGCGGCATCCTTCGCGTCATCCGAGCTCTGGCCATCGCCGGCGCCGGCGGCTGCGGCCGCCGCGAGGCGTGTAGCGCGCTGCTGTGCTGCCTTCAGACGGGCTTCCAGCGAATTGCCCTGTGCCAGCGCCTGCTTGAGTTCGGCTTCCGCCGCGCTCACGGCGAGCTGCGCCGGCTTGGTGTCGAGCACAGCCAGGGTCTGGCCCTTGTGCACGTGGTCACCCTCGCGCACCTTGATCTCGGCCACCACGCCTTCGCGCGGCATGCTGAGCTTGAGCAGCCCGCCTTCGATGTCGATGCGTCCGCGGGCCACCGCGGCATAGGCGGGTGCCGGCGCCGAGGCTTGCCCACCGCTCTTGCCCGCATCGTCGTGCGAGCATGCAGCCAGCAGCGACGCAGCAAGCGTCAGGGCAAGCAGGGAATGGGGCAGGCGCAAAGTCATGCAGAAGGTTCCTCGAGGCCTGACGTGGGCGTCGATGTCGGAGAGGGCACACGGTCGCTAAGGATACGGCCATCCTCCATGGCCAGCACACGGTCGGCATGCCCCACGAGTCGTGGGTCATGGCTGACGCAGAGCACCGTGGTGCCATGCGTGCGGGCGATGCGATGGAGAATGTCGATGACGATCTGGCCGTTGGCGGCGTCGAGCGCGCTGGTGGGCTCGTCGGCGAACAGCAAATCCGGCTCCTTGGCCAGGGCGCGTGCAATAGCGACGCGCTGCTTCTCGCCGCCCGAGAGTTCGGATGGACGCAGACCCATGCGCGGACCCATGCCCACTTCTTCCAGCGAGGCCATCGCGCGGCGGCGTGCCTCGGCGGGGGAAAGGCCCAGGTAGCTCAAGGGCAGTTCCACCTGCTCCAGCGCGTTGAGCGCCGGGAACAGGTTGAAGCCCTGGAAGACGAAGCCGGTGTGCAGCAGCCGGAAACGTTCCAGCGCGCGCGTATTGAGGTGGTTGAGGTCCTGGTCGAGCGCGATGACCTGCCCTTCGTCCGGACGCTGCAGGCCACTGAGAATCGCCAGCAGGGTGCTCTTGCCGCAACCGGAGGGACCGGAAATGAGCGTGAGCTCACCGGCGCGCACGTCGAGCGTGAGGTTGTGGATCACCGTGCTGCGGATGTCGCCGGAGGTGAACGACTTGTTGACGTTGCGGGCCTGCAACGACACCGCGGGCTTGGGCCGGGAGGCGGGGGATGCGTAATTCATCGCTTACCTCAACAACGTCGCCGGATCGGCGCGACGCAGGCTGCGCATGGCGGCCAGTCCGGACACGATTGCCAGGCCCATGCACAGGGACAGGCATGCCACGGCCGCCCACGGTCCCAGCGCCACCGGCACGCTGCGGCTGCGCGCCAGCATCATGGCGAGGGCACCCAGTACGGCGCTGCCCAGCAGTCCCAGTGCGCCAACCCAGAACGCTTGTTCCATGACGACTTTGCGTAGTTCGCCGACACCGACGCCGAGCGCGTTGAGCGTGGCGTACTCGCGGATCGAGCCGATCACCGCGGCGACCAGGGTCTGGCTGGTGATCACCACGCCGACCAGGAACACGATGCCGGCCAGGAACAGCACGCCGGCGCCCGCGCCGGTATCGAATATCCAGTAGAGCTGTGAGCGGCGGGCGAAATCCTTGGCCGTCCACACGTCGTAGCTGCCGAACGCGGTGTTGCCGCGCAGGCGTGCGGCGACTTCCTCGGCATCGGCCGGGTTGCGCAGCTTGGCCACGAAGTAGGTCATGCGACTGCTGTTGGACGGATCGGTATCCAGCGATGCCGCCGTGGCCAGTGATGCCACCACGTTGACGCCGCCCAGCGCGCGCAGGCCGCTGCTGACGCCCACCACGCGAACGCGGTGGCCGTTGATCACTGCCGTATCGCCGACGCCGACGCCAAGGCCCTCCAGATCGGCCTTGTCGACGATGACCGCGTCCGGCTCGTTGAGGCGCGCACGCAAGGCCAGCGGCAACGCATGCGCGAACAGCATGCCATCCGGCCGCGCGTTGATGCCGGACACGAACACCGACACGCCGCCGGTATCGTTGGGGCCGCGCCAGTCGGCATCCACCCAGTGGAAGGGTTCGACGGCGGTGACGGCCGGGTCCATGCGGAGGCGCATTTCCACGCCTGCATCGATGGAGCGGCCCAGGTTGACGCTTTGCGTGCCGGGATAGCCGGCCCACAGGTCGCCTGATGAACCCGTGATGTAGACCGCGGCGCTGCCGAAGATGCCGAGCACCAGCGCAACCTGCAGCAATTGCAGCAGGCCGGCGAAACCCACGGCGACGACGGCTGGCAGAAAACGGCGCCACTCGTAGACGAGGGTCTTGCGTGCGAGCGCGACCATTAGTCCGTGCTCCCGGTGGCCGGCGTTTGTGGCGACGGCTCGGGCGGGTTGGGCATGGGCGCGCCACCCAGTGCCTTGTAGAGCGAGACATAGGCCAGATCACGCGCCGCGATGGCGCTGACCAGTTCGAGCTGCGTGCGCTGGTTCTCGATCAGGCCTTCCTGCACATCGAGATTGCTGCCGAGCTGGAGCTCGGCGCGCTTGCGCAGCGCAACCGTGCTCTGGTCCAGCGCATCGCTTGCGCGTTGCATGGCTTCTTCGCGCGTGCGCAGTTGTTCCAGGTCGCCCATGGCTGTTTCCGCCTCGGCAACACCTTGCAACACCGCTTGACGGTAGCCGTACACGGCGGCCTTGAGTTCGTGGTCCTTGGCGTGTGCGGCGGAAACGCGCTGACCCCAGTCGAACAGCGGCACGTCGATGATCGGGCCAAAAGAGGAGATCGCCTCGCCCGTGTGGACGCGGTGATTCGACGCGATGTTCGCCGACCATTGCAGCGACGCGCCGAGGCCGATGTGCGGCCAGATGTCCGCGCGGCTCATGCCCAGCTCGCCGGCGGCACGCAGCACGTCGGCTTCGGCGGTGGCGATTTCGGGGCGGGCGCGCAACATGTCGGCCGGAGCCGAGGTGAGTTGCCACTGGCCCAGGCGCGGCTGCGGGCCGGGCGTCAGCCATGCCGGATCGGGTTCGGGTTGGCCGAGCAGCACGGCCAGTTGCTGCGCACTGGCATTGATGGCCTGCTGCGGTTCGGCGAGGGCCGCTTCGGCATGCGCCAGCTCGGCCTGTGCCTTGGCCACTTCGGCCGGCGGCGCCAGCTTGAGCTGTTCGCGCACCTGCACCAGTCGGACCTTCTCCTGCTGGGCATCGCGGATGGCCGTGAGCAGACGGGCCTGCTCCTGGGCGGAACGCAGTTCGATCCAGCGTCGGCTGACCTCGGCGACCAGCGACACCTGTGCGCCGCGCAGGGCGGCAGTGGCGCCGTTCTCCTGGCCCTGGGCCACGCGCTTGGCGCTTTGCCACGCACCGAATAGCGGCAGCTCCCACAGGGCATCAAAACCGACCACGAAATACGATGCCGTGGTGTCGGGATCGATCACGTCGTTGGTGCGCCCATGCAGCGATGGCAGATAGGCGTCATGGGCGTGGTGGTTCAGCGTACGCGCGGCGCGCAGGCGCTCGGCGGCCTGAGCCACGTCCAGGTTGTTCTGCAGGGCGCGGTCGATCAGGCCGTCCAGGGTCGGGTCGCCCAGGGCCTGCCACCAGCCGCGCAGGTCCGCCGAGGGCGGTGCGACGCCGGCCGGCGCGTTGCGCCAGGCGTTGGGGACGGGAGGCTTGAGCTCGGGCAGCGGGGCGACCGAGCAGCCGGCCAGCATCACGAACCCGAGCGCCAGCAGGCTGGCGAGCAGATGGCGATCCCGGCGAGGCGCAGCTTCCATGTTCGGCAGATCCGGGTTGTTTCGACGCTGAAGCACGAAATTCCTGAATTTGATCAACGTAGCGTCAGGGAGCCTGTAAGGATACCGGAAGGTGCCCTTCGGCTGCCTTATTTATATTGAACCACCCTATATAAGAATAGTCTTACTTGCGCAGCTTCTTTCGGAAAGAAAGGAGGCCGAAAGGGGGTGGAACCTATCGTGTCACCATCCTGCAAGAGTGGAGTTTCACCTCGTGACTGGTTGGACCATCCTCTGCGACTTCGACGGCACCATCTCTGTCGAGGACGTGATCGACTCGCTGCTTGACCGTTTCGGCCGTCCCGGCTGGGAGACGCTCGAGCAGGATTGGCGTGCCGGCCGCATCGGCTCGCGCGAATGCATGACCGGCCAGGTCGGCCTGCTGGACATGACCCAGGAAGAACTGGACAAGCACCTGTCTTCGCTGTGGATCGACCACCACTTCCCGGATTTCGTGAAGATGGCCCGCGCCACCGGTACGCCGATGCATATCGTCAGCGACGGCCTGGACTACGCCATCCGCAAGATCCTGGGCCGCTATGGCCTGGACGACCTGCCGCTGGCGGCCAATCACCTGGCCCCGGCCACGCCACCGCAGAAATGGCAGCTCACCTCGCCGTTCCAGGCCGAGGGTTGCCGCAGCGGTACGTGCAAGTGCGCCGTGGCCGCACAGGCCAGCAAGGGTGGCACCAAGACGCTGCTGATCGGCGATGGCGCCTCGGACTTCTGCGCCGCCGACCGCGTCGACTTCGTTTTCGCCAAGCACCGCCTGATCGAACATTGCCGCGCAGCCGGCATCCCGTACGTGCCGATCACCGGCTTCGAGGATGCGCTGGAACTGCTGCCGCGCCTGCTCGATGGCAGTCTGCTGGCTGAGCATGCGCCGTTGGCCCCCGCGCTTGCTGTTGCTTCCTAAGATCAGATCCCCCTCCTGATCGTCCCCTTTCAAACGTTTTCGGATGTCCCTGATGAACGCTTACGACAAGAACGCCGCTGGCGTCGTGATTCCTGACGCGCAGCTGTTGGCTGACGAGGCCGAGTGGAGCTCGTTCGGCGACACCGTGCACTACGTCGACCCGCCGAAGATCTTCCGCCACGGCGAAGGCAGCTGGATGATCGATACGGCCGGCACGCGCTTCCTTGACCTTCAGATGTGGTACTCGGCCGTCAACTTCGGTTACGGCAACAAGCGTCTCAATGACACGCTGAAGAACCAGATCGACGTGCTGCCGCAGGTCGCCAGCCAGTACCTGCACCAGACCCGCATCGAGCTGGCAAAGACCATCGCGGTCGACGCCCAGCAGAAGTTCGGCGTGAAGGGCCGCGTGCACTTCAACGTCGGCGGCGCGCAGGCGGTGGAAGACTCGCTGAAGCTGGTGCGCAACTACACCGGCGGCAAGAGCCTGATGTTCGCGTTCGAGGGCGGCTACCACGGCCGTACGCTGGGCGCTTCGTCCATCACCTCCAGCTACCGCTACCGCCGCCGCTTCGGCCACTTCGGCGAGCGCGCGATGTTCGTGCCGTTCCCGTACCCGTTCCGCCGCCCGAAGGGCATGACGCCGGAAGAGTACTCGGACGCCTGCGTGCGCCAGTTCGCCCGCCTATTCGAAACCGAATACAACGGCGTGTGGGACCCCAAGGTCAACCAGGCTGAATACGCCGCCTTCTACGTCGAGCCGATCCAGGGCACGGGTGGCTACGTCCTGCCGCCGATGAACTTCTTCAAGGATCTGAAGAAGGTGCTGGACCAGTACGGCATCCTGATGGTGGTCGACGAAATCCAGATGGGCTTCTGGCGCACCGGCAAGCTGTGGTCGATCGAGCACTTCGGCGTGACGCCGGACATCATCGTGTTCGGCAAGGCGCTGACCAACGGCCTCAACCCGCTGTCGGGTCTGTGGGCACGCGAAGAGATGATCAACCCGACCATCTTCCCGCCGGGCTCCACGCACTCCACCTTCAACTCCAACCCGCTGGGCACCGCCCTGGGTCTGGAAGTGATCAAGATGGGTTACGAGCTGGACTACGAGACCAGCGTGCCGAAGAAGGGCGCGCACTTCCTCGAAGGCCTGCGCGACCTGCAGAAGCGTCACAAGGAAATCGGCGACGTCGACGGCCTGGGTCTGGCGCTGCGCGCCGAGATCTGCACCGAGGACGGCTTCACGCCGAACAAGGCGCTGCTCGACAAGATGGTCGACATCGGCCTGGCCGGCGACCTGGAGCACAACGGCAAGAAGATCGGCCTCGTGCTCGACGTGGGTGGCTGGTACAAGAACGTGATCACCTTCGCGCCGTCGCTCGACATCACGCACGAAGAGATCGACCTGGCCATCGCGCTGCTTGACCAGCTGCTGACCAAGGCCAAGAAGGAAATGTAAGTCCACGCAGCGCCGCGGGGCAAAACCCGCGGCGCTGATGAAAGTTTGTCTCAAGTTGTTCCCATGCAGGGGAAGTGTGACAACGGCGGCGCTTATGCGTCGCCGTATTTTTTTGTGCGGGCCGAATGCCTACGCTTTGTCGGAGCGCAGTTGTGCGCGACAGCGACGTACAAGCCGCGCTTCGATGGGTGGCTGCGGCGCTAACGCTTATGACCGGACCAAGGGAGTGTCGGCGGCCTGAGTGGGTTTGCTTTGCCCATGTGCGTGTCGCGCACGGGTGCGCTCCTACGCGGGAGTGGACTTGGATGTACGCGCCGGTGGAAACACCACTTCCACGCGCAGGCCGCCCGTGCTGCCATTGAGGAAACGCACGTACGCGCGATGGCGTTCCGCGATGCGTTGCACGATGGCAAGGCCGAGCCCCGTGCCTTCTTCCGTCATGCCGGGTACGCGGAAGAAGCGCTCGCCCAGGCGGTCGAGGAAGGCTGGGGGAACGCCTGGGCCGTTGTCTTCCACGCTGATGCAGGGGCTTTCGCCGAGCACCGACACGCCGACGGTGACGATGCTGTTGCGACCGGCGTAACGCAGGCTGTTGTCGATGAGGTTGTCGAGCATCTCCTGCAAGGAGATGCGGTCGCCGTCGATCCATACCGGGCCGGCGGGGCCTTCGTAGCCGAGATCCACGTTGACGGCGATGGCGTCATGCACCCGCACGCTCAGCAGCTCGGGAATCAGTTGGGCGAGGTCGAGCAGGCATTGCGGCGTGGTTTCGCTGAGTTCTGGCGATTGCGCACGCGTCAGTGCAAGCAACTGGCTGGAGGTGCGGCTGGCGCGTTGCGTCAGCCGCAAGATGTGCTGCAGGGCGTCGGCCACCGTTTCCTTGCTGGGATCGATCTGTGCGCGTTCGACGTGCACGCGTAGGCCAGCCAGCGGAGTCTTGAGCTGATGCGCGGCGTCGGCGATGAATCGTTCCTGCAACGCCAGCATGCCGCGCTGGCGGGCGAAGAGTCCGTCGATGGTGCGCGTGAGCGGCAGGATTTCCACCGGCACGTCGGCATCGCCGATCGGTGCGAGGTCGTGTTCGCGTGCAGCAAGGCGAGCGGTGAGCGGGTCGATCTGGCGCAAGCCCACACGCACGCCGTAGAACACCAGCAGGAATACGCTGGCGATCAGCAGCGCCTGCGCCGGAATGCTCAGTAACAGGATCTCCCGCGCGCGCTGGTGGCGATCGTGGAACGTTTCGGCCATGGTGACCGTGAGCTGGTCGCTGGGGTCCTGCAGATTCGGGATACGCACGGTGGCAGCGCGCAGTTCGCGGCGCTTCTGCTTGGGCGTGTACAGCGATGTGCTGTAAAGCGTGGGTTCGCCGTCGGCGTTGGCGGCGTTCATCGGCGCGGGAAGCAGTTCGGACGACCCTGCCAGCAAGCCGTGCTTCTGGCTGCTGACATTGAAATAGTTGTGTCCTTCCGGCGCGTACTCGAGCAGGAAGCGGGCCTGCGGCGAGATCTGTCCGCCAAGATCTTCCTGGCTGAGCATCTGCGCGAGCGTCATGGCGTCGTCGCCCAGGTCGCGGTCGTGCACGTGATTGGAGTAGATCAGCGCGCCGCCATAGGTGATGAGGCTTTCCACCACCAGCAACAGCATCAGCGGCACCAACAGCGAGGACAGCAGGCGACGCCGCAGGCTGGGACGGCCATCAGGCTCGAGCATGCGATAGAGCCACGGATCGTCCCGCCTCGGCGCCACTTTGCTCATGCCTTGGATTCCTTGCCTTCCTTCACTTCTTCCAGCAGGTAGCCCAGGCCGCGGATGGTGCGTACCTGCGTGCCCGAGTCGCCGAGCTTGCGGCGCAGGCGGTAGATGGCGATGTCCAGACCGTTGTCGGTGAGTTCTTCGTCCCAGCTGCACAGCGCCTCGACCAGTTGTGCGCGGCTGGTGACGCGATCGGGGCGTGCGGCCAGTGCTTCGAGCAGGCCGAATTCGCGGGCGGTGAGTTCGAGCGGCTTGTCGTCGATCCAGGCGCGATGACCGGGAAGGTCCAGGCGCAGCCGGCCGATGACGAGTTCCGGCGCGCCCTGCGAGGTGTAACGGCGGAGCAGGGCGCGCACGCGTGCTTCGAATTCCGCCAGGGCGAAGGGCTTCACCAGGTAATCGTCGGCGCCGAGGTCGAGCACGCGCACGCGCTCGCGCAGGCCTTCGCGCGCGGTGATCACCAGCACGGGCAGACCCGTGCCGCGCTTGCGCAGGCGCTGCAGCACATCAGCGCCGTCGAGGTTGGGCAGGCCCAGGTCGAGGATAAGCAGGTCGTAGGGCGTGTCGCGAAGCGCCGCGTCCGCCTTGGCACCATCGGTGACCGCGTCCACCGCGTGACCACCCTGGCGCAGCGAAGCGCTTACGCCGGCGGCAATGGAGGGATCGTCCTCGGCAATCAGGATGCGCATATCGGGTTCCAGATGGGGCGGTAGATCGGCGCGGGGAAACGCGCGTCTTTCATAATTGTTGAATTGCGAGTGATTCTCATTTGTGGCAAGATCCCACGTCATTGTCAGGAACAGGCCGCCCAAGCGGGCAGCTTAGCGCCCTGATGCAGGTTGAGACAGCGTGCGGGCGCATCGGTTGCATGGCGTGTCTGTGATATGGCGCTGATTCGAGAGGCCATCAACGGGTCCCAAAGGCAGGCATGGAATCGGCGGCACGATCGCAAGGCAGCAGGATGGGATCGAGCCGCGCGTTCTGGCTCAAGCAACTCCATCAATGGCACTGGATCAGCTCTGCGCTGTGCCTGGTCGGCATGCTGTTGTTCGCCATCACGGGCTTCACGCTCAACCATGCCGGCCAGATCGAGGCGCAGGCGAACACGGTGCATCGCAGTGCCCAGCTCCCAGCGTCGTTACTGAAGGCGGTCAGCGGCGACGATGAGCGCAAGGGCGCCGCGCTGCCTGCCGCCGTGGCTGACTGGGTCGCCGGCACGCTCGATGTGGATGTTGCCGGCCGCACCGGTGACTGGTCCTCCGACGACATCTATATCTCCATGCCACGCCCGGGCGGCGATGCGTGGATAAGCATCGACCGCGAAACCGGCAAGGTGGAGACGGAGCGCAGTTCGCGCGGCGTCATCGCCTACCTCAACGACCTGCACAAGGGCCGCCATGCGGGCCCGGCGTGGGGCTGGTTCATCGACGTGTTCGCGCTGGCCTGCGTCATCTTTTCCGTCACCGGCCTGCTGCTGCTGAAAATGCATGCGGCGCAGCGCGGCGCGACCTGGCCACTGGTGGCATTTGGTCTGGTGCTGCCGCTGGTGCTCGCGTTGATCTTCATCCACTGACATGAAGGCTGAGCGGGTGCGTACCCCCATGATCCAGGCCGGATGTGCATGGCCGCCGCTTGCTTACGATTTCCCTTTCGCTTCTCGGCCCCCAACGAGGAACCTATGCGTCGTCTCTCCCTGACCCTTCCCGCGATCCTGCTGGCGGCACCCGCTGTCGCGGCCGATCTCAACGTTACCGTGCAGATTCCGCAGCTCAACGTGGCGGAGTATCACCGCCCATACACCGCGGTGTGGGTGGAGCGCGAAGACCACTCCGTCGCGTCGGAGCTGGCCGTCTGGTACGCGCAGAAGGAATCGAAGGAGGGCGCCGGTACCAAGTGGCTGCCCGAGCTGCGCCAGTGGTGGCGTCGTGGCGGTCGTGACCTGCAGATGCCGGTGGATGGCGTGTCCGGTGCGACGCGTCCGGCGGGCGACCAGAAGCTGAGCTTCCACGAGGGCAGGGCCCCGCTGGGTGCGCTGGCACCCGGCAAGTACGAACTGGTGGTGGAAGCCGCGCGCGAAGTCGGTGGTCGCGAAGTGGTCCGCGTGCCCTTCACCTGGCCGGCAAGCGCGCCGCAACAACTCACCGCGCAGGGCAGCAGCGAGCTGGGCGCCGTCAAGGTCGATCTCGCGCCGTAATCCAAGGAGAACAACATCATGATCAAGCATTCGTTGAAATGGAGCGCGCTGGCCCTCGCACTGGCGCTGCCATTCGGCGCGCAGGCGCACAAGATGTGGCTGGTGCCCTCGGCCACCAATGTCTCGGGCGTCGACCCGTGGGTGACGGTGGACGCGGCCGTGTCCAACGACCTGTTCTATCCCGACCATATGCCCGTGGCGCTGGATCGCGTAGCCATCACTGCGCCGGACGGCCAGACGGCCAAGGCGGAGAACGCGCTCACCGGCCAGTACCGCAGCGTGTTCGACGTGCACTTGACCCAGCTGGGCACCTACAAGATTGCCGCGGTGAACGGCGGCCTGTTCGCCAGCTACGAGGTGGACGGCCAAAAGAAGCGCTGGCGCGGCGATGCGGCAGAGCTGGCCAAGGCCATGCCTGCCAACGCGAAACATGTTGAAGTCTCCGAGTCGATCAGCCGGGTGGAAACCTTCGTCACCAACGGCAAGCCCAGTGACGGTGCGCTCAAGCCCGGCGGCAAGGGGCTCGAGCTGGTGCCGGTGACGCGCGTCACCGACTTGGCATCGGGCGAGGCCGCTTCGTTCCAGTTGTTGCTGGATGGCAAGCCGGCGCCGGGCCTCAAGGTCGTGGCGATCGCGGGCGAAACGCGCTATCGCAACGCGCAGGAAGAGATCGACGCCACCACCGATAAGGATGGCAAATTCAGCTTCACCTGGCCGCACGCCGGCATGTACTGGGTGAGCGCCAGCACGCAGGACGACAAATCCAGCATCAAGCCGGCCAAGGTGCGTCGTCTTTCGTACGCCGCCACGCTGGAAGTGTTGCCGCAGTAATGCAGGTCGATGGCGTGGAACAACGTCGATGAGTGACCTCGTCGTGCAGTCCGTGCAGGGCGAAACCATGGGCACCTTCTGGTCGGTGCGTGCGGTGATGCCGGCGGAGTTGTCGCTGGTGTCGCGCGCACGCGGCATCCAGGCGGTGCTCGATCTGGTCGACGGACAGATGAGCACCTATAAGCCCGGGTCGGCGTTGTCGCGTTTCAACGCGGCACCCGCCGGTACATGGCATGTGCTTCCCGCCGAGTGCTTCGAAGTCGCAAGGCACGCGTTGCAAGTGGCACGGGAAAGCGACGGCGCGTACGACCCCACGGTCGGACCGCTGGTCAACCTATGGGGCTTCGGCCCTGATGCCGCGCGACGCGAGCCGCCGTCGCGTGAAGCGATCGAGGCGGCGCGCGAGCATATCGGCTGGTCGCGTCTCACGCTGGATGCCGTGACCCACAGCGTGTTCCAGCCCGGCGGCGTCTACCTCGACCTGTCGTCGGTCGCCAAGGGTTATGCCGTCGATCTGCTAGGGCGTGAGCTTGATCGCGCCGGCATTGACGCGTGGCTGGTGGAAGTCGGCGGCGAAATGAAAGGCAAGGGCAGAAAGCCCGATGGTTCGCCGTGGCGCATCGGCATTGAACGACCCGGCGCGGCAAAGGGGGCGGTGCAAAGCATCGACCAGCTCAGCCAGGTGGTCTGCCTGTCAGGCCGGGCCATCGCCACCTCGGGCGACTACCGCCGACATTTCGACGCGGATGGCGTGACCTATTCACATCACATCGATCCGCGTACCGGTTGGCCGGTGCCTCACGCAGTCGCCTCTGTCAGCGTATTGGCGGGCGACGCGATGCAGGCGGACCCGATGGGAACGCTGCTGACCGTGCTTGGCCCGGAGCAGGGCATGGCGTATGCCCGTGAGCGCGGCATCGCCGTGATGTTCATCCTACACGGCGCCCGTGGACTGGAAGAGCGCCTGTCGCCGGCGTTCGAGGTTGCGTTGGCGTCATGAGCGCAGCGCCGGCCGCGTCGCGGCGTCCCGCATGGGGCAACGTTGCGCTCTGTGCCTTTCTGGGCGTGTTGCTGCTGGGCTTGATGGCGTTGCATGCGCCCGAATGGGAATGGCACAAGCCAGGCCTATCGCGTGGATGCTGGGCGTTCGCCGTACTGGCCGCGTGGGCCGGTTTCACCGGATGGCTGGGGTGGCATCGCAGGGCGCAGTCGCGTCGACAGGCAGTGCTCGTGTCGGCTCCGGAGGCACCGTCCACGGATGCGATGCTGATCGCGTTCGCCAGCCAGACCGGCAGCGCGGAACAATGGGCGCGGCAAACCGCGCAGAGCCTTCAACACGCCCGCATGCCTGTGCGACTGGTCGAGCTGGGCCAGCTCGAGGTAGCGACGCTGACGGAAGCCGGTCGCGTGTTGTTTGTCGTCAGCACCACGGGCGAAGGCGATGCACCGGACAGTGCCGCCCGATTCGTTATCCAGTGCATGCGCACACCCGCATCGTTGCCATCGTTGCGCTATGGCTTGCTGGCGCTGGGTGATAGCGATTACGACAACTTCTGCGGCTTTGGCCGTGCTCTGCAGCACTGGCTGCAGCAAAGCGGCGCCACGCCGTTGTTCGATCCCGTGGAAGTCGACAACGGGGACCCTGCCGCATTGCGGCACTGGCAGCACCATTTGGCATTGCTTTCCGGCGACGCCGAACGGGCGGATTGGCAGGCGCCGGACTATCAGCGCTGGCAATTGGTGGAGCGTACGTTGCTCAATCCCGGTAGTGCGGGAGGGCCGTGCTTCCATCTCGTCTTGCGTCCGCGCGACGGCGAGGCGATCTGGCAGGCCGGCGATCTCGTGGAGATCGGGCCGCGGCATGCCGATGCTCATGTCGCGCAGTGGCTGACGTCGCGCGGGTTGGATGGGAACGCCCCGATCGAACATGCCGGCCGTCGTGCATCACTCCGTGAGTGGCTGGCCGCCAGCCATCTGCCGGCAGACGACGGCCTGCAAGCCGAAACGCCGCAACAGTTGGTGGCCGCGTTGCAAACGTTGCCGCATCGCGAATATTCCATTGCCTCGATCCCGGCGGATGGCAACCTGCATCTGCTCGTTCGCTGCATGTATCGCGAGGACGGCTCGCCCGGCGTCGGTTCCGGGTGGCTTACCCAGCATGCGGAGGTGGGTGGCGACATTGCGTTGCGCATCCGGGCCAATCCTGGTTTCCATCCGCCCGTGGATGACCGTCCGCTTGTGCTGATAGGCAATGGCACTGGGCTGGCGGGCTTGCGCGCGCTGCTGAAGGCGCGCATCCACGCGGGCCGGACGCGGAACTGGTTGCTGTTCGGCGAACGCACATCCGCGCACGACTTCTACTATCGCCAGGAAATCCTCGCGTGGCAGGCGCAAGGCATGATCGAGCGCATCGACCTTGCCTGGTCGCGTGAAGGCGAGTCGCGCGACTACGTGCAGGATCGCCTGCGCGCCTCCGGCGAGGTGCTGCGGCAGTGGGTTGAATGGGGCGCCGCGATCTATGTGTGCGGCAGCCTTGCCGGCATGGCGCCCGGCGTCGATGCCGTGTTGCGCGACGTCCTTGGCGACGAGGCAGTCGAGCGGCTGCGCGAGGAAGGGCGTTACCGCCGCGACGTCTACTGACGGCGGGTATCGTCTCGCCAAGCACACTTCGCGCGGATGGCATCCCCGTCCATCTTGTGCCGGCACGGCATTTAGCCTATAGCTCCGTTTTTCGTCCACGCCGCAGGCTGGGCGGTCCTTCGGGGGAGGGTGGTATGGGGAAGGGAAAAGTGGCCAGGTCGCGTTGCTGGATGATGTTGGCCTGCTGCATGGTGACATTTGCCGCTGTGGCACAGGAGGCGCCTGCGCCCAGCGCGAGCATCGCGCCGCCACCGGTTGCTTCCATTCCTTTTGCCAGGGCACACGCCTCTGCGCCACGCGTAGCCAGTGCACCGGATGCCTGGGGTGGCGAGCGTACGGGCCATGAGCCAACCCTGTCTGACCGCGTGGTGGGTTATCGCATCGACGCCGAGCTGGACGCAGCGAGCCACCGCGTCACCGGCAGTGAACAGCTCACCTGGCGCAACCGCAGTAGTCAGGCGGTCGGACGCATCTATCTGCACCTGTATCTCAATGCGTTCCAGAACGAAGGCAGCACCTTCTTTACGGAACGCAGCGTACTCACCGCGCATGGCCAATCGAGGGGCGACGCTTCGCCGGGCAAGGGCGAATGGGGTTGGATAGACCTCAAGAGCGTGCAGCAGGGCAACGCGGCACTGACCTGGCGCTTCGTGCATCCCGACGACGGCCCGGCTACGGACCAGACGGTGGTCAGCATCGATCTTGCCCAGTCAGTGCCGGCGGGTGGCACGTTGACGCTGGACCTAGGCTTTGTCAGCCAATTGCCCCGCGTGGTGGAACGCACGGGCTGGTGGGGCCATTTCAATCTGGTGGCGCAGTGGTTTCCTAAGATCGGCGTACTGGAGCTACCGGGCGAGCGCGGTGCCGCGCAAGTGCAGTGGAACGTGCACGAATTCCATTTCAACAGCGAGTTCTACGCGGATTTCGGCAGTTACGACGTCCGGCTGACGGTGCCTTCCGATTACACCGTCGGTGCCGTCGGAGCGCAGCAGGAAGAGCCGATCGTGCGGGATGGCAAGGCGACCTATCACTTCGTGCAGAACGACGTACACGATTTCGCGTGGGTTGCGGCCAAGGACTTCCGCACGCTGGATGGCAGCTGGCAGGAAGCAGGCAGTCCCCCGGTGGCCGTGCGGGTGATCTATCCGCCGGAGTACGTCGCCAGCGCCAAGCCGGTGCTCAAGGCTACGCTCGATTCGCTCAGCTATTTTTCGCAAACGTTGGGACCCTATCCGTATCGCACGGTGACCGCCGTGGTGCCGCCCTTCAATGCGGATGAAGCCGGTGGCATGGAGTACCCGACGTTCTTCACCGCCGAGGGCCACAAGGACATCGACAGCGGGACGATGGATCAGTGGAACATCGATTTCGTCACCATCCACGAATTCGGTCACGGCTATTTCTACGGTCTGCTCGCCTCGAACGAGTTCGAGGAGCCCATGCTCGACGAGGGCATGAATGAGTACTGGGACGAGCGTATGGTCAGCGACCGCCACCAGCGTGTCCTCACGCCCAGCACGTGGCTGCGCCGCGCAGGCATCACGCCGTCGATGGACGTGTTTGTCTACGAGCGCATCACCGCGGGCTTGTCGCGTCCGCTCGATCCGCTTGGGCAGAACAGTTGGGATCGCTACTCCAGCACCAGCTACGGCACGGTGTACTCCCGCACGGCTACGGCCATGCACGATCTGGAGCAGCGACTGGGCCGTGACGTGATGGCGCGGGCGATGCGCGAGTATTACCGGCGCTGGCACTTCCGGCATCCATCGGTGGCCGATCTTCGCGCGACGCTGGTCGATGTTTCCGGCAACCCGCGTGCAGTCAACGAGGTGTTCGACCAGTTCGTCTACGGGACGGCAAGCATCGATGACCGCGTGGCCTCCATCGACAACCAGGAAGTCCTTCCCCTGGCGGGAAGCTGGATGACGCAGGGCGGGCGCATCGAGTTCACCACCGGACAACGCGACGAGCAGGTGCAGAAGCAGCGCGATGCCCGGAACAAGTCATCTTCGGATACCAACGGCCGCGCCTCCGGCACGTTCCCGTGGCGCAGTACGGTCACCGTGGTGCGCCAGGGCGAGCGTGTGCCGCAGTTGCTGCGCGTGACGTTTGTCGATGGTCGGCATCAAGACGTGCGTTGGGACGATGACCGGCGATGGGCGCGCTTCGTGTTCACGGGACCAGCCAAGGTGACAGCGGCCGAGCTCGATCCGGAGCGATCCGTGCTGCTCGATGCGGACAAGCTCAATGACAGTCGCACGGTGAATGCCGACCACTCCGCCTCGCGCCGCTGGACCGCTGACCTGGCGGCCCTGCTGCAGGCCCTCTACGCAACCCTGGTGACGCTGTAATGGCCTACAAACAATCACGTCGCGTCGATTTCGCCGCCGTGGCGATCGCTCCGTTCCGTGCGCTGAAATGGCGGCTCTTGTTGTTGTGGATGCTGCTGACGCTCATCGCCACGGCGGTGCTCGCCTTGCCCTTCCTGCAGGCACTCGGTGCGCTGCTGGATCGCTCCACGCACGCGCCTGCGTGGGCACGTGAGTTTGATGGACTCATGTTCGGCGACGTGGCGATGTCCCTGTCGCGCGAGCATGCCCTGCTGCACGGCGCGGGCATGGCCAGTGTGCTGCTGATGCTGTTGATACTGCCGTGGCTCAACGGCATGGTCGTCGCCTCCGGGCGGGCGGGGCGTGCACTCGGCTTTGCCGGCTTGCTGCACGGCGGTTTCGTGGAGTACGGACGCATGTTCCGCCTCATGCTCTGGTCACTGGCGCCGTATGCGCTGGCTGGCTTTCTGGCGCAGATGAGCTTTGATCATGCGGGCGATCGTGCTGACGCCGCCGTGCTCGAGTCGCAGGCCGATGCCGCTCAGCATCTCGCGCTTGGACTGGCGGTATTGGCAGTCGTACTGGCGCAAGCCTGGGTGGAGTCGGCACGGGCGGCCTTCATCGCCGACACCGGTTTGCGTTCTGCTTCGGTGGCGATGGTGCGAGGCCTGATCCAACTTTTACGCCGACCGGTGTCGACGCTGTTCGTCTACCTGCTGGTGACGGCGCTGGGGTTCGCGGTGGTTCTCGGGCTGGGGCTTGCGCGCGTGCATACGCTGGCGGTGGGCACGCAGGGCATGCTGCTCGGGTTTCTGCTCAGCCAGTTGGTGGTAATGGCGCTCGGCTGGATGCGCATCGCGCGCTTGTTTGCCCTCGCCGATATCGGGCGTTCACTGGGTGTGGCGCGGCGGTCCAGCCTGTAGCGGAGGATCAGGGCGTCGGGAGTCGTGCCAGCACGAGTTCGCCGCCGCCTTCGATGCGAATCGGATGGCCCGGAATCGGGTCGATCCACAGCATGTCGTTGGCTTCCATCGATTGCGAACGGTGATCGGCGATCACCGTGGCGCGCCCCGACAGCAGAAGCACGAACCAGCGCCAACCCTGGGGCGCCAGCAGCACCATCGCGCCATTCAACGGGCGGGCAATTAGTTCGCCCTGGGTATCGCCGCGCAACTTGAGGTTGAAGGTGCGGGTGGGCGCGCTGGGCAGGCAGGCGCGCGGGGCGTTGGCTTCGTCGAACTGGGTCATCTGGAAGCGGTCGAGGTGTTGCACGCGACCGTCTGCGAAAGCGATGTCCACCGGTGCGTCCAACGGCACGAACTGACGGCGCAGGTCAGCATGGGGCGGAAAATCGACCTCGCTCTCCATGCCGATCAGCGTCATCTGCCACTGCCAGTCATCGTCCCTCGGCCCGCAGGCGATAGGGGTGATGAATGCCGTTCCCTCCGCGCAGTGCGCGCCCTGGAGGCTCTCGGCAGGCAGTCGACTGAGCTGGCTCATGCCCAGGCGCGACGCTTCTCGGGGCAAGGCGGGTAATACGCGAACACGTGGTTGTGCGCGCCGAAGAAGTCCATGTCTTCGATGTGTTCACCACCCAGTCGTTCGGCCACGCGGTCGGATGCTTCGTTGCCAATCTTCACCAGGCTGATCACACGCGGTGCGGTCATGGTGTGCCAGACGAAATCCAGGATGGCGCTGCCGGCTTCGGTAGCGTAGCCGTGGTGGCGAAAGTCGGGCTTGAGCATCCAGCCAAGTTCCAGGTCGGGCCAGCCCTCGGGACACATCAGGCCAGCGCGTCCGATGAACTCGCCGGTTTCTTTCAGCTCCAGCGCCCACATGCCGTAGCCGCGCAGTTGCCAGTGGCCGATCAGCATGGCGAGCGAACGCCAGGCGTTGGTGCGGTCCAGCGGCTGGCCGTCGCCGATCCATCGCGTGCTCGCCGGGTCGGCCAGCATGGCGGCGTAATCGTCGAAGTGGTGCTCGGCGAGAGCGGTAAGGCGCAGTCGCGCTGTTTCAATGACAGGTATGTCGATCATGATCTTCAACTAGCAAGTCGGGTGCCATCGAGCAGGGCCGCCAAAGCGTGAGTGCTCGTTCGAAGACTTTCGATCCATGGCAGGCCAACGATTCGCTGCCCGGTGGCAGCGTCGACGAAGGCCTCTTCCTCTCCCGGAGGCAACAGGTGGCGGTAGTCCACCGTTATTTCCGTGCCAGCCGGCAAATGACGCGCGGCAAACACGAAACCCAGATGCCACAGCCCCGTGGGTTCGAAGCTGTGGTTCACATAGCACTCGTCCGGCCAGTCCGGGGACACGGTGTAGCGGTCCTCGAACCAGCGTGCGCTTGCATAAAGCTGGGCCGACAACTCCGGCGAGCCGGTCAGCTCGTCGTAGCGGTACGTGCGGTCAATGGCGTCCGGCGCCGTGACAATTTGCCCGGCGGCGACATCTTCCAGAAGAAACAACCCCTGACCCGCACCAGCAATGTTCGACGCGGCAATACGGTAACGCGGAACAATCATGGCAGCCCTAACCGATGGCAAGGCGGCCGAGTGTAGGCGCATCCGGCGAGGGATTCCATACCTCGCCGGATGCGATTCTTGAACGCAAGTGGTTGATGGGTTTGGTTATTGCCCAGCGGCCTTGCTGGGCTTGGCCGGCGTCTTGGCCTGGGCGGGCGCTGCTGCGGGTGCCGCCGCAGGCTTGGCCGGGGCGTCGCCATCGGCCAGCAGGATGGCGCTGCGGTTGCGTTCCAGCGTGGCCGGGCCGATGCCCTTCACGTGCGACAGGTCGTCCACCGCCTTGAACGGCCCGTGCTCATCCCGGTACGCGACGATGGCGGCGGCCTTGGTCGGGCCAACGCCGTCCAGCGAGTGGGCGAGTGTGGCGGCGTCCGCCTTGTTGACGTTGACCGGCGTAGCGGCGAATGCCGGCCAGGCCAGCGCGAATGCCAGCAGCGTAGCTGCGATCTGCTTGATCATGGTGAACCTCCCTCGGTTGGAAGCGGCCGCCATTTCGGCCGCATGACGACTGTGCCGAGCAACCGCCGGCGTGACTGTCGGGACGAGGGAAGCGCAGGGGGAGGATTTGTGCGCGTCGCCGCGTGGGCCTGCGCGTGACGGCAGGGGCTCTCGCATGGGCTGATACAATGGGCGTCTTTCCCCACGCTGCAGGAGTCGCTCATGGATACCGCTCGCCTCAACCGTTTCATCAGCGGACTGTGGGATGACGAGATCGTGCCGCAGCTGGTCGAGTACATCCGCATTCCGAACAAGTCGCCGATGTTCGATCCCAAGTGGGTGGAACACGGCTACATGGATGCCGCCGTCAAGCTGATGGAGACCTGGGCACACAGCAAGCTGTCCTCGCTGCCGGGTTCCAGGCTCGAAGTGGTGCGCCTGGAAGGCCGCACGCCGCTCATCTATATCGAAGTGCCGGGCACGGGCGACGACACCGTCGTGCTGTACGGCCACCTCGACAAGCAGCCGGAAATGACGGGCTGGGCCGAGGGCCTGGGTCCGTGGACGCCGGTGATCAAGGGCGACAAGCTCTACGGACGCGGCGGCGCGGACGACGGTTACGCCATCTTCGGTTCGCTGGCGGCGCTGCTGGCGCTGCATGAGCAGGGCGTGCCGCACGCGCGTTGCGTGGTGCTGATCGAAGCCTGCGAAGAATCCGGCAGCTACGACCTGCCGTACTACGTCGACCATCTCGCCGACCGCATCGGCAACCCTTCGCTGGTGGTGTGCCTCGACTCCGGTTGCGGCAACTACGACCAGCTGTGGCTCACCACCTCGCTGCGCGGCATGACCGGTGGCGAACTCACCGTGCAGGTGCTGGAAGAGGGTGTGCATTCGGGTGACGCCTCGGGCGTGGTGCCGTCGAGCTTCCGCATCCTGCGTGACCTGCTGAGCCGCCTGGAAGACCAGGAAACCGGCACCATCAAGCCGAAGGAACTCTATGTCGACATTCCGCCGCAGCGCATCGAGCAGGCGAAGAAGTCGGCGCAGGTGCTGGGCACGGCGGTGTACGACAAGTTCCCGTTCGTGGAAGGCATGCACCCGGTCACCGAAGATCTCACTGAGCTGGTGCTCAACCGCACCTGGCGTCCGCAACTGGCCGTGACCGGCGTGGATGGCATGCCGCCGCTGGAAAGCGCAGGCAACGTGCTGCGTCCCAAGACTTCGGTGAAGCTGAGCCTGCGCGTGCCGCCGACGCTCAACGGCGCCAAGGCCGGCCAGTTCCTCAAGCAACTGCTGGAAAAGGATCCGCCGTACGGCGCCAAGGTCACCTTCAAGCTGGAGAAGGACGGCAGCGGCTGGAACGCGCCGCAGCTTTCCCCCTGGCTGGAAGAGGCCGTGGCCAAGGCGTCGGAAACCTATTTCGGCGCACCGGCGGCCTACATGGGCGAGGGTGGCAGCATCCCGTTCATGGGCATGCTGGGCGAGAAGTTCCCGAAGGCGCAGTTCCTCATCACCGGCGTGCTGGGACCGCACTCCAACGCGCATGGCCCGAACGAGTTCCTGCACATTCCCACCGGCAAGAAGGTGTCGATGGTGGTGGCCGACGTGGTGGCTCGTCACTTCGAACAGGGCGCCAAGGCCTGATCGTGATCGTCGCCCCGGCCCAGCGCCGGGGCGATACGTTTTCCGCCCGCGCCGGGCGCCGGTATCGACTGGCCTGATGCCCGTGCGGTGCGTCGCAGGGGTAGCCAGCGATGACCGATTCCTCCAATGACTTTTCCTATCTCGCCCAGAACTGGGCGGCGGTGCGCGAGCGCGTGGACGCCGCCTGCCGCGAAGCAGGGCGCGATCCAGCCGGGGTCGCGATCCTGCCGGTCAGCAAGACCTTTGGTCCCGAGGTGGTACGAGCCGCGATGGCGCTTGGGTTGCGCCGTTTCGGCGAGAACAAGGTGCAAGAGGTCCGCAGCAAGGCCGAAGCGTTGGCGGGCGAGTCCATCGACTGGGTGGTGATCGGTCACCTTCAGACCAACAAGGCCAAGGACGTGGCGCGGCTGGTCAGCGAGGTGCAGTCGCTCGACCGCCTGGAGCTGGCCGACGTACTGCAGCGGCGACTGGAGATCGAGGACCGCGCCATCGACGTGCTGATCGAGGTGAAGACCTCGCCGGAAGAGAGCAAGCACGGTCTGGCCCCGGATCGGTTGCCCGCCTTGCTGGACGCGTTGCGCGGGCATGACCGACTGCGGGTGCGGGGCTTGATGACGCTGGCCGTGCAGTCGGACGATCCGGCGGCGGTGCGCGCCTGTTTCCGCCGGTTGCGCCAGCTGCGCGATGACGAGGCGGCGCGCGGTCACGATTTGCCGCGTCTCTCCATGGGCATGAGCGGGGATTTCCCACTGGCGATTGCCGAGGGAGCGACCGAAATCCGGGTCGGTACGGCCATTTTTGGTGTGAGACACGTCTCAAACATATAACACTAGATCGATAAAATGGTTCATTAATTGATTAATTTGTAACCAATTTGACACATGTTTCAATTGTAAATCAATGACTTAACCATAATGCATAGGTCGTGCCAGTTTTCGAAACGACGGAGTTCAGTTAACCCCATCCGAACAAACGATCTAGATCCCTTTGCTAAGTTCACGGCTCCATCACGGTCCGCCCATTCAACGGCGGTGTATCTCACGAACTGCAAAGGGATTTGTCCCACATGCCAACGAAGCGAATTCTCGCCGCTGCTGCGCTTGCTGGTGCACTGCTCACGTCCCTTCCGCTCTTCGCTGAACCGCTGACGGCCAACCCGGCCACCACGCCTTCTTCCTCTGCCGCCGCACCGAACCTCTTGGGCCAGCTGGCCGTGTTCTCGCCGGCAGCGATGCTCGCCCAGTCCGCCGTCCCCGTCGCCAAGGCCCCCGCCAGCAAGTCCGCCGGCTGGAGCGATGATGACGATATGGACGGCGACATGCCGGACACCGGCGTCGCCAAGAACGCCGTCGCCTCGCTCGCTAACGACACGTCGGATCTGCGCAAGACCCTGATCGGCCTGGCCATGCAGCTGCGTGACATCCGTTACGTGCGCGGCGGGCGCGATCCCTCCACCGGTTTCGATTGCAGCGGCTTCGTCCGCTACGTGTTCGCCCACGCCGTCGGTCTCGAGCTGCCGACCAATTCCGCTTCGCAGTTCGTGGCCGGCCTGAAGGTCGACCGCGGCGATATGAAGCCGGGCGACCTGGTTTTCTTCCGCACCGCCGGCAAGCGCGGTCAAGGCCGTATTTCCCACGTGGGCATCTACATCGCCAACGGCCAGTTCATCCATTCGCCCTCGCATGGCAAGACCGTGCGTGTGGATAGCCTGGACGAGTCGTATTGGGCGCAGCGCTTCGCTGGCGCCAAGCGCCCGGGTGCGCTCGCCCGCAGCTGATTTGGGACGTTACCGTCAGTCAAAGGCCGCCCTTGGGGCGGCCTTTTTTTATGCCTTGCACGGGTGTCGACGATTACTCGACCAATTGCTGGAGCTCGTCCGATTCGACGATGCGCAGGCCTTCTCCGGGGGCTCTGGAAAGTCGCCACATGGCCTGCGCGACGGTGCCGGCTTCAATGCCGCGCCAGCGGCCGGGAAGGATGCGGGAGAACGGTGCGGCCAGCACCTCCCCCATGCGTGGCTTGTGGCGTGCACCAAGCAGTAGGGACGGTCGCACGATGGTAAGGCGGGGCCAGTCCTGTTTTTGCAGCGCCAGCTCCAGCTCGCCCTTGGTGCGGTTGTAGAACAGGCGCGAGGATGGATCGGCGCCGAGCGCGCTGATCACCAGGTAGTGGGTGGCGCCGAGCGCACGTGCATGTCGGCCCAGCGAGAGGGGCAGGTCATAGTCGACCATGCGGAAGGCTTCGCGCGAACCGGCCTGCCGGATCGTGGTCCCGAGGCAACAGAACACGGTATCGACCCGGCCATGCAATTGCGCGATCAGGTGACTGACCATGCCAACCGGGTTTTCCAGTCGGGCATGCGCGGGTAGCGCGTGGCGTGTCGGGGCCAGCACATGGACGATGCTGTCATCGGCCAACAGCAGGCCGAGCAGTTTCTGCCCGGTGAGCCCGGTGGCACCGGCAAGCAGGACTTGGCGCGGCTCTGCGTTCATGGCGACATTCTATGGCGAGTATCGTTATTCCAGCGGAAGCCTTGCCTGTGGCGGGGTGAACCCCATGTTGGGAAATCGTTTTTCACGGAACTGTCGTGATGCCGCTTTCCTATGTGCTCGACATGCCGGGCGTCAACCCACCCGAAGCCGCCACCCGCGGCTATGTCTTCAACCACACCATGATCCGCGTGAAGGACCTGGCCCGTTCGCTGGACTTCTACACGCGCGTCCTGGGGTTCACGCCGGTGCATCGCCAGGACTTCCCCGAGGCGGCCTTCACCATCGTCTACCTGGTGCTGGTGGCCGATCGGGCCGTCATTCCCGAGGATGATGCCGCCCGCCTGCAGTGGGTGCTCGGCCAGCCCGGCGTGCTGGAACTGACGCACAACCACGGCACCGAGCAGGACGAAGCCTTCCATTACCACCATGGCAACGCCGAACCGCGTGGCTTTGGCCACCTGTGCGTTTCCGTGCCCAACGTGGAAGAGGCCTGCGCCCGCTTCGAGGCGATGGGCGTGACGTTCCAGAAGCGCCTGACCGATGGGCGGATGAAGCACATCGCCTTCATCCGCGACCCGGACGACTACTGGATCGAGATACTGCAGCCCGCGGCCTTCATCGCCTGAGGCTTAGAGTCCTTGCATGCTCTCCGGGCGGCGATAGTCGCTGCCCGGTTTCCATTGCGGGAAGGTGTCTTCCATCGACAGCCGGCTGCCGACCATGAAGAGCGCCCGGACGTCCTCCACGGTGCCGTTGAGATTCCAGCGTGGGTCGAAGGCATCCTGCGTGGCTACGCCATCGCCGGCACTGGGGGCTGCATCGGGCTGGGTGGCGGCCGAGCGCGCGTAGAGCACCGGCACGCCGGCACGGGCGAAACTCAACTGGTCCGAGCGGAAGAAGAAACCCTTCTCGGGGGCAACGTCCGTAGTAACGCGGCGTCGCTGCGCGTGCGCGGCATCGGCCAGGTAGTCGTCCAGCTGTGACTGGCCGAAGCCGATCACAGCCAGCGCACTGGCGGGGCCGTCCACGGGCAACATGTCGAGATTGATGTCGGCCACGGTGTGCGCCAACGGGACCAGCGGGTGCTGCACGTAGTAGCGCGAACCGATCAGGCCGCTTTCGTCCAGCGTACTGGCGATGAACAGCACCGAGCGGTGCGGCTTGGGCGCCCGATGCGCGAAGGCCTCGGCGATTTCCAGCAGGCCGGCCACGCCGGTGGCGTTGTCGACCGTGCCGTGCGGCGCATCGCCGGCCGCAGGGACGTGATCCCAGTGCGCGGAGTAGACGATGGTTTCATCGGGGCGCCGAGTACCGGTCACCTTGCCGACGACGTTGTGCGACTCGCCGTGGGCAATGCGGCTGTCGAACGTGGTGTCGAGCGTCGCCGCCAGCGGCACGGCCGTGAAGCCACGCACGGCGGCCTTTTGCTTGAGCGCGTCGAAGTCTGCGCCGGCCTGCGCGAACAGGCGACGGGCCGCATCCGTGGTGAGCCATCCGGCGACCGGCAATCGCGGCGTGCCTTCCTCGCTTTTCGGAAGGTCGAGTCGTGCTGTGCTCCAGCTGTCGCGCACCGATGTCCACGGATAACCGGCGGCCTCGGTGTCGTGCACGATGAAGGCTGCGACCGCGCCTTGGCGGGCGGCTTCTTCGAACTTGTAGTTCCAGCGTCCGAAGTAGGTGTATTCGCGTCCGTGGAACAGCGCCGGGTCCTGGCTGGCCCAGCCCGGGTCGTTCACGAGGATGATGACCGTCTTGCCCTTGACGTCGGCACCGGCGTAATCGTTCCAGTGCTCGCCGGGAGCATCGATGCCGTAGCCGACAAAAACCAGCGGCGATGTGGTGAGCGTGCTGTGGGTCTGTTCGTCCAGTGTGCCGACCACCATGTCCTTGCCGAAGGCGAACGTGGTCGTGCCGTCGTTGCCGTGCACGTCGAGCGTGGCTTCGTCGGCGCGCTGCACTGTCGCCGCCACGTACGGCACCGTCTGGAGCCAGCTCCCTTGGTTGCCGGGCTCCAGGCCGATCCGCTTGTACTGTTGGATGATGTAGTCGGTGGTGCGTTGTTCCGCGACGCCGCCGATGGTTCGCCCGAGCAGGGCGTCGGAAGAAAGCACCTTGACGTGCTGCGTGATGTCGTCCACGACGATGCCGGGCGAGAAGTTGTTGTACGAAGGCAGAGCCGCATCGGCATCGCCATCGTTGCCGGTATTCGTCTGATGGTGCTGGCAGGCGCATAGCGCGAGGCTCAGCAGGGCAAGGGGCCACAGGTGACGCATAGAGCTGGAGTCGTGGAACGGAAGCCTACTCTAGCGCGTCCACGGCGACCGCATGCGTACCGGAAGACATAGCTTCCGGTACGCTTTTTCCGCAAAAAAATACGGTCGTGGATCAGAACCTGTAGTTGACGCCCAGTGTGACGAAGCGTCCCCGCGGATCAGCCTGGGTGATGTCGAAATAGGGGGTGGAGGGATCCCACGGCGGACGCTTGTTCTGCAGGTTTTGCACGGCGAGTGTGATCGTGGTTTTCGCAAACCCCGTGTAAGCCACGGAGACATCGAACGTGCTCCAGTTCTTCACCCACGTGGGGTACGCAGGCGTCAGCAGGTTCTCCGGGTTCTGCTTGTAGCCGCCCACGTAGTACCAGGTCAGCGTGCTGGATACGTCGCCGATGCCCCAGGTGAGTCCGGTGGTGCCACGCCACTTCGGCAGCGAGCCGAAGATGTTCGTGCCCGCGCCATTGACCGGTGCATCACCCGCCACCAGCGGCTGGCTGAACTTGAGCAACCGCGTGATCGAACTGTCGAGCGAGAAATCACCCCAACCCTGCGTGTGCAACGCCTGGTGAAAATCGATGTCCACGCCATCCGTCGTCAGGCTCTGCTGGTTCTGGTACTGGTTGTAGATGGTGATGATGCGACCCTGCGCATCGCGCTGCACGCGCGGGTCTTTGCGTTGCACCAGCGCGGCATCGTTGTCGGGGCCGATGATGCCGTCCTGCACGATGTGGTAGTAGTCCATCCCGATGCTCGTGTTGCTGCTGGGCGACACCACGAAGCCTGCGTTGTAGTTGGTCGATCGCTCGGGGTGAAGGTGCGGGTTTGCGGTAAAGACGTCTGTATAGCCGCGACGCTGGCCGGGCGTGACGGGGTCATAGGGGTCGATCACCGAGCTGTAGCTCACCGCCGTGCTGTTGGTGATTTCAGGTAGCGACGGTGCGCGGAAACCACGCGAGTACGAACCCCGCAGGAGCAGCCAGTCCAGCGGCTGGTAGCGCAGGCTGAACTTGGGTGCGAAGGCGTTGCCGAAATCGCTGTAGTGATCCAGGCGTCCCGCGACGTTCGCCTCCAGCGTACTCAGCACCGGGATGTTGAACTCCGCATAGGCGGCATTGACGTCACGCGAGCCCTGGATGATGTCGATGGCCGGACGTAGCTCCGTTCCCGAGAGCACGGCTTGCGAGGTGCGCGAGTTCATCGCCTCATGGCGGAACTGATAGCCCGTCGCAAAGCCGACGGCGCCTGCTGGCAAGTCGAACAACTGCGTGCTTGCCGTGGCATCCACCGTGGTGAGTCGAGACACTGCCGGACGGACGGTCGAAAGGCGCAGCGCATCCACTGCGGACGCCGGGTTGTCGTTGCTGGCGAAGTCGTAGCCGCCGCTGGCCAACAGCGACTGGAAGGCATAGCGGTTGCCGAAGTCGGTTACATACTCCTTCAGGCTGCTTTCGGAGTGCTGTGCTGAGACGTCCCAGTCCCAGGCACCCGTATGGCCTTTCACGCCCAGCAGGAAGCGCGTGAAGATGGTGCGGTCGCGCTTGTTGCGTTGCCCGACATCCCACAGGTTGGTATTCACCGGCGTCGGCACGTCGTACGGGTTGGCGGGATTGCCCACGGGCAGCGTGGTGTCGATGTTCACCAGTCGCTGGTTGGCGTTGTCCCATGCGCGCAAGCCGCTGCCGATGGCCAGTGGCGGCCCGAAGATGAAGGATGCGTGGCTGCGGCTGTAGATCGCCTCGCCATAGCCTTCGATGTTGTCAGTGAGTTTCACCGTGGCGCGCAAGACAGCGTGGTAACGCTCGACGCCTGGGATCACCGAATCGTACTGCGCCGGGTTGTAGGCCCACACTTCACCGGTCTTGCCCGGCGTGATGGCGCCATAGGGCACCTTCTGCACGGGACCGACTGCCTGGGCGAAGCCCTGCGTGGGATCGTTGTTGTAGTAGTTGGTGGGTACCCAGTTGAGCTGTCCGCCGGGCTTGTTGCGGAAATCCTCGTTGCGCAGCCAGCTCACATCGCTCGCGTTGAGCTGGTTGCTGCGCGTGCCATCGACGGCGAAGAACACGTTGTAGCCGTCCTTCTTCACATCACCGTGGCCCAGCAGCAGGTGGAAGTTGTTCTGCGTCTGTCCCGTGCCTTCGGTGCTGCCGCCGAAGCTCGCGCCGGCCTCGGCGCCCTGGTAGTTCTGCTTGAGGATGATGTTGACCACACCCGCGATGGCGTCGGAACCGTATACCGCCGACGCGCCATCCTTCAGCACCTCAATGCGCTCCACTGCGGCGAGCGGAAGCGAGTTGAGATCAACGAAGGTGTCCTGCAGTTCGTACGCCGTGGCGTAGTTCGCCACGCGCTTGCCGTCGACAAGGACCAGGGTGTTCTTCTGGCCCAGTCCGCGCAACGACATGCCGGCGGTGCCTGCGGAGAAGCTGCCGGTGAGCTGCTCGTTGACGCTATTGCCGGTATTGGCCGAAATGGCGCGAAGAAAGTCGGGCAGCGTGGTCTTGCCGCTGACCTTGATCTGGTCGGCGGTGATCACCTGCACAGGGCTGGGGCCTTCGGTGTCGGTGGTCTTGATGTTGGAGCCGGTCACCGTCACTGCTTCGAGCTGCGTCGTCTTGTTGCCGTCCGTGGCGTCTTCGGCGTGTAGGGCGGGGATCGCCAATGCGGTAGCAATGGCGAGAGGGAGCAAGCCTGGCTTGAACATGGTGGTAGTCCTTGTGCGCACGCCCATCCCGGCTCTCGGCCAGGGTCAGGGCATGTGGGGTAGGACAGCGGGGGAGCTGTCAGGGAATGGCCGTGGGGACGGCTAAACGGTGAGCGTGGGGACGCTCAGGGCTGGGGAATCAGCCGATGCGACACATTCGACAGCGCCAACAGCGCGCGGCAGCGTGCAGCGGCGCGTGAGTCGTGATCGAAGCAGGGGAGGGAACGTGGAACATGTGAATCACCGGGAAGACGAAGGTCTTGCGGAAGCGGCTTGGGCCGCGCGGAGTATCTGCGAGATGGCGATCAACAGCCGCAACACATCGCCGCGAGGCGGTGTGCGGTGTCGATGGTCATACAGAAACGCCGGGTGTTCACGATGCAACGTATCCTTGGAAGCGAAACCGCGCTGATGTAATTGGCGGTATGGACGTCTATTTGCGCATCAAGTTTTCACGGTGTCAACACGAGGGCGCCGGCGGCGGCGGTTTCGCGCCGGGTGAAGCTTGCGATTAGGGGCGAAATCCCTTGCGGCTGTAGGCCTGGGCCGACAGGCTGAATTTGATGCGGCGTATTGTCGCACCCCTGGGGCTGAAGGCTGGACAAGCCCTTCCGGGTGGGCATGGCGGGACCGGTCCGGTGCGGTTACGCTTGGCGGGATTCGCCCTCGAGGAATGCCTCCCGACATGCCTTTCGACCTTCCACCCGTCACGCGTAACCTCTTGATCGCCAACGTGGCGGTGTTCCTGCTGCAGCAGGTGGTGGGGCAGGCCCTGCTGATCCATTTCGCCCTGTGGCCCTGGGGGCCGGACGTGACGGACGGGTCTGTGTCGGTGGGTTTCCGCCCCTGGCAACTGGTCACCTACGCCTTCATGCACGGCAGCCTGCTGCACCTGTTCTCCAACATGCTGGCGCTTTTCATGTTCGGCGGGCAGATCGAGCGCGTGTTTGGCGCGCGCAATTTCGTCATCTATTACTTCGTGTGCCTGCTTTTCGCTGCGCTGGCCCAACTGGTGGTGGTGAACTGGTTCACCGGCGGGTTCTACCCCACGCTGGGCGCCTCGGGCGCCATCTTCGGCATCCTGCTGGCCTTCGGCATGCTGTTCCCGCACGAGAAGATGATGTTGATCTTCCTGCCGATCCCGATCTCGGCATGGCTGTTCGTCACGCTGTACGCGCTGGCCGAGCTCTATATGGGCGTGACGGGCACGCAGGCGGGCATTGCCCACTTCGCTCACCTCGGCGGCATGCTCGGCGGCTTCGTGCTGATCCAGTACTGGCGCGGCAAGCTGCCCATCAAGCCGCAGCGTCGCCTGTGGCGCTGATCGTCCTATCTCACGTTTTCCGGCAGTTTCGATGACCCAGCACCTCCAGCGCCGCCTTACGCCGCGCCATATCACCTTCATGGCGCTTGGCATGGCCATTGGCGCGGGCTTGTTCCTGGGCTCGGCCGATGCGATCAAGCTGGCCGGTCCGTCCGTGCTGTTCGCCTACATGGTCGGCGGCGTGATGATCTTCATCATCATGCGTGCGCTGGGCGAGATGACCGTACGCGACCCGGTACCCGGTTCCTTTGCCGTCTATGCGCAGCGCTATCTTGGTTCGTTCGCGGGCTACGCCACCGGCTGGAACTACTGGCTGCTGATGGTGGGCGTGGGCATGGCCGAGGCCACAGCCGTGGGCGCCTACATGCAGGCGTGGTTTCCCGACTGGCCGCGCTGGATCTGGGTACTGGCCAGCGTGGTGATGATCGGTGGCCTGAACCTGCTCACCGTGAAGATCTACGGCGAGATGGAATTCTGGTTCACCCTGATCAAGGTGGTCACGGTGCTGGCGATGATCGCCGGCGGCCTCGCCATCATCTTCCTGGGTTGGGGCAACGGCGGCCAGCCGACGGGCCTGTCGAATCTGTGGGCGCACGGCGGCTGGTTCCCGCATGGCGTGCTCGGCATGGTCATGGCCTTGCCGGTAGTGGTGTTTTCCTTCGGTGGCGTGGAAACCGTGGGCATCGCGGCGGGTGAAGCGGCCCAGCCGGAGCGCACCATTCCGCGCGCGGTGAACTCGGTGCTGTGGCGCATCTTGATCTTCTACGTCGGCGCGCTGTTCGTGATCATGGCGATCTATCCGTGGACGGGCCTGGGCGAGCACGGCAGCCCGTTCGTCACCACCTTCGCCAAGCTGGGTATTCCGCAGGCGGCCGGCCTGATCAACTTCGTGGTGATCACGGCGGCACTGTCGGGCTTCAATAGCACCACCTTCAGCGGCAGTCGCATGCTCTACAGCCTGGCCAGCAAGGGGCAGGCGCCTGCGGCACTGGGCAGGGTGAACGAGCAGGGTGTGCCGGTGCGCGCCATCCTGTCGACGCTGGCGGTATTGCTGCTGGCGGTGCTGCTGAACTACCTGCTGCCGGCCAAGGTGTTCGGCATGATGATGTCCATCCTCTCGTTCAACACCGTCTGGACATGGACGATGGTGCTGCTGGCGCACTACAGCTTTCGTCGCCGCCAGCGTGCGCACGGGGAGTTCCCGAGCGGATTCCGCCTGCGCTGGTGGCCATTCACCGGCATCCTGTGCCTGGCGTTCTTTGCCTTCGTCGTGGTGATGCTGGGTGTGAACCCGGAGACGCGCGTGGCGCTTTACGTGGGGGCAGGGTGGATTGCGCTACTCACCGTGGCGTACAAGCTGTGCGGTGTGCGAGACCGCATGTTGCAGAGGGATCAGCTGGCTGCCGAAGCGGCGTAACGACGGCTGCGATCCTCGAAAAAACTAGGCGTGCAGAGGGCCGTCCCAGCCCTCCAGGTACTTGGGAAGATCGTCGACGATGTCGAAGACGCGCGATGCATAGAACAGGTGCATGGTCGGCATGAGGCGCCCGGGCAGCCGACCATCGTGATGCCGCGCGAAACGGGCATTCGGAATCACGACCATGCCCAACCGGTTCCGGCCATGGACAAGCTCGCCGCAGCGGCGGCAGCTATAGCGGTGCATATCGCGCACCGGGTGCGCATAGTCGAGCAAGGCCACGTTGTCGCCGTGGTGCTCGATCTGTTCGGGCATCCAGGCCGTGGCCATCAGCAGGTCCGAGCCGTAAAGATCACGGCAGGCGTTGCAGTGGCAAATGGCGCGAGCCACCGGTTCGCCGGATACCTTCATGACGATGGCGCCGCAATCGCAGCGCAAGGTCTCCGTTGTCGTTCCTGACATCTGGGGCTTCCGTTCCATCGATGGCCTTGTCCTGGCGCGCTTAACGCAGCGCCAGGAAGTCTGGACTCACCACGAACCGCACGGCGTCCAGTCGAACGCGTGCCTCGGGCAGGGCTTTGAGCATAGCGGTGCGTTCGTCGGCGACGGCGGCGATTTCCGCCTCGCTGATCGCCGGGTTCACCGCACGCAGCGCGAGTAGGCGAGCCAGTTCGCCATCGAGCGATTCCGTCGCCAGCGCCACGGCTTCCTCGATGTTCCCCTTGGCACGCTCGCCGGCGATGGCCTCGGCCTTCTCCAGCATCGGCGGCACCAGCTTGCCGAGGAACTTGCGGTAACGCGCCACTTCGATGGTGCGGTCGGCCGCCTTGCGCAAGGCGATGTCGCTGGGGCGGAAATCCGCGCGCTCGGCCAGGCGCGTGTCGATGGTGACCACGATGGGTTGCGTGGGCAGGAAGCGTTCGGCATCCAGCTTGCGGTCGGCCACGCATTCCAGCAGGAACACGGCCTGCAGCAGGGCGCTGCGCGGCGGCAGTGCGTCGTCGACGAGGAAGGCGGCGTTGCCCTGTTCATTGGACAGGGTGAGATCCAGCGCGCCCATCACCATCGGGTGATCCAGTCGCAGCAGCGGCAGCTCTTCGCGCGCCAGTGCGACGTCGCGCGCGAACGTGACCGATTGCGGGCCTTCTGCGAAGCCGGGCAGGGCGTCGGTGGAAAGGTACTGCGGATCGAGCAGCATCACCTTGCCACCCAGTTCCTCGGTGTGGATGCCGAAGCGTTCCAGCAGGCCCTGGATGAAGGCATCGCGGGTGGGGTCGTTGTCTTCGCGGGTGAACGCCTGCTGCAGCTCATCGGCGTGCAGGTCGCGGCTGGCGGCGAGTTCGAGCAGGTGGTCGCGGCCATCACGGATCAGCGCGGCCATTTCCTCATGGGCGCCGCGCGTTTCGGCGAGCAGCACGTCCAGTTCCTGGTCGCGGTTGTCATCGCCGCGGGCATGCTCCTGGGCAAGGCGCGCCAGCCCGTCGCCGAAACGACGCAGCAGCTCACGACCATCGGCCGGGCTGATGCGGAAGGCGTCGATGCCCTCGTCGTACCAGCGCGCCAGCATGTGCTGCGCGCTGTCGGCGACCGCCAGTACGTGGATGCTGATGTCGTGCTTCTGGCCGATGCGGTCGAGGCGGCCGATGCGCTGCTCCAGCAGGTCCGGATCGAGCGGCAGGTCCCACAGCACCAGGCGGTGCGCGAACTGGAAGTTGCGACCTTCCGAGCCGATCTCCGAACACAGCAGCAGGCGAGCGCCGTCGGGCTGGGCGAAGTAGGCCGCGTTGCGGTCGCGCTGCACGATGCCAAGGCCCTCGTGGAAGCGGGCCAGGCCCACGCCGCTGCGGGTGCGCAGGGCTTCTTCCAGCGCGAGCACTTTGGCCTGGCTACGGCAGATCAGCAGGAACTTGTCTTGCGGATGTGCATCGAGCAAGGCGACCAGCGTGTCGATGCGCGGATCGCTGGCGTAGTCGACCTCGATGGCTGGCGCCGGCTGCTGGATGTCGGCGTGGAATTCAGCCAGCAAAGCCTGGCGGCCATCCTCGCTCAGCGCGTCCTTGTCGATCAGATGCCACACCGGCACGCGCTTGGGAAAGCCGCCGATGCTGGCGCGACGGTTGCGGAACATGGCGCGGCCGGTGCCGTGGCGGTCGATTAGCGCGGCGAGGATCTCGCGCGCGTTCTCCGGCTTGGCCGTGTCCGCAAGGCGGGCGAGCAGGGCATCTTCGCCGGCGAAGGCCGCGCGCAGCGAGGCGAGCTGCACGTCGTCCAGCGGTTGGCTGTCCAGCAAGCGGTCGGCGATCTTCGACAGGTTGTGGAAGGTGTCCGACTCGGACAGATAGACGTCCAGATCGTGGTAACGCTGCGGGTCAAGCAGGCGCAGGCGCGCAAAGTGGCCGCTGCGGCCAAGCTGTTCCGGCGTGGCGGTGAGCAGGATCACGCCCGGCGTGGCGGAGGCGAGCTGGTCCACCAAGGCGTAGCGCGGGCTGGCCACCTCGGGCGTCCATGCGAGGTGATGGGCTTCATCCACCACCAGCAGGTCCCAGCTGGCGTCGATCAACTGCTGTGCGCGCTTGGGCGAGTGCTCGAGGAAGCCGAAGTCGGCGATGACGAGCTGTTCGTCCTCGAAAGGATTGCTGGCCGGATCGGCCTGTTCCAGCGCCTCGCAGCGTTCCTCGTCATAGATGGCGAAGCTGAGGTTGAAGCGGCGCAGCAGCTCCACGAACCATTGGTACACCAATGTATCGGGCAGCAACACCAGCACGCGGCCGGCGCGGCCGGTGGCGAGCTGGCGGGCAATGATCATGCCTGCTTCGATGGTCTTGCCCAGACCGACTTCGTCGGCCAACAGCACGCGGGGAGGGCGGCGCGCCGACGCGATGCCGGCCACGCGGAGCTGATGCGGCACCAGGCCGATGCGGGCGGCGCCCAGGCCCCAGGCCGGCGAGCGGCGTGCTTCCGCGCGACGCTTCAGGCCTTCCAGGCGTAGTTCGAAATGGGAAACCGGGTCGGTACGGCCGCCGATCAGGCGGTCATCGGCCTGGCTGACGCTTTGTTCGTCGTCGAGCTGGCCTTCCTCCAGTTCACGGCCCTCACCGCGGTAGACCAGCAGGTCCTCGCGTACTTCCACCCGCTCGACCAGGAAGGCAATGCCCTTGCCAGCCACACGCTGGCCGGGGCGGAACTCCGCGCGCACCAGCGGCGCCGAGTCGATCGCATAGGGGCGCAGCACGCCGGCCTTGGCGAACAGCACCTGTACGCCGCGTCCCTCGACGCGCAGCACGGTGCCAAGGCCAAGCTCGGGCTCGGCGGTGGAGATCCAACGTTGACCAGGTACGAACATTAGGGATTAAAGCCGAAGGCAGGACCGTGGATTATCCGCTCTGAGGCGCCGAATGACCATCGCAATGGCGTGGATGGCAGGCTGCGGGTGTCCATCGCCACCGGGCGGTAGGGGCAGGCACGCGGAATTTCTGGTGTGACGGCCGTCACCGATGCCCGCCGCTCCCGGGCCGCTTGTCGGAAGATTCCTGCCTTCCATCGGGATGCGCCCCCCTACCGAAGAGCCCTCGACTAGATTTAGAGCAAGGGTTAAGGGGGAAATCTCATGCGTACCAGATCGCATCAGCGAGGCGACTCGCTCATCGAGGTATTGGTCTCGATCGTGATCTTCAGCATTGGCGTGCTGGGCGTGGCGCTCCTGCAGCTCAAGGGAATGCAGTTCACGAAGCAATCCGGGGCGCGCACCACGGCCATTCAACAGGCACGCTCGCTTGCCGACGCCATGCGGGCCAATCCCGATGGGGTCTACGGCGTATCGACCCAATCGGCTATCGGTCCGCTTAACGGCAGCCTGTCGAGCAGTTATTACCTCTATGACGGCAAGACCGCGCCCGATCCGACGACATGCAGCGGCAACATCGCCTGCGTTCAAGCCAAAACTGACCTGAAGAACTGGCTTGCCATGCTTAACGCCAACACCGCATCCCCCACGAGTAGCGGGGCTGTGCTCGCGCGAGTGGGCGTGAATTCGCAGACGGGAGCGCTGACTATCGCGACCAACTGGAACGGGATGATTCCTGATCTTAACGGGAACACCTCGGATGACTCGTATCAATTCGATTACCAGCCCTGACCTGGTGCGCCTTCCCATGCGTGAATCACAGATCCAAGGCCGCCAGCGCGGTTTCTCCCTGATCGAGCTGATGGTGACGCTCGTGTTGGGCACCATCATCGTCGCCGGCATGATCAGCTTGTTCACCTCGAGCAAGCAGTCGTTCCAGGCGCAGTCCGGCGACAACAATCTCCAGCAGAACCTGCGGTTCGCCACAGACCGCCTTGGCTGGGTGTTGCGCATGACGGATTTCTGGGGCGGCGACTCCATCAATGCGGGCAACCTGACCGTCGGGACTTCCGCGTCGGGTGCGGTCACCGCCGTCGGGAAATGCAACGGCGTGTGGGCCACCGCAGTGAACCCGGCAACGACGGGCGGTGGCGGCATTTATGGATATGACGGTGCGGCGACCTTCCCGTTCGACGCCGCCTGCATCGGTGGTGCGGCCAATTACGTGCCGCAGTCGCCCGTGTTGGTCGTTCGCTATGCCGATCCGCAGATGTTGCCGCCGGGGCCCGCTGTCTCGGGCTTTGCCCCGGCGGAATCCACCACCATCAGCGGCAATGCGAACGAGGTGTTCTTGCTGAGCGTACCGGCATCTTCGGCGCAATTGTTCGCTGGAACCCCGCCGAGTACCACCATTCCGGGACTGCATCGCTACGCGTATCCGTATCACGTGGAGATGTATTACCTGCAGCCTTGCGACGTCTATGCCAGCGGCAGCACGTGTTCGGCCACCGCCGATAACGGCACACCGCTGCCTACGTTGATGCATCTGTCGTTGCAGACCGATGGAACGCTCAGCGCGCAGCCGGTGGTCGACGGCATCGAACAGATCAACTTCGAGTACGGCGTGGTGGTGGACGCCTCGGGCGCCCAACAGACGCCGACCTATAAGAGCGCCACGGACGTCACCAGCGCCGGCCTGTGGGGCAAGGTGGTTGCCGTGCGCGTTTCCATCGTGGCGGTCAACCCGAACCGCGACCTCAAGGTGCCGCACGGACAAAAGTTCGCGCTGGGCACGCTGGGTAATTGCACCTACACGATCAACGTGGGAAGTGCCGCCACCACCACCGGTTGTTCTGGCTTCACACCCTACGGCGACAAGCCCTGGCAGTTCGCCCGGGTATCGCAGTCGTTCGTGGTGCAGTTGCGCAATCAGATCAGGAGTTGAGCCATGCAAAAGCCCATCCACGCGGATGCGTGCAACCCCATGCATGAACGACCAGTCGCTCGGCGTCAGCGCGGCGTGGCTTTGTTCATGGGCCTGGTGTTGCTGCTCGTTCTCACCCTTGTCGCGCTGGTGGCCATGCGCAGCACCCTGCTCGACATGCGTGTGACCTCGTCCACTGCTCAGCACGAGCAGGCGTTCGAGGCCTCCGAGGCGGCCCGCGCCATTCCGGAGGCCTTGCTGAGCGCCTATGCGTACTACCACGGCTGGCCGCAGAGCTGGGGTGGCACCGTGCCCGATGCGCAGTACCAGTTGAGCGATACGTTTCTCAATCGAAAGACCTGGCTTAAGTTGCTGGCGCCGTCGGGCTCCAACGGATTGCAGACTTCGTGCAACGGTGCGTTGGCGAACTTCATTCTCAACGTGCCCTGCATCTCCGGGCAGACCGCTTCCTACAACTACACCCCGTCCAAGTGGGCGCCGACGTTCGTCATGAATACCTGTACCGATGGCACATCGGCGCCTTGCGCCAGCGCCAGCAAGCAGGTGGTGAATACCGTGGCCATCGTGCGTGACGGCGTGTCGACCAACGCCGGCTCCGGGGCGGCAGCACAGCAGGGCTACGCCAGTATCGGCGTGGGCAATGCGCGCGGCGGCGCGCTGCTGATGCTGCAGATACGCAGCAGCTCGGTGGTGGCGGGAAGCGGCCAGGCCGTGACCATCGCGCAGTACCGACTGAATATCGTGAATTGAGGATCCCCGCGTGACTAAGTCCGGATTTTCCCTGCGTGGATGGCTGTTTGCGCTGCCTTTCCTGCTGCTGAGCGCCGTTGCCGTCTGGACGGTTGCCGCGACCACCTCGACGGCCACGGTTCCATCGGGACCGATCTCGACGACGGTGAACGCCAACTACACCATGGCCAACTACACGGCGTATCCGGCGGGCATCAATGGGCTGAGTGCGCCAGATGTGCCGCCGATCATCATGCTGGCGATGTCGCGCGACGAACAGCTGTTCAACAAGGCCTATTCCGATTACACCGATTTGAATGGTGACGGCACGCTGGATACTACGTATCTGGATACGTTTACCTACAACGGCTATTTCGATCCGACCATCTGCTACTCCTACGGCAGCATGCCGGCGGGGGGTACGGGTTTCTACGCAGCTGCCAATGTCAGCGTAGGTGTGCACGAATGCGCATCTGGCAACAGTTACTGGAGCGGCAACTTCCTTAACTGGCTGGCCATGAGCCGCCTGGACATCGTGCGCTGGACGTTCTACGGCGGCATGCGCCAGATCGACAGCACCACGGCCACGGTGCTGGAGCGTGCGGAGATTCCGGTAGACCTGCATTCCTGGACCAAGGTCTACTCGGGTTCGGATATCGCCAACCTGGCGGGGTTGCCCTCCAGTTTCAGTGGAACCACCGCCACGTTCTGCAATACGTCGGGAGGCGCGCCCACGGATACTGCGATGGCGCTCGCCGCCACGTTGGGCAACAACAACATCAGCTCGACGGGCAAGTGGGGAACATTCAACACAAGCCTGTCGGGTGTACAGAGCACGCCATTCATTCGCGTGGCGCAGGGCGCCTGGAACGACTGGGCCGCCAATGCCAAGATCCAGTGCTTTGACCGCACGGGAAAGGCCGACAACAGCAATGTGGACAGTGCCAAGCCGACCTCGATCCTGAAGGATTACGTGGCGCGCGTGCAGGTATGCCAAAGCGGAACCACGGTGCCCATGGAGTCGTTCTGCGTGGCCCAGCCCAACGGCTCCTACAAGCCAGAAGGCCTGCTGCAGAAGTACAGCAAGGGTGACGCCTACGAGAAGCACTTCGGACTGGTGACCGGTTCGGCCATCAACGCGCGATCATCGGGCAGATTGAGGCGTAACGTCGGCATGCTCGCTGGCAACGGCAGCAGCACAGATACCTGCCATGTCGATAGCGTCGGTACGGGCGACGATGACGAGTTCGACAGCAATACCGGTCAGTTCTGCTACAAGGAGCAGGCCGCTGCACCGTCCGAAGGCATCGTCTACACCATCGACCGCTTCCAGATCGTGGGTTATCAGTACGAGTCCTACGGTTACTACGACTACGGCGACAGTCCGTCCAGCACCGGTTGCTATGGCCCCAGCAACTGGTGGGGCGCGCGCTATAACCTGCTGAAGACGACGCCGACCACGTGTCCTGACTTCGGCAACCCGATTGCCGCGATCTATGCCACGGCGTTGCAATACGTCCAGGGGCAGTCGGCAAAGATCACGGATGCTTCTGACCCGTTGCCCGAACCGGCATGGGTGGATCCGTACGGCACGCTGCCCAGCTCCACGACGCAGCGCAACGCCCAATGCGCCGCCTGTTCGATTGTGGTGATCAGCAGTGGTCTCAACACGTTCGATGCGACGGGGGCGCAGACGCTGCCCACCGTGAGCAATCTGAGCAGCAACCTCACCAGCCTGATGACCAGCATCCAGCAGGGCGAGGCGCTCAGCGGCAACTACCTGCTCTCCACCTACTACACCGGTGGCACCAACTCCGGCACGCTGACCGTAGGCGGCAACACGTCGACAGCCCCCAGCGACGTGGCTGCGTGCTCGTCGGCTGCGCTGAGTACCCTGAGTTCGCTGGTGGGTATCTGCAATGGCACACCGGGGCAGCAGGGTGGCTATCTGTTTGCGGGCCTCAGTCTGGGCGCATGGAATGCAGCCGGCAGCTCCCCTATCCGCACCGATGGCCACGTGCCAACCACCTTTCAGATCAAAACCTTTGGTGTGGCGCTGTCTGACAACCTGCCATCGTTCACCATTCCGGTGGGGTCGAGCGGCTCCATTTCGCTGGCGCCCAGCTGCCGCGCTGCTGCGGACGGTACGAACTACACCAGCTGCTTTATCGGAAGCGTGCAGATTGGTGCGCAGAGCAACTACAACCTGTCCGGTGCCCGCACCGGTTGGAACACGTACGGCCTGATCCCGACCTCGAAGTATCCGAACGTGGGCAGTTTCTATTTCGTCTGGGAGGACTCCCAATACGGATCGGATCACGACCAGGACGTGAACAACGTCATCTCCTATTGCGTAGGCAGCAGTTGCAATATGCCCTCGGTGGTCAATGCGGCCTCGGGTGCAGTGGCCATCTGTGATCCGGTGGTATTCAAAGGTGCCGTATCGACGTCGTCATACACAGGGACGACTACGTATGGTGGCGCCTGCAGTGCCGACGGCACGCTCAACTTCACGCCTGGCCCCAATGATGTAGTGATCCGCAACCAGGTGGTGGCCTACAGCTCCGGCAACATGTACGTCGGCTACTCGATGAGTGGCAGCAGCGGTAGTGGGCCTACCGGATTTCTTTCGGACGGTCTGCATGAGATGTTGATCACGCATGGGGGCGCATCGACCGGTGTCAGCCAGAACGGTGCGATGTTCAACTGCAATCTCATGGGCGGCACGCTGTCAGGTTTTCCCACGTCCGGTTATCCGGGCGATTGCAAGAGCGCCCCGGTCATCGACAAGTTCACGCTGAGCGGCACGGCGCCCGTTCAACCCCTGCCGACACCGCTCTGGTACGGCGCCAAGTACAGCGGATTCCCCGGCACGAAGCCGTCGCTGGTTGCCGGGCAGGATCCGTCCAACTATTTCTTTGCCCGCAATGCGGGTCAGTTGAAGGCCCAATTGGACTCCGTGTTCCAGTCGATCACCTCGCTGGCCGCCAACAATTTCGGCAATGCCACGACGCCTTCGTCGAGCAACGACGTGCAGGGCAATGGCCTGGCATACCAGGTGCAGTACTTCATGCAGCGCAATGGCATCAACTGGACAGGCGATCTGCTCGCGCTGTGGACGGATTCCAGTGGTTATCAGCGCGAAGGCACGGTCAGTAGCAGCGGCGACGAGGAGCTGGATGCTGCCGCGGACTACATCGTCAATGGATCCGACACGGCGCAAGGCGCCCTCCCGGGGCAGATGGCGCTGTATCGATGCACAGTGGCTCCCGCCGCCACGGGGTCGACCAATTTCGATCCCTCAAGCAACAGCGCGTGCTCCATGGTCAGCGCCTCCAATCCGCTCGTTCCCGCCTGGGACGCGGGTACGCTGTTGAACGCGTACTACGACCCCACCACCACGTCGGGCAAGGCGGCGATCAGCAATCTGTCCGTGCAACGCGATTACACCGCCGATTCAGGGAGTGGCACCGAGCTTGGTCGCCGCTACATCTTTACCTACCTGCCGACGGTCTCGAGTGGCAACTGGGCGCCGAACGGCGGCAGTGCGACCGGCACGTTTGCCAATGGCATCCAGACGGATTTCGTCTGGAACGACAGCAGCTGTTCCGCTTCCACGGGCGTCTACAGCCCCGGGGCTCAGGCGGGCTTCTGCGGCACCTACAGCACTACGAATAAAGTACGTTCGGGCAACTACAGCTTGCTCAACGAACAGAGCCCGACGCTGGCCAAGGAACTGCTCAACTGGGTGCGCGGCGTGGAATCGCCGGACTACCGCAGCCGCACTACGGTGTCGAGCAGCGCTTCGAACACCTTCCGCCTGGGCGATATCATCGATTCGTCCCCGATGATCGTCGGCACTCCGTCGGAGTCCTATGACACGCTGTACAACAGCGCCAGCTACGGTGCCTTCCGCCTGAACTACTCCAATCGTCGCCAGATGGTCTATGTCGGCGGCAACGATGGCATGCTGCACGCGTTCAATGGCGGCTTTTATGTTCCCGCGCAGACGGCAGCGACGGTGGGTGGCAGCTCAACTGGCAATGGTGATCCGACGGTTTACCGTCAGCTGCCTTCGGCGCTGAGCCTTTCTTCGGGCGACGCCACCGTCAAGCTGGGCAACAACTGGACGCTGGGTCAGGAAGTCTGGGCTTTCATTCCTGGCAACCTGTTGCCGCACCTGCGTTGGATGGCTGACAAGAACTACACCCATGTGTTCTACGTGGACGGTTCGCCCGTGGCCAGCGATGTTCAGCTGTGGGGCACCGGATCCAGCAGCACGTGCCAGTCTGGTCAGGCTGCATCGACGGACATCGTCAACGGGCATGTCTGCGGTTGGGGCACGGTGATCGTGGTTCCGTTCCATCTGGGGGGCGGCTACATCCAGGTAGATACGGTGGGCAATGACAGCAACGCGTCCGCCAATCTACAGACTTCCAGTTCCGCCTATGTAGTGCTGGATGTGACCGATCCTGAGCAGCCACCGACGGTGCTGGGTGAAATCACCGTGGCCAGCTATAACCCGACGAGCACCGCTTACACCAACACGTTCACCACATCGGCGCCGACCTTCGTGGCGCATCGCGAGCAGGATGGTCTGATGCACTTCCTGCTGGCCATCGGTTCGGGTCCGAGCGACAACGGTGGTCCGATCCCGAGCTCCAACTCGACGAGCATACCCAGCAACGTTCTGTGGTGCGGCACCACGCAGACGGCCGGCAGTAAGGTGGTTCAGGGCCCCTGCAACGGAAACCTCAGCGTGTATGTGTATGACCTTGCGCAATTGAAGGCGGGGACCAGTACGCCGGTCAAGACCATCAATACCGGGCCTGCAAATAGCTTTGCCGGCGACATGGTCGCCTCGGACTTCAACCTCAATTTCAGCGATGAGGCTGTGTACTTCGGCGTGGTGACCAATCCGACCACCACGACAACCAATGGCACCTATACCGACTCGACACCGTTCTCCGGAGCCCTGTACAAGCTGGACATGAACACCGGGCCGACGACGCTCAACGGGCAGCCGAGCACGACCGACGTCAGCGATCCGTCGGGTTGGGGGTTGAAGAAGATCATCGGCAATGGTCAGCCGGTGACGATCCGGCCGACGTTGGCAACCGACAACACGGGCCGGCCGATGATCTACTTCGGCACCGGGCGTTCCTATACGCAGGACGACAACAGCGGCAATTCGCTACAGGGCACGCAACAGCAGTACATCTATGGCGTTGCGGACATTAGCCTGATGACCGGCTTGCCTGCTGCTTGCCAGAAGTTGCCCATCAGTACGTCCTCGTTGTTCAACTCGTCCACGACGACGTTGGGTACGACCGGTACGATCACGGTGGGCACCAGCAGCGGATTGTCCAACGCGTCGAGCGTGACGGACCTCAGTTCGCTCGCGACAGCGCTGAGCTCCACGGACACGACGGCGACCGATCCCAACTACCAGTGCTATCTCTACGATGGCTGGAGTTTCGCGCTGACAGCGGGCGTGTTGCCGTCGGCAGCCAATGGAACGACCGCCAGCCAGGCGCAGCCGTCCGAGCGTGTGGTGAGCAGTCAGGTGCTGTTTGCTCAGATCCTGCTTACGCCGACGTACATTCCACCGGGCGCGGCGGCGATCGCTGCGGCAAATTCGAGCGTCTGCAATCCGATTCCTGTGCCGGGCACCAGCAATCTCTACGGCATGGACTATCTGACCGGCACGGCGAACATTGGCATGCTCGCATCGTTCGGTTCGACCAGTCACATCGTGAATACGAAGGTGACGCTGGGTAGTGGCCTTGCCTCATCGCCGGTATTGCACACCGGCAACGGCACGGTGACCGCTGCCTTCGGCCTGAGCGGCGGCACGACGCTACAGAACGTCAGCGGCATGACCACTCCCAACAACGCCGAGATCTCCTGGCGCGAACCGGCAACCAACCAATGAAGACAAACCCATCATCCGTACGCGGCTTCACGCTGATCGAGTTGCTGGTCACCGTGATCATTCTCGCCGTGCTCTCGGCGATCGCCGTACCGAGATACTGGCAATACGTGCAGAGAGGGCGACGTACCGATGCGACCCGTACCTTGCAGGACGTGGCGTCGCGGGAGGAGAGCTATTTCTTCTCCAACAGCGCCTACACCTCCACGTTGAGCAGTCTGGGTACCAACTCGAGCGCGGCCGGTCCGTACTATCAAGTGCAAGTGGCATCGGCCAGCACCACGGCTTACACGGTGACCGCGACGCCGATCAGCACGCAAGCCAAGGACACGCAGTGCGGGACGCTCTCGCTCAACCAGGCCGGGAAGCAGGGGGCATCTGGCACGGCCACCTCTTCCGCCTGCTGGGGTTCTCAGTGATCGCTGCAAACATATGGCGGTGACCATGATCATCCGTTTCAGGAAGACCGATATGGTTGACAGACAAACCGAACGGCGCACCTTGCACGCTGCCGGCGAGCGAGGCTTTACCCTCATCGAGCTATTGGTGGCGATGGTGGTCGCTGCTGTTCTGGTGGCATTTGCAGCGCCCAACATGCGTGCGTACATTCAGAACAACCGCGTGATCGCCCAGGCCAACGGCCTGGTCGTTGACCTTCAGTACGCTCGAGGCCAGGCGGTGGCTACGCACGGCTATGTATCGATATGCCCTCTGGCCAGTGCGGGGGGCTCTTCGTGCGATACGTCCGACGGCAGCTACGCCAATGGCTGGATGGTATTCACAACGACAGCCCCCTCCACGGACTACAGCAGTACGACGGGGGCGCAGTTGCGAGTGCAGGCGGCTCCGACGACAACGACCGTCACGGCGTCTTCCAAGGGCATCCTCACTTACGACTCCTTTGGTCAGCTTTGGGCTACCGGCAAGGTGTCGGGGACTTCCATCGCCGTATGCTCCAATACCGGCAGTGGCTCGGGCGCGAAATTGGGGTCGCAGCTCACCATCTCGCCCTCCGGGCGGGTGGTATCGACGCCGCTTCAGAGTTCCGTCTGCAGTTAGCGCTCATGCGATTGAAAGAGGACGTTGAAAAAGGGGCCGATTGGCCCCTTTCGCTTGTTGCGCGGCATGCGCCTTTCAGGTTTCGCTCCACTGCCTGAGCAGGTTGTGATACACGCCGGTGAGTTGCAGCAGCGCCTGCGGATCGGCCTGTGTGTGAGTGAGTGCTTGAATGGACGCATCCAGTTCGAACAGCAGGCGTCGCTTGCCGTCGTCGCGGATCAGGCTTTGGACCCAGAAGAACGCGGCGATGCGTGCGCCACGCGTGACCGGCGCCACGCGATGCAGGCTGCTGGAGGGGTAGATGATGGCGTCGCCCGCAGGCAGCTTCACTTCGTGTTCGCCGTAGGTGTCGCTGATGATCAGCTCGCCGCCGTCGTATTCCTCCGGCTCGGCGAGGAACAGCGTGCAGGAGATGTCGCTGCGCAGTTGACTGCCATCGGGCAGCGACATCACCGCACCGTCGACGTGAAAGCCGTACTGGCCGCCGCCTTCATAGCGATTGAAACGTGGCGTGAGTGTACGCAGCGGCAGGGTGGCGGCGTGATACAGCGGATTGCGCGCCAGTGCGTCCAGCACGACACGGCCCAGTTCCCCGCGCAGCGGCGAAGCATCCGGAAGCTGCAGGTTGCGTTTCACCTTGGCGCCCTGGTGGCCGACGGTCTCGCGCCCGTCGGTCCATGTGGCTTCGTCCAGTGATGCGCGGATGGCGCGAACCTGTGCCTGGTCAAGGATGTTGGGGATGTGCAACAGCATGATGGGTTCCGGTGCCGGGTGCGTTAGTGCCATGGTCGGGAGGAACGTTTGCTCAGGTGCTCGCTCGCGTCCTTCTCCTGCATCACTCCTCACCCTCATCCCTGCTTTCACAGGGATGAGGGGCAAGAGCCGAGTCGTGTTCCATCAGAAGCGGATGTTCGCGGTGATCATCGCCGAGCGCGGCGTGCCCGGCGTGTAACGGTAGCCACTCTTGTTGATCGCCGCGACATAGTCCTTGTCGAACAGGTTGTACAGGTTGAGGCGCAGGTCGACGTGCTTGTTGATGGGGTACGACGCCATGGCGTCGAATACCCAGTACGCCTTGGTGTATGCCGGCGTGCCGATGGCGCCATCGGTGCCGCGCAGCATGTCGCCGTTGTAGCGCGCACCGCCGCCGATGGTCAGGCCGAACGGCAGCAGATAGCTGGTCCAACTGGTGAACGCTTTCTTCGGCGTGTAGGCGAGGTCGGATGAACCGTCCTGCGCCACGGCGGTGCCGGAAAGCACGCTGGCATTCATGGTGGTGAAACCTGCGCTCACCGCCCAGTGTTCGGTGAGCCTGCCGACGGCGCTCAATTCCACGCCCTGCACGCGCTTCTTGCCGATCTGGTAGTAGAGCAGGGTGACTGGATCCTGCACGAGGTCGTTGCTGACGGTGGTCTGGTACAGCGCACTGGTGAGCAGGATTTTCTCGTCAAGCAACGCCCATTTCGTGCCGATCTCGTAGGTGCGAGCACGCTGCGGTTGCAGGTTCGGGTTGTCTGCGCTGTTGGCCGAACTGGACAGCGTGAGCGTGTTGCCGCCGGGTGGTTCCGCCGACACGGCGTAGTTGACGTAGAACGAACCGTTCGGCATCGGCTTGTAGAGCACGCCGAGCTTCCAGTTCCATAGGTTGTCGCTCACCTGGGTGGTCAGGCCCGGTACGACGCTACCGGTTGGCAGTGCGCCGCACGCCAGACCGCCCTTGGCGCCGCAAGCCACGGCGCTGGAGTAGTCGGTGTCGTAGTGGTCCATGCGCACGCCGGCGTTCACCTGCCAATGCTCGCCGAACTTCAGCGTGTCGAACACATAGGCGGAGGCCGTGTCCGTCTTGCCGTCCGTGTAGGCGCCGTTCTGGCCGTAGAGCAAACCCTTCACATCCCAGTTCGGGGCGTACAGGTTGGCGGCCGGCCACGTCGTGCCGTTGAGAGCGACGTAGCCGGTGGTGGTGGCCTTCTCCTGGGTCAGCTCGATACCGCTGCTCAGGTTGTGCGTGATCGCGCCGGTCGTGAAGTTGTAGGTGACGTTGGCCTGGTCCGTGAGGATACGGTTTGCCTGGTGCTTGAACGTCGGGTTGCTGCGCGCGAGGGTCCACGTCGACGGATCGTTCGGGTTCGGCGTCAGCAGATTCGCGGCGGTGCCCATGAACGAGGTGAGCAGGTAATCCTCCGTGGTGCGGCCCCAACGGAAGGTGTTGTGGAAGGCGAGCTTGTCGCTGAAGTCGTGCTCGATGCGTGCCGTGAACATATCGGCGGTGACATGGTCATGGTCCGCCGTGGTGCCGTAGAAGTTGGACGAATCCACTTCCGGCGCGTTGGTAAGGAACGGGCGCTTCGGATCGGGGCTGCTGTAGCCCGGCAGGCCGATCGTGGGTACGCCGCCATCTGGCACGTTGTTCTGCTTCACATGCATGTAGTCGAGGTACACGCGCGTCGCCGTACCCAGACCGAAGGCAAAGCTCGGCGCGACGGCCCAGCGGTTGTTCTCCACCTTGTCGCGGCCGGGCACGCCGCTGTCCTGGCCCATCACATTGAGGCGGAACGCGGAGGTATCGGAAACGGACTGGTTCCAGTCGGCCGTGGTGCGCCGCTGGTTGGCGCTACCGTAGGCGAACGAGGCGCTCACTCCATTGCCCAACTCCGGTTGCTTGCTGACCATGTTGATCGCGCCGGTGGGGGCGGTACGGCCGTTGTCGGTGCTTGCCGGTCCCTTGATCACTTCCACCGCCTCGGTGTTGAACACATCGCGGGAGACCGTGCCGAGATCGCGCACGCCGTCCACGAAAATGCTGCCGGAGGTATCGAAGCCGCGCATGTAGATCGCGTCGCCGGTGGAGGTCGTGCCGTTTTCGCCGACGTAGAACGTGCCTACGCCCGGGCTATTGCGCAGGGCTTCCGTCAGCGTGGTGGCACCTTGCTGCAGGAACAGGTCCTTGCTGATCACGCTGATGGTTTGCGTGGTGTCCAGAATGGGCTGCGTGTACTTGGACGAAGAAAGGTTGTCGACCTTGTAGTCGCCCGCGGTGGATGCCTCGACCTGCACGCCCGCCAGGTTCTTCGGTGTGGTGGTGGACGGTCCGGTGTCGGCCGGCGCATCGGCGGCCCATGTCGAGGGGGCCATGACCAGGCCGGTCATCAGGGTGGCGGTGGCGACGCCCAGGGCGTTGCGGGTAATGGAATGCTTGCGGCTCGTGATATGGGCCATGGAGGGCTCGTCGTTGAAGGTGGGTTCGGCCGGCCCGGATAGGCCGGTGAATCGACGAGTGGCGGCGGCGGGCGTCGATCGCTGCGTGAATCCAGGTATCGGATTCGATATGCCTTTGGCTGGCGGTTGATCCATCACCCGGATCAACCAGCCGGTGCGCATTCAGTAAATGTTATTGGTAATGAGAATGAGTTGCAATTCATTACGTAAGGCTTGCGCCGATCTGCGTAGAGAAGGGCGCACACCCGCGTCTGAGTTAGCCTCTACGGTCTGAGTACCTGGAGGACAAACAATGCGGACGCTGGTGATTGGTGCGGGAGCGACGGGTGGCTATTTCGGTGGCCGCTTGCTGGAGGCAGGGGAGGATGTGACCTTCCTGGTGCGCGAGAAGCGCGCGGCGCAGCTGGCCGAGCAGGGGCTGGTGATCCGCAGCAGCCTTGGCGACGTCACTTTGCCTAGCCCGACCACGGAGCAGGCGGGCGGTTTGCGCGAGCCCTATGACCTGATCCTGCTGAGCTGCAAGGCCTATCACCTGCCGCAGGTGATGGAGGACATGGCGCCGGCGGTCGGTCCGCACACGGTCATCCTGCCGGTGCTCAATGGCATGCGGCATCTCGATCTGCTGGATGCGCGCTTCGGCGCCGAGCGGGTGCTGGGTGGCCAGTGCGTCATTGCGGCGACGCTGGATGCGCAGGGCATCGTGCGCCATCTCAACCCGTCGCACGGCGTCACGTTCGGCGAACGTGACGGTTCGCGTTCGGCGCGCGTTGAAAGCATCCTCGCATCGATGTCGAAGGCGAAGTTCGAGCCGCGGCTGAGCACCACCATCCTGCAGGACATGTGGGACAAGTGGGTGTTCCTCGCCTCGCTCGCCAGCATCACCTGCCTTATGCGCGCGCCGGTGGGCGACATCATGGCTGCGCCGGGCGGAGAGCAGGCCACGCTGCAACTGCTGGACGATTGCCGTAGCGTGGCCCGGCACAACGGCCATGAGCCGAGTGAGGCGGTGGTTGCGCGAGCGCGCGGTGTGCTGACTGAAAAGGGCTCGGCGTTGAGCGCCTCGATGATGCGTGACCTGGAGCAGGGCGGCCTGGTCGAGGCGGACCACGTCGTGGGCGATCTGTTGGCGCGCGCAGGGGCTACGGACCAGGCGCTGCCGATGTTGCGCACGGCGTATGCGCACCTGAAGGCCTACGAGGCGCGGCAGTCACGCGGCAAGTAACGCCTGGAATCCTCAAGTCGTCAGCCATTTTCGCGAAGTCGGGAGGCGGTTTCCAATCACCGGGTGGCTGATCATCCAAGGCCGTTCGAAGCGCTGAAAGCAAGGTCGCTGGATTCCCGCCTTCGCGGGAATGACGAGCAACGGAAGGTGGTTCGGCGGTTGCTGCTCCATCAAAGAAAAAGGGCGCTGCATGATGCAGCGCCCTTTCGTGTTGAGGACGTCCAAACGTCAGCGATGAAGTATTACCAGATCTTCACCTGCTTCTCGCCCGAACGCACCATGGTGTCGCCCGGCTTGCACTGGTAAGCCGTTGCAAAGGCTTCCATGTTCGACGGGGCACCGATTGCACGCAGCGAAGCCGGAGCATGCGGGTCGGTGTTCAGACGCAGCAGCGCTTCCTTCTCGCGGATATTGCTGCGCCACACGCGGGCCCAGCTCAGGAAGAAGCGCTGGTCTTCGGAGTAGCCGTCGATCTTCTCGCCAGCTTCCTGCGGGTTCTTCTTCAGCGCTTCCTGCAGGGCGTCGTATGCCACGTTCAGGCCGCCCAGGTCAGCGATGTTCTCGCCCAGGGTCAGCTTGCCGTTGACGTGCGCATCCGGCTTGTCCTTGACCGGGGTGTAGTCGTTGAACTGGGCCACCAGGCGATCGGTACGCTGGTCGAACTTCTCGCGGTCTTCCTTCGTCCACCAGTTGGCGTTGTTGCCTTCACCGTCGAACTGGCTGCCTTCGTCGTCGAAGCCGTGGCTGGCTTCATGGCCGATCACGGCGCCGATGCCGCCGTAGTTGATGGCGTCGTCGCCATTGGCATAGAAGAACGGCGGCTGCAGGATCGCGGCCGGGAAGTTGATCGTGTTGTCGGTCGGGTTGTAGTACGCGTTGACCGTCTGCGGGGTCATGCCCCACTCCTTGCGGTCGGTCGGCTTGCCGATCTTGTTCAGGTCGTACTGGTAGTTGAACTTGGCGGCCGCCATCACGTTGCCGTAGTAGTCGCCCTGCTTGACGTCCAGGCCGTCCCAGCTGCGCCACTTGTCCGGGTAGCCGATCTTGGGCAGGAAGGTGTCCCACTTGGCGATGGCCTTCTGCTTGGTGGCGTCGCTCATCCAGTCGAGGTTCTGGATGCGCGTCTTCAGCGAGTTGCGCACGTTGTCCACCAGCACCTGCGCGCGCTCCTTGGCTTCCGGCGTGAACACCTTGGCCACGTAGAGCTGGCCCAGCGCTTCACCCATCGACTCGTTCACGCCGCCGAGCACACGCTTCCAGCGCGGCTTCTGCTCCGGCTGGCCGGAGAGGGTCTTGCCGTAGAAGTCGAAACGGTTGTCCTGGAAGGACTTGCTGAGCAGCGGCGAGGCGTCGTCGATGGTGTGGAAGCGCAGGTAAGCCTGCCACTGGTCCACCGGCGCGCTGGCGAGCAGCTTGTCAAACTCGGCGAAGAACTTCGGCTGCGACAGCGAGAAGCCCTTGTCGACGGTTACGCCCTGCGCCTTGAAGAAATCTTCCCAGTTGAAGTGCGGGGTGATCTTGTCGGCTTCCTTGACGGAGACGAAGTGGTACTGGTTCTCCGGCGTGCGCAGTTCCACCGGCGCCAGCGAGGCCTTGGCTAGCTCGGTTTCGAAGGCGAGCACCTGGTCGGCCTGCTTCTTCGCATCGGCTTCGGACACGCCGGTCAGCTCGAGCGTCTTGGCGATGTGGGCCACGTACGCGTCGCGGATGTCCTTGTACTTCGCGTCGGAGTAGTAGTCCTTCGTCGGCAGACCCAGGCCGGCCTGCTGGGTGAAGCCGATCTGCATCTTGGCGTCCTTGAAGTCGGCGCCGGAGCCGAACTGGAACACCTGCATGTCACCCGTGGTGAAATTCTGGATCAGGTAGCCGGCCACGTCCTTGCCGGACTTGAACGCGGCGATGGCATCGAGCTTGGGCTTGATCGGATCGAAGCCAGCCTTTTCGATGGCGGCCTCGTCCATGCCCGATGCGTACAGGTAGCCGATCTTCTGCTCGATGGAGCCAGCCTTGGCATTGGCGGCGTCCTTGGAGGCGGCATCGACGATGTCGTGCTGGGTGTTGAGGCTGTCTTCGGCCAGCTTGTCGAAGGCGCCCCAGCGGGTGCGGTCGTTCGGGATCGGGTTGGCGGCGATCCACTTGCTGTTGACGAAACCGTTGAAGTCCTGGCACGCCTGGATATTGCTGTCCAGCTCGCTGATGTCGAACACGCTCTTGGGCGCGGCGGCTGCGGTGGCGGCGGTGCTGGCGGCGGCGGGCGCTGTGCTGGCGGCGGCGGGGGCCTTCTCGGCCTCCTCATGCTTGCCGCAGGCGCTGAGCGACAGGGCGAGGCTCACGGCGAGCGCGATGGGCTTCATATACGGTTTGGTCATGGAATTCCCTCTGTGGATTCATTGGCCGCGCAAGGCAGCCAAGGGTGGTAGCGATAGCGTGGGTCCCTGGCGCTACCCGGCATCGCGTGAATGACTTTTCAGGCTAGGCCGCAAGTCACGGTCCAGATAGTGTCAAAGGTCAGGGGCCTTGCCTGCAACCGGGGGCGGCGAGGCTCCCGCGGCCGGGGCAGGGCGCGCCGCCGGCGGCGCGTCGCGCGAGGATGAAATCCACGTGGGCGCCGCGCCCTGTTTCCTGCGGAAACACGCCGCTTGCCACCCTCATGCTCGCGGACATCGGCCCCGCGCGGCGCTGTTCGTGGCGATCACCGGCGTCACAGGCATGACGCCCGGCGAACCGTTGTTGCGTTTCATGTCCCTGCATTCCACGCTGGTGCGTGATGCGGTGTTCAGTGTCGGCGTGCACCGCGCGGGCATGGCAAAGGCCTGCGAGATTGGTTCGAAAGAGGGCGGCATTGGGTCTCTTGCGATCGTGCTCATTCACCTGCTCAACGTGAAGTTCCGGCCTGCATGGACGGTGTTCCTGTGATAAGCGTCTTGCTGCAGTAATCGCAGGAACATGCGATGCGTTTTGTTATTCGCCTGTCACCTTGCACGCCTATCGTCCGCGCCAACAGCGCTTGAGGGGAAGCGCTCCATCGCGACCATTAGGGGCCTTCCATGCGAAACAAACTCGCAGTCTGTCTTGCCGCGTGCATTCTCAGCGCTTCCGCCATTTCCCTCGCCCAGATTCCGGTGCATGCCGAGGATGCCTCCGGTTATGGCTGGCATCATGGGGAAGGCCATACGTCTACGCCGATCAAGCATCTGGTGGTGATCTTCCAGGAGAACGTCTCCTTCGATCACTACTTCGGCACCTATCCGAATGCGGCGAATGCGCCGGGCGAACCGACCTTCTACGCGCGCCCGTTCACGCCCAGGGTCAACGGCCTGACGACGGCGCTGCTGACCAACAACCCCAACAAGAACAACACCGCCAACGGCACCGGTGCGATCAACCCGTTCCGCCTGTCGCGCGCGCAGTCCGCGACGGCCGATCAGGACCATGACTACGGTCCGGAACAGCAGGCCTTCAACGGTGGTGCGATGGATCTGTTCCCCGCCTTCACCGGTTCGGGCGAAACCCTGCCCGGTGCGCCCGCCGATGAAAACGGCAACGGCCAAGTGATGGGCTACTACGACGGCAACACCGTCACCGCGATGTGGAATTACGCGCAGTGGTTCGCCATGAGCGACAACAGCTACAACACCACCTTCGGTCCGTCCACGCCCGGTGCGATCAACCTGGTATCCGGCCAGACCAACGGTGTGACTCAGACGCTCAACGGTACGGCGAACGAAATCGCCGACGGCCAAGGTGGCCTCACGCTGATCAGCGACGCCGATCCGATCGGCGACGTATGCTCCTCGCCCACCGGCAACCAGGTGCAGCTCGGCGGCAAGAACATCGGTGACCTGCTGAACAACGCGAACATTACCTGGGGTTTCTTCGAGGGCGGCTTCGACCTGGGCCAGGTGAATGCCAACGGCACCACCGGCTGCAAGCGCAGCACGACGTCCGCCGTGACGCAGGTGAAGAAGGCTGACTACATTCCGCATCACCAGCCGTTCCAGTACTACACGTCCACCGCCAACCCGACGCACGTGCGTCCCACGTCGGTGGCGCTGATCGGTCACCAGGGCGATGCGGCGAACCACCAGTACGACCTCAACGATTTCTACAGCGCCGTCGAAGCCGGTAATTTCCCGGCCGTGAGCTTCCTCAAGGCACCGGGTTACCAGGACGGCCACGCGGGCTACTCCGATCCGCTGGACGAACAGCAGTTCATCGTCCATGTGATCAACTTCCTGCAGCAGCAGCGTGACTGGCGCGACACGGCCGTGGTCATCGCCTATGACGACTCCGATGGCTGGTACGACCACCAGGCTGCTCCGCGCGCCAATGCATCGGCCACCACGGAAGACGGACTGGACGGCCAGGGTGTTTGCAATGCGCGTGGCACCCTGCCGGGCGTGAACAGCAACGGGCAGCCCGTACAGGGCCGTTGTGGCTACGGTCCGCGCCTGCCGCTGCTGGTGATCTCCCCGTGGGCACGCAGCAATCATGTGGACCACACGGTGACCGACCAGTCGTCGATCACGCGCTTCATCGAAGACAATTGGTTGCATCGCGAGCGCATCGGCGGCGGTTCGTTCGACGCCATGGCCGGCTCGCTGGACCACCTGTTCGACTTCTACCAGCCGTTCCCGCAGCATCACAAGCTGATCCTGGACGAGCAGACCGGTCAGCCGGTGAAGCAGCCGCATTCGCCGCGCGGCTGATCAGGCGGCATACACTGACGCCCCGGACACCGGTCCGGGGCGTTTCCTTTTCACGGAGGTGGTGAAGCTTGCATCCCTCGCGTCGTCGTTTTCTTCAAGGCATGGGACTCATGGCCGGTGCCAACGCCCTGCGCGTACTGGGCTCGCCCATGCACATGGCCATGCCGGCCCGGAAGGGAGGCGGCCTGTGCAAGCATGCCGTCGCCGACCAGGCTGACGTACCCCGGCTGCTCGATCCTTCGCGCCTGACGCCTTTCGTCGATCCGCTGCCGATACCGGAAGTGCTGCGTCCCAAAGCAGGAGCTGCCCTGCGCATCGCCATGCGCGAAAGCACACAGCGCCTGCATCGCGATCTCCCGCCCACGCGGCTGTGGACCTACGGCAACACCATGCCTGGCCCGACCATCGAGGCTCGCAGTGGCGAGGCCGTGCATGTGGAGTGGAGCAACGAACTTCCGCAGCACCACTTCTTGCCCATCGACCATCATGTTTGTGGCGCAGAGACCGACAAGCCCGAAGTGCGCGGCGTGGTGCACGTACACGGTGCACGCATACCTGCGACGGACGATGGCTATCCCACCGACTGGCTCGTGCCGGGCCAGTCGCGCCGGCAGACCTACCCCAACCGTCAGGACGCGGCGACGCTGTGGTACCACGACCACACCATGGGTATCGAGCGGTTGAACTTGTACGCGGGCCTGTTTGGTGTGTATCTGTTGCGTGACGAGCACGAGTTGTCGCTCGGCCTTCCGGATGGCGAGCACGAACTTCCGCTGGTGCTTACCGACCGATTACTGACCGAAGACGGCCAGCTCTACTACCCCGTATCCGGCGTGAGCGATTCGCCGTGGGTGCCGGAGGTATTCGGCAACGCCATGCTGGTCAATGGCGCGCTGTTGCCGCGGTTGGACGTGCAAGCGCGCCGCTATCGCTTCCGCGTGCTGAACGCCGCCAACGGCCGCTTCTTCCGCCTTAGCCTGCGCGGACAGAAGCCCTTCACGCAAATTGGCAGTGACCAGGGGCTGCTCGCCGCGCCAGTGCAACAGACCAACCTGTTCCTTGCGCCGGGCGAGCGTGCGGATCTGGTCATCGACTTCGCCGGCTTGGGCGGTGATGCCGTCGAGCTGATGACGGACGCCTTGCCGCTGATGCAGTTCAAGGTAGCGGCCGGGCAGGTGGACGACACCAGTCGCGTGCCTGCCGTGTTGCGTGGTGTTCCTCGCGTGGCCGAAGCAAGCGCAACCCACACGCGCGTGCTCACCATCGACGAATACTCGGACTGTGTCGCCGAACCCATGCTGATGCTGCTGGATGGCAAGCGCTGGCATGACCCGGTGAGTGAGAAACCCAAGCTCGGCAGCACCGAGATATGGAGCTTCCTCAACCTCACCAGCGATACGCACCCGATCCACCTGCATCTGGTCCGATTCCAGATCCTTGATCGTCGTCCGTTCGACGTGGACGAATATCTGTCGTCAAAAACCATCCGCTACATCGGACCTGCGCAGCCGCCGGCACCGCATGAGGCAGGCTGGAAAGACACGGCGCAGGTGTACCCCGGCATGGTGACGCGCTACATCATCACCTTCGAGGGCTATACCGGACGCTACGTGTGGCACTGCCACCTGTTGGAACACGCATCGAACGAGATGATGCGTCCGTTCGAAGTGGTGGCGTGAGAAGCTCAGGTCTTCCATCCATCATTCCTGCGCGAGCACGACATACCGCACAACCGCTAGTAACTAGTCTTCTTGCGACCTTCAGTTCTTGCTGCGTTGAGACGATGGCAATGGAGTCCAACAGTCACAGGCTGATAAGCGAAGACCCGGCCCTTGTTGAAATCTCTTCGATGTCGCGGCACCGGCATCAACGCCCGATCCTTCGAAATCATCTCTCGCGCTAGTTCTTCCCGTTGAGGCCGGGGCCCCGTTTGCGGGCGATGCCCTACGTCGAGAATCTTGAGAGACGGGCATTCCAGCGAGCTTGGCGTCTGTGGAGATCGCAATTTGTTGCGACCACTATGAATTCCGGGGAAGGGGTCAACACGACCTCTTTGATTTCAGGGCGTTGAAGCGCGCCAAGTGATGGCTCGCGGAAACGTCGCTCGAGGGAAGCTGCCGTTTTGAATATCCGTATAGAAACCGCGCCACTACGCGCGGCTTGGGTGGCCGTGCTCGCCGTCGGTTCGATATCGATGGCTCACGCTCAGCTCGCTACGCCAGCGCAAGAATTGCGTGCCCAAGTCGGCTTGACGGGCAAAGTTCAGATGCCCGATTCAAGCGCTTTTGGCGAGCGATTCAACCCGGTCACCGGCGAGTTCGATCTTGTGCAGCGCGATGCGGTGTTGCCGGGGGCGGGGCCTGCGCTAGCGGTTCCGCGTCGCTTTGTGCCGGGTGGCACCTGGGCCGACGTGAAGAACACGAACGCATTTGGTGACTGGATACTCGATGTTCCGCGTATCAGCACGCTTACCGCGCGCGATTCCGATGGGCATGGATGGCGCGTGGCTGGCGCCAGCCCCTATGCCCGTTGTTCGAAATTTGCGGCTCCGCCTGCCTTCTTGCTGCCTGCTATGGGCGGCGGAACGAAAGAGGTAACAGCTGATGTTTGGTGGCAGGGCTATCAGTTGGTAGTGGACGGCCAAGAGCAAGAGCTTCTTGCGCGTGATGCGGCCAACAACGTGTATCCCCGGCCGGCGGGCGCTGGTGACGCCTCTCGGTATCCACTGGTTACTTCGCATCATTGGCAATTGTCCTGTCTGGGGAGCACGGACAACGGTGAGCCTGGCGAAGCATTTCTGGCGCTGTCTCCCGATGGCACTCAATACGCGTTTGAGCACATGGTCTACGAGGCCATGCCGAACCTGGCGATCAAGAATGTTGGTGGGCTCCCGCAACGCTTCCGATGGGCAGTGTGATCCGCACTCGCGTGCGGCGCCCTGTTCGGCATGGGCGCGCATGGTGCATACACCGCGAAGGCCAGTGGCCGAGGCGCGGAGAAGGGCGGCATCGCTGATATCGCGATGGCGTTCGATGCATGGATCGCCTGTGGTTTTAGCACTGGCGTTGTCTGCTTTTCTGCGAAGAGGTTCTCATGCAGGGCGTGGATGGCGGCGTAGCATCGATGACGTTGTTCGCTCGTCGTGCCACACGACGAGCGCCCGGAGTTCTCGCTCGAAGGGAAGCGTTTTGCCTCGACCATAGGGGCCTCCCATGCGAAGAAGACTTGGTTTCTGCCTTGCTGCGTGCGCTCTCAGTGCTTCGGCCATTTTCCTTGCCCGTCTTCCGGTGCATGCCGAAACAGCCGTTGGCTACGGGTTGAGCAGTGCGGACGTCTATACGGCCACTCCTATCAAGCACCTGGTGGTGATCTTTCAGGAGAATGTCTCCTTCGATCATTACTTTGGTACCTATCCAAATGCCGCAAACGCGCCAGGTGAGCCCACCTTCTACCCGCGTCCGTTCACCCCTGCGATCAATGGCCTGACCACGGCCCTGCTCACCAACAATCCGAACAAGAGCAACAGCGCCAATGGCACGGGGGCCATCAATCCGTTCCGATTGTCGCGCGCGCAGGCCGCCACAGCCGACCAGGATCATGCCTACGGTCCGGAGCAGCACGCGTTCGATGGTGGCGCCATGGACCTGTTCCCCAGGTACACCGGCATAGGTGAAACGCTACCCGGCGCCCCCGCCGACGAGGACGGCAAAGGGCAGGTGATGGGCAACTTCGATGGCAATACCGTCACTGCGTTGTGGAATTACGCGCAGTGGTTCGCCATGAGCGACAACAGCTACGGAACCACCTTCGGCCCGTCGACCGTCGGCGCGATCAACCTTGTCTCGGGCCAGACCAACGGCGTGACGCAGACGCTCAACGGTACGGCGGACGAAATCGCCGACGGGGAGGGCGGTCTCACGCTGATCAGCGATGCCGACCCGATCGGCGACGTGTGCTCCTCACCCAGCAGCAATCAGGCGCACCTCAGTGGCAAGAACGTGGGCGACCTGCTGAACAGCGCTGGCGTGACCTGGGGCTTCTTCGAGGGCGGCTTCGACCTGGCCCAGGTGAATGCCAATGGCACCACGGGCTGTGCGCGCACCTCGGCATCTACCGTGACCAAGGTGAGGAAGGCGGATTACATTCCGCATCACGAACCGTTCCAGTACTACACGTCCACTGCCAATCCCAAGCATGTGCGGCCCACGTCGGTAGCGATGATCGGCCATACGGGCGATGCGGCGAACCACCAGTACGATCTCAATGACTTCTACGCCGCCGTCGGCGCCGGCAATTTCCCTTCGGTGAGCTTCCTCAAGGCGCCGGGCTATCAGGACGGCCACGCGGGCTATTCCAATCCGCTGGATGAGCAGCAGTTCATCGTGCACGTGATGAACTTCCTGCAGCAGCGGCCGGAGTGGAGCAGCACGGCGGTAATCATCGCCTACGACGACTCCGATGGCTGGTACGACCATCAGTATTCCCCGCGCGTGAATGCCTCGACCACTCCGTTGGATGCGTTGAACGGCGTCGGTTTGTGCCATGCGGTCAGCACGTTGCCGGGCGTGAACAGTGGCGGCCATCCCGTGCAGGGGCGCTGCGGCTACGGCCCGCGCCTGCCGCTACTGGTGATCTCGCCCTGGGCGCGCAACAACAGTGTGGACCACACGCAGACCGACCAGACTTCGATCATCCGCTTCATCGAAGACAACTGGTTGCACAGTCAACGCATCGGCGGCGGCTCGTTCGACGTCGTGGCCGGTTCGTTGAACAACCTGTTCGACTTCCTTCTGCCGGTGCCCAGCTCCCTTACGCTGATTCTGGACGAGCAGACGGGTGAGCCAGTGAAGTAGTTGCCTCAGTGGCCATACGGCTGACTTGGCCAATCAACGAGGACGCCTCACTCGGCCATCTCGCGAAGCGCGGCGGGTGACGCCGGCAAGGTGTCGGGCGCCACTGCACCGCCGGAGATGATGAAGGCCATGGCCTGGTCCATGGTCCAGTCGGTGGGCGTGAGCTCATCCACGGCGACCACTTCCAGATAGCCGCCCGTGGGATTGGGCGTGGTGGGGATATAGACGGCGGCCATTTCGCGGCCGGTGCCTTCTTCCGTCATCACGCGTGTGACAAAGCCGACCACCTTCATGCCACGGCGTGGAAAGTCGATCAGCACCACGCGCTGAACGCCGGAAGGTTTCTGTTGAAGCACGGCCATCAGCTTCTTGGTGCCGCCATAAATGGTCTGGACCAGCGGGATACGCGCAAGCAAGGCATCGAAGCCGTCGATCAGGCGCTGGCCGATCACGCGGTTGGCGAGCCAGCCGAGCACGTAGAGCACACCCAAGGTGAGCAGCAGCGCCACCACGAAGGTGATCCACGCGTTGTTGAGCGCCATGCCCGCCCACGGGGAGGCGGATGAAAGCGTCGCCAGCAGTGCCGAAGCGAGGGGTGTGCCGATGCCCGCCAGCATGCTCAGCACGAACTTGAACACCACCCACGTCACCCACAAGGGGATGAAGGTGAGCAGGCCGGTGAACAGATAACGTTTGATGCGCAGGCGCTTCATGGCGGAGACCAGGGAGGGGACACGGCATTGTCCCACGGGGACTGGCTTCGCGTCGCAGGCGACCTGTCGCCTGCGTTGTCCCTTGGATGGCCCTGCACCGAGCGGCGAGGTGTCTGCGGTTACGCGGCTTGCGCTTGGCCTGCATCCACCGATTCGGCGCGTGCTTTTGGCTTGAGCCGCACATACAACTGCTTGCGCACACGCGCCACGACTTCGCCGCTGCGCGTCACCACGTCTATGTCGAACCAGCGCAGCACTTTTTCGCCACCGGCGGCAGCGGTGCGCAGTTCGTCCACCACGGAGGGTTCGAGCTTGAAGTGGGCGTAGACGTCTTCGCGACCCGGCGCAACGAAGTCGATGGTGCCAGCCTTGTCCCACACGAAGTAGTCGGTACCGAGCTGGTGCATGGCCAGCAGCATCCAGAACGGGTCGGTCATGGCGAACAGATTGCCGCCGAACTGGGTGCGCACGTAGTTGCGGTTCCATGGGCGCAGGCGCAGCACCACGCGTAGCTCGGACCAGTCTTCCGATACGTATTGGACGCGGATGCCGTTGAACAGGAACGGCGGCCAGAGGTTCATCAGGCGACGGAAGGTGGAGGCACGCATGGGCTGGGTGGGCGATAGGGGAGAGGGCAGTATAGCGAAAACATACGTATGCGTATGGTTCTCCCGGATGGCCGCGCCGAGTCGTAGAGGGGCCATGAAGACACGAGATATCGGTCCTTTGCGAGCGAAAGTCCGCACCTATACTGTGTGGGCAGCGACGGCGCATGGGGCGCCGCGCTACAGGGGAGAGTGCATGGATAAGCGATACCGGCGCGCCGTTTTCGGCGCGTTCTGTCTTCTGTCGTACCCGCTGTTTGCAGCAACCGTACCCGTGGTTCCGTTGGCCGACCTGGCCCGACATGTCGAGTACGACCACGTAAAGATTTCCGGCGACGGCCACTACCTTGCCGCCACGACGGTCGTGAAGGGCAAGCCGGCGTTGGCGCTGGTGGATCGGGTCAATCACAAGGGCGCCATGCTCAGGCCGCGCGAAGGCAACCAGGTGGTGGACTTCTGGTGGGTCAACGATCACCGCGTGCTGTACACGGAAGGCACCAAGGTCACGGGTCAGGATCGTCCTGTCGCCACCGGCGAGATCTTCGCGGTGAATGGCGATGGTTCCGGCGGACAACTCCTGTTCGGCTATCGCGCGGGCGGGCCGCTCAAGGCCACGCACATCCAGCAGCCGCAGGCGGAGCGTGCTTCTGCTGCGCTGGTCGACACGCTGCGCAATGGCGACGGCAATCACGTGATGATCTCCGTAACGCCGTGGGACAGTGGCGCGGATGGTGCCTATACGCAGATTTTCGTGATGGACGTGAACAACGGCTCCAGGCGGCCGGTGGGCACGGCCCCGGTGCGCAATGCATCGTTCGTGGTCGACAACCATGGCATCGCGCGGTTTGCGATGGGGAACGACAGCCATGCCTACCCGGTGGTGTATTACCGCAGCGGCGAAGGCCAGCAGTGGGAGTTGTTGTTCCAGGGGAGTGCCGAGCGCAACGTGCCAATGCCGGCAACGTTCAGCCGGGACGACTCGCAGGTCTTCATGTGGTGCGAGGCCAAGGGCGTCGTGGGGGCGCTATGCCCGTGGGATGTGGCGACCCGGGCCATGAAGGATCCGGTATGGACCAGCGATGTGGCCGAAGGACAACACCTGGTGCGCACGCTCGACGGGCGCGACGTGGTGGGCGTCTATGCCATGCCTTCGACACCTTCGGCTTCGGCATTCGTGGCCGGTTCGGACACCATGAAGGCGATCAGTGCGCTGAGCAAGTCCTTGCCGGGCGAGAGTGTGCGCATCGTTTCCAGCACCGATGACGGCAGCAAGGCGGTTGCGCTGGCTTCGTCGGACATGGATCCGGGCACTTACTATCTGTGGGACCAGGCGACCGGCAAGGCTGAGCCGCTGCTGCAACGCGCAGACTGGATCAAGCCCAGCCAGATGGCCGAGATGCAGCCCATGGAATTCAAGGCGCGTGATGGCCTGGTCATCCATGGTTACCTGAGCATGCCGCCGGGGCGAGAGCAGGCGAAGCATGTGCCGCTGGTGGTGATGGTGCACGGCGGTCCGTTCGGCATTCGCGACAACTGGACGTTCGATCCCATCGTGCAGGCTTTGGCTACGCATGGCTACGCCGTGCTGCAGGTGAACTTTCGTGGTTCCGGCGGTTACGGCTCCGCTTTCGTGGAGGCCGGTTACAAGGAGTGGGGCGGCAAGATGCAGGATGACGTTACCGATGCCACGCACTGGGCCATCGACCAGGGCATCGCCACGGCAGGTCACATTTGCATTTTCGGGGGGAGCTACGGCGGCTATGCCGCGCTCGAAGGCGCCGTGAAGGAGCCGGACTTGTATCGCTGCGCCATTGGCTACGTGGGTGTGTACGACCTGGCTAAGATGTACACCGACGGAGACATTTCCGATCGCGTTGTTGGCAGGAATTACCTGCGCGGCACACTGGGGACGGATCCGGCCGTGCTGGCCGCCCGTTCGCCTATCAATCAGCTCGACAAGCTCAAGGCGAGTGTGATGTTGGTGGTCGGTGGCCAGGATGAACGCGTGCCGCCGGTGCAGGGCGAGTCCTTGCATGCGGCCCTGAACAAGCGTGGCATACCGCACGAGTGGCTATACAAGCCTGATGAAGGCCACGGCTTCTACGACGAGCAGAACAACGCCGAGTTGTACGAACGCGTTGTCCAGTTCCTTGATCGGAACATTGGAACCCATGCGTCCGTGGCCAGTACGCCCTAAGCAGAAACACAAAGCCCATTCCCTTGGGGGAATGGGCTTTGGGGCCGTACGGGTGGGGCATCTGCCCAGTGGCGGAAGGCGTCAGAACAGCAATGACGCCATGCGCCGGCGGTAGCGGCCCACCACGTCGGCGTCGTCCAGCGTGGTGAAGGCGGCCAGCAGGCGCTTCTTGGCCTGGCCGTCGTTCCAGTCGCGTGCCTTTTCCAGAATGGCGATGAACTGGTCGAGGCCGGCGGCGGCATCGCCTTCCAGCAACAGTCGCACGCCGAGCAGGTCGCGGGCGGCCCAGTCACCGGCATCGGCTTGTACGCGTTGCTGCAGTTCCGGCAGCGAGGGGGCGCCCGTCAGCGCACGGGCCAGATCAAGCTGGCTGCGCAGGCGCACGGCACGGGCGTCCGTGGCAAGGTTGGCCGGCAGCGAGGTCAGCTCGGCCTCCGCCGCATCGGCGTGGCCGGCACGCATCAGCGCCAGCGCCAGGTCGAGCTTCAGCTCCGTCTGGTCGGGTTCGGCGGCGATGGCCTGCTGCAGGCGGTTGATGGCTTCTTCCGGCGATTCCGGCACGAACTCCGCCTCTTCGGCGGCGCCGTCGACAGCCTGTACGTGGCGTTGCAGGAATTCGCGCAACTGCCCCTCGGGCAGGGCGCCCGCGAATCCGTCGACGATCTGCCCGTCTTTCACCAGCATCACGGTCGGGATGCTACGAATACCGAACATGGCCGCCAGTTGCTGGGACTTGTCCACGTCCACCTTGGCGAGCCGGAACGCGCCGTTGAACTCGCCAGCGAGCTTCTCCAGCATGGGACCCAGGGTCTTGCAGGGGCCGCACCATTCCGCCCAGAAATCCACCAGGATCGGCGTGGTCAGCGAGGCTTGCAGCACCTCGGCTTCGAAATTGTCCTCGCGCACGTCAAAAACATGCGTATCGGCGGTCGTGGCACTCACTGGGAACTCCCGTTGACGGATGCCCTCCACATCAGGGCGTCGGCCAGCATATCAAGGTTGCATGGGCCTGGCGCCGGGTTGCCGGACGGTGCCTGACGGATGCCCTATCGGCGTAGGCCGCGATATTTGCGAAAATCATCACATGACCCTGCCATCGACAGGCATTAAGCCCGCCATCGCGCCCCCCACGCTGTGGATCTGCGAGCACTGCGACACGGTGTATCAACGTCGCAAGCTGGCCCGTGGCGAGGTGGCGCGCTGCGCGCGTTGCGACGCCATTCTTGCGCGCCACCACAGCCTGAGCGTGAGCGGCATGCTAGCGCTGGTGATCACGGCCATGATCGCCTTCGTGCAGGCCAATGTCTGGCCGATCGTGACGCTGGGGCTCAATGGGCAGCTGATCAGCACCACGCTGTGGGGCTGCATCGTGATGATGTGGCGCGACCACGCGCAGGTGGTGGCCGTGATCGCGTCGTTGACGCTGTTCTTCTTCCCCATCATCAAGATGGCCTTGCTGTTCTGGGTGTTGCTGTATGCCCGCCACCGGCGCCGTGCGCCGGGGTTCCGCCAGGTGATGGTGCTGCTCCACCGCATCGGTCCGTGGACCATGAGCGAGGTGTTCGTGCTCGGTTCGCTGGTGGCCATCGTCAAGGCGCACATGTATTTCGACGTGCTGCCCGATCCGGGCATCTTTGCCTACGGCGTGCTGATGCTGATCATCACGGCCTTCTCCAGCATCGACGTGCGCCGCCTGTGGGACCTGACCGAGGAAACGCCGGCATGACCGACTTGCCCCGCGCCAGCGATCTGGGCCTGGTCGGCTGCCATGTATGCCGGCTGGTGTGCCGCGATGTGCCCGCGGACGATGCGGCATGCCCGCGTTGCGGCTCGCCGCTGCACAAGCGCAAGGTCAACAGCTATCGACGGACCTGGGCGCTGCTGATCGCCGCGTTCATCTTCTACGTGCCGGCGAACGTGCTGCCCATCATGCGCACAGTGAGCCTGGGCGACGTGGACGACAACACCATCATGAGCGGCATCATCGAGCTGTGGGTCAAGGGATCGCCGGACCTGGCCGTTATCGTCTTCACCGCGAGCATCGTGGTACCGATGCTGAAATTCGTTGCCCTGGGCCTGCTGCTGGTCAGCTCGCAGCAGGGCAGCCGGTGGGCATTGCTGCAACGCTCCAAGCTCTACCGGCTGGTGGAGTTCATCGGCTATTGGTCGATGCTGGACGTGTTCGTGGTGGCGCTGCTCACGGCGCTGGTGCAATTTGGTTTCTTCAGCCAGGTGGAACCCCTGCCTGGTGTAGTGTTCTTCGGCCTCACTGTGGTGATTACCATGATCGCCTCGATGACGTTCGATCCGCGTTTGATCTGGGATGGCAGGGACTTCGATGACTGACGACCACAACATTGCCGAAGGCCTTCCCGAACCCGTGGTGCGAAAGCCGCGCATCAACGCGTCGCTGGTCTGGCTGGTGCCGATCATTGCTGCCCTGGTGGGCCTGTCGCTGGTGATCCATGCCTGGTCCGCCGCGGGCCCGACCATCAGCATCAGCTTCCAGAGCGCCGAGGGCCTGGATCCGGGCAAAACGCCGGTGAAGTACAAGAACGTGGTGATCGGCAAGGTCAGCACGGTACGCCTCAGCGAGGACCGCTCGCGCGTGATCGCCAAGGTGGCGCTGGACAAGAGCGCCAAGAGCTTCGCTACGGCGGACTCGCGCTTCTGGGTGGTGCGCCCGCGCATCGGCCTGGGTGGCGTGTCGGGTATCGATACGCTGTTGTCTGGCGCATTCATCGGCGCCGACGTGGGCCAGTCGCAGGAACCCAAGGACGATTTCGTGGGATTGGAAGCACCGCCCACGGTGACGCACGGTGCGCCGGGCAAGACCTTCGACCTGCACGCGGACGACCTTGGCTCGCTGGATATCGGCTCGCCGATCTATTTCCGCCGCATCCAGGTGGGCCGGGTGTCGTCCTACCACCTCAATGACGACGGCAAGGGCGTGACGCTGCAGATCTTCATCGATGCGCCGAACGACAAGTACGTCACCACCTCTTCGCGGTTCTGGAACGCCAGCGGCGTGGACGTGTCCATCGGCGCGGACGGCCTGAAGGTGAACACGCAATCGCTCGCCACGGTGCTGGCCGGCGGCGTGGCTTTCCAGGATCCGCCGGGGCCGCACGACGCCACGCAGGCACAGGAAAACGACGCTTTTACCCTGTTCAACGAAAAGGCCACCGCCATGGCTCCGCCGGACGGCGAGCCGCGCTACATCCGCATGCGTTTCAACCAGTCGCTGCGTGGGCTGGCGGTGGATGCGCCAGTGGAGTTCCTGGGCGTGGCGTTCGGCCGCGTGGTGTCCATCAACCTCGATTTCGACGAGAAGACGCAGACCTTCCCGACCATCGTGGGTGCGGTGGTGTATCCGGCCCGCCTCGGCAAGGCGTATGACAAGTTGGTCGCGTTGGCCAAGGCGCGCGGCGACGACGAGCAGATGTCGCAGATGATGGGGCGCCTGGTGGAGCGTGGCCTGCGTGCCCAGGCCCGTACCGGCAATCTGTTGACGGGGCAGCTCTATATCGCCATGGACTTCCTGCCCAAGACGCCGAAGGTCGAGTTCGACGGTCGCTCCAAGCCGTTGGAAATTCCGACGGCGCCGGGTGACTTCGACAAGATCCAGCAACAGATCGCCGACATTGTCGGCAAGTTGCAGAAGGTGCCGTTCGACAGCATCGGCAACAACCTCAACGACACGCTGTCTGAACTGCACAAGACCTTGCAGCAGGTGAACGGCAGCGTGTTGCCGGAGGTGAAGACCACGCTGCAGGGCGCGCAGAAGACGTTGGGCAACGCCAACAACGCCTTTGCACCGGACTCGCCACTGCAGCAGAACCTGGGTGGCACCCTGCAGGAAATGCAGCGCGCCGCGCGTTCGCTGCGTGTGCTGACCGACTACCTGGGCGACCACCCGGATGCGCTGCTACGTGGTCGTCGCGCCGACGACAAGCTGCAGCTGCCACCGCCTTCGCAGCCGGACGCACCGACACAAGGGAGCAAGCCATGAACCGCTGGGGATACCTGAATCTGGCCATCGCCGGATTGGCGCTGGTCTTGGGCGCCTGCGGTTCCGTGCCGCCGGTCCGCTATTACACCCTGGTTCCGCCTGCTGGCGGGGACGCCACCGTGGCGCCTGCCGCCCGGCCGTTCCAGTTCGAACTGTTGCCGGTCACGGTGCCGGCCCAGGTCGACCAGCCGCAGTTGGTGGTTCGGCAGGGTGGGCAGGGCGTGGCTATGCTGCAGGGTCAGCGCTGGATCGCTCCGTTGGGGGATGAGGTACGCGGCGCGCTCTCCGCTGATCTTGCGCGCGACTTCGGTGCGCAAGATGTGACCGGGCTGCCGGCGGACGGCAAATCCGTCGTGCGCATCAAGCTCGACCTGCGCCGCTTCGATTCCGTGCCCGGCGGTTACGCCTATATCGACGCCGCCTGGAGCGTGCGTTCCCTGAAAGGGGGTGCGCCGCTGGCTTGCACCAGCCGCATCAGTGAGACGGTGGGCGAGGGGTATGACGCCCTCGTGCAGGGTCACCAGCAGGCGATCAAGCGACTGGCCGGGCAGATCGGCGCCGTGGCCGGCACGGTCGCCGCCGGACAGGCCGCCCGCTGCCCGGAGGGTTGAGCGTTCCACTGACCTGTGGGCGCGCACCCTGTGCGCGACAGGGCGCTGCGGCGTCTCGTTCCGTTGGCTTGTCGCGCACAGGGTGCGCTCCCACGAAAATTCGTTGTTTGGCGCCGTTTTGCGACCGTTTGGCGCTGAACGGACCCCAATTCTGCTAGTCTGCCGCGTTCCCAGCTGACCATCGGAAAGGCCGGTGGCAGCCCGCAAAACTTACGGCGCCGGACACTCATGCAGGACATTCAGGAACAAGGCAACCAGGACCAGGCCAACGAGCACGGCTACCAGCCGCAGGCGGTGGAAACCGCCGCTCAGACTTTCTGGCGCGACCAGCGCGCCTACGAGGTGAAGGAAGACCCTTCGCGGCCCAAGTTCTATTGCCTTTCCATGCTCCCGTATCCCTCGGGCGCCCTGCACATGGGCCACGTGCGCAACTACACCATCGGCGACGTGATCAGCCGTTACCAGCGCATGCAGGGCAAGAACGTGCTGCAGCCGATGGGCTGGGACGCCTTCGGCCTGCCGGCCGAGAACGCCGCGATCAAGAACAAGACCGCGCCAGCCAAGTGGACCTACCAGAATATCGAACACATGCGAGGCCAGCTGCAGCGCATGGGTTTCGCGTACGACTGGACGCGCGAGTTCGCCACCTGCCGCCCCGATTACTACCGCTGGGAACAGTTGATGTTCACGCGGTTGATGAAAAAGGGCATGGCCTACCGCAAGAACGCGGTGGTGAACTGGGATCCGGTGGATCAGACCGTGCTCGCCAACGAGCAGGTGGTCGACGGCCGCGGCTGGCGCTCCGGCGCGCTGGTGGAAAAGCGCGAGATCCCGCAGTGGTTCCTCAAGATCACCGATTACGCGCAGGAACTGCTCGACGGCCTGGATACGCTGCCTGGCTGGCCCGACGCGGTGAAGACCATGCAGCGCAACTGGGTCGGCCGTTCCGAGGGCCTGGAAATCCACTTCGCGGTGGAAGGCGAGGGCGAGCCGCTCACGGTCTTCACCACGCGCCCCGACACGCTGATGGGTGTCACCTTCGTGTCCATCGCCGGCGAACATCCGCTGGCCATCAAGGCGGCGCAGAACAACCCGAAGCTGGCGGCCTTCCTGGAAGAGCTCAAGCACGGCGGCGTGTCCGAAGCCGAGCTGGAGACGCAGGAAAAGCGCGGCATGGACACCGGCATCGAAGCCATCCATCCGCTCACCGGCGAGAAGATCCCGGTGTTCGTGGCCAACTTCGTGCTGTGGGGCTACGGCACCGGTGCGGTGATGGCGGTGCCTGGCCACGATCAGCGCGACTGGGAATTTGCAAAGAAATACAGCCTGCCGATCAAGATGGTGGTGGTCGACCGCGCCGTGCTCGACGCCGTGGCAGAGATCGATCACGACCTGTCCAAGGGCGTGGGCGCCGACCCGATGCGCGCCGCGCTGGGTGGCGGCAGCATGGATGCGTACGAAACCTCGGCTGCCGTACAGCTGATCGAGGCCTTCGAAAAGAGCATCCAGGAAGACAGCGCCTTCACCGAGCGCGGTTACCTGGTGAACTCGGGTGAATTCGACGGCATGGATTATGGCCAGGCCTTCGAAGCCATGGCCGCGCGCTTCGAGCGCGAGGGCACGGGCCTGCGCCGCGTGAACTGGCGCTTGCGCGACTGGGGCGTGAGCCGCCAGCGTTACTGGGGCTGCCCGATCCCGGTCATCTACTGCCCGACGTGCGACGCCGTGCCGGTGCCGGAGGACCAATTGCCGGTCGTGCTGCCCGAAGACGTCGCCTTCTCCGGCGTGCAGTCGCCGATCAAGGCCGATCCGGAGTGGCGCAAGACCACCTGCCCGCAGTGCGGCGGCCCGGCCGAGCGCGAAACGGATACCTTCGATACCTTCATGGAGTCGAGCTGGTATTACGCGCGCTACACCAGCCCGGGCGCCAACGATCAGGTCGATGGCCGCGCCAATTACTGGCTGCCGGTGGACCAGTACATCGGTGGCATCGAGCACGCCATCCTGCATCTGCTGTACTTCCGCTTCTATCACAAGCTGATGCGCGACGCGGGGCTGGTGAAGTCCGACGAACCGGCCATCAACCTGCTGTGCCAGGGCATGGTGATCGCCGAGACGTTCTATCGCGACAACGCTGACGGCTCGAAGGACTGGATCAACCCGGCCGACGTGGAGATCGAGCGCGACGACAAGGCGCGCGTGATCGGCGCTCGTTCGAAAACGGATGGTCAGCCGGTGAAGATCGGCGGCACCGAGAAGATGTCCAAGTCCAAGAACAACGGCATTGACCCGCAGGCCATGGTGGATAAGTACGGTGCCGACACGGTGCGCCTGTTCTCCATGTTCGCCGCGCCGCCGGAGCAGTCGCTGGAGTGGAGCGAGGCCGGCGTGGAAGGCATGGCGCGCTTCCTGCGTCGCTTCTGGCGCGAGGTCACCACGCACGCATCGCAGCCGGATCACCCGGTGGTCGATCCGTCAAAGCTCGATGCCGGCCAGAAGACGTTGCGCCGCCAACTGCACGAAGCCATCCAGAAGGTCAGCGACGATCTGGGCCGCCGCCACTCCTTCAACACGGCCATCGCCGCGCTGATGGAGTTGCTCAACGCGCTGAACAAGTTCAACGACATGAGCGACCAGGGCCGCGCCGTGCGCCACGAAGCGCTGGAGGCGATGGTGCTGCTGCTCAATCCGGTGGTGCCGCATGTCAGCCACACGCTGTGGCAGGTACTGGGCCATCCCCAGTCCGTGCTGGAAGACCAGCCGTGGCCGCAGGTGGACAGCGCCGCGCTGGTGCGCGACTCGCTGACGCTCGCTGTTCAGGTCAACGGCAAGTTGCGCGGTACCATCGAGGTCGCGGCCAATGCCTCGAAGGACGAAGCAGAGGCGCTGGCACGCGCCCATCCGCAGGTGGTGGCCTTTCTCGAAGGCCAGACCGTGCGCAAGGTGATCGTGGTGCCGGGCAAGATCGTCAACATCGTCGCAGGATGAAATTCATGAGCCGTGTGTTCAAAGCTTCGCTGCTGTTGATGTCCACCCTTTCGCTGGCAGCATGCGGATTCCATCTGCGCCAGAGTGTGGCCCTGCCTCCGTCCATGCAACATGTGCACGTGACCAGCAGCAACACCAACCTGCAGCGCGGGCTGGAGCGTTCGCTGGCGGTCTCCGGCATCGTGGTGGAAGACCACAAGGGCACCGACGTCGCCGAGCTCAACATTCCCGTGGCGCAATTCAGTACGGATACCCTGACCGTGAGCGGTGCCGCGCGAGTCACCGAATATACGGTGCGCTACCAGGTGCAGTTCGAAGTGCACGATGGTGCGGGGCAGCCGTTGGTGCCGCGCCAGCGCATCGACATGCAGCGCAACTTCAGTTACGACGCGACCAATACCATTGGTACGACAGCCCAGGTCGACGCCATCCAGAGCGCGCTCAACGACGACATGGTGCAGGCCATTCTGTTCCGACTGCAGGCTGCCGGCCGCCATCCGGGCCAGACCGCAGCCGCTGCTGCCGCACAGGCGCCACAGCCTGCATCGTCCAGCAGCACGAACTGAGGTCGTTGCCGCGTCATGCCGCTGAACGCCGCGCAATGGCACAAGTCGCTGGCCGCCGATCGCCTGCTGCCGGTCTACCTGCTCGCCGGTGAAGAGCTGCTCGTGCTGGAAGCCGCCGATGCGCTGCGTGCCCAGGCCCGGCGGCTCGGCTATGCCGAGCGCGAAGTGCTGGACGTCGGCAACCATTTCGACTGGGACGACCTCGCGCGTGCTGCCGCTGGCATGTCGCTGTTCGCCACGCGTCGCCTGCTGGACCTGCGTTTGCCGACCGGTCGCCCCGGTACCGAGGGTGCCAAGGCCATCAACGAGTTCTGTGCCAACCCGCCACCGGACGTGACGTTGCTGATCACCGCGACGGATTGGAGCAACAAGCACGAAGGTGCGTGGACCAAGAACCTCGATGCCGCCGGGGCGCTGGTGGTGTTCAATGCGCCGCGCCCCAACGAGTGGGCTGCGTGGATCGGCGCCCGCCTTTCCTCGCGAGGCCTGTCTGCGACACCGGACGCTGCGGCCCTGCTGGCCGAGCGCGTCGAAGGCAATCTGCTGGCTGCTGCGCAGGAGATCGACAAGTTGGTCGTACTGCATGGCCAAGGCAAGATCGACGCGCAGGAAATGGAAAACCTCGTTGCCGACAGCGCTCGCTACGATGCTTTCAAACTCACCGACGCGGCCTTTGCGGGCGATGGCGGACGCGCTTTGCGCATCCTGGCCGGCCTGCACGCCGAGGGTGAGGAACTGATCGGCTTGATGGGCTGGCTGGTGAACCAGTTGCAGCTTGCCCTGCGTCTTGCCAATGCACGCGACTTCGCCTCACAAGCCCGCGCCGAACGCCTGTGGCCGGCGCGCGAGCAGCTGTTCCGCAAGGCGTTGCGTCGCGCACCGCGCGAACACTGGCTGCAATGCCTGGCCCGTGCCGCGCGGATCGATCGCATGGCCAAGGGGCGCGAGCAGGGCGACGCATGGCTGGAGGCCGAGCGCTTGATCGCGGCCATCGCCGAACCACGGGCAGCCGGCGCACTGGCATGAAGCCGCTGGCACTCTTCGGTGGCACCTTCGATCCGGTGCACCTGGGGCACCTGAGCGTGGCGTGGGAGGCATCCGAGCTGCTCGATGCCGAAGTGCGGCTGATGCCGGCCAACGTTCCGCCCCATCGCAACGCGCCCACGGCATCGCCGGAGCAGCGTGTGGCCATGCTGGATGCGGCGTTGCAGGGGCAGCGCAGGCTCACCCTCGACACGCGCGAACTTCGCCGCGAGGGACCTTCCTACACGATCGACACCCTACGCGAATTGCGCGCAGAACTTGGCGAGCGACCGCTGATCCTGCTGCTAGGCGCCGATGCGTTCGCTGGCCTGCCGAGCTGGCAAAGCTGGCGGGAGTTGTTCGACTACGCGCACATTGGTGTACTCAGCCGTCCCGGCATCGATGCGGCATGGTCGGTGGACCTGGCGCTGGAGATCCTCCCTCGCCGCGTGATCGACGCGCCGTTGCTGCACGAGTTGCCGGCGGGGAAGGTGATCGAGCTGGCGGTGACACCGCTGGAGATTTCCGCGACACGCATTCGCGAGCTGCTGGCGGAGGGGCGTGACCCGCGCTACCTGCTGCCGTGCGGCCTGTTCGACGATCCGGGGATTCTTGCTCCCTATCGGACAAAACACGCCGTGTAGGAGCGCGCTCTAGCGCGAGCACGACGTCACTGCATCGCTGCCTCGCGGGCTTGTCGCGCACAAGCGGGCTTCTACACGTGTTTACATGCCTTTTAGCGTGCCTACGACGTTCGCGGCACGAACCGCAAGGCCACCGAGTTCATGCAATAGCGCAGGCCCGTCGGCGGCGGGCCATCGTCGAACACGTGGCCCAGATGGCTGTCGCAACCGGCGCAGCTCACCGCGATGCGTTCCATGCCGAACGTACGGTCGCCTGTCTCGATCACGTTTTGTTTTGCGATGGGCTGCCAAAAGCTCGGCCATCCCGTGCCTGAATCGAATTGCGTTGCGGCATCGAACAGCGCGGTGTCGCAGGCGGGGCAGCGGTACAAGCCCGGCCCGGTCTTTTCGTGCGGACCGCTGAACGCGCGCTCGGTGCCAGCGCGACGCATCACGTAGTACGCCTCATCGCTGAGGCGCTCGTGCCACTGCGCGTCGTTGAGCACTAGTTTGCGCACATGGCACATGCCCAGCTTCCGGCCGTCATCGGCGAAACACACCAGCATCAGGTCGGGCCCCGTTGCCGCCGGCGTGGCGGCCATCGCGGTGTCCATGACGCCATGTTTCAGCAGCTCGGGTAGTGCAAGGCCTCCGATGGCAGCAACCGCTCCTCCTGTGATCGCCGCCCGCAAGAAGCGGCGGCGCTCCAGCTTCACAATGTCCTGGGTACGGGACATGGCAACCTCCATGAGGTTAGTGAGGTGAATCAGCCGAACGTGAAGGCGTAGGCCTGGACGCCCGCGTCAAGGAAAGTGATCTCGAACGTACGCTCGCCGGTGCCGTTGGCTTGGCGCACCAGCTGGTACAGGCGTTGTGACGTCACCGTGCCGTTGCCATCGGCATCGATGTCCATGCCGTGATCGACCCCCGGCGTCTTGCCGTCGATGGTGACGCGGAAGCGTACGGGCTTGCCGTCACGCCCCGGGCCGAGCACCAGGTGCAGGTCTCGGCCACGGAAGCGATACACGATGCGACCGTTTGCGTTGTCCAGTCGCGCGTTCTCGTCACGCACCGTCCAGCGTCCATCCAGCGCCCACTGGTTGGCCATGAGCGTGTCGGGTGCGTGGTAGGTCCATGCATCGTCATGGGCCACTTTTCCGCCGGCGAAGTTTTCCGCGCGTGCATAGCCCACATAGGTCTCCGGTGAGCGCATCGCGTCTCCCGAGCCGGCGGCTTCCGCACCTTCCGCGCCGGGTTGGACATAGCCTCCCGGCAGGTCCTTTTGCCCGGCTTCGGTGAGCAACTGGCGGATCACGTCCTCGCTCTGCTGGTACTCGCCCTCGCCGAAGTGGTGGTGGCGAATGCGGCCTTGCGTATCGATGAAGTAGTGCGCCGGCCAGTACTCGTTGTTGAAGCCCTTCCAGATGGCGTAGTCGTTGTCGAGCGCCACGGGGTAGTCCACGCCAAGATCCTTGATCGCCTTGCTGACGTTCTGCGGATCCTTTTCGAACGCGAACTCCGGTGCGTGTACGCCGATCACCACAAGCCCATGATCCTTGTACTTGTCGGCCCAGCCACGCACGTACGGCAGCGAGCGGATGCAGTTGATGCAGGAGTAGGTCCAGAAATCGACCAGCACCACTTTGCCGCGCAGCGACTGGACTGAAAGCGGCGGAGTGTTGAACCACTGCGTCGCGCCGTCGAGCGCGGGCAGCTTACCTTCGACGGGCAAGGGTTCGCCTTGCTTCACGACAGGTTGCGGCGCCGGAGCAGGGCGGGCGGCATCAACCAGCTTCTGCTCGATGCCGCCTGTACTGGCCAGCGATACGCGCGTCAGTACGCCGGTGTCCAGTCCCAACGCAATCGCCACCACACCTACTAACACCAATGCGCCCAGCACTCGGCGCACCCATTCGCCCGCACCAAGCGAGCGCTTCATCAGCACAAAGATCCGACCACCGATAGCCAGCGCCAGTGCCAGCGAGGTGGCTGCGCCGGCAGCGTAAGTGAGCAGCAATAGGGACGTTTGCAGGCTAGCGCCGTTCAATGCCGCACCCGTCAGCAGCAGTCCGAGGATGGGGCCTGCGCAAGGTGCCCAGAGCAGACCGGTAGCCACGCCGAGGCCCGCAGCTGACCAGACCGAATCCTCGCGCTCGGACGATTGCGAAAGCTTGTTGCCCAGTGCGACGAACGGGCGGCTGATCCATTCGGCGAGCCGGGTCGAAAGCAGCGTCAAGCCGAGGAGCGCCAGTACCACCAGGGCGATGATGCGGCCGTATTGATTGGCCCGGATGGCCCAGCCACCGCCCACGGCGGCGAGGGTCGCCACCAGCGCGAAGGTAAGCGCCATGCCAATCAGCATGGGCAGGCCGTTGCGGGCAAAGGGGCGGTCCGCGCGGGCGAACACGAAGGGCAGCACGGGCAGGATGCACGGACTGAGGATCGTCAGTACGCCACCAAGGTAGGCGAGGAACAGCACGAGCATGGGAAGGGCGTCCGCGGGAGTGTCTGCGGATTATTCGCTCCGACCGCCGTGGAAGTTACCCCTTTGGGGCAAAGGGGCGCTCAGGGTGGACCGGCTCGACCCGAGTCGGGCGGCGGTATGGATCGGAAACCCGCAAGCAGGGTGACTCGGCCACTGGCTCGAAGCCTCGTTTGCGATAGGCAGGATACGCGCTGCTTGCAACTCATTCGAGACGGCTGCTGCCTGTGCGCGCCACTCAGAATTCCGTTCATTCCGATAGATAACGCGATTGCCTAGCGTGCCCAATAGACGGCGGCAGGTACTCGTGAGCCATCGTTGGCCAGGACGCTGGTGCCGTCGTATCCAGATGCGGCGTCGCGACTGGCATTCAACGAGCTCCTGATGGTGTTGGCGTGTACCTGCTTGCCCCACCCTTTAAAGGAATAACATGATGAAAAAGTTGATCTCCATCGTCGCGTTGTCGGCTGCGCTCGTGTCCCCTCTGACTTCTGCTTTCGCGGCGGACCAGAACCTCAATGGTTTCTTTGTCCGCGGTAACGCTGGTCAGTCCGACTATCGAGTGAGCAGCCGATACTTTTCGGGCAACACCAACTTCGGTTGGGATTTGGGGGCCGGCTATCGCTGGGCAACGTCGTCCGGCAACTGGGGCATCGATGCGGGTTACGTCGATCTGGGTCAGGCCAAGCTGAACAAGAATTACGTGGATTACGAGACCGGCCTGGGTGTCGGCACCAGGGGCAAGGCTTCCTCCCACGGATGGACCTTGGGTGGCAATTATCTGTATCAGTTCAACGACAACTGGAACTTCCAGGCACGTACGGGTCTGGCATTCACCAAGTCCCGCGCAACCGTCACGCTCAGCGACAGTTTTGGCGACAGCTCCGATCCCCTGCGCGGTAGCTCGAACAACACCAGCTGGTACGCGGGTGCGGGCGTGGGTTATGACTTCAGTCGCAACTTCGGGGTGAGTCTGGCTTACGACTATTACCGCATCGGCTACAAGGGCGGTGGCGATTCCGCCAGCCTGCTGTCCGTTGGCGCTGAGTATCGCTTCTAAGGTTGGGCATGGCGGGATGGAGCGATCGTGGCTACGCCAATTCCCATCGCTCCATCCCGTCAACTCTTCCGAACCAACAAAAAAAGCCCGGCATTAGCCGGGCTCTTTTGCGGTCTATGCTGGCCGATCAGAAGCTGGCGCGAACACCGACATTGACGACGTCGTTGGTGTCGTTGCTGACGCGCACGCCGCCTTCTACCGACCACATCGGGGTGAAGTTGTAGACCAGGCCGAACTGGCCGAACAGATTGCCGTCACCGCTGCTGGTCGTGCCATGGTCGTAGCCGATATAGGCGTTGGCCGTCAGCTTGTCGGTCACGCGTCCCATGACGCCGGTGTTGACGGTCCAGAAATTGTTGCTGGCGTTGTAGCGGATGCAGTAGTCATCCAGGCACATGTGGTTGCTGTTCTTGTCGTGCTGGTAGGCCACCTGGGTCACCCAGTCAGCGCGGCTGCCAATGCTGGCGGCATAACCGAAGCCGATCGACCAGGGCTTGACCTTGGGGTTCCAGTAGAAATGGCCGAACACCGGATCGTAGGCGGACACCCTGTTGAAGTTCAGCGAGCTGTAGCTGCCGAACATCTGGAAGTTGTCGTGGAAACCATACGAGCCGCTGAGCATGCCGCCCTGTGCGACGCCAGCGTTGCCGGCCTGGGTGATATTGACGTAGTCCAACTGCAGGTAGGTGTAACCGATGCCGTTGCTCTCGGTGGCCTGGGCTGCGATGGGGGCGACGATGGCGGTGAACGCCAGCGCCAGCAGGGTCTTCTTCATGGAGCTTTCCTTGCGATGGGAATCGTGGGCCCGCGGATAGGCGAGTCGGGACGCGATTAGGCCAGCCGCAAGTCAAAGGAGGCTATTGGATGTATCTGAAAACCCTCGTGTAATGCCGGCATCATGGGAACCTTTGAGCAATTCCGGACAGGACCGAGATGAGCGGCACGTAACCCAGCCCCGATTCACGGCGAATAGGCAAGAGGATCCGTGAGGCCCGCCTATGACTGCCTGCTTGACCGCGCCCCGCACGATGGGTCTAGATAGTGTCCTTTCCCTTCGGGTCAGGACCGACTCCATCGTGAGTGACAGTGCGGCCTCCATCGGTGACATGCAGGAGCGTCAGCGCGCGGCGTGGATGGCTGCGGCCCAGGAGGGGGACCGGAGGGCTTATGAGCGGGCGTTGGCGGCATCGGTGCCGCTGATTCGCACGGTGGCCCGCCGTCATGGCGTGGCGGTGGATCTGCTTGACGACGTGGTCCAGGAAACCCTGTTGACCGTGCATCGGGTGCGCCACACCTACGATCCATCCCGCTCCTATGACGCCTGGCTCGCCGCACTGGCTGGCCGGCGTGCCATTGACGCCTTGCGCAGCCAGGGACGTCGTGGGCACCGTGAAGTGCATGACGAGTTTGCCTACGACATGCACCCGGATGCGGATGACGCCACCGCGGCGACCGAACGCGAGCAAGAGGCCCGCCGATTGCGCGATGCCATTGCTTTGTTGCCACCGGGGCAGCGCGAGGCAGTCGAGCAATTGGGACTCAAGGAGCGGTCGCTGGCGGAGGCATCCGCCGAAACCGGGCGCCAGACGGGCGCGTTGAAGGTCAATCTGCACCGCGCGATGAAGGCGCTGCGGGCACGTTTCCACGGAGAATCCTGAGCATCATGTCCGAGTCGCGACTCACCGAGTCACTGATCCAGTCGCTGGGCGATCAGCTCACGCCGGTGCGGCGCCTGCCGTCCCCGTGGGTGCGGACGCTCGGCTGGCTGCTGGCAGTGGTCGCCATCGCGGCCGGGTTGCTTGCGCACTACGGTGCCGGTCGGATGATCGGGCGCTGGATCGCCGAGCCGGACATCGCCGTGGCCGGCGCCGGTGCGGTGGCTACGGCCATCACCGCGGCGTGGGCAGCCTTCGCGCTGGGTGTGCCGGGGCGTTCGTGGCGCTGGGCCTTGCTACCGCTGCCCTGGCTGGTGCTTTGGGTAGGTGCGAGCGGACTCGGCTGCATGCGCGATTGGCTGGGGCCTTCGGCGCACATCGCACGATTCAACGAGGCGAGCGATTGCCTGATCTTCATCATCAGTTTCTCCGTGCCGCTCTCGGCTTTGCTGATCTGGCTGCTGCGGCGGGCGTACCCGCTGCGTCCCGTGTTGGCGGCGGTCATGATCGGCCTCGCGTCGGCGGCGGCCTCGGCTGCGCTGCTTGAGATCTGCCACGCGTTCGCCGTGGCGGCCACGGATCTGTTGACCCATGCCTTGGCCGTGGCCATCGTGGTACTGGCCAACGCGATCATGGGCGGCCGCTTGCTGCAGCCTGCGCTGAAGTGACGAGATACGCGCTGGCGAGGCCATCGCTGGCGCCACAGCGGGCAGGCGAGCCGGAATATCTTGGAGCGGATCGTGCGGCTCGTGAGATGTTGCGTCGCAATATCCAATCGTAACCAGGCCTGGTTGCCTCACTGGCAGCGATTCTCCCGGCAGGTCTTGCTGCTACTGAGACTGCGCGGTTGCCTGGCCTAGACGAGCGTTATGGATGGTTGTCGTGCGCAGTGCAGCAATCGCAATTTATTGCCGTCGCACTGCCCGTATTGCAACTGAATGGAGGTGGCGCTTCGTCGCATTCGTTTCCAGTGCCAGGGTATAGGCTTTCCCCCGGAAGGGGCGCCGGCTACCTGAAAGAGCCGGCTTAAGTGGATTCGCGGACCACGGATGGACCGTTCGCATCGCGCAGGAATGCTGATGCGGCGTGGCCGGTGCCGATGTGCTCGGTACCGGATTGCCGTACTCGTTCGGGAAGGACGATGGCGGTTGTTCCAAGGAAGTGCGGCGCGGCCGCACGGTTACCTCACCGCTTCTGGAGATACCTGACCATGAAAGTTTCCCGTTACGCCGTACTCGCTTTTGCGACCGCCGTCGTGTTCGGCCTTGCCATGTCACCGGTCATGGCACAGAGCACCACGCCGCAGTCGACCCAGGACACCAGCAAGGACGCGATGAAGTCCAGCTCTGACGCCATGAAATCCTCCAGCGACTCGATGAAGTCCTCCAGCGATGCCATGAAGTCCTCCAGCGACTCGATGAAGAGCGAGAGCACCGAGCACACCAACAGCACGCACCACAAGAAGCACAAGAAGGCCGCTGCGCCTGCCGCCTCGTCCACGGCCGCCGGCCACTGATGCGCTGAACCGGACGTACCTGAAGGGCCCTCTCCGTGCGGGGAGGGCCTTTTTCTTTGGGGCGCCCGCATGGCTCACCGGGACGGGCCTGGCAGAGCTTTCCCCGGCCGCCTCGGGAAGGGCCGCAAAACCCCGTTTGACATAGGCTTGAAGACGGTCCGTTATACTGTCGCCGCGCCATCCCGCGCATCGATCCCGCATCGAGGCAAACGCACTTGAGTCAGACCGCCAAGCGCAGCACCAAATCCGCCACCACGGCGGTGGTTCGCCAGCAAGTTCTCAACGCTCTGGACGAACTGAAGGCCAAGGACATTCGTGAAATCGACGTCCGCGGCAAAACCTCCATCGCCGATCTGCTGGTCATCGCTTCCGGCACTTCCGCGCGCCACGTCAAATCCATCGCCGACGAAGTCGTCAAGTTCGCCAAACAGGCGGGCGTGATGCCGATTGGCGTGGAGGGCGAGCAGGAAGCCGAATGGGTGCTAGTTGACCTGGGTGACGTGATCGTCCACGTCATGCTTCCGCGCATCCGCGAGTTCTACGGCCTGGAAAGGCTGTGGACCGTGGGCGATCGCGAAGTCGACGCCGAAATCGCCAGCGCGGGCTGATGGCCCGTTCTCTGGCGGTACCTGTCGCGCGCTATCGGACGCGCGCGACGCTCCCGCTGTTTCTTCGATTTTTGGGTAGTGCCGCATGCGTGCCCGTCTGATCGCCGTCGGTGAACGTATGCCCGCCTGGGTGGCGGAAGGCTTTGCCGAGTACCGCAAGCGGCTTTCGCACGAACTCCCGTTGGAACTGATTGAGCTGAAGCCCGGCCTACGCGGCAAGGGGCGCGACGACGCGCGCGCGATCCAGGACGAAGGGGCCGCGATTCTCGCGGCCTTGCCGCGTGACATCCACGTGGTCGCGCTCGACGGTCGCGGAAAGACGTGGTCCAGCGAAGATCTCGCCGCCCAGCTCGCCAGGTGGCGCATGTCCGGCCGCGATATCGCGTTTCTCATCGGTGGTCCGGATGGACACGCGGCCGAGGTGCTGGCGCGCGCCGATCAGTCGTGGTCGCTCGGGCCGCTGACGTTGCCGCATATGCTGGTGCGGCTGGTACTGGCCGAGCAGCTCTATCGCGCCACCACGTTGCTCTCGGGGCATCCCTACCATCGCGCGTAGCGAGTGCCCGTGAATCACCGGCACGTAGCGCAGCCTGCGGTGATGTACGGCGCGATGATCACAGAAGCCACGGCAACGCACGTGCCAGCGTGGCTTTTTTTTCATGGAAAGTGGTCATAGGCGCCCCCTGGGGTAGCACGCATACTGGCGTCACCATCCCCTGATGCGAGGACGCGCATGTCGATCACGGTACGCCAGGCCACCATCCACGACCTCGACCTCGTTGCGCCGCTGTTCGATGCGTATCGGGTCTTCTATCGACAGCCGTCGGATATCGGCGCGGCGACGCGCTTTCTGCGCGAGCGCTTCCAGCACCATCAATCGGCGGTGATGCTGGCGGTCGATGAAGAAGGGGAGGGCGCGGGTTTCGTCCAGCTCTATCCGTTTTTCACATCGGTGCGCATGGGCCGCCTCTATGTGCTCAATGATCTTTTCGTCGCACCCGGCGCGCGTCGGCGCGGTGTGGCTGCGGCATTGATGCACGAGGCGACGGACTACGCGCGAGCGGTCGGGGCTATGGGTATGACGCTTACCACGGCGCATACCAACAGCGAGGCGCAGCGGCTTTACGAGTCACTTGGCTGGAAGCGGGACGAGGAATTTCGCGAGTACGCCATACGCTTCTGATGCACCCGACCATCGTCTAGCTTGCCAATAGTTTGACGTTTCCCCGCGCTACCATGGATGGATTGGTGCAGGAGACATCCACGTGGACAAGCGCATCCGCAACGCCGGGCTGGCCGCCAAGGTCATGACGGCAGCCAACGCAGCGGAACTGATCGATCACGGCATGACGATCGGTATGAGTGGTTTCACCGGTGCGGGCTATCCCAAGGCCGTGCCGCAGGCGCTCGCTGCGCGCATGATGGCCACGCACGAGCGTGGCGAGCCGTTCCGCGTTCGCGTGCTTACCGGCGCATCCACGGCGCCGGAGCTGGATGGCGCGCTGGCGCGGGCCGATGGCATCGACCTGCGTCTCCCTTATCAGTCCGATCCGGAGCTTCGTGCGCGCATCAATCGCGGCGAGATGGACTATCTCGATATCCACCTGAGCCATGTCGCGCAGTACGCGTGGTTCGGCTTCTTCGGCAAGATCGACCTTGCGGTGATCGAGGCAACGGCGATCATGCCGGACGGCAGCCTGATGGCGTCGTCATCGGTCGGCAACAACAAGACGTGGCTCGACCTCGCCGACAAGGTGATCGTGGAGGTGAACCACTGGCAGCCGATCGAAATGGACGGCATGCACGACATCTACTACGGCACGGCCCTGCCGCCCCACCGCAAGCCGATTCCGTTGCTCAATCCATCGGACCGTATCGGTGAGCCGTACCTGCGGCTCGATCCGGACAAGGTCATCGCGGTGGTGGAGACGAATGCGCCGGATCGCAATAGCGCTTTCGCGCCGCTGGACGATAGCTCGCGGCAGATCGCTGGCAACCTGATCGAGTTCTTCCGCCACGAGATCGCCAAGGGACGCCTGGGGCCGCAATTGCTGCCGTTGCAGTCAGGTGTGGGCAATATCGCCAATGCCGTGCTCGCGGGCCTGCGCGAAGGTGGCTTCACCGGCCTGAGCGCCTTCACGGAAGTGATCCAGGACGGCATGCTCGACTTGCTTGAGCACGACGTACTGTCGGTGGCATCGGCCACGTCGTTCTCGTTGAGTCCGGCCGGCATCGAGCGCTTCCTTGCCAAGATCGATTTCTTCCGCAAGCGCATCATTCTTCGCACGCAGGAAATCTCCAACCATCCCGAACTGGTGCGCCGCCTTGGCTGCATCGCGATGAACGGCATGGTGGAGGCCGACCTGTACGGCAACATCAATTCCACGCACGTGGCAGGCACCAGCATCATCAACGGCATCGGCGGCTCGGGCGACTTTGCGCGCAACGGCTTTCTGTCGTGCTTCCTCACGCCCAGCACGGCCAAGAACGGCGCCGTGTCGTGCATCGTGCCGATGGTCAGCCATGTCGACCATACCGAGCATGATGTGTCGGTCATCGTCACCGAGCAGGGGCTGGCCGACCTGCGCGGCCTGTCGCCACGCCAGCGTGCGAAGGTGGTGATCGAGCGCTGCGCACATCCGAGCTTCCGGCCCATGTTGCAGGATTATTTCGATCGCGCCATGCATGGCAGCCGTGGCAAGCACACGCCGCACTTGTTGCAGGAAGCCTTGTCATGGCACCAGCGTTTCCTTGACACGGGCGATATGCGACCTTAAGCGTCCGTACCGCTGCATGGATAGCTGAACATGCTCTATCTCGCTTCCCAGTCGCCGCGTCGGCGTCAGTTGCTCGAACAGATCGGCGTCGACTTCCGCATCGTCGACGTCGACGTACCCGAGCAACGCACCCTGGGTGAATCGCCGAGGGACTATGTCAGTCGCGTGTCGCGTGACAAGGCGCGCGCCGGCTTGTCGATACTGGAAGATGCCAGTGCGGCCGTGCTGGGCGCCGATACCGAAGTCGTGCTGGATAACGAAGTCTTCGGCAAGCCCGCTGATGCGGAGGACGCCGCCGCCATGCTGCGACGTCTGTCGGGACGCGTGCACGAAGTGATTTCCACGATATGGCTGGTCACTCGTTCGGGCGAATGGTCCGACACCAGCCTTTCACGCGTGACCATACCAGCGCTGGACAACGCGACCATCGCTGCCTACATCGCCACGGGTGAGCCGTTCGGCAAGGCGGGCGCCTATGCCATCCAGGGCCATGGCGCCAAGCTGATCGAGCACCTCGATGGCAGCCATTCCGGTGTGATGGGTTTGCCGGTGTTCGAAACGGCGCGTCTGCTCCGCGCGCATTCGCTGATCCGCGCCTGACCGACGGCCCTCTCCTACGGTGGGGCGGGCGCGTTCTACGGGCTCAGCATGAACCACGACACCACGGCCAGCAGGTTGTTCATGCCGTGTGCGACGACGGCCGGCCAGATCGATCCCGACTGCACGCGCAGCCAGCCCAGAATCAGCCCGAGCAAGGCCAGGTTGGGCAGCGCATACCAGAGGAAGGACAGGTCCGGCAGGTGCACGCAGGCAAACAGCAGCGCGGACAGCACGATGGCGCCGCCGTTGCCGGTATAGCGCGAAATGGCGGACAGCAACACGCCGCGAAACAGCAACTCCTCCACCATCGGGCCAATGCTGATCACCAGCAGGGCGAGTGGAAGGCGCAGGGCCAGCGACGTGTTGGCGCCCAGTTGCTTGATGTCCTGGCTGACTTCGTGGCCCTGCGCCAGCCACTGCGTGAGCACGCCGCCGACGATGGGCATCATCACGCCTGCGGCGAGGGCGGCGATGTAGAAAGCGACATGTGGAGACGAGGTGAAGCCCAGGCCTGGTGGAGCGCCCTGCGCCCATTGCCGTGGCCACCAGCGGCGGCTCAACTGCACGATGACCACGGCTGAAACCAGCACGGTGAGCATGACTGCTACCGCGGTGGCGTCCGACTGGCCGATCCAGTGCCGTCCCTGCGTAATGATGGCACCGGGTCCACCGCCGTTGTGAACGACCGACATCACGCCGGCCACCAGTGTGATCAGCGCACCGACGGCAAGTTGCAGCACGAAGTACAGCAGGATGAGCGCCATGGCCTGCCAGAACGTCGGTGCATGCGATGCCCGGTCCGTGGGCGAAACAGTCAGGTCGGTCAGGCGATTCGCATCCATCGACAACAATCCGGGGCGCTTGCGCGCGAAGGTCAGCCGCCGGCTGGCTTCGCGCTTACCGGCCGGCGACTTCACGCTAGTCCCTGAGGCTGCGCGTGCCAATCCTGCCGTTTGGCACGGTTGGCGCCAGGCGGCTGCCTGTCACCGTGTTCACGGCGGTGGCCTGTATAGTGTCCTTTCGTTCCAAGGAGGAAATCGGCGCTCAGGCGCCAGCTCATGTTTGCATTCGACTGGCTGTCCGACCCGACCGCATGGGCGGGTCTCCTCACCCTGGTGGTGCTGGAGATCGTGCTCGGCATCGACAATCTCGTCTTCATCGCGATCCTCGCTGACAAGCTGCAGGTGAAGGAGCGCGACCGGGCCCGCGTGCTCGGCCTCTCACTGGCCCTGGTGATGCGACTCGCGCTGCTGGGCGCGATGTCCTGGATGGTGAAGCTCACCACGCCGATCATCGAGCTGGGTGCCGTCGCCTTCTCCTGGCGCGACATCATTCTGTTGCTCGGTGGCGCGTTCCTGCTGTTCAAGGCCACGGTGGAGTTGCACGAGCGCCTGGAAGCGAGCGATCACGATGATGCCGCCAAGCGTGCGCCGGCGCGTTTCTGGCTGGTGGTGGCGCAGATCGTGGCGCTGGACGCGGTGTTCTCGCTCGACTCGGTGATCACCGCCGTGGGCATGGTCGATCACCTGTCGGTGATGATGATCGCCGTCGTGCTGGCGATGATCCTGATGATCAGCGCGAGCAAACCGCTGACCCATTTCGTCAACGCGCGGCCGACGGTGGTGATCCTGTGTCTGTCGTTCCTGCTGATGATTGGTTTCAGCCTGGTCGCGGAAGGTTTCGGTTTCCACATTCCCAAGGGTTATCTGTACGCGGCGATTGGTTTCTCGATCCTCATTGAGGCGTTCAACCAGACCATGCGCCGCAATCGCCAGCGCAGCCTGTTGGGTAGCGCGCGTACGCTGCGTGACCGCACGGCGCTGGCCGTGCTGAGTCTGTTGGGCGGCGCCGGTGACGATGACGATGCCGCGCCCAAGGCGGCGGCCGCGAACACCGACGGCAGCGTCGCCGTGTTTGGCAAGGACGAGCTGGCCATGGTGCAGGGCGTGCTGGACCTGGCGCATCGCCCGGTGCGTTCGATCATGACGCCGCGCCCGGAGATCAACTGGATCGATCCGCGTGAAGGCGCGGAGCAGTTGCGCGCCGAGGTATCGGCATCCAGCCATGCATGGCTGCCGGTGGCGGGTGACGATCTCGATCAACTCGTCGGCGTGGCCTCGTCGCGTGACCTGCTGGCCAGCCTGCTGGAGCACGGCACGATCGACGTGGAGCAGGTGGTGCGCAAGCCGCTCACGGTGCTGGAATCGCTGAGCGTGCTACGCCTGATCGAGGAGTTCCGCCGCTCGCCATTGCAGGTGGCGCTGGTGGTGGACGAGTACGGCAGCGTGCTCGGTCTGGTCACACCCACCGACGTGCTCGAGGTGATCGCCGGCGAATTCCCCGACGAGGACAGTGGCGACCCGTCCGCCGTGCAGGAGGCGGACGGTAGCTGGCTGATCGACGCGAGCCTGGATCTGCGCCGCGTCGAGCATTTGCTGGGCTACAAACTGACGGGTGACGACAGCTTCTCCACGCTCGCCGGTTATGTGCTGGAAAAGCTGGGCCGCCTGCCTGGCGCAGGCGACGCCTTCGTCAGCGAAGGCTTGCGCTTCGAGGTCGTGGCGATGGATGGCGCCCGCATCGAACGGCTCAAGGTAAAACCGATCGAATGAAGCCGATCGGGGCGCGCCATGCAGCGCGCCCGGGACCCGTCAGCCGACGATGAACGCTCGCACCAGTCCCACCACGCCCAGCACCAGCGTCGCCGCCCAACCGGCCATGGACACCATGTAGCCGGGGCCGCGCTTGGCGGCATCCTGCAGGTAGCTCACCGCATACCATACGCGGCCGACCACCCATACCAGGCCCGCCACGGAGCCCCACAGCGGCTGGCCGTACTGTACGGCCAGCCAGAGCGACGGCAGGAACATTACGGTCGATTCCAGCGTGTTCATCTGCACGCGCAGGGCCCGCTCGAAACCGGGGTGGCCGGTGACGGCTGGCGCCTTGATGCCGTATTTGCCGCGCGCATGACCGGTGGCCCACATGGTGCCGAACTGCAGCAGGACGGTCAGCACGACGACGATGGCAGGCAGGTGCTGGAGCATGGCGATTTCTCACAAATGAAAGATGCGCCACTGTAGTGAGAGCGCGCCCATGGCGGGAGGGGGCGGGAGGCGTTATCGTCTATCGACCGTGGGCATGCGAGGGCCGTCATATGGATTGGCAGAAGGGCGAACGCAGTCAGAACGTCGAGGTCGACAGTGGCGATGGCGGCGATGGCGGCGGCGGTCCCCGTTTCGGCGGCGGTCGCGGGATGGGCCTGGGCGGCATCGTCATCCTGGCCATCCTGGGACTGGTGTTCTTCAAGGACCCCACCGCGCTGTTGAATCAGGGGAACACCGGTGGCCAGCAGGTGGCCGCACCGCGAGGTGAGCCGGCACAGGTCGATCCGCAGACCAAGGATTTCGTGAGCGCGATCCTCGGCTCCACCGAGAAGACCTGGGGCGATATCTTCGCGTCCCACGGTCGCCAGTACGTGGACCCCAAGCTGGACCTGTTCAGTGGCGGTGTGAACACCGCCTGCGGTGCGGCGTCCACCGCTGTCGGGCCGTTCTATTGCCCGGGCGACCAGAAGGTCTATCTCGATGTGGCGTTCTTCCAGGAACTGCAAAACCGCTTCCACGCCTCGGGCGACTTCGCCCGTGCTTATGTGATCGCGCATGAGGTGGGTCACCACGTACAGAACCTGTTGGGCATCTTCGATCAGGTGGAACAGGCGCGCCGTCGTGGTGCGCGGATGGAAGGCGCCGATGGCCTGTCCGTTAGGCAGGAACTGCAGGCCGATTGTTTCGCGGGCGTGTGGGCCAATCACAGCCAGCAGCGGTTGAACTGGTTGCAGCCGGGTGACATCGAGTCGGCGCTCAACGCCGCCAGCAAGATTGGTGACGACGCGTTGCAGCAGCAGGCACAGGGCAGGGTGGTACCCGATTCCTTTACGCATGGCACCTCGGCGCAACGCGTGAAGTGGTTCAAGTCGGGCTTTGAAAGCGGCGACATGGCGAGCTGCAACACGTTTGCGGGACAGCCGTAAGAACGCACGCCGGTCGTCCCGCTGCCACCACCGTCGAAGGCCCGCGCATGCGGGCCTTTGGCGTTTTAGAATGCCGTGGCTGCGCGCCAGGGGGTGCGCTTTCAACCGTCCTGCATGTTGCATCCCTGCCTCAGTTGCGGTGCCTGTTGCGCCTATTTCCGCGTGGCCTTCCACTGGTCGGAGGCGGATGCGTCGCAGGGGGGCGTCGTACCGCCGGAACTCACCGAAACACTCGATCCGCACCGTCTCGTCATGCAGGGAACGCAGGCCTCCCGTCCACACTGCGTGGCCTTGCGCGGTGCCGTGGGCCAGTCGGCCCGTTGCGGCATCTACGACCGGCGCCCCTCGGTGTGTCGCGACGTGGAACCGTCCTGGGAATCCGGCCGTCACAGCACGCAGTGCGACAAGGCGCGACAGGGCTATGGCCTGCCTGCGCTGGCGCCGGACGACTGGCGGGTCGCCGCCACGGCCGCCTGATCAGCGCGTCATCGCTGGGTTGGCGTCATTCTGGAAGGCCAGCACAAACTGCCTCAGGTCGCTCTCGTTGACGTCTGAAATGGCGACGTACTGCATGTTATCGCCTGTCCAGCGGATCACCGTGTAACCGTGTTCCTGCATGGTCGCCTGTGGCGCCGTGGCGGAATCGGCTGGCCACTGGAACAGGTTGATCACGTGCAGGCGTCGCTTGTAGATCAGCGCGGCGACGCTGTGGCCCTCCAGTGCATCCAGGCGCCCGCCGATCAGCGGGAAGCCTTCGCCGGCGAGGTCTTTCACGCGCGGCGAGAAATCCAGCTTGCCTTCGAACCACGGCTTCACCGTGTGCTGGTCGGTGGACACCACATCCATCAGGTGGCCGCCCTGCAGCGAGCGGACGTGACTGGAGATGGTCTGTGCGACCAGCGCGTTGCCACCGTCGCGTGACGGCAACCAATGCAGCCAGGCCGGCGAGGAAAGCAGCATGGCGGCGGCAAAACCAGCCGCTGCCGCAAGCGCCAGCGGGCCACGACGCCGCGCCGTCGGCACTGTGAGCGTGGTCTTCGCCGCTGGCGTGGTCCAGCGCGCCCGCAGCGCATCGGGAGCGCGCCGATAGAGCGAGGGTTCCGACAGGGCCTTCTGCATGATCGCGTAGGTCTCGTAGCGTGTCTTGCAGGCGGCGCATTCGGCCAGGTGGCGTGCCATGGCGGCGCTGCCGGCGGCATCCAGTTCGTCGTCGAGATAGGCGTGCATAAGCAGCCCGGCGTCATCGCACATCATGGCGACGTACCTCCTTGGGCCGGCAGGTGAGTTCGTCCCGCAGGCGTTCGCGTGCCCGAGCCAGGCGGGACATCACCGTACCGATCTTCTGTCCGGTAATGGTGGCGATTTCCTTGTATGAGCATTCCTCCAGCTCGCGCAGCACGAGGATCTCGCGCAGCGGCGCCGGCAGCCGTTCCATCGCCGCCTGCAAAGCGCCGACGTCCACGGCCAGCAACGTCAGTGTTTCGGGGGAGGGGCCCTGATCGATCAGCGGATGCGCGTCGTCGTCCAGTTCGTCGTGGAGCGCATCCTGCGGGCTGCGGCTGCGCAGTGTGTAGAACGTGTTGCGCACGATCGCCAGCAGCCACACCCGCGCATCGCCGCCATGGAAACTGTCGAAATAGCGCAGTGCGCGGAGCATGGCTTCCTGCACGACGTCCTGCGCGTCGGCAGGGTTATGCGTGAGCCAGTGCGCGAGGTTGTAGGCCGCATCGAGATACGGCACCACCTGCGCCTCGAAGCGGGCGCTTCGTGCGGCATCGGTACCTCTCGGACGGGCGTTCGGCTCGGTGGGCATAAGAGGGTATACCTCGCTCCGAAGCACTTTATTCCAATGCGTTGTTTTTCGCGTGTGACGGGGAATAGTTCGGCGCGGCAGCCGGTATCTGGGGGTAAGGGCGGTGGGCGCGGTGCCTGCCGTCGATACCGGAGAGCCGATCATGAACGATATCGAAGACCTCGAAACAGATGGCCGCCGCCAGTTCCTCAAATGCATGGCGTGGGCAGGTGCCGGCACCTTGTGGCTGATGCATGGCGGGGTGCTCAGGGCGCAGCCGTTGAGCGGCCAGGGCGCCGCTTCGGCGGCTGATGCCAGCTTCAGCTTCGTGCAGATCAGCGATTCGCACATCGGCTTCCACAAGGCGCCGAACATGGACGTGGCCGGCACGCTTCGGACATCGCTGGCCATGATCAATGCGCAGAAAGTGCGCCCCGATTTCGTGTTGCACACCGGCGACCTCACGCACCTCTCGCGGCCCGAGGAATTCGACGTGTTGTCCGGCGTCATGCAGGACGCGCGCATGGGCAAGGTGTTCTATGTGCCCGGCGAGCATGATGTGATCGGCGACAACGGCGCCGAGTTCTTCCGTCGTTTCGGCGAGCGTCAGCAGGCGGGCGGCTGGTACAGCTACGACCATCGGGGCGTGCACTTCGTCGGCCTGATCAACGTACTCAATCTGAAGGCTGGGGGGCTCGGGTCGCTTGGCGTGGACCAACTGGCCTGGTTGAAGAAAGACCTTGCCTCGTTGTCGCCGGATACACCGGTAGTGGTGTTCGCGCACATGCCGTTGTGGTCGTTGTATCCCGAATGGGGTTGGGGCACCGATGACGGCAACGAAGCGGTGAGTTATCTGCGTCGATTCGGTTCGGTGAGCGTGCTCAACGGACATATCCACCAGATCCAGCAGAAGGTGGAAGGCAGCATCACGTTCTATACCGCACGTTCAACCGCGTATCCGCAACCTGCGCCGGGAACCGCACCCGCACCGGGACCGATGAAGGACATCGCACCGAACGATTTGCACCGATACCTTGGTATCCGCGACGTGCACCACGTGCAGGGTAGTCATGCGCTGGCGGTGACCGAGGAGGGGATGGCATGAAGGTGATCGCGCGGGCATTCGCCGTCATGGTTGCGGCGATGCTTTCTTCAACCGTTTCGATGGCGACGATGGCTGCCAATGCTTCTGCGGCCACGCCGGTCAAGCCCGTCGCCGTGGACATCCGCAACTTTGCCTTTGCGCCCAAGGCGCTGACCGTCCGTGCCGGAACACGGGTGGTTTGGACCAATCGCGACGACGAGCCGCATCTGGTGGTCAGCGCTGGCCACCAGTTCGCTTCGTCACAGGCACTGGATACCAGCGACAGCTACGCGGTGACCTTCGATCATCCCGGCACGTACAGCTACTACTGCGCCATCCACCCGATGATGGTCGGCACCATCATCGTGCAGTGACGGCGCCGTCGAAGCGGTAGATATCCATCGCGAGCAGGCCGTGCTCGATGCCGGCATCAATGCGCGTTGCGTGCGGATGCTCGCCCGCAGCGCCCAGTGCCACAAACAGCGGCAGCAAGTGCTCGTCCGTGGGATGCGCACGCTCGGCAAAAGGCGCCTGGCGACGGTAGTTGAGCAGGGCGGGCACGTCGCCTTCCGAGGCCTTGCGTTCGATCCACTCGATGAAGGGCCGTACGTAGGGTGCTTCGCGTTCCTCGCTGTAGCCCGCGCGGAAGTCGTGCAGGTTGTGCGTGATGCTGCCCGAACCGATCACCAGCACGCCCTCATCGCGCAACGAAGCCAGCGCGCGGCCGATGGCGTAGTGGTGGGCCGGGCCAAGCTGCGGCTGGATGGACAGCGGTACGACCGGGATGTCGGCCTTCGGGTAAAGCAGGCGCAACGGCACCCATGCGCCATGATCCAGGCCCTGTGTCGGATCGAGCGTGGTAGGCAGTCCGCCCTTGTCGAGCAGCTCGGTGACGCGGGCGGCTAGCGATGGGTCACCCTTGGCGGGGTATTGGATGTCGAACAGAGCCTGTGGGAAGCCGTAGAAGTCATGGATCGTTTCTGGCCGGGCAGCTCCGCCCACGTGGGGTTGGCGTGCCAGCCAGTGTGCCGTGGCGATCACGATGGCGTTGGGGCGCGGTAGTTGGCCCGCCAGCTCGGCCAGTCGCTCACCCACACGGCGGGGCTGGATCGCGGTCATGGGCGAGCCATGGGAGATGTAGAGGCTGGGTAGGGTGGTCATGGCGGGTACCTCGGGGGACCACCATAGGGTAGGGATTTGGCGGGGGATTGCAGCGTCTGTGGGGTGAACGATGAGTCGTCGGAGTGGAACGATGGCGGCGCTTGGGCTCCTGAGGGGGCGCTTTCTGTGTCGCCGCTGTGGGGACGGTTGGGGTGAGGCCCTATTAAGGGGTAAAGCTTGGGTGCTCGCCCCACCGGTTCTACTCGTCATTCCTGCGAAGGTAGGACAAGCGCGAGGCGCGTCCCACGGGGACTGGCTTTGCGTCGCAGAACGCCTCCGTACTACTTCCTCTCCCCTTCGGGGAGAGGGTTGGGGCATTGCCACCTTCATGGTGGTGAGGGGTCAACCTTGCCTCACCGTTTCATTCTTTAGCCGTCATCCCTGCGAAGGCAGGGATCCAGTGACTTTGCTCTTGGCTTTGTTGGGCCTTCGGTTGCCGTGATCCCGCGACCGGGCCGCTTACGCAGCGGGCGTTTCGACCTTCTGCCGAAGGCCGAGTCACTTTTCTTTTGCTGGCCCAAAAGAAAAGTAACCCAAAGAAAATGGCCTTTAGAGCTCTCGTAGCACCGTGTTGAATACAAGCCCTGGCGACCTCGGTGTTCGGAACCGCACGATCCATTCGACACACGGTACGGCTACACCGCAACGCGCCGACGCGTAGAGGTGCTCTGCATGGCGTGGAATACAAGCACTGACTGTTCCGGAGCCCGGATGGCGACAGGCGTAACGCCTACACACGGCGGCTACACCGCAACGCGCCGTCGCCAAGAGGGCTTAAAGCAGATCCCGCGAAATTTGGAACTACGAGGCAGCGTGTTCACGCATGCCGCGCCACAGCGCGGCGCGGCGCGATGTGCAGCTCCGCTGCACGAGCCGTGCGCTTTGGCTTTTGCTCTTCGGGCCCCTTTGCGCGGCGGTGAGGGGTGGACGATCAGGCCCGCAGGGGAATCGGCACGGATGCCGATTCCTTTTCGCCGGGGCAGGAGCCCCGTCGAAAAGCCCGGCCGCCCCTCACGAACTGGCTGGGCAAAGCCCAGACAGCGCCAAGTGGGGGTGCCGTTTCTTTTGGCATTGCCACCATCTCGGTGGTTACTTTTCTTTGGGCAAGCAAAGAAAAGTGACCCGGCCTCCGGCAGGAGGGCGGAAGCCCGCCGTCCCACAGGGACTACCTTCGGGTCGCAACGAGCCAGGTCGCGGTAACGCTACAACCCAAGGCCAAGAGCAAAGTCACTGGACCCCTGCCCTTGCCCCCTCTTGCGGGGTTCGCAGGGGTGACGGCTTTTTTGTAGTAACGAGGCAAGAGTGGCCCCTCACCACCATGAAGGTGGCAATGTCTCAACCCCCTCCCCAAGGGGGAGCGGGAACGAGTACGCCACCGCACCGAACCAAGTCGCGACAACGCATGAATCAAGCGAAACAACAGGCATACGCGGCGCCACATTAGCGCCGCCTGGAAAACGCGCTTACTTCGCGCGCCGCGGCCCCTTGTGCCCACCACTATGGCCATGGGGCTTCGGTTTGCCGCCACCACCGTGCTTCTTGAAGCCACCGCCGCCACCCGGTCGATAACCACCACCAGGCCGGCGCGCCGGCGCTTCGCTGGCGCCGCTGTCATTGCCATCCCACTCGCGGATGCGCAACTGCTGCTGGCTCACCCACACCTTCTGCAGGTGCTGGAACACTTCCGCCGGCATGCCCGCGGGCAGGTCGATCAAGCTGTATTCGCCACGAATGCTCAGTCGGCCGATGTGCTGGCTTTCCAGGCCAGCTTCATTGGCGATAGCGCCGATGATGTTGCCCGGCTTCACGCCGTGCTCGTGGCCCACTTCGATGCGGTAGGTGTTCTTGCCTTCCTCCGTATGGTGCGGGCGCACCGGACGGGGCGTGAAGTCGCGCTGGCCGCCATCCCGATCGCGCGAACGATGCTCGCGCTCGCCGCGATGATCACCACGGTCACCGCGATCATTGCGCTCACCACGATGATCACCATGCTCGCGCGGCGTGAACTCACGCTTCGGTGGCGGCGTCAGCAGCAGCGGCTGGTCGCCCTGCGCGATGCGCGCGAGGGCAGCGGCAATTTCGATGGCCGGGATGTTGTGTTCCTGCTCGTACTGCTCGATCAGCTGCTGGAACAGGTCCAGCTCGCCCACGGCCAGCGTGTCGCTGATGCGCTGCTTGAACTTGCTGATGCGCTGGTCGTTGACCGCTTCCACGGTCGGCAGTTTCATCTCTTCGATGGGCTGGCGCGTGGCGCGCTCGATGGCGCGCAGCATGCCCTTTTCACGCGGCGTGACGAACAGGATCGCATCGCCAGTGCGGCCGGCACGGCCGGTGCGGCCGATGCGGTGCACGTAGCTTTCCGTGTCGTACGGGATGTCGTAGTTCATGACGTGGCTGATGCGCTCCACGTCGAGACCACGCGCAGCGACGTCGGTGGCCACAAGAATGTCGAGCTTGCCGTCCTTGAGCTGCTGGATCACGCGCTCGCGCTGCGGCTGGGCGATGTCGCCGTTGATCGCGGCAGCAGCGAGGCCCCGTGCCTGCAGTTTTTCCGCGAGTTCTTCCGTGGCCTGCTTGGTGCGCGCGAAGATGATCATCGCGTCGAACGGCTCGGCTTCCAGGATGCGCGTCATCGCATCCAGCTTGTGCATGCCGCTGACGAACCAGTAGCGCTGGCGAATATTGATATTGGTGGTGGTCGCCGCCTTGATGGTGACTTCCACCGGATCCTTCAGGTGATGCTGGGCGATCTTGCGGATCGGCGCCGGCATGGTGGCGGAGAACAGCGCCACCTGGCGGTTCGGCGGCGTGGCTTGCAGCACTTTCTCCACGTCGTCGATGAAGCCCATGCGCAGCATTTCGTCGGCTTCGTCGAGCACCAGAAACTTTAGCTCCGACAGGTCGAGCGTGCCGCGCTCAAGATGGTCGATCACGCGGCCGGGCGTGCCGACCACGATCTGCACGCCGCGCTTGAGCGAGTGCAGCTGCGGGCCGTAGCTCTGTCCGCCGTAGATCGGCAGTACCTGCAGGCCTGGCATGTGGGTGGCGTAACGCTGGAATGCTTCGGCCACCTGGATGGCCAGTTCGCGCGTCGGCGCAAGCACCAGCGCCTGCGGCTTGCCGGGCTTCAGGTCGATGCGCGAGAGGATGGGCAGGGCGAAGGCAGCGGTCTTGCCGGTGCCGGTCTGCGCCTGGCCGAGCACGTCGCGGCCTTCCAGCAGCGGCGGAATGGTGGCCGCCTGGATGGGCGAGGGCGACTCGTAGCCGACATCGGTGAGTGCGCGCAGCAGCTCCGGATGGAGGCCAAGCGCAGCAAAGCCGGCGGCTGCCGGCTGGGAATCGGAAGACGGGGAGGACATGGGGAACCTCGACATGGCATGCACGGCGGCATGCGGGAGAATGTGGCTATTGTAACAGGCCGGCCCGCCCCCACCGGGTTTTTTTTCAGGCCCAATCACCGAGGTACATTCATGTCTGGACGTCTTGATGGTCGTGTCGCGCTGGTCACTGGCGCGTCTTCGGGTATTGGCGAGGCGACCGCGCTGGGCCTGGCACAGGCGGGCGCCAAGGTCGCCATCGCCGCACGTCGGCGCGACAGGCTCGAGGCGCTGGCGGCCAAGCTGGCGGCGCTGGGTGCCGATCCGATGGTGCTGGTGGCCGATCTGGCCTCGGAGGACGAGGCCCAGCGCATCGTGGCCGAAACCGAGGCGCGCTACGGGCGGCTGGATATCCTGGTGAACAACGCCGGGGTGATGTACCTGGAGCCCGTGGAAGAGGCCGACCTGGGCCGCTGGCGCCGCATGCTGGAGCTCAATGTGCTCAGTCTCATCGCCTCCACGCAGGCCGCGCTGCCAGGCATGCGCAAGCGTCGTGATGGCCACGTCGTGAATATCTCATCCACGGCAGGGCGCGTGGCCAATCCGAACGCGGCGGCGTATTCAGCCACCAAGTTCGGCGTGGTGGCGTTTTCCGAGGCTCTTCGGCGCGAGGTATATCAGCACAACATCCGCGTCACGGTGATCGAGCCAGGCGTGGTGGAAACCGAGTTGCGCGACCACATCGGACACGCCCAGACCAAGGACAACCTCAATGCCTGGGCCGACAGCATGCGCCAGCTGCAGTCCGTGGACGTCGCCGACGCCATTGTCTTCTGCGTGTCGCGTCCCTCGCACGTCAACATCAACGAAGTGCTGATGCGCCCCACCGATCAGGAGCGTTGAGCCCGGCGCAGTATCATGAGCGGGTCGGGCACTTCAGAGGGAATCGGCATGACAGGGATCGAAACGATCTCCGAGCAACGTTGCCACGGCGGCGTGCAGGGGTTTTATCGGCATCACTCGGAAAGCTGCGGCGGTCCGATGCGCTTTGCGTTGTTCCAGCCGCCGCAGGCCGCGCTAGGGGCCTGCCCGGTGTTGTACTTCCTCGCCGGCCTGACCTGCACGGAAGAGACGGCGACCATCAAGGCTGGCGCGCAGCGGTTCGCCGCGGAACGTGGCCTGGTGCTGGTGATGCCGGATACGAGCCCGCGCCAGACCGGTTTCGAGGGCGCTGTCGGCGACTGGGAATTCGGCGAAGGTGCGGGGTTCTACCTCGATGCCACGCAGTCGCCGTGGTCCTCGCGCTTCCGCATGCACAGCTACGTGGTGGATGAGCTGCCCGCGCTCATCGCACGGCACTTTCCGGTGGACATCACGCGTAGCGGCATCACTGGCCATTCGATGGGCGGGCATGGCGCGCTCACCATTGCCCTGCGTCATAGCGACAAATACCGTTCGGTCTCGGCCTTCGCGCCCATTGTTGCGCCGACGCAGGTGCCCTGGGGGCAGAAGGCGTTTCCGCGCTATCTGGGGAATGATGCCAAGGCATGGGCCGAGTACGACGCCTGCGAGCTGGTACGCAAGCACACCTTCGGCGGCACCATCCTCATCGACCAGGGCGAGGCCGATGGCTTCCTTGCGACGCAGCTCAAGCCTGAGCTGTTCGATCAGGCCTGTGCGGAAGGCGGGCAGGCGCTGTTGCTGCGTCGACACGCCGGCTACGACCACAGCTATTACTTCATCAACACGTTCATCGAAGACCATGTGCGTCATCACGCGGAGGCGCTGCTACGCCCGTGAGCGTGCTGCATCCCATCATGACGCCGCGCGCGGTGCTTCGCCTGGCGGAAGTGGCCGACGCATCGCGGCTGCTGCGCTATCGCGAGCAGAACCGCGCGCATCTGGCGCCATGGGAGCCCCTGCGTGAAGCGGCGTACTACACGCTGGACCATTGCGTGCAGACGCTGGCGGAATCGCGTGAGGCCGTGCGGCTGGACCGTGCGTATCCGTTCTACGCGCTGGATCTTGCCGGGCAGGACATCCTTGCCAGCTTCACCTTCTCCAACGTAGTGCGCGGCGCGTTCCAGGCCTGCCATCTCGGTTACAGCATCGCGCTACGGCGACAGGGCCAGGGCCTGATGCAGGAAGTGCTGGAAGCGGCGTTGCCCTGGGTATTCCGCGAGCTGGACATGCACCGTGTGATGGCCAACTACATGCCCCGCAACGAGCGCAGCGGACGCTTGCTAGAGCGCCTCGGTTTCGAGCGCGAAGGCTACGCGAAGCGCTACTTGCAGATTGCTGGCGTGTGGGAAGACCACATCCTCACTTCACGCATTCGCGACGCCTAACAGCAGAACGCCCCGTATCACCGGGGCGTTTCGCGTGTACCGACTGACGAAAGTGATGCTCAGCCTGGTGCGGTGGTAGCAGGCGCAGGTGCGCTGGCCGGCGCCGGTACGGTGGCGGGCATGGGTGCCGTCGTGGCCGAGGGTGGCGCAGTTGCCGGGCGGGTGCAGTGCGCCGGCATCCACTGGCTGTTGCCGGCGATGATGTCGCAGCTCCAGTTCACGGCCGCGCCGCCGCCATTGGCGGAGTTGTCCATGGGTGTCAGCAGGAACACCGGGTCAGGCGAGGCGCCGGTGTCCTTGGTCGTAATGGTGATGCGGCCGCTTTCGGAAACGTCGATCTTCGCCGTATAGGCATTGAGCGATGAGGTGGCATTGAAGTTCAGGTCGCCGGCCTTGAGCCGGTTCAGGCCGCCGCGCACGGTGGTGGCTTCCATGACGACCAGCTTGGCGGCTTCGCCAGACTGGAGTGCTTCGTCCAGCCGTTCGTTGACCCGATGATTGCGCCACGCAGGGATCGCGAGTGCGGCTATCACCGCGAGCACGGCGAGCACGCCAAGACTGACCATGAGGGGAGCGGATTTTTCGCTGCGCATCTTGTTTCTCCGTGTTTACGACGATGCCCGGACAAGGGCCTCCCGAGGGAGGCCTGCCTAAGCGAAACGTGGCCGGCGTGCCGGCATCGACTCACGGTACACATTCGCACAGTTGCGTGCGCCCAGGATTAACGCCGGGCCTTACGCAAAAAGGGGCGCCGAAGCGCCCCTTTCATCACGCCTTTGCAGCCGGACGACGGCGGCGTTGACGCTTGCGATTGCCTTCGGCAGGACGGTCGCCACTGTGAGCGTGGCCGTTGGCGTGGCCATGCGGGCGATGCGAGCCCTGCGGACGCGAACCCTGGGGGCGGGCCGGGCGCTGCTGACGCTGCCCCTGACCCTGCACGGGGCGCGGCGCGGCGGCATCGGTGCGCAGCGGATGCGAGGGCTCGAAGCCCGGCACGTCGCTGATCGCGATGTCCTGCTTGAGCAGCTTGCGGATGTCGCGCAGCAGGCCCGATTCGTCATGGCTCACCAGCGACAGGGCCATGCCGTCGGCACCGGCGCGACCCGTGCGGCCGATGCGGTGCACGTAGTCTTCCGCGACCATCGGCAGGTCGAAGTTGATGACGATGGGCAGCTGATCGATGTCGATGCCGCGCGCGGCGATATCGGTAGCGACCAGTACGGTGACGCGGCCGCTCTTGAAATCGCTCAGCGCACGCGTGCGTGCGTTCTGGCTCTTGTTGCCGTGGATAGCGGCGGCGCGCATGCCGGCGACACCCAGGTACGTCACCAGTTTGTCGGCGCCGTGCTTGGTGCGGCTGAACACCAGCGTCTGGCGGCGGCTGTCCTGCGAGAGCACATGCAGCAGCAGGTCGCGCTTCTTCGCTGCGTCCACCGGATGCACATGGTGGGTGACGGTGTTGGCTACAGTGTTGGGCGGCGTCACCGACACTTCGCGCGGCTCATGCATGAACTGCATTGCCAGCGCCTTGATCGGCGGCGCGAACGTGGCGGAGAACAGCAGCGTCTGGCGACGCTTCGGCAGCGCTGCCAGGATGCGCTTGAGCGCCGGCAGGAAGCCCATGTCGAGCATGCGGTCGGCTTCGTCCAGCACCAGCACATCGATGCCGGAGAGGTCGATGGAGCGCTGCTGCATGTGGTCGATCAGGCGGCCCGGCGTGGCGATGACGACATCCACGCCGCGACGCAGCGCCTGCATCTGCGGCCCCATGCTGACGCCGCCAAAGATGGTGGTGCTGTTGATGCGCAGGTGCTTGCCGTAATCGCGGAGATTGTCGTGCACCTGGGCGGCGAGTTCGCGCGTTGGCGTCAACACCAGGGCGCGCGGACGGCGGGTGCCGGCAGGCGCCATTTGTGCCAGGCGGTGCAGCAAGGGCAGCGCGAAGGCCGCCGTCTTGCCGGTGCCGGTCTGGGCGGCGGCGAGCAGGTCGGCGCCTTCCATCACCACCGGAATGGCGGCGGCCTGGATAGGCGTGGGTTTGGCGTAGCCCTGTTCGGTAAGCGCACGCAACAACGCGGGCTCAAGGCCCAACGATTCAAATGACATGGGAAGCTCCAGAGCAACCCGGAGCATTCAAGAACCGTGTTGCAGTATTCAAGGGGGGAGGGACGACGCAAGGTCGTGACCCGGAAGTATAGCGGAAATGCCGATAACCTGCTTGGACCGTGTTTCTGCGGTTCAGCCCGGTTCCCGCTCCGCCACCAGCAGATAGCAGTCAAACGGGGTTTTCCCGTGCAGCGAGCGCACGCTGACCGTCAGTCCGGCGGTTTCGAGCGGAGCGCGGAGCTCCTGGCCGCTGGGGTAATGCTGGGCGCCCGTCCGCATCCAGCCGCTCGCGCGGAGGAAGAATTCGGAGATGCGCGTGAGCCCATAGCGCCAGCTGTGTTCGCGCAGAACGGTGCGGATCACCAGTCGGCCACCGGGAGCGAGATGGGTGATGGCGTGGTCCAATAGCGCGCGCTGGCCCTCGCTGGGCAGGTAGTGCAATACGTCGAGCAGGGCAACGTGTCCGCGTATCGGTTGCGGTTCCATGCCATCGGTATGGCGCAGTTGCAGTACGTCGTCGAGCCCGGACAGCCTCAGCGCGCGATGGCCCGCTTCGATCTTGCGCAGGTCGCTGTCCACGCCGAGGTAGCGTGTGATCGCGCCGCGCGCATGGAGGTATTGCCCGAGCAAGCCGATGCCGCAGCCGATGTCCAACAGCGGCATCGGCCGGTTCATCACCAGTGCCGCGGTAGCCGCATAGGCAGGGTCGGTCGCCAGCTTGCCCTTCACGTAGCGGCGCTGGAGCCAGTGATCGTAGGAGTTGGCTATCCGATAAAGGGCGGCATCCATGATTGGCATGTCAGCCCACTGCGTGACTGCGTGACGTGAAGGTCAATGTGCGGAGCCGTCCCGTCATCGCCATTCCCGTCCAAGGTCGGCCTTGCGCTGTGACGGCCGTGATGGTTCGCTTGGCGCCTTGCATGCCGCTCCGGCGGTCACGGCCCTATTTCCTGGAGTTGCCCATGTCGCCGTTCGCGCCGTTCCGCGAGCTCACCGTGACCCAGCGCCACACCGTTCTGGCCAGCTTCCTCGGCTGGACGCTGGATGCTTTCGACTACTTCCTGCTTACCTTTGTGATCGTGGGTGTAGCCAAGGAATTTCATTCGGACACGGGGCACGTGATTACCGGGCTGTTCCTCACACTGGCCGCACGCCCGCTCGGCGCCTTGCTGTTTGGACGGCTGGCGGACCGTTACGGACGGCGGCCCATCCTGATGCTCGACGTGATCCTGTTCTCGGTGTTCGAGCTGGCGACGGCGTTTTCGACGTCGCTCACCATGCTGCTGGTGCTGCGCTTCCTGTTCGGCATCGCCATGGGCGGCGAATGGGGCATTGGCGCCTCGCTGGCGATGGAATCCATCCCGGCCAAGTCGCGTGGCATGGTGTCGGGCCTGCTGCAGAGCGGCTATCCGGTCGGCTTCTTCCTGGGCGCGTTGGTGAACTGGCTGCTGGTGGACCACATTGGCTGGCGTGGGCTGTTCGTGGTGGGCGCGGCACCAGCGTTGCTGGTGCTGTACATCCGCCGCACCGTGCCGGAATCCGAGGTGTGGCAGCAGGAGCGTGCCACGCAGGAGAAAAAGGGCTTGCTGGAATCCATGCGGGGCCACTGGAAACTCGCCATCTACCTGATGGTGCTGATGATGGCGTTCAACATGTTCAGCCACGGCTCGCAGGACCTGTACCACACGTTCGAAGAGGAGAGCCTGCACCTGCCGACCGGCTCCGGCACGGCCTTCATGCTGGTGGCCATGCTCAACCTGGGCGCGTTGGTGGGTGGCCTGTTCTTTGGTGCGCTGTCGGAGCGCATCGGTCGCCGGCGGGCCATCGTTCTCGCGGCGCTGCTGGCCATTCCGGTCATTCCGTTGTGGATGTATGGCAGCTCGCTGGTGGCGCTGGCGCTGGGCGCCTTCCTGGTCCAGGTGATGGTGCAGGGCGCCTGGGGCGTGGTGCCGACCCATCTCAATGAGCTGGCGCCTGAAGGTATGCGCGGCACGCTGCCGGGCTTTGCCTACCAGACCGGTAACCTGCTGGCCGCCGTAACGGCCAATGCGCAGCACTGGATCGCCGACTGGCGGGGCGGGGACCTGGCATTTGCCATGTCGGCATGGATCGCCGCCGTGGCGCTGCTGCTGGCCTTCCTGGCCTGGGTGGGGCCGGAAGCCCGGGGCGTGCGCTTCGGCCAGCCTGGTCCGGGGACGGGCGAGTAGGCGGGCAGGCTGCTAGAATCGGTGGTTTGATCCATCACGAGACAAGCAATGAAGGCTGGCAAGGACAAGGTCATCTCGCTCCACTACACGCTGACGGTGGACGGTGAAAAGGTCGAGAGCTCTCTCGATCGCAACGAGCCGCTGTGGATTCTGCTTGGCCACGGCCAGCTGATCCCGGGCCTGGAAAAGGCGCTGGAAGACCACGAAGCGGGTGAGAGCCTGCAGGTCGAAGTAGCGCCGGCCGAAGGCTACGGCGAGCGCCAGGAAGGCATGACCCAGCGCGTGCCGAAGAAGTACTTCCAGCAAGCCGCCAAGCTCAAGCCGGGCATGACCACGGTGCTGGCGCTGAAGGAAGGCGGCCACCGCGTGGTGGTGGTGCAGAAGGTGGGCATGAGCACGGTCGACGTGGATCTGAATCACCCGATGGCCGGCAAGACGCTGAACTTCGACGTGACCATCAATGAAGTGCGTGATGGCACCGAGGAAGAGATCGCCCACGGCCATGCCCATCCGCCGGGCGCCGAGGCGCATTGATCCGCTGCTGTTCTCTGCGGAGAGCAAAGCCAAAGAAGGCCGGCGAAAGCCGGCCTTCTTTTTTGCGTGGCGTCTGAGGGGACATGCGATCGCCTTCCTTGGGGGCCTCCGATAGCTCGTCATTCCGGCGAAGGCCGGAATCCAGCAACGTCCGTTCTGATACGTGCCATGCCTCTTCACGCGTTGTCGCTACTGGATCCCGGCCTTCGCCGGGATGACGAGCTTGGGGCGCTTTGTTGGCCGCCGACCATGCTTTTGTCAGGCTCACAACAAAGCCGCCTTGTGCCGGCTGTCTTTTGTTCAGGCATACAAGAAAGCCGGCTTGCGCCGGCCATCTTTTGTCAGGCTCACAAGAAAGCCGTCTTGTGCCGGCCGTCTTTTGTTCAGGCATACAAGAAAGCCGGCTTGCGCCGGCCATCTTTTGTTCAGGCACACAAAAAAGCCGGCTTGCGCCGGCTTTTTCGCCAACCCGAGATTCACTACGCGGAGCCGGCTTACGCCAGCTCGCGGATCTTCGCGTTGAGGCGGCTCTTATGGCGAGCAGCCTTGTTCTTGTGGATCAGGCCGCGCGAGGCGTAGCGGTCCATGACCGGCTGGGCGGCGGCAAAGGCTTCAACAGCGGCAGCCTTGTCCTTGGCCTCAATGGCCTTGACGACCTTCTTGAGGGCGGTGCGCACCATGGAGCGGGCGCTGACGTTGCGCAGGCGGCGCTGCTCGGACTGGCGCGCGCGCTTCTTCGCGGACTTGATGTTGGCCAAGGTAGAACTCCGAAATGAATTACTGGGTTGGAAAAAGACGGCAATTATGCGGCCAATGAGCCGCAGCGTCAACAGCTTAGCGCTGTCAAGGCATCCTGGAGGCCGCCAGACCGCCCTAGCGGCGGTCAAAGGTGAACGGAAAGACCGGATTATGCCACGTTTGAGCTGTCATCTTGCCATCTGGGGCTGTCACACTACGCGCCTTTCGGCGTCGGGGCAGAGGGGCCCGGGCGCTCGGCGCGTCCCACCAGAAAAAGGTACGACACAGACGCATGAAGTCTCCCAGCATGTTCCGTGGGCTGCTGTCCTTCAGCAGCATGACCATGATTTCGCGCGTGCTCGGTCTGGTCCGGGACATGTCGATCAACGCCACCTTCGGCGCCAATGCGGCGACCGACGCGTTCTGGGTGGCGTTCCGCATCCCCAATTTCATGCGCCGCCTGTTCGCCGAGGGCTCGTTCTCCACCGCCTTCGTGCCGGTCTTCACGGAAGTGAAGGAAAAGCGCCCCCACGAGGATCTCAAGCAACTGATGGCCCGCGTCTCAGGGACGCTGGGCGGCGTGCTGATGGTCATCACCGCGTTGGGGGTGATCTTCGCGCCTCAGGTGGCGGCGCTGTTCTCGCAGGGGGCGGCCGATACGCCGGAGAAGTTCGCGCTCACCGCGCAGTTGCTGCGGCTGACCTTCCCGTTCCTGCTGTTCGTGTCGCTGACCGCGTTGGCCGGCGGTGCGCTCAACAGCTTCCACAAGTTCGCGTTGCCGGCCCTGACGCCGGTGATCCTCAACCTGTGCATGATCGGTGGCGCGCTGTGGCTGTCCAGGCTGGTGCATCCGCCGATCATGGCGATGGGCTGGGCGATCCTGCTGGCGGGCCTGCTGCAGTTGCTGTTCCAGTTGCCCTCACTGCGCGGACTGGACCTGTTGACGCTGCCACGTTGGGGCTGGAGCCACCCGGATGTCCGGCGCATCCTGAGGCTGATGGTGCCCACGCTGTTCGGCTCCTCCATCGCCCAGATCAACCTGCTGCTGGACACGGTGATCGCGGCCTATCTGATGACCGGTTCGCAGAGCTGGCTGTCCCAGGCGGATCGCTTCCTTGAGCTGCCGCTGGGCCTGTTCGGCGTAGCGCTGGGGACAGTCATCCTGCCGTCGCTGTCGCGCCACCACGTGACCACGGACAAGGAGGGTTTCTCCAGGGCGCTGGATTGGGGCCTGCGCACCACGCTGCTTATCGCCGTGCCCGCTATGTTCGCCCTGATGCTGCTGGCCCGCCCGCTGGTCGCCACCCTGTTTCAGCACGGGCAATTCACGCCGTTCGATACGCGCATGGCGACGTTGTCGATCACCGCGCTCAGCTTCGGCCTGCCGGCGTTCGCGCTGGTGAAGGTGGCGCTGCCCGCGTTCTATTCGCGCCAGGACACCAAGACGCCGGTGCGTGCCGGCGTGGCCTCGCTGGTGACGAACATGGCGCTGAACGTGATCTTCGTGGCCCTGCTTTTCGTGCTCTGGGCCACGCCGGAACAGCGCCAGCTGCCCTGGCTGGATGGCATCGCTGCCGTGCCGGGCTTGCACATGGCGCTGGGCATGGCGAGCGCGATTGCCAGCTACATCAACCTTGGCCTGTTGTGGCATTGGCTGCGCCGTGCCGGCGTGTACCAGCGCCAGCCGGGTTGGGCGCGGCACATGCTGCGCCTGGTGTTGTCGTGCGCCGTGATGGTGGCGGTGCTGCTGGCCGGCATGCATTTGTGGCCGGACTGGACCGATGCAGACAGTAGGACGCGTGTGTGGCGCCTGGCCGTGCTCGTGATGGCCGGTGGCGGCGCCTATGTTGTGACGCTGTTCGCGGCCGGGTTCCGCTTGCGCGAATTGCGCGGGGTGTAACGGATTTTCCTCAGTCCTAAAGGTCGTCATCCCTGCTTTCGCAGGGATGACGGTGAGGGAAAGTACCGGGTATGGAGCCTCGGCAATGCCAGCCCAGCCGCTATACTCGGCGGATGATGAGACTTTCCAGGGATGTCGCCGGCCTCTGTCTGGCACCCGGCGGCAGTGTGGTGGCCGTTGGTGCGTTCGATGGCCTGCATCGTGGTCACCAGGCTCTGCTCGCCGAGGTGCGTGAGCGTGCGGCCGAGCTCGGCCTTACCCCCATCGTGGTGAGCTTCGAGCCGCTGCCGCGGGCGTTCTTCTCGCCTGAGCCGGTGGCGCGCCTTTCCAGCGTCCGCGAAAAGTTGCGCGGGTTCGATGAGGCAGGCATGGAACACGTGCTCTTGCTGCGCTTCAATCGCGCCCTTACATCGATGTCTGCGGACGATTTCGTGCGCCAGGTGCTGGTGGACCGGCTCAATGCGCGTGAAGTGTGGGTAGGTGCGGATTTCCGCTTCGGCCACAAGCGCAGTGGCGACGTGGCGATGTTGGAGCGGGTGGGGCAGGAGTTGGGCTTCACCGCCCGCACCATGCCGGCCGTATTGCTCGAAGGCGCTCGCGTCTCCGCTACGCGGGTTCGCATGCTGCTGGCGTCGGGTGAGTTTTCCGGCGCGGCGCCGTTGCTGGGCCGCCCGTTCGTTATTGACGGCAAGGTGGAGTACGGCAAGCAGCTGGGGCGCCAGTTGGGCTATCCCACCGCCAACATCCACCTGCGTGACCGCACCAGCCCGGTCCAAGGAATTTTCGCCGTGCGGGTGGGCCTGGGCGAAAGCGAATGCAGCTGGCCGGGCGTGGCCAGCCTGGGCGTGCGGCCCACGGTGAACGAAGTGCCGGAGCCGCTGTTGGAGGTCCACCTGTTCGATTTCGAGGGTGACCTCTACGGCCAGCGCATGGCGGTGGAGTTCGTCGCCAAGCTCCGGGATGAGCAGAAATTCGACAACCTGGACGATTTGACCGTCCAGATGGCCAAAGACGCCCGCCAGGCGCGCGAATTGCTGGGCATGAATCCGCGTCTCAGCGAGGCGTAACCGGCCCAAATCCGGTAACGTTGGCGCTTTCGCAAGACCGTGGTAGCGCAGGCCCCAGGGGCCAAGGCGCCAGCCAGGCGACACCCGAACAATTCGACGATCAGAGCATCCCCAGGCAATGACCCAGGATTACAAGAACACCATCAACCTGCCGCAGACGGAATTCCCGATGCGCGGTGACCTGCCCAAGCGCGAACCCAAGTGGCTGGCCGACTGGCAGCAGGTGGGCCGCTATGCGCAGATCCAGGAGCGCGCGGCCAACCGCGACAAGGTGTTCGTGCTGCACGACGGTCCGCCTTACGCCAACGGCGCCATTCACCTCGGTCACGCGGTGAACAAGGTGCTCAAGGACGTGGTGGTGAAATCGCGCCTGCTGGCCGGTTTCCGCGCGCCCTACGTGCCGGGCTGGGATTGCCATGGTCTGCCGATTGAAGTGGCGGTGGAGAAGAAGTTCGGCCGCGTGGGCGACAAGCTCGACGCTGCTGCCTTCCGCCAGAAGTGCCGCGAGTACGCGCAGCAGCAGATCGACCTGCAGCGCACCGACTTCAAGCGCCTGGGCGTGCTGGGTGACTGGGAAAACCCGTACCGCACGATGGACTTCAAGTACGAAGCCGACATGGTGCGTGCGCTGGCGAAGATCGTCGGCAACGGCCACGTGGTGCGCGGCGCCAAGCCGGTGTACTGGTGCTTCGATTGCGGTTCCGCGCTGGCCGAGGCGGAGATCGAATACGCCGATAAGGTGTCGCCGGCCGTCGACGTCGCCTATGACGCTGTCGATGCCAAGGCGCTCGCGCAGAAGTTCGGCGTGGATGCGGGCGACGCCATCGTCGCCATCCCGATCTGGACCACCACGCCGTGGACGCTGCCGGAAAGCCTGGCCGTGTCGCTGGGTGGCGAACTCGAATACGCGCTGATCGAAGGCCCGTCGCGTGACGGCCACCGCCTGCTGCTGGTCGTCGCCAGCGCACTCGCTGAAAAGGTCGCGCAGCGCTACGGCATCGACGGCGAACCCAAGGTGCTCGGCCACGTTGTCGGCCAGGCGCTGGAAGGCGTGCTGCTCAAGCATCCGTTCTACGCGCGCGAAGTGCCCGTGCTGATCGGCGACCACGTGTCCGCCGACGACGGTACCGGCGCCGTGCACACCTCGCCCGACCACGGCGTGGAGGACTTCGTCGTCTCGCGCAAGTACGGCATCGAGACGCTCAACTACACCGAGGCGCGCGGCACCTACCGCGCTGACACGCCGGCCGCGCTGGACGGCACCGTCATCGCCGGCAAGCACCTGTGGAAGGCCAACGACGAGATCGTCGAGCTGCTGCGCCGCCGCGGCGTGCTGCTGGCCTTCGCCAAGATCGAACACAGCTACCCGCATTGCTGGCGCCACAAAACGCCGGTGATCTTCCGCACCACGCCGCAGTGGTTCATCAGCATGGAGAAGGAAGGCCTGCGCTCGACCGCTCTCGATGCGATCAAGCACGTGCGCTGGGTGCCGTCGTGGGGTGAGGAGCGCATCGCCGGTATGGTCGGCGATCGTCCCGACTGGTGCATCTCGCGCCAGCGCACCTGGGGCGTGCCGATCGCGCTGTTCATCCACAAGGGCACGCAGGAGCCGCATCCGGATTCCGTCGCGCTGCTGGAGCAGGTGGCCAAGCGCGTGGAGCAGGGCGGTATCGACGCGTGGTACGCGCTCGACGCGGCCGAACTGCTGGGCGACCAGGCCAAGGACTATGAAAAGGTCCTCGACGTACTCGACGTCTGGTTCGACTCCGGCGTCAGCCACTTCGCCGTGGTGGGCCAGCGTCCCGAACTGCAGCAGGGCAAGGCGTCCAGCTACAAGGTGATGTACCTGGAAGGCTCGGACCAGCATCGCGGCTGGTTCCAGTCGTCCCTGCTCACCTCGTCGGCCATGTTCGCCAAGGCGCCGTACAACGACGTGCTCACCCACGGCTTCACCGTGGATGCGCAGGGTCGCAAGATGTCCAAGTCGCTGGGCAACGGCATCGAGCCGCAGGACATCATGAAGAACCTGGGCGCGGACATCCTGCGCCTGTGGATCTGCTCGACCGACTACCGCAATGAAATGTCGCTGTCGGACGAAATCCTCAAGCGCGTGTCGGATACGTACCGTCGCATCCGCAACACGGCGCGCTTCCTGCTCGGCAACCTCGATGGTTTCGATCCCACCAAGCACCTGGTGCCGGTGGAAGAGAGCCTGTTGCTCGACCAGTGGGCTGTGCAGCAGGCGTACGACACGCAGCAGGCGGTGATGGCGGCCTACGACCGCTATGACTTCCCGGAAATCGTGCAGCGTGTGCAGAACTACTGCACCAACGAGCTGGGCGCGCTGTATCTCGACATCACCAAGGACCGCCTCTACACGATGCCGACCGAAAGCCACGGTCGCCGCAGCGCGCAGAGCGCGATGTACCGCATCGCCGAGGCGCTGGTGCGCTGGCTGGCGCCGGTGCTCACCTTCACTGCGGAAGAGATCTGGCAGCACCTGCCGGGCGAGCGCAGCGAAAGCGTGCTGTTCGAAACCTGGTACGACGGCCTGGCCGCCACGCAGGGTTCGCCGGAGCAGCGTCGCTACTGGTCTGACCTGCTGGCCATCCGCGATACCGCCTCGCGGGTGCTCGAAGGCATGCGCAAGGGCGAGCAGATCGGCGCGTCGCTGGAAGCCAAGCTGGCGATCCATGCCGATCCGGCCATCGTGGCGCGCTACCAATCCACGGCGTCGGAGCTGCGCTTCTTCTTCATCACCTCCGACGTGCGCCTGGACCTGGCCGGTGGCCAGCCGGCGGATGCGGTGCTGACGGAGCTGGAAGGTGCGGACGTGTGGGTCTCGGCCACGGTCAGCGATGCCGCCAAGTGTGTGCGTTGCTGGCATCGTCGCGACGACGTCGGCTCGCATGCGAACCATCCGGAGCTGTGCGATCGCTGCATCAGCAATGTGGATGGTCCGGGTGAGGATCGCCGCTGGTTCTGAGTAAGGCTTTTTTCGCCCGAGTAGGCGAGCGAAGAGAAACACATCACTCCTCGAATACGCCTCCTAGCCGTCATCCCCGCGAAGGCGGGGATCCAGTGCCTTCAAAGCGCTGTGGTAGACGAAAGTCACTGGATCCCCGCTTTCGCGGGGATGACGGGGTAGGTGGAGCCTCGGCAACGTTTTGGTCCGCGCACTGACGAAATGGGTGCGGACCTGGCACGACACACTGATTCCCTATGAAACCCAAACCCAACGCCCTTAACTGGCTCCTGCTCTCCGCCGTCGTCATCGTGCTCGACCAGTTGAGCAAGTGGTGGGCGCTCGCCGCGCTGCAGCCGGCTGGCACGCCGCATCCGGTGATCCCCGGTTTCCTCAACTGGACACTGGCCTTCAACAAGGGCGCGGCCTTCAGCTTCCTCGCGGCCGGCGACGGCTGGCAGCGCTGGTTCTTCGTGCTGCTGGCGGTGGTGATCAGCGGTGTATTGGTGACGTGGCTCTCGCGCACGCCGCGCGGTGACTGGAAGACCGCCTTGCCGGTCAGCCTGATCATTGGTGGCGCGCTGGGCAACCTGATCGATCGCCTGCACGCCTCGCAGGTCACCGACTTCATCCACGTCTATTTCCGTGAGTGGAATTACCCGGTGTTCAATCTCGCCGACTGCGGGATCACTGTGGGGGCCGTGGCGCTGGTGGTTTTCGGCCTGTTTCAGGGCAAATCCAAGGCCTGAACGCGCCATCACGTACGCCATCACGGGCCGTGCGATAATCCGCATCTGTCAGCCGTCCGATAGATCCGGAGCTTCCGTGGACATTCTGCTCGCTAATCCCCGCGGCTTCTGCGCCGGCGTGGACCGCGCCATCGCCATCGTCGAGCGCGCGCTCGAATCCTATGGCGCGCCCATCTACGTGCGTCACGAAGTGGTGCACAACCGCTTCGTGGTCGACAAGCTGCGCAACGACGGCGCGGTGTTCGTGGAAGAACTGCACGAGGTGCCGGATGGCGCCACTGTGATCTTCAGCGCCCACGGCGTGTCCAAGGCCGTGCGTGAGGAAGCCGACCAGCGTGGCCTGAAAGTGTTCGACGCCACCTGCCCGCTGGTGACCAAGGTGCATATGGAAGTCGCTCGGCTGGGGCGCATCGGCCGCAGCGTGGTGCTGATCGGTCATGCCGGCCATCCGGAAGTGGAAGGCACCATGGGCCAGTGGAATCCCGCCAACAAGGGCGAGATCCTGCTGGTCGAGTCGGTGGAGTGCGTGGCGACGCTGGAGCCCAAGTTCCCGCATGAGTTGTCCTACGTCACCCAGACGACACTGTCGGTAGACGACACCAAGGCGATCATCGACGCGCTGCGTACCAAGTTCAGCGACATCGACGGCCCGCGCAAGGACGATATCTGCTACGCCACGCAGAACCGCCAGGACGCCGTGCGACGCCTCGCCAGTTCCGTCGACCTGATGCTGGTGGTCGGCTCGGTCAACAGCTCCAACTCCAATCGCCTGCGCGAGCTGGCGGAAAAAGAGGGCGTTCGCTCCTTCCTCATCGATGGCGCTGAACACATCGAGCGCAGCTGGCTCGATGGTGTTACTCGCATCGGCCTCACCGCGGGTGCCTCCGCGCCGGAAAAGCTCGTGCGCGACGTCATTGCGCGCCTGCAGTCGTGGGGCGCAGGCAGCGTGCGTGAACTCGACGGCGAGCCGGAAACCATCACCTTCGCCCTGCCCAAGGAACTGCGTCTCGCCAGTGGTGTTTCCGCCAGCTTCTGAGGTGCGGGCATCTTGCGCGGTTTCGCTCAGCTCCGTAGAATCAGCGGTTCTTCGCCGGAATAGCTCAGTTGGTAGAGCGGCGCATTCGTAATGCGTAGGTCGTAGGTTCGATTCCTATTTCCGGCACCAGCAAAATCAAAGGCTTGCGTGGCTTTTCGCCCCGCAGGCCTTTTTTGTGTCCGATCTCCAGGCGGCACGTACCGAATGGTTTTCGTCAACCGATGCGTGAAAGTCAGCTTCGTCCGTTGGCGACCAGGAGCGAATCCTCCCTGGCTTCCGATCCACGGACGGTTTCGTCTTCCAGCAGGAAATCCAGCACCGTGCGTACGTAGGTGTCCGGATGCTCCACGTTCGGCAAATGGACGGCCGGAAGGATCACCAGGCGCGCACCCGGCACGGTCGCGGCGATGTATTCGCCATGGCTCGCCAGTGTGACGGTGTCGTTGCTGCCTGCGATCACTAGCGTGGGGCGGTTGATGAGCGCGATCGTCCGGCGCATATCGTTGTCGCGCACCGCGGCGTAGGAGCCTGCCAGGCCTTGCGGGGTGGTGGAAAGCAGCATCTCGCGGAACGGTTTGATGGCGGGGTGTTCCGCTTCAAGCATGTGGGTCGGGAACCAGTTGGCGAGGAACGCCTGCGCCACGGCGGGCATGTCGGGCGAAGTCTGCACGGCGGCGATGCGTGCATCGAACTCGCTGGGCGGCCCCAGGTGTGCCGAGGTATTGCTCAAGATCAGTCGACCGATGCGATCCGGCGCATGGATACCCAGCCATTGCGCCACCAGGCCACCGAGTGACAGGCCGAGGAAGTGCGCGCGGTCGATATCCAGTGCATCGAGCAACTCGATGACGTCGCGGCCAAGCCGGTCCATCGAATAGGCGCCGGCGGGAGCATCCGACTGGCCGTGGCCACGGGCGTCATAACGCAGCACGCGAAAGTGCTGGGTCAGCGCGTCGATCTGGCCATCCCACATGTGCAGCGTCGTGCCGATGGAGTTCGACAGGACGAGCACGGGTTGGGTCTCGGCGCCGTCGAGGCGGTAAGCCAGGCGGTATCCGTCGCCGGTGGTGATGAAGGTGGTGTCGTTCATGGCGCATCGCTCCTTGGGGTGGGCCGGGGTTTGTCCCGGATGGAGGAGATGCTAGAGGTCGTCGCTTCTGGTAGAAATTACAAAGTTTGGAAAAACTCTGTAGGTATTTTGAACATGGCCGCGTTCACCCTGCACGATCTCCAATGCTTCGACGCCGTGGTCAAGGAGGGCGGTTTTCAGGCCGCCGCCGAGGTCATGAACCGCTCGCATCCCGCGGTGTTCGCCGCCGTCGCCAAGCTGGAGCGGCAGCTCGGGTTCGTGCTGCTGGAGCGCGGCGGCTACCGCGTACAACTCACGCCAGCGGGGCGATCCTTTCATCGCCGGGCGCAGGCCCTTCTGCGCGAACTGGAAAGCCTCCACGCTCATACAACGCAACTGGCCATGGGCGCGGAAAGCGAGCTGCGTGTGGTCATCGGCGACCTGTGCCCGGTGCCACAGGCGCTGCGCTTGCTGAGCGGTTTTTTTTCACAGCACCCCAGCACCCGGCTGCATCTGCACTTCGAAGCCGTGACGGGGCCCTGGGAGCGGCTCTTCAACGACGAGGCCGATCTGATCTTCCATCGCGTGGACAAGCACGATGCGCGTATCGAATGGGTGGACTTGTGTCCGGTACCGTTCATCCCGGTGGCGGCACCGGGCTTCCTGCCGTTTCGTGCCAGTCGCTCGGTGCGGCGCGAGCAATTGCGCGAGCTCACGCAATGCATCATGCGCGATACGGCGCAACGCCCGGAGTCACGCGGCTACTTTGTGGTGGAAGGCGCGCCGCAATGCACAGTCGCGGACCAACTGATGAAGAAAGAAGTCATCCTGCAAGGCATGGCCTGGGGACACCTGCCCCGCTTTCTGATCGAACAAGAATTGCGCGATGGCAAGCTGATATCCCTCGCGGGTCGATACTTGCCTGGTGCCGTGGAAGAACTGGTGGCTGCGCGTCGTCATGACCGACCTCACGGTCCGGTGGCGAATCAGTTGTGGCAGCTTATCCATGACCAAGCGACGCAATGGCGAACCACGCCGGCATGACATTGCACGCCAGTACCGCAGGGATTTGACCTTCTATTCTGTACTGGCCCCGACGCCACGCTGGCGGCGGCGGTGTTGGGAATGTCCTTCACTCATCCGGGCGGAGAGGTGCGGAGCTTCGCCAGCGGTGCCGGCTGATGTCGTTCCCGCCGTTTTCGAAGCCACGGCCGACTACGGTGTGTGCGAGCGGTATCGAAGCGCATCGACCAGCAGCGCAAACGCGGGTGATGGTTGTCGTCGACTGGGGTAATACAGGTGATAACCCGGAAACAGCGGACACCAGTCATCCAGCACCTGGCGCAGGCGGCCGGCCTTGATGTGTGGCCGAAGCATGTCTTCGGGTAAATAGGCCAGGCCGAAGCCGGCCAGTGAGGCGGCGAGGATGCGCTCGAGGCTGGTGAAGGTGAGTCGTCCCTCGACGCGCACGTTGAGAGACTGGCTCCCTTTTTCGAACTCCCACGCATACAGGCCGCCGTGCGTGAGAAAGCGCAGATTGATGCAGTCGTGCCCGGTGAGGTCGTGCGGCGTAGCGATCGGGGGGCGGCCATCCAGATAGGTTGGGGTACCTGCCACCACCAACCGCGTGGGCGGCCCAATAGGTACGGCGATCATGTCGAGCGCGACCTGTTCACCCAGGCGGATACCCGCATCGAAGCGCTCGGCGGCGATGTCGGTGAGTGCGGAGTCGCTGACCACTTCTACGCGGATGTCCGGGTAGTGCGGCAGGAAGGTCTTCAGCACCGGCCACAGGATGGTGGCGGCGGCGTGCTCGCTGCTGGTGATACGGATGGTGCCACTGGGTTTGTCGCGCAGTTCGCTGAGCCCGGCGAGGGCGGCGTCGATGTTCTCGAAGTTGGGCGCCAGCGCCTGTTGCAGCCGCTCGCCTGCTTCGGTGGGCGACACACTGCGCGTGGTGCGGGTCAGCAGGCGCAGGCCAAGCCGGGCTTCCAGCCCCTGGATCTTGTGGCTGAGTGCCGATTGCGACAGGCCCAGCTGGGCCGCGGCGCGCGTGAAACTGCCTTCACGGGCAACGGCGAGGAAGGCTTGCAGATCGTTGTAGTTCTCGCCGCTCATGACCGTACCGACACGATTGATCGATACAGATCATAAGTCCATTCGATATTTGCCGTCTTATCAGATAAGCACCGTGGGACCAGACTGCCCATCGATCGCCATAGGGCGTCCATCGACTGACCGTGCGGTGACACGACATCTTCTCCGGGAGCCTGACCATGACTGACACCACCCCAAAGACCCAAGGTCCTTTCGCAGACGTCGCGCCCGCGCTCGACCAGCTCACGCAGCAGGTGTTGTTCGGCGACGTCTGGGAGCGGCCTGAACTTTCCAAACGTGATCGCAGCCTGGTCACCGTGGCCGCGTTGATCGCGCAGTACCGGGTCAACGAGCTTCCGTTTCATCTGCAGTTCGCCCAGCGGAACGGCATCACGCGCGACGAACTGGTCGAGGTCATCACGCATCTGGCCTTTTATGCCGGCTGGCCGGCGGCGAGTTCTGCCGTGGGCATCGCGCGCAAGGTGTTCGCCGAGAACACCTGAGCCGCCACGAATACGCGTTGATCCCTTTTCAAAAATCATCGAGGTGACGTATGCAAAATCGCATGCTTGGAAAAAGTGGGCTGGAAGTCTCGGCCATCGGCTTTGGCTGCATGGGGCTGAATTTCAGCTATAGCCATGCCCTCTCGGACAGCGATTCCATTCGCCTGATTCGCGACGCCTTTGATCGGGGCGTGACCCTGTTCGATACCGCGGAAGTCTATGGGCCGTTCACCAACGAGGTGCTGGTGGGCAAGGCCTTGGCGCCCGTTCGCGACCAGGTGGTGATCGCTACCAAGTTTGGTTTCGACATCGATCCCGCGACGGGGCAGAACAAAGGCCTCAACAGTCGGCCGGAGCATATTCGCGCGGTGGCCGACGCTTCGCTCAAGCGTCTGGGCGTCGACACCATCGATCTGCTGTACCAGCACCGCGTCGATCCGAATGTACCGATCGAAGACGTGGCGGGTGCAGTCAAGGATCTGATCGCTGAGGGCAAGGTGCGCTACTTTGGCCTGTCCGAGCCCGGTGCACAGACCGTACGCCGGGCCCACGCGGTGCAGCCGGTCGCCACGCTGCAAAACGAATACTCACTGTGGACCCGTGGCCCCGAGACCAACGGCATCCTCGACGCGTGCAGGGAGCTTGGCATTGGCCTGGTGGCCTACAGTCCGCTTGGCAAGGGCTTCCTCACCGGCGCGATGAGCAAAGACACCCGCATCGGTGACGACGACTTCCGCAAGAGCCTCCCGCGTTTCTCGCCCGAAGCCATGGCTGCGAATCAGGCGATGGTCGACCTGTTGAAGGGTATCGCCGCTGCCAAGCATGCGACCCCCGCGCAGATTGCGCTGGCATGGTTGCTTGCCCAGGAGCCGTGGATTGTCCCGATCCCGGGCACTACCAAGCTTCATCGCCTCGAGGAGAACCTGGGTGCTGCCGAGATCGAGCTGGCTGCTGCCGACCTGGCCGATATCGAGAAGGCCGCCATCGCCATCCGGATCGAAGGCGAGCGCTATCCGCCCCACCTGATGGCCACGACGGGCCGTTGATGACGATGCGGGGCGCGCCCTGCCTCTCACGGGCAGGGGCGGCCCAGGCCCAGCCTCCTGTTTGCGCTTGTATGGCCATTTAGATCGTGCTAAATCAACGGTTCGCCTGGTATTTCCCTGCGCCGCCGGGCTCATGCCAGAGACGTCTCCGGGGAGGAGCACGATGGGCGTATTGGGTTGGATCCGCGATCAACTGATGGACTTCTTCGGCCTGGGGCCGTTGCTGGACATGTTCGCCTCGGGCGACTACCACGCGCTTTCCACGGTGGACGGTTTTGGCCATCTGATTGGCCCCGTCATTCCGCTGCTGCTGGTGTTCGAACTTGCCCGTGGCCTCGTCCGGCGCCGGACCCGGCGCCAGGACTACCAGGTTCCCCTGCTGCTGTGGGTACTGAATCGTTTCATCGGCACGTTTCTCACCGTCGCCGTGGTGGGCTTCTGCATCGGGCTGTTCAACCACCTGGCCCTGTTCCAGGCCGGACTCACCTGGTATGGACTGCTTTACGGATACGTGGTGTGGGAGTTCGCGCATTTCATCTACCACTTCCTAGCGCACAAGGTGCGTCTGTTGTGGTGCCTGCACTCGACGCATCACGCGCCGGTCGCCATGAATCTGTCGGTCAACTACGCGCACATCTTCCTGGAAGGCATGTATGCCGACTTCGTGCGCACCAGCATCTGCATGCTGCTTGGCGTGAGCCCGCCGCTGCTGGTGTTGATCATGATCATCGACAACTTCTGGGGGCAACTCATCCACTTGGGTGAAAACGTGTTGCCGGAAGGGAAGCTTGGCGTTCTCTATCGCGTGGTGCTGACGCCAGCGCACCACCGCGTTCACCACGCGCGCAATGTCGTCTACATGGACACCAATTTCTGCAACCTGCTTCCCGTATGGGATCGGGTCTTCGGTACGTATATGGAGGTTCGCCAAGACACCCGCATCGAATACGGCATTACGCGACCCGTGAAGCCTTACAGCGTGATCGATGCCATGCTGGGTGAATTCTGGTTGCTGGGGCGGGACGTCTGGTGCGCGCCGGGCCTGCGCAACAAGCTGCTGTACCTGGTGATGCCGCCGGGATGGAGTCACGACGGAAATCATCACACCGCGAAGGTGGCCAAACAGGCGCTACAGGCAGACCGGGGCGGCGCTGCCTGAGCGTCGTGAAAGGCGATGAGGCGATATCACATCACGGCTTGTCGACCTTGACGGCGGCCGCGGTCGAGGGAACGGCGGGCAGATCCTCGCTGGTGTACTTGTAGACGTCCGAACCGATGGCATAGGCAGTGAAGTGATCGCCATCGGGCAGCACGCGGATCTTGTTGCTCACGCGTCCCATCTCCACGCGGTCCCAGTGCTTGCCGCCATCCCGGGTTTCGAAGCCACCCTTGGTCGTGCCGATCCAGCCAAGGTCGGCATTGGCGAAACCCACGCCGAACTCGGTGACCTCCTTGTCGTCCACCAGCGGCAGTTCTTTCCACGTCTTGCCGCCATCGGTGGTTTTGGCCACCCAGCGCTGGGTCGACTTCGGGTCGGTGTCGTAGCTCTGGATGGTGGCGTAACCGATCTGGCGTGTCGGAAAGTTGCCCTTCCAGATCAGTTCCGCCGGCCGCTTGGATTCGTACGCGCGCGTCCAGTGCGCGCCGCCATCGTGCGTGGTGATGATGACGGCGTGCGACTTCGACAGGTCGGCGTCCGAGCCGCCGTAGATCACACCGTTCCTCGCGTCGAAGAATTTGACGTCCACGATCATGGCGATCCACGGCGTCATGTCGGTATTGCTCCAGGTCTTGCCGCCGTCGAGCGAGGTGAGCATCCGTGCCGGTCCGTTCACGCGTCCGGCGGCATGGATCACCGTGGCGGAGCTGTCATGCGACGCGCCATCGGGATGGAGTATGTCGATACCGCAGATGCCCTTCATGGGTTCGCCGGGAATGTTCGTCACGGCTTGCCAATGGTCACCGCCGTCGACGGTCTCGTAGAGCGGCGTGCTGTCCGTGACGCCGGGGTAGTAGCCCGTGCCGATGTTGCCCGCGTAACCGTGCTGCGCATCGACCATGCCGATGGAGCGGAAGTAGGTTCCCGGTTGCTTGAGCACGTTCTGCCAGTGACGGCCGCCATCGGTGGTGCGCCAGATGTTGCCCTTGCCGTTGACGTAGAGGCCAACGTCGGGATTCACGAAATAGATGTCGTCCTGCTTTCCCTTGTACGGCTCGGTGGGCAGCTTCTGCCAATGGCTTCCTGCCTGTGGCGTCAGCGGCGCATCGCTGGCGAAGGCGATGCCCTGCGAACAGGCCAGTGCCAGCGCCGCGACTGACAGCGACTGGCGGGCGAGGGTGGCGGTACGGGAAGAACGTGCGTCGTTGCGCATGTCGATGTGCCTGGTGGAAGTTCAACGCATGAACGGAACGAGTGTTCGCGACGACGCGCGGTCGTCGTGCTCATCCCGGTCGGTGGATTTGCATGCGCGCGGAGCCAGCGTTCCGTTGCCGATCACCACGGTTCCTTGCGCACAACTTGCGTAACGGGGGAATGTCTGATGCAGGTCGAGCGAGGGGCAGCTTATCGATCGGCTAACCGGCCATCTCGTGTCGATAGGCACATGACTGATGGCATGGGAATGGTCGCGGACAGGTCCCATCCGCGACGCCTGGCGCGTTGTCAGATACGACGAAACACGGCATCAGTGCTGGAACTGATCCGTGTACGGGAAATGCTGGTTTGATTGTCCGTGCTTGCGAAGAGTGGCGCACCGGCCCGAGAGCCGGTGCGCCACGGGAACGAACGCACGGTGGGCTTAAGCGTTCATGCCGGGCGCTTGACGGTGCCTGTCCATGACTTGCTCAAGACAGTGGATGGCTATATCGGGCGCCGCTGACACATCCCCCGACAACGGCCACCCCACCGTCCGAACACGGCGACACCGCACAGCGGCCTGCCACTGCGCGCTGTCAACCCGCAAGCGTGCAAGCGTGCGCATCGGCAGGGCAATGTCGATCGGGTCGTAGGGATGAAGGAAAACCGTGGTGCACCCGGGGGGACGACGCGAGTGACGGCACCAAACTAACAAACACGGAAGCACCCGAATATTGGGTTCTGCTGATCGTTCCTATCCGTGTTGTTGCCGAGGTATGTGCCAGCGCAGCTGGGATGACAGGTGTGTCATCCAACGACGACGTGTAAGGAAGTTGCGACCCACCGGAGCTATGGCAGGCCGCTGAATGTGCGGGCGCGCGGGTGCATCTACGCTGTACCTGCCTGCCTCACCAGCAGGCATAGTCGACATCGCCCTCCTTCCTTGCGTACGTCGGCGGAGCCCCCGAAAGGGGGCTTTTTTATGCCTGCGTGACGCGATGGCCGCCCCATGCACAGTGCCCTCACGGCGCGCGACGAGCCGGGTCGGCCGCGGCTCGTCGTTGGTCGCCTCAGCCTTCGGAGGTCGCCTGTGGCTGTGCATCGGCCTTCGGGCAATACGGCTTCGGGTCGGCCGGCCAGATCACCTTGCCGTTGCCATCCACGAGCTGCTCCGCGCCGCAGTCGGTGCGCCTGATGGTGAACAGCGGCTTGCCCTGCAAGTCATAGGCGGCGCGCAGCATGCGTACGGCGTCGTCACCGTCGCCGTCGCGATCGTAGCCAAGGATCACGTTGCGATCCCGGTCGATGGTGAGTTCCTGCCACTGGGGGCGATGAGCTGCTTGCCATCCAGATCCAGCAGCGCCACGTGCCCGTTGTCCAGCCCATCGCGCGCGCGCAAGTAGTGGCCGCTCTCGTCGAGCTGCAGGTCGATGAAGTGCTCCGGCTTCAGTCGTACCTTGCCGGTGACATCCATCACGCCCACCGCGGGCGTCGAATCGCTCTGGCCCAGCATGGTCACGGAGATCATCGGTGCGTCCGCGCCGCTGAATACGAAGAGATCTGGCGTGAGCATGCCGATCTGCTTGTACGTCGCGGGCACCAGCTCGCGGCCCTGATTCAAATCGAAGATGCCGTAGGTGTACGAGAAGGTGGAGACTTCGCGAAAGACCGAGGCGTAGCCCGGAAGGTGGTCGAGCATGCCCAGCATGGAGCGGCCGGCTTCGCCCGCGTAGTCGTAGGTGGGCTGCACGATCCATGCGCCGGTGCGATCGATCACGCCGTACTTCTTGGTGGCGCTGTCGCTGCCTTCGCTGGCCTTGGCGAGCGCGCCCTTCTTGCCGAAGGGCATGCAATCGGCAAAGCGCGGTTCGATCACCACCTTGCCGGTGTAATCCATGTAGCCGCAGGGGCTGTCGCTCTTTTCTCGGAAGCTCACCAGTCCTTCGCCGGGCGCGCCGATCAGGTCGTACTTGAGTGGAATGGTGAGCGCGCCGGAAGCGTCGGCCAGGCCCTTGTGCATGTGGTCGGGCGAGTTCACCACCATGTGGCCGTCGTGCATTTCATCCATGTCGCCGTAGTCGACCTGCTTCTGCGTGCCGTCCTTCAGGCTGATGGCCCAGTGCTGTTCGCCACGTTCGCCGATGACGAGGCCGCCGCGCTTGGAGAAATCCTGGCGCACGATCAGGGTGTCGTACACCGCATCGGTGAGTTGCTTGCCGTGGGCATCGAGGATGCCGTTCTTGCCGTTCAACTCGTAGCCGATGTACTGGCCTTCGCCGCCGGAGAACACGTCGTCGAAGCGCGCGGGCTGGATCTCGTTGCCGCGGTAGTCCATGACGCCGGCCTGGCCGTCGTGCGTGAAGCCGAAATAGCCGGGCGCAAGTTCGTAGATATCCTTGCCCAGCGTCTTGAGCGGCGCCTTGGTCTTGGCATCCACGAGCTGCCACTGCTCGTCCTTCTTCAGCAGCATGGTGTCGTTCATCAGGAACGAGCCATAGGCGTCGTACTGATTGTTCTCGAACGGCACGTGCAGCGACGCGGTCTGGTCGATCACTGCGCAATGGCCGTTGACGCAAATGGTGCCTTCGAAAGGCTGCGGGGCAGGGGCTTCCTGTTGCTGGGCCTGCGGTGCGGCGGCAGCGGGCTTGTCGCCTGAGCCGCATGCGCTGAGCAGCATGGCCAGGCTGGCAGCGAGCAACGAGGGGGACAGGTGGTGACGTTTCATGTCGAATGGCTCCTTGGGGATTTCCTGCACAAGGCACGGGCAGGAAAGGGCAGGGAGCGCATCCACGACTCCTTGTGCCCGCCGGCTGCATCCGTGCCGTACTACGCCGTGCGAGGCATGCGTAGCACGGCGTGATCGAGTCAGCCTGCAGTGCGCGCATCGCACGGATGGTTGCCAAGGATAATGCACGGTGCGGCGTGAATAGGGCGATTTTCCACGCAAACAGAGAGTTGCGTGTCGGACACCGCTTGTCCGGTGCGCGGAGTCCGGTGTTTGCGGCTATCCCGCGATGTGGACCGGTTCGCGGTTTTCGGGTGTGTCAGGCGATCGTCACACGCCATGTCGATGTCGACGGTTGAAGATCGCCCGGGCGTGCCCATGTCGCATGTCACCTGATGATTCATCAAAGCCATGTCGGCTCACGCGACGCACCAGCGTCGACGTGTCAGGCCTATGCAAGCCAGTCATCTACTTCAAAAGGGACACCGATGATCAAGACGAGGCAGTCATTTGCACGCACGGCCCTGGCGGCCGCGCTCATCCTTGGCGGCATCGCAAGTTTTACGGCACCCGGCGCGGCCCACGCGGCGGCACCGATGGTGAAGACGGCGGCGCCGGGCTACTACCGGCTGATGCTTGGCGACTTTGAAGTGACGGCGCTGTCGGATGGCACACTTGCGCTGCCGGTGGAGCAACTGCTCAATACCGCACCCGAAAAGACGGATCAGGCGCTGGACGCCGCGTTCCAGCCCAAGCCCTTCGAGATGAACTTCAACGCCTACCTGATCAACACCGGCAGCAAACTCGTGCTGATCGATACCGGGGCAGGGCATTTGTTGGGCGCCAACCTGGGCAAGCTGGTGGAGCGGCTGAAGGCGAGCGGTTATCAGCCGGAACAGGTGGACGAGGTCTACATCACCCATCTGCACCCGGACCACGTCGGCGGCATTACTGCGGATGGCAAGCGCGTGTTCCCCAATGCCGTCGTCCGTGTCGACAAGCGCGAAGCCGATTTCTGGCTGAGCAAGGCGAACAAGGACAAGGCGATCTCGCCGGATCAGAAGCAGCGTTTCGACGACGCCTCGGCCGCGCTGGCACCGTATATCCAGGCGCAGCGCTTCCAGCCGTTCAGTGGCGACACCGATCTGGTGCCGGGCGTTCGGGCCACGTCGCTGGTTGGTCACACGCCGGGCCACACCGGTTACGTGATCGAGAGCAAGGGCCAGAAAATGTTGGTGTGGGGTGACGTGATGCATGTGGGTGCCGTGCAGTTCCCGCATCCTGACGTCACCATCAAGTTCGACGTCGACAGCCCACAGGCGGAGAAGGCGCGCGAGCAATTGCTGGCGGATGCGGCTTCGCATGGCTACCTCATCGCCGGTGAGCATCTCTCGTTCCCGGGCGTGGGCCATGTGCGCAAGGTGGGCGCGGGTTACCAGTGGCTACCCGTGAGCTACGTCGAGATCCACTGACGACGTGACATCGGCTGAACCGGGCCATGCCCCTGTGGTACAGGGGCATGGCATCACCGTCGTGCTTTCTACGGGTGGGCTGCGATCAATCCATACTTGCCGGCACGTTCTTCGATGTGCGGATCGAGTGCACGCGCAGCATCCAGGTCGACCTTGCCCGTATCGGCCTGGCCCGCGCGGATTTCCGCCAGTCCAAGGCCATAGCGTGACCATGCGGAGCCAGGCCTTTGCTCCACGGCTTGTCGGTACGCCTTGATCGACTCGTCGCCATGCCCCAGTCGATATTCGATCAGGCCGAGGCTGTCGAGATAAGCCGGGTTGGCGCCGTCGCGCCGGATCGCCTTCCTGCAGTCCTTCAGGGCATCGTCGAGCATCTGGTTGCTGAGGCCTCGCGCCCAGCAGCGTTCGTTGAGCACGGAACCGAGCAAGGCGTCGTCGCCGTGCAGGCGTATCCAGTCATCGAGCAACGGCAGGGCCGATGCGGGTTGATCGAGGGCGATGTAGAGGCCGGCCACCCCACGTGCCTGGGTCGAGCCGGCTGGCGCCAAGGCCCGGGCTGCGGCGGCATCGTCGGCGGCGCCAGAGGAATCCTTGCGCGCGAAGCGAAGGCTGGCGCGCATCAGCAATGCATCGAGGTCCTTCGCATCGATGTCCAGGGATTTGTCCAGATCAGCGAGCGCGGCATCGGGCTGTTTATTCGCTTCATGCGCTCTGGCGCGGGCGATGTAGTACGCGGCCTGGTCGGGCGCCAGGCGTATGGCTTCGTCCAGATCGGCGACGGCCGCATTCGCTTCGCCGCGTGCGAGGTGCGCCTGCCCTGACAAGGCATAGTCACTGGCGGAGCGCGTTGGCGCAGCGTTTCCATCCCGCGGCACACCGCTCTCCGTGGTATTCGGCGCGCCCGGCGCGTCGGCGAAGGTGAACACGCGGCCGCCGTTGTAGGTGAAGTAGACCTTCTTCTGGCTGTTGGCGATGAACAAGTGATGGGCGAGGAGAAAATCCACGCCGAGCAACATATCGGTGTCGCTGCCGATGCTTCCGTCGATCACCTCCATCTGGCTGTGCTGGATGGTTTCCGTGCCGACGGTGAACGCATCGACCTTTACCGTCCACGTCTTCAGGGTCTTGGCGCCAAAGCCATAGCTGCGGCCGCCCGAACGCACGTCCGGCCCCTTGAGGTCGATGCCGGCCCGTTCGGCGGCATCACGACTCAACAAGGTGGCCGATGCCCCCGTGTCGAGCAACGCGCGCACTTTCCTGCCATTGATCGTCGCGTTGAGGAACGTGCGTCGGTCCGCCGAGCTCCCTGTTCGTTGGATATCGGCCACGTTGTACTGGCCGTCCTTGACCCAGTACGCCAGCGACGCGGTGTTGCATTGCTCCGTTTTGAACAGCGTGAGCTTGCCGTGCGCAAGATCGATTTCCAGATCGGCCAGGTCGAGCAGGTTCGCCCCCAGTATCCCGTTGCCGATGTCGGTGCCCCCGACAACGAAGTCCACGTTGTTGAAGGTCGTGCCGAGGATGCCGAATTGCTTCACATGCGCCTGCTGGGCGTTGGCCATGCCACCGATACCGGCGATGCGAAAGCCAAAGGGAGCAGGTTCAAGCCGGAGTCCCAGCGACTTGGCGTTGGCGAGCGACATGGTGTTGAAGAAGGCGCCGGTGTCGATGACGAAGCGCGTGTCGGTGCCGTTGATCTTGACGATGGTCGTGGCCTGGTTGCCGACCATCTCCACGGGCAGCGTGCCGTAGTTCCCCAGATGGCAGCCATCCGCGCAAGCCTGCCCTGCGAGCAGGAGAAGCACGGCGACACCGCCGATGCGCGAGATACGCATCACGCCGGGCATAGGGAAGAAGGCGAGCGGTTGCGCATGCATGAACTCCTTTGACTGGATGTCCCCGCGTCGATCAGCCCAGCCGCCTTCGTACGAGTCGGCGCGGATGGGTAGGTGGGTCCATCGTGGTGGAAAAACGTCCCGGTGGCGCATGGGTGCACCGCGCTCAACGGTGCACGGGCGGGTGTGCTCTCGATCGGGGCGGTGATTTCGGCCTGTTGCGGCAGGCCTTCGCAGTGTCAGCGGGCAAGGGGCCGGGTGGCTATCGGCCGAAAGTGAGGAGGACAGGGGACTGTCATCGACGCCCCGACGGCAGCGACGCCTGATTCGCGCCCGGATTCCGGAGCCATTACGTGACGCCTGTCGCGTTTTCTGTCAGTGACTTACCGCTCATCGGCAAGTTCTTGCCGTTTATCGTCGAAGGAATTTACGATTCGTCTCGTAGTCCTTAAGCTTGCCGTAAGTAGTCGGAAGGGGAGCTGGCCATGGGCATCAGCGCGTTGGGACAACACCGCATCGCTGGGCGGTGGAAGACGGGTGGGTTCACCCTGATCGAATTGCTGGTGGCGCTGCTGGTCGGGGCGGTGCTCATGGCCTTCGCGATTCCCAGCTTTCGCAGCCTCACGCTTTCCCATCGCCTGACGACGTCGGCCAACGAAGTCGTGAGTGCCTTGCAGACCGCGCGCATGGAGGCGATCAAACGCAACGCGCGCACGCAACTGTGCAGCAACACGACGTCCAGCAATTCCACCGGCTCCGGCGACACGCTTGGCGAGCTTTGCGGCGCCTCATTTGGTGCGGTGGTGGCCAACACGTCGTCTTCAGCCGTGGTCGTGCGCGAGAGTCAGCTCAATCTCTCCGGCTCGATGAAATTGAATGGCGAGATGAAGGCGCTTCGCTTCAATGCCCAAGGCATTGCCCACGCGACGACCAGCGCCACGCCTTACACCGGACGGGTGGTCGATATCTGTACACCTTCCCTCAGCGGCGACAACCATCGGGAAGTCTGGATGGCGGCCGGTTCGGCGCTCGAGACAAGGACATCATCGGAAAGCTGTTCATGACGACGCAACTCTTCCGTAACGGCGGCCCGCGGTGCCGCATGGCGCACTGGCAGGCGCAGCGCGGCGCCGGGCTCATCGAAGTGCTGGTGGCCGTCTTGCTGCTGTCCATTGCCTTCCTGGGCATCGCGGCATTGCAGGCATCGTCGCTATCCACCAACAACAGCGCCATGGCACGCAGCATGGCCACGATGGCGAGCTACTCCATCCTGGACGCCATGCGCGCCGACCGCGATGCCGCCGCCGGTGGCGGCTACAACACCGCCGCGCCGATGAAGGCGAGTGCGTGTCCCGATGCAGGCAGCACGCTCAAGAGCGTGCAATTGCACGATTGGTGCACCCAGCTCGGCAACACCTTGGGCGTGGCCGACACGACGACCGGCAACATCCATTGCGCCGGTAGCGCGGGCGAGTGCCAGATCACCATCCAGTTCGATGACAGCCGCGCCGGCAAAGGCGGCGACGTGGCCCAGCAGGTCATTACCAAGGGCATCCTATGACACCGCGCCCAAGAGCCTTGCTTGTGCACCGTCGCGCCGTTGCGCGCGGTTTCTCCCTCATCGAGCTGATGATCGCGTTGCTGCTCGGCCTGATCGTGATGGCTGGCGTCGGCAGCGTTTTCATCTCCAACCAACGGGTTTACCAGACCAACAAGGCCTTGAGCGACGTGCAGGACAGTGCGCGCGTGGCCTTCGAATTGCTGGCGCGCGACATCCGCCACGCGGGCCTCACCGCATGCAGCAACAGCGCACGCGTCGCCAACGTACTGAACATCGGCCCGGCGTACAGCGGGTCGGCGGCGACGCCGGCGTGGTGGGGCAACTGGAGCAATGCCGTTCGTGGTTACGCGGGCGATGACAAGGAGGTGGCCAGCGGCAAGGCGGCGGGCGATCGCGTAGCCGGCGAACCGTCGCTGCAACTGCTCGGCGGCGACGAGACGAGCTACAGCGTGGCATCGCACGATTCCACCAATGCACAGTTCACGTTGAATGAGGCCAGCACGGAACTGAACAACGGCGACGTGTTCATCGTGTGCGATTACGATCACGCGGCCATCTTCAAGGCCAGCAGCTACAGCGCGTCGGCCAAGACGGTCGGCCACGCCACCACGGCTGGCAACTGCTCGATTGGCCTGGGCTATCCCAGCTCCTGTGGCTCAGCCAACTTCTATACGTTCGGCGCCAATGCCTATCTGACGCGGCTGAACGTCGCCGACTGGTACGTCGGCAACAATCCCGATGGCGGCATGTCGCTCTACCGATTGGGCAGGGCCGGCGGCTCGCCCACGCGCGAGGAAATGGTGCGCGGCGTGACCGGCCTGCAACTGGTCTATCACGAGGGCAACCAGGCTGCATTCGTGGATGCGACCAAGGTGAGCAACTGGGGCGCCGTCAATGCGGTACGCGCCACGGTGACCATGCAGGGCGGCAACGCTCGGGCCGGCACGAACAACGCGCCGCTCTCGCGCCAGTTCTCCGTGACCACCACGCTGCGCAACAGGGTGTTGTGAGATGAACGCTATGTCTGCACGTTCCCTCTTTCCGGGGAGGTCCGCGAGCAGGGCTCGCCAGCGCGGCGCTGCCCTGGTGGTGGCGCTGCTGTTGCTGGTGGTCATCACGTTGGTGGGTTTCGCCGCGGTACGCGGCACGCTCATGCAGCAGAAGATGGCGGCCAACCACTATGACCGGCAGGTGGCCTTCCAGAACGCCGAGGCCGCGCTGCGCGTGGCCAAGGAGCGCATCGGCAGTCATCCGAACGAAGTGGCACGCAACTGTCGCTCCAACGGCATCGCATGCCTGTCCAATCCGTTCAACGACGCGTCACTGCCGGCCGGCAGCGTCCACGACGTGGAGATCGGGTCGAACAAGGACCAGTACACGAAGGCGGCCATCGCAGCCAGCCAGCCGCAGTACGTGATCGAGAACATGGGCAACTGGGCGGACCCGGACTCCGATGCCGGTTTTGGCCAGAACGCCAGTTCGCATAACTACGGCGTGTCCGGTGGTTCAACCACCGCCGTCTACTACCGCATCACCGCGCGCAGCGGTAACCCCAGGGACGTGGGCGACCGCGCGGTGGTGATCCTGCAGACCGTGGTCAAGCAGCGCTGATTTTCTTTGCAACGGCGTGGGCGAATTCCCGCGCTTTTCTCCCAGGGGGCGGTATCGCCATGAGCAATCCATTTTCGTTGCGCAGTCGCGCAAGGCGTTTTCTTGGAAAGGTGCTGGGCACCGGCGTAACGGTCTGCGCGCTGGGCGTGGCGAGTACACCGGCCTGGGCGGTCACGGTGGACCAGCAGCCGCTGATCATCCAGAAATCGCTACCGCCGAACATCGTGCTGATGCTGGACGACTCCGGCTCGATGGCCTGGGACGTGATGCCCGATTGGAGTTACCTCGCGGGCCGCTCGGAGGACGAGTTGACCAGCGCGACGGTCAACGGCATCTACTACAACCCCACCGTCACCTACACCACGCCGATCAAGGTCGATGGCACCCGCTATGCGAACGCAGCGTTCGATGCCGCGTGGCTGGACGGTTTCAATACGGCGACCGGCACGGTGGACCTGTCCACCTACAACGGTTCCGGTGACGCGAGTCAAAACGGTGCCTCCCATAGCGACATCGCCTATACGCAGACGTTCACCAAGGTGGGTGGGACGTACGCTGCGACCATGGCGTGCCAGCCGAATGATTCGCTGGAGACCACCGGCACCTATAAAGGCCAGTGCAAGCCCCCGGGAAAAAATCCGAAGTACTACGCGCCCAACGTGCCGACCTGCAACAGCGGGGACACGTACAACTCATCGTCCAAGGTCTGCAGCCTCATCGTGACGCTGGCCTCGTTGTTCAAGTACACGCTGAAGAACAAGGACGGCACCTATACGCGCTACTACGTGGGCAAGCAGGGCGCCTGTGCCGCCGCTTCGCTGTCGGCGGCGGTGTGCACCGAGTCGGATGACGCGCAGAAGAACGTCGCCAACTGGTTCTCGTACTACCACACGCGCCTGTTGATGGCGAAGACGGGCTTGATGGAGTCGTTCTATGGCGTGGATCCATCGTTTCGCGTGGGGTTTGGCTCCATCGATGGCAACAACAACAACGGCCTGCCCTCGGACAAGTTCGTGTTGAACGGGTTCAGCATCGCCAAGGTCAAGCCGTTCTCCGACCAGAAGACTTCGTTCTGGAGCTGGCTGGCCGGTGGCAAGGCCAAGAGCGGCACGCCGCTGCGATCGGCGCTGGATACCGTGGGCCAGTACTACATGACCGACCAGCCGTGGCAGAGCATGTCGTCCGATCCGGACTACAGCACCGCCTCCGGCAAGGGGGAGCTGGCCTGCCGCCAGTCGTACACCATCCTCACCACGGACGGCTTCTGGAATGGCGCTGGCGCCACTACGGATATCGGTGATGCCGACAGCGTAGCCAGGACAGTGAACGGCACGGACGGACGCACCTATGAGTTCACGGCCAAGGCGCCATACCGCGATGGTCGCACCGGCACGCTGGCCGACGTGGCCATGTATTACTGGATCAACGACCTGCGCAAGACAGCTGACGAAGTGCCAGTCAGCGATGACGATCCCGCCTTCTGGCAGCACATGACCACCTTCACCCTGGGCCTTGGCTTTGAACCCAAGAATATCCAGCCGGCGGGAACGACGTACGAGGACATCGTCAGCTTGGCCAAGGGCAGCACGGCGATCCCCAACTTCGCCTGGCCGGCGCCTTCCGCCGACCACATCAACAACATTGCCGACCTGGCGCATGCCGCTTTGAATGGCCATGGCGGTTTCTATTCCGCGACCAGTCCGCAGGCGTTCTCGGCCGCGCTCAAGGACGCGCTCAAGCGCGCCGCCGAGCGCGTCGGCACCGGTGCCGCCCTGGCATCGAGCTCGACCGAGCTTACGACCGGTACGATGTCGTACCAGGCGAATTACCTCACCGCCAAATGGACGGGTGACCTCAAGGCGTTTCCCTTCGCCAACGGTCGTATCGGCGATGACCCGACATGGATCGCCAGCGCCGTGTTGCCCGCCACCGCGAGCCGCAAGATCTACACGAGCAACGGCGGCAGCGCGTTCGAGTTCATCACGGCCAACCTCAATCAGCTCAGCGCAGCCCAGCAGGCCGCGTTGACCAGCAGCCTGGGCGACAACCTGGCGATCATCGACTACCTGCGCGGCGACGCATCGCGCGAACAGCGCAACAAGGACAGCCAGGGCAACTCGGGCAAATTGCGCAACCGTGCCGTTGCGCTGGGCGATATCGTGAACTCGCAACCGGTTTACGTGGGTGCGCCGGACGCCAATCAGTTCATTGGCCAGGGCTTCGCCGGCTCGTCGGCATACGTCGATTTCGCACTGGGCAAGAAGTCGCGTGCCAAGCGCGTACTGGTGGCGGCGAACGATGGCTTCCTGCACGCCTTCGACGCGGACACCGGTGTGGAGACCTATGCCTATCTTCCGGCCGCAGTGATCACCAGTGGCCTGAAGCGGCTCGCGGACCCAGCCTACGGTGGTGAAAGCGTGCCGCATCAGTTCTTCAACGATGGCGAGCTGACCGTGGCCGATGTCTACAACGCCACGCTGAAGGAGTGGCGCACGGTGGCGGTAGGCACCACGGGGCGTGGCCCTGCGCGCGCGGTCTACGCGCTGGACATCACCAACCCCGCCGCCTATTCGCTGCTGTGGGAACGCTCGGCCGGCGACGGCAAGACCAACAGCGGCTACATCGGCCAGATGACCGGCAAGCCCGTCATCGCGCAGACCGCCAACGGCGTCTGGTCGGTGCTGATCGGCAACGGCTACAACAGCGACGGGGATACGGCGGCCTTGCTGCAGTTCGCCATCGCGGACGGCACGCTTTCCGTGCACGCTACGGATGCCTCGACCGGCACCGGCATGGCCGCACCGGCCGTGTGGATTGGCGATGTCACCAAGGGCGTCAGCACGGAGGCCTATGCCGGCGACATCCTTGGCCGTGTGTGGAAGTTCGTGCTGAACGACGGCACGGCCAAACCCAGTAGCACTGGCAGCATCGTGTTCACGGCCACTAATGCCACCAAGAGCGCGCTGCCGATTACGTCGGGCATGCTCATGGGGCGCGATCCCGGCACGGGTAACACATGGCTGTTCTTCGGCACGGGACGTTACCTGTCCGCGGCGGACCTGCAGGACAAGGCCACGCAGAGCTGGTTCGGCATCATCGTTGGATCGACCAGCGCCAAGTTGACGGAGAACCTCGCCAAGGATGGGCGCGACGCGCTGATCTCCCGCGCCATTGACGCGGAGACAGCAGTGGGTCGATCGACCGCGCTCGCCACGGCGGGCGATATGGATGGCAAATCCGGTTGGTACATCGACCTGACCTCGCCGGTGAACAAGGCGGAAGGCGAGCGCATGGTGATTCCCAACAGCTTCGACGCGCGGTCGCTGGCCGGCATCACGCGCATTCCTGTGGCAAGCGATGTGTGCAATCCCTCCGGCGGCGGCTGGGCGATGTACGTCGATCCGTTCACGGGTTCCGGGTTCGAGAACAACGTGTTCGATACCAATGGCGACGGCTTCATCGACGACAAGGATGGCGTCAAGTCCGGTACCAAGAGCCTGGCGAACAACGGCGTGCATTTCGGTTCGCTGCCGAACGGCGCCACGATCTTCGACAAGCTGATGGTGGTGACCCTGGACAACGGTTCGCGCGGGCAGGTGCTCAAGCGCAGCGGCAACGGGGAAACGCTGCGCGTGTCCTGGCGTGAACTGGTCAACCCTTGAGCGAATGCGCATGCAAACACGAAGCGAGCACACGATGACGAGCGGATATCGACCGCGCCTCGGCGCAAAAGGCTTCAGCCTGATCGAGGTGATGGTGGTAGTGGGGATCATCGCAATCCTCGCCGCCATCGCCGTGCCGGCCTATACCAAGCACGTGGGTCGCACGTACCGTACCGCGGCCGAGGCCTGCCTGGCGCAGTACGCGAACTACATGGAGCGTTACTACACCACCAACCTTCGGTACGACAAAACAGCCGCAGGGGGCACCGCCAACACCGATCCGCAGCTGGACTGCCAGGGGCAGATCACGCGCAGCTATACCGTCACGCAGGCGACGACCGCGAGCACCTTCACCATCACCGCGACGCCAACCACTGCCCAGCAGGGGCGCGACCGGGTGTGCGGCACGCTGACGCTCAATCAGAGCGGCACGCGCACGCCGGCAACCGACGGTTGCTGGTGATGACCGTTCTCATGTGAATCAGGCCGCCGTGGGGCGGCCTGATCCCGGGAAGCGCTCAGGCCTGCCCCGCTGTCCAGCGCAGGTGCAGGCCCGAATGCCGGTGCACGGGTTGTTCCACCGACTGGCGGACAATGGCCGACGGCGCCAGCAGGCTGAACCAGCGCCGTGCGCGGGTGATGCCTGTGTAGAGCAATTCGCGCGTGAGCACGGCGCTCGCTTCTGCGGGCAATACCAGCGCGGCATGGTCGAACTCCGAGCCCTGCGACTTGTGCACCGTCATGGCATAGACCGTCTCGCGCTCACCCAGCCGTGAAGGCAGCACGAAGCGGATGCGCGTCGCTTCGCTGTCTGTATCGCCGGCCACTTCAAACGCCACGCGCAGATGCATGGCACCTTGTTCGTCCGGTACGTGCAGCGTGATGCCCACGTCGCCGTTCATCAACCCGAGGCTGTAGTCGTTGCGCGTGACCAGCACTGGCCGTCCTTCGTACCACTCGCGGCCGGCGTCGATCAGTTGCTCGTGATGGAGAATGCCGGCGATCTGCCGGTTGAGGCCCTCCGCGCCGAACGGCCCCTGACGCAGGGCGCACAGCAACTGGAAACTGCCGAAGGCCTGCAACACGCCGCGCGCCCAGTCGTCGTAGGCGGACGCTTCAGCGCCGGGTTGCGGTCGTTCGCGACGCAGCCATTGCAGGTAGTGCCGATAGCCTTGCGGTTGCGCACCGGTCTGCGGCAGGAAGCGAGCGGCGCCGCCTTCCAGCACGAGCGCAGCCAGCGAACGCGTATCCGCGGCAGCATCGACCCACGCGATGTCCGCATGCCGTGTGGAAAGCAGTGCCTGCACCTGCGATGCATCGCCGTGGTTGACGCGGTGTGCGAGAGTGCCGATGCCGCTGTCTGCGCCGAAGCGATGGCTATGGCGCAGCATGGCGACGTGCTGGTCGAGCGGGCGGGCGTCGTCGCGTACCCAGGCCTGGATGTCGTCGCCCGTAGTGTCGCGCAGCCATGCGGCGGTTTCGCCGCTGTAGTGGCCGGCCTCCGCGCGGCGGCACAGGTCACCGAGCACCGCGCCGGCTTCTACCGAGGAAAGCTGGTCCTTGTCGCCGAGCAGGATCAGACGCGCGTCGTCCGGCAATGCCGCCAGCACGGCGGACATCATCTCCAGATCGATCATCGACGCCTCGTCGATCACCAGCACGTCCAGATGCAACGGATGGCTGGCATCGTGGCGGAAGCGTCGCGTGTCCGGCCGCGCGCCGAGCAGGCGATGCAGCGTGTCTACCTGGGCGGGAATGCTGGTGCGCACCTCGTCGTCCACGTCCAGCCGGGCGATCTGCGTGCTGATGGACGACTGCAGTCGCGCGGCGGCCTTGCCGGTGGGCGCGGCAAGGCGGATGCGCAGCGGGCGCGCGGTTTCCTTGCGATGCTGGGTCTGTAGTAGGCCAAGCAGACGCACCACGGTGGTGGTCTTGCCGGTGCCCGGACCGCCGGTGATCACAGTGAACGCATTGCGTGCGGCGAGTGCGCAGGCCACGCGTTGCCAGTCGAGACCCGTCTCCGACGATGCCGGGAACAGGCGCGTCAGTTGTCCGGGCAACAGCGGCGAGATCGCTTGCGTGCGCACAAGGCGCTGGCCGATCGCCTGCGCCACGCGTTGCTCGTGATTCCAGTAGCGGCGCAGATAGAGACGGTTGCCATCCAGCACCAGTGGCGAGGCCGTGTGTGAGGGATCGTCCGCGGCTGCCAGCAAGGGGGACACAAGCAGCGATGCCGGTGCGTCCGCTGCTTCCGCCAGCAAGCTGCGCCAGGTGGATGGCCATCCGCCGTCGTCGGCCAGCGATTCCCACGCCGACAGATCCAGGCAGAGATGGCCGTCCGCCTGTTGGCGGCTGACCAGTGCGCCGAGCAGGGGAAGCGCGGGCAGGGCGCCTGGCGCCTGCGCCAGCAGGAAGCGCGCAAATGCGACGTCGAGTGGTCGCAGCCAGCCGCGTTCGATGGCTTGCTCCATGGCGTCGGGCCTCGGATCAACCGACATGGGCATGCGCTCCGGTGGCGAACAGGCGATCCATGGCATCGATCAAGGCCTTCGGCAATCGCTCGACGTGAACGCCATGACCCGCGTCGTCCACACCGCGCAGGTACAGATAGGCCACGCCACCCATGTGTTGGTCGTAATCGTAGGCGGGCAGGCGTGCGCGCAACTGTCGGTGCAGGGCCAGTGTGTACAGCGCGTACTGCAGGTCGTAGCGTTCGCGCAGAATGGAATCGCGCATCGCCTCCGCCGTGTAGGCGCCGGCATCGCTGCCCAGCTTGTTGGATTTGTAGTCGATCACGTAGTACCGGCCTTGCTGTTCCACCACCAGGTCGATGAAGCCCTTGAGCAAGCCGTTGATGCGTTCGGCAAGCAACGGCAGGCGTGGACGTGCGTCCAGCGTATGTGCGGTCACCAGCCCGTCCAGCGCCAGCGTGTCGACATGGTTCGCCTCGAACCAGAATTCCAGTTCGGCATAGTGGCTGGACATCTGCGTGAGCGCGGCGCGCGTGCCATCGGGCAGGGCGAGCGGCGTGCGCAGCAGCGTGGCCATCCACGCGGTGAGCATGGGTATGTGCGATTGCCAGCCGCGTCGCTGGCAGCGTCGCGCGATTTCCTTTTCCAGCGCATCCGTGTCGTCGGCGATCCTGCCGAAGCCTTCGTCGGCGGCCCATTCCAACAGGTCATGCAGGAAGGTGCCGGGTTCCGCGCCGGCATGGAACGCGTGGATGCCTTGGGCCGTCGCCGTACTGTCGGCCGCCGGGGCGGGTTGCTCCGCGCTGGCTTCGATCAGCGTGTCCTGTGCGGCGGTTTCCGGGGCGGGCAGGCGGATGTCCTCGGCCTCGGCGTACTTCAGACCGCTGTAGCTGGAAACGCGCCAGCGTTCCGTTGGCGGTCCCTGGTAGCGACGCGCCTGGTCCAGTGACGTGGCCTTGGTTTGCACAGGAGGCAGTCCATGCATGGCAGGCATGTCGAGCTGGCGGATGGCCATGCCGGCCTGCCCGCCGCGCAAGGCTTCCAGGCGTGGCAGAAGATCCGCCGGCTCGATCTTGGCGCCGCCGGAGAGCACGTGACCGAACGCCGACTTGTGCAGCGTCGATGCCTTGCCCTGGCCGGCGCGCGTGCACGCTACGCCCAGCCAGCAAGCGTACTGGGCGCGGGTCAGCGCGACATAGAGCAGACGCAGGTCTTCCTGCACGCGCTCGCGGTCGGCCTGGGCAAGCGCGGCGTCGCTGGCGTTCAGATCCATGCGCAGCTCGCCGTCGTCGTCGTGCCAGGTGAAGCTGTCATCCGCCTTCAGTTCGCGCGCCGAGCAGACGAAAGGCAGCAGCACCAGCGGATATTCCAGGCCTTTGGATTTGTGGATGGTCACCACCTTGATCAGCGCCGCTTCGCTTTCAAGGCGGACGATCTGATCCTCGCCCGTGTCCGCTTGCGGATCGCTCGCGTTCGTCATCTGCGCGGCGAGGTAACGGATCAGCGCGTGCTCGCCATCCAGCGTGGCCGCCGCATGTTGCAGTAGTTCGGCCAGATGCAGCAGGTTGGTGAGCGCACGCTCGCCATCGGGGCGGGTCAGCAGTCGCGCCGGCAGGTCGAAGGCATGCAGCAGGTCGTGCAGCATGGCGAGCACGCCATGGCGCTGCCAGGTGGCATGCAGCAGGCGGAAACGGTCGCCACAGGCTTCCCACTGGTGCTCGTCCAGATTGAGCCGGTCCAGCTGCGCGTCGCTCTGGCCCAGTGTCGGGGTGGCGAGCGCGGCGCGCATGATGCGGTCCGAACCTGGCTCCGCGCAGGCGCGCAACCAGCGCAGCAGGTCGGCGGCCTCGGGCGAGGCGTAGACCGAGTCGCGGTCGGAGAGATAGACGCTCTTGAGCCCACGCCGCTGCATCTCCTCGCGCACTTTCGACGCCTCGGCACCGCGCCGGACAAGGATGGCGATATCGCCCGGCCTCAACGGCCGCAGCGTGCCGTCCGCCTTGCGGAAGCCGCAGCGGTCTTGTTGCGCGGCGGCAAGAAGGTCGACGAGGTAGCTGGCGGCATGGCGCGCCATGACGTCGGTATAGGCGCTGGTGCTGATCGGTTCGTCGCCGGGCTGTACCGCGAACTGCATCGGCGGCAGGGGCTGGCCATCCAGCTCAAGCACGTCGTCGCGGCCGCGTGCATCGACGGCATGGAAGGGTAGTGCATGCTTGCCACGTCCGAAGGCGAAGGCGCCGTCGTCATGGGTGTCCGCAAACGCGAATACACGATTCACCGCAGCCACCAGCGGCTTGGTGGAACGATAGTTGGTGCCCAGCGTCCACATCGGCTGTTGCGCACTGCCGCGTGCGCGCAGGTAGGTGTGGATGTCCGCGCCGCGAAAGCCGTAGATCGCCTGCTTGGGATCGCCGATCAACAGCAGGCCGGTGGTTTCGCGGCGTGCATAGATGCGATGGAAGATGCGCCATTGCAACGGATCGGTATCCTGGAACTCGTCGATCAGCGCCATCGGGTACTGCGTGGCGATGGTGTCGGCGAGGCGCTTTCCGGTATGCCCGTGCAGTGCGCCATCGAGTCGCTTGAGCATGTCGTCGAAGCCCATCTGCGACCGGCGCCGCTTGGTTTCCTCCAGCTTCGCCGACACCCAGACGGTGGCATGCGCCAGCACGGGTGCACGCCATGGTGCGACCAGTCCCTGTGCTTTCACGCAGGCCTCGATGGCATCGAATGCGGGATGCTGCAACGCTTCGGCGCTCTTGTTCTTGGCCGCTGCCAGCGCGGTGCTTGCGTAACGCGGCAAGGTGGCCGACGCGTCCGCGCCAGAGCTGGCCCACTCACGGAGCAGGGCCAATTCGTCGCGCACCTTGTCCTTGCGCATCTTGTTGCCGTTCAGCGCACCGGCCTCCAGCGCCTGCGCGAACAGGGCCTCGATGGCGTCAACGTCGTCGAGCCAGTATTGGCGCGCGAGCGCTTCGGCCGCCGCTGCGTTGCCGGCGTGTCGACGAAAATCGTCGAGCACCCGTTCGGCGTCGGGCAGGGGGCGTCCATCCAGACGCAGGCTTTCCGGCGACTGCTTCAGCAGCGGGCGAAGGTCGGCCTGAAGATCGGCGGGTGTTTTCCACCAGCGCGACACCCGTGCCGCTTCGTCGCGATCCAGCGGAAAGAAATGGCAACGCCAGTAGTCGCGCACGGTGTCGGCGAGCAGGGCGCTTTCGTCCGTGTCGGTGTCCTGCACGAACGGATGGCCGCTGTCGAACGCGTGTTGCCCCAGCATGCGCTGGCACCATGCGTGAATGGTGTGGATGGCCGATTCGTCCATCCACTGCGCGGCGAGGTCGAGCTGCCGCGCCGCGTGCGCGCGGGCGTCATCATCGGGATAGACGTCCATGAGCTGACGCAGGAAATCGTCCGGCTCGCGACGACCGCGGAACACATCCGCTGCTTCGCCCAGTCGCTCGCGGATGCGTTCGCGCAGCTCCGCCGTGGCCGCCTTGGTGAAGGTAAGCACGAGGATCTGCGAGGGCAGCAACGGTTTCTTGCCCGGTGTGCCGTGGCCCAGCACCAGCCGCAGGTAGAGTGCGGCGATGGTCCAGGTCTTGCCGGTGCCGGCACTGGCTTCGATGAGCTGGATGCCATGCAATGGCAGCGTCAGGGGTTTCAAGGGCGCGGTCGTGGTCATGCGCCACCTTCCTTGGTGATCGCCGGCATCATGGGCTGGTAAAGCGCCAGCCAGTGATAGACGTTGCCGGCTTCCATCGCTTCGAACGTCGGCCACGCGCGGGCAAGGTAGGGATCGGTCTCCACTTCGCCGGCCAGGCCGAAGCCGCTGCCTTCATAGATGAGCGACGCCTGCTTTCGCGCCTTTTCAGGGTCATCCTTGTCCCTCAGGTAGGCGAATGCCGTCTTGCGCGCGACGGGCAGCGGCATGCGCATGCCTTCGCGCAGGCATGCCAGCAAGGCATTGAGGCACATGGTGGCGTCGTCGGCATCCAGCGGCTGCAGCAGCAGCGTCGCGTCCAGGCCGATGATGCGCGTCTGCATGCGCAGGCCCAGCGCATGCGCCACCACGTGGATGACCCACGCGTTGGTCGCCTTGTCGTAGCGGATGTCGTTTTTCTGCATCAGCTTGCCGGCCGCCAGTTCGAGCCGTGCGTAAGGCGTTTCGTCGCCGCGACGCAGGTCGGTCAACCAGTCTTCCAGACGCACGCCATGCGCCTCGTGCAGCACTTCGATCTTCTCGTCCAGCAGCGGCCAGCGCTCGCAGGCGTGCAGCCAGCGCGTGGCGAGATCACCGCTTTCGCGCGCCAGCGCATCGCGCGCCAGTTCGCCGAAACCGCCGGGAGGCAACGCGCCCTGGTCGACCAGTTGCCGCGTGGCGGCTTCGACTGCTGCCCGCGCATCAGGCGCCGTTACCGCCGCGCGCAGCACACTGGTGGTGGCGATGTGCCGATCCAATGCGTCGAGGCCAAAGGGTTCGTCGTCCATGGCTTCTTCGTCCAGTTCGCCGAAATACACCTTGAGGCGATGGTTGAAGAAGTGGCGGACCGGCCGCGCGACGAAACCCTGCAACAGGCCTATGCTCACCGCGGACTCAGGCTCCCATGGTGCGAGAGATGCGTGAGCGTCCACGTCGTTTCGTGCGTCGTGCGCCAGCCGCCATTCGCGCGCATAGGTGAACAGGCGCCCACCGGCATCCGCATTGAAGTAGCGGCGGCTGAAGGGTTGCAGGGGATGCACGGTAGTCATCGCGTCCAGCAGATGCTCGCCGGCATGCAGATCGCTGGCATCGTCGCCTTCACGGTGCCAGCCGGCCGCCACGTAGTCGCGTAGCTGCCCTACCAGCACGGAAGGCGGCAGCACGCTGTTGTCGCGCACGTTGCGGCCCACCCAGCTCACGTAGAGTGCATCGCGCGCCGAGGCCAGCGCTTCCAGGAACAGGTAGCGGTCATCCTCGCGGCGGGAGCGGTCGCCGGGGCGTGCGTGGCCGGGCTGTGCCATCAGGTCGAAGTCGGCGGGTGCCTGTCGCCGTGGATAGTCGCCATCGTTCATGCCGAGCAGGCAGACCACGCGGAACGGGATGGCGCGCATCGGCATCAGCGTGCAGAAGCTTACCGCGCCACCCATGAAGCGCTGCGACAGGCGGCTTTCATCGAGCGACGACAGCCAGTGCTCGCGCACGATGTTGAGCGGCACGGGCAGGGAGAAATCCGCTTCCTCGCAGGCTTGCTGCCAGTCGTCCAGCGCATCGTTGAGGCGCGCGAGCCGATCGCTGTCGGACGGATCCTCCGCGTCGAACACATCGAGCAGCAGTTGTTGCAGGCGCTGGTGCCATTCGTCCGGCGGGACGGGTTCGCGCATGCGCGCCCACCATTGCTCCAGCGTGTCCAACAACAGGATCAGTGGGCCGACCAGCGCGGCATCCAGTCCGCCGACCTCGCCGTACGGCGCGATGCCATGCCATGTCTCGCCATCGCCCACGGCGTAGCCGAGCAGCATGCGGCGCATGCCGAACCGCCAGGTGTTCTGTTCGATGCCCGGCAGTTCCAAGCTTTGCTTCTGCCCGCTGTCGAGGCCCCAGCGGATGCCGGCGCCCTCGATCCAGCGTCGCAGCGTAGTCAGGCCGGTGTCGTCGATGCCGAAGCGCGCGCGCAGCGCAGGCACGTCGAGCAGGTCGAGCAGATCGCTCACCGCGAAGCGTGATTCAGGCAGGGAAAGCAGGTGCTCCAGCGCCATCATCAACGGCACCGCGCCGCGCGAAGGCTGGTCAGCGACGGAGAAGGGCAGGTGGCGCGGGTCGTCCGGCGACAAGCGGCCGAACACGGCCTGCACGTGCGGCGCATAGGTCTGGATATCCGGCACCATCACGATCACGTCGCGCGGCGACAGCGGCTCGCCGCGTCGCGCGGCGTCCTCGAACATCGCCAGTAACTGGTCGTGCAGGATTTCCACTTCGCGCTGCGGACCGTGCGCCACGTGGAAACGCAGCGAGGTGTCGTCGTCGCGCCATGGCTTGCGTTGCGCGGCATCGGCCGGCAAGGGTTCCAGATCGAGAATGGCCTGCTGCATCTGGCGCAGCAACGTGCTGCCGTCGGTATCCGCGAACACGTCGATGCTGCGGTTCCACGCGGCGAACTGGTTGCGATAGCCCTCCGGCTTGTCGAAGGCGTCGAGCAGGCGGATGTAGTCGCGGCCCTGTCGGCCCCATGCCGCCAGCAAGGGATTGGCGTGCAGGTGCAGGTCTTCGTAGCGCGGTTCGGCGGGCAGGCCGGGCTTGTTGCCATGGCGGCGCTGGCTGGCCTTGAGCAACTCGCGGTCTTCGATGATGTCGGCCCAGTAGTGCCGGCACGGGTTGGCCACCAGCAGCAGCACCTGGCTGAAGCGCGACAACGCGGTCAGTGCTTCCAGCGTCTGCTGCGGCAGGGAAGAGATACCGAACACCACGATGCGGCGTGGCAGCGTGGCAGGGCGTTCCTTCAACGTCGCGACGCGGTCGAGGAAGGCCTGATGCACGGCGGCGCGATGGTTGTGCCGCTCGTCACCCACGTCGTCCAGCAGGAGCTGCCACAGGCGGGCCTGCCAGCGCTGGTCGGGGGGCAGTGGCGTGGGCGCGCCGCGCAGGTCGTCACGCAGCTCGAAGCGGCCTTGCTCCCAGTCGGCCAGCCAGTCCGCGCGATACACCTGGTACTGGTCGAACAGGTCGGCCACGCGTTCGGCGAGCTGGAAGCGCTTGCGCTCATCCGGATCGTCGTGGAGGAAGTCGCGCAGCGGTGCGAAATCGGCCTCGTGCAGATGGGCGGGCAGCAGGCGCAGCAAGCGCCAGCTCAGGCGCGATTTGTCGAACGGCGACGTGATAGCCACCGCGTCGCGGCCGAGCACACTGCGATAGGCCGCCCACAGGAAGCGGCCGGGCAGCTGCACGTCGATGGCCGCACTGATGCCCAACCCACCGCCGTCGCCGGTCGGCCGGGCCAATGCCCACTTCAGCCACTGCGCAATGCCGTTGCTCTGCACCAGCATCAGTTCGTCTTCCAGCGGCCGGAGCGGCGCGCGGGCGAGCCAGGCGGTCAGCAGATCGCGAAGGTCTTCCATGCGGTTGCCATGGATCACCATCAGGCCCGGCTGGATGGGATGTTCCAGGGGCAGGTCCAGGCTGTGGCTCATGATGGGCAGAGGGCGGTGTCGCGCATGGGGTCATTCTCGCCGAGTGGGCGAGAGATGTCCCGCATGCTGCCACCGCGCTGTCCCGCCACATGAGACGGCGCGGGCCGTGGCGTCAGAAGGTGTAGCGCACCCGGCCGTACCAGTAGGCCCCGTTCTGGCCGATCGGCGAGATCACGTCATACGGGAAGTTGCCCGCATAGTTGATCTCGCTGTTGGACCGGGTGGGGTACTGGTCGGTGAGGTTGTAGCCGCCCACCGCGAAGCTCAGCTGCGGCGTGGCCTTGAACTCCACCTCGGCATCGAGCTGCCAGCGTGCCGCATAGGTCTGCGTGGGCACGTCGCCGCCGCCGAAGTCGAATACGCGCACCACGGAGCCTTGCCGCGTCACGCGTCCCAGCAGGTTCCAGCGCGAGCTGCTCCAGTTGGCGGTGAACGAACCGCGCTGGCGTGGCGCGGCATCGGTCAGGGTGTTCTGTTCTTCCACGCCGAACAGCACGTTGCCCGCGCCGGTGGCCGCCAGCGCCTCCGGCGTGGGGATGACGTGCAGGATGTCGGTGTGGTTATGGCTGTAGGCCAGCGTCAGCAACAACCCGCCGCCGGCCAGCGGCGTGCGGTAGTTGCCCACCAGCTCCGCGCCGCGCGTGCGCGTGTCCACCGCATTGGTGAAGAACGCCACGCTCTGCACGCCGGCCACGCCGAAGTGCTGCAGGATGTAATCCTCAAGGCCGGGGCTGTCGATGGTCTCCGACAGCGTCACGCGGTGGTCGATGTTGATCTGGTACGCGTCGAGGCTGAAATCGAAGTGCTCACCCACCTGGCCGGTCAGGCCCAGGCTGGCATTGCGCGACTTCTCGGGCTGCAGCGGCTCCGCACCCAGTCCGCGTGCGATGGGGTTGTTGACCGAAAGAACACGCCCGGTGACCAGCTTGCCGTCCGCGCCATAGCCGGCGGTGGTGGCCTCATAGCCGATCTGGCTCAGCGATGGCGCGCGGAAGTTGTTGGACCACGCCGCCCGCAGCGCGAAGCCGGGTGCGAATTCCCAGCGGCCACTCAGCTTGCCGCTCCAGTTGCCGCCGAAATCGCTGTAGTGCTCATAGCGCGTGGCCGCATCGACGAATACATGCTCCGTCAGGTCGCTGGACAGTTCCGCATACACCGCGCCCACGTCGCGCGAGAGGTTAGCCGCGTCCTGCGGCTGAAGCCCGCCGCCCGCCTGCGCGCCCACGGGCGCATCCACATACGGACCGGCGATGTACGACGCGGGATCGCCCGGGGTCGTGCGGAAATTTTCGTGGCGGTATTCGGTGCCCAGCGCCAACGTCACATTGCGCGAGGCGACATTGAAATCGCGGCTGAAGTCGCCGTTGAGACTGCCCTGGTCGAAGCGGTAGCTGCCGATATGGAACGACGTGGGGCTGGCTGGGCCCAGCGAGGCATTGAGCGAATCGCGCAGGTCGTAGCCGAACGCGTTGCTGCCCCAGTTGACGCTGCCGTCGTAGCGCCAGTCGCCGGTGAGGCCGCGCACGCCCATGGCGGTCTGCAGGTCGCGGTCGGTGCCGACCGACTTGGGCAGGTAGCCATCGGGATAGATCGACGTGATGTTGGCGCTGCTATCCGGGTAGCGGAAATAGTTGTCGCCCACGCTGTGGCGCTGCGTGTACGTGCCGAACCAGTAGAACGTCGCGTTGCCGCCCAACGGTACCTCGCTGTTGAGCCAGCCGTTGTAGCTTTCCGCCGAAGGGTCGCCCGACACGTAGTTGCGACGCCCACGCAGGGCGAGGTTGGCCGGCGTGGGATCGGCCAGCCAATCCGGCACGGTATCCACACCGGCGCGGTTGGTGGAGCCGTGGTTGTTCGCCTCGACACCGAAGCGGAAGAAACCCGTGCCGCCCAGCCGCGTGCCCCATTTGGCCGACGCGTAGCCGCTATCGCCATCGGTGATCTCGCAGTCCGCCGGGCGGAAGTGGGTGTGATACGCACCGCCTGTCGCGGTGACCTCACCGCCTTGCGGCGCATCGTCCAGGATGATGTTCACCACGCCGGCAATCGCATCGGAGCCGTATTGCGCGCCCGCGCCATCGCGCAGCACTTCCACGCGCTTGATGGCGCTGATCGGGATGGCGTTGAAATCCACCGGCGTGGTGCCGCGACCGATCTTGGTATCGGTATTCACCAGCGCCGAGGTGTGGAAGCGCTTGCCATTCACCAGCACCAGTACCTGATCCGGCGACAGCCCGCGCAACTGGGCCGCGCGCACGTGGTCGGAGCCGCCGGAGTTGGACTGGCGCGGGAAATTGAACGAAGGCAGCAGCGTCGCCAGCGCCTGTCCCAGCTCGCCGTTGGTCGCGCCGGCCGCACGCAGGTCGTCCTGGGTGAGCACGTCCACCGGCACGGGCGATTCCAGCGCGGTGCGGTGACTGGCACGCACGCCGGTCACCACCACCTGGTCCAGCGTCCTGGCCTGGCTGTCGTCGGCGGTGGATTGTGCTTGCGCTACCGGCGCCAGCGACGCGGCAATCAGGACGGGGATTAGACGGCGGCGCAGGGCCGTGGTGTCGATCGGCATGGGGTTTCCTTGAAGCGCAACGATCCATGGCGTCCGCCGGTGGCGGGCACGTGGGGTGAAAAAAGCAACAGGCGCCGGTCAGGGCGCCGGGACGTCAGCCGGGACAACATCGCCGCATGGCATGACCATGCGGCAGCGAGCGATGTGCAGGCATCTCGACGTTCATGTCAGGCAGACCTGTGTCCCCGGGTGAAGCTGGCAGTGGGCCCGCATCAGCATGCGGCCGAAGTTATTTGTTGCATTGCGCAAGTTCTGTTGTCAATACTTTGCGAAGAGCATCCTTGGATTTTTATCCGTCTGGATGTCCAAATGAACATAAGGACATAGCCATGCGTCATTTGCTTTTAGCTTCCGCCCTGCTTTCGGCGGCCCTGCTGTCGGGTTGCGCGGCCACCGCGCCTGCCACGGGCTCCACCTTGCACGGCGATGCCGCGCACCCCGCGCAGACGCAGGGCTGGGTGGAAACCCGGCTCTATTTCGGCCTTGGCCTGGTGGACGATGCCGCGCATGGCATGAGCGAGCAGGGCTGGCGCGGCTTCCTCGATGCGGAAGTTACCCCTCGCTTTCCCGACGGCCTGAGCGTGCTGGACGTTTACGGCCAGTGGCAGGGCAAGGGCCAGCCCGCGCCGGAACGCCTGCGTTCGAAGATGCTGGTGATCGATTACCCTGATACCCCGGCCAACCGCGACAAGGTGGAGGCCATTCGCGCCGCATGGAAGCAGCGCACGGGCGACCAGTCCGTGCTGCGCGTGACCCAGCCGGCCGAGGTGTCGTTCTGAGATGAGCACGACCGTACGTGAACGCTGGATCTCGCCCGGTGACCTCAATGGGTTCCTCGGGCTGGTGGTGGACAACCTGTCGGTGCTGGCGTTTCTCGCCACGGCGCTGATCGGCATCTTCGGTTTTCCTGCCGACATCGTGTTCCTGCGCATGGTGCCCGGCACCACCTTCGGCGTGCTGCTGGGCAACCTCGCCTATACGGCGATGGCGCGCCGGCTGGCGCAACGAAGCGGGCGTACGGACGTCACCGCAATGCCGCTGGGCCTCGATGCGCCCACCAGCATCGGCATGGCCTTCCTGGTGCTCGGCCCGGCATTCCTGCAGTTCAAGCAGGCCGGGCTGGATCCGCAGGCGGCTGGCCTCGCCACGTGGCGGCTGGGCATGGCCGCGCTGGTGATCATGGGCGTGCTGAAGTTCGTGCTGTCGTTCTTTGGCGGCATGGTGCAACGGCACGTGCCGCGTGCGGGCCTATTGGGCTCCATCGCCGGCATCGCGCTGGTGCTGATGGGTTTCCTGCCGTTGGTGGAGATCCTCAAGCAGCCGGTGGTGGGCTTTGCCGGCCTGGGCGTGGTGCTCTACGCGCTGGTAGCGCGTGCGCGCATGCCGTGGAACCTGCCGGGCGTGCTGGTGGCTTTCGTGGTGGGCGCCTTGCTCTATTACGTGCTCGGACCGTTGGGCTGGCTGGGCAGCGGCTATGACGTGCCCAAGCCCTGGGTGTGGCGCTTCGCGTTGCCCTTGCCGACCTTGGAATGGATCGGCGGGCTGGGTTCGGCGGTGCCGTACCTGCCGTTGATCCTGCCGTTCGGCCTGCTGATGGTGGTGGGTGGTATCAACGTCACCGAAAGCGCACGTGCCGCTGGCGATGAGTACCGTACGCGGGACATCCTGCTGGTGGAGGCGCTCGCCACCCTGGTGGCGGGTTTCTGCGGCGGCGTGGCGCAGACCACGCCCTACATTGGGCAGCCTTCCTACAAGGCCATGGGCGCAGGCACCGGTTATACGCTGCTCACCGGCGTGTTCGTCGGTCTCGGCGGCGTGTTCGGCTATCTGTCCTACCTGGTGGAACTGATCCCGCTGTCGGTGCTCGCGCCGATCCTGGTGTTCGTCGCCATCGGCATCACGGTGCAGGCGTTCGAGGCGACGCCGATGCGTTATGCGCCGGCCGTGGTCTTCAGTTTCTTTCCTGCCATCGCACGCATGGTGACGATCAAGCTCAGCGACCCCACGTATGTGGCGCCCGATCACGTCACGGCCTTGCTCACCGATCGTGCGCATGGATTTTCCGAGCTGGCGATCATCACCGCGTTGGGCAATGGCTTCATCATCACCTCGATGCTATGGGCCAGCTTCGTGGTGGCACTGATCGACGGCAAAGCCTTGCGTGCCGGATGGATCCTGCTGCTCGGCGCCATCCTGAGCGCATGCGGCGTGATCCATTCGGTGGAATTGAGCGGTGGCATCTATCTGCCGTGGCAACTCGACGAGGCATCGCGCCAGTTGGTGTGGCAGTTCACCGGCGCGTACGCGGTGCTTGCTGTGGTGCTGGTGGCACTTTCAGTGAGTGCCTCGTCACGGCGGACGGACATCGCCTGACGCGGCACGCGAATTTGCGAATGAACGCAAGGACGCACGCGGCCGCTGTAGACACAATCCGCGCGCCTCGTCGTGCGAATGTCCGGATGCGTGCCTAGGAACAGGCATCCGGCATCGCGCGACGAGGCTCCATACGTTTCCGCATCGCGTGATGCCACGCCCGTGGATCGCAAGCATTCGTTTTCGAATCGCGTCATCCCTTGCACATGCCCCGGCGTTAGGATGTGTCGTTCAGCGGCAACACGCATTCAAGGGGCAGGACATGATGATGCAGGGATGGCAGAACCGCCAATGGGCCTTGGTGCTGGCCCTTTCGATGGCATGCATGGCGCCCACGGCAGGCGCACAGGGCTCCGGACCCTCCACGGCGAGCAGTGCATCCATCGCCGATGCGGTGCCCACCGACGCCGACCTGGCCAACACGCGTTGCGTCGACGGTGAAGAGAAATTCCTACCGGGCGACTACTTCTATTGCCTGGGCTCGCAAACCTATGGGCTCGGCCGCTACGACAGCTCGCAGCGCTTCTTCAAGACCGCCGCGAGCTGGGCCAGCAAGCCCGCGCAGTACGTGCTTGGCGTGATGGCGCTCAATGGTGACCACCAGCCGGTGAATCGCCCGCTGGCGCTGGCATGGTTTGCGTTGGCGTCAGAACGGCCGAACTCCCGCTTCCAGCAAGCCCATGACGACGCATGGAAGAACGCCACGGAGAGCGAGCGCAAGAGTGCCGAGGAACTGCTGGCCAGCATGCGTCCGGTCTACGGGGATGCCACCGCCGCGCCGCGCGCCCAGCATCGTTATCAGGACGGCATGGCCATGCTCACCCGCCTGAGCAATCGCGGCGCCAAGTACTGCATGGCCGGCATGACGGATCCGTCGCGCCCTGCGGTCGATCCCGCCAGTTGCCCGCCGGTGCAGCAGGTGATGAAGATGGTGGACATCGCCGCGGTCAACGTGTTCGAAGGCTGGACAGGCCACGTGCAGGTGGGGCCGTTGGAGCAGGTATCCGTACCGGAAGTCCCTGCTAAGCAGTAATCGATCGACCCGCTATGCGTTGGGATGGGCGGCGTCGCAACGGCGCGCCCGGCAAGCCTTAGTGATGTGCGTCCATCACCCAGGCATGGGTGAGGGTGGTGAGGTCCGCCAGATTCATCGACCGCTCGGCGCGCTCCAGCGCACTGCAGGCCGACTCCGCCGCGTAACGCATCAGGTAGGCCAGATGTGCGCGGTACTGCGAACCGATGCCGTGCGCGCGAATCATGCTGGCGGCTTCGGCCAGGCATTCCAGGTCGTTGTATGCGCGGTCAAGGTCCGAGCTGCTGGAGCACTGCACGAAGGCGTTCGCGCCCTCGGGTTCGCGCGAACGGAGGCTCACCACGTCTTCCACCAGCCGGGCGGCCTGGCGCGCTGCGAACATCAGCACGTCGGCGGCGGCATGGGACAGCTCGCTGTCGGAAACGGCACGGTCAGTCAGTTCCACAAGACTGCGCGTGACAACAAGCAATTGGGCCACGGGACGATTCGTGGCATCGCTGAAGGTCATGGTTCCGGCTCCCCCTCCGGACGGTTGGCCGGGCCATTGTCCACGGAGTCGTGACATTTGTGTACCTGAGAGCACTAGGAATTTGTGACATCCCCCGCATGTGGCATGACGACTTGCACACGCCGGGAGGTTTGTGCTTGGTCCGGTAGCGGGCCGGCGGTCCCCGCAGGACACCCGGTAGGGCTGCGCGAATCAGCGGCCAGCGAACACGACCGCCGGTGACAGCTTCAGCACGGGGCGCACGCTGAGCAGCGCCGCCACCAAGCTGACCAACGTCACCATGGCCATGCCGAAGATGGGCGTGAACCACATCATGCGGAACGGATAGTCCAGCGTGCCGAGCACTTTGCCGGCGATGCTGCATAGTCCAAGGCCCAGTCCCGTGCCCAGCAGGGCGCACACGCCCGCCTGCGCGAACAGCATGTGCACCAGCTGCTTCGAGGTAGCGCCCATGGCGCCCAGCACGGCGTATTGCCTGAGGTTTTCGCTGGTGAAGATATAGAGCATCACGCCGGTGACGCCGAAGCCCACGATCATGGCCAGGATCAACATGGTGGCGACGTCGCCGACGTCTTCGGAGTTGAGCAGGAACCAGTAAACCGTATCGCTCTTGAAGTCGGCCGTGGTCCGCGCGCGCAGGCCCGTGCGCGCCTCGATGCGACGGGCCAGCTCGCGCGGATCCGTGCCCGGTGCCGCGCTGGCGAGCACGAAGGTCAGGCGATGGCGTTCCGCCGGAAGGAAGCGGCTGGCATTGGCTATCGTGGTGTAGAGCAACGGACGGGCCGGATAACGCGGGAGCGCCTGTACGTTGTCCACCACCAGTGCGCGCCGGTCGTTGATCTGTAGCGTGTCGTCCGCGCGCAGTTCACGCACGGGGACATGGAGGTGAACGCGACCGTAGGGCCACTGGTCGCGTCGCCGCGATGGCGTATTGAGTTTGTCGTCAGTACCGCCTGCGCTGACCAGTACGGCGTCGGGCGTGCGCAGCCGTGCCGTGGCGGCTTTGCTCGTTGTTGCCGGCACGCCCGCGAGCGAGGCATCGTCCACGCCGATGAGCTGATAGGACTGGAAGCTACCATCCGGAAAATGGATGTCCGTGGTGCCCAGCGCCATGGGCACCGCGGTGCGGACACCCTCCACGCTGCGTACGCGATAGAGCGCGGCATCGGGCATGTTGATGGTTTGCTCCACCGAGGCCACCGACGGGTCCATCACCCACACGTCCGCATAGGGCTGTTCGGAGATCAGCGCGAAGCCCCACGTCATGAAGCCGCTGAAATAGCACAGCGCAAACGTCACCAGGAATGAGGTGAACGTGATGCCGAAGATCAGGCCCGCGTATTTGGCGCGGTCGCCCAGCAACATCCGGATAGCGAGGCGGAACATCAGCGAGGCTCCCCATTCCAGCCGCCACCCAGCGCTTTGTACAGCGCGATGAGGTCCGTGCGTTGCTTCGCCGTGCTTTGCTCCAGCGCGCCTTCCGACTGGAGCACGCGCTGTTGCTGATCGAGCACGGCGCCGTAGTCCGTCATGCCGCCCTTGTAGAGTGCGCGTGCATGCTCCAGCGTACGCTGCTGCGCGGCATGGGAGGCGGCGAGCGCTTCCTGGCGCTTGCGTTCCGCCTGGCAGGCAGCCAGCGCGTCTTCGACTTCCTGCATGGCGGTGAGGATGGACAGGCGGTAGGCGATCAATGCCTGCTGCGCCTGCTCGTCGCGTACATGGATCATCGAGGTGATCTGTCCATGCCGGAACACCGGCCAGCTGAAGGACGGGCCGATGGACCAGAGCGTGCTGTGCCGGTTGAAGAAATCGCCTGCAGTAAAGCTCGCCAGTCCCAATGAAGCATTCAGCGAGAGCTGCGGATAGAGCTCGGCCGTGGCCACGCCGATGCGCGCCGTCGCCGCGGCGACCTGTCGCTCAGCCTGCTGGAGGTCGGGGCGGCGACGCAGGAGGTCCGAGGGCAAGCCCGCGTCCGGCGCGACCGGCATAGGACCGGGTGCGCTGGCCTGCACCAGTTCATCGGCCAGTTCGCCAGGCGAAGTGCCAAGCAAGACGGCAAGCTGGTGGATGGCCTGCTTGGCTTGAGCATCCCACGGCGATAGGGCGGCGTCGGCATCGCGTAGCTGCACTTCGGCTTGCGCCACGTCCAGGTCGGTAGCCATGCCGCCGGCGTAGCGGGATTGCACAAGTGACAGGGCATCCCGTTGCAGGTCGCTGCCCTGTTGGGCCAGCACACGCTGCGCCTGCGCGTCGCGCAACGTCATGTAGGTGCGCGCGACTTCGGCCATCAGCGTGAGCTGCACGGCGTCGCGATCGAATGCGGCGCTCTGGGCGTCGGCCTTCGCGGCTTCGATGCTGCGCCGGGTGCCCCCGAACAGATCCAGTTCCCAGCTGGCATCGAAGCCCGCCTGGAAAAGGTTTTCCGCACCTTTGCCGTTGCCCAGGTCGCCACCTTGCCCGAACGGCGATACGCCGGGTGCATTTGCACTCTGGCCGCCGCGTTGCGCGGCGCCCCGGGCATTCACGCTGGGCCATTCCGACGCGGAGGAGGCTGCAGCCAATGCGCGTGCTTCGCGAAGCCGCGAATCGGCAAGTTGCAGACCGGGGTTGGCCTTGAGCGCGCGATCGATCAGCGCGTCCAGCTCGGGATCACCAAAGGCAGACCACCATTGCGCGGATACTGCGGGATGCGAGCCATCCGACGCGACGGACTCGCTCCATTGCGCCGGCATCGACTCGGACGGACGCTGGTATGACGGACCGACCGTGCAACCGCTAATCGCGACGGCCCATGCCAGTACAGCCATCGCGCGCATCGATACGAGGGGCGCTGCCCGGCCGCTCATGGGCCGGTCCCTGCCGTACCGGATGCGGGCACCGCGGGTGTCTCGATATAGACATCCAGCCATTGGCCGACGTATACGGGCAACTTTGCAGGATCGAAGCTGTAGACGATCTGCAGCACGCGCGAGTCGACGCGCTCGGTGCTGTCGCCCGTCACGACGGCACGGGGCACGATGGTCGGCTCGATGCGTTCGAAGCGCAGCGGCATGCTGATGTGCGGATTGCCGCGCAGGAACGCCGTGGCTTTCGCGCCCGGCTGGACGCGCCATGCGTCGTTCTGGTCGATGCTGGCACGCACCCACAGGCGACGATCATCACCCAGCAGCATCAAAGGCGTGCCGCTGCCGGAGGCCACGGCTTCCCCCGGATGGATATTGATCTGAAGTACCTTGCCGGCGCCGGGCGCGCGTACGGTCCGCGTATCCAGCTCCTTGCGAAGACGATCAACCTCGGCCTGCGCGCTCGCCACGGCGGCATTCGCCGTCGCCACGTGGGCACGCCGAGTCTTCATTTCCTCCCTGCTGACCGCGCGTTGGTCGGGCACTTGCTCCGCAAGCTGGAGCAGGGCGCTGGCCTGGTCGGCAGTAGCCCTGGCTTCCTGCACCTTTGCGCTGGCGGGTAGAAGCTGCGCTTCAAGGTCGCGCCGGTCCAGCTCGAACAGCGGAGCACCGGGATCCACATGGTCGCCCCATGCCACCTTGATGGCGGTCACGATGCCGGTGGCCGGCGAGCCGATGGCGATGTTCTCCGCCTGCGACTCCACCACGCCAGGGCCGGCGACATAGGCCGCGTAGGGAATGTTGGGAAAGCTCGCGGGCGCGGTGGCGGACGTCGCCTTGCCTTGGTCGTCGAGGACGATCACGGCGATGGTGACACCTATGCCCAGCACCGCCAGCGCGGGGATCACATAACTAGCCTTCATGGAAACCCTCGGGGGATGCGGTGCTCATGTCGACGATGCGGCCGTCGTCCATGTGCGCGATGCGGTCGGCGAATGAAAGGATGCGGGTGTCATGCGTCACGATGATCAGGGCGCGTTCCTCTTCCCGTGCGAGGTCGCGCAGCAAGCCGATCACCGCGTGCCCGGTGGCGTGGTCCAGGCTGCTGGTGGGTTCGTCGCACAGGATGATCTGCGGCGCATGCACCAGCGCCCTTGCGATGGCGATGCGTTGCTGCTGCCCACCGCTGAGTTTCAGTGGCGGGAGATGCGCGCGGTCGCCCAGGCCTACGCGCTCAAGCAGCCGGCGCGATCTGGCCTCGGCCTCATGCCGTGGCACGCCCTGTATCAGCAGCGGCACGGCCACGTTGTCGAGTGCGGACAGCGCCGGTAGCAGGTTGAAGGCCTGGAATACGAAACCGATATGGCGGCCACGGAAGATCGTGCGCGCCTGCCGTTCCATATGCCGCAGGTTCTCGCCAAGAATTTCGCACTCACCCGCATCCGGTTCGAGCAGGGCGGCAAGTACCGATATCAGGCTGGTCTTGCCGCACCCTGAGGGGCCCACCAGCATCAGCAGCTCGCCCTTATGAACCTCCAGATCCACGCCACGCAGCGCCGGTACGCTGGCATCGCCCGTTCCATAGGACTTGTGGAGATTGGTGCAGCGAACGGCGAGATGAGGCGGCCAGCTCATGGCGTGATGATCAGCATGCTTCGGGAACCGCTGACGAGCATGGATGCGCAGACTTAGCTGAGCATTAGCGCTGCCCATGCTTGTCTCGACCCGCACCGGGGCGCCTACAATGCGTTATGCGCATACTGGTGGTTGAAGACGACGCGATGATTGCCGACGCAGTGCTCCAGGCACTGCGCGACGCCGCCTATGCGGCCGATCGCGTGGGTGATGGCCAGTCCGCCCTGGCTGCGCTCGCCACCCATGCGTACGACGCCGTGCTGCTGGATCTCGGTCTGCCCCGCAAGGGTGGCATGGATGTACTTCGTCATATTCGGCGGGCGGGCGATCCCGTGCCCGTACTGGTGATGACGGCGCGCGACGGTATGGCCGAGCGCATCGCCACGCTCGATCTCGGCGCGGACGACTACCTGGTGAAGCCGTTCGACGTGAACGAGTTGCTCGCCCGCCTGCGTGCCGTGGGCCGGCGGCTCGCCGGGCAGGCCTCCAGCGAGCTGGTGCATGGCCCGCTATCGCTCAACTCCATTACCCGTCGCGCGCGCTTCGGCGAGGTGGAGTGCGAGCTGTCGGCACGCGAGTTCGCGTTGCTGCAGGCGCTGCTGTTGCGCCGTGGCGGCATTGCGTCGCGCGAGAATCTTGAAACCGCGCTCTACGGATGGAGCGAAGAGGTAGAGAGCAACGCCGTGGAATTCCTGATTCATCGCGTGCGCAGGAAGCTAGGCGCGTCGGTGATACGCAACGTTCGAGGAGTCGGATGGACGCTAGGCGCACCACGCGATCCCTGAGAATCCAGCTCTCGCTTTGGATGGTCGCGGCCATCCTGGTGGTGGGGAGCGTGGCGGGCATCGCATCGTTCTACTTTGCGTTTGACGAAGCGCACAGCCTGCAGGATGAAACCCTGCAACAGGTTGGGCGGATCATTGTGCGTATGCCGCCGGATCTCGCCGATCGCTGGGGCGTGCTGGGCGCGGATGCCGCTTCTCCGGAGTCGGTGGTGATCGTTCCCCTCGGGGAGCCGGGCGCCGATGGTGCGTGCGGAGCGCCGCAGGGCCTGGCGTTGTCATGCCGCCTGGCCGATGGTTTCCACACACAGGATCTCGGAAGCGAACGTTGGCGCGTGCTGGTGGCGTCCAACCCGGCAGGTCCGCGTTTTGCCATCGCCCAGCCGACATCGCTGCGAGACGAGATTGCCCGCGATGGTTCGTTGCGTATCGTGATGCTGGTGCTATGCCTGCTGGCAGCGCTAGTCCCGTTGATGGCATTGATCCTGCGGCGCATGCTGGCACCGATGGCGCAACTGGCCGAGCGACTGGACAAGGCGGATGATCACGCCATCGATGTGCTGCCTGAGAACGACATTCCCGCCGAGGTGATGCCGTTCGTGCGCTCCATCAATCGCTTGTTCGCGCGGCTTCGCGAATCCATGACGCAACAGCGTCGTTTTGTTGCCGATGCTGCGCATGAGCTGCGCTCGCCGTTGGCGGCACTGAGCCTGCAGATGCAGAACCTCGGCAAGACGGATCTGTCGCCGGAATCCCTGGCGCGACTGGAATCGGTGCGCGCCGGCCTTGCGCGGAGTACGCACCTTGTCGGCCAGTTGCTCTCGCTCGCGCGGATGCAGCACGAAGCGCCATCGGCGCAGGGAGTCGCGCCCGTGCAGGAAGTGGTCCGCGAGGTGGTGGGCGAAGCCGACGCCTATGCCACGAGCAGGCAGATCGACCTTGGCGTGGAGCAGCTGGATGCGGTCGACCTGCCGGTCGATCGGCAGGCATTGCATACCGCTCTGCGCAACCTCGTCGACAACGCCATTCGCTACACGCCGCCGGGAGGGCGGGTGGACATCCGCGTTCAGCGCGAAAGCGGGTGGTTGTGCATCGACGTCGAGGACAGTGGCCCGGGCATGACGCCGGACGAGCTGGCCCGGGCGTGCGAGCCGTTCTTCCGTGGCGAGGGCTCTGGCGAGTCCGGCAGCGGGCTGGGTCTGGCCATCGTGCAGGACGCTGCGCGCGGCATGCGGGGACAGTTCACGCTGATGTCTCCGGGAACGGGCTTGCGCGCCAGCTTGCGCCTTCCACTCGATCGGGCCGGTTGATCGTCCGATACGGCAGCTTTCAGGAAGACTGGGGTGAGTGCCGTCGTCGATACTCCGCGGGCGTGACGCCGACATGTTTCTGGAATGCCCGGCGCAGCGTATCGGCGTTGGCGAAGCCGCATTTGGATGCGACCAGCTTCGGGGTGTCGTGCCCGTTTTCCAGCAGCGTGCGTGCGGCGGCGACGCGTGCCGCTTCGACCCACGCCGCGGGCGTAATGCCCACCTCGGCATGGAACAGACGCGCGAAATGCCGCGGACTCAGGCCCGCGCGCAGGGCCATGTTGGCAATGCTGTGGTCCTCTTCCGGTGTGGCAGCGACCCAACGCTGGACCTCCTGTAGCACGGAACGGCCTGCCGGTGCGGACTCGCCCCGGCGGCTGAACTGCAATTGCCCGCCCGGTCGCTTGAAGTACATCACCAGTTGTCCGGCGACGCGTTTGGCGACTTCGCGGCCCAGGTCTTCCTCCACCAGCGCCAGCGCCAGATCCAGTCCCGCCGTGACACCGGCGGCCGTGCGCAGCTTTCCATCCCGTACGTAGAGTGCGTCCTCGTCCACGCTGAGCTTGGGGAAGGCGAGGGCCAGTTCCTCCGTGGCCGCCCAATGGGTGGTGACGCGGCGGCCGTCCAGCAAGCCGGTTGCGGCAAGCAGGAAGGCGCCGGTGCAGATCGATCCGTAGCGTCGGCTGAGCACAGCGGTGGTTCGCAGCCACGTCAGGACTCGCGGTGAGAGCGCCATCGTTCCCGCGGCCGGGGCACCGGCCACCAGCAAGGTGTCGATGCGTTCCATCGCGTCGCCGGCAACGGCGTCCGGCATCAGGCGCGCGCCGGAAGAACTGCGGATGGGGCCGGGCCGACAGGCGATGACTTTCAGGGCATAGCACGCCTTGCCGGCTTCGATGTTCGCCTGGGCGAATACGTCCAGCGGGCCGGACACATCGAGCAACTGGACGCCGGGCACGGCGACGACGGCAATCGTCTTGGTCATGGTGGCAGGTTCTCCTGCATGTCCGCATGATGCGCGAAATGGCAGTATATGACGTATTACGCTCATGGAAGACACATGCGTGCGCGGGACAATGGAGCTCCCCCAGCCTGGAGATCGACATGTCCTTCAGCATCAACGGCGTTGCCATTCCCGACAGCCAGCTCGCCCGCGACATCACCGAGGTGGTTCGCGACACCGTGTCGCCACTGCTGTTTCATCATTCCAGTCGCGTGTACTACTTCGGTGCGCTCGCAGGCCAGCGTCGCGGGCTGAAGTTCGATCCGGAACTGCTTTACTGCGGTTGCATGTTCCATGACATGGGGTTGTCGCCCCGCCACAGCAGCCCTGACGAGCGTTTCGAGGTGGATGGCGCGCACGCCGCGAGGGATTTCCTGAAGAGCCGAGGCATCACGCAGCAGGATATCGACACGGTATGGACGGCCATTGCGTTGCACACCACGCCGGGCATTCCGCAGCACATGCATCCGGTGGTCGCGCTGGTCACGGCCGGTGTCGAAATGGACGTGCTCGGCCTGGCCTATGAGCAATACCGCGATGCCGACCGCGACGCCGTCGTGCGCGCGCATCCGCGGGGAACGCAGTTCAAGGAGGACATCATCCAGACCTTCTATGAGGGCATCCGCCACAAGCCCGCCACCACCTTCGGCAACGTCAAGGCCGACGTGATCGCCGACAAGGAGCCGCATTTCCACGCCGGCAATTTCTGCAGCGTGATCCGCTGTTCGGCCTGGGCAGCCTGATACCCCGGTTTCGCGAAGGGTAGGGATGCGGCGTGTGGGCAGGGTGGCTTACACTCGGCCCACGCCGTCAGGAATAGGGATATTCATGAAAGCCGGAATTGTTGCCGTCGTGGCGGCGTGTCTTGCGTGCCCCTTCGCCATCGCGGCGCAGGGGCCGGGCGCGCCGGAACATGTTTCGCGCACCGTGCCGGTATCGATCGTGATTCCCAGACCCTGCATTTCCGTGCGTGGGAGCCACGCGCGCATCCTGCTCCCGACGAACAGGCTCATCGAGCTGAGCCGGAGCGGCAAGCGGTCATACCAGAGCGAGGAGGAGCGACTCGCCTTCATCGCCGGCACTCGGGCCACCGCGCTTCTTGCCATGGCATCCCAGGGAAAAGATGCATCCGGATGCGAATCGGTCGATCTCGAACATGCCGGTCGTGAGCGCGACGCGGTCTACCTGGTGGGCTCGCTGATCGAGAGCGGCCAGGCGGTGGTGATCCGTGATGGCTCGACCAAGGCCGAGACGAGCATCGTTGTGCATGACTACAACGGCGCGCTGTCGGGCTTCCAGAGTTTCCAGTTTGTCGACGGTGAGACTTTCTTTTCCTATCCGACGTGGATCACGTGACGAAACGTGCGGCGACCCGCGTCGTGGTGTAAACCGGCAAGGTCTTGCAGTAGATGTTCTTTCATCTGGCCAGGAGGGTGATGGATATGAAGAGCACAGGAATCGCATGGGGCATCGTGGCCATGGTGGCGCTGGCGGGCTGCTCGCGTTCGGGGGACGAAAGTAAAGTGGTGGCGTCCTCGCCATCGAGCGCCGATGCCAATCTGCCTCCCGATCGTCGTACGACACACATCGTTTGCTATGCGGGCAACGAAGCCGTCTACGTCGGTGATTCGACGCCGGAGATGCAGCCTTCGTTCTCCGACTCCAGTGTCGGTTTCCGCGACGCGAAGACCGGCCACTACATGCGCATCACCGGTACGTGTGTCGTGACCTACCAGGATTGAAAGGCGTCGTTGGCCAGCCGCAGGAACCGTATGCCCAGAGACCGTTTCCCGATGACGACCAGCGTCTTCATCATGCTGCACGACGCGGGCAGGGTGTTGCTGCTGCGACGTGGCAACACCGGCTGGAAGGATGGCTATCTGAGCCTGCCCGCCGGTTCGCACGACGGCGGTGAGCCTCTTGCTGTCGCTGCCGCCCGTGAACTTCGCGAGGAAACCGGTGTGGTGGCGTTGCCGGGAGCGCTGCGACTGGCCCATCTGATGCATTGCCGCTCCGGTGATGCGGGGAGCGAATGGCTGGGTGCATTCTTCCGGGCAGATGCATGGCGTGGCGAGCCGTGCCTGATGGAAACGGACAAGCACGATCACATCGGTTGGTACCCATCCGACCGGTTGCCGGACGACGTGATCCCCTATACGGCGCAGGGCATCCGTTGCGCACTCGATGGCGTGGCGTATTCCGAATTCGGCTGGACCGATGCCGATGGATGACATCGTGTGACGGCCGTGCGGCGCTCAAACGCGTTCATTCCAGCGGTTCGGCCTTGAGCGATTCCCCGGTGGCGTAGAACTGGCCGCCAGCGATGTAGTGCAGACTGCGCCACGCGGGCGCGGCGTTCTCGAAACGCCAGTGACCGTCGGCGAAGGCGCGTGTATCGGCCCACGCGGCGATGACTTCGCCAATGAACAGGTCGTGGCTTGCCTGATTGTGTGGCTCGGGCAACAGGCGACAGGCCAGCCATGCGGAACAGCCGGCGACGAACGGCAGGTCGTGGCCATCCATCTCGAACCACTGTACGCCGGCGCGCTCCAGCTTGTCGGGCACCCGCGAACGCCCCAGATTGCCCACGGCATAGGTGAGCTGCATCTGCGCCACCGTGGGTACCTGGATCACGAAGTGGCCGCTTTGCTCGATGAGTTCGCGCGTAAGGGTCATCTTGTCCAGGATGACCGTGAGTTTCGGCGGGTCGAAGTCCAGCCCGCAGGTCCAGGCGGCGGCCATGACGTTGTCCATGCCGCCGTGGCGGGCCGACACCAGCACGGTGGGGCCGTGATTGATCAGGCGATAAGCCTTCTCGAGCGGAACGGGTGCAACGTGGCTATCCATGAACAAGTCTCGCTGGCGGCTGGATGAGCGTCGCATTCTGCCAGCACCGGCGCGCGGCTTCGCGTGGCGTTGTTCACGCCGGTGACTTGAGCAGGCCATCGCGTCGTGACACGATCCGACCATGGCCAGCAAATCCACCGAAGCGCAGAACCTGCGTGACCTTGCACGGCTGCGCCGCGTCCGCGACCGGATCGACCGCGAATACGCCAAGCCCCTGGACGTCGAGCTGCTGGCGCGTGGCGTGCACATGTCGGCGGGGCACCTCAGTCGCCAGTTTCGCCTGGCTTACGGCGAGTCGCCTTACTCCTATCTGATGACGCGTCGCATCGAACGCGCGATGGCCTTGCTGCGGCAAGGCGAGCTGAGCGTCACCGACGTGTGCTTCGAAGTGGGCTGTGCGTCGCTGGGGACATTCAGCACACGCTTCACGGAACTGGTCGGCATGTCGCCCAGTGCCTACCGGCGTGAACAGGGCCACGCAACCCAGGGGATGCCGTCCTGCGTCGCCAGACAGGTCACGCGACCGATCAGGAATCGAGAAGCGCCGGTGGGGGAGCCGGAACTAGACTGATCGCCATGGACTTCACCACCCACAGAGAGCACACCATGGACATCCAGATTCACTCGAGTTTCCTCCCGCAGAACGACCCGGACGCCGCGCTGGCGTTCTATCGCGACACCCTCGGTTTCGAGGTCCGCAACGATGTGGGCTACGGCGGCAAGCGCTGGATCACGGTCGGGCCGAAGGGCCAGCCGGCGACCAATATCGTGCTCTACCCGCCCGACGCCAGCCCTGGGGTTACGGACGACGAACGCCGCACCATCGCCGAGATGATGGCCAAGGGCACGTTCGGCATCGTGTTGCTCGCCACGCATGATCTTGCCGGGGCGTTCGAGCAACTGCAGGCCCGCGATGCCGACATCGTGCAGGAGCCGACCGATCAGCCTTACGGCGTGCGCGATTGCGCCGTGCGCGATCCGGCGGGCAACATGGTTCGTATCCAGCAGTTGCGTTGATCGCGACGTTTGCCAGGCATCGGGAAGGGCGGCGATCCTCATCGGAGGGTCGCCGCCCTTCCCGTGTGCCCGTGGCTCACCTGAAGCAAACGCCTGTTGGCGATCTTGCACTACCCCAACTCAAGGCGTGATTCCCATGTTCAGCGCAAGCTGCCATTGCGGCGCCATCCGGCTCCAGGTCTCGTTCGCGCCTGGGCACGTGATCAGCTGCAACTGCTCCATTTGCCGGCGCTACGGCGCGCTATGGGCGCAGTACGAGCCCACGGCGATCGTGCTGGTTGCGTCGGTGGATGACCTGGTGGAGTACGTGTGGGGAGAGCGCACCATTCGTACCCAGCGTTGCAGGCATTGCGGGTGCGTCACTCATTGGGAACCCATCGGCGCCGACGCGGGCCAAGTCGTTGGCATCAATATGCGCAACTTCGATCCGGACCTGATCAGGGACATTCCGGTGCGAAGATTCGATGGTGCGGAGAGTTGGACTTACCTCGACGCCTGACGTCGGGCGAATCTCCGGAGCGTGCAGGGTCACGGATGCGGTAGGTTCATCCAGACCCCGGGAAAATCCGGCCGAAGCATGACGTCGGTACCTCTCGGTGTGCAGATCACTCAGGGAAGAAGGTTCATGAGCAACACGGATGTGACGCAAGAAGGGCAGCTTGAGTATCTTGAAGGCAGTCTGGTGCGCGGGCGGCTGGGTGAGTCGTCGCGCCTGTACCGCCTGTGCATCGATGGGCGCTGGCATTTCTGCAAGGCGAGCGATTTCCACGACAGCAAGCAGGCCCAATCCTTTCTTCGCCATGTGCGGTTGCCGGCCCGCGTGACGGTCGCGCCCTATGTGGTCAACGGCCGCCATCGCATCGGCTGGATCCACGTGCATGGCACGGGCGAGGCGCTACATCCTTCTGATCCCTTCAGGATGGCAGGGCTGACGATGATGGCTGCCCTGGTCGCCGCGACGTTGTGTCTGGCCATGTACGTCGGCTGGCCTTGGGTAAGTACATGGCCCAAGGCCGCGTTTGTGGTGTCGCTGCCGTTGATCATCGCGCTGGCAGTCGTCACGCTGTTCTGTCTGTTCGCTGCGTTGACCATGGTGTTGGAAAGCGTGAGTCAATTCCGGCCCAGCCGGGTGCGCGCCTTCTTCGCCTATCGCCGCCTGCATGGAGGGTCGAACGCATGACCCACGAACTGACCAGCGTGAGCGGTGTGATCGCGAAAGTGCGGGACCACACGGTGGGCGTCGACTCCACCACCCTCGTGGGAGATGGAACCCCGTACCAGAGCACCCGCTACTTCAACAACATCGAGATCGACCTCGACGATTCGACGGTGACGCTGCGCGTGGTTTCCCGTTGGCCCGACCGACTGTTCCTGCAGAATGGCGACAGCATCCTCGCGCTCGGCACGTACGGCGACGGCCAGTTCCAGGTGGACGCGTTGTGCAATCTGACGGATGGCTCCAACTATCTGCTCGTCGGTTCGCCATGGAAGCGACGCAGGCTGCGGCGCATGTCGGCCACACTCATACCCGGCGGCGCGGCAAAACACTGGCTTGCCGCCTGAGCCGCCGGCCGCTTGCATCAGGGTTTCGTTCGACGCGGTTTCGCCTTCGCGCTGCGTTCTGAGGCGGGCCTACCTGCCGGATAGTGCGTGACCTTGGGGGCTACGGCGCGCAAGCCGATGCGAAGCCGCTCCATCACACTCTTGTCGGCCTTGGTGGAGTGCACCGCATACGCGGAGTAGGAGAACTCCGGGCTGCCGGGAACGAGCGTGAGCCTGCCGTCGTCGAGGTAAGGGCGCACAAAGCCCTGGCGGAAGTAGCCGCTACCACCCACGGCGAGGATGTAGTCGAGCGCCAGTGGCCCGTAGCTGATGGACACGATGGGGGCGGGCTGGTCGGGAAAGGCGGCCTGGCAGCAGGCGGCGAACGCATCGCCCCAGTCGATGCGCACGTGGTCTTCCGCTGTCAGTGCGCGTTGTCCCTTGGTCGGCGCGGTGCGCACCAGCACCAGCTTCTCTTCGAACAACAGTTCGGAGACCACGCCTGGAATTTGCGGTGCGCCATACACGATGGCGACATCGAGCAGGCCTTGCTGCACGCGTTCCACCAATCGCTCGGCATCTTCGATCTGCGCGTTCACGGCGAATTCGGGGCAGGCCTGGCGCATCCATAGCAGCCAGTCGCGCAGGAAGGGATCCCACAGGCTCAGCTCCGCGCCCACGGTCACCGTCAACTCGCGGCCTGGCGGCAGGGTCACCGCCGCGCGCGCGCGTTCCCATGCCTGCACCATGGTGGTGGCGAAGCGAAGGAACTGCTCGCCGGCGGGGGTCAGTTTGGCGCCGTACTTGTTGCGCACGAACAGGGGGCGGTCGAGCTGTTCTTCCAGCACGCGGATGCGCGCGCTGACCGCCGTCTGCGTCAGGTTGAGGTTGGAAGCGGCGCTGACGAAGCTGCCCGTCTTGACGATTTCCAGGAAGGTGCGCGCAGCGCTGATGTCCATCCCACCGGCTTCTTTTTATCGGGGAAGGAGCAATTTTAGGGCTTTTCCCGCATGGGCTGCAGGGCGCGGCTGCGGGCCGGAAAACTGGCGTTGCCGTTTCCGGCACTTTTATTGCTGGCAACCATCAACAAATTGATCTGAGCTTCGGCGCGCCCTTCGGGCAAAATACCGCACCGCCCAGTTGCCCCGGTGCCGGCTTTCCCCCGTGCCGGCCACGCAAACCTCATTCCAGCCAAGATGTCCGCTACCCACCGAGCGGCGACGTTGCCGCGCTCCCTGTTCCTGCTCGATCCGCAAAAACTCCTGTTTTCCCTCAGCAGCTTCATCGCCGCCGCGTTGACGTTGGGCATCGCGTTCGAGGCCAGCCTGCCGCGTCCTTGGTGGGCGCTGTTGACCGTCTACGTCACCGCGCAGCCGATGGCGGGCGCGTTTCGGCCCAAGATCCTATACCGGCTTGGCGGCATCCTTGTCGGCGCCACGCTGTCCATCCTGATCGTGCCCAATTTCCAGCATGCGCCGGAGTTGCTGGTGCTGTGCATGGCGGCGGTGACAGGCGTCTGCATCTACCTGGCGGTGCTGGATCGCACCCCGCGTGCTTTCCTGTTCCAGATGGCGGCCTTCAGCACGGCGGTGATCAGCTTTCCGTATCTGGACGATCCGGCCGACGTGTTCACCACGACCATCTCGCGCGTGGAAGAAATGACCGTGGCCATCGTCAGCGTCAGCATGATCCACGGCGTGCTGCAGCCGTGGAGCGTCACGCCGGTGATCCACGGTCGCGCACGCGCGTTCCTGTCCGACGCCGCGCGCTGGACGCGCGATGCGTTGGGGCAGCGGCATACGCGGCTGGAGTATGAGCATCGCCGCCAATTGGCGGCCGACATCGCCGAGCTGGGCATGATGGCCATCCACATGCCGTTCGACCAGCGCCGCGCCAATGCGGGCCGGCGCATGGTGCTGGCGCTGCAGAAACAGTTGTCGACCATCCTGCCGCTGGCGTCGGCCGCGGCGAACCGGTTGGACATGCTCAGTGCGCTCGCGCCGCTGGCGCCGGAGGTCTCGACGCTGGTCGAGGATGTACGCCAATGGCTGACCCGGCCCGGCCAGGCGCCGTGCGATACCGGCAGTGCGCTGGCCGAGCGCTGCCGTCGTCTGGCGTCGAAGATCAGCACGCCGTCCTCGTGGAGCGAACTGCTGCTGGCCAGCCTGTGTGTACGCGTGGCGGAGTTCATCGAGGCGCAGGTGGAAGGTATCCGCCTGGTCGACCAGCTTGCCGATGCGGATTCGTGGCGCGAGGAAGCGCGTGCGGCGGGCGAGCACAACAAATACTTCCCGTTGGCGCGCGACCACGGCCTGGCCGCGCTCGCGGGGCTGGCCACGGCGACGGCGATTGTCCTCTATTGCGCCGTGTGGATCATGCTGGCCTGGCCTGCTGGTTCGGCGACGGCGGCGTTCGCGGCGCTGATCACCTGTTCCTTCGCCGCGCAGGATGATCCCGCCCCGGTGCTTGGACGCTATCTGGGCGCTACGCTGATCACGTTTCCGTTGGCGGCGTTCTACCTGTTCGCCGTGCTGCCTCGCGTGGATGGCTACGCGATGCTCATCGTCACGCTGGCGCCGGCCTTGCTTGCCATTGGTTACGTGCAGGCGACGCCTTCGCTGTCGGCGCGCGCCTTGCCGATGTTTTCCTGCCTGATCGTCGCCCTGGGTTTCCTGTCGCGCTTCCAGGCCGACTTCGCCACCTTCATCAACGTTGGCCTCGCGCAGATGGGCGGCATCATCGCCACCATCGCGGTCGCCAAGCTGTTCCGTTCAGTCAACGTCCGCTGGACGGCCAGGCGCATGCTGCGCGAGAACTGGTCGGAGATCAGCCAGATGGCCGCATTGTCGCGCCCGTTCCGTCCCATGCACTGGACGGGCAAGGCGGTCGATCGGCTGGGGCAGGTCGCGGCGCGCATGGCCGTCGCCGAGGGCGACGACGCGCTGCATGCGGCCGATGGGCTGGCGGACCTGCGTATCGGCCGCAACGTCATCGCCATTCGCCGTGCCATCACCGGCGTGCCCGAAGTGACCCGGCCTGTGCTGCGCGAGGTGCTCGACGGCATCAGCGCGCTGTTCCACGCGCGCAGCCGCAAGGGCGAGCCGCTGCCTGCACCGGCCTCGCTGCTTGCGCACATCGATGCGGCCATCGGCGCGACCATGTGGGAACCGAATCATCCGGCGCTGCTCGCCCTGGTGGGCATGCGCTGCAACCTCTATCCCAAGGCGCCGCCGCCGAGGATGGCCGGCCATGCTTGAAGAGTTGCGCCTATTCGGCGTGTACGTGCCGGCGGCCTTGATCTGGGCGGTGCTGGCCGGAGTGTCCGCGCACCTGTTGCGCGGATGGTTGCAGCGCTTTTCGTGGTCGAACGTGCTGGGCCATGCCGGCGTGCTGGAGATCGCGTTATTCGTTTTGCTGTGGTGGGGCCTGACGGTGGGCGCCGACACGTTCTTTCACTAGGGGCAGTTTGTGACCAACCCGTGGTACATCAAAATCGTGCGTGCGCTGGTTACCGCGCTCGCCATCGCCGGCCTGCTGCTGGCGGTGCGCGCACTGTGGATTCGCTACCAGGTCGAGCCGGTAACGCGCGACGGCAAGGTGCTGGCCGATATCGTGCCGGTGGCGGCAGACGTGGCCGGCCTGATCACGCAGGTGAGCGTGCAAGACAACCAGGCGGTCGAGAAGGGCCAGGTGCTGCTGGTGATCGACCCCTCGCGCTACACGCTGGCGCTCCAGCAGGCGCAGGCCAACCTGGGTAGCCTGCGCATCACGCTGGCGCAGGCCGAGCGTGAGGACGCGCGCAACCGTTCGATGTCCAACGTGGTGGCGGCCGAAGTGATCGAGCAGGGCCGTATGAAGGTGGAGCAGCTACGCATGTCCCTGACGCAGGCCGTCGCGGCGCGCGACCTGGCGCAGCTCAATCTGGACCGCACCGTGGTGCGCGCTCCGGTGAGCGGCAAGGTGACCAACATGACGCTGCAGCCAGGCATCTACCTCACCGTGGGCAAGGCGGCGCTGGCGCTGGTCAACACGCCGTCGTTGCGCGTGGAAGGCTACTTCGAGGAAACCAAGCTTCAGCGCATCCACCTCAATGATCCCGTCTCCATCCACCTGATGGGCGTGCCCGGCCATCTTCGCGGTCACGTCGAAAGCATCGCGGCAGCCATCGTGGATCGCGAACGCACTGGCGACATCGCCAGGCCTGCGGACGTCAATCCGGCGTTTACCTGGGTGCGGCTGGCGCAGCGCATTCCGGTGCGCGTGGCGATCGACAGCGTGCCGGCGGACGTCCGACTGGTACCCGGTCAGACAGCCACCATCGAAGTGCAGTCACCCCAGGATCGTAAGGAGTGGTGGCCGTGGTAAGGCATCGCTTCGTCATCGGCTTGTTGGCGTGCGCCTCTGTCGCGGGTTGCGCCACGGTGGGCCCGGGCTATCACGTGCCGGCACAGTCGGTGGTCAACGTGGCGTCGGCGCAAGGCGCTTTCGTGGCCACTACGAACGGTACCCGCGCTGACGCCTTGCCGTCGCGCTGGTGGGCGCTGTACCACGACCCGGTACTGGATGGCCTTATCCGCCAGACACTCGCGGCCAATACGCAATTGCGCGTTGCCGAGGCCAACCTGGAGCGTTATCACGCCTTCGTGGAGGAGGTGCGTTCGCAACGTTTCTCCGCCGGAGTCGATGCTGCGACGGCGTGGACGCATCCTTCGGAAGAAGCGGTACTCAAGCGCGTCGGCGTGAAACCTTACGAGAACTACAACGCCGGCGTGTCGGTAGGTTACGACCTCGATCTGTTCGGCGCGATCCGCCGTGGCGTGGAAGCCGCCAGTGCGGATGACGAAGCTGCTGTCGCCGCCCGCGATCTGGTGCGCATCAACGTGGTGGCGGAGACGGTGCGTGCGTATGCCGACCTCTGCAACGTCGGGCATGACATTACCCTCATGCAGCAACAGATCGGTACCGAGCAGGATTACGTGCGCTTGACGCAGGTATCCGTCGACCACGGGCGCACGTCGCCGGTGGAGGTGACGCACCAACAGGACGTGCTGGCGAACGTACAGGCACAGATGCCTGCATTGAAGGCGGCCCAGCGCAATGCGGCGTTCCGGTTGGCGACGCTGGCCGGCCGTCCGCCGGAAGAGGCCTCGCCCGAACTGCTCGCCTGCCACGCGCCGCTGGAACTGCAGCATCCCATTCCCGTGGGTGACGGACAGAGCCTGCTCAAGCGCCGCCCCGACGTACGCGCGGCGGAGCGTCGACTGGCGGCGTCGACGGCGCGCATCGGCGTGGCGACGGCCGCGCTCTATCCGGACATCAAGCTCGGGCTGTCGGTGGGCTCCACCGGTAAGGCCATGGATGCCGCCACGGGCTATACCCATCGTTTCGCCGTGGGCCCGCTGGTCAGCTGGAACCTCAACCGCGATGCCGTGCGCGCACAGATCGCGCAGGCGGATGCGCAAAGCCAGGCCAGCCTGGCGACCTTTGACGGCACCGTGCTCGGCGCGCTGCGCGACGTGGAAACCGCGCTGGAAACCTATGCCGCGGATCTCGACCAGCAGGATGCGCTGACGGCCGCGCGTGACAGCGCACGACATCGTGCGGAGCAGATGGAAGAGCTGCACAAAGGCGGGCGCATCGACAGCTTCGCCATGCTTGCCGCCGAACGTGACCGCTGGGTGGCCGAATATGCGCTTGCCGTGAGTCAGCGAACGATCAACCGTGACCAGGTCACGATCTTCCTCGCACTGGGCGGCGGCTGGGAGTAAGCGTCGCGGGTACGGGGCAGGGTTGTTTCCTTGCTGTGGCCTGACTCGCGGGAATCGGTGCCCGCTTCCCCTATAATCGGCCGCGCCGAAGGGGCAGTGGACTGCCCAAGGGGGCGGCGATGAGCGAGGACACCGGCCTCGGGCCGACACTGATCGTGGAGGATGACCCGTCGACGCTCCGGCGACTCGGCGCGCTGCTCCAATCGTTGGATGTTCCGTCGGTATCGGTCAGCGCCGGCACCATCGCGCAGGCGCGCGATCTTTCCTCGAGCATGCCCGAGCTACGCGCCGCGCTGGTCGATATCGGTCTTCCCGATGGCAATGGCATCGAGCTCATCGCCTGGCTTCACGCCCACCGGCCCGATATTGCCTGCGTGGTGATTACGGCGTGGAGCGACGAGGTCCAGGTGCTGGCTGCCCTGCGCGCGGGCGCCTGCGGCTATCTGTTGAAGGAACGCGACGACGACGAACTGCGCATGGCCTTGCAGAGCATGGCCCGGGGCGGTGCGCCCATCGATCCCTTCGTGGCGCGCGGCATCCTGGCGTTGGTGTCCCAGCTTGGGGATGTGCGCAGCGTGCCGGCGCAGCCCGTGCAGGGTGGCATGACCCCGCGCGAGACGGAAATCCTGCAATTGGTTGCGCGTGGACACAGCAATCGCGATATCGCCGAAACCATCGGGCTTTCGCGGTTGACCGTCGAGAGCTACACCAAGACCATCTATCGCAAGCTTGCCGTGGGATCGCGGACGGCCGCGGTGTTCGAGGCGAGGGTGCGAGGACTGCTTTCGTGACGCGCTGGCCGCTGGCCGTCGTGCTTGCGTGTCTGCTGCTTGTACTGGCGGGCTGTGCGCAACGCGATGCGGCGGATGTCGCACCGGCCCAGGTAACCAGGCTCGAGCGGGCGGATGCCGTGGCCTCGGGGTGGGACGCCGCTACCGCGCCGTCATCGGGTTGGACGCCGGTCAAGTTGCCCGATACGTGGACCTCGCGCTGGCCCCGGCACGATGGCGTGGTGTGGTACCGGTTGCGCTGGTTCCAGGCCGATGCGAATGCGCCGGTCGGGCTGTTGCTGGATTACGTGTGCCTGGCCGAGGCGGTGTATCTCAACGGCAGCCTGATCCATCGTGACGCACACTTGGTCGAACCGCTGTCGCGAGCCTGGATCAGGCCGCATTACTTCCTGCTCGACCGCCCCTTGCTGCATCAGGGAGATAACGAACTGCTGGTGCGTGTTTCCGGCCTGGCGGCTTACCAGCCAGGCTTTGGCACGGTGACGGTTGGCGCGCCGGCCGTGGTCGAGGCGCAATACCGCGCAGGCCTGAATTGGCGCCACGATGGCCAGCTTTTCAATCTGGCCGTGGGCGGCGTGCTGGGCGGTCTGTTCGGCATCCTCTGGCTGTTCCGCCGACAGGACACCGTGTATGGCTGGTACGCCCTGAGCGCGTTGGTGTACGCCGCTTACAGCTTCAACTTCATTGCCTATGGCATGTGGCCGTTTGTCAGTACGGACGGCTGGGAAGCGTTCAACGCGGCGCTGTATGTCGCATCCGCATCCGGTTTCATTGTTTTCCTGCTGCGGTATTGTGGCACCCGGGCGCCGCGGCTCGAGCGCACGCTGGCCGTGCTCAACGTGGCGGTAACGGCTTATGCGTTGTTGTGGCCGGGCTCTGCGGGACCGCATTGCGGTCCGCTGATCATGGTCGGCGGCGTGCTGTACTACACGGCCATCATCGCATTCGTTTTCCACGCGATACGCTCGCGCCAACCCGATCAACGCGTGCTTGCCGCCTGCATGCTGATCCCGATGCTGACATCCGGGCACGACTTTCTGCTGTACTTCGGCGCCATCCACGGCAGCACCTACCTGTTGGCGTTGACGTCGCCGCTGACCCTGATCGGCATGGGCTGGGTGCTGGCGCACCGCTTTGCGGCCGCCATGCGGCAGGCCGAGAACTTCAACGTCGAACTGCGTCGCGAAGTCGATGTCGCCACGCACGACCTTTCGCGGACGCTGGCGCGCGAGCACGAACTGGCGCTGGCCAACACGCGCATCGGCGAGCGGCTGAACCTGGTACGCGACCTGCACGACGGCTTCGGTGGCAGCCTGCTCAGCACGATCACGGTGCTGGAGCATTCACCAGCGTCACCGGAGACGGCGCGCATCGTCTCAACGCTCAAGGAACTGCGCGACGATCTTCGCCTCATTATCGACACCACCACGCACGAGCAAAGCACCGATCTGGCCGGTTTGCTGGCGCCGCTGCGCCATCGCTGGAGTCAGCGCCTGGACGTGGCTGGCATCGACAGCCGTTGGCGACTGGACGATATCGAACATCTCCACCTGGGCACGGCCCGAAGCCTGGACATGCTCAGGTTCCTGCAGGAAGCATTGACCAATGTGGTCAAGCACAGCGGGGCGGGCAGGGTGGAGCTGGTGATGCGGCGTGAACCGGCAAGTCTGCGAGCCGAAGTCTGCGACGACGGCCGAGGTTTCGATACCGCCGACCCTGCGCAAGGCATGGGACTGGCCAACTTGCGTGCGCGTGCCCAGCGTCTGGGCGCCGTGCTCGAGCTCCGCAGCATCGTGGGAGAGGGCACGTCGGTGGCGATCGACGTGCCGTTGATTCAACAGCCCTTGGGTGTATGACAGGCACGTCGCGGCCGGTTTCCTACGCACTACGCCATCTTCACCCCGCTTGCCGTATCAATTCTCCTTTGTCGAATGCGTGTGTTCGCCTCGTGAAGCATTTGCGAAGGCATGCCGCGCCGCGCGTAAGGTAAAGAGCCAGCGCGGGTGACGCCATAGGCCCGATCTATCGGCGGCATTGCAAAAATCAAATTCTATTGGTGATGGCCCTTGCGTACATTCCATGAACAAGAGGGTTGTCGACGCGAGCCCACGGGTCCCATGCACGCCGCGACGTTCACCATCGATATCCATCCACACATGACCGGTGGCCACGGAGGCGCCAGCATGCGGCTGCCCGCGAAACGCCGGTCCGCACGCTGATGTCTTGCAAAAGCACCGCGCCATCGTCGACCACGTAGTGGATCCGTCTTCCAAGGAGAAAGCGCATGTCCAACGAAGCCAAATGCCCGTTTCCCCACGCCGCCGGCAGCGGCACCACCAACATCGAATGGTGGCCCAAGCAATTGCGGGTGGATCTGCTGGCTCAGCATTCCAGCAAGACCAATCCACTGGATCAGGGTTTCAACTACGCCGAGGCGTTCAAGAGCCTCGACTACGCGGCACTGAAGAAAGACCTAGCCGCCGTGATGACGGATTCGCAGGACTGGTGGCCGGCCGACTTCGGCCACTACGGCGGCCTGTTCATCCGCATGGCCTGGCATAGCGCCGGCACCTACCGCATTGGCGATGGACGCGGCGGCGGCGGGCGTGGTCAGCAGCGCTTCGCGCCGCTCAACAGTTGGCCGGACAACGTGAGCCTGGACAAGGCGCGTCGCCTGCTGTGGCCGATCAAGCAGAAGTATGGCCAGAAGATTTCCTGGGCCGACCTGATGATCCTCGCCGGCAACGTCGCGCTGGAAACCATGGGCTTCAAGACCTTCGGTTTCGCCGGCGGTCGCGAGGACACGTGGGAACCCGATCAGGACGTCTACTGGGGCAACGAGAGGACCTGGCTGGGCGGCGACATCCGTTACGGCAAGGGCACGCCCGGTGACGAGAAGGAAGGCGTGGTCGTGGCCGAAAAGGAATTGCATGGCAGCGAGCACAGCCGCACGGAACAAGGCCGCCATCTGGCCAATCCGTTGGCCGCCGTGCAAATGGGCCTGATCTACGTGAACCCGGAAGGCCCCGACGGCAACCCCGATCCGCTCGCCGCCGCCAAGGACATTCGCGACACCTTCGGCCGCATGGCGATGAGCGACGAGGAAACCGTCGCGCTGATCGCCGGTGGTCACACCTTCGGCAAGACGCATGGCGCCGGCCCCGCGGATCATGTGGGGCCCGAACCCGAAGCCGCCGGCATTGAACTGCAGGGCCTGGGGTGGAAGAGCAGCTTCGGCACCGGCAAGGGTGCTGATGCCATCACCAGCGGCCTGGAAGTCACCTGGACCAGCACGCCCACGAAGTGGGGCATGGGTTTCTTCCAGAACCTGTTCGGCCACGAGTGGGAGTTGACCAAGAGCCCCGCCGGTGCCCACCAGTGGGTGGCCAAGGGCGGCGAGGCCACCGTGCCGCATGCGTTCGATCCGTCGAAGAAGCAGCGGCCGACCATGCTCACCACGGACCTCTCGCTGCGCCTCGATCCGGGTTTCGAGAAGATCTCGCGCAGCTTCATGGAGCATCCCGAGAAGTTCGCCGATGCCTTTGCCCGCGCGTGGTTCAAGCTGACCCACCGCGACATGGGACCGCGCGCCCGCTATCTGGGCCCGGAAGTGCCGAAGGAGCAATTCGATTGGCAGGATCCGATTCCCGCCGTCAACCACCCGCTGGTGGACGACAAGGACATCGCTGCGCTCAAGCAGAAGATCCTCGCTTCCGGCCTGTCGGTGTCGCAGTTGGTGAAGACCGCATGGGCGTCCGCTTCCACCTTCCGTGGCGGCGACAAGCGTGGCGGCGCCAACGGTGCGCGCATCCGCCTTGCACCGCAGAAGGACTGGAAAGCGAACGAGCCTGACGAGCTGGCGAAGGTGCTGAAAGCGCTCGAAGGGATCCAGGCTGACTTCAACAAGTCCGCCGCTGGCGGCAAGAAGATTTCGCTGGCGGATCTCATCGTGCTGGCCGGTGGTGCGGGCATTGAGCAGGCGGCGAAGAACGGTGGCCAGAACGTCAGCGTGCCCTTCTCGCCGGGTCGCATGGATGCCACGAAGGAGCAGACCGACGTTGAGTCGGTGGGCATGCTCGAACCGGTGGCTGACGGCTTCCGCAACTTCGTCAAAGAGAAGTTCAGCGTGCCGGCTGAGGCACTGCTGATCGACAAGGCGCAGTTGCTGACCCTGACGGCGCCCGAGATGACGGTGCTGGTGGGTGGCCTGCGCGTACTCAACGTTCACACCGGCAAGGATGCGTATGGCGTGTTCACCGACAAGCCGGAAACGCTGAGCAATGACTTCTTCCGCCACCTGCTCGACATGGGTACGGAGTGGAAGCCGGTGTCGCATGACGTGTTCGAAGGCGTGGATCGCAAGACCGGCAAGAAGAAGTGGACCGGCACACGTGTAGACCTGATCTTCGGCTCGCATGCGCAACTGCGCGCGCTTGCCGAGGTCTACGCAAGCAACGACGCGAAGGAGAAGTTCACGCACGACTTCATCGCGGCCTGGGTCAAGGTGATGAACCTCGACCGCTTCGATCTGGCGTGATGCCGCGCATGGTCCTGCCGTCCCGGCAGGGCCATGCGTGACCCCCGTTGTTCTTCCAGTCAGGAAACGATGCCCCGTCCCCAGGACGGGGCATCGTCGTTTGGGGCGGGGCTTCCGCGGATGATCCGCAGGCCCCGCACGTGGCGAACCGCGGGCGCTGGAGGCATCGTCAAGGGTGGGCGCTCAATCATTCGCAGGCGCCGCCGATACACTGGAAAGGTGCTGACATCAGACGCGGGTCCCGCTCCATGGCCCCGTTTCTGCATGTTGCGTTCACGGCGCAAGGGATTAGCTTCGTGCAGCAACGTCCGGCAACGGACCCCGTGACCGCTTGCGCAGGCAGCCTTGCCCGCTACCGGTCGGCAGTTCTTCTCATCAGCATGGCCCGGCATAGACCGGCATCGGCAGAAGTCGTCTTTTGCAGAACGAGGGAGAACGAGTGCTCAAGGCGTTGACGGCACTCCTGTTGGCAGTCCTGTGCATAGCCACCCTGAGGGCGGCGCCAGCGACCTTGCGCGTCGTCAGCGACAACAATTATCCGCCGTATCTCTTCATCGGGCCCGACCATCAGCCGCGCGGCTACCTGGTGGACGAGTGGAAGCTGTGGGAACAGAAGACCGGCATCCACGTCGTACTGGTGCCGACCGACTGGGCCAACGCGCAACGGATGTTGCTCGATGGCCAGGCCGACGTGATCGAGATGCTGTTCCGCACGCCAGAGCGCGAAGCGCGGTATGACTTCTCCGAGCCCTACGCAAAGGTGACGGTAGGCATTTACGTCGATGCGTCGATCTCTGGCATCGATGGCGTCGACGCGTTGCACGGCTTCGAAGTAGGTGTGGAACGTGGCGATGCCTGCATCGAACACTTGCGTCAGCAGGGCATCACCGCCATCAAGGAGTATCGCGGCTATACCGACATGATCGGCGCCGTGCACCATCATGACGTGCGCATCCTGTGCATGGACGATTACCCCGCGAATTACTACCTGTACAAGAACGGCGGCGGTTTCGGCTTCACTCGTGCCTTCGAGTTCTACTCCGGGCAATTCCATCGCGGCGTGCGCAAGGGGGACTTGCACACGCTGGCCATCGTCGCCGACGGCATGAAGCTCATCTCCAACGACGAGCGCGAGGCGCTTCGGCGCAAGTGGATGGGACGGCCGGTGAACTTCACGCCCTATACGCAGATCTTCGCCTACGGCCTACTGATTGCGGGCATCGCGGGTATTGCGCTCGGTATCTGGGTCTTTACCTTGCGGCGCGCCGTAGAGCGCCGCACCAAGGATCTGGGCTTTCTGGCGTATCACGATGCACTCACCCGGCTGCCCAATCGAGGCTTGCTGATTGATCGCATCGATCACGCGATCACGCAGGCGGACGGTGGCCGGCTGGCGCTGTTCCTCATCGGCCTGGATCATTTCAAGCGCGTCAACGAGAGCGTCGGCCACGAGGTGGGCGATGAGTTGATCAAGGCCATGGGCGATCGCCTCTCCGCCATCGAGCAGGCGCATACGGTGGCGCGCATCGGTGCGGATGCATTCGCTGTCACTCTGCTGGGCACGCTGGACACCACCACGATCACCGCGGCCGCCGAGCGCATGCTGCGTATCGTCGGCAAGGCCTTCGCCTGGGGCGATCGGAATATCTTCGTGAGCGCCAGCATCGGCATCAGCATCTACCCAGGCGATGGCGCGGATGGCGCGTCACTGCTTCGGCATGCCGATGCAGCGCTGGGGCAGGCCAAGCGCGAAGGTCGTGCGCGCTTCCGTTTCTACAGTGCCTCCCTGACCAGCGAAGCGCAGGGTTTGCTCGATCTTGGCGAAGGTCTGCGCGAAGCCTTGCAACGCGACGAATTCGTGCTGTTCTACCAGCCGCAGGTCGAGTTGCGTACGGGAAAAGTGGTCGGCGTCGAGGCGCTGCTTCGCTGGCGGCGCGATGAAACCCACCTGGTGATGCCGGACCGCTTCATTCCCTATGCGGAGGAAACCGGGTTCATCAGCGCCATTGGCGACTGGGTATTGCAGGAGGCCTGTCATCGCGCCGCGCACTGGCTACGGCGTGGCTGGCCGGAGCTGCGCATGGCCGTGAACCTGTCGCCGCGTCAATTCGGCAGCGCGGATCTGTTTGAGCATGTGTCCGACGCGCTGGGCGCGTCGGGCCTCCCACCGCACCTGCTGGAACTGGAAATCACCGAGGGCAGCCTGCTCCAGCACGGCCCGGCGGTGTCATCCATGCTGTCGCGACTGCGGGACCTTGGACTCAGTTTCGCCATCGACGACTTCGGCATGGGTTACTCGTCGCTGGCGTATCTCAATCGTTTTCCGATCCAGGTGCTGAAGATCGATCGTACGTTCATGAGCGGGCTGCCGGACGATCCCAAGGCCGTGAGCCTCATATCCACCATCGTCGCCATGGGCCGCAACATGAACATGCGCGTCTTGGCGGAGGGCGTCGAGAACCTCGCGCAATGGACATTCCTGGCGAACGTGGGATGCGACTGCGCCCAGGGCTGGTATATCGGGCCGCCCATGACGGCGGCCGAATTCGAGGAATGGATGGCCAGCGGCCCGTCGTTCCCGCTGGGCGGTGGCGACCGTCCGTCGCGGTGAACTCAGGGCGCGTGGGCACCAAGCAAGGGGTGTCGGCGAACTTCGTCCTGCAGGTCATGATGTGCCTGCAGGAGCAGCCAGTAGAACGCACTGGTATCCAGCGTCATGGCCAGCCGCAGCGCGAGTTGAGGGGTGACGCGCCGCGAACCCCGCATCAGCTCGCAGATGCGCTCCGCCGGTATGCGCGAGCGTCGCGCCAGTTGCGCGGCGGTGAGCGACATCGGTTGCATGTAATCCTGCAACAGCACTTCGCCCGGCGAACGAAGGTGGAGAGCGGGCGCCACGCGGATATGAGGGCTCAGGTGCGTAAGCATAGTGCGGCGTGTTTTCCTGTCGGGCGAGGTGTGGCCCGGGTGCGGCGTCCACACCGCTCACTCGTGAGTGATTGCGCGGGTCGCCATGATCAACGCAGGTCATGGGTGATGGTCGGCGAGTCGTCAGTGGTTCAATACCTGCGGCCCGCACTTCATGGCGTCGCTGCCATGGTCCCTTGCGCAGCCCGTGGGAAGACATGGCGAGAGGCGCATCGAAAGTAACAAAGCCCTATTGATTCGAATGTCGCCCGATGCCCCGGCGTTCTATCCGCGACGTGGCGTTGCCGACTGTCAGCCATCGGCGCCACGGAGTCAGTGGCCGAAGGGTGCGTCGTCGGAATTACCTGTCGTTATGGGCGGCGCGCGTGCAGTCGAGGGTATCGCCGACGACTTGTTTGCCGTCCCGTTCCACTTCCCAGTCGATGCGCAGATGGTTTTGCGGCATTCGGATGTACACGAGGCGCTGCGCGGGTTTCACTTCGGGAGCTGAGTTCCAGGTCAGTCGGTTGTCGTGCCAGCCTTCGGCCGTGAAAACGCGCGCGCCGCCAAAGTTGTCGAGAACGACCGCGTTGTAGTGCCCCGTCTTGGCATCGTAGCCCCAGGCTTCCACAGCGTGATACAGGGCCGGTGGCGATGTGTCGTCATGATGTTTGACCAGGGCCTTGCCGGCGAGGTCGCGTTCGAAACGGACGCTGGAGTCGATGGTCTTGCCGCTGGCAGGAAATACGCCGTGGCATATCCATGACCCCGGCAGATCGGCAAAGTCACGAAACGGTTCGTCGGTGGCCGCAACGACGGTGCCGCCGAGCAGGCACAAACCGCATGCAAGGGTGATCAAGCGCATGGCACGGTCCTTCGATGGCAGCATGCAGCCTAAGTCCGCGCCGTGCGCAAAATACATCGGTCGGAAGTCATTCGCAGGTTCCTTGCGCAGCGTGTGACTCGGCCTACCCACTTCGCCGAGGACTTGCCCCATGGCGTCGCTGGCTGCCCTCCAGCGTTAGCCGCCAGCACCTCCCCGAAGGCAGGGCTGCCCTCACAGAGTGGCGGCGGGCCTCGCTTCGTGGTCCATGGCATTCCTCTTGCTACATACACAGTGTCCGATCGACCCAGGCGCCCTGAGGCACGCATGCCCAATCCGTTTGCCAAGCAGCAGCGAGCCGACGATCCAGGCCATCGACGTGAGTACATGCACTATCTGGCGCAACGCATGGCGCCGGCCATCCGTGCGCTCACCTTGCTGGCTGTCGTTGCGTATCTGCTGGCCGCAGGAGGGCGGGCCTTCATCAGCGCGTCGCCGGTGCCCTTCGGGTTGCGCCTTACGCCTGCCGTGCCGTTGGCCCTGTTGGCATGGGTCGCGCGCCGTGAGAAACGACCGACGCAGCTCAGCTTGCTGGCCCTGGGCTGCGTGTTGCTGCTGGAGGTAGGCATCAATCTGAACGGCATCGCCCAGGTGCCCGGCCAGCGGCTGGTGCTGCCCGGCCTGCTGCTGCCGGTGGCGTCGTCGGTCATCTGGATCGGCCGCTGGGATTTCGTTGTGGCCATGGCACTGTGCGCGCTCGGCCCGCTGCCGATGCTGCTGATCGGGGCGGTCAGCGGAGTGCCGGTTTTCCAGTACGCCGTGTATATGACCATCGCGATTTCCGTGGCGACGGTGCTGCGCACGTTCATCACGCGCACGCTGTTCGAGCAGTTCCGCTTGGAGAAGCAACTGAGGGAGCAGGCGCATACTGATGGGCTGACCGGTCTGTTGCAGCGCAATCGTTTCCTTGAGCTGGCACGTTACGCATTGAACGACATCTATATGCGGCGGTTGCCGGCGGCGGTGCTCTATCTGGATGCCGATCATTTCAAGCAGCTCAATGACGCCTACGGTCATGCGGCGGGCGATGAGGTGCTGATCCAACTCGCCGATGGCTTGCGTTCGCAGATGCGTGATTCGGATCTGATCGGCCGGATCGGTGGCGAAGAATTCGTCGTGCTGCTGCCTGGCCTGAATCTGCAGCACGCGCATGCGCGTGCCGAGCAATTGCGCGAGGCCATGCGCGCGGTTCATCGCCCGGATCGCGTGCTGACGATTAGCATCGGTATCGCACAGTGCAATCGTCCCGGTGAGAGCATCGAGAGCCTGCTGTCGCGTGCCGACCTGGCCATGCGACAGGCCAAGTTCAACGGGCGCAACCAGGTGGTGATCGACCGTTCCGTCGCGTGATCGACGGCGCGCCCCGGTGCTGGAGCGGGCGAAGCTCGATCTAGGCGGCGTTCAAGCGGCCGGCCAGTGCCTGCAAGGCATCGCGCAGCAAACCGGGACCGTTTATGCGAAACGCGAAGGGCAGGCGTGCCAGTTCGCGCGCCAGCCAGTCCAGGTCGTCGACCTGGCTGCGCATCAGCACGCCGCCATCGATGGGCTCGAACACGCCGATGGCGTTGCCCAGGTTGTTCAGCGCGTGCCGCAGGTCGGTATACAGCTCCACCTCTGCCAGATAGGTGCGCGGCTGGGTGGCGAGGCTGTCGGCCAGGTGCGCCAGTGTGTCGAAGTGCTCGGGGCGCTCGAAGGAGATGGCGAGCGGTTGCGCATCGGTGATCCGGTCCAGCCGGAACGAGCGCATGTCCTGACGGAAATGACAGCGCCCCACGAGATACCAGTAGCCGTTGCGATGGCCGAGTCCGAACGGATCGACATCACGCTCCGTGTGTTCGTCCTGCGGGGAGCGATAACCCAGGCGTATCCGTTGGCGTTCCTGGGTGGCCGTGCTCAGTTTCAGGAGCAGGGCCCCATTCACATCGGGGACCGACCGCCCGCTTTCCAGGCTGATCGTTTCAGTCAGCGCGCGCACGTGCCGTTGCAGCCGCTCTGGCATCACGCGTTCCAGTTTGGCTTGAGCGCTGGCTGCGGACGCGCCGGCCTGGGTCATGCCCAGCCGCTGTGCGGCCAGCAGGCCGACTGACAGCGCCAGCGCTTCGTCATCGCTGAACATCATCGGCGGAAGCTTGAAACCGGGCACCAGCATGTAGGCACCGTGACGCCCGCGCTCGGTGGTGATCGGAATGCCGATCTCTTCGAGAATGGCGATGTAGCGGCGCAATGTGCGCGGATGGATGTCCAGCCGGCGCGCCAGTTCGCTGCCGCTGATCCGGCGATGCGCCTGCAGCAACTCCAGAACGGCCAGTGCGCGACTGGTGGGGTGGTACATGCCAGGGTCCGGGAAGGTATTTAGGACGCAAGCCGTCCTATTTGCCGCCTAGCATGCGGATGCTTCGCGGGTACCGCAAGCGTTGCATGCGACGAACGCCCGCGCTTTCTTTTGCCAATGGAGGGAACACTTTGTGAAAGCTCTGGGTTATGTCTTTGCGGCCGTGCTTGCCGGTGCGTTGGGTTTCTCCACGGCGGCCGCCGCTGCCGATGGCGCGCGGTGCGCCGACGCTGCCCACCGTCAGTTCGATTTCTTCGCCGGCGACTGGGACGCTTTTGACGGCGCAGGCAAACTGCTGGGCCACAACCGCGTGGAAAAGGCGCACGACGGCTGCGTGCTGATCGAGCACTGGACCGGCGTGGAAGGGGAGAGCGGCACCAGCCTCAACATCTACGACGCCAACCGCAAGGTGTGGAACGAAACCTGGGCCAGCAGCCACGGCACCTTGCTGACCATCGAGGGCGGCATGCGCGGAAAGCAGATGGTGATGATCGGCACGCACGTCGATGACGATGGTCGCGTCGCCCTGCACCGCAATATCTGGACGCCGATGGCGGACGGTGTGCATCAGGTGTGGGATTACTCGCTCGATGGCGGCCAGACCTGGGTCGTCAATTACGATGGTTACCTGCGGCCGGCCAAGGCCGTGCATCACTGAACCACGGCGACCGGCCGACGGCCGGTCGTCCGGGAGCATGGGCGGCCCATGAGGCCCGCCCATGCTTTTGCCGTCAGTCGATCTTCCAGTCCAGGTTGAGGAAGACTTCGCGACCGGTGTAGCTCGCGCCCTGCTGCGCCGGGATGAATTCGAAGCCGCCGGAGTAGTAGGGGATCGAACCGACCTTGTCGAAGATGTTCGACACGTTGAGGCTCGCGCGCAGGCTGTCGTTGATGCGATAGCCCACCGAGGTGCTCCACACGATCCACGGTGCCACATGGCCGCGATAGATCACGCACTGCGGGTCGCCCACCGAGGGGATGACGCCGTTCGGCAGCACTTCGCAACTGCCGTAGTTGTTGGAGCGGATTTCGCCGGAGCGCTCGCCGTGCAGCGAGACGTCCCAGTCGTTCTTGTGCCAGCGTGCCGTGCCGGTGACCTTGCTCGCCACGTACTGATAACGCGTGTTGAGCAGCGGATCAGAGGCGAGGTCACGCTCCTTGAACTGCAGGTTGTTGGTGTAGTCGATGCCCAGGTTGAAGTTGCCCCAGCGCTCGCTGGCGAACTTGTAGGTGAGCGAGGCATCCACGCCGCTGACATACAGCGAGGCCTCGTTGATCGGGCCCACCGTGATGTTGTTGATGCTGCCGTCGGCGTTGCGCACCACGTTCTTGATCGCCAGCTGGCAGTACTGCGAGCCCTGCGGATGCGCGATGTACGGCGCACCGGCGACAGTGGTGCCGGTGAGGCAGCCGGCTTCGTCGGTCAGCAGCGTGTTGGTGTCGATCCACTTGATCGCGTTGTCGATGCCCATGTGCCAGTAGTCGGCCGACACGGCCAGACCGTCCACGCCCGGGATATCCCACACGAAACCGTAGGTCCACGAGTGACCGGTTTCCGGCAGCAGATTGCGGCTGCCGCCCGAGTACTGGTTGAAGTAGGTCGGGTGCTGGGTCGGCTGGCAGGCGTGGTCGCCGGTCTGGATGCACTTGAGCGGGTCGGCGTAGTCGCCCACGGTGCTCACCGAGTCGGACAGGTAGATGGCCTGCATGTCCGGCGCGTGGAAGTTGGTGCCGTACGTACCACGCAACAACAGGCTGTCGAGCGGACGCCATTCGATGCTGGTGCCCCAGGTCTTCGCCGTGCTGGCAATGCTGGCATCGTTGTAGCTGTCGATGCGGCCGGAGATGGTCCACGTCAGCGTGGACGCCAGCGGGACGCGGAACTCGGTGGCGCCGGAGAAGCGCGTACGGGTACCGCCGCCCGTGATCAGGTTCTGGAACGGATCGCCGAACGTCGTGGTGTTGCCGCGACGATCAGGCGCAAGGCGGAAACCCTGGTGGTTGCCTTCCACCACGCCAGCGAAGCCGATCGGGCCGGCCCACGTGTCGAACACGTTGCCGTTGAGGTTGAACGTGGCCTGGTCCATCCACGTGTAGGCGCTGTTGGTGCCGCCCACGGCAAAGCTCTGGTAGTCCGACGGCGAGATCGGATTCCAGAAGCGATTGCTGTTCAGCGCATAGGTCGGGTAGGCCGTTCCGCCGACGTTCGTGGTGCCCAGTTGCGGCCCGAAGAAGTAGTCGAACATGCCCTGTTCGTTCAGGCCGGTGTAGTTCTCGTGCACGATGTACTTGCTGGTGCCGAGGTTGAGATCCCAGTCGAAGCGGTCGTCGAAGACGGTGCCCTTCAGGCCTGCGTGGATGTCCCAGTTCTTCTCGTTGTCATGGGTGTTGCCATAGCCGCCCAGTTCCTGCGGCGTGAGCTGGCGGTTGTAGTTGCTGATGACCTGGCCGCTGGTCTGGTCATAGAAATTGTTGGGCAGGCCGCCCATGGGGTACAGCGCCGGCAGCTGGGTATTGGTGGTGCCCGTGCTGTCCTTGTAGGTCACCGAGCCGTAGGCGGACAGGGACGACGAGAAGTCGTACTGGCCCGCCACGTACACGCTGTCGCTACGCAGGCCGGGCGTCAGCACCCAGTCGGAGTAGGCGGCGCGCTGCGTGCAGGACACGCCTGCGTCGCTGATGCTGGTAGGATCGACCACGTTGCCGATGGTGCCGATGGTCTTGTGATCGTACGCCTGGAAATTGTTGCCGAAGCTGTTGCAGGCGCCCGCCGGCGGAGCGATATAGTTGCCCGCCGCATTCTGGATCGCCGCACCATTGGAGGTGGGGAAGCCGAACATGCGCGCGCTCGGGTTCCAGGTGCCGTAGCCGGCATCGCTCTCGGCATCGGTGTAGCTGCGGTCACGGCCCCACAGCGGCGAGCGGTTGGTGTGCTCGTAGTTGTAGATCACGTGCCAGCCATCGCCCGAACGGCCACCGATGAAGTTCAGGTCGCCGTACTTGCGGCCGCCGCGCGTCGCGCCGCCACCGGTGAGTTGCAGGTCGTCGCCCTGGTATTCCTTCTTGAGGATCACGTTGACCACGCCGGCCACCGCATCCGAACCGTAGATCGACGACGCGCCACTGGCGAGTACTTCGACGTGGTCGATCATGCCCGTGGGAATGTTGGCGTAGTTCTGGAACGTGCTCTGGCCGGCGCTGGGCTGCGGGTAGTCGGTGATGCGATGGCCATCGACCAGCAGCAGGCTGTGGTCCGGCCCCAGGTTGCGCAGGTTGACCGGGCGCGCGTTGACGGCCGTGTTGCCCCACGTCGAAATGCGGTCGGAGAACTCCGGCGTCGCCACCTGCGGCAGCGAGTTGAGGAATTCGTACATGGTGGTGTAGCCCTGCGCCTTGATCTGCTCGGCCGTGATGATGGTCACGGGCGCCGGGCCTTCGATCTCCGAACGCGGAATGCGCGAACCGGTAACGACGACCTTGTCGAGCGTCTTCGCCTTCGTGTTGGCGTCGTTCTGCTGCGGCGCCTGCGCGTCACCCTGTGCGGTGGTCTGTGCGTAAAGCGACGGCGCGACGAGCGCCAACGCCAGCGAACTGGCAAGCAGTCCGCGACGCATGCGGATGATATTCATGGTAGTTCCCTCCCGAAGAACCTGGGGTAGTAGTGGCTGGCCACGAAAGCCCTCAGGCTGTGGCCGCGGTTTTTGTGGTTTTTGTGGGTGTTGTGTTGCTGGCGAAAGACTTCCTGCCGGCGCCAGTTCCGGCATGCCCTTGCGACGGTTGCGACCATTCTTTTTCGCGGAGTGTGGGGCACTCCGCGGGGCGGTTATCGAGGGTTGGGCGTGAGCTTGTCCCTGCTGTCGTCAGCAAGGACAAGCCGTCGCCTCATGACTTTTCCGGAGCGGTCAGTGTTGGGCCAGTGCAATGCGATACGCGTACACATGCACGCCCTGCGGCTGTGCCGGCAGGTCGAGGTGCAGGCCATCGGGCTGCTGCGAGAACGCCACCGGCTTGCCGGTGGCGAGCAGGGTGACGGACTTTACCTTCATCGTCGACGCGATGGAGTGGATCAGCGCGTGCTTCGTCGTGGGCCATGCCATTTCGATGGCATAGAGCTGCCCGTCCTTGGTGGTGAAGCGGAAATCATCCGCCGTATACGGTTTGGTCTTGGTGTCCTGCATGGTGCCGGCGGCGACTTCCGTCGGGCCTTCGCCGAAACGCTGCCAGGGGCGCGTGCCGTAGATGGCCTCGCCATTGGCATGCATCCACTGGCCGACCGAAGTCAGGATGCCGCGCGCCTCGTCCGGAATGGTGCCGTCAGCCTTCGGGCCGACGTTCAACAGCAGGTTGCCGTTCTTGCTCACCACGTCGGCAAGCAACTGGATGATCTCGTCCGGCGACTTGTACGTATCGCCCTCGGCGTAGCCCCACGAGTCGGGACTCACCGACGTTTCGGTTTGCCAGGGTTGTTCGCGGATGCCGGCGGCCTGGCCACGCTCGATGTTCAGCGTGCCCGTGCCTGGACGCATGTCGTTGAGCTTGTAGTTGAGCACCACGCCCTGCTGCCGCGTGGCCGCCTGGTTGTAGTAGAACGCGGCGAAATCCGCCAACGCGCCGCGGAAACGCGGCTGGCCGATCCACCAGTCGAAGTACATCAGGTCCGGGTGATAGTCCTGCACGATCTCCGCCGAGCGCGCGAGCCAGTCGTTAAGGTACGCATCGGACACGAAGGTCCAGTCCACGTCCTGGCCGTCTTCGCCCTTGGCCCCTGCCGTCGGATGCGCCGGGCCGTACAGCGCCGCATAGCGCGGATCGTTGACGTCGGAATCGAATTGGCGGCCGTATTCGTAGAACCAGTCATGCTCGGCGCGATGCGACGACAGGCCCAGCTTCATGCCCTGCGCGCGGATGGCCTTGGCCAGCTCGCCGATCACGTCGCGGTGCGGGCCCATCTTCACTGCCGTCCAGTCCGACAGTTTCGAGTCGTACATGGCGAAGCCGTCGTGATGCTCGGCCACCGGCACCACGTAGCGCGCGCCCGCTTCGCGGAACAGCTTGGCCCAGGCATTGGGATCGAAATGCTCGGCCTTGAACAGCGGAATCAGATCCTTGTAGCCCACCTTGGGCATCGGCCCATAGGTGGCGATCTGATGGCGGTAGCGATCGGAGTTCTCGCCTTCGCGCTCGTACATGTGGCGCGGATACCACTCGCCCTTGAAGGCCGGCACCGAGTACACGCCCCAATGCACGAAGATGCCGAACTTGGCATCGCGATACCAGTCGGGCGTGCGGTAGGCCGTCAGGCTCTGCCAGTCCGGCGTCATCGGGCCTTGCCAGGCGACCTTTTCGGTCTGCTCCAGGATGGCGTGTCGTGCGTTGTCGTAAGGCTTGTTGGCGGTGACCCATTGCTGCTCGATGGTCGCCGCATCCGGTGGCGTGAACGCCGGCTTCTCCGCCGCCGCAGTCGCTCCGCCGCACGTGGCGGCGGCAACACCGAGCCATCCGGCGAGGATCCGGCTTCGGGACGAACGACGTACTGCGGATGATGACGTTGCCATGGGGGTATTCGCCAAGCCTGCAATGAATGGATGAGAGGGATTCGGACCGGTGACGCAGGGCGATTTAGGCCGGCTCGTCGGGCGCGGTGCGCTCGATCAGCCAATGCGCCGCGCCGATGACGCCGAGCTGTGCGTGATCCACCACCTGCACCGGCACGGTCTCCAGGAAGGGACGCACCACGCCCTTGTCGAGGAAGCGTTCGACAAACGTGCTCGCGCGGAGCAGATCGGTCATCTGCGAAAGGAAGCCGCCGGCCAGATGGATGCCACCCGTGGCGCCATACATCATCGCCAGGTCGCCGGTGAACGACCCCAGCCATCCGCAGAACAACTGCAGCGTTTCGCTTGCGAGCCGGTCACTGTTGGCGACGGCGGAAGCCACCACGTCGGCCGGCGCATACCAGGCCGGTGCGACGCCTTCGATCTGGCACAGCGCCCGATACACGCGAAGCAGGCCGGGACCGGACAGCGCCGTGTCGTACGGCGTGTGCTCATTCGCTGGCGCCAGTACCGACAGTACCTGCCGCTCACGCGCCGTGCGTGCGGCAAGCTGGATGTGGCCGGCCTCGGTCGGCAACACACGTGGCGAGGGGCCCGGCAGGCGCACGGCCACGCCCAGCCCTGTGCCGGGACCGACCACGACCACGGGACCTGTGGCTGCACCTTGCGCGGCGGGCGTATGCAGCGGCGTTGCGGCGTCGCCGGCCAGATGCGGCACGGCATGCGCCAGCGCGACGAAGTCGTTCAGTACGCGCACTTCGTCCAGGCCCAGCGTCCGCTCCAGTGCGGCCGGTTCAATCGGCCAGTGCAGGTGACTGTTGATCACACGGCCCTGGTGCAGATAGCCCGCGCACGCCAGCGCAAATCGTCGCGGCTTGATCGCCAGGCCATCGCAGAACTCGCGCACGATGGCATCCAGGCTCGCGTGTTCGCGGCAGGGATAGACCTGATAGGCCTGCACATCGAACGTGGCGCTGCGCCGGGAGAAGGCGACAAGGCCAAGTCGCGCGTGCGTGCCGCCCACGTCGGCGGCCAGCAGTAGTTCGCGTTCCTCATCCACGGTGGTGCGGCCATACGCGGACATCGCCGCATCCGGCACATCACCGACCAGGGCGTAGACCTTTGCCGCCCCGCCGACCATCAAGTTGCCGTTGTTCACGCGCCGTCTCCCCAACGCTCGTATTGCTCGAATCACACCGTTGTTCGTCGAATCCAGCGCCATCCAGCCTTCGCATTCCCAGACGGTGGCAACCGGCTTCCCCCGGATCAGGCAGGGGCGAAACCCGAGGACAACGGCGGCGAACGATTTGGATCGAGTCAAAATATTTCATTGACGTTTAGATCGAGGCAAGTTGCAGCGCAACACTTCTTGCGTGAAAGTTTCGAAATGGCCGATTTGGGCCCTTTCGGACCCCCGAAACGCCCCGGGCCGCCACCGGGCCGGGTAGGGAGGCCCGATGGCTGGGGGGAGGGTCGGTGCAGGGAAGGGGCGGGTGCGGCCCTGGGCGAGGGAACAACCTCGGGGAACGTTCGCGCTGCGGGAAGTGTTCCTGGTCGCCTGCCCAGACCTCTTCGCTGGGCAAACCGAAACCTTGTCGACCGACCACCAGAGAAGTGAAACCCGTCGATCATCCCCATGGGGCGGTGCGATACGCTTCGGCGGCGCGGGGCGGGCAAGACCCGCGTGGAAGGCTGAGCGGCGGTATCCGCTTCCCCTCCGGAGAACCAGGCCGGGGGGCGTTGGCCTCTTCATGGAACAACCGATGGAGCATGAGGTTGAGGAAACTTTATGGTCTCTCTATGGATAGTCGATCCGCGATCAGACATGGGCCCCACGGAACACACTGTGTTTGGCGGTTTGCCGAGTGCGCCAGCAGGTCAGGTCCCGTGGCCCGTCTGCAAGAGTTGCAAGAGCCACATGCAGTTCCTCGGCCAGATCCGCGTTTCCAGCACGTCCGGTGATCGGCTGCTCCTGCTGTTCATGTGTCAGGCCCAGCCGGGTCTGTGCGACGAATGGGATGCCAATGCGGGTGGCAACGCCGTTCTCGTGTGCCACGTGCAGAACCTCGCGTTGATGTCCGCTCCGGACAGCGGCGAATTCGTTCGCGCAACCCGCTACGGCGCGACCACCGTCGCGGTCGACGCTGCGTCCTACGATGACGCGCGAAATCATTGGGTATCGAAAACGGGGCAGGGCATGCGCCAGGTCCTTGGCCAGTTCGGCGGGCAGCCTTCGTGGATGCAGGCTGATGAAACGCCGCCATGTGATCAATGCAGCGAACGCATGGCGTTCGTCGCACAACTCGAGGAAGGCCCTGACCATCGCACGGCAATGAACTTCGGCGGCGGATGCGCTTATGTTTTCCAGTGCGAACGCTGCGCTACGTCGGCCAAGCTGCTTTGGCAGTGTTGAGTGGATAACGCGGGCTTAGGTATTCGCGCTTCTTGTATGCGTATGTGAGGTCCGCTTTCGACCCAAAGCAGACTTTTCGGAAGCGCCAACAAGCAACGCAATTAGAAGCGATTTCTTTGGGGGGGAAGATGCTAAAACGCTGCATCGCAGTCATTGCTTTCACAGTGTTTCCATGCCTGTCATCACTGGCTGGCTCACCCATTCCGACGGCTCAGCAAGAAGACACGGCGGTGTTGCAGGCTGCACTAACTTCACTGTGCCAATCGAAGAATGGTTACGTTTTACTCTCGTCGACCACTGCTGCCCCCCGACCGGCTGACGACATGGGGGATGCGGATCAATCTGGTGCCTATTCCGATCTCGAGCGCAGAAACGAGGCCGCCGCGTTGCTTCCAGAGGATCTTGCGTGCCAGGGGGCCAAATTGGTTCGTGAGCAGGAGATCAAACGGTTCTTCGATCACGAGTCAAACTTGGCAAACAAAGTATCGCTAGACGAAGCGTGGAAGAAATTCTACGAATCTTTTCCTGGAACTACCGGTTGGACATCTGTAAGCCTTCCGGGATATTCACCGGATGGTGAAATCGCAATTGTCTACATGGCCCACTACTGCGGCACCCTATGCGGAGGAGGTACCTATGTGTATCTGCGTCGCATCGGCGGCAAGTGGAAGATGCTGGTGGACTTTCCAGGCTGGGTTTCATGAATAGGCCCGCTTTCGACCCGAAGCGGACGCTCTTCTGGCCACTGGCAAAGGGGGGGATTGGTGAAGAGAGTCCTGAAGGCAATGCTAGGTGGCTTGATCTTCTACGCGGTCGTCACAACGATCGCGATGGTCACTGTCCTGGTCAAATGCTTGGTGCTGGGGGTTCACTATAGTTTCCTGGTTGCGCTCTTTGCCGCTTCCAGAGTGACGCTCGGATCGGCAGGACTCATCGCGATTTTTACCTTCATTACGCTTGGAAATGCTGAAGGCGCGAAGCGCTAAGCGAGCGGAATGGCAACTTTTAGGAGGGTCCGCTTCCGACCCAAAGCGGACATGATTGGCTAGTTCGGGTTGCATGGAAAAGGCGGCGCGGATGGGAATTACGACAGTCTTTGCGTTCTTGGCGGTGATAGGTTGGATTGTGATGACGTCTTTGGCCGGCTCGAGCTGGAGAGCCATCGTGGCAGCAGATCCCACATACGCCGATGCGCTTTACACCCGTCCATCCGAGCAGGTGTTCTATCGCCTAGGCCCTGTAAATTCGCGGGTTCTGTTCCGGCGTCGCCCACCACTTGCTGTGGCGAGGCGTATTCGCGCCCTTCGTATCGCCGTCGTCCTGCAAGTGTGTGTCGTTATCGGGTTCCTTGCTTGTTTGCTCTGGACCAGGTGAAGTTCGCTTCCGACCCAGAGCGGACCTTGCCCAAGACAGGTATCCGCCACACATAGCACCGAGCGGAGCCAGGATTGGTAGGCATTATTGACTCAACATGGTCGATGACCAACAGGGGAAGGTATGGCCAGCAGCACACAGGATTTGGAGCAGTTCGTGCGGAGTTCGCTCATACGTGGATGCTCACGGCAGAGCATCGATAAGGCGCTAATGGACGCTGGTTGGACGCCAGAACAGGTGCGTGGCGCTCTATCGAACTTCGCGGACGTGGATTTTGTCGTACCTGTACCCCGGCCGCGGCCCTACGTGTCAGCAAGAGACGCGTTTGTATATCTCGTGCTGTTTACAACGCTCTATTTGAGTGTCTATCACTTTGGTAGCTTGCTGTTCGAGTTGATCAACCGCAGCTTTCCGGACGCGGCCTCGCCCTACAACAATGGTGTGGCGCGAAGCATCCGCTGGTCCGTGGCCTCGATCATCATCGCCTTTCCGGCTTTTCTGTGGCTCACGGCACGGATTCGCGGTGAAGTGAACCGGCAACCGGTGAAGCGGCAATCGGCGGTCCGCCGGTGGCTGACCTATTTGACGCTTTTCGCAGCCGCTGTGGTGCTTATCTGCGACCTGATTACGTTGGTGGATGGCGTGCTCGGCGGGGAAATTACAGTGCGTTTCGCGCTCAAAGTTGTTGTTGCCGCCCTGATCGCATGCACGGTCTTTGGCTACTACCTGTGGGATTTGCGCGCTGATGAGCGTGTCGCATGAAGCCGCGCCGTGGAGTGCGATTGCTTGCGATAGCTGCATCCGTGGCCATGGCTGCAGCCATTGTCGCAGGCATGGGTGTTCTCGGTTCGCCTATGCACCAGCGAGCGCTGCAACTGGATTCCCGCAGGGTGGCTAATCTCAGTCTTATTTCCATGCAGGTCAGTGCATACTGGTCGCAGCATAAGTCACTGCCGCCCGACTTGGCCTCGCTCAATCTTGAGCATGCAATAGCTAGCGATTCGGTGAGCGGGATGCCGTTTGAGTACGTGGTGACGGGCAACGAATCCTATCGGCTATGCGCCAATTTCGATGCTGCATCTGAGTCTGAGGGGCGGACGAACGGCGCCTATGCGCTTCGCTGGAACCATCCTGCTGGCAGGCATTGTTTCGACTTGGGCACGAAGTATGGTGGCCCGATAGGCGAGCCAATGCCGTAACAATCCACCACACAGGATCATGGGAGTTCCGGCAAGGTGGATCATGCCGGTACGTCCGGGATACGTCGCTGCTGCGAGAAAGTGGGCTCCGGGAGCCTATGGCGATATTCCGAAAAGGTCCGCTTCCGACCCATAGCAGACATTATTTTTTGACCAGCATTTCAGCAGGGGTAGCGATGGACACGGTCGTCTCATCTTCCGGCGAGATCTTGCGACAGAACCCCGCGCTGCCCATTCGCCCAGACCGCCGCATAGTCGCAATCGACGTACTGCGGGGCCTGTCGCTCTTTGGCGTGCTCTCGGTCAATCTGATCATGGAGTTTCGCGTTTCGATTTTTCAGCAGTTTCTTTCAACGACCACCGTGGAGTCTCGCCTGGACCATGTCGTCGATGCGATTGTCAGCATGGGCATGGAAATGAAGGCGTTTGCTCTATTTTCCCTATTGTTCGGTGTTGGGATGGCCATCCAGTTCGAACATCTCGCGGCCAACAAAAAGCGGCTGTCTTTGCTAGTCAGGCGACTCCTCATCCTGCTTGGTTTCGGCATTCTGCATATGTGCCTTATCTGGAATGGCGACATACTCACGGAGTACGCGCTGGTAGGGCTGGTCGCCCTACCGTTCTTCTTTGTGTCGAACCGACTTCTCGTCGTCGTCTGTGTCGTGGCGCTGCTGTTTTATGCAGCCATGCCGTCCTGGATTCCGGATAGTTTCCTTGGGCCAAACGAAGCGGAACTTGAGCAATACGTCCGCCTGGCTACGTCGGTCTATTCGGGCGGAACATGGACCGAAGTTGTCCGCTTCAACATGACCGAGATAGCGCGTTTTTTTCCGCTGCATGTGTTGGTGGCCCCGCGGACCTTCGGGTTGCTCCTGCTTGGCGCGTTTGCGTGGCGGAGCGGCCTGCTTCGCGACCCTGAAAGACATCGCCATCTGCTCGTTGGCGCCGCAGTGCTTGGCCTTGTCCTTGGCCTAGGTATGAACTTTCTGGAGACACCTAGCGCGGGGTCGCCCTGGCGGGTCATGGCGCCGGTTGTCTCTGCTGTGAGCACTTTAGGATCGGTCGTGCTCGCCATCGGCTATGGGGCTACCTGCATTGCCCTTTATACGTTCACCAGGGCAGATCGTGTGTTGGCTTTGTTTGGCCCCGTGGGCCGTATGGCCTTCAGCAACTACCTGACACAGTCGTTGGTTTTCGGCTGGATATTTTTCGGATACGGATTGGGTCAGTTCGGCCGTCTAAGTTCATCTCAAGCGATGCTCATCGGCATTGCGGTTTACGTGGGCCAAATCTTTCTCAGTCACTGGTGGCTTAAGCGGTTTCGATTCGGCCCCATGGAGTGGCTGTGGCGAACGCTTATGTATGGAGTTCGCCAACCTTGGCGAATCAGGAACACATCGGCTGTGGGAGAGGCTGCGTAGTTTTTCGACAGCTAGGCGGGCGCATATGTCCGCTTTCGACCCATAACGGACCTTAGGCTTTACGATCGAAGTACAGCCGGAAAAGGCGCTTGGGGGTGCCGATGACGATTCGTGATGTCTTGCGAAGGAAGAAGCTGATCTACTTTTTCCTCACGATTCTTGCGCTCATCCTGGGGATGCTGGCCATGCAGGGCGCCTTCTTTACTCGCGCAACATGGCTGTTATACCCAGGGATACTTCTGTGGCTGGGGGCGGCATGCGGGGTTGTAGCGTATCGATTCGCCGTGCGGTGCCCCCGGTGCCAGGGAAACATAGGCTTTTCACATAGTAACTTTGGGCGGCGAAAGGCCTTCGGCCGGCCACTGATGAATTGTCCGTTTTGCAGCGTTGCCCTAGATACAAGCTATACGCCATGAGTTCCTGTAGGTCTGCTTTCGACCCACGGCGGACGTTTCAAAACGGGGCAGGGGCACTTTCTCAAGCGACAGCGTACTCACCCTTGCGGATAGCCGGACGGATCGGCAGCGTGAGGTCGCCGGCGATGAGCTGCAGTTCGCCGTCCTGGATCAGGCATTGCAGGCGCATGCTGCGCTCGCACAGGGCAGCCAGTTGCTGCATGTCGGCGTGGCCGATGGCGAGCACGCTGAGGTTGTCGTGGCGGGTGAGCGTGCTGGCGATCTTGCTCCACCAGACGTCGACGGCATGGCCGCCATAGGCCAGCACCACGACGTGCCGCGACTGGTTGCAGGCTTTGCGCAAGCGTGTTTCATCAGGCAGGCCGACGTCGATCCACAGCTCGATCTCGTCGGTATAGGCCTTGCGCCACAGGGCCGGTTCGTCGGTGTCGCTGAGCCCCTTGCCGAACTCCAGCCGTTCGTCGGCATACAGCGTGAACGCGAGCAGGCGCGCCATCAATCGCTCCTCGGTTTCCGACGGATGCCGGGCGAGGGTCAATGCGTGGGTGGCGTAGTAGTGCCGGTCCATGTCGCTGATCGACAGTTCGGCCTTGTGGATGGTGGCGGTGAGGGCCATGGGGGCACTTGAGTGGGCGTAAACCGACTATTTTACGCGGCTTTGCCCCGAGGGGGGGGGGACGGAAAAACACCGGGGGCCATGCTTGGGCCGCCCGTCTTGCGGCCATGCCAGGAGGTTGGCCGTAGTCGTCCATCGAATGCAGAGTCGGGCTCACGCCGTTGTCTGTGTCGCCAAATCTGCCCGCTGTTCCGATCAACCCGCCGGCGTGGGATAACGAGCTAGCATTGGTCCGCTTTCGACCCGAAGCGGACCTTTGTATGCTCGCGCCAAAGGATCAGGGGGAGGTCCGTATGGGTGACAAGATTGCCACCACCGTGTTCTGGCTGATCGCCGGTTCGCTCATCATCTTTGGGCTGGTTGCTCTCATCGGGTCGCCGTTTCGAAGTCTGGAATTCTGGCAAATCGCAGTAGGTGCGCTTTGCGCGATCGCCTTGATATTCGGCCTTCGCCAGTGCGTGCAGATCTTGCGCGGAAAGCGGCGCGTAGGTAACTGACCAAGAGGTACGCTTCCGACCCGAAGCGGACTTGTCAGAGGAAGCGATGGAGGGGTTCCATGTGTGATGTCATCGAATGCCAAGTGCATGGCGAGAAGCCGGAAACCTTCGTCTGTCGCCATCTGGCCAAAGCGCTGGAAACGGGCGAGAAGGTTGGGTTCTTTTGGTCAGGCGAGCCACGTGGTGATGCGTGGTGCGCCGCTTGCGAAACCGTCCGCGTTCAGGAGGGTGGCGTTAGTGGCGATTGGAATGAACGTTCGGAGAAATTCGCGGGCATCACGCTTCTCTGCGGTGCGTGCTACGACTGCGTAAAAGAGCTGCATGGCATCTAGGCGGCGACAGCTCGTTGTCCGCTTCCGACCCGAAGCGGACATTTTTCACGCCAGGTTCCGGTGGCCATTGGGTCAGATGGGAGGAGGCAATGTCCGGCGGACGTAGGAAGTGGATGCGTGCCAACATCGGCACCTTTCTTCAGCAGTACCGGCGAAAGGCTCAGCGAGGGGTGGAACCCAACGACCGTCACTACGATCGGGATCTGGAGGAAAAGCTGAAGCGGATGAATCCAGAAGATCTAAGTCACCTCATGAGTGAGGATGACGATTCGGAACAGGGTGAAGACGGCTAGCGTGGCATTGCTGTATAGGTCCGCTTTCGACCCAAAGCGGACGGTCAGAGCAAGGGGTGTAGGGGACCCAATGGTTCGGTCAAACCGCGCTCTCGGGTATGCTCCCGTCATGACTCCACGCCAGATCCATGCCGCCCGCTATGTCACGCCGTTGCGCGAAGGCGGCTCGTTGCCTGCCGTCATCGAGGGCGACGATGACGGCTTGTACGTGCTCAAGTTTCGCGGCGCGGGGCAGGGGGCTAAGGCCTTGGTCGCCGAATGGATCGCCGGCAGTCTCGCTCGTGCCTGCGGGCTGCCCGTGCCGGAAATTGTGTTCGTCGAACTCGATGCCGATCTGGCGCGCACCGAGCCCGATCCCGAGATCCAGGATCTGATCCGCTCCAGCGCCGGGCTCAATCTGGCGCTGGACTACCTTCCAGGCGCGATCAATTTCGATCCGGTGGCCGAACAAGTTGACGCGACATTGGCTTCGCAGATCGTGTGGCTCGATGCCTTCGTTAGCAACGTCGATCGCACGGCACGCAATCCCAATCTGATGATGTGGCACAACAGGTTGTACTTGATCGACCACGGCGCCGCATTGTATTTCCATCATGCCTGGAACGGTCGCGATGTCGATCCGACGAGACCGTTCCCGTTGATCCGCGATCATGTGCTGCTGTCGTCGGCCGACCGTCTCGCCGCGATCGATGCAGCGATGGCCGAACGCCTGACGCCGGCCGTGATCGAAGACATCATCGCGGCCGTACCGGACACTTGGCTGCAAGGTCCGGATGCATTTGCCGATGCGGCGACCCAGCGGGCGGCGTATAACGAATACCTCGTCCGCCGCCTCGCGGCCCCGCGGGCCTTCGTGCAGGGAGCCATTGATGCGCGCGCATGACAGCTACGACTATGCTGTGATCCGCGTCGTGCCGCGGGTGGAGCGCGAGGAGTTTCTCAATGTCGGCATTCTGCTGTCTTGCGCGGCGACGCAATATCTGGAAGCGCGCATCGAGCTCGACGAGGCGCGATTGCGCGCGCTCGATCCCACCATCGATCTCGTCGCCGTGCGACGTCACTTGCAGAGCTTTCCGATCATCTGCCGCGGCGGCCCCGACAGCGGGCCGATCGGACAATTGCCTTTGCGCTCACGTTTCCATTGGCTGACCGCTAAACGCAGCGCGATCATCCAGACCTCGCCAGTGCACACGGGGCGCTGCACCGACCTGCCCGCGACAATGGAGCATCTGCTGGAGCGGATGGTTCGCGTCGGCCAAGCCTGAATCGCCGGACTGCGTTATCGATGACGGCCAATAGCGTCTGACCGTCGATCGACGGGCGGGACTGGCCGGCCACCTCCGAATCGCGAAGTCATCGCCGTTGGCTCGGGCATGGAGCGGATGTATCCAGACGATCGTCAACTGGCCAGAAGCAGTTGTCGTAGCGGAGAGACTGGCTGTCGAGAAGAACACCCACCTGCCGTCGACCTTGCCTGGGCCGGTGTCGTTGCCAAGCTTGTGCCTGGCGTTCTGTGGCGGAAGGACCGGAGTACAGAGGGTGCAGAGCCAAACCCTAGGCGCAGAGCGTCCGCTTTCGACCGAAGCAGGGGCACATAAAGTAAAGGCCTAAGCTATCGATGTTCGCCTCAGTACATGGTCAGGCGCGCCACGACCACGTAAGTCATAGGCATGCAGCCGCGGCGCTAGCGATTGCCCTGGCCATGCCGAGAGCTAGTTCGAAGCTTGGTTCGACGTCGGTCCGGCCAACGTAGGAAGGTTTCTTTGCTCTGTACCAAGGAAGGGTATAGACCTCCCACGCCCCTACCCACCCCTCAGCACCCGGCCGAGTTACGGAGGAGGCATAGGCTCGAACCATGCAGGCGCCAACGACGAACTCTTCGGGTGCGGCTAGTGACATCGATCAGCTCCTCCCAATGCCCTGAGTGCATCGTCCAACGGAGCCACGACCAACGCAAGGGGCGCGAGCCTGGTTCGCCTGGCTACGACCAACCCCAATAGGCACCCTTGCTGGGTCCGCTTCCGACCCAAAGCAGACACCTCGGGTGGCTATAGCTTGGTCTCGCGCCAACAGATTCGTGCGTTCTGGTAAAGCGCGTTTCGTTGACACCTCTTCAGCGGGACCAGCGGAGTAAGCTTCATTCGACACAGATTCCGGTGGGTACCGTGTGAGCCAGATCGGAAAGCCTCCCTGCGAAGAAGGCGTCATCCTTGCGGGTGCGATGGCGTCGCCTTGTTCGGCCCCGTCGCGACGCTGGACGCTGGTGGCGGCGATTCTTGGTTCCAGCCTCGCGTTCATTGATGGAACTGTGGTCAATGTGACCCTGCCCGCCATCCAGCGCGCGCTGGGGGCGACGACGTCCGATGCGCAATGGGTGATGGAGTCCTATGCGCTTTTTCTGGCCTCCCTGCTGCTTGTGGGCGGCGTGCTGGGTGATCGCTTCGGCCGTAAGCGAATCTTCATGCTCGGTACGATGGTGTTCACTCTTGCCTCGATCGGCTGCTCCATGTCTACCGCGCCCGGTCCGCTGATTGCCACGCGCGCAATCCAAGGCGTCGGCGCTGCATTGTTGATACCAGGTAGCCTTGCCCTGATCAGTGCGACATTCCCACAAAAGGAGCGGGGCTCGGCGATCGGAACGTGGTCGGCCTTTAGCGGTATTACCGCCGCTATCGGGCCAGTCCTTGGCGGATTTCTCGTCGACCACTTTTCCTGGTCCTGGGCCTTTCTGATCAACGCGCCGCTCGGCGTCGCGCTATTGCTGATCAGCGCGACAAAAGTGCCAGAGAGCAAAGGGGGATCGTCGACCACTTCCATCGACGTGCTTGGTGCAAGTCTTGTGACCGTCGGCCTTGCTGGCGTGGTATTCGCATTTATCGAGGCTCCAGCGCGGGGCTTCGGATCACCATCCATCTGGGTAGCTCTAGTCGCTGGGGTTCTCGCTCTGTTGCTGTTCTTGTGGGTCGAGGCACGTTCCGCATCGCCCATGCTTCCCTTGACACTTTTCCGTGATCCCAGCTTCTCCGGCGCAAATATGCTGACTTTACTGCTCTATGCAGCGCTGGGAGGAAGCCTGTTCTTTCTTCCCCTCGACCTGATTCAAGTGCAGGGATATGGCGCTACGGCGGCCGGTGCGGCATTGCTTCCGTTCATCGCCATCATGTTTCTTTTATCGCGATGGGCGGGGAGTCTGGCCGACCGGGTCGGATCCAAGATTCCATTGGTTTTTGGGCCAGTCATTGCGTCGGCGGGCTTCGCCATGTTCGCACTCCCTGCGGCTGGAGATGGCTACTGGCTGGGGTTCTTCCCAGCCATTTGCGTCCTCGGCTTGGGCATGAGCATCACCGTGGCGCCCCTGACCACGACGGTCATGAACAGCGTGGATGCGCAGTTGGCGGGTACGGCTTCTGGCATCAACAACGCAGTGTCACGCGCCGCCGGTCTGCTGGCGATAGCGCTCTTCGGCTTCGTGCTCACCTTGGTCTTCAACGGACGACTGGATCGGGAGCTGGAAGGCCTCCATCTTCCTGAGGGGCTTCTTGCGGCAGTGGTTGCGCAGCGCCAGAAAATAGCGGGAATCGTGATCCCAAACGGCTATCCGAAAGCGGCCTCAGATGCAGCGAAGTACGCGATAGACATCGCGTTCATTTCAGGCTTCCGCATGGTGATGTGGATCTCAGCGGCACTGGCGTTACTGAGTGCAGCCATTTCGGGAGCTTTCATCGGAGGAAAGCAGGCGACGGCGCGGGACAGGGTTGAAGTAACCAATCGATCAGGAAAGCCTAGTTCATCGCCCTGATGCCGTCTGCATCCCCGCTGATTCAAACCATGACAGGGTACGAGGCGAATGTCGTAAGTCATCTCTGCTGATCAAAGCCATCAGGGCCGGGGCTGCGGTTAAAATCGCAGCCGCTTTCCCTCCCGGGTGCGGGGTAGGCAAACTAAAGTCCGCTTTCGACCCAGAGCGGACATCCCAAGATGCGGTTCAGAAGAGTTTACTAAGGCAATGATAGTGGACGCGCGCCTCGTAACCCTGATCCTTGAGTATCTAGCGGCGGCCCATACCGGGGTTCAACAGATCTTTCGATCAGCACGGCGACAGACCGATGACAGCTTTCGGGCGGTCGTCCGGATGGGATATTTGTTCTTCTTTGCACCCAGCTAAGATGGAGCGTGGCGCACCAGGGGAGCGCGTCGCGTCAGAAGGGGAATTCACCAATCATCAGGGCTGCACGTCCGTTCGCAGATGTGGCTGCGTGACGTGGCCCCCCTGCCTGCTGACTCGGTGTCGTGAAACATTTCAGGGGTCGTTGATGAATCAACATCGCAAGTCCGGGCTTCTTTATCTGGTGGCCGGCTCGATTCTGTTCGCCGTTCTCATTCTCTTCTTCCAGTGGCTGTACGCAAAAGGCGTGCAGGTCACTGCGCTCGGACCCGCGTGGGGGCTGCCTGGCGCAATGGCGATGATCGGAGTGGTGAAGGTGTTCACCGGTGTTCCTTTTTCACAGACCTCAGGGCAATGGAACAGCATGCCGCAATGGAAGCAGACATTGCTCGGCTTCTTTCTCATGTTTCTTGGTGTTGGCGTGATCGGCGCGGTGATTGCCACTTACGTGCATTTTGCGAATTGAAATTCATCACCGGGCCGAAGGCCGAAGTTGTCCCTCAGTCTTGTCAATCAGCACATCAATAAGTGCGAGGCCATTTGCTTGAGGATCGAACAGGCGATCGGCGCAGCGGGAAAAAGAGACTAAGGATTGCTGCTCCTGATGGGGGCGGAAATCGGAAGCGTCCGCTTTCGACCCAAGGTGGACAGTTCCATTGGAGGGAAAATGGCGAATCGATTGCCGGCCAGACGGATCGCATACGAAAGGCCCCTGACCGGGGCGCTCATACACCGAACCATGTCGAACCTCTTTCCCCGCAGGAACGACTACGGGAGTGGTTCGTTTGATGAGTTGATCCCAGAACTGATGGCACTCGGTATTCGCTGTGCTGGGGATTTCAAGCGCCTGATGACGCGCTATAGGCGTGCGCTTCTAAGTTTTGATCGAGCCCCGTTGTCAGAGTTCGAGCGCCGCCTTGCTATCGATGACTTCGGTGCAGCCTTCGTGTCGGATGCGACGAGACGCCAATATTGGTTCGCTTACCCTGGCTTGGTACGCACTGCGATAGAAATGCACTTCGGCGAAGATGCCGTGCCATCTAAGCGTGAGGAATGAGCGGCCGTTGGAACGTCCGCTTTCGACCCGAAGCGGACGCTTGGCAAGTGTCCTGATAAAGGAGAAGGTGCATGAGCAAGCCAAGGACGTACGGCCTTATCGTGGCGGCTTTGATCTGTGCGGTCGCGGCGGCTATGACGGCTTTTCGAGGCCCGTCTCATTTTGAGGACCATGGCGTCGCTGCCGCTCTCGCCGCTGTCGTGCTGACAGGTAAGGTGCTACTCGATTGGCGTCGCCGACGCTGATCGCTATACGGTCTAAGGTGAACTCACGACCGCTTTCGACCCATAGCGGACATAATCGCAACAGATCCACCGTTGACTAGCATCAACTACCAGCAAGGCCGGATTGCGCCGTATGGCTAAGGGGAATTGAATGATTGGCTTGCTTGGATCGCGGACTCTAAGGCAAGGGGCTTTTGCCTGGAGACGATGTATCTTCGCAATCGGGATAACTCTAGTGACTAGTTTTGCTGCGCATGCCATGAGCCCCGGTGCTTCCTCATCCTATTGGAAGCCAGAACTTGTGCCCGGTCTCTCCTCGACCGAGATTGCATATCTCAAAGCTGCTCATTGCTTGATCGAGTCTTACAGAACTGATCAGGAGGCAGGCCCTAGAAAGTCACCTACGCCAGACAGGGATGACCGCATGATGCTGGTGCGCGGTGAGTTCGCATCAAAAGGACAGGCGGACATTGTGGTCTATTGCAAATCGGCGGAGAGCGAGGGTGAGTTTTTTCTTGTCAAATGGGGCGGGCGCATGCAATGCCCGAGCAAGTTTTCGCTGAGCGAACTATCAAATTTCTTCGGAAAGCATGGCGCGGTGCATGACTACTATGGCGACTCTTTGCAGGGGCGCTCGTCAAAGGAAGTGCAAGGAGTCATGGACGACATGTATCAAGAAGGAGATCTCGTAACCTCGCAGCAGTGGCGAATGAATGGGTCGGATGTTCCAGTGTTTGAGCATGACACACTTAATTACATCGGCTATTACGACCTTTTTCTCTACTGTGAAAAAGGAAAATGGCTAAAACTGTTCGACAGATATTCGGACGAAATTGATTAGTGCGCGTCAAAGCTGGAATCAGAGTGTACTTTCCAAGTCGACCTAATCGAAAAGTGCGCGCTGACCCTGGTTTGGGACGGTGGATGCTGGGGGTCAATGTCCGCTTTCGACCCAAAGCGGACATCTAAGATGCGGCATCCACGGGCCGGCAAATGCCCGGCGTCAGGCTGAGCTGACGCCGGCTGCCTCATGGCTCACTGAGGATCGGCCTTCGGCACGGCGCATCGGTCTGCGTAACGAAGCGCGACGCCATTGCGCCAGGGGTGATAGTCGTTGGCCATTTGGATACGCTCAGTGACGGACGGGTGCGTATAGAAGAAGTTCATGGCGAACGCGTCGGGCTGGACCCAGTCCGTCCCTTGTTGCGCCCATGACGCAAATAGGCGGCCAGCGGCATCGTTCTCGTGCGAAAGCTCCAGGGCAAAGCGATCAGCTTCGCGCTCGATATGGCGATTGAAGGCAAGGAACGCCGGCGTTGCCACCAGCCACAACGCAGTGACGCAAAGGATGAGCAACGGCAATGATGCCGGATCGTCGAGGTTTGAAAAGCCGATGCGCCCGTGAAAGCGACGAGTCGCCCATCGGCCCGCTTGGTAGGTGATCCAGAATCCAGCCAGGGCCAGCGCGACAGCAATGGGCAGCAGCTTCCAGTTGTCGGCAAGCAGGTAGTGCTTGAGTTCGTGAGCGACGGTGAAGCGGATCTGGTCCGGCGTTTCTTCCGAGACCAGGTTGCTGCCGAGGAAGATGCGCACGGTGGGCCCGATGCCATAGACCGACGTGTCGTCGCCGCCGACCACCACGGGTACATGTGCCAGGCCGCAGCGTGATGCGAGATCGTCGATCGAAGCGCGCAAGCCTGCGTCCGCCAGCGGCACGTAGTGGCTCGTCAGCGGCTTTACCCACACGGGCTGCACAATCAGGAAGAACAAGGTGACGGGTGCAACGGCGGCCGTGGCCCAAAGCCACCAACGTCGTGGGCTCCAGCGCATCAACGCATAGGGAATCCACAAGAGCAGCATGGCTGCCACTATCCAAGGCACCAGCCCCATCGCTTGTTCCCACAGCCACTGTCCGACGGTTTCGTCGTGCAGCCATCCCATGGACATCGGAAAGCGGTAATGGCGGCCATAGTCCAGTGGCAGGCTGAGCAACGCGTACAGGAGCACGTACACACTGCCGAACAGTGCGATCGTGAGGACGCGCGACCCACCAACCCTTCGGCTCAGCCCATGGCAGAGACGTGCGCCATATCCGCTGTAAAGCAATATCAGCGGCAGAAGGAGTTGCAGGATCTTGTAGCCCAGCCAGTACGCATCGACCAGGCGATTCATATCCGCCTCACGAGGCGGGGCAACAGGGACGGGTACGTTTGCGTGCACGACCACCGTGACGGCGGCCAAGCTCAGTAATGTAGATATGCCCCGCCACCAGCGGCGGGCGCCTGCCGTCTTCGTCATGTTGTATTTCTCCTGAAGTCACGGGCCAAGCCTATGATTTGACTTGGTTAACGCCCAGACCGCTTCAGCACCGTTTCGGCACGGCTCGACACAAATCCCGTCGAATGATCCCGGGGATGGACGGTGTGCGTGACGCCCGGCAGACTGCGCCAATGAATGTCGCAAGGACGCTGAACCCTTTCCCCTTCCTCCCATGGTTGCGCCAGGGAGCTTACGGTTTTGGCTATTGGCTGGCCTTCCTGCTGGTCCTGGAGCCAGGAAATCTCATGCGCGCAGCAGAAGCCGGCGGCCATCTGGGTCTCTCGCATGAAGCCGTGCGAATACTTGGCGCGGCCCTGATCGGTGCGATGGCGACGCCAGCCATGCTGTCGCTGGGAGATCGCTTTCCCCTCGGGGGTCACCGCCTCCTGCGCCATCTGTTCATTCACAGTCTGGGCGCGGGCGGCATCGCACTGGGCCTGATCCTGCTTTCCTGCGTCTTGGCAGCCTGGGTGTTTTTCCATGAGTGGTTGCCGACCATGGAAGAGATTACCGGGCAGGTGGCGGACAACTGGGCCCTGCTGGGCTATGCGTTATTTGCGCAGGCTGCCCTCACGCGCCTTCTGGACCACGCGCGGGGTAAGAAGAACGATACATCTGTGCTGCCGGCTTCCAATGCGGCTAGTTTCCTGACACACATAAACGTCAAGGTCCGCGGGCGCCAGATCCGGGTGGCACTCGATCAAGTGGACTGGCTGGAAACGCAGGGCAACTACCTCGCCCTGCACATGGGTGACGCCACGCATCTGATCCGACAAACCGTCACAGCGTTCGAGACGCAGCTGGATCCCCGGCAGTTCGCCCGCGTCCACCGCCGAGCCATGGTTTCCCTGCGAAGCATTCGAGATCTGAAGCCACTCACCAACGGTGATGCGGAACTACGCCTCCACACGGGGCAGGTCGTACGCGTAAGCCGGAGCTATCGAAAACAGCTCGCCGCGAACCTGGAGCAAACGAACACGAGCATCGAAAGAGAGCTACCGCTCGCGTAGGTGCATTGACGCAGAGCGAATACAAAATGTCGGCTTTCGACCCAAAGCAGACACTTGAAATGTGGGCCTTCTGGAGGATCGATGTTACCTAGGGCTATGCAGATTGTCGGTGGCGTTGCTGTGTCTGCTTACAGCGTACTTACCATGGCCTGTGGGGTGACCATGTTTGCCTGGTCGGAAAACGCGCATCCTGTTGCTATGGCCATTGTCGGTGTCGCGATAGAAGCCGGAGCGCTCTGGGCCTTTGTCAAAGGCGCGGACCTATTGTTTGGCAGGCGGACGCAGGGTGGACTGATAGGGGCAAACGCGCTTCGTTCCATCGCTTTCGGGTACGGGATCATGATGGCCTGCGGACTGATCTTCGCAACCGGTGGCCAGCCGATTGTGGTCAGAGCAGTAGCTGCGCTGGGTGGTGTCGTCATGATCTGCGGACTGCTGGCCGTAGCTCGACGGCGGCAATCTATCAAAGCACTCGAAGATAGCGCCCGTTTAAAGGCCTAGAAAAGTTGTTGCTCTGTGGCTCTTCCAAGCCACAAAGTGTCCGCTTTCGACCCAAGGTGGACATCGGTAAGTTGTAGATCGACCACAAGGGGCTCAGGCCATGCGCGCGTCATTGGAAGACTGGAACAATGGTTGGACAGAGGTCGAGGTGAGCCTGTCTGCCTCAGACATTGATCGCCTGATTGCCTTGCTACAAATGATTAAGGCCGACCCAGATCAGCATTTCCATGCCACAAGCAACTTTGTCGGAACGGGCGGAATCGGTCAGATCACGTTTCAGATTCAACAGCCAGATGAGACGGACAACCTGAGCTTGGGTGGCAGGGCCATGGGCGAAGGCGAGTCAATTAGCCGGTAACCAATGCGTCCGCTTTCGACCCAAAGCGGACATCAGGAAGGAGAGCGGGCCGAGGAGTATCGGTGCCGGAACCGGGATCCGGTACCCTTCGCCCAGCTGACTGTGCCGGCCACCATGCCGTCGACAACACCTGCCTTGCGCGCCATCAACGACCTCGTCAATGTACGCAAGGACTCCGGGCCGGTCGTATCAATGAACCAGCCGGTAGCCGCGACGCCATCGCGGGCATCAATTAGTTGCCTGCAAAATGCCATCAAGCGTCGCGGTAACACCACTTTGCGATCAGCACAGCGGCCGTCGCCGGAGTAAAGATTTGCCTTGTAATCCCAAGGGGGGATATCCATTGAACGGACGCGCTGGAAGAAGGCTTGCTTTTCCGCTGGTCGTGCTGGTTTCCATGCTGGTTGGCTCACCATGTGCCTTTCCGCAGCAAGCGGAAGCGCCACCGGTACCTGACGCTACGCACGGTGTCACCGAAGGCGACATCGTGTTCTTTCCAGGGCCGCTTGAAAGCCTGCGCAATGAGGACGCGCCTTCCGTCGATGACAGGCTCGGCCGCAATATCCCTGGTGGAAACTATGTGCCGGGTGACGGCTGGTGGGCGCTCACTTGCGATACTGATGAAGAAAGGCCTGACAGCCAACGCGGTTGCCGGTTGAGCAAGACCAGCCTTTCCGTTTCGACAGGAACGCATCCCGTCTACAGTGACGCCCCGGTCGCCAGCCAGTTGCTGTACTGGTCGCCGCTGCCCGATCGGCTCGATGTCGGCATGCCATTCGCTAACAAGCGCACGGTACTGATGATGGTGTTCAAGCCTTCGGGCGCCCTGGCCAACATGAAACTGCAGGAGGGCCCGATCACCACGTATCTGCACATGGGTCTCGAGCACTACCCGGCCACGGGAAGCCCGGGCCAGTCCGAAGTACGCATCCCTACCGGCGATGGAACCCATGCCGATCTGGTACCACGCATTCGCTTGTCCTCGTTGGCCTCAAAGACGGGGGCATGGGTGGACCTGAGAGGTGGATTCCACCCGGAGCCGAATATCGACATGCTCGAACTGCGCCAAGGGGCGTTGCGCCAGCGGCTGCCGGGTGGCTGGACCGGTTGCAGATCGGCGGACATGGATATCGGTGGCGGCATGATTCCCGCCGGGCAGTATCTCTGGTGGGCCGGCGACCTGGATGGCGACGGTAAGCTCGACTTGCTCGTCAGTTGGGATGACGATGCCGACGTGACCCTTTACCTGTCATCCCTGGCCAAGCCGGGAGAACTGGTCGGATTCGCCGGCAGCTTCAAGTTTTTCAGCCCGTCGATTGGCGAGTGCTGAGCCATGCAAACTCGGTGGGTAGTGATCGTTGCCTTGTCGGTCGCCGCGGTGCTTGGCGGCATCTATGGCTTCCATCGCTTCAGCGCAAAGTCCGTGGCCGCCGCGCCCGCGCCGGCCATCGAGCCATCGCCGTCCGTCGCACGATTGCCGTGGACCAAGATGCAGGAGCCGCCACCGGTGGGCGCGGTATGGGAGGAGTTCGCCAAACCATTGGCTATCGGCACGCACGAGATGCTCCTGTTTGAAACCCTGAAAGGCGAAGGCGCCGTGCGGCGTATTTGGCACCTTGACTGGCAGGGCAGCCAAACCGAAAGCCTTCTGCTCAACGACGCTGTTCCCAAGAACAGCGGAACGTATCGAGCCCTGTGGAGCAAAGCTGGACTTTGGCTGCTGGGTACCCGAACCGTACTGATCCGGCCGGATGGCACTCAGCTGTCGATCGAAGGGGACGTCACCAAAGGGGCAGCCGTAGCGCTGGACGATGGCTCCATCTTGCGGGCAAACGACGACAAATCCCTTGTCGAGCAGCTCATTCCTGGTCGCGACCGCATCGACGTGCAGCCACGAGGAGCGCTGTCATTCGATGGCCGCCCTCCTGCTGACGCTGGAGGACACCACTGGGCCTTTAACGATCAGACACTGGTCAAGCTCAATGATGGCCGGGTTTTGATGCTCGGCGGCGTCAACGCGCCCAAATCCGCCAGCATCCTGTCTCCGCCTTCGACATCCGGCAACTGGAGCGTTGCGCCTGCGGCATCGATGCTGCATTTCCACCAGTCCAAGGCCACCGCTGTGCTGCCCGATGGCCGGGTGGTCGTGGCCGGAGGAAGTGACTGCCGCGGAGGTGCGGACGATCCACGCAGCGTGGATGTCTACGACGCCGTCCACGACCGCTGGACGTCTCTGCCTTCCTTGCCATTCCTGCTGTGCGACAAGGCACCTACCTCGCTTGCAGTCACGCCCAACGGGAGTCTGGTTGCAGCCGGTCATGCCATGGCGAACGTCATGGTGCTGGCTCGCGATCCAACATTCGCCAATGGTTTCTCCGCAGGCTGGACCGTGCATGGGCACATGCAGTGGGCACGTGTGGGAGGGGTAGTGCAAGCGCCATCCGACGAGGAGGTGGTCGTTGCTGGCGGCAATGTCTATGGTGGGTTCGACAAAATTTCCATCGCCGGCGACGAGAACGAACCGTGGCATGCACTGGATTACGCCGGTGCCGGCGCGGCGCGCCGGGGAGCGCTTCTCTTTGCCGGAGGCGGCCGGCGCTTCGACGCTGGTCAATGGCAGTACAGCGCGCATGCCCAGTTGATTGACTTGCGGACGGGAAAAGCCGAGCACCTCCCCGACATCCCCTTCATGAGCAGGTCCCTCCAGGTGCAATGGCTGAATGACGATCGCCTTCTTGTCAAAGGCCGCTTTCTGGACAAGAACGGCGAAGGCTTCATGGAGAGCGAAGAGGCCAGCACTTACAGCCCTCCAAGCAGCGGCTCGCTCGCCGTACTCAACCTCAGGACCCATCGATGGTCCGGCGTCGCCGCGGGTGCCGACATCGATCACAGCGAGCTGCTGGATGCGAATGATCGCGAAGTCCTGTTGCTTTCCACCGATGGCGTGCTCCGGCGATTGAACCTCCAGACCATGGAGACGGAAGACGAAACAGGGTTGCCACGAAAGATGAAGGGCGGGGCGATCCGTTGGCTACCCGACAACCATGTGCTTATCGCGGGCGGCGAGGTGGCCACCGACTGGCTGTCGGTGGTCGATGACGAGTGCGAGGCCGCGCGCCATGCGGAATGCCCCGAGCGCTACGCCGGCATTGGCGGTTTCGTCTCGTCTGCCAGCTATCAATCGATAGCTCTTGGAAACGGCACTCCGCAGGAAACCATGTCGAAGGCCGAAGCCAGCGACGATCCGAACCACCCAGCGAAAGTCCTCGCAACCGTCATTACCCGATCAGGGGTCGTCTATTTCCTCACCGACGACGGGGATGGCAACGGAGGCATCCTTCATGTCTGGCAGGGCGGCATCCACGAGGCCAACCTGCAGCCCATGCCGCTGCCGCCGGACCTGAAACTATCCAGAAACGATGGCGCTTTGCTGTTGGCTGCCGACCCACGGGAACCCGGGCGAGAGTTGTTGTTCTTCCGCGACGCTTCGATCTACACAAACCGGAACGATGCGAATCTGGCCAACGATCCCGTAAACCTGTGGCTGTGGGACGAGGCGAAGCATGCGTGGCAAAAGGTGCTTGCCACCGACGCATTGAGTGCACGTTCGAAGCCGCAGCCATTGACGGGTGTGGATGCCGGCCCCGACGGCGGCAGGATCCTGTCGCTGGGCTGGCATCTCAAGTCACCGATGCTGTGGGTTGCGAAGAACCCGTGACCCACGGAACCGGGATGACCGGGATACTCTGGAGTGACGCCTTGTGCGGGGACACGGGCGCGTGAACAAGCGGCCCCGGCCCCAGCAAGGCAGCCAGGGACTGGATGCATGCGGACCATGTCCGCTTTCGACTCAAAGCAGACATGGGGAAAGCCCTGCTGATCGCACCGCAGCGGCCACAGGGCAGGGTGGCTAGGCCAAGTTATCGGGTTAGGAGCAGCTAAGGCGTTTCCATATCGGATCACACCAAGGCGCCCAAGGCCGCCGCGAGAGCTAGCCGGTCGGAACGCCATGACGAAAGGTCACTAGACACGATGTGAGCTCTTGATCAAAGCTCACATGACGCCGGATCGTCGTGCGGTGCTCAAGGAATAGCGCATGAAACTCTGCATGCTAGCCGCGTTCGTCAGCACAGCGCTTGCCATGACCATCGAGTTTGCGCATGCAAACGACATGGCGAGCGATGCGTCCACTGATGTTCGGTTCTTGTCCGCACGGATCGCGGCGGATCATCCTGGCATGGTGAACCCGGGCGATCCCAGCTTTCGGCAACGAGCGAGAAAAGCTGAACTCGAAGCGCTCAAAAAAGCCGTCAATGCGCGGACGGAAGATGACTACCGCAGCGTCTTAACGGGATACGTCGCCAGCTTCAGCGATCCTCATGTGAGTGTGGAGTTGCGCGATACTCAAGGCGCATCGGCCGCATCGCCCATCGCTGAGCCAGGACCGCTTGGTAGTTTTGAACAGCTGGGTTCCGGTATTTCACGGCTGACGCTACCGACGTTTTACGCGGGTGAACCCGGGTTTGATGCCGTCATCCAGGCTATTGACCAAGCAGAAAAGGCATGGTCAAAAAACACGCCAGATACACTGGTTATCGACTTGCGTGGCAACGGCGGTGGCGCATCCGAGCCGGGTGATCGCGTGCTCACAGCGATTTGGGGGGAGCATGCCGTTCCCGCACTAGCCGGTCGGCGTGCGAAAAGTTCCGCTTGGCGAGTATCTAAGAATGTTTTGCACGATCTCGAGCGACGTCGGCCACGGATCGCTCAGCACTATCCGACCGAACTGGCCGGGTACGATCAACTTGTGTCCGGCCTGCGTAACGCGCTGAACCACGGCCAGTCACTTTACGTGGAACCGGCTGCCCCAACAGCTGATCGAGTATCGCTCAAAGCCGGACCCAAGAGGGTTTTTGTCATTACCGATAGCTCCTGCATCAGCGCATGCCTTGACTTCATGGATAGGCTGTTGGAAGCGCCGCATGTTGTGCAAATCGGTCAAGCGACAGGATGGGATACGATCTACACGGAAGTGGAAAGCATCTCGCTGCCAAGTGGCCGAGGCGATGCCACCGTACCCGTCCAGCTGCTCCAGGGGCGATACCGTGCGAGCCATCAAGTCTACGAGCCGTCCATTCATCTGAACGACGACAAAGCGATAGCCGACTGGATGGCAGCACTGAGGCCATCGTCACCTTAGGCGGTTACGCAGATGTCCGTTTTCGACCCAACGCGGACATTCCTTCGATTGGCAACTCAGATGGAGCATGCGTAGTGAAAAGGAGAGCGTTTGCCTGGATAGCCATCGTTGGCGCTTTGGCAGTGCCAACGGCATGGGCCTGCACTCCTGTGCCGCAAGAGATGAGAGTTCGAGATTTCATCACGGGTACGCAGCCACCAAACGCAGTTATTTTTACGGGAAAGGTGATTTCCGTTAGTAAACATCTAAGGGCTGATGGGACAGTGGTGACTGACACGTGGCTGCAGCCCACCAAGTGGTGGAGGGGCTACCTTGATGGCTTGGTGGTTGTGCGGACCATCATTTCTATCAAATCACCTTGTCCCGGCCTGGGGAGGCTTGATGCGAACGTGGGCGAACAGCGGCTTATATTGGGCGTGGTTCGCAATACGATCACAGAGTCCTGGGTCCAGTTCGGTGAGGGGGTGCTGCTGAACCGTGGACATATTCCGGTCGAAACGGAGCAAGAGCTTCGGCAGATGGCAATTGACCACTAGATTTTGCTTCCGGCGAGAAGCGCACGTCCTTGGTTGGCTCGCTGACCAGATGCCATCTGCATTGCGTAACCATGTCGTGCCAAGCGTTGGTACGTAGCCCGGTGGAAGAAACCAACAAGAGCTAGAGATTACGTTCAAGGGCTTGCTCAAGGGCCAGAGCATCACGAAGTTGGGAGTGTAAGGTCCGCTTTCGACCCATAGCAGACATTGATAAGGTCAAGTCACGCCATTGAACATCGATCCAGAGGGTTGTCGATGGCTATCCGCGCAGTGGTGGAATCACTGCAATGACGATCGCTACGATGGATAGAGCAATTCCGCCGCGCAGCAAAAACAACGCATAAGGTCGCGTCTTGAATTCTTCGACCTTCTTGTAGTGCCGAAGAGCCAAATAGCAAAAGACGATGGCAATCCCGCTCATGGTTCCTTGGACAACCGCAAAGTCCCAGTCAGGGGTTTCGGGGTTGAGAACAAAGGCCGGGATTAAACTCACGACGCCGAGCAGCGAAATGTAGAACGACCGCAAAAGTTCCGTGTTTCCGATTCTCATAGTCATTGATCAGATTTGACCCTGCAGCGGTCCGAAGCTCAGAGCGAACATCGCCACACGCAGCGATTTCAGCATCAAACGCATACCCCTCTCCCTAGTAATGGGTGCTTAGACTGGCTGGACCCAAGTCGACTATCAGCGATGTACGCGATCCTGGACGATCCGATCGATGCGTACTACCAGCATGAACTACCGGACGACAAAGAATAGGTTCCAGCGATGGCATACGAGGATTCAGACGCCCGAGTAGCGATGTACCCTGGCGCCCTCGTTCTGTCTAATTTTTCTATGCGGTCCCCACTGTCACTGTGGGATTGCAGTGGCAATCTTCATCGCCCCCTGTCCCACCTGTCCCTCCGCCAAGCGATATCCCGCCACCACCGTTGCTTCCACTTCCGCCGCCGCCACCACCCGACGGGTGGCCCGCAGCTGGCTGATATTGGCCGTTGCTGTACAAGTGATTGTCGGTGATGTTGTAAGTGCTGTTGTAAGTGCTGCAGCCCAAGCCGTTGCAGATCGTTACGGTGTCGCCCGGATTGTAGGAGTAAGGGCCAATGTAGGTCGGAGAGTGGGTATTTCCAAAGTTGTCCAAGACAGCCTGGGTGCTCGGATCGGGAATGGGGGGCGATATCGCGCAACCGCAAGGCTGCGATATCAACCAGTTCGCCGCAAATGCAGAGCCCGTCGGCAGTACGAAGAGGACTGCCAAAAGAACCAGTTTCCTTTTCATCCCTGCGCCTTACTTGCAGTATTGGTCGACGAACTTCGCGGCCTTTTCGCGCAACGCGAAAACGTTGTCAGAGGACGAGAGCTTCCCCTCCAACGCACGCACTAGTTGGTCACTATGAGTTGCGTCGCTGCTGAGCATGGAGTTGATGACCGCGTACTCGTACGCAATCGCCGGAGCTGCCTTCCCCCCGAACAGTGGGCCGTTGCTCCAGGCGTCGCGTGAAATTTGCGCCACCGCATCGATGTTGCACTGCTGGGACAGGCCAATCAGATAGTCCCGCGCGGAGGACCTGTAGGCCTCGTAACGAGCCTGGCCTTGAGTCGAATTGATGTCGGAGCCGATGACTTGCTCATACCCGCCCGCGGCAAAGGCATATTGCGCATCGGCATCGCCGCCTTGCGCAGCAATCGTCAACCATTTGCCGGCCGAATCCATATCAAACGACGTGACGCCGGCGCACTGCTTGTTGAAGTTGACCTTGACCGAGTCGTTCATGGTCTTGCAGCCAACAAGCGCTGCGTACAAAGACGCGGCGGCTTTGGTGTCACCCGCGACGGCCTTGCGCTCGAGCGGCTCTAGTTGATCCTTGAGTTGCCCATTGGGCGCATTGATTCCGTGATAGTGAGTGGCCCTTTTATAGCCCTCTTTGAACGGCCGATTGGCATGCACCGCTTGCGGCTGAGGATTGTGATCATCCTGGGGCTGCGCCATGCATGCGGAGGTGATCAAACACGCCCCCATCGCTGCCAATACTTGAACTACCTTGTTACTGACCATTTCCTATGTCGCTCCATAATGAGGAAATCCAGCGAATCCCAGCTGCGCGTCCATTCGGTGAGTCGGAGGTACGCACACAACGTCGAGCAGCCACTGATGCGTGGCTCCAGGACGTTTTCGTCACTCCTCAACCTAACTCCTCCCTCCCTTGGGAGTGCGATGTGTTCGCTATGTGCATCCGGCGACTCGTAACCCCCATCGCCCTTCCTAGGGGGAGGTGACTCGTAGAGGCGTCCCCCAAAGGCCACCTTCGTGGGAGCCTCTCTGTCGCAAGGTATTGCGCCAAAAACTCGAGATGTCAAGTTATCGCGAGTGCGGCGCAGGATAATGTGATGCGCCGATAGATGGTGGTTGCGGGGCGATGGTTGGCGTAGTGCATTCCCGCTGGTAAGCCCGTCCAACCATTGGTTAAAAGATGGGCATGGCTGGGACGGCTTGGCGGTAGAAGCGTTCTTTCGGTAACACTTCAGAGAAGTGTCCGCTTGCGACCCAGAGAGGACATGTTGGCCGTACGTCGCCAGACTCTGTGCTTGAAGTCATGCCCTCAATCGCCTTCCTGGCGTTCGTCGTAGGCCATGTCTTGTTGCGCCTGGTTGCTTTCGAATGGGCACAGCACGCCAACCAGCGACCATCGCTGGAAGGGATAGCGCATACCGGTGCGAGCCAAGCTTAAGGTCTACATGACCTAGCGCACATTGACGGTTGGTCCGCCCTTTCGCTTTAGTGCGTCACCGCATCATGGAACCGGGGGCGATGTATGCAGGAGAGACTGAAGGGGTTCGCGATGGCACTTATCCTGTGTCTTGTCAGCACGGGAAGCATGGCAACTCTTCCATCATCCGCCCCCCATGAGACTCCGCCGCTCCAGGCGACGATGTTCTATCCCGCGGATGCCGGCCACGCCCACCGATTGCCCGGCATCCTCGTGCTGGGCGGCGCCGAAGGGGGCGACGGATGGGCGAAGCAGGTGGCGCAGGCGCTGTCGGAAAGCGGTTACGCGGCGCTGGCGGAGGCATACTTCAAGGCGCCGGGGCTGGATGCTCAGCTCGTCGCCATACCCGTCGAGCGCCTCCAGGCCGGCATCGATCGACTGGTCAACGATCCGCGCGTGGATCCAAAGCGCATCGCCGTCGTCGGTCTTTCCAAGGGAGCAGAGGCGGCCCTTGTATTGGCGACGATGGATCCGCGCGTCAAAGCGGCCGTGGCTGCCTCGCCATCCGATGTCGTCTGGCAAGGCATCGACCGAAAGACCGGGAAAGTTGCCTCGTCGTGGACGCGCAGCGGCGAGCCGCTTGCCTATGTCCCCTTCGCATCGTGCGACGACTGTCGTTCGCTTGGAGCGCTTTACACCGCCAGCCGGGAACGCACGCATGAGCTCACGTTGGCTGCTATTCCCGTCGAGAAGATCCAGGGCCCCATCATGTTGATCGCCAGCACGAGCGATGCGGTGTGGCCCTCCGCGGCGATGGCCGATGCCATTACACAGCGTCTGAAGGACCACTCATTCCACTACAAGCTCACGCGAGCCGACTATCCCGAGGGTGGCCATTTCAGCTTCGGTCCGCGCGCTGAGAAAGACGCTGCCGATGACGCTGGCTTTGGTGGTGGGACAGCGGAGGGCGTGGTTGCAGCGCGCAAAGACTCCTGGAGCAAGGTCGTTGGATTTTTGCGCGGAGCGCTTTCCCCCGGCCCCTAGCGTGCAATCGTTGCGCAGGATATCGGCAACGCGCGAGCCGGCGATCGCGGACAATTTTCAAGGCGACACCGCGCAGGTTCGCGGCTTCATTGGGAAAGGGTGATCCGCGCCCCGGCATGCCTGGGTTGTGTAGTTCTTCAGAAGAGGAGGCTTACATAGATGTCCAGTTCGATGAATGGTCCTGGTAGCCGCGAGAGAACATCGTATCTGCCACTTCGCCCTCAACTTTCCTTCGGCTTGATCGCCGCGCTCGTACTCTGGGCTGGTTTCGTGTTTCTCCCGTCGCTGGTGCCGGGATACGACTGGGTCAGGCAGACCGTCAGCGAGATCGGAGAGATGAGCTCGGCGGCTAGGGTCCCCTTCGCCCTCATGCTTTGCTTCGTCGCGATCTGTGTGTTGCTGTTCGCCTGGGGTTTTCGGGCGGTTTCGGTCAAGCTTGGGCGATCATCCGCTGCGGCGTACCTGACCGGATGCATGGCGATTTCATGCGCAGGTGTCGGCATCTTTGCCTATCCACATCCGTTGCACGGCGTTTTCGGGCTATCGGAGTTCGTTGCGTATCAGGCCCCTTGGGTTCTTGCCCTCACGTGGCGTCGCGAAAAGAGCGTTCCCGGGCTCGTGCCCTTTTCGTGGGTCATGGGCGTCCTTCTATGGGCCGCGATTGTGGCGAACCTGAGCGTGCTGGATTTTCACAGCTGGCTCTGGAAGCTTGAAAAGCCGGTCTATGGCGTTGTCCAACGCCTTCTGTTTTTCACATGGAGCCTCTGGCTCTCGGGCATCAGTCTGATGCTGATGCAACGTCGTGCCGCCTCGCACGACGCTGTAGACGCTGCCTTGTCGGCGACGGAATAGTGCGGGCGTCCGGGCGCCCGCATCAACGGGCGACTCGCGACTTTGGCTAGCGTACGCTTCCTATCCAAAGCGGACGCAGTTCGACGTCTTGGCTCATCGACTCATCGTGGCGCCAGGACGCGCCTTTGCAGGAAGTTGCCGACCAGGCCGGCCACCTCGTCAGGCGCATCAAGGGTGGCGAAGTGGGTTGAGTTGAGGATGTGGATGTCTGCGTCCGGCACGGTTTTCTTGTACGCATGGGCGCCCGGCGTCGTGAAAAAGTTGTCCTGATTTCCCCACAGCACCAGCACGGGAACGTTCAGGCGACGAAGCAGTGATTGCCACTCCGGATACCGCTTTACATTGCTTCCATAGTCGTACCAGAGGTCGTTTCGAGCCTCGATGACGCCCGGGCGTTGTTCGGCGGCCACCATTTGCATCAGCGCATCAGGGCCTGCATGGTCTTCGTCGTTCCAGTGCGCGAAGGCCGGATATCCCAGCGACTGCACGTAGTCGGCGCGACGCTTGTCCACGGCGGGATTTCGATGTTCCCAGTGTTGTCTCAGCTCGCCTTTGGGGTCTTGGGCGCTGGGAAACCCGTCGAGGTGAATGACGCCGTTCTGCACCATGACGGCGGTGATGCTGCCGGGATGAAGCGCCATCAGCCGGAAGCCGACCGGCACGCCGTAGTCCTGCATGTAGAGGCTGAAGTGATCTATGCCGCGCGCTTTCAGAAAGTCATCGACCGTTTGCGCGATGTGGTCGAACGTATAGGCATAGGCGTGGTGGTCGGGAGCGTCCGAGTAGCCGAATGAAGGGTAGTCCATGGCGATGACGTGCAGGTGCATCGTGGTTGCCAGTGTTTCCATCACTCGTACATACATGATCGACGACAGTGGGTTGCCGTGGAGGAACACGACCGTCGGATCGCGGGGATTGCCGCCTTCCCGATAGAAAATATGCAGGCCGTCGACGGCCTGCCATCCTTCGCGTAGCGGTTCGGAACGCGCGGGGAAGGACAGCAGGCAAAGCATCAACACAGAAGCCAATCCGAGAAGTCGCATATATTCTCCATCCGTTGCAAGGAAGGTCGGGTCTGCCCGTCCACGATCCGGCGGACTCGTCGCGGGATCGCAGGAAGTGGTCACGCTGGGATGCAACCAGTATTGGCGCGGCACGCGACGGGGTACATCGATATTTCTTCAACCGCCGTTGAGCACGTTTCAACTCAAGGAGCACGCATGTCGAACAACCTGCCGCCGATGCACACGCTAAGGACGTTCGAGAGCGTCAGTCGATTGGGGAGTTTTACCGGGGCGGCGGAAGAGCTTCATCTCACCGTGAGCGCCGTCAGCCACCAGATCCGGGCGCTGGAATCGTTCTATGGCATGCGCCTTCTTCAACGAGGCCATCGCGACGTGACCTTGACCAAGGCGGGCGAACTGCTCTGGCAGGTGGTCGAAGAGTTGCTCGGCAAACTCGCCTCGGTCGGGCGCGTGCTGCGTGCCCAGCCGGCCAACCGTCTTTCGCTCAGCGCGCCGCCCTCGTTTGTCAGCCGATGGCTGATGCCTCGACTGGGTGGGTTTCTCGACGCGCACCCGGAGATCCATTTCACTTTGCAGGCGACGACGGATCTGGTCGACCTGGAGAACGACGAAGTGGATTTCGCCATCCGTTACGGCGACGGAAGCTGGCCGGGCTTGCATGGCGAGAAGCTATTCGATGAAGCACTGTTTCCGGTGGCGTCGCCAACGTATCTGGACAAGATGGGTATTCGCGATGCGCGGGATTTCAGCCAGGGCGTTCTTCTTCGCGACGACTTCTTCGGCTGGGAGGCCTGGTGCAAGCAGGTGGGTGTGACGGAGGTGCCCAAACCCACGGGCGCTGTTTACAGCGATTCCTCGCTGCTTCTGCAGGCGGCGGAAGAAGGCCATGGCATCGCCCTGGGTCGTAGCGTGCTCGTGGAGGCCGCACTGGCTGGCGGGAGGCTCGCCAGGGTCGGGAGTCAATCGCTGAGAGTGGAAGGAAGTTATTACCTGATGGGTTCGTCGACGGTGCCGGACACGTCCATCATGGGTTTGTTTCGCGCCTGGCTGCATGCGGAGGCGAGGCGTCCGCATGCCTAGTTTCCAGGGCTACGACTCCCAGGACTGCCCGCAACAGGGGCACGCCTCGATGGCTTCTTTGCGGGCGTTGTCGTTCAGAAGGAAGGTGACGTTGCTATCGCAGCTATCGCAGATGCCGTTGCGTTGCGCGCTGGCGTGGATGGCCACGGTACGCCTGACGTGTTCGTCCTCAGGCAGGCCGAGCGCTACCTGGTCGTAGGCGTGTTCGAAGCGCTCCTGCACATCGCGCAGGCCCGTCAGCAGCGACGGAAGCAGCTTGCGCGCGTCGACCGGATCGGCGGCAGCCCATGCCTGGCCCAGCAGTTCCGCCTGATCGAACAACGTGTCCCAGCCTTCCTGCTCGCGCCGGCCGGCGGATTCCGTCGATAGCGCCAACTCGACGCAGTCCGTGCGCAGATGGATGACTCGTGCGAGTAGATCCAGTCGGTCCGCTTTCTTGGTGCGGAGATCGATGGATCGGACCCCGGTGGCTCCGGGGCCCGGCTGTGAGCAGTGGGCGGCAAGCATGGCGATTTCCCCTGTGGCGCGCATGTCGAACAAGAGCGGCGCGATTTGCGTCGCCCTTGGAACACAGCCTAGGTGTGCGCTGGGGGCGCCGATACCCGGATTCGGCTGAGCAGTGTGCAAAATCGGCAGCCGCCTCGAGCTTCCGTCACATCCGAGCCGCCCATGCGCGTGCGGCCGGGCGTCGCTTTATTGCGAACGCAACAGGCCGTCGCCGATGCCAAGGCAAAGCCGTAGGGACGTCACGGCCTTCTTCGCGAGTGCGACCCGTGTCTTCGTGGGTGCGGGATCGGGCGGTGGCTTGGACGATGGAAGCGCCGCCAGCTCGCGCAGCAACTTCACATCGGCGATGTGGCCGTGCAGGCAGAGCAGGTCAACCCACGGCGACGGCATGCACGACTCCCGGGCTGGTGGATGAAGGACGGTCGACGGTGTCTCCGGAGAGTGGGGTGGCCAGCATCGAACGGCGCGCGCAGAATCGCTTGTACCAGGCCGACAACCGCGGGCGACCCGGATGGAAGTCGTGCACGCCCCGGAACTCGATCCAGCTCAGCGCCGTGGCGAGCGCGATGGTGCCGACGTCCACGTCATCGTCGTCGGTGATCTGGGCTTCCAGGTAGTCACATGCCGCGATGACCTTCAGCAGATGGCCTTCCAGCAGCGGCGGCCATCGCAGTGCTTCGGGCCGGCGCGTGGATTCCCAGCGCGCGGCGATGCCTGCATCCGCAAGCCCCATGGCGACGGCCTGATGACGCAGGGCGCGAAAGCGACGCGACGGCTGTAATGGAACAAGGCGTGGTCCCTCGTGCAGGCCGTCCAGGTATTCGCAGATGACGCTGGAATCGAACAGCACCGTCCGGTCATCACAGACCAGCACGGGAACCTTGCCCAACGGGTTGAGGGCAAACACGTCCTCGTTGCGTTCGACGGGGCTTGTCTCCTGATGAATGACTTCGATGCGTTCGGCTAGCCCGGTTTCATGGGCGAACACGAGGGCTTTGCGCGCATACGGTGAATGCGACTGGTAGAGCAGCTTCATGCGGCGGATGCCTGGGTCGTTGGGGACGCAGCTATGCTAGAGTCCGGCCGCGCGGCGAGCCCGCGACTTTTGCCGCGGGAACGCGTCTTTTCCTCGTCTTCTATGGGTTTTGCGCACGCATGACCAGTGAACTGGACAAGATTGACCGGCGCATCCTCGCCATTCTTCAAAAAGACGCACGCCGGCCGGCTGAATTGATTGGCGCGGATGTCGGCCTGTCGTCCTCGGCCGTGCAGCGGCGCATCGCCCGCTTGCGGGAGGACGGCGTCATCCTTGCTGAAGTGGCGGTGGTCGATCCGAAGCGAGTAGGCCGTCCGTTGACGATGATCGTCGACGTGGAAGTGGAGCGCGAACGACCGGAGTTGCTGGCTAGCCTGAAGCAGTGGATCGCTACCGAGCCGTGCATCCAGGAGGCCTGGTATGTCACGGGTGCCGGCGACTATGTGTTGATCGTAGTGGCGCGGGACGTCGAGGACTTCGAGGCGCTCATGCAGCGTCTGGTCACGGACAACGCGAACGTCCGCCGTTTCCAGACGCGGGTGGCCTTGAGCACGCTCAAGCGCGGCATGCTGGTGCCGGTGGAGCCCATGACTTGAGCGGGCAGGCACGTACGGGCATGTTGACGAGCGACTTTCCAACCATCGAGACGCCTCGTCTGCTCCTGCGGGAGATCGTGGCCACGGACGCACCTGAGCTGTTCGCCATCCATGGCGATGCCCAGGCCATGCGCTGGTTCGGCTCCGATCCCCTCGCCACGCTGGGGCAGGCCGAGCAACTCGTCGAGGTGTTTTCCGCGTGGCGTCGCCTGCCAAACCCGGGCACGCGTTGGGGGATTGAACGCAAGTCAGACCGGCAGCTTCTCGGTACATGCGGCCTGTTCAAATGGAATCGGGGATGGAGAAGCTGCGTGGTCGGCTATGAACTCGCGTCGTCCGCACAGGGCAACGGATTCATGACCGAGGCCTTGTCGGCGATCCTGCATTGGGGCTTCGAGCACATGGAGCTGAACCGGGTCGAGGCGCAGGTGCACGCGGAGAACGCGGCGTCTCTCACACTGCTGGACAAGCTGGGCTTTGTGCGGGAAGGGGAGCTACGGGAGGCGGGGTTCTGGTGCGGTCGTCACCATGATCTGCAGCAGCTTGCGTTGCTCCGCCGGGACTACGGACGCTCCGACACATGAGGGTGCCGCCGCCCGTCCTTGCGGTGACGATAGCCATGGCGACACTCATCACCGCCGGGCATCTGGCGCGGCTGTGGCCTGATAACCGTTATGTGTCGTGCGTGGCACTGGCATTGGCTGCAACCGGCACCGCCATCGACGTGAGCGCAAAAAGACGCTTTCTCCGGCTGAAGACAACGGTGAACCCCATGACACCTTCGGCCACGGCCACCATCGTGCATACGGGCGCGTATCGATGGAGCAGGAACCCCATGTACCTTGGCAGGCTCACGCAACTGCTGGCGCTGGCCTTGTACATGGCCAGCCCGCTGGGTCTCGCCGGTGTGCTGCTCTTTGCGATCTACCTCGACCGGGTTCAAATCCGGGCGGAAGAGGGTGCCTTGTCCGAGCGCTTTCCCGTCGAGTTCGCCGACTATCGCGCCCGCGTCCGTCGCTGGCTCTGATCATCCTGTCGCCGTTGCTGCGAGGCGATAGCGGGTCGCGTCACAATCCCGCGCCCGCATGCGCGAGGGTTCTATGAGCGTCGGCGTTGTTCTGGCTGTTGGGGAAACCTGGGGCAGACCGCGTCAGCGGGGCCTGGTTCTGGCAATCGGGAGGGGACAGGGGCGTGCTGCCGAGGATCAGCTTGCAGCTCCAGGTGATCTCCGCCCCCTGTTTGCCGTCCTTTTCCCGTGGGATGAGGATCAGCACGGGATCAGGGTTCATACCGGTATCCCGCGTTTGCAGGGTGATGAGTCCGCCATCGGCGATCTCCGCGGAGGCGACGTAAGTGCCCACCGAGGCTCCCGGGTTGTAGTGAAGGTCGGTCGAGCGAACCTCGGCCAGACCGCCACGAACGGTGGCTGCCTCCAGCACGACGACTTTCATCGCGTTCGCGTCCCTCAGCGCTTCGGCAATATGTTGCCTGGCGCCGTAACCGTGCCAGAGCGGAATCGTCACAGCAGTCACTGCGGACAGCCCCAGCACCGCAATCAACATGTTGAGCGTGGACCATCGACGTAGCTTGAGCATGAACCCCATCCCCGCATGAACCCCATGTCCGGACGTCAGCCACACATGCTAACCCGATGACGGTGTAGAAGGGATCTACGTCAGCCGAGCCCCGTTCGTTGGCGCGCTCCTGTTCCGGCTGCATCACCCTGCATGCGAACGCTCATGACGTTGCCATTGTCGCAATGATCGTTGCGACAGGTAGCGTGCTGCAACTCGCCGCGACCTGTAGCATGGTCCGGGAAGAGAGGGCACCGATGAGACTGACACTGCAGACCGACTACGCCTTGCGCATGCTCATGTACCTTGCAGTGCAGGGCGAAGGGCGTTCTTCCATCGGCGAAATCGCCAGCCAATATGGCATCTCCGAAAACCACCTGATGAAAGTGACGCAGCGATTGGCGGCGCTGGGTTATGTCGACGCGTTGCGCGGCCGCAATGGTGGTCTGAAGCTCGGGCTGCCGCCCGAACAGATCAGAATCGGCGATGTCGTGCGCGACATGGAGCCGGACTTCGCCCTGGTCGAGTGCCTTGGTGACGAGAACGAATGCGTCATCTCGCCCGTGTGCACGCTCCGTCACGTGCTCAATGATGCGCACATCAAGTTCTTGAGCGTGCTTGACGGCTATACGCTGAAGCAACTCGTAGCGCGACCCGGAAAGATGCGGATCGCGCTACAGATCGTCGCCTGAGGGCAGGGCGTCGTCAGCCGAGCGCAGCACCGAAGAACTCGGCGTGGATGTTTGCCTCGGGAACACCGGCCTGTTTCAACGAGGCCAGTTGCGCGGTCATGAAACCGCGCGGACCGCAGATGTAGTAGTCGGCCCCTGCGAAGTCATCGTTGCTGGCGATCAGGCCCGCATCGATACGGCCGTGGATGTCGTAGTGCTGGCCGGCCAGATCGGCGGCGTCGACTTCTTCGAGGTAGATCTCCACCTTGAGCGAGGGATGCTGTGCCTGCATGGTCCTGAGCCAGTCATTCATGGCGTGCACGTGCCGGTTGCGCGCCGCATGGGCAAAGTAGATCGAGCGCGCCGGCTGTTCTCGCGTGACATGGGCAACGAAGCCCAGCATGGGCGTGATGCCCACGCCACCGCTGAGCAGCACGATCGGGTTGTCCTTGCTCTCGTCGACGACGAAGTGGCCTTGCGGGAACGACAGGTCCACCACGTCGCCTTCGCGCAGATCGCCATGCAGTGCGGTTGAAACCTGTCCCGCGGGCGCATCACCCTGCGCGTCCTGGCGCTTCACGGTCAGCCGCAAGTGTTCGCTGGACGGCGCGTCGGACAGGCTGTATTGGCGAATATGCGCCATGCCATCGGCATCGACGACGCGCACCGATACGAATTGACCAGGCAGGAACGGCGGCAAAGCGCCTGCATCCGTCGGCTTGAGATAGAACGAAACGATTTCAGTGCTCTCGGTAACGCGACGGGCGACACGGAACGGGCGCCAGCCCGCCCAGCCCCCCTTGGCGGCGGTAGCCGCGTCGTACAATGCCTGTTCGGCGTCGATCAAGGCGTTTGCCAGTTGCCCGTAAGCGGCGGCCCATGCATCCAGGACCTCTGCGGTGGCCGCGCTACCCATCACCTCGGCGATGGCTGCGAGCAAATGGCGACCGACGATGGGGTAGTGCTCCGCGCGGATGCCGATGCTGGCGTGCTTGGCCGTGATCACCCGGATCACCGGTGCCAGCACCGATACGTTGTCGATATGTTCCGCGTAACCCAGCACGGCCAGCGCCAAGGCCTGCTGCTGCTCGCCCGTGGCCTGGTGGCTCATGTTGAAGATGTGCTTGAGCTCAGGGTTTTCGCGGAACATCCGCGCGTAGAAATTCCTGGTGAGGTCCAGGCCGTGCGCTCTCAGCGCCGGCACACAGCTTTTGACGATCTCGCGTTGGTTCTGGCTCAGCATGGCTTGCGTGTTCTTTGGCTTAAAGAGGTATTTATTTTGCATCTTTAAGAACTATCGAAAGGCGGCCTGCGTCGCCTTGCCACGCTGTCGTGCGCTGACACGTCTACGGTGGGCTGCGGGCGTCGATGGACTTGTCCGACGGCCCGGCGATCAACGCTTGGCGATGATGAATCCAGCCGGCCCGCGAATCCTGCTCAGGGCGGATTGAGGTGCGAGGGCGTGGCCTCGCTCGCGTTGTCGGCGGCTGGTTCCGTCGTGGATACCGCGATCACCGCGGGCGTCGCCGCCGCAATGGGTGTGACTACGGGCAACGGCGCCGCCGGCGCCTTGATTGTCTCGGGCCCAGCCTCCTGCGAGAGCGAGGCGGCCTCCGCCTGCTTGTTCATCACGATGATGCTGATGCGGCGATTGACCGGATCGCTCGGATTTGCCTTGTCGAACGGCACCGAGGCGGCCAGGCCCACCACGCGAGCGATCTTGTCTTCCGTCAGGCCACCGGAGAGCAGGGCGCGCCGCGCCGCGTTGGCGCGATCGGCGGAGAGCTCCCAGTTGCTGTAGTTGCGATCCGTGCCATAGGGCGCGTCGTCGGTGTGGCCCGAGAGACTGATGCGGTTGGGCACGCGGTTGATGAAGCTCGCCAGCTCCTGAAGGATGGTGGTGGTGTAGGGCCGCAACTGTGCGCTGCCCAGGTCGAACATCGGGCGGTTCTGCTTGTCCACGATCTGGATGCGCAGGCCTTCCGGCGTGATATCCAGCAACAACTGGTCCTTGAACGGGGCGAGCGACTGGCTGCTCTGGATGGCCGCCTGCAACTGCTGCATCAGTTCTTCCAGACGCGCGCGTTCCTGCTTGCGCGCCTCTTTCTCGATCTCCTTCGGATCCACGCCGGCCGCCGCGGCGCCCTTGCTGTCTTTGCCGGGGCCGTGTGACATGTCCATCGCGCCGCCCAGCTTGATCATGCTGGTGCTGGCGCCGCCTGGGCCGGTCGGTCCCGGCGGTGCCATGGTGGCCGTGCCCTGCGTCATGCTTGGGTTCTTGAAGTATTCCGAGATGGCCGCGCGCTGCTGCTTCGTGCCTGCGCCGATCAGCCACATCACGAGGAAGAAGGCCATCATCGCGGTGACGAAGTCCGCATACGCGACCTTCCACGCACCACCGTGGTGGCCGTGCCTGGGCTTCTTCACGCGCCGGATGATGATCGGCGTAGTGTCTTCCTGTTCGCTCACGTCGCCGCCTTGGCGCGCGGCGCTTTGAGGTGTTCTTCAAGATCCTGGAAGCCCGGCCGCGTGTTGGAGGACAGCGACTTGCGCGCGAACTCCACCGCCACCTTGGGGTTGTAGCCGCGCAGGTTGGCCATCAGGGCGACCTTCACGCACTCGAACGCCTTGCCGTCTTCCTGCACGCGATTTTCCATCGCCGCGCCGAGCGGACCGAGGAAGCCGTAGCAGAGCAGGATGCCGAGGAAGGTGCCGACCAGTGCGCCAGCGATGTGTTCGCCGATGGCCGAGGTGTCGCCGTCGAGTTGCCCCATGGTGGTGACGATGCCGAGCACCGCCGCCACGATGCCGAAGCCCGGCAGCGCGTCGGCCAGTTTCGTCACTGCCAGCGCAGGCGCCACGGCTTCGTGGTGATGCGTGTCCAGTTCCACTTCCAGCAGTTGTTCCAGCTCATGCGGATTCATGCTGCCGCCCACCATCAGGCGCAGGCAGTCGGTGGTGAATTCGATCAGGTGATGCTCGCGCAACAGGCGCGGATAGGCGGAAAACAGCGAGCTGGATTTGGGGTCTTCGATGTGTTCTTCGACGCCGAGCAGACCTTCCTTGCGCATCAGGCTGAACAGGTCGTAGAGCATCGACAGCAGGTCGACGTAATCCTGCTTCTTGTACTTGGGCCCCTTCAGCAGGCCGATGGCGTCGCTCAGCGCGCCCTTGACCACCTTGACTGAATTGGCTGAAAGAAAGGCGCCCAGCGCGCCGCCGCCGATGATCAGCAGCTCGTACGGCTGCCACAAGGCAAGAATCTGCCCGTGGGACAGCACGAAGCCGCCCAGCACGCACGCAAGAACGACCACTGCACCGACGAGGACCAGCATATTCACTCCGTTAGACGGAGCTGGATACTCCGCGCCCCCGTCTTATCGGCGTGGATGGGGGAAAGTTAAGGTGCGTTGGCAGGCGCCGTCGCGGGCCGGCCGATCCCTTCACGAGGCTGGTGCCACCATCAGCTGATCCCCAGGCTTCCCATTGCATCCCGTGCGAGGAGGATCGCCATGCCGGAGATGACGAAAGCTGCTTTTGTCGCCGCGACGAATCGGAGGCTTGCATCCGTGTTGATGTCGCTTCTGGCGATGGCCCTGATGAGCGTCGCGTCGATGCCGCACGCAGCACCAGCGGAAGCGCCGCCCTTCGATACGTTTGCGGTACCCGTGGGCAGCGGGCCGCACGATGTCGCGCCGTCACCCGATGGCAGCGTGTGGTACACGGCACAAGCGCGTGGCGCGGTGGGACGATTGGATCCCCATAGCGGCAAGGCCGATTGGATTTCCCTGGGCGAACACGCAGCGCCGCATGGCGTCATCGTCGGCGCGGATCATGCCGCGTGGATCACCGAGGGCGGCCAGAACGCGATTGTCCGCATCGATGCAAAGACGCTGGCCATCACGCGCTTTCCGCTGCCGAAAGATCGGCCGGACGCCAACCTCAACACCGCCGTGTTCGACAAACACGGGCACCTGTGGTTCACCGGGCAGAACGGCATCTATGGCGAACTCGATCCTGCCAGCGGCACGATGCGCGTGTTCGATGCACCGCGTGGGCGCGGTCCCTACGGTATCTGCGTGACGCCGGATGGCAGCCTGTATTACGCATCGCTGGCAGGCAGCTATCTGGGACGCATCGATCCGGCGAGTGGCGCGGCGCAGGTCATCGACCCACCGACACCGAATCAGGGTGCGCGTCGCGTATGGGCGGATTCCAAGGGGCGGGTGTGGGTGAGCGAGTGGACGGCGGGCAAGCTTGGCATGTACGACCCGGCGACGCATCGTTGGCGCGAATGGCCGCTGCCCGGCAACGGCCCGCACGCGTATGCGATCTTCGTCGACGATCAGGACATCGTGTGGCTCAGCGAATGGACGGCCAATGCGCTTATGCGCTTCGATCCACGCACCGAACGGTTCGACGTGATGACGCTGCCGAGCGCACATGCCAACGTTCGCCAGATGATGGGGCGCCGTGGTGAGCTATGGCTGTCGGCGTCGGGCGCGGACCAACTCCTGCGCTATCGCACCGGCACGGCCGAGGCTGGCGGCAAGTGACGATGCCATCAACGACAGGCACGCCTGCTTTCCAGCGGACGTGCCTGCCTTGGTCGGACTAGCAATAGACGTCAGGCGCTGAGCGCTTCGTCGAGCGCCGGGTAGTCGACGTAGCCCTGCGCGCCACCGCCGAAGAACGTCGTGTTGTCCGCATGGTTCAACGGTGCGCCGGTCTTCAGCCGGGTAAGGAAATCCGGGTTGGCCAGGATCATCTGCCCGTAAGATTCCAGCTCGGCCAAGCCCGAGGCCACGTCCGTGCCGATCTGCTCGCGCGGGCGGCCGGGGCGGTTGAGGATCAGCGTCTGCGTCCAGCGCTGGCGCAGGTCGGCGAGCAGCGCATCGTTGCCCAGATGCATCAGGTGCAGATAGGCCAGGCCGAGTTTGTCCAGTTCGGCAACGAGGTAGCGATAAAGCGCCGGGCCATCCGCGCCTTCGTCGATGCCCCACATGGTGGTGCCGGGCGACAGGCGGATCGCCGTGCGGTGAGGGCCGATTTCATCGGCAATCGCCTTGGCGACTTCGATGGCGAAGCGCGCGCGGTTTTCGATGGAGCCGCCATAGGCATCGGTGCGCACGTTGGCGCTGGGCGCGAGGAACTGGTGGACGAGATAGGCATTCGCGCCGTGGATTTCCACGCCGTCGGCGCCGGCCTCGATGGCGCGTCGCGCCGCATGGCGGAAGTCGGCGATGGTCTGGCGCACTTCCTCCGTGCTGAGCGCGCGCGGCACGGGAATGTCCTGCATGCCCTTCACGGTGAACATCGGCGTGCCCGGTGCAATGGCGGAGGGTGCGACGGCCTGGCGATGATGCGGCGTGTTGTCCGGATGCGACATGCGCCCTGCATGCATGAGCTGGATGAAGAGGCGACCGCCGCCCGCATGCACGGCCGAGGTGATCTTCTGCCAGCCGGCGACGTGCGCGTCGGTGTAGATGCCCGGGGTGGTCAGGTAGCCCTGGCCATCGTCCGAGGGTTGCGTCCCTTCCGTGACGATCAGGCCGAGATCCGCGCGTTGCGCGTAGTACTCGGCGGCGAGCTCGCCGGGCGTGCCGTCGTGGTGGGCACGGCTGCGCGTCATGGGCGCCATGACGAGGCGGTTCTGCAAGGTGTGGTCGCCCAAGCGGGCGGGAAGGAACAGAGCGTTCATGGCGATTTCCTCAGGGATCGGGACGAGGAAATCATGGCGGTAATCCATGGGTGGGATAAACGGGGTATAGTGGATAACATTGATCCATCTATGGAGCAATGGCGTGGAGTTGTTGAACGACATGGCCTTGTTCGTCGAGGTCGTCAAAGCCAAGGGCTTTCGCGGCGCAGCCGAGGCAACCGGCGTGCCCAACTCCACGCTCTCGCGCCGCATCAGTGCGCTGGAGAAAGCCATTGGCCTGCGCCTGCTGCACCGGACGACACGCAAGGTAGAGCTGACCGAGGCTGGCCGGATCTATTTCGAGCGCTGCAAGCGCATCGTCGACGAGGCGCGGCTGGCGCACGAGCAACTGGGCGACATGCTGGCCCAGCCCAGCGGCGTGCTCCGCGCATCGTTGCCGGTCGATTTCGCCACCATCTACATGGCGCCGCTGATCGCGGAGTTCGCCGAAAAGTATCCCGGCATCGCGTTCGATTTCGACCTGACGCCACGACAGGTGGATCTGGTGAGCGAACCCTTCGACGTCGCAATACGCATCGGCGAACCGGCGAGTTCGCATCTAATTGCGCGCCCGCTGGCGTCGTTCGTGCCGCACCTCTACGCCTCCCCGGTCTACCTGCGACGCGTGGGCGAGCCGGCGGAGCCTGCCGATCTGGAGCGACTGGAGTGCCTGAACATCCTCAAGGAACGGCCCTGGGTGTTGCACCGGGGCAAGGAGTCCGTGCAGGTGGCGATACGCAGTCGCTTCACGCTCAACAACGTGGGCCTGATCAGCCGTCTCGCGATACACGGCATGGGCATCGTCATGCTCACCGACGAACTGGTCGCGGACGACCTGGCTGCGGGACGCCTGGTTCGCGTGCTGCCGCAATGGCACGGCAAACCCGTGCCGGTCTATGCGCTCACGGAAACACGCTTGTTGCCGGCCAAGACGCAGCGCTTCATCGAGTTCTTGAAGGAGCGCCTGGGGCAGGGCTGAGTACTCGCCGTACACTGTTCAGTACTTGAGCTGCAACTCCGGTATGCGCGCGTGGCTGGCCCAGTAGAGTTCCTGGAATTCTTCTTCGGTCAGTTCGTCGGGTGCGTACACGGCGACCGGATCCCACGCATGATCGGTCGCCTGCGGCTGGCGGGGGCCGGCACGCAGCGAGAAAACCCGTCCATCGCGTTCCAGCAGTTCAGGGGCTTCTTCCAGCGTTTCGGTGCGGCTGGCCTGCGCGTCGATCAGGAATATGACTGAGATCATGCACTGACTTCCCATCGGGTGTTGGCTGTAGGTGATGCGGGCAGGATGGACGAAGCGGCATGATGCTCACGTGTCCGAGGCGACGGTATCGTCCTCGTCGTCCTTCAATCGCTCCGCGAGGAAATCGATCAGGCTGCGCACGGAAGGAAGCAGGCCACGCCGCGAGGAAAACACGGCGTGCACCACGCCGTACTTGGGTGTCCACGCGGGCAACAGTTCGACCAGCTTGCCGTTCCTCACGTCGTCGGACACCACCATGCTCGGCAACTGTACGATGCCGACGCCCCGGATGGCCGCGGTGCGCAACGCAATCATGTCGTCGGTGACCATGCGCGGATCATGGTGGATCGCCGCTTTCGCGCCTTGCGGTCCGGCGAGTTCCCACACGTGGATGCCGTTGGACGGATTCAGGTCGACGGTGGGAAAGCGCGCGAGGTCCGCCGGCACGTCCGGGGCGTGCAGCTCCGCCACCAGCGCCGGGGACGCCACCAGTTTCCAACTGCGTTCTGCAAACACGCGCATGACGAGGTCGCTGTCTTCCAACGGCGGCGGCCGAGCGCGAATGGCCACGTCGATGCCTTCGGCAATCACGTCGACGCGGCGATTGGTGGCTTCCAGTTGCAGCTTCACCTTCGGATGCAGGCACAGGTAGTCGGAAAGGATGGCGCTGACCCGCGCGTGCAGCAGTCCGGTGGGGCAGGTCAGTCGCACCACGCCCTGCGGTTCCGCGCGCCGGAAAGCGATCGCCTCGTCGGCGGCATCCGCCTCCACCAGCATGGCCATGCAATGCCGGTAGAACTCCTGCCCGATATCGGTCACCGAGAAGTGGCGCGATGAGCGCTGGATCAGCTGCACGCCGAGTCGTTCCTCCAGCGTGGCCACGCGCCGGCTGAGCTTCGACTTCGGAATGCGCAGCACACGGCTGGCGGGCGCAAAGCCCTGATGCTCGACCACCTGGGCGAAGTAATACAGGTCGTTGAGATCCCGCATACGGACGTTCCATAAATAGGACGCAGAGGGCAAATATTGCTATCTACTGAACTCATCGTTCCAAGCGTATCGTCCTTTGTCAACGGTGGCAGGCATAGGGCCGGGCCACGGGAGATACGTATGAAGAAGGTACTTGGCGTCTACAGCGCCCCGCAGGGCCACTGGGTCGGCGACGGTTTCCCGGTGCGTTCCATGTTCAGTTACGACAGCCACGGGAAGCACCTGAGCCCGTTCCTGCTGCTCGACTATGCCGGGCCGGCGGTGTTCGAACCGGCCACTCGTCCGCGTGGCGTGGGCCAGCACCCGCACCGTGGTTTCGAGACGGTGACCATCGTCTATCAGGGCGAAGTGGAGCACCGCGATTCCACCGGCGCGGGCGGCAAGATTGGCCCCGGCGATGTGCAGTGGATGACGGCTGCGTCCGGCATCCTGCATGAGGAATTCCACTCCCAGGACTTCACTCGCACCGGCGGCGTGCTGGAAATGGTGCAGCTCTGGGTAAACCTGCCGGCCAAGGACAAGCTGTCCCCGGCGCGTTACCAGACCCTGCTCGACCGTGACATTCCGGCGGTCGATCTGCCGGAGGGTGCCGGCCAGCTTCGCGTCATTGCTGGCGACTACCTGGGCCATCGCGGGCCGGCACAGACCTTTACGCCCATCAACGTGTGGGATGTGCGGTTGCGCCAGGGTCATCCGGCGCGGCTGGACGTTCCCGAAGGCCACACCGCAGCGCTGATCGTGCTGCGCGGCAACGTGCGGGTGAATGGAGCGACTGCCGTGCGCGATGCGCAGATGGTGATGCTCGACCGCCAGGACACCGGCGTGCTGCTCGACGCGGACAGCGACGCCACGGTGTTGCTGCTCAGCGGTGAACCCATCGACGAACCCATCGTGGGCTACGGCCCCTTCGTGATGAATACCGCGGAGGAGATCAATCAGGCCATCACCGACTTCAACAGCGGCCGGTTCGGCCAGATGCACCGCTGACGCCGACGCGTGCTCAACCGCGAATTCACCACCGCGACACCTGTCGGACACATCACCGGAAGAAGAATGGTCGTGATCCCGCGTTGCTTGTTCCAGACCGTTGCCGATATGTCGATGACGACGTGGCGCGCCAACGTCGTCACGACGACGCGCAGCCATGGGCCGAAGCCTATGCCCAGGTATTTCCGCCGTATCGCCTGTTGATCGAAAGCCACCTCAAGGCCCAGGAGTTCGTGACGCAGCACGAACGGCTGGATGCCGAGCACACCTGAACTACCCGCGCGCCCACCCCTGAACCGAGGAGACACCCCATGGCCAGTGAACCGATCCGCGACCCCAAGACAGACCTGTTGCTCACCCCGCAGAACGCGGCCTTCATCGTCATCGACTACCAGCCCGTGCAGGTGAATTCCATTGCCTCGATGGATCGCCAGTTGCTGGTGAATAACATCGTTGGCGCTGCCAAAGCCGCCGTCACCTATGGCCTGCCCATCGTCCACTCCACCGTCAACGTGAAGACCGGCCTCAACAGGCCGCCCATCGCACCGTTGCGCAAGGTGCTGGACAACTACCCGACCTACGACCGCACCAGCATCAATTCATGGGAGGACGTGGAATTCCGCAAGGCGGTGGAAGCCACTGGCCGCAAGAAGCTCATCATGACGGCGCTATGGACGGAAGCCTGCCTGACCTTTCCGGCCCTGGACGCACTGAAGGAAGGCTACGAGGTGTATGTCGTGGCCGATGCCGTCGGCGGCACCTCGGTGACGGCGCATGACATGGCGTTGCGTCGCATCGAGCAGGCGGGAGGCAAGATGATCAGCGTGCCGCAGCTCTTCTGCGAATTGCAGCGCGACTGGCAGCGCAAAGACACCGTGCCGGCCTTCATCAACCTCTTCATCGAAACCGGCGGCACCGCTGGCCTGCAGTTCTCGTCCGACAGGGATTGATGCACGGACGTTGGCGGGGCATCAGGTGATGTCCCACCACGCGAGATCGTCTTCGCCTTGCTAGTCGGTGGAGAGCGGCAGGTCCGTCCGGCTATCCCGGCTTTGCAATTCCGAGATGGTCAGTCGCGTCTTGCCGCTGCGGGTCAGCGGAATGTCGTCCACGAAATGGCAGTGCAGTTGTACGGCGTCGCCGAGCACCTTGTGGATCTCGTGCCGGATGAAGGCCAGCGAATCGTCGTCGAAGGCATCGCCGCGCACGATGGACACGTCCAGCCGATCGAGCTGCCGTTGTACCACCTGGTAACGATCCACGCCCTTGGTTTCCTTGAACAGGAACGGGAAGAACATGCCCGGCAGCACGCGCCCATCCGGCGCATGGATGGCATCGAGCACGCGACCGTCCACCCGCTTGAGCAGCGGCAGCCCACGGCCACAGCTGCATGTGTGATGCGCGGGCGTGGCCAGGTCGGTCGTGGCGTAGCGTATGAACGGCATGCCGTAGTTGGAAAGGTCGGTCACCACCACTTCGCCGGTATCGCCTTCCGGTGGTGCGTCTTCAGTCTTGGGCAATTCCACCACGAGATGGTCGCTGTTGACGTGCATGCCTTCATGTCGTTCGCACTCGGAGGCGACCAGCATGAATTCGCGGCAGCCATACGTATTGAATGCGGGGCAGCCGAAGGCTTCCTCGATGATCTCGCGCTGGAACTCATGCAGCGCTTCGCCACACGAAATGAACGAGTTCGGGCGATGCACCCGGCGGCCGGTGTCGAGCAGCCATTGCGCGAGACGGATCAGCGGACCGGTGTAACCGAGCAATACGCGCGGCTTGAATTCGTCGATGGCGTCGGCGTACTCGGCCATGTTCGCTTCGCTCATGGAGAAGCTGTTGACGATGCGGCGTGAGAACGCGGCGTGGTACAGCTTGTCCCTCACACGCTGCCGCCACGGCATATTGCCTACGCCCGCGCCCCAGAGCATCAGGCTGCGCGCGCCCAGCGGCGCGCCGGCCCAGTTGTAGCCACGCCACATCACGGCATGGCGGCGGCTGTTGCTTTCGCGCGTATAGCCAAAGCGCATCGGTTCGCCGGTGGAGCCGCCGGTGGCCTTGTAGAGCAACTGGTCGCGCAGCGAAACGGCTTTCAGGTCGTCGAGGTTCGCGCGGATATCTGCTTTCGTGAGCAGCGGGAGCCGCGCGAAATCATCCATGTTGCGGATGTCGTCGGGCGTCACGCCGAGGGCGCGCCACTGCTTCTGGTAGTAAGGCACTTCGCGCTGGCAGTGTTCGAGCAGCTTCTTCAGACGAACCCATTGCAGGCTTGCCACTTGTTCGTGCGACAACCATTGGTCGTGTTCGTAGCGTTCGAGCCACGACAAGGTATCGCGATGACGCAAGCGTGTTTCATAGGCGGGAAACAACACCCGTCGGAAGGTGGTTTCGTACCACAGGCTCATGTCATGCCCTCCCGTGATTGCCTGTCGGTCGACAGTCCCCAAAAGCAAGATTTCGCTGCTGCGCAAGACTTTGCGCTGTTGCGAATATCACGTGTCACGAAATTATCCCTCGCTTGAACAGCGGAAGGCTTACGCGTCTCTGTCTCTTCCACTCGGAAATAAGGCCTATGTATCTTGGCCAGACATGTGCGTGTTTGGATGGCTATTTGCATTTCCTGTGCCGGCGGGAGCGGCTTGTTGCGTGCACGGTTTGTTCTCCCGCGGGGCGGCGCATGGCGCTGCCGGCGATTCATCGTCGCGTTCTGGTCCGCTGGCAAGTGCAGGACGGGAACCGGTGCAAGCTGTCGCGAGGCTGGACGCGCTCAAGCATGAGACACCCACGCGGGCATCACGAACGCATCCAGCGCAGGTCGATCCCCGTCAGGGGAGCGCAGTTTCTTGCAGGTAGATCCAGCTCGGCCGGCCTTCGGCGGTGTGTCGCAGCCAGGCTGCGGAGTGCCGCCGGTTGGATGTTCCGTCGGGCATGACCTGGGTTTCGCGATAGGTCACGAGCCAGCCATCGGGTTGGTCGATCGTCACTGCGACCCGGTCGATCGTGATGACCACACCCGGCCGCGCGCCACGCAAGCGTGCGAACAGACCCTGCACGCCTGCGCGATCAAGCAGGTCGCCACGGATCGTCACCATCTGGAATTCGTTGTCGAAGGCAGCCATGAGCACGTCGAGCGCATCGGTTGACGCTTCGCCACGAAACCACGCTTCGATCTGTTCGTGCAAAAGGATGATTTCGGCCGATGCGTGTTCAAGCGCGGTCATGGTTCGTTTCCGGAGAGGTGTAGGGGGGGGCGTGGCAGCATAACCAGCGGCGCCTTGAAGGGTAAGCAGCCCCGATGTCGTTATGCGACCGGTTGCGCCAGTATGTCGGGCGCCGCCACATTTCGGGGCGTACGTTCAGGGCATGCTGTGGCCTGACGTGGACCCACTCGATCAAGGAGTCATGGTGTTGAAGATCCTGACCAAGGCGATTGGGGTATCGGTCTGCCTGGGCCTGTCAGCCTGCGCATCGCTATCCGTCGACAAGCCATCGATGGCGTTTTCGTCCAAGTGCATCGGGTCGAGCGACCTGACGCATCGCGAACCGCGTGTGTCATCTCAGTGGGATGACGCGACCTTCCAGGTGGTCGTGATCCATCCGGAGATCTGCAACGCCAGGATCGTCCATCCGGCGTTCCAGATCGATGGCGAGAACCTGAGCGTGTCCTATGAATCGAAAATCTCCAATGTCGTCATGAAGTGCTATTGCGATATCCAGTCGACGTTTGCATTCACGCGATTGCCGAAGGCGGACTATCGAGTCCGGTTTGAGCCACGTTAGTCATCAGACGGCATCGTGAGCATGCCATCCACGAGCGTGATGGCGTTGCCGCCAATCCAGATATCGTCGCCATGCCGGTCCACATGAATCCTTCCCGCGCGTCCGAGCACACGCCCCTGATGGACTACGTAGTGATCCGGGGCGAGCCGGTCGCGGCTTAGCCATTGCGCGATACCGGCCATCAGGCTGCCCGTCACGGGATCTTCCGGCATGGCATCGCCTGCGATGAATGCCCGGGCCTCGAATGCCGGAAGGTCGCCATCCGCGCGGACAGGGTAGGCGGCGAACACGCCCACGGGTGCGTCGCCCAGTCGAGTGAAGTCCGGCTTGATCCGCAGCACCACGTCGGGGCTGGACAGCCGCAGCGCCAGCCAGCCCGCGCCGTTGTTCACCCATTGCGCGTCCAGCACGTCGTGCGCGCTTACGCCGAGGGCGAGGCGGATCGCTTCCAACTGGCTCACCGGCACGGGGCCGCCCGTCAGCAAGGGCGGCGCGATGAAGGCCAGCCGGTCGGCATCGCGTCGGATGCGTACGCGGCCCACGCCGCACTCCTGCACGATCTCCTCGCCGCGTGGCGTGCCGCCGGCCTCCAGCCATGCGCGGCACGTTCCCAGGGTCGGATGGCCGGCGAAGGGCAGCTCGTGCAAGGTCGTGAAGATCCGTACGCGATAGTCCGCATCGGGATCGCGGGGCTTGAGCACGAACGTGGTTTCACTGAGGTTCGTCCAGCGGGCGATGGCTGCCATCTGGTCATCCGAAAGGCCCTCCGCATCCAGGATGACCGCAACGGGGTTTCCCTTGAACGGATGGTCAGCGAAGACATCCACTTGCTTGAAGGCACGACGAAGCACAAGGCATTCCGCTAAGCCAGAAAGACCAGCATTAAGGCATGATCCGGCAGCCTCGGCCAGTCGGAACGGGTCCAGGTGTTCCGTGAGAAATCATCAACGGGGCAGGGGCGCAGCGCGGTTTCGGTCGGGCGCTGCGGCGGGTGGGCCCGCTCCTTCCACGCGGTTCCTGCCGTTGCGTTTGGCGGCATAGAGCGCCTGGTCGGCAGCGATCACGACCTCGCGCCAGTTGGCTTGACCGCTCGCCGATACGCAGTATCCGATGCTGACTGTACAGTGGAGCCGTTCGTCCGAACGGACGTGGATGGATTGGCCTTCCACGGCAACGCGCAGGCGTTCGGCCATCGCGCGCACGGCCGCTTCGTCGCCGTGCTGGATCAACACCATGAACTCTTCGCCGCCGACGCGCGCCAGTAGATCACGGTCACGGACATGCCGATCCAGCACGGCGGCGATGGCTACGAGTACATGGTCGCCGCCATCGTGTCCCCAGCGGTCGTTGATGGCCTTGAAGTGATCGACGTCGATCATCAGCACGGCCATGGGCGCGTGGGGGTGATGCGTATTGGCGGCCAGGCGCTCGCCTTGTTCCCAGATGACACGGCGGTTGGGGACGCCGGTGAGCGGATCCTGATGGGCGTGGCGGATCAGCTCAGCATCCAGCTGGCGGGTGAGCATCCACAGGAAGCTCGGCGTGATGACCCAGGTCAGCACCAGGCGGGACAGCAGGCCGAAGGTGGCGGTCGACTCCCGGCTGACGTCCGCGGCCGGGTGGACGAGCCACCAGCCCATCCGCACCAGCAGCGTGAACGCCCAGAGAAAATGGAAGGCGGCCGCCATGCGTGCCACCGGACGCCGGGGCTCATCCACGCATTGCCACAAGGCCGCGCCGGTGGCGATGACCAGCAGGCCGGTCAGGCCGTTGCCGAGTATCACCATGAGCCGGTAATTCTCGCCGCCGGCCACGACGATGCCGACTTCCAGTGCCGCCAGCACGGCGACGGGAAGCAAGATCCACAACCTGCGCCGGGGCAGCTCCAGATAGGCGGTGACGGCGAGCAATCCCAGTACGGCGCCGATGTCGATGACCAGGTTGCCGACGAGCGTGAGGTAGGGGAAGTCGATGCGGAAGGCAGGCAGGGTCAGCACCCCGAAACCCACCGCGAAGGCCGCGTAGCTGAGGCACCACAGCAGCACGCCGCGAAGGCGCCTCACGTTTCGCTGTGTCGCGTAGAGGGCCAGGAAGATCGCCGAAGAGAGTCCGGCCAGCAACGCGTTGACGATGAGCAGGGTGCCGGCGTGGGCCAGCCTTGCAATCCACTCCACGGTGATCCTCAATGGCACGTTGGCGACGCGATCTCCCTGCGCCTAGTATAAATCCCCGGATAGCGCGGCGATGGCGTCCAGGGCGATCGATCCACGCCACCAAACGATGACCGACGGGCTGCGCCATATGACAACTGCCGATGCCAGGACACTGGTGCTGGAATCCACGCTGACCTGCCCCGAGTGCGGTCACCAGAGCGTGGAAACGATGCCGACGAACGCCTGCGTGTTCTTCCACGAGTGCGCCGGATGCGGCGCGTTGCTGAAACCGAAAGCCGGTGACTGCTGCGTCTTCTGCTCGTATGGCTCGGTGCCGTGCCCGCCGATCCAGCAGCAGGGGTCGTCCTGCTGCGGGCACTGACCTCGCCGCCCCTTGCCGATGGCCGTTTTTCGGCGTCCCGGCGGGCATCAAGCAGGGCGGGACATGGCAAGGAAATGTGACGGCTCCCTGACGGAACTTGTGCTACCGTTTTGAATGAACAACGGGATCAAACCCGTCGTATTCACGGAGATGCTCAAGCCACGTCCACCGCCCATCCAGCGGGCGGTATGTCCAGCCAGACTTCCCGGAGCGCAAGCGATGGCACTCACCCGCCGCGAGTTCATCAAGTTCACCGGCATAGGGCTGGCAGCATCCAGCCTGGGCATGCTCGGTTTCGGCGCCTCGGGGGAGGCGCAAGCCGCTGCCGTACGGCCCTTCAAACTCACTCACGCCACGGAAACCCGCAACACCTGCACGTACTGCTCGGTGGCCTGCGGCATCCTGATCTACAGCATGGGTGACCGCGCGAAGAACGCGCGCTCCAACATCATCCACATCGAAGGCGATCCGGATCATCCGGTCAATCGCGGCACGCTGTGCCCCAAGGGATCGGCCCTGCTCGACATCGTGCACGCGCCGACCCGCCTGAAGGCGCCGCGTTATCGCAAGCCGGGCGGCACGGAATTCGAGGAAGTCTCCTGGGACTTCGCGCTCGATCGCATCGCGCGCCTGATGAAGGACGACCGCGACAAGAACTTCATCGCCAAGAATGCCGCCGGCACCACGGTCAACCGTTGGACCAGCGTCGGCATGCTGGCGGCGTCGGCGTCATCCAGTGAAACCTCCTACCTCACGTGGAAGGTGGTGCGCTCCCTCGGCATGGTGGTGTTCGACAACCAGGCGCGTGTCTGACACGGACCGACGGTGGCCAGTCTGGCCCCATCATTCGGTCGCGGTGCGATGACCAACACCTGGCAGGACATCAAGAACGCCAATGTCGTCGTGGTCATGGGTGGTAACGCCGCCGAGGCGCATCCGTGCGGCTTCAAATGGGTGATCGAAGCGAAGATCGAAAACGGCGCCAAGCTCGTCGTGATCGATCCGCGCTTCACGCGCACGGCCTCCGTGGCCGATTACTACGCACCGATCCGCCCGGGCACGGACATCGCGTTCCTCAGCGGCGTGATGCACTACCTGCTGGAGAAGGACGCCATCCAGCACGAGTACGTGCGTGCATACACCAATGCCAGTCTGATCGTGAAGGATGGCTTTGCCTTCAACGAAGGCCTGTTCAGCGGCTACAACGAGGAAACCCACGCCTACGATCGTTCCAGCTGGGATTACGAACTGGACGAGCAGGGTTTCGCCAAGTCCGACGACACGTGGCAGAACCCGCGCTGCGTGATCAACCTGCTCAAGCAGCACGTATCGCGCTACACGCCGGAGATGGTGTCACGCATCTGCGGCACGCCGCAGGACAAGTTCCTGCATGTGTGCGAACTGTTCGCCAGCACCGCCGCGCCCGACAAGGCCATGACCAGCCTATTCGCGCTGGGCTGGACGCAGCATTCGGTGGGTGCGCAGAACATCCGTTCCATGGCGATGGTGCAATTGCTGCTGGGCAATATCGGCGTGGCCGGTGGCGGCATGAACGCCTTGCGTGGGCATTCCAACATCCAGGGCCTGACCGACGTCGGCCTGCTGTCCAACCAGATGCCGGGCTACATGAACCTGCCCGCCGACAAGGAAACCAGCCTCGACGTCTACATGAAGACCAAGCTGTTCAAGCCGCTGCGGGCGGGGCAGACCAGCTACTGGCAGAACTACCGGAAGTTCTTCGTGAGCTTCCAGAAGGCGATGTTCGGCGACGCCGCCAAGGCGGAGAACGATTGGGCCTTTGACTGGCTGCCCAAGCTGGACGTGCCGCTGTACGACATCATTCGGGCATTCGAGATGATGAACAACGGCCAGATGACCGGCTACATCTGCCAGGGTTTCAACCCGCTGCAGGCGTTCCCGGATCGCGGCAAGATCCGCCGTGGCCTGAGCAAGCTGAAGTTCCTGGTCACCATGGATCCGCTGGATACGGAAACCTCGCGTTTCTGGCAAGACTTCGGCCCGCAGAACCCGGCCAAGCCCAGCGAAATCCAGACCGAAGTATTCCAGCTGCCGGTGACCTGTTTCGCGGAAGAGAACGGCTCGCTGGTCAATTCCGCGCGCTGGCTGCAATGGCACTGGAAGGCGGCCGACGGTCCGGGTGAGGCCATGTCGGATATTTGGATCATGGCTGGCCTGTTCCATCGTTTGCGCGAGCTGTATCGGAAGGAGGGCGGTGCCTTCCCCGATCCGCTGCTCAATGTGACGTGGAAGTACACCGATCCGGTCAATCCGGATCCGGAAGAGCTGGCCAAGGAAATGAACGGTCGCGCGCTGACCGATCTCAGCGACCCGGCCACCAACACCGTGGCGACCAAGGCCGGCACGCTGCTGGACGGCTTCGCGCAGTTGCGTGACGACGGCAGCACGGCATCAGGCTGCTGGATTTTCACCGGCTGCTTCACCGAGAAGGGCAACCAGATGGCGCGCCGCGATGCCAGCGACCCGCGCGAGCAAGGCATCGCGCCCAATTGGGCGTGGGCGTGGCCAGCCAACCGGCGCATTCTCTACAACCGCGCCAGCGCGGACCTGGAAGGCAAGCCGTGGAATCCGGCCAAGCCGGTGATCTCGTGGAACGGCACGCGCTGGGTGGGCATCGACGTGCCCGACTACGGCCCCACGGTAAAACCATCCGACGGCGTCGGCCCGTTCATCATGAATGCCGAAGGCCTTGGGCGCCTGTTCGCCCGCGACATGATGGCGGAAGGGCCGTTCCCCGAGCACTACGAACCGCTGGAATCGCCGGTGGACAACGTGCTGCATCCGAAGGTGAAATCCAACCCCGCGGCCCGCGTGTTCGCCGATGACCGCGCCGCGTTTGGCAGTCCAAAAGACTTCCCCTACGTGGCGACCACCTACCGGCTCACCGAGCACTTCCACTACTGGACCAAGCACGCGTTGATCAACGCCATCCTCCAGCCGGAGGAATTCATCGAGATCGGCGAGGTGCTGGCGAAGGAAAAGGGCATCGAGCAGGGCGGCTGGGTGAAGGTGTCGTCCAAGCGTGGCGAGGTGATCTGCAAGGCCTATGTGACCAAGCGCATCAAGCCGATGCTGGTGGATGGCAAGCCCACCCATGTGATCGGCTGCCCTATCCACTGGGGCTTTACCGGGCAAGCGCGGAAGGGTTACGGCGCCAACACGCTGACGCCGTCCGTGGGCGATGCCAACACGCAGACGCCGGAGTTCAAGGCGTTCCTGGTCAACATCGAAAAGACCAGCGCACCGGTCGAAGCCTGAGGAAGCCGACATGTCAGACCTGCAATCGCAAGACTACATCCGGCGCTCCGCCTCCACCATGACGCCGCCGCAGGCGCGCAACCATGAGGACGAGGTAGCCAAGCTGATCGACGTCAGTCGCTGCATCGGCTGCAAGGCCTGCCAGTCGGCCTGCATGGAATGGAACAACCTGCGGCAGGAGGTCGGCCACTTCGAAGGCTCGTACCAGAACCCGAACGACCTCAGTCCCGACGTGTGGACCCTGATGAAGTTCGCCGAGTACGAGAACGAACAGGGCAACCTGGAATGGCTGATCCGCAAGGACGGCTGCATGCACTGCGAAGATCCGGGTTGCCTGAAGGCTTGTCCCGCGCCCGGCGCCATCGTGCAGTACGCCAACGGCATCGTCGACTTCATCAGCGACAAGTGCATCGGCTGCGGCTACTGCGTGAAAGGTTGCCCGTTCGATATCCCGCGCATCAGCAAGACCGACCACAAGTCGTACAAATGCACGCTGTGCTCCGACCGCGTATCGGTCGGGCTGGAGCCGGCCTGCGTGAAGGCATGCCCCACCGGCGCGATCATGTTCGGCTCCAAGACCGACATGAAGCACCAGGCGGCCGAGCGCATCGTCGACCTGAAATCACGCGGCTTCGCACAGGCCGGCCTGTACGATCCGCAGGAGGTCGGCGGCACCCACGTGATGTACGTGCTGCATCACGCGGACAAGCCCTCGCTCTATTCGGGCCTGCCCGACAAGCCGCAGATCAGCCCGATGGTTCAGGCGTGGAAGGGTGTGATCAAACCGTTGGCGCTGATCGGCATGGCTGCCGCCGTGCTGGCCGGCTTCTTCCACTGGGTCACCGAAGGGCCGAACGAAGTCACCGAAGAGGATGAGGAGAAGGGTGAGCGTGTCCTTGAGGCACCGGAATCGGAGAAGACGCCATGAGCCGTCCGAAGACCGTGATCATGCGTTACAGCCGGGTGAACCGCGTCAATCACTGGATCACTGCCATCTGCTTCGTGCTGCTGGTGCTCTCGGGGCTGGCCATGTTCCATCCGATGATGTTCTGGCTGTCCGGCCTGTTCGGCGGCGGGCAGTGGATGCGCGCGGTGCATCCGTGGATCGGCTGCGTGCTGCTGGTCAGCTACCTTGGACTGATCGTCCAGTTCTGGCGCGAGAATCTCGTGCACAAGGACGATGTCGAGTGGATGGAGTCGATTCGCTACGTCGTGGAAAACGACGAAGAGCATGTGCCGCCGGTGGGCCGCAACAACGCCGGCCAGAAATTCGTGTTCTGGTCGATGACGCTGCTGGTCCCGGTGTTGTTCTGCAGCGGCCTGGTGATCTGGGAAGTGTATTTCGGCGAAGCCACCCCGATACCCGTGCAGCGCGCGGCCGTGTTGATCCATAGCCTGGCGGCGATCGCGGCGATCATCGTGTGGATCGTCCATGTCTACGCGGCCATCTGGATACGCGACTCGGTACGCGCGATGACGCAGGGTTACGTGACGCCGGGCTGGGCATGGCGCCACCACCGCGCGTGGTTGCGCGAAGTGGCGTCCAGCGAACATGGCAAGGACATCATCAGGAAGCGCCCATGAAGCAAGCCGGCACCCCGCCCGAAGGCAAATGGACCGGTCCGTCGCACGCGGGCGTCAAGGCGCCGCAACCCATCGTGCTGCCCGATCCGGCCCGGCGCTTCGCCGCTACCGCGCAACGGCTGGAACAACTGGTGGATCGGCATCCGCTGGAGGCCTGGCTCCGTTTCATGGCGGCGCTGGCCCACGCCCAGCACACCGTTGCCACCATGCTCGCGCCGGCTGCTACGCTCGCCCCCTCCGTAGTGACCCAGGCCATCGAGGCGCGCCTGCCGCCGCTGGCGGCAGACGGCCATCGTCGCGATGCCTCCTGGGGTGACGGGCTGGCCTTGCTGCTCGAACTGGTCGACGACGGTGGGTTGCCGCTCGCCGCGCAGGATGCGATGGAGCAATTGCGCACCAGCGATGCGGCCGCACTGGAGCGGCTGGCCGACCAGTTCCTTCGTGGTGGCCTTGAAGCCGCCGATGCAGCCGCCGCCGTCTATGTCGCCGCCGCGCTGCAGGTCTACTTCACCTGTTCGGCCGCGCGTCTGCCTGTGGAAGACCTGCGCCTGCTGGAAGAGCGGCAGCTCTGTCCGTGCTGCGGCTCACCGTCGGTTGTTGGCCTGATCACCGCCAGTGGCGTCACGCCGGGCACGCGCTATCTCTACTGCTCGCTGTGCTCCACCGCGTGGAACCATGTGCGCGCCGTGTGCATCACCTGCGGCGGCACGCGCCACCTGTCGCTGCAGGCCATCGAGGGCGATCCGGGCGTGGTGAAGGCCGAGACCTGCGGTGACTGTCACGCCTACGCCAAGCTGCTCTATCAACTCCAGGACATGCAGGTCGATCCATACGCGGACGATCTCGCCTCGCTGGGTCTGGACATGTTGGTCACCGAAGCAGGCTTTGCACGGCACGCACCGAATCCGCTGCTGCTGGTGGGCGACAGCGAGGCGGTGGCCGAGTAACGGGTCGCTTCACGGGACGGCACCCGAGCTCGTGCGTTGGCTCGTCATGCCCGTTTTCGCTGGAATGACCAGCCAACGAGCAGCGTCATCGCAGGCCGAACACGACCGCGAGCCATCCACCAACGATTCCAAACCCCACCACCACCAGCGCAATAGCCACCAGCATCCGCCACGGAAACGAACGCCCGAGCATCGCCAGTGACGGCAGGCTCACCGGCGGCAGGGTCAGCAACAAGGCGGCCGCTGGTCCGGCACCCAATCCCAGCGCGAGCATGGCCTGCACGATGGGCACCTCGCCGGCTGTCGGAATCACGAACAGTGTGCCCGCCAACGCCAGCGCCACGATCCATCCCCCGTGATCGCCGATCGCCGGCCCGATGTGCGGGAACATCCACGCGCGCACCGCGCCAAGCAGCAGCACGATCACCACATACTCGGGAATCAGGCGCAGCGTCATCCGCGCGAAGATCTGCATCCATCGCCTGCCGGCCTCGGCCAGCGAGTGCGGCCCGGCGGGTAATGGCACGTCGCGGTCGGGCTCCACGGATCCCGATCCTGCCATCCGATCGGCCAGGTAGCCCAGGCCGAGCACCATCGGCACGCCCAGCACCATGCGCAGCAAGGTCCAGTGCCAGCCAAGCACGAAGCCCATGAACACCAGGGTCGCCGGATTCAGCATGGTGTTGCCGAGCCAGAACGCCATGGCGGCGCCCGCCGAGGCGCGATGCTGGCGCAGGCCGGCCACCACCGGCGCCGCGCAGCAGGTGCACATCATGCCGGGCACGGCCAGCAGGCCGCCGGCGAGCACGGCGCCAAAGCCGCGTCCGCCCAACATGCGCCGCACTCCGTTTACCGGCAGCAGCGCCTGCACACCCGAGCCCAACAGCAAGCCCAGCACCATCGCCTGCCAGATCGCCTTGCCGTAGGCCAGCGCATAACCCAGCGCCGCCTGCCACGAGGGCGCAGGCGGGCTGGCCGCATCGCCCATCAGGATCGAATGGCCGATGGCGTGATGCTCCGCCGCCACGAAGGCCCGTCCGTAGTACGGATACCACTTCACGTAGAACAGGCCGGCCACGGCCAGCAAGAAGAACACCAACGTGGACCATCGAACGGTGCGCGCAGACGGCAGGGCGGCGGACATCGATCCCTCCAGCGAATGGGTTGGGGTTCGAGGCCCTACAGGGCACGCTGTTGCCCGTGGAGGCCGCACGCCGGTTGCGCTGCGGAGGGCAAGAAGATGCGGCACGACGGCGGCCGCATGGCGAGCATGCTACGGCCGCGCGTCCGTGTCACCTGGGTCAGCGACAGCGCCTTGACCGCGTCAGGCCCACCCCGCAGCATACGAATCACCCCCAGCCTTCATGGCCGAGCACCCCGTCAGGATCAGGGTGACCGGCGATGCCAGTGGATAAGCGCCATGGCCGAACCCGAGGTCAATGTCCTGCGCCAGCTTCCCGCCGTCGCCGCCGTGCTGGCGACCGCGGAGGCCGCGTTGTTGGTGGAGCGTCACGGGCGCGCTGCTGCCACCGACGCCATCCGGCAGGTCATCGACGAGACACGCGAGGCGTTGCGTGCAGGGCCCGCCGACGTACCGACCGCCATCGAACTCGCGCAGCGCGCCGGCCGTGTGCTGGAGGCGCGCCGGCCGAGCCTACGCCCGCTGTTCAATCTCACCGGCGTCGTGCTGCACACCAATCTTGGCCGCGCTGTGCTGGCCGAGGCCGCCATCGATGCCGCAGTGGATGCGATGCGCCATGCCGTGGCGCTGGAATACGACCTGGACGACGGCGTGCGCGGCGAGCGCGACGACCACCTGCGCGAAACGCTGTGCGAGCTGACCGGTGCGGAAGACGCCACCGTGGTCAACAACAATGCCGCCGCCGTGCTGCTGTGCCTCAACACCTTTGCGCTCGGACGCGAAGCGGTGGTGTCGCGCGGCGAGCTGATCGAGATCGGCGGCGCGTTCCGCATGCCCGACATCATGGCGCGCGCCGGTGCACGCATGATCGAAGTGGGCACCACCAACCGCACGCATCCGGCCGACTACGGCAACGCATTCAACGAGCACACCGGCCTGGTGCTCAAGGTGCACACCTCCAACTACCGCATCCAGGGATTCACCGCGGACGTCGGCGCGCGCGAACTCGCCAGCCTGGCCGATGCCGCCGGTGTGCCGCTGTTGAACGACCTGGGCTCCGGCAGCCTCGTCGATCTGTCGCGCTATGGGTTGGTCCGTGAGCCTACCGTGCGCGAGGCCGTGGACGAGGGCGCGCGGCTGGTGACGTTCTCCGGCGACAAATTGCTGGGTGGACCGCAGGCCGGGTTCATCGTGGGGGATCGCGCGTTGATCGAGCAGATCAACCGCAATCCGCTGAAGCGCGCGCTGCGCGTGGACAAGCTCCGCCTTGCCGCCATCGAGGCGACGCTCAACCTGTATCGCGATCCCGATCGCCTCGCACAACGATTGCCCACGTTGCGCTTCCTTGCGCGCGACAAGGCCGCTATCGATGCACAGGCGCGCCGGCTGCTACCCATCGTGTCCGAACGCCTGGGTGCGGCCTTCACCGTCGAGGTGGGCGATTGCCTGAGCCAGGTCGGCTCCGGCGCCTTGCCGCTGGATACGCTCGCCAGCGCGGCGCTGTTGATTCGCCCGCGTGGCAGCCAGCGCGAGCTGGAACGGCTGGCCGAAGCACTGCGCACGTTGCCGCGCCCGGTCATCGGCCGCATTGCCGATGGCGCGTTGCGACTGGATCTGCGTTGCCTTGACGATGCGGACGAAGCCTCGTTCGTAGCGACACTGGCAACGCTGGATATGCCCGGTTCACCCGTACGCCTCGCATGATCGTCGGCACCGCGGGCCACATCGATCACGGCAAGACCTCACTGGTCAAAGCCCTGACCGGCGTGGATACCGATCGCCTGAAGGAAGAAAAAGCGCGCGGCATCACCATCGACCTGGGCTTCGCCTATCTTCCATTGGAGGAGGCCGCCACTCACCCTCGCCGTCCTTTCCGCGAAGGTGGGAATCCTGAGACTTCCACCCCCGCTGATGCCCCAGAGGCGCTGGATTCCCGCCTTCGCGGGAATGACGGTGCTGAGGACCTGATTCTCGGCTTTGTCGATGTGCCCGGCCATGAGCGTTTTGTCCACACCATGGTGGCGGGCGCCAGCGGCATCGATCTCGCCTTGCTGGTGGTGGCCGCCGACGACGGCGTGATGCCGCAGACGCTCGAGCATCTCGCGATTCTCGACCTGCTCGGCATCCGGCGAGGCGTGATCGCACTGAGCAAGGCCGATCTCGTGACGCCCGAACGTCTGGCCGAGGTCAGCGCGCAGATTCGTGAAGTCACGCGGGGCACGTTGCTCGAAGACGCCGACATCCTGCCGGTGTCTTCCGCGACGGGGCAGGGCATCGACACCTTGCGCGACCGACTGGCCACCGAGGCGCGTGGTCTTGGCGAACGCGCCGACGATGGTCGTTTCCGTCTCGCTGTGGATCGGGTATTCACCTTGCCCGGCATCGGCGTGGTGGTGACGGGCACGGTGTTGTCCGGCGTCGTGCACGTGAAGGACCAGGTGATGTTGAGCCCCTCCGGGCTGAGTGCGCGCGTGCGTTCGCTGCACGCGCAGAACCGCCCGGTGGAGCGTGGCCATGCAGGTGACCGCTGCGCGCTCAACCTTGCCGGCGACGGCATCACCAAGGATGCGATCCACCGTGGCGACATGGTGGTCGATCCCTTCCTGCACGCGCCGACCGATCGTATCGATGCACAGGTGTATCTGTTGCCCGGCGAGCCGAAGGCGATCGGCCAATGGTTTCCCGCGCGCTTGCATCACGGGGCGGTGGAGGTGGGCGCACGCATCGTGTTGCTCGACAGCGAACCTTTGCGTCCCGGCGGCATGGCCGATGTGCAGCTCGTGCTTGACCGCCCCATTGCCGCGGTGGCGCTGGATCGCTTCGTGCTGCGCGATGTTTCCGCCCAACGCACGATCGGTGGCGGCCACTTTCTCGATCTGCGTGCACCCGCTCGCCAGCGCCGCACCGAAGGACGTGGCGCCGTGCGCAACGCGCTGCGCATCAGTGATCCGCGGCAGGCGTTTGCCGCCTTGCTCGATGCGCCGCCTTTCGCGTGGGACATGCTGGCCTTCGCGCGGGATCGTGGTTTGTCCGACGGCCGGCTCGACGATATCGCCGCCACGCTCGCGCCCGTCGTATTCGATCTTGGCGAACAACGCATCGCGATCAGCCAGCCACGCTGGCAGCGTTTCGTGGAGGGCCTGGTCGCCTACCTGCGCGCCTTCCACGAAGCCAATCCGGACCAGCAGGGCGTAAGCCGGGAGAAGCTGCGGCTGGCCTCGCCACCCCGCCTGCCGCCTGCCGCATTCAACCAGGCGTTGCAGCACGCGGATATTGCCGGCGAGGTGGTGCGCGATGGCGCGTTCGTGCGGCTGGCCAGCCATGTCATGCAATGGGTGCCCGACCGCGAGGCGCTGTGGCAAGCGGTAGCGCCCCTGCTGGGGGGCGAGGCCCGCTTCCGGCCACCGCGCGTGCGCGACATTGCCCAGATGCTGGCGCGTCCGGAGAAGGGCATCCGGCATTTGCTGGCTTTCGCCGCGCGGCTGGGCCTGGTCGACGAAGTCGCCCACGATCACTTCTTCCTGCGCACCACCATGCACGAGATGGTGGTGATCGCCGCCGACATCGCGGCGAATGCGCCGGATGGCCGCTTCACCGCCGCGCAGTTCCGCGACCGTCTCGACAACGGTCGAAAGGTAGCCATCCAGATACTGGAGTTCTTCGACCGCCAGGGCGTCACGCTCAACCAGGGCACCCTGCGCAGGATCCAGCTTCGATACCTCGACTTGTACGGGCCGGCCTGAGGTAACCTTGCGACAGGGAAGAGCATCGTCCCCGGTGGGGCGTCCGGACTTCAAATCCGGGTGAGGCAGGCAAGACTGTCTCGGGTGGGTTCGACTCCCATTCTCTTCCGCCACTCCGTCATTTCGGGGTGGCCTGTTCAGACCACCTCGATGCCCGGCGTGCCGCTCACCACCTTGCCGATGATGCTGGCGCGCGGGTAACCGGCGTCTTCGATCATCGCGCGTATCGCCTCGGCGCGTTCCGGTTTGCACGCCACCAGCAGGCCGCCGGAGGTCTGCGGATCGGTCAACAGGGCGCGTCGCCATTCCGGCAGGTGCGCCGGCAGAGTGACGCCATCGCTGTAGCTGTTCCAGTTTCGTTTCGACGCGCCGGTGATATAGCCGGCCTGCGCCAGTGCTTCCGCTTGCGTAAACCACGGAATGCGCGATTGCTCGATGCGGACAGTCACGCCGCTGCCACGCGCCATTTCCAGCCCATGCCCCAGCAGGCCGAAACCGGTGACGTCGGTGATGGCGTGCACGTCCTTGTCCTTGGCCAGCGCGTGGCCGACGCGGTTGAGCAGGGTGGTCGAGGCCAGCATTTCCGCATACGCATCCGTCGGCAGCGCCTGCTTCTTGAAGGCCGCCGAATAGATGCCCACGCCGATGCCCTTGGTGAGGATCACCGCGTCACCCGCTCGCGCACCACTGTTCCGGCGCACGTCCGCTGGCGCGCAAAGGCCGATGGCGGCAAGGCCGTAGATGGGCTCGGCCGAATCGATCGAATGCCCACCCGCGATGGGAATGCCGGCCTCCGCGCAGATGGATTCGCCACCGGCAAGAATCGCGCGCACCGTGTCCACATCCATCTTGTCCAGCGGCATGCCCAGGATGGCCAGCGCCATGATCGGCTTGCCGCCCATCGCATAGACATCGGACAGCGCGTTGGCCGCGGCGATGCGGCCAAAATCATGCGGATCATCCACCACCGGCATGAAGAAGTCGGTGGTGGCGATAACACAGGTGTGTTCATCCACCTGCCATACGGCGGCATCGTCGCTGGACTCCGTGCCGACCAGCAATGACGCGAATGGCGCAGCGGCTGGCTTGTCGGCCAGCAACTGTTGCAGCACGGAAGGTGCGAGCTTGCAGCCACAACCGCCGCCATGGGCGAGGTCAGTCAAACGAACCGAGGTCATACAGGAGCCTCCGGCGAGATGGTCGGTGCGTGGATCGGGTACGGCGCAGCATAGCGCGCCGCCGCCCTGGCTTCAGGCGGGCAGGGCGGGGACGTCATACCATGGAGCGGTTGTGTCGTACGCCCTTCCACGGAGGAGAACGCCATGCACCATTCCCGCCTTTGCGCGCTGCTGATCGATTGCAACGTGCCGGACATCGACCAGGCCGCCCAATTCTGGGCCGAGGCGCTGGGCCGGCCGGTCGACAAGCAACACCCCGGCACGCGCGGCAACTACCGCATGCTGGAAACCCCCGAGGACGAACCCATCGTCCAGATCCAGCGCGTGGAACACGAAAGCCGTGTCCACCTCGACATTGAAACCGACGACATACCCGCCGAAGTCGCCCGGCTGGAAAAACTCGGCGCCCGCGTAGTGAGCCGCATCGAGCGTTGGGTGGTGATGGAAGCGCCCTCGGGGCAACGCTTCTGTGTGGTGCGCATACAGCGGCCCGGCTTTCCCAAGAACGCCAACCGCTGGGAGTGACGAATGTGGCAACCGGAGTGGGGCAAAGGCCGATAAGCTACGCGGCCCTATCGCCCATTCCCTTGCTCGCAGAAGTACACGATGAAACTCCGTTCGACCGTCGCCCTGTTGTTGATTGGATTTGGCCTGGCATCGTCCACCGCTTGGGCGGCCGGTGCGGTGAAGCGCGACGTGCGCATGGGTTCGTATCGCGTCGAGCGCGACGTGACACCCGGTCGCAACAAGGTGGTGGGCACGTTGACCAACGTCGGCCACGTACCGGTGCACTCCGCACGGGTGAGCTTCCGGTTGTTCGATGCCAAGGGACGCGCGATTGGTCGTGCCACCGACGAAACACACGACCTGCAACCGGGGCAGACCTGGAAGTTCCACGCACTCGCCCACGGCAACGTAAGCCGCGCGCGGCTGCTGCAGGTAAAGACGCAGTAATCACACGCGCGCTTCCACGCGAAGCGATCAGATGCAACGCCGATGGGGCAGGTGCGCGTCTTGCACGCGCACCTGCGAGTGCGCCGAATGGACTCATGCCCCAACGGGATATCCCCTGATATGAAACGGCCAACTGGTGAGGTCTGCTTTCGAACCTGAGCGGATAGACTGACCGCTGGTGCACAAGGAGAGGGGTAGTGCGAGCTTCGCTAGAGGATTGGGGCAACGGCTGGGTTGAGGTCGAAATGGGGTTGTCCAGTTCGGACATCGACCGCCTCATCGGTTTGCTGCAAATGATCAAGGCTGATCCTGACCAGCATTTCCATGCCACCAGCGACTGCGTCGGCACGGGTGGGATTGGCAAGGTAACCTTTTGCATCCAGCAGCCGGAAGAGGCTGACAACCTGAGCATGGGAGGCCGAGCGCTGGGAGTTGGCGAGTCGATCGCGCGATGAGCGGAGTGTCCGCTTTCGACCCAAGGCGGATTCGGATATCCAAAAGGAAGGAAGTGCCGCCATGTCTGGAGTAGGTGGAACGTCGCCAAAAACGCCAGCAGGAAAGGTGATCTGGTGGTTCTGCTTTTCGGCTTTCTTCCTGTTCGTTTACGTATTCACGAAATAGATTTGTTCTAGGCTTGGCTTACTTCGTATTTGGGCTGCCAAACGAAGGTCCGCTTCCGACCCCAAGCGGACAGTTCTTTACCCGATAGTTATTCCACCGCTCGGATATGGATGCCCGTTGAGCCGCCATAGCGGGTGGGACGCCGGCGCTTACTTTCGATATAGAACGTCCGGATCGCCTGTCTCAGCGTCCGATGCATGTCCGCAGCAAATGGTGTCGGTTACGATTCCCCTGGCGGATTCGACATCGGGGAAGTGTAATGACCAGCATCGACGTGGCCGGTCGCGCAGCCTCCAGGACGCGACCGGTGTTCTATCTGATCCTGTCGCTGGTGATGGCCGCCGTCATCATTGGGGGGTTCTCTCGCACGGTTCCGGATGACTTCACTGCGTCACCAAGCTTGCCGGTGCTCCTCTTCGCCCACGGCGCGATCTTCTCGCTGTGGGTCGTGCTGTTGGTGATACAGCCGGCGCTGGTCTTTCGCGGATCGATCCGTCTTCATCGACGCTTCGGCGTGGCGGGTGCGGTCCTTGCGGCGGCGATGGTGGTGATGGCCTTAACCGCGACTTTCCTCGCCATACACGACAACCTGGTGCCATCATTTTTCCCGCCAGCCATCTTCCTCGCCATGAACACCCTTGGCATCCTCGTGTTCGGCACCCTGGTGACGGCGGGCGTGAAGCTTCGCCGCCAGGCTGACTGGCATCGCCGGCTGATGCTGTGCGCCACAGTGTCGATCCTCGGGCCTGGCATTGGTCGACTGTTGCCGATGGACTCGTTCGGGCATGTCGCCCCGTTGGTGATGTTCGGGGTGATCATGCTATTCGGTCTCGCCGGGCCAGCGTATGACCTGTTCACGCGAGGCCGGGTGCATGCGGCCTATCTATGGGGCGTTGGAATCATCCTGATCAGTATGCTGATTACGGGTCCGGTTGCGTTCTCGCCACCAACCCAGGCATTGCTGGCGTGGATTCATTCGATTTGATGGGTAACAACGTTGTTCTGGGGCTTCAGCAGCGCGAGCCGATTTCCCCCTGCAGTCGACCTGTGATTGAACGACAGGCGTGTTCCGATGCCACCTGCCAGTATTTGATGGGACGGTCGAGTGTCGCGTGGTGAGTCCCGATGGCTGGGATAGATCGTTCGAGACCGGTCGGTTATAGGGCCAGGCGTAGCCGGGGCGACAATGTCCGCTTTCGACCCGAAGCGGACATATTTGGTTGTCTGTAAAGCCGCCATATTGCTTGGGCGGGAAAGGGAAATTGCGTTGAAATCATTCCGCTTTGGCGCGGTCTATTGCGCTCCGCCTATCTTCAATGCGGACATCGACGAGATGGGCTATTTCGAGCCCTCTGAGCTCGGGATATCCGCAGCACTCCTCGCCGATATCGGCGACTGGAATAGGGCATTCCAATCCACGTATTGTGACGCGTACCCCCCCTGATGGTGGGTTCGAGACCGCAGCCGATCGCGAGCAGCACAATTTGACAGGTCGGGCGCTCGCCGTGAGGCTTCAAGAAGAGCTCGGGGAGTCGGCTTTGGTAGTGTTCAACCCGCTGAAATAGTTCTGCACTTTGGTGCAGTGAAACGTCCGCTTCCGACCCGAAGCAGACCTTAGCGAGCAACGCCTAAAGCGAACATATTTGGAGTTCGTAATGACAAAGATTGGCATGCTGTTGGCTGGGGTCGTTCTGATCGTCATCCCGCCCGGAACTCATGCTCAAAAGGCTTTGGAGGAGGTCTGTAATGCGGTACTGTGAAGTTGATCAAAACAAGGTGGATTGCTCGGCCGTTACCGTGGATTTCCACTCATTCGGTAAGGCGCTTTCGCCGCAGTATTCGAAGGCCTATCGTCTAGTCGTCGATTTTGCCGGCGCTGCGACAAGATTTTCCGCTTTCTACCAGAGCTTCGTGGAAAGAGAAGCGGAGGATGAGGGCTTCGAGGAGGACCTTGAGGGAGACTATCTCCGTCTTCGGGAGACGGGTTATCTATCTTTCGAGCGAATGCTTTCGGAACAGCCGGAATTATTGTCTAGTGTGCTACTGAGGCTGCTTCCTAGCGAATTCATAGGGTATCTGTTTCGCCAGCGCGAGACTGAGAATGTCGCTCAATTTGCATTGCAAACGTTGACTAACGTCAGCATTGCCGATGGGCTTATCACTTGTGAGGGCGAGTCTTTCGTTGTTGCCAGGTAGTTATTTGGCAATGCCGGACACGCCAGGGATGTGGCGACAGCGCTTGTCGCGATTCACGCCAACTGAGTTGAACACGCTGCGAAGAACGCGCGAAAAACTAGGTTCGAGTGCACATTCTAAAAATGCACTCTGGCCCTCGTTTCGTCGCAAGGCTTGAAGGCAGCGAACACCGTTGTTCTTATTGGTAGATCGATGTGGCACCGCCGGGATAAGCTTGAAAACGGTTGGTGCCCACAGTTAAAGGAAGAACCCAATGGATTCCGTGTTGCAAAAGAGGTTCGAATTGTTTGCAGAAGCCCTGGGACTGTGCAATGGCCTGCTTCTGGAGTTTCCAGGCCGCCAGGCTTTGCTTTCCATCCGTGAGCAGCTGCTCTATCTGATGGCGGTTGTTCGTGATGAACGGGCGGCTGACCGGTTCGGTGAGATCACGATAGGCGTACTGACTGCGCGTGAGGTCGAGCCGCTTAGCGAAGTGGCTGCCGGAGTCTTCTACAAGGTTTCCGCTGAAGCTCGTGACATGCAGAGTCAAGGTAAAGGGGACGGGTTGGAGTACCCCTGATTTCTCGGACACCACAAAGCGAGGACAATCCTCGCACGGAGGTGTTCGATGGAAAGGCGTCAACGATTCACAGCCGAGTTCAAACGGGAGGCTGTGCGCTTGATGCGCACATCGGCCTGACCATCGGCGTTCGGAAGCTGCCGTAGGGATCAACGGCGCGTAGGCCAAGGTCCGCTTCTGACCCGTAGCGGACCTTTAAGTAACAGGGGAAATCATGAACGAGACTCTTGATGTCCAACTGACGCCAGATGAACTTCGGTATGTGATTTCGTGCGGCGTGGCGCTTGTGCAGAACCTTCCCGACGGCTCGTTGCCGACCTATTGCCATTTCAACAAGGCGCAGATCGTCGAGTTCTCAACTCGCATGCGCGCTCGCCTCAGCGAGGCCGGATACGATATGTAAAAGGTCCGCTTTCGACCCAAAGCGGACCTTATCTAGGGGATACTGGATACGAAGGGGAACAAGGTCGAGTTGTGGGAGCCGAAGCGCTAACTTCGGCAAGGCCCATCTCCGACCTGAAGCGGTCATTTGAATGCCTCAAGAACGCCAGTTCATGGCAGGACTATGCACAAGGAACGGGTCGACTCCTCGGCGCTTATGTCGCTTCGTTCCAGGAAGAGCGTGGTGACCGTGTCAAGGGGATTGCTTTAAGCCGTTCGGGTTTGCGGGGATGCGCGACGCTTGCGCCAAGGGGGGGGGCGGTCGGTCGATGACATGGAGGAACAAGAAGGCTTGGCAATCCACCCGTTGGGGAGGGGCATGACTACGCGCATACCATGGCTGCTGGCGGTTCTTCTCTTGACCTGCGGGGCATATGGGGTTCGCGCGCAAACGCCTTTGGGAGAATGTCCGAAGCCAGTGGCCACAAGTTTCGATGGTACTGGGGCGTTGACCTATGCCGTATTCGCGCCAGGTGCGGGTTCCGATCTGCAGGTACACACTTCCGCCTCGACAGGATGCGCACATCAGAACGGCGTCGCCTGTCGCGCAGGGATCGCCTTGAAGCCGGGCGATGTCCTAGCCATCGGCGCAACCTGCGGAAACGGGGACTACGTTCAACAGATGGCTAGCGATCGTGTCGATGTGGGTTGGATCGACGACAGCGGGCCTACCGGGAAATCGCCGCTCGTGCTGAAGCCCGGGAGCAGGCAGGAAGAGGACGGCCTGGCGTTCAGGCTGACGCGCGGAAAAGGCGTTCCCGTTTGCGAGGCATACCTGCAGCGAATCAACGCGCAACCCTCTGACAGGTCGCCGTACTGCGGATTCCCGGAGGAAACACGTGTACCCGGATTTGGCCATCTGACCCGGGAATGGATGAACTGGACCGATATAAAGAATGTGGACGACGACCTGAGTCTGTTCGTTGGACAGGGACGAATTTCTACGGACCATCGCAAGACACCGGTGCTCTACAGGGCCCCGCCCGGCGTGTATCGCTTTCGAGGCGGCGTTGACATCGAGAATAATGGTCAACCAGACAACGTTCTGATGTGGAGCTTTGAGGGGCGCAACGCTTACACATGCGGCCAGTACTTTGGGACGGTTCCCGAAATGGATAAGCACGGATCGGTAGGCGTCATCCTGGCCGCTGATGGAAAGAGCATTGATGTCGAGCGAACCGGGCGCGTGTTCGGGTCAAGGCACGGTGGCTATGACGTGACAGCCGGTCATCCGCCAAGGCGGGAGTTCCAGAGTAGCTATACACCCATTGGCCTCGGGTACACCCTCTTCGAATACCGTGGCGTGTATTACTACTCAACGTTCCAGAGTATGTGGTACGACTTCGATGACACTCAGTCTCGTGCAAGCAAGGACGAGGACATTCTGGGCGTTTTCCGGAGCAAAGGTGGAGTCACCACCAAGGTGTGCGAGTTCCGGCCGCCGGTGACGCATTGAACTGGATGGAATGTGCATGCCTGGCGGCTGATGGCTGAAAGGACCGCCAGATGGTCGATGCAGGGAACGCAGTTAGTTGTCTTTGATCGCCGTGACCGTCGGGCATGGGAGTGGATATGCCCCTGGTGATTTCTATCAAGAGGATACCGACGCCATGACTTCCTTGCGAACCTGCGCGGTCCTCTTGTTCTTCCTTCTGATGCTTGGCCATTGCCATCCAGCCAGGGCCGATTGGGGTTCCGCCGGAGCACAAGTCATCTGCCAGTCCAGCCCCGCCATGTTTCGCGTTATTCCTTCGGACCTGAGCAGTGCCGACTCACCGGGAGCGGTCCACGTATTGCCGGGCTACCAACGATTGAACGAGGGGGACAATCGCCTGTCATGCCACATCGGCCTGTACCGGTTGCAGGCTGTTATCAGGGTTGTTCCGGCGGAAAATGGGCAGTGCGAGGGAGCCGGCGTTGTCATCATCACCAGCATCAGCGCCGATCAGGTGGAACTCACTCCCGATAGCCCGCTGCTTGAGTGGTCATGTCAGGATTCCGAGCCCAGTCTGGTGGATGTCCAGGTGCGGATGGGTGATTCCGGCATCGCCCTCACGAGGTGCTATGCAGATCTGGCTGCCGACGAACCCAGACCGCATCAATGCAAGACTGAGTCGTTTGACGTGAAGGCAATCGCGCTGGCCAATGCCAGGATCGATCATGATCTGGCTGACTCCGCGACCCAGGCTGCGTCGATAGCTACAAAACTGCCAGCGGAACTGGACCTGACCCACCTGGCGGGTCACGAACCGGCAAAGGCGGGGGCGCCCGCCTGCGCGCACTGGGGAACAGGTGGCGCAACGACTCACCAGTACGCACGTATTGCGGGTACTGCAGGCGAGCGTGTTTATTTCCAGGCGACCTATCCGCTTCTCTGTGGTCGCGACCATCATGATGGCTGCAGCTCCCATGGCTACGTGACGCCTGGCGACCGGGTGGAAGTTGGATTTGTCTGTGGCGACTGGACTCACGTCAAGTATGAATCGCGCCTGCGATCAGTAGTCGACATAGTGGGCTGGGTCCCCACGCGTCGGCTGTATGCGATCGATCCCGTCTCTGCGGCATGGCCGGACGCGCAGCGACCCGCGGGCGGAGACAGCTCGAGATATCCCAGCGATTCCCTGGAGGATGCGGTATGGCGCGGCGACACCTCCAGCGTTGTCACGCTTCTCGGTCAGATGAAAAGGACGCCAGGCTCACCGCTGCACGCACCCTGTCCTCTCGCGATTGCCGTAAGGCGGAATAACAAGGACATGGTCAAGACAATGCTCGATCTTGGCGTCGATCCGAATGAGGATGATGTCAGCAAGGGCTGCGATCCGCCGCTGGTGGCAGCCGTTAGCTCAGGTGCCAGCACGACTCTGATGGAGCTTCTTCTGAAGGCGGGCGCGGATGCAAATGGAACGGGTACGCCGGAAACGCCCTTGATTGCCCTGATCAGGCATAGCCAATTCCGCCCCGAAAACATTACTGCCGACAACGCTAGGCAGTTGGCGATCAACACCTCCTATGACAAAGCGCAACTATTGCTGTCACACGGTGCCAATCCAAACTGGAAAATTCAGGCGGGGGATACCGCACTGCTTGAGGCAGTGCGTTCGAACAATATTGATCTAGCCCTGCTCCTACTGAGAAAGGGTGCTGATCCCGATCTCGAAACGCCGCTTGTAGATGCCATTCAAGGCTATTCCTCAGGGGCAGATCCGACGCTGTTTGTCGCGCTTCTGGATCACGGTGCGAATCCAAATGTCAGGCTCTACACGAGGGGCATGACCAATGTCTATCGTGAAACAACGCCACTTATCGAAGCGGCGCTAGCCGGTAATTACACCTTCGTAAAACTTCTTCTTGAGCACGGTGCCGAACCATCAACGGCGCTGGATGACGGGACGTCAGCGATGTCGATAGCGGTCAAGAGTGGCCATAAGGACGTTTTAGGCCTGATCAAAAGGTATTCAAAGAAGGACTAGGGTTGAAGCATGCGAGGTCGGGTTGGCGTATCGTCTTGACAATGTCGAGAGTGGAGCCAGGGTCCTCTACGGGAATGCGCCTTTGGCTATCGGGTTTGTCTTGGGCGAAATTTTGGTCCGCAAGACCTTTGCGATGGACATTGAGAGCTAGCCGGGAATGTCCGCTGCGACCCAAGGCGGACATTGGCGAAGCCAGCGTTGCTCACTCATCGGAGGCTTCAGGCCAAGACGATTGGGACAAGTTTTCGAGAGTATGGCGAGCGTCCAATATCGGTCCAAAGCGGTACCTTCATTTGACATGGCGTTGGCGCGATACAGTGCCATCGCCTGGAAACCCACTGCCGATGCACCAAGTGACTTGCCTTGGGGCAAGAAGTTGCGCCTCCAATCCCGGCGCCTGAAGGCTTGATGCGGGGCATAGGCCAAATTGCCGCCAGGAGTCGACAGTCCTACGTAACAAAGGACAGGTAAGCACAGGTAGTATGCCCAGCGTTCACGTCAGTAAAGTGGATCCGCAGAACTCAGGGGAGAGGGATATGCGCTGGTATCCATCTTTTGCTTTGTGCCTGTTCATGGCCGCCGCGCACGGACAATCGATTTTCGAATGCAAGCAGAAAGATGGATCCACGGCTTACCAAGACACGCCTTGTCCAGGTAAGCCGGAAGGGCCGCCGGTAATGACGTTTGGTAAGCGAGATGCAGGCACGCCCATTCAACAGCAGCGATTGGCGGCCAGGGTTCTGATCGATCACCTTCTGGAAGCAGGGCAGTTCGCTCCTGCCATGGAGATCGCGCGAAAATATGGACTTGAGGTGTATTTCCAGCAACGCATGTCCGCCAACGCGCAACAGGATGCTGCGCGATTGAGGCGGGGCCCAACGCCATTCCGCCCCCGCTCCCAGTGCGCGCCCAGCCATCAACCGGCGTAGTACCGCCCCCTGTCTTAGTGGCCGCCACGCAGCCAAATAGCGCGGCGCCGCCCACGTTCCTGGGGAGCGCCCTTCAGCCAAGACTGCCTTCGCCTTCCGCGCAATTTTCAGGATCTGAATGTCTCGACAAGACCAGGCTCACCAACAAGATGAGTCCGGTGGAATTATGGAAAGGCATAGGGGGCTGCATATCATCCGGCCGCTATGAGGACGGGGTTTTCATGTTTGCGCTGGCTGGCGCTTTTGGTTCGTTCGACATGCAAAGGGTCGTCGACGAATCGGGGCATCAAGTGGTCAAGATACTTCCCATGGCCGTCTATCTGTCCCTCCCCCAAGACAAGGTTTCGGCATTCCAGTCGCTTGTGTCGAAGACGCTCGAGGATGACGCAAAGCGCCTCGTCTACTGTAAGGAGGTTGCTCGTATCGGACATCCCGACTACTTCCCGAGCTACATGGTCCAGCATGGTATCGGCTCTTTCGCGGGCGCTAGGCGGGTTCAACCACTCGTCACCCCATTTGATGCCGACGCGGCGTGGGCTAGGGCAGTAAAGCAATATCTCCTTTGCCCATGAATGCCCGTTCGTGCCTAGATGGCGGCGGCAGCAGATGTTCTGTGCTGCTCGGCGGCTGGTAGAAGGAAGGCTACTGATAAGTCCAAGCAGGCGGAGTCGCTCGGAGGACATCGCCTGAAGCTTCGTCAGCGCCGATGCGTTCGACACGGCTCAGCTCCGGTATTAGGAGTCACACTATGGCAAACGAACTGGTTGGAACGATCCGGCGCTTTATTCTTCGGTCACTGCTTCGTGTTCACTTGGTTGCTTTGTTTGGCCTGCTAATTATTGGCGCCTTCGCAGGCATCTTTCCTTTCGTTGTATGCGACAACGGTGATTTCTTGGGATGCTTCAAGGTGGGTCTGCTTTTTTGGGGCGTTATCTCCGGCTCGGCTCTCGCGACGGTTGGATTAGCCGCACTCGCTTTGTTACGGCCTTGCACCCTGTCCAGGGCATTTCTCGTCTTCTATGCTGCCGTGCTTGTTGCTTTTCGTATCTGGGCCTTCCAATCGGCTTCAGATTGGCGCCTCTGTTTGAACCTGATTGCCGTCCTTGGGGTCTGGACATTCATTTGTGTCCTGGCGTTTGGCGCCGGAAAAGAACCCATATAGATCTGCTACGACTCCTATCCGACGATGTCTTGCATAAGTGACTAGCCGGCACGCGATGCGGATCAGAGCCGGGGCGAATGAATCGGTCATCGTGAAGTCCGTTTCCGGCCTACAGCGGACATAGTCAAGGCAGAGCGCGGACTTATGCGCATGGTGGCGGGCACCAGCGCTAGTACGAGGGAATGGCCATGTTGCGCGGAAAACTTGGCGTCATTCGGCGGACGAGACAAAGGCGACTCATCTGCGCCCTTGGGGGCGCGATGGCTTTACTTGCCTGCCTGAGTTGCATGGCCTATGCGCAGACCTCGCCGGCGCCGGCATCGAGCACGGTGCCCACGCTCACGCCAGTGGTGGTGACCGGCGTCTTACCCGGCCCAGCTCTGTGGAAGGTGAGTAGGGAAAATCATGTCATGTGGATCCTGGGTCTTACGTCGCCGGTACCTAAAGGTATGCAGTGGAAGTCGACGGAGGTCGAAAGGCGGATTGCCCCATCACAGGTGGTGCTCAAGTTGCCCAGCCTGGAGATTGGTGTGCGGACGAGCTTCTACCGAAGCTCGATGATGCCGCCGCCTCAGGTACTTCGAGGAAACCCCAATCACCAGACACTTCAGGACGTGCTGACCCCGGAGCTCTACAGGCACTGGCTAGTGCAGAAGGCCCGATATCTCGCCGGTAATGATCGCGTCGAAGGCATGCGGCCGATCCTCGCTGGGCGCGAACTTTACGAGGCGGCGCTCAGGCGTCACGGACTTGTCGACGAATACGGCCTGGAGGACATCGTTTACAAGGCCGCTGCGCGCGACAGGGTTGCCATCGTTGAAACCTCCTATCAGCTACTGCTGAAAGATCCACGCGATGCGGTCCACTCATTGGACGACAAGTCGATGAACGACCAGCAATGTCTGCGCCAGGTGCTGGATGCACTCGATCACGATCTTATCCAGGCGACGCAGCGCGCAAATGCGTGGGCAACCGGTGACATCGAAACGCTGCGGTCCATCCTTTCTCAAGTGCAAGAGGACTCCTGCCTGTCGACACTGGGCCGCTCGCAGTTCGCCGAGGCTCTAGGAATCGAGGACATCGAAAGTCGCGTCAGAATGAGCTGGATCGACGCAGCTAAACGCGCACTCGATAGAAACCAGCAGAGCTTTGCGGTGCTGCCGATGCACGAATTGCTCGCGTCGGGCGGTTATCTAAGCGCGCTTCAGGCTGATGGGTACAGCGTGCAGGCGCCTGATTGGTGAATCGCGCGTTCTTTTCCAGAGGGAGTTCCTGCCCTGTGGCCTTGATGTCTTGGTCGGCTTTCGACCTAAGGCGCACATAAAGCAGGTGCAGAGGGCATGGGTAGCGTCTGGACCTCGTTCAAGAAGGTATGAAAATCTGCGGTCTGGCAGCAGCCGAGATCGCTATAGCCTCAGGTGGGAGCGGGCTCTAAACTTGCGCCAGCGCCGGGAGGGCGTTTACAGGGGCGAATATGAGGAAGCTGGCAATAGGCTTGCTGAGCGTGGGTAGTGGTCTGTGGTCCTTGGGGTGTTGCGCGGAGAACCTTCGTCAGCAGATGGTGGCCAGTACGCTGGTAACCGGCACCGTCCAGGTCAGCCCCGACGGAAACGTGCATGACTTTAAGGTCGGTCGGGTAGACAAACTCCCGGGCGCAGCACGCGACCTGCTCAACAGGAGCTTGGGAAATCAAGTTCATTCGCCTCCAGTTTCCAAGTCGGTACACGTGCGCTACGAGTGACCGAGCTACGATGCCGTTATCCATAGCAATGGCAATGCAGGGGGAACATATGAAGGCCATAACGCTAGGTTGTACTCTCTTACTACTCCTGAGCGCATCGCTGTGTCCTGCCGCGACACTGGCATTCACAGCGCAACCAAAGATGAAGTGCACGGTTGGTCCGGTATCGAAGCAGTACGGAGGAACTTCGTGGTTGGTGTATAGCTGCGAGGATGGCAAGTCGGTCCTCATCGCATCGGCTCCTACAAACAAGGCGGTTCGTTTCCACTTCACATTTGTCGCCGACGAGGACGGATACGCACTTCATGGCGAAGGACAAGGCGATAAACAGGTAACCGATGCTGCTTTCAATGAGCTCAATTCATTGAAGGCGGCAGACATCGCAGCTCTTGTTGCCGAAACCAGCAAGGCTCACGACGGCTGAATCGAAATCTCGTGAGCGCTGCACTGATGTGAGATGGCTTGGCAATGGCGCGGCGATTGGTGTCTTTCCGGCGTTCGCGTTCGAACCAACGCGGGCGTTGGCGAGTCCCATCATTGGCGCGCCGCATAACCAATGTGGGTGCAATCAACATGAAATTCAGTGATCTTGAAAAGTCAGCATTGCAGCTAAACGAGCTGTACGAACAGCTCGAGGTCAAGAGGTGGGGGCGTGTCTGGACGACGGGAGAGCTCGCGCTGGGTTTCGTAGGGGACGTGGGCGATCTGGCAAAACTGATCCAGGCAAACGCTGGTATCCGTGACATCGATGACTGCAGGGCCAAGCTCGGTCATGAATTGTCGGACTGTCTATGGTCGATTATTGTTCTTGCAAATAAGTGTGGCATTGATCTAGAGGCGGAATTTGTCAGAAACACCCGCGAGCTAACTGAATATGTATCTGGCGAGTTGAGCACTTAGTGGAAGGTTCCACAGCGATGAATTTGGCGTCGCTCTTCGTCACCACACTCGCGTGTGGGTACCGGCGTTAGGTGCCTTGATCAAAGGTTGACGGCGGATTTTAAGCGACCGCTTTCACCTCGAAGCGGAGCTTTGGCTAGGCACAAACAACTCAAAGGGATGGGGATGTACGCGGACAAGTGGCGCCGTTTACGAGCATGGACCTATGCATTATGGGGAATCCTCATGCTGGGGATTCCGGTCGCCTTTGTGCTCTCGGCTGCTTACTTTGGAAAGGCCTGCAATTATTTCCTTCCGTGCTGGTTTGCAGCATATGTCGGCGCAAGCGGGGCGCGGCTTCATTCCGATGCCCTCGGTGTGGCAAGCCTTTCTTTAAAGTCAGCTTTCTCGCCTACAGCGGTTTTTCACGGAAATGTGTGCACTGCGGCCTGCCGCGATGGGCGGATGGGCATCATCGAAGCCTTGTCGACTGAGCCATACAGATAGTGTTTACGTGATTCAATAGTGTCCGCTTTCGACCGGCTGAAGTCGTAAACCAGGGCGGACGACCCGACACCGGTGGCTCGATCTTGAGCCCAACCATCAATCAAAGATCATCGCATCCTTGAGGAGAGGCAGCCTTTCCATGGCGAAGATAAGCAGCTGGATCGTGTGGTGCGCAGGTCTATGCTTGCTCGCCACACAGGGCATTGCAAGCGAAGCCGGAGGTATCGACGCATCGCCCCAGCCGGTCAATGCCTCGCCACTGGTGGTGCCAACTCTGCAGCGGTGGCAGGGTGAAAAGGGTGGCTGGACACTGGACGACCACGCCCGCCTGCTTATCGACGCCGCGCACGCCGCGACACTCGAGCCGGTCGCCGCACAGCTCGCCCGCGACATCCAGTCGCTTATCGGCACGAGGGTGACGGTATCGATCGGAAGTCATGCCACGGGCCAGGACATTGTTCTGCAAATGGCCGGGTGTGGCGCAGAGTCGTCGCTCATCGGGACGGAAGGATACACGCTCGATATCGATGCTCACGTCAGCCTTTGTGCGAGTACGCAGAAGGGTGTGTTCTACGCCGGCCGCACCTTGCTTCAGATGCTTGTGCTGGGGGCTCATCGCGATGACGCCTACCGAACGCTGCCGCGTGGCCATGCCGTGGATTTTCCCCGTTATCGCGAGCGTTCCGTCATGTTCGATGTCGGAAGGAAATTTGCCGACGTCGCGTTCTTGCAGAACTACATCCGCTTCATGGGCTGGTACAAACTCAACACGCTGCATCTCCACCTCAATGATCAGGTGTTGAGCGACGACAAGAAATCCTGGTTGGTCCGGGCCTTTCGCCTGAAGAGCGACAATCCGGCCTTTGCGGGTCTGATGCCGGCGGATGGTCACTACTACACGCGAAGCGATTGGGACATGCTGGAACGCACCGCTGCCGCCAACGGCGTCACGATTGTTCCGGAGATCGATACGCCAGGACATGCGGGGGCATTTGTGCTTGCGCGCCCTGATCTGGCCTATCCAGGGGATTCGCCCGCCGGCGGCACGCTCGATCCGTCCAACCCGCGAACACTGGACTACGTCGAATCGGTCTTTACCGAATTCCTTCCCTGGTTTCGTTCCAATGTCATCCACGTGGGCGGCGATGAGGTCAACGTCAACGGCGGCAAAGTCGATCTGAAGGTGCAGATCGACTACCTCAACAAGCTGGGGCGTTTCCTGCAGACGCACGGCAAGCAGATTGAAATCTGGGGTAGTGCCGACATGGCCAACGGGCTGGACAAAACCTTTGTGGTCCAGCGCTGGATCAACTGGGGTGATGAGGCAAAGATTAACTGGAGCGATCGGGGCTTCACCTGGGTCGAGTCATTCGGTGACTGGTATGTCGTTCCCTTTGGCCCTTCGTACTTCAACCCCAACGGCTTGCGCGGCGATGCGCTGTACGATGGTTGGGACAAACGCCTGCCAACGAGCAGCCAGGCATCGGGAGGGCCGGTCGGCGGGCAGATTGCCGTGTGGAATGACAAGGGGGCCCTGGATTACAACTACCCAACGACCGTCAACGGACTGCTGAAAGATGCCATCCCTGCGGCGGGCCAACTGTTCTGGCGCGGGCATGCCGAGGATGCTGCCGGCAAGCGCGTGGGTTATGAGGTACTGCGCCCAAGTATCCTGCGGCTTCAGTACGGGCCCGATGTGACGCTTCAGTAGACACCTTGAACTTCTACGTATTAAGCACGGATGTCCTCACAGGGGAAGGATGCGGGATCCAGCGGGCGTTTGTGGCTATATTTTAGATAGGTCAGCTTTCGACCCGAAGCGGACACTTTGTTTCCCACGTTGCATTGACTGAACCTGTAGGCGATTCAAAAGAGGGGAGGGGCATGAAATTTCAAGAAGACGGATTCACCATCCTTTCTGCCGTCGTGTCGCAAGACGCTTGCGATGAGCTAATTGCAGCCATCTCAGGCAGAGATCCAGGTAAACCCGGATCGCGGGGTCTTCTTGGCAATAAAGTCGTTGCCCGCACAGCGAACGCACTCCGTCAACACCTTCTTGGCCTGGAATTGCTTGGCGAGCAGCATCGCGCCGTCCAGTGCTCACTGTTTGCCAAAGGGGAAGGCGCAGGCTGGTCGGTGACGCCGCATCAAGACCTGAGCGTTCCCGTAGCTAGCCCCGTTGACGTCGCTGAATGGGGAGGCTGGTCCAGGAAGGAGAATGTCTGGTTCGCACAACCACCCACGGCATTTCTTGAAGAACTGATCGCTGTGAGACTTCAATTGGACGCGGATGCGTCCGAGACGGGCCCGCTGGAGGTTGTTCCTGGAAGTCATGCAAAGGGTCGGCTTGCCAGTGCCTCCGTGAGCAAGTACGCCGAGCACAGGGTCAAGTGCGTAGTGCCACGAGGTGGTGCATTGGTCATGCGACCCCTGCTGATCCACTCATCCGGCAAGCCACACTCTCCGTTACCGCGCCGGGTCCTTCACTTCCTCTACGGTCCCTCGTTACCAACTGGATTGTCGTGGCCCTCGCCGGGATGAGCGTGAGGGCCAGTTAATGAATGTAATGTCCGCTTCCGACCCAAAGCGGACATCCCCAAACAAGTTGATTCTCAGCTGATCGCAAACCCGTCAACCCGTCGGACGATTTCGCGCAGCACTGCGTTGGCCAGCTCTTCCGGTAGTCCGCCCGCCAGGTATGTCATGGTGCCATCGTGTTCCGCCACGACGGCGTTGCTTATGGTCAACATGCGCTGATGGGTATGTCTGTCGTCGGCTGATTCGCAGCGTCGCGGCGAGGCCATATCCGCTTGCGATCCGAGGTGGACATGTCAGCAGTGAACTGGGGCGAACCACACAAACTGGGAGGACTTGGATGGAACGGCGATCGATTTTCCTGCTATGTCTCATCGTGCTTTCAATAACCGGCGCGGCGACGGCTGCGTCCGCGCCTCCCGCCGGCCACGTCACCGGTGTCGGTGGAATCTTCTTCAAGGCGAAGGATCCGAAGGCTCTCGCGGCGTGGTACCGCGATGTCCTCGGCATGCCTGTGGAAGTCTGGGGAGGCGCGGCTTTTCGCTATGACGCGCCGAAGCACCCTCCGGCGCTGGCGTGGAATGCGTTTCCCTCATCGACGAAGTACTTCGCACCATCGACGAGTGGACTGATGATCGACTACGCCGTGGACGATATGGATGCGTTGCTCGCGCGCTTGCGATCCAAAGGCGTCACGGTGCTTAAGCGCGACGACAACGATCCCAACGGCCGCTTTGCCTGGATCCTGGATCCCGAAGGAAACAAGGTCGAGCTCTGGGAGCCTAAGCACTAGTGTCACTAACGTCCGCGCTCGACTCGCGGTAGACATTGCATGACCTGAAGTCTCAGGAGTGGGAAATGGTCAAATTTGTTCGCTGGGTAGCTGTTGCATCGGTTGCAGCCAGCGTTTCCGCCATTGCCCGCCCAACGGCGGCAAGGGACTCGGTGGACCCGATATGCGGTGCCCTCAAGAGCTTTGCAGGATCGGTGAAGGTTGGTGAATTCAAGACGATCGAATTTCGAACCGTCTGGGGTGGTGGCTTCAAAGCCACCAAGAATGCTGTGCTCTTTGAAACACGTTGTGAAGATTTCGACTATGGCCCCGGCGCCGCTGTCTGCCAGTCCCTCATGAAGCACGGCAATATCGAGTTCTCCGGCAACAATGCGCTGCGTGCGATCACCTGCTTGTCGCCTCCCTTCCAGGTTGAGCAGGCCTATCGATTGAGCCGCATTGATATTGAGATCCCTTACGACAGCGATCAGCACGGAAGTACGGTGACCATCAAGTTTGACAATGACCAGGAAGTAGGTGGGGAGCTATTGAGCATCACCGCGGTGGGTTATTGAGGGTGATGGCTCGGTGATCAACGCCTAACGTCCGCTTCCGACCCAGGGCAGACCTTTCGTCACGGACCATGGTGAGCTTGCGAGTGCGGATACGGGGCAGCCGCGGCAGCCGCACAAGGCCGCAGTTGGGCCTACAATCACTGAATGGAATATCAACTCGTCATCAAGTTCTGGCGCAAGTCTCTGGCCGACGAAGCCTTTCTCACGGCGATTGAGGGTAAGTTGAAGGAGGTATTGGGCGATGCAGTCGAACTAGAGGGCTACGATGTCAGCTCAAAAGAGATCAATCTCTTCATGCTCGCGTCTGATCCGCGACATTCCTTTCGGCGCGCAAAAGACATTCTGGAAGAATGGGGCGTTCTGAACGGCATGTCAGCCGCCTTCCGTGTGGTAGGCGGCACTCACTTCACATCTATCTGGCCGCTGCGCGCCACCCGCAAGTTCAGGCTGCCGTAATGCTAGTGAACACCTGACGCTTCGCCAGAAGCGCATCTGGGATCTTTGCGATGGTGCGAAGATCCCTGCCTGCAAAGCTTTACTGACGGCAGCTTGGCGTGACCTTCCGCTCGGAAGATGCCGTACGGGCGCAAGCCCTGGCAGCTAGAGGGCGAGACGTGCAAGGCACTACTCAAAAGACGACGAACGAGGAAGTGACATGAGCAAAGGTATGGATTCGAAGAAAGACCAAAAGAAGAAGCCGGCCAAAACGATGAAGGAAAAGAAGGCGGCCAAACAAGAAAAGAAGCGGAATACGAAGTAAGCAGGCCTTTCTGCCACGAGGCACTCGCTTTCAGAGTGTCTTGTGGAGCTAGTGACTTATTTGAGCGCGGGCGTTCGACAGCCCGAACGCCCGCTTTCGACCCGAAGCGGACATGTGTGCTTCAAGGATCAGGTCTTGTCAGTTTGTGACCCGAACCGCCCGACCTTTCATTTCCGGGCTCGATGCCCTCTCCATACCATTACTCAAGTAAGTGTTTTTACTTGAAAAAAATACGCCAGCCGTTGGCACAGCTCTTGCGGGGATCTGCTCTGCAAGAACGGCGGAGTCGACCGCAAACACGCTTCTGAATCCGCCAATGGTTGGGGCGTAGTACGGATAACCACCGATGGGTAAAGCAGCTCGCCGCGAGCAGTCCGGCGCGCATGGGGTAACTCATGCCGAGGAAAAGCGGCACGTGCTGTCGGGAGATATTCATGAGCGTCGATGCACCGCAGTGTTTCAAGGAGCCGGCATCGCTGGGGCCAGCGGAACTACCGCGGGAGGCTGCCAACGAGCGAGTTCGGCCACGCTGGTACTACTTGCCGGTGCGCGTGAAGTTCGCGCTGACGCTTGTACTCTCGCTGGCGTGGGCCCTCCTGTCATATGAGATCGCGCGGCAATGGATGGTGGAACTGTCGGCGCTCGTAGGGAGCGTGCTTGCCCATCTGATGATCTTTGGCATCGCCATCCTTCCCGGCTTCATGAATGCCTTCCTCGTCGTTGGCCTGTTGCTGGATCGGCGGCCACCTCGCCGTCAGTTCGCGGATTATGAGTTCCCGGGCATCACGGTGCTTGTGGCCGCCTACAACGAAGAAGAATCCATCCTCACGACGCTCGCGAGCCTGGACAACCAGAGCTATCCGGGGTCGTTGGAAGTCTTCGTGATCAACGATGGCTCCACCGATCGCACCATGGAGCTATTGCGTGGCGTGTCCTATCCCTGGCTGCGGGTGATCGACCTGAAGTGCAATGGCGGCAAGGCCAATGCGCTGAACCTCGGGCTCAGTCAGGCGAGCTATCCGCTCACCGTCACGCTTGATGCCGACTCGTATTTGTATCGCGACGCCTTGCGTCGCCTGGTGGAGCGCTTTCTCAGCGACCCGCCGAACACGGCTGCCGTGGCAGGCGCCGTGCTTGTTCGCAACTCGCGCACGAACGTGGTGACGCGCATGCAGGAATGGGACTATTTCCACGGTATTGCCGCGGTGAAGCGCTTGCAGAGCCTGTTCCAGGGCACGCTGGTGGCTCAGGGGGCATTCTCGCTGTACTGCACGGACATCCTGCGCCGGGTCGGCGGATGGCCCGAGTGCGTGGGTGAGGACATCGTGCTGACCTGGGCCATTCTGCGTGAAGGGTTTCGCGTGGGCTATTGCGAAGACGCCATTACCTTCACCAATGCGCCAACGACGTTCCATCAATTTGTACGGCAGCGGCAACGCTGGTCGCGTGGCCTGATCGAAGCGTTCAAGGCGCATGGCCAGCTGCTTTTGCAGCGGCGCATGAGCACGCTGTTCATCTGGTGGAATCTGCTGTTTCCCTACATGGACCTGGTCTACACGCTGGTTTTCATTCCCGGCTTGTTGCTTGCCTGTTTCGGTATCTACTGGCTTGCCGGTCCGATGACGCTGCTGGTGCTTCCCATGGCGTTCCTGGTGAATGGCCTGATGTATCTGATCCAGTCGCGGATGTTTCATGAGCAAGAGCTCAAGGTCCGGCGCAATCCGCTGGGGTTTCTGCTGTACACATTGTTCTATGGCATCGTGCTGCAACCGGGCTGCGTGATGGGCTACGCCGCCGAGCTGCTCAGGCTGCGCAAGCGCTGGGGAACGAAGTGAACAGGCGGCTGTTGTGGCTTGCGTTGCTTGTGTCACCGGTGGCACATGCCGATCTGCCTTCGATGGCAAGCGACATCCAGGCGGGACGGGCAGCGCTTTCCGCGGGACAGCCGGCCAAAGCGCGCGCGTTGTTCGAAGCGGCGCTGGCCCAGCCCGGTGGGACTCGCGACGATCGCTACGCCGCCTCGATGGGGCTTGGCCAGTCTGCGCTGTGGATGGGCTCGTATCCGGGCGCCGCCTCCGCGTTTCGCGCCGCGCACGATCTGGCCGAGGACACGCAGGCGCGTCAGGCGGCCGATACGGGGCTCGCCCAGGCGCTCAACGCGCAGGACTATCCACGTGCGGCCTATGCGCTGGTGGAGCCGTTCGCGAAGGGGCAGGTCAAGGCCACCGTCGAACTGATGCGGGCCACGCAGGCCTTGGGCTGGCAAGACCGGGGTGTGGATTATCTGGATCCCGTTGCCCCGCTGCCGCAGGGCTACCTGGGCACGCAGTATCAATTGCTCAAGGACGATATCCAGTTTGCGCTGGCCCCTCAGCTCGAGGGCGACTTTGGCTACAGCCACGACAGCGATGGCCTCGATACGCTGCGCTTGGGTTCGGCTTATCGCTTCGCACCATCTTCGCAGGGTGACTGGTCGCAACGCTGGGGCGTGGCGGCGGGCACGACGCGGATCGACGATGGCATCGCGATACATCATCTCGACGATCTTTCGCTGCTGGGCCAGCTGCGGCTGGGCGACAGCAATGTCATTGATCTGGATCTTGGCCCCGGTCGGAGCGGTAGCTGGCATTACCTGCAGGGGAGCGCACGCTGGACCCTGCAACCCAGCGATAGCTTCTCCGTGTCCACCGGCGCGGAGCGCGCACCGATTCCCACGGACACCGCGGTTGCGGATCGGCTGATCTACAACATTTACAGCCTGGGTGTGAGCTTCCGGCCCACGGCGCGCTGGTACGTCCTGCCTGCCTATTACCGGCAGAATTTCAGCGATGGGAACCACCGCGATGGCGGCACGCTGCGTGTTCTGCTGAGTCCTTACGACATACCGGGAACCAGTGGTGCCATCGGTGCGGAGTTCTCCGCGCGTATCTTCCACAGCAGCCTTCCGAGCCACGGCGTTTACTTCAATCCGGCCGAATACCGCACAGCGCAGATTGGGCTGGTCGGCGTTTACAGCCTCAATCAGGACTGGAAAGTGCGTGGCGTGGCTTCCGTGGGGCGCCAAGTGGTCGATGGCGCGGGGGCAGGGGCCTATACCATCGGTATCTCGCTCAATGGCCGCTTGCCGGGTAATGGGCGCCTTGATCTGCAAGTGGGCCGGAGTTCAACGGCCTCGGCCAGCGGCGGCGGCTCAGGCTACTGGAACAACAGCGTGAATCTGAGCGTGCGCTATCCGCTTTGAGCCATGGGCCTACCGAGAGGGAGCATGGCCCAGACATTTTGACGGGCTTCCAGAAACGTTCGTTGTCGACCCAAGGCGGACCGTTCTCCGCCATGATTCGAACATCTGCCTGCGCAAGTATGGGAAGCCCGATGGCCGCTGTTGACCTGCCGAAGGCATCAGCCATTGAAGAAACCCACAAGGAGTGAACATGAAATACCGCATGTCCATCGTTGCACTGGCATTGATGACCTTGCCGCTGTTGGCCAACGCGTCTTGCGATGCTGTGAAGTCCGATATCGACGCGAAGCTCAAGGCGAATGGCGTAGTCAACTTCAGTCTGGAAGTGATGTCCGCGGATCAAGCGGACAAGGGCGACGGCAAGGTAGTCGGGCACTGCGAGGGCACGAATGCCATCGTCTATTCCCGTGGGCAGTCCACGGTGAACAACGACAATGCAAACAAGACATCGGCGCCGCCGCCGCCCGCGCCGATGCGATCGGGCCAAACCGGAGGTTGATCGCGGGCCGTCTGCGTGGCTGGCCGGAATGAGGCGAGTTTCAAGGCTGTAGCCATCCTGATGCTCGCTTTCGACCCGACGATGGAGCCCATCGATGGTCGGCAGTGGATTCAGCTTCGTGGATGGGGAAGACGAAACGCCCGCACAAAGCGGGCGTTTCGCTGAGACCGATAGCGACTCCGTGTTGCTGATTCTCTCTTGCGCTGAACTATCGGATGCTCAATGGCTACAGGATCGGCGCCCCCGAAAATAAGCCACTTCTGCGAACCGTCGAAGCCCGCTCGGCGCTGCTAGATACCATCATGGCCCCAGGCAGCGGGTTGGGACCCCAAGTCAATCCGCGTTGTTTCATCAGCAGAACACCTTCAACGGTGCGATGAAGCCGTTCCTGTTCTCGATGCCGGTCAGCGTGCCACTGAAAGCTCTATCGAGCGCACAGTCACCGGAATGCGGCTCCCCTGTCCGAAGGGCGAGGCTGGTGTTATCTCGACCTGCATGGCGTAAGGATGCGTTACGCGATCCCGATGGACATGTATCGTCTGGCTGGTGGATTCCTGTGTGCCTGCGACAGCACTCGCCAGATTCAGCGGGTAGCGCTTTCCATCAATCCACAGATCCATCTGGGCGTGTTGCGGCAATGGCGTGTAAGTGACCGTACATGTGTAATCGGATGCCTTCGCGTCGATCTGCCATGTCAGCTTGTAGAGTGAGGCCGGTTCTTCATAGCCTTCCCCGTTGTAGTTGAGATAATGCGAGGCCTGTGTGGGTTGCAGGTGAAAGCTTCCGTCGCCCGCAGCGGCGATAGTCTTGGGGCGAACATGCAGGTCGCCTTTGTAAGGCAGTACAACGACAGGCATGAAAGATTCCACATGCGTGTCACCGGCGTCCGCAGCGGGCCAATGGGCGAAGCGATCCAGTGGGATGCTTGCGCCGTCGGCATCCTGCGATACGTCAACCGTGGCGTCAGGTGAGCCCAGTCGATACGCGCGACCAAGCGAGGTGTCGACCAGGCCGGGAATATGAAGCTGGTGGTCCGCCGGGGTCTTCGCCACGAACAGGTAGATCGCATGCGAGCCTACCGTCGCATAACCGAAGTCCAATGCTGTAAACGGGTGTTTGCGAGTGCCGTAGATGGCTTCGCCGTTACGCTGTAGCCACGCCCCGATGCCTTGCAACACTTGCGCTTCATACGGCACGACCGAGCCATCCCCCTCCGGGCCGATGTTGAGAATGTAGTTGCCGCCCTGGCTGACCACGCGGACCAGTCGCGCGATGTTCTCGCGAATCTTGCCAGGCAAGTCGGCTCTGGTTTGCCAGGCACGATAGCCCCAGGTTTCGGGAAACATAGATGCCGGCGCCTGCCAGGGCAGTTCCATGGCCACATCGGGCTCGCTGTTGTCGCCCATGACGGCGAAGTCGCCGCGATGGTTCCAGACGCGTCCGGAGATCATCGTCTGCGGCTGCAGCGCATGCACGGTCTGTGCGAAATGGGCGCTTTGAGCCGGCGTGGGCTTGCCCATGTCGAACCAGATCTCCGTGATGGGGCCGTAGTGGCTCATCAACTCCTTGAGCTGCGCGACATTGAATGCCTCCTGCGCGGGCGTGATCGGGTTGCTGTTGCCTTCGATGTACGTGTTTCCGCCCGGGTGGTGCCAATCGATCGTCGAATAGTAGATGCCGAACTTCAGGCCGGCCCGTGCGCATGCCTCCGCAAGCTTTTTGACGATGTCCTGGTGATAAGGCGTGCCATCCACGGCGTTGTACGGCGTTTGCGCCGTCTGGAACAGATTGAATCCATCGTGGTGCTTGGCCGTGATAACGATGAACTTCATGCCTGCCGCCTTGGCAAGGGCGGCGATGGCGTCGGCATCGAACTTCGCGGGATCGAAGCGAGCCGCCAACGCTTCGTATTGCTCGGGCGGTACCGGCGCATTCGCCAGAATCTGTTCGCTATAGCCCTTGTCCACGCGATGGCCATCCCACATGCCGCCCGCCAGCGAATACAGGCCAAAGTGAATGAACATGCCGAACTTGCGGTCCTGCCATGCGTCGATCGTGGCCGCATTTGGGCCGGGGCCCGATGGTGGTTGAGGTTCATCCAGAGGGCGTCGTGTGGCCGCCGACATGTCGGCAGCCAGGGCAGGCGTCGATGCAGCCAAGATGCCTTGCGACAACACCATCATGCTGGTCAGCAAACACCGCATGATTTCCTTCCTGTAGGACCTGTTCACCATATGCTTTCCACCTGTTGCCTTATCCAAGGAATACGTCCACCGCCGACAAACGTTCAAACCAGCGCCATGTCTCGCATCGAAGCCCGACTAACGGTTCTCTGGCCGCCGCCGACGCGTCCGTCCCGCATGGCCGAGGAAGGACGCGTCGATGGGATCATTCGACGATATTCGCCGACACGTGATACACGCGCCCACCCCAGCCATCATTGGGGAAGGAGTCGGATACCTTCAGAAACACCGGCTTGGCACCGTTGACGGCAGCGCCGAGATACGGCGTCAGGTCGACGGTACGCGCGGCCTTGTTCGAGCCGTCGGTGACGGGCTGGGCCTGTTGTAGCACGGTGATCCAATGCAGGTTGTCGACGCTGACCTGTACCAGGAACTCGTTGTCGATGACCAGGGTGACCTGTGCCGAGGCGGTATCGGCCGGGAAGGGGAACCGATAGGTGAAGTGCGCGTTGCCGTCCGCGAAGCGGTTCTGCACGCCGTTGCTCTGCGAGCCGTCGGGGTCGAACAGCCATGGATTTTCGTCGACGGTGCCGGTGTCGAAGTTGATCGTGTGCGCAATCAACACGTCGGCCTGAGTCGTGAAGTGCAAACCGGCTGCGGCCAGATTTGCGGTGACCAGGTGGTGTCCATCCGTGGCCAGGCTGGGCACGGTAAGCGTCAGCGGAATCGCGTTGCTGGCCGGATTTGCGTTGCCGCGCGGCTGCAGCGGTATCCGGGTGGCGCGTGGGGTAACGTTCCAACCGGCGGGTGCTTCCACCGAGGTGATAGCTTGCAGCGGGAAGAACCCGGTCGCCGAGGCATCCAGCTGGATGGCGATGGACGTGGGGCCCGACGCCGATGGCATGACGACGGGTTGCGCCGGGGACATGGTCGCGGCCAGTGACACCGGTGGCGTCGGCAACGGCACGTCACCGATCAGGGCGCTGAGTGCACTGGCCTGAGTACGCCAGTCGAACACGTTGGGGTGGTCGTTGCTGGTGAGTCCTGACCAGCGGGTGCCCAGGCGACCTGCGGCGTCGCGATCGCTGGCCCAGATGCTTTCGGCTTGCAGATCGAGAAAGGCGGCGTACTGGCTGTCGTGGGTGATGTCGACAAGCTCGGTCCAGTAGCGCATGAAGATGCCCTTGAACTGCTTGCCGTTGTCGTCGCAGGTCTGGTCCACGGCATCACAGGTTTCAGTCAGGACGTCATGGGTGACCAGTGCATTCGGACCGATCGCTGCATCCGCCAGTTTGCGCACGCTAGCCAGGATCTGCGGGTCCTCGGTGGCGCGCCATAGTTCAAGGCCTGCGCCAATCAGCATGCCCTGGTTGTACGTCCACACGTTCTGGCCGTTGTTGGTGCAGGCGTTGGTGAGGCCGTCGTTGACCAGATTTCCGGCATTGATCATGCCGCTGCCCTGGAACCACGCCCAGCCCGCACGGGAGCGGGCCAGCCACTGGGTGTCGCCAGGAATGCGGTTGTGCAACTCGGCGGTGAGCCGGATCCACAAGCCATTGGTGACGGCGTTCTTGTAAGTGCGTTCGGCATTCCACCAGACACCGCCACCACAGGTGGTGGTGTCCCAGTAGCCGTCCACGTAGTTGGCGATGGTGACGGCCATGTCCAGGTACTTCGGATTCCGGGTCAGGTCGTAGGCCTGCACCCAGGTCAGCGCCCACCATTCGGAGTCGTCGATAGCCCGGCTGGTGAAGTTGCCAAGCAAAGGATCGCCCGACAACACCCCTGCCGGGAACACGCCTTGGTCTTTCTCGAACGTATTGTCCAGCTGGCTCAGATAGCGACGGTCGCCGGTGCGTTGCATGTAGTCGCCGATGGTCTGCAGCGCGACCGCCGAGTTCCACCAACTGGAGGGAAACCAAGCCTTGGTGGGGTCGTAGGAAGTCATCAGTACATCGGCGGCCACGCGAGCACGGGCGACCGCCATCGAACCGTCGGCGCGCGCGTTGGCCGGGTAGGCTTGTGCGGCGGCCGTCGAGGGGAAGGCGATGGTCAGCGCCATCAGACTGGTCACAGCGAGCAGTGTTCGCACACGTATGCGTATAGCTTCGAGATTCATGATCGGAAGCGCTCCTCTCCTGTACCCACGATGGGAGTGAAGGTCATTTGCCTCCACCAGTCCGCAGCCGGATCGTGGGCGGATATCCGGCGTGGAACATGCGCGTTGAGCCGTTTAGACATCCATGCTCGCGTGCACATACACATGCCCCCTGGCGGGATCGCATTCGCCCCGCACGCTCAAACCGTTGTCTTGCACGGAGACGCCACCTTCGCGGACAACCGTGTCTTCATGTCGTGCGCACCGTGGCATCGCCTGCGCTCAGGCGATGGACAAGGCCTCGCATGCCGCGTCGCGATCAACGCGCGATACGGCCGGGGTTCTATCGACAGGCGTTGCCTCATAGCCCTGCGCTCCCCAGTCGAGTGGTGCGAAATATGCCTATTTAGATCGATCTAAATACAATATCCAAAAAAAGGCCATGACGCGATGGCCCCGATGTCCGGATGCTCAGCGATCCATGCCCGCGCCGGACTGTAACCCGCTTTTGCTGCCGGATGCTTGTTGCATTGCAAAAGCGCGGACGTGACGGTGGAAGCGCAACGTCAAGGAGAGGCATGGTCTGGATGATCTGGATCCACTTCTGGGTATCGTCACAGGAGCGGGCCCGTTTGAGGTATCGGCCGGTTTATCGCGATGATGAATTGCTGATCGAGGTGTTTGGCGATCACTGACGTGATGCCTTCCTTCCGCTCGATCTGACGCCATCGCGCGATGGCGCCGTGTGTGGATGGAGCATCTGGACCCGGTCTCTCTGGCCTGCCGTTTCAGGCACAAAAAAAGCCCCGCCGCAGCGGGGCTTTTTGCTTCACTGTTTCAGCGCCGATAGGTGCATCGGCTTGGGCGCGAAGGAGACACGCACCTGTTGATTGGAGTCTTCCCACTCCGTGTAGTAACCGAAGTCCTGATGGCCATTGTCCCAGGTGATCCGGACCGGACACTGCAGCATATGAAGTTCGGGCTCCCGCCCGGCAGCCGGTGAATAGGTCACCCGTCGTACGTCGGTCAGAAACTCAACATTGGAGACGGTTGTGACACTCCCGGCATGACCGGCGATACGGGGCAGGTCATGTTCGATTCGCTCGCTCATATCGTAGGTGTTGCAGCGGCCTGGAATCCCTTCTGCCACTTTCATGCCCGCCGCATCAGCCTCGGGTGCCTGCACGGCCGGCGAAGCCAGGGCCACGCTTGCCGAAGACATGCCGATGGCGAAGACGATTGCTATCGTTGACACGCGTCGTTGCATGCGGTCTTTGGCGCCTGTCTTTTCAGCCGGTGATGATTGTCCGTGATCCACTGGGTCCTCCTATGGGGAATGTGTCACGTGTGACAAGTTAGACAACATCATGAGCCGCCTGGCAGAGAGAGCCGCCAACCGCAGCAGATCCTCTCGCAGCTCCTCATTTCCGGGCCCGGTTGGTTCGTGGGGCCCAAAGCCTCCAACCCTTCGCCGGCCCATCCTGCCCCATAAATGTCGCCAAGTCCTGTGCCAAGCCCAGTTCACGACGTCTTCACCGTTCACCGATGGATGGGGCGACCTGTCCGGGGGGCATGGCCACCTCTTGGAATGGGATCACCTAGCGGGTGGCCGACAACGGACGTCTGCGGGTGTATGCGTTGACCGCACAGGCCGCCCTCGTTCGTCTTCGGGAGCACACACGAGGCAAGGGGGGCGAAGCGTCGCCACTGCCGGCTTCCGACACGGCTCCCTTCCTGATCCACATCACCGTCTAGGTCCGTGGCCGACAGACGCGGGTAGCACGGGATCAGGTGGATTGGCTTGAAACACAGGGCAACTATCTCGCTCTGCACATAGGTGACGCCACGTATCTGGTCCGTCAAACCATCAGGGCATTCGACACGCAACGGGATCCACAGCAGTTCGCCCGCGTCCATCGCCGGGTCATGGTTTCCCTGCACAGCATTCAGGACCTGGAGCCACTCACGAATGGCGATGCGGGACTACGCCTTCGCACGGGGCAGGTCGTACGCGTCAGTCGGAGCTATCGAAAACAGCTTGCGGAGAACTGCTCGGACGCCTGATGCGGACGTCGCGCGGCTAACAGGCGCCTGTTGCGCGTCAGCAATGGTTGGTCCTAAACCAGATCGCTACCACTCAGCACGTCAATCGGCACCGTCCGTCCGACGCGCGTGATCAAGAGGTGCTTGGGCAGTCGTGAGTTGATCGCTCTGGTGCACGCCTCGAAGTTCTCGATGGTCTCCGATACACGGATCCGCATTCCATGGCTGGCACAGAGGATGATCTGTCCACTGTCATTGCCCTGGCGATACGTGGCGCGAACAACCTCGGCGAATTCCATTCGCTTGAAGAAAAAGGCGCCCGTCCGTATGGAAGTGGCGTCAAGAATGACGCGAAAACGATAGAGATAGAGGCAGAACGAGGTGGCGGCGAGGAAGTAGGCCGCAACGACCACTTTACCGGCGAGCGGATTGGTGAGGCCGGGCTGTGCTGCCATCAGGAAGCCCAGCGCGTAGAGGCCAATGAGGCTGAAAAGCGATGTGCCTCTGGGCCACCGGTATGTCGAATACTCGCCCATCATCAAACCCATATGTGGCGCCGTGATCATGACCTCGAAGCGTCATCATTCACGGCATCGTTTGCCGAGTTCCAAAACGGGTGCGCCGTGCCCAATGCCGTGGGATACCCCTATAGGCACCTTCTGCGCCTGCATTTCAGATCTCTGAGGGGCGAGTATTTGCCCGCCATGGCCGTTTGGGAAATAACAAAATGGCAGGGGGACGTAACGCGAATGCATAAGTGGGTATTCGGGCGATTTGGCTGGCGAGCGATCGACCTGCGAACACCGTATGGACTCGTCAGGCGCACGTTGACCATCTTGTCCAAGGCCCCGTCATATCGCGTCGCCACTTTTGAGGAGAGCGAGACCACACTTCACACGTGGTTCCCATTGCCACGGAATCCTCCGCCAGATGCTTGAGGTAACCCGCATCTATCGGCAGCCGGTGGCACCTCCCATCGACATCTTCTTGCTTGGGCTGCGAAGCGCTAGGGCTTGAGGGAAGGCCAGGGTCCGCTTTCGCCGCATGGCGGACCGAATACCTGTGCCAGGGTTCAACGCTGTCTCAATCGTTGAAGGAAGGGGACGTGGCGGCACTGTCGACGCAGCATCGGTTAGTGTCTGCCCCATACCCAGACTTCCCCGTTCTCGTCCAGGGCGGCACTGCTGTTGTAACCCGCGGCGATGGCCGTGATCTTGCCGATGCCAGGCACTTTGGCGACATAAGGTGAGAAGGGTGAGGTGCGAGTAAGGTCGATTTCTGAACCGCACGAGTAGGAGCCATGTGCAGGGCGTTGCTGTCCTAATTCGCCGTCGCCATTTTCACCCCAAGCCCAGACATCACCCTCGGTGTCCAGCGCCAGTGCGTGGCGCTTCCCTGCCGCGATCGCGGTGATGTGCGCCAGGCCGGCGATACGTACCGGGGATGCCTGGTACATCCGTGCGTCGATCTTGTGCGGATCTTCACCTACTGGCTCTAAGCCTAGCTGGCCACAGCTGTTGTAGCCCCAGCCCCAGACATGGCCGTCTCTATCCAGGGCCAGGTCGAACGCGTGAAACGTCGATATCGCACGAATGGGAGGAAGTCCTTGCACTTCTCTCGGGTCAGGATTCGGATCGGAAGAAAGGAATGGGTAGTACTGATTGACGCGACCATTGCAGTAGCCGAAGTTGGCTACCGGCTGAGTACCGCCTACCGATTCAAAGAAAGGGTCCGACATATTGCCCCACGCAAAGACGGTGCCGTCCCGGGTCAATACCAGGCTATTGCGCATGCCGGCTCCAACGGCCACCGCGTTGTGAAGCCCGTCGACGGGTTCGGTGGTCCATTCGTGCAGCGGTTTGACGTCGCGACCGAGTTGGCCGCAGTCGTTCTTGCCCCACGACCACACAGTTCCATCCTTGCGCAGGAGCAGTTCGTTCCAGCGGCCCGATGCTTCCTGCGTGATCTGGTTATCGCCAAGGTAGTGGCATTGGGTTCCCCCGCCCGCGCAGGGTGGCTCTTTCAGTTTGTCGGTGGGTATGGCCCGCGCCCGGCCGGTATCCGTCACTCCAACAGCGCCAGACAAGCTGCTCGCCACGGAGAGGAGTTTCCCAGCGTCCGGCTCTTCCGCCGATTGCTTGGTGGGGAACACCTTGAATGGCTCGGCTTTCGTGCAGCTCGTGGCGCCCTGGTAATACACCCAGGCGGCGCCATCACGATCGACCGCCATCAGAACGCTTTTATGAACGAAGGCGACTGACACGATATTTTTCAGGCCCGGCACTTTCTGAGGGGGTGGTGGCAGCCAATGCGGGCAAAAATCCCGAACTGTCGCCCCGTGTTTTTGGGGCACGGTTTGCTTTGAGTGCAAGCCGCTATTGAGCGCGTAACCGAACAGACCTACAAGAATGATCGTTGCGATCAGGGCTTTGGGTGTCATTGGCCAGGGCGGAATAAGTTGGAATGAGGGGCCGAGCTCGTGCCATGTTTGTTCGCGTGCGGTTTCGCATTGCACATGGCGTCAGTCATTTTTGCAAACAGACGCTTTTCCTGTCTGGAAGAGGGCCGTGACCGGTAGCCGATGACACTGGGCCGGAGGATGTCGAGGTGGGGGCGAAGGTTGCGGCCGAAGGGCTTGAAGTCGAGTAAGGTCCGCTTTCGCCTCATAGCGGATATTTAAGCTAGTGTGCACATCCTGGCCGGATGGATACGCGGCCAACTCGCCAGCAAGGAGGAGCTGATGGCACCGAGAGTGGCAGTTCTGGTCATTTCACTGCTGTCGCTATGGGCAGTGGCTGAACCTGCCCTGGCGAAGAAGTCGGATCGGGAGCAGCCGATCAGCACGGTAGCCAAGGTGACGAACGCCTACGCCAGCCCCAACTCCGTGACCACCCTGTCCGGCAACGTGAAGGTTGTACAAGGCAGCCTTGTCGTGACAGGCGATGTCGTCCAACTCTACTTCGACGCATCCCAGCATGTATCACGTGCGGTGGCTACTGGCCGCCCTGCGCACATACACAACAGCTCGACGAGCAGAACAGGCTCATCCAAGCCGACGCCGAAACCCTGGACTACGACAACGTGCATCGTATTGCCGTGCTGACCCAGGGCGCCGTAGTAAAAATGGAAGGCCAGGGCGACGTGCACGGCGACAAGCTGACATACAACTTCGATAGCACCGAACTGATCGGGGAAAGCACCGGTGATGGCCTTGTCCATGGAACGATGCTCCCCAGGCACAGGGCGGAGCCGGATGGCGGAGCAAGCCATCCGCCCTGAAGATGGCCTGCCTGCGGATGGGCGGCGAGACTGATCCACCCACCCTTCGGTCAGGTCTTGTCGGCTTTCGATCCAAGGCAGGCATCGCAAGCTCTTGATGAATCCCCATCGGGGGCTGGTCATGAGGCAAGCGGCTGGTCAACATATTCGAGCTGAGAGCGCGGTCGATGATCAGTATCAGGGAGGCTGTGATCGTTGCCATGGATGACAAGAGTTATTTGGTCCGGGACGCTTGGCAGGCGATCAAGGCCGACCAGCGCATAAGGTAGTTGCCCCGCCCCCTGAGATGATGGTGGTGCACTGCAAGTGATGACGCCCAGAGTCAGGTTCGTTTCAAATCCAAGGAAAAGGAAACCTATGCCGTACGCGCTCACGTTTCTGCTTGATGCCAAGGATCTTCCCTCGTCTCCTCTCGATGCGGATAGCGAGACGTTCCGGGAATTCTGCAGCCAGCACGCACCTGATGATGACTATGTGGCGTACCGATACTTTGATCCCCTCGTCATGCTGAGACGATTGTCGGTGAAGCTTGGCCTGGTTGGCATCGACTACTTCCATCAGTTGTATGCCGTACTTGATGCGGATGCCATGGAAAAGGCCATCCACGATCTGGAGGCGGTGCAACGGTTTTTCCGAGAGGAGCCCGCGGAGGCTGCAGCTTTCTTGCGAGGGAGTCTTTTCAGCAGGCAGATTGTCGAGGCAATGGGCCAATCCCCACGGGATCTGGAAGAGGCCGACCCCGACAACCTGAACTTCTACCAGATGCTTCGCGGGGTGCAGACCAATCTCTATCAGATGCGCAATGCATTGGCTCTTGGCCGACATTTTGTATACGTGCTTGGCGATTCAAACCAGCATGTCACCGCGTCGATCCAGGCCGAGGGTCCGTTCGATCCTCCCTATTCGAAGGAGTATCTGCTTGAGATCGAGCGCACCCTGGAGCGGGGCGTGGATGATCCATCGCTGCCTTTCGTACCGCCAGCGCGCGATTCAAAAACCGAGTCAGACGCCGCCAAGTGGCTTCGCCAGATGGTCACGCTGATTCCCCACATGACGACGGAGATGCGCGACCCTTACGAACGGGTTGCCCGCGCCTGGTATATCAAGGGAGAGATGCGCAAAGCGGCCATTGTTTCACTCTATAGCCCGAATCTTGCGCCAGAGTTCCTTGACGCATTCGCCTTGCCATCGATGGATCTGTTGATGCAAGAGAGTGGCTTCAACGAGATCGATGACGCAGCCGCTGATGCCCTTGTGAAGAAACTTTCCACGGTTACCGCCGACGAGAGCCGAACTTTCCCGAGCTCAATCGGTGAGTGGATTGGACTGCGTTATTGCACCGGTAAGGAATGGCGCACATGGAATGGCACGGAATGGGTGCCGGCTTCCGATGCTTAAGAGGGGATGTCGGACGGAGTGTTCGAGGGCGCCATCCGTACCGGTCCAGAGGGTGAGATATCGCGCTACGTGCCTCAAGCTGACCGATTCCTCATCAAGACAGACGGCATGTCCTTGTGAAGGCTGGGTGCGTCTGCCACATCTGTCTGGAAATCCCGAATGCGGCGGCACGGATATCGAGCCATGAATCTTCCCTCTGATGCTGATGGCGATATTCCGGACGGCTTCAGCGAAGAAGTTGTTGTGGAGCAATCCGTTTCCGTGGTTTGGAGGCATCTCGTTAGCCACGACAGCATGCGCCATTGGCTGGGTGGCGATGACTATTCGGTCGAGGTGGACACGACCTGGGCCTTGGGAAGCGCGATCGTCATTCGAGGGGTGCATCATCTCCCATTCGAGAACAGGGGCGTGATCCTCGCATTCTGTCCGTGCAGGGAACTTGGCTTCACGCATCTGAGCTCGTTGTCTCGTCTCCCGGATCAGCCGGCCAGCTATACGAAGCTCAGCTTCGTACTCGAAGCTGCCGGGAACCGAACGGTTCTGAGATTCGAGGCCTCTGGATTTCCCACGATGGCCATCTATAGACATCTGCACTTCTACTGGATGGGAACGCTCGACGCCTTCAAGCGATATGTGGAGTCGGGATGATCCTCTTGCATGGATCAACTCCGCTCTCGGCGAAGGGATATGTGCGAAGCATGGCGGGGCGCCACGTCGACCATCACGCACCAGGCGACTGACACAACCTCGTATTGGCGAGCGTATCGCCCCAAAAAAGAGCGGAGCGCATAGCGCGCTCCGCTCCTTGCCTGCGACTTGCGATCACTTCTTGCCGTGGGATGCCTGCTCGATGAGCTTGGCGACGGTTTCCGGCTTCGAGACATAGATGGCATGGCTGCCGGGAACCTCGACGACGGTCGAGCCGGCGCGCTTGGCCATCATCTGCTGCGCCTGCGGAGGGATCATGTGGTCATCCATGGTGACCAGATACCAGCTCGGCTTCGACTTCCACGCGGGCACGGTCACCTGTCCGCCCAGCGCCTGGACACCCCAGGGGACTTGCGAATCCGCCATGAAGCTGGCTTCGGCGGCGGGGACGTCGCCGGCGAACGCGGCGGCGAACTTCGCGCGATCCAGGAACAGGAAGCCATCTTGCGGCGGCAGGATCGGCGGCTGCGACGCGCCCGGGGGCGGGTTGGCGATCAAGCTCTGGACCGACTCTCCCGTATCGGGGGCGAAGGCGGCGATGTACACCAGGCGCTGCACCTTGGGGTCGTTGCCGGCTTCGGAGACCACCACGCCGCCGTACGAGTGGCCGACCAGGACGACGGGGCCGTCCTGCTGGGCAATGGCGCGCTTGGTGAAGGCGACGTCATCGGCAAGCGAGGTCGTGGGGTTCTGGACGATAGTGACGTTGTATCCGTCCTTCTTGAGGATGTCGTAGACCTTCTGCCAGCCGGAGCCGTCGACGAACCCGCCGTGCACGAGCACGACATTCTTGATGGATTCCTGCGGCTTGGGGGCGACGGCACCGGCGGCGTTCGCCGTGGATGCAAGGGCCATGGCGGTCAGGGCGGCAAGGCCAAAAGCTTTGATGTTCATCAGATTCTCCAGAGGTTGTTTGACGAAACGAAGCGGGGACATACATCGCGGGGGGAGGACGGATCGTGCGGTCGACCTTGAGGCGAAGCTTGCGCGCCGGGATTTGCGCGCACCATCGGTTGAATGACCGAGGCCTTGGCGAGGCCGCTGCCGCTATGCTCCCCATCCATGAACATGTCCCGATCTGACGCAGAGGTTTCGGCCGTTGCCCTGCTTGACGTGATCCGATCGATCGCGTTCGTGGGCGATCTCGCCATGGGGCAGCCCATCGACCATTCCCCGCGGGTGGCCTGGTTGGCCGGGCGACTGGCCAGGGCGGCGGGCGCCGACGAGGTGGCCTGTACGGAGGCCACAACCGTCGCGTTGTTGCGTTGGTCCGGCTGCACCGCCAATGCGCCCGAGTTCGCCCGCCTGGTCGGTGACGACGTGAGCGGGCGAAAGGCGCTGCTCGCCATCCAGTCATCCAGTGGCGGCTTCCGCGCTGGCACCAAAGGCAATGGCTCTGCGTTTCACTCGTTATCGCGCATTCACTGCGAAGTCTCCGGGGATATCGCCAAGGAGCTGGGTTTGAGCGAAGCAGTGCAGTTTGCGCTGCGTCATTTGTTTGAAAGCCACAACGGCGCGGGTGCTCCGGATGGCCTGCAGGGCGAACAGATTCCGTCCTCTGTCTACATGGCTTCGCTTGCTGGCGACCTCGACATCTTTCATCGCCTCTATGGCCTCGAGCAGGCATGCGAACTCATGGGGCAGCGCGCCGACGTGTTGTATCCCGTCGGCCTCGCATCGCTGATCATCGAGAACGCTTCGCGCTGGCTGGCCGAGCTGGAAAACGACCCGACGTTGTCCGGCGCGTGTTCGCTCGACGCGATGTTCGCCGGTCGTACAACGTCGTTGGAAATACTGGCCGACATCATCGACCTGAAACTGCCGTGGATGACCGGGCATTCGCGGCGCGTGGCGCAACTGGCGAGAAACGCCGCGATCGCGCTTGAGCTGGACGAGGCCCGCCAGCAGAAGGTGTACCGGGCGGCCCTTATCCACGGCATTGGCCGCGCCGCCGTACCGAACATGGTCTGGAATACCCCAGGCAAACTGATGGAGCCGGAGTGGGAGCGCGTGCGGCTCGTTCCTTACTGGACCGGGCGGGCCGCGCGACAACTCGGCAGCCTGGCGGGTGAGGTGGAAATCGCCTCGTACGCCTACGAGAGGCCGGATGGCTCCGGGTACTACCGTGAGGTCAAGGCCGGGGGAATACCTATCGAAGGGCGCATCCTGTCCGCCGCAACCGTATTGGCCGCGTTAGGTGCGCCGCGTCCGTGGCGAGACGCCTTGGACGCCGCCGCCGCAGGGACGCTGATGACGACGGAAGCCGCCGCCGGCCGCCATGATGCGGATGTTGTCCGCGCACTCTTGAAGGAACCCCGGGCGAACAGGAGCAAACCGGTGGCTGCACCGGTGACCGCGCTTCTGACTCAGCGAGAGCGGGACGTCTTGCGCTGGATCAGCCTCGGTGCGAGCAACAAAGAGGCTGCTCGCAAGCTGGCGATCAGTCCAAGTACCGTGCGCACCCATGTTGAGAGCGTGTTCCGCAAACTCGAATGCACCACCCGTGCGGCGGCTACGCTGAAAGCGACGCAACTTGGCTTGCTGTAGATGGCCAACGCCGACACGTGGTCCTGATCCATGTGTGCGCGCCAGCAAGCTTTGCTGTCTGCCTTCCTTTCCGGTCGCGTGCAGTTGAGCCGCGTCGACTGACTGGGGGCCATTCGCTCTAGATGGCAGGCACTCCGCGCTTCATTTGTGCGACCACTTTGGGCCCGAAGTGGGCATCGCGGTATGCCACTTGTCTGCCACTCGTCATGGTCTCAGGCCGTGATGGCTGCGGGTATGATTCCGTGGCCACATTCCGCGCCCATAGAGCGGGCCTGACCTTGTGCAAGGTCGATGGGCATCGATGATTTCATCACGGCACTGCATGAACTCAACAGGAGGTCAGCGTGTACCCCATGAAATTGAACGTATCGACGTTTGCGATCCCTTTGGTTTTCGCCCTAGCGTCATTGACCGGTTCGACGGCATCGCATGCAGCGGGTGACGATCCAGCAAGTTCCACTGCCGTGTTCAACGCGCCGCAACGGGACGGGTCACACGATTTCGATTTTCTTATCGGCGACTGGAAAGCGCATGTCCGCCGCCTGCCTGATCGCCTGAACAACTCCACGGCCTGGGACGAGTACGACGGCATCTCCAACCACCACAACTTGCTCGATACCAACGCAAACTTCGAGCAGTTTGACGTGACGAGTCCGGACAAGAAGTTGCACATCAAGGCGCAGACCATGCGCATGTACAACCCGGAAACGCATCAATGGAGCATCTACGGCCTGGATCTGGACAAAGGCGAGCTCGATGCCCCGGTGATCGGTGAATTCCACGGCAATCGCGGTGAGTTCTACAACCACCAGCCATGGCGGGGTCGCGTGATTCTTGTGCGCTGGATGTGGTTGAACGTTTCGCCGAAGTCGGCACGGATGGAGCAAGCGTTTTCTCCTGATGGTGGCAAGCATTGGGAAGTGAACTGGATCTGTGAGTTGTCGCGTTAGACAGCTCACTCGGACGGCGCCCTGGCATTCATTGCTTTCGTAGCTTCGGAGCAGAATATGGATAGGCAGATGGTTCGTCGGTTGCGTTTCGGCGTTGCAGGTCTCGTGCTGATCGCCCCTCTGGCGATGACGGCCATGGCGCAGTCACGCGACGGCTCGCACGATTTTGATTTCGAGATCGGCACCTGGAAGACCCATGTGTCGAAGCGGGTTCATCCGCTGAGCGGGTCCAACGTTTGGGCGCAGTACGACGGAACTTCGGTCGTAAGCAAGGTTTGGAACGGACGCGCCAATCTGGTGGAGCTCGAGGCGGACGGGCCGCAAGGCCATCTCGAGCTCGCCTCCTTCCGTCTCTACAATCCACAGGCGCACCAATGGAGCCTGAATGTGGCGAGCAGTCGCGGTGGTGCGTTTGGCACGCCGACCGTTGGCGAGTTCAAGGATGGTCGCGCCGAGTTTTACGATCAGGAGACGTTCAACGACCGCACCATCCTGGTGCGGTTCGTGATCTCCAACATCAAGGCCGACTCATGTCACTTCGAACAGGCTTTTTCCGCGGATGGCGGGAAAACCTGGGAGGTGAACTGGATCGCCGACGATACTCGCGTGGACGTTGCTGCTCCTCGGCCATCAGCGCAGACAGCGCAAGGTCCGTAACGGGCCTGCTGAAGCTTGGGCCAGATCTTCCCGGCATGGGGAGATGTTTTCGTCGTTCTGGCGAAATGCGTCCGGAGCGGCTTTGGTTTTCCCGACATTTAGGTGAGGCGTATCACGAAAGCGTGGACGGGATGCGTGCGCCTGTTTGGTTGGCCTTGTAGTACGTACGCTGAGATGTACGCTTCAACTGTCGGCAGGCATGACGTACCGGTGCGCGTCTCATGACGTAGACGATGCCGGGGCGGTCTAAAGGGGGAGGGGAGTGGACAACTCGATCGAATTCCATGCGCTTCCCGGCGTCGCCGCCGGCCGTGCGCGAGGTGGTCGCGACACCCAGCAGGACGACCTGCTCTGTCTTCATGATCCAGCGACGCAGGCCTATCTCTTGGTGCTGGCTGATGGCATGGGAGGGGACGGTGCGGGCGAGCTCGCTTCGCAGGGCGTGGTCGAATCGGCGCGTCGTTTGTGGGAGCAGGGCGCATGGCGCGATCAACCGACGTCGCTGTTCCTGGAATCGGTGTGCCAGGTGGCGCACGCCGAGCTTCGCCACCGTCAGCAGCATCTGACCAGTGGTTCGCCCCATTCCACCGTGGTGGCCCTGTTGGTCAGGGACCGTCGCATCGCCTGGGCCCACGTGGGGGATAGCCGGCTATACCGCTTTCATGGCCACCAGTTGATCGGGCGCACGGAGGACCACAGCCTGGCCCAGCTCAGGCATCGGCGAGGCGAGATCTCCGAGGACGAACTGGCCACTCATGACGACCAGCAGTTGCTGCTGCGCGGCCTGGGTGGGCCCGATCAACCGGTGGTCGAACACGGCAGTGGCGAGCTGCACCACGGCCATGCGTTCGTCTTGTGCAGCGACGGCGCGTGGACGCAGTTGAAGGACGAGGAGCTTGGGCGTTTCGTCCAGCGCCGCGATCAGCAGGCGTCCGTTCGGGAAGCCATTCATCTGGCCGTCGAACGGGGCGGTGCGAGCGGCGACAATGTTTCGCTGATTTTTGTTCGCCCGCCGGTCGGTGGGTTCTGGCCTTCCTTATGGCAGGCGGTATTTTCAGGTCGGCGGCGGGGCAAGACGCCGGCAACCATGCAGGACGAGGTATGAGTTTGATCGTTGCAGTTCGTTCCAAGCTGCGTGTTGCGCGATGCGTGGCACCGGTTCTATGCCTCACCATGATGTTCGGCGCGGCCGGCTGCAGTCAGGTGGGGGCGCTCAAGTCCAAGATGGGCAATGCCTTCAGCCGGACGCCGACCGCTACCGACACGCAGGCGGCTTCCGCACCAGACACCGACCAGCCCCTGAGCCTGAGCGCCATCACCGGCACCTATCTGCTTCAGGGCCGTTATGCGGAAGGTGAGCAACAGCTGCGCCGCTATCTGGCCAAGTATCCGAATGATCGCGCCGCGCAGAACTTGTTGCGGCAGCTCACCGTGGATCCGAAGGTGGCGCTTGGCGCGGCGTCGCGCAATTACGTCGTGCAGCCGGGCGACAGTTACAGCACGTTGGCCGCGCGCGATCTGGGCGATTCCAATCAGTTCTTGTTGCTGGCGCGCTACAACGGCTCGACCAATCCTTCCGCACTTCGCGTGGGCGAGACGGTTCACCTGCCGACGACGGCCGCGCGCGGCACGGCGTCGGGCAGTGCATCGGCGCGAAGCAGCGGGCGGAACGTCGCGACCATGGTTGTCACGCCAGCAACGCCTCCGGATGCATCGTCATCCGATGAATCGCCCGCGGTGAAAGCCCAGCGGTTGCAGGCACAGAGCACGGCTTTGCTCAAACAGGGACAGAAGGATCAGGCGCTGGCGCGTCTTGATGAGGCGCTGACGCTGGATCCGCATGTGAAGCCGGCAGGTGATCCTGCCGTGCGTACACCCTTGCTGGCTTCGTATCACGAGCGCGCGGTGGTGCTTTATCGCGACCAGAAGCTTGATCAGGCCATTGCCCTTTGGGATCGCATCCTCGCGGTTGATCCCGGTTATGAGAGGGCCGTGATTTACCGTGCGCGTGCGTTGGAACTGCAGCGGCGCCTCAAGCAGATCTGAGGCGCGCCCGCGCTGAGTTTCGGCGTCATTCCACCGGCGGCGATACGACCAGCGTCGGTTGCGCGGCGCGCTGCGCCGGCGGGCCGTGCCGTGGCGAAGCATCGACGGGATGACGGGATTCCAGTGCGCTGGTCATCAGGTTGAACGAGGCGAACAGCTGTCCGAGTTCGTCGCGACGCGCGAGGCGAATGCGGTGCCGGTATTCACCCCGCGCGACACGCATCAACGCATCGCTGAGCATGGCCATCAAAGCCAGCGGTTGGCGGAACAACCAGTAGGCCGCGCCCACCAGCGCGAGCAATGTCACCAGCAACACGGCGATGATCACGCCCAGCGTGGTCCGCTGCGCGGCCACCAGCGGCGCGTTGCTCACACCCAGGCGCAGTTCGCCGACCGTCTTGTCCTGATAGCGGATGGGCACATCGAACACCATCATGTCGTCCAGGCCCACCGGGTGCCCGAGGTAGCGCTTCACGTCAGGAAAGGAAGCCAGCGGCTGGGCATCGCCGGCATCGGCAAGCGGCTGGCCCCTGTCTGACGATCGCGTACTGGCCACCACCTGGCCCTGGCGATTGGCGATGGCGAGGTAGTGGATCTGCTGATTGCGCGCGACGTCCTGCACCAGCGCGCGGGTGGCTGCTTCATCGCCCAGCAACAGGTTCTCCGCCGATTCGTTGGCCACGATCAGGCCCAGCGAGCTGCCGAAGTCGGTGGCCAGGCCGTTCACCGCGATGTTCTGCTTGGCGTAGATCCCGGCCAGCCCCAGCAGCAGCACCAGGCACAGGGTGGCGCCAAGCGTGCCGATCCAGCGCAGGCGCAAGGAGATGATGCGGGTGGCAATGGGCGTTTCGTGGGTGCGCTCGTATTCGCGGCGCGCCATGCGCAGATCGTTGATGACTTCCGCGCCGGACTGATAGCGGGCTTCAACGGTAGGCGCCAGCAAGGTGCTGATCACCTCCGTCAGCAGCGTGGGGGCCGCGGGATCGAGTGGCGCAACCACTGGATGCGGGTGGCGTTGTCGCTCGCGAATCAATTGCTTCACGTCCGGCATGTCCGGCCAGGGCAGCTTGCCGGTGATCAGCCAGTGGAGCACCACGCCCAGCGAAAACAGGTCGCTGCGCTCGTCCGCGGGTTCGCCGCGCAGGCGTTCGGGAGCCATGTACGCGGGCGTGCCGCCGATCTGTTGGCTTCCGGTGCGTCCCTTCTGGCGTGCGCGTCGTTCGGCGATGCCGAAGTCGCTGAGCTTGGCGTAGTGCCAACCGTCCGCGAGCATGATGTTTTCAGGCTTCACATCCTGATGGATGATGCCTTGCCCGTGCGCATGATCGAGGGCCGCGGCCATCTGCGAGGCCAGCTCGATGGCCATCGACAGTGGCGGTAGGCCTTCGCGTGCGACAAGACTGGCCAGCGTGTCGCCCGGCAGGCGTTCCATCGCGATATACGGGCGCCCGTCGTCGGTTTCTCCGCTGTCGAAGATGGTGACGATGTTGGGATGCACCAGTTGCCCCGATGCTCGCGCTTCCAGCAGCAGGCGACGATCGGAAGCGGCATCGGAGGCGGCGTCCCGATGCAGGCATTTGATGGCCACCGGCCGGTCAATGCCGGGATCGTAACCGGCATAGACCACGGCCATGGCACCTTCGCCCAGGATGCCGTCGATGCGATAGCGACCGATATGGCGCGGCAGCTCGGGTTTGTCCACGGCGTTCAGGACAGCCACCACCACAGCGCTGCGCCCAGCGCCGCCAACGCAAGCACGCCCGTCAGTACGATGATGCCGGCAGGTTTGCGGGCGTGCGACTCGCGCGTCAGGAATACGAACTCCACCTGGCCGAAGCGGATGCGGTCGCCATGCTTGATGCTCGCCTCGTGGACGCGCCGGTCATTGACGAACGTGCCGTTTGTGGACAGCGTGTTCATCACCACGTAGTGGCCCTGCTGATTGATGATCCAGGCATGCGCCGAAGAAACGCTAGGCTCGTTCACCACGATATCGTTGTCGTCGCGGCGACCGATGGTTTGTCGGCCGGCACGCAGGGAGAAGCGATGGCCTTCGAGGCCGGCAGTCGTGCCCTGCAGCACCGGTTCGCGCTCGTTGGCGTGCCCGTGGGACGAGGCTCCCGCCTCGGCGGCCCATTGACTGAGCTCGCCGCTGGAAAATAACTGCGTCCCCTGTGAGCCGGCGAGGCGCCGTGCGGATGTGGCAGACGGGGTATGGCGGGGGTTTTCCATCGAACGCCTTGGCTGAAGAATCGCGCGAACCGTAAAGCTACCGAATCGGCCAGAGGTGCACAAACTTGATGTCACGGCGGAATCTTGCCGCTTTCCTGGACCTTGCACTGTGCTCGGGTACGTATTTGGGCATGGGCAGTAGCGGGTTACGCACGCATTCGGCCGCAAGTGAGACTTGCCCCTGCGGAAACGAAAAAGCCGAGGGGCATGAGCCCCTCGGCTTTTGCTTTCATCGCATGCAGCGCGCGGCTGCCTGGAGCGATCAGTTCGACTCGGTGAACTGGATGTAGGGCGAGGCGCCGCCCACGGCGCTGCACGCGCCAAGGTTCAGGTTATTGGTTTCGCCGGTCGAGCCGGCATTGGCCAGGCAGCTTGGTGCGTTCGTGCTGCCGTCGTTCACCTGCAGGTTCACCGTGACCGACGAGCCGCTGTTGAAGGTGGCCGCCGAACCGCCGCCGTTGCCGACGATGTTGAACTCGGACTGGTTCCACACATAGGCGGCGTCCAGCGTGCTGTCAGCCTGGCTCACCGCATAAGCCTGGGTGCCATTGGTGAAGGTCACCGTGTCGTTGCCGTTCTTGGTCACCGAGCCGGCCAACTTCAGGTTGCCGAGCTGGCTCGCCGGGACCAGCACCGTATTCACGGCATTGCTGTTCTTGTAGCAACCGTTGTACGAGCTGGTCTTGTAGGACGTCCAGCCACCCGAGCGCGGGCAGCGGGAGCGCGCCGGAATGAACATCCAGTCCTGCATGAACACCTGGGCCACGCCGCCGACATAGCTCGAGGAATAGATGAACTGCTGCCAGACCTGGCAGCTCGAATAGCCGTAGCTGGCGCAGGCAGGCGAGGAGTTGGCCAGGTTGGTGTTGAGCTGCAGCGTGTAGCTGTTGGCGGTGGTGCCATCGGTTTCGCTGGTCACGCCCGTCACGACCGGGAAGGTGCCGGTGGCCGAGCTGGTCAGGCCGGTCGTTGCGGCGGCGTAGTCATTGCCATTGCCCACGGTTTCCGCCGTGCTGAACTTCACGTGCGGTTCGGAACGATAGCTGGTGGCTTGGCAGGTGGTCTTTTCCCAAATGACGCTGGGGAACGCGGCGTGGAAGCAGCCCTCGGTGGGCGGGGTCATTTGCCGCATCGTTTCGTGCCAGGTCTTGAGTGCCTGGGCTTGCGCCTGGGCAGCGATGTCGGCCGTCGAGGCGACGGCGGGCAGGCTGGCCGCGGCGCTGAGAAGTCCGGCCATCGACACGATCTTGGCAATGGAACGAATGCGGAATGCGTTCTTGGACTGCATTAGTTTCTCCCCGGAAAATTCAATGTTTGAAGGTCGTCAAGCAGACGTCTTGCGACGTCGCCTCATCAGAAGGGCCGGGCGTTGCTACGTGCTCGCGTGCGGACAGCGGCTCGGCCGCTGACTGGCGCGCGAATACCTCGCGATCGCGATAGCCCTTGAGTTTCCTCGTGAATTTCTCTCCCCATCCGCCGCCGAAAGACGTGACCAACCCCCTTTCCCCTAAAGGGCGTCTTGCACGTGCGGATGCGTCGAGCCTATCGGCAATGGCGGCAGGAAAAAAGAGTCCAGGTCATTCGTATTTTCATGCGTTTATACGTACAAAAATACGACGAAGACCGGGTGCGTGAACGCGAAAATGCTGGCTTGGATGCGAGGCGATGCGTCAGTGCTCGTAGAGCAACGCGCTACTTGGAAGTCACGTACTGACCAGGGGAGCAACCGATCAATTTTCGGAAGTCGTTATTCAAATGCGACTGATCGAAGTACCCCATGTTCTGTGCGAGTGTCGCACCCGCTACGGGCTGGCCTGCAATGAGCTGAGTGAGTACGTCATAGACGCGATAGCGCTTGATGACCCAGCGCGGACTCGCGCCTATATACCTATGGAAAAGGCGCTGAAGCCTGCGCTCTGGCAGGCCAAAACGGGCAATGAGATGCTCCACGCGTGTCATCGCGCCATCGTTCGCTATGGCATCGACGATGCGGCAGGCGAGTCCCACATTCGGGTCCGGCGCGGGTAAGTGGGCGATCAGGAATTCTGCGGCAGCATCCACCATGGCGTGATGATCGCGGCATGCCAGCACACGTTGTTCCGCAGATACAGCGTCGGCGAAAACGTGTTCCGCGGCCACAGACGAGTTGGCGATCATGCTGATCGGCTTGCCGAAGAATGGATAGAAAGCGCCCGGGCGAAACTTGATGCCCAGGATGGTGTCCTGTGCTTTCAATTCACGCGCAAAGCGATGCAACTGCACGCCGTAGATCTTCGAGCGACCGGGTGCGAACACCAGATGCACGCTCGGGTGCGGAAGCACGATCCGCGTCTGCGGCGCGCACCCCCGAAGATCCCACGTCTCCAGCCAGAAGTGCTCGACCCATCCGGCCAGTTCATCCGGCGGCGGATAGCGCCTGTGCTCGTAAGTGCCTGGTGAGGGCGAATGGTGCAGTACGCCACAGCCCTGTCCAAATGCGCCCCGATCAACCGGGTTGTCGACAACACCCTGCTGCGTATTTCGATGTCGGATTTTTCCAATCATCTCGGCGTGACTCGCGATGCAATAGGAAAGCGAATTGACGAAAGGCAAGGAAGACATTGTTCAGCGATGAGCGTCCGAGTGCTCATCCTATTTCCACGCGAACCGCGAGCTCATGCTTATGAAAGCCATTGTGACGATTCTTTTCACTTGCCTTGTATACGGCGTAACGGCGCCAGCGCTGCTGGCTGCCGAGAACCCGGAGGCGTCCGACTACGGTACATCAGAGCCTGAGCCGATAAGGACGGTCGAGTTGAAATTTTCGGCGTTCAATCGACATGACGCGGGTGCGATCGAAACCCTCTACGCCAGCCATGCCATTCTGAACAGCCCGGACAACCCGGAGCTCATGGGCAACTCGAAGATCGCGGATACGTATCGCTGGATCTTCGACGCCATGCCAGACGCCAAGGACAGCATTGTCACCATCGATAGTGCGGCGAATCGTGTCTACGTTCAGTTCGTTCTGTCCGGTCATCTGAAAGATGCGGGAAACAAGCCCATGAGTGTTCGAATCATGTCGGTTTACACGATCAAGGATCACCGGATTGTGAGTGACTCGACCTACTACGATCGAAAGGCGCCGTAGCCGGGGCCGCGTTTGCCGATCAACGGGAGCGGACGCTCAGCCAATTGAGGTAGAGGCTCTGCTCGCGATCTTCCGAGCGAAGGCCTTCGCGTTCCTCGATGACCACGCCGTGGCGCGTTCGCACGTTGCCGCCCACCAGGCTTTGTACCTGCACTTCTTCGCCATGCGGAAGAGGGTGGCGGGTACACAGCACGAGAACCCCATCGATGTCGGAAATCAGTAGCGCCGGTTTGCTGGCTTCGCTGGCGTTGAACCCGCAGGTGATGCGAATCTGAACTTCCTGCGGCTGTGCATGACTCCGGTTGTCGATACTCCAGCCATCGACCTTACTCAGTAGGTCGTTTAGCCGAGAATCGTTCCAGTCCACGTCACCGACGGAAACGTTCGAACGTGTCTTGTCATGTCCCATGCTGGCCCCTCGCTGCAGTCAGAGCTGACGCGACCACGGGCGATCCATGCTGGCAATCCCGAATCCCTGCGCTGCCCGGAGGCAGTTTCCCCGTGCGGATTGCTCAGGAGGCACGCTATCACGACCTCAGCCCGTTGGCACCGTAGCCATTGGTTGGGTCAGCCGCCCGAAGGGGAGGGCCGGGGCGCCATCGGAGGTGTTTGATCAATACGCCGAGCGGCGGCTAGGATTCGCCGGGCAAAGTGGCTCCGATAGCCCGGGAACCGGACTCGTGACCCAAATGGGGCGGGGTGTTTCTTCTGCTCATGGCTCTCGCCAGGTCCACCCGAAAAGCCGTTCTTTTTTGCCCAATGGCGACATCTCTTTACCCATCTTTACCCAAGGATAGGAGATCGAAGAGGCGACCCATGAACGACCCCATCGCTGGCTTTGCGGCCATTTATCGGTGGAGATTGCGTCCCGGTATGGAGGCGCAGTTCATCGACGCCTGGACACGTATCTCCGAGGCCTACCTACACCAGTACGGGTCGCTTGGCTCCAGGCTGCATCGTGGTCCAGACGATGTCTGGTATAGCTATGCTCAGTGGCCGAGTGCAGCCTCCCGAGAGAAGGCTTTCTCGGCGGATGCGCTCGACAAGGAGGCCGGGGAACTCATGCACGAAGCTATTGCTGAGACCCTGCCGGAGATCGTTCTGGAGCCGGTGGTTGATTTGATGGTGCCGACCCATCGCGGGAAGAGGGAAGGCTAACCGTTTGGGTCAACGGGTCAATGCCTGCTTCCTTCCGAAGCGGACCGTTGCGCCCCGCGAGAATTCCAATGCCAGACCGTGACGGATAAAGGAGAAGCGCATGGTTGACCCGCTGTCTCAGGACGACGATTGGCAGGGCTATCCCACCGGGCGCACGTTGCTGTTGGCTGCTCTGGTGATGGCTGCGCTCTATCTGAGTCGATCCCATGCCTCCGCGTCATCCCGGGAGTGGGGGTATTTGCTCATTGGCGGGGCAGTGCTTGGATTCACCGTGATGGACGTCCAAACCGGGCGGTCGCTCTTTTCACACCGGCTCGTGCAGCGTTCGAAAGAGCCTCGCTTGTACTGGGTTTCCATCGCCATCAGCGGTGTCGTTGGCCCCGCCGCCGTCGTGTTCTCCGTGGGCGCCATGATGGGCTATTGGGAAGCGTAAAGCGTGCTGCGCCCATGCTCGAGGCCAGCCGATCGCAATCGGCAGATGGGTCGTTGCCCATCGGCAGATATCGGCGTTGTCCGCGGGAGGACATCGAGCCCGCGCCGAATCCTTGAACCCAGGTCGTTGAGGCCTGCGCACGGCACGTCGTAACCAGGCCAGCTTCAAGCAAGCTGCCAGTATGGCGCCTCGATTCGGCCACAAATGCGTGCGAGACTGCTTGCGTACCTTGGGGGAATATCTATGGATCGGAGATCGGTTGGTGGCCGTGCCTTTGGCGTGGCCGGGTTGGTGCTGTGCCTTGCACTCTCAACGGTGGCGGGTTGCGGCCGCCACGAAGGCGACAAGCCCCCATTGCAAGGCCATCCGGCGCCAGCCACCTCGGCCGCGCATGCCGAAAAGGCGGCGTTTACGCTGATCAGCGAGGGCTCGCGCGCCAAGGATTCGCGCACCGAACTCGTGCTCACTTTCAGCGCACCGCTGGCTTCCGCCCAATCGTTCGACAGCTTGCTGTCGGTCGCCGGTCCCAATGGTGAAACGGTCAGTGGGAGCTGGAGCCTGAAAGACGACGGCAAGACGCTCGTCTTTCCGTTCGTGCAAGCCAACCAGCACTATGCCGTGCAAGTGCACGCGGGGTTGCTCGCGGCGGATGGTCGCTCGCTCGGAGAGGACCTCAAGCGCGACGTCTATTCCGGCAGCATGCCGGCCGCCGTGGGCTTTGCCTCGGTGGGCAGCGTATTGCCGGCGCGGGGCTCGCGCGGCCTGCCGCTGGTGTCGGTCAATGTGCACGATGCGGACATCGAGTTCTTCCGCGTTCGCGACGACGCCATCTCGGACGTGTTCTGCGCCTTTCCGGCCAACAAGCATCGCTCAGAGTACGACCTGCAGCACGAGATCAATCCCTGGGATCACTGCAATAACGGAAACCGTCAGCGTCGCCCCATCACCGACATGGGCGAGTCGGTCTACGCTAACCACTACACGCTGGGTGGCGAGCCCAATGCCCGCACGATCACGTACATTCCCGTGCAGAAGGTGCCGCAGCTTTCGCAGCCGGGCGTCTACATGGCGATGCTCAAGCAGGGCGGCACCTATACCGGCAGCTATGACACGGCCGTGTTCTTCGTCAGCGATCTTGGCTTGCATCTGCGCGTTTACCGCGACAACGCGCTGTTGCACGTCGCGTCGCTGCACGACGGCTCGCCGGTGGGCGGTGTCGCGGTGGAGATCGACAATGCCGACGGTGCTACCAAGTTCAAGGCCACGACGGATGACGACGGCAACGCCCTGATGGCCTACAAGGTGGATCCCACCGACGTGCTGATCGCCCGCAAGGGCAAGGACGCCTCCGTGCTGCCGTTCAACCGTCCGGCGCTGGATGTTTCCAATTTCGACGTGACCGGCCGCAAGCAGGCGCCCTTCGAAGTGTTTGCGTGGTCCGGGCGTGACCTGTACCGGCCGGGCGAGACTTTGCGCGCTTCCGCGTTGTTGCGCGACTACGACGGTCGCGCCATGAAACAGCAGGCGTTGTTCGTGCGCCTCAAGCAGCCTGATGGCCGTAGCCTGGTCGATACCCGGCTGGATCCGAAGGACCTCAATTATTTCGAGCTGACCCGGGCCATTCCCGAGGATGCTCCCACCGGCCTGTGGCAGCTCGAGTTCCGTCTCGATCCGGCCAGCAAGGAGGCGGTGCAGGCCTTGCCGTTCCACGTCGAGGAGTTTCTGCCGGAACGATTGAAGGTGGATCTTTCCAGTCCACAGGCACGACTGGCGCCGTCCGACCCGCTGAAGCTGGTGGTGTCGTCCAGCTACTTGTATGGCGCTCCGGCGGACGGCAATCGCGTGACGGCCAAGTTGCTGATGAAGCCGGAAGTACATCCGTTGCCATCGCTGCCGGACGTCTATTTCGGCGATCCGTTGGTGGATCTGCCAGCGGCGGCCTCGGACGTGCTCGACGCCAAGCTCGACGCGCAAGGCCACCTCGAGCAGGACATCGCCTTGCCCGATGGGGTCGAGCCGGTTGCGCCGCTCACGGCGACGCTGTCAGGCAGCGTGTATGAAAGCGGTGGTCGCGCAGTCACGCGTATTCTCAATCGCGTGTACTGGCCGGCGCCTGCGCTGACGGGCGTGCGCCCACTGTTCGATCCCAAGCAGGGCGCACCGAGCGAGGGGCGCGCATCGTTCGAGGTGATGCGCGCCGACATGGACGGCAAGCTGGTGGCAGGCAAGCACCTGAAGGTGCGACTGCAACAGGAAATCCGCGACTTCTATTGGTTGTACGAGCACGACGACGATTGGAAATCCAATGCCAACGTGCGGCTGGACCTCATCGAAGAGAAAGACGTCGACGTGGCGGCCGGGCAGCGCGTGAAGGTGGATTTCCCCGTGTCCTGGGGCGGCTACCGGTTGGAGGTGTACGACCCTGAAACGCAACTCACGTCCGTGTTCCCGTTCTTTGCCGGCTATAGCTGGGAAGACCAGAATACCGGCAAGGAGGCACGACCCGACAAGGTGAAGGTGGCGCTGGACAAGGCGCGCTATCGCGCTGGCGACACCATGAAGGTCACGGTGACGCCGCCGCATGACGGCCCGGGTGTGCTCATGGTCGAATCGGATCACCTGCTCTATACGCGCAACATCAAGGCGACCGCCGGGGCGACGTTCGACATTCCCGTGACCAAGGAATGGGAACGTCATGACGTGTACGTGGTGGCGCTGGTGTTCCGTGGCGGTGATGCGTCGGAAAAGACCACGCCGGCCCGCGCCATGGGTGTGGAACACGTGGCCATGGAGCGCAACGATCGGCGCATACCGTTGAAGCTCACCGCTCCCGCGATGATGCGTCCGGGACATACGCTGGACGTTACCGTGCAGGCCGACGGGCTTGCCGGCAAGAAGGCCTACGTCACCGTGTCGGCGGTCGATCAGGGCGTGCTCAACATCACCAACTACCCGGTACCCGATGCCTGGGCCTGGATGTTCGCCAAGCGCGCGCTCAGCGTGGAAGCGTACGACCTCTACAGCCGCGTCATCGAAGCCATGGAAGGCACGGAGGCCAAACTGCGCTACGGCGGTGACATGAGCGGCAAGGGCTTGCCGCACGGTGCACGACTCAACCCGAAGGTGCAGATCGTCGACCTGTTCGCCGCGCCGGTGCAGTTCGACGCGCAGGGCAGGGCGGCTGTGCATTTGCCGGTGCCCGACTTCAACGGCAGTCTGCGGCTTGCCGCGTTGGCCTATGCCGACGATCGGTTCGGCAACGCCGATGGCGCGGTGACCGTACGTGCCCCGCTGGTGGTAGAGCCGAGTACGCCGCGCGTCATGGCCGGCGGCGACAAGGCACGGGTCAGCATTGACCTGAAGAACCTCTCGGGCAAGGACGGCGTCGCCAAGGTGAGCGTGAAGGCGGACGGCCTCATCAAGCTCACCGATGCGACGCGCAGCGTGCCGTTGAAGGATGGCGCGGGCACCACATTGACCATGCCCGTCAGCGCCGACGCCGGCGTGGCCGTGGCCAAGATCGACATTCATGCGGAACTCAACGACTACCAGGTGGATCGCCACTTCGAGTTCGCCGTGCGCAATGCCTGGCCCGAAGTGGTGAGCACGGTGCCGATGGTCATCGAGGACGGCAAGCCGATGCGCCTGGAAAGCAGCGCCATGAATGGCCTGTCGCCTGCCACGGTGCACAACCGATTGACGCTGAGCCTGCTGCCGCCACTGCCATACAGTGCAGCGCTGCGTGACCTGCTGCTTTACCCCTACGGCTGCATCGAACAGACCACCAGCAAGGGTTATGCGGCGCTCTATCTGGACGAAAACACGGCGCGCGTACTGGGCACGCACGGCTTGAACGAAGCGGCGCGCAAGGCGGCCGTGGAGAGCGCGCTGGCGCGCATCGCCTCGTTCCAGGCCAGCAACGGGCACTTCAGTTTCTGGGGTGGCACCAGTCCCATCGAGACCTTCACCACGCCCTACGTGGTCGATTTCATGCTCGACGCGCGCGACGGTGGCTTCGTCGTGCCGCAGGACGTGCTGCAAAAGGCCTTGCAGCGGCTCAACGACGACTTGCTCGCGGGTGGCCATCCCTATTACTCCTTCGAGCATCACGATCACCTGCGCATTGCCGACGAGGCCTATTCCGGCTACGTGCTTGCCCGCGTCAACCGTGCGCCGCTGGGCACGCTGCGCGCGATCTTCGACAATGAGCGGCAGAAACTCGTCGGCCCGCTGCCACTGGTCCACTTTGGTGTTGCGTTCAAGCTCATGGGCGACAACGAGCGCGCGCAGAAAGCCATCCAGGAAGCGTTTGCCTGGAACAAGGAGCGGCCGTGGTACGTGGGCGACTATGGCTCGGAGCTGCGCGACCTGGGCGTGATGGTGGCCCTGGCGCATGCCTACGGGCTGAACAAGCCCGAGTACGACGCCAAGCTGATCGACTGGGCGCGCAACGCGACCACCAAAGTGAAGTCCGGCGAGGAGAAGGTGCCGTACTACCACTGGTCCTGGTCGTACATGAGCACGCAGGAGCAAGTGGCGATTGCGCGCGTGGCTCATGTCTTCGACGCGGCCAGCCGCGGCTCGCTGGCCGCCTCGGTGCGCATCGGCGCCAAGACGGAAAGCGTTCCTGCCGGCAACGCGATCTGGGTGCGCGAACTGACGCCTGCCGAACTGGAAAGCGGCGTCACAGTGCAACCGGCCGACAAGGGCACGGTGTTCGCCACGCTGGACGTCGCCGGCATTCCGCTGAAGGCGCCTGCCGCCGATGCCAGCCAGATCGACGTGCGCCGCAGCTACTACACCACCGACGGCCACCCGTGGACGGGCGGCAAACTGCGAGAGGGTGACACGCTCATCGCAGAGGTGAGCATGGAGGCGCGCGTTGACATGCCTGATGCACTGGTCACCGATCTGCAGCCCGGCGGGCTGGAGGTGGAGAACCTCAACCTGGGCGGCGCGAAGCAGTGGCAGGACGTGGTGGTGGACGGCATTCGCCTGGACCAGCACGAAGGCGCGGCCGAGGTCGTCCACGAGGAATATCGCGACGATCGCTACGCCGCCGCCCTCAAGCTTCGCCGCGGGGGCATGGCGCGCGTGTTCTACGTGGTCAGGGCCGTGACGCCGGGCACCTATACCGTGCCGCCGCCGCTGGTGGAGGATATGTATCGCCCCGGCATTCGCGGCTACGGCGTGTCCACCCCGGCGCAACTCACCGTCGAGGAGCCCTGAGCAGGCCCGGGCCGCACGCGTTGCGTGGCGGCCCGGCAGGCGGCTCGATCCATGCGCGCTTTCCTTTCCTTCCACCCGCACGCCCCGTCGCGCCGGCCATGGCGTCGCGCGCTGCGTGCGTTCGCGGTGGCGTGTGTCGTCATCGTGTTGGCGGCCTTGCTGCTGGATCGCCTGTTTCCCTTGCGGCTGCCCGCGCCTGACACGGGGAGCACCGTGGTGTTGGCGAAGGACGGCACGCCCCTGCGCGCCTTTGCCGACAGCGATGGCGTGTGGCGCTACCCCACGTCCTTCGCGCAGGTGTCGCCGCTGTACCTCAAGGCCTTGCTCACCTACGAAGACCGCGCGTTCTATCGCCACCCCGGGGTGAACCCGTTGGCGCTCGCGCGTGCGGGTTGGAGCGTGCTGCGCCATGGTCGCGCCACGTCCGGCGGTTCCACGTTGACCATGCAGGTGGCGCGCATCGTGATGCCGATGCCGCACACGGTAACCGGCAAACTGGTGCAGATGTTCCGTGCCTTGCAGTTGGAAGCGCACCTGAGCAAGGCACAGATCCTGGACATCTACCTCAACCATGCGCCTTTCGGCGGCCCGATCGAGGGCGTGGAAGCCGCCTCCTGGGCGTACCTGGGTAAGTCGGCGCGGCAGATGTCGCACGCAGAGGCGGCCTTGCTCGCGGTATTGCCGCAGTCGCCCAGCAGTTATCGTCCCGACCGTCATCCCGAGGTGGCGCGGCGCGCGCGCGACAAGGTACTCAAGCGCATGCAGGACGAAGGCCTGTGGAGCGCCGCCGAAGTCACCGACGCCAGTCTCGAACCCGTGACCGCGCGCTCTCTGCGCTCGCCGCTGGACGCCGCCTTGCTGGCGGAACGCCTGCATGGACAACAGCCCGGCGAGCGTCGCATCGTCACCACCATTGACGCCAATCTTCAGCGGGCGGTGGAAGATCGCGTGGGCGAATATTTGTCCCGCCTGCCGTCGCGCACATCGGCCGCGGTGCTGGTGGTGGACAACGCCACGCTGGAAACGCGGGTATACGTTGGCACCGCCGAGTTCGCTGACCCTCGCCGGCTCGGCCATGTCGACATGGTGCGCGCGTCGCGATCGCCAGGCTCCACGCTCAAGCCCTTCCTTTACGGTTTGGCGCTGGACGACGGCTTGATCACCTCCCAAAGCCTGCTGATCGACGCACCACAAGATTTCGGCGGCTATCGCCCAGCCAATTTCGACGAAGCCTTTCGCGGGCCGGTAAGCGTGGCGCAGGCCTTGCAGATGTCGCTCAACGTGCCCGCCGTCGACGTGCTCGATCGTGTCGGCGCCAACCGGTTCGTCGCACGACTGGCCAATGGCGGCATTGACCTGCGCTTTCCACCGGGCGGCTCGCCCAACCTGGCGGTCATCCTGGGCGGCGCTTCCACGCGGCTGGAAAATCTGGTGGGCGCCTACACCGCCTTCGCGAACGGTGGGGTGGCGGGCACGCCGCGCTACACGGTGTCGCAACCGGCACAACCGCGACGCCTGCTTTCCCCGGGCGCGGCGTGGATCATTCGCGACATGCTTTCGAGCAATTCCGTCGACGTCGCCGGCGCACCCCTCGATGGCAGCGCGCACGCGCAGGACGCCATCGCCTGGAAGACCGGCACCAGCTACGGCTACCGCGATGCGTGGGCCATCGGCGTGACCGACGACTGGACCTTCGGCGTGTGGATCGGCCGCCCCGACGGCACGCCGTCACCCGGCCAGTACGGAGCCGTTACCGCGTTGCCGTTGATGTTCAGCGTGGCGACCATGCTGCCCGCCACGCATGCCAACCCACGTTTGCCGCGCCCCGCATCGGTCGGCGCCGTGGACATCTGCTGGCCGCTCGGTGGCGCGGCCAGCAGCACGCCCGCCGCACTGTGTCGGGACAGGCGCGTTGCGTGGACGCTGGGTGGCGCGTTGCCGCCCACCTTTCCCGAGCGCGATGTTTCCGCCTGGATGGGCGGCCTGCTGAGCGTACGCGTGGATGCCCACCAGCGTCGCCTCAGCGCCACCTGCCACGGCATCGGCGAGCACACCCTGACACTGGCGCGCTGGCCTGCCCTGGCAACGCCTTGGTTGACGCCTGCGGATGCCGCCGCAGCAGCGTTGCCGCCCCTGGCACCGGGATGTGATCCCGACTCGCTGGAAGTAGCGAACCCCATCCGCATCGCCGGCATCAGTGATGGCGCCACCCTGCGCGCGGCCCCGAACAGCGATGTTCCGCTGTCCGTCACCCTGCGCGCCCTCGGCACGGTGGAGCGCGTGCAATGGCTGCTCGATGGCCGTCTGCAGGGCGACAGCCTTGGCGCCGCCCCTATGCGGTTGGTGCTCGCACAGCCGGGCACGCATCAGGTCACCGCGCTGTCGGCGCATGGCGCTTTTTCGCGGCTCATGCTCGTGGTGCTCCCTTCGCCTGCGCCCTCCGCCAGTGCGTCGCGTACGGCGTCGCTTCAACGGTAGGCTAGTCCACCTTTCAGTCGGCACCGCCTGTCGCTGAGCGGCCATGGACTGGCGCCTGCCATGGGGTAGGTGAGGATCAACCCTCCAATGCTTCGGAGAAGAATGTGTCTGCACTAACCCGAATGCTTTCAGTGTCCCTGCTGGTCATGCTGCATCCGCTGTCTGCCGTGGCATGCGCAAACACGTCGAGCGATCCGACAGAGGTTGTCCAGGCCCAGGTCGATGCCTACAACGCGCACGACATGGACAGCTTTGCCTCGTGCTACGCCGACAACATCACCGTTACCGATCTCAGCGGCAAGCGCCCGGTGATCACGGGCATCGCGGCGCTGAAGCACGGCTACGCCTTCCTTGCCACGGCGCCGAAGGCGTTTCACGTGGCGATTGTCCAGCGCGTCGTCAATGGCCCCATAGTGGTCGACCAGGAACGGGTGATGGGGCTGCCAGCGGGCAAGGGTCAGCCCGAGGCCATCGCCGTATACGAGGTGCGCGACGGCAAGATTCAGAACGTGTGGTTTCCACCGCGCAACTGACCGGCCGAAGAGGCTGAGCACACCCTTGTCATCGTTCCACGCAGTAAAGATGGCCAGGTGATAGCGGAGCAAGGTTCGCATTCGACCCTGGCCGGACATGAGTCACTGGCAATGGCGGTGCAGCGGTATCGCTCGTCGATTCGTCGCATGTTGCCGTGTGCGTGTGCGCCATGCATCGCGTAGCGAATCATTCCATGGGTATGACGTGCCGTTTCTTGGAGTGGACTAGTCCGACGCCGCTTCCATGCGGGCAAGCAAATGCAGGGCAGCGCCTTCCAGGTGCTCTTTGAGGGTTCGAACCGCTTGCTCTGTTTCGCCCCGGCGCAAATGACGCACGATGGTTTCATGCTCGCCCAGCCAGCGAGGTTTCTTGGCGGGCATGGTGGCGTAAGCGCTGACGAACAGAAGACACGTCCGGCGCAAGGCCTCGATCATGACAAGTTGTCGTGGTCGTTCCGCCAGTTGGTAGATCGCCCGGTGAAACGCCCAGTCGCCAGCCGCCCACTCGGGGCCGCCGGCATCGAGGTCCGACTTGAGGCGTACGCGGTTGATCTCCTCCAGTGCCGCCGGTGTCATGACCGCCGCGGCACGCTGAAGGCAGTCGCATTCCAGCAGGATGCGCAGGTCATAGATCTCGCGAACCTCATCAGGGGTCAGGCTGACGGCCTTGGCGCCGCGATTGGTCTCGATCTCCACCAGCCCTTCGCCAGCCAGGATGCGCAGCGCATCCCGAATGGGAATGCGACTGACGCCGAAGCGTTGGGCCAGCTCCACCTGGGAAAGCTCAGCCCCGGGGCGCAGAACGCCCGCCATCAGCTCGCCCCGCAATGCGGTGGCTATGGTTTCCGGCGTCATCGTGGTGTTCCTCGCAATTGCGTCCAGTCAAGGCAAAGTGTATACATCGATACACGTATACCTCAAGGGCAATCCATGGCGAAGAACCATGATTTCACTGCGGAGATCGCCTGGACCGGCGACCGTGGCGAAGGCACCAGGCACTATCGGGGCTATGACCGCACCTGGCGCATCACGACGCCGGGCAAGCAGCCCATTGAGTGCTCGAACGACCCGATGCTGGGCGGTGATCCCTCCAAGCCCAATCCGGAAGATTTGCTGCTGTCGAGCCTCTCGGCCTGCCACATGCTCTGGTACCTGCATCTGGCGAGCAACGCCGGGATCGTGGTGAAGCGCTATGAGGACGCGCCCCTGGGGATTGGCGAAACCGGTTCACGCGGCGAGGGCCGTTTCGTGAGAGCAGTGCTTCGGCCAACGATCGTCGTGGAGCGCGGCGCGGACCTCGTCAAGGCCGATGCGCTTCATCATGACGTGCATCAGTTTTGCTTCATCGCAAGGTCGGTGAATTTCCCGATCAGCTATGAGGCGACCTATCTCGAGATCTGATCGCCACGTTGGCGCACGGGAAGGCAAACACGAGCCTCGGCTTTCCGCGTGGCTTTTCCGGGTAAGGGTGATCTCCCGTAAGGGTCGTTTCGGCCCATGGCGCACACGTCGTGCCGTTCCATCACGGAAAGGGCGCGATGGGGTTCTACCCACCGCGCCCGCTGTGCTGGCTTTGCCGAAACCTCAGAGTTGGATCGTCGAGATGCGCGTGGCCCAGTTGCTCAGCGCACCGCGCGTGCCGCCGCATTGGAACAGCGGAGCAGTCAAATACTGGGCGAGGGTGCACGAATGCGCGATGTACTCGGATGCGATCCAGATCGTGTTGCCGTCGGCCGATGCTGCACCATAGTCGCCCCAGCGCGGGCGGCCACCACCAAGGTACGGGATACCCGTAAAGCCGTCCCAGGGGCCTGCGCCCGCCGCGGCAATGTGGACGCTGCCGGCTCCCATCTTCGCATCCAGGCCAGCGTAACCGGCGCTTGGATAATCATTGGGGCCCACCACCGTGAACGTGATGACGCCGCGCCCGCTTTGCGTCACGGCGGCCGCGCCGTAGGTCAGGTTCGCATCGGGCAAGGACAGCGTGCCATTGGCAAAGAGGCCGCCGGAGTTCGGGTTGATGACAAAGTAGTTCACCCCCGAACCATGGCTGCCGTCGCCCAGCAAGACATCGGTATCCAGCGTTCCCCACAGCTTGCCGTTGGCATAGCTCACCTGCTGCATGCGTGAGTCGTTCACCGCCAGGTCGCGCGGCGCCGGATAGACAATGTTCGGATAGCCGAGATACGTCGGCGCACAGCCGGTCACGGCAAAGCAGTCACGCAGAGGTGTGCTGCCGGGCTTCTGGTGGGCCAGGCTGCTCGGCACACCGTATTGCTGCACCGCCAGCGCCGAAACATTCAGCGACAACGCCGTAGGCATGGCGTCGATGGCCTGTGTATTGGACACGGACCACAGCCAGAGCGTGGTCGATGTACCCGAGGCGTTGAACACGGCATCCGAACTGAGCAGATATTCGGTGCCACCATGCGCACCGGCGTACTGCCCGCCGGACGAAATGGCCGGCCAGACCGTGAACGCAGGGGCCGGAATGCTCGGGTCGCCACCGTTGAACAGCACCACGTTCGGCGAGGCGGCACCCGACGCCAGCGCCTGCTTGGAAATAGCGTAAATCTGCGCGCCGTAGAAACCACCGCCGAAGACCGCGAACTCGTTGGTGGTCAGGAAGATCGCGTGGGCATCCGCGCCGATATGGGGATAGTCACCCAGGCAGAATCCGCCCGCGCAACCATGATCCGGCGTGCCCTGCGTGCCGTTGTTCTGCACCGGCAACTGGTAGATGTTCCACGCCCCGGTGGGATTGGCGGTCTGGCTGACCGCAATGTCCAGATGATTGGTGCCGGCCAGGGCCGATGTCGTGCCGACGCGATCGAGCGTCAACACAATCTGGAACCAACGCTGCGTATCCGCATCGTAGTAGCAGGACGGATCGGTAATGCTGGGCCCGTAGGCACCCGTGCTGCGATTGATCGCGGCCGGATAGTTGTAGAACGTATTGAGGGCGACCGGCCCGACGAGCTTGTTGCCCGCGCTGTCATAGATCGCCAGCACGTCGTTGACGCTTTCCATGACGAATCCGTTGCCAGCGCACAGTCCTTGGTCGGGCGGCTCTACCGAGAACTGATTGCCACCATTGGCGTAACGCTGGTCATGGAAGTTGAGGCCATCGAAGCCACCCAGGAGCTCGGGACTCGACTTTGCGCGCGTGGCATTCCCCATCCTGTTGATGCCGGAGCGCCCATGGGCAATCGTGCGATTGACCACGGTCTTCGATCCAAGGTCGCTTCCGTCACCCGAATCGGCATCACCGGAGCTCATTGCCGGGTCCTGCTCCAGGCTCGTCAATGGCGCGCCCCCGAGAGGCGTGGTCTTGGGTACTGTGGTGCTTCCACGCTGCAGTTGGAGCGTGCTTGGGGGTGCACCAAGAGCGCACGTTGCAAACGCCATGGCAGACACTGCAATGAGCAGTCGAGTCTTCATAACACGGGTCTCCCGTTCGTTTCGTTAGGTGACCGCGCCCCCTGATAAAACGCCCATACCGGCCGTGCCGGCGAGCGTTCGCGCAAGTATGCATATGTGACATATGCCGGCCGGACCATACTCGCATTCGCCAAGCCCTACCATCGACCGAAGGGCCAAGGTCATCTCGCGGCAATAAGGGCGGGAATTCCTGAACATCCCAAACTAGAATGAGATACGGCAGTAGATGTCCGGGCAGTCATTCATGTTCGTGGCCCGATGGGTGGGGCGTGAATAGAGATGACGCCATGTCTGCTTTCGACCCAAAGCAGACATACCCGTTATCGAATCGAGGACAGCTTCATGGAACGTGCTGGGCTTATCACTGAACTGTTGTCCTGCGAGCGATCCGTGTCGGACGTTGTCGCCGACTTGGCGGCCTATGGCTGGGACAGCGATGTACCGATCGCTGAATTGAGGCCATCGCACATTCAACATGCGTTACATCGATACGTACAGGCGGAGTTGTCAGCTGCGCAAGTCGAAGAATGGGCAAATGCCATCGAGTGTAGAGACGACATTGCTTACGAACCGAACTCCGTGGAAGGCGAGATCATTTTCGAGCTAGCGAATCCTGAATTGGCCGTGCAGCTTAGCGCAGCGCGAGCCGAGGAGCTTTTGCAGCTGTTATCGGTCGACGGCTAAGGTCCGCTTTCGACCCAAAGCGGACCTCTCTGTCGGTTCGCTACTGTCTGGCTTTCATCTTAGGCTGGTGCCCATTCGGAACGCATCGAGCATTAGGAGGCGAGAATGCGTCTTGGCTTAACCCTGAATTCCGTAGAACAGTACATTGCATCGATGCCGTCTCCCGGCTATCTGAGTGCACATCTCAATCTTTCCGAACATAGGAAATCCGGAGAGACGAAACGTAAGCTTCGCATCGTTGGACACGACACGTCTTCACCCACGGAGACCATCTCCCTGCACTGGCCAGATGTCGAGTTAGCCATAGGGGATGTACTAGAGCTCACGCTACTCGAAGAGGGAGCGGGGTTGCCGCCGGAATCCACCCGAAGCAGCTCTGAGAATCCGAGCAACCTGTTTTCGAGCACAGAGACGGCGGCCGAAGCATTGGCCATCGGTGCAGAGTTTGAGAAGAGAATCCTTGAATTTCTTCATAAGGCAGAGTCTGTGGAGGCTCCGGAAGAAGCGAAGAAGATCCGCTTGGCCATAGGGCATCTCATTGCCGCGCTGTACGAGCATCTCCATGCTCCCGCTTGGCGCCGCCATCCGACTTTAGTGCCGCCAGAAATGCAAGGTGAGTTGCTTTAAAAAACTGCAACACCTTTGGTGTGCCGGCTGTATAGGGTCATCAGAAGCGTGGTTAGGTCCGTTCCCGTCCAAAGGCGGACGTCATGTCTAAAACCTGCTGCGTGATAGTCCTGGACCGAACAATGAAGACGATTGAAGTAGAGATTTACACGGATCAGGGAAACAATGCCGTTCTGCGACTCCCGGCCAGAAGGTACCCCGGGCTGTTGATTCAAGGAGACTCACTAAGGAACCTTGCCGAGACAGCTGAGCTCATCGCGGTGCTCTCCAGAGGGCACGGTGGCGAGCTGGCTGAAGAAGCTATCTCACTAGCTGAGTCTCTTCACGATTTGTGTCGGTGGTACGAGCACGCCGTTGCAATGGAAGGGGACTTTCGCTAGTACTTACGTTGTGGCGAGGAAGAAGTGACGTTTGAAATCTGTGCAGGGAGCGGAAGCGGAAATGTCCGCTTCCGACCCAAAGCGGACATAGTCGCCGACGGCGAGGGTCATCATGGTTGGCTGGGCGAGCCTGTCATGGAGTTCACACCCCGCCTTCATTATTGAAGTGGGCAGTAAGAAACGACCTTCGCCATATCGACCGCCTTCGTTCAACAGGCTATCGTGATTCAATACTGCAGGGATCAGCCGCGTGGATCGCGCAATGAGTTCCCGGTACATTGCCTTTGATGCCGTTGTGATCGACCTGGTCGGTCGTCGCGTATCTGTGGCGGGCACGGATGTCGCGCTCGAACCGAAGGCGTTCGACGTGCTCGTTCTGCTCGCGCAAACGCCCGGCAAGGCGTTTACCCGCAACGAGATTCTGGATGCGGTGTGGGGTCATCGGTACGTCACTACTGGCGTGCTCAATCGTGCGATAGCACTGATCCGCCAGGTGCTTGGCGACAGCGCGAAACTTGTGCACACCTTGCATGGGATCGGCTACCGGTTCGATGGCGATGTGCGGTATTCCTCCAGTCTCGAAGAGTTCCAGCCGGTCGCGCTGGTTGGCGGTGATGCGATCTTGGCTGGTGCGTCTGCACGGCCTGACGATGCAATGGAGCTGCTCGCGGCCATGCCGTTGGAATCACCTCCAGTGTCGATCGACCCGATGTCGCCACCACCGACAATGGAAGCGGTCGTGGTATTGCCTGCTGCGCCTGCAGCGTCCCAGCCTGCCGCGCGACGCTGGCTTCTATGGTTCGCCGTCGGGCTGATTGGCGTCACGGTGGGCGTTCTCACCTGGTACGTGAGATATCACGAATCGACCAGGATCTTGGTCGCGTCGTCGCCGACTCTGGTTGTTCTTCCCTTGCATGTGATCGGCGACGACAAAAGCGAAACTGCCTTTGCCGATGGACTGAGTGAGGAACTGACCACGCGCCTTGCGCGCATTGAAGGCCTTCGCCTGATTGCGGGCAACTCAGCCGAGCTCGCGCAGCGCGAAAGCCTCGATGACACGCAACTTGCTGAGCGCCTGCATGTCACGCACGTCATCGAAGGAAGCTTGCGGGAAGCTGGCGATCAGCTGCGCATCGACCTGCGCCTGATCGAGGTGCCAGGCGGAAAAACTATCTGGGCGCAAGGCTATGACCGCAAGTTCGCCGACATCCTCGTCGTGCAGCAGGAGATTGCGCAGAGTGTCGCTTCGACCTTGTCCCTGCGCATGGGACTAACCCACGAGAGCACCCAGGTTCCTGATCTGCAGGTGCTTCGCGAATTTCTGACGCTACGCCATACCTTCCTGAGCGAAGCCGACGATGCGGCCTATCAGAAGGCGGAAGCGGATCTGAACCTACTTGCCGCACGCGCGCCGGACTTTGCCGCGGTCCATGGCCTGCTGGCGCTCAATCTGGCGTCCAACTTCGAAGGTGAGGGCAGGGATAACCAGGCGGTGCTTGAGGCCCGGCGTGCGCTTGCCCTGGATCCCAACGATTTCTATGCGCATGCGACCCTGGGCACCATCGCGGAGAAGCATCGTGACTGGAGCACAGCGAAGAAGGAGTACGACACCGCGCTGATGCTCAACCCGTCCGATGTCATCATGCACAACGTCATGGGGATGTGGCTCGGCCGGTTGGGTTATGGCGAGGCCGCCGTTGAGCAGTTCCAGATCGCTTACGCCTCTGACCCGCTCGGCTACTGGGTGACCTTCAACCTTGGCAACCAGCTCGATGTGATTGGCCATCACGACCAGGCGCAACAGTATCTCGACCAGTTGCCCAGGCTGGAGCATGCATCGGCAGAACTCACTGCCGTGGCTCGCTGGCGCAACGCCGTGTGGCGTCACGACTTCACTTCCGCGCGTGAGCTTGCCGCGCACATGCCCAATGAAACGGGCGTGGGAGTTGCGTATGCCATGGTGACTCAGGCCTTGGCCGATCCTTCACGCTGGCCGCAGGCCAGCACCGCCATGGCGGCCTATGAAGCCAAGGCGGGCGGCACGACGCGGTTGCGTCTTTTCGAGCCACAGCCACATGCCGACGCCGTGCTGAGGCGTTTCGAAACTGGCACGCAGCGACCCGGCGGCGAACTTGTGTGGGCGCTCGGCTTCAAGGCGGTGCGCAGCGATCCCGCCTTTCAGGATTTCCTGAAGCGCATGAAGTTCATCGACTTCTGGAACGTCAACGGCTGGCCGCCGCAATGCCAGCCCGAGGGCGATGGCGCGCGCTGTGATTGACGTGCCTGATAGCTTTCCTCCTCGCACGGGTGAACAGACGGCCAGGCTGGTCGCCGTGCCATCCTTGGCAGCGACGCCAGCCAGGCGGCGCGCGCCGGTGTCACGCGTGCGGTGACACCAATGGACAGATCAACACGTTTCCGGTGACGACCTCATAAGGATTGGTCGCATTGGGATCGGTGTTGATCGGCAGGAACTCGCCTTTCGCCTCCGCCTCGTCGAGTGCAGTGACACTGGTCACCGGTACGAAATGGGGATCAGAGAGCACCTCGGGGTTGTACATCAGCACGATGACCTTCCACGGTCCCTTGAACTGACCCGCGGTGCCATCGTTGCCCAGCCCCGGTGCACCGGTCAGCACGTGATCGTGATGGACAAACGCCAGCGGCAGCCCCGGATGCATGCACGGATTGCACTGCGGCTGGTAGCCCGATGCGAGCGTGATGGGTGCCGTCGTTCCCGGTGGTGTCGGGTACGCGAGCAGGTACAACTCCTGCGAATGGGCAAACAGGTTCAGGCTCGGATCCGTGATCATGTGCGGGGCGATCATGTAGTAGGTCTGCCCATCCACATAGACCTGATCGATAGGGGGCTTGTCCGCGCGAGCCACGGCGGCTGTGGCTAGCAGCTCGACGGCCAGGACCAGGGCGCAGACAACGCGGAGGTTACGACGCAGGAACCCGGTGAAACCGGTGTCCTGAAAACCGGTCGACCCTCTCCTTGCACGTAACGAAGATGAACGGGTACGCATGGCGATCCTCCTGACATCGGCGCTGGATGCGCCGGTTGCAGGCAGCATGGCGGGCCGTCTTCGCGCATGCCTTACGGCGCGATGAGGAAATCCTTGAGGATTTCATAGGGGCTGCTTAGGGTCGGCAGGCGAAGCGTGTCCGGGGCCTGAAATGTCCGCTCTGGACCCGAAGCGGGCCAATAGCAGCAAGAGCGGGCTCCGGCTCACTTCTGCGGTGGTCCGGGAGTAACCCTGGCTCGGTTCTTGGTCGAGAACAGGCCGTGACATTGGTTTAACGCGGTCGCTTAACTTTACTAAGATGACCCAAGGGCACTGTCTGGTTTCGACCCAAAGCGGACATCGCAACATGGGGCACGGTCCGCCCCAGGTAAAGGCAAATGTGGCGAAATTTAATCTCAAGGAGGGGGCATGAACTGCTTCAATCATCCCAACACAGTAGCTCTAGGCACGTGCAAGGCTTGCGGGAAGGGCCTTTGCGAAGCCTGCATTGTTGATATGGGGCACGGCTTGTCCTGCAAAGGAGAGCACGAGGTAACGGTGCAGTCCTACCACGACATACTTGATCGCAATCGACGCGTCATGGCTGCGGCACCGCGGAACATAGTTCTTGCCCCTGTTCTCTATGCCTTCCTAGGCTTCGTGTTTGTGGCTTGGGGGTTGTCGTCACCTCGCGGGATCAAGGACTTCACATTCATCCTTGGCTGCGGCTTCGTGGCATTTGGCGCGCTGGCTTATCGACAGGCAAGGAAATCGGTGGCCGACAAGTAACGTGCCGAGGAGTGTCCGCTTTCGACCCGAAGCGGACAGTTTTCTAGCTGGAGCTTGATGGCTAGTCGAGAGGGATATGGAAACAATTGGCGCCGGTTTTTTCAGCGGGGACGACAGCTGGTTCTGGTTTGTCTTTGGCATCATCGCCTTGATCGGCGGCGTGAAGGGCGTGATAAAGCGTGAGTTGCGAACCAGGAGCAAGGGCGGCCATGTGGCGCACTACTCCGGCAGGGACGCAGTTATTTTCGGCTGGGTTGGCATTCTGATTGGCGTCGCCGCGCTAATTTTTGGCATCACCAAATCGATCTAACCTATTTGCACCTTGGCTTGATCACCGACTAGCGGATGTCCGCTTTCGACCCGAAGCGGACATCCTCAGGGGCTTGTGTACCTTGCATCAAGGGAGGAGGCGTGAAAGGAAAGTTGATTCTCCGGCGCGAGAGAGACTTTGGAGATTTCTTCCGGAAGTATCGCGTCTACATCGATGGTCACGAGCGCGGCCGGATTAGTCGCGGAGGAACATTCGCGTGCGAGCTAGTGCCAGGTGCTCACACCATTCATCTGAAGATCGACTGGTGTGGGTCAAATTCCGTGAGTTTCGTCGTTCATCCAGATGTGGCCGTTGAAGCCACTTGCGGTTCCAACTTGCGAGGTTGGCGATTCTTCAAGGCGGGGCAGTTGATGTTCGACGCCCCTGACAGTTGGATATGGCTCAGGGCCCCTTCCAGCGGCGCCATTGAAAGAACGACTGACGAGCCTATCGGCCTCCTGGCGGATAAAGGGGGAAATACGGGACTCTTCACGCTCTCGAAGGGAGAGGCGATCTTCTATTCTACGGTTGCCGTGATCGGTCTCGCCTATGTGATCTGGAGCGGTCTCAAAGGCATTTGAGGAACTCGATTAATCCTGATGTCCGCTTCCGACCCGAAGCGGACCTTTGAAATGTGAAAGAGGGGAGAAAAGTGATCGGAGTGTTTTTCCGAGTTTCATAGGCACCCGAAATGCATTCCGGCCCCTTATTGTCATCGCTGTGGCTAACTGGCTTTGGCAGCCACCCAGGCGCGTTCGGGTAATCTCCGCGAATCGTGTCGCGGGGCAATTGAGGTTCTTCAGGGGGAAAAGATGAAACGCATTGCAGTCACCGCGGTAGTCATGGCAGTCAGCGTAGCCGTACAGGCTGCCGATACGTCGCCAAGTGAGTGGAAGCGATCCGAGGTCTATGTGGTGGGCGTGACCGACATCGATGTGCAAGGAAAGGTCGAGCACGTCGATCTGCTTCCGGTGCGGGACAGGGGAAGCAAGGTGCTTGCGGATCAGCTAGCTCCTTTGATCAAGTCCACCATCGCGCATTGGGAGTTCGTGCCAGCGACCGAAAATGGCAAGCCGGCGCCTGCTCATACGTTCGTGCATGGTGTGGTCGAGTTTCGGCCCAAGGGGCAGGATTACGAAGCCCGTTATGTCTACATAGGGAATGGTCCGGAGATCGAAGAACCGACGGCCCCGAAGTATCCGCGCGACATGATCGAAGAGCGCACCCAGGCTACGTTGAACATGTTGGTACTCGTGCAACCAGACGGGCAACTGACCGACGTCCATCTGGAGTCGGCGACGAGTACTGACGGCAAGCGTGTGGGCCAGTTCTTGGTGGCCGCGAAAGAAGCCATGAGCTCATGGCATGCGCAGCCTGAGATGGTGGATGGCCACCCGGTGAAAACGTGGGTCCGCGTCCCGATCAGTTTCGATTTGCGCAGTAACGTGAATCAGCTTCGCTACGATCCCGAGCTTAAACGCTCCATCGACTCGCCGGCAGCTCCGCCTAAGGATTCGGCAGGTGATCAAGCCATGGCGCTCGACAGCCGAATTAAGCTGAAGCCCCAGTCGCCGTAACGCTGCCCCGGTCAGCTTGGAGACCGGGAGCGTCGGCCATCCAGGCAATGTCCGCTTTCGACCCAAAGCGGACATCACGGCACCGAGGCCCAGGAAGCATATGAGCATTCAAGATCATGAGCAGCTTAAAGAGCTATACGTGCAGCGTGCCCGGCCCTAAGGGAAATGGCCTTCCTCCCAAGGTCGGTATTCGATGTCTGGATGGGACGTCGGACGCGATCGAGAGCCAAGAGCACAGTCATCTGATAGAAGTCGCCAGGGCGTATGCCATTGCCTACAACGAGGCCTTAGATCAGCTGATAAATGCCAAGAAATAAGGTCCGCTTTCGACCCGAAGCGGACATCCGGATTTCCTGGGCATAGAGGGAGACATAGCGTTGAGCGAAGGCATGCTCTCAATTGGGGCTGGAATCATGGAGCTGGGGATTCCCATCGCGCTTGTCTGGTTGACCTCGACCTCTCCTCGTTGGAGGCCTCAAGCCGTCGTCGTTCTTGGGGCATTGGCGCCACTTCTGACTGTTCTTGTAGTGGGGTGCATCGTCGGCCTGTTTGTATCGCCCCTCGATAGGACCAGCCTTGCCTACCTTTTTGCCATTCCGATTGTCGCGTTCGAGTTCTATGCGGCGACAGCACTGCTAGGAATGGCAATTTCCATTTTCCCAAGACCCGTAGGTACGTGGGCCCGCTTTGCCCTGGGAATGGCGGCGGCTCCACTGGCTTGCGGAGCTATCGTGTTGTTTGCAGGGCGATAGGGCAAACTGAAGGTCCGCTCTCGACCCGAAGCGGACGCTTACATCTCGCATCCGTACGCCGCATCGCGGCTCGGCCAAATTCAGGCATTAGACTGCAGGGGGGGGGGCTTCCGTGGAACGAGTAAAGACGCTTCAACAGGTCACAGAGAACATTGAGGAACTAGAGCGGGGGCGCTCGACCCAATCTGGCGAAGGCGCAGCTGCATATCGCGCGCTGATCAAACGTGGGACTTGCTTTGTTCCGTATACCTCCAAGGAGGGGCTGGCCTTTGCGCCGTCCAGATTCGTGGGATACGTCCGGAACGATCTGTCGACACATGCGCAAAACCCAGACCGTGACGGACGAGCAACGAATGCTGCGCTAAACAGCATTCTTGGGGCGCAACCACGTGCAAATGCGTCACTTGAGCGGCGCTACTTAGAATTCTGTACGCAAATTGGAGTTGAGTCTTCTAAGACCGGAGCCTTCGGTGTTGCCCGAAAGTACTGGGTTACGTCCGAGGCCTTGGAAATCATGGAGTCCGATGCCGCCGCGGAAATCGCCCGCGACTCGAAAATTCCGGACACGGAGAAGCAACAGCTAGTCAAGGCCCGCATAGGACAAGGTCTGTTTAGAGAGCAACTGCTTACCTACTGGCGCAAGTGCTGCCTCACTGGTTGTGATCTTCCAGACGTATTGCGCGCTTCACATATCAAGCCCTGGCGAGACTGCTCTAACGCCGAGCGCTTAGATATGTACAACGGGCTTCTTCTCTCCCCAAATATGGACGTCCTGTTTGATAAGGGCTTTATTTCTTTCAAGGACACGGGCGAGATCCTGATTTCGCCTCAGCTGCCTGAGCCGGTGCTCAAGTCCCTCGGCGGCAATGCAAAGATGAGAGTGGTTCTTAAGCCCGAGCATGCAAAATATTTAGCGCACCATCGGGCAAACCAGTTTATTGGTGCATTGGTTTAACAATTTACTCTATTCAATCAAGCCGACCTCACCTCGTGGCGCGGCTTGGTTCTGGCGTTATGTCAATGGGAGCCCGTAGAGATGTGGTCGACTTACCCTTCGAGTCGCCAAGGTTGATTTGGTAGCAATGAGACTGTCCGCTTCCGACCCAAAGCAGACACTTGATCCCAGGGAGAGTAGATCAGGGCATGGACATATCAATCAGCAAGATCAGGGAGCACTTGCTGGATCAGGATTTCTGCGAGTGGTGCTATTTCCCAATCACGGTCCTACTGCAGGCGTGCTTGATCGTCTTCGTCATTTGCACCTATCAGGTGACATGGGCCTTTACCGCTGTACGCCACATCACCCTGAGCGAGTCCTACGAAGTTTGTGAGAAGCCACCAGGAACCAGGTGCCATTGGCGTTATGACGCTATTTCACCGGACGGAGCGCGCGAGGTATTTGATCCAGCTTGGTTTGAGTTTCAACCTGGCGTTCTTCACTACGACCTCAGGATAGAAAAGTCGAAATACAGCTTCACTTACGTCCTAGACGACTACGTAGTGATGTGGCCCTATTTGCTGGTCATGGTCATTTTTTGGATGTTGAGCTCGTCAGGGTTGGTGCTGTGGTTCCTTCTGGACGGACCGAGGCACCTAGGGCGGGCAATGCGCCGTGGAGAGGACTAGTCCACTTTCGACCCAACGCGGACAGTTCCCCCAGAAGCCCTGTGTCGATCCTGTAGGCACTCGTTCGTCGCGTACATGAAGGTGACCACGCCGGCCACCCCTTCCACCAGGGAGACAGTCATGTCTTACATTGATGGTTTCGTTATCGCCGTACCCAACGCCAACCGGGAACAGTTCATTGTGCACGCCCGTACCTTCGACACCATTTTCTTGGAGTACGGTGCCACCCGAGTGATGGAGTGCTGGGGTGATGATGTGCCGGACGGCCAACTCACCGATTTTCGTCGCGCTGTGCAGGCAAAGCAGGATGAATCCGTGGTTTTCTCTTGGGTGGAATGGCCCGATAAGGCCACTCGCGATGCAGGCATGGGGAAGCTCATGGCAGACCCGCGCATGCCCGCCGCCAGTGAGATGCCCTTCGATGGCAAGCGCATGATCTTTGGCGGCTTCAAGCCGGTGGTTAGCGTGCCTGACTAGGGAGGGCTTGAGCTGCGTGCTTTCCAAACGGGGCAGGCTCCATATGCGAACCTGTCCCCGTTATTGTCCTATTCGGTGTTGGGCTTTGCTGCGTTGTGGCCACTATCGCCCTGTTGATTTTCGCTGTCGCCGTCATCGTCGCACGTGCCGCCCGGAGCTCCTTGGCCGGCCACGTAATGGGATGACTCCCTTGATTCTGCACGCTGCTGCCCAGCACGTGCTGGGCTTTGGACTGTTGTTGCCTGGTCTTTCGCTTTCGCGTCGGAATCGCCTTTCTTTTCGAGACTGGTCATTGTTACTCTCCAGAATGCATGGGCCTGGCGCCCATTGCTCCCGCATTATCTGTCGGCAATACGAAGCGCACCGATAAGTTTCGGTGAAGGAGTGAGAACCCAGGTCAAAATCGCGGTAGCACGATGTGCAGCCTCGTGCCTGGCTGGAGAGTGGAAAGCGCGCAAGTTGAGGTCGGCTGTCTTCCAGAACCAGGAACGCCGAGTTCCAGCGTCCGCTTCCGAACCCCGTCGGGCATCGTGAACTCACGGCACTCTTCCCGCTATGGGGAGGCAAGGATGGGATCCTCCATGAGATACATACGCGTCATCGCGATGCCCCCGGGTGAGGCGCCTGAGCAAATCCGTTCCGCTTGGATTGGCGTGGTCCTCCCGCTTGCAGAGACCAAGGGACCGCAGCCCGGCGTGTGGATCACCCAGGGCGTACTCGGCAAAGACCGTGGCCGATGGGCTCGTATCAAACGCCTCCTGGGTATTCTTGTCGTCGAGCAGCCTTCAGTAGCCTACGCCGTGGACGTGCTGACAGCGATTGAATCGCTGCGGGCACACTCGCCGTCGGCCGCCGTGTGGTGGGAGCGCCATACTCCACATCTGCTGGTGCCGGGAAGACGGTTTTGTTTTTTGGCGTCGTGTTGCGAAGAAGTTGGTACGCCGGCCTAGATAGCGCTTGTTGCGTCGCGTGCTTTGCCATCGTTCTGACGGTGATGACCACGTATCTGTGCGGGAAGTTGGGAAAGGCGCTCTCGCAGAAGTCGCCGCTTCCTTAGAGATTTACGCCGCCATGCTTGGCCAGCCCAACTGGTAGAACCTGCGCGAAGTCCTACCGCATCACGCAGTCAAAGACAGGCCGCGACGGATGCGTCATGGAGTCCATCACCGGAGTGATCGAGCGATGGCGGTAGCCATGCTCCTGGCTGTGGCATGTGCCAGTTCAATGGTTGCCAGAACATCGGTGCTGCCGATGCGTACGGGTTCTGTGTCCAATTCCGGCAGGGACGTATAGATGGCCCAGACGCCCATCCAGCCCGCGGATTCCGGGAGGTCCACGAATTCGGCGTGGACCCGGACAAAGCACGGACCTATCACGAATCTCTCGGGCGGCTGGATGTTCATGGCGTGTGGTAAGCGCGTCTCACGTCGATGTGGTGGGCGCCACCGGCGGTGGCGCTTCCGACTTCACTGGCGAACTCACTCGGGTGGTCTTTGGAACATGAAGGCCGCGCGGGCGTCATGTTCCCGACCCTTATGCTTTTTTCAGGAAGCAGACCTTGAGCACCAGTCCCTTGATCTTGTCGGAGTTGCCTTCGATGTGCTCGGCGTCGCCGTCGACCAGGCGGATGTTGCGGATCACGGTGCCTTGCTTGAGCGGAATGGAGGAGCCCTTGACCTTGAGGTCCTTGATCACTACCACCGAGTCGCCGCTATTGAGCACATTGCCGTTGACGTCGCGCACCACGGCATCGGCTTCGTCGGTGGACGCAGCGACCTGCGGCCATTCGTGGGCGCAGTCGGGGCAAATGAAGTGGTCGTTGTCCGGATACGTGTTTTCCATGCCGCAAACCGGGCAGGCGGGGATGTCATGGCTCGTCATGGATGTGCTCCGATCGTTCTGTAAACAAGTGATGTACGACGGCGCTTGCCCAGCCGATGCGGCCCGGCAAGCGCTGATGAAGACTTATTGCCACTCGTAGGAGGCGGCTCGGACGAAGTGCGCGCGAGCGACCTGGCTCAGCCACGGGTGGATACTTTTCAGCGCGCGATTGGCAGCCTCGCTACCCTCGAACAGGCCGCACCCCTGCCAATGGGCGGCGTGGCAGACATCAGCCCAGATACTGCGGACGATGACACGATCGGCCTCGGACAGGTCTTCATGCGTCAGTATGGTTTCGAGGAATCGCCATGGCTTGGACCAGTCGGCAAAACCTTCGACGGCAGCGACAACGTTGGGCTCGGACATGGGGTAGAACTCGTCAGTTTTCGCATCGATGGCGCAGGCTCGGGTAGACGTTGTCCTGATGGATTCAGGCGTATGCCAGGGACAGCCCGGTAGTTAACGGCGGCGCCTGGATGCGTCGTTCAACGGGAAGTGCAGTGACGGCACGAGTTGCCCGCGCACGGCGTCGAACAGGGGGCTCGCCGCCTCTTGCTGGAGCAGATGCCGTCCAATGGCGGTCGCTGCAAGCTGGGCCATTTCGAGAGGCAGTGGAGCGTCGCCTCCCGGCCATCCGATCAACGCCATGCCTTCGACGCGGGCCGCGTGGTCCAGATGGGGCAACACGTTGTTGTAGGCCTGGTGCAAGGTGTCGTCAGCGGACTCGTCGCGCTCTTGCGCAATCAACGCGCGGCATGCGGACTGCTGGGTATTCCTCAGATGGGTGCTGTACGCACCCATGCTTTCGGAAAACAGGTCGCGGTAACGCAGTGCGTCAGAAGTCGACGGCTGGGTCGACGCCACCGCCACCACTCCGGCGGCAAAACGTACAGGCAGGCGCCTGACCAAGCTGGCAAGCGTGCTTTCCGCCGCCGGGGCCTCCAGCTCGAGGGGAGCGACCAACTGCGGTGCTGCCTGATGGAGCCAGGAGGAACCCTTGGGGCCGGACCGTGCTGCCTTGCCTCCCCGCTGGTCCCTGAGCCCCGCGAGAGACTGGGCCAGCATGCTCCAGGCGGCGGGAACCGTCGGCCAGCACAAGACCTGCACGTAAACCTGCTTGTCCCCGGCGGCGCCGCTGTATTCGCCAAGGAAGGCCATCTGCGAGGGCAGCAGCCCCCTCAGTATCGACTGGGCCCCGGGCTGCCCCGTGGTGGATGGCCTGCCTGCGGCGGCGTTAACGGCCGCTCGCATGGCCACTCCTTGCGGGCGCTTCGACGGGCAGTTCGGGCATGGCTTCTTCTTCCGCGTGCCACGGCCGACCGGTGGTCTGCTCGATGTACTCGCGGATCAGCCGGCGCACGACTTGCGAGGGCGTGGTGTCCTCGGCGGCACACAGTCGTTCGAAGACGGCCTTCTTCCGTGGGTCGATCAGGATGGTCAGTCGGGCGGTGCGGTTTTCGATGGTCATGAGCATGCTCACACTGTATGTGTGTGACATGATAATATCATGATCATCTGACGCACCGGGCAGGAAAGGCGGGGGGCGAGGGTCGGATGCACCGCGAATGCCCGCCCGGGCTCAATCCGGCGAGCGGCGCTGCTGGAATGACGCCGCGCCCGCCATGTCGCGGAGTGGCCATTCGAGGCGTAGAAGCCATCGGCACAGGAAGCACGATGAAGGCATCGGTTTACTGGCCAGGCTTTGGCGAAACCGCGGTGCGGTATGCGCTCGTCTGCGAAAGGACACAGGACGCGCTCCGCTACTGGGCCATGTTCTGGAAGGACGGCCTGTTCATGGGCTCGGCGCGCGATGTGCTGCACCGGGAACATGTGTCCATCGAGCGGTGGACTGATTCCACGGTCGAATGGCTGGCCGTATCGCGAGTGGAGCGCACGCTTCGCGGCATGTTTCCGCGTGAAGGATCCTGAAGGGCGCCACTTCGGCGAGCGTCCACTTTGCACCCGAGGCAGATATCGAGATTGGAAATGGCCGAGAGGGATAGCATCGCCAAAGCGATGTTCCAGGCCTCTCCATGTCCGCTTCGCCCCGTGCTGGTCCCGCTCGCCACATGGACTCCATCCATCGCCATGGCTGTGGCTACACTCGATCACATGAACGAGCTATCTCACCCGCTGCCGGTGGCCGTCCAAGGCAATGACGGCGTGTCGTCTCCTCCGAAAACCTTGGTCGCGTTGTGGGCGATATTCTGGCTGCTCATGATCTGCGCCGCTCTTCAGGACGCGCTCCGTAATCCGCTCATTCGCTGGTGGGAGCCCGTCCTGTGGGAGGGGAGTTCTCTATGTGTCGCGACGATATGGATGTCGTTGGCGGTCGGGATCCGCGGGCGCTATGCGACGTCTTTGGACCAGCCGCTGAGATGGTTCGGCAGCTATCTTCGGTGGTTGCCGCTGGTGGCCGTTACGTTCGTCGCGGCGGTATACGCCATACGGCATGGCGTCTATGCCCTGGTGGGCCGTACCTACGTGCATCCGAGCTGGTACTTCGTCTTTGTGTACGAGAGCATCAGGCTGACGCTTTTTGCCGGGTTGTGGCTCGGAATCCTGTTTGGCATCGATTCCCATCGGCAGTGGCAACTCCAGCGACAGCGTTTGTTGAAAACCCAGAAGGCGCTGGCCGAGGCGCAGCTTGCACAACTCCAGGGGCAACTGCGGCCGCATTTCCTGTTCAACGCGCTCAACACGGTCTCGGCCGTGATGCATACGGACGTGGCGCGAGCCGATCGCCTGGTGGCGACGCTGGGCGATCTGCTGCGCATCAGTCTTCGTTCCCATGAGGACGAGATGACGCCGCTCGCTGAAGAACTCCGCACGCTTGAGCTCTATGCGGACATCATGCACGAGCGGTTTAGGGATCGCGTCACGCTGAACTGGGATGCCGATTCAGATCTCCTCGATGTCCCCGTACCCGCCTTGTTATTGCAGCCCTTGCTGGAGAACGTGTTCAAACATGGCGTCGAGCGCACCGTGGCGCGCGTGCGCGTCGATATCAGTGCACGACGCGAAAGCGGCTCGCTGGAACTCGTGGTGAGCAATTCCGGCTCTATGCTGCCTTCGGGGCATCGCGATGGGGTGGGCTTCCGCAATTGCCGGGAGCGGCTGGGCATCATCTATGGCGACGCAGCTTCGCTGCGGGTCCGCAACGAGGGCGACGGCGTTGCCGTGCGCGTCCTGATTCCGCTGACGGGTGCCCTTCCATGATTCGCGCCATGATCGCCGATGACGAGGCGCCGGCTCGCGAGAAACTCCAGCGCTGGCTGGCGGGGCAGCCGGACATGACGCTGGTTGGCTCAGCCGAGGATGGGTTGTCCGCAGCGCAATGCATCGAACAGCTACGCCCGGATGTGGCCTTTCTCGATGTGCATATGCCGGTGTTGTCCGGTCTCCAGGTAGCCGCGCAACTCGAGCCATCGAGCGCGCCGCTGATCGTCTTTGTGACGGCTTACGACGAGCACGCCGTCAAGGCGTTCGACCTCAATGCGGTCGACTACCTGCTCAAGCCGTATGACCAGGACCGGTTCGCGCGCACCGTGCAGCGCGTTCGTGGGCGGCTGCACTCGCGGGAGACGGGCGCGCCAGCGGTAGCGATCGGGCGAGCACGGTCGCCTCATTGCGAGCGCTTGCTCGTGCCGGATCGGGAGCGCTTGCAGCTCATCGAGGCCGCTTCCATCGAATGGCTGGAAGCCGACGACAACTACGTGCAGGTGCACACGGGCGAACGCACCTACCTGCTGCGCAGAACACTGCAGGATCTTCTGACCCAATTGGGCGAGCAGCGCTTCATACGGATACACCGGTCGACGGTGGTCAATATGGGCTGCATCGGATCGCTCACCCCGCTCTTCAAGGGGGACTATGAAATCCATCTGCGCAATGGCCGTGTTCTCCGGCTCAGTCGCCGGTATCGCGAAGCGCTATTCGCCCGCATGGGGCAGTAGCGTCCGGCTCGCCACGCACGCGCCTCCATCCGCCCCTTATCTGCTGTCAGTCGATCGATGATGAATCAGGCTCTTGCTCATCGCCGAGACAGGAGATCCGAACCATGCACGCGACCGACGCTGGGCAGGAGCGCTATGACTTTCTGGACTGGTTGCGAGTCATCGCCATCTTCGTGCTGTTCTTTTTCCACACGGGAATGATCTTCGTCGGCTGGGGCTGGCATATCGTCAACAGCCAGACCATACCCTCGCTGCAGTGGCCCATGGATATCGCCCACCGCCTGCGCATGCCACTGCTGTTCGTCATCGCTGGCGCCGGTATGTGGTTTGCACTGCAGCGCCGCAGCGCGGCGCGGTTCCTGAAGGAGCGAACGACCAAGCTGATTCTGCCCCTTATGGCGGGCATGTTCCTGATCGTGCCACCGCAGATCTACTACGAACGACTGCTTCGCGGGCAATGGAGTGGGGACTATGTGAGCTTCTACGCGACGCGGGTGATGCAATTCGCTCCGTACCCGGCGGGTGATTTCAGTTGGCACCACCTGTGGTTCATTCTCTATCTCTATGTGTACGTGCTATTGCTGTTGCCGGTGATGCTCGGATGGAAGCGAATCACATGGCATGTGGCGCCAGGGGTTTGGTTGTGCCTGCTGGGTCTTCCTCTGGGCATCAACGAAGCGCTTCTGAAGCCGCTGTTCCCCGAGGCACACAATCTTGTCAGCGATTGGTACATCTTCAATCACTATCTGCTTCTGACGGCCTATGGCTACTACATGGCATCCATGCCGGGAGTCTGGAAGTGGCTTTCCGGGTTTCGCCGGTGGTCGCTGCTTGCGGGTATCGCATCGTTCATCCTGCTGATATGGCTGTTCCACACCGGCGCTATCCAGCACGGTTCAGCAGCCGATGCGATCGGCGCCAACATCTTCACCTGGCTTTGGATGATGGTGTTCCTGGGGTACGGCTATCGCTACCTTTCCTTCGCCAATCCATGGCTTATATGGGCGAGAGAGGCCAGCTATCCTTTTTACATCCTGCATCAGACGGTGATCGTCGTGATCGGGTACTACATCATCCAGTACGCCTGGACGCCGTGGACAAAGTACTTCGTCATCCTGCTCCTGAGCATGGGTGCCTGCTTTGTTCTCTACGAAGGATGCGTGCGCAGATTTGCCACTCTGCGCCTCCTGTTCGGCATGAAGGCGAGGCCCGCCAGTCGGTATCCGGTTTCAGCAGTGGGGCGGTGGGCAGTACGCGATGACATCCAGTAAGACCTCGCCCCGTCGTGATGTTGGCCACGGATGACGAACGGCACTTGGGGACTACCGTGGCAGTCAAGATGATCCGCCGCAGGATGATCCTTCAGCAGAACCTCGGCGGCGTTTGCAGAGCCTTTTCACAGATACACCGGAGGGACGATGGACGACCGGCGAAATGTGCGCATCCGTGGCGCAGCGACCCTATCGGTCGCGTTGGCCGAATGGATCTTTCTTGCCTGGCAGCACTTTCATGGCGGCGTGGCCAGTCACCACTTCCTTGATAGCGCCGATATGCCGGCGATTTCAAACGGATGGGGTGGCCTGGTCCTTCCGCTCATGACATGGTTTCTGCTTGGTCGCGTACAGCGGCGTGTGGCGGTGCAGGGCGCTGCTTCGAAGCGATATGCCGTGATCGGCTTCATCAGCGCGTTGATCTTTGGCGTGCTGCTGTCTGTCTTCTTCACGAGCGGCAACGAACAGGTCTGCAGTGTCATGTTCGAATCGCTGCTTCTTCTCGCGTTTTTCCTTCCCGTCCATCGGGCCGAATGCCTGTTGGGCTTCGTGCTGGGCATGGCTTATACGTTTGGCGGCGTATTGCCGAGCATCGTCGGTTCCGTGATGGCGCTCATCACGATGGTGATCTATCGCTACATCCGGGCGGGGCTGTTGCGCCTCGGCGGGATGCTTGTCGGGGCGGCGAAGAAAGCCTGACCATTCCAGCAACGGGCCATTTCAGTCGGATCCCCTGTGTTCGACGACGGCACCTTTCACGGGTGCCGACGTCGATGGTGCATCAGAGCTTGGCGTCGAGCTTGATCCACAACGTGCGGCCGGGCTCATTCACACGGGTGGTGTTGACGTAGCCCGCCAGGCCGGCGGCGGCGGCGTTCACGTGTTCGGCATAGGTCTTGTTGAACACGTTATCGATGCCGGCGCTCAGCGCGAAGCGAGGGTCGATGCGGTAGGCGCCATTGAGCGAGAACACGCCGAAGCCCGCACTGGGGCCGAGGTCCTGTCCCACGATATTGCCTTCACCCTTGGCCACGCGATGTTGTGCGGCAGCCACCCGCCATAGCGCGCCAACGGACCATGTCGATGCTTCGTACGTCAGGCCGAAACGTGCCTCCAGGGGAGGCATCTGCGGCAGGGGGCGGTTTTCCGAGCGATTCTCGCCCCAGGCGTAGGACAGTGTGACGTCTGTTTTCCATCGGTTCGTGAGGGCATAACTGGCGCCGGCCTCTCCGCCGGCGATGTGCGCCTGCACGTTGCTGGCGTAGCCCACATTCATCGACGTGACGGGGTAGTGCATCAGGATGAAGTCGTTGACTACGCCGGCATAGGCGGATATCCAGGCCTTCGTGCGGTCATCGTGGTATTGCATGCCGATGTCGAGCTGCGTGGTGCGCTCGGGTTGCAGTGCGCGGAAGCTGGCCAGCGTACTTTCAACATGCTGGCCGAACAGCTCCCAGTAGTCGGGAAAGCGCTCGACATAGCCGACGCCTGCGTAAAACGTGGTCGGTTGGCTTTCCAGGTCGCGCTCGTAACGTACGAAGCCGGAGGGCAAGGTATCGCTGCGGTCGGCCGCGACTTGTGCTGGTGCCATGTGCATGGAGCCCATGGCTGCCATGCCGCCGGCGGCGCCGCCGGGAACATCAAGCAGATAGCCCCGCGTTTGCGCGCGGTCGATGCGAACGCCGGACACCAGCCGTTGCGACGGTGCGAACGTCCAGCGTGCTTCCGCGAATGCGCCGATATCCTGCATGCGCGCATCGCGCCTGCGGGGCTTGTCCTTGTAGTAACCCATCTTGCTGCCCGGCGGTCCACCCATGCGGCTGGTATGCACGCTGATGGAGCCGTCGATACCCGCATTCAGTTCCCACGCATCGTCCCAGCGCCACGTACCGACAGCGCGGCCACCGGAGGTGCGGCGGTCCACGTCGGAAGCCATGGGCATGGGCATCATGCTGGAAGGGTCAGGCTTCCGTAGCGTGTAGTTGTCCATGACGTGGTCGGCGTAGTTGGTATATGCCAGCACATCGAGTTTGTCCCAGTGGCGGGTGAGGTGCTCCTGCGTCCACTTGAGCGCAGCGCTTTCACGCAGAAACTGCGCACCATCCATGCCACTGAAGGCGTACGCGGCGTCACCATTGCCCTTGCCGGCGGTCAGCTCCACACGCGTGTCGTCGTTTGGTGTCCAGCCGACGGTCGCGTCGGCATTCCAGCGGTCATAGCGGGAGTGCACGCGGTTGCCGTCGCCGTCCTTATAGTCTTGCGAGTGCGTGTGGTTGGCGCTGAGTCCGATGTAGCCGTTGGCATCGCCCGCGCGCAGGTCCAGGTTCTGGTCATTGCGGTCGGCAGAGCCGAACAACAGGCTTGCATCCCCTTCAAATGTCGGCTTGGCGTAGCGCTGGTACTCGCGGTCGAACAGCACCACGCCAGCGGAATTGCCGGGACCGTAGAGCACGGTTTCCGGGCCTTTGATGATGGTGACACGATCATAGAGTTGCGGCGCGATGTAGGCCGTGGGCGGATCCATCCGAGATGGACAGCCACCGGCGATCATGCCGCCGTCCACCAGGATGTTCAGTCGCGAGCCGCTCATGCCGCGCAGCAACGGATCGCCGTTGCTGCCACCTTTGCGGATGGTGGAGAAACCCGGAATGCCCTTGAGGAAGTCCGCGCCATCACTCGCGGGGACGGGCTGACGTGGCTTCTTTGGATCGGTGATCACCGTAAGCGGGCTGTCCTGCATGATGGCGGTGACTACTACGGGTGCCAATGTCTGGGAGTCGGCGGCGGCCGTCTCTTGGGCGTTTAGGTTGGTGATGAGCGCGTAGCTGACGGCGAAAGCGAGCGCGCAGCGCTTCGGCAAGGGCCGGAAAGAAGTCCTGGACATGGTTCGAATTCCTTGAGTACGGCTGCTGGCTGCATGGATGGCGCGAGCACAGCGAATCCGGCGCGTGCTGGCGCCGAGGGCGCCGCGCACACGGATACGGACCGACGGTTTGGCGTCGGCGGGGAGTGTCGGTAACTAGGGGGAGCGCTCGCTCAGGCCGTGGCGAATACGCTCATGACGCCGAGCGGCGGTCCACGCGCAGGCTGATGCCACACACGAACGATGGTGGTGCTGCGGCCGGTGAGTTGCGCCGCTGCAGGCGCAGCCGGCAGGACGGGTACGGAGAACACCACCGTGCCGCCAAGGGCGGTGCCGTGCGATACGAGCACGCAATAGCCACACGCATCGAGCGCGTCGGCATGACGGTGATCTCTGGAGTCGTGGGCATCGCGGTGCTCATGGTCACCGCACATCTCGCCCATGCTTGCAGCCATGGACGGCGTAGACAGGATCCGCGATATGCCGGGTGCGATTGCCAGCAAGCACATCGCCAACATGGCGAGCCAAGCGACAGTCTTCCGCCGGGCGCGTCTGCGAATCATGCTTACTCCCACAAGAACTTGCGGGATGATGCCATGAGGATTCCGCTCGAGTGCGCGAGAGTGCTGTGGCAAATCGACACGCAGACACGCGTTGATACGGGAAACATCAGCGGAAATGCGCGCGGAGCAGGGCGCTCACTGCCTTCCTCTTCCGAGGACCGATCATTCCCGTGGTGTCGGTGCCGTCAGCTCGCTGCTTGAAGTTGAGTTCCAGCACGTGATCGCGCCCAGTAAAGATCCTGGACCGCTTCTTCCGCCCGCTCGATCGAGGCATAGACGGCTATCGGGTCCCCAGTGTGATCGGTTATGCGAACCGTCGGGAAAGGAAGTGAGGTTATCGCCTCCGGTCAGAGACGGACGTACGGGTTCCTTATGACCCGGCGTAGCCATGATCAACGCCTGATTAGTTGGTGATGGTCAGCGGGTCGTAGGTGCGCTAACACCTGCGGCCTGCGCTACTCACGACATGGCTGCCGTGGCCGCCCGCAAACCCCGTCCGAAGACCCCGCGAGCAACGTGACCCAGGTAGGTAACAGAGCGTTTGACGGCGGCCTGTGGGGTTTCATTAGCGACGACTCGTCCGGCATCTCTTCAACGTGTGGTCGGTGTTGCGCTAGTCGATGTGTTATTCGACACGTGGGAAACAAGGCGTGGGGCAGAAAGGCCGCCAACGATCCCGTACCTGACAAGCTGCTAAGGGGCGCGAGGCGGGCGATGTTCTCGCTAGGCGGTTAGCCCAGCAACCCTGCTACCCAAGGCGGCGGGACCAGGGCAAAGGGATCAGAGGATGACGCTGGGCTGTGCACGATCGGGCCATGTGCACATGGCGGCCTGAGTACAGGCAACAAAAAAGGCCCCATCGCTGGAGCCTTCAAGTCCCTTGAAACAAGGGTGAATTCGGTGGTGGGCGATGCAAGGATCGAACTTGCGACACCTGCCGTGTGAAGGCAGTGCTCTACCGCTGAGCTAATCGCCCGCCGAGCGCGCAAATATACGAGGTGCCGGGTGGCCGGTCAAGCCTCCCCCCTGTAAAAAAGTCCTTGAGACGGCAGTTGATTGAAAGGTGAGTGAGTACAATGCTCGGCTTTTCAGCTATCGGCCCCTGCCCATGGACTTTCTGACCCACCAGCTCGACCACATCCTCGGGTCCCTGCACCGGTTCGAGCTGACGCCATGGAAGATGGTCGGTTTCCTCGGCTCGGTGATGTTCACCAGCCGATGGTTCGTGCAGCTTTACTACACACGCAAGCTGAAGCGTGTGGTGATGCCGCTGTCGTTCTGGTGGTTGTCGGTGATTGGCAGCGCGTTGCTGCTGTCCTACTTCATCTTCGGCAAGAACGACTCGGTGGGCATCCTGTCCAATTTCTTCCCGTCGTTTGTGTCGGTGTACAACCTGGTGGTGCACATGCGGGAGATGAAGCGGCGCTCCTTGATCGAGAGCGAAGTTTGAAGGGAGGGATGCGCGGCATTTTTGCCGTGAGGGCCATCTAGGCGCGATACGCCAAATCACGGGTATCGATAGGGCTCTGCGGTCGCGCACGTGTGCGCGACCTACTCAAGGGCGACCTCAATCGGGGTCGTAATCGAGGTTGGGTGCCAGCCAGCGTTCGGCTTCCTCGCGCGTCCAGCCTTTGCGCTTGGCGTAGTCGTCCACTTGTTCACGGGTGAGGCGGCCCACCACGAAGTACTGGCTGTCCGGGTGAGAGAAGTACCAGCCGGACACGGCGGCCGTGGGGAACATGGCGAAGCTGTCAGTGAGCTCGATGCCGGCGTTGTGGGTGGCGTCGAGCAGTTTGAACAGCGCAGCCTTCTCGGTGTGGTCCGGGCAGGCCGGGTAGCCGGGGGCAGGGCGGATGCCGCTGTATTTCTCGTCGATGAGCGATTCGTTGTCCAGCGACTCGTCGGGCACGTAGCCCCAGAACTCGCGGCGCACGCGTTCGTGCAGGCGCTCGGCGAAGGCCTCGGCGAGACGATCGGCCAGGGCCTTCAGCAGGATGGCCGAATAGTCGTCGTGCGTCTTTTCGAACCTGGCGACGTGCTCGTCGATACCGATGCCGGCCGTGACGGCGAAGCCACCGATCCAGTCCTGCTTGCCGGCGGATTTCGGCGCGACGAAGTCGGAAAGGCAGAAATCGGGGCGCTCGATGGGTTTGTCGACCTGCTGGCGCAGGTGGTGGAGCGTCAGGTGCTTGCCGTGCTCGTCCGTGATCACGATGTCATCGCCCGTGTTCGCTGCCGGCCAGAAGCCGATTACGCCGCGTGCGGTAAGCCACTTCTCGGCGATGAGCTTGTCCAGCATTGCCTGCGCGTCCTTGAACAGCTCGGTCGCCTGCTTGCCCACGACGTCGTCGGTGAGGATGGTGGGATAACGCCCAGCCAATTCCCACGCGTTGAAGAACGGCGACCAGTCGATGTACTGGCGTAGTTCGGCGAGGTCGTAGTCATTGAACACGGTGATGCCGGGTTGTTTCGGCTGCGGTGGTTCGTAGCTCGCCCAGTTGGTGGTGAAGCGTTGCGCCCGGGCCTTGTCCAGCGAAACGAGGGGCTTGCCGCCGCCACGGTTGCGATGGCGCTCGCGCACTTCGGCGTACTCGGCCTTCACCTTGGCGATGAAGTTGTCGACCAGCTCCTTGCTCACCAGCGACTGTGCCACGCCGACGGCGCGCGAGGCGTCTTTCACCCACACGGTGGGTGATTTGTAGTGCGGCTCGATCTTCAGCGCAGTGTGCGCTCGCGAGGTGGTGGCGCCGCCGATCATCAGCGGGATGGTGAAGTTCTGCCGCTGCATTTCACGCGCGACCTGGCTCATTTCTTCCAGTGACGGCGTGATGAGGCCGGAGAGACCGATGATGTCGGCATTCTCGGCGACGGCGGTTTCCAGGATCTTCTGCGCCGGCACCATCACGCCCAGGTCGATCACGTCGAAGTTGTTGCAGCGGAGCACCACGCCGACGATGTTCTTGCCGATGTCGTGCACGTCGCCCTTCACGGTCGCCATGACGATCTTGCCGTTGGACTTGCCGGCTTCACCGGTGCGCGCCTTCTCTTCCTCGATGAAGGGGATGAGATGCGCGACGGCTTTCTTCATGACGCGAGCGGATTTCACCACCTGCGGAAGGAACATCTTGCCAGCGCCGAACAGGTCGCCGACGACATTCATGCCATCCATCAGCGGGCCTTCGATGACGTCGAGCGGTCGCGTGGTTTCCAGGCGCGCCGCTTCGGTGTCTTCCACCACGTACTGGTCGATGCCATGCACCAGTGCGTGGCTGAGGCGTTGGCGCACGGGCTTCTCACGCCAGGCGAGGTTCTCGGTGACGACTTCGCCCTTCTTCGCCTTGTAGTTGTCGGCGATTTCCAGCAGGCGTTCGGTGGCGTCGCTGCGGCGGTTGAGCACCACGTCCTCGACGCGCTCGCGCAGTTCTTCCGGCAGGTCGTCGTAGATCATCAACGCACCGGCGTTGACGATGCCCATGTCCATGCCCGCCTTGATGGCGTGATAAAGGAACACGGAATGGATCGCCTCGCGCACCACGTTGTTGCCGCGGAACGAGAACGATACGTTCGACACGCCGCCGGAGATGTGCGAGTCGGGGAAGCGGCGCTTGAGTTCGCGCGTGGCCTCGATGAAGTCCACCGCGTAGTTGTTGTGCTCTTCGATGCCGGTGGCGATGGCAAAGATATTGGGGTCGAAGATGATGTCTTCGGGCGGGAAGTCCAGCTCCGTGGTCAGCAATTCAAACGCGCGCGAGCAGATCTCCACTTTGCGCTCGCAGGTATCGGCCTGGCCTTGCTCGTCGAACGCCATCACCACCACGGCGGCGCCGTACTGCTGAACCTTGCGCGCGTGCTCGAGGAAGAGCTCCTCGCCTTCTTTCATGGAGATGGAGTTGACGATGCCCTTGCCCTGCAGACAGCGCAGGCCGGCCTCGATCACGGTCCACTTGGACGAGTCGACCATCACCGGTACGCGGGCGATGTCGGGTTCTGCGGCGATCAGATTGAGGAAGCGCGTCATCGCTGCTTCCGAGTCGATCAAGCCCTCGTCCATGTTGACGTCGATGATCTGTGCGCCGCTGGCGACCTGCTGGCGCGCGACATCCACCGCTTCTTCGTAGCGGTCCTCCTTGATGAGCTTGCGGAACTGCGCGGAGCCGGTGACGTTGGTGCGTTCGCCGACGTTGACGAACAGCAGGTCAGGCGTGATGACCAGCGGTTCGAGGCCGGAGAGTCGGGTGTAGCGGGGCATCATGCGGATTCCTCCTCTCCCGGGTAGGGAGAGGATTGGGGTGAGAGTGCGAGGGCCGCTAGGCGGCGAGTGGCGGGTGGTGTGGGCGCGTGCAGGCCAGCTAGAGATGACAGGCCATGACACGTTCCCTCTCCGTCATTCCCGCGAAAGCGGGAATCCAGTGCCTTTGGGGGGCACGTCGTGCCTGCAAAGGCAAAAGACGCTGGATGACCAGCCATTCGGCTGTTGGAGAAGCGACTCCCGCTTTCGCGGGAATGACGGTGAGGGCGGTCAGACGGTGCGTAGTTGTTGGTCATGCCTGAAACAGCACCGCGCATTACGCCGCCGCCTGCGTTTCACCAGGAAGCGCCCGCGGCGAAACGTTACTCACCGCCTCCGCAATCGCCTTGATATGCGCTGGCGTGGTCCCGCAACAACCGCCGACCATGTTGAGCAGGCCATCGCGGGCGAAGCCACCAATCACGGCAGCCATCTGCTCGGGCGTTTCGTCGTATTCGCCGAAGGCATTGGGCAGGCCGGCATTCGGGTGGGTGCTGATGAAACAGGTGGCGGTGTTGGCAAGCACCTGCACGTGGGGACGCAGATCGGCCGCGCCCAGCGCACAGTTGAGGCCCACGGAAATCGGGCGCGCATGCTGCACGGAGTAATAGAACGCTTCTGCCGTTTGGCCCGAGAGCGTGCGGCCGGAGCGGTCGGTGATGGTGCCGGAGATCATCACCGGCAAGCGGGCGCCGCGTTCGCGGAACAGCTCGCTGATGGCGAACAGTGCTGCCTTCGCGTTGAGTGTGTCGAAGATGGTTTCGACCATGAGAAGGTCGGCGCCACCATCCACCAGTCCGGCGGCGGATTCGGTGTAGTTGGACACCAGTTCTTCGAAGGTCACGTTGCGGAAGCCCGGATCGTTGACGTCCGGCGATAGCGACGCGGTGCGGCTGGTGGGGCCGAGTACGCCGATGACGAAGCGCGGCTTGTCCGGCGTTTCCGCTTCGATGGCGTCGCAGGCGGCGCGGGCAAGGCGCGCGCCTTCCCGGTTCAATTCGTATGCGAGGTGTTCCAGGTGGTAGTCCGCCTGGCTGACGCGCGTGGAGTTGAAGGTGTTGGTTTCGACCAGATCCGCGCCGGCCTCGAGATAGGCCTTATGCACGCCGCGGATGATGTCCGGCGTGGTCAGTGTGAGCAGGTCGTTGTTGCCCTTCAGGTCGCAGCCGCCGGGATGGTCGTGCGTGTGTGCGTGCGTATGCGTGCTGTCGTGGCCGTCCACGAAGCGTTCGCCGCGAAACGCGGTTTCATCCAGTTGGTGGCCTTGCAGCATGGTGCCCATGCCGCCGTCGATGATGAGGATGCGTTCGCGCAGCCCTTTTTCCAGCAGGGCGACTCGTTCGGGATGGAGCCAGGGCAGGGTACTCATGGCGTTCTCCTTACTTTTTGCGGGCCAGCAGGCTGATCACTTCGAAGTGGGGCGCCTTGCGCTCGCGGCTCAGCCGCGTACAGCTCAGGGCTTCCAGGCCGGCTTTCTGGGCAAAGCCGGTCAGTTCGTCGTGGGAGAAACCGAGGTTGCGGTGGTCGAACGGCTCCACCACGGCGCGGTGGTCGTGTTTGCCCAGCGTTACGGCGAGTAGGCGTCCGCCACTGCGCAGCACGCGCGCGGCTTCGGCCACGGCCTTGGCCGGGTGTTCGGCATAGGTGAGGGCGTGCAGCATCAGCACAAGGTCGAAGCGTTGTTCGCCCAGTTCCAGGGCGTGCATGTCGCCCTTGATTACCTCGACGTTGGTGAAGGCTTTGAGGCGCTGTGCAGCGGCCTCCACCACGCGCTCGCTGCTGTCGACGCAGACGATGGAATGCGCATGCGGCGCCAGCAGTTCGGCAGTGATGCCGTCGCCGGAGGCGATGTCCAGCACGTCGCCGGTTTCCAGCAGTTGCAGCAGCGAACGGGCAAGGGTTTCCCAGGTGCGGCCCGGCGAGTAATGGCGCTCCATGTCGCCGGCGACGGTGTCGGCCCAGCCTTCCTCGCTGGCGCGCTGGGCAAGTACGCCGGGCAGGCGTTCGGCGTCTTCGCGCAGCAGGGCGTCGTCGATGTTCTCGCGCAGGGACTTCAGCAGCACCTGCAGGTGTTCGTCGGTTTCGCCGTTGGCGCGGTAGTAGGCGGAGACGCCGGCACGGCGGTCGCGCACCAGTTCTGCTTCCTTGAGCTTGGCCAGGTGGGTGGATACGCGCGGCTGGGCAAGGTGAAGCACAGCAGCAAGCTCGGCCACGGTCAGTTCCTCGCGGTCGAGCAGGGCGAGCAGGCGTACCCGGGTGGGATCCGCCAGCAGGCGCAGCACGCTGGAGGCGGTGGCCAGGTCCATGAGTATCCTTATATCGCGATGCAGAGATACATAAGGCTAGGCTCGGGCGGGCGGGGCGTCAAGTCGAAGGGGTTTGAGTCCTTGGATTGGCGGGCCAGTCGAACGTTTTTTGCTCGTCATTCCCGCGAAAGCGGGAATCCAGTGCCTTTGCACCTAGCCGCAGGAAAGGCGCTGGATTCCCGCTTTCGCGGGAATGACGGTTCTATGGGACAGGCGGCTAGTCCTGTCTTGCTGCACCCGCACAGAGGTCCTCACGCCGGGCGGGCTAAAATGGAGGGCTTCCCAGATCCCCCTTGGAGTCGTTCATGGATTTCCGCTTTACCGACGATCAGCTCTCCATCCAGGCCATTGCCCGCGATTTCGCGCAGAAGCGCATCGTGCCGGTGGCGGCTGAACTGGACGAGAAGGGGGAATTCCCGCTGGACAACATCCGTGAGATGGGCCAGCTGGGCCTGATGGGCATCGAAGTGCCCACCGAGTACGGCGGCGCGGGCATGGACCCGATCGCCTATGTGCTGGCGATGATCGAGATCGCCTCGGCCGATGCCGCCACGGCGACCATCATGTCGGTCAACAATTCGCTGTTCTGCACCGGCATCCTCAAGCACGGCACGGAAGAGCAGAAGCAGAAATACGTGCGTGCCATCGCACAGGGCGAGGCCATCGGCGCCTACGCGCTGACCGAGCCGCAGTCCGGCTCCGACGCGTCGGCCATGCACACTCGCGCCACCAAGAACGCCAACGGCGACTGGGTCATCAACGGCAAGAAGAGCTGGATCACCTCCGGCATGGTGGCGCGCTACATCATCCTGTTCGCCATCACCACGCCGGGTATCGGCGCCAAGGGCGTGTCCGCCTTCATCATCGACACGCAGTTGCCGGGCTTCCATGCCGGCAAGAGCGAACCCAAGCTGGGCATTCGCGCGTCGGCCACCTGCGAAATCGAATTTACCGATTACGTGTGCCCCAAGGAGAATCTGCTGGGTGAAGAAGGCAAGGGCTTTGCGATGGGCATGAGCCTGCTGGATGCCGGGCGCATCGGCATCGCTTCGCAGGCGGTGGGCATTGCGCGCGCCGCGTACGAGGCCTCGGTGCAATGGTCGCGTGACCGCAAGGCGTTCGGCCAGCCGATCGGCACGTTCCAGATGACGCAGGCCAAGATCGCCGACATGAAGTGCAAGCTTGACGCCGCCATGCTGTTGACGCTGCGCGCCGCGTGGACCAAGGGCGAGGTGGAGAAGAACGGCGGTCGCTTCGGTACGGAAGCTTCCATGGCCAAGCTCATGGCTTCGGAAGCGGCCATGTGGATCTCCCACCAGGCCGTGCAGATCCACGGCGGCATGGGCTACTCGAGGGAGATGCCGCTGGAGCGTTACTTCCGCGACGCCAAGATCACCGAGATCTACGAAGGCACCAGCGAGATCCAGCGCATTGTGATCGCGCGCGCCGAAACCGGCCTGCGCTGAGCGGTTTCGAAGCAAGCCCCCGGTTCGCGCCGGGGGCTTTTTCTTTGGCTCGATGCCAGGAAGTGTTCCGGCAGTTGACGGGTATCGGAGTAATCGCAAATACTTGCGATCAACCAGGGATTAGGTCCCCCCTCTCGCCAAGGATGGCTCCTTTGATTGTCTTCCTTCTCTTCCTGCTGGCGCTGGCCGCCATCATTGCGCTGGCGGTGCTCCCCTTGATGTTCACGGCCCGCGCGCTCGGTGCCGAACGCACGGGGTTCTGGTGGGTGGTGTTGGCGTTGCTGCTGCAGGCGGCGGTGTCGCGCGCCGGCAGTGCGTTCTTCGGCCAGGACTTCGCAGGCTTCCTGTTCTCCTTCCTGGCAGGCTCGCTGGTCATCAAGCTTTGCCTGGTCACGACGTATCCCAAGGCCTTGCTCATCAGCCTTATCGGCACGCTGATCTCGCTGTTCGTCGTGCTGTTGTTGGTCGGTTGGGCGGCCAGGAAATTCCTTGTCAGGGACGATGTGGCCGCGTTGGTGATCGACGCCTTCCGTTACGTCGCCTGACCTGACCCTGCCGCCCCTGAGCGGTCAGGGCGCGTCGGGAACTGACCCGGCGGGGCTAGGGGCCCCCGGGGTGTGTGCGGTGCACCGGGCGCGGCCAGGCCGGCCTTTACGGTGTTTCGCGGGCTGTCTGCAGGCGCGGCACGATGGTTGCTTCGCGACAGGATCCCAAGCCACGCGCCGCGAGCCGCCCATGACAGAGGTCGTTGAGAAGCTGGACGAAGAGGGCATGGTCTACAAGACCTTGCTGGAATCCACCAAGGCCATCCCCTGGCGCATCCATTGGGACAGCCTGTCGTTCTCCTACATTGGGCCGCAGATTGAAGAACTGCTCGGCTGGGCGCCCGACACCTGGGTGAGCGTGCAGGACTGGGCGGAGCGCATCCATCCGGAAGACCGCGACTGGGCAGTCAATTTCTGCGTGGCGCAGTCCAAGGCCGGCGTGGATCACGAGGCCGACTACCGCGCGCTGTGCAAAGACGGCAGCTACGTGTGGATCCGCGACGTGGTGCACGTGGTGCGCAAGGACGATGGCAGCGTGGATGCGCTGGTCGGCTTCATGTTCGACATCAGCGAGCGCAAGCGCACCGAGCAGCGCCTGATGGAGTTGCAGCGCGAACTGGAAACCTTGTCGTTCAAGGATGGCCTTACCGGCATCGCCAATCGCCGTCGCTTCGACGCGGTGTTCCTGGAAGAGTGGGAGAGTGCGCGGCGCACCTCGCGACCGCTGTCGTTACTGGTGCTCGATATCGATTACTTCAAGCAATACAACGACCACTACGGCCACGTGCAAGGCGATTACTGCCTGAAGGTGGTGGCCAAGACGCTGGAGAAGGTCGTGCGCGGCCCGCGCGACTTCTTGGCCCGGTTCGGCGGCGAGGAGTTCGTGCTGGTGCTGCCCGACACCGATGCCGCCACCGCCGCGCAGGTGGCCGAGCGCTGCCACGACCTGATTCGCGGCGAATGGATCCCGCACGAGCGCTCGATCACCGGCATGGCGCTGACTTTGAGTATTGGCGCAGGGACGGTAGTGCCGATGCACGGGGATGAGCGGCAGGCCTTCCTCGAACTGGTCGACCGGCGGCTGTACTCGGCGAAGGTGCGAGGTCGCAACACGACCGTCAGCGGCGAGCAGTGAGTCGCGTCCGATGGCCATCGGCGCATCGTTGCTGATGCAGGCAAAGAAAAAGCCCCGGTCTCGCGACCGGGGCTTTTCGTTTTGATGACCGGTGGATCCGGATCACGCGCCGCGGCGCGGATCCGAATCGAACGGCTGCATCGGGCCCTGCGTGGTACCGCCGCCATGGGCATCCGGACCCGCACCACCGCCATGGGCCTGGCGGATCTTGCTCGATGCCTCGTCCAGCTTGTCGCCAAGCAGTCGACGTACCGTCACGTAGAACACCGGGATCAGCAGCAGACCCAGAAACGTGGCGAAGATCATGCCGCCGATCACGCCCGTGCCGATGGCGTGGCGGGAGTTGGCGCCGGCGCCGGTGGAAATGGCCAACGGGAACACACCCAGGATGAAGGCCATCGAGGTCATCAGGATCGGGCGCAGTCGCAGGCGGGCGGCCGTGATGGTCGCCTGGAACAACGACTGGCCGGACTGCTGCTGCTCGACCGCGAATTCCACGATCAGGATCGCGTTCTTCGCCGCCAGGCCGATCACCGTGATCAGGCCGATCTTGAAGTACATGTCGTTCGGCAAGCCGCGCAACATGGAGAACACCACCGTACCCAGCAGGCCGAGCGGCACCACCAGCAGCACGGCCACCGGGATCGACCAGCTCTCGTACAGCGCGGCAAGGCACAGGAACACGATCAGGATCGACAGCACCATCAGCAGCGTCGCCGAGTTGCCGGCCAGGATTTCCTGGTACGACTGACCCGTCCAGTCGGCGCCGAAGCCCTTGGGCAGGTCGTTGTCGACGATGTTCTGCAGGGCGGTCATCGCCTGGCCCGTCGAGAAGCCCGGGGCTTCGTTACCCACGATTTCCACCGCGGCGTAGCCGTTGTAGCGGGTCAGCGCGGGCGAACCCATGTCCCAGTTGGTCTTCACCACGCTGGAGATCGGGATCATGTTGTACGGATTGACCGTCGAGACCGGCGTCGTCGACCTGCTGGACGCGCCGCTCGTCAGGCTGCTGGGCGTGTAGATGTGCTGCAGCGCTTCCGGACCCATGCGGAACGGCTGGTCCGCCTGCATGTACACGCGCTTCACGCGGCCGCCATAGACGAAGTCGTTGACGTACACCGGCGCCAGCGTCAGCTGGATGGCCGTGTACACGTCGCTCACCGACATGCCCATCGACTGTGCCTGCACGCGATCCACCTTCATGTCCCACTGCGGAGCGTCAGGCAGCGAGTTGGGGCGCACGCCGAACAGGGCCTTGTCGTCCTTGGCCTTGGTGACTGCGGTGAACATCGCCTGCATCAGTTCGCCATGCGTCTGGCCATTGCGGGCCTGCAGGTACATGTCGATGCCGCCGAACTGGCTGAGGCCGCGAATGGTGGGCAAGTTGACCACGAAGATCTGCGCGTCACGGATGCCGTGGAACACGCCGTTGGCCTTCACGATCCAGTCGTCCGCCGTGATCGATCGCTCCTTCCAGTCCTTGAGCTTGATAAAGGCCATGCCGGTGCTTTCGCTCTGGCCGATGAAGCTGAAGCCGCTGATCTGGTACATGCCGACGATGTCGTCATTGAGCGGGCTCTGCTTCATGTGCTCGCGCATCTCGGCCATCACTTCCTGCGTGCGGTGCAGGGTGGCACCGGCCGGCAGGTTGACGATGGCCAGCGCGAAGCCCTGGTCTTCGCTGGGCACGAAGCTGGTGGGCAGGCGGGTGTACAGCAGGCCCGCCAGGCCCGCCACCAGCACGAACACCACCATCCAGCGCGGTGCATGACGCGTTGCGCTGCCGATGTGGCCGCTATAGGTCTGCGTCACCCAATCGAATACTTGGTTGAACTTGCGGTAGACGATGTTCTTCTTGTGATCGTGGACCGGCTTGAGGATGGTGGCGCACAGTGCCGGCGTGAACGACAGCGCCAGGAACGCGGAGAAGCCCATCGACACGGCGATGGTCAGCGCGAACTGCTTGTAGATCACGCCCGAGGCGCCGGGCTGCAGTGCCGATGGCACGAACACGGCCGCGAGCACCACGGTGATAGCCACCACCGCGCCGGTGATCTGCCCCATCGCCTTGCGCGTGGCTTCCTTCGGCGAGAGGTGTTCCTCCGTCATGATGCGTTCGACGTTCTCGATCACCACGATCGCGTCGTCCACCACGATACCGATGGCCAGCACCATCCCGAACAAGGTCAGCTGGTTGACGGTGAAGCCCAGGGCCACCAGGCCGATGAACGTACCCAGCAGCGCGACCGGGATTACCAGGGTGGGGATCACCGTGGCGCGGAAGTTCTGCAGGAAGATCAGCATCACCAGGAAGACCAGGATGATGGCCTCTACCAGCGTGTGCACCACTTCCTCGATCGAGATCTTCACGAACGGGGTGGTGTCGTAGGGCGCGAACCAGGTGACACCTTCGGGGAAGTCCTTGGACAGCTCCACCATCTTGGCCTTCACCGCGTCGGCCACGTCCAGCGCATTGGCGCCCGGCAGCAACTGCACGCCGAGACCGCCCACCTGCTGACCGTTCCACGTGGCGGCCAGGCCGTAGCTCTGCGGACCGAAGTCGATGCGGGCCACGTCGCTCAGCTTGACCACCGTGCCGTCGCCATTGGCGCGCAGGATGATGTTGCCGAACTCCTCAGGCGTCGAGAAACGACCCTCGGCGGACACCGTGGCGGTGAAGCTCTGGTTCTGCGGCGACGGGTCGGCACCCAACGAGCCGGCAGCGAACTGCACGTTCTGGGCGGATACGGCGGAATACACCTGGCTGGCGGCAAGGCCGTAACCCTGCAACTTGTCCGGGTTCAGCCAGATGCGTACCGCGTACTCGGCGCCGATCAGGCGCGTGGCGCCAACACCCGGGATACGGCCCACCTGATCGGCCACCTGCGAGGCGATGACGTCTGCCAGGCGGTTGCCGTCAATGTTCGGGTTGCTGGACACCAGCGACACGAACATCAGGAAGTCCGGGTTGTTCTTCGCCACCACCACACCCTGCTGGGTCACGGCGGTAGGCAGGCGCGGCTGAGCCAACTGCACCTTGTTCTGCACCTGCACCTGGGCGATGTCCGGGTCGGTGCCGGTTTCGAACGTGAGGGTGATCGTGCCCGAGCCATTGGCGTTCGACGACGAGCTGAAGTACAGCAAGTGGTCGATGCCGGTGAGCTGTTGCTCGATGACCTGGGTGACGTTCTTCTCGACGGTGTCGGCGTTCGCGCCCGGATAGGTGGCGGACACCACCACCTGTGGCGGTGCGATGTTGGGATAGGACTCGATACCCATGTTCAGCACCGAAATGGTGCCGACCAGGGTGATCAGGATGGCGACCACCCACGCAAAAATGGGGCGGTCAATAAAGAAACTCGGCATGTCTGTCGACTCCCTTACGGCTTGCCGGCAGCAGCACCAGCCTTACCGGCCGGTTGACCCGGGGCATCCGGCTTCTGGTCGGGCTGCCAGGGCGCGGCCTTGGCCGGCTTGCCTGGTTGCACCGTCTGCAGGCCGGACACAATGACCTGGTCGCCGGCGGTCAGGCCGCTGGTGACGATCCAGTTGCTGCCCGACAGGTTGTCGGCAGTCACGTTCTTGCGGACCACGTTGCCGGTGGGGTCGACCACCAATGCAAAGGCGCCGACCACGTCGCGCGAAATCGCCAGCTGCGGGATCAGGAACACGTTGTGCTGTTCGCCGAGATCCGCGGTGATAGTGACGTAGGTGCCCGGCAGCAGGCGGCGCTGCGGGTTGGCCAACTGGGCGCGCAGGCTGACCGCACCGGTGGTGGGATCGACCGTGGCGCCGGAGAAGTCCAGCGTACCGTTCTGGTCGTACTTGCTGCCATCGGGCAGGGTGACCTTCACCGTGGTCTTCCCCTGGTCGGAGAGTGAGACGTTGCCGGCCGACTGTGCGGCGCGCAGGCGATCGAGATCCGCCGAGCTCACGGTGAAGTTCACATAGAGCGGATCGAGCTGGTCGACCGTGGTCAGCAGGGTGGAGCTGGAGCCGGAATCGGCAGCGCCGTTACCGACGATGGCGCCTTCGGTGACCTGCTGCTGGCCGGCGCGGCCGTCGATGGGCGACACCACGCGGGTGTATCCCAGGTTGATGCGCGCGCTCTGCACGGCCGCTTCCGCCTGCTTCACCGCAGCGGAGCTGCTGCGCTCATTGGCTTCGGCAGCATCCAGGTCGGACTGGGAGACATAGTTCTGCGGGCGCAACTGGCGCAGGCGGTCGGCGGTCTTGTGATAGTTCACATAGGTGGCCTGCGCCGAAGCGAGGTTGGCCTGAGCGGAGTTGAGCGTCGCCTGGTAAACGGCCGGATCGATCTCGAACAGGACCTGGCCCTGCTTGACGTCGGTGCCTTCCTGATACACGCGCTTGAGCAGCACGCCCGAGACGCGGGCACGCACATCGGCGCTGCGATAAGCAGACACGCGGCCCACTAGATCCTTGGTCAGCGGCGTGCTCTGCGCCTGTGCCTTGATAACGCCGACTTCCGGCGGAGGCATCTGGGGCGGGCCTTGTTCCTTGCCTTTGCCACAGGCGGCCAGTGAGAGCAGGCCAAGGCACAGCAGGGGTGTGCGCAATGACGTGAACTTCATGTGGGCTCCAATCTCTATTTTTAATGTGGTCGGGGATGCGGCACGTCGCGCCACTCCGGGCGACGACAAAAAGGCTTGCGGCGAACACACAGCAGCCCCGCGTGCCCCTGGGAATGAAGGACGGGCGGGGCCTGGTAGCCGGGGCTCGTTCAGGCAATCGAGCTTGGACTATACCGTACAGTTTACAATTTGTAGAGCCACCCCAGCAGGCCGGACGGGCCTTCCTGGGGCCGTGCGGCGCGCGTCGCGGGTGGAATGAGATTGCTTCCCGTACCCCGTGAAGGGTCCCAGGGCACTAATTTTGGCTGAATTCCGTGAAGGAAGGGTGTCGGCGTCCTTGGCGCTGGATCTGGCGCCTTCGCCATGGTGCCAGTGCACCATGGCAGAAAGCCTGTGCCGATGGTCCGGTTGCACCCGCAACCCGCTTGCTTGCAACGCCGGCTGGAGTGGCTGCCCACTCTTTATTTCGCCAGCAAGCCTGTACGTGAGCATCCGTATTTTGTCTGCTGCGCTGCAACGTTTGTGCATGGCAGGGCCATGACATACGCCGGGGTACTGCATGGCTCGCGCCGCACCGGCCGTTCAACGTTCCGCCGGGCAACACACGAGCGGGCCGAGTTTTTCGAGCTGTGCGCGAGTTTTTTCCGAAGCCCGCGTTGTCATGCAAACGTCGCGGAAATATCCATGCACGACATTTGCTGCACAGGCGTCATGGCCTGCCGCGAGCTGAAGTTCGCCTTTCACAAAGGTGGATTAGGCATGACGCGAGGCGTATCCTTTTGAGGCTTTTTTTAGCCTCATTCCGTCTCCCCCACACAGTAGATGCCATGAACGCGATTCGTGCGGCTAGCAACAGCTCATTCCCCACTGTTGTTCTTGAAGAACTGAAGCAAAGCGGACTCACCCAGCGCCTTGATGAGGCGCAATTTTTTATCAGCGCTTTCTTCTCGCGCATCTCCGACGGCGATCTTGAACTGCACACCGCCCGCGAATGGGCCGTGCTGATCGCCGACCTGCTCACTTTCATGCAGCAGCGCCAGCCGGGCCGCGCCTCGGTGCGCGTGGTCAACCCGGCCACGGGTCACGCCGGCCGCAGCTACATTGAAGTCGTCACCGACGACATGCCCTTCCTGGTCGACACCGTCACCATGGTCGCGGCCGAACACCTGCAGATCCACGCCGTGATCCATCCGGTGGTGGACGTGTCCCGTGACGCCTCCGGCAAGCTGTTGAAGATCGGCGCCGCCGATGGTCAGGCGGAATCGGTGATGCACTTCGAAGTCGACCGAGTGGCGAACGACGAGGAGCTGGCCAAGCTCACCGCCCGCCTCGAGGGCGCGCTGGAAGACGTGCGCGTCGTCGTCGCCGACTGGAAGAAGATGCGCGATCAGGCCCTGGCCATCGCCGCCGACCTGCCGTCGCGCCAGCTCCCGCTGGACGCCGCGTCGGTGAAGGAAGCCTCGGAATTCCTGCGCTGGCTGGCCGACGACAACTTCACCTTCCTCGGCTACCGCGAGTACGAAGTGACCGAGGCGGACGGCGAGGAAGTGCTGCGCGCGAACGAAGGTTCGGGCGCGGGCATCCTGCACAAGAGCGAACGTTCGCTGGCGCCGCGTTCGCTGCGCTCGCTGGTGGCGAGCGACCTGCCGCAGTCGGGTTCGACCGACGCCATCATCCTCACCAAGACCAATGCGCGCTCGCACGCGCATCGTCCGGGCTACATGGATTACGTGGGCGTGCTCAAGTTCGATGCCAACGGCAAGCCGGTGGCCGAACAGCGCTTCCTGGGCCTGTTCTCTTCCAATGCTTATATGGCGCGCCCCCAGGACGTGCCGCTGGTGCGCCAGAAGTTCGAATACGTGATGGAGCGCTCCGGCCTCAAGCGTGATTCGCATTCGGGCAAGGCACTGCGCCACATCCTCGAGACGCTGCCGCGCGACGAGCTGTTCCAGAGCAGCGACGAGGAACTCTTCACCACCGCAATGGGCACGCTGGAGCTGCGCCAGCGCGCACGCACGCGCCTGTTCCTGCGCCGCGACCGCTACGGCCGCTTCGTCACCTGCATCGTCTATGTGCCGCGCGAGCGCTTCAACACCACGGTGCGCGAGCGCATCGAGGCCATGCTGAAGGACTCCATGCGCGGCGAGAGCCTGGATTCCTCCGTGCTGATGGGCGAGGCCGCGTTGGTGCGCCTGCACGTGGTGGTGCGTCCGAAGATCGGTGACCAGGTGCAGTACGACGCCGCCCAGTTGGAGAAGGGCGTGGCCGCCATCGTGCGCAACTGGTACGACGACGTGCGCGACGAACTCGTGCGCACGCTGGGCGACCATGACGGCGTGGTGCTGGCCAACCGTTACGCCAAGTCGATGCCCGCGGGCTACATGGAAGACGTATCCCCGGCCGTCGCCGCGCAGGACGTGCATCAGTTGTCGCTGCTGAAGGGCGACGATGCGGTGCGCATGTCCTTCTACCATCCGGCCTCGCGTCCGGAAGAGCTGCGCTTCAAGATCTACCGCAGCGGCGGCGACATTGCCCTGTCCGAAGTGCTGCCGCAGCTGGAGAACCTGGGCCTGCGCGTGCTCACCGAGCACCTGTACGACATCAATGTCGGCGGCACGCAGCTCTACATCCAGGACTTCGAAGTGCAGACCGCCGGCAGCCTCGCTTTCAGCGTGGAGCAGGTGGGCACGCTGTTCGAGGACGCCTTCGAGCAGATCTGGCGCGGCAACGCGGAGAACGATGGCTTCAACCGCCTCGTGCTCGGCGCCAAGCTGAGCTGGCGCCAGGTGGCGATGCTGCGCGGCTACTGCAAGTACCTGCTGCAGACGGGCGTGGCCTTCTCGCAGTCCTATATGGAAGACGCCTTCAACCGCTATCCGGCCATCGCCGGCCTGCTGGTGGAGATGTTCCTCGCCAAGTTCGATCCGCGCCGTGAAACGCTGTCGGCCGACGAACTCAAGCGCGCCGGCGACATGCTGCGTGGCGAAATGCAGGTGCTCATCCCCGAGTCGCTGCGCCATGCGCATCCGGCGCTCATCGACGGCCTGGTCGGTGCGCTGTCCAAGCCGCGCGCCGAGCAGATCACGGTGATCGAGGAGTCCATCGGCACGCTGCTGGAAACGGTTTCCAGCCTCGACGACGACCGCATCCTGCGCAGCTTCATCGCGTTGATCCGCGGCACGCTGCGTACCAGCTTCTTCCAGCAGTGGAACGACCAGTACCGCAGCTATATCAGCTTCAAGTTCGACTCGCACCACGTGCCCGACCTGCCCAAGCCCGTGCCGTACCGCGAAATCTTCGTGTGCGCGCCGCGCGTGGAAGGCATCCACCTGCGCTTCGGCCCGGTGGCACGCGGCGGCCTGCGCTGGTCCGATCGTCGCGAAGACTTCCGCACGGAAGTGCTGGGCCTGGTGAAGGCACAGATGGTGAAGAACACTGTGATCGTGCCGGTGGGCTCGAAGGGCGGTTTCTACGTCAAGCGTCCGCCCGTGAACGGCGACCGTGACGCGCAGCTGGCCGAGGGCATCGCCTGCTACCGCATGTTCATCAGCGGCCTGCTGGACATCACCGACAACCTGATCGAAGGCAAGGTGGTGCCGCCGCACGATGTGGTGCGCCACGACAACGACGATCCGTACCTGGTCGTCGCCGCCGACAAGGGCACGGCCACGTTCTCCGACATCGCCAACGCCATCTCGGTCGAGCACGGTTTCTGGCTGGGCGACGCATTCGCGTCGGGCGGCTCGAACGGCTACGACCACAAGGGCATGGGCATCACCGCCAAGGGCGCGTGGGAATCGGTCAAGCGCCACTTCCGCGCGCTGGGTCGCGACAGCCAGTCGCAGGACTTCACCTGCGTGGGCATCGGCGACATGTCCGGCGACGTGTTCGGCAACGGCATGCTGTTGTCGCGCCACATCAAGCTGGTCGCCGCGTTCGACCACCGCCACATCTTCCTCGACCCGACGCCGGACATCGAGCGTTCCTTCGTGGAGCGTGAGCGCATGTTCAAGCTGCCGCGTTCGAGCTGGGACGACTACAACAAGTCGCTGATCTCCGCCGGTGGCGGCGTGTATTCGCGCACGCTGAAGTCGATCCCGATTTCGCCGGAAGTGCGTGCCGTGCTTGGCCTCAAGCCGGAAGTCACCCAGCTCCCGCCGAACGAGTTGCTCAGCGCCATCCTGAAGGCGCCGGTGGACCTGCTGTGGAACGGCGGCATCGGCACCTACGTGAAGTCCAGCGCCGAAACGCACGCTGACGTGGGCGACCGCGCCAACAACGCGCTGCGCGTCAACGGTGCGGAACTGCGCTGCAAGGTGGTGGGCGAAGGCGGCAACCTGGGTTTCACCCAGAAGGGCCGCATCGAAGCTGCCCAGCATGGCGTGCTGCTCAATACCGACTTCATCGACAACTCGGCCGGTGTGGACACCTCCGATCACGAGGTGAACATCAAGATCCTGCTCGGCGACGCCGTGCAGCGCAACGAGCTCACGCTCGACCAGCGCAACACGCTGCTGGCCAGCATGACCGACGAAGTCGGCCAGTTGGTGCTGTGGGACAACTACCGCCAGAACCAGGCCATCACCCTGATGGAGCACCAGTCGGTGCACCGCATCGGCTCGATGGCGCACTTCATCCGCCAGCTGGAATCGGAAGGCCTGCTCGACCGCCAGGTGGAGAACCTGCCGAGCGAAGCGGAGCTGACCGAGCGCAAGACGCGCGGCATCGGCATGACGCGTCCGGAACTCTCGGTGCTGCTGTCCTACGACAAGATCAAGCTGTTCCAGCAGCTGCTCGACTCGGACGTGCCGGAAGACCCGTACCTGTCCAAGGAACTGGTGCGCTACTTCCCGGAACCGCTGCATGCGAAGTACGCCGACCATATGCAGCGCCACCGCCTGAAGCGCGAAATCATCGCCACGGCCGTGACCAACTCCACCATCAACCGCATGGGCGCCACCTTCATGCTGCGCATGCAGGAGGACACGGGGCAGGGTCCGGCGGCCATCGCCAAGGCTTACACCGCCGCGCGTGAGATTCTCGATGCACGTGAGCTGTGGGCGCAGATCGAAGCGCTGGACGGCAAGGTGGCGGAAGCCACCCAGATCGACGCCATCCTGCAGATCTGGTCGCTGCTGCGTCACACCGCGCGCTGGTTGCTGAACCGTCCGGGCGGCACGCTGGACATCGCCGCCAACGTGGAGCGTTACCAGGCGGGTGTCACCGAGCTGCGTGCGGCGCTGCCCAACGTGCTCACCGAGACCGGCAAGCAGGAGTTCGCGACGAGCCAGGAGAAGTGGGAAGGCCTCGGCATGCCGGGCGAGCTGGCCCTGCGCCTGGCCCGTCTGCCGGAACTGCGTGCCATGCTCGACATCGTCGAAGTGGCGCAGCAGAGCGGCCAGCCGATCGCCAAGGTCGCCGGCGTGTTCTACGAACTGGGTGAGTCGCTGGACCTGGAATGGCTGCGCAGCCAGATCGAGGCGCTGCCGGTGGAAGGTGCATGGCACGCGCAGGCTCGCGGTTCGCTGCTGGACGAGCTCAACCACCAGCATCGCGCGCTGGCCCTGCAGGTGCTGACGTTGACCGGCGCCTCCAAGGACATCTCGCCAGTGCAGGCTTGGCTGCAGCGTGACGACGCCACGCTGAAGTACACCCGCAACATGCTGGCGGAAATCCTGACCCAGAACGCGGACTACCCGATCGCCTCGGTCGCGGTCCGTCGCCTGGCCCAGCTGGCACAGGTGCCGGTGAACCAGTAAGACCGCACGACGTTCCGGTTCTGCCGGAACGTCGGTGATGCGGAGCAAGGCCTTGAAGGGCGCAAGACCGGTGACGGTCTTGCGCCCTTCGTCCATCTACGTTCAACTGAGGGCCTTCCTCCGACTGTTGACCGGCCTTATGCGCTTTGCCTTCGTCGCCAGCGAAACCAACGTTGCCCAGCAGGCTCGCCGCAAGCTCGTCGATCGCTATGGCGACGCGCAGCCGGAGGAGTCCGACGTCATCGTGGCCCTGGGGGGCGATGGTTTCATGTTGCGCACGCTGCATGCCTATCGTGCGCTGCCTGCGCCGGTCTACGGCATGAAGCTCGGGCGCGTCGGTTTCCTGATGAACAAGCACCGGATCGACGACCTCGAGGAACGCATCTCGCGGGCACACGCCGCCGTGCTGTATCCGCTGGACATGCGCACCACCGATGCGCGTGGCGAGGTGCACCACGCCCTGGCCTTCAACGAAGTCTCGCTGCTGCGCCAGAGCAACCAGGCCGCGCACCTGGAAGTGAAGCTCAACGACACGGTGAAGCTGCAGAACCTCGTCTGCGACGGCATCCTGGTGTCCACGCCGGCCGGTTCCACGGCCTACAACCTGTCTGCGCACGGGCCCATCCTGCCGCTGGACGCCAACGTACTGGCGCTTACCCCGATCAGCCCGTTCCGCCCGCGTCGCTGGCGCGGCGCGATCCTGCCGCACCGCACCCTGGTGACGCTGCGCGTGCTCGATCCAGGCAAACGGCCGGTGAGCGCCACGGCCGATTACCACGAGGTGCGCGATATCCGCGAGGTGGAGATTCGCCAGTCGGAAGGGCAGGGCGTGCGCCTGCTGTTCGATCCGGAGCACAACCTGGAACAGCGCATTCTGGACGAACAGTTCGCGCAGGATTGATTGAGGCGAACGAACGCCTGCGCGTCATCCCTGTCAGGGGCAAGGGCGAGAGGCGTTTTTCAGCAACCGAGGAGCTGGGCATCCAGCACCATCCAGTGGTTGCAAGGTGTCTGAAAGACGCCGGATCCGCGCTTTCACGGGAATGGCGGCGCGGGTATGCGTGGTGCATTCCCGTCACGCATCTTTTGCTAGATTGAGCGCCATGAACCGTCCAAAGACCGACGTCCACGATCCCGCTTCCACCGGCGACAACCGGCTGGTGGTGGCAATTTCCTCCCGCGCCCTGTTCGATCTCGGCAACAGCCATGAACTGTTCGAGCAGCAAGGGCTGGATGCGTATCGGGCGTTCCAGATCGAGCACGAGAACGAGATCCTCAAGCCCGGGGTGGCATTCCCACTGGTGCAGAAGCTGCTGGATCTGAACAAGCTGGCGGGTGATGTGCCGCCGGTCGAGGTGATCCTGCTGTCGCGCAATTCGGGCGACACCGGACTGCGCATCTTCAATGCCATCCAGCACTACGGGCTGGAGATCAGTCGCGCGGCCTTTACCAGCGGTGCGCCGACGTCCGATTACATCGCGCCGTTCAAGGCCGACCTGTTCCTTTCCGCCAACGCGGAAGACGTAGGCCGTGCGCTTGCGGCGGGCGTCGCCGCGGCGACCATCCTGCCTTCGACCGCGCCGCCGCGTGCCACGGAACAATTGCGTATCGCCTTCGACGGTGATGCAGTGATCTTCGGTGACGAAGGCGAACGCGTGTCACGCGAGGAAGGGTTGGAAGCGTTCCATCGCAGCGAGCGCGAGCTCGCCGACGAGCCGCTCTCGGTGGGGCCGTTCCGCGGATTCCTGTCGGCCGTGCATCGCCTGCAGGCTGCTTTCCCGGCAGAGGACTCACCTATCCGCACGGCACTCGTCACCGCGCGTTCTGCACCGGCGCACAAGCGCGTGATCCTTACGCTGCGTCGCTGGGGCGTGCGTATCGACGAGGCCTTGTTCCTCGGCGGCCGCGACAAGGGGCCGTTCCTTGATGCGTTTGGCGCGGACATTTTCTTCGACGACTCGCCGGCGAACGTGGAATCGGCGCGCAAGCACGTGGCGACGGGCCACGTGCCGCATGGTGTGTCCAATCGCTGATGCGCTTGGTCCACGGCAGCCACCGTGGACGGGTGATCAGGGAACGGAGTGCCCCTTGCTCGCCGTCCAGATGGCGTACCAGTCTTCGGCATCGAGATGGACATTCAATGCCGCAACGGCGTCACGCAAGCCATCGATGCGGCCGGTACCAGTGATGACGTGCGGGTGCGATGGGTGGCGCAGCGCCCACGCAAACGCCAACGTGGTGAGGCTGATGCCAAGGCGGTGCGCCATGGCGGTCATCTCGGCGCGCACCCGCACGGCCTGCTCATCGTTGCCGGTGAACAGGCGACCGCCGCCCAGCGGCGACCAGATCATGGGGCGGAGGCCAAGCTGTTGGGCCTGGTCCAGCGTGCCATCGTCCAGCGCGCCCATCTCCAGGGGCGACAGTTCCACCTGATTGGTCAGCAAGGCGTACTGTTGATGCAGCAGCGCGAACTGGCTTGTGGTGTGGTTGGACACGCCCCAGTGCGCCACCTTGCCTTCGCGGGTGAGCGTGGCGAAGGTGTCGGCCAAGGCGGCGGCGTCCATCAGGTAATCGGGGCGATGGATCAGCACTAGATCCAGTTGTTCGGTGTGCAGGTTGCGCAGCGACTGCTCCACTTGCGTTCGGACATAGGCCGCGGACGTGTCGTAGTAGTTGATGCGATAGGGACGCTGTGCGGAGCGCAGGCGGATGCCGCATTTGGTGACGAGCTGCATGCGTCCGCGCAAGGAAGGCGCCGCCTTCAACGCATCGCCGAACTGCGCTTCGGCCTGGTAGTCGCCGTAGATGTCGGCGTGGTCGAACGAGGTGATGCCCAATTCCAACGCCTGCTCGATCCAGCGGATGCGTTCGGCGATGGTCAGGTTCCAGCTGACGATGCGCCAGAGGCCGGCGACGATGGGGGAGAGGGTGAGTGAAGGGTTGGGCATGGCGATGGGGGTTGGGCGGTGGCGGGGCAGTGTGCCAAGGCTGGGAGTGGTATGCCAGCTTGGAGTGCTTGCCTCGACGCTTCAGAGATGCCGTCATCCCTGCGAAGGCAGGACAAGCGCGAAGCGCGCGGAACGCCGGTAGGGCGGTCCCGAAGGGGCGAGCGTAGCGAGTCATCCAGTGACTTTGCTCTTGGCTCTTGTCCTCCGGTTGCCGTGATTCAGGGATCGGGCTCGCCTGCCGCGGGCTTCCGACCTCCTGCCGGAGGCCGGGTCACTTTTCTTTGCTTGCCCACGCACGCGCAGGAGCGCGTGCGAACGGCGAAGCCGGCCCGAAGGGCGGAGGGCAGGATGCCCGGAGTAAAGAAAAGTAACCAAAAGAAAAGGCCCCCCGGATGACGCGCCTTCCGGGCTGACGCCCTCCAGGTTCGCGGGCGGGTTCCGGGCTTTTCGACGGGGCATCCTGCCCCGACGAAAAGTGCCTGGCATCCGTGCCAGGCACCCCTGCGGGGCCTGATCTCCACCCGCCCGCCGCGTCATACGGGGACCCGGAAGATCAAAAGCGGCGAGCCGACGGCTCGTGCCGCTTCGCGGCACATCGCGTCGGGTGTCTCGATGAAATGTATACGTGCCGGCTAGCTTGTCTGTGGGAGCGCACCCTGTGCGCGACCACCTGACGGAGCGGTAACGACATGGCTCTGCGGTCGCGCACAAGTGCGCTCCTACAAGGTGGCCTCGGGGTTCACCCCAGTCCTCTCTCGGGAGAGAGAGGACGAGCGACGAGTGATGTTCAACGTGAACCACCTAGGGACGAGGAAGGTGGTGCCGCACCGCGGCACCACGCTCCGCGTTAAGTCCTCTGCGCCTTGGCGCGTTGCGAAGCGCTTGGAAGTACCCGCTATGTAGAGGCGAAGGTGGCCAAGTAGCAACGTGCCTCGAGCGCTCGGGCTTATCCCCTCGGAATGCTGCCCGCTCTTCAGGCCATTTTCTTTGGGTTACTTTTCTTTGACTCCGGGCATCCTGCCCTGCGCCCTTCGGGACGGCTTCGCCGTTCGCACGCGCTCCTGCGTGTGCGTGGGCCAGCAAAAGAAAAGTGACTCGGCCTTCGGCAGAAGGTCGAAACGCCCGCCGCGTAGGCGGCAACCTGGCGGGATCGCGGCAACCGAAGGCCCAGAGCAAAGTCGCTGGATGACCAGCCCTTCGGCTGTTGAAAAGCGCTTCCCGCTTTCGCGGGAATGACGGATAGGAGCGGTGAGGCAAGGTTGCCCTCTTTTGCGAGATTCGCAGGAATGACATTGCTTATGCAGCGCTAGGGCGCCCCCCGACCATCCCCCGAAACCCACCATCACTGCGAACCATTCCCCCTCGAAGCCACCGGCGCATGCCACAACTCATCCGCCGACCACCCACCACCCGTGTCGCCAATCAACGACACCGCATCCAGCAGTCTCTGTTGCCGCACACTCAGCGCCTCCTGCTCCGTGCTCAACTGCGTGGCCTGCGCCACCGCCGCCGTCGTGTAATCCACCGTTCCCGCGTTGTACTCGTTGAAAGCAATCTCCGAGCCACGCGTCGCGTCCTTCACGGCAGCGTCCAGCACCTCCGCCTGTTGCGCGAGTATCCGAATGCCCGACAAGTCATCCTCCACGTTCTGGAACGCGGTGAGCACCGTGCCGCGATAGTTGGCAACGGCAGCCTCGTAATTGGCGCGGGCGGAAGCGACCTGGCCGTGACGCGCGCCGGCGTCGAAGACGGTTTCGCTCACATCCGCCCCCAGCGACCACACGTGGTTCGCCACATGCAGCAACCCGGCCAGTGGCGATTGTGAAAAACCATCCGCCGCAGATAGCGACAGCGACGGATAGTAGGCGGCCACCGCGATGCCAATGGCCGCATTGGACGAGGCCATCTGGCGCTCGGCCACGGCGATGTCCGGGCGGCGTTGCAGTAGGGTCGACGGTACGCCGGCCGGTATCTGGGGAAGTGTGGGCAAGGTGGCGTTATGGGGAACGTCGAGTTCTTCCGGGTTCTTGCCGACCAGCACGGCGATGGCGTGCACGTACTGTGCGCGTGACACGCCCAGGGCGATCAGCTTGGACTGCGCGTTCTCCAGTTGCGTGCGCGCGGTGATCACATCGGATGGCGCCACCGTGCCGGCTTTGCCCTGGTTGTCGACCACGCGCAGGTATGCCTTGTATGCATCGACGGTCTTTTGCAGCAGGTCGATATTGGCGTCGGTGACGCGCAGGTCGATGACGGCCGTGGCCAGGGCCGTCTGCTCGGACAGCGTGGCGTTGGCCAGCGTGGCCTGGCTGGCCTGCGCTGTCGCCTTGTTTTCTTCCACTGTGCGGCGGACCTTGCCCCACAGGTCCGGCGCCCAACTCACATTGCCTTCCAGCGAACCGGAGGTGCTGACGGGGCGCAGATGTTCCACACCGCTGCCGGCGTTGCCTGCGGCCGTGCGCTGCTTGCTGGCGCTACCGCTGATGCCGATGGTGGGGAACAGCGAACTGCGTGCCACCTGCACCTCGGCCATGGCGGCCTGGTAGCTGGCGTAGCTCTTGGCCACCGTCTGGTTGGACACCATGACCTGCGGCTCCAGTTCGTCGAGCAGCGGATCGTTGAACGTCGTCCACCAGTCGCCCTTGGGCGCCTCGTCGGCGGGAGTGGCAGCGATCCAGCCGGGGAGTTCCTTGTACTGCGTGGGTACGTTGACCTCGGGGCGATGGTAATCAGGTCCCACCATGCAGCCGCCGAGCATCGTCGCCATGGCGATGGCTAAAGCATTGCGAGGAAGTGTCGTGTTCATGCGCGTGCGTCCGATCGGTTCCACGGCAGGCTTGCCGACCACCGCGCGAGCCGTGCGCGCAGGCGGTCGAGGTAGAGGTAGATCACGGGCGTGGTGTACAGGGTGAACACCTGGCTGAGGATCAGGCCACCCATCACCGTGATACCCAGCGGCTGGCGCAGCGATGCGCCCTGGCCGATGCCGATGGCCAGCGGCACGGCACCGAGCACGGCAGCGGCGGTGGTCATCATGATGGGGCGCAGTCGCAGCACGGCGGCGTCATGGATGGCTTTGCGCGGTTCGATGCCTTCGTCGCGCTGCAAATGGATCGCCACGTCGATCATCATGATCGCGTTTTTCTTCACGATGCCGATCAAGAGGATGATCCCGATCAGTGCGATCACCGAGAACGGTGTGCCGAAGATCAGCAACGCCAGCGTCGCGCCGATGCCGGCGGAGGGCAGGGTGGAGAGGATGGTGATGGGGTGCACCGTGTTCTCGTACAGGATGCCCAGCACGATATAGACGGCCGCGAGGGCGGCGAGGATCAGCAGCGGCATCGTGCCCATCGACTGCGCATAGACCTGCGCCGCACCCGCCGTGACGCCATGGATGGACGCGGGCATGCGGATGTCCTGTCCGGCCTGGCTGATGGCGGCGAGCGCATTGCTCAGCGAGCCGCCGGGCGGCAGGTTGAACGAGATGGTGCCAGCGACCAGCCCGCCCTGGTGGTTCACCTGCGTGGCGGTGTGGTTGCTCACGTAGGAAGCCAGCGCGGGGAAGGGCACCATGGTTTCGGCCGCCGTGCTGTCCGCGCTGCCGCTGGAGCTGCCGCCCTTGGCGTTGGAGATGGCATTAGTGAGCTGGTTGGCCTCGGCGTCCGCGTTGCGCGAGTTGGTGTTCGCGTTGGCCTTGGTCGTCGTGGTGCCGCTGACCAGCGATCGGGACATCTGCGTCTGTTGCGTGCCGGTGGCGTTGCCCGCGGCAGTGCTGAAGCGGATGCGTTCGATGGATTGCGGGTATTGCCAGTATTGTGGCGCGACTTCCATCACCACGTAGTACTGGTTGAGCTGGTTGTAGACTGTGGATACCGTGCGCTGGCCGAAGGCGTCGTACAGCACGCTGTCGATCTGGTTGGGCGCAAAGCCGTAGCGCGCTGCCGTGGCGCGGTTGATGCTCACGTAGAGCTGCAGGCCGTTCTGCTGCAGGTCGGAGTTCACATCGGTGACCTGATCGTGGTACTTGCCCAGCGCGGCGATCAGCTTCGGTACCCAGGTGTACAGCGCCTCGGGATCGTCGCTGGTCATGGTGTACTGGTACTCCGCGGCGGACTGGCGGCCACCGATGTGCAGGTCCTGCGCCGCCTGCAGGAACAGTTTTGCTCCCGATACGGCATTGAGCTTGGGTCGCAGACGATCCACCACCTGCGCGGCGGAGAGCTTGCGCTCGGCCAGCGGTTTCAGCTCGATGAACACATTCGCGCTGTTGAGCGCGCGACCACCGGTGAAGCCGGCCACCGAGGCCACGGCGGGGTCCTTTTTTACGATGTCCTGCAACTGCGCCAGCTTCTTCTGCATCGCCTGGAAAGAGATGCTCTGGTCCGCGATGATCTGGCCCATCAGGATGCCGTTGTCCTGCTCCGGGAAGAACGTGGACGGCACCAGGCGAAGCAGGAATACGTTGAGCACGATCAGGCCGATCAGGGTCAGGATCACCGCAAAGGCATGGTCAAGCACCATCGTGAGTGAGCGTGAATAGGCCTGGTGGAAGCGTTCGAACTGGCGCTCGTACCACACGGCCCAGCGCGCCTTCGAATGCAGCGTCTGGCGGCTGATCACATAGGCCGCCATGGTCGGCGTGACGGTGAGTGAGATCACCAGCGACAGTAGGATGGCGATGGACAGCGTCACCGCGAACTCGTGGAACAGCAGACCCACGATGCCCGGCATCAGCAGGATGGGCAGGAACACGGCGATCAGCGACAGGCTCATCGAGATCACCGTGAAGCTGACTTCGGCGCTGCCGACCATGGCGGCCTCACGCACGTCCATGCCGGTTTCCACATGGCGCACGATGTTCTCCAGCACCACCACCGCGTCGTCCACCACGAAGCCGGTGCCGATGGTCAGCGCCATCAGCGACAGGTTGTCGATGCTGTAGCCCAGCAGGTACATGGGGCCGAACGTGCCGACGATGGACAGCGGCAGCGCCACTGCCGGCACCAGTACGGCGCGGGGCGATTGCAGGAATACATAGACGACGCCGATCACCAGCAGCACGGCAATGACCAGCGTGCGCTCGGTATCACCGACCGCGGCGTTTACTGACTGTGAGCGGTCCACGGCCACGCCGACGTGTACGGTGCGGGGCAGGGTGGCTTCGATCGATGGCAGTGATTTCCTGATCTGCGCCACCGTCTTGACGATGTTGCTGCCGGCCAGCGGATAGACGATGACCAGCACGGCATCCCGGCCGTTGTAGAGGCCGGCGTTGCGGATGTTCTCGGCCGAGTCCAGCACCTGCGCCACGTCGCGGAGTTGCACGGGGGCGCCGTTGCGATAGGCGACGACCAGGTCGCGATACGGTGCCGCCTTGTTGATCTGGTCGTTGGACAGGACTTCATAGCGCTGGCCGTTCTCGTCGATATGCCCCTTCACGCTGTCCGCATTGGCGGCGCTGATGGCCGCACGCACGTCTTCCAGGCCGATCCCGTAGCTGTTGAGCTGGTCCGGCTGTAGCTCCACGCGAACGGACGGCAACGCGCTGCCACCCAGCGTGATCTGGCCCACGCCATCCACCTGCGAGAGCTGCTGCTGGATCACCGAGTCGGCCGAGTCATACAGCTGCGCGCGCGTCAGCGTCTTGGACGTCAGCGCGAGCACCATGATGGGCGAGTCGGCGGGGTTGAACTCGCGATAGGTGGGGTTGTTGCGCAACGTCGTCGGCAGGTCGGCACGCGCTGCCTGGATAGCGGCTTGCACGTCGCGGGCGGCGCCGTTGATGTCGCGGCTGAGGCCAAACTGGATGACGATCTGCGATGAGCCGACCGTGCTGGTGGAGGTCAGTTCGGAGACATCGGCAATGGTGCCGAGGCGGCGCTCCAGCGGTTCGGCCACCGTCGAGGCCATGATGCTGGGGCTGGCGCCGGCCATGCTCGCCTGCACCACCACCACCGGGAACGTGATGTTCGGCAACGGGGCCACCGGCAGGTGGAGATAGGCGAGCATGCCCGACAGCAGTATCGCGACGGCCAGCAGCGTGGTCGCTACCGGCCGCTGGATGAAGACGCCGGGGATGTTCACGTCGGTTCCTCGACCGTCGCCTCAGGACGCTTGCGGCCGAAACGTTGCGCGAGGCGATCGAAGTACAGGTAGATCACCGGCGTGGTGAACAACGTCAGCAACTGGCTGAGCAGCAGGCCGCCGATGATCGCCAGGCCCAGTGGCCGACGCAGCTCCGAGCCGGTGCCGGTGCCCAGCAGCATCGGCATGGCGCCCAGCATGGCGGCGAGGGTGGTCATCAGGATCGGGCGGAAGCGCAGCAGCGAGGCCTCGAAAATCGCCTCTTCGGCCGGCTTGCCTTCCACGCGTTCGGCTTCGAGCGCGAAGTCCACGATCATGATCGCGTTCTTCTTTACGATGCCGATCAAGAGCACGATGCCGATGATGCCGATCACGTCCAGGTCGCTGCCCGCGATCATCAGCGCGACCAGCGCGCCAATGCCCGCGGAGGGCAGGGTGGAGAGGATCGTCACGGGGTGGATGAAGCTTTCGTACAGCACGCCCAGCACGATATAGACGGCTATCAGGGCGGCGATCAGCAAGTAGACCTCGCTGGACAGCGAATCCTGGAAGGCCTGCGCCGCGCCCTGGAACGACGACGTAATCGACGAGGGCAGGTGCAGGGCCTGCTCGACATCGTTCACTTCCTTTACCGCCTTGCTCAGCGACGCGTCCTTGGCGAGGTTGAACGACACCGTGATGGCCGGGAATTGCGCGAGGTGGCTGATCACCAGCGGCGACTTGGTGACCTGGATATCGGCAATGCCCTTGAGTGGCACCTGGCCACTACTAGCGGTCTGGCTGGGCAGGTACAGGTCGCCCAGTGATTCCACGGTAGGAATGCTTTCCGGCTTGGCTACCAGGATCACCCTGTACTGGCTGGCCTGCTCGAAGATGGTCGAGACGATGCGCTGGCCCAGCGCGTCGTACAGCGCATTGTCGATGGTGGCCGAGGTGATGCCGTAGCGGGCGGCGAGCTGGCGGTTGACCTGCACATTGACCGCCAGACCATCGTTGTTGAGGTCGCTGGTGACGTCGGTGATCGACGGGATGTTCTTCATCCGCGAGATCAGCTCGGGAACGACTTGCTGGAACGCCTGCTGGTTCGGCCCGCGCAGCACGAACTGGTACTGGTTGGGCGAGATGGTGATGTCCAGCGTCAGGTCCTGCTCGGGCTGCATATACAGCCGGATGCCGGGAATGTCCGCCACTTCCTGCCGGATGCGGCGGGCGATCTCCTCGGCGGTCGAGGAGCGCTCGTCGCGCGGTTTCAGGTTGATCAGGAAGCGGCCGTTGTTGAGCGTGGTGTTGGTGCCGTCGATGCCCACGTAGGACGTAAGGCTGGCGACGTCCTGATCCTTCAGGATGGCGTCGGCCAGCAGCTTCTGGCGATCGACCATGGCACTGTAGGACACCGAGTTGTCAGCCACGCTGATGCCTTGCAGTACACCCACGTCCTGCACGGGGAACAGGCCCTTGGGTATGACCACGTACAGCACGATGGTGAGTGCGAGGGTGGCGAAGAACACCAGCAGGGTGGCTGCCTGGTGTGCCATCACAAAGTGCAGGCCGCGCTTGTACGAGGCCAGGGTCTTGTCGAACAGCGCCTCGCTGATGCGCTCGAAGCGGCTGGGGTGGCGATCCGCCTGCGCCTTGAGGATGCGTGCGCACAACATCGGCACCAGGGTGAGCGAGACCACGGCGGATAGCACGATGGTCACCGCCAGCGTCACTGCGAATTCGCTGAACAGGCGGCCGATCACGCCGCCCATGAATAGCAGCGGGATCAGCACCGCAATCAGCGACACGGTCAGCGACAGAATGGTGAAGCCGATCTGGCCGGCACCTTCCAGGGCGGCTTCCAGCGGCGTCCTGCCTTCCTCCAGATAGCGCACGATGTTCTCGATCATCACGATCGAGTCGTCCACCACGAAGCCGGTGGCGATGATCAGCGCCATCAGCGACAAGTTGTCGATGGAGTAATTGAGTTCGTACATCAACGCCAGCGTGCCGACCAGCGACACCGGCACCGAAATGCTGGGGATGATGGTGGCGGGGACATTGCGCAGGAACACGAAGATCACCAGTACCACCAGCACCACGGCGAGGATCAGCTCGAACGCCGCATCGCTTACCGAGGATCGGATCACGCCGGTGCTGTCGTTGACCACGTCCACCGTCATGCCCGCCGGCAACGTGGATTCCAGTTGCGGCAATTGCTTCATGATCTGGTCAACGGTGGCGATCACGTTGGCGCCGGGCTGGCGCTGCACGTTCAGCACGATGGCCTGCGTCCGATTGAACCACGCGCCCTGTTCAGTGTTTTGCGCGGCCTGCGTGACACGCGCCACGTCGCGCAGATAGACCGGTGCGCCGTTCTGGTACGAGACGACGGTGTCGAGGTAATCCTGCGGGTTCTGGATCTGGTCGTTGCCGTTGATGGTGTAGTCGAGGTCCGGCCCGTCGAAGTTGCCCTTGGGCTGGCTCACGTTGACGTTGGCGATCAGCGAGCGCAGGTCGTCGATGTTGAGCCCGTAGCCGGCGAGCTTCTTCGGATCGGCCTCGATGCGGATCGCCGGCACGTTGCCGCCGGAGGGCGTTACCAGGCCCACGCCCGGCACCTGGGAGATCTTCGCGCCCAGGCGGTTGTTCGCTACGTCCTGCAATTGCGGTAGCGACATCGAGTTGGAGGTGACCGCCAGCGTGAGAATGGGGCGGTCGGCCGGGTTCACCTTCGCGTAGGTCGGCGGTGCGGGAAGGCCGGAAGGCAGCAGGCTGTTGGCGGCGTTGATCGCCTCCTGCACGTTCTGTTCGGCCACGTCCAGGTTGAGCGACAGGTCAAACTGCAGCGTGATGACAGAGGCGCCGGCGGAGCTGTTCGAGGTCATCTGCTGCAGGCCAGGAATCTCGCCCAACTGCACTTCCAACGGCGCGGTCACCGTGGTCGCCATGACCGAGGGACTCGCTCCCGGATAGAACGTCTGCACCTGGATCGTCGGGTAATCCACGTTGGGCAGCGACGACACCGGCAGGAAACGCATGGCGACGAGGCCCACCAGCACGAGGGCGATCATCAGCAGCGATGTGGCCACCGGCCTGAGTACGAACAGGCGGGAAATATTCATCGGATCGCGCGCCTGCGACTCACGAGGACGTGTTGGCGGAGCCGTGCGGCCGCTTGCCGCCGTGCGCGGAGGGTGGTGCGCCCGCGCTGCCGGCGGTGGCGGGGTGCTCCTGCGCGACCTTGATCTTCGCACCGTCGCTCAGGCGGTCCATGCCGTCGGTGACCACCTGCTGGCCGGCATGGAGTCCCAAGAGGATCGCGGTGAACTGGCCGTCGCTGGGGCCGGGCGTCACCTTGTGCACGGACACGGTCTGGTCGGCATTGACCAGGTAGACGTAGTCACCCGGTGCGCCGCTTTGCACGGCGGGCGTAGGCACCAGTACGGTCTGGTGCAGGGTGTCGACCAGCATGCGCACGTTGACGAATTCGTTGGGGAACAGCGCCTCGTCATCGTTGGCGAAGGTGGCGCGCAGCGTGACCGTGCCGGTGTTGGTCGCCATCTGGTTGCTCAGGGCGTAGAGCGTGCCGCTGGCGATCTGCTTGCTGTTGTCGCTGGCGTAGGCAGCAACGGGCAGCTTCGCGCCCGAGTTCACGCGCAGCAGTACCTGGGCCAGTGCGTTCTGAGGCACGGTGAACTGCACCGTGGTCGGCTTCATCTGGGTGATGGTGACGATGCCGGGGGAGATCGACTGCGTGACGTAGTTGCCGGGGTCGACCAGGCGCAGGCCGACGCGTCCGGCGACCGGCGCGATGATGTGGCAGTAGGCGAGGTTCAGTTCATCCTGTGCAATGGCGGCCCTGTCCGCCTTCACTGCCGCTTCCGTCTGCGCCACCGTGAACTTCTGGTCGGTGTAGGTCTGCTCGGCGATGGATTTCTGTTCGTGCAGCTGCGTGTAGCGGGCGAGGTCGGTGCGCGCCTGCTCGAGCGTGGCCTGGTCTTTTGCCAGCTGGGCTTCGGCCTGCTGTTTGTTGATCTCGTACTGGCGTGGATCGATCTGCGCGAGAAACTGGCCCTTCTGTACGTCCTGGCCTTCCTGGTAACCCACTGCCGTCAGATAGCCGCTCAACTGAGGTAGCACGTTGACCGTGGCGACCGGCGTGACGGTGCCCAGCGCGGTGAGTTCTTCAGGCATGTCGCCGAGCGTGGCGCTGGCGGCGCTCACCACCTGCGGCGGCTGCCCCGCTTTCGTTTTCTGCCCGGTAAGGAGGTGCACCACCATCAACACCACCAGGAGCAGGATGACCACGGCGGTGATCAGTACGCCACGCTTCCCACGCGGAGGCCCGGACGTTCGGGTGGTGTCGTCGGCACTCATGCACCATCTCCCAGCAACTCAAATTCACAAGACAAGCAAGGTCATGCCGTCATCGCGCCGACGTGTCCATGGCGATGCATCGCCTGGAACATCGTCGACGGATGTCTAACGATCCTTTGTCCATGAGGTTGACCTGTTGCAGGCCGGCGCCACGGCCAACCTCCCCGGGTGGCGCGAGTGCGCGCAGGGCTTGTCCCTACGGGAAAAGAGATGACACAAGCGCTGTCACGGACGAGTGATGCCTCGCGGCATGGCGCATCCGCTTCATTAAGAAATATTCATCTACCTGCGGGGCTTGCCTGGTCAGACCATGCGCGCGCGCTTCCACCACCCAGTGACCCTTTCCTCGCGCACCAGCGTGAACAGGCCCGAGCCGAGGATGAGCGCGATGCCGATCAGCATCGGCCAGTCCAGGCGGTCGCCGAACAGCCAGTAGCCGAACAGGATGGCCCACAACATCTGGCTGTATTGGGCAGGGGCCACACGGTTGGCCGGCGCATGGTGGGTGGCGAGCATCAACAGCACGCCAGCCAGTCCCGCAAGCAGGCCGTAGCCGGCGAGCAGGAACCACTGGTGCAGGTCAGGCCAGACGAAGCTGGGCAGCATCAGCACGCCGCCACTGACCAGCGGGCCGATCACGCCCGCACCGTAGAGGCTGATGCGTTTCTCGTGCGGACCGGCCATGCGCAAGGCCACCACCGACACTGCACCGGAGAGACCGCAGGTCATCGCCGCGAGATGCCCGATGCCGAGCGCGCGGAAGCCAGGGCGCAGGACGACCAGCACGCCGATGAAACCGACGATCACCGCCGACCAGCGCCGCCAGCCCACGTGTTCCCTCAGGAAGATGACCGACAACAGCGTCACGAAGATCGGCAGCAGAAAGATCAGCGCAAACGCTTCGGCCATGGGCAACGCCGTGAAAGCGATCACAGCCGAGATATTGCAGATGGCGCCAGTGATTGCGCGGATCCACCACAGGTGCGGCTTGCGCGCACGGAAGACATCCAGATACCGGTCGTCCGCATTCCGGATGAAGGGCAGGGCACTCAGCATCAGCACGGCGCCGAAGAACACCGCTTCGTAGGCCGGCAGGCTGCCGTGCAGCGATTTCACAAAGGCATCGCTGATGGCATAGGCGGCGTAGCAGGCGAAGCCGAGCAGAACACCTTTGAACATGGGGATCCCAGGGAATGGCCCGTCGAGGCGAGGGACGGGTGAGGACAGGTAGGTATCGTCCCATAGTCCGGATGACTGACACAGCGGTTCGTTGAAGACAGGCCTGTTCCTGGTGAGGCGGCGCCTGAAAGCGTCGGCATCGTGCCGTGTCTTGTGGCAACCGGCAATCGTTGTCATCTGTTACGGCCGGAACGGTCGCGCGCCGTGCCGCTTACCTTTCGCATGGGTCGACGTGTCTTTGTGCTTATCTTTCAGAATGTTCCCATGCATTGGGACATGGCGCCGCCTGTACGATTTTTCGCGAGATGTATCGCTGCTGTTAGTGATGTGAGTGGTGATGTGGCCCGGGTGCAATTCGTCGGGCGACACGGTTCACCGGCTCACCAGGCAGCACCCCAAGGGCGGTCTGCCACGCATGCGGATCGGACGTGTGCCCCTTCCGATGCGCTGCCCACTCTTTCCTGCGTTCAACATGACCTACGACTACATCATCGTTGGTGCCGGTTCCGCCGGCAGCATTCTTGCCGATCGCCTAAGCGAGTCGGGGCGCCATACCGTGCTTGTGCTGGAGGCCGGTGGCAGGAATCGCTCCCCGTGGATGAGGCTGTCGGGCGGCTTTGCCCGGCTGCATCGCCATCACGCCTCCCGCTGGATGTATCACTCCACGCCGCAACCAGCGCTTGGAGGACGCACCCTGCATGCGCCGCGTGGCAAGGGGCTGGGTGGATCGGGCTCCATCAACACCATGATCTACGTGCGCGGACAGCAAAAAGATTTCGATGACTGGACGGCTGCCGATAACGAAGGCTGGTCCTGGCACGATTTGCTGCCTTACTTCCGCAAGCTGGAAACGCATCCGTTGGGCAACACGGCTTATCACGGCGGCGATGGCCCCATCCGGGTCAGCTCCCTGCGTGGCGCGATGGACCCTATCAGCGAGCGTTTCCTCGCAGGTTGCGGTGAACTGGGCTATCCGCACAGCAGTGACTTCAACGGTCCCGATTTCGAAGGCGCTGGCATCTATGACCTCAACATCCATCGTGGTGAGCGCAGCTCCAGCGGGGTTGCCAGCCTTCGTCCTGCCATGGGGCGGGACAACGTGCGGGTCGAGGTGGGTACCACCGTGGAGCATCTGCTCATCGATGCCGAAAAAAGAGTGGTCGGCGTGCGTGTCAGGAAGCGCGGCAGGCTGCTCGACTTCCATGTGCGGCGCGAGGTCATTCTTTCGGCCGGCGCCGTGGGCTCGCCGCAGATCCTCGAGTTGTCAGGCATAGGCGATCAGGCGCGTCTGCATGAGCTGGGCATTTCCACGATCCATCATCTGCCCGCCGTGGGCGAGCGGCTGCAGGATCATCTGTGCGCCAGCTTCGAGTACGCCACAAACCTGCCCGCAGATGCCGACCAGTCTGCATGGTTCGGGCGGGTGAAGGCGCGCCTGTCGTACATGCTGGGCCGCACGGGGCCTTTGTCGTCGGGCATGAACCCGTCGGGAGGGTTCTTCCGTGGCGACGACGGGGAAGCAATGCCGAACCTGCAGCTGTATGTGCATCCGCAGTGGCAGGGCCTGGCCGCGCACGGTCCGGTGGCGATGTCGCACGGGTTGCCGTCGGGGTTCCTGGTGCGTTTCCATGCGTGCCGGCCGACCAGCCGGGGTTCGGTGCATATCGTTTCCAGGCGTGCGGAAGATGCCCCGCACATCGATCCCAACTACCTGAGCACGGACAAGGACATCGAGGAGGCTATCCAGGGCGGCCATCTGGTCCGGCGCATCATGCAGGCACCGGCACTGCGTGCGATCACCCGTCGGGAAATCCTGCCGGGAGCACAGGTGCAGAGCGATGCCGACGTGCTCGCGTATTTCCGCGAAGCCAGCGCTTCCATGCACCATCTGTGCGGTTCCTGCGCAATGGGGGGTGACCCCGCCCGTTCCGTAGTGGACAGGTTGCTGAAGGTGCACGGACTGCGCGGCTTGCGCGTGGTTGACGCTTCGATCTTCCCGAACATCACCTCCGGCCCTATTCATGCTGCTTCGATGATCGTGGCGGAGAAGGGCGCTGCCTTGATCCTGCGCGAAGCGGCCTGAAACGGGCCGGCAGGCCGCCCAAACGGGCCCGTATTGGCGAAAATCGCGGCGGAAGTCCTTGCGTGGCGCGGGGTTGCGCGTGCTGCCCAGCGACGTGACCGGAGGTAGGGGGCATGGCTAGAATGTCTGACTTCCCCAGTCGTCTCCGGATTTTCTATGGCATCCCGTTTGAACCCGCTGGATCTCTACGACGTTCGTTCCCTTTTGACCGATGAAGAGCGCATGGTGCAGGACGCCGTCGGCCGCTTCGTCGACGAGCGCGTGCTGCCGATCATCGGGGACTGCTTTGATCAGGGCCGTTTTCCCAAGGAACTGATTCCGGAAATCGCGAGCCTGGGCCTGCTGGGCGCCACCATTCCCGAGAAGTACGGCTGCGCTGGCATGAACGGCGTCAGCTACGGCCTGATCTGCCAGGAGCTGGAGCGCGGCGATTCGGGCCTGCGCAGCTTCGCCTCGGTGCAGAGCTCGCTGTGCATGTATCCGATCTACGCCTACGGCACGGAAGAGCAGAAGATGCACTACCTGCCGAAGATGGCGGCGGGCGAGATCATCGGCTGCTTCGGCCTCACCGAGCCGCACGGCGGCTCCGATCCGGCCAACATGAAGACCCACGCCAAGAAAGATGGCGGCGACTGGGTCATCAACGGCGCCAAGATGTGGATCACCAACGGCAACGTGGCGAACATCGCCATCGTGTGGGCACAGACCGAGGACGGCATCCAGGGCTTCATCGTGCCGACCGACACCAAGGGCTTCACCGCGCAGGAAGTGCACAAGAAGATGAGCCTGCGCGCGTCGGTGACTTCCGCGCTGTTCTTCGACAACGTGCGCGTGCCCGAAGCCAATCGCCTGCCGAACGTGAAGGGCCTCAAGGGTCCGCTGGGCTGCCTCACGCAGGCCCGCTACGGCATCACCTGGGGCCCGATCGGCGCCGCGCAGGCCTGCCTGCAGGAAGTGCTGAACTACACGCAGGAGCGCATCCTGTTCGGTCGCCCGCTGGCTTCCAACCAGGCCATCCAGATCAAGATGGCCGAGATGGCTCGCCGCATCACCATGGCGCAGCTGCTGTCGCTGCAGCTCGGCCGCCTGAAGGACGCCGGCACCATGCAGCCCACGCAGGTGTCGCTGGCCAAGTGGAACAACTGCCGCATGGCCATCGACATCGCGCGCGAGTGCCGCGACATCCTTGGCGGCGCCGGCATCACCACCGAGCACGTCGCCATTCGCCATGCGCTGAACCTGGAATCGGTCATCACCTATGAAGGCACCGAGACGGTGCATCAGCTGGTGGTGGGGCGTGAGCTGACGGGGATCAACGCGTTCTAAGCGCGTGTTGACGAGTTGAGCTTGCTCACGATGCCGGCAAGGCAAATGACTCCTCACCGTCATTCCCGCGAAAGCGGGAGGCGCTTTTCCAACAGCCGAAGGGCTGGTCATCCAGTGCCTTTTACGCCAAAGCAAAGACGCTGGATGACTCGCTGCGCTCGCCCCTTCAGGGCCGCCCCTATGGGCGTTCTGCGCGCTTCGCGCTTGTCCCGCTTTCGCGGGGATGACGGTGAGGGTTGCCGGGCGTTGACGTTGGGATGCATTCCATGAACTGGCAAAACATCCGCATCGAAACCGATCGCCTCGTCCTGCGCCCGCCGCAGGCCGAGGACTTCGACGGCTGGGCCGCCAACATGGCCGACGCCGAATCCGCGCGTTTCATCGGCGGCCAGCAGCCGCGCGCCGTCGCGTGGCGCGGTTTCCTCACCATGGTCGGTTCGTGGGCCATCCAGGGCTTCGGCATGTTCTCGGTGATCGAGAAGGACACCGGGCGCTGGATCGGCCGCATGGGTCCGTGGTTCCCCGAAGGCTGGCCGGGCCGCGAAGTCGGCTGGGGCCTCGCGCGGCATGCGTGGGGCAAGGGTTATGCGATGGAAGGTGCCGTCGCCTGCATGGACTTCGCCTTCGACCGGCTCGGCTGGGATGAGGTGATCCACAACATCGATCCCGCCAATGCACCGTCGCAAGCGCTGGCGATAAGGCTTGGTTCGCGTTTGCGCGGTCCCGGTCGCTTGCCCGAGCCCTTCCAGGACGCCCCGGTCGAGATCTGGGGACAGACACGCGACGAATGGCGTCGACGCGCATGAGTCACGTAACACCCGCGCTGTACGCCACGCTGGCGGAGATCGTGCCGGAGCTGCATGTGCAGTGCCTCGAACCCTGGTGCCTGATCGGCAGCGCCGCGGCCCTGCTGACTGGCGCTGACGTGAGCGTGGCCGACGTGGACGTGCTGACCACGCGCGACGATGCCGAACGCCTGATGGCATCGTGGAGCGACCGCCGCGAGCAGGTCTACGAGCCGGCAGGTGCCGAGCGCTTTCGCTCGCACTTCGCACGCTTCCGTTTTCCCGGCATGCCCGTCGAGGTGATGGGCGGCCTGGAGCTCAACCAGGGCGACGGGTGGAAGCCTGTGCGGGCCAGGCGCCTGACGCTGGTGGGCCTGAATGGACTGGCCGTGCCGGTGCCTTCGGTGGAAGACCAGATTCGTATTCTTGAGAGCTTTGGGCGCGCGAAGGATCTGCTGCGTGCGAACACCTTGCGCGCTCTTGCTTCCTCTCCCCTCCGGGGGGAGGACTGAGGTGAGGGGGCGGGGGCTCGCGATGATGTTGCTACGGAGCACGCTTCGATCCAGCGCGGTCGCAAGATTGGCCCCTCACCACCGTAAAGGTGGCAATGCCCCAGCCCGCTCCCACAGGGGAGAGGGAGCAAACGCTCATCCAACTGAATCGCCGCACGCACCGTACTGGCGCGTGTGCCGCCACCAATTCAATAATCCCCTGATTGCCGCCTCGCGGCCGTTCGTTGACGAGACACCATGACCGCCATTCCGTACGCCCTCACCGGCCGCCACAAGGGTTTCAACCGCGCCGAGATCGTCGACCAGAACTTCACCGAGTTCGTGCAGCTCTGGCAGGGTGAAGTGCACCAGCCGCCCGGCGACCATGCGCCAGTGTTGCCGGGCAGTGCGCTCAACGCGCAGGGTTTCCGCGAGCTGCTCGAGTCGCAGCTCATCAGCCGCCATCTCGACCTGATGGCGCGCGTGCTGCGCGTGCAGAACAAGGTGTTCTACACCATCGGTTCCAGCGGCCACGAAGGCAATGCCATGGTCGCGCGCCTTACGCGCCATACCGATCCGGCGTTCCTGCACTACCGCTCCGGTGGTTTCATGGCCGAGCGCTTCCGCAAGTTGCCGGGCATGGATCCGGTGATGGATTCGGCGCTGTCCTTCGCCGCCAGCATGGAAGACCCCGCCTCCGGTGGCCGCCACAAGGTGTGGGGTAGCAAGCCGCTCTGGGTGTTGCCGCAGACTTCCACCATCGCCTCGCACCTGCCCAAGGCGCTGGGCACGGCGGTGGCCATTGAGCAGGGGCGCCGCATCGGTCACAAGCTGCCGATTCCCGAAGACAGCATCGCCATCTGCTCGTTTGGCGATGCCTCGTCCAACCACGCCACCGCGCAGACCGCGTTCAACGCCGCCGCGTGGACGGCTTACCAGAAGCTGCCCGCACCCGTGCTCTACGTGTGCGAAGACAACGGCATCGGCATCTCGGTGAAGACGCCGAACGGCTGGGTGGCGAACAACTTCCGACATCGCGCTGACCTCGATTACTTCTACGCCGATGGCCTGGATCTCGCGAACGGCTACGCCCAGGTGCAGGAAGCGGTGGAACACTGCCGCACCACGCGCCGCCCGACCTTCCTGCATCTGCGCACCACGCGCGTGATGGGCCACGCCGGTACCGACTTCGAGATCGAATGGCGCAGCGTGGAGGAACTGTTCGCGGTGGAGGCGTCCGATCCGCTGCTGCGTTCAGCGGAGATCGCGCTGTCGTCCGGCCTGTACACGAAGGAATCGCTGCTTGCGCTGTACGAGGCCACGCGCAAGCGCTGCTTCGAAGCGGCCGAAGATGCGGATCGCCGCCCGCGCCTGAGCTCGCTGGAGCAGGTGATGAAGCCGCTGGCGCCGTATACCCCTGCGGCGGTGAAAGCCGAGGCCGAGCGCGCCGACTATCAGGATCGCCGCCTGGCCGCCTTCGGCAGCGAAGAGAAGCTGCCGGAAAACCAGCCGCCGCGCCATCTGGCCATCCAGATCGGACAGGCGTTGCACGACATCATGGCGAAGTATCCCGAATCGCTGCTGTTCGGCGAGGACGTGGCGCAGAAGGGCGGTGTGTACACCGTCACCAAGGGCCTGCAAAAAGCTTTCAAGGGCAGCCGCGTTTTCAACACGTTGTTGGATGAAACCATCATCCTCGGCCTCGCGCAGGGCTACGCCAACATGGGCATGCTGCCGCTGCCGGAGATCCAGTACCTGGCGTACTTCCACAACGCCTGCGACCAGATCCGCGGCGAGGCGGCGTCGTTGCAGTTCTTCTCCAACGACCAGTACCGCAACCCTATGGTGATGCGCGTGGCCAGCCTGGGCTACCAGAAGGGCTTCGGCGGTCATTTCCACAACGACAACTCGATTGCCGCGCTGCGTGACATTCCGGGCCTCGTGGTGGGTTGCCCGAGCCGTGGCGACGATGCAGCGACCATGCTGCGCACCATGACCGCGCTGGCCAAGATCGACGGCCGCGTGTGCGCGTACCTCGAACCCATCGCGCTGTACATGACCAAGGACCTGTACGAAGCGGGCGATGGCCAGTGGCAGTTTGGCTATCCGGCGCCGGGCGAAGCCATGACGCTGGGCGAAGGCCGCATCTACAACGAAGACGCCGACGATCTCGTCGTGTTCACCTTCGGCAACGGCGTGACCATGGCGCTGCGCGCGGCGAAGACCATCGAGGCTGAACTGGGCTGGAAGGTGCGCGTCGTGGACCTGCGCTGGCTGGCGCCTCTGAACGATAACTTCATCGCCGCGCAGGCAAAGTCCGCCAAGCGCATCATCGTGCTGGACGAAGGTCGTCGCAGCGCCGGCGTGGGCGAGGGCATCATCACCGCCATCGTGGAAGGTGGCAGTGGGGCCAAGCCGCTGGAGCGCGTGGTGGGTGCGGATACCTACACGCCGCTTGCCGGTGCGGCCTTGCTGGTGTTGCCGGGCGATGCCGACGTGGTGGCAGCGGCACGCAAGCTGGCCTGATCGTCGGAAGGGCGGCGCCGGTCATCGGCGCCGCTTCGCCTCCCTGGCGATCCGGTGAATGCGCGGCATCACCCCCAGGAGGTTTACATGCAACATCGCTTCATCATCGCTCTCGGTATCGCCTTGGCCTGCGCCGCCTGTTCGCAGCAGCACGAAGGCAGTGCAGCACCTGCCGGCAGCACAGCACCGACAGCCGGCGCATCGTCCGGTCCCGCCCTGGCCACGACGTCGGCCACGCCCAGCGGCCTGACCTACCTCTACGAATTGATGCAGCGCCCGGATTTCTCCACGGCGTTCGCCGCGCTGGCGGGTGCCGATCAGTTGCCGGCCTGGGCGAAGCAGGGTGGGGTGGCGACGCCCGCGCAACAGGTGGTGGTGGACGGACACACGCAGTTGCTCGCCACGGCCTGCAAGCCGCACGACTGTCCTGCCGAGCGCATCCTGATCCTGTACGACGAGAGCACGCACGCCATGTCGGGCCTGCTCGCGCGACGCAAGCCCAATGCTGCGAACAACGCGGACAGCAACGATCCGGCCAATGACGACCTGATCTGGCTGGGTGCGCCGGACGAAGCGTCGAAGCAGTTGCTGCAGCACAAGCTGTATTCGCCGGACTGAACTGCGTCCTTCCTTCGCAGGAGCGCACGCGTGCGCTCCTGCCGGATCAGGCTCGACGCAGGCGCCACCACTCCGCGCCGCCCATGCACACCACCAGCCACGCCAGTCCGCTCACATAGCCGGCCATCACGTCGCTGAAGTAGTGCACCTGCAACACGATGCGGCTCAGGCCGATCACGCCGATCATGGTCACCGCCGCGGCGATGATCCAGCGATGCCATCGGTGCGGCAGCAGACGCAGCAGCACGTACGCCAGCATGCCGTAGAACACCATGGCGCCGAACGCGTGGCCGCTGGGGAAGCTCCAGCCGTGCTCGACCATGAAGCCGTGATTGTTGAGCGGGCGAGGGCGCTGGAACACGGCTTTCAGGCCGCTATTGATGGGTACGATGCCGGCCATGGTGATGGTCCAGCACACGGCCAGTTGCAGATGTCGGCGGAGCAGCAGGACGGCAAGGATCACTACGGTGGCGGCGGCCACGGAGCCGAGGTCGCCCAGATGGGACACCGCCGCGATCAGCCGCAGGATGCCCGGTTGCATGCGGGCGTGCAGGCCCTCCGCCAGGGTCTGGTCGAAAGCCGGTAGCCAGCGCGTGGCTTCTTCTTTCAGCGCGATGGCGATAGCGCCGAACAACAGACACATCGACACCAGCAGCAGGATGGCGGTGAACCCGCGTATCGCGATGGGCCGTCCGCCGGTAGCCAGGATCTTTTCGGCGTGCCGACGGTTCCATTGCCAGGCCACGTCGCCCGCCAGCAGGGCAGTCACCAGCAAACCGGCCCATACGGGCAAGGCGTGCGTGGCGATCCATTCGACCATTTCGTTCATGCGGGATCCTCGATACGACGTTGCATGATCCCGGCTGCCGCCGACGGAGTCGAGAACCGGCGAACGTGACTTTCAGTGCTGGATCAGGAAGGCCTTTGCCGCGATAGTTGGGCTCTTTGTCGTGGCGGAGTGCCTGAATGTTCCTGCGAACCCTTTCCCCGCGCGTCGCGGGGTGTTGTGCGCTGCTGTTCCTCACCGCGCCGGTCTGGGCGCAGACGACGCCTGCCGCGGCGACACCGGCTGTTGCCGTAGAGAGCCAGGCACAACCCGCGCTGCCGGCGCAGTTGCAGGATTTCACGGCCTACGTGGACAGTGTGCGCAAGCAGTTCGACGTGCCGGGTATTGCCGTCGCCATCGTGAAGGACGGCCACGTGGTGCTGGAACAAGGCTACGGCCTGCGCGAGCTGGGCAAGTCCGAACCGGTGGACGCGCGCACGCGCTTCGCCATCGCTTCCAACACCAAGGCGTTCACCGCCGCCGCGCTGCAGATGCTGGCCGAGCAAGGCAAGCTCAACATGGACGATCGGGTGATCGACCATCTGCCGTGGTTCCAGATGTCCGATCCCTACGTGACGCGCGAAATGCGCATCCGCGATCTTCTCGCGCATCGCAGCGGCCTGGGCCTGGGTGCGGGCGACCTGCTGTACTGGCCACCCACTTCGTATTCGACGAAGGATGTGGTGCAGCGCCTGCGCAACGTGCCGCTCGCCACCAGCTTCCGCAGCGCGTATGCCTATGACAACATTTTGTTTGCCGTCGCCACGCTGGTGATCGAGCAAGTCTCCGGCCAGAGTTACGCGGACTTCATCAGTCAGCGCATTTTCAAGCCGGTGGGCATGGACGAGTCGCTGATCGACATGACCCAGCTCAAGCCTGGCATGGACGTGGCTACCGGTCATGCCAAGTTCAACTTCACCGAACTGAAACCGGTGCCGCCGATGGCCTGGTCGAACAATCCCGGTGCGGGTGGCATCTATGCCAGCGTGCACGACATGGCGAAGTGGATGAACGTGCAACTGGACGGCGGCAAGCTACCTGATGGCAAGCCACTGTTTTCGGCCGACAGCCAGAAGCAGATGTGGTCGATGCTCACGCCCATGAAGATCGCCGAGCCGCCGGTGCCGGAACTCAAGGCTGCGCGTCCGAACTTCGCGGGCTACGGCGAGGGTTGGTTCCTGTCCGATTACCAGGGGCAGCGCCTGGTGTGGCACACCGGCGGCTGGCCGGGCATGGTCTCGCGCGTCACGCTGGTGCCGGAACTCAAGCTCGGCGTAGTGGTGCTGACCAATCAGGAATCCGGCGCGGCGTTCAATGCCGTGACCTATCGTGTGCTGGATGCATTCCTCGGCAAGGACAAGACCGATTGGGTCGGTGCCTACGCGGCCGCGGTGAAGAAGTCCGAAGGCAACGCCGACGACAGTTGGAAGCAGCACGAGGCCGCGCGCGACAAGAACGGAAAGCCGTCGCTGTCGCTGTCGGCTTACGCGGGCACGTTCCGCGATCCGTGGTATGGCGACATCGTGGTGAGCCAGCAGGGTGGCAAGCTGCGCATGACGTTCTCCAAGACGGCGCAACTCGTCGGCACCATGACGCCGTGGCAGCACGACACCTTCATCGTGCGCTGGGATGATCGCTCGCTCAACGCCGATGCCTTCGTGAACTACTCGCTGGATGCCGATGGCAAGGTGCGCGACGTGCGCATGCAGCCGGTGTCGCCCATGACGGACTTCAGCTTTGATTTCCAGGATCTACGCTTGTCGCCCGTCAAGGCATCAGACAAGCCCTGACCAATAGCAGGGGCACCATGCGTGGGACGCTGCCTATAGTGGCGGCGTCCCCACGATGGAGCGGTACCTCATGAAGAAATGGATGACGGGTTTGTTGTCCCTGTCGTTTTCGGCCGCGGGTTTCGCGGCCCCGGTTGCCTGCAGCTATGGCGTGTATGGCGTTGCCGGAAAACCGCCGGTGGTGATTTCCAACCCGACCTCTACGGGCGAACAGGCGGCTGAGCGCTATACCTTCCTCGACGGTCACCGCGGCGACGTGAATGGCGCCGATGCACCCGTGCGCTGCGAACGCGGCGTGGTCAGCGTGCGACAGGACAACGGGCAGTACGCCACGCAGCCGAAGTGGGCGCTGCGTGAAACACCGACTCGCTTCAAGAGTCATGGCACCGAACTCGCCGGCGTGCTGATCGAGCCGGAGCAGTCGAGCGGCAAGCCGCCGCTGGTGGTGTTCGTGCACGGCTCGGAGAAGACGCCCGGCATCGGCGGCTACTACCCCTATATGTTCGCTGCTCAGGGTCTGGCCGTATTCGCGTACGACAAACGCGGCACAGGCGCCTCCGGAGGTGACTACACGCAGCACTTTGAACTGCTGGCCGAGGATGCTGCCGCCGCGATGGAGCAGGCGCGCAAGCTGGCTGCCGGGCGTGTGTCGCGCATGGGCTTCTTCGGCGGCAGCCAGGGCGGTTGGGTGGCGCCCCGCGCGGCAGCGCTGTCGCACGCGGATTTCGTCGAGGTGGGTTTTGGCCTGGTGATGACGCCACTGGAAGAAGACCAGCAGCAGGCAGTGGTGGAGATGCAGGAGAAGGGTTACGACGCAGCCGCCATCGCCCGTGTGCGTGAAGTCACCGACGCCACCGGCGCCGTGATGGCCTCGCACTTCACTGCTGGCTACGACCAACTCGCCGCCGTGAAGCGCAAGTTTGCCAACGAACCCTGGTTGCACACCATCGAAGGCGAATTCACCGGCGAGCTGCTGGCGGAGGACGAAGCGGACCTGCGCCGTACCGGCGCGCCGCGCTACGACAATCTCAACATCGACTGGCACTACGACGCCATCGCGGCGATCCGTGCGCTGGGCATTCCCCAGCTGTGGGTGCTCGCCGGCGAAGACCGTGATGCGCCCGAGGCCCTCACCCGCGAGCGCCTGACGGCGTTGAAACGCGAGGGCAAGCCCATCGAACTCGTCGTGTATCCGCATACCGACCACGGCATGTACGAGTTCGTGCAGGATAAGGACGGCACCCGCCACGTCACGCGCATCACGGACGGCTATTTCCGCCTGCTGGCCGACTGGATCCGGCAGCAGGACCGGCCACCGTACGGCACGGGCGAGCGCATACCCTGACCCCTGGGTACGGCGGGGGATGGACATTTCACCGCTTCAGGCCGAATGATCATGCTCCAGGGGAATCACATGGGGGAGTCCATCGTGCCTTCGCATCGCTTGAAGCTGTCCGTACTGTTGTGCGTGGGGCTGGCTACTGCCGCCTGCTCGGCTGTTGACCAGGCCCCCGCCTCGCGGCAGGTCCACGTCGACCTTGGCGCCACCGGCATCGACGTGGCCTCGGGACGGTTGCTGGTTTTTGTCGAGAACGCCAAGGAGGCCGAGGCCTCCGCGAAAGACGGCAAGGTCACCGAGGTCGATGGCGACCTGCTCGCTCCGGACAAGGTCACCGTCATCGGCACCGAAGTGGACCGCCTTGCCGCGGGCCACGGCGTGGACATCCATGCCGATGCGATGAGCTTTCCCCGGCCCCTCGCGCAGTTGCCGCCGGGCGACTACTACGTGCAGGCCGTGCTCGACCCCGATCACAGTTACAACTACACCGGGCGCGGCACAGGTGACATCGTGAGCGGGGTGGTGAAGATGCATTGGCCGTCCGCCACGGCGCCTACGCTGAAACTGACTTCCGTGCTGCCCTCCTCGGATCCATGGTGGCAGCCAGGCACGACTCCGCCGGGCGCGGGCGACGCCCTGGTCGACGCCCGCAAACACGTGGAGCCCGTCGATTTCATCAGCCCGGCGCTTACCGCGTTCTGGGGCCGCCCCACGCATATGCGTGGCTTGGTGCTGTTGCCCCCGGGCTATGACCCGAAGGGAAGCACCACGTATCCCGTCGCGTATATCACCCACGGTTTTGGCGGCGGCCTGGAGCACTTCGCCAAGGCCGTCGCGAGTACGTGGACGGCGATGTCCAGCGGCGAGATGCCGCCGATGATCTGGGTGTACCTGGACGAATCCTCGCCGACCGGCACGCACGAGTTCGCCGATTCGGTGAACAACGGGCCGTGGGGCAAGGCGCTCACGGAGGAGCTGATCCCGCAGCTCGAATCGACCTACCGCATGGATGCCCGGGTTTCCGGTCGCTTCCTCAACGGCCATTCGTCCGGTGGCTGGGCCACGTTGTGGCTGCAGACGCGCTATCCGAAGGTGTTCGGCGGTACGTGGTCCACTTCGCCCGATCCGAGCGACTTCCACGATTTCACCGGCATTGATCTTTACGCGCCGCACGCCAATGTCTATCGCAAGGCGGACGGCTCGCCCTATCCGCTGGTGCGCGACAAGGGCAAGGTGCTGGCCACATTCCAGCAGTTCGCACAGGTCGAGCGCGTGCAGGGCAGCTACGGTGGACAGCTCGCCTCATTCGAATGGGTGTTTTCGCCGCGCGGGCAGGACGGCAGCCCCTTGCCCATGTTCAATCGCGATACCGGCGACGTCGACCCGAAGGTGGTCGCCTACTGGCGCGAGAACTTCGACATCGCCCACCGGCTGCAGGAGCATTGGACCGAACTGGGGCCCGACCTGGACGGCAAGATCCACCTGATCGTCGGCACCGCTGACACGTTCTATCTGGACGGCGCCGCGCATCGCCTGAAGGACGTGCTGGACGGGCTCCATGCAAAGGCGGACATCCGTTTTCTGCCCGACAAGACCCACTTCGATCTCTACGTCGTCGGCAAGGATCGCTCGGCCTTGCTCAAGCAGATCTCCTGGGAGATGTATGCGGTGGCGCGCCCGCAATCGACGTTGAAACACGCCGCGGCACCCTAGCCATAAGGCATAGGCCGTCGGAGATAAAAGGGGCATTCAAAGTGCCCCTTTTTCTTTGCATCGCGCTATTGCCTCGATTCAAACGCCACCGGCAACCGGACGGCTGAACCAATCGAGCGGGAAACCTCACGTACCTCACGTAAATCGCCGGATCCACAGGCCTCGCGACGCCTCAAGGGCTTTTTCGCCGCGCCGATATCCCTCAACGCAGGGGGAGGTGCACGCAACGGTCTGTTCGTGCCTGCGCGAAAGCGCGGTGCTGGCCGTGGCATGCCCGGGCATCGTTGGAACACACGTAACCGGCCCATGGCGCTCCGGGGGGAGCCCATGGGCCGGGCCCACCTCCTCCGCAGCGACGTCACGGAACGGGCTTTGTCCGCGTTTTCACCAATGATGGAGAGGGACCATGGGAAAAGAGACACCGGATATGCCGCTGGAGCCGCATGAGCTTCGCGCGGTGAATGAAGCGCTCAATCGCGTCCAGGCGGTGATCGAGTTCGACCTGAAAGGGAAGATCCTCACCGCCAACGACAACTTCCTCAATGCGCTGGGTTACACGCTGGATGAGATCCGCGGTCAGCACCATCGCATCTTCTGCGAACCCGCGTATGCGGCCAGCGCCGCCTACAAGAAATTCTGGGAGAACCTGGGCAAGGGCATCCTGGATCGCGGCGAGTACAAGCGCATTGCCGGTGACGGTCGCGAGGTATGGATCAACGCCTCGTACAACCCGGTCTTCGACGACAGCGGCAAGCCGTACAAGGTGGTGAAGTTCGCCACCGACGTCACCGCCAGCCGGCAGGAGAAGGCCGAGTTCGAAGGCAAGGTCAACGCCATCAACAAGGCTCAGGCGACCATCGAATTCGACCTGGGCGGCCACGTACTGATGGCCAACGACAATTTCCTCGGCGCGCTGGGTTATGCGCTGGAAGAAATCCAGGGCCGCCACCATCGCATGTTCTGCGAGGAAAACTACGTCGCCAGTCCCGCCTATGCGGAGTTCTGGGCCAAGCTCAATCGTGGCGAGTTCGACGCCGGTCGCTACAAGCGTGTTGGCAAAGGCGGTCGCGTGATCTGGATCCAGGCCAGCTACAACCCGATCTACGACGGCAACGGCCGCTTGTACAAAGTGGTGAAGTTTGCCACCGACGTCACCGCGCAGGTCGAGCTGGAAGAGAGCGTGAAGCGCCGCGCCGCCGACGACCAGCGCAAGGTCGAGGAGTTGCTCAAAACCGTGCGCCGCGCGGCGGAAGGCGACCTTACCGGCGAAGTGTGCGTGGAAGGCAGCGATCCCATCGACCAGCTCGCCGACGGTATCCAGCAGATGATGAGCGACTTGCGCGCCGTGATCAGCAAAGTAGTCGATTCGGCGGGCGGTTTCTCCGGCAGCTCCCAGGAGATCTCAGGCCGCGCCAGCAGCGTGGCCAGCGGTGCGCAGTTGCTGGGCGCCACCGTGGAAGAAATGAACGCATCGATCGAAGAACTCACCGCATCGATCAACTCCATCGCCACCAACTCGCGCAGCGCCGACCAGCTCGCCAAGGACACGCATCAGGAAGCCGAGCGGGGCGCCAAGGCCATCGCGCGTTCCATCGAGTCCATGGAGCTGATCAACAAATCGTCCGAGGACATCAGCGAGATCATCAAGGTCATCGGCGAGATCGCCAGCCAGACCAATCTGCTGGCGTTCAATGCTGCGATCGAGGCGGCACGCGCCGGTGAACACGGCCTTGGCTTCTCGGTGGTCGCGGACGAAGTGCGCAAGCTGGCCGAGCGTTCCTCGCAGGCGACCAAAGAAATCTCCAAGCTCATCAATGAATCGGTGAAGCGCGTGACGCAGGGCAGCGAGATCTCCAAGCAGGCCGGCGAGGCGTTCGAGAAGATCGTCGCTGGCGTGAGCCGCACCACGCAGGCCATCTCCGAGATCTCCTGCGGCGCCGACGAGCAGTTGGTGGCGGCGCGCGAAGTGAGCACCGCGATCCAGCAGGTGGCGGAAGAGACAGAGAAGTCGGCAGCCGCTTGCGACACCATCGCCCGCTCCACCACGGCGCTCAGCCAGGGTGCCGAGGAACTGAACCACACGGTCAAGCGGTTCGTGGTCTGAAGGAACGGCCATGGAGATCGAGAACGAGATCGACGCGGCCACCCAGCGCGCCTTGCTGGACAAGGTGCGCAGCCATACCGGCATCCACATGGCGGACAGGAAATGGACCCTGCTGCAGGGACGCCTGCGGCGTCGCCTGCAGGCGCTGGCGCTGAACCGGTATCGCGATTACCTCGCGGTACTGGAACAGCGCCCGGATGAAGTGGGCGCCTTCATCAACCTGGTGACCACCAACGAAACCTCGTTCTTCCGTACTCCCCGCATCTGGGACCATTTCTGGCAGCAACTGCTGCCAGAGTGGTTCCGGCAGCATCGCGGACTCACCCTGCAGTTGTGGTCCGCGGCGGCTTCCACGGGGGAAGAGGCGTATTCCATGGCGATGCTGTGCGAGGAATTCCGCGAGCGGCATCCTGCCTTCAAGTACCAGATCCTTGCTACCGATATCGCCAGCCAGGTGCTCGATGTCGGCAAGGCGGGGCTCTACCAGGGCAAGAGCATCGAAGGGCTGCGCCGTGCGAAACCCGAGCTGTTCGCCAAGTACTTCCAGGGGAGCAACGAGGGTTACATCGTGTCGCCCGCGCTGCGCGCGCATGTGGTGTTCCGCGAGCACCACCTGCACAAGCGGCTTGATGGCGCGTCGCGCTTCGATATCACGTTGCTGCGTAACGTCCTCATCTATTTCGACGAGGAAGGGCAGTGCAACGTGCTGGAGAACGTGCGCCGTGCGATGGCACCGGCCGGTGTGCTAGTCATCGGTGAGTCGGAGTCATTGACGCGGCTCAATGTCGGTTTCGATTTCGAGCAACCGCTGATCTACCGCCGCCGGGAACATGCACATGCATGACGGGCAAGACATCCAGGTGCGGATGTGTGAAGTGAAGCTCGGCAGCGGCGGGGATGTGCTGCGTGCCATTCTCGGCTCATGCGTGGGCATCGGCTTGCTATGGCGTCGGCGTGGCCTCTACGGCATGGCTCATTGCCTGCTTCCCGAGTCGCCGCATGAGTCGCCGGGGCAGGGTGCGAAATACGTCACCGGCGCCATGCCCACGTTGTTGTCGTTGATGGAGCTGGGGCGTTGCCAGCAGGACGAAGTGGAAGCCGTGATCGCCGGCGGTGCATGCATGGTGCAGCACGCCACGATGCCGCGGCACGGTTTGATCGGCGAGCAGAACGCGCGCATGGCGCAGCGGCTGCTGGCCGAAACCAGGATCAGGGTCGTGCATGTCGACGTGGGCGGTGAGAGTGGCCGTCAGCTCGTGATCGATTGCGCGCAACATCAATTCGCGGTCCGGACGATTGGCCGCACGACGTGAACCGGAGCATTGCCATGGAATCCTCGAACGCTACGCTTGCCCGGCAGGATGCCGCCGAGATGTTCGGCTCGTTCCATCTGGGCCACACCGAGCTGGCGCTGCCCGTCGCGGCCGTGCAGGAGGTGGTGAACTATCCCTCCGTGGTCACGCAGGTACCACTGGCCCCCGCTTATCTGCTGGGACTGTTCAACCTTCGCGGCCGGCTGATTCCCATCATCCATCTTGGCCAGCTGCTGCAATTGCCCGATCGTGGCCTGTGCGAGGGCGCCAAGATCGCGATCGTCGAATCCCGCCAGGGCCGTGTCGGGTTGTTGTTCGATGCGACGGGGGAAATCCTGCGCGTTCCCGCCGAGCAGAAGGTGATGTTCGCCGAGGGTGGCGACACGCCGTCGATGATCGGTGGCGCGTTGAAGCTGGACGGCGGCAACCGGATCCTGCAGATCCTCAGCGTGGACGGCCTGCACCGGCTGCACGACCTGCCGATGCTGAAGGGCGATGCGCAATCCCTGGAGCCGGCACGCCAGCGCGCGGCGCGGGGACAACGTCGTCAGGGCGTGTCGTTCCGGGTGAATGACACGCGCCTTGCGCTGCCCATGAGCGCCATCCACGAAATCATCCGGGTGCCGGAGCTGCTCACCTCGGTGCTTGCCAGCGAGCTGTGCCTGGGCATGCTCAACCTGCGCGGCAACACCGTGCCGGTGGTCGACTTCGCACGCTTCCTCGGCATACAGCGCAAAGCATCCAGTGCGGTGGCACCGGGTGACTTCGAAGACCCTCGCCGCATTGTGGTCCTGCGCCAGAAGGACATGGATTTCGGCCTGCTGGTGGACGACGTGGAGAGCATCGTCGGTTACCGCGACGAGGATCTACTGGCCATTCCCTCGTTCAGCGCGGAGCGGTCCCCGTTGTTCACGGGCTGCATCAGCGAGCAGGGGAGCCCGGACATCCTGCTGATCGACCAAGCCGCCTTGCTGAGCGATGCCACGGTGGCTGACCTGACGCAAGGGCATTGCGAGCTGTACGCGATGGAATCGGCGGCCGAACGCGGGCAGGGCAAGCGCCACAGCGGCGTGCGCGAAACTTATGTCACGTTCCGCCTGGAGCAGTTGATGGGCATGCGCATCGATCAGTTGCGGGAGGTCATCGATTTCCCTTCCGAGGTGATGCAGCCGCCCGGTGCGCCGGATTATGTGCGAGGCATCCTCAACCTGCGCCGCAAACTGGTCACCATCATCGACATGCGGGCGCTCTATGGCATGAAGAGCTACGAGAACCTGCAGGGCGCCAAGGTCTTGGTGGTGGAGAGCGACGAAGAGAAGTTTGGCCTGGTCGTCGACGCCATCGAGAACATCGTGACCATCGACGCCGCCGACAAGATCGGCGTTCCCGGCGTGCTTCGCCACCAGATCGACCACTCGCTGCGCGACGACATGCGGGAAGTGGTGGAGCTGCCGGACCAGCGCACGCTGCTGTTGCTCGATGCAGCACCGTTGAAGGAGCGACTGGGTGGGCGCGTGACGCACTGAGCGGTCCGGCCGCGAACGACTTCTGCTCCGCGTATGCGGAGCAGCGGGCGAGCGAAGGTGCTTCGCGACCTCGAAGCCGAATGCCACTTCAACGCATGAACTTGCGTCGCCCTCGCGCATCATTTTTGCGATCCGATTCACCCATCGTGCATCGTTGCGAAACTCATCATGGCGCCGCCGTGGAAAAGTGCGCCAGGGGGCGCGCCCGAACCCGCGGCACTACCCGATGGAGAGTTCGCATGAAGAAGACATGGTTCGCACTGATGCTTGGCGCGGTGATGGTTTCCAGCACCGTTGCCGCCGCGCCGTATCAGTACGACGAGCACCACGACCAGGATCGCTACTACGATCATGATCACGACCATGGCCACGACCATGATCACGATCGCGACCATGATCGTGATCGCGATCATGAGGGGGATCACGATCGCCGCGACTGGGACCACGATCATGACCGCGATCATCGCGAGTATGTGATCGTGCACGACCGTGGCCGGCATGAAGGGTGGTATCACCGCGGCGGCTATGTTCCCGTCGAGTACTACCGCGACCAGCGCTACTACGTGGACTACCGCGCGTACAACCTTGCACCGCCGCCGCCGGAGCACGTGTGGGTGCGCAGTGACACCGGCGACTTCCTGCTGGTCGCCGTCGCCAGCGGCATCATTGCCGACCTGGTGATCAACCACTGAAACAAGGGCCGCATGGTGACTGCCATGCGGCCTGTTCGCATGAAATTACGAAACAACATCACGCCAGATGAACGCCTGTTGAGGCAGCGTGATGAAGCGTCATGAGAGTGGTGCATAGTGATCGCGCAAGCGCTAATACGCTTGGCGTAGCGTCATGCGATGGCGGTAGTTTCCGTCATGACGGCAGACGCGGGAGGGGGCGTATTCCGGCACGTGGGATACGTTTCCCATGGGGAAGGCGAAGTTCGCACGGGAGGGATCGAAAATGAAATCGTTCGGTTTGATGGCAGTGTTGTTCGCGGGTCTTCTGGCCATTCCGGCCGTCTATGCGCAGCAGTCCGCCGCGCCGGCCGGCTCGACGGGTCAGTGCAAGGATGGCAGCTACACCAACCACGCCACCAAGAAGGGTGCCTGCTCGGGCCATCAGGGCGTCAAGGAGTGGTATACCGCGGCCAGCACGGCAGCGCCGGCCGCCGCTCCGGCGGCTGCACCTGCCGCCGCACCGGCAGCAGCACCCGCAGCGGCTCCCGCCCCGGCGGCAGCCCCCGCCAGCAAGAGCGCCTCCAAGTCGTCGCAGCCGCCGGCTGCCGCGGCGCCGGGCGGTGGTCCGGGCATGGTGTGGGTGAACAGCAGCAGCAAGGTTTATCACTGCCAGGGTGACAAGTGGTACGGCAAGACCAAGTCGGGTTCGTACATGAGCGAAGCCGATGCGAAGGCCAAGGGTTTCCACGCGGACCATGGCAAGACCTGTACGCAGTAACTCCCGCCGCGTAAAGAAAAGGCCCGCGAAAGCGGGCCTTTTTTATGGGCGCGGGGTTGACCGGGTGATGGAGCAGGTCAATCCAGTCGCTTGTGGAACAGACGAATGGCGAGCGTCAGCATGATCGCGATGAAGGCGAGCAAGGCGACACCGTCCTGCCAAAGGTCGCCGAGATCGGCGCCACGCAGCATGATGCCGCGGATCAGCCGTATGAAGTGCGTCAACGGCAGCGCCTCGGAAATCCTCTGCGCCGGCACGGGCATGCCGGCATACGGAAACATGAAACCCGAGAGCAGGATCGACGGCAGGAAGACGAAGAACGTCATCTGCATGGCCTGGAACTGCGAGCGCGCACGGGTGGAAATGAGCAGACCGAGCGACAGGTTGGCAAGAATCAACAGGATCGATGCGAGGTAGACATCCCCCAGGCTGCCGCGCACAGGCACGCGGAACAGCCACACGCCAAGCAACAGCACCAGCGTGGTCTGCACCAGCCCGATGGCGGCATAAGGAAGCACCTTGCCGATCATCAGTTCGGTGCGGCTCACCGGCGTGGTGATCAGCAATTCCATGTTGCCCCGCTCGGTTTCGCGCACGATGGCCACGGCGGTGAACAACACCATGGTCATGGTGAGGATGACACCGATGAGTCCGGGCACGATATTGACCGGCGAACGCCGCTCCGGGTTGTAGAAGCTCACCACGCTGATCGGCGTCTGGGCCTGCGCGTGGAAATCGGTCGGCTGATCGAGGGAATACTGCGTTAGTTGCCCTGCGGCCGACTGCACCACGTTGTCGCTGCCGTCGACCATCACCTGGATGGCTTCGCGGCCGTCCAGCTTGCGGCGCTCGAAGTCCGGCGGCACGGCGATGCCTACGCTGATGCGGCCCTCACGCAACAGGTCCACCAGTTGCTGGGGCGACTGCGCACTGGCCTTGGGCTCGATGACGCCGCTGTGCAGCAAGTCCTGCACGGCCGCGCGCGAGCCGGCGGTCTGTGCCTGGTCGACCACGGCGGCCGGCAGGTCGCGCAGGTTGAGGTTGATCGCGTAGCCGAACAGCAACAGCTGCATGATCGGCATGCCCATGATCATGGCGAGGGTCACGCGGTCGCGCCGGAGCTGGCGCAGCTCCTTCATCATGATCGCCAGGAGTCGCCGCAGATTCATGCCGCCTGCTCCTCGCGCTGTCCGGGCCGGCGTGTCGCCACCACGAACACGTCCTCGAGATTCGGCGACACGCTTTGGACGTCCAGGGCGGCGTCCACACCTTCCAGGCTGTGGCGAAAGGCCTCCAGCGACACGTCGTCCCTGCGCATGAGGATGCGCAGTTCGTTGCCGATCTGCGCCACGCTCAGCACGTCCGGATGGCTATCCAGCGCTTCCTTCGCGCGGCGCGGCGAGTCGGCGTGGACCACGAAGGTACGACCGCGCAGCTTCTCGGTGAGCTCCTTCGGCTGGCCATCGGCCACGAGGTTGCCATTGTCGAGGATGGCGAGGCGGTGGCAGCGCTCCGCTTCGTCCATGTAGTGCGTGGAGACGAGGATGGTGGTTCCCGCATCGGCGAGCTCGAAGAGTTTTTCCCAGAAGTCACGCCGCGACTCAGGGTCGACGGCGCTGGTCGGCTCGTCCAGGAACAGCAGTTCGGGCTTGTGCACGATGGCGCCGGCCAGCGCCAGTCGCTGCTTCTGGCCGCCACTCATGGTGCCGGCCAGTTGTTCCTGGCGGTCGTCAAGGCGATAACGCTTGAGCAACTCGTCCACGCGAGCACGCGTTTCCTGGCGCGACAGGCCTTGCACGGTAGCGAGGAACTCCAGGTTCTGCCGTACCGACAGGTCGTCGAACAGTGAGAATCGCTGCGTCATGTAGCCGATGCGCCGCTTCAGTGCTTCCGCCTGTCGGGGTATTTCCAGCCCCAGTACTTCGATCTCGCCGGCGCTCGGCGTCAGCAGTCCGCACAGCATGCGGATGGTGGTCGACTTGCCTGAGCCATTGGGGCCGAGGAAGCCGTAGACGCAGGCGCGGGGAACATCGAGATCCACCTTGTTCACCGCGACCAGCGAGCCGAAACGCTTGGTCAGTCCCCGCGCGTGGATGGCTGTGTCAGTCATGGACGTTCTTGCCGGGAAATTCGGCAGCCACCGGAAAGCCTTGCGGGAGCTCGCGGGCATCCGTGCCAAGGGCAATCTCGGCGAGATAGCTGAGCCGCGTGGCGTCGTCGCCGTTCAAGGCGTAGTAGGGCGTGAAGGTGGGTTCGCTGCGGATCATGCGCACCTTGCCGCGGAACTGTCGCTTGCCGTCGTGCAGGGTGACGATGGCCTCGTCACCGACCTGGATCGACGGGCGCAACGCCGCTGGTACGTAGACGCGCGCATAAGGCGTGTCGCTGGCGAGCAGGATGACCAGCGGCGTGCCCGGTTGCGCCTGATCGCCCAGCTTGTAGGGAAGGCTGTCCACGCGCACGTCGCGTGGTGCGGTCAGGTCGAGTTTCTCCCGGTCCACTGCTCGCGATGCGGCAGTGGCGCTCGCGGCGGCGACCAGCGCGCGCGCCTGCGCGACGTCTTCCACGCGCGAGCCGTTGACGAGCTGGTCGAGCGCCGCTCGATCGGCCGCTACGGCGGCATCGGCATTGCCGGCGGAGGCCTTCGCGCGGTCGAGGTCGGCCGCCGAGATGTAGCGCTGTAACGACAGTGCGGCGAGCCGCTGGTAATAGGCGTTGGCATCGCGTGCCTGCGCCTGCGCGCCGGCGAGGTTGGAGCGCGCCTGGCGGATCTGTTCTTCACGCGGGCCGCGTTCGAGCTCCAGAAGTGCCTGCTGCTGCTGTTGCAGATCGGCGCGCGCATTGTCTAGCGCGGCCTGTGTGCGGGTGGTTTCCAACTGCATGATGCGTGTGCCGGCCGGCACGTATTGTCCCTCGCGCACGTCGATGGCCACGATGTGCTCTGCGGCGGGCGCGGGCAGGGTGATGCGGTCGAACTCCACCGTGCCCAGCACTTGTGGCGGTGTCTTGTGGCAGCCCGCCAGCGTCAGTGCGGCAATGGCCCATGCAGCAAGAAGGCGGCGATCAGTCGTCATGGCGCGGCTCCATGCCATGCCCCAGCAGGGCGAGTGCGTGCTGGGCCAGCATCTCGGTACCGAGGTCGGCCTGGAAGATCTGCCGCCAGATCGGTGCACCGGCAGCAGGGAAAAGGGTGAGCCCGATCAACGAGACCACCAGCAGGCGCGGATCGAGCGAGGGATTGATCTGGCCCTTGCGCTGCGCCTCGGCGAAGCGGCCGGCGAGCATTTGCGGCAGGCCGGGCCCGATGCGCGTGAGCAGCAGCTCGCGCATGGCGCCGCCTTCGCACAGCACCTCGCGAACCCATAGCGAGGGGAGCCATGGATGGGTGTCAACCAACCCCAGCACGCCTCGCACAAAGTGCGTGGCCATGGCCTGCGCATCGTCGCCGACACCGGCGATGCCCTCGCGCAGTTGCATCATCGCCGGCATCAGTCGCTCCTCGAAGATCGCATCGCGAAGAGCCAGCTTGCTGCCGAAGTAGTAGTTGAGCATGGCGGGCGTCACCCCGGCCTGGGTGGCGATGCCGCGCAACGAGGTGGCCGCGATGCCGTCGCGGACGAAGCAGGCGAGTGCCGCTTCGACCAGCGTGGCGCGCAGGTCAGGACTGTCGGTGCCGGGCCGGCCGGGGACGCGGCGTGGCTGGCGGGCTCGGGTGGGGCGGCTTGGTGTGGTCATGATGCATATAATTAATCATATGTTTAATTAATTTCAAGTCATCGGCGGGTCGCGGTTTTGTTGAGGCACAAAAAAGGCCGGCACAGGGCCGGCCTTGGTGGGCAGGGAGCGGGGCGGTCAGCCGTTGGGTACTACCGGCAAGCTGATCGAGCTGGCCGTGCCCGGCGTGTGCCACACGCGCTGCGTGGCCTTCCGATAGTCCGCTGGCTTGGCATCGAAGATGTTCGGCACGAAGGTCTGCGGGTTGCGGTCGTACAGTGGGAACAGGCTGGACTGCACCTGCACCATGATGCGGTGGCCCGGCTGGAATACGTGGTTGGTGGTCGGCAGGCCGAAGCTGTACAGCAGCGGCTGGTCCGGCGTGAGCGCCGCCGGATGCTCGAAGCTGGTGCGGTAACGGCCGCGGAAGATATCCAGCGACACGGCCAGTTCATAGCCGCCCATCTCCGGATTGGACGGCACGGTGTCCGGATACACGTCGATCAGCTTCACCACCCAGTCGCTATCGGTGCCACTGGTGGAGGCATACAGGTTCACCTCTGGCGCACCGCCGATGTGCATCGGTGCGGTAAGCGGCTCGGAGACGTAGGTGAGGACGTCCGGACGTCCATCTGCGAAACGCTGGTCGTTGACCAGCCAGCGCGTCCACGCATCGTGGTCGGCGAAATGCACCGGGCGCGGCTGGTAGGGCACCGGCTTGGCGGGGTCGGAGAGGTATTCGTCGTACTTCACCGCATCCGCCGTGGGTGCGTTGAACGACATCGAACCGTTGGCGCCAAGGTAGAGCGACCTGGGTTTGTGGGCGCAGCCCTTGTCGCAGCTGAGCGGCCAGGATTTGTAGCGGTCCCAGTGATTTTCGCCGGTGTTGTAGATCAGCACCGGCGGGGTGTTCGCCTTGGGTGCGCCGGCCACCAGGTACTGGTCGAAGAACGGCTTGAGCACGTCGCGGCGGAACTGCAGGGCGGTGTCGCCATCCCACTGCAGCGGGCCCAGCGCGCGGCCGTCGTAGTTCACCTGGCTGTGGCGCCACGGACCCATCACGAGGAAGTTCTTGTCGTTGCCCTTGTCCTTGGGCTCGGTCGCTTCGTAGCTGTGGATGGCGCCCCACATGTCTTCCTGGTCCCACAGGCCCTGCAGCCACATGGTGGGCACGCTCAGCGGCTGCTGCGCCATGATCTTGTCCAGCGCCTGGCCCTGCCAGAACGCATCGTAGGCCGGGTGTTCGTCGAGCTTGCGCCAGAACGCCAGCTGGTCAAGGCCATGCGCACGGGCGTAGTCACCCGCGGAGCCGGCACTGAGGAAGTTGCTGTAGTCGTCGTAGCCCACGCGCGGCACACCGCCGCCTTTGCCCTTCTGTGCGGTCTGGCCGTAGATGTAGTCGAAGTTGGTCTGGCGGAATGCGCCGTAGTGGAACCAGTCGTCGCCCATCCAGCCGTCCACCATCGGGCTTTCCGGTGCGGCGACCTTGAGCGCGGGATGGGGATGGATCAGCGCCATCACCACCGTGAAGCCTTCATACGAGGAGCCGAGCATGCCGACGCGGCCGTTCGATTCGGGCAGGTTCTTCACCAGCCAGTCGATGGTGTCGTAGGCGTCGGTGGAGTGGTCCACTTCGCTGGAGTTGAGCGGACCGCGCAGCGGGCGCGTCATGACGTACTCGCCTTCCGAGCCGTACTTGCCGCGCACGTCCTGGAACACGCGGATGTAGCCGCTGTGCACGAATACCTCATCGCCCTGCGGCAGGGTGGCGTCCATGTGCGGCGAGACGAAGCGTTCGGTGCGACCGCTGGCGTCGTACGGCGTGCGCGTCAGCAGGATGGGCGCGTCATGCGCGCCCTTGGGAACCACAATCACGGTGTGCAGCTTCACGCCATCGCGCATGGGGATCATCACCTCGCGCTTCACGTAGTCGTAGCCGGCGGTATCGGCGACGAAAGCCTTCTGCGGCACGTCCGGGGTCAGCGGCGTCGTTTGCGCATGGGCGAAGGCAGCGCTGAAGCAGGCGAGCGTGGCGACGGCGAGCAAGGTGCGGCGGCTGGGCATGGATCCTCCAGGCGGCCGGCGCATGGCCGGTCCGGTGAGCGAAGCGGAAGGGTGGTTCAAGGAACGACTGTAAGCGAGCTGTCATCCTCCTCCCAGCATGACTTTCTGCCTATAAGGCGTGGTAGGTGGCGTCCGTGCGAATGCGCAAGAATGGGAACGCTGCCACGGTTCGCGCCGGCCACACTGGCCGGCACCACACCAGGACGCCCGGCCATGAAAGCCAACACGCGACAGGATTACCTGCAACGCATCGACCGCGTCGTCGCCGTGTTGCAGTGCGCCGTGGCGCAGGGTGGGGAGCCGCCCGAGCTGGCGCGACTGGCCGAGGCCGCGCATCTGTCGCCGTTTCATTTCCACCGCATCTACCGCGCGCTGTCCGGCGAAACGGTGGGGCAGACGGTGGCGCGTCTGCGCCTGCTGCGCGCCCTGCAGTTGTTGGCCGAGCCGGAGGAGCGTGTTACGGAGGCAGCGCTGGCCGTGGGCTACGAGACACCGCAGGCGTTCGCACGGGCGTTTCGGCAAGCCTTCAACGCGACGCCGAGCGAACTGCGCGGACAGCGGGCGCGGTTGCAAGAGGCGATGCAACGCCTGCGTCATCCCGCGACGCGCGATGAGGCGGGTGAGTCCGTGCTGATGGTAGAGGTGGTGTCGGTGGAACCCTTCCGCGTGGTCGCGACCCGCTACGCGGGCGGTCACCGTGACCTTGATCAGGCGTATGGACGGCTGTTTGAGTGGGCTGCCGACCACGCGCTGCTGGAGCGCATGGCCGGCATCTACGGTGTGCCGCACGATGGTTTGCCTGACGCCGTTCCCGGCGAAGGCATCTTTGATTGCGCCCTGGCCTTCGATGGCGCCGAGGTGGCGACCGATGGCTACACCTTTGCACTGCAGCTCGGCGGCGGCCTGTGGGCGCGGTGGCGCCACGTGGGTTCCTACGACCACCTTGGCGTGCTGACCGACCGGTTTATCGCCCACTGGCTGCCCGATAGCGGCTACCGGTTGCGTGATGCGTCGCCGTTCCGGCACTTCCTGGACGATCCAGAGGACGTGCCGGAAGCCGTGCTGCGTGCGGACATCTATCTACCCGTCACTCCCTGCTGAACTTCCCGTGCCTCATCCGCCGTGTTCGGCCCACGGGTCGTAGCTGCCGAACGACCACAGGTGACCCTCCAGGTCGCGGCAGCTGTAGCCGGCGCCGCCGTAATCCTTCTCGGCATAGTCGTCGACCATGACGGCGCCGGCGGCCTTCGCCTGTTCGTAGTGCGCCTTGCAGTCCGTGACGACGACATACGGGCATTGCGTCTCGAGGCCGTCCACCTGGTCGGGCTGGATCACGCGCTTGCCAAACTCGTTGTCCCTGACCGAGCCCAGCATCAGCATGCCGGTGCCATAGGTGAGCTGTGCGTGCGCCACGCCTCCCTGATCGTCGTCATAGACGGCGTGCTTCTGGAAACCGAAGGCCTTGCACAGCCAGGCGATGGCGGCGTGTGCGTCGCGATAGCGCAGGCCGGGGATGATGGTGCTGCCGGAAACGACTGGGATGCTCATGGACCGTGCTCCGTGGTTGGGATGCGTCCAGCCTAGCCCCTCCGTGAGCGTTGTCTTGTGGATTTTCCGAGTGGGCGTTCCCAGCCATGCCCGGCCTCACGGCGGATTCACCCGTTCCAATGCCATGCTCTGCCTTTCGGTTTTTCACTGTCGGGAGCAAATGGTATGAGCAAGATCCGTGTGGCCGTCCTGATCGGCAGCCTGCGCAAGGATTCCTTCAACCGTCACCTGGCCCGTGCCGTGGAGCGGCTCTCGCCGGATGATTTCAGTTTCGACCACGTGCGTATCGACAACCTGCCGCTGTACAACCAGGATTTCGACGCCGACTACCCCGCGGAGTACAAGCGCCTCAAGGACGAAATCGCCGCGGCTGACGCGTTGCTGTTCGTGACGCCGGAATACAACCGGTCGATTCCCGGCGTGCTCAAGAACGCCATCGACATCGCCTCGCGCCCCTGGGGTACCAATTCGTTCGCGGGCAAGCCGGCCGCGGTGATCGGCATCTCGGTGGGCTCCACCGGCACGGCGCTTTCGCAGCAGCACCTGCGCAACGTGCTTTCCTATCTGGACGTGCCGGTGCTACCCCAGCCGGAAGTCTTCCTGCAGAACAAGGATGGCTTGCTCGATCCGGATGGCAAGATCGGCAACGAATCCACGCAGAAGTTCCTGCAGGGTTTCGTGGATCGCTATGTCGCCTGGGTGAAGCTGCACCTGCGCCGCTGAGTTGGCTTTCCCCTGCAGGAACGCACGAGTGCGCTCCTGCAGCCGGTCGCCCGTTAGGCCTCGGCGCCGGTGGCGCCCGAGCCGCAGATCTTTTCCAGCAATTGCACCTGCACGTTGCGCACGCTCTGACCGGAGCCGAGGCGCGTGCGCGTGTAGTGACCATCGGCGTGGAGCAGCCAAGCACTGGAGTTGTCGGTGAGATACAGGTCCAACTCCTTCTTCAACCGGCTTTGCAGCTTTTTGCCTTCCACCGGAAAGCCGGTTTCCACGCGGCGATCCAGGTTGCGCTCCATCAGGTCGGCGCTGGCGAGATAGAACTGCTCGTCACCATTGTTGTGGAACCAGTACACGCGGCTGTGTTCCAGGAAACGCCCGACAATGGAGCGCACGCGGATGTTGTGCGATACGCCCGGTACGCCAGGCCGCAGGCAGCACATGCCGCGCACGATCAGGTCCACTTTCACCCCCGCGATGCTGGCCTTGTAGAGCGCGCGGATCATCTTGGCGTCAGTGATGGCATTGGCCTTGATGATGAGCTGTGCGGGCCTGCCGGCGGTGGCATGCGCGGTCTCGCGGTTGATCATTTCCAACAGCGTCTTCTTCAGCGTGAAGGGCGCATGCAGCAGCCGTTTCATCTGCAGCAGCTTGCCCATGCCGGTGAGCTGGCTGAAGAGCTTGTGCACGTCCTCGCATAGCGCCTGGTCGGAAGTGAGCAGGCTGTAGTCGGTGTACAGGCGCGCGTTGCCGGTGTGGTAGTTGCCGGTGCCCAGGTGGGCGTAGCGCACCAGTTCCTCGCCTTCGCGGCGCTGGATCAGCATGAGTTTGGCGTGCGTCTTCACGCCCACCACGCCGTAGATGACCATGGCGCCAGCCTGCTGCAGGCGCGAGGCAAGCGTCAGGTTGGATTCTTCGTCGAAGCGTGCGCGCAGCTCGATCACCACGGTGACCTCCTTGCCTGCGCGCGCGGCGTCCACCAGTGCATCGACGATCTCGGAATTGGCGCCGCTGCGATACAGCGTCTGCTTGATCGCCAGCACGCTCGGGTCTTTCGCGGCCTGGTGCAGCAAGTCCACTACCGGTGCGAACGATTCATAGGGATGCAGCAGCAGCACGTCCTGGCGGCCGATGACCTGGAACAGGTCTTCGGCCTTCTTGAGCGCCTTCGGAATGGAGGGCGTGAACGGCGGGTATTGCAGCTCGGGGCGCAGGGTCTTGGTGATCAGGCCGAACAGGCGCGCCAGATTCACCGGGCCGTTCACCTCGTACATCTCGGCGGCGGTGAGGCCGAACTGCTTCAGCAGGTAGTCGGTGAGTTCCGGCGGGCAGTTGTCGGCCACTTCCAGGCGCACGGCATCGCCGAAGCGGCGGGAATAGAGCTCGCCGCGCAAGGCGCGGGCGAGGTCTTCCACATCTTCCGGGTCGATGGTGAGGTCGGCGTTGCGGGTCAGGCGGAACTGGTAGCAGCCGCGCACGGACATACCGGGAAAGAGTTCTTCGGCATGCGCGTGGATGATGGAGGACAGCAGCACGAAGTTCTCGCCGCCCTCGCACACGTCGTCCGGCAGGCGGATCAGGCGGGGGAGCACGCGCGGTGCGGGCACCACCGCCAGGCCGGAGTCGCGGCCGAACGCATCCGTGCCTTCCAACTGCACGATGAAGTTGAGGCTCTTGTTGACCAGCAGCGGGAACGGATGGGTGGGATCCAGGCCGATGGGCGTCACCAGTGGCGACACTTCATGGCGGAAGTAGCGGCGCACCCACATCTTCTGTTTGTGCGACCACTCGTTGCGGCGCACGATGCGGATGCCATGCCGCGCCAGCTCCGGCAGGATCTTGTCATTGAGGATGGCGTACTGGCGTTCGATCTGCTTGTGCGTGATCTCGCTGATCTCGGCGAGCGCCTTGCGCGGCGGCACGCCGTCGGAGCCGACGATTTCATGGTCGAACGCAATCTGGCTCTTCAGGCCCGCCACGCGGATCTCGAAGAACTCGTCCATATTGCTGGAGAAGATCAGCAGGAATTTGAGCCGCTCCAGGATCGGCTTGCTTTCGTCCAACGCCTGTTCCAGCACGCGGATGTTGAACTGCAACTGCGAGAGCTCGCGGTTGATGTAAAGGGAGGGATCGTTCAGGTCCGGAGCGGCAGGGGCGCTGGGTACCTCGGGTGCCGCCGCGACGGGGCTGGGGGTTTCGGTGACGCGCTCTGCGCTGTGTTGGACGACATCGGTACTCATCGGTTCACCGTTCGATGGGCGGGCGCAGTGGGAGCCGCGCTGATCCGCGAAAAAGCATAGTAGGGCGCCGATTGCGACCGGGCCATGGCAGAACAGCACCGTATCGCACTGTCACATGATCGACATATTGCGGGTCGTTTCTGACGTCTCCGTGACAGTGCATACACGTATGTCATTGCGCCGTGATGCGGCCCGGCATGCGTACTCTTACGCCGCCGGCGAGGCAAGGTAACGGCTGGGCGCCATGCCGAGCACGCGCCGGAACGCGGCGGTGAACGCACTGGGCGTACCGTAGCCGAGATCCACGGCGACCTGTGTGATGGCTTCGCCATTGCCCAGGCGGGTGAGCGCCGACAGCAGGCAGGCCTGTTGCCGCCACGCGGTGAAGCTCATGCCGGTCTCTTCGCGAAAGGTGCGGGTGAAATGGCGGCGACTCATGCCGGCGCGTCTGGCCATGTCGTCGATCTTCACTTCCTGCGATGGGTGTTCAAGCAAGGTGCGGCACAGCGCGGCGAGGCGTTTTTCGTGCGGCAGTGGCGTGCTGAGCGGCAACACCGGCATGCGTCGGATCTCGTCCAGCAGCAGCGCCATGACGCGACCGTCGCGACCCGACAAGTCGTACTCGGCGGGCAGGTCCACCGCTTCCATCAGCAGTTCGTGGAGCAGGGGAGAGACGGCGATGACCTGGCAATGCCGCGAAAGCCCCGCGGCATCGGCCGCCTCCGGCGTGACATAGGCGCTGCGGGTGGCCACCAGGCCACCCATGTGCACCTCGTGCGTCACGCCCGGCGGAATCCACAGCGCCCGCCGTGGCGGCACCACCCAGCTCCCTTCGCTGGTGATGGTGGTGAGCACGCCGGTGGAGGCGTAGAGCAACTGGCCGCGACGGTGCGAATGCGGCGGTAGCGCGTAGTGCGATGGGTACTCGTTGCCCGTCGCGATCACGTCGCGGGGCGTCTGGTCATACGCTTCGGCACGGGCGTTACGCACGGGTTTGGCCCATTTTCAACAGAAATTGACCCGGTAGCGTGTGCGGGCCGGGCCAGCAGACTTTAAGGTGGCGCTCCCGGCGGCGCAACCGCGTCGTCCTGCCGCATCCCCCAGCGAGTCCCCATGCAAACCCGCGTTGAAGACCTGCCCTCGGCCGCCGCGCCGTCCACTGAATCGCTTGCCGCTCCACCGCAGGCTCCGTCCGCCGTTGCCGCGGAGCACGGCACCGACTTTGGCATCCTGGGGGCGATCAGCTTCTCGCACTTGCTCAACGACATGATCCAGTCGTTGATCCTGGCGATCTACCCGCTGCTGAAGAGTGGCTTCAACCTCAGCTTTGCCCAGATCGGCACGATCACGCTGACTTACCAGATCACCGCCTCGCTGTTGCAGCCGGCGGTGGGCTTGATCACCGACAAGAAACCGATGCCGTATTCGCTGCCCATCGGCATGGGCTTCACGCTGTGCGGCCTGCTGCTGCTGGCGACGGCGCCGAACTTCCCCGTGTTGCTGGTGGCTGCCGCGCTGGTGGGTACGGGTTCGTCGGTGTTCCACCCCGAATCCTCGCGCGTGGCGCGCATGGCTTCCGGTGGCCGCCATGGCCTGGCCCAGTCGCTGTTCCAGGTCGGCGGCAACGCCGGTGCTTCGCTCGGCCCGTTGCTGGCGGCGTGGATCATCGTGCCGCACGGCCGCGGCAGCGTGGCGTGGTTCGCGCTGGCGGCGCTGCTGGCCATCGTGGTGCTGCTGCAGGTGAGTCGGTGGTATCGCGATCATCACGCCGTACGCGGCAAATCGAAGGCGCGTGGCGCTTCGCACGTCTCGCTGACGTCGGCGCAGGTGGCCTGGTCGCTGCTGATCCTCGGCCTGCTGATCTTCTCCAAGTATTTCTATCTGGCGAGCATCAGCAGTTATTACACGTTCTTTCTGATGCACAAGTTCGGTGTCTCCGTGCAGAACGCGCAGACGCATCTGTTCGTGTTCCTGCTCGCCGTGGCGGCCGGTTCGTTGATTGGTGGGCCGGTGGGCGATCGCATCGGTCGCAAGTGGGTGATCTGGGCGTCGATCCTCGGCGTCGCGCCGTTCACGCTGATCCTGCCGCATGCCAGTCTGTTCTGGACGGGCGTGCTCACGGTGATCATCGGCATGATCCTCGCCTCGGCATTTTCGGCCATCCTGGTCTACGCGCAGGAATTGATTCCCGGCCGTGTGGGCACGGTGTCAGGCCTGTTTTTCGGCTTCGCCTTCGGCATGGGCGGCATCGGTGCCGCCGTGCTGGGCCATATCGCGGATGCGCGCGGCATTGAATACGTCTACGGGCTGTGTGCGTACCTGCCGCTGATCGGCATCATCACGGCGTTCCTGCCCAACCTGGAACGCAAGACCGCCTGAGTCGACCGCTGGGGGCGTGCTCCGGCACGCCCTCAGACGACCACCGGCTCCGGTTCCAGCCGCACGCCGTACTTCGCGCGAACGCCTTCGATGACCTTCTGCGCGAAAGCCCACAGCTCTGCGCCCGTGGCACGTCCGTGGTTCACCAGCACCAGTGAGTGGCGGTTGGAGATGCCGGCATCACCATCGCGCTCGCCTTTGAAGCCGCTGGTCTCGATCAGCCACGCGGCGGACAGCTTCCAGCGCCCGTCGCTGCCCACCCACGACACCAGCTCCGGATGCTCCCGCTTGAGCGCTTCGCCCAGCGCAGCGTCGACGATGGGGTTCTTGAAGAAACTCCCCGCGTTGCCGATCACGGCCGGGTCGGGAAGCTTCTTCGTGCGCAGGTGCACCACCGCTTCGGCCACATGGAACGGCGCCGGTTTGGCGATACCCATGCGCGCCAGTTCTTCGCGGATGCCGGCGTAATCCAGTCGCAGTTCGCGCGTGCGGGGTAGGGCGAAGCGCACGGCGGTGACGATGTAGCGCCCCGGCTCGTGCTTGAACACCGAGTCGCGGTAGGCGAACTGGCAGGCGGCGCGATCGAGCACGGCGACGCGATGCTCCTTCGTGTCCCACGCTTCCACGCTTTCGATGAACTCGGCGACTTCCGTGCCGTAGGCGCCGATGTTCTGGATCGGCGCGGCGCCTACGGTACCGGGAATCAGGATCAGGTTCTCCAGGCCGGCGTAGCCCTGGCCGAGCGTCCAGCGCACGAAATCGTCCCAGCGTTCGCCCGCAGCCACGGCGATGCGGGCGACGTCGCCGTCCTGTTCCACTTGTACGCCGCGCGTCGCCATGGCCAGCACGGTGCCGTCGAAGTCGCCGGTGAACAGCATGTTGCTGCCTTCGCCCAGGACCAGCAGCTTGCCGTTGCGCACAGCGGGGAAGTCAAGCAGCTCCGTGAGCTTGGAGGCGTCACGGATCTCGGCGAGCAACCGTGCACGCGCATCGACACGCAATGTGTTGCGCGTGGCGAGCGGAGCATTTTCGATCAGCGTGTAGCCACCCATGTCGACGTGTTCAACCGGCATGGGTGTCGTTCCTCTGCTGGCGGATGGCGTCGACACATTCGGCGACCAGCGCCGGGCCGCGATAGACCATGCCCGAATAGATCTGCACCAGCGAGGCGCCGGCGTCGATCTTTTCCGCAGCGTCGTGGCCGTTGAGGATGCCGCCTACGCCGATGATGTCGAGCTGACCGCCCACGCGCTTGCGCATGCCGCGGAGTACAGCGGTGGAGCGCTCGAACAACGGCTTGCCGGACAGGCCGCCCATTTCATTGCCGTGCGGGTCGCTTGCCACGGACGAGTGGTCGATGGTGGTGTTGGTGCAGATCACGCCATCCACCTTCGCGGCCAGCAGTACCTCGGCGATGGCGTCGAGTTCGGCTTCGCTCAGGTCGGGTGCGATCTTCAGCAGCATCGGCTTGCGCGCACCGTTCTGCGAGCCCAGACGCTCCTGCGCTTCGCGCAGCGTTTCGATGAAGCGGCGCAGCGTGGCTTCTTCCTGCAGGTCACGCAGGCCCTGCGTGTTGGGCGAGGAGATGTTTACCGTGATGTAACTGGCGAGCGCGTAGACGCGCTCCAGGCAGAACAGATAGTCGTCGACCGCCTTCTCGTTGGGCGTGTCCTTGTTCTTGCCGATGTTGATGCCGAGTACGCCGCGATAGCCGGATTTCTGCACGTTGCGGACCAGCGAGTCCACGCCTTCGTTGTTGAAACCCAGGCGATTGATCACGGCCTGGTGCTTCGGCAGGCGGAACATGCGCGGCTTGTCGTTGCCGGGCTGCGGGCGGGGCGTGGTGGTGCCCACCTCAACGAAGCCGAAGCCCAGCGCGCCCAGTGCATCCAGGTGGTCGGCGTTCTTGTCCAGACCGGCGGCGAGGCCCACCGGATTGGGAAAGCGGATGCCGAACGCCGTGGTCGGCAGTTCGGCCGGCGGCTTGGCCACCAAGTGGGTGATGTTGCTGCGATGGGCGACGTCCAGGCCGTAGAGGGTCAGGCCGTGCGCGGTTTCCGCGTCGAGCGCGAACAGAAGCGGGCGGATGAGGTTGTACATAGTCAGGTCAAAGTGCCCACGTAGATCACGGTGTCATAGTCGAAGCTGATGCGTCCGTTCACCGCGCAGCGGTCGAACAGTTCGCGCAGGGCACGCATCATGGGTTCGTGTTGAGGGTGGCCTTCCCGTGGCGCGTAGGACGAGGACAGCAGGCGTCCGCTCAATCCGTCGTAGTCGAGTAGTTGGCCGTGGTCGAAGCGGCCCATGCCGAGATAGCCGGCGCTGAACCATGCGCGCATGCTGAGTTCGTCGCCATAGCGTTCGGCCACGCTGGTGTAATCGGTGCCGTATTCCTTGAGCAGCGCTTCATAGCCTTCGAGGAAAGGCGTGCCCACGAGGCGGCGCGAGTTCCATAGGATGGCGACCAGCCCGCCCGGGCGCAGGATGCGCTGGAACTCCTGCCGCGCGAGGTCGTGATCGAACCAGTGGAATGCCTGTGCCGCGATGACCAGGTCGATGCTGTCATCACTCAGCCCTGTGGCGGTTGCGCGGCCATCGACGGTCCTGAAGTGCGAATCGTCACCCAGCCAGCTTTCGGCGGCGGCGCGCATCGGCGCATTGGGCTCCACCGCCGTTACGCGGTAGCCACCGTCCAGGAACAGCTTGCTGGAAATGCCCGTGCCGGCGCCGATGTCCGCGACCTGCCAGGTCGGCGTGACGCCGAACGTGTCTTGCAGCCACTCCAGCATGGCGACGGGATAGTCCGGTCGGTATCGCACGTATTCCGCGACGCGATCGCTGAAGCGCTCAGTGGATTTGAAGTCGGTCATGGCATCACCCCGTGAGCAACTGGCCACCGTCGACGCACAGCGTCTGCCCGGTGATCCAGCCAGCATATGGCGAGGCGAGGAACAAGGCGGCGTGGGCGATCTCTTCCGGCTTGCCGAAGCGACCGAAGGGAATCTTCGCCAACGTGCGCTGGTACAGCTCAGGTGCTTCCGTCTTGCGGCGATCCCACAAACCGTCGGCAAACTCGATGGAGCCCGGCGCGATGGCGTTGACACGCACGCGGTGTTCGGCGAGCTGCAATGCCTGCGACGTGGTGTACTGGTTCAGCGCCGCTTTCACCGCCGCATAGGCAGGGCCGCGCACGCCCGGATGGAATGCCGCAATGGAAGAGGTGTGCAGGATGCAACCGTGCGAGGAAGCCTTGAGCCAGGGCAGGGCGTGGCGCGAGGCGCGCACGGCAGCCATCAGGTCCACGTTGAAGCCTGCCGCCCAGCCGTCTTCGTCATCGCTGAAACCGTAGCCGCTGGCGTTGTTCACCAGGACATCGATGCCGCCCAGCACGTCGGCGGCGTCGCGGATGTAGCTTTCGATCGAGGCGGCATCCGCCAGGTCGCAACGGCGCGTGTGCGCCAGGCCGCCGAACGCGGCCAGTTCATGCCGCACTTCGTCGAGTGCCGCTTCACCACGTGCGCAAACCGAGACGGAAGCTCCAGCTTCAGCGAAGGCGAGTGCGATGCTGCGGCCAATGCCCTTGCTGCCGCCACAGACGATGACGCGATAGCCACGGAAATCGAAAGGTTGGGGTACCCCGTCCATCGTTCTTCGCGCCTCGGCGGTCATCGTCGTCAATGCAGGAGTTCGTGCAGGAAGGTGGCGCCAAAGGCAAAACCGAAAGCCATGAAAGCGACAACGAACATCACACTGGCAGCGATGAAGGCGATCTGCACATAACCCAGCACCAGCCCGATCACCGCCATGCTGTCACCTTCCATCGAACCGATCGGAGCGCGGCGGATTTCACCACGTGCCATGTGCCCGCATACGATCGCGATGACGGCACCGAGCATCGGCAGCAGAACCCATGTGGCGATGCCGAAAGCCAGGCTGAGCACAGCCAGGGTGTTCGTCGTGCGTTGGATGGCGGGCTGGTAGCTCATGGTTTCTGCACGTCCTGCGCAAAGTGGGAAAGGGCGACCGGCATCCGCCGGTCGCCGCGACTTGCAGCCTTACAGGTCGAACTTGATGCCCTGCGCCAGCGGCAGCGAGTTCGAGTAGTTGATGGTGTTGGTCTGGCGGCGCATGTAGACCTTCCATGCATCCGAGCCGGACTCGCGACCACCGCCGGTTTCCTTCTCGCCACCGAACGCGCCGCCGATTTCCGCACCGGACGTGCCGATGTTGACGTTGGCGATGCCGCAATCGGAGCCCGCGGCCGACAGATACTGTTCGGCCGACTTCAGGTTCTGCGTGAAGATGGCCGAGGACAGGCCCTGCGGCACGCTGTTCTGCAGCTCGATGGCTTCATCCAGCGTCTTGAACGGCATCACGTAGAGGATCGGCGCGAAGGTTTCCGTCTGCACCACGTCATCGCTGTTCTTCACGCCGGTGACGATGGTCGGCAGCACGAAGTTGCCCTTGCGGTCGGTGAGCGCGGCGCCACCGGTGAGTACCTTGCCGCCGGTGGCCTTGGCCTTCTCGACGGCGGCAAGGTAGGCCTGCACGCCTTCCGGACTGTTCAGCGGGCCCATCAGCGTGGTGGCCTGAGTCGGATCGCCGATCTTGCCTTCCACCTGCTTGTAGGCAGCGACCAGCTTTTCGGTGACGTCGCCGATGATGGACTCATGCACGAACAGGCGGCGCGTGGTGGTGCAGCGCTGGCCGGCGGTACCGACGGCACCGAACACGATGGCGGGGATCGCCAGCTTCAGGTCCGCGGTTTCGTCCACGATGATGGCGTTGTTGCCGCCCAGTTCCAGCAGCGAACGGCCCATGCGCTTGGCGACGCGCTCACCCACCTGACGGCCCACCTTGGTGGAGCCGGTGAAGCTGATCAGCGGGATGCGATGATCGTCGACGAAGTGCTGCGACAGCTCCACGCCCGCGTCGTTGAACAGGAAGAAGATGTCCGGGAAGCCGGCTTCCTTCAACGCGTCGTTGCAGATCTTCATCGTGGCGACGGCGGAAAGCGGCGTCTTCGGCGACGGCTTCCAGATGCAGATATCGCCGCAGATCGCAGCGAGGAAAGCATTCCACGCCCACACGGCCACGGGGAAGTTGAACGCGCTGATGATGCCCACCAGGCCCAGCGGCTGGTACTGCTCATACATGCGGTGGCCCGGACGCTCCGAATGCATGGTGTAGCCATAGAGCATGCGGCTCTGGCCCACCGCGAAGTCGGCGATGTCGATCATCTCCTGCACTTCGCCGTCGCCTTCGGGCTTGATCTTGCCCATTTCGAGCGCGACCAGCGAGCCGAGGGCGTCCTTGTGCTTGCGCAGCGCTTCGCCGCACAGGCGAACGGCCTCGCCACGGCGCGGGGCCGGCGTGGTGCGCCATACCTTGAACGCTTCCTGCGCGCGCTTGACGATCACGTCGTAGTCCGCCGCGCTCGATGCATGCACCGAGGCAATCACTTCGCCGGTGGCGGGATTGACCGGGTTGAGCGTGCCGGCGTCGGTCGTCTTCGACCATTCACCATTGCCCAGGTACGTGCCCGATTGCGCGTTGGCAAGACCGAGGGCGGTGAGGATTTCGTGGGACATGCTTCGCTCCAGACCGTGGCGCGGGGAGTGCGCCGGGATGAAAACGGCCATTCTAGCAGGGGCACCCCACCGGGTTCGCGCCGACTGTCGATCCATGCCAGAATTCGCGCTGTTGCCCCCGTAGCTCAGTTGGATAGAGCGTCCCCCTCCTAAGGGGAAGGTCGTACGTTCGAATCGTATCGGGGGCACCAACCCACTTTTTGGGGCGATTCGGCTACCTGCCCGCCAACACCTCGAAACGCCCGCGCCATAAGGCTTGCGGGCGTTTTCGTCTATACGGCTCTGCCCGCCGATTCCCCCATTCGTTCGGGTGAACTCCCCAGAAATTCCCCATATGCTCTCCCCATGGCGAGCATTCAGAGATCGGGCAACAAATGGCGCGTGCAGGTGTATGTGAAAGGGGTCCGGGATTCGGCCTCCTTCCGCACCAAGCAGGAGGCATCCTCTTGGGCGCTGAGCCGCGAAGCCGAGCTGGGCGGCAAGAAGCTCCCCGACAAGACCTTCGGCGACGCCATGAAGGAGTACGAGCGCGATGTTGCAACGCACCGTGGCGGCGCTCGCTGGGAGCTCACCCGTCTGAAGGTGTTCCGGGAGTCGGCGATAGCCCGACGCAAGCTGGCTAGCCTCGGCCCGGACGATTTCATCGCCTGGCGCGATGAGCGCAATGGACAGGTCAAGCCAGCAACCACCGCGCGCGAGATGAACCTCCTGCAGGCCATCCTGAAGCATGCGCGCCGGGAACTGCGGTGGATGCGGGACAACCCCATGGCCGAGGTGACGCCGCCGAAGAAGCCCAAGGGCAGGGCGCGCCGAATCACCTCGACGGAAGAGCGTGCACTCACGATGGCGCTGGGGCAGCGTGGGAAGCTCCAAGCCGATACCCCGACCCATCGCGTGGGCCTTGCCTTCCTATTCGCCCTGGAGACCGCCATGCGGTCAGGTGAGATCTGCGCTCTTACCTGGGATTGCGTGTTCCTGTCGTCTCGATACGTCACGCTCCCGAAGACGAAGAACGGGGAGGCCAGGGACGTTCCCTTGTCGCCGCGCGCGAAGGAGATTTTGGAGGCGCTACCGAAGGGTGAAGGCCCGGTCTTCGGACTGTCCGACCAGGTGCGCGATGTCCTGTTCCGCAAGGCCCGCGATGGCACCCCCCACCGGGAGGTGCACTTCCATGATTCGCGCGCCGAGGCCATCTTCCGGCTGTCCAAGAAGTTCGACGTGCTCGAGCTCGCGCGCGTGATCGGTCATCGGGACATCAACAGCCTACTTATCTATTACCGCTCGACCGCCTCCGAACTGGCGCTCAAGCTAGGCTGAGCGCCGCTGGTTCATCGCCCATTCGTCGACCTCGGACTTCTTCCACGACCGAGTGATCGGATTCTGCTTAGGGAAGTCCGGACGGCATTGGACGCGCTCGAGGAAGCCGCGGCGGTTCGGTGCACCCTTTGGTGTCACCATGCCCAGGTATAGTGCGCATGCGTCAGCGCAGAGCCAGCGATCGCCATAGACCAGCGCCGCAATGAGCGCGAAGGTGGTTTCGGGTTCTTCTTTCATGCAATTGCCTCCTCATAGGTGTTACGCGCCGTCAGCAGCTGGAAATCATCGGTGGAGACCGAACGCATCCCGCCCATAAGGCGGACGCCCCATTTGGCTTTGTTAGAGCCGATGAAGCCGAGGCGGTCGAGATGATCAGCAATGCGCACCGGGGTTTTCAGCTCGGAAACATCGCCCAACATCAGCACCTGCTCGGGCACGCCACTCAGGCATAGCGGATAGGTGCGCAGCATCGAGGCAGTCCAAAGCTTCTTGCTCTGGACTGTGGCGGTGGCCACCACGGCCTGGTTATTCGCTCCGGCGAGATAGATCGCCACGCGATCGTCAGCCTTCACCAAGAGCTTGCAGGGCGTGCGCGTCCAGAGTGGCCACACGCCTGCGCCAAGCAACGCCTTGGCCGCCTGCATTGCGTTGAGCCTCACACCGGCAGGCGTGTGGTCCGCCTGCTTGATCAGCAGGAAGTGTTGCCTGGCTGCATCCGTCACGCAGCACCTCCCACGCGCAACGGTGCCGGCAACCAGTTGCGCCCTTCGAGCATTTCCTCGGCGAGCTCGGCAGCCTGCGCCTTCTTGAGGGGCTGCAGCCTCTTCGCGTTCTCGGCGCCACAGGCCTCGGTGACCGCCTCGATCGCGACCGCCTTCGGCACGGTGCCGAGGAAGTTCCCGACGGTCGGTTGCCAATGCTTGGCCATGTCGAAATCGAGCCGTGTCATCAGGATCTCGATGAGTTCGCGCTTACGGTGCTCGCTGTTGTGGCTCTGCGTGCCGAAGGTTCCATTGAAGGCGCAGGCCGTGCAAACCCCCAGCAGCTCATGCAGTTCCTCCTCTTGAAGTTCCAGTACCCAGCGGAGGGCGCCTTCGCCGTCGTCGGGGATCTGCTCGCGCCAGGCCTCGACGATCTTCTCCAGGGCTTCGCGCGGCGCGAAGTCGGATGCAACGCCAAGGCGATCGAGGGTGCCCTCTCGGTACGGACTCGCGCTCCAATCCCCCAGATCGCGGTACCAGTGCTCGCCGAAGGTGCTCTGCAGCAAGCCCCAAGCGAGCAAGGCAAGCGCCACGTCGGTGTGCTTGGCCAGCTCGTACTGCAACGCGGCCGTGCGATAGCCGGTGAGCCGTTCGACCATGCCGTTGGATAGCTCGGTCGAATCCGGCGCGCTGTCGGCGCCAGCGCCCTTGGACTGCTTCGCCTGCTCTGCCTTCTTGGCATCGGCCGGTTTGACCAGGCCGCGGTGGATGCGCAGGCCGTTGTAGGAGAACTCAATGATGGCGCCGGCGCCGGCCATGACCTTGGCCGAATAGGATTCGAGCCCGCTCTGGATGATCGCAATCTGATTGTCCAAGGCATCGACCTTGATCTCCAAATCCTCGACTTCCTGCTGCAGCACGTCGTCGAAGTCATCCCCATCCATGGCGTCCAACTGCTTCTGGCGCTCGCGAAGCGGCACGCGCAGGGATTCCAGCTCGGACAGCTTCTGGTGTTCGTCGTCGGTCGGCTTGCGCTTGGTGGGCTTCTTCCGCTGGAAGTTATGCAGGTAGACCGACTCGCGCTTCAGTTCGACCCACGCCCAGCCTTCGGCCTTCACATCCATCTTGAGCAGGTCGAGCTTGCGAGCAACCAGCTTGTCGACCAGGCCGCGGTCCAGATAGACGGCGCGCGTGAACAAATCGTGGCGCACGAAGCCGCCGGCATTCTCATAGGCGTCCACCCCGACCAGCTGCGCGTCGCGACTGGTGGAAAATTCGATCTCGCTCGTCGTGAGCTGGCTGCGCACATAGTTCGCCTGGTACTGCGGGTTCATGCGGCTGGCATCCTTCCAGACCTTCTCCTGCTGCTTGGCATCGTCCGTGATGCTGAACGTCTGCAGGGTCTCCAACGTCATCTCATTCCGGCGATAGGCCTCGATCAGCTTCGGCGAGACCTTGGCCAGCTTCAGGCGCTGCTTCACGGCGCTCTCGCTGATTCCGAAATCGGCAGCGATCGCGGCCACGCCGACGCCGCGGCCGGCCATCGCCTGGAAGGCATCAAACTGGTCAGCGGGGTGCATGGCTTCGCGCACGGTGTTCTCGGCCAGGCTCGCCGCGTGCGCTTCTTCGGAGGTGATCAACTTGCAGGGGATGCCTTCGTCGAGTGGTGCCGGCAGCCTGCCGTCGGCCTTGAGGATCTGCTGCAGCGCGCGGTGACGGCGGCCGCCTGCGACGACTTCGTATTTGCCGCCTTTGCCGACGACGATCAGGTTTTCCAGAAGACCATGCGCGCGGATGGATGCGGCGAGGTCATCAATGTTCAGGCCACCGGTCTTGCGCACGTTGTGCGAGGAGGCGGTCAATTTCGACAGCGGGATAGGCTGGATCACTGGGTTACTCCAAGCAGGTGAAGATCGATGGTGTCGACCTGGTTGCGCAGGTCGTGACGTTTGCGACGAAGGGCGGCGGCCATGGCGCGCGGATCCTGCTTGTCAGGCTCGAACCGCAAGATGGCGCAGTGCAGGGCGCCGCGGCTGTCGCGGCGGAAGAGGCGGTAGGTGATGGTTCCAGCCGCGCCGGGAACGCGCGACCAGGTGAAGCCGGAGACCTTGCGCCCCAGCTCACTGAGCTTTCGCGCGAGATCTTCGAACTGGGCGAAGCTGGCGAAGGCGTGCAGATCCTTCGCCAGCTGCATGGAGAGTTTCAGATCGTCGACCGCTTCGTCGAGATCGCTGACCAGGTACTGGCGCTGGAGAGGGCGCCGCCATGCTTTGTTCGCCAGCTTCGCGACTAGCTGCGCAGCCATGCGCAGTTCCTGTCCGATCACGTAACGGTGACGGCGCGGGAACCGAAGCACAGCCAGCTCCAGGTCGCGCCTGAAGTTGGAAGCGTGGCGAATGATGGGTGGCGCAGCGGACATACCTACCTCACAGAGTCCAAAAACCAATCACTGACCGGGCGACACGGAACGAACAGGCCGAACGAAGGCCTCGTCGTCGCGATAGAGGCAGTCCACGCTGCCGTAGCTGAAGCTGACGCAGAAGACGCCGTCCGAGGACCACGGGGTGGGCGTGCGCGTCCACGTCCAGCCGGCGCGGCTCTTGAAGATCGAATGGATGGCCGGGTTATGGCGCGTCAGGTCGCGGAGCGATGCCAGCTCATGCTCTTCCGGCAAACGGCACGATTCGCCAGCGATGATGGTCTTTGCGGCATACGCCTCGGCATCCGCGAAGGTCATTTCCTTCTCGGACTCGTCGACCGGCCACAGGAGCCCGAGCCTGTGGTCCGTGATGAAGGTGCCGTCTTCCGACAATTCAAAGCGCTCGCTCGGCTGATCATTGGTCGCCTTGAGCTTGATTTCGCCCAGGTCGACAGGCGCCGGTGCGGTCGGCAGCGCCGGCATATGGAAGTGGATGTGGACGTTCTTCACATTCAGGGAAGGCAGCACAGGTTTCTCCTTGGGGTGATCGGTGACAGCATCGTTGCCACTCGGAAAGCGCCCTCTCGCGAAGGCGCTGGCCGTGTGGTTACGAGGTTGCCGCGAGCTCCATCTGCGGGCTTTCTTCCTCAACGCCTGGCGGCGTCAGAGTCATGTCCGCTGTCTCCTGGATAAGGTGGTTGAGCTTTCCAGAGTTCATCCAGCCGACCTTGAACGAAAGGCTGAAGGAAATGCGCACGCTGCCGCCCTCGAGCGCCTTGAACACGAGCTTGGAGAGGTCGACCTTCTCGATATCGATGACGTCGTTCTGCTTGATGGTCGAGGGCATCGACAGCTTGTAGCCGGGGAACTTCTGATCCAGCACCAGCGGCTTGACGTGCGGCAGGCGGCGAGCCACTAGGCCGTCCGTGACTTCCATCGGGATCTCGGCCTGGACGGCCTCGTCAGAGCTGGCGTTGCGATACAGCAACGGGCGCAGGCCGTGGTCGAACTCGTCCAGCACCGTATTGGCGCAGATCGTTTCGCAGCTCAGCGTGCTGGCCAGCACCAAGCGATCGCCGTGGAATTCCTTGCGCGCCGTGTGGCTCTTGATGTCGACAGGATGGTTCTCGAGGTTGAACATCGTGCGTGTCTCCTGGTGGAAGAGGGTGCCGGTTGCCTCCGGCGCTGATGGAACGCAATTGCGGACTGCAGAGCAGCGGCTTGTGCCCAGCGTTGGGCTATTCGGTGATCTCGCCGCAGCGGGCGTTCCAGAGCTCGAGTAGCGACGGGCGCTCGTCCTCCGGCAGCGTGTTGATCAGGTCGGCCGCAGCATCGAGAGCGTCGCGGTCCTTGGCCTTCACAAGCTGATCGTGGATTTCCCGAGCACTGATAGGAGCGTCGCTGTCGGGCGAATCCTGCTTCGTGGATCCGTGGGCGACCTTTGCGTCAGCAGTATGTGCATCCGCCTGCATGGCGAGCTCTTTGAGTTCTGCGGGACAGCCACTCGTGCCGCCGATCAAGGTCTTGTGTTCGTTAGGGATGGACGCCCAGGTGGCCTTGAGGTTCTCCATGCCACCGCGCGCAGCAGCTTCCAGGCGTGACCTCGACCCCTGCACGGTATCGGCTTCATCTAGACGCTTGATCCGCGTCTGCTCCTTCCGGCCACGCGTCGCAGTCAGCGAGATCGCTACGTCGCGATCAATGTGTGAAAGGTGGCTAATGCGAATACCGCCGACCTCTTCGCCACCGAACTTGACGTCAGGCCGGTTGTAGAGGGTCATACTCTTGCCGATCCAGTCGCGGCCGTCGGCTCCCCATGCAAAGACGAGAACCTTGCGCATGGACTTGCACGGCTTGTAGGGACGGCCACCCTCTCCCTCGTAATGGATGATGACGGGCTGCTCCTCACCACCACCGCGCCGAACGTCGGTCACAGTAACCGTGATCGGCCCACTGAGAAGCTGCTCAGCATTGAGTTGGTCCGACTTCGGAACGATCGTGTCCCGAAGGTCGCGGATGCTAGTCGACATAACTGATCTCCATTTCGTTTGCGATCGCCCAACCAGGGAGCGATAGCGATTGGGTGCCGCGCGGGTAGCCAGGCCAAGTTCCAGACCTCAAGCACTCGGCCATCGTTTCCATGCTGCGCTGCCTGATTTCGTAGCCACGCGACTCAGCGGGCGCATCGAGTTCGTAGACAGCAGCGAGGTAGGGCGCCTTCTTTTCCTGCGCAACGATCTTGTAGTGCTCGATAGGCTCACCGCAGGCCTTCGCTCCCTCGCTGTAGTGAGCGTGGGTGATGTCATAGCCGTAACTCACAACCGATCGTGCAAAGCCGCGTGGACTAGCGTCCTTGGTGGACTTCAGGTCGGCCATAAATCGCAAGCGACGGTTCCAGCGGTCAGCGCGCGCCTTGCAGCGGAGACCAGTTTCTTCGTCGTTCCAGCGCAGCGTGACCTCGCTGTCACCGTCTTCGAAAAGATCGGCGATGTAGGGGTCGCGCATTAGCGCGGCGTACATGGTCTCGATCAGAGCGAAGCATTCAGCGGAAAGAACCACCTTGCCTGCGTTCTTGGTATCCCAGTCGTTCCAGAACGCGACGCGCTCGATGCTCGATGCGCTAGGATTCTTGGCATTGCGCATCGCGTCCGTGGGGCGCGCCGGAGCATCAGCCGGCTCACTGACATACCGCGTTGCGAACAGTCCAGGCAAGAGCACGCGATCGTGGTACGCACGCCCGAACGCCTTGTCTTGCGTGTCATCCTCATCGGTTCCATCGACCCATGCGCGGTAGTGCGCCGGGGTCTGCTCGGCGAGTCGACGCAGAACGCCAGCAGAGGCGACGCCCAGTTCACGCCGGTGGTACAACTCGGCAGGGATGTCGGTATGGATGCCCGCCTCGAAGTCGGCGATCGTGCGGGTGGTGGTGAGGGCGTTCATGCCGTGTTCCTGGCCGCCATCACGTCTACCCGCTCCTGGATCTGTGCGATCGACTTCGGGAACTCGGTGGACCAGCGAGCAATACAGTGCTGCCAGTAGTCGTTGTCGATCTCCCACTTGAAACCCACGCTGATCTCGGCGCGCACGATGTGCTGGTTCAGATCGGCCGCGGGAGCGTTGGGATAGGGACGCTGGCTCTGCTTGATGTCCAGGACGAGGGGAAGAATGCCCCAGCAAGAACGCAGACGCCCGTCATTGGCTTCCGCCAGTTCAAGGGCCTTCTTCATGGCGGCATCGTCGTAGGGAACGAACGTGTGGCCGTTCGCCTTATAGCCACTCAGTGATGACAGAGCGGATGCTTCGCTGGCATAGGCAGCAGCCTCCTTATCCGCGTCTGTCGGTTCACGGCGAAGCGTTTTCGACAGATGCTGAGCAAACTCAACCCGAAGGCCATGGGTGAGCACATCGGAAAGGCCAGCGACATCCGCTCCCCATTCCACTGGGACCGCGAATGTGTCGGTGCAGTAGGTGCAGTCGAATCCATCGTCCGCGCTACCGGTCCAGCCCGCGGCATTGCGAAGGGCTTCATTCGGGTAGTCGTCGCGATTGCCACCACCGGTGCGCGTGTAGACAGAGATCTGCGAGCCATCGGCTTCGGCATATACGTCACGCAGCCGCTCGACATCGTTCTCGCGCAGACCAATGACGGCGAGGAGGAGGGCAGTCTGGGGATTGCGACCAAACAAGAGGTTATAGAGGCTCATGCGGCCTCCAGACCGAGGGCGGGGATGGACGCCGCATGCTCGATGACATTCGTCGTGAGTGTGTTCGCCAGCTCCCTGGTCGTCTCGACCATGCTCTCCGCGACAATGGCGAGGATCTTGTCGATGTGCTCCGCCGAAAGTTGGAGCGTTACCTCGTGCTTGTTGGCGCTGGAGAAGGAAATCCGGCCACCGATGGATCCAGCCGCGATGCCCTGGTGATCGAAGTTGTAGCGGTTGCGCGAGATGATCAGTTCATTGAGTTGCATATCGAATCCTCTGCGCGGAAACCGCCGCGCCCGGTGTTGGTATAGGGAGAGCCCAAGGGGCCAATCACTGACCGGGCGACACGGAACGAACAGGCCGAACGAAGGCCTTGTCGCCGCGAGCGAGGTCGTCCACGCTGCCGTAGTAGAAGCTGACGCAGAAGACGCAGCCCGAGGACCACGGCATGGGCTCGCTAGTCCAATACCAATCAGCCTTCATGTCCGGGTAGAGCGACAGATCCGCCATTACGTCTTCGTTGATGTACTCAATCTGCGTGAGCTGCTCCCACGGCTCCGGGCGGCGCCAATCGCTGTAGCCCAGGTACAGATCGGCGTTGAGCTTCGCGACGGCCTTGTTGGCATCCGCATCGGTCAGGGCTTTGTCAAAGCCAGGTGCACGAATGGTGGCGTCGAAGCCCAACGTGGCATTGCGCACCAATGCGTGGTCGGTCGCATCGGCCGGCATCGGCTGGCACTTGGCGTCGAGCTTGATCAGCGTGAAACGAGACATGCGTTGCTCCTTGAAGGAATGAGGTGTCGAGCGGGAAAGTCAGTCGTTGACGATGCGAATGCGAGGCTTCACGCGGATGCGTGGTTTCGGGCGGTGGTGACCGCCGCTGTAGTAGCGGTGAGCCCAATTCGCACGGCGCTCGTCGTTGGTTTGCGGCGTGCAGCCGTCCCAACTGCGCGGAGCGGTGCGAGTGAGGAAAGAGGGACGGGCGTTCATGCGATCACCGTCGTCTTGGCTTCACGCACGCAGGTGGCGCACCGTTGACCCCTCGGCGCCGGCACCGTGTAGACGGCCGCGCTCAGGAGGAACATGGCGCCGCGCACTTCGGCTGCGTGGCGATCGCAGCAGGGCTGCGGACCGTCCGGCGTGTGGACGACGAGGGTGGCGAGCTTCACCGCGGCGATGTCCGCTGGCATGACAGCCTCCATGCGGCGAATCCACAGGCGCTTCTCCAGGTCACGCATCGCGCGGTCGATATCGCGCTGGCGTTCGTCGCTGAGATCCGCAACGAGCTGATCTCGCTGTGCAGGGGTCATCATGGCGATCTCCGAAAGGATGCTCATGCCGCGGCCTTTGCCGGCCAGCGGCGGAACAGGTGCCACTCGCGCGACCAGGCGAAGGCCGGGCCGATGTAGTCGATCTGCATTCCGTCATCGCGGAAGAGGCGGCAGCGGAAGGCCTTCATGCGGCACCGCCGATGCGTGCGAGGAGTTCCTCGATATGGCGTGCGGTTTCGAGCGGCTCGTTGGAACCGTCGTCCTCGTACTTCTCGGCTTCGTCGCGGAGGAACGGGATGGCGCGTGCGGCGACCTTGACCAGATCGGCTATGGCGGCGCTGGTACTGCGCACCGTCGCGACGAACTCCTCGATGGGCACCGGGATGAAGGTCGCATCTGTGCTGGTATCGGCATCCATTGTGGATTCCGACAAGTCGAGCAGCCTTTGCAGGTCGGCCAACACACCCACCTTCTGCGTCTCGGTGCTCATGCCACGTCCTCCATCCAGCGCTTGAGCGGGGAGGTCGTCAGGCCATAGGTGGGACGCTGCGCCCAGGCGTTGAACTGCGCCTGCAGGCTTTCGATCTGGCGAGACACGCGCAGGATCTGGCGGTCGTCGCGCTCGCTCTTGTCGCGCAACGGAAGGCCGTCGGTGAAGAGCAGGGCGAGGAGCACCGAGGCGTCGGCACCGGTCTCGGTCAGGAAGTCCTCAACCTTGCCGGGCGTGCCCTGCATTGCTTCCAGGGCGTCGTTCTCGGCCTGTTGCCGAGCTTCAGCCTGGTCCTCGGCGCGCTGGCGAGCGCGGTCGGCTTGGCTGGCGAAATCAGGGAGTGCGCTCATGGTTCGCTCCGTAGGGAAAGCTCTATGCCAAAGGCCCAATCACTGACCGGGCGACACGGAACGAACAGGCCGAACGAAGGCCTCGCCGTGGCGATGGAGGTAGTGCACGTTGCCGTAGCCGAAGAGGACGCAGAAGACGTAGTCCGAGGACCACGGCGTCGGGTCACTGGTGCGGTACCAGTCCGACTTCATGTCCGGGAAGAAGTCAGTGTTCGCGGCAGGCAAATAGCGCGTGTGGTCCGTGATGCTGAAACCTTCCTTCACGGTCGGCAGACGCCAGCCGTCGAAGCCCGCGTGACGCTCGGCATTGAGCTTGGCCAGGAGTTCGGTGATCTCTTCCTCGGTCAGCTCGTCCGCGCACACGCCCACGGCGTGCATCAGATTGGTCGAGGTGTCGAGGACTGCGGCGTGGCCGGTGGCATCTGCAGCCAGGTGCTGGCCGTCGGCGCCGATCTTCACGAAGGTGGTGGCCGTGGTGGCCGGGGACTGCTGGGCGAGCTGTGCGTTCATTGGTTACCCCATCTGCCGGGTGGCGTCTGGAGGAAAGCTTACCTGTGGGTATTCTTTAGAGTCAATACCTATGGGTAAGTTTTTTTTTGGGGTATTGCTACTTGCTCAAATTCAGATCAAAAAAAGCCCCTCCAGAGAGGGGCTGCTTTGCTACTTCGGGGGGATTGATCGTCAGACCTTCGAGACCGCCGAACCGATGCTCCGCTCATTTTCGGCTGATCAGGCGTTTGCATATTTCCTGCACGACTCTGGCAGGCAAAGTACCGGGCTCAAGCCCGTAGGAGGGCGAGACGTCTGCTGAGATTGGGGCGTGGTTCCATCCATATGTTTGAAAGGAAGCTGCAGTGATCGTATTGGGTGGCGAGCCATCGACTCCGCAAGCGACTTTGCCTGAAAGGATATCGACTTCTTTCGGGCTTCCGTCCATTTGCTTTGAGACACTTTTCAGCGCAAACGAGGCTCTGGATGGATCACTGTCAGATTGTCGATATGCCACCCACGCTCGTGCTTGATCGTTCTCCGCGAGCTCCATCCATCCATGGGCCTTAGCGATTTCGGCATATTGTCCACCCGAAGGCGTCCAGCTCCCTTCACGGGTCAGTTTTGGAGCAGGCGGGAGCCTATGCCCGTTGAAGCCCGGGGTTATGGGATCGTATTGGATGCCCGGAGCATAACTGGCGTAATTGCTATTTTTGGCGCTTTCCAACTCATTGCATGGAACGTTGGTTACCGCATTCCCGCAAATCCGCGCACCTGGCGACCTAAGCATTTCCTTCTGCATAGGTGTTGGTTGACTGGTGGATGTCTGAGCAGATGCGGCAAAGGACACACACGCGAAAATCATCGACAATCCAGCGAAAGAAGCACTTCTCTTCATAGCCATATTCTTTTTTTGCCTAAGCCACGCGTTCCAAATGCTGGATGAGATACACCTTGCCGCCGATCACCGTTCTATCGTTGACTGGCACAGGCTGGTAGTTCGCATTGTCACTGACGACGTGGAGAGTTCCACCACGATCTTGCAGACGTTTGATCTGTTGGCCATGTCCGGAATTGACCAGGTACAGGCCGTCGCCATCAAACGAGTCGCAGCCCATATCTACCAGTACGGTGTCGCCCGGCATGATTGTGGGCCGCATGGAATCACCGCGTCCCGTGACCAACTTCAGCCGTCCAGGCGCGGGCACGAAACCAATGAGCGCGCGTATGTATGAGGGCGTGAAATCGACGGACCGAACTACCTCTGGCAAATCGTCGTTGATGCGTCCGTCGCCCATGTCCCCCTCCACATTCACCTGGTCGACGCGAACGTAGTCTCCTTGTGTCGCTGTGGCTGAGACGCTCGTGGCCGCGATGCGCTGTCGAGCATCCGCGACCTCGTCATCGCGGGCGCTCAGCTCCTCGGGGAAAGCCGCTATCAACAGGTCCCAAGAGTCTTCACCGATGTTTTTCTTTCCCGGCTTCCCTTTCTCGTACAGCATGCGCGAGACGTAACTGGGATCTTTGGCGATGGTGTCGGCCACTTTGGCGATGCCACCACGACCGAGCGCCTTCACGAATGCCTCGAGCTGAAGGCGGCGTTTTTCGAATTTATCCATGCCCGTATTGGGCTCGATGCTTACCTGCAAGTATATAACCCACAGGTATTGCAATAATACTTACCCGTAGGTATCTTTCGTGCGCATGGAAACCCTGCGCGCATACCTCTCGACGTTGTCCACTCCCGACCAAGCCGATTACGCCAAGCGTTGCGGCACGACCATCGGGTATCTCCGCAAAGCGCTGAGCACCAAGCCGCGTCTCGATGGCGCCCTCGTGCGGCAGCTCGATGAGCAGAGCGAGGGACAGGTCTCGCGGTACGACCTGCGGCCCGACATCTTCGGCGAAGCACCCGCTGAGCCGCCGGCTCGCGCCGCGAAGCAGGAGAGGGCGGCCTGAGATGTCGACGACTTGCCATCCGACGGCTGTCACCTTGCTGCCTGGCGCCTTGACCGGTGCCGAGGGAAGCAACGCGCTGCTGATCCATTTCAAAGCGAATCGCGCACCGAACAGTGGAAATCCATTTTGGATCGAACTGGGGGCGCTTGGCTTTATTCGGCTCAAGCTCGTGGTGGTCATTGGTGACCAAGCCACTTATGCAGTAGAGACATGGCGTCGGGCAAATGAGTCAGTGCCGCCTGAAGAGCTGTTGTTGTCAGCGTTTTTAGACCTTCCGCGGGGAGGTCCCGAACTTGCTTAGACAGGGACTTCTTCACCGAGTCGGGCTCGGTCGATTTATTGATGCGATCGATGAAGAGCGCTTTGATGCTGTCTTCGTGCAGCCTGACCGTCACAACGTTCAGGAGAGCACCAAGGCCACCATCCGGCCGCATGAAATCGATGCCCTTGTGGGTGATGTCGATATAGCCCCACGAAATGTAGCCACCGATACCCATTTGAGTGCCGGTTTCAATGAGACCGTGTCGCTGCAGATACATCACGGTGGCGGCGATATCGTGCTCGTCCCATTGCTGCACAAGTTCTTCAATGTAGTCATGCGGCTCCAACGATATTGGAGCGCTGTCCATGGCTCGGCGGAGAATTTCGAGCTGCAGCGATTCGTCAAACTTCATGAAGCCCCCGGTGTGTGTGGTGGTTGCCTGGCAGCGCCAGCATACCGCCGGAGTGGCTTCGCCCTTAGACGTGGGGATGGCTCCCAGCGCCATCAAAGCCCGCCCAATAGCTTCCGCATCCGTGCCCACTGGGCGTGGTACCCCCAGACGTCCACGCGGAAGGTCTCGCAGCAAGCCGGGCAGGGCACATCCGGGCTTTGCACCAGCTGCTTGCCGGTCACGACGAACTGCTCGTCGCAGGCGGGGCAGAAGAGCTCGATCTCGTACTCGTCGAAGGTGATTGCCATAGCGCTCCCGCGGCTGCTGATTCATTGCATCGCCCATCGAGCCTACCACCAGGGCGAATCCGTCTTTTCGTCTCGTTTCCATGCCCCTCTTTTTGCCCTGACGAGGACCGTCAAATGAAGTCAAACGTCGCGCCGGCGTTTGCCGATCCCCAGATCCCGCTTCGCCTGGTGCGTGCCGCGCAGGCAGTCGATCCCACGCTAGTCATCGCGCAGCCGAGCCTCCTGGCGGCCATCAAACTCTGTATTTCCCTCGGCGGTTTCGAGGCCGACAAGCAAGTGTATGGCGCCCTTGATATCGATCCGGGCCACTGGTCGCGCATCGTGCGCGGCGAAGCACATTTCCCAGTCGACAAGCTCGACGCGCTGATGGACCTCTGTGGCAATGAGGCTCCGCTGATCTGGCTGACGCATCGCCGAGGCTATGACGTGGCCAGCTTGCGCAAGCGCGAGACCGAAACCGAGCGCGCGCTGCGTGTCGCGCAAGAAGCGCTCGAATCCGAACGCACGAAGGTGCGCGTCCTGACCGATGCACTGAACGGTCGGGTCGCCTGATGCTCCGTCGCCTCCGTTCCGCCATTCACCGCGCCGTGCGCCGAAACCCCGGCCAACAACTGGGGCGTTTCGCCGGTCCATCGCTGCCCGTGGCTTCGACCATGGGTGTCACGCAACGCCCCCTCTATCTCACCGCAGCAGAGCACGCCGCCTGGTCGCAGGCGCGCTATGCGCTGCAGCAGTTCCATTCGGAGAATCCATGAGCGTCTCGCAGCAGATTCGCGACACCCTGATCAGGTCTGGTGACCGGATGAGCCTGGACGAGATCACCGATGCGATCGGCGGTCTGGCGGACAAGAAGTTCGTGCAGGCGATTTGCATCCAGCACCATAAGAAAGGCGCCTTCGGGCGGGCGATGGAAGACGGGCGAATGGTCTATTGGATCCTCGACCCGAAGGCCTCGCCGGCGAACGACGACCGGCAAGTGGAAGAGCAGGGCGCCGACACCATTCCTGCCATCCACGTCGCAGCGCATGCGGCGGCTGCCATTCCCTCGAAGGTGGACGAGCCGATCGCTTACACGCCGAAAGTGGCCCAGCAGGAACGGATTGCCAGGCCGAAGACGGCGGCCGCGAAGGTTCCGCCAATGGTGGCTGAGCACGTCCATGTCCAGGCGCCCGTGGCACCTTCCACGACCGCCCAGCTCAACGCCATGGTGAGCGACCTGCAGGCCGATCGCATCCAGCGCATGGAGCGGACCTCGCACACGCTCGGCCGCATCCTGTCGAACCTGCTCAGCGATGCCATCGATGCGCAGCTCGAACACGATGTACTGCGCCAGCTCTCCAACGCCCAGCTGGCCGTGCAGGAAGTGCATGGCTACCTCATCAACGTGGGGTGACCATGGACACGCAGGGGGCTTTCGACTTCACCGCGGCGCGCGCGGCCCGTGACCAGGGCATGCAGCGCGCCACTGATCATGCGGCAGATGCCTATATCGACTGGCCAGACCATGCCTATGCGTTCCTGCTCGCCTTCGCGCGCACTCACGAGACCTTCCAGTCCGAGGATGTCAGCGACGCCAGCAAGGTGGATCCGGCGTTTCCACAGCCGCCCACCGACCGCGCATGGGGCTCGCTCTATGTGAAGGCCCAGAACGCCGGCGTGATCGAGCCCTACGGCATGGCCCGCAGCCGCCGGCGCCATGCCTCCGTTTGCATCCTCTGGCGCTCCACGACCTTCGCAGGTGCCGACCGGTGAACTATTTCGAGTTGTACCCGGGCGATTACCTACGCGATACGACACGCCTGACGCTGGTCGAGCATGGGGCATACCTTCGCTTGCTGATGACGTACTACGCCGAGGAAGAAGCCCTCCCGGCCAAGTTCGATGAGCTTTTCACCATCGTTTCGGCAACGAAAACGGTCGAAAAAGACGCCGTAAAAAGGGTCGCCGAGAAGTTCTTTCCGGTGGGTGAAGACGGCCTGCGTCACAACCGTCGTGCCGACGATGAAATCGCCAAGGCATCGGCCCGTATGGAGGCCTCGCCGACCGAGCGGAAGGCGACCCAGGCAGAACGTGCAAAGCGTTATAGGGACAGGCGTTCGGCCATGTTCCAGCTACTTCGCGACCATGGCGTAGTCCTCGATTTCAATGCCAAGGCGGAAGAGTTGGAAGCCGCTGTCATGGCTCTAGCGTCACGTAAACAGCGTGACGAATCGCGTGACGACCGTGACGAAAATGATTGTGACGGCCGTGACGGTGACCGTAACGAATGTGACGACGTGCACCGTGATGTTACGGCTTCCAGACCCCAGACCCCAGACCCCAGTTATTCAGTAGGTAGTACTGAGGTACCCCCTGACGTAGCTACAGGGCAGGCGAGTGACGCAGGGGCGTTTTGCGTCGCCATGCGCAAGAGGGGCTGCGCTCGCGTCAATCCGCAGCACCCCGACCTCCTGACAGCGCTGGCCCTGGACATGACCGTCGACCAGCTGCTCGGCGTCGCCGACGAAGGCATCGCCAAGGGCAAACAGAACCCCTTCACCTGGGCGCTGACGACAGCGCTCAACCGCCACAGCCGTGGTGAACCCATCATTCCGGAGCAGGACCATGCAGACCTTCAACGAGGCAGCAAGCTCAGCGCTGCGGAGCGTGTCCGCCTCAACGCCGAAGCCGGCGAGCAACGCGACCGCGACGCCGACAACGACCGCGCCATCGTCCGGGTCATCGGTTAACGCCTCGACCATGAGCCGCATGCGCACGCTGTGGATCCGCATGGCCGAGATCTACGGCCACCGATGGACCAGCGCGTACGGCGACGATCCGAACCAGGGCGCCGCGCTCACCTGGGCCAAGGGCCTCGAACGCGTCTCGCCGGCACAGCTCGCGCACGGCCTCAACACAGCAATCACCTCCGCCGATGGTTGGCCGCCCACGCTCCCCGAGTTCCGCGCGATGTGCCTGGGCGTGCCGACCATCGCCGTCGTGCGCTACCGCATGGTCAACCCGGGCGAAACCATCTCGCCCTTCATGCGCCAGTTCTGGAGCTACCTCAACGGCGCCGAGTACAACTCCGGCGACGAGTACCGTTGCGAGCGCGCGGTGAAGGAGGCTTATGAGCTCACGTCCGAGCACATCATGCAGGGCAAGGCGCTCCCCGAGCCTGCAGCTGCCGCGCTCACGCATGCCAAGCGCGAGAAGCCTGTGCGGGCCAGCACCGAGACGGCCCATCAGCACATGGCCGAGATCCGGAAGCGGCTGGGGATGGGCGAGGAGACCGACGGGTTTTGTCAGGCCCAAAAGGACGGGGACGGGGAGGGGGAAGCATGACTTTCCGCATCGCACGCACGCGCGCCGTGGACACCGAGGAGCTGCACCTCCACGCCGAGAGCCATGGGCGCCGTTGGGATGATCCGCAGCCGCCGGCGCGGCCTACGAAGTTCACGCAGCGCCTGGCGGTCGTGCTGGGGCGTTGGCGATCATCACCGCGAGTGTTGGCCCTGGTGGTGCTATGCGGAGGGCACGCGTGATGCTCGACGATGAACGCATCCAGCTCGTGCTGCCGTACCCGATCAGCGCGAACCGCTATTGGGCGACGCGCGTCATTCCCGGTCGACCAGCTCGCTCCGGCAAGGCGGCGCGCAAGGCAATGGCGATTACCTACGTGACGACCGAGGCCGAGCAATACCGCAAGGACGTCTCAACCCTGGCCACCCGCGCTGGCATCGTCGCATTGCGCGGCCGTGTGGCCATGACGATTCGCCTTTATCCGCATCGTCCGCAGGACTGGGCGAAGCGCGCACGCAAGGATCCTGACAATTGGGCCGACACCGTGCAGTGCATCGACCTGGGCAACTGCGAAAAGGTGCTGAGCGACGCGCTCAACGGCATCGCCTGGCAGGACGACAAGCAGCTGCACCGGATCCAGCTCGAGCGCGCTGAGCCCGACGAACACGGCGCGCGCGTCGTCGTCACCATTACCGCCCTGCAGCGCGAGCTGGTCGCGCCGGGGCTCTTCGAAGGGGCTGCGGCATGAAGCAATTCCAGTTCTTTCACCACAGCGGCCACTTCACCAGCTGCTACCTGCTGCCAACGGTAATGGTCAGTGCGATGGGCGGCCGTCACCACTGGATCGCCATCCTTTGGCTGCGAACGCAGGTCGGCGTGCGGTGGGTGAGCGCATGAGCACTGTTGCCGAACACCTTGCCATGCTCGAGCTGTACGACGCGCTGGACCGCCGTGAAGGGTTCTATCAGGAGGCTTACCTTTTCACGCAGGTGCATTGGCGCGACCTGCTGGCTTTGATCCCCGCCACAGACATGGACATGGCGCGTTCCGAGATCGAACAGAGTATCCATGTCCAGCACCCAGAGAAGGCGGCAGAGTTGATTGCCAGATGGCGTGCTGGGCAAGGAAAGCCAGCAACGTGATCACCTGCGAGCACTGCCGCCACTTCCAACCGGACACGGTGAACCCGGTGTCGGGCATGGGCCGCTGTCTGCACCTGGCGCGGCACGGCTTCTGGCACCCGGATGCGCCACACGTTTGCCGCGATCGCGAGGAGCGCGAGCCCGACGAGGAGCCGCGCGCCGATGAGTGAGCTCACCAGCCCGGAGCACGCCACCGAGCGCGAGCTGGCCAAGCGCATCCGCGAGCGCATGACCCACGTCTGCGACCACTGCATCCATCGCATCACTCACTGGGGCCATAGCCACTGTCCGCACGACGGTCGCCATTTCCCCGCCTGTGTCGAAACACCAGGAGTGCGCTTTGAGCTCGACGAACGAACCATCAGGGGATAGCCATGCAGCGAAATGATGAACTCGAGCGTAGGCTGGTGGAGTGGGTCAAGGAATATGGCGGCAGCCGCTACGAAGACACCGGTTGGCCTGGCATGTCGCCCATTTCGACCCTGATGACCTACCACGGTCCCGCACCTCAAGGTCTCAATCCGCGTAGCAGGAAGGACTGGACGCCGGCGGACGAGGTGCAGAAGGCCGTTGATCTTCTCGAACGACAGCACAGCGGACATGGGCCAGCCCAGTGCTTGCGCATGGAGTACATGCATCCACGCCTTGCCTTCATCGACAAGAAGGAGCTGCTGAGGAAGATCGGCATCGATGTGTACGCCGAGAAGTACTCCCGTTGGCTGGAAGTGGCCAGGAAGCATGTCGCCGCCTATCTTCACATCTCCTACGACGCCCGAATGATCGAACCCGCTTGATTGATCAAAAATATCCGTAGAAGATGGCCCCACTCAAAGTCACCCCCGAACATTGCTGAACTCTTCAACCCGCCCACAAGGCGGGTTTTTTGTTGCCTGGAGCGAACCTTGTCCGCCACGAACTTCGATACCAGCCTGGGCCTGACGCTGGTCTATGAGGGCGGCTGGGCGGACAACCCGAAGGACCCGGGCGGGGCGACGTACCGCGGTATTACCCAGGCGGTCTACGACGAGTACCGGCAGACCCTGAACTTGCCGCGCCAGTCCGTGCGCCTGATGTCCGATGTCGATCTTCGGGTGATCTACCGCATCCGCTACTGGCAGCGAATCAGCGGCGACCAGCTACAGCTTGGCCTCGATTACGCGGTGTTCGACTTTGCCGTGAACTCGGGGGTGGGTCGCGCCTCCCGGGCGCTGCAGATCATGCTTGGCTTCACCGGCGCCAGTGTCGACGGCGTCATTGGCCCGCAGACGCTGCAGGTGGCGATTCTGCATGGCGCGCGCTACGGCGTGAGCGCCCTGACGGATGGAATCTGCAACGCGCGAATGGCGTTCCTGCGCTCGCTGCCGACCTTTGCTGAGTTCGGTACTGGCTGGACGCGGCGAGTGATGGGCGCCATTCCAGGACACCAGGCGGGCGACACTGGCGTCATTGATCGCGCGTACGACATGACCGCCGGGAACGTGGTCTCGTTCCCGGCCTCGCCTGTGGCGACCGTCAAAACCTACAACGCACAGGCGCTCGGAGCAGCTGCATGACGGATCAGTCGCCCCAATCGGTTTTGGCCGCGCTGAGCATCAAGCTGGCCACCGCCGTGTTCGGCTTCACGGGGGCCATGGTCTCGCTGGCCTTCGGGCGCCAGATCACACGCGCCCAGGCGCTGGTGTCGGTTGCGGTGGGTCTCGCGACGGCCGTTGCCACCACGCCTCTGGTGCAGGCTTGGTTTCACTTCGGCGACTCGCTTCTGGGCGGCGTTGCCTTCCTGATCGGTTTGACCGCCATGGGCGTGCTGCCGGTCGTCATCGGAGCGGCGCCGGGGCTCATGTCGCGGTGGTTCGCCAAGACGCAAAACCAACCCACACAGGGGGAAGGGGATGCGAAATGATCTTCCTGACACTGCTGGACATCTTTCTGCTGGCGATCGTCGTGCTCTGGTCGGGCGACGAGCTGCGGCAGTTGCGCGCCGTTGCCAGTCCACTTCGGTCGGCCGTGTTTTATCTGCTGGCGATCATCTGCTTCGGCTGGATCGCTCACAACCTGCAGGGCCACGCGGTTCACTGGTGGGCGCTGGCGCTGCATGCACTGTTGGCGGCCATCGCGATGATCGCCTTTGGCACACACCATCCGCACGGTCAGGACAAACATGAGCTGGATAGGCAGTCTCCTCGCCGGCCTGCTTGAGGCGCTACTCGGCTGGTGGTGGAAGCGCCGCGATGCAGCCAAGGCCGTGGAAGCTGCCAACGAACAGGCGCGGACCGAAGCCCACCAATCCACCCTGCGGGACGCCACCGCTCGAAAGGTCGCCAGCGACCGGGAGCAGAACAATGCGGATCTCGATCGTGCCAGCGCTGATGCTGCTGGCGCTGACGGCATGCGCAAGCAATCAGCGGACGTCGCCGCCGCCATTGCCGACGCCAATCGTGAGGTGCGGTGAGCATGAACCTTTGGAGCCGCTTTCTCAGTTTCCTGCACTCCCCGTTGGTCTCGAACTCGACGTCCAGCCCAACGACCTCTTCGTCGCCCGCGCTGAGCTCCGTCTCGCCAGGCAGTACTTCGTCGCCACCGGTCAGTGGGCCATTGCCTCCGCTGGCGTCTTCAAGCGAAACGCCGATCGCTACAACGGCGTTACCGACTGCCTCGACGACGCCCGTCGCCGCGGCCTTATCCAGTAACCAATCGGAGAAAGCCATGTCCTTGTCGTCTGTCTTCGCCATCCTCTCGCTGGTGCCCAACCTGTTCTCGGTCATCGACCAGGCCGTGCAGAGCGTGGAGGCATCGCTCGCCAATGTGCCGGGCATCACTGGCAGCGCCAAGCTGCAGGCCGCCGAGCAGAAGGTGAATGCCTTCCTGACCGCCGCTGGCGCCGACGTCACCGCGTTGACCAGCCTCAGCAGCGTCCTGACCCCGCTTATCAACGCGGCGGTGGCGATCTTCAACACCACTGGCCTTTTCAAGAAGGCGGCCGCCCCGGCTGCTCAGGTGGTGCAGTCGTGAAGCGCGACTTCGGCGCGGCCATGATCGCTCTCGGTGCGCAGTTGCCCGAGAACGTGGCCACCCTGGGCGCCGTGTGCATTGGCGCCCTCATGGGCGTCTATGGCGACGAGCAAGCGCTTTCCGGGGACGAGAAGTTCAAGCGCTACAAGCTAGCCGAGCGCATCTCGGCCGGTGGCGTCCAGGAAGTCAGCGTCGAGGACGTGGCGCTACTCAAGAAGCTCATCGGGAAGAACTGGCCGCCGGCGGTGCTGGGCCCGGCGTACGAAGCGCTCGAGCAAGATCCAGTCGAGGCGCAGGCGGATACAACGGCGTAACGCGGAGCGATCGAGGTGAGTGGTGTCCCCCTGTTTGATCGCGAGCAGCTGGTCCCCCAGATCTGCGAACGGCTGGCCAAGGGAGAAACCCTCACCTCGATCTGTAGCGACCTGGGTGTCACGCGGCAGACAGTCAATGCCTGGCGTCGTGACGACGAGAACATCGCCAACCAGATCCAGGCCGCCCGCGACGATGGTTACGATGCGATTGCCGATGAGTGCCTGGACATTGCCGACAACACCCAGGAAGGCGTGGAGGTCGTCGAGCGAGGCGGCAAGAAGGAATACCACCACGGCGACATGCTGGGCCATCGCAAGCTTCGCATCGAGACGCGGCTCAAGCTTCTGGCGAAGTGGGACCCCAAACGCTACGGCGAGAAGCAGCATCACGAGCTGTCCGGCGGCCTGACTGTGAAGCGCTCGCCCCATGACCTGACGGATGACGAACTTGCAGCTATCGCCGCAGCAGGCCGCACAGGAACTGCTGATCCGGCGTAGGGCTCGCACCGACATCCTGGACTATGCCAACGCGGTCCAGGTGCCGGGCAAGCCCTCTGGTGATGATCCGGACACGGAGTTCTTCGAACCCATCGAGACCACGATGGCGTTGCATCACCGGATCCTGCTGAAGAAGCTGGACGAGGTGCGACAGCGACCACACGGCCGCCTGATGGTGTTTATGCCGCCAGGCAGTGCGAAGTCGACCTATGCCTCGGTGGTGTTCCCCAGCCGGTTCTTGGGCATGGAGCCGGACCGGCGCCTGATCCTCGCCAGCTACGGCGACGACTTGGCGCGCAAGATGGGTCGCAGGACGCGCAGCATCATCCGCCAGGCGCGTTACAAGGCGATCTGCAATGCCGGATTGTCGAAAGAGTCGAAGGCTGCCGAAGAGTTCGGCCTGACCAACGGCAGCGAATACATGAGTTGCGGCATCCTGTCCGGCGTGACCGGCAACCGCGCTCACGGCCTGATCATCGATGACCCGATCAAGGGACGCGAGCAGGCCAATAGCGAGGGGATTCGGCAGAAGGCGTATGACGCCTACGTCGATGACCTGAAGACCCGACTGATACCGGGCGGCTGGATTGTATTGATCCAGACGCGCTGGCACGAAGACGACCTGGCGGGCCGGATCCTCCCCGATGGGTGGTGTGGCCAGAGTGGCGTCTTCCAGTGCAAGGACGGGAACGAGTGGGAGGTGCTGTGCCTGCAGGCGCGATGCGAGGTCGACAACGACCCGCTCGGGCGGCAGCGCGGCGAATACCTCTGGCCGGAATGGTTCGACCGGAAGCACTGGGCGCAGTTCGAGGAGAATCCGCGCACCTGGTCGTCGCTGTTCCAGCAGATCCCTTCGCCTATGGATGGTGACCTGTTCAAGCCGGACCAGATCAGCATCGTCGATGCCCTGCCAGCCGAGGACATCAAGTTCGCTCGCGGCTGGGACTTGGCCAGCGTGACCGAGGAAGGCGACTGGACCGCTGGCGGCAAGCTGGGACGTCTTCCGGACGGTCGCTTCGTGATCGGCGACATGGCGCGTTTCCAGCGCGGTCCGGACGAACGCGATGCGGCGATCAAGAACACCGCAGAGCTCGACGGAAGGTCGACAAAGGTCAGCATTCCACAGGATCCGGGCCAAGCAGGTAAGACACAGGTGGCTTACCTGACGCGCAAGCTCGCAGGCTTCAACGTCGTATCCAGTCCGGAAACGGGCGACAAGGTGACACGGGCGGAGCCTTTCGCGGCGCAGGTCAACGCGGGGAACGTGCTCATGCTGCGCGGGCCCTGGAACCAAACCCTCATCAACGAACTTCGCATGTTCCCGAACGGCAAGCACGACGACCAGGTAGACGCACTTAGCCGCGCGTTCGCCGAGATCATGGCGCCGCGCCGAAGCTGGTTCGGATAACAGGACACTCATGGGCTTCTGGCGCAAGAACAAACCGGCGACGACCAGCGCGCCGGCGGCGCCCTCGCGCGTGTCGAGCTGGTTCAGTACGCATGCCTTCGACGCCTCGCCGGCGACGTTCTCTCCGCGGGACTTCCTCCGGGCGCTGCCGCGTCCCAACGAAGAGGGCGCGCGCCATGCCGTGGATGACTTCGGCGGCGCAGATGACTTCAAGATCTTCGGCACCATGGATTCGGTCATGTCTGGCCCGATTGTGGGCTGGTATGCGGCACAGTCGTTCATCAGCCACCAGCTCGCTGGCATCGTGGCGCAGCACTGGCTGGTGAACAAAGCTTGCTCCGTCCCTGCGCGCGATGCCGTCCGGAAGGGCTACAACATCGTCACGGAGGATGGTGACGACCTCGACGAAGAGGCTGTACGTCTTTTCAAGTTGTACGACCGACGCTTCTGTGTTCGCCGCCAGTTGGTCGACTTCGTGCGCAAGGGCCGGATCTTCGGCGTACGCATTGCCATGTTCAAGGTCGAATCCACGGATTCGGAATACTACGAGAAGCCCTTCAACCTCGATGGCGTCACCAAGGGGAGCTACAAGGGCATCGTGCAGGTGGATCCCTATTGGACAGCGCCGCTGCTCGACGGCGCAGCGGCCGCCCAGCCGGATTCGCTGCATTTCTACGAACCGACCTGGTGGATCATCAACGGTCGGAAGGTGCATCGGTCGCACCTGTGCATCTACCGCCACGAGGAAGTGGTGGACGTGCTGAAGCCCCAGTATCTGTACGGCGGCGTGCCGCTGCCGCAGCAGATCATGGAGCGCGTCTACGCGGCCGAGCGGACGGCGAATGAAGCGCCCGAGCTGGCCATGACCAAGCGCACCTCAGTGTGGCTGACCAACATGGAACAGGTCATGGCCAACAGCGAAGAGGCTGTGAACCGCCTGAACCAGTGGGTGCAGTACCGGAACAGCTATGGCGTGAAGCTGGGCGACAAGGAAAACGACCAATTCGAGCAGTTCGACACGGCGCTGGCCGACTTCGACGCATTGATCATGACGCAGTACCAGATTGTGGCGGCGATCGCGGGCATGCCGTCGACCAAGCTCCTGGGCACCAGTCCCAAGGGATTCGGCGCGTCGGGTGAATATGAGGAATCCAGCTATCACGAGCTGCTCGAATCCCTCCAGGATGACGCGCTGACGCCGCTGCTGGAACGCCATCACGCACTCGTGATGCGCTCCTTCATTGCTCCGAAGATCGGTCAGGCCGTGGCCACCACCGTCACCTGGAATCCGCTCGACACCCCGACGGCGAAGGAATTGGCCGAGACGAACCTCGCGAAGGCTCAGGTCGGCCAGGCGCTGGTGCAGTCCGGCGCCATCACCTCGGAAGACGAGCGCAAGCGCGTGGCGACGGACAAGGAGAGTGGCTATCACGCTCTCGGCCTGAGTGACATCGATGCCGACCGCGACGATCCGGAAACCGATTGACGCCGGCGGCGCCACCGGTGGCGAACTGCGTCCCGGGGTGGGCATCGGCGCGGACATTTACGGCGAGCTGCGCGCAGCGCTGGAGACCATGGCCAAAGAGATCAAGCGCGAGATGATCGCCGCGCTGACCAAGGCCGGATTCCAGGGCCCGAAGTACGGTCAGGATGCCGCGGACGGCTCGTACCAAGCGCGCGTGCGGCTGAACGCGTTGGCCAAGAAGTGGGAACCGGTGTTCGGCAAGCTGTCGACCAAGCTGACCGATCGCATGATCCGGCGGACGCTGAAGCACTCCGCCGTCACGTTGGGCATGTCGCTCCGACAAATCAGCAAGGACTTCGAGATCAACACGCGCTATGTCGACGCGCGGCTGAAGCAGGTCATCACAGCCAGCACGGAAGAGGCGGCCGGTCTGATCAAGCTCATTCCCCAGCAATATCTGGGCGACGTGCAGGGCGCAGTGATGCGGTCGATCACGACGGGACGCGGATTGCGCGACCTAGTGCCGACCCTCAACCGCCTGTATGACGGCCGGCTCAAGCATGCCCGCATGGTGGCCCTCGACCAGACTCGCAAGGCGTACGCGAATGTGAACGCCGCACGCTTGCAGAAGGTCGGTTGCGATTCGTTTGTCTGGATCCATACGGGTGGCGGCGTGCACCCGCGCAAGGACCACATGGCCCTGTCGGGCAAGGAATTTCGATTCGATGACCCTCCCGTGATCGGCGTCATGTACGGGCAGGAGGTGCGTGGACTACCTGCGCAGATGCCGAATTGCCGGTGCGTGATGAAGCCGGTCTTCAATTTCGAGAAGAACGATGCCTCTTAAGCAAGGCTCAAGCCGCAAGGTCATGTCGGAGAACATCGCGGAGCTGGTGAAGGCTGGCCGTCCGCAAGCGCAGGCAGTCGCCATCGCCTATCACCAGGCGCGCAAGTCAAGCGCTGTCGATGCGAAGGGCGATGGCAATCCGGACAACGATCACCAGCGCGACCTGACGATCGAGCCAGACACGAAGGTCGTGGCATTCATCGTCTACACCGACGACGAGAAGATCCTCTGGATGCGCCGTACGAAGGACAACTCCTGGGGCTTTCCCGGTGGCCACGTCGAGGAAGGCGAAAGCCCGATCGAGGGCGCCATCCGCGAGAGCCGCGAGGAGGCCGCCTATGTGCCGCGCACCGGCCTGACGGAGATCTACGTCGACGGCAACGTGCATCTGTTCCACTGCAACGACGGACGCTTCGACCCGGACCTCAACGACGAGCACGACGCGTTCATCTGGGCAACCATCGAGGACGCGCCGGAGCCACTGTTCCCGAAGATCGCGGACAACGCCGAAGAAATCGCCGACGAGGCCAAGGCCGCGATGGATCGGCGCGACTACGACACGAACGGTTGGTTCGAGGTCAGGGACAACCCGCTGTCCCTGGTCGGCGTGTTCCCGTACCTCGGCCGCTCGATCGATCCGAACGCGGATCCGGACAAGCTCTACAACGTGCTGCGGCCGGCCGATGAGCTCAGCTCGCCCGAGTGTGTCGAGTCCTTTCGGCTCCTGCCGTGGATCGACAACCACACGATGCTCGGCAGCGAGGAAGCAGGCCTGACGCCCGCCGAGCGCAAGGGCGTGCACGGCGTCATCGGCCAGGACGTGTACTTCACGACCGAAGATTCCCTTTTTCCCGACGGTGTCCTAAAGGGCAACGTCAAAACGTTTTCCGAGGCGTTGGCTTCTTCCATCGCCAATGGAAAGAGAGAGCTCTCGTGCGGATACCGCTGCCGCTACGAGTATGCGCCCGGCACGTTCAAGGGCCAGGCCTACGACTACGTCCAGCGGGATATCCGTGGCAACCACCTCGCGTCCGTGGAAAACGGTCGCATGGGTCGGGAAGTCGCGGTTCTCGACCATCTCGTTTTCACCATCGATTCCAAGGAATTCACTCCCATGGCAGCTAACAAGAACGCCGCCGCGTCCGGCGAAAAGTTGACGCTCAAGCAGGCCGTGAAGGCTTGGCAGGACTTCCAGCCCACCCTCGTGGCCATTGGCGCTGCGATGGACGAAGCGGCCAAGGAAGAGGAGGACAAGAGCAAGGACGAAGAGGAGGAGGAAGAAGAGGAAGAGGCAGGCGACAAGGGTAAGGACGCCGCCGAGAAGGAAGGCAAGGACAAGGCCGGTAAGGACAAGGGGGAAGAGGAAGAGGAGAAGGGCAAGGACGAGGAGGAAGAAGAGGAGAAACCCAAGAAGAAGGGCGAAGGCATGGATGCGGCCGCTGTCGCTCGCGAGGTCGAGAAGAACCTCGCGGCGAAGTCTAGCCTTTACACCTCCCTCTCCCGACACGTCGGCGCCTTCGACCACGCGGACATGTCGCTGTCCAAGATGGCCAAGTACGGCTGCCGTCAGCTGGGCATCGATGCGCCGAAGGGCCAGCGCGTGTCCTACCTGCAGGCCTACCTACAGGGCCTCGACGCCGGCCACAAGCCCAACAGCGCCATGGACGCCGCGCCTGCGCGTCGCCCGGGCAACTTCCTCGACCGCCATCTCAACAAGGGCGCCTAAGCCATGACCTCTGCATCCTTCCAGAGCATCATCAACGTCCAGCTCGGCTACGGCATCGTGGGCGAGCTGATCACCAAGACCCCGCACCGTGTCGACTCATTGACCCTCGACACGAATGGCGGCACTGTGGGCAACTTCTTCACGAAGGCCAACACCACGGGCGTCGCCACCCAGGGCGGCACCATTGCCGCCGGCGTCGTCGCGGCCGGCTTCCTGGTCAACCCGAAGGTCTACGCCTCTGCCGGCGCGACCACAGGTACGCTGGATCCCACCCTGAACCTGCCTGCCAATGTCCAGGGCGAGTTCCTGGTTGAGGGCGACATCGTCGTCGCGCTCACCGGCGCCGGCAACATTGGCGACCAGGTCCAGTACAACACCACCACGGGCGTTCTCAGTGCCGTGGCTCCGGGTGGCTCGGCCACCACCGGCAACGCGCTCATCGCGGGCGCAGTGGTGAAGACTCCGACCGCCGCGGCGGGCCTGGTCCAGATCCACGTCAACCTGAACGCCTAAGGACCTCCCGCCATGAATCTCTCGCGTGAACTCTCTTACATCGCTCCGCGCGATGTGCGCCCGGTGGTGATGGCCGCCGAGGACGCTGCCGACTTCGCACTGCTGTCGCAGATCGGCATCAACTTTAGCCCGTCCCAGTTGGCCACCATGGCCTCGTTTGCCGCCTATGGCATGGATGCGCAGACCCCGGTGACGCAGCCGAGCATCTCGGTGCCGATCCAGTTCCTGCAGAACTGGCTGCCCGGCTTCGTGCGCGTCAACACTGCGGCTCGCAAGATCGACGAGCTGGTGGGCATCAGCACCATGGGCTCGTGGGAAGACGAAGAGATCGTCCAGGGTATCCTGGAGCCGATCGGCAACGCCGTGCCCTATGGCGACTACACCAACATTCCCCTGTCGAGCTGGAACACCAACTTCGTGCGCCGCACGGTGGTCCGCTTCGAAAAGGGCCTGAAAGTGGGTTCGCTGGAAGCAGCGCGGGCGGCACGCATCCGAGTCGATTCGGCCTCCGAAAAGCGTGGTTCCTCCGCGCTGTCACTGGAGATTCAGCGCAACCTGATTGGTTTCAATGGCTTCAACTCCGGCAACGACCGCACCTACGGCTTCCTCAACGACCCGGGCCTGCCGGCCTACGTGACCGTGCCCTCGGAAGGCGGCAACGTCACCTGGGCGACGAAGGACTATCTGGGCATCACGGCGGATATCCGCACGGCGATGGCCCAGCTTCAGACCCAGTCGCAGGACACGATCAACCCGGAAGACGTGGAGACCACGCTCGCCCTCCCGACCAACTGCTACCAGTACCTCTCGGTCGTGTCGCAGTACGGCAACAGCGTGCGCGAATGGTTGCGCGAGACCTATCCGAAGTGCCGTGTGGTCTCGGCCCCGCAACTCAACGGCGCCAACGGCGGTGCGAACGTGTTCTCCATCTACGCCGAGAAGGTGGAGGATGGCGCGTCCGACGACTCACGCGTGTGGATCCAGGTGGTGCCTGCGAAGTTCCAGGCTCTGGGTGTGGAAAAGCTGTCCAAGGCCTACGTCGAGGACTACACCAATGCGACTGCCGGCGTGATGTGCAAGCGCCCCTATGCCACGGTGCGCTACAGCGGCATCTGATCCGCTAACCCAACGCAGAGCAGGACCGGGCCGCGCAAGCGGCTTTTTTTATGGGCGTCCTTCGGGGCGCCCATTTCTTTTCCATATCCCGGAGATCTCAACCCATGGGCAAGACCGTGCATGTGTTTTCCACCCTGGCGACCGACCAGCGCTACGTGAACTACGACCACAACCCCCAGGGTGTCTCCACGCCCATCAGCGATATCTTCATCAAGGGCGGCGCGGGCGTGGCGAACGATCGCCTGATCACGCCGTACGGTGTTGCCACTGAGATCCCCGAGGAGCATCTGGCCGAACTGGAGAAGAATCCGGTCTTCCAGGTGCACAAGAAGGGCGGCTTCATCACCATCCGCGAGCGCAAGGCGGACGCAGAGAAGGTCGCCACCGACATGAATGACCGCGATCCTTCGAAGCCCTTGACCCCGGCCGACTACCTCGATGCACAGGTGGATGCGGTCAATTCGGCCGGCAAGGAAGTGGTGAACAGAAAGGACGCGGAGTAAGTCATGTCCGTGCCGGCGCCGTCCTACAACGATGCGAACTTCCGGGCGCAGTTCCCGGCGTTCGCTGACACGAACAAGTACCCCTCGGGCGCGCTTTCGGGTTATTGGACGACCGGCACGGCCTACATCAACCAAAACGGTGGGCCGGGCTGGTGCAGTCTGCCGCAGTTGCAACGGGCGCTCGATCTGATGTGCGCCCATCTGGCGCAGATTGCCACGCAGCTGGCCAACGGGCAGCCGATCGGCGTGATGACCGCCGCAACAGAAGGCTCTGTGTCCATCACACTGCAACCGCCACCGACGAAAACAGCGTTCGGGTATTGGCTCGCCACCACGCCCTACGGGATCGAACTGCGCGGGCTGCTGGGCATCGTCGCTGGCGTGGGCTTCTATGTTGGCGGCTCGCTCGAGCGCATGGGCTTCCGCAAGATCGGCGGGTGCTTCTGATGGCTTTCGATCTCACCCGCCTGAAAGAGCGCCTCGATGGCATCACGGCGCAGGCCGCAGGTCGTGAAGTGAAGGTGGGCTGGCCGCAGGGCAAGCAGTATCCCGACGGCACGCCGGTGGCCTATGTGGCCGCGATCCAGAACTTTGGCGCGCCGGAGCGGGGCATTCCGCCGCGCCCGGTCCTGAAGCCCGCCATTGAGGAGAACAAAGAACGGTGGGGCAAGGTGGCTGACAGCATGATTGGGCAGATGGTGCGCGATCAGGTGTCGGGGTTCGATGTGCTGGACACGCTCGGGCGCACGGCGGCGCTGGACCTGCAGGCGTTCGTCGGCCAGATCACTGAGCCGGAGCTGTCACCGATAACGGTGCTGCTTCGTCAGTGGCGGAAGGAGGGCCGAACGATCTCCGGCGCAACCGTCGGCGAGGCGGCACAGGCCATCAAAGATGGCGTAGTGCCCGGCTCGGACAGCAAACCGCTGAACGACACCGGATATCTCATCGCGAGCATTCGCCATGCGGTAGGCGGCAAGGGCGGAAGCTTCGAGGTGTCCTGATGAATCTCCACGGTATCGCAGCGCCGCTGGTCGGCCTGGTCAATCCGTTTGTGGCTGGCCAGCTGATCGCGAGCACCGGCAGCACGATCAATCCCGACGGGTCGATGGCACCCGGCTATGCAGCGCCCGTGCCGATTCAGGTGCAAAAGCAGGATCTGAGCTTCAAGGACCTACAGCACGTCAACAACCTCAATCTGCAGGGCGTGCTGTGCGCGATCTACTGCCTAGGGTTGGTGAAGGCGGTCGACCGTGTAGGGCAGACCGGAGGCGACAAGATTGTGATCGGGAGCGATACGTGGCTGGCTGTGGCCATCTCCGAGCAATGGCCTGACTGGGTGCGTGTGATTGGACAGAAGCAGGTTACCCCGTGACGACGTCGATCAGCATCACCGAGTCGAACCTCTACACCGCTTGCCGATCGTTCCTGATTGGCGTGCTGCCATGCCCGGTGGTGCAGGGCCAGCAGAACCGTGCGGCGATGCCGGTGGGTGACTTCGTCACCATGACGTCCCTCGGCACCACGGCGTTGTCGACCGACAAAGCGACCTACCAGCCGAACGCGAGCACGCAGACGCATGGGCGATCGACGCGCTGGGATGTTCAGCTGGACTTTTATGGCCCCAATGCAGCCGACAACGCCAACATCGTGGCGACGCTTTTCAAGTCCGACTTCGCCTGCAGCCAGGTCGAGGCAACCGGAGTCGATATGGATCCGCTGTACGCTGAGGAGCCTCGGCAGATTCCCTTCGTGAACGCCGAGAACCAGTACGAGAAGCGCTGGAGCGTGCAATGCGCGTTCCAGTTCAACCCCACCGTTGTTGTCTCTCAGCAGTTCGCCGCGTCGCTGCATGTGGTTCCCGCAAGCATCGACGTGGTGTTTCCGCCCACGTAACGCCCGCCACCACCGCAAGTCCGTCAGCCGCCCATCGAGGCGGCTTTTTTGTTTTCACCGGAGAAGCACCTCATGGCCATTCCAGCCTCGCGCGTCGCCAGTTCCATCCCGAGCGTTCTCTCGGCGGCGGGATCGGGCGTCGATCTGATCGGTTTGATCCTTTCCCAGAACGCAGCCATTCCGTATGGCTCCGTACTGCCTTTCACGTCTGCTGCAGCCGTCGGCGCGTTCTTCGGCCTGACGTCCATCGAGTACCAGATGGCCTCGGTCTACTTCCAGGGCCCCAATGGCGCGACCATCACTCCGGGGACCCTGTATTTTGCCGGGTACCAGACCTCGGCGGTGGGTGCCTGGTTGCGCAGCGCATCGCTGGCCAGCATGTCCCTCACGCAACTGCAGGCGCTCAGCGGCACGCTGACGGTGACCATCAACGGCACGCCGGCGACGTCATCCAGCATCAATCTGTCGACTGCCACGAGCTTCTCCAATGCGGCGACGATGATCCAGGCAGGCTTCACCTCGCCGAACTTCGCGGTGACCTACGACGCGCAGCGCGCCGCGTTCCTGTTCACGTCGACAACGACGGGCGGGACCTCGACCTCCACCTATGCATCAGGCACCCTGGCTGCTGGGCTGCTGCTGACGCAGGCCACTGGTGCGGTGCTGTCACAGGGTGGTGCAGGTCTCACGCCCGCGACGGCCATGCCGCTGTATCAGGCGGCCAGCGGTGGCTGGGCGGGCTTCTCGACCACCTGGGAACCCGTGCTGGCGGACAAGCAGGCGTTCTCCCAGTGGACCAGTCAGCAGAACGACGCCTACTTCTTCGCCGGCTACGATAGCGACCCAAACGCGCTGGTCGCCAACAGCACGGCGACATGGGCTTACTCGGCCGAGTTTGCGGAACAGGATGGTTCGATCTGCATTTTTGGCAACGCCACCCATGCGGCGGCCGTCCTTTCGTGGGCGGCTTCGCTCAACTTTGACCAGAAGAACGGCCGCAGCACGCTGAAATTCCAGTCCTTCTCTGGCCTGACTCCGTATGTTACGGATGGTGGAAAGGCGGCCGTTCTGGAAGCCAACGGGTACAACTACTACGGCGCCTTCGCCACGAGCGCGCAGAACTTCCAGTTCTTTTCGCCCGGGCAGGTCACTGGTCAGTGGGAGTGGGCCGACAGCTACGTCAACCAGATCAAATTCAATTCCGACCTGCAGACGTCGCTGATTACGCTGGAAACGAACGTCGGCTCGATCCCGTACAACAACGACGGCACCAGTCTGATCCATGCGGCGCTCGCCGACCCGATCTCCAGCGCGTTGAACTTCGGCACGATCCGCACTGGCGTGTCGCTCTCGCAGGCGCAGATCCAGGAGCTGGCCAACGCGATCGGCATCGACGTCTCGCAGACGATCCAGTCCACGGGTTGGTACCTGGACATCAAACCGGCCACCGCGGCCGCCCGCGCAGCGCGCACGTCGCCGCCGATGAAGCTCTATTACACCGATGGCGGCTCCGTGCAGTCGCTGAACCTTGGTTCCGTGGAGGTCCAGTAAATGAGCACGATCACCAGCGCCAACTCGTCATTCGCCATCGTCATCCCGGGCGTCTACAACAGCGGCACGAACATCAGTGGCTATGCGACCGACGATGCGTTCGCCATCGAGGATGTGGAGCGCATCGAGGCTCGCATGGGCATCGATGGCAAGGCCTCATTCGGCTACAAGTTCGAGCTCTATCAAATGGACGTAACCTTGCAGGGTGACTCCGCGTCCTTCGATGTCTTCAACAACTGGCAGACCGCCATGGACGCGACCCACGAGGTCATCGTGGCGGCGGCGACCATCATCATCCCATCGATCAAGAAGAAGGCCATCTGCACCAATGGCGCGATGACCCGATTCAAGGCATTGCCAGATGCCAAGAAGACCCTGCAGACCACAAAGTTCCGCCTGACGTGGGAAAGCATCGTCGTGGTGGGCTCGCTCTGATGGCTCGCAAGACGTGCAAATTGGTCGTCGAAGACGACGGTCGCGACAAGGGCAAGGTCTTCGTTGTCACGGAACTGCCGGCGCTCGACATCGAGCGCTGGACGGTTCGCCTCGTGCTTGCGCTGGGCAAGAACGGCATCACACTGCCGGATGTGCAGGCGGACTCGGGGTTTGCGGGCATCGCCGGCATCCTGTGGGTGCTGATCGCGCAGATAGCCCCTGCGGATGCCGAAGGCCTTATGGCGACCATGCTGCAAGGCCTCAGGATCGACGAGGGCAAGATCGTTCGCGATGTGGGCGCGGACGACATCGAGGAACCTGAAACGCTGCTTCAGATCCGCATGGCCTGGGTGGACCTGCATGCGGGTTTTTTCGCGAAAGGCGGCCGCTTGATCTGGGGCCGCCTGACTTCGCTGATCCCCGCTTCGCCCGTTGCCAAAACGTCCCCTTGACCGTCGCGGCAGCCCTGTCGTCGGATCTGGCCAAGATGGCCGATCTGGCGACGGTGCTGTCGCTGGAGGACCTTTGGGATGTTCTCGAGGTCACCGCCGTGAATCGTCACAACGAAGCCATCCTCGCCCGTGAGCAGCGCACATGAACGTCATTGAGGCCCTCTTCATAACGCTGGGGTTGGATACCAGCGACTTCGACAAGAAGAAGGAGGGCGTCAGCACATCGCTCACCAAGCTGGGCGAGACGTCGGACAAGCAGACCAAAACCATCGCCGAAAGCGGCAAGAAGGCGGCCAACGCCTTCACGCTACTCAAGGTGGAAGTACTAGGCGCGCTAGCGGCGTTCGGCATGTCCACGGGGCTGAAGGAGTTCGTTCTCACCAACATGAACGGACAGGCGGCGCTTGGTCGCCTGTCAGCCAACCTGGGTATCTCCACGCAGAAGCTCGAGGCATGGAAGCTGGCTGCGAAGGAGATGGGTCAATCAGGAGAGGACGCCGTCGGCGCGTTGCAGTCGGTCGCCAAGGGTGTGGCCGAGGCGCGCATCACTGGACATTCCGCGCTCTTGGACGCGTCGCGTCGCTTCGGCTTCGCCATCGATACGAAAGACAACGAGCAAACGCTGGTCAATATCAGTCGGCGGATGGCGGCAACGCACGATCGGCAGCAGGCCATGATGATCGCCGAGGCCGCTGGCGTCGGAAACATCTCCAACTTGCTCCTGCAGGGGCCTGACAAGCTTCAAGCGCAGCTCACGCACACGATGAGCCTGACCGGTGCAGCTACCAAGGAAAGCACCGAGCAGGCAGCCAAACTTCAGGCGCAGTGGGCGGATCTACAGGAGCGCTTCCAGCAGGTGGGCGAGCGGGTGTTCTCGCGCCTGGAGCCTGTGCTCGCCAGGTTGGGTGAGCGCCTGGCGAACTGGCTGGACCATGTCGACTGGCAGAAAGTGATTGATCGCATCGGGCTCTTCATCGCCAAGGTGAACGAGGTGGTGAAGGATCTGGGGGGCTGGGCCCGAATCGCAGAGATCCTCGGCGGGGTACTGGCCCTCAAGCTGCTGTCGCCTCTGTTCGGGCTGGTAAGCGTCTTTGGTCGGCTGATTCCCTTGATCGGTTCGGCGACCGCCGGCGCGACGTCGATGGCCGGTGCATTTACGACGGTTGGCGCTGCCGTCGGCCTGGCTGCGGCGGCATTCGGGGGGTGGATGCTGGGAGAGTGGATCTCCTCGAACATGTCGCCCGAGATGCGCGACCAGGTCGGACGCTTCACGGCCACCGTGACAGCCGTACTGGGCGACAAGGATGCGCAGCAGGCCATTAGCACGGAGAAGAACGCCGACACGATCGAGGCCGCGCGTAACGATCCGAAGGTCAGCAAGGACGTGAAGGACGCAGCTGCTGGGAGGAACAGCCTTAGCGATCCAGCGGTGATTCGCCTCTTGTCGGCGCACGAGCGCTCGGAAGCACAGGCGTCTGGACAGCCCGAGGCTGGCCCTATGATCGAGTCGGATGCCTTAGGCACGTTCGATCCCATGCATTCGCGCACCTTCACCGGGCCGAATGGCAATGCTTCTCTCTTTGGGGCACTTGAGAACAAATACGGGCTGCCCGCCGGCACGCTTGAGCGCAAGTTCGAGATTGAATCAGGGAAGGGCACAAAGCTCGTTTCGGCCGCAGGAGCGCTGGGTCCCATGCAGTTCATGCCTGCAACGGCGAAGGAAATGGGACTTTCCGATGGCGCTGTCATGGACCTCGACCGCAGCGCCGAAGCCGCTGCGAAGTACTTGGCCCAGCTGCACAAGCAGTTCGGTGACTGGGACAAGGCCCAGGCGGCATACAACTGGGGCGGTGGTAACGTGAGCAAGGCCATCGACGCTTACGGCGACCGCTGGCTGGAGCATGCGCCGGCCGAGACGCAGGCCTACGTCAACAAGAGTTACGTGAGCTCTGTACCGATCGTGCCGCAGACGCCGTCCATGACTGCGACACAGCGACACCAGGGCAACACCGACAACAGCAGCTCGGTGACGATCGGCACGCTCAACGTCAACGCGCCCAAGGCCGCCGATGCCAACGGTGTAGCCAAAGGCATGCAGTCGGCGATGATCAGCCATCCCCTGATGGGCGCATACGTCACAGGTCTCGCCTGACATGTCGGTTCCCGCCACTTTCTTCCTGGGCGCGACGCAAGCCGTCGGCATCGACCTGCTGAACACCGGCGCCCCGGCCTACGCCATTCTTACCGCAGGGGACACTTCCACAACCGGCGGCTTTCTGGCTGCCGTCGCCGGCAAGCTGGGCGGTGTGCATGGCGGGACACCAGTCATCACTCCCGACAGCGTACTTTCGCTGGAATGGCACGGCGAGGAGCGCATAAGCGACTACCCGCTAATGGATGGAACATTTTCCAGCTTCAATAAGGTCAAGGTGCCGTTCGACCTGCGCATGGTGATGACCTGCCAAGGCCTCAACTATGTGCAGGAAGTGGTGCAGACCGCCACGCAGCTCATCGACCAGGCGCTCGGCAATCTGGGGCTGGCATTCGGTCAGCCGATGGATCGACCAGCGTTTCTGCAGCAGTTGGACGCCATGTTGGAAGACACGAAGCTGTACGACGTCGTCACACCGGACAAGGTGTACAAAAACGTCAACTTGGTGAGCTACAACCATGCCAAGCGGAACGACGAGGGCGCCACAATGATCATCGCGGAACTGCTGTTCCGTGAGGTGCGCGTGTCGCAGGACTCCTTCTACGGGACCCCGATTGCTTCATCCTCCGAGAGCGCCGCGACTCCTGTGAATGTAGGAACGGTCTCGGGTGGATCCCCGTCGGCCTCGCAGATCGCCGGCTTCAACTTCGCATTCCCGTCGCCATGATCGTCATTCCCCTGCAGGCGATGCCAGCGCAGACCTTCAACATCACACTCAATGGGCAGGCGTGCACGATCTCCCTGTACAAGAAGGGCGACTATTTCTTCATGGACCTTTCTGTAAACGGTTCGCCCATCCGCCAGTGCCAGATGGTGCTCAACAGCGTCTGGTTCGTCCGCTATGCGTATCTCGGGTTCGTCGGTGACTTGGTGATGTTCGACACGCAGGGAACGAACGAGAGCCCGACCTACGACGGTCTGGGCGCGCGGTACCAGCTGTACTACCTGACGCCGTCAGAGATCTCCGCCGGGGCCGCCTCGTGACATTCGCGAAACGCGGCCTGTCATTCATCATTTCGCTCGGCGACGGTGGTGAAGGCTTCTCTGGCGGAGCTTCCACGCTGTCGCTGGCCGGCCTTCGAAGCCGAATTACCGCCCAATCTTGCATCGGAGGCGACACGGCTTTTGCCGGTCACGCCTTGATCCAGATCTGGGGCATGAAGCCAGAGGACATGGCCAGGCTTTCCATCCTGGGCTTCGACCAGGCAAAAATCGGCAAGAACAACATCGACGCGAATGCTTACGATCAGGGGCAATCCAACGATGTGGCGGTGTTCTCCGGCGGGATCTTCAACGCTCGCATCAACTACAACTCCATGCCCGACGTCTCACTCGAGATGGAGTGCTATGCATCGATCGACCAGCAGACGCAGGCCGTTGCTGGCACCAGCGCGCAGGGGACATCGGACGTCGCAGCAATGCTGGCCGGCATCTGTGCCGCCTGCAATCCACCGTTGGATTTCTTGGGGCCGGGCATCAACGCGGTGCTCGCCAACCATGCCGCTGGCGGCTCACCGGCGCAGCAGATCGAGGACATCTGCACGGCTGCTGGTATTTGCTACACGCTGCAGGGCGGCAAGCTGACTGTCTGGCCCAAAGATCGGAGCACCGACGATGTTGTCGTTGAGACTGGTCCCGGCAAGGGCATGGTGGGCTTTCCGGAGTACACGATGATCGGCATCGATGTGACCATGGAGTTCAACCCCGAAGTGCAGCTTGGGAGGCAGTTAAGTATCAGCACGGCGCCAAGTGCTCCTCCCGTACCTGGGTTGCCGGGGACGTTCTGGATCAACGTGGTCAGCCATGACCTTGCCTGCGAGATCCCGGAAGGTCCGTGGTTCACGCATGCAAGCGTGAGCAATCAGCAAATCGTGGGGCGCAGCTGATGGCTGCCAGCAATGCCTTCTTCAATCGCTCCTCCTGGAAGAGCGATGCTGGCCAGTGGGCCTTCGCTTTCCGCGCCGCGATGGCGAAGGTGCGCACCTCGATGCCCGTGCAGGTCGTGGCCGTGCACAACGGTGGCTTGGGCCCCGTGGGTCGCATCGACGTGCAGCCACTGGTACAGCAGACGGACAGCGCCGGCAACGTGATGTCGCTCCCAGTGCTGTACGGCTTGCCGTACCTGCGCTGGCAGGGTGGACAGAGTGCCGTGATCCTGGACCCGGCTGTGGGCGATATTGGCCTGGTCTGCTTTGCGGACCGCGACGTCTCGGCGGCCGTTGCGGCTGGCAAATTGTCACCGCCTGGTTCAAATCGTCGCTTCAGCCTGGCGGATGGCTTCTATGTCGGGGCCACGCTCAACGGCACGCCCACTCAATATCTACAGTTCGACCCCACCAACGGCGTGACGCTGAACTCGCCGACGGCAATCAAGGCTCAGATCGGAACCGGTACCAACGCAGCGCGCCTGGTGATGAACGGCTCGGGTCTCGTGCTGAGCTTCGGTGGCCACTCGATCACGATCAACAGCTCCGGCATCGCTATGTCAGGCCCGGTGACGGGCGACAGCACGGCTACGTTTCAAGGCGAGGGCACGTTCAACGGCCATACCGTCACGCAACATACGCACCCAGTTTCCGGTGTTCAGGCCGGCTCGGCCACCGTCACCTCGCAGAAGCCGACAGGCTGAGCCATGCCCCAATCGATACCGCTCAACACTGGCTCATGGGATATCGAGCTGGACAGCAATGGCAATCTGTCGCTCGTGGAAGAGGACTACAGCATTGCCCAGGACGTGGCATGCGCCATTCGAACCTTCCTCGGCGAGTGTTGGTACGACGTGACGCTAGGTCTGCCGTACTTCGGTTCTATCCTCGGACAAAGGCCTCCCGCGTCCTTGATCACCTCGTTGGTCACGGATGCCGCTCTGACCGTGGCCACTGTCACGTCCGTCACCGTCATCCGTCTCGTGCTCAACCAGCAGCGTGTGCTCACAGGCACCGTTATCGTCGTCAGCACTAGCTCGACGCAACCTCTTGTCGTGAGTTTCTAAGATGAACGGAACTTCAGTACCCGCCATCCAGTGGACGGCGAATGGCCTCGTGCTGCCCACCGACACGGCCATCCTTGCCGGCGTGCAGTCCGATCAGCAGGCCGCCTTTGGTGGCAACATGTCGACGTCGTTGACGGCTCCGCAAGGCCAGTTGGCACAATCTTTGGCTGCGGTGATTAGCGACAAGAACTCGCAGATTGCAAGCATCGCGAGTCAGGTGGATCCGGCCAACGCCCAGGGTGTCTGGCAGGATGCGATTGGGGCGATCTACTTCATGAAGCGCATCGCCGCCTCCGGAACCCTGGTGTCGGCAACTTGCAGCGGTTTGACGGGAACCGTGATTCCGGCAGGATCGATTGCGCAGGACTCGGCTGGCAACCAGTACCAGTCACTGGCGCCGGCAACGATCAGCTCAAGCGGCAGCGTGGTGGTCCAGTTCCAGTGCCTGAAGACGGGTCCGATCGCGTGTCCAATCGGTTCGCTGAGCGTGATCTACAAGGCCATCACCGGCTGGGAGTCGATCACGAACACTACTGCGGGCGTACCGGGCACGAACGAGGAAAGCGCGGTCGACTTCGAATTCCGCCGGCAGAACTCCGTCGCGGTCAACGCACTCAACTCGATCCAGTCCGTACTGGCCGCTGTTCTGGCGGTCCCCAACGTGCTGGATGCCTATGTCATCGACAACTCGACTGCGGGGACGGTGAACGTCGGCGCCACCAACTATCCGATGGGCGCTAACTCGATCTATGTGGCCGTCGCCGGAGGCGCGCAGGCAGCTGTGGCCAAGGCCATCTGGAGCAAGAAGTCGCTGGGTTGCGCCTATAACGGGAACACGACTTACACTTACACCGACGCATCTGCGGGTATCACGCCTTACCCGAGCTACACCGTTAAATGGAACACGCCCACCTCGGTACCGGTGTACTTCGCGGTCTCTATTGCGAACAACGCCAACGTCCCGGCGAACATTACGGCGCTGGTTCAAAACGCCATCCTATCGGCGTTCAATGGTCAGGATGGTGGGTCGCGTGCGCGCATTGGCTCGACCCTCTACGCGGGCCGGTATTTCGCGGGCATCTCCGCGATCGGTGAGGGCGTCAATCTGTTGTCGATTGGCATCGGAACGGCAGCCAATCCGACGGGTACATCGCTAGCCCTTGGTATCGACCAACTTCCGACGTTGAGCGCTTCGAGCATCACGGTGACGTTGGTATGATCACCGGCGCCGGTGCGGTGGATGCTTCTGCCACCTTCCTTGCACAGTATGCGCAATCGCCGATTCTGACGGCGCTAATGCAGGCGGCCAACGCGGCGGTGGATCCCAGCGCGGACCTGGCGTCCTTCTACGGCAATGTGTGGAATGTCTATACGGCGGTGGGCTTCGGACTCGACATCTGGGGCCGCATCGTCAACGTGCCTCGCACGATCAACATCCCTGCGTCGAACAAATACCTTGGCTTCAAGGAAGGTTCGCCCAGCTTCTATCCGTTCAACCAAGAGCCGTTCTATGCCGGACCCCAGGCAGGCACGCTCTACACCCTAACAGACGATGCCTACCGCATCCTCATTCTGACCAAAGCGCTGGCGAACATCGCCAGTTACACCGCGCAATCGATGAACTCCCTACTGAACTTCATGTTCAACGGGCAGGGTACGACGCGCGGGTCCTGCTACGTGCTCGAGCTTTCGCTCATGCAGATCGAGTACGTATTCAACTTCGCCCTCCAGTCCTGGGAAGCGGCCATCCTCGAACAGTCTTCGCTCATGCCACGCCCGGCTGGCGTGGGCGTGACCATCATCGTCAACGCATAAAGGCGCGCCATGCAGAAGTCCAACGCACCGACCCAGCTCACTGTCGCCTTCGCATCCGGCAGTGGCGCCGGCCCGATCAACACGATCCCCGTGGCCGCCAGTGGTACCGCCGGCGCAGCAAGCTGGACGACGGGTTTCACCACCGTGAACATGGAGCCCATCGGGTCGGGTGGCATCCCGCCGTTCGGCGCGGACTTCAACGGCCTGTTCAACGCGTTGAGCAACGCGCAGATCTGGGAACAGGCCGGCTACCTCTTCCCGTATTCCAGCGCGTTCTCGACGGCGATCGGTGGCTACCCCGCGGGCGCATCATTGCAGATGGCTTCCGGGCTGGGTCTTTGGATCAACCTCGCAGACAACAACACGACCAATCCCGACACGAGCGCTGGCAGCAACTGGATTGAGATGTGCGCCAACGCCGGCGGTACGTCTATCGCGCTGTCGGGATCGACGGTGACGCCGACGGAGAATCAGCTGGGCGTCCGCCTGTTGGTCCTCACCGGTGCTTTGACGGCGGCGTGCAAGCTCGTACTTCCGCTTCGCAATGGCGCCAGCTGGAAGATCCTCAACAACACCACCGGTGGTCAGACGATCACAGTCGGCGGAGCGACAGGTTCGGCGGTGTCGACCTCGGCTGGAGCGGGTGGCGCGCAGGAGGTCTTTTCTGACGGGACGAACTACTACACGACGAGCTTCAATGGCGCCGGCGTGTACCTTCCCATCGCTGGCAATGCAGTGAGCGCCAGTGCATGGGCCAACGCGCGCACCATCGCGATGACTGGCGATGTGACCTGGTCCGTCAGCGCGGATGGATCCACGAACGTCACAGCCGCCAGCGCAATCGCGGCGGGTGCGGTGACGCTGGCGAAGATGGCCAACCTGACGAGTAACACGCTGCTCGGTAACCCCAACAGCACGGCGGCGGCGCCCCAAGCAATCCCGCTGATCAATGGCCTCGTCTTCATTGGCGGCTCGCTCGGCCTGGCTAATATCGTCGCGACGTCAGCGACGATTGGCGGCAACATTCAGAGCAATAGCGGTCAGTTCATCCTCAACGCGACGGCGCCGAACGACCGCTACGTCTACATCGACACCAACAGCGTGGCGCGCTGGCGCTTCGGTGGCACGGCCGACGCTGAGTCCGGAAGTAACGCTGGCACCAACTGGGCAATCACGGCTTTCACCGACACTGGCACGTACCTCGGCAACGCGCTCCTGATTACGCGTGCTACGTTGGCCGCTGCTTTCGGCGGGGCGGTCAGCGCACCCAATCTGACGAGCACCGGCGACACGACGGTAGGCGGTACGTTGCACGCGAATGGCAACGTGTCTGTCGGCGGTACGCTCGGAGTCGCGGGACTAAGCACGCTGGCGTCGCTAACCGTTACGGGCGCGACCAACCTCAACGGCACGACGACCATCCCCAACGGTGTCAACATAGGCACTGGTGGCGGCTACTTGTACGAGGCCACGGCCGGCACGGGAAACATCACGCTGCGTACGGGTACCAGCAGTAGTTACGCTTACTTCGGCTTCGGCGCGAATGGTGTCTTCAACGTTGCCAATGGCGGTATCACGGCGGCCGGCTCGATTATCACGTCAACAGGCGTCATCCAGGCGCCTGGCAATATCGTGAGCACCGCCGGCTCCGTGCAAGCGCTTGGCGGCAGCTTCGTCAACACGGGCTCGGAGACGGACGTCTTCATGGGCTACAGCAACTCGCTGGCTTACCGCTTCTACTTCGCGGTGAGCTCGAATGGCTGGGCGCTCAACTGCACGAACAGCACCGGCAACTATGTCGGCAGCCCGATCAGCGTCAACCAGGCGGGCACACAGGTAACGATCAATGCCAACCTGCAGGTCAACGGCACGATCAGCAACACGGGCACGGTGAACTTCTACACCTCATCCTCGGATGCCGACTTGAAGAGCGGCATTGAGGAGATCGCACCGCAGCCGCTGCACCGTGGTGCACCGTGGACGAAGTATCACTGGAAGGCGGACGGCGCCTATAGCGAAGGGCCGATCGCACAGCACATGCAGAGCACGAAACCGCTCTATGTGCGCGATCAACCCGGCCAGACCATTCGCATGCCTGACGGCACCGAGCGCGCGGCACTGGGTATCGCCGAGACGCGCATGGCGCTCGAGCAGGCCTGGTGGGCAGGTACCGCCATTGATGAGTTGGCGGCCCGCGTTGCTGCCTTGGAGGCGTGTAGTGGCTGATTTCACGGGGCTCATGATTGCAAGCGTGCCCATCACCAATATCTACGGCCCGGCGAGCGCCACGCTGGCTCCGGCCACGGGTATCCAGGTCGCCGGTGTCGATCTCAACACAGCACTGCTGCGTTTGGCAGACGGCAACCCGCTGGGTCATAACATTGGGATGGCCAAGGCCGGCACCGATCTGTCGGCCATCTTCGGCGAGCCGCCAACGTCGCTGCCGATCAACGGTAAGAAGTACGTCTGCACCGGTATCTGGGCCTCGGGCGCGAGCGGCTCGGTGCAGTTTGTGTTCAACCTGACGTCTACGACCGCGTGGGCGACCTCGGTCACGTACCCCGGCTCAACCAGCGGATCCCCCGCAGCTGGTATCCAGGACTCCGGCGCCGTGCCTTCGGGTGCTACGCAGGTGCGTTATACCGGTACGTGGAACAACGCCTCGGGCGACACGGGCTCGTATACCCTGACCAACAGCGCGGCCTCGGCCACGGCGCTGGCAACGAGTCTCAACATAACGCTGTCGATGCCGGGCAGCGGCACGTCCGCCCGCCAGACGACTTACACCTTCAAGGTGGAGTTCCTGAATGCCTCGAACGCCGTCATCAGCACAACGACGTTCACCGTCGAACTGATCTCGGAAGGGTCGGCCTAACTCATGCCGTGAGACGCCACCGGCGTAAGCTAGCGGCATGAGCACCGGCATCGTCATCGAGTGGGAACGGCCCGGGTATACGGCCGCCCACGACCTCTACCTCTTCCGGATCCTGGAGCCTCACGCCACGGGAAACTTCGCGTCGCTGGTGCAGATGCGCTGCGACGACCAGTGGCACCTCATCTGGTACCCGAATGTCAGCTCGGACAAGGTGCGGTCCTTCGTTGTTGGATCGAAGGAGAAGGGATTCGAGCGTGTCGAACATTGGGCCGCTCGGCATGGCGCGTCCCTGCCGCAGCAGGACAGAGGCAGTCGTGGCCGTTCATCGGCCTATGAGACGCGTCGACTGTAGTGCGGCTCGCGATCACTGCACAGAATTTCCCCACGAAACCTCACAAACGGCGCTGTTGAGCCATTCTCGTCTCGTATCGGGGGCACCATTTTCAACCACTTGCGTGGTTGCTGCGGCGCGCCATTCCCGGCGTCCCAGGTGCTCCGTGCTGCCGGCTGGTGCAGCCACGCGCCTGATCTCCGCTTCCCTGGTGTGCCGGTATTGAGTGGCAATGGTGCGTCCGGCCGCGCGGCTCGGATTCCGACGGAAGATGCCGCCGCCATGGTGAGGCCTGATCGCTGCGGTCAATCGTGGTTGGCCGCGTTCGACAAGATTCAGTCAGTAGATTCGCCGCCGAGATCGGCGTGGAAAATGCGACGTATGCCGTCGCATAGCTGTCGGATGTCGTCGGGTGAGCGGATGTTGCGAGCGTCGTCGTCGAGCAACGGCAGGTGAGTCACGGAAAGCTTGCGCAATTCTGACTGGGACAATGCCAGCAAGCCCCTGGCTGATTGCAGCAGATCCTCCAACAGCTCGTCACGATGGTCACGATTCCGTTTCCGGGGGTCTTGCGGGAGCTCTTCCAGCCCTTGTTCCAGGTCTTCCACCCAGGCCAGCAGTACGCGTTCAGTCGAAAAAGCCATTACTCCACTCATGCAGCAGCTCAGGACGGTGTGCACGCTCCCGGTGCGGATGACGCTGGCGGATGTCGCTCCTTGTCAGGGTCATGACGCTACGGGTCAGCTTTTGGCGAAAATGCCCCTGTCGAGCACTTCGGCCTGCACGTGCCCGGCAACGGCATCCTGATCGACGGCTTCACCGCTCAGTTCTTCCTGGGGGGATACAGTGCCATAGATCTGAGCACGCCAGGCGACCCGTCCCTGCAACTGGTCCACTTCGCAAAGCACTTGAAGTTCGTGGTGTGTCTCGTCCACGACGTTGAAATTCATGTTCATGCCTGAGCGCCCCTGACGCTCGCGGATCCGTCTTTCGGTTGGCGATGGAGAGAATCCAGCGGCTGGCCCTCATCGAGTATTTCTTTTTCTTCGAGGCGCCGTGCTTCAGGGCATGGCAATCAAGGACCGTGCCATGCGGGGAAGGGGGCGCACCGGCCGTGCGCGGGCGTTAGGCTAGGGGCCCATTGGCCACGCCGGCTGGCGAAGGATGCCCATGCGCACTCATCGGAGCTGGATATCGCCCATCCCCTTGCTCGCCTGCCTGAGCGCCATGGTGTTCTGGCGAACGGTCCACGCGGCCGAACTCCAACAGGCGCAGTACGAGGGCACGCTGGGTCCGCAGCGCATTGGTTTGATCCTCAACATGGCCGGTGAGCGAGTGGCGCCGAGCCGCTATTACTACGTCCGGCATCTGGCAGACATCCCGCTCGTTGGCGAACGGCATGGCGGCACGTTCACCCTGCACGAGGAGGGCGCGACGATGACGCTCCATTTCGTGGGCAACGGCAGCGAAGAAGGCGAGGCGCTGAACTTCGACAACAGCATCGGCCTCGAAGGAAGCTGGAGCAACGGCAAACTGATGCTGCCCGTGAAGCTGCGCGGCGGTGGCCTGTTCACAGCGTCACCGGCGGGGCATTGGTACCAGTCCATCACCGACGAAACGGACGACGTGTTCGAGGCGCGCACCAAAGGCTTTTGCGCCGCCGTGGTGAGCGGCAACAGTGCGCAGGCCGCGCGTTTCGTGCATTTTCCGCTTCGCGTGAATCAGGGTCCTGGCAGGCACGAGCAGATACGGGATGCTGCGCAACTGGCCGCGCAGTGGAAGCGGATCTTTACGCCCGCCTACGTGGCGCGTATCGCCGATGCTTCGCCGCATAGCATGGCCATCGTGCAGGGTAATGCCATGTTGGGGGATGGTCTGGTGTTTTTCAGCGACAAGGGAGCCGAGGCGCTCAACGTGCCATAGCGCCATCGAGTGTCAGGCCAGGATGCCGTGCTCTCGCGCATAGGCGTAGACGTCAAGGTCATTCTTCAACCCCAGCTTGTTCATCGCGTCCATCTTCTGGCGGCTGATGGTCTTGACGCTGCGATTGAGCTGACCGGCGATTTCCGTCACGGTGAAACCCGAGGCGAACAAGCGCAGCACTTCGGTTTCCCGCTTGGATAGCGCGGGGCGATCATCCGCATGTCCCCCCGGGCCACCGTCGTCGATCAGGTGACTGATGCTGGTGCTAAGGAAGGAGCGTCCATGCGATACCGCTTGCACGGCGAGCGAGAGTTCCGACAGGGCATCGGTCTTGCTCATCAGTCCGCGCACGCCGGTCGCGAGGATGGCTTTCAGCACGCCACCATTGTTCACCATGGTGAGTACCACCACGGCGAGGTCGGCGCGGCGTCGTCGGATCATGCCGAGCATCTGCAAGCCATCAGCCACCTGTCCTCCGGGCATGCTGAAGTCAGTGATCAGCAGATCACATGGTTGTTTTTCCACGGCGTCTATCAGCTCGGCCGGCGAGCCGACCTCTGCGACGACGTGTGCATTGCTGCCATTTTCCAGCAGTGCGCGTACGCCGCTGCGAAAAATGGGATGGTCGTCAGCAAGAATGATCCGAAGGCCCACAGGTTTGCCCGTCCCGAATGTCCGTATAGCTAACGTAGGGTAGCTGTTCAATTGACGACGCCCTGTAGGTTTTTACTTACAAGACGTTTGTAGTCTTTATACAGCGCTCATGAAACCTGCCGCGGCTGAGATCTGCAGCGCTTTTTCCGACAATGATCCCTTGCGTATCCGGCTGGCTGCAGCACGCGTATTTTAGATCCGTAGGTGCCCCCTTCGTCATTGCGAAATTTTACTTAGATCATTCATGTCGTGGCCTACATCGTTTTGATTCACGGGACTTCCACAAATTTTTGGCTCTAATCGATCGAGGTGGCGCCTGCACGTTGCGGCGGTGTGCATCGCGGCGAAACATGGATGGTGCAGGAATGAATCCCGCCCCCGCTCGCTAGATCCCGTTCGCTAGCTCCCCGTCTGATTCCCTGGTATTTCGTGCCGGGCGTGCAATTGCTGTCTTTGGCTCCTCTTTGGCGTTCGAACAGGAGTGTTCCCATGCGCCTATCGCCTTGCCTAAAGACCCCATCGTTGCATCGATACCGCTTTCTTCATTTGTTCCTCGCCAGTTCGATGGCCATTGCGTTTGGGCCGACTGCTCTAGCGCAAGCATCCGCGTCGTCGGATGACCTCAAGGCCCAGGTAACCCAGATGCGCCAGCAGATGGAGGCGCAGCAACAAGTCATGCAAAAGATGCAGCAGCGTCTGACCGAGTTGGAGGCGAGAGAGGCTGCGCGGGAAAAGGCCGCGCCCGCCACCGCTCAGGTGCCCTCTGCGCCGCAGGTTGCCTCGACGATCACACCCGCAGCTTCGGTGCCGCCGGTCTATCGTCCGCCGTCCGCGCTGGCGGGTGTCGCCGAACCGCTGCCAGAGGGTTACGTGCGGCTGGGCGATACAGGCAATCTGCTGAAGCTCGATCTGGTCGCACAACTCGACACGATGATCGACAACAAGTACATGGGTTCGGCCGACATGTTCGTGCCTTCATCTATTCCGGTGAGAGGACAGCCGTTCTACAACAGCGGATGGCGCACCAACCTGAGTGCGCGCCAGAGTCTGTTCCGCATGGATTTCCGGCGCGATACCGACTACGGCACGTTGAAGGTCGTCTACAAGAACAACTTCTTCGGCAGCGGCACGGGCGATATGCCGTACCACCTGCAGTTCTTCTACGGCGAGCTGGAAAACGAGCACTACTCGTTGCTCGCCGGCTACTACAGCTCTGCCTTCACCGACATCGATGTGTTCCCCAACACGCTCGACTACGAAGGCCCCAACTCGTTCACCTTCAAGTACGGGCCGCAGATCCGTTTCTCGCCGGTGCTCTATCGCTCTGGCGACGGCAAGCTCACCTTGCCCGTATCGATGGAGAAGCCAAACGCCGATATCACCTCGATCGGCGATTACTCGCCGTACTCGAGATTGGCCGATTTCACGCTCGGCCTACGCTGGGAAACGCGGGACTGGCATGTCCAGTGGGCCAACCTGTTCCGTGACCTCGGTATGCAGGACAAGGTAACCGGCCGGACCCAACGCACGAGTGCGTTCGCCACGCAGCTGACCGGCAGCACCAAGGTGTTCGAACGCGATAGCGCGCAAAGCTGGTTCAGTAACGGCCACGGTTACGCCAACTTCCTGCAGGACATCTCGGGACTCGGCCTCGATGCGGCGTTTACCACCAGCGGCGTGCTGCGCGCCATTCGCGCCCGAGGCTGGGGCGTGGGCTATACGCACGGCTGGACCGATCGCCTCAGTTCCAGCGCTTCCTACGGCTATCTGCGCATCAGTCCTTCGGCGGACATGTTGATCAGCGAGGACCTGCCCAAGAGCACCAAGTTCGCTTCGCTCAACCTCGCCTGGCAATTCAGCCAGCGGGCGATGCTGGGCATTGAATACCTTTGGGGCCAGAACATCCTGCTGACCGACATGCGGGGGCAGGGGCAGCGCGTGCAGACGACTCTGCGCTACGACCTCAATCCTTGACCTTTTTCCTGGACGTCGCGGGCAGCGGATGGCCGCCGCGTCAGTTCCATCAATGCGTCTGTGTTGGACGTGGCATCGGGCTCGTGTGCTGACTCGCAACATAGGGAGTCGGGGAGTCGGTTTGGCGCCAGTCCAGTCGGAGCGATTCCCTTTCATCGCCTCCATCCGGATGAGCGACGTCGCCAGTGGCCTCCTTGGGCGCCATGTCGCTTCACAAGCAATCGCAAATTCATGCGCTTTTTTTCCGTGACCTTTGCCACGCGAGCCGGCCGTTTGCTTGCGCGTAAGTTCTGGCACGACGTTTTCCAGATCCGCCACGCCGCCGACCCCACCTCCAGTCGCCCGACTCCCCCTGTGGCGCAGAAGGCGAAAAGGAGTTCCCAATGGCTGTGCTTGTCGGCATCGACCTGATCCAGGGTGACGCATTCGACATCGTGCGCAATGGCAAAACCGTGTGGACCGGTATCTGGACGCTGTTCCGCTCTCCCGACATGAGCTGCACGGTATGGGAGCCGCTCACCACCGGCGAATCGGCAGGTTGTTTCGCGACGCCGGGCATGGCTGCGCGTGCCGGGGAGGATCAGGGCGTGGTGTTCGCCCGTGAATTGCAGGCGGACGATGGATTGGAGCCCATATCTTGGGGAGCAGCGCCCGCCATAGCCACTCGACTGCTCAAGCGCTCCTGTCGAGGTGGCCGGTGTTGAGTCGCGCGCCATAGGCCGGTTGGGTTCGGAGATATCGTCGCCGTCGTTGATAGCGCCATAATGCCTACCGACGGCGATGTGCCGGGACAGACCACGGTGACGAGCCGCTTATGGCGCGTACCCTGCTAGCGCTGTTGGTGCCTGAGGCCGAGGTGGTCGTCGGCAGTTTTCGCGACATGTATGACCCCTCCGCCCGGCGTGGGCTCGGCGCGCACATCACGCTCATCTATCCCTTCATCGACAGCGAGCTGCTGACGCCAGGCGTACTGGCACGGGTGCGCGACACCGTCGCCGATATTCCTGCGCCCATGTTCCGCCTGTCGGAAGTGAACACGTTTCCTTCGGTGGTCTGGCTTGCGCCCGAGCCGGCCAAGCCCATCGTGCAGATCGCTTCCGCGCTGGAGCGTGCCTTTCCCGATCATCCCAAGGGGGGCGGCGCGTTTCCTGATTTCGTTCCCCATTTGTCAGTCGCCCGGCATGTCCCGCAGGAGCAGGTCGCCGTCGTCCACGAACTGCAGGCCCGAATCGCAGACTACGGCCCGATCTACGGTTGGTGCGAATCCATGGCATTGCTGGTGAACGAGAACCGGCGATGGCGGGAGTTGGCGCGATATCCCTTCATGCAGTGACCCGACATCGACAAGGAGCACCCATGGCCAATCAACCGACAGATGAGGACATCATCCAGGATGCCTACGCGGAACGCTTGAAGGCGCTGTTCGACAACTATGCAGACGTAGCGCCATCGGATCCGGATGGCGCCAAGGCCAAGTTTGTTTCCGGCGTGACGTTCCTGCGCAATCTGCGCGCTACGGCTTTGCAGTCGTTACCGACCGAGGCGGGCGTTGCCTCGCAGGCTCGCGTCATGCGGAAGGTGGCGGCGAAGGGAAAGGCCAGGCGTTGATTCGAAGCAGTGGGGTGACATCCGAAAATCTACTTGGCTTCAGTTGTTATGTTTTGGACGGCTATTTCACTGCTCTAATTCTTTCGTATGCGCACGAACCCATCGTCCTGATGGTGATGGCATAAGAGTTCGCCAGGGCGTTAAACCTTCAGAAGTAAGTACGCGATCCGTGTGGTGCCTCTGTGTTGTTTTGTGGCCGCAGGATTCCAATGCTGGCGTGGTCATCGCCGACCTTCCCGCATGTCACGAGGTCACACGAAGAACGTCCGCCAGAGTGGGGCAGGCCCAGGCCAATTGAGAATCGTCCCGTGTCGCCGTGCTAACCCGGCTTTCTATCATGGTGCTGCTGATCGCTACTGGCCCGGTCGTTGCGCGAAGTGAAATCCCCGGCGGGCTAGGCTGCTTCGTTGATCCTATCTGACCAAGCGGTATCCGGCGCCTGTCTTGTCTTCCATGCTACGGGCGATCCGGGTCTTGACTCGGCAAGGTCCATGCCTGATCGCATGGCGGTGTTTTGTGCAAAGGCTCGCTGAATCGCGGGAGATCGTCATGACCGAGAATCCATTAGTACGGGAATTTTCCGTTGTGCTTTGCGCGGACGACGAAGATGCCATCCTGGCGGAAACACACGCCGATGGCCTTTCCGGTCATGCCGAGGAAGACTCCGCCTTGCTCAAGGACGTTGCTGTTACATGGCAGCGGACTCAGGCCGACGGCGATCTTATCGAAGTGGCCGATGTCGAAGAAGTCGAATGGCTTGAGCGTGAGGTGGCCGTCACCACCATGCGCGAGCAGCGCAGCTTCGGCCATGGTGTTCGCCTTTACTTCCATGCGCCCGAGCTCATGTTCTATGCGGCCATTTACATGGATGACTTGCTCTGGCGCGCCGTCAAATCAACGGAATTCGAGCTGGCCGAGAAGGCCTTCGAGGAGTTCGTGGTGCAGGTCAACGGCCGCGCCCGTGGCGAAGTGCGCCGGGTGCAGCTCGAGGCAAGAAACATCCAGCTGAAGCGTCGGATCGCCGAATCCGAAGCCAGGGCCGAGCGGTTGCGCGTGAACATGCAACGCAACGCGGCGCAGAAACAGCGCGCGCTGGAGCGCGACAACGCACTGCGCAACGAGATCAAGCAACTGGAGGCCGGGCGCGTGCAGGCCCAGTTGCATGTCAACCGTACCGTCCGACAGATCGGCCAGATCTACTCAAGTTGTGCGGCGGAGTTGCCGCGGCCCAAGGGGTTGGGGTTTGGTTATCGGAAGCGCTGAGCGTGTCCGGAACAGTTGTTGCCTGCAGGCAAAAGAAAAAGGCCCGACGATGTCGGGCCTTTCCGTGAGGGCAACCTCCCTGGCGCGTGCTTGCTGCGTCAGGCGTGGTGTGTGCCGTAACTCAGAACGAGTACGCCACCGTGGCGCCCACGCCCCTGTCCGGGCTTCCATCGGTGAAGCCCTTGGTGACGTACGCCTGGGCCTTCCAGCCGGTGGCGAACTTATAGGCGTAGTAGCCGGTGAGCTCGTTGCGCGCGAAGCTCGTGGTCGAGGCCTTTTCGCGGTAGTCGTAATACGCGCCGAAGCTGCTGTGCGTATCGAGCTTATAGCTCGCGCCCACGTTCGCGCCGAACACGTTGTTGAGGCGGATGTACTGCGAGCTGCCCAGCCACGTGTAGCTCACGCCGCCGAACACCGTCCAGGCGCCAAAGCCCTTGTACGAATCGACTGCGAAGCTGTAGTCGTTCTTGCCAGTGCCCAGGCCCTTGTCCGCATCCGCCGTGCCGAACTTGATCTTGCCGGTCAGATCAATGCCGAACTGCGAGGCGGTGTCGCGGTAAGCCTCGTAGGTGGCGGCGGCGGTGATGTCACCCAGGCCGGAAGCGGAGCCGGCGGTTTCGGTGGTCGGCGTGGTGCCGCCCGAACCATTGCCGTTGCCGTTTCCTTTGCCCTTGCCGCGCCCCTTGGGGTTGTTGTTCTTCACCGGGCCGATGCCCGGGATCACGTTGTCCGCACCCGACACGTGGATGTACGGCACGGCCAGCTTGAACGACCAGCGGTCGATGTCATAGCCGAAGGTGACGGGCACCTGCGTGATGTCCGTCGTGGTCGAGGTGCCGTACGAGCCGGTGGTGTAGTCGATGCCGGCGCCCACCTTGAGGGTGGAGTTGTCATCGGCGTGCGCCGTTTGCGCCATCAGGCCGAGTACGCCGAGGGCGCAAAGGGTGCCGGTGTTCTTCAGGTTCATTATTTTTTCCTAAGGCATAGCAAGAAGCGCGGAGGCCCCATGGGGACCTCCGTGCATATCGGGGAAGTAGGGCCGGATCAGCGTCCGCCGCGTTCGGGCTTGTCAGGGCGCTCGGGCTTTTCCGGCTTGTCCGGGTGATCGACCTTGTCGGGGCGATCGGCCTTCTCGACCTTATCGACCTTGTCAGCCTTGGCGAGCTTGTCGGACTTGTCCGCTTTGTCGGCGTGCTCGGACTTCTCGCCGTGCGCCATATCCGCCTTGTCGGGGACCGGACCGTGCGTCTTGGCTTCGGCCAGCACGTCGCCCAGCTTCAGGCCGAGCGTCTTGCTGATCTGGCCCCACCCCTTGTCTTCGCTGCGCAGCGTGAGAATGCCGGGGAGTTGCTTCGGCCCGCTGGTGCCGGCGACGGTGCCGCCGTTCAACGCGGCTTCGAGCTGCGCTGCCGTCGGCTGCGTGATGCCGTCCGCCTTCAGTTCGGCCTGAGCCAGGCTCAGTGCAATGTTGACGTTGCCATAGCCGAGCTGGTGGGTGCTGGGCGTAAACGTGACCTGCGAAGCGGGCGTGGTTGCCGTCGCCGCCGTGGTGAGCACGATGGCGCTACTGCTGTGCAGGCCATTCACCAGTGCCTGAGCATTGGCGGCCGAGCCGGCAAGCGTGACGTACGAGCTGGCGAGCTTGGTGCCTTCCTGAGTCTGGATGCTTGTGGGCGTGGTCGGCGCGGTGTCAGCCAGGGCCATGGAGCTGCCCACGCACAGGCCGATGGCGACGCTCAATGCGGTAAGTACATGCGCTCGGTGTTTCATGGTTTGCCTTTTGAAGGGGATGGACTGATTTCCTTCGAGGCACCCATAAGGGCATCAGATGTACTCCGCACCTGCCGTGCCGCGTTGCAGTAAGAATCTACGTATCGGACGGCCTCGGCGCGGATACTGGCCGAGCGGAAAGCGTAAGAAAAGAGCGCTGCTGCGCAGGTTCAGCAAGCCGCGAAAAACGCTTCAGCCGCCAGTCAAATAGCCGGCCATTCCGTGAATTTCATCCCATAAAACAGGCCTTTCCTTGCGTCAGCCTGTCCGCCGTGAAGTGTCAAGCTGAACGACGCTGCCCGGTTTTTCCCTTAACGCTAGCTTTCGGCATTAGGAACGGGGTGCACTATTTTGTGGGCCGTTGTGCTTGGCTATGGTCGGTGCCTGCCGCGAGACTTGGTAAGCCTTTGCGTTGCGCATCGAATATTTCCCACCCCAATGAGGTAAGACCATGAAACGCCTGCTCTCGTTTGCCATCACGGCGGCCCTGCTTGCCAGTAGCGGACTGGCCGTTGCATCACCCCAGGACGACGACCACGGCCATGGCAACGACAAGCACTGGGACAAGGGTGACCATGGCCACAGCCCCAAGGACGAAGGGCGCCATGACAACGGCAAGCACAATGGCTGGTACAAGAAGGGCGATCGCCTGCCGGACCGTTACTACAGTCGCGACTACTACGTGACGGACTACGAGCGTTATCACTTGCGTCGCCCCGATCCAGGCTATCGCTGGGTGCGTTCCGATGGCGGTCAGTTCTATCTGACGCTGATCTCCAGCGGCATCGTCATCGACATCTCCGGCGGCCTCTGATCATCACCACCCGGTGATGAGGGAAGCGCTGACAGGGAGGGGCAGGTGGCAGTCCACGGTTCCTCCCTTTCTGGCCGTAGCGCGTGGCTGGAGATGGCCGGGTGTGATGTAAGGGCGCAGCCAGGTGTGGCGCACCGCCGTACAGGCCGGTACGCCACCGGGGCGGATCATCGAACGTTGGAAGGCCACTCTTCGCCCGTGACCGGGCATCCCGGCATGTCGTCGAAACCCTGGGTAACAGCCTCCGACGCCGCTATTCGCCGAGCGTCGCACATGGCAGCCCGTTCGCTGTGTCGACGCAACGACGAGACGGAGCAGTTCCGAACATATTCTCGTGGTCGCTGAATGAGCGGGATAACGGCTGACGACGCCGGAGGGGACTAAGGCAGGCACGAGCGTGCCGTATGTTCTGGCCTAGCCATATCAACTCCCCTAGCTAGTTGGTGATGGTTGGCGGGTCGTATGAGCTAGTGACTCATACGGCACGCGCCACTCGCAGCGCGTTGCTGAGCTCACTCGCATCGTCCCGAAAAACACAATGCGAGTGACATGACGACGCGGCTAAACGTCAATACGGTTGAATGTCAGGTTCTGCCGTTTCACTGCATACGGGAAATGGGCACGCGCACAAGGCTGCCAACCCTCTGCGTGACAGCCTCCCACGCATGTCATCGCCAATCACCGAATGGCGCATGGTCTGTGCACCGGCGAGGGCGATTAATTCAGGTCATGCCCCGAATTTTTCCTTCCGTGCGAATCACGGCGATCAGCTCGACCGCGACATCGGTCCAGCGTTGGCAGGCCGCGTTGTCGCGGGCGATGGTGTCGTGCACGAAACCGAAATGTGTGCCATCGCGCCAGACTTGGGCGATATAGGTGAGATCCTTGGGGGATTTGGTAATGGTGAGCTCGTAGTGAAATGTCGATCCGGCATGGTTGAACCAGTGCGTCGATCTCGCCACAGCGTCGCCCCACAGTCCCTTGATAGCGCACATATATGCCAGTCGACGAACGCACCGACCACTCCGCCAAAAGGAGTATCACCCGTACTGATTATTCGTCACGAGTGACGGGTTCAGTCACGCGCAAACTTTGATGTATGCATGACGTGAAAGTGCGCATACACATCAAGAAAAATTGCCGCGTATCGCAAATAACTTCGTCCGTTGACGAGCTCATGGCATCGATGAATCATCAATGGTGCTGGGTACCAGCATTCCCCGTGGCGATGGGCCATGGAACACAAGGCGGAAATAGACGGGCGCGCCCATCTGCGTCCGCATCTTTTTGACGCTCGCAGTGATCCCGCGGTTGGTGGTGATCGAGCCGCAACAACGAGAGTGATGAGCAGACTGGGCACGGATGCGGAAAGAGCGCCCGCAAGGACCCTCTGCCACTCGCTGCGTGTCGACTGGCAATCCGCTATCGCGCCAACGCGCTGAGTGGGGGGGGATGTTGCCCCGAGGCATGCATGCCCAACGCATCCGGATCGCGTTTCGCATTCCAAAGAGCGGCATTCGACGCCTTGTGATGCGCTCCGGCCGTCACAAGTGACGGCCGGGTACGCGGTCTGGCGGTAGACCCATGTCAGGACCGCATTGTCCTGAGGGCTATCGATATGACGCGGGAGCGTGTGGCTCGCTTATGTTGCGGGAGTCCCTGGGAGGGATGGCCTCCCGTGGAGCGCTAAGCAGGTGACCCTGCATCAAGCCACGGCAAATTTCTCACCGACCTGTCCGGCGGCCATGCGCCCTTCGATCATTCCGATGGCAATCTCAGTGCCTACGGAAAAGGCCTCTTCGATCCTCTTGTACTGCCCGCCGCCACGTACACGTTGGGACGGAAATCCCTTGGCGGAAACCAGCGCCACGCTGAACGTGCCGTCATGGCCTTCCAGTGTCGAGATCATGAAAAGCACCCCTTTGTGGCGGCCGTACCTGATTCCTTCTGCCGTATGTTGGCTGATCATCACAATTCCCCCTGTTGGAATATCCGGGTAGTACATCGCCAAATAGATGCCTTGGCAAGTTCTTTCGGGGGTAAGTAAGGTAGGAAGCTGTAGCGCAAAAAAGTAGGAATTCCCCTACACGAACCCAAATGGTCGTCGATCATCTGGGCGGGCCTCACGGGACCCTCCCGGCGCTTTCCGATGAGAAGCGGTAACAAGAGCGATCCGGCCTGGTTGGGCCGCTCCTTTGGGTCACGAAGGTGATGGGCTCCCAAAAGGCCGGTTCAGCACGGTCTAGCGGGTTGCCCGTGTAGCCCCGGGGCTACCGACGGGGCCGCCAGTGCCTGCCCCATCGCAGCAAGGCACCGGGTTGGCGGTGAGGCTGTTCCGGAAAGTCAGGCTCCCCTTGGGTAGAAAACGGCCGAGTCGAGTTTTGCCAGCGCCCGACCTCGCTTGGGCAAGCGCCGGCCGCTCTCCCGATGCATTCAATCAAGGCATGGATAGCCGATTGCCCTGGTTCCGGGCCATGGACAGACAGGGACTCACACACCTCCTAAGGACAAGGCGACAGAAAAAGCGGCAATGCTCTTTGTAAGAAAGTACACCGCCGTGAGCGTCTTGCCTTCACTGCCGATGTTCAAAACATCGCTGCATTGACAAAGGGTAACGTCGATATCTTCGACAGAAGCATCCTTGACACGCTCGCCTGATATACCTCCGGCGACAACGTGTTTTGGCAGCGGATCGCTTTGAGGCGGTTATCGAAGTGGAGTCGCAACGAGCGGCACCATGCGGGGGCGCTCCGGAAAAGCATGTTGACCCATATCTATGGAATATCGCTCTGTCACTTTTCCTGAGAATTTGCTCTAGAAGCACAGCGCCTTCTTGTGCAAGGCCGGAGATCCATCCTGTGTTTTCGCGGCAGCAGGAATCTGACTTTTACTCTACACAACGTCGGAATTCGCGCGCTGGTAACCAAGCCAGGTGTATTTACTTGGGGGTTGGCGTGGCTCCGCACAGGGTGTAGACCGAGCTTCGATAGCGTTGGGAAGTCTGGGAAAAAAGTTCGCAAAGCCGAACGGGTTGATGCAACACCGGGCCATGGTTGCCGATCAGGGCGGTGTTTTCTCTGGTAACAGGTTCGGCAATGACCGAGTTGAATACTGATGCCCGGCTAGCCGCCGGGACGGGCACATTTGCCCGTAAGAAGCCCTTACAAGTAGCTCGCAGCCTCCACCGATACCGCGCATATCGCGTGGCGGGCATCTTGTGCTCGATAGCGACGATCTCTCGCTGCGGATCGCGCAGCCAACAGCAAGGACTGGCTCACGCCACGGCAGCACACTTCTTCATCCACCACGAGAATGAGGACAGCTGTTATGAATCTTGAGCAAGAGTTGATCGCCATGTTCCAGCAGGTCTATCAAAGCCACCTTAAGGTCTTGCAGCAGTTGGACGGCCTGGTGACGGGACGACACACAGACGTACGGCACATGACGGGATCCGCACGGGAAACCGCACCCTGGCGAGTAGACGGCCTGTCGATGATTCCCAACAGAAATTCAGAGGTCACGGCATCGCCGGCAGTGACACTCTTCGTCTACGGCGCAGCACTCAAGCAAGTGGCATCGAAACTTCCGGAAGGCCAAACGAAGGACGAGCTCACCATGGCGGCGCAACAGACCATCATGGACTGGGAAGACGACTTCTGCGGCACGCCGCCGCGTCCGCGTCACATACTCGATCTGGCGGCTGCGCTGGTCGACTATGCCGAACAACTGGGGCAGGGCACCTTGCGGAATATTATTGTGGCGGAAGCAGGGCAGATCGCGCAGAAGGCGTTTGTGGGCGCGGCGATATCTGGTGATCGCATCGGGCAGGTGCTGACGGATCAGGTGGAGACGGTACGGTCCGCACCGCATTGAGGCCAGGCTGAGTCGGTCCAATCCCCAGGTCTGCTGGCGCCGTCCAGGATGGAGTTCGAAACCGTCACGCCGGCGCCAGATCTGGGGCCATCACGGGAGCAGGCCCCGCTTCGGCGGGGCTTTGCTTTCACCCAACGCGTAGCGGGCAGGGCGTCATCGTGCCGCGCATAGCGCCGCCATCGTTGATGTCGCAGCCCCTGAGATGGCGTGCCCTTACGGTTGGCCCATGGCCAATCGAACTGCTCTCCAAAAAGCGTTGAACCGGATCGAAGGTTATCTCCCCCACCTGCTGGAGCAGTTCCCGGAGCCTGGTGCGTTTTGGCAAGCCTTTGCGGTGGAGGCGGATGCCGTCCTCCATAGCGCCGGGCAAGAGCATGATTGGGTGGCCGACAAGCTCGAGAGCATGCTGACGTTTCACGGTGCACCGGCCCCTTGTTAGGCCGGTCTTGCGTGCTGCTCGGTCCAGATCGAAGCCGGCCATATCCACGTTACCGCGATGGATCATCCGGAGATGAGTGAAACACCCCGTGCAAGACCACCCATGGAACCAACGATGGCCCGTTCTTATCTGGACCCCGCGCTTGTTTTCGCATGGCAGGCAGGGCATTCGATAGCACGAAATTCCCCAGCTCCTGTTTTTGATCGCGGCGGCTTCAGGGTGGACACCCACTCGGAGAAGGAGGTGAAGCGCTGGGTGTTTCCGCAGATGTGTGAAGGCCTGAGCGATATCGCGGGTGAGATTGCGGCCCCTCGTCACTACTTGAAGTTGTGCGGCACCAACGACGAGCTGCGAAGGGCACTGTCTGCGCGATGGGAGATCCAGTCGACCAATTACTTCATGAGGGCGACGACGCTCGCTCACGAAGCACGGCCCTTGCCTGACGGTTACCGGATGGAACTTCATCGCATCGGGCCGGCTATCCAGGCGCGCATCATTGCGTCCGATGGTGATCTGGCTGCGAATGGTTCCGCCGCGGAGACTGCGGATGCCTTTGTTTTCGATCGCATCGAAACCGCAGCGGATCACCGACGCAAAGGGTTGGGCATGGCCGTGATGAGCGCCCTTGGATCCGCTAGGAGGTCTGCCAACTGCCCGCAGCTACTGGTTGCGACGGAAGAGGGGCGCAGCCTGTATGCCCGCCTTGGCTGGACGGTGATCTCGCCCTTCGCTACGGCGGTGATTCCTGAGGTGAATTCTTGAAGCAGGGAGGTGAGGCGTCGCTTCAAGAACAATGCAGGGGCGGAGTGCACGTCCTTCTCTGCGCGTTTGCAATCTCGCAAAAGGGGGACAAAAAAGGCCCGACATAGTCGGGCCTTTTCTTTGAAAAGTGGTACCGGTGATAGGACTCGAACCTACACTCTGTCGCCAGAAGCGGATTTTGAGTCCGCCGCGTCTACCATTCCGCCACACCGGCATTGCAAGCTGGCCATTATGCCGGGTTCAGTGGACCGGGTCGAGCCCCAGTTGACGGTCGGAGCGCTGGTACTGGTTGTGGCCCAGGGGCTGGAACACAGCGCAGTGGGTCATGGCGCCGGAGTAGATGTGCAGGCTCACCGCGACGGCGTCGTCGCTGGGGTTGCGGATGGTGTGGTACTCGTGGGGCGGGATCAGGCTGCCGGCGGAGCCGGGGCCGGCCTGGATGGAGCCCACGGGCTGGAAGCAGTAGTTGCCGTTCTCATCCGCCAGGCGCTCGTACTGGACCACTTCCAGCGCGCCGCTCCAGACGCCTTCCACGCACCACATGCCGCAATGGTCGTGGATGGGGGTGCCCTGGCCGGGGCCCCAGGTCATCGCGACGACGCAGTAGCCGTGCTCTTCGCTGCGGTACAGCTCGCGGCGGGCGTAGCGGCCTTCGGCGGTCTCGAACACGCAGTCGGGAAGTTTCACTTCCTGGCCGCGGATGAGGCTGCACAGGCTGTTGCGCAGGCTGTCCGTGACGGCGCGTGTGTTCCCTTGGGAGACAGCGTCGTCGATGGCGTCGATGAGTTGGCGGGAGCCGGGGAAATCCAGGGTGAGCATGGCGGTCTCAGTAGTTCGTGTAGCCGGGGCATCTTAGCAGCGCCCGAGTGAGGGCGCTGTCAGCCGTTCACAATTGGCTGAGAAAGCCGCCGATGGCGCGACTGTAGTTGGGAATGTCGACCAGGAAAGCGTCATGGCCCTGCGGTGAGTCGAGCGCGACGAAGTCCACGGCGGCACCGGCGGCGCTCAGGCCTTCGGCGATCTGTTCCTGTTGTTCCAGCGGGAACAGGATGTCGGTGCTGACGCCGATCACCATGGCCTTTTCGATGCGGATGCGCTTGAGGCCTTCCATGATGCTGCCGTTGCCGTATTCGGCGATATCGAACCAGTCGCTGGCGCGCGACAGGTAAAGGTAGCTGTTGGGGTCGAAGGTGTGCACGAAGCGCTGGGCATGGCCTTCGAGGTAGGACTCCACTTCGAATTCGAGGCCGAACGGGTTGTCGCTGCGCTGCTCGGGGTCGAGGCGGATGCGCGCGAAGCGGCCGTTCCACTCCATGGCCGAGCGGTAGGTGATCACGCCGAGCTTGCGCGCGATGCTCATGCCATCGGAGGGGTAGCTGTCGTCGGTGTAGTGGCCCTTGTTCCAGTGCGGATCGAGGCGGATGGCCTCGCGCTGCAAGGAGCGGATGGCAATGGCGAACGGTTGTGCCTGCGGTGCGGTATCCACGCTGATATGCGCGCGCACGCTACCCGGGTGCAGCACCATGTAGGCCAGCGCACTCATGCCGCCCATGGAGCAGCCGATAAGGCAGGCGAGTTGCTCGATGCCCAGGCCTTGCACCACGATCCGTGCCGCGTTGGCGACGTCTTCCAGCGACAGCTCGGGAAAGTCGAGGCGATACAACTCGCCGGTGGCCGGGTTGGTGGATGCGGCGCAGGTGGAACCCTTGTCGCTGCCCAGCGAGTTCACGCAGATGACGAACCAGCGCGAGGTGTCGATGGCCTTGCCGGGGCCGATCATTGCCTCCCACCAGCCGTCGGAAGGGTCTTCCGCGTTAGCGGCGGCGTGCGCGCTGGGCGAGAGGCCGGTGAGCAGCAGCACGGCGTTGTCGCGGGCTTCGCTCAGCGTGCCCCAGGTTTCGTAGGCGACACGGGCGCCGTGGAGTTCGCCGCCGCGCTTCATCGCAAAGGGCGAGGGAAGGGCGGCGTAGCGGCGCGCGTCGTGTGTCATGACCCTTAGTGAACCTTGTCGATGCTGATCTTGATGGGGTTATGCGTGTTGACGTCGACCACGCCGGCATCGCCTTCCAGGTCACCCGGTTGGGCGATGGCCTGGCCACTCTTGCTGATGCGGGCGCCGACGAACACGCGCGACGCCGAGGATAGTTTGAGTTGCGGCGTCATGCCCATTCCGTCGTTGAGCGTGACGGTGGCGGGCAGGGCGGTGGCGTCCATCTTCGCCACGGCCAGCGGCATCGGCGGGCCTTGTTCGGCGCGGGCGTAGACGAACAAGGTGTCGCCCGGCGCGAGCTTGTCCTTCAGGGTGGGTGACAGTGCCACTTCCACCTGCAGCGAGGGTTGCGTGGGCTTTGCGGTCGTCGCTTCCAGCGCCGGCTTGTCGCCACCGTTGGCGCGCGCGTCGGCGATGGCGATCTGCTCTTCCACCGCCTTGGCCACGTTGGAGCCGGGCTCGAGCTGCGGCTGAAGCTGGCGCCAGGTGGCCGCGGCCTGGGCGTACTGGTCGTGCTGGAACTGGCTGATGCCGAGCAGCCACAGGCCGCGCTGACTCTGTGGGTCGAGCTTCACGGCGCGTTCGAGCAGCTCCTGCGCACGGCCTTCGATGCGGTGGTCTTCGCGCAGCAAGGAATCGGCCTCGGCCCAGCCGACCATGGCGACGCTGTTGTCGACATCGATATGCATGGCCTGTTCATAGGCCTGCCGTGCATCGGCGGCGCGATGCATCACGCTGTAGGTCTGGCCCAGCAACATCCAGCCCTGCAGATCGTTCGGTTGCTGGGCGAGATGCGCCTTCAGCTCGTCCACGGCCTGGTCGATGCTCATGCCGGCGTCGGCCTTGGGGACGCTACTGAGCGTCGTGGGTGTACCCACAGCCATATAAAGGCCAATGGCCGCCACTGGCAGGCAGAACGCCAGGATCATCGCCAACGTGAAAACGCCGCGCGGACGACCCTGTTGGCGTCCGTGGCGGATGAGCGGCAAGAGCAGCAGGAGCAGTGCCGCGACGATCATCGCCGCAGCGATCAGATAGAAAGCCAGCCTCACCAGTCGTCCCCTTCATCGGTCGGCTTGTCGTTCGCGGCGGCTGCGGGCGCGGTACGACCGCGCCGACGCACCGTGACCACGACGACGGCCGCACCGGCCAGCAAGATCACCAACGGCCCAAACCACAGCAGCAGCGTGCCGCCTTTCACGGGTGGGTCGTACAACACGAAATCGGAATAGCGGTCGACGAGGTATTGCTTGATCTCGTCGTCGCTCTTGCCCTGCTGCATCAGGTTGAACACTTCGTGCCGCAGGTCGCGCGCGAGGTCGGCGTTGGAGTCGGCCAGGTTTTCGTTCTGGCAGACCAGGCAACGCAATTCGCGCGTCAGATTCTGGAAGCGCACTTCTTCCGCGTGGTCCTTGAAGGGCAGCGGGTCGATGGCCTGGGCGAGGGCGAGGCTGGCAAACAGGACCATCGTCACCAGCAGGAGTGCGCGCCTCATGGCGACTCCTTTGCGAGGGCGGCAATGGCTGGCTTCAATTCCTTCTCGATCGCTTCGGGCGTCAGCGGGCCGATGCGCTTGTAGCGGATGATGCCCTTGCCATCGACGAGGAAGCTCTCCGGTGCGCCGTACACGCCGAAGTCGATGGCGGTGCGGCCTTCGCGATCCACGATGATCATGTCGTAGGGATCACCGTGCTTGGCGAGCCAGGCCTTGGCATCGCTCTCATCGTCTTTGTAGTTGTAGCCGATCACCGGCACGCCGATAGACTTGGCCTGTGCCATCAGCACCGGGTGTTCCTCGCCGCAGGCGATGCACCAACTTGCGAACACGTTGATGAGGTAGGGCTTGCCGAGCAGGGCATCGCGGCTCACGGTCTGCGCGGGATCGTCGAGCTTGGGCAACACAAAAGCAGGCGCCGGCTTGTTGATCAGCGGCGAAGGCACTTCGCGCTGATCGTGCTGGGTGTTCCACCAGATGCCGAAGCCGAACAGCACGACCAGCAGCAAGAAGCCGAAGAAGGGAATCATGCGGCTCATGCGCGTGACTCCTGCAGCGCGGTGGCCGGGATGGTTTCCGTTTCGGTCACACGCTTGGTGCGGAAGCGGCGGTCAGCGGCAGCGAAGAAACCGCCCAGCATCATGAACAGGCCGCCGGCCCAGATCCAGCGCACGAAAGGCTTGTCGTAGAGACGCAGCGCCCAGGCGCCTTCCGGCTGCTTGGGATCCATCGGCTCGCCCAGCGCCACATACAGGTCGCGGAACAGGCCGGGATTGATGGCCGATTCGGTCTGCACCTGTCCGCGCGTGTAGGTGCGCTTCTGCGGATGCATCACGGCCACTTCGCTGCCGTTGCGCATCACGGTGACGGTGCCCTGGTCGCCCTGCCAGTTGGGGCCGCGTGTGTGCTGCACGCCATCGAAGCGGAATTCGTAGCCGCCGATGCGTTCGGTCTGGCCCGGTGCTACGCGCACGTCGCGCTCCACGCTCAGCGCATTGGTAAGCATGACACCGGCGAGAAATACGCCGACGCCGAAGTGCGCCAGCAACATGCCGGCCATTTCGGCGGGATAGCGACGGCCCGCCGGCATCTCGCGCCAGCGCTTGAGCACGTAGAGCAGGGTGCCAAAGCCGCACCACACGGCCGCCGCCGTGCCGGCGATGGCCTTGGTTTCGCCGTTGGTGGCGAATGCCGCGAGGATGGCGCAGGCGATGGCGGCAAGGCCGGCGCGCCACATCACTTTCTTCAGCACCGGCACATCGCTCTTGCCCCAGCGCAGATAAGGGCCGAACGGCAGCAGCACCACCACCGGCACCATCAGCAGGGTGAACAGGAAGCCGAAGTAGGGCGGGCCCACCGAAATCTTGCCGAGGTTCAGTGCATCGCCGACCAACGGGAACAGCGTGCCGAGCAGCACCATGGCGGCCGCCACGGTCAGCATCAGGTTGCCGATGAGGATGGCGGTCTCACGCGACACCACGCTGAAGGGCTTGCCGCCGGCCACCTTTGGCGCGCGCATGGCGTACAGCAGCAGCGAGCCACCGACGACCACGGCGAGGAAGCACAGGATGAACAGACCACGGCGCGGATCAGAAGCGAATGCATGCACCGAGGTGAGCACGCCCGAGCGCACCAGGAAGGTACCGAGCAGCGACAGTGAGAACGCGAAGATGGACAGCAGGATGGTCCACGCGCGCAGGCCGCCGCGTTTCTCCGTCACTGCTTGCGCGTGGATCAGCGCCGCGCCGACCAGCCATGGCATGAAGCTCGCGTTTTCCACCGGATCCCAGAACCACCAGCCGCCCCAGCCCAGTTCCGCATAGGCCCACCAACTGCCGGCGACGATGCCGGCGGAGAGGAAGCCCCATGCCACATTGGTCCACGGACGCGCCCAGCGTACCCAGGCCTGTTCCAGTTCGCCGCCGAGCAACGCAGCGATGGAGAAGGCGAATGCCACCGAGAAACCCACGTAGCCCATGTAGAGCACGGGCGGGTGGAAGGTCATGCCCGGATCCTGCAGCACGGGATTCAGGTCACCACCATCCGGCGGCATCGGCAGCAGGCGCGCGAACGGGTTCGAGGTGAAGATGATGAAGGCGAGGAAGCCGACCGCCACCAGACCAAGCACGCCGAGTACGCGCGCCACGAACACCTCGGGCAGGTTGCGGCTCAGGATGGCGAGTGCCAACGTCCACAGGTTGAGGATGAAGATCCACAGCAGCAACGAGCCCTCATGCGCGCCCCATACCGCGGCGACGCGGTAGTACCAGGGCAGCGCGAGGTTGGAGTTGTCGGCGACGTACTGCACGGAGAAATCGAACGACAGGAACGCCCACACCAGCAGCACGAAGGCCAGCGACACGAACACCGCCTGTCCCGCCGCCGCCGGGCGTGCCACGGCCATCAGCGCGCGGTTGCCGTTCCATGCGCCAATGAGCGGAAGAATGCCCTGCGCCACGGCGAGCAGCAGAGCGAGGATCAGCGCAAGTTGGCCCAGTTCCGGTGTCATTGCGGCTTGTCCTGTCCGGCGTCCTCGCTCACGTGCTTGCCTTCGTGGGCCTTGGCCATGGCGTCCTTCAGCTCCTTGGGCATGTAGGTTTCGTCATGCTTGGCCAGCACTTCGGTGGCGATGAAGCGGGCGTTGTCCATGTGGCCGGTGGCGATCACGGACTGGTTGTCACGGAACAGGTCCGGCAGGATGCCGGTGTATTCCACGGGCATCGAGCCGCTCGCATCGACCACGGTGAAGGTGACCTTCAGCGAATCGCCGTTGCGCTGGATAGAGCCTGCCTTGACCATGCCGCCGAGGCGGAACGTCTTGTAGCTGTTCGCCTGGCCGGTCTGCACCTGGCTCGGCGTGAACAGGTAGTTCATGTTCTGCTGCAGGGCGAACACGATCAGGCCCACCGCGACGACGGCCGCTGCTGCGACGAGTAGGACGATGGTGAGCCTGCGCTTGCGGGTAGGGTTCATGCGTAGGTGCGCTCAGGGCGATGTCGGGTTGCGTTGCTGGCGTGCGGCCTGCCGGGCCATGCGGCCGCGCAGTTCGCGCAGGTTGCGGCGACGGCGCAGCCACGGGTTGAGGTAGTCGGCGATCAGCACGATGAAGAACACGGCATAGGCCGGCCACACGTACATGGCGTAGCCGCCCATGGCGAGGAAGTGGCTCATGCGCGTCCCTCCTCTTCGGCGATCTTGCGCACCCAGTCCTTGCCGCTTTCCATCGACAGCAGGTCGGTGCGCACGCGGCCGAACAGGCTGGCGATGTAATAGAACTTGGTGGCGGCCATCATGGTGAGCAGCGGCCACAGCATGTCGCTGCTGATCTTCGAGGGGCCGAGGATGCGTACGGTGGAACCCTGGTGCAGCGTGTTCCACCAGTTCACCGAGAAATGCACGATCGGCACGTTGATGATGCCGATGATGGCGAGGAAGGCGGCGGCGCGTGCGCCTTGGCGGCGATCCTCGAAGGAGTGATACAGGCCGATCACGCCGAGGTACAGGAACAGCAGCACCAGTTCGGAGGTGAGGCGGGCATCCCAGGTCCACCACGTGCCCCACATGGGCTTACCCCACAGTGAGCCGGTGACCAGCGTGATGAAGGTGAAGGCCGCGCCGATGGGCGCCGATTCCATCGCCACCACTTCGGCGAGCTTGATGCGCCACACCAGCGAGATGAACGAGGCGATCGCCATCAGGCCGTAGATGAAAAGGCTCATCCAGGCGCAGGGCACGTGGATGAAGATGATGCGGTAGGCGTCACCCTGCTGGTAATCGGCGGGTGCCAATACCAAGCCGCCGTAGAGCGCGATGGCGCCGCTGATGAGTGCAAGGGCCAGGGCCCAGGGGCGCAGGATGCCGGCGAAACGATAGAAGTTCGGCGGTGAGCTGAGCTTGTGAACCCAGAGCGGGATCCAGTTGGCCATAAGAACCTGTTTATGCCCGTTCCATGCCCCGCGCCGGGATCTGTTTGCGCGCAGGACAAGGAAGAACGAATGGAGTGTATGTCGATACACGAATGAGTGATGACGCGGGACTGCGTGCAAACAGATCCGGCCCGAAGGGTTGACGCTGAGCGCCCGCCAGCCGATCGCGCACGGCTTGACCTGACGGCCAGTCAGGCGCTGCGCCGCGCGCCATCACCTGGCGGGCGCTCAGCGTCAACGCGGGGTATGGAACGGGCATAAACAGGTTCTCATGCGTCCAAGGCAATGCGGAGGGCGGTGGCGCAGGCCAGCGGAGCCAGCACCAGTGCCATGACCAGCGCGGCACCCAGCCAGGCGATGGGCGCGAGCCACGGCAGCCCCTGTTGAGCCGCGGCGACAGCGCCTGCGGCAAAGATCACCACGGGTACGCAAAGCGGCAGCAGCATCAGCGCCAGCAGCATACCAGAGCGTCGCGTGCCGGCCGTCAGCGCCACCAGCACCGCGCCCAGCAGGCTCAGTAGGGGCGTAGACAGCAGCAGTGCGTAGACCAGCACCGGCATCACCGCCGTGGGCAAGTGCAGCATCCCTGCCAGCAGTGGCGCAATGACGATGAGCGGCAGCGCCGTGGTGACCCAGTGCGCGAGGATCTTCATGCCCAGCATCAGCGCCAGCGGCTGCGGCGAGAGCATCAATTGCTCGAGCGAACCGTCTTCGATGTCGCTGCGGAACATGGCATCCAACGCCAGCAGCATGGCGAGCAGCATGGTCACCAGCACGGCGCCGCCGGCGATGCGCTGGAGCAGGGCATCTTCCGGCCCGAGCGCGAACGGAAACAGGGTGATGACGATGAGCGCGTAGAGCACTGGCATGACGATGTCGCCACGGCGACGCCAGGCCAGGGTGAGATCGCGGCGCAGCATAGCGGCGCAGGCTGAGGCGAGCGGCGCGTGACTCATGCGTGCATGCGTATCCGTTTTGGCTCGCCGTGGAGAAAGCTCACGGCACCATGGCTGGTCACCAACGCGGCACCGCCATGGGTGGCATGGTGTGAGAGCAGGCGGTTGACCAGTTCGATGCCGGTGCGGTCGAGGTTGGCGTAGGGCTCGTCCAGCAACCACAGCGTGGCAGGCAGCAGCAGCAGTCGCGCCAGCGCGGCGCGTTTTTTCTGTCCAGCGGAGAGCCGCCGCACGGGTTCGTCTTCGTAGCCGGCGAGACCGATGTCCGCCAGCACGCCGTCCACCGTGCGCCCGTCGCGTGTGCCGTACAGTCCGGCGGCGATGGCGAGGTTCTCCCCCGCACTGAGATCCGCCTTCAGGCCAAGGTGATGGCCCAGGAACAGGGCATCACCCAGATGGTCGTCCCGACGCCACGGCTGACCGCGCCAAGTTAGCGAACCCTCATCGATATGCAGCAGGCCGGCGAGGATGCGCAGCAGAGTCGTCTTGCCGCTGCCGTTGTCGCCTTCCACCAGCGCCACTTCGCCTTCGCACAGGCAGAAATCCAGCGGACCGAACACGGGTTCGTCCTGGCGGTAGAAGGTGAGCGCCCGAGCCTCCAGCAGAGGTTGAGCGACGGCGGTGGAGGCAGTCATCGGTCGATTGTCCGCAAAGCCCGGCGGGCTTGTCCATGCGGCGAGGTGACGCCAACGCAGGCGCTCGAGACAGGCGCCCCGGCGGGATGCTCCAGCATTACAGAATATCCCTCATCCGAAGGGGGCAAGGCGCAACAGGGCTGGGGAAGTCCCTTGGCCGTGGACGTAGCCGAACTGTCCAAAATGACGGGCGAGCGGGTCGAGCGAGGCAGTCTCCGGTCCGGCTACCCAAAAGCTCGGTTCAGCCCACCGCCCATTGCTGCCGATCCCGAGTCCGGGGCGAATCGCCGTGGTTTCCGGCAGGGTCCGCAAAGCAATCAGCAGCTCCCCAAGCGCTGCCCTGTTTTGCGGGCGGGGCGTCGATGCGGAGCGTGGATTCCACGCGGTGATGAAACCCCACGGACGATTCCCCGCCATGGCCTGCAATTCCGGCGGCAGGGGCTGCTCGATCCGGATGGTGACCCAGCCGCCGCGCGCCAGGCGCACCCGATAGTCGGTGGCCCGGTACGCGGCGAGCAGGGCGTCATCCATGCCGCAGGTCGGGCAGTGGCGGAAGCGTGGCGCGAAGGGCGTCGACGGCAGCGTTCAGATCGACGGCGGCGGCATCGGTGGAGCCGCGCAGCAACTGGTCCAGCAGCACGTCCTGCGCACGGCCGCGCTCGTAGGCATAGGCGTAGGGCAGGTGGGTAAAGGTGACCATGCGGTAGCGCGCCATGAAATGCCCCGGCGCACGTTCGGCCAGCAGTGCGCCCAGCGCGCGCTTGGCGAGGTAATGCGGATCGGCGACGGAATCGCGCATTTCCACGTAGTTTTCCAGCGCCATCGCCGCAATCGCGTTGCTGTTGGGCTGGCGGATGCGCTGGAACTCGGCGAACACGCTGGCCGTGTCGTTCGGCGCTTCCGCCAGCAGCGAGGCCAGCACCACCGTGTCTTCGAAGCCGCAGTTCATGCCTTGGCCGTGGAACGGCACGATGGCGTGCGCGGCGTCGCCCACCAGCAGGGCGCGCCCGTCGAGGTGCCAGCGGTCGAGGTACAGCGTGGACAGCGTGCCGACCGGGTGGCCGTCGTAGTCGTTGGCGAAATCGGGAATCAGCGGCAGCAGGTCGGGGAAATCTTCCTCGAAGAACGCACGCGCGCTGCTGGCGTTGCCCAGCGTGTCGAAGCTCGGGTGCGGCCCGTGCGCCGGCAGAAACAGGGTGACGGTGAAGCTGCCTTCCGTATTGGGCAGGGCGATGCACATGTAGCCGCCGCGGGGCCAGATGTGCAGCGCATGCGGTTCCAGCGCGAACTGGTCGTGTCCTCCGCTGCGACCCACCAGATCCGCGGAGAGCCCGCCTGCCGGCGGAATCTCCAGCTCCTTGTAGCCATGGCCCAGCGATTCCACGCGCTCGCCGAGCGGGGCGTAGGCATTCATGGCGGCACGCAGGGCAGAGCCCGCGCCATCGGCACCGATGACCACGGGCGCGTCGAGTTCGCGAGACGTACCGGCCTCATCGACGAGACGGATGCGCCGCTGGTCGAAGTCCGCGTGCGCCAGCGACTGGCCGAAATGGAAGTTCACGCCGGCCGCTTCGGCGGCATCCAACAACAGCATGTTGAGCGCGCCGCGCGAGACGGACCAGATCACTTCGCTGTCGTCCACGCCATAGCGCTGCAGGCCCGAGCGGCCATCACGCGTGTGCACCATGCGGCCGCGCATCATCACGGCGCGTTGCAGCACGTCATCGGCAAGGCCCGCTTCGCGCAGTGCCTGCAGACCGCGTTCGGCGAGGGCGAGGTTGATGGAGCGGCCACCGGTGAAACCGGCGATGCGCGGGTCAGGGCGTTTTTCGAAGACGTCGACGGCGAAACCACGTCCCGCCAGTTGCTGTGCCAGCAGGGCGCCGACCAGGCCGCCGCCGATAAGGGTGATGTGCTTCGCCATGGAGTCCCGCTAGGTAGGTGGCAACCACGTAAAGCGCCAAGAGTAGCGGGTCAGAGGCGGGTGGGGCGATGCGCAGTGCGGCATGATTTTCCGCGTCGCACGGACACTTGCTCAGCGAGGCCTGCCTCGGGCCCACTCAAATCTCGCTTGAGCGTCCACTCGCCTCACCGTTATTCCGGCGTAGGCCGGAATCCAGTAGCTTCAGTGCCCGGTTTTCGCAGAAGAGCTAAAGCGCTGTGACATCCAGCGACAGCCGATCGCCGTCGCCACTGGATTCCGGCATGCGCCGGAATGACAGGCTAGAAACTCATGAAATACCCGCCGTTGACCGGCAGGTTGGCACCTGTGATGTAACCGGCGTCGTCTGCCGTGAGGAAGGCCACGGCGCGGGCAATGTCACCCGGTGAACCGAGGCGGCCGACCGGAATGTCGGCGATGATCTGCGCGCGGATGTCCTGTGGCACGGCGGCCACCAGCGCGGTATCGCAGTAGCCCGGTGACACCGTATTCACCGTGATGCCCTTGCGCGCGGTTTCGCGCGCCAGCGCCATGCCGAAACCATGCACGCCGGCCTTGGCGGCGGAGTAGTTGGTCTGGCCGAACTGGCCGGTCTGGCCGTTGACCGAGCTCAAGTTGACGATGCGGCCGAAGCCGCGCGTGCTCATGCCCTCGACCACGTTGCGGCATGTGTTGAACACGCCGTCCAGGTTCACTCGCATCAGCTCGTGCCATTGCTGCGGCGTCATCTTGCGCAGGCTGGTGTCGCGGGTGATGCCGGCGGCATTCACCAGGATGTCCACGCTGCCGTGCTGCTGTTCGATACGGCCGATGAGTTCGGCGCAAGCGTCGAACTGGCTGACATCCGCGTGCTCGAACGTGATCGCACCATTGAGATCAGCCGTTTCCTGCTGGAAGGCATGCAGCCGTTCCTCGCGCCCGCCCAGATCGACGGCGATGACCTGACGGCCGGCCTGCGCGAGCTGACGACAGATCTCGGTGCCGAGACCGCCGATGCCGCCCGTGACGAGAGCGACGCGTGGGGTGCGAGTGTTGGGATTCATGTGAAAGACTCGTGCACATGCCGCAGGGCAGCACGTGTTGTGCTGCAGCGGCCGGTGATACGGAAGGGTGCGGCTGGCGGACGCCAGCCGGAGGGGATCAGCCCGGCTTCTTGGTCGTGCCAGTGGTGCCGCGCGGCGGCGTCTGGGCTTGCGTGGCCGTGTCGAGCAGGCCGCGCTGCATGTTGCGCCAGGCTTCCATGTTGCGCTCGGTCAGGTCGTTGAGCATGGACCAGGGCGTCTGGCCGAGCAGGCTGTTGAGCTGGGTACGGAACTGTTGCTGCTGGTCGAGGAAGACCTGCAGGCTGCGCTCCAGGTACGGGCCCATGAAACCCTGCAGCGAGTCGCCGTAGAAACGGATGATCTGGCTGAGCAGTTGGGGCGACAGCATAGGCTGCCCCTTTTCCTCATGCTCGGAGATGATCTGCAACAGGACCGAGCGGGTGAGATCCTCACCGCTCTTGGCGTCGCGGACTTCGAAGGTTTCGCCGTCCAGCACCAGCTGACGGACCTCTTCCAGCGTGATGTAGCTGGAGATTTCCGTGTCGTAGAGCCGACGGTTCGGATACTTCTTGATGATGCGGATCGTTTGTGCCATGCACACAAACTAGCAGAAGGTATTGCGGCGCACCAGTCGCCCAACTGGTATTCATTGCTGCACTGGTCAGTTGCAGCATTTCCTGTTAGATCAATTACATGCCTGTTCTTGCCGGTTTGTGCCGGATTGAGTGCAATCCGGCACACCGCTTAGTGGGCGGGCCCGCCTGCGGAGCCAAACGGTGGCTTGGCCAGCCAGATCACCGGGATCAGCACGATGAACAGAATGGCGCACAACAGGAAGATGTCGTTCACGGCCAGAGTGAGCGCCTCCTTGTTCACCAGTTGATCCACGACCCCGAGCGCCTGCGTCTGCCTCAGCCCGCCATGCGTGAGCTGCCCCACGATCTGCGTCGCTGGCTGGCTGGCGTCGGTCACGTTCTCGGTCAGGGTGGCGTGATGCAGGATGCCCCGGTGCTGCCACAACGTCACCGTGACTGCCGTGGAAACGCTGGAGCCCAGCGTTCGGAAGAAGTTCGCCAGGCCGCTGGCGCTGGCGATCTCCTGCGCCGGCAGGCCCGACAGGTAGATCTGGTTGAGCGGAATGAAGAAGCAGGGGATGGCTATGCCCATCACGAAGCGTGGCAGCACCAGGGTGGAGAACGACGCGCCGCTGTCGAAGGTGGAGAACCAGTACGACGTGGTGGCAAACACCACGAAGGCGAAGGTCACCACCGCGCGCAACTCCAGCTTCTGCATGTTGCGGCCGATCACCGGGGACAGCAGGAAGGCAAGGATGCCCACCGGCGCGGTGGCCAGGCCGGCCCATGTCGCGGTGTAGCCCAGCGTGGTCTGCAGCCACAGCGGGAACACCACGTTGATGCCGAAGAAGGCGAACATGCCCAGCGATAGCGCGATCACGCCCGCCGTGAAATTGCGTTGCCGGAACAGGCTAAGGTCCACCACCGGATGCTTGGCGTGCAGCTCCCACACCACCAGGAAGGTGAGGCACACCAGTGCGGTGATGCCCAGCGTGGCAATCAGCGGCGAAGCGAACCAGTCATGGTCGTTGCCGTTGTCCAGCATGAACTGCAGGCAGCCCACGCCAGCGACGAGCAATACTAGACCCACCACGTCGATCGGCGACTGGAAGGTCTTGGTCTCGCGCTTGTGCAGCAGGGTCCAGGTGATCACGCCAGCCAGCACACCGACCGGCAGGTTGATGTAGAAGATCCACGGCCACGAGAAGTTGTCGGTCAGCCAGCCGCCCAGGATGGGGCCGAAGATCGGCGCCACCACCACGGTCATGGCCCATAACGCCAGCGCGATGCCCTGCTTGGCTTTCGGGTAGCTCGCCAACAGCAGCGTGAGCGACAGCGCCACCATCGGGCCGGAACCGGCGCCCTGCATCAGGCGGGCGAACACCAGCATCGGCATCGACGTGGCGAGGCCACACATCATCGAGAACACGACGAACAGGGCGACCGAGACGACGAAGGTCTTCACCTCGCCGAAGCGCCGCGCGATCCAGCCAGTGAGTGGCTGCATGATCGCGCTGGCCAGCGAGTACGAGCTGATTGTCCAGGTGCCCTCGTTGGCGCTCACGCCCAGACTGCCGGCGATATGCGGCACGGCCACGTTGACGATGGTCATGTCCAGCACCTCCATGAAGGTGCTGAAGGCGACCGCGATGGTCAGCAGGACCAGCGCGGTGCCGTGCAAAGGCGGCAAGCCTTCGGAGGTCTTTTCTTCGTTGGATTGGTCAGCCATGGCGGCGTGCCCGTCGTCTTGTCAGTTTGCGTCGCGGGGGCTGAGGTTGGCCTTGATGATCTTCTCGGCCTCGTCGTCGGCCTTGCTGGCCATCTGGTCGTACACCGTGGTTTGCGCCACGGGCTGGCCGTTGCCGGGTGCAGCGTTCATCGCACCCTTGTCGTTGGTGATGTCGACAGTGACTTCCGTAGACAGGCCTACGCGCAGCGGATGGTCGTCCAGTTCCTTGTCGTCCAGCGCGATGCGCACCGGCACGCGCTGTACCACCTTGATCCAATTGCCGGTGGCGTTCTGCGCCGGCAGCAGCGAGAACACGCTACCGGTGCCGGCGCCCAGGCCGATGACCTTGCCGTGGAATTCGACGCTGCCGCCATAGACGTCCGCTTCGATCTTGGCCGGCTGGCCCACGCGGATGTGGCGCAGCTGGTTCTCCTTGAAGTTCGCATCGACCCACAGGTTGTGCAGCGGTACCACCGTCATCAGTTGCTGGCCCGGCTGCACGCTGTTGCCCACCTGCACGCTGCGCTGCGCGACGTAGCCCGTCACCGGCGCATAGATGTTGTTGCGCTCGGCGGCGATCCATGCGGCGCGGAAATTGGCGCGCGCCTGCTGCACCGAAGGATTGTTCGCGATGACGGTGCCCTCGATGGCCGCGTGTGCGGCATAGGCTTGGGCTTGTGCGGCATCGAGCGAGGCCTGGGCCTGATCGACCGTATCACGCAAATGCTGCACGGTTTCCGGTGCTTCCGCCTGGGCGGCGATCAGCGGGGCGCGGCGGGCAAGATCCGCCTGCGCCTTCTTCAGGTCGACCTTGGCCTTGGCGACCTGTGCATCGGCGCTGTTGGCCGAGTCGGTCTGCTGGCGCACCTGGCGCACGGCCTGCGCGAGCGTGCTGCTGGCTTGCTGCAGGCGTACGTCCGCATCGGTGTTGTCGAGTTTCACCAGCACCTGACCGGCCTCCACGCGCTGCGTGTCGTCGGCGAGGATGCCCACCACGATGCCGGGCACCTGCGCGGAAATCGCCACCTGGTTGCCGTTCACGTAGGCGTTGTCTGTCGTCTCGCGCGTGGAGAGCACGAACACCCACAGCAGCACCCACGCCGCGGCGGCGAGGATGAACACGAGAGCAACGATCAGCAGCGCTCGGCGGCGCTTGGCTGGATCCTTCGCGGCCAGGCCGCTGTCGTTATCAGTGGCGCTCATTCGTGGCGTCTCCGGAAAGGTTCAAAGGGGAAGGGGGGCGGTGGCTGGACGCCTGCTCCGGCAGGCTGGCGCGGTAGCCGCCACCCAGGGCCTTGATCAGCGAGATATCGGTGGACAGCGCCTGCGCCTGCAGGCTCACGTCGTTGTCCTGTTGCAGCAGCAGCTGCGCCTGTGCGCTCAGTGTTTCGCGACGATCGCTCACGCCGCGCTGCACGCGCGATTGTGCGGTGGCGAGCAATTGCTGGTTGGCAGCGACCTCGCGGGTCTGTTCCTTGCGACGGCCTTCGATCTGGTCGGCGGTGAGGCTCTGCGTGGCGACGTCGCGTGCGGCGCCGAGCACGGCACTGTTGTATTGCGCCACGGCAGTATCGAGCTGCGCTTTGCTGACGCCGTAATTCGCTTCCAGCAGGCCACCGGTGAAGATGGGCAAGTGCAGCGCCGGCGCCAGGCTGAACACGCGGCTGCCGGCGTTGAACATCTTGTCGAGATCAATGCTCGACAGGCCGGCCATCGCGTTGATGCTGATGTCTGGATAGAACTGCGCGCGCGCCACATCAGTCTGCCGCAGCGCGGCTTCGACCTGCCATAGGCTGGCGGCGATGTCGGGGCGACGCGCGATCAGGTCCACGCCCACGTTGTCCGGCAGGCCGGTGGTGACGCCAGGAAGCGCGCGCGGCTGCAGTTCAGGTAATTGCGCGGGCGACACGCCGCACAGGCTGGCGAGGGCGGCCTGGCGAATGCGCGCCGAGCTTTCGATGGCCACCAACATCTGCCGCGCGGAGGCGGTCTGGGCCTTGGCCGACTGCAGTGTGTCTGGGCGATCGACACCTTGCTTCACGCGCAATGTCGCGATCTGCTCAAGCTGTTCGGCCGTCTGTGCGGCTTGCTTGGCGATCGCGATGCGCGACTGGTCGGCAAGCCAGCCGAAATAGGTATCGGCAACGTTGGTCTGGATGGCGAGCGCTGCGGCGCTGCTCTGTGCCTCGGCGGCATGCGCCTGGTCTACGGCGCCTTCGATGGTATTGCGCTTCTTGCCCCAGAAGTCGAAATCGTACTGCGCCTGTACGCCAAGATCGCCCTGGTTGTACCAGGTGAAACCGAGGAATTTCGGCGGAATCAGGCCGGTTTCGCTCAGTCGCTGACGTTCGACCTGGGCGCTGCCGTTGACGCTGAGGCCCGCCTGCGCGGTCGCGGCGCGAATGGATTGCTGTGCCGAATCCACGCGCGAACGCGCTTGCTGCAGATCCGGCGAATCCTTCATGGCCAGCTCGATGAGCTGATCGAGTTGCGGATCGTTGTACTGCTTCCACCAGGCGGTGTCGGGCCAGCCGGCGCGGTGACCGGTATCGAGGCCGGCGAGCGGTACGTCATCGCGGATGGGTGGCCGGTTCAACTTGGCGGGAATGGAGCAGCCCGCGACGGCCAGCGCGACGGCGCAGGCAAGCAACGCGCGACGGCCGAGTCCGTGGCGAAAAGGGCGGGGTGGGGTCATGGACGGGAGTCCGGCTGAGTGAGCGAATCGATGTTGATGGCGATCTGGCGAAGCAGACGGTCGAGCGTGCGCTTGTCGTTCGCGTTCAACGAAGCGTAGGCGCCGTGAACATGGGGAAACAGCGGCGGAAGGATTTTCCGGACCATGCGTTTCCCTGCGGCGGTGATGCTGAGGACGATGCGGCGACGGTCTTCCGCGCTGGGCGCGCGCGTGACCAGGCCCGCTTTCACCAATGCATTGGCAATACGCGTCATGTTGGTTGCGCCCTGTTGCGCGTACTCGCACAGCTCGGTGGGCGACGCGCTGCCGGTCGGGCTGCTGTAGATCATCATCAGCGTGCGGAAATCGCTGTCGTTCAAGCCATAGGGCTTGAGATTGCGTTCCAGTTCGCCGAGCAGGTTTCCGCCCACCAGCAGCAGCAGGCGCGTGAGCACGACCTCCTGGAGGGGAAGCTCCGGGAAGATCTCGCGCACTCGACCAATTCCCTCGTCCATATGGGCGAGGCACTCGGGCATCCGCTTCATTTCATCAGAGGATATTTCGCCAGTGAAGTATTTAGTCTAGCCTCGGCGCCAAGCGGACCGCAACCATCAGGGGAGCTGGAACAATCGCCTGGCGTTCTGGGTGGTGGCCTGCGCGATGGCTTCGTGGCTTTCGCCGCGCAGCTGCGAGATTGTGTCCAGTACTTCGGTGATAAAGGCCGGCTCGTTGCGCTCGCCGCGATGACAGGCGCCGGGCTGGTCCGGCGCATCCGTCTCCAGCAGCAATCGTTCGATAGGCATGGTCGCGACGATATGACGAAGGCGTTGGGCACGCTCATACGTGACGGGGCCGCCGATACCCAGGTGGAAACCCAGGTCCCAAAGGCGCTCTGCCTGTTGCAGGCTGCCTGAGAAGCTGTGCACCACGCCTCGCAGGCCACCGATGCGACGCAGGGTGGAGGTGACTTCATCCATGGCGCGTCGTGCGTGGACGATCACGGGAAGGTCGACATCGCGCGCGATGCGCAGCTGCTGCTGGAAATACTCGCGCTGGCGTTCGATATCCAGTTCAGGCAGGAAATAGTCCAGGCCGATCTCCCCGACGGCCACGGCGCGATGCGCCTCCAGCCACCGCCGGAGCTCGTCGAGGTGCTCGGGGCGATGCTGGTCGATGTAGATCGGGTGCATGCCGTAGGCGGGGTGGGCATCGGCATGCTCGGCGCAGAGGGTGGCGATCCGCGGCCATGACGCCTGGTCGATCGCCGGGACCACGATATGCCGGACGCCAGCGTCTCGCGCGCGCTGGAACATGGCCTCCCGGTCGGGCAAGAAGCTCGCTTCATCGATGTGCGCATGGCTGTCGGTGAGTTCGAGCACAGTTTTAGGCGTCCTGAGTTTGAAAAAATGGCTGGCTTCGATCTAAGCGAATATTCAGTGATACAGAGGTTCAATATTCGTGCTGGGATCGAATTCGAGCACGGAGCGGGGGCGCTCCGCAGGTCCAGACAGGAGAGCATTATGAACAGGTTGGTCGTTTCGGCGCTGCATGTCGGTTTCGCCGGTGTATTGGCAATGGGTCTTTCGGCGTGCAACAAGGACGCGAATGCGGACGGTGGCGTGGGCGGCATGGCGCAGCAAGGCGGGGCTTCCAATGGAGCCAAGTACGCGCGCGTCGTGAGTGTGACCCCGGTCCGCGAGGCCGCGAGCGCACCACAGCAGGTGTGTCGTGACGAAGTGGTCACCACGCACAAGCCGGTGCAGGACACGCATCAGATCGCGGGCACGGCCATTGGCGCCGTGGCTGGTGGCCTGCTGGGCAACCAGATTGGCGGTGGCAAGGGCCGCACGCTGGCGACCGTTGCCGGTGCCGTTGGCGGTGGCTACGCGGGCCATGAAATCCAGAAAAACCACCAGGCCAACGCCACCCAGCAGAGCACCCAGCGTCACTGCGAAACGGTGCAGGGCAACGGTGGCGACAAGGTTGTGGCGTATGACGTGACTTACGAGTACAACGGAGTGACCCGCACTGTGCGCATGGACCACGATCCGGGTGACAGGCTGCAGGTGCAGGAGGGTGTGGTAGCCGTTTCCGACGCTCACTGAGGATTCACGCCATGGATACACTGTTTAGACGTTTGGCTGTCGTAGGACTGGTTTCCGCTGTAGCGCTTCTTTCAGGATGTGAGACGCCACCGCAACGGCAAGTGGTCTATAGCGGTGCTTCCAATCGTTGTGAGCAGTGTGGCGTAGTGAGTGACATACGCCAGATCCAGACGCAGAAGGATTCGTCGCCGCTGGGCATGGTCATCGGCGGTATCGCCGGTGGTGTGCTCGGCAACCAGGTCGGCGGCGGCAGTGGCCGCACGCTGGCTACGGTGGCCGGTGCCGTTGCCGGTGGCGCGATCGGCAACCAAGTTGGCAAGAACTCCGGCGGTCCGGATGTCGCGTACCAGATCACCATCAAGCTGGACGATGGCCGGTACGCGACGGTGACGCAGGCGGCCGACCCGCAGGTGCGCCCGGGCGACTACGTGCAGATTCGCAACAATCTCGTTTACCGTCTCTGATAAAAGGACGTCTGGACGTCCAAATGAAAAGGCCCTCTTTCGAGGGCCTTTTTTTATTCTTGGGGTTGGGGTGGTTTAGTTGTTGACCGCGTAGAAGGCGTGTTCGCCAATGGTCTTTACGCGCTTGTTCGACCAGGCTGGTGTCACCGCAAGCGTGGCGAACGCATCTGCGCGCGGCACGTAAACGGTGCGTTCTCCCTGGGGGAGACTCCAGTTGCTGATCGAGTCACCAGCGATCTTCCACGCCTTGGTCCAGGAGTTGAGATCGGTCACTTCGAAAGTGCTCGCGGTTGTCGTCAGTGCGAACTGACGCGGGGAGGTTACGACCTCACAAACGCTGCCACCCCATGTGCCGCGATCGCGACGACGTAGGGCAACTTCGGCCACGGCGTACTGGCCGATGGTCGACTCACTGCGTGCCTCGAGATAAACCGTCGTGGCCAGGCAGGTCTGGTCCGCGAGGGGCTGGGGCAGCACGGACGCTAACCACAACAGCATCGAAAGTTTCATTGTCTGCCTCCAACGTGCTGTACGCGCGAGGTCGATGCAGCTGACTTCACGCGCCGTTGCGGTGGACGGGCGGGCAGGCCGTTCCACCTGGATTGATCGCCTTGACCGAAACTTGTGGTCAGGCGGTTTGCCACGGGATTGTGGCCAGTCGAGCGGCTGTTCCGGTGCTGCTCAAAACTTGTTGTGCTGCAAAGGCATTGCTCAGGTACTAACGACCTTGTGCCTGCAACTTCTGACCGCGCATAGGGCGGTGCTTACGCCGGCATCTCTGCCGGGTCGCGCCGATCCGGACCCCTCCGGTTCGTCGCGTATGTCGACACCCGTGGGCTGTGGGTGTCGTCTGATTGGTTGGCGGAGCCTAGTGGCCGGTTTCCGATCTGGCAAGTGCCCGGCGGTTCAGGTTCACGCCTCGCTCACATTACTGACTTCGTCGTGAAACCTTGCGCTGCGTTGTTTTCATCACGCAGGCCAGCTCTCCACGATGCGCAGCGAGATGCCTTCGTCGGTGTCGACGATCGATCCGTTTTCAAACGCATTCGTTAGACCATCGTCGATGACGGCGAGTGCAATCGCACTCGTTTCATCATCGACGACGTCGAGCAACTGGATGCCGTTTTCACCGTTTCGGTGCAGCACGTTGCCCGCCGTTGCTTGCTGCGACAATACGACGCAATGCATATGTCGCTTGAGTCCACCGCGATAGTGCAGGCGCGCAACGATCTCCTGTCCCGGGTAACAGCCCTTGTCGAATGCGACGGCTTGCAGGCGTTCGAGGGAGATGGATTGCGGCAGCAATTTGCCGAGCACATCGTCCGGCAACCATGGCCAGCCCATGCGTACTTGCGGCCCTCGCCATGCATCGTCTGCCTGTGGTGTACCGACGATCATGCTGTAGTCGCCGCAACCAAGTATGTAGGCATCGCCTTCACGATGGGCAGCGTAAGTCTCGACCGCGTGTCCCGTGCCCAGGGCGCGATGTTCGGGCACGGTGATCTTGACCTTGGAGCGGAAGACGAAGCGCTGGAGCGATGAGGCCATCGCCGTCGCGTCACCGCCGCGCAACAGCAACAAAAGGGCGTCATCGGCAAGTCGTGCAAGATGGAATAAAGTGAGTACTCGGCCTTGCGCGTCCAGCCATGCTCCGAACTGCCATCGGCCGACGACGAGCGACTGGACGTTGCTGCTGAACTGGGCTTGGGCGAACGCGGTGGCGTCGGCGCCTTCGAGCAGCAGGGTCTGGGCGGGGTGATCTGTCGTCATAGCTGGCCGAGGTGAGGGCAGGGGGCGGGAGATGCAAGGGGTTTTGCTCCCTACTGGCAGACCCATGCGCTGTCGTCAAGGTTGTGCTGCATTGACGCAGGTATTACGCTTTTACGGCTTTCAAACACCATGTCCGATACGTCCTCCCAAACCGAATCCAAGCCTGCTTCCGCCCCTGCGGAACAGGTGCCCGTGCCTGCCGTTCCGGTCACGGAAAAGATTTCGTCGGAGAAACCGGCCCCGGATCCCACCCGCTATGGCGATTGGGAAAAGAACGGGCGCTGTATCGACTTCTGATCGCGCCGCGCCGGCTCCGCGCCGGCGTCGTCGGGTAAGGGAAGGGCGGTATAGGGCATCAGCGATTCCACCCAGGATAGCCGCCATGGCAGACACGCAACGACCGCTCTCTCCCCACATGGGCATATATAAGTGGCAAGTGCAGATGGTGACCTCCATCGTGCACCGCGCTACCGGCATTGCCCTTTCCGTCGGAACCCTGCTCGTGCTGTGGGGGGTGTTCTCCCTCGCCAGCGGCGAAGACAGCTACAACCAGTTCAAGACCTGCATCGGTAGCCCGATCGGTCTGATCCTGCTGTTCGGCTGGACCTGGGCGTTGTTCTACCACCTCTGCAACGGCATCCGTCACCTGTTCCAGGACGGTGGCATGGGCTATGCCATCCCGCAGTTCGTCCGCTCGAGCTGGCTGTCGATCATCGGCAGCATCGTGCTGACCATCATCGTGTGGGCTTATGTGCTGCTTTGCGGAGGTGCCGCATGAGCGCGAACGGTCAGCAGCACGACGTGCGCAATCAGTTGCGCAACCCCCTCAAGCGCGCCCGTGGCCTCGGCTCGGCGCAATCCGGCGTCGGCCATTGGTGGACGCAGCGCGTCACCGCCACCGCGCTGGTGTTCCTGGCCATCTGGTTCGTCGTGACGGTGCTGGGCGCACTGCACGCCGACTATGCGACGGCCCGCGGCATCATCGCCAAACCCTGGAATGCTCTGCTGCTGGTGGCCTTCGTGCTCGCCATGTGCTGGCACGCCGTGCTTGGCCTGCAGGTCGTGATCGAAGACTACGTGCATACGCGCTGGAAGGAAGTCGCCCTCCTGGTGCTGGTGAAGTTCATTGCAGTGCTCGGCACGCTGGCCACCCTGATGGCCGTGCTGCGCGTGGCGCTGGGAGCCTGATTCCATGGAAAGCTACAAGATCCAACAGCATAAGTACGACGTGATTGTGGTCGGCGCCGGTGGCGCGGGCCTGCGCGCCACCTTCGGTCTGGCCGAGAAGGGCCTCAAGGCCGCGTGCATCACCAAGGTGTTCCCGACGCGCTCGCACACGGTGGCGGCACAGGGCGGCATTTCCGCTGCGCTGGGCAACATGGGTGAAGACGACTGGCGCTTCCACTTCTACGACACGATCAAGGGTTCCGACTGGCTCGGCGACCAGGACGCGATCGAGTACATGTGCCGCGAGGCGATTCCGGCCATCATCGAGCTGGAACACTACGGCGTGCCGTTCTCGCGTACCGAGGAAGGCAAGATCTACCAGCGTCCGTTCGGCGGCATGACCACGCACTACGGCAAGGGCACCGCGCAGCGCACCTGCGCCGCGGCCGACCGTACCGGCCACGCCATCCTGCACACGCTGTACCAGCAGGCGCTGGCGCATGACGCCACGTTCTTCATCGAGTACTTCGCCATCGACCTCGTTTTCGACGAAGAGGGCGTGTGCCGCGGCGTGCTCGCGCTGGACATGAACGAAGGCACCTTGCACTTCTTCCGCGGCCAGGCCGTGGTGCTGGCCACCGGTGGTTACGGCCGTGCGTACTTCAGCGCCACCTCGGCGCATACCTGCACCGGCGACGGTGGCGGCATGGTGCTGCGCGCGGGCCTCGCGCTGCAGGACATGGAGTTCGTGCAGTTCCATCCGACCGGCATCTACGGTTCGGGCTGCTTGATCACCGAAGGCGTGCGTGGCGAGGGCGGTTACCTCACCAACTCCAACGGCGAGCGCTTCATGGAGCGCTATGCGCCGAACGCCAAGGATCTCGCCTCGCGTGACGTGGTCAGCCGCGCCATGACGATGGAGATCCGCGAAGGCCGTGGCGTGGGCGAGCACAAGGACCACATCCACATCAACCTGATGCACCTGGGCGCGGAAGTGATCCACGAGCGTCTGCCGGGCATCGCAGAGTCGGCGCGCATCTTCGCCGGCGTGGACGTGACCAAGGAGCCGATCCCGGTGATCCCGACCGTCCACTACAACATGGGCGGCATCCCCACCAACTATCACGGCGAAGTGGTGCAGAAGCGCGGCGACAACGTCGACGCCGTCGTGCCGGGCCTGTTCGCCATCGGTGAAGCGGCTTGCGTATCGGTGCACGGCGCCAACCGCCTGGGCTCCAACTCGCTGCTCGACCTGGTGGTGTTCGGTCGCGCCGTGGCCAACCGTTGCGCCGAGCTCATCCAGCCGGGCACGCCGCACAAGGACCTGCCGGCCAGCGTGCTGGACAAGGCGCTGACCCGCTTTGACGGCCTGCGCAACGCCAAGGGTAGCCAGCCGACCGCCAAGATCCGCGCGGAAATGCAGCGCACCATGCAGTCCGACGCTGCCGTGTTCCGTACCGGCGAGTCGCTGAAGGAAGGTTGCGAGAAGATTTCCAAGGTGCACGAGTCGTTCAAGGACGTCGGCGTCAGCGATCGTTCGCTGGTGTGGAATTCCGACCTGATCGAGACGCTGGAATTGGCCAACCTGCTCGACCAGGCCGTGGCCACCATGTACTCGGCGGCCCAGCGTGAGGAGAGCCGTGGCGCCCATGCCCGCGAGGACTTCCCCGACCGCGACGACCACAACTGGCAGAAGCACACGCTGGTGGCGGTCGACGAGAACGGCAAGGCCAGCTTCGACTTCCGTCCGGTGCACATGTACACCATGACGAGCGACGTCGAAGTCGTCCCGCCGAAGAAGCGCGTTTACTAATTCCCGGACTGGAGAGCCACTGTGGCTGAGTTTTCGCTACCCAAGAATTCCACGGTCCAGCCGGGCAAGCACTTTCCGGCCAAGGACGCGAAGAAGCCGCGGACGTTCCGCATCTATCGCTGGTCGCCGGACGACGGCCAGAACCCGCGCATCGACACGTACGAGGTTGACCTCGCTGCGTGCGGTCCGATGGTTCTGGACGCCCTGCTGAAGATCAAGAACGAGATCGACCCGACGCTGACGCTGCGCCGTTCGTGCCGCGAAGGCATCTGCGGTTCATGCGCCATGAACATCGACGGCACCAACACGCTGGCTTGCACCAAGGCCATCAGTGATTGCGCTTCCGGCGACGTGAAGATCTACCCGCTGCCGCACATGCCGGTGGTGAAGGATCTGGTGCCCGACCTGACGCACTTCTACGCACAGTTCGCCTCGATCAAGCCGTGGCTGCGCACGCAGAGCGCGGCGCCGGATCGTGAGCGCCTGCAGTCGCCGGAAGACCGCAAGAAGCTCGATGGCCTGTACGAGTGCATCCTGTGTGCCTGCTGCTCGACCAGCTGCCCGAGCTACTGGTGGAACGGCGACCGTTACCTCGGGCCCGCCATCCTGCTGCAGGCTTACCGCTGGATCGTCGACAGCCGTGACGAAGACACCGGCCACCGCCTGGACGATCTGGAAGATCCGTTCAAGCTGTACCGCTGCCACACGATCATGAACTGTGCCCGCACCTGCCCGAAGGGTCTGAACCCGGCGAAGGCGATTGCGGAGATCAAGAAGCTGATCGTCGAGCGTCGGACCTAACGGCGTTGCTCTTTCCCTCTCCCTCCGGGGAGAGGGTAGGGTGAGGGGCGGATGCTCGCGGTAGAGTTTCCACTTGCCACAACTGAGGCAAGATTGCCCCCTCACCACCGTGAAGGTGGCCATGCCTCAATCCTCTCCTCGGTAGGGAGAGGAAGTAACAAGCAGGAGGCGCCTCGCGCTCTTATGGACGAAGCCCGCATCAAACGCCTCCGCTGGCGTACTCGCCGTGGTACACGCGAACTGGACGCCCTGTTTGGCGGCTGGCTGGACGAACGTTTCGCCAGCGCCGACGAAGCCCAGCGCCAGGCTTTCGATGAGCTGCTGGACGTGCAGGACCCGGACCTGTGGGATTGGGTGATGGGGCACGCCAAGGCGAGTCGCCCGGACTGGCAGGCCATCATCGATGACATCCGCGCCCGCCATCGGCTTTGAATACCGGCCCTCGCGCTGGCTGGGCCGCATGCTTCTCCTTGTTTCCTTGTTGGCCGGGCTTGCTGTCGGGCTGAGCGCGTTGTCGTGGGCGGTGAAATCTGCGATCGGCGTGGTGTTGGTCGTGGCCGTGCGGCGCTCGCGGGCCCGATGGGCGGCGAGCCCTGTCGACGCGGTCGGTTGGGCACGTGATGGTGGCTGGAGTCTGCGGATCCAGGGCGGTGAGGACCTTGCGGCGACATTGGCGTCGTTTCGGGTATGGGGCGAGCAGGCCGTATGGCTGCGCCTGTCGCTGCCGGAGCGCGCGCATGTCGCCTTGCTGTTGGCCCCGGACAACAGTGATGCCGACATCCGGCGCCGCCTGCGCATGCGGCTGGCACAGGTCGAAGCGGCCGGGCACTCTCGCGGCTGAACGCTGTCCTACGGTTTAGCCGCGTTACAGGCGATAATCCCGTCAATCGGGCGGCCAGCCCTTCGACACCGACAAGCGACCGCCCTAATGTTCCGACCGCTAGAGCTTTTCATCGGCCTGCGTTACACCCGCGCCAAGCGTCGCAACCAGTTCATCTCCTTCATCTCCACCGTATCCATCGTGTGCATCGCCATCAGCGTGACCGCGCTGATCACGGTGATGTCGGTGATGAACGGCTTCGATGATGAGTTGCGCTCGCGCATTCTGGGCGCGATTTCCCACGCCACAGTGTCGGGCATGCCGGGGCAGGCCGTGGAGGAATGGCCGCGCGCGGTGAAGATTGCCGAGGCCAACAAACACGTGAAGGGTGCCGCGCCCTATGTGGAATCGGAAGCCTTTTTCCAGGCCCGTCGCTCCACCGGCGGCCTGATTCGCGGCATCGAGCCTGGCGTAGAGCCCAAGGTGTCGGATATTGACCAGCACATGGTGGAGGGCAAGCTCGCCAGCCTGACGCCGCTGAGCTGGAATATTGTGCTGGGACGCGAATTGGCCATGCAGCTTGGCGTGGCGGTGGGCGACAAGGTCGTGGTGGCGGTGCCTTCGTTCCAGTCCTCGCCGATCACCGGAAGCGTGCCCAGCTTGCGCACGTTCACCGTCTCCGGCGTGTTCGAAATGGGCATGCAGGAATTCGACTCGGGCCTGGCGCTGGTCAATATGAGCGACGCCGAACGGCTCAACCGCCTGGGTGGCCCCACGGGCATCCGCCTGAAGCTGGACGACATGTTCAACGCGCGCGAAGTGGCGCATGAACTGGCTGACCAACTGGGGCAGGTCTATCGCGTGGATACCTGGATGGACAGCCACGCCAACTTCTTCTCCGCCATTTCGATGGAGAAGAAGGTGATGTTCATCATCCTCTCGCTGATCATCCTGGTGGCGGTGATCAACCTCATCTCCATGTTGATGATGCTGGTGACGGACAAGCAGGCTGACATCGCCATCCTGCGCACGCTGGGCTCCACGCCGCGCAGCATCATGGGCATGTTCATGGTGCAGGGCGTGCTGGTCGGGTTCGTCGGCATCGGCTTTGGCGTAGCGCTGGGTTCACTGCTGTCCTGGAAACTGCCGGTCATCGTGAAGTGGATCGAGCACGTCACCGGCGTCACCTTCCTCTCGCCTGACGTCTATTACATCAGCGAACTGCCGAGCAAGCTCGACGCCAGCGACGTGGGCTGGGTGGCCTTGGTCACCTTCCTGTTCTCGCTGCTGGCCACCCTTTACCCCGCCTGGCGTGCGTCGCGCACCCAGCCTGCGCAGGCGCTGCGTTATGAGTAAGCCGATGAACACCAACGATAGCGTCGTGATGCGCGCCAGCAACATTGCCAAGACCTATGAAGAGGGCGACCTGAAGACTGACGTGCTGTCCAACGTCAGCTTCACGCTGAAGCGCAGCGAGACGCTCGCCATCGTCGGTGCGTCCGGCTCCGGCAAGAGCACGCTGCTGCATATCCTGGGTGGCCTGGACACGCTGACGCGTGGCGAAGTGGAAGTGGAAGGGCGCAACCTGTCCAGTCTGTCGGACGCCGAGCGTGGCCGCGTGCGCAATCGCTCAATGGGCTTCATCTATCAGTTCCATCACCTGCTGCCCGAGTTCACCGCGTTGGAGAACGTGTGCATGCCGCTGCTGATTCGCGGCGTCGCCATCAGCGAGGCGGAGCGGCAGGCAGCGGAGTTGCTGGGTCGCGTCGGGTTGGGTCAGCGCTTGCATCACAAGCCTGCCGAACTGTCCGGTGGCGAGCGCCAACGCAGCGCCGTGGCGCGTGCGCTGGTGACGCGCCCGGCCGTGGTGCTGGGGGATGAGCCCACCGGCAATCTCGACGAGATCAACGCCGCGCACGTGTACGACCTGATGCTGGAGCTCAATCGTGAAATCGGCACCAGCTTCATCCTGGTGACGCACGACCATCGCCTTGCACAGCGCATGGATCGTACGCTCGAATTGCACAACGGCATGCTGGTCGACAAAGTTTTTGCCTGATACCCACGCCGCCCTCTGGGCGGCGTCTTTCTTTGGCGCCTACACGTTTTTCGGCAACGTCTCCCGTCAGCACTGACTACGCTGTTCCCTTTCATCGGGATGGGAGTAGAGGGTGCGCAAGGGTGGTGCGCTGATACCTGCGGTCATGTTGCTGCTCGGCGTGCTGGTCGTGCAGTGGTGGGTCACGCTTCCTCCCTCATGGTCGTGTGGCGTCGGCGTGGCCATAGCGCTCGTGTTGCTGCGTGGTGGTCCTTATGGGCGCGCCCTGGCGTGGTGCCTGTTCGGCATCGCATGGGCGTGCTGGCGCGGCAGCACCGCGATGGACGCGCGGTTGCCTCGTGAACTGGAAGGGCAGGATTTTCGCGTGGTCGGTCGCGTGGTCGATTTGCCGCTGGCGCGCAACGACGCCACGGGTTTCCTGCTGACCGTCGACGAGGCTTCGTTCGGTGCGACGCCGGTCCCCTTGCGTGGGCGCGTGCGGGTGAACTGGTACAACGATGCGCCTGACATCCAACCCTGCAGTCGCTGGCAGTTGATCCTGCGGCTCAAGCGTCCGCGCGGAATGCTCAACCCCGGTGGTTCAGACAGTGAACGCAGCGCGCTTGAGCGCGGCATCGTGGCGGTGGGCTACGTGCGCAATGGAGCGGACAACACGCCGCTTGGCAGCCCTGGCTTCTGCATCAATGGTATTCGCCAGGCCATCAGTCGAGGCATTGCCGAGCGGGTAAGCGATCCGCACGATGCCGCCTTGTTGCAAGCCTTCTCGGTGGGCGACATCCGTGGACTCAGTCAGCACGACTGGGAAGTGGCGCGAGCCAACGGCATTCCCCATCTCATCTCCATCTCGGGATTTCATGTGGGCGTGGCGGCGCTGTTCGGCGTGTGGTTCGCGCGCCTGCTCTATCTGCTGTTGCCCCGGCTGGGCATGCACCTGCCGCGCGTGCAGGCGCAAGCGGCGTTGGCGATGCTGGCGGCGGGTGTGTACGGCGCGCTGGCGGGTTTTGGCCTGCCTACGGTGCGTACCCTGCTGATGATTGGCGTCGTAGCGCTGGCGCGCTGTTCCCGGCGTCACTCGACTGGGCCGCAGACACTGGCGCTCGCTCTGTTGGCCGTACTGCTGTTCGATCCGTTGTCGGTGTTGTCGGCGGGGTTCTGGCTGTCCTTCGTCGGCGTGGCATTTCTGATGACGTGCATGACGACGCGCGGTAGCGGGCTGCGTGGTTTCCTGCACGAGTTGTCGGTGGGGCAACTGGTGATGACGCTCTCGTTGTTGCCGCTCACCGTATGGTTCTTCGGCGAGTCGTCGCTGGTGGGCGCCTTGTCCAACCTCATCGCGGTGCCGTTCGTCAGCTTCGTCATCGTGCCGGTGACGCTGGTCGGGATGGTCTTGCTGGGCCTGTGCCCGCCGCTGACCCAGCCGGTGTTCTGGTGCGCGGCATGGCTGGCCCATGCGCAATGGTGGCTGCTCGAGCAGATGGCGACGTGGCCCGGCGCGCATTGGTATTTGCCCGAAGTGACGAGCGGGGCGCTGTTGTTCGCCACGCTGGGTGCACTCTGGCTGTTCATGCCCCGGGGTATGCCGATGCGATGGCTAGGGGGCTTGTTGTTTCTTCCTTTGCTATGGCCGCAACGGGATCTGCCCGCGCCGGGTGGTTTCCAGTTGTGGACGCTCGATGTGGGGCAGGGCCTGTCCATGTTGGTGCGCACGGAACACCACGCGCTGGTCTACGACGCCGGTGCCCGTTATCCGTCGGATTTCGATCTGGGCGAAGCGGCCGTCATCCCTTCGTTGCATGCATTGGGCATCGATCACGTGGATCTGCTCGTGGCCAGTCATGCCGACAACGATCACTCGGGCGGTGTGCCTGCCGTGGCGGCGGCGTTCCCCCAAGCGGAGCGCATCTCCGGCGAGCCGGAGCGGTTGCCCATCCGCATGCTGGCCTGTGAGCCGGGAAGGACATGGCAATGGGATGGTGTCACCGTGCGCGTGTTGCCGTCGGGAGCCGCAGGCAGCCGGGCGAATGATCGCTCATGTGTGTTGTTGGTCGAAGGAAAGAGTGGCCGGGCGTTGCTGACGGCGGATGTCACCTCGGCCGTCGAGCCCGTCATCGCGGACGCGTTGCCGCCCGGCCCGCCACTGGTGTTGTCGGTTCCCCACCATGGCAGCCGGACCTCCTCAAGCATGGCGTTCATCCGGTCGACGGCACCGGTGCTTGCGCTGGTGTCGGCCGGGTGGCGCAATCGTTTCCACCACCCGAACGCCGCCGTCATGCAGCGCTATGACGAGGCAGGCGTGCCCTGGCTGAATACCGCTACGTCCGGCGCCATCCAGGTAGATGCACCTCCTGACCGGCCACCTTACGTGGCTGAAACCTGGCGGCAGCGCCAGTCTCGCTACTGGCGCGAATGACCTCTGCCGCGACGCGGGAGGCTTGCCCGGAGCTATTCGTGACCCCATTCACATGGCCTTCGCAACTGCCACCCGCGCCGCGGAACAGCGGAGCGGGACTGTTATGATGCGAGCTTCCTGACTATCTGAGCGGCCCGGAGTCGTTGTGCTGGAAATCCTGATGGCTGGTGGCTGGGCGATGCTGCCCATCCTGATCTGTTCGGCGGTCGCGCTGGCGATCGTGCTGGAGCGTTGCTGGACTCTGCGCCGCCGTTACGTGCTGCCGCCCGGTCTGGGCGAAGAAGTACGTAACTGGGCCCGCTCGGGCCAGTTGGACCCCGCGCACCTGACGACGTTGGCGAACGGCTCCCCGTTGGGTGAGCTGCTGGCCTCGGCGTTGGCCGTTCGCAACCGCCCGCGCGAGCTCATCAAGGAGCGCATCGAGGACACCGGTCGCCATGTGGTTCATCGCATGGAGCGTTACCTCAATACGCTGGGCACCATCGCGCTGATCGGCCCGCTGCTCGGCCTGCTCGGCACGGTGATCGGTCTGATTCGCATGTTCATGGAAGTGATGCGTGGCGGCGTGGGCGATCCCATGAAAATGGCCGGCGGCATCGGCGAGGCGCTCATCTGTACCGCCACGGGCCTGATCGTGGCGATTCCCGCTTACGTGCTGCACCGCTACTTCCGCTCCAAGGTGGCCGGCTACTGCGTGGAGATGGAAAAGCAGGCGACCGAGCTGCTCGACGAGCTGACCGTGAACCAGACGACGCCGACGCCGCGCCCTCGTGCGCCACGCGCCAGTGCCCCGGCCGAGTCGAGCGCGAGCTGACGCATGCGTATCGGCAACGACCGTCGGCAAGACGATTTCGAGATCAACGTGATCTCGCTGATCGACGTGCTGCTCACCCTGCTGATGTTCTTCGTGTTGACCACCACGTTCATCCAGCACTCGCGGATGCAGGTGACACTGCCCAAGTCCAGTGCGGAAGAACGCGACATGCAGGCGCCCGCGCTCACCATCGTGGTGGATCGCGATGGGCATTTCTTCGTGGGCAGCGATGAGGTTCACGGCGAAGGCGTGGAGCCGCTCAAGCAGGCCATCGCCAATGTCGCCGGCGACGATCGCGAGCGCCAGGTCACCATCCGCGCGGATGCGATGACGCCGCACCAGAACGTCGTCACCGCCATGGACGCGCTGGGCCAGTTGGGCTTCACCAAGCTGTCCATCGCCACCACGCCGACCCAGTCGGGCGCGGGTCCATGAGCGAGGGCAAGAAGAAAGTTGCCCTGTGGGACGCAAGTAGCCGGCAGATCTACAAACGCTTGCTCGGCTACTCGGCCCGCTACTGGCCGGTGATCCTGATTGCCGTCATCGGCTTTGCCGTGGACGGCGGCGCGCTGGCCCTCTTCACCAGCGCGCTGCAGCCGATCATGGACACGCTGCTGGAGCAGAAGGATCCCTACCTCATCCGCTGGATGCCGTGGTGGATCATCGGCATTTTCACGGTACGTGGCATTGCCATCCTGATCAGCAACTACGGCATGGGCTACGTGGCGCGCAACGTGGTGCAGTCCATGCAGCGCGACGTATTCGCCGCCTACCTGCGCCTGCCGGCGTCGTTCTTCGGCAGCGAGCACTCGGGTCATCAGGTCTCGCGCATCACCTACACCAGCGAGCAGGTCGCAGGTGCGTCCACGGATGCGCTGAAGGTGGCGGTGACGGAGAGCATCACCGTCATCAGCATGATCGTGGTGATGCTGCAGAAGAGCGTGTACCTCACGACGGCTTTGTTGATCCTGGTGCCCGCCATCGTGCTCATTGCCTCTGCCGTGAGCCGTCGCTACCGCATGGTCAGCAAGCGCATCCAGGGCATGATGGGCTCGGTCACCGGCACGGTGGACGAGATGATCAAGGCCCATCGTGAAGTCCGCATCTATGGCGGGCAGCAGCAGGCGGACGAACGCTTCAAGCAGGTGTCCGATCGCGCGCGCTACCTCAACATGAAGATCATCGCGACCAGCGCCATCTCCGGCTCGTCCATCCAGACGGTGGCGTCGCTGGCGCTGGCGGGCATGGTGTTCCTGGCGTCGCGGCCGTCGCAGATCGACCATATTTCGCCGGGCGTGTTCATTGCCGTGCTCACCGCCATGGGCGGCATGCTGTCCTCGCTGAAGCGGCTGACCAACGTGCAATCCACCATGCAGACGGGCATTTCGGCAGCGGAGAACCTGTTCTCCCTGATGGACCTGCCGCCGGAAGTGGATCAGGGCACCAAGGTGCTCGAACGCACGAAGGGCGACCTGCGTTTCGACAGGGTAGGTCTGGTCTATCCGCTGGGCGAATTCGAAGCCCTGGCAGGCGTGGACCTGTATTGCGCGCCGGGCACGGTGACGGCCCTGGTGGGGCGTTCGGGCAGCGGCAAGAGCAGCCTGGTCAGCCTGCTGCCTCGCTTCAACGAGCCCAGCAGCGGACGCATCCTGCTCGACGGCGAAAATTACGAGAACTACACACTGGACTCGTTGCGCCGCCAGATTGCATGGGTGGGACAGAACGTCGTGCTGTTCGACGGTACGGTGGCAGAGAACATCGCCTATGGCGAACTGGCAGGCGCGAGCGAGCAGGACATCATCGCCGCCGCCGAGGCTGCCCATGCGATGGAGTTCATCGTGGGGATGCCCGAGGGCATCCATAGCCCGATCGGCGAGGGCGGTCATCGCCTTTCCGGTGGGCAGCGGCAGCGCATCGCGATCGCACGGGCCATCCTCAAGAACGCACCCATCCTGGTGTTGGACGAGGCGACCAGTGCGCTGGATACCGAATCGGAGCGACTGATCCAGCATGCATTGCAGGGTCTGATGCGCGACCGCACCACGCTGGTGATCGCCCACCGCTTGTCCACCATCGAACATGCCGACCAGATCGCGGTGATGGATCATGGCCGCGTCGTCGAACGCGGTACCCACGCGGAACTGCTGGCGAAGGATGGACAGTACGCAGCCTTGCACCGCATGCAGTTCCACAGCCAACCCGGTGACTGAGGGCTCGGCATGACGCTTGCCGAACGGCTCGAGTCGGCCTGGTACGGCACAGCCCGCGCGCCGTGGTGGACCTTGCCGCTCTCGTGGCTCTATGGTGCGTTGACGGCGCTTCGGCGCGGGCTCTATCGCGTGGGCGTGCTGCGCAGCGTGCGGTTGCCGGTGCCGGTCATCGTCATCGGCAACCTGAGCGTCGGCGGTACCGGCAAGACGCCGCTGACCATTGCCCTGGCCGAGGCGCTGCGCCAGCGCGGCTATGCGCCGGGCGTGGTGAGCCGCGGATACGGCGGCTCGCAGAAGGCGCCCCTGTTGCTGGGCGACCAGCCTGACCCGTCGCAGGTCGGCGACGAACCCTGCCTCATCCGGGCCAGCGGCACACCGGTGGCAGTGGGCCGGGATCGGCCGGCGGCGGCACAATTGCTGTTGGCGGCCGGATGCGATCTGGTGATCGCCGACGACGGCCTGCAGCATTACGCACTGGCCCGGGACGTGGAGGTCTGCGTCATCGACGGCGTCCGCCGTTTCGGTAACGGGCGCCTGCTACCGGCGGGTCCGCTGCGTGAGCCGATGTCTCGCCTGCACAACATCAGCTATCGCGTGTGCAATGGCGGTGCGGTGGCGCCAGGCGACGTGCCGATGGAGCTGCGGGGTGGTACGGCACACGCGCTCCTCGACGACCACACCCGGCCGCTGTCGGACTTCACGGGTCAGACGGTGCACGCCGTGGCCGCGATCGGGCATCCCATACGCTTCTTTGCCAGCCTGCGATCGCAGGGGCTGCAGGTGATCGAGCACCCATTTCCCGACCATCATGCGTTCGTGGCGAACGATCTTTCGTTCGGTGATGGCACGCCGGTGCTGATGACCGAGAAAGATGCCGTGAAATGCCGGGACTTTGCCCGACCAGACTGGTGGTCGGTGCCCGTGAGGGCCGTGCTGCCCCCGGCGTTCTTCGACGATGTCGAGGCGAGCCTGCGGCGATCCAGGCACTAGTCCAGTCACGAAAAAAGCCGACCCTCGCGGGTCGGCTTTTTTGTTGGAACGCAGGCTATCCGCTTACTGGATGCGGGCGATGTTGCCCTGCGGATCGATCTGCACCATGTCGCCCACGCGGATGGCGCTGGCATCCGGCACGGTCACGTTGCTGTAGCCGCCGTTGCCCATGCGGATGCGCAGGGTGTAGTTGGCGTTCGGGCGGCCACTGTTGGCACCGATGCGGTTGCCCGCATAGCCGCCACCAACGGCGCCAGCCACGGTAGCCAGGGTGTTGCCCTTGCCCTTGCCCACCTGGTTGCCCAGCACGCCGCCGGCGATGCCGCCGATGATGGTGCCGGCCATGCTGTGGTCGTTGCCCTGGGTGATGTTCTGGTCGATGGACTCCACCGTGCCGCATTGGTCGCAGCGGAGGTAGATGCCGTCGTTACGGACCAGTACGCCGTTGCGCGGCGCCGACTGGGCGCTGGCGGCAAACGGGCTGATGGCCATCAGGGCTGCCAGGGACAACGCGGCGATACGAGGGGTGAACATGGACTTTCTCTCCATAGGGAAATGTTGCGTGATCAGTCTAGCCCGGCCAGCTGAATGGAGGACTGAATGATTGCGCCGGAACACTTATCATGAGCCCTTTCTCGGTCGACCGCCGTGACCGGTATGTCACCGGACAGCGTTCCTTTTCTCGGAGTTCCCATGAGTCTTATTCAAGTTCCGGTTTCCTACGGCGAGCTGATCGACAAGATCACCATCCTGGAGATCAAGTCCAGGCAGATCACCGACGCCGGCAAGCTGGCCAATGTGCGGACCGAGCTGGACCTGCTCAACACCACCTGGGCCAGTCACCCGGCGTCGAAGACGGATATCTCCGCCGAGCGCGCCCGCCTGCTGGCGGTGAACGAAGCGCTGTGGGATATCGAGGACCGCATCCGCCTGAAGGAAAAGGCGCAGGCGTTCGACGCCGAGTTCATTGAGCTGGCGCGTTCGGTGTATTTCCAGAACGACGAGCGAGCCGCCGTGAAGCGCGAGATCAACGTCAAGCTCGGCTCGCAGTTGGTGGAAGAGAAGTCGTACCAAGATTACCGCGCGAAGTAATCGCCGCGCGTCCCCTGAAGGAGCGCACTTGTGCGCTCCTTCGGTTTTGGTGCTCAGGCCAAGCCGAGGTGGGTAGCGCAGGCCTCGAAGCGCTCGACCACGTCGTCGACGCTGATCAGATCCATGACGCCGGGCTTTTCGATCTTGGTCCCCCAGGAGATATCGCTGGCCGGCTTGCCAAGGAAGGCCAGCGATGCCTCGTCGTACTTGTCCACGCACCAGCGGCGATCGGAATAGGGGCCTGAGCGATTCGGGTTGCTGGCGGCATGCAGGCCAAGCACCTTGGCGCCGACCGCGTTGGCCATGTGCATAGGGCCTGAGTCGGGCGTCAGCAGCATGGGCGCGCGCACCAGCATGGCCATCATCTTCTTCAGCGTGTCCTTGCCGGTGAGGTCGAGGGGGAGGTGGCGGCAGTTGGCAAGCACGGCATCGGCCATGCTGCGTTCGAAGGCCGAAGGGCCACCCACCAGCACCACGCGCCAGCCGCGCGCGGCGGCATGGTCCATCACGGCGCCATAGCGTTCCGGACGCCAGTTGCGCAGGGCGTGGCTGGACGTTGGGCTGACCAGCAAGATCGGCTGTTCGCCCGGTAGCTGTTCCGCCGCCCAGGCGTGGGCTTCCTCGGGAATGGGGATATCCCAGCGCACTTCCGTCTGCCGGAGTCCCAGCGGTTCGCAGAAACTGCCGATGGCGTCTAGCACGTGCTCGCCGGTGCGGGCGGGAATGCGTTCGCCGATCACCAGACCGTGACCGTCCTTGGCGCGCGCCCTGTCGTAGCCGATGCGCCGACGCGCCTTGACGAACAGGCTGAGCAGGTTGGAGCGCGCCGCCACCTGCATCTGCAGCAAGGCATCAAAACGCTGGCCCTTAAGGGCATCACCGACGGCACGCATGCCCGCCAGGCCCGCACCCTTGTCGAAGGTGGCGAAGTGGACGCCTGGCAGGTCGCCCACCAGCTTGCGTTCCAGCTGGCCGACGATCCAGGTGAGTTCGGTCTGTGGCCATGCCGCCTGCAGGGTGCGCACCAGGGGTACGACGTGGGTGACGTCGCCGATGGCGGAGGTGCGCAAGAGGCAGATCGAAGCGGGTGTCGGCATGGGGCTTTCTGGGCTGTGTCGCGGCGGTGGCATGGAATCGGGGGAGCCCTCGGCTAGAATTACCGAACTTGGGCCTCAGGGCGGGCGTCTGACGTACAGATGGCGATGCAGGAACGAATTCGCGAAGACGCCACCGGTGCGATTCTGTTCGACGCCGCGGTGTCGCCACAAGTCGAGGACGCATGGTTCGACCCCGAGGCGTGGCGAGGGCAGGGCGCCTTGCGTCAGCAATCGGGTGGCCGTGGTGGCGTCGCCATCATCGATACTCCCGCTGGCGAATGTGTGCTGCGCCACTACCGGCGTGGCGGCCTGGTGGCCAGGCTGATGGGGGATCGGTACTGGTGGAAGGGAGCCGACCATACGCGAAGCTTCATGGAGTTTCGCCTGCTCGGACACATTGCCGCGCTGGGTTTGCCGAGCGCGCCGCCCGTCGCCTGTCGTTATCGCCGGCACGGTTTGTTCTACACCGCGGACCTTATGACCCGCCGCATCGCCCACGCGCAGACGCTGGCCGAATGCCTGTCCTCGGGACGGCTGGACGGCGAGATGGCCGAACTGGTGGGTGCATTGGTGGCGCGGTTTCATCGCGCAGGTATCTGGCATGCCGATCTCAATGCCCACAACATCCTGGTCACGGACGACGAGCTCTACCTGATCGATTTCGACCGCGGCCGCCAACGCAAACCCGCGGACAGCTGGCAACAGGCGAACCTGCTGCGGCTGCGGCGGTCGCTGGTAAAGCTTGGCGCGGCGGCGCAAGGCGAGCCGGTCTTCGAGGAAACGTTGTGGAAGCCCCTGATTTACCGCTATGAGCGCACACTGAGAGCATGAACTGGTCCTTGTATTTCCTTGGTGTCGGTGCGGCGCACGCCGTGGAGCTGGGCTCATCCGCTGTGGTGCTCGAGCGCGACGGCAAGCCGATGCTGCTGATCGACTGCGGTCCCGACACACTGGATCGCTACCTGGCCGCTTACGGCGAGCCACCCCGCGCGATGTTCATCACGCATACGCATATGGACCACATCGGCGGTATGGAGCGGTTGTTCTTCCGGCTGTGGTTCGACGAGGCATGGCGAGGGCACACCAAGGTGTTCGTTCATGCCGGGCTGATGCCGTGGCTGCAGGCGCGCGTGGCGGATTATCCGAACGTGCTGGCCGAAGGCGGCGTCAATTTCTGGGAAGCCTTTCGGCTCGTGCCCTGCACGCGCGGGTTCTGGCTGGATGACCTGTGGTTCGATGTGTTCGGCACGCGCCATCACATGGCTGGGACGTCCTACGGCGTGGCACTGGCAGGCAGTTTTGCCTATACGGGCGATACGCGGCCGATTCCCGAGGTGCTTGCCCGGGTGGCGGGCGATGGTGAGTTGATCGCCCACGACTGCGGCCTGGTGGGCAATCCCTCGCATACCGGTATCGACGACATCGAGCGCGAATATCCGGAAAGCTGGCGCCCGCGGCTGCGGCTCTATCACTACGGTAGCGAGGCGGACGGCCATGCGCTTGCATCGCGTGGTTACGTGGTGGCGCGCACGGGCGAGCGCCTGGCGTTGTCAGAGCCGGCGCCGTTGCGCCCAGATGCTGGCTGAGCGCCCTGGTAGGAGTTTCGGAACATCATGGCTTCGCGTCACCTTCTCAAACTGCTGCGCTACCGCGCCTGGGCCGACCAGTTGACCTACGACGCTGTCGCCGCCCTGCCGGAAGGCGCTGCCACGGCGTCACGCGAGACCATCTTCGGCAACATGCTGCGCACGCTCAGCCATACCTGGGTCGTCGACGACATCTTCCAGGCACACCTGCAAGGACGGGCGCACGGTTACACCAGTCGCAACACGCCCGAGCCGCTGCCGCTCGACGCGCTGTGGGCGCGCCAGCAGGCGACGAATGCCTGGTACCTGGACTATGCCTTGGCACTCACGCCGGAGCAGGCGGCCGAGGTGGTCGCGTTCCAGTTCATCGGCGGTGGGGAGGGGCGGATGACACGCGAGGAGATGATCCTGCACGTGGTCAACCACGCCACCTATCACCGGGGTTTCGTGGCGGACATGTTCTACCAGGTGCCCGCCAAGCCGCCGGCTACGGACCTGCCAGTATTCCTGCGGGACGCGCCGCAGGGCTGAGCGAGACCGCTCTGGACTATCTTGTGTGAACGGGCCTGGCCCGCTATCCTTTCGCCTCTTTGCCGGGACGTGAGTCCTTGGCGAGCGGTTTCACCATTGCGGAGAGGTGTCCGAGTGGTTGAAGGAGCACGCCTGGAAAGTGTGTATACGGCTTATCCCCGTATCGCGGGTTCGAATCCCGCCCTCTCCGCCAGTGAGTGAAACCGGGCGCCGGCTCTGAGCCGACGCACAAAGCACGTCTCTATGGTGGCCCTGTCGGTCCCCCCGCGACGATAGTTCGTAAACCCCGCCAGGCCCGGAAGGGAGCAACGGTAGCGAATGATTCGGGTGCCGGGGTGTGGCTGGCAGGGCCGCCGCCTTTTCGGGCTTCCGCCAAGCCGTGATAGTCAATGCTGACTTATCCCCCGTCCACTTGGCACAATCGGTACTTGCCCCAAGGTATACCGGAATGTCCTATCAGGTACTCGCACGCAAGTGGCGTCCCCGCAAGTTCGCAGAACTCGTCGGGCAGGAGCACGTCGTGCGCGCGCTCACCAATGCGCTCGACACCGGCCGCATGCACCACGCCTACCTGTTCACCGGTACGCGCGGCGTGGGCAAGACCACCATCGCACGCATCTTCGCCAAGTCGCTGAACTGCGAGCGGGGCGAGTCGGCCGATCCCTGCGGTGAATGCGCCGTCTGTACCGCGGTCGATGCGGGGCGCTTCGTCGACCTGCTGGAAATCGACGCGGCCAGCAACACCGGCGTGGACGATGTGCGCGAGGTCATCGAGAACGCGCAGTACGCTCCCGCCCGCGGCCGCTTCAAGGTGTACCTGGTCGACGAAGTGCACATGCTCTCCAAGCCGGCCTTCAACGCGTTGCTGAAAACGCTGGAAGAGCCGCCGCCGCACGTGAAATTCCTGCTCGCCACCACCGACCCGCAGAAGCTGCCGGTCACCGTGCTGTCGCGCTGCCTGAAGTTCAACCTCAAGCGCCTGCTGCCGGAGCAGATCTCGGGCCAGATGCGCCACATTCTGGCTGCGGAAAACATTCCCTACGAAGACGCCGCCATCGCCGAACTGGCGCGTGGCGCGGATGGCTCGCTGCGCGACGGCCTGTCCTTGCTCGACCAGGCCATCGCCTACGGCGGCGGCTCGCTGAAGGTGGATGAAGTGCGCGCCATGCTGGGCAGCGTTGCACGTGGCCAGGTGCTGGGCTTGCTGCAGGCCCTGGTCGAAGGCAACGGCGAATCGCTGATGGCCGAATGCACGCGCATCGCGTCGTTCTCGCCGGATTTTGGCGGCGTGCTGGACGACCTGGCCAGCGTGCTCCATCGCATCCAGCTGATCCAGCTTGTGCCGGGCTATCGCCCGGAAGAGCACGGCAGTGACGACAGTGCGCTGGTCGATCTGGCCCAGCAGCTGGCGCCGGAAGACGTGCAGTTGTACTACCAGATCGCCACCACGGGCCGTCGCGATCTCTCGCTCGCTCCCGATGCCCGCACCGGCTTCGACATGGCGATGCTGCGCATGCTGGCGTTTCGCCCGGTCGATGGGAACGGTGCACCGGTGGAACGTCCGGTGGCCAACGCCACGCCGCGCTCACCGGCACAGCCGCCGCGCGCGCCGACGCCCGTCGCCAATGAGCGCATGCACATGGCCAGCGTCACTGAGCCGACGCTCGCGCGCGCCGCTCCGGCGCCGGTGGCCGCACCACCCGCCGCCGCGCGTGCGCCGGTACCGGTCGATGCGAGCGGTTTGCCGCACTGGGACACGCTGATCGAGCAGGCGAACCTGCGCGGTCCGCTGGGGCAGCTTGCCCAGAACGCCGCCCTGCGTGGTCGCGAAGGGCAGACACTGGTGCTGGCCCTGCAGCCCATGCACATGCACCTGGCGGTCGAACCCATGACCGGCCAGATGGAAGAACGGGTCAGCCAGGCGCTGGGCGAGCGTGTGAAGCTGCGCTTCGTGGAGGAACACGGCGCGGCCAGCGAGACCCCGGCGGCACGTGCCGCCAACGCGCGCGAAGTGGCCCAGTCGGCCGCCGAGCAAGCCATCGAGGAAGATCCACTGGTACAGGCACTCAAGCGCGACTTCGGTGCGCGCGTGGTGCCCCAGTCGGTCAAGCCGTTTGAAAACTGAAACAGATAGCGGAGTTACCCATGAGAGGACAGATCGGTCAGCTGATGCAGCAGGCCCAGCGCATGCAGGAAGAAATGAAGCGTGCGCAGGAAGAGATCGCCAAGCTCGAAGTCACGGGCAGCGCCGGTGGCGGCCTGGTCACCGTGCTGATGACCGGTGCGCACGAAGTGCGTCGCGTGCAGATCGACCGCAAGCTGTTTGCCGATGATCCAGAGATGGCCGAGGACCTGGTGGCCGCCGCGATCAACGATGCAGTCAACAAGGTTGCGGATGTCAGCAAGAACAAGCTCGGTGGCGTGACCTCCGGCATGAACCTGCCGCCCGGCTTCAAGATGCCGTTCTGACGTTGCCCTGTGGGAGCGCACCCTGTGCGCGACCGCGGAGTCATGTTGTTGCCTCCGTCAGTGGCTTTCGTCGGATGGCAGCCGGCGCATGGCCGCTTCGTAGACTGTCGCGCACAGGGTGCGCTCCCACAGTGATATTCGATCCATGAGCAAGCTTCTTACCGACCTCATCGAAGCGTTGCGTTGCCTGCCTGGGGTGGGCGGGAAGAGTGCGCAACGCATGGCGTTCCACCTGCTGGAGCGCGACCGCGAACGCGGCCAGCGGCTGGCGCAGGTAATGGCGCAGGCCATGCGCGATATCGGCAATTGCTCGCGTTGCCGCAATTTCAGCGAAACGCCGGTGTGCACGCTGTGCGCCAGCAGCAGCCGTGACCGCCAGGTGTTGTGCGTGGTGGAGTCGCCGACGGAGCTGGCGGCCATCGAACAGGCCACGGGCTATCGCGGCCAATACTTCGTACTGCTGGGGCGTTTGTCTCCGCTGGACGGATTGGGCCCGGAAGAGCTGGGTCTCGATCAGCTGGCCGAGCGGCTGGGTGAAGGCGAGATCGAGGAGATGATCATCGCCACCAATCCCACCGTGGAAGGCGAGGCCACGGCACATTACCTGGCGCAGCTCGCGCGTGCGGCCAACGTTCGCCCGACGCGACTGGCGCATGGCGTGCCGCTGGGCGGTGAGCTCGAATACGTCGATCGCGGCACGTTGGCGCACGCGTTCGGCAGTCGTCAATCACTGGACTGAGACGATGGAGCCGGCGCTGACGCGGGAGATCCCCGGCAACCAGGAATATCGCGCGCTACGAACCGCGGCGGGCCTCAGCCTGATGACGGAAGAGGGTGCGGCACTGGGTTTGCCGGCAAGCTGGTGTTCCGTGTGCGTGCGCCACGACGGCGAATTGATCGGCATGGGCCGCGTCGTGGGCGACGGCGGTTTGTTCCTGTTCGTGGTCGATATCGCCGTGGCGCCAGCGTGGCAGGGCAAAGGGCTGGGACGTCGCATCATGCAGGCGCTGATGGATGAGGTGCATGCACGCGCGCCGGTACGCACCATGGTGGGGCTGATCGCCGACGGCACCGCTCACGAACTGTATGCAAAATTCGGATTCAAGCGGGTGGCACCGGGCGCGCACGGTATGCTGCTGCGGTTGACCTAAGGAGTTGCACATGGCCGATACGATTTTCGACAAGATCATCCGCCGCGAAATTCCCGCCGACATCGTCTATGAAGACGACGACGTGCTGGCTTTCCGCGACCTCAATCCGCAGGCGCCGGTGCACGTGTTGTTCGTGCCGAAGAAGTCGATTGCCACACTGGATGGCGCGACGCCTGCCGATGCCGAACTGCTGGGCAAGGTGCTGCTTGCGGCAGCGACCTATGCGCGACGCGAGGGCCTTGCCGACCAGGGGTATCGCACCGTGATCAACTGCAACGAGTACGGTGGGCAGACCGTGTTCCACCTGCATCTGCATTTGCTTGCCGGTCGCCAGATGCACTGGCCGCCGGGCTGAATCCATGCAGCGTGTGGCTTGAAAAAACGCCGGCTTTCGCCGGCGTTTTTCGTTGCGTGAGGATCAATGATGCGGCGGCGGTACCGGGCGCGGCACCACGATCACGCGCGAGGGGTAGTAACCACCCCAGCCCCAGCCACCCCATGGACCACCCCACGGGCCCCAGCCCGGACCCCAGTACGGGCCCCAATACGGGTCATACCAGCCGGGGCCGTAGTTCACGGGGACGCGCTTGGGCCACAGGTAAACCACATTGGCTTCGACGCGCGGGTAGGCGTAGTTGTATTCGCCAATCTTCTCCGACGTCGTGCCCTGGATGACGCCAACGACGGTGATGTCGCGACCGCGCGTGAACACTTCAGGATCATAGAAGCCGGCGCGACAGGCGACGAAGCGACCCTGCGTGTCACTGTCGCTGCTGCCCTCCTTCGGGCGCGCCTGATCGTCCAGCGGGCGCTGGAGCACGTAGAAACAGGTTTCCTGCGGGCCGGGTTCGGTCTTGATGATCTGACCGCCCCAGCGGACCTGCGCGCCGCTTCCTCCGTTGCCTTCCTGCTGTGCGGAGGTGGAGGTGACCTGGGTAAACGTGCCCTGCAGCGGCTGCGGCACCGTTGCGCAGGCCGCCAGCGTGGCCACTGCGGTCGCGAGAATCAACGGCTTGTACATGGACATGACGCTTTCTCCATTGTTTGGTGGATGCCGCGCACCCACGGTTCAATATCATTTGACCACGCGATGCGGCCGAAAGTCCCGCACGGCCTGTCGAAAGTTCTTCAGTAGGTCAGCAGGCGGATCCTCGTGCGCATAGCGCAGTTCAAGATATGTCCTCATCAAGTTTTCCAGCTCGCCGCGCTGACTGGGGATGGTCCGCGCGGCGCGGCTGAAGTAGTGCTGCGGTCCTTCGCTCGGCCGGCGGGCCACGCCTGCCGCGGCCAGTCGTTTTTCCAGCAACCTCATCGCCGTGCGGGCCTGATCTTCATCAGGGCGCTTCCACAGTGCCCATGACAGGCCAAGCACCGCAAACAGCGAACCGCCGATGGCGAGCAGCATTCCCAGCATGCCCACGCTGGTATCGCGCACGCCAAACGACGTCAACAGCCCATGCTGTCGAAGCGTGTCAAACCCGATAACGCCTTGGTTCCACCACTGGTTGACGATGTCCCAGCGATTGCGCCATCCCAGCAGCCATGAGTTCGGCGACCAGTCAGTTGTCGCGGCATTCGCTGCCGCGGACCCCAGGTTGACGCGCTCGGGCCTTACGGCGGCAGTGGGGTCGAAGCGAACCCAGCCGCGCCGGGGCAGCCAGACTTCGCTCCAGGCATGGGCGTCGGACTGGCGCACCAGCAGATAGTTCCCCAGCGCGTTCCAGTAGCCGCCCTGGTAGCCCGTGACCACGCGTGCCGGGATACCCGCGGCGCGCATGAGCACGGTGAAGGAAGAGGCGTAGTGCTCGCAGAAACCTTCGTGCGTACCGAAGAGGAAGTCGTCGATGGCGTTGGTGCCCAGCGGTGCAGGCCCCAGCGTGTAGCTGAAGCCACCGTCGTGAAACAGGGTCATTGCCGCCTGGATGATCGCCACGTCGTTGGCGCCGTACTGTGCGCGCCAGTGTTCGCCCAGCGCGCGGGCACGCGGGTCGAATCCGGCCGGCAGCCGCAAGGCGCGGCGACGGTCGGCATCGTCCAGTTGCTGCTGCAAGCGGTAACTCAGGGAGGAACTGAGTTGATAGGTGAGGGCATCGTTGACGGGACGATCCGCCCGAAGCTCCCTGTCGGATCCGAGCTGCGCATTGGCCGGTGTGTCCACCGGGACGTCCAGCGCAGGCAAGGCGCGTTGGCCGGTGGCTTCCAGGTTCACCGTGTAGCGGATGATGGCACCGTGTTCCACGCTGGCCGTGCCGCCCCTGGTCTCCCCGCTACGCCAGGTGCGGCCGTCGTAGTTCCACAGCACGAAGGCGCGGAAGTAACGATGTGTCGCGGGTGGTGGCGCCCCGTTGAACGTGACGCGCATGGCCGGTCGTTCATCCAGCAGCACTTCCGACAAGCCGTCGGGTGACATGTCGGGACTCAGGCCCGATTGCGATTGTGTGGCGTTGGGCGCGCCCCACAGTGGCGAACTTAGGCGTGGCACGAAGACAAAGGCGAGCAGCGCCAGCGGCAGGGATGCACCCAGCAGTGCCAGGGCAGGCAGTAGTTCGCGCGGCAGCGTGGTCTGTGGGCGGGCGGGCTGCAGCGCGCGTAGCGTGGCGATGACGGGCAGAAGGCCCAAGCCCACGAACACGGTTGCCAATATGCGCTGGTCGAACAACAGCGCCGACATCAGCGCAAAGCATGCAAAGCCTGCCGCCACGCGAGCATCTCTCGGCGTATCCGTTTCCAGTAGCTTCAACACCAACAGGCCTGTGACCATGGCGGCGCCTGGTTCGCGGCCGAACAGTGTGTCGTAGTGAAACACCACGGCGGCGGCCAGTAAGGCCACCAGTGGAAGCTTGAGCCAGGACGGTGCGCGGCCGGCGTGGCGGCGGCGTTGCCACCAGCGGAGCCACAGCGTGGCGGCCGAGGCCAGCGTGAGCCACCAGGGCAGGTGCGGCGCATGTACGCCGAGCACGACGGTAATGGTGAGGCAGAGCAGGTCGAACGGACGCTGCTCGAGCGGTGGCTGGGGTTTGCGACGGAACAGCTGCAGGCGGATCACGGCAGGCGCGCCAGCGCATTCATGCAGTGCGCGTAGTGGCTTTGACCGTGGCCAAGGCTGATGTCTTCGTTCGGTAGCCACAGGCTGGTCGGGCGACCCACGGCTTCAGCCTCGCTCAGCCAGCGGGCCAGGCGCGCAATACGCATTTCGGGAACCAGTTGCGGCAGTTGCCGCCAATCCAGTCGCCATTCTTCCTGGGCCTCCGGCTGCTCGAAATCCTTCACCAGAAGATGTTCGTGGCGTGCGCTGTGCTTCCACGCAATATGGCGTTGCGGATCACCGACGCGATAGTCGCGCAGCGCAGCGATGTCTTCGCCCTGGTGCAGCCGCTGTTTCTTTCCGTCGTCGGACGGAAGCACTGGCGCTGGCCCGCCGGTCTCTGGACGAGGCCATACCAGCACGGACTGGTCAGGGTGGATCCAGCTCCACGCATGGAACAGGCCCAAGGGCCAGTTGCTCCACAACTTGATGCGTGGCAACGGCTGCCAGCCGCGATGTTCGGTGGGCAGGCTGATCGACACCACGGTGTCGCCATGCGCCGCCACGGCGAAAGCCATGATCTGGCCATCCATCTCCGCGTGGATCGACGCGTGCGCGTGGTCGCCTCCCGCGAAGACCAGTTGAAGCATCATCGGTTCCCCCGCCATGGCATGCCCGTGCCGCACGCTGGTCAGACGCAAACCATTGAGGCTGCGGAACGCGACGAGCATGCTTGCCGAGGTCGTGGAGCCCAGCAGGCAGGTCAGCATCAGGGCGGCGTTGTTGGAGTAATTCAATGCCCCGATCAGCATGACCAGCAACAGCACGGTGAAGGCGCCGCCGAAGCCGGTCGGTACGATGTAGATGCGTCGACGATGCAGCAGGATGGGAAGGCTTTCCGCGCGCCGGTAGCGCGTGAGCGCGGGAAGGCGCCGTTCTGCCCAGCGCCGGAAGCGACGCGTGGCCTCTTGCATCAATCCACCGGAACGTCGGCAAGCAGGCTGCGCGCCAGGCCGTCGCCGCTTGCGCCACGCGTAGTCACCAGGCGATGGGCAGCCAGCGGTACGAACAGGGCCTGGATGTCTTCGGGCAACACATGCTGCCGCCCGCTGATCAGCGCCCAGGCGCGTGCCGCGCTGAGCAGGGCGAGGCCGGCACGCGGGGACAGTCCCACGCGTACGTCCGCGTGGCGGCGGCTTGCGGCCAGCAGCGCCTGCAGATAGTCGAGCAGCGCGGCGCTGGCGGTGACCGATTGCGCCTGGCGTGACAGATCGGCCAATGCCTTGGCTTCCAATTGCGGCGAGAGCTGGGCGAGTAGATCGCGTCGGTCGCTGCCGGTCAGCAGGGCTCGTTCGGCAGCGGCATCCGGATAATCGAGCGACACGCGCAGCATGAAACGATCGAGCTGCGAGTCCGGCAGCGGGAACGTGCCGGCCAGATCGAGCGGGTTCTGCGTGGCGACAACAAAGAAGGGCTGGGGCAGGGCGTGCGTGTGTCCGTCCACCGTGACCTGGCCCTCGGCCATGGACTCCAGCAGCGCGCTCTGCGTCTTGGGCGTGGCGCGGTTGATTTCGTCGGCGAGCAGCAAGCCGGTGAAGATGGGGCCGGGATGAAAACGGAACTGGCCTGTCTCGCGCTCATAGACGCTTACGCCGATAATGTCCGACGGCAGCAGGTCGCTGGTGAATTGCACGCGCTGGAATTCCAGTGCAAAGCTGGCGGCCAGTGCGTGGGCCAACGTGGTCTTGCCCACGCCCGGAACATCCTCCAGAAGAAGATGGCCGCCCGCGACAAGGCAGGTAAAGGCCAGCTTGACCTGACGTGGCTTACCCAACAACACGCGATTGACCTGGGCCATCGCGGCTTCCAGGCGTGCGCGCAGTGATTCGTCGTGAAGCGGAGTGATGGCGGACATGGTTTCTGGCAACGGGGAGGGGCGGGGCGGAGCCGGGCTCATGCGCGATGGCCGCAGTGTAGCCTTGGGGCTTGCGCGCTGGCGAGCCGCGTTCGTGATCGCCTTCGCATTGCTTTGCGTGGCCAAGCTGATGGTTGCCGCAACGCTGTCGCCGTTCGGTGACGAGGCGTTCTATTGGCAGGAGAGCCGTCATCTCGCCTGGGGCTACAGCGACCTGCCTCCGCTCACGGCCTGGTTGATCCATTTGGGTGAAAGCCTTGCCGGTCACAGTGTGCTGGGCATGCGCTGGCCGTTCCTGCTGATCGGCAGTGCCTTGCCGTGGCTGGTACGCAGCTTCGCCCGCGAGGCCTTCGACGAGCGCACCGGGTGGCAGGCGGCGCTGCTTTGCCTGGCCTTGCCGCTGGCCGGCAGCCTGGGCGTGCTTGCCCTGCCTGAGGTGCCGCTTACCGTGGCGACCATGTCGGCCCTGGTGGCATGGATGCGCGCGCTGGATCGTGGACGGTTGCTGGATTGGCTATGGCTAGGCCTGTCGCTGGCGGTGTGTTGGCTGACCCACTATCGCGCCGGCATGCCGATGCTCGCGGGCATCCTGTTCGGTCTGCTGACGCGCAGGGGGCGCATGCAATGGCGCCAGCCAGGGCTGTGGCTGGCACTTGGCGTTGCCGCGCTCGGGTTGATTCCGCTGCTCATCTCCAACTGGCAGCAGCAGGGTGCGGGCGTGATGTTCCAGCTGGTGGAGCGCAATCCATGGCGCTTTCACGCCGATGCGCTGGTGCAGCCGCTGGAGCAGGCGGCGGCGTGCACGCCCTTGCTGTACGCGTTGCTGCTGTGGGCAGCGTGGGAAAGCTGGCGTCGTCGCGGTCTGGGTGGTCCGTGGGACGTGATTGCCGTGGTGTCTGGCTGCTTCATCGCCGTCTATTTTCTCGCAGGCCTTTTTGCCGACGACTTACGTTTTCGCGCCCATTGGCCCTTGCCTGGATACCTACCTGTGCTTGCGGCCGTGCCGGCGTTGCTGCGCGAGCGAATGCCCTGCCGTCGAGTCTGGCTAGTCGTGGCGTTTGCGCTGGCGGGCGTGGGGCAACTGGCTGGACTCACCTACCTGGGCCTGGCGGCAAGCGACCGTGGTGCCTCTGTGCTGGACGGCCTGAAAGCTTTCCCGTCGCGCTTCGTCGGGTGGCGCGAAAGCGGTGCGCTGGCGCGTGAGCTGCTTGCGACGCATCCCGGAGTGTTGGTGGCGGGCGACTTCATGCTCGCTGCGGAACTTGATTTTCAGCTGGACGGCAGCGTGCCGGTGTACGTCCTGGACAACCGGCTCAACGTCAAGCATGGCCGCGCACCTCAACTGGCGATATGGCAACGCAACGAGGCGGCGCTGCGTCGCGCCTACGGCGATCAGCCCATGGTGCTGGTGGTGGACGAAACCGCAGTGCAGGCACGGATACGGCCGCCATGGCTGCAGTCGTTGTGCGGCAGCATTGACGGGCCATCGCCGTTGCAGCGCCTGGATCTGTTCGATGGTCGGCGCCGCATCGCGTTCTATGCTGGAAGCGTGCCTGCGATGTCATCGACGGCTGTGGGGGGCGATGCACGTTGTGTCATTTGGCTAAGCGCGGCCGCGGCGGAGTCAGGGCGCTGAATCCATCGGTCAGGGTAGGGCGATACCCGCCTCGCGCAGTAGCCTGGCCAGAGCAATGAGGGGCAGGCCGATCAACGCCGAAGGATCTTCGTTGTCGATCCGCTCGAACAGGCTGATGCCCAATCCCTCGCACTTGAAGCTGCCCGCGCAGTCCAGTGGTTGTTCGCGTTCGATATAACGATCGATCTCGTCACGCGACAGGCTGCGAAACATCACTATGGTGTGGTCGACATGCACGCTGTCCGCCCCGGTGCGGGTGTCGTGCAGACACAGGGCCGTGTAGAAGTGCACCTCACGGCCGGAACTGGTGGCCAACTGGTCGTGGGCGCGTTGCCGGGTGCCCGGCTTGTCGAGCACCGTGCCGCCCAATTCAGCGACCTGATCCGAGCCGATGACCAGGGCGTCTTCCAGTCCGTCCGCCGCGGCGCGCGCTTTGGCGATGGCGAGGCGGAGGGCCCGGTCGCGTGGCGTTTCGCCCGGAAGCGGCGTTTCGTCGGTGCCCGGGGCGCGTTGCTCGAAATCCGCGTAAATACGACGGAGAAGCTCGGCCCGGTAACGCGAGGTCGAGCCGAGGATCAGTGTTGGCAGGCTCACGCGTCGTGCTCCCGGCGCAGGTGCTCGCGCATGGCGCTATCCAGATCATGCTGGGCACGGTCCAACGCCACCAACAACGGACGCAGCTTGTCTCGGGTATCATTCATGGCCGAGACGGCCTTATCCAGCTCGTCCTGGGTCGCCCGGGGAGCTTCGTCGCGGATCCATATGCGTTGTTGCAGCAGCGAGCGCAGCCCCGCATCAATGGCGTGGCGCGCCTCCTGCTCGCTGCTGGCGGGCAGATCGGGATTGAGGGACATGACCGCGTGAGCCTGTTGCAGGCCGGCCCGGCAGGTCTTCAGGTCGCTTTCCAGCCGGTCGGCCAGCTCCAGCAGCCGGAGTACGCTTGCGGCCCGGCGATCAGCGCGCCGACGGTAGGCCAGCGTTGCACCGACCAGTGCTGCGACAAGGATCGCCAGCACGACAAGGCCGAGGATCAGATAGGCATTCACAGGGCGGTTGGCTCGCAGGAAAGATGCTGAAAGTCTGCCGTACCAGCGCCGTTCAGGCAAAATAGCGCTTTGGGGTGGCTTCGATGCGGCTAAACCGTTGACTTCAACGTGTTGTAATCCTAAGATTTCGCGTCTATGTCCGTGACACTGCCAGAGTCCGTGGACGCTTGGCGCATGGTCTCGGCGCGGCGTTCGTTCCAGGGGGAATTGCCCGTGGTCGCCATGAAGCGGCTGGGTGAGGCCTTGGCCGGTACGGAAGGAACGGCGCAATACGAGCTGGATTTTGGTCGGGACGAGTTTGGTACGGCGTACCTCGATGTCCGCGTCCAGGCCCCGCTCACGCTGACCTGCCAACGCTCCTTGGAGCCGTTTGTGTTGCCCGTGACGGTCGATAGCCGTCTCGGCTTGATCCGCTTCGAGCGCGAAGAGGCGGCCCTGCCGCCGAACGTCGAGCCGCTGCTGGTGGCTGACGACGGCAAGCTGGGCCTGCTGGATGTCATCGAAGACGAATTGTTGTTGGCGTTGCCGTTGATTCCGATCAACCCGGACAGCGCGTTGCCTGAAGAAGTAGAAGGTCCCGGGCCGGAGGAATCCTCCAGTGAGGGACGTCCCGATAACCCGTTCGCGGTTTTGCGCGAACTCAAGAAACGTTGATTTAGCTGGAGATTCGCCATGGCCGTTGCCAAGAGCCGCAAGACCCCGTCCACCCGCGGCATGCGTCGTTCGCACGATGCGCTCAAGACCGTGCAGCTGGCCACCGATCCGACCAGTGGCGAGGTGCATCTGCGCCACCACGTCACCAAGGATGGCTACTACCGCGGTAAGAAGGTCATCGACACCAATACCTCGGTGGTCGAAGAGGATTAATCGTTCCCGCAAGGGATACGGTTTCGCATGGCGGCGCGATTTCGCGCCGCTTTGCGTTTGTGCGATCACCCACGTAACGTTGGCGGTTTGGAAGCCGGCACTGACTTGTTGCAGGGCCGCTTCGTCACAACCCGTCGCATGGAAAGTTAATGGCCCAGATCTACGCCCGCATCACCGGCACCGGCAGCGCGCTGCCCGAACGAGTGGTGACCAACGCCGATCTCGAGAAGATCGTCGAGACCAGTGACGAATGGATTCGCAGCCGTACCGGCATTCAGCGCCGCCACATTGCCGCTGAAGGCCAGACCACCGGCGATCTCGCCACCGAAGCCGCAGAGCGCGCCCTTGAGGCCGCCGGCGTCAAGGCGTCCGAGCTCGACCTGATCGTGCTGGGCACGACCACGCCGGACATCATTTTCCCGTCCACCGCCTGCCTCGTTCAGCATCGCCTGGGCGCCAACGGCTGCGCCGCGTTCGACGTCAATGCGGCTTGCTCGGGCTTCGTCTATGCCCTGGGCATCGCCGACAAGTTCATCCGCAGCGGCCAGTCCAAGAAGGTGCTGGTGATCGGTGCGGAAACGCTGACCCGCATGATCGACTGGAACGAGCGCGAGACCTGCGTGCTGTTCGGCGACGGCGCGGGCGCAGTGGTGCTGGAAGCCTCGGAGGAGCCGGGCATCTATGCCACGCTGCTGCACGCCGATGGCGGCTTCAAGCACCTGCTGTTCAACCCGGTTGGCGTATCCGCTGGTTTCAAGGACGAGCCGAACCACGGCGTGCGCATCAACATGTCTGGCCGCGAAGTGTTCAAGGTGGCGGTGAAGACGCTCGATTCGCTGGTCGATGAAACCCTGCAGGCGGCCGGCATGGAAGCCTCGCAGATCGACTGGCTGATTCCGCATCAGGCCAACCTGCGCATCATCGAGGCGACGGCCAAGCGCCTGGGCATGCCGATGGAGCAGGTCATCGTGACCGTGCAGGAGCACGCCAACACGTCGTCGGGTTCGGTGCCGCTGGCGCTGGACTACGCAGTGCGTTCGGGTCAGGTGAAGCGCGGCCAGAACCTCCTGCTGGAGGCGTTTGGTGGTGGTTTCACCTGGGCGTCGGCGCTGCTGCGTTATTGATCGCCATTCAACGCTTCAATGAAGGTGCCGCCCGTTGGGCGGCATTTTTTTGCCCGTCATTCCGGCCTGCGCCGGAATGACGGGCGAAAATCGTGGCTTTCGTCGCATCGCGCTATCGGCAGAACCCCGTTCCTGACCAAATACAGCTGCGTATGGCGGCCAATGCTGGCACCATTCCGTTTTTCGATTTCGGAAATCTCCTCGTCCATGACCCAGACCGCCGCCAACCTCGCTTTCGTTTTCCCAGGCCAGGGTTCGCAATCCGTCGGCATGCTGGCCGAGCTGGCCGCTGCGCATCCGGAAGTGAAGGCCACGTTTGAAGAGGCGTCGCAGGGCGCGGGTGTCGACCTGTGGGTACTCAGCCAGCAGGGGCCGGAAGAGGATCTCAATCGCACGGAAAATACGCAGCCGGCCTTGCTGGCGGGCAGTGTGGCCGTGTGGCGCGTATGGCAGAAGCTGGGTGGCGCGCAGCCGGCGCAGCTGTCTGGTCACAGCCTGGGTGAATACAGCGCGTTGGTTTGCGCGGGCGCCCTGTCGTTGCACGACGCTGCGGCGCTGGTCGCCGAGCGCGGTCGTCTGATGCAGGCTGCCGTGCCGCCGGGCGTGGGCGCGATGGCCGCCATCCTGGGTGGCGATGACGCACAGATCGCTGCGGTCTGCGAAGAAGTGGCGCAAGGCCAGGTGGTGTCGCCGGCCAACTTCAATTCGCCGGGCCAGCTCGTGATCGCAGGTAATGCCGAGGCGGTGGACCGCGCGCTGGCCAAGCTGGCGGAGCAGGGCGTGAAGAAGGCCATCAAGCTGGCCGTGTCCGTGCCATCGCATTGCGCGCTGATGCGCGACGCGGCGGATCGCCTGGGCGAGCGCATGGTGGCGATTTCCTGGGCGCTGCCGTCGATTCCGGTGGTGCAGAATGCCGAAGCGCGCAGCTACGGCACGCTGGAAGAGATTCGCGGTGCGCTGCAGCGTCAGCTTTATCTGCCGGTGCGCTGGACCGAATGCGTGCAGGCCTTGGTCGCAGGTGGTGCGACGCGCGTGGCGGAAGCTGGTCCGGGCAAGGTGCTCGCCGGCCTCATCAAGCGCATCGACAAGAGCGTCGAGGCGCGCGCTATTGGCACGCCGGTCGAACTGGATGCCGCTCGCAACGAATGGGCGTGAGTTTTCCTGCCTCGAACGAATTCAAACGGACCGGGCCGATCGAAGCCTGGCCCATCAAAGGGAAATGAGAGATGAGCAAGCCTCTGCAAGGTGAAATTGCCCTCGTGACCGGCGCCAGCCGCGGCATCGGCGCGGCCATTGCCGACGAACTCGCGTCGCAGGGCGCCACCGTCATCGGCACGGCAACCAGCGAGAGCGGTGCGGCTGCGATCGGCGAGCGTCTTGCCGCGAACGGTGGACACGGCCGCATGCTCAACGTGACCGATGGTGCTTCCATCGATGCGCTGATCGACGGCATCGCCAAGGAATTCGGCCCCGTGTCGATCCTGGTCAACAACGCCGGCATTACGCGCGATCAACTGCTGATGCGCATGCGCGACGAAGACTGGCAGGCCATTCTCGATACCAATCTCACGTCGGTGTATCGCGCTTCCAAGGCGGTGATGCGCGGCATGATGAAGGCGCGCAAGGGTCGCATCATTTCCATCGCATCGGTGATCGGTCTTACCGGCAATCCGGGCCAGTCCAACTACGCGGCGGCCAAGGCCGGCATCATCGCGTTCTCCAAGTCGCTGGCCCGCGAGATCGGTTCGCGCGGCATCACTGTGAACGTGGTGGCGCCGGGCTTCATTGATACCGACATGACGCGTGCGCTGCCGGAAGAATCAAAGCAGGCTCTGCTGGGCCAGATCGCCCTGGGGCGCCTGGGCGAGGCCAGCGATATCGCGAAGGCGGTGGGCTTCCTGGCATCCCCGGCCGCCGCCTACATCACGGGCGAAACCCTGCACGTCAACGGTGGCATGTACATGCCGTAAGGCGTGAAGAAAGGGCGCCAAGCCCTTCTCTTGTCCTTCATTGTTTGAAACGGCCGGGCCGCTCCCAGTACCGCTGGAGGGTTGCCCGGTGCGCCGGCACGGGCCGGCTTAACAAGGAGTTGTCGCAAGCTCCATCGTTTTAGGCGACAATTGCTTCTTTCGCGCCGGTCCCGTGGCCTGCGTTTAACGACAGCTTGCGGATCATGGCGGCCTCGCGGTTTAGCCACTACAATCCGCCGGCCATATGCCGGCCCCAGGCCGGTATTGACAGGTAACTACTCCTTGGGAGGTATTGGCAACATGAGCACCATCGAAGAACGCGTCAAGAAAATCGTCATCGAGCAGCTGGGCGTGAAGGAAGAGGAAGTCACGGCGAACGCTTCGTTCGTGGACGATCTGGGCGCTGATTCGCTGGACACCGTTGAACTGGTGATGGCTCTCGAGGAAGAGTTCGAGACCGAGATTCCGGACGAAGAAGCCGAGAAGATCACCACGGTGCAGCAGGCTGTCGATTACATCAAGGCCCACACCAAGGAGTGATCGCTCCGATGCGGCGGACGCATCCTGACGATGCGTCGGTCCATTAGCGATACCGGAAGCTGCGCCACATTGGCGCAGTTTTCGTTTCTGCATTTTGCAACGTCCGATCCCGTATGGTGCGCCCTGCGCGCCGCACGGCCCGGATGACGTGGCCGCGGAACACGCAGACCGCCTGTCGATATCGACAGCGCCACGGAAACACGAGGGAAGATCAGCATGAGCAAACGACGTGTGGTTGTAACCGGCCTCGGCATCATTTCGCCGGTCGGCAACGATATCGCGACCGCCTGGGGCAACATCCTCAAGGGCGTCAGCGGCATCGGTGAGGTTACCCATTTCGACGCCACCGCCTATGCCACGCGCATTGCCGGCCAGGTACGTGATTTCGATCCGGCGGCATGGATTGCCCCGAAAGAGATCAAGAAGATGGATCCGTTCATCCACTACGGCATCGCCGCGGGCACGCAAGCCCTGCGTGATTCCGGCCTGGAAGTGACGGAAGCGAACGCGCCGCGCATCGGCGTGGCCGTGGCTGCCGGTATCGGTGGCCTGCATACCATCGAGCACACCTCGATCGAACTGCACGACAAGGGCCCGCGTCGCGTGTCGCCGTTCTTCGTGCCGTCGTCGATCATCAACATGGTGTCCGGCCATCTGTCGATCATGAACGGCCTGAAGGGCCCGAACATCGCCTGCGTGACGGCATGCACGACCGGTACGCACAACATCGGTCTGGCGGCGCGCATGATCCAGTACGGCGACGCCGACGTGATGATCGCCGGCGGCGCCGAGTTCGCCACCACCGGCACCGCGATGGCGGGCTTCTGCTCGGCCAAGGCCATGTCCACCCGCAACGACGAGCCGACCAAGGCCAGCCGTCCGTGGGACAAGGATCGCGATGGTTTCGTGTTGTCCGACGGCGCCGGCGTGCTGGTGCTGGAAGAATACGAGCATGCCAAGGCCCGCGGTGCGAAGATCTACGCCGAGCTCGTCGGCTTCGGCATGAGCGGCGATGCGTTCCATATCACCGCGCCCAGCGAGGGTGGCGAGGGTGCGGCGCGCAGCATGGAAACCGCACTGAAGGACGCTGGCCTCAACCCGACCGATGTGCAGTACATCAATGCGCACGGCACCTCGACGCCGCTGGGCGATCTGGGTGAAGTGCTTGCCGCCAAGCGCGTGTTCGGCGATTACGCCTACAAGCTGGCCATGAGTTCGACCAAGTCGGCGACCGGCCACTTGCTGGGTGCGGCCGGCGGTGTGGAAGCGATCTTCACCATCCTGGCGCTGCGCGACCAGGTGCTGCCGCCCACCATCAACCTCGATGAGCCGGGTGAAGGCTGCGACCTCGACTTCGTGCCGCACACCGCGCGCGACGCCAAGTTCGACGTGGCCATCTCCAACTCGTTCGGTTTCGGCGGCACCAACGGCACACTCGCCTTCCGTCGCGTGTGACCACGTTCCATCGTCGTACCCTGCACGGCCGGCGCGACTTGCTCGCGCCGGCCGCTGCTTTTCCGGACCGCTATCCTGGCTTGCTGCAGAGCGTGACGCACGGCACGCCGCAATCGCGCTACGACATCCTTTTTGCGTTTCCGCGAGAGAGCCTGACCCTGCTGGCTGATGGCCGGCTTGTCGATGAAACAGGACGTCGGCGGGAAGGCCGTTTTCTCGATGCGCTGGACGAAGCATGGCGTGCGGAACGTTTGCCTCGTGACGCGTCCATCGACCTGCCGTTCCACGGTGGGTGGCTGTTGTTGCTGGCCTATGAACTCGTCGGCGAGATCGAGGCGCGCCTTCGACTGCGTTGGTCCGATACGTTGCCCACGGCCATCGCGTTGCGTTGTCCGGCGGCGGTGGTCGTTGATCACGCGCGTGGATGCACGGTGCTGGTGGCGGAAGAGGGTAGTCAGTCGTTGCTTGACCTGATGGAGGCCGATCTTGCCGCCATCGTCGACGTGCCTGCGCTGCCTGCACCGGACGCCTGCGGAGAGGATGACCCTGCGTTGTTTCTCGATGGCGTCGCGCGCATCCACGAGCACCTGCATGCGGGCGACATCTTCCAGGTCAACCTGTCGCGTGCATGGCGTGCGCATTTCGCGGCACCGCCGACGCCCGCGCAGTTGTACCAGTCGCTGCGGCAAGCCAATCCCGCTCCCTTCGCCGGCCTGTTCCAGCAGCCCGATTGGGCGGTCGTGAGTTCGTCGCCGGAGCGCCTCGTGGAAGTGCGCGACGGCCTGGCGCAGACCCGCCCGATCGCGGGCACGCGTCCGCGCACACCGGGCGACGACGACGTGGCGCGCATCCGCGAACTCAGCACGCATCCGAAGGAGCGGGCCGAGCACGTCATGCTGATCGATCTCGAGCGCAATGACCTGGGGCGCGTGTGCGTGCCAGGGACAGTCGAGGTCAACGAATTGATGGTGGTGGAAAGCTACGCGCACGTGCATCACATCGTGTCGAACGTGCGTGGCCGCCTGCGTGACGAGGTGACGCCAGGCGATGTCATTGCCGCCACCTTCCCCGGCGGCACCATCACCGGCTGCCCCAAGGTGCGCTGCATGGAAATCATCGCAGCGCTCGAGGACGCGCCACGGGGCGCTTATACCGGCGCACTCGGTTATCTCGATCGCAATGGCGATCTCGACCTGAATATCCTCATCCGCACCTTCACGCTGGCGGGTTCCGATGTCACTTTGCGTGCAGGCGCCGGCATCGTGGCCGACTCGGTAGCGGAGAAGGAGTTGGACGAAACGCGTGCCAAGGCGCGCGGCTTGCTGCGCGCGCTGGGAGTGCGGGGCTGATGTCCGGCCGGGTGCTGGTCAACGGCGAACTGGCCACAACCCTCTCCGTGTTTGATCGCGGGCTGTCCTACGGGGATGGCCTGTTTGAAACGATACGCTTCGTGCAGGGCAGGGCACCGCTTTGGTTGCGGCATATGGATCGGCTGCGCGACGGTTGCCGCCGACTGCGATTGCCCTTGTCAGACGTCGAGGTGTTGGCGCGCGAGGCAGCGACCGTCGTGGCAGGGCTCGCGCACGCCGTGGTGCGGATCACGATCACGCGTGGCGTGGGCGAGCGCGGCTATGCGCCACCGCCGACACCGACGGTGACGCGTATCGTGGCTGGCTTTGACGCGCCAGCGATGGAAGGTGACGCCTATGCAGCCGGCCTGCGTACGCGCTGGTGCGAAACGCGGCTGGCCGAGCAGCCTCTGCTGGCTGGCCTGAAACACCTCAACCGCCTGGAGCAGGTGTTGGCGCGGGCCGAATGGTCGGATCCCGTCGTGGCCGAAGGCTTGATGTGCGATGCCGGTGGGCAAGTAGTCTCAGGCACCATGACCAACCTGTTCGTCGTGCTCGATGGTCGGTTGGTGACGCCGCCGGTGACGTTGTGCGGCGTCGCCGGGGTGGCCCGGGCCGAGATTCTCGCGGTTCGGCCGGAAACGATGGTCATGGATATTCGCCCTGCGGACCTGGGCGGGGCCAGTGAGGTCTTCCTCAGTTCCAGTGTCCGGGGCATTCTGCCTGTTCAGGCCGTGGGCGATACCGTGTATGGTCCCGGCCCGGTGACCCGCGCCTTGCAGCAGCATTGGCGCGGCCTCGGATTCCCGATGGAGCAGGCATGAGTCGATACAAGATGCAGGGGCGGGCTTTCTGGCGCGTTCTGATCGTGCTGGTGTTGCTGGCCATGGCCGGTGGCATCGTATACGGCTGGATGGATTACCAGCGGTTCGCCAGCACGCCGCTCGCCGTCACGGCAGAAGCACCGAGCGTGGATGTGGCCAAGGGCAACAGTCTGCGAGACGTCGTGGCCCTGTTGCACGAGCAGCATGCGACGAACACCGGCCCCTTGTACTGGCGCGTGTTGGCCGAACAGTTGCGCGTGGCCGGTCGCCTCCATGCCGGCGAATATGCACTGACCGCCGGTATGACGCCGCGCGATCTCCTGCTCAACATGGCTGCGGGCAAAGTGCTGCAACGCAACTTCACCATCGTGGATGGCTGGAATTTCCGCGATCTGCGCCAGGCGCTCGCCAAGGCGGACAAGCTGAAGCAGGACGGCGCCGCGCTCGATGACGCGGCGCTCATGGCGAAGATCGGCGCGCCCGGCACCATGCCCGAGGGGCAGTTCCTTCCCGAAACCTATGCGTATGTGAAGGGCGATAGCGATCTGGACATCCTGCGCCGTGCGCATGCCGCGATGACCAGGATGCTCGACACGCTATGGGCAAAGCGCGACAAGGACCTGCCGCTGGCGACGCCTTACGACGCGCTGATCCTTGCCTCCATCGTGGAAAAGGAAACCGGTCGTGCGGACGAGCGTCCGCGCATCGCTGGCGTATTCATTCGCCGCCTGCAGACCCATATGTTGCTGCAGACCGACCCCACCGTGATCTACGGTATGGGTGAGGCCTACGCGGGCAACATCCACAAGTCGGACCTCACCACCGACACGCCATACAACACGTATACCCGCCAGGGTCTACCGCCCACGCCGATCGCCATGCCGGGTAAGCCCGCCATCGAAGCGGCGCTGCATCCGGCATCGGGTACGGAGTTGTATTTCGTGGCGCGCGGCGATGGCACCCACGTGTTCTCCAGCACGCTGGACGAACACAACCAAAATGTCGCCTGCTTCCAATTGAAACGGTGCCAGCAATGACGCGCGGCAAACTCATCACACTCGAAGGCGGCGAAGGCGCGGGCAAGAGCACGCTGCTCGCCGGCTTGCAGAGGCATCTGCTGGCGCAGGGCGTGGACCTCGTGCAGACGCGCGAACCGGGCGGCACGCCACTGGGTGAAGCCGTGCGCGCCATCGTGCTTGACCCGGCGCATCGCGGCATGTCCGCGGAATCCGAATTGCTGTTGATGTTCGCCTCGCGTGCGCAGTTGGTGCGCGAATGCATCGAGCCCGCGCTTGCTGCAGGGCGATGGGTGTTGTGCGATCGCTTTACCGACGCGAGTTACGCCTATCAGGGTGGTGGGCGCGGCGTGCCGATGGAGCGCATTGCCTTGCTGGAGCAGTGGGCGACCCACGATCTGACGCCCGACCTGACCCTGTTGCTCGACTTGCCGGTGGCGACGGGCCGCGCGCGTGCGGCCGGGCGTGGCGAAGCCGATCGCATCGAAGTGGAAGGCGACACCTTCTTCGAGCGTGTGCGTGCGGCATATCGTTCGCGTGCGCTTGCCGAGCCGGGCCGATTCCGCATCATCGACGCCACGCTTAGCCCATCTGAAGTGCTTGCCGCAGCCGTCGACGCCACGCGTCATCTGTTTGGAGCCTTGGCATGAACGCGATGCCCTGGCATGTCGAGCACTGGACGCGACTGCAGGCGCGCCGGGTGCGCGATGCCATGCCGCACGCACTGTTGTTGTGCGGCCCTACGGGACTGGGGAAGCGGGATTTCATGCGCCGGTTCGCCGAAGGGCTGCTGTGCCAGCAGTCGGAGCATGGCGAGCCGTGCGGCCGGTGCCGCAGTTGTCTGTTGTTTGCTGCGGGAACGCATCCGGATTTTGCCGTGCTGAGTTTCGGCCTGCGCAAAGATGGCGTGCAGCGTAGCGAGATCGTAGTCGACCAGATCCGCGACTTGTCCGCGCGCCTCGCCATGGCGAGCCAGTTCGGTGGGTGGCAAGTCGTCTGCATCGACCCGGCCGATGCCATGAATGCGGCCGCGGCCAATGCGCTGCTCAAGACGCTGGAGGAGCCGTCGCCGCAGACCTTGCTGCTGTTGGTTGCCGATGCCCCATGGCGTTTGCCGCAGACTATCCGCAGCCGTTGCCAACGCATCGAGTTCCACCTGCCGCCACGCGACGAAGCGCTGGCATGGCTTCAGCAGCAGGGCGTCAAAGACGCGGTGGTTGCGCTGGATGCCGCCGGGGGTAACCCCGGGTTGGCGCGTGCATGGGTGGAAGAGGGCGCGCTCGCCCGGCGACAGGAGGTTCGCAAGGACCTTGGCGCGCTGGCGGCGGGGCGTGGCGAGGCGATGGAAGTGGCCAGGCGCTGGCTGGACAATGAGCCGGAGCAACGCCTGTGGTTTGCGGCGCAAGCGGCGGCCGAGGAAATGAAGGCACGCGCGATGGCGGGGCAGGGTCCCTTGTCCAGCCAGCTCGATGCCGAAGGACTGGACCAGTGGTACATGGCGGCGAATCGGACGCGAGATTCCTTGCGTGGCCCGTTGCGCGGTGACCTGTTGTTGCTGGAGTTGCTCGCCCGCTGGCACTGAGCAGGCTTTGACATGGACGTTGCCCTTGTCGGGCATCCTCCGTGGGAAAGCCCGTTGACAGGCCATTTGCCTACGCTGAAATGATGACGTTTTCTCCCCAACGCCACCTCCCCATCTGGCCGTGGATATCCCTTCTGTTCCTGCTGGTCCTCCGACTGGCATGGCTCAACGCGTACTCGCTCAATTCGGACGAGGCGCAGCATGCGCACGTCGCCTGGGCATGGACCCAAGGGTTGCTGCCGTATCGCGATGTGTTCGACAACCATGGCCCCTTGTTCGGATGGCTGCATTCGCCACTGCTCGCCTGGCTGGACAATCGCCCTGACGTGCTGACCTGGCTGCGCCTGGCCATGCAGGTCTGGTATGTCGTGGCGCTGGGTGCGACCGGCTGGATGGCGCGACGTCTTTACGGATGGCGCGTGGCCGTGGTGGCGGTGGTGGTGGCCGGGCTTTTTCCTCGCTTCTTCATCGTCAGCGGGCAGTTCCGCACCGACGACATGTGGATGGCCATGTGGCTGCTTGGCCTGGCCTTCATCGCCGGGGCGCCGCCGCGACTGTGGCGTTACTTTGTGGCCGGACTGGCCATCGGCTGCGCGCTGTCGGTGTCGCAGAAGACGCTAGTGCTGGTGGTGACGGCGCTGGTCGCTGCCGGCATCGTTCGCCTGCTTCGACCGACCGATGCCCCGCGGGCCGGTGTCCGCTGCTGGATCGCCGCGCTGGTGGGCCTGCTGGTGGTTCCGGCGGCCTTCACGATCTGGCTGGCCGCGCATGGCGTGTTGGACCAGGCTTGGTATGGTCTGGCCGGATACAACGTGGGTGGTGCCAGCAAGCGGCATGCTGCGCAGCAGTGGCTGTGGTTCGTCCTGCTTGCCATGGCGCTGATCGTCATCTGCATTCGTCAGGCGCGCCAGCGCTCGCAGCCGGGCTTCGATTGGACGGTGTTCTTCGCATTGCAGGGCGGCCTGTACCTGCTGCTGATCTGGTTTGTCTGGCCGCTGATCACCAAGCAGGATTTCCTGCCCGTGCTGCCTACGCTCATGATCGCTGTGGCCGGTGGGATGTCGGCATGGCCATGGCTGAGCCAACGTCCGCGCCTGCGGGGCGGGTTGGTGGTGGCTTTGGTGGTGGTGGAACTGGCGACGGTGATTGCCTACGCGCCACCCTGGCAGGACAAGCTCGCCGAGCAGCGCAATGAGCTGTCGACGGTGCTTCGTTACACGAACGAGACGGATACGGTGATGGACCCGAAGGGCGACACCATCTTCCGGATGCGTCCCTACTACCCTGTGATCGAAAGCCTGGCCATGAAGCGGCTCCGCCGCGGCCAGATGGCTGACACCATTGCCGACGACCTGATCAATCACAAGACCATGGTGGTGGTGCTGCGCCGCTTGCCTCCGGCGAGTGCGCGCTTCGTCATGCTCAATTACGTGGAGGCGGGCGGTGATGTGTGGGTGGCCGGCCGTATGCTTGCCGATCACCAATCCACCCAGACGATCGAAGTGAATGTGCCCGGAGACTATGTGGTGACCGATGGCCACCGGCGCCTGAGCGGCAGCCTTGACGGTGGCCCGGAGGCCGATCATTGGCAGCTCGATCGCGGCACCCATCGATTGGTGGTGAGCGGTGGCACGCCGACGGCCCTTGTCTGGTCGCAGGCTTTCGACCGTGGCTGGCGCCCTGCGCCTCCGGCCGCAGGGGGTTGAGGTGGCCCTGACCTTGAATCCCGGGACACGCCTTTTGGTCGTGGCCCCGCACCCTGACGACGAATCGATTGCGACAGGCGAGCTGATCCAGCAGGTACGCCAGGCGGGCGGTGAGGTGCGGATCCTGTTGCTCACCAATGGCGACAACAACCCTTGGCCGCAGCGCTGGGTAGAGCGGCGGATCCGGATCGGGGTGGAAGAACGTCGCCGATGGGGTGAGCGGCGACGCGCCGAAGTCGGCCAGGCCCTGGCGCGGCTGGGGGTGGAAGCCGATGCGCTGTCGCCGCAGGGATGGCCGGACATGGGGGTCACCGACCGCCTGTGTGCGGCGCTGGATGCCAGTGTGGCCGTCATTGGCGACGCCCTCGCGGCGTTTCGGCCTAACCTAGTGGCGTTGCCAGCGCTTGGGGACCACCACCCCGACCACAGTGCCGCCCATGTCCTGACCCGGCTTGCCGTCGCCCGCTGGAATGGCGAGGCGCCCCGGCTGCTTTCCTATCTCGTCCACGGTCATGACGTGCCGGCGGGTGGCAGGGTGAAGCTCGACTCCTCAGTGGAGATGCATGCCAACAAGATGGCGGCGCTCGCATGCCACCAAAGCCAGATGGCCCTCAGCGGCAAGCGCATGCGGCGTCTGGCTGGCCGGGCGGAGCGCTATCAGTGGACCCCTGGGACGGCGGGCGCCAAGGATTCGGCGGTCTTGCCGTGGCGTCCGTCGCCGCTCCTGCAGCGTGGTTTGCACCTGACGCTGGTCGACGGGCAAGGCGTTCGCCAGTGGCCGTGGCGCCGCGCGCCGCTGGCCATGGATGGGCAGGGGCGCTATGTCCTTCACGGGCTGGATGCCGCCGTGCAAGGTCCCCGCTTTGTGAAGCTTCACATGAATCTGCCATCCCCCTGGATCTTCGATCGCTGGGGTTGGTGCGAGCTCGCCGGGCCCTAGCCGAGGGCTCCGGGCCGCCGGCCCCGTCACAAACCGTCGACATCCGGCTTGTCCCTTGGCCGTGACCATCGCTACGATGCGACGAGGGGTGCCGTATCCAGACGGTGCAGGAATAGTCATGAATCCGGTCATTGCGGCCCGTCAGGGCATCATTTCGTTAAAGATCAAGGACGCGGCGTCGCTCTACAACGCCTACATGCCTTTCCTGAAGCAAGGCGGCCTGTTCGCCCCTACCGCGCAAAAGTACTCACTGGGCGATGAGGTGGTCCTGCTCATCAACCTCACGGACGAGGGCGAGCGCCTGTCCGTGGCCGGCAAGGTCGTCTGGATCACTCCCATCGGCGCCCAAGGCAACCGCACGGCCGGCATCGGCGTGCAGTTCAACGAATCCGCTGACGGCGAAGCGGCCCGCACCCGCATTGAGAACATCCTTGCCGGCATGGTCGGCTCCGAGCGGCCCACGCACACCATGTAAGACCTTGGTAGCAATTGCTTGCGTCGCCGGCGCCGTGAAGCGCCTTTTTCGGCGTCTGCGGTGCGTTCCAGATACCGGACAAGGCTTGTTGTTGTTAAGCGCGCTGATACAATGTCGCGATTCCCGACTCTGATCGTGGAAAGTCGGACGTTCGCTACTGCGCAAGCATCGTGATCGTGGTGCACAACTCATGGCCCTCGCAGGCCATGCCGAATCCGGTTCCGGACCGTTTCCCCGACGGTCACTGATGCGCCAAAGAAGGCGCGGAGGTACGTTTTACCGTGCTTGCCGAATACTGGCCCATTCTGCTCTTCATCGGCGTCGCCGCCGGCCTAGGCGTTGTCCTGTTGGTCATTGGCCTTCTGGCCGGGCCGCGCCGCCCCGAATCGGAGAAGCTCTCGCCCTACGAGTGCGGCTTCGAAGCCTTCGAAGACGCGCGCATGCGCTTCGACGTGCGGTACTACCTGCTGGCGATCCTGTTCATCATCTTCGATCTGGAAATCGCCTTCCTGTTCCCGTGGGCAGTGGTGTTCCAGAAGATCGGCATCATCGCGCTGATTGAAATGGCGCTGTTCCTGCTGCTCCTTGTCATTGGTTTTGCTTACGTGTGGAAGAAGGGAGCACTGGAATGGGAGTGATCTCGTCCCTTGACCGGGTGATGCACAACCCGCAGCCGTTGAACCTGGTGGACGACATTCTGCGTCCGGCCGAGGACAACCCCATCATTCAGCGCGGTTTCGCCACCACCAGCGTCGATGCCCTGATGAACTGGGCGCGCACGGGTTCGATGTGGCCGATGACCTTTGGTCTCGCCTGCTGCGCTGTGGAAATGATGCACGCTGGCGCCGCGCGCCTGGACCTGGACCGCTACGGCGTGGTGTTCCGCCCGAGTCCGCGCCAGTCCGACGTGATGATCGTGGCCGGCACCCTGGTCAACAAGATGGCCCCGGCGCTGCGCAAGGTCTACGACCAGATGCCCGACCCGAAGTGGGTCATCTCCATGGGTAGCTGTGCCAATGGCGGCGGCTACTACCACTACTCGTACTCGGTGGTGCGCGGTTGTGACCGCATTGTGCCGGTGGACATCTACGTGCCGGGCTGCCCGCCGACGGCCGAAGCGCTGATCCACGGCATCCTGCAGTTGCAGAAGAAGATCCGCCGCACCAACACCATCGCGCGTTCCTGACAAAGGCGCAGCTGAGCCATGACTGATACACCGATCAACTCGCTGGCCGAGCGCCTTTCGGCGCGATTCGGCGACACGCTGACCATCAGCGTCGTCCGCAACGAAGTCACCGCCGAAGTGGCCGCCGCCGACCTGCTCGCGGTGGCCACCGCGTTGCGTGACGAGGCACCGTTCCGTTTCGGCGTGCCCATCGACGTCTGCGGCATCGATTACCTGAGCTACGGGCAGACCGAGTGGGATACCGAGACCGTCTCCGGTACCGGCTTCTCGCGCGGCGTGGAAGGCGAGGCTGTGGGTCGCTTCACGTGGTCCGACCGTCCGCGTCCCGATGCATCGCCGCGCCGTTTCGCCTCCATCGTTCACCTGCTGTCGCTGGAGAACAACCAGCGCGTGCGCCTGCGCGTGTTCTGCGAAGACGACACGCTGCCGATGGTGCCGTCGCTGACTGGCATCTATCCGGGCGTGAACTGGTTTGAGCGCGAGTCGTTCGACCTGTACGGCATCGTGTACGAAGGCCACCCGGACCTGCGCCGCATCCTTACCGACTATGGCTTCGTCGGCCATCCGTTCCGCAAGGATTTCCCGCTGATCGGCAACGTCGAAGTGCGCTACGACCCCGAGCAGAAGCGCGTGGTGTACGAACCCGTGTCGATCGAACCGCGCGTGCTCGTGCCGCGCGTCATCCGTGACGACGCCGACCTGCTGCAGGCCAAGGCCGAGGCGGCCGACAACTGGCGGAACAACTGATCATGCAAGAGATCCGCAATTACACGATGAACTTCGGCCCGCAGCATCCCGCTGCGCACGGCGTGCTGCGTCTGGTGCTGGAGATGGACGGTGAAACCATCGTCCGCGCCGATCCGCACGTGGGCCTGCTCCACCGCGGCACCGAGAAGCTGGCCGAGTCCAAGCCGTTCAACCAGTCGATCGGCTACATGGATCGCCTCGACTACGTGTCGATGATGTGCAACGAGCACGCCTATGTGCGCGCCATCGAAACCCTGCTGGGTATCGAGGTGCCGGAGCGCGCGCAGTACATCCGCACCATGTTCGACGAGATCACCCGCATCCTGAACCACCTCATGTGGATCGGTTCCAACGCGCTCGACCTGGGCGCGATGGCGGTGTTCCTGTACGCGTTCCGTGAGCGCGAGGAACTGATGGACGTCTACGAGGCGGTGTCGGGCGCGCGCATGCACGCGACCTACTACCGTCCGGGCGGCGTCTACCGCGATCTGCCGGACCACATGTCGCAGTACCGCGAGTCGCCCTGGCACAAGGGCAAGGACCTCAAGCGCCTCAATAGCTGGCGCGAAGGTTCCATGCTCGACTACCTGGAAGCGTTCACCAACGACTTCCCGACCAAGGTGGACGAGTACGAGGAACTGCTGACCAACAACCGCATCTGGAAGCAGCGCACCGTTGGCATCGGCGTCATCCCGCCGGAAAAGGCGCAAGCCTGGGGCATGACGGGCGTGATGCTGCGCGGCTCGGGCATTGCCTGGGATCTGCGCAAGAAGCAGCCGTACGCCAAGTACGCCGAGATGGATTTCGACATCCCGGTGGGCGTGGGCGGCGACTGCTACGACCGTTACCTGGTCCGCGTTGAAGAGATGCGCCAGTCCAACCGCATCATCCAGCAGTGCGTGAAGTGGCTGAAGGCCAACCCCGGCCCGGTCATCGTGCAGAACTACAAGGTCGCTCCGCCTCACCGTGAGGACATGAAGGAGGACATGGAAGCGCTGATCCACCACTTCAAGCTCTTCACCGAAGGCTATGGCGTGCCAGCCGGCGAAACCTACGCCGCCGTGGAAGCGCCGAAGGGCGAGTTCGGCTGCTACCTGGTCTCCGATGGCGCGAACAAGCCGTTCCGTGTGCACTTGCGTGCACCGGGTTTTGCCCATCTGTCGTCGATGGACGCCATCGTGCGTGGCCACATGCTGGCCGACGTGGTGGCGATGATCGGTACCTACGACCTCGTGTTCGGCGAAGTCGATCGCTGAGCCCGGAGGAAAAGCACACATGAAAGCCACCGGAAATTACGAGCAGGTCAAGAACGTCGACCCGCTCGTCGTACTCAACGAACACACTCGTCACCACATCGAGGAGTGGGTTGCCCGTTTTCCGCCGGACCGCAAGCGGTCGGCGCTGATCCAGTCGCTGTTTGCCGCGCAGGAGCAGAACCAGGGCTTCCTCACCGATGAGCTGATCACGGCCGTTGCGAAATACCTCGACCTGCCCGCCGTGTGGGCCTACGAGGTCGCCAGCTTCTACTCGATGCTCGAGACCAAGCCGGTGGGTCGCAACAACGTGGCCATCTGCACCAACATTTCATGCTGGCTCAATGGCGCGGAAGACCTGGTCAAGCATTGCGAAACCAAGCTTGGCATCAAGCTGGGTGAAAGCACTGCCGATGGTCGCGTGTATCTGAAACGCGAAGAAGAATGCATCGCTGCTTGCGCCAGTGCGCCGGCGATGACCGTCAATGGTCACTACCACGAGCGTCTGTCGATCCAGAAGATCGACGAGATTCTCGACGGTCTCAAGTAAGGGCAGGGCGACATGGCTTACGGACCCGCACCCCAAGAACATCAGGTCGTCTACACCACGCTGCATTTCGACAAGCCGTGGGCGATGGACAGCTACACCCAGGTGGGTGGCTATGAAGCGTGGAAGAAGATCCTCGCCGAGAAGCCCGATCCGAACACGCTGATCGAAGAGATCAAGAAGAGCAACCTGCGCGGCCGTGGTGGCGCGGGCTTCCCGACCGGTCTGAAGTGGTCCTTCATGCCGAAGGGCGACATGCAGAAGTACATTCTCTGCAACTCGGACGAGTCCGAGCCGGGCACCTGCAAGGACCGCGACATCCTGCGCTTCAACCCGCATGCGGTGATCGAAGGCATGGCGATCGCGTGCTACTGCACGGGTTCGACCGTCGCCTACAACTACCTGCGTGGCGAGTTCCATCACGAGCCGTTCGAGCATTTCGAAGAGGCACTGAAGGAAGCGTACGCCGCTGGCCTGCTGGGCAAGAACATCCAGGGCACCGGCCTCAACGTCGATATCTATGGCGCGCTCGGCGCCGGCGCCTACATTTGCGGCGAAGAAACCGCGCTGATGGAATCGCTGGAAGGCAAGAAGGGCCAGCCGCGCTTCAAACCGCCGTTCCCGGCCAACTTCGGTCTGTACGGCAAGCCCAGCACCATCAACAACACCGAAACCTATGCCTCGGTGCCGGCCATCCTGCGCAAGGGGGCCGACTGGTTCCTGGCGCAGAGCAAGACCAAGAACGGCGGCCCGAAGATCTTCTCGGTCTCCGGTTGCGTGCAGAAGGGCGGTAACTTCGAAGTGCCCCTGGGCACCACCTTCGACGAGCTGCTGGAAATGGCCGGTGGCCTGCGCCCGGGCCGTACCCTGAAGGGCGCGGTTCCCGGCGGCGTGTCCATGCCGGTGCTGCGCGCCGAGCAGCTGAAGGGCCTGCCGTTCGATTACGACACCCTGCGCGACCTCAAGACGGGTCTCGGCTCGGGCGCCATCGTGGTGCTCGACGACACCGTCTGCACGGTCCGTTTCACCCGCCGCATCTCGCAGTTCTTCCACAAGGAGTCCTGCGGCCAGTGCACCCCGTGCCGCGAAGGCACCGGCTGGATGCACCGCGTGCTGGATCGCATCGTGGAAGGCAAAGGCACGATGGACGACCTGCATCGCCTCAAGGCCATTGCCGGCCAGATCGAAGGCCACACCATCTGCGCGTTCGGCGAAGCCGCTGCGTGGCCGGTGCAGGGCTTCCTGCGCCAGTTCTGGGATGAATTCGAGTACTACATCGTCAATGGTCGCTCCATTGTCGACGACAAGCTTGGAGCCGCCGCATGAGTGCGCAGCCCACTACGCCTACTCTTGACCTGCTGAACATCGAGATCGACGGCAAGCCCACGCAGATCCGCAAGGGCGCCATGATCATCGAAGCGGCCGACGCCATTGGCGTGTCGATCCCGCGTTTCTGCTATCACCGCAAGCTGCCGATCGCCGCTAACTGCCGCATGTGCCTGGTGGAAGTGGAAATGGGCGGCAAGCCCATGCCCAAGCCGCAGCCCGCCTGCGCCACCCCGGTGGCCGAAGGCATGAAGGTGAAGACCCGCACTGACGTCGCCTTGAAGTATCAGAAGGACGTCATGGAGTTCCTGCTGATCAACCACCCGCTGGATTGCCCGATCTGCGATCAGGGCGGCGAGTGCGAACTGCAGGACGTCGCGCTGGGCTACGGCCGCAGCGTGTCGCGCTACACCGAGCGCAAGCGCACCATCGCGGACGAGAACCTCGGCCCGCTGGTTGCCACCGAGATGACCCGCTGCATCCAGTGCACGCGCTGCGTGCGCTTCACCAGCGAGATCGCCGGCACGTACGAGCTCGGCGGCATGAGCCGCGGCGACAACCTGCAGATCGGCACCTACATCGGCAAGACCATCGAGACGGAACTGTCGGGCAACATCATCGACGTCTGCCCGGTGGGCGCGCTGACCAACAAACCGTTCCAGTTCCAGGCGCGCGCCTGGGAACTGGTCGCCAAGCCGTCCATCGCGTATCACGACGCGCTCGGCTCCAACCTGTGGCTGCACACGCGCCGCGGTGAGGTGCTGCGCACGGTGCCGCGCGACAACGAAACGATCAATGAGTGCTGGCTCTCGGACCGCGACCGTTACAGCCATCAGGGCCTGTATGCGGCGGACCGCGTCAGCGCTCCGCAGGTCAAGCGCAACGGCCAGTGGGTCACCACCACGTGGGAAGACGCACTGGGCGCCGCCGCCGAAGCACTGAAGACCGTGCCGGGCAGCGACCTGGGCGTGCTGGTCCACCCGGCGACCACCACGGAAGAAGGTGACGCGCTGGTTCGCCTGGCCCGTGGCCTGGGCAGTGCCCACATCGATCATCGCGTGCGTCAGCTGGACTTCGCCGACAACGCGATCGCCAAGGCGTTCGGCAAGCCGGTCGCCGAGCTGGACAAGGTGAAGGCCGCGCTGCTGGTCGGTTCCGACCTGCGCCATGAGCTGCCGCTGGTCAATCACCGCATCCATCAGGCGGTGAAGAAGGGCGCCAAGGTCTACGCCGTCAATCCGGCGAGCTTCCATTTCAACTACAAGCTGGCTGGCGAAGCCATCGTGGCGCCGCAGGCGCTGGTCGATGCGCTGCTCGCGCTGGCCAAGGCAGCTGTCGAGGCCGGCGCTTCCGCTCCTGCCGCGTTGGCCGACGCCATCAACGGCGCCACCTCCGACCAGGGCGATAAGGACGCTATCGCGGACCTGAAGAGCGGCAGCGCCGTGGTCATCCTCGGCGAGGCAGCCGTCACGCATCCGCAGGCTTCGTGGCTGCGTGCCGTGGCGCAGTTCATCGCGCAGGCGACCGGTGCTGGTTACAACGAACTGCCGGTGGGCGCGAATGCCGTGGGTCTGGGTCGTGTCGGCGTGCTGCCGGGCAATGGCGGCCTCGACGCACAGGCCATGCTGGCCCAGCCGCGCAAGGGTTACGTGCTGTACGGCGTCGAGCCGCAGGACGTGGCCGATGGCGCTGCCTTCCTGAAGGCGCTGAAGGGCGCACAGAAGGTCGTGGCGTTCTCGGCTTACGCCAATGACGCGCTGCGTGAAGCCGCCGACGTGATCCTGCCGATCGGTCTGCTGCCGGAAATCGACGGCACGCTGGTCAATGTCGATGGCCTGTCGCAGAGCGTCGCCGCTGGTGCCAAGGCGCCGGGCGAAGCTCGTCCGGGCTGGAAGGTGCTGCGCGCGCTTGGCGGCATCCTCAAGGTCGCCGGTTTCGAGTTCGACGACCTGGCTGGTCTGCGTGAAGGCATCAGCGAGCGCGCGCATCAGCCGCACACCGAATTGGCTCCGCGCCCGTCGACCGGTGGCCTGAGCCGCCTGGCGACCTGGCCGATCTATCGCACCGACGCCGTGCTCCGTCGCGCCACCGCGCTCAGCAAGCATCCGCTCAACCGTGCGCCGGCCGTCCGCGTCAATGCGGACGAAGCCAAGCGACTGGGCCTGGGCGAGGGCGACGCCGTGCGCGTTGCCGATGCGGTGCTGCCGCTGGTGATCGATGTGACCGTGCCGGATGGCGCGGCATGGATCGAAGCCGCGCACGACGACACCGTCACGCTGCCGCCTTACGGCGCGGCCCTCACCCTGAGCAAGGCGTAAGCACATGGTCGATCAGCTCATCAATCAGCTCGGCCTGCCGATCCTCTACATCCTCGCCATCGTTCTGCCGCTGGTGATCACGGTGGCGCTGTACGTGTGGTGGGAGCGCAAGGTGCTCGGCTGGATGCACGTGCGCATGGGACCCAACAAGGTCGGTCCCTTCGGCTTGCTGCAGGCCTTCGCCGACGTCACCAAGCTGCTGCTGAAGGAAGTGATTCTTCCGACCAGCGCGAACAAGGTGCTGTACTACCTGGCACCGCTGATCGCCCTGGTCCCGGCGCTGGCTGCCTGGGCGGTGGTTCCCTTCAACGATCAGCTGGTGCTGGCCAACGTCAACGCCGGCCTGCTGTACCTGCTGGCGATGACCTCGCTGGGTGTGTACGGCATCATCCTCGCCGGCTGGGCCTCCAACTCGCGTTACGCGCTGCTGGGTGCCATGCGCTCGGCCGCGCAGGTGATCTCGTACGAACTGGCCATGGGCCTGTGCCTGGTGTGCGTGCTGGTGCTGGCGGGTTCGTTGAACCTGACCGACATCGTCCATGCCCAGGCCGGTAACAAGGGCATCTTCGACTGGTTCATGTGGCCGCTGTTCCCGGTCTTCATCATCTACTTCATCTCGGGCGTTGCCGAAACCAACCGCGCGCCGTTCGACGTGGCGGAAGGTGAGTCGGAAATCGTCGCCGGCTTCCACGTGGAGTACTCCGGTTCGGCGTTCGCGCTGTTCTTCCTGGCCGAGTACGCCAACATGATCCTGGTCAGCTTCCTTGCCTCGATCCTGTTCATGGGCGGCTGGCTGTCGCCGCTGCCGGCCTCGTGGGGCTTCCTCGGCCACGCCAGCATCCTGTGGCTGTTCGTCAAGGTATTCGTCTTCGCCTTCATGTTCCTGTGGTTCCGCGCCAGCTTCCCGCGTTACCGCTATGACCAGATCATGCGTCTGGGCTGGAAGGTGTTCATTCCCATCACCATCGCCTGGGTCCTCGTTGCCGGCTGCATGAAGTACTTCGGCTGGGTCACCGTCGGCACGGGAGGCTGAAGAAAATCATGTCCCGCGTTACTCACTATTTCAAAAGCCTGCTGCTCATCGAGCTGCTCAAGGGCCTGGGTCTGACCATGCGTTACATGTTCAGCCCCAAGTACACGATGCGCTACCCGATGGAGCACATCCCCAAGTCCAACCGCTTCCGCGGTTTGCATGCCCTGCGCCGCTACGCCAACGGCGAAGAGCGTTGCATCGCGTGCAAGCTGTGCGAGGCGGTGTGCCCGGCCCTGGCCATCACCATCGACTCCGCTCCGCGCGAGAGCGATGGCCAGCGCCGTACCACGCGCTATGACATCGACCTGTTCAAGTGCATCTTCTGCGGCTTCTGCGAAGAGAGCTGCCCGGTGGACTCGATCGTCGAAACGCACATCCACGAGTACCACTTCGAGCAACGTGGCGAGAACGTGGTGACCAAGCCGCAGCTGCTCGCCATTGGCGACCGCTTCGAGGCGGACATCGCGGCTGCCCGCGCTCAAGACGCTGCGTATCGTTGAGGACACTACCGTGATCGATTCGTCTGTGTTCCAACTCGTCTGTTTCTACGCCTTCGCCGCGGTCACCGTGATCGCCGCGCTGGGCGTGATCACCCTGCGCAACTCGGTGCATGCCGTGCTGTCGCTGGTGCTCACGTTCTTCAGCACGGCCTGCATCTGGCTGCTGGCCGAAGCGGAGTTCCTCGCCATCGCGCTCATCGTGGTCTACGTCGGCGCGGTGATGGTGCTGTTCCTGTTCGTGGTGATGATGCTGGACATCAAGCAGGAGCAGGTGAGGGAAGGGTTCATCAAGTACCTCCCGGTCGGCATCATCGTGGCCCTGATCATGCTGGGCGAAATGCTCGGGTTGATCGGTGTGCGCGCCATGCATGAGCAGGTGATGGGTGCCAATCCGGCCGCTCAGGCGGGCATGTCCAACACCGCCTGGCTGGGCAACGCCCTTTACACGCAGTTCCTGCTGCCGTTCGAGATCGCTGCGCTGATCCTGACGGTAGGCGTGGTGGCTGCAGTCGTGCTGACCCTGCGTCAGCGCACCGGCGTGCGCCATCAGCAGGCATCGCAGCAGGTCAGCGTCAATGCGCGCGATCGCATTCGCGTGGTGAAGATGGCGGCCGAAGTCCCCGTTGCACCGCAGCCGGCTGAAGGCAAGGAGACCACCCCATGATCACGCTTTCGCACTTCATCGTGCTCGGCGCGGTGCTCTTCTGCATCGCCCTGGCCAGTCTCTTCATCAACCGCAAGAACGTCATCGTTCTGCTGATGTCGATCGAGCTGATGCTCCTGGCGGTGAACATCAACTTTGTCGCGTTCTCTCGTTTCAACAACGATGTGGCGGGGCAGGTGTTCGTGTTCTTCATTCTCACCGTGGCTGCGGCGGAAACCGCCATCGGCCTGGCGATCCTGGTCCTGCTGTTCCGTAACCGCAGCACCATCAACGTCGCCGAAATCGACAGCATGAAGGGCTGACCCGATGGAATTGTCTACCTCCATTCTGCTGACCATCGCCCTCGCACCGCTCGTCGGATGCGTACTGGCGGGCTTCCTTGGTCGCTTCATCGGCCGTGCCGGCGCCCACACCGCGACCATTCTTGGCGTGGCCGTGGCCTGCGGCCTGTCGTTCTACGTGCTGTACCAGCTCACCGTGGGCGGTGCGCCGATCTATAACCAGAACATCTACACCTGGTTCGACATCGGCCACTACAGCGCCCACGTCGGTTTCCTGATCGATCGCCTCACCGCCATGATGATGGTGGTGGTGACCTTCGTGTCGCTGCTGGTGCACATCTACACCATCGGCTACATGGCCGACGATCCGGGCTACCAGCGCTTCTTCAGCTACATCTCGCTGTTCACCTTCTCGATGTTGATGCTCGTGATGAGCAACAACTTCATGCAGCTGTTCTTCGGCTGGGAAGCGGTGGGCCTGGTGTCGTACCTGCTGATCGGCTTCTGGTACAAGCGCCCGACGGCGATCTTCGCCAACCTCAAGGCGTTCTTGGTCAACCGCGTGGGTGACTTCGGCTTCCTGCTGGGCATCGCGGGCGTGCTGTATTTCCTCAATACGCTGGATTACGCCACCGCGTTCGCCGCTGCGCCGACCCTGGTGGGCAAGACCCTGCAGATCACCCAGAACACCCATTGGGACGCAGCCACCGTCATCTGCATCCTGCTGTTCATCGGTGCGATGGGTAAGTCCGCCCAGGTGCCGCTGCACGTGTGGCTGCCGGACTCGATGGAAGGCCCGACCCCGATCTCGGCCCTGATCCACGCTGCGACGATGGTGACCGCCGGCATCTTCATGGTCGCCCGCATGTCGCCGATCTTCGAGCTGTCGGAGACCGCGCTCAGCTTCGTGATGATCATCGGCGCTACCGGCGCGCTGTTCACCGGCCTGATCGGCATCGTGCAGAACGACATCAAGCGCGTCGTCGCGTACTCCACGCTGTCGCAGCTGGGTTATATGACGGTGGCGCTGGGCGTGTCGGCCTATGCAGGCGCCGTGTTCCACCTGATGACCCATGCCTTCTTCAAGGCCCTGCTGTTCCTGGGCGCGGGCTCGGTCATCATCGCCATGCACCATGAGCAGGATATGCGCTACATGGGCGGCCTGCGCAAGTACATGCCGATCACCTGGATCACCATGTGGATCGGGTCGTTGGCGCTGTGTGGTGTGCCGTTCTTCGCGGGCTTCTACTCCAAGGACGCGATCATCGAGGCGGTGGGCGAGTCGCACCGCGCGGGTGCCAGCTACGCTTACTTCTGTGTGATGGCCGGCGCCTTCGTGACCGCGCTGTACACCTTCCGCCAGATGTACCTGACTTTCCACGGCAAGGAACGTTTCGTGGTGGTGCACGATCATGGCCACGGTCATGGTCACGGCCACGACGATCACGGCCATGCGCACGCCGAGCACGACGAGCACCATCACGTCTCGCACAAGGATGACCACGGCCATCACGAGGCAGGCATCATGCACGAGACGCCGAAGGAGTCGCCGTGGGTGGTGACGCTGCCGCTGATTCTGCTGGCCATTCCGTCGATCGTGGTGGGCGGATTCGCCGCCAAGTCGATGCTGTACGGCGAGTGGTTCGGCTCGGCTATCCATGTCAACGAAGCGAACAACGTACTCGGCGAGCTGGCGAAGGAATTCGACAACTGGCTTTCGGCTGGCCTGCACGGGTTCACCCAGCTGCCGTTCTGGTTGGTGGCCGCAGCCTTCGCCATCCAGACCTACATCTACCTGTTCAATCCGGCCGTGGCTGATCGCATCAAGCATGCGCTGAAGCCGATCTACAACGTGCTCAACCACAAGTACTGGTTCGACGCGGTGTACTACATCGTCTTTGCCCGTGGCGGCATGGCGCTGGGTCGTGCCCTGTGGAAGGGGGGCGACGCGGCGGTGATCGACGGTGTGCTGATCGATGGTTCGGCGAGTCTGGTGGACCGCATCGCGGGTGGCGTGCGTCGCCTGCAGTCCGGTTATCTCTATCACTACGCCTTCGCGATGATCCTTGGCCTTATCCTGCTGCTTGGCGGGTATTGGCTGGTCGGGCAATAAGGGAACCTGCTCCATGTTCAATCATTTGCTCAGCCTGCTGATCTGGCTTCCTATCGTGGGTGCCATCCCGGTGCTGCTCGCCGGCTCCGGCCGTCCCAACGCCGCGCGTTGGATCGCCCTGCTGGTGGCCGTCCTCACCTTCGTGGCCAGCCTCTACCTGCTGCCGCAGTTCAACGCGGCCGACGGTTCGAAGCAGCTGGTGGAAAGCCACATGTGGATCGCCTCGCTCGGCGTCCACTACGGCCTCGCCGTCGACGGCATCTCTGTCGCCCTGATCCTGCTGACCACCTTCGTGGGCATCCTGGTGATCATCGGCGCCTGGGAGGTCATCCAGACCAACCCGCATCAGTACATGGCCGCCATGCTGGTGCTCGAGGGCCTGATGATCGGCGTGTTCTGCGCCACCGACGCGTTGCTGTTCTACGTGTTCTTCGAAGCCATGCTGATCCCGATGTTCATCCTCATCGGTGTCTGGGGTGGTCCGCGTCGCGTCTACGCCACGTTGAAGTTCTTCATCTACACGTTCTTCGGCTCCATCTTCATGCTGGTGGGCCTGATCTACCTGTACCTGAAGGCGGGCTCGTTCGACCTGGCCACGCTGGCGGCGCTGCCGCTCTCCATGAAGGAGCAGACCTGGCTGTTCTTCGCCTTCCTCATCGCCTTCGCGGTGAAGGTGCCGATGGTGCCGGTGCATACCTGGCTTCCGGATGCCCACGTGGAAGCGCCGACCGGTGGTTCGGTGGTGCTGGCTGCGGTGATGCTGAAGATCGGTGGTTATGGTTTCCTGCGCTTCTCGCTGCCCATCACGCCGGACGCTGCTGACGCGTACGCCTGGGTGGTGATCGGCCTCAGCCTGATCGCGGTGGTCTACATCGGCTACATCGCGCTGGTGCAGGAGGATATGAAGAAGCTGGTGGCGTACTCGTCCGTGGCGCACATGGGCTTCGTCACGCTGGGTATCTTCATCGCCTTCATGCTGGTGCGCGGCACCAACAACCTCGATGCCGCCAAGCTGGGCATGCAGGGTGCGATGGTGCAGATGATTTCGCACGGTTTCGTGTCGGGCGCGATGTTCTCGTGCATCGGCGTGCTGTACGACCGCCTGCATACCCGCCAGATCAAGGACTACGGTGGCGTCATCAATGTGATGCCGTGGTTCGGCTTCTTCTACGTGCTGTTCGCCATGGCCAACAGCGGCCTGCCGGGTACCAGCGGTTTCGTGGGCGAGTTCCAGGTGATCCTGGCCAGCTTCCAGGCCAACCCGTGGATCGCGTTCTTCGCCGCCTTCACCCTGATCATCGGCGCGGCCTACACGCTGTACATGGTCAAGCGCGTGCTGTGGGGTGATATCACCAATCCGCACGTGGCCGAGATGAAGGACATCAACGGCCGTGAATGGTTTGTTCTCGGCGCCTTCGCCGCCGCCGTGATGGCCCTGGGCATCTGGCCGCAGCCGCTGATCCATCTGATGGATGCGTCGGTCTCGCAGCTCGTGACTCAGCTTGCCAACCACAAGATCTAAGCAGGACCGATCATGCCGAATCTCAATGACATTCTGATCCTGTTGCCGGAGTTCTATCTGGTGGCGGCGGCATGCTTGCTGCTGCTGCTGGATGCCTTCATGAAGCCGGAGCAGCGCCCAATGCTGCACTGGCTGTCCATCGCCGTGTTGCTGGTGGGCATCTACCTGGTGATCGCCGGCCAGCCGAGCCAACCGGTCGTCGCCTTCAGCGGCATGTTCGTGCGCGACGGTGTCGCCGAGATCCTCAAGGTCTTCGCGCTGCTGAGCACGGTGCTGGTGTTCGTCTACGCCAAGCCCTACCTGCAAGATCGCAAGCTGTTCCTGGGGGAGTTCTACACCCTGACCATCTTCGCGGTGATCGGCATCATGCTGCTGGTCTCGGCCGGCAACCTGATCACGGTGTACCTGGGCCTGGAACTGCTGACGCTCTCGTCGTACGCGCTGGTCGCTCTCAATCGTGATTCGCGCCTGTCCTCGGAAGCGGCCATCAAGTACTTCGTGCTGGGCGCGCTGGCGTCGGGCATGCTGCTGTACGGCATGTCGATGGTCTACGGCGCGACCCAGACGCTGGACCTGGCCCACCTGCACATGGCCGCCACGCATACGAACATGCCGCACCTGCTGGTGTTCGGCCTGATCTTCATGATCGTGGGTATCGGCTTCAAGCTGGGCGCTGCGCCGTTCCATATGTGGATTCCGGACGTGTACCAGGGTTCGCCGACGGCGGTGACCATCTTCATCGGTTCCGCACCGAAGCTGGCTGCCTTCGGTATGGCCTATCGCCTGCTGGGCGCTGGTTTGGGGGATCTCGCCAATCACTGGCAGCTCATGCTGGCGTGCCTGGCCGTGCTGTCGCTGGCCATCGGCAACATCGTCGCCCTGGTGCAGAGCAACCTGAAGCGCCTGCTGGCCTATTCGACCATTTCGCACATGGGCTATCTGCTCCTGGGCCTGGTCAATGCCGGTCCGGAGGGTTACGCCGCATCACTGTTCTATGCGATCAGCTACGCGCTGACCGGTGCCGCTGCCTTCGGCATCATCCTTGCCTTGGCCCGCGCGGGTTTCGAGTGCGAAGAGATCGATGACCTCAAGGGCCTGAACCAGCGTTCGCCGTGGGCCGCGTTCCTGATGATGCTGGTGATGTTCTCGCTGGCTGGCGTGCCGCCGATGTTTGGTTTCTTCGGCAAGCTGCTGGTGTTCCAGGCTGCGATCCACGCCGGTTTCCTTTGGCTGGCCATCGTTGGCGCCGTGTTCGCCATCATCGGCCTCTACTACTACCTGCGCGTTGTGAAGGTCATGTACTTCGACAAGCCGGTGGAGGGCACCGACGTGCACCTGCAGAAGGACGTCTCGGTTCGCCTGGTGTTGTCGTTGAACGTGCTGGCTCTGCTGGCGCTGGGATTCGCCTGGGGCCCGCTGTTTGGCTGGTGTCAGAGCGTGTTCGTTGGTTGAAAAACATCGTGACGGTTCTATGTCCGTCACGATGTCTTGTCAGGAAATGTGAAATTATTTTTGCGGAAAGGCTTGCAAGAATTCGGCCATCTCGCTATTATTTCTGGACTCTGATGCGGGGTGGAGCAGTCTGGCAGCTCGTCGGGCTCATAACCCGAAGGTCGTAGGTTCGAATCCTACCCCCGCTACCAGATCTTTCTTAGAACAAGAAAGCCTCCTCGTGAGGCTTTTTTGTTGGGCGCAAGGAAGCGTCGCACATATGTCACAGACCGCTTTGATGCTGCCTGTGCGGTGCCCCGGAAGAGTCTGGATGGGTCGGGACATCGGCGAGAACGCTCTTGTGAAAGAGCAGGGAATGGGCCGCTTGAGCCCATTTTTTGTTTCTGGCGACTGGTAACGATAGGCGAATCATGGATACGCAGGCACTGGCTCAACGCTTTACGGAAGTTCTGGCCGATCTCGGTCTGGAATGCATCGGCGTGGAGTTCTCCCCGTCGCAGGGGCAGAGTACCCTGCGTGTCTATCTCGACGCCGAGGGCCGCGAGGTCAATCTCGACGACTGCGAGGCAGCCAGTCGCGAACTGTCGGCGATGTTGGATGTGGAAGATCCGATTCCGGGCCATTACGTGCTGGAGGTTTCCTCGCCGGGCATTGATCGTCCGCTCTTCACCGCGGCGCAGTTCGCCAAGGTAGCGGGGACGGAAGTGAAGATTTTGCTGAAGGCGCCCCTGGAAGGGCGTCGCCGCTTGCGCGGCAAGGTGGTGTCGGTGGACGGCGAGCGGATCTCGTTGGAAGCCGAAGGAAAGACCTTCGAGTTCGACCATGACGCCGTGGAAAGCGCGCGCGTGGTGCCGGATTGGGTGGCGCTCGGTTACGTGCCGCAGCCCAAGCCGGGTAGCAAGAAGCCGGGCAAGAAGGCCACGAAGTAAATCAATCGAAACCGATGGGGCGCCGGCGGCGTCTACGGAGTTGCTGCAATGAGCAAAGAACTTTTGCTGGTGGTTGACGCGGTTGCCAACGAAAAGGGCGTCCCGCGTGAAGTGATTTTCCAAGCCATGGAAGCGGCGCTCGCCTCTGCGGCCAAGAAGCGTTACCCGGATGAAGATCCGGATATCCGTGTGGTCATCGATCGTCACACGGGCGACTACGAGACCTTCCGTCGTTGGGAAATCATCGCCGACGACGGCGAGATGGAGTCGCCGTACCACCAGATCCGCCTGATGGACGCCGTGGACGAGCGCGAAGGCGCCGAGGTCGGCGAGTACATCGAAACGCAGATCGAGAACGCCGAATTCGGCCGCATCGCAGCGCAGGCCGCCAAGCAGGTGATCGTGCAGCGTGTCCGCGAAGCCGAGCGCATGCAGGTGGTGGATGCCTTCCGCGAGCGCGTGGGCGAGCTGGTCACCGGTATCGTCAAGCGCGTCGAGCGCGGCAACGTCTACCTCGACCTGGGCAGCAACGCCGAAGCTTTCATCCCGCGTGACAAGACCATTCCGCGTGAATCGGCTCGTGTTGGCGACCGCGTCCGCGGTTACCTCTACGAAGTGCGTTCGGAAGCTCGCGGCCCGCAGTTGTTCGTGTCGCGCGCCGCACCGGAATTCATGATCGAGCTGTTCAAGCTCGAGGTGCCGGAAGTCGGTCAGGGCCTGGTTGAAATCAAGGGTTGCGCCCGCGATCCGGGCGACCGCGCCAAGATCGCCGTAGTGGCCCACGATTCGCGCACCGATCCCATCGGCGCCTGCATCGGCATGCGCGGTTCGCGTGTGCAGGCGGTGTCCAATGAGCTCAACGGTGAGCGCGTCGACATCATCCTGTGGCACGAGAATCAGGCCCAGTACGTCATCAATGCGATGGCGCCGGCGGAAGTGCAGTCCATCATCATGGACGAAGAAAAGCACTCCATGGACATCGCCGTGGCTGAGGACAAGCTGTCCCAGGCCATCGGTCGCGGTGGCCAGAACGTGCGCCTCGCCAGCAAGCTCACCGGCTGGCAGCTCAACGTGATGACGCAGGACCAGGTCGCCGCCAAGAGCGAGGCCGAACAGGAAGCCGCACGTCAGCTGTTCATGGACAAGCTGGAAGTGGACCAGGAAATCGCAAGCATCCTCGTGCAGGAAGGTTTCTCCAGCGTCGAGGAAATCGCCTATGTGCCGAGTGCCGAGCTGCTGGCCGTGGAAGGCTTCGACGAAGACATCGTCGAGGAGCTCCGCGCCCGTGCCCGCGACGCACTGCTGACCGAAGCGCTGGCCGTGGAAGAGAGCATCGACGAGCATCAGCCGTCCGAGGAACTCCTGCACCTGCCGGGTATGGATGAGGTGACGGCGTACGCGCTGGCCTCGCGTGAAGTTGTCTCGGTGGACGATCTGGCCGACCTCGCGGTTGACGACCTGATCGACATCGAGGGCATGGACGAAGATCGCGCGGCTGCGCTGATCATGGCAGCTCGTGCGCCAATGATCGCGCGTCTGGAGAAGGGCGGCTAACCGCGGGCGGCCGCGCCCTGGATGGGCGCGCCGAGGAAGGCCGGAAGGCCTTCCACCACGGATGGTGGTGGCCGTGCAGGCGAGGCCGCACGGACGATAAGCGCGGGAACGGCGGAGAAAGAACACGATGTCCGGTGAAACGATCAAACAACTTGCCCAGAGCATGAAGGTGCCCGTCGACAGGCTGCTTACGCAGCTGAGTCAGGCTGGCATGTCCTTTTCGGACCCTGAGCAGATCATCAGCAGTACCGAAAAGATGAAGCTGTTGGGCTTCCTGCGTCGCAGCCACGGCAAGGACGCACCGGCCGAAGGCGAGAACGCATCCCCGCGCCAGATCACGCTCAAGCGCAGTACGCGTGGCGAGCTGAAGCTGTCGACCCCGGGTGGGCGCGGCGCCACGGGTGGGGCCAAGACGGTCAACGTCGAAGTCCGTACCAAGCGGACCTATGTGAAGCGCAGCGTGATCGCCGAAGAGGCGGGCAGCGACGTCGAGCGTGAAGATGCCGTGCGCAAGCTTCAAGAGTCGCAGGCACAGCGCGACCACGAGGAAACTGAGCGCCTGGAAGCCGACCGCCGCCGCCATGAAGAAGCGGAACAGCGCGCGGAAGAAGCCCAGCGTCAGCGCGAAGCGGAAGAAGAACAGCGTCGCCAGCAGGCTGAGGCTGAAGCCGCAGCGCGCGCCAGGGAGCAGCTGGAGCGCCAGGCCGCCGCCGAGGCCGCTGCTGCCGTCTCCCATCCGGAGCCCGTGTCGGCTTCCGCATCCGTTCCGGCCGCACCGGTCGCCGCCGAGCCTGCCGAAAAGCCGGCACCGGTCGAGCCCGCTCCGGTGCAGAGGATCGACCACAGCGCGCTCGGCATGATCGTGCCGCGCATTCACGAGCCGCGTCGTCGCGAAAAGAAGGTCGTGGTCACGCCGGCCCCGGCTCCCGCTCCTGCACCGGCGCCCGCGCCGGCCGCCACGGCGGCAGCTGCAGCTGCTGCACCTGCCAGTGGCAACAAGACGCGCTACGCCCGTGAACGCGATGAAGGCCCTGGCGGCAAGCGTTTTGCCGCCGGTGAGCTGCATCTGAGTGATGCCGACCGCGCACGCCGTTCCAGCAACAACAAGCGTGGCGGCAAGCCGGGTCGCGGCTCGAGCCGCGACATGGGGCGCTCCAGCACGCAGGCGTCGAGTGGCCCGCATGGCTTCACCCGTCCGACCGCCGCCGTCGTGCGTGAGGTCGTGGTGGGCGACAACAACGTGGTCGCCGACCTTGCCAACAAGATGGCGGTCAAGGGTTCGGAGGTGGTCAAGGCCCTCTTCAAGATGGGCGTGATGGCCACCATCAACCAGACCATCGACCACGACACGGCCGTGCTGGTGATCGAGGAACTCGGCCACAAGGCCGTGGCCGTGAACGAGAACAACGCCGAAGCTGCGCTGGCTGCCCACACGCAGAGCGCGGAGCTGGAAGGCGAGAAGAAGCCGCGTCCGCCGGTGGTCACTATCATGGGCCACGTCGACCACGGCAAGACCTCCACGCTCGACTACATCCGCCGCACCAAGGTTGCCTCGGGCGAAGCGGGTGGCATCACCCAGCACATCGGTGCGTACCACGTGGAAACGCCCAAGGGCGTCATCACGTTCCTGGACACCCCGGGCCATGCGGCGTTTACGTCGATGCGTGCCCGTGGCGCCCAATCCACCGATATCGTGGTCCTGGTGGTCGCGGCCGACGACGGCGTCATGCCGCAGACGGCCGAAGCCGTGAAGCATGCGCGCGCCGCCAAGGTGCCGCTGATCGTGGCACTCAACAAGATGGACAAGGCCGATGCCAACCCGGACCACGTCAAGCAGGGCCTCGGCAACCTGGAAGTGATTCCGGAAGAGTGGGGTGGTGACACGCCGTTCGTGCCGATTTCCGCCAAGACCGGTATGGGCATCGACGACCTGCTTGACGCCATCCTGGTCCAGGCCGAAGTGATGGAGCTGACGGCGGTCGAAGACGGCCCGGCGTCTGGCGTGGTGATCGAATCGAGCCTCGACCGCGGTCGCGGTCCGGTGGCGACGGTGCTGGTGCAGCAGGGCACGCTCAAGCGCGGCGACTTCGTCGTCTGCGGCATCGAGTATGGCCGCATGCGTGCGCTGATCGACGAGAACGGCAAGACCGTGCAGGAAGCGGGTCCGTCGATTCCGGTGCAGGTGCTGGGTCTGTCCGGCGTGCCTGAATCCGGTGACGACTTCGTGGTGGTGGCTGATGAACGCCTCGCTCGTGAAGTGGCCGCCGAGCGTCAGCTCAAGCGCCGTGAAACCCGCATGGTCAGCAAGGCCAACCGCCTTGAGGACATCATGGCCCAGATGGCCCAAGGTGCCGAGCAGCAGACGCTCAACATCCTGGTCAAGGCCGACGTGCAGGGTTCGGTGCAGGCGCTGCGCGAGTCGCTCAGCGCGATCGGCAACGAGAACGTGAAGGTCAACGTGATCGCAGCCGGCGTCGGCGGCATCACCGAGTCCGACGCCACGCTGGCTGCCGCCTCCAAGGCGCTGGTCATCGGCTTCAACGTCCGTGCCGATGCCTCGGCGCGCAAGGTGATCGATACCTCGGGCCTCGACGTCCGTTACTTCTCGATCATCTATGACGTGATCGACCAGGTGAAGCAGGCGGCTTCGGGCCTGCTGGGCAAGGAAGTGCGCGAAGAGATCATTGGCGTGGCTCAGGTCCGCGAGGTCTTCCGCAGCTCCAAGTTCGGCGCGGTGGCCGGTTGTATGGTCATCGAAGGCACGGTCAAGCGCAGCAAGCCGATCCGCGTGCTCCGCGACAACACCGTGGTCTTCCAGGGCGAACTGGAGTCGCTGCGTCGCTTCAAGGAACTGGTCGACGAAGTGCGCAACGGTATGGAATGCGGTATCGCCGTGAAGCAGTACAACGACGTCAAGGTCGGCGATCAGATCGAGTGCTTCGAGCGTATCGAGGTGGCCCGCACGCTGTAACGGTCAGTGGCCCGGATTGGGCCATCGATCCCAGCGGTGGTTTTATCGGCGGGCGGTGTGGATACCCACATCGCTCGCTTCGTTTTTCGGGATTGGCCATGTCGGCCGGTCCCCGGTTGAAAGGAGTGCGTCATGCCTTCACGCGATTTCAAGCGTACCGACCGCGTCGGCGCCGAGCTGCGCCGCGAACTGGGCCTGCTGGTTCATGCCGCCGTGCGCGACCACGGCCTGCCGTCGGTGAGCGTGTCCGACGTGGAAGTGACCCGTGATCTGGATTGGGCCACGGTGTGGGTGACGGCGTTGCAGCCGGAGCGCTCCGCCGAGGCCATGAAGGCGCTCAAGGAGCTCGCCGTCGAATTCAGGCGAGAGCTGTCTCGCTCCATGCGCCTGCGCCGTGTGCCGGAGCTGCGCTTCAAGTATGACGACTCGGTCGACAAGGGCGAACGCATCGAAAGTCTGCTGCGACAGGATGGGGAACGTCACCCGGCGCCGTCCAAGGACGAGGCCGAGGACGCTGCCGAGGACTGAGGCGTGTTTATCGTAACGGGATGGCCCGTGTTGCCTGGACAAGACGGCGAGCCTGCATGACAGCATGACCGCATGAGCAAGAAGAAAAGCCGAATCCGTTTTCGCGACCTGCACGGTATCGTCTTGCTGGACAAGCCCCTGGGCGTGAGCTCCAACGAGGCCTTGCAGATCGTTCGCAAGGGTATTTTCCGTGCCGAGAAGGGCGGCCACACCGGCGCGCTCGATCCGCTGGCCACTGGCCTGCTGCCGCTGTGCTTTGGCGAGGCCACCAAGCTCGCTGGCATGCTGTTGGGCTCGCGGAAGGCCTATCTGGCCGAGTGCAAGCTCGGCGCCACGACCAGCACGGCTGATCTTGAAGGCGAGGTGGTTCAGGTACGGCCGGTGCCGGTGCTTTCCGATGCAGCCATCGAAGCCTCCCTAGCCAAGCTGCGCGGACGCATCACCCAGGTGCCGCCGGTCTATTCGGCGATCAAGCTCGATGGCGAGCCGCTTTACGTCAAGGCGCGGCGCGGCGAGGCCGTGGACGTGCCTTCGCGCGAGGTGGATGTTCACCGGCTGGACCTGGTCAGCCGCTCGGACGATAGCCTCACCCTGTACGTCGAATGCGGTTCGGGTACTTACGTGCGCAGCCTGGCCGTGGACCTGGGCGAAGACCTGGGTTGTGGCGCCCACCTGACTGCCCTGCGTCGCCTATGGGTGGAACCATTCAGGGAGCCGGCCATGGTGACCGTCGAGCAACTCCAGGCCGCGGCGGAACAGGGCGACGATGCCCTGCTGGCGCTGCTGCTGCCGGTGTCGGCCGGCCTGGCGGGGCTGCCCGCGCTGCATCTGGATGCCGAGCGCACCGCTGCGGTCTCACAGGGGCAGCAGATTCCGGTGGACCCTTCGCTGTGCGGACAGCTGGCGGTGTTCGCCGAGGACGGTCGCCTGCTGGTCCTGGGCGAGGCCGTCGGTGGAAAGCTGCACATCGTGCGGGGGTTCAACCTCCCGGCGATCCCTCAGATTGCCAGTTGACCATGACGGTCTTGTTGTCATAGGGCTCTGGTCGCTACAATACGGAGCTTGTTCCAGACTTTTCATTCATCTAGGCGAAGCTTGCGCAACGTCATCGCGTGACGTTGCGCAAGCTTCGCACCCGTTTTTTTAGGAAGAGATCACATGTCCCTTACCGCAGAACAGACCGGCAAGATCATCGCTGACTTCGGCCGCGTGCCGAACGACACGGGTTCGCCGGAAGTACAGGTCGCCCTGCTGTCGGCCCGCATCGACCACCTCACCGACCACTTCAAAGCGCACAAGCAGGATCACCATTCCCGCCGTGGCCTGCTGAAGCTGGTCAACCAGCGCAAGCGCCTGCTTGCCTACCTGAAGGATCGTGACCTGGCTCGTTACCAGGGCCTCATCGAGCGCCTCGGCCTCCGTCGCTAAGGTTGATGTTTTGCACTCATCCGTGAGTGCAAAAGTCAAAAAGCGGCCACCCATGGCCGCACTTCCCAATTCAGGAAAAGACAGTGGCGAAAGTAACCAAGTCATTCCAGTTCGGTAATCACGAAGTCACACTGGAGACGGGCGAAATTGCCCGCCAGGCTTCCGGTGCCGTCATGGTCAGCATGGGCGGCACGGTTGTGCTGGTCACCGTGGTGGCCAATGCCAAGGCGAAGGAAGGTCAGGACTTCTTCCCGCTCACCGTGGACTACGTCGAGAAGTTCTACTCCGCGGGTCGCATCCCGGGTGGCTTCTTCAAGCGCGAAGGCCGCCCGACCGAGAAGGAGACGCTCACCTCGCGTCTGATCGATCGCCCGGTGCGTCCGCTGTTCCCGGAAGAGTTCAAGAACGAAGTGCAGGTCATCGCACAGGTCGTGTCGCTGAACCCAGAAATCGACGGCGACATCCCGGCCATGCTGGGCGCGTCCGCCGCGCTGAGCCTCGCTGGCATCCCGTTCAAGGGTCCGATCGGCGCCGCCCGCGTCGGTTATGCCAACGGCAAGTACCTGCTGAACCCGACGGCTACCGAGCTGAAGACCTCGGAGCTGGATCTGGTCGTCGCCGGTACCTCCAACGCCGTGCTGATGGTCGAATCCGAAGCGAAGCTGCTGTCGGAAGACGTCATGCTGGGCGCCGTGGTGTTCGGTCACCAGCAGATGCAGGTGGCCATCCGCGCCATCGCCGAGCTGGCCACCGAAGCGGCCCGTCCGTCCATGTCCTGGCAGGCTCCGGCCCGCAACGAGTCGCTCGTCGCCGCCCTCACGGGTGCCGTCGGCAACCAGCTGGAAACCGCCTTCCAGGTGCGTGACAAGCTGCAGCGCCGCGATGCCATCTCGGCCATCAAGAGCGACGTGCTCGCCTCGCTGGCTGCCGATGTGGAAGCCAAGGGTTGGGACAAGGCCGAGCTCGCGAAGGAATTCGCCGAACTCGAGTACCGCACCATGCGCGACGGCGTCCTCAAGACGAAGATCCGCATCGACGGTCGTAACCTGGACGACGTCCGCCCGATCACCATCCGCGTCGGCGTGCTGCCGCGTACCCATGGCTCGGCGCTGTTCACCCGTGGCGAAACCCAGGCGCTGGTCGTGACCACGCTGGGCACCACCCGCGACGCGCAGATCATCGACGCGCCGGAAGGCGAATCGAAGGATCCGTTCCTGTTCCACTACAACTTCCCGCCGTTCTCGGTGGGTGAAGCCGGTCGCTTCGGTGCGCCGAAGCGTCGCGAAATCGGCCACGGCCGTCTCGCCAAGCGCGGCGTGCAGGCCGTGAAGCCGACCATCGAAGAATTCCCGTATGTGGTCCGCGTGGTCTCGGAAATCACCGAGTCCAACGGTTCCTCGTCGATGGCTTCGGTGTGCGGTTCCTCGCTCGCCATGATGGACGCAGGCGTGCCGCTGAAGGCTCCGGTGGCCGGTATCGCCATGGGCCTGGTGAAGGAAGGCAACGACTTCGTCGTGCTGTCCGACATCCTGGGTGACGAAGATCACCTCGGCGACATGGACTTCAAGGTGGCCGGTAGCGCCGATGGCATCTCTGCGCTGCAGATGGACATCAAGATCGACGGCATCACCGAAGAGATCATGAAGGTGGCGCTGGAACAGGCCAAGCGTGGTCGTCTGCACATCCTCGGCGAAATGGCCAAGGTGATCAGCACCGCCCGCACCGAAATGAGCGAGTTTGCCCCGCGCCTGCTCACCATCAAGATCCACCCGGACAAGATCCGCGAAGTCATCGGCAAGGGCGGCGCCACCATCCGCTCGATCACCGAAGAGACCGGCACCACGATCGACATCAGCGACGACGGCACCGTGGTCATCGCCTCGGTCAACCGTGAGGCTGCCAATGCCGCCAAGGCGCGCATCGAGCAGATCGTCTCCGACGTCGAGCCGGGCCGCATCTACGAAGGCAAGGTTGCCAAGCTGATGGACTTCGGCGCGTTCGTGACCATCATGCCGGGCAAGGACGGCCTGGTGCACGTCTCGCAGATTTCCAGCGAGCGCGTGGAGAAGGTCTCCGACAAGCTGAAGGAAGGCGACATCGTCAAGGTCAAGGTGCTGGAAGTGGACAAGCAGGGCCGTATCCGCCTGTCCATGAAGGCCGTGGCCGAGGACGAAGGCGCCAGCGCCTGAGTCGTCGATACGACGTACTGACAAAAGCCCGGCGCAAGCCGGGCTTTTGTTTTTGTGCGTGACCGCTGGCTGATGCTGCGCCGCAATATCAGACTTCTTCGCCACGGACTAATACGCTTTTTGCGTTCGCCGCAACATGCTTTTGCTAGGATGCCCCGAGTATCGAGAGGACGCGGGCATGGCTGATCAGGCAACAGATTTTCTGAAGAATTATCAGACGATGGCGCAGCAATCCTGGGATGCCTGGACCCGCTACCTGCAACAGCAAGCCGCATCTTCAGCCCCGCTGGGAGCAACCTCCGTGCCCTTCGGTTCGACCAGTACCGGCGATGACCTGATGGCGCGCAGCATGGCCGCCATGAAGGGCTACAGCGACTGGCTGCAAGGCGCCGTGAGCAGTGGCCTCGGACAAGGTCCAGCGGACTGGCAGCAATCGCTGCAGAACCTTTTCTCGACGCTGGGCGGTCAGCCTTTCGCCCACGCCTTTGCCAGCATCGACAGCGAAGCCGCCAAGAGCTTCGCGCAGCTTTGGCAATCGTGGATGCCGTCCGGTGGATCCGCCGGACTGCCAGGCATGAAATTCGACGTCGAGCATATGGCTGCCTTCGGCTACACGCGCGAGCGCCAACGCCTGCAGCAGTCCCTTGCCACGGCCATGCAGAATTACACGGAGTGGGCGGGCAAGTATCAGACGCTCATCCAGCGCGCCAACACGGAAGGTTTCGAGCGCTTGCAGGCCAAGCTCGCTGAATTCACGGACTCCTCCAAACAGGTCGAATCGCTTAAGGCGCTTTATGACCTGTGGGTGGATGCCACCGAAGAGGCCTACGGGCAGATTGCATTGTCGGAGGAATTCCGCAGCGCTTACGGCGAAATGGTGAACGCGCAGGGCCGAGTGCGTCAGCTGCAACAGCAGCAGCTCGACGCCTTGTGCCGCGACATGGGCTTGCCCACGCGCAGCGAAGTCACCGCGCTCGGCAAGCGCATGCACGAGCTGCGTCGCGAAGTACGCGAGCAGCGCAGCGCGCAGGACAACGATGAAGTCGCCGCGTTGCGTGCCGAAGTGGCCGCGTTGAAACGCCAGCTCGCGGTCAAGCCGGAAACGGCCAAGCCGGTCGCGAAGAAATCGCCCCCGCGCAGCAGCAAGCGTTCGGCAGGCGAGTCCATCGATATCGGACGTACCAAGAAGGCTGCGTCGTCGGTGGCTGCCCGCAAGTCCGCCACGCGCGGCGTCAAGCGCAAGTAAGGAGCATCCATGTATCCACCGCTACGCCTCGATCCCGCCGCGCTGATGGGGGAAATTTCCGCCTTCCAGCGCAAGCTCACGGCTGGCATCGATAACCTCAAGCACCAGCTCGAACCGGAATACGCCAATACCCCGCGCGAGCTGGTGTATCGCGAAGACAAACTCTCGGTCTGGCGCATGAAGGGGCAGGGCAAGCCGACGGCGAAGACGCCCACGTTGATCGTCTATGCGCTGGTCAACACCGTGTGGATGACGGACTTGCAGGAAGACCGCTCCATGGTGCGCAACCTGCTTGCGCAGGGCGAGGACGTCTATTTGCTGGATTGGGGTTATCCCGATGCCCCCGATCGCTGGCTCACGCTGGACGACTACATCAACGGTTATCTTGATCGTTGCGTGGATGCGGTGCGCAAGCATGCGGGCGTCGATGTGATCAATACGCTAGGCATTTGCCAGGGCGGCACGTTCTCGCTGTGCTATGCGGCGACGCATCCCGAGAAGATCAAGAACATCATCACCATGGTGACGCCGGTGGATTTCCAGACGCCGGACAACATGCTGTCGAACTGGTCGCGCGCGATCGACATCGATCAGTTCGTCGACACCATGGGCAATATTCCTGCCGAACTGCTCAACTGGGTGTATCTCACGCTGAAGCCGGTTCGCCTGAATCAGCAGAAGTACGTCGGCCTGGTCGATATCCTCGACAACCCGAAGGAACTGCAGAACTTCCTGCGCATGGAGCGCTGGATCTTCGACTCGCCGGACCAGGCGGGCGAGGCCTTCCGCGAGTTCATCAAGGAGTTCTACCAGCAGAACAAGCTGATCAAGGGTGAGTTGATCATCGGCGGCAAGCCGGTGGATCTGGGCATGATCACGCATCCGGTGCTGAACATATTCGCCGAACAGGATCACCTTGTTCCGCCAGACGCCTCCCGTGCACTGGGTCGCCACGTCGGTACGACCGACTACACGCAACTCGCGTTCAAGGGCGGCCATATCGGCATTTACGTGTCGGGACGTGCGCAGCGCGAAGTGCCGCCCGCTATCCATCAGTGGCTCAGTACGAGAGACTGAACGTTTACGGGAAACAAGGCAGGTTTATGGAAAAGCGTCTGCATCGCTCGCTTACGGACAAGAAGATCGCCGGCGTATGTGGCGGCCTCGCCGAATACCTCGGCTGGGATCCCACGCTGGTGCGTCTGCTCTGGGTGGTCCTGACCCTGCTCGGTGGTTCGGGAGTGCTGATCTACCTCGTGCTGTGGATCGTGATGCCCGAAGGCACTTAATTGCCCGGCTGGCGCGTTGTCGCGCTGCCGATTTCGTTTTCATCGCATGACTAAAGTTGTTTCTATGGACTACGACCGTTACGACCGCATCCGTGCCGTGCAGTGGCAGGGTGACCACCTTCGTTTGCTCGATCAGCGCTTGCTGCCACACGAGGAGCGCTGGATCGATTGCACCAACGCTGCCATGGTGACGCAGGCCATCAAGGATCTTGCCGTTCGTGGCGCGCCGGCCATCGGCATTGCCGCTGCATGGGGCGTGGTGCTGGCCGCGAAGCAGGGCGAGGCGCTGGAATCGGCGCTGGCCATGCTGCGCGCGGCGCGTCCCACGGCCGTCAACCTGATGTGGGCGCTGGATCGCATGAAGGGGCGTATCGCCGCCGGTGCCGATGCCGCCGCACTGGAGCGCGAGGCCCAGGCCATTCAAGACGAAGATCTTGCCGCCAATCGCCACATGGGCGAACTCGGCGCCGGCTTGATCGCCCCCCATTCCGGCGTGCTGACCCACTGCAACACGGGTTCGCTGGCCACCTCTGGCTTCGGCACCGCGCTTGGCGTGATCCGTGCGGGTGTGGCTGGTGGCCGCATCGAGCAGGTATTCGCTGGCGAAACGCGCCCGTGGCAGCAGGGTGCACGCCTGACGATGTGGGAACTGGTGCGCGATGGTATTCCGGCCAAGCTCATCGCCGACTCCGCCGCCTCACACCTGATGCGTTCGGGGGCCGTGCAGTGGGTCATCGTGGGCGCGGATCGCATCGCTGCCAACGGCGACACCGCCAACAAGATCGGTACCTACCAGCTCGCCATCGCTGCGCGCCACCATGGCGTGAAGTTCATGGTGGTGGCGCCGTCGTCCACGGTCGACATGGCCACGGCATCCGGCGAAGACATCGAGATCGAGCTGCGCGATTCGGCCGAGTTGCTGGCCGTGGCAGGTCGCCGCACCGTAGTGGAAGGCGCCGATGCGTGGAACCCCGTGTTCGACGTGACGCCGGCTGACTTGATCGATGCCATCGTCACCGAGCGGGGCGTCATCGAGCGCCCAACCACCCGTGCCATGCAGGCCCTGTTCGGCTCATGAAACTCTCGAAACAGTTCTTCCTCTTCATGATCGGTGGTGCCATCGGTTTCGTGGTGGACGCTGGCCTGGCACAGGCGTTGGTGAGCTGGTGCGGCTGGAACCCGTATTACTCCCGCATCCTTTCCATTCCGACGGCGGCCACCGTGACCTGGTGGTGGAACCGCCGGCAGACCTTCGCGAACCACGAGAGTGGGCGTGGTCTGTTTACCGAATGGTTGCACTGGATGGCGTTGATGGGCGTGGGCGCGCTGGTCAATTACGGCACCTACGTGGTGTTGCTGATGATGTTTCCGCTGCTCCATCGCTGGCCCGCCATCGCCACCGCGGGAGGCTCGCTTGTCGCTGCGGTGTTCAATTTTTCGACAGCCCGCCTGATGCTTTTCAAGGGCGCCAAAACGTCCGCATAACTCATTGATTGATATGGTGAAAATTCTGTGAATCCCACGCTGGACGTGGTACACTTCACAGGTTGTCTCCAGGCTGCCCGTGCCTACGTTCCAGGGGGAGCGTGCAGGAGCCGTTTTTCTCAGATCAGGGAAGCCGATTGATGGCAGAACTCGCCAAAGAAGTCATTCGCGTCAACATCGAAGACGAGATGCGCCAGAGCTACCTCGATTACGCCATGAGCGTGATCGTGGGACGCGCCCTTCCAGATGTCCGCGATGGCTTGAAGCCTGTACATCGCCGCGTTCTGTTCGCCATGAACGAACTGGGCAACGCATGGAACAAGCCTTATAAGAAATCGGCCCGCGTGGTCGGTGACGTCATCGGTAAATACCACCCACACGGCGACTCGTCGGTCTACGACGCGATCGTGCGCATGGCGCAACCGTTCTCGCTGCGCTACATGTTGGTCGATGGCCAAGGCAACTTCGGTTCGGTCGACGGCGATAACGCCGCGGCCATGCGATACACCGAGGTGCGCATGTCGCGCCTCACGCAGGAACTGCTCGCCGACATCGACAAGGACACCGTCGACTTCGGCCCGAACTACGACGAAAGCGAACACGAACCGCTGGTGTTGCCCACCCGCGTGCCGAACCTGCTGATCAATGGTTCGGCGGGTATTGCCGTGGGCATGGCCACCAATGTGCCGCCGCACAATCTCACTGAAGTGGTTTCCGCCACGATCGCCTTGATCGACGATCCGTCGTTGTCGATCGACGACCTGATGCACTACATCCCCGGACCGGATTTCCCGACCGCCGGCATCATCAACGGCTCGTCGGGCATCATCGAGGCGTACCGCACCGGTCGTGGCCGCATCCTGGTGCGCGCGCGCACCGAGATCGAGACCGAATCCAACGGTCGCGAGACGATCATCGTCCACGAGTTGCCGTACCAGGTGAACAAGGCTCGCCTGATCGAAAAGATCGCCGAGCTGGTGAAGGAAAAGAAGCTCGAGGGCATCAGCGAGTTGCGCGATGAGTCCGACAAGGACGGCATGCGCGTGGTTATCGAGATCCGTCGCGATTCGATGGCCGACGTGGTGCTCAACAACCTGTTCCAGCAGACGCAGCTGCAGGTGACGTTCGGCATCAACATGGTCGCCCTGTTGGACGGCCAGCCGCGCCTGTTGAACCTCAAGGACATCCTCGAGGCGTTCATTCGTCACCGCCGCGAAGTGGTGACGCGTCGTACCATTTTCGACCTGCGCAAGGCTCGTGCCCGCGCGCATATCCTGGAAGGCCTCACGGTCGCGCTCGCCAACATCGACGAGATGATCGAGCTGATCCGCACCTCGCCGTCGCCGCAGGAAGCGCGCGAGCGCATGCTGGCACGCAAGTGGAGTCCAGGCATGGTGTCCGCGCTGCTTGCTGCGTCCGGCGCCGAAGCGTCGCGCCCGGAAGACATGGATCCGCGCGATGGCTTGAAGGCCGATGGTTACCAGCTGTCTGAAGTGCAGGCCCAGGAAATCCTGCAGATGCGCCTGCATCGCCTCACCGGCCTGGAGCAGGACAAGCTGTCGGATGAGTACCGCCAGGTGCTCGAGACCATCCGTGGCCTCATCGAGATCCTGGAAGATCCCGCGCGCCTGCTCGCCGTGATCCGCGACGAGTTGATCGCGGTGAAGGAAGAGTTCGGCGACGCGCGTCGCACCGAGATCCAGCATTCGCAGGAAGATCTCAACGTTCTCGACCTGATCGCGCCGGAAGACGTGGTGGTCACGCTGTCGCACACCGGTTACGTGAAACGCCAGCCGGCCAGCACGTATCGCGCGCAGCGTCGCGGCGGCAAGGGGCGTTCGGCCTCCGCGCTGAAGGACGAGGATTTCGTCGAGCAGCTGTGGGTGGTGAATACCCATGACACGCTGCTTACCTTCACCAGCACCGGTCGCGTTTACTGGCTCAACGTGTACCAGATGCCGGAATCCGGCCCGAACGCACGCGGCAAGCCGATGGTGAACCTGCTGCCGCTGGGTGAGGGCGAGAAGGTGCAGGCCGTGCTGCCGGTGCGCGAGTACGCGGAAGACCGTTTCGTGTTCTTCGCCACCAAGCAGGGCACGGTGAAGAAGACGCCGCTCACCGAGTTCGCGTTCCAACTGCAGAAGGGCAAGATCGCCATCAACCTCGACGAGGGCGATGCGCTGGTCAATGTCGAACTGACCGACGGCAACAGCGATGTGCTGCTCTTTGCCTCGAATGGCAAGACGGTGCGCTTCGACGAATCCGAAGTCCGTTCGATGGGCCGTACCGCCACCGGCGTGCGCGGCATGAAGCTCGCCGACGGCGCCGAAGTGGTCTCGCTGATCGTGGCGGCTGAGGGCGACATCCTCACCGCGACGGAGCGTGGCTACGGCAAGCGCACCCTGCTCGATGAGTTCCCGAAGAAGGGACGTGGCACGCAGGGCGTGATCGGCATCCAGTGTTCCGAACGTAATGGCGCGCTGGTCGCCGCGACGCAGGTCACCGAGGCTCACGAGTTGATGCTCATCTCGGATCAGGGCACGCTGGTGCGCACGCGCGTGGCGGAAGTCTCGCAGTTGGGTCGCAACACGCAGGGCGTGACGCTGATCCGCCTGCCCGCCGACGAGAAGCTCGTCAGCGTGGTGCGTCTGGACGCGGAAGTAGAGAACGGTGAAGGCGAGGGTGAAGAAGGGCCGATCGATGCGGCTCCGGAAGCACCGGCCGATAGCGAGTAAGCATCCACTCGCGCACCCAAAGAAACCCGGCTTCGGCCGGGTTTCTTTTTGCCTACGCTCAAGCGGGCGTGATCTCGATAGTGTCGACCCGCGAGCCATAGAACGCCAGATAGTCCTTGATGGCGGCCACGGCATCGTAGGGATGCTCATACGTCCATACCGCATTCACTCCACGCTCGCCGGCCGAAGGAATGCTGTAGTAGGAGCAGTCGCCCTTGTATGGGCAGTACGTATGGTGATCCGTACGTTCGAGCAAAGACATGTCCACGTCCTTTCGCGGGATGTAGTGCACCGCCGGATAGGACGCTTCCTTCAGGGTCAGCGAAGCACGCGTGTCCGCAATGATGCGACCGGCAGCACGCACGATGATGTGATCGGTGCTGGGCGTCACCGTGATCGGATGCTCAGCTCCTGGAATACGTTGTTCCCGTGCATTCATGACGATGTGTCTCCCTTGGGCGCGAGGCCGATTGACCGACGCTACGCCACGTGATGACAAGGAATGGTGGACGCGCGTCTCTCACGGCGTGAAATCGACGGATTGCCACAAGGGCGCGGGATCGTAGACGGCGCCGCCGGCAATGGTCCGGTCCACGCGTCGCGTGTTGCGGATGTCAGCCAGCGGGTCGGCATCGAGCAGCACCATGTCGGCGCGCTTGCCTACGGCGATGGTGCCCAACTCCTTGTCCAGCCCCATCACGCGTGCCGGCACGCTGGTCGCGGCCTGCAGCGCCTCCATGGGCGTGAAACCCGCCTGCACGTAGATTTCCAGTTCGCGATGGAGCGAATAGCCGGGAATCGCCTGGTCAGTGCCCGCCACGATGGCTAGGCCTTGGCGATGCAGTTCACCCAGGACGGACAACATGTCCTTGTAGTACTCGCCCAGCCACGCCTCGCGCGACGGTGGGGCGCCGGGGCTATCCAGTGCGGCGGCCAGCGTCGGCGGCAGATGCTTGACCCCGGGTTCCAGTGTCGACAACGGCGTGCTGCCGGGATGCATGAAGATTTCATACAGCGCGATGGTGTCGTCGAACACCGTGTGGTGTTGCTTGTAGAGCGTCAACTCTTCGGCGGCTTTCGCGCTGCGCAGATCCAGCGGCGGCAGCGGCTTGCCGCGGTCTACGTCGATGAGCGCACGCGCCACGAAATCGATGTGGTTGATGGCGTCGTAACCATCCTTGACCACCTGCGGTGCGGTCATGCCTTGCGGGACGTGACCGGTCACGGTCATGCCTAGCCGATGAGCTTCGGCCGTGATCACCGGCACCAGTTCGGGCTTCATGCTGCTGTAGATCTTGATCTGCAGCGCGCCGGCCTGCTTGTAGCGACGCACGACGGCGATCGCTTGCTCGGGGGTATCTGCAGTCACGGCACCCAGCGTGATCGGCCCGGTGCCGTCCACCAGGCCTGCGATAAGAATTCGCGGACCGATGCCGTGGCCTTCATTCAGGGCGTCGCGAACCTCGGTGATGAAATCGAACTCGTTGCCGCAATCACGCACGGTGGTGACGCCGGAGGCCAGGTAGACGGGGCCCCATTCCACCTGTTCGTAGTGCGCATGCATGTCCCACAGTCCCGGGATGAGGAACTTGCCCGAGCCATCGATGACGCTGTAGCCATCGAGCGGGATCGAGGCCAGCGCCTTGCCCGGCACGATGCGCGTGATTGCGCCATTCTCCACCAGCACAGCGGTATCCGGACGTGGTGCCGCGCCCGAGCCATCGATCAACGTGACATGCTCGATGGCGAGCCGTTTCGTCGTGGGCTGTCGGGCCTTGGCGCCCAGGCGTTGCAGCGAAGCGAGACTATCCCGGGCCGCGCGCTGGATGAAGGTGCCGAGTGCGGGTTCATACGCTTTGCGCACCGCCTCGAAATGGTCTTGCTCGGCGTCACGCGTGACCAGTGCAACGAGCTGGTTTCCGTTGTCCAGCCAAAGCGTTTCACTGCCCCAGTCGAGTCCCGCCACTTCGTAGCCGTGCAAGGTTGTGCGGCGCCCAGCGACGTCGACCTGCAGATCCGTGGTCGGTGTGATGCGGATGGTTTCACCCGGTGGCGCATCGATGCTGGCCGGCTTGTCCTTGGCCAGCCAGAAACGCATCAGCATCTGCTGCATGGCGACGGGCGAATAGCCGTCCATCAGGAAGGTGTGTTCGCCCGCTGGGAACGTCTGGTCCTTGCCGTCGCGCGAGAGCGTGACGCGCTGCTGCGCGGCATCCAGCGCGAACGCATCGTGTAGGTCCGAATGACGCGACGACTTGCCTGCGACGTTCAGCGACAGCGGATGCGTGTCGTCCTTCGCACGGTAAACGGTCCTGAGCGGAACGTCAGTGCCGCGGTCGGTGAACTTGAAACTCGAGGTGAGCGTCAGCTCTCCGTGGTCGCGGCGAATGGCATAACTCTCCTCGCCGATTGCGCGTGCGAACTTGTGCAGGACGAACACGTCTTGCTCGTCGGGCGTCGCCTCTTGCGCATGCGCGGAAGGGGCCAGCAGCAAGACGACGCACAGGAGCAAAAAGCGGGGAAATGCAGGTTGCACGGCGGACTCCATGTCAGGGATGGCGGTCGGAGCACAACAACATCGAGCGGACTGGCGGCGCCGGTGACGACGCGCCTGGATGGGTGGCGGATGGTGCGGCAAACGCGCGCCATCCGCCGGGGTGCACGATCAACCGAGCAGTTCGAGCATGGTTTCGGCGGCCGACACGCGGAATTCGCCTGGTGCCTCGACCTGCAACTGCTTCACCACACCGTTCTCGGCATAGAGCGCGAAGCGGCGGGCGCGCAGGCCCATGCCGTAGGCGTTGCCATCCAGCTCCAGGCCCATTGCCTTGGTGAAGGCGCCATTGCCGTCCGCGAGCATCAGCAGTTCCGCCGGCACATGCTGGGAGCTTGCCCATGCCTGCATGACGTAAGCGTCATTCACGGCAAGGCACATCACCGTTATGCCACGCGCCTGGAACTCGGCGAAGTGCTGCACATAGCCGGGCAGGTGGCGGTTGGAGCAGGTCGGCGTGAATGCGCCCGGCACAGCGAACAGCACGACCTTGCGGCCGGCGAAGAGAGTGCCGGTCCGGGCCTGCTCGATGTCTTTGCCCGCAACGCGGATCTCGACGTCGGGCAGGGTGTCGCCGACCTGTATGCTCATGGGCGTGGTGCCTGTGATGTAGGGGAGGATGAGGATGCTAGCGCCGGCAAGACCGCTTGTCGCCTTGAATCACGCGGTTTTCGCACCCATCTGGCAGACCATAGAGAGGGTGGCGCGACGTCGCCATGCATCATCCAAACAAGTCGGGCGACCCTTGCCGGCTGGCTGGCGGAGCACCATGATCTCCGCCCCGTCGGTTCGGGCGGGCGGATCGCCGGGGAGTGGTTGTGGAATTCAAAGACTATTACGACATTCTTGGCGTCAAGCCGGACGCCAGCGAGGCGGACATCAAGGCCGCCTATCGCAAGCTGGCCAAGAAATACCATCCTGACCGCAACAAGGACGCGGGCGCGGAAGAGAAGTTCAAATCCATCAACGAAGCCAACGAAGTGCTTCGTGATACCGAAAAGCGCCGTGCGTACGACGAACTGCGCGCCGGCGGTTACCGCGGTGGCGAGCAGTTCCGGCCGCCGCCGGGCTGGGGCCAGAGCCACGGGTTTGACTTCGGTGGCGATGGTGGCGGTGATTTCAGCGACTTCTTCGAGAGCTTGTTTGGTCGTGGTGGTGCAGGCGCCCATGCTCACCGCGGCGCGCCGCGTGCCCGCCGTGGCGGGGACGTGCACGCGCATGTACAGATCGACCTGCAGACGGCATTCGACGGCGGCAAGACCCGCTTGGCCCTGCAGGACGGCAGCGGCGGTGAGCGCGTGCTGGAAGTGAAGATCCCCGCCGGTATCCAGCCGGGTCAGGTGATCCGCCTGGCCGGACAGGGCCACAACGGTTCGGGTGGTGCGCCCAACGGCGACCTGCTGCTGGAAGTGGGCATCCGCGACGACGCACGCTTCCGCCTGGACGGCCGCAACGTGTTGCACGTGCTGCCCATCGCACCGTGGGAAGCGGCCATGGGTGCCACGGTTCCGGTACCGACGCTGGCTGGCACGGTGGATCTGCGCATTCCGGCCGGCTCGCAATCGGGCCGCAAGCTCCGCCTGAAAGGCCGTGGCCTGCCGGGCGCCCATCCGGGCGATCAACTGGTGGAGCTGTCCATTCGCGCGCCGCTGGCGGATACGGATGACCAGAAGAAGGCCTACGAGGCCCTGCGCGAGCAGTTTGCGGATTACGACCCTCGCCACTGAGGGATCCCAGCAAAAACGGCGCCCGAGGGCGCCGTTTCTTCTTCAGGAACCAAGGCTGCGGCTTACGCCGGCAGCAGTTCCTTCAGGGTGCTCACCAGCTCTTCTTCGCGGATCGGCTTGGTGACATAGGCTTTCGCACCCTGGCGCAAGCCCCACACCTTGTCGGTTTCCTGATCCTTGGTGGTCACCAGCACGACGGGGATGTGCTGGGTGTCCGGGTCCTTGCTGATCGTGCGGGTCGCCTGGAAACCGTTGAGGTTCGGCATGACCACGTCCATCAGGATCAGATCGGGGCGTTCCCGCCGAGCAGCCTCGACACCCGCGGCGCCATCCTCGGCAGTCAGCGCTTCATGCCCGAGCTTTTCGACGATGCGCTTGATGCCCAACAGCTGCGACGGCGAATCGTCGACGATCAGGATGCGTGCCATAAGGTGAAGTTCCCCTTGTTGTTTCGTTGGATTCTATGACGCTGTCGCTTAGCTTCCAAGCTGGCAGTAATCAGCCCACGCGCACCACGGTACGGCCGAATGACTCGCCTGCCAACATGCGTGAGAACACGTCCGGCAGTTGCTCCAGGGTGACTTCGCGGGTAGCGATGCGCTCAAGATGTTGCGGCTTCCAGTCGCCGGACAGGCGTTCCCATACGCGATCGCGGATATCCCGTGCCGTGCCGGCCGAGGCGATGCCGAGCAGGCTGACGCCGCGGATGATGAACGGCATCACCGTGCTTTCGAAGCCGATGCCGCCCGCGTTGCCGCAGATCGCGACGTTGCCATAGGGCGCAATGAGCGGTAGCAGGCCGGCGAGCATGCTGCCGCCGACGTTGTCCAGGGCGCCGCCGAAGCGTGCCGAATCCATGGGCTTGCCGCTGAAAGCGAGCTGGTGGCGATCGATGCACTCGGCCGCGCCCAGGTCGCGCAGGAAATCGAAATGCGCGGCCTTGCCGCTGATGGCGTGCACGGCGTAGCCGGCGCGCGTGAAGATGTCGATGGCCAGCATGCCTACGCCGCCCGTGGCGCCGGTGACGGCGATGGGGCCGAGCGCTGGTGTCTGACGGTTGTCCTCCATGCGCAGCAGCGCCAGCGCGGCCGTAAAGCCGGCCGTACCGATGATCATGCTCTCGCGCAGGCTGAGCCCCTTGGGCAGGCGAATGGTCCAGGCCGACGGCAGGCGGATGTATTCGCCATAGCCACCATCGCGCGTTTCGGACAGGCCACTGCCTGTGCAGAGCACGGCGTCGCCTTCCTTGTAGGCCGGGTCGGTGGACGCGACCACCGTGCCGGCGACGTCGATGCCACCGTTGAGCGGGTAGTGGCGGAGGATCTTGCCCTTACCGGTACCTGCCAGCGCGTCCTTGAAATTGATGGACGAATAGGCGACCTGTACCAGCACTTCGCCCGGGCTCAGCGCGTCCGCGCCAAGCGTTTCCACGCCGCCGCGATAGCCGGTGGCGTCGTTGTGGATGCGGAAAGCGCGAAATGCGCTGGGGGTACTCATGGCCAATCCCTTCTCGTTGCGCCTGAAACCGATGGAGGACAGGCTTTCAGGCTTCGACGCTGCTGCGGTCGATCCATTTGGGCATGTGCACGCCCTGGTAGTCTTCCATCCAGTCGAACAGCTTCTGCATATCCTCACCGAACCATACACTCTCGCGCTGCTCAGGGCGCACGAAACGTTCGGCGACCATGTGGTCCATCATCGCGCGCAACTGCGAGTAGTAGCCGCGTACGTCCAGGAAACCGCAGGGATAGCGATGCAGGCCGAGCTGTGCCCAGGTCAGCATCTCGAACATTTCGTCCATCGTGCCGAAACCACCGGGCAGGGCCACGAAGGCATCGGACAGTTCGAACATGCGCGTCTTGCGCTGGTGCATGGTCTCCACTACCACCAGCTCGGTAAGTCCGGCGTGGGCCACTTCGAGGTCCACGAGCTGGCGCGGGATGATGCCGATCACCTTGCCGCCAGCGGCAAGCACGGCATCGGCCACGGTGCCCATCAGTCCGACCTTGCCGCCGCCATACACCAGCGCGATGTCTCGGCGGGCCATTTCCGTACCGAAAGCACGGGCCTGTTCGACGTATTCAGGGTGACTGCCGCTGCTGGAGCCGCAGTAGACGCAAAGGGCGGTGGTTTTGGGCATGGGTTTATCGCGATCAGGGGAGGATCGAGCATCATTCCGGCGCAGGCCGGAATCCAGTCTCCGCACGATAAGGCTATCGCCGGGCGGTTAGAGCGACGAATGCGGTCGCGACCGTCTTGCGATATCGCCACTGGATTCCGGCCTGCGCCGGAATGACGGCGCTGCTGGATGTTTCGTGCCATCTGAAAACAAACGGCCCGCTCATGTTGCCACGAGCGGGCCGCGGATTCCGTGTCACCGGCCATGCGAGAGGCCGGCGCGGTGTCCTTAGTTGCCCTTGTGGATGGCGCGCTTGTCTACCGACAGGGCGGCCTCGTGCACGGCTTCCGACAGCGTCGGGTGCGCGTGGACGATGCGGGCCAGGTCTTCGGAGGAGCCCTTGAACTCCATCGCGACCACGCACTCGGCGATCAGCTCGGACACGCCCGGGCCGACCATGTGCACGCCCAGGATGCGGTCGGTTTCCGCGTGGGCGAGCATCTTCACCTGGCCGATGGCCTCGTTCATGGCCACGGCGCGGCCGATGGCGGCGAACGGGAAGGTGCCGACCTTGTACGGAACGCCCTCGGCCTTGAGCTGAGCTTCGGTCTTGCCGGCCCAGGCAATTTCCGGCTCGGTGTAGATCACCCACGGCACGGTATCGAGGTTGATGTGACCCGCCTTGCCGGCGATCCACTCGGCCACGGCCACGCCTTCCTCGGAACCCTTGTGCGCCAGCATCGGGCCGCGCACGGCGTCGCCGATGGCCCACACGCCGTTCACGCCGGTGTGGTTGTGCTCGTCGACCACGATGCGGCCGCGCTCGTCCAGCTTCACGCCGGTGTCGGCGGCAAGCAGGCCGTCGGTGTAGGCGCGACGGCCGACGGCGACCAGCAGCTTGTCGACCACCAGCTCATGGGCGCCGTCCTTGTCCTCGTAGGTCAAGGCGACTTCGTTGCCCTTCACCTCGGCCTTGGTCAGCTTGGCGCCGAGCTTGATGTTCAAGCCCATCTTGGCGAATTCCTTCGCGGCGATCTTGGCGATGTCCGCGTCGGCCACGCTGAGGAAATCCGGCAGCGCTTCGAGCACGGTCACGTCCGAACCCAGGCGCTTCCACACGCTGCCCAGTTCCAGACCGATCACGCCGGCGCCGATCACGCCCAGGCGCTTCGGTACTTCGGTGAAGTCCAGCGCGCCGGCGTTGTCGACGATGAACTTGTTGTCGAACTTGGCGAACGGCAGCTCGATCGGCACCGAGCCCGACGCGAGGATCACGTTGGTGGCGCTGATGGTCTGCTTGGTGCCGTCGTTGCCGGTGATCTCGACTTCATTGTTCTTGAGCAGCTTGCCCTTGCCGAAGAACGGGGTGACCTTGTTGGCCTTGAACAGCTGGCCGATGCCACCGGTGAACTGCTTGACGATCTTGTCCTTGCGGCCAATGAACGTGCCCAGGTCGACCTTGGCGCCTTCCACCGTGATGCCATGCACCGGCAGGTTGTGCGCGATGTTGTAGAACTGCTTGGACGAATCCAGCAGCGCCTTGGACGGGATGCAGCCCACGTTGAGGCAGGTGCCGCCAAGCGCCTGCTTGCCGTCCTTGCCGACAAAGGCGTCGACGCAGGCGGTCTTCAGGCCCAGCTGCGCGGCGCGGATCGCGGCCACATAGCCGGCAGGGCCTGCGCCGATGACGATGACGTCGAATTTTTCGCTCATGGTTTTTCCTTGCTGTGCGGCGGGCTAGGGAGGCGCGTCGCAGGTAAAGCGGGAGATGTGTGCGGCGAGCGTGGATTCAATGCCACTGCTCGCCGCCAGAGCTTCGTGCCTGACTTTGCTTCTTGGTCAGAGACCAAGAAGCATGCGCTGCGGATTCTCGAGCTGGTTCTTGATATCAACCAGGAACAGCACCGCGTCCTTGCCGTCGATGATGCGATGGTCATAGGACAGCGCCAGGTACATCATCGGGGCGGCGATCACCTGGCCGTTCTCGACGATCGGGCGCTCCTTGATGGTGTGCATGCCCAGGATGGCGCTCTGCGGCGGGTTCACGATCGGGGTCGACAGCAGCGAGCCGAAGGTGCCGCCGTTGGTGATGGTGAAGGTGCCGCCCTGCAGATCATCCAGGCCCAGCTTGCCGTCGCGCGCCTTCTTGGCGTAGTTGAGGATGCCCTTCTCGACATCGGCGAAGCCCATGTCCTGCACGTCGCGCAGCACCGGCGTCACCAGGCCCTTGTCGGTGGACACGGCGATGGAGATGTCCTGGTAGCCGTGATAGACGACGTCGTTGCCGTCGACCGAGGCGTTGATGATCGGGTGGCGCTTCAGCGCTTCGGCAGCGGCCTTCACGAAGAAGCTCATGAAGCCCAGCTTCACGCCGTTGGCCTTCTCGAACGACTCGCCCAGCGCCTTGCGCATCTTCACCACTTCGGCCAGGTTCACTTCGTTGAACGAGGTGAGCATGGCGATGGAGTTCTTCGACTGCATCAGGCGCTCGGCGATGCGGGCGCGCATGCGGGTCATCGGCACGCGCTCTTCCGGACGCGAACCCGGGGTCGGCACGGCGGCCGGAGCGGCAGCCGCAGCGGCGCCACCCTTGCCGTAGTTGACCAGGTCTTCCTTGGTCACGCGGCCGTCGCGGCCGGTGCCGGCAACCTTGGAGGCGTCGATGTTCTGCTCGGTAGCCACGCGCAGGCCGGCCGGCGACAGGTCGGCGTTGCCCGCCTTGGCGGCAACCGGAGCGGCCGGGGCAGCAGCGGCCGGAGCCGGGGCGGCAGCGGCGGGAGCGGAAGCCGGAGCGGCGGCTGCGGCACCTTCCTCGATCACCGCGATGATCTGCTGGCTGGTCACGGTGTCGCCGGACTGGAACTTGATTTCCTTCAGCACGCCGTCGACCGGCGAGGGCACTTCGAGCACGACCTTGTCGGTTTCGAGGTCGACCAGGTTCTCATCGCGCTTGACCGCTTCACCGGCCTTCTTGTGCCAGGTGGCGATGGTGGCGTCGGAGACGGACTCGGGCAGGACGGGAACTTTGACTTCGATAGACATGTGGTTTCCTTGATTAGTGCGTTCATCCTTGAACGCTAAAGTGGAAAAGCGGCCGTCCATGGCCGCACTTTTCAGGATTTTTTATTCGGCTGCGTGGTCAGTGCCAACCGGCGCGACCAGTGCCTGCTCGACGAGTGCCGCCTGCTCAGCGACGTGCGTGTTCAGGTGACCCGCTGCCGGTGCCGGCGAACGCGCGCGACCGGCGTACGACAGGCTCTGCTTGCCGCTGATGCAGGCCTGCAGGTGATGGCGGATCTGGAACCACGCACCCTGGTTCATCGGCTCTTCCTGGCACCAGATCACTTCCTTCACGGAAGGATACTTTTCCAGTTCAGCCGTGACCTGCGGACGCGGGAAGGGATAGAGCTGTTCCACGCGCACGATGGCGACGTCGGTGAGGCCGCGCTTCTCGGCGTCTTCCAGCAGGTCGTAATAGACCTTGCCCGAGCACAGCACCACGCGCTTGACCTTCTTGGCGGCCAGGTCGCGGTGCTCCGGGATCACCAGCTGGAAGCTGCCGGTGGCCAGTTCGTCCAGCGTCGACACCGCCAGCTTGTGGCGCAGCAGCGACTTGGGCGTCATCACGATCAGCGGCTTGCGGGTCGGGCGGACCATCTGACGGCGGATCATGTGGAACGCCTGGGCTGGCGTGGTGGGCACGCAGACCTGCATGTTGTCCAGCGCGCACAGCTGCAGGAAGCGCTCCAGGCGGGCGGAGGAGTGCTCCGGACCCTGGCCTTCGTAGCCGTGGGGCAGGAACAGCGCCAGGCCGCACAGGCGATTCCACTTGGCTTCGCCCGAGCTGATGAACTGGTCGATCACCACCTGCGCGCCGTTGGCGAAGTCGCCGAACTGGCCTTCCCAGATGTGCATGGTGAACGGGTCGGTGGTGGCGCTGCCGTACTCGAACGCCATGACCGCTTCTTCGCTGAGCAGCGAGTCGATCACTTCCACGTCGGCGCCGGCACGCACGTCGGCCAGCGGCATGTAGGTGTAGCCGGTCTTCTGGTCATGCAGCACGGCATGACGATGGAAGAACGTGCCGCGACCCACGTCCTGGCCCACGAGGCGCAGGTTGTAGTTCTCGTCGATGAGCGTGGCGTAGGCCAGGTTTTCGGCGAAGCCCCAGTCGCCCGGCTGTTCGCCAGCGGCCATCTTGGCGCGGTCTTCGTAGATCTTGGCCACGCGCGACTGCAGCGTCATGTCCTTCGGCACGACCAGGATCTGGTTGGCCAGTTCGACCAGGCGCTGCTTGGCGTAGCCGGTGTGGGTGTCGTTCGTCAGCTTGCCGCCGATGAACTTGTCCCAGTCGACTTCGATGTCCTTGATGAGCGACGTGGTCAGCTCGGTCATCGGCTCGCCGGCCTCGAGGCGGGCGCGGTAGTCCTCGAACATCTTCTGCGCGTCGCCGTCGGCGATCACGCCCTGCTTGACCAGCTCCTGCGCGTACAGGTCGCGGGTGGTCGGGCGCTTGCGGATGATCTGGTACATCACCGGCTGGGTGGCGGACGGCTCGTCGGCCTCGTTGTGGCCGTGGCGGCGGTAGCACACCAGGTCGATCACGACATCCTTGCGGAACTGCTTGCGGAAGTCGTAGGCCAGGCGGGTGGCCTGGATCACCGCTTCCGGGTCATCGCCGTTCACGTGGAACACCGGCGCGTTGACCATCTTGGCCAGGTCGGTGCAGTACAGCGTGGAGCGGGTGTCCTGCGGGTTCGACGTGGTGAAGCCCACCTGGTTGTTCACCACGATGTGCAGGCTGCCGCCGATCTTGAAGCCGCGGGCCTGGGACATGTTGAACAGTTCCATGTTCACGCCCTGGCCGGCCAGCGCCGAGTCGCCGTGCACGATGACGGCCATCGACTGCTTGCGCTCGGTGTCGCGACGGCGGATCTGGCGCGAATGCACCGAGCCGGCCACCACCGGGTTGACGATCTCAAGGTGTGACGGGTTGAACGCCAGCGCCACGTGCGTGCCGCCGTTCGGCGTCTTGACGTCAGCGGAGAAGCCCATGTGGTACTTCACGTCGCCCGAGTGCGCCGGATCATCCGGATGATCGAACTTGCCTTCGAACTCGTTGAACAGAGTGCGCGGCGGCTTGCCCAGGATGTTGACCAGCATGTTGAGGCGGCCGCGGTGGGCCATGCCGATCACGACTTCCTTGATGCCGTTGTCGCCGGCGGCGCGGACCATGTCGTCCACCATCGGGATCAGGCTGTCGCCGCCTTCCAGCGAGAAACGCTTCTGGCCGACGTACTTGGTGTGCAGGTAACGCTCCAGGCCCTCGGCGGCGGTCAGCTCGGCGAGAACGCGCTTTTTGCCTGCGGCGTCGAGGCCGGCGCTGCCGTTGGCCTGCTCCAGGCGGGTGTAGATCCAGTTGCGCTGCTCATGGTTGCTGATGTGCATGAACTCGACGCCGAGGGTGTTGGTGTACACCTTCTTCAGTCGAGCCAGCAGGTCGCGCAGCTTCATGCGCTGGCCGCCACCGGCGAAGTTGCCGCAGTCGAACTCGGTATCCAGGTCGGCGTCGGACAGGCCGTGGAACGAGGGTTCCAGGTCCGGAGCCGGCAGCTTTTCGGCCAGGCCGAGCGGGTCGAGGTTCGAGGCCAGGTGGCCGCGCGAACGGTAGGCGGTGAGGATGCGCAGTACGCCGGCCTGCTTGCGGGCGTGGGCGTCGTCGACGGGGCCGGCAACGGCCACACCGTTACGGCGCTGCTTTTGCGCGGCCTCTATACGCGCAATGGCCGCAGAGTGGGGCACGTCCCCCGACTCGCGGCCTTTGAAAGTCTCGAAATATTTGCTCCAGGTGGCATCGACCGACGAAGGGTCCGCCAACCACGATTCATAGAGCTGTTCAACGTAATCGGCGTTGCCGCCGGCGAGTTGGGAGGATTCGAAAAACTCGCGGATCAGATTAGTGCTCACGTCACCACCGGTGAGGAAGGGAGGCTTGCAGCCGTTCCGACCGGGGTTGGTCGGATGGCTGGGAAAAATCCCGTTAATTATAGCCTTGGGCTGCTGCGACGCGGCAACCCAAAAGACTCAATTCAGATGGGGTCAACGGACGATATTTCGAGTTTCCGGGTACCGACCATCGTCGTAGACCACGGATTTGAACGGTGAAGGACGCGTTTTGCACCGATGTGGCCGTCGCAGGCATGGACACGCCTGCCGTTCAGCCTGCGGCTAAAGATCGAGCGACTGCCAGGCCGTGGCGCGGGCCGAGCGCTCCCATACCTCATTGAAATGCTGGAGCAGGGGCGCCTGGGCGGCACGGTCGGCCGTGGAGGCGCGCCCGGCGACACTACGCGCGTCCGGCTGGAACAGGTAGCCACCCTGGTCGGTCAGCAGATAGGACGAGGCGTAAGCCAGATCCACTTCTTCCTGAGGCACGCGCACCAACACCATGCTGGGCAGGCGCTGGGCCAGCGCGATCAGGCGATGGTTGTCGCGCAAGGCCTCCTCGGGCGCGTGCAGGATCAGGCGGATCTCCGCCCCGCGGCCGGAGGTGGCGATGCGGCGGAGTTCGGCCAGTTCCTGCGCGTTGCCGTAGACGTTGTCCGGCAGCACGGGCTGATAAATGGCCACACGCCGCCGGGCTTCGGTGAGCAGGCGCAGGCGGGCCTCGGCCACTTCCTCCCGGTCACGGGCGGGTAGGGCCGCTGGCAAGGCGGTGGCCGATACCTCCTCGCCAGCGTCCCGTTCGCTCATCGGCGACGCGGCTTGTGCACGATCCACTGGCCGTCGTTGACCAGGGCAAGCAGCACGGCGAGTTCGGCCTCAGGCACCGACTTGCCCGGAGCAAGCTCGCGCGACTGGCAGAGCCGCTCGGCCAGATCCGCCGCTGCCGGATGGGCATGCCCGTTGACGAACAGGGTTGCGCCCTTCTTGCCACGGGCCCAGGCCATGCGCGCCCACGGATGGCGCAGCAGGTTGGCGCCGCCGTCCAGTTGCTTGCGCAGGGCGGCCGCGGTCAGCTCGTTCTCGGGCGGAACCGGCATCTGCGCATTGCGATAGCGCGTGATGAAGCGGCCGAACCAGTCGGTCAGCGTGGCATCGTCCAGTGCTGCCGCGAACGGCAGGGCCTGGCGCAGGCGGGCCAGGGCGGCGCGGTCGATCTCGCCGGCGGACTTGGCCGGGGCGAGGTCGGGGTCGGTGTAGCGCAGTTCGTCGGGCAGGCGTTCGGCCAAGTAGTCCGCGAGGTCGCCGGTCAACTCGGCCTGCGACGGGGCGCGCATGCCCACCGAAATGGTCAGGCAGGGGCCGCCGAAGGCCACGCCGTCATGCGGCACGCCGGGCGGCAGGTAAAGCATGTCGCCGGGTTCAAGCAACCACTCATGATCCGGCTCGAACACCTTGAGTTGCTTGAGTTCGACGTCCGGGCGGAAGTCCTTGGGCGCATCGGGGTTGGTATCGATGGCCCAGTGGCGCTGGCCCAGGCCCTGCAGCAGGAATACGTCGTACTGGTCCACGTGCGGGCCCACGCCGCCGCCGGGCTCGGCGTACGAAATCATGATGTCGTCCAGGCGCCAGCTCGGTAGGAAGCGGAAGTCTTCGAGCAGGGCGGCGACGTCGGCATCCCACTTGTCCACGTCCTGCACCAGCAGGGTCCAGTTCTTGTTGGGCGTGCTGGCGAAATCCTTCTCGGTCAGCGGACCGGTCTTCACCTTCCAACGGTCGCGGGTTTCGTCGTGGATGATCAGGCGCGAGAGCGCCGATTCTTCCAGTGCGAGGCCGGCCAGGTCGTCCGGCTCGATCGGCGAGACGAAATCGGGAAAGGCCTGGCGGATCAGCAGCGGGCGCTTCTGCCAGTAGTCGCGCAGGAACTGGGCGGGGCTCATGCCCAGCGGCTGCTTGGCACTGCCGCGGACTTCGATGGGGAGGGCGGATGCTTTGGTCATCGCACCATTCTAAGCGAAGGCGATGACGGGCCTGTTGACCACCGTCAGTGCGACAGCAGGGTATGCGCGATGTTGTTGATGCCAATGCCCAGCACGGCCAGCGCGGCAAGGATGGTCGCCACGCGAGGTGGCATCTTGCGGGCCAGCACGGCGCTTAGCGGGGCCGCGACCACACCACCCACGATCAGCCCCGCGACGGACGCACCGTGCGGGAAACCCACGTGCACGAAAAAGCTGATGCTGGCCACCGCGCTCACCACGCACTTGGCCAGGTGCACGGTCCCGATGACCATGCGGGGGCGCACCCCACGGGCGACCAGGGTGGTGACGGTCAGCGCGCTCCAGCCACCGCCGGCCACGGCATCGGCGAAACCGGCGACCAGTCCCAGGGGGCGGCTGATGGGCGGGGTGTCCTCGTGGATCCGCTGCCGGCGCAGGGGGCGGAACAGCAGGAACAGGCCCATGCCGATCAGGTAAGGCGTCAGCGCCAGCTTCATCCACATGGCCGGAACATGGCTGACCACGTAGGCGCCGACGGTAGCCCCGATGGCGCCGGGGATCACCAGCGCCCAGAACAGGCGCTTGAGCACGTTGCCGGCCATGACATGGCTGATGCCGGATGCCCCGCAGGTCAGCGTCTCCGCGTAGTGCACGCTGGCGCTGGCCATGGCGGGCGGAATGCCCAGGGCCAGCAGCATGGCCGCCGAAGTCACCCCATAGGCCATGCCCAGCGCGCCGTCGACGAGCTGGGCAAGGACGCCGATGGCGGCGGAGATGAGGAAATCCGTGGGCATGAACCTGAACATGGTGGTGGCAGGGCCAGTGTACGCGGTGCCCATTGCCCATGGGAAATAAGCCGCCGGACATAACGTTATGCCAACACGTCCTTTCACATGACAAAGTGTGATGACTAATTTGGATGTTCAGATGTCTGGACGTCCAAAAGGTGGATCGTGAACGCCGTCGTCGCAACGCAACCCGGGCTGGCCTCCATCGACGGCGACAAGCTGTCCGCACTGGAGCGACTGGCCAATGGACTCGGTCCTGCCGAGCTCTACTGGATCGCCGCGTGGAGCGCCGCGCGCGCCGGGCAGGTGCAGCAAGGCATCGTGACGGCGCCGGCGAAGGCTGTCGGCGAGCGGCTCACCATTCTCTACGGCAGCCAGACGGGGCAGGCCAAGCGCCTCGCCACCCAGCTCAGCGCCCGCGCGGAGGCCGCAGGGCTGGCCGTTCGCCTGGTACGGGCCGACAGTTACCCGCAGCGCGATCTGGCCAAGGAAACCCATCTTGTCGTGGTCATCTCCACGCAGGGCGATGCCGAGCCGCCGGATGACGCGCGCGGGCTGGTGGAATTCATCCTGGGCAAGCGCGCACCCAAGCTGCCCGGCGTGCAGTACGCCGTGCTCGGGCTGGGTGACTCGAGCTACCCGCAGTTCTGCGCGATCGGTCGCCAGTTGGATGTCCGCTTCGCCGAACTGGGCGCCTCCCGCTTCGCGCCGCTGGGCGAGGCCGACGTAGACATCGATGCGGTAGCCGTGCCGTGGGCGGAACATGCGCTCACGGAGGCAAAGAAGGCACTCGGGGCCACGCCACCCGTGGCACGCGTGGCAAACCTGCAACCGGTGCCGTCGCGCGTCATCCACACGCGCGAAAAGCCCTTTGCCGCCGCGGTGCTGGACAACCAGGCCATCGTGGCGCGCGATGCAGGGCGCGATATCCGGCATGTGGAGCTGTCGCTGGAGGGTTCTGGCCTGAGCTATGAACCGGGCGACGCTGTTGGCGTATGGCCGGAGAACCCGCCGGCCTTGGTCGATCAGTGGCTGTCGCTGCTAAAGCTGGATGGCGAGCAGCCCGTTCATCACGACAACCGGGAGTTGCCACTGCGGCGCTGGCTGTCGCACGAGCGCGAGCTCACGCGACTGAGCCGTCCCCTGATTGCGGCCGTGGCTGACGCCAGTGGTGACGAGAAACTCGCCGGCCTGCTTCGCCCGGACCGCTCGGCTAGTCTGGCCGCGTTGCTGGCGGAGGACCAGCCGATCGATCTTTGGCGTCGCCATCCCGCCGAGTGGTCGGCGGATGAGCTGGTGGCGGCGCTGCGTCCGCAGACGCCGCGCCTCTACTCGATCGCGTCCAGCCAGAAGGCTGTCGGTGACGAAGTGCACCTGACTGTTGCCGTGGTGGACTACGAAGCCTACGGCGAACGCCATTGGGGCGCAGCCTCCTCGTTTCTTGCCTCGGCGGGCGAGGATCATCGCCTGCCGGTCTTCATCGAGGAGAACGAGCGCTTTCGCCTGCCGAAGGACAGTGCGCGCGACATCATCATGATCGGCCCGGGTACGGGCGTGGCTCCGTTCCGTGCCTTTGTGCAGGAGCGCCGTGAAACCGGTGCGGGCGGGCGCAACTGGCTGTTCTTCGGCAACCGCCATTTCACCCACGACTTCCTTTACCAGATCGAATGGCAGGCCGCGCTGCGCGATGGCTCGCTGGACCGTCTCGACCTTGCGTTCTCGCGCGACGGCGACGCCAAGGTCTACGTGCAGCAGCGCATCCGGGAGCAAGGGCGCGACTTGTACGCGTGGCTGCAGGACGGTGCGCATCTCTATGTCTGCGGCGATGCCAACCACATGGCGAAGGACGTGCATGCCGCCTTGCTCGACGTGGCGGTGAGGCATGGCGGCCGTTCGCAAGAACAGGCCCGGGAATGGTTGTCCGATCTTCTGCAACAGGGCCGCTACGCCCGCGACGTGTACTGACATGACGACAGCGCTTTCCGATCTCGAACGCATCAAGGACGCCAGCCGGCAGCTTCGCGGCACGATTGCCGAAGGCTTGCGCGACCCGGTCACCCACGCCATCAGCGACGATGACAACAAGCTGCTCAAGTTCCACGGCAGCTATCTGCAAGACGATCGCGACCTGCGCGAAGAACGCCGCAAGCAGAAACTGGAGCCGGCGTACTCCTTCATGCTGCGCGCGCGCTTGCCGTCCGGTGTGGTGACCCCGGCGCAGTGGCTGGAATTCGACCGCATCGCCCGCGAGTACGCCAACGGCACGCTGCGCATCACGACGCGCCAGACGTTCCAGTGGCACGGCATCATCAAGCACCACCTCAAGCCGACCATCGCCGCCATACATCATGCACTGGCCACCACCATTGCCGCGTGCGGTGACGTGGTGCGCAACGTGGTGAGCACGGCCAACCCGGTCGAGTCGTCCGCCCACGCGCTTGCCTACGAATGGGCGACGCGGCTTTCGAAAGAGTTGTCACCGCGTACGGGGGCGTATCACGAGATCTGGCTCGATGGCGAACCGTTGGTGGGCGAGCCGAAGGAAGAAGAGCCCCTGTATGGCCGCACCTATTTGCCGCGCAAGTTCAAGATCGGCCTGGCCATCCCGCCGCTCAATGACATCGATGTGTTCGCCCAGGACCTCGGCCTCATTGCCATCATCGAGCAGGGTGAGCTGAAGGGTTTCAACATCGCGATCGGCGGTGGCATGGGGGCGACGCACGGCGACCCGAGCACCTACCCGCGATTGGCGAGCGTGATCGGCTTCACCACACCGGATCGATTGTCCGTTGTCGCCGAGACCATCGTGGCCGTCCAGCGCGACTGGGGCAACCGCACTGAGCGCAAACATGCGCGTCTGAAGTACACGCTTGATCATCGCGGCGTGGATGCCTTCACGGCCGAGCTTGAACAGCGGTTGGGCTTTCGGCTGGAGCCGGCGCGCAGCTATCGCTTCGATCACAACGGCGACCGCTATGGCTGGATCGAAGGCGAAGACGGTCGCTGGCACCTGACCTTGCAGATCGAATCTGGCCGGCTCGCCGACGTGGGCGACCGCCGCTGGCTCACCGGTCTGCGTGAGCTGGCCAAGGTGCATGACGGCGATTTCCGCATGACCTGCAACCAGAATGTGATCGTCGCTAACGTCGCGGCCGGGCAGCGTGCGCGCATCGACGCCATCGTGGCGGAGCACGGTCTCGATGGCTATCGCACGCAGAGCGGCATCCGCAAGCACGCCGTCGCTTGCGTGGCTTTGCCGACGTGCGGCCTGGCCATGGCGGAAAGCGAGCGCTATCTCCCGGAGTTGTTGCCCAAGCTGGAAGCACTGCTTGAGACACACGACTTGCGTGACGCGCCGATCCTGCTTCGCCTTTCCGGCTGCCCCAACGGCTGCTCCCGTCCCTATCTTGGCGAGATCGCGCTGGTCGGGCGTGGACCGGGGCGCTACGACTTGCGCCTTGGCGCGGACTTTCGTGGCGAGCGCTTGAACCAGGTCTATCGGGAGAACGTGGACGAGACCGCGATCCTCGAAGCGCTGGCGCCGCTGTTTGCCAGCTACGCGGGCGCTCGCACGACACAGGAGGGCTTCGGCGATTTCCTGGTGCGCAGTGGCGTGATCGCCGTTAACACACGACGGATTCCGGTGGAGGTGGTGGCATGAATCCGATCCTGCTTGAGGACGCGCAGCACGATGCCAAGGCGCGGAATGAGCTGAACACCTGGCTGGGCACGCTGGACGCGGAGCAACGCGTGGTCTGGGCGCTGGCCTACGCGCCGGGCACGCACGTGCTCTCCTCGAGCTTTGGTGCGCAGGCCGCGGTGTCCCTGCACCTGCTGACGCGGCAGCGACCGGATCTGCCGGTCGTTCTGATCGACACCGGTTATCTGTTTCCCGAAACCTACCGTTTCATCGATGAACTGAGCGAACGCCTGTCGCTGAACCTGAAAGTCTTCAGCGCCGCCGAAAGTCCCGCCTGGCTGGAAGCGAGGGAAGGGCGCCTATGGGAGCAGGGCGTGGCGGGCATCGATCGCTACAACCAGCTGCGCAAGGTCGAGCCGATGCAGCGCGCCTTGAGTGTACTCGGCGCGGGTTCGTGGTTCGCGGGTTTGCGCCGCAGCCAGGCCCGCACGCGTGCCGGGGTTCCGTTCGCCGAACGTCGCGACGGCCGCTGGAAATTCCATCCCATCGCCGACTGGAGCGACCGCGACGTGGGCATGTACCTGCGCAGGCACGGCCTGCCATACCACCCGTTGTGGGACCAGGGCTACATCTCCATCGGCGATGTGCACACCACGCATCGCTGGGAACCCGGCACTGATGCCGATGCCACCCGTTTCTTCGGCCTGAAGCGTGAATGCGGACTTCACGGCCTGGTTTGACCGCACACCACAAGAACCGGTCCGGCGCATGACGCCGGCCGCCGCCCCGACCCGACAAAGACACACACCATGAGCCAGACCGCCCTTGCCCCGTCCAACGTTGCCGCCTTCGATGACGAAACGCCTTCGCTGATCCCGCCGCACGGCGGCGTGCTGAAGGAGCTGTATCTGCCGGCCGATGAAGCCGCCGTGCTCAAGCAACGCAGCGCGGGCCTGCCCGGCATCGACCTGGATACGCGCCAGTTATGCGATCTGGAGTTGCTGCTGAGCGGTGCGTTCTCTCCGCTCGAAGGCTTTCTCACCCAGCGCGACTACGACCGCGTCGTCGAGGAATACCGGCTGGCGGACGGCACGCTGTGGCCGATTCCTATCTCGCTCGACGTCAGCGAGGCTTTTGCCGAGAAACTGGCGCCAGGCAGTGAAGTGGCGCTGCGCGATTCGCAGGGCGTGCCGTTGGCCGTGCTGGAAGTACAAGACATCTATCGGCCGGACCGCACTCACGAGGCACTGAAGGTGTTCGGTACGACCGATCGCGCACATCCGGGTGTTGCCGATCTGCTTGACCGCTATCGCCCCGTCAATCTGGGCGGTCGCTTGCGCGGTATCCAGGCGCCATCGCACTACGACTTCACCAGCCTGCGCGATACGCCGCGCAGCCTGCGTGCCTGGTTCGAGGCGCAGGGCTGGCATCGCATCGTCGCCTTCCAGACACGCAACCCCATGCATCGCGCGCATCGCGAACTGACCCTGCGCGCCGCGCAGCAGGTCGGCGCGAAGCTGCTGGTGCAGCCATCGGTGGGGCGCACCAAGCCGGGTGATATCGACCATTACACGCGCGTGCGCTGCTATCAGGCCCTGTTGCCGCAGTACCCGACGGATAGCGCGCACCTGTCGCTGCTTCCGCTCGCCATGCGCATGGGTGGTCCGCGCGAGGCGCTGTGGCACGCCATCATCCGCAAGAACTACGGCGCCAGCCACTTCATCGTGGGACGCGACCACGCGGGCCCGGGCAAGGATTCCAACGGCAACCCGTTCTACGGTCCGTTCGACGCGCAGCATCTGCTGGAGCGTCACCAGGACGAACTGGGCATTCGCATCGTGCCGTTCCCGGCCATGGTCTACGTGGCCAACCGCGATGCCTATCTGCCATCCAACGAGGTGTTGCCGGACGACGAGGTGCGCGATATCTCGGGAACTCAGCTTCGCCGGCACCTGCATGAAGGCAGCGAGATTCCGTCGTGGTTCTCCTTCCCCGAAGTGGTGAAGATTCTGCGTGAACGCCATCCTGCGCAGGCTTCGCGAGGCTTTGCGCTGTTCTTCACCGGTCTGTCCGGTGCGGGAAAGTCGACCATTGCACAGGCGGTCGTGGCGCAGTTGCTGGAGCGCACCAGTCGCGCGGTGACCGTTCTGGACGGCGATGAGGTGCGCAAGCATCTCTCGCGTGGGCTTGGGTTCTCTCGCGAGGATCGCAATGCCAACGTGACGCGCATTGGCTACGTGGCAAGCGAGATCGTCCGCCATGGTGGGGTGGCTGTTTGCGCGCCGATTGCTCCTTACGCGGATGCACGCGCCGAGGCGCGGGCATTGGTGGAGTCGCACGGTGACTTCATCGAGATCCATGTGGCGACGGCGCTGGAGGTGTGCGAGGCGCGGGATCGCAAGGGCTTGTATGCGCAGGCTCGTGCCGGGGCGATTACGCATTTCACGGGGATCAGTGATCCGTATGAGGAGCCGGTGAAGCCGGAGTTGAGGATTGATGGGAATGGTGGGGATCCGTTGGAGTTGGCGGGGCGGATTGTGGATTTGCTGGATAAGCGGGGGTTGTTGCGGGGGTGATCTTTGGTTGGGTTTGCGGGTGTCGTGACGTTGGGTGGAGGTGGCCGTCGCATTCGCGCTGGCTCACTCTTCCTTTGTGGGAGAGGGTTGGGGTATGGCCACCTTCATGGTGGTGAGGGGGTAACCTGGGCTCGCCGTTTCGCGCTTTGGCCGTCATCCCAGCGAGGGCATGTGCGAAGCGCGTAGAACGCTCCTAGGAGTGTGTCTCACCCTTGCATAAGCACCGTCACCCCTGCGAAGGCAGGACAAGCGTGCAGAACGCCTCAGTTTGTCCCCTCTCCCCTGCGGGGAGGGGGTTGGGGCATTGCCACCTTCATGGTGGTGAGGGGAGGGTGCTCGCCTCACCGCTTCATAAGTACCGTCATCCCTGCGAAGGTAGGACAAGCGCGAAGCGCCCAGAAGGCTTGCAGAGTGCCTCACCGCTTCATAAGCACCGTCATCCCTGCGAAGGCTGGGATCCAGTGACTTGGCTCTTGGCCTTCGGGGTTGACGTTACCGCGATCGGGCCGCTTACGCAGCGGGCGTTTCGACCTTCTGCCGAAGGCCGAGTCACTTTTCTTTTGCTGGCCCAAAAGAAAAGTAACCCAAAGAAAATGGCCTTTGGAGCTCCGGTAGCACCGTGTTGAACACGAGCCTTGGAGCTCGAGGTATTCGGCACCGGGCGATCCATCCGACACACGGTACGGCTACCCCGCAACGCGCCGAAGCGCAGAGGTGCTCTGCATGGCGTGGGATACAAGCGCTGACTGTTCCGGAGCCCGGATTGCGACAGGCGTAACGCCTACACACTGTGGCTACACCGCAACGCGCCGTCGCCAAGAGGGCTTAAAGCGAACCCCGCGAAGTTCGAAATACGAGGCAGCGTGTTCACGCATGCCGCGCCACAGCGCAGCGCGATGTGCAGCTCCGCTGCACGAGCCGTGCGCTTTGGCGTTTGCTCTTCGGGCCCCCTTGCGCGGCGGTGAGGGGTGGACGATCAGGCCCCGCAGGGGGAATCGGCAAGGATGCCGATTCCTTTTCGCCGGGGCAGGAGCCCCGTCGAAAAGCCCGGCCGCCCCTCACGAACTGGCCGGCAAAGCCGGCCAGCGCCAAGTGGGGGTGCCCTTCTCTTTGGCATTGCCACCATCTCGGTGGTTACTTTCTCTTGGGCAAGCAAGAGAAAGTGACCCGGCCTCCGGCAGGAGGTCGGAAGCCCGCGGCAGGCGAGCCAGGTCGCGGTATCGCTACAACCCAAGGCCAAGAGCAAAGTCACTGGACCCCTGCCTCCGCAGGGGTGACGGCTAAAGAATGAAGCAACGAGGCAAGAGTGGCCACTCGCCCCAACTATGCCTCGCTCCTCGGCGCCTCAGCGCCATAGCGCCATAGCGCCACAACCATCCATAGGTGCTCCCCGCGTAGCCCAATGGAGCGAGGGAGTAAAAAGCGCCAACAGACAAACCAGATCGCCTCATCGCAACCGCATCAGCGAACCCAAAAACTATTGCGCCTCCACCACCGGCTCCACCACCTTGAGCGGCACCTGCCGCTCCCGCCAATGCGGTACCCCGGGCCACTGCGACGTCCCCGCGCCCCCCGAAGTCAACGCGCGACTCACCGCACGCCGCTCCAGATGCGGAGCGAACACCCCAATGAAATCCAGCGCGTATTCACGCAGCACGCTCTCCCGGCGCAACACGATCCAGGTGGTGCATCCGGCGAACAGGTTGTCAGCGCCAAGCTGGCGAAGGTCGGTGTCCTGGCCGGGCTGGAAGGCCATCTCGGCGAGCACGCCAATGCCCAGCCCCTCACGCACGTAAGTCTTGATGAGGTCGGCGTCGCTGGCGGTCATGACGATCTGTGGATCGAGGCCGGCACTCTGGAACGCACGGATCAGCGAGGACTCCGGTTTCAACGAGGAGTCATAGCTGATCAAGGGATGGGCGGCGAGCTGCTCCAGTGTCGGCGACTGCTTCTGCTTGGCGAGCGGATGGTTCTTCGGCACCACCACAGCGCGGTTCCAGCGATAGGCGGGCAGGGCGATGCCATTCGGTGGCGGTGCACCGGCCGCCGTGCTGACGATGGCCAGATCCACCTGGCCGCCCTCAAGCAGTGACATCACATCCGCGTCGCTCACCGGCTGCAGGTGCACGCTCACCTGCGGGTAGCTGCGGCTCAGCGCGGCCACGGCGGAGGGCAGTGCGAAGCGTGCCTGCGTGTGCGTGGTGGCGATGCGCAGTGTGCCGCGCGATTCGTTGCGCAGGTTGGCGGCGATGGATCGGATATTGGCGGCTTCCGCAAGGATGATCCGCGCGCGCTCCAGTACGTGGCTGCCGGCATGCGTGATGGCGTGCAGGCTGCGGCCCTTGCGGTGGAACAACTGGAAGCCGAGTTCGTCCTCGAGCTGGCGCAGCAGTTTGCTCAGGCCGGGCTGGGTGGCATGCACCCGCTCGGCCGCCAGGGTGATGTTCAGGCCGGCATCAGCGATGGCGACGAGGTAGCGGAGTTGGGTAAGCGTCATGGTTCGGGTTCCACAGGCAATCGAGGGCAGGGAGGCTCGGTGTCGCGCTGCGGATACATCGCGCAGGCTCGCAGGCTGCCGCCATGCGTTTGCAGGCGATCAGGGCGATTTCCGGCGACTGGCGATGCTTGTCCATGGAATACCGTAACGGTTCGGTCTCAATTAGACGTCTATACAGCCATTGTTGCGTTGCGTCAACACGTGGGGCGGCCGACCAGGCGGCTTATAACGGACGGGCATGTCTGCCCGCCCAGAAATCATTTGTACGGGGAAATACGCGTGCCTAGCGTGTGAGTCCACTCTTGGCATCTCACGGAGCCTTAGGTTCATGAAGCTCTACCCGCTGTTTGCCGATCTGTCCGGCCGCCCGGTACTGGTGGTGGGTGGTGGCGTGGTGGGGGAGCGCAAGGCTGCCGCTTTGCTGGAAACCGGCGCGCGGGTTGCGGTGGGGGCGCCCGACCTCACCCCCGCGCTGCTCGGCTGGGTGAAGGAAGGTCGCGTGCAGTGGCTGCGTGGCTCGTTTGAAGAAGCCTGGCTGGACGACGTGTGGCTGGTCGTGGCGGCCACCTCCGACAGCGTGTTGCATCAACGTATCGCCGCGTTGGCCGAGGCGCGCCGACTGTTTGTCAATATCGTCGACGATGCAGAGCAATCCAGCTTCCATGTGCCCGCTGTGATCGACCGCTCCCCCGTCACCATCGCCATTTCCAGCGGTGGGCATGCGCCGATGCTCGCGCGCCTGTTGCGCGAACGCCTGGAAGTGCTGATCGACCCGGTCGTCGGCCCCGTGGCCAGCTTGCTTGCGCAGATGCGCCAGCGCATTCGCGCGCGACTGCCGGATATGGCGCTGCGTCGACGCTTCTACGAGCGCTTGTTGAATGGTCCGGTGCAGAGCCTGCTGCGACGCGGGCAGTGGGCTCTGGCGGAGGCATCCACCGAACGAATGCTCGATGCGATCGAAGCGAAGCCCGCCGGTTCCGTGGTGTTGCTGGGCGCAGGGCCCGGTGATCCGGGTTTGCTCACATTGCGAGGGTTGCGCGCCCTGAACGAGGCGGATGTGATCCTGCACGATCGCCTGGTGAGCGTGGAGGTGCTGGCACTGGCGCGCCGCGATGCCGAGCGTATCGAAGTGGCCAAGCAGGCAGGCAACCATCACACCACGCAGGCGCAGATCCACGCGCTGATGCTTGAGCATGCACAGGCCGGCCGACGCGTCGTGCGACTGAAGGGCGGTGATCCGTTCGTGTTCGGGCGTGGTGGCGAGGAACTGGAATTCCTGCGCGGCCATGGCATTCCGTACGAGGTGGTGCCAGGCATTACCGCTGCGCTGGCCTGCGCAGCCTATGCCGGCGTGCCGCTGACGCACCGCGACCATGCGCAGTCGGTGCGTCTGGTCACGGCGCATTGCCAGAACTCCAACGACACGCTCGACTGGCCGGCGCTGGCGCAGGAACGCCAGACCCTGGCGGTCTACATGGGAACCAGTGAGCTTCCCGTGATCCGCCAGAAGCTGCTGGAGCATGGCCGCGCCGCGGGCACGCCGTTTGCCCTGGTGGAGAACGGCTCCCGACCGGAGCAGCGGGTGGTCACCGGCACCTTGGCCAACCTGGTGGAACAGGCAAGCATGCACGACGTCAGGTCGCCGGCGCTACTGATCATCGGTGAAGTGGCGAGCCTGGCGGCGACTCTGTCATGGTTCGGCAGTCCACCCCTGGTTAGCCCTCCCGCATTGGCTCCATCGTTGTCGAAGGCGGCCGCGGCTTGACGCAACCTTGTCCCTGAAGGGCGCACCATCGCGCCCTCTGTCTTTCTTCATCCACGCCGAGTTCCGGAGCCCTTCCATGATCTACGACAGCATCCTCGACACCATTGGCAACACGCCCATCGTGCGCATCCATCGCCTGGCGCCGAAGCATGTGACGCTGTACGCGAAGGTGGAGGCGTTCAACCCGGCCGGTTCGGTCAAGGATCGCCTGGCCTACGCCATCATCATCGACGCCGAGCAGCGCGGCGTGCTCAAGCCTGGCCAGACCGTGGTGGAGGCTACCTCGGGCAACACCGGCGTGGCGCTGGCGGCGGTGTGCGCGGCGCGCGGCTATCCGTTCGTGGCGGTGATGACGGAGACCTTCTCCGTCGAACGCCGCAAGCTGATGCGTGCCTATGGCGCCAAGGTATTGCTGACGCCGGCGGCGGAGCGCGGCACCGGCATGGTGCGCAAGGCGAAGGAGCTGGCGGACAAGCATGGCTGGTTCCTGGCCAGCCAGTTCGAGAACCCGGCCAACCCGGCTTATCACCGCAACACCACGGCGCCGGAAATCCTGCGTGATTTCGCGGGCAAGCGACTGGATTACTTCGTCACCGGCTGGGGCACGGGTGGCACGCTCACCGGCGTGGGCGAGGTGCTGAAGGTGGCTCGCCCGGAGGTGAAGATCATTGCCAGCGAGCCGGCGGGTGCGGCGCTGCTGTCGGGTCAGGAGTGGAAGCCGCACAAGATTCAGGGTTGGACGCCGGATTTCGTGCCGGGAGTGCTCAATCGCGCGGTAGCCGACGAGATCCTGCCCATCGATGACGTGGTGGCACGTGATACCTCGCGGGACCTGGCGCAGAAGGAAGGCATTTTCGTGGGTATTTCGGCAGGCGCTACGGTGGCGGCGGCGCTGCAGGTGGCGAAGGATGCGCCGGAGGGTTCGGTGTTGTTGGCGATGTTGCCGGATACCGGTGAGCGCTATTTGTCGACGTTCTTGCTTGAGGGTGTGAATGAAGGGTCTGACGAGGTCGAGTAAGACCTCGCTGCACGGCTCTGCACTTTGCTCCCTCTCCCCTTCGGGGAGAGGGTTGGGGTGAGGGGTCAACCTCGCCTCACCGTCCCAATCTTTAGCCGTCATCCCTGCGAAGGCAGGGATCCAGTGCCTTTGCTCTTGGCCTTCGGTCCCGTGCGATCCCGCCAGGTTGCCGCCTACGCGGCGGGCGTTTCGACCTTCTGCCGAAGGCCGAGTCACTTTTCTTTTGCTGGCCCAAAAGAAAAGTAACCCAAAGAAAATGGCCTCAAGAGCTCCGGTAGCATCGTGTTGAATACAAGCCTTTAAGGCCTTGGTAATCGACACCGGGCGATCCATCCGACACACGGGACGGCTACACCGCAACGCGCCACCGCGGTGAGGAGCTCTGCATGGCGTGGGATACAAGCGCTGAAGGTTGAGGAAGCCGGGTTGCATGGCGACCTTCGCCTCTACATCGCGGGTAATCCGAAGCACCTCGCAACGCGCCGTCGCCAAGAGGGCTTAAAGCCATGATCGAGACGGTGCGGCGTCCCTTGTAGGAGCGCACTTGTGCGCGACCGCAGAGCCATGTCGGCACCACTTCGTCAGGTTGTCGCGCACCAGTGCGCTCCTACACGAAAGATTCCCCAAACCCAGCTGCACCACGCAGATAGCTCAAAGCGGAGCATCGTTCTGATTCCTGCCACCGCGGGTTGTTTGAGCCGACTTACGCACCACCTTGCGCTGATTCGCCTCCCACTCCTCCAGCAACTTCCTCCCCACGCACGCCAGTGAATCAATCGCCGGCAATAACTCACGTCCCAATGGCGTCAGCGAGTACTCCGCAGAGGGTGGCGAGGTATCGAGCACGCGGCGCGTCACCAATCCGCGTGATTCCAGCTCTCTCAATCGCGCACTCAACACGCGTGCGGAAATCTTGGGGATGTCATGCCGCAATTCGCCGAAGCGACGCGGCTCGCCGCTGAGTTGCCAGATCACGTTGGGCGCCCAGGCGCCACGCAGCAGGCCGAGCACTTCGCTGAGCGGGCAGCCGGGTGGTGGGGCGACTTTGCTTTTGCGTACGGGCAGACCCATGGCGGTAGTTTCCTTCGGAGCCGTCCGGTAACCCGGCGGTTACCGCATTTTAGGGGTTACGGGCAGTTAGGTGGTATCCAATGGTAACTACGGTGGCTAGCATCGGTGGCCTTCGCGAACTTGGGTCGCGTTGATCCTGTCCCCTATGGAGAAGTCATCATGAAGCTTTACTACGCTGCGGGCGCCTGCTCGCTGTCGCCGCATATCGTCGCGCTGGAAGCGGGCATTCCGGTGCAGTTGGAAAAGGTCGACACCAAGGCCAAGCGTACGGCGAGTGGCGAGGATTACTGGCAGATCAACCCCAAGGGCTATGTGCCGGCGCTGCAGCTGGATAACGGTGAGCTGCTGACCGAAGGCCCCGTCATCGTGCAGTACCTGGCGGACCTGAAGCCCGAAAGTGGACTGGCGCCTGCCAACGGCACGTCGGCGCGTTATCGCCTGCAGGAAGTGCTCGGCTACATCAATTCCGAGCTGCACAAGACCTATTCGCCACTGTTCAAGCCGGAAACGCCGGACGCAGTGCGCGAGGAGCGCAAGGAATACCTGCACAAGCGCTACGCCTTGCTCGACCAGCACCTGGCCAAGCATCAGTGGCTGGTGGGCGACCACTTCACGGCGGCGGATGCGTACCTGTTCACCGTCACCAACTGGGCACCGCACGTGAACTTCGATCTTTCGGCGTTCCCGGCCATCCTGGCGTTCCAGCAGCGCGTGGCCGCTCGGCCGAACGTGCAGGCTGCGCTGAAGGCAGAAGGCTTGCTCAAGGCTGCCTGATAAGAAAAAGGGCCGCATTTGTGCGGCCCTTTTTTCATGTCGTCACCGTGGTGGCGATGGCTATCAGATGTCTTTGGCCAGCGGCTCGGCGAGGCCGATGTAACCGCCCGGCGTCAGGTCGAGCAGGCGCTGCTTGGCGTCCGCCGGCAGGTCCAGGCCGGTGATGAAGGTACGCATGGAGTCCTTGGTGATGCCCTGGCCGCGCGTGAGCGCCTTGAGCTGCTCGTACGGCTCCGGCAGGCCATGGCGGCGCATCACCGTCTGCACGGCTTCGGCCAGCACTTCCCAGCTTGCGTCGAGGTCGGCGGCGAGGCGGTCGGCATTCACCGTGAGCTTGCCCAGGCCCTTCTTCAGCGATTCCAGTGCCACCATCGTGTGGCCGAACGCGGTACCCAGCGCGCGCAGCACGGTGGAGTCGGTCAGGTCGCGCTGCCAGCGGCTGATCGGCAGCTTTTCGGCGAAATGGCCGAGCAGGGCGTTGGCGAGGCCGAAGTTGCCTTCGGCATTTTCGAAGTCGATCGGGTTGACCTTGTGCGGCATGGTCGACGAACCGACTTCACCGGCCTTCAGCGCCTGCTTGAAGTAGCCCAGCGAGATGTAGCCCCAGATGTCGCGCGCCAGGTCGATCAGGATGATGTTGGCGCGACGCACGACGTCGCAGTATTCGGCCACGCCGTCATGCGGTTCGATCTGCGTGGTGTACGGGTTGTAGTCCAGGCCCAGGCTTTCCACGAAGCGCTGCGAGAAACCGCGCCAGTCCAGTTCCGGATAGGTGATGGCATGCGCGTTGTAGTTGCCCACCGCGCCGTTGATCTTGCCGGGAATCTCCACCGCGGCGAGCTGCTTGCGCTGGCGCTCCAGGCGGGCGACCACGTTGGCCAGCTCCTTGCCCAGCGTGCTGGGCGATGCCGTCTGGCCGTGCGTGCGCGAGAGCATCGGCAGGCCGGCGTTGGCGTGGGCCAGCTCGCGCAGCTTGGCGATGATGCCGTCGAAGGCCGGCAGCAGCACCTGGTCGCGCGCGTCGCGCAGCATCAGGGCATAGGACAGGTTGTTGATGTCCTCGCTGGTGCAGGCGAAGTGCACGAACTCTTTGGCCTGTGCGAGCGACGCGTCGTTGCCGATGCGTTCCTTGATGAAGTACTCCACCGCCTTCACGTCGTGGTTGGTGGTGGCTTCAATGGTCTTGATGCGCGCTCCGTCGTCCACGTTGAAGTCAGCCGAGATGCCCTTGAGCTTCGCCACCTGGTCGGCGGTGAACGCCGGCAGCTCCACGATGCCCTTGTCGGCGGCCAGCGCCAGCAGCCACTCGATTTCCACGTGCACGCGGCGGTGCATGAGGCCGAACTCGCTGAAGATCGGGCGCAGCGTTTCGACCTTGCTGGCGTAACGGCCGTCCAGCGGCGACAGGGCGGTCAGGGCATGGGAGGACATCGGGGCGTTCCGGGAGGCGGGAAAAGGGGGATTTTACAACAGGGGGGAGGGGGAGGTCTGGGGGCTTGGTGGCGCCGGTTTTTTTCGGCTGTCCCGGTTGGGAGGCCGCGGGGAGCAGCCATGGAGGGTTGGGGCTTTGAGGAGCGGGGAGAGGGTTGGGAAGAGGGAAGCATTCTTGCCTCACCGTTTCATAGATGCCGTCACCCCTGCGGAGGCAGGGGTCCAGTGACTTTGTTCTTGGCTTCTGGTTGTAGTGATACGGCGACCTGGCTCGTTGCGACCCGAAGGTAGTCCCTGTGGGACGGCGGGCTTCCGACCTCCTGCCGGAGGCCGGGTCACTTTCTCTTACTTGCCCAAGAGAAAGTAACCACCGAGATGGTGGCAATGCCAAAGAGAAGGGCACCCCGCTTGGCGCTGGCCGGTGAAGCCGGCCAGTTCGTGAGGGGCGGCCGGGCTTTTCGACGGGGCTCCTGCCCCGGCGAAAAGGAATCGGCCTCCTTGCCGATTCCCCCTGCGGGGCCTATTCGTCCACCCCTCACCGCCGCGCAAGGGGGCCCGAAGGTCAAACGCCAAAGCGCACGGCTCGTGCAGCGGAGCTGCACATCGCGCCACGCCGCGCTCTGGCACGGCATGGCGAGAACACGTCGCCTCGTCGTTCCGAATTTCGCGGGATTTGCTTTAAGCCCTCTTGGCGGCGGCGCGTTGCGGTGTAGCCGCTGTGTGTAGGCGTTACGCCTGTCGCAATCCGGGCTCCGGAACAGTCAGTGCTTGTATTCCACGCCATGCAGAGCACCTCTGCGCTTCGGCGCGTGGCGGTGTAGCCGTACCGTGTGTCGAATGGATCGCCCGGTGCCGAATACCTCTAGCTTCAAGGCTCGTATTCAACACGGTGCTACCGGCGCTCTAAAGGCCATTTTCTTTGGGTTACTTTTCTTTGACTCCGGGCATCCTGCCCTGCGCCCTTCGGGCCGGCTTCGCCGTTCGCACGCGCTCCTGCGCGTGCGTGGGCCAGCAAAAGAAAAGTGACTCGGCCTTCGGCAGAAGGTCGAAACGCCCACTGCGTAAGCGGCCAGGTCGCGGAATCGCACGAGACCGAAGGCCCAGAGCAAAGTCACTGGATGACCAGCCATTCGGCTGTTGAAAAGCGCCTCCAGCCTTCGCTGGGATGACGGTGCTTATGAAGCGGTGAGGCACTCAGCGAGCCTTCTGGGCGCTTCGCGTTTGTCCTGCCTTCGCAGGGATGACGGTACTTATGAAGCAGTGAGGCACACCCCCACGGGCGTTCTGCGACGCAAAGCTAGTCCCCGTGGGACGCGCTTCGCGCCTGTCCTGCCTTCACTGGGATGACGGTGCTTATGAAGCGGTTGGGCCAGGTTGACCCTCACCACCATGAAGGTGGCAATACCCCAACCCTCTCCCCGAAGGGGAGAGGGGGCAAAAGCCAGTGGGCAAAAAGCAGCCCCCTTGGCGGCGCACTAACGCGCCCCGACCTATATTGCCCACCTCCCCCGAAGGAATCGCCGCACCATGAGCCAGTTCCGCATCGAGCACGACAGCATGGGTGAACTCAAAGTGCCGTCCAAAGCCCTCTACGGCGCCCAGACGCAACGCGCCGTCGACAACTTTCCCATCTCGGGCATGCACCTGCCGCGTAGCTTTATCCGTGCATTGGGCCTGATCAAAGCGGCGGCGGCGGACGCGAACTTCCTGCTGGGCCACTTGAAGAAGAACCAGGCGCACGCCATCCGCAAGGCGGCGTTGGCGGTGGCGGAGGGGGAGTACGACGACCAGTTTCCCATCGACGTGTTCCAGACCGGATCGGGCACCAGCACCAACATGAATGCCAATGAGGTGATCGCCCACCTCGCCAGTCGCGCTGGCGGCAAGGTACATCCCAACGATCACGTCAATTACGGGCAGAGCTCCAACGACGTGATTCCCACTGCCATCCACGTCAGCGCCACGCTCACCACCAGCGAGCAGTTGCTGCCGGCGTTGAGGCACCTCAAAAAGACCATCGACCGCCGCGCGCGCGAGTTGCGCAACGTCCCCAAGACCGGGCGCACGCATCTGATGGATGCCATGCCGGTGACGTTCGGTCAGGAACTCTCGGGTTGGGCCGCGCAGATCGGCACTGCCATCGAACGCATCGAGGACAGCCTCAAGCGCATGCGCCGCCTGCCACTCGGCGGCACCGCCGTGGGCACGGGCATCAACGCCGATCCCAAGTTCGGCGGGGCGGTGGCGCGCGAGTTGAAGAAGCTTACGGGTGTGCGTTTCGATTCGGCGGAGAACTTCTTCGAAGGCATGGCCGGGCAGGATGCCGCGGTGGAACTGTCGGGCCAGCTCAAGGCCCTTGCCGTAGCGCTGATGAAGATCGCCAACGATCTGCGCTGGATGAATTCCGGTCCGCTGGCGGGGCTGGGCGAGATCGAGCTGCCGGCGTTGCAGCCGGGTTCGTCCATCATGCCGGGCAAGGTGAATCCGGTGATTCCGGAAGCGACGGCTATGGTTGCCGCGCAGGTGATCGGCAACGACGCGACCATCACCATCGCCGGACAGTCCGGCAACTTCCAGCTCAACGTGATGCTGCCGCTCATCGCGCACAACCTGCTGCAGTCGATTGGCATCTTGTCCAATGTCAGCGTGCTGCTTGCCGACAAGGCCATCGCCGGGTTCAAGGTGAACTCCGCGCGCGTGAAGGAAGCGCTGGACAAGAACCCCATCCTGGTGACCGCGCTCAATCCGGTGATTGGTTACGAGAAGGGCGCGGCGACGGCCAAGCAGGCCTACAAGGAGAAGCGGCCGATCATGGACGTGGCGCTGGAAACCACCGGCCTGTCGAAGGCCGAATTGCAGAAACTGCTCGATCCGATGGCGCTCACCAAGGGCGGCATCCATGGGGGAGGCGGTGGCGGAGGCTGAGCCGTCGCCTTATAGCTCTCCACTGTAGGAGCGCTGGTGCGCGCGACCGCGCCCACCAGCGCCGCGCTTCGTCGGCGTATTGCGCACAAGTGCGCTCCTACGGGAGATACGCGAGGTCTTTGCGCGTCAGTGCTTTTCGCCGCGATGGCATTCGTTGACGCTGCTCTCGGTCAGGGCCTTGCCATAAGGCTTGAACGCATCGAGCTGGCTCGCCAGTTCATCTTGAACGGCCTTCATCTCCGCCACGTCGTCGCAGATCTTCGCGGCGGCCTTTTGTACGTCCTGCGCGGCGGCGTCCATCTTCTGGCGGGTTTCCTCGGCGCTTTGGGCGCCGGTCATCTTGCCCGCCACGGCGCCGAGCGCCTTGGTGGCGGTCTCCGCGCCAGCCTTGCCGGTGGCGATGGCATCGTCGTGCATCTTCTGGCCGGCGGCGTTGTAGCGCAGCAGTAGCGCGTGCTGTGCGTCGGTCACGGTGACGTTCTGGCCGTCGATGGCGAATTGCCCCTCAGGGCTCACCGTGGCGTCGGGCACACCAGGCGCCTTGATGGTGATGACTCCGCCGTGCATCGTTAGATGGCGGTTGACGATGTCGGTGCTGCCGCCGAACACCTGGACATCGCCGCCCGAACCGCTGCACGCGGTGGTCAGCACGGCCAGGGCAAGTACGCAGGGCAGGGCGCGGAAAGACATGACAGGACTCCTGGGCGGTGGAGGAGCGGCGAAGGCGGGTTCGCCGGCAAGGCCCGATCGTAGCGAGGCCGGGGGATATCCCGCCTGTCCCTATGGTCATGGCGCCAGCCTGCTCGGTGGCCCAAAAGAATGCCCCGCCTGCACTCCGCGTCCTTGCGGAAGGTGCAGACGGGGCATGACCGTCCATGTCGTCGCGCAACGGGCGGAACCCTAGAGCGCGGGTGATCGTGGCGACCGGCGCAGGCGCCGGTGGGATCCCTCAGTCGGAGAACACGGCAACGCCCGGTTTGCCGTTCTGATCGGTTTGCTTGCTGCAGTCGTCGACGTCTTTTTGCGTCATCGTCGCGTAGGGCTGGAACGCCGGCATGGCGGCGGCCAGCTTCTGCTGCGAGGCCATCAGGTCGGGCATGCGCTTGCACAGTTGCAGGACCGCGGCCTGGAGCTTGTCGGTCTGCGGCTTGATGCTGGCGTCGATCTCCTTGTCGCTCTTGCCGGCAAGCGCGCCGAAAATCGCCTGCTTGGCTACATCGACGCCCATGCTGGCACCGCTGGCACCGATATCCATGCCGGCGCTGGCGATACCGATGACCTGCTGGCGGTAGTCCACCAGCAAGACGTGCTGCTCGGGCGTGGCATCGACCGGATGGCCGGCGATGACAAGGTTGCCTTGCGGGGTGATGACAGCCTTCGGCCGGGTGTTGGCCGACTTGTCCGGATTCTTCCCGATGCGCACGCTGGTGACGTCGATATCCTGCGTGACCAGTTCCTTCTTGCCGTCTTCGATGCCTTTCTGAATCTCCGCGGCGATGACCGACGGGGCGGTCTGCTGCTGCACTTCCTTCACGGCCTGCGTCACGTCGCTGTTGGCGTTGCTGTTGCCGGACTGGCCGCAGGCAGCCAGTGGCAACAACAGCATCAGTGCCAGGGTGCGGCCGGCGATAGCGTTGGTTTTCATCGTATGTCCCCCAAACGAATGCGGTTGGATATCAGCTGTCGTCGCGAACGCGGCGGAACCAGATGGCGCCGGCGATCAGTGCCGCCCCAGCCAGCACGCCGATCCACAGATTGGGCGAGGCGAGCAGGCCGTAGGTGTGGACAGGGGACAGCGCGGCCAGCGGGTTGTTGTCCATGCCGTTCATGCCGTCGAAGCCGTGCTTGTCGAACAGCAGGGCGGAACCCGGGAACACGCTGAGCAGGACACGCTGCACGACGTTGCCCCAGAACCACGCCGTGGGCAGGTTGAACAGGCCCATGATGCCGAACCAACTGACCAGCAGCCCGACCACCACCGGCGCCGCCACCGCCCACAGGAAGGGCTTGCTGCGTGCACCGGACGAGCAGAGCATCAACCAGCCGATGGCGGGCATTGCCCACAATGCATACAGCGGGATGTTGCTCACCAGCGAGGTGATGGCGCGGATGGGATGGGAGAGGGTCAGCAACTGCCACGCGTTGACGCCATGGAACGACAGCACGATGGCGAACAGGATCAGCTGGACCAGACCGCAGGCGATGCTGACCACTACCGCGATGACCGGTGCAACGACGGCCGCGCTGGCCACCTTGGAGAGCACCGTGCTGGTGTTGGACACCGGCAGCGACTTCCAGAACAGCACGCTGCGGTCGCGGCGGTCGTCGTAGAGCGAGCCGAGGCAGTAGAACAGCACCACGATACCCATGACGATGCCGATCATGCCCATCGAGGAGATCATCGCCACGTCGGCTGCTGCGCCCACCTGAGCCAGGTCGCCGGCATCGGCGTGACGCATCATCATGCCGATGTCGTTGCCGCCGATCTGGACGCCGTGCCGTGCGCTCAGCACTTCAGCGGTGATGATGGCCATGATGTTGAGGACGAGGAAAACGCTGCCGGTCACCACCGGGGCCCATAGGAAGCCGCCGCGGTGTTCCCAGAATTCGCGCTTGAGCAACCAGTAGAAGGTGTTCATGCGTAGGTCCCCTTCATGGTGGCGACGAACAGGTCGCTGATGGTCGGGCGGCGTACTTCGCCCATGCTTTCCAGCGTGGAGCGATCGGCGCCGTCGAACAGGAAGATGCTCTTGCCGAATATCTGGCGCTCATCCAGTGGCTTGAGGTTGCGTACCTCGGCGGCCTTGTCGGCGCTCACCATGACTTCGGCAAATCGTTCACCCACGGTGTCCATGTCGGCGTCCAGCACGATCTTGCCGTCGCGGATGAACATCAGGTCGGTGAGGATGTGTTCGATCTCCTCGACCTGGTGCGTGGTGACGATGATCGTCTTGTTCTCGTCGAAATAGTCTTCCAGCAGGCTCTGGTAGAACTGCTTGCGGTAAAGGATGTCCAGGCCCAGCGTGGGTTCGTCCAGCACCAGCAAGCGGGCGTCGATAGCCATCACCAGGGCCAGGTGCAACTGCACGATCATGCCCTTGGACATCTGCTTCACGCGCTGGTTGGGCGTGAGCTTGGTGCGGGCAAGGAAGGCTTCGCACTTGGCGCGGTTGAAGCGCGGGTGCACGTTGGCCACGAAATCGACGGCCTCGCTTACCCGGATCCAGCGGGGCAGCACCGCCACGTCGGCGATGAAGCACACCTGTTCCATCAGCTTGTCGCGCTGGGTACGCGGGTCGAAGCCCAGCACGCTCAGGTCACCCTTGAAATCGGTCAGGCCAAGGATGGCCTTGAGCGCCGTGGTCTTGCCGGCGCCATTGGGGCCAATCAGGCCCACGATGCGGCCGGACTCGATGCGGAAGCTGACGTCGTTCAGCGCTAACGCATTCTTGTAGGCCTTGGTGAGGCCATGGGCCGTCACGACCGCGTTCATGATTGGCTCCCTTCCGGGCTGGCCGGGGTTTCCGGCGCCTCGCGCAACAGGGTTTTCAGATCCAGTCCGAGGCGTTGCAGCCTGGCGAAGAGCGCAGGCCATTCTTCGCGCAAGAAGCGCTCGCGCTCGGACTTGAGCAGTGCCTCTCTCGCTCCATCGATGACGAACATGCCCAACCCCCTCCTTTTCTCCACCAGTTGATCATCGACCAGTTCCTGGTACGCCTTGGACACGGTGAGCGGATTGATTTGGAAATCCGCTGCAACCTGGCGTACTGACGGCAGCGGGTCGCCCTCGTTCAAGGCGCCGTCCAGAATCATCGCCACCACGCGTTCGCGAAGCTGGCGGTAGATTGGGACGCTGTCGTTCCAGGTAATGGTCATACGGTTATTCCTTGCTGATACGGCCGAGCTTGTTGCTGCCAAATGAATAGTAGGGCATGGCCAGCGGACTCCCGAGCAGGGTGCTGGTGGCGCTACCCGGCGCCAGCAGCGGCGAGACGGTCACCGTGGCGACGCTGGCGTCGACCAGCAGGGCGGCGGTGCGCAGGTCTTCGGCGGTCGGGCGGACTTCGATCGGCGCCAGGTCGATGACCTTGACACCATTGATCTCGCTGACGGGCGAGACGCGGACGTTGGAGTGGATGGCGGCCAGGCCAACCGTAGTGAACAGGGCGGCGGCGGTCAGAGCTAGCAGGTTGTTCGCTTTCATGACGGGTCTCCTTTAGTGACCTCGTGGACCGGTGTTGTAGTGAACTATAACACCAAGATCGAAACGGTCAATAGCTCGGCTTGAAATTGGCAATGTGACTGATGGCCTATAAACCTGAACGAGCCCCGGGCAAGGCCTGAGTCCGGGAGGCGGCGGTTATGTTCGGCGCAAGGGCCATATGCAGGCAGGGCCGCTTATCAGTCATCGCGGGTGACAGGCATCACCTCACGCGGTGTCGCTGTTCACCATGGTTCAATGTCGCCACCACTGCAGAAGGAATGCTCCATGGACGTCGGTCTGGCCGGGCGTGTCGTCGTCGTCACGGGAGCGAGCAAGGGGATTGGCCTGGCCTGCGCGATGGCTTTTGCACGCGAAGGGGCGAAAGTCGTCGGCATCTCGCGCGATCTCGCGCACCTGCATGCCGCGCAACACGACCTGCAACGCGAAGGGCTGCACATGGACGTCGCTGCCGCCGACCTGCGCGAGAGCGTGGCGGCGCAGATGGTGGCGGAATACATCGAGAACGAGTTCGGTCCAGTCGACGTGCTGGTGAACTGTGCCGGTGCCGCGCGCCGGACGCCGCCCGCCGACCTGCATGCGGATGCCATGCACGCTGCGATGCAGGCGAAGTACTTCACGTATATGCACATGATCGATCCGGTGATCCGTCGCATGGCTGCACGCAGCCACGGCAGCATCGTCAACGTGGTCGGGCAGGGCGGGCGGCAGGCCAGTGCACTGCATATCGGTGGCGGCGCGGCCAATGCAGCCTTGATGCTGGCCTCGGTGGGTTATGCCAAGGCCTATGCCTCGAAGGGCGTGCGCGTGAACGTCATCAATCCCGGCCTGACGCGCACCGGGCGCGTACAGGAGGGGCTTGATGCGGAATCCCGCGCCAGTGGACGCAACGCCGGGGACATCCTCGAAGAACAACTGGCCGGTATCCCGCTGGGGCGCATGGCCGAGCCGGCCGAGATCGCGAATGTCGCCGTCTTCCTTGCTTCGCCGCTGGCCAGCTACGTGACGGGCGCAGTCATTCCGATGGATGGCGGCAAAACCGGCGTGATCTGAGGCCTCCGCCACACACGTGGCCACCACCCAGCCTCAAGACACGGTATTCGCATTTATCTGCGTTCCAGGCGCTTTCGGTGGATTGCCGAAAATGCACATGACGTTGTGTTTCACGTTCCTTTTATGCCGATTTCTTTAATCGTTTTACCTAAGTGACGATGTTTGTTGCGTTGATACGTGAAGTGGATGAGCCGTCCGCTTTCACCACTGGCGCAGCTGCTTCATCGGATGTCCGTGGGTGCGAGATCCATCGCCACGGAGGGTGAAGCATCATCGTCGGCAGGGGCATGAGCGTGGAGGCGCTGCAAAAGACCGGAAGCGGTACGACTTGCGCCCGGGGTTTCCGCGGATCGTGTGGGTTCGTTGATCAAGGCAGGAACGCAGGACAAAAGCTTGCCGTACGGGCAGGCGCGTCTGTTGATGTTCCGTCACTGACCCAGGGCAACATCCATGCGGCCACTTCGTCATGTCTGGTTGAGCTTGTTCATTGTGAGCTGTTGGGCAGTGCTTGGCGCCGACGCGCAGCCCATCGACGATGCGGCCCGCAACGCTACACCGTCTGGCGGAACGCGGGCCCAGCCCGCATCGGCCGCATCGGTCGCCACGCCGCAAGGCACCGCATCGGCGACGCCTTCGGCAGGAGCGGCGCGCGACCTCACGCTGAAACAGATGGGCGGATACGGCGCCATCAAACTGCGTGGACAGGACCCTAATGGCACCTTGAACGTGTCCGTTCGCAACGATGAAGTGGTGACCGGTGCGAGGCTGCACCTCGTCTATACCTACTCGCCGTCGCTGATCTACTCGCTGTCGCACTTGAAGGTGTTCCTCAACGGTGAGGTCGTCGCTACGTTGCCGATGGACAAGGAGACGGCAGGCCAGACGGTCAGCAAGGACGTCCAACTCGATCCGCGCCTGTTCACCGACTTCAACCGCATCGGCGTGCAGATGATTGCGCACTACACGCTCGATCATTGCGAGGATCCGTATCACTCCTCGCTGTGGACGGACATCAGCCCCGACACCACGCTCACCCTGACCACGTCGGAGATCGGCCTGCCAAACAGCCTTGCGCTGCTGCCTGCGCCGTTCTTCGATCGTCGCGACAACCGGACACTGGTGCTTCCTTTCGTGCTGCCCGCGCATGCCGACGCGCCGACGCTGCGCGCGGCCGGCGTGGTGTCATCGTGGTTCGGCGCGCTCGCGGGTTGGCGCGGTGCGCGCTTCCCGGTATCGCAGACGCCGCCCGCCGATACGCATGCCATCGCCTTCGCGTTGCCCCAGGCCATGCCGGAGGGCGTGAAGATCGACGAGATCAAGGGCCCCACGGTGATCGTGATGCCCAACCCGGCCAGCCCGCCGGAATCCGGTCGCAAGCTGCTCGTGCTCGCAGGCCGCGACACCAAGGAATTGCAGGAGGCGGCGAATGCGCTGGTGCTTGGGCAGGTCGGCATGTCCGGTGACCAGGCCATCGTCAAATCGGTGGATCTCGGGCCCGAGCGCCACCCCTACGATGCGCCCAACTGGGCACCTGTCGACCGGCAGGTAAGCTTCAAGGAACTGGTGACCGATCCAGGGCAGCTGGAAGCCTCCGGCTTCAATCCGCCGGCCATTCGCGTGGACGTGCGCCTGCCGCCCGACCTGTTCGCATGGGCGCGCCACAGCGTGCCGCTCAACGTGCATTACCGTTACACGGCGCCTTCCAACTACAACGACTCGGTGCTCAACATCGGCGTCAACGACCAGCTGCTGCGTTCGGTGCGCCTGCGTCCGGCTGATCCCTCCGGCGTCGAGCGGCAGTTCAACGTGCCGTTGCTGTCGGGTTCCGAAGCGCGTGGCGCGGAGGAAATCCGTGTGCCGGCGCTGCGCATCGGCAGCACCAACCAATTCCAGTTCCAGTTCCACATGGATTCGCAGAAGACCGGACTGTGTGCCTCTGCCGCGCCGGACAGCACGCGCGCCGCGGTCGATCCGGATTCGACCATCGACTTCAGCCAGTTCGTGCACTACACGGCCATGCCGAACCTGGCGTTCTTCGCTACCAGCGGTTTCCCGTTCACGCGCATGGCGGACCTGGCCGACACGGCCATCGTGATGCCGGATACGCCGGACACGCACGAACAGGAAACCATGCTCACCATGCTGGGCCAGATGGGCCGCTGGAGCGGCTTGCCGGCCCTGCGCGTGGCGCTGGTATCCGCCAGCGCGGTGGAATCGGTGCGTGATCGCGACCTGTTGGTGATCGGCACCGGCACCTCCGGCGAGCTGATGGCGAAGTGGGGCAAAGCCCTGCCCATGCTGATCCAGCGCAGCGAGAACGATCTGTCGTTGCGCGAGCCCACCGACCGTGGCCGCGCGAGTGGAGCCACGGGACGCGCCTCGCTGAGTGTCAACGGTCCCACCGCAGCCTTCGTAGCGTTCCAGTCGCCCTACACCAAGGGCAAGAGCGTGGTGGCGCTGGCCGCCAACGGATCCGATCGCCTGGGCGACTTGCTGGATGTGCTGGGCGACGACGCGCGGGTGAATGAACTGCACGGTGACCTTGCCGTGGTGCGGCAGAAATCCGTGGTCGCACTCACCGTGGGCGATACCTACTACGTCGGCCACCTGCCGTGGTACGCGTGGCTGTGGGTGCATATTTCCAAGTACCCCGCGCTGATGGCGCTCGCGGGCATCCTGGCTGGCCTGTTCGTGGCCTTGACGGTGTTCTGGGCACTGGGTCGACTCGCCGCGCGTCGCCTGGAAAGGTGATCGATGCGACGCCTGCCGACGCCACTGCTGCGCGTGCTATGGGCCACTGCCGCGATGCTCGCCTCCGGTAGCGTGTTCGCGTCTTCGTGCACGTGGCCCGACTGGGATCACTTCAAGCAAGGCACCGTGAGCGCGGATGGCCGCGTCATCGACGCGAGTACACCCGAGCAGGTCACCGTGTCCGAAGGGCAGGCGTATGCGCTGTTCTTCGCATTGGTCGCCAACGATCGCGCCACCTTCGACCGGGTGCTCCACTGGACGCAGAACAACCTTGCGCAGGGCGACCTCACGCGGCACCTGCCAGCATGGCACTGGGGACGCCAGGCGGCGAAGCCGGGCGACACGGCGCCCAACTGGGGTGTGCTGGACAGCAACCCGGCGTCGGACGCCGACATCTGGATCGCTTACACATTGCTCGAAGCCGGCCGCCTTTGGCATGAGCGCAGCTACACCGCGCTGGGCACCGTCATGGCGCGTGCCATCGTCGCGCAGGAAACGGCCGTGTTGCCGGGGCTTGGCCGCACGGTGCTGCCCGGACCGGTAGGCTTTCATCCGCAGGACGACACGTGGCGACTCAATCCCAGTTACGTCCCGCTGCAAGTCATGCATCGCATGGCAAGCGCGTTGCCGCAACAGACCGAATGGAAGGCCATGCTGGACAGCTCGGCGAAGCTGGTGACCGGCACCGCCCCGCACGGCTACTCGCCCGATTGGGTGATCTTCAAGACCGGCAAGGGTTTCGGCCCTGACGAGGCCACTCGCGCCGAGAGCGCGTACAACGCCATCCGCGTCTACCTGTGGGCAGGCATGCTCGCACCCGATGCACCGGGTCGTTCGTCCGTGCTCGACGCCTTCAAGCCGCTGGCGGATTTCATCGCGGCTCACGGTTTTCCGCCGGAGCGCGTCGACACGCAGACCGGCACGCCCGGCCGCAACGAAGGCAATGGCGGCTTCTCCGCCGCCGTGGCGCCGTACTTGTCGGCGCTGGGACGCGGCGACCTGGCGCAAGCGCAGGTGCAGCGCACACACAAACTCGCGGCGCAGTCGCCGCTGGGCTACTACAGCCAGGTGCTGGCCTTGTTCGGCCTTGGCTATCTCGATGGCCTGTATCGCTTCGATGCGGACGGTGCCGTGGTTCCCGCCTGGACATCAACGTGCCCCGCGCCCCGTTGATCGATCTGTTCGCCCCCGCCATCGTGCTGGTGATCGCCAGCGGCGCGGTACCGGCCATGGCGCAGTCCAGCGCACCAGCGCCGAGCCCGCAGATGAAGCAACTGCTGGACTCCGCACGCGTGTGGCAGTCCAAGAACCGGCCGGACATGGCGCGCGGCATCGTGGAAAAGGCCTTGCTCATCGATCCCACACAACCGGATGCGATGGCCTTGATGGGCCAGATCGAGCTGACCTCCAACCGTCCTGCCGAAGCAAGCAAATGGCTTCAGCAGTTGCAGAAGCTCTATCCGAAGCATCCCGCCACGCTGCAACTGGCCGACGCGTACCGGTTGGCTACCACCGATCGGACTGCGCTCGCCGAAGCGCGCCTCGATGCGCGCACGGGCAAGTCCGCCGAGGCATGGCAGAAGATGCAGCTGCTGTTCCCTCGGGGTGCGCCCACCGGTTCGCTCGCCCGCGACTACTACCGGGCGATGTCGTCGGCGGGGCAGCGCGATCGCGCACTGAGCGAGCTGCGCGATCGCATGCGACAGAACCCGGACGATCTCGCGTCGGCGCTGATCCTGGGCGACATGCTCACCGACCGCGGCAACACGCGGCTCGAAGGCCTGGACATCATCTATCGCGTCTACCAGCGCCCGGAGGCCAACCGGTCGGAAGCATTGGAACTGTGGCGACGTGCGCTCAACAGTGCGGGCGCCGACGATCCCGCCTACTACGTCTGGTATCAACGCTATCTCAAGGAAGTCCCCGGCGACGCGACTGCCCAGGCAGCCCTCGCCGCGCTGGCGAAGAAGGGAGGCGCCACGTATGTGCCACCCCCGAAAGGCGCGGCGCCCAACAGCTCGGCACCGAGCCCGGCGGGTCCATCGCCCGCGGCACGGCAAGGCGCGGCGCTTGGCGAACAGGGTCTCGCGAAGCTGCGCGAAGGACGCCATGACGAAGCACGCGAGTTGTTTGCGCGCGCGCTGAAGCTCGATCCCGGCAATGCCGGCAAATGGCGCAGCCTGATGGCGACCGCCACGTTCTGGGGCACGCTGTCGAAGGCACGCGCCGCCAACAGCCAGGGACATCCCGAACAGGGCGAAGCGCTGGCGCGTGAAGCGCTGCGGCAACAGCCGAATCAGGCCGATGCGAACAAGGTGTTGGCGAGCTCGCTCATGGCACAGAAGAAGTGGCCGGAAGCCGAAGCCATCCTGCGCCCCATGGTGGAAGCGAAAACGCCGGACGTCGACGCGCTGGAGATGCTCGCGAAGGTGCTGATCGAAACCCATCGCAGCGACGAGGTCACGCCGCTGATCACCCAGGTGGAGCAGCGCACCAAGGGTTCCGGCGAGGCGATGGTGAAACTACGCACCCAACTGCTTTCCATCGAAGCGGATCAACTGATCGCCGAGGACAAGCGTGGCGCCGCCGTGCTGAAACTGGAAGACGCCGTGCGTCTGACGCCGCAGGACGCGTGGCTGCGTTACACCTTGGCGCGCCAGTACCGCGACCTAGGCCTGCCGGCCTTGGGCCGTTCGGTGATGGAGGACGGCGTGCGGTACGCCGCCACGCCGGACATGCGCTACGCCACCGCGCTCTACCTCAACTCGCTGGACGACATCGACGCCGCCCGTTCCGTGCTGGCACAGGTGCCGGAAGGCCAGCGCTCCGACGGCATGCGTGAGCTGGCTGCCAGCCTCAAGGCGCAACGCGACTTGCGCGACGTGCGTCAGCTGGAAGCACAGGGTCGAACGCAGGAGGCGCGTACGCTGCTGGACCGCATTGCCTCTGACGTGCGCGACGATCCGCAGATGTTGGCCAGCGTCGGACGCGAATGGATCACGCTGGGCGAATCCGACAAGGGCCTGAGGCTGGTGCGTGACTGGCTGGATGCGCATCCGGACGATCCGGCCATCGGCGTGCGCCTGCGTTACGGAGAACTGCTGGCTTCGGCCAACCGGGATGGCGAGCTGCGCCCATGGATAGCGGATGCGCGTGCACGCCCCGGCGTTACCGCGGAACAGCAGGCGCAGTTCGACGATCAGTTGCTGCGCCTGTCATTGCGCACGGCCGGCCGCCAGATGGATGCCGGTGATCTCGCTGGTGCGCAAGGCACGCTGGATGCCGTGCCCGATGCCGGCAAGAAGGACAAGCGCTGGCTGCTGGCGCAAGCCGACCTGCGCGAGGCGCGTCGCGACTATCGCGGCGCCGAGGATTCGGCGCGTGCGGTACTGGTCGATCATCCCGGCGACGCCGATGCGCGGCTCACCATCGCGCGGATGGAAGAGCGCATGGGGCATCGTCAGGCCGCGCAGAACATCATCGACCAGGTATTGGCCGATACCGCGCCGGACGACATCGCTACCCGCCTCGCCATCGCCCGCCGCTACACCGCCATCGGGCGCAACGCGCAGGCGCGCGCCGTGGTGGATCCACTGCGGATGCAGTATCCGGACCGGTCCGACGTCACCATGCAGTCCGGCCGCATCGCCCAATCGCAGGGGCAATACGACACGGCCGCGCAGCTCTACCGCACGGCGTCGACGCAAGCGCAGGGCGAGGGCGAAACGCCCAGTCCGGTGGATGGACTCACTTCGGCGCAGCGTGCCTTGCAGGGTTTGCAGGATCGACGGCAAGGGCAGGTCGCCACCGCGGTCATCCAGTCCAACGAATCGGGCAGCAGCGGCATGTCGCGGCTGGATGCGACGGAAATACCGGTCTACGTCCGTATACCGGACGGCTATACCGGACACTATTTTCTCCATGCCGACACCGTGCTGCTCCATGCAGGCACGTTGCCGGCCGACCAGTTCGACCCCGCGTACAAGTTCGGCAAGCTCGCCGCGCTGGGCAATGCCGGCCTGCGCCCCATCGATCAGACCGACAAGGGTGTAGCGCTGGCGGCGGGCTACGACTTCAACGGTGCGAACAACACATGGCGGGCCGATATCGGCACCACGCCGGTCGGCTTCACCGTCAACAACATCCTCGGCGGCTTTCTCTACCGCCACGATTTCTACAACGCCTCCGTGTCGGTCGATGTGTCGCGCCGGCCGGTCACCAGCAGCCTGGTTTCCTATGCCGGTGCACGCGATCCGGTAACGGGCGAAAGCTGGGGCGGCGTGGTGCGCAGCGGCGCCACCGTGCGCGGTGCGCAAGATGTAGGACGCATTACGCTGTTCACCTCCGTGGGCTTCGGTGTGCTCACCGGCAAGAACACCGAAACCAACCACGAGTTCAAGGTGCGTAGCGGATTCGACTGGCCGGTCTACCAGGGCACCGATCAGCGCTTCTCCAGCGGCCTGGTGTTGAACTACTGGCACTACGCGAACAACCAGCATTTCTACACGTTCGGCAATGGCGGCTATTACAGCCCGGGCCGGTACGTGTCCGTGTCCATTCCGCTGGACTGGACGGGGCGCTACAAGCGCTGGGCCTGGGAAGTGGAAGCCTCCGTGGGCAATTCGTGGACGCACGAAGACAACGCAGCGTACTTCCCCACGCGCCCCGACCTGCAGGCGCAGGCCGCTGCCCGCATGGCCGCGGCAAGTCTTGGCTCGCCTTACTTCGGCACCGGTTCCGGCGGCGGTTTCAGTTACACGGTGGCGGGCGCGCTGGAGTACCGCCTCACGCCGCACTGGGTGATCGGCTCGCGCTTCAAGCTCGACCGTTCACGCGACTACGCGCCCAACCTTGGCACGATCTACCTGCGCTACTTCTTCGACCGGCAGCGAATGCCGGTGCCGTACCCGCCTGATCCGGTCAAACCGTACTCCGCGTACTGAGCCGGCATACTGAACCCCTGGGACGAGAGCCGTGGCGAACCTTCCTCCACAACCTTCCGAATCGAACGACCGCGCGATCTCGCGGGCGCGCCTGCGCCTGAACCAATCGCTGGCCATCGAAGGGTTGCCCGCGTCGCTGTCGGCATTGGCGACGGGATGCGTCTACGCGGTGTACGCCAGTCGTTCGCCCGCGCGTGACGCGCTGTTCTGGAAGACGGCCGGAAATGCCTTGTTCACGCCGGTGACGGTGCTTTCCACGCGTTCTGCCGAGGACATCAGTTTTGCGCTGCGCCAGCAGGGGCTGGATATCGAGCAAGCCGGCGCGGTGCATCCCAGGTCCAACGTTTGCTCATTGCGGCTGCCGCCCAACCGCGACGGCTGCGACGTGCTGATGGAGGCGCTGCAGTCGCTATCCGAACAGTGCGCCACGCCAGCCAGTCAGTTCCTGATTGAAGGCGTGGCGGCGTGCTTTGCCTGGCATGACCGTGCCGCGCTGATCCGCCAGGGCGCCGCACTTGCGGGCTGGTGCGCGCAGACGCGCCACACGGTGCTGCTGGTCATGCTGCCGCCGCTGGTGGAGGAGAGCGGCGACTTTCGACCGCTGACCGATTTCCAGATCCAGTTCGCCGGGGCATCGCAGCTCGTGCACGAGCAGGGCGAGTTCTGTTGGGAGGTGGCGTTCTGGCGCGACAACCGGGGTGCGTTGTCGGCCAGTGAATCCATTCCGTTGCGCTTCTCCACCACCGATCATCGGCTGATCGCGGTGATGGATGCCGACCGCGAAGGTGGCGAGGGCATCGGCATGCTGGCGCCTGACGAAGCCGTGGTGATGGTGTCGCACGACGCCGTGATGCACGAACGCGCGGTGCCCAAGACATGGCAGGTGCTGCCCGATAACGAGGCATTGGTGTCAGCCGCGAGCCGCACCGTCGCTGCTACGGTGATCCTGCACTACGGCATCAACGAAAGCCTGGCGACGCTGGCCAAGCAGGTGAACTTCCTGCGGCGGCAGTGCGGCAAGGCGCTGAAGATCCTCATCCGCGAAGACAACGTCAGCATTCGTTACGAACTGCTGATGCTCACGCTGGGCGCCAATGCCATCCTGCCGCGCAACATGCCGATGGCGCAGGTGGAGATCGCGGTGGATGGCGTGCAAGGGCAATTGTTCTCCCGCCCCGTGCCCGACGACTATCGCAGCGCACTGTCTGCCGCCATGCGCGATACCACCACGGGTTATCTGCCCGCAGGCCGCTTCATCGAACTGGTGCGCGAAGCGGTGGAGCGGAGTCGCCCGATCCGCTTGCCCAATGTCCTGCTGCGTTTGCCACTGGAACACGACGTGGCGGGCATCGATGCGTTGAAGGCCTGCCGCATCCGTCGTGCCGGTGACCTGTGCACGGCGAGCGGCGACAGCCTGTACGTGTTCTTCTTCGCCTGTCATGTGGACAACGCGAGCACGGCGATGGACCGGGCATTCGAGGTGCCACTGTCCGACCTGTTCCGGGGTGAGCTGCGTTGCGGCGATCGCGAGACGATCTTCACCGCGCTCGACGAACTGGAAGACGAGATTGCGGAGCTGCCGCCACCGGACTACACCGGCCTCATCGAGCCGGTGGATCCCATGGCGCCCGAGCCGGACGAGCCCGCCGTGGGGGCGCCGGTCGCAGCTGCGGAAAGCAGCGCGGAACCGGCCGATTTGTCCAGGCCGATCAAGTCTGGCGCGCCCGCTGGCGATGCAGACGCCGTTAAACGCAGCGCGCGCCCTGCGTCGCTGCCATTGAAGGCGCGGGGGTAAGGCCGCGATGAATGTCTTCATCAACTTCTTCATCTGGGGCCTCATCCTCGCCGCGCCGCTCTGGTGGCTGTGGTGGCGTTTCCGGCTGGGTTACTGGTTGTCGCGTGCGCGTTCGCTGTTCCACCGCCGCAGCTTGCAACTCCCATCGCAACTGGAGCCGCTGATCATCCGTGGCAAACGCGTGGGTGGCCCCGGGAGGAAGGCATGAAGACGATTGCCATCGTTTCTTCCGTGGGCGGCGCCGGTCGCACCATGCTGACCGCTTCGCTGGCCAGCCTGCTGATGGCGCGCAAGCATGCGACGCTGGCGGTGGAGTGCGATCCGCGCAACGTGCTTACCTTCTACTGCGGCATGCGCACGCCTGCGCGACAAGGCCTTGTCTCCCACATCCTGGCGTCCAGGGACGACTGGAGCGATGCGGCCCTGGAAACCGACGACGGCGTGCTGTGGCTCCCCTGGGGCGGCGCGCGCGGCGACGGGCGGGGGCCGGAGGCCGAGGCTGCCGTCGCCATTGCCGCCGCCTTGTACAAACACCCGACGTGGATGCGCGACCTGCTGGATCGTGTCGATCTGCCGGCGCATGGCGTGGTCCTGGTCGATACGCCGGCATGGCCCTCGGTATACGCAACGCAGGCGATAGCTGCCGCTGATCTGGTGCTGGTGGTGTTGCCGCCCCAGCCGCTGGCTTGCGCCACACTGCCGCGACTGCGCGCGGAGCTGAAATCATTGGGCAAGGAGGCGGTCTACGTGGCCAACGCCGTGTCGCCCGCGTCGCAGTTGCACACCGACATTCTTGCGTTGTTGCGCGAAACCCTGGGCAAAGAGCTCTCCGTCTATCGCGTGCACGCGGACGCAGGCATTCCCGAGTCGCTGGCGCGCAACGAAAGTTTCGTGCACAGCGCGCGACATTCGCAGGCAGCCCACGACATGCAAGGCCTTGCCTCCTGGCTGTCCAGTTGGATACGCGGTGCTTCGCATCCGGCAGCCTCGGTGGGCGGGGGCGCCACATGAAGCTGTTCGCACCGAGCTCTTGGGTGGCGCGCCTGCGGCCTACGCTGGAGCAGGAGCTTGGCGTGGACGCAGACGCGGATCGCAGAATGTGGCTGTTGCGGCTCGTATTCCGCCCACCGCCGCCCGGCCGCCGTGACTGGCCAGCGCTGTGGGCGAGGCGGCTGGAAAACCGATTGCGTTTCGAGATCGGGATGGGCGCCGACGAAGGCGCCTCCACCTGGCTGAAACGCCTGTTCTTCCGTCCACGCCGTCGACGCGCGCATCTGGCCGCCAATCTGCGCACCGTGCGGCACCATCGTGGCGCACGTCGCCGCTCGATGTTGATCGGACGCTTGGGCCAGTGGCTGGCGCCCGTGCTCGGCGTTTTCAGCCGGGCAAGGCAAGCGGTGTCGTCGCGCATGCCGAGCGTGCCGTGGGCTCGCGTCGGCGAGCGGGTGAACCACTGGTCGTCCGGGCTGGACAGCGTGCCGCACCTCAAGCAGGTCGTACTGTTGCTGGCCCTGCTGGTGGCTGTTGCGTTCTGGACGACGCCGTTGCCGATCGAGGCCCAGTTCCGCCTGTTCACCCTAGTTGCCGTGGTGATGATCGTGGCGCGGCGCATACCGGGACGCTGGCCGACCATGCTGATGGTGTCGCTGTCGATCCTCATGACCGGGCGCTACATGTGGTGGCGCGTCACGCAGACGCTCAACTTCGCCACGCCGATCGAGGCGATCTTCGGCTACATCCTGTTCGCGGCGGAGATCTACACCTGGATCGTGCTGTTCTTCGGTTACATCCAGACGGCCTGGCCGCTGAACCGGCAGCCCAAACCGTTGCCGGAGGACACGGAATGCTGGCCCACGGTGGATGTCTATATCCCCACCTACAACGAACCATTGTCGGTGGTGAGTCCGGCTGTGCTGGCCGCCAAGAGCATGGATTGGCCGCGCGACAAGTTGCGCGTCTACCTGCTGGACGACGGCAGTCGCGAGGAATTCAACCGCTTCGCCAACGACGTGGGCATCGGCTATATCACGCGCGAGGAACACCGCTTTGCCAAGGCGGGCAACATCAACCATGCGCTGTCGATGACCAGCGGCGAGTTCGTCGCCATCTTCGACTGCGATCACATTCCCACCCGCTCGTTCCTGCAGACGACGATGGGCGAGTTCATCGCCGATCCCAAGTGCGCGATGGTGCAGACGCCGCATCATTTTTTCTCGCCTGACCCGTTCGAGCGCAATTACGACACTTTCCTGCGCATTCCCAACGAGGGCAGCCTGTTCTACGGCCTCATCCAGGACGGCAACGATTTCTGGAACGCCACCTTCTTCTGCGGTTCCTGCGCGGTGATCCGGCGAGAGCCATTGATGGAAGTGGGGGGGATTGCCGTTGAAACCGTCACGGAGGATGCGCATACCTCGCTGAAGATCCATCGCAAGGGCTATCGCACTGCCTATCTGCGCATCGTGCAGGCCGCCGGCCTCGCCACCGAAAGCCTGTCCGGTCACATCGGCCAGCGTATCCGCTGGGCCCGCGGCATGGCGCAGATCTTTCGTGTCGACAACCCGTGGCTGCGCAAAGGGCTCACATTCTTCCAGCGCATCTGCTACAGCAACGCGATGCTGCATTTCTTCTACGGTATCCCGCGTCTGATCTTCCTGTGCATGCCGTGCGCGTTCCTGTTCTTCGGTATGCACGTGTTCGGCGCGGATGCCATCTCGGTAATGGCGTATGTGTTTCCGTACCTGTTCGTGTCGGGGCTGGCCAATTCGCGCATCCAGGGCCAATACCGCCACTCGTTCTGGGCCGAGGTCTACGAGTCGGTGCTGGCGTGGTACACCGTGCTGCCCACCACCATGGCCTTCATCAACCCGAAGAAGGGCAAGTTCAATGTCACGGCCAAGGGCGGCCTGATCGAGCAGGAGTATCTGGACTGGACGACGTCCAAACCGTACGTGTGGCTGCTGGCGATCAACCTTGCCGGCCTGGTGGCAGGCATCGTGCGCATCTTCACCACGCAGCGCGACGAGCCGGTCACCGTGTTGATGAACATGTTCTGGGCGCTGTTCAACGTGGCCATGCTCGGCGCCGCGGTGGGTGTGGCCAAGGAGTCGCGGCAGGTACGCGTATCCCACCATGTGCCGCTGCGCGTGCCGGCGACGCTGGTGCTCGCCGACGGCAAGACCATCGCCTGCCATACGGAGAACTATTCCACGGGCGGGCTGGGCATCGTGCTTCCCGAGGCACTGACGATGGAGCGGGGCGAAGCGCTGGGCGTAGCGTTATCGCGTGGCGATATGGACTATTACTTCCCCGCCACGGTGGCGCGCCTTGGCGGCGTGCACCTGGGCCTCAAGTTCGAGGATTGGTCATACGAAAAGGAAACCCAGCTCATCCAATGTACGTTCGGTCGCGCCGATGCGTGGGTCCGTTGGGAAGAAGAACTGGTTCCCGACGCGCCGTTGCACAGCTTCGTCGAAGTGATCGAGATGGGTTACCAGGGCGTGCTGCGTCTTTTCGATGCCTGTCTGGATGCCGTGGAAGCCGTCGTGGTGCGCCGCTCGCGTCAGTCGGGACAATGAGGTAACGCATGGGTTTCTGGAATCTCTACTTCATCGCGGTGATCTACCTCGGCTGGACGGGGAGCATCCAGCCGTCGTGGTGGCTCAACCTGTTGCTCGCGCTGGGCCTGCTGGTGCCTTTGCACAAGCGCTGGCAGCAGGTGACGCGGCAGGTGTTGGCCGTGGTGGCTGGCGTAGCCCTGCTTTACCACGAGTCCAGCCTGCCGCCCTTCGGCTATGTGTTGAAGCAGATCCCCGCGTTGGCCTCGTTTTCGCCCGGCTACCTGATGGAACTGGCGCGTCGCGTGTTCAAACCCGCGATGGTGTATATCCCGCTTCTTGCCTTAGTGGCTTATGCCATCGTCAATCGTTGGGTGCGCGTCACCACCTTCGTGTTGCTGGCACTGATCATCCTGCCGCTGTGGCAGGGCATGGGTACGCTGATCGCCAGGTCGGCGCAGGCCCCGGCGTATGCCACCAATCCTCGCGCCGACGCCAACACGGCCAATGCAGGCGCCGATAGCGGCACCGGCAGCTTCGACCAGCAACTGGCCGCCTTCCATCATGAGGAGAAGGGCCGGCGCGTGTCGTTCTTTCCGCAGAGCACCGATCCGGATGCGCAGTTCGACATCATCGTCATCCACATCTGCTCGCTGTCGTGGGACGACCTGGACGTCGCCAACATGCGCGACAATCCGTTGTTCGGCAAGTTCGATTACGTGTTCAAGAACTTCAGCAGCGCGGCGAGCTACAGCGGCCCTGCGGCCATTCGCCTGTTGCGCGCGTCCTGCGGGCAGGAAGTCCACCAGGAGCTGTATAGCTCCGACCCGCAGGAATGCCACGTGTTCGCGGACCTGGCTGCCGCCGGCTACGACGTGCAATTCATGATGAACCACAACGGTCGCTTCGATGACTTCATCGGCGTGGTGCAGCGTGAAATCGGGCGCCCGGGCATCCAGCCCCAGTCGACCGACGGCCTGCCTCCCTTCATGCGTGAGTTCGACGGCTCGCAGCTCGTCAACGACTATGACGCGCTCGCCCACTGGTACCAGGGGCGTGTCGTCAAGGGCGGCGGTCCGGTGGCGCTGTACTACAACACGGTGACGATGCACGACGGCAATCGCCTGCCGGGAAGCAATCTCACCAGTCTGCAGTCGTATCCCATCCGCCTGACGCGGTTGTTGAGCGACATCGACCGCTTCACCGACGTGATCGAACATTCCGGCCGCAAGGCCGTGGTGATCTTCGTGCCCGAGCATGGCGCGGCGTTACGCGGCGACGCAGGGCAGATCGCCGGACTGCGCGAAATACCCTCGCCGCGCATCATCCATGTTCCCGTGGGCGTGAAGTTGATAGGCCTGCCCGCGGGCAAGGCGCCGCCGGGGCATGCCATTGCCATCGATACGCCGACCAGCTACCTCGCGCTGGCCCAGCTCATGTCGAACCTGGTGGCCAACAGTCCGTTCAAGGCAGGCTCGCCGTCGCTGGACCAGTACACGCGCGACCTGCCGCAGACGCGATTGGTGGGAGGGAACGACACCACCGTCACCATGGGCACGGCCAGCGGCTATGTGATCCATACGCCCGATGGCGTCTGGATGGAGGGCAAATGATGGCAGCACCGCACGAACCGGATCCGAGGATGTCGCCCAGCGACATCGAAACCTATGCCAGCTACGTCGATGGCATCGATCCGGCGCGCTATTTCGACAGCCAGGCGGCGGCCGTGCGGGAGGCTGCGCGCAAGCGCTGGCCGCTGCTGGCCGAGGTGCTTTCCCCGGGCGCATCCGACGCTTGAAGGCTCATGCCGTGGGTGTGACTTCAACGCGATCGCGGCCGCCTTCCTTGGCGCGATAGAGCAGGGCGTCCGCCTCGCGCAGCAACGCATCGAGGTCGACGTGGCTCGCCGTGTCGCGACGCGTGCAGGCCACCCCGAAGCTCGCGGTAAAGTCGAACACCCGCCCATCGGCCGTGGTCACGGTTTCTTCGTGCAGGCGCTGGCGCAGCAGCTCGGCCAGCGCAGCGGCCTGCTCCGGTGCGCGCACGCGCAAGAGGATGACGAACTCCTCGCCGCCGAAGCGGGCGACGATGTCGTCCGAGCGCACCGTTTCACGACACAGCGAGGCGAGCATCACCAGCGCCCGGTCGCCACTGTCGTGCCCGTAGGTGTCGTTGACGCGCTTGAAGCGATCGATATCCAGCATGATCAGCGCCACCACGGGATCGCTCCCGCGCTGGTCGGCCAGAAGCGCTTGCGCACGGGCTTCGAACGCGCGCCGGTTGAGCAGTCCGGTCAGGGAATCGGTCTCGGCCATGAGCTGCAATTCGCCAATTAGACGCTTGCGCTCCTTTTCCAGGCGCAGGCGCTTCGTATCGTTTTCCTTCAGGACATGGAGCGCGCTGAAAAGCTCCCGCACTTCGCCGCCGTATTTCTTGTGTGGAAAGGGTACGGATGGGTTGCCTGACGCAATGGCCAGGATTACGCGCCGCGCCTCCACGAACGGCCGCACGATGCGCTCGCGGAAGCGCCAGATCATCAGCAGCAACATGCCCGTCAGCAGCGCGGCGAAGATGCCTGATGCCACCAGATAGATCAGGTAGGAGCGCAGACTGGCGCGTATGGCCTGCTGCGTAAGCGCGAGGGCATCGTCGCGGAAACGGTTGATGGGCGTGATCAACGGACCGTATTGCGCCGACACCCGGTGGAGCACCTCGCCGGAGCCGCCCGTGCGCTGGGTCGATTCGAGCAGGCGCTCGATCAGCGCAAGGGCCTCTCCGAAATAGCGCTGGTCGATCTCCCTGTAGTCCGACTGCAGCGGGGAGGGGAGCGCCAGCGTAGTCGACGCCAGCAACGCCTGAAGTTGCTCGATCTTGCCCTGGGTGCGCGCAATGTCGAATGCTTCCCGCTCGGTGAGTGCGCGATGTGCGACCAGCGCCGGGCCGAACTGCGATACCAGCATGCCCGCATGCTCGCGCAACAGCGCGGACAGACGGGCGGCAAGCAGGTAGCTTTGCACGTTGGCGTTTTCTCGGATCACGCCCATCGAACCGGCTTCGGCGATGGCAGAGAGCTGGGGAATGACGTCGGCGAGGTGCGTGAAGCCGTCGAGTATCTCTGCGTCCCGCTGTTCACCGGGGGCTTCGTTGCGCAAAGAATCGATGTGCTGGCGCGCGTCGGTGAGGCCAGCGCGCAAGCGCTCCCAGCGGGGCATCAGCTCGGCGCAGTTGCCGCATTCGGGGTCGCGTAGCGCAATGCCAAGCGTGTCCAGGCGCGCGTCGGTTTCCTTGCGTGCGGCGGTCATCGCTTCGAAACGATCGGTGGAGGCCAGTTCGGGGGGCGCGAGCACGTCGAAGGTCGGCTTTCGTTCACTCGATACGTCGGCCATGGCGCGCAACGCCGCTTGCACGGCGATGAACTCCTTCTCCGCCTCGCGGGCATCCCGATAGCCGCGCCACTGCATGCCGAACAGCCAGAGCACCAGTGCGACGACGACGATGTACAAGGCCGTGACGATGTAGCGGAAACGCTGGTTGATCGATTCGCCCGCGGGTACGGTGGATGGCATGCGTGGCTGTCGTCCGGAAGAAGGCATTGCGCAGCCGTCGCGGTTGCCCGCAACGACACCCCGTGACTGACGCGGATGCTTGCCTGCCCCGGCGCCTGTCCCCCTGTTCTCCTGCACAGTTTCCGGCGTGGCTCGTGACGGGTTTGTCGGCGGATTCTGCTTGGCCCGCGGAGAGTCATGTTAATGCCACTTAACATGCTGCCGTGCGCGGCGGAGGAGTTCGACAAGCGGCTGGAAGAAGTCTCTCGCCCGGAGCGTTGAGCGGCCCTGTCCGATGGCTCCGCTGGTATCAGAGCGCGTGACAGGAGCAGGGTATGATCGATGCCGCTCTACTTGGGATTGTCACGAACGGTTACCTGCCATGAAGCGACGTACACGTCGACGCATCGTCCGTACCCTGATCACCTGCGTGGTGATCGGTGCCGTGGTGGCGCTGGCGTGCTGGCAGCGTTGGCGTGCGCCGGTGGATGAGGTCGCCGTGACCGCCGCCGCGATGCATCAGCGGCAGATCACTTCCTGCGAAGACCAGATCAGACCCTTGCTGCAGAAGCAGGTGGAAGGTTGGCGCCTGGTCGACGAGCGTTCCGGTGCGCAGGGACGGGAGCTTACCTTTGCGGCCAATTTCAACCAGCAAAGCGCGCTCTATCACTGCAAGGTGGACCCTGCGGCCATGGTGGTGGCTATCGACGGCCCGGCCTACTGAGGTCGCGACTACCAGCCTCACCCGTGCGGCAGCGTGGCCAGCAGCGCCTTGAGGTTCTGCGGGATGACACGGATAAGACCGCCGCGTGGGCTGTCGATATCCGCAATGAGCATGAACGACACGGCTACTACCAGCGGCAGCACCAGCAGCAGGCCGGATCCGGAGGATCGCCTTTGCGCACCCAAACCCACCAGCAGGTTGCAGCCTAGCGCTATGGCTGCCATCAGCATCCACGCTGCAGTGGGAATGCGGTTCCACCACGCGGCCTGCGTATAGCCTTCCGAATTCAGTACGTCGTTCATGCCCGCCACCACCAGCGCGGTGATCGGCGTCGGCTGCTGGCTGGCAGGCAGCGACACGGCGCGCCACAGGCTGGACTGCATGGCGTTCTTGCGGGTGAGCAGGGCAGGGAGCTGGCTGCGATCGGTGGTTTCGTAAAACGCGATGCGTTGTTCCAGATAACCCACCAGCATGGGGCGCAACCTGGATGCGTCATCGGGCGCCAGCAGGTCGAGGCGCACGTACTCCGTGCCGATGGCATTGGCTTCGGCTTCTTCGTAATTCTTGCGTTGGTCGTACCGGCTGATCGCCATGGAGAAGCTGAAGCCGATGATCAGCCCCAGCAGGGTCAGTGTGGCGCCTTGCACGACGTTGAACGTGTCGCGCTCCGTCTCGCCCGGGGGACGCCGCTGGCCTCACCAGGAACCCAGCCGGCCGGCGATCCACATGGCAATCAGCGACACGGCAAATACCACGAGCGGATGGTTGAAGGTAAAGCTCATGCAGGTCCCTCTGGCGGTCGGCGGAGGCAACACTGTAGAGGGTCGCGCGAAGCAGAAGTGAAAAGCCGCGCTACCGCCGGCTGCCAGGGTGCTGTACGTGCCGCAGGTCATGGTGTGCCTGGCGCAGCATTCAGTGAGGCACGCGGATGCCCGGCACCGTTCGCCCGCTGTGGCGCGTACTCGAGGTGGCAGGCCATCAGTCAGCTTGACGCCCGCCTCGCCGTTACGCCAATTTCCGGACACTGAACCAAACCATGCGACAGCCGCCATGCGACGCGAGATCGCCATCGTCGTTTTCCCGGGGTTCCAACTGCTGGATGCCGCCGGCCCTGTTGCCGTGTTCGAGATGGCAGAGCGTTTCCGGCCCGACAGCTACGCGATCCACGTGCTGGCGCCGGGAGGTGGAATCGTGCGTAGTTCGTCGGGCGTTTGCCTGGCTGCCGCACCGATGGAGCCGGCGCGTTTCGACACGGTCATCGTATCGGGCGGCAACCTGGCCCAGCTCGAAGAAAGCCAGGCCAGCATCGTGGCGTGGCTCGGCGACGATGCATGGCGCCGCGTGGCTGGCGTCTGCTCCGGCGCATTCTTCCTTGCGGGGGCCGGGTTGCTCGACGATCGCCGGGCCACCACGCACTGGGCTGCCGCCGAACGCTTCCGGCTGTGCTATCCCAAGGTGCGGCTCGATGCGGACCGGATGTTCGTCAGGGATGGCGATGTGTGGACCTCGGCCGGCATTTCCGCCGGGATCGATCTTGCGCTGGCGCTGGTAGAAGACGATCTCGGTCCCGGCATCGCACGCCGCGCGGCCCAGCAGCTCGTTGTGCACCAGCGGCGACATGTGGGGCAGTCGCAGTATTCCGTGCTGGTGGAGCAGGGCGGCAAAACCGGGCGGTTCGGTGACCTGATTCGCTGGATGCGCGCGCGCATTGCCGAACCGATGCCTGTAGAGCGGCTGGCCGAGCGCGCCGCGATGAGTCCGAGGCATTTTGCCCGCGCGTTTCTCGCGGAGATTGGGGCGACACCGGCGAAGGTCGTGGAAGGTTTGCGGCTGGAAGCCGCGCGCGTCGCGGTCGAAACCAGCCATCTCAACATGGACCATATTGCTGCCTCGACGGGCTTTGGCGATGCGACGCGCATGCGTCGTGCCTTCGTGCGCGCCTTCGGTTCATCACCCCAATCGCTGCGTCGTGGTGCGGGTGCGTGATGGCCGCAACGGTCGGCGAGGCTTTCCTGCGTTGGCCGTTTTTGTCCGGAAATTGTCATTGCGGGCGCCGGCCCGACCACCGATAAAAGAGCGCGTTGGGCACCTGGGTTGAGCGGACCGTAGGCTGACCCGGCAATCGTTCGGTATCGATGTATCCATGGGTACGAGCGCTATGAAGTGCGCGGCCCATTCAGGGAAACCGTTTTCCACGTGAGGATTCGCATGCGCCTTATCCTGTTCCTTTCGTGCTTGCTGCTGTGTACGGGCGTCGTGCAGGCCGCCGCCACGACACCCGCGCCCGCTGCCGCCGACACGCGACTCGATCACATCCTGTTGTGGGGACGTGGGATCGATCAGGTCACGTCGGTCATGACCGTCAAACTGGGTTTCCAGGTTCGACCGGGACGCGACCCCGATGGCGTAGCCAATCGCTATATCCGGTTCTCGGATAGCAGCTTTATCGAACTGCTCGGCATCACCCGCCCGAACCCCACGTTCGATCCGGGCATGAAGCAGGACCAGCAGGACCTGAAGGGTGGGCCGGGCTCACGCACGTTTGGCTTCCGCTCCTCGTCGCTGGATGCCATCCGCACGTCGCTGCAAGCACTGCACTACGCCGTCACGCCCTTCTTCTCCGGCCCGGACAGTGCGAAGCCAGGCTGGCGCCTGTTCGCTTTCGACCGCGCGCCGCTGTCGAGCAACACCTTTTTCATCGACTACGCCGCCAGTTACGCGCCCGATCAGTTCGACCCCGCCAATGCCGACGACTACCGCGTAACGCGCGAGCATCCCAACGGGGCGCGCGAGCTCTCGTCGATATGGCTGGTGTCCGGCGACGCCGATGCCGATCGCCGGCAGCTTGAGAAGATGGGCTTTGGCCACGCAGTACCCGTGACGTTGCCCCAGGTCAGCGCGAAGGGGTTCTGCATACCCGTCGGCCCGACCGCGCTGCTTGCGCTTCAGCCTGACGGTGCAGGCCTCGCCGGGCGGGTCATGGAAAACGGGCCGCGCATTCTGGGTATCAGTGTCGGGGTAAGCGATCTTGAGCGCGCGCGACGCTGGGTCGAGCGTGGCTACGAAGGCAAGCTGGCCACTTATCGCGGCCTCTCCGGCGAATCCATGTTGGCGCCTACGCAGGACGATCTTGGCCTTTCCATCGAATTCCATGCCATGCAGCCGGGTGGTTCGCCCTGTGCAGCGATGACACCGCCGCGCGGCACATGACATGGCCGGCCGCTGGCGATGCCGCGAACGCACGAAAGACCAGCGGCGGAAGGGCACGAATGCGATGCCCACGCTTTCACACCCAGTCGCTTTGTGGCTTGGGTAACCCGGTGTAGCGAATGGCAGGCTAACTGCCGATGGGGTATTTCAGCAGCAGCGCCTTGAAGCGCGGATCGTCGCGCAGCGGATCCCAGATCGGGTCGATGCGCAGCAACGCACTCGACAGCACCGAGCCGGCAGGCATGGACAGCACGTGTTCGAGCAGGGGGATGGCCTGGTCAGGCTGGCCGACCCGCACATAGAGTTGCGCCTGTGCGGCAAGCATATCCACACCGGTGAGCGCGTCCTCGGAGATGGGCATCAAGGCGACGGCGCGTTGCCCTTCCGCGATGGCCTCGGGTTTGCGCCCGAGTCCGGCGTCGGCAAAGCCCAGGGCGAGATGCAGGTCGGCGTCGCCCGGACGTTCGCCGAGGGCGGCGACGGTGCGTGCCGCAACATCGGCAAATGTTTCCGTTGCCTTGGCGGTGTCGCCGTTGGCCTGCAGCGCCCATGCCAGATACAGGCGCCGCGGCAAAACGATGTTGTCCGGGTCGTCCCAGTTCTCTCGCTTGTCCGACTCGACGATCTTGATGGCGCCGGCGTAATCGCGCGCCAACAGGCGCTCGAAGTACATGGACATGATATTGCCGGTGTAGGCGTCAGTGCCCGGCGCGATGGCTGCGAGTGTCGTGCGCAAGGGCGTTGCGTCGCCCTTCCACATCAGCTCGTTGAAGGCTCTGCCGATCTGTTCGCCCTCGGGGTTCTGGCTCAGCCCCTGGGCGGTGGCATAGGCCTTATCGGCATCGGCGTAGCGACGCATGCTCTGATAGGTCACGCCGAGCTGGTTGAACGCGAATTCGCTATGGGGATCGAGTTCGGTCGCGGTGCGAAACCGTGTCACTGCCTCATCCCAGCGCCCCTGGCGCCGTTCGATCGCGGCGATAAGAAGTTCCACCGTGGCACTGCTGGGCAACGCCTGCCGGGCCAGCTCCAACTGGGTGATGGCACCGGCGTAGTCCCGGTGTCCCCAGTAGTGGTACAAGCCCATCGCGTAGTGTCCCTGGCCCAGGTTCGGCTGCAGGGCGAGGGCGCGATCGGCGGCGGCCTTCGCCTCGGCCAGTCGCGTGTTGGTGCGGTCGGGTGCGAAGAAATACATCTGCATGTGGGCACGCGCCAGTGCGGCCGCGGCCAGCGCGAAGTCGGGATCCCTGGTCAGCGCCTGTTGATACAGCGAGATCGCCAGGGGAATCTCGGTCGACGATAGCGAGGGGTCGTCATAAGCGCGGTTGGCATGCGCGCCGGCCTGCAGATACAGATCGTAGGCCCCGGCGTTCGAGGTGGGTGCCTTTTCGATACGCGCGGCTTCCGCGGAGGTCAGTTGCACCTTCAGCGCCTCGGCCACGTTCTGCGCGACTTCGCCCTCCACATTGAAAACATTGTCCAGCGTGCGCGTATAGGCCTTTGCCCAGAGATGGTTGCCGCTGCTTGCCTCGATCAGCTGCACATTGATCAACACCTGATCGCCGACCTTTTGCACGGTGCCTTCGAGCAGTGTCGCCACGCCCAATTGCCGGGCGATGGTTTTCACGTCTCCCGGATGGCTTGGGTACTTCTCCGTCGACGTGCGGGAGATCACCTTGAGCCCACCGATGCCCACCAGCTGCGTCAGGATCATGTCCTGCATGCCGGTCGCGAAATACGCGTTGCTCTTGTCGGTACTGAGGTTCTCGAACGGCAGCACCGCGATGGACTTCAGATCGACCGCCGATGTCGAGTCCGCAGGATGGTGCGCCCATGGATGCTGGCTGAGCACGATGACCGCCACCATGAGCAGGCCCGCGACCACGGCAACCAGCCGCCGGTCGAACCGGCGTGTCTTGTCGGGCGGCAAGGGCGAGGGCGACGGTGGTGCCGTTGCCGGGTTCGTCGCCGCTACGGTCTTGGGCACCTCGACATGGCTGGCGATGGCCGATGCGAGGGCCAGTTCCGTGGCAGCCAATGCACCGTCCGACACCAGCTCCTCACGCGATGCGGCGGATCGCACGTCCGCATCGAGGCGAAAGCCAATGCCATGCACGGTATGCAGATAGTGGCTTTCTTCCGCGTTCTCACCAAGCGCATGACGCAACAACGCGATGACGCGACTGAGTGAGCCGGGCGTAACGTGGCGGTGTCCCCACACCTCGTCGAGAATCTCGTCACGGCTCAATACGCGGCCGGGCTCGCGGGCCAACAGGACGAGCACGGCAAAAGCCTTGCGCTCGAGTCCGACCTCCTCGCCACCGACAAACAGGCGATGGCCCAAGGTGTCGATCTCGATCGTATCGAAGGCAATCCATGCAGCAGAGGCGGACTCCACAGGCATTTACTCGCTCTCCCTTGCCATACCGGGGCCGGTCGAGCTTACACCCGGGCGGTCACAAGTCGCCGTGGGGGCCAGGTGTGGATTCCGTTATGGGCGGACAAGCATTTCCGGTGCCATCTGAGCGGGATCGGGTTCTGACCCGCTTGGGGATTGGCTCGGCGGATGTCGCCTCGGAGTGAAGACGAGCATGCCAGGCGCGGCAACTGAGTCCTGTCGAAACGCTCGGGTCGTCGATCCGGCGACCCGAGCTTGGTCGGTTACGGAATCGGCTTGATGGCGGTCACGGTGCTGTCCATGCCTGCCGGATGGATCGTGAAACGTACCCTGTCGCCAACCTTGACGGCCTGGAGCATGTGCGGTGTCGCCACCTTGAACGGCATCGTCATCGCCGGCCAGTGAATGGCCGCGATGGCGTCATGCTGCAAGGTGATGGTGCCCTTGGCCGTATCCACGGCTTTCACCACGCCCTGGCCCTGAGCGTCGACGGGCGGCTTCGCCGGCGACATGCCCGGCATGGCTGCCATGCTGTCCTGCGCAAGCACCATGGAGGGAATGAGCGTCAGCGATACCGTCATGGCGGCAACAAGAAACATAGGTTTCATGGGGAAGTATTCCTTTGAGTGAGGGAAACGGAGGAGGTGATCCGGCGGCGACGCAGACGCCGTTGTGCCATCAGCAGGAAGGCCGCGGGGATAACCAGCATGGACAACAGTGGCGCCGTGAGCATGCCGCCCACCATGGGGGCGGCAATGCGTTGCATGACCTCCGAGCCGGCACCATGGCCCAGGAGAATCGGAATAAGGCCGGCAAGGATGACCGCCACCGTCATCGCCTTGGGGCGCACGCGTTGCACCGCGCCTTCGCGAATGGCCTCGTGCAGATCCGCGATATCGGCCCGGGGATTCGCGCTCATCCGCTGATCCCACGCATGGCGCAAGTACAACAGCATCACCACGCCGAACTCCGCGGCCACGCCGCCGAGTGCGATGAAACCGATCACCGTGGCTACCGACATGGCGTGGCCAAGCAGCAGGATCAGCCACAGGCCGCCGACCAGCGCCAATGGCACGCTGATCATGATCAGCGCCGCTTCGCTGATGCGTCGGAAAACGGCGTAGATCAAGCCGAAGATGATCAACAGCGCAGCGGGAACGACATAGGCCAGTCGACTCATGGCGCGGGCCAGGTATTCGAACTGGCCCGACCAGGCCAGCGTTACACCCGGAGGCAGCGATACATCGCGCGCCACGGCTTGCTGAAGGTCATGTACCACGGCGCCGAGATCTCGCCCCGCCGTGTCGACATACACATAGGTGGCGAGCTGGCCATTCTCGCTCTTGAGCATCGATGGGCCAGCAGTCACCGCAACATCCGCGATCTGGCCGAGTGTCAACTGGGCACCACCCGCTGCCACGATGGGCAAGGCCGTCAGGGCAGCAACGGAGTCGCGCACGTCACGTGGATAGCGCACCAGAATCGGATAGCGCTCGCGTCCTTCGATCGACTGACCAATGGCATCGCCGCCGACGGCCGTCGCAATCACCGCCTGCACTGCTTGCTGGGTCAGGCCGTAACGTGCGGCCTCATCGCGGCGAACACGCACGTCCACGTAGCGCCCCGCTGCGGCGCGTTCGGCGATGGCCGAGCCTACGCCTGGCACGTGTCGCGCCACGCTTTCGATGCGGTCCGCCACGCGCTGCAAGGTCTGCGGATCAGGGCCCAGCACCTTGATGCCGATCGGGCTCTTGATACCCGTGGCGAGCATGTCGATGCGATTGCGGATGGGCGGCACGAACAGATTCGTCAGGCCGGGGACGTTCACCGCGCGGTTCAGCTCGTCCTTGAGCGTGGCCACCGTCATGCCTGGACGCCACTGGCTCCGCGGTTTGAAGGTGATGGTGGTTTCGAACATCTCCAATGGCGCGGGATCCGTTGCGCTTTCGGCGCGTCCCGCCTTGCCGAACACGTGATCCACCTCGGGCACGGTCTTGATCATCCGGTCGGTCAGTTGCAATAGCTGCGCCGCCTTGCCCGCGGAAAGCCCCGGCAACGCGGTTGGCATGTAGAGCAGCGTGCCTTCGTCCATGGCGGGCATGAACTCGCTGCTTAACCGGGCCAGCGGCCACGCCGCGCTGAGCAGCAGCGCGCCAGAGAGCACCAGGACAACGATGGGATGGCGCAGCACCGCTTCCAGCACGGGCCGATAGAGCGCGATCAAACCGCGATTGAGCGGATTGACCTGCTCGGAGCGAATGCGTCCTCGGATCAGATAGCCCATCAGGACCGGCACCAGCGTCACCGCCAGGCCCGCCGCCGCTGCCATGGCATAGGTCTTGGTGAAAGCGAGCGGTTTGAACAGCCGTCCTTCCTGCGCTTCCAGCGCAAACACGGGCACGAATGACAGCGCAATGATCAGCAAGCTGACGAAGAGTGCCGGCCCCACCTCGGCGGCGGCTTCGGCGATCAGCGTCCAACGTGTGGCGCCGCTCGGCTCCTGACCATCGTGCGCATGGCTCCAATGCTCCAGGTGCTTGTGCGCGTTCTCGATCATCACCACGGCGGCATCCACCATCGCGCCGATCGCTATCGCGATGCCGCCGAGGGACATCAGGTTGGCGGACACGCCCTGAAGATGCATCACGGTGAATGCGGCGAGCACGCCGAGCGGCAAGGTGATCACCGCCACCAGCGCTGACCGCAGATGGCCGAGGAACAGTGCGCACACCAGGGCGACCACCAGGAATTCTTCGGCGAGCTTGCTCCACAGGTTGTCGACCGCTGCGTCGATGAGTTGCGCGCGGTCATAGGTGGGAACGATCTCCACACCGGCCGGCAGACTGTGCTGCAGCTCGGCCAATCGTGTCTTGACCGCGGCGATCGCGGCTCTGGCGTTCTTGCCGGAACGCAACACGATCACGCCGCCGGCCACTTCGCCCTGGCCGTCGAGTTCGGCGACACCGCGACGGAATGTGGGGCCACGGCGCACGGTCGCCACATCGCGCAGCAGGACAGGTACGCCGTCCCGATTCGTGCCCAGCGGCACCTGCTCGAAGTCATCCTGGGTATGCAGATAGCCTTCGCTGCGCACCATCAGTTCGGCTTCGCCCTGTTCGATCACCGAGCCACCACCGGCGCCGTTCGCCGCCTGCACGGCCTCGATCAGGGATTGAACCGTCAGCTTTCGCGCGGCGAGCGCTTGAGGATCAGGCACGATCTGCCAGGCACGCTCCATGCCGCCGATACTCGCGACTTCCGCGACATCCGGCACCGTCTTGAGCTGGTAGCGCAGGAACCAATCCTGCAGCGCGCGGAGTTGTCCCAGGTCATGCCGGCCAGTGCGATCCACCAGCGCGTATTCGTAGATCCACCCGAGGCCCGTGGCATCGGGACCCAGCACGGGACTGACGCCGGTCGGCAAGCGGTCGCGCGCCTGGCTCAGGTACTCCAGCACGCGCGCACGTGCCCAGTAGAGATCCGTGTGTTCGTCGAACAGCACGTAGACATAGGAGTCCCCGAAAAAGGAATACCCGCGCACCACGGTGGCGCCAGGCACCGAGAGCATGGTCGTCGCCAGTGGGTAGGTGATCTGGTCTTCGATGGTCTGCGGCGATTGCCCCTGCCAGTTGGTGCGGATGATGACCTGCGTGTCGGACAGATCGGGCAGGGCATCGATAGGCGTCTGAAACACGGCAAAAAGGCCGATGACCGCCAGCGCGAGGGCGCCGATCAGGACCATTGAACGATGCGCCATCGAAGCGCGAATCAGCCGGGCGATCATCGCTCGCCTCCCACGGGTGCGCTGCGCGCGGCGGCGGGTGCGACGTCATCGTGATCAAGGCGCTCCAGCGCGCCCGAGAGGCTGGCCTCGGAGTCGATCAGGAACTGGCCAGAAGCAACGACCTGATCGCCGTCACGCAACCCGGCCACAATCTCGGTGTAACCACTCGCGGTGCGTCCGGTCTGCACCGTCGTCGGGCGGAACCGTCCATCACCCAGCGCCACCATCACGCGAGGGTGATCGCCGGCGATGATCAAGGCCTCGGTGGGCACAGTGAGTGCGGCTGCGTTCGACGCGGGTGTGAAGGCAACCCGGACGAATTGTCCCGGCACGATATGGCTATCGGGATGGGCGAGCACGATGCGCGCGCGCTGTGTGCGCGTCGTGGGATCGAGATCCGGCAGCAGTGTTTCGACCGTGCCCGTCAAACGCTGCCCGGGAAGTGCATCGCTGCTGACCGACACCGCCGTGCCCGATGACACGCGGCCTGCCAGCGCCTGCGGTATCGCCGCCTCGATCCACACGCTAGTCAGTCCGTTGAGGGTCATCAGCGTTTGTCCTGCGGTAACGCGCTGTCCCTCGCGAACGTCGAGCGACGTGATCACGCCGGCCTTGGGCGCGCGCAACGTCACGCTGCCGTCCTGCGTGCGTGCGCCGCTGAGATCGGATGACGTCATGCCCAACACCCGCAGGCGCTGGTCGGCGGCGTCCTGCAACGCTCGTGCGTCTGGCGATTGCACCTGCCGCAAAGCCGCCGATTCAGCGAGTGCGCTGTTCCATGACGGTGCGAGCAGATCGGCGAGCGGCTCACCGGTGGCAACCGATGTGTAAGGCGCGCGTACGTGCAATCGCGTAATCACGCCATCCGCTCTTGCGCTGACGGTGATCGCCTGGCGCAGGTCCCAGGTGACGGTGCCGGGTGCCTGGATTTCGGCATCCAACACCCGGTGTTGCACCGATGCGATGCGGACACCGAGGTTTTGCAGCGTCGCCGGATCGATCCGTACGCTGCCCGCCGTGTCGTTGACATCGGCGTACTTGGGCACCATCTCCATGCCCATGGGCGACAAGCCGGGTTTGTCGAAATGCTGCTCCGGCACCATGGGGTCGTACCAGTACACCACGGGCCGGGACGCGGCGGGTGCAGGCGTCTGGCCGGCGGCTGCCGTGGATATTGTCGAGGTGCGATGGCCCCAGCCATAACCCACGGCGACGGCGATGAGCAGGCCAAGGATGCAAAGGAAAGATGCGAGCCAGCGCTTCATGGCGTGTCTCCTCGGGCAGGCAACAGATAGGCGAGGGCTGCCCACGCGCGGCCGTAATCAGCCTGCATGCTGGCGTAATCAGCGTGATGGGACAGCTCGTCGCGTCGCGCTTGCAGTAGCGGCTGGATATCGCCACCACCACGATAGGCCGCCAAGGCGAGGGCCGAACGGTCGTTGGCTAGTGGCAGCAGCACATCGCGATGGCGACGCACCTGCTGGCCCAAGGCCTGCCATTGCGCCCAGGCGACCTGTATCGCTTCGGCCTGTTCGCGACGTGCATCCTCATGCTCGGCTTGCACGGCATCGAGGTCCGCCGAGCGCGCAGAGATACCCCGGTCCTGCCGATTGCGACTGAACAGCGGAAGGCTGACGCCCACCTGCAACGACACCATGTCCGAAAGGCCGCGCACACGCGAGCCATAGCTCATGCCGACGGACCACTGCGGGTGCTTGTCAGCCTTCGCTTCGTCCAGCGCCGCCTCTGCGGCGTGCTCACGGGCAGGCCATCCCAGCAACGGCCCCTGGCGATCCAGTTGCGCCAGGAGCGCAGCTTCATCAACAGGCAGAACACCGAAATCCGGCGCATCGCCGAGTGGCGCGTCCACGGGCTGGCCAAGCCAGCGCGCAAGTCGCGCACGTGCCTGTGCTTCCGTGGCCGCAGCGGTGTCGATGCGATTGGCGAGATCGAGTGCCTCCATGCGCGCGGCCAGGACATCTGCTGCGCTGCCTGTGCCGCCACGCAGATGGGCTTCCGCCATGGCGGCGTCCTGAGCCCAGGCTGCCTTCAGGGCTTGCAGCATCATCTGTTCGTGGTGGGCGCCCCATGCGGTGACCCAGGCCTCGGCCACCTGTTGCCGAATGGCCAGCGCCGAGGTGGTTTCCAATGCCGAGGCGAGTTCGACATTGGCCGCGCCAAAGGCGCGCTCGGCGCGACGCTTGCTCGCCGAAGGCAACGCCTGCGTGATGCCGACCGTGCGCATGGTCATGCTGTCGCCACCGGCCGTGAAAGCACCGGGCCCCTGAACCGCCAGGTTGTCGATGCCTACCGTAAACTGTGGATCGGGTAGGGCACCGGCGCGTGCCGACTCTTCTCTGGCGGCCGTGGTTAGCGCTTGGCGCGCCTCGATCTGTGGCGCATGCGAGAGCGCCTTTTGTTGAGCTTCGTCCAGCGTCAGCGCAGGCGATGCTGCCCACACGGGTGAAACGATGAGCGTTGCGGCTACCCACGGCAGCCAACGCCAGCGACGCGCGACCATCGCGCGAGCGCCGTATGAAAGGATGGACATGATGAACTCCGATCGCACACGAGCACGGCCGTGCCTACGCACGGCCACCGTTCAAGGCGCGATCGGGGCTTAAATCAGCAGGGAGCAGAATCGCAGCGAGGGTGGCGATTCCGGGGGGTAGAGGTGTGGATCCGGAAGGTGGGTCCATGCAGGTGCATGAACGACCACCTTCGCCACGGCGGCGAAGTCCGATGGCCATAGCAGCGGAGGTACAGCCGGAACTTTGGCGTCAGGCGTGGCAGGCACGTGACTGGCGCAATGCTCGGTGCAGCGAGGATCAACGGGATGCTGCGCGGCCGCATGGTTGGATGACCCCATCCCCATGGCCGCGCAATCGTTCATGGCGACGTCTTGCGTGGCCGGCGCCGAAGGCAAGGTGCATACGTAAGCCGCCATCGCCAACTGCTGGAACAGCAGGCAAAACACCACCAGACCCACCCAAAGGAGGCGATGGCGACGGCGGAGGCGATGACGGGAGCGCATGACCGTGAAATGGTAGCGCATCTGGACCCGGGTCCAGTCAAGCCCAACGGAAACGCCTGGGATACGGCCATCTACTGCATCTTGCGTGATGAATGGCCCACGGTGAGCGCCCATAGGGCAGCGTACCTTCTAGCTCATTCCGGTGAGAGCTATCGAGTTCAAGAACGTGTTCCCTACGGCTCGGGCGCCCGGTCGAGAAATCGTATCCCCGTTGCGGAAAGGTTGTAGATGCGTGTTTCCAGATAGCTGGAGTTCTTCTCTTCGATATCGATGACCGCATCGGCGCCGGACAGGCACGCCTGCTTCTTGAGTTCGCCGCTCGCCGAGGAAAAGTCAGACGCTACGAAGAAGGTCTTTTCGAGGTGGACGTTCAGGCGCGAAATCGCCGCATACGGCCTCGTCGGCGGCTGCTCCTTGAACACCGCGACATCGCAATCCGCCCTGCGGGGCGGGTAGTGCTCGCTTATCGGTCGATAGTTTCCTGTCGTCGCCGCGCAACCGCACAGGCTGAAGGCGAGGAAGACCAGGCCTAGTGTGTTCTTCATGATCTTCCTCGCCCCGGGCCGCTCAGATGGATTTACTGGTGTGCGCCGATGCTCTTGTCCATCTCGGCGATGATTTCCTTGTCCCAGTTCTTCTGGCCGGCCATGCCGGCGAACGACTTGGCGGTGCTGACCTTGACCGAGGTCTTGTCGCTTCCCATGGACGACAGCCACACGCCAGCGGATTCACCGCCCGAGCCGACCACCAGTCCCATCTTGTGGGGCCGCGCGCCTTCCACGTATTCCGCGTCGGACTTGCTGACCACGAAGCCGTTGGCTTCCAGCGCGTCGACGGCGGCCTTCTGGACCGTCGCTTCCGGCTTGTTGTAGACGACGCTCGGCACGGTGTCGGCAGGCTTGGTCGGTGTGGCCGAGCAAGCGGCGAGAGCGAGCATGCAACCGGCCAACGCGAACTTCGATGCGATCTTCTTCATGGCGAACAACCCCCTGTTGAGTGGACGAATGACGTTGGGTTTCCACGCGTCACGCACACGGACGCGCCATCGATTGGCGCGCTGGCGTGGACGATTCGCGATTTCCCCCGTTCGGCGGATCGTTCAATGACCCGCTCGTTCTCATCATAGCGACCGCATCGCAAGAACAAATAGTCCTTCCGGGGGAGCCATATATCGCCGATTTGTGCGCTTGACGTCAGTCTGGCGTTAGCCGGGCATCGTAAGTTTGTCACCTGGCAATCGTAATTTTGAGCGTTGATCCGCGCGTCGGGTGGTCTTTCCCCGGCGCTCGATCAGTAGGGGCTCGCTATCCATGGATGGTCTCGCGGGGTTTCCGCGCGGGCGCTCTGGAGTAGTGGGCCAAGAACCCACGTGACAAGGATTTCTGATGAGTAACCCTATCCGCCTCCGGGCGCTGCCTCTCGCTATTGCTTCGCTGCTGGTTGCCGCACCGCTGATGGCCCAGAACGTCACCACGTCCGGCGTCAGCGGACGCGTGGTGGATGCCTCGGGGCGCCCGGTCGCCGACGCCACCGTCACCATCGTGCACCAGCCTTCGGGCACCACCAAGCAGGTGACCACCGATAGCGATGGCCGCTACGCTGCGCAAGGCCTGCGCGTGGGCGGTCCGTTTGAAATCACCGCGAGCAAGGCGGACATGGCTGCCGGCGAGCAGCACGACATCTACCTGCAGCTCGGCCAGCCGTCCTCCATCAACCTGAGCCTGGGCGCCTCGGCGCAGGCGGCGAGCACACTGGGTGCCGTCACGGTGAGCGCGTCGTCGCTGGCGCAGACGTTCACGTCCGACAACAAGGGCCTGTCGACCAATCTGTCGCAGAAGCAGCTCGAAGCCACGCCGCAGGGCAATCGCTCGATCGATGACATTGCGCGCGTCGATCCGCGCATCACGGTGATCGACCAGGGTGTGGGTTCGATCTCCGCCAACGGCATGAACAACCGCTACAACAATATTGCGGTGGATGGCGTGAGCCAGGGCGATCCGTTCGGCCTGAACGCCAACGGCCTGCCGTACCAGAAGTCGCCGATCTCGCCGGAAGCCATCGCCGGCTACAACATCTCCACCGCGAACTTCGACACGTCCTCCGACACGGTCGGCGCGGACGTCAATGCGGTGACCAAGTCGGGCACCAACCAGTACCACGGTTCGGTGTACTACTCCTATCGCAACGCCAGCAAGCTGGTGGGCGATGCCGGCTGGCTGCCCAGCAGCAACCCGGGTTACCAGTACAACGGCTACAAGACGGATTGGACCGGCGGCTTCAACGTCGGCGGCCCCATCATCAAGGACAAGCTGTTCTTCTTCGTGTCGGCAGAACACGAACGCACCAACGGCATCGGCGCGGATTCCGCCAACGGCCTGGATTACTCGCTGGGCAATGGCTCGTCGACCAGCAACAAGGTGTCGCCGGGTGACCTGCAGAAGATCATCGACGCCGCCACCAAGCTTGGTCTGAAGCCGGGCACGTTCGGCGGTGCGACGGGCCTCGCGTACGACGACAAGCGTTACCTGGGCAAGGTCGACTGGAACATCACCAACGAGCATCGCGCCAGCTTCACCTTCCAGCGCACTGAGGAAGAGCTCCCTGCGGTGGGCGGCAACAGCGCCAACAGCGTGGGCCTGACCAGCTACACGTATACCAAGGCGATCACCACCGACAACTACGTGCTGCATCTGTTCGACGACTGGACCGACAGCTTCTCCACCGAAACCAAGGTGGGCTACCAGAAGTTCGTGCAGGACACGACGGCGCCGTTCCAGCAGCCGGCCGTGAACGTGAACCTGTCGCCGGATGGCAAGGGGCCGTCGGTGAATCTTGGCGAAGAACGCTACCGCCACTACAACCACATCAACACCAAGAAGTTCAGCCTGTTCCTGGCGGGCACCTACGTGGCGGGCGACCACACCATCAAGGGTGGCATCGACTACCAGAGCAACAAGATCTACAACCTGTTCGGGCAGACCGAGTTCGGCCAGTACAACTTCTGGGGCATCAACAATTTCCAGAGCGGCAACTACAACTCGTACGTCCTGTATCACCCCGCGCCCGGTTACACGCTCAACGACATCGCGGGCCGCTGGACGTATAGCCAGTACAGCCCGTTCCTGCAGGACACCTGGCAGTTCAACGATCAGCTGTCGGTGCAGTACGGCGTGCGTGTCGACATCCCGGACGCCAACGTCAAGCCGGAGTACAACGCAGCGTTTGCGAAGGCATTCGGCTATCCCAACAACTTCTCCATCGGCCCGGGCAACCGAGTGGTGGAGCCGCGCCTGTCGTTCAACTACCTGTTCGACAGCAGCTACCGCACGCAGCTGCGTGGCGGCGTCGGCCTGTTCCAGACCACGCCGCCCATCGTGTGGCTGACCAATCCGTACCAGAACAACGGCGTGACGCAGCTCAGCTACACGTCGTACGCGCCGTCCAGCGCGCCGTTCAGCCCCGATCCGCTGGGCCAGAACATCCCGGCCGGTGGTGGTGCGGGCTCCATCGACACCATCGACCCGAACTTCAAGATGCCCACGGTATGGAAGGCCTCGCTGGCCCTCGACCGCGAGCTGCCGTGGTGGGGCCTGGTGGCGTCGGCCGAGTACCAGCACATCAAGGTGCGCGACGGCATCCTGTATGAAGCGCTGAATTTCGGTGCGCCCACCGGCACGCTGCCGGACGGCCGCGAGCAATTCTGGAAGACGCCAGGCGAAGCGCCGAAGACGGCGGATTCGCTGGCCAACCAGAACCGTGCCTTCAGCAACCAGTCGACGTATCTGACCAACACCAAGAAGGGCAAGTCGGACACCTTCACGCTGGCGCTCAGCAAGCCGTTCGGCGACGAGTTCTCAGGTACGGTCAGCGCCACGCTCAGCCACTCCACCGACGTGGACCCGGGCACCGACACCATCGCGTTCAACGGCTACTCGCGCGTGGCCCGCCTGAATCCGAACAGCGACGTGCTCGCTACTTCCAACTACAACGTGGCAAAGAGCCTGAAGGCCTCGTTGAACTGGCAGCACGCGTTCTTCGGCGACTACTACACGCAGGTGTCGCTGTTCTACAACGGCCACACCGGCACGCCGTACACCTGGGTGTTCGCCAACGATGCCAACGGCGACACCATCGCCGGCTGGGATCCGGTCTACATCCCGTCCGCCAATGACCCGAAGGTGGCCTACGCCAAGGGCACCAGCGCGCAGGTCATCCAGCAGTTCCAGGATTACCTGGCGAACAACAGCTACCTGAAGGACCACCGCGGCCAGATCGCCTCGCGCAACGGTGACACGACCCCGTGGGTCAACCAGCTCGACGTGAGCTTCTCGCAGGAAGTGCCGGGTATTTTCCGCGGCAACAAGGGCGTGATCCGGCTGGATATCTTCAATTTCCTCAACATGCTCGACAAGCATTGGGGCGACGTGCGCAACACGGGTATCTACCCGACGCGCACGCTGGCAAGCTACGCCGGCGTCAACGCGCAGGGCCAGTACGTGTACTCGCTGCCCACCGACAAGAACGGCAACTACCAGCCGCAGCAGCTCACCACATATGACGGTGGCTTCTACGACCCGAGCCGTGTGGTGTCGCGCTGGTCGGCGATGGTGACGTTGCGCTACAACTTCTGATCGATAGCGATTCAACGCATCAGGCAACGCCCGGGAGCAGGCACTGCGAAGTGCCTGCTCCTTTGTTTTTCAGCCAGCGGAGGAGGGCGCCTGTGAACTCCGGTGCTCTTCGCCCATCTCACGCACGTGCGCGATGGACGACGCCGGGCGCGCCGAGCGGCCTCATCGACGCGTCACTGGGGCGAATCAGGAAACTATATCGATGCTGAAGCGCGACCACCGGATGGTCGCTTCACCATGGCATCTTTGAGCAAAGACCGACTAGCCTAGGTCTTCCGCCCGCCATGAACCCTTCGCGGCAACATGAATATTCAGGATCCTCCTTGGGCAAGAGGTGACATGGGTGACGTCGCCACCCATCCGGCCTGCATGGTCTTTTCCGATCGACGGCTTGCGTCGATCGAAGCGGCTCTTTGGGCACTTCCATGGGGCGAGCGAAGCATCAACACCGGTGCCGAAGCGTGGGCAAGGGGTAACCGCGTTGGCGTCATAACAGATCTCCACGTTACGAGAGCGCTGTCATGAAGAACCTTATCAAGCGAATCCCCGTCATCGGACCGGTTGCGCAAAGCGTATACCGGCGATGGATGCACCCACCCAAACCCTTCAATGGCTCGGAGGATTACTGGATCTCGCGCTATCGCGAAGGCGGCAACTCCGGCGCGGGCTCGTACAACCGTCTGGCTGAATTCAAGGCGGAGGTATTGAACGCGTTCGTGGCGAGCCACCAGATCCGCGACGTGATCGAGTTTGGTTGCGGCGACGGCAACCAGTTGACGCTGGCCCGCTATCCTTCGTACCTCGGCTTCGATGTAAGCCCGGACGCGATCGAGGGTTGCACACGCCGCTTCGCTGGCGATCCGGACAAGTCGTTCATGCTCGTGCACGATTACACCGGTCAGACCGCGCAGCTCACGTTGTCGCTGGACGTGATCTATCACCTGACCGAGGACGCGGTGTTCGACGTGTACATGCAAACCTTGTTTGACGCGGCGCAGGAATACGTCGTGATCTATTCGTCCGACGAGGACGTGCCGTCGACGGAAAGCGCACACGTGCGCCATCGCCAGTTCAGCCGGTGGGTACGTGCGAACGCGCCGGGCTGGCGGCTGCTGCGACACATACCCAATCGCTATCCCTATACCGGGGATAACGACACGGGATCGCTCGCGGACTTCTATATCTACGGCAAGGGGAGCCTGGCCTAAGCGGTTTTCGCTGCCGGGTCGGCCATGAAACCGTGGTGGCATGAAGCACGTCTTGTCCACGCGCGCGTCATTGCGATGACGTACGCGTCGGCGAGAGCCATCACCTAATCGACGACAAACAACCGCGCGCCGACCTCGGTGTAGGAGCGGTGCGATTCCGCATCATCCGCCACCTGATAACTCATGCCGGGCGTGAGCGTGAACTTGCGGCCGTCCTCCAGTTCCGTGTGGAGTTCGCCTTCCATGCACAGCAGGATGTGTCCCTTCGTGCACCAGTGGTCGGCGAGATAGCCCGGCGTGTATTCGATCATCCTGACGCGGAGGCCGCCGAATTGCCGTGTGCGCCAATAGGCGAATCCGGACTCGCCCTCGTGTCGGGTGGGCTCCACCGTTGACCAGTCGGTGGTTCCAAACGGGATGTCCGACATTTTCACGGGTGTCGCCTTTGTCTGGTCATGAGGAGGGACACGGAGCATGTCACATCCTTCGGCGATGGGCATGGGCATTCGGGAGTGAACTCGGCCCTAGGGGCAACGTGGATATCTCCGGCCAGCTATCCATGGGATGTCTCAATCCCCCGTTGCGTCGCTTAGACTCCGGCAGGGACTCACCGGGGAGTGGCATGATGCGACGTTCAGGGTATCTGATTTCCCTCTGCCTGCTTGTGCTGCTGATGATCGGAAGCCCTCTGGCAACGGCAGAGACTGCCCCGGTCGTGCGCATCGCCACTGGGCATGCGATCGTCCCCTTGAATGGACCGTGGCGATTTCACGTCGGCGATGATCGTCGCTGGTCCTCGCCGGATTTCGATGACAGCGGGTGGGAGACCGTCGATCTAACGCCGGCACCAGGTGCGCACGACGGCGATGTCGGGCTGCCGGGTTACGTGTCTGGCTGGAGCCGACGCGGTCATGCAGGCTACATGGGCTATGCGTGGTATCGCATCAAGGTGAGCGTCGAGAACGACAAGGGCGCGCCGCTCGCATTGGCGGGTCCGACCTTGGTGGATTCGACCTACCAGCTCTACGTGGACGGAAAGCTGCTCGGCGGATCGGGCGAGTTCTCCGGCACAACTCCGACGGTATTCGGTGTGCGACCGAGTGTATTTTCGGTGCCGGCGCCATCCTCGACGGGAACGCAGACCTATGTGATCGCCTTTCGTGTGTGGATGGATCCCCTTGATGCGGGCGAAGACAACGGTGGCATGCATGTCGCCCCGGCACTTGGCGATGCGGAAGGCATCGACCTGCTGCATCAGTCGCAATGGCTGCAAACCTTCAAGGGTTACGTGGTGGATGCCGCCGAGCCGGTTGTGTTCGTGCTGTTGGCCCTGATGGTTTGTGCGTTGATCGCGAGCCGCACCCACGACTCCTGGCGCTGGCTGGTCGTGGCGCTGCTGCTGCTCGCGCTGCTGCGCATCAATCAGGTGTTGTTCTACTGGACCAACCTCTGGAGTTTGCGCTGGTACGACATAGCGACCGTCGTGCTACTGCGGCCCCTCAACCTTGCCGCATGGACGCTGGCATGGCGCGATGGGCTTCGTGTAGGTCGCTATCCATGGCTGAGCCGCCTGATCGGTGCGCTGACCGTGGTTTACGTGGTCTTCGCGTTGCTTGGCCGTCCGTGGTTCCTGCCGGAGCACACCAGCGGCATCAAGGCGGCCACCGATATCGTGGTGGAGGGCGTTCGCCTGATCTTTGCCGTGCTCTACCTGTGGATTATCGGGCTGGGCGTGATCCGATCGGCGAAGGCATCCACGTATCTGGTGGCGCTCGCCGCGGTACTGGTCAGCATCGGGTTGTTCTCGACGGAGCTCAACTTCCTGGGCATTCCCGGCATCTGGTTTCCCTATGGCACCGGGGTGTCGAGAGGGCAGTACGCGTATGCCGCCTTCATCCTGCTTCTGTTCGTGCTGATCCTGATGCGGTCAGTGGGGGACGCGCGGAAGAAGTAGTCCTGGGTGCGGGGGCGCGGCCATCATGGAGTAGCTTGTCGCACCCACTCAGCCGGGATAGTAGAGTCTTGCCGGGATTGAGGGCTGTGTAGGTTGCAAGGCCGACGTGGAGGGAGTTCCATGCCAGACACAACTGCAACCTCTTCGGGTCTACGCGTGATGCGTGGCGCGACTATCGGAGCGACAGCCGCCGGAGCGGAAGGCATCGCCGCGCTGCGATTTACAGCCATCGCCTGGTGGGTGGTCGTGGTGGCGGGTCACATCGTATTCGGCGCGTACATGGTCGGCACGTACGGCGTGGCGACATGGCATGGCGATACGGCGGCGTGGAATCGCGTGTGGCCGACGGGTTATGTTCCCGGCGGATACGTGGGGAATCTGATCGTTGCAACGCATGTGCTGCTGGCTGCGGTCGTGGCCATCTGCGGGCCGTTGCAGCTGGTGCCTGTGCTGCGTCGGCGTGCGGCGTGGTTCCATCGCTGGAACGGGCGCATCTATGCCACGGTGGCGGTGATCGTGGGGCTGGCCGGGTTGGCGATGCTGGCGGGTGGGCGCGACTTTACCGGGGCCTCGCAGAACCTTGGGGTGGGCATGAACGGCATCCTGTTGGTGCCATGCGCGGTGCTTGCATGGCGTCGCGCGCGGGCACGCGACTTTGCTGCGCACCGGCGTTGGGCGTTGCGCTTGTTTGTGTTGGCGGCCGGCGTGATGTTTTTCCGCATGGGCATGGCGGCGTGGATTGCCCTCCATGACGGCATCGTGGGGTTCAACCCGCAAACCATGCAGGGACCGGTGCTGTGGATACTTGGCGTGGGCGAATGGGCCGTGCCGTTGCTGGTGCTTCAGGTGTACCTGTGGGCCGAGAAGGCGCGCAGTGCGAAGGGGCGCTACGCGGTGGCCGCTTTGCTGGGGCTGCTGACCGTCGCCACGGGGTTTGGTGTTTACCGTGCGACCATCGGCATGTGGTGGCCGCCGATGTTCTCGTAGCCGTTCGCGATCCAAGGTTCATCGTGTACCGTCGTTGCTTGCAGCGACATCTTCAGAGGGGTTGGGCATTTTGGCCATGATCCGCAAGCAGGTTGTGCTCGCGGCCGATCTCGCAGGCACCGTGGTGTTTGCGATTGAGGGCGCGACGGCCGCCATCCACGCCGGGCTCGATCTGCTCGGTGTGGTGGTGTTGTCGTTCATCGTGGCGCTTGGCGGCGGCATCGTGCGCGATCTGCTGATCGGTGCGTCGCCACCCAGCGCCATCCGCGACTGGCGTTATCCCGCCCTCGCGTTTATCGCGGGGCTGGGCACGTTCCTATTACACACGCAGGTGGACGCGTTGCCCGCGTTGCTGCTGTCGACGCTGGATGCGGCCGGCCTTGCGCTGTTCGCGGTGGCCGGTGCGGAGAAGGCGCTGGAGTTCGGCATCAATCCGCTCATCGCGATACTGATGGGCGCGGTCACCGGCTGTGGTGGCGGCGTGATCCGCGACATGCTGCTGGTGCGGATACCGGTGGTGCTGGTGGCGAACATCTATGCCACCGCTGCCTTGCTTGGCGCGGCGGTGGTGGTGATCGGTCGACGGTTGGGATGGCCGCCGGCGATCGCGGCATCGGTGGGGGGCGTGGTGTGCTTTGCGGTGCGGGTGGCGGCGGTGCAGTTCCATTGGCAATTGCCGAAGATTGCCTGATCGCGGTGTACCGCGCGCCGCGCTTACGTTCCCAGCGGAATGCGTATACCCAGCGCCGTGCCTTGTCCCGGCGCCGAGTGCAGGCGATAACTGCCACCGAGCAGCCGGGTTCGTTCGCCGATGCTCAGCAGGCCGAGCCCATGCTTGTTCCGTGCATCCATGTCGAAGCCTTTGCCGTCGTCCCGGATATCCAGATCGACGCGCTTCGCATCTACCTGCAGGACGATCTCGATGCGTTTCGCATGGGCGTGTTTCAGCGCATTGCCCAGCGCCTCCTGCGCCACGCGGTAGATGCAGAGTGCTATGTCGTCGGGGAGCCCATCGGGTGGGCTGGGCATCTGCAGGTCAATCGCCGGCCCTTGGCGATACCGGTTGGTTCGGCACAAATCGTCCAGCGCGGTGGCCAGGCCAATGTGCAAGAGCGTGCTGGGATGCAGTCCATGCGAAAGATGGCGGATGTCGCTGGACAGGTCGATCAGGTCGCTCTGGAGCCGATTGACGTCGCCGCGAAGATGATCCTCCAGCTTAGGCCGCAGCGAACTCAAGCGCATGGATGCCAGGGCGAGCCGCTGGTTGATGTCATCGTGCAGGTCGCGGGCAATGCGCGCGCGCTCCTGCTCCTGCGCCACGATAAGCCGGCCGGCCAGGTGTCGCACTTCATTGCTGCTGACAGACAGGTCGCGCTGGGTTGCCCGGCGTTGTTCCACCAGCGCCGCGAAGAACAACGACGCCACCGACATGCCGACCATCCATAGCTGGATACTGACGGTGGCCGTCCGGGTGTCGCTCTGAAGGAAGGGGCCATGCCCGGACATGCTGAGCTGCACCGCGAGTGCGCCCAGTGCCATGTTGACCACGCTGACACCGGGAATCTGCGCACGCACGGCCACATAGATCAGCAGCGGTACCGGGGCGATCAGCAGCAGCGGCTGGATGGTCTGCACTTGCCCCAGTTCCCGCCAGCCCAGCCAGATCACGGCCAGTGACAGCACGGTCACCAACGACACGGTGCGTATGGGCGGGGCATCGCGCCGCAACGACGATGTGGGATTGGCAACGCTCAGGATGGCTGGCGTCAGCAGCACAAACCCAAGGCCTATCGCCAGCAAGATGTGCCACCACATTTTGTGTAGCCAGGGCGCGGTGGCCACCGTGGAAGCCAGCTCCACTGTCATGCCGGTAACGGCCAAGGGCAGCAACACCGCGGTGACCAGCAGAAACCACAGCAGGCGCGGAAAGTCGTGGATGGGCTGCTCGCGGCGATAACAGCCCAGCAAAAGAGCGGTGGCGCAGACCATCAGCATGCTCCCCCCGTAGGCCACCGCCATGCCCACCGGTGGATAACCCCGGGCCACGATGAAAGTGAGCATGCCCAACACCCAGCCCACGCCGTAAGCCGGCCAGTGGCGATAGGGCGAGAACATCAGTACCGGCAGCAACATGGGGCCGGCGAACAACACCATTTGCGTATCGCCGCGGGCGTTCCACACAACAAAGGTGAGTCCGTGCGTGATCAGCGTGGCCACAAGCATGGCCATGGCCCGCGCAAGCTGGCGCATGCTGCCGGTCAGAAACGTTGTACCCATGTCCCTCCACCCATGCGATCACGCCATGACGAGCCTGCGAACCAGGCGCCTCCGTGTCGGGCTTATGGCAGCCGGGTCACTTGCCCACAGCGCGCCCGGTTTCGTCCTAAGTACTGTTGTCGCCCATATGCATTGCCGGTGTCTAGTCCGACAACGGTGTCAGGTTTGTCGAAGCGCGCATGGCCGGTGGCATCTAACGTCGGGCCAATCGCAATTCCGGCCACTTTCCTGTCGGGCACCACGAAGTGGCGGACCCGTTTCTAGACCGATCCGCGTAGTGAGTAGCCCTATGCTGCTGTGCGCGATCGTCCAGGTGTGGCGCATCGACCGGAAAGCCGACACGCCACGGAGGAACGATCAACGGATCGGGTCCGGCATTCATGGTGGGCCCGCGCTCAGGCCCGTAGACCGCACGCTCCAAATAGTGAATGGCTATCGAGAGGGCGGCCGTCACCTCGGCAGACAGCGGAAACTCCAACGCCTTCCAGGCATGCATGTCAGGAACAGGGGACGCGCGCCGCGAACCAACAAGCTGCGCTTTCGCGCTATTGAACCGGATTCCCGCTGCGTCTCATCCGGGCTAGGTGCCGGCCCCCCCTCACTTACCGAGATGTCTCCGCCGCATCGCCGCGTCCGCTGGAGATGTGCATGCCATGCGTGCCCTGGCGGTGTTGCATCCAGATGATGACGGCGACGAGCAACGCGATGCCAGCGATGGCGAGTAGGCGGGTGGGGTTCAAGGTGTGGCTCTCAATTGTTCGGCTGGCACTGCATGGTAGTGGACGCCCAACCCATGACCCGCGTCCAAAGGCGGTCTTCGGTTTTGGTCAATGGCCGGCCAAGAGGACGTTGGCCCTTGGAATGGATTATCCGGGCAAGCAGCCATTTCCTGTCACGAACCCTACGGTTGTGCCACAGCCAGCCGCACAGCCGTCCTGCCATTGCTTAGCGCCCCAACCACCACAAAACCCGCCCCCCTTCATGGAACCGGAATGCCCGACAGGGCCATAATCCGCTCCGCCGATCGCACAGCGGCTCATTCTGTCGGGGGAAGGAATGGCAAGGAAACTTGGCCCTGTTTTCTGGTCGGTCGCCGTGGTTCTGGTGCTGTGCTGGGGCGTGACCGCCGCGGTGTGCTGGCGGCTGCTGGGGAATAACCACCGGGCGGTGGAGCTGCGGTTGAACCAGACCGCGGACCAGATCTCGCACGATCTGCAGACGCGCTTCCGGCTTTACGACTACGGCCTTCGGGGAGTTCGTTCGGCGATCATCGCGGCGGGCTACGGCACGATCAATCACGACACGTTTGTGCGTGCCATGGAGTCGCGCGACCTGGCGAAGGAGTTCCCGGGGGCGAGGGGGTTTGGGTACATCGTCAAGGTGCCAGAGGGCGACGTGGCGCGGTTTGTGGCCAAGGCGCAGGCCGACCGGGGTGCCCCTTTCCACGTGCGTGAGCTGACTCCCACCAGCGGCGACCGGTTCATCATCAAATACGTCGAGCCGGAGGCGCCCAACGAGGAAGCCATGGGGCTGGATATCGCCTCGAACCCGAATCGGCGTGCGGCTGCGCTGAGCGCCATGGCGTCGGCCGGCGCGACGCTGACGGGGCCGATCACGCTGGTGCAGGCCACCGGCGCGAAGAACCGGGGCACCTTGTTCCTTTTGCCCGTCTATCAGGCTTCCCAGCTACCACCGCCGACGCAGCGCGAGGCGGAACTGGTGGGCTGGGTCTATACCCCGCTGGTGACGGACGAGATCCTGGCGACCTTCGCGCGGTCCTATCCGAGTGTGTCGCTGAACATTACCGACGTGTCCGGCGGTGGCAGCGCGGAAAGCGTCTTTACGTCCGGACCGGCGAGTGCCACTGGCAAGGCGGCGCGCGTGCTGACGCGGGATATCGCCATGTATGGCCGCACATGGCGGCTGGGCATGGCGCCGAGCGCGGCGTTTGTGACAGGCATGGGCCTGCCGGATCCGGTGGCCCAGGCGTTCTGGATGGCTATTGGCAGCGCGCTGCTGGCGGTGATCGCGGGGCTGGTGACGTATGCCACGTCGCGGCGGCGGCGCTCGTTGGTGCAGCGTGCGCGCTTGGCGACGCTGGTCGAGGACTCGCACGACGCGATCATCGGCACTGCGCTGGACGGCACCATCATCGAGTGGAACCGCGGCGCCACACGCCACTTTGGCCATGACGCGGCGGATGCGCTGGGCAAGTCGATGGCGGACCTGCTCGTGCCCCGGAAGTATCTGGACGAAGACATGGACATTCGGCGACGGGTGTCGGCGGGCGAAAGCGTGGCCATCGGTGAATCCGTGCGCCGGCATGGCGACGGTTCGATGCTGTACGTGGAGATCTCGGCATCGCCGCTCCGCGATGAGCGGCAGCGCGTGATCGGCGCGGCGACCACTTTGCGCAACATCACCGACCGCAAGGCGGCGGAGCGCCGGGTGCGCGAGCTCAACGCTACGCTGGAGCATCAGGTGCAGCAGCGCACCGAGGAGCTGAAGACCGTCTCCGCGTTACACAAGGCGGTGCTGTCGAACGCCGGTTACGCCATCTTCGCCACGGATACGCACGGAAAGATCACTCTGTTCAACCCCGCGGCCGAGGCCATGCTGGGTTACACCGCGAAGGAGTTGATCGGCGAGGCATCGCCCCTGCAGTTTCATGACGACGTGGAGATCATCCGCCGCGCGGAGCTGCTGGAGTTGGAACTCCACCGCCCGGTGCGTGCGGGCTTCGAGGCCTTGGTGGCCAAGGCGCAGTCCGCTCCGGACGCGCACGAGTGGACCTATGTGAAGAAGAGCGGCAAGCGCCTGCCAGTGCTGGTCAACATGAGCGCGATGAAAGGCGAGGATGGCTCGATCGAAGGCTATCTGGGCGTGGCGGCCAGCCAGGAGGAGCAGAAGCGACGCGAAAATGTGTTGGCGGTGAACCAGCGCAAGTTGCGTGGCCTGTTTGAGCTGTCGCCGCTAGGCATTGCGCTGACGGACGAGTCCGGCAAGCTGGTCGAGTTCAATCAGGCGTATCGCAACCTGACCGGTTACAGCGATGTCGAACTGATGGAGATGGATTACTGGCGGCTCACGCCGTCGGAATATCTGGCGCAGGAGCAGCGCATTCTCACCACACTGGAACAGTCGGGGCGTTATGGCCCGTACGACAAGCACTACATCCGCAAGGATGGCAGCCAGGTGCCCGTGCGCCTGAATGGCGTGGCGTTGCGCATCGACGACAAGCCGTACATCTGGTCCATCGTGGAGGACACCACGGACCAGCGCCTGGCCGAAGCCACCATGGTGAAGGCGATTGCCGCGGCGGAGGCGGCCAGTCAGGCGAAGAGCGACTTCCTCGCCAACATGAGCCACGAAATCCGCACGCCCATGAACGCCATTCTGGGCATGCTGCAACTGCTGCAGAAAACGTCGCTGGACACCAAGCAGCGCGATTACACGCAAAAGACCGAGACCGCCGCCACCACGCTGCTGACCCTGCTCAATGACATTCTCGATTTCTCCAAGATCGAGGCAGGGCGCCTGACGCTGGAGATGCATGAGTTCGATCTCGACAAGCTGTTGCGCGAGATTGCGGTGATCGTGAGTGCCAATATCGGCAGCAAGGATATCGAGGTGGTGTTCGACATCGACCCGAGTATTCCGGGTTGGCTGGTGGGCGATTCGCTGCGACTCCAGCAGATCCTGATCAATCTGGCCGGCAACGCCGTGAAGTTCACCGAAGCGGGCGAGGTACGGTTGCAGGCACGGCTGGTGCGCCGGACGGGCGGCAGCGTCGGTGTGCATTTCGAGGTGCAGGACACGGGCATCGGCATTGCCGAGGAAAAGCTCGTGACGATCTTCGAGGGGTTCTCGCAAGCCGAGGCATCGACGACGCGGCGTTTTGGCGGCAGCGGCCTTGGCCTTGCCATTTCACGCCGGCTGGTCGAGATGATGGGCGGTGAGCTGAAAGTCGAAAGCCAGCCGGGCATGGGCAGCCGTTTCTACTTCAATGTGGACGTGCAGACGACGGAACGCCCGACCAGCGTGTCGGCGGACGTCATGGGGCAGCTGCGCGAGCTGAATGTGCTGGTGGTGGACGACAACGCCAGCGCGCGCACCATTCTTTCGGAGATCGCCACGTCGCTGGGCTGGCATTGTGACGCCGTGGCGAACGGTGCCGAGGCCGTTCGCCGCGTAGCGGGCAAAGGCAACGATGCCAAGGCCTATGACGTGATCCTGATGGACTGGTCGATGCCGGGCATGGACGGCTGGGAAGCGGGCCGTCGCATCCGCGATACCTGCCAGCCCGACAAATGCCCGTTGATCGTCATGGTGACCATGCACGAGCGCGAGGCGGTGGCGGAGCAGATGTCCTCGGCCAGCGTGGCAATGGATGGCTTCCTGGTCAAACCCGTCACGTCGTCCATGTTGCTGGACGCGGTAGCCGATGCGCTGGCATCGAGGAAGCCCGTGCTCCCGACGCTGCATGATCCTGGCCGGCCGGTGGAAGCGCAGAACCGCTTGCAGGGGCTGAGCATTCTGGTGGTGGAAGACAACGCGACCAATCAGCAGGTGGCGAAGGAGCTGCTGGAGTTCGAGGGGGCCGTGGTGGATGTCGCCAGCAGCGGCATCGAGGCGCTCAAGATGCTCGATGAGGGCGTTCGCCTGCATGACGTCGTGCTGATGGACATCCAGATGCCGGGCATGGACGGCTTTACCGCGACCCGCCACATACGCGCCACGGCGGGCAGGGAAACCCTGCCCATCATCGCGATGACGGCCAACGTGATGGAGACGGATCGCCTGGCCTGCCTTGAGGTGGGCATGAACGATCACCTGGGCAAGCCGTTCGATATCGACGTGTTGGTGAATACCATTCTTCATTGGACGAACGCGCGTGGGCGCACGGCTGGCGAGCTTGCGGCCCCTGAGCCGAGACAGCCATCGACCAGTCGATGGGTGGATGCGGACCTCGACTATGCGGGTTCACTGGCCCGTTTCGGGGGGCGGGAGGCGCCGTATCACGCCGCGCTGAAAACCTTTGAGGGATCTGCGCGGGAAGCCATCCTGGGCGTGGAGGTTGCGCTGGAGAACAACGACGCGCGGGAAGCTGCCATGAACCTGCACGCCCTGAAGGGTGTGGCGGCCACGATAGGAGCCAATCGACTCGCGGCCATGGCGGGCTCCTATGAGCGCGAGGCATCCAGCGGTTCGATCCTGGCGAGCGAGAGTGCGGCGGTGAGTCATCTGATGGAGCTGACCGCGCAGGTCGCTTCGTCGATCAAGAAGGTGCTGGGGACACCTGTCGAGCATTCGGCGCCGTCTCCCGACCTGCCACTGGATCGCGACGCACTCACCAATCTTGCGAAGCTCTTGGCAGCGTCGAACATGTCTGCCGTGGATCATTACGAAGAGATGCGAGGGCAATTTGCTTCTGCGCATCCGGATATCCGACAGCAACTGGATGACGCCATGTCGGCATTGGACCTGAAGAAGGGATTGCGTATCTGCAACGAGTTGCTTGAGGCGAAGCCCAAGGAAAGCCCTCATGACTGACAACCTCGGTCCTGTTCAGGCGCAGCCCGCGGCGGCCATTGCCAGGCCAAGGCTGCTCATCGTCGACGACCAGCCGGTGAACATCCGTGCGCTGCACCAGATCTTCGTCGGCGACCACGATGTTTTCATGGCTACGAATGGATCGGATGCGATTGCGTTCTGCGAGGCGTCGCAGCCCGATCTGGTGCTGCTGGATGTCGTCATGCCCGAGCTGAGCGGCTTGGATGTTTGTCGCGCGCTCAAGGCCAGCCCGGTGACGGCGGACATCCCCGTGATCTTCGTGACTTCGCTCAACGACCCGGAAGAAGAGAGCGCGTGCTGGGATGTCGGCGCGGTGGATTTCATCACCAAGCCGATCAATGCAAAGACCACGCGGAACCGGGTGCGCGCGCATCTCACCTTGAAGTATCAGGCGGACATGCTCCGCCAGTTGGCGTGGGTGGATGGCTTGACCGGCATTCCCAACAAACGGCAGATCGAGGCGCGCTCGGAAGAGGAATTCCGCCGTTGCCGGGGTGAGGAGTTGCCGCTGGCGGTGGCCGTGGTCGACATCGACTACTTCAAGGCCTTCAACGACACCTACGGTCACCTGGCCGGTGACGATTGCCTGCGCAGCGTAGCGCAGGCCATCCAGGCGTCCATACAGCGGGCCGGGGATTTCGTGGGCCGCATGGGCGGCGAGGAATTCATCTGCCTCTTCCCCGGCGCCACGTTGGACGATGCGGTGAAGCTGTTGCAGCGGATCGATGCGGCTATCCGCGCGCTACAGCTTCCACATGTCGGCGGTATCGATGGCTACGTGACGGTATCCATCGGTGTGATCAGCGCCGTGCCGCGCAGCGACGACACCATGGCAGCGTTTGTCGAGCGCGCGGATCGAGCGCTGTATCAGGCCAAGCAGCGGGGAAGGGCGCGTATCCACGCGGCCGAAGTCGCGGAGCCGGGCGTGGTCTGAGCGTCGTGTGGCATAAGCTCAGACCTGCATTCCTTAGTCGCCGTACAACAGGGCGAGCTCGTAACCATCCATGGTGAGGTTGCCCTGGCTCAGGACGGCACGGCCGTCTGCGCACGGAACACGCTGCTGCAGTATGCGGAAGTAGGCTGCATTGCGGATGCCGTTGAGGTGTCCGCCGTTGCTGGCGTAGTAAGGAAAGGTTTCCGGGTGCAGGGTCCATGCGGCAGTCCGCGCATAGGCTGCCGCGAGCTGGTGACCGGCAGGGCTGGCATAGACGTTCAAACCCGCATGGCGGAAGATTTCTGCCGCCAATGTCGTGGGCAGCAAGGTGTAGTGCGTATAGGAAAGGCCGTTGACGCCTTTGTCCGGGCCGCCGCAAAAGTCCGTCGTGTTGCTGCGGCAGATCTCCTTCGGTAACGATCCGTCCGGTGCCACCTGGCTGAGCACCAGTACGCGCCAGCGCTCTGCCGCCCGATCCATCAGCGCGTGGTCGCCAAGATACGCAGCGCTGCTCGCTTCAAGCAGCACACCCCAGTTGCCGAAGTTGTTTTCGCGCGATGCCACCGAAAGCGGGAGCACGCGATCGTGCAGGAAGGCGCGGAATGCGGTGTCATTCCATTGCGCATCGGTACGGACCATTGCTGCGGCCAGCGCATACAAGGGGAAGGTGAAGTTGAAGTCGGCGGTGCCCTGCTCGTGATCGATGTGCTGCACGCCGGCGGCCCATGCATCGAGTATGCGTTCGCTGATCTTGGCATACCGGCTGTCGCCACTCAGGGCGAAACACAACGCCTCGCGGTAGGCCATGTGTCCGTCATCGGTCAGTGGCTTGGCTATGCGTTGCTCCGCAGTGCGATCGACGTAGTGCCGTGGCGGCGAAAAATCCGCCACCGGATGGGGAACGTAATCGAGGTTGTGCTCGCAAGTGGCACGTAGCGCGGACCATCGCTCCGGCGACGCGCGAAGCAAGTTCAACTGTTCGGGACCCGGCCAAGCTGTCTGTCTGGAGGCCGTTGCTGCTGTGGGAGACGGCGTGCGATGGGCCTCCTGCGTGGCGCAGCTCGCACAGGAAACCAGGACGAGGGCGGCGATGGCCAGGTTACGAATCCAGGCAACGCGGTGATGCGCCATATCGAGATGCTCTTTCATGGGTGATCCCTGACTTGAGCTTGGCACAACGAGGCCGGATCCGATGCGTTGACACGCCGGAACCATGCTTGCCGGTGTGCCGACCCAGCGGGCGCGGAGGTAGCTGCCTGGCTGCAGATACCTCCGCCCTCTTTCCGGAGGTGAGCCCCCGTTTATCTCACGCCATTTGCCTTGTCGCGTCCATGAGCCTTGCGCGGGAGAAAGGCCATGACCAGCACGCACGCGAGGACAACCAGATCCAGCCACGCAAACCAGTCGCCCAGACGGGAATAGAGTGTTGTCGTGTCATGCAGCGGAAGGTCGCCCACCAGTTCGGCATCGTGTTGTTCGCTGGACGCCTCGGCGACCACGCGGCCACGATCGTCGCTTAGGGTGAGTCGTCCTCCACGTGCAGCACGCGCGACGGCAAAGCCGCTTTCGATGCCGCGTACGATAGCCATGCGGCTGTGCAGCCAGCCGTCCACGTCGAAATCCGACGCAGGCACCAAAAGCAGTTGCGCATGGCGGGCGGCGTACGCTTGCCCGATATCGTGGAAGTCCATGTCCTTGCAGATGGCGAGACCGATTCTGGGGTTGCCGGGCAGCGTGGTGAAGCTATCGCCGGGAACAAAATTTTCGAGCCCCAATAAAAGATGGTGCTTGTCGTAGGTGGCTGGCGATGTCGCATCAGGTTCGAATACGGTCAACATGTTGCGCGCATCAGGGGTGCCGAAGCGGTAACCAATGCCCGCCCCGACGATGACGTGCCTCTGGTTGGCCAGGTTCGCGAACGCGGGGACGGTAGCGCTGTCGGTAGTGAACGTTGCTTCCGGTATCAGCACGATCTTTGCGCCGCCATCAACGAGGCGCTGCATCGCTTCCATGTAGCGTGCTTCCCGCGCTTTGCCTTCTGCGCTAGTCAGCGAGGGCATGTAGTGCTCCCTGAGCGACACCAGCCCGATGCGGATGCTCGACGTCGGCGCTTGCTGCAATCGCCAGCCGCCATAGGCCACGGTGGCGATCACGGCGAGTACGGCAAGGCCAGCCATGGACCAGCGACTCCGCTGCGCCACGGGCGGCCACATCTGCACGCTGACAGCCGCTGGCACCAGCAACACCAGAAACCCGACGCCCCAGAGGCCCGCTACTGCAACCAACTGGATCACCGGCAGCACCGATGCCTGCGTGTAGCTGATATTGAAGAAGGTGGCGTGGGGCGAGAGCAGGTTGTTGATGTACTCAAAGGCCACCCATGTCGCCGGCACGGACAACACCGCCGCCGGCGTGTAGCCGCGCAGCAACAATCGCCGGAACAGCAACGTGCAGGCTGCCATCAGCAAGCCGGTGCTGCCAATGAAGGCAAGGATGATGGGTATCGGCAGGCCGAGGTGGCCATGCGCGTAGGTCCACACGTTGAAGCCACCCGCCACGTAGGCTGCCAATGCAGCCAGTGCGGCCCACGGCGCACGCACGCGCGGTGCCAGCCACAGCACGGGCACGGGAGCCAGCCAGGTCACCCACCATATCGGCTCCGTACCGCTGCCGAACCACCAGGCCACCGCAGACAACGCGACGGCCAAAAGAACGGCGGGCAAACCCGCCCGATCAGGCCTTGATGCCATCGATCAATCTCCTCAGCGATTTTTTGCAGAAGGCGCGAAATTGCGCTTCGTCGAAGCTGAAACGACCCGCCCGATACAGCGCCACCAGCCCATGCTGATGCGCCCACATCGTCATTCCCACGTCGTACGGGTCATCCTTCTTCAACAGGCCCTTGGCCATGCCTTCCTTGATGGCCGCGACGGTGACGTTGAACGTGGGCGAGAGGTCGGCGCGAAAATCCTCGGGGTATTTGCGCGCATCGTCGCGACGTACCGAGAACGCGTGGTCGAACAGGTGCGGATGTGCCAACGCGTAATCCAGATAAGGTTCTGACAGGGCCATCAACCGCTTCACCGGATCGGCACCCGCCCCACGACGTTTCCATTCGTGCGCCACCGCATTGAAGCTGTCGTCGGAAAGCCGCTTGAGCAGGGCTTCGCGGTTGGGAAAGTGGCGGTAGATCGCCATCGGCGTAATACCCACCGCATCCGCCACACGTCGCATGGACACGGCCTCGGGGCCCTCGCTGTCGAACAGCGCGTGGGCGGCCTCAAGAATCTTTTCCGCGGTGGTGGGTTTGCTCATGTATACAGCGTATACATGAGGGCGGCAGGAGGGCATGCGCCATTGGTCACGCTTCTGACCGTGGGCGAGAGGCTCGTCAGAAGCCTGGGTCTGCGTGCGTTTACGGGCACAGGAAATGGCACGGGCATCGTCGCCCGAGTGGACGATGCCCGACAGAAAAAAGCCCGGCGATTGCTCGCCGGGCTTTTCGTTGATGGTGGAGGTGGCGGGAGTCGAACCCGCGTCCGAAGGCGTTTGACGCCCGGTACTACATGCTTAGCTCGCCGTTAGATCTCGTCCCGCGACAGCACAGCGTGCAAAGCGCATCGAAGGACCAGCCTGCTTGATTTAGCCCTTACCGACAGGCGGCAGCTTCGGGCGATCTCGTGATAATGACCCTACATCCACGAGCACGAGCACAAGTGGGTTCGGGGCTAGGCCTTAAGCGGCCAGAGCGTAGTTGTCGTCGTTGGCAACTATGAGTTTTGCAACTGGATTAACGAGGAAAGCTGCCCCCTCGGCATGCACCAAGCCATCTCACTACCCCCGTCGAAGCCATGACACCCCCGGGGAAACTGATAATGAAGCTGGTCAGTCAGTATATGTAGGCAATGGGGCTTTCATCAAGGCGGCAGGGCACCGCTATTGTGGGCACGGACCACCACCGGAAGGAACGGCCATGGTGCGGATACGTCAGGCGGGGCTGCATGATGCAGGTGTGTTGACGGATTTGCGTTGCGCGTTTCTGGAAGAAGAGCTGAAACAGCAGCTGCCTGAGGGTTTTGCCGACCAGTTGCGCGGCTGGATCGAGGACGCCTTACCGGAGGATCGCCTGTTGGCCTGGCTGGCCGAGGTGGAGGGGCGTGTGGCGGGCTGCGTGATGGTGCACCCGTATACGCACCTGCCTTCCGCGTATTTCCGCCGGGGTGTGGGCTGGTACGTGCTCAACATGTATGTGCGCAAGCCACATCGCCGGCAGGGCGCGGCCACCGCGCTGCTGGCCGCGGTGGGGGCAGCAGCGCGGGAGCAGGAGGTGGATTCGCTCAACCTGCATTCCACTGCGGCCGGCCACAAGCTGTACGAGCGCTTCGGCTTCGGCACCTCGGTGGACGCCATGAACATGTCGCTGCACGACGGCGTGGTCGGCCTGTCTGAGGGCGAGCCGGGTTCGTGGCGACGGGTGTCGGGCTGAGCGAGCCCATCGAGCACGCCCAAAATGGTGTTCTCGATCGTCATTCCCGCCCTTGCCCCCTTTTGCGGGGTTCGCGGGGATGACGGTCCATTGCGCCGCTCAGTGTATTTGCCGTGGCTCTTAAGCGTGCTTGTTGTGGGCGCGCATGGTGCGCTGCTTTTCGCGCTGCCAGTCGCGTTCCTTTTCGGTTTCGCGCTTGTCGTGCGCCTGCTTGCCCTTGGCCAGGCCAATTTCCACCTTCACCTTGTTGCCCTTCCAGTAGAGGGCCATGGGGATGAGGGTGTAGCCCTTGCGCTCGACGGCGCCGATGAGCGTGTCGATCTCTTCCCGGTGTAGCAGCACCTTGCGCGTGCGGCGGTCGTTGGCCACCACATGCGTTGAGGCGCTGATGAGCGGCGGAATCGACGTGCCGACGAGGAAGATCTCGCCCTGGATCACCATGGCGTAGCTGTCGCCGAAGTTGATGCGGCCGGCACGCAGCGACTTCACTTCCCAGCCTTGCAGTTCAAGCCCGGCTTCGAAGCGTTGGTCGATGTGGTACTCGTGGCGTGCGCGTTTATTCAGCGCAATGGTGCCGCCCGTGTTTTTGTCTTTGTCCTTAGGCTTGGCCATGTCCGTTAAACTTCGGGCTTATGCCCTGATGACGGTCCCGTCCGTGGACGGACCCAAGATGATGCTCACGAAGAGGCTGAAGTGATCGAGATCCGCCGTAGCGCCCTGGTGCGATATTCGCCAACCCAGATGTTTGATCTGGTCAATGACGTGGAAGCATACCCAAAGCGTTTCCCGTGGTGTGTCGCCGCCGAAGTGCTGGAGCGCGGTAACGATGTGCTGGTGGCGAAGCTGGATCTCAAGTACGCGGGTTTTCGCCAGAGCTTTACCACGCGCAATACCACAGTGCCTCCCAGTCGCCTGCAGATGAGTCTGGTGGATGGGCCGTTCCGTAGCCTGGACGGCGTGTGGAACTTCATCCCGCTGGGTGATGCCGGTTGCAAGGTGGCGTTCGAGCTGGATTTCGAGTACGCCGGCAGGCTGGTCGGTTCTGCGTTGAAGCTGGGTTTCCAGGGACTGGCCAGCCGCATGGTGGACGACTTCTGCCGCGAGGCGGAGCGTACCTATGGCTGACCGGATCACCGTGGAGGTGGTCTATGCCGACCCGTCGCGTCGCTGGCTGCGCGAGGTGACGTTGCCGGCGGGCAGCACCGTTGCCGAAGCGATCGATGCGTCAGGTCTTGCCCGTGAGGTGCCCGGGCTGGTGGTGGATCCGGTGCGCCTGGGGATTTTTTCCCGCAAGGTGACGCCGGACCATGTGGTGGGCGAGGGCGACCGGGTGGAAATTTACCGGCCGCTCACGCTTGATCCGAAGGAAGCCCGCCGGCGCCGCGCCCACGAGGGCTGACGCCGGCCCGCGCAACCTTAGTGGCCGTCGTTACCACCGTTGTCGCCGCCCTTGTCACCACCCTTATCGCCGCCGGAACCGGTGCTCTTGTCACCCTTGGTTTCGTCGACCGGGTAGCTGGCGTGGTACTTCTTGGTGTCGTTGACCAGCTTCTGCGCGTCTTCGGCGAAGAAGTCACCCTCGGTGCGCACCAGCGAGTCGTTGTTGAACGTGAGCTTGAGCGTGCGGACCTTGATCGGGCCGCCGCGGTGCTGCTGCGTGGAGACGTAGTCCCACTCGTTCTGGCTGAAGGGCGAATTCACCGACGGCGAACCCATGAGCACAAGCACCTGGCGCTTGGTCATGCCGGGCTGCAGCTGATCCACGGTCTTCTTGTCGAGCAGGTTGCCCTGGTACACGTCTGGGGTATAGATGAGACGGCAGCTGGCCAGCGACAGTGCCAGCAAGGCAAAACCCACCGTGCGAATCAGCTTGTGCATGCGTGTTGCGTCCGGATCGTAAAGGTGTCGGATGATACACTAACGGCCTTGTGGCGCCGCGTGCGTGGAGTTGGCTATGGAACAGGAAACCAAAGAACTGCGCAAAGCCGGGCTGAAGGTGACGCATCCCCGCATGCGTATTCTTCAGATCTTCGAGGAGGAGGAGGCTCGCCACCTCACCGCCGAAGACATCTATAAACGCCTGCTTTCCCACCAGGAAGACATCGGCCTGGCCACCGTATACCGCGTGCTGACCCAGTTCGAGGCAGCGGGCATCGTGGTCAAGCACAACTTCGAGGGCGGCCAGGCCGTCTACGAGCTGGACCGTGGCAAGCATCATGACCACATGATCGATGTGGACAGCGGAAAGGTCATCGAGTTCGTCAGCGAGGAGATCGAACGCCTCCAGCACGAAATCGCGGCCCGCCATGGCTATGTCATCGAAGACCACAGTCTGGTGCTGTACGTGCGGCCCAAGAAGGCCCACAAGTAGTCCATCGGGCACCCAATATCCGGGCCGGTGGCGGAAGCGCCATCGGCCTTTTGTTTTTGGGGGTATCGACGGGACCAATGACTTTTGGCCTGTCGTGAAGCTGACGTGTATTCCGTAGAATGGCTGGCGAGCGCCCATAAAAAAAGCCGCGGGAGGACTCCTGTCCGCCCTGCGGCTTGATCCGTTACCGGATGGCTCCAGAGGAAGGCGAGTTGCTCGCTCAGCCTGGGTATGCCACCGATTCCGGCGGAACGGCATCCTGCCGTTCTTCATGCCCACCGTCCCCACGGTTGGCATGGCTCACCATCTTGCGATGGTGGCTCCCCCACATCGATGGATCCAGCGTAACGAAGCCTTCACACGTCGGCTATCAGAAAATTTCCTATGTAACGTTCCTAAGTGCGCGCTGCGTCACTAGTTTGCGTGTTGCTTCGCAACAATATGCGTAGATGAACGCCCTGGGCTTCGGGGCGAACTCTGAACAGGCCACCCAGGGATGTCACACGGTCCCGCATGCCCTGCATGCCGCGACCGCCGCGCGGCATGCGTGCAGGCAGGCCGATGCCGTTGTCACGGATATCCAGCAGGGCCAGCGCCACGCCCTGGCGTTCGCCGATGCGCAGACGGAGCTGGAACGTGTCGGCGTGAGCGTGTTTCACGGCATTGGTGGCGCTTTCCTGCACGAGGCGATAGACCACCGTGCGGGTGTCATCGTCCAGCAGGCGCGGATCGCCATGCAGTTCGGTGCGATAGGCCACGCCGGCGGCGTTGAGCAGGTCGCGGATCGGGCCTTCGTCGAGGGCGCGCAGCAGGCCGAATTCATCGAGCACGGCGGGACGCAGGTCGTCGAGCAGGCGGTGCAGGGCGCGACGCATGTGGCCCAGAATGGCGTTGATCGACACGCCGATATCGTCCATACCGGCCTGCGCCAGGCGCGATTGGGCGAGTTTCAGGTGCGTCTGGATGGCCGTGAGGTTCTGGCCCAGCTCGTCGTGCAGCTCGGCGGCCATGTGGCGGCGCTGGTTTTCCTCGGTGCGCAGGTTGCCGCGCGCGGCGTCGCGAAGCTGGCGAGCCAGGTGATCCAGACGGCGATTCACCGCGGCGAGGTAGACGTTCTGTTCGGCCACACGTTCGCTGCTGCGGCGCAGGGCGTCGGTGGCCGAGCCAAGCATCAACGCGCCGGTGCCGGCCACGGCCAGGAACAATTCGCCGGCCGCGCCAGGGGCGCCGTGGCCGGAAAGGTGGTCGACCAACGTCATGCCGAGGCTGGAAATCAGCATGGATAGGCTGGCGCCGCGCCAGCCGTGACGGAATGCGAAGAACAATACAGGCGCCAGCGACAGCACGCGGGCGAACTGCGGCTGCGGCGCCTCGTGCGAGGACAGCACCAGCAGGATCGCCAGGGAGGGCAGCAATACCAGCAGACCATCCATCAACAGGCGGCCAAACCCGCGCTTGCCCAGCCGTGCCCGCAACAACATCACCAGCAAAGGCACCACCAGCAGCACGCCGACGTAGTTGCCCAGCAGGTCCTGGCCCAGCGCCTGCATCATCATGTCCGCGCCGGGGCTGGCGTGGATCAGTGCGAGCACCACGGCATCCGTTGCGGTAGTGGCCGCCACGGTGAAGGCAGCCGACAGCAGCAGACGGGCGACGTCCTCGGGGTCGCGCAGGCTGGCGTGCAGTTTGGCGCGGCGCATCAGCCACAGGCAGGTGGCGACGACGATAGGCTCGGGCAGGGTGCCCATAAGGTAGCCACGCCAGCCCAGCGGCAACGGGTGGATCGTGGCGATCAGCCCGCTGGCGGCGAATTCAGCGCCGAGCAACCACGGCCACATGCGCATGGGGGCCAGCAGCAAGGCGCCGAAGCGCAGGCCGTAGGGCAGCATCCAATAGGGTTGCTCAGTCGGCCATAGCAACAGCCAGAGCAGGAAATAGCCGACGCCAAGGAGCAGGTCCGAGCCCGGTAAGGAATATTTCTGTCGCATCAGGCGATGGTACATGGCGCCGGGCGGCGTTTAGGCGGCCGTCCGGACGCTTGGTCGCAGGCGTGCCGCACTGCGAGATCGTAAACGGCCTCTTTGCCTGCTATACATGCGGCATGTACAGCATTGTCCTGGTCGATGACCATGCCATCGTACGAGAGGGGTTCAAGCGGCTGATCGAAATGGAGCCGGATCTGGAGGTGGTTGCGGAGTGCCGCAGCGCCGACGATGCGGTGGAAGCGGTTGGCTTACGTCGTCCCGACCTCGTTGCGCTCGATCTCTCGCTGCCCGACGGCAGCGGGCTGCCTTTGATCGAGCATTTGCGCAGTGTCGCTTCGGATACGCGCATCGTGGTGCTGAGCATGCACGACGGCGAACCCTACGTGTCGGAGGCCCTGCGCCGCGGCGCCAGTGGTTACGTGACCAAGGGCGTGGCGCCGGAAGAACTGGTGGCGGGCCTGCGCGCCGTGATGCAGGGCGAGTGCTTCCTCAGTTCGGACTTGCGCAAGCGCCGCGCGGAACGGCCTAGCGAATCGCGCGATCCCATCCATCGCCTGACGGCGCGAGAGCGCGAAGTGTTCCTGCTGCTGGCAGCTGGGCGTGCGCCCAAGCAGGTGGCGGGTGAGCTGGGCATTGGCCAGAAGACGGTCTACATCCACCGTGCCAGCCTGATGGGCAAGCTGGGGGCGGGTTCGGAATTGGATCTCTATCGCATGGCCGCCGAGCGCGGGTTGTTGCCGCGCAAGAACTGATGGCATGGTCGGCGGCGCGCGCCGGCCAGATTGAAGGATTCAGCCATCTTCCTCACGGTCATTCCGGCTTTCGCCGGAATGACCGTGAGGGGAAATGGCATCGCGGCGGCTGGTGGCGCGAGGCAACGTAGGTGCCTTTAAATCTGCGCCCGCTCCAGCATCTGCTTCGCATGAGCCTTCGTCTCGCGCGTGATCTCCACGCCGCCCAGCATGCGCGCCAGTTCGTCACGGCGACCGTTGGCGTCGAGTTTCTCGATGCGCGTCCGGGTGGATTCGCCATCGCTCGCCTTGCTCACGCGTAGATGCGCATGACCCTGTGCGGCCACCTGCGGCAGGTGGGTCACGCACAGCACCTGGCGTTGTGCACCAAGCGCGCGCAGCTTCTGGCCCACCACTTCCGCGACGGCGCCGCCGATGCCGGTGTCCACTTCGTCGAACACCATGGTGCCGATGGTGTCCTTGCCCAGCGTGGCCACCTCGATGGCCAAGCTGATGCGTGCCAGTTCACCGCCCGAGGCAACCTTGCGCAGGGCGCGCGGTGGTTGGCCGGGGTTGGCACTGACCAGCAGTTCGCAGCGCTCGCGACCCTGCACGTCCGGATCGCTTTCGCTGGTGGTTTCCAGTTCGACCACCAGGCGGCCACCGCTCATGCCCAGTTCGCCCATCAGCACGCTGACTTCGCCGCCAAGTCGTTCGGCGGCCTGGTGGCGCGCAGCGCTGAGTTTTCCGGCCTGCTCGTCGTACTGCTGCTGCAGGCGGGTGCGCTGAAGGGCGAGTTTTTCCAGGGCATCGCCCGCGCCTTCCAACTCACCGAGTTCCTCGCGCAGCGTGGCGGCCTTGTCGTGCAGTTCGACGACGGGCACGCGGTGGCGGCGCGAGAGTTCGTGCAGGCGGGTGAGGTGCGTGTCGACTTCGCTGTAGCGCTCCGGGTCCAGATCGACATCGAGCGCGTAGCGGCCAAGGCCGTCGGCGGCTTCGCTGAGCTGGATGGAGGCGTTGTCGAGCAGGTCCAGCAGCGGCGCGAGGCGATCGTCCAGCGCGGCCAGCTTGCTCATTTCCAGTTGGGCGCGGCCCAGCGCGCGGCGCAGCGCGAACTCGCTGTCGCCGTCGAGCAGTTCCACCACGCCACCCGCGCCCTCGGCGAGGCGCCCGGCGTTGGCGAGGCGCTTGTGGCTGGCTTCCAGTTCGGTCAGTTCGCTGGCGGGCAGGGCCCACTTTTCCAGTTCGCCCAGCTCATGGCTGAGCAGTTCGATGCGTTGCTCGCGGTCGTCGCCGCCGCTGAGCTTGCGGATGCGGTTACCCAGCTCGCGCCACTGCTGCGCCAGTTCGCGCACCTGCGCCACCAGCGCCTCGTTGCCGGCATAGGCGTCCAGCAGTTCGAGCTGGTGCGCCCGCGACAGCAGGGCTTGGTGTTCGTGCTGGCCGTGGATTTCCACCAGCAGCGTGGCCAGTTCGCCGAGCTGGCTGGCATTGGCCGGGCGCCCGTTGATCCATGCGCGCGAGCTGCCCTCGGCGCGGATGACTCGGCGGAGCTGGCAGCTGTCTTCCTCGTCCAGTTCTTCGCGGCGCAGCCATTCGCGGGCTTCGGGCAGGTGGGTCAGGTCGAACTCGGCGGTGAGCTCGGCGCGGTCGCTGCCAGCACGCACCATGCCGCTGTCGGCGCGGGCGCCGGCCAGCAGCATCAAGGCATCCACCAGCAAGGACTTGCCGGCGCCGGTTTCGCCGCTGACGACGGTAAGGCCTGGGCCGAAAGCGATCTCGGCTTCTTCGACGACGGCGAAATGACGAACGTAGAGCGAGGTGAGCATGGGTGGCGGCGTGGTGAAGTCGGGGGATTGTAAGGGGGAGGGCATGGGGAGCGGCTAGTGGGGGCCGTAACCGGGGCGTCAGCATGCCTTCGCCGCACCTGGTTCCCGACCGCCCGACACCCAGCCCCGTCCCCGTTTCTTGCAAACTTTGCCGCCAGACCTTATTTCTTCTGTGTCTCACGGATTGCTACAGCATGCCTGCCGCCCAACTCGATGCCCGCGCACGCCGACTGCTGCGCACATTGATTGCCCAATACCTCGCCGATGGCGAGCCCGTAGGGTCGCGCACGCTGTCGCGCTCGTCCGGCCTGGACGTGAGTCCGGCCACCATCCGCAACATCATGTCCGACCTGGAAGAGGCCGGCCTGGTGGCATCGCCGCACACGTCCGCCGGTCGCGTGCCCACGCCGCGCGGGCTGCGCCTGTTCGTGGACAGCCTGATCGAATTGCAGCCCCTGCCGCATGACGAGATGGCGCGCCTGCGCCGCGAGCTGCCGCCCGGCCTGACCACCACCCGCGACCTGCTTGGCAACGTCTCGACCCTGCTGTCGGCGATGACCCAGTTCGCTGGCGTCGTCACGGTGCCGCGCCAGGCGGATTTTCCGCTGCGCCATATCGATTTCGTGGCGCTGCCCGAGGCGCGCGTGCTGGTGATCCTGGTGTTTGCCGACAATCAGGTGCAGAACCGCATCGTCCAGCTGGCCAAGCCGCTGGACGGCCGGGAGCTGGAGCAGGCTGCCAACTATCTCAATGCACAGTTCGCAGGCCTGCGCCTGGATGACATCCGCGCCCACCTGCTGCGCGAACTGCGCGAAGCCAGTGGCGAGCTCAACCGGCTGATGTCCAGCGCGGTGGAGCTGGCGGCGGCATCCTTCGCCCCTGAGGGCGAGAGCGACGACGTGCTGGTCAGTGGCCAGACCAACCTGATGGGGTATTCGGAGCTGGCCAATCTGGAGCGCCTGCGCGAGCTGTTCGAGGCGTTCCAGAAGAAAAGTGAGCTGTTGCAGCTCATGGAAGTGTGCGCCAAGGCCCCTGGCGTGCGCCTGTTCATCGGCGAAGAATCGGGGTTTGCGGCGCTGGATGGCTGCAGCGTGGTGACGGCCAGCTATGGCGCGCAGGGGCGCGTGCTGGGTGCGGTCGGGGTGATTGGCCCCACCCGCATGGCGTACGAACGGGTGATCCCCGTGGTCCAGGCCACGGCCGGTTTGCTGAGCGACGCCTTGAATCGCGTCGCGACGACCTTATAACGCGCTCGGGAGGCGGGGTTTTACCCGCAAGTGATTGACGGTTGGTGCCTGACGGCACCGGCCACGGATAAGGCTTGGAGTGATTCATGCAAAGCAACGATCCAACGGCGCCCACCGGGGCGCAGGGCGAAGCGGCCAGCGCAGAGCTGGACACACTGAAGGCCCGCATCGCGGAACTGGAGGCGGCCAATGTCGAATTGCGCGACACCGTGCTGCGCGAGAAGGCGGAGATCGAAAACCAGCGCCGTCGCCTGCACCGCGACGTGGAGCAGGCCCGCCGTTTCGCCAACGAGAAGCTGCTGAACGAGCTGCTGCCCGTGTATGACGGCCTGGAGATGGGCCTGCAGGCGGAAGGCGGCGACGTGACCAGCGTGCGCGAGGGCATTGCCCTGACGTTGAAGTCGTTACTGAAGATCGCGGAAAACAATGGCCTGGTGCAGGTCGATCCGGTGGGTCAGCCGCTGGATCCGGAAAGGCATCACGCCGTGAGCATGGTGGAGGCCCCGGGCGCGGCCCCCAACACGGTCGTCAACGTGCTCCAGAAGGGCTACGTGCTGAACGACCGGCTTCTGCGCCCCGCGTTGGTGGCGGTCGCCAAGGAGTGACGCCCGCGCCGGCGGACGTGGGCGCCTGAACGGCGCCCCTGCCGGCAACGGTGGCAAAGGCTTCTGGGGTCTTGGCGGCATTGAGATGAAACGCGCCGAACCCCATCTGGAAACCAGTCGCGGCCGAGGGGTCGCTTAAAGAATTCGGGAGTAGACAACATGGGTAAAATCATTGGTATCGACCTGGGCACGACCAACTCGTGCGTTGCCGTGATGGACGGCACCACTGCCAAGGTCATCGAAAACTCGGAAGGCGATCGCACCACGCCGTCCATCGTCGCCTTCACCAAGGACAACGAAGTCCTGGTGGGTGCGCCGGCCAAGCGCCAGAGCGTCACCAACCCCAAGAACACCTTCTACGCGGTGAAGCGCCTGATCGGTCGCAAGTTCACCGACGCGGAAGTGCAGAAAGACCTGCACATCGTGCCCTACGGCATCATCGCGCATGACAACGGCGACGCCTGGGTCGAAACGTCCGAAGGCAAGAAGATGGCTCCGCAGGAGATCTCGGCCAAGGTCCTCATGAAGATGAAGAAGACCGCCGAGGACTACCTCGGTGAGCCGGTGACCGAAGCGGTCATCACCGTGCCGGCCTACTTCAACGACAGCCAGCGCCAGGCCACCAAGGATGCCGGTCGCATCGCGGGCCTGGACGTCAAGCGCATCATCAATGAGCCGACCGCGGCCGCACTGGCCTACGGCCTGGACAAGAAGGGCGGTGATCGCAAGATCGCCGTGTACGACCTCGGCGGCGGCACGTTCGACGTGTCCATCATCGAGATCGCCGAAGTGGACGGCGAGAAGCAGTTCGAAGTGCTGGCCACCAACGGCGACACCTTCCTGGGTGGCGAAGACTTCGACATGCGCGTCATCGACTACCTCGTCGAAGAGTTCAAGAAAGACCAGGGCATGGACCTGCGCAAGGATCCGCTCGCACTGCAGCGTCTGAAGGACGCCGCCGAGCGCGCGAAGATCGAGCTGTCGTCCAGCCACCAGACCGAAGTGAACCTGCCGTACATCACGGCCGACGCCTCCGGTCCGAAGCACCTCAACATCAAGCTGACCCGCGCCAAGCTGGAAGCGCTGGTGGAAGACCTGATCAAGCGCACCATCGAACCGTGCCGCACCGCGTTGAATGACGCTGGCCTGCGCGTGTCCGACATCAACGAGGTGATCCTCGTCGGTGGCCAGACCCGCATGCCCAAGGTGCAGGAGTCGGTGAAGGACCTCTTCGGCAAGGAGCCGCGCAAGGACGTCAACCCGGACGAGGCCGTCGCTGTCGGCGCCGCGATCCAGGGCGGCGTGCTAGGTGGTTCGGTCAAGGACGTGCTGCTGCTCGACGTCACCCCGCTGTCGCTCGGCATCGAGACGATGGGCGGCGTGATGACCAAGCTGATCGAGAAGAACACCACCGTGCCGACCAAGGCCTCGCAGGTGTTCTCCACCGCTGACGACAACCAGACGGCCGTGACCGTGCACGTGCTGCAGGGTGAGCGCGAGCGCGCCAGCGCCAACAAGTCGCTGGGCAAGTTCGACTTGCAGGGCATCGAGGCCGCCCCGCGCGGCATGCCGCAGATCGAAGTGACCTTCGACATCGACGCCAACGGCATCCTGCACGTGTCGGCCAAGGACAAGAAGACCGGCAAGGAACAGAAGATCGAGATCAAGGCCGGTTCGGGTCTGTCCGAGGAAGAGATCAACCGCATGGTGGCCGACGCCGAGGCCAACAAGGAAGAAGACAAGAAGTTCCACGAGCTTGTCAGCACCCGCAACAAGGCCGACCAGTTGGTGCACGCCACCCGCAGCGCGCTCAAGGAGCACGGCGGCAAGGTGCCGGGCGACCAGTTGAGCAGCATTGAGGGTGCGCTGTCCGACCTGGAGAAGGTCAAGGACGGCGACGACAAGGGTGCCATCGAGTCGAAGATCGAGAAGCTCGAGCAGGTGGCCCAGGCTCTCTATGCCGCGGCCCAGGGCGGCGGCGCCCAGCAGCCGGAAGCGGGTGCGCAGGCGGGCGGTCATCAGGGTTCTTCGGCGCAGGACGACGTGGTCGACGCCGAGTTCACTGAAGTCAAGGACGACAAGAAGTAATATTGGCCGGTCGGCGCTGCCGATCTGACGCAGCCCGCGTCCGGACAGAAGTCTGGTCGCGGGCTGTTTGTTGAAGGAGACATGGATCGCTCGATTCATGTGGAAGTGAGCGGTACATGCCGGATGGAACGATGAGCAAGCGTGATTACTACGAAATCCTAGGGGTGGAGCGCACCGTCACCGACGTCGAACTGAAGAAGTCCTTCCGTCGACTCGCGATGAAGTACCACCCGGATCGTTGTCCGGACGATCCGCATGCGCAGGAGAAATTCAAGGAGGCCAAGGAGGCCTACGAAGTACTGTCCGATGGGCAGAAGCGCGCCATGTACGACCAGCACGGCCATGCCGCCTTCGAGCACGGCATGGGCGGTCGCGGCGCCGGCGGCTTCGGCGACATGGGCGATATCTTCGGCGATATCTTTGGCGACATTTTCGGCATGGGCGGTGGCGGGCGCGGACGTTCGCGTCGCGGCTCCGACCTGCGCTACATCATGGAGCTCGATCTTGAGGAGGCCGTGTTCGGCATCGAAAAGAAGATCGAGATTCCCACCCAGGTCAACTGCCACCACTGCAATGGCAGCGGTTCGGCCGATGGCCAGTCGGTGACCTGCCGCACCTGCGCCGGCCACGGTCGCGTGCGCATGCAGAACGGCATCTTCTCCATCCAGCAGGCCTGTCCGCATTGCGGCGGCAGCGGCCAGATGATCGAGAAGCCGTGCAAGCAGTGCGATGGCGAGGGCCGTCTTGAGGAAACCCGCGCACTGTCGGTGAACATTCCCGCCGGTGTGGACAATGGTGACCGCATCCGTCTGACCGGGCAGGGTGAAGCCGGTCCGGCCGGCGGCGAAGCCGGCGACCTGTATGTGGAAGTGCGCGTGCGCGAGCACAGCATCTTCCAGCGCGAGGGCAACGACCTGCATTGCGAATTGCCGATCCGCTTCGCGCAGGCCGCACTGGGCGCGGAGTTGCTGGTGCCAACACTGGAAGGCGAAGTGCCGATCAATATCCCGCCGGAAACGCAGACGGGACAGATGTTCCGCCTGCGCGGGCGGGGTGTAAAATCGGTGCGCAGCGCGCGTACCGGTGACCTGATCTGTCGCGTCGTGGTGGAGACGCCGGTGCGCCTCACCAAGCAGCAGCGCGAACTGCTGGAGCAGCTCGAGACCACCTTCGCCCATGACGAGGCCGAACGGCACACGCCACGTGCCAAGACCTGGGTGGACGGCGTCAAGCAGTTCTGGTCGCGCGTTACCTCGTAAATCGGCGACACATGTCGCTTGCCCAGAGCCCTGGCGAATGCCGGGGCTTTGTTTTTTGTGTTGCCTCAGTCCTCCTGGTCGTCATTCCGGCGCAGGCCGGAATCCAGTCGCGATAGAGGACGGTTTTCGCAGGGCCTCCGGCCATTATTCAAGCGCGTCGCAATGACCGACCGTTGCCGACACTGGATTCCGGCCTGTGCCGGAATGACGAGCAAGGGGGCTCTGCTCTCTTTATTCCCGGGGGCAAATATGCGTACCGAGGCCGAGATAGCGTCGTGCATAACCATGCCTGCACGCAGTAGCATCGCCACTTTGTTGCCAGCCATCCAGGAAGCTCCCATGACCAAGCCCGTTCGCCTTGCCATCAATGGCGCCACCGGCCGCATGGGACAAGCTTTGCTCGGGCTGGTCAGGGACGACGCGCGTTTCGACCTCATTGCCGCCATCGCGTCGCCGACGTCATCGAAGCTGGGACAGCCCATCGACGCTTGCGCCGGTGCACTGACCTTCACGCACGAATGGCCATCCGCTGGCGCGCTGGACGTGGTGGTGGATTTCAGTGGTCCGGCGGGTCTGGCGGAAGCGCTCACCTACTGCGAGTCGAACGGTGTGGCTCTGATTACCGGTACGACAGGGCTCGACGAGACCTTCGCGCAACGGCTCAATGCTTCCGCTGCACGCATCGCGCTGCTGCGCTCCGCCAACTTCAGCCTGGGCGTGGCCGTGCTGACGCGCCTGCTTCGCCAGGCGGCCGCCTCGCTGCCGGACTGGGACCTGGACATCATCGAGGCGCACCACAACCGCAAGGAAGACGCCCCCTCGGGCACGGCGCTGGCATTGGGTGAAGCGGCTGCGGCGGCACGTGGCACATCGTTGCGCGAGAGTGCGGTCTATTCGCGCGAGGGCCGTGTGGGGCCGCGCCAGCACGGCACCATCGGTTTCGCCGTGGTGCGCGGTGGCGACATCGTCGGCGAGCATGAAGTGCTATTGATGGGGCAGGGCGAGCGCATTGAGCTCACCCATCGCGCCACGGATCGTTCGATCTTCGCCCGCGGTGCACTGGAGGCCGCGTACTGGCTCAGTGGCCGTGAGGCCGGCGACTATGACCTGGATGCCATGCTGGCGGACCGTTCCTCACGCTGAATCCCAATGGCGGCTTGCCTCCGGGCATGACAGCCCCTAACATCTTGCGGATTGTCATTGGGGAGTAGCCATCCTCACCCCCTCGCGACTGCCTTGCGGTCGCGGCTACAGAGGAATCCGCGTCAACAGACTTGAAGCCCCGGCTTCATGGCGTGGATGGCACCGGTACCATCAGGCACCGGCAGCCCGGCGAGACCTTTGGCCACGACGCGCTCACCTTTGCCGGGCGAGCTCGCGTCGCTGAGCCAATGGTTTTCCGCTCGCCCGGCCTTGGAAAAAGCATGCTCACAGCTCTCCTGTTCCTGCTTTCGGCTGGCGCGATCTATCTCGCGTGCGAGTACTTCGTCAACGGCGTGGAGTGGTTCGGCCAGAAACTCAACCTGGGCGCCACCGCCACGGGCACGATTCTCGCTGCGTTCGGCACGGCGCTCCCGGAGAGCGCGGTGACGTTCGTGGCCGTCATCCTCGGCAAGACGCCTGAGCAAAAGGACATCGGCGTCGGCGCGGCGCTGGGCGGTCCGTTGGTGCTCGCCACCATCGCGTACGCCGTGGTGGGCGTGGCGCTGTGGGTCAACCGTCGACGGTTGCAGCGCGCCGACAACATCGTGCGCGTGGAGCATGGTCGGCTGGCACGCGACCAATCGTGGTTCCTCGCCATCTTCGTGGTGAAGTGCGGGCTTGGCCTTGTCGCGTTTGCCATCAAGCCCTGGCTCGGCGTGCTCTTTCTCGCCGCCTACGGTCTTTACGTATGGCGTGAACTGAAGACCTCGGATACGGCGCCCGAAGAAGAGGAAATGGAGCCGCTGAAGTTCCAGCCGAAAGCCGCGGATCCGTCGTTGTGGTGGGTGGTTGCCCAGACTACGCTGGCGCTGGTGGTGATCGCCTTCGCGTCGCATACCTTCGTCAAGCAGATCGAAGCCATCGGGGTGGCATTGCAGTTGTCGCCGCATCTCGTGGCGCTGGTGCTCAGCCCTGTGGCTACAGAGCTGCCGGAGACCATGAATGCACTGATCTGGGTACGACAGGGCAAGGAGCGTCTGGCGTTGGCCAACATCTCTGGCGCCATGATGATCCAGGCGACTATCCCCAGCTCGCTGGCTCTGTTCGCCACGCCGTGGTTGTTCGATGCGCCGCTCATGGTCGCCGGTGTGCTCACCGGCATAGCCGTGGTCTATCTGTGGTGGTTGTTCCGTCGCGGGCGAGTGGATGCGCGCTTGCTGGTGCCCGTGGGATTGCTCTACGGCGTGTTTGCCGTGTTCGTGACCTGGTGGCTGGCCGGCAAGGGCTGACGTCAGCCCGTGACTGCGCGCAGGCCGTTGCTGAGCGCCATGGCGTACAGCACGAAACCGAGCAGGCAGAGCAGACAAATGCCGGCCACGATCAGCGTGCCGGTAAGGCGCCGCCACTGGCGGCGTCTGGCCAGCCATAGCGAGGGAACGGCCACGCAGAGAGCCGTCCAGGCCAGCGAAAGCGCGACCTGGTAGCGGGCCATGAACTCGTAGCTGAGCCAGCCCTGGCTGGCGCCCGGCGCCATGGCGCCTAATTGGGACTTCAGGTTCGACAGAAGGACCAGTCCCACGACGACGATGGCGGAAATAGCCAAGCCCAGCAGCATGCCGCCGCGCAAGGCGAAAGCGCGGCGGGTGATGGCGTCGGGAGCAGGCTTGCCCAATGGATCTCAGTCCTTGTGCGCAGCGTTGCGGTCGCGATCGGCGCCGAGTTTGCGATCAAGCGAGCCGAAGATCCGCTTGAAGGCTCGCGAGAACTTGCCGCGCTTGGTCTTGCGCAGCTTTTCGTCTTCGCTGGTCAGCCAGGCGACCTGGATCACGCGGCGCTCGCCCTCGTACGGCAGGTGGCCGTGGAAGGAGTTGTCGCAGCGCTTGAACACAGCGAATTCGCCATACAGCGGCTTCAGCTCGGGCGCGACCATGCTGTCGATGTTGTCGATGCTGCCAAGGAAGCGCAGGCAGCCGTCGCTGGTATCCGGCCACAAGTTGTTGAGGTACAGCAGGGCCGTGGCCACCTTCGACTTGCTGTCCGTGTGGATGGTGCCGTGGCGCTTGTTGAGCAGGCGGCACAGAGTGATCAGGGTGGGGTACTGGCCCAGGTTGTCGATGCCGAGTCGCTGGCCGATGGCGCTGGCGAACTCGGCCGAGCTCAGGCACTTCACCAGGGCGTTCACCGTCGGGCCGCAGTCGCTGGCGTCATAAGGAAAGAATCCCGCGCTGGCGTAGCGGGGGAAATCCCGCTCCAGGTCCCCGCGTGCCTCATCGGGCAGTTGCCCGTGGGCGATCAGGAAGGGGAAGGGCTCCATCCGTACGTCCGTATCCGGTCGTTCAAGGCGGGCGGGATCGAGCAACGCGGCTGAATTCATGGACGTCCAGTCAGGGGTGATACCTGAACTAGTGTAACGCTCGCGACCTGCCTCGGTTGGCCCGGTTTCCGTGGTGTGTTCAGCAGTTCCGGGTGGACACGGAGGCCCCTTCCACCTATCATTTTGACCCGCCCTGAAACATTCCTCGACCAAGGTCCACAAGCTGCTTCGCAGCGGCTTGCGGACTTTGCTGCACCTAAAAGGCGGTCCTCCCATGCCTATCCCTGCTCTGCTTGCCCTCGAAGACGGCAGCGTGTTCCACGGCCATGCCGTTGGCGCGACTGGTGAAACCGTCGGCGAGGTGGTTTTCAACACCGCCATGACGGGCTACCAGGAGATCCTCACCGATCCCTCGTACGCCAAACAGATCGTTACCCTTACTTATCCGCACATCGGCAACACCGGCGTGAACGTCGAGGACGAAGAGTCCGACACCGTGCATGCCGCTGGCCTGATCGTGCGTGACGTGCCGCGCCGACCCAGCAACTGGCGCAGCACCGAAAGCCTGCCGGATTACCTCAAGCGCCACGGCATCGTGGCCATCGCCGGCATCGATACCCGCCGCCTGACCCGCATCCTGCGCGACAAGGGCGCCCTCAACGGCTGCATCGCCGCGGGCGAGCAGATCGACGCCGAAGCGGCGCTGGCCAAGGCGCGCGCCTTCCCGGGCCTCAATGGCATGGATCTGGCCAAGGTGGTCAGCGTCGGTGAGTCGTATCCGTGGAACGAGGGCGTCTACGACCTCGACAACACTAAGTTCAACCAGCCGGCCAAGCGCTTCAAGGTCGTGGCTTACGACTTCGGCGTGAAGTACAACATCCTGCGCCTGCTGGCCGAGCAGGGCTGCGACATCACCGTCGTGCCCGCACAGACACCGGCTGCCGACGTACTGGCGATGAAGCCTGACGGCGTGTTCCTCTCCAATGGTCCCGGCGATCCGGCGGCCTGCGATTACGCCATCGTCGCTGCGCGCCAATTCCTCGACGCCAAGATCCCTCTGTTCGGCATCTGCCTGGGTCACCAGATCATGGGCCTGGCGCTGGGCGCCAAGACGCTGAAGATGAAGTTCGGCCACCACGGCGCGAACCATCCAGTGAAGGACATGGACGACGGCCGCGTGCTGATCACGTCGCAGAACCATGGCTTCGCCGTCGATCCGGCCACGCTGCCGGCCAACGTGCGCATCACCCACACCTCGCTGTTCGATGGTTCGCTGCAGGGCTTCGCGCTCACCGACCGCCCGGCTTTCTGCTTCCAGGGTCACCCGGAAGCCAGCCCTGGTCCGCACGACATTGGCTATCTGTTCGACCGTTTTGCCGCACTGATGCAGGGGGCCCGCTAAATGGCTAAGCGCACCGATATCAAGAGCATCCTCATCATCGGCGCAGGTCCGATCGTCATCGGCCAGGCCTGCGAGTTCGACTACTCCGGCGCACAGGCCTGCAAGGCGCTGAAGGAAGAGGGTTACCGCGTCATCCTGGTGAACTCCAACCCTGCCACGATCATGACCGATCCGGAGACGGCCGACGCCGTCTACATCGAGCCGATCAACTGGCAGACGGTGGAGCGCATCATCGCCAAGGAGCGCCCGGACGCCGTGCTGCCCACCATGGGCGGCCAGACCGGCCTCAACTGCGCGCTCGACCTCGCCGACAACGGCGTGCTCGAGAAGTACAACGTCGAGCTGATCGGCGCGTCGCGCGAAGCCATCCGCATGGCCGAAGACCGCGAGCTGTTCCGCGTGGCCATGGCCGATATCGGCCTGGAATGCCCGAAGGCCGAAGTGGTTCGCACCTTCGAGCAGGCGCTGCTGGCGCAGGCGAAGGTGGGCTTCCCCACCATCATCCGCCCGAGTTTCACGCTCGGTGGTTCGGGTGGCGGCATCGCCTACAACAAGGAAGAGTTCGAAGAGATCGTCAAGCGCGGCCTCGAGCTTTCGCCGGTGGGCGAAGTGCTGGTCGAGGAATCCGTGCTCGGCTGGAAGGAGTTCGAGATGGAAGTGGTCCGCGACAAGGCGGACAACTGCATCATCGTGTGCTCCATCGAAAACCTTGACCCGATGGGCGTGCACACCGGCGACTCGATCACCGTCGCGCCGGCGCAGACGCTTACCGACAAGGAATACCAGCGCCTGCGCGATGCCTCCATCGCGGTGCTGCGCAAGATCGGCGTGGATACCGGCGGCTCCAACGTGCAGTTCGGCATCAATGCCGAGAACGGCCGCGTGGTGGTCATCGAGATGAACCCGCGCGTGTCGCGCTCGTCGGCGCTCGCCTCCAAGGCCACCGGTTTCCCGATCGCCAAGATCGCGGCGAAGCTGGCCGTGGGCTACACGCTGGACGAACTCAAGAACGACATCACCGGCGGCCTGACCCCGGCGTCGTTCGAGCCGACCATCGACTACGTCGTCACCAAGATCCCGCGCTTCGCGTTCGAGAAGTTCCCGTCCGCCGACGCCCGCCTCACCACGCAGATGAAGTCGGTGGGCGAAGTGATGGCGATGGGCCGCACTTTCCACGAATCGCTGCAGAAGGCGCTGCGTGGCCTGGAAATCGGCAAGACCGGCCTGAACCCGACGGGTCTGGACCTCACCTCCGACGAAGGCATCAACGCGCTCAAGCGTGAGCTGCGTGAGCCGCGTCCGGATCGCGTGTTCCATCTGGCCGACGCTTTCCGCGCCGGCTTGACGCTGGAAGATGTGTACGGCCTGAGCCGCGTCGACCCCTGGTTCCTGGCGGCGTTCGAAGACATCGTGCTAACCGAGAAGGAAGTGCAGGCGCAGGGCGTCACCGCGCTCGACACAGCACGCATGCGCGAACTCAAGCGCATGGGCTTCTCCGATGCGCGCCTTGCCGAACTGCTCGACACCAACGAAGCCGCGATGCGCCACCTGCGTCGCACGCTGGGCGTTCGCCCGGTGTACAAGCGCGTGGACTCCTGTGCGGCTGAGTTCGCCACCACCACGGCCTACATGTACTCGACCTACGAGGAAGAGTGCGAAGCCAACCCGACCGATCGCGAGAAGATCATCGTGCTCGGCGGTGGTCCGAACCGCATCGGCCAGGGCATCGAGTTCGACTACTGCTGCGTGCACGCGGCACTCGCCCTGCGCGAGGATGGTTTCGAAACCATCATGGTCAACTGCAACCCGGAAACCGTCTCGACCGACTACGACACCTCCGATCGCCTGTACTTCGAGCCGCTGACGCTGGAAGACGTGCTGGAAATCGTGGACCTCGAGAAGCCCAAGGGCGTGATCGTGCAGTACGGTGGCCAGACGCCGCTCAAGCTGGCACGCGCGCTTGAAGCCGCCGGCGCGCCGGTGATCGGCACGTCGCCGGACAGCATCGACCTGGCGGAAGACCGCGAGCGCTTCCAGCAGATGATCGAGAAGATCGGCCTGAAGCAACCGCCGAACCGCACCGCACGCACGCCGGATGAGGCGCTGGCGTCGGCACGCGAGATTGGTTACCCGCTGGTGGTGCGCCCGAGCTACGTGCTGGGCGGCCGCGCGATGGAAATCGTCTACAGCGATGCCGATCTTTCGCGCTACATCCGTGACGCTGTGCAGGTCTCCAACGATTCACCGGTGCTGCTCGATCGCTTCCTCGACCATGCGGTCGAAGTGGATGTGGACATCATCGCCGATGCCGAAGGCAACGTGCTGGTCGGCGGCATCATGGAGCACATCGAGGAAGCAGGCGTTCACTCCGGCGACTCCTCCTGCTCGCTGCCGCCGTACTCGCTGACGCAGGAGGTGCAGGATGAAATGCGCCGCCAGGTCACCGCGATGGCGAAGGAGTTGAAGGTCGTTGGCCTGATGAACACGCAGTTCGCCATCCAGGGCGACACGGTGTACATCCTTGAAGTGAACCCGCGCGCATCGCGCACGGTGCCGTTCGTGTCCAAGGCCACCGGCGTGCCGCTGGCCAAGATCGCTGCGCGTGCCATGGCTGGCCGTACGCTGATCAACCAGGGCACCACCAAGGAAGTGATCCCGGGTTACTACTCGGTGAAGGAAGCGATCTTCCCGTTCCTGAAGTTCCAGAACGTGGATCCGATCCTGGGCCCTGAAATGCGCTCCACCGGCGAGGTGATGGGCGTGGGCCGCAGCTTCGGCGCCGCGTTTGCGCGCGGTCACGATGCCGCCGGCATCAAGACGCCACCGAAGGGCAAGGTGTTCGTGTCGGTGCGTGATGCCGACAAGGATCGCCTGTTGCCGGTCGCCCGCGAAGTGCTGGAGAAGGGCTTCAGCCTGGTCGCCACCGAGGGTACGGCCAAGTACCTGGCCGAGCACGGTGTCGCCTGCGAGCGCATCAACAAGGTGATCGAAGGCCGTCCGCACATCGTCGACCTGATCAAGAACGGCGAGATCGTCTATATCGTCAATACGACGGAGGGCAAGGCGGCCATCGCCGACTCGTTCTCGATCCGACGCGAAGCGCTGCAGCAGCGTGTCACGTACTCCACTACGGTGGCTGGCGCCCGCGCGCTGGTGCATTCGCTGGACTACCACGGTGACGGTCAGGTGCACAGCCTGCAGGAGCTGCACAAGGAGCTGAAGGCATGAGTCGTGCGCCCATTACCAAGGCAGGTTCGGAGCGTCTTCGCGGCGAGCTGGAAAAGCTGAAGTCCACCGATCGGCCGCATATCATCGCGGCCATCGCTGAAGCACGTGCACATGGCGATCTCAAGGAGAACGCGGAATACCACGCCGCGCGCGAGCAGCAGAGCTTCATCGAAGGACGCATCGCGGCGCTGGAAGCCTTGCTGTCCACGGCGGAAGTGATCGACGTGACTCGTCTCGCAGCCGGTAGCCGCGTGGTGTTCGGCGCCACCGTGGATCTGGAAGACGAGGAAAGCGGCGAAGCCGTGACCTACCAGATCGTTGGCGACCTGGAAGCCGACATCAAGCTGCGCCTGATCGCCGTGTCCTCGCCGATCGCGCGTGCGCTGATCGGCAAGAGCGAGGGTGACAGCTTCGAGTTCAGGGCACCGAATGGCGTGAAGCGCTACGAGATCACCGGCGTTCGCTACGACGCTTGAGTCCATGCATCGAAGGGGTGCACGTCGTGCGCCCCGCAGGGCATCGGTGCAGGTAGTTTTTGATGCAACGAAAAGGGCCGCCGATGCGGCCCTTTTCGTTACGGGTGATCAACGTTGTTACTCACTGTGGAGCGCCTGCGGAAAACCAAGTAAGACGGTAAACCGAGGCAACAAAAAAAAGGGCCGCTTTCGCGGCCCTTTTTCTTAGACTTGTCGCAGCTAGGAATTAGCGCTGACGAGCCTTGAAACGCGGGTTGCTCTTGCAGATCACGAACACCTTGCCGCGACGACGCACAACCTTGCAGTCACGGTGCCGCGCCTTGGCGGACTTCAAAGAGGAAAGCACCTTCACGGCCAGCTCCTGAAACTATAGAAAGAGAAAATACAAGACGGCAACTATAAACAGTTTCTTGACTACGGACAAGTCCTTGGATCGATTGCGCAAATCGGGCGTTCACGGTGACTGAGACGACGGGAGCACGTCGGCCCGCTCAGTCCGGTTCGGTCATGGCGCTCAGGAACCGGCGAACCACCGGATTGGGATCGTCCGCCCGGCTGGCCAGGGCCAGCAGCATATAGGCGTCGGGATCCTCCAGCTCCAGGTACTTCACGCCAGGCAGGTTCACAGAGCGCATGGAGGCCGGGACCAGCGCCAGCCCCATGCCGGCCGCCACGAGCACCAGCAGGCCGTTGATCTGCTGGGCGTGCTGGCGGATCAGGGGGTGGAAGTTCGCTTTGGCGGCGATCTGGGCCAGGCGGTCGTACAGGGTGGCTGCCAGTTCACGGGGCTGCACGATGAAGGCCTCCATGGCCACTTCGCGCAACCAGATGCTTTCGCGGCCGGCCAGGGGATGATTGGCGGGCAGGGCGAGCAGCAAGGGCTCGCGGTCAATCACGTCCAGCCGCAGTTGCTTGGCCATGCCGGGGTGTTCGGGTTCGTCGCGAACGAAGCCTATGTCCAGCTCGCCGGCCACCAGGGCTGCGTACTGCTGTTCCGTGTACATCTCGCTGAGCATCAGGCGCACCTGCGGTGCAAAGCTGCGGTAACGGAGCAGGGTCTGGGGCAGGGCCGGGTGGAAGGTGACCGACACGGTGTAGGCCAGGCGCAGCTTGCCGCTGAAGCCGGTAGCGGCGTCGGCCATCTGGGCGCGGGCTTCTTCCGCCTTGGCCAGGATCTGGCGAGCCTGTTCGAGGAACAATTTGCCGGGCTCGGTCAGCGAGACGTTACGCTTGTTACGCTCCAGCAGACGAACCCCGAGATCGTTCTCAAGCGACTGAATTTGCTGGGAAAGAGGGGGCTGGGAGATGTACAGGCGCTGGGCGGCTCGCGTGAAGCTGAGCTCTTCTGCGACCGTTACAAAGTAACGAAGCTGACGGAAGTCGAACATTTCAGGGCTTTAATATGATTTGCATATAAGTGACGGGGGAAAAATATATTGGTTTCTATAATTAGTCGATCATATTATTTCTTCCGTCCCGGCACCGTCCCCTCCCCCCAGGTGCCGGCGACCCTCGCCCCGCTACGACGCTATCCCCGCGATATCTGGTCTTCCTCCCCCCTGACCCATATCGACGCGTCGCCCAGCGGGGCGCTTTCTTTTTCAGCACAACGCCCGGCCTAGCGCCGGGCGTTGTCGTTTGGGATCAATGTCTTGAGGCGTCGGGCGCAAGATGCGCCCGACGGAGCGACAAGGCTCAGAGCATGGCGGCCAGGCGCGTGCCTTGATCGATGGCGCGCTTGGCATCCAGTTCGGCAGCGACGTCGGCGCCACCGATGACGTGGCTCTTGAGGCCGGCTGCGGTCAGCGCATCGGCCAGCGCACGATTTGGCTCCTGGCCGGCACAGATGATCACGTTGTCCACCGGCAGCACCTGGGGTTGGCCATCCACTGTGATGTGCAGACCTTCGTCGTCGAATCGGTCGTAGGTGACGCCACCGAGCATGGCGACCTGCTTGGCCTTGAGTGTGGCGCGATGCACCCAGCCCGTGGTCTTGTTCAGGCGCGCACCGGGGCGGCCTTCGGAGCGCTGCAGCAGCCACACCTGGCGCTGCGGCGCCTCCGGCATGGCAGGGGCAAGGCCACCGCGCGATGCGATGTGCATGTCCACGCCCCATTCGCGCGTCCAGCGGGCGACGTCCGTGGTGGCTGACGGTTGGTGCTCCACCAGAAACTCGGCGACGTCAAAGCCGATACCGCCGGCACCGATGATGGCCACGCGTTGGCCTACGGGCTTGCCATGGGCGAGCACGTCGATATAGCTCAGCACGCGCGGATCATCGCTGCCGGGAAACTGCACGCGACGGGGCGTGATGCCCGTGGCGACGACGACTTCGTCGTGACCGTCGGCGGCCAGCATCGATGCGTCGGCAAGCTGGCCCAGCTTGACCGTCACACCGGCGTCGTCGAGCCGATGGCGGAAATAACGCAGCGTCTCGTGGAATTCTTCCTTGCCGGGAATACGTTTGGCGTAGTTGAACTGGCCGCCGATCTCGCCCGCCTTGTCGATCAGCGTCACTGCATGGCCACGCTCGGCGAGCGTGCTGGCGCACGCGAGGCCCGCTGGACCCGCGCCGATCACGGCGATTTTCTTGCGAGATGTCGCGGGTTCAATGCGCAGCTCGGTTTCATGGCAGGCGCGCGGGTTGAGCAGGCAGCTCGCGCGTTGGTTCTTGAACACGTGGTCGAGGCAGGCCTGATTGCAGGCGATGCAGGTGTTGATGCGCTCGCTGCGCCCCGCCTTGGCCTTGATTGCCCATTCCGGATCGGCCAGCAGAGGGCGCGCCATCGACACCATGTCGGCTTCGCCCGAGGCAAGCACCTGTTCGGCCACTTCCGGCATGTTGATGCGGTTGGTGGTGATCAGCGGAATCGACACCTCGCCCTTGAGCTTCTTTGTGACCCATGCGAAGCCCGCACGCGGAACGCTGGTGACGATGGTGGGAATACGCGCCTCGTGCCAGCCGATGCCCGTGTTGATGATGCTGGCGCCGGCCGCTTCGATGGCCTTGGCGAGCGTGACAATTTCGCTCCAGTCCTGGCCGTTCTCCACCAGATCCAGCATCGACAGGCGATAGATGATGATGAAATCCCGGCCTACGGCCTCACGCGTGCGGCGCACGATTTCGACGGGAAACCGCATGCGTTTCGTGGCGTCGCCACCCCAGGCATCGTTGCGCTGGTTGGTACGTGCGGTAAGGAACTGGTTGATCAAATAGCCTTCCGAACCCATCACTTCGATGCCGTCGTAGCCGGCATCCTGCGCGAGCCTGGCGCAGCGGACGAAGTCGCGGATGGTGCGCTCGACACCGCCTCCGGAAAGCCCTCGCGGCGTGAACGGGGTGATGGGCGATTTGATCTTCGACGGCGCCACCGACAGCGGATGGTAGCCGTAGCGACCCGCGTGCAAGATCTGCATGCACAGCTTGCCGCCCTCGGCGTGTACGGCGTGCGTGAGCTTGCGATGGCGCGCCACGTGCCAGGGCATCGACAGGCGGCCGCCAAACGGTTTCAACCAGCCCTGGATGCTCGGCGCGATACCGCCGGTGACCATCAGGCCCACGCCGCCCCGCGCACGCTCGGCGAAATACGCGGCGAGCTTGTCGTAGTCGCTGGATTTGTCCTCCAGGCCCGTGTGCATCGAGCCCATCAGGATGCGGTTAGGCAGGGTGGTGTGCCCCAGGTCGAGCGGGGAGAACAGATGAGGGAAGTTCATACAAGCCGCCGACGAGGTTCAAACGATCGTATGAATGTGCCTGCGGAGGGCGTTTGAAAGCAAGAGCCGCGTGTTACGCGGAAATCGGATTCCCTCGTCGTCATCCCGGCGAAAGCCGGAAATACTCTTCAACAGCCGGCTCTTCAACAGCCGAAGGGCTGGTCATCCAGCGACTTTGCCTTGGATTCGACGTAAAGGCACGGGATCCCGGCTTTCGCCGGGATGACGGTGAGGTGATTGGGCAAGTTCCCGCCGTCGTGGGCTAGGCGGCGAAAAGCACCGAGCGGGCCCAGCGTTTCAGCTCAGCAGATCCTGCACGAGTTCGATATAGCGCTGCATGGCGTCGTCCTCGGACACGCCGCGCAGCTGTGCCCAGGCCTCGTACTTGGCGGTGCCGACGAAGTCGAAGAAGCCAGGTTGTTCGCTGTGGACGTCGCCCTCGGAACCCTGCTTGTAGAGGGCGTAGAGCTTGAGCAGGGTGTCGTTGTCCGGTCGCTGGCCAAGCTGCTGGACATCTTCGGCGGCTTGTTCGAATTCGCGACGCAGATCGGTCATGGTTTGGGCGTGCATGGTCTGACGGACAGTAAGGGGCAAGTAGGCACACCGCGTTCCGTGCGAGGACCAACGCGATAGCATATGCGTTTTCCTTCGCCGCCGTCAGGAGCCTCCATGGCCTCGTCTTCCTCCGTCCCTGTACTCGCCATCGACGGACCCTCGGGGTCAGGCAAGGGCACCATCAGTCGCATGGTGGCTGAGAAACTGGGCTGGAGGCTGCTGGATTCAGGGGCCCTGTACCGCGCGGTGGGCTATGCGGCAGGCATGGAGGGGCTGGACCTTTCCGACGCCGAGGCGGTGACCCGCTGCGCCCAGACCACCAGGATCCGTTTCCAGGCCGCCACCGACGGCAGCGACACCCGGGTACTGGTCAACGGCCATGACGCCACGGACGAACTGCGCACGGAAACGGCGGGTGCCGCGGCCTCGGCGATTGCCTCGATTCCCTCGGTGCGTCAGGCACTTGTGGATATGCAGCTGGCTTTCCGCAAGGCCCCGGGGCTGGTTGCCGATGGTCGCGACATGGGGACGGTCATCTTCCCGGACGCTTCGTTCAAGGTGTTCCTTACGGCTAGTGCCGCCGAACGGGCGAAAAGGCGCTATAAGCAGTTGAAGGAAAAGGGTCTGAGCGTTACACTTGCTACCCTTCAGCGCGAGATCGAAGCGCGTGACGCCCGTGATGCTTCACGAGCTGTTGCGCCGCTCAAGCCGGCCGCGGATGCGGTTTTCATCGATACCACCGGCATGGGCATCGACGTCGTCGTCGCGAAAGTATTGGCTGTCGTGCAGCTCTGATGGGCTGCTGATGGCTTCTGGCGCCCCTGCCCTGGCAGGGGATATTGGTCAACGGTGCCAAGGGTTTATGCCCAAGACACCCATAACCGGTGGGCCGACCGTCCGTGCGCCATTCATACAGGTGCGCACAGGGACCTAAGGCCTTTTCTCATTTCTGGAATCAACATGACTGAAAGTTTTGCCGAACTGTTTGAACAGAGCCAACAGGCCATCTCCAAGCTGAAGCCGGGCGCGATCGTCACGGGCATCGTTGTGGAAATCCGCAACGACGTCGTCGTGATCAACGCTGGCCTGAAGAGCGAAGGCATCGTCCCGATCGAGCAGTTCAAGGACGAGAGCGGAGAGCTGGAAGTGCAGGTCGGCGACGAGGTGAAGGTTGCCCTCGACGCCCTGGAAGACGGTTTCGGCGAGACCAAGCTCTCCCGTGAGAAGGCCAAGCGTTCCATGGTATGGGACGACCTCGAGCAGGCCTTCGACAAGGAAGAGACCATTACCGGCAAGATCTCCGGCAAGGTCAAGGGCGGCTTCACCGTCGACATCAAGGACGTCCGCGCATTCCTGCCGGGCTCGCTGGTCGACGTGCGTCCGGTCCGCGATCCGGTCTACCTGGAAGGCAAGGACCTCGAGTTCAAGATCATCAAGCTCGACCGCAAGCGCAACAACGTTGTGGTCAGCCGCCGCGCCGTCGTCGAGACCGAGTTCTCCGAGGAGCGCGAGAAGCTGCTTGAGCGCCTGACCGAAGGCGCAGTGGTCAAGGGCACGGTCAAGAACCTCACCGACTACGGCGCGTTCGTGGACCTGGGCGGTATCGACGGCCTGCTGCACATCACCGACATGGCGTGGAAGCGCGTGCGTCATCCGTCCGAAGTCGTCAACGTCGGCGACGAGCTGGACGTCCGCGTGCTGAAGTACGACCGCGAGCGCAACCGCGTGTCGCTGGGCCTCAAGCAGCTGGGTGACGATCCGTGGGTCGCCATCGCCCGCCGCTACCCGGTCGGCAGCCGCCTGTTCGGCAAGGTCTCCAACGTCACCGATTACGGCTGCTTCGTTGAGATCGAGCCGGGCGTGGAAGGCCTGGTCCACGTGTCCGAAATGGACTGGACCAACAAGAACGTCAACCCGGCCAAGGTTGTGCAGGTCGGCGACGAGACCGAAGTGATGGTGCTGGACGTGGATGAAGAGCGTCGCCGCATCTCGCTGGGTATCAAGCAGACCCGCTCGAACCCGTGGGAAGCTTTCGCCGCCATGCACAAGAAGGGCGACAAGGTGTCCGGTCAGATCAAGTCGATCACCGACTTCGGCATCTTCATCGGCCTGGACGGCGGCATCGACGGTCTGGTCCACCTGTCCGACATCTCGTGGCAGGCCTCGGGTGAAGACCTCGTCCGCAACTTCAAGAAGGGCGACGAGATCGAAGCCGTGGTGCTGGCTGTGGATCCGGAGCGCGAGCGCATCTCCCTCGGCATCAAGCAGATGGAGCAGGATCCGTTCGGTCAGTTCATGGCCACCAATCCGCGCGGCACCATCGTCAACGGTACCGTCAAGGAAGTGGATGCCAAGGGCGCCGTGATCGATCTGGGCGAAGGCGTCGAGGGTTACCTGCGCGCCAACGACATCGCCAAGGAGCGCATCGACGATGCCACGCAGCATCTGAAGGTGGGCGACAAGGTCGAAGCCAAGTTCACTGGCATGGACCGTAAGGGCCGCCAGCTGCAGCTGTCGATCCGCGCGAAGGACGAAGAAGAACTGCACGATGCCATGGCCGAGTACTCGAACGCCTCCGGCGGCACGACGAAGCTCGGTGCGCTGCTCAAGGAGCAGCTCAACAAGGCTGACTAAGCAGTACTCGCTAGGAATGCGGGGCGGCGCTCGGCCGCCCCGCGGTTTCACGTCACGGACATTGGGGACCCATGACCAAATCCGAATTGATTGAGGCGCTGGCACGGCGTCAGACCCACCTCGCGTTTGCGGACGTGGAGCTGGCGGTCAAGAGCGTGATAGAACAGATGAGCCACGCCCTGTCCAATGGCGAGCGCATCGAGGTCCGCGGCTTCGGCAGCTTCGCGCTGCATTACCGTCCGCCGCGCATGGGCCGTAATCCCAAGACGGGTGACGCAGTGGCCCTGCCAGGCAAGCATGTCCCGCACTTCAAGCCGGGCAAGGAACTGCGCGAGCGCGTCAACATGAATCTGGATTGAAACCCGTTTTCGGGCTTCACCCCGGAATGCTTTTGGAAGGCAGGCGGCGACGAGCCGGTCCTGCCTTCTTTTTTGCCGCACGGTTTTGCGGTCGGACGGCAAAATCCGGCGTGGACACCCATCGTCTGGATTATGAAGGGTGCCCCCATCCCCGCCTGTGATGGCCCCGGTCAATCGGTTAAAGTCACGGGATGCGCCTGATCGTCACGCTGATCCTCCTGCTCTTTATCGCTGCCGGCATCGTGCTGGGCGCGTTGAACGCCGACCTTGTCGGTTATGACCTGGGCTTCGCACACTTTTCGCTGCCCAAGGGAGCAGCCCTTCTGGCGGCATTGGTGATCGGCTGGCTGCTCGGTGGACTCACGGCTTGGTTGGGCGTCAGTACCCGGCTGCAACGGCAGCGCCGCAAGGCGGCGAAGCAGGGTGAAACCGGCAAGGCCAAAACCTCTCCGGCCGGTGCATGAGCGCGCTTCTTTACGTACTTGTCCTGTTGGTGCCTGCAGCATTCGCCAGCGGCTGGTGGACGGCCCGCCGGGCCGGCGTGCGGCGCTCGGGTGCACAGGTCAGCGAACTTTCCTCTGATTACTTCCGCGGCCTGAACTACCTGCTCAATGAGGAGCAGGACAAGGCCATCGAAGTGTTCCTCAAGCTCGCCGAATACAACCGCGACACGGTGGAGACGCACTTAGCGTTAGGCAACCTGTTCCGTCGTCGGGGTGAAGTGGACCGAGCCATCCGCCTGCACCAGCATCTGGTTTCGCGACCAGGCCTCTCGGATGCGATGAAGACCGTTGCCCTGCTCGAACTGGGTGAGGACTACATGCGCGCCGGTCTGCTTGATCGAGCGGAAACGCTGTTTTCCGATCTGGTGGCGATGGACGCGCATGCGCCGTCCGCGTTGCGCCACTTGATCTCGATCTATCAGCACGAGCGTGACTGGCACAAGGCCATCGAACACGCGCGCCGTCTCGAGGCAATGACGGGCGAGGACGAGGCGGGCATGATCGCGCAGTTCTACTGCGAGCTGGCTGAGCAGTCGCGACAGCACGGCGCACGTCAGGAAGCACGCGAGTATCTACGCCAGGCGTTCGCCTGCCAGGCGGATTGTGTACGCGCTTTTATGCTGACCGGGCGGTTGTATGCGGAAGAGGGCCAGCATGCGGAAGCGGCCAAAGCCTATGAACATGCCGTAGAAGCGGACATCGCATTCGTCCCGGAAATCCTGCCGCCCTTGCTCAACAGTTATGCGCGTTCGCAGCAGATGGAGCACGCCGAGCATTTCCTGCGCGATATCCTGGAGCGCTATCACGGTATTTCGCCCGTGCTGGCGCTGACTCGGTTGTATCAGCAGCGCGATGGTGAGCGCACGGCGATCGAGTTCCTCACCTCACAGCTTCGTCAGCGTCCATCGGTGCGCGGTCTGATGGCATTGATCGATGCCACCATGGACAAGATGGAGGGAGAGGCTCGCGAGAACTTCCTGATTCTGCGCGACCTCACCAAGAAGCTGCTGGAAGGGCAGGCCATGTATCGCTGCAGTCGTTGCGGCTTCGGTGCCAAGGCGCACCACTGGCAGTGCCCCAGCTGTAAGAGTTGGAGCACCATCCGCCCGATCCACGGCGTCGCCAACGAATGAGGCGCGGATGAGTCCTGCATCGCTGGCGATTGGGATGGTGCTGGCTGCGTTGTTGATTGCGCTGGTCGTTGTCCGCGGCGCCATTGCCTATGCGCATCGACGCGGCATGATGGATCTACCGGGGCAACGCCGTTCCCATTCCATTCCCACCCCGCGTGGTGGTGGCATCGGCATCGTCGTAGCGGCATTGCTCACCATGCCCGCCTGCCTGGCGATGCTTCCCGGTGGACAGTCACCTCTCGTGGTGTCGGCCTTCGCCGCGGGCACGGTGTTGGTGGCTGCCGTGGGCTGGTGGGATGACCATACCTCGCTACCGGTCTTGCCCCGGTTTGGTATTCAGTTGCTGTCGGCTGGCTTGCTTGCCATGGCGTTGGCGCAGACGGGTATGGCCTGGTGGTGGGTGCCCGTGCTCATGCTTGCTGGTGGGTGGAGCATCAACCTGCACAATTTCATGGATGGCATTGACGGCATCCTTGCCCAGCAAGTGATCTTCGTTGGGGTAGGGCTGGCGCTGCTTGCGCTCGCGGCCGGGCAGGCGGCCGTGGCCGGTGCTGCCGCTTGCCTGGCGGCTGCGGCCCTTGGCTTTTGGTACTTCAACCGGCCACGCGCCCGCATTTTCATGGGGGATGTGGGCAGCGGAACGATGGGGTTGCTGATTTTCGCCCTTACGGCGCTGCTCTGGCGGGTGGACTGGCACCTTTTGTGGCCCGCCCTGATTCTCAGTTCATCTTTTGTAGCAGACGCTAGCCTTACGCTGTTGAACCGTATGGTGGGTGGCCGGCGTTGGTACACTGCTCATCGCGAACATCTGTATCAATGGATGGTCCGCAGTGGATTCACGCATGCCTCGGGGGGAGCGTGTTATCTGGGGTGGAACATGCTGGTGGCGGCACCGTTTGCCGTCCTTGCATGGACCCGGCCGGGTTGGTCGGTGCCTTTGTTTATCGGCACTTACCTGATAGCGACCGCCGTTTGGATCGTCATGAAGCGCCAATGCTTGCGGCGCGTTTTGGGCAAGGGTGGACATGTCGCTACGTAAATGGGTCGCTGTCATTCATCCGCGAACGGCCGTGGTGCTCCACGACCTCGTGATGGCGGGCGTGGCTTGGTGGGTGGCCAAGGCCTTGCGCTACGCCATGATCGACAATGCGGCGATCAGCTTCCACGCACTGGAATTCCCTCTCGTCCTGCTGGTGCAGGGCGCCATCTTCAGCTGGACTGGCCTGTACAAGGGCGTCTGGCGTTTTGCCAGCCTTCCGGATCTTTGGAACATCCTGCGCGCTGCCATCATCGGCGCATTGGCCATCGCCTTGGTGCTCATCCTCTACAACCGCCTGGAGGACGTGCCGCGCTCGGTTCTGTTGCTGTACCCGGCCGTGCTGTCTGTACTGCTCGGCGCTCCCCGACTGGCTTACCGCTTCTGGAAAGATAGTCGTGTCGACCTCTTCCTGGCCAAACCGGCACAACGCGTCCTGATCGTGGGCGCTGATCGGGCCGGCGAAGCCTTGTCACGCGACCTGCATCGCGACAACGGGTTCACCGTGGTCGGCTTTGTCGATGACAAGGAAAGTCTGCGCGGGGCCAGTATCAATGGCCGTCCGGTGCTGGGACGCATCGATCAGATTCCGGAGCTGGCCCGCGAGGTGGCGGTCCAGATGCTGCTCATCGCCATGCCCGGCGCCTCCACGCAGGAGATGCGTCGGGTGGTCGAGATGTGCGACCTGAGCGGGCTGCCGTACCGCACGGTTCCTAAGCTGGAGGACGTGGTTTCCGGTCGCGCGCACTTCAATGAGATCAAGGAAGTGGCCATCGAGGATCTGCTCGGCCGCGATACCGTTGAGCTCGACTGGACCGCTATTCGCGTCACGCTGACCGGACGCCGCGTGTTGGTGACCGGCGGTGGTGGTTCGATTGGTTCCGAACTGTGCCGTCAGGTGGCGCGCCTTGGTGCGCAAGCGCTGTGCGTGGTCGACAACAGCGAGTTCAACCTCTATCGGATCTCGCAGGAACTGCGCGCCGAGTATCCGGAACTGATCTACGAAGGCGTGCTGGCCGATTGCGGCGATTCGGCGGCCATGCGCAAGCTGTTCTCCGAATACAAGCCGCAGGTCGTGTTCCACGCGGCGGCCTACAAGCACGTGCCGATGCTGCAGAGTCAGCTTCGCACCGCTTTCCGCAACAACGTGCTGGGAACGCGCAATGTGGCCGACCTGGCCGACCGCCATCAGGTCGAGTGCTTCGTGCTGATCTCCACCGACAAGGCGGTAAACCCTACCAGTGTGATGGGCGCCTGCAAGCGCCTGGCCGAAATCTGGTGCCAGAATCTCAACGAGCACTCCAACACCCACTTCATCACGGTGCGTTTTGGCAACGTGCTCGACTCCGCGGGTTCGGTCGTGCCGCTGTTCCGTGAGCAGATCCGCAACGGCGGTCCGGTCACCATCACGCACCCGGAAATCTCTCGCTATTTCATGACCATTCCCGAGGCCTGCCAACTGATTCTGCAGGCGGCCAGTATTGGCAAGGGTGGCGAGATTTTCGCGCTGGACATGGGCGAGCCGATCAAGATCCGCGACTTGGCCGAGCAGATGATCCGGCTGGCCGGCCGCAAGCCGGGCACGGAGATCCCCATCGTCTACACCGGGCTGCGTTCGGGTGAAAAGCTGTTCGAGGAGTTGTTCCACCCCCTCGAGAACTACATCGAGACCACGCACGCGAAGATCTTCCTCGCGCAGTATCGACCCGTGAAGTGGGATCTGCTCAACGTCCAGATGGCGAAGGCGGCCGATGCCGTCGTCGTCTATGACGAGGAAACGCTGCGCCAGTGCGTCTCCAATTTGCTGCCGTCGTTCCGTTGGAGCGATTCGGTGCAGGCGGGGAACGTGGTGGCGCTACGTCGTAATGAATCAGGAGAAAAGTAAGTGAGCAAACCCTTGCGCAAGGTAGTGTTCCCGGTGGCAGGTCTGGGCACGCGTTTCCTCCCCGCGACCAAAGTGGTAGCCAAAGAGATGCTGCCGGTGCTGGATCGTCCGCTGATCCAGTACGCCGTTGACGAGGCCGTGGACGCCGGTGCCGATACGCTTATTTTCGTCACCAACCGCTACAAGCACGCCATCGCCGACTATTTCGACAAGGCGTACGAACTGGAAGCAAAGCTTCAGGAGAAGGGCAAGGACGAATTGCTTGCGCTGGTGCAGGGCACGTTGCCCAAGCATGTGCGCGCGATTTTCGTCACGCAGCCGGAGGCCCTGGGTCTTGGCCATGCCGTGCTTTGTGCCAAGCCCGTGGTGGGTGATGAGCCGTTCGGCGTGGTTCTGCCGGACGACTTGATCTGGAATAAGGGCAAGGGTGCACTCGGTCAGATGGCTGAGTTGGCTCAGTCCGCGGATGCCGGCGTCATCGCCGTCGAGGAAGTCCCGCATAGCGATACCGACAAGTACGGCATCGTTGACGCCACGCCAGTAGACGAGCGCAGCGCGCAGATCCGCCACATGGTGGAGAAGCCCAAGCCGGCCGACGCGCCGTCGAACCTGGCGGTGGTCGGGCGCTACGTGCTGCCGGGCCGCATTTTTCAGCTGCTGGAGCAGACCACGCCGGGCGCGGGTGGCGAAATCCAGCTGACCGACGCCATCGATGCCTTGCTGAAAGAGCAGGGCAAGGTACTGGCTTACCGCTTTGAAGGCACCCGCTTCGATTGCGGCAACAAGGCCGGCCTGGTGCGCGCAACCATGCATATGGCCCTGCAGGATCCCAAGCTTGCGCCGGTCGTGCGCGAGATCATGGCGACCCTCTGAGCAACCCGCTCGCGCCGGCCCACCAGGGCCGGCGTTCCTGCAGCAGGCAGGCTGTCTAACCGCCGCCCTGCGTTGTCAGGCTTTTCCTATTTACTTCCTGCTCGCACGCGCCAGTGACGCGCGCATGTCAGAATCCGTCCTGCACATCGCCATCTTTGGCGAGCAAGCTATCTGCAGGGTAAGTCAGAGTCGTCGGGTTCGCTTCGAAAGAGGCGGGCGTTTTGGCGCATCTGGTTTGGCCGTGGGGCCGGCTTGGCGCCGCGTTCATTGGATGAAAACCGGGAAAGCATCATGGATCTGTTGCGATTTCTGCTCCTGCTGCCCTTGCGCCTGGTGCGCGGGCTTCTTGCTGGCATTGGCCTGATACTGCGCCCCCTGATCGGGCAGATCAGTTGGGCCGCGCCGGCGTGGTGGCCGGCCACCGGTGGCTGGATCAGGCGCCGGCCCATGCAGGCAGCAGGCATCCTTGTCGCGGTGTTGGGATTGGCTGCCGGCGGCTGGTTTGGCTGGCAGTGGTACAAGAACCGCCCCAAGCCGGTCGAACCTTCCCGTGTAACGTTGAGCGCGGAAGCGCCACCGATCACGGATTACACGCGGCAGCCCATCGTCTTCAATCCGCTGACGGTGTCGTTCTCCGGTTCCGCTGCACCGATCGAGCTGGTCGGCAAGCCGGTGACCACAGGCATTGCGATGCAGCCGGCGGTGAAGGGCCAGTGGAGTTGGGTGGACGATCACACCCTTCGCTTCGCACCCGCCGAGGACTGGCCGGTTGGTAAGCACTTCGAGGTTCGCTTTGACGTTGCCAAGGCTTTTGCGCGCCATGTGTTGATGGCGGACGACCATGTCGAATTCGACATGCCAGCTTTCGAGGCCAAGGCGGAGAAGGGGGAGTTCTACCAGGATCCGCAGGACGCCACCGCCAAGAAAACCATCTTGCCGGTGACGTTCAACTACCCCGTCGACACGGCGGACTTCGAAAAGCGCATCGACGTGGGACTGAGGCAACGCGTCGGCCGTGATGCGGCGTTGAAGTACACCGTGACCTACGACCAGTACAAGCTGCACGCGTGGATCCATTCGCAGCCGCTGTCCCTGCCGCGCGATGAGGGCGCGGTGTCCTACACCATCGGCAAGGGCGTGCGCAGTGTGCGCGGCGGCGATGGCACCGGCGAAGCGATCAAGACGGAGGTCCGTGTACCGGGGCTCTATAGTCTCGCCATCGACAGCGTTGAGCCGACCCTGGTCGATAATGAAAAGTACGAGCCCGAGCAGGTACTGCTGGTCAACGTCGGCGGCACGGTGCGCGACAGCGAGCTGGGCGGCCTGATCAAGGCCTGGGTGTTGCCCACTCACAAGGCGGGCGAGGAGCAGGGCGAGGATGCTCCACCGCACGATTGGAGCGCCTCGGAAGTCGGTGAGGCGGAACTGCGCCAGAGCCAGCCTTTGCCGCTGGACATGGTGTCGACCGAAAGCGACTACCAGGCGGTGCAGAGCTTCAAGTTCCATGCCGCTCCCGGACAGCGCATCTATGTGCGCGTGAACAAGGGGCTGAAGTCGTTCGGCGGCTACATCCTCGGCCAGGCGTACACCACTGTCGTCACGGTGCCCAGCTATCCCAAGCTGCTGCGCTTCATGGCGGATGGCTCGTTGCTGTCCATGTCCGGCAGCAAGCGCATCTCGGTCGTGTCGCGCAACCTGCCGGGCATGCACGTGGAAATCGGTCGCGTGCTGCCTGACCAGTTGCAGCATCTGGTGAGCTTCAATCAGGGCACGTATGCGCGTCCTGAGCTGAGCTATGACTTCAGTGAAGACCATATCGTCGAACGCTTCGAACAGAAGCGCAGCTTTCCCAAGGGCGACCCGGCCAAGGCGCATTACGAGGGCATTGATCTCGGCCAGTACCTCAAAGAGGGCAAGCGCGGCGTCTTTCTATTGCATCTGTCCAGTTACGACGCAGCGGCTGAGAAGAAGGCGGAAGACGCCAAAAAGGCGGCCGAGAACCAGCCGCAGGCGGCGCCGACCAACGACACGTCGGGTGACGAGTCCGAGGAGGGCGGCGACCAGGGTGAGATGTCCGACAGCAACGACGGTGGCGACACGCAGAGTCCGACCGACACGCGCCTGATCGTGGTCACGGATCTCGGCATGCTGGTGAAGCGTTCGCTCGACGGCAGCCAGGATGTCTTCGTGCAGTCCATTCATACCGGCCAGCCGGTGAGTGGCGCTACCGTGTCCGTGCTGGCGGTGAACGGGCAGACGCTTTTCAGCGATACGACCTCATCGGATGGCGTGGTGCATTTCCCCACCCTGAAGGGCCTTGAGCGTGAGAAACAACCCACGCTCTATGTGGTGAAGAAGGGCGACGACTTGTCCTTCCTGCCCATCGGCGGCTCCACCAGCTATGAGCGCAAGCTCGACTTCTCGCGTTTCGACGTGGGCGGCGAGCGCAACGCACAGAACGAGGGCCAGCTCTCGGCCTACCTGTTCTCGGATCGCGGCATCTATCGACCCGGCGATACCTTTCATGTCGGCTTGATCGTGCGCGCGGCGAGTTGGACGCGCAGCGTGGTCGGCGTGCCTTTGCAGGCGGAAATCGTCGATCCGCGCGGGATGACGGTGAAGCAGCTGCCGATGTCGATGGATGCTTCCGGCTTCGGCGAACTCGAATACGCGCCCGCCGAAACGGCACCCACCGGCACGTGGACGGTGAACCTGTACATCGTCAAGGACGGCAAGGCCGGTGCGCAGATCGGCAGTACCACCGTCCAGGTCAAGGAATTCCTGCCCGATCGCATGAAGGTCGAAGCCAAGCTGGCCGGGCAGGTGTCCGAAGGCTGGGTGAAGCCTGATCAGGTGAAGGGCATTGTCGATGTGATGAACCTGTTCGGCACGCCGGCCGCCGATCGCCGTGTCGAGGCATCGTTGACCCTGCGTCCGGCGTGGCCGGCATTCCGCAGTTGGCCTGACTACCATTTCTACGACGTACGTCGTGCCAAGGAAGGTTACGAGGACAAGCTGCAGGACGGCAAAACCGACGACAAGGGGCATGCGGAGTTTGATTTCGACCTGAAGAAATACGCCGACGCCACCTACCAGCTGTATTTCCTGGCGAAGGCCTACGAGCCGGAAGGCGGCCGCAGCGTGGCGGCTGCGGCGCAGACGCTGGTATCCAGCAACGACTGGCTGGTCGGTTACAAGTCCGTCGACAACCTGGATTACATCAACCGCGATGCAGCGCGTAGCGTGCATCTGGTGGCCATCGATCACACCGCCAAGTCGATCGCGCTCAAAGATCTGAAGGCGCGACTGATCGAGCGCCGTTATCTTTCGGTGCTGACCAAGCAGGACTCCGGCGTCTACAAGTATCAGTCGAAGCTCAAGGAGGTGCCGGTCAACGAGCAGCCGCTGGTGATCCCCGCCAACGGCATGGATTACACGCTGCCGACCGACAAGCCGGGCAACTACGCGTTGGTCATCGTCCGCGCCGGCGACGGCGTGGAAGTGAACCGCGTGGAGTACTCGGTGGCCGGTGCCGCCAATGTATCCCGTTCGCTGGACCGCAATGCGGAGTTGCAGCTCAACCTGAGCAAGCAGGACTATGCGCCGGGTGAATCGGTGGACATCGCTATTCGCGCGCCGTACGCGGGCAGTGGCCTGATCACCATCGAGCGCGACAAGGTCTATGCGCACGCCTGGTTCCATGCCGATACCAGCAGCTCCGTGCAGCACATCACCGTGCCGGCGGATTTCGAAGGCAACGGCTACATCAACGTGCAGTACATCCGCGATCCGTCGTCCGACGAGATCTTCATGAGTCCATTGAGCTACGGCGTGGTGCCGTTCTCGGTGAATCTCGACGCGCGTCGCAACGGCATCAAGGTGGACTCGCCGGCGCTGGTGAAGCCGGGCGAGACGGTGACCTTCAAGCTCAGCGCTCCGCAGCCGACGCGCGCCGTGGTGTTTGCCGTGGACGAGGGCATCTTGCAGGTAGCGCGCTACAAGCTGGGTGATCCGCTGAAGTTCTTCTTCCGCAAGCGCATGCTGGAAGTGGGCACGTCGCAGATCCTTGACCTGATCCTGCCGGAGTTCGAGAAGTTGATGGCCATGGCGGCGCCGGGTGGTGACGCCGATGGCGCCATCGGACGCCAGCTCAATCCGTTCAAACGCAAGCGCGACAAGCCGGTGGCGTACTGGTCCGGCATCGTCGAAGTGAATGGCGAGAAGGATTTCACCTACCAGGTACCGGACTACTTCAACGGCAAGCTCCGCGTGATGGCGGTAGCCGTGTCGTCCGATCGCATCGGCACCTACGAAGGCAGCACGACAGTACGCGGCGATTTCGTGCTCTCGCCCAATGTGCCCACGACACTGGCGCCGGGCGACGAAGTCGACGTGAGCGTGGGGGTTGCCAACAACCTCACCGGGCTGGACGGTAAGCAGGTGCCGGTGGCCGTGACGTTGAAGACCGGGCCGCAATTGCAGATCGTCGGCACACCGACGCAGAGCCTGAATCTGGGCGAGATGCGCGAGGGCGTGGTGATCTTCCGCGTCAAGGCGACCGACAAGCTCGGCTCCGGCAACCTCAGCTTCACGGCAGGCTATGGCGACAAGTCGGCTCGCCAGAGCGTGGATGTTTCCGTGCGACCGGCGGCGGCCTATCGCACGCAGGTGGACGTGGGCCGCGTCGATGCGGGCAGCAAACAGGACCAGCCGGACCTGCGCCGCATGTACAGCGAGTACGCATCGCGTGATGCGGCCATCTCCAACATCCCGGTGGTGCTGTCGAGTGGCCTGACCACCTATCTAGTGAACTTCCAGCACTATTGCAGCGAGCAGATCGTCAGTGCGGCCATGCCGCGCTTGATCCTGCCCAAGTGGCCGCAGGTGAAGGTGTTTGCCGATGCCCTGCAGCCAGCGATGAGCGGCAAGAACCTCACCAATGCCGAAGCGCTGTCGCAGTTCCTGGACGTGCTCCACTCACGCCAGAACGGCCAGGGCGGTTTTGGCTTGTGGGCGGCCACGCCGGATGCCGATCCCTTCGTCTCGACGTACGCCATGCATTTCATGCTGGAAGCACGCGACCGTGGCTTGGACATCCCGCGTGACATGTTCGATGCCGGCAACAAGTACCTGAAGCAGCTGGCCAGCGATGATAGCCTCGATGGCCTTGACCTTGTGCGCCAGCGTGCCTATGCCGTGTATCTGTTGACCCGGCAGGGCAATGTCACCACGAACGACCTGGCGGCCGTGCAGAAGCGCCTGCAGGATGCATATCCGAAGGAGTGGAAGAACGACCTGGCGGCTGCGTGGCTGGCAGCGTCGTATCAATTGCTCAAGCAGGACAAGCCGGCCGCGCAGCTCATGGCCGGTCCGCAGAAGCTCCTCGAGCGCAGCGTTGCCGACAAGGACTACCAGTACGGCTATTACTACGATTCGCTGATCCGCGATGCGAGCACGCTGTACCTGCTCAGCAAGCACTTCCCGGATCGGGCGCGCGCGTTGTCCCCCCGCGTCATGGAGAACATCACCGAGCCGCTGGAGCATGGCTGGTACAACACCTTGTCCTCGTCGATGGTGCTGCTGGCGCTGGACACCTATGCGGCGGAGAACAGCGCACAGGTCGACAAATTGCGCATCGATCAGGTGCATGCAGACGGTGCGGTGAAGTCTATTGCCGCACCGCAGGGCAACCTGTTGCAGGCGGGCCACTGGGATGCCGAAGCGAAACGCCTGCGCTTCACCAACGACAGCACGCTGCCGGCGTGGCGCGTGGTGAGCCAGGGTGGTTTCGATCGCAACCAGCCCACCAAGGACATCAAGGAAGGCCTGGAGATCATTCGCGATTACACCGACGTCAACGGCAAGGCCATTGACAAGGTGACCATCGGCCAGGAGATCGACGTGCACCTGAAGATCCGCGCCACCGATGATCGCGGCGTGGACGACGTGGCCATCGTCGACCTGTTGCCGGGCGGGTTCGAGCCGGTGATCCAGCCGCCGCCCGCGGTAACGGACCAGCAGCAGGATGGCAGCGATCAGAACGACGCCGGCGGCGACAGCGAGGTCAAGGCCAGCGCGTGGCGTTCGCCAATCGGCGTGGGCACCTCGAGCTGGGCGCTTGAGTACGCCGATGTGCGCGAGGACCGCGTCGTTCTGTACGGCTCGGCGACGCCCAGCGTTGGTGAGTTTGTCTACCGCATCAAGGCCACCAATGCCGGCAAGTTCATCGTGCCGCCGGCCTACGGCGAAGCTTTGTACGACCGCCGCGTGCAGGCGCGCACGGCGGGTGGCAAGACGCTGGAGGTTGTCCGTCAACCCTGATGGATGGGAAGCGCCCGCGCCTCGTCGCGGGCGCTTCCGTGGACACACGCATGATCACGCCGTCGCTCATCAACCGCTGCTGGCACGCCATCGTTGGCTGGATCGTGCGTTGGCAAAACTGGCTGGTGGGTGTGGCGTTGCTGGCCGCGCTGCTGTTTGGCTGTCGCTTGTGGCCGCACCGGCCGTTGAGTACCTGGCTGCCATCCTCAACGGCCGTGTACGACGAACAGGGGCGGTTGCTGCGCCTCACCCTGGCAAGCGATGAACGCTATCGCTTGTGGGTGCCGCTCAAAGACATATCTCCGGCGCTGGTCGATGGCGTGCTGCTGCACGAGGACCGCTGGTATCGCTGGCATGCGGGCTTCAATCCGTATGGCCTGATGCGCGGTGCATGGGTGACCTACGTGAGCCACGGCAATCGACAGGGCGGTTCGACAGTCACCATGCAGCTTGCTCGATTGCTGTGGCGCCTCAATACCCGCACACCCCTGGGCAAGCTGCGGCAGGTAGCGCGCGCGGTACAGCTTGAGTTGTTCTATTCGAAAGACCAGATTCTCGAGGCCTACCTCAACTACGCACCGTATGGCCGGAACGTGGAAGGCGTGGGAGCCGCGAGCCTGGCCTATTTTGACAAACAAGCCGACAGGCTCAGCCTTCCCGAGGCGCTGACCTTGGCCGTGATTCCGCAGGACCCTAGCCGACGCCTGCAGGCGGGTACTGACGCGCCCGATGTCATCAGCGGCAAGCTCAGCCGTTCGCGCAATCGACTGTATGCGCGCTGGAAAGTATCGCACCCGAAGGACGCTGGCCTGCAGTCCTTGTTCTCGCTGCCGCTGCGCTTGAGGCCGTTGTCTCAACTGCCATTCGAGACGCCACACGCGGTGGATCAGGTGCTCGCGTCGCGTCGTGTGATGTCCAGCGATGCCGACAGCCGAGTCACCACCACGCTCAACCTCGATCTGCAGCGCGTGCTGGCACGGCAGGTGGATCGCTATGTGGCGCGCAATAGCGGCCGTGGCATCCGCAACGTGGCAGCCTTGTTGGTGGACACGCGCGATATGGGCGTGAAGGCATTGGTCGGCTCAGCGGACTACACCGATGCGGACATCCAGGGGCAGGTGAATGGCACCCTGGCCAAGCGCTCGCCGGGCTCCACACTGAAGCCTTTCATTTATGCGCTGGGCTTCGACCAGGGCGTGTTGCACCCGCAGACGGTGCTGCGCGACGTGCCCACTGCCTTCGGACCCTATGCGCCGGAGAATTTCGATGGCCATTTCCTTGGGCCAGTGACAGCAACGGAGGCCTTGATCCGCAGTCGCAACATCCCCGCCGTGTGGGTGGCGTCGCAGTTGCAGCAGCCCAGCTTCTATCAGTTCTTGCGTGATGCGGGCATCAGCCGCATGGCGAGTGAAAAGCACTACGGGCTTGCTCTGGTGCTTGGCGGTGGCGAGGTCACCATGCAGGAGTTGGCGGGCCTGTACGCCATGCTCGCCAACCGGGGCGAGCTGAAGCCGTTGCGCCTGCTGGCGAGCGATCCGCGCAGCGACGGCACGCGCGTGCTGAGCGAAGAGGCCACCTTCATGGTGATGGATATGCTGCGCCAGAACCCGCGACCCGACGAAACCACGGGCGCACAGGCGGATCGCCTGCCGGTGTACTGGAAGACGGGCACGTCCTGGGGGTTCCGCGACGCTTGGACGGCCGGCAGCTTCGGGCCGTACGTGCTCGTGGTATGGGTAGGCAATTTCGATGGCAGTAGTAACCCTGCATTCGTCGGTGTGGAAGCGGCGGCTCCCTTGTTCTTCCAGATGATCGACGCCTTACGCGCCGCACAGCCACAGATGACCGAACCGGTGCGGCACATGCCTGCCCACCTGAAGCGCGTAGAGATCTGCCTGGCCAGCGGTGACCTGCCCAACCAGTGGTGTCCGCAGCGTGGCATGACCTGGTTCATTCCAGGCAAGTCGCCCATCCGCGTGAGCCAGGTGCATCGACCGGTCGTCATTGACGATGACACGGGCAAGCCAGCCTGTCCGCCCTTTGACGGCAAGCACACGCACGTGGAGGTCTACGAATTCTGGCCATCGGAACTGCAGCGTGTGTTCGTGCAGGCCGGCATTCCACGCCGCACGCCGCCGCGCAATGATGCCTGTGTCCTCAGCGGCGTGGATGGCGAACCCCCGTCCATCACCTCGCCGCTGCGCGGCAGCATCTACGCCATGCGCCTGAAGTCGGCCGGACAGGACCGCATCGCGTTAAGCGCCAACGCGGATGCATCGGTGCGGTCGATGTACTGGTTCGTCAACGATGCCTATGTGGGAAGCAGTGCGCCGGGCGAGTCGCTGTTCTGGCAGCCCACCACGGCGGGCAACTACGAGGTACGCGTGGTCGACGATAGGGGGCGCAGTGAGATTCGCCCGCTGGGTGTGAACATCGTCGACTGAGCCACCCATGCCACCAGGCATGCCGCAGCGGGGCATGCGGGCTGCGCTATGCTTGCCCGACTGACCCGAGACAAGCGCGCGCCCAACGCATGAGTTCGTCACCGGCTGTTTCCTATTACCGCGCCACGGCCACGCCGTACGCTCCGTATGCCCCGTTGCAGGGCAAGGTCGATGCGCGCGTCGCCATCGTCGGCGGCGGCTTTGCCGGCTTGCACACGGCCCTGCGATTGGCGGAGCGCGGTGTGCGCGACGTGGTACTGCTGGAACGCGAACAGGTGGGTTTTGGCGCCTCGGGGCGCAATGGCGGTTTCGTGTTCGGCGGCTATTCGCTGGGTGAGCAATCGTTGCTCGATCAACGGGGACAGGATGCGGCTCTCGCCCTGTTCCAGTTGACCACGGAAGCTGTGGGACGCATTCGTCGGCACGTGTCGAACTATGAGATCCCGTGCGATCTGGTAGACGAAGGCGTGATCTGGGCCAATTGGTTCCGCGATCCGGCCGTGCTGCGCCAGCGACAGGAACTACTGGCCAAGCATTACGGTGTGTCGTGGGAATGGCTGCCGCAGAGCGAGCTTCGCTCTCGCGTTCATACCACTCGCTATTACGACGGACTGTATGAGCGCGATGCGCTGCACCTGCATCCGCTGAACCTTGCCATTGGCCTTGCCGACGCCGCTGCGGCGCAGGGTGTAAGCATCCATGAAAACACCGATGTATGGCAGTTGCGCCGCGAGGGTACGCACTGGCGTGTCGAAACCGCTCAGGGATCGGTGCATGCCGATCAGGTTGTTCTTGCATGCGGCGGCTATCTGGCCGGACTGAAACGTCAGGTCGATCGCGCGATCCTGCCCATTGCCACCTATGTCATGGTGACCGAGCCCCTGGGCGAGCGCATCAAGGACATTCTGGAGACACGCTCGGCGGTCTACGACTCACGCTTCGCCTTCGATTACTACCGTCCGCTGCCCGATACCCGGTTGCTTTGGGGCGGGCGCATCTCGGTGCGGGATCGTTCGCCGCGCGGGGTGCAACGGCTGTTGATGCATGACCTGTTGCGAGTGTTCCCGCAGCTCAAGGGTGTGTCTGTCGAGTACGCGTGGTCGGGCTTGATGAGTTATGCGCGCCATCAGATGCCGCAGATCGGCAGTAGTGGCGACGGTTTGTGGTGGGCGCAGGCATTTGGTGGCCACGGACTTGCACCGACGTGCGCGGCAGGCGAATTGCTGGCATCCGTGCTGACGGACGGTGATGATCGATGGAAGCAGTTCGCGCCCTATGGCCTGGCGCCCACCTATCGACCGTTCGGCTACATGGGGGCGCAAGCCAGTTACTGGTGGCAGCAGAGCAAAGACTGGTTCAAGACGAGGCTGGAAGGATGAGCGGGACAGAAGCGGGCACTCAGGGCGAGATCAGCTGGGCCGATTTCGAAAAGGTACTGATCGTCGCCGGCACGGTGACGCGCGTGGAGCCGTTCCCCGAAGCGCGCAAGCCTGCGTGGAAAGTGTGGGTGGATTTCGGCCCTTACGGCGAGAAGAAGACCAGCGCACAGATCGTGCAGCTGTACCGCGAGGAAGATCTTGTCGGTCGTCAGATCGTCGGCATCATCAATTTTCCGGAGAAGCAGGTCGGACCGTTCCGCTCGCAGTTCCTGCTGACGGGATTTCCAACGGAAGAGGGCGTTGTGCTTACCGCGATCGAACGCCCCGTTCCCAACGGCACCCGGCTGGCTTGATCAGCCGGCCTGTAGTGCCGGTTGCAAGTGCGGGCGGCGACGGATCATCAAGGCCAGACCCGAAGCAATCAGCCCTGTGACTCCTGCGACCACGAACGGTTGCAGGTAGTCGCCGCTCTGCGTACGCAGCGCTCCTGCCAAGAAGGCTGCACTCGCCGCACCGATCTGGTGACCGGCCGCCACCCAGCCGAATACCACCGGCGCGTCACGATCACCGAAGGCTTCGGTGGCAAGGCGCAGTGTGGGTGGCACCGTGGCGATCCAGTCCAGGCCGTAGAACATGCCGAACAGTGAGAGGCTGGCGAACGAGAAGTCGGAGTAAGGCAACCAGATCAGCGAGAGGCCACGCAGGCCGTAATACACGAACAGCAGCTTGCGCGGATCGTAGCGGTCAGTAAGCCAGCCCGACAGCGTGGTGCCGATCAGGTCGAAGGCGCCCATCATGGCGAGCAGACCTGCAGCGCGGACTTCCGGAATGCCGTGGTCGCCGCACATGGCGATGAAGTGCGTTCCGATCAGACCGTTGGTCGTAAAGCCGCAGATGAAGAAGGTGGCGAACAGGAACCAGAACGTGCGCTGCTTCGACGCCGTGGCCAGCGTACCCAGTGCGATGCCGAGCAGGTTCCGGCGCGGCGCCGTATGGGCCTCGTCTTCCGTCGCGCCGTAAGGGCGCAGGCCGATGTCCGAAGGGCGTTCCGGCAGCAGCCACCACGCCAGCGGAATCAGCAGCGCGCAACCGGCGGCGACCGTCCACACCACGGGACGCCAACCGCCGTGTTCGGCGATGGCGGCCAGTGCCGGGAGAAAGGCCAGCGTGCCAGTGGCCGTGCTGGCCGTGAGCAGGCCCATCATCAGGCCGCGATGCGTGACGAACCAACGGTTCACTACTGTCGCGCCAAGCACGATGGCGACGCAGCCTGAGCCGACGCCGGAGAACAGGCCCCAGGTAACCATCAGGTGCCAGGGCTGCGTCATCCACGCGCTGGCGGAGACGGAGACGGCCATCAGCACCAGCGCACCGATGAGCGTGCGGCGCACGCCAACGGCCTGCATGAGCGCCGCGGCGAAGGGGCCGACCATGCCGTAGAGAAAGATACCGAGGGCGGCCGACAGGGAGATGGTGTCCCGGCTCCAGCCAAACGCCTTGCCCAACGGGAGGATGAGCACGCCCGGGGCGGCGCGGACGCCAGCGGCGGCGAGCAGGGCCAGGAAGATCACGCCGGCAACGACAAAGGCGTACTTCTGGCCGAAAGGACGGGGGCGCTGTATAGTCATGTTACCGACCGGTACGTGGGGTGGGTGAATCGTACGTACCGATCGGTAACATTGTCAACTGCGATGTGCCATGCCGACCAAACATCCCCCCTCCATCCCCGCCGAAGAACCGTCTGCCGAAGGCAAACCCAAGGCTGCCGAGCGGATACGCCGTACGGCGCGGGAACTGTTCTATCGCGAGGGCATCCGCGCCATCGGCGTCGAGGAGATCGTGACACGGGCCGGCGTGACCAAGCCGAGCCTCTATCGCAGCTACGCGTCCAAGGACGAACTGGCTGCCGAATACCTCCGTGACTACGAAATGGCCTTCTGGAAGGTGTTCGAAGCGGGTGCTCCGATGCATCCCGGCGATGCGCGCGGGATGCTCATGGCCTACATCGAAGGGCTCGCCCATCGCGCCACGCAGACGGGCTACCGTGGCTGCGGGCTGACCAACGCCGTGGTGGAATATCCCGGTGACGATCATCCCGCGCGCAAAGTGGCCGAGGAGCACAAGCGCAAATTCCGCGAACGCCTGGTTGAGCTGTCGACCGCCATCGGCGCCAGGGAGCCGGCCGTGCTTGCGGATGGCTTGCTGCTGCTACTTGAAGGGACGTACGCATCGGGCCAGATGTTTGGCGCGAGCGGACCTGCAGAATCACTCGTCAAGATCGCCAACCAGTTGATCGACGCATCGTTGCGCTGAGACTGCTCGGCTCAGCCGGCCTGCTTCTGCCGGTTGTCCAGCCACACGCCCAGGCCCTGCGCATTGAGTTCAACGTCCATCCCGAGCAGGTCAAGGAGCCGGGCACGATCACCCGGCCACCCATGAGCTTGCGCGCGCGACAGGTACAAATCGGTCAATGCGGCCTTCATGACTTCATGTCGCTGTTCGGTGCCAGCGGCGTGTTCCTGTGCGGATTGAGCGATGGCCACCATAGCGTCGATTTGCGCGTGCAAATCGACGGCAAGTTTTTCCACATCGCTGACGCGATTGAAATGGGTGAGATACATCGCCGCCGGCTTGAGGCTGATCAGGCGTCGGATCGACGCATGCAGCGCATCCGGGTCGAACTGCACGGGTGAGGTCGTCGGCAGGATAAACGGGCCCTTCGCCGTATCGAATTCGCGATACGACAAACCAAACGTGTCGCCCGTGAAGCAGACATTCGCGCGTTCGTCGTAAATGCTCATGTGGTGGCGCGCATGCCCGGGCGTGTCGAGGCAAAGCAAGGGGCGCCCCGCAAGCGAAACGATATGGCCATCCGGAGCTTCCACGACGCGTTCGGCAGGGATGGGGCGCAAGCGCCCGTAGGTCGCCTCCATGACTTCTTCGCCATAGACCGCCGATGCGCCTGCCCATAATTGACTCGGATCGATCATGTGCCTGGCACCGCGTGGATGCACGGCAACGCGAGCATTCGGCAAGTGCGCCATCAGCTCGCCCGCGCCGCCGGCGTGGTCGAGATGGACATGCGTAAGAATCAGCCAGTCCACATCGGCGGGCGAGCGCCCCGCATCGCCAAGTGCCTTGAGTATGCGTGGCACCGAGTGGTTCGTGCCGCAATCGACAAAGGCAGCGCGGGACTTTTCGACGAGCAGATAGGCCGCATCGAAGGACGGGCGGACGAAGCCGGTGTCGATAGTGTGGATGCCGTGAGTCATCGCCAACCTCGCACAGTGGGATCAGGCGAGGGTAGCAAGGTCGCTACGGTGGTTCACCCCCACCTTGGTCCGAAAGTTGGCAGGTGTTGCCACCTGCCAACCTGTCTTACGGTGCGCTATCGACCAGCACCAGCTCGGCATCTTCCAGTGCCGTCACGGTGAGCTTGGTTTCATCGCGGATAGCCGCGCCATCGCGGGCATCGAGCGTCACGCCGTTCACGTCGATCTTGCCCTTCGCGGGCACGATGTACGCATAACGGCTCTTGTCGAGTTCGTACACCGCCGTTTCACCGGCACGCAGCGTGGCGCCGAGCACGCGTGCGTCGGTGCGCAAGGGCAGGGCGTCCGCGTCTTCCTTGAAGCCACTGGCGAGCGTCACGAATCGTCCGGAACGATCACCGATCGGGAAGGGCTTGGTGCCCCACGAAGGGGCAAGGCCATGCTGGTCGGGAATGATCCAGATCTGGAAGATCTGCGTACTGCCCGCCTCGAGGTTGTACTCAGCATGCGTGATACCCGTGCCGGCACTCATGACCTGCACGTCACCCGCCACCGTACGCCCCTTGTTGCCAAGGTTGTCCTGATGGGTGATGGCGCCTTCGCGCACATACGTGATGATTTCCATGTCCGCATGCGGATGCGGCGGAAAACCGGTTTGCGGAGCGATGGTGTCGTCATTCCAGACACGCAACGCGCCCCAGCCCATGCGGGACTGGTCGTTGTAGTTGGCGAACGAGAAATGGTGCTTGGCGTTGAGCCAGCCGTGGTTGGCCCCGCCCAGGGTATTGAAGGGTCGACGGTCGATCATGCTGCACTCCTGACAGTGGGTAGCGCTCCTGGCGCCTGAAACCAAGATAAGCCCTGACGGCGCAGATGCCAGTCCATGCAAATCGGACGGACTGTTGCCTGAAAGATACGCCTCGCCTTCAATGGTGCGTCCGACCAGCGGCTCCTGTCGCCCCCGTGAGCCGGCCCCCATCCTGGGATGCACGGAAAAAAAGTCCTCTCGGGCTCTTCACAAATGCCATTGTTCTGTTACTATTTCTGACTCCGATGCGGGAATAGCTCAGTTGGTAGAGCACGACCTTGCCAAGGTCGGGGTCGCGAGTTCGAGTCTCGTTTCCCGCTCCAGTTTTCAGCAAAACCTCGGAATTCCGGGGTTTTGTTTTTTCAACGGATGGTGGCCTGGTTTTTGAGGTTACGATTCGTGAGCAATGGCCTGGTGGCAGAGTGGTCATGCAGCGGCCTGCAAAGCCGTGTACGCCGGTTCGATTCCGACCCAGGCCTCCATTGCGTAGATAAGAAAAAGCGCCCACTGGGCGCTTTTTTTTGGCTTGAAGATACGGCCCATGATTCGCACCGTATGACGGAGTCAAGGCAGGCGATGCCATCGCCTGTCCTATTGCCGCTCAGCGAGTCAGTCAGCTTTTCTCCCCGGCTACCTTCACGGGATGTCGCTGGGTGAAAAGAGCGCGAATCTTGCCGTGACGCACGCATGCCACCGTGGCTGGCGCGTGGATAGGGGCTGCTCTGAAAGGGAGTGCATCAGTAAGGTGCAAGAAGCGTCGCATGCTAGGATGCGCTTCCTGCCGTAGTAGCCCGGATGGCGAAACTGGTAGACGCAAGGGACTTAAAATCCCTCAGCCGCAAGGCTATCCGGGTTCGATTCCCGGTCCGGGCACCAACGGTTTTCAGCGGTTTCAGGTTGCGCGTTTTGGTCCGCAATTCCTGAGTTGGTCCGCAATTTTCTATTTCGTCGGGGTGACCTTGGCACCCTTCCGCTGCCGGACATAGTGCTCCGTCATAGCCACCGTGGTGTGCCCCAGCTGCTGCTGCGCCTGCCTGATATCGCCTGCAGAATCCGCCTTGTCGGTCCCTGCCTTGGCGCGTAGGTCGCGGAACTGGAATGCCTTGGGCGCGATGTTGGCTGCCTCCCTGGCTTTGTAAAACGCGCCCTGGAGCATGCGGTAGGTCAGCGGTTGGCCGTTCTCGCCAATGACCAGCCGAGTGGAGCGCACGACCAGGGACGCCTTTCTGGCAGCGATCCGGTCCAGCAGGACGGCCAGTTCGCCCAACACCTCAATGCGCCGCTTCGCTCCGGTCTTCCCCTGGGACACGTGAAGGAATCCATCGCGCACGTCGCGCTGGTCCATCTTCAGAGTGTCCGCCACTCGCTGGCCAGTGAGGTAGGCCAGATCCATGGCGTCGCGTAGCGGCTGCGCGCCTTCGTCCCACACTGCCCTGAACATGTCGTCCTCGACGTAAACGTCGCGGCCCGTCTCGGTGAAACCCTTGATGCCGGCGCACGGGTTGGCCAGCGCCGTATACCCCTGCTCACGACACCAGTTCCAGATATGGGACAGGAGGGCCTTCTCGCGGTTCGCACGCACCTTGGCTTTCTGGCCGCGCTTGCGCAGATAGTCCTTCACGTGCTGAGGCTCGATGGATTCCAGCGGGCACGGCGGGTCATCAAAGCAGATCAGCAGCTGTTTGAGTTCGCGAGCGTTATCCTTCTGGGTCGCCGGCGACTTCGTCGGCATTACCTCGGCGCGGTAGCGATCCGCCACATACCGAAAGGTCACGATCTCCGCGGGGCGCTCGGAACCCTCGCGCTCCAGTTCGGCCCACTTCATGATCGCCAGGCCGTAGTCGCTGCCAAGCGGTTCCTCGCGCCTCGGCTTTCCGCCGTGATCGTAGTAGTAGAAGGTCTTCTTCCCCTTCTTGCGCACTCGCAGGCGGGGGACCGCTTCGGGTCGGGTTGGTCGACGTCCCATATTCAGGCCGCCCAGTTTGATCGCCAGGGCTTCTTAGCCTGCACCTGGTCGCGCTCGCCTTCAACTGCCGCCCGGGTGACGACCGGCCACCCGTGATCGTCAACGTAGTGGCGGATCCCATTCTTCCGCAGAAATGCCAGCTGCCGCGCCTTGGTCTGGGCCCGGGTCAGTTCGGCAATCTCCGTCCGGGATAGGCACAGGTTGCTCATGGCACCCTCTCCGGTGCAGGCAGGAGGTGCTGCTCGTTGATGTGCTCGATGACAGACATGCCGGTGGGAAGCATCAGGTGGGCAAGGAAAGCCGCCTCAAACGAGAGCATGCCAATCTCGATGGCCGTCACCTGGCCCTTCACCCAGTCGCGCAGGATCGAGTAGACGGCGACGCTGCCGATCTTGAGGGCGCGCGCCTCGTGCTCGACGCGACTGCCCTTCGTCCTGGGTCCGTACGGATGCTCCCGCAGCCATGCGGCGGCGTACCCCTTGGCGCTGGCCTTGAGCTGCACCTGGCGGCCGCGGTGCTCGAACTGGATGAACAGCTCGCCGGTCTCGTAGTCCTCGCCGGTGGCGAACTTCGTACAGCCGAACCCGCGCAGCATCTTCTGGATGTCGTTGATCGCGTTGTTGCCGCTGGTGGCGTTTTCGTACGGGAGGCTCATGCTTCCTTCCTCTCCTGCTCAATACGGCGGTATTCAATAGCCAGGTTCACGCATCCACCTCGCCGACGATTTCGCACACCAGTTGGACCCAGCAGTCGTAGATGATCGAATCGCGACCGGCATCGGACCAGTAGATGGCGCTCACCTCAGCCACTTTCCGGTTCGCCAGGATGATTCGGTCGCCCTTGCGTGGGATGTGGTGCCAATACTTCTCGGCATAGGTCTTGCCCTCCACACGGATCTCAATGGCGACAGGCTTGGTCGGGTCATCCATGCGTGGCCTCCTGCTCAATGCGTCGGAACTCGAAATCAACCATGCGCCACCTCGGCGAATAGGCCCTGCCGGCAGTTCAGGGCGGCGACGCAAGCCGGGTTGAGCCACGCGCACTCGGTGCGCTTCCCGGTGCCGCGGCCGGCGCTGATCCGCGCCTCGGTGTCGTGCCGCTGCCAATGCGCCAGGTGCTTGGTGTACAGCTCGGACGGATAGCCCGACAGCACCACCATTCCTTCCAGCTCGAGTAGGGCTGCCAGAAGCTGCTCGTGGTCCGCGTCGCTCATCTCGTGGCGGTAGTACCCGGCTTTGCCTGCATCCATGACACGGGTGGAATGCAGGTAGGGCGGATCAACAAAGTGAAGGGTATCCGGCCCGTCGTGCTGGCGCATGACCTTGATCGCCGGGCGGTTCTCGATCAACACGCCAGCCATGCGCTGGCCAGCCGCCGAGAGGGCGGCCGGATACTCTGCCCACAGCTGCTGGGCGGTCCCATAGGCGCGGTTCGAGTCGATGCGGAATCCTGTCTTGCCTTTGCTGGCGCCGGCTGACCCGAAGCCCATCTGGGCGCGAATGGCGATGCGCCTGGCGCGCTCCACCACATCGTCGGTAGGCTCCCACGCCTCGTCGAAGTCGCCGCGGGAATAGGGCGTCAGCACGCAGGCCTCGATCAGCTTGGCGCGGAGATCTTGATCGCGGAGCACCTGGAAGAAGTTCACCACGTCGCCGTCCAGGTCGTTGTAGACATCGCCATAGGCGCGGGGCTTCTGCAGGAGAACGCCGGCAGCGCCGCCGAAGGGCTCCACATAGGTCCGGTGCTCCGGGAAGAACTGCATCACCCAGCTGGCCAGCCGGAACTTTGCGCCGTGGTAGCGCAGGGCAGGCGATGTCACGGCATCACCCATTGCGCCGCTCCTTTGGCTCGAAGCGGTGGTCATAGGGTGCATCGCCGGGCTTGCCACCCGCAGCGTGCATATGGACCGCTGAGTGGAGGGGAAAGCCGCAGACGGCGCATCCGCCGCAGGTGCAGCTCCACGACTGCTGTCGATTCTTGAGGGTCCGGACCTTCTTGTGCGGGCAGTCAGCTCCGACACCGCCCTCACCGATTTCCCAGGGCTTCGGGCTACGCATGGCAGTCCTCCTTGCGCGACGCCGCATGCCGTTCGAACATGGGGCCATTCATCAGGATGGGAGTGTCACGCATGGGTACGCTCTTTGGTCGGACGAACAATGGCATCAGCTACGAAGTGGACTTCAACGATGCTGGCGGTGATCGCATTTCGTGGACGGCGCTGGGCAGGGACGAGAATGGCCAGATCATTACCCGGTCTGGCGTGGTGAATCGACCGCCCGTGGGTGACCGATCCAATCCGCATGAAACGGTTCGCCACGATGTGGAAAGGAAGTTCGAAGAAAGGGACGACTGACTTCACGCAGCCTCCCTGACGCTGTGCGGGGTTAGGGCGATGCCTCGGGCTTCGGCGTAGGCGGCGATGAACTCCGCCGCTTGCCACGGGTTGATGGCATTGCCGTAGGCGCGCAGGCGTCCCACGCGGCCGGGTATCCCATTAGCCAGCGGGAATGTGCCGGGTTCAACTGGCCGCCACTTTCCATCTGTGCATCCAAGCCAGTCAGCATCTGCCCAGAAGCCGTTAAGCGGATCGGCCCCACCATGCGAGCCATACCCTGATTTGAGGGCCGCGGTTTCGACCTGTCCCCTTGGTCGTACTGGTAGTCGCCGCGACGGCTGTCGATCGAGGTTGGGGTGTGCCAGCTGGCCAGGTGGAACGCTTGATCTGCCAGCGATATTTGTGGATCGGTCGGCTTTCGATTCCCCACAATCGGGGGCCGCGTCTTGTGATCGACCACGGCAGTCGTTGGTGTGACCCAACCCATCAAGCGAGCGGCCTCCTGCATTAGCATTCCGCCCGCTTGCCGCGCTTGCCGCGCTTGCCGCGTGTCCGCGCCCGCTTTCCAGTCCCGTGCCGCTGGAGTCGGCCACCCATAGGTGGCGTTCTCGGATGTGCGGCGAACCGACGCCCGCAGACGGGAACGGGACACACCCGAAGGCGTTACCCAGGCCTTCCATGTCAGCGTGTATAAGGTCGATCCAAGGATCAGCGTCCTTGCTCGCAACCTGCTCTCCAAAGACGACTGCAGGGCGCTGCTGGGCGATAAGGTGGTGGAAGGCTGGCCAGAGATGCCGCTCGTCTGCAAACCCAGCGCCTTTACCTGCCGATGAGAAAGGCTGACAAGGGCAGCTGCCAGTCCACACGGGTCGACTACTCGGCCATCCGGCAAGGGCCAAGGCGAGGGGCCACCCAGCGATTCCGGCAAAGAAATGACACTGCACGTATCCGGCGAGGTCGCTGGGTCGGACATCCTCGATGCTCCTGGTGTCGATGTCGCCGGAGGGGATCAGTCCCTCGGCCATGAGGTTGCGAAGCCACGCCACGGCGTAGGGTTCGATCTCGTTGTAGTAGTGGCGAGGCTCACCCATTGGCGGCCTCCGTCGGTTTGAACAAATCGCCGCAGGCCTTTTTTGACGCTACGGTGGCGCGCCTACTTTCCGCGTGGTGCGCCTGGTCGTAGCGCAGGTGACACCGCTGGCACCACGCGCGCAGGTTGTCCATGTCGCAGTTCTCGGGCTGGTGGTCGAGGTGGGCGACTGTCAACACCACCGTGATGAACCGACCAGCCGGGTACTCGCTGCCACGGGCCCAGCCGAGCGCATCGCCAGTCTCGGCATCGAACACCATGCCGTTCATGAGCATATAGGTTGACCCGTCCATCTCGCGACAGATGACCTCGCCATTGGGTGCCTTGCACTTCTCGCAGCTGTTGTGGGCTCGGGCGAGCACTGCCGGGCGGACCTCGGTCGCCCAGTTGGCCGGATAGCGATCGCGGTTCTCAGGCTTGATCGGCATTGGCGGCCTCCGTGGCTTTGGCGATGGGGTGGCTCGAATAGCTCACATCGACAATTCGCTCGAGCAGGTAGTCCTCGCCACAGCTCCCGCAGGTATGCGTCGTATCGCCATCGATGCCTGGTCCGAAATTGATTTCCCATGCGTCGCGCTCACGGGCGCCGCAGTAGGGGCACACAGGTTCGTTGGCGTGAATGTGCTCAACCATGATCAGCCTCCCCGCGCTGGGCGGATAGGGCGGCGTCGATGGCGTCGTTGACCTGGTCAGCAATGCTCTCGCGATTGGTCGGGTACTCGATCTCGCCGTCAGGCCCAATGAGCTCCACCCAGCCGGCGTCCTTCTCGATGCCTATCTGAATTTCGTAGCCTTCGGGCAGCTCGCCGGCCGCACGCTGGATGGCGGCATACGTCAGGTCAGCATCGGTAACTATCCGGTCATTCCAGACAGTTGGTTCAGCGTCGCCAACCTGTAAGCGATCCTTACCAGTTGGTTCATCCCCTTGGGCGCGGGGCGGGTGGGTGTAGAGGGGGAACAGTCCGTTAGGTCCTTGGGCCTTGGCTGGCTGTTTTCGGCCAAGGTGCACCTGCATGCTATGGAGGTACATGCCGTATTCGCTGATTGCCTGCGTGAGGCTCACGCCCGGCTCAACCTCAAGCCACGCTACCGCCTCCCCGTCCTCGGCCTGAGTGCGGGTGTTCCAGGCGACCAGCGCGGGATCCTGGCCAGGAATCTCTTCGTCCTCGTCCTCGGCCATCATCAGCGGGCCGCGCGCGAGGCATCCCTCGCACAGTCGATAGCAGGATGAATAGTCGTAGCGCTCGACGTAACCCTCGGTCGAGCCACAGAACGGGCACGCCTTCAGCTGGTCAGTCATGGCTCACCTCAACCGCCTTGGCGCGCTCGGCCTCCCGCCTTGCATGGCGGGCGTCTATCTTCTGCCGGTTGGCAGTCATCACCTGCAGCAGGTGAATGCCGAAGTAGCTGGCGATGCGGGTCAGGTAATGGAGGACGTCGCCTAGTTCCAGGAGCAGGTCTTCGTCGATCTGGCGGCCGTCCCTGACGTGCTTCTTGAGCAGCTCCTGGACCTCGCCAGCTTCACCGCCGATGCCCAGACCCATGATGTAGAGGTCGCGCAGCGGGTTGCCATCCACGGGCGTCCTGCGGCGGTTCCAGTTCTTCTCGACCCATTCCTGGTAGCCCGCCACGATGTTGCCGTAGCGCTCGGCCAGCACGTCGATAGCCTCACCCGGGTCGTCCACCTCGGTGATGCCGTGGCGCTCCAGTGCGCGCAGCGTGCTGACCGTGCAGATCTCCATGGCGTTGAAGCGATCCCGCCAATAACTAGGATCATGGTCACGCGGCTGCATCGCAGCGAGCACCGCATCCATGGCCAGGCGCATCGTCTTTCGCGGCGCCTTCTTGCGGACATTGACGATGTGGGCTCGACCGATGCCCAGCGCTTCGCCTGCGGCTTCCCAGCTGGTGAACCCGCAGGCAGCACCCCAGGCATCCCATCCCGGACCCTCGGAAGGTGCAAGCGTCGTAACGTTGCCTCGCTTAGCCACGCTGTTTCTCCTTTCTGTCCGCCTTGTCGAGAAGGCGCTGTCGGTGGTTCTCGGTACCGGTGAGGGCGTCTTCCAGCTCGCGTATGGCGCGGGTGATGGAAGAGGCGTCCTTAGGGCGCAGGCCTGCCGCTTTGGCCTCAAGCTGCGCCTGGCGCGCATGACGCAGGGCTCCATCGATCGCGGCGCCGCAACGGGTGCTGGCGCGTGCTCGCTGGCAGAGGTAGAGGATGTCGGTCATGCGACGCGCTTCCAGGCGAAGTCTGGCGCTGCATCGAGTAGCCACAGGTGGCGCATGTTGGCGACGTTGACGACGTGCTGTTCCGGCGGGAAGACCTCGACGGCCCAATAGCCACCGAAGCCGCACTCAGCCTTCACGCGCATGAGTTCGTCCCAGCTGATGTTATCGTCCCAGCGGTCGCCCATGGTGGTGGAGCGGTTGACGCTGCGGCGCAGGCCGTTCGGCTCGCGGTAGAGCTGCGCCAGGAAGGTGCGCGATCGCCATGCGAACTCGAGGCCCGGCGGCAGCTTCTTCGGCCAGCTCGCCAGATCGACGGCGGTCATGGTGACCGGCTGCTTCGCATTGTCCGCCTGCAGCTGCTTGATCGCTGCGCGGCGCTGCTGGCGGTTGAGTGAGGTGAGCAGTCCCATGGCCTGGCGGTGTTCCTTTGCCGGCGTTGCCGGCGCATTCGTACAAAGAAGCCCGCTAGAGGGATTCGAACCGCACGTTTTCCGAGGCCAATGAACCTCGGCGCCTACACCTGCAGGCTCTGCAGCGGGCTTCTTTGTGCCCTGTGCTACTCCACAGGGCGGGGAGACTTACGCAGCGTGCAGGGACGACTCGCCCCACCACACTTCCACGGCGCGGCCATCGGCGGCCTTGTAGCGGATGTAGTAGTGGTTCTCGGACTTGCTGTATTCGGCGCGGGCGAGTACGTCGCCGGTTTCACCGCTGGCAGTGATCGTGACGCGCTGATCGAGCTGGAACTTGAACTGGCGATCCATCTGGATGCTCCGGTAGGTGGAAGGGTGCCGGTCTATCCCGGCTGTCTGGATTGCCCAGCGTGGGCGATTCGTTACGCGGCCTGCGCGGCGTTGGCCGGCAGATCGGGGTAGGTGCCCCAGGGCGCGCGAAGCTCTGCCCACGGGCTGCAGGCACTGATCGCGTTGCGCCTGGCATAGCGACCCATGCGGCCGTCCTTCCAGACTTCGCGCTGACCGGTGGACTGGTTGTCGAAGATGCCGTCGAACATGTCGGGCGTACGCACCATGGATCAGTCCTCCTGCGCAGCCAGAGGCTTCGGCATCGTGAGCGTGCCGAGGTCGACGGGCTTGCGCCGGAACCAGCGGAACGCAGCCATGCCTTCGACGCGGCGCAGTGCGAGGCGCGCCGTAGACCCGTGGTCGTCCACGATGGGCGCGTGCTTGTAGCGCACGGGCGAGCCGGGCGGGTGCTTACCCTTGCGGCGGTAGGTGTCGCGGTTGGCGTAGTAGAGCAACGCCTGGCGCATGACTTCGATCTGGCGCTTACGTCCGAACATCAGCTGATCACTCCAAGGTTTACTTTGGCGGCGTAGTCGTACGCCACCTCATCGTGTGCAACCTCAATGACGGTGCCCGGTGGAAAAGCCGGTGCGGGATCGGGCGCGATGCGGATGCCCTTGTTCTCCAGCTTGTTGAGCACGCCTTCGCGGCGGCGCTGGACGAGGTCGCGCAGCTCGTCGCGTGTAATGGTCACCGTCAGGCCAAGCACCGGAAGCGTGTCGGTCGGTTCGCCCGCAAGAGGGCCATTGATGCTCTCGAAATCGGCATCAATGACGGCCAGCTGGTCGAGCAGCGCGCGCACTTCCTGCAGCGCAGAACGGCCTCGAATGGTCGCGGGAACGATCATGGGAGCATTCATGAGTTCGCCTCCACAAATTCGTTCTTGTCGTTGAGTCGATATGCGACATTCGCCTTGATGCCGCCCTCGCCGACATAGGCAATGGCAGTGCGATAGCGCTCCGCTTTCGCATCCCACCACTTGATTTGGATTTCACCGCTGTCGCCAGCGGTAGCCGTACCGCTGTAGCCAGCGGTAGCCGTACCGCTGTAGCCAGCGGTAGCCGTACCTCTGTCGCCAGCGGTAGCCGTACCGAGGGAGCCAGCGGTAGCCGTACCGCTGTCGCCAGCGGTAGCCGTACCGAGGGAGCCAGCGGTAGCCGTACCGCTGTCGCCAGCGGTAGCCGTACCGCTGTAGCCAGCGGTAGCCGTACCTCTGTCGCCAGCGGTAGCCGTACCGAGGGAGCCAGCGGTAGCCGTACCGCTGTCGCCAGCGGTAGCCGTACCGCTGTAGCCAGCGGTAGCCGTACCGCTGTCGCCAGCGGTAGCCGTACCGAGGGAGCCAGCGGTAGCCGTACCGCTGTCGCCAGCGGTAGCCGTACCTCTGTCGCCAGCGGTAGCCGTACCGCTGTCGCCAGCGGTAGCCGTACCTCTGTCGCCAGCGGTAGCCGTACCGCTGTAGCCAGCGGTAGCCGTACCTCTGTCGCCAGCGGTAGCCGTACCGAGGGAGCCAGCGGTAGCCGTACCGAGGGAGCCAGCGGTAGCCGTACCGCTGTAGCCAGCGGTAGCCGTACCGAGGGAGCCAGCGGTAGCCGTACCGAGGGAGCCAGCGGTAGCCGTACCGCTGTCGCCAGCGGTAGCCGTACCTCTGTCGCCAGCGGTAGCCGTACCGAGGGAGCCAGCGGCGGCGACCTGGCCTTCGCCTACCTGCACCACATGGCCAATGCAGTTTTCGGCCTTGGCGCGGCTCTCGTTTGCCAAAATGAAAGCTGCTGCAGATGCGCGGTCACCAACAAACCGGACGACAGCGCGCGGGAACTTCGCTTTACCGCCCAGCATGATTATCGTGCTGGATTCAACTTCGAGAACGAGCCACTTGGCGTCGGGCTGCGCCCAGTGATCGACGCACGACACATCGCCCTGGCCATAGATCCAACCATGCAGCCCATTGCCGCATGCATTGTTCTGCTTCCAGTCTGGCGCCGTGACTTCTGATCCCACGGCTGACGGCCATACGAATCCGCCATGGCTGCTGAAATCTGCGCGACACACGCGCATCACCAGGGAGGTTTCGTTATTCGGTGCTGCCTTCTTGGCATTGGCCTTCTTCGAGGTCATGCGACGGTCTCCATAGAGAGGGTGCTGGCCACGGCGTCACCGAAGGGGGACGGCTCCGCCGCGGCCAGCGAAAGGGGAACGATGCGAAGGAGGCTGCAGAGGTCGAAGGCGAGGGCGATCTTCTCGGCGTCGGTGCAGTCGAGTTCGGCCAGGTCGCAGAGACCGCTCATGCTTCACCGCCTTGGCGACGCATCGCGCTGGTCCGGTAAATGATCGGCCGGTCGCCCTGGAACCGTCGGTCGAACAACACCACTTCTGTGTCGTAGTCGAAGGTCGGCCAAAACACATGCCGGTGTTCGATGTAGAACGACGCGCGGCAGGGGCGCACTTCGAGCCTTTCGGGGCCGTCGCCGCGCACAATGCATTCGATCGTGCCAGCCAGTGCGTCATGCGGATTGGTGGCGCTCATGGTGCATCCCCTCGCCAGCCGCGGGCTCGCCATTCGCTTTCGATCTGAGCGAGCAACGCCAACACTTCACGCACCGTCAGGTCGGCGGCATTGCGCGGATAGATGAGTTGTGCCAACCGAAAGCCGGTTGGGCCGTTCAACTCGCGGATGTCGCCCACATCGAAAAGGGGCTGCAGCACGGCGCACACGTCCTTGGAGTCCATTTCGGTGCTCATGCGCGCTTCTCCGAAGAGGGGCCGGCGACAGCAGGAGCGAGACAGGGAGGGATTGCCCCCGCCGCCGCCGGCTTGAGCGGTAAAGGCATGCGAGTGAACTTGGATATTTGCTCGGCCTCGTCTCCGACTAGGTCGAAGGCGGTGTCACCGATCCAGAGCACCGGCAAGTAGTTGGACGCGTCGAGGCGCAATCTTTCGCTCGCTGCGAAAACCGCAGGAAAGTGGCAGTCGAGCAGGTGCATGCTCACCATCCAGGTGTCCGCGGTCTTGAACAGGATGAGCTCGCGAGGCATTCCAGCGCTGGCGGAAAGCTTGAGGCGCTCATTCATACGAGGTGCGCCAGGTGGCCCATGTAGCAGAGCAGGGCACCGGCCCAGCCCAGGCAGAAGACGAGCGCCTTGAAGGTCGGGCTCGGGCCTAGGTGGATGACGTTGTTGCGTGGATGACGCGGCGCACTTCTCGGAACTAACTGGTCAACTGGATTGATGCTGCGGGCGTTGTCGGCCATGCGGGATCCTCCTGGGCTGAGGAGGAATATAAGTACACTTACATTCACGTGCAAGCGTGCCTATAAGTAAACTTATCCAGCGTTTATTCAGCGTTCATAGTTCTATGATAGGTACGTCACTGTTACCCACGCGCAAGGAACGAGGTGAAAATGAAGAACGGAATGGGTTTTCTCTGCAGAACGCTGGCGCTGCTCGTCCTCTTGATCGCGCTTCCGCTGACCGCCATGGCGCAGTCGTGCTGCCCGTCCGATGGGCACGGCTCGCCGATTCAGACCAACTCAGCAGTGGCTACGACGGCATCGGCTACGGATCTCGGCCAGACCTGGCCGCGTGTTGCGGATCAAAGCCGATCGCCGAGCTGGCACGCGTACGAGTTCACACTCTCCGGTGTCAGGTACGTACAGGTGAACGACGCCAACGGCGGCGTGCACTTCGCGGCAGCCATCGGGCCTAGCTCCGTCGTCGTGTTGCCGATCGGCAGTGATTCCGGCTTGGTGTCCACGCCGGCTACCCCGATCGCTCCAACCCTGCAGGACACCGTCACACCGATCTTCTCGGCTGACGGCATCACTGTGAACCTGGTGACCAACCCGTCTGGCTACTACTGGCAGGTCATCCCGGGCAGCTGACCTTAGGGCACAGCTCGCAGGAAGTTGTATTTCACACCAAGAGGCGGCGGTTGAACGGACAGTTCGGCCGCCGCTTTTTGTTCGACGATCAGCACGGACATCTCGTCCGGCTCAGCATGCAGGATTCCCCCGAATGCCTTCACGCGCGCGGCGAGCAACGCACAGTCTGGCGCCTCTTCCGGTTGGTCATTGCAGCCTGCGGCAGTGACCTTGATCAACGCACCCGCGTAGCCCAGGCGCATGCCGCACTTGATGCCGATGACGATGCGACTCGGGTTCTTGTGCGCCAAGATGGTGATGGCTTCGCCAACCGCGCGGTACGTCGCCAGCTGCAGTTCGGTGCTGAGCATGTTAGGGTTGCCGCGCAATCGATACCGCACGTCGACGTTGCCGCGAATGAGGCGGTCGGTGATCGTGCTGGCCTGGAGGGCATTGAACAGGCCATCACGCTCGATCGCGAGAGGGTAGAGCGCCGCTACCACATGCTCATGGAAGAGCCGCGATTCCTCGATGCCTGACTTCGTAAGGCCCATGGCTGCAGCTGAGTAGCCGTTCTCGCGCAACCAGGCAACGACCGGCCGGCGCGACATTTCGAGGATGGCGTGGGAGTTGGCCACCTGCAGCGCCTTCTCGCGCAGGTGTCGCTCGCTGACGAAATAGCCGTCGCGGGCGAGGCTCATTGCCTCCTGGGCGGCGAGGCCGAGCGCCTTTGCGTTGCGGAAGTAGTTGGACAGCAGCGTGCCGAAGGCCAAGAGGCAGGTGCCGACGAGAGCAAGCACCTCCTGGACAAGGATGGCGTAGTCGTCAGCGTAGCCTGCGCCGCCGGTGCCCATGGTCAGGCCTACGCCCAGGCTGGCAGCGGCGAGGCCGAAGCTGGCGCCGCGGAAGCCGTGCACGATGGTCAGGAAGAGGGCCGGCAGAAGCATGACCAGGCGCATGGTCTGGACCATCTGCATGTTGGTCGAGTGCATGAGCTTGATCGACAGCGCGATGCCAGCGATCAGCGCGAGGGAACGCACGACGTCGTTCCTGAATTGTTGCGTGAGCGGACCGGCGCTGCGACGCTCCTGCCATGCAATGACGATGGGGCAGACGAGAAGGGCACCCATGTAGTCGCCGAGTCCGAAAGCCAGGCCGCGGCCATATTGAGCGACCACCTGCTCATGTAGCTTGGCTGGCCCATGGTGCAATGCATAGGGCTCCATGAAGAGCCAGATGCAGCCAAAGTTCACCAGCGTGATCAGCGTGGCCACCGCAGCGGCGCCCACGAGGATGCTCGTCATACTGAGCACGCCATCCGACGTCAGGCGCGCGCGGTATCTCACCGCATGGGCCACAAGCATTGCTGTTGGCATCAGCAGCACCGAGTCAGCCACATACCAGGCCCACCCATAGAAGGGCGTCATGTTGTAGCGCATTACCGCGAGCGCGCCGACTTCACCAGCCCAAAGGAATGGCCAGTAGCGATAGGGCAGAAAGAGCAGGGCGGCGAACCGCAAACCCGCCGGTAGGTACCACTGATCCAGTGATACGTGCCTCAACATCGTGTAGCCCACGCCGTAGATGAGAGCGGCCAAGACCGCCTTCACGGCGAAGTGGGCTTTCCCCACATCCGTGTCCCGCAACATGCAAATAGGCTCCCCCCTGTTTACAGGGCTATGCTTGTCTGCGCTAAGTTAAATGAATGTAAACGCCTTCAAGTCAGCTTGATCCGAGGACAAGGCCACCTATCTCAAGGTCGGGCAGTTTGTCCTCATAGACGTCGGTCAGTGGGGCTCCTTTTCCATGACCGACGAGCGTTACATGGTGCTGGTCACGGAACACAATCTTCCTGAGGTCGGGGCGTTTCCACAGGCGGTACGCGTAGGTCGCCCCGTCGATCACTGACTCAAGAGAGTTGTACCGTGTATCCACAAACACGAGCGCGCCCTGCTCAATGACCGGCGCCATGGCTGGCGACGGATTGATGACCCAGCGGACGTGCTCTATCGGGGTGTCGCCGATCTTCCGGCGCACCAGGATCTCGGGTAGCACTGCATAGCGCGGCCCGTTCACCACATCGAAGCCGGCCAGGTGCTCAATCTGCACGTGTTCCGCTGGCATGTTCTCCTGCGAAACGAGCATGGGGAGGCCCGAAACTTCGTGCTTTGGGCCGCGCCCGGTCATGAGCCAGCGAGGATGCACCTCAAGGACATCGGAGACGCGAATCAGCACCTCACCCTTGAGGCTCTTTGTGTCGCCCGACTCCCAGGCATACGCAGCGGCGGCGCTCACCTTCGCGAGGCGCGCGAGTTCTGCGGGTTCACTGATGCCCTTATCGGTCCGGGCTTCGACCATTCGGCTGGCTAAGCTCATATAAGAGAGCTTATATGCAGCCAATGTAAGTACACTTGCATATGACATATAAGTGTGCTTCTATCTAGCAATGACGAGTCGAATCACGAAAGAGCAGGCAATCGCCGCCTACGGCGGAATCGGCGCGGACTTGGCCCGGGCGCTGAAGATCACGCCCAGTGCCGTCTACCAGTGGCCGGATGGCGAGCCCATCCCGAGCGAGCACGAGCTGCGTCTGCGCTACGAGCTGAAACCGCAGGTGTTTGGCAAGGGCGCGCCGACCAACGTGGACAACGCGGACCGACACCGAAGTGCGGCCGTCGAAGGGGCGGCGGCCCAAGCAGTTGAGCCTGTTCTGAGCGATGCGCCTGGTCGGGTGCAGGCCGCCTGACGCAGCAGCGCTGCGTTCTGGCATCGGCCACAGACGATTCCTGAAAACCTCTGGTTGGTAGACCACTCGCTGGTGCACCGACCCCACCACCAGAGGGAAAGCCTCTCTGGTTCGTGCTGCCTTGTCCGTTTCATTTGCCATAGCAACTCCAAAGGACTGAGTTATGTACGACGACCCCGCCAATATCCGCGACAACCAGATCAAGGCGCGCTTCACTGACCGGGAATTCGAGCTGGTAAAGGCGCTGGCGAACTTCAATCAACGCCTGCCGGCTGTGTTCGTGCGCGAGCTGGTGATGAACCACATCGCTGCGCTGCAGAACAACTCTAATCGCGATGCCAAGTCCGTTTGAAGGGCCGCTTAAGCCCCTCAGGAGGGCCTGTGCATGAGATCAAAACCGAGCTCTCCGAAGCGGAGATGGCTCGCGTTCGATTCGAAGCGGAGCGCGCCGGCATGACTGTCGACGAGTTCGTTTCACACGCGGCATCCGCAGAGCTGCACAGGCGCTTTCTCGTGCCGTCGCTTGGCGGCGCGGTGCTTCCGTTCCGCTTGCCAACCCCGCAAACAGGAGACGGCAATGCACCTCAGTGAAATAACCACTGACTGCCGGTTCAAGCCTGTCTTCCGTGCTGTTCCTGGTGGCTGGCGCCAGATGGGTGAGCGGCTTTCCAGGGGCACCGTGGCACGAGTGCCCATCGAGGCTGGGTCATTCCCGTTCGTTGGTCATGACCTCGGTCTTGCAGGTCGGGCAGTTCATGGTGACCGCGCCGAAGACCCATTGGCGCTGCAACACGCTCTTCGATCCTCGGATATCCATGCAGGGCTGGCAGAGGTAGTGAATCGGCTCGTCGCCATGAAGGGCGATGTCCTCCTGCCGATGCTCCGCGTCCTTGAGCCGATACGCGAAGTGGCCCTTGGAGACTTCGACAAGCGTGTATCGGCGACGCTGGTGCGAGTTCTCTTTGATTTTTCGCAGTTCCTCGACTACCTGGAAATGCTCAGTTTGGAGTTCGAGCATCTTGGCCTGTACCGAGAAAATACCGTCCTGCGCCTCCAGCAGCTTTCGGTTGAGTTCGGACGCCATGGCGGCGACCTGCTGGAAGTCGCGCGCTTCTATCAACGCTGCACCCAGATCCTTTGCGGCCTTGATTGCGGAGAACACACCCGTGATTGAAGCAAAGTCCATGAAGTCCCTCGGTGAGTATGTTGGTTGCCTGGCAGCGTCAGCATACCGCCGAGCGGGCTTCGCCATCGGCGCCGAGGGCTTCCCCCAAACTCCACCATGGCCCTGGGCGAGGTAGGCCGGTGAGCACGACTCTCATGGGCCGCTGCTGGCCTCTCCAGATGCCACCGACGCCGAAGGCCGTCCTGATCTCGCTTGCGGACAACGCGAATGATCACGGCTTCTGCTGGCCGTCGCTGACCAAGATCGCCGAGCGCACCTGCTTTGGTCGCACGGCCGTGATCGACGCCATCAAATGGCTGGAGGCGAGTGGTGCATTGAAGGCTGACCGGAGTGACCGGTACCGGACCACGTATGTCGTCACCCCTGATGATTTCACGGCTCCCGCACTAGTACGTCAAGACAACAAGTCCGCTACGCGTACTAGTTTGGATGACGGCGGACTAGTCCGTCTGGCGGACAACGAAGTCCGGGAGATGGACGACGAAGTCCGCCAGGCGGACACTAACCGTCAAGAACCATCAATAACCGTCAAGAAGAGCAAACGTCAGAAGGCGCCCGCGCCTGACATCGCCATCACCTTGCCCAGCTGGCTGCCCGCCGAGTTGTGGGAGACATGGGTCGAGGATCGAAAGGAGCGGCGCCAGGCGATGACCCAGCGCGCCGCCGAACTCGCCATCGAATCGCTGACCAAGCTGCGCGATCGAGGCTGGACGCCCAAGGAAGTGATCGACAACGCCATCGAACTTGGCTGGCGCGGACTGTACGCGCCGAAGTTCCCGCCCAACGGAGGAAACCATGCAAACCGTCAAAGCAGCAGCGCTGGAGGGGTTGGCGACGCTGTCCAGCGCGCCATCGACGAACGGCAAGCCCGTGAGCACGCCGAGCGCGGCGGCTACGACGACATCCCAGGGACATTCACAGCTGCCACGGGCACGCACGCCGCAGGCCCTGCTGGATAAGTTCTGGCTGAAGATGGCGCACATGTTCGGCAACACGTGGACGCGGCAGTACGGCGTCGATCCAGCAGGCTCGGCGGCAGAGACCTGGTCGGCCGCTCTCGCTGGCTTGTCAGCCGAGAAGATCGCGCGCGGCCTGCAGGAGACCCTGGCGCGCGGTCTGGAGTGGCCGCCGCCGGCGCCACGTTTCCGCGCCATGTGCATGGGCATCCCGAGCATGGCGCACATTCGCCACTGCATGGCGAACCCCGGTGACACACCGACGCCGTTCCTGCGCCAGTTCTGGCTGTACCTCAACCGGGCTGAGTACGAGTCCGGCGACGAATACCGCTGCGAACGCTCGCTCAACGAGGCCTACGAGCTGCTTTGCGAGCACGTGATGCTGGGCAAGCCGTTACCAGCGTCGGTCGCGGCGGTGATCGAGCACAAGAAGCGACCCAAGCCGGTACCGGCCAGCGAAGAGACGGCGCGCCGAGAGCTAGATCGCATCGCCGCCATTTTTAAGTCGGGCGAGCCCGCTGCAGGTGATGTGGCGTGAGAACCGGCGAGCGAATCCTGCAGTCCTTGGAACTTGGCGCTGCCACCGTCGAGCAGCTGGCCGCCATGCTGTCCGTCAACCGCTTCACGATCTACTCGGCGATGACCAAGCTGGAGAAGGAGTGTGCAGTCCGGGTGATCAAAGCGGCATCGCCGCGTCGTAGCGGTCGTCCCCAGAATATCTACTCGCTCCCCATGGCTGGCGCCGTCCCGCTCGGCCGGATGACGAAGGAGCGCACGCCGATCCTCGCGCGCTTGGTTGGTGACATCCTGTTCGAACACGGAGAGGTGGCGCTGTTCGTTGGCGCGGATCTGAACGCAGAGGTCGCCATCTGCAGCGAGCCCAGTTACGCCAAGGACCTGAGCCGGCAGATCGCCACGCTTGTTGGCGTCTATCGCACCGATCGGGCCGAAGCCTTCGATCCTCGCCGAGTGGTCGCCGATATCGGTGTGCACCTGCGTGACATGGGAGTGCCAGCCGATGCGGCATAAGCGCTTCCACGAAGGCCGCACCAGCGCGAAGCCCTACGGCCGGTTCTCGTCGTTCTGCAAGAAGCACAACAAGGCTTTCCCGACCTACGACTTCTGCCTGGATTGCGAGCGCGAGCGCTACCAGGCGCAGCAGGACCAGCCTGCACCCGTAGCACCTGAGCCCACCGAGGCGGAGAAGGAACGCCGAGCGCGCATCCAGGCGCTGGCCGATGCCATGGCAGGAGGGCCGAGCAATGGGTAACGGCCTGCGTTTCACCAGCGAAGCGGCCATGCCTCAGCCGATGCGCGACCTGCTGGCAGCCCAGCGCGAGCGCGACGGTACCGCGCCCATTGTGATCGTCATCGACGCGCGCACGCCGACCATGAACGTCTGGCAGCGCATGCACTGGTCGAAGCGGCAGAAGCTCGGCAGAGAGATCGCCACGCTGATCGCGCTCGCATGTCCGCGCCGGCCGGCTGTACCGCTGGCCAAGTGCCGGATCGTCATCGAGCGCTTCAGCACCAGCGCGCCGGACATCGACGGCCTGGTGGGTGGACTGAAGCCCGTGCTGGACGCCCTGCAGCCGCTCAGCAAGCGCCATCCCTACGGTCTCGGCTTCATCGCCGATGACAGCCCTACCTGCATCATCGACTTCAAGGCCCTCCATGTGAAGGGCAGCCAGAAGCGGACGCGCATCACCATCACCCCGGAGCCTACATGAGCCGTCCGACCAGGGAATTGTTCTTTGCCGCCATTGTCTTGTCGCTCTTTGGGTTCTTTGACCATGACGCAAAGATCGCTGGATTTGCCTGCGCGCTGGTCGGCTATATCTGCTGGGCTATCGACCGGCAGGGTTCGAAGTGATGCGGCGATCGCAACTTCAGCGGAAAACGGCGCTTCGCCAGACCAGCCCCAAGAAGGCCGTTTCCATCAAGGCCAGCGTGCGCCGCCTGAAGCAGGGCCGGAGCACCGGCAAGCCAACGGCCGCCCAGGTGAAGCGGTTCGAGCACATCAAGGCCATTGGCTGCATCGCCTGCCTGTTGTATGGCCGCGAGAGCGCGACATTGCCCGAGGTACACCACCTGAACGCAGGCGGCTACCACGGCGCCAAGCGGCGCGGCCATGACTTCACCGTGGGGCTATGCAAATGGCATCACCAGGGTGTGCTTGAGCGCCTGGGCGAGGCTGGGGCCCGTCTCATATACGGCCCGAGCTACAAGCTCCACAAGAAGGCGTTCCGCGAGCTCTACGGCTCCGACGACGACCTGCTGACCCTCCAGAACCAACTAATCGCCTTGCGGGAGGCACCATGCAACTGAGATGCGGCGAGGAATTGAACGGGTACGCGCTCGTGGACCGCGAAGGCAATGTATCGCTTTCGGAGATTTGTCCCACCCTGGCCTCGGCAGAGTCGCTGAAGAGTGCAGCAGAGGCTCACCAGCCTCATCGTGGGCCGCTCAAGGTCATGGGGATCAGCATCATGGCCTATGCGACAGGTGGTTTCGTCGAGGCAAATGAGGTGGTCTATGGCATCCAGCCCTAACGCACTTCGCGCACAGGCGAAGGTTGAGCGCATTGCCCGAATCGCCGGCAGGACCTCATACAAGAGCCTTCGCGAAGGTTTCGGCAGCAGCTTGTCCCACGATACCGATCTAGACATCAAGGTGGCGCTCGGGATGACTCAGCGCCGTACCAGCCATCTCGCCGTGCGCGCGCTGGAGACGAAGTACGCGTCGACACTCATGCACGAGGAATTCCTTCGCCGCGAATATATGGTGCATCTAGTAGAGCATGTGCTGATTGGCAAGAGACAGAGCGAAGCCAGGGATAAGCATCAGATGGCTGTCGTTCGTATGGGATGCTCGCTGGCGCTGCGCGAGTTCGCCGGGCAGCGATATGTGCAGACCCAGCTGGCTCAATACGCCTGGATGGTAATGTGCCGACGTACGTCTCTGGAGGATGCGATGCGTACCATGCACGGTTGGCTGGCTCACCATGCAGATACCGCTGAAGATGAATTTCTCAACGCGCTCAAAGAAAGGCGCGCAGAGATCAAAGTTGGGATTTGACGGGACTGGCAAAAGGCCTCATTTTTATATCGTCCAAAACTGTCACCAGAAGCCCCGCCAAAAGCGGGGCTTTCTCGTTTCCGGGTATCCAATGACTCCGACCGCATTCATTGCAGCGATCAGCCAAGCGGCTCGTAACGCTGCCGCCCGCTTCAAGGTTCCGGCAAGCGTCACCGTTGCACAGGCTGCGCTCGAATCTGGTTGGGGCGCCCATGCACCGGGATACAACCTGTTCGGCATCAAGGCTGATCCGGCCTGGAAGGGCGCGACGACGCTGCAGACCACCCATGAGTGGAACGGTCACCAGATGGTCGAGATCAAGGCAGCATTTCGCGCCTATCCCGACTGGCAAGGAAGCATCGACGACCACGCGCTCTTCCTGGCGTCGAACCCGCGCTACATGGGCGCATTCGCATTCACTGATGGCGCCAAGTTCGCGACAGCTATCGCCCAGCGCGGATACGCCACCGATCCGCAATACGCAGCAAAGCTGCAGAGCATCATGGCCGCGCATGGCTTGTATGCGCTGGATGAGCCACTCGCTGGCGCACAGGGGAACGTTTGATGGATGTGCAGTCGGGATCGGTTATCGGGCTCGCGGCGACTGTCGCCATCTGGCTCTGGCGCCATAGTCAGCGCATGACCGCTGCTGAGGTGCGAATCGAAGCGCTTCAGACCGCGTTCGACTCGCACACCACACAGGTGCTGGCATCGCTTACGAGGATCGAGGACAAGATCGACCGAAAGGCCGACAAGAGGTTCGAACGGTGAAGCAGGCGACCATCGACCTGGTCAGCGCCATTCTGGCGAAGCTGACCGAACGCACGTCAGTAGCTTCCTACCTGGTGCTGGCTCTCGCAGCTTTCGGCATTCGCGACCAGGTTGTCACGCTGCAGTGGGCTGGTGTGGTTGCCGGCGTCGCTGGTCTCGTTCTTTTCGTCATCAAGGACTCAGCCGTTCAGCGGTTGCTGGTCCAGTCCAAACCCGCGCCAGTCGCGGAACAACCCGAGGTCAAACCCATGTCTCTGCTCAGCATCATCGCTGGCGACCTTTCCAAGGTTTCGCCTGTTGTCTCCGCCGTCGTGAACGGCATCACCTTGGTTGAAGCCATTGCACCGTCGTTACCTGGTGCACAGAAGCTGCAATCCGTGATCGCCAACGTGAATGCAGCGGTCGGTCAGGTTGATGGCATCACCCAGATGATCGAGGGCGTGCTCGCACAGCTCAAGTCGATCGGTGTTGTCGGTACCAGCGCAACCCAGGCTGCTCAGCCGACCACGACTGTCGGTCAGTAATAAGTGCCTCGCTCGCCGCGCACCCACCAACCGTTTGGTGCGCGGCAGCGTGTTTACCAGCCAGTTGAACCAGAGCGACGTCCATCAGCTCATGAACGCGGCTACGACTCTCGTTGGCGTCGCGCACGTGACGGATGGCTTGCACGGCATCCGCTCTGCAAGCGGTGCGAAGAACATGACCGAGTCACACCAGCAACGGTTGTTGACCACATCAAGCCTCATCGACTCAGCGCTGCGCTGGCAAGCGGTGATGCTGACCTCATTCACTGCGCGCGTGCGCTCTTCTGGGATTCGAGCAACTGGCAGTCGCTGTGTGATAGCTGCCACAACTCGTTCAAGCAGGCAGCCGAGCGTGCTGCTGACCGGCGTGCGGCAGCGCACCACGGTGCGGTGGTGCGGGATGGCGGGGCGTATAGGGGTTAGGGGGGTCAAATCCCTGACCTTGAGTGCCTCGCGACCGCTCGACGCACCTATTTTTTTGCACCGTCAATTGAGAAAAACGGTTTTTGACCCATGGCACGAGCCCGCAAACCCCACAACCTGAAGGTGGTCGAGGGTACGGTGCGGCCTGATCGCATTGACGTCGCCGGCGTCGACCTTCCGTTGGTCGACGCGGTTCCGGCTGCGCCCGATTGGCTCATAAACGCCCATGCCGTGAATGAGTGGAAGCGGCTGGCGGCCATCCTGGCGGCGAACAAGCTGCTGACCGAGGCATGCCTCAGTGCTTTGGGCGTCCTCTGCTCCCTGCATGGGGCCATCGTCCAGCAGTACTCGGCCGGCATTGCGCCGACCGGACACATGATCGCCCAGTACCGCGCCCTGGTGAATGACTTCGGACTGACCCCGGTGGCGCAGGGCAAGGTGAAACCGAGTGGCGAAAAGGAAAAAGGAAACCGCTTCGCCGCCAACGGCAAGCGGGGACCGTGACTACGTCGCCATAGCCATCGCCTACGCGAAGGAGGCGGTGGCCGACAAGAAGGGCAAACGGTTCTGTAAGTGGATCCGCTTGGCGGCCAAGCGGTTTCTGTCGGATCTGGAGAGGGCGAAGAAGCGAAAGCCTCCCTTCACCTTCTCCGAATGGAACGCCTGCGACCCCTGCGACTTCATCGAGAAGCTGCCGCACGTCGAGGGCAAATGGGAGAGCCCGACCATTCACCTGGAAGGATTCCAGGTGTTTTTTATTGTGCAGCTGTTCGGGTTTCGTAACCCGGACGGGACGCGGCGCTACTCATCGGCTTTGCTGGCGGTGGCCCGCAAAAATGCGAAGTCCACGCTGGCATCCGGCATCCTGCTTTATTGCCAGTGCTGCGAGGACGAGCCGGGCCCGCAGGTCATTTCGGCGGCCACCACCGGCGACCAGGCGCGCATCATCTTCAATGTTGCGAAGAAGATGGTGGAGAAGACGCCGGACCTGCAGGAGGCCTTCTCGGTCAAGGCTTTCGCCAACTCGATCACCTCGTACGAGAACGGCGGATCCTTCAAGCCAATCAACGCCAAGGCGAGCACGCAGGACGGCCTGAACCCGTCCGCGACTGGCCTGGACGAGGTGCACGCGCACAAGACGAGCGAACTGCTCGATGTGCTGCAGTCGGCGGCTGGCGCGCGGCGCAACCCGCTTTGGCTTTACACCACGACAGAGGGATACGAGACACCCGGGCCCTGGCCGGAGATGCGGCGGTTCGCTCAGCAGGTGCTGGAAGGTGCCGTCGAGGCTGATCACTTCCTGGCGCTGATCTATGCGCTGGACGACAGCGACGACGATTTCGACCAGGCGGCCTATATCAAGGCCAACCCGCTGCTGGACGTCAGCGAGATCCTGCAGAGGGAGCTGAAGAAGGCGGCGATCGAGGCCAAGGCGATGCCTGGGCGTCTCGCCGAGTTCCGCATCAAGCGGTTGAACCGCCAATCGGCGTCGGCTAGCGGTTGGATCGACCTGCCGCGCTGGAAGAAGGGCGCCGGCGCGGTCGATCCGGCATTGCTCGAGGGAAAGAAGTGCTTTGCGGCGCTGGACTTGGCCAGCACCACCGACTTGGCGTCCTGGCGACTGATCTGGGAGGTGGATGACCAGATCTTCACCTGGGGTCGCCGGTGGGTACCCGAGTCGGCAGTGGAGCGCCGCTCGATGCGCGGCACGGTGCCCTACGAAGCGTGGGTCGGCGCGGGCCTCATCGAGGTTACGCCTGGCGATGTCATCGACTACGAGGTAATCGAGCAGCGGATGCGCGAGGACATCGAGCGCTTTGGGCCCGAGCTAATCGCCTTCGACCGCTGGAACGCCACTGACCTGGTGAATCGCCTGACCAAGGACGATTTCCCGATGATCGAGTTCGTGCAGGGGCCGAAGTCGTTTCACCCGGCCATGCAGGAGCTGGAAAGGTTGTACCGGTCGAAGAAGCTAATTCACGGCGGCGACCCGGTGCTGCAGTGGTGCGCGGCCAATCTGGTCGTGCGCTACGACGCAAACATGAATATGGCGCCCGACAAGAAGCGGTCGCCCGAAAAGATCGACGACATGGTGGCCCTTCTGATGGCCATAGGCGTGTCGAAGGGGCCGGTAGACGAACTACCGATCATTGGTTCCGACTACCAGATGCTGACCGTATGAACGCACGCGTTTTCAACACCTGCCTGCTGCTTGGCTGGCTAATGGTGCTCGTGGGCGCATGTTTGGCGTGCCTGTGGGCCGGTCTCGTCGCAGGGGGCGTCTTGCTGCTCGCGTTGACGCTCTACGGCGCCCGCGTAGGTGGTGTCTACTCGTCGACTGCACGGAGTGATACCTGATGTTTCTTTCGAAGGTGCGCGCCGACAGCTCAGACGATCGCTCGCCCTGGGGGAACTTCTGGTTTGAGCCCGTAGTCCAGCGAACTGGCTCCGGTCTTGCGGTTACCACGGACGGCGCTCTGATGCTCCCGGCCGTTTTGGCCTGCGTGCGCGTGCTTGCCGAATCATTCAGTGTGCTACCGCTCAGGGTCTACCGGACCAAGGGTGGCACAAGGCAGTTGCTCGAAAAGCACTGGCTTTACAACCTGTTCTCCCGGCAGCCGAATCCCTGGCAAACCGCGTTCGAGTGGCGCGAGATGGTCATGGGCCACCTTTGCCTGCGGGGGAACGCCTACAACTATATTCAGCCCGACCGCAGTGGCAATGTCATACAGCTGACGCCGATGCACCCCGACCGCACAAAGGTCGAGTTCATCCAGGGCAACACGGACTTTGACTATCGGTACCGATACACGGACCGCTCTGGTACCGAACACGTGTTCACCCGAGGCGAGGTTTGGCACCTGCGCGGCCTTTCAAGTGACGGCGTCATGGGGCTCAGCCCCATCAGCCTCGCGCGCGAGACCGTTGGGCTTGGCCTTGCTGCTCAACAGTACGGCGCCCGCTTCTTCCAGAACGATGCCAAGCCAGGAGGCGGGTGGATTGAGTATCCGGGCACCTTCAAGGACAAGATGGCTCGCGAGACCTTCCGCGAGTCTTATCAGGAGGCCCAAAGCGGCCTCAACCGCGGCAAGATCGCGGTGCTGGAATACGGAATGAAGTTCCACGAGCTTGGGCTCAAGAACAACGACGCCCAGTTCCTAGAGTCTCGACAGTTTCAGGTGAGCGAGATCGCGCGCTTTTTCCGTGTGCCGCCGCATCTCATCGCCGACCTTAGCAAGGCAACCTTTTCAAACATTGAGCAGCAGTCGCTCGATTTCGTCATGTACACCATGACGCCTTGGGCTGAACGCTGGGAATCCTCGATCGAATGCAATTTCCTTGGTGAGGGTGACGAGGGAATTGAGGTCGAGTTCGACTTCCGTACGCTTCTGCGCGGCGATCAGGCTGCGAGGGGAACCTACTACCACTTCGGAATCACCGATGGATGGATGGTGCGAAACGAAGCGCGAGCCTTCGAAGGCCTGGAACCGATCGATGGCCTAGACGAGCCGCTTCGACCGCTCAACATGGTGGAAGAGTCGGAGGCGGAGCAGCAGGGCACCCAGCAACAGCAAGACCAGCCCAAGCAGTTGCCCGGCAACGACGACGCTAACCCGAACGCGCCCGACAACCAGGGCAACGACGCCAGACTGCTCGCGCTCTCCGTCGCTGCGGCCGAGCGTGTGGCGCGAAAGGAAACGGAATCTTTCCGTGCGGCGTGGGCCAAGGATGGCCCCGATGGCGTGCGCGAGATGTATCAGAAGCACGCCTATTTCATCGCAGCGGCCCTCTCGGTGCCGCTCGAAGCCGCCAAGGCCTACTGCGATCTGCAGATGCAGACGACGCGTAGCCAAGGTGACGACGAAGCGCATTTCGAAATCATCGCCCGCTCCCGGCTTGAGCGGCTTGCCCTGAAGGGGACGCTATGAAGCACGAACGATTCATCTCCTGGATCCTGGCAACGCCGTGGGCGCTGATGCCGGAGCGAATGGCTGCCTATGCCACGATCATCGCGCGCAAGCAGGCATCCGACCATGACGAGGCCTTCGGTGATGGCCCGGTGGCCGCGGCGCCGGCACGGCGGGGCGGTAACCGGTCAGGGGCGATCGCGGTCATCCCCGTGTATGGACCCATCTTCGAACGGTCCAGCCAGATCGGCATGTGCGAGGAAGGCACAAGCGCGCAGGCCGTCCACAATGCGCTGGCTGATGCGAACGCTGATGACAGCGTTTCGCAGATCCTCATGGACTTCTCGACGCCCGGCGGTTCCGTCTACGGCGTGCAGGAGGTGAGCGCGGAGATTGCACGCTCGAAGAAGCCCGTAATCGGCATCGCCAACAGCCTGGCAGCGTCGGCCGGCTACTGGATGTTGTCGCAGTGCTCGGAGGCCTATATCACCCCCGGCGGTGAGGTCGGTTCCATCGGCGTTTGGACCGCGCACCAGGATGTCAGCAAGGCGCTTGAGGATGCCGGCATCAAGATCACCCTGATCTCTGCCGGCGAGTTCAAGGTGGAAGGAAACCCATACGCCCCGCTCGGTGACCAGGCGCAGGCGTTCATGCAGTCGCGCATCGACAACTACTACGGCGCGTTCACCCGCGCAGTTGCCCGAGGTCGGAAGGTCTCCGTCGACCAGGTGCGTAGCGACATGGGTAAGGGCCGCGTCTACGGCGCCGACCAGGCTAAGGCCGCTGGCATGGTGGATGGCATCGCCACGTTCGACCAAGTCATCGCCAACATGCAGAAGAGCATCAAGGCATCGGCGCCGCGGGCGAGCCGTCTGGCCAGCGCGCAGCGCGACATCGCAATCATGGGCTGAGTGCCAGCCCGACCCCGGCGCGTCCATCGACGCGACGGCTGCAACCCATCGGTTGCGCCGGCACAACCAACCATCCGCCCATAGGGCGGTTTTTTTATACCCAGTCTTTGGAGCTACCCATGAGCAAGAATCTTCGCGAGCTGCAGGCTCGCAAGGCCAAGCACGTCGCCGCCATGCGCTCGATCGCCGACAAGGCCAACACCGAAGCGCGCGATCTGACGGACGACGAGTCCACGGCGTTCGACACGGAGAAGGCAGCGCTGGCCGGCGTCAACAAGTCGATTGAGCGTGAGGAAGCGCTGATCGAGGCCGAACGCTCGGCTGGCGTGGTCATTCGCGACGGCGCCGATATCGGCAGCCTGGAAGACAACAAGGCCAAGGACGGCAAGCGCGGCTTCAAGTCGTTCGGTGAGTTCGCCTCGAGCGTCCGCGCTGCTGCGAACCCTAACGTCAACCGGGATGCGCGCCTGTCGATCAACGCTGCCGCACCCGGCACCTTCAACAACGAAGCCGGTGGCGCCGATGGCGGTTTCCTGATCCCGCCGGAGTTCAGTGCCAGCATCTGGAACATGGCCCTGTCGGAAGGTTCCCTCATTCCGCTCACGGACAACACGGAAGTCACGGGTAACTCCATGACCTTTCCGAAGGATGAAACCACGCCGTGGGGCGGCTCCGGCGTACAGGCTTTCTGGCAGGCCGAAGGCACTGCACCCAATACCAGCAAAGTGCAGCTCGGGCTGGACACGCTGCGCCTGCACAAGCTGATGTGCCTGGTCCCGGTGACGGACGAGTTGCTCAGCGACGGCGCTGCGCTCGGCAGCTATCTGAACAACCAGGCGCCCGAACGGATGCAGTGGAAGGCAAACGAGGCGATCCTGTTCGGCACGGGCGTGGGTCAGCCGCAGGGCTGCTTGAACAGCAGCGCCTTGGTCGTCGTGGCGAAGGAGACCGGCCAGGCGACCCAGACCATCATGCAGCCGAACATCTCCAAGATGCGCAGCCGCCTCAAGACCGGCGAGCTCAAGAACGCGGTGTGGGTCGGTAACCCGGACATCCTGCCGGCCCTGGAAGGCCTGACGGTCGGCAATATCCCGATCTTCCTGCCGCCGGGCACCGGCCTGCGCGAAGCCTACGACGGCACCCTCAACGGGCGCCCCCTGATTCTGAGCGAGCATGCGAGCGCATTCAGCGCGCAGTCGGACCTGTCGCTGCTCTCGCTGAAGGGTTACCGCACGATCACCAAGGCCGGCGGCATCGAGACCGCGACCTCGATGCACCTGTATTTCGACCAGGCTCTCACGGCCTTCCGATTCATGTTCCGCATCGACGGCCAGCCTATCCCGAAGGCCCCCATCACGCCGCCGACCGGCAAGAGCACGAACACGCGTTCGTACTTCGTGACCCTGGGCGCCCGCTAAGCCCGGCGGCCCGGGTTCGCCTGGGCCGCTCTCTGGCCGGCCTACCGACTTTCCTTCCGCTTCAGAGGAATCATCATGTACCCGAACGTAAAGGCATCCGAGCAGATCGCCATTCTTGGCGCTGTTCCCCCGTCCAGCCAGGCAGCCGGCACGCTGTCTACGGGCTGGATCTCCATGGCCAACTTCCAGAAGCTCCTGGCCATTCTGCAGACCGGCACGCTTGGTGCAGCCGCCACCGTCGACTGCAACATCCAGCAGGCACAGGACGGCAATGGCACCAATGCCAAGGCCATTGCTGGCGCTGCCATCGTCGAGCTTTCTGGCGCTGGTGGTGCAAACGTCGAATGCGAGATCAACCTCGACGCTCAGCAGCTCGATGTCGCCAACGGCTTCTGCTTCGTCAACGCCAACGTGATCGTTGGTGCGGCTGCGAGCGAGACGTCGCTCCTGCTGCTTGGCTTCGTCCCGCGCGTCGCGCCGCCGACGAATGTGGCAAGCGTCGTGCAGGTCGTGAACTGATCGATCACCCCGAAAGGATAGGGGCCCTGTGAGGGGCCCCTCATTTCATGGCCCTCCAGCTCATCACGGCACCGACTGCCGAACCCATCGATCTCGTTGAGGCGAAGGCGCACTCGCGCGTCGATATCCCTGACGACGATGTGCTCATTGGTGCGCTCATTTCGGCGGCGCGTGATTTCGCCGAGAATCTCACCGGCAAGCAGTTGGTTAGCGCGCGCTGGAAGCTGGTCCTGGATTGCTTCCCGGGTGGCTATCGGCCGGAGGCACCGTATCGGCAAACCTTCTCCCTTCCGGGCAACGCGATCCTCCTGAGTAAGTTCCCGGTCATCCAGGTCGTGTCGATCCAGTACCTGGACCTACAGGGCGTCGTGCAGACCGTCGACCCCACAACCTACGTCGTCGACTATTCCACCGAGCCCGTGCGAATCACGCCGGTGTTCGGGCAGATTTGGCCCATTCCTGTGCCACAGATCGGTTCGGTGTGGGTGACCTTTGATGCTGGCTACGCCGCGCCGATCAGCGCGACCGTGGCGGGCAACGAGATTTCAGTGCAGGGCTGGGCGCCGCTCGCCGTTGGCAGCGTCATCCGGCTCTCGAACAGCGGCGGCGCGCTCCCTGCGCCCCTGAAGCCCAAGACCGACTATTACGTACAGAGCGTGGTATCGCCTGGCGTCTATACGCTCGCGGCTGCGGCCAACGGACCGGTCATTGCGCTGACGGATATCGGCAGCGGTACCAGCTACCTCGCGGGCGTTCCGGATGGCATCAAGGCTTGGCTGAAGATTCGCCTATCTACCATCTACGAGAACCGCGAAGAGGTGGCGATCATGACGCGCGGCAAGATCGACGTGCTGCCGTATGTGGATCGCCTGCTCGACGGTTTCCGGTGCCCGGAGTTCTGACATGGGCATCAACAGCTATGTCATCCGCAGCGGCGATCTACGCGACCGCGTCACGTTGCAGACGCGTGTCGTCGGCGCGAGCCCATCAGGGCAGCCCACCGAGACCTGGGTGGACGCGTTCACCGCATGGGCGGACATGGATCCTCTCACGGGGCGCGAACTGATCGCAGCGCAGCAGGTGCAGTCGTCGGTAACGCACAACTGCACGATGCGGTACCGCAAGGAATTCGCCAACCCGAAGGCCGTGGCCAACATGCGCCTCGTCTATCAGGGCCGGTTCTTCAACATCCACGCCTGCATGGACCAGGACTCGCGCAAGCGCGCGGTGGTGCTCCAGGTGGAAGAGGGCCTCAACAATGGCTGACTTCGAGTTCAAGGTGGCCGGCCTGGACAAGCTCAATGCGGCGCTACTCGAGCTGGGCACCAATGGCGCGCGGCGCGTAGGCAAGCGCGCGTTGCGTCAGGGCACCAACGTGGTCCTCTTTGCCACACGAGAAGCGGCGCCAGTGAAGTCCGGCAACCTCAAGAACAAGGGCCTCTATACGCATGACCGGGGCATCGCTGGCGATGTCATCAGCTTCTCGGTGGACCTGAAGCCCAACGCCTTCTACGGCAAGTTTGACGAGTACGGCACCTCGCACCAGGCGGCGCATCCCTGGATGCGCCCAGCGGCTGAGAACAGCGCTGGCGAGGCGGTAGCCGTTACGGCCGTGAACCTTGGAATCGGCATCGAAGAAGAGTGGGCCAAGTTGGTATGACCGTTGAAGCGCAGGTCTTTGCCGCCTTGCAAGGATTGGCACCGACGTACCCGGTGCTTGCACCGCAGGGCGCTGGAACGCCGCGCATCACCTATCTGCGCGTTTCGGGTCGCCAGTTCGAAACCCTGGCGAACGGCGGAGGTGCCCCGCGCGTGCGGATGCAGGTCGACGTTTGGTCGGGCAGCTATGACCAGGCGCAGGCGTTGGCCATGCAGGCGAAGGACACGCTACGCGCCGCCATGAAGGTGGGCGAGATCACCGATAACCCCGACGAATTCGAACCCGACACGCGCCTTTACCGCGCGAGTTTCGACGCCGGCCTCTGGCCGTAGCGTCACCCGACATACCCGCCCTGCGGGACCCCTGACAGCCGCCCCCTGGGCGGTTTTTTTTCGCCCGGAGAAACGTATGACCAACCAAGCGATCAGCGCCCAGGGTTCGACCCTCGGCGTCAGCACCACGCAGAGCAACTACATCCTGATCAACCAGCTGGCCGACTTCACCGCCGGTGCGGGTAAGGCTACCAAGCTGGATGCCTCGAACCTCGCCAGCGCCCAGAAGGAATGGATCGCCGGCCTGATCGACCGCGGCGAGCTGACCATCAAGGGTCAGCGCGTCCACTCGGACGCCGGCCAGAACCTGCTGAAGTCCAACCAGGGCAACGGCGTGAACCTGTACTTCCAGGCGACGCTGCCCAGCGGCGACCAGTGCACGTTCCTCGCGCAGGTCGCTGAGTTCTCGGTCGCGGCAAGCACTGACAAGGTGCTGGAGTTCACCGCGATCGTGTGGCCCACCAACCTGGTGTGGGTGGCGTAATGGGGCTGCTCAACAAGGACGCCATCCTCGCGGCGGAAGACAAGAAGTTCGAGGACGTCGACGTGCCGGAGTGGGGTGGCAGCGTGCGCGTCCGCATGATGTCCGCCTCCGAGCGTGACCAGTGGGAGAACGAGACCTATGGCACCGGCAAGGTGAATACGGTCGACTTCCGTGCCCGCTTCGTTGCGCTCTGCGCGATCGACGAGGCAGGCAATCTGTTGTTCACCCCCGACGACGTCGACGCTCTGGGCGCCAAGTCGGCCGCAGCGGTGCAGCGGGTGTTCAACGCGGCGCAGAAGCTCAACGCGCTGAGCGCCAAGGATATCCAGGATCTGGAAAAAAACTCCGACGCCGCCCAGAGCGGCGCCTCCAGTTCGAACTCGCCTGGCGCCTCGGATACCCCCATCCCGACCTGATGCTCAGCCAGCTGGATTCACGCCAGCTGGCTGAGATGTACGCCTTCTACCGCATCGAGCAGGTCCCGGTGACCGAAGAGGACAAGGCAAAGCAACGCTCTGCGGAGCTGCGAGCCATGTTCGAAGAGGCCAGCGCAGCCAACGAGCGGCGACACAAACACCGCAAATCCAAACGCTGAGGAATCACCATGCAAACCCTCTTGGCAGTCCAGAAGCCGGGGCAGGTCGCTGCCGCGGTCAACTACCAGGCCGTGGATGCCGTCAACGGCAACACGTTCCCCAACAACGGAAACACGCTGGCGCTCGTCAAGAACGGCAGCGCCGCGGCGATCACGGCCACCTTCTCCAGCGTGCCAGACCCGTATGGCCGCACGGGCGACTTGATCGTCAACGTGCCCGCCGGCGGCGAGGTGGTGGTGGGCCCGCTGCCGCCGCCGTTGTTCAACCAGTCGACCGGCAACGTGGGCAACGTGAACTGCACGTTCTCGGCCGGTGCCACCGTCACCATGGCTTTGGTGGGCTTCTAAGCGATGTCCACTGTCGCCGTTCTGCAGACGGACCTGCTCCTAAATTCGGCTGCGTTCCGCACCGGTATGGTGCAGGCCGCGCAGACGGCGACGGAACAGCTCGGCATCATCCAGGCTGAGGCACAGCGCACGGCCGCGTCCATCGACATGATGCGCACGGCCGTCGAGGGCCTCATCGGCTTTGAGGTTCTGAAGGAGAGCCTCGGCAGCCTGGTGGAAACCCAGGTGCAGATGCAGCAGATCCACTACACGCTGATCTCTGCCACGGGCTCTGCAGCTGCCGCAGGCGAGCAGTTCGACTTCCTGCGTCAGAAGGCGGAAGAGCTCGGTCTGAATCTGCCGGTGGCCGCTCAGGCCTTCGGCCAGCTCGCCGCCGCGGCGAGCGCCTCGAACATCCAGATGGACCAGACGCAGAAGCTCTTCACTGCGTTCGGCGAGGCCTCCACCACGCTGCACCTATCGAGTGAGCAGTCCCAGCACGCGCTGCTGGCGCTCACCGAAATGATGTCGCGCGGCACGATTCAGGCGCGTCAGCTGAACCAGCAGCTCGGCTTTGCCATCCCCGGTTCGGCGGCGCGCTTCAAGAACGCCGTCATGGAAGCGATTCAGGGAACAGATCTGGCCGGCAAGTCGTTCGAAGAGCTGGAGAAGGCTGGCGAGCTGGTGACCTCGCGGTTCATGCCGCAGCTGATCCAGGCGCTTGAGCAGTCTGGCCGCGGCTGGGAAGAGGCTGCCGGCGGCCTCAATGCGCAGATCAACCGCCTGCACACCGCATGGTTCGACCTGAAGAACGACATCTCCAGCGGACTGTTCAACGACGCCGCCACGAGCGGCATCAAGTTCGTCGCGGACAATCTGGACCACATCGCCACCACCGTCGAGATCCTCGGCGGCTTGGCGGCGGCGCGACTGATCAGCATCCCGATCACCAGCGCCTATACCGGCGTCACATCGTCTCTGGTGCAGCGGCAGGCAGCCGCCGACCAGGCGGCGGCAAATCTTGCCGTGGCGGATGCACAGGCGCAGCAGACCGCGGCGCAGATCAAGGCGAATGAGGCGGCACTCGCGGGCATCAGCATTGCCCGCGATCAGGCGTTTGCCGTGCGTACGCAGGCGGAAGCGGCCTATCAGGCAGCGATCGCCGAGAACGAGGCGGCGCAGGCCACGCTGGCACACCAGGCTACGGCTGCCACGCTGTCGTCGAACATCCGCGCGCAGGCCGTGGCTACCGCCCAGGCCGAAGCTGCCCAACTGGCCCTCAACAAGGCCGAGATGCAGTACGACGCTGCCATCGTCGCCTCGAACACCTTCAAAGAGCAGCAGATCGCCATCGAGGCGCGCTTGCTCGAGCTTCGCGCGGCGAACACCACCGCGATCGAGGCGCAGACGGCGGCCACGGCAGCGCAGGAGGCTGCCTCGGTCGCCGGCTACGGCGCGAGCATGCTGTCCAAGGTGGGTACGTCGCTGGTGGGCCTTGTGGGCGGTCCTATCGGTCTCGCCATCATCGCGCTCGGGTCGATTGCCTACGCCTTCGCTGACGCGGCCGAGAAGGGCTCTCAGGCAGAGCAGGAGTACCAGGCGCAGTCCAAGGCCCTCGTTGACCTGAAGCAACACCTGGACGACGTCAACGAGGCCTACAAGAACATTGCCAGCCGGCCCACGCCCACGGCGATGGCCGACGAGTTCAAGGCAGCCACGAAGCAGGTAACGGCCACCCAGCAGGAAATCGACACCCTCAAGGCGAAAATTGCCGATCTGCAGGCGCCGAACCCGTTCGGCGAGAACGCGGGGTCGATCAATAACCACAAGCAGATCATCGACCAGCTGCAGGCGAGCATCGACCAGCTCCAGAAGTCCATGGACGGCGAGCAGGGCGCGATGCACACCCTGTCGGACAACATCGTCAACGAGGCCGATCCGGCGCATCAGGCGCTGATCAAAACGGTGCAGGCGCTCCACGACACGTTTGGCGATGCCAGCTGGCTCAAGTCGGCTGACGACGCGATCGACCAGTACCTCAGTAAGGTGTCGGCAGCGGATGCCGGCCTGCAGACCGAGACGGACAAGCTCGGCGAGGAGAAGAAGAAGCTGGACCAAAAGATTGCCGAGTTCGGCATGACGGCCAGCCAGAAAACGAACTACGAACACCAGCAGAGCCTGGGTCAGAACAGCATGGCCGGCGCCGACCAGAAGGCCGCAGCGGATGCTGCCGCCCAGGCCGTGGCCGCCGACCAGGACCGCCTGGATGCGATGAAAAAGGCCCAGGAAGAGGCCAAGAAGGCAGCCACGCAGGCCGCCGAAGAGGCACGCAAAGAGCAGAACGCCTACGAGTCGCTGGTGCGCTCGATGAAGGAGAAGATCGAGGCCGATCAGCAGCAGCTGGCCGGCGGCCAGAAGCTGACCGACGCGGACAAGAACCTGATCAAGGTCCGCGAAGAGCTGGCGACCAACCTGAAAAATCTGTCGCCTGAGCGCAAGAAGGAGCTTGAGGACGAGGCACAGCTATACGTCAGTCTCACCAATGAGGTGAACGCGCGCCAGAAGGCGAACGCCGAGCGCGAACGCCAGGCTGTATTGCAAGACAAGCTTGATCGGCAGCGCGCGCTCCAGGACCAGACCAACGCTCGAAGCCTTGAAGGCGTTGGGCATGGTTCGCAGTGGAACACGCAGCAGAAAGAGTTCGAGAAGCTGCAGGACCAATACAACAAGGACATGGACGCCCAGGGCAAACTGTTCGACCAGGGCAAGATCGGGTCGGACGAGTATGCAAGGACGATTGGTCAGATCCAGGTTGCCTACAGCACCGCCATGGTGGCGCAGCGCAAGTTCTACGACGACCAGCAGGCCGAGCTTGGCAACTGGAAGAACGGCGCCCAGGCAGCAATGGAGAACTTCGTAACCTCAGCCTCCAACGTCGCCGGGCAGACTGAATCGATCTTCACCACGGCGTTCAACGGCATGGCCGATGCGCTGGCGACGTTTGCTGCCACTGGCAAGCTCAACTTCTCTTCGCTGGTGTCGTCGATCCTCACGGATCTGGCAAAGATGGAACTGCGGGTGCTTGAGTCGCAGATCCTGCAAAGCATCCTAGGCGCGTTTCTGCCAGGTGGCGGCACCGGCATGGGCGACGTGCTCAACGGTGGCGCGAATTACACCGGTGCCGGTTCGCTGTCGACCAGTTGGGCAGGTGCGCCTGGGCGCGCCACGGGTGGCCCGGTGGATGCTGGATCGCTCTACCAGGTCAACGAGAACGGCCCTGAGCTGCTGACTACCGGTGGCAACACGTACCTGATGATGGGCGGGAAGGGCGGATCGGTGACGCCATATGGCAGCTCTGGCGGCGGCGCAGGTGCAGGCGGGGTGAACGCCACCATCAGTGTGGTCGTGCAACAGGGTGGCCAGATGTCGTCCTCCGTCGACAGTACGGGCGATCGAGCCTCACTCGGCAGGCAGGTCGGCGAGCAGTTCAAGAACATGATTCACGAGACCGTGTTCCGCATGACGCAGCCGGGCGGCATTCTTTACCAGGGCGGCCACGCATGACCGACACGTTCAACTGGGTTCCCCTTATCGACCCGACCGGCAAGGTGACACTTCGCACTCGCCGTGCTCAGTTCGGTGATGGCTATGCACAGAAGACGCAGGACGGCATCAATGCGGTGATCCAGTCGTGGCCGATTTCATTTATCGGTCACAGCGCAGCGATCTCACCCATCGCCGCGTTCCTGAGGGCACATGTCGGCGTTTCTTTCTTTTGGACGCCGCCGCTTGATGTGCAGGGGTACTACTCCTGCGCGGAGTACAGCCTTATCCCGCACGGCGGTGATGTCTATTCGCTCACCGCGACCTTCGTTCAGGAGTTCAAGCCGTGACGTTGTTCGCTGATGTCCAGCAACTGGAACCAGGCGCAGAGATCTGGCTAGTTGAGATGGACTCCACGCCAATGGGCGGAACGCTTCTGCGCTTTCACGGCTATTGCCAGGTGGGAACGATCACTTGGCAGGGAAACCAGTACTCGCCCTGGCCGTTGGACATGGATGGGTTCGAGCGTACGAGCGCCCAGCAGCCGGTACCGAAGATCACCGTCAGCAACATCGACGGGTCTATCTCTGCTCTGTGCCTCCTCTGCCAGGATCTCGTTGGGGCGAAGATCACCGTCCACCAGACGACGGGCAAGTATCTGGATGCCGTCAACTTCGCCGGCGGCAACGCGACCGCTGATCCCACGCAAGAGGCGATCGACGTCTGGCTTATCGAGCGCAAGGCATCGGAGGACAGCGAGAAGGTGCAGTTCGAGCTGTCGAGCCCGCTCAACTTTCAGGGTATGCAGCTGCCGGGCCGCGACATCGTTGCGGACGTGTGTCCGTGGCTTGCCATCGGCTTGTATCGCGGACCGAATTGCGGATACACGGGTGGCCCAGTGGCGGATATCAACGATCAGCCGACGACTGACCCAACCAAAGACGCGTGTAGCGGGACGCTGCACGCGTGCAAGATGCGCTTCGGCGCGAGCAGCCCTCTCCCATACGGGGGATTTCCAGCTGCAGGCCTGTTGCGCACCTGATGCTTCAGCTAATAACGAGAAAGTTAACCTCGCCGGCGATGTGCAGCTTGTTGCCGACAGTTTGGATGAGCAGCCCACCATCCAAGTATGCCAGGCGCCCTTGACGAATAGCGATGACGATTTTTTCCAGCTCGTCAGCGAACTTAGCCTGGGTTACGCCATGCATGCGAATTGAAATTGACGGGATATTCGACTCTTCGGACATGCGCATCACCTTCGGACACCATGCTTAGCCTAACACCAGCCACGCTTTCAGAAATCCGTAGCCACGGCGTCGCGGAATATCCCCGCGAGGCCTGTGGACTCATTTGCGTGGTGAAGGGCAAAGAGCGCTACTTCCCTTGCCGCAACACTGCCGAGTCAGCCAGCGAACACTTCATCCTTTCTCCAGAGGACTATGCCCATGCAGAAGACCAGGGCGACGTTGTCGCCGTGGTGCATTCGCATCCTGACATGGCGGCTCAGCCTAGCGAGGCTGACCGGGTGGCTTGCGAGGCATCTGGACTTCCCTGGCTGATCGTCAGCGTCTGCAGGGATGTAGATGCGCCGCCGATCGCCGGCGAGATCCATCAGCTTCGACCTTGCGGCTACCTTGCGCCATTGGTGGGGAGGTCCTTCCACCATGGCGTTCTGGACTGCTACACGCTGGTTCGCGATTTCTACGCTCGCGAGCTTGGGATCGAGCTGCCCGACTTCGACCGGCCCGATGGCTGGTGGGACGACGGCAAGTCACAGCTTTATATGGACAACTTCCGGGCCGCTGGCTGCGTGCCGGTACCGGAAGGCGCACCGCTGGAGCGTGGCGACATCATCCTGATGGCCGTTCGAAGCGGTAACGACACACCGAACCATGCCGCTATCTACCTCGGTGACGGCAACATCCTGCACCACATGTATGGCCGGCTTTCCAGTCGCGACGTGTATGGCAGTTCCTACCTCGAATGGACGCGCTTGATTGTCAGATTTGAGAGCAGGAAGATCGACACTCCGTCTGAAAGGGGGTGCCCATGAAAAGGATGATTGTCGCTCTGGCCGCGCTTTGGATCGCCGGATGCGCAAGCGTGTCTGGACTGCGCGAGAAGGATCCTGCATTCACGGGTAGCAGCAGCAAGAATGTGGACGCGGTGTCGGCCTGCATTTCAACGGCATGGCAGGAACGCCATGACACCGTCCGCGTAGTACCGATTGCTGGTGGCCAGTCTATTCAGGCAGACAACGCTGCGCTGGCGGGGTCTCCACTTGCGGTCGCCGATGTGACCGGTACCGACCGAGGGTCAGCCACGCGCTATTTCCATCAAAGCGTTGGTACCGGCTGGTTTATGGAACGAGTCAGGTCCTGCCAGTAGCGCTTCAAATTCAGAAACCAATGAACCCCGCTCCGGCGGGGTTTTTTTATGCCCGGAGAAAAGATGGAAGCCACGCTTCGCACGGTACGACTGTATGGAAAGCTAGGTGAGCGTTTCGGGCGCGTGCACCGCTTTGCGCTCGACAGCAACTCGATCGGCGAGGCCATCCAGGCATTGTCCAGCCAGTTCGAAGGGTTCACCGAATGGCTGATGGGCGCGAAGGATCGCGGCATTGCCTTCGCAGTGTTCGCTGGCAAACGCAACGTAGTCGAGGACGAGCTCCAGCGCTCGGTGGGCGACAACGACATCCGAATCGCGCCCGTGCTGATCGGAAGCAAAAGCGGCGGCATCTTCAGCGTGATCCTGGGGGCAGCCCTAGCCATTGTCGGATTCACGGGAATTACCGGGCCGCTTTCCCCCTACCTGGTGTCTGCCGGCCTAGGAATGGCCCTTAGTGGCGTGGCGCAAATGCTGTCACCCCAGCCGAAAGGCCTTCATTCGAAGGACAGCAGCGCGAACCAGGCGAGCTACTCCTTCAACGGGCCAGTGAATACCGAGGCGCAGGGCAACCCGGTGCCGTTGTTCTACGGCGGCCCGCTCAAGATCGGCAGCGCCGTGATCAGCGCCGGCATCACCACTGAGGACATGGCAGCCGCCTATCAGGCGCCTTCTACGGGTAGCGGCTGGATGGGACACGGTGGCGATCTCTTCGGCTCGAGGATCGCACAGCCGTGAGTGCAATCAAGGGATTCAAAGGCGGCAGTGGCAGCTCCCACTCGCCTGTCGAGGCACCCGACAGCCTTCACTCCATTGCCTACGCGCGCATCCTCGATCTAGTCAGCGAGGGCCAGATCCAGGGTTTCACGCATGGCGCCGCGAACTGCCTGCAAGACGTCTATTTGGATGAGACGCCCGTCGCCAACACCGATGGTTCGCTGAACTTCCAGAACGTCAAGATCGACAGCCGCACCGGCACGCAGGACCAGCTCGTCATGTCGGGCTTCCCCGACGTGGAAAACGCCACTGCGGTGAACCTCGAGCTGAAGAGCACGACGCCGTGGACGCAGTCGCTCACCAATCTGGCGCTGTCGGCCGTCCGCATCACCCTGTCGGTGCCGGCGCTCCAGAAGAGCAACACCTCCAACGGTGATATCCAGGGCTATTCGATCGCCTATGCGATCGATGTCCAGACCGACAGTGGCAGCTTCTACCAGGTGCTTTCGTCTGCCTTCACCGGCAAGACCACGAGTAAGTACCAGCGTAACCACCGCATCGACCTGCCGCCGGCGGCGCACGGCTGGACCATCCGCGTCCGGCGACTGACGCCCAACCAGAACCTCGCCACGATTCAAGACGTGGTGATGGTCGACTCCTACACGCAGATCATCGACGCGCTGCTGCGCTACCCGAACAGCGCCTATGTGGGCGTCATCGTCGACGCCTCGCAGTTCAGCGCGATCCCAACCCGCGCCTACGATCTGATGGGTCGCATCATTCAGGTGCCGTCCAACTACGACCCTGTGGCGCGCACCTACACCGGTACGTGGGACGGCACGTTTAAGCAGGCGTGGACCAATAACCCGGCGTGGATCTTCTACGACCTGGCGACGCACCCGCGCTATGGCCTGGGCCAGTACGTCACCGCGGCCCAGATCAACAAGTGGAACCTCTACGCCATTGCTCAGTATTGCGATGGCATGGTGCCCAACGGCTTTGGGGGTACCGAGCCGCGTTTCACGTGCACCGTCTTTCTGCAGAAGAAAGGCGACGCCTACAAGGTGCTCCAGGATCTGGCCAGCGTCTTCCGTGGCATTTCCTTCTGGGCCGCTGGCGCCATCCAGGCATCGGCCGACATGCCGGCCGACCCGAGCTACACCTACACCGCCGCGAACGTCATCGACGGCAAGTTCACATACTCGGGTTCGAGCAAATCGACCCGGTACACCGTGGCGCTGGTGTCGTGGAACGACCCGAACGACTTCGGCCGCGCCAAGGTCAAATACGTCCCTGATCCGGCCGGTATCGCGCGCTACGGCGTGCGCGTCACCCAGATCACGGGGGTAGGGTGCACCTCGGAGGGGCAGGCGCAACGCGTCGGCCTGTGGACGCTCTTCACCTCTCGCCTCGAAACCGAGACCGTCACCTTCAAGGTCGGCCTGGACGGAACGCTGGTCGCCCCCGGACAGGTGCTCCGCGTCGCCGATCCCGCGCGAGCGGGTAAGCGCCAGGGTGGTCGTATCCATGCGGCCACGGCGACCAGCGTGACCGTGGACAGCCTCCCCACGGTGGCCATAGGCGACAACCTGACCGTCACGCTGCCGAGCGGCGTCACTGAGACCCACGCAGTCACCGCGATCGCGGGTAACACCATCAGCGTGGCATCGCCCGGGTTCTCGGCTATTCCCGTGGTCGAATCGGTCTGGGTCTGCGAAAGCACCACGCTTCAGGCAGCCACCTACCGCGCCATCTCGGTGCTGAAGGGCAACACCGCCGGCGCCATCGAATTCACGATCACGGCGCTATTGCACAACGCCAGCAAGTTCGCGGCGATCGATAGTGGCGCGCCCATCACGGTGCCGCCCATATCGGTCGTTCCGCCCAGCTCCCAGGCAAAGCCGACCAACCTGATCCTCGAGGCATTCCCGACCTACGGCGCGGTGCTGACGGCCACGCTGCTGATCATCCAGTGGGATGACACGCCCAATGCCGTCTACTACGACGTCAAATGGAGAAAGGACAACGGCAACTGGCAGCCGATGGGCCTCCAATACGGCCTGACGATCGACCTACCCAACGCGTTCCCAGGTGTGTACCAGGCGATGGTCATCGCCGTGAACGGCAATGGCGTTTCATCGCTGCCGGCGATCTCCGCGCCCTATACGATCAACGATCAGACCAACCAGCCTGGCTTCGCCCAGACGTTGGCGAATGAGGTGGCCACCGCCCAGAGCGGCGCCAACAGCGCGAACGCGGAACTGGCGAACATCGCCAGTGACAACAAGGTCACCTCGGCGGAGAAGCCGACCGTCATTCGCGACTGGGCTGTCATCAGCTCGGAGCAGGCGGGCATCGACGCGCAGGCCGTTTCCTTCCTTGGCGCTGGCTCGGCGCAGCAGGTGGCCTACGACAACGCCATCACGACGCTCGCCAACTATCTGGGCGGGCTGACCAGCCCGACTATGTGGAACGACAAGACAGGCGACACCACGGTGGTCGGCGCCACGTTCCGGCAGAACTTCAACAGCGTCTACACGTGCCGCCAGACGTTACTCAATGCGATCTACGCCAAGGCCCAGAACCTGGCGAATGGTGCGCAATCGACTGCCAACAACGCGCAGTCGTCGGCCAACCAGGCGCAGTCGTCGGCCAACCAGGCGCAGACCACGGCGAACAACCTCAACCTGGTCAATCTGTCGATGAACCAGGGCCTCTACGGGTGGACGGCCACCGCAGATGCGGCCAACTGGTACGCCGAGACGGGTGGCAATGGTCCGAACGGGGGCACCTCGAACTACGTCGTGCACAAGGTCAGCACGGTCACATCCCAGCTCAACAACTCCTTGGTACCGGTGTATCCGGGGCAGGTGATCAAGGCCAGCGGCCAGGTGAATGGCGTTGGCACGCCCAACGGTGCTGCCGCGCTCTACGTGGCCTTCTACGACCAGAACAAGAACTACATCAGCTCGCCTAACAGCGCCCTGGTGACCACCAACGGCTACCACCCGTTGATGATGATCGCGACGGCGCCGGCGAACGCCGCGTTCGCCACCTTCGGTCCGAGCTGCGGCTATGCCACCTCGACGCCGCAGGGCTACTGGTGCTGGGCGAACCTGTGGTGGGACTACCAGCCGGCCTCGGTGGACGAAGTGCCGGATGGATCGACCTACAACCGCACCCTGGGCACGCGTACCAGCGGCGGTCGCCCGTTCATCGACTTCTCGGAGAGCATCCACCTCAACAAGAACGTGGACAACATGGGCGACGGCAGCGTGTATGCCAGGGCCAAGGCGGCACGCCTACAGAATGGCGTTCCTATCCTGCCATCGTCCGGGCGCAACCTCTGTCCGAACGAGCTGATGAGCAACAACAACGTCGGCGCCGTAGTGAACGCCGCGCTGACCGCTGGCGCCCCCGCCTGCGACGGATGGGTGGCGAACAACGTCGCCGGTGGCGCTGTGCTTACGTACAGCAATGGCGCTGGCTTCAACGTGTCCACGTCGCTGTGCTGCACGATCGGCAATGGCGCCACGATTCCCGTAGGCACCAACTATCCGAACTTCGCTACGGCAGACTTTCTGCCGGCGCGCGAGGGTGACAGCTTCATCGTCGGTGCGCATTTCTTCTGGAACGGCGGTATGGCCATGCCGGCCGGCGTCACTGTGACAGCTTCGGCGGGCGTCTACTTCTACGACAAGAACGGCGCCTATCTCGGTGCGGTCTCCTGTGGTCCGCCTGCCAATGCGCTGGGCTACAACAACATGGGTGCGAGTGCCTCGCCGCTGACCGCGGCGGGACTTGCGCCGGTGGGAACGGTAAAGGCGCGCATCGCCTACCAGGTGTCGGTGGCCAACACGAATGGCTCGGCGGTGGTGATCCCTGCCGGCAACAACTTCCCGGCCATCATTTTCTGCAACGGCATCTCGGTCTACCAGCAGGCGAACCTGGACACCGACACCGTCGACGGCACCACCTATGGTCGCACCTCGCAGAGCGATTTGTATTCCTCCGGTGGCGTCAATCGCATCGGTCTACGTATCCCCGGCAGCGGCCAGCAGATCGGCGACCAGCGCAACCTAAAGCAGCGTACGGTCACCAATATCCCGGCCAAAGTACCGACCACCATCAGCTATAGCGTCGCGGCTGGTTCACCGGCTACGGCAACCATTACGGTCGGTGCTTTCACTGTGCTCAGCGGGAGCGTCTCCACGAGCTACAACGCGAGCAGCGCCAGCGTGACCGGTAGCAACAACACGACGGTCAATTACTACCTCTACATGAACGACCCCGGTTTTGCAGGAGGCGCTCAGGCGCTTATAGCCACCACTAACCCCAATGATGTCTATAGCGGCGATGGCTACGTATACATCGGCGCCGTAGCCGTTACCTATCCAAGCAGTGGTAGCGGATCGGGAAGTGGCAGCGGCGGTGGTGGTTCTGGCGCGTGTGTGTGTGCCCATATGTGGCTCGACGAAGACACCCAGGCGCAAGAGGCGCGCCAAGGCTTCCTCGCCGACTGCCTGGACATCCCGACCTCCGGGCTTCGGAAGTTCCGGCGCCGCCTGCGCGGCATGGAAATGTCCCTACAGCCGTGCGTGCGTCTGACGACCGAAGGTGGCGGCGTATGGGAGGGGAGCGTGTCTACCCCGTTCGATCTCCTGACCGACGAGGGTACCTATGGCGGCATGACCCACGCGCCGGACATGGAAGGAATGAAGGTCGTCACCGACAAGGGTATCGAGCGGGTTGTTCAGGTGCTCGATATTGGAGAACAGATGGTCTGCCACCAGCACTATGGTGGTTGTAGCTACGCAGCCGGACTTGACCCGGATTACCGCATTTACTCTCACAACGCGATATCGAAGCCCTGACCATGGCCTACACGAAGCCCGACCAGACACCCTTCACCAAGCTGCAACCGAACGAGTTTGTCGTCACGCTGGATAGTGGCCAGAACGTCGCCGTCGCCGTGTCCGTGTGGACCGAAGACACGAGCGCCAATCCGTCGCTGGTATCCGCAGCGCGGGTTGTCCAGGCTGACGGAAGCAATCAGCTTGATGCGAATAACGATCCGATCAGGTCGGCGTTCACCCACACAAGCAATGCCACCGAGCTTGCCAACGTAGGCGGCATGGCCAACCTCCAGAAGCAGATGCTACTGGCCGTTCTCGGGGAGGCCACCACTCTCTGGAGCGATCCGATCCACACCACGGACATGCAGAACGCCAGCATCCGCGCGAGCATCACCACTGCCGGTCATGCGGGCCCCGTGGCGAGCCCTGGGAGCCTCCTGTGAAGATCGAACTCCAGAACACCCAGCTGTCGGGCCAGCGCCCCGGACGCACGGTCAACTGCCATGAGGACGACGGGGCCGAGATCCTGATGGTCAACGTCGAAGTAGCCTGGGACTCGGCCAACCTGGTATGCACCCTGACGGTCGAGCACAGCTCGAGGAAGTGGCCGGACGGGTTTCCGCTTTACGCCTCCGGGCACAGCGAGCAGGAAGCCGCAGAGGCGCTCGTTGACATCTTCCTTGCCGCGCACGGTGAGACCCCGCCGGCGTAAGCTGGCGGCATGAGCGACGCGCCAAAGGTCCAATGGGAACAGATGACGATGAGCGGGAAACCGCTCGATCACTGGCTGGCGACGCTTCCCGGTTCCGTGTGCTTCGCCTCGGTGAACATGCGCGTCGACGGCACCTGGAAGGTGAACCTGACGCCGAAGGGAAGGGACATCAGGACCATACCGATCTACTCGGACCCGTACCTGACCCGCGAGAAGGCCATGGCCCACGTCGAGAAGTGGGCGAAGTACCATTGGCGAACAGTCCCGATGGCCGAGAGGCCACCATGCCAGATGGGCCGGTAAAGTGGTCCGCAATTCTTCAAACCAATAAGAATTACCTTGCTTTTAGACGCGATAAATCTCATTGTTTGCGGCCCACCTTGTGGTGTAAGCCGTTGTCTTGGTGAAAGTTGGCGACGGACTTAAAATCCCTCAGCCGCAAGGCTATCCGGGTTCGATTCCCGGTCCGGGCACCAACGGTGGAATACCTGTGCGCCAATACGGCGTAACTCGAGGGATGTCATGAGTGGCGTCAGATTTCTCGGGGCCTATGACGGTCGCGTCGGCGCGGAGTTGCCCGAAGGTTTCGTAGTGGGCAACTGCAAAGGCGATTGTGCGATTGAGCAGGGCGCCATCATTCAGGGTGTTTTTCGCCGTCTAGGCGAGCAAGAGTGGTCTGATTCTTACGGACGCAAAGTGACGGTCGTCGTCGAGGACTACGATCTTGACGCGGTGGGGCTACGTAACTGGTCCACGGGCGTCGAATAGAACTGTCAGCAGTGTTGAGGCGAGGCGTGTAAGACAATGCCTTCGACCTCCGTAGGCTGATTTTGTCGCCATGTTTTTAGGTACTTCAGGTGCTTGCATTGAGCCTAGTCGCGGCCTATGTTCACCTAACACACCCAAGGAGGGCGACTGGTGATCAAGGTAGTGCTGATTGACGATCACGAGCTGGTGCGTACCGGCTTCAGGATGATCTTGCAGCAGCAGCCGGATATTCAGATTTGTGGCGAGGCAGGCACCGCTGAAGAAGGGTTGCGATTGATTCGGGCGAAGACGCCCGACATCGCCCTGGTGGATGTTCACATGCCAGGCATGAGTGGTATCGAGCTCACTGAGCGCGTATCCCGCTCCAAGCTGGCAACGCACATCATCATCGTCACCGTGGTTGACGACGCGCGTTTTCCGAAGCGACTACTGGATGCGGGCGCTCTTGGCTATCTGACCAAGGGCTGCACTTCTGAAGAACTGTTGGATGCCGTGCGCCAGGTAGCCACGGGGCGTCGTTATCTGGCACCTGCGGTAGCGCAGCAACTGGCGCTGGCAACGCTGGATGGCGAGGGCTCACCCTTCGATGCCCTTTCCAGTCGTGAGCTTGAAGTGGCCATGATGCTGGTGCGGGGCAAGGCGCTTACCACGATCGGTGAGCAGCTCAATCTAAGCCCCAAGACCGTCTCGACCTACAAGCAGCGTCTGATGGAGAAGCTGCAGGTTGATCACGTCATCAGCCTGGCGCATCTGATGACCATTCACGGGTTGCTGGATACCCACAACAATCAGGTGGGCAACAACCTTCTGGGATGAGTTCGCCAGAACCAATAGACATAAAAAAAGCCGGATCTGCATCCGGCTTTTTTTATGTCCCAGAGATGCATCGTCAACCGTGTGACGATGCATCCTTCTTGGCGTGGTCAGCGGCTTCTTCTTCGTTGACGACGGGGTGAGCAGGGGAGGATTCCGCAGTGGGATCCGTCAGCCCTGCATGGGCAAGCAGATCTCCCTGGGCGGGACGCGCCGTCGTGGATTCTTCAGCCTCGGCACTTGCGGCAGGCGCTGCCTCGGCCTTGGCGACCACTTCGTTCTCCACGGGCGGCGTCACCGGCGACTCGGTCGCAGGCACGGTCTTGGGCGGAACATCCCGATGAGCATGGACGTCGATGGCCGTGCTTGCTTCGGTTACGTCCGCTGCTTCCTTCGTTGCGGCGCCAACTGCGGGCTTCTCAGCCACCAGGGGCGCACTGACCATGATCTCCGGTGCGTGGGTGACCGCATCCGCCACCGGGATTTCCTTCACGGCCGCGTGCTCTTCATGCTGAGGGGCTTCGACCACCGTAGTCTCGGTGGCCAAAGGGGCCTCGACATGCACGTGATCCGCGGGGTGCTCAGCGATGGACTCGGCCGCTGGGATTGGCGGAAGTGTGGGCAGATTGAACGATGCCGGCGCAACCGCGCTCAGCACCTGCTCCGGTGCAGGGATGGGCGCAGCTGTTGAGGCCGCGGTGACACCTTCCTGCGAGGTCGAGGCAGTGCCGACCGGCGCTTCGACGACTGCGTGAGCCACAGCCGTGGCGGCAACGGTGCCGGCGGCTGCTGCGACGACAGGCGCTGCGGATGCCGATGCGTTGGCCGTTTCGTTCCGGTCCTCGTCGTCCAGATCATCGGCATGGTCATCCGACGACTCCGTTCCCTGCGAGCCGGTCTGGGTGGAGTCCTCATGGCGACGGCGGCGGCGACCACCACGACGGCCGCGGCGGCGGCGCGACTGCCCGCCTTCGGCTTCCGGCGCGCCTGGCTCGGTGCCCGGGCCCGGAACTTCACTCGTAGCCTCGACGGGAAGCACGAGATCCTTGACGACTTCTGCAGCAGGGCCTGTTGCCGGGTGTTCGGCGGGCGCGCTTCCTGCGGCCTGGGGGGCAACAGTGGCGGCCATGGCAGCTACCGCGGTTGCTGCCGCGGCGGCCTGACCCTGCTGCTGCGGCTGGCGCGGCTGCCGCGGCTGCTGTTCCTGGCGTTGCTGTGGCTTGCGTTCGTTCTGAGCGGGCTGCTGGCCATCAGCCTTGGCCTGCTGCTGGCGCTGCTCCTGCTTGGGCTGCTGCTGAGCTTGCGGCTGGCGTTGTTGCTGCGGCGGCTGTTGGCGGTTGCCCTTAGCCTGCTGCTGGCCCTTCTGGCCCTGCTGGGGCTGTTCACGGCGTTGCTGTTGCTGCTGGCGATTGCCCTGCTGCTGGCCCTGGGGCGCACGCGAGCGCTCATCGCGGCGCTGATTGCCACGAGACGTCTGGGGAGGCTGGGGCTGTGCGGCTGCCGGGGCCTGGCTGGCCGGAGCGGTCGTGCCACGGAACCAGCCGAACAGCCGGGAGATGATGCCGCCGCTGGGCGCCGGTGCCGCCGCGGGCTGGCGCGGAGCCTGGGCCTTCGGGGCGGGAGCGGCTGCGTTTTCGGTTTCCTCGCGAACCGGGGCCGGCGAGGAGGGCACGATGCCGCTCACGGCGGGCTGCTCGCTGCTGCCGAGCGCCTGGCCCATCTTCGGGATCGGCGACGCTTCGACCGCCGTCAGGCGCTCGTAGCTGGGCTTGCTGTGCTCGCCCATGTCGGCTTCACGGATGCGCTGGATCTCGATGTGCGGGGTCTCGAGCTTGTCGTCCGCCACGATGACCACGTGCACCTTGTTGCGCAGCTCGATCTCGACCACGCTGGCGCGCTTCTCGTTGAGCATGAAGTTGGCCACGCTCGGCGGAGCCTGCACCAGCACCTGGCCGGTGTTGTCCTTCATGGCGTGCTCTTCGATCAGTCGCAGGGTCGACAGCGCCAGCGACTCCACGCCGCGGACGTGGCCGTGGCCTTCGCAGCGCGGGCAGACGATCTGGGTGGCTTCGCCCAGGCTGGGGCGCAGGCGCTGGCGGGACATCTCCAGCAGGCCGAAGCGGCTGATGCGGCCAATCTGCACGCGGGCGCGATCCAGCTTCAGCGCGTCCTTAAGGCGTTCTTCCACCTCGCGCTGGTGCTTGGGGCTATCCATGTCGATGAAGTCGATCACGATCAGGCCGCCGGCATCGCGGATGCGCAGCTGGCGGGCGATTTCCACCGCCGCCTCGAGATTGGTGTTGAACGCGGTTTCTTCGATGTCGCTGCCCTTGGTGGCCTTCGACGAGTTGATGTCGATGGCGGTAAGGGCTTCGGTCTGATCGATGACGATGGAGCCGCCGGAGGGCAGGCGGACCTGGCGGTCGAACGCGCTCTCGATCTGCGTCTCGATCTGGTAGCGCGAGAACAGCGGCGTGTCGTCGCGGTACATCTTGAGCTTGCGCAGGGCGTTGGGCATCACCTGCTGCATGAACTCGCGCGCGTCGTTGTAGAGCGACTCCTCGTCGATGAGGATCTCGCCGATGTCGTTGCGCAGGTAGTCGCGCAGGGCGCGGATGAACAGCTTCGATTCCTGGTAGATCAGGAACGGCGCCTTCTGCGCCTGGGCGGCGCCAGAGATGGCCTTCCACAGCTGCAGGAGGTAATCGAGGTCCCACTGGAGTTCTTCGGCGTCGCGGCCGAGGCCGGCGGTGCGCACGATGAGGCCCACGTCGTCGGGGACGTTGAGATGCTCGAGTGCTTCCTTCAGGGCCTGGCGGTCTTCGCCTTCGATGCGACGCGAGACGCCACCCGCCTTCGGATTGTTCGGCATCAGCACCATGTAGCGGCCGGCGAGGCTGATGAAGGTGGTCAGGGCGGCACCCTTGTTGCCACGCTCTTCCTTCTCGACCTGCACGACCACTTCGTGACCTTCCTTGATCAGGTCACGGATGTTGGCCTTGTTGGGGTCCAGGCCCGGCGTGAAGTACTCGCGGGCGATTTCCTTCAGCGGGAGGAAGCCGTGACGCTCAGCGCCGTAATCGACGAAGCAGGCTTCCAGGGAAGGCTCCACGCGGGTGATTCGGCCCTTGTAGATATTGGCCTTCTTCTGTTCGCGGGAAGGGATTTCGATGTCGAGATCGTAAAGGGTCTGGCCATCGACGATGGCCACGCGCAACTCTTCACGCTGAGTTGCGTTGATCAACATACGTTTCATTGTAATTTTTCCTCGGCTTGCCGCGCGTCGCGTGCCTCGGTGGCGCCAGTAGCTTCGGCGGCCTGCCGGGGATCGCGCCGCTGCGGTTAAGCGGCAAATGACGGCATCGTTCTCGGTGCCGGGATGATTCTTAGGCTTGCGTCGATCGCCCTCCGGAATCCTTCGGAGACCGGACAAACGACAACCCGAACCGTTACGATGTAAGGGAGCAGCAACCGGCTGCCAAGAGGCGACCGGCGCTATCCTCGCCGACGTCACGGGATGGACATCCCGACTCCATCCGAACTTCGGCAGGGCGGGACCAAACGCCGGCCGAGTATCCTATTTCGCCAGGTTTTTTTCAATGCAGACGGTAACTTCCCCCGGCGCACCTCAGGGTGTGCGTCAAGTAGAGATCGGGCCCGAGAGGGACGGTCAGCGCATCGACAATGCGCTCATGACCCTGCTCAAGGGGGTACCGAAGAGCATGATCTACCGGATCCTGCGCACCGGACAGGTGCGTGTGAACGGCAAGCGCGCCAAGCCGGAGACGCGTCTCGCCGCCGGTGACATGCTGCGTATTCCGCCTGTCCGCACGGCGGAAAAGGTGGCTGAGAAGGGACCGTCGGCGGGAGCCGTCTCGGCGGTCACTGAGTCGATCATCTTCGAAGACAAGCATTTCATCGCCATCGACAAGCCGACCGGCGTTGCCAGTCATGGCGGTAGCGGGGTCAGTCACGGCGCCATCGAGCTGCTCCGCGCGGCACGCCCGAACGAGCACGTGGAGCTGGTTCATCGCCTGGATCGGGACACCAGTGGTGTCTTGGTGTTCGCCAAGACTCGCGCCGGGCTGACGGGCCTTCAGGCGGCAATCCGCGACAACCAGGTGACCAAGCAGTACCTCTGCCTGATGGACGGGCACCCCGGGAAGGCCAAGTTCAGCGTCAACGCGCCGCTGCTCAAGTCGGTACTCCAGGGTGGCGAGCGCATGGTAAGGGTGGCCGATCACGGCAAGCCGTCGTTGACGTTTTTCCAGGAGATGGAGCACTACCCGGGCGCGCGTCTGATGCAGGCGACGCTGGGCACCGGCCGTACCCACCAGATCCGCGTCCATGCCGCCCATATCGGACATCCGCTGGCGGGTGACCCGAAGTACGGCAACAAGGAAATGAACAAGGCTTTCAAGGACCTGGGCCTCAATCGCCTGTTCCTGCATGCCTCGCACATGAGTTTCGAGCTGGATGGCCGTTCCTACAGTTTCTCTGCGCCACTGCCGGACGACCTGAAGGATTTCCTCGACCTGCTTGCCGTCAAAGGCAAGAAAATCAGGTATTTGTGGGAAAGGCTACAGGAAGAAGCGCGCACTGACCTCGAGTGAGCGCAGCAGGTGGCCGGTTAGTCCGGCCTCCACCAGCAAGGCGCTGGCCGCATGAGCGAGGGCAACGGGTATCAGGCGCGGAGAGCGCATGAAGCACCAGGCCCACCAGAGTTCGGACAGCAGGCATAACTGCATGAGCGAGCCGTTCGGCGTATGGAGCAGTCCGAACAGCGTAGCGGTGACGATGATGACGGCCGCTTTGGGAAGGCCCGTCCGCTCCAGCCGCCCCATCACCAGGGCAAGCATGGCCCATTGCTGTAGCAGCGCCCAGCCGAGATAGACCAGCATGTGCCGGACGTCCAGGTGAAGCAGGGGGTGCCCGTCCGCCAACAAGAGCGTGGCGGCCACGGGAAGTGGCAGCAGCGGGTACAACCAATCCGACCGGATCCGTCCCCACCATCCCCAATCCACCGGACGTCGGCGCCATTCCATCTGGCCGCCATAGACCAGCGCGGCGACGAAAGCGGCGATGCCAGGAATCGACAGCTCCGATCCCCAGCGTAGTCCGGCGATTAGCCATAGGGGGCCGAAGGCGATTGCTGCGACCTCGGTCCAGGGGCGGATCACTCCGGCGCGTTGGCGCATGGCGAGCCACGCCAGCCACGCAATATAGAGACTGCAGATGCCCCCATCGAGCCATGGCGGCAAGTGCGTCGAGGTCTGTTCGGGCAGCGCCTGCCCAAACGGCAGGATGATGGCGGCCGGCCAGAACTGCCGGATGCGGTCGCGTAGCAGCAACATGGATTCGGCTGATGCGCCCTCAGGCAATCGCACCACCGGTGCGCCATAGCGGGCCAGTTGCCGTGGATCGGGTGTCCACTTGCCCATGGCATCGACGCCGCGCCACTGAATATCCGAGGTCTGACGGTCGATGATGGCCGGGATGGCGATAGGTAGGGGCGAATACGCCGCAACCGAGTGGGCAGTCAGCGTCGCGCCCGCGGGCATGGTGACCCGTAGTCGCAGCATGTATGCGACGGCGCCGGGCGCGGGGCAGGGCTCGCCATGGGCCGTGTGCCAGTCCTGCGCCCTCAGGTCGATCGACCATGGATTGCTGTTCGCTGACATGGATGCCGCCTGTTCGATCGAGCAGGCGGAACCGGATTCGACGGGTTGATAGCGCAGTCCAATCGTTCCGCGCTGACTCCCCTGCATGTCGATGTGCAGCAGCGGCCAATGCGCCAGGTCGATGGGCGCTACCAGCGGTAGACCAAGCTCGAAGGGCGTGCCGTCGCGACTGGTGATCGTCAATCCATCCGGTGAAGTGCCAAGCGTGGCGTTGCCGAACACGCGGCTGGCGACGAGGTCGGAAGCGTTGTGCAGCGTCCATTGCCACGGCGATCTGCCAGCGCGAAGCACTGCGGCCGTCTTGCCAGCCTCATGGATCAACTGGCCGCGGGTGATCCAGCCGGATAGTTCCGCCATGCACCACAGCAGCACCGCGACCGCCGCGAGGAAACCTGCGGCGGACAGCAATGGCGATGCGGGGCGAAGGGTGCTCAACGTTCGAGCAGGACTTCGACGCGGGCGGCACAGACGATGTCGTTCATCGACAGTCCGCCGACGTCATGGGTCGACCACAGCACCTGGCAATGGCCGTAGCCCGCCTCGAGATCCGGGTGGTGATCCTCTTGATTGGCCATGAAGCCAACCGCATTGATGAAGCCAAGCGTGTGGTGGAAGTCAGGGAACTTGAAATCCTTGACGATGGCTTTGCCGTCGTCGGTGACTTTCCACCCCGGCAACGCGGCGAGCAGTTCCTTGAGCGCGGCGGCGTCGAGCGCGTGTTCCTTGCCCTTGCGCGGCGTGCAGTGCTGGCTGGCGAGTTGGCTGAGGTTCATGGCGAAAGTCCGTGGCGAGAGAAAGGTGCGAAGCGTCGAAGCTCGGCGCGGAAAAGTCAAAGCCGGGCAGGCGAGTCAAAATAGGACTAAAATGGTGCTGTATTGCCGGCCATGCCGGAGTTTCCGCTGGAGTGGACATGATCGAGATTTCAGAACGCGCACAGAAGCATTTCCTGCGTTTGCTTTCCCAGCAAGGCATCGAGGGGTTGAGCATCCGCCTGCGCGTGACCTCGCCCGGTACGCCGGCGGCCAATTGCGAGCTGGAGTTTGCCGAGCCGGATGAACTGAATGGGCAGGAGTGGACCATCGTGTGTGATGGTTTCGACTTCAACGTCGACGGTGAGAGCGCGCGTTGGCTGGAAGGGGCGAACATCGATTTCGAACCGAACGCGACGGGTGGCCAGCTCAATATCCGCGCCCCGCGCATCAAGGGCGAGATTCCCGGCCAGGAAGCGGGCCTGATCGAGCGCGTGCGTTACGTGCTCGAGGCCGAAGTGAATCCGAAGATTGCCTCGCACGGTGGTCGCGTGAGCCTGCTCGAAGTGGACGCCAACGGCGTGGTCATCCTGCAGTTCGGCGGTGGTTGCCACGGTTGCGGCATGGTCGACGTTACGCTCAAGCACGGCGTGGAGAAAACGCTGCGCGAACGCGTGCCGGAGATCACCGAGGTCCGCGATGCCACCGACCACAGCGGCGGCAGCAATCCGTACTACAGCAAGAAGGAAGGGCAGTCCGCGCTGGGTTGAACCGCAGTCGTATGGACATCCAAAAGAAAAGGCCCGCAAGTTGCGGGCCTTTTTCGTTTCCGGTGACGAGGCTTACTTGTTGTCGCCCTGGATATGTCCCTTCAGGGTATCCATCTTGGTCGGCAGGCTGGAGAAGTACGCCGCGACGTCCTGGATATCCTGGTCGGACAGCTGCGCCACGAAGCCCTTCATGATCGCGTTGTCGCGCTGGCCGGTCTTGTACTCGTTGAGGGCCTGCTGGATGTACATGTTGTACTGGCCAGCCAGGCGCGGGTACTGAGGGTCGACCGCGTTGCCATCGGTGCCGTGGCAGGCGAAGCAGGTGGCGGCCTTCTGCTTGCCGTTCTCGATATTGCCCGCGGCCAGCAGCTGGGTGGAGGCGAACGCCAGGACGGCGCCGAATGAAAGCAGGGTCAGTGCACGTTTCATGCGGTTCGGGTCCTTGGCTTACTTGGCGAGGCTGGAGAGGTAGGCGGCGACGTCCTGAATGTCCTGGTCGGACAGACTCTGCGCCTGGGCCATCATCGTCGGGTGCTTGCGCTCGCCTGCCTTGTACTCATGCAGCGCGTTGACGATGTACTGCTCGTTCTGGCCGGCGATGCGCGGCACAGGGTAATTGGGATATGCGTTGGCGTAACCCGGCACGCCATGACAACCATTGCACGTATAGATCAACTTGCGTCCGGCAGCTTTGTCACCCTCGGCATGCACGCTGGCAGTGGCGAAGAGAGCTGCGGCCACGGTCAGGCCAAGCAGTTGCAGTCGAGTCATCAGGATCGTCCCCACGATTCCAGCTGGTACATGGTGAATGTCACGGCAGTATAGTCGTTGCGTTCACGAACGGACAACATGCCGCAAGCCACTGATTTACATCAATGATGGATGTCACAGTGGCCCGGAGGGAGCGCGCACGGAGGTCCGGCGCGCCATGACCAATGCAAGGGGCAATGCATGCGAAAGACGCTTGAAAAGGCCAGTAATCGACGCGTCCTGAAGGTCGCGGTGGCGGTAGCGATGGCCTTTGGCATCGCGTGGCAGGCGGGCAACGCGAGGGCGGCGACCCCTGCGGCAGATTACCGCATCGTCGGCTATGTGGGAGACAGCCAGCCGCTGCCTCACGTGAGCGCCGACAAACTCGACGTGATCAATTATGCATTCGCCAAACTCGAGCCGAAGGGCGATGTGGTGTTCCCCAGTCCCGTCGCCGGGCAGACGCTTGCCACCCTCACCGCGCTGCGCAAACTCAACCCGAACCTCAAGATCATCGTGTCCATCGGTGGCTGGACGGCGGACTATTTTTCGGATGTCGCGCTCACCGACGCTACGCGTCAACGCATGGCCGACAGCGTGGCTGCGTTCATCGAGAAGTACGATGTGGATGGCGTGGATCTCGACTGGGAATACCCGACCTTGCCGGGCCCTGGCATCAGTCATCGCCCGGAGGACAAGCGCAACTTCAGCCTGTTGCTGGAAACACTGCGCGCGCGCCTCGACAAGATGGGCGCTGCACACGGCGGTCGACACTATCTGTTGACCATCGCCGCGGCGGACAGCGAGTTTGTTGCAGGTATCGAGCTGGAGCGCGTGTCGCACTCGCTCGACTGGTTCAACCTGATGACGTACGACTTCCACAACAGTCTGACGCCGACCACCGGCCATCACGCCGGGCTGCATCTGTCCGATATCGCACCCGCTGACGATCGCGCTGGCGACAAGGCCGTGGCGCAATTCCTCGCGGCGGGTGTGCCGGCCAAGAAGCTCAATCTTGGCGTGGCCTTCTATGGGCGCGCGTTCACGGGTGCCGATGCCGCCCATGATGGCCTGCAGCAGAAGTACACCAAGTTCGCGGGCGCACCGTCATGGGACGAGCTCGTGGCGGGCTACATCGGCAAGAACGGCTATGTGCGCCATTGGGATGCCAAGGCACAGGCGCCTTACCTGTGGAATGCACAGACGCACACGTTCGTGAGCTACGAAGATCCCGAATCGCTGCGTGCCAAGGCGGCTTTCGTCAAGGCGAAGGGCTTGGGCGGCGTGATGTATTGGGAGCACAGCCTGGATCGCAACGAAGAGTTGCTTGGCGTGCTGGATCAGTCGCTGCGATCGAAGTGATCTTTTGCTCGTCATTCCGGTCTGCGCCGGAATGACGAGCGTGAAGGTGGGGCTGATCCCGAGATGTCGCCGGGAGCGCTCAGCCCCCGAACAAGCTCTTGAAGATATGAATACCGGCGGTGTATTCGCCGATGATCGTGCCGAGACTCACGAGGAAGAAGTTCAGCAACGTGCGCGCGACGCGATTGCGCCACCAGCCACGCCAGTCGCCGATGTCGTCGCGCAACGTTTCGAAATCCGCTACGCGTGGGCGGCGCACCCATGCTTCCACCATCGCACTGATGCCGCCTGACGGAATGCCGGGACGGAATGGTTTGATCGGTGCCGCGATGAACGCGGCGATGACGCTCAGCGGATGGGCGCCGGCAATGATGGCGCCGATGGCCGAGAAGCCACCGGTATAGAGGATCCAGTCGCGCAGCGCCGCCGTGCCCAGCGACGTGTTCCGATGGAAGGCGAAGCCAATGGCGACGAACACGGCCAGCACCAGGCCGATGGCGACCCATTTGGGCCAGCGCGCCTTGGGTGGTGCGGCGGCCAGCACGGCGGCTTCCTCCGTCGGATTGCCCTGCTGGGTGCGGAGTTGCTCGCACAAACCCTTGAGATGGCCGGCGCCAATCACCACCAGCACGCGACGGCCTTCGCCAAAGCCGGCCTGGGCGGCCTGTTCGCGCAAGCGTGCTGCCATGTAGGCGTCGCGTTCGGCGATAAGCGCGCGGTAGAGCGGGGCCGAATTCGCTGCGAACTCGCCAAAGGCGCTCTCCAGCATGTCGCCTTGCTTGAGTTTTTCGATCTCGGATTCTTCGATGTTCTGGCGCTCGAACACGCTGGCGATCAGCCCGCCGACCAGGCCCAGGCGTTGCCAGAAACCGACGCTTCGGTAGGCGCGCCGCAGTGTCGTGCCCACTTCGCGATCAACCAGCCACACGGGTAGGCCGCGTTGTTCGGCGCCATCCATGCCGGCCTTCATTTCCGCGCCCGGCTGGATGCCGTATTGCTCGGCAAGGCGCTTCTGGAAAGACGACAGCACGAGGCTCGCCGCGACCATGCCGGCCTTGCCTTGCCGAATGACCTGGAACAGATCCATCTGCTTGAAGGCGTCGGGATCGCGCATGCCCTGCGCGCGGCTGTCGCACAGCTCCACCGCCACGGCATCGAAGTTCTCGTGCGCGAGCAGCGCCTCCACGGCATCAACACTGGTGCGCGACACGTGTGCGGTGCCCAGCACCACATATTCCACGCCGTCTCGGATCACGCGCTCAATGGGCTGGTCGCGTAGTACAGGAGGCAGGGTGTCGGCGATGTCGGTCTGGCTCATGCGTGGTATCGAAGTGATGGGGCTAGTGCCTGCATGGGGATGAAGGCTGCGCGATCCAAGTTGCGCAGCGCCGTGTCGTTCAGTCGCGGAAGCGCTTGAGCAGATCGCCGTAGGCGTCGATGCGACGATCGCGGAGGAACGGCCAGATCCGGCGCACGTGTTCGCTGCGGGCCATGTCCACGTCCACGATCAGCAGTTCGCGTTGGTCGGTGCTGGCCTGGGCCAGGAACTCGCCCTGCGGGCCGGCCACGAAGCTGGTGCCCCAGAACTGGATGCCGTTGGTGACGCCGGCCTTGTCGGCCTCGAAGCCTGTGCGGTTGCACGACAGTAGCGGCAGGCCATTGGCTACGGCATGGCCGCGCTGCACGGTGACCCATGCCTCGCGCTGGCGATCCTTTTCGGCCTGGTCATCCTGCGGATCCCAGCCGATGGCGGTGGGATACAGCAGCAGGTCGGCGCCGGCCAGCGCCATCAGGCGGGCAGCTTCCGGATACCACTGGTCCCAGCACACCAGCACGCCGAGGCGGCCCACCGAGGTGTCGATGGGATCGAAGCCCAGGTCGCCCGGCGTGAAGTAAAACTTCTCGTAGAACGCCGGGTCGTCGGGGATGTGCATCTTGCGGTACTTGCCCGCGATGGCGGCCGAGCGGTCGAACACCACCGCAGTGTTGTGATACAGGCCGGTGGCGCGCTTCTCGAACAGTGAGGCGACGATGACCAGCTTCAGCTCCTCGGCCAGTTTGCCGATGCGTGCCGTGCTGTGCCCGGGGATGGTCTCGGCCAGGTCGAACTCGTCCACCGACTCGCGCTGGCAGAAGTAAGGGCCGTTGTGCAGCTCCTGCAACAGGACCAGTTCCACGCCCTTGGACGCCGCTTCGCGCAGGCCTGCCTCAATGGCGTCGAGATTGGCATCACGGCTGCCGCGGTCGGTTTCCTGCAGCAGGGCGACTTTGAGGGTCTTGCGGGTCATGGGCGAGTTCTCGATGACGACTGCCGGGGAGCAGGCCGCCAAGTTTAACGGATAAGACGAAGCCGGCCCCTTCCGGGGCCGGCCGATGGCTCATATAGGTAGCGCCAGGGGTGTTTCCAGCGCCCCCCGGTGCACCGCAGGCCGGGTTTTAGACGATGCCGGCGGGCAACTGCATGGTGATGCAGTGCAGGCTGCCGTTCTGCCAGATCAGCGGGCGACAGGGCACCTGCACGATCTCGCGGCCGGGGTGGGCCTCGCCGATGATGCGGGCGGCTTCGTCGTCGGCGTTGTCACCATAGGCCGGCACCAGCACAGCGCCGTTGACGATCAGGTAATTGGCATACGACGCCGCCAGGCGGCGGCCTTCGTCGATGATGGGCTTGGCCCAGGGCAGGGGATAGAGCGTGTACGGCTTGCCTTCCGGCGTGCGCAGCGCGGCCAATTCCTCGCCCATGCGCTTGAGTTCGTCGTGGTGCGGGTCGGCGTCGTCGTCGCAGGCCTGGTAGACGATGCGCTCGCCCGGCGCGAAGCGCGCCAGGGTGTCGATGTGCGCGTCGGTGTCGTCGCCTTCGAGGTAACCATAGTCCAGCCACAGCACGCGGCTGGCATGCAGGCTGTCGCTGAGGATCTCGGTCATGTGCGCGCGCGACTGTTCGGGGTGGCGCTGGGTCAGGCAACGCCAGGTGGTCAGCACGGTGCCGACGCCGTCGCTTTCGATGCCACCGCCTTCGAGCGCCCAGTCGATGCGCTTGTGCTTGGCTTTGCCGAACACGCCTTCCTGCACGAGGCCAGCAATGAGCGCGTCGTCCTGCTCCGCGCCGAACTTGCCACCCCAACCGGTGAAGCGGAAATCGGTGAGCTGGAAGGCGCCATCATCGGCCTTCAGCGTGATGGGGCCGGAATCGCGCAGCCAGGTGTCGTCGTACGGCAGCTCGACGAAACGCACCTTGGACAGGTCGACGCCTTCACCCGTGAGTAGGGCCTGCACGCGCAGACGCAGTGTGTTGTCGCCCACCACGATGATCAGCGACTGGAAGCGCGTGACGGCGGCGGCCAGCGCCACGTACGTTGTTTCCACATCGGCGAGGCGATCGGCCCAGTCGGTGCCGGCATGCGGCCAGGCGATCAGCACGGCCGATTGAGGCTCCCATTCCGCCGGAAGGCGAAGGCTATGGTCAGTCATCGTGAACGGTTCTCTTGCGGGGGCGGCGACCCTGGAGAGCGGCTGAACGTGTCAGGGCATCCCGGACAGGGGGGCGATAAAGGGCGCAGAGTGTAAACGATGCCACGTGACAGCACGGAAAAAGTGCTGAAAAGACAACGCGGCCCGTGTTTCCACGAGCCGCGCCTGAAGCAGGTTCGCGCCGGTCAGTTGGCGGAAGCGGGATTGGTGTTGTTGCCTGCCGGCGTGTTAAGCACGGCATGGATCACATGGCTCTTCTCGAAATACACGATGAAATTCGAGTAATCCCAGCGGTTGATCACCGGTTGCTTGGCGCTGCCGCCGCCACGTGGTGTGAGCTTGCGCTGCGGAGCCCCATACTTCTTCTCCACCTCGCCCATGCTCATGCCACGGGAGGGCAGATCCATCGTCTTTTCCTGCTGCACGCGGTTGACGAGCAGACTTTCCGCCCTTGCGGTCGCCGGTGCGCCGAGGCTGGCGGTGGCCAGCAGGGCGATGGACAGACCGATGCCGAACTTGCTGATTCCGAACTTGTTCACGGTTCCCCTCTCCGCACAAGGCGTTGCGGCGTCGTTGTAGCAGAACGGCCGGGGCTAATCCATGTGAATCTGCGGCGATTGCGACGCCGTGGGCATTCGCCATGGTGACTAGGGCCTGTTAACCCGATCCGCGTGGCTTGTCCATGGCTGTCCCGTGGTAATGCGTGCCGCAGGCCTGGCGGTTTCCTGGTTCAGCCGCGCGCTGCCGCTGGGCGACCATAGACAAGCAATCCTTCCTGGCTTCTCAAAGCCGACGCTATCCATGGCGCCTCCCCGCGTGCAGTCAGGTCTATCTACCCGCTACACAGCCTCATCAGTCCGTGACGCACGGACGTAGACCCCATCGCGTTTCCTTGTCTGTCGGGCACGCCAGAAGACCCCGGCGCGGGCCACGCGGATCGGATGAACAGGTCCTTGGACGCCCGGACCGTTATCATGGGCGGCTTCGGGCGGCAGGACGCCCGGTCCGGATAATTGCTACCCATGATTTCGTTCCGCCATTTCGCCTTACGCCGTGGCAGCCGGCTGCTGCTTTCCGATATTGACCTGGTGATCCAGACCGGCTGGAGGCTTGGCGTGGTGGGGCGCAACGGCTGCGGCAAGTCCAGCCTGTTCGCCGCGTTGCAGGGCACGGTGGAGGCCGACGCCGGCGACCTGGACATGCCGTCGAAGATCCGCATGGCCTCGGTGGCCCAAGAGACCCCCGCCTTGCCGGACCCGGCCATCGAATATGTGATGGGTGGCGACGAGGAACTGGCCAAGGCGTTGCGCGACGAGCTCGACGCGCAGGCGCGCGGCGATACCGAGGCGATGGCGCGTGCCCACCACCGCATCGAAGAGCTGCATGGCTACGATGCGCGTGCCCGTGCTGGGCGCCTGCTGCATGGCCTGGGTTTTGCGGCGGAAACACATGAGACCCCTGTGCAGGAGTTCTCCGGCGGTTGGCGTGTGCGACTGAACCTGGCGCGCGCGCTGATGGCACCCTCGGACCTGCTATTGCTCGACGAACCCACCAACCATCTGGATCTGGATGCGGTGCTGTGGCTGGAAGAATGGCTGCGTCGCTATCAGGGCACTTTGCTGGTGATCTCGCATGACCGCGAATTCCTCGATGGGGTGATCACGCACACGCTGCATCTCAACGACGGCGGCGCCAAGCTCTATACCGGCAACTACAGCGCGTTCGAACGTCTACGCGCCGAGCAATTGCGACAGCAGCAGATCGCGCATGAGCGCGAGCAGGCCGAACGTGCGCACCTGCAATCCTTCGTCGATCGCTTCAAGGCGAAGGCAAGCAAGGCCAAGCAGGCGCAATCGCGCGTCAAACGACTGGAGAAGCTGGCCGGTACCGAAGCGGTGCGCATGGAGCGTCCCTTCCGCTTCCAGTTCGCCGTACCGGATCGACTGCCCGATTCCATGCTGCAGATGGAAGAGGTCGTGGCGGGCTACCCCGGCGAGAACGGCGGGGCGCCAGCCACTATCCTCCACGACGTTCGGTTCCGCTTGGAAGCGGGTGAGCGTATCGGCTTGCTGGGCCCCAACGGCGCGGGTAAATCGACGCTGGTCAAGACGTTGGTGGGGGAACTCCAGCCTCTGGGCGGTGAACGCAAGGCGCACAAGGATCTGAAGATCGGCTACTTCGCCCAGCACACGGTGGAGAGTTTGCGCGAGGGAGCATCACCGTTCGATCACCTGCAGGACAAGGCGCCGGGTGTGGCCGCACAGGTATTGCGCGATTTCCTGGGTTCGTGGAATTTCGCCGGCGATCGCGCCTTTGAATCCGTCGACGGTTTTTCCGGTGGTGAGCGTGCGCGACTCGCGCTGGCGCTGATTGCCTGGGACAAGCCCAACCTGCTGCTGCTCGACGAACCGACCAACCATCTCGATCTGGACATGCGCGAAGCGCTGGCCGATGCGCTGGCCGAATTCGATGGCGCACTGGTGCTGGTGTCGCATGACCGCCATCTGCTAGGCCTCGTCTGCGACAGCTTCTGGCGCGTCGCAGATGGCGTGGTGGAGTCGTTCGACGGCGACCTGGACGACTATGCGCGCTGGCTACGCAGCCGCGGTTCCGATGCCAAGAAAAACAAGGACAAGAACGAAGGGACGCCGGCATCGCGTGCCGAATCGCCCGAGGAGCGTCGTCGCCGTGCCGCGGCCCAGCGCGATAACGAAAAGGCGGCGCGCCAACGCGTAAAGAAGCTCGAGACCCGCATCGCTTCGCTGGAAGGCGAACTGACGACTCTCGATGCCAAGTTGGCCGACCCGGAAACGTACAACGGTCCCACCGCCGAGATGATGCGATTGGGACAAAAGCAGGCCGAGCTTCGCCGCGAGAAGGAAACACTCGAAGCCGAGTGGCTCGAACTCTACGAACAGCTGGAGGCATGAGCACAGGCATGAACGGTTCGGCCCAACACGTCATCGACATCTGGCTGCCGGACCTGGTGCGTTTTTCGCCGGATCATCCGCTGCGCACGCTGTTGCGCAAGGCTGATCCGCTGGAAAGCGGTGCACGCGGTTACATGGAAGGCCTTGCGGCTCGCTTTGATTTGCCGAGCCCGTTGCCAGCCGGCGCATTGACGCGTGAGCTGATCGCTGGTGATGCGGGTGCCGATGCCTGGTTGTGCGCCGATCCTGCCTGGGTGCAGCCGGATCTCAATGGCGCGCGCCTGCTGGCCTGTGGCCAGATGCAGTTGTCCATGGATGATGCACAGGCGTTGGCCGAACCGTTGAAGCCGCTGTTCGACGAGGCCGGTATGGTGCTCATGGTGTCGGCTCCGGATCACTGGCACGTGCGCCTGCCGGCGCAAACAGCGACTCCTGAGTTCGCCGCACCCGAACAGGCGCTGGGCGAGGATCTGTACTACCACCTGCCACGGGGTGCCGAAGGGCGTTCCTGGCGCATTCTGCTCAACGAAGTCCAGGTCATCCTGCATCAGCATCCGCTCAATGCCGAGCGACGCCAGCACGGCCTGCCACCCGTCAATCATCTGTGGTTGTGGGGTGGCGGCGTCTTGCCCGGTGCGGTACGCACGCCGCTCGTGCAAGTCATTGGCGATGATCTGCTGCTCGCTGCTCTCGCCAGGCAGGCACGCGTGCCGTGTGTAGCCCGGACGACGGCGGCAGTGATGGCGGCATCGCCGGGCGCGTTCGTCGACCTGCAGGACCTGTCGATCGACGATATTGCGACGTACTGGATCGATAGCGTCCTCGCGTTGGCAAAACAGCAGGCGATCCAGCTCAGCTTCGCCAGCGGCGAACGTTGGCTGCATCGTCCCTGGCATCGATTTCGTTTCTGGCGCGGGAGCGGAGCGTGAAGCGGGTCAATGTTCGCCGTCGCGCAGCGTCAGGAGTACCCTCAGGCTGGGGCGCGGATGTCCATCCGGTCTTGCAGCAAGTGTTCGCGGCGCGCGGTGTGCTATCGCCGGCGGACGCCGAGTACCGTCTGGCGCGCCTACTGTCGCCCCAGCAGTTGGGTGGACTCGACAGCGCGATCGCCTTGTTGTCGGAGGCGATTCGCGATGACTGGACTATCCTGATTGCCGGTGACTACGACTGCGACGGCGCAACGGGAGCGGCTGTGGCCGTGCGTGGCCTGCGCATGTTGGGCGCTCGTCGCGTCGATTACGTCGTTCCGAACCGTTTCGTGCATGGCTATGGTCTTAGTCCTGCGCTGGTCGAGTCGCTGCAGCCCGCGCCACAACTGATCGTCACGGTGGACAACGGCGTGGCCAGTGTGGCCGGCGTAGCGGCTGCGCATGCGCGTGGCATGCGGGTCATCGTCACCGATCATCATCTGCCGGGTGAGCAGTTGCCTGCCGCCGACGCCATGGTCAATCCCAACCTCGATGGCGACGCCTTCCCGAGTAAGTGTCTCGCTGGCGTGGGCGTGATGTTCTACCTGCTGCTGGCACTTCGCGCATCGCTTCGCGATCAAGGTGTGTTTGCCGCGGGCAACGAGCCCGACCTTTCCGTGCTGCTCGATTTGGTGGCCGTTGGCACGGTCGCCGACCTCGTGCCGCTCGACTATAACAATCGCGTGCTGGTGGAGGCCGGCATGCGACGCGTGCGTAGTGGTCGCGGTCACGCCGGGGTGATGGCGCTCGTGGAGGCCAGCCAGCGCAGCGCGGCAACGCTGTGTGCGAGTGACCTGGGCTATGCCATCGGGCCGCGTCTCAACGCGGCCGGGCGGCTTGAAGACATGCGTATCGGTGTCGAATGCCTGTTGACCGACGACCCCGTGCAGGCCCGCCGTTATGCCGACCTGCTCAGTTCGATCAACCAGGAGCGTCGCGAATTGCAGGCGGCCATGGTGGCGGAGGCCGAGGTGATGGTGACGCGCGCGGCCGATATCGACGCCGTGGGCGTGGCACTGTTCGAACCGAGCTGGCATGCCGGTGTGGTGGGGTTGGTGGCATCGAAACTGAAGGAACGACTGCACCGTCCCGTGATCGCGTTTGCGCCAGCCAGTGAGGACATGCAGGACGAATTGCGCGGGTCCGCGCGGTCCATCGCCGGGTTCCACATCCGCGATGCGCTGGCGATGATCGATGCCCGTCATCCCGGGTTGATCACCCGCTTTGGCGGTCATGCCATGGCGGCTGGCCTGAGCCTGCGCACCGAGGACTACCCGCGTTTTGCGGAAGCCTTTGACGCCATTGCGCGCGAGTGGCTGGATGACGATCACCTGCAGGCCGTGCAACAAACCGATGGCGAGTTGCCGCCCGGGGCCGCGACGCTGGAACTGGCCCGGCAGTTGCGTGCGGCAGGCCCCTGGGGACAGGCATTTCCGGAGCCCGTGTTCGACAATCTGTTCGAGTGCGCAAGCTGGCGTGTGATGGGCGAGCGCCATCTGCGGCTGAGCCTGCGCGATCCCCGCGATGGCACCGTACACGACGCCGTGATGTTCAATGCTTATGAGGGAAATCCGCCGCCGGCGGTGATCCGCGCCGTCTACGAGCTGGTCATCAACGACTGGCAAGGTCGAGAGAGCGCTCGTTTGCTGTTGCGATACATGGAGCCGGCCTGAGGTCGGTTCAGACCACCAGCTTCAGCAGTTGGGTGAAGATGACCTTGGCGGGAATCACGGTGAGCCAGATCGGAACGAACGGCACCAGCGTTGCCACGGCGAGCGAGATCGCCGCGCGTGGGTCGAACAGGACCGGGTGCATCGCGTAGACGTTCGCAGTCACGCTGTACAGGTCGGTGGTTGACGAGAAGTCCGGTCTCTCCAGCGACTCCTTGTCCACCAGCGCGCTAGGTGCCAGCCATTTGTCCTCGAACTGGGTGCCAAGGCGACTGGCCAGGCCGCCGTACTCGAACACGCCGCGTCGCCATGTCATCAGCAACGTACGCCCGAACACCAGCGGCGGGCTGATGAAAATGGCCACCACCGCGATAGCGGTTGCGATGGGAGCCACAGGGTGGTCAAGCGGATTGAGCCCGAGGTGGAACACTTCGTTGGCAAACGTGCCCGCGGTAATGATGCCGATGGCCAAGGCCAGCGACGTGAAGATTCTCGGCGAGAACGCCACGAACTGGAGCCCGGCCGCCTTGTCCGGATGGGAGGCGATCAGATACAGGTTCATTCGCGATACCTGGTGCAGGAAGCGGGTCCAGATGCCGACGCGCCACACCCAACTCAGCAGGAGACCCAAGATCAACGGCACGCTCACCAGCATATGCCACCAGGCGGCGAATGAGAGGTGTGCGGGCGTCCCCGCGTAATGCCAGGCGGGCAGCAGGCCGGGATGGATCGTAAGCGCGATGGCGACCACGGACGCGTAAACCAGCGTGGTCATGGTGGCCGACGGCCATATCCCGACGCTCAGGCGGCGCGTGGACGCTACTGCTTGGTCAAAGCGCTCCCGGTGGGATGTATCGATGATTCCCGACGTGACGAAATGCTGCGCGGTCAGGTCCAGTCGCGGAAGAATGATGTACTCCGACAGGATCAAAATCGGCACTGCCATAAGAAACCGAGCATGCACCGCCCAGTCGGTGAAGAACGCGCGCAACAGTTCCACGTGTCCAGAGGCATAGGACTGCACGGTGCAAAGCAAAGCGAGGGGGAGCCATGCCACCGCCATGGCAATGAGCGCGCGCCGGAACGCCTCTGCCCGATGCTTCGGCTTGATCAATCGGAGCCGCTTCAGGACGCGGACGTGTGTGGGTTCTTCGAAGATGCTAGAGCCGGCGGCGCTCAATCTGGATGCTCCCCGTACGCGGATCGATGGTGCTCAGAAATGCCACGTCACGCTGAAAGCAGGTCCGCTCAGCTCCACCTTTTTGAGGAATTTTTGGTTGCTTCCTTCCTTGTACTCGACGTCGCGGTAGTTCAGCGCGATGTCTCCCCAATGGAAGCCGTAGGCCACGCCGATCATCGCCTGGTAGGTGTTGTCCGAATCACCCGTGCTGATAAACATCATGGTGCCAGGGCTGATCAATCTTGCCGCGTGGATATTGAGTCGCTTGTGCAAAGATCAGTCGATCGACAACTTCTTCCAGCTTCTCGTTTTCCTTGTCATCGCTGTGGCCGCCTTGCCCGCAGTGACAGGGCTGTCGTTCTCTTTGCTGACGGTGGTCGTGGAACTGCCGGGCTGGCTGTCGAAAGAATGGTGGCATGTTGGGTTGGCTGATTCCCTTGGTTACGTCCTGCTCACGCCTGCCATTCTTAGCCTGCTCAATCCAAGGTCGTCGTTGCGGCGGGATTCGTTGCCGGGTTGGCACGTGCCTCTGGTCACCGCAGGCGCATTGACCGTCCTCTGGCTCGGATGGCGAGAACTAGGAACATTCGCTCCAATAAGACCACTCCTCTTGCTGGCTCCCGTGCCGCTCGCTATTTTCGTGGCGTTGCGCGCGCAAGTAGTGGGTATTTGCGTCGTCAACCTCGTCGTAGGGCTGATCGCCATTCAGCTGAGTCTTGCGAGCGAGGGGCCGTTTGTTCAGCCGGCGCCTGAGCTCACGACCATCGGTGTGCAGCTTTGGATGCTGGGCGTGGCAGCTGCATCTCTGTACCTCGCGGCGTTGGTGGAGCAGCGTAGGGCCACGCAGCATGCCCTGCTGGTCAGCAGCGGCGAGGTTCGGGAGCTGGCAGGACGACTGATCGTTGCTCAAGAGCAGGAGCGGGCCCGCATCGCACGTGACCTGCATGACGACGTCAACCAGCGGCTTGCGGTGGCTTCCATTCGGTTGAGCGCACTGCGACGCAAAGTCGATGAAAGAAATCGGCAGGACGTGAGTCAGCTGCAGAGTGAACTCATTGCGTTGTCAGAGGATGTACGCCACCTGTCGCATGATCTGCATCCAAGCATGCTGACGCAGACGGGTCTCACTGCGGCACTGGCGGGCCTTTGCCAGAACATCAGCCATCGAAGCGGTCCTGCCATCGAGTTGCGCGTATCGCCTCATGCCAAGGATCTACCTGAGGACGTCGCCCTCTGTCTGTATCGAGTGGCTCAGGAAGCACTCGGCAACGCCATACGGCACGCCGGGGCAGAGCGCATCGATGTCGCGCTCCAGGTCGCGCGCGACCAAGTGGATCTCACTATTACGGACAATGGGAAGGGGTTTGTCGCAGATGGAGGCGGACGTCGAGGACTCGGTTTGATGAGCATCGACGAACGCGCGAAGCTGCTTGGTGGCAGCTATCGATTGCAATCAACGCTTGGAAAGGGCACTCAACTATGCATACGAATACCGTTAGGAATCCGCAGGTCGGTCTGAAGCCGAGGTTGGTCATCGCTGACGATCACCGCATGGTGGCCGAGGGCGTCCAACATATTCTGGATGACGATTTTGAACTGGCGGAAATCGTTGCCGATGGCGAGGCGTTGATCGAGGCGGTGCAGCGCCTGCAGCCGGACCTCGTCGTGGCCGACATCAACATGCCACGCTGTAATGGCATGGATGCGCTTAAGCGGCTGCGGCAAGCTGGCATGGATACGCGTTTCGTATTCCTGACCATGCACATGGAGCCGGCCCTGGCCGTGGCTGCGCTACGTGCAGGCGCGCGCGGCTACATCCTGAAGAATTCAGCGGGCGAGGATCTGCGTAGCGCCGCGCAGCAGGTGATGTCGGGTGGGACCTATGTGACTCCAGCGCTCGGAGCCCGCTATATCAGTGGTCAATTGACGGATATGCGTAGCCTCACCACTAAGCAATTGCAGGTGCTCCGACTCGTGGGTTCCGGTCTGCGTTCAAAACAGATCGCATTGCAACTGGGCCTGTCGGTGCGGACAGTGGAGGCGCACAAATACACCATGATGCAGGTTCTCGGGGTGCATTCGACGCTTGAGTTGGTTCGGCGGGCGGAGGATCTCGGGCTGCTGTTTTGACACCAGTCAGGGCTTGGGATGGGCAAGCGAATCCATGAAGGTAGTTTTACCTAGACGTGACTGGGTTCTCTTTCTGTAGCGAAAGGTTTCGCGCTGGAAGATGCTGTAACCGATACGTAACGAAGTAACGGGAACCAGCGTGAAGCGAGCCACCCTGGTGCTGGCCGAAGACCACACAGCCATTGCCGAACAGCTGCGGGAATTGCTGAGCGAGGCATTCGACGTGCTGGCCGTCGTGGCTCATGGCGCGGCGTTGGTGAATGCAGTGCACCGGTTGCGCCCGGATGTAGTGGTGACCGACATCAGCATGCCGGGCATGGATGGTATGCAGGCCGCACGTGAGCTACTGGCGGAACGTCCTGGCCTGCCCGTGGTTTTCCTCACCGTGCATGATGATGTGATGCTCGCACGCGCCGCATTGTCCATTGGCATGGGCTACGTGTTGAAGACATCGGCGGGCGATGAGCTGGTTGACGCCATCCTTCTCGCGTTGAGTGGCAATTGCTTCCTTTCGCCGGCGCTGGGCTCATTCGAAGCAGTGACCGGGCAGCGCGCCATGAAAGACGGAGTTCGCTAACTGGCCATTGGCGCATAGATGCGCATGGTTTCATCAAGACGCTGATGGGTCGTGGCGAAACCTTCCCATGGATCGCTGCGCAAGCGTGCGAGCCGTCGCTTGGCCGAGCGAATGTCAAACGCATCACCTCTGGGGCAGCGGACCAGTTCCTGCCAGCGCAAGGGCATGGCGACGGGTGCGCCGGTGCGTGCACGAAGTGACCACGATGCCACGCTGGTAGCACCGCGCGTGTTCCGAAGGTAGTCGATGAAGATGCGGCCCTGTCTTTCGCCAAGGGCGGACTTCGCCGTGAACGCTTTGGGTTCCTCGCCAGCCAGGTGATGTGCAAAGGCGCTGCTAAAGCGATGTGCGATACCCCATGGACAGGCGGCGAAGAGGGGGACGAGGACATGCAGCCCTTTTCCGCCGGTGGTGCGTACGAAACTCTTGAGTGACGCGCGAGCGAGGCGGTCACGGATGAGTCGAGCTGCTTCGACCACGTCGTGCCAGTCCACGGTACGGTCTGGGTCGAGGTCAAAGACCAGATAGTCCGGGCTTTCGAGTGCGTCGGCACGCGATGCCCATGGGTGGAATTCGAGGGTGCCGAATTGAACCAGCTCCATCACGGAGTCAGCGTCGCCCGGGCATAGGTAGTCATCCAGTTCACCCCTTTCCTCGCGCAGTCTGACGTGTTGCACGTGGTGCCATCCGCGCATCGGATGCTTCTGGAAGAAGCCACGCTCGGCCAGTCCCTGGGGAAATCGGTAGACCGAGGTAGGGCGTCCCATGACGCCCGGAAGGAATGAGGACATCACGTTCTGGTAGTAATCGGCCACATCCCGCTTGGTGATGTGATCGTCGGGAAATACGAGTCTGTCGGGATGGGTCAATACCAAGTCATGGCGCAGGTCCTCATTCATGACTCACGCTCTCGTGTCTTGCGGACGTGTCGCATCAATCTGGCCGGGTGGCCATCAGTGCGATGAGGTGCTCGGGCGTCGCAGGCTGAGCATGTCCACGTACCGTCGCCATTTTGCGTTCGGCCTCGCGAATCTGTAGCTCGCCCACGGGATGCCTGCGAAGCTGCGCGCGCAGTAGGTCGTTCTCTTGTTCAAGCAGGCGATAGAGCCGCAACAGCTCGTCGAACGCCTCATGCAATCGAGAATGGGACTCTCTCATGCCATCCGTCATCAGCATGGCTCCTTGATGAAGGGGGCTACGAAACTGCCGATTCAGGAGTTAACGACGGGTGACGTATCAATGTGATTTGTCCCGACCGTTCAGACATGAAGGGCAGCCATTCATGGACGGCAATCCGTTGTGTATCGGTCGTGAAACAGATGCTGCGCGGGTCTATTTCCTTGGTTGTAGTCTCATCCCTACTCAAAAATCAGGCGTGATGCGGATAGGCCTGCGGGTGTAACACGGGCATGCTCTCTTGGCAGTTAACGGACAGATCGCGGCGTGAGAGGCGTACGCGATCAGCTGGTGGTGGACTCTTTTCCCCCTTTAAGGGTTGATCATGGTCACCTATTTGCTCAAGCAGTGCCCCGATGGCTCCTGGTGCGTGTGTCGCCTGGGGTTCTCCCTGTTCAGCGATCTTCGGCTTGGTGCTGCCATCAAGCTTGCCCGTGAAGTGGCGCGAGACGAACATCTGCGCTCCGGCCGCTCGGTATGCGTGAAGATGCCCGGCACGGAGTCGAACATCCGGTTGGCGCAATATGCGCGTCCGGCCAAGGCGCTGGAGCAGGCTGCATAAGCTCCGCGTAACCACGGGGCCCTGCCGCAGCGCGCAACCACTTTTTGTCGCGCAAAAAACAAACGCCACACGCGAGGTGTGGCGTTTGCCGGGGACGGTGGTGCTGGTGTTGCTTACGCGGCCTTGCGGGCGACGTCACCGATCGAGGCGTGAGCGGACTTGATCGATGCGACCTTGTTGTCTTCGCCAAGGTTCACGCCTTCGGCGCGGACGAACTCGATATCCGTGACGCCGAGGAACCCGAGCACGGCGCGCAGGTAGGGTTCCTGGAAGTCCATCGGCTGGGCCGGGCCTTGGCTGTACACGCCGCCACGCGACGACACGATGATTACTCGCTTGCCACCCGCCAGGCCTTCGGGGCCATTGGCGGTATAGCGGAACGACTTGCCAGCTACGGCGATGCGGTCAATCCACGCCTTCAACTGACTCGGGATCGAGAAGTTGTACATCGGGGCACCGATCACCACGACATCGGCGGCCAGGAACTCGTCGATCATCTGGCTGCCCTGGACCGCGACCGGGTCGCTGGCGTCGGCCACCGGGGTCCAGTGGGGGAGCGGGTTGGCGGCGAGATCGTGGTAGATGACCTCCGTACCGGGGTTGTTGGCGGTGAGTTCGGCTACGATGGCAGCGGTCAGACCGCGCGAAACGGAGTGGCTACCCAGGGCGCTTGCGTCGAGATGCAGCAGTTTCATGGTATTTCCTCAGTTAACGGGCCGGGTCGACCGGCGACGTGACTAAGGTAATCTTCGGACAATCGACTGATAAGTCGGGTAAAGTCGAACGTATTGTTCAGAAAGGGAAACAGCGATGACCGTGCTGGATGGCGCCCTGCAGGATCTCAATGATCTGTATTTCTTTGCCGCGGTGGTTGAGCACGGCGGGTTTTCCTCCGCCGGCCGGGCCCTGGGGATTCCCAAGTCCCGGCTGAGCAAGCGCATCGCGCAACTGGAAGAGCGCCTTGGTGTGCGCCTGCTTCAACGGACCACGCGTCGTTTCGTGGTTACCGAGGTGGGTGAGCGGTTTTATGGCCATTGCCGCGCCGTGCTGGAAGAGGCGCGCGCTGCCCAAGAGGCCGTGGAAGAGGTGCGCTCCGAGCCGCGTGGTGTTGTGCGTGTGAGTTGCCCGATTTCCATCGTGCAATCGGTCGTGAGCTTCGTCCTTCCGGAATTTCTCGCGCTGCATCCCAAAATGCAGGTACGCCTGCAAGCCACCAATCGCCGCGTCGATGTGATCGGTGAGGGTTTTGACCTGGCGATCCGTGTGCGTAGCAAGCTCGATACGGATGCCACCCTGGTGGTGCGCACCTTCGGGCAGTCCCGCGTGTTGCCGGTGGCCAGCCCGGATCTGCTCAAACGCCTTGGGCATCCCAAAGAGCCCGCCGACCTGGCCAATCTGCCTGCACTCACCATGGACGAGCACGAAGGCGCACACAGCTGGGAGCTGTATGACGCACAGGGCGAGCGGGCGATGGTCGATATCCAGCCGCGCCTGGTGTGTGGCGATTTCGCGACCTTGCTGGAAAGCTGCAAGCGCGGCATTGGCGTGACATTGTTGCCGGAGTTCGTGTGCGGCCCGGCCGTGTCGCGCGGCGAGCTGGAAGTCGTGCTGCCGGATTGGAGTGTGCCGCAGGGCACCATGCACTTCGTTTATCCCAGTCGGCGTGGCCTGTTGCCAGGTGTGCGCGCCTTCGTGGATTTTCTCGCGGAGAAACTGCCCGACGCGGTGCGCGAGAACCATGCCCAGTGCGGTAAATATCTCTGACGCTGGCTCGCCATGCGGGGCATGCTAGCATCATCGTTTAGCCTTCCAGACATCCGGACCATGCAGATCGAAACCAAGCTTCCGAAAGTCGGCACCACCATCTTCAGCATCATGAGCCAGTTGGCGATGGAGCACAAAGCGGTCAATCTGGGGCAGGGCTTCCCGGATTTCGAACCGCCGCAGCCACTGCGCGACGCCATCACGCGTGCCATGGCCGAAGGTCGCAACCAGTACGCACCGGGCATTGGCCTGCAGCCGCTGCGCGAACAGATCGCACTGAAGACCGAACGCATGTACGGCCACAAGCTGGATGCGAACACCGAAGTCACCGTAACGTCGGGTGCCACGGAGGCGTTGTTCTCCGCCATTGCCGCCGTGGTGCGCGCAGGCGACGAGGTGATCGTGTTCGATCCGGCCTACGACAGCTACGAGCCGGCCATCGAGTTGCAGGGTGCGCGCGCCGTACATATTCCGCTGCAGGCACCGAACTTTGCCGTGGATTGGCAGCGCGTCCGTGATGCGGTCACGCCCAAGACGCGCATGATCCTCATCAATAGCCCGCACAACCCGACGGGTGCGGTGCTGTCCGCGACCGACCTGGATGAACTGGCGGCGATCGTCCGCGATACGGAGATCGTGGTGCTCTCCGACGAGGTGTACGAGCACATCGTGTATGACGGCGAGCAGCATCAGAGCGTACTTCGCCATGCGGAACTGGCGGCGCGCAGCTTCGTGGTGTCCTCGTTCGGCAAGACCTACCACTGCACCGGCTGGAAGCTCGGCTACGCCGTGGCGCCGAAGGCGCTGAGCGCGGAATTCCGCAAGGTGCATCAGTACCTCACGTTCTGTACCTTCCATCCGGCGCAGGTGGCGTTCGCCGAGTTCATGGCGAGCACGCCCGAGCATTACCTGGAGTTGCCGGCGTTCTACCAGGCCAAGCGCGACCGTTTCCGCGAGCTGATCAAGCCCTCGCGCTTCAAGCTGCTCGATGTGCCGGGCGGCTACTTCCAGCTGGTGGACTATTCCGCCATCAGCGACAAGGACGACGTATCGTTCTGCGAGTGGATGGTGAAGGAAGGGGGCGTGGCCGCGATTCCCCTCACACCGTTCTATGAGAAGGCACCAGGTACGCACCTGCTGCGCCTGTGTTTCGCCAAGAGCGACGCCACCATGGAAGCCGCCGCGGAGCGTCTATGCAAGCTTTGAGGATCAGCCTGGTCCAGGGCGCCACGCGCTGGCATGACGCGCCGGCCAATCGTGCGTATTACGGCGAACTGGTCCGCCGCGTGGCGGGACAGACCGATCTGGTCGTGCTTCCGGAGACCTTCCTTTCCGGTTTCAGCAACGACACGCGCGCCAGTGCAGAGACCATGGATGGTGAAGGCGTGGCCTGGATGCGCGCCCTCGCGCAGGAGGTCGGCGCCGTGCTGTGCGGCAGCCTGGCCATTCGCGAAGGCGACACGGTCTACAACCGCCTGATCTGGGCGCGCCCGGACGGCAGCTTCGCTCAGTACGACAAGCGGCATCTGTTCCGCATGGCGGGCGAGCACACGCGCTATGGTGGCGGCAACGAGCGACTCATCGTCGAATTCAAGGGTTGGCGCATCCTTCCGCAGGTCTGTTACGACCTGCGTTTCCCGGTGTGGCTGCGCAACGGTCGCCGCCAGGAAGCCACTGGCGGCATGGACTACGACCTCGCGGTCTTCGTGGCCAATTGGCCGGCGCCACGCCGGCAGCCGTGGCGCACGCTGTTGCGTGCGCGCGCCATCGAAAACCTGAGCTATGTGGTGGGCCTCAATCGCGTGGGCGTGGACGGCAACGACCTGCCTTATGCAGGCGACAGTGCCGTGCTCGATCCGGTGGGCGAACCACTAGTGGAGTTGGGGCCGCAAGAACAGGTGGTGACGGTGACGGTTGATCCCGCACCGTTGCTCGCCCATCGCGAGCGTTTCCCCGCGTGGATGGATGCGGACCGTTTCACGCTGGACGCAGACTGATTCGTTCGAATGCGCGCGGTTATTCCGCGCGCGGTTTGGCCGTTGGTTTGATCAACGGTTTTCCCACCTCGAACTGCATGCGCTGAAAATCGATTGTCCAGTGATCGAACGATTGCAGGATGTCACCGCCGAGCAGGTTCGTATCTTTGCCCGTGCCAGCACTGGCGAGCGTGACAGTGATGGCTGGCAGCACAGTCTGTTGATCGCCGATGCGCACGTGGACATCCGGCCACGTGGCGGACTGGTTGACTTGCGAGCCGCCTGCGCCGGCGACGCGTTCCTTCGTCGACTTCAATCCTTTGACCACGGACGGATGTTCCGAGGCGAAGCGTGACGAGAGGGCTGAGCGCACGCCGCCGCTGTCCAGCTGCATGGAGACCGGCATGTCGTCGAGCATGACATTCACGTACAGATCGCTTCCGGCCATGCGCAGATTGCCGTTGGCAGAGGCCGTTGCGTCGCTGCGCGACGGCAGCAATTGGCCGTCGGCGGTGAATTCGAGGCGTTGCAACGGACGCAGGGCAGGAAAGCCGAGGATGGCATCGATCTGGTAGCCGCCGGGCACCGGCATGTTGAGCTGCTCATCGTCGAGCACCAGGAAGGCTACGTGGCTCAGCGACAGGCCGGCAAACTCCAGATGATCGGCAATGCCGATGCGTGACACGACCGCCTGGCGACTCGCACTGCCTACGGTGGCCGAGCCGTCAAGCATGCGAAGCCCCAGCTTGCGCGCAGTCGAAAGCGATACGGTTGAAAGGTTGGCGCCGGTATCGAGCACGACGTCCTGCGGCTTGCCGTTGATCACCGCGCTGGAATGGGGCAGGCCGACCTTGTCGCGCTTCACCGTTTCCGGTTTCGGCAGATACGCATCGACCTGCTGTTTCGGAGTGCTGGCGAGCTGTTCCGCAACGACGGCCATCTGTAGCGCACTGGCTTGCTCATCGGTGCTTGCCCCTTGTTCGGTTAGTGCCTTTTCCCAGGCGTGTGCCGCATCGGCGGCTTGTTGGTAGTCGCCCTCGGCAAAACTGGCGTCGGCGACGATGGGCCATGCCAATGCGCGCTCCGCCGGGGAGCGTGCGCTGTCGGCCAAATAACTCATGACCAGGCGGTGCGCTTCGATGGCATCCAACCGCGTTGCTGCCAACCGCGCTCGCGCCAGCGAGGACAGGCCAGGGTCACTGATACGAGGTAGCGCGGCTGCCAGGGCGAAGACCTCGCCCTCGGCGGCGTGGCGCAGTGCGTTCTCCGCTTGCTGGTGAGGGAGGGGGAGCGATGTGGTCGTGCCGCCTGCCGGGATGGCAATAGCCGTGGAGAGGGTGAAGCAGACAAACGCAAGGCTCGGAACCAACAACGAACGTTTCATGGTATGGTGCCTGTATGACAGATAAAAATTATCGTAATACAGAAAAAAATGGTCATGCAACAGCATTGTTGCTGACGCGGGCGGCGCGTCGCCTGGCCATGGTGTGCTGGCTAGGGGCGCTGGCCTGCCTCGTGGTCACAACGGCGGGCATCTGGGGCAATGACAGGGCCGGCGATGGCGTAGCTGCCATCCTTTCGACCGGGGGCCTGCCTCGCGCCTGGGCAGCCGGCATGGCGGCCGTGTTGGCGCTGGTCACCTGCGCGGCGCTGGTGGAGTTGGCGCGCATGCTTGGCCGCGTTCGTCCCGAGGCGCTCTTCTCTGGTACGGCGACAAAGCACTTTCGTCGTTTTGCCGGCTTGCTGATGATCGCCGCTGTACTGCGCGTACTGATGCCGGCGGTTGCCTCGCTCTGGCTGGCATCGCAATCGGGCGTCCATGCGGCCAGCCTGGAGTTCAACGGTGACGATCTGCTGTCGCTGTTGCCCGTTGCCGTGTTCTTCTTTGTGGCGCGCCTGTTCGACGAAGCGGCGCGGCTCGAAGACGACCAGCGTTCGATCGTGTGAGGTAAGCATGGCGATCGTGGTCCGACTCGATGTGATGCTGGCAATGCGCAAGGTGCGCTCGCGCGAACTCGCAGAGTTCGTCGGCATTACCGAATCCAATCTGTCGTTGCTCAAGTCAGGCCATGTGCGTGGCGTGCGTTTTGAAACGCTGAGCAAGATCTGCGAATTCCTCGAATGCCAGCCAGGCGACTTGCTGGCCTATGAGCCCGACGAGGAAGCAAAGGGAAGTTGACGCTGAGCGGCGAATCCCTGCCCGAGGGCAGGGTTCGCAGGCTTACAGAATGGACAGCACCGCTTCGGGCGGACGTCCAATGGCGGCCTTGCCGTTCGACACCACGATGGGGCGTTCGATCAGGCGAGGATGGCTCGCCATGGCCGCGATGAGCGTGGTGTCGTCAAGCGACGGATCGTCGAGGCCGAGTTCGCTGTACTCGGCCTCGTTCTTGCGCAAGAGTTCACGTGGCGTCATGCCCAGCATGTCGAGTAGCTGCGTGAGCTCGACGATGCTGGGTGGCGTATCCAGGTAATTGACCACGTCGCATACGATGCCGCGTTCCTCCAGCAGTGCCAGTGTGGCCCGCGATTTGGAACAGCGATTGTTGTGGTAAATGCGGATGGCCACGGCGTCCGACGCGTTCAGCGGTTGCCCGAGCGGTTGCCGCCACGGCCACCGCCACCACCGCCGCCGCCGTGCGGACGACCACCACCACCGTGCGGACGACCACCCGTGCCGCCTTGCGGACGGTTGCCGCCGCGACCCTGCGGACGACCGCCCTGGCCACCCTGGCCGGCACCCGGGCGACCGCCGGGCTTGCCGCCGCGGTTGCCACCGGCACTGCCGCCACCAAAGCCGCCGTAGGGGCTGCCACTGCGACCTTCCGTGCCGCCAGCGCGGTTGCCGAACGGCTTGCCGCCGGCTGCCCCACCGCGACTGCCTGCTGCCGGGCCGCGACGGTTGCCCGCTGCGCCACCACGACTGCCAGCGCCGCCGCCTTCGCGCGCTTCACCGGCGAACCAGGTGCGCACCGACGGCAGCTCCTGACCCGGAGCCACACCACGACGGTTCTTGCGCTGCATGCCGCCGCCAGCGCGTTCCGGGCGGGCGACGTTGCCGTTCACTTCCCGGCCTGGGCGGCCACGCTGCTGCTTGCCACGGGCGGGTTCTTCGCGAATGCGGTCATAGGCGCGCAGCTCGCGTGCCTCGTCCTGGTAGCCGGCGCTGTACGAGCCGCTGGCGCCGCGCTCGGGGCGGTACTCGGTGACATTGCGCGGTGCCCGGCGCTGGTGCAGCACCGGGCTCAGCGTGAGCACCGGCTGCGGCGCGCCGAGGCCGGTGGTCTTGCGCAGTTCCTTGACGGCTTCTTCGCCCAGCGATTCGCAATCGCCACGGCGCAGTGCGCGCGGAAGTTCCACGCTGCCGTAGCGGATGCGCTTGAGGCGGCTCACGAGGAAGCCCTGCGAATCCCACAGGCGGCGCACTTCGCGGTTGCGACCCTCGCGGATCACCACGCGGAACCAGCTATGGCTGCCGCCGCGGCTGATCACGGCGATTTCGTCGAAGCGGGCGGGGCCGTCTTCCAGTTCCACGCCGGCTTTGAGCTTCTCGATGATTTCGTCGGGCACTTCACCGTGCACGCGGCACAGATATTCGCGCTCGAGCCCGCTCTTGGGATGCATCAGCGCGTTGGCGAGCTCGCCGTCGGTGGTGAGCAGCAGCAGGCCGGTGGTGTTGATATCGAGGCGACCCACGGCGACCCAGCGCGCACCCTTCAGGCGCGGCAGCTGTTCGAACACGGTGGGGCGGCCTTCGGGATCTTCGCGGGTGGTCACCACACCTTCGGGCTTGTGGTAAACCAGCACTTCGGTCTCGTCGCGGTTGTCGGTGGCAACGATGAACTGCTTGCCGTCCAACACGACGCGGTCGCCTGCGTGAACGCTGGCGCCAATGGTGGCGGGTGTGCCGTTGAGTTCGACTTCACCGGCCTGGATACGCTGCTCGAGCATGCGGCGGGAGCCGAGGCCTGCATTGGCGAGCACCTTGTGCAGGCGCTCCTCGATGGCGGGGGTGCTTTCGTCGCGCGGTGCGCGCTTGAGGGTCAAAACGGATTTCTGGGGCGCAGTCATGCGCGGTACTCCTCGGTGTCTTGCGTGGCGTCGCCATGATCGGCGTCCGCGTGGGTCGCTGCCTCGTCGGCAGTGTCAACGTGTGGCTCGGCGTGCATGGCAGCGCCGGGTTCGGAAGAGGCGACTTCCATCGCCTCGGGTGTTTCGTGATGGGGTTCTTCCACGGCGCCGGAGGTTTCGCCCTCCGTTTCGCCGTTTGCCGGGGCATCATGCTCGGCGGGCTCGGTGACGTCGGTTTCGGTTTCTTCGCCGGCAACCACCAGGGTTTCGTCTTCTTCGTCCGGATCGATCGGCAGGTCGCGCGCCACGCGGGCAGGCAGCGGTTCCGGCGCGATGCTCATCTGCGGATCTTCCATGTCGCGGATTTCCGACAGCGGCGGCAGCTCATCCAGCGACTTCAGGTTGAAGTAGTCGAGGAAGGCGCGCGTGGTGCCGAACAGTGCGGGCTTGCCGGGCACGTCGCGGTAACCGACCACGCGGATCCACTCGCGTTCTTCCATCGTCTTGATGATGTTGGACGACACCACCACGCCGCGGATCTGTTCGATTTCCGGACGGGTGATGGGTTGGCGATAGGCGATCAGCGCCAGGGTTTCCAGCAGTGCACGCGAGTAGCGGCTGGGCTTCTCGGTCCACATCCGCGAAATCCACGGATGCACGTGCTGCTTCACCTGGTAGCGGAAGCCCGAGCCGACCTCGCGCAACTCGACGCCGCGATGGGCGCAGTCTTCCGCCAGCGCCTCGAGGGTCCGGGCGATCTCTTCGCGACCGACCTCGTCCTCTTCGCCGAACAGTTCCAGCAGTTGAGGCACGGTCATCGGCTGGGTGGATGCCAGCAACGCCGCCTCGATGATGGGTTTGAGTTGTTCGATCTGCATAGCCTCGGATGGGATGCGATGCTTCGGTGAATGATGGAAGGCCAGGCTGCTTATTCGGCAGCGGCGGCCGGCTCGTCGTCGGCGAACAATTCTTCAGTGGCCTCTTCGGCGCTCGTTACCTTCGCCCTGACGTAAATCGGTCCCAGCGGTTCTTCCTGCACGATCTCCACCAGCATTTCCTTGGCCAGCTCCAGCACGGACAGGAAGGTGACGACTACGCCCAGGCGACCTTCGGTGACGTCGAACAGTGTCTCGAAGCGCTGGAACGTCCGGTCGCTGGTCAAGCGGCCCAGTAGTTCGCCCATGCGCTGCCGTACGCTCAATGCCTCGCGCTTGATCGCGTGATGGCCGAACAGTTCGGCACGGCGCATCACATCCTTCAGGGCCAGCAACAGCTCCTTCAGATCGAGCGGCGGCGGCAGCTTGATGACGTTGCGCTCGCCCGTTTCAGCGTGGGCCGGTGCGAAATCGCGCTCCATGCGGGGCAGGGCGTCGATATCTTCCGCGGCCCTCTTGAAGCGTTCGTATTCCTGCAGGCGACGGACCAGTTCGGCGCGGGGGTCTTCTTCCACGCCTTCCTCGACCGGCGGCCGGGGCAACAGCAGGCGTGATTTGATCTCGCCGAGGATGGCCGCCATCAGCAGATATTCGGCGGCCAGCTCCAGGCGCATCACATCGCGCATCATTTCGATGTAATCCATGTACTGCCGGGTGATCTCGGCGACAGGGATGTCCAGAATGTCCAGATTTTGCCGGCGGATCAGGTACAGCAGCAGGTCGAGCGGCCCTTCGAACGATTCGAGGATGACCTCGAGCGCGTCCGGCGGGATGTACAGATCCTGCGGCATCTGCAACAGCGGTTCGCCGCGCACGATGGCCAGCGGCATTTCCTGCTGTTGAGGTACCGACGCAAACGCGTCCTGCGGTACGGTGACCGGCTGAGGCTCGACTGGCTCAGTGCTCATCAATGCATGTCGTTGGGCCGTCCACGACGGCTTGCTTTGCGTTCAACACGTTAGGAAACGGTTTTGTCCCACCGGCATTCGTTCGACGAATGTCCCCGCCCGGACCGTGGCCACGAGGCGCGATCCGTTGAAACTGACTTACACGATGCCTAGCCGGTGCGCATGACGTCACCGTCGCGGGCATGCATGATGAAATCGCGCGGGCGGCGTTTCGATCAGGCTGGCCGTGAGCGACCCTTGAGCGTCTCTGACGTGTCTGGACCACGACAATAGGCGCGAGCCATAACGTGACGAAACTTGCGTCACTGGCTTCTCAAAAGGTCGGCGAGTGCATCGGGACGGGTGCCGTAGCGGTCGATCTGGCCGATCGTGCGCGCACCCTTGTAACCCTAGCGACTCCAAGATTAGCCGCTGCGGGCGGGCAAGTCCAGTACACCCAGACCTCGCGTAACGGCAGAATACATCCATCATGCTGTCCGCTGAACGCGCCATCATCCACGTCGACATGGACGCGTTCTACGCGTCGGTGGAGCAGCGGGACCATCCCGAGCTTCGTGGGCGGCCGGTGATCGTGGCCGGGCTCGGCCCCCGTGGCGTGGTCTCGACCTGCAGCTACGAGGCAAGGCGTTTCGGGGTGCGCTCGGCCATGCCCACGGCGCAGGCGCGTCGCCTATGTCCCGATGCTGTCTATGTGTGGCCCGACCTGGCGCGCTACGAAGCGGTTTCCGACCAGGTGTTCGGGGTATTCCATGAAGTGACGCCGCTGGTCGAGGGGCTGTCTCTGGACGAGGCTTTCCTCGACGTTACCGCCAGTTTGCGCTTGCTGGGCTCGGTGGAGGCCATCGGACGGAGGATCAAGCAGGCTATCCGCGAACGCACCCGGCTGAACGCGTCGGTAGGCATGGGGCCGAACAAGCTGCTGGCAAAGCTTGCCAGCGAGATCTCCAAGCCGGACGGATTCCGTCGCATGACCAGCGGGAGCGCGGCTGCGGAATTGGCCCCGCTGCCGGTGGGCCGGCTATGGACGGTGGGCAAGGTGACCGAGCAGGCCTTGCACCGGTTGGGCATCCGTACCATTGGCGAATTGGCAGCATGTGACACGGCGCGTCTGGCGAGTGCGCTAGGGCGTCAGGTGACGGCCCTGCAGGCGCTCGCGCGGGGCGAGGATGACCGTTGCGTCGAACCTGCGCAGGCTGAACAATCCATCGGGGCGGAGCATACCTACGATGTCGACGTGGCCGAACTGGCGATGGCGGAGGCATGGCTGCTGCGGCATTGCGAGCGGATCGCAGCGCGGGCGCGACAGCGGGGGCTGCAGGGCCGGACCATCACAGTGAAGCTGCGTGAGCCTCCTTTCGAGACGTATACGCGTCAGGCACAACTGCCTGCGCCAAGCGCATCCGCCAGTGAGATCTATAAATTGGCACGAGGCTTGCTTAACGCATGGTGGAGGGCGCAAGCACGGCCGCGCCTGCGTTTGCTGGGCGTAAGCCTGTCGGGGTTTGCGGCCGAGCGTCAATCGGATCTGTTCGATGACGCGTCGGAGCGAGGTGCAACCGATCAGGTGCAGGATCGGATCAACTCGCGGTTCGGCACGGGGAGCCTGGTTCGTGCAGGTGTGCTGAGGACGCGGCAGCAGGATTGAAGTTGGACGGAGGGCACACTACATGGAGCAGTGTGGCCGTGTTTTTCAGGATGAAGCGATCGCGGCGCCAGGCGCCTGACGTGGGGAGAAAGAACAGGATGAGCAAGGCGGAAGACAAGGCAAGGAGCAGTTCCGATCCGGAACAGCTGCGCCCTGCGCGCATGCGGATCGAGACGACGGTGCTGATGAGCCGTGGCGACGAATCGCATCCTACTGAGCTGGTGGATATTTCCGCGACCGGTGTGTTGCTGCGCCGTCCCCTGGGCTGGCACGGCGAGCAGGGGCAAAGCTGGATCCTCGACATGATTTTCGGGCATGACCTGCACATCCATCTGGAAGCACAGGTGGCCCGTATTTCCGAGCGCCATCTCGGGTTCGCCTACACCCGCATTCCCGAGGACAAGCAGGTGCCGCTGTGGAACCTGCTGGGTGGCTACGCGGACATCCTGGAGATGTGGCACGACTGAAAGCCAGGAGTGAGTGGGAAGAAGTGAGTAGTGAGAGAAACCTTCGCGATCTCCCGCCTCCTGCTTTGACTACAAGGCTTCCCCATAAAAAAGCCCGGCATATGCCGGGCTTTTGTTTTGAGCGGTGGCGAGTTTCTCTCTCGCTACTCACTCCTCTTCACTCACTTCTCGCTTTCAACTCGCTGCGGCCGTTTTCTTCTCGTCGCGCAGCTCGCGGCGAAGAATCTTGCCCACGTTGCTCTTGGGCAGCGAATCGCGGAACTCGATGATCTTCGGGCGCTTATAGCCGGTGAGGTTGTCGTGGCAGAACTTCTTGAGGTCTTCCACGGTGAGCTTGGGGTCCTTGCGCACCACGAACAGCTTCACCACTTCGCCCGAGTGTTCGTCGGGCACGCCGACGGCGGCGACCTCGGCCACGCCGGGGTGCTGCATGACCACGTCCTCGACCTCGTTCGGATATACATTGAAACCGGATACCAGGATCATGTCCTTCTTGCGGTCGACGATGTAGACGTAGCCGCTCTCGTCCATGCGCGCCACGTCGCCGGTATGCAGCCAGCCATCGGGGCCCAGCACCTTGGCGGTCTCGTCCGGGCGCTGCCAGTAGCCTTTCATGACCTGCGGGCCACTAACCATCAACTCACCCACCTGGCCGATCGGCAGCGGTTGGTTGTCTTCCGACCAGATGGCCACGTCGGTGGAAGGAATCGGCAGGCCGATGGAGCCGTTGTAATCCTTGATGTCCAGCGGGTTGATGCACGCGGCCGGCGATGTTTCGGTGAGGCCATAGGCTTCGGCCAGCGTGCAGCCGGTGACCTTCTTCCAGCGTTCGGCGACGGCGCGCTGCACCGCCATGCCGCCACCGAGGGTCAGGTGCAGACGCGAGAAATCCACCTCGGCGAAGCCTGGTGTGTTGAGCAGGCCATTGAACAGCGTGTTGACGCCCGTCAGCGCGGTGAACTTCGACTTCTTCAATTCCTTGACGAAGCCAGGCATGTCGCGCGGATTGGTGATCAGCCAGTTCAGGCCACCCAGGCGCATGAATACCAGGCCGTTCGCCGTGAGCGAGAAGATGTGATACAGCGGCAGGGCGGTGATGATCACTTCCTCGCCCGGCTTGACGTTCTTACCGATCCACGCGCCCGCCTGCATCATGTTGGCGACCATGTTGCCATGCGAGAGCATCGCGCCCTTGGCCACACCCGTGGTGCCGCCGGTGTACTGCAGGAAGGCGAGGTCGTCGTGACCCAGTTGCACCTTCGGCAGCGGGTGCGGTGCGCCACGCGACAGAGCCTCGGTGAAACGCACGGCGTGCGGCAGGCTGTAGGCCGGCACCATCTTCTTGACGTGCTTGAGCACGAAGTTGATCAGCACACCCTTGGCGCCGAGCAGATCGCCGATGCCGGTGGTGATGATGTGTTCGACGTGGGTGTCCGCCACCACCTGCTGCAGGGTCGAGGCGAAATTGTCGAGCACCACGATGGCCTTGGCGCCGGCGTCCTCAAGCTGGTGCCTGAGTTCGCGCGCGGTGTACATCGGGTTGGTGTTGACCACCACCATGCCGGCGCGCAGCGCGCCGAACAGGGCAATGGGGTACTGCAAGACGTTGGGCATCATGATCGCGATGCGATCGCCCTTGCTCAGCTTGAGCACGCCGGTAAGGTAGCCGGCGAACTGGCGACTCAGCTCATCGACCTGGCCATAGCTCAGCACCTTGCCGAAGCTGGTGAACGCGGGGCGGTGGCGGAAGCGTTCGAAGGCCTCTTCCACGACCGCGGCGACCGAGGCGTACTGGTTGACGTCGATCTGCGGAGGAACGCCTTCCGGGTAATGGGCCAGCCACGGACGCTCAATGCTCATGTTGGATCCAACGCTCCTGTGATGTGTCCGCCCGCCGGTAGCGCAGGGCATGATAGTGACGCGGCATTGGAGCATACGCTCGCGTATAGCAGCAAGCCGCGCCGCAACGAGAATTCTCCATGCCCCGAATGCAAAAACTGCTTGTAAATCCGCTGTTTTGCCTCCTGCTTGTGGCCGGCCTCTCAGCCTGTCACCGCACGCCCGACGAAAGTCGGGTGCGGCAGGGTATCGAAAAGGCCGAGCACGCCGCCGAGCAAGCGGATGCCTCCGCACTGGACGCGGTGCTGAGCGATGACTTCGACGGGAACCATGGGGAGATGGAGCGCCGCCAGCTGATTGGCCTTCTGTACGCGGCAAAGTTTCGTGGCGAAACGATCCACGCGTTGACCGGACCCATCGAGGTGGAGCAACACGGTGATCGCTATGTCGCGCGCTTCACGGTCACGCTTACCAGTGGTGGCCGGATGTTGCCGTCCAACATCGGCGTCTATCAGGTCGAAACGGGGTGGCGGAAGGACGGGCGGGAGTGGCGGTGCTATTCGGCCACCTGGACGGCGCGAGATTGAGGCCTGACGGTTGGGTGCGCGGCCGCAGCGCACTTGCTCGTCATCCCGGCGAAGGCCGGGATGACGAGCAAGAGGTGGTGAGGAAAAGAAAACGCCGCCCAAAGGCGGCGTTTTCCTTCAGTCGTTACGCGTTACCAACGCTCAGGCTGCCTTTTTCCCAGCCAGCTGGCGCAGCACGTACTGCAGGATGCCGCCGTGACGGAAGAACTCGCGTTCCTTCGGCGTGAGCAACAGCACCTTCACGGTGAACTCCTTCTTCTTGCCGTCCGCGCCGGTGGCGGTGACCTTGGCGGTCTTCGATTCGCCGCCGTCGAGGCCAACGATGTCGAAGGTTTCTTTGCCGGTCAGGCCCAGCGACTGCGCGTTCTGGCCATGCTCGAACTGCAGCGGCAGCACGCCCATGCCGACGAGGTTGGAGCGGTGGATGCGCTCGAAGCTCTCGGCGATCACTGCCTTCACGCCCAACAGCAAGGTGCCCTTGGCGGCCCAGTCACGCGACGAGCCGGTGCCGTATTCCTTGCCGGCGAGGACCACTAGCGGCGTCTTGTCGGCCTTGTACTTCATGGCCGCATCGTAGATGGCCATCTGTTCGCCGCTTGGCACGTACAGGGTGTAGCCGCCTTCGACGCCATCCAGCATCAGGTTCTTGATGCGGATGTTGGCGAAGGTGCCGCGCACCATCACGTCGTCGTTGCCGCGACGGGAGCCATAGGAGTTGAAGTCTTTCGGATCCACACCCTTGGCGATAAGGAAGCGGCCCGCCGGACTGTCCTTCTTGATCGAGCCAGCCGGCGAGATGTGATCAGTGGTGATGGAATCGCCGAACAGGCCGAGCACGCGGGCGCCGTGGACGTCCTCGATGGTGCCCGGCTCCTTGCTCATGCCGTCGAAGTACGGCGGGTTCTTGATGTAAGTGGAGTCGTCCCACTTGTACACGTCGCCATCCGGCGAGGCGATGTGGTTCCAGCGGGTGTCGCCCTTGAACACGTCGGCGTAGCTCTTCTCGAACATCTCCGGATTGAGGGCGCTGCCCACGAGGTCCGAGATTTCCTGGTTGGTCGGCCAGATGTCCTTGAGGTACACCGGCTTGCCATCGCTGCCGGTACCCAGCGGATCCTTGCTGAGATCGACGTCGAGCGTGCCGGCCAGCGCGTAGGCGACCACCAGCGGCGGCGAGGCCAGGTAGTTCATCTTCACTTCCGGATGCACGCGGCCTTCGAAGTTGCGGTTGCCCGACAGCACCGACGCCACGGCGAGATCACCCTCGGCGATGCCCTTGCTGATCTCGGGCGGTAGCGGGCCGGAGTTGCCGATGCAGGTGGTGCAGCCATAGCCGACGATGAAGAAGCCGACCTTCTCCAGTTCTTTCAGCAGGCCGGTCTTCTCCAGGTAGTCGGTGACGACCTTGGAGCCCGGGCCGATCGAGGTCTTCACCCAGGGCTGCGCTTTCAGGCCCTTGGCCGCGGCCTTCTTGGCGACCAGGCCGGCGCCGAGCATCACGCTGGGGTTGGAGGTGTTGGTGCACGAGGTGATAGCGGCGATTACCACCGCGCCGTCGCCGAGCTTGAAGGACGCACCGTCCTTCTCCACGCGTACGCCGGTATCGGTGATGTCGTTGGCCGGGTTGCCAATGGCGGCCGAACCGCCTTCGGCGATAAAGGCCGAGGCGTCTTCGGAGCGTGGGCGGCGGTTAGCGGTGAGCGGACCCACGGCGTCATGGAAGCTCTTCTGCACGCCTTCCAGCAGCACGCGATCCTGCGGGCGCTTGGGGCCGGCCAGCGAAGGCTTCACGTCGGCCAAGTTCAATTCCAACGTCGTGGTGAAGCGCGGCTCCACCGCGTTCTCGTCGTGCCACAGGCCCTGGGCCTTGGCATAGGCTTCGACCAGCTTGATCTGCTCGTCGCTGCGGCCAGACAGATGCAGGTAGTTCAGCGCTTCCTGGTCGATCGGGAAGATGCCACAGGTGGCGCCGTATTCCGGGGCCATGTTGCCGATGGTGGCGCGGTCGGCCAGGGCCAGGTGCTTCAGGCCGCTGCCGAAGAACTCCACGAACTTGCCCACCACGCCGAGCTTGCGCAGCATCTGCGTGACCGTGAGCACGAGGTCCGTCGCGGTGACGCCCTCAGAGAGCTTGCCGGTGAGCTTGAAGCCCACCACCTGCGGAATCAGCATGGACGAAGGCTGGCCCAGCATGGCGGCTTCCGCCTCGATGCCGCCCACGCCCCAGCCCAGCACGCCGATACCGTTGATCATGGTGGTGTGCGAGTCGGTGCCGAACACGGTGTCCGGATAGGCCCACGGCTTGCCGTCCTTCTCCGCGGTGAACACCACGCGCGCCAGATGCTCCAGGTTCACCTGATGCACGATGCCAGTGCGCGGAGGCACGACCTTGAAGTTGTCGAACGCCTTCTGGCCCCAGCGCAGGAAGGCGTAGCGTTCCTGGTTGCGGTGGAACTCGATCTCGACGTTCTTCTCCAGGGCGGATTCCGAACCGTACACGTCGACCTGCACGGAGTGATCGATCACCAGTTCGGCCGGCGCCAACGGATTGATCTGCTTGGCATCGCCGCCCAGTTTCACCACCGCGTCGCGCATCGCGGCCAGATCTACCACGCAAGGTACGCCGGTGAAGTCCTGCAGCACCACGCGGGCCGGCATGAAGGCGATTTCGGTATCAGGCTCGGCCTTGGCGTCCCACTTGGCCACCGCTTCGATTTCCTTCGAGGTCACGTTGACGCCGTCCTCGTGGCGCAACAGGTTCTCCAGCAGGATCTTCAACGAAAAGGGCAGGGTCTTGAGGTCAAAGCGCTGGCCGAGCTTGGTGAGGCTGGCGATCTGGTACTGGCTGCCGTTGACAGTGAGGGTGTCGCGGGTGGCGAATGAATCCAGCATGGGGCTAACTCCTGTTGCGTGAGTCTGGCGAACGCGTGGACGCGTAGCTAGGGGATCCTAAGGCACGGAACGTGAGGGGAATTGCAAAGGGCCTTCCTTGTCATCCCGGCGCAGGCCGGGATCCAGCAGCGATATCGTCAGGTTTTCGCGACAGCGCGCAAGCCTGTGATCGCCAGGCGATAGCCGGAAAATGACGTCGCTGGATCCCGGCCTGCGCCGGGATGACGGGTAAGCGGACTGAGGCAAGACATCCTCTCCATCGGCACTGCCATTCAGTTTGGGCCAAAACCCGGCTCCTGCAAGAGACCCTTTCGGGGATTGCGCCACATTCGCATTGCAAGATTTCGAACGCTGCCGGAAGCATCGTCTTGCGTTGCGGCGCGCGGGCCATGGCTGGCAAAATAGCGGGCTGTAATGCCGCCAAAAACGGCACGGCGACAAGGCCTTGCGCCTTGCCGAGCTCCGGTAGCGGGCATGCGGAACCCTCCCTCGGGCGACCTCCGCCGCGGTTGTGCGAACAACCGCTCGCTACTTCTTTGATCTAGTTCACCGGACGAGACCACATGCTTAACGCCTACCGCCAACATGTTGCCGAGCGCGCCGCGCTGGGTATCCCGCCGCTGCCGCTGTCGGCCCAGCAGACCGCCGACCTGATCGAGCTGCTGAAGAATCCGCCCGCCGGTGAAGAGGCGTTCCTCGTCGACCTGATCGCCCACCGCGTGCCGGCCGGCGTGGACGATGCGGCCAAGGTTAAGGCCTCCTACCTGGCGGCCGTGGCGTTCGGCACCGAGAAGAGCGCGCTGATTTCGCGCGAGAAGGCCACCGAACTGCTCGGCACCATGCTGGGTGGTTACAACATCCATCCGCTGATCGAGCTGCTCGACGACGCGCAGGTCGGCACCGTCGCCGCCAACGCGCTCAAGCACACCCTGCTGATGTTCGACGCCTTCCATGACGTCAAGGAAAAGGCGGACAAGGGCAACGCCAACGCCAAGTCGGTGCTGCAGAGCTGGGCCGACGCCGAGTGGTTCACCAGCAAGCCCGAAGTGCCGGAAAGCCTGACCATCACCGTGTTCAAGGTGCCGGGCGAGACCAACACCGATGACCTGTCGCCGGCGCCTGACGCCACCACGCGCCCGGACATCCCGCTGCACGCGCTGGCCATGCTGAAGAACAAGCGCGATGGCGCCCCGTTCCAGCCGGAAGAAGATGGCAAGCGCGGTCCCATCGCCTTCATCGAATCGCTGAAGGAAAAGGGCCATCTGGTCGCCTACGTGGGTGACGTGGTTGGTACCGGCTCCAGCCGCAAGTCCGCCACCAACTCGGTGCTGTGGTTCACCGGCGAAAACATCCCCTTCATCCCGAACAAGCGCTTCGGCGGCGTGTGCTTGGGTAGCAAGATCGCCCCGATCTTCTACAACACCATGGAAGACGCCGGCGCGCTGCCGATCGAACTCGACGTCTCCAAGATGGAGATGGGCGATGTGGTCGAGCTGCGCCCGTACGACGGCAAGGCGTTGAAGAACGGCGAAGTGATCGCCGAGTTCCAGGTGAAGTCCGATGTGCTGTTCGACGAAGTGCGCGCCGGTGGCCGCATTCCGCTGATCATCGGCCGTGGCCTCACCGCCAAGGCGCGCGAGGCGCTGGGCCTGCCGGTGTCCACGCTGTTCCGCTTGCCGCAGCAGCCGGCCGATACGGGCAAGGGCTTTACGTTGGCGCAGAAGATGGTCGGCCGCGCCGTCGGCCTGCCGGAAGGCCAGGGTGTGCGCCCGGGCACCTACTGCGAGCCGAAGATGACCTCGGTGGGTTCGCAGGACACCACCGGCCCGATGACCCGCGACGAGCTGAAGGACCTGGCCTGCCTGGGCTTCTCGGCCGACCTCGTCATGCAGTCGTTCTGCCACACCGCCGCTTACCCTAAGCCGGTGGACGTGAAGACCCACCACACGCTGCCTGAATTCATCAGCACGCGCGGCGGCATCTCGCTGCGCCCGGGCGACGGCGTGATCCACAGCTGGCTCAACCGCATGCTGCTGCCCGACACCGTCGGCACCGGCGGCGACAGCCACACGCGCTTCCCGATCGGCATTTCGTTCCCGGCCGGCTCGGGCCTGGTGGCTTTTGCCGCCGCCACGGGTGTGATGCCGCTGGACATGCCCGAATCCGTGCTGGTGCGCTTCAAGGGCGAACTGCAGCCGGGCGTCACCCTGCGTGACCTAGTCAACGCCATCCCGCTGTACGCCATCAAGCAGGGTCTGCTGACGGTAGCCAAGCAGGGCAAGAAGAACATCTTCTCGGGCCGCATCCTGGAAATCGAAGGTCTGCCGAACCTCAAGGTGGAGCAGGCGTTCGAGCTGTCCGACGCCTCGGCCGAGCGTTCCGCCGCCGGCTGCACGGTGCATTTGGACAAGGCGCCGATCATCGAATACATCAACAGCAACATCACGCTGCTGAAGGTCATGATTGCCCAGGGTTACAAGGATCCGCGCAGCCTGCAGCGCCGCATCAAGGCCATGGAAGCCTGGCTCGCCAACCCGCAGCTGCTGGACCGCGATGCCGACGCCGAGTACGCCGCCGTCATCGAGATCGACCTGGCCGACGTGCACGAGCCCATCGTGGCCTGCCCGAACGACCCGGACGACGTGAAGACGCTGAGCGACGTGGCGGGTGCCAAGATCGATGAAGTGTTCATCGGTTCGTGCATGACCAACATCGGCCACTTCCGTGCGGCATCCAAGCTGCTGGAAGGCAAGCGCGACATCCCGACCAAGCTGTGGGTGGCTCCGCCGACCAAGATGGACCAGCAGCAGCTGACCGAGGAAGGCCACTACGGCGTGCTCGGCACCGCCGGCGCCCGCATGGAAATGCCGGGTTGCTCGTTGTGCATGGGCAACCAGGCGCAGGTGCGCGAGGGCGCCACGGTGTTCTCCACCTCCACCCGCAACTTCCCCAATCGTCTGGGCAAGAACTCCAACGTGTACCTGGGTTCGGCCGAACTGGCCGCGATCTGCTCGCGCCTGGGCAAGATCCCGACCAAGGAGGAGTACATGACCGACGTGGGCGTGATCAACGCCAATGGCGAGAAGATCTACAAGTACATGAACTTCAACCAGATCGCCGACTACCAGGATGTGGCCAACACGGTCACCGCCTGAATGCGGTAAGTCATCGCGAGATGGCAGGGAGAGGGCGGCGCAAGCCGCCCTTTCTTTTTGTGCTGGTTTCTATGGGGGCACGGAAATATCCCTCACCGTCATTCCCGCGAAAGCGGGAGGAGCTTTTCAACAGCCGAATGGCTGGTTATCCAGCGCCTTTGCTCTTGGCTGGACATAGACGGAAGGGCATGAAAGACACTGGATTCCCGCTTTCGCGGGAATGACGGTCAGAGGCGAACAGGCGCATCGTCGTTTATGCTTTCCATCGACAACGGCCAGGCCAGCACCCCGCGGATGATCTCTTCCCACCTCTCGGTAGTCTCGCTCCGCGACCTGATGCTGGTGCAGGCGGTACGTCGCCATGGCAGCTTCAACAGCGCGGCGCGTGCGATGCACATCAGCCCGTCGGGCCTCTCGCATCAGGTGCAGAAGGTGGAGCAGGCGCTGGGTGCGCCGCTGTTCGAGCGTGGAGGCCGCCGCATCGTGCCGACGGCCGGAGGCCAGCGTTTGCTGGAGCAGATCGATGCGGTGCTTGCTGCGGCAGAACACCTGCAACAGGTCGCCCGCGCCGGTGAGGTCGCCTTTGGTGGCGAGCTGCGCCTTGGCGTGCCCGCATCGCTGGGGCCATACCTGTTACCGCACCTGATCGCACCGTTTCCCCTGCATTTCCCCGGCACGCGCCTCAGCCTGTCCGAAGGCAAGCCGCGAGGTCTGCTGCGTCGTTTGAACGAAGGCGAGCTCGACGCCGTGCTTGCTCCCCGTGTTCCGCCCGTGAGCGGCGTGGCGATGCGCCCATTGTTCTTCGAGCCCTGGGAAGTGATGTTCCGCGCCGATCACGCGCTTGCTGGCAAGCGCAGCGTCGGATTGGAACAGCTGGACGCAGGCGACGCCACGCTAATGACCGAGAGTCATTGCGAGGATGTGCTTGGTGGCGGCCACGTGCAGGACGTGAGCCTGGAGAGTCTTGCCGCATTGGTTGAGCTGCGTGGAGGCTATGCGCTCGTGCCGGCATTGGCCCATGAACGCCTTGCCTCCATGCCCAACGTGGTGCTCGCCAAGCTGAAGGGCCAGGCTCCTGGGCGAGAGATCGCCCTGTACTGGCGCGAAGCATCGCCGTGGCACGCGGACTTGCAGAATTTCGCCACGCTGCTGCGCAAACTCGCGAAGCAGCGGCCGGGCTTGAAGTTGGCTGACGAAGCGGGTTGAGCGTGGCATGACGCCATGATCTCAACCAGAGGCATGGATAACCTCAGCCTCCATGGCGTCATCCCGGCCTGCGCCGGGATGACGAGCAGAAAAGGTCGACGGGCCTTTAGAAATCCAATTCCTGCGAAGCACACAGGTAGTCGATCATCGGCGCCACGCGCTTGTAGGTATCCACCAGCCACGGCAGCAGCTCCGTGGAGCAGGCGAGCTTCTCGTCGAACCCTTCGCCGCAGGCGAAATCCTTGCGCTTGATGTCGTCGATCAGTTCGTGCGTGGCATCAAAGCCGCGCGGCGGGCGCGAGAGCGATTCACCCCAGAACTGAAAATGATCGCGGAACGTCTTGCTGCGCGTCGCGCGCTTCCACGCTTCGGGATTGTCGGCAAGGAACTCACGGATCTTCTTCAGCGCGTCCGATTCCGGATGCCATATGCCGCCGCCTGCAAAGCAGTCGCCGGGCTGCACGTGGACGTAGAACGACGGCGCGGGGATCTCATGCCGGCGGTCATGGAAAAAGCGTGCGCCCTGCCACGGCTTATAGGGTTGTTTGTCGTTGGAAAAGCGGGTGTCGCGGTAAATGCGGAACAGCGAGCCGCCGTTCTTGCGTGGGTCGGCGCGGTAGTGCTTGCTGATCTTCGACAACGGAGCCTGCATGTCGGTGATCAGCGCAAGAAAAGGGTCGCGCAGGTCGCGCTCGTATTCCGCCTTGTGGGCCTGGAACCACTCGCGGTTGTTGTTGCGGTCGAGCGAGCGCAGGAAGCGGAAGGTGCCGGGCGTGAAGTAGGTCTTGGCCATGGAGTCGGTGGTCAGGCGGTCAGAGGGGTGATATCGGCGGCAAGCATCTCGCCCCAGGCTTGAAGCTGGTCGAGGATGCCAAGCTTGTCCTGATGCGTGGCGTCCGCGCGCAACACGGCGATGCGCGCGAAATAGTCATCCAGCGTCAGGTTGGTCAGCGGGGTGGGACGGGTCAGGCGGTCGCGACAGAACGCCTGCCAGCGCGCCTGCTCGTCGAGGTTGAGGGTTTCCGGCCAGTTGCGCGCGCGATAGCGAAACAACAGCTCCGGATAACGAGGGTCACGGAAAGGAAACTCGCGCTGCGCGAGTTGCTCCGGCGGCGTGCCACGGATATCGGCAAGCAAGCGCTTGTCGGCGTCCGGAAGGAAGCCGCCGTACAGGGCCAACTCCGGGTCGGCGGGTGGCGGCAGGTCGGCGGCACGTTGGAAGACGCGCCGCAGTTTGGCAGCCAGCCCGTCGGCGGAAGCGAGCATGTCGCGGTGCGCCTGCACTTTGTCGAGGTCGATCTGCAGCCGCTCCAGGTCCACGCCCTTCAACGTGGATAGCGGAGCCAGCGCCGGTGCCCGATTGGCGCGAACGGTGCGCAGCGGAATGCGCTCCACGCCCTCGGGCAGGTCGGCGCGTGCCGTGAACACGCGGTCGGCGATTTCGTCCTCGTCCAGTGCCAACAGCTCTGACGGATCGCCCGAGAGGTCATACACGATGATCTCCGCCGGTCGGCTTGGGTGTGCGGCCAGCGGGGCGATCACCGCCAGGCAGTGGCGGCTCGCGGGATAGCGCGAGGACACATGCACCACAGGCGTCATCGCCACCACATCGAGCATTTCGAACACGCGCTGCTTGCGTCGCAGGTTGAAATACCAGTCCCACAGGCGGGGCTGGCGGACCCGGATGAGGCGTGCCAGGTCGATCAGCGCATACACATCGGACAGCGCATCGTGCGCGCGTTCCTGCCGCAGATGGTTCGCGGTGGCAAGGTGCTCCAGCTTGAAGCTGGGGGTGCCGTCCTCCCGCTTGGGCCATTCGATGCCTTCGGGGCGCAGCGCCTGGCACATGCGCACGAGGTCGATCAGATCCCAGCGCGAGTTGCCGTTCTCCCACTCGCGGCCATAAGGCTCGAACATGTTCCGGTAGAACAACTGGCGGCCCACTTCATCGTCGAAGCGTAGCGAGTTGTAGCCGACGCCGCACGTGCCCGGCTGCGCCAGCTGCTCATGCACGCGGGCGGCGAAATCCGCTTCCAGACAACCTTCGCGCTCAGCCTGCTGCGGGGTGATGCCGGTGATCAGGCAGGCGTCGGGATGCGGTGGCATTTCGCGTGGGGGCTTGCCGAAGAACATCACCGGCTCGCCCACGATCTCCAGGTCCATGGTGGTGCGGATGCCGGCGAACTGCACTGGGCGGTCACGCCATGGATCGGCGCCGAAGGTTTCGTAGTCGTGCCAGAAAAAGGTCTGCATGCCCCGATCATCGCATGGCCCGCATGCCTGCTTCATGCGGCACCCTGAGCGGCCAGTGGCGGGAATGGGGCAGGGCGCAGGGCCTTGCCGGGCCGGCTGCTGTTAGACTTCACGGCCAGGAGGGCGCATGAGCCAAGCGAACGAAGACAACCTGATCTGGATTGATCTGGAAATGACCGGCCTCGATACGGACAACGACTCCATCCTCGAGATCGCCACCATCGTCACCGACAAGGAGCTCCGCATTCTGGCCGAGGGCCCGGTGTTCGCTATTCGCCATCCGCTGGAACGGCTGGAATCCATGGATGCGTGGAACCGCAACCAGCATCGCCGATCGGGCCTATGGGACCAGGTGGTCGCGTCCGGTGACGAGCATCTCGATGCCGAGCAGGCCACGCTCGACTTCCTCAAGGAATGGGTGCCCTCGGGCAAGTCGCCCATGTGCGGCAACTCCATCTGCCAGGACCGTCGCTTCCTGCATCGCCAGATGCCGCGCCTGGAGCGCTACTTCCATTACCGCAACCTGGACGTGTCCACGCTGAAGGAGCTCGCCCGCCGCTGGGCGCCTGCCATCGGCAAGGGCTTCTCCAAGGAGTCGGCGCATACCGCGCTGTCGGACATCCGCGACTCCATCGACGAACTGCGCTACTACCGCCAGTTCATGGGGCCGCTGGGCGGCGAGTCCTGACGTCTTTCCCACGGGAGTCACCATGTCCCTCGATCTGTTCGCTCCCGTACTCGACTGCAACGGCCGGCTGCTCAAGCTCGATCGCCCGCGGGTGGTCGGTATCCTCAATGTCACGCCCGATTCGTTTTCCGACGGTGGCAGCCATGCCTCGCTGGACGAGGCCGTAACCCACGGCCTGCGCATGGTGGACGAGGGGGCGGACATGCTCGACATCGGTGGCGAATCGACGCGTCCCGGCGCCGAGGACGTGTCGGTCGAGGAAGAGCTTCGCCGCGTCATACCTGTCATCGAGCAGCTGGCCGCGCGCACCCGCGTGCCGCTGGCCATCGACACCTCCAAGCCGGAGGTGATGCGTGCCGCCGTGGCGGCCGGCGCCGGCATGATCAACGACGTGTACGCCTTGCGTCGCGAGGGTGCATTGGATGCAGCGGCCGAACTCGGCATACCCGTGTGCCTCATGCACATGCTGGGCGAACCGCGCGGCATGCAGGACGACCCGCACTACGACGACGTGGTTGGCGACGTGCATCGCTTCCTCACCGATCGTCTGTTTGCCTGCGAGCTGGCCGGCATCGATCGCCGCAAGGTGATGGTCGATCCGGGCTTCGGCTTCGGCAAAAACTTGGAACACAATCTGGCCTTGCTGCGTGCACTCGAGCGCTTTGCCAACCTCGGCAGCGGGGTTTACGCCGGCCTGTCGCGCAAATCCATGATCGGCGCCATGACCGGGCGAACGGTGCCCGCCGAGCGCATGGCCGGCTCCGTCGCCGCTGCGGTCATCGCGGTGCAGCGCGGTGCCCGCATGGTGCGCGTTCATGATGTGGCGGCTACCGTCGACGCGCTCGCGGTGTGGCATGCCGTTCAGGCCGGGGATGTGCCGGCCCGCCGCGACAATAAGCCTTCCGCGCCGCGCTGGCCGGACGACGAATAACCATCTTGGGCGGGATGTCCGGCGTGAGGGTGCGCCGGCTTCGGCAGGAGTAGCGCCATGACGCAACGGAAGTATTTTGGAACGGACGGCATTCGCGGTCTGGTCGGGCAGTGGCCCATCAGCGCGGACTTCATGCTCCGGCTGGGGCGCGCCGTCGGCGTGGTGCTCGCACGCACCGGCCGCGCACGGCCGAAGGTGCTGATCGGCAAGGACACGCGTGTGTCTGGCTACATGTTCGAATCAGCGCTGGAAGCTGGCCTGGTCGCCGCCGGGGCCGATGTGGCCTTGCTTGGCCCCATGCCGACGCCTGGCGTCGCGGTCCTTACGCGCTCGCTGCGCGCCGATGCCGGCATCGTGATCAGTGCCTCGCACAACCCGCATCACGACAACGGCATCAAGTTCTTCTCCGCCAATGGCGAAAAGCTCTCCGATGAGGTGGAGCAGGCCATCGAGGAAGAGCTCGAGCTGGAGTTCACTACCGTCCCGTCGGAACAGCTCGGCAAGGCCACGCGCATCGCCGACGCTGTCACCCGTTACACGGAGTTCTGCAAATCCACGGTGTCCGAAGATTTCAGCCTGCGTGGCCTCAGGATCGTGCTCGACTGTGCCAATGGAGCAACCTACCAGGTCGCGCCCAAGGTCTTCTCCGAACTTGGTGCGGTGGTGACCTGCATCGGCGACAGGCCGGACGGGTTCAACATCAACCGTGACGTCGGCTCCACCCATCCGCAGACGCTGGCGCGCGCCGTGATGGAGCAGGGCGCGGACATCGGCATCGCCTTCGACGGCGACGGCGATCGCGTCCAACTGGTCGATCGCCATGGCAAGCCGGCCGACGGTGACGACATCCTGTTCGTGCTGGCCAACGCATGGCATGCGCAGGGCATGCTGCTTGGGCCGGTGGTCGGCACCCTGATGAGCAACTACGGCCTTCAGCTCGCGCTGGCCCAGCAGGACGTGAAGCTGATCCGCGCCAACGTAGGCGATCGCTACGTGCTGCAACAGCTCAAGGAGCATGGCGGCAACCTGGGCGGCGAGACTTCCGGCCATATCCTGTGCCTGGATCGCGCCACCACCGGTGATGGCATCGTCTCCGCGTTGGCCGTGCTGGAGGCCCTGGCCTATGCCGGTACCGACCTGGCCGATGCACGCCAGGGCCTGCGCAAGATGCCGCAGATCATGATCAATGTGCGTGCCGACGGCGCCCGCGAAGCCCTGCATTCCGAACCGGTGCGTGAGGCGCTGGCCGAGACCGAGCGCACGCTGTCCGGTCGCGGCCGCGTCGTGCTGCGCGCTTCGGGCACCGAGCCGCTGGTGCGCGTCACGGTGGAGGCTGCCGACGAGGCCGAGGTACGACAGTTGGCCGAAAGGCTTGCCGGTGTCGTAAAATCCACTGCAGAACGTTCGTGAGCCTGTAAGAACTTCAGGGGTCGAAAGGCCCCACCCAGGTCGCCAAGGATTGGCCCGACGTGCCCCGCCCCTGCGGTGGCGGACAGACAAGTGGACCGCACGCACAACCTGTGGACAAGCCATGAAGAAAGTTCCAACCCTCGACATCCGTCGTTACGACACCGATCGTGCCGCGTTCGTCGCCGAGCTCGGCCATGCGTATCGCGAGTTTGGTTTCTGCTGCATCAGCGGACACGGCATTCCGCGCGAATTGATTGACGGCGCCTACGAGTCGTTCCAGCAGTTCTTCGCGCTGCCCACCGAAACCAAGATGAAGTACCACGTGCCTGGCAGCGGTGGCGCGCGTGGCTACACGCCATACAAGGTGGAGACGGCCAAGGACAGCAAGCACGCGGACCTCAAGGAGTTCTGGCACGTCGGTCGCGAAATCCCGCGTGATTCGAAGTTTGCCGACGTGATGCCGCCCAACATCTGGCCGACGGAGATCAAGGATTTCCAGAAGAACGGCTACGGCTTGTTCGAGGCGCTCGATCAGCTCGGTTCGCGTGTGCTGCGCGCGCTGGCGCTGCACATCGACCTGCCGGAGCATTTCTTCGACAACAAGATCGATCAGGGCAACTCCATCCTGCGTCCGATCCATTACCCGCCGATCACCGAAGACAACATCCCCAATGTGCGCGCCGGCGCGCATGAGGACATCAACTTCATCACGCTGCTGGTCGGCGCCAGCGCCGAAGGCCTGGAAGTGCTGACGCGCGAAGGCGAGTGGCTGCCGATCACCACGGAAGGCGATGCCATCGTGGTGAACATCGGCGACATGCTGCAGCGCCTGACCAACCACGTGTATCCGTCCACTTCGCATCGCGTGGTGAACCCGCAGAATGCGAACGCCCGCAAGCCGCGCTACTCGGTGCCGTACTTCCTGCATCCGAATCCGGACGTGGTGCTCGACCCGCTGCCGCAGACGGTGACGCCGGACAATCCGAGCCGCTACGACACCAGCATCACCTCGCACGAGTATCTGCTCGAGCGTCTGCGTGAAATCAAGCTGATCTAAGCCCGCTTCGGTTCCCTCTCCCCCTTGGGGAGAGGGTTCACGCAAGGGGCTGTTCGCGACAACCCCTCAACAGCTGCTTCAACCCAGCGCGCCCAGATCCCGATACCGCTTTGACTCTTTCGCCGACAGCCACAGCGTGAATCGATCCGGCAGCAGCTTCATCATCGCCTTGATGAAGCGATTCACCCCGCCTGTCACGCGCACCACGTCGCCGCGCTCCGTCGCCTCGTAACCTTCGCGCACCACGGCCTCCGCGCTTTGCCACATGAACTTGGGCAGCTTGTTCATCAGCTGGCGCGTGCCGGTGACGTCGTGGAATTCTGACCACGTGAACCCCGGGCACAGTGCGCAGACATGGATGCCACGGTGCTTGTTCTCCAGCGCCAGCGACTGCGAGAACTTGATCAGATACGCCTTGCTCGCCGCATACAGCGTGTGTCCCGCCGAACCGGGCACATGTCCTGCCAATGAGGCGACATTGACGATGCGGCCGTAGCCGCGAGCCTGCATGCCGGGCAGCAGACGCCATGCCAATTCGGCCGGGGCAGTCATCAATACGCGGATAAACGCCTCGTGGACAGGCCATGCCACCGCCGCGAAGGTGCCCGGCACGCCGTAGCCCGCGTTATTGATGAGCCAGTCCACCCTAAGTCCACGTGCATCCAGTGCGTCGCAGAGGTGGGACACCGCGGCCGGGTCGGCGAGATCGGCGGGGAGCACCGTAACTTCGGCCTTGTGCCGGTCACGAAGCTCCTGCGCCAGCGATTCCAGCTGCTTGACGCGGCGGGCGGTCAGTACCAGATCGTGGCCACGGGCGGCCAGCTCCCGGGCAAAGGCGGCGCCGATGCCGGCGGAAGCGCCGGTGACCAGACTGAGCGGACGGGCAGGTGGCATAAAAGTGGTCTCCTTGTGGTTCTTCTGATTTTTTCCGTAAAGGCAATGGCTTGTCGCGCCAGCGTTGCCAGTGGCATGGTCCGACGCTAAGCTTTCGGGTTTATACGCAATGGAATACGCGCATGCGCAAGAAACTCGTCGCCGGCAACTGGAAGATGCATGGTAGCCGCAGCATGGCGACAGCCCTGGTTGGCGATGTCGCCGCCGCGTTGCCTCCGGATATCGACGTTGTCGTGATCCCGCCGTTTCCCTACCTGGGGGAACTGGCCGTACAGCATGCGGGTTCCGGCCTCGGCTTTGGCGGCCAGGATGTGAGCGAGCATCAGGGGCAGGGTGCCTACACGGGCGAAGTATCCGCTGCCATGCTGGCGGACGTAGGCGCGCAGTGGGTGCTGGTGGGACATTCCGAGCGCCGCCAGTATCACCATGAAACCAGTGAGTTGGTCGCCCGCAAGTTCGCAGCGGCACGCGCGGGCGGGCTTACCCCCATTCTTTGCGTGGGAGAGACGCTGGCCGAGCGCGAAAACGGGCTCACCGAAGCCGTCGTCGCGCGTCAGCTCAAGGCCGTGATCGAACTGAATGGCATCGCCTGTTTCGACACGGCCGTGATCGCGTACGAGCCCGTCTGGGCCATTGGCACCGGCCATACCGCCACGCCGGAACAGGCGCAGCATGTTCATGCGTTCATCCGTAGCCAACTGGAAAAAGAAGATGCTATGATTGCCCGTCTGACCCGACTGCTTTACGGCGGAAGTGTCAAAGCGGCGAATGCTGCGGACTTGTTCGCGCAATCGGACGTGGATGGAGGGTTGATCGGGGGCGCCTCACTGGCATCGGCCGACTTCCTGGGCATCTGCGCGGCAGCGTACTGAGCACCACGGATTCTTAAAGAGAACCATGTTCGTCATCTTCAGCGTCTTCTACATTCTGATCGCCGCGGCGATGATCGTGCTGATCCTGATGCAGCGCGGCGCTGGTGCGGACGCGGGCTCCGGTTTCGGTGGCGGTGCTTCCGCCACCGTGTTCGGTGCACGTGGCTCGGCAAGCTTCCTGACCCGCACGACGGCGGTACTGGCTGCATTGTTCTTTGCGCTCAGCCTTGGCATGGGTATCTACCTGGGTCACAACGGCAAAGCGCAGAGCGATAATGGCGGTGATCTCGGCGTGATGTCGGGTCTTGCCAACAAGCCGGCGGCAACGCAGAATGCGCAGCCCGCAGCACCGGCCAACGCGGAAATCCCGCAGGCCACCAAGCCGGCCCAGGGCGATGTCCCTGCTGCAACGGCCCCCGCGAAGTCTTCGGGTGACGTGCCGGCCGCGACGGACCCGTCGAAGAAAAACTAAGTAAGACACCTGCCCAGGTGGCGGAATTGGTAGACGCACTACCTTGAGGTGGTAGCGCCGAGAGGCGTGGGGGTTCGAGTCCCCCCTTGGGCACCAACACTAGTTTCAGGGAATCTCCGAGAGTCCCATGAAACGCACTGAACCCCGCATTTGCGGGGTTTTTTGTGTCTGTAGTTATCAGGGTGCCTCAGTGACATCCCTGGATGTTGGGTATGTTCCGAAGCGATTGTCTTCGCAGCTATGACAACGAAAGCGCCCGCACCAACTGACTAGTTGAGCGGCTCTTTCGCCAGCATGATCTTCGCGATTTCAGCGCCGGCAGCAAAGGCTTCGTCCGTCGTTGTGTATCCACGGCCACCCCGGATGCGCGTGGAAGGCACCCCTTTGACGGAAACCAGGGCAACTCGGTACTGGCCGTCATCGGCGTCCATCATCGTGACCATGAAAAGCTCGCCGTTGTGCCGGCCGTATCGGATCAGATTCGCGTCATCTTGGTCCGCCATGTGGATCCCCCTTGAGATCGCCCGCGTAGTGCATCTGCAAGGCGGGTGCCTTGGGGCCAAGCGGGTAGGCCGCAATCTACGGCTGCCAGTCGTGGCCTTCTATCGGATTATTCCTAGCTATCATGCATGGCTGGCGAAGGCGAGGAATTGGATGGGTGAGGGGCGGTGCAGCACGCTGTCGATGGGTTCTTCGGCGATCAGCCGTAGCGCGCTCTTTCCAGCAAACGTAGCGAGTGACTTTCGCTACTGGATCGCTTTGGCTCGATCACTGGACAACGGTATTGGCGCCCGATCGGACAGGTTCGCCGTTGTCTGGTCTGGCCGGCTGTCATCCATTCCGTCCAAGATTGAACACCAAAAGGCGATGTGCTCTGACATGCGCTTGTAAGGTCGGCGCGTCAGCCCCCCTTCACGTTTCCGCAAGAACAATCGGTTGCGTTTAGTCGCAAGCAGTGGGCTTGTGTAGATATAAAACCTGATGCCAGGAGCTGGCTGGATAGCCGGCTGGATGGCTAGACGTCGGATCGACGGGATGGGTGCAACCTCATGCCAGGCATATTTACCGTCTCATTGGATCTTGAGTTGTACTGGGGCGTGCGCGACAAGCGCCGGATCCAGGACTACGAGGAGAATCTGCGTGGCGAACGCGAAGCGATTCGGGAGATGCTCGCCACGTTCGAGGCCCATGGAGTGCACGCTACCTGGGCCACGCTGGGGTTCATTTTTTTTCGCGATATCAAAGAGCTTCGCGCGCAATTGCCGAGCGATACACCTGCTTACAACGACAGTTGGCTCTCGCCTTATCGCTACATCGACGAACATGAGTGGGGTGGCGACGATGAGTACCATTTCGCGCCTGAAGTGATCGAACTGATTCGGCGTCATCCGGGGCAGGAGATCGGAACACACACGTTCTCGCACTACTACTGCCTTGAGCCCGGACAGACGGCAGAAGCGTTCAAGGCAGACCTGGCGGCCGCGATCTGCACGGCCAATGCGCGCGGCATTGATATCCAAAGCCTGGTCTTTCCGCGCAATCAGGGCAATCCGGAATATCTTTCGCTTCTGAACGAGCTTGGCATCCGCTGTTATCGCGGGAACGAAAGCGCGCCTTTCTATACGCCGAGGAACCAGGACCAGCAAAGCGCATGGGTCCGCGGTCTGCGCTTGATCGATGCCTACGTCAACGTGACCGGCCCCAATACCTACAGCTTTGAGGAGTGTGCGCAGAGCCGGCCGTTCAACATTCCATCCAGTCGCTTCCTCCGACCGTATTCGCCGTCGTTCGCCTGGATGGATGAGCTCCGTCTAAGGCGCATCAAGCGTGCCATGCGCCATGCGGCGATCAACCAGCGCTTGTTCCACTTGTGGTGGCATCCACACAACTTCGGCGCTCACATTGCCGAGAATCAACAGTTTCTCGGCAAGATTCTGACCTACTACGAGCACCTGAAGCATCGTTACGGCATGCAGTCGTTGAACATGGGCGAAGTCTCGCTGTTGCTGGAGCAATGGCATGCCGGTTAGGCCGCGCATCGTGATGCTGGCGGGTCACGGCCTATCCACGACGCTCATGTACAACGGGCTGCGCGCTACCTGCGATATTGCCGCTGTCGTTCTTGAGGAAAAGCCATCGTCCTCCGCCATGATCAGGCACCGGATGAAGAAGCTGGGTTGGGTGTCGACGCTGGGGCAGGTGGCGTTCATCGCCTATAGCCGCTGGCTGGGAAGGGCCTCGCAGAGCCGGACCAGGCAGCTCCTCCAACAGTACCGCCTCGATGACTCGCCGATCCCATCGGGGATCCTTACCCAGGTCGCCAGCGCGAACCGCCGCGAGGTGGCCCGTTTGCTGAAAGCGTTGGCGCCCGATGCCGTGGTCGTCAATGGCACGCGCATTCTTTCAGGGAAGCTACTCCGCTCTGTTGCTGCGCCTTTCATCAATACCCACATGGGCATCACACCAGCCTATCGCGGCGTGCATGGTGGCTACTGGGCGCTGGCCATGAATGATCGCGCGCACTGTGGTGTCACCGTACACATGGTGGATGAAGGCGTGGACACAGGAGACGTTCTCTATCAATCCACGATACATGTCGAAGACGCGGACAACTTTTCGACCTATCCGATTCATCAGATCGCCGCGGCAATTCCCATGATGCAGTCTGCCGTACGCGACGCGTCGGAGCGACGCCTATCGCCCGTGGCCGCCCATGGCGCTTCGCGCCAGTGGTATCACCCCACGCTGCTTTTCTACCTTTGGAATCGCCTGGTAAACGGCATCAAGTAATTTTATGTGTAGCAACGGCATGCCTTCGTCGCGAATTGTTGCGCTAGATCGTTCATCACGACTAAGCCGATGGCGCGGCGCTGGTATATCGAGCTTCCGTGGAGGCAAATGCTTTCGGCGTTCTCGCGCGTCCAGTGGGCATCGATCCGGAAGTGTTGATGAGCTTACGCAAAGCTTTCTTTGTTCATGTGGGACGACGGTTCCATCCATAGACATCTATTTGATTCCGATGCTTTGGTTCCAAGTCGCGCATCGCACAAAAATAAGCGAAAAAAGCGCTATTTTTTAGCGCCGAAGGCACGCCGCCATCCGTGCTTGGCAACGACTGTGTCTCAGAATGGGACGACACACCACACCTTGGATGCACCGGACAGCATCTCTTTCGACGCGCGAAGCTCGTAGCGGACCCATCATCGCGCGTGACGATTCGATGACGATCGACGATTGCATCTTGCATACCCGATGCGCGATTGGGAAAGGTTCATTTTGGATGGCTTTGTTGTCTAGGCGCACGTTGCTTACGGCGTTGTTGAAACTCCGCGCTTTCATCGGCCATCCCATGACTGAAGGTTTGTCTCGAGGTTCACCTTGTGGCCGATTCATGCGGGAAAAGTGTGAATTTTTCCCGGCTCTGTTCGGCAAAGGTTCACGGTAAGAATCGTAGTTAAGTAGACCTTCTAGACGGATCGTCTTGCCTGGCAACCGTGGGATCGAAATAGCCAGGCTGTTATGACTTTGGGAGTCCGGAGCACCGGTATTCCCGCATTGCACAGGGGCCCTTTGGCTAGCGCCATACGCGCTGGTCACCTTGCATATGGGAGCCCGAAATACTGTGTTCAATCGGATATTGATCGTATGCCGAGGCAACATCTGCCGCAGTCCTACGGCTCAGTATCTCTTCCAACGTCGCACGAATTTGCGCGGCATCGAGGTGAGCAGTGCAGGACTCAATGCGCTCATCGGAAGACCCATGGATGCGACGGCGCTGCAACTTCTCGATGAGAAGGATGGCGTCGATGGATCATCGCATCGCGCCCATCAGCTAGTGCCTTCCATGCTGCTTGGTGCAGATCTGGTGATCGGCATGGAGAAGGATCACATCGCCGAGATGATCGAAGCCGCACCTGAGGCAAGAGGAAAGATCTACTTGCTCGACAAATGGCTCGAAGGACGGGACATACCTGATCCCTATCGCAAGAAGCGTCCTGTCTTCGAGCATGCCCACGAGATGATTGCGCGCGGTGTTGACAGTTGGATGCGCTATCTCTGAACCGAACCCCTCAGTGGTGAGAACCCAGGCAACGAAATGACCGTACAACTGGCCACCATCCAAGATCCGGTCTCGCGCGAGGACGAAATCGACCTTCGCGAGGTTCTCGGGACGATTCACGATTACAAGTGGCGAATCGTTTTGATCGTCCTTGCGTTCATTGCGCTGAGCGTCGCGTACGTCATGTTGGCGACACCGGTTTATCAGGCGACGTCCATCGTTCAGGTCGAGCAGAAAGTGCCAAGCCTTCCCGGCCTCAGCGCGCTGACCCAGACACTCGGCGCGTCGGATTCGGAATCCACGACGGAATCCGCATTGATTACCTCGCGCATGGTCGTCGGCGCAGCCGTCGACAAGCTCAACCTCAAGGTGGAGCAGGAGCCGAAGCGGTTTCCGCTGATCGGCAACTTTTTTGCCCGCCACTTCAATTCGAAGAATCCAGGCAAGCTCGCCGCGCCCATGTTCGGCATGTCTCGCTATGACTGGGGCGGATCGAAGCTCGAGGTATTCCAGCTCGATGTTCCCGACAGCCTGATGGACAAGCCGCTGCGCATGACAGCGGGCGAGAACGGGTCCTACATCCTGCAGGACGATGACGGAAACGTACTGCTCATCGGCAAGGTCGGGCAGCTTTCGCAGGACCATGGCGTGACCGCACAGGTGTGGACGCTGGTGGCCAATCCCGGGACGCGCTTCCGTGTGGTTCGCCACCGCGACCTGACCGTGATCAACAAGTTGCAGAAGGCCATCAACACGACGGAACTCGGCAAGGATTCCGGCATCATCCAGTTGACCTACAACAACACGAATCCGGTCCTGGCGGCCGAGTTCCTGCAGCAGGTCGGCGAACTGTATGTGCGGCAGGACATCGATCGCAATTCCGCGGAAGCGGCAAGCAGCCTGAAGTTCGTAAGAGAGCAGCTGCCCAACGTTCGCCATGATCTGGAGAAGGCGACTGCCGCACTCAACGCCTACCAGAACCAGGCGCATTCGGTGGACGTGAGCATGCAGACGCAAAGCCTGCTTGATCAGTCCGTGTCGATCGACACAAACATCCAGCAGCTGCAGCTGCAACAGTCCCAGATGCAACGCCAGTTCACGCCACAGCACCCGGCCTACAAGGCCTTGGTGCAGCAAATTGGCCAACTGCAGGCGCAGAAGGGGGCTATCGAGAAGAAGGTGAACGGCCTTCCGGATACGCAGCAGGAATTGCTGAAGTTGAATCGCGACGTGCAGGTGAACAACGACACCTACACGGGCCTGCTCAACCAGGCTCAGCAGCTCGATATCGCCCGCGCCGGCACCGTCGGCAACGTGCGCATCATCGACAAGGCCGCGGTCGACGTGACCGACCCCATCTGGCCGAAGAATATCCTCGTGCTGCTGGGTGGCGCCGTACTGGGTTGCCTGGTTGCGCTGGTCTACGTGTTCATGCGGGAGGCGCTGAACCGCGGTATCGAGGATCCAGCGGATATCGAACGGATCGGATTGCCGGTCTACGCCACCATTCCCGTCAGCGTGCGGGAGCGGACCCTTACGGCGAAGCGCGTGCGGAGCGACGGCAAGCAGAACCTGCTGGTCGTGGACTCTCCCAAGGATCTCGCTACCGAGGCCTTGCGCAGCCTCCGGACCAGCCTTCACTTCGCCCGTCTGGAAGCGAAGAACAATGTCCTTATGATCTCCGGTGCCAGTCCGAATGCCGGCAAGACCTTCGTGGCGGCGAACCTTGCGGCCGTCGTCACGCAGAGCGGCCAGCGCGTGCTGCTCATCGATGGCGACATGCGCATGGGAACGCTGCACCGTGTCCTCGGCGGCAGGCCGGATGTGGGGCTCTCGGACGTGATCTCGGGGCAAGCCGATCTCTCCGACGCCGTACGCAAAGTGGCGTCGCTGGACAACCTGCACTTCCTCCCGCGGGGGAAGGTGCCTCCCAACCCTTCCGAGCTGCTGATGAACGCGAAGTTCTCGGAGCTCGTCAATCACCTGAAGTCGCGCTACGACCTGGTCATCATCGATACGCCGCCGATCCTGGTGGCCACCGATGCCTCGGTCATCGGCCACCACTGCGGTACTGGGCTGCTGGTCGTGCGTTTTGGCATCAATCAGGTGCGCGAGCTCGCCGTAGCCAAACAGCGTTTCGAGCAGAACGGCGTCGTGATCAAGGGAGCCATCTTCAACGCGGTCGAGAAGCGCAGCAGTGGCTATTACTCCTATGCGTACTACGAACTCGACGGGGCGACTGGATGACAGAAACGGCGGTGTGTGGTCAGCAGGTGCAGGGCGATTGATGCAAACAGGTTTGCATCGCGTCCTTCGCCCTCCGGATCACGAGAAGAAGGCAAGGCTGGCCGGCAGCGATGCCAGCCGGAGAGAGGAACGGAGAACGGCTCGCATGGACGACGCCACACAGGGGCTTGTGGCACCAATGGGTCATTCATCTTCGCCGATAGCTGCGAAGACCTCGAAGAACCGGGATAAGGTCCATGACGAACTTTGCGCTCATCGGCGCGGCTGGCTACATCGCCCCTCGCCACATGCAGGCCATCAAGGCAACCGGCAACGTGCTTCTGGCGGCTTTCGATCCCAACGACTCGGTTGGGATCATCGACAGCCACTTCCCCAACGCGGATTTCTTTACGGAGTTCGAGCGATTTGACCGCCATGTCGACATGCGCAGGCGCGCTAGGAACGGCGGCCAGATCGACTACGTATCCATTTGTTCACCTAATTACCTGCACGACTCGCACATGCGCTTTGCGCTGCGTTCGGGCGCACATGCCATCTGCGAAAAACCCGTGGTGCTCAATCCGTGGAATATCGATGGCGTGGAAGAGATCGAGCAGGAGACGGGTAACAAGGTCAACACCATCCTTCAGCTCCGGCTTCATCCCGCCATCATCGCCTTGCGGGAAAAGGTTGCGCGCGAACGAAGAAGGACCAAGTACGAAGTGGATCTTTCGTATGTGACGTCGCGCGGTCACTGGTACCTGCAGAGCTGGAAGGGCGACGCAAAGAAGTCGGGTGGCATCGCGACCAATATCGGGGTGCACTTTTTCGACATGCTTCACTACATCTTTGGCGGTCTGCAGGCGAACGTCGTCCACCTGTCCAGCGACACGAAAGCATCGGGTTTCCTCGAGTACGAACACGCCAGAGTACGCTGGTTCCTGTCGGTGGACCTCGAAGACGTTCCGGCGGCGCTCCGCGAAAGCGGACAACGCACTTATCGATCGATCACTGTCGACGGTGAAGAGATCGAATTTTCAGGCGGATTCACCGACCTGCACGATAGAAGCTACGCGGAGATCCTCGCAGGCCGCGGCTTTGGCCTGGAGGAGTGCCGCACGGCCATACAGACGGTGGCGTCGATTCGGTCCGAGAAACCGGTGTCTTTCGCGGGCGATATCCACCCGTTCCTGACAAGGAAGAAGATTGCATGAGCCACTACCAGCATCCATCCGCCATCGTCGACGATGGAGCCAGGATCGGCGACGGCTCGCGCATATGGCACTTCGTGCATGTTTGCGGCGGGGCACGCATTGGCAGGAACGTGTCGCTCGGCCAGAACGTCTTCGTGGGAAACAAGGTCGTCATCGGTGATGACTGCAAGATCCAGAATAACGTGTCGGTCTACGACAACGTCACGCTTGAGGACGGCGTTTTCTGTGGCCCCAGTGCGGTGTTCACCAATGTGTACAACCCCCGTTCCCTGGTGGAGCGCAAGAGCGAGTATCGGGACACCCTGGTCAAAAGAGGGGCCACCCTCGGCGCCAACTGCACTATTGTCTGTGGTGTCACCATCGGCGAGTTCGCGTTCATTGGGGCAGGCGCCGTAGTCCATCGCAATGTGCCCGACTACGCGTTGATGGTCGGCGTGCCTGCTCGGCAGGTCGGATGGATGAGTGAGTTCGGCGAGCAACTGAATCTTCCGCTCGAGGGGCACGGTGAGGAGGTTTGCGCCCACTCGGGCAGACGCTACGTGTTGCGAGGTCGCATCCTTGGCGTGGTGGAGACTGTTGCATGATCGATTTCATTGATCTGAGGCAGCAGCAGGATCGCATCAGGACCCGCATCGACAGCGGCATCGCCCGTGTCATGGCACACGGGCAATACATTCTCGGCCCCGAGGTCGGCGAGCTGGAAACGAAGCTCGCGGACTATGCGGGAGCGCAGTTCTGCATCTCTGTGGCCAATGGAACCGATGCCCTTCAGATCGCCTTGATGGCGCTTGGAGTGGGGCAGGGTGATGAAGTCATTGTGCCGGGCTTTACCCACATTTCCACCGCGGAGGTGGTGGTGTTGCTGGGTGCCAAGCCGGTCTACGTGGATATCGATCCGCGCACCTACAATCTGGATGTGAATCTGCTGGACGACCTGGTGTCGCCGCGCACGAAAGCCATCATCGCGGTGTCGCTATACGGGCAGTGTGCCGACTTCGACGCCATCCACCAGGTGGCCGGTCATCGGGGAATTCCCGTCATCGAGGACGGCGCGCAGAGCTTCGGTGCCACCTACAAAGGGAAAAGAAGCTGCAATCTCAGCGTCATCGCTTGCACCAGTTTCTTCCCGAGCAAGCCGCTTGGCTGCTATGGCGATGGTGGCGCGATCTTTACCAGCGATCCCGATCTTGAAAAGGTCGCGCGACAGATCGCCAGGCACGGCCAGGATCGTCGTTATCATCACGCGCGCATCGGCGTGAACAGCCGGTTGGATACCCTGCAGGCGGCCATCCTGTTACCCAAGCTTGAGCTTCTCGACAGCGAAATGGCTCGTCGGGAAGAAGCCGCGCAGCGATACGGAAAGCTCCTTGCCGGTATCGGCCTTCTCAGCCTACCGAGCGTCGATCCGCACAACACCAGCGCCTGGGCGCAATACACCGTTCGGGTTGCGGATCGCGATGCCGTGAGGTCGCGTCTCGATGCCGCCGGCGTGCCCACGGCCGTGCACTATCCGATTCCGCTGAACAGGCAGCCGGCGTTGATGGATGGCCACACCCGGCTTCCCATGAGCGAAGAAGCCGCGACTCACGTTTTGAGTCTGCCCATGTCGCCCTATATCGACGCATCTCAGCAGGAGTTCATTGCCGCCACCCTGGCGTCGAGCATTTCCGGATGACATGGCGATCAAGGTCGGTCGTATGAAGAAGATCATCTTCGGAAAATGCTATTCGTTCTCCGGCGAGGCGGATCACCAGATCTGGCTGGCGGAGAGCCTGGCGCTGTACACCGATGCCGGCGACCTGGAGTCACAGGTCGACATATGCATAGCCCGGCATGCCAGTACGTCGACGCCGTTGGCTGTCAACCCGAAGTTTCATCGGGAGTTCGAGGACGGGATGCTGACATCCTTTCCTCCGGCGGACGTGAGTTGGCGCTGGGGGAGGAACGGCTGCCTGAAGGTCGAGGTGGTGCTCAAGCCGAGAGACAGCATCAAGCATCGCATCAAGAAATTGCTTTCGATCGAGTACGCCACGGACGTGGAGTACTTCGAACAAGTGCTGCACGAGTTCGTGCTTGTTCCCTCGACCTACTTCTTCGCCGACCTCGCTCCCATACACGCCTCTTGCATGACGGTGGATGGTGCGGGTTTCCTTCTGGCCGGCACCGGCGGCGCTGGAAAATCGGCGGCAATACTGGCGCTTCGGCGCGATGCGCGGGTGGGTTTCGTGTGTGACGACATCGCCATCATGTCGGCCCAGTCGCCATCGCACCCGGTGGTTCACGCGAACATGGCGTGGCCAAAGATCTATGGGTACGACTGTGCGGGCAACGAACTGGAGGGTGTTCTTCTCGAAGGTCGCGGCTGGGTGGATAGAGGTCACTTCCACACCAAGAGCTGGATCAACCCGGCTGGCGTGCGCAGGAAGATCCGGCCAGACCAGCTCTATCGCGAGGTCGAACCGGTAGCGGCACCCGCGTCGCGTCTGTACTACGTGATTCGGGAGAGCGTGCCCGAGATGAAACTATCGAATCTCGATGCGGCGAGTGCGGTCGAAATGACCATCGCCGTCATCAGTGCGGAGTACAGCATATTCCACGACCATCTCCACTGGGAGAAGTACAACGCTCTGGCCACAGGCCGGAAGGCCATGCTGAGCATGGACGAAGTGCTCGCCAACTGGCGCGCCGTGCTCGACAAGTGCCTGTCCAGCGTCAGCTGTTTCAAGTTGAGCGTTCCGATCCACTTGGATCATGCGTCTTACCGCAGCCAGATGGTCGACATATTGATGGGTGAGGAGGAGGTCACGTCATGAGGATCGCCATTCTCACGAACACCTATCCTTATCATCCCGGCGAACAGTTCATCGAGGACGAGATTGGCTATTGGGGCGAGCGCTCCGATGCCCACGTCACCCTGATGCCCGCGGTGGTACGTGGCGAACCGCGGGCGATACCACCCGGCATCACGATTGATACCACGTTCACGTCGGGTCGCTGGATTGGACGACTGCTGGCTGCGGTGAAGGCGCTGTTCGACGACCTGTTCCATAGCGAGCTGGCATTTCTCCGACGGACCGGAAAACTGGGTTGGCGAACGGCCCTGCGCGCGTTGCTGCACAGTTCCAAGGTGCTGCAGCAGGCCGATCAATTGACCCGGTACGCCAACCGTAACGGCGATATCGACGTCGCGTACTGTTACTGGAACGACACGCAGTCGTACGCGGCGATTTTGGCAAAGGCGCGGGGAAGAGTGCGGCGGGTCGTTTCTCGCGTGCATGGTGTGGATCTGTATGAACCACGCCGCTATCGGGAGTACATGCCGTTGAAGCGGCAATTCATCGGCGGCTACGACAGGATATTCGTGCTTTCCTTGCATGCCGCCGCGTATATGGAAGCGACCTATGGTGCGCCTCCGGAACGGATGCAGCTGATTCCTCTGGGCGTTCCGCTGGAGGATTCACTATCGCAGCCGAGTCCGGAGGGCCGCGTGCACATCGTTTCCGTCTCGTACTGCGTTCCGGTGAAGCGCCTCGGCCGGATCGTCGATGGCGTGGCGATGTTCGCTCGCGAGAATCCCGAAGTGGCAGTCAGGTGGACGCACGTCGGGGGCGGGCCGCTGCTCGATGAAACCAAGGCCCTGGCGCAACAAAGGCTGGCGGGCATAGCCAACCTGTCCTTCGAGTTCCTCGGCTTCGTGCCACATGAAAACGTGAGGCGCGTCTATCTGGATGCACCCGTTGACGTGCTGGTAAATACCAGTGAATCCGAAGGGACGCCGGTGTCGATGATGGAAGCCATGAGTGCGGGTGTGCCCGTGGTGGCACCCGACGTGGGCGGTATTTCCTATGTGGTATCGAACCGCTGCGGTGTGTTGATGAGCGGAAGTCCGGACGGGAGCGAGATATCCGCCTCTATCGCCCGGGTCACGCTTGGCGGTGAGAGGATCGATCTGAGGGTAAATGCGCGTGAGGTGATCGAGAAGCGGTTCGACGCGTCGCGGAATTACCGTGATTTCGTGGCGAATGTCGTCAGCCTGGGAGTGAGTTGAATGGACTTCCTGGTCGATCTTCCATGCAGCTTCGAAAGTCGGCCATGCCGATATGAGCGTGCGCGATGGTGAACATCAGGACCATCCTCGCATTCGCCATGGGGCCAGTGGCTAGTGCCGTGATCGGTTTGGCGACTGTGCCGGCCATCGCCTGGATCTTTCCGCCGAAGGACGTGGGTCGACTGAACATGGTTCAGGTGTCGGTGTCGTTTGGCGTTCTACTATTCAACCTTGGTCTCGATCGCGCTTACGTGCGCGAGTATCACGAATGGAGCGACCGAAGCGCGCTGCTAAAAGCATGCTTTGCGCCGGGTTTCTTGTTGATGCTGATGGTCATGTTGATCAGCATTCCCTTCGCTGAACGCATCGCGGAGTGGCTGTTTGGCGTCGGTCACATGGCGTATTACTGGGTCCTCGTTGCTTGCGTGATCGTGAGCTTCGTATCGCGATTCCTCTCGCTCATTTTGCGAATGCAAGACCGTGGCGTCGCCTTCTCCATGAGCCAGATCCTGCCGAAGATCATTCTCTTAGTGGTAATGGGGGTGTTTCTTTTGCCGATATTCACCCGATCATTTGGTGAGCTTGAGGTGGCATATCTCTTATCGCTGCTATCGGTGTTGTTTGCCTATAGCTGGAGCACCCGAAGAGATTGGTTGCCCGCGTTGCGGGCTTCAGTTTCACGAAGGCAGTTCGGCCACCTGCTCGGCTATGGCGTCCCCTTGATATTCGCCGGCGTCGCGTACTGGGGGCTGGACGCCACCAGCTCACTCGCATTGAGAAGCCTTTCGACGTTGCCTGAATTGGCCATCTATTCCGTGTCCATGAGCTTTGCCGGCGTCGGTGTGGTCTTTCAGACGATCTTCACCGTGTTGTGGGCACCCATGGTCTACAAGTGGGTCGCGACGGGCGTGGACATGCGGCGCGTCGATGGCATCGCGAACCAGGCGCTTGCCGTGGTGTGCGCCATCTGGGCCATCAGCGGCAGCCTCTCGTGGTTGACCGATTACGTGCTTCCCGCGCACTACGCACCGGTGAAGTACCTCATGCTCTGCTGCATTAGCCAGCCCTTGCTCTACACGTTGTCCGAGATCACGTGCGTCGGTATCGGCATCACGCGACGGTCCATGCTTTCCATGTGGTCGACCGTGGCAGCCCTGGTGGTCAACGTAGTGGGCAGCATCCTGTTGGTCCCCATGTACGGCGCGACGGGTGCGGTGGCTGCCAACGCGGTGGCGTTCCTCGCGTTCTTCGTTGCGCGCACCGAGGCCTCGGCCCACGTATGGCGATCTTTCCCCAGGGCACGCCTCTATGCGGTCGTCACCACGGCCGTGGGGTTGTCCATCGCGACACTGGCCTGGGGGCCTGGAAATACCCTCCCGGTCAGTCTGATGTGGTTCTCGTTACTGCCGGTGGTCGGCTGGTGCTTCCGTGCCGAGTGGATCGGCATGTACCGGTCGCTGCATGCAGCGGTCAAGTCGGAGTTCTTTTCAGCCGAGCCTGGAGAGGGGCCCGGTACGGTTTCGTGATAGCCATGGCTGGCCTAACCATCGTTCGCACGCGTCGCTTTGCGCCGTTGTTCTTGTGAGGCAGAACGTGCGAATGCAGCGTTGTCCTGGTGTCGTTGCGGCGCCGTGGGCCGCGCTGTCGATAAGCTGAGGGTAAGCACGTGAGCAAGATCAATGTGTTTGTTTTTGCCGCGCATCACCTTTCGAACAACATTGCGGCCCAACGCTTCAAGGGATTGCTGAAGTACCTGGACTCGGGCAAGTACCGGGTATACGTCTTTGCCCGTGGCGAGAGGATGGTGACGCCAGATCCGCGCGCCCTTGAGGAAGAGGGCATAGGGGTCTATGCCATTCCAGGCCATTGCGTGGGCAGCGAATCGACTCCGATGGCATCGTTGCCGATCCTGGCCGCAGCGTTCTTCCGGACGCTTCCCTTCCTGCTCGCGCGCAGAACCACGGCTTCCCAGCCATGGCTGGTGGCGGCTCTGTCTGCAGCAGATCGGCTGTGCCGCGAAAAGCGGGATGCCGGCGAACGGTGCGTGACCATCGGCACCTATTCGCCGGTGGACTCCCTGATCGCCGCCGCGAGCTTGTCCGCGAGATATGGCATTTCCTGTATCCAGGATTTCCGGGATGGCTTGGTCTTTGAGGCCCTGGGGCGGACCGGATGGTTGCCCGGGCTTGTGCGCGAACGGATCGAGAAGCGTGTGGTGGGAACCCGTGGCTTGATCACCTCCGTGAGCGGTCCATTGGTGGACGATTTCAAGCGTCGTTATCCGAACAAGCCGGTGGCGTTCCTTCCCAATGGCTACGACCCCGCTGACTTCTCGGCGCTCGAGCACGATGACGAGCGCAAGCAGCAGGCTGACGCCCTGCTGGCCTCCACCGTCCCGCCTGGCTGGCAGCTGGTGGGGCATTTCGGACGCATCGGCGCCAGTGATGGGTCGGCGTCGAGGAGCCTGGAGTACTTCGTGGAGGCGATGAATGACTGCGAGGACGTCGATTCCGCGAAGAGGATGGTGATCTTCGTAGGTGAGCTGACACCTTTCGAACGCGCGGTGATCGAACGCGCCCGTTTCCCGGTGGCCATGCTCGGTTCGGTCGAACGGAGCCTCGCGCTGCAATTGATGAAGCGCTGCGATCGTCTGCTGCTTATCACTGGCTCGCGTGCCAGTTGCGCTACCGGGAAGTTGTTCGAGTATCTCGCCGTCGGCGTGGACATCGTTTGCGTCTCCGGCATAGACAACGCCGCCACGGCCATCCTTGCAGAGACGAGGGCTGGTCAGTCCGTGCTGACGGGGGAAGGCGCGCAAGGCGCGTTCGAAATACAACGTGCGCTCGCTTCACCAGCTCCCATCGACCATCGCGATATCGGTGCCTACAGCAAGGTCGAGCAGGCGCGAATGCTTGACCAATGGCTTTCCAAGGCGGTGATGGCATGAGCGCGGGAGACGGTCACGTGACGCATTCCACCATCCAGCCAGTGCCGCCGTCGCGGTTGCCGATGTCTGGCACTTACCGGCTGACGACTAGGCATTTCTTCCTGGCATCGGCCTTCATCCTGCTTCTGCTGGCCGTGGTGATCCCCAACTCGCTACCTATTCCCACGGCGATCATGATGGGACTGACCTGCATGCTGGCATTGCCCGGCATTCGAATAGGGCAGGGCCTGAGGAATCTGCTGACGCTATACGCCTACGGCGTCATCGTTACCGTGATCTACCTGATCGTCGGCGGGATGCACGATGCGCCGCTGGAGGGGCTGGCCCAGATTGCTGCGGTCTACATCCTGGCGCCGCTCGCCTGGATTCTGGTGGCTGACGGCCTGTGCAGATACCTCGCCATGGACAGGCTGGTGGACTGGTTCGTCGCGCTTAGCGTGCTCTGTGCGCTCAGCGTGGGTGTGTTCTTCTATCTCTTCCTGAGGCACGGTGCCGGCGCTGTTGCGTTCTTCTTCCAAGGGGCGAACGTCAACCTTAACGAAGGGTTTTCCGGCGCTACCATGCACGTCTACGGGTCGATGATTTTTCTGTGCGGCGGCTTTTTCAGCTCCCCGGAACTCATCAAGAACAAGCCGCTTCGGTTCTCGCTCCTGGCCATGTTGTTGATCTGTGCGTTGACCTCGGGTCGCTCCGCCCTGATTCTCTCGGTGCCCACAGGGTTCGTGCTGGGTTGGATTCTTTCCTCACGGACCGTGGGCCACGCGAAGACTTCGGCGATCACCCGTGCGGTGCGTTACGGCTTGCCCATCATCATCGCCGTCATTGCGGTGCTGTTCCTTCTGCAGGCCTATACGAAGATCAGCCTGCCGGTCGTGATCAACGCCGTGACTTCCAAGGTGGCCTCGGGCGGCGGCGATGCGCGCTCGCAGATGGCCGTCTCGCTTTACAACGGTATTCTCGAAAACGGTGGGTTGGGTTCCGGCCACGGCGTCGGCGTCAGGTTCATCAGCGATCCGATCCACCCGTGGCGATACGAGTTGGTATGGCTTGCCACGATCTACCGCGTAGGTTTGCTGGGGACGATGCTGTACGTCCTGCCATTCTTCCTGTACGTCGCCTGGGTCATCAAGCTGGCGTTGCATTGCCGATTGACGCCGCACCACAAGTTCATGTTCTGTGGATTTGTCTGCGCGTTCCTTGGGACCAATACGAACCCGTACATCGAAGCGTTCGCTTTGCAGTGGATGTACGCCATTCCGTTGGTGGCGATGTTCGTGGACTACCCCATGATCCTCAAGCGGATGCCCAAATGAAGCGGATCAAGGTGCTCCTGTTCTCCAAGTATTCGCGGCGAGGACCGAGCTCGAGGCTTCGGAGCCTGCAATACATTCCGCTTTTGAAGGAACAGGGCATCGACGTGCACGTGCGGGAGTTGTTCCCGGATGCCTATCTGGAGTCGCTCTACGGCGGGCACGCGAAGGCGGCCCGCTATCGGGGGCTGTGGTACAGCGGCAAGCGCATGTTCCAGATGCTCCGGGACGAGGACTTTGACCTCGCCTGGATCGAAGGAGAGTTGTTTCCGTACCTTCCCATTTGGATCGAGTCGGCATTGCTTCAGTCCAGGCGACCGTATGTCGTGGACTATGACGATGCGCTCTTTCACCGGTACGACTTGTCATCGAGCAAGTTGGTAAGGCGTCTGCTCGGACGCAAGATCGACGACGTCATGCGCGGCGCCTTTTGTGTGATGGTCGGTAACGGCTATCTGGCGGATCGTGCGTCAAGTGCGGGCGCCAGGCGCATCGAAATCATTCCCACGGTTGTCGACGACGACCGTTATGACGTGGCTAAACGGGATGGTGATGGACGGCCCGTGATCGGCTGGATCGGCTCTCCCTCGACAGAGGAGTACGTGTTGGATTACTGCGAGCTCTTGGAGAAGGTCTGCGTCGACAATCGTGCCCGTCTGCTGCTGGTCGGTGCGCGCGAAGATGCCGCCGAGCGTTTCGACCATCTGAAGCCGGAGGTGATGGCATGGTCCGAGGACACCGAAGCCGATGCGATCGGCCAGATGGACATCGGCATCATGCCGCTGCGTGACAGCCCGTGGGAGCGGGGCAAGTGCGGATACAAGATCGTCCAGTACATGGCCTGCGGTTTGCCGGTAGTGGCTTCTTCGGTCGGTGCGAACATCGATATCGTGCACCACGGAGAGAATGGCTTTCTTGCCTCGAACGACCACGAATGGCAGGAATGCCTGCAGCGCCTGATCGATAACCCACCCCTGCGACAACGCATGGGTAATGTCGGGCGACGGTGCGTCGAAGACCATTACAGCATCCGGCAGCAGGCACCTCGCCTGGCCGCTCTGCTTCGCAGCGCCGGGGGCAGCTGATGTGCGGCATCACGGGTTTCTGGCGCATGGGCGGCGAGGGCGGTGGTGCGCTCGGCGAGCAGGTCGAACGGATGTCGACGCGCTTGCGGCATCGCGGGCCTGATGATGGCGGATGCTGGAGCGACGGTGATGCCGGCCTCGCGCTGGCGCAGCGACGCCTGGCCGTGCTCGATCTGTCCTCGGCCGGCCACCAGCCCATGCATTCCGCCTGTGGACGCTATGTGGCGGTGTTCAATGGCGAGATATACAACCACCTCGACCTGCGCGAACGTCTCGCCGGGCAGGGCGAGATCGTGGCATGGCGGGGGCACTCCGATACCGAGACGCTCATTGCCTGTTTCGTGGCGTGGGGCGTGGAAGAAACCTTGCGGGCATGCGTCGGCATGTTCGCCTTCGCCCTATGGGATCGCCGGCTGCGGGAGCTGGTCCTTGGGCGTGACCGCATGGGCGAGAAGCCGCTGTATTACGGCTGGCAAGGCGACACCTTGCTGTTCGGCTCGGAGCTGAAGGCGCTGAAAGCGCATCCTTCGTTCAACGCCGCGATCGACCGGAACGCGCTGGCCTTGTTCCTTCGCCACGATTGCGTGCCGGCACCACACACGATCTATCACGGCTTCTTCAAGCTCCGCCCGGGGCATATCCTGCGTATCGGCATGGGCGACCGTCGGTCGGTGCAGCAGCGGCCGTACTGGCGCTTCAATGACGCGGTGGATTCCGGTAGCGCCAGTCCGTTCGGCGGCTCCGATACGGAGGCGATCGATGCGCTGGAGAGTCGGTTGGGCGACAGCATCGGCACGCAATTGCTTTCCGATGTGCCGCTTGGCGCTTTCCTGAGCGGCGGCATCGACAGCAGCACCGTCGTGGCATTGATGCAGGCGCGCAGTCGGTTGCCAGTCAAGACGTTCACCATCGGCTTCGCCGAGAGCGGCTTTGACGAAGCCCAGCACGCACGCGCCGTGGCTGAGCATCTGGGTACCGATCACACGGAGCTCTATGTGCGGCCGGACGATGCGTTGTCGGTTATTCCGAAGCTGCCGTCGATCTTCTGCGAGCCCTTCGCGGACAGTTCGCAGATCCCTACCTTCCTGATCAGCGAGCTGGCGCGCCGGACTGTCACGGTGGCGCTCAGCGGTGATGGCGGCGATGAACTGTTCGGCGGCTACAACCGCTACCTCGCCGCCCGCACGACCTGGGGCAGGGTGCAACGCTTACCGCTTTCGTCGCGCCGTGCGATGGCGGGCGCGCTCCGTGCCGTCACGCCGGATGCCTGGGACAGGATCATGGAGCGGGCCAAGCCCCTGCTTCCGCAGAAATGGCATCTCGCGCGCGCGGGCGAAAAGGCGCACAAGTTATCCGAGGTACTCACGCTGTCATCGGGGCCGCAATTCCTGCTCAGCCTCGCCAGTTGCTGGAAAAACCCCGCCGGCGTCGTGGCGGGGGCCCATGAGCCGGCTACCGTGCTGACCGACCCGGAGGCATGGCCGCGCGTCGACGATCTGGTGCAATGGATGATGGCCATGGATGCGCAGAGCTACCTGCCGGACGACATCCTGGTGAAGGTCGATCGTTCCGCCATGGCCAACAGCCTGGAGACGCGCGTGCCCATGCTGGACCATCGCGTCGTCGAGTTTGCGCTGCGCATGCCGTTGCACCTGAAGATACGCGATGGACAGGGCAAATGGATCCTGCGACAGGTGCTGGATCGATACGTTCCAAGGGAACTGATCGAGCGACCGAAGATGGGCTTCGCCCTGCCGACGGATCATTGGTTGCGTGGTCCGCTGCGCGAGTGGGCCGAGGCGCTGTTGAATGAAAACCGGCTGCGGAACGAAGGGTTCTTCGATCCCGCACCCATCCGCAAGAAGTGGCAAGAGCACCTGAGCGGCCGGAGGAACTGGCAGCGACAACTGTGGACCGTGCTCATGTTCCAGGGATGGCTGGAGGAAAACCAGGGGGCATCGTGACGGCGGCAAGTCATTCTCATAGCGTCATCCATGGCTTGCCACCGCCTTCCACTGCACGCCGGGAGGCGTGCATGAGGTGCACCCATGAAAGCCATACTCTTCGCCAATACCGACTGGTATCTCTACAACTTTCGCCGGACATTGGCTCTATCCCTCCAACGGGCCGGCTATGACGTACTGTTGATCTCGCCCGACGGGCCCTACGGCGAGAAGCTCCGCCGCCTTGGCTTGCGCTGGGAACCGTTGCCGATGGAGCGGCGCAGTCTCAATGTGTTTCGCGAGGCGGCGTTGCTGCTGCATCTGGTGCGACTGTTTCGCCGCGAACAGCCCGCGGTAGTTCACGGGTTCACCATCAAGAGCGCGGTATATGGCTCGCTGGCCGCGAAGATGGCGGGCATTCCTGCGCGCATCAACGCCGTGGCTGGCATGGGCTACGTCTTCACCAGCGATCAGCTGAAGGCGCGGTTGCTGCGCCCGGTGGTGCGTGGCTTGTTGCGCCTCGCGCTGGGAGGGGAGCAGGGGCGGCTGATCCTGCAGAACTCGGATGACGTGAAGTTGTTTCGGCGCGCGGAGCTCGTCGATCCATCGCATATACGCTTGATCAGGGGCTCGGGCGTGGATTGCGCGAAGTTCGCGTCAGCCTCCCCCGGGAAGAGCCTCGATGGCCGCACGCGCATTCTCCTGGCAAGCCGCATGCTTTGGGACAAGGGCGTTGGCGAGTACATCGCCGCGTTGCGGAAATTGCGCGCGAAGGGCTACGCGGTGCACCCGATGCTGGCGGGTACACCCGATCCCGGCAACCCGGCCGCTATCCCCGAGCAAACTCTGCGTGGATGGGTAGAGGAAGGGCTCGTGACCTGGCTGGGGCACGTCGACGACATGGTTGCCTTGTTGGGTGCGGTCGACATCGTCGTGCTACCGAGCTATCGCGAAGGTCTGCCGAGAACCCTGGTCGAGGCGGCCGCCTGTGGTCTTCCGTTGATCACTGCCGACGTCCCGGGTTGCCGCGAGGTGGTGTCTGACGGTATCGACGGCCTGCTCGTTCCGGTGAGGAACAGCGATGCCATCGCGCAGGCCATCCAGACGCTGCTCGAAGACCCTGCGCTGGCGCGCCAGTTGGGGGAGGCCGCACGCGCCAAGGCCCGGAACTATTTCGACGAACGCATCGTGATCGAGCGCACGCTGGGCGTCTACGAGGAACTGTGCGGGCCAGGCCAGAAGGAAACGATAAGGCGCTACGGCTGATCGCCAGACGCACGTTTACCTGGAGGCGAAGAGCCATGCACCGACACCTCCACCATTGAAACACCTTGACGACTTCTCATCCTGCAACGGGTTGCCGACCCCAACACCAAGGGAGCGCTGAACATGTCGCCTTCATCTCAGGTAGTGAACGTATTGGATTTCATCCCGAAGCCAGAGCACGGGGCCATTCGTGACGGGCGAAGTACCTACGATTGCACGAGGAACATCCAGTCGGCCATTGATGCGGGGTCGCGCGTATACATTCCTTCGGGGATCTATCCGGTTACGCAGCTGAACCTGAAATCGAATTTCGAGATGTATGGCGATGGCGAGTCGACCGAGCTACGGGCGCTCGATCAGTCGCTGGCGTGCGAGTTCATGGTGGTCACCTATATCAGGGATGGCGGTACGAGTAATCCGGCGCAGAACATGCGGAACATCCATCTCCACGACTTCAAGCTCAATGGGCGCGTCGACGAATTCGGCTATTCGCAGTACTACTATTTGCTGGCAGTCAATGCGACCTCGGACCTTACCGTCGAACGCGTAGTGTTTCGGGGTTTTCGTGGTGACGGCATGTATGTCGGTTCCGGTACCCTGAAGTCGACGGAACGCCACAACGAGCACGTCCTCATACGTGGCTGCACGTTCGACGGCGTGGTGAAGGACAACCGGAACGGCCTGTCCATCATCGACTGCGATCATCTCATCGTTGATGGTTGCGTCTTCAAGAACATCGGCAACGCTCAGTTGTCGCATTCGGTGGGTGGCATCGACTTCGAGCCGGATCATGACTGGAGCGTTTACCGAAACGTGCTCATCACCCGTTGCAAGTTCATCGACATCAGCACGACCAATACCGCAGGCATCACGTTCTTCAACGGTCATCAGAAGAGCGGGAATATCCACGACTGGATGGTGACGAATTGCGAGTTCGAGAATTGCTACTGGGGCATCGATACGTCGGCGAAGCCCAAGACGATCGACAGTGAGCCGGACTATCTCACAGTGATCAACTGTCGTTTCACGAACTCGGTGCGATGGGACATATCCGTTGGTGGCCTGAGTCTGGTGCAGGTCAGTGGCTGCATATTCGAGCGTGCGCCGGGCTCGGGGCCCGGCGGCGATGCGATACGCCTCGGCGCCATTGCCTCGAAGACCAGCCGAAACGCCATCAAGCCAGTCATCACCGGCAATCAGTTCACTGGCATCCGGCCGCAGATGGGAGCCATTGGCGTGCTCGGGACCATGGGATTGGTGTGCGCAGGCAACACATTCGTCGACATCTATGGGTCCTGTATCAATTTCTCCCAGGACGATTCACCGGACGACAAGCGAAAGATCGAGCAGATCATCATTTCGGGCAATATCGCCCGCCTGAGTTCGACCGCCCTGGCCAAGGCCGTGCCCATGTCGTTCATGAGCACGAGCGTGCAGATGCGTATTACGAAGGGAGAGCTATCCCTCGACCGATCTTTCGAGTACAGCAACAGCGTCGAAGGCGGCGTCAGGAAGATCGCCAACGGAGCTGTCATCAAGTTCATGGGGGCCTGATCGCCCGCGTCGCGAAGAAAAGGGGGCGGATGTCCGCCCCTTGTTTTACCGCATGATCGCCTGGAGTTCCGCCTGACACGACGGTCTATTGTCGGCCAGCGGCCATCGACGTTCGCGCGCTGCTTTCCCGTGCACCGCCTGCGGTGGCTCGCATCGCCTTGGCGGCGCTCTTGAGTGGAGTGACCTCGGCACCCTTGCCTTGGGCCGCTTCCTGCTTGAACCATACGAGGGTTGCGGCGAGACCGTAGGTGAACATGATGACGATGAACGCGGCCAGGTGCACGCCCGACGACGACGTCAGATGTTTGAGGATCGACCCAACAACCGCGAAGGACGCTGCGATGACAATAAGAACGAACAGCGTGGCGCGATGGCCAAGGCCTGCTCGCAAGAGTATGTGATGGATGTGTCCGCGATCGGGCTTGAACGGCGACTTGCCCTGGCTCATCCGGCGGCACATGACGACCAGCGTATCGGAGACGGGCAGGCCAACACACCACAACACGTCGACGGGTGAGAGGTGGGCGTCTGGCGTCTGGCTCATGTGGATCAGCGTCCATGCGAGCAGATAGCCGATGAGCATGCTTCCGGCGTCTCCGAGGAATATCTTGTTGCCGATGATGCCGAGGTTCGCCATGAGGTAAGGCACCGAGGCCGTGCCCAGCAGGATGAGCAGTATGAGGGAGCTGCGCAACGCCCCTGTGCCGGAGTACATGGCGATGGCCGCGATGGAGACCAGTTCCAGGCTTCCGGCGAGCCCGTCGATGCCGTCCATCATGTTGAACGCATTCACCAGTCCGATGATGGCGATGATCGTCACCGGTGGTCCAAGCCACTCGAGGTTGATCTCGTGACCGAACAGGTTGCCGAGCGTGTGGATGTAGACGCCTGAGATCGCGATGACCGTAATGACAGAGGCCGCCTGAATGAGCAGGCGACCACGTACGCTCAAGTCAAAGCGATCATCCAGTGCACCAATCAAGGTGAGGAGGAACGCTGTGCTGATGATCGATTTTTCGAACCAGTGGAACTGCCCGTAGCAGGCAGCACCTACGGTGACGCCCATGAAGATGGCGAGTCCGCCCACCAGTGGCACTTTTCCGATGTGTTGTTTGCGCTTGTTCGGATGATCTACCAACCCGAACAGGATGGCGTAGCGACGTAGCACCACGATAGCAATCGCCGACGTGCAAGTGGCAAGCAGACAATCGACGAGAATACGAGGCTCCTGCACGGCATTCCCTCCGCAGGTGTTGCATGAGCCCCCTGATTGATACGACCTCGCCCGAGTCTGTTCAGGCGGTGAATGAGGTCGCTTGTTGCTTCCTGATGGACGCGGCCGGCATGAAATGCACAAGGCCCTTCATGCGGCCGGTAACGGTGGAGCGCACGGTCTTCGCTCACCTCCGAAAACTAGCATCAGTTGATGAAGTTTTTTTTGCGTAGCGATGGGTTCATTCAGCGAAGGGTTGTTCATGTAGGTGATACGTCAGCGTGAGACGTCTTCGCCGTCGGTGATTGATGCAGGCCATCTCAGGCGAGCGCGAGTGTGTTGCTGCCTGGCGCGTAGCGATCGACATGGATGGGACTCCTCAATGTGTCGCGCTGTAGTTCGCCGCAGCCGCACTGGTTACGATAGAGGCCGAAGGCAGGAGCTGGCTGATGACGCGGTTCCAACGCGTGATGCCGGCGGCGCCGACGAACACCACGTCGCCGGGGCGAACCATGAACTGATCGCCGAGGGCAAAGGCCGTCGGTGAGCGCGCATCGAGCTGAAATACCTTGGGTGGTGTGTTCTCCAGGTTCTTTGCGCCGCGAATGACGTAAACCTCTTTGCCGCTTGCTGTGGCCGGATTGAGCCCGCCAGCGCGCCCGAGTGCCTGCGTCAGCGAGAGACTGGCGACCGTGCGGAAGCCTACGGGAGCGGGGCGCAATACCTCGCCCATCACGTACACCTCTTTGCTGTCGTTATAGGGAAGGAACAGGCGATCGCCCGGCTTCAGATAGATATCGTTGGGGATGTTCGGCAAGTTGCCGAAGCTTGCAAGGTCGATGTGATAGTCATGCCCGTCACGAGTGAGTATGAGGTCGGACAGGTTTGCCTGGTCGGGATTGACGGTGGCGTAGCCCATGGCCTGGCCCAGCGTCAGCGGAACCGCGGTGATCGTCTGTGGGTCCGTCTTCATGAAAGCGCCCTGGAACAAGACGTGCTGGCTGTTGAAGCCAACGACATTGACGTCCACCTGGGGCTTTTCGATGTACTTGGCGAGCTTCGCGGTGATGTTCTGGCGAAGTTCCTCGATGGTCATGCCGGAGACCTTCGTTGCTCCCAGATACGGGTAGAACAGCGTTCCGTCAGAGCGTACGAGTCGTCCGTTGGCTGCCGTCTGTTGCTGCACACCGGCGGGGGAGGTCAGTTCCGGGTGATCCCAGACGGTGATGTAGAGCTGGTCGCCGGGACCGATGCGATAGGGTTCTGGCTTGTAGTCCAGCAACGCCTGGGGAACCGCAGCATTCAACGTAGCTGGTTGATTCGTTGAAAGAAGCTGAGGAGTGATGTCGACGAGCTCGATCTGGCTGCTGTCCTTTGGTGTTCCGCGAACCACCCCATCGTTGGACATGCGTTGTCCGGGGGCCATGACACATCCACTGACGAGCAAGACATTCACCAGGATCGGCAAGGCGAATTTGGTTTTCACGGTCTGCGAACTCCTCTTTGAGAAGGTAAGCCGCGGGCGCATCCATTCGTCGAAAAGGCGAATGAATGGACCACTTGGTCACAAGTCCGTTGTGCTTTTTGTGCCTGACAGCCGCTTCGATCGGTGACGATCGAGAGATCCGATCGGTTCGCGATCGAGCCTCCTTGTGCTGCCTGTGCGCAGTGTCCCTGCGTTAGCAACATGAAAAAATGAGTGTTGAGAAATGCCACACTTTGCGTGAACAGTTGCTCAACCAAGCATTGATGAAGCTGAACATCGGGCACATACGTTTGCGTGGATAGCTACGGTTCATCCCGATGACGATGGCGTCATCGGCACAATGAATATGTGTGAAATGCAATCACGCATGGTGTGCTCCGTTGCGTCTCGTGTCGGCGATGCTGTTCTCCCGCTGTCGATGATCTTTCGCCATGGCAAGCGGTGACGAGTGATGCGGCTGAGTCATCCCGTGCCTTAGCCATTTTCATGCCAATGCCGGGGCATGCCGCCACCGGCGATCGTGCGTGATGGGCGAGGAGAGCACATGAAGATACTTGTCTGCGGCGGTGCGGGTTATATCGGCAGCCACACCTGCGTAAAGCTTCTTGAGCAGGGCCACGACGTCGTCATCTTCGACAGCCTTGTGAACAGTTCGATGCGTGCTGTGCAGGGCATCAATGAGTTGAGTGGCGTCAGCGCGCGTTTCGTACATGGCGACGTACGCGACCTGGCGGCACTGGAAGCGATATTGGCCGAGGGTGTTGATGCGGTTGTTCACTTCGCCGGATTGAAGGCGTTGGCCGAAAGCTTCAACCAGCCACTGGTCTATTTCGACAACAACATTGTCGGCACCATCACGCTTCTGAAAGCGATGCAATCGGCAGGCGTGAGGAATCTGGTGTTCAGTTCTTCGGCGACCGTCTATGGCGATCCCGAATATGTACCGATTACCGAGGATGCCGTGCTGAAGGCAGGTAATCCTTACGGGCGAACCAAGTTGGTCATGGAGCAACTGATCAGGGAGCTGTGTGAAGCCGATCCCGGGTTCAGCGCGATATTGCTGCGCTACTTCAATCCCGCCGGTGCACACCCGAGTGGACACATCGGCGAGGACGCCAGCGGCACGCCAAGCAATCTCGTGCCCTACGTGGCACAGGTCGCTGCGGGCCTGCACGATCATCTCAGCATATTTGGCCATGACTACCCGACGCATGACGGTACCGGCGTGCGTGACTACATCCACGTCATGGATCTGGCCGAGGCACATGTGAAAGCCCTGGAGCGGATGCATCAGGGCGGTTGTATCGCCATGAATCTCGGCACCGGCAAGGGCTATAGCGTGCTCGACGTGGTGGAGGCCTTCGAGCGAGCTTCCGGTCGTGAGGTGCCTTACCAGTTTGTGGCGCGTCGCGAAGGCGATGTGGCAGAGGCGTGGGCCGATCCGTCGCTTGCCGAAAAGACCTTGGGTTGGCGCGCGAAATTCGGATTGTCGCGCATGTGTGAGGACGCCTGGCGCTGGCAGTCCCGGCATCCGCATGGGTTTCGAGATTGACGAGCGCTGCGCGCTGTTGGCGTCGTACCATCGGCGACGACTCGTATCCCGCAGCCGTTGCAGGACTTGGGTTCACTTGGAATGGGGTGCTGCTGCTGTGGTGTCCGTATTGGCGTTGCCATGGCCGGTCTGGGTCATGACATCTGGGCCGAACACACGGAGATCCGGGCGATTGGCGTAACCGAGGTAGCTCAGTCCGAACCACTGTTCCAGGCTTCGCAGCGTCGAGTAGTGGTTGTAAGGCCTGTTGGACACGGTGCCGGGCTTGATCGCAGGCGAGAGGAGCACCGCGCCGATCCTGCCGCCGCCAGGACCATAGCGTCCGGGTGGTGGTCCTGCGGGAAGCGGAAGTTCGCCGCAGCATGCATGGGCGTCGATGCCTTCATCGAACGTCACGATGATCAGGCCGTCCTTCTGGAACGCCGGTGACTTCATGATGCGTGGAATCCACGCCTTGAGAAATGCGTCGGCAGAGACCAGGCCGCCTTGCTCGCCGTTGAGGCACGGCGCATCGTGGCCGTCGTGGCAAAGGTCGGGGGTGATGAAGGAGAAGTTGGGTGTGGTGCGCGTCTGCTCGAGATCGACGACGAGGTTCTTCAGCGGCACGACATGTTCGCCGCAATAGGCCTGATCATCGATGATCGAGTGAAAGTAGATGAAAGGATTGTGCCTGCCCGAATAGCGGTCTGCGATGGACTCACGGTTAGTGTCGTCGTGGGCGCCGATGGCAACGTGACCACACGTGGCCGGCTCGCGCGATGGCGTGCTGCCCATGCCTTCCATGTATCCCTTCCATGAGAGGCCTGCCTCTTGCAGTTGGTTGGAAATGGTTTTGACGGACGCCGGGTAAACACAGCCCTGTCCGGCAAGTTGTCCGTTGGCGTCCACCGGGACGCCGCTGGGGCTGAACTCCGTGAAGTCAGGGCAATCCTGTTGCGTCGATGGGTTGGGCGCCTGTCCGCTGATAAGGGCGACGTAATTGCCAAGGCTGTTGTGGCCTATGCTGTAGTACTGCGTCAGCAGGGCACCCTGGCGCGGGAGCTCATGCGCAAGGTAGGGCGCGACCGTGTGGGGCCCGAAGGTGATGTCGTAGGCCTCGTTCTCCAGCAGGATGAGGAAGACATGACGCACCGGCGCTGGTGCGTTGGCGGCCAAGGAAGGGAGGGGCAACGCTGCCCACAACGCGCCGACGAGGCCAAGCAGCCAGGCGGCCACCCGTTGCCGGCATCGGGACATGCCCATCCGTCGAAGCATGATCATCGAGTCATCTCGCAAGCCAGGGCGGCAAGAGCCGCATGTCGATTCGCACGCTGGCGGTCGCAGCGAATCCGCAGCGGCGGTCAGAGGCGCTGGTCATGCCAGCGCGATCCTGGACGTTGTTACCGCAGCAAGCCTGACGGCGCTGTTAATCGCCAGCACGCGTCTCAACCCTCGATGTGATGCGGGGTCGTCGCCCCGTGTGTTCGCTAAACCCGCCGCAGCGTGTTCATCCACGATTGGATTCTTGCGGCGACGGCTTTCGGCGTACGCTTGGCAGATCCAACGCCAGGAGGGTCGAACCATGTTCCACCGCACCTGCAAGCCGCTTGTCCTGCTTTCCTCGCTGTTATTGTTTGCTGCCGCTGTGTGTGCCACTGAGACAGCGCCAGCCGCCCAGGAGATGTCATTGCAACAGGCTGCCAACGGCACCTGGCGTTCGGACGTCAACAAGGCGCGTGACGTCTACAGGCATCCCGTGGAAACGCTGCAATTCTTCGGCATACAGCCGGGCATGACGGTGATTGAACTGTCGCCCGGCGGTGGCTGGTACACCGAGATACTTGCTCCCTATCTCGCTGCGCACGGCACGCTGATTGAAGCTGCGCCGCCCAAGGCCGAAAAGTTCAAAGCGAAGCTCAAGAGCAATCCCGCGGTGTTCGGTCACATTGCCAAGGTCATTCCGTTTGCGCCACTGGATCAAGTGAATCTTGGTCCCGCTCAATCGGTCGATATGGTGCTGACGTTTCGCAACACGCACGACTGGCTGATCAATAGTCCGGATACCTTGGCGGCGGTGTTCAAGTCCGCCTTCGACGTGCTGAAGCCCGGCGGCATTCTTGGCATCGAGGAGCATCGTGCGCGGCCGTTTGTCGAAGGGCAGGCCTCCGCGGCCGCGCTGCACCGGATTTCCGAGGACTTCATGATCTCGCAGGCGGTCAAGGCGGGTTTTCGCCTTGCCGATGTGTCGCAGGTCAACGCCAATCCCAAGGATCCGGAAGACATCAACGTGCATCGCCTTCCGCCGGATCTTTCCGGACCAGAGAGCGAACACGCCAAGATGAAGGAGGTCGGCGAATCCGATCGCATGACTTTGAAGTTCGTCAAACCCTAGCTGCGGTTCATGCGGTTCCGGGCGGCGCTGCGGCGCGCGGTGCCAACCGCGCGCATCGTTTCGATGCGCTGTTTGATGCTACTTCCCACAAGGCGGGGGTGGCGCATGGCGATGGCCGGGCGATGATTCAGCGCGCGCTTTCCATGATGGGCAATGCGAAGTCCGTCAACGGCAGCAGGCGCGAGTCCTCGAGGGCGGCGGTGCGGTGGCCCAGGCCGGCGAGATACGCACGATGCGACGCGAAGCTCAGGAATGATTCGGCATTTTGCTGACGGATGAGCATGACCATGTCCCAACGCTCGCCAGAAGGGCCGATAAGCCAGGGGCCGCCCGTGCCAAGAAAATCGATCTGCCCGCCGGATGCGCGCAGGAATGGAAGGGTGTGAGCGATGTAACGCTGAAAGGCTGCTTCGCCCGTGATGGGGAAGGGCGGCATCAGGTCGGGTGTCGCCGCATAGTCCGCGATGTCGCGGAAGCGCAACAGGTTGAGCATGACGACGTTGCCCGGCATTTGCCGCGCGACGAACGCGCGTCCGGCATCCTGGGTGGGTTCCAGGTGGCGGACGGAGGTTTCATGGGGTGGCATGTGACGCGGCCCTCGGTGATCTGCATGGGGTGACTCAATACGCTAAATATACCCGGGTAAAATATGGTCACACAATAGTGCCCGGGTAAAACAGAGGGCACAGCTCAACGCGCTGCAGGGTGGTCATGCAGCACAGGGAGTCCAAGCCCCATACAGGGGGCAGGCAAGCGGAAGCGCGGGACCTCAGGGCTCGGGCACGGTCACGAGGATGAACGCAACACAGGTAGCCAGCCGATGGCGCGTGTCTTGATGTTCGGGCGAGTCGAAGCGATCCGCTTCTGGCCGAAGCCAATCAGGGCCTCCGTTGGAAACAGGACACCCATCGAACCGTGCTGTGCGTCCCGGCTATCGCGCTCCAGAACGGTAAGGGCTGACGAGCCGCTCCGGGTGTCGTAATGTCCGATCTCAATACAGGGAAGCTCTGGTCGACCGCCAAGGGCAGAAGAACCCTTGATGCCAGGGTGTAGGTCGATCCCGGTTCGGGATTCGAATCCGCCCTGTTTTGCTGCGCAAGCCCGGGAGCCGTGTGATCCAAGTGAACCGCAACATGATCGAACGGCGTCGTACGCACCATGGATGAGCGCGAGTCGGACTCCGGTCGGTCTGCCGCCGTCATCATCGCTTTGATCTTCCTGCTCAGCCTGGCCGTCATCTATGCGCCGCGCTTCGAGCGCCCCGCGACCGGCGCCAAGGCCCGCGTGTCGACGCGCGCCAGCCTGCCGGGCGTCGAGCTCTGGCTGAGTACGGAGGATCGCCGGCTCAAGCTGGTGCGCCAGCCCGACATCCGTATGACGACCAACGACGCGACGCCCGCTGACGTGGTCGTCGACGTCCAGAAGACCTATCAGGTGATGGACGGTTTCGGCGCGGCGATGACAGATTCATCGGCGTGGTTGCTGCAGAACAAGTTGAATGCGTCGCAGCGCAGTGCCGTGTTGCAGGAGCTGTATGGCCAGCCGCCCAACCTCAATCTGAACATGATGCGCCTGACTATCGGCGCGTCGGATTTCTCGTTGAAGCCCTATACGCTGGACGACGTTCCCTTCGGCCAGACCGATCCCGACCTGGTGCATTTCAACGTCACGCCGAACCTGGGCGACGTGATCCCGCTCATGCAGGAAATTCTTTCCATCCGCCCCGGACTGCTCACCATTGCCTCGCCATGGAGCGCGCCAGCGTGGATGAAGACCAGCGAAAACCTGATCGGCGGCGAGTTGCTTGAGCAGTATGAAAGTGCGTACGCGGATTATCTGGTCAAGTATCTGGATGCGTATCGCGGCTACGGCATCCCCATCTTCGCGCTGACCCTGCAGAACGAGCCGAGCTTCACGCCCGTCACCTACCCGGGCATGGAGATGAGCGCGGAAACGCGTGCGCGCGTCATCGCGCAATACCTGGGCCCGGCATTGGCGGGCCGCAAGCCGAAAACCCGCATCCTGGAATGGGATCACAACTGGAACCATCCCGAGCAGCCGCTGAGCGTGCTGGGCGATCCCGATGCATCGCGCTACGTCGACGGCGTGGCCTGGCATTGCTATGAAGGCAGCCAGGTGGCACAGGGGCGCGTGCATCGCGCGTATCCGCAGAAGGATGCTTACATCACCGAGTGTTCGGGTGGTGACTGGGCATCGAGCGCCAATGGCGAACTGATCTGGTTTTCGCGCAACCTGCTCGTCACGGGTATCCGGCACTGGGCGCGTGGTGTCGTGTATTGGAATCTTGCACTGGACGAGAACCACGGGCCGCATTTCGGCGGGTGCGCCGCCTGCAAGGGCGTGATCACCATTGATTCGCAGACGGGCGCGGTGAGCCGCAATGACGAGTACTACGCGCTGGCCCATTTCAGCAAATTCGTCCTGCCCGGAGCGCTGCGCGTGGCTTCCACCGATATCGATGCCGACTCCGGCGTTGCCAACGTTGCGTTCCAGAACGCATCGGATGGGGCCATCGTCCTGGTCATGGTGAACAGCAACAAGAGCGAGCGCCGCGTCTCGGTGTCGGAAGGCCCGATCCGTTTCGAATATGCGATGCCGGCGCGGAGCGTGGCCACCCTCGTGTGGAACACGGGCCAGCCGGGCGCATGGACGCGACGCGCCTTGTCATGGCTGAGCGGGATCGTGCCGGGAAAGACGCCTGCCCGCGCAACTCCGCCCAAGGATTGAGGCGGCAGGCGCCTGCTTTTACGTGGCTGCGCAGGAAAGGCGCAACCTGTGCATGACATCCCATATGCGCACCACGTTCGCCGACCATCCGGGCGAATGCATGCTGGACGTAGTTCGTCTTCATGACGAAGCGGATCCGGAATGCCTCAGGCCGGCATTTTCCGGAAGGCGATGGCGAAGCGGTTCCACCCGTTGATCGCCACGATCAGCAAGGTGAGATCGGTCAGCTCTTCGTCCGAAAACTGGGGGCGCACTTCCTCCCATACGCTATCCGGCACGTGATCCTGACTCACCAGGGTCAGCGCCTCCGTCCAGGCCAGTGCGGCGCGTTCACGTTCGCTGAAGAAGGGTGTCTCGCGCCAGGCGGACAAGGTGGCGAGGCGGCGCGTGTCTTCGCCCGCCTTGCGGGCATCCGCCGAATGCATGTCCATGCAATAGGCGCAGCCGTTGATTTGCGAGGCACGCAGGCGCACCAGTTCCACCAGCGGTTTTTCCAGTGCGCTCTGGGTAATGCGTTGTTCCACTCCCAGCAGGGCCTTGATGGCTTGGGGGCTGGCTTTGTAGAAGTCGAGACGTTGGCTCATGGAAGTCTCCTGGAGTGATCGGCTTGAGAAGCGCCGCAAGGCGCATCAGGTTCCGCATTGAAGGATGAAGCGTCCGTACACGAGCGTGACCGGTAGGGCGCCGGGGCGGCGCCACTACCGGAAGTTATCAAAGCTGGCTCATGCCGCCATCGGCGATGATCTCGGTGCCGACGATGAAGGACGATTCCTTCGCCGTGAGGTGCAGCACCGTCGCGGCAATCTCCTCCGGCGTGCCGAAGCGGCCCAGCGGAACCTGCGCCTGGATCTGTGCGGCCACGGCCTCCAGTGCCGAGGCGTCCACGCCAAGCTTGTGGTAGATCGGCGTGCTCACCGGCCCGGGGCTGACCACGTTCACGCGAATGCCACGTGGCAGCAGCTCGGCCGACAGCGTGCGCGCCAGGCTGATCAGGGCCGCCTTGCTCGCGCCATAGATCGAGGTGTCCGGCATGCCGATGTGGGCATTGATCGAGCCGTTGATGACGATGGCGGCACCCTGGTTGAACACCGGCAACAGTGCCTGCAACTGGAAGTAGGGACCTTTCACGTTGGTATCGAAGATCTGATTCCACAACGCTTCGTCCGCGTTCTCCAGCGAGGCGAACTTGGCGATGCCGGCATTGATGAAGACAGCATCCAGGCGCACGCCGCGGCGGGTCAGTTCTTCGGCCAGGGCCTTGGCGGCCACCGGCGAGCCCGCGTCGCTGGCGAGGCCGATGGCATCCGGCCCCAACGCGGCGGTGGCTTGAGCCAGCGCCGTGGTATCGCGGCCGGTGATGACCACGCGCGCGCCTTCGGCGGCGTAGGCCTTGGCGGTGGCCAGGCCGATGCCGCTGGTGCCACCGGTGACGAGTACCGTCTTGTCTGCGAAACGATTCATGAGGTGTGCTCCGAGAGTGGGTTGGGCTTGACGCAAACCATGTTGCGCGCAGCCCGTGGCTTTGCCGTACCATGGCGTTGGTGCACACGTTCGAAGGTGTCGAACATGTTGTCGGATGACGAACTCGCCTTGCTGCAGGCCATTCACAGCAGCGGAAGCCTTACCCGCGCGGCGGCCATGTTGGGCAAGGCGCCATCAACCGTTTCGCACGCGGCCCGGCAGCTAGAGACGCGTTTCGACGAGCTGCTGTTCGACCGGCGCCGCTACCGCATGCAGCTCACCCCGGCGGGACGACTGCTGGCACAGGAGTCCGCGCGTCTGTCGCAAGACGTTTCGCGGCTGACCCGCCGGGTGAAGCAGGTCGCAGGAGGATGGGAAGACCGGCTATGGATCGTCACCGACGAAGTCCTGGAATTCGACACGCTGCTGCCGGTGATACGCGCCTTCGACGCATTGAAGTCGGACGTGCTTCTGCGCATCACGCATGAAGTGCTCAACGGTACCTGGGAGGCGCTGCGCGACGGTCGCGCGGATCTGGTGATCGGCGCCACCAATGCCCCGCCGGCGATTCCGGATCTGCGCTGGGTGGAGTTGGGCGTGATGGAATGGGTGTTCGCATTGTCGCCACGCCATCCGCTGGCGAAGATCACCGAACCGCTGGAGCAGGATCAATTGATGCCTTACCGCGCGGTGGTCGTCGCCGACACCGCACGCGGTCTGGACAGCCGGAGCTTTGGCATTCTGGGCGGCCAGACCACGCTGGCCGTGCCGACCATGCGGGCCAAGGTTCTCGCCCAGCGCGAAGGACTGGGCGTTGGCTGGCTACCGCGTCAGCGCGTGCTGTCGCTGCTCAAGCGTGGTGAGCTGGTGGAGAAGCGCATGGCCGCTCCGCGCGATCCCAATCGGCTCTACGTAGGCTGGCGAGGCGATCATCGCGGTCGGGCGCTCGACTGGTGGCTGGAGCAATTGCGCCAGCCGCGATTGGCCAAGAAGCTGCTGCACGGCATTGACGATTGGGACTGATCGCGAACCTGGCATGCGCGTTTTCACGCCATGCGTCTTTTTCGGGCGGCGCCGCGTGCAGCGCTTCAGCGCGCTTCCGCGAGCAGACGTTCCGCGGCCTGTAGGCCCGAGTACATCGCCGACGGCACGCCGAAGCCGGGGAATGTCGTCTGGCCGGCAAGATAAAGGCCCGGAAGCGGCGACTTGTGGGGAAAGTAGAGACTCGGGTTTGTGCCGGGAGCCATGCCGTAGAGAGCGCCTTCGTAGAGATGGCGGTGATGTGCGAAGTCTTGCGGGTCGAGTGTTCGCACCGTTTCGACCTGCAGGCCAGGCAGGCGGCGGTGCAGTGCGGTCATGTGTGCATCGAGTGCTTGCGTGGTCATGGCCGCTGTCCACTCTTCTGCGTGGGCAATACCGGATACCGGCGCGAACAGTTCGATGATCGCCTTGCCGGCCGGGGCGAGTTCCGGCGACACCCCGCTGGGGGATGTCCAGGAAAGCCAGCGAGGTTCCCCGGTGGCGGCCTGGTGCATCTCGCCTTGTCGCTCCATGTCAGGCACGTGATTGACGATGAAGGCACTGGATGATGGTTCGACTCGCCCACCCAGTTGTATGGCGATGGCACGGTGCGAAAGCGGTGCCTTGCGTGCAATGCGCTGCATGGCGCGTGGCGCACCATCGGGTGGAAGCAGATGCGTTGCCACGCTGAAGCCCGCGCAGGTGGCGATGATCTCGCGCGCCGCCACGCGTTCGCCACTCGCAAGGACAACACCGCTCACCGCGCCACGGGTGACTTCGATCCGTTCGACCTTGCTGCCACTTCGTATGTCCACTCCGGTGTTTCGCAGTGCGCGATGGAGCGACGCTGTGATGGCGCCCATCCCGGTGCGGGGCAGGTGGAATCCTTCGTCGAGTAGCGCAAGCAGTCCGATCAATTGCGAGGCGGGCAGTCGCCGTGGGGCCGTGCCGGTGTAGAGCAGGATGGACGCCACCGATGCCTGCAGGCCAGGGTCGTCGAAGTAGCGCGCAATCAATCGGTCCGCCCGTCCACTCATTTTCGGCAGGTGGCGCCACAACAGCGCCAGCGTGCGCGGCAAGTTGGGTTCAACAGGCAGGATGTCGTCGACCAGGCGGCGATAGAGCGGTTGCCAGTCCCGTTGCAATCGGCTCAGGCCATCGCGCAGCTTTGCGGTGCGCGCGGAAGCCTGCGTGCCTTCGACCCGGGATGTTTCCAGTGCGCCCAGGTGAACCACCGTGCCATCGTCGAGATGGGTTTCGTGGGGATGGGCGATAGGAATCAAGGGTACTTCCGCATCAAGATCCAGTCCCAGCCTTCCGAACGCGCGACGCAGCAGAGAGGGCAGGGCCACATACACCGCGCCGTTGTTGAACGCATAGCCGTTCACCATGGTGTTGGAGCAGCAGCCACCGATGTTGTTGGCCGCTTCCACCAGCATGACCTCGCGACCGGCCCGGGCCAGCGTCAAGGCGGCGGAAAGACCGGAAAGCCCGGCTCCAATGACGATCGTGGGCGACGAATGGTTGGGCATGGGGACCTCGTCGAGGCTAGTGATTCTTGGTCGGCCCAGGCGGCATCGCCAAAAGCTGCGCCGCGCCGGCGTGACGAATATTGAACATTGTGCAATTATAGACAATGTTCAAAAATGGCGGCAAGCACCCCGATGGCGACCAGCGCTCCCCGCAAACGCAGCCGCACCCGCGAACACCTGGCCGAAGTCGCCATGGCGCTGTTTGACGAGCATGGCTACGACAACGTGACCATGGAGCAGATTGCCGCCAGTGCGGGTGTCGCGCGCGGCACGCTCTACAACCACTTCGCAGTGAAGGAGGCCGCGCTGGTGCATGCTGTGCATGCACGAATGGCCGGTGAACTCAGCGCTCTGATGGAAACGGTGACGAAGCGACGTGGCCTGCGCGCGCAGGTCACTGCTGTATTCAAGGCATCAGCAGATTGGTGGGAGGCGCACCGCGACTATGCCGCGCCCTATATTCGCTACCGTTTCCAGGCCATTGGCGATGGCAACGTCGGACAGAGCGATTCGGACATGCAGGTGTTGTATGCACACTTGATCGCACGCGCCCAGGCCGATGGCGAGATTCGCCACGACATCGCGCCAGTGCTACTGGCGCGTCACTTGCATTTCCTCTATCTCGGGGCGGTATTGAGCTGGCTGGAGAATCATCGCGTCAAATTGGCGAAGGAACTCACCCAGGTGTTGACGTTCTTCATGGACGCCACGAACAACCGCTGAGTCACGCCGGCCACGCTCGGCTCCGCTTCTTCATGGCACGCATCACCCCATGGCACGGCCAAGCGCGGCTCCGTGTCGACGCTTGCTTCCTTCGGGCTGCTTACGCTGCCGTGGCAGCCACCTCGGTACCCAGATAGCTCTTCGCCCATAACGCGATCTGCAGGTGCATCGATTTGCACCAGGCCTTGTGCATGCCGGATATCTCGTGTTCCTCGTGGCCCTTGGCAGCGAGGTAGGGCCGTATGGTTTCATTGAGCACCGCGACAAACGCCACGATGTCGCTGTAAGGCACGTGGGGTGTGGAAGCGGCGCCGTCCGTCTGGTTCTTCTTCAGATGCGTGTGCCGCAGCGCGATTTCATGCTGGTAGTCGAGCCAGGCCTGGTCATAGGGGCGCAGACAGGTATCGCGAATCCATTGCTCGAACCGCCGGTTGCTCCGCGCCAGATAGTCCGGCAGCGCCGCCCCATCCAAGCTACGCGAGTGCCTGGCCAGATGAGGGATGCCCGCGATGATGTTGGCCCGCCAGTGATTCACGATGGTCTCGACCTGGTCGCCGAGCACGGCGCCCGCCATGCGCAAGAAGCGCTCGTCCTCCGGCGTGAACCCGGTGGATCCCTTGAGTTGCTCAAGATCGTTGGGCGTGACAGGAGAGCGCGCAACCTCCGGCGCTCCATACGTGTATCCCGGAATGTTGATCGCAGAGTCGTTCATGGGGAATCTCGGTGATGGGAAGCGTCGTTGCCCGCTTCGTCGGGGTTCGGTGCTGCCTGCTCGTCCACGTGGCGGGTGTTGTGTCCCGCCATGCGGCCGATGTTTGTTCTTCTGGATTCAAGCTTCGCCGCCACTCGCCCGGCTGGACTGTACGGGGAGCGCGCAGCGCTGCTCAGGCCGACGCACCATACTGACTGGCGGCGTCCATGACCCGTGCCGAATAGACCAGTGCCGCACCTGCGTTGAGTGCGATGGCCACGCCAAGCGCCTCTGCAATTTCCTCGCGGCTGGCGCCTTGCTTGAGCGCTTCGCTGGTATGGACCGTGATACAGCCGTCGCAGCGACTCGTCACCGATACCGCCAGTGCAATCAGCTCGCGTGTTTTCGCGCCCAGCTTGTCGGTCTTGCTGCCCGCCCTGGACAGGGCTTGATACCCGGCAAGCGTGTCGGGACTCAGCTTGCCGATGTCGCCAATGCGGGTCATCAGTTCCGAGCGATATTCCGGCCAATTCATCATGAGCATTCTCCTCAGGTTGTGGTGCTTGGGTTCCCGGCCGTGCCCTCGGGCAAGCAAGGCGTGCTTCCGGATCCACCGGACGCGCCTGCGTGATTCGCTGCGGCATCGGGTATGGCTGGGTAAGCTACGCCAAATATTTATGCATGCTTATAGCTAGACGTGCATAGTGTTCATGCATAATTGCATGGGCACGACGGCACTCACGCAACGCGCCTGTGCATTCGGTCTGGAAGGGGACCTATCGATGGAATGGAGTGATCTGCGCGTATTCCTCGCCATTGCCCGCGAGGGAACGCTGGGCGCCGCCGCCCGCAAGCTGGGGCAGACGCAACCCACCATGGGGCGGCGATTGCAGGCACTCGAGCATGCGCTGGGTCATCGGCTGCTGCAGCGTACGAAGGAGGGTTTCGTCCTGACGAACGAGGGAGAGGCCGTGCTCGGTCATGCGGAACGCATGGAGGAGGAGGTGCTCGCTTTCCAGCGTCAACTCGCCGGGAAGGAACAGCAACTGGATGGCATGTTGCGCATCACCTCGTCCGACTGGTTCGCCGAGTACGTGCTGACGCCCGTCATCGCCCGGTTCTCCGCGAAGTATCCGCGCGTGACCATCGAACTGTTGACGGACTCGCGGATCTTCAGCCTGTCGCGGCGGGAAGCCGATCTTGCGTTTCGCATCCAGCCCTTCGACGAGCCGGACGTGGTTTCACGCAAGCTCGTTCGCATTCCTTACGGTGTGTATATGGCGGCGGACTATCCGCGTCCGTCGCACGGCGACGGTGCGGGCGCGTCACTGCTGGTGATGAATCTTGCGTTTGGCGGTATGCCCGAAGTCGAATGGTTGCAACGCATGCTGCCCCGTGCACGCGTCGACTTCCGCAGCAACTCGCGCGCCGTGCAGGCACGCATGTGCGAACAGGGAAGAGGCATCGCCGTGTTGCCACGGCGGCTGGGTGACGCCATGGCGCAACTCCATCGCGTCGACCTGGGCGAGGAACCGCCGGTGCGTGATGTCTGGATGGGCTATCACCGCGACATGCGCCAGCTCGCAAGACTTCGGGCGCTGCTGGACATGGTGATCGAACAGCTTGCGGATTGACGGCGCGTACACCGACCGTTTCGGGCACAGCGGCATCGACACGCGCCTGGCATTGGCAACGCCGAATGGCAATGCGAACCATGACGACCTGGGGATACGGATCCCTCCCGTTGCAGGCAAACTCGAAAGGCAGAACCACCACCACTGAAAGGTCAGGCATGGATAACGTCAGTCCCGCTTTTTGCGCCATCTATCGTTGGCGGCTCCATCCCGGATCCGAAGAATCCTTTGTCCAGGCCTGGTCGCGAGTCACGGAGCTGTTGCTGACCGAACGCGGATCGCTGGGCTCGCGTTTGCATCGTGGCCCCGACGACATCTGGTACAGCTATACGCAATGGCCGTCCGCGGAGGCAAAGGCCGAAGGTCTCGCGCGGCCATCCGTGGATCCGGAAGCGTGGCAACAACTGCGGGCAGCCATCGCCGAAAGTTTGCCGGAGCTGATCCTCCAGCCCGTAGCGGACTTCCTGGCCCCACTTCCCAAAGCGGGTTCTGCAGGGCAAGCGGCGAGCTGAGTGCAGTGGACATCATTCGCTGCATATCCTGCTGCTGAGTTTTTTCGCTGTGCGCCGTCATGGGGGGCGAACTTGCCTGTCGGTACGAGCCGAAGGGAACGTTTGCGTTTGTATGGTCGATGCCGCTTGTGGCGTGACGGGCTACTGAGCCGATCGATCCATCCGTGATGGACAACATGCCTGCATCCCGTGCAGCGTCCGAAGAGTGATGACATGGATGACCTGAGTGTGCACTGATCACCACGAACATCGCAGCGCGCAAATTATTGCGAGGCACTACATCGATCGTTGTATGCATCCCATTTTCTAGACGATGCAAGAACCCTCGTGTTAGATTTTTTTGGCAAGGGGGAAATATGACGAATCGTTCTGTCGCCGGTCCGGTGGCAGTGAGTTCGTGCGCATCGTTGGATTCGATGTGCACTACTCATTCGAAGGCCATGGACGCCGCACTCATCCGCTTCACGACGCCGCTTCAATGGCAGCGTCGCTCACATCGTTCCGGACACGCACAGCCGAGTGATCGACGCTGCATGCGTATCGCGCTGACAGGGCCATCCGCTCCCTGTTCGTCGGCACGTTTCACGGCTGGCCGTGATGCTGCGCGTACCGCGTGTCCGCCCGGATTCCCGGCACTGCACACTGTTGCTGCGCATCGGATGTCGTCATCCGTACACGCCGGGATATCGAGCTCGGTATCACGTGGCCATCAGGCGCGCGCATTCACGCCGATCGGGAAAGTCAGCACGCCGGATATGTTCCCGCGGGTCTGAACCGAGATCGGATCAGCGCATGCGGCCGCCACCCTGCAGGGGTGCGGCGTCAGGCAGAGGGCTGCATCCATCTGACGACTTGCGACAACAGGAACGTTGGGGGACGGCAGGACTGCACGTGCCTTCGGCGTACCGGAGCAGCAAAGTTTCCGCCATCGGCGCCCGGTCGATGCATGCGGATGCAACAGGGCGAAAGCCCGCAAGGAAGGACGTTCTATTTACCGGCAACGTTGCGTTGCCTCGTTTTGTTCAATCAGATAGGGAAAATCATGCGTAATTTGCTTCTTTCTGTGTCGCTGGGCGCGTTGCTCCTGGCGGCGCCTTGCGCCAGCCGTGCCGTGGATTCCGGCAATGGCGATCTCTTCGTCAACGGCAGCGTCGGCACCTCGCATTCCGACATCTCGGGCCTTACCAAGCAGAACGACACCGGCTACGGCGTCAACGTCGGCTATCGCTTTAATGATACGTGGGGCCTGGAAGCGGGCTATGTGGATCTGGGCAAGCCGGAAGCCAAGGGGTATCCGGTGAACAACGCCACCTACAACCTGAAGCTCCACGTCACGGGTTGGACCCTGGGCGTCAACGGCAAGCTCAACTTTGCCCAGCATTGGTTTGTGAGCGCGCGCATGGGCGCCTTCTTCTCCAACTCCAAGCTGACGGTGGATGGTTACTCCAACAGCGTCAGCGCCAACGACACGAATCTGTATGTGGGTGTCGGTGGCGGCTACAACATCAGCCGCAACCTCAGCGTCGGCATCAACTTCGATCGTTACGAGGCCAAGGCCAAGGGCATCCTGACCAACACCAACAATCCGTACCTGCTTTCGGGAACGGTGGAGTACCGGTTCGGTCTCTAAGGTGAAGCGGGGTTAGTCCCCGTTACCCGCCGTGCTGGCCGGAAGTCGTGGCCAGCACGGTGGTAGGCGCGGCCCTATGCCAACCATCGGCATGAGCGGTTTTCAAAAAAGAAATGTGACCTCGCGTTGACGCGTCGATCGCGCTTACCGATGGCGCCGGGCTCGATGGCGACCGCACCGCTCATTAGGCGGTTTCGCGCGGTTTCCTTGCCCGGCTGCGACCGCGCACGACATGCACCATCAGCAAGACGGGCACGGCCAGGCCGACGATCCAGTGGGCGAGCACGCTGGCGCTTCGCCACGTGTCGTCAGTGAGGTAGTAAAGGAGATAACCGGTGACCACGAGCCAGGTAAGCACGCCTACGGCGAGGCCGCCCGTCCATCGCTGGCGGCCGGTTTTCCAGCCCGCGACGATATGCACGCCCCAGGTGAGGCCGAAGGACCAGATCGCGCCGAATGCCATCGCACCATGCAAACGCAGCCACCATGGCTCCAAGGGATGGGGCGTGTCGCCGAAAGGACCCTTGGTCATCAGGAAATAGTGGAAGACCAGCCATAGCGCGCCGCTCAGCCATAGCGTCCAGCCGATGGAGTACACCAGGTAGCGCCGCCGACGCGACAAGCGCAGTGGCGTGCGATGGTGGCCGATCACGTTGTGGTGTGCAGGGTTCTTCATGGGTTCGTCTGGCCGATGCAGATCCACTCGCCGGTGGACTGCCGTAGATACGCTTCGGCGTCGTAGTGTCCAAGAATGGCTTCGCTCTGTGTACCCAGTGCAAGCACGATCTTGGTGAGCGCGTCTGCGTGCATGCATCGATGAGCGACCACGGTGGCGACCAGGCCCGCATCGACCGGTGAGCGGCGCAGGCCATCGCGATGGGGGATGGCCATGCCTTCCGTGTGGGAGCGAGTGCTGCTGGTCGCAACGGCCACTTCGCCGACGTCCAGTGCGGCGACATTCGAACTCTCGGGGTGTCCCGTGTCGATGGCGACTCGATGCGGCCCATCGCCTATGAAGCGTAGATCACCACCAGCATTGACCACGCCCTGCGTGACGCCGTGTTCCTTCAGCACATGCACCGCGCGGTCGACGGCATAGCCCTTGGCGATGCCACCCAGATCCATCCACATGGGACGGTGCAGGCGAGCCTGTGTTTCCGACAACTCGATGTCCCTCCAATGGGCGGAGGGATCCGGAGCGTGACCCTGCCGCGGCGCCGGCAACAGCCCATCGCGCACGAGCGAGCCGCCGACAGTGACATCGAACACGCCTGCCGATTTCTCCGCCAGGCGGGATGCTTCATGCAGTACTTCCAGCGTCATGGCGTCGAGCGTCACCCATTCGCCCAGCGGCGCGCCATGCAGTCGCGACAAGTCGCTCGATGGCTCGTGGAAGCTCATCAAGGCATGGATACGCTCGACCGCCGCGAATGCCGAGTCCGCGGCGATATGCGCCAGTCGCTCGTCCATACCCTGCACCCGGATGCTGACCGTGGTGCCGAGTATCGGACGCGCGCGTTCAACCTTGCTGCTTGGACAGTACGAGGTCATAGGTGGTCAGCAGTCGCTTCACGCCATCCGTGATGTGTCGGCTGGACAGCGTGGCGCCCGAAATATTCTGGATATCGGTGCCCAGCTTGAGCGGCGCGGCGTGCGTCTTGCCGACGAACTGCGCTCGCCACGCCTCGTTGCGCACCTGGTCGCCGTAGGTCTCGCGGTACTCCAGGATCTCCACCGATTTCACGGCGCCCTTGTCGTCCAGTGCGAGCGCAAACGGGATGAACTCGTGCTTGCCCACCACCTGATCGGCGATGAACCAGCCGCCGGTCGATACACGCCAGGCCTTCAGGTTCGGGCTGAGCACGTTCACGTCGCAGGCCTTTTCGATGGTCTTCATCTGCTCGGGCGTCAGCGTCACGACGTCCGGCGTCAACGTGGCGCCGGGAAACATCAGTGCCTGCGCTTGTTCGATACTGAGGTACACGGTGGCCTGGACGGGAGCGGCGACCACCAGTGCGTAAGCTGGAATAAGCAGGAAACGCGATTTCATGTCGTCACCTCAGAAGTACCAGCCCGCCTTGATGCGGATTCGGTACTTTTCAAAGTCGTTGTCGTAGATGCGTCGGCCGACGATGGCGCCCGGCACGGTGTCCGAATGGGAGGATGCCCACGGAAGCTGCTCAAGGAAGGTGGCGGTGACGAAGAACTTCTTGCCGCCGTAGTGGATCACGGGGCCGAAGAAATAGCCGTCGTTGGATTCCTTGCTGAAGTCGTAGCTGTTGTACTCGTGCTCGTTGAGGAACTCGACGCCTGCCGACCAGTTGGGGGCGAAGCGGTAAGATGCGGCGAGATTCAGATTGACGTCTGTTTCATAGCCCCACTTCTTGCGCGTGGGATCGTTGTCGTCGGTGTCGTAGCGCCATTCGGGCGCATAGGTGAAGTTGAGCGCCGTCACCAGGCGATCATCGAAGAAATTCTTCTGCAGGATCAGCTTCGATTCCAGCTCGCGAAAGGCCGGACCGACCGTCGGCTCCACGTACACCGCGATACCCAGTGGATCGGTGTAAGGACTCCAGATGCGATAGATCGCTTCACCGGAAAAGCCCACGAAGCGACGCGCGTTGTAGTGATCGTCCGGGCCGGGCTTGTCGTAGGACAGCGGTTCCGGCGACGTGGTCTGTCCGAAGGGGCCGTTGTGGTACGCCTCCGCCCACACGTAGTTGGCGTAGAACGCGACTTGCAGGCGATCGGTAAGGCCGTATTCGAACTCCGTGCGGCCGTCGATCTGGTTGAAGTAGCCGGCCACCTTCTGGTGGCGCCAGGTGGCCCATTGCTCCACTTCCTTGGCGCCTTGCGGCAACAGGTCGGTGGTGTAGACGTAGCCGAACTGGCTCTCCTCGGCATGCACGCCGGAGACCATGGAACTGCCGAGCGCAACTGCGCTAAGCAGGAGGGATGCGCACAGGCTCCCCCGACGGGTGATGACATGCTTCATGCAGGAAGGCGTCCCAAATGATAAGGACGCGATACTAAATGATAGTGATTCGCAATTGTAGTTTTAGATGGCTGTTCGCAAATAATTACGATATTCGGGACCCATTTCCTGTTTTCCGGCACCGAAAGACAGATTCACGCAAGTCATGGCGACGCTCGTAGCCCCGGACACGCCGTCCCGGCCGCGCTATCGATCGGTCGGCCAAGAGGAAGGGGGCGGGCATGCCAAGGATACGTTTCCTCGCTGCGTTCAAGCCCACAAGCCGATGCCCGCGACTGAAAGCAGGGGGTAAGGATCGCGGCGCAATGTTTTACGCACCTTCACCGCAGGGGAAGCCCCGCAGGACGCGGTGTTTCGGTGGAGGATTCCGGTCTGCGTGTTGCGCTGCGGTCACTACCGCGGCCGTACGCGTCGTATGCGCACCCCGGCCTTTTCGCAAGTCATCGTATTGACTGGAGAGGACCCATGTTTGCAAGAGCATCCGGATTTGGCGGCAGTGTGCTCGCCGTTGCGATCGGCCTTGCCCTGGCGGGCGCGGCACAGGCGGATACGCAGTCCGCGCCTGAAGTAACTCCTGCAGCACAGCACGACACGCTTCACTCGCTGCGCGGCGTGATGCCGCGTCCCGACGATTTCTCGAAAAGCGGCCACAACCATCCGGCCCGTCCGTTGCCGTGGCTGGATGGTCCAGGCAACCCGACCGACGGTGCGGTACAGGGCAGCAGCAGCGGCGTCAGTGCGCCCACGGCAGGGACGGGCGTCGAGGGCGTGGGCAACGGTTTCAGCGGACCACAGGGCACGTTCACGGTGAACAGCGCGCCGCCGGATACCAATGGCGCGGTGGGCGCCACGCAATACGTGCAGCTCGTGAACAGCGGCTTTGCGGTGTTCGACAAGACGACCAAGAACGTGGTCTACGGCCCGGTGGCGACCAATACGTTGTGGTCGGGTTTTGGCGGCCCCTGCGAAACCGACAACGACGGCGATGCGACGGTGGTGTACGACAAGGCGGCAGGTCGCTGGGTGATTTCCCAGTTCGCGGTGACAGCTGCGCCGTACTATGAATGTGTGGCCGTGTCCGCTACCAGCGATGCCACGGGCGCGTATTACCGCTACTCCTTCCCGTACGGCAGTGTGTTCCCGGACTATCCCAAGATGGGTGTGTGGCCGGACGCTTACTACGAGACCTTCAACATGTTCAACGGCAATACGTTCGCCGGCGCCAAGCTCTGCGCCTACGACCGTAACGCGATGTTGAGCGGAGCGGCGGCCACGCAGCAGTGCTTCCAGCTCTCCACCAGCTATGGCGGCGTATTGCCCGCGGATCTTGATGGGTCCACCGCACCGCCGGCCGGTTCGCCGAGCTACCTGTTGAACTTCACCGCTGGGCAACTGAACCTGTGGAAGTTCCATGTGGATTGGACCAATACCGCCAATACCACGCTGACGGGGCCCACGGCGCTTCCGGTCGCTTCCTTTGCCTCGGCGTGCGGCGGCGGCACATGCGTACCGCAGTCAGGCACCAAGCAGAAACTGGATTCGCTGGGCGACCGCCTGATGTTCCGTCTGGCGTACCGCCATTTCGCGGATCACGAGGCACTCGTGGCCACGCATTCGGTCAAGGTAGGCACGAGCAGGCAGAACCCCTACACCGGTGTCCGCTGGTATGAAATCCGTAATCCGGGCACGGCGCCGGTGGTGTATCAACAATCCACGTTCGCGCCGGATACGACCTATCGATGGCTCGGTTCGGTAGCGATGGACAAACAGGGCAACATGGCCCTTGGCTACAGCGCATCGAGCAGCACGATTCATCCGGCCATCCGTTACACAGGCCGCCTGGCGACGGACGCGCTGAACACCATGCAGGTGGAAAACAGCATCATCGAGGGCCTGGGTTCGCAAAGTGGCAGCAACCTGTCGCGCTGGGGCGACTACAGCGCCATGACCATCGACCCGGTGGACGACTGCACGTTCTGGTACACCAACGAGTACCTGAAGACGACGGGTGCCTTCAACTGGAACACGCGCCTGGAGTCGTTCAAGTTCTCCACCTGCCAATAGTGATGCGACCGTGTCCTCGCTGTTCCGCAGCGAGGACACACTGCTTTCGGCGTCGATAACGCGTGGCGACGCCTGCATTCGACCTCAGGTGAGCATTGCGGGATCATTCCAGGCTGCAGCCAACGCGGACACTGGAACACGGCATGACGGATGACCATCGCATCAGGATCGTTCAAGGAAGAACGCCCGAATCAGCGAACATGGTGGCCAACGTCAAACGGGCGGGAAGGATCACTGCCGCGCTCAATCGTTTGACGTTCGACGATGCCGACCAAGTCCGTGCCATGTTCAGCGAACTCATCGGCCAGCCGTTGGACGAGCGCTTCGTGCTGATCCCGCCGTTTTTTACGGCGGGTGGCGACGAGATTCGCGTGGGCCGAAATGTTTTCATCAACCAGAACTGCACCTTTTACGACCTTGGCGGCCTCCACATCGGCGACGATGTGATGATCGGACCGAACGTGAGCATCATCACGACGGGTCATCCGCTGGATCCCTCACAGCGCCGCTCCGTCACGATCGGCAAGCGCATCGTGATCGAGCGAAATGTATGGATCGCGGCGGGCGCAACGATCATCGGCGGGGTAACAGTGGGGGAGAACTCGGTGGTCGCCGCTGGCTCCGTCGTCACCAAGGACGTGCCGCCCAACAGCTTCGTTGCCGGAAACCCCGCGCGATTCATCCGTTCGGTCGATGCCCATACGCCCCGTTGAGGGCAAGCGGCAGGGAGTCTTCGCCTGAAGGAGAGGCGGATCATCGAGCGTGTCCTGACGAAGCATTTGCCGAGGGCACCCCGTCGGTGCGGCGGACGGGCTTGGACAAAGCGGAGGGATCACGGCTGGCAATGTTTTTGCGTCGCAGCGTGACATGTTGCGGCTTCGGCGTCTTAATTTGCCCACGGGAATTTAGATCGATCCAAATCAGGTAAGGCCCGGGTCATGTCGCAGCGACGACAGATCTGGATGGTTTGGACTGGGGCGGGGAGAGGCCAGGGGCGCGTCAGGCGCGGCCCATAACAGGGTGGCTTCCTGCCAGTCGGATCGATAGGCGTGGGAGGCTGCTGCATGACGTCAGAGATCGTTTGCATTCCCAAGGTGACACCCGCATGCGCGGCCCGTGTGCCCGTATCCGTGGGGATCGCTGGCTGCCTCGAGGCGGTAGACAGCGTATGCCGTCGATACACCCGAGCCATCGGTGTTCGCGTGTCCAGCCTCACCTCTTTCCCGGCAGCCGGCGGTGCGCCGCTACGGCGCTGCCGGTTTCTTGCATCGGTGCGTCCCAGCCCCTGAAGCCATCGCGGCCGAGGGGCGGGTTCCAGTTGTCTGTCCAAAATTTAGATCGATATAAATCGAGGAGGGGATGCATGTAGCACGAGATCGCGCTTCTGCAGCACGTGATCGAACGGGGGATGACCGCGCCGACTCCTTAAGGCGCCTACAAGTAGGGGAATCACGAAAAATGACTGACCTGCCATACGTGTCTTCACGCAAACCGTTGTACGTCGCACTCGCCATGGCGACCTTGTCGTTCGGCGGCTACCTGGGAATGCCCGCGGTTGCCTTGGCGCAGGCCGCGACGCCCGCCGCAACGCCGACGACTGCATCGTCGCCGGCGCAGCCGACCGACGGCGCTGCGGCGAAAAAGGACGACAAGAACAAAAAGACCGACAAGGAGGACGCCACGACGCTGGGAACGGTCGTCGTCACGAGCTTCCGTCAATCGGTCGACCAGAACATGCAGGACAAGCGCGACTCCAATTCCATCGTGGAGGTCATCAACGCGCAGAACATCGCGCAGTTTCCCGCCAAGAACATCGCCGACGCGCTTGCGCACGTGCCCGGCGTAGTCATCACCCGCGAATCGGGCGAAGGCAAGACGGTCAGCATCCGCGGCCTTGCGCCCGAGCTGACGCTCACCGAATTGAACGGCAACTACGTGGCCTCGGGGGATACCTCTGCCGGGCTGTCGCGCTCGTTCAACTACACGCTGATGCCCGCCAACATGTTCTCGGACATCAAGCTCTACAAGAGCCTGGAAGCACGTCTGGACGAAGGCGGCATCGGCGGCAATGTGGATCTGCGTACACGCCGTCCGCTGGAGATGCAGGCGAACGACGGCTTCGTGTCCCTCAATGCTGCGGGCTCGGACAACAGCAACAAGATCACGCCGCAAGGCTCGGCGCTGTGGTCCTGGAAGAACAAGGATGAAACGTTCGGTGTGCTCGTCGCTGGTTCGTATCAGAAGCGCCGCGATGTCGACTACACCGCCAACGCGTCGAGTTGGCACTGGTGGTCCAACGACTGTACCGACCACGCGACGTGTACCGCGCCGCCGACGGATGTGCACGGCCACGCGTACGGCCCTGACGTGGCGCCCAATATCGACCTGTGGTCCGGCGGCGGTGTCACCGATCAGTCCGGCAAGAGTTATTCGGGCTACTGGATGCCGCAGCAGTTCGCCACCAGCCGCAACCAGCTGGACCTGACCAACAAGGCGGCCCAGGCGACCCTGCAATTCAAGCCCATCGATCACTTGCTGCTGACAGGCAACTACTTCCGCTTCCAGCGGAATCAGACCCAGATCACCAACACGCTGGAAGTGCCCGAGTGGGGCCTGCCCACTGGCAGCTACGCAGACCAGCAGGGCAGGTTGCTCGCGCCCAATGGCCTGACATTCGACCCGTCGCACACGGTCGTCACTGGCGCGAACTACGTGCTTCCTCCCTCGGGTACAGGTTGTAATTCGTTGACCAATCCCGTGACCGGTGCGCAACGGCAGCCGGTGGATGTCTGCTCCACGGAAATTCCGTGGCTCAACGGCAACTATTCCGTCGAAAAGGCCACCTCGCAGACTGCCAACATCGAGGGCGAGTGGGATAACGGCGGTGCGCTGAGCGGATCGTTCAACGTCGGCCGCACGTGGGCCACGGGCGGTCCGTCGGTGGAGCTGGGCATGGCCGCCAAGCCGCGCAACTTCGTCAACGGCCAGTGGGTGGATGGCAGCAACGGCGCGTCGTGGACGCTCAACGGCAGGCCGACCCTCAACGCCTCGTCGAGCATCCTGCAGAACATGCTCGCCGGCCAGGGACAGGTGGACCTTGGCTCCACCGGTTCCAACATGGTCAACACCAGCACCTCGCAGAATTTCGCCCAGGCGGACTTCACGTGGGCCTTCGAAGACAGCTGGATGCAATCGCTGCAGTTCGGCGCCAAGTACCGCGACAACCGGGCCGAGCAGCAGCAGAACGAACTGCGCTGGTACTGCAAAGGCACCACGCTGCAGTTCCAGACCTGCGATCCCAATGCCGGCCAGCTTCCGGCGGGCTTCCTGCTGCCGGGCTATCTCGACGGCAGCAACGAGGCCTACAGCGACAGCGTCTTCCCGGCGATCAATTACCCGGCCTACTACAACCATCTGAACTCCACTTACGACCGGGTGGTTTTCAATCACCCCGAAGACAAGTCGTCGGTCAAGGAACAGATCTCGGCCATCTATGCCCAGGCGAACTTCGACACGGGCTCGGTGCGCGGCAACGTGGGTCTGCGCTATGTCAGCACCAAGCAGGACCTTACCGTCGCCGACCAGATCACCACCAACAACGCGGTGTATTACCACGATGCGGGCGGCAACATCCTGATCTGTCCGGCCAGCGGCGTGAACGCCGGTGGCGGTCCGTGCGCACCGGGCGATTTCCAGTACCTGCCGCGTGAGCAGTCGGTGATCCAGACGTACTCCAACGCCACCACCTCCAAGCGATACAACAAGCTCCTGCCGAGCTTCAACGTCGCGTGGACCTTCGCGGATGACTTCGTGGTGCGCGCTGCCGGCTCGCAGGCGATGGCTCGCGCCAACTACACGGATCTTGCCCAGCTCGGCAACCTCACCAACGACACGCAGGCCTACTACAACGACCGCAAGCAGTTCGGCGCGCCGTTGCCCGGCTGGTACGGCAGCGGTGCCAACGCTGACCTGAAGCCGTTCACGGCCACGCAGTTCGACCTGGCGGGCGAGTGGTACTACGCGCCCGAGTCGGTGGTGGGCCTGGACCTGTTCCAGAAGAAGGTGAAGAACTTCGTCGTGCCGGTCACCGTCAACAACATCACGGTGAATGTGGGTGGCACGCAGGAGAACTTCATGCAGTACAGCACCAATGCCAACGGTCGCTCGGGTACGTCCAAGGGCATTGAGCTCTACACGCAGCACACCTTCGACATGGGCTTTGGCTACATCGCCAACTACACGCTCAACAAGACCAATGAAACACCGGTCTCGCTGGGCGACACGCAGGTCGGTAAGTCGGAGCTGATCGGCAGCGCCAAGTACGCGTCGAATATTTCGTTGTTCTATGAAAAGAACGGGCTGCTGCTGCGTGCCACCAGCAACTGGACGGGTCGCACCATGCAAGGGCTTTCTGCAGGTCTCCCCATCTACACGGAGCCGTACAACCAGATTGACCTGAACGGAGACTACGAGATCAATAAGCACCTGATGGTGACCGCGTCAGTCATCAACCTGACGCGCTCCATGCCGCACCAGTACCTGGGTGGCGATACCACCCAGCGCCTGTACCAGCTCGAGTACGCCGGGCGCCAGTACTACGTGGGCGTGACGTACAAGTTCGGAGATGGCGGCTAAGAAACAGCGCGAGCGGGGCCGGGCCACACGCTCGGCCCCGTGATCGTCAGGCATTCTGCTTCCTCTTTTTCCTGTCGCGGGGCAGGGAAAGATTGTCGTCCCCACGACAGCGGATGCGCCCTCAATCCGCACAGGAAGAGATCATGAATTTCGCTCTCGCACGCTTTCGCCGCCGCGCTTCATCGATACGCAGCCGGTATGTTGTTTCAGCCATCGCGCTGGCCGTCCTCGCCGTGGGATGCATTGATGCGGGCCACGCAAAGAACGACAAGCCATCGTCGTCCGCAACATCGACCCTGGACGAAGCCAATCCGCTGGTCGGCACCGCGCCGCTGGATCGGCAGGAACTGATCGGCAATGCGCCGCCGCCGGGCGAGCCGCTGTATTCGGGCATGACGTCGCCGGGCGCGAGTCTGCCGCAAAGCTCGACCGAGGCGACGCCGGTCAACCTCAATGTCGACCTCAGCTATCCCACGGGCGTCGGCATGTCGTACTACTACCCCAAGCCGACCATGATCGGTTTCACCGGCGGCGGCTCGACCTATGGCGGGCAGGCCTCGCCGATGATCATGCCGGTGGTGGGCGACTGGACCGTGCCGCCCGACTACGCGCAGTCGTATTACGACAAGGCGAGTGAAAAGGCGTCGCCCGGTTACTACGCGGTTGACCTCGCCACCTTCCACACCAAGGTCGAACTCACCGCGACGCAGCGCACCAGCCTGATGCGTTTCACTTTTCCGGCGAGCCATCGGTCGAACGTCGTGATCAACCTGCGTCGTCCCGGTGGCGACGTGGAAGTCATCGGCGATCGCATCATTCGCGGCGTCGCTGCAAGCGGGCGTCCGCTGCGCGACTCGGATGGCTCCTGGTTCGTCGCGGAGTTCTCGCGGCCGTTCGCCGGTTTCGGCACTTTCCGCGCGAACCATGACCATGAAGGCTATGGCATCGGTGATGCGGATGTGCAGCAGGATAGGCGCACGGTGTCCGGCAGCTATGCAGGCGCTTACCTCACTTTCGACACGAAGGCCGGCGAGCAGGTGTTGGTGAAGATCGCCCATGGCCACAGTGCCGACGAAGCCGAGCGGCGGCTGCGCGAGGAAGATCCGGATGCCAACTTCGAACGCGTGCATGCCCAGGCGCGCGCGGCCTGGGCGAACGTGTTCGACCGCGTCGAAGTCACCGGTGGTACGCCGAAGAAGCGCATGCTGTTCTACTCGACGCTGTACCACTCGTTTGCCAGCCCCCGATTGCTCGCACACAAGGGCGAGCGCTTTACCGGGGCGGACGGCAAGGAACAGGTCGCCAGTTACGACCGATACGGCCCTGTGCCGTTCTGGGATACCGGCCGCAACCAGATCACGCTGTTGATGCTGCTCGAGCCGGATGTCGTGCAGGACATCATGCGCTCCGAATTGGATCGTGCGCGCGAACGGGGTTACATGGATACCTCGTTCCACGGCGATCACGCCGTGTTCCTCTACGACGGCGCATGGCAACGCGGCATTCCATTCGACTACGCCGCCGCTTACGAGTACCTGCGCAAGAACGCGACGGACCCCAAAGGGCCGCGTGGTTATCTGGCGGAGTACATGAAGAACGGCTGGATCTCGGACATCATTCCGCCGGCCAACGCCAGTCCACCCTATGCGAACGGCAAGGCGGGTGCGGCCACCACGCTGGAATACGCGTGGGACGATCACGCGCTGGCCGATATCGCCCGTCGCCTCGGCAAGAACGAAGACGCCGAGATGTTCCTTCACCGCGCCGCGAACTACCGCAATGTGTTCGATCCGTCAGTGGGCTTCGTCCGCGGACGCACCGAGGACGGGAAGTGGATCTCGCCATTCGATCCGGGCGAGCCGTACTACAACTTCATGATGAAGGAAGCTTCGGGCTGGTCCACGCTATGGCTGGTGCCGCACGACGTGCAGGGCTTGGCCGAGCTGCTCGGCGGGCGTGACAAGTTCAACGCCAAGCTCGACGCGTTCTTCTCCACGCCTTATCACCCCAAGGGCATCTGCCGCGATTGCACCGGCCTGATCGGGCAGTACGTGCAGGGTAACCAGCCGGACCAGCAGGCCGCCTATCTCTACGCATGGGGCGGCCAGCCATGGAAGACGCAGGTATTGGCGCGCCGCATCCTCGCCGACATGTACGGCAGCGATGCCAGTGGCTACGGCTTCCCCGGCATGGATGACCAGGGCTCGACCTCATCGTGGTACGTGCTCAGTGCGATGGGTTTTTATCCGGTCGATCCATCCAGCCCCGACTACATCCTCGGCAGTCCGATCTTCGACCGGGTCCGCCTGCACATGGGCAACGGCAAGGTGTTCGAGATCGTCGCGCGCAACAACTCGGCTCGGAACATGTACATCCAGTCCGCCACGCTTAACGGCAAGCCATGGACCAAGCCCTGGTTCAGCCATGCCGACATCGCGAACGGGGCCACCCTGGTGCTCACGATGGGACCGGAGCCCAACAAGGCATGGGGCGCGGATGCACACGACGCGCCGCCTTCGATGTCGGTGAGCCACCCGTGATCAAGGCGTCGTGACGACAAGGCTTCAATGAAGCGCCTGCGAAGCCCTTCGCGGGGCGAGTGGCGCACCAGGCAACGGTTGATGAGGACGTGCGAATGACGGGAAACATCAGGGTACGGGTAGCCTGCATCGGAATGGCCATGGCCGCAGGTCTTGCATCGACCGCGATGGCCGCGAATCAGGACACGGTCTGGAACGGCAAGGTGGCGCCCCTGGCGACACCGTGGACAGCCGACGTATCGCCCAGCAACGCGCTGCCCGATTATCCGCGCCCTCAATTGGCACGTCCGTCGCTGGAGCATCCGCAATGGATGAGCCTCAACGGACTATGGCAATACGCACAAGGTGACGGAAAAGGTGAGCCGCCATTCGGGCAGACGTTGAAGGATCAGGTGCTGGTGCCATATCCGGTCGAGTCGGTGCTGTCGGGTGTACAGCATCATTCGGACTCTATGTTCTACCGTCGCATGGTGGATGTTCCGGCCGACTACATTGCGCACGGAAAGCATGTCCGGCTGAACTTCGGTGCCGTGGCGCAGGATGCCGCCGTATACGTCAACGGCAAGCAGGTGACGCGCCATACAGGGGGCTATACGTCCTTCAGTGCGGATATCACCGCGGCGCTTCGACCGCAGGGGCCGCAGGAGATCATCGTTGCCGTGCACGCTCCGGTGGACGACGCCAACGTGATGGTCGGCAAGCAGCGTCTTAAGCCGGAAGGCATCTTCTACACCGCGGCCTCGGGGATATGGCAGTCGGTGTGGTTGGAGCCGGTTCCTGCCAGCAGTCTGGCGCAACTGAACTTCACCGCGGAGCGCACGCTGGACGCTTTCACCGTCACGTCGAAGATGGACGGCCGCGCCGAGGGCGCCACGTTGCATGTCACCGCCTATGCGGATGGACAGACAGTGGGCGAGGTGGATGGTCCGATCGGCAAGCCCTTGCATCTGGCCATCGCGCATCCGCACCCGTGGAGCCCGCAGGATCCCTTCCTGTACACCTTCAAGGCGACGCTCACGCAGGGCGATCAACGCGACGAGGTGACCAGCTACGCCGGCCTGCGCACCATTGCCGTCGAGAAAGTGGGTGGACGCAACCGCATCGTGCTGAACGGCCAGCCGACGTTCCTGCTGGCGACGCTGGATCAAGGCTACTGGCCGGACGGCATCTATACCGCGCCCACCGATGCGGCCCTCAAGTTCGATCTGCAGAAGACCAAAGACCTGGGCTTCAACACCATTCGCAAGCACATCAAGGTGGAACCGGCGCGCTGGTACTACTGGGCTGATCGCATCGGCCTGATGGTGTGGCAGGACATGCCAGCCTTGCCCACCGGACGCAACGAGAAGCTCAGCGATGCGGATAAGGCAGGTTTTCGCGCTGATGTCTCGGCCATCGTCGAACAGCTCAAGGGGGAAACCTCGATCATCGGCTGGATTCCGTTCAACGAAGGCTGGGGCCAGTGGAGCATTCCGGCCGCTGCCGAGCTGGCCGTGCAGATCAAACAACTTGACCCCTCGCGTCTGGTCGATGCACGCAGCGGCGCCAACTGTTGCGACACCAAGGGTGACCCGCATGCCGGCGATGTCTACGACGTCCATGACTACCAGGGTCCCGGCTTGCCCAGCCCGGACGCCACGCGTGCGGCCATCGACGGCGAGCATGGCGGCCTCACGCTGGGCATTCCCGGCCACGTCTGGCCCAACACGCCGATCAATCCCTATGGTGCGGTCAAGGATCGCGATGCGTTGAACGCCGGCTACGTCGCCAATACCGCCGTGCTACGTGACAAGGGCGTGCCCAAAGGCATGTCGGGCAGCGTCTATACCCAGATCACCGACGTCGAGGGCGAGCACAACGGTCTGTATACCTACGATCGCAAGATCGAAAAGGTGGACGAGTCCAGGGTGCGTGAGATCAACGAAGAGACCCTGCGCGCAGGTGCGAAGCCCTGAGGTTTGTGCGCTACGGCGCAACCTGGTGGTCCAACCATCGATGGGCGACGAGGTGAGGCTGCAGGCGGCCTGCCGACGAGGGCAGCGCTTTCTTCACATTGTTGGGGGCGATGGGGAGTAGTGTCACAAGGACGTCAAAGACTGGTGAGCCGCCCAATTATGGAAAAAAACCCTACGCCTATTTCGTCGGAGTACATCCACTCCGTCTATTCCGGAAAGAACGCCAAGCGCGTCGTTGACGAGCGAAAGGACTTCCACTCCACCAACCAGTTCGATCGTGATCCAGAGCACTCGGGTCAGGCGCCCCAGGACCCGAAGAACATCAAGAGGCCTTACCGGCGTTGATGCGCTTGTGCTTCTGATTGGTCTTTCTTTGCGACCTTGGCCCGCTTAGCACCCATGGAAAGCCGATTTCTCAACCAGGTTGCGCCAGCGCCGGCTTTCGGCGTTGGCGTGCCCGCCAGAACTGCAGGTCGCTCTTCGTGCGGATGCCGCCGTACTCGCCATCCTGCAGCTGCGCACCCGCATCGCCGCCGAATTCTTTTGGAATGTCGCGCGTGACGACGTTGATGATGCCGCCGACCTTCTGCGGCCCGTAATGTACCGAACCACCACCGCGCACCACGGCGATCGCCCGCAGGTTGCCCATCGCCACCGGGACCATCGACACCTGCGACCGGCCATACGACGCCACCGCGATGGGCACGCCATCCAGCAGCAGCGTGGAGCGTGGTGAGAGGCGGAAGGTAAGCCCTCGCACGTCCACGCTCAGCGACACGTCGTTGCCGCCTGTATGCCAGGCACCCTGCGCAGTGCGTCGCGCAGGTCCTCCGGTGCGGGCACCAGGATGATTCACCACGATGTTCTGGCTCGCTTCGCCAAGCCGGTCCCCGCGACGGTGACGCCTTCCAGGTTGGCGGGCTTCGGGCCGCCGTTGGAGGCTGGTGTCGGGGCAGGGGCTTGATGAACACGGCAACGCCGCAGTCGGAAGCGACGCGGCCCTTCCAGGCCCGGCGCCATCGGCACTTTCGAAAGAAAAATGTCGACTTATCATTGACTTGTCCTGGCCTTGCATGCCCCTCAAGGCAGGCTTGAAGAAAACTAACTTGCATCATGATAGTTAGTGGCGCAGCATGCACCGCATGTACTTCAGGCCGGAGTGGTGAGGCGCCATGCAACGAACAAGCTTCAGTGACGCGCGATGCCCCATCGCGCGCAGCCTCGAACGCGTGGGCGAGTGGTGGAGCATCCTGATCCTGCGCGACGCCTTCCTTGGCATCACGCGTTTCGATGATTTCCAGGACAGCCTTGGCATTGCGCCGAACATGCTGACGCGGCGGTTGCGCGCGCTGACGGATGCCGGCTTGCTGGAGCGCCGGCAGTACAACGACAAGCCCCCGCGTTACGAGTACGTGCTGACCCCGCGCGGGCGCGATTTCCGTCCCGTGATGCTGGCCTTGATGGCGTGGGGCAATCGCCAGTTCGCCCCCGAGGGGCAGGCCATGCAGCTCATCGACGAAGTCACCGGTGAGGTCGTCGAACCGGTGATGGTGGACGCCAAGACCGGCCGCCCGATCGATCGGGCGCGCCATGCCATGCATGCAGGGCCCGCGGCCGATGAGCGCATCCGCGCACGCGTCGAAACCTATCTGCAGCGACGCGCCGAGCAGCGTGCCAAGCCATCCACCTCATCGCAGTAATCGCGGAGCAGCCCATGAACACCGTTGTGGCCGACAAGCGGCTCGACCTTCCCGATGTTGCCGAAGCGGCAGCACCCAAGTCCCGACGCCGGCTTGTGCTTCGCATCGCCTTGGGCGTGACGTTGTTGGCAGGCCTGGTGTACGGCGGCCATTGGTGGACCACCGGTCGATTCATCGAAGACACCGACGACGCCTATGTCGGCGGCGACATCACGGTCATCGGCCCGAAGGTATCCGGTTATGTCACCGCCTTGAATGTCACCGACAACCAACGCGTGCATGCCGGTGATCTGCTGGTAAAGATCGACGACCGCGACTATCGCGCGGCCTTGGCGAAGGCGGAAGGCGCCGTGGCCGCCCAGGAAGCCCTGCTGTCGAATCTCGATGCGACGGAACAACTCCAGCAGGCCGTGATCAATGAAGCCAGGGCGGGCATGGATGCCGCCAGCGCGGAAGCGACCCGCGCCCATGACGATCAAGTTCGCTATCGGGACCTGGCTGGGCGCGCGGCGGTATCCGTGGAAAGCGCGCAGCGCGCGGATGCGGAGGACAAGACCGCGCGTGCGAACACCGAGAAAGTCCAGGCCGCATGGGTGGCCGCGCAGCGCCAGCTCAACGTGATTGCCTCGCAGAAGCAGCAGGCTCGTGCAGCGCTGTCGCAAGCCAAGGCCGAGCGGGACATTGCCGCATTGAACGTGAGCTATACCGAATTGCGTGCGCCGGTGGATGGGGTGATCGGCAATCGACGCGCCCGTGTAGGCGCCTATGCCGCAGCGGGCACACAGCTTCTCTCCGTGGTCCCTGCGCATGGTCTTTGGGTCGACGCGAACTTCAAGGAAGACCAGTTGGCTCGCATGCGTCCCGGGCAGCCGGTCGAGATTCGCGCGGATGTGCTGCCGGGCCGTGTGTTCCACGGTCACCTGACCAGCCTTGCGCCGGCCACCGGCGCACAGTTCAGCGTGTTGCCGCCGGAGAACGCCACCGGCAACTTCACCAAGATCGTGCAGCGCGTGCCGGTGCGCGTCACGTTGGACAAGAAGGACGACTCGCTCGACTTGCTGCGTCCCGGCCTGTCCGTGGTGGCGAACGTCGACACGCGGGCGACTCGCAGCGCGCCATGAACATCCGCGCCATCCTCGCCGCGCCACCCATCGATCCGTCGAAGCTGGGCAATGCGCAGAAGATCTTCGCCTTCGCGAGCATGTGCGTGGGCATGTTCATCGCCTTGCTCGATATCCAGATCGTATCGGCTTCGTTGCGCGATATCGGTGGCGGTCTCTCGGCCGGTACGGATGAAACGGCCTGGGTGCAAACGAGCTACCTGATCGCCGAAATCGTCGTGATTCCGTTGTCGGGTTGGCTGTCACGCGTGTTCTCGACGCGATGGCTGTTCGCCGCATCGGCAGCGGGTTTCACGCTTTCCAGCCTGCTTTGCGGCGTGGCCTGGAACATCGAGAGCATGATCGCCTTCCGCGCCGTGCAGGGCTTTCTGGGCGGCTCGATGATACCCATGGTATTCACCACCGCTTTCGCGTTCTTCGTCGGCAAGCAGCGTGTGGTCGCCGCATCGACCATCGGCGCCATCGCCTCGCTGGCGCCGACGCTTGGCCCCACGCTGGGCGGCTGGATCACCGATCACTGGTCGTGGCACTGGCTGTTCTTCATCAATCTGGTTCCCGGCCTGTTCGTCACCATCGCGGTGCCCATGCTCGTGAACGTCGATTCGCCCGATCTTGGCCTGCTGCGCCGCGCCGACTACCTGGGCATGGTGTTGCTCGCCGTATTCCTGGGGTGCCTGGAATACACGCTGGAAGAAGGTCCGCGCTGGAACTGGCTGAGTGACGGCACCATCACCATCACTGCCTGGCTGTCCGCTCTATGCGGTGTGGCGTTCGTGGTGCGCAGCCTTACCTATGATCATCCCGTGGTGGACTTGCGTGCGCTGCGCGATATGAATTTCGCGCTTGGCTGCCTGTTTTCCTTCATTACGGGTATCGGCATCTTCGCCACCATCTATCTCACGCCGATCTTCCTGGGGCGGGTGGAAGGCTACAGTGCACTGCAGATTGGCGAGGCGGTGCTTTCCACCGGTGTGTTCCAGATCCTGACGATACCTTTGTATTCATTCCTTGCGCAGCGCTACGACCTGCGCTGGATCCTGATGCTGGGCCTGGCGGTATTCGCACTGTCGATGTGGGACTTCACGCCAATCACCCACGATTGGGGCGCACATCAACTGTTGCTGCCCCAGGCGTTGCGCGGTGCGGCTCAGCAGTTGGCGGTGCCACCGGTGGTGACGCTGACGCTTGGTGGCCTTCCGCCGGCGCGCCTGCGGCTCGCGTCGGGATTGTTCAACCTGATGCGCAATCTTGGCGGCGCCATAGGCATCGCCGTGTGCGCGACCATCCTCAACAATCGGACCAACCTGCATTTCCACCGGTTGGCCGAACACCTCAACACCACCAACGAGGCGATGAACCAGTGGCTCGCGCAAAGCACGGGGCATTTCGCCGCCTCGGGGGCAGATGGTGGTGAGTTGCACGCCCTGTGGCAGCTCACCTTTCGCGAAGCGCAAACGCTTTCCTACGCGGATGCGTTCCTCGCCATCGCCCTCTGTTTCGTGATTGCCACGGTTCTGGTTCCGTTGATGCGCAAGGTGACGCCACCTGCCGCACCTTCGGCCGATGCGCACTGAGGAGTGCCGCCATGCGTTCGCTGTCCCTGACTCTTCTTCCCGTGCACCGCTCGCTTGCGCGCACGGTGTTCCTCGCCGTGATGGCTACAGGCCTGGCCGGGTGCATGGTGGGTCCCGATTACCACCGGCTGTCGGTGTCGGCAAACGGACACTATGTCGGCCAACGGCCGCTCGCCGAGCGCCATGTCGATTCCTTCGCCCCCACGCTCGATGCGTGGTGGGCAGGCTTCGACGACCCGGAACTCACGCGCATCATCGGGCGCGTGGCCGAGCAGAATCTGGACCTTGCTGCTGCGATGGCGCGCGTTGACCAGGCGCGCGCCGCAGCGCGTGAAGCCGGTGCCGCCCTGCTGCCACAAGGCAGCCTGGATGCGCAGGTAGCGCGCCAGCATCAATCGGTGGATGGTCCGCTCGGTGAAATCGGCAGCGCCTTGCCGGGCTACCATCGTGGCCAGACGCTGGAAACGCTGGGTGCGGGCGCCAGCTGGGAGCTTGATGTTGCCGGCGGCCTGCACCGGGGCGCTGAAGCGGCTAACGCGGAAGCGCAGGCGGCGGAGGCTTCCGGCGTTGGCGTGCGTGTTTCGCTGGCGGCGGAAGCGGGTGATGCCTATTTCCGCGTGCGTGGCGTGCAGGTGCGTATCGCGCTGGCGCAGCAGCAGGTGGATACAGAACAGCATTTGTTGGACCTGGTGCGTGAGCGTCTTGCCGGTGGCCTGGCCACGGCGCGTGAACAGGCACAGGCGGAGGCTTTGGTGCTGCAGGCGCGCGCCACGTTGCCGCCGTTGCAGATCGAGCTGGAACAGCAGCTCAATCGCCTCGACGTGCTGATGGGGGCTTCGCCGGGTGCGTATCGCGATGAAGTGCTCGGCAGCTCGCAGAGCTTCGCCGTGCCTTCCATCGATACCGACGGCGGCCCCGCGATGTTGTTGCGTCGCCGCCCTGACGTGATCGCGGCAGAGCGCCGGCTGGCCGCATCGAACGCACGGATCGGCGTAGCCACCGCGGAGTACTACCCGAAGATCTCATTGAGTGCGCTGCTGGGACTGGAGAGCCTGCATAGCGGATCCTTGTTCACGTCCGGCGCGTTCCAGCCGCAGGCGGCGCTGGGTCTGCACTGGCGCCTGTTCGATTTTGGCCGCGTCGATGCCGAGGTGGCACAGGCCAAGGGCGCGAATGCCGAAGCGTTGGCTATCTATCGCCAGTCGATGCTACGTGCGACCGAAGACGTCGAGAACGCCATCGTGTCACTTACTCAACTGGAAAGTCAGCACGACCTGCTGAGCAGCGAAGTCGCTGCGCACGAAAAGGCACGGGCCGCCGCTGAGGACGCCTACAAGGGCGGCGCCGTGAGCTTGCTGGAAGTGCTGGACGAAGACCGCCAGTTGCTCGCCTCGCGTGACCAGTTGGCACGCGTGCACGCCGATGATGCGCGTGCCGCCGTGGCAACCTTCCGCGCGCTTGGCGGCGGCTGGGAGCCAGCCGGCGACGCGCGCACCGCAGACCGTTGAACCTTCCCCAAGATAGAACGGAGCTTCTCCATGCAACGTGACATCGTGCTTTGCCATCCCTTACGCACCGCCATCGGCGGCTTCAACGGCGCACTGCGGGACGTGCCGGCAACGACGCTGGGCGCCACCGTGATTCGCGCAGTGATGGAACGTGCCGGACTTTCCGCAGACGCCATCGACGGCGTAGTGATGGGCCAGGTCGTGCAGGCGGGCAGCGGCATGAATCCCGCGCGACAAGCGTCGATTCACGGTGGCCTCAGCGTTTCGGTGCCGGCCATGACGGTGAATCGCGTCTGCGGCTCGGGTGCACAGGCTATTGTTTCCGCGGCGCAGGATATCCTTTCCGGCCAGGGCGAGATCATGCTCGCCGGTGGCATGGAAAACATGGACCGCGCCCCGTATCTGGTGAGTAACGGCCGCTGGGGCAACCGGATGGGCCATGCGCAGCTCTACGACAGCATGCTGCTGGACGGCCTCCACGATGCTTTTTCACAAAAGCATTCGGGTTGGCACACCGAAGACCTGATCACGCAGCAGCACGTGGATCGGGAGGCCCAGGACCGCTGGGCGTTACGCTCGCAGCAGCACTTTGTTGCCGCACGTGACGCCGGCCTCTTCGACGCCGAGATCGTGCCGGTCGCCGTGCCCACGCGCAAAGGTGTTGAATCCTTCCACCGCGACGAGGCGCCACGGCCAGACACGACGCTGGAAACCCTGGCGCGCTTGAAGCCGGCATTCCGCGAAGACGGCAGCATCACCGCAGGCAATGCGCCAGGCCTGAACAGCGGTGCGGCGGCGATGCTCGTCGCGGAACATGGCGTTGCCAAGGCACGTGGTCTGGTGCCGATGGCGCGTCTGGCTGGATTCGCTGTGACAGCGGTCGAGCCCGGCATGTTCGGCCTGGCTCCCATCTCTGCGGTGCAACGGGCCGTGCGCAACGCGGGCTGGACACTTCAGGACGTCGATCGGTACGAGATCAACGAAGCCTATGCGGCCATTGCGCTGATCGTGGCGCGCGAGCTTGGCCTGGACGAGGCACGTGTCAACGTGGAGGGTGGCGCCGTAGCACATGGTCATCCCATTGGCGCGACGGGCGCCATTCTCACCACGCGCCTGTTGCACGCGATGCAGCGCGAAGGCCTGCAGCGCGGCGTGGTGACGCTGTGCATCGGCGGCGGGCAGGGCATCGCGCTGGCGCTTGAGCGAATCTGAGGTGGCGCCATGGACAGCGCGATCCTGCGCTGGCCATGGCGTACTTTCCTAACCTTTGGGTGAGCTGATCGGCTTGCCGTCGATGAAATGGTGAACCGCCGAGATCGTAATGTCCGGCGCTTCTTCCATCAGCCAATGGCCGGCGTTGGGAACGACGAGTTCGGTGACGTTCGTCGCTGCATTGCGCATCACGATGGCTTCGTTGGCGCCGAAGGACTTTTCACCACCGATAGCCAGCACCGGCATGGGGAGCTTGTTCGCCATGCTGGCCTTGTTGTCTTCGGCGTCCTTGCGGATGGCACGGAACTGAGCGAACGCGTCGTGCATCGCGTTTGGTCGGGCATAGAGCTCGGCATAGTGCTGGCGCGTGGCTTCGTCCACCTTGGACGGGTCACCTGCGAACTCGTTCCAGAAGCGATCCAGGTAGATGCGCTCACGGCCAGCGACCAGGCGCTCCATGTCCGGTCCGCCGAAGTCGAAGTGCCAGAGCGCGGGCAGGCGCACGATCTGGTCCCACGGCGGAATGCCGGGCACCGGGGCATCCATCACCACGAGCCGATCCGTCTTGTCGGGATAACGCGCGGCATAGGCATACGCCACCATGGTGCCGATGTCGTGTCCCACGACGGCAGCATGATCAATACCCAGCTGGGTCAGTACGCTGCGGATGTCCGCGGCCTGCGTGCGCTTGTCGTAACCGTCCTCCGGATGTGAGGACAAGCCCATGCCCCGCAGGTCGGGCACCACGACGGTGTGATTGCGCGCCAGGTCGGCAGCCAGCGGCGCCCACATGTCGCCGGTGTCCCCGAAGCCGTGCAGCAGGACGACGGCCGAGCCCTTGCCGCCGACGCGGACATGGATGGTGGCGCCTTCCGTCTTCACGTCCTGCACGCGGAAGGATGGTGGAAAGGGTTGAACGGTGGCCGAGGCGAAGGTGCTGAAGCCTGCAAGCAGGCACGCAATGAGCAACAGGCGAATCATCGACATGACTCCCTACGAAGGGTGATGGATTGGGTGGTGCCCCTGGACGGAAGAGGCGGCGGGTGGCCTCTTCCACGGGGCAGTTCAAGGCAAGGCCCGTTATGTGCGCGTGATCGACGCACCGCCGGCCACGAGCGATGGCAACTCTGCGTCACGACATGTGCCGGGCACGAGCTTTGCTCCTTCCGCGGCAAACCATTTGGCGGTGGCCCGCCTCATGCCGGAATTGGCATCAACCACCAGTGCGACCTTTGCTTTCAAATGTGACATGGGGAATCTCCAGAGCGAGTGATGGACGCTTGCGGCGCCGTTGGAGATACCTTGCCTGAGGCGGTTCGCGATGACGTGCAAAGGGCGCGATGCGAACGTTCGACTTCATCGAACGAGTCCGGGCGCCGGTTTCGGAGAACGCGGGGGAGGTGGCTGTGTACGCGCGGCAGGGGCGGTGACCTTCCCAATACCGAGCCGTCCGGGATGGCGCAAGTTGCGCAGGGCTTGAACAGGCCACTAGCATCGCCGCACCAGACCCAGGGCAACGGACGCCGACATGGCTTCTTCCTCGCACTCCATCACCCTTCCGATCGATGAGAAGCACATTCCTTCCGGGCGGCTATCCGGCGAAGAGAGCGCGTTCGCGGATCTGATGAACAACGCTGGCGAAGAACGTATGGTCTATCAGCAGTCGAAGCGCTGCTATGTCCAGGTCTTCCTTTACGATTTCTGCACGGTCTATGGAATTCGAGGCGTCGGTTACACCTATCGGCTGCAAACGACACTGGGCCCCCGCGAGATTCAGGGCGCCATTGAGGGCTTCTCGAAGATGCTCGAGTTCTTTCAGGACCGCCCCGAAGAGACCTCCGCCTTTCTGGATGGAGCGCTGTTCGCTATGGAAGTGAAGGAAGCCCTGCGCCTCGATGACGATGAACTGGGCGAGTTGTTCGATTACGAAGGTGTGAATTTCTACTGCGTTCTCTCCTTCGTCAGAATGCAGTTGTCCGTCTTGAAAGATGCAGCCCTCGCAAATCAGCATGTTTTCCACCTGCTGCTTGGCTGCGATGAGGCGTGGGAAGCCTGGCTTCATGCGCGTATTCCCCCCGAGCCACGATATCCGGCGGATTTTCTGGCCAGCATCGAAGGCATGCTGATGCAGGGCATCGACGCGAGTACCCTGCCTTTGCCATGTCCCGCGCCGAGATCCATGGTCTTCGCCCAGGCGAGTGCCTGGTACCTGTCGGCGCTTGCCCAGCTTCCCGCGCTGACCGCGGGATGGCAGGAGCAGGGCAGCAGAGAGGATGCCGTCCGACATCTGAGCCGTGACCTGCGCACGGCAGCGATGATGTCGTTGGTCGACACCCATCTCGCCCCGGAATTCTTCAGGAAGCATCCGTTGCCGGCGGATGAGGGCGTCGACTAGCGCCTGGCCCTATGGGGCACCGGTGGATCCAGGCGCTCGCCGAGACCCGGGGCTGAATCCAAACGACGGGATGGCTGCATCTAAGTGACCGATACCGCCATGTCGGCCGGTGACCGGAGCGTCTCCCCATGATCGACCGCACACCCTTCGCCAGGACCGCGATTCGTGCGTTCCGGCGTGCTTCCCTTTGGACGTCCATCACGCTGTCCTGCGTCGCGGCGCCGGCCACGGCCGCACCGGTCATGCACACGCAGCTGCCCGACACATCGGTGGGCGGGCTGGCCGGAGAGCTGATCCGCCACATCAACGCCGACGACCCCGAACGGATACGCCAATGGGCGCCTGACGTGCTGTCGACCGCCCTCCCGCAGGAGGACAAGGATGCGTTCGTCACGGACCTGGTTTCTGCGGCTCGCGACAGCGGCGGCCTGGATGTGTTCGATGTGCAAACCGATCCGCACCAGCCGGGTCTGCTCGAGGTGGCCGTCAAGGCACGACGTGATGGGAAGCGGGCCCTGTTCGTCCTGGCCGCCGATGCCACGCATCCCCAACAACTCGCGCAAGCCGGTGTGTTCGCCATGAACGATCCGGCGATCTACGGAAACTGGCCGAAGGCGGCGGTAACGCACGCCGAGCTGGCGACCTTGATTCACGCGGCGCTCGACGGCCTGGTGAAGACGGAAGACTTCTCCGGCTGCGTCACGGTGCGCGACGGCAGCGAGACGGTGTTCAACGAATGCCGTGGCCTGGCCGAGCGTACGTTCGGTGTGCCGGCAGACGAGCAGACCCGGTTCCACATCGGGTCGATGGACAAGATGTTCACTGCCGTTGCCATTGCCCAACTGGTGGAGGCCGGCAAGCTGTCATGGGACGACACGCTGGCGGCACGGGTTCCGGAATACCCAGACCAGGCGACGGCGAAGAAGATCACCGTGTGGGAACTGCTGCATCACACAGCGGGACTGGGTGATTTCCTGGTGCCTGAATACCTCACGCATAGCCAGCGCTTCATCAATCCGGCGGACTATCTTGGCCTCATCGCCCGCCAGCCGCTGGTGAGCGAACCCGGCAAGCAATGGATGTACAGCAACGCCGGATACATGGTGCTGGGCCGCATCATCGAGAACACTTCCGGTGAAAACTATTTCGATTACATCCAGCATCACGTCTTTACACCCGCACGCATGACATCCAGTGGATTCGACGGTCTGGACGAGGTGGTACCCAAGCTGGCCGTCGGTTATTACCGCGATGGCCGGTTCTCTCCCACGTGGAAGGCCACCTGGCTGGAGCTCGGCTACAAGGGCGGTCCGGCGGGCGGTGGTTATTCCACCAATGCCGACCTGCTGCGCTTCGCCACGGCCTTGCGCGATGGCACTCTGGTCAAGCCGGCCACGCTGACCAAGATGTTCGATGACGAAGCACCGGCCGGTCCCGGCGGCTACGCGGCAGGCTTCGGCGATCGGCCTTCGCATGGTGACCACATCCGTGGGCACGCGGGCGGCATCGAAGGAACCACCGCGAATCTGCAGATGGTCTGGAAAGCCGGCGCGGCCGTCGCCCTGACCAGCAACCAGGGGCCGTCGCAGAACTGGATGCTGGCCGAGCATATTGCCGACCTGCTGGCCGCCGAAGGCGCGAAACACTAAGTTCGCCAAAGGGCGAACCAACCTCTGTCACCTGAGCCTTCCGGCTCGTTATGTCACCTGGAGCAAGACCATGGAGTTCTTTTTCGTTCCCTTCGTCGTGATGCTGGCGCCCGTACTGATCGTGCTGATCGTGCTGCGTTATCGCTACCGGCAGGCACAGGCGCGTTACCACACCCTGCTGCAACTGGCAGACAAGGGTGTCGAGCTGCCGCCGCAGCTTCTGCTGGAACCGCAGGCGGCGTCCGAAGAGCGCAGGCGAGGGCTGGTGCTGGTCGGCGGCGGTTTGGGGTTGATGGTCATGTTCCTGGCCTTGCCGGGCGAACTCGATAGCGGGACGAGCATCGCGCGCCTGTGGGGCATCGGTCTGTTGCCGTTGATGATCGGGCTGGGCTACCTCGCCAGCTGGTGGTTGAACCAGCGAGGGGATGCGCGTGGATGACAGCGCCGCCGAGGCGCGCATCGACCAGGCGCTGGTGGCACGTGTACGGCTGGAAGGTGACCGTCGCGCGTTCGAGCAACTGATGCGTCGGCACCAAGGCATGGTGCGCGCGCAACTGCGTCGGCTACTGCACGGCGATGAGGCCATGGCCGATGACCTGGCGCAGGAAACCTTCATGCTGGCCTGGCGGAAGCTGGATCAGTTTCGTGGCGAAGCGCGCTTTTCCAGTTGGCTCTACCGTATCGCCTACACCTGTTTCCTGCAGTCGCGCCGAGGTCCCGCAGGGCACGATGTTGTCGATGACGCGTCGATGGAACAGCTGCAGGCACCTGCTCGCGCGATGGACCTGCAACTCGATCTGGAACGTGCCATGCAACGCTTGTCCGCCGCCGAGCAAGCGGTGCTGCTGCACTGCGCACAACTGGGACTCAGCCATGAAGAGGCGGCCTATGTACTGGCGATGCCGTTGGGCACGGTGAAGACGCACGCGATGCGTGGCAAGGCAAAATTGAAGACATGGCTGGCGGCATGGCGCGATGCCGCCGGCGTGGAGGAAACCGCATGAACGAACCGAACGACGACATGATCGATGCGCTGCTGCGCCAGACATTCCAGGGCCCCGTGGCCGACGACGGTTTCAGTGAGCGGGTGATGCAACACCTGCCACCGCGTCGCCGCCGTGCCGCATGGCCGCTAGGGGCAGGCGTGCTGGCTGGTGCAGTCGCCTGCGGGCTGAGTCTGGCCCGCGTGCCCTTGTTGCACCTCGGCTGGCGAGACTGGCTGGCCGGCGTGCCATCGGCAGCGGCCATCGGCGTCTGGCTGGCGATGGCGGCCATGTCCTTGCTGGCACTCGGATGGAGTTTGGCAGAGGCTGGGCGTCGCTGAAGAGCGCGCCAGGCTGCGCGTTTCACCCTCTGCACGGGCGACGGACGTCCGTTCGCTTCAACAGGGCAGGGCACATGACGGCACGGCTACGCGGAATGGACCGGCATGGAAGCGAATAGGCCATGGGTTGGCATGTCATCTCGCGACGCTGCCTGCATTTGTGTGAGACTAGTGTTTTAAGGCGATAGGGGCGCCTGACCATGCGGTTTCTGACACTTGAAGATTTTGCGCCGCGGCTCAACGAGACGTTTGCGGTGGACGTGGACCAGGGCCGTACACCATTCGTTCTGGTGGAAGCCCGGCCCATGCCGGCCCCTCCGGTGGCGGGCATGGTGCGTGCGCCGTTCGCTCTGGTCTTCTTCAACGCGTCGCCGGTGTTGTTTCCGCAGCGCATCTACCAGATGGAAAACGATAGCCTGGGTGGCTTCGGTATCTTCCTGGTGCCGGTGGCGCGCAATCAGGACGGCTTTCTCTACCAGGCCGTGTTCAACTGAGCCTGATTCCATGGAGCCTGGTTCAACCGGGTGCAGGTTGGTGCAGCCAACGCATGGCCAAGTGCGTCGACTCGGCGGCCGTCTCAAGAAAGCCAAGTTTTTGATATAGCCGTTGCGCAGCCAGGTTGCGTCGTTCCACCTGCAGATCGACGCCGGCGGCACCGCTTTCGAGCGCCTGCGTTTTGGCCCAGTCGATGAGTGCGCTGCCGACGCCTTGGCCGCGCAACGCCGGCATCAGCGCGATGTCGATGATGTGGAATTGCGGCTGCCCGCGCAGCAGGTAGAAACGACCCGCGGCCTTGGCGTGCCATTCCACCAGCCAGAACTCGGCTGCCGCGTAGTAGGTGGTGAAGTGCCTGTGCTGGAGCGCAAATTGGCTATCCAGGAACAGCCGTTGCGTTTCCTCCGGCCAGCCGGTTGATCGCAATTCGTCTGCGCGCAGTTCGCCGTACAGCGCTCGCATGAAGGGCAGGTCTGCGCCGGTTGCACGACGCAGACCAATACCGTGTGCGCCTGGCAAGGCGCACACGGCTGGATTGCCTTGATCCGGCGGAAAGCCGGAAGGCAACGGGGTTACGAGCATCAGGTGAACTGCGGGAACACGCCGTACAAGGCGATGCAGTAGTTGATCGCCAGTGCTGGCTGGTTGTTTTCGTGCGGTTGGCTTTGACCGCTCAGCCCCAGCATCTGCGGACTGAAGGTGGTGTTCGCCGTCGAGCCCGGGGTCGCAAAAGGCGTGGTCTGGTGCACGATGCTCAAGCCGCTGCCCTGCGCGGGACCGGCCGTGCGCTTGTCGGCGCTTGGCTGGTTGTAGACCTGAAAGCCGTGCGTGTGCTGCGGCATCTGAGTTGGGGTGAGCGTCACGCTGGGTTCGCCGAACGTTTCGCCCATCACGCGGGAAGTCAGTCCCAGCCCCATGCCTTGGTTGCAGGCAGTGCGTGTCGTGAGGTTGGGCAACTGGAACGTGGTCTGGCCATTGCCGCCGTAGTTGGCGCCCAGCAGCGAGAACAGTGCGGTGTTCTGCGAGATGGCCAGCATTGCGCCGTTACACAGCGCCCAGTTGATAGGCGCGAAGTTGAAGCCGAATAGCTGTATTTCACCAGTGAATGGCTGTGTCATGGAGAAACTCCTTGTCCCGGTTCGTCGAGGACGGCCCGGTCAGCATGGTTGTCAGCTTCGCGACGGGAAGATGCCGTTGTACGCGATGCAGTACGAAACAGTCAGCGTCGGCATGATGTTGTCATGCGGCAGGTTGCCACCCTGCAAACTGACAGCATTGGCCTGCAGGGCGTACGTGGTCGTGCCGGTGAGGTCGCTCGCATACATGGTGTCCGTACCCGTCAGCGTGCCAGGCAACACGGTGGTAGCCGGGGCATTGGCATTCGCCGTACTGCTGGTCGCGTAAGCGGTGTGCGTGTGCTGCGGCATCTGAGTGGACAGCAGCGTCACGCTTTCGGTGCCGGCCTTTTCGCCGAGCACACGAGGCGTCAGGCCATTGCCCTGGCCCTGGTGAAGTGGAACGCGACCCTGCAGGTCGGGTATGGCGAAAGTATTGACGCCATCACCGCCGTAGGTGGTGCCGATGAGTGCAAACAACACTTGGAAATTGACGATGGGCAACAACTGACCGGTGCAGGCCAGCCAACCCTCGGGAACGCGCGGAAATCCGAACAGGCGAATTTCGCCCACAAAAGGCGTACTCATAGAAAGACTCCTTGGCTAAGCCTTGGGGTGTGATGTGGCCGTCAACTGCGCGCGGGATAGACGCCGGTAAGCGCGATGTTGAAGTTGATCGTCCCGTAGGGCTGCATGTTCGAATGCGGTTGGCTGTTGCCGGATGGCTGCACCTGGCCGCTGGCGAGTGCGACGGTGTTGCCATTGGGCCCATAGAGGGCCTCGCTGGCCGCCGAGCCATAGATCGTGTTGTGGGGATTACGCTCAGTGCCTGCCTGAGTGGTTGCGCCCAGCATGTGCATATGCCCAGGCAACTGCGCCAGCCCCAGCGTTACCGCCTCTGTGCCAACGCGTTGTCCGAGGGTGTAAGGCGATGGTTGCCAACCCCCGTCCACGGAGTTGCCGTAGCCGACAGGCGTTCGTCCCTGGAGGTCTGGAAGGCCAAACGTGGAGCTTCCGTTACCTCCGTAGTAGGTGCCCAGCAAGGAAAAGAGTGCCTGGTTCTGGCTGATCGGCAGGAGCTGGCCATTGCACTGGGCGAAACCCCTAGGCGCAAAGCCGAACCCTGTGAGCATGATTTGCCCCAGGTAGTAGTCGGACATGATGAAACCCCCTTTGTGGCATCACGGGAAGCGATACGACCCCGCATGACTCTTCCCTTGGGTCATACGGACGTACTACCGACAATCGATGTCTACCGGTGCTACAGTCGCCGCGTTTTGGGGACGACAGCTCGGCGTTATCGCGCGACGAGGGCCTTTTGTAAAGGCCGGGACAGGAAGTTTCAGGGGGAAAACTATGCATGTACGGAAGGCGCGGCCCGCAGGGCCGAACGCGGGCATGGTTATGGGAAGCCATGCGCAGGATCTTGCTCCGTTGTTGCAGCAAAGCCGGTCGATGTCCGGGCCCCGAATGGCTTCGGCCTCGTCGTCGGGTGTTGCCTGGCTAAGACGCCTTGGGGCGCTACTGTTCCTGTGTGCATTGGCGTTGATGACGCCCGTTGCCGCACATGCCGCGTGTGGAACCGCCTATACGGTGGCGCCGGGCAGCTCCTTCAGCTTTGACAGCACGCTGTGCGATCCCCTTGGCACCCTCGGTCCAGGTTTCCTTGCGGTGGCGCCCACTCATGGCACGGTGACGCAGGACAGCAATGATCAGATCGTCACGTACCAGAACACCCCGGGCGACCCCGCCACAACCGACAACTTCACGTGGAAGGACGCCGATAACGTCGCTCACCCCGTGACGGTCACCATCGGTGCGGGCGGTGCAACGCCGGTGACGCTCAGCCCGACGAGTGCACCCAATGGCTCGGTGGGAACAGCGTATTCGCTGCAGTTCACGGCTTCGGGAGGTAGCGGGACGGGGTATACGTACAACATTACCCAGGGCAATCTCCCTGCGGGCCTCAACAGTAATACCGCCGGGTTGATCTCGGGCACACCCACCGAAAGCGGAACCTTCACCTTCACCGAAGCGGCTACCGACAGCGTCGGCGGTGCGGGCAGCCAGAACATCACCCTGACCATTAATGGCGGCCCGATCACCGTCAGTCCGGCCAGTGGCAGCCTGCCCAATGCGGTGGCCTATCAGGGCTACACCACATCCCTGACCGCAAGCTCAGGTACAGGTCCATACACGTATTCGCAGGTATCGGGCACGGCGCCGCCCACCGGCATAAGCATCGGCAGCTCGGGAACGATTTCCGGTACGGCGACCGCGCTGGGCACGACCAACTTCTCGGTGAAGGTCGCGGACTCCGCGGGCGCATCCACGCAAGTCAATTACACCTTGCAGGTGGTGGCGCCCACCATCACGTTGACGCCCGCCACCCTGCCAGGTGGGACGCAGAACAACGCGTACACCCCGCTGAACCTGTCGGCCAGCGGCGGTACGGGCCCTTATAGCTATACCTATACGGGCACGCTGCCCACTGGCATGTCGCTGTCGTCGGCCGGCGTGCTGAGCGGCACGCCGACGGTGGCGGGCAATTTCCCCATTAGCGTGCAGGCGACGGATGCGCACAGTTTCACTGGCTTGAAGCCGTACACGCTCGTAATCAATGCCATCACTGCTCCGGGCGCCCCCACCATCGGGACGGCGACTGCGGGCAACGCACAAGCTTCGGTGACGTTCACTGCGCCGGCCAGCAATGGCGGCGCTGCCATTATCGGGTATACCGCCATCAGCAGTCCCGGCGGATTGACGGGGACATGTGCGAGTTCGCCGTGCACGGTAACGGGCCTGACCAACGGCACGGCTTACACCTTCACGGTGACCGCCACCAATTCGGTCGGCACAGGTGCGGCTTCGGCAGCGTCGAACAGCGTGACGCCGCAAGGCAGCCAGACGATCACCTTCGCCAACCCCGGCGCGCAGAATTTCGGCACGACGCCCACGCTGACGGCCACGGCGACGTCGGGCCTGACCGTGACGTTCTCCTCGACCACCACCAGCGTGTGCACGGTGACCAGCGGCGGACTGCTCACCTTCATCACCATGGGCAGTTGCACCATCAGCGCGGATCAGGCCGGCAATGGCGCGTACACCGCCGCACCGACCGTGCAGCAGACGTTCGCCGTGTCTCCTGTGGTGCCTGGTGCGCCCATCATCGGCACGGCCACGGCAGGAGATACGCAAGCCTCGGTGAGTTTTACAGCGCCGGCCTTCACGGGTGGCGCTACGATCACCAGTTACACGGCAATCTCCAGCCCGGGCGGATTGACGGCCACCTGCGCAAGCTCTCCGTGCATCGTGACCGGGTTGACGGACGGTACGGCCTATACGTTCACCGTCACCGCCACCAGCTCGGCGGGTACGGGCGCTCCTTCCGCTGCGTCGAACAGTGTGACGCCGCGCGCCGCGCAGACCATCACCTTCGCGAATCCCGGTCCGCAGAATTTCGGCACGACGCCGACGCTCACTGCGACAGCCACATCTGGCCTCACGGTCAGCTTCACGTCGAGCACGACATCGATCTGCACGATCACCACGGGCGGCGCCTTGACCACCGTGTCGGCCGGTACGTGCATCATCAATGCGAACCAGGCGGGCAACGGTACCTATCTGGCGGCGTCGCAGGTGAGCCAGTCGTTCGCCATCGGGGCGGTTGTACCGGGCGCACCCACGGTTGGCACCGCCACGGCAGGGGATACGCAAGCCTCAGTCAGTTTTACGGCGCCGGGGTTCACCGGTGGTGCTTCCATCACCAGCTATACGGCGACCTCCAGCCCCGGCGGGCTGACCGCCACCTGCGCGGCTTCGCCCTGCGTGGTGACGGGTCTGGTGAACGGCACGGCTTATACGTTCACCGTCACCGCCACCAATTCGGTGGGTACGGGTGCGCCGTCCGCGGCGTCGAATGCCGTGACACCCAAGGGGAGCCAGACGATCACGTTTGCCAATCCCGGTACGCAGAATTTCGGCACGACGCCCACGCTCACCGCGACGGCCACCTCCGGCCTCACGGTCAGCTTCACGTCGAGCACGTCATCGGTTTGCACGATCACCATGGGCGGCGCCTTGACCACGGTGTCGACTGGCACGTGCACCATCAATGCGAACCAGGCGGGCAACGGTACCTATCTGGCGGCGCCGCAGGTGAGCCAATCGTTCTCCATCGGAGCGGTTGTACCAGGTGCACCCACGGTGGGTACGGCCACAGGGGGAGATGCGCAGGCGTCGGTGAGTTTTACCGCGCCCGCCTTCACCGGTGGCGGTTCCATCACCAGCTATACGGCGACCTCCAGCCCGGGCGGCTTTGTTGGCACTTGCGCGAGTTCGCCTTGTACGGTCGCCGGGCTGGTCAATGGCACGGCGTATACCTTCACCGTGACGGCGACCAATGCGGCGGGCACGGGTGCGCCGTCCGCGGCGTCGAACGCTGTGACACCCAAGGCCAGCCAGACGATCACGTTTGCGAATCCCGGCCCGCAGAACTTCGGCACGTCGCCCACGCTGACCGCAACGGCAAGTTCTGGCTTGCCCGTGGTGTTCAGTTCAAGCACCACGGGCGTGTGCACGATCACGAGCGGTGGCGCGTTGACGATCGTGACGCCCGGCACCTGCACGATCAATGTGAATCAGGCGGGCAATGGCGTCTACCAGGCTGCGGCACAGGTGAGCCAGAGTTTTGCGATTGCAGGAGCCACTCCCGGCGCACCGATCATCGGTACGGCGACCGCAGGCAACGCCCAGGTGACCGTGGCGTTTACGCCTCCTGCCAGCAATGGCGGCAATGCCATTACCGCATATACCGCCACCAGCAGTCCCGGCGGTATCACGGGTACATGTGCTGCCTCTCCGTGTACGGTGGCAGGGCTGACCAACGGTACGGCCTATACGTTCACCGTCACTGCGACCAACGCGGTAGGCATGGGTGTCGCGTCCGCGGCATCGAACAGCGCGACGCCAATGGCGACTCAGGCGATTACGTTTGGCAATCCCGGTACGCAGAACTTCGGTACGTCGCCCACGCTGACCGCCACCGCAAGCTCCGGCCTGCCGGTCACGTTCACTTCGAGCACCACCACTGTATGCACCATCACCACCGGTGGTGCCTTGACGACGGTGACGCCCGGTACGTGCACCATCAATGCGAATCAGGCGGGTAACGGAACCTACGCGGCTGCACCGCAAGTGAGCCTGAGCTTCACGATTGCAGGAACGGCACCGGGTGCACCGACCATCGGTACCGCCACCGCAGGCAACGCGACGGCGAACGTGACGTTCACGCCACCGGCGAGCAATGGCGGCAATGCCATCACCGGCTTCACCGCCACCAGTAGCCCGGGTGGCATCACGGGTACGTGCACCAGCTCGCCGTGTGCGGTGGCGGGCCTGGTCAACGGCACGGCTTATACGTTCACGGTCACGGCGACCAATGCGACCGGCACGAGTGTCGCGTCAGCGGCATCGAACAGCGTGACGCCGGTGGCGAACCAGGTCATCACGTTCAACAACCCCGGCACGCAGAACTTCGGTACCTCACCCACGCTGGTCGCCACGGCAAGCTCCGGCCTGCCGGTGGCATTCACCTCGATTACCACCAACGTGTGCACGGTCACCAGCGGTGGGGTGTTGACGACGGTAACGCCGGGCACCTGCACGATCCACGTGAACCAGGCCGGGAACGCGGCTTACACGGCAGCGCTGCAGGTCAGCCAGAGCTTTGCGATCGCGGGCGTTGCACCGGGGGCGCCGGGCATCGGCACGGCGACGGCGGGCGATGGCGTGGCGACCGTGACATTCACAGCGCCGTCCAGCAATGGCGGTGATGCGATCACGGGCTACACCGCGACCAGCAGCCCTGGTGGCATCACTGGTGCCTGTTCGGGTTCGCCTTGTACGCTGACTGGTTTGTCCAACGGCACGGCTTACACGTTTACCGTCACGGCATCGAACCCGGCAGGCACGAGTGCGGCTTCGGTGGCCTCCAACAGCGTGACGCCCAAGGCGGTCGGTGCCATTACCCAGTTCGCCGCCAACCCGGCCCAGCCCGTATTCAAGCCCAGCGGCACCTTTGCCCTGTCGGCGACGGGTAATGGATCGAGCAGCCCGGTGGTGTTCGCGATTGCGTCGTCGTCTGCTTCGGTGTGTTCCATCCAGGGCGCCACGGTGACGACGCTTTCCGCGGGCGTGTGCATCGTGACGGCCAGTCAGGCGGGCGACGCGGGCCACCTTGCAGCGGCACAGCTGTCGCTGGCGGTGACGATCAACAATCCGCCGCCGCCGGTGGCGGGCAATGTCAGTGCAAACGCGAACTACAACACGGCAACGGCCATCAACCTGGGTAGCGCGATCAGCGGCATCGACGTGACGTCGGTGGCGATTGCGAATGCGCCCGCGCATGGCACGGTGACCCTGGCGGGCCAGACGGTCACCTATACGCCGTCGTCGACGTTCTACGGAGGTACGGATAGCTTCACGTATACGGCCACCAACCCCGGTGGTACATCGGTACCCGGCACGGTCACGGTGACGGTGAGTGCTCTCGCCGTACCGACGGCCGTGGCGCATAGCGTGGCGACCACGTCGGGCACACCAGTGGTGGTGCAGGCCGAAACCGGCGCGACCGGACCGCAGCCATTCACGGGCCTCAGCGTGGCGACGCAGCCGGCGCATGGCAGCACCGCCGTAAGCGGCACGCAGATCACCTACACGCCGGCCAACGGTTTCGTGGGCACCGATACGTTCACTTATGCGGTAAGCAACAACTTCGGCAGCTCGCAGCCGGCAACGATCACAGTGACCGTGACGCCCGCCGGCAGCGCCAGCGGTAACACCAAGACCGTGCTGACGATGCCGGGCACACCGGTGTCGGTGGATCTGGCGAGCATTGTGCCGGGGACGTACATCTCCTCGGCGCTGGTGGGACTTTCGCCCGGCAATGCAGGCAATGTTTCGCTCGGCCAACCCACGGCGCTGACGTTCACTTCGTCCGGCAACTTCCTTGGCCTGGTACAGATCACGGCGGTGCTTACGCCGTCGTCGGGCGCACCAGTGACGGTGGACGTCCTTGTGCTGGTCACCAAGCAGCCCGATCCGTCCAAGAACGCGGACGTGCTCGGCATCATCAATGCTCAGACCACCCAGGCGCAGATCTTTGCGCAAAGTCAGCTCAACAATATCCGTGGCCGACTGGAGGGGTTGCATGATGGCAGCGGCTCACTCTTCAGCAACACCTTGTCGTTGAGCGTGGACGGTCACCCATTGCAGGGTGGTGGACCCAATGCCATGCCCAATGCGCGTTGGCCGGTGAACGGCATGATGCGTCCGGGCATCGGCGCCAGTGACGCCATGGCGGAGGAACTGGCATCGTCGGATGCCACCGGAAGCAAGCCTGCGCAGACCACCGCCAAGGGCCCGCAAGGCCTGGGCATCTGGGTCGGCGGCTCGGCGAATTTCGGTTCGTTCGATGCGTACCGTCAGGCAGCGGGCTTCGACTCGGATAGCCTGGCGATCACCGTCGGTGCCGACCAGCGCCTGGGTGAGCGCGGTCTCGTTGGCATGAGCCTGGGTTACAACCACGACAACAGCGACATCGGCAACGATGGCACGCGCAATATTGCCCAGGGTTTCAGCACAGCGGTGTACGGAAGTTTCCTGCCATCCACGCACACCTATATCGATGGCGTGCTGGGAGGTGGCGGCCTGAGCTTCAGCAGCCGTCGTTACGACGGCGATACCGGCGATCAACTGCTGGGCCGCCGCAACGGCAACCAGTGGTATGCCATGTTGACGGGCGGCTACGAATACAAGTGGAACGACTGGCTGCTGTCGCCCTACGGAAGCTTGCAATGGTCGCTTTCGAGGCTGAACCCGTTCTCGGAGACCGGTGACGTCACCGGTGCGCTGTCCTACGGCAGGGAGTTGGTGCGCAGTTCGAAGACCATCCTCGGTGTGCGCGCCAGCGGGGAAATCAAGGAGAGCTTCGGCACGCTGATTCCCCACTTCCGCTTCGAGTTCGGTCACGACTTCCAGGGCGCCACCAGCACCACGCTGAGCTATGCGTACATTCCGTCAGCGGGATCGTGGAACGTGTTGACCAACCCCTACGCCGCCAATGGAAACAGCGTGCAGATGGGCATCGGCGGCGATCTGCAGCTCAACGGCAATTGGCTGATCACCACCGAGTACGACTATCTGGTGCAGCCGCATTCCAGCGACCAGATGATTCGCCTGGGTGTGAAGAAGCAGCTCTAAGACTTGCCCGCAGCATGTCTCGGTCGGGCAGGCGGCTTGGTCGATTCGGTAACCAAACCGAATCGGCGATGCTGCCTGCCCGATAGGCCACGGTGTCGCCAACAGGTGTTTCGTGGATGGACTTGTTGCGCGCAGATATGAAAAAGGCCGCGCAAGCGGCCTTTTTTTTTTAGGGCAATGACAAAGCCTTACACGATGGGGACCTGATTGACGTTGTTCTTGGGGTCCATCCAAAACGCTTCGTTGGCAAAGCGGCCGAAGATGTCGCGCGGCAGCACGGGCTGTCGTTCCATCGCCTGGACTTTGGGGCGAACGGAGTGCAGGCCGGGCATGCCGACGCGGGCATCGAACTCATCCGCGTTGTACTGGATGTGGTCAAAATCGTGCTCGAACCAAGGCTCGTCCAGGAACTGATAGACCGCGCGCATGGCTGCTTCTGGGTCGGCCACCAGTTTTTCGTAGGTCAGCATCAGCAGGTGGTTCTGCGCATACTGGCCGTAGAACGCTTCCTTAGTGGCTTGATAGGCGAAGCCCACCATGCCACGGGGGTCCGTCAAGGCCTCGACGCGCGAGTACACCGTGGTGTTCGTGTCGAAGCGGAACACCTTGCTGACGCTGACCGGTTGTTTCTGTACCAGGCGCTCCATGCTGTCCAGCACCCAGGCGAGCTGGCGAACGCACGCGATGACCTTCACCCCGGGAAACAGCGTGTTGAGCAACTGCATGCGGCTGCACCACAACCGGCTCGTATCGAACACCACGCCGGGACCAGCCTGCACCGAGTAGAAGTTCTCGACCAGCCCGCGCAACAGCGCCACACGTTGCTCATCGGAGACGTCGAACGAAAAATCGTTCTTGCTGCTTGCTTCGGCCATCACCACGCCCATGATGTCGGCCAGCGGACTGGTCATGCCGGCGCGAAAGCGTGGATTCTGGTTGAGGATGGCGGCCAGCAGCGTGGTGCCGGAGCGTGGCAGCCCGGAAATAAAGTGGAACTTCCGTGTCGGGTTGCTGGCGTCGGGCGTGACAGGCATGCGGGTGTTCCTCTCCATCGGTGGCGTAGGTTTCAGGGCGCGTGTGCCGTCGATGCGCGCATGCGCATCTCGTAGTCGAGCTCGACCATACCGGCTTCTCCCTTGCCCAGCACTCGCAGCAGCAATTCTTCGGTGGCGCGTTTGCCCATCTCGCGCACGGGTTGGTGAACGGTCGTCAGCGGCGGCCACACCTGCGTCGCGATGGTGGTGTCGTCGAAGCCGCAGATGGACATTTCGCCGGGAACCGATACGCCGGCCTCCGCAGCGGCCCAGATCGCCCCAACGGCCATGTCATCGTCGGCCGCAAAAATGGCGGTGGGCCGTTGCTTCAGCGCGAGCAAGCGGCGCGCGGCAGCGACGCCGGACTCGAAGGAAAACCGGCCCTGGACCATGTACGCGGGGTTTTCCTTCAACCCTGCGCGCTTCATGCCATCGCGGAAACCTGCGAGGCGCCAGATGCCCGCACCGTGCTTGGGGTCGCCGATGATGTGGGCAATGCGGCGGTGGCCCAGCGATGCAAGGTGCTCCACCATCGCCGCGGCGGCTTCACGCTCGCGCAGCATCACGCCGATGCAACCCTTCGGCTGGCGCGGAGCGATCGAGGCGAAGGGCAGGCCGCTCTTGCGCAGATGATCGAGCAGCTTCGGGTGATCGGTGATCGGAGGCGTAAGGATCAGTCCATCCGGCTGGTGCCGCGAAAGGATGCTTTCGACGCGCTCGACGAAGTCCGGCGCGGTCGAGACCAGCGGCTGCACCATCATGCTGTACTGCTTCGCTTCGCATGCTTCCAGCACGCCGGCCTGGACTTCCATGATGTAGCTCGGCGACAAGTTGTCGTAGAGCAGGCCGATCAGGAAGGAGCGGTTCGTTGCCAGGCTGCGTGCCGACGTGAGTGGCCGGTAGTTGAGTTCCGCGACGGCGGCAAGCACGCGTTGCCGTACCGAATCGCGCACGTTCGGCTCGTTGTTGAGCACACGTGACACGGTCTTCTTCGAGGTGTCCGACGCACGGGCGACATCGTTGATGGTCACGCGCGACATGAAAGCCCTTGCGTCTTCAATGATCGGTTCCCTGCGTGGCGGCAGCGGGAGCGTTCGGGGTCTGAACGTTCCATCCACTCACCTCGACCACGGGTTCGGCAGCTCCCTGTGCAGCGTATCGCGCCGTCAGGGTCACCGATTCACCGGGCCAAAGCGTGACGTCATTGTCAGTCCAGCGTATCGGCAGCGCAAGGTCGCCATGCGCACCTCGCTTGATCGACGCGTGCAGGAACAACGCGACGGCCTTGGACGATGCAGGCACCGCCAGTGTGACCGTGGTGACGTCGTCATTTCCATCGCGCTGCGTCGTGGCATGGACCTCCGTCGTCGCCGCCGGCAGGGATTTCAGCGCCGTCAGGTCCGCGTACTGCGTCAGCGGCGTGAGGTACCAGTTCGACTTCGCCCAGTCGAGCACGTCCGCGCGGGTGGATAGCCAATAGACGTTGCGGCTGACCGGCTTGTCGTCGGAGGAGGTGAGCTCCAGCTCGATAAAGTACGTGGGCGAAAGGCCGGCGATGGCGGGCAGTGTTTCCAGTTGCCGGGTGTGGTTCCCCGTAAGGTCGATACCCTGCAGGCGCTTTTCGTAGCGCACGCTGCCGTCGAGGTTACGTACCCGGATGCGCGCTTGCAGGCCATGGGCATCGTCAAGCGCATGGTTCACCAGCACGATGCTCTTCGAATCATACGAGTACTGGATGTGCAGCGGTTCGTTGGCCTTCTTGGCGCCGTAATAGGCGCCGGCCGGATTCATGTAGTAGTCGTACAGATGCCAGTGCAGCGAGGGCCACGCGTTGTTGAGCATCCAGTAGATCACGCCGGTCGCCGGCTTGGCGGCATCCATGCGTGCGTTGAACGCCTCGAACTGCGCGCGGACGTTGTCGTAGTTGTCGAGCTGGGCCTTGGCGACATAGTCGGCAAGACTCGTGGGTGCGCCGTAGCGCTGCGCCAATGCCTGGTCGAACGGCGTGAGTACGGCAAACGTCGACCAGTCCGCGGACGCGTGGTATTGCCTCGCCTCCGGGTATTTCCACAACGCCTCTTGTTCCTGCGGCGACAGCATGCGGACGAGGTCGTCCATGCGCGGGATGTCGGCCCCCGCGCTGACCTCGGAGTCGAAACCGAACGCGCCGCCCAGCTTGTCGGCGTACCAATAGGAAGGTGGTATCCAATCATACGGTCCGGCCATCTTCATGCCGGAAGGGCCGGCGTCGGCGGTGGCCTGATCGACGGCGGCCGAGATGACCGGTAACGACCAGTCCGCGGCGCGCAGCGTATCGGCGTACATCTTGGCGATAGGAGGCGGCGGCGCATTGTCGCTGCCGATGAAGAAGCCGATCACGGACGGGTGATTACGCAGCAGGCGCGCTTCGCTGGCCATGGATGCTTCCGCGACTTTTTTGTCCGCGTCCGTCCAGGGCGAGCCACCGGTCTTGGCGGCCGACTCCCATTTGTCGCAGCACTCCCAGCCCGCCAGAATCATGACGCCGTTCCGATCAGCGAGATCGTAGAAGCGTTCGTTCTCCAGCTTGCCTTCGCTGCGGATGGTGTTGAGGCCGAGGTTGACGACGTAGCTGAATTCGGCCTCCATGCGGGCGGGATCGTCACGCAGGAACATGTCGGGCGCCCAGCCGGCGCCGCGGATCAGCAGAGGCTTCCCATTGATGATGAACTGGCGATAGCCCTGCTTGGTCAGGCTGGAGCTGACGCTGCGTACGCCGAACGTCGCCGAGGCGCGGCTGGACGTCGCGCCATCCACCGTCGCGGTCATCTCGAGCTGATACAGCGGATGTTCGCCCATGCCCACCGGCCACCAGATCTTCGGATGATCCAGTGCAAGGCCAGGCGTGGTCTTGGCGGAGAACGTAACGACCTGCGTTTGTCCGGGCGCGAGGTGGATGGTCTGCTGCACGGGAACGCCGGCTACCGTGCCGTTGATCGTCGCGTCGTGCGCCACCGCGTCGAGGTTCCTGGCCTCCACTTTCACGTCCAGCGTGGCGCGTGAAAGATCAGGCAGCGGCAGCGTGGAAAGCACGTGGGGATGGCTCAACGCGACAGGGCCGCTCTGCACCACGTCCACGCCGCGCCATGGACCCATGTTATTGTCCGGTGGGGTGGGGTTCCAGTCCACCCAGCCAATCGACAGGCTCTTGCGGGGATCCGCCGGGTGCACTCGCATGGCGAGGATGTTGGCGCCCGCGTGCACCCAGCGCGTCACATCCAGTTCGTGCACGGGATAGGCACCGGCGATGTCGTCATGGCTGGCGACCTGGTGCCCATTCACCCATAGGTCGGCGCTGGCGATCATGCCGTTGGTGCGAAGCAGGGTGTGGCGCCCCGTCGGGTCCTTGGCCAGGGTGAATTCGGTGCGATACCACCAGGGCGTCACGAAGAGATTGCCGCTGGCCTCCGGCACCTGCACGGCGCGGAGGTTGTCGCTATAGAACACGTCGTTCTTGAACGTGCCGTTTTCCAATAGCCCAGCCATCACCGTTGCCCGGCCACTCACCGGGTACCAGCCCTCGGTGGAATAGCCCGCTGACGATACGTCGGAGCCATCCTGCTGCGCTTTCGCGATGTCCTGGATTTGCCAGTGACCGATGGCGGTGATGGAGCCGGCGTCGGCGCTCACCTGAGTCGGTGCGTAGGTCTTCTGCGCATATGCCGCGGGCGTGGTCGATACCGCCATCGCGGCCAACATCCACATCGCGTGCCTAGCTGGAGTCTGCATGGCGTTACGGCTTCCCTAGATAGGTTTCGTGTACTTCAACCGGCGCAAATGGCCAGGACCGGTTGTGCCTGGCCCAGATCGCAAATACCGCGAGGCCGGCAACGATCCACAGCCCGGACAGGATCAGTGACAACGTGGACGCGGACACGTACACATAGACCCACCCGACCAGCGCGACGATGCAGGGCACGGGGTAAAGCCATTGCTTGTATGGGCGCTCGAGATTCGGCTGGCGCTTGCGCAGCACGATCAAGGCGGCGACTTGCGCGACGGACTGCACGATGATGGTCGCCGCCAGCAGCATGTTGATGACCTCGGTAAGGTCGAAGAACGTGCCGATCGCGGTCACCACGCCCATCGTCAACAAGGCCACATGCGGAAAGCCATGCTTGGCGTGCAGATGCCCGAAGACGGACAGGAACACCTTGTCCTGCGCTGCCTGGAAGGGGACGCGCGAGCCACCCAACAGGCCGGTGAACACCGAGGCGAACGCGGTCACGATGATGAGCACGGTCATGACGGCGGCAGCCAGGTGTCCCCAGCTACGCTCCACGACCAATGAGGCGACGGATTTGGACTGAGCGATCTCCTGCCACGGCGCCACGCCGAGCACGCTGATGTTGAGCAGCAGATAGACGAACATCATCGCGATCACCGAGACGATGATGGAGCCCGGCATGGTTCGGCCGGGATCGCGCAACTCGTCGCCGATATAGGCGGTGGTGTTGTAGCCGAGGTAGTCGTAGATGCCGATGATCAGGCCCGCACCCAGCCCCATGAAGAACTTGCCGCCAAAGGTGTCGGCCGGATAGGCGAAGGCGAACTCCGCGTGGAAGTGCGAGAACCCCGCGGCCGCCACGCCGGTGACGGAGACCAGCATGATGACCCACAGCGCGATGGTGATCGCGCGAACCGATTCGATGCGTCGGTAAAGCATCCAGGTGACGATGGCGGTGGCGGCCAGCCCGACCAGATGCACCGGCCACCAGCCCAGGTTGGGAAAGAAGAACTCCAGATACTCCACCATGCCGATGATTCCGGTGGACATCAGCAGGGGAATCGCCAGCAGCATCGTCCAGATGAACAGGAAAGGCATCAGCTTGCCGGTGCGGTACTGGAACGCCTCGCGCAGGTAGACATAGGTGCCGCCCGAACCCGGCATGGCCGCGCCCAGTTCGGCCCAGACCAGACCATCGGCCATGGCCAGGATGGCGCCGGCAATCCAGCCGATGACCGCCTGCGGGCCACCCATCGCCGCGACCATGATGGGAATGGTGATGAACGGTCCGATGCCGCACATCTGCGTCATGTTGATCGCGGTTCCCGAAAACAGGCCGATGGAGCGATGGAAGGCGTTGTCGCGAACGGGCTGGGGCGTGCTGGGGTTCTGCATGCTTGCCTTGTCGTGGTGAGTGGGGAACGGGAGCGATGGCGCCACCCGAAAAATCATTGCGCGGCTTCCGATGCGGTGTCCCCCTTCCCGCGAGGGCAGGAAGGGGGACACCGCCAGGCCTACGCCGTCGCTGCTGTTACCACTGGCCGCGTACGCCCAACATGAACATGCGCTCGGAGAACGTCGAGTGCCCGGGCTGGTCGGGCCACACCAGGTAGTACTTCTGGTACTCGTTGGTGAGGTTGGTGCCGTCCAGGAACACTTCGGCGTACTTGTTGAACTTGTACGAGACTGATGCGTCCACGTAGCGCTGCGGCGCCTCGTACATCTCCATGCCGGTGATGCCGCCGACACTGTCCATCACCGCACGCCGCGAACGGTAGTTATAGGCGACGCGGGCCTGGAAGTGGTCGTCCTGGTACCACAGGATGAAGTTGCCGGACTTGGTGGAGTTGTCCTGGAACGGGATCTTCTTGCCAGCCAGGTCCGTTTCGCCCGAGTTGCTGGGGGCATACGTGCCATTCACCTCCATGCCGGTCTTGGACAGGATGCCCGGCAGGAAGGTGAAGCCCTGGCGGTAATCGAACTCCGCGCCATGGATGCTGTTGCCGGTGCCCTGCACGGGTTGGGTGATCACGATGCAGTGATTGCGAACCACACCGTCCTCGTCGGGCAGGGTGCAGTTGGTCACGCTGCCGTTCTTGATGAAGCTGTCCACGTTGATGCGGAACAGCGCAAGGCTGAGCATGCTGGTGGGGTTGATGTAGTACTCGAGCGACGTGCCGTAGTTGGTGGAGCGCCACGGGTTGAGGTTCGGGTTGCCGGTCGATGTGCCATTCGAGACGCGGAAGATCGGTCCCTGCGGCGTCTCCATCAGCGAATAGTTCAACTGCAGGCCGCCGGCCCAGGTGCTGAGATCCAGCGGCATCATGTTCTTGGAATACGCCAGTCGCCACTTCAGGCTGTCGGTGATGTCCAGCGAGAAGTTGGCCGATGGCAGCGTGTCCTGATAGCTGCGCTTGGTGAGCGCGGTGCCTACGTCGGCAGGTTCGTCGCCGTACGAACCGGGGGCGCCGGTCAGGTGTTGGGTTACGTTGAGGTTGGTGTGAATCATGCGTACGCCGACGTTGCCGCTGTATGGCATGTCCCACAGGGTGCCCTTGAAATCGGCTTGCAGGTAGCCCGACAACTCCTTCAGCCGCACGGCCCAGGTCGTGCCCGGTTCAGCCACTTCTTCGGTATTGGGATAGAGCGATTTCCAGAACGAAACGGGATTGACCATGGCGTTCGGATCGATCGCCCAGAAGTTGATGCCCGAGCCGAGCAGGTTGTTGTACTGCTTGAAGTTGCCCGCCAGCGGCGCTGCGGTATTAGGCATCTGCAGCGCGGAGAGCGGACCGGCGCGGAAGTAGCCCTGGTCGTTGCCTGCCGTGCAGGCACCGCTATTCAGCACCACGTCGGCACCGACATAGCGCACCAGGCATCCGTTCGGATCGCTGGCGCCCATGCCGGCATAGACCGGTGTTTCCAATGTCCAGCCGTTGTTGTCGGCGCTGCGGATGCTGTTGCGCACACCGAATTCGAGCTGGATGCCGTCCTGGAAATCGTACTTGCCGTCGAAACGGAGTGCGTTCAACGCCACCTTGCGGTCGTAATCGCCGGACGACTCCAGCGTCTTCATGGTCCAGCCGTTGGGGTTGGCGAAATCGGCGGCCAACGAGGAAGGCATGCTGACCGTGAGATAGCGGCCACCGAAGTTCGCGATGATCGGCACGGTGTTCTGCGGCACGCCATTGGCATTGAACACGCGGTTGCCACCCAACTGCGCCGGATAGACCATGGTGCCTGGCGGCACCGAGTTGGGATCGACGCCCGCCATCAGCACATTCGGCCACAGCGCGCCGTCGGAGTCGGAAATATTGACGTCGGTTTCCTGGTTCGACTGGGACGCCGTGTCATGGATGCCACGCAGGCTTGCCGTGAAGTTGCCGCCGTTGTCGTAGTCCAGTTGCAGGTTGAGGTTCTTGGCGACCGAGCTCTTCTGGATGATTTGCGAGTACGACTCCACGTCGCCCGGCCACTTCTCGTAGACCTGCGTGGTGTAGAACTGCGAGCCCTCCCAACCCGGCTCAGGTGTGCCGTAGGCCCCGAGAGCGGGGGCTCCGGTATTGCGCGATTGCAGCGGCACGTAAGTGGCGCCCTGCCAGTTGGTGGAGTTGAACTGGATGCCGACGTTGCGGTCGTACTGGCGCTGTTGCGAGTAGAAGTAATCGCTGGTCACGCTGAAGCCATTGCCGAGATCCGCCTGGAACGAGGCATTGCCGGACTTGCGCTTGCGCTGGGTGATGATGTCGTTGATGCCGATGTCCTGACTGCCCATGAAGACACCGTTGGACTTGCCGTCGCCATTGACGTCGACGCTGCCGTCGGCGTTCTGGACGATCCGCGACGGGATGGGTGCGCCGTTCCATGCGCTCAGGAAGCCGTTGTAGCTGGCGGCGCTGGTGGCGTTCTCGCCATTCAGCACGACGCCGTACTGGTCCAGGCCCTCCGTGGCGTTCATGCGCCGCGTGTTGGAGAAATCGCCGGAAATCAGCAGGCCCCAGTGGCCGCTGTCGTTGTAGGAGATAAGGCCATTGGCTTCCGGCCCCAGATGATTGGTGGTGCTGCCGCGCTCACCATTGGCGGAATAGCTGTAGGTGAATCCGCTGGGGAGATCCCAGGGGCGGTAGGTATGCAGGTCGATCGCGCCGCTGATGCCGCCGTCGGTTTCGTTGGCGGTGGATGACTTGATCACATCGACGCCGTGAAAGAGCGTGGACGGCAACATGGTGAAGTCGGGTTGCTGCGAGTCGATCTGGTCCGCCGTGATGAACACTTCGCCGTTCAACATGGTGCCGACCTGGGGCAGGCCGCGAACGTCCACCGAGGTACCCACGCCGGCATCGCGATTGATCTGCACGCCGGTCACGCGCTGCAACGAGTCGGTAATGGTGGTATCGGGCAGGGCACCGATGTTTTCCGCTGTGATGCTGTCCTGGATGTTTGCCGCGTCGCGTTTCAGGTCGATGGCGCGCATCTGCGACGCACGAACGCCCGATACGCTCACGGTCGACAGCGTGGCCGCGTTCTTCTGCGCTTCGGTGTCGTTGGCTTTGGCGTCGGCTTTCTTGGTGCCGGGCGCAGGTGTCGCCGGTGTGGTTTGCGTGGTACTGGACTGCGTTGCCTGGCCATCGGTCTGGACGTCGACGAAGGTCGATGCCGCGGCCGACGTCGACACGGCGGCAAACAACGACACGGTGATGGCAAAGGACAATGGATGCTTGCGAAGTACGGTGGACATGGGCTCTAACCTCGTTGGTGTTGCCTGTCGATCCTCAACTGCTCCGTGGTATTCAAGAACGCGTACAGCCCGGCGGTGCCTGCATAGGCGCACGCCGTCGTCATGCAATATCTCGACCTCCCCAACCCTGGCCTCCCGAGCCAGGGCCAACCACATCGCGGGACGTACAGCCCGCGTACTTCCTATTTCGACAGCGTCATTCGCGCCAACGCCCACTGGCCATCGCGTGGATCGCCGGTAGCGAAGACGCACAGGTTGCGCATGCCGGTCCCCACCGGCACGGCAAGCTTTGCATCAAGACGGATCTGCCCCTTGGCCCGCGCGGCGCTTTCCAGCGGCAAGCTGGCAAGCAGCGGACCGGTGCAGGAATCAGCGTGGATTTCGAACTCACCGGCTGCGCTGGCCTTGTGGTGCACCACGGCGTCCTTGGCCTCGTCGCCGAAACGCCACGGCAGGCGCTCCACGGTCATCGCGACATGCCCGACGCCATTCAATGGTGCCTGCTGCCACAGCCAGCAAGCATTGCCGATATCCACCGCGTAGACCGGTCGCGGTCCTTGCGCCGGCTTGCTGCCTTCAAGGCGCGAGGCAGGCTGTTTGGAGCAGCTGGCCAGCGCACTGCCGTCGCGGCCGAGCAAGCTTGCTTCATCCAGTAACTGAGCACGTGGCGCGGCCAGCGCGAGGCCATCCGGCGCAAACGTGGCTGCGCGCAGGGTCGTATGTGCCGTGAGCGTGAGCGGCTGCGTGTACGCGGTGGACTGGTTGGTCGGGGCGCTGCCATCCGTGGTGTAACGAATCGTGCCGAAACCCACCTGATTGGAGAGCTCGACGCGGAACATGCCATTCGCCGCCGCCATTACCTGGAAGGCGGGCGCGAATGCACCGTCGGCATAGTCGATGCCGAGCGCGCGGTAACGCGCCAGCTCGGCTGGCATGCGTTGCAGGAAGCTATTCCAGTCGTGCGCATCGGTGGGCGACCAGCCCAACTCCGACAGCGCCGCGATGCGCGGAAACACGGCGTGCTGGTCGTGCGCAAACGTGGGCATCTGCTCGGTCCACAGGCCCGCCTGCACGCCGATAACGCGCCTGGCCTCGGCGGCGTTCGCGCCACGCGGAATGACGATGGTGTCATAGGCTTGCCGCAACGTGGCCGCTGGCGCCGGTCCTTGCCATTCATCAGGCAGGTCGGACTGATAGTGGTCGAAGTACAGCGACTCCTGCGGTGTCATGACCACGTCGTGGCCTTGCCTGAGCGCATCCAGCGCCACGCGTTCGTTGTCGTCGCCGTGCCATGACATCACCACTTGCGAGGCAGGAAGCGTCGCGCCGGCGACCAGTTCGTCGTCCCAGCCCACCGGCGTGCGTCCATGCTTGATCAGATGCGCCGCAACCTGGTTCATGAACCAACCTTGCAGTTGATCCATGTTCGCCAGGCCGAGCTCGTGCATCTGCGCGCGCACATCCGGCGACGCGTTCCACTGCTGCTTGTCGGCCTCGTCGCCGCCGATGGAGATGTATCGCGAGGGGAACAGTCGCATCACCTCGTCGAGTACGTCATCGACAAACTGCAGCGTCTTTTCATCCGGCTTGAGCAGCCACGGGCTGACGCCCCAGTCGGTCCATACCGAAGGGCGCTTGCCGGTGACGCCCAGCCACGGATAGGCCGCGATGGCCGCCTGCGAATGCCCGGGCAGGTCGATCTCCGGCACCACGTCCACGTAGCGCTCGGCGGCATAACGCACGACGTCGCGCGCGTCGGCTTCCGTATAGAAACCGCAATAGGGCAGGTGGGCGGAACCGGTCAGTTCGCTGTCGAAGCCCGCGGCCTCGCGGCACGCGCCGATCTTCGTGAGCTCGGGATACTTGGGTATTTCCAGGCGCCAGCCCTGGTCCTCGGTCACATGCCACAGCAGTACGTTGAGCTTGTTGAGCGACATCCAGTCGATCAGCTTCTTGATGTCCGCCACGCTCTGGTAGTGCCGGCCGGAGTCGAGCAGCAGTGCGCGCCAGGCGAAACGCGGGTGATCGTCGATGACGCCATGCGCCACCTCGACGGTTGCACCCTGCGTCCAGCCGGGTGGCGTCAACAATTGCCACAGGGTGACGCTGCCGTAATACGCACCGCGCGGCGTGCGTGCGGTCACCAGGATGCCGCGATCATCCACCGTGATGCGATAGCCGGACGCGTCAGTGATATCGGCCTTTGGGTTCACATCGAAGGTGATCGCGGAATGCGCGGCGTCCGTGGTCGCCATGCGCAGGTGCAGCCCATTGGTGTCGGCCACGCGTTGCACGAAATGCTCCGCGAGGGACTGCACTTGCTGGCGAGCATCCCCATGCACGGCGACCATGGCGCCCTCAGCGATAGCGGTCGCGCCCGATCCGGCAGGGCTGCTCTTCACCGGCTGCGGCAGCAACGACCAGGCAGGTGCAGCCGGTGCCGCCACCGCCGCGCCCATGGTCACCAGCCACGCGATGATCAGGCAGGGGAAAAATGCGGGCGTCGAGAGGCGGCTCATGCGCCCACTCCGCCTGCCAGCGCATGCAACGACGCACTCGCCGTCGACATGCCATGCCGCAGATACCAGCGAGCCGCACCCTGCACGCCGTGCTGGCCATGCTCCGTCACCCAGACAGGTACGTGCGTGAGCAGGGCACGCGCACTTCGTCCGTGCAGAAAGCGCTCCTCGAAGGCGCTGCGCTTGAGCTGATCGAACATGGACGACAGGAAACCGCCGGCCAGATACACACCACCCGTTGCCATCAAGGCCATCGCGAGGTTGCCGGTAAAGCTTCCCAGCGAAGCGCAGAAGATTTCCAGCGCTTCCATGGCTTGGGCGTCGCAGCATGCAACGGCGGCGGCGGATACGGCTTCCGGTGTCAGCAGCCTGGGCGTTTGCCCATTCATGGCGCATAGCGCCGCGTAGATGGCGAGCAAACCGGGGCCCGACACGATGTGTTCAAACGCCACGTAGCCGCCATTCGGAGCCAGGTGTGCGAGTACCTCGCGCTCACGCAGCGAGTTTGGCGCGAAATCCATCTGGCCGGCTTCCGTGCCCAGCACGAAGCCGCCGCCGGGGCCGGGAACATGCACCGCCGCACCCAATCCGGTGCCCGGGCCGATCACCAGGGTAGGGCCGCTGGACCCCTTGTCAGGACCGCACAGGTGGCGACCGCTGCCGGCCAATGGCCCCTCGAGCGCGTACGCCAGGGCCTCGAAATCGTTGAGCAGGGCAACCTCGTCCAGGTCTAGTGCCTGACGAAGCTGCGACAGGTGGATGGGCCAGGGCAGGTTGTCGTTCACGACCTCGTTGCCCATGACCTGGCCGGCGCAGGCGAGCACGCAGTGCTTCACCGGCGCCGCTGCCTCGACTTCAACGAAGGCCAGCAGCAGGTCGGAGAGTGCCGGGAAATCCGCGCATGCGAACACGCGATAGACGAGTGTTTCCACCCGGCCGGTCCCGTCGTGCAAGGCGCGCATCAGCGCGACACGCCCATGCGTGCCGCCGATATCGGCGGCCAGAAACGGCCCCGCCGGTACCCCCGCCAGTCGATCCGTATGGTCCATTGCCACGTCCCGCGCGCTCCCCGCATTGGAACTGTTATCAGCGTGGGGCTGAATTGACACCGGTGTCAAGTCGTGGCGCACCATGGACGAAGGAGACGGCCAAGCGTGACCCCGGGCGCATGGTTTGCGTCAGCTTTGTGGGGGAAGATGGGGCCGCACGGGCTATGCGGCGCTTGATCCAGGCGGGCTGTTATCGCCCTGGTGGCATGACGTTTCGTTCAACGCTTGGCTTCGCTTACGGCCTCACGCCGCCATGACGCCTGACCAAGGGGCATACCATGAACGCTGACCGCACCGCCCGATATGCTCCGCTGGTGCTGAGAGTGACGCTGGGCGCGCTGTTCATCGCGCACCTGTACTGGAAATTCGCGATGCTTCCCGGCGGCCTGTCCCGATGGTGGGCAGGCTTCGCTTCCAGCGGTTACCCCTGGTTCGTTCCCTGGTATGTTTTTTCCGCGGAGTTGGCCGGTGCGGTGCTGCTCATTCCCGGCATACGCACGCGGTGGGTCAGCCTGTATGCGCTGCCCATGATGCTGGGCGCGACGCAGTTCTGGGCGGTACGCAAAGGTTTCTACTTCACCGGTGCGGGGGCGGAGTTGCCTTTGGTGTGGTCGCTGCTGTTGGTTCTTCAGGCCATGCTGGGCGACGGTCCGTATCGGCTGCGACTCCAGCGCGCATCCACTACCTGATGGTGTTACGCATTCGAGCCAAAGCCGCTATCCGAAGGCCGCCTCTGTTAGCCTTTCCGCGATACCTGCCATCACCTGAAGCTTCGCGACCATGAGACGTTACAACGACACCGATATCGCAGCCATTTATCGCGTTATCGAACAGCGTCGCGATATGCGGCACTTCCTGTCCGATCCGTTGGATCCTGCGATGCTCACGCGCTTGCTCAGGGCGGCGCATCTGGGGCCGAGCGTCGGCTTCATGCAGCCCTGGCGCTTCATCCGCATCACCAACGATGCGTTGCGCCGTCAGATCTACGACATGGTCGACGAGGAGCGGCAGCTCACCGCCAGCGCACTCGGCGAGCGCCAGGACGAGTTCATGCGGCTGAAGGTGGAGGGCGTGCTGGAATGCGGCGAGCTTCTGGTCGCTGCGTTGATGGATCGCCGGGACGAGCATGTATTCGGGCGCCGCACCATGCCCGAGATGGATCTGGCCTCGGTCGCCTGCGCCATCCAGAACCTGTGGCTGGCTGCGCGTGCCGAAGGCATCGGCATGGGTTGGGTGTCGCTGTTCAATCCCGACGATCTGGGCAAGTTGCTGGAGCTGCCGGTGGGTGCAAAGCCCGTGGCCGTGCTGTGCCTTGGCCATGTGCAGGAGTTCTACAGCGAGCCCATGCTCCAGCAGGAGAAGTGGGCCATGCGCCAGCCGCTGGAAGCGCTGGTGTTCGAGAACGCATGGCGTCACGACGAGGCATCGTCGGTCTCCGCATAAGCGCATCTCATCGTCGCCAGAACTTTTGCCTTGACGGCATTGTCCCACTCCCGTTGCTCAACGCCTGCCGGGCGTTCGAGCCATGTCGACTGCACCCACCAACGCTGAAGGCCCGGCCGAAGGCTCTGAAAGGGATGCGCGGCAGAACGCTGTTCTGGCAGCACCAGGTTCCTTGCGCAGCTCGTTGTTGGATATATGGCATGGAGGCCGGTCACCGTGGTGGCTGGTTTCGCATGGCGTTGCGTTTCGGTAGCACATGCGGGTGAAGGGAAGCGAAGCAGCGACACCTTCCCAACGGTGTCTATACGGCTCGGCCAAAGGGAGTTTGCGTATGGGGACGGGTGGAGTGAAATCCAGGGGCCGTGTCGCGTCGACACGCCGGATTGCGGCCATGGTCGTGACCATGGCCTGTCATCTTGTGCTGCTGATGGCGCTGCTGCGACCGGCAGCTCCTGGCACGGATAGGCCGTCGGCGGTGGAGAGCGATGAGGCGGCACTCATCGTGCGATTCATTACCCAGCCGCGAGCGATGTCCGTGCCGACTCCATCGCACGCGCCGAGGGCGGTAGCCGCCCTTCCGGCCGTTCCTCGAAAGACACCGGAAGTGGAAAAGGCGTTGCCACCTGTTCAACACGTCACGCGCGATGTTGCGGCGCCGCCGCCTGCGGGAACCGCCATCCACGCGCTGCCCTCGTCCGGCGCGCCGTTCACGCCCGATCAGTACGTGAGCGATCAGACCCCTATGGGAGACGGGGGATTCCAAGACCGGATGCGCAACGCTCAACACTCCCAAAGCATTCGTGGGGTGCCCGGGTCGGATAGGCGTGTTGTGCAAGGCATCGAGTTGATCGACCCGAGGGATCAGGGCATCGGTGCGGTGGTGCGCGGCGCACAACGTCTGTTTGGCGTGACGAGCCGCCAGTGCATCGACGTCGACGTCTGGCAACAGCTCTCCCCGGAGGAGTTGATTGCGCGACACCTCACGATGGATGACGTGAAGAACCAATCGGAAAAATATAACTGCAACCGGCCGAAAGGACTCAACTTCTAAGACCGTCCAGGCCCATGTCGGCTACCACCGCCCTTGGCCAGATATCACCGAGGAGCACTGGCCGATCTGCGGAATCCGTCGCGTGCCTGCTCTTCAGGCTGTAAAAAGACGCTGCTAGGTTAGGCGGCAGCGATTCTCTACGTTGGGAGGGAACGATGGACCTGCAGGCGGCAGTAGGCATGGATGGCACCCAGGCAGTGGCGGGGGAGCGCGCGGTGCGACGTGTTCCCATCGATCTTCGCGCCAATCTGACGCTGATGGGGCTCGTCGCGGTCGCCGTGCTGATGCAGCTCTTCGCATGGCCCTTCCTGCTTCGGCAATGGGGTGCTTCGGCACTTTGGATGGCGGTACCACTCGTCGTGCTGACCCCGACGCATTGGGGTCTTATCCATGAATCCATTCATGGGAAGTTGTTGCCTCAACGGCGGCTCAACGAATGGCTCGGCCGGGCATTGGCCATCGCCTTCTTCATGCCCTTCGACGCCGCGCGCTTTGGCCATCTGATGCACCATCGCTATACGCGCGAACGCTTTGATCGGCCGGATGTGCACGATGGCGAGTCGCATCACATGCTGGCGCGTATTCGCCATTACACGCATTTGTTGGGTGGTTTGTATCTGGCGCAAATTGCGCTTCCATTGGTCGCATTTTTGCCGGCTGCATGGGTGCGTCGGCTCGTGGCGGACAGGCTTCGCGGCGAAGAGCCGGTTGACCGCGATATCCAACATCTTTTTGTCGGTTTTGCCGGGAATAGGGAGCGGCGCAGCCGTATGCGGCGTGACTGGATACTGTCGGTCGCGCTTCATGCCTGCGCGTTCTATCTGTACGGGGCGTGGTGGCCCGCGCTTGCGGCAACGATGTTCCTGCGCGGGCTTTGGCTCTCGCTGGCCGACAACCTGCCGCACTACGACGTTACGCTGGACGAACAGCAACGGGCCCGAAATTTTAGCGCTCCGGCCATCTGGCGGCCGGTGTTGATGAATCACCATCTTCACCGGTTGCATCATCAGCATCCCACGCTGCCGTGGACGGCACTGCCGGCCGTTGCTCGCGCGGGCCCTAAAGCTCCCGATGCCGATGCTGGCTATTTCAGGGCGGCACTGCGGCAGTTTCGCGGACTTGGCAAAGTGCGGTAAAGGAAGCACGTTCGTCGATAGATGCCTGACCTCAACGGGGATACCTCCATGAACGCAAGAACTGCATTCGGAACGTTGGCCGTCGCCGCATGGCTCGCTACTGGCGTTACGGCATCACCGGCACAAGACGCTGTGCCGGCGGCGTTGCAGCCACCGGCGGGCTACACCGTCGCGTTCACGGCCAAGGCTGTCGGCGTCCAGATCTATACCAGCACCACCGAGGCTGGATCGACGCCGACATGGACGCTTGAAGCACCACTGGCGGAGTTGAGCGGTGGCAGTGTCGTCATCCACCACTATGCCGGCCCTACCTGGGAGGCGGCCGATGGCAGCAGGATCGTTCGCGACAAGAACGTGCCGGTAACGACGGTGCCTGCAACGCAGGCCAAGACGGATATTCCGTGGCTGCTGATCAAGGTCAGCCCCGATGCCACGCCGGGCATCCTGAGTAAGGTTACGTACGTTCAACGCGTTTCAACCGCTGGTGGCGTGGCACCCGCATCGCCACCGGCACGGGATGGCACGAAGGTCGGGGTTCCGTACCAGGCGACCTATGTCTTCTACGTCAAATCCAACTGAGGTTCCGCATCAAACGGAGTACACCGCAAGCGGAAGCGATGGCAGGTCAACGAGCTTCCGTGGGATCACCGACGTCCTGTGCATCTGCTTTGCTGGGAATGCCCTCTGCTGCGGTTTTTCATCCCGTGCGTGTATCGTCACCGGCATGAAGCTCAACGCCACACCTCGCACGCATCACTTCGGGTTGTCTGCCCAATGAAGCCCGAAGACCTGCAACGACTGGTCACCATGACCATGCCTTATGGCAAATACCAGGGCCGCCTCATCGCCGACCTGCCGGGTGCTTATCTGGCGTGGTATGCGCGCAAGGGCTTCCCGAAAGGCGATCTGGGCAATTTGCTGTCGCTGGCGCTGGAGATTGACCACAACGGTTTGAAGCCGTTGCTGGAACCGCTGAGGAAGGCAGCGCAGGCTCGTCGCTAATCGCTTCGGGGTTCGCACTGACATCCTCTGTGCGAACCGTCAGGTCTTCTCCACCACGCCAGCAGCTTGTGCCAGTGCACGCTGTGCCGCATCGCTCTTGCGTTCGCTGTAGCGGCTGACCAGGTAGTCGCTGCGTCCGCGCACCAGCAGCGTGAACTTCATGAGTTCCTCCATGACATCCACCACGCGGTCATAGAACGCGGAGGGTTTCATGCGGCCGAGCTCGTCGAACTCTTGCCACGCCTTGGCGACCGAGGACTGGTTGGGAATGGTCACCATGCGCATCCAGCGGCCGAGCACGCGCAGCGCGTTGACCACGTTGAACGATTGCGAGCCTCCGCAGACCTGCATGACGGCCAGGGTCCGGCCTTGCGTGGGGCGCACGCTGCCGTCTTCGAGGGGCAGCCAGTCGATCTGGTTCTTGAATACGCCGGTGAGGGTGCCGTGGCGTTCGGGGCTCACCCATACCTGGCCTTCTGACCATGCCGACCATGCGCGCAGACGCTGCACTTCAGGGTGGCTGGCCGGCACGCTGTCGAGCATCGGCAGGTCGTGCGGATCGAATACGCGCGTTTCGGCGCCAAGGTGCCGCAGGATCCGTTCGGCCTCCAGCGCGAGCTTGCGCGAGAAGGATTGCGGGCGGAGGGAGCCATAGAGAATCAGGATACGGGGCGGGTGGCCGCCATCGTCATCCGAGCGCAGCCGCACGGCGTCCGGCCCGGGCAAGTGGTTGGCGTCGAAGAGGGGGAGGTCGGGGTTCATGGTGCTTGCTCGTCGTTCTTTATTTCGACTATTCTAGATTTATGGAAACGAATGACGCAATCACGGCGCTGACCGCGCTGGGGCACGCCAAGCGGCTGGCCGTTTTCCGGCTGCTGGTCGTGGCGGGCCCGGAAGGCCGTATGGCCGGGGATATCGGCGACGAGCTGGGCATGCCCGGCGCGACGCTGTCCTTCCATCTGAAAGAACTGGTGCGCGCCGGCCTGATCACGGCGGAGCAGCAGGGGCGCTTTGTCTGCTACCGGGCCGCGTTCGACGTCATGAACGGCCTGATCGGTTACCTCACCCATAACTGTTGCGCAGGCAGCGCCATAGCCGCCGTCTGCCCGCCCGATGGCGCCTGTTGCTGAACTCCCTCAAGGACATCCTGTGAAACGTCGCGTTCTGTTCGTCTGCACCGGCAATTCCGCGCGCAGCGTTCTTGCTGAAGCCACGCTGCGCGCCTGGGGCGGTTCCCGGTTCGAGGCCTTCAGTGCGGGCAGCCAGCCCACCGGGCGCATCAACCCTTATGCATTGGATACGCTCGCCGCCGCCGGCATGTCGACGACAGGCTTACGCAGTAAATCGTGGGATGAGTTTTCGGGCGAGGGCGCGCCGCCGATCGATCTGGTGGTGACGGTGTGCGACAGCGCAGCGTCGGAGTCGTGCCCGGTGTTCTTCGGTGATTTCGTGCGCACGCATTGGGGCTTGCCGGATCCGGCTGCCGTCCATGGCAGTGATGCGGAGAAGCTCGAAGCGTTCGCACACGCGCACGCCACGATCAAGGCGCGCCTGCAGGCTTTCCTCGACTTGCCTGCTGACGCCTGGGCGGACCGCGATGCGTTGCAGGTTGCCCTCGATGGCATCGGCCGCATCGCGGCCGGGGACATCCGTCATGTCTGACGCAACGGCCTCCCGCCCGGCCATGGGTGTGTTCGAGCGCTATCTCAGCCTTTGGGTGGCGGCGTGCATCGTGGTTGGCACGGCGCTGGGGCACCTGTTGCCCGGCACGTTTGCCGCGCTGGGGGCCATGGAAATTGCACGGGTGAATCTGCCGATGGCCGTGCTGATCTGGCTGATGATCGTGCCGATGCTGCTGAGGATCGATCCCGGCGCGATGCGCCAGGTGGGGCGTCATTGGAAAGGCATCGGCGTCACGCTCTTCATCAACTGGGCGGTCAAGCCATTTTCGATGGCGCTGCTCGCGTGGCTGTTCCTGCGACATGTGTTCGCTGGTCATCTGCCTGCGGGGCAGGTGGACAGTTACGTGGCGGGCCTGATCCTGCTGGCCGCCGCGCCGTGTACGGCCATGGTGTTCGTGTGGAGCAACCTGTGCAGCGGCGAACCGAACTTCACCCTTAGCCAGGTAGCCATCAACGACGCCATCATGGTGGTGGCGTTCGCGCCGCTGGTTGCGCTGTTGCTTGGTGTTTCGGCGATCACGGTGCCATGGGCCACGCTGGCCTTGTCGGTGGGGCTTTACATCGTGGTGCCGGTGATCGGTGCAAGCCTGCTGCGGCGCGTGATACTGGCGCGGGGAGGTGAGGTGGCACTGGCGGAGAGCCTGCGGCGGTTGGGGCCGGTGTCGCTTGCCGCGCTGCTCATCACGTTGACGCTGCTGTTTGGCTTTCAAGGCAAGCAGATCCTTGCGCAGCCGTTGATCATCGCGATGCTCGCGGTGCCCATCCTGATACAGGTCTATGTCACCTCGGGGCTGGCCTATCTGTTGAACCGCTGGTTCGGCGTCGAGCACTGCGTGGCGGGGCCGTCGGCGCTGATCGGGGCGAGCAATTTCTTCGAACTGGCGGTGGCGGCCGCGGTCAGCCTGTTCGGGCTGAATTCGGGTGCGGCGCTGGCGACCGTGGTGGGGGTTCTGGTCGAAGTACCGGTGATGTTGTCGGTGGTTCGCATCGTGAATCGCACGAAGGCGTGGTACGAGGCACCGGCAACGGGCTGACAACGGAAAGCCGGCTTCATCGCGTCAGTCATGAGCAAGGAGTGGACCTGCTGGCGCGGCTGGCACGGTCCTTGAATCTCTCCCTCGCAGAGAACAGCAACTTCGTCCCCGCATGAAGTTCCGTACCCATTTGGCTACCGCTAACCAGCGCGGCAAGGGAGGGGCTATGCGTCACTCAGTGGTTGGTGCGATGGAAATGAACTTCACCCTTACCGATGAGCGCGGTGCGCCGATCGATGTGTTCTGCGAGGTCTTTGAGCGCGGGGAATCCGTGTACTGGCGCGCCTGGCTGTATGGCTTTGCCCAGCTTCTGGAGACGCTCGAAGGCCATGCCGGTGACGATTCGACCATCGCCGGGCAGATCCAGGCGGAGATCCTGCTGCGAGGCATTCGTGCCCATATGGACCAAGAGGGGCAATAACTGACCCATCGGAACGCTTGGGCAGGCCTTCGCTAAGATCGGCCGACAGCATGGTCAACGAGGCGAGGCGATGGTCAACAGAACACTGGCGGGGCAGTGCTATTGCGGTCATTCACGCTACGAAGTGGAAGATGCCTTTCTGTATGCCGCCAACTGCCATTGTTCCCAATGCAGGCGCACCACCGGTTCGGCGTTCAAGCCTTTTGCCGGTATCGAACGAAAGAAGCTGCGGCTGACGCACGGGGGCGAAGACTTGCTGATCGTCGGTGAGGCCGACGGGCATGACGCGCATTGCGGACGCTGCGGTTCACTGCTTTATTCCGTGGTGCGCGATGGCTCCTACGTCCACGTGGCGATGGGAACGCTGGTGGATGCGCCTGGCATCCGTCCCAGCAAGCACATTTTCGTGGGTTCGAAGGCGCCCTGGTTCGACATCACCGACGAGCTTCCGCAATACGCCGAATTCCAGGAGTGACAAGAAAAACCCCGCGTCCGCGGGGTTTTGTTTCAAAGCTGCCGTGCCGGCGATGATTGGAGGCGATTCTGGTAGGTCGCGTCCGTTTCCCGATAGAGACCGGACCACGGGTCCAGTACATAGCCCTCGGCGGGTTCCGCTGAAACACGCCGGGCATGGGGGTGTTCCGCGCTGGCAATCGGCGCATCAAGGGTCATGGGATCCATATGCACTCCTGGTGGTTGTCGCGTGGGAAGTTCAGCCTAGCGAGGCGCTCGTTGGTGACCGGTTAAAGCATCGGCCTGTTTTGGCGAACGCAATTCTTATGAAATTCCTAGGAATATCAGTGTTTGACAGCGCGATGACGGCAGCGCTGCAACGCCGCTTCAGCGGGGTCGCCTTGTCGCGCGCCGGGCGCGGCGTGCCAGAATGATCATCCCCCCGTGCCGTGACGTCGCTTTCGATGGCCCTCAACAAAGACGCATACCGGCAGTTCCAGGAAGAGCTGGCCGCGCTGGACAAGGCGCAGGAAAAGCGCACCAAGGAAGTGAAGGAAGCGCCGATGGACCGCGCCCGCCGCGAGTTCCTGGCACTGCGTGAGCGCTATCAGCTCAGCGTGGCCGATGTGGTGGCGTTTTTTCCTGAGGAAGAGGGCATTGCCTATCTGCAGGGCCTGATTGCCGCATCGGAGGCGGCGCCACCACGCAAGCGCCGCACCCGCAAGATCGCGGAGCAGGACTAACCGCACATGGCCCTTGGCGCGCGAGCCAGATAGCATCCGGCCAACTCTTCGCGAGGTGTCCGGATGTTGCGTTGTGTATTCGCTGCCGTGCTCGCCGTATCGTGCACTTCCGTCGTCGCTGCGCAGGATGCCGCGCCTGCCGTTTTCGCACCGGGTGTTCTATCGGGCCCCTTGCATGACAGCGCACCTGCGTTCACTCCGGATGGTCGCACCGTGTACTTCACGCGCAGCGACGGCCAGAACTCCACCATCCTGGTCAGCCATCTCGACAACGGGCACTGGTCCACACCGGCAACGGCTGCATTCTCGGGGCAGTGGAGCGATATGGAGCCGGCCATGTCGCCGGACGGGCATTTCCTGGTGTTTGTTTCCAACCGGCCCAAGACGCAGGGCGGCAAGCCGCTCGACGGATTCTTCATGGGGCGCAGTTTTCCAGGCCATGGCGGCAATCTCTGGAAGGTGTCGTGGCAGAACGGCAAGTGGAGCGAACCGGTACGCCTGCCAGATAGCGTCAATCGCAGCGACTCCACCTTCGCACCCGCCGTGGCGGGGAATGGCAGCTTGTATTTCATGCATCCGGCTGCGGATCCGAAGCACTTCCAGTTGTTCCGCGCTGCCGCGCATCGCGGTGGTTATGACGAACCGCAGCCGCTGCCTTTCAGCGATGGGCATGTGACGGATGTCGACCCGGCGGTGGCGTCGGATGAATCCTTCGCGGTGTTTGGTTCCAGCCGATCGCCGGCGCGACAGATCGACCTGTTCATCGTGTTTCGCGACCACGGTGAATGGGGTGTGCCGATTCATCTTGGGAATGGCGTGAACAGCGCCGGTTCCGATGCCGAGGCGCGTTTGAGTCCTGATCATCAAACGCTTTATTTCGCCAGCGACCGCATGGCGCCTATCGCGCCCGGTACGGTGCGGGCGGACTGGGATAACGGCAAATACAACATCTGGCAGATTCCGCTGGAGCCGTGGCTGGAAGCGCACGACAGGGCAGCTCGCTGATCGTGTCGCCCTTGCTGGAGCCGTGACACGCCCGTAACGCGTTTTTTGCGATACAGACGTCCAAAGCCATAAGGACGTTGACCATGATCGAGCAGATCCCTGGATTGCCGGCGGGAGCGCTGGGATTTCGCGCAAGCGGGCAGGTCACCGCCGATGACTATTCACGCATACTCGTGCCGGATATCGAAGCGGCCTTTGCGTTGAATCGCAAACTGCGCCTGCTGTATCACATCGGCCCGGACTTCACCGGCTTCGACGCGGGCGCGATGTGGGAAGACGCGCAACTGGGTTTTCGCCACTTCAGCGGCTGGGATCGTGTGGCGCTGGTGACCGACGTGCATTGGCTGCGCGTGACGGCGGCAGCCATGGGGTTCGCGGTGCCGGCCGAGTTCAAGGTGTACGGCAATGCCCAGTACGACGAGGCAGTGGCGTGGATTAGCGAGCCGCGTCCGGTCGAGGATGATCGGAACAGATGAAACTTTTTTCGGCGCTTGTATGGCGGCGCAACATGTGGTGAAGTCGGTGGCATGTCCTGCATCCACGCCAAGCTTGTCGCCATGACCGCCGCATCCGCGTCGGCGACCGCTTGCCTGTGTGCGCTGAACAACAACAACGCCAATAACAATACCCGCATGAACGGGTGGGCCGGCGTGTAAGCAGCAACACACATACACACGCAAAAAGGCCCGCTCACAGCGGGCCTTTTTGTTTTTCCGCGAGCTGAAAACCACCAGGAAATCCAACCCATGTGTTCCATCTTCGGCATGTTCGACCTGCAACCCGGCGACGATCTGGCGGCCTTGCGCCAGCAGGCGCTGGAGCTGTCCCAGCGGCAGCGCCATCGCGGCCCCGACTGGAGTGGCGTGTTCGTGGACGCGGGGGTGATCCTTGTGCACGAGCGTCTGGCCATTGTCGACCCTGCCAGCGGCGCACAGCCGCTGCGTTCCCGTGATGGCGCGCTGGCGCTGGCGGTGAACGGGGAGATCTACAACCACCGCGAGTTGCGCGCGGCCAGCGCCTATGACTTCACCACCGGCTCGGACTGCGAAGTGATCAACGCGTTGTACCGCGAAGGAGGCTCGCCTGCCGAATGGGTGTCCAGGCTCAACGGCATCTTCGCCTTTGCGCTGTGGGACAGCGTGGAATCGCGCTACGTGATTGCACGCGACCCCATCGGCGTGTGCCCCCTTTACTGGGGACATGATGGCGAGGGTCGCCTGTGCGTGGCTTCGGAGATGAAGTCGCTGGTGGGGTTGTGCACCGACATTGCTCCCTTTCCGCCAGGACATGTGTACGACAGCGCGGATGGCGAGCTGCGTCGCTACTACGAAAAATCATGGCGTGATTACGCGGCGACGCAAGGCCGCGATATCGCGCCGCCGGAGCTGCGTGCTGCGTTTGAACAGGCGGTGCATCGCCAGCTCATGACCGACGTGCCCTACGGCGTGCTGTTGTCCGGTGGCCTGGATTCCTCCCTGGTGGCCGCGTGCGCCGCGCGCTTCGCACGCCATCGTGTCGAGGAGGACGACTGCGCTGAAGCCTGGTGGCCGCGCCTGCACTCGTTCGCGATCGGGCTGGAAGGTTCGCCGGATCTCGCTGCGGCGCAGGTGGCCGCGGATGCACTGGGTACGGTGCACCACGGTTTCGTCTACACCTTCTGGGAAGGGCTGGACGCCTTGCCGGAGGTGATCCGTCACATCGAAACGTATGACGTGACCACCATTCGCGCCTCCACGCCGATGTATCTGCTCGCGCGCCGCATCAAGGCGATGGGCGTGAAGATGGTGCTGTCGGGCGAGGGTTCGGACGAGATCTTTGGCGGTTACCTGTACTTTCATAAAGCCCCCTCGCCGGAAGCCTTCCACGAAGAGACCGTGCGCAAGATCGATGCCTTGCACAGCTACGACTGCCTGCGCGCCAACAAGTCGATGATGGCGTGGGGTGTGGAGGCGCGCGTGCCGTTCCTCGATCTCGAGTTCCTTGATATCGCCATGGGCATGGATGCGCGGCACAAGATGGCCGGGCAGGGGCGTATCGAGAAAGCGGTGTTGCGTGAGGCGTTCCAGGGTGCGCTGCCGGATGAAATCCTGTGGCGGCAGAAGGAGCAGTTCAGCGACGGCGTGGGTTATGGGTGGATCGACGGCCTCAAGGCGCACGCCGAACAGGCGGTGAGCGATCGCGAGTTCGCCGCGGCGGCCACGCGGTTTCCGCACAACCCGCCGGCCACCAAGGAGGCGTATCTGTACCGGCGCATTTTCGAGCGCTTCTATCCGGGGCAGGCCTGCGCGGAGACGGTGCCGGGCGGCAAGTCCATCGCGTGTTCGTCGCCGGCCGCGCTGGCATGGGACCCGACCTTTGCCGCCGCGGCCGACCCTTCAGGCCGTGCCGTGCGCGGCGTGCATCAGCAAGCGCTGGCTTAGCGCACCATGTCGTCGCGCGGCCCTGCGGGTCGCGCGACGATTCGGGGGCTCGGGCGACCGTCAGTGCAGATTCGGGTGCACCTGCACGCACGTGTGCTGACGTTCGAAGTCGAGGTAGAAATCCATGTCGCCGAGCGCGCCGCTGCCGAGGATGTAGCTCCACGCCAGGTCGGCATCGGGGAACACGCCAAAGGTCATCTGGATGGGCTGGCCGGAGACGATCACGTCGGCCGTCGCCTGCTTCACGCGGGCCAACTGTTCCTTGCCGATGTCGCGGATGCGCATGCTCTGGTGCGCGCTGGACTGCACTTCATCCATCGCGGCCTGGTTGCCGCTGAGGTAGAAGGCGCTGCCCGTGTCGAGCAGGGTGGGGCGCAGCTTGCCATTGATGGACAGCGCTACCACGGCACGGATGGAGTTGCCCCATACATCGGTGGAGACCAGCATGGGCTCGTTGCATGAAGGACGCTCCCCGTCCTTGCCGTAGACGGTGAGGTCGTGCCCGGCAAAGCGAAATGCGCCCAGCCGGCGCAGCACGTCCATGCCGATCAGCCGGCGGTTCTTCGGCACGATCTCGACCGGGGCATTCTCTAGCGTGACGAGGCCGAAGTGGGCCTGCTCCAGCACACCATGCGTGACGGAAACGCCCTTGGACAGCAGGCCGCGAACCTTGCCGTCGATGCCGACGGCGCGGACGCCCATCTGGATCGCCGTATCCATGTCCATGAAGATCGCGCCGGCGCCGGTATCCAGCGTCATACGCACGGAGGCGCCATTGGCGGCTTCGAGCATCACCGCGCCACGCTGGTCGTAGGCGGCCTTCAGCAGGGGGAGGGTGAAAGTCCCCTCCGGCTTGTGCAGCTTGAACTCCGGAATGTCCCGGCGTTGGGTCACGTAGGACGTCATGCCGTCGAGCTGGCTTTGCGGCACGTGGCCTGTGAAACGCTTGACGATGTCGAGCTCCTCCGCGTCGGCAGCCTTGTCGCCCTGCGCAAGGCGCATGTTGCCGCTGGCGAAGCGCGCGCAATACAGCGCCACCATCGGTCGCTTGTCGAACAGTTCCTTCTCGCACAACCGGGCGTCGTCAGTGGCCTTGTCCAGGTTGTAGTGGATGCGCTCCAACGCCATGGCCGCGAGCACGCGGACGGCGGGATCCGGGTTCTGCTGGTAGGCCACTGCCAGGGTCGGCACGTCAGCCATGGCCAGCGCCCGATTGACTGCTGGCACGGCCTCGACAATGGTCAGGGTGGCGGGGTCGGTGGCCGGCGCCGGTGACGGCGTGGCTTCCGTGTCTGCCCTTGAACTCCCTGATGCGGCCATCGTGGCCACGGCTAGGCACAACGCTGCCCAAGACTTCATCCGACGCAATCCTTGCTGGTTGGGAGCGCGGAGTATAGGGATGGGATGTGGCGTTTTCCTGCAGGGCCGCGCCCGCTTGCCGCGGCCGGTGGGCGGGCCCCGGCATGCCCCGGCTCTGCTACCATAGACGGCCGTTTTCCCATGATTTCCCATCCATGATCGAAACCAATCCGATCCTTGCGCAGATCGCGGACCTCAAGGGCCGCGTCGAGTCGCTTAGGGGGTATCTTTGACTACGCCACCAAGCGTGAGCGTCTCGAAGAAGTAAGCCGCGAACTGGAAAGCCCCAATGTGTGGGACGATCCGCCGCGCGCGCAGGAACTGGGCCGCGAACGCGCCCGCCTCGATACCATCGTCAGCGGCATCGACTCGCTGACGGCCGGCCTCACCGATGCCGGCGAATTGCTGGACATGGCTGCCGCCGACAACGACGAGGACACCATCCAGTCTGTGGTCGACGACCTGGGCGGTCTGGAAGCCAAGGTGGGCAAGCTGGAATTCCAGCGCATGTTCTCCGGCAAGATGGACGCCAACAACGCCTTCGTGGATATCCAGGCCGGTGCCGGCGGTACCGAGGCGCAGGACTGGGCCGAAATCCTGCTGCGCATGTACCTGCGCTGGGCCGAGTCGCGCGGTTGGAAGACCGAGCTGCTGGAAGTCTCCGGTGGCGAAGTGGCCGGCATCAAGTCCGCCACGTTCCGTGTGGAAGGCGATTACGCCTACGGCTGGCTCAAGACCGAAATCGGCGTGCATCGCCTGGTGCGCAAGAGCCCGTTCGATTCGGACAACCGACGCCACACCAGCTTCACCTCGGTGTTCGTATCGCCGGAAGTGGATGACGATATCGACATCGACATCAACCCGGCCGACCTCAAGACCGACGTGTATCGCTCGTCCGGCGCCGGTGGTCAGCACGTGAACAAGACCGAGTCGGCCGTGCGCATCACGCACGTCCCGAGCGGCGTGGTGGTGGCCTGCCAGACCGAGCGCAGCCAGCACGCCAACCGCGATCGTGCGATGAAGATGCTGGCCGCCAAGCTCTATGAGCTGGAGATCCAGAAGCGCAACGCCGAAAAGGATGCGCTGGAAGCCACCAAGTCCGATATCGGCTGGGGTAGCCAGATCCGCAACTACGTGCTGGACCAGAGCCGCATCAAGGATCTGCGCACCGGCATCGAGCGTTCGGACACGCAGAAGGTGCTCGACGGCGACCTGGACGAATTCGTCGAGGCCAGCCTGAAGTCGGGCCTGGATGCGGGCGCCAAGCGCGTGGATGCCTGATCGCGAGCCATTGAATCTACCGACGGAGGCGTTGCCCGCATGAACCGCAGGAAGACTTTCCGGACACTGGTGGCATGTGCCGCACTGATGGCATGCCAAGGCGTGGTCAGCGCGCAGGACAATGGTTCCGCCAGCCAAGGCATCAAGGAGGATGCACGCACGGCCGGCAAGAAGGTCGGCGACGCTGGCCGCGACGTGGGGCATGCCACCAAGAATGCGGCCGTGTCCGTGGGACACGGTGCCAGGGATATGGGCGTGGCCGTAGGTCACGGCACGAGGGATGCCGCCGTAACCGTCGGGCACGGTGCGCGCGATGGATGGAATGCGACCAAGCACGCGGTGAAACACGCGTTCGGCAAGGACGATTGACCGTTGGTGGCGCGGGCAACCGTCGCCCCCACGAACAGATGACAAACAAGAGATGCGTCTGCCACATGGCGCGGGCGCCGGAAGCTACGGAAACCTCATGACTGAATCGACCGATATCCTGCCCATCGACGAGAACAAGCTGATCGCCGAGCGTCGCGAGAAACTCAAGGCGTTGCGTGGGCAGGGCGTGGCGTTTCCGAACGACTTCAAGATGGACGCCTTCGCAGGCGACCTGCAGGCCGAGTTCGCCGATGCGGAGAAGTGGACCGCCGAGGCCATCGAGGCCCTGGGCCGTCATGTGAAGGTGGCCGGCCGCGTCATCCTCAAGCGCGATCAGGGCAAGGTCGCCTTCGTGCAGATGCAGGACTTCAACGGCCGCATCCAGCTGTTCATCCACCAGGGCACGGTGGGCGAGGACACCTACAAGGCGTTCAAGGGCTGGGACATGGGCGACATCGTCGGCGCCGAAGGCGTGCTCATGCGCACCCGCACGGGCGAGCTGTCGGTGAAGGTGGAGAAGCTGCGCCTGCTGACCAAGAGCCTGCGCCCGTTGCCCGACAAGCACCACGGCATGGCCGACGTGGAACAGCGCTATCGCCAGCGCTACGTCGACCTGATCGTTACCGAAGAAGCGCGCCGCACCTTCGCGCAGCGCTCGAAGATCATCGGCTTCATCCGCAAGTGGCTGGAGGCCGAGCCGCGCCGCTTCATGGAAGTGGAAACGCCGATGATGCACGTGATCCCGGGCGGCGCCACCGCGCGTCCGTTCGTGACGCATCACAACGCGCTGGACATGGACCTCTACCTGCGCGTGGCGCCGGAGCTGTACCTCAAGCGCCTGGTGGTCGGCGGTTTCGATCGCGTGTACGAAATCAACCGCAACTTCCGCAACGAGGGCGTCTCCACCCGCCACAACCCCGAGTTCACCATGCTCGAGCTGTACCAGGCGTACGCCACGTACACCGAGATCATGGACATCACGGAGGAAGTGATCCGCGAGGCGGCCAGGAATGTCATCGGCACCACCACGCTGGTGTGGGAAGGCAACGAGATCGACGTCGGCCCGGCGTTCCGCCGCTGGAGCATGGAAGACGCCGTGCTCGAGCTGAACCCGGAGATCCGTCGCGAGGAACTGCGCAACCGCGACGCCATGGCCGCGCACGCCAAGCGCCTGGGTTGCCAGGTGAAGAACGAGTTCGGCTGGGGCCGCCTGCTGCTGGAAATCTTCGAGAAGACGGTGGAGCACACCCTGATCCAGCCGACCTTCATCACCCAGCACCCGGTGGAAGTCTCGCCGCTGGCCCGTGAGAGCGACACCGATCCGGGCATCACCGACCGCTTCGAGTTGTTCGTCAACGGCAAGGAGCTGGCCAACGGCTTCTCCGAGTTGAACGATCCGGAAGATCAGGCGGCGCGCTTCCAGGCACAGGTGGAAGCCAAGGCCTCCGGCGACGACGAGGCCATGCATTTCGATGCAGACTACATCCGCGCGCTCGAAGTGGGCCTGCCGCCCACCGGCGGCCTCGGTATCGGCATCGACCGCCTGGTGATGCTGCTGACCGGTTCCGTGTCGATCCGCGACGTGCTGCTGTTCCCATATATGCGCCCGGAGGCGTAAGCCGATGACGACCCGATCCCTGCCGAGGAACAAGATGCCCGGCCTGTTCGGGGCAGGGTTGGTCATCCTGGTGCTGGGGGCGTGTTCACCCTCGCCATCGCAGTCGCAAGACGAACACACGGCCGGCGCGGCTTCGCCCGCGCGGGCCGCTACGGCGGCCATGCCGGCACCCGCTTCCACCGCGGGAACGGATGAGGATGCGGACGCCGACGATGCCGTGATCGAAAAGGTGAGCGTGGTCATCCGAAAGCACAAGCTCACCTCGCTGAGCGACGAATGCCTCGACTATCTGGTCGACGATTCCGATGGCGCCACCATCGACATCGATGTACATGAAAAGCACGACGCCAAGTGCGGCGGCGATCCGAACACTTCGCCTCGCCTGTTCTCGTTCAAGCTGGATCGCGCCAGCGGCCAGCTGACCACCGACGCGCTCGACCTGGCGGACGGCGACTTCCAGCCCATCCAGTGATCCGCTCAGGGGCGGTGCGGCGCCCCGAACGGGATGGGGCGCGCCCATACGGGCCGGACCGCGTGATCCTGTGTCCACTGGGCTAAACTTGGTTGTTTCGACCTCCGCAGGAGCTTCCCCATGTGGTTTGCCATCGTCGGTACCGACGTCCCCGACTCGCTCGAGAAGCGCAAGGGCGCGCGCCCGGCCCATATCGAGCGCCTGCAGAAGCTGCTGGACGAAGGGCGCCTGTTCGTCGCGGGTGCGTTCCCGGCCATCGAGTCGGAAGATCCGGGCCCGGCGGGCTTCACCGGCAGCCTGATTCTTGCGCAGTTCCCCTCGCAGGCCGAGGCAGAAGCGTGGGCGAAGGACGATCCGTACGTGGCCGCGGGCGTCTACGCCAGCGTCAGCATCAAGCCGTTCCGCAAGGCGTTGCCGCCCGCATGAGCACGTCCATGGCGGAGCAGATTCGCGAGCGACTGCAGCATTCGCTCGCCCCGTCCATTCTTGAGGTGCTGGACGAGGGCTACAAGCACGCTGGGCATGCCAACGAAGGAAAAGGGCATTTCCACGTGCGCATCGTCAGCACGGCTTTCGCCGGCCAGCTCCCGATCAAGCGGCATCGGCTGGTCTACGCCGCGCTGCAGGGTCTGATGGACAACGGCATCCACGCGCTTTCGATCGACGCCAAGGCGCCGGGGGAGTAATCCCCCTCTAGGTAGTCGGTTGGCGGTGGATTGGTCATTTTTTGATCAGTCGACGGCAGCGGCAGCCGATGATCGCCATCCGCGCCGCCGCGGCTGGGCTGTCGATTCAAATAAACTCTTTCATAACGCTAAGTTACGCCCTGGTGTTAAAGTGAAACATGGAGCCAGAACGCATTGCGGCAGGGACCCGCGTTTGGCACAGTGACCCATCGCCCGAACATTCCCGGGCCTCACCTATTTGGCTGCCGACGCCCGCATGCGCCTGACCACGATCAAACTCGCCGGCTTCAAGTCCTTCGTGGACCCGACCACCCTCCATCTGCCGACCAATATGACCGGCGTGGTGGGGCCCAATGGTTGCGGCAAGTCCAACATCATCGACGCCATCCGTTGGGTGATGGGCGAGAGCGCGGCGAGCCGTTTGCGCGGTGACTCGCTCACCGACGTGATCTTCTCCGGCTCCAACGCGCGCAAGCCGGTGGGCCAGGCGACCGTCGAACTGATCTTCGACAACGCCGACGGCACCATCCAGGGCGAGTACGGCCAGTACGCCGAGATTTCGGTGAAGCGCCAGGTAACGCGTGACGGCCAGTCCGCCTATTACCTCAACGGCGCGCGCTGCCGTCGCCGCGACATCACCGATCTGTTCCTGGGCACGGGCCTTGGTCCGCGTAGTTACTCGATCATCGAGCAGGGCATGATCAGCCAGATCGTCGAGGCCGCGCCCGACGAGCTGCGCACGCATCTGGAAGAAGCCGCCGGCATCTCCAAGTACAAGGAGCGCCGCAAGGAAACCGAGAGCCGCATCAAGTCCACCCGCGAGAACCTGGACCGCGTGCGCGACGTGCGCGACGAGGTGGACAAGCAGCTCGAGCACCTGAACCGCCAGGCCCGCGCCGCAGAACGCTGGAAGGCGTTGAAGGAAGAGCAGACGCGCAAGGAAGCCGAGCTGCGCGCTCTCGAATACCGCGGCCTGAAGAGCCAGCACGACACCGAAGGCTCCGGGCTGAACGCGGCCGAGGTGGAGATCGAAAAGCACGTCGCGCAGCAGCGCCATCAAGAGGCGCAGATGGAGACGGTGCGTGAGCGCCACACGGAGGCCACCGAGCATCTCAACAAGGTGCAGGCCGAGGTGTACAAGGTCGGCTCCGAGATTGCGCGCGTTGAACAGCAGGTTCGCTTCAACCGCGAAACCGCCGACCGACTGCAGCGCGCGCAGGGTGAGACCGAGCGCGAACACGCGGAACTGGCCGAACACATCACCAACGACCGCACGCAGGTGGAGACCCTGCGCATGGCGTTGGCCGAAGGCGAGCCCAAGCTCGAAGCGCTGCAGCAGATGCAGGACGACACGTCCGAGTCGCTGCGCGACACCGAAACCAAGCTGGCCGACTGGCAGCAGCGCTGGGATACGCATACGCGTACCGCGGGCGAGTCCAGCCGCGCAGCTGAAGTGGAGCGCACCAAGCTCAACTACCTCGACCGCCAGGCCGTCGACCTGTCGCGTCGGCGCGAGACGCTGGAGACCGAGCAGAAGGCCACCGACATTGCCGCGCTCGATGCGGCCTCCGAGCAGCTTCACATCGAGCACGATACGCAGCGCGAGCGCGTCGAATCGCTGGGCAGCCTGCTCGATCAGCACAAGTCGGCCCACGAAAAGGTGCTCGACGAAGAACGCCAGGTGCAGTCCTCGCTCAACGAAGCACGCCAGCAATTGCAGACCGCGCGCGGTCGCCAGGCCTCGCTGGAAGCCCTGCAGCACGCGGCGCTGGGTCAGGAAGAAAGCGCCGCCAGCGGTTGGCTTGCGCGTCTGGGCCTGGACAAGTCGCGCCGCCTAGGCGAAGCGCTGCAAGTGGAAGCCGGCTGGGAAACCGCCGTCGAAACCGCGCTTGCCGGTTTCCTCGACGCGGTGCTGGTCGATGAGTCGCACTCGTTGGCGGCCGAATTTGGCGCGTTGGAGAACGCCGACGTCGCGCTGGTCAACGTGGCCGAGGGCGGCGCCAACACCGCGGGCACGCTGGCCGCGCACGTGCGCGGTCCGGCGGCGGCGTTGTCCATCCTCAACCATGTACTGACAGCCGACTCCATCGAGCACGCACACCAGGTCGTGGCCGGGCTGTCCGCGCTGGCGCCATACCAGTCGGTGATGACGCGCAACGGTGAATGGCTGGGCCCGGGCTGGGCGCGTGTGCGACGCGCGCAGGGCAATCAGGTGGGTGTGCTGGCGCGTGAGCGTGAGATGCGCACGCTGGGCGAGCAGATCCTGGCGCTGGAAGAGCGCATCGAAGAAGCCACCAACACGCTGGACGACCTGCGCACGAGCAAGTTCGAAGCCGAGCGCGCGCGCGACGACGCGCAGCGCGAGTTGTACAACGCCCATCGTCGCCAGTCGGAACTGGCCGGTCAGGTGCAGAGCCATCGCGGCAAGATGGAAACGGCGCGCGCCCGTGCCGAGAAGGTCGCGGGGGAACTCGGCGACCTGATCACCCAACTCGACGAACTACAGACCCAGACGCGCGACGCGCGCGCCCGCCTGGACGAATCCGTTGGCTACATGGGCGACCTCGAGGACCAGCGCCGTGAGCTGGAAAACGAGCGCCGTGCCCTGCTGGAAGCACGCGAAGAAGCGCGCATGAACGCGCGTGAGGCGGCCGACCAGGCGCACGCGCTGGCGTTGTCGATGGAATCCAAGCGTTCTTCACTGACCTCGCTGGAGCAGTCGCTGGCGCGCATGGAAACGCAGCTGCGCCAGATCGATGCGCGCCGCAGCGAAATCGCCGAGCAACTGGCGGCGGGCTCCGACCCCATCGCCGAACTGGAAGCCGAACGCCAGACCTACCTCGACCAGCGCCTGCTGGTGGACAAGCAATTGGTGGACGCGCGCCGCGCGCTGGAAGACTGCGATGGCGAATTCCGTCGCCTGGAGCAGGAGCGCCAGCGCATCGAGCATCTGCTCAACGGACTGCGCGAAAACCTTTCACAGAAGCGCCTCGCTGCGCAGGCACTGCATTTGCGTGCCGAACAGCTGGCCGAAGCCATTACCGCGTCCGGCCTCGAGTTGGAACCGCTGCTGGCCGAGCTGGCTGAAGACGCCGATGCCAGCCAGTGGCGCACGCAACTGGTCGACATCGGCCAGAAGATCGTCCGTCTGGAACCGGTGAACCTGGCCGCGATCCAGGAACACGCTGAGCAGAGCGAGCGCAAGACGTATCTCGACAACCAGCTCGCTGACCTTGTCAGTGCGATGGAAACGCTGGAGGCCGCGATCAAGAAGATCGATCGCGAGACACGCCAGCGTTTCAAGGAAACCTTTGACCGCGTCAACGCGGGCGTGCAGGAGTTGTTCCCGCGCCTGTTCGGTGGCGGTCACGCCTATCTTGAACTTACCGGCGATGACCTGCTCGACACCGGCGTGGCCATCATGGCGCGTCCGCCGGGCAAGCGCGTATCCAACATCACGCTGCTTTCGGGTGGCGAGAAGGCACTGACGGCCGTATCGCTGGTGTTCGCCATCTTCGGCCTCAACCCAGCGCCGTTCTGCCTGCTGGACGAGGTGGACGCGCCGCTCGACGAGGCCAACGTGGGCCGCTTCTCCAACATGGTGAAGGAGATGAGCGAGAAGGTGCAGTTCATCTTCGTCAGCCATAACAAGGCCACCATGGAAGCGGCCTCCCAGCTGTGCGGCGTGACCATGCGCGAACCGGGCGTGTCGCGCCTGGTGCAGGTGGATCTTGCCGAAGCAGCTAAACTTGCGGGCGCAGCTTGAGGATTTGATTGATATGACCGCGCAACCCGTACTCGCTTTTGCCTGGAATGCCGCCGTTGGCATTCCCATGTTCATCGTTGGCCTGATCGTCCTCGCGGCGATGTGGTTGTTCGGCCAGCCGAAGAAAGAGCAGGGCAAGCGACGCGTGGCGCCAAATCCGTCGGGCGAGCGCCGCGAACCGACGTTTGGCGGTGAAGGCGAGGCGCTCGATGAGCCTTCCTTCAGCGCGCGCGACGATTTCCACATGGATCCGCTCGACGATCGCCAGGCACATCAGCCGGAGCAGGGCGAACTCGACATGGGTCTGCGCGAGGAGCTTGAACGCCTCGGCGCGACGCTTGCTGGTGGCCGCGATCATGTCGAACCTGCGCCGGTCAGCAAGCCCAGGCCACAGGGTATGGCCGCGTCCATCGTCGACGCGCTGCGCGCACCGCCGGAGCAGTTCGAACAGAGTCTGGCCCAGGCGACCGGCGCCGATCACGTGCACCTGCCGCGCGTGGAAGAGCCCGAACCGGTGGCGGCTCCCGCACCGGCACCTGTCGCCGCGCCTGCTCCTGCGCCGGAGGCTCCGCGCGTGCCGCCGCGTTCCGACGTCGGCCGTCGTCCGGAGCGCCTGCCGGTGGAGCGCATCGTCACGCTGTTCGTGGTGGCGCGCGAGGGCAATGTCTTCCACGGTGCCGACCTGATCGTCGCCGCCGAGAAAACCGGGCTGGAATTCGGTGACATGGGCATCTACCACCGTCTGGTGGACGGCAAGCGCGAGCTTGGCCCGATCTTCAGCGTCGCCAACATGGTCAAGCCCGGCAATTTCGACCTGAGCCGCGTGGATGCACTGCGCACGCCGGGCCTGAGTTTCTTCATGACGCTGCCGGCGCCGATCCCCGCGCTCGACGCTTGGGACGCCATGCTGCCCACGGCACAGCGCCTGGCTGAACTGCTGGACGGACAGGTGCTGGACGAAGAGCGCAATGCGCTGGGTCGCCAGCGCGTGGCGCATATCCGCGACGAGCTGCGCGGCTGGGACCGCGACCACGAAGGCAAGGAAATCACCTTCGGGCGTTGATGGTTCTGGGTGATGACTCGGATCAGGCGGCCAGAGTAAGCGCTGCTCTTGCGCCCGGTCACGGCCGCGGACAGAGTCCATTCCCCGGAGGGAACATGGCCAGCACCTGGTGGCGATGCCTTGCCTGTCTCGCTTTGCTGGCACTGGCCGGCTGCACGCATTCGGACCTCCGTCCCGATTATCCGCGCACTCCCAGCACGGTCCTTCCGGTAAGTGCGGACGCGCCACTGGCGGCCTATGCCTCGCGCATGGCTGCGGGTCACGGCAGTGACAGTGGCCTGCGGCTGATCAGCGATTCCAACGACGCCTTGCTCGCGCGCATCGCGCTGGCGGACCGCGCCGTGCGCTCGCTCGACCTGCAGTACTACATGTTCCACAGCGACGGGACGGGCGGTCTGCTGGCGCAGCGCCTGCTGGCCGCGGCCGACCGTGGCGTGCGCGTGCGTGTACTGCTGGATGACCTGCATGTGGCGGGCAACGACAAGTTGCTGCGTGTCCTCGATGGGCATCCGAACATCGAGATTCGCCTGTTCAATCCCTTCCTTGAGCGCGACGCATCGCTATGGGGTATGGGCAAGCAGTTCGCCGGTGACTTCTCGCGGCTCAACCGGCGCATGCACAACAAGGCTTTCATCGCCGATGGCGCGATGGCCATCGTGGGTGGAAGAAACATTGGCGACGAATATTTCGATGCCAACGAGAGCATCAATTTTCGTGACCTCGATGTGCTGGCGGTGGGGCCGGTGGTCGCACAGGTCGGGCAGGTGTTCGATCGTTACTGGAACGGTGACCTGTCCTATCCCATCGGTGCGTTCCATCACCACGTGCCCGGTCCGGAAAGGCTGGAGCAACTGCGCAAGGACATGGCTGCGCACGCGTGCCAATTCAGCCAGGGCAGGTACGCGCAGAACCTGATTGCCCGCGTCGGCGACCCCGCCCATGAAGCGCCTGCGACCGATTGGGCCTGGGGGCCGACGACTTATCTGGCGGACGACCCGGACAAGGGTAATCCCAGTGCCGACAGCAAGGATTTGCACATGGCGCCGCAGCTCCGCGCGTGGATGGACGGTGCGCAGCGCCGCCTTACACTGATTTCGCCGTACTTCGTGCCGGGCAACAAGGGCGTGGCCTATCTGCAGGGCATGCTCGGGCGTGGCGTGACCGTCGACGTGTTGACCAACTCGTTGGCCTCGACCGATGCGGGTGATGTGTATGCCGCCTATGCGTCGTATCGCGTGCCACTGCTGAAGGCGGGTGTGCAGCTCTACGAACTCAAGCCCGACGCGCAGCGCGGTCAGCACGGCAGCCACTTCTTCGGTTCATCGTCGGGGAGCAGCAGCCTGCACGCGAAGGCCATGGTGGTGGATGAGCAGCACGCCTTCGTCGGCTCGATGAACTTCGACCCTCGCTCCGTGCATCTCAATACCGAAGACGGTGTGATCGTCGACTCGCCGGTGCTGGCGCGTGCGTTGCTGGCGATTTTTGTCGATGCCGCGCGGCCCATCCACAGCTATCAGGTGTTGCTGGACGACCAGGGGCGTGTGTACTGGCAGGGCGAATCGCCGGGGCAACCCATGGTGCGCTACGACGTGGCGCCGGAAACGAGCTGGTGGCGTCGTTTCAAGGTGAACATGGGCGGCCTGCTGCCGATCGAAAGCCTGCTCTGAGGGGACTTGAAAGGCTGGCGGGGTGGCCCCATGATTGAGTACACACTCAATTATTGAATACTCTCTCCATGGCCCGCCCCCGTAGCGAAGACAAGCGCAACGCCATCCTGGATGCCGCGACCAAGGTGTTCGCGGAGCAGGGGGCGAGCGCGCCGACCGCACGCATCGCGCGGCAGGCTGGCGTGGCGGAAGGCACGTTGTTCACTTACTTCGAGAGCAAGGACGTCCTGCTTAACGAGCTCTACCTGACGCTGAAGAGCGGACTGAGGGAGCAGATGCTGGAAGGCTATCCACACCGGGCCAGTATCCGCGAGCGGGCGCGCCATGCCTGGAACGGGTACGTGGATTGGGGCGTGGCCCACCCGGACGGGCACAAGGTAATGGCGCAGCTCACGGTGTCCGAGCGCATCACCGATGACAGCAAGGCCGCGGGTTCGGCGCCTTTCGGTGGCGTGCAGGACATGCTGAAAGAGGCCAAGGCGAAGGGCGTGCTGAGCGATGTGTCGCCGGGTTTCGTGGGGGCACTGTTGTCCTCCATGGCCGAGGTCACGATCAGCTTCATCGAACGCGAGCCGAAGCGGGCCGAAGCTTACCGCGTCGCGGGCTTCGAGGCGTTCTGGAACGCGATCGGCAAGCGCTGATGTTTTGTATGTTTTTAATGAGTGTGTAATCACTCAATATCTGAAAGGAGAAACCTCATGTCGAAAGTCTGGCTTGTTACTGGTAGTTCCCGCGGCCTGGGCCGCGATATCGCCGAGGCCGCACTGGCCCACGGTGACCGCGTCGTCGCCACGGCCCGCCGGCCGGAGCAACTGGCCGATCTGGTCGAACGCTACGGCGACCGTGTGCGCGCGGTTGCCCTGGACGTGGCCGACGCCGAAGCCGCGCGCGTCGCGGTGCAATCCACGGTGGAAGCGTTCGGACGTCTCGACGTCCTGGTCAACAACGCGGGTTACGGTCACGCCATGCCGTTCGAGCAGAGCAGCGAGGATGGTTTTCACGCGCAGATCGAAACGAATTTCTATGGCGTCGTGAACCTGACAAGGGCCGCGCTGCCGGTGATGCGCGCACAGCGGTCAGGGCACGTCCTGCAGATTTCCTCCGTCGGCGGGCGCATCGGCACCCCAGGGCTTGCCGCGTATCAGGCAGCCAAGTGGGCCGTGGGTGGCTTTACCGAAGTGGTGGCGGCGGAAGTGGCTCACCTGGGCATCAAGCTGTGCTCGCTGGAGCCAGGCGGCATGCGTACCGGTTGGGGTGCCGAGGCCAACAGCACGCTGGGCGAGCTGATGCCCGACTACGAAGCCTCGGTGGGCGCGTTCCGCGAATTGATCCGGGACCATCAGGGCAAGGAGGCCAGCGATCCGGCCCGCGTGGCGCAGGTGGTGCTGAAGCTTGCGTACCACGAGAACCTGCCGCTGCACCTGCTGCTGGGCAGCGATGCCTTGCATTACTTTGGGATGGTGGAACAGAAGCGCGTGGCCTCGGCAGAGCGCTGGCGGGACGTGAGCCTGTCCACTGACTTCAACGCAGGCACCCTGCCGTCGCTTCCTGTGGATTGAGGGCGAGTCATGAAGGTCATCCTCTTTGGCGCTACCGGCATGGTCGGCCAGGGCGTGTTGCGCGAATGCCTGGCGGCGCCGGACGTGCACGAGGTGCTGGTAGTGGGACGATCCACACTGGGCGTGGCCAACCCGAAGTTGCGCGAGGTCATCCACCAGGACTTCTTTGATTTCACCTCGATCGAGCCGGCGCTGTCAGGGTATGACGCCTGCTTCTTCTGCCTGGGTGTCAGCGCGGCAGGCATGGATGCGCCGGGCTACACCCGGCTCACCCATGACCTGACCCTTGCCGTGGCGAACACGTTGGCCCGACTGAATCCGGACATGGTGTTCGTGTATGTCTCCGGCGCCGGTACCGACAGCAGCGAGCAAGGGCGCAGCATGTGGGCCAGGGTGAAGGGGCGGACCGAGAACGCGTTGCGACGCCTGCCGTTTCGCGCGGTGTACCTGTTCCGGCCGGGCTTCATCGAGCCCGCGCATGGGGAGCGTTCGAAGACCGGGGCATACCGCCTGATGTATGCGATCTCGACGCCGCTGGTTCCCTTGCTGCGACGCCTGTTTCCGCGACACATCCTCAGCACGGTGACACTCGGGCGCGCCATGTTGTCCGTGGCGCGGCACGGCGCACCCGATCCCGTACTGGAGAGCCCGGACATCCTGGAAGCGGCCGGCCGGGCCTAAGGCGGCCCAACCGAAAGGAGGGTGCGCAAATCCGGTGAATGTCGTAGCTTGGCGCGGCGTTCCATCGGTTGCGGGCCATCCGGCATGGCTCGCGTTGACTGCAACCCCTTCGGTTATTGAATGCCCGCATGCATGGCGCACGTGTTCCCGGCAGACCGCGTTCGAGCCTAGGGTGGGGCTTCCTCGGGCTAGTGGGCTGCGCCTTGTTGGCGGCGTGCAGCGGAGCGTTGAAGCCGGGTGGCTTTGCGAAAGGCGACCCGTTGGACACCGCCAATCGCCTTTGGCATGACGCGGCGGAGATTTCGCGCAGGGATCTCGCCGCACGCAACTGGATGCGCTGTGCGGTGGCGGGTTATCGCGCTTCTGAAACCGACGACGTCGCGCGCGGGCAGGTGGCCCAGGCCATAGCGGACAACTGCACGCACGAGCTGATGGGATACCTGCTGGACCTGGAGCCGTCGCCCTGGCGTCCACACACCATTCGCGTGGTGGACGAACCGCTGCGGGTGGTATTCCGCGATATGCCTGACAGCTTCGATGATGCGCCGGTGGCGCTGGCTCGTGCTGACGAAGTGACCATGCCGCCGGTGATGGGCGATCGCTATACGTCGCCGGGTTACGGCGTGCCGTTGGTGGGATGGCAGGCGGCCTGCCACGGGAAGCCCATCTGCAAGCTCTATCCACCGGATGGCATCACCAGGGCACTCACTGCATGGGTGGAACCGGGCGAGGACGGCCTGGCGCAATTGGTGATCACGGGCACGCGCAAGCATCCGGAGATCACCATCGGCCATCGCAGCGTACCGCTGGCCACGGATTTTTCCGCCCCCTACGCCGCGCTGTTCGACCGCTCGCACATCAACCGGGCGGCGCTGTGGAGTCTCGTCGGCGGCCATGAGTTCGCTCAGCGCGAAGGACTCTATCTGCTGCAGGACTACGACCCCACCAGGACACCCATCATCATGGTGCATGGCCTGGGACGCAGTCCGTTGATCTGGGCGCGGCTGACCAACCTCATCGACGGGACGCCGGAGCTGCGTGCGCGCTACCAGGTGTGGCACATCGTCTATCCGACCAACACGCCCGTACTGCTCAACCGCATGTACGTGCAGCGCATGATGGATCGAGCGTGGCGCGTCCTGGATCCTGACGGCACGGCGCCGGCACATCAGGACATGGTGATGGTCGGGCACAGCATGGGTGGCGTGATTTCCCGCCTGCTGGTGTCCGACAGCGACGACGTGGTGTGGAAAGCGGTGTTCGACGTTCCACCGGAAGGGTTGAAGGGTACGCCCGCGGATATGGCGACGCTCGATTCCGTGTTCCGGTTTCATCCCTATCCGGGGGTGACGCGGGTGATCTTCCTTGCCACGCCGCACCTCGGCAGTCCGCTGGCCGACAGCTTCGTCGGATGGCTTGCGTTGCGTGTCATACACGCACACACGCCCGAACTCGACACCCTGGTGCGCGTGGCCGCCGAGAACCGCGCACACGAGAACCCGCTGCTGGTCCAGGACTATGCGAGTCATGGTCTGAGCAGCATCAGCACGCTGCGCGCTACACAACCTGTCAGCCGCGCGGCCCAGTCACTGATGCCAGTGCCCGGCGTGCGCTATTACACGTTCGCGGGTGACTTGCCTGGGGCGTCCCCACCCGGCGACGGCATCGTGCCACTCAAGAGCGCGGTGATTCCCGGGGCGGTTTCCACCACCATCGTGAAAGACGGCCACCAGCTCTACCTCAACGACGAGGTACTGGCGAAGATCGTGGAGATTCTTCGCCAACCGTGATGCCGCCGGTGTCATTGTGACCGGATTCATTTCAGTCGTTTGACGGATGCCTGCACGCCTTTTGGCCGCTATCCGAAAGTCGTAGACGACACATCGATCGAATTCACGCGAATTCAGCATTTGCTTTCGCATGATCGGGCCGCGTGACGACTGTTTGCGGGGGTGGGCGGTTCCGCGCATCGAGCAATGCGAGGCTCAGGGAAGAGCGATGGGAGTCCATGCCTTGCTTCCGCATGAAACGAAGCAACCGCTGGGCGACATGAGCGGACGACGTGGGGGATAAGGGAGTGTACGCATGCGCAAGGTTACGATCAGGTTTCAGGACGTCGCCACCGAATTAGCCCAGATCAACGCGTTGCGCGACGACGTGATGGAGCGTGCCTTCATCATGCTGGAGCAACGCCACGGCACGCTCGCCGCGATGCTGGTGCAGAGTCTGGGAGACCGCCAGCGCGCGGTGCGATGGATGTGCCGCCACCAGAGTGCCTTTGGTGGACGCACGGCCTACGAGCTGCTCGTCGATGGCGAGGAGGACGCTGTCTGGGACGAGATTGCGCTACTGGGAGACGCGCCCGTGACGGCGCGCTCGCACGCGGTGCGCATGGCGTACTGAGCAGACGGCTGTTCCGCCGTGGCAGATGACCGCCACGGCTTCGGTGTGCCGCACCCGCGACGCAGGGTGACATGGCGCGCAAGAATTTGCGATATTCGCCCACCCGGGCCAAGGCGATCGCCATGGCCCGCGTTGGCGCATGGCCCGCCTGATCAGCCGGCATCACGTCGGCGTGGCCAGATAGCGCACGTGTGCGGGACAAGGGAGGGGGAATGAACGTACTCAAGGGACTGGTCGTACTGGCGGTGGCTTTCGGGGCCTATCACTGGTGGCACAAACACCAGACGCAAAGCACGGCGGACGACGCACAGGCGTCGTCGCAAGAGGCGGGCACAGGTTTCGTTTACTTCCACCGGCCGAGCAACACCAGCATGGGTGTCGTGCTCATCTATGCACCCGCCCATTGCCCCTCAGCGACCGCGCGACGGGCAAGTGCGCTTGCGCAGCGCCTGGAGGAGCTCGACATACCGCATGCGGTGCTGCAGGAAGCCACGTTCGACGTGGATGGTTCGGACCCGGCCGTCATGGCGCGGATCAAGAGCGTCATGGAAGGTGATGGCCCGCCGGTATTCGTTCGCGGCAGGGCCAAGGCCAACCCCTCGATCGACGAAGTGGTGGCCGAATACCGCCGTTCCCATTGAAGGTGAAGGTCAGCGCGCGGGCTGCGCCGGCGCGGGTGACGCCCACACGCTATGGGCGTCACCGACCCGTGCGCGCCGTGCGGCCGCTCGGGCAAAGAGTGCGAACACGATACCCAGCACCATGCCCGTCAGGTCGACGCCGATGACCCGCCAGGCGAGCGGCGACCACGCCTGCGTCATCGCGGCCGCATTGCCGGCCAGGTCCACGAGGGCCATAGCGATGGTCGATAGGGCGGTTGCCCACAACAACTCGACGGTGGCTTTTGCGATGGGGCGCAGGCAGGCATACGCGCAGGCACCGAGGAACATTCCGTAGCAGGCCACGCGCTGCGGCAAGCCAGCGTCAACGCCTACGCGTTCAGCGATCCACGTCGCGGCGAACGCACCGGTGATGGCAAGACAGGTGCCGATGCACACGCCCACGGTGGCACGTGCCATCACGCGCGTCTTCAGTGGCTGGTCGGCGTGGCGTCGCTTGCGTCGCGATTCGATCCACAGCAGGTTGCCCGAGTAGAACAGGAAGGCTCCCGCCAGGCCGAGAATGAAATAGAGCCATTGCACCGTGCGTCCGCCGAAGCTGCCGAAATGCAGTCCGAACAGCGAGGCGTAGCTGATGCCATTAAGGCTGTAGCGATCACCGACGTAGGTGGCGAGCACGCTGCCGTCATGCGCGGACATCGCCACCGTTCCGTAGGATCCGAGGGTGTGTTGCGAGAGCCCGCGCACCTCGGCTACGGCGTTGCGGTCACCGTAGTGCACGAAATGCATGTAATCGGGTTCGAATGTCGTGACACCGGTTTTCAGCGCCTGCGTGCGCGCCTTTTCGATGAGCGCATCGGCGGTGAGCATGCTGGCCGGCGTGCCGCTGGCCGTCACGGCCGGTGTCGTGGCTGTTGCCCTGGCGAACGCATCGATCAGTTGGCCGTCGAAGGCGACGGTGTTGAGCGCTGCCAGCGTGACGGTGAACAGGCAGAACAACGCGCCGGTGACCGCGAAAATCAGGTGGAACGGCAAGCTGATCACACCGATGGCATTGTGCGCGTCCTGCCATAGTCGCTTGAGGTTGCGGCCAGTGCGCATGGCAAAGACATCCTTCACCAGTTGCGGCAGGTGGATCAGGATGCCCGACAGCAGCGCCAGCCCGTACAGCACGCTGACGATACCCATCAGGTACAGGCCGATCACCGGCAAACCAAGCGAGTCGTGGAGCGCGTAGACGAAGTCGGCCAGCTCGTTTTCCGATGCGTCCTTACGTGGCGCGTCGATCTGGCCTAACGTGGCAAAGCGGCTGCCGTCCTTCTCCTCCCAGTACGCATAGGCTGCATGCGAGCCGTCACGCGGCAATACGATGCCGAAGTCCTCGCGTGCCGTGGGGTGGCGTTCGATCAGGCGTTCGATCAGGGTATCCATCGATGCGTTCGCATCCGCCACGGCGCGCCACGGTGGGTTCTGCCATGCGGCGATGTCGTCGTGGAAGACCGTCAGCGCACCGGCGTAGAACGCCACGAATAACGCAAAACCCGCGAGCAAGCCTGTCCAGGTGTGCACCGTCTGGAAGGTGCGGATCGTGGCTGATTTCATCAAAGACTTCCCTGGATCAAGCGGGCAGACGCAACAACCAGAGCGCGGCGAAGACGACGAGGTTCGCGCCGCCCATGACCAGCCAGGCACGCGGGCCGCTACGGAACATGTAGGCACCCGCCATGAACGCCGTCCACAAGGGAAAGAGCAGGATCAATGCCGGTATGAGGAAGGCATCGCCATGGTTGGGCAGTACGTGCAACAGCAAAGCCAACAGCAGGGCGGCGAGCGGAAAGCCGAGCAGGGTGCCGGCAAGACAGCGGGCGATCATGACGGGTTGCTTTGCGTGATGCTCGCGCGCCACCAGGCGAGGTAGGGCAACACCACCCAGGTGAGCATCAACAGGGTCAGCGCCGCCGTAATGCCAGGGCCGATACCGGCGTCGTACCCCCAGCACGCCGTGCCGGCCGCCAGCAGCAGCCAGCCGACGAGGCGGGCGACGCCGGGCAAGGAGGCGGCGCGCAGTCGCTGCTGGGCGCTGGCCAGGTAGACCAGAACGGCACCCGACAGGGTCAGCAGCAGGGCACAAAGAGTGATCACGTCGGGACCTTGGGGAATCGTGGTGCAAAATTAGATATTGAGAATTATTCTCATTTGAAGTGCGCGGTGTCAACCGCGTGTCCCCGTTCGGTGAGTCGCAGCGCCGCGTCTACCCTCAGAACTGATACTGGAAGCGACCGACCACCGCCGTCGGGTGCTTGCCGTCATCGGGCGCCCCGGGTTTGTTCAGGTCGAAGGCGTGCACGACGTTGGCCGATAGCCGGACCGACTTGTCCAGGTACCAGTTCACGCCGACGGTCAGGTTGGTCTCCTTGCCGCCCACGACGTCACGGTCGTTCAAGTCGGTCATGCTGAGGCGCACGCCCACTTCCAGCGCACCACCGCCGTGCCCATTCCATGAGGCTTGGGGCACCACCTGACCAAACGTCGCGTTGCTCTCGCGGTACTCCCGGCTTTCGCCGGTGAGCATCCAGCTTGCATAGCCGTACCAGCCACGGAAACGCAGCGCGGGCAGGCCGTCGTTGCGCTGCAGGTGGGCTTCCATGTATTCCGCCTGCCAGGAGAACGGGCCATTGACGTGAGCAGCTTCCAATCCGTAGCGCTGCACCTTGTTGGAGGCCGCAATGGTGCCCGTGTCGAGGAAGTCGCTTCCGGAAGAGAGCGCCACTTCCGGCGCGGACTTGAAGCTCTCGTCGTTATTGGGTCCCGCGCGACGGGTCGAGTAGTCGAGCGCCAAGTGATAGAGGCCGCTTTCCGTCTTCCATAAATGGGCAAGACGACCGGTGATGGCGACGCCGCGCTGGGTGCGACCTTCGTCCTTGCTGCCGGCGGTGAAGAAGCCATAGCTCCATATCCACGGTCCCCGGAAGTCGCTGGACGTGATGCCCACGCTTCGACTGGGGGCCAGCGCGTTGGTGGTGGCCCGTTCCAGGAAAGTGGTCGTGCGGAAACTGCCGTACTGCTCGAGCCCAAACGGCTCCTGCTGGTTGCCGATGGTCACCACGCCGAAGGTCGAGGTTTGCTTCCTGGCGTAGACGTCCTTGAACTCGAGGCTCCTGTCGACGATCTGCGCGTCAGCATAGAACAGCCATCCAAGGCCCAGGTCGTGCAGAAGGCTGATGTCTGCGCGGCGGATGGATAATTGCGTGCCGCCAATGCCCCGGTCGGTGTAGTTGGCGGCATCGATCATCGCGTAACCGTGGATCTGGTTGTGGACCAGCGGTGTATCGATCCCCCCTTCAAAGGGGCGCATAAGGGAGAACCGGCGCAATGCGTTCAGCGCAGCATTGTCGCTGCCGGCGGATGGGGTGTCGGTGGTTTCGACGGCCGCCGAGGATGTCGAAGACGATGGCGGGGCATGTTTGGACGGCTGATGGACACAACCGGACGCGGTTGCACAGACGAGGCCGATGCCGAGCCAAGCCGAGCCATGACTCGTTAGCGTCTTGCGCTCGATATCGGCCATGTACTCGATGATCCTTCGTCACGTTCCGCTGTTGGCGTGCCTTGCCAGGGCTCCTTGCCCGGCGAATCGGCATCCATCATGCCGGGATCGTAAAGCTTCGGTCTGTAGGATCGAACCGCAAAATTACTGTGTTGCCCGCCCGTACGGCGGTCCGCGGACAGGCCGGGCCGCGTCGGGATCCCGCCTCCCTACGGAAGCGCATGGCAAGGTGCGCGGGTTAATATGTGGGTTTGCAACGCTCTCCCAGGAGTCTTCGAGTGATCATCAACCCCAAGGTGCGTGGTTTTATCTGCGTGACGGCCCATCCGGTCGGGTGCGAGCGCAATGTGCTCGAACAGATCGATATCACCAAGGCGCAAGGCGAGCTGGGCGAAGGCCCCAAGCGCGTACTGGTGATCGGTGCGTCCACCGGCTACGGCCTGGCCTCACGCATCACGGCCGCTTTCGGCTATGGCGCGGCCACCCTGGGTGTGTTCTTCGAGAAGCCCAGCAGCGAGACCAAGACCGGCACGGCCGGCTGGTACAACTCCGCCGCGTTCGACAAGCTCGCGAAGGAAGCGGGCCTGTACAGCCGCTCGATCAATGGCGATGCGTTCTCCAACGAGACGCGCGAGCGCGCCATCGAGATGATCAAGAACGAGATGGGCGGCAAGATCGACCTGGTCGTCTATTCGCTGGCCTCGCCGGTGCGCAAGCTGCCGGACAGCGGTGAAGTGGTGCGTTCCTCGCTCAAGACCATCGGCGAAACCTTCACGGCCAACTCGATCGACACCAATCGCGACACGGTGGTGCAGGCCTCGGTGGAGCCGGCGACCGAGCAGGAGATCAAGGACACCGTCACCGTGATGGGTGGCGAGGACTGGAAGCTCTGGATCGATGCGCTGAGCAAGGCCGGCGTGCTCGCCGATCACGCCAAGACCATCGCCTACAGCTACATCGGCACGGAAATCACCTGGCCGATGTACTGGCACGGCACGCTGGGTCAGGCCAAGCAGCACCTGGACAACACCGCCAAGCAGCTGGTGGCCGAGCACAAGGCCGAGCATCTGGATGCCTACGTGGGCGTGATGAAATCGGTGGTGACGCAGGCGAGCGCGGCGATTCCCGTGCTCCCGCTGTATATCGCCATCTCCTTCCGCGTCATGAAGGAAAAGGGCATCCACGAGGGCACCATCGAGCAGATCAATCGCCTGTTCCGCGACCGCCTGTACCGTAAGGATCACCAGGCGACGGAAACGGATAGCGACGGCCGCGTACGTCTGGACGACTGGGAGCTGCGCGAGGACGTGCAGAAGGAATGCAAGGCGCTGTGGCCGACCATTACCACCGAGAACCTCAACCAGCTGACGGATTACGTTGGCTACAAGAACGACTTCCTGCATCTGTTCGGCTTCGGCCGTAACGATGTGAACTACGAGGAAGACGTGAACCCGGATCGTCGCTTCGACGTCGTCGAACTCTGATCGGGCATGGCCGGATGCCGTCGTTGCGGCGGCATCTGGATGGATTCAGCGATGGGGCCGCAAAGGTTCGGCTCGGGCTAAGCTGCCGTCATGAGCACTGCCATCGTCTGGTTTCGCCGCGACCTTCGCCTTGAAGACCATCCCGCGCTCAGCGCCGCATGCCGGGCGCACGATCGCGTCCTGCTGATTTACATCCACGCCCCGCACGAGGACGGCCCCTGGGCTGCCGGTGGCGCGAGTCGCTGGTGGTTGCATCATTCGCTTTCCCGCCTTGATGCGCAGCTGCGCGAGCGTCACCACGCGTTGCATCTGCGCCAGGGCGACAGCCTGGCGGTGTTGCTCGACATCATCGCGCGCAGCGGCGCCACGGCGGTGTACTGGAACCGGCTGTACGAGCCCACCGCCATCGCACGCGACCGTGTCATCAAGGCGGCATTGCGGGACCGGGGCATCGAGGCACACAGCTTCAATGCGGCCTTGTGGTGCGAGCCCTGGCAGATCGAAACCAGGCAACAGGGACCGTACCGTGTTTTCACGCCGTTCTGGCGGGCTTTGCGGCCTCAACTGGAGGGGCCGCGCCCGCTGCCTGCGCCGGCGCACCTGCCTGGGCTGGAACTGGCTGGTGGCCTGCCACTGGACGCGCTGTCGCTGCTTCCGTCCATCCACTGGGACGCTGGGTTGAAGCAAGCCTGGCAGCCTGGCGAGCAGGGCGCGCAGGAGATGCTGGATATCTTCCTGGACGATGCCGTCGGCGGTTATGCCCAAGCGCGCGATCTCCCCGCGCGCCATGGCACGTCGCGACTCTCGCCGCACCTGCATTTCGGCGAGATTTCGCCGCGGCAGATCCAGCGGCAGCTGATTGACCGGGCCACGGCTACGGATGCGCGACGGCGACCCGACATCGAACCCTTTCTTCGCGAGCTTGGATGGCGCGAATTCGCGCACCACTTGCTCTATCACTTTCCGCAAACACCCACCGCGAACTTCAACGAACAGTTCGATCGTTTTCCATGGACACGCCAGTGTGCGAAGGCGATCGCGTCATGGCAGCGCGGCCGCACGGGTATCCCCCTGGTGGATGCCGGCATGCGCGAGCTATGGCACACGGGCTGGATGCACAACCGCGTGCGCATGATCGTTGCCAGTTTCCTCACGAAGAACATGGGGCAGCACTGGCATCACGGTGCGCGGTGGTTCTGGGACACCCTGGTGGACGCCGACCTGGCCAACAACACGCTGGGCTGGCAATGGGTGGCCGGCAGCGGGGCGGACGCTGCGCCTTATTTCCGTGTGTTCAATCCGGTCACGCAAGCGCAGAAGTTCGATCCGGATGGCGAATACCTGCGTCGTTGGCTGCCCGAACTGGCGTCGGCGCCATTGCCCTTGTTGCATGAACCATGGAAAGACCCGGCACTATTGCGTCGCACGGGCTATCCGGCGCCGATGCTCGATCTCGGCAAGTCCAGGCTGGCGGCGCTCGACGCGTATCGCGTCATGCGCCATGGGTGATCAGCTTCCGTCGCCGCCAGTGGCTGGCGACTTTCGCAGCATCCAGGCCAGTACGGGCGGCGTGACCATCGCCGTCAAAAGCGACATGGCGACAATGATCGCGTAGATGCGTCCGGTGAATACGCCGGCCGAGAGTCCGAGGCTGGCGATCACGACGCCCACTTCGCCGCGGGGCACCATGCCGAAGCCCACCATTGTTGCGCTACGCTTGCCGAGCGACAGCGCTCCGAGGAAACCGCCGATCAGCTTCGAGGCGATGGCGATCAGCGTGACCACCAGCAGCATGACGCCTGCGTCGACGTTGGCCAGCTGTTGCAGGTCGATCTTGCTGCCGGTGATAACGAAAAAGAACGGTGTGAGCAGGGCGAGCAGCGGTTGCGTCTGCTTTTCCAGCGCGTGCTGCTGCCGCGTCTCGGAGGCGATCATGCCGGCTAGGAAAGCGCCGATGATTGCCGCCAGCCCGAACAGCGTGGACACATAAGCCAGGCCGAGGCAGAGCGCCAGCACGATGGCGAGCGCCGAATGCGGACTTTGCGGCTTGTCCAGCCAGCTTGAATTCCAGCGCATCACCCGCGCGCCACCGATGCCGATGACGGCGATGAAGCCGATCGCACCTGCCAGCACGGCAAGCAGGTGCGTCATGTCGATGCCTTCGCCACCCTGCACGGACACCACCACGCCGAGCAACAGCATCGCCAGGATGTCGTCGATGACCGCAGCGCCAAGGATGACCTTGCTCTCGATGCGTTGCAGTGCGCCCAGCTCCTGCAGCACGCGCGCGGTGATACCGGCGGAGGTCGCCACGAAGGCGGCGGCGATAAATAGCGAACGGCTCCAGTCGAACCCGCTCGCATGAGCCCACACGCCGCCCATGCCGAATGGCACCAGCACGCCCAGCACGCCGACGAGGAAGGCCACCTTGCCGACCTTCTTCAGATCTTCGAGGCGGGTTTCGAGGCCTACGGAGAACAGCAGCAGGACCACGCCGATTTCCGACAACACATCCAGCGGCGTGCCCGAGGCGATCTGTTCGAGAGTAATCCAGCCGAGCAGGGAAGGGCCGATCACACAGCCGGCGGCGATCTCGCCCACCACGCCTGGCAGCTTCAGGCGTTGCGCGATCTCGCTGCCGATCTGGGCCGCGAGGAACACGATGAAGAGCGTGAGCAGAATGTCGCTGGCGTGGTGCATGACGAGTCGCGGCCCCGTGATCTGGTCCGGTGCATGCTACATGCTCGACGCGGTGCCCGTCGTCAAGTGGATGTTCGTTCCGCGCGCGGAACGCTTTCGTTCTTCAGGCGACTGAAAACCCAGCTTGCCGTCGCAGTGACGACGGCCAGCAGCAGCACCGTCCAGCGGAAGGCGGGAATGTACGCATCATGGGCGTGCCCCTGCAGCAAGGCTTCCATCAGCAGCGATGCCAGGGCAATGCCGAAGCTCATGGACAGATACTGCGCCGTGGATGCCATGGACGAGGCCTGCGAGGCGTACTTCACATCCAGGTCGTTGTAGATCAGCGTATTCATGGCGGTGTACTGCATGCCCATGAAGGCGCCGTAGACAAACACCATCGAGGCGATCAGCCACATCGGCGAACCCTTGCCGAGCAGGGCGAACGACGCTAGAAGCACGGCCACCATCAGCGTATTGGCGAACAGCAGTCGCCGATAGCCGAATCGCTGCAGCAACTGGTTGATGCCCCATTTGGCGGTGATGGAACCCAGCGCTTGCGGCACCATCATCAGGCCCGCCATCAGCGGCGACCAGCCGCAACCGACCTGCAGGAACAGCACCAGCAGCAGGAACATGCCCGAAACGCCCAGGCGCGTGAACAGGTTGCCCGCCAGCGACACCCACACGCTGCGCACGCGCAACAGGCTGAGGTCCGCCACGGGATGCTCGGTATGGCGGCTATGCCACACGTAGACCGTGCCGAACACGATGGCGAGTACGCCGTAGATTGCGATGCGCACCCATTGGCCACCACCGCCGCTGGCCACTTCGGACGCCGTCAGCAACATGGCGGACGACGCCGCGAACAGCAGGAAGCCCATCAGGTCGAATGGGTGGACGTCATCGAGCCGGTACTCTGGCATGTCGCGACGATTCATCCACATGCCCACCACGCCCACCGGCACGTTGATCAGGAAGATCAGACGCCACGAGGTGTACTCGGCCAATGCACCGCCGAGCAACGGGCCCAGCACGGAACCGAGCAGGCCGACGGTGGCCACCGTACTCATCGCTTTCACGAAATCTCGCTTGTCGATGCTGCGTACGAGCACGTAGCGCCCGACCGGCATCAGCGCCGCGCCGCCCAAACCCTGCAGCACGCGGGCGGCGACCAGTTGCGGAAGCGTCTGCGCAATGCCGCACAACAGCGATCCGATGGTGAAGGTGGCGATGGCGGCGGCGAAGATGCGTCGCGTACCGAAGCGATCACACAGCCATGGGCTGGCCGGAATGAAGATGGCAAGCGTCAGCACGTAACTGGTGAGCGCAGTGCGCATGCCGAGCGGTGTGACGCCCAATGCATCCGCCATCGCAGGGACGGCCGTGTTGACGATGGTCGAATCCAACGCCTGCATGAAAAACGCAGCGGCGACCAGCCAGATCAGCCCGCGATAACGCTCGCGTGAAGATTCCGTCGGTGGCTCCGGGGCCGACGCCTCCTCGCCGGTTGGCGGTATGTGGAGGTTGGTCTGGGGGGCGGCGAAGTTCTCAGGCATGTCGCATTATGATAGCTGCTATGGCAGCTTGATTTTGCGTATCGAAGCGTCCAAAGTCGGTCCCGTTTCATCTTTGATGATCGCCCGTGCGGATGGCGTCAATCGCGTGGCGAGCCGGTCGCAGAGATGAGCATAAACAGCGAAGAAATGAGCGCGCCGGGGCGGCATCGTCCCGGCGCGTCGTCTTTTGCTTTCGACCCACGGTCGATGCACCACCCGTCCGAACGACAGGAGTCTCCATGAGCAGCAAACCCGCCATCATCATTTCCACGCTTGATCTGGACCGCATCGAGGCGCTGTTGGATCGCATGCCGCCGGCACAGGCGGCGCAGTACCAGGCGTTGCGCGGCGAGCTGGATCGGGCGGGCGTGGTGGAGCCATCGCAGATACCGATGGACGTCGTCACCATGAATTCCGTCGTCACGTTCAAGGACGACGATTCGGGAGATGAGCTCACCATCACCCTGGTCTATCCCTCCGGCGCCGGCGTGCCGGGCACCGTGTCGATCTTCGCGCCAGTAGGCAGTGCGCTGCTGGGTCTGAAGGTGGGGCAGCCCATTGAATGGCCCACGCCGGATGGTCGCCACCGTCAGTTGCGCGTGCTGGACATTGAATATCAGCCCGAGGCCTCGGGCGATCTGCATCGTTGACGCCATCGTCACGCCACGCCAGCGTCTTGCTGGCGTGAGCGCCGCCACACGTCAGTCGAAGTGGTGCACGTAACCTACCTGGAAGCCGCCAGGTAGCATCGACACGATCCACGGCGAATCCCGATGCGACGCCCATAGACCCACACCGACGCCAATGGCCGCACCGAACACCACATCGCTCTGCCAGTGCCCATGGGTCTTCACCCGCGCCACGGCGTCATAGGCGGGCAGCAGCGCGAGCAGATAGACGGAAGGATGGTCGCTGCCGTACCGGGCGATGATCGGCGTGACCGCGGCCGATACGGCCGCGACCTCTCCACTGGGGAAGCTCTGGGCGTGAATGCCCTGGAACCACTTGTTGGGATCGCTGGTTTGCGAAGGCCGCTGGCGCTGGAACGTCCATTTGAGCACCTGCGTGCTGGCCGCGGTGACGGCCATCGAATCCACCGAGCGCCACAGGGTGTCGCCGAACTGATCATTGTCGCCGAGCCAGATGGCACCGCCGGCGACCGACAGTACGGTGCCGTAGAGCAGGATCTCCTGGTTGCTGCGTTTCCAGATTCCGCTGTTGTCATAGGGCACGAGGTGGTCCATGCCCAGAATGCCGCTGCCCGCCCAGGCAGGGCTGAGGGCAAAGACAAGCGCCAGAGCCGCGAGCTGTCGAGTACGCATAGTCACCCTCCAGAGTTCGAAACGGCTTGAGTTGTCCCCAAAAACGTTACGCCGCACCTCTTTCTTGTGCCTTACACGGGGCGAAACGTGGTCTTGAGCCGTTAAACTCGGCGGACACGAGGAATCCCGTATGAGCCAGAGCCACGCCAACGATTGGCAAGCCCAAGCCGGCGCGCTGCGCGAGAAGATCGAGCGCGCCAACTATCGCTATCACGTACTCGACGCCCCCGAGATCACCGACGCCGAGTACGACCGCGCCATGCGCGAATTGGAAGCACTCGAGCTGGCCCATCCGGAACTGGCTACGCCCGATTCACCCACGCGGCGCGTCGGCGCGCGTGCGCAAGGCGGCTTTGCCGAGGTGCGGCATGCCATTCCCATGCTTTCGCTCAACAATGCGTTCGAACTGGACGGCGACGGCGATCGTGAGCGCTTCCGTGAGGTTGCCGAATTCGAGCGACGCATCGAGCAGACGTTGGATCGCCGCCAGCCGGTGTTCTCGGTGGAGCCGAAGCTGGATGGCCTGGCGATCAGTCTTCGCTACGAGGATGGCGTATTCGTGCAGGGCGCCACGCGCGGTGACGGCGAAACCGGTGAGGATGTCACCGCCAACTTGCGCACCGTGCGTGCCATTCCGCTGCGCCTGCGTGGCGAGGGTTGGCCGCGCGTACTGGAGGTGCGCGGCGAAGTGATCATGCTGCACAAGGATTTCGAGGCATTCAACGAGCGCGCTCGCGCGCATGGCGAGAAGACGCTGGCCAATCCACGCAACGGCGCGGCCGGTTCGCTGCGGCAGCTTGATCCCGCCATCACCGCGCGACGCAAGCTGAGCTTCTTTGCCTATGCCGTGGGCGACGTGCGGGGTGGCGAACTGCCGGCCACGCATTCAAAGACCCTGGCAAAGTTGCGCGACTGGGGTTTTCCCGTGTCGCCGGAAGTGGACACCGCGAAGGGGTTCGAAGGACTCATTGCGTACTACCGCCGCATTGGCGCCAAGCGCGACAAGCTGCCGTACGACATCGATGGCGTGGTCTACAAGCTCGATGACTACGAAGGCCAGCGCGCGATGGGCTTCGTATCGCGTGCCCCGCGCTGGGCCATTGCGCACAAGTTCCCGGCGCAGGAGCAGACCACCACGGTCGAAGCCATCGAGATCCAGATCGGGCGCACGGGCGCGGCAACGCCGGTGGCGCGCCTGAAGCCGGTGCAGGTGGCTGGTGTCACGGTGACCAACGCCACCTTGCATAACGCCGATCAGGTGGCGCGCCTGGACGTGCGCGTGGGCGATACCGTGATCGTGCGCCGTGCGGGCGACGTGATTCCCGAAGTGGTGCGCGTCATGCCGGATCTGCGCCCGCCACATACGCATTCCTGGCATATGCCGACGCATTGCCCAGTGTGCAACTCGGCGCTGCTGCGGGAAGAGGGCGAAGCGGCATGGCGTTGCTCGGGTGGCCTGATCTGCCCGGCGCAGCGCAAGGAGGCGCTGATCCATTTTGCCGCCCGCCGCGCCATGGACATCGAAGGCATCGGCGAGCGCTTCGTGGATGCGCTGGTCGACTTCGGCTATGTACACACGCCCGCCGATCTATACAAGCTCACGCTGGACGACTTCCTCGAGATGAAGCGTCGAGCAGATGAACGCGACGGCTCCACGCCGGAGACCGTCAAGCAGGGCAAGGTGGCGACCAAGTGGGCCGAGAACCTGATCGAGGCCATCGCGGCAAGCAAGCACACGACCTTGCCGCGCTTCCTGTTCGGGCTGGGCATCATGCACATCGGCGAAAGCACGGCCAAGACGCTTGCCGGCTGGCTGGGCAGTTTCGCCATGATCCGTCGCATGCCCGCCGCGGTGCTACGCGTGCTGCCGGATATCGGCGATGAAGTGGCGCGCTCCATCGCCGGCTTCTTCGCGCAGCAAGGCAACCAGGAGGTTGTCGACGAGCTACTGGCTTCCGGCATGGTGTTCGCGGACGAAACCCACCCTTCGCCGAAGCTGCGCCAGCGTCTCGATCTGGCCGTGCTGCTGGACATGGCGGGCGTCAGCAAACTTGGCCCCAAGAGCACCAAGTTGCTGGCCGAGCACTTCCGTTCGCTGGACAAACTCATCGAAGCCGGTGCGACGCATTGGATCACGGCGGGCCTGCCGTCGGCGGCGTCGACCAATCTGGAAGCATTCCTTCACGACAAGGCGAACCTCAGGCAGTTGCGTGAGGCGGATGCGGCGATGTGGGAACTGCTCGAAGCCATTCCCACATCCACTGCATCCATGGCCGCGCCGCTCGAGGGGCGGACCGTGGTACTGACCGGCACGCTGGTGTCGCTCAGTCGTGACGAAGCCAAGGAACGACTGGAAGCGCTAGGCGCCAAGGTGGCCGGCTCGGTGTCCAAGAAAACCAGCTTCGTCGTCGCGGGCGAGGCGGCCGGTTCCAAGCTCGACAAGGCACAGGAGCTGGGTGTGGACGTGTGGGACGAAGATGGCCTTCTGAAGTTGCTGGCGAAACACGAGGGCGGCGCATGAGCCTGCATCTGGCCGGTCGCCTGCATCTGCGCGCGCGGCTCTACGCGTTGATCCGTGCGTTCTTCGCCGAGCGCAACGTGCTTGAAGTGGAAACACCGATTCTGTCGGCGGCGGGCAATACCGATCCGAACATCGAGAGTTTCAGCACGAACTTCAGCGGCCATGTGGATGCCGGCGCACGCGTTCGGTGGATGCGTACCTCGCCGGAATATCCGTTGAAGCGCCTGCTGGCTTCGGGTGTTGGCGACTGCTACGAGCTTGGGCGGGTGTTTCGCAATGGTGAGGCGGGCGGTCGCCACAACCCCGAGTTCACCATGCTGGAGTGGTATCGCGTCGGCTGGGACCATCGCCAGTTGATGGAGGAAACCATCTCGCTGGTGGAGGCGGCGCTGGCGATGATGGGCGCGCGAGCCGAGGTGTGGATCGAAGGCTATCGCCAGCTTTTCATCGACGAACTGGGCATTGATCCCGCCCATGCGCCGATCGAGGAACTGCAGGCTCCGCTGGAGGAGTTCAACATCCATCCCGATGGCCTCACGCGTGACGACTGGCTCGACCTGCTGATCACGCATCGCCTGCAGCCTTCATTTCCGCCCAATCGCATTACCGTGATTCACGATTACCCGGCATCGCAGTGCGCACTTGCCAAGGTGCGTCCTGGCGATCCGCCGCTGGCCGAACGCTTCGAGCTGTATCTGGGGCGTTACGAACTGGCGAATGGTTATCACGAGCTCAACGACGCTGCCGAGCAACGTCGTCGCTTCGAGCGTGACAACGCAGTTCGGCACTCGCGCGGGCAACCGACCATTCCCATGGACGAGCGCCTGCTGGAAACATTGGATGCCATGCCCGACTGTGCCGGCGTGGCGTTGGGCATCGAGCGCCTGCTGATGTGCCTGGTCGGCACGGATGCGATTGCCGATGTGCTCACGTATCCATTCTCGGAGGCCTGAGCGCATGGCGACGACCTTGCTGCCCGCCATCCATCACGTGGCGCTGATCTGTTCGGACTACGCGCGCTCCAAGGCCTTCTACAGCGAAACCTTGGGTTTTCGCATCATTCGCGAGGTCTATCGGGCAGAGCGCGATTCGTGGAAGCTCGATCTGGAAGTCTCGCCGGGCGTCAGCCTGGAACTCTTTTCATTTCCCTCACCACCGCCGCGTCCGTCGCGGCCGGAGGCGCAAGGCCTTCGTCACCTGGCCTTCGCCGTGCCCGATGTGGATGCGGTGATCGCGACACTGCTCGAGCGCGGCGTCACTTGCGAGCCCGTACGCGTGGATGAGTTCACCGATCGGCGCTTCACTTTCTTCGCTGATCCGGATGGTTTGCCTATCGAATTGTACGAGCTCTGACACATCGCGATGAGCCAAAAAAAAGCCCGGCGGCTCTCGCGAGCGGCCGGGCTTTTCCATAGTGACGCCGGATGCGCTTAGTCGCTGCGCGAATCCAGCAGGTGGCGATAGATCAGGCCACCCACGGCGCCGCCGATCAGCGGAATGATCCAGAACATCCACAGCTGGCTGATGGCCCAGCTGCCCTGGAAGAACGCGACGGCCGTGCTGCGAGCCGGGTTTACCGAGGTATTGGTGATCGGGATGCTGATCAGGTGGATAAGCGTCAGGGTCAGGCCGATGGCCAGCGGAGCAAAGCCGGTCGGTGCCAGTTTGTGGGTGGTGCCATTGATCACGATGAGGAAGAACGCCGTGAGTACGAACTCGGCGACGATGCAGGCAAGCAGCGAATAGCCGCCCGGCGAATGCTCGCCGTAGCCATTGGAGGCAAAGCCCGCGCTGGCGTCGAAGCCCAGCTTGCCGCTGGCGATGGTGTAGAGCACGGCACCCGCCGCAAGACCGCCGATGACCTGGGCGATCCAGTAGGGCACGACGTCCTTGGCAGGGAACCGACCGCCGGCACAGAGGCCCAGGGTCACTGCTGGATTGAAATGTGCACCCGAAATGTGACCCACGGCGTAGGCCATGGTGACCACGGTGAGGCCGAAGGCGAGGGCGACGCCGGCAAAACCGATGCCCAGATCAGGGAAGGCCGCAGCGAAGATCGCGCTGCCACAGCCGCCAAAGACCAGCCAGAACGTACCGAAGAACTCTGCTCCCAAACGCTTGCCCATACTCATGCGGACTCTCCTTGCCAGAATTTTTCAGGGGTTGGCCTGGGCGGCGTCCCTGCGTGATTTCCACAACGATCCCGAATTGAAACAGGCGTTTAGTGCTCGGCCCAGGTATCCATAGGCTAACAAAACGTCGTGCCGGATCGTGCGGGCGGGGCATGCTAACGGCTGGGACTGAAGCATTGAATAGGATTTGTCTGGCTATATGCTGCCCCGTCGCCCTTGTCTGCAACCGTAGGACTACTGATGACGCAAGCCATCCCGACCACGCCCGAGCTCGCGTCCCCGGCGCGCCGCCTGGGCGCGCGTGACATCCAGACGCTCTTGCTGGCCTCGCTGGGCGGCGCGCTGGAGTTCTACGATTTCGTGGTCTTCGTGTTCTTCGCGCTGCCGTTGAGCCACCTGTTCTTTCCGCAGGACACGGCGCCGTGGCTGGCGCAATTGCAGGTGTATGGCATTTTCGCGGCCGGCTACCTGGCGCGGCCGCTGGGCGGCATCGTGATGGCGCATTTCGGGGATCGCCAGGGCCGCAAGCGCATGTTCACCCTGAGCGTGTTCCTGATGGCACTGCCCACGCTGGCCATTGGCCTGCTGCCGGTCTATGCCAGTGTCGGGCTGTTGGCTCCCTTGCTGCTGTTGATCATGCGGGTGGTGCAGGGCGTCGCCATCGGCGGCGAGGTGCCGGGCGCCTGGGTGTTCGTGGCCGAGCATGCGCCCCGCGGCCGGGTGGGCTTCGCCTGTGCGTGCCTGACCTCGGGTCTCACGGTCGGCATCCTGATCGGCTCGCTGACGGCGGCGTGGATCAATCACCACCTGACACCGGCCGAGGTGCTGGCCTGGGGATGGCGTGCGCCGTTCCTGTTGGGCGGCGTGTTCGGCTTCATTGCGGTATGGCTGCGGCGCTGGCTAAGCGAGACGCCGGTGTTCGCCCAGTTGCGCGAACGCAAGGAACTCAGCCGCGAATTGCCGTTGCGCAACGTGCTGGCCAGCCATGGCGGCGGCGTAGCCTTGTCGATGGCGGTGACCTGGATGCTTACCGCGGCCATCCTCGTGCTGATCCTGATGCTGCCCAGCCTGGTGCAGAAGGGCTTCGGCCTTGCTCCGGACGTGGCCTTCCTGGGCAACAGCATCGCAGCCTTCAGCCTGGGCGTGGGCTGCGTGGCCTTTGGCTGGCTGGTGGACCGTATCGGCGCCGCATGGGCCTTGCTGCTGGGTTCCGTCGCCCTGGTGATCGTGACCTACGCGTTGTTCGGCGATCTGGCTGTTGGCGGCACGCATTTCCTGGCGCTGTATGCGCTCACAGGCTTCCTGGTGGGTACGGTGGCCGTGGTGCCGACGATCATGGTGACGGCCTTTCCGGCCGCGATCCGTTATTCCGGTATCTCGTTTGCGTACAACGTCGCTTATGCCGTGTTCGGCGCCAGCACGGCCACTTTGATCGGCTATCTCGCCGAACGCGCGGGGCGCATGGCGCCGGCGCACTACGTCGCGATCACGGCGGCGGTCAGCATGCTGGCGTCGCTGTGGCTGCTGGCGAAACGGCGAGGCTCGGGCGAACTGGCGGACTGAGTCCGCCGGGCATGATCAAGTGTTGTTGATCGTAGAACCGGTCAACAAACCGCGCGCCAGCATGCTGCACTGCTTGCGATAGAGCAGCATCTGCCATTGTCGACCACCCATCTGGCGCCACAGGACGGCCGAGCGCACGGCGGCAAGCAGGTTGGTGCGCACCTTTTCCACGACTGCCGGTTGCTGGAGCTGCTGCGGGCTGCCGGTGACCATCACGCGTGGTTTCAGTGTGGACAGCGTGGTGGCGTAAAGCTCGGCAAGACGCTTGATCACCTGCGGTGAATCCGGGCCGAAGTGCTCCACCTGGCGCTGGGCGGCCACGACGCCTTGTTGCAGGCGATCCAGCAGATCGCTGCGGCGGGACAGGCTGCGCTCCAGCCGCATGACAGTGAACGACATGCGCGTCACCGCGACGTCGCGGTTGTTCTCGTCCAGCAGGGTGATGAGCTGGCGCAGACCTAGCCGCACTGCGGAGACGTCGCCATAGACACCCACCACCGATGGTGAGTCGATGCGGAATACGCTGGCCATGCTGGCAGCCATGGCAATGTCATCGCAACGGCCGTCGTTGGCCAATTGCTGGGCGAGCGTGGTGGCCTGGAACAAACCGGCCAGGGCGAGCACGCGCTCTTCATTCATGGCGAAAGCTTCAAACACCGGATAGGGACTCGTCGATAGGGGTGCGATGGGCAGCGGCATCATTCCAGCCACCGAAGGGAGCGTCGGTGCGGTCGATCACGGCGCCGCCCAGGCAGGCGTCGCCATCGTAGAAGACCACTGACTGCCCGGGAGTGACAGCCCGCTGGGGTTCGTCGAACACCACCTCGAGGCCATCGTCCAGCACGAACACTTCGCAGGCCTGGTCGGCCTGGCGATAGCGGGTCTTGGCCGTGCAGCGAAAGTGCCTGGCCGGTGGTTCGCCGGCTACCCAACTAGGCGGCTCGGCATGGAGGCGGCGGGAGTACAGCCAGTGGTTTTCGCCACCCTGCGCCACATAGAGCACGTTGCCCGGAACGTCCTTGCCGACGACGTACCAGGCCTCGCCCCCGGCGCCCTGGCGTCCGCCGATTCCCAGGCCGTTGCGCTGCCCCAGCGTGTAATACATCACGCCTTGGTGCTCACCCACGTTGTTTCCATCGGGGGTACGCATGGAGCCCGGTTGGGCGGGTATGTACTGGGCCAGGAAGCTGCGGAAGTCGCGCTCGCCGATGAAGCAGATGCCGGTGGAGTCCTTCTTGGCGTGCGTGGGCAAGGCGGCGTCCTGCGCCATCTGGCGCACCCTGGATTTCTCTATCTCGCCGACCGGGAACAACGTGGCGGCGAGCTGCTGCTGGCCCAGCGCGTGCAGAAAGTAGGTCTGGTCCTTGGACGCATCCACCGCCCGCAAAAGCCGGTATTTGCCCTCGTGGAAATCCACGCGGGCATAGTGGCCCGTGGCGATCTTTTCGGCGCCCAGCGCCCGCGCCTCGTCCAGGAAGGTCTTGAACTTGATCTCGCGGTTGCACAGCACATCCGGGTTGGGGGTGCGGCCCGCGCGGTATTCGGCAAGGAAGTGCTCGAACACGCCATCCCAGTAGGCCGCGGCGAAGTTGCGCGCATGGAAGGGAATGCCCAACCGTCCGCACACGGCCACGGCATCCTTGCGGTCCACATCCGCCGTGCAGGGGCCGTCCCGGTCGTCTTCCTCCCAGTTCTGCATGAACAGGCCCTCGACCTCTTGGCCGGCCTGTTGCAGCAGCAGGGCAGCCACGGACGAGTCCACGCCACCGGAGATGCCCAGCATGACCTTCACGGGTAGCGATCCTCGGTGAGCAGGCTGTGCAGCAGGTGGAGCGGATGGTGCTGGCCCGACAGCCAAGCATCGATGCTCAGGAGTACCAGCGGGCTGCGCAATTTGTCACCTAGTGCCACGATTTCGTCGCGGGTCAGCCACAGGGCGCGGCGAATGCCGTCATCGAGCCGACGCGCGGCATCGTGGCTGACCGGCCGCGCTGCGAAACTGAAGCGCACCACACCGTCGCCATGCTCGGTGCTGCGCCACTGGTGGACGCCGATCAGGTGCTCCAGGGCGACGGTCCACCCGGTCTCCTCCAGCGTTTCACGCACCGCGGCCGTGATCAAGCTCTCCCCGTCGTCCAGATGGCCGGCCGGCTGGTTATAGGCGAGACGGCCGTTCACCTCCTCTTCGACCATGAGGAAGCGGTCGCCGTCGGCAATGACGCAGGCCACGGTCACGTGCGGGCACCAGACTTGCAAGGGAATCGGTGTGGGATCGGCCATGGAAGGGTATATGGCGACGAGGGCGGGGGTAGAAAAGCGCCCATTGTGCCACTACCTGAAAGCGATCTGCCTTTGACAGGGCACTGCGGGTGCCGGGCGGTATACTTTCCCCAAGGAAATCTCACGTAGAACCATGGCTCACGAACCCGAACACGAACAAGGCAGCGGTCACGGTCTGGCGCTGGAAACTTCCCGTCCGGAGGTCGCCCGCCCGCCGCTCTTCCAGGTGGTGCTGCTCAATGATGATTTCACGCCGATGGACTTTGTGGTCGAGGTGCTGCGGAGTTTCTTCAGCCTCGATCAGGAACGGGCGGTGCAGGTCATGCTGCACGTCCATACGCGTGGGAAGGGAGTTTGCGGGGTGTTCACCCGGGAAGTCGCTGAAACCAAGGTGACCCAGGTGAACGAATATTCACGTGCTCATCAACACCCGTTGTTGTGCACTATGGAAAAGCTCTGAGAGCGGGTTGATGGCGCCATTTCTCGCGACTCATGGCATGGATATTGAAGAGATTACGAGGACCCCCCATCTCGTATCCATCGCGGCAATGCCGCCCTGCCACACAGCGGAGTAGGTCCGGATGTTCAGCAAGGATCTCGAAGTCACCATAGGCCAGTGCTACAAGCAGGCCCGCGAGCAGCGTCATGAGTTCATGACGGTGGAACACCTGCTGCTCGCGCTCACCGATAACCAGTCGGCCCTGGGCGCGCTGCGCGCCTGCGGCGTCGATCTGCCGCGCCTGACGCGCGAGCTGGAAAAGATCATTGCCGAAACCGTACCGGTATTGCCGCACGGGGACGAGCGCGATACCCAGCCCACGCTCGGTTTCCAGCGCGTGCTACAGCGCGCCGTCTATCACGTGCAGTCTTCCGGTCGAAAGGAAGTCACCGGCGCCAACGTGCTGGTGGCCATCTTTGGCGAAAAGGACTCGCACGCGGTGTATTTCCTGCATCAGCAGGAGATCACCCGCCTCGACGTGGTGAACTACATCTCGCATGGCATCGCCAAGATCGGCGACGAGCCGTCGCAGAGCATGCCCGGTTCCGAGCGCGAGTCGGAGGACGGCGAGCCTAAGGGCAATCCGCTCAGCGAATACGCGAGCAACCTCAACGAGCTGGCGCTGGAAGGCAAGATCGATCCGCTGATCGGCCGTCAGGACGAAATCGAGCGCACCATCCAGGTGCTGTGCCGCCGCCGCAAGAACAACCCGCTCTACGTGGGCGAAGCCGGCGTGGGCAAGACGGCCCTGGCCGAAGGCCTGGCCAAGCGCATCGTCGACGGCGACGTGCCGGAAGTGCTGGAGAACGCCACCATCTGGTCGCTGGACCTGGGCGCACTGGTGGCGGGCACCAAGTACCGCGGCGATTTCGAGAAACGCCTGAAGGCGGTCATCGGCCAGCTCAAGAAGCAGCCGGGCGCGATCCTCTTCATCGACGAGATCCACACCATCATCGGTGCGGGTTCCGCCTCCGGCGGCACCATGGACGCCAGCAACCTGATCAAGCCCATGCTGGCGTCGGGTGAGCTGCGTTGCATCGGTTCCACCACGTTCCAGGAGTTCCGCGGCATCTTCGAGAAGGACCGCGCGCTGGCCCGTCGCTTCCAGAAGATCGACGTGGTCGAGCCGACCGTGGCTGACAGCGTGGAAATCCTCAAGGGCTTGCGTTCGCGCTTCGAAGAGCACCACAACGTCACCTACACCAGTGAGGCCCTGAAGGCCGCGGTGGACCTGTCGGTGAAGCACATCCCCGATCGCTTGCTGCCCGACAAGGCCATCGACGTGATCGACGAAGCCGGCGCTCGCCAGCGCCTGCTGCCTGTCGATCAGCGCACGGGCAAGATCGACGTGCCCGAAGTCGAGTACATCGTCGCCAAGATGGCACGCATTCCCGCCAAGCAGGTGTCGGCGTCGGATCGCGACGTGCTGAAGAACCTCGAGCGCAACCTCAAGATGGTGGTGTTCGGGCAGGATCAGGCGATCGAAGCCCTGGCAGCGTCGATCAAGATGGCGCGCTCGGGCCTGGCTGACCCGGCCAAGCCGATCGGCTGCTTCCTGCTCGCCGGCCCCACGGGCGTCGGCAAGACGGAAGTGACCAAGCAGCTTGCCATGCAGTTGGGCATCGAGATGATCCGCTTCGACATGTCCGAGTACATGGAAGCGCATTCGGTGTCGCGCCTGGTCGGTGCGCCCCCAGGCTACGTGGGCTTTGACCAGGGCGGTCTGCTGACCGAGGCGGTCACCAAGCATCCGCATGCCGTGCTGCTGCTTGATGAGATCGAGAAGGCTCATCCGGATGTGTACAACATCCTGCTGCAGGTGATGGATCGCGGCGTGCTCACCGATACCAATGGTCGCGAAGCCAACTTCAAGAACGTGATCGTGGTGATGACCACGAATGCGGGTGCGCAGCAGGCCTCGCGCCGCGGCATCGGCTTCGTGAAGCAGAACCATACGATGGACGCGATGGAGGTGATCCGCCGCATGTTCACGCCGGAGTTCCGCAACCGCTTGGATGCCATCATCCAGTTCAACGCGCTGGACTTCGACCACATCCTGCGCGTGGTCGATAAGTTCCTGATCGAACTGGAATCCCAGCTCACCGAGAAGCACGTGAGTCTGGACGTCGATGCGGATGCCCGCCGCTGGTTGGCCGAACATGGCTTCGACCCGCAGATGGGTGCTCGCCCGATGGCTCGCGTTATCCAGGAGAAGGTCAAGCGTCCGCTCGCCGATGAGCTGTTGTTCGGCAAGCTGGCCGAGGGTGGCAAGGTGCGCCTGAGCGTGAGCGACGGCGAGCTGGTGGTGACCACCGAGGCTGCGGAGGCGCTGCCGGCGACGGTGAACTGAGCCGGCAGCCCCGCGGGGCCAGTGACTTGAAACGACAAGGGCGCCGCGAGGCGCCCTTGTCGTATGGCGTTACGGCGTGATGTTCCGCCGGAGTATGTCTGTGAAATTTAGAACATTCAGATGGCTTTGAGGCTGGCTAAGAGCCGTCTTATGTAGCCATGCCCGAGGCAAGCCTAGCCTGTGGAACGTAGGCGCAGCGGATATCCGCGGTGCTCATCCTTATCGTTCCTAGGGTGCCGCTAATGAATACCTCTACTTCGAAAGGCCGCCGGGTCCGGACGACCCGGGGCGTGACCTTGCTCAGCCTTCTGGCATCGACGGTGTCGTTGGCCTCGGTGATTTACATCGGCCCGGAGACAGCGTGCGAAAGCATGGTCGTCGATCGTTCGATTGAGATCACCATGCCTGGCCAGCAGACGACTTGGGCGCGCGGGACAGCGAATGCGCGCCCGGTCGGCCACGCGCTGCGCGTTCCATGGGAGCCCGTTTCCAGTCTGGTCCGTGTGGGTGGCATGGCAATCGGCTTGCGAGCTGACGATGCCGTCGATGCCGCCCGCATGGCACCGGTTGTTGCTTCGTTGGATGCCGAGGCCGTGGAGACCGGCCGTGCCGCGGAGCCGGTGGTTCGGCGTTGTTCACGCTTCGCTTTCAGCGAAGGGTGGCAGAGCGTGACCGATATCCTCCATCCGATGATCGGCTTTCTTGCTCACGGACCGGACCGTGCAGGGATCATGAGCTGGCTTCTAGGGCGCGCCCACGACCAGGCAGCGCCGTCGGGTTCGTTGAGCTGCGCGGCTCAGGACAAGCTAGGGAAACCAGGGCTTGCGGAAGCGCGGCCGGTGCCCCCCGCCGTCGTGGGGCGGCAGGGCTGATGCCAGCCGCGAGCCCTGTTGAGCAAACAAAAAGGCCGCGTCAAACGCGGCCTTTTCTGATGCCTTCGGCAGGGCAGCTTTCGGTGCCGTGCACGCAGCGCGGGATCACTTCATGCGGTAGGTGATGCGACCCTTGGTCAGGTCGTAGGGGGTCATCTCCACCTTCACCTTGTCGCCGGTGAGGATGCGGATGTAGTGCTTGCGCATGCGCCCGGAAATGTGGGCCGTGATGACGTGGCCGTTTTCCAGCTGCACGCGGAACATGGTGTTGGGCAGGGTCTCCTGGACCGTGCCTTCCATTTCGATGACGTCGTCTTTGGCCATGCGTTCCGGAGGGGCAGGGGCAGCCGTCATGGCTGCGTAAGCCGTCGATTATGCCACGGAAGTTCGCGGGATGCTCTGTTCCGTTCATCCTTGATGCCGACGGCGCTACTCAAGGCGGGCTGAAGAAGGCAGTCTGGTCGCATGCCAGGGCGCTGTTTGACCCTGATAAGAGGCGACTCGGTCGCTCCAACGTGTTGATATCAAAGCCGGATGGCATTCGCAGAGCTTGCGCGTTGCGGTATGCGACGTGCCGGCGCCGCCAGCTCTGGTCAGCCAAAGTGCTCGTCGAGCTTGCGGCGGATTTCCTGCTCGACCATACCCTTCAGCGGCGCCAGCATCATGCCCAGCTCGGCCGTCACATGGATGACATCACTGCCCACGGCGATGCTGCCATTCACGCCCGGTCGCGAGAAACGCAGCGTGTCGCCCTGCCACTGGCCTTCCATGCCGAATTTCTCCTGCATGCGCGCGGCCACCTTGTCGACCACCGCGCGGGCCTCGGCCAAAGGGAGCTGGTGCGGGCGACGGATGTCGATCTTGGGCATGGATGTATTCCTGTGCGAGCAAAAGAAGCATGGTATGCCAGACCGTTTCGTTTAGGCTGACTGCCACGCATCTCGGCCTTTCGTGCCTGAAACAAGCACTGAAACGCACAGGCATCTGCTAGAGTCCCGGCCGTCCATCGATTGGTTCACTGATGCGCATCGAGTTTCCCAATTCGCCCCGAGAGGATTTCCACTGGGACAGCCCTGCGTTGCGCATCGGCAGCGCGCCGGACAATGACCTGATTCTGGCGGCGCACCAGGCAGGCCCGTATCACCTGCGCATCCAGCTCGATCGTCGTGGCTGGGTGCTCCAGGTACTTCCGCAAGGCAATCGCATTTATGTCAACGCGCGCCCGGTGCGCGAGAAGGCGTTGCTGCGTGCGGGCGACATCCTCAGCGTGGGCGACTGCCGCATGCTGTTGCGTGCGGATGAAGAGCCGGCCCACAACCTGCCGGTGACCGTGCCGGCGGAAGGGCGTTGCACCGTAGCCCTGCGCGCCGTGGCGGGGCCGCTTTCCGGGCGGGTATTGTCGCTGCAGAACAAGCTGGAGCTCGGCCCGCACGGGCGCATCCCGCTGGAGCTTTCGCAGGGCGAGGCCGCGTCGCTGGCCGTGTTCTGGCGCGACGGCCAGCTCATGCTTGAAGCAGGTCAGCAGTCCGCCCGCTACCCGCTGCGCGTGAACGGCGCCCCCGTGGTGCAGGCAGCCCTGCGGCCGGGGGATCAGATTGGCCTGGGCATGCATCGCTTCGTGGTCGATGCGCCCGGACTGGAGCCCGAGCCGGAAATCGTGCATTCCGAGCCGGAGAAGGCGCATTTGCCGGAAGAGGATGCTGGTCCCCGTGGCGAAGTGTGGTGGTTGATTGCCACGGCGGCCGTGCTGGCGCTGGGTATCGCCGTCGCCCTGCTGGTGCGTTTCTGAGGCCATTGCCTGGCGATTTGCCGGCACCTTGAACGGTGTTGACGCCACGTTGTTGCGACGCGGCATAATGCGACGACCTTCCATCCCAAGGCGTCGTCAGTGAGCAGACTCTGGAATTTCAGCGCCGGTCCCGCCGCGCTGCCGCAACCCGTTCTCGAACGCGCCCAGCGCGAACTGCTGGACTGGCAAGGTTGCGGTGCTTCCGTGATGGAACTGTCCCATCGCGGCAAGCTCTTCATGGGTCTTGCCCGTCAGGCCGAGGCGGATCTGCGCGAACTGCTCGGGATTCCCGAAGGCTACGCCGTACTGTTCCTGCAGGGCGGCGCCACCCAGCATTTCGCGCAGATTCCGATGAACCTCGCGGGCGATGGCGCCAGCGCTGACTACATCGTCACCGGCCACTGGGGCGAGAAGGCAGCAAGCGAAGCCGCTCCCTACGTCAAGGTGAATGTGGCGGCGAGCAGCAAGGGTGAAAACTATCTGCGCGTGCCGCCGCGCGAGACCTGGCAGCTCGATGCGCGCGCGGCCTATGTGCACTACACGCCGAACGAGACCATCCACGGCGTCGAGTTCCACGATATTCCGGACGTGGGCGACGTGCCGTTGGTGGCCGATATGTCCTCGGACATCCTGTCCGGTCCCATCGATGTTTCGAAATTCGGTCTGATCTACGCCGGAGCGCAGAAGAATATCGGTCCCTCGGGTTTGGTGATCCTGATCATCCGTCGCGATCTGCTCGATCGTGCTTCGCGCCCCATGGCTCGCATCTTCCGCTACGCCGATCACGCAGCGAACGACTCCATGCTCAACACGCCCAATACATGGGGCTGGTATCTCGCGGGGCTGACCTTCCAGTGGTTGAAGGAGCAGGGCGGTCTGGCCGCGATGCGCGAGCGCAACGTGGCAAAGGCGACGCTGCTGTACGACGCGATTGATGGCTCCGGTGGCTTCTATCGCAACCCCATCGAGCATGCCTCGCGCTCACGCATGAACGTGCCGTTCACGCTGCACGACAGTGCGTTGGATGCCGATTTCCTCAAGGAATCCGAGGCCGCTGGCCTGCTCGCGCTGAAGGGACACAAAGCGTTGGGCGGCATGCGAGCGTCGATCTACAACGCTGTTCCGCTCGAAGCGGTGCAGGCTTTGGTGGCCTTCATGCATGACTTTGCCAAACGTCACGGATGAAACCGTTGCACGGTAGTGGGGTATGCGGGACTATCCCGTGTTCCCCGTTTGGACTTCTTTCCCTCTGCAGCATCACGACATGACCGATAAGAAATCCTCGCTTTCCGATGTGCGCGAGCGCATCGACAGTATCGACCAGCAGATTCAGCAGCTGATTTCCGAGCGCGCCGGTTGGGCGCAGGAAGTGGCTCGCGTGAAGGGCGAGGGGCTTTCCGCGATCGACTACTACCGGCCTGAGCGCGAGGCACACGTGCTGCGCATGGTGGTGGACCGCAACAACGGCCCGCTGACTGACGTGGAAATGGTTCGGTTGTTCCGCGAGATCATGTCCTCGTGCCTGGCGCAGGAAGATCCGCTCAAGGTGGGTTTCCTTGGCCCGGAGGGCACTTTCAGCGAGCAGGCCGTGCGCAAGCATTTCGGCCATGCCGCCTACGGCCTGCCGTTGGGAAGCATCGAGGAAGTGTTCCAGGAAGTGGCTGCCGGGCATGCCGATTTCGGCGTGGTTCCGGTGGAGAACTCAGGGCAGGGCATGATCCAGGTAACGCTGGACATGTTCCTCACCTCCGAGGCCACCATCTGCGGCGAAGTCGAATTACGCGTGCACCAGTGCCTGCATTCGCTCAACGGCAAGCTGGAAGGCATCAAGCGTGTCTATGCGCATGCCCAGTCGTTGCAGCAGTGCAAGACGTGGCTGCGCATCAATCTGCCGGGCGTGGAATGCGTCGCCGTGAGCAGCAATGCCGAGGCAGCGCGTCTTGCCCGTCATGCGGATGATGTAGCGGCTATCGCCGGTGAAACCGCCGGCCGCGTCTATGGCCTGAAAACGGTGGCCAATGGCATCGAGGATCGCGCGGACAACACCACGCGCTTCCTGGTGATCGGTCGCTCGCTGTTCCCGCCGTCCGGCAACGATCGCACGTCGCTGCTCATCACGGTCAACGACAAGCCTGGCGCGCTGTACCACGTGCTCAAGCCGTTCGCCGAGCACGACATCAGCCTGAACCGCATCGAGTCGCGTCCGGCACATTCGGGCAAGTGGCAATACGCCTTCTTCATTGATGTCTCCGGCCACATCAACGATCAGCCGATGCAGGCTGCGATGAAGGAAATGGGCGATGCCGCCGCGCAGGTGCGCGTGCTTGGCTCGTACCCGGTGGCGTTGCCCTGATACGTATCGGGCCGCTATCGGCGGCCTTCTGGAGAATTCCCGTGACCCGACTCGACTGGACCAGTCACCACGCCCGTGCGCTCAAGGGCAGCTTGCGCGTGCCGGGCGACAAATCCGTCTCGCATCGCGCGCTCATGCTGGGCTCGCTGGCCGGAGGCACTTCCCGCATCCGTGGTTTTCTTGAAGGCGAAGATACGCGCGCGACGGCGGCGGTGCTGCAACAGCTTGGCGTGCGCATCGAGGTGCCGGCCGATGGCGAGCGCATCGTGCATGGCGTTGGCCTGCATGGCCTGCGTGGTACTGCGGCGCTGCTCGATTGTGGCAACGCGGGCACGGGTATGCGTTTGCTGGCTGGTCTGCTGGCCGGACAGGCGTTCGACAGTACCTTGGTGGGCGATGAATCGCTGTCCCGGCGCCCGATGCGTCGCGTGACCGATCCGCTCGCCCTCATGGGTGCCCGGATCGACACGCAGGATGGTTTGCCGCCCTTGCACGTGCGCGGCGGACAGTCGCTCAAGGGCATCCGCTATACGCTCCCCGTGGCAAGTGCTCAGGTGAAGTCCGCGTTGCTGCTCGCGGGCCTGTACGCCCAGGGTGAGACGGAAGTGATCGAGCCGCACCCGACGCGGGACTACACCGAACGCATGCTGGCTGCTTTTGGCTGGCCCATCGACTTTGCACCGGGGCGTGCACGCCTGAGTGGCGGCCACACGCTTCGCGCAACCGATGTGGATGTACCAGCGGATTTCTCGTCGGCGGCGTTCTTTCTTGTCGCGGGCAGCATCGTGCCCGGTTCCGAACTGCGTCTGCAGGCCGTTGGCCTCAATCCGCGCCGCACCGGCCTGCTGCAGGCCCTGCGCCTGATGGGCGCCGATATTCGGGTGGAGAACGAGCGAGAAAGTGGCGGTGAGCCGGTCGGTGACCTTGTGGTGCGTCATGCGCCGTTGCACGGCATCGAACTGCCGGAAGCGTTGGTGCCGGACATGATCGACGAATTTCCGGCGCTGTTCGTCGCGGCGATGGCCGCCACGGGCAAGACCGTGGTACGTGGCGCTGCCGAATTGCGCGTGAAGGAGTCCGATCGTCTTGCCGCCATGGCCAACGGACTGCGGGCCCTTGGGGCCACGGTGGATGAAGTGGCGGACGGTGCCACCATCGAAGGCGGTCCGCTGGGTGGCGGTATCATCGAAAGCCACGGCGACCATCGTATCGCCATGAGCTTCGCGGCAGCGGGGCTCATCGCCCATGGCCCGGTGCGAATCAACGATTGCAACAACGTAGCGACGTCGTTCCCAGGCTTCATGGAACTGGCCAACGGTTGCGGATTCGAACTTCGCACGAATTGATGCGCTTGCGCGGGAGCAGGGCGGCTACTCGCCGCCCGCGGGTGTAACCGTTACGCTTGGCGCTCTCTGTCGAGGTTGCCATGTCCACCGCCACGCCTTCCTTTATCGTCGCCATTCCTGCCCGCTACGGCTCCACGCGCTTGCCGGGCAAGCCGTTGCGCGAAATAGCCGGTGTGCCGATGGTGGTTCGCGTGGCTCAGCGCGCACTGGAAGCCGGCGCGGCACAGGTCGTCGTTGCCGTGGACGACCAGCGCATTGCCGATGCGCTGCAGGGTCACGGCGTGGATATATGCATGACGCGCAGCGACCACGCTTCGGGCAGCGATCGCCTGGCCGAATGCGCCGAACACTATGGCTGGGCCGACGAGGCCATCGTGGTGAACCTGCAGGGCGACGAACCGTTTGCGCCAGCCGCGGGTATCCGCGAGGTAGCCCTGGCGCTGGCGGAAGACGATGCCCCGATGGCTACCCTGGCCACGCCGATCACCGAGGCGCACGAGCTGTTCGACCCCAATGTGGTCAAGCTCGTGCGTTCCACCGCCGGGCGCGCGTTGTACTTCACCCGTGCTCCGGCGCCGTGGGCGCGTGATTCGTTTGCCGTGCACCGCAACGCATTGCCCGATGACGTACCGTTTCTGCGTCACATCGGCATTTATGCCTACCGCGCGGGCTTCCTGAAGCGCTACACCACGCTGGATCGCACGCCGCTGGAGCAGGCGGAATCGCTCGAGCAACTGCGCGTGCTCGAACATGGCTTTCCGATCGCGGTGCGCCTGACGCCTGAGCCGTTCCCGCCGGGCATTGATACCGAGGCCGACCTCGAGCGGGCTGAGCGCTGGCTGGCCGGGGCCTGACCCCTCAGCGTCGACGGCGGATCAGCATGATGAACAGTCCGCCCAGCACGATGCCGAGCACGAGCCCGATGCCGGCGCCCCAGATGGCTCCGTTGTTGCCAGCGACGGCCCGGCCGATGACAAAGCCGAGCACGAACAGGATGGGAAGCGGCAGGCAGCCCATGGGTGTGTCCTGACCCCTTTCGCCGTATCCGCTGGCGCGTGGTGACAGCGGAGCGATGGATGCGGATTATTTGTTGAAGGTGATCGGCACCTGCACGTAGCCGTCGACCGGCACGCCGTTCTTGATGGCCGGCTTGTACGCCCAGTTCTTCGCCGTGCGCACGGCCTCTTCGTCCAGCGACCTGGTGTTCGAGGACATCATCACGTGAACGGATTTGACCTTGCCGTCGGCAGCGACCTGCACCATCAGCACGACTGTCCCCGAGCCGGCGCTCTTCATGGCCGCGGAATAACGAGGCGCTGCCTGAGGGCGGTCGTCATCGATGCTGGCGGGGCGGTCACCCGAGGTGGCCTGGGCGGCGGCGGACGAGGCGGACGCGGGGGCGTCCTGAGCGGCAATGGCCGCGTGGCAAAAAGCCATCGCTGCCAGGCAGCCCACTAACGTAATCAGCTTGCTTTTCACTTTCTTCCTCCCTGTCAACCGGCCAAGGATAATCGGGGCCTTCGTGACACAACAATCGTGACGTCCGGCACGGCCGCCGGGCTTGATAGCGGCCCCGTGCGGAGCCATAACGCTGTTTCCTGCCAAAGAAGTGGCGAGTGGTGCGCCCTGCCGGGCGTATCGCAAGGCCAGGGAGCGTCCAGTCAGTGAAAACCAGTGAAAATCCGTCCATCTTGTTCGTCTGCCTGGGCAATATCTGCCGCTCCCCGCTGGTGGAGGCCGTGGCCCGCCAGCGCAGTGCAGGAGCAGGGCTGTCCTTGAGGCTGGCTTCCTGCGGCACGGGCAATTGGCACGTGGGCAAGGGCGCCGATCCCCGCATGGTCCGTGCCGCGGCCGAGGCCGGGTATGACTTGTCGCCGCACCGGGCGCGACAGGTGCGGGCGTCCGATTTCGAGGCGTTCGACTGGGTGCTGGCCATGGACAAGGACAATCTGGAGGCGCTCGAAGGAATGCGACGCGGACGTGGTGTAGCGCCGACGTTGTTCCTGCCCTGGGCTGGCGTCGCGGCGCCGGACGAATTCCCTGATCCGTACTTCGGTGGCATGACGAACTTTCATCGCGCCGTGGCACTGGCGGAAGAGGGCGTGGATGGCCTGATTGCGCGCCTGCAGGGCCGGTGAACGGATAGAATCGAGCCATGCAGTCCACACCGCCGCCGCAAGCCTTCGACGGCAAGGCTTTCGTCAAGACACTGTCCACTTCACCCGGCGTCTATCGTTATTTCGACGAGGACGGCGACCTGCTGTACGTAGGCAAAGCCGGCAACCTGAAGAAGCGGGTCGGCAGCTATTTCCTCAAGCCGCGAATGGAGCCGCGCATCGCGGCCATGGTGTCGCAGATCGCGCGTGCCGAGATCACGGTGACGCGCACCGAGGGCGAGGCGCTGCTGCTGGAATCGCAGCTGATCAAGTCGCTCAAGCCGCGCTACAACATCCTGCTGCGCGACGACAAAAGCTATCCGTACATCTACCTGTCCGGCGGCGAGGACTATCCGCGGCTGGCCTTCCATCGTGGCGCGCGCAATATGCGGGGGCGGTACTTCGGGCCGTATCCGAGCACCTTCGCCGTGCGCGAAAGCCTCAACCTCATGCAGAAGCTGTTCAAGGTGCGGCAGTGCGAGGACAGTTACTTCAAGAATCGCTCGCGCCCGTGCCTGCAGCACCAGATCGGTCGCTGCACGGCGCCGTGCGTGCAGTTGATCACCGTGGACGATTACCGCAACGACGTGCGTCACGCGGAAATGTTCCTCGAAGGACGCAGCAGCGCGGTGATCGACGAACTCGCCGGCCAGATGGAGCAAGCCAGCAAATCGCTGGCCTTCGAGCGCGCGGCTTCGCTGCGTGACCAGGTCGCTGCGCTGCGCAAGTTGCAGGCGGAACACCATGTGCAAGGTGCCAGCGCCGACATGGACGTGCTCGCCTGTCGCATCGAGGCGGGCATGGCCTGCGTGAGTGTGCTGTTCTTCCGCAACGGCATCAGTCTGGGCACGCGCGATTTCTTCCCGCGCCTGCCGCTGGATGCCGAGCCCGCCGATGTGCTGGAGCAGTTCATCGCGCAGTACTACCTCGACCGGCCGGTGCCACGTGAACTGATCCTGGGCGAAACGCTGCCGAGCCAGCAGATCCTGGGTGAGATGCTGGTGCAGACCTCCGGCCATGCCGTGGAGCTGAAGTCCAGCGTGCGTGGCGAGCGCGCGCGCTTCCTGCAGATGGCCGAGCGCAACGCGCAGGCATCGCTCACCGCCAAGCTGGCGAGCCGGCAGACCCTGGGTGCGCGTTTCGACGATCTCCAGAAGTTGCTGGAACTGGGCGAGCCGCCGCGCCGCATCGAATGCTTTGATATCAGCCACACGCAGGGCGAACTGACGGTGGCCTCCTGTGTAGTGTTCGGGCCCGAGGGTCCGGAGAAGTCGCACTATCGTCGTTTCAACATCACCGGCATCACGCCGGGCGATGACTACGCCGCCATGCACCAGGCGCTGGTCCGGCGTTTCCGCAAGGTGGCCGAGGGCGAGGGCGCCAAGCCTGATGTGCTGCTGATCGACGGCGGCAGCGGACAGGTGGCCCAGGCGCTGGACGTGCTACGCGAACTCGGCGTCACGGGCATCAACGTGGTCGGTGTGGCCAAAGGCCCGGGTCGCCGCGCAGGAGAGGAAACGCTGGTGCTGGCCGATTCCGGCCGCAACCTGCATCCGGGACCGGCGTCGCCTGCACTGCATTTGGTGGCCGCAGTGCGCGACGAAGCCCACCGCTTCGCCATCACCGGCCATCGCAAGCGCCGCGAGAAAGCGCGTGAGCGCAGCGTGCTCGAGGATGTCCCCGGCGTCGGTGCGCGGCGCCGCTCGGCACTGCTCAAGGCCTTTGGTGGCCTGGGTGGCGTGGAAGCCGCTGGCGTGGAGGAGCTCACCCGCGTGAAGGGCATTGATCGCGGGCTGGCAGAACGCATTTATGCTGCACTTCATGGCTGATCGGCTTGGCATCGAACGCCTGCCGTCATTCCAGCGAAGGCCAAAATCAAGCATGATCAAACGCAGGGGGCGCGCTGGCTCGACCACGGCTGCGTCACCCTGCCAACTGCTGCAACCCGGAAAGGATTTATGCACATCAATCTGCCCACCTGGCTGACCCTGTTCCGTGTGCTGCTGTTGCCGGTCATGGTGGTGGTGTTCTACTGGCAGTTTCCGGGGCACAACATCACGGCGGCCATCGTATTCATGCTGGCTGCCATCACGGATTGGCTCGACGGGTATCTGGCACGCCGGATGAATCTCACTTCGGCGTTCGGCGCCTTCCTGGATCCGGTGGCCGACAAACTGATGGTGGCGGTCACGCTGTTCCTGCTGGTGGAAACCCATCGCGGCGGCTGGCCGGGCATTCTTATGGCCGTGACCGCGGCCATCATTGTGGGGCGTGAAATCAGTGTCTCGGCCCTGCGCGAATGGATGGCCGAGATCGGCATGCGTTCGACGGTCCGGGTGGCCTTTATCGGCAAGCTGAAAACGGCCATGCAGATGGTGGCGCTGGTGGTGCTGATCGTGCAGCACGAGAAGAGCGCCGAAGCGTTGCGCCTGTACCACATCGGCGAGGGTCTGCTGGTGATCGCCGGCATCCTCACCATCTGGTCCGGTCTCTATTACCTGCGCGCCGCGTGGCCCAGTCTGCAGGGGGATGGCGCAGGCCGCCCGCTGCCCCGGGGCGAAGACTGAATCAATTTGTGACGGATGCTTGACGGCCGCGTATTACCCATTACAATGCGCGACTCCGATGCGGGAATAGCTCAGTTGGTAGAGCACGACCTTGCCAAGGTCGGGGTCGCGAGTTCGAGTCTCGTTTCCCGCTCCAGATTCGTGGATTGAAGCATCGCAGTCCACACAAAAAGCAGCCTTCAGGGCTGCTTTTTTGTTGGCTTAAGGAAACTTGCGAAAACCATGTAAGGTTTTCGGTGCACCAAGGGACTCTCCTGACGAACCTGCTCACGAAAGGAGATCGTCCCATGGCAGTCGTGTTCGAAAGTCCCGCCCTCGCCGTGTCGGCGCGGCGAGTGGCCCACTGGTGCATGGAAGGCCTGCGCATATGGCGTCGTTATCCGCTGCGCCTGTTTCTGCTCAGCCTTGCGCCGATAATGCTTGAGGCCTTGTTGCAGCTTATCCCCCTTGTGGGCGTGGCTTTGTCCAAGGTCTTTCCGATGCTGCTGGGTTTTGGTGTTTTTCAGGGGCTGATGGTTGCTGAAACGTCGGGTGTCTTGCGATGGAGCAGTCCGTTCAGTACCTGGCAACACGGCTATCGCTGGCGCGCGCTGAGGCTGGCGCTGCTGTGCGGTCCCCTGGTGTTTGCCGTACAACAACTGGCCGTGGTGGCCGTCTATGGCTGGCCGGCGGTGGATGCGGTCTTGCTGGGCCATATGTCGGCGCACCCGGAGTTTGCCAACCACGGCTTCATCTGCCTGCTCATTCTGCCGGGCACGCCGATAGCGGTGCTGCTCGCCCTGGCCCCTATGTTCGTGATGTTCCGCGACGCCACGCCCTGGCGTGCCGTGCGGAGCAGTGTGGGTTTTGTGCTTGGATGGCCGGGCGCGTTCGCCGCGTATACGGTGATCCAGTTGTCGATCATGGCCGTCTTGTTGGTGGTTCCGCTCGGCATGCTGTTGCTGTTGCCCCTGCTGCCGTGGATGACTGCATGCTGGCTGGCGATATGGAAAGACCTCGAGAAGAGCATCGGGGCAACGTGATCCGATGATTCGGGGGGATGGGCAGCACCAGGACTTCAACGACGTGCTGCGTGAGCACGCCGGGTTGTTGTCGCGCATCGCCGCCAGCTACGAAGCGGATCTGGCGTTGCGCGATGACCTTCTGCAGGACATGGCGCTCGCGCTGTGGCGGGCCCTGCCTGGATGGCGAGGGGATGCACCGCTGCGCGCCTTCGTTGCGCGCGTGGCGCACAACCGGGGCGCCACGCACGTGGTGGGGCAGATGCGCCGGCCGGCCGGCAGTGCATTGAACGACGATTGGGTAGAGCCGCGCCACGGCCCCGAAGGACACGCCGAACTCGAAGAACGCCGGGTGCGCCTCCAGGACGCAGTGCGCCGTCTGCCGTTGTCCCTGCGGCAGGCCGTGACGCTGGCTCTTGAAGGGTTCAGTCACGCTGAGATCGCCGATGCGCTCGGTATCACCGCCAATAGCGTCGGGGTGCGACTCAATCGTGCAAAAAGTGCTTTGAAAGCGGCGCTGGGAGAACAGGCATGAGCGACCAAGGCAATGACTGGTCCCAGTGGGGCGAGCTATGGCGAGAGCAACCGGCGGTGGATGTCGTGCGGCTGCGACGGATCGCGTCGAGAAAGCTGTGGCGCATGCGCATCCTGGTGGTTCTGGAAATGGCGGCCTCGATGGGCGCCTGCGTGCAGTGCGTGCGGCTGGCGACCCTGACGACGGGACGCTGGCATTTGTGGAGTATCGCCACGCTGGCATTCGCGCTTGCGCTTCAATGGTTGTACTTGCACGTACGTCGCGGCACCTGGCGGGCCTCCGGCGAGGATGTCCACAGCCTATTGAGGCTCACGCTTCAACGCGCCGCGGCGGGCATACGCCTGGCGAAGATCAATCTTTGGAGTACCTTCGTCTGGGTCACGCTGACCCTGCTGGTTGGCTTGCCGGAACTGGAGCCAGCGCGCTGGCAGGCGGATCCCAAGCTCAAGACGATACTGGTGCTGCAGCTGGCGATTAATGGGCCGCTGATCGTTGCGGTCATCGCGTTCTACATCTGGTACATCAGGCGTCAGCGTACGCGTATCGCGCGAATCCAGGATCTGTTGAAGCCTGACCTTTGACCAGGGAGGCCGGCGTACGGGGTTGTGTGAACCCGCACACCGGCCTGTGTTTCAGTGCGTTTCCTTGCGATGCTCGATCGCCTGCTTCCGATAGAACGGATAGCAGATAGCCAGGCACACGAACCAGATCGGCGTGTAGATCAGGCCCTGAAGCGTGTCGTCCTTCTGCGCGAACACCCACAGCACGAAGGCGAAGAAGGCCAGCACCAGCCAGCACATCGCCACGCCGCCAGGCATCTTGAAGATCGATGACGCATGACGCTCCGGATGCAGTTTCCGATAGCGCATGTACGCGATCATGATCAGCGACCACACGAAGATGAAGCAGATGCTGGAGATGGTGGTGACGATGGTGAAGACCTTCATGACGTCGCCTTCCTGGTAAAGCAGGAACACGCCGATGAAGAGCAGCGCACAGGAATAGGCCAGGCCATTGGCCGGCACGTTGTTGTTGCTCAGCTTGGCGAACGGACGCGGACCGAGCTTGCCGGCCGAGAGGCCGTAGAGCATGCGACCGGTCGAATAGATACCACTGTTGGCCGACGACGTGGCCGAGGTCAGCACCACGAAGTTGATCAGGCTCGCCGCGATCGGAATGCCGATCAGCATGAACAGATTCACGAACGGGCTGCGGTCCGGTGCCACCTGGTTCCACGGGGTCACCGTCATGATCACCAGCAGGGCAAGCACGTAGAACACGATCACGCGGATCGGGATGGAGTTGATCGCCTTGGGCAGCGTCTTCTCCGGATCGCGCGCCTCGGCCGACGCGGTACCGACCAGCTCGATGCCGACGAAGGCGAATACCGCGATCTGGAACGCCGCCATGAAGCCCGCACCGCCATGCGGGAACCAGCCGCCGTTGGACCACAGATTCGATACCGCGGCCTTGGCGCCGGTGGGCGAGGTGAAGCCGATGGCGATCAGCACGATGCCGACGGCGATCAGTGCCACGATGGCAACGATCTTCACCAGCGCGAACCAGAACTCCATCTCGCCGAACAGCTTCACCGTCAGCAGGTTGAGACTGAGCAACAGCCCGATGCACACCGTGCCGGGCAGCCACAGCGGTACCCCGGGCGCCCAGAACTGGATGTAGCCCGTGATGGCGGCCACGTCCGCGATGCCGGTGACCACCCAGCAGAACCAGTACGTCCAGCCGGTGAAGAAGCCTGCGCAAGGGCCGAGCAGGTCGTAGTTGAAGTCGACGAACGACTTGTAGTGCAGGTTGGACAGCAGCAGCTCGCCCATCGCGCGCATCATGAAGAACAACACGCTGCCGATGATGGCGTAGGCAAAGATCACGGACGGGCCGGCGAGACTGATGGTCTTGCCCGAGCCCATGAACAGGCCGGTGCCGATGGCGCCGCCAATGGCGATCAATTGCAGGTGGCGGTTGCGCAGGTTCCGTTGCAGGTGATGGTCCGGCGCGCCGGGCGCAACAGTCGATTCGTGGTTCTGCATGGGCGGCCCGATCCCCTCGGTGGCGATATGCGAAGCGGCCATCCTAAAGGATTCGTGCCCGTGCGTGCCGGCGTGACCTATTGGGCGTCGTGGAAAATGATGCCCAGGGTATGCCGCCGGCCGCTGCGCAAGCGGCTCACGCCGTGGCGCATGGTCACGCGATACGAGCCACGAGTACCGGCCACCGGGCGCTGGTTCACGGCAAAGATCACGGCGTCGCCCTGGTGCAGGGGTACTACTTCGGCGCGCGACTGCATGCGGGGGCGCTGCTCGGTCAGGACGAACTCGCCGCCGGTGAAATCCGTTCCCGGCTCGGACAGCAGGATCGCCACCTGCAGCGGAAACACGTGCTCGCCGTAGAGATCCTGATGCAGGCAGTTGTAGTCGCCCGTGCCGTACTGGAGCAGGAGCGGAGTCGGGCGTGTCTGGCCGGCTGCATGGCAACGGGCAAGGAACGTGGCATGCGTATCCGGGTAGCGGACATCGATGCCCATGCGGGCGTTCCAGTCATTGGCCAGTGGGGCCAGATGCGGATAGAGCGCGTCGCGCAGGCGTTGCACGAGGGCGGGCAGGGGATAGCGGAAGTATTTGTATTCGCCAAGGCCAAAGCCGTGCCGAGCCATGACCACGCGGCTGCGGTACAGCGATGCGTCCTCGTATCCACCGGCGATGTCGCGGCAGGCGTGTGCGTCCAGCAGGCCAGGGATGAGGGCATGGCCGCGCGCATCGAGGTCGTCGCGCACGGATGCCCATGCGATGCCCTCCATACGTGAGGCCACGGCCTGGCTTTCGACATCGATGGAGAGTGCGTGCATGGTCGCTTGCGCCGAAAGTTGGAACAGGCAGGCTAGCGCCGCACCCGTTCCATCACACTCCGTTTCTTGCGATCAGATGGACGGTGTCTTCACCAGACCAGGTCGTCGGGCACCTTGAACTGGTCCTGGTTGTAGAACTCGTCTTCTTCACCGGTCGGGACGTCGTCGGTCGCCTTGCCGTGGTCCAGCACGATGACGGACGCGTCACGCTCGCGGATTTTCGCGGCGACGGCGCGTGGCAGCAGATCGTAGTTTTCGCCCGAACGCGCGATCACCAGGACACCCTTGGCCAACTGCGTGCGCATGGCCTCGTTAACGAGGATGCTGTGGATCGCTTCGCCATCATTGAAGCGGTAGCTGATCTCGCCTTCGCGCTTCACCTTGTTGGCGTCGATGATCTGGCGCACCTGCGCGGCGATCTCGCGCGCGTGGGCCTGCGCGTTACGTTCGGCGGCGATGGCGCGGTCACGTTCGGCCTTTTCCGCCTGCAGGCGTTGGGCGTCGATCTTGTCGGTGGGCGCCGGTGCGCCGCCCTTGCCCTGGCGTTGCTTGGCCTGCTCGCGGGCGACCTGATCCACCTTGCCTTTCTTGGCAAGACCGGCCTTGAGTAGTTGTTCCTGCAGGGGATTGCGCATCGAAGATGTCCGTGGTGCCTATCCGCCGATTGTAGCGCGCGAGGTGGCCGGGCCTGCGCGCCTCTCGGCGAGGTTGAGACGGGCCGTGGCATGATGGCCCCGGCAAGGCGCTGAAGCCTGAGGAAAAGGACCGGCCGTGATTCCGAATTTCTCCGACCATTCGGCCAACGAGCGCACCTACCTCGCGTGGGTTCGCACCGCGATCTCGGTGATGGCGTTCGGCTTCCTGCTGGAGCGTTTCGACATCTTCCTGCTGTTCACCACCCGGGCGGCCGAACGCGTGGCCGATGGGCTCCACACGCGCGCCTCGCAATGGCTGGGCCTGGGCCTGCTACTGGTGGGGGCGCTGATGATCGTCGGCGCCACGCTGCGCTTCTATCGCAACCGGCGTGCGATCGAGTCGACCGAGTCGTCGATGTATGGTGATTCCTGGGTGGCGCGAGCGATGGCGATACTGCTGGTGCTGATGGCGATCTTCCTCACGGTATACGTCGCCAGGCAGATTGCGGCGCTGAGCTGAAGCGCAAGATCCGGATATGACGCTGCCCGTTGCATGATTACCTTGCGCTGCCCGATGAAACGAAAGGGCAGTAGGCATGGATCAACTCAAGGACAAGGTCGCCATCATCACCGGTGCCAGTTCTGGCATTGGATACGAGGCGGCAAAGCTGTTTGCGAGGGAAGGGGCCAAGGTTGTCGTATGCGCGCGCCGGAAGGCGGAGCTCGAGGCGTTGGTCACCGAGATCGAGGACGCAGGTGGAACGGCCATGGCGGTGGCCGGCGACATTCAGGACGAGGCCGTGGCGTGTCATCTGGTTGAGGTGGCGGTGAAGTCCTTCGGCGGCCTGGATATCGCATTCAACAATGCAGGCACGACGGGCAATGCAGCTCCCGTCCATGAGCTGTCGACAGCGTCGTGGAACGAAACGCTGAACACCAATCTCACGGCGGCCTTCCTGGGTGCCAGGCATCAGATTCCCGCCATGCTGGCCCGGGGCGGCGGCTCGCTGATCTTCACCTCCACTTTCGTGGGTTACTCGGTGGGCTTTCCCGGAATGGGGGCGTATGCGGCGAGCAAGGCAGGGCTTATCGGCCTGACGCAAGTCATCGCGGCCGAGTACGGCGCGCAGGGCATTCGGGCGAATGCGCTCTTGCCGGGAGGCACGGATACGCCGATGGGGCGCGCCGTGGCGAACACCCCAGAGTCGCTGGCCTTCGTGCAAGGCCTGCATGCACTGAAACGGTTGGCCCAACCCGCGGAGATCGCGCGATCGGCGCTCTATCTGGCGTCCGATGCATCCAGCTATGTGACGGGAACGGCCATGCTCGTCGATGGCGGTGTTTCCATCACCCGAACCTGAGCCAAATCGCCACGAAAGAAAACGGCGCCGTATCGCTACGGCGCCGTTCTCGTTTGAAGCATGGACCTTAGTGGTCAGAGCGCTTCGAACACGCCCGCCGCGCCCATGCCGGTGCCGATACACATGGTCACCATGCCGTACTTCTGCTTGCGGCGGCGCATGCCGTGGATCAGCGTGGCAGCGCGGATGGCGCCGGTGGCGCCCAGCGGATGGCCCAGCGCGATGGCGCCGCCCAGCGGGTTCACCTTGGCCGGGTCGAGGCCGAGGTCGCCGATCACCGCCAACGCCTGCGCGGCGAAGGCTTCGTTGAGCTCAATCCAGTCCAGCTGATCCTGCGTGAGGCCGACCTGCTTGAGCGCCTTCGGAATCGCTTCCTTCGGGCCGATGCCCATGATTTCCGGCTTCACGCCGGCGACGGAGTAACCGACGAAACGAGCGATCGGCGTGAGGTTGAACTCCTTGATCGCCTTCTCGCTGGCCAAGAGCAGCGCACCCGCGCCGTCGGACATCTGCGAGGAGTTGCCGGCCGTCACCGAGCCGCCGAACTTGTCGTTGCGGAACACCGTGCGCAGCTTGGACAGCACGTCCAGCGTGGTGCCTGCGCGCGGGCCTTCGTCGGTGTCGATCAGGCGGCTGTCCGTGGTGATGCCGCGCGTGGCGAGGTCGGGGTAATGATCGTCGAGCTGAAACGAGGTGATTTCTTCCTTGAACTCACCGGCGGCAATGGCGGCCAGCGCGCGACGATGGCTCTCCACCGCGAAGGCGTCCTGCTGCTCGCGGGTGACCTTCCACTGCTCGGCCACCTTCTCAGCGGTGATGCCCATGCCGTAGGCGATGGCGACATCTTCCTTGTTGGCGAAGATGGCGGGGTTCATCGCCACCTTGTGGCCCATCATCGGCACCATGCTCATGCTTTCGGTGCCCGCCGCGATCATCAGGTCGGCCACGCCGAGCTGGATGCGGTCAGCGGCCATGGCGATGGCCTGCACGCCCGAGGAGCAGAAGCGGTTGATGGTGACGCCCGGCACGGTATACGGCAGGCCGGCGAGCAGGGCGCCGATGCGCGCGACGTTCATGCCTTGCTCGGCTTCCGGCATGGCGCAGCCGACGATGACGTCTTCGATGCGATGCGGATCGATGCCCGGCGCCTGCGCCATCACGGCGCGGATCACGTGGGCGAGCATGTCGTCCGGACGGGTGTTGCGGAACACGCCGCGCGGCGCCTTGCCGACCGGCGTGCGGGTGGCGGCGACGATGTAGGCGTCTTGCACTTGCTTGGTCATGGTTTTGCTCCGTGGCGTCGCGCGTGGTTCGCGGCGACGCTATTGGTGTTTTTGATCGTCACTCCAATGACAGTGTGACGAGCCATAACGGTTTTCGCCTTTTTGCCCGTCATTCCCGCGAAGGCGGGAATCCAGTGCCTTTAAGTCGCTGGATCCCCGCCTTCGCGGGGATGACGAGCATGAGGTGTTAGTTACGCAACGGCTTACCAGTAGTCATGGTGTGCGCAATACGAGCCTGGGTCTTCTCGGTCTTGGCCAGCTCCACGAAGTGCTTGCGCTCCAGCTGCAGCAGCCATTCCTCATCGACCAGCGAACCGCGCTCGATCTTGCCGCCGCACAGCGTGTCCGCGATGCGCGTGGCGATGGCCACGTCATGCGGCGAGGCGAAGTAGCCCTCGGCGAGGTTGGCAAGCGACGCCTGGAACGTGGCGGTGCCCACGTCGCCGGCGACCGGGACGTTGCGGTTCATCATCGGCGGACGCCAGCCGCTCTCGGCCAGCGACAGCGCGACCTTCTTGGCGACATACAGCAGCTCGTAGGCGTTGAACACGACGATGTCGCTGTCGCGCAGCAGGCCGAGCTGCTTGGCTTCCATTGCGCTGCCGGAGACCTTGGCCATGGCGACTGTCTCGAACACCTTCTTCAGTGATTCGAACGGATCTTCCGGGTTGGCCTTCGCTGCGCGGATGGCGAGCTCATGCAGGCCACCACCGGCCGGCAACAGGCCGACGCCGGCCTCGACCAGGCCGATGTAGCTCTCCAGCGCGGCCACGGTGCGGGCCGAATGCATCTGGAACTCGCAACCGCCGCCCAGGGCGAGGCCGCGCACAGCGGACACCACCGGCACCAGCGAGTGCTTGATGCGCATGCTGGTGGCCTGGAAGTTGGCGACCATCTTGTCGAAGTCGTCGAACTTGCCGGCCTGCAGCAGGCCCAGCGCACCCTTCAGGTCAGCGCCGGCCGAGAACGGCTCGCCGGTCTGCCAGATCACCACGGCCTTGAGCTGCTGCTCGGCGACGTCAATCGCCTGCTGCACGCCATTGAGCACGTGGTCGTTGACCGTGTTCATCTTGGTCTTGAACGAGATGATGCCCACGCCGTCGTCGCCCAGCGTCCACAGGCGCACGCCCTCGTTCTCCCACACCGTGGTGCCCTGGTCGAACTTCTCGCCGAGGATCGGATCGGGGAACAGCTGGCGCTGGTACACCGGGTGCTGCGAACGCGGCTTGTCGGTGTTGGCGCTGGCCGAGTACGAGCCGTTCTTGTTGTGCACGCCGGTGCGGCCATCGGTGACCCATGCCGGCAGCGGGGCCTTGCTCATGGCCTTGCCGGCGGCGATGTCTTCGGCGATCCAGCCAGCCACCTGCTGCCAGCCGGCGGCCTGCCAGGTCTCGAACGGACCGAGCTTCCAGCCGTAGCCCCAACGGATGGCGAAGTCGACGTCACGCGCGGTGTCGGCGATGTCGGCCAGGTGATAGGCGCTGTAGTGGAACAGGTCACGGAAGGTTGCCCACAGGAACTGCGCTTGCGGGTCGCTGGATGCGCGCAGCTTGCCGAACTTCTCGGCCGGGTCCTTGATGGCGAGGATGGCGGCAACGTCGTCGGATGCCTTCTGCTCGGACGGGCGGTAGTCCTGTTTGGCCACGTCGAGCACGACGATGTCCTTGCCGGCCTTGCGGTAGAAACCAGCGCCGGTCTTCTGGCCCAGTGCGCCCTTTTCAATCAGGGCGGAGAGCCACACCGGCGCCTTGAAGTACTCATGCCACGGATCGTCGGCCAGCGTGTCGGCCATGGTCTTGATCACGTGCGCCATGGTGTCCAGGCCCACGACGTCGGCGGTGCGGTAGGTGGCGCTCTTGGGGCGGCCCACGGCCGGGCCGGTCAGCGCATCGACGGTGTCGAAGCCCAGGCCGAACTGCTGCGTGTGGTGCATGGTGGCCAGCATCGAGAACACGCCGATGCGGTTGCCGATGAAGTTCGGCGTGTCCTTGGCATACACCACGCCCTTGCCGAGCGCGGTGGTGAGGAACGCCTCGAGGCCTTCCAGCACGTTCTTGTCGGTGAGCCTGGTCGGGATGAGCTCGACCAGGTGCATGTAGCGCGGCGGGTTGAAGAAGTGCACGCCGCTGAAACGGTGGCGCATCTCTTCCGGCAGTGCCTCGGCCAGGCCGTTGATCGACAGGCCCGAGGTGTTGGATGCGATCACGGCGGTCGGCGACAGATGCGAAGCGATCTTCTTGTAGAGATCCAGCTTCCAGTCCATCCGTTCGGCGATGGCCTCGATCACCAGGTCGACGTCCTTCAGATGATCCAGGTCTTCGTCGTAGTTGGCCGGGATGATCGTGGCGGCGACATTCTTGTCGGCCAGCGGGGCAGGCGAGAGCTTCTGCAGGTTGGCGATGGCCTTCAGCGCGATACCGCTCTTGGGGCCTTCCTTGGCGGCCAGGTCGAACAGCACGGTTTCGACACCGGCATTGCTCAGGTGCGCGGCGATCTGCGCGCCCATGACGCCGGCGCCCAGTACCGCAGCCTTGCGGATACGTAGCGCTTTGGGGGTGGATGGAGCGGTCATTAGCTTCTCCGTAATGCGAAACGCTGGTGGTTAAGACAGACGGCCGTTGCCGGCCGAAGGGAGTCGGTGTGACGAAATCAGGGGGACTTGAGACCCGCGGCGGCGAAGCGGATGAGGTGCTCGGCGGTCTGCTCGCGGTGGCGCTGCTCGGGCACGTCGCTCTTGCGCTGGATCATGCCGAAGCCGGACATGGCATGGGTCAGGGCGCCGGTCACCAGGTCAACGCGCCAGTACAGCTCTTCCTTGCTCAGGTGAGGCAGCAGGCGGGCGAATTCGGCGGTGAACTGGCGCATCACGTGGCCGTAGTTGTCCGACAGGAACTTGCGAAGCGTGTCGTCGTGCTCGGCGAAGGCGCGGGCCAGCACACGCATGAAGAGGGAACCGTTCCCATCGTGGGAAAGCTCCAGTGCAGGCGCGATGAAGGCGGACAGCACGTCTTCGATAGTGGTATCCGGCTCGCCGGCAATGTCTTGCAGGGCGGCCATTCGCCGGCTATTGAGCTGGTCCAGGCGGCGCCGGAATACCTCTTCGATCAGGCGGTCCTTGGAGCCGAAGTGGTAGTTCACCGCGGCCAGGTTGACCCCGGCGGCGGCCGTGAGCTGGCGCAGGGAGGCACCTTCGAAGCCGTGACGGGCGAATAATTCCTCTGCCGCGCCGAGAATGCGCTCCTTGGTTGGCATGGAAGCACTGGCGACTGGCATGGTCCGCTACTCCGGCAAGAATCAAACGATCGTTTGAGGATACGCGGGTCGATTTGCGCCAGTCAAACGGTCGTTTCAGGACAACTCCTAAAACCAGCCCCCGGCTTGCGTATCAGGTAGAATCTGTCAAACTTTCGTGAGCTAAATCCGCATATCTAGGCAGGATTTGGCGTAAGTTCGTCGGCAACGGCCGACCCGCCCACTCAGATACCAGTTTTTTCCGGAGCAGACCCTCATGGCGCTGGAGCGCACCCTTTCCATCATCAAGCCCGACGCTGTTGCCAAGAACGTGATCGGCGAAATCTATGCTCGTTTCGAAAAGGCTGGCCTGAAGGTCATCGCTTCGAAGATGAAGCAGCTCTCGCGTGCCGAAGCCGAAGGCTTCTATGCCGTGCACAAGGAGCGCCCGTTCTTCAACGCGCTGGTCGAGTTCATGATCTCCGGCCCGGTGATGATCCAGGTGCTGCAGGGTGACGGCGCCATCCTGAAGAACCGCGACCTGATGGGTGCCACCAATCCGAAGGAAGCCGCTGCGGGCACGATCCGCGCCGACTTCGCCGACTCCATCGACGCGAACGCCGTGCACGGTTCCGACGCTGCCGAAACGGCCGCTGTCGAAATTGCGTATTTCTTCGCAACGACGGAAGTGCACTCGCGCTAATCGTTGCGTTCCTATGTGAACGCGACGACTTGAAAAAACGGCCTGACGTGGCCGCGCTTTTCACAACACATCGCGTTCCATTGGGGAGCGGGAAGGACAAGAGGGCGGCCTAAAAAGCCGCGGTTTTCAAGATGACTGACCAGGCTGTATCCACCACCACCATCGAAAAGGTCAACCTGCTCGATTTCGATCGACAGGGCCTGCGCGATTTCTTCGCCCAGCTGGGCGAGAAGCCGTATCGCGCCGAGCAGGTGATGAAGTGGATCTATCACCGCCTGGAAGACAACTTCGAAAACATGACCGATGTCGGCAAGACGCTTCGGGCAAAGCTCGAGGCGTCCTGCTATGTCGGTGCGCCCAAGACCATGTTCGACAAGGGTGCGGCCGATGGCACGCACAAGTGGCTGCTCGGCATGGACGGCGGCAACGCCGTTGAAGCGGTCTATATCCCCGAGCCCACTCGCGGCACGCTGTGCGTGTCTTCGCAGGTGGGTTGTGGCCTGAACTGCCAGTTCTGCTCCACCGCGACGCAGGGCTTCAACCGTAACCTCGCCACGTCCGAAATCATCGGGCAGATGTGGGTGGCGGCCAAATACCTCGGCAACATCACGCACCAGAACCGCCGCATCACCAACGTGGTGATGATGGGCATGGGCGAGCCGTTGCTGAACTTCGACAACGTGGTGAAGGCCATGAGCCTCATGCGCGATGACCTGGGCTTCGGCCTGGCGTCCAAGCGCGTCACGCTGTCTACCGCCGGCCTGGTGCCGATGATCGACAAGCTGTCGGAAGTCATCGACGTCTCGCTGGCTGTGTCGCTGCATGCAGCGAACGATGAGTTGCGCACCGAGCTGGTGCCGCTCAACAAGCGTTACCCCATCGCCGAGCTGATGGCGGCGTGCCAGCGCTGGCTGGATCGCAAGCCGCGCACGTCCATCACGTTCGAATACACCCTGATGAAGGGTGTCAATGACCAGCCTGAGCACGCGCGCCAGTTGATCAAGCTGATGCGGCGCATGCCCAACTGCAAGGTCAACCTGATTCCGTTCAATCCATTTCCTGGTACGCGTTTCGAGCGTTCCGACGCCGAAACCATCCGCGCCTTCCAGACCCAGTTGCTCAATGCCAACGTGCTGACCATGCTGCGCCGTACCCGTGGCGATGACATCGATGCGGCGTGTGGCCAGCTCAAGGGGCAGGTATTGGACCGCACTCGTCGCCAGGCCGAATTCCGCAAGCGTCTGGACGAAGGTGCGAGTCATGCGGCTTGATCGAATCCTGCTGAGCGCAAGTGTGGTCGCCCTCCTGGCGGCATGCGTACCCGTGTCCAATACGAACACGAGCGCCCCGCAGGACAAGATTCCCCGCACGACCAAGGCTGAGCAGAAGCAGGAAGGTGCGCGGGTCCATACCGAGCTGGCCCAGCAATACCTGGTCAACGGCGACCTGCAGGATGCCCTGGTCAAGGTCAACAAGGCTCTGCAGTTCGATGCGAATTACGTGCCGGCCCATACCGTGGCCGCGGTGATCTACGAGCGCATCAACGATATGCCCAACGCCGAGCTGCACTATCGCAAGGCGCAGTCGCTGGCGCCGGACAAGGGCGATACGAACAACAACCTGGGCTGGTTCCTGTGCACCGCTGAGGGCAAGACGGCCGAGGCCCTGCCGTATTTCCAGAAAGCCGTGGCCGACCCGTTCTACCAGACGCCTTCGCTGGCCTGGACCAACGCCGGTATCTGCGAGGAAAAGGCACAGAATCTGACCGCGGCCGACGCGGATTTCCGCAAGGCGCTGGAGATCGACTCGAACAACGGGCCGGCGTTGTATCAGCTTGCCCATGTGCTTTATCTTCAGAATGATGCGTTCCGCGCCCGAGCCTTCATCCAGCGATTCGATGCGCAGGGGCAGCCGACGGCGGAATCGCTCAAGCTCGGGCACGACATCGAATTACGGTTGGGCAACAGGGATGCTGCTCTCAACTACAGTAGGCGACTGCAAAGCCAGTTCCCGGATTCGGAACCGGCGCGCGCCCTTGATGCAACCGCACGCCAATGACCTCGCAGCAGTCAAATTCGGCCAACAGCGGCAACCGAGAACTTCACTTCAACCCTGCACCTGACGTCACCATGGATACCGAACATTTCCCGCTGGAAGCGATCAAGGGCAGCCTGGGCGGGCGCTTGCGTGCAGCGCGCGAGGCTCGGGGGCTGGACGTCGAATCGTGCGCGCATACCCTGCGCCTGCCGACTCGCGTGCTTCGTCAGATCGAAAGCGGCGAGTACGGTGGCATTGACTACCAGGTCTACCTGGGTAGCTATCTCACCAAGTACTCGCGCTATCTCGGTGTGGACGAGGACGAGGTAAAGCTGGAGCTGGAGCGCATCAAGCCGGCTCAGCCCACGCTGGTGGCTACCGGCGGGATGTCTCATTCGCGCTACTTGCTTGAGAACTATGCGCGTGCCGCGACGTACGTCGTGCTGACGGCGGCCATCGTGGTGCCGACCATCTGGTTGGGTGTGCGTGGCACGCTGGATCGTGACGTCAGTCATCTGGCGCCGCTGGACGCCGCTCCCGTGGCGCAGGTTGATGCGCCGGTTAGCGCGGCCAGTGCTGCCGCTTCCGCGGCCATCGCGACCACGGCCACCCCGGATTCCCAGGGCGCAGCGCCCGCTGCCGCTCCGCAGGTTGCCCAGCAGCAGGATGCGGTGCCGCCGCAGGATCAGCCGCTGATGGCGTCCATGACGCCCTTCCCGAGTTTGGGGGGTGATGCCCGTGTGACTCCCACCGGACAGTCGGCAGCTCCGACCGCCGCCGATTCCGTTGGTAACGGTGCGCACAGCCTTGTGCTGAGTCTGCAGGGTGCCAGCTGGGTCGAGGTCACCACCAAGGATGGCTCGCGGCTCGAGTACGGTCTGCTGCCGGCTGGCAGCTCCAAGACCTATCACAGCGATCAACCGCTGGAAGTGCGCATCGGCAACGCCGGCGGCGCGCAGGTCATGCTGGATGGCCAGCCCATGGCGCTGGACAGCTACCGCCGCTCCAACGTGGCGCATTTCCGCGTGGAAATGCATGACGGCAAGGCCGCCCCTGCCGGCGCCTGAGTGACGCGCCGGGCCTGTGCGGTCTGGCGCAATCGGTTATGCTTGCCCATTGTCCCCTCGGTGACGAGCGGGCAGTCGGGCTGATTTCTTTTACGCATGACAAGTGCCCGCAGGGCCTTGTGCGTGCGGTTCCCCCTAGGGTGATTGCATGGCATTTGAAGAATACGACGACTACGAACAGAGCGAACGCGTACAGCAGTGGTTGCGCCAGAACGGCCTGTCCATCGTCGTCGGTATCGCCATTGGCCTGGTCGGCATCTTTGGCTGGCAGCAATGGAACAAGCACAAGGACGCGCATCAGGCCGATGCCGCCAACCTTTACCAGCAGATCCAGGTGGCTGCGGCCTCCGGCAAGACGGACAGTGCTGACCAGCTGACCGATCAGCTGCTCAAGGACTACACCGACTCAGCCTATGCTCTTTTCGCTGTGAGTGATCGCGCGGAGCGTCAGGTTCAGGCCAAGCAGATGGACAAGGCCTTGGAGTCCCTTGGCTGGGCCGAAAGCCATGCTTCCGATCCCAACTTGAAGGCGCTGGCGCAGATGCGTATCGCGCGCGTGCTGCTGGCGCAGGGCAAGGGCGCGGAAGCGCTGGCCGCGCTGGATCGCATGCCGGCAAAAGCCTACGAAGGCGTTGCTGCGGAACTACGTGGCGATGTGCTGGTCAAGCTTGGGCGCCCGGACGATGCTCGTAAGGCATACGTGGCCGCCAAGGCGGCTATGGGTGAGAACGCGCCTCAGAGCGTGCAGATGAAAATCGATGATCTGGCCGTGGCCGGGAAGCAGGGTGCATGAAAGCTGAAGTGAATAAGCGCAGTGCGATGAAGCGCGTTTGGCTGGTGGCGCTGACCTCCCTGGTGGTTCTTGCCGGGTGCCATTCGTTCAAGAAGGAAAACGTCCAGCCGCCGACGCCGCTGGCCAAGGATTTCAAGCCCACCGTTCAGGTCACCAAGCTGTGGACCACGAGCGTGGGTGACGGCGCTGGCCAGAGCGGCGTGCGTCTGCGCCCGGCATTCGCCGACGGCATCCTTTACGCCTGCAGCACCGACGGCAAGATCGCCGCGATCGACGCCACCAGCGGCAAGACGCTGTGGTCGAAGAGTTCGCGCACCCAGGGCTGGTTCGGCTGGGGTGACAAGAAGCGCGCCGATGCCTTGTACGCCGGTGGTCCGATGGTGGCCGGCGACCTGTTGGTGGTGGGCACACTCGACGGTCACGTCTATGGCATCAACGCGAAGGACGGCAGCCCGCGCTGGGAATCGGTCGTCAATTCCGAAGTGATTTCTTCGCCGGTCATCTCCGGCAACCTGGTGGTCGCCCGCACGCAGGACGGCCGCCTGTACGGCTTCGACAGTGCCACCGGCGAGCGCCGCTGGGTGTATGACCAGGACAACGTGCCGCTGCTCAGCCTGCGCGGCAATGGTCCGTTGCTGGCCGCCAATGGCGTGGTGTTCTACGGCAACGACGCTGGCAAGCTCGTCGCGCTGCGCCTGGACAATGGCGAGAAGCTGTGGGAGCAGACGCTCGCCAGCGGCGAAGGTCGCACCGAGATCGATCGCCTGTCCGATGCGGACGGTTCGATCGTGCTCTCCGGCACCACGCTGTACGGTGCTGCCTACCACGGCAATCTGGCCGCGATCGACGGTCCCAGCGGTCGTCCGCTGTGGGGCCGTCCGTTCTCCACCTTCACTTCGCTGGACGTCACCGACAACGCCATCTACGGCGTTAACGACGACTCGCAGGTGTGGGCGTTCGACAAGAGCGGCGGTTCCGACATGTGGAAGAACGACGCGCTGAAGTATCGCTGGCTCACCGGTCCGGCGGTGCTGGGCAACTACGTCGTGGTGGGCGATACCGAGGGCTACGTGCATTTCCTGCAGACCGGTGACGGCGCGCTTGCTGCGCGTGAGCGCCTGTCGAAGAAGGCCATTCGTGCCCAGCCGTTGGTGGTGGGAGACATCGTGTACGTCGAGGACGTGAAGGGCCGCATCGGCGCTTACCGTCTCGGCGCTCGCTGATCGCATCCAAAGGTTGTCTGACTCATGCTGCCCGTCGTTGCCCTGGTCGGTCGTCCCAATGTCGGTAAATCGACCCTCTTCAACGCACTGACGCGCAGCCGTGACGCCCTGGTGGCTGATATGCCGGGCGTCACGCGAGATCGTCACTACGGCGTGTGCCGCACGGGCGCACGTCCGTTCGTGGTGGTCGATACCGGAGGTCTCTCCGGTGAGGAAGAAGGCCTCGACGGCCTGACTGCACAACAAGTGCGCCTGGCCATCGAAGAGGCCAGCGTGCTGGTCTTCGTGGTGGATGCGCGCGATGGCCTGCTGCCGCAGGATCGCACCATCCTTGACGAGCTGCGTCGCAGCGGCAAGCCGATCATCGCCGCGGTCAACAAGACCGACGGCCTCGATCTGCAGAATGCCATGGCGGAGTTTGCCGTCTTCGGTATTGCGAACACGCTGCCGCTGGCGGCCGCGCACAATCGCGGCACCGAAGATCTCGTTGCTTCGGCGCTGAGCTTCCTGCCTGAAGACGAGCACGAAGAGCTTGCGCCGGGCGAAGCCGACAGCATCCGCGTCGCCATCGTGGGTCGGCCGAATGCCGGCAAATCCACGCTGATCAATCGCCTGCTGGGCGAGGATCGCCTGATCGTTTCCAATGTCGCCGGCACCACGCGCGATCCGATTCGCGTGCCGCTCGAGCGTGACGGTCGCAAGTACACCTTGATCGACACCGCCGGTGTGCGTCGCAAGGCGCGTGTCGAAGAGGCGTTGGAAAAGTTCAGCGTCATCAAGACGCTGCAGTCGATGGCCGCTGCGCAGGTCGTGGTCGTGATGATCGATGCGCGCGAGAATCTGGCCGACCAGGATCTCACGCTGATCGGCCATGCCGTTGACGAGGGCAGGGCGCTGGTCATTGCCGTCAACAAGTGGGACGGCATGGACAGCTACCAGCGCGAGCAGTGCCAGAAGGCGCTGGAGCGACGCTTGCAGTTCGTCGACTGGGCCAAGACGGTATTCATCTCGGCACTGCATGGTTCGGGGTTGCGCGAACTGATGAAGTCCGTCGTGCGAGCCCATCATGCGGCGACCAAGGAGCTGGGTTCGTCCGAGCTCACCAAGACGCTTGAGCGTGCGTACGAAGGCTATCAGCCGCCGCTCGTGCGTGGGCATGCTCCCAAGTTGCGCTTCGCGCATCCGGGCGGCACCAATCCGCCGACCATCGTCATCCACGGCAGTCGCACCAAGCACATCGCGCCGGCTTATCGGCGTTATTTGGAAAACTTCTTCCGCAAGCGCTATCGCCTGGAAGGCACGCCGGTTCGCATCGAATTCCGTGACGGCGAGAATCCCTTCGCTGGCAAGAAGAACGTGTTGACGGAAGGTCAGATGCGTAAGCGCCAGCGCATGATCCGCGAGATGAAGAAGCGCAAGCGTTAAGGCTTACGCCTCACCGGTAAGGCGCATCTTGTGTGCGACCGTGGCCTAGCGGTTTTCCTCGGTATCCATTTCATTCCTGCGCTGGCCTTTGGGGCGAGCTGCGCTGGCAAGCGCAGTGCTTATTTCGGGCGCCCGTCGCGCACAGGGCGCGCTCCCACAAGTGACGGCGTGCTTGGACGTACCGCCACGCCGCCGTAAGCTAGTCCAATGACGAGCCTTGACCGCGACCGTTGGCTGGAATCCCTGCGGACCAGCATCCCTGAAATATCCCCTGGCGACGCGCTGGCCCGACAGGTGCAAGGCAGCCTGCTGATCGACGTGCGTGAAGACGGTGAGCGTGCCAGTGGCACGCCGGTTGGCGCGGTGGGATTGTCTCGCGGCTTCCTCGAGTTGCGCATCGAGCAGATCGAAGCCGATCGCAGTCGCCCGATCCTCGTGTTGTGTGGCAGTGGCCAGCGTTCGTTGCTGGCGGCTGAGGCGCTGCAGCGCATGGGTTATACGCAGGTGGTCTCGGTAGCCGGCGGCTTCCAGCGCTGGAAGGCTGAGGGACTGCCTGTCGCGGCGGGAACTCTGGATAGCGATGCGGCTGAGCGCTACGCGCGTCAACTGCAATTGCCGCAGGTGGGCGAGGCGGGGCAGGCAACGCTGGGCGCGGCACGCGTTGCGCTGCTGGGTGCGGGTGGCCTGGGTGCGCCGGCGGCGCTCTACCTGGCTGCCGCAGGCGTCGGCCAGTTGACCCTGATTGATGACGATCGTGTCGAGCGATCGAACCTGCACCGGCAGGTCATTCACGCGGATGCGCGCGTGGGTATGCTCAAGACCGAATCCGCACAGATGGCGCTGGCAGCGCTCAATCCACGCGTTCGCGTGGTGCTTCGCAATGAACGCCTGCAGGCCGACAACGTCGAGCGGCTGCTGGCCGATCATGACCTGATCATCGATGGCGCAGACAATTTTCCTGCACGTTACCTCGTGGCCGCCGCGTCGCGTCGCCTTGGGTTGCCCATGGTCTATGGCGCGGTCGAGCGTTTTACGGGACAGGTCAGCGTGTTCGATCCGCGCCGGGCGGATTCGCCGTGTTATCGATGCCTGTTCCCCGAGCCTCCGGCCGCGGCGGATGCGCCCAATTGCAGTGAGGCGGGCGTGCTTGGCGTGCTCCCCGGCATTGTTGGCCTGTTGCAGGCAACGGAGGCCTTGAAGCTGATCCTGGCCATGGGCGAGCCTTTGGTGGGGCGACTGCTGCACTTCGATGCGCTGGCCATGCGCTTCCGTGAGACGCGCCTGCCGCGTGATCCGGGCTGTCCGGGATGTGGGGAGGCAGCGCGTTTCAGTGGCTACGAAGACCTGGTGCAGCTCTGCGCTTCAGCCGGCTGACCGAGGCGCGTCGCCGGAGACCAGTCCGTAGATGGCGGCATCCAGCGGCTCGCCTCGCAACATGAGACGCCTGCGGGCAATACCTTCGAGCTGCGCGCCGGCCTTTTCGGCGACGCGTCGGCTGGCGAGGTTGTCGATGGCTATCACGAGCTCCAGGCGGGTCAGCTCGGTGGTGCGCAGTGCTTGCTGGCTTAGCAGGCGCAACGCAGCGGTGGCCACTCCACGTTCCTGGCGGCTTTCCCGGACCCAGTAGCCGACATTGGCCATACCGTTTTCGGATTGCCAATGGTTGAGCGCAATGCTGCCGATGAGTTCGTCTGTTTCGCGGTCGGCGATGACCAGCGCGCACTCATCACCGACGCCCTGCCATGCGAGCCGCGTGCGAGTGATCCAACGTTGTCCGTCTTCCATGCTGAACCCGGGCGTGCACCAGCCCTGCCAGCGGCCAATACTGCTCATCGATTCATGCAGCGAGGCGTGGAGGGCGGGCAGGTCGGTATGCCGAAAGGGGCGCAGACGCAGGTTGCCGTCCTCCCAGACGGGGCCCGGTGAGGTGTCGTCCTGTTCCGGTGGCAGCAGCGAATACACCGCGGCGGGCACGGCTTCTCCGCGAAGGATGATGCGGTTGGGTGAAATGCCGTCGAAGTGCGCGCCCAGTCGTTCCGCCGTACGGCGACTGGGCGTGTTGTCGACCGCGACGACGATCTCGATGCGCACCAGTCCCAGTACCTCGAAGCCATAGGCTGCGATGGCTTTCGCGGCGCGCGTGGCGACGCCTTGTCCTTGTGCCGAGGTGCGCACCCAGTAGCCCAGGTTGGCGCTGCCGCGCCTGGCATCGATACGGTTGAGGCCAATGTCGCCGAGCACATGCCCCTGTGCGTCGAAGATGCCAAACACATGGGCGTCGCCCCGTTGGCGGGCGGCGCCAGCCGCTTCGATCCACCTGATGCTATCGGCCGGGCCGTAACCCTGGCGCAGCCACGGCAGCCAGGGGGATACCGATGCGATCGATTCGCGCGCTGCCTCGTACAGGGCGCTGGCATCCTCGGGTTGCCATGGGCGCAGGCGAACGCCTTTGGCGTCGAGTTCGGGAGCATCGGTCGAAGGCAGAGTGTCAGCCATGCGGTTCCGTTTGTGTGCGTGCGGCCGAGCCGGGATAATAAGTCTCTTTGCAGGCGATCCCCCGACTATGAGCGCACGTATCCTTGACGGCAAACGCATCGCGCAGGAATTGATGGATCGCATCGGGCGGCGTGTCGCCGAGCGCCAGGCCAAGGGGCTGGATGTGCCCGGTCTGGCCGTGGTGCTGGTGGGCGACGACGCCGCGTCGTCTGTCTACGTACGCAATAAACGCAAGGCCTGCCATCAGGTTGGCTTCCGCTCGTTCGATTTCGACCTGCCGTCCAGCACCTCGCAGGATGAGTTGATTGCCCTGATCGACCGGCTCAACGCCGATCCCGCGGTGCACGGCATCCTGGTGCAGTCGCCGCTGCCGGATCACATCGATGAAGACGCACTGGTCGACCGCATCGATCCGCGCAAGGACGTAGACGGTTTCCAGGCGGTCAATGTCGGTCGCCTTGCACTGCGACGCTTCGGCCTGCGTCCGTGTACGCCGCGTGGCGTGATGACCTTGCTCGGCCACACCGATCGACCGGTTCGCGGGCAGCACGCGGTGGTGGTCGGCGTGTCGAACCACGTCGGTCGTCCGTTGGCGCTCGAGCTGCTGATTGCCGGCTGCACCACGACCTGCTGCCACAAGTTCACGCGCGACCTGGAAAGCTTCGTGCGCCAGGCTGACATCGTGATCGTCGCCGTGGGCAAGCCGGGGCTGGTAAAGGGTGAGTGGATCAAGCCGGGTGCGGTGGTGATCGACGTGGGCATCAATCGACTGGAAGACGGTCGCCTGGTCGGCGACGTGGATTTCGCGCCCGCTGCCGAGCGCGCGAGCTGGATCACGCCCGTGCCCGGTGGCGTGGGTCCGATGACCGTGGCGACGCTGCTGGAAAACACGCTGGAAGCGGCCGAAGCGCGGGATGCGGCGCATCACGGCTGAGTGCCGACTTTCCTTTCCTGTGGGAGCGCGCCTGGTGCGCGATGGTGGCGCCTCGTTGTTGGCGCCACGTCGCGTAGTTGCGCGCAGGGTACGCCCTTGCAGTGGCTTTCCTGGCGGTTTCGTTCATGCAGGGAGTGGCAGGGCCTAGGCCGTCTGCGTATAATCTCCTCTTTGCAGCGGGACAAATCGCATGCGTATCCTCGCCGAGGCCCTCACCTACGACGACGTTTACCTCGTTCCGGCCCATTCGGCCGTTCTGCCACGTGATGTAGACACTTCCACGCGGCTCACACGAAACCTGCGCCTGAACATCCCCATCGTGTCCGCCGCCATGGACACGGTCACCGAAGCCCGCCTCGCCATCACCATGGCCCAGCAGGGCGGCATCGGCATCATCCACAAGAACATGACCGCCGAGCAACAGGCCGCCGAAGTGCGCCTGGTGAAGAAGTTCGAAGCCGGCGTCATCCGCAGCCCCATCACGGTCGGTCCGCATACATCCATCGGTGACGTGCTGCGCCTGACCCGTTCGTACAACATTTCCGGCGTGCCGGTGGTGGATGGCGAGCAATTGGTTGGCATCGTGACCAGCCGCGACCTGCGCTTCGAGCGCAAGCACGAAGACCCGGTGCGCAACATCATGACCCGCCAGGAAAAGCTGGTGACGGTGCGTGAAGGTGCCAGCCAGGACGAAGTGCTGGAGTTGCTGCACAAGAACCGCATCGAGAAGGTGCTGGTGGTCAATGACGATTTCCAGCTCCGCGGCTTGATTACCGTTAAGGACATCCAGAAAGCCCGCGACAACCCGAACGCCGCCAAGGATCGCCACGAGCGCCTGCTGGTCGGCGCCGCGGTCGGCGTGGGTGGTGATACCGAAGCCCGCGTCGAGGCGCTGGTGGACGCTGGCGTGGACGTGTTGGTGGTCGATACCGCGCACGGCCATTCGCAGGGCGTGATCGAGCGCGCTGCATGGGTAAAGAAGCATTACCCGCACGTCGAACTGATCGCCGGCAATATCGTCACTGGCGAAGCTGCTCGCGCACTGCTTCATGCAGGCGTGGATGCGGTGAAGGTCGGCGTGGGTCCGGGCTCCATCTGCACCACGCGCGTGGTCGCTGGCGTGGGTGTGCCGCAGATCACGGCCATCGACCTCGTCGCCACGGCGCTGAAGGACGAAATCCCGCTGATCGCCGACGGCGGCATCCGCTACTCGGGCGACATCCCCAAGGCGCTGGCCGCCGGTGCATCCACCGTGATGCTCGGCTCCATGTTCGCCGGCACCGAAGAATCGCCGGGCGACGTCGAACTGTTCCAGGGCCGCCAGTACAAGAGCTACCGCGGCATGGGTTCGCTGGGCGCGATGGCGTTGGGTTCCAAGGATCGCTACTTCCAGGATGAAGCCGACGCCGACAAGCTGGTGCCCGAAGGCATTGAAGGTCGCGTGCCGTACCGTGGTTCGCTGCGCAACATCATTCACCAGCTGATCGGTGGCCTGCGTGCGTCCATGGGTTACCTCGGTGCCGCCACGGTGGAAGATGTGCGCCAGAAGGCGCAGTTCGTGAAGGTGACCAGCGCCGGCGTGACCGAAGCCCACCCGCACGACATCCAGATCACCAAGGAAGCGCCGAACTATCGGCTCAATTCCTGAGGAATACGCGCCGGCCTGATGGCCGGCGCATTCGTTTCAACGCAAGGCGACGCCCGCGCGTCGCCTTCGCATTCGATGAACCAGGCGCAGGGCAGGGCAAGCCTGCCGCGCATCGGAGCCGGACCGTGACCGACATCCATAGCGACAAAATCCTCATCCTCGACTTCGGCGCGCAATACACGCAGCTGATCGCCCGCCGCGTGCGCGAGATCGGCGTGTACTGCGAAATCTGGGCGTGGGACCATGACCCGGCCGAGATCGCCGCGTTCGGCGCCAAGGGCATCATCCTTTCGGGTGGTCCGGAATCGACCACGCTGCCGGGCGCACCCAGGGCGCCGCAGGAAGTGTTCGATTCGGGCTTGCCCATCCTTGGCATCTGCTACGGCATGCAGACGTTGGCAGCGCAGCTTGGCGGCGCCACCGAAGCGGCTGACGCGCGTGAGTTCGGTCACGCGGAAGTGGACATCGCGGCGACCAGCCGCCTGTTCGCCGGCCTGAGCGACCACGACAGCCATCATCGCCTGGACGTGTGGATGAGCCATGGCGACCACGTCGCCAAGGCGCCGCCAGGTTTCGCCATCACCGGCACCACCGACCGCATCCCGGTCGCCGTGATGGAAAACGAGGACAAGCGCTGGTACGGCGTGCAGTTCCATCCGGAAGTGACGCACACCAAGCAGGGCACCGCGCTGCTTAAACGTTTCGTCACGGAAATCTGCGGCTGCCAGACGCTGTGGACCGCGGCGCACATCATCGAAGACCAGATCGCCCGCGTGCGCGAACAGGTCGGCGACGACCATGTGCTGCTGGGCCTCTCCGGTGGCGTGGATTCCTCCGTGGTCGCCGCGCTGCTGCACCGGGCCATCGGCGATCAGCTGACCTGCGTGTTCGTCGACACCGGCCTGCTGCGCTGGCAGGAAGGCGATCAGGTCATGGCCACCATGGCCGAGCACATGGGCGTGAAGGTCATTCGCGTCAACGCCGCCGAGCGCTATTTCAGCGCGCTGGCAGGCGTGGCCGACCCGGAAGCCAAGCGCAAGATCATCGGCCGCTTGTTCATCGAGATCTTCGACGAGGAATCGGCCAAGGTCACCAATGCCGGCCACGGCCAGGTGAAGTGGCTGGCGCAGGGCACCATCTACCCGGACGTGATCGAGTCTGCCGGCAGCAAGACTGGCAAGGCGCACGTGATCAAGAGTCACCACAACGTGGGCGGCCTGCCGGAGCACATGAAGCTCAAGCTGGTCGAGCCGTTGCGTGAGCTGTTCAAGGACGAGGTGCGCCGCATCGGCGTGGAACTCGGCCTGCCGCGCGAAATGGTCTACCGCCACCCGTTCCCGGGCCCGGGCCTGGGCGTGCGCATCCTGGGGGAGGTGAAGCCGGAATACGCCGAGCTGCTCGCTCGTGCCGACGCCATCTTCATCGAAGAGCTGCGCGCTTGGGACCTGTACGACAAGACCAGCCAGGCCTTCGCCGTGTTCCTGCCGGTGAAGTCGGTGGGCGTGGTGGGTGATGCCCGTGCCTACGAATGGGTGATCGCACTGCGTGCGGTGGAAACCATCGACTTCATGACTGCGCATTGGGCGCACTTGCCGTATGAGTTCCTTGGCAAAGTTTCTAATCGCATTATCAATGAGTTGCGTGGTGTTTCTCGTGTCGTTTATGACATCAGTGGCAAGCCGCCCGCAACCATTGAGTGGGAGTGAATATAGTTCGGTTCGCACCGTTCAACGACTCTCAGCGAACCGAGCTATCAGGATGTTTTTAAAGAAATTATCGATCACTATCGTTCAGGGTCGCTCAGCGACAGATAGTGTCCAATGTCGGTATTTCTGGCGGTAGTTTTCCGGTGCCTCAAAAATCCGTCCGCGATACCGTCAGGGAGGTCCTGACGGTACGGGCGACGGTAAAAGGGACACTGCGCCATGACACTCCAAACCGCTCCTACATCTGGCTTTACCGCCGCTCCCGACATGGTCGTGCCGGCATCGCCGGCGCGGCGCTCTCGCCCGAAAGCGGCTCCGCTAACCGACACCGCTCTCAAGGCGCTAAGGCCCCGCGACGGGGCCTACAAGGTCACCGATGGCGCCGGCATGTACGTGGTCGTCATGCCGACGGGGAGCAAGTCGTTCCGCTTCGACTACCGCTTCGACGGCAAGCGCCAGACTCTCACTATTGGCCAGTACGAGCCCGGCACCTCAAATCGCGGTGACGCGGATCTGCAGGCACTGGAGTACGGGGCTGTCCTGTCCCTCAAGGACGCCCGTGCGCTCCGTGACCGCGCCAGCCGCCAGGTCGATGCTGGTGAGAACCCCTCCAAGACGAAGGCGCTCAAGCGGATCACCGACGCGGACGTAGGCACGTTCGGTGCCTGGGCGGCCGCATACATCGCTTTCAAGTCTGACCCCAAGAGCGGCGAGGAACAGTGGGCCGAGGCGACCCTGGGCCTCAAACAGTCCATTTACCGGCGCCTGCTGGCGGAACCACTTGCGAAGCGGCGCATGGGCGAGATCAAGCGCACGGAGCTGGCCGAGCTGTTCGACCGGATCAAGGCGAATAACGGGCCCGGTCCTGCTGTGCATGCTCGGGAGTTTGTTCTCGTGACGTTTCGGTTTGCCATGACCAAGGACGAGGCCATCACGGTCAATCCCGTAGAGGCTATCCCGCGCCGGAACATTGCGACCTTCGCCGCGCGGGAGCGCAACCTCAATCGGCACGAGGTCAAGATCTTCTTCGATGCTCTGCAGCGCACACAGGCGTCTCCCACGCTACGCTTGGCGCTGCGCTTCATCCTGTTGACGATGGTGCGCAAGGGTGAGTTCATCGGCGCGACATGGCGGGAGATCAACTGGGAAAGGGCCACCTGGACGATTCCCGCGGGGCGCATGAAGGCCGGCAAAGAACATGTGGTCCCTTTGTCCGATCAGGCGCTCGATATCCTGACGACCCTGCGGACTTGCTTTCCCTCAAGCGTGTACCTGCATCCCGGTCGGTACGAGACGGATATCCCGATCAGTGATCCGGCCCTGAATCGCGTGATTGACATCACCGTGCGGCAGATCAACAAGGAGGCCGGCGAGGGTGTCGATCCGTTCGAAACGTTTAGCGTGCATGACCTACGCCGCACCGCCAGCACGCGGCTCAATGAGGCGCTGTTCCCCGAGCCGTTGATCGAAGCATGCTTGGCACACTCCAAACGCGACCAGGTTGCGGCAGCCTATAACCACGCCAAGCACACCGGCCCGCGCCGCGCTCTGATGCAAGGGTGGGCCGACATGGTCGACTGCTGGATGCGCGGCGAAAGCGCCAAAGATGTGATTGCGATGACCAAGGCTCGGATTGACGAAGCGGCACACGGGGATAGCGAGGCGGATCTATGAATTTCAGCGAGAGCTTGAGACGGTGGCAGCGCATTGCTGCGGGCGACCTCAAGCGTGACCAGTACGACCCGATCGACCTTCAAGCCTGGATCCAGGACGTGGCGTCAAAGATCGTTGTTGCCGCGGATGCAGCGGCGAAGGATCGGCCTGGCGCACTTCAGCGGGCGCTGGGGCTCAGCGGTGGACGGTCAGACCTCGACCCGATCGAGGACGAACTGCGGGTGTTGGACTCGTTCGCGTTCTATGACAAGCACGGCAATGAGCGCGAACCTCGCCGTGGCGAGCGCCTGGACAACCTCATCGCAGCGGTGCGACGGTCGGGATTGTTGGATGACGTGCTGACCGATGACGAGATTCGGAAGCGACTGGACCGCATGTTCGCCCGCTAAATCTGAAATTCGCGGGCTGAAGGACTAGTGTTCCGCCCGGTTCAATAGTGGCCGTTACCGATCAGAGGACGGTCACCATGCAAGCCCATCAGTTCCTTCGTCGCGGGCAGGTACTTGCCAAGCTCGGCATCTCCCGCACGTCGCTTTATCACCTCGAAAAGTCTGGCAAGTTTCCCCGGCACTTCATGGTCACGCCCAGGTGCGCCGTCTGGCGCGCCGACGAAGTAGACGCCTGGATGCAGCAGCGCGCGGGTGCTGTGCCGGCAGCTTTCGCTCCCGCCCGCGCGGCCGAATCCAAGAAGGCCGCGGCGTGAACGCGTTAGCTGGGTGCAATCCCCAGTGCGGCACCAGGCATCACAAAGCCACGCTCACGACCGCACAGGTGGATGCGATCCGTGATGCCTACGAGCGCGGCGAGGCTGGGTATAGGCGGCTCGCGCATCGCTTCGGCGTGCCCTGGCAGACAGTGCGCGGCATCGTGAGATACCGCACTCGGTGCTGGGGCTGAGCCTACGGAGGCAAATACGTTTGTCAAAGAAAAAAAAAGCCCCGCCGAAGCGGGGCCTTTCTCATGATGGCTTAGCTACAGGCCTTTAGAAGGCGTCCCGTTGGCGCGCGCTTCATCACATCCTCCTGGCGCTTTGTCGCCTTAACGAGGACTTCTCGATATATCTTGTTCTTTTCGGCCGAGGATGCGTTACGGATAAATTCCGACATCGCGCTTCGCTCAACCTTTTTGGTGGTGAAGATGCCCATTAGCCACCTGCGTATTTCATGGTTGATATTGCGACCCTCAAGCGATTTTGATCGTACGCTTCGGGTGCATGGTGATCAATATTCTGGATGTTCGCCTGGTAGGACCGATTTGACCCGTCATTGTTCTTTAGAAGTAGGTCAATTTTGATATCGGCGCCGTACTTGGCTTTTAAAGCGTTAACGACCCTTCGGGACTCAAAATATTGACTTATAAAGGTTTCCAGGTCAATGCGGCGCCCCTCAAGGGCCTCTCTGGCGCAAACGAACTGCCATGCCTGGCATGGGTCCTGGTAGACATATAGGATCTGAACGGCCCGCCTGTGCTTCAGAGACCGCTCTATGTTGTACCGGGCCTTTGCCTCGTTCGTCAGCGTTCCATCGAGGAGGAAGCTCTGGTCGTTTTCGAACACCAAGTCGATCATCCTGTCGACGATGATCGAGACCGCTGGCTGAAAAAGATGCGCGTTCCCGCCGCTGTACTGGGGGAATTCCGCCCGTAGATCGTCAGGGTCTATCCGGATAGTCGGTCCGACGGCAGCGATTAGCTCGACCGACGCCTCGGTCTTGCCCGCCCCTGGCGACCCCGCCATGAAAATGGAAACAGGATCTTTCTCAGGTGGGTACTGTTCTTTTGAACACAACCGCCGCGCGATGCTCTTCTTGTTTGCCTTGGCGAACGCGATGGCATCGTCTTTGACTTGATCGTCCGTCATGGAGCCTCCCCGTAAACGGATCTTACCAGTGGCTGAGATATCGGCATTTAGTGAACTTATTGGTTCAATAATATGCGGTGCAGCCGTTATCCTCAGCGCTGTTGCGGATTGCGAGGTGGTAGTTGGTCGTCGTCGCCTCTCTATCTTGGCAATTCGTGCTGGTAATAGGCGTCGATAGGGCCGTCCAAGATCGCGTACATGGCCGACTGGTGGTGATGTTTCACCCTTTGAGTTTTGCCGGGCGCACGACGGGGGGTAGTGTCCAAGCCGTTTCTGGCGGGCTCATCCTTGACGCGTGGCGACAGCTGGCATGTGTTCCTCGCACATGACTACGCGGTCGCCGACGTGTCAACGATAGGAGTCAGCATGAACGCGCTCATCCCAAGCGATCGCATCCTCCGGCCCGCCCAGCTCGCGGCGAAACTCGGCTGCACGCGCACATCCCTCTACAAGTGGATCAACGCCGGCATTCTGCCCAGGCCCATTCGCATCGGGCATGCATCGGTGGGCTGGCGGGAGTCGGTCATCGAAGCATGGCTGACGACCCGCGACGGCATGCCGCCGCAGCGGCGCAAAACAGCATAAGCATGCGTCACAAATAAAAAACCCCTGCTGGCGGGCAGGGGCTAGGTGCAAATCAAGTACACCTTTTCACGAGTGAAAACATCATGGACTTGAATATCGGTTTTAGCAACTACGATGAGCCGGAGTCGTTGCCGGCGACCGCGGACGAGTTCGATGTAATCGGAGTCGAGAACGTGGTGGGCCAAGCCATGGCGACGGCGGCGGAGCAGTTGGTAGCTGACCTCCGGCTTGAGATCACGACTTTTGATCACACCGTCAATTCAGCGGGCCAGGACTGCTGGAAGAACGTCGGCACGCGACGCGCCGCGGCCTGGTCAGAACTCTGTCAGGAGTTCGAATACCCCAAGGTGCGGCCCCGCAAAGGCATGCAGCCCCTTATATCGTTCGCTGTGCGCGCGGGGAACTCAAAGAAGGCCGGCGCGAATGCGCTGACCGTGGGCGCGGTATTTGGCGATTACGATGCGGGCACGGTGTCGATTGACGAAGCGGCGGCACGTCTCCGGGATGCCGGCGTGATGGCGTGCCTGTTCACCACCGCCAGCCACACATGGCAGGAGCCGCGTTGGCGTGTTGTAGCACCGTTCTCTGGCGCCCTCTCGCCCAATGAATACCAGGGCATGGCGGATGCCCTCAACGGCGCGCTGGGCGGCATTCTGGCGCCTGAAAGCTGGGACGTGACGCGCAACTACTTCTGCGGCCGGGTGCTGGGCGTTGAGTACCGCTTCGAGCGCGTGTCCGGCGAACCGCTGGACGCTTTGATGCTAGCCGGTTTGGACTGGAAGCCGATTGGCAAGCCGGGGCGCGAGCCCAGGGCGACTGAGGTCAACGGCGCGCCGCGAGTCGACGCGCGCCAGGTCGCTGACGACCGGCAGCTTGATCGGGCCATCGCCTTGGATCGCGTGACACCGGAGACCATCGCGGATCTGCGCTCAGCCGTTGGGGCTTTCAGTGCGGACGATGCAGACGACTACCACGTATGGGCGTCTGAAGTTGGCATGGGCTTGGCCAGCCTGAAGGGGACGGAACATGAGGATGATGCGCGTGAGCTGTTCCACGACTTCAGCAGCAAATCGCCGCGGTATGACCACGAAGAAACCGAGCGGAAGTGGGCGAGCTTTAGTAACACGCGGTCCACTTACCTAAAAATCTTCGCGCTCGCGAAGGACAGGGGCTGGAGGAATCCCCTAAAAGCTGTGCTGGAAACCGAGCGCGAGCGTTCCAGCCGTATCGGGCGCGAGGGCGAGCACACGGTGCCGACGCAGCGCGTAATGACCGGCAGTGAGATGCTGGAAGAACTAGTCTTCATCGCCGAGGGATCTCGCGTGGCATTTATTGGTGAGCCGCGATTTGCTCTGCCGTTCGGCGAATTCCGCCATTTCACCGCGGCTTCGTTGGAGCTAGTCCAGGGCCATCGTGGCGCAAAGCGGAAGACGTCTCGCGCCGCGCTATGGCTCGAAAGCGCTGATCGAAAAACTGTGCGGACTCAGACCTTTGCGCCGGGTCGAGCGCGCATCTGCCAGTCACCAGATGACGAGCTGGCGCTCAATTTTTGGGTGCCGCGTTCGGCCGCGGTGCCCGACAACTGGCGAGAGATTGCGCAGCCGTTTTTTGATCACGTGGCCTACCTCGTGCCCCGCGAGGCCGAACGCGTGCGGTTTCTCGATTGGCTGGCCCACATCGAACAGACGCCGGGCGTACTGCCTCACACCCATTACTTGCTGGTCACGCGGCAAACCGGCATCGGTCGCAATTGGTTGGCATATGCACTGGCTCGTGTCTTTGCTGGCTACACAGCGCTTGGTTTTGACCTGGCCGAGTCCCTGCGTAGCGGCTTTAACGGTGCGCTATCTCAGCGCTTGTTGGCGGTCGTTGATGAGTTACACGAGGGCGGCCCGGGAGGCACAGCCAAGCCTTTGGCAGAAAAGCTCAAGAGCCTGCTCACTGAGGCCACGCGCAGAGTAAATCCCAAGTACGGCCGGCAACATGTTGAATTCAACTGCTGCCGCTTCCTGATGTTCTCAAACCACGAGGCCGCGTTGCCGCTGGCCGATAACGACCGCCGTGTTGTGGTTATCGAAAATCCGGTTGAGCGCAAATCGGCCGACTACTACGCGGGGCTCTATCGATTACTGGACGAACCGGGTCTTGGTCCCGCGCTCGCGGAGGCGTTCCGTCGGCGAGATATCACGGGTTTTAACCCGGGTGAGGTGGCTCCGATGTCGGAAGCGAAGGCCAAGACCATTCGCGCTGGCCGCAGCGAACTGGAACAGGCCGTACGCGACATTGCTTCAGATTGGCCTGCCGACTGCATCACGTCGGGCCGGTTGCACGGCGCTGTAGCGGACACCGTGGGCGGACGCGTGGCGAGCACGCAGGGGGTGGCAGTTGCTGCGGGGTTGGTGAAGTACCCCAGGCGAGTGAAGGTTGCCGGTGTCGCCCAACACGTATGGATTTTGCGCAATGCCTCGTGCTGGGCGCATGAGGAGCCCGCCAAGGTTGCCGCTGAGGTAGTTCGCGGTGACGGGATTACCGGTGCGGAAGACTTCGCGTGATCACCAGCGCACAGGTTCCATGGTTCCATGGTTCCACGGTTCCACGGTTCCACGGTTCCTCGCCTTCAGCAAAGAAAGTAAAAAAAAAATAGCCAATCATCTCTTTGGGTAGTTCCGGGAACCTCTGGAACCGTGGAACCGTGGAACCGGCGAGGGTCGGGCACGTGCAGGAAGTTGAGCTGATGTTTGCAAGAAAGCGCATGTAACAGGGCGCGTCATATGCAGGAGAAGTGAAATGCTGGTCATCGAGGTAGAGTCGAACGCGCGCGGCCTACGGGTTGGAAGCGCGCACCATCTGACCAAGTGGCAACGAAGTGTCGTTGATCGGGCTATCGTCATGCGGGCCAACGGCGCCACGTATCGTCAGATGCGCGCTGAGCTAGGCGTTGCTTTCTCCACGCTGCATTCCTGGATCAGCGGACGCCGCCGTAGGCCGCCAGATCGCGTCATCGTCAAACGAGTCAACGAGCGCGATTCATTCGGCATGAATCATCAACGAACCGTAGCGGAAAACGTCGATCAATCGCTTCTTTTAGGTACTTCAGAGAGTTTTGGTGAACAAGCGATTTCCGCCGATGCCGTCAAATTTACCGTCGCCAGCGAATTCTAGGAGTGAGCCATGGACGACGATGAGTTCTTTAGGGCAGTCCGTCTTGTCCTGCTATGCCATGCTGGGAAAGCAGACCGTTCTGAGCAGAAATGGGTTGAGCGACTGGAGTCCGGTGATTTCCGTAGGCTCGCTGCGGAAAGTAATCACCGTCGCCGGGAGTCGATGAAGGCACGTTTACCCAGTCGCCCGCCAATTGTGTTCGACGTCGATCACGGTCTGGTGAGCGACCTCGCTGGTGAGCTGCAGCGGTTGCCAAAGCCGAAATTGAAGGGATGGCGCGCTGCAGACCTTATCCTCCGCCTTGGCCTGGACATGGATTTCTCTGGTTGCGCCGCGTTGCTCGCAGATCGTGTAGGACGTCCAGAGAACACACTTCGCAATCAACTCAAAACGGTCGCTGGTCTTCTCAAGCCAATCAACCCCCGGCTTGCCGGTGCCATAGACGACGGCATCAAGGTGGCGCGAAACGGAGCTATCACCCTCGACTGTCGTGATATCCCGGCGATCATGTTCCGCGCCTAAACGTGTCCGGCACGTGTGCAGCAGCACAGCGCACTGCAATTGGCTGACTGTTTCATTGTAGCCAGCCATTGGAGCGATCAGCGTCATGAAACCGACTGCAACACCAGCCAGCACGAGCGACGCGTTGCGCATGAAGCTGGCGGCCGACGAAAAGGGCCTGGCGGCGTGCTATGCCCATGAAAACGGGGCGCTAGCGTTGGTCAAATCCTTAGAGGATCAGCTCGCTGATCTTCAGTGCGGGGCCGACCCGACGAAGCTTGGCGCGATTATGAAGGCCAGTGCCAAGCTGCGCATCCAGATCGCCGAGGCAAAGAACACACTGCAGGATGCACGGGATATCAGCGATCGACTACAAGTCGAGATTGGGGCAACCCGACAAAAGCTAGACGACGTTGAAACCCTTGAGGATCGGCAAAAGGCCGCCCAGTCAGTCGACGGTCTTCACGCCCTAGTGCCGGCCATCGAGAAAGCAGCTAACGAATTGATCGCCGCGCTGCAGGCATTGCGTAGCGCTGGGCTGCGTTGCCGCGGACCTGTGACTGATGCGTTGATGGCCATCTACCGTGGGGATCACGAGCGCATGCTTGATGCGCAGCCTCTCGTCGTCAACCGGGCTGCGGCAGTGGGCCCGGAGATGGCAGTGGCTGTCGGCAACCTCCTGCGCGACATCGAGGAGGCAAGCGGCTGCGACTTGCGCGACCAGCATGAGTGGGCTTTTACCAGCCAGTTGTCTGAAAGCCGTCGAGTGACGGTGCGAGGGGCGCTCCAGGTTGCCGCCGAAACCGTTGCCGGTCGCCTTGGTGTAACGGTGGTGCAGCTATGAACGACTTAGCCAGCACCCTCTATGGTGGCGCGCCCGTGGCGTTTGCGCCGACGCCAGCGCCAGCGTCTACACCCGCCCAGTCCGCGGCCGATACCTTGTACTGCCAAGCGCTGGAGCCACCAGCACCAGCGCCACCAGCGCCTGCACTGGCACCTTCACCCGAAGGCGGCACAGGCGATGCCGTGGCACCCGACCCGCTGGCCAAGATCAGTGTCGGCGATGTACTCGCGGCGATTCCTTCCGCTATCGCCGAAGCGCGGAAGGCCGATACCAGCCGACGGCTCTTCGGGGATCAGGAGCGCGATGCACTGGCCGAATCCTTCACGCTGGAAGACGTGGCGGGCATGCAGCCCGAGACGCGGGCGGCCGTAAGAACGGAGCTGGCCAACATGGCGGCCGATGCCGGCGCCAGCCGGGCGGACGTGGACGTTCTGCGCAGCGCATTGGCCGACGCCCAGGCGAATCCCATGACCAGTGAGCAGCGCATCGCTTCACGCGATGCAGCGATCTCCGCATTCAACGAAGCCTATGGCGACCAGGCTTACAAGACGCTGGAAATTACCCGCGCATGGATTCAGCAGGATCCGCGCCGGCACGCCATCTTTGCCCAGGTTGGTGATTCGCCCGCCGCGGCGTTGCTGGCGTCACGTCTGGCTCTTGCGGCACAGCGCCGCCGGTAGCGGGAGAACGACATGACCACCATTGACGAAAACAGCCGTCCCGAAAACAGCCGGCCGCTACCCCTGGCTCCCGAAGCGCACGGAGTCCCGGTCACGAGCACGAGCGTCGTGCCACCGGAAAAGGTGCGCGAGGAAAACGCTTTCAACACCGTGATCAACCAGCTTCCGCCCAATACCAACACGATTCTCTAAGGAGCCGTCCTCATGAAATTTCGAGCCCTGCAACTTGCGTACTACAACGACCGCCTCATTCAGCCCGGCGATATCGTGGAGTCGGATGACGACTTGAGCGACGCGCTCGCACCGGCCAATCCGGCGGAGGTCAACTCGCTGGCGCCCGTCTACGAACGGGTTCAGGACGAGGTGTGAACGTCATCCCGTACACGCTTCCGAATCAGCCCGCGCCGCCGACGGCCGACGTGCCACGGGACCTTGTGCTGGATTTCGGTAAGCGTAAGGGTCTGCCGGTGTCGTGGGTGGCGGAGCACGACACCAATTACGGACTGTGGCTCATGTCGCAGCGCTTCGTGCGCCGCCGCCCTCAATTGTGGCTTTGCCTGCGCCGGCATCTGGCTCGGGCGCTGCTGGCTCAGGACGCGGAATCTGTGGCATGACCGACACGAAAGACACCCTGCCGGCAGAGCGCGCTACGGATGGCAAATTTCTACCCGGCCACAGCGTGCGCTCGCCGGGCATGTCGCACGGCGCCAGTCGCGCGGAGCGTGTGGCGGCCTACGTGGAACCCCACATCAAGGACGTGCTCGATAAAGCGATCGAGCTGGCCAAGAAGGGCGATCCGCAAAGCATGCGGCTGATTCTGGAGCGGTTCGCGCCATTGGCAAAGCAGGACGCGGAGCGTGTCGCGGTTCCCGGTCTTGCCGGGGCCAAGACCTTGCAGGAAAAGGCCGACGCTGTGATCGCCGCCGCGGCGGCCGGTTACATCTCCGCCGAGGCCGCCGGCAAGTTGCTGGGCGTGCTTCGCGACTACGCCAGCACCATCACGGCCAGTGATCATGAGCGCCGCCTCGACGCCCTGGAAGGCAAGCCTGAGCGCGTGATCGAAGGCTCGATGGTTGCGGATGTCTCCCCGGAGGATCTCGCATGAACGGCGCCATCGCCAAGCGCATCGCCGCCGCGGAGCGCAACACGACCGGTGCAGCGGAGAAGCCCATCTGGACGCCATTGCCTGGGCCTCAAACGACGGCCTATGAGTCCACGGCGGACGTGGTGGGGTATGGCGGTGCAGCCGGTGGTGGCAAGACGGATCTCGCCATCGGGAAGGCGCTGACGCAGCACCAGCGCGTTGCGATCTTCCGCCGGCATTCCACCGAAACGCTTTCCATCATCGACCGCCTGGCCGACGTGCTGGGGCATAGGGAGGGGCTCAACCAGGTTGCAGGCATCTGGCGGCTCGGTGCGCGTGTGATCGAGTTCGGTTCCGTGCCCAACGTCGACGATGTGGTGAAGTATCAGGGGCGCGCCAAAGACCTGCTGGTGCTAGATGAGGCGGCCAACTTCCTGGAAAGCCAAGTGCGCTTTCTGCAAGGCTGGGTACGCACCACCGACCCTGGGCAGCGGTGCCAGACGCTCCTTTGCTTCAATCCGCCAACCTCCGCCGAGGGGCGTTGGATTGTGTCCTACTTCGCGCCGTGGCTCGACAAGAAGCATCCGAATCCGGCGGCGCCGGGGGAGTTGCGGTGGTTCGCCATGATCGACGGCAAGGAAGTGGAGGTCGATGACGGCGAGATTTTCGTGCACAACGGCGACGTGGTGATGCCGCAGTCCCGCACCTTCATTCCCGCTCGAGTCAGTGACAATCCCTTCCTCGCCGGCACCGGTTATGTGGCTACCCTGCAGGCGCTACCCGAGCCGCTACGGTCGCAGATGCTCAACGGCGACTTTGACGCCGGCATGGAGGACGATGCAACCCAGGTGATCCCGACGGCCTGGGTGGAAGCGGCTATGGCGCGCTGGACCGATCTGTCGCCGAAGCCGCCCATGGACAGCATGGGCGTAGACGTGGCCCGCGGTGGCAAGGACAACACCATCATCGCGCGCCGTCATGGCATGTGGTTCGACAAGCTACTGGCGTATCCCGGCCTGCAGACGCCCGACGGGCCGACCGCGGCGGGCCTGGTGATCGCTGCGGGGCGCAATTACGCAGTGATCAATGTCGACGTGATCGGCGTGGGCGCCAGCGTCTTTGACTTCCTGGTCGACGCTAGGCAGGACGTTTACGGCATCAACGTGGCCGAGGGCAGTGCGGCACGCGACAAGTCGGGCCGCCTGGGCTTCTTCAACTTGAGGTCCGAGCTGGTGTGGCGCATGCGCGAGGCGCTGGACCCCGCATCCAATACCGGCATCGCGTTGCCCCCGGATTCGCGTCTGCTGGCGGACCTGTGCGCGTTCACCTGGAAGCTGCAGGGCAATGGCCTGATCCGTGTAGAGAGCCGCGACGAGGTGATCAAACGCATAGGCCGGTCACCGGACTACGCCAGCGCCGTGATGCTGGCGCTTATCGACACACCCAAGAGTGGCGCCCTGCTGGGCGAGAGGCCCAAGCGATCGATGGACTACGACCCGCTGGAGCAGATGGGGCGCGAGATGGCCCGGCGGCGCGACTACGACCCGCTTAATGCACATTGATTCTCGGTTAGCCGCCTTGTGCGAACTATCGGCCCAGCCGCAGAGAGTAGTGGTTGAAAATGTCGGCCGCCGTCAGATTTGCATGGACGCTGACTAATTTTGGGGTGTGAATAGAGACAATGCGCGGCAAGCAAAAGGCGTCGTGCACGGCGTCTTCAATGGCTGCGCAGGAATCGTCCGACATAAACAATGCTGTCGCGTAAACGTTTTTAATGCTTCCTTCCGTCTGCAGCGCCAGAAGCTGCATGTTCTGCTCGATGAATCCGAAGCCGAGGAACATGACTCGATTGGACTTGAAAAGGTCGTCCGCTAGATTATCGCGAACCTCATTGTGCACGGACTCAGTAAACGTCTTTATTCCTGCTGCGACCTCCAGGAGGTCGGCCGGCGATGGATCGAGTCCAAAGCGGGCGGTAAAGCCCGTTCCCGATTGCCAAGGGAGGGCGCCTACCGAACCATACGGGTGATGAAAGTGTGCCTTCGCTAGAAGGGCAGAAGCGTCCGCTTCGTCAATCCCGAAATACTGTTGAAGGTGATGCCACAGGTAGTGCTCAACACAGCGATCGTAATTGAAGATGATGAACGACACGTTCTCGAACAAGTCATCAAGCTGGTTGGCGTGAAATCCTTGGCAGAGCAATGGTGCGAATTTTCCGAGCCAACTGTCGGGCTGACTGACAAATTGCGGGCTGTCGTCAAGGTTGAAGTAGTAAGGATTAGCTTTGCTTCGATTGAGCTCGCGCTGACTTTGTACGTACAAAGGACTCTCGCGCTCGCTTTTTAGAATCGCTCGCGCGATGCCCAGCTTGCCTATGAGGTTAATATCCGCGTTGCCTTCACGACTGTGCAGGAAGTTGTCGATGGACACCGCACCGGGCATGGCCCGGACAATCTGATTTCCTGCGCTCAGTAGGCGTTGCAATACGGATTCAGTATTATTCGCGTGAATGCGCATTGCATCTGCGATCACCTGATCCCCCCTTGTTGCGTTACCCCACTCAAGTTCAATGTTGGTCAGGGTTGCAATGCTTTCCTTTAGCTTGCCGCCGAGCGGAAAGCCAAAATCTACGCTTGCACCTGCGCCAACAACGAAAACGGTCCTTGTCTTCAGCATGCGGAATCCTTGGTAGGGCTGCAGTTTTTGCGGCGTCATGCATAGTGCTGCGGCCAACCAATATAGGCGATTTGGGGGGGGGGGGACTGATGGAGCCGCAAAGGGGGCGGCTCCCTACAGGGCCGGAGCCCCGTGAAAGGTCTGCATACTCTTCAGCTTGTCCGGGACCCAGTCGCGCCCGTGGCGCCAAGCTAGAGACGCCGCGTCTCGTAGGTCGAGAATCGGCTGTACCCGCCGCGGTCTTGCACCGGCAGGGAGGTACCGTGCCGAGCTGCCCAGCGTTCGACCCGCTGGAATCCTTTTTCCTTCGACCCGACCACGAACGATTTCATCCGGTCGGAGCTGACATTCGGGTACCAGATCAGGTGCCACTGGTCATCGATCTGCATGTGCACCAGCGTGGCGAAATTGCCGGTCACGTGGGGCTCAAGAAGCCTGAACAGGTAGAGGTCGTGGGCGGCTACTGTGCCGGGCCTTTCCGATTCAATGACGATGCCGGTGTTCATGCGGAGGAGCCTACGCCGACGGTGTCTCACCTCTTGAGCGCGACCAGCCGGAGGCAGGCGGCGACTCGGACGATCAGGCTAAGTTGGAAGAAAGCTTCGGGCGCCACTCTGCCGCTACGTGATGTTGTCCCGCGCTGGCCTGGGGGTCTGATTCTGATGGCGCTAGTAACCCCGCACGAATTCCTTGTTGGTGGCTTTCTAGTTCGAATCTACGCATCGCAGATCGAGTTGCCGGGCGTGGATGGCTGGGTTGGCGCGTGGGCCATCTATCGGCTTAGTGCGTATCCGGGGGCTGAGCCAGTGCGCATTGGGGACACCAATGTGGAGCAAGACGAGGCGACCGCCCTTGGTATGGCGAAGGCCATCGCCAGCGAGGTGGCGGCATCCCTTTGACTTTCGTGATCGTGGCGCCCTCGCGCGCGCTCCTGATGTCCGCTTTGGGTCGAAAGCGGACATCACCCAATAGGTCTCAAATCGGCTGGAAAGCTGACCTTCCCTAGCCACGAACATTCGTGTGCGCTTTCCGCACAAAATAGGCTGTCACAGCCCTGACCTTGAAGAGATAGAACCCCGCGGCGGCGACCACCAGTGCACCGACCAGTCCCAAAATGGGGTTCCCGATAAATAGATAGGGGATAACTAACCCGACGGTTGCGAACCCGAGGTATAGCGGGCGCGCCCAGGCCCGTTTCCTGAGAAGAGCTACGCCAGCGATTAGCCCCAAAATGCCGACAAGTGATGCCAAGAACCCGGCGCCGCTGGTCCACCATTCTGCTTGAGAGACATGGCGCCCGTTGATGGCGAAAGAATCATTGGGCACTACAGACACCACGAGGAAGATCACACACGCCAATGCATGACCAGTCATGAGCCTGAGAAGCTTTGGCATCGCCCAAAAGTTTCCCCACATTCCGCTACCTCTTCTTCCCATCCAAGCCAGCCCAAAGCCCGACATCGTTCCCGCGAACCTGAGTGTCCGCTATGGGTCGGAAGCGGACCTTAGGAGCGGATCATATGGCACCACGACCACTCTTCGGTCAGTACCGTCAGCAGGCCCCTGCGATACCGCCACCAGCTGAGCGAATTTAACAATTGCTACCGTCAAAGCGGCCTTTGTCGTCGTTTCAATGGGATTGTCACCGAGGGGCCTCATTTCGCCGACGACGATTCTGGTCGCCAGGGCGGAAAAAATGTCGGTATCGACTACAGTAAGCGGCGAATCAGGCGATGCCTGAAACTCCAAGATGAGCCCTGATTTTCCTCAAGTTTCCGCCTCAATGCCCCAAGGGCTTGAACAATTGAGTGGGAGTGACTCGGACTCACCCCGGCCGGCGCATGATTATCAGGAATTCACGGTAATTCATTGATACGAAAGGAATCACCGTGGCTACATCCGATGAGCGTATCGAGCTGTTGTTCTCTTACGGGACACTCCAGCTCGAACGCGTGCAGCTCGAATCCTTCGGCCGCTTGCTGGATGGTCAGGACGATGCCATGCCGGGTTACCGCCGGATGATGGTGGAGATCACTGACCCGGAAGTTCTCCGCAAAAGCGGCGAACGATTTCACCCGATCGTCGCTCCCAGCGGCGATCCGGCGGATGAAGTCGCCGGCAAGGTGTTTCAGGTCACCGCGACTGAATTGGCCGCGGCTGACCGGTACGAGGTTTCGGACTACAAGCGGGTCGCCGTGCGGCTCAAGTCCGGCAAACAGGCCTGGGTCTACATCCAGGCCTGATCTGGCCAGCGGTGCTGGCTTTCCGGGTCACCAGGGTACGGTCTCGCCCAGGCGATTGAGGTATTGCAGGCCGCTGCGACCGGCCTGGGAAGTCACCAGGTCCACGACGCGTGGAATGCTATCGCTGATCTCCAGCGGCGCGCCGCTGCCACCCATGTCGGTACGAATCCAGCCTGGCGCGATAAGCAGCAAGCTGCGGGTGGGCACGGGCTGGCGCGCCGCATAGCTGCGCATCAGCGTATTGAGGGCCGCCTTGCTGGCGCGATAGCCCTCCCAGCCGCCGTCCAGGTTGTTGGCGACACTGCCGAGGCCGGACGACATGGCGACGATCACGCCGTCGGGTGCGACCAGCGCATCGAAGGCCTCGATGACGCGCATCGGGCTGAGGGCGTTGGTCACCATCATGCGTGTGAAGGCATCGGTCTCCATCTGGGCGGCCGTCTTGTCCGGCTCGATGGAGATCCCTGCATTGACGAACAGGGCGTCGAGCGGGCGCCCCTCCAGACGTTGTCGCAATGCCTTGATGTCGCCTGGCGCGTCAATGTCCAGATGCTCGATCTCCAATCGATCGCCGACAGATGCCTGCAGGGCGTGGAGCGGCGTGTGGGCTGAGCCGCGCACCGTGGCGATGACATGCCAGCCGCGCTTGAGGAATTCCTCGGCCAGCGCGAGGCCAAGGCCGCGGGATGCCCCCACGATCAGCACCGTTGGCTGCTTCTGTTGTTCGTTCGATGTCATGGAACCGTCCGTCGGCAGGTCTCAGGAAAATGGTTTGACCAGATCGTGCAGCATGTTTCCCGGCGTCGTCGACGCCTTGAGTGAGCATGCCTTGCCTCGCTCGACGTCGATCCAGCACTTGTGAAGCCATTGAGCATACGCACTTGGAGGTCAGGGTTTTGCATGCCTTGCGTGTGGAACAGGTTGTTCCAGATGTCGCGTACGGGCTTCGTGCTCAAAAGGGGCGCCCCGGCGCGGCGGTGAAACTGTGAATGGTGTCGAGGGTGCCGAGCGGGCGATAGAATGACCGGCCCACCGTTTGCAGCCGTTCCGATGACCGACGCCCTTTTGCCCACGCCACCGCTATTCTCCGCTGAGGACGAGGGCTACATGCGCCGCGCATTGCAGTTGGCGGCACATGCGCGCGACGCCGAGAACGAGGTGCCGGTGGGTGCGGTGCTGGTGCAGGGTGACGAGATCATTGGCCTTGGCTGGAACCGTAACATCACGCTAAATGACCCCAGCGCGCATGCGGAGATCATGGCGCTGCGCGCGGCGGGCGAGAAACTGTCCAACTACCGCATGCCGGGCGCGACGTTGTACGTGACGCTGGAGCCATGCGCGATGTGTTCCATGGCGCTGGTGCATGCGCGTATCGGGCGGGTGGTGTATGGGGCTGCGGATCCCAAGACGGGTGCTGCTGGCAGCGTGTTCGACACGCTGATTTCCGAACGTCACAACCATCGCGTGGTTGCGGAGGGCGGCCTGCTGGCCGACGAGGCATCGACCATGCTGCGCGAGTTTTTCCGCGCCCGGCGCTAGTGCGCGGACTTGCGCCAGAAGCTGTCGAGTTTCTCGAGCTTGCCCAGTGATTCCATGGCCTTTTCCGAAGCGTGGTACGCCGTGCGTCTGCTCCAGCGACGGAACGGCTTGAGCAGGGTTCGCGTATCTTCCGCGACCACGAAGTCACCGATCAGCGTGCGCCCCATCATGCGGTCGTGCGCATCGCCAAGGTGGCCTTGAAGTTCTGCCAGTTGCTTTAGCCAGGCGGTCGCCGCCTGTTTCGGGAATGCGTGCTGGTAAAGCTCGATGCTGTAACGCATCTTCTTGGTGGCGCTGCGCAGGCGGTGCAGCCGTTTGCTGCCACCATCCAGCTTGGCGGCGCGTTTCTTCAGCTCGCTCCAGCGCTTCTGCAACGCGCTGACGGCGAGTTCGCGCATCTGATTGTCGGTCGGCGGCTCCAGTGTCTGCGCCCAATGTCGCCACGATTGCAGCGTCGCGGTGAGTGCATGCTTCTTGAGTTCGACCGTGGCTTGCTTGTGCGTCTGTTGCTGGCGATCGCAGATGGCCTTGGCTGCGACGTCAGCGCCGGGAAGGCGGGCGTTTTCCTTGTCGAGAAAGGCGGGTAGCGTTTCCTGCGCAAGGATGTCCAGGTCGCGGCATTGCCCGGTCGCCTCGCGGCAGGACTTCAGGTACGCGATGACGTCGTGCAGGTCGTCATCGGAAAGCGTGGCAAGGTCTTTCAGTGTGGCCGTCACGCGACGCAGGTTGACGCGCCATGCATGCAGCAACTTGGGATCGTACGGCTGTTCAAGCAGGCGCTTGCGCGCGTCGAATGCCTTCGAGAGATAGCCGTCCAGCGATTCGCGCACACGATCGAATTCCGATGGCTTCCGTGGTCGACCCGGGGACTGGGGCGATGACGCGCGCGTAGGGCTACCACGATGCTGCAGCCTGGCATTCATGCAGTGATTCCAGCCGACCGGGATGTCTACTTTGCATCAACTTGTCACATTACGCGAGCGACGTGCCGACGCATGGTTATGACACGAAAGTCAGGGCCTCGGCGCAAGATTGTTCGATCTTCAGGGTGAGTAGCGGGTCGGCCCGGGTTTTGCCCATGTTCAAGGCGGCAATGGGCTTGCCTTCACGGGCGGCTGCGGCGGCAAAGCGATAGCCTGAAAAGACCATCAGCGAGGAGCCGACCACCAGCATGGCGTCGGCGTTGTTAAGCGACGTGATGGCCGCGTCAACGCGTTCGCGCGGCACGTTCTCGCCAAAGAACACCACGTCCGGCTTGAGGATGCCGCCACAGTGCGGACAGGGCGGGACGTTGAAGGTGGAAAAATCCCGGCCATCCAGGTCGGCGTCGCCGTCCGGCGCATCGCCCGCATCAAGCAGGGCCCACGCGGGATTGAGTTCGACCAGCGCCTCCTGGAACACGTCGCGCGACAAGCGCACGGTGCAGTCCATGCAGCGTACTTCGTTCAGGCGGCCATGCAGGTCGATGACATCGCGGTGTCCCGCGGCCTGGTGCAAACCATCGACGTTCTGCGTGAGCAGGGTGGTCAGGCGGCCCTGTTGTTCCAGTCGCGCCAGTGCGTGATGGGTGCGGTTGGGCCGGGCGCGGCCAAAACGTCGCCAGCCCACCAGGCTGCGTGCCCAGTAACGCTGGCGCGTCGCCTTTTCGCCCATGAAGGCCTGGTAGGTCACCGGCTGCGGGCGTTTCCAGCCGCCATGGGCGTCGCGATAGTCGGGGATGCCCGAGTCGGTGCTGCATCCCGCGCCGGTCAGTACGAACAGCCGAGGATGTGCATCGATGAAATCGCGCAGGCGCGCGCGATCGAGCTCGATGTCACGCGCGGGCGTCACGAAGGATTCGTCGAGGGAGATATCAGGCTGCCGCACGGCTTTGGAGCTCCTCGATGGCGCCTGCAATGCCGAGTGGGCCATCCACCTGCACGACACGAGATGCATGGTCGACGAAGTCCGTGTCGGTTTCGTGCGCCCAGGTCACGTGATAGGGCATGTACACGCCCCAGCCACCCATATCCACCACGGGCGCAATGTCAGACCGCAGCGAATTGCCCACCATGGCGAAGCGGCTGGGCGACAGCTGGAACTCTTCCAGCACGTTGCGATAGGCGCGCTCGTCCTTCTCCGAGACGATCTCGATGCGATGGAACAGGTCGGCCAGTCCGCTGCTGGCTACCTTCTGCTCCTGGTGGAACAGGTCGCCCTTGGTAATGAGTACCACGCGGTGATGCTGCGCGACGGCTTCCACCGCCGCCCGAATGCCCGGCAAAAGATCCACCGGATGCGCCAGCACCTGCTTGCCCAGTTCGATGATGCGATGCAGATCGGTAGCGCTGATGCGCTGTCCGGTAATGTCGATCGCCGACTCGAGCATCGACAGCGTCATGCCTTTGGCGCCATAGCCGAACAGCTTGATGTTGCGGCGCTCGGTGGCGAGCAGGCGGTCATGCACGTGCACGTCCGCCAGATCGACGTAGGTGCCAACGATGCGTTCAAACTCACCATGTGCCGACTGGTAATACCCTTCGCTGTGCCACAGCGTGTCGTCACCGTCGAAACCTACCAGTTCAATCACGTTTTTCACCCGGTTGCCGTGCTGGCGCTGTTCGTCATATGGGGGCATTTTCCCAGAAAACAGCCGAGTACGGCGGCATCCACCGCGCGCTGAGACGTCGGCAGAATAGGCCTGGCGTGTCGACGTGCTGTGGATGGTTCGGTTCGAGGGTGATGTGATCGGCTCTGGCATCAACGCAGCACGCGGTGACCACCTCGCTGGGGTATGCCGGCCTGTTCGCCGACGACATCAGGTGGTCGCCATGCGCCGCCACCGTGGTGTACGGGACTCCACTCGGGCAGTGGTGCGGGTGGCGCAAGGTCGAATGCATGGAAATCGCCATCGGCGTAGACGATGCGGCCATCCATCACGGTGAGTGTTGCGGAGAGATGTGGAATGTCTTCGTCGGCAACGCCAAAATAATCGGCCGTGAGTATCGCGAAGTCGGCGAGCTGCCCGATGTCGAGCTGCCCTTTGCTGCCTTCCTCACCCGAGAACCAGGTATTGGCGCGGGTATGCAGTGCGAGTGCGGTTGCCCGGTCCAGCCGTTCTTCCGGAGCAAGGAAGGCGGTGCCGCCAAGCGTGCGTCCCGTCGTCAGCCAGTGCAGCGTCGACCACGGATCCATGCTGGCTTGCTCGCTTCCCGCCGAACCGATGCCGAGGCACACACCCGCGCCGAGCAGGTGGCGCAGCGGTGGCGTGTACGATGCGGCTGTCTCGCCGTATCGCTCCGCGAAGTACTCGCCCTGGTAGGCCATGTTCGGCTGCAGGCAGATGCCGCCGCCAAGAGCGACGATACGTTCGATGTTGCTCTGGCTGATCGTTTCCGCACCGTCGAAAAACCACGGCAGGGCACGCAAGGGAAGTTCACCATCGATGCGCTCGAAGATGTCGAGCACCGCGCCGATGGTTTCGTCATGCGTGGCCTGCAGGCGCCAGGGCCAGTTGCGTGCGACGAGCCGGCGGATGACGTCATCGAGCTCGGCCATCGCCTGTGCCGTGATATTTGCGGCGGGCTGACGGAAGTTCGCGTCGTCCCGAGCGGCGTGGACCAGCACAGCACCCGCACCATTGAAGCGGAATATCTCATCGCCATCACCGTAGCGATTGAGGGTGCACCAGTGCAGGTAATCGGCGACCTCCGCTCCTGGGGTCTGGGCAGCGAGGTGGTACGCCAGGCGGACGGTGAGCAGATGGTGCTGAGCCAGTTCCTCGACGGCGCGATAGTCGTCCGGATAGTGCAGGTCGGGGGCACCGGCATCGATCACGCTGGTGATGCCGAGTCGATTGAGCTCACGCATGTACTGACGCGTGCTATTGATGCGGTACTCGTGCGGAAGCACGGGCGCATGGGTGAGTACGTCGCGGAACACATCGGTGGACGGAGCGGCGATAAACAGCCCGGTCGGCTGGCCCGCGTCGTCCCATTCGATATGGCCGCCGACGGGATCGGGCGTCTGCGCGTCGTAGCCGCAGGCGGCGAGGGCGGCGGCGTTGAGCAGGACGCGATCGCGCAGGTGCTGAATGTAGACCGGCGTGGACGGCGCGATATGGTTCAACTCCGCCAGTGTCGGCAAGCGCCGCTCGGCGAACTGCTGCTCGCAGAAGCCGCCGATCACGCGAACCCATTGTGGCGAAGGCGTGCGTTGTACCTGTGCAGCCAGAACGGCCAGCGCCTCATCCAGCGTCGGGATGCCGTCCCAGCGCAATTGCTGGTTGTAGTCCAGCCCGGTGGCGATGAAGTGCTGCCCGGCGTCGATCAGTCCGGGAATGACGCGGCGTTTCCCCGCATCGATGACGACCGTCGCAGGGCCGGCCAGTGAGCGGATCTGTCCGTTCGTACCCACGGCGACGATGCGCCGGCCGCTGACCGCCAGCGCCTCCACCTCGGGGCGATGAGCGACGCCGGTGTGGATTTTCGCATTGTGGACGACGAGTGTCGGATACACGGTCATGGATGTTGCCTTGACGACAAGCGATCCCTGCAGCCAGATGTACGGCCTGCGGCGTCTATCTTTCGTGACTGCGCTTCCGGGGCGTCAAGCGCTCCGGTCAATGGCCCCGGGTGTGGCGAGGGGTAGATTGCGGCATTGCTGCCATCCGCCGGCGCGGCCAGCGAAGGCATGTGCATATGCACAATGGTCATTTCCCGCGACGACAGCGAATGGACAGCATGACGCTTACTCGTTGGGAGGCGAGACCATGCCCCGATCCGTGCCCGCACATACCGTTCCTGTCGTTCGCCGCTGGCTCGCTGTTTGCGTGCTGCTGTGCGCGTGGCCGGTGTGTTGCCTGGCGGACGACTATGACTTCTACGGCAACTGGCCCACGCACATAACGGCGGCAGACGGTACGGACGTCGGTCTGGCGGTGCTGTACCAATACGACATCAACCGGTTCTCCAACGACGGCGGCAGGCTAGAGGACGCCAGCACCAACCGGCGCCGCTACCTCGGTTTGTATGCACGCAAACCCGGTCTTTACGACGCCATCGCCCAGTACGACTTCCAGGCGAAGCAATGGGCTGATGCCTTCGTGCGCCTGCGCAGCACCGGCGTGATCGGCGAGGACGTGGGCAACGTCCGCTTCGGCTATTCCAAGACGCCGGTAGGATTCGAAGGCGTCACCAGCACGTCCGCCACCACCTTCATCGAAACCGCACTGCCGACGCAGGCCGTGTGGGAGGGGCGGCGCGCGGGTATCGACTGGGCGCTGGTGCGGCCGCACTTCATCATCAACGTGGGTGACTACTTCTGGCGCAAGGACCTGGACGGCAACAATCCAGGCCGAACCTGGGCCGCACGTGCGGCGTGGATGCCGCTCAACGTGCCTGGCCATGTGCTGCATTTGGGGGTGTCGGCATCACGGGAAAAGCTGGATTGGGCTGATGAAGGCTCGGTGCCACCCTCAGCCCGGCTGCGTGCACGACCGGAAGACGGCCTGTCTCCGGTCCGTCTGGTGGATTCGGGCAATCTGGCCTACAGCAAGAGCGTGAGCCGTCAGGGTTTCGAATCGCTATGGATCGACGGGCCATGGTCGTTGCAGGGCGAGTACCTGCAGGCAAAGGTGACGCGCTACAAAGGCAAACCGGACTACGACGTGAGCGGCTTCTATCTGTTCACCACGTGGACGCTGACGGGCGAATCCCGTGCCTATAGCGATGGCAACGTCGCGGACCGCCGCTACAACGGTCGCGACCTGCAGGCTGTGCGCCCCGCCCATGCCTGGGGCGCGGTGGAGCTGGCTGTGCGCTACAGCGAGCTGGATCTCAATGACGGCGCCATCACTGGCGGCAAGGAGCATGACTGGACGGTGGGCGCCAACTGGTATCTGGGCGAGCACCTGAAGTTCCAGGCGAACTACGTCTGGGCTTTCAGCGACAAGGGCAGACTACGGGTGGATCCACACATCTTCGAAATGCGCGCGCAGGTGTACTTCTGATGCTGAAGGTTGCCGGTACCCGTGTGCGGATGCCGGCAACCGTTGCTCAGTGCAGGCCGACTGTGTCGTGCGTTGCGTCGAAGATCTTCTGTGTGTCGTAGCCGATACCGTTCTTGAACACGTAGGGTAGGTGTTCGATGTCGGCCGTGTTCTTCGACGGGTCGCCGTTGATCATCACGATGTCGGCGCGCTTGCCAATGGCCAGCGTGCCCACGTCGGCGTCACGGCCGAGGTACTTCGCGCCGTTGTACGTGGCGACCCTCACCGCCTGCTCGAACCCGAAGCCGGCTTCCACCAGCAGTTCGATTTCGCGCTTGGACGAGTAGCCCGGCACGACGCCGCCGTAGCCGGTCGGGTCGGTGCCGGCGAGTAGCAGGCCACCAGCATCCGAGTATTGCTTTTCCATGCGTGCGAGCTTGGCGTAGCCCTCGCGGGAAAGCCGGGTGTTGTGCGGATCCTGCACGCGCCGCCACCCGTTCAAATAGTTCTGGCGAACCTCGGGGAGCATCAGGTCCAGGGCGCCCTGCGGTGCCTGAGGACGCCCGGTGATCATGGTCTCGAACACCGTCAGGGTGGAGGTGAGCGCTACGTGGTGGTCAACCATGTCGCGCATCAGCGATTTCACCTCGGGCGCGGATGGGTCGACGGCGGCGAGCGATTCCAGCACCGCGTTGCCCCTGGGGCAGGCGTCGGGCTGCTTGTCCTTCACGAAATCGCTGGACACGAAGAAGCCGTGCTCCAGATTGTCGATGCCCATATCCACGGCCTCGCGGTAGGTCACCGAGCACAGGTGCGCCGTGACCTTGGCCTTGCGCGCATGCGCGGTGTCGATCACGCGCTTCAGCTCGTCGCGCGTGATCTGCATGTAAGCCTTGTACGAGGTGACGCCCTCATCGGACCAGTAGTTGACTGTGCGTTCCGCATCATCCGGGCCGGTGAGCACATGGACGGCGGGAATCGGCAAGCCGGGCCCGTTGAGGTAGGGGCCGGTCACGTCCATGTCTGGGCCGATGACCTTGCCGCTGGCAATGGCATCGCGCACGTTGATGTCGGCGTACGGCATCATCGAGCCCGCCGTGCGCATGGTGGTCGTGCCGCCGGCAAGGTACAGCCTCGGAAAGCTGTAGCTCATCTCGTTGTATTCAGCGCCGCCCGCCGGATAGAACATGTGTTCGTGCACCATCACGAAGCCGGGCATGAGCGTCTTGCCCTGCGCGTCGATGACCTTGGCCTCCTGCGGCACCTTCACCTTGCTGCTCTTGCCGAGCGCGGTGATGCGGCCCTTGTCGATCACCAGCGTCTGGTCGCGCGAGGCCTTCGCGCCGGTTCCGTCAATCACGGTGGCGTGGGTGAAGGCGATCAGTGGCTGATCGTAGGCGACGAAGTCCTTATCCGAGGGCGGCTTGCCATCCGCCGCCAATGCGGACGTCGATGCCAGCAAGCCAGCGAGGGCGAAGGTGAAAAGCGAAGGCTTCAACGTCATGGATGCTCCCCCATCTCAAGAGGGAGCATCCTAGCAAGCCGTGCTGCGGAGCGATCACATCGCCTCGAGCAAGGCCACGGTGCCCTGGCCGCCGTCAGCGCAGATGCTGACAATGGCCAGCGTGCCGGAGGGCATGGCCGCCAGTTCCTTCACCGCCTGGCTCAGGATGCGCGCGCCGGTCGCGCCGAACGGATGGCCAATGGCCAGGCTGCCGCCGTTGGGGTTCACGCGATCACGCGGGAACGCGCCGAAATCGCGATCCACGCCCGCCTTGCGGGTGAGGAACTCGCGGCTTTCCAGCGCCGCCATGTGGAACAGCACCTGCGCGGCGAAAGCTTCGTGGATTTCCCACAGGGCCACATCGTCATAGCGCAGGTTGTGCCGGGCCAGCAACTTGGGGATGGCGAACGCAGGTGCCATCAGCAGCCCTTCGATCCGGAAGTCGACGGCGGCGATTTCCCAATCGACGAGTCGCACGCGTGGCACGTGCGAGGGAAGTCGGCCCAGGCCCTTCTCGCTGGATACCCACAGGCCGGCCGCGCCGTCAGTGAGCGGCGAGGAGTTGCCCGCCGTCAGCGTGCCCTGGCCGCTAGTGCGGTCGAAGCTGGGCGGAAGCTTGGCGAGCTTTTCCAGCGAAGTATCCGCGCGCGGGATGCCGTCGCGACGCAGATCGCCGACCGGAATCACCAGGTCGTCGAAGAAGCCGTTGTTCCACGCCGCCACCGCGTGCTGATGGCTGGCGAGGGCGAGGGCGTCTTCATCTTCCCGGCGCAGGTGCCAGTCCTTGGCGGTGATCTCGGTGTGCTCACCCATGCTCAACCCCGTGGTGCGATTCACGATGCCGGGGATGTACAGGCTGATATCGCCCAGCTTCAGCGATAGTGCGTGCGAGACCTTCTCGCCGACTGAGCGAGCCTTCTGGAACGCGCGAATCCAGTCGGAAAGCCGCTGTGGCAGTCCGAGCTGCACGCGGCTGAGGCTGTCCACGCCACCCACCAGCGCCAGTTGCATGCTGTCGTCGTCCAGCATGCCAGCCGCCTCGATCATGCCGATCATGCTGGTGGAGCAGGCCATGATGGTGGAGAAGGCGGGGATGGATGCCGGCGCGCCGGCATCCATCAGTACTTCACGCGCGATATTGCTCCAGGTGAGGTTGGGCACCACCGTGCCCCAGGTCGCGAAGTCGGGTCGCGCCCCGTCCGGCAGGCTGGCGAGCATGTGCTGCACCACTGGCACCGACAGGGCGATGGCGTCGTACGAGGCCAGCGCGCTGTCCACCTTGGCGAACGGTGTGCGCAGGCCGGAAGCCAGCCAGACGGGACGGTCGTAACGGGACTTCAGGGCCATGGGTGTGTCCTGGCGGAGTGGGGAGAGTCAGGCGTCGGCGGTTTGCCAGACGGCTCCTTCGGGCGCGCCGCGGCCAAGCTTGTCCGGCAGCGGTTCCGTAGCAGCGACGAACTCGAGCGAAACGGAGTTGATGCAGTAGCGCTGGTAGCTCGGCGGCGGGCCGTCGTCGAACACGTGGCCCTGATGGCTGCCGCAGCGCGCGCAGCGGATTTCGGTGCGCACCATGCCGTGGCTGGTGTCGCGCACATAGGTCAGATGCTGCTCGTCGAAGGGGGTGGTGAAACTCGGCCAGCCAGTGCGGCTGTCGAACTTGCTGCCCGCCATGAACAACGGCAGGCCGCACAGGCGGCAGCTGTAGACACCGGCCCGCTTCTCGGTCAGCAGCACGCCGCAGAACGGCGATTCGGTGCCGTGGTCAAGCAACACCTGTCGCTCACCGGCGGTCAGCGTGGAGGCGAGGGCGTCGAATTCCAGCGGAGTGGGAGGGGACAGGTCGAAGGTGGAGCGATGGCTCACAGCGTGATCTCCTCGGCAAACGTTCCCGGGGCAAAAGCCCGGGTGCCCCTCATGATCGGGGCGAATGCGCGCGGTGCAAGGGGTCAGCGCCGACGTTCGCGGGCCTCTTCCTCGGCCACGGTAAGCACGGCCTCGGGCTTGGCTTCCAGGCGCGCCTTCGGGATCGGATCACCGCTGTCGTCGGAGTAGCCGTAGGTGCCGTCGTCGATCTTCTCCAGCGCGCGCTGGATGTCGTTGACGCGCTGTTCGTCCACGTCATGCTGGGCCTGGCGCACTTCTTCCTGGGCCAGATCCTGTGCGGCGTCCTCGAACTCCTCGGCCTCGTCGCCGTGCTCTTCGGTGAAGCCGCGCTTGCGTGCGTTGACGTTCAGTTCGCCGCCAAGCACCTGGCGTTGCAGTGCTTCCAGGCGCTTGCGCTGTTGCGCGATGAAATCGGGGCTGAGGGACTGGTCGGCGGACATGGCGGACTCCATCGGGAGAATGCTCCCGTAGCTATGGCACACGCCTCGTTCGTGCGCGGTGAAGGGCTTCGCACCGGCCCGCGAGGACGGGCCGGTGCGGTGCGCTCACCAGCGGTAGGCCACCTTGCCGTAGACATAGGCGCCATTGAAACCGAACGGCGAGAACACCGAGTACGGTAGGGTGCCATTATTGTCGTTGGCTGGGATTACCCGATCGGGGTATGTGTTGAAAATATTGTCGCCGCCGAGGGTGAAGGTCCAACGCTCGAGGTTGTAGTTCACCGCAAAGTCGAAGATCCACTTGGCGCCGAAGGTCTGGTCCAGCGCGGCCGTGGTGGAGTTGTAGGACACGAAGCTGCCGTAACGCGTCGCCGTGCCGTCGAAGCTCCAGTGCCCCAGGTTGTAGACCTCGTTGAGGATCAGCTTGCTGCGTGGCGTGGTATCGGCCAGCAGGCCGAACTGGTCGCGGCGATCGACGCGTTTGAGGTTCACGCCGAGCTGGTTGAGGATCGCCGGATTGGCCTTGACGTCCGTGACCTTGTTCTTGTTGTAGTTGTAGCTCAGCGTGCTCTGCAGAGAGCCGGCATCGCCGAAGTCGCTCAGGTAGCTGGTCACCAGGTCCACACCGCGCGTACGCGTGTTCACCGCGTTGGTGAAATAGGCGATGCCGCTGTAGTTGAGGTTGGTGACGCCGTTGGCCGCAAGGTAGGCCTGCACCGAGGGCGAGGTGGTCGCCAGGTTGCTGGACAGTGTGACGCGGTTGTCGATGGTGATCTGGTAGACGTCCAGGCTCAGGTTGAGCGCGTCCAGCGGGTTCCACACCGCGCCCAGCGTGTAGTTATGCGACTTCTCGGGCTCCAGCGGCTGCGCGCCCAGCAGCGTGCCGATCTGGCTGTTCACGGGCACGATGCCGGTGTTGTAAATGCCCGGTGGCAGGTGCAACGAGTTGCCCGCGCCGTAGTAGAGCGACGACGTATACGAATAGTGCTGCTGCGCCAGCGATGGCGCGCGGAAGCCGGTGGAAGCGCTGCCGCGCAAGGCAAAGCGGTCGGTGAAGTCGAAGCGGCCAGCCAGTGCGCCGGAGGTGGTGCTGCCAAAGTCGTTGTAGTCCTCGTGGCGCACGGATGCCGAGGCGCTGAAGCGATCCGTCAGGTTGCTTTCCAGGCTGATGTATTCCGCCACGTCATGGCGGCTGTACGAACCGGAGTCCGTTGGCTGGAAGCCACCGAAACCCTGCGCGCCACCCGATACACCTGACTTGCCCGTGTACCACGAGGTGAGGTCACCGGGCTTGATCTGGTAGGTCTGGCGCAGGTATTCCGCGCCGAAGGCGAGGGTGACCGGGTTGGGCAGCCAGCCGGTGGAGAACTCCTTGGCAATGTCCACATCGAACGACTGCTGCGAGTCGCTCAGGATGCCGTCGTGGAATTCGCTCGGGCTGTATCCGAAGTCATGCAGGAAGGCGCGATTCACGCTGTTCTCGGTGGCGTACGACACGCGGTTGCCGCCGTAATTGCCGCTCACGTCCCAGCGCCAGCCGCTTTCCGTCTTGCCGCGGACGCCCACGACCAGCGAACGGTCAGTGGACTCGGCATGTTCCAGCGGCAGGTAGCCGTTGGGGTAGATCGACGGCACCGAGTTGCTGCTGGCCAGGTTGCGGAAGAACGCCGGTGAGGTGGTGTTGCGCTGGCTGTAGTGGCCAAAGGCGTAGAGCTGCACGTTCGGCGTGATGTCGAACTGCGAGTTCAGGAACAGGTTGTGATCTTTCACTGCCGGGTCGCCAAAGCGCTGCGTGGTGCCTTCCCACGGGCGCGTGCGATTGGGTTCGGAGCGGTTGGTGTAGTCCTGGTTGCCGTCCTGCAGCGTGAAGCGGATCCAGCCCTTGTCGTCGCTGAGCGGGATGCCAACGTTGGCCGAGCCCTGCCACTGACGCCCATCGCCCGCCGAATACTGACCACCGGTAACGTCCACCTCGCCGTGCGCCGCGCCCTTCTTCAGCACGATGTTGATCACGCCGGCGATGGCGTCGGAGCCGTACTGGGCGGACGCGCCGTCGCGCAGCACTTCGATGTGGTCGATGGCGCCGATGGGAATGGTGTTGAGGTCCACCGCCTGCGAGCCACGGCCCAGCACGCCGTTGGTCAGCAGGATGGCGCCCGGGTGCCAGCGCTTGCCGTCCACCAGCACCAGCACCTGGTCCGGCGACAGGCCGCGCAACTGCGCAGGGCGTTGCGAATCGGCGGTATCGGCGGCGGCGGGGCGCGGGAAGGTCAGTGACGGAATGATGCGCGCCAGCGCGGTGGTCAGTTCCGTGGTGCCGGTCTGCTTCAGCGTCTGCGCCGAGACCACGTCGATCGGCGTGAGCGAGCTGCTTTCGGTGCGGTTGTCCGCACGCGTGCCGGTGACGATCACGGTGTCGAGCTTCTTGGCGTTCTCGGTAGATGCCGGAGGCGTGGTGGCATCCTGGGCGGACGCCTGGGAGAGGATGGAGAGGAGGGCAAGGGCAAGCAGGCTTGGTGCGGCCTTGAGGCCGACGGAATTCTTATTCATGTCGTGGTTTCCCCGGTCTAATTAGCGGTGACGCAGTGCAACAATTGCAGGCTAACGGTGTTTGTCGGCAACAGTCAACAGCGGTATAGACGTCCAAACATGTCCAATGAATTCTGGTTGTTTCCTTATGGCATGGTGGCATGAGGATGCGCGAGGGTTGCGTCCGCGTCACGTGACGAAAGTGACAGGCCGGCAGGACAGGTCGGCGACAGGCTCGCTGCGACGTTCGCCGCCGCCCGTCATGGCTGGATCGCTAGTGATTGATTTGAAACGGTTTCACACGGTGTTGAGGCTGGGCTGGACGACCCTATATATGTCCGATTGCAGGCGGCCCGAGTTTTGGGTGCGCCTGATCGACATACACCCCATCAAGGCGGAACCCATGGCACGCAAGAAGGCGCTTCAGCTCTACCGCAACATCGGCATCATTGCGCATATCGATGCCGGCAAGACCACGACCACTGAGCGCATCCTGTACTACACCGGCAGGAAGCATCAGATCGTCGACGTGCACGACACCAAGGAAGGCAAGGGCTCCACCACCACTGACTATCTGGAGCAGGAGCGCAAGCGCGGCATCACCATCCAGTCGGCGGCGGTGTCCACTGAGTGGAAGGGGCACCAGATCAACCTGATCGACACGCCCGGCCACGTCGATTTCACCATCGAGGTGAATCGCAGCCTGCGCGTGCTGGACGGCGCCGTGGTGGTGTTCGATGGCGTGGCTGGCGTGGAGCCGCAGACCGAGACCAACTGGCGCCTGGCCGACCAGTACAACGTGCCGCGCATGTGCTACGTCAACAAGATGGATCGCATCGGCGCGAATTTCGAGCATTGCGTGAAGGGCATCCGCGAGCGACTGGGCGCCAACGTGCTGTTGTGCCAGGTGCCGCTGGGTAGTCATGACGAGTTCGTCGGCATGGCCGACCTCGTCGCGGGCGTCGGCTATATCTGGAAGGGCGATGACAAGGACAGCCCGTGGGACACCGTTCCCTTGGACGAGATCGCCGGGCACGTGAAGTTCTCGGCCGCAGGCGACCAGGCATGGGTTGCGAACCTGGCCAAACTGCGCCAGGAAACCCTGGAGTATGCGCTGGCGATGGACGACGAGGCGTTCGACCGCCTTATCGAGACAGGCGAGTTCGACCCGGCCGTGCTCAAGGCATGCATCCGCAAGGGCTGCGTGTCCGGCAAGCTCGTGCCGGTGTTCTGTGGCTCCTCGTATCGCAACAAGGGCGTGCAGCAGTTGCTGGACGGCGTGATCGACTACCTGCCGTACCCGGGCGAAAACGGCGGCATCGCGATGGTCGATGAGGATGGCCATGTCACGGGCGAGCAGGGTGTCGTCGATGACGCGCCGGCACGCGCGCTTGCGTTCAAGGTGATCAACGACCAGTTCGGCACACTCACCTTCTGTCGCATTTATTCGGGCGTGATCAGCAAGGGTGACACCTTGCTCAACGTCACGCGCGGCAGGAAGGAGCGCATCGGTCGCATCGTGGAGGTGCAGGCCAACGCGACCAAGGAAATCGACGAAGTGCGGGCCGGTGACATCTGTGCATTCGTGTCGCTCAAGGAGACCGAAACCGGCGACTCGCTGTCCGATCCGGCGCATCCCGCGCTGCTGGAGCGCATGCGCTTCCCTGATCCGGTGATCAGCGTGTCGGTGGAGCCCAAGAGCCGCAACGACGTCGACAAACTTTCCACGGCGCTCTACAAAATGGTGAAGGCCGATCCGTCGTTGCGACTGGAGGTGGACAAGGAAACCGGGCAGACCGTGCTCAAGGGCATGGGCGAGCTGCACCTGGAGGTGACCATCGACCGCATGCGCACCGAGCTGGGTGTGGACGCCAACATGGGCAAGCCCAAGGTGAGTTTCCGCGAGGCGTTCGGCCGTAAGGTCGAGCACACCTATACGCATAAAAAGCAGTCGGGCGGCTCGGGTCAGTTCGCTGAGGTGACTATCGTGTTCGAGCCGGGTGAGACCGGCAGTGGCGTGGTGTTCTCCGATGAGATCGTTGGCGGCCGTGTGCCGCGCGAATACATCCCAGCGGTGGAGCACGCCGTGGACACGGAGTCGCAAGAGGGCCAGGTTGCGGGCTATGAGGTGGTGGATTTCAAGGCGCGGCTGATCGATGGCAAGTTCCACGACGTCGATTCGTCCGCGCTCGCCTTCGAAATCGCCACGCGCCAGTGCTTCCGTGAAGCCCAGCGGTTGAGCAAGCCCAAGCTGCTGGAGCCGATCATGCGGCTGGAAGTGGTGATGGAGGCCGACTACCTCGGTGACGTCATTGGCGACATCAATCGTCGTCGCGGTACGGTGAGCGATCAGGGCCAGAAGGGTACGCAGGCTTTCGTGCAAGGCTTCGTACCGCTGGCGGAGATGTTCGGTTACATCAACTTCCTGCGCTCGGCCACCCGCGGCCGGGGCACCTTCACCATGGAGTTCGACCACTACGAGGAAGTGCCTGCCAACTTGGTGGATACGCTGATGGAGAAGGAAGCGAAGGCGAAGTAAACGCCTCCGACTTCACTGTCGCGCCGTGCGGCCCTGCGGGGTCCGCGGCGCGATGGGGTTACGCCGTGCCCGCGCCGACATTGCCATGACATGGGCAACGCGATACTGCCGGGAACCACCGCGGAGGAAACCCCATGGGCAAGACAAGCAAGGCCAAGGCCGACAATGGTGCCGTCAAGGTTCGCCAAAAAGCGGCCCTCAATACACCGTCCGCACTGGGCGAGAAGGCGACACGCGATATCTCCGGTGAGCTCAATGCGCTGCTGGCCGATATCCTCGCCCTGTACCTGAAGACCAAGAACTTCCATTGGCACATGTCCGGTCCATACTTCCGCGACTACCACCTGCTGCTGGACGAGCAGTCGGACGAGATCTACGCCACGGTGGACCCGATCGCCGAGCGCGTGCGCAAGCTGGGCGGCACGACGTTGCGTTCGCTCGGTCAGGCCAAGCGCCTTGCCCGCCTGGCGGACAATGACGCGGACTTCGTGACGCCGGACGACATGCTGGCGGAACTGCGCGAGGACAATCAGCGTCTCGCTGGCTACATGCGCGCCACGCACGAGCTGTGCGACGAGTATCGTGATGTCGCCACGGCCAGCCTGCTGGAAAACTGGATCGACGAGGCCGAGCGTCGCGTGTGGTTCCTGTTCGAAACCGGTCGTCATTCCTGATGGTTGCGTCCTCCAGTCGGCATCGGCCGGAGGGCTCTGCATATCGAGGAAGGGTGTCGCCTGGTGACGTCGCTGAACCGGTTCAGCGACGTCATCAAGGTGAGCTATCCGGAGCCATGCCCCAGCTCGCGCGCTGGCATGGGTGGTACCGTGGCTCGGCCAAAGCATCGTCAGGCGAAGCCCCGCCAGCGCGCAACCATGCCCACCCCCTTGGTGACGGCGCTCGATAGCAGGCGCAGATCCAGCGGCATGTCTGGCCGGTAGACGTCCAGCAGCAAAGCCACGCGCGTCCGCTCGCAGCGGTTCCACACTTCGTGCGGGTAGGTGTCGTCCCATAGCAGTTGTTCGCCCGTGGCGAGGCGATGCTCCTCGCCGGCCAGCCACAGCACGGCACCGGGCAGCCCGTCGTCCGCAAGCGGCGCTTCCAGGTTCAGCTGGTAACGCAGGATGCCCCGGAAGGGGCCGCTGTGGCGGGGAATGTGCTTGTTCGGCGCGAGGAAGGACAGCGTGGCCGACAACACCTCGGGGCACGCGGCCAGCAGCTCGGACAGGAAGGGGCAGTGTGCCTGGTTTGCGCGAACGTCCTGTCCGTAGATCCTGAGCATGAACATCCGCCAGTCCCGCCCATCGGTCGCCGAGAGCTCCGCCTGGGCCGGCATGATTTCGTGGAAGCGAGGGATGGGCACGGCGCTCTCCATGATGGCCATGGCCTCGCCACGGATCACTTCCCATGCCTCCTGAAAGCGGCGTCCGTCGGGGAAGCAGGTGTCCACGTCCAGCACGGGCGGGGTGTTGATGCGGGCGTCGTACAGACGGCGGATGGCCCGTGATGACAGCTCATAGAGCGAATCCATCTTCGGTTTCCTTTGTTCTTTTGCGTGACGGGCGTGCTCGCCAGGATGCCGCCCGATCATCGTTTCGATAGCCGGTGCGCTGCACGGTAGCCGTGGCGATCTCCTCGTCACGTGAACGCACGAGACGCCGATGGGCCGACACGGCGCATGAGTGAACTCACCTGAAAAAAAACTCCCTTATCGCTGTTTTTACGTGAGATTTCTCTTGCATTTTACGTGACGTCACGTAAAATATGCGCAAACGAGGAGGATGCGCCATGGTTGACCCACTAGATCCGGGCACGCTTGCTTTGCCCCTGACGTTCAAGCGTTCGCGCGGACGTCCGCGCAAGCCCAATGCATTGACGGCCGCGGAGCGTGCCCGTCGTTATCGCGCAAGGAAGAAAACATTGGCGACGCACGTCGTGTCGCTCGCCGTGCACAGTGAAGTGGTGCAGGAGCGTGACGCGGCTGTCCTGCAGGTCAGGCAGTTGCGTGCCGAGCTGGAGCGGCTGCTGCAACAGCTGCAGTGATGTAAGAATTGCTCGTCCGGCGACCTGTGTCGCCGCGAGCGATGACGTGTTCGTGGCCGTCAATCATGCGGCCGCGCGCATACGCTTCGCCCTGTCAGGCTTGCAGCAGGGCCAGTGCCTGGTGTCTTGCCGAGGCGCGCAGGGAGCGTCGCAGGCTGGGGTCGTTGGTCGTGCGTGCCAACACCATGCCACCCACGCAGAGCGACACCATCGATTCGGCGCGGCGATCGGCATCGTGCACGCCCTGGAGCGCACAGCGGTAGACCTCGCTCATGCCACGGATCAGGTCGGTATATGCCTGCTGCGGTTCAAGGCCCGCCCGGGCCACGTCCGAAGGCAGGGCGTAGAGCGGGCAATGCATGTTGATGTCGTCCAGCACTTCGTCGCTGAGATACAGGTCCACCAGCATGTAGGCGAGCCGCCGTGGGTCGTCCAGCGGTACCCCTTCTTTGGACATCTTTACGGCGAAAGGATTGCAGGTGGCGAAGCTGGCCACCGCCGCAGCGTAGAGCTCGTCCTTGCTGTCGAAGTGGTGGTAGAACGCGCCGCGCGTAAGGCCGGCGTCCGTCATGATCTGGTCGATGGTGACTTGCTGGAAACCGTGGCGATTGAACAGGCGTCGCGCGGATTCCACGATCCGCGCGCGCGTCTGGGCCTTGTGTTCGGGACGATACGGCATGGCGCATGACCTCCTGCGACAGAGTATGGCGGCAGTCCAGAATATGTTCTTTAACATAATTCAGGGCTGCGTATGCTGGGTCGCCGCAGGTGATGTCATCCATCAACGGAGGTCAGCATGAAGATCTACTGGATCAAGGCGCAGGCGCCGCGGCGCGTGCTCGCATTGGTGAAACACCTCGGGCTGCACGCCGAGTTCGTCTGGATGAACGCCAAGGTAGGCGCCATGAGGGCGCCCGACTACGCCGCGATCAATCCCAACTGCAAGGCACCCACGCTGGTCGATGGCGACTTCGTGCTGTGGGAGTCGTCGGCGATCATGGCGTATCTGTGCAACAAGGCGGGCTCGGACATGTGGCCCTCGCACCAGCCCGATGAACAGGTGCAGGTGTTGCGCTGGCTGTCGTGGAACGACAACCACTGGGCCCGTGCCGTGGGCGCGTTCTACTTCGAACACGTGGTGAAGGCGACCTTCGAACTGGGGCCGCCCGATCCGGGTGAGCTGGAGCCGATGATTCCCCAGTTGAAGAGCCTTGCCCGCATTCTCGACGGCTGGCTCGAAGGGCGTGACTTCGTCGCCTGTAACCGCCTTACCATCGCTGACTTCCAGCTCGCGGCGATGGCCTGCGATTGGCGGCGGGCAGAGATGCCTTTGGCGGAATTCACGAATATCGTCCGCTGGCTGGACGGGCTGGATCGCCTGCCGGCCTGGGCGGATCCATGGCCGGCAGGCGACGCAAAAGAGTCGCGTGAGCAGGCGGTTGCGGTCTGAGTACGCTGTGCGTGGAAGAGAGCGGCGCGGAGATGTGATCTTCGTGCCGCTGAATCAGGCGCCAAGCTCCGCTTTCAGTGCCTGGGCCTGTTTCGGAAACCAAGGGCCGTTGGATTCCAACACGTCGTCGGCCAGCTTCTTTGCTTCGTCGTCGCGATGCAGGGCCTTCAGTGCCTTTACGCGCTGTAGGGCGACGGCGAGGCGATTGGCACCATAGGCCTTGTCGGCGGCCTGCACGAGATACGGCAGCGCGTCACCAGGCTTGCCCGCTTCCACCAGGCTGCGGCCATAGCGATAAGCGTAGACGTAGTCGTTCGGATAGGCGGCGATCAACTTGCGCTGGTACTCGTCCAGTTCCGCCGCGCGCCCGGCGCGCTGCAGGTAGATGCGTAGGTTGTCGGCGAGATTGCGGTCGCTGGCGAGGTTGCTGCCCAGCCGCTGGCGTGTCTGCGTGATGGCGCGGTCGAGAATGGTTGCGGCCGATGCCTGATCACCCAGCGCCTCGTCGAGCGCTGCGCTGGCGAGTACGGCACTGCGTTGGTCCGCGCAGGACGGCTTGGCGGTGAGCACCTGCGTATCGACATAGTTGTCGAAAGGTTTGCGTTGCGTGGCGAGCAGCGACTTGCGTTCGGCGGCGGGCAGCTTGTCGGTGGCGTCCAGCAGATGGTCGAGTACGTACGGTCGCTGGCAACCGATATCCTGCGCCAGCACCTTCTGCGCGCTGGCGACCACGGCCGGCGTGTCTTTGGCGGAGACGGCCTTGATCAATGCCAGTTGATCCAGTGCAACCACGACGCGGTTGCTCTTTCGCGCATGCTGTTGCTGCGAGGCTGGCAAGGACGCGAACCAGCGCAGGCCTTCGTCCGCCTCGGAGCGCGCCTGATAGGCCTCCAATACATTGGCCACATCATCGGTGTCTCCCTTCGCGGCCCTTTGCTTCAGGCTGTCGAGTGTATTGCCGGTGGCGAGGATGGCGTTGATCTTCGAATAGAACGTGTCGCGCGGCTGTTCCGCGGTGATGCGTCCCAGCTCGCTGCCGTGCTCGTCCAGCAATACATAGCTGGGCAGGAAGGAGGTGTTGAGCTTCTTCATCCATGCCAGGCCATCCGGCGAATCCGCGTCCACCTCGACCACGATGGCCTTGCGCTGCACGGCGTCCCACTCGGGACCATTCAAGACATGGCTAGCCATGTAGTAGCACGAGTAGCACCACACCGCCTGGAAATCGAGCAGCACCGGGCGATGCTGCTGAGCGGACGTCTTGATCGCTTCATCGATGGTCGGCGGCACCCGGGCGTCGGCGGCATGCAGGCCGGCGGTCGGCAGCAAGGCCATCAGCATGGCGGCGAACAACGGCAGTCGGCTGATGCGGGCGGCAAGGGACATGGCGGTGCTCCAGTGAACGTGGATCAAGGGTGGGAGGGATGGCCTTGGGCCATCCCTCCCGATGCAGGCACGAGGGGTTGCCTGCATCGACTCGACAGCGTCAGTAGTCGTAGGTGGCACTCAAGCGCACGTAACGCGGCTGCTGGCGAACGACGGCCGAGCCGTACAGCGGATCCGGCGTGCCCGGCGAGATCTGGTAGTACGGGTAGGCGTTGAGGATGGCCTGCGAATTGAATACGTTGAACACGTTGAGCGAGAAGCCGAGCTTGTGGTCGGCGAATGCCGGGCGATAGCTGGCGCCCAGGTCGAGCTGCTTGTTCCACGGCAGGCGATGTGTACCCGGTGGCGACGGCTGGCCGCCGCACCAGTGGTAGGAGCTGCCGTAGTCGTTCGGGTCGGTCTGGTTCGGGCCGTAGTAGCCCAGGCAGTTGCGCGGGTTGCCCGAGACCAGCGATAGGTTGCCCGACACCAGCCACTCCGGATTGAACTGGTAGTAGCCCAACAGCTTGATCTGGTGCGTGTGGTCGTTGCTCTGCGCGCCGTTGCTGTTGGACATCACCGAGGGAAAGTCCCAGTCGATGCTGGTGGACGCGGCGGTCTGGCGGATGTCCGAGCGAAGCTGGCCTTCGGTATCGCCGTAGCTTCGCGAGAACACGTAATCGATCTTTCCGTACCAGTGACCGTCGAACGGGTGCTCCAGGAAGGTCTCCAGCGCGTAGTACTTGCGCTTGAGCGGTGGGAAGTTCATCTCCGCGTTGGTCAACGGCACGCTGCGGTACGCGCCTGTGTCGTCGATCACGGTGAAGGTGTTGGCGCGACCCGGATTGATCAGGTAGCAGCTATTGGTGGCATTCACCGTGTAGCCCAGCGCCGCGGCCTTGTTCTCGATGGTCGGCACATCGCAGTAGTCGTCGATGGCGTTGCGCAGGATGCGCTGCGTGAGCTTGGCGCCATACACCCAGTTTGTGCCCAGCGTTTTGGTGAAGCCGAGGATGAACTCGTCCTGGTATTCCGGCCGGATATTCTGCGCCGTTACCGTTTTCGGGTCAGGCAGGATGCCGTAGGTGTTGTTGCCCGACACGGGGTTGGAGAATGCGACGAGATTCGTCGGCGTGCCGTCGGCAGCGATGCCGCCGTAGGTGAAATACTGCTGCGTGGACACGTAAGCCCCCGCGGCATTGAGTGCTGGGTTGAGCGGCAGGCCGAGGTAGTAGCGGCCGGCATTGCCGTACAGCTTGAGGCTCGAGTCGCCGTTCACGTCCCAGCTGAAACCCAGGCGTGGCGCCCACTGCGCGCTGCGCTGGCGAATGTACGCATCGCCATGGGCGTTGTAGTCGGTGAACTGGTCGTTGCGCAGACCCAGCGACAGCAGCCAGCGATCGGTCACCTGCCATTTGTCTTCGATGTACTGCGCGCGTTGCGCCGAGCGCACGCTGGCGATGGAGCTGTTGACGTTCTGAATGGCGTAATAGCCCGTGGCGCCGTTCGGATAATTGGCGGGTGCGCCTACGCCAAGGTTCGGAATCAGCGCGATGTTCGGCGTGGTGGTGTATCCATAATCCCAGTAGTAACCCGGGCCAGAGTTCTCGCTGCCCTGGTCGATGGCGCGCGAATTCTGGTTGTCGATGCCCGCCGAGATCGTGTGCGAGCCGAGCTGATAAGTCAGGTCGATGCGCAGGTTGTTGGTGGTGTTGTGACGATTCGGGCTGTACAGCGACTGCGTCACCTGGGTGTTGCCGATCGGGCTGCCACCGATGTAAGCGGGATTCTGGTTCTGGATATCCGTGAGGTAGGTGAGGCTGCCGTCGTAATTGCCCGGCACGTCGTAGTTCATGGTCTTCATCTTGCCGTACATGGCAGAGAAGGTGAGGCTGTCGGTGAGGTAGCTGGTGAACTTTGCGGTGTAGAGATCGCCACCCGTCTTGGTGTTCTCGTCGAGGTTGACGAAGTTGCCGCGCGACAGCGTGGCGTAGTTGTAGCCGTAGATCGAGCCCGAGGTCTCGCGCTTGCTGGACGCACCGGTGATTTCCAGGATGTTGCTGTCGGTGATGTTCCAGTCGAGCTTGGCGTACCACTTGGGGGTTTTGTACGTGTAGTTCACGTACGGCTTGGCGCTGGATACGTTGTTGACCGTGTTGCCTTCCTGCTTCGAGGCCTCCGCCGCAAGGAACAGGAAGAGCTTGTCCTTGATCAGCGGACCGCCGAGGTAGGCGTCGTAGGTGGTGGTCCACTGGCGATTGCGGCTGTTCGGGTCGTACAAGCCCCCGGCCACCGGCGAAGGCGGCAGGCCGTTCGTGTAGTACGTGTCGTTGGCATCGGCTTGCGCGAACGCCGGTTGCCATAGCACCTGTCCACCGAAATGCCATTCGTTGGTGCCGCGCTTGCCGACCATGTTGATCACACCGCCATCCGAGCGGCCGTACTGCGCGCTGTAGCCGCCGGTGTAGATCTCCTGCTGCTCGATGGCGCCGTAGGGCAGGGTGAGGCCGCCGAGGCCGCGTTGCGGTTCGGTGGTGTTGAAGCCGTTGATGTAGTAGGCGTTCTCGCTCGCGGCAGAGCCGCCGAAGGTCACCAGCGACTGGCCGGTGGGGCCGGTGTAACCGCCGCTGTTGCCGGCCACCCCTGGGGCGAGCAGCGCAATGGCCTCTGCCGAGCGGCCTAGCGGCAGGCGAGCCAGTTCATCGGCGGTGATCACCGTGCGCGAATCCACCGTAGTGACGTCGATCGGTGGCGTGGTGCTCGCTGAAACACTCACTGCACCGAGATCCTTGGCGGCCACGGGCTCGAACGACACCTCGGTGCCAGCGCCGACGCGCAGGCTGATATCACCTCGCGTATCGACGACCTTGCCATCGCGTAGCAGCGATACGGTGTACGTGCCCAGCGGAAGTTCGGTGGCGCTGTAGCGTCCGCGGCTGTCAATGGACACAGTGCGTGCGATGCCGGTGCTGCTCTTGATCTGCACCGACTCGCCGCTGTTGGCGGGCGCCTGGCCGAAGATGCTGCCGGTGGTGGACTGCGCAAATGCGGGCGCGGCGCTGAGCGCCAGCAAGGTGATCAGGGCCTTCGCCAGTGGATGCGGCGAAACAAGAAGGTGCTTGTTCAAAGTCGGTTCTCGAAATAGTCCGGGGAGGGCGGTGCCGCCGCCGTGCGCATCCGTGCGCAACGCAAGAGCCCCAAGCTTTCGCGTGGGCGACGGCGTTCGGAGAAATGGCCCCTGGGCCGGGATGGGGACTCCCGGTGCCTCGATGCCACTGGCACGGTTTCGTGGCGATAGTGGCGGGTGGAACTATGAAAACCTGACTTTGGAACGATTGAAAGAGGTCGACAGATGAGGATTTTTCATGTCGCCAGAACGGATGGTTATAAGCCGCGCCACGGTTGGGCTGCGGAGCGCCATGGGCGCAAAAAAAAAGCCCGGTCCCGCAAGCCGAGAGGGGTTCGGCTGCGCGGGACCGGGCGTTGGAACGACATCAGGCGGCGACGCTTTCCTTTTCGGGCTCATCCACCGGCAGGCGGATCAGGTAGTCGAAGGCGCTCAGCGAAGCCTTTGAGCCTTCGCCCATGGCGATGATGATCTGCTTGTAAGGCACCGTGGTGACGTCGCCGGCGGCGAACACGCCCGGCACCGAGGTCTCGCCGCGAGCGTCCACTTCGATCTCGTTGCGCGGAGACAACTGGATCGTGCCCTTCAACCAATCGGTATTGGGCAGCAGGCCGATCTGTACGAACACGCCTTCGAGCGCCACCTGGTGAGGCTGGCCACTCGCGCGGTCGGTGTAGTTGAGCGCTGTCACCTTCTGGCCATCGCCGATGACTTCGGTGGTCTGCGCGCTGACGATGATGTCCACGTTCGGCAGGCTGCGCAGCTTGCGCTGCAGGACTTCGTCCGCACGCAGCTTGCCGTCGAACTCGAGCAGGGTGACATGGCCCACGATGCCGGCCAGGTCGATGGCCGCTTCCACACCGGAGTTGCCGCCGCCGATCACCGCTACGCGCTTGCCCTTGAACAACGGGCCGTCGCAGTGCGGGCAATAGGTGACTCCCTTGTTTCGGTATTCCTGCTCGCCCGGTACGTTCATGTTGCGCCAGCGGGCGCCGGTGGAAAGGATCACCGTTTTCGCCTTCAGCGTGGCGCCGTTGGCGAGCCGCACCTGATGCAGACCACCTTCGATGGTCGCCGGGATCAGTTGTTCGGCGCGCTGCAGGTTCATCACGTCCACGTCGTATTCGTGCACGTGCTGTTCCAGCGAGGCGGCGAGCTGCGGGCCCTCGGTGTACGGCACAGAGATGAAATTCTCGATGGCCATGGTGTCCAGCACCTGTCCGCCGAAACGCTCGGCCGCCACGCCCGTGCGGATGCCCTTGCGCGCCGCGTAGACAGCGGCAGCCGCGCCGGCCGGGCCACCGCCAACCACGAGCACGTCGAAGGGCGCCTTGCCGTTCAGTCGTTCGGCGGCACGTTCGCCGGCATTCGTGTCCAGGCGGGCGGCGATCTGCTCGATCGACATGCGGCCGGTGTCGAAGAATTCGCCGTTGAGGAAGACCGTCGGCACGGCCATCACCTGGCGCTCCGTCACTTCATCCTGGAACAGCGCACCGTCGACGGCCACATGCTTGATGTTGGGGTTGAGCACGCTCATCAGGTTCAGTGCCTGCACGGTGTCCGGGCAACTGTGGCAGGACAGCGACATGAAGGTCTCGAAGCGGAACTCGCCATCGAGGTTGCGCACCTGTTCGATCACTTCCTGCGTGGCCTTGGACGGATGGCCGCCAACCTGCAGCAGCGCCAGCACCAGTGAGGTGAACTCATGGCCCATCGGAATGCCAGCGAAACTCACGCCAACGTCGGTGCCGACGCGATTGATGGCGAACGACGGCTTGCGCGCGTCGGAGCCGTCAAGGCGCAGGGAAATCTTGCCAGACAGCGGCGCGATGTCTTCCAGCAGGGCCTTGAGCTCCTGCGACTTCTCGCTGTTGTCGAGAGAGGCCAGAAGCTCGATCGGGTGTACGACCTTCTCGAGGTAAGCCTGCAATTGGGATTTCAGATCGGCATCCAGCATGGGTGACTCCGTCGTTTATTCGGGGTGAGCGCCGCTGACACCCTGGCTTTGCCGGGCGTTGCGTGCTTTGACATTCGGAAGAGGGACCCGGCAGGACGCCGGGTCCGGTGCGGCCCGATGCAGCGGGCCGCAAGACAGTAAAGCAGGGGTGAACTTAGATCTTGCCGACAAGGCTGAGCGACGGCTTCAGGGTCTTGTCGCCTTCCTGCCACTTGGCCGGGCACACTTCACCCGGGTGAGCGGCGACGTACTGCGCGGCCTTGACCTTGCGCAGCAACTCGGAAGCCGAGCGGCCGATGCCGTTGTCGTGGATTTCGCACAGCTTGATCTGGCCTTCCGGGTTGATCAGGAAGGTGCCGCGCAGGGCCAGGCCCTCTTCTTCGATCATCACGTCGAAGTTGCGGGTGATTGCGCCGGTCGGATCGCCGATCAGGGTGTACTTCACCTTGCCGATCGCGTCCGAGGTGTCGTGCCATGCCTTGTGGGCGAAATGCGTGTCGGTCGACACGCCATAGACTTCGACGCCCAGCTTCTGGAACTGCTCGTAATGATCGGCAAGGTCTTCCAGCTCGGTCGGGCAGACGAAGGTGAAGTCGGCGGGGTAGAACACCACCACGGACCACTTGCCCTTCAGCGAGGCATCGGTCACTTCGATGAACTGGCCATCCTTGAAAGCGTTGGCCTTGAACGGTTTGATTTCGGTATTGATCAACGACATCGTTGTTTTTCCGTTGGTTGTGGTTGGTGAGGTCTCAAGAATACGGATTTAGTGACAATAGGTCCAATTGATTATTGGCATGATCTTCATTGATATTGACTATGAAGAACGGTCTGCCTTACCCGTGACCGGGTCTGCCGCTCCCGCGCGGTTGTCCTATCTCATCAGGTGGCGGCGCTGGCGTCGCTTCCAAGCTGGCGTGACGATCTGTCTCGTGCACGGGCGTCACCTCTGGCATCGGGCGGCATCCGTCGCTTCCTGCGCACAGGGCATGAAACTCCGGATCTCTTGCCGATGCATGACAAGCATGCATTGCGCATTTTCGCTAGCAGTGGAAACGTGATCAACGCGTGACGATCTGCGCGGTTTTGCACGAACGTTGCGCTGATTGTGCGATAGACGAAAGAGACCTCTGCGCAGGATTGACTTCGGCCCATCTGAACTTGTACCTAGGTAATGACGGTCAAGCGATTCGACGTGAGCCAGGCCGGTCTCCTTGCGTCGAATGGTCTGGTCGCTGGCAAGCATCTCTTCACTTGGCAACGGTGGCTGCGATGGTGGCATTGGCGACGGAATACGTGATCGAAGTTCATCACTGGAACGACAGCCTTTTCAGTTTCCGGACCACGCGCGATCCGGGCTTTCGTTTCGATAGCGGCCATTTCGTCATGCTCGGCCTGGAGGTCGAGGGTAAGCCGCTGTTGCGCGCGTATTCCATCGCCAGCGCCAATTACGAAGAGCATCTGGAGTTCGTCAGCATCAAGGTGCCGGACGGTCCGCTCACTTCGCGGCTCCAGCACCTCAAGCCAGGCGACCCGATCATCGTCAGCCGCAAACCCACCGGAACACTGGTGCTGAACGACTTGAAGCCCGGCAGGCATCTCTACTTGCTCGGTACCGGCACGGGCCTGGCGCCGTTCCTCAGCATCGTGCGCGACCCGGAAACCTATGAACGTTTTGACAAGATCGTGCTGGCGCATGGCGTACGCCGCGCCAGTGACCTGGTGTTCGCCGAATATCTGGAGAACGAGTTGCCTCGCCATGACTACCTGGGCGACCTGGTGCGCGAAAAACTGGTCTATTACCCCAGCGTCACGCGTGAACCATTTCGCCACCGCGGGCGTCTTACGGATGCGATCGTGGATGCACGCATGAGTGATTTCGCCGGCCTGCCGCCGCTGAATCCCAGTACGGACCGGGTGATGCTGTGCGGCAGCCAGGCGATGCTGGAGGACACCAGCGCGTTGCTCGATGGTCGCGGGTTCCATGCCTCGCCGCGTACGCGCGAACCGGGCGACTATGTGATCGAGCGTGCTTTCGTCGAAAGATGAATGCAGGCGAGCAGGAGGCCGTATGGGTCGGATGATCCCGGCGTGGCAGCCGATATCGTCCGATGGTGGTGGGTAACGCGGCGTCGTTACCGGAAGTGGCTGGCACAGGCACAAGTGCGCATAAAAGAAACGTCGAGATAGAGACTCCGAAAGCCCCGAGGAGAGTCCGTCGTGTACGATCTGTTGCAGACCATCGAATCACCGGCGCAGCTGCGCGAGCTGGACATGCCGACGCTACATCGACTGGCAGCCGAGTTGCGGGCGTTCATCCTGGAAAGCGTGTCCCGCACGGGTGGACATCTTTCCTCCAACCTTGGCAGCGTCGAACTGACCATTGCGCTGCATTACGTGTTCGACACGCCCGGCGATCGCCTGGTATGGGACGTCGGCCACCAGTCTTATCCTCACAAGATCCTCACGGGCCGTCGCGAAGCCATGGGTGGCATTCGGCAGCTGGGTGGCATCTCCGGCTTTCCGCGGCGCTCCGAATCCGAATACGACACCTTCGGCACGGCGCACTCCAGCACATCCATTTCGGCGGCGCTGGGCATGGCCCATGCCGCGCGGCTGCTTGGCGAGGAGCGGCACAGCATCGCGGTGATCGGCGACGGCGCACTCAGTGCTGGCATGGCGTTCGAGGCCATGAACAACGCCGGCGTCACCGAGGACATGCCGTTGCTGGTGGTGTTGAACGACAACGACATGTCGATCTCGCCGCCGGTCGGCGCGCTGCGCTATTGCTTTGGCCGCCTGATCTCTGGCCGCTTCTATCAGCATGCGCGCCGTGGCGTGCACTACGCATTGCGGCCGATACCGCCCATCAGCCATCTGGCGTCGCGGCTGGAGTCGCAGATGAAGGGCATGGTGGTGCCGTCACCCCTGTTCGAGGAGTTCGGCTTCAACTACACCGGTCCTATCGACGGGCATGATCTCGATGTATTGATTCCCGCGCTGCAGAACATCAAGACGTTGCGCGGCCCGCAGTTCCTTCATGTGATCACGCAGAAGGGGCACGGCTACAAACTGGCGGAAGTCGACCCGATCCAGTACCACGGGCCGGGCAAGTTCGACCCGACGATCGGCCTGGTGTCGGGCGCCAAGGCGTCGCGCAAGAGCTATACGCAGGTGTTCTCCGAGTGGCTGTGCGACGAGGCGGCGCAAGATCCGCGCATCGTGGGCATCACCCCGGCGATGCGCGAAGGTTCCGGGTTGGTGGAGTTCGAGAAACGCTTTCCGGATCGTTACTTCGACGTCGCCATCGCCGAGCAGCATGCGGTGACGTTCGCCGCAGGCCTGGCGACCGAGGGCTTGCGGCCGGTGGTGGCGATCTACTCCACCTTCCTGCAGCGCGGATACGACCAGTTGATCCACGACGTGGCGTTGCAGAACCTGCCGGTGACTTTCGCCATTGATCGCGCCGGCATCGTGGGGGCGGATGGCGCGACACATATGGGCGCCTTTGATCTGGCCTATCTGCGCTGCGTTCCGAATATGGTGGTGATGGCTGCCTCGGACGAAAACGAGTGCCGCCAGATGCTGCATACGGCGGTGAGCCATGATGCGCCGTGTGCCGTGCGCTATCCGCGTGGCACAGGTCCTGGCGTTCCCATCGAGGCGGAAATGACTGTGTTGCCCATCGGCAAGGGCGAGGTGCGGCGTCATGGCGGGAAGGTGCCTGGGCAGCGCATCGCCATCCTTGCCTTCGGTTCGATGGTCGCGCCAAGCCTTGCGGCGGCGGAAGCGCTGGATGCGACCGTGGCCAACATGCGCTTCGTGAAACCGTTGGATGAAGCCTTGGTGCGGCAGTTGGCGCAGACGCACGATGTGCTGGTGACCGTGGAAGAGGGCTGCCTGCAAGGCGGCGCCGGTTCCGCCTGCATTGAATGCCTGTCGGACGCCGGTATCAGCGTGCTGACGCTCAGGCTTGGCCTGCCCGATGAATTCGTCGAGCACGGCGATCCGGCGGCCTTGCTCAATCATTACGGATTGGACGCAGAGGGCATCCGCGCGTCCATCCAGCGCTTCACGGACAAGGTACTGGCGGCCGGACCCAGTTACGCGGTGGCACGGGAGGCGCGTTTGTCATGAAGGTAATCCTTGCCCAGCCGCGCGGTTTCTGTGCTGGCGTTGTGCGCGCCATCGAAATCGTCGAGCGCGCCTTGCAGCGATTCGGTGCGCCGGTGTACGTGCATCACGAGATCGTGCACAACCGGCACGTGGTCGATGACTTGCGCTACAAGGGCGCCATCTTCGTGGACGACTTGGCCGAGGTGCCCGAAGGGGCGCATGCGATCTTCAGCGCGCACGGTGTGGGCCGCTCCGTCGAGGCGCTGGCCGGGCAGCGTGGCCTGCAGGTGCTCGATGCCACCTGTCCGCTGGTTTCCAAGGTGCACCACCAGGGACAACGCTACGCGCAGGAAGGGCGCACGGTGATCCTGATTGGGCATGCCGGACATCCAGAAGTGGTGGGGACGCTGGATCAGATCCCGGGTCCCGTGGTGCTGGTACAGAGCGTGGAGGAGGCCGAGACGCTCGACTTTGCCAATGACGCCCCGCTGGCCTATGTCTCGCAGACCACGCTGAGTGTGGACGACACGCGGCGCATCATCGACGTGCTGCGTCGTCGGTTCTCGAATCTCTCCGGCCCCAGTGTGGGCGACATCTGTTATGCCACGCAGAATCGCCAGAACGCGGTGCGCGAACTGGTGGGGCAGGTGGACGTGATGCTGGTCGTTGGCTCGCCCAACAGTTCAAATTCACGCCGGTTGCAGGAAATCGCCGAAGAGCTGGGCGTCCCCAGTTACCTGCTCGCTGATGGCGGCGAATTGCAGCCGTCATGGGTGGCCGATGCGCGTACCATTGGCCTGACGGCCGGGGCTTCCGCACCGGAGGCTTCCGTCGACGATGTGATTCGTGCCTTGCGGCGACTGGCCCCGGTGGAGCTGGTCACCATGGAAGGACGCCGCGAGCGTGCGGTGTTTCCCCTTCCCGTGGTGCTGGAGGTCGTGTCATGAGCATGCAGCGTCTTTCCATTCTTGGTTCGACCGGTTCCATTGGCACCAGCACGCTGGATGTGGTCGCGCGGCACCCGGATCGTTTTCGCGTCTATGCGCTTACGGCGCATCGTCAGATCGACCGGCTGTTCGAGCAATGCCGCACGTTCCTTCCCGAAGTCGCCGTGGTTGCCGACGCCGAGGGCGCCGCCGAACTGGGGCAACGCCTGCGCGCGGCCCGCCTTTCCACCGAGGTTGCCTACGGGCCGCAGGCCTTGAACGTAGTGGCGAGTGCCGCGGGTTGCGATACCGTGGTGGCGGCCATCGTGGGCGCGGCCGGTCTCGCGTCGTCGTTGGCGGCAGCGCGGGCCGGCAAGAAGATCCTGCTGGCGAACAAGGAGGCGCTGGTGATGTCCGGCGCCTTGTTCATGCGCGCTGTGGCCGAACATGGCGCCACGTTGCTGCCGCTCGACAGCGAGCACAATGCGATCTTCCAGTGCTTGGGGACAGGTGCTTGCCGGAGTGCGGGCATGGGCGTGGAACGCCTCATTCTCACGGCATCGGGCGGTCCGTTCCTGCATCGCGAACTGAACACGCTCGATGATGTGACGCCCGATCAGGCCTGCAAGCACCCGAACTGGGTGATGGGTCGCAAGATCTCCGTCGACTCCGCGACCATGATGAACAAAGGGCTGGAAGTGATCGAGGCGCGCTGGCTGTTCGACATGCCGCCCGATCGCATCGAAGTGCTGATCCATCCGCAGAGCGTGATCCATTCCATGGTTGCCTTTGCCGATCAGTCGGTGCTCGCTCAGCTGGGCAATCCGGACATGCGTACGCCGATCGCCCATGCCATGGCGCATCCCGAGCGTGTCGATTCGGGTGTCGCGCCGCTGGATCTCACGCGCATGAACGGCCTGAGTTTTCAGGCGCCGGACCTGGCGAAGTTTCCTTGCCTGCGCCTTGGTCTTGAGGTTTTGCGTGACGGCTGTGCCGCCAGCGTGACGCTCAACGCCGCCAACGAAGTCGCTGTTGACGCTTTCCTGCACGAGCAGATCCGGTTCACCGATATCGCCCGAGTGGTCGAGCGCACACTTGACCAGTTGCCGGCGCTTTCGCCGTCAGCCCAGCTCGACGACATTCTTGCAGCTGATGAACGTGCGCGCGTTACGGCACGACAGGCCATTGCACAGTTGCCCGCTGGCCATGCGGTGGCCGCCGCCATTCATTGATGGAGACGAGTTTGTGAGTGAAGCGATTCAGCTGTGGCCTGTCTCGTCCGGCACGTCCGCAGAACCGGAGCCTTTGGACGCCTGGATGCAGCAAATCCTGCGACGCACCGAGCGGGCGCTGGAGCACTATTTGCCTGCCGTCGATGAGGTGCCGGCCACGCTGCATGAAGGCATGCGCTATGCCACGCTGGGTGGTGGCAAACGGTTGCGTGCACTGCTTTGTCACGCGGCGGGTGCGTTGGTGGATGCGGATCCGGCGATCCTCGATGGTGCCGCCAGCGCCATCGAAATGATCCACGCGTACTCGCTGGTGCACGACGACCTTCCCGCGATGGACAACGACCTGTTGCGTCGCGGGCAACCCACCGTGCATGTGCGCTACGGTGAGGCGATGGCCATCCTGGTCGGCGATGGTCTTCAGGCGCAGGCTTTCGCTGTGCTCGGCGAGTTGCCGGCGACGCCGGTCCAGAAAGTGGCTTTGCTGATGGAACTGGCCAGTGCGAGCAGCTCGCAAGGCATGGTGGGCGGGCAGGCGATCGATCTGGAAAGTGTCGGCCACGTGCTTTCGCGCGATCAGTTGGAGCAGATGCATCGCCTCAAGACCGGTGCGCTGTTGCGTGCCTCCGTATTCATGGGGGCGCATGGCGGGCCGTCGCCCGCGTCGCCCGAGGTGCTTGCGGCGCTGGACGGCTACCAGCGCGCGGTGGGCCTTGCCTTCCAGGTAGTCGACGACATCCTCGATGTCACTACCGATGCCGCCACGCTGGGCAAGACGCCCGGCAAGGATGCGCAGGACAACAAACCCACCTATGTGTCGCTGCTTGGCCTAAACGCTTCGCGTGAACTGGCGGAAGAGCTGGGCGAACGTGCACGTGCTGCTCTGGCGCCATTAGGCGGGCGAGCCGCGCACCTGCACGGCCTTGCCGACATGGTGGTTCACCGTATTCGCTGAGTGTCTTTGAATGGCGGAAAGCGCCTCGCTTTTTTGCCGGAGTGACGGGTGTGGGCAATGCGCTCTTCGTCACTGGCGCGTCACGCTTCGCGATACCACAGAAGAATCACGCCGATCAGCATGAAGCACGCCGGCCATACGTAGCCAGCAATCCGCCCGCCGCGACCGGGCAAGCGCAGTTCAAGCCATCGCGCCCAGCCGGCCGCCACGCCGGCAAGCGCGAGCGGCGTATGCGTCAGTTCGATCAGCATCTGGTCCTTCACGTTGGAAATCTGGTGGCTGTGGGTGAGCAGCATGGCGCCACCCACGGCCACCAGTAGCGGAAACACCATGGCCGCGCGTTCGCTCTTGAGGCGTCCGGTGCGCACGGACCATTCGAACGCGCCGAACAGGATGATCAGCGACACGAAGAAACGGTGTTGCGCTACTTCCACGTCGCGCCACGCCACCCACCAGCCTTCCTGACCCAGAGGCCATACCTCCGGGTCCGAACGAATCAGCAGGAAGCCGGCCATGGCGAGGAACAGCAGCGGCCAGTGCTTCGCCCATACCACGTCCGCGCGGCCAAGCAGGGCCAGCAGGCCGATCAGCAGGACGAAGATGCCCGCCCAGTGATGGTTGTATTCCGACCACGCGATGTCTTCGGCGTTGCGCGGCGGCAGGATGCCGGCCCCGGGTGTGGTGGCCGACTGTGCGATCTGATGCTCGCGTGCGGCATCACGATCCAGTTGTGTCTGCAGTTGCGAAATGGCGAGCGTGTCGTGGTCGGGGGAGCTCAATCGCGGCCAGGCTGGTGCGTTGCGCTCGGCGATCTCGTGCAACGACACGCGATCGGTGGTGAGGTCGACCGCGGGCGGTACGGAGGTGAGCGATGCGGCGGCAAAGAAAATGGTGAAGCCGATGCCGATCTCCACCTCGGCGAAGCGACGCAGGCGGATCACGGAGGCGTCACGGCCCTGGCGCAGTCGTTCGGTGACAAGGAAATTGCCTAGCCCCAGTCCCAGCAAGCCGATGAACATGGCCACCTTGGCGCCGACCATCACGCCGTAAGCGGTGCCGTAGAACCCTTGCATGTCCCCCACGTAGAAGATCCACATGGTGACGCCGGATATCAGGATGCACGCCACGCCGATCATGGACAGGCGCGAGAAGCGAGCGCCCACCTTCTTCAGGCTGTCGGCGTCCTGCAGATGGCGCAGCACGAGCACGAATGCTGGAATGGCGCCAATCCAGATGGCGGCGCCAAACTGGTGCAGGCCTTCGACGATCATCAGCAGGGCGTTGTCATCCAGTCGCGCGTACGCGTGCGTGGTGGCCGTGGCTGCAGCAAGTTCGATCAACCCCGTGAGCAGCAGGAGCACGCGCGGGAGAGGGTTGGCCATGGTTCGCTGACTCAGGCACAGCGCGATGGCCAGTGCACAGAGCATCTTGATGCTGCCCGCTATCGCGAACGATGCCTGCATCACGTTGCCGAAGGGCAGGTCGACCGTCGACATCAGGACGGATACCTGTAATGCCGTCGTCGCCAGTTCCGCCAACAGAAGACCCCAGGCGCTCCAGCGCGTGAGTCGCGCGACGCGCTGCTCCAGCACGTCGCCATGCGAAAGGCCGGGAGACAGTGGATGCAGCAGCAGTGCAAGGAACAGCAGGCCACCCAGCATCATGGACTGGCTGACGATGACGAGCCCATGCAGGATGACGCTTAGATAACCGAAGATGTCGACAAGCAGGGCCACGGAACCCCCGTTTGGTCAGCGGTGGCAATCGAACGTGTGGATGGTGGTGCGGCTTACGGCGTGGCGGTCACGGTGAAGGGCAGGTCGCCACGCGTGATGTGTCCGTCCAGCGCCAGCGCCTGCCAGCGAATGGTGTATGCGCCGGGTTTAAGATCAGCAATGCTCTCCAGTTCGTTGGCCTTGCCGGCGTTGACGATGATGGCGAGCAGCGTCTCGCTCTTGTCAGCGGCGATAAGCACCAATCGCGAGCGGTGCTGGTCGATCTTGCTGTTGTATTTGAGTGCCACCGCCAGATGACCTGCCGGCACACTGCCGTTGACCTTGGGCGTGCTGCCGATAAGGATGGCGTGGGCGCCGGCGTTGATGCTGACGACCAGGGTGAGGACGGCGATCGCGACACGATGACTGAGCTGCATGCGATGACTCCGACAAGGGCAAGGGTCAGGTGTGACTAGTGGGTTGTTTGCAGTGCCCGATGGAGTAGAGCATGGCGGGCAGGAACGCAAAGGTGGACAACAGCACGGCAAGCAGACTAAGCAACAGAACGGTGCCCATGCTGGCCGTGCCGGGGTGGCGCGCGATGGCGAGGCTGCCAAACGCCGTGCCGGTGGTGAGCGCGGAAAACAGGATGGCGCGCGCCGTCGGCGAACCCAGGAAATGCTGCATGCCGTTGCGCCAGTTCATCACGAAGTAGACGTTGAACGACACGCCTACGCCCAGCAGTAATGGCAGCGCGATGATGTTGGCGAAGTTGATGGAAATGCCGAGCAGACGCGCGAGCAAGGCAGTGAGCAGCGCCGACATGAGCAGCGTGGCCAGCACCATGCCGGCGTCGCGCACGCGGCGCAGCACCAGCATCAGCACGATGGCAATGGCCACGATGGCGTAGACCGCTGCTTCGCGGAAAGCGATGAGGATGGTGTCCGCCGCCCGGATGGTGTCGACGGCGGAACCGGCAGCATCTGGCGCTGCCTGTTGCACGGCCTTGACGAAATCGCGCAAGCCGGCGGTGTTCTGTGCCTTGGCGGTCGGCGTCACCTGCACGCGCACGCGACCGTCGGGCGCGAACCAGTCGCGCTTGAGGTCGTCGGGCAGGTTTTGCATGGTGATGCGCTCGGCGGAAAGCGAGTCGGCCAGTTGGTGGAGTGTGTACGGCAGGAACTGCGTCAACGCCTGATTGGCTGTCTCCATCTGGCTATCGGTGGCGTGGGACAGCGTGGCCAGCGCCTTGCCGATACGGCGCAGCGGAGAGTTTGGCGACAGCTTGTCGGCCACACTGGCGATGCCTTCGCTGGTGTCCTTGGCCGCCTGCCGCATCTCGTCAGCGCTGGGCGGCGCGACTTTTTCCCCAGGATTCAGTACGGCATACATCAGGTCCGAGGCCTGTTGCAGTTGATCGAGCTTGTCGTCCTGTCCCGTGGGTACGAAGTCCACGCCAGAGACGACCTGCGCCACTTCCGGCAGATGGCCCAGGCGTTCGCTCAATGCCTTGGCGGAAGGCAAATCCTTCGCCAGTACGTCCATGGTGAACGGATTGGTGTTCGGGTCGTCCATCAGCGAGGTGAGCGTGCGCATGGCCTCGGTGTCGGCGCGCTTGGTATGCAGCGGGTTGGCGTCGAAGGGAATGGTCGCCGCGCACCAGATGCCGATGGCGCCGAGCACGCCGAACACTGTCAGCACGGCCCTGCGTTGGCGATTCAGCCAGGTATCGGCGGCTTCGCCACCGGGCAGTGCTACCTCCGCGTGCGGCGAGCCTTTCGAAAGCAGACGCAGCAATGCCGGCAGAACGGTCAGCGTACAGATGAGCGCAAGCAGCATGCCCACGCCGGCGATGATGCCCAGCTCAGCGACACCGGTGAAATCGGTGGGGGCGAACGCCAGAAAGCCACAGGCGGTAGCCAGCGCCGCCAGGCCGATCTGGCTGACTACGCGATTGGCCGTTTCGTGCAGTGAATCGTCGAAGGTGCGGTCGCTGTACTGGCGCGCGTGGAGGCGCACGCCGAACTGGATGCCGAAATCCACGGCAAGGCCCACGAACAGCACAGCGAACGCCACGGAAACCAGGTTGAGGCGCCCCACTGCGAGCGCGGCGAAACCCAGGGTGTAGATCAGGCCGACGACCAGGGTGATGACCACGGGCACGATCAGGCGCCAGCTGCCCAGCGCCAGCACGAGCCAGAACACCAGCAGCACGCTGCTGCCAATGGCAATGGGGCCGGCGCGATCGGTGAGCGAGGCAAACTCTTCATCGGCCAGTGGCACGGAGCCGGTGTAGTTCACCTTCACACGGCTCGATCGCACTTCGGGCAGTTCGTTCGCCAGTCGAAGCATTGTTTCGGTGGCGGCGCGCCCGGGTTCGAGTGCGCTGTGGTCCAGTACGGGGTGAATCAGGATGAACTCCTGGCCTCCGTTGCTGTTGACCAGGTCCGGCGTCAGCAGCGCCTGCCACGAGAGCGGCGCGTTCTTGCCTGCTGCCGCCTCCTCCATGGTTTCCGCGACATTGCCCAGCGCGGCGTCATAGGAGGACAAGTCCTTCGCCATGCCACGGCGTACACCTTCCACCATCAAGTCGATGCCATTGAACAGGCCGCGCGCCGAAGGGTCCTTCGCCAGCGGGCCGAGCAGCGGCTGTGCCTGGAGCATGCTGTCGACCGTGCTTTCCAGCTCGTCCGGTGGCAGCAGCAGGAGGCCTTCGCGATTGAAGAAAGGGCTGATGCCCGGCGTCGTCGACGAAAGGAAGTGCGCCTTGTCGGCGGCGAGTTTCGTGTTGAGCGCCTGCGCCGCGATGCGCGCCTCCTCGGGCGTCGGTGCGCGCACCACGGCCGTGAGTGTGTCGCTGAACTGCGGGAACTGGCGCGCGAACGCGAGGCTCTGTTGCCGCCAGGAGAGCTTGTCGGAGAACAGGTGATCGGAGTCGGTGTCGATGCTCAGATGCTTCGATGCACCCCACAGGCTCAGCACCACGAACAACGCCGCCAGCAACAGCACGGAGTAGGGGTGGCGACCGCTGCGATCGACCGCGTGAACCAGTCCTTTGTGAATTGCTCTGAACACGCCGTCGGGCCTCCGGGCTTCGATGCCGCCGGCCGTACGTCGAGGCCAAGCCTGACATCCGAGATGATGATGAGAGATTAGCAGGGCCGGGCCGCGTCGCGCCCCAATCCGGTACCCGCCGCTAGTGCCGCTGCACGCAGGGCGCGCGTCGCCTTGCCCATGCGCGTCGCCAGACCGGGAAGCTCGGCCAGCAGGTGAGGATGGCGCAACAGGGTGGCGAGCATGCGTCCGGCCAGCGGTCGGCCCCAGGCATCGACGCCCGCATGCAACGGGGCGGGAATGTTGTCATCCCGCTCGTCGACGATGGCGCGCAATACGATGAACGGTATCCCGTGTTCACCGGCGACAGCGCCGATGGCAGCGCTTTCCATGTCGACGGCGAGCGATTGATGACGCTCGCGCATGCGGCCTTTTTCCGTCACCGTGAGCAGCGGCGTCGGCAGGCTCAGCAGGCTACCCTCTTGGATGAGCGGCAGGTGAGCCGCGGTCAGTCGACTGATCAATGATGCGCGCCACTGAACATCCGGAAGGTAGTCGTAGCCTCGCTCGTCGAGCACGCAGGATGGACAGAACAGCGTGCCGCTGCGCAGGCCGGGTGCGAGGCTGCCAGCCACGCCGAAGGAGACAAGGGCGTCGGCGCCTGCCCTGATCAGCGCCAATGCTCCTTCCCGCGCGGCATCCTGTCCCATGCCGGCCAGCCAGAGGGTGTCGCCGGTTCCGAGGGTCGACGCCGAGCGAACACGCACCGACCGGCGCGCCAGCGCATGCGCTTCCGAAGCGAGCGCGGTCACGATGCCGACAGCGCCGGACGTCACGGGGTCGGTCGCGAGCGTGCGAGCAGTTGGCGATAGCGGGTGAGTGCCCATAGCGGAAAGTAAGCGGTGTAGCCGTGGTACTTCAGGAAGAAGACGCGAGGAAATCCCGGTGCATTGAAGCTGGGGTGATACCAGAGGTCCGCCTCGGGTTCGCCTTGCGCCTGCTGATGATCGAGCAGCCATTCGACACCGCGCCGCGCTGCATCGGATCCATGCTCGCCGGCAGCGAACAGGCCGAGCAGCGCCCACGCCGTGCTGTGGGCAGTACTGGTGCCAGTGTTGGTGCCGCGCAGTTCCGGATCGAAATAGCTGTCGTTGGTTTCGCCCCAGCCGCCGTCGGCATGCTGCTTGGCCATGAGCCATTCGACGGACGCGCGGATCCATGGCTGCTGCATGTCCTCGCCGACCAGTGCCAGGCCGGCGAGGACCGACCAGGTGCCATAGATGTAATTGGTGCCCCAGCGACCCCAGTACGAACCGTCGGGCAGTCGAGCGCTGCGCAGATAGGCGATGCAACGTTCGATGACCGGTTTGTCCTGCGGGCGACCGAGCACGCCGAGGAAGGCCAGCACGCGTCCGGATACGTCTTCCGTCGGCGGGTCGAGCATGGCGCCATGGTCGGCGAAGGGGATTTCGTTGATGTGATAGTGCGTGTTGTTGCGATCGAAGGCGGCAAATCCACCGTTGTCCGATTGCATGCCGACCAGCCAGTCCGCCGCCCGCTCGATGCGTTCCCGGTACATGCCTTCGCGCGAGGTGCCGCGAACGGCGACATGCAGCAAGCCGGCGACGAGGGCAGTGTCATCAAGGTCAGGGAAATACGCGTTGGCGTATTGGAACGCCCAGCCGCCCGGCGCGAGGTCCGGCGCCTGCACAGCCCAGTCGCCCTTGAGCTCGAGTTCCTGCAGAGGCGCAAGCCACTCCATGGCGCGCGTCACGGCATCTTGCGTGGCATCGTCAGGCGAGGCGCGTAGCAGCGCCATGGCCGCCCAGCCGGTATCCCATACAGGCGATACGCAGGGCTGGCAGAACGCGATGCCGTCGTCGCGATGCACGATCAGCTTCTGCAGCGACTTCAGGCAGGTGGCTCGGGCGGGATGGTTCTTGGCATAGCCGAGCAGGTCCATCGCCTCCAGTGCATTCACCATGGGCGGAAAGATGGCGCCAAGGCCGTCCTCGCCATTCATGCGCGGCAGGATCCAGCCCTCGGCGCGCTTGATCGCCTTGCGCCGCAGGGATGAAGGCATCAGTGGGTCAATGGCGCGCCCGACCTTGTCCAGCACCAGAAACAGCTTGCTGACCAAGGTGGTGGTGGCGAAGTAGTGGCGCTCTTCGTCCGGGGGCGTCACGAACAGTTCGGGGATGCCGACGTTGCGTGGATTCTTCGCCTTCGCCTTCATCGAGCAAAGGATGAACAGCGGCACCATCGTGCTACGCGCCCAGTACGACACCTTGTCGAGATGGAATGGCGCCCAGCGCGGGAACAGCATGATCTCCACCGGTACGTAGGGCGCGGCGCGCCACGGTACCTGGCCGAACATGGCCAGCAGGATGCGGGTGAACACGTTGCTTTTCGCGGCGCCGCCCTTGGCAAGGATGGCGTCACGCGCGCGCCGCATATGCGGCGCATCGGGCGAATCGCCCGCGGCCTTCAAGGCGTAATAGGCCTTTACCGTGCACGACACATCGATGGCGCCATCGTGGTAAAGCGGCCATCCACCATGCGTGTCCAGTCGTTGTTTCAGGCGGATGTAACGCGCCAGCTTTTCCTGCAGCACCTCGTCGATTTCGTCGATGAAATGCATCATCAAAATGTATTCGGACGAGATGGTGCAGTCGGTTTCGAACTCGAAGCACCAGTGGCCGTCCGGTCGTTGCCTGGCCATGAGTGCGCGGCGGGCGCGCTCGATGGCCAGGTCGATGCGGTTGGATTCGTGCTGCAGTTGACGCGATGGGGGCGGGGCGGAGGCGGCGACAGTGGCAGGCGTATCCGTCATAGCGATCGCGCGTTCTTGAAGTCCGATGCTCGTCGCCAGGGCCAGGCTGCGTTGCGTGCCTGGGGCATGTCCCACTCCGCCGCCAGTGGCGTAAGCGGCAGCTTGCGCGCCGCCGCGCCGAACAGGAAGCGGACGGCGGGATCGTACTTGTCGGTAAGGCGCGTCAGGCCGATGGTCTGCGCTACCGCGGCACGGGACACCTTGACCTGCGTGCCCGACGAGAAATCCAGGCGATCCTGCAGATTGCGCAGCGTGAGCACGGCCAGGCCGATGCTCCACAGGCAGAACCGGCGGAATCCCGCATGGCGCGCGGGCACGATCAAGGTGTATTCCACGGCGCGACAGAGGTGTGCGTGAGCGATGCCGATCAGTTCGATCATGGCATCGGCATAGTGCGCATCCTGATGGCCGGGGGAGAGGTCGCCCAGTTCCACCCCGTAACGGGCAAAGACATCGTGCGGCAACCAGCACACGCCATGGCTGCGGTCTTCCCACTGATCCTTGAGGATGTTGGTCATCTGCAGGCCCTGGCCGAACGAAATGGCCAGGCGCATCAGCGTGCGCGATTGCGGCGCCAGCTCCGGTTCGAAGTCGACCAGCAGCTTGGTGAGCATTTCACCGACCACGCCGGCGACGTGGTAGCAGTAGCGATCCATGTCGCGCAGCGTCTCCAGGCCCTGCAGCCCGACGACACGCTGGAAATCATGCATGCCCTGCGACATCACGCGCAGGCATTCCACGATGGCTTCGTGCTGCGCGGGGTTGAACGTCTCGGTGACTTCCAGCACCAGCGGCAGGTGGAACATCAGGTCGCGTTCGCTTTCCGACGTGGCGTCGGAAAACTTCGGCGAGATGTGCGCGGCGAATTCGCGTGCATCGATGCGGCCGATCACGGCATCGACGAAGGCGCTTTCGTAGCGTCCTTTTTCATCGGCACTGAATGAGGGTTCGTCTTCGATAGTGTCGGCGATGCGACACAGCAGGTACGCATTGGCGACGACGTCGCGCAGTGCCGGCGGCAGCTGCGGAATCGTTAATGCGAACGTTCGTGACACCTTGGGAAGTATGGCTTCCTGGTAAGCGCTGGCGTTGCTCGGGGCGATCGCAGCGGCTTGTTTCGCTTCGAACATGGGCATGCCTCGGCCTTCTTAGTATTCACATACAGAGAAACCAGCGACATCGGCATGGTAACACCCTGTTCGTGATCGACACAGCCATCTGACCAGAGCAAATGTCTTCGGTTCGTAGAGACGATCCGGCTCCCGATGAAAGGCTCCAGAAAGCGGTCGCCCATCGACTGGCACTGGTGCGCCATGTCACAGAGTGGTTACGGTGAAAAGGCGACGCCAGTGGCGTGTCGTTTGTACATAATGAACTCCAACTCCTCCCCGGGTTCAGGGAAAAGCAGCCTTATGTGTCCAGACTCCATGCGGGCGATGGTCGGGCTCACCTTGGCGTTGATCGCGTGAGGTCGCTGGTCACTGGCGCCACGGGATTCGTGGGTTCCGCCGTGGCGCGGCGTTTGTTGCGCGAAGACCATCACGTGCGCGTGCTGGCGCGGCCGGGTTCCGATCGGCGCAACCTGCAGGGTCTTGACGTAGAGGTGGTGGAGGGAGATCTCTCGGACCCCGTGTCGCTGGCAAGGATTTGCGACGGCTGTGACGCCTTGTTCCACGTGGCGGCGGATTATCGCCTGTGGGCGCCGCGGCCGCAGGAGCTGTACCGGACCAATGTCGAAGGCACGCGCGCCTTGCTCGATGCCGCACAACGTGCCGGCGTGCCGCGCGTGGTCTACACCAGCAGCGTGGCCACGCTGGGCATCCCCGGGGATGGCACGCCGGGCGACGAAACGACGCCAGTGTCATTGGCTGACATGGTTGGCCATTACAAGCGCTCCAAGTTTCTGGCCGAACAATTGGTGCGGGAGTACGCCGCGCAAGGTTTGCCGGTGGTCATCGTGAATCCGTCGACGCCGATCGGGCCGCGCGACATCAAGCCCACGCCCACCGGCCGCATCGTGCGGGATGCCATGGCCGGCCGCATGCCGGCCTATGTCGATACGGGGCTCAATGTTGTCCACGTGGACGACGTGGCGGACGGGCACTGGCTGGCGTTCGCGAAAGGCGCTGTGGGCGAGCGCTATGTGCTGGGTGGCCATAACCTCAGCCTGCGTGAACTGTTGTTCGAGATCGCCGATATCGTCGGTCGGCCACCGCCGCGCTGGCGTCTGCCGCATGGCGCGGTGATGCCGGTGGCGTATGTCGCGGAGGCGTGGGCCAGGCTGAGCGGCAAGCCGCCCATCGCCACCGTGGAAGAGGTGCGCATGTCACGCAAGCGCATGTTCTTCAGCAGCGCCAAGGCGGAGCGTGAACTGGGCTATGCGGCCGGACCGGTGCGATTGGCGCTGGAAGACGCGGTGGCCTGGTTCAGCCTGCATCACTAGACGCGCACGCCATCCGGGATTACCGCACGAACCGTCTCACCAGCCGCGCCATGCGCGGCACGAAGGTCGGGCGCAGCAGTCGCTCGTCGTAACCGCCCATGCGGAAGCTGTCCTGCGCCAGGCACAGGTCGAGCAGTTCGCCGATCTTCAGGTCCAGGCCGATCTGTTCGTGGCCGGTCAGGGTGAAGTTGGCGTCCTGCATTTCGCCGTTGCCGTCCAGGCCCTTGGCGATACCGATGCGCTCCCAGATCAGGAACACCCATACCTTCATCACCTTGTACTCGAAGACAGGGCGCCGCCACCACGGCAACTGCTTGCGATACCAGGCCACCCAGTTGGCGAAGAACAGGATGTGGCGAGCTTCTTCCTGCATGACCGGCTCGAAGGTCTCCACGAGTTCGGCTGGGAAGTAGCCCGTGCGCTTGGCCGACTCGAACAGGCCGAAGGCGAAGAAGCTGTCGATGCACTCGCTGTAGCCGGTGACCAGCCAACCCCATTCAGGGTCTTTCGGTGCTTCGTACTCGGGTTCGGGCGCCAGTTCGATGCCGTAGGCCGCGACCATCTTGCTGAGCACCACCTTGTGTCGCGCTTCTTCGTCGCCGTCCATGGTGAGTGCTTCATGCAGCAGCGGATCCTTCACGGTATTCGTGTAGGTGGCCACACGCAGCTTGGCCTTGCCCTCGGTCTGCACCGCGATGTCCCAGATGGGGAGCGAGGTGATGCGATGCAGTGCGTCGGCGCTCAGGGTTGGCCATTCGATCACGGCCGGCTTGTATGGGTTGTGCGTGTCCAGCAGCATCCGGCAGAACAGCCGCTTGTGGGCGTCGGAGCCGATCTTGATGCGGCCAGGCTCATGGCTCGCCCAATGGCGCATGGTGTGGTCGGCAGCGGCTACGGCGTCATGGGACATGCTCACCTCGCTCGGATCACGGATCACTGCAACTAGGAAAGCTTTGGCTTGCGGCGCGAAAGCCAGTGGCGGTGCAACCGATGCGCCTCCGCCCATTGCCACGACAGCAGTGCCGGCACGCCAAAGCCTACCTCGCGGGCGCGCTTGACGAGCGACAGCGCGATGGCGGCATCAGCCGGCAGACCGATGATGTTGCCAAACAGCACCAGTCCGCCTTCCTGCACACCCAGCCCCGCGGGAACGAAGAAGATGATGTGCCGCACCGCCTGCGTGGTGGCCTCGATGGCGATGGCGTCCCACCCGGAGATCGGGTAGCCCAGCAATTGCAGCGCCAGCCAGCTTTCGAAGCTGCCGGCCACGAAGCCCGCCACCTGCCATGCACAGGCAATCGCCAGGCGCGCGGGCTTTTCGTAGAGCTTGCGGACTTCCTCGTCCAGCCGGGCACCATCCAGCAGCTCGGTGAAGCGCGAGGGGCCCCCGAGCAGCTTCTCGGCGAAGGCTTCCAGTCGCGAGAACAGTTGGCCGTGGCGCAGTATCCATATCAGCCCGATGGGCAGAGGGAGCGTCGCAGCCACCGCGCCGATCACCGAATTGAGCGTGCCGATATGACCGGCCATGCCGATCAGCAGCAACAGACCCAGCGCAACGAAGATGTACTGGCTGACCAGGGTCAGTAGCACCTCCATGACGACGCTGGCCGCCACCGGAGCGCCTTCCAGTCCGCGCCATTTGACCAGGCGTATGCCGACGATCTCGCCGCCGACGTTGGCGACGGGCAGCAGGCGGTTGCAGGCCTCGCGCACGGTGGCGACCCAGAACAGGAAAGGTGTGCCGGCCCGGCGCTGTGGGTCGGTCGGCGCCAGCAGTGCGCGCCAGCCCAGCACATCCAGGAACAAGGGCAGTGCGTGGAACGGCAACAGCCAGAGCAGAGCCCAGCCTGCATGGTTGAACGCGCTTTCGATGGCTGACCAGTTCTGGTCCGCCACCAGGATGACGGCGGCGATCAGACCGAGCAGGCCGGCGACGTAGACGAAATATTTCATGCCGCCGCCGGATCGCTGAAGCCATGGCAAAGCTGGCAGCTTTCCTCGATGGCCTGTCGCACGCGCGGCGACAGCAGGGCCGCCAGTTCATCGGCATGCCGGTACTCGGCCATGGTAGGGGTGAGCTCGCCGTGGGTGGCCGGATGCAGGTATAGCTCGCTGAGTCCGTCGGGCAGGCGTTGCACGACGTCCAGCAACGCCTGCTCATCCATGCCGCCACTGTGCCGGATGCCGAACACATGATCGTTGCAGCGCATGCCGGCGCGGCGCAGGCGGTGGCGCATCAGCGCAAGCCAGGGCTTCAGCCAGGGGCTGGAGCCGGGTTCGGCGGGCCAGCGTACGGCGCGCAGGCCGTAGCCGCGGCCAATGGAGAGCATCAGGGATAGCACGGTGGGATGGAGATGAAAGTGTTTGTGTGCGTTGACATGATCCAGCGGCAAGCCGGTGGCGGCGAAAGCCTCGAACTGCGCGCGGATTTCCGCCGCCAGCTGTTGGCGCACGTGCGGCAGGAAGAAGAAACGGATGCCGTCGCGTGCCATATGGTCGCCGAAGCGTCCTCGCGCGTCGACCAGTGACGGTATCTTTGATGGTGGCAGCGCGGATTGCCCGTCCGCGAGCACCAGGTGCAGCCCAACGGCAAGCCCGGGCATCTGTTTGGCACGCGCCACGGCGTCAGCCACGGCGGGCGCGGTCACCATCAGGCTAGCCGCGCGCAGCACCCCATCGCGAAAGCCGCGCTCGACCGCCTGATTCACGGCGGTGTGCAGACCGAAGTCGTCCGCCGTCACGATCAATCGTGGTCGGGCGGATGCAGGTGGCGCGGTCATCGGTCCAGCATGGGTGGTGTCGTCACGCCTCGTGTGCGTGCAGGAAGCGGAAGAACTCCACGCCCTCGCGCAATCGCCGCTTGGTCATCTCCCAGCTTCCGGCCATTTCCTTGACGATCTCCCAGATCTTGGACGGGCGGAAATAGAAGCTGCGGTAGAAGGTTTCCACGCCGTGGAAGATCTCTTCCTTGGACAGGTGTGGGTAGCTGATCATGGCCAGCTGCACGCCTTTGTCGTTGACCAGGTGCGCCGAGGTGTTTTCTTCCAGCCAGCCGTTTTCGATGGCCTGCTTGTACAGCGTAGTGCCCGGGTAGGGTGCGGCCAGCGACACCTGGATGGTGTGCGGGTTGATCTCCTTGGCGTACTGGATGGTGCGGGCGATGGTTTCCTTGGTTTCACCCGGCAGGCCGAGGATGAAGGTGCCGTGCACGGTGATGCCGAGCTTGCGGCAGTTCTCGGTGAAGGTGCGCGCGATATCGGTGCGCAGGCCCTTCTTGATGTTGTGCAGAATCTGGTCGTCGCCGGACTCGTAGCCCACCAGCAGCAGGCGCAGCCCGTTCTCCTTCATGATCTTCAGCGACTCGTACGGCACGTTTGCCTTGGCGTTGCAGCTCCAGGTCCAGCCCATAGCGTGCAGGCCGCGCGCAATTTCGTGCACGCGCTCCATGTTGGAGCTGTCCGTAAACGTGTCGTCGTCGAACATTAGTTCGCGGACTTCGGGCATGTTCTCCTTGATCCACTTCGCTTCGGCAAGCACGTTGGCGGCCGAGCGCACGCGGTAGCGATGGCCGCCCACGGTCTGTGGCCACAGGCAGAACGTACACTTCGAGCGGCAGCCGCGGCCGGTGTAGATCGACACGTACGGATGCATGAGGTAGCCGATGAAGTAGCGCTCGATCTTCAGGTCGCGCTGGTAGATAGGCGCGACGAAGGGCAGGTCGTCCATGTTCTCGATGGTGGCGCGCGACGGATTGTGCTGCACGCTGCCGTCATCCAGCTTGTAGCTGATGCCGGCGATGTCCTTGAAGGCGCGGCCTTCGGCCACTTCCTTGCAGGTGTAATCGAATTCTTCGCGCGCCACGAAATCGATGGCGGACGACGCCAGCAGCGACGCATCCGGTTCCACCGCCACCTTGGCTCCCACCATGCCGATAAGGATGTTGGGCTGACGCCCCTTGAGCAGCTCGGCGAACTTCGCGTCAGTGGGAAACGATGGTGTGCTGGTATGGATGATCACCAGGTCATACACGCTGGCGATGCTGAGGGTGTCCTCCACCGACAGCTCTTCCACCGGGGCATCCAGCACGCGCGAATCAGGCACCAGCGCGGCCGGCTGTGCCAGCCAGGTGGGATACCAGAAGCTCTTGATCTCGCGTTTGGCCTGGTAGCGGGAACCCGCACCGCCATCGAAACCGTCAAACGAAGGGGCTTGCAGAAAAAGCGTCTTCATGGGATTGCCAAGCTCCTGCAGTTCTTTCCGCAACGAGTTGTTCATCGCACTGTCGACCACGTTCTCAAGGATACCGCGTTGGCGCATGGTCGCGCGCATGCAATACCCGGCCACGCCACTCCACCCGCCAGTGGATCAGCGCACCCGCCCATTCCACCAGCAATAGCGTGTCGCGAAAAGGGGTGAGCCATGCATCCCGCCAACGGGAGGGTCTTGCGGCGATCCGCCAGGCGGTGGCGTATCGCCCCAGGCGGGCTGTGCAGCCCGCCAGCGCCACGATAAGGCAGGGCGTGGTAGGAGACAGCAACAGCGCCACAACCTGCAGGGGCCAGGTAAGGCAGATGAAGCTGAAGAAGAAGCCGGTCGGCGAAATGGCGCGAATGGTGCGCAGCCAACGCAGTTCATGCGACCAAAGCTCGGCGAGCCGGGTCTCGCTGACATCGGTGCCCACTTCCATGTCGCTCAAGACGGTATGCAGGCCTAGTTGGCGCGTGCGCTCGCCCAGCCAGAAATCATCCGCCAGGGTGTCTTTTAGCGCCTCAAAGCCCCCGATGGCTTCCAGCGCATCGCGGCGCAGGGCAATGGTGGAGCCGAATGCGAAGCGGGTGGAGCCGAAGGCATGGGACAGGCGCACGGATGGTGCGAACCAGTCATCGATGAACAGCTTGCCCAGGCGGGCACTGAGCGCGTCGCCTGCCACGCCATGATAGAGGCACGTAACTATGCCGGTACGCGGGTCAGTCAATGGCGCGGTGACGCGCGCAAGGTAATCCGGCGTCACGCTGATGTCGCTGTCGGCCAGCACCAGCCAGTCATGGCACGCGTGTGGAAACAGGTTCATCAGATTGCTGACCTTGAGGTTGGCCCCGTGTACTGCGGGGTCGATCACCAGGGCCATGGAGCGCTGCGGAAACTCCCGTTGCAGTCGTTGAACCACCGCGACGGCAGGATCCTCGGGGGCATGTACGCCGAAGATCAGTTCGTAACGTGCGTGTGTCTGCTCGCAGAAGCCCCGCAGGTTCTCGTACAGTCGCGGTTCGGCGCCATGCAGCGGTTTGAGTATGCTCACCGGATGGCTTGCCTGATCGTTCACATCGGCTCGCTGATGCTTGCCCAGGCGCTCACAGCGAAACCACGCCCAGAAGCTCAGGCAGGCGTAAGCCGTGGCGCACAAGGCCAGTGCGAGGCCAAGCCATGACAGCAGCGATGTATCGGCAGGATAAGGCGGCATGAAGTCGATCTGGGCGCGATCCACCATTCCTCCCAAAATTACTGCATGCGCGTCGTGAAGAGGCGGTTTTCCCTGCGGCGGCTGTGCGCATGGTGGGTGGCGTGTTGGGTGCTGTCCTGCGGCATCGCGTTTGCGCAGGCTTCTTCAGGCGAAGCCCCTGCGGCGTCGGCCATCGAGGGCGACTGGCTGGTGCAGAGTCGCGACGCCATCATCCGCATCGAGCCGCTGGGCGACACCTTCGTCGGCACCATCGTGTGGCAGCTGCATGACACCTATGGCCCAGAGGATGGCCCTGAGCTCAATGGCAAGATCGTCACGGACCGCCACAACCCCGATCCCGCCCTGCGATCGCGTCCGCTGACCGGGCTGCGCCTGCTGTGGGGGCTGCACTACGACGCCGAGGCGCAGGCTTGGCTGGGTGGCTACGTCTACAACGCCGACAACGGCAAGCAGTACCACTGTGAGGTGCGCGTGCCGTCACCGGACAAACTGGTGCTGCGTGGCTACATCGGCATCCCGCTACTGGGCGGGAGCACCACGTGGACCCGGACGCATGAGCCGTTCCCCGCGCCTGCAAGCACCGTCCATACGACGAATTGATGGCTCATCGTGACGCGCCTTGGCTCGCCAGGGGCTACTCGGTTCTGCTCATCCTTGTTAGCCTGAGCGCGCCATCGTTTGACGGTCGAGCGTGCGCCGCTCCATTTGTGACGAAGATGTGATGATCGAACGTATACGTCGTTCGCCGGAAGAGAGAGGTCTGTACCTTGGCTAGCCGCGAGTTGGACGATAACGAAGGAATCTGGTCGAGGAATGTGGTGTCGTTCCAGGATGAACCCCTGGTGCTGGTCGATGAACACGACCGCGAAACCGGCTTCCTCGACAAGGCTTCCGCGCACCATGGGCAGGGCATCCTGCATCGCGCCTTTTCGCTGTTCGTGTTCAACACGCATGGCGAACTGCTGTTGCAACAGCGTGCGGAAGGCAAGCGCCTGTGGCCCGGGTACTGGTCGAACACCTGTTGTAGCCATCCGCGCCGCGGCGAAACGATGGAAACAGCCATCCATCGCCGGCTCGGCGAGGAGCTGGGCATGCAGTGCGATTTCCAGTTTCAGTTCAAGTTCCAGTACCAGGCGCAATTCGACGCCGATGGTGCAGAGAACGAACTTTGCTGGGTCTACGCCGGTCGCAGTGATGCGGCACCTGTCGCCAACATCCATGAGATCGCCGCACTGCGATATATCGCGCCCGATGCGCTCGATCGGGAAATTGCCGAGCACCCGGCGCGCTTCACGCCCTGGTTCACGATCGAGTGGGATCGACTGCGTCGGGAGCATGCGCATGTGTTCGCGCCGCCTGCGAGCCTGGCTTCCTGAGCGCGGCGCTGCGTGCAGGCGGCTATACTCGGCCATGGCGATGTGAACGACTGGAATTCAGCTATCCGCGCTCCCCGGCGCGGCGCATATAAATCCATCGAACAGCGATGAGGAGATTCCGTTGGGCATTCCTCTTATTCAGCAAACGAAGATCGCGCGTTACATCATCAGCAAGAAGCTGAGCGGGCAGAAGCGCTATCCACTGGCGATGATGTTGGAGCCATTGTTCCAGTGCAATCTGGCCTGCGCCGGTTGCGGAAAGATCGATCATCCGAAGGAAATTCTGCAGAAGCGCATGAGCGTCGAAGACGCGTTGCGCGCCGTGGACGAATGTGGTGCGCCGGTGGTGTCCATTCCCGGAGGCGAGCCGCTGATCCACAAGGAGATGCCGCAGATCGTGCAGGGCCTCATCGCCCGCGAGAAGTTCATCTACCTGTGCACCAATGCGTTGCTGCTGACCAAGCACATCGACGAGTACACACCGTCGCCGTACTTCACCTGGTCCGTCCATCTGGACGGCCTGCAGGAACGTCACGATGCGTCCGTCTGCATGGAGGGCGTGTTCGACAAGGCGGTGGCGGCGATCAAGCTGGCGCTGTCGCGCGGTTTCCGCGTGACCATCAACTGCACGCTATTCAACAACGAGGCGCCGGAGGAGATCGCGAAGTTCTTCGACTTCGCCATGTCGCTGGGCATCGAGGGCATTACGGTATCGCCGGGCTACAGCTACCAGCACGCGCCTCGGCAGGACGTGTTCCTGGGCCGCACGGAAAGCAAGCAACTGTTCCGCGATGTGTTCCGCATCGGCAAGGAGCGCAAGAGCAAGTGGGTGTTCAACCAGTCGTCGATGTTCCTGGACTTCATCGCGGGCAACCAGAGCTATCAGTGCACGCCGTGGTCCAATCCCACCTACAACATCTTTGGCTGGCAGCGGCCGTGCTATCTGTTGGTCGATGAGGGCTACGCCAGCTCTTACAAGGAGCTGATGGAAGACACCGAGTGGGACAAGTACGGCGTCGGCATCAATCCCAAGTGCGACAACTGCATGGCGCATTGCGGTTTCGAGGGCACGGCGGTGGACGACACCTTCGCGCATCCGCTGAAGGCGGCGCGCGTGGCGACGTTCGGTCCGCGCATCGATGGCGCGATGGCGCCGGATCTGCCGGTGCTCTATGGGGATCGCGCGGATGCCACGGCCATTCGCATTCCGATCAGTGCGATCCAGAACCGGAGCTCGTCGCAGGGGGCGGATGCTGGCCATTGAGTGCGTTCATGGCCTTCTTCGGCATGTGCGGGCTTCCCTCATCGTCATTCCCGCGAAGGCGGGAATCCAGTGTCTTTGGTTTTTGTCCCCAACAAAGAAGGCGCTGGATGACCAGCCATTCGGCTGTTGGAAAATCGCCTCCCGCCTTCGCGGGAATGACGGTGGGGCGTTGTGCTGGTCTTGGTAGGCCTTGTCCATGTGGTTGATCGTTTGCGCCATCGTCCCTGTTCTGATGTGGCTGGGACTATTGCTGGTGCCCTGGCGTCCATGGAGCACGCGCGAGCACCTTGAGGCGGATCCGTCATCGAGCGCGCGGCTCGATGACATCACCGTGCTGATTCCGGCTCGCAACGAGGCCGACGTGATCGGTACGACGCTGCGTGGCTTGCAGGCGCAGGGCGAGGGACTGCAAATCATCGTGATCGATGACCAATCGACGGACGGCACAGCTTTCGTGGCGGGCGCGTTTCCGAACGTGCGGGTGATGGCAGGTACGCCGCTGCCGGATGGTTGGGCGGGCAAGCTGTGGGCGCTGGAGCAGGGCAGGCAGCATGTGCGCACCTCACTGACCTTGCTGCTGGATGCGGATATCGAACTGCGGCCCGGCATGCTGGCGACACTGCTACAGCACAAGCAGCGCGAGCAGCGACAGTTCGTGTCGATCATGGCCGACCTGCGCCGTACCAGTTTCTGGGATCGCCTGCTGCTGCCGGCCTTCGTCTACTATTTCAAGCTGCTCTATCCGTTTGCCGTCTCCAATTCCCGTTCCACGTTGGTGGCGGCCGGTGCGGGTGGTTGCATCCTGCTGGACACGGCGATGCTCGAGCGCATCGGCGCTTTCGCCAGTCTGCGCGATGCATTGATCGACGACTGCACGCTGGCGCGCCAGGTGAAGCGGGCGGGCGGCCGCACCTGGATCGGCCTGAGTCGCGACGTGGTGAGCCTGCGGCCGTACGGCAGCTTCGATTCCATCCATCGCATGGTGGCGCGCTCGGCGTTCACCCAGCTCGGCTACTCGACGGTGCTGCTGTTGGTGGTGACGGCGCTATTCCTGCTTGCGTATGGAGCGCCGCTAGCCCTGCTGGGTGCGCCGCAGGTCTGGCCGCTGGCTTGGCTGGCGCTGGTCGCCATGATGCTGGGCTATCTACCCATGCTCAGGTACTACCGTATGTCCCTGTGGTGGGCGCTGCTGTTGCCGCTTGGGGCGGGGCTGTATCTCGGCATGACCTGGAGTTCGGCGATTCGCTACTGGCGCGGCGTGCGCTCGCAGTGGAAGGGGCGGGTGTATGGTGCAGATGTATGAATATTATTCAAAATCAATGAGTTGAATTTATTCCGATTCGATGGTGAATCTCGCTCCGTGAGAATGCCGTCGTGCTATCTTGATTGCCGTCCCGCTAATCAAGTCATCTTATGCCTCCCTCCGAACACGGTGGACGCCGCTCTGGCGCTGGTCGGCCCGCCGGTGAGCCGAGTCAGCGCATTCGCGTGCCTGAAAGCCAGGTGCCGGGCGTGCTGGCGTATCTGGAGGCGTATCGCAGCCCGGCCTCGCTGGAAGCGCCCAGGCCAGTGTCGCTGGATCCGTCGACCGTCGCGCTGACGGCTTTCCTCAGTCGCGTGCCGGCCGGCGTGCCCTCGCTGGCGGAGGATGACGTCGACGAAGTGGTCGACCTCAACCAGCACCTGGTGCTGCCTGGCCACGAGCCAAGCACCTTCATCATTCGCGTGTCGGGCTGGTCGATGATCGGCGCCGGCATCTTCGATGGCGACGAAGTGCTGGTGGATCGTGCGCTCGCGCCGCGCCAGGGCGACATCGTGGTGGCGGTGGTCAACAACGAGCTGACCATCAAGCGGCTGGGCAAGGTGGACGGGCACATCGCGCTGCTGCCGGAGAATGCGCACTTCAAACCGATGGTGTTCCGCGAGGGCGAGACGCTCAGCGTCTGGGGCGTCGTGACCCGTTGCCTGCGTACCTTGCGATAACCGTGTCATGGGCCAGGTCGTCGCACTCGATTCGCTCTTCCATAGCCGCCAGGTCTGGCAAGGTCGTGCCGCGCCGATGCCTGCGGCCAGTCAGCCGACCGGCTGGCCGACGCTCGATGCCGCCTTGCCGACGGGTGGCTGGCCCGAACATGCGATGACCGAAATCCTGCTGCCTGCCGATGGCGTAGGCGAGTTGCAGTTGGTGCTGCCCACCTTGGCGCGCCTGACTCGCGAAGAGCGCACGGTGATGGTGATCTCGCCGCCCTACGTGCCTTACGTGGCGGGATGGGAGGCGCGCGGTGTGGTGATGTCGCACGTGGACATCGTGCGCGCGGACGAGCGTGACGTGCTGTGGGCAGCCGAACAATGCCTGCGCTCGGCCAGTTGCGCTGCTGTGCTGGCGTGGCCCATGCACGCGGATGATCGCTCCCTGCGCCGTCTGCAGGTGGCGGCCGATACGGGCAAGGCGATGGCTTTCGTGTTCCGTGATCGCCGCCATGCCGTACAGGCTTCGCCGGCGGCGCTTCGGCTGGAATTGGAAAGCACGCCCTCGTGGCAGGTGCGCGTACGCAAATGCCGTGGCGGCAATCCGCCCATGAGTGCGGTGCCGCTGGCGTCCGGCTGGTCGTGACGGAGCGCATCCATGCTTTGGGCCTGCATTCTGCTGCCGCAACTGGCGCTGGACGGTGTCCTCCGGCGGCGTCCGCCGTCGGACGAGCCGTTGGTGCTGGTAAGTGGTCCCGCGCAGGCGCGCATCGTTCATGCCGCCAATGCATCGGCGCGTGCGGCGGGCCTTTATCGCGGGCAGCGCCTGGTCGCCGCGCAGGCGCTACTGCAGCAGTTCGCCATGGTCGAGCACGATGCGGAAGACGAGGCGCGCTGGCATCGCCTGCTGGCGGCCTGGGCGTATCGCTACAGCGCCGAAGTGGGTTTGTATGCGCACGCCGTGGTACTGGAGGTCAGTCGCAGCCTCAACCTGTTCGGGCCGTGGCCGCGCTTTGAATTGCTGTTGCGTGACGACCTGCAAGAGCTGGGTTTTCGTCATCGCGTTGCGCTTGCGCCGACGCCGCATGCTGCCTATGTGCTGGCCGGCGTGCATGACGGCCTCGCGGTGACGTCGCCGGATACGCTCCGGCAGGCGTTGGCTCCCGTGCCCATTGCACGTGCGCGCCTGCCGGAAGAAGCCACGCAGGGGCTTCCGTCGATGGGTGTCCGCACGCTGGGCCAGGCGTTCACGTTGCCGCGTGCCGGGCTGCAACGGCGTTTCGGTGGCGAACTGGTGGCGCAGCTCGATCGCCTTACCGGTGACGAACCCACGCCCATGGACAGTTACCGTCCACCCGATGCGTTCGAGCAGCGTATGGAATGGACGCACGAGATCGAGCACGTCGAAGCATTGGTGTTCCCCTTGCGTCGCCTGACGGGCGATCTGGCGGCCTATCTCGCTGGTCGCGACGGTGGCGTGCAGCGTTTCGAGCTGGAGCTGGAGCATCGCAGCGGCCCGCCGACCTGCGTGCCGGTCGGCATGCTGGCGGCCGCGCGCGACGCCACGCTGCTGTTCGATTGCGCGCGAGGGCGGATCGAGCGCATCGAGCTGCCGCAACCTGTGGTGGCTATGAGGTTGGTGGCGCGCGAACTGCCGCCGTTCGTGCCGGCGGGACGCGACCTGTTCGACACGCGCCCCGTGAACGCGGTGCCGCTGGAGCAGTTGCGCGAACGCCTGCGCGCGCGGTTGGGCGAACTGGCCATCCAGCACCTGCATCGCACGGTCGACCCGCGTCCCGAAAGGGCGCAGTCCGACGTGGCGCATGTGAAAGCCGCGACGAAGCCCGAAACCCTGCCTCGTCCCACGTGGCTATTGGATACGCCGCGCCCCTTGCGTGGCCCGTCGCCCGAAGTGCTCGCCGGTCCCGAGCGTATCGAGACCGGCTGGTGGGATGGTGGCGACATCCGGCGCGACTACTACGTGGTGCGCACCTCGCAAGGGCAGTGCGCCTGGGTGTACTGCGCCCCGGGCGAGCAGGGCAATTGGATGTTGCATGGGTGGTTTGCATGACCGAGAAGTGCCTCCCAGAGAAACCGTCATTCCCGCGAACCCCTAAAAGGGGGCGAGAGCGGGAATCCAGCGACTTTTACTTCGACGTGCCAAGGCACTGGTTGACCAGCCATTCGGCTGTTGGAAAAGCGCCTCCCGCTTTCGCGGGAATGACGGAGTGGGGGTGGTGGAGTTGCGGGATGCCACATCCATGACCGACTACGCCGAACTCCATTGCCTGTCGAATTTTTCCTTTCAACGCGGCGCGTCGAGTGCGAAGGAGCTGTTCGAGCGCGCCAAGGAATGTGGTTATCGCGCACTGGCGATCACCGACGAATGCTCATTGGCCGGCATCGTGCGCGCCTACGAGGCGTCACGCGATACCGGCCTGCCGCTGATCGTCGGCGCCGAATTCCAGATAGAAAACGGCCCGAAACTGGCGTTGCTGTGCGAGAACCTTCAAGGCTATACAGCCCTGTGCGCGCTTATCACACGCGGCCGCCGCGTGGCGGAGAAAGGCACGTATCGCGTGATGCGCGAGGATTTTGCGGATGGCCTGCCCGGCACGCTGGCGCTCTGGCTGCCGCAGGCGGAGCTTCAGTCGTCGCATGGCGCGTGGTTGCGAACATTGTTCGACGGACGCCTGTGGCTCGCGGTGGAGTTGCATCGTGGCCCTGACGATGCGCGCCGTCTTGCCGGCCTGCAGGCGCTGGCCGAATCACTCGCGCTGCCGGTGGTGGCGACGGGTGACGTGCACATGCACGTACGCCGAAGGCGTGCGCTGCAGGATGTGATGACGGCTATCCGTCACCATCGCACGGTGTCGGATGCGGGCGACCTGCTGTTTCCCAATGGCGAGCGGCATCTGCGTACGCGCGAGGCCTTGTCGGCGATCTATCCCGCGGAAATGCTGGCCGAAAGCGTGCGCATCGCCGAGCGCTGCCGCTTCGTGATGACTGACATCAGCTACCGCTACCCCGCCGAGCTGGTGCCGGAAGGAGAGACGCCGACCACTTGGCTGCGGCATCTGACGGAAGAAGGGCTGAAATGGCGCTGGCCGCAGGGTGAGCCGAAGAAGGTGCGCGATCAGGTCGAATACGAACTGGATCTGGTCGAGAAGCTGCAGTACGAGTCGTACTTCCTCACCGTGCAGGAAATCGTCTCCTTCGCGCGCGGCAAGGACATTCTTTGCCAAGGCCGCGGATCGGCGGCGAATTCGGCGGTCTGTTACGCGCTGGGCGTGACGGCCGTGGATCCGGACAAGACCACGCTGCTGGTCGAGCGCTTCATCTCCGCCGAACGCAACGAGCCGCCGGATATCGACATCGACTTCGAGCACGAGCGGCGCGAAGAGGTCATCCAGCACATCTACGAAAAATATGGCCGCGAGCGTGCCGCACTGGCGGCCACGGTGATCAGCTATCGCGGCCGCAGTGCGGTGCGTGACGTGGCGCGCGTGCTGGGTTTGCCATCCGATCAGATCGACCTGCTGTCGCGCACCTTCGCCTGGCAGGATGGGGACGATCCGGTGGATGACCGCCTGCGTGAGCGCGGCTTCGATCCCGACAGTCCGCTGCTTCGCCGCGTCATCGCCCTGACGGCGGAGTTGATGGGTTTTCCGCGCCACTTGTCGCAACACGTGGGTGGCTTCGTCATCTCCGATCAGCCGCTATCGCAACTGGTGCCGGTGGAAAACGCGTCCATGCCCGACCGCACCATCATCCAGTGGGACAAGGATGACCTGGACACCATGCGCCTGCTGAAGGTCGATTGCCTGGCGCTGGGCATGCTTACCTGTATCCGCAAATGCCTGAAGCTGCTTGAGGAGCATCATGGCCGCAGCGAAACGCTGGCCTCGATGCCCAAGGAGGATCCGGAGACCTACAAGCTGATCCAGGCGGCAGACACCATTGGCGTGTTCCAGATCGAATCGCGCGCGCAGATGGCGATGCTGCCGCGGCATCGGCCGGAGAACTTCTACGATCTGGTGATTCAGGTCGCGATCGTACGCCCCGGCCCGATCCAGGGTGACATGGTTCACCCGTACTTGCGGCGCAAGCGCGGCGAGGAAGAAGTCACTTATCCCTCGGAAAAGCTGCGCAGTGTCTTTGAGCGCACGCTGGGTGTGCCGCTGTTCCAGGAGCAGGTGATGAAACTGGCCATCGAGGCCGCCGAATACACGCCCGGCGAGGCGGACCAGCTGCGTCGGTCGATGGCGGCATGGCGGCGCAATGGCGACATGGAGATTCATCGGCAGCGGCTGATGGCTGGCATGCTGAAAAATGGGTTCACGCCGGAGTTCGCCGCGCGCCTGTTCGAGCAGATCAAGGGATTTGGTTCCTACGGGTTTCCCGAAAGCCATGCGGCGAGCTTCGCCTTGCTGGTCTACGCCAGTTGCTGGCTCAAGTGCCACTACCGGGCAGCTTTCATGTGCGCGCTGCTCAATGCCCAGCCGATGGGCTTCTATGGTCCGAGCCAGATCGTGCAGGACACGCAGCGGCATGGCATCAAGGTACGGCCGGTGGATGTGCGTTACAGCAACTGGGACAACGCACTTGAAGATGACCCGTCTTCTCGTGGCGGCTTTGCGTTACGGCTGGGATTCCGGCAAGTGCGTGGCTGCCGCCAGGAAGTGATGGAGCAATTGATGGTCGCGCGTGCGCGCCGATCTTTCGGTGACGTGGCCGACCTGTGCGCCCGTGCCGGACTCAATCGCCATCAGCAGGAAGCCTTGGCCGAGGCGGATGCCTTGCGCGGACTGGCGGGTCATCGTCATCGCGCCCGCTGGGCCATGGCAGGCATCGAGGCGCAGTTACCGTTGTTCGGCAACACCAGTCCGCAGGAAGAGGATGTGGCTTTGCCGCCGCCGTCGCAGGGCGAAAGTACGCTGGCGGATTACGCGCGCATGGGGCTGAGCCTGGGGCCGCATCCCTTGCAGCAGATCCGCTCGCGCCTGCGGGCGGCACAGTGCGTGGATTCGCGCAGCCTGCAGCATCGGCCGCATGCCAGTCGCGTGCGTGCGGCGGGGCTGGTGACCCAGCGACAGCGGCCGCAAACGGCCAGTGGCGTCACCTTCATCACCATCGAAGACGAGTTCGGTCCCATCAATGTGGTGGTGTGGAGCCACGTGGCCGAGCGGCAGCGGCGCATCTTTCTTGAGTCGCGCCTGTTGGGCGTGGACGGCCGATGGGAGCACGCGGATGGCGTGAGTCATCTCATCGCGCATCGCCTGCACGACCTGAGCGAGCTGCTGGGTTCGCTGGACAGTCGTTCGCGCGATTTCCATTGAAGGTTCGCGCAGGGCGGCTTCATGCGGCATCGGGACGCATGGCCGGTTTGCGCGGTCACGATCCATAAAATAGGTATCCCCGCGCGACATCCGAGTCTTCCATGCACAGCGAGCTGCTGACCATCCCCATGGTGCCCGAACATCCGGCGCGCCCGGAGGGTGACGTCACCCGCTTCTGCAGCGCCTGCGCCTTTGCGCATGCCTGCGAGGGCGAGGGGTATGGCAAGCGTGAGCTTGCGGCACTGCAATGCGTGGTCGAGCACGTGCCCATGGTCGGCAGCGGTGAATACGTGTTCCGTCGTGGCGAACCGTTCCGTGCGATCTATGCCGTGCGATCAGGCAGCGTGAAGACATCGATCTTCACGCGCGACGGAAGGGAGCAAGTGCTCGGGTTCTATCTGCCAGGCGATGTGGTGGGGCTCCATGGTATCTACCCGGAAAGCTACCCCTGCGATGCGATTGCGCTGGAGCGTTCGTCCTTCTGTCACATGGCTTTCCCTGCGATGAGCACGCTGGCAACGGCGTTGCCGGTGGTGCAGCAACACCTGTTCCGCATGTTGAGCAGGGAGCTTGGCGTGGCCAGTCTGTTGGCGGGCGATTACACGGCAGAGGAGCGCGTGGCGGCTTTCCTGCTGGATCTGGGCAGCCGCTTCGCCCGGCGAGGGCAATCGTCAACGATATTCCGGCTGGCGATGTCTCGTAGCGATATCGCCAGCTATCTGCGGCTTGCGCCGGAAACCGTGAGTCGCGTGATCAGTCGCTTTCGCGATAAGGGTTGGGTCAGCATTCATGGGCGAAGCGTGCAACTGCACGACGTGGCTGCGTTGCGTGAGATCGGTTATTCGCTCTGCCAGCTCACCGTGGCGGCGTGAGCTCATCATCGGTTGATGGAGGTGGCGAGGCCGCGTCGCGCTCTTCCATCAACGGCAGCACGCCAGGACTGTCCAAGTCGTCGAACTGCTGATGGTTGGCCGCCCAGAAGAACACGCCGATGGCGACGACCACAATCAGCAGCGTGACGGGAATAAGTACGAGGATGATGTTCATGCGTGGGTTTCACCGTGCGTCGGCATTCGGCCGACGCGCCAGGCGTTGACCACCACGGCCAGTGAACTGGCCGACATGCCGATGGCCGCCAGCCACGGTGGCACCAGCCCCAGCGCGGCGAACGGCACGGCGCACAGATTGTAGGCTAGTGACCAACGACGCCCCTGTGCGATGACGGTCCGCACATCGCACGCGATGCGGCGGGCTTCGACCAGTCCACCAAGCTGCCCATGCAGCAGCAGAATGTCGGCGTTGGCCTGGGCCAGTTCGGTGCCCGAGGCGAGCGCGGCGGACACATCCGCCGAAGCGAGGATGGGGGCGTCGTTGTTGCCGTCACCCACGGCCAGCGTCACATGGCCCTGTGCTTTCTTGTGCTTGAGCAAGGCGAGCTTGCTCAGTGGCGTTTGTCGCGCATGGGCTTCCTGCACGCCCAGGTTGGCGGCGGCAACGGCGACGCGGGAGGGCGCATCTCCGCTCGCGATCACCGTGACGACGCCGTCAGCTCGCAGCTCGCGCAGCGTGGTGATGGCATCGGCACGTACCGTTTCATCGACGCGCAGCGCTGCCAGCAATCCGTGATCGTCGGACAGATGAAGGTCTTCGCTGTCCGTGTCCTTCATCGCGCGGCCAAGGCGCAGTCGGCGGCCGTCGATCTCTCCGGTGATGCCGCTACCGGGCAGGATAGAGACGTGCCGGGCAGTGGAGGGGCTTTCGCCCTCTGCCGCCGCTTTCACGGCCCTGGCCATGGGGTGGGAGCTTTGCATCGCGAGGGTACTGGCCCAGTGCGGCCAGGCTGTAACGCCCGGACGGTACACCCGCGCGGTGGCGAGATCGACGTGGGGCGTGGTCAGTGTCCCCGTCTTGTCGAACACGGCGACGTCCACGCGCGCCAGGGTTTCCATGGCCGTGCCGTCCACCACCAGCACGCCGCGCTGCGCGAGCACGCCAAGGGCACGAACGAGCGCGCTGGGGGCGGTAAGCGCAAAAGCGCAGGGACAGGCGATGACCAGTACGGCAATGGTTGACTCGAAGGCTCTCGCTGGATTGACCAGCAACCAGCCCGCTGCCGTCAGCAGTGTCAAAAGAAGCACACGCCCGACGAACCGGCGAAGATCAGCGTGATCCACGCGTGCCGCCGCCTCGCGCGCCAGTCGGGTGCGCGCACTCAGTGCACCAAGGCGTGCGGCGGCCGTGTGTTTGCCGCTGCGTTCGACGCGCAGCTCTGCCGGGCCATCGATCACGATGCTGCCAGCGGCCATGCGCTCGCCACGATAACGAATGACAGGGCGGGACTCGCCGCTCAGCACGGACTCGTCGACCTGCACCGCCTCACTCTCCAGTATGCCGTCGGCCGGCACGATGGCGCCGTCGGCAATATGCACGCGATCGCCGGGCAGCAACTCCATGGCCGGCATCAGCTCAAGCACGCCATGGGCGCCCCGGCGCTGGGCCAGCAGGGGCGTGCCATCGGACACGGCGTCGCCGAGCGCCATGTTGCGATGTTCCGCGCGCAGTTCGATATACCGTGCCGTCAGCAGCAGAAACACGAACATGGTGATGGAATCGAAATAGATCTCGCCCTGACCACGCAGCGTGTTGTACGCGCTCGCCAGGAATACCAGCCACACCGCGGCGGCGATGGGAATGTTCATGCCGAGCTGGCCCGCGCGGACTTCGCGCAGCGCGCCACGGGTGAAACTGTGGGCGCCGTAGAAGATCACCGGCAGGGACGACAGGAATCCCAGCCAGCGGAACAGCCCCCGGGTGGTGAAGTCCACGAAATCGACCACGCCCAGGTAGATCACGAAGGCATAGGTCATCACCTGCATGGCGAACATGCCGGTGACCAGGAGGCGTTTGAGCAGGTCGCGCGCGTCGCGGGTGGGCGAGTCATCGACCATGTCTTTGCCCAGTGGCTGCGCTGGGCATTGCATCTTCTCGAAGCTGCGCAGCAACGCGGGCAGCGTTATCCGCGCCCCATCCCAGATAACGTGAGCGCGGCGAGCGGCGGCATCGATGCGGACGCGTTGCACTCCGGGCAGTGCATGCAGCATCTGGTCGAGCTGCATGACCTGGCGTGCATCGCGCAGCGTAGCGAGGCGGAACATGGCCTCCTGCTTGCCGTCCCGTCGTGGCCGGATCACTTGCGCTGCGAGCTGGGGATGAGCCCAGGCATCGTAGGTGTTCATGGTTTGGCCGGGCGATGGTCGTGCGTGGTGGATGGCACGCCCATCAGCGGCGGTGGCGCATCCACGGGTTCATCCGCATGGCGCGCGCCGAGCACGATCATCCAGGCGCAGCCTGCCAGCGACGCGGCGAACATGGCGGCGCCCAGCCACAGGATGGGCTGTCGATACCAGCGCGCGGCGGCATCGACAGCAAGGTCATGGCGATGGCGCATGATCCGCGTGGGAGATGTGATAGACGTAAGAGGCGAGGATGCGGATCTGGTCATCCGTCAGGCGTGGGCTCCAAGCGGGCATGTGACCCTGGCGACCGCCGCGGATGGTGGTCTCGATGTCGTTCACGGTGCCGCCGTGCAACCAGATCTGATCGGTCAGGTTGGGGGCGCCCAGCGCCGTATTGCCCTTGCCGTCGGGACCGTGACAGGCAGCGCAGGTGGCGAACAGCGGCTTGGCCGCTTCGGCGGCTTTCTCGTCGTGTGGACGGCCGGACAGGCTCAGCACGTACTGTGCAAGATTCTTCACGTTGTCCTCGCCCAGGCTGGCCCACGGCGGCATGACGCCGCTGCGGCCATCGTGGATGGAGGTGTAGATGTCCTTGCCGTCGCCGCCGTACAGCCAATCGTTGTCGGTGAGATCGGGCGCGCCCAGCAACGTGTTGCCCTTGCCGGTGCGGCCGTGACAGGCCGCGCAATCATCCTGGAACAGGCGCTTGCCGAGTTGCTGCGCCTCCGGATCGCTCGCAAGCTGCTCGATGGGATACAACGAGAAGCGCTTCATCAGCTCGTCCAGCTTGGCGTCGTTGGCGGCCGTGTGCTCGGCCAGTTCGCCATGTGACGTCCAGTGCAGCAACCCCTTGAAGGCACCGAAGCCGGGAAACAGAGCGAGGTAGATGAAGCCGAAGACAAACATCGCGCCGGACATCACGACCCACCAGGTCGGTAGCCGACGCACGCCTTCGCGCAGCACGCCATGTGCCCAGACGTGTCCGCTCGTGCCGTCCTCGCGTACCGGGATCTTCGCGCGCGGCGCCCACAGGTAGAGGAAGAAGGTGATGCTCAGATTCAGCACCACCAGGAACATGATCCACAGCGACCAGAAGAGGCTCATGCGCCGGCATCCTTGGCAGGGGGCGAGGTGGCCTCGGCGAGCGGGGCGTCATCTTCCATGGGCAGGGCCGCCATGCGCGAGAACGTGCGGCGATGGTGGCCGCTCCATGCCCACGCCCAGATACAGATGAAGGTGACCATCATTACCACGATGATCACGCCGGTAAGGTGTCCCCACAGTTCATTCACGGCGCACCTCCATCGGTGGCTGGTGTGGTCGGGGCCGCGGCGGTCGGTTCGTTCTTGATGCCAAGACCTTGCAGGTAGGCCACCAGTGCGTCCATTTCGGTCTTACCCTTGACGGCATCGGTAGTGCTGGCGATATCGGCGTCGGAATAGGGGTCACCGAGCTTGCGCAAACCACGCATGCGCGCCTGGATATCCGATGCATCCAGCGGCGTATTCGCCAGCCACGGATAGCCGGGCATGTTCGACTCCGGCACGACCTGACGCGGATTCATCAGGTGCAACACGTGCCATGGGTCCGAGTATTTGCCGCCGACACGCGCAAGATCCGGGCCGGTGCGCTTGGAGCCCCACTGGAAAGGTCGGTCGTACACCGATTCCTCGGCGATGGAGTAATGGCCGTAGCGTTCCGTTTCGGCACGCAGCGCGCGGATCATCTGCGAATGGCAGAGATAGCAGCCCTCGCGTACGTAGACATCGCGGCCCGCGAGCCGCAGGGGGTCATAGGGCTTCACGCCGGACGGGGCGTGGACCTCGTGCGCGTGCATGAACAGTGGAGTGATCTCGGCGAGGCCGCCGATGGAAACCATGATGGCGGTGAGGATGCCGAGCAAGCCGGCATTCTTCTCGATGGCTTCGAAGTGTCTGTAGGCCATGGTCGCGCTCCTCAACCCGCGGCCGGCAGCGGGGCCGGAATCTGGTCGGACTCAGGCTCGGGAATGGGCACCGGGATCGGCTTGATGATGCGTGCGCGCGCATCGGCCGCTGTGTGCCACAGGTTCCACGCCATCACCACCATGCCGGATAGCACCAGCACGCCACCGAACCAGCGGATCAGGTACATCGGCTTGATCGCGATCAGGCTGTCGAGGAACGAATAGGTGAGCGAGCCATCGGCATTGGTGGCGCGCCACATCAGGCCTTCGGTGACGCCGGCCGTCCACATCGAGCCCACGTACAACAGCAGGCCCATGATGTGCAGCCAAAAATGCCATTCCATGGCCTTCTGGGAGTACATGGCCGGACGACCCAGTGCGCGCGGCGCCATGGCATAGAGCGACCCGATAGTGATCATCGCCACCCAGCCGATGGAGCCCGAGTGCACGTGGGCGATGGTCCAGTCGGTGTAGTGCGACAGAGAATTCACTGTCTTGATCGCCATCATCGAGCCTTCGAAGGTGGCGGCGGCGTAGAACACCAGCGACATCACCATGAACTTGGCCGCGGCATCGTTCTTCAGTCGTGCCCATGAACCGTTGAAGGTGAACAGGCCGTTGGCGGCCGAGCCCCAGCTCGGCATCAGCAGGATCAGCGAGAACGCCATGCCCACCGATTGCACCCAGTCGGGCAGGGCGGTGTACATCAGGTGGTGCGAGCCGGCCCACATGTACACGGAGATCAGCGCCCAGAAATTCACGATGGAGAAGCGATAGCTCCATAGTGGCTGCTGCGCCTGGCGCGGCACGAAGTAGTACATCATGCCGAGGAAGCCCGCAGTGAGGAAAAACGCCACCGCGTTGTGGCCATACCACCACTCCACCATCGCATCGACCACGCCCGAGTACACCGGGTAGGACTTGGTCAGGCTGATCGGCAACGCGATGTTGTTGACGATATGCAGCAGGCCCACGGCGATGATGAAGGCGCCGTAGTACCAGTTCGCCACGTAGATGTGCTTGATGCGGCGACGCGCCAGCGTGGCGAAGAACACCGCGCCGAACGACACCCAGACCACGGCGATCAGGATGTCGACAAACCATTCCGGCTCCGCGTATTCCTTGCTCTGCGTGATGCCCAGCGGCATGGTGGTCATGGCCAGCAGGCAGACCAGTTGCCACCCCCAGAAGGTAAGCTCGGCCAGCTTTGGCATGGCTAGGCGCGTATGGCCGGTGCGTTGCACGACGTAGTAGCAGGTACCCATCAGTGCCGAGCCGCCGAAGGCGAAGATCACGCCGAAGGTGTGATCGGGCCGGATGCGGCTGAAGGTCAGCCAGGGAATGTCGAAGTTCAAGGCGGGCCACATCAGCTCGGCTGCGGCGTACACGCCGACCGACATGCCGATGATGCCCCACACGGCGGCCCCTAGCAGGAACAGGCGTACGACCTTGTCGTCGTAATACTCGGTATTCGGCATATGGGCTCACCCTGGTCGATGGCGCGATGGTGCGCCGCAGGGTCGCCGCATATCGATGACCTAAGTCAATTTTTGTAGGACATGGCCGGTAAGGTGCTCTGGCGGATTGCCGCAGCTGATGTAGGCCAAAGACGGGTCCTTGCCACGGGATGGGCGGTCGATGTTGACCCTCGTCAGTGCCGGCGCCCACTGGGCGGCGCAAGCTCTCGCCGATTTCCGTGCGAGAGCCACCATGACCCACGTCGTCACCGAGAACTGCATTAACTGCAAGCACACCGACTGCGTTGAGGTATGCCCTGTGGATTGCTTTCACGAGGGCCCTAATTTCCTGGTGATCGACCCCGATGAATGCATCGACTGCACGCTTTGTGTCGACGAGTGTCCCGTGGGCGCCATCTACGCGGAAGGCGATGTGCCGGCAGGGCAGGAACCGTTCCTGGCGTTGAACGCCCAGCTGGCGAAGCAATGGCCTGTCATCACCGCCAAGATCCCGGCCATGCCTGATGCCGCCGACTGGGATGGCCGCCCGCACAAGCTTGCCCTCCTGATCCGTTGATTACAGCGGCTCAGGCGGTGCGCGCCCGCCAGCGATTGACCGCAAACCCGATGGCGAGCATGAGCGTCACGGCAAGCTGGGCCAGCAGTGATTGCCACGTGGGGTAAATCCCCAGCAAGTCGATGGACGGCACGGGTGCCACGGTGACGGCCGTCCAGCCAGCCTCCTGCAGCGCGGCCACACCCTTGCCGGTCAGCACGATGGCCAGCACGGCGATCACCAGTGAACTGGCGGAGAAGAACAGGCCAAGCGGCAGTCGCTGGCTGGTCCGCAGCAAGATCCATGCAATCACCGCGAGGACGACAGCGCCGGCGGCGAGTCCCGCGAGCAGCCAGAGGCCCTGGCCTTCGTTCCACAGCGCCGTGTAGAACAGGATGGTTTCGAAGACTTCGCGATAGACCGAGATGAAGGTGAGGCCGAATACGAACCAGGCCGAACGCCGGTCCAGTGCGGTGGCCATCTTTGCTTTCAGATAGGACTGCCAGCGGCCTCCGATGCTCTTCTGGTGCATCCACAAGCCCACGCCCAGCAGCACGGCGGCGGCGAACAACGAGGACAGTCCCTCGGTCAACTCGCGGCTCGCGCCGCTAATGGAAATGGCATAGCTGGCGGCGGCCCAGGTTGCGGCGCCAGCCAACAGGGCGAGCATCCAGCCGGCATGCACGTAACGCGTGGCGTCATGCCGGTCGGCCTTGCGCAAGAAGGCGAGCAGGGCGACAACGACCAGCAAGGCTTCCAATCCTTCGCGCACCAGGATGGTGAGCGCGCCGACGAACATCGTCATGGGGCTGGCTGCGGTTTCGGACAGCAGCGTCTGCGCCTGGCCGAGCAGTCGGTCGACTTCATGCGCCTGCGCGGCGACGTTCTTGTCATCCGGTGATTGCGTCAGCGCGGTGCGATAAGCGCCCATCGCGGTTTCGATGCTGGCCTTCAGTGAGGCATTACGCGTATCCAGCTGCGCTTCCACCGGTTCGACGCCATCGAGATAGGCGGATAGTGCGAGTTGCCTTGCCTCTTCGGCCTTGCCATGACGAAAGGCGTCGATGCTGTCCGCAAGCCGGGCGCGTGCCAGCGGGATGCCCGTGAGTGCTTCATGGATGGCCTGCGGATGGGCGCGCAGGTAACCAACGATCAGGCGGGCCTGCGCTGCGCCCAGTGAGTCGGCCAGTCCCGCCACGCGCGTGCGGGCCAGCTCGCTGGGTGAGGCGATCGAGCCACGGGCGCGCGGATCATCCCGCCACGCCTGTTCGCCCTGCGCTGCGGTGACGGGGTAAGCCAGCGTGCCCACGTAGTACGCCAGCGACCAGCGGTCATCACTGGAAAGGGTCTGGGCATAGCTGGTCATGGGCGTGCCGGCCACGCCCTGTGTGATCACTTCGTACAGGGAGAGCGCACTGCGCTGGTCGGCACGGGTCGTGTTCGTGAAGTCGATCGGGTGCGGGGAGAGTTGCAGTCCTGCAGGGCCGTCGCCATGCCCGGTGACACCGTGACATGCCGCGCACTGCGCCTGATAGAGGGATGCGCCGCGCGCGAGGTCGGGCGTTTTCGTTGGTGCGGTGGGAATCGGGTAGGCCTGCAGCAGGGTGTCCGTCAGCGCGTGGGCCTGCCGGGCCACGTCGGCTTCCGGGGCTTTCGCGTCGATGAGCGCCACCAGCTTGTCCGCCTGCTCCTGCAAGGTGGGCGTGGCCGGCGACGACGGCAGGGCCAGTACGCGCTCGCGGGCGTGACGGGCGAACTCGCGCATCTCCGCATATTCCGAGGCGCTGACGATATGGCCGTTCCTGACCGCGCCAGCGTAGTCCGCAGCGAGGTAATCCAGCATCTGCCAGGTCTGCGGCACGCTGGCCGCTGGATCGACGGCCTGCTGCGCTCGCGCGGCAGGCACGGCCAGCGCGATGACGAGGAGTAGGGATGCGAGCCTCGGTGTGACTTCACAAATGCGATTAATTCTCATTTGTGAAGTGTACTCCCGTTTTCGGCGATGTGCCGTTCACGGGCGTGGGTGCGGAATTCAGTGCGGCATCACGACGCGATATGCAACGGGCCAAGCACCTTGGACGGGTGTTCGAGCGCCAGCCGGCCCTGCCCGATTCCCATGCTGATGCTCTGCGCAATGCGTTCGGCGGTGCCGATGAAAAGCTCGGCCGTCTGCGGCTCGAACACTTCGCGGGCGGTTTCACGCCACAGCGCCAGCCAGCGATGGAACAGCATCTGCGGGAACGCCGGCAATGCGCGGTGCACACCCATCGGATTGCCGTGGTAGCGCCCCGTGCGCAGAATCACCGACGACCAGAAATCGCGCAGCGTGTGTTTGTGCCCGGTCCAGTCGTGAATCGCCGTATTGAACACCGGCCCCAGTTCCGCATCGGCGCGGACCTTGTCGTAGAAGCGGTCGACCAGTGTCGCGATGCCGACCTCGTTTGCAGTAGGAAAGAGCGCCATAACCAAAAGTATCGTGGAAAACGGGTCAGCCGGACGCACCGTCGCGTCGTGGCGTGAGATAGATCCAAAGTGAGCGCAGCACCCAGGGCGTGAGCGCGAGCAGCCACAGCGTCACCGCGGTAACGTACCAAGGCCACGGTTGTGAAGTGTATTCCCCCGCCACGCGAATCAAGGTCGTGAGCTGCATGCCTAAGAAGGCGAGCCAGGGAATCGGCCCCATGGCCAGTGGCCGCCCTGAATGGCCATGGGTCACGCGTGTGACCATCGCTACCAGCATGGCGCTGAAGAAACCGATGGTCAGTGCGTGCAGCGGTGCCAGCGCACGCGAATCCACGCCACTTGCGAAAATATGGAAGCTGTCGATGGTGTACAGCAGAAAGGACAGCGGCAACCACGCGAGCGCGATGTAAAGCACCAGCAGTAGTCCCGGGCGGCGCGCCTTCCAGGGCTGCCAGGCCAGCCACTGCCACAGCAGCACGACGGTCATGGGGGCGTCGACCAACCAGCGCCAGCCCCGAAGGCCGAACAGATCCAGTGCAAGGTGGCCAAGGCTCAGGCCCCACACGGCGAGCAATGACCACGGAGGACGGACCACGCGATAGCCAGGCACCACGTTGCCAGAGAAGAACGGCACCATGCGATGGGCGACCGTGAAGTACACCGGCAGGAGCAGGCCGAACGTTGCGATGCGATTGGCGATAACCACCCACGTCAGCGGCGCGCCAAGGCTGGCCAACAGCATGAGCGAGAGCCCTGCGGCACCCAGGGCCAGCGCGCACCACGCCGACCCGGCCCAGATGTCGCGAAAACCGTTTAGGCGCAGGCGGGTTGCCAGCGTCCACAAGGCAATGATCCAGCCCAGCAGCATGGTGGCCAGTCCGGCGGGCAGCACGCGCGATGCGCCGCACGCCGCGGCCAGCACCAGTGCCGCGCCGGCAAGCAGCAGGCCGAAGACGGCGGCATAGGTGCGTCGCGGTACGACGTCCACGCTCATCCAGCGCGGAAACACCGTAAGCAGGAAGCCCATGACGAACGGTGGCAACGTGGCGTATTGCATGAGGAAACCGTGCATCCAGCCCACTGGCATCGGCTGCGCCGCAAGCGGCCAGCCGAGCCACGGTGTCAGCAGTACCCACAGCCACCAGGACATGCCGGCAAGCAGCAACACCGCTCCCGCGAAGAACATGGCCCGATGAGGTGCGGCTAGCAGCATAGATGGGGCGCCAGCCGATAGAGGTGAGGGTTGCATGAGGGGCCGTCGTTCCTGTGCGGCGCGGTTCTCCGTAGTGTCCCCGTCCGTAGCCATCAGACGCCCTGACCTGCATCAAATTCGGGGCGGATAAGGCGACCCGTTGATCTCCCTGGCGAACACATATCGCTTTCGATGTGCTGCGCGGCCTCGAGGTATCGGAAGGTAGCAGTCCCAGGGCGCGAACATTCTTATCGGTATGGTACTGTCGCCCTACAGGGGATGGCGGGGACAGGGCCACTATGCGCAGGCTTTCCCAGAACGGACATCCAAACGTGCCCGGCGAGCCCGTCCATGCCGGCGGTGAACCGGCTGCGCGCCGGGAGTCCGGTCATGCACCATCAAGTCGGCGACAGCGTTCGCGGCCTCATCGAGGATCCCACGCCGCCATGGTCGATCCGCTGCTGCCCTGCGCCGATTGCGTGTTCGCCGGCCGCTGCCTGGTCACGCTGGGTCAGCCACCGATGGAGCACGACCATGCCATGGGGCGAGCGTGGTCCTGCGGGACAGGGGACTTCGTCGTTCGCCGCGGCGATGCGTTGCGCGAGGTTCATATGGTGCGCAAGGGCGGCGTCAAGGCCTACGTCGTCGCGAGTGACGGGCGCGAACAGGTGCTCGGTTTTCATCTGCCGGGCGAACTGGTTGGGCTCGATGCCATTCATCTGGATTGCCACCCCGGTGACATCGTTGCGCTGGAGTCTTCCGAGTTCTGCCGGCTGTCATTCGATGACATCCTGTCGCTGTCTTCTCGCGAGCCGCGAGTGCAACAGCAACTTCTTCGCCTCGTCAGTTGCGAGTTGGGTCGCGCGAGCCAGTTGGCGGGAGACCTCAATGCCGAGGAGCGTGTCGCCTCCTTCCTGCTTGACCTGAAGCACCGTGCGCGTGCCAGTGGGGAGAAAATCCATGTCATGCGCCTGACGATGTCGCGCAGGGACATGGCCAACTACCTGCGTCTGGCGGCGGAAACCGTGAGTCGTGTGTTCGGTCGGTTCCGCGCCCGCGGCTGGGTCGACGTGACCGGGCGCAAGGTGCGCCTGCTGGATGCCGACGCGCTCTATCGAGTCTGCCAGAACTCCCTGCGATCGGGCGGCGACGAGCGGTCGCAGTGACTTCAAGCACGGGTACGCGTTGATGCGCCGGCGCATGCTTTGGCGTCACGACGGAGGTGGGGCATGCTCGGGAAGTCACTCGCAACAGGGCTCTTCTTGGCGGGCGTGGGCATGGCGTTGCCCTGCGCGCATGCCGCGGAGGCATCAACGACCTTGCGTGATGAACTGGTCAGGACCACGCAGGCGTTGATGGACGCGCTTCCCACGGGCGACAAGACGCCCTGGGAGCAATGGGTCACGGACGATGCGGTGATTATCGACGAGTTCGGTCGTGTGGCCGGCAAGGCCGATACGATCGCATCGCTCCATCGCTTTCCGACCGGCGTCACCGGCTCCATCGATATGCGCGATCCGCATGCCTGGCTGCATGGCGACAGTGCGCTGCTCAGCGTCGAGGAGTACGAGCGGGAGTCGTATTTCGGCCAGTCGTTCGTGGTGCGCTACCGCTCGCTGCTCACCTTCGTCAGACAGGCCGGCCAATGGAAGCTGGCGGGCGCGGAGGACGTGACCATTCCGACGCCGCCGCCAACGCTGGATGTTCCCGGCCTCGTGCCTGGCGACTATGTGGGCACGTATCGCTACGCGCCGGGCAAGGCATGGACGATATCCGTCGATCACGGCGTGGTTGGTTACGTGGCCCGGCCGGGTGGTCCGTCCAGGGCGCTGCAGCCGGTAGCCAAGGACGTGTTCATGGGCACTGACGACGAGCGGAATCTGTTGATCTTCCAGCGCGACGGGCAGGGTAAGGTCATCACGCTGATCGAGCGGCGGAAGTTCAATGACCTGAAGCTCGACAAGGAAAAATGAAAGCGGCCGGCATGGCGCTGGCCGTGCCTGTTGAATGTCTGTCCATCTATCGGCAAGGAATGCGCATGACATCCCGGACATCCGGAAAGGCTCCCCTCGAAGACATCAAGGTTCCGGTCAAGATCAAGCTGGCCGGCCTGTGGGCAAGCCTGATGTTCTGCTACATCTATGGCGACTACTTCGGACTCTATCAGCCTGGCACCTTGCAGGACATGCTGCAGGGGAAGATGGGCCCGCTGGGCGCCACGACACAGGGCGTGCTGCTGGGTACCTCGATCCTGATGGCGGTGCCCAGCGTGATGGTCTTTCTTTCGCTCGTGCTGAAGCCGGTGTGGAGTCGCGTGGTGAACATCGTGCTGGGCGTGTTCTACGCGCTGGTGATGGCGGTCTCGATGCCGGGTGCGTGGACGTTCTATCTCTTCTTCGGCGTCATCGAGATCGTGCTTTCCCTGCTTATCGTCTGGTATGCATGGAAGTGGCCGCGCGCGCCCGGATAACGCACCAGGCGAGGGTTGGTGTCACCATCGCGGCCATGGACGAGTTCGTCATGCCACGTGTGCCCGGCAAGGGGCGCACCTACGTCTACCTGCTGCCGTGGCGCGAGCAGGATCTGTTGAAGGTGGGCTTTTCGCGGCAACCTCTTGTCCGCATGCGTACCTTGCACCGGCGTTTTTTCGAGGTGTTCGACCTCGATCGCGGATGCCTGCTGGAAACCGACCGGCTGGCGCAGGCCCGCCGGATCGAGCGCGACATCATCCTTCATCACGCCGACCAGCGATCGCCGCCGCCACTCGTGGTGCCCGACGAAGCCGCTGGCTACAGCGAGTGGTTTCGCGGCGTATACCCGGAAGTGATGGCGGAGTTGAAGGCTGAGGCGGAGCGCGAAGGGTTCCCTCTCCATCCGTTGCGGGAGTGGTTGCGGCAATGGTTCGATGGTCAGGCCGATGGCCTGTACGAATGGTCGCTGCGCATGCTGGACGCCATCGAATATGAAACCTTCAACGTGCCGGTCGAACTTCAGCGCGGCGAGGCGGCACGCGCGCTGCGCTATGTGATGGATGCCTGCGAGGCGGTGGGATTGCCGCTCGCGCCGATTTTCCCGGATGGTGCGCTGGCGTGGCGTGCGCTGCAGTGAATGGCTGGCGACGTGTCACCAGCGAAGACGCGCCCGCGCCCGTGCGGCACGTTCGCCCACATGCACGCCGGCCCATGCCACGCCAAAGGCCAGCGGCAGGATGGCCAGCCGCACTACGGAGGGGAACAGCCCGCTGCTGGCCAGCAAGACGCAAGCCAGCACGAGCAGCAGGTCGGCGCCCAGGCGTCGACGCCGGCAGTCCGCGACCTTTCGCGTGTAGATAGCGACGGCCTCGTCAAAAGCCCCTCGCTCGGCGATGGATGGGATGCTCCGTTCACGCGTCGCCGACATGCGCTTTTCCCCTGCAGGCGCCGACGTGGCGCTTGCAGCCATGGTAGCGAGGGCGAAGGTGATGGCCGGATCAAGGAATCGTATGGACGAAGTTCAATGCGGCTTGTCGTTGTGATCTGGCGCAAACGGCGTCACGCTGGCATGCGCGTCCGGAACGCCAGGCTGATGCGCGGGCTCACGGGAAAGGTTAGCTTGGGAATGCCGTGATCGTAGTGCAGCTGAGTCTCCCAACTCATCAGTAAAAGGCTGCCGGCGGCCAGATCCAGATCGAGACGCCGCGACGCGGCGTGCTTCTTGTTGCGGATCTGCATTTTCCGCGTGGCGCCCAGCGAGAGCAGGGCAATGGGGTGTCCCTCCTGCAGATCACCAAGGCGATCGTTGTGCATGGCGACACTGTCATGCTCATCGCGATAGAGATTCAAGCCGATACTGTTGAAGTGTTCGCCCGTAAGTGCGCGGACGCGATCCAGCGCCGCGTCCAGTGGCCAGGGCAGGTCGGGGTGCTCGGCGGGGAAGTGGGAAGTCAGGCGCGGCACGTCCAACTCGCGCTCGTACATCATGCGACGCTGCTGCCGCCAGATCGGGCTGTTGAGCAAGTGCTCATGCCAGCGATCGGCCTCCTGCGGGTCGATCACGTTTTCTTCGTACACGATCCGGCCGCTGGCATCGTCCAGCAGCACGAGGGGGCCTTGAGCGAATAGCGAAAACTGGTTCACGGAAGGATCGGCACGGGGCGAGTGGCTCCCTCCCAGTATGGGGTCGATCCGTATCACATCGAGAGACGCTGGGCTCCAGTGCACCCATATCGCACGGCCGATCGACGCGCGATGGAGGTCCAGCCGGATGCCGCCGGTGAACGCAAGACTGGCGCCTTCGATCATGGCGCCAGTCTTGTAGTTCGTCTCGTTTCAGGGAGCCTGCACCGTAGAGGCCGGCAGATGCAGTGCCGCCCGCAATTCCGTGCGTGCTGCCTGGAAGTCCGTCTGCCAGTCGGCTTGCTGTAACAATTGGGCGCCGATGACCGTGCCCGCGAGGCGGCCAGCTTCCACGTCGCTCGGAAAATGCACGCCCATCACGATGCGGTGCTGCGCATACAGGTCGGCGCGGGCGAAAATCTCCGCGCGCTTCTCCGGCACCATGTTTGCCAACAGCACCGCTTCGCTGTAGCCGAGCGTGGCATGCCCGCTGGGATAGCTCCAGTCATCGGGCTTCTCCTGCGCCAGCGGCCTCACCTGCGATGAAACGACCGGTGGGCGCGGGTGGTGCCAGTATTCCTTGGCTCGCTTGACCTCGGCCTTGTCGTACTTGGCCACGTGCTCGAAGAAGGCTGCTGTCTTCGGCAGGGCTGCAACATTGAAGTCGCTGCCGAAGACGTCAGCGAACCGGAACACCGAGTGCTCGGTGTCCGCGCGCGCCGCTTCTTCGTCGGCGTGCGTGCGCGTAGCCTGCACGCCCAGCACGGTTTCCAGATCCTGTCTTGCCACCGGCGAGCCCGCGGCCGGTGGCGGCGGCAGCAGGCTCGACAGTTCGACGACGGCATGGTTTGGATCGCCACCGTCGGCCATTGCAGGCTGGCTGATCAGCAGCACCAGCCCTAGGAGCGCAGTACGTTTCATCAGAACAGGTCGGCCGAGATCGTGAAGTTGAAGTTGCGTGCCGGAATGGTCCAGTACAGCGGTGTGCCAAGCCCGCCCGTGGTGCCGGCCAGGGCATTGATGTGGGTGTTGTTGAACAGATTGTTGAGCTGCACGCCGATCTTGAAGTCCTTCACGTTGGCCATGTGCGGATCGAACTTGTAGCTGGCGGCGAAATTGGTGATCGCGTAGCCGCCAATCGGGGTGTCATCTTCGACGTTGGCCGTGTAATAGGTCTTGCCGACGAACTTGTCGACCAGCGATGCGTAGATGGAGCCGTCGCTGTAGATGAAGCCCAGTGCGGCGGTCTTGTGCGGCGTATTCGCGTTCCACTGGTTGTCCGTGGTCTGGATCGCACGGTTGAGCGAGCCGTTGGCGTAGACGCTGAATCCTGCGCCAAGCATGTAGGTGCCCTCCAGTTCGACGCCTTTGTAGTGCACGCCGCCGCCGTTGTAGAACTCGGTGATGCCGCCGACCTTGTGGCTTTGTACGAAGTTGTTGAAGTCGATCTTGTACACGTCACCCGACAGCGTCAGGCGGTCGTCGGTCCAGGTGGTGCCTAGCTGGATGTTGGTGGTTTTTTCCGGCGCCACGGCGCTATCGGAAACCGCCGGGTTGGGCACGTACAGCAGATTCAGGTTGGGCGCCAGGTAGCCCTTGGCCCACTGCGCATACGCCGTCCAGTTCGAGGTGAACGCGTAGTGGAAGGAGGCAGAGGGCAGGGTGGCGTTCCACTTCTTGGAATACGTAAGCGGCGTTCCCGTCTTCTGGTTCACCGAGGCGTCCAGGTCGCGCTCGAAGTTGTTGTATTTCACGCCGCCGATGAAATACGCGTTATCGGTGACGTTCCACTGGTATTCGACAAACGGCTGGATCGTGATCAGCGTGTCGTTCATGCGGCGATCCGCTGCAGCTTCCTGCAGCGTGGGCGCGCCAGGGTTGTTGATCGGATTGAACTGGTTGAGCGTGTCGTCGAACTCATACAACCAGCGGATGTCGTCCTGGTGGTCGTACCACACGCCGGCGCGCAGTTCGCCCGGGCCGAGTTCCTTGCCCACGCGGAAGATGTCGCCCCACGAGCGGTTCGTGTTGCGCATGTGCTGGCCGGGGACGTTGTCGGTGCCGTAGGCCGTGCCGTTCGGCGTCTCACCGTTCGGATCCAGGCCGTTGTAGCCGAAGTGGTTGTAGCCGTAGGTATAGACCTTGTTGTCGATCGTCCAGCCGTCGAACGCCGAATGCAGGCCGATGTAGCCGAGATTGGTGTTGATCTCGTCCTTGTTGTAGCCGTAGTAGGCCTGGCTGGTCGGGTCGTCGTTCAGGCCGTAGTTGTTGCCGTACTGGGCGATCTGCGCCTTGGTGGCGCCAAATGGCACGTACTGGTGCAGGTTGTTCGCCATGGCGACGAAGGTCAGCGTGGTGTTCTCACCCAGCGGCTGAACCACCTTGGCGAATGCCGTCTGGCGGCGCTGGCCGGAATAGGTGAGATAGCCGTCCGACGAGCCGTTCTGCAGGTTGATCACCGCACTGGTGCCGCTGCTGGTGAAGGTACCCGTATTGATCGTCGCGCCTTCCACCGCCGTATCCCAGCTGCCGTAGCTGATGTACGGATTGATGCCGAACTGTTTCTGCGGATTGAGCGAATCGACCGAAATGGTGCCGCCGAACGTGGCGTTGCCGAGCGTACCGGCAGTGCCCGGGCCGCGATCCACCGTCACGGCGTTGGTTTGCTGGTTGGTGAAGTACGAGGTCGAGTGGTGCGTGAAGTCGTTCGAGTCCATCCACGGAATGCCGTCGAACGTCACGTTGTACTGGCCGTCCTGGAAGCCGCGGATGGAGACGACCGCCGCTTCCATCAGGCCTGAGCCGTTCGGTGTCACGGTGTACACGCTGGGCGCGATGGCCGCGACATCGGTGTAGTCGCCGGTCGGCGGAACGTTTTCCTGGATATAGGTGCGGCCGATGATCGACTGCGGCTCGGTTGCCACCGTCGAGGCTTGTGACGGGGCAATGTTGGTCACCGTGTTGGTACCCGTTACCTGCACGGCATCCAGGCTCTTTGCCTGCTGCGGGGTCGCGCTGGTGTCGGCGGCGGTGTTATCGCCGGCCCATGCGGGTGAAGCAAGCGCGGCAGCCAGGCAAAGGGCGAGCGTGGTGCGGGAGGGCGCGAATGGCGCCGAGAATAGCCGTGTCATGGGGTGCCCGTTTTGTAGTCTTGGAAGGGTCTTGAACGGGGCGACACCGTAGACCGGGCATATGACAATTTAGCAACAAAATGATTATTCGATAATGCAAAATATAATCGCATTATATTGCGCTAAGAGTATTATAAGTTTTGTTATTTGTATTTTATAAGGCGATTATAAGAGTCGTTAAGATAATTAATAAGCCTGCTGAAAGGTTGGTTGTGCTGCCTGCCGCTGTCCCGAGGCGTTCGGATGTCTAGCCGAGATCGCCCGCTCCGCGTTCGTTGCGCGTTGCTTGCCACGCTGCGTAGTCATCTGGCGTATCGATGTCACGAAATGCGGAAGGCAGGTCGATGCCGTCGACGAACGAGGCATGCCGTTCCAGTAGTGCCCGCGCACCGGTCGGCCCGTTCATGGCCGTTAAGTCGTCGACGTATGACAGCGGAAAGATGCAGGGCGGCCCCATGTTGCCCGCATGCTGGCAGGTGAGGATGCGCTCGGGTCGCGTGGCATGAGCCGCCAGCATGCTCTCGAGTTCGTCGATGCTGACGGCTACCTGGTCGGCCAGCAGAAGCATGAGTGCCTGCAGTGGTGCGTGGAGACTCATCAGTGCCTTGACGCCGGTGGACAGCGAGCCGCCCATGCCGGTGGCCCACTCGACGTTGGTTACGGAATGGACGTCCAGATTGGTAAGGCAGTCCTTGACGCGCTCACCTTCCGCGCCAACCACGACCACGACGGGATGAAGTCCGGCGGCCAGCGCATTCCTGGCCATATGCCGGACCATGGGTTGGCCATCGATGGCGATGAGTTGCTTGAGCGCGCCGTAACGACTGGCGCTGCCCGCGGCGAGGATCACTGCACCGGTTCTTGCGCGTGGCGTGCTCACGGGTGGATGGGCGTCAACGAGTGGGCGAGCGAGCCGCCGTTTCGGCCATTGCGCAAGGCAAGGATTTCGGCGGCGATGGCGAGGGCGATTTCCTGGGGTGTTTCCGAGCCCACGTCCAGCCCTGCGGGCGCGTGCAGCCGGTCGTCGTCCGGGAAAATGGCGCGTATCTGCCCGGCGCGCTGACGTGAGCCCATGACGCCGATGTAGCGCACGGGTGTGCTCATCAACGACGTTGCATACGCCAGGTCGCGCTCCAGTCGGTGCGTCATCACCACGGCAGACGTCTGGTTGTCGAATGCCACGGCAGAGGCTAGTGAGTGCGGCAATGCCAGGGCATGCCTTACCCCGGTGGGCGCCTGGCCTTCCGGTTCGCTGGTGCCCACAAGCGTCGTATGCCAGCCAAGCTGATGGGAAAGACTGGCGAGCATGTATGCGCCCACGCTGTCACCGATGACGACGAGAGCATGGGGCGGGTGCAGCGATTCCAGCAGCGCGTCGTAGCGATGCCCGGCATGCTCCACGTGCACCGCCGTTGCGGCAGAGGAGAGTGGCGATGGAAGGGCCAATCTCGCCAGAACCCGTTCTTCCAATGCGGGGTTGCCCATGCTCGTCCATACGCTGTCGTTGCTCCAGACAAGGCGTAGCGGTCGCGCAAGCGCGTGGCCGTCGACCGCAAAGAGCGACACCATCACGCCTTGTGCACGCCTGGCGCGCAATGCCTCGATAGCATCGAGGAACTGGATGTCGTCCGGTCGGCGCCATGGTTCGATCAGCACCTCCAGCTCGCCGCCGCAGCCGGTTTCGATCATGACGTCATAGTTGCTGTCCCGCCCATAAGCGACCAACGCCGGCTCGCCGCTCTCCATGGCGCGGTGCGCACGCAGCACGATATCCCGCTGCGGGCAGCCGCCCGACAGCTCGCACACCAGGCGTCCGTCGCGATGTACCAGCATGCTCGCGCCAGCGCGACGAAAGGTTGATCCCTGCGTGCGGGTAATGGTCACCAGTGCGGCCTCGCCCATGTCTCCGCGCAGGTCCAGGGCGCGGGCGGCGAGGTAAAGCGGCTCGAATTCCTGGGTGACGTTCATGGGGCGAGGTCAGCGAAGGGCAGTACCGATGTTCCATCAAGCCCGGGGTGGATGCCAGTGGGAGCGTGCTCCGGCTCATGAAAGTCTCTTCACTTGTCTTTTCGTTCGCCGGGAGGAAGATCTCCCGTATTCATGACGGCGCGGCGATGCGGCCAGGGTCCATGGCGTTCCTGCAGCCGGTTGCCAGCGCACACGCGTCCAGCCAGGGAGATCCCGATGATCGTTCTTTCCATCAACGGCCAGGACGCCCCGGTCGATGCACCCGACGATATGCCGCTGCTTTGGGTGCTGCGGGACATGCTCGGCCTGAATGGCACCAAGTTCGGATGTGGCATGGCGCAGTGTGGTGCGTGCACGGTGCACCTGGATGGACAGGCGGTGCGCTCGTGCGTGCTGCCGGTATCCGGCGCCGTGGGCAAGAAGATCACCACCATCGAAGGGCTCAGCGCCACTGACCTGGGCAAACGGGTGCAGCAGGCCTGGTTGGGCATCGAGGTGGCGCAATGCGGCTACTGCCAGACCGGCCAGATCATGTCGGCCGCTGCGCTGCTCGCGGAGAAACCCGCGCCAACCGACGAGGATATCGACGCCGCCATGTCCGGCAATCTCTGTCGTTGCGGCACGTACGTGCGCATTCGTGCGGCGATCAAGCAGGCCGCCACCGGACAGATCACCTTGCCGCAGACCATCGCCTGAGTTTTCGTCGTTCCGCTCACTGTTGACTGCCGAGAGTGCGCCATGATCCTTCGCGTTGATCCCGTCCCGAACGACGTCGAACCGCAGAACCCCGCGCGACGCGAGTTGCTTAAGCGCGGCGGCCTGGTGGTGGCTTTCATGTGGTTGGGTGGCGCCAGCCGGGTATGGGGTTTTGCCGAAGGCACGCGCCTGGAGGCGGATCATCCGCGATTCGCGCCTAACGCCTTCGTTCGCGTGGGTAGCGACGGCAACGTGCAACTGGTGATGCCGTGCGTAGAGATGGGGCAGGGCTCCTACACCGGGCAGGCGACGCTGCTGGCCGAGGAGCTGGACGTTGGGCTCGACCAGATCACCGTGGAGCACGCGCCGGCGAATCGCAAGCTCTACGCCAACACCATGCTGGGAGATCAAGCGACTGGCGGGTCGACCACCATCCGCTTCTGCTGGACCAGTCTGCGTGATGCCGGCGCCGTCGCTCGCGCCATGCTGGTGGCGGCCGCAGCGCAACGCTGGAAGGTGGACCCCTCGCAATGCACCGTGGCGCGCGGCGTCGTCACGCATACGGCCAGTGGACGCACATTGCGCTACGGCGAACTCGCCGACGCGGCGGCGACGGTGACGCCGCCGGTAAAGCCGCCAGTGAAGGATCCCAAGGATTTCCAGTTGATCGGCAAGTCGATGCGTCGCGTGGATACGCCGGGGAAGGTCGATGGCACCTTGCCGTTTGGCATCGACGTCCGCGTGCCGGGCATGAAGGTGGCGACGGTGCAGGCGTGCCCGACCTTTGGCGGTACGCTGGCATCCGTGGACGACACGCGCGCACGCGCCATACCCGGCGTGCTCAAGGTGGTGAAGCTGGACAATGCCGTCGCCGTCATCGGCGAGCATTTCTGGGCAGCCAAGAAAGGACTGGAGGCGCTGACCATCCAGTGGAACCGCGGTGCCGGCAGCGACTTCACCACCGAGCAGCTGTTCAAGGACATGGCGGATGCTTCCGCGCACGGTACGCCCATCGTGGCGCGCGACGTGGGGCAAGTGGACAAGGCCAAGGGCAAAGTTGTCGAAGCGACCTATCAGTTGCCCTTGCTTGCTCATGCCACCATGGAACCGATCAACACCACCGTGCATGTGCGCCCCGACGGCTGCGATATCTGGGTCGGTACGCAGGTGCCGGCACGCTGTGTCGATGTAGCGCAACGCGTCACCGGCCTGCCGGCGGAGAGCATCCAGGTGCATAACCAGTATCTGGGCGGCGGTTTCGGCCGACGACTGTTCGAGGACTCCGTCGGGCAAGCCGTGGGGATCGCCAGGCAGGTGGATTATCCGGTCAAGGTGATCTGGACCCGCGAAGAAGACATCGCGCAAGACCGTTACCGTCCGGCCTACTACGACCGCATTTCCGCCACGCTCGACGATCAGGGGCGACCCGTGGCGTGGACGGATCGCACCACGGGCGCCTCTGTCATGGCGACCTTCGCTCCGCAGGCCATGGGCAAGAACGGCCTCGACTCCGACCTGGTGGAGTGCGCGGCCGAGCTTCCCTATGAGGTGCCCAGCCTGCGCGTGGAATGGGTGCGGCACGACATGCCTCATGGCGTGCCCATCGGCTGGTGGCGCGGCGTGGGGCCGACACACAACGTATTTGTGGTCGAAAGCTTCGTCGACGAACTGGCCCATGTGGCCGGCAAGGATCCTGCCGCGTATCGGCACGGCATCCTGGGCGATAACCCTCGCGCCAGGGCGGTGTTGGAGCTCGCCATGGAGAAGTCCGGCTGGGGCAGAGGTGAGACGCCAGCACGCCATGGTCGGGGCATTGCACTTGCCGCACCCTTCGGGAGCTATCTGTGCGTAGTGACCGATGTGGAGGTATCGCCGCAAGGTGAAGTGATGCTTCGGCGCGCCGTGGCGGTGGTCGATTGCGGCACGGTCGTGAACCCCAATACGGTCGAGGCACAGGTTCAGGGTGGACTGGTGTTCGGCTGGAGTGCGGCGTTGTACAGCGGCATCACACTGAAGCATGGCGCCGTCGAGCAGCGCAACTTCAATGACTACCGTGTGCTTCGACTCAATCAGACCCCGCCGATCGAAGTGCATCTGGTGCCGAGCAAGGGACAGCCTGGTGGCATCGGGGAAACCGGCACGGTGATGGCGATGCCCAGTCTGACGAATGCCATCTTCGCGGCGACGGGGGTTCGATTGAGGACGCTGCCCATCGATCGTGCGTCCCTTGCGCAGAACAAGGAGGCGCTCAAGTCCGTGTTGTCGGAAGCGTCATCGGCGTCGCCGACGGGGAGGCTCGCATGAAGATCGGACGAACGATCGCAACCATCGTTGGCGTCGCCGTCGTGGCTGTCGTCGGCTTCGTGATCTATGCGCTGACTACCGTCACCCATGGTGGCAACGAAGAGGCGGCACAGCCTGTTGGCGCGGGCACGCCCAAAGATCTGCCGTCGCAGATGGCACGCGGTGAATACCTTGCGCGTGCGGCCGATTGCGAGGCGTGCCATACGGCGCCCGGCGCCCAGCCGTTTGCGGGTGGCGTGGCCTTCAAGCTGCCGTTCGGCACGATCTACTCGTCCAATATCACGGCGGACAAGGACACCGGCATCGGCGACTGGAGCGACGATGATTTCGTTCGCGCGCTGCATGCCGGCGTCGACAAAGAAGGTCGCCCGCTGTATCCCGCGTTTCCCTACACCTCGTATACCGCACTCAGCCGCGACGACATCGTGGCGATCAAGGCCTATCTGTTCAGCCTGCCTCCCGCGCATGCGCCAACCCGCGCCAATGACCTGTCTTTTCCGTACAACCAGCGCTGGGCACTGAGTCTGTGGAATGCGCTGTTCCTGAAAAAGGAGCGGTTCCAGCCGGAGCAGGGCAAGTCGGAAGCATGGAGTCGCGGGGCGTATCTCGCGACCGCACTGGGTCATTGCGGGGAATGCCATACGCCGCGCAACGTCGCCTTCGCCATGGACAAAGGCAAAGCACTTGCCGGCACGGAGCTGCAGGGCTGGATGGCCTACAACATCACCTCGGACAAGGATCACGGCATCGGTTCGTGGAGTGACCAGGAGCTCATCGATTACTTCTCCAAGGGTCACGCCGCCGGCCGCGGTACCGCCTCGGGGCCAATGGGCGAGGTGGTGGGCTACAGCCTGCAATACCTCACGCCATCGGATCTGTCCGCGCTCGTCACCTATCTGCGTGACGTCAAGCCACAGCAGAGCGGCGCACCCGTGCCATCGCCCATGGGCTCGACGGTGGCGTCAGCTGCTGGCACCGCCAGTCTGGGTGAGCAATTGTTCGTGGGTGCGTGCGCGGGCTGCCACACGCAAAGCGGGCAGGGGCGTGAGACCAATTACGCGATGCTGACGGGGCTGCGCTCCGTGCGCGATCCGCATGCCACCAATCTCACGCAGATCATCCTCAACGGATCCTCACTCCACGTGGGTGGTCAGGAGGTCTTCATGCCGTCGTTCGGCCGGGCGTATTCCGATGCCGAGATCGCAGCGCTTTCCAACTACGTCGTCAGCCATTTCGGCGGGCAGCAAGGTGCCCTCAGTGCGGCAGATGTCGCTCAGCGACGTTGAAGCCTGTCTGTCGTCATGCATGAGCGGGTTGGCCCCGGCATTGCCGGGGCCAACCCTTTCAGCAGGCTCGATGGAGTCATGACTCGAACGGGGAGGGGCGCGAAGTCACCCTCTACCGAGCCACCTGCGGTGAAACACTACTTCGATCGGGTGCAGCTTTAGTCGAGCCTGCCTTAGTCGAGCTTGTAGTCGAACGTCAGGAACACTTCGCGACCGTTGTATTCGCTGGCGGTCTGGCCCGTCGTGACGAATTCGAAGCCGCCGGAGTAGTACGGGATCGCACCCACCTTGTCGAAGATGTTGGAGACGGTGAGCTTCAACTTGGTGTCCGGATTGATCTGCCAGCCGACCGCGGTGTTCCACGTGATCCACACCGGCGTCCTGCCACGGTACGTGGTGTCGGCGACAGTCACCGGGTTGCCGTTGAGGGTTACCTGGCACACGCCGGTACTGATCGACTCGGCGCCGTTCTGGATATTGACCATGCCCGGCTGGATGCCGTTGGGCAGCACGTTACAACCGGCGTAGTTCGGGGCACGCATGCTGCCGTCGCGCACGCCGGAGATCGACACGTCCCAGTCGCCCTTGCTCCAGTCGCCGATCCACGTCACCCTGCTTGCCACGTTCTGGTAGCGGGTGTTCTGCAGCGGATCGGAAGCCAGCACACGCTGCTTGTACGAGAGGTTGTCGGTGTAGTTGATGTTCGCGCGGAAGTTGCCGTAATCGCTGGTCTGCAACTTGTAGTCCAGCGAGGCATCGATGCCGCTGACGTACAGTGACGCTTCGTTGATCGGGCCGGACTCCTCCGAGATGATCTGTCCAGCCGCATTGCGCTGAACCATCTGGGTGACCATGCTGCAGTAGGCCGAGCCCGGCACGTGCGCCGTGTACGGCGACAGGGCCGATGTGCCGCTTGCCTGCTGACCGGTAAGGCAGCCGGCCTCGTCGACCAGCACGGTGTCCTTGTCGAGGTACTGGATGGAGTTGTCCACGCCCATGTGCCAGTAGTCGGCGGATACCGACAGGCCCTGCACGCCAGGAACCTGCCACACGAAACCATAGGTCCAGGAGTGGCCGGTCTGCGGTTCCAGCAGGCGGCTGCCGTTCGTGTTCAGGGTGTAGTACTGCGAGGTCGGGCGCTGTACCAGGTTGCACCAGGTGCTGTTGGACTGGCCCGACTTGATGGCGTTGATGCACTGCAGGGGGTCGATGTAGTCACCCACCGGCGAGGTGGAGCCGGTCAGGTAGATAGCCTGCATGTCCGGCGCCTTGAAGTTGGTGTTGTAGCTGCCGCGAAGCAACAGGCCACCATAAGGACGCCATTCGATGCCGGTACCCCAGGTCTTGGCCAGGTCGGCCTTGCTGGCGTCGTTGTACTGGTCGCCGCGACCGGAAATGGTCCAGGTCACCGAATCGAGGATGGGTACGCGGAACTCGGTGCCCAGCGAATAACGCTGGCGCGTGCCGCCGCCGGTGAGGTATGCACCGAACGGGTTCTGGAACGTGGTCGGGTCCTGCGCGCGCGGGTCGGGCGAGAGCTTGAAGCCGTTGTGCGCCGCTTCCAGTACAGCTGCCCAACCGATCGACTCGTCCACCCACGGGAGCTTGAACAGGTCACCGTTCACGCGCAACTGCGCCTGGTCCAGCCACGACGACGAGGTGTTCTCGCCATTGACTGCGAACTGGCCGTACTGCTGCTTGGTGATCGGGTTCCACCAGCGCTGCCAGTTCATGGCGTAGATCGGGTTGCCGCTGGCGTCGGTGCCCTGCTGGGGGCCGAGGAAGAAGTTGTTCATGGCCTGGCCGTCGTAGCCCGTGAAGTCCTCACGCACGGTGTACTTCTGGCTATTGAGGTTCAGGTCCCAGTTGAAGCGGCCGTCGAACACGGTGCCGCGCAGGCCGAGCTGCAGGTTCCAGTTCTGCTCGCGGTCATGGGTATTGGCCGAGGAGCCGATTTCCTGCGCGGTGAGCTGGCGGATGGCCTGGCTGATGACCTGGCCGGTGGTCTGGTCGTAGAACTGACCGGTGCCGTAGGCGTTGAGCTGGGTGTTGGAGATGCCCACCGTCTCATACAGCGCGGCCGAGGCGTAGGCCTGCAGACCGTTGCTGAAGTCGTACTCGCCCGACACGTAGCCATTGGTGTTGCGGCTGCCACCGGTGAGCACCCAGTTCTGGAACAGGTGGGGCTGCGCGCAGTAGTAGCCGTTGTCGGACACGCCGGTGATCTGCGTGCCATTGGTGGTAACGGAGTGCGACTGGGCCAGCTGCGAGTTGGTGAACTTCGAGCAGGTGCCCGTCGGCGGCGTGATGTACTGGCCATTGCCATTCATCGCGGAGAGGGCGACGGCGCCGGCGGCGTCGTACTGGTAACCGAACATGCGGGCAGCCGGGCCCCATGCGCCGTAGCCTGCACTGGACACCGAGTCCTGGTACGGACGATCCATGCCCCACAGTGCCGTGCGGTTGGACTTCTCCAGGTTGTAGAGAACCTTCCAGTTGCTGCCGGACTTGCCGCCGAAGAAGTTGATGTCGCCATAGTTGCGACCGCCACGGGTGGCGGTACCGCCGGTGACCTGCAGTTCGTCACCCTGATAGTTCTTCTTCAGGATCACGTTGACCACGCCCGCGACTGCGTCCGAACCGTAGATCGACGAGGCGCCGGTGGCCAGGATTTCGACACGGTCGACCATGCCGGTGGGAATGTTGTTGTAGTTCTGGAAGTTGCTCTGCTTGTTCAGCGGCTGCGGGTAGTCCACCACGCGATGGCCGTCGATCATCAGCAGGCTGAAACCCGGGCCCAGGCCGCGCAGGTTGACCGAACGCGCGTTGACCGAGCTGGAACCCCACGAGGCCGAATCCGATATCTGCTGGCCCACCTGAGGCAGCGAGTCGAGGAATTCCCACAGCGTGGTGAAGCCCTGCGCCTTGATCTGTTCGCCGGTGATGGCCACCACGGGGGCCGGGCCCTCGATTTGCGCGCGCGGAATCATCGAGCCGGTGACCGTGACTTCCTTCAGCTGGATCGCCTTCGCCTTCTTGCTGGGAGACGTGGTGTCCTGCTCCGCGCTGGGTGTCTGCTGCGTGGTCGACTGATCGCTACCGGACGAGGCCGACTGCGCGAAAACGTGCGGCGTGAAAAGCGCCAGCGCCAGAGAACTGGCGAGTACGCTGCGTCGCAAACAAATGCTGTTCATGGTGGTTCCTCCCCGGAAACGTCGATGTTGTGATTGCTGTTGAGTGAGCGTTCGCCAGCTCAATTCACTTCAAGTGCGCTGTGTTCATTCGCCTGCATCGGCCTGCTCTCGCAGTCCCCTGACCGGAACAGACGCTTCAGGCTGCCTTGCCCGCGACAAAGCCGCGCGTTGGCTCTGTCGGTCTTTCTCCGTGCCATCCGCTAGCGGTGCTGCCTCTGTTGTTCTCGACTTCCCTCCCGTGCAAGTCGCTACCCGGCTGGATCAGACGTATGCCCCCGCATACCGCGTCTCTACGGGCGGCGATGCTGCATCGCGTCCCGGGCTTTCGTAAGCTTGGATTCATATACGAACCATCAGTTCATATTTGATCCTTAGGGTTGTTATAGGCCGAAACTGGATCGATGCAAGTTGCAGTGCAGCAAAACCTCATGGCATGACCCAAAAAGACTTCATGCCCCGATAGGGATGTCGCTATCGATGATGGGCCCCTGGACGCGCAGCCCGTTGCGGTGTTCCAGATCGAGCCATCGGCATTTCACCGGCCAGATGGCTTTCACGGCATCGCCTGGCACCACCCGCCGCATCCTGCGGCATCACACCCGGCCTTTCGGTGAACGAGCTTGCAGGAGTCGCCAGAAGGGCCCTGAGCCGCCATCGTTGGTGGCATCAGTCCGCCACACAACGCTGGCTGGCCAGGCGGGCGGTTCAATTTCCCAGGGAGGCCGTGGGCCGATGAGCCAGCGCCTCCGACACCTCGGTGGCGGCCTCGATCAGCAGCCGGGTGGTGGTGGTCATGTTCACGGTGGAGCCACGCCGTTCGATGAAGGGAATAGTCATCGCGCAAATGGCCCTGCCGTGTTGCATGACCGGCGCCGAGATATCGGTGACGCCATCGACCACCTGGCTGGGGATGGTGGCGACGCCCGCAGTGCGGATGTCGCTGATGGCCTCGTCCAGGGGCGGACGGGACAGCTGGGGTTCGTGCTCGATCATCATGCCGAACCAGCGTTCGCGCGTAACGTCGTCCTGCCATGCCAGCAGCACGTGGCCCGAGGCGGAGTGAGAGATCGGCCGGCGATGGCCTACCCGAACCACCAGTCCGATCTCGCCGGGCGGATCGACGCGCGCAATCACCACGATCTGCTCCTGCGAAGGCACAACCAGGTGGCAGGACTGATCGATGTCGTCCGCCAGCCGGTGCATGATGGGCAGGGCGGTCTCCACCAGGCTCTTCACTGGCGGCTGCTCCATGCCTAGCCGGAAAAGTCGCGGCGTGAGCGAGTAGCGGCCTTCGCCATCCGGGCGGCTGATGTAGTCGCGCTCTTCCAGCACCTGGAGCATGCGAAAGATTTCGCCACGCGAGCGACCTACGCCTTCGGAGATTTCCGCGATGGTCAGTGGAGCGACGGCGCGCGCCAGCAGCTCAAGGATGTCCAGCCCCTTGTCGAGGGCGGGTGCGCGGTATTTGGGAGATTCTGCGGCCATAGGCATCCGTGATATCGAGTGGCTCGTCGTGCGGATAACGGGCAGTCTGGGAGCTGCTGCGTCCTGCGCACCGCCATGCTGCGTTGCAACTTGTTATACGGGTGAATTATAAGTTCATATTTGCACACATGTCGTGCCTGGTGCAGATAGGGCGGCATTCGCCACCAACGGAGGATGACATCTATGCACCCACAGGCCGCGTCGACAACGGCGGGTGGTCACTTCCGGGGCAGCACGGCATGGCTGCCGCTTGCCCTGATCGTAAGTCTTTTCTTTCTGTGGGGCGTGGCGAACAACCTCAATGACGTGCTGGTAGCGCAATTCAAGAAGGCGTTCACGCTTTCGGATTTCCAGGCGGCATTGGTGCAGAGCGCTTTCTATCTCGGCTATTTCATCGTCGCGCTCCCCGCGGGCGCCTACATGCGGCGATACGGCTACAAGTCTGCCGTGGTGTTTGGTTTGTGCCTGTATGGCGTCGGAGCCTTGTTGTTCTGGCCGGCGGCAGCCTACGCCACCTATGCCATGTTCCTTGTTGCGCTGTTCGTCATCGCGTGTGGACTGGCCTTTCTCGAGACTTCGGCGAATCCCTACGTCACGCTACTGGGGCCGGCATCGTCGGCGCCTTCGCGGCTCAATCTTGCCCAGGCCTTCAATCCTCTGGGATCGATCGCCGGCGTCCTCATCGGCCAGCAATTCATCTTCACGGGTGTGGAGCACACGCGTGAGGAGCTTGCCGCCATGAGCGCCGGTGCACGCGAGGCCTTCATGAAGAGCGAGGCGGCGGCCGTGCAGCTGCCTTACCTTGTGATCGGCCTGGGGGTGATCGCCTGGGCCGTGGTGATCGTGTTGACGCGCTTCCCTTCGGTGGCGCACCGCGAAGAGGGTGCACCACCGGCACGCGGCGTGCTCAGGCGTCTTCTGTGTGACGGGCGCCTGCTCGGCGCCGTCGCGGCGCAATTCTTTTATGTGGGCGCGCAGGTCGCTGTGTTCAGTCACATGATCCGCTACGCCGAGGCGACCATGCCGGGTACGGTGGACAAGGCGGCCGCCGGTTTCGTCACGGCGGGGCTGGTCTGTTTCATGGTGGGTCGCTTTGCGGGCGCGGCGCTGATGAAGCACCTGAAGGCGTCGCGCGTCCTCGCGCTATTCGCGCTGATCAACGTGCTGCTGATGGTCTTGGCTGCCTTTGTTCCGGGACGCCTAGGCATTTATGCCCTGGTGGCGTCGAGCTTCTTCATGTCGGTGATGTATCCGACCATCTTCGCGCTGGGCGTGGAGGGCAGGGGTGATGACGAACGCAAGTTCGCGGCGGCCCTGCTGGTGATGGCCATCATCGGTGGCGCGGTGCTCACCGCGGCGATGGGTGTGGCGTCGGATCGTGTCGGCATCGCGCACGCGATGCTCGTGCCGGCCGTCTGCTTCATCGCGATTTTCCTGTTTGCGCAGCAGCACTGGCAGCGCGTGACAGCCGGAGCGCCCGCATGAACTGGCAATGCCTGGCACTGGACCTGCGCGACGATCCTGTACTCATCGCCAAGTACGAACACTGGCATCGCCGCGAAAACATCTGGCCGGAGATCGTGGCGTCGATCCGCCAGGCGGGCATCCTGGACATGCAGATCTTCCGCACGGGCACGCGGCTGGTGATGCTGATGCGCGTGTCGCCGCAGTTCGATGCCGGGGTCAAGGCGGCAGCGGACGCGGCCAGCGAGCGCGTGCAAGCCTGGGAGGCATTGATGTCCACGTTCCAGCAGCCGCTGCCGTGGGCGGCGGCAGGGCAAAAGTGGGTGCCGATGCAGCGGATTTTCGATCTGGCCGAATGCCAGGCCTGATCAGCTTCCGCGCCAGATGACGTCGCGCGGGATGCGCGTGGCGTCGCGCTGTCCGGTAAGTGCCATGGTGACGCTCAGTTCGCGCCGGATCAGTTCGATGGCCTGTGTCACGCCTTGCTGGCCGTTCGCGCCCAGGCCGTAGAGAAACGCCTTGCCGATCAGTCCCGCGCGCGCGCCCAGCGCCAAGGCCTTGAGCAGGTCCTGGCCACTGGTGATGCCGCTGTCGAACAGTACTTCCGTGCGGCCCTTGACGGCATCGACGATCGAGGGCAGGACATCGATGGTGCCGGGCGCACCGTCGAGCTGTCGGCCGCCGTGGTTGGATACCACGATGGCATCCACGCCGTGCTGGACAGCGAGTCGCGCGTCCTCCGGATCCAGGATGCCCTTCACGATCAGCTTGCCTGGCCACTCCTCGCGGATCCACGCCAGGTCGTCCCAGTTCAAGGTGGGATCGAACTGGCTGGCGATCCATTGCGCCAGCGTCGTCAGGCTGTCCGCGCCGCCGATACGTCCTTCGAGATTGCCGAACGAACGGCTTGGTGCCTTGAGTACGTTCCACACCCAGCGCGGTTTGCTGGCGATGTCGAGCAGGTTGCGCAGCGTGACCTTGGGCGGCACGGAGAGGCCGTTCTTGATCTCGCGGTGTCGCTGCCCCTGCACGGTGAGGTCGGCCGTCAGCATCAATGCGGAGCATCGCGCCGCACGGGCGCGACGGATCAGTTCGCGGGTGAAGCCGCGATCACGCATCACATAGACCTGGAACCAGAATGGCGCATCGCAGGCGGCGCGCACCTGTTCGATGGAGCAGATGGACATGGTGCTGAGGCAGAACGGAATGCCCGCTTCAGCCGCTGCACGCGCGCCGAGAATCTCGCCGCTGCCGTGCTGTAGTCCGGTCAATCCGGTCGGTGCGATGGCCAGTGGCATGCTGGCCGGCTCGCCAAGAATGGTCGTCGCCAGTGAGCGGTTGTCCACATCCTGCATGACGCGCTGACGAAGCTGCAATCGGTCGAACGCACGACGATTCTCGTGCAGCGTGGTTTCATCGTACGAACCCCGGTCGGCGTACTCGAAGAATGCGCGGGGCACCCGCCGCCGCGCGATCGCGCGCAGGTCGGCGATGTTCGTCACTGGCGTTTTCATGGTTCACCCCACTGCGGTCTTGGGAGCGTCCTTCCACACGATGCCATCCGGGAACAGGTGGTCTCGCACCGAGGCCTCGTGCATGCGGGCGGAAAAGCCTGCCGCCGTGGGTGCCAGGTAGCGGCCCTTGACGATGGTCACCGGCTCCTCGAAATGCTCGTGCAAATGATCGACGAATTCGATCGCGCGATCTTCTTTCTTGCCGGTGATGGCCACGAAATCCGCCATCGCCAGATGTTGTACCAGCTCGCACAGGCCTACGCCGCCTGCATGCGGGAAGACGCGCACGCCGAAGCGGGCGGCCAGCAGCAGGATGGCGAGATTCTCGTTGACGCCGCCCACGCGCGCCGCATCGATCTGGATAAGGTCGACGGCCTGCGCCTGCAGCAGCTGTTTGAAGAGTACGCGGTTCTGCCCGTGTTCGCCGGTGGAGATGGGAATAGGCGACACGCCGCGACGGATGGCCGCGTGACCGAGCACATCATCGGGGTTGGTGGGCTCTTCGACCCAGGCCAGACCGATGTCCTTCAGTGGCTTGAGCCATTCGATGGCCGTCTGGACGTCCCAGCGCTGGTTGGCATCGACGGCAATGGCGATATCCGGACCCACGGCTTCGCGTGCGAGCCGGCAGCGTCGAAGGTCGTCCTCCATGCGCAGCCCCACCTTGAGCTTGATGGTGCGAAAGCCATCCGCCACGGCCTTGATGGCGAGGCGCTGCATCTTCTCGTCGGAGTAGCCCAGCCAGCCAGGAGAGGTGGTGTAGGCAGGGTAGCCTTCCGCTTCGAGCTGCGCGACGCGCGCCTGCTTGTGCGGCTCGGCCTCGCGGAGCATGGTCAGTGCCTGCTCGGGCGTGAGTGCATCGGTGATGTAGCGGAAGTCGATCTGGTCGACGAGCTGCTCGGGCGTCATGTCGGCGATGAAGCGCCACACCGGCTTGTTCGCCCTGCGTGCGGCCAGATCCCATGCGGCATTGATGACGGCGCCGATGGCCATGTGCATCACGCCTTTTTCCGGGCCTAGCCAGCGCAGTTGCGAGTCGCCGGTCAGATCCCGCGCGAAGGCGCCGAGGTTGTCCGTGATGTCCGCGACATTGCGGCCAACCACCAGTGGCCGCAATGCGGCCAGCGCCGCCGTCTGGATGTCGTTGCCACGGCCGATGGTGAACACCAGTCCATAGCCCGACAGGCCATCGGGCGCGTCGGTTTTCAACACGACATAGGCGGCCGAATAGTCCGGATCGGGGTTCATGGCATCCGAGCCATCGTGCGCCAACGACGTGGGGAAGCGTACGTCGAACGTTTCCAGGGCGGTGATCTTCACCATCGTGACCGGCCTCCCGTGCCGGGTACTGAATAAAGGGAATGGCTCAAGGAGGGTTTACGTGCGCGACGCGGTGTGGGCGATCACGTCTTGCCGCTGCCGCCCGAGGCCCTCGATGCCCAGTTCGATCACATCGCCCGGCTTGAGGTAGGTCGGCGGATGCAGGCCAAGGCCGACGCCTGCCGGCGTTCCCGTGCTGATCACATCGCCCGGCATCAGTGTCATGTAGCGGCTGATGTAGCTCACCAGGTGAGCCACACCGAACACCATCGTGCGCGTGTTGCCATTCTGGTAACGATGGCCGTTCACTTCGAGCCAGAGAGAGAGGTTTTGCGGGTCAGGGATTTCGTCTTTGGTGACCAGCCACGGACCGATCGGCCCGAACGTGTCGCAGCTCTTGCCCTTGACCCATTGTCCGCCGTGCTCGAGTTGGAATTCGCGCTCCGACACGTCGTTGATGACCGCATAACCGGCCACGTGATCGAGGGCTGCATCAATGGAGACATCGCGGGTCACCTCGCCGATGATCACGCCAAGCTCCACTTCCCAGTCGGTCTTTACCGAGCCGCGCGGGATCATGATGGCGTCATTGGCGCCGCCGATGGCCGTGGTGGCTTTCATGAAAAGCACGGGTTGCTCGGGTACCGGCGCATTCGTTTCCGCGGCATGGTCGGCGTAGTTCATGCCCACGCAGAGCATCTTGCCCACGTGTGCCACCGGCGTGCCGAAGCGGGGCGAGCCTTCGACGAGGGGTAGGGTGGACGGATCGACTGCCATCAGTCGGCGCAGTCCCTCGCGGCTGAGCACATCGGCGCTGATGTCACTGACGGCGCCGGAGAGATCGCGGATCGCGCCATGGCTGTCGATCAGGCCGGGCTTTTCCGCGCCTGGTGTTCCGTAACGGCAAAGTTTCATGCGGGTACTTCCATCAGTTCGACCAGCCACCATCCACAACGTGGATGGTGCCGGTGGTAAAGGACGATTCGTCGGAGGCGAGGTAGAGCGCAAGCGCGGCAATTTCCTCGGGTGTGCCAAGGCGTCCCATGGGTTGCCGCGAGGCAAAGCCGCGCCATGCCGCGTCTTCATCGCCGCCCAGCGCGCGCACGCGATCTGCCAGCGACGGGGTTTTCACCGTGCCAGGGCAGATGGCATTGCAGCGGATGCCGGCGGCGACGTAGTCGGCGGCGATGGCGCGGGTCAATCCGATCACGGCGGCCTTGGTGGTGCCGTAGGCGAAGCGGTTGGGTACACCCTTGATGCTCGAGGCGACCGAGGACATGTTGATGATGCTGCCAGCACCGCGCTCGATCATGCCGGGAAGCAGGGCGCGGCAGAGATGGAACATGCTGTCCACGTTGATGGCGAACGAGCGCCGCCAGCTGGCATCGTCCGTATCGAGGATCGTGCCGGCGTGTACGTAGCCGGCGCAGTTGAACAGTACGTCGATGCGCCCCACGGTGGCAGCCAGCGACTGGATGGCGGCTGCATCCGTGACGTCGAGCGTCTGCGTGCGGATGGATGGATGGCTTGATGCGAGTGATGCGAGGCTATCCGGCTGGATGTCCGTCGCCAGCACAGTGGCCCCGGCTTCCGCGAAGGCGAGCGCCGTGGCGCGACCGATGCCCGCACCCGCTGCCGTCACGAGAGCATGTTTGCCGCTCAAGCGCCCGCTCATGCGTGACCACCTGCATGAATGAAGGTGCAGCTCATGGAATGCATAATCATGCCGTTCTCCCCGATGCCGCCGAGCGGCCGTTGAGTGAATAGATCGCCCTGGCGGTGGCACCGAACACCGCTGTCTCATGGCGAGGCGCGAAGCGGCGCGTCAGCGTCTGCGCGCAGGTTTTCCACTGCTCGTACGCCGCGTGCGTGGTGAGTACGGGCCAGTCGCTGCCCCACATCACGCGTTGGCCACCAAAGCTTTCGAAGAGGTGTGCCACGTAAGGTTCGATGGTCGCCAGGTCGGCGCCCGGTTCGGTCAGCGTCAGTACGCCCGACAACTTGCAGGCGACATCCGGTACCTGGGCAACGCGTGCAATTGCACTGGCCCAGGTGGCGAACTCCCGGTTGACGATGTCCGGCTTGGCGCCGTGATCGACCACGGTGATCAGGCCGGGGTGCTGAGTGAGCCGATGGGAAAGTGCGCGCAGATGCCGGTTGTCCACCAGCGCGTCGAAGACCAGCCCGTGATCCCGCAGGCAGTCGAAGGCGCGGTCGAGCGACGGCCTCGCCAGCCACTCCGTATCGGGAATGTCCTGGACCATGGGGCGGATGCCGCACAGCAGTCCCTGTCCTTGCTTGACGAGAGCGGCGATGCGCTGCGTTGCGTCGGTGGCTTCCATGTCCACCCAGCCAACGACACCGAGCACACCCTTGGTCTGTCGGGCGAGCTCGAACAGGAACAAGGTCTCGCGCTCATCCGGCGCCGCCTGCACGAGAATGCAGGCGTCCTGGGTCGCATCCATGTCGGCGGGCAGGAAAGGACGCTGCAGTGCGGCCGGGGCCTGCGCCAGCCAGTCATACCGCAGTCGCGAGGGATCCCAGTAATGGCGGTGCGCGTCAATCATCATGGCGTGGGCACTCCCGCTTCGAGCAGGCCTTCGTGGACCAGCGCCGCCCAGGTGGCAGCGGGAACCGTTGCGCGCATGCGCTCGATGGCGCTGTCGACTTCCGCGGTGGAGCGCAGTCCGCACACGACTTTCGCCACGGCCGGATGCGCCAGTGGGAATTGCAGTGCGGTCGCGCCCGTGCCAGCTCCGGTGCGAGCGCACACGTCATAGAACTGCTGCGCGCGTGCCCGGATCGCAGGGGAGGCTGGCGCATAGTCGTACGTGTCGCCTGGGCCGGTGTCGGCGCTGAGCAGGCCCGAGTTGTAGGGACCTGCAATCAATACGTCCACGCCGTCGGCCTGAGCCTTCGCCATCACCGTCTTGCTGTGCGCCTGTTCGAAGAGGGTGTAGCGGCCGGCCAGCATGATGGCGTCCAGGGGGAAGCGCTGCATCACCTCCAGGCACACGGCTTCTTCGTTGACGCCAAGGCCGATGGCGCCGACGACACCCTGGTCACGCAACTCCGCCATGGCGGGCAGTGCTTCATCCAGGGCTTGTGCAAGGACGTCGGCGTGGCGTGGGCCGTGCGTCAGCTCGCCGACGTCGTGCAGCAACAGCACGTCGATGTGTCCGGTGCGGAGTCTCTGCAGGCTGCTTTCAAGGCTTCGCAGCACCCCGTCGCGGCTGTAGTTGAAAGTCGCGCGGCGACCGTCGACCGCAAAGCCGTCCGCGCGATCGCGTCGGTCCGGCGCGACATCGATGAGTCGGCCCACCTTGGTCGAGAGCGTGTAACTGGACCGGTCGATGCCTTCGAGCGCATCGCCGATACGGGTCTCGCTGAGGCCGTAACCGTAATAGGGGGCGGTATCGAAGTGCCGGATGCCTTCGCGCCACGCATGCGCGATGGCTTCATGGGCTACCCGGTCATCCATGCCGGTATAGAGATTGCCGACCGGCGCCCCGCCAAAAGCGAGGGACGCGACTCGGCCGCTGCCTGCCTCGCGCTTGCCGGGAGAATTCTGGTCTTCCTGCTGAAGCGGCATCAAAGCTCCCGAGCTCGCCTACCCGTGGCGAGAAAGTGCGTGGTCGAGCCCTGGCCGCCCAAGCCGGGCGACCTCGTCGGCATCCTACTACTTGTGCACTGATAAAAACTAGGTTTATATATGATCGACAATGTGACCGAAGACGCGAGGCTGGATATGGCGATTCCTCACATTGCTGCGAAGGCACGCACAGCACCGGGGTGGGGCAGGTTGGCGGGCGGTAGATAAACGGGGTCATGAACTTGCGCATGGCGAAACGACATTGGCGCACCTGACGCTGCCCGGCCATTTCGATGGCGCATGGCCCGCCGCCGCATCGATGGCGTCGCCGGTAGTCGCCGCCGCCCCTTGCTATCTGCAGTGCCCATTTCTTCCAAAACGGGGCAGGCCATCATGCTGAAACCAGCCATCCGCTATGCCTTGTCCGCGACCTGGCTCGCGTGCTCGGTCGCGTTAGCGCAATCGGCCACATCGCCCACGGCGAATACCTTGTCGCCTGCCGCCCAGGACCAGGCGTGGCAGCAGGCGGCTGCGAAATTCCAGCCGGCGCGAAAGGCCATCCTTGATCGTGTGGCGAAGCAAGCCAATCAGGGGCCGTTTCACGGCGACTGGGTGTCGCTGCAGAAATACCGCTCGCCAGCGTGGTACGACGATGCCAAGTTCGGCATCTTCATTCACTGGGGTGTCTATTCGGTGCCGGCGTTCGGCAGCGAGTGGTACTCGCGCAACATGTACCAGCAGGGCACGAAGGAGTTTGCCCATCACGTGGCGACGTATGGCCCTCAGTCGACCTTCGGCTACAAGGACTTCGTGCCGATGTTCAAAGCCGAGCACTTCGACCCGAAGGCATGGGCGCAACTTTTCCATGACGCGGGCGCCCGCTATGTCGTGCCGGTGGCCGAGCACCACGATGGCTTCGCCATGTACGACTCGGCGCTGTCGGACTGGACGGCCGTCAAGAAAGGCCCGAAGCGAGACGTGATCGGCGAGCTCGAGCGTGCCGTGCGAGGGCAGGGAATGCGCTTTGGCGTGTCCTCCCATCGCGCCGAACACGATTGGTTCTTCGACGGCGGCCGCGATTTCGATTCGGACGTGAATGATCCGCGCAATGCGGAACTGTATGGCCCGGCCGTCGCCCATCTGAGCAAGGACGACCAGAACCTGGCGGATGATTGGACCTACGTCTCGCAGGCATGGCTCGATGACTGGCTCGCACGCACGGCCGAGCTGACCGAAAAATACCATCCGGACCTGATCTATTTTGACTGGTGGATCGGGCACCCGACCTTTCGCAACACGCTGCCAACCTTGCTGTCGTACTACTACAACCAAGGCGCGAAGCGCGACGGCGTGGTGGTGAACTACAAGCTGGGCGACTTTCCTGAAGGTGCGGGAACGCTGGACATCGAGCGCGGCCAGTTGCGCGGCATCCATGCCACCCACTGGCAGACCGATACCTCGATCAGCAACGACTCGTGGGGCTATATCGAGCACGACACGTACAAGTCGCCGACCTTCATCATCCATCTGCTGGCGGATGTGGTCAGCAAGAACGGCAACCTGATGCTCAATGTCGGCCCCCGCGCGGATGGCATGATCCCTGAAGGCGCGCAGGATACGCTGCGCAGCATCGGTCGTTGGCTGAAGCTCAACGGCGAAGCGATCTACGGCAGCAGGCCGTGGCGCACCTTCGGCGAAGGGCCGACCGAAGTGGCGAGCGGCACGTTCCAGGACACCAAGACCAAGCCCTACACCGCCGAAGATTTCCGCTTCACCACCGGCAACGGCAAGCTCTATGCGATCGAGTTGGGCTGGCCCGCCAAGGCGGAGGCCACCATTCATTCGATCAAGCCCGACGACAAGGTGGAGCGAGTCGAGTCGGTAGCTGATGGTCGTTCCATTCCATTCACGCAGGGCGCTGACGGCTTGCGCCTGCATCTTCCCTCCCACCCCATCGGCAGCGATGCGTATGTCTACCGCATCACCTTCGCCACGCCGAATTCGCTCAAGGTCGCGCCATGAAACGATGGATGTTCCCAGCCCTGTGGCTGTGTCTCGCACTGGCCTCTACGAGTGCCTTCGCCAAGGCGCCCACGGCGCTGTTCTACATGATGGGTAGCCAGAAATCGATCAACTCGTTCGAAGCGCACATCGACAAGATCGACTTGCTGGTGCCGACGTGGTTCGGAGTGGACGAAAACGGCCTGGTGTCCGGCGGCCCTAACATGTACGTGCTCAATCTGGCCAAGGCGCACCACCTGCCGGTGATGCCGATCATCTCTGCCAATGGCGACCGCAAGAAGTTCCATGATCTGCTGGGCAATGAAGCAGCCAAGAGGGCGATGATCGCCAGCATGGTCGAGCAGGCGAAGCAGTATGGTTTTACCGGCTTCCAGTTCGATTTCGAGAACATTGCCTGGACCGATCGCGATGCGCTCACCCTGCTGACCCGGCAAACGGCCGATGCGCTGCACAAGCATGGCCTGAAGTTATCGATGGCGGTGGTGCCCAATGCACCTGGCCAGGCCGGCAACGGCCCCTTCAGCAAGTGGATGTGGGAGTACTGGCGTGGCGCCTATGACCTGAAGGCGCTGGGAGAGGTGCTCGACCTGGTCTGCCTGATGACCTACGACCAGCACACCCGCTGGACCACGCCCGGCCCCGTGGCAGGCATGCCGTGGGTGATGGACAACCTCCAGTACGCGCTGAAACTGGTGCCCAAGGAAAAGCTCTCGCTGGGCATCGGCCTGTACGGTTATCACTGGTTCGCCGGTAACCCGGTGGGCGAGGACGGCAAGGAGAGTTCGCACATCACCGCTGAGTACATCGATGCGGATGAGTCGTTCCCGCTGGCCAAGCAATTCAATGCGACCATGCAGTGGGACCCGGTGGAGCACGAATCGTGGTTCTACTTCTACCGCGATGGGATGCGTGAGTGGGTCTTCCTGCCCGATGCCCGCGCGTTCCGTGACCGCTACGACGTGGTGAAACAGTACAGCCTGGAAGGTTTCTGCGCCTGGGTGCTCGGTGCGGAAGATCCCAAGGTCTGGGATGCGTTGCCTGATGCGGTGCGCTAAGCCGGTGCGCACCGCCATGCGGAGAGTGGCACTTGCATGCGTGCTGGCCTTGGGCGGCGTTGCGTATGCCGCCACGCCGGCCATCATTCCGCTGCCGGCGCAGATAAGCGTGGTGCAGGGCAGTTATACGGTCAGCAGCGTGGCCGCCATCCATGTGGCGCCGGGCGATCGCCCGGCCGCAGATGCGGCGCACTACCTAGCGGAGCTGCTGGGGCGCACGCGTGGCCTGTCCTTGCCCGTGGTTGGCGATGCAACGGCGACGAGCCGTGGCGACATCGTGATTCGCAGCGACAGCGCCGCCAGTACCGCCCAGGCGGAAGGCTACCTGCTCGACGTCGATGCGCGTGGCATCACTATCCGTGCGCACGATGCCGCTGGGTTGTTCTACGGTGCCGTGAGTGCCTGGCAGTTGCTGACGCCCGACGGCGCACAGGGTGCGGTGGCCGTTCCCTATATGCACGTCGCGGATTGGCCCCGTTTCGCCTGGCGCGGATTGATGCTCGATTCGGCGCGCCACTTCCAGTCGCCCGACGAGGTGAAGCGCCTGCTGGACGTGATGGCCCAGCACAAGCTCAATGTCTTCCATTGGCATCTTACCGACGACCAGGGCTGGCGACTGGAGATCCGCCGCTATCCCAAGCTGACGCAGATCGGCGCGTGGCGGCAGCCCCCGGGTGAAAGCGCCAAGCCATACGGGGGCTACTACACGCAAGCGGAAGTGAGGGACATCGTGGCCTACGCCACCGCCCGCCACATTACCGTCGTGCCGGAAATCGACATGCCGGGACATGCGCAGGCTGCCGTGGCCTCTTATCCGGATATCGGCGTGACGGGCGAGCGCCCTGCCGTATCGATCGATTGGGGCGTGAACCCCTATCTGTTCAATGTGGACGAGCACACGATCACCTTCCTGCACAACGTGCTGGACGAAGTGATGGAGCTGTTTCCCTCCACGTTCATCCACGTCGGTGGTGACGAGGCCATCAAGGGCCAGTGGCAAGCCTCCGCCGCCGTGCAGGCGCGCATGCGTTCGCTCGGCATCAAGGACGAGAACGCGCTGCAGAGCTGGTTCATCGAGCAGATGGGGCAATACCTGACGCAACACGGCCGGCGCCTGATTGGCTGGGACGAGATCCTCGAGGGCGGTGTGCCGCCCTCCGCCTCGGTCATGTCCTGGCGCGGCACGCAGGGCGCAATCGATGCGGCCCGGCTTGGTCACGATGTGGTGCTTTCACCGGCGCCGACGTTGTATCTCGACAACCTGCAAAGTCAGCGCAGCGATGAACCCGCGGGGCGGCATTCGATCCAGACGCTTGGCAGCGTTTACCGATTCGAGACGGTGCCGGCGGCGCTTTCTGCCGAGCAAGCCAAGCACGTGCTCGGGGCGCAGGCCAATATATGGACCGAGTACATCACTTCGCCGGGGCAGGTCGAGCACGTGGCTTTCCCACGCATGGATGCGCTCGCCGAAGCCGCGTGGACGCCCGCGAACGAGCGGCACTTCGCTGATTTCATCGCGCGACTGCCCGCCCAGTTCGACCGCTACAAGGAGCTGGGAATCAACTACGCCGACACCGCATTTGCCGTTGGCATGCAGGCCCGGCGATCCACGGGGGCGGGGAGCGAAGTTACTGTCGCGCTCACGACACAGGAGTCGCCCGTTACCATCCGTTACACGACGGATGGCAGCATGCCGGTGGCGAACTCCCCGGTCTACAGCCAGCCGGTCAACGTCACGCTGCCCGTCACCATCAGCGCGACGTCCTTCTCTGCTGAGGGGCGTCCGCTGGCTCGTGTACGCACGCAGCACTTCGATGCACGGACGCTGGCGAGCATGGACAGCAGCCGGTTCGAGGGCTGCCCCAAGGGTGACCTTGGTCTGCGCGTTCCACTGCTTCCGGATGCGACAGCCCCAGCTCCTGTTTATAACGTCGACGTGATGACCAGTTGCTGGGTCGTGCCGCAGGTGGTGCTGGACGATGTGTCCGCCGTCACCATCGACGGTGCGTGGCTTGCACGCAACTACGGCCTGGCGGGTGACGCTTCGAAGGTGGTTTCCCGCACGGCGCGGACACCGCTTGGGGAATTCGAGGTCCATCTTGATCGTTGCGATGGGCCGCTGGTGGTCAGCATGCCATTGCCTGGTGATGCTTTGCCGGGCAAGACGTTCCGCCTTGAGGCCGCATGGTCGGTGCGCAAGGGCATGCATGATGTCTGTGTCCTGTCCACGGCTCCCATCCATGGGCCGCTGTCCGCCATCGGTCGCGTCTCATTCACTTCCTCCGGGGCGGCGGGCGCCACTCCGTGATCTGTTCGGTCACATGACGATGCGCCGTGTCGAGTAGTGAAGAACGCGTGCGGTCCCGCTTTCTGGTTGCGGGTGCGCGGCCCCGGCCGCGCACCCGTGGAAGCTCAAGGCGAGGGCGGCATTGCCGCATTGAACACCTGAAACTCGCGTATGGCCGCTGTGCCTACGCTGGACAGAATATTCAAGCGCACGCGCTGCGCGGTGACTTTGGGAAACACATCGATCTTCATGTGGCCGATGGCCTCGGCGCCGGCGACCGCGTGCCATGCCTTGCCATCAAAGATCTCGATGGCGTACCGGCGGACGTGCTGGCCATCGTCCAGCCATTCCATGGCAAGCGTGCGATCGAACGTGACCGGATGGCCGAAGTCCACCTCGAGCGTCGCATGCCGCGAGTCGGCAGGTGCGGACCAGAACGTGTCCTTGTTGCCGTCCAGTGCCGCCTCCGTGTTTTCGTCCGTCGCTACATGGTGGCGAGCGAGATTGCTGGCATCGCCATAGCGTTCGCGCAGCGCCTTGCCGAACGCTTCGAGGCGGGCGACGTCGGCATCGGGCAGGCGGCCATGGCGGTCTGGTGCAATGCCCAGCATCAATTGTCCACCACGGCCGACGCTGTTCTCCCATGTATCCACGAGCTTGGTCACGCTCTTGAGCGTGCCTTCGTCATTGGGATGCCAGAACCAGTGCAAGTCATGCAGTGGCGTGTCGACTTCGACCGGACGCCAGCGCTGGTAGCCATGGCGGTCAATGACGTTCCAGTTCTCGCCGCGGATATAGCCATCTTCCTGGCCCACCCAGCGAATGTCGCCGTACTCGAACAGACCCATGTCGGCAAACACCATGGCGTTCGGCTGATAAGTGCGAAGCGTCTCGATGTAGCGGGGGAAGTCGTAGACGTGCCCCGCGCTTCCCGCGCCATCCAGCCACCACTCGACGAGCGGGCCGTAGTGTTGCGCCAATTCCTCGACCTGGGCCTGGTAGTACGCGTCGTATGCCTTCGGTTGGCTGTAGCGGGGTTCGTGCCTATCCCACGGCGAGAGATAGACGCCAAATTCAAGGCCCTCGGCGCGTGCCGCGCTGGATGCGAGCTGGACCAGGTCCCCCTTGCCGCCCATCCACGGGCTGCTCTTCACCGAATAGTCGCTTTGGGCGGTCGGGTAGAGCGCGAAACCGTCATGGTGCTTGGCGACCATGACCATGTATCGCGCACCTGCGGCCCTGCTTGCGCGCGCCCATTGCACGGCATCCACGTGATCAGGGTTGAACACCGCCGGATCGGCCTTGCCATCGCCCCATTCGCGGTCGAGGAAGGTGTTCGTACCGAAATGCACGATGACGCCGAACTCGAGATCCTGCCAATGGATTTGCTGGGGAGACGGTTTGGTGTCTGCCGTGCTTTGCGACATCGCGGCTGTCGGCAGGAGGGCGCACGTCATGGCGGCGCAAAGGAGGGATCGGGCAAGTCGCTTCATGCTCTACCTATTTTGAAGGTCATTCGGACGTAAAGACGTCTACGAAAGAGAGTCCATTAAAGGTCAGAAAACATTTCCGTGTCAATGAAATACAGAAAGAAGAGGGGCGTGATGTCGCGAGGATTCCGGCTGGCATTCGCATGGCTTTTCGCCACGCAAGCCTTGGCCGAAAGCCACGCCTCGCCGATCATGTCCGTCGAATTCATTGCCATGCACTCGCCGACGCCCCAGTGCCATGCGGGCACAATCGTCGATACGCCCACCGGTCTTGTCGCCGCATGGTTCGGCGGAAAACGGGAGCGTGACCCCAGCGTGGGCATATGGGTCTCGCGGCAGCTCGCGGGTCACTGGACAGGTCCGCGTGAAGTAGCCCACGGCGCGCGACCGGATGGGTCGCGACTCCCCACGTGGAATCCCGTGCTATTCCGGTCAGCCAGTGGTCGACTGATGCTTTTCTACAAAGTGGGCCCGGATCCGCAGCACTGGTGGGGCATGGAGATGACTTCCCGAGATGACGGCGCCAGCTGGTCGGCGCCACGACGGCTTCCGCCGGGCGTCCTGGGGCCGATCAAGAACAAGCCCATCCAGCTGCCCGATGGCGCCATACTCAGTCCATCGAGTACGGAGCTGGGTGGCTGGAAGATCCACGTCGAGCGATCCACCGACGATGGCGAAACATGGGTTGCGGGCGGCGATGTTTCGTCCAATGGCATCGACGCCATCCAGCCGAGCCTGATCCAGAAGCGCCGTGGCGTCATTGAAGCCATGGGACGAACACGGCAAGGCAAGCTGTTCTGGAGCCGGTCCGCCGATGCAGGGCTTCATTGGTCGCCACTACGCCTGCTGGATGTCGATAACCCGAACTCCGGTATCGATAGCGTGGCCCTGGCCGATGGCCGATACCTGCTGGTCTACAACCCGACACGGGCTGGTCCGCAATGGTGGGATGGTCGTGGCACGCTGGCCGTCGCCATCAGCAACGATGGATGGCACTGGAAGAGGGTGCTCACGCTGGAAGACACGCCGGGACAAGAGTACTCATACCCGGCCGTCATACAGTCCCGCGATGGGCTCATCCATGTGGTGTACACATGGCAGCGCATGCGAATGCGACACGTCGTGATCGATCCCGCGAGTCTTGACGGAGGCGCGCCGCGTTGCTCGGGAATGACGATTAGGAAGCGTTATCGCGGGTGGCTGCGCGTTGGACCGGTCAGGGGCTGTTCCCTGGCCCCTTTCAGGTCTGAAGTGTCGATCCCTTGGTACTTCGACTTCAGCTCGCTACGCATCGCCAGTACCGCCCGACTCCATTCGGAAGCTTTCGAGATCGGGCCCGCTTTCAGAATGAGTGGAACCACTTGGCGCTTATCTGATGCGCTAAAGAACGAATGCTCCCGGACCCGCCGCGATCAGGATGATGAAGCCGCCAATGATGCTTATGTGCTCCAGGAACCCCGTGAACATGATGGTTCGCTCCGAACCTTTACGGCGCCAGAAATCATAGAAAACCACCGCGGTCGCTAGCGTGAAGAGCGCAAGGGCGACGGACGAGAGTGCGGTGTAGCGGCCGATCATGATGGCCCCGCCGCAGATAATCTGAACCACGATCGTTGCCAGGAGGGCCAGGTGGGGGAAGGGGAGATTCCTTGCCTGCACTTCTTCCAGGCCGTGCTGGAAATGGATGGCCTTGTTGAAGCCGCTCAGGACAAACATGAGCGCAATGAAGATTCTTCCAGCCAACAGGTAGTAGTCGGACATGGGCATACCCTCGGTTAGTTTGCGGTCGCTTGAGGTAGATCATCCTCATCGACAGCCAGCCGCTCCGCCAGAAAGTCGATGAGGCTTCGCACGGAAGGAAGCAGGTCACGTCGTGAGGAAAATACTGCGTGTACGACGCCGTATTTGGGCATCCAATCCGGCAATAGCTCCACCAGCTCGAATGGCCACGTCGATGCCTTCGGCAATCACGTCGACGCGACGTTTGGTGGCCTCCAATTGCAGCTTCACTTTTGGATACATCGCGAGGTAGTCGCCGAGAATGACGCTGACGCGGGCGTGCAGCAGGGCGACTGGGTAGGTCAGGCGCACGACGCCTTGAGGCTCTGCCTGCCGATATTCGATGGGTTCATCCGCTGCATCCGCTTCCAGCAGCAAGGCCTGGCAGCGCCGATAGAACTCTTGACCAATATCGGTCACAGAGAAGTAGCGTGATGATCGTTGAATGAGCTGGACGCCAAGCCGCGCCTCCAGTGTCGCAATCCGGCGGCTCAACTTGGACTTGGGGATATGCAGGGTCCGGCTCGCTGGCGCGAACCCCTGATTTTCGACCACTTGGGCAAAGTCATAGAGATCGTTGAGGTCCCGCATGTTGCGCACCCATCGTTCCAAAAATAGGACGCAGCAAGTTAAAACTGCCGCCTACAGCCTTCATCGTTCCAAGCGTATCGTCTGGTGTCAATGGCGGCAGGCGCTCCGTCCGCGCCGCGGGAGATACGCAATGAAGAAAGTGCTCGGCGTGTACAGCCCTTCGGAAGGCCATTGGGTCGGCGACGGCTTCCCGGTTCGCTCGGTCTTCAGTTATGACAGCCATGGTCAGCACGTGAGCCCCTTTCTGCTGCTCGACCATGCGGGGCCAGCGGCCTTCGCGCCATCCGCCAAACGGCGAGGTGTGGGTCAGCATCCCCATCGTGGATTTGAGACGGTCACCATCGTCTACCAGGGCGAACTGGAGCACCGTGACTCCACCGGCGCCGGCGGCAAGATCGGTCCGGGCGACGTGCAGTGGATGACGGCGGCCTCCGGCATTCTGCACGAGGAGTTTCATTCCGAAGCATTCACGCGCACCGGCGGAGTGCTGGAGATGGTGCAGCTCTGGGTCAACCTGCCGGCGAAAGACAAGCTGTCCTCGCCTCGTTACCAGACCCTGCTCAACCAGGAAATTCCCGCGATCGAACTACCCGCGGGGGCCGGGCGGGCTCGCGTCATCGCCGGCGACTACCGCGGTCACCAGGGGCCTGCGCAGACCTTCACGCCCATCAACGTGTGGGACCTCAGGCTGCGCATGGGTCATGTGGCCCGCGTGGAAGTTCCGGAAGGGCATACCGTTGTGGTCGTGGTTCTGCACGGTGCCGTGCGGGTAAACGACTCCGCCACCGCCCGCGATGGCCAGATGGTGATGCTGGAGCGCAAGGGCAGCAGCGTGCAACTCGATGCGCAGGGCGATGCCACGGTCTTGCTCCTGAGTGGCGAGCCCATCGCAGAACCAATCGTCGGCCGCGGCCCTTTCGTGATGAACACGATCGACGAAATCAACCAGGCCGCCGTCGATTTCAGCAGTGGACGATTTGGCCAGATGACACGCTGAGGTTCCAGGTGCCGGTGCGATGCCGGCACCGTGGACTCACTATCGCTGTATCCGCCACGGGCACAGCAGGGAGGGGCATTCGCATGAACAGTCTTGCCAGTAGCAGGAGCAGGGCCTCGGCCGTGGATGCCGATCCGACTTTCTGTCGCCCGATGCAACGGCGATGCCTGCTGCGATCCAACCCGCCCGGTCGTGCAATGAAATTGCACCGTGGGTTTCGCCATACGTCCCCGCGTGCCCACATGCCATCGCCTGCGGAACCTGTGCTGTCTGGGAGCGCAAGCGGCAGCGATGCCGTGCGAGCCACCGAATTCGGAACGGCTTCCATCGTTCTGTCTAGCCGCCTCGGGCACATCCCGGGTGCATACCACCATCCCTGATTTCAGGAGACACACTCATGGCCAGTGAACCCATCCGCGATCCCGTAAACGACCATCTTCTGACCCCGCAGAATTCGGCCTTCATCGTCATCGACTACCAGCCGGTGCAGGTGAATTCCATCGCATCGATGGACCGCCAGCTGCTGGTGAACAACATTGTCGGCACCGCCAAGGCCGCCATCGTGTATGGCCTGTCCATCGTCCACTCCACGGTCAACGTGAAGACGGGCCTGAACAAGCCGCCGATTCCCCAGCTGCGCAAGGTGCTGGACAAATACCCCACCTACGATCGCACCTCGATCAACTCGTGGGAGGACGTGGAGTTCCGCAAGGCCGTGGAGGCGACTGGCCGCAAGAAGCTCATCATGACGGCGCTATGGACGGAGGCCTGCCTGACGTTCCCCGCGCTCGACGCCTTGAAGGAAGGTTACGAGGTCTACGTGGTGGTCGACGCTGTCGGCGGGACATCGACGGCTGCGCATGAGGCTGCGTTGCGTCGTATCGAGCAGGCCGGCGGCAAGATGATCAGCGTGGCGCAGCTGTTCTGCGAGCTGCAGCGAGACTGGAAGCGCTCGGAGACGGTTCCGGGCTTCATCAGCCTCTTCATTGAAACCGGAGGCACGGCGGGCCTGCAGTTCGCCAACGACAAGGAATGACGTCCGACCCGTTCCGGGAGCGGGTGCTCCCGGAACGGATCACTCCGGCCGTTTCACACAACGTTCCACGTCCAAGGTCGATGCCGCCGCGATGAACCCTGTTCTAGTCCGTTCAGACATCCCTTCGTGGCGGCTTCAGGCCCTGGCGTACTGGCAGGCCGATCGAGGTCGGTTGATACATGCGGCGAAGACGGCGATCGCCGTGCTGCTTTCCCTTTGGATATGCATGCGCCTGGAGTTGCTTTCACCTCGCGCCGCGATGGTGTCCACCGTCATTCTCATGATGCATCAGCAGGCGGGCATGGTGCTTGCCCGTGGCATCTATCGCGGCCTGGGCATGGCCGCGGGAAGTCTCGCCGGGCTGCTGCTGGTGACGTTTTTCCCGCAACAGCCCTGGCCATTCCTGGTCGCGCTGTCGGCATGGGTGGCGCTGTGCGTGTGGGGTGCGTCGTACTACCGCAATTACCAATCCTACGGTTTTGTTCTCGCGGGTTACGCCACGGCGATCACGGCCGTGCCGGCGTGGAGCAATCCTTACGGCATCTTCGACAGCGTCGTGTACACGATGAGCGAAGTCGCCGTGGGCGTGGCCTGCGCAAGCCTGGTCAGCGCATTGCTGCTTCCGCAACACGTGGGGCCTGCGCTGCTCGAGAGCGGACAGCGACATCTCGCGCATTTTCTCGCCTTCGTCCGCCATGCCTTGCGCGGTCAGCTTTCCCCGGGCGCCATTGACGCGGCCCATCTCGCCCTCATCGGTGAACGGGCACAACTGGAAAGCCTGCGTTCCGCGGCTGTCTTCGAAGACCCGCAGCTACGGCTGCTCAATCCCATCATGGTTCGCCTGAACCGGGAATTCCTGGATGCCAGCGCCGGCTTCCACGCCATACGCCAGGTGCGCGAGCGCAGTGAACGCTTGCATCGCGACGACTGCTGGCATGCGCTCAGCCGGCTGCACGACGATTTGCTCGGCATCTTGGCCGTGCCGGAAGGGGCGCAACAGCTTCCACTGGACGGCGTCAAGGCGATCCACGCGGGGCTTGTGGACTATGTGGACGCGCTGCCCGAGCGCATCCAGGCGGGTCGCCGCGCCATCGATGCGTCGGATGACGAGGGTCAGGAGCTTTTCTCGACGGGCGCGGCTTCGCTCTATTTCGCGGCGCGGGATTTCCGCGACTACCTTGCGGACTTCATCGCGCTGCGCATTGGCGGTGCCGCAGGCGCCGATCATCCATCGGCCAAGAGGCGGCCAGAACGCATCATCAGCACCGCGAACCATATGGCCGCCGTCGCCGCCGGCCTGCGCGCCGGTATCGCCGTGCTGGCCGTGGCATCGTTCTGGCGTGCGTCGGGCTGGACTGGCGGCGCCAGCGCGCTCGTTGCGGTGGCGATCACCAGTGCGCTCTTTGCCGTGGTGCCACAGCCGGCGGTGGCCAGTCGCCAGATCTTCATGGGGTGTCTCGCCGGGGCTATCACGGTCTTTCTGTTCAACTTCTTCCTGCTGCCTCGGCTGGACGGCTTCACTTTGCTGGCCGTGTGCATGGCGCCGATCCTGATGGTGGGAAGCTACGTGAATTCGTTTCCATCCACCGCCGTGCTCGGTCTGGGCTTCAATATCTACTTCTGCTTCATCGGCAATATCGCCAACCCCAGCGTCTATGAGCCGTCGGCGCTGCTGGATACCGGGTTCGCCATGTTGCTTGGCATTGGCACGGCGGCGCTCGCGTTCTCGGTGGTGCTGCCCTACGGCAGCGACTGGGCCATGCAGAGCTACCTGCGGCAGATCCGTCGGGAGGTGGTGCGGGTGGCCTGTGGTTCGCCCTTGAAAGAGGGCTTGCTGCTGCGCTTTGAAAGCGGCATGCGCGATTTCATCATCCAGCTCCAGTCGCGCCTGTCCGGTCGTGACGGGCCACGCAGCGATCTGCTGGGTTGGGCATTCGCGGCGCTCGAGCTTGGGCGCGCGATCATCCAGGTCCGCATGGACAGCGCGAACTTCGCGTCGCGCCTGCCGCCCGAATGGCCCGCGGCGCAGCACGCGTGGCAGCTCGCCGTCGCCGCGGTATTCAGACAGGTCACGCCCGAAAGCCACGCGCATGCGTTGGCCATGACACGTGCCGCCTTGCAGGCCATTCCACGGCCGAATCTGGTGGATACGTCGCCGCAGACCATGGCGTGCTTCCGCATGCGGGCATGGCTGTATGCCACGGAGTTGTCATTGCTAGACGACACCCTGCCGCTGCAACCCCGGACGGAGGCCACGCCATGACTTCGCGGCCTGCCGCTTCACCACCTGCATGGCTCGTGGCCGCGATAGCCGTGTTGCTGAGCGGATGCATCGGCACGGGCGGCGTTCGACCACGTTCGACCGTCCTCGATGCGTCCAGGCTTGATCCCGGCGCGGCACTCACCGGCGCCCCCGCCGATGGCATGTGGCCCGCCACCGACTGGTGGACGCGCTGGCACGACCCGCAGCTCGACCAACTGGTGAAGCGGGCGATTGCCGAACAGCCGAGCCTACGCCTTGCACAGGCCCGATTGGATCAGGCGCAGGCACAGGCGCGCGTCGCCGGTGCGGCCGACTTGCCGCAGGTCGGCGTGGCGGCCGATCTCGGCAGGGAGCGTTATCCCCGCTACGCCACGCCATCACCACCAGGCGGCTATACCGTGTGGAGCAACCACGTCGGCGCCACGCTGTCGTACGACCTCGACTTCTGGGGCAGGAACCAGGCCGAGTTGCAGGGGGCGCTGGATGTGGTCCATGCGTCCACCGTGGAGTCCCATGGTGTGCGGCTGGCCCTGGAGACGGCGGTGGTGCGCGCGTACATCGAACTGTCGCTGCAGTACGACTTGCTGGATGCCGAGACAGTGATTGCGGAGCAATCGCGCCAGACCCGGAGCATCGTGGCGCAACGCGCTGCGGCCGGTCTGGCAAGCCGGCTCGAACTCAGTCAGGCCGACGCCCAGGCCGCCATCGAAGCCAGCCAGCTCGAACAGACGCGCCGACAGATCGCACTCGCCGGCCACACGCTGGCCGCGCTGAGCGGGCAGGGGCCCGGCGCGGGTGACGCGATGACGCGCCCGCGCCTTGCGCTGGACGTGCCGGTGGCATTGCCGACGCGGTTGCCGGCCGAACTCATCGGGCGCCGGCCGGACATCGTCGCGCAACGGTGGCGCGTCGAAGCGGCGTCGCAGGGCATAGCCGCCGCGCATGCGGCCTTCTACCCCAACATTGACCTTGTCGCCACGGCGGGCCTGACCTCGGCCACGCCCTTTGGTGGGTTCTTCAACTTTCTCAACAGCGACGCCATCGGCCATCGTGTCGGCGCCGCGTTATCGCTGCCGCTTTTCGACGGCGGGCGGCTGCAAGGGCAGTACGGGGAGGCGGTAGCGGGTTATGACGCGGCCGTGGAGTCGTACAACCAAAGCGTGATCCTGGCGATGCAGCAGGTCGCCGACCAGGTGGTTTCCCTGCAGTCGCTTGCCGCGCAACAACAGCAGGCGGAACAGGCGGTCGCCGCGGCGACCAGTGCACACGAGCTTGCGGTGCAGGGTTATCGCAGTGGTGTGACTGAGTTCCTCAACGTCATCGCTACCGAATCCACCTTGCTGCGCAATCGCCAGCAACTCGCTGCCATCCAGGCGCGTCGCCTGGATAGCTGGGCGCTGCTGATGCAGGCGCTTGGCGGTGGCCTGGAAAACGATGCGGAGGTGGCGCCACAAACCACGCATGCCGAGGGTGATCGCCATGCCCCGTGAGATCTCCTTCTTCGCCTTGCTCATTCCGAGCCTTCTGCCGGTGCTGGTCGGGAGCGCCCTGTTGTTCATCGCGTTGGACCTGGGCCTGTCACGCCTGGGCATGTACCGGCATGTATGGCACCCGGCGCTCTTTCGCGCCTCGCTCTTCACCGTGATCTTCACCGCAGCTGGCCTCTGGCTGCGCCCATGACGTGCTTCCATCGTTCTTCGGACTTGACTCCATGACCCGCCAATCACTGCTCCGCATCATCGTTACCCTGGGTGTGCTGCTGCTGGCGATCGTGCTCGCACACGCCTTGTGGCGGGATTACATGTATTCCCCGTGGACTCGGGATGGCCGCGTGCGCGCCCAGGTGATCAACATCGCTCCGGATGTTTCCGGGCTGGTGGCCGAAGTGCATGTGATCGACAACCAGCGCGTGCGTCGTGGCGATATCCTGTTCGTGATCGATCCACAGCGCTTTCGCGACGCGCTGGCGCAGGCCGAGGCGGAGGTGGCCCGCAGCGATGCCCAGATCGCCCTGGCACAGGCTCAGCTCGCCCAGCGCCATTCGGAGTGGGTCATGCGCAGCCAGCAGGCGACGCGACGCGCCAACCTGTCCGGCGAGGTGATCACGGCGGAAGCCAAGTCCGACGTCAGTGAGCAGGCGCGCCAGGCCCAGTCGGCGGAGGACGCCGCGAAGGCGACACTGAAGGCGGCTATGGCCAGTCACGATGCCGCGGTGTCGGCTCGCCAGACTGCGCGACTCAATCTCGAACGGAGCGTAGTGCATGCGCCCGTCGACGGCTTCATCGCCAACCTCAACCTCTATCCGGGCGACTATGTTTCGGTCGGCACGGCGCGCATGGCGCTGATCGACGCAAACTCGTTCTGGGTCTACGGCTACTTCGAGGAAACCAAGATCCCGGGCGTGCACGTCAACGACGAGGCGGACGTCCGCCTGATGGCGGGCCGCGTGGTCCTGCATGGGCACGTCGAAAGCATCGCCAGCGGCATCGCCGACCGCGACAACCCGACAGGTTCCAACCTGCTCGCCGACGTCAATCCGGTGTTTACGTGGGTGCGCCTTGCGCAACGCGTGCCGGTCCGCATTGCCCTCGATCCCGTGCCCGACGATGTCCACCTTGCCGCGGGCATGACCTGCACCGTGACCGTACATGCCATACAGCACAAGGCCGCCGCGCAAGCCACGCCGTGACACCGGCCGTAGTTCAAGAATCAAACTGGGAAACCTGGCCGGATCGTGCTTGCTGATTGCGACCAAGGAACCTGGACCAGCGCAACTGGTTGATTAGTCGGCGAGATGCGGTTGTGGTGGAACTAGATGTTGGCAGAGGCGCCTGTCAACAAAGTTGGACCATAGTTCCGAACGGAAGACATTGTTGGACCACAGTCAATTAAGTGCCAAGAAACTTGCGCCAGGGTTAAGCGACAACCAACAAGTCTGGACCAGCTGCGTCGTTCACAGCTACTCGCCTCTCACTAAGGTCCGCTTTCGACCCGAAGCAGGCATTTGGGCAGTGCGATTACCAGCGCTTATCGCGGATAGGCGTGCATCGGACCAGCTAGAGCCGCTCCCTGTCTCACTTCAGGTCCGATGCGCTCAGGGCATACGTTAACTGTTGCCTTTGAGGGCGGGCGCCCCCTGGTGGTAGCGCCATTTGCGAAGCTTCAAGCTGACTGGCAGGGGACTGGTCCGGCTACGGTCTCGGGTAAGTAGTGAGTGCGGGGCATGGTAAACCTGAAAGGCGACCTGGAGCTTCTCCACGGATACGATATCGTCGTCACTCGGTTCCTCAAGCACCGCTTCTACTGACCTAATCATGGTTATAAGATCAGGGGCTGCAACATCGGGTAACTGCCCGTTGAACGCTTCGGGCAGTGCACGCAGGACCGACACAGCCCACGGACTATGAAGACGGGAGAGATAGGCGCGAAGCTCGTACTCGCTGATGGCGTCTTTCCGCGACGCGAAGTGGGAAATAAGTGCCTGCACACCCACTGCGCTCACGAGTTCGTCAGCAAGCCCCTGGATGATCTGGACAAAGGGCATTGCAGGTGTATGCCATGGATCCACCACAAGAAGGTCGGAGACTCTCATCTCCGTTTCCTCCCGGCGTACCATATGGTCACAGACTGCCCATGCGAGACAGCCAATGAAGTGGCGGAAAAGATTCTCCCAGACAATGACATCGCCCCGGAAGACCACTTCGGTCAGCCCTTCCATTGGGTCATTGAGACTCTCTGGGGCGGCGAAGAAGATGGTTTGAGTTTCGAGTTCGCGGGAATCCCCGAGAAGCCGGTCAATTGGGCGAAAACGGTAGTAGAAGCTCATGCCAATATGGTCGACGCGAAAGGGTTGTTAGGCAAGGATTGGGGACGTGTTATCAGGGGCAGCACTACTTGCGCTCGTCGGCGCACCCATGTGCTGCAGAAGAAAGACTGCCTGACGGGTTCGTCTTACAAGACGAGTCTCCAAGAATTTGGCAACCGCAACCTGCGCCGAACACTGACTCTACTAACACGTCACTTGGATAAGTCGATACAGCGGACCATCAGGTAACGAAGAAATCGGGTGGCATTGCTCAAGTGGCGTTAGCGCAGTAATACCCGGAAGACGAAAAATTGAGCACAGCAAGCCGCCCCGCTCGATGATCTCTACGGAAAAAGCATCTTCGCCAGGTGCTTGATGAGCGGTAATGACTTTTTCAGGGTCAAGATGTAGAGCAAACCACCAGCCGTCTCCGCGCTTGGGCCTACGGGCGTAGGTCACTGCGTGACTTACGCGATCTGAGGTCGCGACGCCGTAGGAATGTTTCGCCAGAAGCTCCAGGCCCATCTTGATCAACATGCGGCAGCTTGCGAGGGGCTCAGTTACTTCAGCCACTATGCGAAACGAAGTTATCTCATCATTCTGGATCGCGATTGCAACCGCTTCCCTACTCGGATCAACCGCGAAGGTTCCGGGTTTGCCTGATGCGTGAACTGTCCCAATGTCAGCTTGGATGGACGTCATCTTTCCCTTCTTCGTTGGGACGCTGTTGATAGTCCCATAAATCGAGAAGGGAAAGCTGCCCAGAGCCTTGCATTCAATTTTCTGGCCGAAGTATTGATTGCAGACGTCACATGTGATGCCGGCAGGGGCAATGAGAGAGTTTGGTCCGCCAAGCGATTCGGGGACGATGTGGGATGTAGATTTGAAGGGGCCCTTGGACCCGCAAAAAATACATGCGATGGTCATCAAGGACTTCCGCTCCGGCTACTTTAACTGAGCCTTGTAATCAAGCCACACCTGCTTCATGTCACCACCACCTTTTATAAAGTCCGTCAACTTCTTTAGTGCGTTGTCGGAATAGCAGGGGAACGCACTCTTTCCGAACTCAAAGATGTGACAGCAATTCTCGTCCGCATCAATGGCCAAGTGATGTCGAAGCGCCTTGCATTTTGGCTCAGTGAGGCCAATTTTCTTGGCGACCTCCGAGGCGCGCAGGTGAAACTTCTTCTGCATATCTACCTCCCGGATTGCCGCCACAGCAGCAGGGTCATCTCCGGCGATGTAACGAACCGGAATACCCTCCTTCTTGGAGAATTGAATCTTAAGAGTGGGACCTTCGCCTGCCTGAATAGTCGAGATGGCCACCAGGCGAGGGAACACTCGCCCAATTTCCTCGCCCGCTTTTAGCGCCTTCTCTATGCGGTCAACATCCTTTTCGCTTATCTCAACCTCTTCAGCTATTAGCGCTTCCATCGCGAGCAAGGAGCGAATCCGCGCCCGCGCCTCATCGCGTTGACGACGGCCAGGCTTAAGTAGGTCATTGATGATCTTGTACTCCCGATCCACAAGGAATTCGAAATCACCTGGCGGAAGGGTCGATACGGGCAGAACACGCGGTGGAATATAAGAGTGCAGGTCTAGGGCAAGGGCGGATTTGAGGTACCCATCAAACGCGGTTATTAGCCCGCGTATCTGCATATAGAGCAGATCTTCCGAAACATAGATGAACCAGTGTTGGCTGGCATCACGAAGAGCATCTACGGACCGAATCACACCCGCGTTCTGTGCGCTCAACCCATGGTTTGATAGGCATAGTCGCACACACTTATCGAACCCGAACGATTTGCCAGTATTTCTGTCAAAAACGTTGACGTTCTTCTGCACGAGCACTGCTTTGAGGAGCATTTCGCTCGCATGTTGAAGATGGAGGAGTACGGAGCAGACGCGCCCCTCATCATCATAAGAATTGAAGGCAGCCATCGCAATTTTTAATGATGCAATGGCTTTGTCCTTGAGGGTCTTAGCATCTCTCCGAAGGCCCATAGCCACCTCTCCAGGATGCCGCTACCAAGGTCATCTCACCAGCGTGCCGATGCCAGCACATCCACATACCGATACGACTGTGGGGCGGACAAACCTTCAGCAAGATCCGACAAGTTCTTGGGAGCGTTGTAGCGACGAGGATTCTTGACCGCTATTGCAACGGCTCGATCTCTACCGATGAAGTAGCTGTCGAAGAATTTGCGCGTTATGCCGGCGTGCATCTTCGTTGTCTTCCAAACATTGCTCGGCTTGTCATCAATGATAGAGGCGATCTCGAAGTCACCAATTACTTTACCGACAGGCATCGTCGCGTAAATGAGCACTTTTTTTACAGCATTGTTCTTAAAAATGTTCTTTCGAAACTCGAACTTCTTCTCGCCAGAAAGAATCTTTTCAGCGTGCTCAGGGTGTATAGACAATAGAACGTGCATCAACGCCTCCCAAATCTAGTGTGTTAACGAACTGCTGCCTTGTCAGGGGTAGGAGGTTCCAGTGGGCACCTCTATCGAGGCCGATCTTTTCTATCAATGCTTTTCTTATGATCCTATGCGGGAAGGCCATGTTGTAACTGAAGCGGATAACACGGGTGTAGCGCTGGGTTTGGAAATACTGCCTAAGCTCAGCCTCCGTGAAGACGCTATATGGCATAGCGTAGGCAATAAATTCGTCAGCAGTCCCGAATGAGTTAAGCCAGCGAAATTCTTCAACTACGCACAAGCTGGTCACGACCGAGGTGTATTCAGCGGACTGCCCCCGAGGCGCGGTTCTATAAATGAAAACAGTGTCACCAACCTGCAGTTCCTCAATGCCATGTATCGATGTGATGTAAACCTTGTGGATGCTGTTGGTTGACGATGTGTCGGTGACGATGGACGCATCTTCATTCTTTAAAATTGAGTCGGGGAAGAGGCGCGTGTGCCACTCTGGATATATAGCCAGCAAAAAGTGCCTTGTCTGAGGCGTGACCTTAATCAGCGGATAGGACTCAATCGCCGTGGCACCAAGCGCGGTCATGCTGCGACTCATCACATCTTCAGTAGCTCCCCCAACTTGCTTGGTTGCCGCTTTTTTGAATCCGTACCGCGCCAGCAGGCTCACCAGGCCAACATGTTTTGGAAAGATGGTGACGTAGACTTCATCCGCCTTTACGGCTCGCGCTATGTCAAAAATTTTCTTCATGAATCGCTCACCGAGCTTGGTCCCGTGAGCGTTCACCTTGAATGTCCCCACCTTCAGACGATGAGCTGGCGGAAGGTGAGGTTGAATATCGGTGAGAGCTTCGTCTTCTTGCTTGGTGTAGAGAAAGCTCTGGAGGCTACCGTCGTCGCCATAGAACACGAATGCTCTCTCTTGCGCCTTCTTTTGAAACCAAGCTTCGAAGCCAGGGTAGTCGGCCTTGAGGGTGTCGAAGAAGGAATCATTCAGATCAATTTCGCAAAACTTCCTGAGGCTGAGTACGCCATCGTTGTTCATTGCCTACATCTCCCCCTGCAATCCATTGTCGAATGATAGGTAGCCGCAAATGGGTTTCTCTACCTGACACTATGCTTCCTGCAGTTCAGGATAACGAATATTGTTAATTTTTATATGCCGATAAAATTCTGGCATTGGCTCGCTCTTCCTAATTGTCTAGCCGTCCTCAAGCAGTCGTGCCGCTGGATTGTCGGCGGCGCTGCCTGACTGAAAATATCCCATCACACTAGACACCGCACGATGCTCGGTCATCGCCATGATTGCCGGCAACGGCACGCCCTGACGACTCGCCTCGGTCACAAAGCCCGAGCGCAGGCTGTGTCCACCAAAATCCCCCTCGAGGCCCGCAAGCTTGGCACGCCGCTGCACGATCTCGCCCGCCGCCGCGGGCGACAGGGCAGGGCCGACCCGGTGTTTCCATAACCGTCGAAAAATCGCCCCTTCACTAATCCTGGCGGCGGCCAGCCACACCTCCAGCGCCTGGGCGGCGCGATCAAGGACGGGCTTGTCGGGCGTCGAGGACGCGGTCACGCCGGCCTGCTGCGTCTTGCTGTGCTCCAGCCGGTAGATGAAGCCCTGCGGACCGATTCGTCGCAGGTCGCGTAGGTTGGCGGCTGCCACCTCGCTGCGCCGCCGACCGCCGCTGGCGAACGCGAAGCAGAGCAGGGCGCGATCGCGTAGGCCTTCCAGGCTGTCGTCGCAGGTGGCCAGCATCGCCTCGAGTTCGACCAGGGTGATCGCGGTCTTCTTGTGCGGACGCTCGCCGCGTTTGACCGCGGCCCGCGCGGCGCGGCTCAGTACCGTGCGAATCGCTGGCTGTTCACACGGATTGGTCACATGCCTCAGCCGGTGCGCCGTGGATAGCACGGCCACCCTATGGCGGACGGTCGCCAATGTCCATGGGCCCAACTTAGCCTTGAGTCCGGCCGCCACCAGGGTCTGATCGACCGCCGGCGGCAGCTCCCACGCCAGGTCGCCGTCGGCGGAACGGCGCACCACGTGGTCGACCACGAACTGCAGCACCGTGGCTTCCGGCACCGGCAGCGTCATTTCAACGCCGTAGCGCGCCGCATGCCAGCCCGCCCAATAACGCAGGGCGCTGGCGTAGCTACGCGTGGTATTGGCAGCGGCCGCCTCCGCGAGCAGTTCGCGTACGGCGTCAGCCGCTTGCTGCGCCAGCTGGATCGGCAACACCAGGCTGGAGGCGGGTTGGGCGAGGGTCGGAATCGGGGAAATATCTTTCATAATATGTAATGTATACTACGAAATAGGGCGTCTACACGCGATAATCATCACTTATCGCGAGTACGAATCCAAGCGAGTAGGGCGCCGACCGAGGAGAGCCATTTCATGGCACGAGGCATCACCCAAGACCAGGTCAATCGCGCCGCGGACACCATCCTGGGTGCCGGCGAAAACCCGACCGTGGAGAAAGTGCGCGCGGAACTCGGAACCGGCTCCCCTAACACCATTACACGCATGCTTGATGCGTGGCGCGGCCAACTCGGGGAGCGACTGCGGCAACTGAACACCCTGCCCGAGATGCCCAACACGGTGGGGCAGGCGATGGTTGAGCTGTGGCGGCTTGCTGCTGAGCATGCCGAGGGTGTCATCGAGGGCCGTTTCGCGACCGCACGGGCTTCGCTAGAAGCAGACCGCGCGCAGCTGGCGAAAGAGCGGGAAAACTGGGAGGCTCGGCTGCAAGTGGCTGAAACCAGCGCAGCGCAAACACGGGCTGCCCGAGACCTCGCAGAACACGCTTGCGCCACCCTGGATGGCCAACTGCAGGACAGTCATGCGCTGCGTGCCGACCTGGTGCAGCAGCGCGACCGCCTGCAAGACCAGTGTGATGCTCAGTCTGCACAAATCCAGATGCTCCGGACTCAACTGGACGAGAATCAGGTCGCTCTGCGGACAGAACGTGCGCGACAGGAGGCGTATATTCGCGCTGCCGAAGACCGCGCACACCTAGAAGTCGATCGTGCTCGACAGGAGGCCGAACAGTGGCAGCAACGGCACAAAGGCGCAGAACGGGCGCATAGAGATGCTGTCGCTGCAATGCAGGGCCAGCTCAATTTAGTCGCCACCCAGTCGCGTGATCTTGAACAAGAGACTGCGCGGCAAGCGGGCCAGATCGCGGGATTAGAAAAGGCGTTGTCGGAAGCCTATGCGGCGACGGCAAAGCCCAAGCGTCTGCCTCCCCAGAAAGCAAAAGCATCCACACGCGCTCGCGCACCAAAGAAGTCGTGATTGCGACCAAGGAACCTGGACCAGCGCAACTGGTTGATTAGTCGGCGAGATGCGGTTGTGGTGGAACTAGATGTTGGCAGAGGCGCCTGTCAACAAAGTTGGACCATAGTTCCGAACGGAAGACATTGTTGGACCACAGTCAATTAAGTGCCAAGAAACTTGCGCCAGGGTTAAGCGACAACCAACAAGTCTGGACCAGCTGCGTCGTTCACAGCTACTCGCCTCTCACTAAGGTCCGCTTTCGACCCGAAGCAGGCATTTGGGCAGTGCGATTACCAGCGCTTATCGCGGGTAGGCTGGACCAGCTCGGCCGAAGGCCCGCAAGAAGCTGGCATGCGGACCAAAGAGAAGCTGCTGGCCTTAACTGGTCTCAGATTCCAGCGCCCGCGGTGATTCTTGCGGGTGAGCCAGGGCAGCTTGACGGTGCCGATACATCGCTCTGTATTAAATACAGCAGGGATCCGGGGCCGGTTTCAGGACGCCCGTGCATCTGCCGCCGATGCGGCTATAGCCTGTGGAGTGTTGCCAGTGGATGGCGTCAGGCTGGACAGAGGTTTTTGAGCCAAAAATCGCGTACGCGAGGACATACCATGTCGAAAGATCATGACAAAGCTTCACACGGATCACAGGACGCGCGCCGTCACAAGCTCGACCATCAACTACGCAACGAATGGATCGACAGAGACAGTGGTCTCCAGGAAGCGTGGCAAAAATCCGGCATGACGCGTGATGACTTTATCCATCACAACGAAAGCGTGATTGATCAGGTCATCTCTGCAAACCTTGACCGATAGCCTCCAGGGACACTCCGTTTGCCGTGACCGTCGCACCGGTGGCCCGAGAGGGGCGCCGGTGAAGTTCATTGGTTGCGTGCATAAGCCCGTGCTTCTTAGTGGGTCATGCTGCCTCGCCTGGCGCGAGGTGCTCGTTGCATCAAGGCGGAGAAAACGGGCAGTTGCACCATTGCTTCTGAGGCGCAATCCGCATAGGGAGATCCCGTGCCTGCGCACCCGAATCGGTGCAATCTCATACTTTTCGCGTTGCAATTTCAGGCGAGAAGTGGTCGCCAATCCTGTGTTCATGGCGGTGTTCTGAGGAACAGATAACCCCGCTCGCGCCAGAAAAGCAGGGTATGACTATAGTCGCGCAGCATCCGATAGGGCCTGGACATGCTGCCGCATATGACGACACTGACCCCTCGGTCCGCCAAGCATCAATAAGCCAGCGGATTTGTAAGCCGGCCTGACTGACTGCCGAAGAACTTCAAGCATCCAAAGGAAGGGAGGTCTACCCATCATGCAGGCTTTGGTCGAACTGTCGCTGTTTCTAGCGCATATGCTGGTGGCAGCCCGGGCGATCACTCGTGCGAACAGGGAGCCCGCCGCACGCGTTGCATGGGTGGCCGTCATCATGTTTCTGCCGTTGATCGGCATTGTCGCCTATCTGCTATTGGGCGAGACCAGCATCGGGCACGAACGGCTTCGCCGGATGCGCGCGGCGGAAGATCGCACAGCTCGCCCCGATAGCGGGGCGTATGCCCTGGATTGCATGGAACCCGAATTCGCCACCCAATTCGACCTTTGCCAGTCGATCAACGGGTTGGGACCCGTGGCGGGTAACCGAATTGTACTTCTCGGCGATCCCGGTGCGCCGAACACTCAGCCGACGCTCGATTCCGACAGTGCGATCGATACGCTGGTACAGGATATTGCGCAGGCAAGGGAACACGTACACATCGGCTTCTACATCTGGCTCGATGATGGAAATGGCGGCAAGGTCGCTGATGCCGTGGCCGATGCTGCACGGCGAGGTGTGCAGTGCCGGGTCATGGTCGATGCGCTGGGATCGCGCGCTTTCATCCGAGGTAGGCGCTACCGGCAGTTGCAAGAAGCGGGCGTATCGCTTGTCGCAACGCTGAACGACATTCCGCGTCTGGGACACTTTGCGATTGGACGTGTCGACCTACGTAACCATCGCAAGATCGTCATCATCGACAACAGCATCGCTTATTGCGGTAGCCAGAATTGCGCCGATCCGGCGTTCCTGATCAAGGCAAAGTATGCGCCCTGGGTGGATATTTTCCTGCGGTGCGAAGGACCGGTCGCACGTCAGGCACAGTATCTGTTTCTATGCACCTGGATTGCCGAGACGGGCGAGCCGTTGGATGGGTTGGCGGCCGCACATCCCGCGCCGGAACGTTTCCAGTCGGGGAGCGTGGCGCAGATGTACGGCACCGCGCCGACCACGCCAGGAAATGCGATGTCCGATTCCTTCGTCGGGGCGATTTACGCCGCGCGCAAGGAACTCTTGATAACAACACCCTATTTCGTACCGGATGAGGCTGTCTTGCGCGCCTTGTGCGCCGCACCGCGCCGAGGTGTGGCGACGACCATCATCTTTCCTCAGCGAAACGATTCATGGCTAGTGAAAAATACCAGCCGAAGTTGCTACGCGGACCTGCTCTCCAGTGGCGTGGTTGTATACGAATATCCGCTGGGTCTGCTGCACACAAAATCCATAACCATCGACGGCAAGATGGCGCTGCTTGGTTCCGCCAACATGGACCGGCGCAGCATGCAGCTCAACTTCGAGAACAACCTGTTGGTGGCAGACGAGGCCGTGGTTGCTGCCGTTCGCGCCCGGCAACAGGGTTATCTTGGCGTGTCTCGACCAGTTGCACCCGGCACGGTCAAGGCTTGGCCATTCTATAAGCGCTTGGTGCAGAACGCGGTGGGCATGACGGCACCGGTACTCTGACCTGCGCTTGCAGGAGCGCGCCTGGTGGTAGAGTCCTTGCAAACCGGCCGAACCGGCCAGTCGGGGGACAACCATGGTGGGGCGAGAGGCAATCACACCCGGCGCTGTGCATACCGCCATCCTTCAGGACGAACTCTTTCTCGAGTACCTCCCGACAATTGCCCTTCAGGAAGATGGTCGCTGCGTAGGTTGCGAAGCGTTGGTGAGGTGGCGTCGTGGTGATGAGATCGTCTATCCGGCGGATTTCGTTCCGCTGATTGAAGAGACCCCCGTATCCGGGACGCTGACATACTGGGTTTTCGACACGGTGGCCAAGGAATTGGGCACCTGGCTTCGCGAACACAGCCGTGCGTATGTCGCCATCAATATTCCCCCTGAGGTGCTGGGAAGAGGGGCGCTGGAGTATGCCTCACGCAAAGCCCATCTCTTTGAGATACGAAAGCAGATCATCCTTGAAATCACCGAGCGCGGATTTCCCGATCGCCTGGGTATCGAAGAACTCCAGGGTCTGGTCCGGGAGCACCGCCTGATCGCGATGGACGATGTCGATCTCGATGAAACCAATTTCATCGTGTTGTCGAGGCAGCCTGTCCCCATCATCAAGCTCGACAGAAATTTTGTTGAAAGAATGACCGATGCCGATGGTGCCACCCTTCGGCAAATTTCTGGGTTCGTCCAGCTTCAAAACCATTACGTGGTAGCCGAAGGTGTCCAGACGCGCGAACAGGAACGCCTGCTCAAGGAGGCGGGCGTTCAATATGTGCAGGGGTGGCTCTATTCCAGGCCGGTTTCCGCCGAAGGCTTCCGGACTTTCTACGCGTCCAGGCCCTGAGGGTGGCTTTTCGTTTCAGGCTTGATTTTCATGAGTGATGGCTCGGGATGCTTCGCGGCGTGGATGGATGACGCATCACAACATGGGGTCAGCCAGTTTCATAAATAGGATTTATCACAGCTCAAGCGCCATGGTTTGGAGCCCACGGCGCGCGACAAGGACACTGGCCGCGAACAACCCACTGTGGTTGAGCGAGCGACCCGGGGAGCCTGTCGATGGCCAAGGTGCTGTGTGTGCTGTACCCCGATCCGGTCACGGGTTACCCGCCGGACTACGCCAGGCATCAGATCCCGACCATTGCAAGCTACCCGAATGGCCAGCTGGCTCCCCGGATGGACGGCCTGGAATTCCATCCCGGTACCTTGATCGGTTGCGTGTCTGGTGAGCTGGGGCTGCGTGGCTATCTGGAAGATGCGGGGCATGAGCTGATCGTCACCTCCGATCACCATGGTCCGGACTCCGTTTTCGAAAAGCACCTTCCGGATGCGGCGGTGGTGATCTCTCAACCCTTCTGGCCTGCCTACCTCACTGCAGAGCGCCTGGCCAAGGCGAAGAAGCTCAGGCTTGCAATCACCGCTGGTGTTGGTTCGGACCACGTTGACCTGAAAGCCGCCGCAGAGCACGGACTCACGGTCGCCGAGGTCACTTATTCCAATTCGATCAGCGTGGCCGAGCATGTCGTCATGACGGTGCTGTCGCTGGTGCGCAACTATTTGCCGGCCTACCACTATGCGGTCAACGGTGGCTGGAATATTGCCGATTGCGTGAGCCGTAGCTACGACGTGGAGGGGATGCATTTCGGCACCATTGGCGCTGGCCGCATCGGCCTGGCCGTCATGCGGCGCATGCAGCCCTTCGACGTGCACCTGCACTATACGGATCTGCATCGACTTCCGACGGACGTCGAGCGCCAGTTAAATGCGATTTATCACGCTGATCCGGAGCAGATGATCCGGCAGGTAGACATCCTCAACCTGCAGATGCCCTTGTACCCCTCCACTCGACACTACGTCGACGAGAAGAAGTTGAAGCTATTGAAGCGTGGGGCGTATCTCGTCAATACGGCGCGTGCGGAACTGGTCGACCGCGAGGCGGTCATCCGTGCGCTGGAGTCGGGGCGTCTCGCGGGCTATGCCGGTGACGTCTGGCATCCGCAACCGGCACCCGTGGATCACCCGTGGCGAAGAATGCCTCACCACGGCATGACGCCTCACATCGCAGGAACATCGCTCTCGGCGCAGGCGCGTTATGCCGCAGGAACGCTTGAAATCCTGCAGAGCTTTTTTGGAAAGAAACCCATCCGACCCGAGTACCTCATTGTTGCGGACGGTAGTTTGGCCGGGGTCGGAGCCCATTCTTACAAGCTGGATTGAATAGGTTGGCGTGAATGGATGAGGCGACATCCCTATGTATTTCGATCGTTCGCCAGCCTTTCCCTCTCCTGGCATGGAGCCACACCTGTTCCCTCGACTTCAGGAGCCATGCCATGAACCGGTTGCCACTGCCACATGATCCCTGCGAAGTGGAAGCCATGATCCTGCGATCGCTGGTGCGGATGCTGATGGAGAAGGGGCTGCTCAGCGAGGAGGACGTCCGCACGCTTCTGCTGCATGCGGTGGAAGGGCTCAACATCGCTCCACCCAATACGGTGGGAACCCAGGCGGCCAACGACTTCATCGTTGAAGCGCCTTGAGCCGCGCCGGGTACGACCAACTTCGATTGCTCATAAAACGGACCTCCTGATCGTGTCTTCCACCACCCTCCGACCCGTGACCGCCAAGCTGACAAGGACCGCGATTTTCCATGTCGTGTTCATGGTGGACCGGTGCTTCGAAAGCGACGGCTCGCTCAAGGGAGAGCGCCCTCATGAATAATCTGCATCGGAAGCTTGCGCCCATTTCGGCAGGGGCGTGGGCGCAGATTGAACAGGAAGCCACGCGAACCCTGAAGCGGCATCTGGCGGCGCGGCGCGTGATGGATGTCATCGGCCCCATGGGGGTGGAACTATCCGCAGTGGGCACAGGCCACCTGAAGGCGATTCCAGCCCCGTCGGACGGAATCGAGGCCTCCTTGCGGGAGGTCCGTGCGATCGTGGAGCTGAGCGTTCCTTTTGAATTGACGCGCGCGGCCATCGATTCAGTGGATCGTGGCACCTATGACCCGGACTTGCAGCCACTCAAGGATGCCGCTCGAAAAATCGCCTTCGCCGAGGATCGCGCGATCTTCGAAGGCTACAAGGCTGCAGGTATCCCGGGCGTCCGCGATGGGGTAAGCAACAAAGCCATCGATCTTCCCGCAAACGTGGATGGCTATCCAGCAGCGTTAGCGCGAGCCGTGAGCGCACTTAGGGAGGCGGGTGTCAACGGGCCCTATGCATTGCTTCTGGGTGAGGAGCCTTACACGAAAGTCACCGGATCCACCGATGACGGCTATCCCGTCGAGAAGGACATCGAGGAGATCATGGATAGCGAAATCATCTGGGCACCCGCTATCAAAGGTGGTGCGGTGCTGACCACGCGAGGCGGCGACTTCGCGTTGCACCTTGGTCAGGACTTCTCCATCGGTTATCTGAGTCATGACGCACGTGCCGTGCAGCTCTATCTGCAGGAAACTTTCACATTCCTGCAGCTGACGGCCGAAGCTGCGGTCATGCTCAACAGCAACGCAGAATGAACCCATCTCATCCATGGAGCCATGTGTCATGCAGGAATTTGACTTCTACATCAATCCAGCGCGACCCACCCTTGGCCTCTATGTCCCCAAGGGGGCCGGTCTTCCGGACTTGGCGCTCACCGATGCCAAGCAGTGGCAACTGGAGGGACATGTGTGGGCGAACGAGCTTCAGCCTGAGACTCTGATGGGAATAGAGCTCAATGGTCACGCCTTTCAGGAGCTTGGTGTGTAAGAGGGAACGGTAGGGCCGGAGGCCGGAGAGCTCAGTTCATCCCTCGGCTTTGACGCAGGAAAGATCAGTATCTGTCCCAAGGAAAGGCGAGGGGCGCGGATCTCAAGGGTCCGGTGAAATTCGTGGCGGCATTCCATGCCTTGCAAGCTTGCAGGAGAAACGCAGTGCTTCACGACCTTTCCTTCGCAGTCAAGGTATTTGCCGCGTTATTCGCCATCATGAACCCTATCGCGAACATACCGGTCTTCCTGTCGCTGACGGATGGGGCGTCCGATGCAGAACGTCGCAAAGTGGCTTCGACGGCCGCGTTGGGCGTAGCGATCGGCTGCCTCGTTTCGGCGGTGGCCGGTGGCGCGATTCTTCACATGTTTGGTCTTGCGATCGATGACTTCCGGATCGCCGGCGGTCTGTTGGTGCTTCTGATTGCGTTGAACATGGTGCATGGCACGCAGAGTACCCAGCACACACCGACGGAGCAGGAGCAAGCCAGCATCCATCTCAGGGCCAGTACGGCCGATAACGTGGCTGTTTACCCATTGACGATACCGCTGCTGGTGGGGCCGGGAACGATTGCCACCCTGATCGTGCTGGGCCAGGTCGCGGTCGCCAAGGGGCAAGAGGTCGACTTTGCCTTAGGTCTGGTGGCCTTCCTTGTCGTGCTGACAGTGGCGCTCTTTGCAGCCCCGTTCATTGGTCACTTTCTTTCACCCAGGGTAACGGCGATCACGCAGCGGTTGATGGGCATGATCCTGGCGGCAATAGCCGTTCAAATGATGCTGGCTGGCCTGCGAACCTCGTTTCCCGTCCTGGGGTGACCGTCACACCGTGCTGCGTTCAGGCCAGGCAGGCCATGCGCGAGGAGATCATCCATGTCGATTGAATCAACACCGGGGTTGGGCAATGTGGCGCTGGAGGCGCTCATCCTTCGAGCCGTCGTGCGCAAGCTGGTCGCGAAAGGCGTGCTCTCGTCCGATGACGTGCACGGGCTTCTGGTTGAGGCATCCGAACAACTGACCACCGTGGTGGGCAATGACCTCTCGGTCGAAGAGGCCAGGAGCCTTGTTGAGGGGGATCTGGCGTCCTTCGTGGGAGGCCCATAGAGCACGTTGCAGATTGGCGGCGCTCTGCTGCCGCGAAGCCATCCGCCTTGGCGCGTTGTTGCAAGGCAGGCATGTCCAGGATCCATGAAGGGGGCCGAAAGGCGCTCAAGGAAGCACATGCACCATATTGTGATCATCGGCGGCGGCGCAGGCGGTCTGGAGCTGGCGACCCGACTGGGCAACTGGTGCCGTCGCGGGCGGCATGGCTCGGAGATCTCGGTCACATTGGTTGATCGGCAGACCTCCCATATCTGGAAGCCACTGCTGCACGAAGTGGCGGCAGGCACCTTGGATTCCACGATTCATGCGCTGGATTACGCGGCGCAGGCGCACTGGCATGGTTTCGAGTTCCGCCAAGGCACCTTCAGTGGCCTGGACCGAACCCTTCGCGTCATTCACCTTGACGAGGTCATGGATGAGGACGGCCGGCCACTGTTTCCGCCACGAGATCTGCACTACGACATCCTGGTGATCGCGGTGGGCAGCGTTACCAATTTCTTCGGCACCCCCGGTGCCCAGGAGAACACATTTGCCCTCGATACCGTTTACGAGGCCAATCGATTTCACCGGTCATTGATGACAGCGTGCGCCAGGGCGGAGCAGCCTGGAAAACCACCGGAAGGTCGAAAGGTGAGGATCGCCATTGTCGGTGGAGGCGCAACGGGCGTGGAGCTTGCGGCACAGCTGCGCCAAACCGCTCACACGCTCGCGACGTATGGCGTCCATCAACTCGACCCCGCCAGGGACATAGCCATCACGGTGGTGGAGGCGGCGCCGCGCATCCTCAGCACATTGCCGGAACGAGTATCGCAGGCGGCGACGGGGCTGCTTGCGAAGTACGGCGTGGATGTCGCCTGCGGCGAACTGGTGGCGGAGGTGACCCGCGACGGGCTTCGCACACGGGCCGGAAACTTCATTCCCGCGGACCTGATGGTCTGGGCGGCCGGGATCAAGGCACCTGCTTTTCTGGGCACGCTGGATGACCTTCCGGTTGGCAGGCTTGGCCAGTTGCTGGTTCGTCCCACGCTTCAAACCGAGTTGGACGATGCGATCTTCGCCATGGGCGATTGCGCGCAGTGCCTTTGGCAGGAACCCGCGACCTGGGTCCCGCCGCGAGCCCAGGCTGCCCATCAGGAAGCGTCCTTCCTGACGCGCGCCATCGTATGGCGCCTCACCAACGGACCCGCGCTCACGGTGCCCACTTTTCACTATAAGGATTTCGGGTCGCTCGTTTCGCTGGGCAAGCTGGGCGCTGCCGGAAGCCTGATGGGTGGCCTGATCGGGGGCCGCATGTTCGTCGACGGGATAGTGGCCAAGCTCATGTATCTGTCGCTCTACCGAATGCACACGATTGCCCTTCACGGTTGGTGGCGCACGACCCTGGACGTTCTGGCCCATCTGTTGCGCCGAACGATCTCCCCGAAAGTGAAACTTCACTGAGGTTGAATGCACGAGCTTGGGCTGATCAATTCATGACATGAGCGGCACGCCAGGAATCTCGTGTGGCAACGGCAAGATTGGCCAGGGCCATCTTGCCGGCGATCAGAGCGGGAAAAGCCAGCCGGACTTTTCCGGTCAAATTTTCTTTATCGGAGAAGGTGTTTCATGGCGCAAGAGAACACATTGAGTTCAAGGGGAGGGCCGGCCTTGCTGTTGACGGGGCTTGGCGCGCTCGGTGTCGTATTCGGAGACATCGGGACCAGTCCGCTCTACACCTTCAAGACGGTGCTGGATCTGACAGGGGGAAACAGCCCGGCCACGATCTATGGCGTCATATCGCTACTGATATGGACGCTGGTCATCGTGACTTCGGTGAAGTACGCCGGGTTCGCCATGCGTGTCGACAATGATGGGGAGGGCGGCATTCTTGCGTTGATGGCGTTGCTTGGCGTGAAGCGCCAGAAGCGGCCGGTGATTGTCGCCGCGGGTCTGTTCGGTGCAGCGCTGATCTATGGTGACGGCGCCATCACACCGGCCATTTCGGTGTTGTCAGCGCTGGAAGGCCTGAACGTCGTGGAGCCGCATTTTCAGCCCTACGTGCTACCGCTTGCCGTGGTGATCCTGGTGGCCTTGTTTACCTTGCAACCGATGGGCACGGCCAGGATCGGCCGGACATTCGGGCCAATCATGATGATCTGGTTCCTCTGCATGGCGGTGCTCGGGCTGAGAGGCATCTTTCAGCACCCGGCCATTCTGTGGGCGATCAATCCTTACTATGCCTTCCACTACCTGCTTCACGGTGGCCATGGCGCCTTTCTGGTGCTTGGCGGCGTCTTTCTTTGCGTCACGGGGGCAGAGGCGCTCTATGCCGACATGGGGCATTTCGGCGCACGCCCCATCAAATGCGCATGGGCGGTGCTGGTGTTTCCCAGCCTCGTACTCAACTACGCGGGACAGGGGGCGATTGTGCTGGCTGGCGCACCTGTCACCGGAAACATCTTCTATCGTCTTTGCCCGCCGTCGTTGCTGGTGCCGCTGATCGTGCTTTCCACGGTAGCCACGATCATTGCAAGCCAGTCGATCATCACGGGGGCATTTTCCATGACCCGGCAGGCGATCCAGCTCGGCTGGATGCCGCACATGCGGATCCGGCAGACCTCCAGCGAAGGATATGGCCAGATCTATGTGGGATTGATCAACTGGCTCCTGATGCTGGTCACGATCGGCCTGGCTCTTTTCTTCCGCAAGTCGGATAGCTTGGCGGCGGCCTACGGCATCGCCGTATCCGCCACGATGCTGCTCACGACCGTATTGCTCTTCATCGCGATGCGAGAGATATGGAAGTGGAATGTCCTCATCAGTGGCACGGTGGCCAGCCTGTTCTTTGTCGTGGACGCATCCTTCTTTGCATCCAATATGACCAAGCTGTTCGAGGGTGGATACGTTCCACTGCTACTGGCAGGTCTTGTCTACCTGGTGATGTACGTATGGCATAGGGGCATTGTCGAGGTCGCAACACGATTGAGTGAAAACCCCGTTTCCATACCTGCCTTCCTGGAAAAAATGACCGAAGCGAAGGTGGCTCGCGTGCCGGGAACCGCTGTGTTCCTCACGCGCGCCAAGGGAACGACGCCACCCGTCATGATCTGGTACGTGAAGCACAGCCGGGCGCTGCACGAGCATCTGCTGGCGGTCACGCTGGAGGTGGCCTCCACGCCGTATGTTGACCAGAAGGATCGAATGACCCTGACGGAACTCGCCCCCAATTTCTGGTCGATACGAGCCGCCTATGGATTCATGGAGAAGGCGGACATGCCATCGCTGATGGCACAGGCTTCCGCCTCCGGCTGCTCCATCGATATCGAAAAGCTGTCGTACTTCACGGGCATGGAGAAAATCGTGCCGCGTACCGATGGTCAAGGCTTGCCGCGATGGATCGAGGGGTTGTTCAGTGTGTTTCTTCGCAATAGCACGCGCTTGCCCGACTATCTGCACATTCCTCCAGCGCAGGTGATGGACATCGGAAGGCAGGTGTCCATCTAGTCCAACGGTCAGGCCAGGGTTCGTGATCGACGCGTCTTTCGCCACGCCAGGAACGGGTGCGGCGTGCTTCTCCAGCGACGTCGATCACTCACCGCTAAGATTGTTTTCGGATTCCTGCACGAACCGCGAGTAGGCTAGGGTAACGGTGCCATCGGGCAGTGCGGTGGCGGTGACCGTCAACTTGTATTGCTCAGGTGCCGAGGCCGTGAAGACGTTCGGCTGGCCAGGCACGGGGCGGAAGTCAGCCCCGGCGAGATCAACACCATAGGGCGTCGAGTTGAAGTCATCCCATGCCGCATTGTCGTTATCCCCCTGGGGTGGTGGCATGGGAACTTCAACTCTCAGGTTTCCTTTGAGCATGACGATGTCCTCGCAGTGATGAACCGGGTGTCGGCGCTGCTGTGGTGCGGGCGTTGCGTGCGTACGAGTGAAGTTTACGGGCGAGCCGTCGGGCCTTTGTGATGGTAAGGGGATATGAAGCCACTATTTCTTCAGCGGGCAAGGGGCGTATGGGCACGACTGCATCAGGCGCTGCATGCGCGCGCCTGGTTCCCGCAAATACCTCTTGCCTTGCTCATTGCGGTCGGCGGGATCCTGCTGCTGAACTCGGATCGAGGCCTGAGCCTGGGAGCCTTGCTTCCTTCGGTGCTGGCGGGGCAACTGGATCTGGAGCCCGTGTTACTGCCTCGCCTGCTGATCGGGATAGGCATGCTCGCGATGGCTCTGGGGCTGCTCTTTCGCTCGCGCGTGGCCTGGGTCATGGCTTCACTCCTGACCGTCACCGCCATCGTGAGCCTGATGCTTGGTCGTCATCGGAGTGGTCATTCGTTGGTGGCTTACTATGTGGTGGTCCTGATCGCTCTTGCGGCATCCGGCCGGAAGTTCGATCGATCAAGTGTCGCCGCCAGTACGCTGTTTGCGCTGACCTCGGTGGTCATGTTGCTCCTCTACGCCACCTTTGGCGCTTACTACCTGGGTGCGGAGTTCACGCCGCCCATCCACGACCTCACGAACGCGTTCTACTTCTCGATCGTGACCACCAGTACGGTCGGTTATGGCGATATCGTTCCCCACACGCCCGATGCCAAGTTCTTCTGCATTTCGCTTATCGTGCTGGGCATCACCGTCTTTGCCACGTCACTTACCGCAGTCGTCGCTCCCCTGGTGTCACGAGGGCTCAAGCGCATTGTCGACAAGAGGCTCAAGAACATGGATCGAAAAAATCATTTCATCGTGATTGGTGACACGCCCCTGGCCACCAATACCTGGCGGGAGCTTGCCGGCCGTGGTCAGCCCGTGACGCGGATCCTTCGCGAGACTGGCGACGTCGGGGCAGGGGATGTCGACATCGTGACGGGAGATCCTGGAAACATCGATGTCCTGAAACAGGCGGGATGCGATAAGGCGCGAGCGGTGCTGGCCATGCTGGCAGATGACTCGGACAATGCTTTTGTCGTGCTGGCTGTGCGTGAAATCAGCACGACCATCAAGACGGTCGTAGCGGTCAACGACGCCCGGCATCTGGCGCGAATCCGCCTGGTCCATCCCGACATTGTCATCGCACCGCAGGTCCTTGGCGGGGAGTTGGCAGCGAAGATACTGTGCGGAGAAGAGGTGTCCTCCGATTTCGTTCTGAGTTCGGTATTGCACCAGACTCACTGAGCAACGTTATACAGGGTGCTTCAGCGGGTACCGGATCGGCCCATGAAGTACTGCCTTGATGTCGCGCATCTCGACCCTAGGCGTTCTCTTTCAGCGATAGGACAGGCCAACGTAGAGTTGTTCGTTCGGCGTGGCACGGTTCATTCCCACATTGGCTCCCAGGTCCAGCTGGAGGCGCGGGGTCACAAGATAGATGAAGGCGATATCGCTCGACGCCTGCTTTATGTGGCCCGTAGGGGCATGGTTGTCCTGGCGCCAATGCTCCACCTCAATGGATAACTTGCCAGTCAGTGGGTAAGTGACGTTGATCAGGTTCGTTATGGATAGATGACGCCCTTGTCCAACGGCGTTGGCCAGCGCATCGAGTTCGGGGCCTGCCGTCAGGATCAGTTTTCCTCCGATGGTTGCGCTCACCGGGAAGATGATGCCCGCCTCCCATCGACCATTGCCAATGCCTCGCGAAGCTGTGGGTGCCTTGACGAAGAGAATGCTCGATGCGTTGAAAACATCGCCGCTGTAAAGGCTGTCCTTGAGGCGCAGGTAGATGTCCCCCATGCCGCGAAAAGTACGGTTTTCGCCATCGGATCTTGTGCGCACGCGTACGGCAGGTGCCCAGTTGATTTCTATGTCTGCATGGGCACTGATGCCGTACTTGAGATACGGATTGACGAAGTACAAGCTGTCCGTGCTGGCGCCGCCGTGAGCGTCATGCGTCCAGTTGCCGACGTCTGTTTCGAGCTGCCACATGCCCCACGGCACCGTGCAAGGAACATTCGCCTTTGTCGGACGGTCAGTACAGATGGCGGCCACATCGTCAGCCCATGCGATGGACGACAAGGGGATCAGCTGTGTGGCGACAATGGCCAGAAGCATTGAGCGAAAGGTCACCGTTGCGGCCCTTGGATCCTGGTCATTTCTTCCCCGACTCATGGTCGCTTCGGCGGTTTGCTTCCGAACAACCCGCGGGCCCGCGAATGCCTTCCCCTGAATACGAAGAGCCCGGGGCCGGGCTCTTCGTGAAGGGTGCAGCATCGTTCCGACCGCGCCGGCCGGGATATCAGTGCTCCCGAAGAACCTTCTCGATGGCCTCCACATCCGCGTTGACCAGCGACTTGTTCAACTCACCGGTGATGCGTTTGAGGGTTTCAGGATGGAGCAGCGGGCGAATATCCCCCAGGGTCTTGGGGTCGGCCACAATAAAGAGGTGGTCGAACGAGCGAGCCACCGCCGCTGTGTTCAGGTGGTTGGCGAGCTGCTTGGAGAAGGTGGCCTCTTCGATCCGTTCCGGATTTTCATTTCGTGGACGGCTGCCGGAAGGGCCCTGACCCTCCGCGTCGACCGTATCGAGTGCGATCACCCCGTCCTGCTTCAAGCGTGGTGCATCCTGGGCGCCTGCGTTATGAAACAGGCGCGCCTGCTTCACGCCGGCGACCACAACCCAGGCACCGGGGGGAATATTGGCCATTGGTTTTCTCCTGTTGATCCTTCGTGGAAAGGCAGCGCACTCGCTTGGGGCCGCTCTGGTTAAGCACGCTTTCCCTGCGGCGAACGAACCGCCGGAGTCGTCAGCTTGCAAAGGCGACGGGGTCAGCCAAGGCCATCGGACCTTTCTTCCTCTGCAATAGAGATAGCCTCCTCAGCGCTCACGCTAAGGCGAACTCTTTCGCCTTCAACATCGGCGACCAGGCTCAGGTCCAGATAGTGGTGATGCTTCTTGTGCTTGCCGAAGCCCGGGCTTTTGGCGAGCTTGATGCGATCGCCTTCGACACGATCGACGTGACCAATAGATACGCCGTCCGCGCCGACGACTTCCATCCCTTCCTTTACCGCACCGATCGTCATAGAGCCTCCCCATCACGTTGATACATCTGCAGCAAGCCCCCTTCGATTAACTCTGGGGATTGCCATCGAGTCTTCAAGACCGCATCGGTGAATTCCGCCGGCGATCCTGTCCTTTGTTGCGGCGTCGTCCTGCATCGCAAAGTTTGAAGCCGCGGTCATTCGCTTTGCAGTTAGCGTGTGGCGGCCTTGCGTAGCTTGCAAATCACCGTGGTCATGCTGTGATAAATGCGATTTATATCGGGTGCGCTACCAGGCACAAGGGTGCCGAAACAGCATCCTTTCTCCCTGGCTGCCCGAGCAGGCACCCCCCCACCGTCCCGTGACTCGCGACAGGCGAATGGTTCACGGCGCCAGGTCTGTAACGGGGATGCGCGTGCTGATAAGCGCGCCTTCGACTTGATGGATACGACGTCAGCGTCCGACGGATCGATGGATCGGCGTTGGACATGCCGGCATAGCGTGGCGTCGAGGGGAGCGTGCCGTGCAGGGCCATCGAACCATCGAGTGGGCACAGTCGATCGCCAGGGGCGCAAGCAGCGGTTCCGGCTGGTGACTTCGACCGAACGCCACCGCCGATGGCCGATGCCGTGTGGAGGCCGGATCGCATGACCCGCCCTGATGCAGCGCAGTCGGTTCTCGGTAGCTCACAAAGCCAACTAATGCTGCGTCGCAGCATCGAAGGCGATTTTTCATAAATAATATTTATCACGGCTCAAGTGGGGTGATTTGGCCCGGCCGAGCCATCGGCCGATACTGGTATCGGGGATACGGATCCAGCCCCGGCACACGGTTCGGCTTACCGCGCGACACCTTGGAGCCCTTTGCACTGAGCATCCATTTTCGGGGTGGGAGCGGACCGTGAAGTCGATGACTGACAGCTCATCCGCTGGGCGCGAGCGGACCCTCGTTCCTTCGCCTCTCCAGGCTCCCGACCTCGGACTGCAGCCGGCGATGGATCGTTATGGCCGGCAGTTCCCCTATTTGCGATTGTCGATCGTTCCCGCTTGCAACTTTCGTTGCACCTATTGCTTGCCTCACGGCTACAAAGCTGTGCCGGGGAGTACGGCGGCACTGAGCATTCCCGAGATCACGCGGCTTCTTCGTGGCTTTACCGCGCTTGGAATGCACAAGTTGCGCGTCACCGGGGGTGAACCATCTGTCCGCCACGATCTGACTGAGGTGTTGCGAGCTGCCTCGGCGGTGCCAGGCGTGAGCAAGTTGGCCATGACCACCAATGGAACGCTGTTGGCTCGCCGCCTCGGTGAGTGGATGGCGGCTGGCCTGGGTGCACTCAACGTCAGCGTCGACAGCCTGGATTCGGCCAAGTTTGCGCGCATCACCGGCCACAACCACTTGGGCGACATTCTCGCTGGTGTCGATATGGCGCTGTCCGCCGGCTTGCCTTCTGTCAAGCTCAATGCGGTGCTGCTGCGTGGTGTCAATGACAACGAGCTTCCCGCCTGGCTGGAGTATCTGCGTGACCGTCCGCTTGGTTTGCGCTTCATCGAGCTGATGCAGACCGGCGACAACCTCGCCTTTTTCAGGGAACACCACCTGAGTGTCGAGAGCCTGGAAGCCCAATTGAGGGAGTCGGGCTGGACGCCCGTTCCGCGCGCTGCGGACGCAGGGCCCGCCCGCAATTATCAGCACGCCGACTATGCTGGCCGCATCGGCTTCATCGCCCCGTACTCGCGAGATTTCTGTGGCGGCTGCAACCGCCTGCGCGTCACGGCCACGGGGGATCTCCGTTTGTGCCTGTTCGGCGAGTTCGGCACGCCATTGCGTCCCTGGCTTCAGGCGGACGATCAACTTGAGGACCTGGTGCGGGTCGTCACCGGCCAGCTCGTGCACAAAGAGAAGACGCATTACCTGCACCAGGGCCGCACCGGTATCACTCCCCATCTCGCGTCCACCGGCGGCTGATCCATGACCGAACGAAGCATCTATTTCGATAGGGCTGGGCCCTTGCGCAAGGAGGGCAGCGAGCACACGCCCGGAGGTCATGGCATGAGTACAGCCTTGCTTGATCCCGTCGATGCCGTACAGATCATCCGCGATCTTTGTGCGCCGACCGCCGTGGAGCTGTGTGAAACCACCCTGACATTGGGCCGCGTGCTCCGCCGTCCCGTCGTGAGTGCTGTCGACTTGCCGCCGTTCGATAACTCGGCCATGGACGGATATGCGCTGCGTGGCGAATCGAGAAACGTGGAAGCGGGTAGCGAGTGGTTGATCGAGGGTACGCTGGCCGCCGGCGATGTCGTTCATGGTTCGGCACATGGCGCTTGGGAGATCATGACGGGCGCGTGCATGCCCGACGGCCTGGATCGCGTCATCCCGTTCGAGCAGACCGAGCGAATCGGCGATCTTTTGCGCGTGCGATTGTTGGCGGATGTGTCTTCCGGGCAGAACGTACGTGCAGTGGGCTCCGACGTTGCCCGAGGAGCCTGCGTGTTGGACGCGGGAACCGTGCTGGAACCGCAACATCTCATGCTGCTTGCCGCGCTCGGCGTCGCCCGGGTCAACGTGGCGGCGCGACCGCGGGTTGCCGTGCTGTGTACGGGTAGAGAACTGGTCGACGATCCTTTCGTACCGCTGATGCCGGGGCAGATTCGCAGTTCAAACGGTCCATTCCTGACGGCACGATTGCCGCTGGCGGGTGCGGATCTTGCCCATGGCGAAACCGTTGGCGACAACGAAGACGAATTCGTCGCCGCCGTCGAGCGTGCCCAAGCGACGGGCATACGGGCCATCATTTCTACCGGTGCGGTTTCCATGGGGCGATACGATTTTGTGCCGGCCGCATTGGCCCGATTGGGCGCAGAAGTCCTTTTCCACAAGATCGCCATACGGCCCGGCAAGCCCTTGCTGTTTGCGCGTCTTCCGGACGGCACGCTGTTCTTTGGGTTGCCTGGTAACCCCATGGCCGTCGCGGTGGGATTACGGTTCTTCGTGGAGCCCGCGCTTCGGGCCATGCTTGGCATGCCGCCGGAGCGGCCCTCCTACGTTCCGATCTCCGCCGCTTATGTGAAGAAGCCGCGCCTGCATTTCTATCTGAAATCCCGCCTTGCATTGACGAGCCAAGGGCAGCTGAGTGTTGAGGCTCTTCCGGGTCAGGAGTCGTATCGCATACGTCCGTTGGTGGAGGCAAACGCCTGGATCGGGATTCCAATGGATACAACCGAGGTATCTGCAGGATCGCTGGTCGAAGTCTATGGCCTGGGTCATCTGGAAAAGCCGTCCTGGATCGGGAGTGATATCGCATGAACGTTCGCATCGCACTCTATGGCGCACTGCGTGAGGCCGACCCCCGGGGGTATCTGGAACTCGATGTTCCGGCAGGGGGCACGGTCGCTGAACTGCGCGAGCTTCTCGCGGCCCATCTTCGCCAACATGCCCCGGGTATCAAGGCGGGTCTGGTGCACGTGTCCGCGTTTGCCACCGCGGAGGAGATTCTGCACAACCATCGCACCGTTCCCGGCGATCTCGAACTCGCCGTGCTCCCGCCTGTGAGTGGTGGTTGATATGGATGATTTGTATACCGCGATTGTCGATCGCCAGGTGGCCTCCCTGGATGTGGCCGCTGCGCTGAATTTTGTTTCCGACTCGCGCTTCGGCGGCATCGCCGTGTTCGTGGGAAAGGTACGCGACTTCAACGCTGGCCGGCAGGTCACAGGAATCAGCTATGACCTCTTCGAGCCATTGGTCTTGCGGACGTTTCAAGCGATCGGCGAGCGCGCGCTCCGCGATGTTGGATCGCCGCTGAAGCTGTATATCGCTCACGCCAAGGGCGATCTGCGCCTGAATGATCTCGCTGTTGTCGTGGCAGCGGGAACCCCGCATCGGGCAGAAGCCTTCCAGGCGTGCCGGCTCGCCATCGAGGCGCTCAAGCACGAAGCGCCGATATGGAAACAAGAACATTATGTCGACGGGGACAGTGCCTGGAGCGAGGGTTGCTCGTTGTGTGAAAGCGGCGGAGACGAGGTTTCACGTCATGCCAATGAAGCAGTGGATGTGACTCATGACCATCATCATTGAGCTGGTTGCCCGCGCATGAATCCGTATGACGTGCCACGCGCCGCCAAAAACGCGAGAAAAAGGGGAATGCCTTGTTCGTCCGCCAACTGAGTTATCTCGTTGCACTTGCGCAACACCGGCATTTTGGACAAGCGGCGGAAAGCTGTCAGGTTACGCAGCCCGCGCTTTCGGCTGGCTTGCGGGAACTCGAGAAAGAGCTGGGCATCACGATCATCCGCCGAGACCGCCGTTTCATTGGGTTTACACCCGAGGGCGAGCGGGTGCTTATCTGGGCCCGGCAGATGCTTTCATCGCTCGACAGCCTTCATCAGGAGGCGGCGTTCTCGAAGGAGGTTGCCGGTGGTCACCTGGAGGTGGGAATGGTTCCTTCCTCGTTACAAGCCTCCATGCTCCTGACGGTGGCCTTTCGGCGAGTGGTTCCGGAGTTACGCGTCGGACTGCATTCCCTGAGTACCCGTTCGATCCTGCAGCGTGTCAAACGCAGGGAGCTCCATCTTGGAATCACTTACGTCGACCAGATCCCCCAGCAGATCTTTGAAGTTCAGCCGCTTTATTCGGAGCGCTATGTGCTTGTCACCGGCAAGTATCCGGAGCGGCGTCTCAGGCCAAGCCTGACCTGGAACGAAGCGGCGCGGCTGCCGTTGTGCCTGTTCAGTCGGGAAATGCACAACCGTGAAATTATCGATGAGGCCTTTCAGCAGGCGGGTGTCGTGCCTCGTGTCATTGTCGAAACGAACACGATCAGCGTGCTGTACGCGATGGTCCGCAGTGGCGAGATGTGCAGCGTGATGCCCATAAGTGCACTCCCGGACTATTTTCTGGATGGGGAGATCCATGTGCATCCGCTGGAGCCTGCGCTCAGCACACTCGTCGGCATGCTTCGGCTGCGGCAGAAAATAGTGTCGCCCTTGATTGATGAGGTGTGGAATCTGGCCGCAAGGACAAATCTTCAGGACCACCTCGACGCGGCCCTGGTGGATGCCACCAAGCTTGAATAGCCAAGGTTGGCACCCGTGCTTAATAAGTCTTGCTTATCACATTTAAACCACCGCGATTTGGGCGCAGAGCCATCGCTCGGCAGACTCTGCACAAGGCCGAACGCTGTACCGATTATCCTTGCACTGGCGTAATCTGAGGGCGGCTCTTCGGAGCCTTTGGGATAGGCAGGGGTAGCTGCGAAGCAGGGTCGCAGATAGCAGTCGGCATACGGGGCACCTCGCCAGAGGTGTGTGCCACTTTCAGCTGCAGTCACTTATAGAGACCAGGCCATGCCTATCTTTGACGCCATACACCTTGCACGGCTGCAGTTTGCATTCACCGTATCCTTCCACATCATTTTTCCCGCCATAAGCATCGGCATGGCCGGCTTCCTGGCCGTACTCGAAGGCTTATGGTTAAAGACGAAGCACGAAGTCTACAAAGACATGTTCTTCTTCTGGTCGAAGATCTTCGCCATTGGCTTTGGCATGGGCGTGGTCTCCGGGGTGGTGATGTCGTACGAGTTCGGTACCAATTGGAGTGGCTTCTCCAATGTGGCGGGCTCAGTGACCGGTGCGCTCCTGACTTATGAAGTATTGACGGCCTTCTTCCTGGAAGCCGGATTCCTCGGCGTCATGCTGTTCGGCTGGGGGCGCGTCGGCGAACGCGGGCACTTCATGGCCACTTTGATGGTGGCCGTTGGCACGCTGTTCTCGACCTTCTGGATCCTGGCGTCCAATAGCTTCATGCAGACCCCGCAGGGGTTCGCCATCGAAAACGGGAAGATCATTCCGGTCGACTGGATGAAAGTGATCTTCAACCCGTCCTTTCCCTATCGCCTGGTTCATATGACGCTTGCGGCCTACATCGCGGCAGCACTTCTTGTGGCGGCGTGTGGTGCCTACCATCTCCTGCAGGGAAGTCGTCACGACGCCGTCAAGCGCAGTTTCTCCATGGCGTTGTGGATCCTGCTGATCCTCACTCCCATCCAGATTCTGGTGGGCGACGCGCATGGCATCAACACGCGCCAGTATCAGCCCGCCAAGATCGCCGCCATCGAGGGGCTGTGGGAAACCGAGCAGGGCGGCACGTCCCTCAACCTGGTCGGCTGGCCCGACATGAAGGCTGAGGAGACGAAGTATGCGGTCAAGGTTCCCCATCTGGGCAGCCTTATCCTGACGCATAGCTGGGACGGCCAGATCGCTGGACTCAAGAGCTTCCCGCCGGAAGACCGGCCTTATTCGCCCATCGTCTTCTGGACATTTCGCCTCATGGTCGGGCTCGGCATGTTGATGCTCCTGCTGTCGCTGGTTGCGCTGTTATTGCGCAGGGGAGGGCGGCTATATCAGGCGCGCTGGTTCCAGCGCTGGGCATTGGTCATGGGGCCGACGGGTTTGCTGGCACTCCTTGCGGGCTGGATTACCACCGAGGTAGGACGGCAACCCTGGACGGTTTATGGAGTGCTCCGCACGGTCGATTCTGCCTCGCCCCTGGACGCCCAGCAGGTGGGCACATCGTTGTTGATCTTTGTGGTGGTCTACTTCCTCGTCTTCGGCACTGGCATCTACTACATGCTGAAACTGATGAAGAAGGGGCCCGTGCACCTTGAGGCACACCATGCCCGATCGCTGGAGCATCCGGCGCTCGAAAGCAATCCGATGTATCACCCCAACGACATCATCGACGGTTGAGCCACCATGAATATCGACCTTCCTATCGTGTGGGCCGCCATCATTGCGATGGGGTTGTTTCTTTACGTGATGCTTGATGGTTTTGATCTCGGCATCGGCCTGTTATTTCCGTTCTTCGAGAGGAATGCCGATCGCCAGGTATTGCTCAACACCGTAGCGCCCGTATGGGATGGCAACGAGACGTTCATGGTGCTCGGTGGTGCCGGCCTGTATGGGGCCTTTCCGGTCGCCTACGCCACGCTGTTGCCGGCGAACTACCTGCCGTTGGTTCTGATGCTTGCCGGACTGATCTTCCGTGGCGCAGCGTTTGAGTTGCGATCAAAGGCAAGGCGCACGCAAGCGCTGTGGGATCTGGCATTCATCCTGGGGTCGGTGCAGGCCACGTTCTTTCAGGGGGTGCTGCTGGGATCGCTGCTGCAGGGCATCAAGATCATCAATGGCCATTTCGTTGGTGGTGCATTCGACTGGCTCTCTCCCTTCAGCGTGTTCTGTGGCCTGGGCTTGATGATGACTTACGCAACCTTGGGTTGTGGCTGGCTGATCATCAAGACCGACGGTGCATTGCAGGAAAGCATGTATGCCCTGATGAAGCCGATCAGTACCTTGCTGCTGTTCGCCATCATGGTGGCGAGTGCCTGGACCGTGCTGGGTCGGCCGGAGGTTGCGGCGCGCTGGTTCAGTGGTAACCACCTGTTCTACTTCCTTCCTGTTCCCCTGCTTGTACTCGTGTGCATGTGGGGAATTCACCGCGGAGTCGATCTGCGTGTCGAGAAGGCGCCATTCTTCCTGGCGCTGATGCTGCTGTTCCTCGGCTATAGCGGATTCCTCATCAGTATCTGGCCCAACATCATTCCGCCTTCGCTGACCATCTGGGAGGCGTCGTCGACGCACTCCAGCCAGCTGTTTTCGCTGATCGGGACCGTGATCATTCTCCCGATCATCCTTTGCTACACGTACATGCAGTACCGCGTCTTCCGCGGCAAGGTGCGCGAGGGCGATGGGGGATACCACTGATGACACGGTCGGGCACGAATTCCTGGTGGCGCAAGCTCGGGTGGTTCGTTCTGCTCTGGGCAGGAGGCGTCCTGGTCACGGCCGCTGTTGCCGGCGTGTTCAAGATCCTCATCCTCGGTGCGGTCAGGCACTGACCTGGCCAGCCATCGGGGACGTGGCAAGAAGGCAACTGAGACATCTATCTTCAGCGAGGGCAGTGTTATGGCACGCAAAGAAATTCCCGGTATTCGCCCTTACGATGCCCCTGCGGGTGGTTGGGGCGCGCTGCGCGCAACGGCCAAGGCAGTTAAGGATCAGATGGATGCCCCCGAGGCGGCGGTAACGCTTCTGCGCACCAACCAACCCGAGGGCTTTGATTGCCCGGGTTGCGCTTGGCCAGACAAGGAGCATCGCTCGAGTTTCCGGTTCTGTGAGAACGGCGCCAAGGCCGTGACCTGGGAGGCGACCAACAAACGCGTTCCGCCGACCTTCTTCGCCACTCGCACGGTGACGTCGCTGCTGGAGTGGAGCGATTACCAGCTGGAGGATCAGGGTCGGTTGACGCATCCGATGGCGTACAACGCCGAAAAGGATATCTACGAGGCGGTGAGTTGGGACGAGGCGTTCGCGCGTATCGGCGAAATCATCCGCAATCAAGCAGACCCTAACGCGGTCGAGTTTTATACGTCCGGTCGCGCGTCCAACGAAGCTGCATTTCTCTATCAGATCTTCGCCCGCGAATACGGCACGAACAATTTTCCGGATTGTTCGAACATGTGCCACGAAGCCACCAGCGTGGGCCTCCCGCAATCCATCGGGATCGGCAAGGGCACGGTATCGCTCGACGATTTCGAGCATTGCGAATTGATCATTGCCATGGGGCACAACCCGGGCACAAACCATCCGCGCATGATGGGAACCCTTCACGAGGTGGCGCGGCGTGGCGCTCCGATCATCGTCTTCAACCCCTTGCGGGAACGTGCGCTGGAGCGCTTCGCGGACCCGCAGGACCCGCTGGAAATGGCCACGTTCGGGGCGACTGAAATTGCCTCGACGTATCTGCAGCCCAAGGTGGGAGGCGATGCGGCGGCACTCAAGGGCATCATGAAAGCGCTTCTGGAGATGGACGAAGCGCAAGGAGTCGGATCCACCGTTCTCGATCATGAATTTATCGCCGAGCACACCAACGGCTTTGAAGCGTTGGCGGCGGACCTGAAAGCGACGTCCTGGCAGGACATCGAGGCGACCTCGGGCCTTCCCGAAGATGCACTGAGGAAAGTGGCGGAGGCCTATGCCAAGTCCAAGGCGACCATCGTCACCTACGGCATGGGAATCACGCAGCACAACACGGGCACGGAAAACGTCCAGCAAATTGCCAACCTACTTCTGCTGAAAGGAAACTTCGGCAAGCCAGGCGCCGGGATCTGTCCGCTCCGCGGACATTCCAACGTGCAGGGAGACCGCACCGTCGGAATTACCGAGAAGCCGGACCACGACATGCTCGGGCGTATCGAGAAGACATTTGGTTTCAGTCCGCCTACCACGCATGGGCATGACGCAGTGGCGGCGATGCAGGCCATCATCGCTGGACAGTCCAAGGTGCTGATCTGCCTTGGTGGCAACTTGGCTGTCGCGCTTCCCGATTCGGAGGCCTGTTTTCCGGCCGTGAAGAAGCTGGAAATGTCGGTGCACATTGCCACCAAGCTCAATCGCTCTCACCTGCTCACCGCAAAGCAATCATTCATTCTTCCTTGCCTTGGGCGCACAGAGCGTGACATCCAGGCCACGGGCCCGCAGTCGGTGACGGTGGAGGACTCGATGTCTATGGTGCATGCATCGAGGGGCAAGCTGACCCCAGCCTCGGAGGCTCTGAAATCCGAGCCGGCCATCGTTGCGGGCATCGCTGCCGCAACGCTCCCCAAGAGCAAGGTGCCATGGGCTCGCCTGATCGAGGACTATGATCGTATCCGTGATGCCATCGAATCGGTCTTTCCCGACTTCGTGGAGTTCAATCAGCGGATTCGTGTCCCTGGCGGCTTCAGGTTGCCACTGCCGCCGACCGAGCGTGTATGGAATACGCCCTCAGGCAAAGCTGAGTTCCTGCGTTTTGTCGGATTGCGGGAGGATCCAGCACTGACGGACCCAACCGTCCTCAAGCTCACCACGCTCCGCAGTCACGACCAGTACAACACGACCATCTATGGACTGGATGATCGTTACCGTGGTGTTTTCGGGCGCCGCGATGTGTTGTTCATGAACGAAGAGGACCTGGCGGAGCGAGGCATAGAAGAGGGTGACGAGCTGGACGTGGTGACGGCTTTCGGTCAAGGGCAGGAGCGCCGGCTGGCCCGCGTGATCGCGGTGACCTACAAGATTGCCAAGGGGTCTGTAGGCGCTTACTACCCGGAGGCCAACTGCCTGGTTCCCCTGGATTACATCGATAAGGTCAGTGGAACCCCTTCCTATAAATCCGTGCCTGTACGTGTCACTCGGGCTGCGGCTTGACGAAGAAGTGACGGCCCAGCCGGGACCTGAAGGTGTTCGCCATGCAACGGCGAACACCTAGGCAGGGAAATAACGTGCAGCAGGGCCGCCCGACCCCGGGAGGGAGTGAAATGGATGCTCTGCGAGGGTTGCCCGTGCATGAAGCCAGGTGCTTCCTGAGTTTTTTCGATGTGTCGAAGCGGTCTCAATGAACATAGGTAGTCAATCATGATCGTCCGCCCACGTGAAGCTCATTCGGTAACGACGTTACTGTTTGCGATGAAGGGGTCGATCGTGCCGGCGATATGGCCGCGCGTGCTGTACACCGTGCTTTTGTCCTTGGCCGTGGTCTTCGCCGAGCGTCGCGGCCTGGTGCTTCATTTCACTCTTGAAGCGGGACTCCTGACGCTGCTGGGATTGACGCTCGCCATCTTTCTCGGCTTTCGTAACACCGTGGCCTATCAGCGCTGGTGGGAAGGCCGCATTCTGTGGGGCGACCTGGTCATTGCGACCCGCAATCTGACCCGCCAGACCGTGTCGTTCATGCCCAGCCTTCCCGAACTCGAGCGGAAGCAGCTCATCCGTAGCGTGATCGGCTTCGTCCACGCGTTGCGGCATCATCTGCGTGGAACCAGTTCCGATAAGGATCTGCAGCAGTGGCTATCCCCGGCGGACTACGCCGTCGCACTGGCTTCACCCAATCGGCCCAATGTGGTGCTGGGCGCGCTTGGCCAGGCCTATGCAGAGAGTGCGAAGGTCATCGGGCTGGATAGCATTTTGCTATCGTCGATGGATCGGGAACTCAGCCAGCTATCGCATGTTCTTGGTGGCTGCGAGCGTATCAGGAACACGCCCATACCCTTTGCGTACATTCTGCTGCTCCATCGCACAGTCCATATCTACTGCTTCATCTTGCCGTTTTGCCTGATTGGTCCGCTGGGCTGGTTCACCCCTGTCGCGGTGGGCATCCTCGCGTATACGTTTTTCGGCCTCGATGCGATTGGTACCGAAATCGAAGATCCGTTCGACTTGCTCGCGAATGACCTTCCATTGGATGCGCTGAGCCGAGTCATTGAAATCAACTTGCTGAGCCTGCTTGGCGAAACGGATCTTCCTGCGCCATTGCAGCCAAAGGATTACGTTCTCTCTTAGGTCCTGATCGCCCAGCCCTGGATTGCCGCTGGGCGATACCGTACGCGCAAGACGTGCGCGCTGCGATGAATTCAGCATGGTCGCTGTCTCGATATCCATCTGAAATCTGGAGGCGGCCATGCCCGGTTCGTCGTTTGAAGTGAAGCGGCTCGGCAGCAGGGTCATCCGTATCATCGAACACGCTGGCCTGCTTATCGTGCTTGGCGCGGTGCTGATTGCCGGTGCCCAGGAAGTCGCCACGATGTGGCGCTCCGGCCGGGTCGCCTTGACGGACATCTTGTTGCTCTTTATCTATCTGGAAGTCGTCACCATGAGCTCGGTGTACTGGCGGGTGGGACGCTTGCCGGTGCGCATACCCCTGTATATCGCCATGGTGTCCATGTCGCGGCACTTGACCCTTGATACCAATGACGCGTCCCCCTGGGCCGTCTTCGCGGAATCGATCGCCATTCTGATCCTTGCCATTTCGGTGTTGGCCGTGCGCTATGGACATGTCCATTTGCCTTATACCGATGAGGGTGATTGAGCACAGGGGTATTGGGCTTCACCGGTGCCAGGCGTGGCGTGCCGCCTGTCGCATCTGGGTTGGACGGCGAAACAGAGCGTCACCACTACCGCCGGTGGCGACGCAACTTACTCATAAGTTCGATTTATCACAGCTCAATTGCCATGGTTTGGCCAAAACGCGGTTCGCCAGAACACTTGAAGTCGCGTGGCACCTCCGGATTTGAAGTTGTCGCAGACGCACCTGGGCTTGGCGCTTCACATGAAATAGCGCGATGGCCGTGTGGGTTGCTGGGGCTTGCAGGCTAATGTCTGCCGTTTGGGGGCGAGCTGGCGATAGCTGTTTTCTATCAGGGTCGGCCTGGATGAGTAGGGTGTTCTGAAGCCATTCCCTGGTGGTTGTCGCACGGCAACGCTGGCCAGTGATCACTGTAGCTGTAGCGTTACAGGCATCGGCTGGATGCGTCCCCGAAGGCGTGATGGATTCACGTCACTTGAACGTGGTCGGTTGAGAATAGTTGGAGCCAGTTTTCAGGCATCAGTCGCATAAGAAACCTAGCAGCACGCGTAGTCAAAAGCCTTTCTTCGGTGGCACGTACTACGGCGGGCCACTCCAGTTGAATCCAACGTTTCGGGAGTACGGAAATGGGAAAGATCATTGGCATCGACCTGGGGACCACGAACTCGTGCGTCGCAGTGATGGAAGGCACAAAGGCACGCGTCATCGAAAACTCCGAAGGTGATCGCACTACGCCATCCATTGTGGCCTTCGTGAGAGACGGTGAAGTGCTGGTGGGCGCGACAGCCAAGCGCCAGGCCATCAGCAATCCCAAAAACACCTTCTACGCGGTGAAGCGCCTCATCGGTCGCAAGTTCACCGACCCCGAGGTGCAGAAGGACATCGAGCTTGTTCCCTACAAGATCATTGCGCACGCCAACGGCGACGCATGGCTGGAGACCTCTGACGGCAAGCAGATGGCACCGCCGGAGATCTCTGCCAAGGTCCTGATGAAGATGAAGAAGACTGCCGAAGATTTCCTTGGCGAGCCGGTCACCGAGGCGGTGATCACCGTGCCCGCCTACTTCAACGATTCACAGCGTCAAGCCACCAAGGATGCGGGGAAGATTGCCGGTCTTGATGTCAAGCGCATTATCAATGAGCCCACGGCAGCGGCGCTGGCCTACGGTCTCGACAAGCAGGGCACCAACCGGAAGATAGCCGTCTATGACCTTGGCGGCGGTACCTTCGACGTTTCGATCATCGAGATTGCCGAGGTCGAGGGCGAGAAACAGTTCGAAGTCCTTGCGACCAACGGCGACACCTTCCTGGGTGGCGAGGATTTCGACAAGCGTGTGATCGACTACCTGGTGGATGAGTTCAACAAGGAGCAGGGCATTGATTTGCGTAATGACCCTCTCGCATTGCAGCGACTCAAGGATGCCGCCGAGCGCGCCAAGATCGAACTCTCCAGTGCCCATCAAACGGAGATCAATCTGCCCTATGTCACGGCCGATGCATCTGGCCCGAAGCACCTCACCCTCAAACTCACGCGCGCGAAGCTCGAATCCCTGGTCGCGGACCTGATCAAGAAGACCATCGAGCCTTGCAAGACGGCACTGGCCGATGCCGGGCTCAAGGCGAGCGACATCAGCGAAGTGATCCTCGTCGGCGGACAGACCCGCATGCCCAAGGTGCAGGAGGCGGTGAAGGAGTTCTTCGGCAAGGAGCCCCGCAAGGACGTCAATCCTGACGAGGCTGTCGCCGTGGGTGCGGCCATCCAGGGCGGCGTTCTCTCCGGTACGGTCAAGGACGTCCTGCTGCTCGACGTGACTCCGCTATCGCTTGGCATCGAGACCATGGGCGGTGTGATGACCAAGCTCATCGACAAGAACACCACGATTCCGACGAAGGCCTCGCAGACCTTCTCTACGGCAGACGACAATCAGAGTGCCGTGACCGTTCACGTGCTGCAGGGCGAGCGGGAGCAGGCCCGCTACAACAAATCACTGGGAAAGTTTGACCTCACGGGCATCCAGCCGGCGCCGCGCGGGACGCCGCAGATCGAAGTGTCGTTCGACATCGATGCCAACGGTATCCTGCATGTGACTGCCAAAGACAAAAACACCGGCAAGGAACAGCGCATCGAGATCAAGGCAGGCTCCGGCCTTTCCGAGGAGGAGATCCAAAGGATGGTCTCGGACGCCGAAACGCACCGGGAGGAAGACAAGCGTTTCCAGGAGCTGGTGCAGGTACGGAACAAGGCCGATCAGCTGGTCTACGCGGCGCGAAGTGCCATCAAGGAGCATGGCGGAAGTGCGGGGGGCGACGTGATTGGCCGCGCCGAGGAAGCTCTGTCAGAACTCGAGAAGGTGATGAAGGGCGATGACAAGGCTGCCATTGAAACGAGAATTTCCAGGCTGGAGGAGGCCGTGCAACCGCTGTTGGCGGCAGCTCAGGCAGGCGGTCACGCGGGGCCGCACCCCGGCGAGCGAGCACCGGGCGGCGGGAGTGCGTCGCCGGAAGATGTTGTCGACGCCGAGTTCACGGAAGTGGGCGACAACGACAAGAAGAAGGCTGGATAAGGCCATCTCCTGACCACGGCCGTCGCGATGCCGTGCGGGTTCGATGTGGACCCGGATGGCGCGGGATAGGGTTGGGGGAGTGGGTGTATCGTACGGTACACGATGCTTTTGGCGCCCGTTGAGGTCAGTGCTGCGTGCGACCCGGCGGGCGTCTTTTTGATACGTCATCCATCTTGAAATGCCTTGTGACTGGCCCGCACCCTGCGCCCAAGAACCCATCAAAGGAATCGCGTAAGTCGTGAAAAATCCATACGAGGTTCTCGGCGTCGCTTCAACGGCTACGATCGATCAGATCAAGCACGCCTATCGCAGGTTGGCGAAGAAACTGCATCCGGACATTAATCCCGGCGACAAGGCCGCGGAGGAGCGGTTCAAGGAAGTGAACGCGGCCTATGACTTTCTGGGCAACGCAGAGAAACGCAGGCGTTTCGACGCCGGCGAGATCGATGCGACGGGCGCGGAGCAACGGCAGCGGCCCTACTACAGGGATTACGCGGCACAGGACGACGGGCAGTCTTACTCCAGCGATGCCGGCTTTGCCGATTTCATGGATGGCGATGACCCGTTTGCGGAGATGCTAAGGCGCGCGCATCGATCGCGGGCCAATCAGCGTGGCGAAGATCTGCATTATTCGTTGCCCATCGATTTCGTCGATTCCATTACCGGTGCGAACAAGCGCCTGACCCTGCCCGGTGGTGGAACGCTCGACGTAAAGATTCCGCCCGGACTGGTCGACGGACAGGTGCTACGCCTCAAGGGAAAGGGGGCGCCAGGTGCGGGCACGGGTGGCCCGGGTGATGCGCTCATCGAGGTGTCCGTAGTGCCTGATGCGAGGTTCATGCGAGAGGGCGACGATATCCTGCTGGATCTGCCCATCTCACTTGCCGAAGCCGTGCTCGGCGGGCCGGTACGTGTTCCGACACCAAGTGGTGAAGTGAGCATGTCCGTGCCGAAAGGGTCGAATACAGGGACGGTGCTGCGGCTGAAAGGGAAGGGCGCTCCTCGACGTGGCGGCGGACACGGCGACGAGCTCGTCAAGCTGAAGGTGGTTTTGCCCAAGCCGTCGGATCCTGAACTTGAAGCGTTTGTGTCCAGTTGGAGCAAGGCGAAGGCATTCAACCCGCGTGAGGGTGCATCGTCATGACCATGAACAGGCAGGAGTTCCTAGACCGGGCGGGTATCCAGGTGGAAGTTCTGGAGTGGTGGATCGAGCAGCAATGGGTCATTCCGGAACGAACCCACGAAGGAATGGATTTCTCCGAACGAGACGTGGCCCGTGCGTGCTTCATCCAGGATTTGAAGAACGACTTCGGCGTCAACGACGAAGGCATAGACGTGGTTCTTCATCTCGTGGATCAGCTCCACGGCTTGCGCAACGTGCTTGCTCAGTTGCGAGCGATGGGGCTGGGTCCATCGCTATAGGCAAGCGCTCCTTATCAGTCGCGGGGTACTTGGGCGGCATCCGCACGTGCGAAACGGGAGGTGTCAGTATGGCTGTCGTATCGCTTGATCAACTCTCCATGGACATGCAGCGTTTCGCGGCGCCGCTTGTCAATGAGGTCGGCATCATCCCGCAGGCAGAAGACAGGCCGTTGGAAGCGGGCGATCTGCTTTTCTACCTCACCCAGACCTCTATTCCGATGGCCGAGTTCATGAGCGGGCGTGGCTTGTTCGCGGACGATCAAGGCCTGCACTTCGACGTACCGCAATTTGGCGCGATTCGCGATCTCGCCCAAAAGGTCATCACGGAACACCAGGCGGGCAGCACGGGCAAAATTTGGGCCCAGCTGGACCTGTCGACGGACGAAGATGCCGACAATGATGGAGGATATATCTTGACGGCGATCGCGGCGTTGGAACTTATGTACGGTGGCAAGTCCTGAGAGATGGCCTTGCATCCCAGGTGCGATGTTTTGGATGCGAGGTTGGTTGAGCGAATGTCACGACCGCTGTTTGCCGCTAATTGATTCCATCCAGCAAGAGAGGCGTCATGGATTCCTCCACTCCGTTGGTTTCCGCCATCCAGCATGCGCTCGATACGCAACCTCAATATATCGATGCGCCGATGTCGGCGGTGGCGGCGTTCCTGGTCCTTGTTGTCAAAGACGATGGGCAGTCTGCTGCCACTGTCCGATCGGTGCTCGCCAGTACCGGTGATTTGATCAAGGATATTCGAAGCCGGTCGGAGCGCAACCTCTTTACTTGCAACGTCGGGATATCGCATCGCGTCTGGGGTTCCATCACGGGGAAACCGTTGCCCCGCGAACTGGCGCCATTCACGGAGGTACGCGGCGCGACCCATGTCGCGGTGGCAACGGAAGGTGATTTGCTCTACCACATCCGCGCGGATTCAACGGACCTCATCATCGAGTTCGAAAAGATCCTTTTCGAATACCTTGGCGATTCCGTGACCGCCGTGGATGACGTCGTGGGGTTCCGCTACTTCGATGGCCGTGATCTGCTGGAGTTCGTGGACGGCACCGCCAATCCCGATGGGCTTTCGCTTTCCCAGGCAACGATCGTCGGCGAGGAAGACCCTGCCTATGCAGGCGGCAGTTACGTTGTCATTCAAAAATACCTGCACGACATGGCGGCCTGGCGATCTCTGAAGGTGGAAACCCAGGAAGCCATTATCGGGCGTACAAAATTTGACAATGTCGAGTTGCCTGACGCAACGGAAGGCCAGAAGTCGCACAAGACGCTTTGCACTATCCAGGATGCCGCTGGGGAACACGATATCCTTCGCGACAACATGCCATTTGCCCTGCCGGGACGTGGTGAATACGGAACCTACTTCATCGGCTATTCGAGGCATCTCTGGGTGATCCGGAAAATGCTGGAGCGGATGTTCATCGGCGACCCGCCGCCGCTGCATGATCGGATCCTGGATTTCTCCAAGGCCGTTGCTGGAGTGACGTTCTTCGTTCCGGCACGGAAGTTCCTAAGCGATCTGGATGGCTAGCGTGCAGGAGAGGCGCCACGGATACGGATGCCTTCCGGTCAATTCCTGCCAAGGGTCCAGCCATGCTCACCGAGGCGCCTATGATTGTCACCTTGTCCGCATTGTCACCCGCAGCTGGGAAATGCGTTTTTCGCTTGATGTTTGCCAATGAATCCAATGATTCATCGGCGCTTCCCCTCAATGCCATTCAACGAAATGGGGCAAGCGTGGGCCTGCACTTTTTCTTGCAGGGCAGTGCGGTCAAGCCCATAGAAAGGGCAGCAGTGACGCCGAAATTTGTGGTGCCGCAAGCCATCATTCCAGCGAATCAGAAAGCGATTGTCGAGTTTGAAGCGAACGTCAATGAAAAGGCTTCTGGCATCTATGACCTTGCGTTCAAGGATGTAACTTATCAGGTGGCAGCGGGCCGTCGTTACCAAGTGCAATTTGCCTGGCATGACTGGAGTTCGAACACGATCGACTGGAGCATCGGATAGTCCTTGCTGCGGGCAAACGCTTGGCGCTGGCGTGCTGCCGAGCCTATGCCCTGGACATTCCAAGTCGAGTCGCAGAGGGCGCTCCGCAGCACACCATTCATTCACGGCAGCGGCGTGATGATGCGGCTGTTGCACCATCGGGTGCCGCGCCGACCCGAAGCGATCAACACCCACGAACGATCCGGCGTGACCCGGTCACGCGGCATGATGTGACCACCATCGGCGGCTCAAGATGGACGCATACGGTGTGCGGAAGGCGACGCCAGGTATCGGTGATCACGCGCCGACTCATCACCAGGTCCCACACATCTTCACCTTAGCCCGGATATGACCCATGACCACGTCACTCAGCTTTGCTCGCGACGTTCGTCCGATGTTCACGGATATGGACATCGCGCACATGAAAATGGCGATGAACTTGGATGATCGGGACAGCGTTTTTCAACACGGCGAGGCCATCTACGACTCGGTGCTCCATGGCCGCATGCCTCCCGCCTCGAGCGGCGAGGCCCGCTGGACACCAGCCATGTGTGCCAGGTTCAAGCAATGGCTGGAACAAGGCGGCAAGCCGTAAGCGGGCAGGGCCGCTTGTGGCCTCGGAGCCGACCTCGCGAGGTCATACCGTCGAACCTGGAATCGGCATTTCGCTGCTTCACCTGAGGATGTCGCCATGCCCGTACCGAACGACCCTGGCATTGGTCCATGGCCCGCACTTTCCTATCCCGACTTCGCCGACACCCATTATTTGTTGCACCGGGGCGCGCAGATGATCGGCAAGCTGAAGCTGAAAGAGCCGTTTCAACCCCAGTGGTCGGGCATCGCGCTATGGGCAAGTGCGCGTGGACTGACCACCGGCGCCATCAGTTATGCCGGCGCTGCCTATGAGGTGATCGTGGACCTTGTCTCACACGAGACGCTATGCGTCACGAGCTGGGGAAGCTCCGCGCGGTTTCCGCTGGACACCATGCCGGTCGCGGAATTTTTGAACCGGCTGGTCGCACTTCTTGATCAGGTAGGGGTGGACGTGACCATCAATCTGAATCCACAGGAAGTGGATAACCCGATCCCGTTTGACCGGGACACCGCGCCGCGCCGATATGTCCCAATCCTTGCCCACCAATGGTGGCGAATCCTGCTGAGCACGCAGCGCGTGATGCGTGCCTTCAAAGGTGGGTTTCAGGGCAAGACCCAGCCCATTGGGCTCATGTGGGGAACGTTCGATATCCGCGATGTGGTGTACAACGGCAAGCCCGCATCACCGGGGGCGGGAGCGGACTACATTCGTCGTAATGCGATGAATGCGGAACTCATCGAGATGGGATGGTGGGCCGGCAGCGTCGCGTACCCGAAGCCCGCGTTCTATTCATTCACCTACCCGGAACCGGCGGAAATCGAGCATGCGACTGTGCAACCCGCCGCCGCGCATTGGGATGCCGGCATGCGCGAGTTCATTCTGGACTATGACGCGCTGCGTGGGGCGCCGAACCCGGATCGCGATCTCCTCGCGTTCTTCCGCTCTACTTACGCGGCAGGGGCCAAGTGTGCAGCCTGGGATGCCGGCCTTATGCAGCGAGGAGTTCCGCGATAAACGCCTGCCGACCTGGTGGTACTCCATCGAGCGCCGAACGGCACAAAAGGCGCCTGCCTATAGACGTAACCAACCGTTGCATTGAAGCGGACCTTCCGCGAGGCGAATGACACCATGCTCATTGACCTCTACCAAAGTGGCTTCGATCCCCAGCAATTTGTCGCGCTGCCTACGGGGCATTCACTGGCCGTTGCGCGCGTGCCCGACGAACCGCGCTTTTCTGACCTGCAGCTGTGCCAACAAGCCGCGGACCTGACGTCCGACACCTTGGTCGTTGACGTCGACAAAGCGGTTGTCGAGCAGCAGGTGAACCTTAACGGCTATGCCTTGTTTCGCGGCCGCTTGCGCTAGCGAGGGTAGGGAAGGGCTCCCGTGCCCTGGCCCCTTGGAGCGATGTCCCGGGACAACCGCGCTCCCTGGTCGTCCATGGCGGTGATTGAGAGTGCACTACTCAGCGCGCTTCAGCTGCTGCGCAAGGAACGGTCCAGTTCGGCTGCCGTCTGCTCGCGCCACCTGTTCAGGACTACCAGCCGCCACAATACGACCGCCAGCGTCGCCTGCGCCCGGCCCCACGTCGATCACCCAATCGGCCTGAGCCACCGCGCGCATGTCGTGTTCGATCACCACCACGGTATTGCCCGCATCGACCAGGCGCTGTAACTGCACCAGCAAGCGATCGGCATCGGACGCATGCAGCCCCGTGGTCGGCTCATCGAGCACATACAGGCTGCGCCCGCGCTGGCTGCGCTGCAGTTCGGTCGCCAGTTTGATGCGCTGCGCCTCGCCGCCGGACAGTTCGGTGGCGGGTTGTCCCAGGCGCAGATAGCCCAGCCCGATCTCTCGCAGCAGTTGTAGTGGGCGTGCCACGGCGTCCTCGTCTGCGAAGAATTCGTGGGCTTCGTCCACGGTCATCTGCAGCACTTCGGCGATATTGCGCCCATTCCAGAGCACCTTCAGTGTGGCCTCGTTGTAGCGGGCACCGTGGCACGTCGGGCAGGGCGCGTAGACGCTGGGCATGAAGAGCAGTTCCACGCTGACGAATCCCTCGCCCTCGCAGGTTTCGCAGCGCCCCTTGGCCACATTGAACGAGAACCGCCCGGCGTCATAGCGATGGCGGCGCGCATCCGGCGTGGCGGCGAACAGCTTGCGCACGTGATCGAACAGGCCGGTATAGGTCGCCAGGTTGGAGCGTGGCGTGCGTCCGATCGGCTTCTGGTCCACCTGCACCAGTCGCTGTATGGCATCCACATCACCGGCCAGATGTCCACCGGTGACCTCCATCACCGCCGGCCCTTCGCTGTTGGCGCTTTCGGCCGCGTCGTCTTCGGGCTCGTGGCCCAAGTGCAGCAACACCAGCTCCGGCAGTGCCTGCGCGACGAGACTGGATTTGCCCGAGCCGGATATGCCCGTCACGGCCGTCAACACACCGAGTGGGATACGCGCATCCACTCCGTGCAGGTTGTGGCGCTGGATGCCCTGTAGCTCCAACCATCCCGTGGGTTTGCGTTCACGGCTACGCTGGACGGGGATCTCGTCGAACAGGTAGCGAGCGGTACGCGATTCGGCAACGTTGCGCAGGCCGCTCGGTTCGCCGCTGTAGAGCACGCGACCGCCGCGCTCTCCGGCCTCCGGCCCCACGTCCACCAGCCATTGCGCACGACGCATCAGGTCAAGGTCGTGCTCCACCACGAACACCGAATTGCCCGCGTCACGCAACCGGTCGAGCGCGTCATATAACGCTTGGCTGTCGGAGGGATGCAGGCCCGCCGAGGGTTCGTCGAGCACATAGACGACGCCAAACAACAGGGAGCTCAATTGCGTGGCCAGCCGCAGTCGCTGCAACTCACCGGCCGAAAGAGTCGGTGTCGCGCGGTCCAGCGTCAGGTAGCCCAAGCCCAGTCCGCGTAGCTGACGCAAGCGTGCCACCACGCCACCAGCGAGGCGTTGCGCGGCGAGGCGTTTTTCTTCCGACAACGCGGAGGTGCGGCGCACATCGGGCGCCACCGCATGGACGGCACGACCGGACGCTTTGCGTTCCGCACGATCGCGCCGGGTCGCTTCCTTGTCAGTACCCGCGCCCGCCGAATGTGCCCGGAAGTCGCCTTGGGCAATGGGTTCGAGCAACGCCGACAGCTTGTCCACCGGCATTTGCATGAACTCGCCAATGTCCACGCCAGCGAAGGTCACCGACAGCGCCTCCGGCTTGAGCCGCTTGCCGTGACAAGCCGGGCACAGCTTGCCTTCCATGAAGCGGGAGACGCGCCTGCGCATCAAAGCGCTTTGCGTATTGGCGAAGGTGTGCAGCACGTAGCGCCGCGCCCCCGTGAAGGTGCCCATGTAACTCGGCTCCAGCTTGCGCCGGAGCGCAGCGCGTGTCTCGGCCGGCGTAAAGCCGGCATAGACAGGTACGGTCGGGGTTTCCTCCGTAAACAGGATCCAGTCGCGATCCTTCTTGGGCAGATCCCTCCATGGACGATCGACGTCGTAGCCCAGACTGACCAGGATGTCGCGCAGGTTCTGTCCTTGCCAGGCCGGTGGCCACGAAGCAATCGCCCGCTCGCGAATGGTCAGGGAGGGATCGGGCACCATGGTGGCCTCGGTCACCTCGTACACATGGCCCAGGCCATGACAGGTCGGACACGCGCCCTGCGGCGTGTTGGGTGAAAAATCCTCGGCGTACAGCATCGCCTGATGGGGCGGGTAGGCGCCTGCGCGCGAGTACATCATCCGTATGAGGCTGGACAACGTAGTAACGCTCCCGACGGAAGAGCGCGCATTGCTTGCGCCGCGTTGCTGCTGGAGCGCCACTGCCGGCGGCAGGCCATCAATCGCATCGACATCCGGCACGCCGGCCTGGTCGATCAGGCGGCGTGCATAAGGGGCCACCGACTCGAAGTAGCGCCGCTGTGCCTCGGCATAAATGGTGCCGAACGCGAGCGACGACTTGCCGGAGCCAGAGACGCCGGAGAACACCACCAGCGCATTGCGCGGTATGGAGACGTCGACGTCCTTGAGGTTGTGTTCCCGCGCGCCGCGCACTTCCACGAGGCCACTGGCCGCAGCGGAACAAGAGGATTCACCGAAAGAAGAGTTTGGCATGTTCTTATCCGGCCGTTCATCGCGAGAGCTCAGTTGACATTGAGTCCGTACATGCGCGCAAGGAGTTTCTGCTTCCAAAGGCTCTCCATCGCACAGACGCCCACGCAGGGCCAGAAGACGTATATGGGCTCTTGCCCGAGGTGTTGGTTTCGAGGGGCGCAACAGGGGAGCTTGCGCCTGAGTAAGGTCCGCTTTCGACCCAAAGCTGACATTTTCCAAAGCTCCAGGAACGGTCGTCGGCCAGGGTCCGGCTGGAGCCGAAAGCGGCGCCAGGGCGGGGCGATTTGCCCGTGTTATCGCGGGTAGCTACGGTCGGCCAAGGCTGGACCAAAGGGGCGCCCCTCACCCTCGCCCTCGCCCTCGCGGCGGCCTCGATCGAGCGTATGCATGGCCGGATTATCTCGATCCTTGGGACTATCCAGGATAACTATCCTTTATCGTGGGTAGATTCTGCGGCCGACCCCAGGGTCGATCAAGGAGGCCACCTCATGCGTACAGGCATCACCCAGGAGCAGGTCAACGCCGCCGCGGACGCGTTGATCGCCGCCGGCGAAAACCCCACGGTCGAAAAGATTCGTACGGCCCTTGGTACCGGCTCGCCGAACACCATCACGCGCATGCTCGACCTGTGGCGCACGCAACTGGGGCACCGCTTACAGCAGGTCATCGCACTCCCCGAAGTGCCGGGGGACGTGGGCCGACTCATGCAGGAGCTGTGGCGCTTGGCGGTGGAGCACGCCACCCAACAGGCCGCCGCACGACTGATCGAGGAGCGCGCCACGCTGGCGGCGCAAGCCACGTGCCTCGCCGACGAACACGTCCGATGGGGCCACCGCCCTGGCCGATGCCGAAGCCGCCGTAGCCCAGGCGCGCGGTCGCCAGGAATTGGCCGAACACGCCTGTGCCACCCTGGACAGTCAATTGCAGGACAGTCACGCATTGCGCGCCGATCTGGTGCTACAGCGTAATCGCCTACAGGAGACCGCGGACGAACTACGGGCCTCCACGGAACGACTGCGATCGGAACTGGCGATGCGGGACACGCAGGCACGCGACGAACTCGAACGTCAGGCCGCCCCTGCCCGCGACGTGGAAAACCGTGCGCACCAGGAAGTCGACCGCACGCGCGAGGAGCATCGAACCTTGCGGGCGCAGTTGGAGGCACTGCGTCGCGACCTCGCGCCGCAGCTCACCGAGGCCGGCAAGCAGCGTGACTCCTTGCAAGCCGCCTTGAACGCCGCGGAAAAGCTTGCTGCGCGCGAAGCGGGTCGGGCCAGCGCCCTTGAGCAGTCCTTGGCCCGGCGCACCGCTACGCCGAAGAGTTCGCGCCGGCCGAAGGCGGCGGCGCCCGCGAAAGCCAAGTCCCCGCCTAAAGCCCCTGCAAGCCGGCCACGTCGCGCAAGCGAGGGACGCGAGCGGTCCAGACACCTTAAGTCTTGCCGCGCTCCAAGCTGTCGCAGGAAATGCGACGGACCGCGTGTATTTAGCTCACAAACGTACCCAGGCTCTTCACCATGACGTTACCTGCGCCACGCACCACGACTCCCAGTGCCATCAATCGCCACGTGCGCCAGTTGATCGACAAGCTCGTGCACAACGGCAGGGCGCAGTACGTTGAGGTCTCACCCGAACCCGATGCGCAAATCAATGAGTGCTTTCCAAATGTGTCTACCAAGATCGCTCGCGATGGCGGCCGCATGCTGTGCGGCTGGCAGGTATGGGAGTGGCCCCACGTCATGGTGGAGGCCGAATTTCATGCTGTATGGCGTTCCCCCGAGGGCGGGATGACCGACATCACGCCCAAATCGCAGGGCGAGAAGCGAATTCTGTTTGTATCGGACCCAAGGCGAGCCTATGAAGGCACCGTGGTGGATAACGTCCGGCATGCCATCCGTGACGACCTGCTGGTTCACCACTTAATTAAGGTGTCCGAGGCAATCACACGAGTCATGAATCGAGGAGCGCGCGCCACCGAGTACGGCTATGTCAGTGTGCCAGAGCATGAAATTGGGCCACTGGTCACCGCAAGGGACTTGATCGGAACCTCGCTCATTCTCGGCCGCCGGGACCACGATCCGTGCATGTGTGGCAGCGGCTCCAAGTACAAGCGCTGTCACGGTCGTACATGGGAACTGGCGCTGCAGTCGTCAGGTGAGCGGAGCCCGATCTTCCGGTAGCCGTGCCACTCCGCTTTCGAATGCACTGCTGCGTACCGGAGGTGCTGACTCGTATGTGGGTGCCGCCTTGGCGGGGTTCGGGATCATCCAGGCACCGCTGTACCGCTTGAAGGCCTACATGGACACCGGGCAGCTGCTCGGTCTACTTGAAGCCACACCGCCCCAGCCCAGCCCGGTGTCCATCGTTTTTCCGCGGACGCGCTTGCCATCGCCACGCCTGCGGGCTTTCATCGATTGGGCTGCCGGAATTTTTAGCGCTGACTCGGGCTGAACGGGCGCGTCTCGGTTCATGGCTGACTCGCAACGACATGCCAAGGAATGACTCGGCCGGGATTCCCTGCCTTTGCTCTTGCGAATCAGCCGAGCATCCGGACAAGCGAGGGTCAACGACTCTTGATGAT